>Ga0209060_10000002_pt1:2500-1788052 | contig 1788052 bp, 1545 predicted proteins | sample Coa_R1_8_FD_187155 | JGI IMG/M metagenome (GOLD analysis project Ga0209060, IMG submission 187155) | Surface soil microbial communities from Centralia Pennsylvania, which are recovering from an underground coalmine fire - Coalmine... | ecosystem: Environmental > Terrestrial >...
TAAACATCGCAGCCATTTTCCTTTATCCATTCGCTTTTTAATATGGAACATTCAAAGGTTTTCACCTGCGTTCTGCGTTTTGAAAAACTGGTAAAATCGGAATATTTTAAGATGGCCGCCGCCGCCAGATTTAATTTTTCCAAATCCAGCGTGTATGGATAATAATATGCCCTGTCTGTCAGAAATGGTTCTTTTTTCCTGTAAATGAAATATTTGTATTCCCTGCTTATTGCCTCAAACCTGCAATGGGCATCACTTTCAACAAGATAAATATTTTTCAAGGCAATATCCGGTGGAAGAATTGCATTAATATGATATAAAGAATTCTGGCTGATGTCTCCCTCAAAATCAAAATGCAAAAAATTTTGTAAAGCATGAACGGATGTATCTGTTCGTGAAGAACAGGTCATTTCAAAACTTGAACGAAAAAAAATTCCAAATGCTTTTTCTATTTCAGATTGAATGGAATTGGCGTTATCCTGTTTTTGAAAACCGCTGTAATTATTGCCTTTGTAAAAAACTTCGATAAAATATCTTGGCATAATATGGTTTGGAGTTTGTAGTTAGTGGATTGTTATTGACAACTACAAACTTATTTTATCATTGCTTTGAATCGATTGACATAATAGTCATCTTTCAGTAAGCTTTGCAACTCACTAAAATTTCCCGGATCAGAAACATATGAATAGGCAGCATCAAATAATTTGTATTTACCCGCGTCTTTATCAAAGACCTCGCTGAGCGCCTTTATTTGATTTGTCGTAAAGCATTTTACTTTGAAAACCTTTTTAGCGGTAGAGATCTTATCATCTTCATCTTCAATGGCCAGCATTTTCACGCGCAACTTATCAACGTCATAATCTGTTGCCATGATCTTGCAATTATTATTCTGGGTAATTGGTCTGAAAAGCGGTGCTTTTTGAATGGTTTGCACCTTTGTCGTATCAATAGCGGCAGAATCTTTTGATGAATTCGCGTTGGCAGAAATATTCTCTTTATTTCTTTTATCAGTCGTTGATGTTATTTCTTTATGACCGCTATTGTCCTTTATTACAACCGGTTGCAGAGGCGGTGAAATGATTATCGAATCAAGCGGGATAATAATATTGATCGTATCTTTCTTTCCATCTTTTGCGATATCCTCGTAACTTAACTGCAATGATGTATCGCTTTTTTGTTCGGCTAGTTTTTTTACAACCGTCCGCGCATTGATCTCCTTATTTCCGGCCGCTTTAACTACTGATGATTTTTTTTGCTGATCATTTTTTTTCTTTGCTGCTGCAGCAACCGCGGATGAATCATTCTTCAAATCCGGCTTTATAATAGCTGGCGAACCTTGTTTATTTTGGATACTATCTTCCCTTTTCTTGGTTGCTAGCGCAATTGAGGAAGAATCATTTTTTATTACTGGTTTATTAGATTCAGGCGTAACCATTCTTTTGCTTCTCAAACTATCATCTTTTTTCTTTTTATTATTTATGGCAACCATAGATGAATCTTTGTTGCTGATTTTTACCGGTTCCGTTCTGGCAACTTCTTTTTTGGGCTCTTCGATATTCATATTTTCCATCACTCCTGAATCATTAACGACCTGCGACATCAGTTTTGAAAAACTTTCGTTGGTTTTTCTGACCACAGGAACACCGGTAGTTGTCGTTGGAGAATCGGAAGAAACAAAATAGAGTTGCTGTTTTACCGGTGCAATCACCTGGGCTGTTTGTGAATTCGATAAAAACAACCTGTTGTCTTTTCCAATTCTTAAAATAAAGCCTATGTCTTTTGTAATGGAGATCGAAAATTGTTGCTCTGCAACTGCGCTTTTGGAAAAACCGATGGTGATAATATATGTGCTGTCTGCAAATTTTGGAATAATGATATGACCGGTCGGAGAAGAATTGAAAACACCTGTTGCCACCTTTACATAATAAGGTTGTTTGTTTTCAGACTGAATGGCAATAAAATGATTTTTTTGCGCGCACACATTCGTTACAAGCATTAATAAGAAAGCAACAACCCTGAATTTCAGCATAATATTCATTTCTCTATCAGCAAATCTAATTAATTGTCTAGTGTGTTTGACCTTTTATACAATTTTTATACCTGTTAACCAAGTCAACTATTATCTTTACGCCTCACAATAAATTTATATGAAAAAAACTCAGTTACTATTAGTTTGTTTGCTTGCAAGCGCAGCCTTGGTCGCCCAGCCTGCGCAGGAAAAAGATGAGTCCTGGAAAAAGATTTACCGAGGTTCTGCTACAAAGATCAACGATCTGGTACATACAAAACTGGAAGTAAGATTTGATTACGACAAATCATACTTGTACGGAAAAGAATGGGTGACATTGAAACCTCATTTTTATGATACCGATTCATTGATGCTGGATGCAAAAGGAATGGACATCCACAAACTGGCAGTTGTAAAAAATGGAAATAATGCTCCGCTCAAATATGATTATGATGGAATGCTGATCAATATACACCTGGATAAGACTTATAAAAAAGATGAAAAATATACCATCTATATTGATTACACCTCAAAACCCAATGAATTGAAGGCTGAAGGCAGCGCCGCAATCACCGATGCAAAAGGTTTATATTTTATTAATCCAAAAGGTGAGGAAAAAGACAAGCCAACTGAAATTTGGACGCAGGGAGAAACTGAATCAAATTCTGCATGGTTCCCGACCATTGACAAGCCCGATCAAAAGACCACTGACGAAATCTATATGACAGTACCTGATAAATATGTAACCTTATCAAACGGGATGCTGATCACTCAGAAAAAAAACAATGACGGAACACGCACCGATTACTGGAAAATGGATCTGCCACATTCGCCCTATTTATTTATGATGGCCGTGGGTGATTTTGCCATCATCAAGGATCATTATAAAGACAAGCCGGTTAATTATTACGTTGAAAAAGCCTACGCTCCCTATGCTCAAAAAATTTTCGGCAACACCCCTGAAATGATCGGCTTCTATTCAAAAACCTTGGGCGTTGAATATCCGTGGCCAAAATATTCACAGATCGTTGTTCGCGATTATGTTTCCGGAGCCATGGAAAATACCACGGCCACCTTACACGGTGAATTCTTAAATAAGACCAATCGTGATCTTTTAGATGACACTTATGATTTTGATGAAGATGTTATTGCGCACGAATTATTTCACCAGTGGTTTGGTGATCTGGTTACTTGCGAATCCTGGAGCAATCTTACCGTTAATGAGTCTTTTGCCGATTTCAGCGAAATGCTATGGGCGGAACATAAATATGGAAAGGATGCCGCAGATGATCACAGTTACAAAGCAATGGATGCCTTTATTGGGGGTGCAAAAGAAGGTGACGATTATGATCTTGTTCGGTTTCATTATGCCAGTCGCGAAGATGTTTTTGACGGAGTTACCTATCAAAAAGGGGGAAGGATCTTAAATATGCTTCGCAATTATGTTGGCGACAGTGCCTTTTTTAAAGCGCTTAATTTATATCTCACAACAAACAAATTCAAGAACGGCGAAGCGCAACAATTAAGATTGGCTTTTGAAGATGTTACGGGCCAAGATTTGAACTGGTATTGGAATCAATGGTATTATAATAAAGGTTATCCGAAATTAAATATCGATTACGTGTATGATGATAATGCAAAAAATGTAAAAGTTATTATCAATCAAACACAAGACAGTAATAATATTTTCAAATTACCCATGGCGATTGATATTTATAATGGTACAAAAAAAGAACGTCATAAAGTTTGGGTTGAAGACAGAGCGGACACGTTCACTTTTGCTTACAATTCAAAACCAGAATTAGTGAACGTGGATGGAGATAAGATAACACTATGCGAAAAGAAAGATAATAAAACACTCGACAATTTTATTTATCAATACAAGTACGCCGGTTTATATTTAGACCGCCGTGAGGCAATTGATTTTTGCGCGAAAAACCAGGATGATCCCAAAGCAGTTGAATTATTGAAGACAGCAATGAAAGATAAATTCTTTCAACTAAGAAGATATGCCATCGAAAAAGCAGATCTGAAAAAAGACGCTGTGAAACAAGCTGTAGAGCCTGTGTTGGCGGATATTGCAGCGCATGATGAAAGGACCGTAGTTCGAGCTTCGGCAATTTCTGCATTAGGTAAATACAAAAAGACGGAATACAAATCTTTATTTGAAAAAGCGGTTAATGACTCATCCTATGCCGTTGCCGGAAATGCATTGGAAGCTTTGGCTACAGTTGACAGTAACGAGGCATTTAATGATGCAAAAAGGTTATCGAAATCTCCTGCACATGGAAAATTAAACAATTCGATCGCTGCGGTGCTTATTAAATATGGCGATGAAAGTGATTTTGATATCATTACTGATAATTTCAGCAAAATGCCGGTGAGCCAGACAAAATTTAATTTTCTTCAGAACTATAGCAATTTGCTTTCGAAAGTTAAGAACACTAATAATTTAAAAAGAGGTGTTGATGAAATCGTAAAGTTCCGTGATGCAATACCAGCGCAAGCACGCGACAATACAGATCCTTACATCAATAATGTGATCTTAAAAGGTCTGGCAACAAAGAAAGAATCCGCAGGTTTAACAGACCAGGCTGACTATATAAAAACCAAAATGGCAGACACCAAAAAAGGGTTTTGATGTAAATCTGCAGAATTGATTTATAGAAAAGCAATCAGCATTTTACTGATTGCTTTTTTGTTTATAAGAGTAATAAGTACGTGAAATATCCGTGCAAATCTTTGCAAGGTTTCAAACTTTCAGTCTATGCCAGATTATATGTACTCACCACACAAGAAAAGAAATTGATTTAAGTAAAGTCAAATAGTAATCCAAAATGGAAGGAAATTAATTGATTTTGATCAACGTAAAAATCGGTAATTTTCATCAAATTATTTTCCTGCTGTTTTATGAATGAATTGATTTCGCGCCGTAATCAATATTACTTAAGAATATTTGGTATTTACCAAATAATCGGCGCTACGATTTATCTGGCGTACTTCTTCCTAAATTTTCATTTCGCAATATTTTTGAATGTTCGTCTTTTTGTATTTTTCTTTTCTATTATTGGGCTTTTCTGTTATTCAATTTATTGTGGGAATCTTTGTCTTAAGCCCTCTCTTGATGCGTTAAAATATTCACTTATAAATCAACTGCTTCAAGTATTCGGTTTTGCCGTATTCGGATTTGTATTCATTTATGACAATGGCGTGCGAACTTCCCTGATATTAGACTTGTCAGATTCCGTTGCAATAACTGAAAAAATAAGCATCTTGGGAACAGATATTAGCATAAACGCAGAACCTGAAAAACTGGAAATTAGTTTTAACATACTTGCAATTGTGTTTGTATATTGGTTAGATGTATTAATTAGAGAATACAAGAAGTCTTTGAGAAACAAAAATCAGTAAGTTTTTGGAATCAAAAAAAAGCTCCGGCAAGGAAGTAATATTAAAATAAAAAAATAATACGGTGTGTAAATTTTTTATCTATTCCAACCTCTTTATCATACCCAATAGAATTGCCACCAATTAGCATTGATTACTCGGAGCAATAATTTTTACAATATTTACCGAATCATTTATCATTTACCGTTTTGTAAGAATTGGAATGGACTGCAAGTGGCCTTATATACTATCTGCATTGCCGTGAGGATATTTTTTAGTCAATAATAACATTTTTAACAGCAGGATAAACATCCTGTGCACCGAATGTTTCATTACTGCGAAATTCGAATTGTGTTTGAGAAGATTTAATTATATCAACTACAAAGTTCACAGCAGTTAATAATATTCGGGAATATATTTAGGGAATGAAAGGTGAATATGTGTCTTGACTTTACAATAACCCATATGCCGGTTTTACCAACTTCCGCCCGCTCCGCCTCCGCCTCCACTTCCGCCTCCAAATCCTCCGAAGCCGCCCCCACCTCCGCCTCCAAATCCACCGCCACCGCCCCATCCACCGCTTCCTCTGCTATTATTATTTAACATAGAAAGAAATATCCATGGAAGAAACCCGCCTCCTCTGAATAATCCACCTCCCCCACCACCTCGGCGCGAGATCAAAACGAGAATAATAATGATGAAGATAATTATGCCGATGATGTTTCCGCCTGTTGGACCATTACTGTGCCGGTTATACCCTTCCGGTGCTTTGTATTCTCCGCGAGAAGCCAGGATGATGGCATCAGCAGCCGCATCAAGACCGCGATAATAATTCTGATTTTTAAAATTGGGAACAATTTCGTTGTCTATGATCTCTTTTGCCGTTATATCCGGCACAGCGCCTTCCATTCCGTATCCTGTTGCAATATAAACTTTGTGATCATTAATAGCGGCAAGAATAACCAGACCATTGTTTGTTTTTTTATTTCCAACCCCCCAGTCGCGTAATATTTTCAAAGCATAATCTTCAATAGCATAGTCACCGGTTGATTGAACAGTAACAACAGCAATTTGGATGGATGTTGTGTCATCATAAGCCACTAGTTTTTGTTCAAGCTGCTCAACCTGGTCTGCGGTCATGGCATGAGCAATATCATTCACTAACCGCGGCGGGTTTGGCTTTGGCGGGATATTCTGCCCGAAACCAATAATGAAGGAGAAAATAAATAATAATGATAAAAGTTTCTTCATTAATCTGTTGATTTATCTTCCAAACACAATATCATCTGGTAATTCGTTTTTATCAGTATCGCCATCATAAGGAAAATGGACGCGGAGCGCTTCACTTATTTCGGTAATAATTCTCACTATTCCATCTGCATAATTTTCTTTTCCGAAATGCGATAAAATGATTTTTACTTTTTCATCCCAAAAAACATCGCCCACTTTTTCATGAATTCCTTTATCGCCCATTAATGCAAGCTGGCGATCTTTCATCGCCACATAAACCAGCACAGCATTGCGTTGTTCGGTTTCATTCATTTTCAATCCAAAAAAAACTTCTGCGGCTCTGTCCAGCGGATCAACAAAACGGCAACGGCTTTCCACATACACCCGAATTTCTCCACTCGTTTGTTTTTCTGCTTGTCCAATAGCCTCAACTATCCGATGTTTTTCATCGGCAGTAAAAAAATCTTTCTTTTTTAAAAAAGGAAATAAATTCATAATGATGATCAATCGTGATTGGCGATTGGTGAATAGTGAGGCTTTCGAATCTCATCATTAACCACCCGACCTTCACCGTTAGCTTCCGAAATCAACCTTTGTGTCTTTCGCGCCTTCGTCGGCTTTGAAATATGGTTTTTCTTTATAACCAAAAAGTGAAGCCAGAATTCTACCCGGGAAACGAACAACCATCGTGTTAAACTCCTGCACGGATTGTGACCAATCTCTAATGGCAACGGTTACGCGATTTTCAGTTCCTTCAATCTGCGCCTGGAAATCGCGGAAGGCCTGGGTCGTTTGAATTGTGGGATATGCTTCAACGTTAATATTAATGATGGACTGTTTCATCTGATCCAACTGGTGATTGGCATCATTCAATGTTTGTGGATTATTCGGATCGATTGCCGGGATGCGTGAACGCATTTGAATGATCTTTATTAATGTAGTGTCTTCATTTTTTGCAGAACCTTTAATGGTATTCACCACATTCTCATATAAATTCTTTTTACGTTCGTATTGCGCCTCAACTGCGCTCCATTTGCCTTTTACATCCTGGTCTGCAGTTGCCAGTTTGTTATATCCGCTACAACCCCAAAAACCAAAAATGACGACTAAAACAAGGATGATTATTAAGGAGAGATTTTTCGTTTGCATATTTTTTACGTTTAGGTTAACAGGCTAAATTAGCATTTTTGCCATTGTTGTAAATAAATTTTATCTGCCCGCAATTTTATGATGGGCAGCATACAAGAATAAACAATCCATTTTGAAATTTGTTAAATAAAATTTTATTCAGTTTTAATATTAACAGCTTGGCGCATCCCATTAACAGTTGGCTATGAGCGGTTTTCATGACCGTTAAACCCGGGCGGACTAATGTGCAAAATCCTTGCTCAGCTTGTCAATCTTTTCAGCCGATAATCTATTTTTCCCCGAAGCAATTACAATCCGATAACGAAAAGTTACCGACTCGTTTTTTTTCAATTGAAAATTCATTTCCTGTTTGCCATTACTGAAGATCTTTTGTCCTAGGGGGTTTGCGGCAAACAATCCATAGCCACGGGCATGCCAGTAAGTTGGATAGCCTGGATTCCTTGGATTGTCTATAATGACAATACTAATGGTCTCATTTTTTTCTTTTCCATATAACATGCACCAATTTGCCCTTGTACTCCAGGCACTATCACCCTGTTTGCCTTCACTGGTTAAATAGTTGCCCGTTACCCCTGAGTTATCATTGGCGGCAACAGTGGTGATATTTCCTTTGTCGTCTACAAATTGCCGCGCATCTTTGGAAGGCAATTCCAACTCGTGCGCTACGCGCAATCCAAGCAATCCGTCTTTTGCATCTTTAAACAAGATATCGCGCTGCGCGGTCAATATGGTAATGCGATCTATTATTCTTTCTTCATCATCTGCGCTGAAAATAAAAGTGGTGGCTTCTTTCAACAAAATATCTTTCTGCTGATCCGTCCAATCGGCGTTATATTCAAGAATACCTTGCTCACCGCTTTTTATTTGTCCGATACCGTTCGTTCTTATCCATCCGTATAAATGCTTTTTGTCTGCAGGGATTGCAAAAGAATTATTCCAAAAATCCAACCCATTTACATTTTCATAATTTAACCATAAACCGATATGATGCGGATGATCAGTCGGTTCACCTGCGCGGGACTGTAGCGGAAAGCCGCGCGTAATAATATTTCCATCGGAAGCATAAATAGGATAAAGAACAGGTTTTTCTAAAGAATCAGGATAAATAAACTCCGTGAATGGTTTATTATCTGCCAGCACAATTACCTTATGTTGTGAAGGAATGGAAGAGATATTGATCGAATATCTTTTTTGCTGCGCCAGCAAAGCAGTTGAAAGAAAGATCATGAAAATAGAAAATAGCATTTTTTTCATAACTACCATTGAGTTTAGAGAGTGCTTCGTTGCCCGTTTACTGAAGATCAAAACTTCAAACTATTCTACCGTTACACTCTTCGCCAGGTTTCGCGGTTTATCAACATCATAACCTTTTGCAATCCCAATATAATAGGCAAGCAACTGCAAGGGAATAACGTTTAATATCGGAGAGATTAATTCATCAGCTTCAGGCATTTTAATAACATCGTCCGCCAAGTTTTGAATAACATCGTCACCCTCGCTGATAACAGCGATCACTTTACCTTTTCTTGCTTTTATTTCCTGGATATTGCTGATAATTTTTTCATGATGAGTGCCTTTTGTTGCAACAAAAATAACCGGCAAACTTTCATCAACCAATGCAATTGGCCCGTGTTTCATTTCTCCGGCAGGGTAGCCTGCAGCAGGTATGTAAGAGATCTCTTTGAGCTTTAATGAACCTTCCAGTGCAATCGGAAAATTATATCCACGACCAAGATATAGCGCGTCCTTTGCATCGGCATATTTTTTTGCAAGTTTTTTTATGTGTTCATCAAGCAGTAAAATTTCTTTCACTTTTTCAGGAACTGCATGCAGTTCATTCAATAAATGCACATATCGTGATTCATCAATTGTCTTTTTTTCAAATGCAATTTTTAATGCGATCATTATCAGCACCACCAGTTGCCCGGTGAAGGCCTTTGTACTTGCCACGCCAATCTCAGGACCAGCATGAGAATAAGCGCCCGCTTGAGAAATTCGTGCTATGGAAGAGCCTACCACATTCACCACGCCAAAAATAAAAGCGCCCTGGTCTTTTGCTTTTTCAATGGCAACGATCGTATCCGCTGTTTCGCCACTTTGAGAAATGGCAAAGATCACATCTCCTTTATTTACTACCGGATTGCGGTACCGGAATTCTGAAGCGTATTCCACTTCTACAGGAATGCGGCATAATTCTTCAAAAACATATTCAGCCACTAATCCGGCGTGCCAGCTTGTTCCGCAGGCGATCATAATAATGCGTTGTGCATTGCGGAGTTGCTCAATATTATTTTGAACGCCAGCCATGGTAATCGTTGCATTACCAAGGTCCAGGCGCCCGCGCAGACAATCGAAAATGGTATCGGGCTGCTCAAAAATTTCCTTTAGCATGAAATGATCGTAGCCCCCTTTTTCAAGCGCCGCTAATTCCAGGTCCAATTTTTGAACGAAGGGCGTTATTTTTTCATTACCAAGATTTTTTAAAACGAGCTCATCCTTTTTAATGATCGCCAATTCATAATCGTTCACATAAACCACTTCTTTCGTGTATTCAATGATCGGCGACGCGTCCGATGCAAGAAAATGTTCGCCTTTTCCAATGCCGATAACCAAAGGACTTCCTTTGCGTGCAGCGATTATCGTGTCGGGATGATCGCGATCGAGCAAAACAATAACATAAGCGCCAACAACTCTTTTTAATGCAATGCGAATGGCTTCTTCCAATTCGCAATTATTATTGGTTTGAATATCCTCAATGAAATTGAGCAATACTTCCGTATCTGTGTCGCTTGTGAATGTGTAGCCTTTTTTGATCAGTTCGTTTTTTAGCTGCGTATAATTTTCGATAATGCCATTATGGATCATCGCTAATCTTCCACTCGCTGAACTGTGCGGATGGGCATTGCGGTCGCTTGGCTCGCCGTGTGTTGCCCAGCGTGTGTGACCAATTCCTGCATGCGCATGTAAGTCCTTACCGATCAAACTTTCTTCTAAATCAGCAACCCTTCCTTTTTTCTTATACACTTTCAATCCGTCATTGAGCAAGGCTACACCCGAGCTATCATAACCGCGATATTCCAAACGTTTTAATCCTTTCAGGATAATGGGATAGGCTTCTTTGGGTCCGATGTAAGCGACAATTCCACACATAATGATTTCTTATTTTAATCCCTGCGAAGATAGAATATAAGTTAGAAGACAGAAGTCAGAAGATAAGTGCAACAGTTACATTTTAGGTTTGGAGCGAAAAGCGCGTTTTAATTTTGTTTTCCCGCTCGTGCTGGAAAAGTCCGAATACAGAAAAGAAATTCTAATTCAACAAGAATCTGTAGAGACCAAAAATGCTCCCGTTTCGGGAGCATTTTTCTTACTGTTGATTTTTCCAATAACCATCAATCCATATCCATCCTTCGTCAGTATGTTTCCAGTGAGCGGGAACCCAAACACGCGATGCTGTCCCATTTGTTGACGGTCCGGGACCCGGTGTTTGTGGTTTTTGAGAATAGATGGTGTCATTATTATAATACCCGCCATTTTCTTTTTCATTGTATGAATTTGGAGGAGGATTTTGCTGCTGCGAAGGCGCCTCCTGATATGCTGGTGGATAAGAATAATAATAAGGATAAGACGGGTAACCGTAATAATATGGGTAGCCATAATAATTCCACGGACTATAATAATATCCCAGGCCCAGTCCAAGACCTAGTCCGAAATACGCGCCGCCGCCATAATATCCATAACCACGATAACCGCCATAACCAAATCCTCCACGATAACCGCCATAACCAAATCCTCCGCGATAACCACCGCCATGATAAGAATAACCTCCGCGAAAACCACCACCTCTGAATCTTTGCGCAGTACCTGCTGTCATGATAAGCAGGAGCAAAGAAGTTATTAAAAATAGACGTTTCATAGTGTGTAATTTTAATTTTATGATCTACGTGTTCAGAATATTTTAGTTGCTTGTTTTAAAGTTAATTATTATTTCGATGAATAGAAACATGATTAACAATTGCAGGTAAGCAATTTGTGACAGTAAAAAAACGAGAAGGTTTAAATTAACAAATGTTAACCAACGATTTATTTATTTCAAATAAGTCTCAAACAATTTAAAAATTCGTTTATACTCATCCGTCCAGCTGCTTGGCTCAACAAATCCATGATCTTCCACGGGATAGACAGCGAGTTCCCAATTGTTCTTTCCGAGTTCGATCAATCGTTGCGAAAGTCGAACGATATCCTGAAAATGAACATTCTCATCGACCATGCCATGACACATTAATAGATGACCTTTTAATCCGGATGCAAAATAGATCGGAGAGCTTTGTTTATATGCTATACTATCATTAAAAGGTTCATTCAAGATATTTGATGTATAGCCATGATTATAATGCGCCCAATCAGTAACTGACCGCAAACCAGCGCCGGCGGCAAAAACATCTGGGGTTGTGAACATGGCCATTAAGGTGATGAAGCCTCCGTAAGAACCACCATAAATTCCAATATGCTTTGGGTTAACACCGAATTTTTCAATCAAATATTTCGCACCATCGACCTGATCATCCAGATCCTTGCCGCCCATGTGCCGATAAATTGCCGTTCGCCAATCCCGGCCATAGCCAGCGCTGCCGCGATAATCAATATCCAGAACAGTATACCCATTATCAGCCAATAAATTGTTGAACATAAACTCGTGATAATAATAACTCCACCATTTGTGAGCATTTTGTAAATAACCTGCGCCATGCACAAAAATTACAGCGGGCTTTGATGCATCCTCCATTGCGGAACGATATAATCTTGCATAAACAGTAGCTCCATCACGCGCAACGAAAGTGATTATTTCCGGGTCGCGCCAATGATATGATTTGAATTCCTGAGTTTGAGCAAGGGATGTAATTTGTTTTGCAGTAGTTCCGGGTTTGTTTTCCTGCAAGAACAATTCCCATGGCTTATTGCTGTAAGAATATAAAATAGCAATCTGTTTTTCGTCGGGAGAAATCGTCACTTCGTTTGCACCGGTCATCGTGGTAATTCTTTCCGCTTTACTACCGGCAATGGATAACCGATAAAATTGCTGTTCCCCCGGATTTGCCTCGTTGGTGATTATGTAAAAATATTTTTTGTCGTTCGACAACTGCGCCTTTTGCACTTCATATTTTCCGTTCGTCAATTGTTTTTTTTCCCCGCTTACAACATTTGCCGAATACAAATGAGAATATCCACTCGCTTCACTCTGAAACCAAAAAGTATTTTCATCGATCCAGCCAAGATCACGGAGACCAGGCCCATCAATCCATGCTTCATCGCGTTGGCGGTCGAGCAGTTTTAATTTACCGGTGGGTGCATCGAGTAACATGAGCCAACGGTCCTTATTATCTTGGGAGTATATATCCACCACTGCATGTGTTCCATTTGCTGACCAATAAGGACCATAAACAATAACCCCGCGCGGTTGCTTTTTCTGGGCCGTATCTTTAGACGGATAATATTTTATATAATCGGGCTGATCATTAATTCCTGGAATCTGTTGCGTTTTTACTGCCATCACGGTATCATTTTGTTTATCAAAAACAAAAAATTCATAACTGCCCTGCGCAACACCAACTTTTTCCCTTCCGGGAATATCCTGCGTGAAGCCGCTTTCTGTTACATAATTCGGAACAACCGTATTCTTTGCATCGGCTGCATTCTTGTATAGATCATAACTCACAAATCTTCCATCAGGACTTAGTTCAATGTTGAATGCATTTTTATCGTCAGTATAAATCGTTCTTAGTACTTTTTCTCTGGGAGAATTCTTTTTCAGCGAATCAGCAAGGTCCCTTTTTTGTTTTCTTTCCCGCAACACATCAAATAATTCCAATTGATCATTTTGTAGCCATTTCTCCTGGGCGCTAACATTGTCTTTTTTCTCTTCGGCGGTTTTTGTTTGTCGTCTGCGTGGATTTTGTGAAACCGCTTCAGGCAAGGGGTTTGAGCCTTTTTGAAAATTAGTCAGCTGAACAGTTTCTCCAGTTGCAATATCCCAAGAAAATAAATTTTGCGAGCTGTTGTAAACGATCTTCGTTTCATTAAAACAAAAGAAAGGGTTGCTTTCATAATCCGCTGTTTGTGTTATGCGTTTTGTATTTTTTGTTTTTACATCGGTAAAAAAAATGTCTCCATCCTTACTATATGTAAAAGCAGTCCGGGAGTGATTGTAAACAACGTTTCTGGCAGATAAGAAAGTTTGTTTGATCTGGATATCTGCCTTGGCTGGCACTGCATTTTCCTTAGTGATATAATATAAGGAATCGCTGATGGCTTTTTCCGGATTCCAGTTGAAGAATAAATATTTCCCGTCGCTGCTCCAATTAATATTTGACGGGGATGTGCCGATCCATTTGGGATCGCGCATTATCTTTTCAACCGTTAATGGTGATAAACTTGTCTGCGCAAGATCTTGAAAACCGACGATGACGAATGAAATAAAGAAAAGAATTCTTTTCATGCTCAGTAAATTATTTTAAGAAAATCAATATTGAAATTTTTCGAAACAAAATTATCCATTACTCAGCTTAAATAAAAAAGGCTGTCTTTTATATGATTTAACATACCTGCCGTATTGGATTGCAGGAAGCCATTTGCCACTTTTTCTGATGATCCTTATCGCTTCTTCGCGTAAACCTCCGTCTTCCGGTCCTTTCACAGCCTGAATATTACTTACTGCTCCATCTTTGTCAACAATGAACTGAATTACTACGGTCCCTTCAATATTGTTTTTTACAGCATCAGAAGGATAGCGCATATTCTGCAATAAAAATCGATTCCATGCAGCGTCACCACCCGGGAACTCGGATTCCAATTCAACCTTATTGAGCGTGGCACTATCCATGGTACGTCTAAGTTCTGCCAGCCTTCCATTTGCTGTATCAAGATGATTATTCTGAGCATTGGATCGAAATGCAATTAACAATAACATGGTTAAGAAAAATATTCTCATGAATTCGTTTTATCAGATCAGGTAAACCTGTTTAAATGAAATCGATTTACGCAATATAAAAATATTCGGGTGATAAAAAGCAATCAGAAAAGTAAGGAAAAAAATCACAATAAATATCCCTTCAACATAAAATAGGCAACGCTGAAATAAATTACTATTCCAGTAACGTCAACAAGGGTAGCGACAAAGGGCGCTGAAGAAGTGGCGGGATCGAGTTTACATCTTTTGAGGATGATCGGCAACATAGAACCCATAACGCTGCCCCACAACACTATTCCGATGAGTGAAAAAAGAATGGTGGCACTGATGCGCAAATAATATTTTCCGTAATCGTAAAAATGTAAAACCTGCCAAAGCCCAACACGAAGAAAACCTACACAACCTAAGATGATGCCGAGTGTGAGACCAGATAAAATTTCGCGTCGAAGAATGCGCCACCAATCGCGGAGCGTGATCTCGCCCAAAGCCATTGCCCGTATGATCAGTGTTGATGCCTGCGATCCGCTGTTACCACCTGCACTGATGGTTAACGGGATAAAGATGCCCAGCACCAACGCTTTCCCCAATTCTACATTAAAATATTGCATGGCTGTCGTCGTAAGCATTTCGCTGAAGAATAAAATGATCAGCCAGCCCACTCTCTTTTTAATAAGTTTTACAAAACCAATTTCAAGGTATGGTTCATCCAGTGCTTCGGCACCACCGATCTTTTGAATGTCTTCACTGAACTCTTCAGTGGCGACCCACAACACGTCATCAACGGTAACAATGCCGAGTAATTTATTGCTGTTGCTGACGACCGGCAAGGCTACACGATTATTCATTTTAAAAGCTTTATACGCTTCTTCCTGATCCTGGTAGGCATTCAGCGAAATTATTCGCCGGTCCATAATTTCAGAAACCTTTTTGTCGGGGGGATTTAAAAGAAATTCTCTTATCCTGATATCATCAAGCAATTCTCCTTTATCATTGATCACATAGATAACATCGATGGTTTCGCTATTCTTTCCATTCTTACGAATGTTCTCCATCACTTCAGCAATGGTATTATTTTCGAAAACATAAATATAATCGGGCGTCATTAATCTGCCGACGCTGTTCTCCGGATAACCAAATAGCGATAAGGTGATTTTTCTTTCTTCAGGGTTCAATAATTTTATCAACTCACGAACGATACTGCTGGGAAGACCTTCCAGGAAATCAGTTCTGTCATCGGGAGATAATGCATTCAATAGTTCAGCGATCTTTTCTGGAGGCAGATCGCGCATTACCCTTTTTTGGGTTGGCAGATCCAGTATCTTAAATGTGCTGGCCGCACGATGAATACTGAGATGATCAATGATCTCATGCTCGTATTCCGGATATTCATCAATAAGATGCGCTACATCGCTGATGTTTTGATCGTCAAGAAATTCTTTAAGCGCTTCTTTGTCTTCGCTCTTAACAATTTCAAGAAATTGCTCTTGCATGATTGTATTTTCAAACTCCAAGGCCATGCGGCAAATTTAATACTTACTCGTAATGATTTCGTTTTTAAATGTTTTTAAAATGTTATCAAAAAATAATAAGCATAAAAAAACTCCCGCTATTTGCAGGAGTTTTTTATCATGAAATCATCTTTCAATACTAATATTTAAGATCCAGTTCAACCCTACGGTTTTTAGCTTTGCCTGCTGCAGTTTTATTACTGGCAATAGGTTTTGTATCTCCGTATCCGGCAGCAGCAAGTTTACTTGCATCAACTCCACCTTTTTCCGTTAAGTAAGTCAACACTGCTTTTGCGCGGTTTTCGCTGAGCAATTGATTTTTTTCCGGCTTGCCCACGTTATCGGTATGACCAGAAATATTCAATTTTAAATTCGGATCGTCTTTGAGAATCTTAGCTACTTCATTTAATGATTTATATGATTTAGGCAATAATTTAAAACTACCTGTTGCGAAGAAAATATTCTTTGCATCATAAACCACTTTCTTAATAATTTCTTCTTTAACCAATGGACATCCCTGATTTTCTTTTACCCCAGGCAGATTTGGACATCTGTCTTCCTCATCATTGATACCATCTCCGTCAGTATCGGGAATCGGGCAACCATTGTATTTTGCGACACCAGCAACGGTAGGACATTTGTCCAGCTCATCATTTATACCATCGCCATCAGTATCTGGAATCGGACAGCCATTATATTTTGCAACACCCGCAACGGTTGGACACTTGTCATCTTTATCAGGAATTCCATCACCATCCGTATCCGGGCAGCCCTGGAATTTAGCGAGTCCCGCAACAGTCGGACAAGCATCCAGACTATCCACAATACCATCGCCATCTGTATCTTTTGGCGGCTGAACAGCGGGTATTTCAACTACTTTTGGAGGAGGCGGAGGTTTTGGTTTAGACAAGGCTTCAGCTATTCCCAAAGAATAGAATAAATTATTGTCGAGTTTTGTTTTGCTATAGCTCAACCGGTAATTCAATTGCAGAAATACATAGGTAATGCTGCTGAAATTAAGTTGGAGACCGCCACCTAAAGGAGAATAGGGAGCCCACTTGCCGCCATAGTTACCAGCTCCGATACCGGCAGTAACAAATGGATTTAATAAATGATTATCAGTTAAAACTCTTCCATGCAAAGAAGCCTCAAACTCATTTGCATATCCACTGGTAGTGGATCCGGATACTTTTGTGTAGTCTGTGAAAATACCATTGTAGCGAATGGATAAATCGATATAGTCAATTAACCCTTTCCAATACATGATTGAAAAGCCTCCGTTCGCATTTTGACTTTTAAACGAATTTTTAATAGCTAAAGGCTGGGTGAAATCAGTTAAGTTAATACTGAACCCAATCAAACTGCCTTTTTTTGTTTGAGGATTGTCACCATCCTGCGCAAAAGTAATTAACGCAAACAGTGAAAAACAAAATAGCAAGCAAAGTTTCTTCATGTGCATAGAAAACAGGTTTTAGTTAAAAAATTAATTTATAGTGACTTTAACAAATGCGAGCAAAAATAATTATTTTTTCTATTGAACAGCATTTAAAATTTTTAAATAAGAAATGAGATATCTCGTGAGTTAAAAAAATTTCGCTGTTTCAAAATGCCTTTTTCTTGAAATACTAAAACAAAAATCGATGATTTTGCCATTTCTGTTTGTTGCTTCAGCTCATAAAAAAGGAAGAGGTGTTTTTACATCCGAAAATATTAATGAGCAAACCATTATAGAAATTTCTCCGGTAATAGTGATGAATAATATCGATCGCATTTTACTTGATCAGACCTTATTACACGATTATATTTTTGAATGGGGTTACCATCACAAACAATGTTGCGTTGCACTGGGATATGTTTCCATTTATAATCATTCCTATCAATCCAACTGCGAATATGAAATGGATTATGACCAGGAACTCATCAGCATTAAAACCATTCGTTCTATTAAAGCAGGAGAGGAATTATTTATCAATTATAATGGCGATTGGAACAACGAAAAAAAAATCTGGTTTAACGCTCAATGAAAAATCACTCAAAATCAATGCCTGCCGCGCTTTAGAACCGGAGAATATTTTAGGGAGAAAATTATTCCATAGCTGCTCAAATCAACCTTCCCAAATCCTACTCCTTTTAACGGCAATTTCATATATGGCTCGAATTGAAATGAAAAGCTATTGTTGATTGCAGTTTCAAAGCCCGTTGAAAGATTAATAATTGAGAATAAATTATTTTTTGAAGGGGGCGCTTCCGGCTGCGGTACCCACCTTGCTGCCTGCACCTGAAAACCTCCATTATTGTTATAATAGTGACAATAATAATCGAAGTCTTCTTTTTTCATTAGGTAAGATGACAGCCCGCCATTCACAAAAAAAGTTGAATTGCCATCAGTAAAATAATTAAATCTAATGTTCAAAGGAATATCAATAACGTTCGCCGATGCATTCACGAATTCTATATCATTATTAGTCCCCGCCGCATTTTGCGGACCATGAAATTGCTTGTCATTCGCCTGGTAATACTTTTTTGAAATGATAATTCCGCTGTTCAGGGAAAGCTTGCCGGAGAGCTGATAGCCAAGGGTGATTCCAAAACTATTCCCCAACCTGTTATTATCATAAATATATTTCACTTTCGAAAATTCAGGCGCAAACAGAACGCCGATCTGCAAAGACCTGTCTACAAAAGCCGCATGATAATTCCGCTTTCCCGGTTTGATAACATTTGAAATCTGCGTTTTACTATTGAATGAGCGCAAGCTGGAATCATTAATCGGTGTGACTCCATTATCCCCCAATACAATTGATGGTATATCAGCAAACCTCAAATTTTCGTTTTCTGGTTGCGGAACCGATGCATCGTTTTTAACAAAAGGAACCGGATTTGTTATTGCATCATGATCCTCCCCTTTATCCTTTTTATTTGTATTTGCTTGTTGATATTTTTTATCATTTGGTGATGACCGGGATCTGTGAATAGAATTATTTGCCAATGAATTTCCGCTTTCACGATCTTCACTGGATGATTGCTTTTCGATTGTTTTGTCATTCCCATTTTTGTCTTTCCCTGCATTTGGTTTCTGACTATTTACAGAAGGTGACCCTTCATCCCCGTTCACTACTCTTTGAAATTTGCCGGCCGCGGGTTTTATAGATGCTGATGATTTTTTTATAGAGATATCCCCTGTGGCAATTTCACTGTTATTTGCTTTTTCTCCCTTATTACCATCTTTGTTTGCGGCGTTTAATTGCCGGGCAACACTTGATTTTGTGCGTTCCGTTTTATCTTCCTTGTCAATTTTATTGATCCCAAATTCGGATTTATTGCCTGTTGTTGCGTCCACATCATTTGTATTACCAGCATTTCCTTTTTGATCTTTTTTATCACTCAACACCAGGGTCGCAGAATCCGTCCGTAAAGTTTTATTTTCTGCTGGTTGACTTTTAAGAGTGAAATTTTTTAAAGTAGAATTTTGATTATCTTTTTTCGTTTTAATTAAATAATAACTGAGACCAATTACCAATAATATAGCGCCTGAGTATATTAGTGGAATACCCGGTCTGATTAGTTTTGGTACCGGCGAGGGTTTACCAAGATTTTTATCCAGCAGTTGCTCCAGTCTGTTCCAAGACTGAGCATCTTCAGCAGGTTCAAATTTCTCAGCAGCTTCCCGGCTTAACTTGTCAAGTTCATTATCGGAAAGATTCGACATAAGTTTTTACTTCATTTTTTTTTAACAGGATTTTTCTAAGGTTTTCCCTGGCTTTTGATAAGTTGGATTTAGACGCACCCACTGAAATTCCCAACTGTTCGGCGATCTCTTCATGTTTCATTCCTTCAATCACAAACAAATTAAAAACCGTGCGATACGCCGGTGATAATAATCTGATCGATTCAATGATCTCCTTATACGATAATATATCTGCACCCGTTTCTGTGACATCGGCAATTTTTTCCGTTTCCTCTGTAACAGGTTTACCATTTAGATAAGATGAATTTTTTCGGTAATGATCGATGCAGGTATTAATCAGAATGCGTTTGAACCATCCTTTCAGCGCCAGTTCAATATCGGTATGCCTGGCTTCATCAAACTGATGAATGTTTTTAAACAATTTTAAAAATCCTTCGTTCATTATTTCTTCCGCCTCATGAGCATGATTTTGGTAACGATAACAAATTTTCATGGCAAATCCCTTAAGCAGTTGATACAACTCTTTCTGGCTGCTACGCTCATTTTCACGACAGCCTGCTATTAATGCGCTTATTGTCCTGTTGCCTGCAATCAAAATATTAGTCCAGTAGATTTAATTCTTGTGAAGATAACGAGCGCAAACAATCTTTCACGTTCTGCATTACGTGAATAAATTGTTAATGGTTGCCTTTGGAGCCAGTGCTTTTCCTGCTTGATTTTTAAAGAGTTGATTTAGAAGCCGCCGTTACTCAAAACGGCTAAATTGGCATTTACATAGATCTGCGCCTGCAGCATTTTATCTTGCGCTAACAAGCCCACAACCCTTAGTTGGTTAATTTTTCCGCTAAGCGAAAGATTATTATTTATGCTGCGATTGACCATCGAATCTAACATCGCCTTATTGCTTTTTACCAATGCTCCAATGTCAAGATAGGATTTCCCCTTTATCGTTTTTTTGATCTTATTATTGAACAAACTTTTCCCGATCTTCAATGCCAGGTCCCCGCTTTCCAACGAATATGAAATATCCGGAATGGTGAGCGTTTGTTTTGCGGAGTCTAAAACCGGCGTCCCGCGCAAATACAAACGACCTTTATTGGTTCCTGCAAAATCAATGCGCACCTCAACCTGGTGATTTCCTAATCCTTTAATAGCCGCATCTTTGATCACAATGGTTCTTCCTTTGTAATCAAAAACCCGGTTGCGCAATGTGTCGCTTAATAATTTGCTCAAGAAATTATAATCGTAAGAGGTATTCAGATATGCAGAAACATTATTTCGATTTTCGCCAACATTGACCGGCACATGCACGTCACCAATTTCTTTATTGATACTGTCAGATGACATTTCCGGGTTGCACGATATACCTACTGAAATATTGAAACTGTCTTTTATGTAATTTAATTGCCCCACACGAATTGCAGACGGATTGATAATTAAGAATCCATACTTGCTGATCGCAGTCTTGCGAAATCCTTTTTCAACTGATTGTTGTGCAAGACGAGAGAAATCCATTCCGGAAATGGTTGCATCCAAGGTTGAACAGAAATTTTTTACTGAAGCACGGATGCTGTCGAGCACTTGTTGGGTAACATCACTGGAAAACAATGACACATAACATTTATCCATCGCGTCGATTTTGCCAGGCGCCGTTATTGTTGCTATTTTAAAATTGGGAAGAAAGCTGAGTCTGGAACTAACGTTGATGTTCACACGACGAAGTGGTTCTTTACCAAACCCGCAACTCCCCGATATCCAGGGCGATACCGGTTTATTCAACGAACACAAACATTTGGCGCCGGCAACCTGGTAATTTCCCGTTAGCTGCACCCCGAGCACATTATTAACGCAGGTGATGATAAAGCCGGATCGCACAAAACGATACTTATACCTGAAATCGCAGGAAGGTTGTAAATAATTTGGCCATCCGTCAGATGTAAATTCAGTAGGCACTAAGAAATTTGCTTTGAATAATATCGGTTTGGCATTGATTTTTACCGGCAGATCGATTTCACTTGTGGGAAGCGCCGGCAATGAATCGGGCAAATGTAATATTAATGATGAAGCTGCTTTTTTTGATGAAGTACAGGAAACAAAGAAAACCAATGCGATAAGAGTATAAAGAAAAAGTGATTTCATGGTATTGCGATTGGACGAATTTTCAACAAATTACACGAATTTCTTAATACTTTTCGATCAGAGTACCGGACCTCCGTCCTATTGTTATTTCCTCTTTAGATATTCGTCGTCGGTATTAATGATAACATCAAGCAAACTATTGGTATAACTGTCATCTGCCAGTTGCCAAAACATGACACCGAATAATTTTTTGTCAATCGCATATTGCGTTTTCATGCGAATGGATAAAGTATCATCATAAGTGACAAATAATTTTTTCGCGGCATTATATTTAAAAGGGGCTTGTGCAACTGAATCCCAATGAAAAACATAACCGCTATCTGTTGAAAGGACTTTATCATAATCATGATAAGAGACGCCACGGAAAAATCTTGCCGGACGATATAATCCATCATTAAGACTATCCTTAACCTGAAAAATGCGCGCATAAAACGCAACACCGATCGCCATTTTATTCCGCGGTACGCCAGCTGAATCCAATAATTTTATTGCATGATCCGTGGATTCGGGTTGCAAAGTAGTGGAATATAAAGAGGTATGATGACCCGTTATGGTATCATCACCGCCCACCAGATCATAAGTCATCAAATTCACAATATCTACATATCGCACTGTGTTCTTCCAGTCTATGGCATGATTGATATAATCGGTGTATCCACCAGCTGCAAAACTTATCTGGAAATTCTTTCCCATTTTTTTTCTCAGTTTTTTTACGAGATAAGTGAAATTATCTTTGTCTGCCGGCATATAAGGAAAGCCCGGAACATTGGCCAGCGCCGGATATTCCCAGTCAAGATCAAGTCCATCGGTGTGAAAATATTCGGTAAGTTGCTTAACAGAACGTGTAAATTTTCTTCTTCCTTTCCTTGTTGAAAAAACCTCTGAGCAGGTCTTGCATCCGCCCCATCCGCCAAGTGATAATATCACTTTCAGGTTTGGATTCTTACTTTTCAAGGCAACCATTTTCCGGATGAGCACGGTGTCAGCCATCCTGCTCACATCTAATTCATTACCTTTTAGATGACAGAAACTGAAGATCAGCTGGGATAATTTGCTCGTTTCAAAACTATCTATCATGGTTGGCCGCCCACCGAAATAAGCGATGATCGCCGATTGTTGCTGGGCGCTGATCTTTGTTTGCGCAAAACAGGTATTGATAAAAAGAAAGGGAATTAATGCTTTGATGAAATTATTCATGATAAACAGCTTCGGTTTTTTTTGATAGCAACGAAAGTACAATCTGTTAGTTGTTCAAAACAAACAGTTGCATAATAAGTTTTTGTTAAACCAGGTAAACAAACTTGTAATTTATTTCCTTATTAATGCAGAATAAATCTTTGATTGATCGTAAATTGAAGATCGCTCATGCAATTTATTAATGGAAGAATAACCCGCTTCCTGAAATAAATTTCTTAATAAAGAAAAATTTATCGGGTAAGGAACCCATTGATTGGCGTTGTCCCGTTCGTATTCCACAATTAAAAAACAGCCCTCATCTCTCAATAATCTTTTTATTTTATTAATAAAAGGAATTTTCGCTGCAACATAATGTAATGAGTTTGCCATCAAAATTCCGTCAAGTTGAGAAACCGGCAATTCATTATTGATAAAATCCGCCTCAATGGTTTCAATAATGTTGGCATCAGCACCTGAGGCATTCTTAAATGCGGATAAATTATGGTCAACTGCAAATATTTTACTTTCCTTTTTTAGCAAATTGGAAAGCGCATTGGTGAACAAGCCTGAACCACAACCCAGGTCGGTCCAGGTCATTGGCGAATTGATGGAACTAATAAAGTCATTTCTTATTAATGCTATTGCTTCATTTAGTTTCATAATATTTTTCTAATTAAAAAAAACCCACTGCGTAAACAATGGGCCTTTATATAGTAGAAAAAACGAACTCGTGATTATTATTTTGCAAATTGTTTTCTGATCACATTTAATGCCCCACCTGCTTTGAACCATTCTATCTGCTGTTCATTGTAAGTATGATTCACCGCTATGTTATCAACTGATCCATCTTGGTGGTGCAAAACAACCGTTAATGGCTTGCCTGCAGTGAAAGAAGTCAATCCGTTAATATCAATCGAATCATCTTCCAGCACCTTATCATAATCCTCCTTATTGGCGAAAGTGAGCGCAAGCATACCCTGCTTCTTCAAATTTGTTTCATGAATTCTTGCAAAACTTCTTACCAGAATGGCGCGAACACCAAGATGACGTGGTTCCATGGCTGCGTGCTCGCGTGATGAACCCTCACCATAATTTTCATCGCCAACAACAATGCTTCCTATCCCAGCAGCTTTGTAAGCCCTTGCTGTTGCAGGTACGGGTCCATATTGTCCGCTCAATTCATTTTTTACAGAATCCGTTTTGTCATTAAAAAAATTGATCGCGCCTATGAGCATGTTGTTGGAAATATTATCCAGATGCCCGCGAAATTTCAGCCACGGACCAGCCATAGAAATATGATCGGTCGTGCATTTGCCCTTTGCTTTTATCAACAATTTCAATCCCTTCAGATCAGTTCCTTCCCATGCCTTGAATGGCTCTAATAATTGCAAGCGTTGAGAATCCGATTTCACTACAACCTGCAATCCGCTCCCGTCTTTTGCCGGAGCCTGGTAACCCGGATCATCAACAGAAAATCCATGTGGAGGCAATTCAACCCCTGTTGGTTCATCAAGCATTACTTCATTCCCATCATCATTTCTTAATTTATCCTTTAAAGGATTGAAAGTTAAATCGCCCGCAATGGCAAGCGCAGTAACGATTTCCGGCGAAGCAACGAATGCATGCGTACTGGCTAACCCATCATTGCGCTTTGCAAAATTTCTGTTGAATGAAGTGATGATAGAATTTTTTCTATTCGGATCATCAATATGGCGCGCCCACTGACCAATGCAAGGACCACAGGCATTAGCCAAAACAACGCCGCCGATCTGATCAAATGTTTTTAAGAATCCATCTTTCTCGATTGTGAAACGAACCTGTTCGCTGCCGGGTGTTATGGTGAATTCTGATTTTGCTTTTAGTTTCTTATTGATGGCTTGTTTTGCCAATGATGCCGAGCGGCTAATATCCTCATAAGAAGAATTTGTGCATGAACCGATCAACGCAACTTCTAATTTTTCCGGCCAGTTATTTGCTTTCACTGCTTCCGCAAATTTTGAAATTGGCCATGCGAGATCCGGAGTGAACGGACCATTCACATAAGGCTCCAATTCATTAAGATTTATTTCAATAACCTGGTCGTAATATTTCTTTGGATCATTGTACACTTCGGCATCAGGACGCAAATGCTCACGAACCCCATCAGCTAGTGCCGCAACTTCTTCGCGGCCGGTTGCTTTCAGATAAGCGCTCATTTTTTCATCATAGCCAAAAATCGAACAGGTCGCGCCAATTTCCGCGCCCATATTGCAGATCGTTCCTTTGCCCGTCGCACTCAAACTATCTGCGCCATCACCAAAATATTCAACGATCGCGCCGGTGCCACCTTTTACAGTGAGGATTCCCGCAACTTTTAATATCACATCTTTTGCAGAAGACCAGCCGCTTAATTTACCGGTAAGCTTCACGCCGATTAATTTCGGCATTTTCAATTCCCATGCTAATCCCGCCATCACGTCAACGGCATCTGCGCCACCTACCCCGATCGCCACCATTCCCAAACCTCCCGCATTCGGCGTATGCGAATCAGTGCCGATCATCATTCCGCCCGGGAATGCATAATTCTCTAAAACAACCTGGTGAATGATACCCGCACCCGGCTTCCAAAAACCGATTCCATATTTATTGGATATCGAAGCAAGGAAATCGTACACCTCTCTATTCACATCCAATGCAATTTTCAGGTCTTCCGTTGCTCCAACCTTTGCTTGGATCAAATGATCACAATGCACTGTTGAAGGAACAGCAACCGTGCTTCTTCCGCAGGTCATGAACTGCAACAAGGCCATTTGCGCGGTCGCATCCTGCATGGCAACACGATCGGGAGCAAAATCAACATAGTCTTTTCCACGCTCATAAGCCTTCGTGGGCGGAGCGTATAAATGTGAGTACAATATTTTTTCGGAAAGTGTCAGGGGTTTGTTGGTCAATTTTCGTGCGGCAGCAACTTTGGAGGGTAATTCAGAATAGATTTTTTTAATGAGATCAAGATCAAAAACCATAATAAAAGTATTTAGAGTTAAACGTATGCATATGAAGGCTTTCTGAAATGAGATGCGAAATTACCAAAATTGCGTTATTATATTAACATGCATTATGAGGTTTTGTTGTTTTTTTTTAATTTCGCTACATGAATAAAATGAAGCAATTCATCGAGTGGAAGGCTTTTGGCGTATGCACAGCCATCGGCGAAAGAATGGGCATCGCTACTTCACGAATCCGCACATGGTTCATCTATATTTCATTTCTCACCATGGGTTCTCCATTGATCATTTATTTCATCCTCGCGTTTTGGATGAATATCAAAAGATATATTCTTTCTGCAAGAAGAAATCCGGTGAAATATCTTTAGAAAGCATCCGGTTTCAGGTGTTGCCATTTATCGTAACTTTTCCAATCAACACAGCTGAGAAAAGGAACTTGCAACCCGCTTCATTTCAACATGAAGAGTAAAATTTTATAAAATAATTATATCTCCTTTGCAGTTCAACTTCGGACTTCCGACCCCGGACTTCAGACTTTATTCTTACCTTTGCATCCTTAAATTTTAAAAAATGCCAGGATCAGAATTGTTCGGCGCAGAAGAGCGCAAAGAAGTCAATGATGTGTTGGAAACAGGCATGCTTTTCAGATACAATCATGACGCACAACGTAAAGGCATCTGGAAAGCCCGCGAATTTGAAGAAGAAGCAAAAAAGATTACCGGCGCAAAATATGCGCACGCGGTTTGTAACGGTTCGGCAGCAATTGCCACCGCGCTTGCTGCATCAGGCGTTGGCGCCGGCGATGAAGTGATCGTTCCCCCTTTTACCTTTATTGCCAGCGTGGAGGCAGTTTTATTTGTTGGTGCAATTCCGGTGTTTGCCGAAATTGATGAAACACTTTGTCTGAGCGCTGACGGAATTGAAAAAGCGATCACGAAAAATACAAAAGCAGTTTGTCTTGTGCACATGTGCGGCGGCATGGCGGACATGGATCCGATCATGCAGGTCATCAATGACTACAACTTGATTTTAGTAGAAGATGCAGGACAGGCATTTTCTTCATCATACAAAGGAACATCAACCGGGCTTTTTGGAACCGCCGGAAGTTATTCATTCGACTTTTTTAAAATTGCCACCGCCGGCGAAGGTGGAATTGTGGTAACCAACGATGAAGAAGTGTACAAATTGATCGATACCTATTCAGATCATGGCCATAATCATGTCGGCGCGAAACGCGGAATGGAACAACACCCGATACTCGGATTTAATTATCGCATCAGTGAATTGCATGCGGCAGTCGCACTCGCACAAACACGCAAAGTGCCCCAGATTCGAGAAATAAATCGTCGGCATAAAAAAGCATTAACGGAAATTCTTTCTCAAACTGAAGGAATTTCTTTTGCACGAATTGCCGATGCCGATGGTGATTCATCAACTTTCTTAAATATATTATTACCCGATACTGAATCCGCGAAACGCACGGTTGATGAATTCAACAAGGCTGGCGTGGCAGGATTTGATTATTGGTTCATGAACATGTATCATTTCATCAATCAATGGGACCATTTAAAAAATTTACAGACAGCTGCAAAATTGCCAGTTGAAATATTTGGTTCATCACAGGATTATAAAAATTTGTACTTGCCAAAAACACAGGAAGTGATTGGAAGATTGATTTCATTCGGCATACGTTGCACATGGACAGATGAAGAGGTGAAGAACCTGGCGAATAATATTTCACAATGCGTTAAGAATGTTCTGAGCGTTGCGGTCTGAAAATCATTTGTCTGATCCAACAGATTTGAAAAAACGAATTCACCCAATTCCCTAGGATCCCTGTAACAAAAAAATCATCACATTAACTCTCATGCATAAGAATTTTAAAAACATCGAAAAAACAGTTTACGGACGTGGGAGTTTTGATATGATGGATGAAATTCTTTCCGCAAAAAGAAAGGAAAATGGCAAATTTTTTCTTTACGTAGTCGATCATTATTTTAAAGATAAACCGCTCACAAATCGCATACCTGCAAAGCCTGAAGACGTAATAAAATTTATTGATGTTGATCCCTTCGAACCCACCACCGGTCAAATTGATGATCTGCGCGATGAAATATTATCATCAAGGGGTTTGCCTGCCGGCGTTATCGGCATCGGCGGTGGAAGTATTATGGATATTGCAAAAGCAGTTTCCTTAATGTTCACCAATGAAGGTTCATCCACTTTATACCAGGGTTTGAATCTGATAAAGAAACCGGGAATTTATCATCTTGGCGTCCCAACGATTTCCGGAACGGGCGCAGAAGTTTCGATGACAGCCGTATTGACCGGCCCGGTGAAAAAACTCGGGTTAAAATGTGAGTGGACGGTTTTCAACCAGGTCATTCTTGACCCCGAATTAATTGCCTCCGTTCCGACTGATAAATGGTTCTATACCGGAATGGATACTTATATTCATTGCATCGAATCAGAAAACGGGATATTAAATAACGCCTACAGTCATGCTTATGCGGAGCAGGCATTAAAACTTTGCCAGGAAATTTATCTGGGAGAGAAATCAGGGCAGACCGCGGAAAATGATGATAAATTAATGGTCGCATCATTAATGGGCGGCTTGAGTTTAACCTATTCAGAAGTTGGTGTTTGCCATGCATTATCCTATGGTCTTTCAAAGATTCTGGGAGAAAAACATTGTTATGCAAATTGCCTTGCCTTTCAGCATTTGGAAGATTATTATAAAAATGGCGTGAAAGAATTTGAACAAATGCTTATCAAACACCGCATTCAGCTGCCAAAAAATATAAGTCAGGGCTGGACCAATGAACAAATAACTGCAATGGCAGAAGTGGCCTATAACCTTCCGCACATGTGGAATCATGCAGTAGGAACAGATTGGAAAGAAAAAATTTCTATTGAAACTATTAAAGAACTGTACAAACGATTTTAATTATGAGCAAGAAAAAAATAATGGTTGGAAATATTGAATGTGGAGCCGATGAACTCTTTATTATTTCCGGGCCTTGCGTCATTGAAGAAGAAACGATCATGATGAAGACCGCAGAGAAATTAAAAGAAGTCAGCGAGCGGTTACACATCCCCGTTATATACAAATCATCTTTTTCAAAAGACAATAGAAGCAGCTTAAAATATTATAACGGGCCGGGATTGGAAAAAGGAATAAAAATGCTCGCAAAAGTGAAAGAGCAATTTGGTTTTCCGGTCTTAACGGATATTCATTATCCCGACCAGGCTGCCCCCGCCGGAGAAGTTTGTGATGTGCTGCAAATTCCTGCCTATTTGTGCATGCAAACAGGATTGATGGTCGCCGCTGCAAAAACTGGAAGAGTGATCAATATTAAACACGGGCAATTTCTCGCGCCCGATAATATGAAACATCCTGTTGGCAAATGCGTGGAAGCTGGTAATGATAAAATCATTTTGACCGAACGCGGATATACGATGGGTTATAATGACCTGGTTGTTGACCCGCGCAGTTTTTATCACCTGAATCAATTGGGCTATCCGGTTGTCTTTGACATCACCCATTCGATCCGTAAATATGGAATTCCAAGTGCAGATTCCAAAGGCGGTGCAAGAGAGTTTTTGCCCGTATTAAGTCGGGCAGGTGTTGCTTCCGGTGTTGATGGTGTATTTATAGAAACGCACCCCGATCCGGAAAAAGCATTATGCGATGCAGCAAGTCAATTATGTGTTTATGACCTGGAAGAATTCCTGAAACCGATTTTAGAACTACATTCGATAGAAGTAAAATATCGCACGAAGTAAAAGAGTAAAAACATAGTTTTGCTTTCCAAATTCTTAATTTAATTAAACATGGAACTATATCTCGACTCAGCCAACCTCAAAGAAATCGAAGAAGGATTTAAACTTGGCTTTCTTGATGGCTTAACTACCACGCCAACTTTTATGCAACGTGAAGGCATAACCGATATTGATGGAACAATTGTAAAACTTTCGAAAATAGTGCCTGTGCTCCAGATCGAAGCATTGGGAAATACTGCCGAGGAAGTTTTAAAGGAAGCGCACCGCCAGCTGGATTTAGGATTGGACCCCAAGAAAACGGTTTTCAAATTGCCTGTTTCCCTGGAAGCGGTTCGGGCCTGCCATTTGTTACGCAAAGAAGGATTACTCGTAAATATTCATCTTGTTTATACCTTACAACAGGCATATATGGCAATGCATGCAGGCGCCAATTATGTTTGCCCGCTTGTTGGTCGTTTGCAGGATCAGGGGCACGACGCACTTGCACTAATTGAGCAGTGCGTTAAGGCGGTTGATCATTACCGTTATGATACCAAAGTGATGTTCAGTTCGGTTCGCCACAATGAGCATGTTCGCAATGCCATCAATATCGGTGTTCACACCATTACCATTCCCCTTAAAGTATTGAAATCGCTTACGGATAATAATTTCACCACCATTGGCACTGAACAATTTTTGCGCGATACAAGATTAATGACCGTTCGGGTAAAAGAAGCCATGAACTCCGTGAATCCTATTGTTGATGCAGCCACAGATCTGAAACATGCTATTGTGAAAATGACCGAATTTGGCTTTGGCGCCGTTACTGTTGTCAATAATGGAACGATCAAAGGTGTTTTTACGGACGGTGACCTAAGGAGATTATTACAGCAGGATGGCGAACACATTTTAAATAAAAAACTGGGTGATCTTTCTTATAAATCACCGATCAGCATTGATGCCAATGCATTATTGAATGATGCAGCCGGTCTATTCAAAAAAACAAATGTTGACACGATATTGGTAACAGAAGATGACAAGCCGGTAGGCATGCTCGACATTCAGGATTTGAAAAATGACTAATTCCTGTAATTCGTTTCAATTCGCGCAAAAAATGCATTATACATGACCGTTAGTTTTAACGAAATCAAATCTTTGTTTACCGGAAGGTTTTTAACTGACCCGGAAATTCTTCAGAAAAAACTCTCCTATATCCGCGCTTTTGTATTTGACTGGGATGGCGTTTTCAACAATGGCACTAAAAATGAAAATGGATCAAGCGCCTTCAGTGAAGTGGATGCCATGGGCACCAACCTGTTGCGTTTCAATCATTACATTCTTTCCAGGAACAATTTGTTCACCGCCATCATCTCCGGAGAAAAAAATCAACTTGCTTTTATTTTTGCAAAACGAGAACATTTCAACGAGGTGTATTATAAGATCAGGAATAAAGCAGAAGCGCTGAATCATCTGTGCAAACTCAATAATCTGCATTCGCACGAAGTAGCATTTGTTTTCGATGATGTACTTGATTTTTCTGCGGCAAAGATTGCAGGTGCAAGGATCATGGTAGGAAGAAGATCCAATCCGTTATTGACCGATTTTGCCATTAATAATAATCTCGTTGATTATATCAGTTCGACTGATGGCGGAAATCATGCGGTAAGAGAAGCTGTTGAGTTGGTGATGGCCTTGAGTGGAAAATATGATGAAACCCTTAGGCAAAGGATGGATTTCAGCGACGATTATAAACAGTACTGGGAATTACGCAATTCAGTGGAAACCCAATTTTATACAACTGACCAAAAGGCAATCATTCAACAAACCCCACAATGATTATTGGAATCATTCCTGCTCGATTTGCCTCAACCCGTTTTCCCGGGAAACCGTTGATTGACATCAACGGAAAGTCAATGATACAGCGGGTATACGAGCAATCTGCAAAATCAAGATCATTAAATAGGATAATCGTTGCAACGGAGGATAAGCAAATTGCTGATCACGTAATTGGTTTTGGTGGTGAGGCGGTAATGACCGGCGAACATCATGCAAGTGGCACCGACAGGTGTTTTGAAGCTTTGGGAAAACTAAAGGAATCCTATCAATATATCATCAACATCCAGGGCGACGAGCCCTTTATTGAACCTGAGCAAATTGATGAACTGGCAGAAGCATTGAAAAATGGGGATATTGAAATTGCAACACAAATGATCGCCGTAAAAAATGAATCAGAATTATTTGATGCCGGCGAAGCAAAAATTATATTGAATAAAAACAATGAAGCAATATATTTCAGCCGGGCAGCAATTCCTTATTTGCGAAATGTCGATCAAAAGGAATGGCATACCCATCACCTCTATTACCGGCAGGTCGGCATGTACGCATACCGAAACGATATTCTGAAGAAAATCACACAGCTTCCTGTATCGTCGCTGGAAAAAGCGGAATCATTAGAGCAATTGCGCTGGTTGCAAAACGGATTTAAAATAAAATGCGTTCTTACAGAATACGAGAGTCATTGTGTCGATGTGCCGGAAGATGTTGAGCGGATATTGAAATTGAAAAAAGATATTCAGCCTTGAGTATGTCCTTTTCGTGAAAGGTATTGTCCAAAAAAAAATCGTTCGTCTCCATATGGCAAAAGAAAAAATTTTAGTGATCGGCGCTTCCGGCCAAATAGGCGTCGAGCTTACACTTGCGTTAAGGAAAATTTATGGCAATGCAAATGTTGTAGCCTCCGACCTGCGAGAAGAAAATGAATTGCTGAAAGGAACCGGTCCTTATGTTTCACTCGATGTAATGAATAAAGAGATGCTGCACGTGCAGGTGATCCGTCAGAACATTACACAGATCTATTTATTGGCTGCGATCCTTTCGGCGACAGGAGAAAAAAATCCGGGACTTGCCTGGCATTTGAATATGCAGGGATTATTGAATGTGCTTGATATCGCACGAGAAGAAAAATTGCAAAAAGTTTATTGGCCAAGCAGCATTGCCGTTTTCGGTCCCACTTCTCCAAAACAAAATTGTCCGCAACAAACGATCATTGAACCGATCACGGTCTATGGCATCAGTAAATATGCCGGTGAATTCTGGTGCAATTATTTTCACCAGCGTTTTGGAGTTGATGTCCGCAGCATCCGATATCCGGGATTGATCAGTTATAAATCAGCGCCGGGCGGGGGAACAACAGATTATGCAATTGAAATTTTTCATGAAGCGCTTGAACACGAAAAATATAAATGCTTTTTGAAAGAAGATACCTACTTGCCGATGATGTATATGCCCGACGCCATACGCGCGACCATCGAATTGATGGAAGCGCCGGCAGAGAAAATTTCCATTCACACCTCATATAATGTTGCCGCCATAACCTTTTCGCCGAAAGAAATTGCAAGTGAAATCAAAAAACACATTCCCGGTTTTGAAATAAATTTTGCTCCAGATTATCGCCAGGCAATCGCCAACAGTTGGCCACAAAGCATTGACGATACGGTAGCCAGAAATGATTGGGGATGGAAACATGAATATGACCTCAGCAGGATGACAGCCGATATGCTACAGAACCTTCAGCCTTGATCTTTGTTACGGATAATGTCCAGGAATAATTTTTTACGCAAATAAATGATCGTGAAACTATTTTTCATCACCCCGATATTATTTTCAGCATTGTTTGTTTCCGCCCAAAAGAAAAATCTACCAAATGGAGAATGGCGTGCGGTTTTAGAAAGAAGCGACGGAAATAATATCGTTTTCAACTTCCAGACCAAGGATAGCGCCGGCAAAAAAATATTATACATTAAAAACGCAGATGAAAGATTATTGGTAGATGAAATAAAAAACACTGGCGACTCTATCATTATTAAACTGCCTTTTTTTGAGGCACAGCTACATGTTGTTTTGCAAAGCAATAATGACCTTAGCGGTTTTTATTATAAACGGCTGGTCGATAATTATCAGGTGATGCCCATGCATGCTTATTACCAGCAAAACTTCCGATTCCCGGTTTCGCAAAAAAAAACAAACACAAATGTTACCGGAAGATGGGCTGTGGTCTTTTGGAACGACGATGCAAAAGATTCAACATTTGATGTCGGAGAATTTGTGCAGGAGGGAAATCTGGTTACCGGAACTTTTTTAGATCCAACCGGCGATTTTCGTTATCTGCAGGGAGTAGTCGATGGCGATCTATTAAAGCTTTCTGCCTTTGATGGCAGCCATGCATATTTGTTCACGGCAAAAGTCGATCACGATAAAATGATCGGGTTGCATTTTTCGGGTCCGACCTTTAAGAATAATTGGATCGCAAAGAAAGATGATCAGGCAAAACTCTCCGATGAGTTCGCCCTTACAAAAATGAAAGCCGGTGAGACCAGGTTGAATTTTTCTTTTAAAGATATTAATGGAAAGAAAATCTCGCTTAGTGATGACCGTTATAAAAATAAAGTGGTCATCATACAGATCATGGGTTCATGGTGCCCTAATTGCATGGATGAAACTGCGCTGATGACAAAACTCTACAGCGAATTCAAAAACAAAGGCGTAGAAATAATTGGACTTGCCTATGAACGAAGCACCAATTTTGCGCGTTCACAAAACAGCCTGCGCAGTTTTCAAAAAAGATTTGATGTGAGATACGAAATATTGATAAGCGGAGTTTCGGTCAATGATTCTTTGCGCTCCGATAAAACATTACCGCAGCTTGAAAGGATTGAAGGGTTTCCCACAACTATTTTTATTGGCAAAGATGGAAAGGTGGCAAAAATTCATACCGGTTTTAATGGACCCGGAACCGGTGAACATTATGCAGAACAACAAAAAGAATTTTACGACATTGTAAATGAATTGCTCACAAAATAACCTTTCCATATTGGCTCGTGTGGCGGTGTTGTTGTCACCGCACCGGCCAACATAGCATCGATCTTCAATAATTGTACAAATGACGATTACAAAAAAATAATTTTCGCACAACCCGTTTTTGTGATTTGTTATTTCGTAATTTCAGCAGCAAAACGATTTGCCATGACTACACGTCGCTCCTTCATTCAACAATCATCACTTGCCGCCGGCGCATTTTTAATGCCAAAAACAAATTGGTTTGCTGCAAGACGACAACAACTTATCGGACTTCAACTTTACACTTTACGCAACGAAATTTTTAAAGTGAAAGGTGGCGGAGCAGATCAGGCCGCTAATTTAAAAATGATCCTGGAAAAAGTTGCTGCGATCGGATACACTTCTGTGGAAGCCTTTGGTTTTAATGCAGGTAAATATTTCGGGCTATCGGTTGAAGATTTTGCAAAGATCGTTAAAAATGCAAATCTCAAATCCCCGAGCGGACATTACAGTCTGGATGCGTATTTATTGAAAGGAGATGAGGACAGCTTGAAAATGATAATTGAAGCCGGGAAAACAATGGGCCATGATTTTGTGGTGGTTCCTTTTTTGGGCGATGCATTAAGAAAGAGCGCCGACGATTATAAACAACTTTCGCAAAAATTAAATAAAGCGGGAGAAACGGTAAAAGCTGCCGGTTTGAAACTCGCTTATCACAACCATAATTTTGAATTTAAAGATTGGGGAAATGGACAGATCGGATTTCACATTATGTTACAGGAAACAGATCCGAAGCTGGTGAGCTTTGAAATGGATATGTACTGGGTTACGCGGGCTGGTCTTAATCCGGAAGATCTGATCAAGGCCCATCCCGGAAGATTTAAAATGTGGCATATTAAAGACATGTCTGAGAAAAGAGAAGGTACCACCGAATTAAGCGGCGATCAGGTTTTCACTGAAGTGGGCACAGGAATTATTAATTACAAAGAAATTTTTAAGCTGAAAAAACTATCCGGAATGGAATATTTCTTTGTTGAGCAGGACCAGGTGAAGCTTCCTGTTTATGAAAGCATCAGCAAAAGTTTTGAAAACCTGAAAAATAATATACTCTCTTAATCTTATCTTTTAATTTACGCACTAACAACTATGGGTAACCGACGATCGTTTTTGCAGCGATCCTCTGCATTGATCGGAGGAAGCATTGCGCTATCTGCATTTGATAACAGATCGCTTGCTGCTATAAGGAAATTCATCGCGCCATCTGATCAAATAAATGTTGCCGCAATTGGAATTAATGGAATGGGTTGGGCTGATCTGCAAGCGGCATTAAAAGTTCCGGGCGTTAATGTCATTGCCCTATGTGATATTGATAAAAACGTACTGGATGCGCGAATGAATGATTTGAAAAAAATGAACATTGACACTTCCAAAATAAAAACCTACGGTGATTATCGAAAAGTGCTCGACAGGAAAGATGTTGATGTGGTGATCATCGGAACACCCGATCACTGGCATGCTTTGATAATGACAGAAGCCTGTGCCGCCGGAAAAGATGTTTATGTAGAGAAACCGGTTGGCAATTCCATAATTGAATGTCGCGCCATGGTTGCCGCAAAAAATAAATATAATCGTGTTGTGCAATGCGGACAATGGCAACGCAGTGAACAACATTTTAAAGATGCTGTTGAATTCGTGTATACGGGTCAGTTAGGAAATATTCGCACCGTGAAAGTCTGGTGTTACCAGGGGTGGATGAAACCAATGCCGATTCAGGCGGATTCAGTGCCGCCACCGGGTGTTGATTATGCGACGTGGCTGGGCCCCGCTCCCATCAAGCCTTTCAACGCAAGCCGTTTTCACTTTAATTTCCGTTGGTTTTGGGATTATGCCGGGGGACTAATGACCGACTGGGGCGTCCATTTGCTGGATTACGGATTGTTGGGAATGAAAGCCGATGTTCCGAAATCAATATCCGCGCTGGGCGGAGAATTTGCTTATCCTGATATGGCGGAAGAAACGCCCGACACATTGACCGCATTGTATGAGTTTGACACATTTAATTTAGTATGGGATCACGCAATGGGGATCGATAATGGCTCTTATGGTCGCGATCATGGCATTGCGTATATTGGCAATAATGCAACGCTGGTTCTCGACAGAAATGGTTGGGAGGTGATTGAAGAAAGACAAAGCAAAAACAAAGTGCATAAATCATTAGCCAAGGTTTCTGACAATGGTGTTGAAAAACATTGGGTGAATTTTATCGAGGCCGTACGCTCGCGCAAAACAGAGCATTTAAATTGCCCGATCGAAGCCGGCGCACATGTTGCAACGGTTGCGCAAATGGGAAACATCACCTTTCGCAGTGGACAAAAATTAATGTGGGATAAAGAGAAAAATAAATTCAGCGATGATTCCGTTAATGATAAATACCTGATGAAGGAATATCACAACGGGTATAAGTTGGCGGGTAGCTAAGGGTAAATGGCAGGTAGGGAAGGCAATTTTTATATTTCAGGCTGCGGAATTTCTATTAAGCATTGTTGCGCCACCCTCAGGTAGTAAGGAAAACCCTTTGAGTCTACCTATTTTGGCAACACCTAACGCGGATGGATAACCGAAATACATACCATCGTGTAAAATTCAACCAAGACCAAAACCCCTAAAACATTTTCTTATGGCGTTTGGATTTACTCCCAATTATGTTGAGCATATTCACCTGGATAATTTAACACCGCAGCAATTTCTCGTTCTAGCCATTGACATTTCAAAGGAATTAAGTTGGGAAATTCATTATATAAGTGAGAAAGGATTAATTGCCACTAATAATAATGGGGGAATGTTTAAATGGAAAGCGAAGATCACGATTAGAATTGAGGATGAGATCATAAACCTTAAAAGCGAATCTCTTGGCAGTGAAATGATAGACTTGGGTAAAAATCGGAAAACCATTGCACAATTCACCAATAAATTATATGATTTAAAATATAGTTTCAACGCGGAAGAGGTCGAAAAAAAATATGAGGAATTAAAACCAAATTTTCCATCCGAGGAAAATGATATTTTGAATCAACCTTCGAATGCAAAGGGAAGTATAAACAATTTCTTTTCCATCTTAATTCCCAAAGAAAATTTCTTTATCACGCCGATCTTAGTTGATGTGAATATTGCCATTTTTATATTGATGATTATTTCCGGAGTTGGTTTTCTTCTTCCCCAAACCGATGACCTGATTAAATGGGGAGCAAATTTCCGGCCGATTACATTGGAAGGACAATGGTGGCGTTTAATTACAAACTGTTTCATCCACATAGGTTTCATCCATCTTGCATTTAATATGTATGCTCTGCTGTACATTGGTTTGTTGCTGGAACCCTATCTGGGTAAATTGAGATTTGCCGTTGCTTATCTTCTTACCGGAATTATTGCAAGCCTGACCAGCTTGTATTGGCATGACTTAACAATCAGTGCCGGGGCCTCAGGAGCAATTTTCGGAATGTATGGAATATTTCTGGCCATGCTCACGACCAGCCTTATTGATAAATCATCAAGAAAAGCCTTGCTGACAAGTATTGGCATCTTTGTATGCTACAATTTGTTTAACGGCATGAATGCGGGAATTGATAATGCCGCACATCTTGGCGGATTAATTAGCGGTATTATCATCGGGTATTGTTTTTACCCAAGTTTAAAAAAGCCTGATGCTTCCAACCTGAAATATTCAACGGTGGCATTACTTAGCATTTTTATAATTACCGCTTCCTGTATTGTCTGTAGTAAAATGCCGAATGATATCGGGAAGTATGATCAGGAAATGAAAAAATTCGCTTCGATGGAATCAAAGGCGCTTGAATGTTATAAAATGCCGCAATATACATCTACCCAGCAAATCCTTTCTGAAATAAAAGACAGCGGATTATATTATTGGAATGAAAATATCAAATTATTAAATGAACTTGATAAATTAAATCTCCCACAAAAAATTCACACCCAAAATGACAAATTGATCGAGTACTGTAATCTGCGCATCAACAGCTATCGATTACTCTACATTTCGATCAAGGACAACACAGATCTGTTCAAAGATTCGATTAAGTATTACAATAATCAAATCGGGACCGTATTAAGAAGTCTAAAAGAAAAATAGAACGCAGAGCGTAGCCTCAATGATGCTCAATTCATCATTATCAGATTTACGGATCATCCATTAACAATTATTCGCCCCATATTTCATCTTTGCCTTGAAGCCATCCTTTCACTGATTCCGTAGTGACAGACTTTGGCCTTTCCAGCGGGAAGCCCAGGGCTCTGTCCCAGCAAAGGCTCGCCATAACGCCAAGCGCGCGGCTCACCCCGAATAATACGGTGTAAAATTCATATTCCACCAATCCATAATGAACCAATAATGCGCCGCTGTGTGCGTCCACATTTGGCCAGGGGTTTTTTATTTTTCCGAGGGATTGTAAAATCGGCGGAACGGTTTCATAAATATTCCAGACTGTCTGCACCAATGGATCATCAGGCATATGTTTCTTTCCAAATTCCATTTGTGCAGAAAAACGCGGATCGGTTTTTCTCAGCACAGCATGACCATAACCCGGAACAACTTTACCGTCATGCAGGGTTTTTTGGACATACTCGGCAATCTGTTCTTTGGTTGGTAATTCCGTTTTTAACTCTTCCCGCATTTCCATTATCCATTTTATCACTTCCTGATTTGCCAATCCGTGAAGCGGCCCTGCCAATCCATTCATTCCTGCTGCAAAACTTAAATATGGATCGCTCAGCGCTGAGCCAACTAAATGGGTAGCATGAGCGCTCACATTTCCACCTTCATGATCGGCATGAATGGTCATATACAATCGCATCAGCTCTTTGAAAGTTTCATCTTCAAAACCGAGCATATGTGCAAAATTTCCCGCCCAGTCCAATAATCCATTTGGATGAATATGATCGCCGAATTTATATTTTCTACGATAGATGTAGGCAGCAACGCGTGGCAATCTTGCGATAAGATCCATGGCATCGTCGAACACAGCTTCCCAATAATCCTTTTTGTTCATCCCTTCTGCATATTTTTTTGCAAACTGACTTTCTGTTTGCAAAGCCATAATGGCCACAACAAACTGCGTCATCGGATGCGCAGAAAGTGGTAACGCTTCAATAGCAGCAAACACGTGATTGGGTACATGACTGCGGCGCTGCAATACTGAAGTGACATGATGAACATCATCTTCTGATGGCAAATCTCCGATCAACATCAAATAAAATAGACCTTCCGGTAAAGGTTCGGTGCCTTTAGGTGCTTTTGCTAATTTTTGCTGTAATTCAGGAATGGAATAACCACGGAACCTGATGCCTTCTTTTGAATCCAGTAAAGAAGTTTCAGTTACCAATCCTGTCATCCCACGCATACCCTGGTAAATTTGAGAAAGCGTTACTTCACCAATTTTTTTATTTCCATTTTCTTTGAGTAAGTCTTTGATTTCCGCGGCCATTGCATCGGACTTCAATTTGAACCGTTCTTTTAAAATACCCATGACGCAATAATTTAAAATGAGATTATCTGCTAAAAGATAGTAAAATAAATTGACGGATAAAGTTAGTGCACGGAAGGCAATGTGCAAATAAATAGTAAACAATGGAGGGTGAAAAACAGAACCTTTTATTTTGGGGCCCGCACATACAGCCAACCCGTAATGCCCGCGAAAATGATATTGGGGATCCATGCGGCGAGAATCGGCGGAAAATTTCCTTTTGTCGCAAATGTGATGGCAAACTTATCCATCACCACAAAAACGGCTGCCGCAACAAGACCGAAAGCAAGATACAATCCACTGCCACCACGGATCTTGCGCGATGACACAACCGCACCCATTATCGTCATAATGATAATGGAGAATGGTGTTGAATCGCGATGATATCTTTCTACTTTATAAAAGTTCAATCCCTCCGTGCCGCGCAATTCCTCGCGCTTAATAAATTCTTTGAGATCATCTGAGGTAAGCTTATCCTTTAAATATTCATCGTGACCCAATTCGCTGGGTTTTACATTCAGGTTAAGCGAAGTATCGCTTTTCTTTTTTGCCGATTCTTTCAATCCATCAATATTTCGCTCGATGACGTTATATAAATGCCAGTTTTTTTTTGCAGTATCCCATTGAATCCTTTCTGCCCGCATGTTATAATAAACTTTATTATTTTTCAATTTTTGCAAAGCAAAACTGCTAGCAGATTTAGAAAATGTATCGTAATAATGAAGGACCACATAGGTGTTGGAGTCTACACGCAGATAATAATTGCTTCCCTGGGTCACATTTGGCTGATAGGAACTATTTCTATCAACATAATAGGCCTGAAAATCTGTCCGTATCTTATTTGCTTTGGGAATCCAGGTTTGACTGGCGATCCAGAAAATACCACTTAATAAAATGGCCCCGATCAGGTAGGGTCGCAACACCCGATTGAAACGTACGCCGCCAGCGAGTATGGCGACGATCTCCGATCGTCCTGCCATCCGGGAAGTAAAATAAATTACCGCGATAAAGACCATTAATGGAAAGATCATTGAAACAATAAAGGGTACAAACCCGATATAATATTTCATGATGATCTGCGAAGTGTTTAACCCGGAGTTGACAAAATCATCCGCCTTTTCACTGGTATCAATCACCACGGCAATCGTTGTAATGGCAAGAATGGTAAATATAAACGTGAACAAAAACTTTTTCAATATATACCAGTCGAGAATCTTCAAATTTTTAGGTTTTGAGTTATGTGGCAACTTAATCTTTATCGCCGCTTGCGCGCGCAAAAGTAATCAGAAAATAAGTAGCGAAAAACCAGCTTCCGCTAAGGATTTGTGAAAACGACCTTTTGATGACCAGTTCCGCTCATCAAAATGTTTTGCTTTAGTTATCTTGCGAAGATATATTTACGCCATACAAAGACAAATAATCTGTTCAATATTAATCTTGCTATCATTAAAAAATCAAATTCACTCACATGAAAAAATTCTTGTTTGTTTTTATCACCTTAATATCCTCATCCATCATTTCTTTTTCGCAGACATCGTCTTACGATCAACACGATGCATTTGCGCCGATGTTCTATCCGTCCTATGGCGATGAAGTTCGTACGGCAAGTGGAAATGCCGGACCAAAATATTGGCAAAACAGCGCTGATTATAAGATCAATGCAACACTCGATGATGCAAATAACACCATCACCGGCTCAGTAATGATCAGCTATAAAAATAATAGCCCCGAAAAACTTCCTTTTGTTTGGTTGCAATTAGACCAAAATATCTATAAAGAAGATTCAAGATCAGTTGCTGCTACGGCGATCACTGGCGGACGTTGGGCAAACAGGGATTTTGACGGAGGATATAACATCAAATCTGTAAAAGTAATTAGTGGCGGCAAAGAAGAGAATGCCGATTATCTTATCAGTGATACCCGCATGCAGATAAAATTAGCCAAAGCGATTAGGGCAAATGGAGATTCCGTTCAATTTAAGATTGATTATTCTTTTCCCATACCGCAATATGGTACGGACCGCATGGGCAGACTACAAACCAAAAATGGATGGATATACGAAATCGCACAATGGTATCCGCGCATGTGTGTATTTGATAACGTACTCGGGTGGAACACACTGCCATACCTTGGTCAGGGAGAATTTTACTTGGAATATGGGAACATTGAATACAGCATTACTACATCAGCAAAATTGATTGTTGTTGGATCTGGAGAATTGCAAAACCCGTCTGAGGTATTAACTGCAGAGCAAATAAAAAGATTAAAGCAAGCCAAAGAAAGTGATAAAACCGTAATCATCCGTTCTGAAAGCGAGGTCACTGATCCTGCTTCCCGACCGGCAAAGGATAAACTCACCTGGAAATTTAAGATCACCAATGCGCGCGACGTTGCATTTGCAGCATCAACGGCATTTGTATGGGATGCAGCAAGAATAAATTTACCAAGCGGAAAAAAATCTCTTGCCATGTCAGTTTATCCTGTTGAAAGTGCAAAAGATAAAGGCTGGAAACGCGGAACTGAATTTGTAAAAGGCGCTATTGAACATTATTCAAAACAATGGTTTGAATTTCCTTATCCTGTTGCAACAAATGTTGCAGGAAATGTGAATGGCATGGAATATCCGGGAATTGTTTTTTGTTCTTCAGGAGCAGAAGGTGGCAACCTATGGGGAGTTACCAGCCACGAATTTGGGCACACCTGGTTCCCGATGATCGTGGGAAGCAATGAAAGAAAATATCCCTGGATGGATGAAGGCTTCAACACATTTATCAATTCCGTTGCAGACAAGGCCTTTAATAATGGCGAATTTGAAAATAAAAATGTGGACCGTCACCGGTTTGGAAGATTTCTTTTCGGCGCCAATGCAGAAAGCATTATGACCGTTCCTGACGTTACCAGTGGAAATAATCTGGGCATAAATGCATACTTCAAACCAGGATTAGGCCTTGAATTATTAAGAGAGGAGATCTTGGGCAAAGACAGATTTGATGCCGCCTTTAGGTATTACATCAATAATTGGGCTTACAAACATCCAACACCCTGGGATTTCTTTCATGCTATGGATAATGCTGCCGGGGAAAGTTTGGATTGGTTTTGGAGAGGATGGTTTTTCTACAACTGGAAACTTGACCAAGCTGTGAAAGGCGTTGATTATGTTGAGAACGATTCAACCAAAGGTTCGATCATCACCATTCTAAACCTCGAAAAATTGCCGATGCCGGTAACTGTGGAAATCAAACAGGCAAATGGCAAAACAGGAAGAGTGAACCTGCCGGTAGAGATCTGGCAACACGGAAGCATCTGGAAATTCCATTACGCTTCAACAGATAAAATTACAGAAGTAACCATCGATCCGGATAAACGCTTGCCGGATGTTGACGAATCAAATAATACCTGGAAGAGCAATTAACCAAGAGTGCCGGTCGCCGATTGCAGAAAATCGGTGACCGGCAACTTTTACAATCTTTGTTTCAATATTTCCACCTGATCTTTTTTCCAGCTCAAAAAATTACTTTGAAGAATTTGCCTGCGTGCTTCTTGTACGAGGTGCAGATAGAATGCAAGATTATGCACGCTGGCAATCGTTAATCCCAATATTTCTTTCGATTTCATCAAATGCCTGAGATAGGCTTTGGAATAATGATTGCTCACCTCACAATCAATTCCATCGTCGATTGGTGAAAAATCATTTTCCCATTTTTTATTATCTATATTAATGACCCCTTTGGTTGTAAATAGCATGGCGTTGCGTCCATTGCGCGTCGGCATAACACAATCAAACATGTCAATGCCAAGAGCAATACATTCTAAAATGTTCCAGGGAGTTCCGACACCCATTAAGTAACGGGGTTTCTCTATAGGCAAAATATCGCAACACGATTCACAAATTTCATACATCATCTCTTCGGGTTCGCCAACGCTTAACCCGCCGATGGCATTTCCTGTTGCATTCATTGAGCTGATGAATGATGAAGATTCCCCGCGCAGATCTTTATATACACTTCCCTGAACGATGGGGAATAGATTTTGCGTGTATCCATAGGCGTTAGTTGTATTATTGAATTGATCAAAACATCTCTTTAACCAGCGATGGGTTAATTGCATGGATGTTTTTGCATGGGCATATTCACAAGGATAAGAGGTGCATTCATCAAAAGCCATAATAATGTCTGCGCCGATCCTTCTTTGAATATCCATTACTCTTTCGGGCGTAAATAAATGTTTGGACCCATCGATATGCGATTGAAACATCACCCCGTCTTCAGTAATCTTTCTGGTGCCGGATAAGGAAAAAACCTGGTATCCGCCGCTGTCGGTCAGTATGGGTTTATTCCAGTTCATGAATTTATGCAAACCGCCTGCTTGCTCTAACACTTCCAACCCCGGCCGCAGATACAAATGATAAGTATTCCCCAGGATAATCTGTGCTTTGATATCATTATGCAATTGTTGTTGCGTAACCGCTTTCACACTTCCAACAGTTCCCACCGGCATGAATATCGGTGTTTCAATTTCTCCGTGATCTGTGATGATCTTTCCTGCTCTCGCTTTGGAGTGTTCATCTTTTCTTTGCAATTCAAATTGTAATGCAGCCATAGTTGATAATAACGTTGCAAGATAATCGTGAATAATGAATATTGGAGAGGGAAGATTGAAGATTCAAGCGCTGTTTGTGAACAGATATGCCTGGCAAATGTTACCTCTTCGATTTCAAATACTGTTTTACCACCCACTGCTCGTTTTATTTCGCTAATTTCGCACTACCAAAATTGTTTATGGAGAAATTGTTCGCTGACATTCCCTGGCGCGAAATCATTTTCGCAGCTTTTTGTTTTGTGATTTTTGTTCAGCTTTTTTATTATGCATTTTTTTTTAGCAGACTGGCTTTTTTTAAAAGTCAGTCAAAAGAAAAATCGCAGCAACATCCCGTCAGCGTTATTATCTGTGCCAAAGATGAAGCAGGAAAATTGGCCGCCAATTTACCGGGCTCATTGGTTCAGACATATCCCACTACCCATGAAGTGATTGTTGTTAATCACACAAGCCAGGATGACACGCGTTTTTTATTGGATGAATTGAAAAAAACTTTCAAGGGTTTGCATATCGTGAATCTGCAGCACGATGCAATTGGAATTCCCGGAAAAAAATATCCTTTGTCCGTGGGCATTAAAGAGGCGAAATATGAAATTGTTTTACTCACCGATGCAGATTGTGTCCCGGCAAGTGAATTCTGGATAGAAAAAATGCAGGAAGCCTACCACGATGGAATTGAGGTTGTGCTTGGCTATGGTGCTTATCACAAAAAACCAGGGCTGCTGAATAAGCTTATTCGTTTCGAAACTTTTCATGCAGCACTTCAATATTTATCCTACGCAATAGCCGGAATGCCATATATGGGAGTCGGCAGGAATCTGTCTTACAAAAAGGAATTATTTTTTAAGAACAAAGGATTTTCATCCATTAACCATCTGCCCGGTGGCGATGACGACCTGTTCATTAATATGGTGGCCAATAAAAAAAATACAGCCATAGTTGTCGACCCGGAAACATTCACATTGTCTGAAGCAAAAAAAACGTTCAGCGGATGGATAACCCAAAAGCTGCGTCATTACAGCGCCTCAAAATATTATAAATTCAAACATAAATTTTTATTGGGTTTATACTCCTTCACCCATTTTCTCTTGTACCCGCTCCTTGCACTGAGTATTATTTTTTTTAATTGGAAATTATCACTCATTGCTTTCGGCATCCGATTTATTGTACAGGCTTTCATTTATTTTAAGACCATGAAAAAATTAAATGAAAAAGATCTTCTTGCCTGGTGGTGGTTATTCGACATCTGGATGTTTTTTTATTATCTGATATTTGTACCCGCGTTATGGAAAAAGCCACGTCCAACCTGGAACTGATCTTAAAATATTTCCCCAATCTTTCTGAAAAACAAGGGCAGCAATTTGCTGCCTTAAATGAATTGTATAAAGAATGGAATGAGAAGATCAATGTCATCTCCCGAAAAGATATCGATGGTTTATACGAAAAACATGTGTTACATTCTCTTAGCATCGCCGCTGCTTTTAGTTTTGTAAAAAACCAGGAAGTAATTGATATCGGTACTGGTGGCGGATTCCCGGGAATTCCGCTGGCTATCTTTTTTCCCGACACAAAATTTCACCTGACAGACAGTATTGGTAAAAAAATAAAAGTTGTTGATGAAGTGGTTAAAGCAGTTGATCTTTCAAACATCACAACTCAACATATCCGTTCAGAAGAAATAAAAAATAAACAGTTCGATGTTGCTGTTTCGAGAGCCGTTGCCTCACTAAAAGATTTGTGGAGATGGACTAAACCTTTATTAAGAAAACAAAATACCAGGTCAAAGGCTGAAAGCGATAACAGCAAACCGATCGCCGGCGGGTTAATATGCCTGAAAGGCGGAGATCTTAACCGGGAAATTAGCGAAAGCGGATGCAGGCCCTCAATACAGGAGATCAGCACATTTTTCGAAGAACCATATTTTCAATCGAAATACATCATTCAGGTCCTATTATCTAAGTAATAACACATAATAATACTTACCACAAAGTGGTATTTTTTTAAAGCAAAAGATTCCGAACTTTATAGTATGTCAATTCGCGTATGCATCGTAGATGATAATAAAGACATTCGTTCTGCCCTGGAGCAAATTGTTTCCATGTCGGATGGATACTCTTTATGCGGCGGATTCTCTACTGCTGAGGATGCCATACAAAAAATCCCATTGTTGAACCCTGATGTGGTATTGATGGATATCAACCTGGGCGAAGGTTTTAGCGGAATAGAATGCGTCAGGGAATTGAAACAGCAAAGCCCGGAGATTTTATTTATGATGTGTACGGTTTATGAAGAGGACGATAAGATATTTGAAGCATTGACTGCGGGCGCTAATGGCTACATACTGAAGAAAACAGCCGCAGCAAAATTACTTGATTCAATCAAAGAGCTGCATGAAGGTGGAGCACCGATGAGCAGCCAGATAGCTCGTAAAGTAGTTGCCGCATTTCAAAACAAAACTCCGATTGAAAGTAATGTAATAAGAAAACCACTCAGCATATTGTCAAAACGAGAGAACGAGATTTTGGAACTGCTTTCTAAAGGGCTTGTTTACAAAGAGATTGCAGCTCATCTTTTTATTGATCCGGAAACCGTAAGAAAACACGTTTACCATATTTACGAGAAACTCCACGTTAATAATCGCGTTGCAGCGATTAATAAGTTTTACGGACTATAAGGAGTACTCGTTCCCATTTTTGCACCTATTATCAACAAAAAAATACCACGAAAGTGGTATTGTCTGTTCTTATAACTCCATTTAATTTAGCGGTGTAATTGTTTACCTAACTGACCAAACGATTTTTATACCATCAACCAACCTTAATTTTAATCTGTGCTCTTAAAGCAATTAATTAAAGTTGCAGTTAGTCCTTATCTTTAGCAATGTAATAAAGTCATCCTGAGAAGGGTGACTTTATAATTTTATGCTATTGTTTGGCCGGCGGAGTGACTGCATCCCAATTCAATTCAATTTTATTGTTTTTTCTTTCGACGTCTGCCATTCTTTGCGATGGATCTATCTCGATCACTTTCACGTCCGTTAGTTTGTGGTTCACTTCAAATGTATAGGTTGGATGCGTCCATTTCCATGGTTCAAATTCTACTCTTGGAATTGTTTTATCTTCAATCGGTTTGCCGCCAAACATAAAATATTGCGGAATATAACCGAGTTCTTTGCTTCCATCCTTAAATTGCAATTCCACGTCAATGGGCATGGGTAATTTTCCAACCATTTTCAAGCGAATTTTTGTTTTGCCATTTTCTTCCCACAAACTATCGATGCCATAATCAATTGTTTTGGTAGTATAGATCCAGTATTCCTTGTACCAATCCAATTGCATGCCGCTCACTTTTTCAGCGACACGAATAAAATCACTTGCATTGGGATGTTTGAAACGCCACAAACGATAATATTCCAATAAGATCTTATCTCTCACCTGGGCACCAACAATATATCCAAGTTGTTCAAGAAACATCTCCCCTTTTGAATACGATTCAATCCCATATGCAAAGTTGGTATTGAAATGATCTGCATGAGTTGATAAAGGTTCTTCCAAACCGCTTTTCACCAGATAAAAATAACCACCATATGCCCCGGCATGATTAGCAGGTAATTCATTTTTTTCACGCTCCACGACTTTTGCAAGTCCCGTATTATCAGGATGTTTCTTTAGCTGGTAAGTGTAATAATAATTTTCTACCAGTGCTGTGGCATAACTTGTAAAACCCTCGTCCATCCATGCATACAGCGATTCATTGGTTCCCAGCATTCCCTGATACCAACTGTGCATCCATTCATGAAATGCGGCGCCCAGGCTGGGTCCGCTCAATAATGTGCTCATCGGATATTCCATCCCGCCATCCCCTCCATGAACAAATGAATATTGTTTGTAAGGATATTTCCCAAAACTCTTTTCCATAAATGGCAATACGATTACAGCCGCATCAGCAAGCGTTTTCCAGGCAGTGTCCTGCTTGGGATCATTGTCTTTATTTTTATACAACACATTGATCACTCTTCCATCCGGTAGATTTCTTATCAAATGCTTATAATCCGGATCCGCCGCCCACATAAAATCATGCACATTAGGAGCGATAAAATGCCAGCTCAGCTTGTCCCCTGCAGGACGCACAACTTTTACACCAGCAGTTTCATAACCGTAACCTATCTCATTGGCATTTTGCAAATAACCGGTCCCGCCCAAAATATAGCTTTTGTCGATGGATATCTTTACATCATAATCTCCCCAAACTCCATAGAACTCGCGCGCAACATAAGGCGTAGGATGCCATCCTTCGTAGTCGTACTCGCACATCTTTGGATACCACTGACTCATAGAATATCGAACCCCAGTTTGCGGATTATCTCTTCCGCTACGACGAATCTGCAAAGGAACCTGTGCTTCAAACTCCATATCAAAGACGACAGTTGTTTTAGGAAGAATTGGTTTATTTAATTTAACCTGCAAAATTGTTTCTTCCTCTTTATAAGATTGGGCAATACCATTCATTTTTAAGGATAATACTTTTTGATAGCCGATCTCATCCGGCTTCAAATTAAAAATTCTGTCTTTAACTCGCTGATCCCAATCTGGCTGACCTTCCCCTCGTCTTCCGCCTACCAAGACTTTTCCCAATTCACGACTGCGCGAATCCATCATGCTGTTCGGCTGAAACGCATTCCAATATAGATGATAAAAGACCTGGTATAAGGTGTCGGGAGAATTATTGGTATATTCCAATCTTTGCTTACCGGTGAATCGATTATTAATCACATTCATGTCAACATCCATAGCATATTTTACGCGCTGCTGCCAACGAGTCGGTTGAGAAAAAATATTTTCGGCGCTGATAATAAATAAAAACAGAAAGAAAAATTTATTCATGATTTTGGCGAAGTTTAGTGGGCGAATGTATATAAATACGAATAATATCGAAAAAGAAAATTACCTGCGGCACAGTAAAAAGCGGTGATGATCCTTTTATAAAGTGATATTATCTCTCAGCAATTTTCCATCGCTGTTAAAAAGAAGGTTTTTTTTCTGAATATCGCTTTTCCCAACCTGCAAACGATATTGCATAACATTATCAGGCAGTTCAATGCTGTAAATATTGTTCAAGTCCCAGTCTGCATATTTACTTTTTTCCCACCCGTCTTTCACTTCTTCAGGCAATTCATTTTTATCAATTTGTTTTTCGGTGCTTTTCCATTCGCCTTTATCATTAAACCGGGCTTCGTATTTTTCATTATTCATTTCAAAACTCGCCACAAAAACAGAGATTTTATCTTTCCATGATACATTGCTTGCATCAGGGTATTTTGATTTCAATGCTTCCGTGACTTCTGCCGGAACTTTACGAAACTGCGCAAATGAAGAAGCCGAAGTCATTATCAAAAATGAAACAAACAAACTCAAGAACATTATTTTTTTCATACACTTATTTTTCAAATGCAAAGATGACTTCTTCGGCACTATAATTAGCAATAAAAAACCTTAGAAAAACTTAAAATTAACGGTTAATCTCAACCAGCAAGACCCATGCGTCAAATATGGGCAGAGTTTAAAAAATTGAAAGCAATCCATTAATCTTTTCCTGCCAGTACAATTACTATTTCACCTTTTACTGTTTTTGACTTAAAATGTTCTTTCACTTCTTCGAGCGTGCCGCGCTTGTTTTCTTCAAAAACCTTGGTCAGTTCGCGACTTACGCAACATTGCCGTTCTTTCCCAAAATACAAGATAAATTCCTCCAATGTTTTTACCAGGCGCATCGGAGATTCGTAAAAGATCAATGTGCGTTCTTCCTGAGCTAATTTTTTTAATAATGTCTGACGACCTTTTTTCAACGGTAAGAATCCTTCAAATGCAAAGCGGTTTGTTGTTAATCCGCTGTTGACCAATGCCGGAACAAATGCCGTAGCGCCAGGTAAACATTCCACCTGAATGCCAACTTTGATGCATTCTCTTACCAATAAAAATGCTGGATCAGAAATGCCCGGCGTGCCTGCATCGGTGAGCAATGCCATTTTTTTTCCTGACAATAATTGTTCAGTCAGATGATGCAATACTTTATGCTCATTATGCTGATGATAGGGAGATAAAGGTTTTATGATTTGATAATGATTGAGCAATTTTATTGAAGTGCGCGTATCTTCGGCCAATATCAGATCAACCTTTTTTAAAACTTCAAGCGCGCGGAAAGTGATGTCCTGTAAGTTACCTATGGGAGAAGGAACAATGTAAAGCATAGTAATAAGAAATGTGCTAATAAAGAAACACTTTAGTTTGAATCAACAGGGAGACTTGCTTTCATTTCATATTTCTCACATTTCCCGGATTGCCAAGGTCGCTAATTAACGGAGATCTCAAAATATTCCATTACCGGATTGGCTAATAATTTTTTGCTTGCCTCTTCTGCAATTTGTTTTGCTTCATCAGAAGAAGCGGCTTCAATTTGCAAGGAAATATTCTTTCCAATTCTAACATCATTAATATTTTTCAAACCGAGATTTTGCAATCCACCAATCACTGCCTTTCCTTGCGGGTCGAGCAATTCCTTTAAAGGCATCACTTTTATCTGTACAGAAAAAATCATGTTGTTTTATTTTTGAATGCCAAAGATAATACAATGTAAAAAATGAAGACAATGGGAACGGCAAGCCATTTAAACAATAGCGCAGCAACAATTGCCACCAGTAACAAGAGAAATTTTGGCAAGTTCTTCTGCAATGAAAAATCCTTGAACTTCAGAGCCATTAACGGCAAATTACTGATCATTAAGTAGCTGAGTAAAAGGATGATGGCATACAACAGCCATTTGTTTAGAAACAATGTAATGATAGATTCATTGTTACTATACCAAAATATAAAGGGGAATGATGCAATTAATAATGCTGCCGCCGGAGTGGGAACACCTTTAAACCCGTATCGCTGTGAATCATCAATATTGAATTTTGCCAGTCTGTATGCCGCCGCACATGGAATAAACAATGCAGGCAGCAACCATAGAATGGAAACGTCCAATCCATCTTGTTGTTTGGCAAAACTCATGCGTAAAAATTGAAAAAGGATCATTCCGGGTGCAACACCAAAACTGACCATATCTGCTAGAGAGTCTAATTCTTTTCCAAGAGAAGAAGTGGCTTTGCATAACCGGGCAACGAGTCCGTCAGCAAAATCCACTAATGCTGCAATGCCAATGCACAATGAACCAAGCCATATTCTTTCAGGCAGATTTATAGTAAGTGTCTCTTCATTGATCGTTACCAATGTTTGCCCTGTCTGTAAAATAAAAATTATCGCCAGCGAACCAAAAAAAAGATTGATCAACGTGAATAGGTTAGGAAGATGCTTCATTTAATTTGAAAATTTGAAAAATGTGCAAATTTGAAAATGAAAATACACAATTTGCACAGTAAAGAATTATTTCTTCATCGCCGCTTCGATTTCTTCGGTGGTAATGGGAATCTTCGCCATCAGATCTTTATTGCCATTACGTGTTATCCAGACATTATTTTCAATGCGTACACCCATTTGTTCTTCTTCAATATAGATCCCGGGTTCAACAGTAAACACCATCCCGGGTTTTATCGGTTCCGTTCTTGTGCCCAGATCGTGCACGTCAATTCCCAAATGATGGGAAATTCCATGATACATGTATTTGAAATAAGCAGGATTCTCAGGCGTTGCATTTTTAATGTCCGATTTTTTCAACAACCCGATCTTTAAGAAAATATCATCCGCTTCCTGCCCAACTTTTTTATGATAATCAGCAATCGTTATTCCGGGCTTTAATAGACTCTTGGCAAAGTTGTGCAAATGCAAACAGGCATCGTACACTCTTTTTTGCCTCCTGGTAAATTTGCCGTTTACGGGGATGGTTCTTGTCAGGTCTGCGCAATATCCCCCGTACTCCGCACCAAAATCCATCAATATCAACTCGCCGCTCTTACATTCCTGGTTATTGGAAATATAGTGGAGCGTCCTGGCCCGGTCACCACTTGCGATAATACTGTTGTAAGCTGCGCCGGTTGCACGTTGTGATAAAAAAGAATGAAAAATCTCCGCTTCGATTTCATATTCCATTACGCCAGGCCGAATGAATTTAAGCAAACGTTCGAAGGTGTTATGGGTAATATCAATTGCCTGTTGTAATACTTCTACTTCGAGCGCAGTCTTAACAGCGCGCAACTGTTTCATAATCTTTGCCGCACGAAGGTAATGATGTAAAGGATAACGTTGATGCATATCCGAAATGAAACGATATTCGCGGGTCTGAACAAGACTTGCCTTGCGGTCATTTTCATTTGAATCCAGATAAATATTATTGGCAAGATGAATCCAGGGTTGCAGCAATCCATCAACGCTGTCGAGCCAGACGATGGTTTCAATTCCAGACAATTTCTTTGCTTCATCGGCGCGCAATCTTTTTCCATCCCATTTTTCTTTCAATTCGTTTGGACGAACCAGCACCAGCACTTCACGGTATTTCGGATCGGGATGATCAGGAAAAATGACCACCATGCTATCCTCCTGAACAATGCCACTCAGCCAAAACAAATCACTGTTTTGTTTAAAGGTATAAAGTGCATCGCCGTTTGAGGGGACTTCATCATTACTAACAAAGATGGCGATGGAATTCGGTAATAACTCCTTTGCAAAGCGCTGACGGTTCTGTACAAAAATTTGTGGATTGAGCGGGAGATATTTCATACTTGCAGTTGCTTATTATTTATAAGCGTGTAAATGTAAGGAATGATTCGTTTGTTGAACAATGCCATTGGTAACATTCAGCCCGATTAACAATGCAATAATAAAAGGCGGAGAAAATAATATAAAAGTTCTAAGGTTTAGTGGCGATTCAGCAAAGCAAAGAGATCGATGAATTTCATATAAACTAACAGTTGTTAGTTTTATAAAATCTAATTATACCCCTATTTTATTGACAAACATCAAATTAATACCCGTTTTAGAGCTTTGTTTTAGATAAAATTAAATTTTAGCTTTGCAATTCAATAATTGCGGTCATATGTCTATTCCAACCATTGCCTTTCCTACACACAAATTAATTAAACTCGGGCTTCGTCTTGTTGACACAATTCATTACCAGGCATCCCCGGATGAATTGGTAAAAGATACTCTACGTTTACATCAGGGCGCTTTAAGCGATAATGAAGCACTTGTTATCAATACCGGAAAATTTGCTGGGCGCACACCAAAGGATAAATTCATTGTAAAAGATGAGATCACCGCAGATACCATTAATTGGAATGATATCAATCAACCAATCGAGGAAAAATATTTTGAGATCATTCTGAGAAGAGCAACTGATCACCTCAATAAACTTCCTGAGATCTGGATCCGCGATTGTTATGCCTGCGCAGATCCAGCCTATCGCCTGAACATCCGGGTGGTCACAGAAAATCCTTCGATGAACTTGTTTGCGTACAATATGTTTTTACGGCCGACTGAGGAAGAGCTGGATTCATTTGAAGCGAATTGGCATATTATATCTGTCCCGGGTCTGCAATTAAATACGGATGAATGCGGTGTTGCTCATCAAAACGCATCAGTCGTTTCATTCAAACATAAAATGATCCTAATTGCCGGCACTGGTTATACCGGTGAAATGAAGAAAGGAATTTTTACCATCCTCAATTACATTCTTCCCAAAGAAAAAAATGTGTTGAGCATGCACTGCTCAGCCAATATGGGAGAAAATGGCGATACCGCGATATTCTTTGGACTGAGCGGAACGGGCAAAACCACCTTGAGTGCTGATCCCCAACGAAAATTAATTGGTGATGATGAACATGGCTGGTCCCGGGCAGGCATATTTAACTTTGAGGGCGGATGTTATGCTAAATGCATCAATCTTTCTGAAGACAAAGAACCTGAGATCTATAATGCCATTCGCTTCGGAGCCCTGGTAGAGAACGTTCGATTCTTTCCTCAAACCAATCACATCAATTTTGATGATGGATCCATTACCGAAAATACCAGGGTTTCTTACCCACTGGACTACATCAGCAATGCCATTGAGCCTTCTCTGGGAAATATGCCGTCCAATATTTTCTTTCTCACTTGTGATGCATACGGCATCCTGCCCCCGATCTCAAAATTAACAGCAGAGCAAGCCATGTATCAGTTCATTTCTGGCTATACTGCAAAAGTTGCCGGAACAGAAACGGGCATTACCGAACCAAAACCTACATTTAGTGCGTGTTTTGGAGCGCCGTTTATGCCGCTGCATCCGGGGAAATATGCAGAAATGCTGGGGAAAAAAATAAAAGATCATGATGTGAAAGTGTGGTTGATAAATACGGGTTGGACTGGCGGTCGCTTTGGTGAAGGAAAAAGAATAAATCTTCATTATACACGAGCTATGATCTCCGCTGCGCTCACTGGCAAATTAGACAGGGTTGATTATGAAACGCATGGTTTTTTCGGTTTGGCAATGCCCATAACATGCAATGGCGTTCCTCCAGAAATATTAAATCCGCAAAATACCTGGCAGGATAAAACCGCCTACCTTAGTCAGGCTAAGCAACTTGCATCCTTGTTTATTAATAATTTTAAACAATATGAAGCAGGCGTGAATAAAGAAATTTTAGCCGCAGCGCCTGTTTTTTAAAATATTTTTAACAAAAATTTTAATTTCTAAATAAATTAACTGAAATTGGCAAGCAAAATTTAACTGTTTTATTGAGTCTCTAAGATTGTTTGCCAAACAAAGCTCCATCAATGAATGATTTGATGGAGCTTTTTGTTTTAATAAATCTCCATCTTCTTTACAATTTATTTTCAGAATCATAGTTTGTAAATGCATGAAAATACTTTTCCTTTTACTCGCTTTATCATTGAGCAAAAAAAATGCTCCCGAACAAAATAACTCGCTGATAGATTGGAGCGCTGATAGAAAACTCAGCTGGGCTGACTTCAAAGCCGATCCAGATCCAAGTTCTCCCAATGCCGCACTTACCAGTTCAATCATTAAATATGATTTCGCTTATAATGATGCCGAAGGATTTAAGTTTCATATTCATTGCCAGTTCAACAAATCAAATTCCTGGGGAAGAACAAAAACAGAATATATCTTATCACATGAACAAGGTCATTTTGATATTACAGAAATCTTTGCAAGAAAATTGAACAAAGCATTTAAAGAGTATAAGCCTGGTTCAGATATCAAAAAAGAGGTGACCAAGATTTATAAGGACACCATGCATCAACTCGGCGAGATGCAAGCGCAATACGATAAAGAAACAAATTTTTCACGCAATAAGCCCCAACAGGAAGAGTGGTTGAAAAAAATCACTGATGGATTGAAGGAATTGCAGTCCTATGCCAATTATAACGAATAACACCATTTCGCGTTGACACCACGCATGTGCAAAGAAGATTGAAATTAAAATAGTCCGTAAAGTTGAGAATCAATTCTGCTTATTATTTCTCCAAGATGCTCTTCGTTTTCAGGGAATTTATTTTTGTCAATATCAACAATCAATAAAGGACCTTCTTTATAACTTTCGATCCATTTGTTATAATAATCGTTCAAGCGTTTTAGATAATCAAGCCGGATGTTCTCTTCATATTCCCGGCCTCTCTTCTGAATCTGTGCAACAAGAGTAGGCACTGAACCTTGCAGATAAATCAACAGGTCGGGTGGCTGCACCATCCTTTTTAATGTTTGAAAAAATTGGAAATAGTTATTGTAATCTCTTTTGCTCATTAACCCCATTTCATGCAGGTTGGGTGCAAAAATGTGAGCATCCTCATAAATCGTTCTATCCTGCACTACCGTTTCCATTCCGCTTTGGATTTCCAATAATTGATTCAGACGGCTGTTCAAAAAATAAATCTGCAGGTTAAAACTCCACCGAGGCATATCTTCATAAAAATCGTTGAGATAAGGATTGTGATCTGCATCTTCAAACTGCGGGATCCAGCGATAATGTTTACTGAGCAGTTTGGTTAGCGTTGTTTTTCCTGCTCCAATGTTGCCCGCAACCGCAATATGTTTTGGTTTCTTAGTTTTTGCCATCACCTAAATGTAAAATCTAAATTCTAAAATCAAAAAGATTTTTTGAAATAAGTTTCTAATAATACTTTAACCCGATTGCGTCTCTCACCAATTGCATGGTTATCTTTGCGCTCTGTGTTGCTTTTTCGGCGCCTTTTTCCATCACCTCCCGCATATATTTTTCATCATTCAAAATTGATTCTGTTCTTTCACGAATAGGTTTTACAAATGCAACAACATCTTCGGCCAATTGTTTTTTCATATCGCCATAACGAATGGAACAATTATTATAATCATTTTCAAATTTCTCAAGAACATCTTTTTTACTGAACAATTGCAACAGTAAAAAAATGTTCTGAATATAGTCTGGTTTGGCAGAATTTTTTTCTGTTGGCCCACTGTCCGTTTTTGTTTTCATTATTTTTTTTCTGATCAGCTCATCATCATCCGATAAATAAACAGTAGCCATCTGGTTTTCACTTTTACTCATTTTTCCAGAACCATCAAGACTTGGAACACGAGCCAGATCCTCTCCATAGTTGAATGCATAAGGCTCGGGAAAGACTTCTCCATAGCGATGATTGAACCGCTTCACAAAATTTCTTGCCATTTCCAAATGTTGTTCCTGGTCTTTGCCAACCGGCACAAGTTGTGCTCGGTGAATGATAATATCTGCTGTTTGCAAGACGGGATAAGTGAGCAATCCGGCATTGACATTATCAGGTTGCAGTTTTGCTTTGTCTTTAAAGGTCACAGTCTTTTCGAGTTCCCCTTTATAGGCAAGCATATTTAAGAAAAGATAAAGCTCGCCGGTTTCATAAACATGACTTTGGCAATACAACGCAACTTTATCGGGGTTTAATCCGCAGGCAATATTTTCAGCAATGACCCTTCGCACATTGGCTCTTAATTCCTTTGTATCAGGATGAGTGGTTAACGAATGCAGATCAGCAACCATAAAAAAACAGTTGTATTCATCCTGCATGCGCACATAATTGCGCACGGCGCCAAAATAATTTCCCAGGTGTAAGAACCCTGTTGGCCTAATGCCACTCATTACGATTTCCTGCTTTACCATAGAACGGCGAAGATAAGAAGCTGTTTGGATTTAGAGTTTTGAGTTTGAAGTTTTGGGTTATGATGAGATTCTATCATGCTTTAAGAAAATAATAACGCAGAATTTGTTTTGCATATCATTAATCTTTCCATTTTTACATGAACGCAACTGAAAGTATAAACGAATCCATTATTTTTGTTTATAATCGTTTTGTATGCAGGTAACTGATGAGTTAATTGATAATTTAGCCGATCTGGCTTGTCTTGAATTTAGCGGCTCTGAAAAAGAAGGATTAAGAAAAGATCTGGAAAGAATGATCACTTTTATTGATAAATTGAATGAATTAAATACAACAGGGATTGAACCTCAATTGCACATGAGCAATGAAATAAATACATTGAGAGATGATATTTTGCAAGGTTCAGTAAGCCGAGATGAGGCACTGCAAAATGCACCATTAACTGATGGCGTTTATTTTAAAGTTCCAAAAGTGATAAAAAATCCGGCATCGCAACCATGACAATATCCTATTAATCAAAAGCAAAACACATGAGCACACCGATAATACATCTCGACGATATTCAAAAAAGCTATTTTATGGGCAAACAGGAATTGCCCGTTCTTAAAGGCGTTTCCCTCGATATTTTTAAGAACGAATATGTTGCATTAATGGGTCCATCAGGTTCTGGTAAAAGTACATTAATGAATATCCTGGGTTGCCTTGATTCACCAACGAGCGGCATTTATATCCTGAATGGGAAAGACGTTAGCAAAATGCCTGATAATGATTTGGCTGATGTGCGTAATCAGGAAATTGGTTTTGTGTTTCAGCAATTCAATTTAATGCCCCGTTTGACCGCGGTCGAAAATGTGGCATTACCGTTGGTGTATGCAGGTATTTCAAAAAAGCGCCGCACAGAAATTGCGATGTCCGTGCTGGAAAAGGTTAGTTTGACAGACAGAAGTCATCACAAACCAAATGAATTATCCGGTGGTCAGTGTCAACGTGTTGCGATTGCGCGTGCATTGGTGAATAATCCATCCATTATATTGGCTGATGAACCGACAGGAAATCTTGACTCAAAAACCTCTGTGGAAATCATGGATATATTCGGCGCCATACAGTCTGCCGGCAATACCGTTGTGCTGGTCACGCATGAAGAAGATATTTCGAACTATGCACATCGCGTTATTCGTTTGCGCGACGGTCTTATAGAAAGCGATAAACGCAAAGTAGAAGCATATCAACCTGCATAAATGGCTCTCAAAATCTATACAAAGACAGGCGACAAAGGAAAAACCAGTTTGATCGGCGGAACAAAAGTGGCTAAAAGCCATATCAGGATTGAATCCTACGGCACTGTTGATGAGTTGAACTCTTTTATTGGATTATTAAGCGATCATTTGACGGATGAACATACCAAGAAAGTTTTAAAAGAAATACAGGATAGATTATTCACCATCGGCTCATCATTGGCTAGTGATCCTGAAAAAGAACCTTCATTAAAAATTCCCGATTTAAAAGAAAATGATATTTCTTTTCTCGAAAAAGAAATTGACAAAATGAATGAAGTGTTACCGGAAATGAAAAATTTTATTTTGCCCGGCGGACATGTGGCAGTTTCAACTGCGCATATCTGTCGTTGCGTTTGCCGCCGTGCAGAAAGAATTTGTGTGAATATGAATGAAAATAATCAATTTGTTGACCCGCTTGTTATCAAATATCTCAACCGCCTGAGCGATTATCTTTTTGTGCTGGCAAGATTCATTGCCCATCTTTTACACGTCGAAGAGATTGTGTGGAAACCAAGAGTGTGAATTTAGAAAATTGAATAATGGATAATTTAAGATCGGCAATAATGATCCATGCTGAATTACCCCTTATCCGTTATCTTCCCGTCTTTCATGTGTAAAATCCTGTCGCTCATTTGAGCCAGTTCTTCGTTGTGCGTTACAATCAAGAATGTCTGTTGAAATTTTTCCCGCAAATGAAAAAAAAGCTGATGTAAATCCCGGGCATTGGCTGAGTCGAGATTTCCCGTTGGCTCGTCGGCAAAAACAATATCAGGGTTATTAATAAGCGCCCGCGCAACGGCAACGCGCTGCTGTTCCCCGCCCGATAATGCATTTGGCTTATTTTCCAAACGCTCACCAACACCCAAGGTATTCAATAACTCTTTGGCGCGATCCTGCACCTCTTTTTTTCTTCTTCCCGCAAGCCAACCGGGAATACAAACATTTTCCAAAGCGCTAAACTCGGGCAGCAGGTGATGGAACTGAAATACAAAACCGATATGTTTATTGCGGAAGGAAGCAAGAGGTTTGCCACGCAATTCACTCACTTTTTTATCCTGCAAAAAAATATTTCCTTCATCAGGATCATCCAATGTTCCTAAAATATGCAATAATGTGCTCTTACCTGAGCCTGAAGGACCTGCAATACTCACAATTTCTCCCTTTTTAATTTCTACATCCACTCCTTTCAAAACCCACAAATTGCCATAATATTTCTGAATGCCTTTCGCTATTAACATGCGGTAAAATTAGAATTTCATAAGCCTGCCACAAACCTACAGGTTCGGCCCGATATATGTGTTGATTATTATTTAAAAAAATTTAAGAAATACTTTATAACCACATAAAACATTTGATTTGGTATTTTCGTTTTAACAACTACTTTTGCGAAAAATTGGTTTAAGGAAATTAAAGTACGGTTTTGATAAAAGCACATTTTCCGGACTTATTAAAAACTGATTCGAAAATTAAAATTACAACAGATGTTTTGGACACTTGAATTAGCCAGCTACCTTGAGGATGCTCCCTGGCCGGCTACAAAAGATGAGTTGATTGATTATGCCATTCGCTCCGGCGCACCTATAGAAGTTGTTGAAAATTTACAGGAACTGGAAGATGAAGGGGAAATTTATGAAGGCATCGATGATATTTGGCCGGATTATCCTTCACAGGCAGATTTCTTTTTCAACGAAGATGAATACTAAGTTCTGATCGATTGACCTGATTGGTATAAATAAAGTCCCGCTAATGGCGGGACTTTATTTATTTGAGAGAATTAAGGATAATCATTTCTCCATCTGGTTTATCACCGCTTCCGTTACCCCTGTAAACGAAAATCCACCATCGTGGAAAAGGTTCTGCATGGTAACCATTCTTGTTAAATCACTGAATAAGGTGACGCAGTAATCAGCACACTGATCCCCGGTTGCATTTCCCAACGGACTCATTTTTTCGGCGTAACTGATAAATCCGTCAAATCCTTTTACCCCGCTTCCCGCTGTTGTCCTTGTCGGTGATTGCGAAACTGTATTGATTCTTACTTTTTTCTTTATCGCATAATGATAACCAAAACTTCTTGTGATCCCTTCCAGTAAAGTTTTGGCATCGGCCATTTCATTGTAATCCGGAAAAACCCGTTGAGCAGCAATATAGGTAAGCGCTACAACACTCCCATATTCATTCAGTGCATCCATATCCCAGGCGGTACGCAACACGCGATGCAATGACACTGCAGAAATATCAAGTGTTTTCTGATTGAAGCCATAATCCAATTCGGTATAATGTTTTCCCTTTCTCACATTGAGGCTCATTCCGATAGAATGAAGTATAAAATCAATCCCGCCACCGAAATGTTTCATGGATTCTTCAAATAATTTTTTCAGATCCTCCATGTTGGTTACATCTGCGCCAATTACCGGTGCATGAACAGCTTCTGCGAGTTTATTGATCTCTCCCATTCGCAATGCCACCGGAGCATTAGACAATACAAGCTGCGCGCCTTCTTCGTGGCAACGCAATGCCGTGCGCCATGCAATTGATTTTTCATCAAGTGCGCCGAAAATAATCCCTTTTTTCCCTTTCAATAAATTGTATGACATAATAACCGTTTTAAATTTTCAGGGCGTAAAAATAAGAAGTTATTATTTGGTAACAGGGAATAAATGTGCAATTATCCAAACCAGTGAAAATGTATACAGGAAAATAATGGCGAATGCAGAAATAATGTAAGTGAAAAATCTTCCAAAGGATGAACGCGGCTTAATTTTTTTTTCCAGGAACCTGTTAATGTAAAAAATGATCACCACCGAAAGAACAATAAGGAGGAGTATGACAACAGAACGGAATTTCATTTATGCCTTTTTTGCTGGTTCGTTTTTCCTTAATTCACCATTTCTTTTGCATTTTGTAATGCAGCGGCCGTAGGCTTTTCACCGCTTAACATTTTTGCGATGGAAATGATGCGCTCGTCATGCGTAAGTAATTTTATACTGGTTTTTATTGCTTCCCCTTTTATTTCTTTATAAACAAAATAATGTGCATCCGCCTTGCCTGCAATCTGAGGTTGATGGGTTATACAAATGACCTGGCGCCTTTTTGATAATCCTTTTAAAATAATGCCAACCTGTTTTGCAGCCTCACCGGAAATACCGGTATCAATTTCATCAAATATCATTGTCGCCAGGTCTATGGACTCCGCAACAAGCGATTTAATACACAACATTAATCGGCTCAATTCACCGCCAGACGCAACTTTACGAACAGGCTCGAATTTGTTGCTTTTGTTAGCATCAAATAAGAATTCAATGTTGTCAATTCCGTAATGACCAAGTTCAGTTTTTTGAAGCTGCACCCTTAACCTGGCATTCGGCATGCCGACCTGCGTGAGTAAACGATCCACTTTTTCTTCCAACGGTTTTATTTGCTTATGCCTGTTGGAAGAAATATGCTCGGCTAATTTATTGGTATTGAATAATAATCCGGCAACTTCCTTTTCTTTGTTGCTGATATCATCATCAATATCCAACACGGATTTCAATTTACCTGCCAATGCATATTGAATGTGCAACAGATCATTTGTTTTTTTTACTCCGTGTTTTTTCATCAATTTATACCCGCCAGAAATCCTTTCGTTGATCTCTTCAATTCGTTTGGGATCATAATTTACCCGATCGTTGACCTGATCGATTTCTTCCGCGATATCCTGCAACTCAATTTGAGCAGATTGCAAACGCTGAACGATCGAACTTAATCCAGGATGCAATTCCGAAAAATGTTGCAATTGATTCGATAATGATTTTAATTGCTGGACAATTGGTTGTTCGCTTTCTTTTAGATCAAGATAGGCTTTTGATAATACACTCTTAATTCCTTCTGAATTATTCAACAATTTCAATTCTGTATCCAATTCTTCCAGTTCATTTTCTTTATAATTTTCTTTTTCCAATTCATCAAACAAGAATTTGTTATAATCAAATTCTTTAATGAATTGGGATTTTGTTTCCTGTAATAAGTGCAATTCCTTTTTTGCAGAAATCAATTGCTGGTATTGTTGCTGAAATTCATTCAGCAGATTATTATGATTGGCCAATGCATCAATCACCTCACGCTGAAAATTGGATTCTCCCAGTGAAAGTGTATCAAACTGGCGATGCAGGTCGACCATAAAGGAGCTTAAAACCCTTAACTGCTCTAAGTTTACAGGCGTATCATTTACAAAAGCACGCGACTTTCCATTCGCCCCAATTTCCCTTCTTATCACCAATTCGTCCTCTGCGTCCAGGTCATTTTCCCTTAAGAAAGAATTTATATTTTGATTATTATCAGCAGAAAAAATTCCTTCGATCACACATTTCTTATCTCTGTCAAGCAAAACAGAAGTGTCTGCTCTGTCTCCAAGAATCAGTGATAGTGCACCCATTAGTATTGATTTTCCCGCACCTGTTTCCCCCGTTATCACATTCAGGCTTTTTGAAAAATCAATACCCACTTCATCAATGATGGCATAATTAAATATTTGCAGTTTCTTCAGCATATTTATGATAAGGCAATTTACAAATTAATCATTCGTTTGAGCATCGCGCAATTCCCGCTTTTGCTTTTTGATCCAGTGAATTTTTGTAATCATGATTTTTCATGTTGAGACATTTTTGAAAATAGGCAAGCGCTCTGTTCTTATCTTGTCTCTTTTCATAAATATACCCTATTTGCAAGGCTGCGCGAGCAGCAAAATATTCACGTCGCGATTCGCCTAATTTCATTGCCGTCAAATATGCTGATATCGCTTCCTCTTTTCTTCCCAAGTCATCATAAATCCTTGCGAGTCTGTAAGCAAATTCAAGTTGTTCTTCTGGCAATAAAAAATCGGAAGAGCCTTTCCCTTGTAAGATCTGCAAAGCTTCTTGGTGATATCCGCCATCATTCAATAATCTTGCTTTCAATAATAATTTGTTTGGCCACTTACCTGATATTGCCTCTTTCTGCGCTTGTTTATCGGATTCTGTTTCCAATCCCCCTTTTTCCGTAATCAATTTTCGTTGCTCATTTGCTTTTTGCTGATCGCCTTGTAAATAATAATACCAGCTAAGCCTTTGTAAAACTTCCTTCACATAAAATTTTCCTTTGAAATCGGAAAGAAATTTTTTTAACTGATCTGCAGCATCCGGCTCAAGATGATAGAGACGCGCATATCCGATTTCCATATCCCACAAAGGCATGTTCAAATAAGCAGCATCATTATTCATTTGCGATAAAATATGAAGAGCATAATCCGATTGCTGATTATTCACTCCCAAATTTGCAGCGAGATAAGTGAAAAGATGATTATTTCTTACATCCAGATTTTTTTGAGTGATGAATGCAAAGACTTCATCCTTTTTATTTTCGATATAAAACTTAAGATAGAGATAATAAAAAATAGCTTCTTCCCGGTAAAGTGCGGCCCAGGAATCATTTTCTGACAAGAAATTTTCCAATTGCTTCATCCCCGTTTTAATACTTCCTTTTATGCCGAGCAGGCTGCTCAGCCATTTGTATCCTTCGGGAATTGTTCCTGCAGCAACCTGCATGGCGCCGAACAACATTTCATTTGGCGCAAATGACGGGAATTTTTTTTGGTTCTCTTTACTCAATAAAAATGAACGACGAAAGCCCCAGCCTGCGTCCCAGTTATTCCCGAATTTTATTTTTACTGCTGCCCATTGAAAATGTATTATGGACTTGGTGAAAAGAAAGAGCGGGGAGGATTCGGGGCCCTTATCCATCAATTGAATTCTCTTTTCAAGATTGTCTTTTCGTATTTTATACTCAGCCGGATCCTCATTAAAAAAAAGAATAAAAAAATCAATGTAATTATCTAAGAAATCGGGAATGAGATTATTGGGATGATTTTTCTTCTCTTCCTCAAGAATTCTTTTCCCATTATTTAATTTGAGTTGAATGATTTCTCTATATGCTTGTTGACATTGCGCATTGAAATCGAAGACTTTTTGAGCAATAATGGGGCTGGAAAAGACCGATAACAAAAACAAGAGGAATAATGAGCGCATTGTGCAAGATAGTTTACTGTAATAAAATAAAAAAGGCGCTCAACAGAACGCCTCAAACTCTTATACTATTTAACGCTTTTTATTTTACTTCTACAGCATCATTCAATTCATTATCCACCAAAATTCTTCCGCAATTTTCGCAAACAATGATTTTTTTGCGCTGACGGATCTCACTTTGTCTTTGTGGCGGAATAGCATTAAAACAACCTCCACACGCATCACGAACAACAGGAACTACAGCCAACCCATTACGATAATTCTTACGAATACGATCATAAGAATTCAGTAATCTTGGTTCAACTTTTTCTCTTGCGTCAGAAGATAATTTATTAAAATGTTTTTCTTCTTTTTCTGTTGTAGCGATAATCTTGTCCAACTCGTCTTTCTTATTTTTTAACACGCCCTCTTTAGCAGCAATATTCTTTTTCGCTTTTTCCAACACGATCACTTTCTCTGCCACTTCCTCATTAGCGTCCTTTATATGTTTTTCTGCAAGCTTGACTTCCAACTGCTGCATTTCAATTTCCTTATTGATCGCTTCAAACTCACGACTATTCTTCACATTATCACTCTGCTTCTCATATTTTTTTATCAAGGCTTCAGATTCTTTAATCACTTCTTTTTTCTGAGCAATGAATTCCTGGATGCCGTTGATCTCTTCTTCAATACGAGTTTGGCGAGAATGCAGACCCGTGATCTCGTCTTCAAGGTCACTCACTTCCATCGGCAATTCACCTTTAAGAATTTTATATTCGTCTAACTTCGACTCGATCTTCTGTAAAGAAAGCAAAGAAGAGAGTTTTTCTTCTACTGAAAATTCTTTTACGTTGGACATATTATTATTTAAGATTTAATTTTTCATTTATCATCAAAAAAATAACGCACCGGATTGGTCGCTATTTCTGATTTAAGGACGGCAAAGGTAGGAAATTTTTCCAGCAAAATTTCATATAATAAATCTATTGTAAACCGTTCACTTTCAAAGTGTCCGATATCAGCGATCACCATCCGGCCGTTAGCGTCAAAAAACTCATGGTACTTGAAATCGGAGCTCATGTAAAAATCTGCTCCTGCCATCAATGCTTTGGAGATCAGAAAACTTCCGGCACCTCCGCATAACGCTACTCTCTTTACCGGCTTATTTAGCAACTTTGTATGTTTTATAACAACAAGCCCGAAAGATTGTTTTATTTTTTGCAAAAAACCATTTTCATCCATTGCTTCGGGTAAATCTCCAATCAATCCTGAACCGACCAGTTGATTTGAATTGGCCAGTGAAACAACATCATAAGCCACTTCCTCGTAAGGATGAGATTTTATTAAGGCATGAATGATTTGCTTTTGCAAATGAGCCGGAAAAATAATCTCAATGCGTATTTCTCGTTCCTGGTGTTGCTTTCCAATCTCGCCAACAAATGGTGCTGCGCCTTCTTCTCCTTTAAAAGTACCCATGCCCTCCGCGTTAAAACTCGCTTCGCTGTAATTGCCGATATGGCCGCCTCCGGCACCGAATATCGCCGTTCTTACTTTCTCGGCATAAACTGGCGGCACAAATGTGAACAGTTTCTTTAATGTTGCCTCTTTAGGTAATAATATACTGCGGTTGATCAATCCCAGCGCATCGGCTATTTTTCCATTAACGCCATGCATCACATTATCAAGATTGGTGTGGATGGCATAAATGGCGATGTCATTTTTGATGGCGGCGATTATTGTTTTTTCAACATAATTACTGCCGTTTATTTTTTTCAGTCCGCCAAAGATTATCGGGTGATGGGCGACGATAAGATTGCATTTTCTGGCAATCGCTTCCTCTACAATGGATTCTGTGGCATCAAGCGTGGTTAGAACACCTGTACACTCGCGGTTAGCCGTCCCCGTTAGTAGCCCGCAATTATCATAGTTCTCCTGGTAAACCGGGGGAGCGATGGATTCAAGATGGAAGATGATCTCGGAAATATTCATTGGTTAAAGATAAGAAAAGCCTCAATAATGTTCTTGCCGCATTCGTCTTCGCCAGCGAAGGCAGGAATGCGAAATGGTCGCCTTTGTCCAAGTTGCAAAAAAAATCCCCCGGAGGGAAACCAGGGGACACTAAAAACAACCAAAAACAAACAGTAAACTATCGTGTAAGCCTGACCGTTAGTCAGGCTTTTTGCCGTCTAAGAATGTATTAATGGTGCTGATGGCCGCATTATTGTTTTCATCGGCCTTCACTTCGTAATTGCTATAGAAATTCTCTACATTGGAGATGGTGTTGTACAATTCCAAATTACGGCGGACGTATGCCGGCACAGTTTCAAACTCGTTATTCGGATCGGCAGCGTTGATGTTGAACGACAAGTTGCGCAACTTGTTTATTCTCTCGGCTGCACGGCGTTTTTGTTCTTCTACTTCGTCCTGCAATGCAGGTTCCTCAGCAGGTAATTGCGCCATCGAAATATTTTCGGTCTGATAGGCCCGAGGCTCGCCCGCCGCTGGAATTTCATCTTTAAATACCAGTTGCATGTCGGGGGAAGTTTCATCTTCCAGATTCGGATTAATAGCATCGGTACTCAAGATCTGTCCCTTCACAGGTATGTGTTCGGGGATGGATTGATGTTCTGCAAATGGTTCTTCTGCATAAATATTGGCTGGCCTTGCAAGGTATCCTCCGGACGCTGCAGACGCCGGAGAATTCGTTTCAACTTTGTTGATTGATTTTTTTTCTTTCTGAATGGAAGGAGGAGTAGCGTCTTGCGAAAATATCCATTCTATTTTTTCTTCAGTCTCTTTTCTTTCCACTTTTTTGTTCACAGTAGTTTTACTAGTTTCTTCATTCGTAGAAATCACCATTGCCGGCTGATTGACTTCTTCGTCAACCAGCGTCGGCAATAATGTTTCTGATAAATCAACTGCAGATGGAGCAATGATTGCTTCTTCTTTGTTGTTTTCGTTTTCTGAGGTAAGCACAGGCCGACTTTGCATCTTGTGGTCTTCGGCAGGTATGCTCAAGGTCATCACAATTTTATCGTCTTTCTTAGGTTCGGATTTTTTATTTTCATTTTTTACAAACGGATCTTTGTATTCAAAGCCGGTTGCTATCAATGTTATTCCAATTTTTTCGTGGAGATGATTATCATAACCAAGACCGAGAATGATGTCGGTATCTTCTCCCGTTTTTGAAAGCAGATGATTCTGAATCACTTCCACCTCATCCATGGTAAATTCATGTTCACCCTCAGAAGAGTTGATGTTGATAAGTATCCATTTTGCCCCACTGATATCATTATCATTAAGTAAGGGAGAATTTAATGCTTCTTCAATTGCCTGCTGTGCGCGGGTTTCGCCTTTTGCCATCGCGCTACCTAAAATGGCAACACCACCGTTTCTCATAACCGTACACACATCTGCAAAGTCAACATTAATTTGTCCGGTGCTATTGATGACATCGGTTATGCACTTTGCGGCCGTTGCCAAGACATTATCCGCTTTTGAAAATGCTTCTTTCATTTTCAGATTGCCAAATTGATGTCGCAACTTATCGTTACTGATCACCAACAAAGTATCGACATATTGCTTCATTACTTTTATCCCTTCTTCTGCCTGCAACTGTCTTTTTTTCCCTTCATAAGAAAAAGGGGTGGTCACGATACCCACGGTCAGTATGCCGAGATCTCTGCAGATTTTTGCAATGATCGGCGCACCACCGGTTCCCGTTCCGCCGCCCATGCCGACCGTGATGAAAACCATTTTGGTATTCACTTCAAGAATTCTTTTTATTTCTTCCAGGCTTTCTTCCGTAGCCTGACGGCCAATATCTGGATTGGCGCCTGCCCCAAGCCCTTGCGTTAAATGCGGCCCCAGTTGAATTTTATTGGGAACATGGCTTTGGGCAATCGCCTGCGCATCTGTATTGCAAATAATGAAATTGACACCTTCAATACTTTGGCTGTACATGTAGTTAACAGCATTACTTCCGCCCCCACCAATTCCAATCACTTTGATGATTGATGATTGTTCTTTGGGTAGATCAAAATGAATCATTTTGGAATTTTTTAGATTAGTAATTTTTTTCGGATAGTGGCCAGTAGCTGGTGGTTAACGGGAGATGTTCTCCATCGCCATTCGCTTCTCACCACTTGCTACAACGCGTGATCTTCTTCTTCTTTGAACAGATCGATGATCCCGTCCTTGAATTTTCCCCAGAAATCTTTTATCCCTTTTCTGTTTCTCACTTTTTCTTCCTGAAGCATTTCTTCGGTTGCAATTGTTTCTTCCACTACTTCTTGTTTTTTCAGATTATCCGGAACTGCTATCTTCTTATATTCTGTTTCAAATTGTTTGCGGTTATGTTCGTAATCGCTGTAACCTTTCAATATTAATCCGATACAAGTTGAATAGGTTGGTTTTGCCAATTCTTCAATATGACCTGCGGCAAGATGTTCAGTTGGATAGCCGATGCGTGCATTCAAGCCGGTCACATATTCAGTGAGCTGGATCAAATGCTTCAATTGCGATCCCCCACCTGTCAGTACGATTCCGCCATTCAGCATTTTATTATCCAATCCAACCTGCTTGAGATGATACACCACAAAATCCATAATCTCGCTCATGCGCGCCTGGATTATATTGGCAAGATTCTTTACGCTGATCTCTTTTGCAGGCATTCCGCGCAATCCCGGAATCGTGATGAATGCATTTGTCCTTGCTTCGTTGGATAAGGCAGAGCCAAATTGCACTTTCATTTGCTCAGCCTGTGTTTTCAAAACACCCAGTCCCGTCTTAATATCGTTGCTTATATTTTCTCCGCCGAAAGGAATAACTGCAGTATGTTTCAATATACCCTCATAGAAAACGGCAAGATCGGTTGTACCCCCGCCGATGTCAACGATTGCAACTCCGGCTTCCAGATCTTCCTGTCCCATGACCGCTGCTGCGGATGCCAATGGCTGCAAAACAAGATCTTTCGTGCCGAGTCCGCTTTTTTCTACTGCGCGATTTATATTCCGTATGGCATTTTTATCCCCGGTAATGATGTGAAAATTTGCACCCACTTTCACTCCGCCATATCCGATTGGATTGGGTATATTTTGGAAATTATCAACAGTGAATTCCTGTGGAATAACATCAATGATCTGGTCCCCGGCAGGAATATATGTTTTATACTGATCGTCGATGAGTTGATCGATTTCCCGTTGTGTAATTTCATCGTCAGTACTTTGGCGCACAATATCTCCGCGTGTTTGTAAGCTTTTTATATGATGTCCGGCAATGCCAACATACACTTCACTGATTTCAAGATTTGGATTCGATGCATAACAATTATCAAGTGCCATTTTTATGGCTTTGATGGTCTCATCAATATTCAATACCTGCCCGTGTTTTACGCCGTTTGAGTTTGCGCGTCCAAATCCTAAGATTTCTAATTTGCCGTATTCATTCTTACGTCCGGCGATGGCAGCAATTTTTGTAGTACCGATGTCAAGACCAACAATAATGGGTTGTTCGTGATTCATAGTTTATTTGTTTTGTTGTTATAGTGTGATTAGATATTCATGATTTTAGCTTTACTTATAATTCCACATAACATCATTTCCCTTTCTTTTTCGAGATCATTGTTTTTGGTGAAAGTCCTTTTTTACTGCTACTGTCACCATTGGTTCTTGCTGTTTCTTCATCACCCGACATTTCAAGGGGAGCATTCCCCTCAAGGGGTTTGATGGCCTGCTGTCTCACCGTATCCGATTGCAACTGCTGCGCAGACCTTATCAACTGTTGCACTTCTTTAATGAATTTGAGCGAATCCCCTTTCGAAACCTCACCTCCTTTCTTGGTGCCAACAACCTGCCCTTTATATTCAACATCAATTTTTGAATATTTATTAAACCCGGTTTTGCTTAGCACATCCTTATAAAAAATGAACAGGCGTGCAAACTTGGCTTTGTAATCACTGCCATCACCGAATTCAATAACATGGTTCCCAATAACAGGTATCATCTCAAAAGTTCTATCAGCCGTAATATCAACCTGGTTGATCTGCGCCATCCAAAACGAATCTTTCAAAATGAACCAACTCAGTCTTTTTATATCCTCCAGCAAAGCACTGTCAGCTCCATGTGTTTTTATTTGATCATTTGGATAGCTTGTAAACACGGGCAACTTCACGGGTAATCTAGCAGGAATCGGCAATCGTATCCCGCTGCTATCTATATAAAAAGAGTTGCCGGCAACAGTAAATATCCTGGCAACCGGCTCTCTTTCGGTAATGGATACACGTAATATTTCATTATTATCAAAAAATAACTCCGCGTTTTCTATCCACACATTCCGTTTCAGTTTGCTTTCAGTGCTTTTTAAATTGAATGTTGAAATTGTTTTTCCTTCCGGTTTTTGCCTGCCGCTATCTGTAATAATATTTTCTATCACTTTATTATTGATGAATGACCGTTTGTTGGTTCCATTAATATTGATCTTGTATCCTTTACAAGTCTTATTGTTTCTATTATTGATGGCTGCAATGAGCAATACAAGCATACCTGTGCCGGCAATGCACCACATCGTAATAAAAATTATTTTCCTGATATCATCTTTTATGCTCATTTTCTTTTTTTGTCTTCCATATTCCGGCAGCCTTGCTGCCTGCCGGTAATTTTTGAGACTCACCCGACGGCCCCGTTTTGACCGTCAGATGGGTACAATATGCTCGGGTGAAAATCCCAAACACAATATGGGTTAGTATTTTTTTTCCAACGCTTCTTTAATCGGCATTATCAGCATGTCAATATCTCCCGCCCCAGCCGTGATCACCAGTTCCGGTCTTTGATCTTTTATCCAATTCAGCAATGCTTGCCTATCCAATATTTTTTTTTCAGTAATTTTCATTTTGTTCAATATCATTTCGCTCGTAATCCCTTCAACCGGTAATTCTCTTGCAGGATAAATCGGCAACAGAATTACCTGATCAGCCAAATCAAGACTTTTTGCAAATCCATCAGCCAGGTCCCTTGTTCTTGAATACAAATGCGGCTGAAAAATCACCGTACACTTCATTGATGGGAATAATCCCTTCGTTCCCTGAATCAATGCTTTCAACTCTTCCGGATGATGCGCATAATCATCTATAAAAATTTCCCCTTCTTTCTTAATGATGTATTCAAACCTTCTTTTTACTCCTTTGAATGTTGCGATGCCCCTTTTAATTTTCTCATCCTCAATCCCCAGACCATGCGCTACCGTTATTGCGGCTACAGCATTTTCCACGTTATGCATTCCGCCCATATTTAAAAGAACATCATTTAGTCCCCCCTCTTTCATTATCAAATCAAATCTATAGCTTCCACGATCTGTACGAATATTTTGCGCATATACATCAGCATTAGTATCACTCAGGCTATATGTTTCATGATGTGAAACAACAAAGTCATGCTCTCTTTTTAAACCGATCTTACTTACCAATAATCCACCCTTTTTTACTTTTCCCGCAAAATCCACAAATGCCTGCTGTACCGCCTCTTCGGTTCCATAAATATCCAGGTGATCTGCATCCATCGCCGTTATCACTGCGATATCGGGATTCAGTTTCAAAAAACTTCTGTCGTATTCATCGGCTTCAACCACGCAAACATTTTTTTCGCTGCTCCAGAAATTGCTGTTGTAATTCACCGCAATTCCACCGAGAAATGCATTGCAGCCATAACCGCTATCGCGCAAAATGTGTGCGATCATGGTGGTGATGGTCGTTTTCCCATGAGTCCCTGCGACACAGATATTAAAAGAACTTTTTGTTATTTCACCCAGTACATCACTGCGCTTGAGCACGGTGTAACCTTGTTGCCGGTAAAAATTCAATTCTTTATGTTCCTTTGGCACTGCCGGCGTGTATACCACCAATTCAGCATCCCCGGGAATCAGGTCAACATCATCGGTATAATGAACTTCAATTCCTTCTTTCACCAATTCCTTTGTCAACGCGGTCTCTGTTTTATCATATCCACTTACACTGCTTCCGTGAAACTTAAAATATCTGGCTAACGCACTCATGCCAATTCCACCAATTCCGATAAAATATATTTTCCGTATGTTCTTAATGTCAATCATTCTTTTTCGTGAATGGTGAATGGTCAACGGTGAATAAAATGTTCACCCGATCAACCCTTCAACTTATCAACTTTAAAATCTCCTGCGCAATAATCCTGTCTGCATCTGTCACCGCAAGCCTTCCAATATTTTCACTGAGCTCATTTTGTTTTTTTTCATTACTTGATAATGCGATAACCGTTGCCATCAATTTTTCCTTCGCCTCACTATCTTTTATCATTAATGCGGCGTTTTTGTTTACCAGGTTGTTCGCGTTTGCTGTTTGATGATCTTCGGCGGCAAACGGAAATGGTACAAACACAACCGCTTTTTTTGCAACACATAATTCCGCAATTGACATTGCGCCCGACCTTGAAATCACCACATCTCCTGCAGAAAATCCGTATTCCATCTGCGTAATAAAATCATTCGTCCACACATTTTTCTTTCCTGCACAAATCTGTTTCGCTCTTGCTGCATAAGGCTTCCCGGTTTGCCATATCAGTTGCAGATCATTTCCTTCCAGCTCATCAATGCCTGCATCAATTGCTTCATTGATCCCTTTTGCACCAAGACTCCCGCCAGTGGAGAATATCGTTTTCTTCAATGGATCCAGTCCAAAAAATTTTATCGCTTCTTCACGACTGACCTTATTATTCAGGATGCTGCTGCGCACCGGATTTCCGGTTATCTTTATCTTATCTGCCGGAAAAAATTTTTCCATCCCATCACTCGCTACAAAAATCCGCGTCGCTTTTTTACCCAATAAGATATTTGACTTACCTGCAAACGAATTCGATTCATGAATGAAATTGGGAATGCGCTTTGATTGCGCATATCTCAATACAGGAAAAGAAGAGTATCCGCCAACACCGACAACTGCATCCGGTTTAAAATCATGGATAATCTTCTTTACCTGGAAAAAGCTTTTCACCAGCTTAAATGGCAACCCGATATTTTTTATCAAAGAACTTCTGTTAAAACTGCTGATATCAATTCCTACAATTTGATATCCTGCCTGAGGCACTTTTTCCATTTCCATTTTTCCATTCGCGCCAACAAATAATATTTCAATTCCTCCATCAATTTTTTTCAGTGCATTGGCAATCGCAATTGCCGGAAAAATATGTCCGCCTGTTCCTCCACCTGCGATGATTATTTTCTTACTCACTTTATTAACTTTCTGCTTGTACTTGTTTTTCTCCTTCCAATTGCTCAACGTTCCTGGCAACACTTAAAATGATTCCGATAGCAAGACAGGTAAACAAAAACGAACTTCCCCCCATACTGACTAACGGCAACGTGACCCCGGTAACCGGAAACAGGTTCACGTTAACAGCCATGTTTGCCAACGCTTGTATCGCCAGGGTAAAACTCAGCCCCAGGGCGAGAAACGCGCCGAATGCAAATGGGCATTTTTTAAAGATCCGAATGCTTCTGAACAAAAAGACCAGGTAGATGAAAACCACAAATGCGCCGCCAACCAATCCATATTCTTCAATAATGATTGCATAGATGAAATCGGAATAAGGATGGGGAAGAAAATTTCTCTGCTGACTGTTTCCCGGACCTAATCCGACCCATCCGCCTTTCGCAATGGCGATCTTTGCCTGGTTAACCTGGTAGCTGTCTTCATCATTACTTTCTTTACCGCCATATATGAACGTTTCCACACGATTTATCCATGTATCCACGCGAATAAACAAGTGCGATCTGCCTTCCGTTTTTACTGTCTCTATTGCACCATCATTTGATTTGTGCCGGATAACAGCCGCGCATATCAGGATAATGACAGGAACCAATGCGACACTAACAGTAAGCAATAAGTGTTTTGCCCGCGCCCTGCCAATGAACATTAACATCATGCTTGTCGCACCAATTAATAATGCGGTTGATAAATTGGCGGGCGCTATCAATACGCAAACGATGGCAACCGGGATGATGACCGGCAAAAAACCTTTCCGGAAATCTTTTATTACGTCCTGTTTTTTACTGAGTAATCGACTAAGAAACATGAACAGTGCGAGTTTCGCAAGATCGGAAGTTTGGAAAGTAAGATTGATTATTGGCAATCTGATCCAGCGGCTTCCTTCATTTAGTTTCACACCAAAAAATAATGTGTATATCAATAAGGGAATGGAAACAAGAAACAGGATCTTCGCCACCTTTGAATAAATGATATAATTAACTTGGTGCGCAAAATAAATGATGAGCACGCCGATTATGATAAATGCAAATTGTTTGAACAAATAAATTTCCGTGTTGCCTTTATACATTTTGTAGGCGAGCAAACCGGTCGAGCTGTAGACCGCAAGCAAAGAAACCAACGCAAGCAATACCACGGTTGTCCAGATCACTTTATCGCCCTTGGTGCGCGAACGGAATCGATGTACGATGTGCGATTTATGATTTACGATTTCTTCCATATCACATGCTCATTATTGAATTTTCATTTTTAATTTCCTTGATTGCAAACCAACCGCTGTTGGCTGTCAGTGGTTGTCATTCACTTTTCAGTCGGGTACAGAAACAGTCGGTGGCTGACAGATGACCACCGACTGTGATCACAAATCTTTTACCACTTCTTTAAACTGGTTTCCTCTGTCTTCGTAATTTTTAAAGAGGTCGAAACTTGCACAGGCCGGGCTTAATAAAACAACATCGCCCTTGGTTGCAAAATGGAATGCAGCATTGACAGCCTCCTGTGCGCTGGCCGTGTTCACCATCAGCGGAACATCGTGCTGAAATGCTTCATGAATCTTGCGATTATCTAACCCCATACATACAATTGCTTTTACTTTTTCTTTCACCAGGTCGCGGATCAGCGAATAGTCATTCCCTTTATCAATTCCACCCAAGATCAAAATGGTAGGCTTTGTCATGCTTTCAAGCGCATACCAAACGGAGTTGACGTTTGTTGCCTTGCTGTCATTAATAAATTCGACACCACGCACGGTTGCCACATATTCCATGCGATGTTCCAGTGATTCAAAACTTTGAATGGCTTCGCGAATTTTTTCTTTCCGAATTCCAATTGTTAAACCTGCAAGACTTGCTGCCATTGTGTTGTACTGGTTATGAATTCCTTTCAATGCAAAATCGTAGATACTCATCTGCATTTTTTCGCTTCCCGTAACGAGCGTCATCTGCCCGTTTCGGATAAAGCCTCCTTTGTTTGTTTCATGTAGCATGGTAATTGGTAATGGGTTAGTATGATGGGAATATTGGTAAACATATTTTTTTGTAACCGGGTCATCATCGCAGTAAATGAAATAATCCTGATTCGTTTGATTACTGACGATTTTGAATTTGCTGTGTATATAATTCTCAAACTGATAATCGTACCTGTCGAGATGATCTTCGGTGATATTGGTGAGAATGGCAACATCAGCTTTGAATTCTTTAACATCGTCCAGCTGAAAACTACTGATCTCTGCAACGTACCATGGTTGCGGGTTTTCAGCAACCTGTCTTGCAAATGAATATCCAATATTTCCGACCAGCGCACAATCCAATCCTCCATGTTTGCAAATGTGATATGCCATTGCAGTTGTCGTTGTTTTGCCATTGCTCCCGGTAATACCAATTATTTTGCTATTGCCTTTATACCGGTAAGCCAATTCTATTTCGCTGATTATGGGAATATTTTTATCTCTGATCTTTTTCACCATCTCATTGTTTTCCGGAATGCCTGGACTTTTCATTACTTCATCTGCATTAAGAATATTTTTTTCCGTGTGTTTTCCTTCTTCAAAGTCAATTTGTAAATGCTGTAATTCTCTTTTATAATTTTCCTTGAGTAAACCTGCATCCGACAGGAACACGTCAAATCCCTGCTGCTTTGCCAGCAAAGCCGCACCTACTCCACTTTCACCACCGCCAAGAATTACCATACGTTTACTCATTACTTAATGAATACTAACTGTTATTACTGTTTTCAAAAACGGATTTGGGGGGTTCTTCAAAAGCATGGACAATACTGCACCACAATTTTTTTATATCGTTTTCAACGGAAGGATTTTATCTCGCCTTATAACCAATGTGCGGCCTATCTGATTTTCAGTGTTACAATCGAAAACATTACGCACAAAATCGTGACAATCCAAAATCTGGTAACTATCTTACTTTCATTATATCCCAATTTTTGATAATGATGATGCAAAGGGCTCATTAAAAAAATGCGTTTGCCCTCTCCCATTTTTTTTTTGGTGTATTTGAAATAAGAAACCTGGATCACCACACTCGCGCTTTCTACCAAGAACACTCCACAAAAAATCGGGATCAGCAATTCCTTTCTCACAATGATTGCGAGCGCAGCAATTATTCCTCCCAATGTCAAACTTCCTGTGTCACCCATGAAAACCTGCGCCGGGTAAGCATTATACCAAAGGAAGCCAACACATGCGCCGATCATTGCCCCGATAAAAATCGACAACTCACCTAAATTGGGGATATACATGATGTTCAAATACTCAGCGAAACGCAGGTTGCCACTGGCATACGCAAACACCCCAAGGCATGCGCCGATGACTGCACTCACCCCTGTTGCCAGCCCATCCAATCCATCGGTGATGTTCGCCCCATTTGAAACTGCCGTAACTATAAAAATCACAATGATGATGTATAGTATCCACGTTCCTCCGCGAATGGCCGAGGGCAATAATTTGGAGTAATTGAATTCATGATTTTTCACAAAAGGAATTGTTGCAATCGGCTCTTTTGCTTCGGCAAAATATTTTTCTTTACCATCAAGCATTACTGTCTTCAGCCCAACCGTGTCAACCGGTTTTATATCGCCCACATATTCGCGCCATACCTTGGTGTTACCATTAAAATATAAAGTGGCGGCGACAACAAAACCCAACACGACCTGTCCAAGGACTTTAAACCAACCGGCCAATCCATCTTTATCCCCTTTTTTGTAGGGAACGCCCATTTGTTGCGCAATGCGCTTAGCGCGCAGCTTCAGGTAGTCATCGATAAATCCGATCAATCCAAGCCAAAGGGTGCTGAAGATCATCAGCCGTATATATGCTTTATTAAGATTAGCAAGCAATAATGTTGGTATCAATATCGCCAGGATTATGATAATGCCCCCCATTGTCGGAGTTCCTTTTTTCTGCTGTTCGCCTGCAAGCCCAAGATCACGCACACTTTCACCAACCTGCTTCTTTCTTAGGAAATTAATCAATCGTTTTCCGTAGACTGTGGTTATCACCAATGAAAGAATAACGGCCAGCAATACACGAAAAGTAATAAACTGGAACAAGCTACCTCCCGGTATTTTTATGTTCGCCTGTTTAAGCCAATCAAATAGGTGGTACAACATGCTGGTTGCAGTTTCAGTTTTATTGTTTTCAAATCAACGGTCATCCTCTATTCGTCATCCTTAATATTACTGCCGGTATAAATACCCGCGCAAAATCACTTTCCTAAAACCTCAAATACTTCTTTCAACACTTCTTTATCATCAAAAGGATATTTCACTCCTTTTATTTCCTGATATTTTTCATGTCCTTTTCCCGCAATCAGCACAATATCATCTGGCATTGCCAGGCTCACCGCCGTTTTGATCGCCTCTCTCCTGTCTGGCATCGAAATATATTTTCGTTTTGCAGTAACACTTAATCCGGTTTCCATATCCCTTAATATTTGTTCCGGTTCCTCGCTTCGCGGATTGTCCGAAGTGAAGATGGCTTTGTTGCTGTATTTGCAGGCAACTTCACCCATTATTGGGCGCTTGGTCTTATCTCTGTCACCGCCGCATCCAACAACCGTGATGATTTGTTCATATCCTTTTCTGAGCTTTTGAATCGTCGTAAGCACATTAATTAATGCATCAGGAGTGTGCGCGTAATCAACAATGCCAATTATCTTTTCTTTTCCAGAAACGGTGTAATCAAATCTGCCTTCAGCGCCAGTTAACACACTCAGGCAACGCAACACCTCCTGTTTTTCTTCTCCCAAACAAATTGCGGCACCATAAACTGCGAGCAGGTTATATGCATTGAATTCTCCGATCAATCTGAAATGCACTTCCTGTTCATTAATGGTCATGACCAAACCAGTCAGATTATTTTCCAAAATCTTTCCCTTGAATTCGGCCATGGTCTTGAGACTATAGAAATATTTTTTTGCCTGGGTGTTTTGCAGCATTACTGCGCCACGTTTATCATCTGCATTTGATATGGCAAATGCCGATGATGACAGCGAATCAAAAAAAGATTTCTTCACCCGTAAATATTCATCGAACGTTTTATGATAATCCAGATGATCGTGGGTGATGTTGCTGAATATCGCACCAGCATATCTTAACCCAGCAATCCGGTGCTGATGAATAGCATGTGAACTTGTTTCCATGAATACATGGCTACAGCCCGCATCGACCATTTGTTTCAATAGCGCGTTCATGCTGATCGGATCAGGTGTCGTGTGTGTTGCCGGTATAACGGTGCTGCCCACCTGATTTTGAACCGTACTCAATAATCCGCTTTTATATCCCAATGCTTCAAAGAGCTTGTATAACAATGTTGCGATCGTTGTTTTTCCGTTTGTTCCGGTAACGCCAATCAATTTTATTTTTTCCGAAGGCTGGCCATAAAAATTATGCGCCATCAAACCCACTGCCATCGCGCTGTTTTCAACCATTACATAAACAATGGCGCCGCTCAATTGTGCAGGCAATTGTTCACATACAATTGCCATCGCCCCTTTTTCAATTACAGAATCAATGAACTGATGTCCATCAGCACTCACCCCTTTCACCGCGATAAACACCGAGCCCTTGTTCACTTTTCGCGAATCAGTTTGCAGATCATTTACAACCACATCAAGATTTCCTTGCACAGAGCGAATGTTGACCTTGTATAATATATCCTGCAATGTTGCCATCAATTCAGTTCCAGCGTGATTGTTTGATTTTTATTTAATAATGTTCCGGGCTGAATGGATTGCATCTTCACTTTTCCTTTTCCTTTTGCAATCACTTTCATATCCATCGTTTCGAGCAAATACAAAGCATCTTTCAATCCCATTCCTTTTACATCGGGAACTTGCTGTTTGCTGATCGTTTCTTTATTCAACACTGCCTGGTAATTATCGGCGTACAATCTTCCCCAACTATTACTCGCTGAGGAGTCATGATAATTCATATCAACTGCCTGCATAACCAATTTCATGTCGCTGGTTGCGCCCGCATAATAAAATTGTGAACTGTCTTTTTTCAAACCCGCGCTAAGCATGGTGATATTATGATCATTATTAAGCGCGTACAACTGATCGGTTATTTCACGGAACACCGGCGCAGCAACCTCGCCACCCATATGTTTTGCCGGATGTGGTTTTGTTCTGATGACCACGATACAACTATATTGCGGCTTATCGAAAGGAAAATATCCTACAAAAGATGCCTGGTAAATTCCATCATCATAACCGATATTTTTCCCGGCAACATGTGCCGTTCCTGTTTTGCCGCCAACGCGATACAATGCATCGCTGAAAACTTTTTTTCCGGTACCCATTGTAGTTACCGCGAGCATACATTCCTGCGCATCTTTCACCACATTACTGTCCGCAATTTTTTCTTCAACAACCTGGGGCTGAAATTCTCTTGTGAGAGATCCGTTATTCTGAATGCGATTCACCAAATAGGGCCTCATCATTTTACCATTATTGGCAATCGCGTTGTAAAGCATTAATGTTTGCAGTGGTGTCACATTGATGGCGTATCCAAAACTCATGGTAACCATATTATGCAATCCCTCGTTGTTGTGTTTGATCTGAATTGCCGCAGGTTGTCTTTCACCCATGAGGTCAATTCCGGTTTTTTGATCAAAATGAAATTTGTGCAGATAATTGGTGAAGCGTTCGGGCTGTGATGCAAATGATTGATAGGCGAGTTTGCTCATGCCCACATTAGAGCTGTGAGCAAAACATTCTTTTACGGTGAGAACCGGTTTGGGAGCGCGTTCTGCATCATTAACCATTCTCACGCCAACCCACTCTTTACCTTCGGAACCAACAGTCACTTCATTATTTAATGTGGTTTTCCCTTCGCTTAATACTGATAATAGAGTAGCTAGTTTTATGGTAGAACCGGGTTCAGTGGCGCTTAAAGCGTAATTATAATCTTCCCAATAAGTTCCGTCATGTTGTCTTCCCAGATTTGCGATGGCTTTTATTTTTCCTGTTGCCACTTCCATCACCACACAGGTACCGTGATCGGCCTCGTTTTCGGTCATGCCTTTTAATAAAGCGTTCTCTGCAATATCTTCTATGTTGACATCAATATTGGTGACAATATCTTTCCCGTTTTCAGGATCAATCTCATACCCATCAACCGGAACGTAATTGCCCGCAGCGATATATCTTACCAATTGCTTTCCATTCTGACCCTTTAATGCAGTATCGTAAGTTCGCTCCAGACCTACGTTTTGCGAGTTCTCCCTGGCAAGACCAATTGTACGGTTTGCCAATAATTTAAAAGGATTTAATCTCTTGCTGTTGGTTTGAATAATAAAACCGCTTTTATTTCTTCCCAGGCGCACCAATGGGAAGCTTCTTAATAATTTATACTGTTCGAAAGAAATATTATCCTGCAAAGCAAAATACCGGTCGTTATTTCGATAACCTTCAAGCAACTCTCTTTTATATATTGCCGAAGAATGATCTTTAAATAATCCTGCAAGACAAACTGATAATGAATCAAGATTCTCTTTGAATCGTTTACCATTTTTTTCTCTCAGGCCGTCGGCCCCAAAGTCAATATAGACATTGAAATAAGGGATCGAGGTGCTGAGAATGCTTCCATCATCGCTGTAAATCGTACCTCGTTCGGCATTTAACTCTACATATTTTTGATGAAGGCTATCACTCAGGTTCTTCCAGTAATTTCCCTGCGCGCGTTGAATATAAATTGCCTTGCCCAAAACAAGCAAGCATATTATCGCTATGCCGATAAAGCACAGATACACTCTCCATAATATGTCGCGCTTAACTTCCAAATTATCTGATTTTATTAATTAGTCTTCTTAATGCTCTTACTTCACTTCTCCCCTCCTGCTTCAATCGTATCATTCAACATTATCGGCGGCTTTGTTAATTCTTTTAATCCGAATGCGCCTACCGCTTTTGCCAGTTCACTTTCTTTGCTATGAAACATCACTTCACTTTTAAGGGTCTTGTATTCATATTGCAATTCCTTCAATTGGTTTTGTGCCTGATTGATATTGCGAATTGTTTTGTCAGCATAATGCCCGTTATATATATATATGACCGCAAGCAATGCGAGAAACAAAAAAAAAGGAACATTCTTCACCATCCAACGATGGCTGAGCCATTGTTTCCATTCTATTTTTGATTCTTTATTTTGATTTGATTCGTTCATTAAGATTTTAAAAAATATTTATGCAGATACGCGAAGCTTATAGCTTCTCCGCTATTCTCAATTTTGCACTACGCGATCTTGGGTTTTGTTTTATTTCTTTTTCTGTTGGAACAATTGGTTTTTTTGTTACAACTTGTAAAGGGGGTGTAATACTTTGTCCGAATGGGTTGATATCCTCTATTGGTTCCGTTATTCCTTTTTTATAGAAGTTTTTTACGATCCTGTCCTCCAATGAATGAAAGGTGATCACCGCAATACGCCCGCCGGACTTGAGTAAAGCCGGCGATTGTTGCAACATTTCTTTTAAAGCACCTAATTCGTCATTTACTTCAATTCGCAAACTCTGAAAAACCTGGGCAAAGTATTTATTTGGGTTTCCTTTCACAACGGAGCTCAACACATTCTTAAAATTGCGGATGGTGGTTAAGGCTTGTTTTTTTCTTTCTTCAACAATTTTCTTCGCTAAGGTTTTAGCATTGGTTACTTCGCCGTACCGTTCAAATAGTTTGTGCAGCCTTGCCTCATCGTAATGATTGACTATTTCTGCCGCTGTCAGTGACTGCTCTTTATTCATTCTCATGTCAAGAGGTCCGTCAAACCTGAGGGAGAAACCACGTTCAGCTTCATCGAACTGATGACTGCTTACGCCAAGATCTGCCAGAATCCCATTGACCGCAGTGACCTTATACAATCTTAAGAAGCGCTGGAGGTGACGAAAGTTTTGCGGCACAAATATTACCCGGTTATCATTGGGTAAATTCTGTTTTGCCTGCGCATCCTGATCAAATGCAAACAATCTGCCTGATTCATTGAGTCTTTGTAAAATCCCTGAAGAATGTCCCCCACCACCAAAGGTGCAATCAACATAAATACCTGAGGGATCGATATTCAATCCATCAAGCACTTCTTTCAACATGACCGGCACGTGATAAATTGCGGATTCAGCATTTGCTATGAGCGGATTGAAATTTTCTTTCTTAGCCATATGCTTGTTGCTTCAGTTCTGCAATTATCAGTTATCGGGATCCTTAGGTTTTTTCCCCATCAACTTATGAACCATACTGCTGTATGTGTCCGTTGGAAAGTTTTCAAAGAACTTGTCGTACTTACTTTTATCCCAGATTTCGATTATTTCGCCTGTGCCCAAAAGCACAATGTCTTTTTCTAATTCTGCATGTGGTTTTAAATTGGGAGGGACCAATAATCGTCCTGCCGAATCCAATTCCATGATCGTGGCCCCATTCAAAAAAAGCCGTTTTAATTGCCTAACTTCAGGGTCATATTCATCCAAGTCACTCATCATGCGAATTACCTTTTGCCAGGCCTCCCAGGAATATAAGCTGAGGTATTTTTCCATCCCCCGGTTCATCACAAAGCGTTTATCCGATCCCTCTGCCATCTGCTTTTTCAAGCCGACGGGTAGTAGAAAGCGACCTTTTACGTCCAAAGTAGCTTCGTATTCACCAAGAAAACCAGACATTTATGAATTAGATTTATCAAAGCTTATAAAATTCCCACATTCTTGCACAAAATAACCTTTTTTACCACTAAATAACCAAATTTTGGAAAATTTAATTTTTCCACAGGAAAAAACCTGCTGAAAATGCTATAAATGATGGGGTTTTGATGAGTTTGATAGATCATTAATGTAGATAGGATGTCAATTACGGTGGATAGATGTGGATAACTGAATTATTCCCACAAAATTCTAAACAAATTAGCTATGCCTGTTGCTGGTTATTCCGGAACGCCATTGATAAAAAAATTGGGCATCAAAGATGAAATGGAAGTGATGCTCATTAATGCCCCGAAGGATTATTTTCAACTGCTTGAAAAAGACATTTCGAATCAATTGGCTGATAATAAAACCACGCCGGATCTTATTCATCTGTTCGTCAAAACAAGAAAGGATCTTTTAGCAGAGAGGCAAAACCTGAAAAAATTATGCCTGCGCAATACAAATATCATTATCTGGGTATCATGGTATAAAAAAAGTTCAGGGATCAATACCGATATAACGGAAACGGATATTCGTAATTATGCCTTGCAAAATGATTTGGTTGACATTAAAGTATGTGCTGTGAGTGATACCTGGAGCGGGTTGAAATTGGTGATACCAAAAAATAAAAGATAACTTTGCCCAAATAAGAACGCAGCAGTTAGCTGCAATTTTTATGAATCCGAAAAATATCTCCATTGCCGATTTTGATTACGATCTTCCCGAAAATAAAATTGCCAAATATCCATTAGCGGAAAGAGATGCTTCCGCGCTATTAATATATAAAGAGGGGAAAATCACTGCTGATATCTTTAAGAATATCGCGGATCATCTTCCTGATAATTCATTATTGGTCATTAACAACACAAAGGTCATTGAAGCGAGAATCAGGTTCCAAAAGATCACCGGTGGTATGATCGAGATCTTTTGTCTCGAACCGGATGACCGGTATGCGGACATCAGCGCTGCCATTCAGCAAACAAAAATAGTATTCTGGAAATGCCTGGTGGGCGGAGCTTCCAAATGGAAGCGCGGCCAAATATTATTTAAAGAAATCACTGTAAACGATCAGAAAATCATTTTGTCTGCCTCATTTATAGAAAAGAAAAGTGATTGTTTCATAATTGAATTTAGCTGGGAGCCGGATTATTTTTCGTTTGCGGAAATCATTCATCAATTCGGAGTAACGCCATTACCCCCTTATATCAAACGTGATGTTGAAATAGCTGATAGTGAAAGATATCAAACGATTTATGCGCTTAATGACGGTTCAGTAGCCGCGCCCACTGCGGGTCTGCATTTCACAGACGCTGTTTTCCAAAAATTGTCTTTTAAAAATATTACCAAAGAATTTGTAACGCTTCATGTTGGCGCGGGAACTTTCAAACCGGTAAAAAATGAAACGATCCAGGACCATGAAATGCATGCAGAGTTCATTGAAGTAAATGCATCAGCCATCCATACCCTCATTAATAATCTTGATAACCATATTATTGCTGTCGGCACCACCTCACTAAGAACGCTGGAAAGCCTTTACTGGCTTGGTATAAAAACGGTTACGAATATCGATATCCTTGAAAAAGAGCTGATCGTTAACCAATGGGATCCCTATGAAATGAGGACTCAAGAAATAACAGTCAAAGAATCTCTCAACAGCCTGCTTGATTGGATGAAGAAAAATGATCGTGAAATATTGTATACGAAAACACAATTATTAATCGCGCCTGCTTACCGGTATAAAATCGTGAATGTGCTGATCACAAATTTTCATCAACCCAAATCCACCTTATTATTATTGGTTGCAGCTTTTATCGGCGATGACTGGAAAAAAATTTATGGTCATGCACTGCAAAATGAATTCCGTTTTTTGAGTTACGGAGACAGCTGTTTATTATTTTGCAATAATTCGTGATCATTCCTGAATGGAAATTCCAAAGTGAAAGCGGTACCTTTTCCAATGGTGCTCTCTACTTTTATTTTTCCGTGATGGGCGTCAACAACGGTTCTGACATAACTCAATCCCAATCCAAATCCTTTCACATTATGCACGTTGCCGGTATGCGCGCGATAAAATTTTTCAAATATGCGACGCTGTGTTTCCTTGTTCATGCCGATCCCATTGTCTTCAATGCGAAGCACAAAGTTTTTATTGGTACTATGCGTTGTGATCTTTATGTTCAACTGATCTTTCGAATACTTCACGGCATTATCAATAAGATTGGAAACCAAATTGGTAAAATGAACTTCATCAACGAGTAAAAAATCATTTGATGCATTTAACTGAAGATCTGCTTTCCCATGTTTATCTTCTAATTGCAGCTTGAAATTATCGGCAACATCTTTTATGATTTCATGAACATGCACCGGGTAAAGATTGAGTTGCATTTCATTTCTGTCAAGCAAAGCAGCCTGCAAAATCGTTTCCACTTGTTTGTTCATCCGTTTATTTTCTTCCTTGATGATGCTGCTGAAATAATTTGATTTTTGTTTATCCTGTGAAACTTTTTCATTACGCAATGCATCAACCGCCAAAGAAATGGTCGCGAGCGGTGTTTTGAATTCATGCGTCATATTATTGATGAAATCATTTTTTATTTCACTTATTTTCTTTTGCTGCAATAAGGTGCGAATGGTAAGATAAAATGCCGTGATGATGATCAGCGTAAAAAAAATAGCGCCAACAATCATCAGGCGCATTTCTTTTAAAGCTATATTCTTATAATTGGGAACGATCACCATTAATGTTTCTGCAGGGGTAAGATTATTAAAAGTTGTTCCGCTTGCTTCCTGTAAGAGATAAACCTCACGTAAGTTATGAACGGTATCTTCTACTTCTTTTAAAAAATTTTTCGATTGTAATTCGTAAGTAATAAAATTGATGTCGGAGCTCACGCCAAATTCAAACTTCGTATCTTTTAATCCGCGATTATTAAATGCCTTTTGAATTTTATCGCCAATTTCAGAAACGGTAAATTTTTGAGCAATGGTCGATGGTTTTAATAATTCCATTAAAATCTGTTCACTGGGATGAAAGGTTTCCCCTGGTTTGAATTTAAAATTTCTGAGACTGGATGAGAGCGCTTTTTGTTCTATCAATTCCGATCCCACGTCATTCATGGCATATTCCAGTTTTTGCAATAATTGTTCCTGCTTATTTTCAAACATCGTGCGCACCCAATTCACCTGGATATAAATTATTCCAATAAGTGAAAGTGTGATCAATATGATAATAACAGGAAAGATTTTTTTCACCGGCTGCCTTTTATGCTTTCGTCAATTTAGTTGTTTTATCAAAAACAAAATTAAAAAACAGTAAAGTTTTGGTTTATTACTGATTATTTACAAATTTATTAAAACGATAGAAGCTTTACGCGTTTTTGTGTAGAAGGTAAGCGGGTATTTAACGAAGGTTTCACAAAGTAGGTCGCTTTTGAAGTGCATTGGATTTTTTTTGTTGAATTTGCCAAAAACCAGCACATAAAAAAATTTGGAACAACTAATATTTATGTGGAAGTTTATTTAATTTAGATAATATGGATAATCCATCCGCAGGCATATTGCTGATCGCTGATCCTTTTTTAAAGGACCCGAATTTCAAGCGCACTGTTGTTTTTTTATGCGAGCACCAGGAGCAGGGCAGTTTTGGTTTTGTGTTGAATAAGAATTACGAATACACCCTTGATGAATTGGTGAGCGGCGCGGACGATTTGAAGATCAGTGTTTATTTTGGCGGACCTGTACAAATGGATACCATTCATTTCTTACATCTTTATCCCGATAAAATCCCCGGTGGCTATGAAATCACCAATGGTGTTTTTTGGGGAGGTGATTTTGAAATCGCCATTGAATTGATCCGGGCAGGAGAAGTTGATATCAATAAGATACGCTTCTTTATCGGCTATTCTGGCTGGGGAAGCGGGCAATTGGACGATGAACTGAAAGAAAAATCATGGCTAACGGCGCCGGCTACACGAAAATTGGTTTTTCATAAACAAGCTGATGAGATCTGGAAAGATGCTCTACGCCATCTCGGCGGCGATTATGAGGCGCTGATCAATTATCCCACCGATCCTACATTAAATTAAAGCGAAAACTGATTTGACTGATCATGATCAGTTATTACCGGTCTCTTTTGCCCCTTCAACAAGAACGGTCACATTGTTATTAATGACCTCAACAAAACCAGTCTGAATTTCAAAAAAGGCGAGGTGATTATTTTTATCCTTTAAAATCTTTACACGACCGGATTTTAGCGCATTGATCAATGGGGCATGCCTGTCGAGTACTTCAAACATTCCATTGATGCCCGGAAGCTGCACTCCGTAAACATCTCCGCTGAATAATTTTTTTTCCGGTGTTAGTATTTCCAAATTCATATTTCCGCTATTTAAAAATTGCCCGATCTGAGCATTCATTGAACTGAGCAATTACCCTGTTTTCGAATTTTCACATTATCCCTGCGCCTGGCTCATCAATTTCTTGCCTTTTTCGATCGCATCATCAATAGTGCCAACCAGGTTGAAAGAAGCTTCGGGATAATCATCCACTTCTCCGTCCATGATCATATTAAATCCGCGAATTGTTTCTTCAATCGGAACCAGCACTCCTTTTAATCCAGTAAACGCTTCTGCAACATGGAAGGGTTGCGACAAAAATCGTTGTACTTTTCTTGCGCGTGCAACAGTCATTTTATCTTCATCGCTCAATTCGTCCAATCCGAGGATGGCAATGATGTCCTGCAATTCTTTATAGCGTTGTAAAATTAGTTTTACACGGTTGGCACAATTATAATGACCTTCGCCAACAATTTTTGGAGTAAGAATTCGGGAGGTGGAATCCAATGGATCAACTGCGGGATAAATGCCCAGGTCAGCGATCTTACGGCTCAATACCGTTGTCGCGTCAAGATGCGCGAATGTAGTTGCCGGAGCCGGGTCGGTCAAATCATCCGCAGGAACATATACCGCCTGAACGGAAGTGATAGATCCATTTTTTGTAGAAGTGATTCTTTCCTGCATTAATCCCATTTCCGTTGCCAGCGTTGGCTGATAACCCACTGCTGATGGCATACGTCCAAGTAAAGCTGACACTTCAGAACCGGCTTGCGTAAAACGGAAGATATTATCAACAAAGAAAAGAATGTCTTTTCCACGTCCTTTTCCATCCCCATCGCGAAAATATTCAGCGATCGTTAATCCGCTCAACGCCACGCGGGCACGCGCTCCGGGCGGTTCATTCATTTGGCCGAAAACAAATGTGGCTTTTGATTCGCTGAGTTCCTTCAAATTCACTTTACTGAGGTCCCATCCACCATGTTCCATGCTATGTTTAAAATCATCGCCGTATTTCATAATGCCCGCTTCGATCATTTCACGCATCAGATCATTTCCTTCGCGAGTTCTCTCCCCGACACCTGCAAACACGGACAATCCTGAATAAGCTTTTGCAATATTGTTGATCAACTCCTGGATCAACACGGTTTTGCCCACACCTGCACCACCGAATAAACCGATCTTCCCGCCTTTTGCATAAGGTTCAATAAGGTCAATTACCTTAATTCCGGTAAGTAATATTTCGCTCGATGTAGTCAAATTTTCAAAGGCAGGCGGTTTACTGTGAATTGGTCTTCCGTTAACTTTAGAAACCTGGGGCAATCCATCAATAGCATCGCCGGTTACGTTAAATAATCGGCCTTTGATATCTTCACCAATCGGCATCGCAATAGCAATACCCGTGTCCACCACATCCAAACCACGGACCAGCCCTTCGGTTCCATCCATCGCGATACAACGAACACTGTCTTCACCAAGATGTTGCTCCACCTCAAGCACCAGTTTTTCGCCATTCGCCCTTTTTAGTTCAAGGGCATTATAGATCTCGGGAAGTTTTCCTTCAAACTGCACGTCAACAACTGCACCGATAATTTGTTTTATCTTACCAACATTCGACATATAATAATGTATTATGGGGGGTTTAAAATTGGCTGCAAAGGTAAGGGAGTGACAGGTAATTGGGAAATTTGAAAATGTGATAATTTTAAAATAAGAATAACTGACATTTTGTGCTATCATTTGTCGGTTTTTCACTCCTCCCTTAATAAGAATTCTTGCTGCTAAAAACATATTTTTGCCGATTCATTTTTATCTATGCAATTAATAGAAGTTATTGATAATAAAACCGCAAAGGATTTTTTACGCGTAAATGTTGCGCTAAACAGCATTGATCCAAATTACATTCGCCCATTGGATAAGGACGTCAATGATGTCTTTGATGAAACCAAGAACAAAGCATTTCGTTTCGGGGAATGCAAAAGATGGATACTGATCAATGATGAAGGAAAGTTTATTGGAAGGATCGCCGCCTTTGTAAATAAAAAATATAAGAACAAAAACGATGATTGTCCGGTTGGCGGCGTTGGTTTTTTTGATTGTATCAATAATCAGCAGGCTGCCGATATGCTTTTTGACGTTTCCAAACATTGGTTAATACAAAAAGGAATGGAAGCAATGGACGGCCCGATCAATTTTGGTGAACGGGATCGTTGGTGGGGTTTGGTAGTGCAGGGTTTTCAACCGCCATTATACTGCATGAATTATAATCCGCCTTATTATAAGGATCTTTTTGAACACTATGGTTTTAAAAATTTTTTTAACCAGGTCTGTTTCGGATTAAGGGTTTCCGACAGGGTCCAGCAAAAGTTTTATGACAGGCATGACGCGTGCGCAGCAGATCCGAATTTTTCTGCCAGACACATTAGAAAAGATCAGTTACAGAAATTTGCAAAGGATTTCACCATCGTTTACAACAAATCATTTGCCGGTCATGGTGGAATGAAAGAAATGGCGGAGCCTGTCGTTCAGAAGATGTTCCAATCCATGAAACCGGTGATGGATGAAAAAATAAGTTGGTTCGTGTATTATAAAGATGAGCCTATTGCCATGTGGCTCAATTTGCCGGACCTGAATCAATGGTTCAAATCCCTTGATGGAAAATTCAGTCTTTATCATAAACTGAAATTTCTATGGTTGAAGAGAACAAAAAAATGTAACAAATTTGTTGGATTGGCATTTGGACTTGTTCCGGAATGGCAGGGCAAAGGCGTGGATAGTTATATGATCATGGAAGGCGCAAAAGTCATCCAGGACGAAAATCTGTACGAAAATTATGAAATGCAATGGATTGGCGAATTCAATCCAAAAATGATAAATATCGCAGAAAATCTTCCCACGAACCGCAGCCGCATATTAACTACCTATCGCTATTTATTTGACAGGACAAAAGAATTTAAACGCCATCCCATTTTATAATTCAGGAAATAGGATTTTAGATTTACGATTCTTTTTGAGCGCATTTGCATCCTAAATAAATGGGTGAATAAATAGTAATGAAGAAATTGCAGCTCGTAGATCTAAAATCGTAAATCAGCATGTATCTTGCAAATGATATGGATAGATTCATTGTTTCGGCAAGAAAATACAGACCACAGCATTTTTCTTCTGTCGTTGGACAATCGCACATTACGACTACACTAAAAAATGCCATTAAAAACAATCAGCTTGCACATGCATTTTTATTTTGTGGTCCACGCGGCGTTGGGAAAACAACCTGCGCGCGCATTCTGGCCAAAACCATCAATTGCGAAAATCCCACGGCCGATGGTGAAGCCTGTGATCAATGTAATTCCTGCATTTCTTTTAATGAAGGAACTTCTTTGAATATTCACGAGCTGGATGCCGCGTCCAATAATTCCGTTGATGATATCAGAACATTGGTTGAGCAAGTTCGTTTCGCACCACAAGCTGGCAAATACAAAGTCTACATCATTGATGAAGTGCACATGCTCAGTTCATCCGCATTCAACGCATTCTTAAAAACCCTTGAAGAGCCGCCGCCTTATGCCATCTTTATTTTGGCGACAACAGAAAAACACAAAATCCTTCCAACCATATTGAGTCGTTGCCAGATTTTTGATTTCAAGCGCATTACTATTCACGATACCATCGAGCATTTACAGGAAATTTGTCAAAAGGAAAATATAGAAGCGCAAAAAGAAGCGCTGCAGATCATTGCACAAAAAAGCGAAGGCTGCATGCGCGACGCCTTAAGCATTCTTGACAAAATTGTAAGTTTTACCAATGGCGAATTAACTTATCAAAACACACTCGAACATCTTAATATTCTTGATGCGGATTATTATTTTAAATTAATCGAAGCCATGCTGGGTCAACATCTTGCTGATGCTATGCTTTTGTATGACGACATCAACAGAAAAGGCTTTGAAGGAGATTTGGTATTGAATGGCTTCAGTGAATTTATTAGGAACCTGCTCATTTGCAAAGATGAAAAAGTGGCAAGATTATTAGAAGTGGTAGAAAGTTTTCGCGATAAATACATCAGCACCGCAAATAAGATTGAAACTGCCTTTCTCATCAGCGCGCTGAATATTTTGAGCGAATCAGAAATAAATTATAAAGCGGCGCGTAACAAAAGATTGCATGTCGAACTTGCCATTATCAAATTGTGTTACCTCCAACAAGCGCTTGAATTGACCAACGGAGATTTTGCCGGTAAAAAAAAAGTAATTGAATCTTTAAAACCCGTTGCCTTCAGAAATATTGCACCCGTTGAGATCAGTAAAAACAAGGCTGAACCCCCTGGCAACAAATCAAAGACCGCCACGAACGGAAATGCAAAACTCCTGGTCGAAACTTCATTTTTAAAAGATGAAAATATTTTAGCAGCACAACCTCTTGCAGCCAATCATGCAAATACCCTTACCAGCGCACCGACTGTTGGCGCATTATCAAAAATCCGTGAACAGTTCGCCAACCGCCGCCAAAGCATCGTTGAAGATCAAGCAAAACTGCTGGAAGAAAAAATCCTTGTTGATCTGTGGAAACAGTACACAGAAAAACTCAGGCAAAATAAAAACTCGGCAACACAAAGTTTTGAGCGCGCTACATTATTGATCACCGCGTCGAACATCTTTGAAGTCGCTGCCAATAATAATCTTGAACAAAAATTTATTGAACAGGAAAAACGGAATGTTACCGAATTTCTACAAAAAGAATTCAATAATAAAAAACTCACTTTCTCTGTCATTATCCGCGAAAGCACCGATGTGATAGAAACTGATCAAAAAATGTTCAGCAAAAGAGAACAATATCAAAAAATCATTGAACAATATCCTTTGGTGAAAGAATTAAAAGATCGTTTAAAACTGGAATTGGATTATTGAGAAAGTTAAATTCTTCCCGCCGATTTTGATATGTTTATAAATGATTGGAAATTTGCGGTTCTGTAAAACACCATGTCGGGCAATTCTACATACCAGGTTTTTCAAACAAGCTCAACAGGCAGATGGCAGCGTTTCAAATGGGCAGGACGTTTTCTTCTTTTCCTGCTGTTACTGGGAATTGCAGTTATTATCATTACATTATCGCAGACACATATTCCCGATCTTCCCAAATTTGTAAATGCACAGGAAAAGCAAGTGTTGCTCGATACCAACAGCAGTTGGCTCACCAAAAAAAGTAAAATCCTTAAACAATACGATGGCTTTAGAAAATATATAAATGAAAAAGAAGCCTACAAAGCCGGTAACTATCCAATTCCAAAACGATTTAGAAAAAAGAACGGGATCATAGTACAGGCAGATTCCAGTTTTTATTCCTTCAAAAAATTTACGACAGGAATACGCGCCGCATTTTATGTAAACTGGAATCCATTATCCTATTCTTCGCTGGAACAAAACATCTCGCATTTGAACATGGTAATTCCGGAATGGCTTTTTATTGATCCCAATGAAGATACATTGGTTACTAAAATTGATAGAAAAGCGTTAGACCTGATGAATAAATCGGGCGTAAAAACCCTTCCGCTTCTCACCAATAATGATAATGGAATTTTTCGCGGAGATGTGCTGCACAAAATATTTTCTGATCGCAAAAAGAAAGAGCGCTTAATAAATGACATTATTAATGTCTTAAGAAAAGATAGTCTGGATGGAATCAATATTGATTTTGAAGAATTGAAAGAATCAAAAAATGAGACCCTGGTCCTGTTTCAAAAAGAATTGTATCAAAGATTACATGCCAATGGATTTTTAGTTACCCAAGATGTTGAGCCTTTTAATGATGATTATAATCTGACCGAGCTTTCCAGATATAATGATTATATCTGTTTGATGGCCTATGATCAATCTTCAGAAAGCACGGACCCCGGTCCGATCTGTCATCAAAAATGGATTGAAGCTGCGGTAGACCAGGCTGCACAAAAAATCCCCCCGCAAAAAATGATATTGGCTCTTGCCGCCTTTGGATACGATTGGAAGTTGAATGATAAAGAAAAACCGGTTTCTGCAAATCCCGTCACTTACCAGGAAGCTTTAACGCTGGCCAGAAGTTACCAGGGCGAAATTGATTTTGACAATAATTCCTACAATTTGCATTTTAGTTATGGAGATGATCGCGGCGAAGATCACGAAGTTCATTTTACCGATGCAGCCACTGCATTTAATTCATTGCGCTTTGCTGTTGAATACGGATTAAGCGGCGTATCCCTGTGGAGGCTTGGCTCCGAGGATTCACGCATCTGGGATTTCTATGACCACGACATGGGCAAAGACAGTCTTCAAAAACATTTCGACTTCTCCACTTTCGATAATGTGAAAACATTGATCACCAATGAAACGGTTTCTTATTCCGGCCAAGGAGAAGTATTGGATATTCTGGGCGGTCCATCAAGCGGAAAAATAACTCCTGAAATTGATTCCAGCGAATTGTTGATCAGTGAAGAAAGATATGATAGTCTTCCCTCAAAATGGATAGCCAGAAAATATGGCACCCGCGATAAAAAGAAATTGGTACTGACTTTTGATGATGGACCGGATCCAAAATATACTCCGCAAATATTAGATATCCTCAGCCGCGAAAAAGTTCCGGCAGCATTTTTTCTTGTAGGCATTAATGCAGAAAATAATATTCCGATAGTAAAAAGAATTTATCGCGAGGGGCATGAAATAGGCAATCATACATTTACGCATCCAAACATTGCAAAGGTCAGCACCAAGAGAGCAAAACTTGAAATTGAAGCAACGCGATTATTGCTGGAATGTATCACCGGTCATTCAACGGTGATGTTTCGCGCCCCATTTAATGCCGATTTCGAGCCACAGAAATACGAAGAGTTGGTTCCGGTTGCCATTGCACGCCAACTCAATTATTTGGATATCGGCGAATCCATCGATCCGCTTGACTGGGAACCTGGAACCTCCGCCGATTCTATCGTCGCCAGGGTTATTCGCCACAAGCAGGAGATGACGAACCAGGATCTCAGCGGTAATATTATTCTTCTGCATGATGCTGGCGGCGAAAGCAGGGCTGCCACCGTTGAAGCTCTGCCCCAGATCATTCATTATTTCAAGCAACGTGGTTATACATTCACAACCGTTGCCGACCTGCTGGGAAAGAAAAAAGATGACCTGATGCCCCCTGTCTCAAAAGGAAGCGGTTATGTGCTTTTACAGATAAACTATTATCTCGCCGAGTTTGGTTATTGGGGGGGAAATATTTTATCTTCTTTATTTATCGTATTTATTATTCTTTCTGTATCTCGCATTATCTTTTTAGGTTTTATCGCAACCTATCAATATTTATGGGAAAGAAAACTTGCCTTACAACCTTTCTGGCTTGCCAATATTAGACAGGCCCCGCTGGTCAGTGTAATTGTTCCGGCATATAATGAAGAAGTGAACGCAGTAAGTTCACTCAATAATCTCTTACAAACTGATTATCCCAATTTTGAAATAATCTTTATTGATGATGGCAGCAAGGATAATACATTCAATAAAGTGAGCAGTGCTTTTGCCAACAATGCAAAAGTGAAAGTCTTGACCAAACCCAATGGCGGAAAGGCTTCTGCATTGAATTATGGTATCATGCGATCCAGCGCAGATTATGTTATTTGCATTGATGCCGATACAAAACTCTTACCCAATGCTGTTTCAAAATTAATGATGCATTTTTATCCGACGCCCGAAGGGCGCGCGGAAATCGGCGCTGTGGCAGGTAACGTAAAAGTGGGTAACCAGGTTAATTTACTCACTAAGTGGCAGGCGATTGAATACGTAAGCAGTCAAAATTTTGACCGAAAAGCTTTTGCTTACCTGAATGCAATAACTGTTGTGCCCGGTGCGATCGGCGCCTTCAGAAAACAAGCCCTTGAAGACGCCGGCGGATTTACAACAGACACGTTAGCTGAAGATTGCGATCTCACCATTCGCATTTTGCGTTGTGGCTATAGCGTGGAGAACGAAGCAAAGGCGATCGCCATGACTGAATCTCCAGAAACCTTAAAAATGTTCTTTAAACAACGTTTTCGCTGGAGTTATGGTGTAATGCAGACCTTCTGGAAAAACCGGGATGTGTTATTCAACTGGAAATACAAAGCGCTTGGCTGGGCTGCCTTTCCGAACATACTGATCTTTCAATATATCATTCCATCCATTATCCCACTGGCAGACCTGTTCATGTTTATCGGCCTATGGACAGGCAACACAGAAAAGATCCTGGCATATTATCTTGTGTTCATGTTGGTGGATGCTGCCGTAGCCTTTCTCGCATTTAGTTTTGAAAAGGAAAATAAATGGAAATTATTATGGCTTATTCCGCAAAGATTGGTTTGGCGATGGTTAATGTGGTTTGTGCTGTTCAAAGCGATACGACGCGCATTTAAAGGTGAGTTACAACATTGGGGGGTTTTGAAAAGAACCGGTAATGTAAAAGATATCACTCCGGTAAGAGCCTGATTGATGGAGAATAGATCATTATCGTTTCAGGATTTCCTTTGCTGTTTTATTCTTGGGACTTCCAACAACAGACTTCCGACTTTTTTACTAATTTCGGGCTTCGTTAAAAAATAAATTACATTATGGCTGAAGTTATTTTGATGCCGCGATTAAGTGATACCATGACTGAAGGTGTAATTGCCGACTGGCATAAAAAAGTTGGCGATCCGGTAAAAAAAGGCGACCTGCTTGCTGATGTGGAAACAGATAAGGCTACAATGGAATTGGAGAGTTATAAAGATGGGACCCTCTTGCATCTTGGTGCCAGCAAAGGCGCTAAACTTCAGGTGAATGATCTGCTTGCCATTATTGGCAAACCTGGCGAAGATATTTCATCCTTAATAAAAGGAAATGCCGGCGGAGCTGCCGCAGCACAAAATGCGCAACCTGCAAAGACAGAAACAAAAAAAGCTGCAGATGCGCCGCCACAGCCAAAACCAACAGCCGCTCCTTCCGTTGATATTTCAAAAATGGAAGAAGTGATATTAATGCCCAGGTTAAGTGATACCATGACTGAAGGGGTGATCGCAGATTGGCATAAGAAAGTTGGCGATGATGTAAAGAAAGGGGAAGTACTGGCTGATATCGAAACTGATAAAGCAACGATGGAATTGGAAAGTTATAAGACCGGAAAATTATTATACGTCGGCGCAAATAAGGGAGATAAAATTGCGGTTAATGATCTGCTGGCAATAATCGGCGATGAAAAAAAAGTAGATGTGAAGAAAATTGTCGAAGCGTCGAAAAATAAAATCGGGGCTCCCCCTACCGCAGAACAAGCGCCTGAACAAAAAGCGACGGCAACAACTCCAGCTGCTGATACCCAGCAACAGTCAACCCTTTCGGTAAACGGTGATGGAAGAATTAAAGCATCACCACTTGCAAAAAAATTAGCCGAAGAGAAAGGAATTGATATTTCTCAGGTTGCTGGTAGCGGCGATGGCGGAAGAATTATTAAAAGTGATATCGATAATTATAAGGCTTCGGAAGCCGGAACTCAGCAACCAACGGCAAAAACAACCGGAGGTGGCGGTGAAATCCCCAGAGGGATTGTTTCTTCTGCTCCCGCAGGCCAGGTAAGTTTCGATGAAGTTCCCGTCTCGCAGATGCGCAAAGTAATTGCCAAACGTTTGGCAGAAAGCAAATTCACTGCGCCCCATTTTTATCTGACGATGAGCATTGATATGGATAAAGCTGTCGAAGGACGGGCAAAGCTGAATGAAGTTGCCCCCGTAAAAATTTCTTTCAATGATATCGTACTCAAGGCAGTCGCCGTCGCATTAAAACAACATCCTGCCGTTAACAGCAGTTGGCTGGGGGATAAAATAAGAATCAATCATCACATAAATATTGGCGTTGCCGTTGCCGTTGAAGACGGATTACTGGTTCCTGTTGTTCGCTTTGCGGACACCAAATCACTTTCTCAAATTGCTGTTGAAGTAAAAGATTTTGCACAAAGAGCAAAAAATAAAAAATTACAACCTGCCGACTGGGAAGGAAGCACTTTCACCATTTCGAATTTAGGAATGTTTGGCATTGATGAATTCACCGCGATCATTAATCCACCCGATGCCTGCATATTGGCAGTGAGCGCCATCCAACAAATTCCGGTAGTGAAAAATGGCACAGTTGTTCCGGGCAATGTAATGAAAGTTACATTAAGCTGTGATCATCGCGTTGTTGACGGAGCAACCGGCTCTGCATTTTTGCAAACACTCAAAAGCTTATTGGAAGAGCCTTTGCGCATGTTGGTGTGAATGTCAAGGGTGGTGAATAGGTGATGATAAAATACTGATCCCGCTTGTTGCGGGATTTTTTATTTTTTCAACTAACAGAAACTTTGCAGCATCATTTTGTGGAATATTATCACCAGAAAATCTAAAATAAAAGATTTATCATGAAATACTCCATTTTGCTTCTTCCCATTTTATTCCTTGCCTGTCAAACAAAAGAAAAAAGAGAAATGATAAAAGTATCCGGAGAAGGTAAGATAAGAATGAAACCAAATTTGGTAATATTAACGATTGATGTTTCATTTACCAGACCGAGGATGGCTGAGGCTGTAAAGATGACTCAGGCAACAGTGGACTCCGTTTTGAATATCCTGAGCCAGTTTAGTAATATCAGTAGTGACATTAAAACAAGCAGTATTTCTGCAAATAAAGATTATGGCTATGATGGAAGAACGCAGACATTCTTAGGTTATCAGGCCGAACAATCAATTGACTTTGTTCTTAATGATATAAATAAATTCACGGACTTAACCGGCAAGCTTCTTGAAACAAAAATAAATAGCATCAGTCAGGTCCAGTTTGGTCACTCGAAATCCGATAGTTTATTCAGGGAAGCCGATTTGCTTGCCTATGATGATGCGCAGCAATCGGCACTTAAACTTTGCAAAAGAGCGAATATAAAATTAGGGAAACTCGTTTTCCTGAGTAATACGGAAGAAACAGATAATAATGATCAGGGAATATACAGCTCTGGTGAAAGGATCAATACATATTCCAAAGCTTATGGCGGGCGAGGTTTTAAAATTGCCCCTGAAGTGATTGAGTTCAGGAGAAATATTATTTCAGAATATGAAATAAATTATTGAAAAATATAAGATCCGTGAAGCTTTTAAAAACTAAAAACTTCACGGATCATGGCCGCTAAACTCAAACCGTGTAAAAAAATTGTTCTTTTACAATTTTTCCGTCTTTTACCTCATATACGGCAAGCTCTTCCATTTTTTGACGGCCCATACCTTTGAAGGTAGCATCAATGGTGGCAGCAAATGCAAAATGATTGCCAATGATCACCGGTTCAGTGTGGTGCCCACCGTGGATCGCTTCAACCATAGCCATGAATTGATGTCCTTTTGCAATAATATTATCCAATCCTTCCACTGTTTGTAAGCCAGGCGAGCCGGGAGGTTCATGGCTCACTGCATTTGTAGCATATAATTCACTTTGCGCTTGCTCATATTGCCCTGCATCGGTAAGTTCAAGTAGACGTTTTGCAATTTCCTGTATTGTCATAAATAAAAGTTTAGTTGGGAAAAATAGAATTTTTTACAGCAATAAAAAAAATAAGCTCATTTTTAAAAAGTTATTTTTTTATTAAGACCGCCGCTTATTGGCAAGGCAACCGATGAACGGATCAGACAGCGATGTCGAAAGAAATTCAAATGCCGGTTAGAAAATAATTATTTACCTTAATAGATGCTTCATCGTTCCACGATTCAACTTCTTCGATTTCATTTTTCTTTTTTTTTGATGCCTGTATATTGGTATGCGTTGGGACAGGTTACCCATAAAAACTGGTGGCATGCTGTATTGATATTCATCATTCTTCACGCTCTGGTTTATCCGGCCAGCAATGGCTACAACAGTTTTATGGACAGGGATGAAACGAGCATCGGGGGATTAAAAAATCCCGCACCCCCTACAAAACAACTTTTTTATGTTTCCGCATCAATGGATCTTATTGCCGTATTATTGAGTTTTTTAGTGAGTATATATCTCGCCGCCGGAATTTTTGCGTATATACTTGCATCTAGAGCTTATAGTTATCGGGGAATCCGCTTAAAAAAATTTCCATTTATCGGCTATCTCACGGTAATTATTTTTCAGGGTGCGGTGATCTTTTTTTTGGTTTATTGCGGCAGTGCTCAGAACAAAATTTTACAAGCACCGGTATTATGTATGTTGTCAAGTCTTTTGCTGATTGGTGGTTTCTATCCGCTCACGCAAATTTATCAGCATGAAGCGGACATAAAAGACAATGTTAAAACCATCAGTTATGTATTGGGTTATCGCGGCGTGTTTATTTTTTGCGGAACCCTGTACTGTGCTGCATTTACCATGATGGGCATTTATTTTTTTACAACCAATCAGGCAAAGGAATTTTTCGTTTTAACAACCGCGATGCTGCCCGTCATCGTATATTTTTTACAATGGGCGGTTAAAGTCTGGAAAGATACCAATGAAGCAAATTTTTCAAACACCATGCGGATGAACATGGTCGCATCGGTTTGTACCAATATTGGCTTTATAGTTGTACTGATAATGAAGTGAGGGTTGATCAAATTATTTTCTCAACAAATGATCTAAAAATATCTATAAATTTTGAGTAAGATTATTTCAATTGGCACAGCTGTTCCGCAGTTTAAGCATAAACAAAATGACATTGCGGTTTTCATGAACCGCGTTTTTGCAATGAATGAAGGCGAAAAAAGAAAATTAAAATTTCTTTACCATCAAAGCGGAATTGAACATCGTTATTCAGTGATCGGAGACTACAGCAATAATATCAATGACTGGACATTTTATCCGCAATCAGAAAATCTCGAGCCATTTCCTTCACTTGAAAAAAGAATGCTGTGGTATAATAAATATTCGGCTCCGCTTTCTGCACAAGCCATTAAAAATTGCATCACCAATAAAATTCATTCGCATCAGGTCACTCATCTTATCACCGTAAGCTGCACGGGCATGAGTGCGCCGGGATTGGATTTGCAGCTAATGGAATTATTGCAATTACCTAAAAATATTTTCCGTACATCGGTAAACTTTATGGGTTGCTATGCGGCAATTCATGCCCTTAAGATTGCCGATGCCATTTGTTCTGCTGAAAAAAAGGCAAAAGTATTGATCGTCTGCACAGAATTATGTTCATTGCATTTTCAACGAGGAGCAACCACAGATAATATCACCTCAACACTTTTATTTGGTGACGGCGCTGCCGCAGCATTGATCACTGGTGATGAAAATGACAATAAAGGCATTGGCTTAAAACATTTTTATGCCGAGGTCGTACCAAAAGGGAAAAATGACATGGTGTGGGAATTGTCATCAACAGGTTTTTTAATGACACTGAGCAGTTATATCCCCGATTTTATTGAAGAAGATTTTAAAAAACTTACCGTTACTGCCTTACAGCAATCCGATCTTTCAGTGGCTGATGTTACGCATTGGTGCATCCATCCCGGAGGGAAAAAAATACTAGCAGCCATTGCCAAAAGCCTCGACTTAAAAAATAATGAATTGGATCATTCTTACGATATTTTAAAAGATTATGGCAATATGTCGTCGCCAACGATATTATTTGTTTTGGAAAAAATGATGAATACGCTTGATCATAAAAAATCAAACACCATTTTTGGCGCAGCATTCGGACCTGGATTAACCATGGAAACCTTTATTGCACAGACATAATTTCTTGCAGGTCCGTATCTTGTCATGTTTATTATTCGTGTATGGATTTTTCAATTCGGTCACATAAGAAAGAATTGCTCGATCGCGATGATATTCCTTTCAACGCCATTCAAAAAAATATGGAAGAACTGGAATTCATCAATCGATATCTTGGAGGGCATCGCATCACCATCAGGGGTTTCAGGCAATTGCTGCGCACTAAAAAGGAAATTACGGTTTGCGAAATTGGATGTGGCGGTGGTGACAATTTGATAGCCATTGATAAATGGTGCAAAAAGAAAAAGATCATTGCAAAATTTATTGGCATTGACATTAACCCAAATTGCATCACCATTGCAAGATCAAAAATACAAAATGAGCATTTTCATTTTTTCATTTCCGATTATCGCAAATTCGTTTTCACCGACCCAAAACCGGATATTATTTTTTCCTCATTGTTCTTTCATCATTTTACCGATGAAGAATTAATATTCATGTTGCAATGGATGATGAACAATTCAAGAACAGGAATTTTCATTAATGACCTGCATCGTCACCCGCTGGCCTATCATTCTATAAGCTGGCTGACAAAAATCTTTTCCGAGTCTTATCTCGTTAAAAACGATGCTCCTTTATCTGTATTAAGAGGATTCAAAAAAAAAGATTGGAAATTGCTAATGGAGAAATCAGACCTCATTGATTATTCATTAACCTGGCAATGGGCTTTCCGATGGTTGCTCGTTGTTCAACACCGCGAATAAATGAAAGACGCCAATCGACAATATGATGTAGCCATAGTTGGCGGCGGATTAGCCGGATTATCGCTATCCATTCTATTGTCAAAAGCAAACTACCGGGTATGCTTATTCGAAAAAGAAAAATATCCGTTTCATAAAGTCTGCGGCGAATATATCAGTTTTGAGAGCTGGAATTTTTTGGAAGAGTTGGGAATTCCATTGAGCGATTGGGATCTTCCGGTTATTGATCATTTACTGGTTTCTTCGCCCAATGGTCTTTTTCTGGAACATGACCTCCCATTCGGTGGATTTGGGATAAGCAGGTATAAGTTGGATTCAGCACTGGCAGGGGTGGCAAGGACATCCGGTGTTTCATTGCATGAGGAGGATAAGGTCACCGATATTGAATTCGATGGTACTTTATTCAATATTAGGAGTTCTGGCAATAATTGCACTGCAAGAATTGTTTGCGGAAGTTTCGGCAAACGCAGCAACCTGGATATTAAATGGAAAAGAAATTTTACCCTAAAAAAGAATAACAAACTTAATAATTATGTGGGTGTGAAATATCATATCAAAACAACATTTCCCGGCGGGCTGATTGCCTTACACAATTTCAAGAACGGGTATTGCGGTATTTCACAAATAGAAGAAGGAAAATATTGTTTGTGTTATTTGACTTCGGCAGGGAATCTTGGCACTAGCAATAACTCCATTCAGAAAATGGAAAAAGAAGTTCTGCAGAAAAATCCATTTCTAAATAAAATATTCGCTGAGTCTGAATTTTTATTCGGGGAACCAATCACCATTTCACAAATTAGTTTTGAAAAGAAGAAGCAGGTTGAAAATAATATCATCTTCCTTGGCGATGCAGCGGGAATGATCACTCCACTATGCGGAAACGGAATGAGCATGGCGCTTCACAGTGGTAAAATTGTCTTTCATTATATCGATGATTTTCTTCAAAACAAGATCACCCGGGATGAGATGGAAAGGAATTACACAACACAATGGAATAAGGAATTTGGCAAAAGGTTAAGAGCTGGGAGAGCCCTACAATATTTCTTTGGAAATGAATTTCTTTCAAACCTATTCATTCGTACCGTAAAACCATTCCCAAAATTTATATCCTACCTGATAAATCAAACGCATGGCGGTGCATTTTAGAAATGTATTCTTAATTCCCAAAATCTGCTCATGGAGGAAGTTGATTGCAATAAAAGATTTTTGCGCAAATTTGTTGATTATCCAAAAGCCGAAAAAAACCGGATTATGAAAAAATCAATCTATCTGCTTACATTTTTTATACTGCTGCTGAATGATCTGCGAGCACAGGAAAAAATAAGTTCCTCAGATCTGAATGGGCAAAAAGCTCCAAAAAGCGATGGTAACTTATTACTCGATCAAACAAAATTAAATGACACAGTCTGGCAATGGGATACCCGCTGAGTTGATGGGCATAAAAAAAAGGTCATATAAAAAACAGCCCATAAATTTTTCCAATGGCAGTCTGTGATAATGAACAGGTAAGATAAAATAAAAAACCTCTGATCATTTTATGGCAAAAACAATATGACGAACAAAACCGTTCTTTAATTGTAAATACAATAATGACTGAATCAGCGCAGAAAAAAACTTTGGTACTTGGCGCTTCCGCAAATCCTCGCCGGTATAGTTTTCTTGCAGTAAATAAACTTCGGGAAAACGATCATCCTGTTGTTGCCATTGGAAAGAACAAAGTAAGGGTTGCAGATGTCGATGTGGAAACGGAGAAAAAAAATTATCATGACATTGATACCGTCACCCTTTACCTTAATCCACAAAATCAAAAAGAATACTACGATTATATTTTATCCCTTCATCCCAAACGAATCATTTTTAATCCCGGCGCTGAGAATAACGAATTGGCCGATCTGGCCAAAGCCAATGGCATAGATACTTTGGAAGCATGTTCGCTTGTTTTATTAAGCACTCATCAGTTTTAGTACAATATTTTTACCGACTTCCCGTTTAAATAACAGCGTGATAAACGCATATTATCAGAGTACCTTAAGAAATAAAATCCAGTTATATCCGATGAATTATACCAGCATACTCAGGTCAATGGCAATGTCATCTGTTGCCAATAAAGTAAAAAAAATTATTTCTTCTTTCCCCTCAATCGCAAACATCTTAAATCCTTTTTTCAATAATCAACATAAGACAGAAAATATAATTGTTTCGCCAGTGTGCATTTCACCAAAGCGAAATATAACGTTAATACTTAACCGTAAAAAGAACCCGATTTAATCCCAAGCCCTAAACCCTATGCCTCAGTCCGTACCCATGAAAACTGTTTTTGATCCCACCATGCGACCGGCTCAAAAAATAATAAAACGGTAACACGTATACGATTTTGCCGGTAATGGGTTTTTCGCTAAATTCGAAAAACCCATTTTTATTTTATGTTATGGAGAAAATTTAATGGCGACCCGATTGAATTGCCAATTGTTGATGCTGTTGAACAAGCCATACACAGAGAAACGGAAAAAGGACATCACCTCAAAGTATGTATTGGCACAGACTCACAAGTAAAAGGTGCTGAAACTGAATTTGCCACCGTAATTGTTTTTTTGCGTGAAGGTCATGGCGGTTTTATGTTCATTCACAATGAAAAAACAAAACAACAATTCAGTATTAAAGAGCGCATGCTCGTTGAAGTTGCAAAAAGTATTGAGATCGCTTATGAACTATGTGATCTCTTTACCCGGTACAATGTTGACATGGAAGTTCATGCCGACATTAACACCAACCCGCACTTCAAAAGCAATGATGCTTTAAAAGAAGCCATGGGCTATATTCTTGGGATGGGCTTTGCCTTCAAAGCAAAACCCGAAGCCTTTGCCAGCAGCAGCTGCGCGAATAAAGTAGTGAATTAGAAAGGCGTTGCGTCTTTGGCTATGAGCTCATAGCCTATTTGTTGCCGGCAGCGGCCCTCCCTTCTCATCGCTGCCCCGCATCAGGTTCATCAGCATTGCTGCTATCGAGCTCAATGTTCCTTTATGCACTTTGCATTGCTCATATCTTAAATTCCTCATTCATCTCTGCGATAAATGCCAGGATTTTTTCTCGTCCTGTTTTTTTTACCACGCTCGTTACAAAATGATTTGGCAAAAACTGCCAGGTCTCTTTCATTTTGTTTAGAAATGATTTTACATTGGCGCTCACGGTTTTTTGATTTTCCTTATCCGCTTTTGTAAAAACAAGGCTGAATGGGATTTGCCATTTCCCCAGTTGGTTTATGAATTCAATGTCCAGTTTCTGCGGATCATGACGACTATCTATCAACACAAAAACATTCACCAGGTTCTCACGCTTACGCAAATAATCTTCAATCATCTTTTCCCAATTTTTCCTTTGCTTCTGGGAAACTTTGGCAAAACCATAACCGGGCAAATCGACAATATAAAAATCATCATTAATAATAAAATGATTGAGCAATTGTGTTTTGCCGGGCGTCCTTGATGTTTTTGCCAGTGAACTGCTATTGCAAAGCATATTTATTAACGAAGATTTGCCAACATTACTTCTGCCAATAAACGCATATTCGGGTCTATCCGGCGACGGACATTTTGTATAATCCGGGCTGCTGATAATATAGGCTGATGATTTTATTTCCATAACAGGCACGCAAGATACAAATCTGCTAACGGTTCATGATTATGGGCAGCAACCGGATAGAAAGAAAACCGCATCTTAGATCTAAGATCGTAAATCGTACATAACTTCGCGGCAATGGATAAATATTCCCACGATGAAGTAGTCCCGTTTAAAGATTCCGGGCAAAGCAAAAAGCAACAGGTTGCCGAAATGTTCAATAAAATCGCTTTTCGCTACGACTTTTTAAATCGTTTTTTAAGCGCCGGCATTGATATTTACTGGAGAAAACGCGCAATAAAAGAACTGAATGCTGCCAATCCCCAAATAATCCTTGATATGGCTACGGGAACCGCAGACGTTGCCATAATGATGACCAAATATCTACACCCCAAAAAAATAATCGGCATGGATATTTCTGAAGCTATGCTGCAAATAGGTGAAAATAAGATTACTAAGCTTAAGTTAAATGACATTATTGAGCTCCAAACAGGCGACAGCGAAGCAATAAACCTTCCTGACGAAACGTTTGATGCTGTAACCGTAGCCTTTGGTGTGCGTAATTTTGAAAACCTCGAAAAAGGGCTTTCTGAAATACTGCGTGTGTTGAAACCAACAGGCAAATTAGTTGTGCTAGAATTTTCCAAACCCAAACAACCTTTTTTCCGCATGTTCTATAACTCATACATGAGTTTGGCAGCAACAGGAATTGGGAAATGGGTGGCAAAAAATCGTGAAGCATATGAATATCTGCATGAATCAGTGAATGCTTTTCCGGAAGGGAAGAATTTTGCAGATATCTTGAGTAAGATTGGTTATAGAAACATTTATTTTAAAAAGCTCAGTCTAGGAATATGCACCATTTATTGCGGATCAAAATAAAAATGCTTACCCGTTTCTCCATCGTTTGTAGTTTGCTGGCATTAACACTAAATGTATCCGCACAATTTCTGCGCGATGAAGAAAATCTTCCTGATCACGATGATAAATTTTATCATCTCGGCATTGCCCTTATTTATAACAACTCGCATTTCCAGGTGAGCGCGCATCCAAAATTTTTACAGAGCGACAGTGTGATGTATGTAAATCCTGAAAACACCGGCGGTTTTGGACTTGCGGGTCTTCATACTTTTCATTTGTCGCCACATTGGGAATTCAGGATCGTTTTCCCGCAATTAATGTTCTCTTATAAAAATCTCACTTATAGCATTTCTTATCCGCAAGCCGGAGAAAAGCCTGTTGCCACCAAACAGGTTGAGTCCATCTTGCTAGGCTTTCCAACCCAGGTAAAATTCTTGTCTGATCGAATTAATAATTTCCGCATTTATATGCTTGGCGGTTTCAATTATCAATATGATCTCGCGTCAAATGCAACATCGCGCAAAGCGCAGGACCTGGTAAAATTAAGACCTTACGACTTTAGCATTGAAGCAGGCATTGGTTGCCAGATATTTTTTCCCGTATTTATTTTATCACCTGAACTAAAAGTCAGCGAAGGGATCATTAATATCCACAGTCGCGACCCAAGCCTGATCTACTCCAACGTAATTGATAAGCTTAACTCAAGGATGGTAGTCTTTTCCCTGATTTTTGAAGGGTAAACAAAGGGATGATTTTTCCCCGCAAGGTTCTCCAGACTTTATTCAACTGTTCGGCTTGAAGATCGCTAACATTTCAATTGAGAAAAACCATCGGAAACAAATATCAATTCCCGATTGTCATTTATCAATCAATAGTCATACTGTCTTCTAAAAGTATTTAATCTTATTCCTACGCTGAAAATGGTAGAATTTGAACTTGAAATTCCGGCGGCGGTCGGATTGCTGACAGAATACTTTCTGTACATCACCGAAGCATCAATGTATAAATTTTCTCTCAACTCATACGAAGCAGCGATGGAAGCATTCACGCAATTTGCAGGAACGCCGGAACCAATACCAAAGCCATAATCGCGGGGACGAGTAGTGTAATTTTCCAAAACATTACTGCCAAAATTCACCCCTGCGGAATCGAGTCCCTGTTTGTAATAAATGATCTTCCCCTCAAAATTCAATTTGGTGGATGGCTGATAACGCGCAATGGTAATGAGTTCATAGAAGTTGGCTCCAAGCGGATGCGCTAATGGCTGATTGTAATTTGAATAATTAGAAACACTGTCATTATGCTGATAGGTGTAAGGGCGAACCAAATTGGTTTCAAATTGCAGGTCGAAATTCTTTACATCAAATGCATCGATATATTTAAGCCCGAATTGCAAGCCTTGTTTATTTGCCCAATATCCACGCGAATAATGAATCACCTGGTTCAATATAAATTCATTGATCAACACCTGTCCGTAAACCTGAACAGTATTTCCAAAATTCGCTTTAAAATCAAAGCCAACCGTGGTTTTATCAGGACTTCCATTTTGCTGTTGTGCAGATACGAGGAAGATCACCGGGTTGAGGTAAGAAAAATCAAAATAATTTTGACGGCTGAATGTTACATTTTCATACAACCCAAGGTTCAACCATTTTGCAGCATTAAAACTGAGGTGATGCACAACGGCATATTTCCTCGGATATTGATAATCGCCCAACTGATGCTGGCTTACCAATTCCATAAAGATATTCTGGTAATCGAGCTTCCAAATTTTGGTATCAATTTTTAAAAATAAATAGGGAGCGGCATAATCACTTAAAAATAGGCTTCGATATCCGTTGCCGATAAAATTTTTATCGTATCCAAATTGAAAATCAAAATATTTCCACACCTTAAAATAAATGGATGCGCGATTTTCAAAATAGTCAAAAGCTGTTTTCTTAAAATCTTTATAATAGCCGAAACCCGGAACAGCAGGGAATCCCGAGGCAGTTACGCGTTGCTGAAAATACGCAGGGCCGCGCTCCTGGTTATCGGTCAAATATGCAGAGAACCCGACCTTATCTGCAATTGTGCCGCGAAGCGTTAATCCTTTTGAATTTAAAAAAACACGCTGCCCGTTACCGGTCTCCACCGATTGAATTTGTTGTACCACCGGATCGATGACCATAAAAAAATCTTTCTCATTCACCTCATAAAAATTCGCTTTATGAATATAAAAAGTGCTCCACAAATTATTCTTGCTTAAAAAACTATCTTTATTACCGTTATACCATTCAATATTATTCATTAATAAATCGCGCAAATTGTACTGATCGATTTTTGAAAGGCGGTAAAAATAATCGTAAGGATAACGATGATGGAGCGAATCGGAAATATCTGCAATTTGCACAGCCAGTTTTCGGCTCATGGGCTTAACAGTTGTTACATTTAGATCAGGATTGGTTTGTAATAGAATTTCCATCCTGTCAAGAAAATGATCCGACTTTGATTCTTGGGGTAAAAAAGAAGATTGAGCTAAACCAAAATAAGGGAATAATAAAATAATAAGATGTCTTGCATGGGTTTTAATAAATTGCGTCATGTTGGCTTATAATTATTCTCAATTCAAGATATGCAAAATTACCTGATAAAAAATATTTCAATCGTTAACGAAGGACGGATAATTGTTGGCGATATTCTTATCAAAAATAACCGCATTGAAAAAATCGCTGCGAATATACAACCATCATTTTTAGTAACTGAAATCAATGGCACCGGAAAATATTTATTACCCGGGGCAATTGACGACCAGGTTCATTTTCGTGAGCCAGGATTAACCCATAAAGCAACCATCTACACGGAGGCAAAGGCAGCGGTAGCTGGCGGTGTTACCTCATTTATGGAGATGCCAAACACCATTCCGCCGGCATTTACGCAGGAGTTGCTGGAAGAAAAATATGCCATTGCTGCTCAGCATTCTCTGGCTAATTATTCTTTTTTCATGGGCACCTCAAACAATAATGCGGATGAAGTGCTCAAAACAAATGATAAGAAAAGAGATGTTTGCGGTGTAAAAATATTTATGGGCGCATCAACCGGAAACCTACTGGTTGATAATTATCTTACGCTCGATAAATTGTTTCGCGAAACGGAAGTTTTAATATCAACACATTGCGAAGAAGAAAAAATAATCAAACAAAATCTTGAAAAGATAAAGCAGGAGAAAAAAGAATTAACCGCGAGTGATCATCCATTGATAAGAAATGATGAAGCCTGCTTTGAGTCTTCGCTTACAGCTATTCAGTTTGCAAAAAAATATGATACACGCCTGCACATTCTTCACATATCCACAGAAAAAGAATTGCAGCTTTTCACCAATTTAATTCCCTTAAAAGATAAGCGCATTACAGCAGAAGTATGTGTTCATCATCTACATTTTACAAGTGATGATTATGCGCGACTGGGGAATTTGATAAAATGCAATCCTGCAATTAAGTCTCCGCATAATAAAGAAGCATTGTGGAAAGCTTTGCTGGATGACCGTTTGGACCTTATCGCCACGGATCACGCGCCCCATACCTGGGCTGAAAAAAATGAACCGTATGAAAAAGCGCATGCCGGTTTGCCATTGGTGCAGCATCCGTTATTACTGATGTTGCATTATGTGAAGCAGGGAAGAATAGGTCTGGAAAAAGTGGTGGAGAAAATGAGTCACGCCGTAGCTACCTGCTTTCAAATTGCGGAAAGGGGCTTTATTCGGGAAGGTTATTTCGCTGATCTGGTGATTGTTGACCTGAATGAATCTACGCTGGTTTCAAAAGATAATATCCTTTACAAATGCGGATGGAGCCCCCTGGAAGGTTTTCGTTTTCCCGCAGCGATCACCCATACTTTTATAAATGGAGATTTGGTTTATGGAAACGGAAGCTTTGATGAATCTAATAGAGGCGCAAGGCTAATTTTTAACCGGTAATATTGAAGAAGGAATGCACCCAGATCAAATCAGCATACTGAACAACAATGGAAATTGACAAAGTAACATACGAAGACCTTTCTGTCTTTAATAAAGAAGAAGAATTTTCCATTTTTCAAAAATTGAATTTTGCCAATACCAGCGGAGGAAAAGATTGGCTGAACAAATTGATGCATGAACCCTTCAGTGACCTGAAAAAAATCAGAGAAACCCAGGCAATAATTTCACTCATTATCAAACATGAAGATCAATGGCCGGTTTCCATCAGCAACGGGACAATTATGGTAATGCAAAAATTCTATGAAACGTCCATTGATGATATTCCCGCGAGTCATGATTTTTTCAACACATTCATTTATCAGTTCTTTCATAAAGAAGATCATTCGCTGGTTAAATATTCTATTGGACATTTTGCAGATTTTATAAAGGGAATGAATGCATTATTAGATCTGTTACACAATGATGAATCGCCTCAGCTTCTTCGCTTTTATTTGCAACGCGCGAAAGACCTGTTGAACAATGAAATACTTTTTTCATTAGGCAAAACGGAAAAAAATCATAAATACCTACCATTACAGGTTGTGCATTACGGGAATTATATCCGTAATCGTTTTAAAAGCGCTGCACTAGAACTGATTGACATTTACGGAAGATTAGATGCGTGGTATTCCATGGCGATGGCGACAAAAAAATATAATTTATTGTTACCTACTTTTATCAACGACCAACAGCCATGTATAAACGCAAAATCATTATATCATATTTTGCTGGCTGAAGCAGTTGCCTACGATGTTGGATTAAATCAACAAAATAATTTTCTGTTTTTGACGGGCGCTAATATGGCCGGGAAAAGCACATTCATCAAAGCGGTCGGCATTGCGGTATATCTTGCGCATTTGGGCATGGGCGTGCCTGCCCGACAAATGCAATTGAGTTTATTCGACGGTATTTTGAGCAACATTAATATTGAAGACAATATTTCAAAAGGTGAAAGTTATTTTTTTAATGAAGTACAGCGCGTGAAAAATACAATCCTAAAAATAAATGATAATCGGAAATGGCTTGTTTTGATCGATGAATTGTTCAAGGGAACAAATGTTCAGGATGCTATGAAATGTTCATCAACCGTTATCAAGGGATTGATAAAAATAAAAAACTCCCTGTTCATCCTTTCTACTCATCTATATGAAATCGGTGAAGAGCTAAAACAATATTCCAACATCTCATTTAAATATTTTGAAACCGCTGTTAAAGATGAGCAGCTTGATTTTAATTATCAGTTAAAGGATGGCATAAGCAATGATCGATTGGGTTATTTGATCTTGAAAAGAGAAAAAGTAGTTGACTTGTTGGAGAAATTGTAAATTGTTGCCAATAACCTTCTTACAATGACCAAGGCTTTTCTACTCTTCATCGGATTGCTGATTCTTCTTGCCACCGAAATATTACGCGTTTATTTTATTATGCCTTTTCCCGGCAGCCAGCACAACAATACAATTGATATTGCTTATTTCATCAGCAAGAATATCTGGCTCTTCCGCGCCATCGGATTTTTAATAGTCATCTTCCCATTAATCTCTTTTTTTGAACGCGGAAGGCTTTGGCTGAAAATATTATTAAGTGTGTTTGTGTTATTTTATCTCTTCATTTTTTACATGTTCAATTTTAGATTCTTGGCAGACAAAATGTTTTATCAGCCAAAAAATAAATTTCTCGCGTCGGTTGCTGAGAATAAAGTTGACACTAACGGTCTTGTCATCGCAGCAGTTATCAATGGTGAGGCAAAAGCATATCCTATTGAAATTATAGGATATCACCACCAGGTACAGGATACGATCGGGAGCGAACCGGTAATCGTTACTTATTGCACCGTTTGCAGAACCGGCGCAGTCTTCAGCCCATTCATCAATAATCAATTTCAGCATTTTCGTTTGGTGGGCATGGATCATTTTAATGCGATGTTTGAAGATGAGAAAACAAAGAGTTGGTGGCGGCAAGTTAATGGTCAGGCAATTGCAGGCCCCTTAAAAGGAAGTTCGCTGAAAGAATTGCCTTCGTCACAAATGCGGCTTGGCGCCTGGATCCGGGAATATCCAAATACCTTGATTTTACAACCTGATACCATTTATAAGAAAGAATATGAAGGTTTGCAAGGATATGATTCCGGAACGATAAAAGGAAGCCTGGAAAAAAGAGACAGCCTTTCATGGAATAAAAAATCATGGGTCGTAGGCGTTGTAAAAAATAACTTTGCAAAAGCGTACGACTGGAATGAACTGGTAAAGGAAAAAATCATTAATGATACATTCCATGCTGTTCCGGTTGTGATGATTCTTGAAAATGATTCAGTAACATTCCATGCATTCAGCAGGATCGTAAATGGACAAACATTGCAATTTAGCTGGAATGACAATTTGAAAATGGTACAGGATGATGTTACCCATTCCTCATGGGGCTGGGACGGAAAATGTATTGACGGGATACTTAAGAATTCCAAATTGACACCGCTCCAATCCTACCAGGAGTTCTGGCATTCATGGCAAACTTTTCATCCCAACACAACTACGTATTCACCGAAAAAATAAAACCGAACTTCTGGTTCATGAAAAAAATATTATTGTGCTCATTTTTCCAGGCAATCATTTTTTGTGTCCTCGCTCAAACTGCAAATAATGCGGTCATTGACGTGAAACATTATGTTTTCGAACTGCAACTATCAGATTCAATAGATGATATTATTGGTAAGGCAACAATAACCATAAATTTTTTGCAACCGGGTTCGTCATTTCAACTCGATCTGGAAAATAAAAAGCCGGATGGAAAAGGAATGGTTGTAAAAAAAGTAGTCGAAAACAATAATGAACTTTCTTTTACGCATAATAATAACACGCTCACCATAAATATTTCGTCGCCGGCTCCAAAAAATGAATCGCGAACTTTTGAAATTTACTATTCCGGTATTCCGGATGATGGATTGATCATCGCTCAAAATAAATACCATCACAGAACTTTTTTTTCAGACAATTGGCCAAACCGTGCTCACCATTGGATTCCATGCGTTGACAGACCTGCCGACAAGGCTTCCGTAGAATTTATTGTTACCGCGCCTGCTCATTACAAAATAATTTCCAACGGGGAGTTGATCGAGGAAAGCAATCTTGACAGCACAAAAAAGATTACACACTGGAAAGAAGCTGTTGAATTACCTACGAAGGTAATGGTGATCGGAGCTGCAGATTTTGCGGTGAATTATGCCGGAAGTGTTGGTTGTGTTCCCGTTTACAGTTGGGTGTATCCTGAAAATAAGGAAAAAGGATTTTTTGATTATGCTGAAGCAATGGAAATTCTTCCATTCTTTATCACTAACGTAGGCGCCTATCCGTATAAGAAATTAGCGAATGTCCAATCAAAGACAATCTTTGGCGGAATGGAGAACGCAAGCGCTATTTTTTATTTTGAAAATTCTGTTACCGGTGATAGAAGATCTGAAAGTCTGTTGACACACGAGATCGCACATCAATGGTTTGGGGATTTCGCAACGGAAACAGATTTCAGCCATTTGTGGCTGAGCGAGGGATTTGCCACCTATATGACCGATCTGTATTTCGAACATAAATATGGAAAAGACACGCTGATCAGTATGCTGAAACAGCAAAGAGCCGAGGTGATCGAATTTGCGAAGAAAAAACTGATGCCTGTTGTGGACACCTTTACGACCAATTATATGGATCTGTTAAATGCCAACAGTTATCAAAAAGGCGGATGGATATTACACATGCTGCGCAGAAAGATCGGTGATGTGCTATTTTGGAAAAGCATGAGAAAATATTATGAAGAATATGGGGGAAAAAACGCATCAACAAAAGATTTTGAAAAAGTAGTTGAAAAAATGAGCGAGCTTGATCTGCATATTTTTTTTAGACAATGGTTGTACACCGGAGGTTATCCAAAATTGAATATCAACTGGAAGTATAATGCAAATAAAAAATCAGTGACGATCACTATTGAGCAAATGCAATTCCCGTTGTTTGACCTACCCTTACAAATCACTTTACTGCAGAATACCGAACAACAAGTGCACAATATCATTGTAAAAGAAAAAATGACGACAATTGATATTCCCCTAAAATCAAGACCTGCTCAACTCATCGCCGACCCGAATACAAATTTGTTATTTGACGGAACGGTAAAAGAAATTAAATAACAAAGGCTTCAATCTATTGCTGACTTGCTTCATTATCAGACCTTATCTGTACCCGGATTTGATTAGGGGATCTCATAAAACCGGAACATTTAACAGATTGCATTCAATACAGGCGTTTAGACAGAGAAGTTTGGGGCCGATAAACAAGGAAATGATAAATCATTTTTTTTCAGCCTTTATTTATATATTTATTTAGCAAATCAAACCTTATCTGTTATGCGAAAAAATTTTTTCTCTCGCGATCTGCGAAAACTATTTTCTGTTTCTCAATTAAGTCTGCACAAAAATTTTCTACTATTTTCAGAAAATTTTGTAGAAAAATATTTGCGCTAACCCTTCTTGCAAAAAATATTTATTTGTTTATTTTTTAACCCTTAATACAATTCACATGGACATTGTAATTTTTCTGTTGATTGGCGCCGTATCCGGATGGCTTGCCGGAGAAATTTTTAAAGGTGGCGGATTCGGACTTATTGGTAACATCATCGTTGGCGTTATCGGAGGTTTTATTGGCGGATGGCTTGCCGGCAAATTAGGCATAGGCGGCGGTGGCCTGCTATGGCAAATTATTATTTCTGTTGCAGGCGCTTGGGTCTTGCTTTTTGTTATCAGCCTGATAAAAAAAGCATAGTCCGTTTTAATCATCCAATAAAGAGCCAGGGCAAATAATGTCCTGGCTTTTTTAATTCAAGAATATTTCCAATTATCTGCCTTTTCGGAAAATTGTTCCCGATTCGGGAACGATGCCAAAAATCCTTCCTTCATATAGCTATGTGAATTAATGCATTATATGTTGGCATTACAGTTGAATATCCATAGCGCATCAGTTTTATAAGAACCTTCCTAATTAAATAAACCTTTCCAACGATTAAAACTTAAAATCCTTCCTAAGAATTTTTTTATCACAACCCTATTTAAAATGAAAACTATTCTTACAAAGGTTTTATCAAACCTCTCAAAAATTTGCGCAATCAGTGCTGCTTTTATTTGCAGCATAAATTTTGCAAGCGCACAGGTTTGTACAAGTCCATCCACCACAATTTATTCTTTATCGAATGCAGGAGGTATCTATCCCGTTAGCGTGAGCAATGCCAATGTGGGATCCATAGTAAACTCCACTTCGTACGGAAGTACTGCTTCAGCAAATGGCATAGGCTATAATGTGCTTAATGGATCTTTCTATTATTTTCAAAATGCTATTTCAGGCACACAGCAATTCATATCATATAATCCGATAACAAATACATATGCTACATTAGCCCCAAGCCCGATGACGGGAACAGTGAACAAAGGTTGTGTGAATTTCAACGGGACCGGTTATTATTGTTTGGACAATAATGGAAACCTATGTTACTATAATATTTTATTAAACACCTGGGTTCTGATTTGTTCGAATTTTACAGATCAGTTTAGTAACAATGTAACTTCCATTTTTACTTCACAGGGTAGCGGAGATATGGCAATTGATGGATTAGGGAATTTATGGATCGTCACATCAAAAGCTTCTAATTATGGACTTTATAAATTGTCTGCTCCTTTGCCAACGACTAGCACAGCGAGCATTACCGTAAAACAATTAATAGCACCAACCACAGCAACACCCACAGGTGTGAATTTTGTGGGTATTGCATTTGATCCAACTGGAAATATTTACATGGCCACGAATACTGATTTATACATTCTAAAAAGTGATCTGTCGCTATCTCATCTGGGTGTTTTTAGCGTGGCAGGAACTTGCGGAGATCTTACTTCCTGTAATTATCCTTTCTCAGTACTGCCCGTTATTTGGCAAAGATTTTCAGCAGTGTTACAACAGAATAATACCGTCGCTGTTCAGTGGCAGGTATCCCAGCAAAATACGAAAGGCTATTACGTTGAACAAAGCATTGACGGATCAAACTGGAAGCAAATTGGTTTTGTTGAAAACAATAATAGTACATCAAATTCAGCAGACTATTCTTTCATTGATAATAATCCTGCTGCAGGAAAAAATTATTATCGCATTTGTGAAGTAGATATGGATGGCACAGAAACTTATTCTGAAATAAAAATGATAAATGTTGATAACAACAACAATAATGTCACGAGCATTTGGCCTAATCCTGCAAAAGATGTGATACATGTACAAAACAGCAATAATGTTTCAGGATTTGCGCTGATCTATAATCAATCCGGTGCTTTGGTTAGTGAAAATAAATTACAGAACGGAGTTAATAATATCAATGTAAATAATCTTTCTTTTGGTATCTACATCGTTAAAGTCAGTTTGGCAGATGGAGAATCATACAATAAAAAATTCATAAAGCAGTAGTTTTCATTTTAGGTTTTGAAAGCTGCACGAAAAGATATTCAATTCGTCGCAGCTTTTTTTATTGATAAGAATCTGGCGCTAAAATCTGTAATTGATCGGTGAAATATTTTCTTTTTTTAATTCAGCATTGAGATCAGGCAGATCAACTGTGCTCAGTTTTTTCCAGTCTGCGTTTAATTTCTGAAATTCATTCTGGGAATTTTTTACAGCCTTTACCACCTGCCCGGTCGCAGGCATATCAGCACCCTGAAGGGTATTGAATAAGCCGGCAAATCGATAATTCAATCGTATAAAATTAAGTTCTGTATTTCTCCTGTTGGTGCCTTGCAATGCCGCAAGTTTATTGTCAAATTTTTTTAATGAGTCGATTAAAGGCGTTTTGGCCACAGCGATGACTTCTTTTAGCAGCTTTCTCAAGTTGCCGATCTCACTCACTATTTCCATTGTTTGGTTTCTTCCTTCATAACATATCACCGAAAGATCATGCTGCTTTTGCAGTTCAACAAAAGCAGTTTTTACCCGGGGATCCATTTTTACGATGAGGCGGGAAGAAAGAGTTTTTCCATTTGCAGAAAGTCTTACGATATATTCTCCAGGCATTACCCACGGTGACGTAGACTCGGGAGCAGTATTATGAAATATGGCGCCTATATCGTATGATGGCGGAACATGCAATGGTGTGTAATGCAGGTCCCACAAAAAACGATGGGAGCCTTTTTCAGCAGAAAGTATCTGCTGCGGACGGACCCAATATAATGGAATATTTACATCAGGAATTTCGTAAGGTTTATCATCACTGCTGTACTTACGAATTAATTTTCCTTTTATATCAGTAATTTCCAATGATACCGATCCTGTTGCTTTAGCGAGATAATAGTCTATCACTGCGCCATCAGGAGGATTCTGACCGGCAGGTTCTTCCTGGGGCAATGGGGTGTCGGTATTCATATTCCACCTGATGCGAAGCGCTTTTTGCGGCTTGTACAAGACCATTTCATCAGCGATATTTTTTTCCCCTAGCTGACGAAGTGGAGTAATATCATCCAGTATCCAAAAACCACGGCCATGTGTACCCGCGATCAGGTCATCATCTTTGATGTACAGATCGCGAATGGAAGTTGCCGGCATATTCAAACGCAATGACTGCCAATGGCCGCCATCGTCAAAGGAAACATAAGCAAAATTCTCCGAGCCGGCAAACAACAGGCCTTTTGTATAGGGGTCTTCTTTGATGGTATTGATCGGATCATTTGCCAATCCGTTTACAATTTCCGTCCATGTTTTTCCATCGTCCGTCGTTTTGTAAATATGCGGATGCATATCATCGCAACGAATTCGGTTAATAGCAGCATAGGCAGTATGAATATTAAAATGACTGGCTTCAATGATGGAAATTTTACTCCATGAGGTAATTGATGCCGGTGTTATGTCCTTCCAATTTTTTCCGCCGTCTTTTGTTATATGGATCAAACCATCATCGGTTCCGGCCCAGATCGTATTGCTATCGAGAGGGGAAGGAGCAATAGTATAGATCACGCCGCGGCGTGGCATTTTCTTTAAGTCTTCTGAGCTGTAGATACCGACACTCGCGGGGACATCCCAGCTCTCTCGCGTAAGATCAGGGCTAATGACCTGCCAACTCATTCCACCATTTCTTGTTTTAAAAAGAACATTGCCTGCGAAGAATAAAGTTTTTGGATCAATTGGAGAAAATAATACGGGAGAGGTTCTGAGAAAACGATATTTACCCCCCCGGGTTGCCTCCGGAGATATATCCTGCACCTGTCCGGTTCTTTTATCATATTTTGTAATTTTCCCGCCATAAATAATGTTTGGATCAAGTGGATCGGGCGCTACGTATCCATATTCTTCAACACCTACCGGATGCCATTCCCGAAAAGTAATTTGTCCATCGTTACCACGACTGGCAATACCAACTGATCCACTCTCCTGCTGTCCGCCATAAACATTATACGGGAAAGCGTTATCTGCAATTACATGATAGAATTGTGCGGTTGGTTGATTATACCATGATGAAAAAGTTTGTCCCCCATTAACAGTGATTATTGCACCCTGATCGCTTGCGATCAAAATGATATTGGGATCGATGGGGTTGATCCAGATGCGATGATAATCATCCCCACCCGGAGCGCCGCGAAATGCACTCCAGGTTTTTCCGCCATCTTCCGATTTCCAGGTAACTACGTCCAAAGTATAAACAACATCTGCATTTTTTGGGTCAGCTTTTATTTCTGCAAAATCATCTCCCCTGCCCCACAGTCTCGAATCCGTTTGAATTTTATTCCACGTTTCGCCTGCATCATCACTCCGGTAAATTCCACCAAGCGAATCCGAGTTTACCGTCGCATACAATCGCTGTGTATTACTCTGTGCGATACAGAATCCAATCCTCCCAAGTCCCTGGCTGGTGGACGGGAGACCGTTGGTAAGTTGTTTCCACGTATTTCCGCCATCTGTTGATTTGAACAATCCGCTCCCTGGTCCATCCCAAGCGCCATTTTCCCATGGACCCTGTCTGGCGGACCACATATCTGCATAAATTATGTTTGGATCTTTCGGATCGATCGCCACTTGTATTGCGCCGGTGTTTTCATCTTTATACAGGACTTTCTCCCAAGTCTTGCCTCCATCGACTGAGCGATATACTCCGCGTTCAGCATTTGGCCCATAAGGATGACCAAGAGCTGCAACAAATATTCTGTTCTCATTGGTCGGGTCAATGGCTAATCCGCCAATCTGTTGAGCATCTTCTAATCCAATATGCATCCAGTTCTTACCAGCATCTGTAGACTTATAGATGCCATTGCCAACAGAAAGATCCGGACGTTGAATACCTTCGCCGGTCCCAACATAAATTACATTTGGATTTGAAGGGGCGACCACGATATCTCCCACCGAACCGGTTTGCTGATCATCAAAAATCGGCACCCAGGTTCTTCCATAATCCGTCGTCTTCCATACGCCCCCATTATTTACACCAATATAAAATACATTGGGTTGTTGCGGAACGCCCACTGCACCAACAGTTCTCCCGCCGCGAAAAGGACCGATCATTCTCCATTGCATGCCATTAAAAAAAGAAGGATCATGAGTTTGAGAGAATGACAAAAAAGAAATGAAGAAGAAACCTAAAATCATTAAGCGCTGAAGGATTTTTCTCATATTGAAATTTTTTGGCGATAAAAATCGAAATTATGCAGAAAATCCATTTATTGATTCCGATATCCGGCAGACGGAATTCTTTTAATCAATTATTGTTAATTTCGGAGTCAATAATTTTATCAGGGATTGATTGAATATTTCGGTTCTCAAATTCTCCGTATTGATGATGTGAGACGTTGGTGTTTCTCTTTAACTAAACAGTTTGAGCATGAAAAAGCAATTTAAGCAATGGATATTTCGACTGATGGTTACAGGATTCTTCCTGTTTGGACTTTTAGTGAGTTTTATGCTTAGTCCAATACTTCTTTATGGAAATAAAACAACCATTGGAAATTATTCAATATATCATAGTAAGCCATTAGACAATAATTTCCTGAAGCAACTCAAACAGTCCGGCATGCTCATAAAATCGAGTGAACTCTACGACCCAAGACTACAAATGGATGTATGCTTAAAAGACCGTTCAAATTATCCAAAACTGATCAGGACTGTCATGGGAAAAGATTTCCTTTCCTCATTTTATAACAAAATTATTCTTACAGGCGACACGGTAAATTTTGATGATAATTACGTTCAACTTGATGGACACAAATGGAACCTGACCCAAATGCTCGCCCACGCCCAGGTTCATTGTTTGGAATTTAATCATTATGGCTTATGGCAATCAAATCCGATCGCAAAGCATCCCGTCTGGAAATGGGAAGGCTATCCGGAATACATAGCGAGAAAAAATTTTGACCAAACAGATCTACACAGCAACATCAAAAAACATTTGGAAATGGAAACCACTAATAATAACGGGTGGATGAAATTTTCCGATAACACAGAAGACCTTATTGTTTTTGATGAGTATCGATTGCTTATTCAGTACTGCATAGAAATAAAAAAGATGACTTTTATAGAATTAATGAAGGATACAACAAAACAAGAGTTAGTGAGACAACAAATGATAAATTGGTATAACAAAAGACCAGGTTGAGACGAAAGAAAAGCGAACGCACAAGATCATGATTCGTAAAAAAATACTCCAATATTGTAAATCAGGAGATCCCGCAGTCTGATGATTTGGCCAACTACAAATTATCCTAAATCAATAAACTGAATATGGAAGTACAAAAACATTCGCAAAATGAAGTACATAAAAAGAGATGGAAAGAATATTTGTTTGAATTCTTCATGTTATTTCTTGCAGTATTTCTGGGCTCATTGGCAGAAAACATACGAGAACATAATGTTGAAAATGAAAAAGAGAAAGTGTATATGCAAAATGTGCTGGATGATCTGAAGACTGATACGGCAATCTATAATAATTATGCAAAGAACAATAAGTCCTTATTTCAATCAATCGATACGCTAATACAACTTATCAAAAGCCCAAGCAGAAAAGAGCACGTAGGCAAACTTGCCTACGCCGCACGTATGATATTACCAAAATACAAGGCACTCTACATAACAGACCGCACTTATGAACAAATGAAAAGTTCCGGAGATCTTCGGCTTATAAGAGACAAACAGGTGGCAAACGATATTTCTTACTATTATTACTCTGTCATTGATCTAAAAAAATACAATGATGCTGCTTTTGCATGGGGTTCCGATTATGGAAAAGAAATGGGAAAAATTTTCGATGCAGAATTATTGCTTAAAATAGTGAAAGAACAAAAAGAGCAACCAGCAACTCCAAACGATCTGCTTACGGATGACAGGGCTACCTTAAACGAATTAATTACAAGCGCACAATATTTATACGGTGCATTTACCCTTGGCGAAAAAATCGGCGACGAAAGAAATATTGCGGCAAAGAATCTTATTGAATTAATAAAAAAGGAATATCATTTTGAAAATGAATGAAAAAATGACCTTTTTCATAATCATTATTTTTCAAACACGCATTTGCTTTAGAAATTTCCCCGTCCCAGCTGCGTTATTTTCTGCTAACAAAAAATCAATCCCCTGATCTTTACCCGAATGATGTGTGGGATTCATAATTATATTTTTCGATATTTATATGTAATAGACATATTTTCCCCTCAATACCGCTGACATGACAGAAACTAAAAATCGTAAAAATCATTCCGACACCAACAAACAATATATCATCGTTGTTTCGATCTTGACATTTGTTTTGCCGGCAATTGCCTGTATTGCTGAACACCTGATCTATAATACAGCACTGACATTTACATTATTCGGCAAATGGTTTGTTTTTTCTGCGGTTGGCCTTCGCTTATTTTTAGCTGGGATCAGGCAGACTACAAAACCCTCTTTCACAGCCAAAGAAATTTTCCATATCGAGGATCCCGATAGTTACCCCATTGTTGTTGAGCTAGGTTTTGCAAACCTCTGTTTTGGGCTAGTTGGCATTGTTTCCTTATTTAAGCCCGAATGGAGAGTGGTAAGTGCTTTCGCAAGCGGCCTATATTATGCTTTTGCGGGGCTTATGCATTGGACAAAAAAACCAGCAGGAACAAATGAAAAATTTGCCTTGTGGACAGACCTGATCATATTTGCATTCCTTTGTTTTTATTTCATCATAACGGTATGACCGAAATGGTTCACAGCCACCATTCATATAATTGACCTCTCAAATTTCTCAATTCCTAAAAATTTTTTCCAAAAAATTTGCGTAACTCAAAAGTTACCTATACATTTGTGTAACTTTTAAGTTACTCAATATGCAAAAAGAAATAAAACAAAGCTGGCATTTTGATCAGTCGCCGGAAGAAGTTTGGGAATATCTTACCAAGCCTGAACTGATTGAACTATGGCTGATGAAAACGGATTTTCAGCCAATATCAGGACATAGATTCCACTTCACTTTCACGCCAAAAGCGGAAAGCAAATATGACGGTCTGGTTCAATGCGAAGTATTGGAGGTGAAACCCTTTTCAAAACTATCGTATTCGTGGAACGGCAGTTCAGGTAGCGGAAACAGTACTTTCAATTCAAAAGTTGTCTGGATACTTGTTCCCAAAGAGCAGGGAACTGAACTCCGGCTTCAGCACGATGGTTTTACATTGCTGGAAGATGTAATCAACCACGCCAATGGTTGGAATAATTGCTTAAAACGATTTGAAGAAATAATAAACACAGCCAAAAAATGAATACACAAACTTTAGACGCATTCCAGGTAATTGCTGACCCTAGCCGCAGACAAATGCTCCAACTGCTTTCAAAAAACAATATGACGATAAACGCTTTGGCAGAAAACTTTGATATGAGCCGTCCCGCAGTTTCCAAACATATAAAAATCATGTACCACGCAGGCTTTATTTCTATTACCGACATTGGCAGGGAACGCTATTGCACTTTGAAACAGGACGGCTTTAACGAGTTGCAAAATTTCATCAACTACTTTGATAAATTCTGGAATAATAAACTGAAGAAATTGGAGGCACTATTGAATAACAAAATAAAAGATAACTAAGTATGAATAAGAAGAGTTTCACAATAGCGATAATAGTGGCAAAATCCGCAAAAGAAGTTCTCCATGCAATCAAAGAAGTGCCCAAATGGTGGAACAGCGAGGATTTTGAGGGCGACAGCTCAACACTTAACGATGAATTTATTATTTATCACCCAAATCAACATTATTCAAAATAAAGATTGATCGAAGTTATTCCTGACAAAAAAATCGTGTGGCTTGTCACTGAAAACAAACTGTCTTGGTTGAATAAGGATAAGGAAGAATGGACAAATACAAAAATGATTTTTGAAATAAGCACACAAGACGAAAAAACCATTCTTCACTTCACACACGAAGGACTTGTTCCAGAAAAGGAATGTTTCGCAATGTGCGAAAAAGGTTGGACAATGATTGTAAAAGATTGGTTGTTTCACTTCATTGGTTTTGGCACAGCTTCGGGGGAAATGTCTAAAGCGGCAGAAATAAGAAACCGGCTTTTGGAAGACCGGATCTTAGAGGGGAAACATCAATAAAAGTAAATGCATTACGCTAACCTGGATTTCTCGACGAGTAAACAAAAATTCATTTCATTGGTCAAAATGCGAAATCTCCTGCTCTTTTTTTAGTTATTGGTTACCATTATACTGGAACAGATCTTTTTTTGGCCAACGGATAGCCGAATCGCCGATGATTTCCCAGATCATCCTGTCCAGATCGTCGTCGGAACCACCATGCTGGGGTGTTTTATTCGTCAACATCACCCAGCAATAACCATTGTCTGCTCTTGCCATCTCCGATACGGTTCCGGACCCCCAAAAAGAGCTTACCGCAAACCAGTTATTGAATTTATTATTGGACCACCATCCCCCGGAAAAATGGGAATTGGAATCATAGGGAGAAAGCAAAACGTTCATCATAGAATCATTAAAAATATCCGGTTTATTGCGGAATTTATCTACCCTGACCATCAGTCTGATCAAATCCTCAGCCGATCCCATCCAGCCGCAGGCAGCCTGCATTTCCGAAATATTCTGTGAATAAGGTTCCCCTTGGTAGTTATGATTAAGGAAGGTCCACACATAATGCGTGACCTCATTTTTTTGGCGATCCTCGATCCTGTTTCCACTTATTTTCATATCTGCATCTCCAACAGGATCCAGAATTTCTTTATGGACATATTCGGCATAAGGCCTGCCGCTAACCTTCTCAATTATTTTTCCGAGAACAATATATCCCAAAAAAGAGAAATTAAAATTCCTGCCGGGCGCCGATTGTAATGGCACCGAATCCAATACCAGGCTCAGCAATTGCGAATCACTGAACGAGGTGTTGACAAAGGTGGTATTGTTGTCGTTTTCCCAACCTGCATAATGATCGAGCAACTCTTTTATGGTGATTTGGTTGACTCTTGCATCATAGGGCTTATTCCCATATTCATTGCCAAGTATGCCTTCCTTGCCAAATACTTTTTCATCGAGGGATATTTTACCCAGCTCCGCCATTTTTAGGATAGCCATTGCCGTTATAGGCTGCGACAGACAACCGATCCGAAAAAGACTTGAATCCGTGACTTCCGCCTGAGCAGAAATATCTGCGTATCCATATCCCTTTACATAGAGCAGCGAGTCGTTTCTGGCAATGGCAAGTGAGAGACCGGGCATGTCATATTTTTCCATGAACTTTTCTACGATGCTGTCTATTTCAGGGATAGAACCAGGCTCGAGTTTTTGTTTAGCCATAACATCAGACCAACCGGACCCGCAGCCTGAACAAATTGCCAGCGAAATAACAATATATAAAAGAGGATGGGGAAAGCGACTACACATAAAGTTTAACTATAAAATTGATGCCATTTTTTTAAACTATTAATCTAAAATGATTTAAGAAAATAAAGCTTCTTAAGATGTTCATTTTCGAACAATATCAAAATAGAACTGTATCGATTTCGCTTAGCAGGACATGATACGATGTTCGCTTTCGAAAAACAATAATGTTATTTTCAAAATGGATCATTCACAGCCAACAAAAGGTTTACCGCAATGCTGTCAAACATAAAGAACTTCGGCGGTAAAACATCATTCGGCATTGGTTCCCGCCAACATCATTCTATTCTGCGATTGTTGTAACTTCAATTAGGCAAGCCGGAAATTCTTCTGATTAAAATGCTGATGTTCAAATCACGAAGACCATTACTCAAAATCAAGAAAATGAAAATATGGAAGTGCATCATCATCCTCAACTGCATCACCAACCAAAACCCTGGAAAGAATATTTGCTGGAAGGTCTAATGATATTTATTGCCGTAACCATGGGATTTTTTGCAGAAAGTTTAAGAGAATATTTTAGCGACAGGGAGAAAGAAAAACAGAGTATAGAAAGCGTGTTACGCTGCTTAAAAACTGATACAGCAAAATTGAATAGTATTATAGCCGGCAATATACTGCAGGTGAAATTTATTGACAGTTTGTTGGCTTTGAAGGGCAAAAATCTACATGACTCCTTAACCAACCATCAATTTTACTTCTATGCTACTAACGGCTTATTTGTAGATGTTTATTTTAAGTCGAATGATGCGGCTATGCAACAACTGAAATCTTCTGGCATGTTGAGATTGATCCGTAAACAAAAAATAATCGACCAACTCCTGCAGTATGAAATTGATAGCAGGGATTTGAAATCACAACAGGATGATCATTATCTGTATGCTCAAAAATCATGGTCAGCTTTGGACCAGGTTATTGACGAATCCAGCTTTATGGATTCGTCGAAATTCAATTTAAGTGAATATAATTACGATAATCAGACATTTCGCTATTCTGATCCTGAAACATCTTATATTACGGATGATCCAAAATTAATCAGGCTATTGTTTAGTAACGCTGCAACACTGGGAGTAATTACAAAACTTTATATTTCACTATTAAAAGGCCAGCAGGAAGAAGCAAAGTCCATCATTTCATCGCTTAACGCAGAATATCATTATGAATAAGGGGATAATGGCATGAACGCAGGACAACCAAATTTGATTTTAAAAAACAACAGGTAAACCGAAACTGGAAAGTGCAGATAATCACCAAAAAAATAAAAACAAGATGGAACAACATGGCAATCTCCCAACTCCCGAAAACATTATGAAAATAGGTACCGGATTTTGGGCATCAAAAATTCTTTTGTCCGCAGTCAGATTTCAAATTTTTACTACAATTTCCCAAAGCAAAACAATGTCGGCAGCTGAAATAAAATCTCATTTGGGATTAAAGTGTTCCGACCGCAATACCTACGATTATCTGGATGCCTTAACGGCATTTGGTTTTCTTAATCGTGAAGGCTTACTTGAAAAGGCAAAATATTCCAACACCATCGATACAGACTTTTTCCTGGACAAGAATAAACCCAGTTATATTGGAGGAATGCTGGAAATGCTGAACAATCGCCTTTACCAATTCTGGGGCAATCTGGAAGATGGCTTATTAAGCGGTCTTCCACAGAATGAAGCAAAAAAAGGAGGAAATCTTTTTGATGCCTTATATTCAGATGCTGACAGACTAAAAGAATTCACCCATGCGATGAGTGGAATCCAAATGGGAAATTTTATGGCGTTTTCACAAGCCTTTGATTTCTCTAAATACAGGACGCTGGTGGATGTCGGAGGTTCTGCTGGATTACTTTCGCTGATGGTTGCCAAAAATCAGGTACACATGAATTGCATCACCTTGGATTTACCCCCCATCGAACCCATCGCCAATGCGACAATAGAACAGTTCCAATTGTCAGACCGTGTAAAGGCGGCAAAGGGTGATTTCTTTCACGATGAGATTCCAAAAGCAGACGTTGTTGTCATGGGAAATATTCTGCACGACTGGGATGAAGAAACAAAAATAATGCTGATGCAGAAAGCCTATGATGCCTTGCCAAGTGGTGGTGCTTTTGTTGCCATTGAAGGGGTAATAGACGATGAGCGGATCAAAAATATTTTTGGTTTGATGATGAGTCTGAATATGCTGATTGAAACAGGTAAAGGCTTTGATTACACTTTTGCCGACTTCAATAAATGGGCAAATAAAGTTGGCTTCAGGTCAACTAAGCTCACTCCATTGGCGGGACCGTCAAGTGCCGCGATTGCATACAAATAAATACCGCTAATGAGATACTTGCAATCTGAGGTCAGATAATTTGAAGCGTACGATCGGCTGCGTGCTATCTTTTATGGTATACATCTCCAGCCCCTATATCACCGATTCCATGGTCTTGTCCAGGCGGAAGCCTCCGGGAAAATTGTCTTGTCTCTGATTGTCCCTTGCAGAAGCAGTGTCCGGCCTATTTGGCATGCCCCGCTTCTGGATCCTGTTAACGCGGTCACATTCGTCTTTTAAAAACCGATCAGCTATTAAAGAGACCAAATTCTTCTTGCATTGTCTAACGTTGCAAAAAAGAAAACTCACCAGAACTTCACTTAACTATCAACGTTAGTGCGGTCTGATATTTAAGATCGCGCTTTATCAATATCCATAAACATTTGTAAATTTAGTCAGGCATTTGTGTGTGTTGGCAGAATTCTAATTTCGCCACTAACAAGATGCCTGGATTTTTGAGCGCACTGCCCCGAAACTGTTTGTTAACCAAAACTATATATTATGGAACGTCGTTTGTTTCTCCAATTACCACTTGTAGCCTCAGTGTTAACTGCTCAAGCTAAAAAAAATGAACCCGACAGACCCAACAAAGGTTTTAAAGTTGGAGCAAAAAAAGACAGGTACCAGGAAGAGTTATTAATAATGGGAGGATTATTTGATTGTAAAGTTTCTTCCAAAGACACGGATGGCGATCTCCTTATATACGATACAATTCGGCATTCAAAAGGTGGACCACCCGTGCATCTTCACTACTCCCAGGATGAGTGGTTTTATGTAATCAAGGGTGATTTTTTAGTGCAGGTTGGCCAAGAGAAATTCACGTTATCTGCCGGAGATTCAGCCTTTGCTCCCCGTACCATTCCTCACACTTTCGCTAAAATAAGTGAGGACGAAGGGCAAATGCTGATCCTTTTCCAGCCGGCCGGTACAATGGAAGACTATTTTTCACAAGTAGCAAAAATCAGTAAAGAAATACCCAAGAACCAGGAAGAAATACTGAAGGATTTATATACGTCTCATGGGATGAAAATAGTAGGACCGCCATTAAAATTCTGACAATACTGATAACGAGATCCAAAAACATCGCATTGAATGTAACGGGATGTTATTGAGAACTATTGAAGCAACGCGCCCACTACAGTCAATTATATGAGTTCATAAAATAGTAGCATGAATATTGAAATCCTAACGAATAGTCTTCAATTGAACATTTATGGTTTTGGCAGTGTAGCAATAAATAAAGACTACATCAATACTGCGTTTTCATTAAGTGACAAAATGTGGAAAGAAGTTAAAACCAAAGGGATTGATAATAAAGGAAAAAACATTTGGGTCTACGAAAATAATGACAAGGTGTTTGCGGGAATTGAAATTGAAAATTATAATGGCAATATCCTTGAATACAAAAAGATCATTCTGGACAAATATGCTTATTACAAACACATCGGACCTTACCATCTCATAAAGAAAATAGGACAAGACATGAGAAATGAGCTGACAAAAAATAGGTACGAGATTATACTTCCTTATATCGAGATCTATGGACATTGGACAAAAGATGAAAACAAACTGGAAACAGAATTATTCATGTGCTTAAAATAGTTTGTATTCCAAATAGCCACTATTTGATCCTATACCATGCTTCTCAGAGGAATAAATCGATCTTTCATTCAAACAATCAAACAATGGGTGAGTTGACTGACCGGCGGCGGACGGTCATTGTATCGAAAACAGACATCCTTGCTGCGCTCGCTACCATTAATTAAAACATTCTCAGCCTGTTTTAAAAATGGCCTTTTGTTTGTCGCGCATTAATATATCTTCCAACATCATGATAAAAAAACAACTGCTTTTTGCCCTGCGCCGTCTCGGCTGGCATAAACTTACTACCAGCATCAACATTCTTGGCCTCACATTCGGGATATTGTCCTGTGTAGTGATATATCTGTATGTAACCTTCGAATTCAGCTACGACAAATTCCACGCTGACACTGACCGGATATACCGGCTTATGGTTTCGACGAGCCGCGGCAACGACGTTTGGATGGCTGAGCCCGTTGGCTCTGCTTTGCGCAGGGAAACGACAAGTTTCAGCGCTGTTACGACTCTCTTTACCGACGACACCAAAGTGTTGGTTCCGAAAAAAGGCCAGCCGCCCCGCGTCATCCCCGGAGTCAGCGGTGACGAGCAGTATCACATCACCTTCGCAGATACGGACTACCTGAAAATATTTCATTACCAATGGCTCGCTGGCAACCCGGCGACGGCTCTGCAGAAACCTTTCTCTGTTGTGCTGACTGAATCGGAGGCGAAGCGTTATTTCCAAAGCGGAACACCGCAAGACTGGATGGGCCGCTCTCTCGTGTATGAAGATTCGCTCATGGTTTCAGTTACGGGAATCATTAAAGACTGGGACAAGAACACCGACTTTGGCTTCAAAGACCTTATCTCTTATAATACCCTCGAAAGCAGCTTTCTTAAATCCTATACCGGACAGGGGAACATGTTGGGAAGCAATATCAATGTCTATGTTAAGCTTGCCCCCGGAATAACAGCCGCGCAGGCGGAACAACAATCATCCGCCTTTTACAGGCGGCAAACGCATGTCAAACCTGGTGTGAAACTCGGCATAGCGCTGCAACCACTTTCGGACGTACATTTTAATGCAACGTATAGCGATACCTATAGCCGGCATGCACACAAACCTACTCTGCTCGCGCTGGCTGGCATTGCGCTGTTTATTCTGATCATTGCCGCTATTAACTTTATCAATCTGTCTACTGCGCAGTCGATACTGCGCGCAAAGGAAGTAGGCATACGAAAAGTAATGGGTAGCAGCATCGGGGGCATTGTGCGGCAGTTTCTCATCGAGACCGGTATCATCGTTGTTGCCGCCATGGCGCTTGCGCTCCTGCTCGCCGATCCTGTTATTTCAGCGCTGCATGGCTTTATCCCCCAAGGCGTACGGCTGCATATCACCGACCCAAATGTCTGGCTCTTTATAGGAATTACTATTGTGGTCACTTGCCTGATCGCGGGCTGGTACCCCGGGCGGGTTCTCTCTTCTTTCCTTCCGGTTATCAGTCTTAAGGGGCAGGGCGTTCGACAGCTCAACTCTAAAAGTTATCTCCGAAAGGGGTTAATCGTTTTCCAGTTTACAGTGAGCTTGCTCTTTATCATCGGCACCATAATGGTAGGCCGGCAGATCAGCTTTATGCTCAACACCGACCTGGGTTTTAATAAAGACGCAATCGTTACGATCGATCTTCCCCGCGACCAAACAAACAACAAAAAAGATCTTCTGGCTGGCGAAATACGCAACCTGGCAGGCGTGCGGCAGGTGAGCCTCAACACGGCTGACCCCCAGAGCTTGCACCATGAATTGTTCGGAACACAACTTAAATATAATGGACCCACCGAAGTTACGATCATGCCCGGAGGCGACTTTATAGATACAGGCTACATTTCCCTGTACGGACTGACGCTCGTAGCCGGGAGAAATTTCTATCTCTCCGACACAGCACGAAGGAACACGCCGGCTTCAGATTCCACTCCGGCACAACCCGGCTACCGGGCCTTTATCCTGAATGAAACTGCGGCAATGGAACTGGGCTTTAACCGACCGGCCGATGCCCTTGGCAAACAGATGATCAACGGCCCGGTTTCGGGGCCGGTAGTTGGAGTCGTAAAGGATTTCCATTTGGAAGATATGCACTCGAAGATCAGACCCTTTATTTTTTCGACGAAGACAGGTGAGGCGAGCCAGCTGAGCATAAAACTTTCCAGCACCGGACTCTCTGCATCCGAAGTGAAGGCGCTAATGACAAACTTGCAATCGATCTTTAAAAAAGTATACCCCACAACCGACTTTCAGTCCCGCTTCTTTGACGAAGCGCTGGAGCAGCTTTACACGCAGGAACGCCAAACAGCACAGATAATGAACATCGCCATGGGCATGGCCATTTTTATTTCCTGTATGGGGCTTTTCGGTCTTGCAGCATTCACTGCCAACCAACGCACGCGAGAGATCGGCATCCGCAAAGTGCTGGGTGCAGGTGTTCCTCAATTGGTTTCGTTGCTATCGCGGGAGTTTATTTTGCTTGTAGTGCTTTCAACAATTATTGCCGCGCCGGTAGCAGGCTGGGCTATACACCGGTGGCTGCAGGATTACGCTTATCGTACATCCATGCCGTGGTGGATCTATGTGGTTGCCGGCGTTGCGGCGGTAGTGATAGCAATGCTCACGGTCAGTTACCAGGCAATTCATGCGGCAACGGCCAACCCAGTGAAAAGTTTGAGGACGGAGTGATCTTGACCTCAGGTTTATAAAATGGATCTTTAATTTTTTCTGGCGAGGTCAGGCCCCCCTAACAGACAGTTTTTGAAGAATTGTATTTGATTTTTTTAGAATAAAAAGAAACCGCCAGCCTTGCCTCTTTTTTTTACTAGGTCTTTTTGATTATTAAGTTCACCAGGGTTGGACTATTGATAATTTCTTCCAGCTTTTGATCAACGATCAATTGTATATCTTTTTTGATTTGAAAATAATTATCCAGAATTTTTTGTTTGTCAACCTGCACTTGCGGTAATTCCTTCCATTCAATTGCTTTTCCTTTTTTTAATGTCTTATTGATCATTTCGCAATGAAATTTTTTTAATTGAATTTTTTGATGGGGCTCATCAGCAACCATCCCTACAAATTCCCCGGATGACAATGATGAAATTGTTGATTGTGGTATCGCCATTTCGAGTTGCGTTGAATTCGTGACAGATGTTTTATTTTCATTTATCGAAACACTTTGTTTGTCTTGTATGATTTTCCCGAAACGTTCGGCAAGCTGCTTAGCTGTTTCGCCAGACACCTGTCCGCTAATAATATTACCGACGATATTTATGATGACTTCCGCTTGCTCTTTTCCATAATGTAATTTGAGTTGACTAGCGTCTTGAATTGCCACTGTAGTGGCAACTTTATTACTGCGTGCAGTCGCCAGTAAATTATCAATCCCTTTAAAATATATGGAAGGAAATTCATCCAGGATGATACTGCATTTCATCTTATTCCTTTTATTGAGTTGCCTGGTCAGCGCAGTGGTATACAGTGATAAGACCGCGCCATAGATATGTGCCTTATGAGGGCTGTTTCCTACACAAACTATCTTTGGTCTCTCAGGATCATTAATGTCGAGCGTAAATTCATTTCCGGAAAGAACATAATATATGTTCGGTGAAGATAATTTTCCAAGACTTACCGTTGCGCCCGCGATCTGACCTTCCAGTTGTGCGCTTGCATTATTTAAATACGCGGTTACAAATGGCATGATGAGCGCCTCGATCTGCGGTTCTGTCCTCAAGATTGAAAATAATTTATCATAAGGCGTTTGTAGCAATTCAATCACATGCGCGAGGGTGCAGTATTTTCCATCTTCATAAAGACGCAGGTACCAAATTATTGCTGTCAAGAAATTTATTGGCGATTCGACCCAGAAATCGCCCTGTTTTTTTATCCATGCTTGGTTCAGCCCCAACAATATTGTTCTTGCAGATTCCGCTGCGTCGGTTATGTCTTGCATTGAGTTTATATCAATGGGATTACAACGATGCGAAATATTTTCAAAATCGATCACATAAAATTCAGGCTTTACTTTGTATGACGATTCACACTGCAAAAAATAATTGTAGGCGATGGTAGTGAGGTCAGGATATTTAAAATCATAGATGAACATCGCAAAACCTTTTCGGGTATGTTGTCTTATGATATTCTGAATGATGAAAAAAGTTTTCCCGCTTCCGGGAGTTCCAAGAATCAAGGTCCCGCGAAATGGGTTAGTGATATTTATCCAGGATGATCTTTTTCTTCCCCTGAGATTGTATTCAGCCGGCAGGTTGATTGAATATCCGTTTTCAATTAATCTCTCTTCCTGCGGGAAAGTTTCATTGTACGTGTTGAAGATTTGTTTTTGTGAAAATTTCGAACTGACTAGTTTTGAAAAAATAGTAAGTCCCGTCAATAAAAAAATATATCCAAGAATTGTTGAGATCGTATAAGCGTAACAAAGAATCAGCGGGTCATAATCCAGGTTCAGGATTTCGCGGGAAAGAAAATATAGCGGCGATCCAAAGATCAAATATATAATGGCGGATTTTAGATTCAGTCTTTCATTTTCCTTTGGGATCATTCCAATGCTAGAGAACGCTAATGTCGCAAGTGCTGTCAGCTTCACTTTAAAATAGTCTCTTATGAAATTTATTTTTAGAAAATTTTGTGCCAGCCTGTCTGTGACCTTATTTGTCAAATGCCAGTGCTGGAAAGCCAAATAACAGTAACCATAAAAATGAATAATAATGATAGCGATGCTGATTATTCTGAACAGTTCACCTAATTTTCTTGTGCCGCCATCTGCAGCGGGCAAATTGTTTTGCATGCGGTGGAATTAACCTTTAAAAATCCAGTGAATACTCTTGCTCATTTATTTGTTTGTGTTCTTCGCCTGATTCAGTAGTAAGTTCTTTTTTTGATTCCTTTGGTCTCATGACCAGTTCCAGCGCTTTTGATAAATCATGTCCGTCCTCATTTTCCAGCTGTTTGGTTTTTGAATTGCTGATCTCATTTTCTTGTGCGAGTGTTTTTTCTTTTGACAGGGCAATACCTAATCTTTCCAGAATTCGTTCTGCTGAATATTCTTTTCCCATATTCATTTCACTGAAAACCGATTTGGTCTGATGGTCGATATAAATAAATCCATTGCCCCGTTGCTCTTTATCACGACTTAATATTATTGATACTCCTTCCTTCTCCAGCGCCTGTACAAATTCGCTGAATGACTTTTGCGGTTTAACCAGTATCCACTCAATGGCGATTCTCAGCCGTTTTATTTCTGTTGCGCGTTTGACTTCATTTTCCAAAAATTTCTTTTCCAGATTTGAAAGCGTTGGTTTGTTTTCGATGCTGCTTGCTTTTATCGGCATACCGATTTTTTTGCCGTACTCATTTAGAATACTATAGGTTAATCCATGGTGTTTGTAAATCCAGCCTCCCTCGCGTCCACGATCAGCAAACACGTTATATTGTTGTAATGCTGCGTTGAACTCTTGCAACGTGGTGAATTTATATTGGTTAATAACAAGGTCGAGAACATTGGAAATGCTTTGTTTGGTCTCTGCTTTTCCATATTTCAATTTTTGAACATGTATTGGTTTTCGTCCTAATTCTTGCGCTTGCTTTTTTTGCGGTTTTTTTTTATTTGCACTGACGAGCTCATAAATATGTTCCAATTCCTTGCGCGCTTTTCTGGATTGATTGCAACCGATATTATGCGTTGATATTCTGCTGCCGTCATTGCGAATGAGCGTCGAAACAATATGAACATGGGGATGACCAGTATCATGATGCTGGTAAACAAGGTAAGGCTGCATTTCAAAGCCAATCCGTTTCATGTATTCATCGGTAATTTGCCGGAGCAAATCTTTATTCAATTTTTCTTTTTCGGATGGATGAAAATTTAGCGAGATATGAATCGCTTTTGTTTGCGCGCGTTCATTGCACATCATCAAATTTTCAAATCGATTCAATTTGTGTTCAAGATTCATCTGGTGGGGAAATCTTAGAAAATTCTCAGCATGAATTAATTCAGCCTTACCAAGCTTCAACTTTCGTTCATTGTAATGGAGTGCACTCTTTGGACTCCGGGTTATCTTTATTTCCGGGACCATAATTCATAGATTTGATCAAGGCGAAGAGCAATTTCTTCAACTTTTGAAATGAGTATTTCTTTGGACGATCCGCTTTCCCCAGAAAGCATCTTAAGCGCAGTCTGCAAGCTCTTTTTTAACTCAAGCATCTGGGTTAAGAAGTCTTCTGCCGTTTGGTTGCGATAGACAATGACGACTGGTTTTTGAAGCAAGATTTTGCGTGCATATTCACCTAAATTCCTGCAAAGGGTTTCAGAATAGAAAGAATAAATCTTATTGTAGTCATCTTTTTTGACGCGAAATTCAACCCTATATTCCATTTTTTCATTCTCTTCTTTAATCACATTATTCATTTTCACTTTTGAAATTGTGCATGATGCACCCCAGCATTCCAGAAATTTGCCCAAATTTCATTTATTTTCAAAAAAACTTCCTTTGATTATTTGGCAAAATTAAACCGTGCCGTGGCGCAAAACAAGATGTTCATTTGGTGTACAGGTAACGCCTAAAAAAATTTAAAAAACATAAGGCAAAAAAATCAATGGAACCCTAATTTTATATCGAAAGAAAAGAACTGCATTAATTAAACAATGGACAAGGTTTTTTTAGGATGGACAAGAGAAAAAGTGAAGAAAGACATGGAGAATTTAAGTAGATTTTTTATTGCCGCTGAAAATGATGCACGTATAACAGCTACACATATCCTAATATATCTGGCCCTTTTTGAATGCTGGAATCTAAACCAATTTCAAAATCCAGTTTTTATTTCGCGAAGAATAATCATGCGCATGACGAAGATCCATTCTATTACGACCTATCATAAATATATAAAAGAGTTGGATCAGTTTGGATATATTGGATATGAGCCGAGCTATAGGACGAAGATGGGGACCAGAGTGTGGGTGAATGAAAATGTCGGGACAGCGTTTGTCTAACTATTTGGCTCTGCACTGGACAAAAATCATGCATATCCATTTGTCGACGATCTTCTTCAACTGCTTTGGCACTCCTTTCAACATCGTGTTCAAGGCGGCTGAATTCCGGACCCTACTATGTCCTTAATATCTATGCCAAATCTTCATTTATCGTCAGCATCGCATGACCGCCTTCCGGGTCATCGATCATGACAGTTATCGAAAGCAGCAAGGAATAGATGCAAGTGCTATATAAAATAGTTAGACCTATCCTGGTTTATTCATTTTCATGTGTGAATCATGTAAGTCTTTGCAGAAGTTATATAACAATATGGAACTCAAAAGCACTCATCTTTACCATTCACAAAAATTTATGCTCGTCTATTACTGGTTTTTTTTGCTCATTTTACTATACATCATTATTCTTTCAAGTATCATACCTCCTTCAGAAAAAAAAATCTTTTTGAATTTTTTGCTGGAGCCTACAAGAAAAAGAATTAGAGAAATTCATTTTCATCAGATAATAGCCACAAGCCATAAATATTAAAAGTCGATAATGAAAAAAATTAGACAGCGCCATAAGATAAACAAACGGGAAGAAGGGAATTCTTCGAATTTACCCCTTTACCCGACAACGGATGATATTTATAATAAGGAAAAAAAGATAGGGGAACTGAGCGAGGACAGCAATGATGAAATCAATGGACCTTCAAGTGAAATAACTGATTGGCATGATAAGGAATTTAACCCAGATTCAAAAAGAGATAAATTGGATGTGCCCGGTGCTGAACTGGATGATAAAGATGAAGTGATCGGGGAAGAAGATGAAGAAAATAATTATTACAGTATTGGTGGAGATAATCATAACGATTTGGAAGAGGGTGGCGAAGATTAATGACATATTCCTTTCGCTCAGTTCAGAGAAGGATCACCATAGGAAATAAGAACAGTACTTGTACGGTTATGGGCTCCGAAAAATATAGCCAATAAGTCATTACCATCATATTCATCAAGAAAAAAGGGATTAGAAATTTTCAGTTAGTGCTAAATACAAAAAAGATGAAAAATACGGCTACACCACATGTTGAAAATGTTTCTCAGATAAAACACAGAGCAAACGCAGAAAAAATTAAATCTGCCTTAGCTCAAAGTTTGCACGACTTATTTTTGGATGAACTGAAAAATGCTTATTGGTCAGAAAAAGCACTGTTTGTCGTGATCCCGAAAATGATTAGACAAACTACTTCCCCTCAGCTTAATGCAGTTCTTACCGGGCATCTGGCAATTATTGAAGAACATATAACTCGATTGGAAGAGGTTTTCAATTCGGTTAATGAAAAAGCAAAATCAGACAGATGTGAGGCGATAGAAGGCCTGATCAAGGAAGGGACTCAAATAATGGAGCGAACTGAAAAAGGAAAAGTAAGGGACGCGGGGATTATTTCGATTGCACTGAAAGTGGAGCACTATGAGATAGCTACTTATGGCATTCTTTACTTTTTCGCAAAAACTTTAGGAGAAATCGATGCGGCCTCGCTATTGCATGAAACCTTAGAACAGGAAAAACAAGCCAATGAAAAACTTTCGGGGGTTATTGAATCAATGCAGTTGGAAATAGCTGATTCAAGTCATGCAATCAATCATTCTATTCTTTAAACAAAACATAAACAACCGCAATGACAAATGAAACAAAATGGTCAATAGATCAGGCACATAGTGAGATTGGATTTAAAGTAAAACACCTGATGATCTCGCATGTTAAAGGGTCCTTTAAAATATTCGATGCAAGCATCTATACGACCGGTAAAGATTTTGAAACTGGAGAGATTGATCTATGGATAGACGCCTCTTCAATATCAACAGGGGATGCCAAACGTGATGAACATTTAAAAAGCGCTGATTTTTTTGATGTTGGGAAACATAAAGAAATAACATTTTCGTCAAGCACTATGGGAAAAACCGATGCCCAAGGGAAGCGTGAATTATGGGGAGAGCTCACCATGAAAGGTATCACCAAAAAAATAAAGCTGAGCGTCGAATTCGGAGGTATGATTAACGACCCCTGGGGAAAAGAAAAAGCAGGTTTTACGGTCACAGGAAAAATAAATAGAAATGATTGGGGACTCAACTGGAACTCAGCAATTGAAACTGGTGGCGTTGTGGTTAGCGAGGAAGTTTCCATTTCCTGCGAAATTGAACTTATGAATGCGGGGAAAAGACCACTTACGATGGAATTAGAGCCTGAAGTAAGAGAAAAGAGCAGTCTATGATTTGGAAATTATCTGCAATCGGATCATGCTTCAAGTTGACCCCCTTTTATAGCTGAAGCTGAACGCCGAAAAGAATGCGGAATAAGAAGAAGCTATCTTATCATCAAGATCAACCCTTCAATGATATTTACACCATTACTAAAACAAAACAAACTTAAAATGAAACAGAAATTTAATGCAAGAATCAACGCTTTGTTGCTTCTAGTTATGCTGATACCAGCGCTGGGCATGGCTCAATCAAAGAATCTAGTTGCCTCCCGCAGGGTATTCCCTAAAATGGATAAGATTGGGGAGTTTGAAAAAGCACTTGCCAACCATGCACAAAAATATCATTCCGGAGATGTTGCATGGCGGGTGTTTGACATTCGAACCGGCCCCGATGCAGGCGGCTATCATATTACTGAAGGACCTAAAAGTTGGGCATCCGAAGACGAAAGAGGAGATATAAGCCCGGAACATGAGGCGGACTGGAATAAAAATGTTGCCATCTATTTAACTGACCGGCATTCTACCAGTTACTCCATTTATCAGGATTCATTAAGCACGATTGCTTTGGGCGATTTTACGGACAAGATCAACATTTCACATGTATATCCCAAAATTGGTAAAAGCGATAACGTGGTGATCATGATTAAAAAACTGAAAAAATACTGGACTTCTGTTGGTATCACGGTTGCGGTATATGCTGCCAGTTCATCAGGGCCAGCACAATATACTTTAGTAACAAGGTATAAGCAGGGTTTAAAAGAAAGAGAACCGGGTTTTCGCAAACCTTTTAAACAAGCTTATGAAGAAGCAAACGGAGAAGGTTCTTATGCGCAGTATTTAAAAGATGCATCAGAATACGTTCAGGAAAACTGGAGTGAACTGCTGTTTCTGCGCAAAGATTTAAGTTCCAAGTAGACCCTCAACCATATTGATATTATACAGCCCCGCATTATTAATTATTAGCGGGGGTTGTTTTGTTAATTGGATAGTTTTGTTTTTTGCATCAGCCCATCTAATATCATAAATTCGAGTCTTGGCAGTAACAAGGATTGATAATTTATAACCCAAAATAAATGACAAGGAAATTTTTTTTGATTTTATTGACACTGGCGTTTTCGACAATCACCTTTTCATATTCTCAAGATACCGGAACGAGACAAAAATTAATAGGTAGTTGGATTTATGCAGGTTTGCAATTCAAAAGCTCTATGACCGAGTCCGACAAAGTGGAATCAGAGAAAGCTGACAAGAAGAATAAAGATTTAATTATAACTTTTGAATCGAACGGAAACTATATTGTTTGGAATAAACAATCTGGGAAAAATAATCCATTTGCAAAAGGAGCTGTTAGTTTAACTAATAAAGGACGACACTTGAAAATTGAAGGTCTTGAAGGTGACATAGACAAACTGAACGAGGAGTTGCTAATGCTTAGTCATCCTAATCGACCACTCATGGTCTTCAAAAAATATATGCCTGAAAATAAATAGTCCGTGATGGATAAAATACAAATAATAGGCTCGTCGAAATCCTTTAAACAGAGTTAATCTCTGCTATGGGACGGCTGTTGCCAGCTTCGCGATCATTTTATCTCGGCAGATCGATAATCCAAAATAAAAAGTGCCCGATTTCTCAGACACTTTCTCGGTCGGGGCGGCAGGATTCGAACCTGCGACCTCCTGCTCCCAAAGCAGGCGCGATAACCGGGCTACGCTACGCCCCGAACTTTTCTCATCAGCAATTCGCTTGAAATTGGGGACGCAAAACTAAGCATTTGCTTTATATGCAACAAACAATTCTGGATTTCATATTTCTTGCGTAAACCAGCCTTATTTCTTTAGTAATTTCATACAAGAAAAATATTTTATGCCGGTAAAAGATCTTAGCGCCATTCATTCATTAATCACTAACCTGTTTCAATGGCCAAAAACAACAGATGAATGGAATCAATATAAACTCTCGCAAGAACAAATTGATTTTTTTAATGAGAATGGGTTTTTAGGAGGCATAAAAATGCTCGATATAATGCAGATCGAACAATTAAAAAAAGAATTGAATGAATTAGCCAATACCGATCATCCCGCACATCATTTGTTTTATGAGTTTCACAGTAACGAATCATCAGACACCAACACCATTTTATTTCATGCACTTGGCGCCTGGCGCATCACGCCTGCATTTCATGATGTATTGTGGAACCCGCGTTTTGTAATGGCCGCAAGTCAGTTGCTCGGGAGTGTTCCGGTTCGTTTTTGGCACGATCAGTTGTTTTGCAAGCCTGCAAAAAAAGGCGGAGTTGTTGCCTGGCACCAGGATTATTCATATTGGACGCGTACCAAACCACTTGCCCATCTAACCTGTTGGTGCGGATTGGACGATTCAACAAAAGAAAATGGATGTCTTCAATATGTTCCCGGCAGTCATCGGTGGGGGTTATTGGATAAGCCCGAGCTCGCCGGAGATCTATTGGGCATTATAGATTATCTTACCCCTCAACAACAATCGCAATTTCTTCCGGTGCCTGTTGAAACAAAAGCCGGAGAAGCTATTTTTCATCATCCACTCACCTTACATGGTTCTGGTGAAAATAAAAGCGCACAACCACGGCGCGCTTTTGTAATTAATGTTTTTGCAGATGGAGTTCGTTCTGACACTGACCAATCTCTGCTAAATGGTGTTCCTGTAATTAAGAAAGACGAAAAGATGCAAGGGCAATTTTTCCCATTGTTATTCGAAGGACCACAATAGATCTTTTTTAAAAATTAAAGCCTATTCTTAATGCAACAACTCCACCATCGCTGTTTGTAATGTTAAAACCATAGCGCAACCCTATTTCAAACGCATTAAACTGAACTCCGGCAGAAGGCGCAAAAGTCAACGAATTTCTATTTGCAGACGCCACATTACCATCATTGTCTTTATAATAATATTTAAAATAGGAATATCCCAGTTCGCCCATAATAAAATAACGATGCTGCATGATGTATTTGTATCCTGCACGCACGGGAATTTGAATGGCAGCTTGTTTTGGCACGCCAGCTTCTGTTTTTGGTGCATATCCCAACAGTCCGGTAGTCAATGTTACAAAACCCGGACCTGCATGATGAGAATAACGTAATGTTAATCCTGCAGAAACACTATAGAGGTTTGAAATATTTCCTGTCGGCGCGCCCACTTCAATTCCGAACCCAAAACTGTTTTGTTTTGATTCTTTTTGCGCGATTGTTTTAACTGCGCCAACCGTGATCAATAAAATGATAATAGCAAAAGATTTCTTTTTCATGTTGATGTTTTTGTTCAATTATAAAAATGGATGGCATTGCGATTTTTAAAACAAACTTCACATGCAATAAAAAGTTCAATAAGTCCCGCTTCCTGTTATCTGAAATGTGTCTGCTGAATTATTTTGGTCTACAACAGCAGAAGAAAATGTGAATGATGTAGCGCTGTTTTTTGTGATGGTCCCGCTTCCCGCAAAAGACGCGTAATGAACGGATGTGCTGCCATTAAGAAAATATCCGGTTACAGATGGAACAACACTACTGTTATTGCTCACTGCTCCAATGGCTACACTGCCGGAACTTTGAGAGGGGATATCGAAAATGAATAAAAGATCGTTACCGGCAGGGTCAGCGGTTGGCCAAAGAGTAAGATCGTTGCCGGAATTGACAAAGTCTGGACCCAAAGTGTCGTTGGTTGTGAACGTAATATTATTAACAGTAATACTGGCTGTACCTGTACTAAACTTGGGTTTGGATTGACTTTTTTTGCAAGACATAATTAGGACAACTGTAATCAATGCAATCAAAAAGGGGGAAAGTTTTGATAAATTTTTCATGACATTATATTTGAATGATAAAACAATTTTCTGCCGACAGCCTAATGAAGTGTTTCAGATTCCAGTATCCAGGCAAGTTTTAAAAAGCGATTTCCTGAAGCATTATAAACGTATTGCACGTAACGGACCAATCCCAATCCATTTTGCACAAAAAATATTTGCGCGCTGTTTTTTTGTGCTGAGCAATCATAAATCACCGCATCATTCTTTATCGAATTTGTATAAACAGTTCCGTCAAGATCAATCAAAGTTGTATCAGCGTAGTAGGCATATAATTTTTCGGTTCCTATGCAGGGAGTTCCGCTCGTATTTAAGTTAACCGGCCAGGAGCTAATGCTTTGTGTACTATCCCCAGTTCCTTTTACAAATAATGTATAGTAAGTAATTCCATTAACGCTGTCAATGCTGCCCACTTTGGTACTCGAAAGATTGCCAAGCCACAATGAACTATTATTTAAACTGTTTTTCAATTGATAATAAACAACACCATTGGCAGTTGTTTGCCCCGTAACCGTAAGGGTAAAATCGGTACTATCAATTACATTACCCGTTGCAGTATCATAATTTTTCAACCGATAATTCCATGTATTATTCAGAGCAAAAGGAAATAAACCACTAATAGGAGTAACTGTACCTCCTCCCCCGCCGCCGCCAGAGCTGCTTTTGCTGCATGAAAACAATAAAATGAAAGTTCCTGCGGTCAATAGAAAAATAAACATGTGGATCGTCCGTTTCATGGTGGTGATTTTTTTTAAAATGATTTTTTTTGACGATATAAAATTAGGAGCAGTAAAAAGCAGGCACAATAACTAAATTTCAGTATTTTAATATCTGCAGAATTTGAGCAACTTTGAAAATGAGAATCGCATCGCGTTTACTCTTTAAAAAATTATTGAGATGGATCCCTCCATTTTTATTTTCTTCAGAATAAATACCCGCAAACTCAAAACGAGTTATGCTGATAACATTCAATACGCTGGTCAATTTCAATCATTGGTTTTTTGCAAAATTTTTTTCACTATTTTTTTTCTCTGCAATGTTTTAAGCATCCGCGTACAATCGCAAACTCCGGCAATTGATAGTTTGAAAAAAGAACTTGACAATCCGCAAAGCAATAAACTCTCCACACTTTTCGAATTATGCTGGCGCGGAGAATCAATGCCCGCCAAAGATTACATGATGTTTGCACAAAAGGCAAAACAGATCAGTATTCAGAATAATGATAAGACCAGCAGACTACAATCGGAATTTTTTATTGCACGATGTTACAATATCCGGGGAAGAGCAGATACAGCACTTCTGATTTGCAATGCAGGACTGAAAGAAACGGATCCGAATGAAATGTTCGATCAGTATCGTGAATTTATGTGGTACAAAATTGCAAGTCTTACCAAACTCAGAAAGATAAAAGAGTCAATTGATGAATGTTTTAAACTGTTGGAAGCCGGCGAAACGCATAATGATGTTTCAGCAAAGGTAATAGCCTATAATAATCTGGGCGCCAATAATGTTGTTTTAGGGAACCGCATCGAAGCACTGGCCTGGCTCAATAAAGCTTACGATCTTATTAAAGACAATGTGCTGTACAAAAAATTTGCGCTGGTGTTCACCAACCTTTCTGCTGAATATTTTTCCGTTAATAAAACAGATTCCGGATTCTATTTTCTGCACTATGCCTTAGCCATCGCTAAAGAAAATCAAAACCTTCGCAACCAGGCTGATTGTTTTACCATAATGGGTTTGGTTTATACGCTGCAAAACAAAACAGATTCTGCCGAACAAATGTTGAAACAGGCTGTTGCCATCCAAAAGAAGATCGGCAACATACAGTATATCCTGGTAGGACTTGAAGGGCTGGAAGCATTTTACGCAAAGCAAAAAAAATATCAGCAGGCAATTGATTGTATTAAAGAAGCGGAGAATTATTCACGACAATACCAGGAACCGCTTACGCTGCCTTTTTATAAAGACCTTGCCGATTATTACAAGCAACTAAAAAACTATGATGCTTACGGAGAAACGATGGATAGATTGATGTTGATGAAAGATTCGCTTTTTCAAAAAAGCAAGGCAGAAGATCTGGCAAAATTAGAAGCACAATATGATTTAACAAGCAAAGAGGCTTTTATTGCAAAACAAAAACTGGAGATCCTTCATAAAAACATTTGGGAAGGAATAACGATACTGGTTATATTAATTATTGCAGCGCTAACCTATTTATTCTTTCGCAGAAACAGGCGCAGACAAATCATGGCACTAAATGATGCTGAAGAAAAAGAAAGAAAACGCATCGCAGCAGATCTTCACGATAATATCGGAGCCTATGCCTCCGCCATCAGCGCTGGTATTGATGAAATAGAAAATAAGAAATTAATTACGGATGATTCATCCATCCATAATTTAAAAAACAATGCAACAGAGATCATCACTTCATTGCGGGATACGATTTGGGCATTCAACAAAGAATCAGTGACACTAACAGGCATCAGCGACAGAATAAAAATTTACACACAAAAAATCCAACCGGCTTATCCCCATATCCAGATCAGTGTTGAAGAAAACATCACAAAAGAAAAAAAATTATCGCCCGTTCAGGCCTTGCATATATTCAGGATCATGCAGGAAGCATTGCAAAATGCATTGCGACACAGCGACTGCAAGAATGTGACCATTAATATAATCGGTAATGATGAATCAATGTCGATCAGCATTGAGGATAATGGGAACGGCTTTGATCCGGCAAAAGTTCAGCATGCGGGGAATGGCCTAATTAATATGAAAACGCGTGCAGCTGAGGCTGGGCTGATTCTTTCAATCGAAAAAATAATTTCCGGCGGAACAAAAGTTTTGATGGTCGGAAAATGAAAAAATAACAAAAACTAAGTATTGTTTCCTGCTATTTAAATTGTGAACTTTAGAGATTAAAAATTGGTATGGGAATAAAAGTGGCTTTTGTTGATGATAATATGGTGAACCGAAATACATTCGTTCGCAAAGTGCAAAACTTTGATGATCTTGAAATCGCGTTCATTGCTCCCAATGGAAGCACCTGCCTGGAACAATTGAAGGAATTATCGCCGGAAAAAATGCCCCAGGTTTTGTTTGTAGATCTGCAAATGCCCAATATGAGCGGTATTCAGCTGATCCAAATCGCGAAAGTGTTGTATCCTTCTTTGCATTTTATCGTGCTCACCGTTTTTGATGATGATGAAAGAATATTTGAAGCCATTAAAGCCGGCGCAAATGGTTATTTATTAAAAGATGATAATGCCATTTCGCTGCGCAATGCCATTACCAATTCATTGGATCAGGGCGGTGCGCCCATGAGCCCCTCCATCGCACGCAAAGCATTTGATATGCTGAGCAAAGCTTCTGTCGCTTCCGTGCAACATGATAAAAGTGAATCCTCGTTCGACAGTTTATTGTCGGAAAGAGAAAAGGAGATCCTGCAACACACCATAAAAGGTTATAGCCCAAAACAAATCGCCGACACATTATTCATCAGCATTTATACCGTGCGAAAACACATCGCCAACATTTACGAAAAACTTCATGTGAACAGCAATACACAAGTGATGAATCTTGCCTATAAGAATAAATGGATTTGAGTTTTTGCCCAAGCTTGATTAAGGATTTCAATTCCCAGTTATTTCCCCTGTAATCTTGTCATTTTTTGCGAAATTGTACAGTAATTGCAATGTTTGAACATTCAATTTATTTTGTTGTTATAAGAAACTATTATGAAAAAATTGCTGGTATATCTCAGGCCTTACAAATGGCTGGTCGTTCTTACTTTGATTTTGGCTGCCATTAATATCGGTTTCTCGCTGGTCGATCCCATCGTTTTCGGAAAACTAATCAATCTTGCAAATGTTCATCAGTCAATTCCGCCGCCGGCAAGTAAATTCACCTGGCATGATTATTTGTTTATGAAAATTCATTACACCAATGCCAACAATAAACCAGAGATCCTGTATGGAATTGTTTGGTTATTACTCGCATCCATCACTGTCGCCATGATAAGCCGGCTCGCAAAAAATTTTCAGGATTATTTTTCAAATGTCATTATTCAAAAATTCGGAGCAAAGGTGTTTACAGACGGACTACAACACGCCATGAAATTGCCTTACCAGGAGTTTGAAGATCAACGCAGCGGCGAAACGCTTTCTATTCTTACAAAAGTGAGAACAGACGTAGAAAGGTTCATTACCAGCTTTATCAATATTCTTTTTGGTGTAATCGTAGGGATCGTTTTTGTTTTTGTGTATGCTGCCATTTATATCCATTGGAGCATCCCCATTGCCTATTTGGTCGGGATTTTCTTATTAACCGCTATCACCAACGTATTAAGCCGTAAAATTAAATCCATTCAAAAGACAATTGTTGCACAAACCAATGCACTCGCCGGTTCAGCAACAGAATCGCTGCGCAACATCGAATTGATAAAAAGTCTTGGGCTCACGCACCAGGAAGTAGGTCGTCTTAATAAAAACACATATAAAATTCTTGGTCTAGAACTCACGAAAGTAAAACGCATACGAAGCGTAAGCTTTGTGCAGGGCACGATGGTAAATACTTTGCGTCAAGTGATCTTATTTATTTTGATGTGGCTCATTTTTCGCCGATATATGGATGCAGGACAGTTGGTAACGATGCAGATCTTTTCTTTTTTTATTTTTTCGCCCCTGCAGGAAATCGGAAATATCATTCTCTCCTATCGTGAAGCGGAAGCATCCTTGAATAATTTTGATGCATTGATGAAAAAAGAACCCGAAACTCAATCCAAAAGCCCGAGGCATCTGGGTAATGTTGAATCTTTGGCTTTTCGCAATGTTGTTTTTAAACATCAAACGGCACAACATCATGCCATTGACAATATTAGTTTTGAAGTAAAAACCGGCGAAACCATCGCCTTTGTTGGCCCTTCCGGTTCCGGCAAAACAACCTTGATGAAACTATTGGTTGGATTATATCGCCCCAAAGAAGGAAATATCCTGTATAATAATCTTGATGAAAATTCCATTCTCTTTGATGATCTGAGAAATCAAATTGGTTTTGTAACGCAGGATACCCAATTGTTTTCTGGAACGATCCGTGAAAATTTAATGTTCGTGAACCCCGCTGCAAGCGAATCAGACCTGCTCGATGTATTAGCAAAGGCATCATGCACTAATTTATTATCCAGGGCGGAAAAAGGGTTGGATACGATGATCGGGGAAGGCGGCTTGAAATTATCCGGTGGAGAAAAACAACGATTATCCATTGCCCGTGCGCTATTACGCAAGCCACATGTATTGATCTTTGATGAAGCCACTTCAGCACTCGATTCATTGACGGAAGAAGAAATTACAGAAACAATCCGTGATGTGTCATCGCAAAGAAACCAAATAACGATATTGATTGCGCATCGTTTATCTACAATAATGCATGCCGACAGGATTTATGTTTTGGAAAAAGGGGAAGTTGCCGAAACGGGAACACATGAAAGTCTGCTCGCAGAAAAAGGTCTGTATTATGCCATGTGGCGCCAGCAAATTGGAGAAAGAAAGAATATGTCGACAACGAAGGTTGCAGTATAGACAATTGATATTGGGAATTGATAACAAAGAAGACCTATAGGATTTTAAAATTCTCATAGGTCTTTTTATTTATAGTTACATTCGCATTTCGTTTGGGCATGGCAGGTAATAATTTTACATTTTATTTTTTACTTTACAAATGTCAATTCAAGATAAACCGAACTTCTGGTGGAGCATTTTAACGATGAAATGCCCTCGTTGCCGCAGGGGGAAAATGTTTGAGAATAATAATCCCTGGAATTTGAAAAAAACCTTTAGAATGTATGAACATTGTCCGGAGTGCGGACAACGTTACGAATTGGAAGTTGGCTTCTGGTACGGAACAGGGTATGTTAGCTACGCCATTGATGTGGTCCTCTGTATCATCAGTTTTGTCCTTTGGTGGCTGACTATTGGAATGTCAACAAATGACAATCGTTTTTTTTGGTGGCTGGGGATCAATTGCGTCGGGCTTTTTTTATTACAGCCGTGGATAACAAGATTGAGTCGTGTCGTGTATTTGTATTTTTTTGTTCACTACGATCCTGATTATAAAAATACCAAAGCAAAGAAGTTCGATTACCAGTCGGAAGAATACTATACAAAACCTGAAGAGTAAAATTAAATGTCATGAATAAAAAAATCCCCGCTTGCGACCGGGGATTTTTTATTTCCGAAAGTTATGATTTCGGGTTAGTAAGACTCATTTAACGATGAAATGCAGATATTATTATGTAATCAATAAAAGGTCATGCTCCGTGAAGAAAGTTTTATTGATCAACTACGATTCATCAATCTCAGTTCGTTTCTTTTTCTTTCAAATTAAAATTGAGCGGGAAGTCTAATTTGAAAGAAATATTTCTTCCCATATTGTGAATGCCGTGCGCCGGATCGGTATCATCAGGTCCGTATAGAAAATACTTTAACCTGCTTAGATGATCAAAGTAAGCGACGTCAAAAATATTATTAGCCATCACATAAATATTCACAATTGTTTTTCCTTTTTTATTCGCAATGGCACCGCCAAAACCCGCATTAATTAAGGTATAGCCAGGCGTGGGCGTTTCTGTTCCATAAGCCGTGTAGGCCCGGTTTTGCGTTGCATACCATGCAGCCTGAACTTTTATAAAAAGGTTTTTCAGGCTTTCGTGTTCTTTATTGTCAAAATTATATCGCAGTTCAGAAATTCCATGAACAGGCGAAATGAATGGAAGATATTTATTACTGTCTGTAAGGAGTTTTGAAGGGATTCCTTTATTAAGTGCATATACAGCAGAAAAGCTATTTTCAAAATGCAGTTGTTTAACAGGATGAATGTCTATACTCAATTCTCCGCCATACAATTCTGCTTTCCCTTGTTGAAATTTATATGCAGGAACTCCGAGTAATATCGAATCACCACCAAACACGCTTTGCAATTTTTGATTGAAGATGTAATTGGAAATCTCATTATTGAAAATGCTGAGATCAATTACAATATATTTTGAAGCATAGGTCGTACCAATATCTTCCTGCAAACTGAATTCAGGTTTGAAATCAGGATTACCGATCTGGAAAAACCCGGTTCCCGGATGAACGCCATTCGCAGAAATTTCAGAGATATTGGGAGCTCGATAACCGCGGGAAATATTTGCTTTTAAAGAAAAACGGTCAGTAAAGTTGTAGGTAGCACCAGCGCTTCCTGAAAAACCAGAGAAAACATGGCTGTAATTACTGAATGGTTTATCCGCGCCAACCGTATCTGCCCCAAAAACTGGATTTGTTATCAAAGTTGCCGGATCTGTTTTCGTGTATAGCTCACTGTTATGAAAAGATCGGCTATCAAAACGAACGCCGCCGGAGATATCTAATTTATTAATTGTTTTTTTCGCCATGGCAAATGGCCCGATATCAAACTGATGATAGGAAGGAATGACAAATTCAGTTCCTTTTGTTACATCGTTGGTTTGATACATTCCATTAATGCCTGTTGAAATATTCCATCCTTTGAATTCCGGGAAATAATATTTCACATCATAGGAATATGTATTGAGTTGCAAAAACAAGCCGGCTACATCCTGGAATGGAACTTCAGGGTGACTGAATTCGCGGCGAATACTTCTTTGCAATCCGAGGTTAACAATAAGGTGGCTATTCCCTATTGCAAAATTATTGGTGAAGTACGCGCGATAATGTTGAACATGCTGATGAAGCACGGTCATCTTATAAGAGGTCAATTCAGATTTTGGAACAACGGGTCTTGGCAAGGTATCCGCTTCTGTATTTTGATAAGTGAATTGCCCCAGAGAATCGCGGCTCCCATCGGGGATTTCCTGCTGATCATCAAACAAAGAAAGATTAAGATGCGAATAGCCCCAGCTTTTATGCAATCCCAGGGAAACATTGGCATCAGTCTCATTGAAAGCGGTGTTGTACACGCGTCCATCAATCTTGTTCTGATAATTTGTAGCTTCTTTATGCGAAATTCTTCCCATCCATTCAAATCCATTATTTGTTGCGCCCAACATGGCGGACCCGCCAAACATTCCGTTATTGGTCTGATATTCTGCTGTGATATCACCGATCATTTTTCCTTCCGCTGCCGGTTGAACCGGAATAAGGTTTACCACTCCTGCCAGTGCATCTGAACCGTAAGTTAAACTTGCCGGACCTTTTACCACTTCAACTCTGTCAATTCCATATTGATCAACCTCAATGCCGTGCTCATCTCCCCATTGCTGTCCTTCTTGTCGCACACCATCAAACAAAGTGAGCACGCGATTATAACCCAATCCGCGTATAAACGGTTTGGAAACATTTGGTCCTGTTGTAACTGCTGTAACTCCGGGAACTTTTGCAATAGCATCAATAATATTTGTGCCGATATTCGTCACGAGATAATCGTGCGTAACAGAAACGATCGGCACGGGACTTCTTTTTATTTGCGTAGCTTTTGATAATCCGGTAACCACCACCGGACTTTCTTCAACATATTCATCTGTCAATTCAAAGTTGGCAATAGTCTCTCCTTTAATAAAAATATTTTTGGTGATCGTCTTGTAACCGATTGAATGTACTTCGAGAAGATATGATCCTGTTGGTAATTTTCTAAAAGAATAATTGCCGCCTGAATCGGCGACAGCGCCGAGTTTTAGATCGGCAATATAAACAGATGTTCCGGGCAGCGCGTTGCCTTTGTTCTTTTCAATAATTTTTCCAGATAATGATCCTCCATTTGAAATACGTACTGCTATTGGTTTTTGTGCAACCGTGGTATCCTGTGAAATTGCCCGCTCATAAAAGAATAGAATAAAAAGAACAGCTATTGATTGATAAGCTTTGTATCGCTTCATAAATGATTTTTAAAATTCACTGCAATGATGATTAAACTTAATGATTGAATTGCCTGAGGACAGGCCAAATCGAAGTTTTTAATTCAGAAAAACATCATACAAGGCAAGGAGGTCCGCGAGGTGCCGCATAGAATTGATCAATAGAAATAAGATCATTTACTTCTTTATTGATGGGTAATGAAAATAATAAAGGGATTATTATTTCAGGAGCAATATGATTATTGACAAATGGGGATTCAACAACTAGATTATCACAACTGCAATTAAATCCGGCAACATTAAGCTTTGCCGTGTTTCCGAAATTAGATTTAAGCGGTACGTCTTTGTGATTGGCAACAAGATTGTGCAGTATTATTTTTGGAGTAACGCTAAATGCAAAAAGAATGAGCATTAGCGCTGCCAATAATTTTTTTATGACTTGATTTTTTCCCAAATTGATTTGCTACAGTGTTGCAAATTACTTTTTTTATTTGATAGATCAGGGATTATAATGATGAATGACGTTAAAATTGAAACCGAAGTTCAAAGTACCTGTGCCGATGAGAAGATTCCGAGGCAAACGGCTTGACAGAACCATAGAGGATTGTATCAGAATGCTCAACTCAGATTCTCAATCACTCCGGCAATTCCCTGGCCGCCGCCAACACAAGCAGTTACGATCCCGTATTTTTTATTAAGGCGTTTCATGTCGTGGGTGATCTGTATGGTCAGTTTTGTGCCGGTGCAGCCAAGCGGATGACCAAGCGCAATAGCCCCTCCATTAATATTAACAATATCGGTATTCAATTCTAATTTTCTAATTACTGCCAAGGCTTGTGATGCGAATGCTTCATTCAACTCAATGAGATCGATTTGACCGAGATTCATGTTCGCCTGCTTCAATGCTTTTGGAACTGCTTCAATCGGCCCGATGCCCATAATACGTGGATGTACACCCGCACTTGCACAGGCAACCAACCGAGCGAGGGGCTTTAATCCCAACTCATTCATCATCTTCTCTCCCATTACAATAACAAAAGCTGCGCCGTCGCTTGTTTGTGAAGAGTTACCCGCAGTCACGCTACCACCCGCCGCAAAAACAGGTTTTAGTTTTGCCAATGCGGCTAATGACGTATCCGCGCGCGGACCCTCATCCGTATCAACCACAAAATTCTTTTTTTGTTTTTTTCCTTTTGCATCAACATACACTTCGTCAACATTGATTGGCAAAATGCCAGTTTTAAAATATCCGTTCTTAATGGCGTTGATCGCTTTTTGATGTGAATTAAATGAAAACGCATCCTGGTCTTCGCGATTGACATTATATTCCTTTGCAACTGCTTCTGCGGTCAGTCCCATGCTGAGATAATAATCCGGTTCTTCCGATGCAATGGAATAAGCAGGGACGGTTTTCCACCCAGCCGTTGGAACCATCGTCATACTTTCTGTACCGCCTGCGATGATGCATTCCGCCTGTCCGCTGCGAATTTTTGCCGTGGCAATGGCAATGGTCTCCAATCCGCTGGCACAATAACGATTCACTGTTACTCCGGGTGCATGGATGCCAACCGCACGCGCAGCAATGATGCGACCAACTTGTAACCCTTGCTCCGCCTCAGGCACAGCATTCCCCACAATTACGTCATCCACTTTTTTTGCATCGAGTTGTGGAACTGACCCAAGCAATGCCTTAATAACGGTTACCGCTAAATCATCCGGGCGATAAAAACGAAAGCCACCACGTTTTGATTTACCCACTGCTGTACGATAACCGGCAACGATATATGCTTCCTGCATAAAAAGAATTTAAATTTAGATTGATAACAAACGAAGAACTTGTTTGGTTGTCTATGCAACTTTCTATATCAAAGATAAAAATTTCCGTGGAGATTTTAGAGAAGGTCAGGAATTGGATAATGCGTAAGTTTTAAAATTTATCATTTTTTTATGCTGCCCGTGATCGTGATTGCGTTTAGTCCCAACCTGTTAAAAAGATGATTTTATTATAATCCAAACCAATCGCTAAAGTATCAATGTCCTCAATGCGCATAAACTTTTAATCAAACCCGCTTGTATTGCACGTGTAATGCAAAGTAATTTGTAAATCTTCAGTCGGATCTCAAATTAAACTGCTGTCTTATTTAGTGATAAGCGGAGTTACTTGTGCAGAAACAGCTTGCCAAATCTTTTCTTTTTTCAGGTATACGTCTTGATAACAATTTTTCCCGGTCATCTCTTTTCCGTCTATCATGTATTTGAATGTTTGCCAGCAGCTGACAATTCCTACGTTCGGTGTTATGATTCTAATCTCAACAGAATCGATGGTGAGTGAAGTAAACTTTATGGTGGAGGATGCTACCATGGAAATATTATCCTTCTTGGTAAGCTTATTTCCCGAAGGATTAACCATCAAAAAATCTTCAGAAAGAATTTTTGAAAGCGTTGCCGTGTCCTTTTTAACGATGGAATTCCCAAAATCTTGATTCAGCTTCTTCAGTATATCTATATCAGTAGATTGCGCAATTATGTTTTGAGATACATTGAGGAGGAAAATGCAAAAAAGTATTTTACTCATGTTGTAAATGTTTTTCTTTTACTAAATCTGATTCATACGGCATTGCGGGTGGTGGGCAAACTGATTTGTCAATTTTTACAAAGTTATAGTAAACGAGAGGAATCATTACTAACACTAACCAACAACCGAAAACAATACGCTCAATAAAGTTTTGGGGCACCGGGGCCTTCCAATCGAGGCTGCATACATAAAAAACTGACGTATCTTTGCAAAGATCATGTACAAGCTGCTTCGCAACATTTTATTTTTATTTCCTGCAGAAAGTGTGCATCACTTTTCGATGAAAAGTCTGAAGCTTATCTGCAAGGTCGGCTTTCTAAAGAAATTGATTGCTTCACAATTCACCATTAATGATCAACGGTTCACCAAAGAATTATTTGGATTGAGTTTCAAAAACCCGATCGGGCTGGGCGCCGGATTTGACAAAAACGCAGTTTATCTTAATGAACTCGAAACATTGGGTTTTGGATTTGTAGAAATAGGAACTGTAACACCCTTGCCGCAGGCCGGAAATGATAAACCCAGGCTTTTTCGACTAAAAAAAGATAAAGCCCTTATCAATCGCATGGGGTTTAATAATGATGGCGCAAAAGTGATCGCGGATAGACTTCGCGAATGGGCATTGGTGAATAGACAATCGAATATTCATCATCCCCCTCTGATCATCGGTGGAAATATTGGAAAGAATAAGATAACGGCTAATGAAGATGCATGGAAGGACTATGAGATTTGTTTTCGGGAATTATTTGACTGCGTTGATTATTTTGTGGTGAATGTGAGCTCGCCAAATACCCCGGGTCTGCGCGAACTCCAGGATAAAGATTCGCTTAAAAAAATTCTCTCTAATCTCCAACACATTAATCGCGCACAAAAAAATACCAGGCCTCTATTATTAAAAATTGCACCGGATCTAAATCTTGCACAAGTCGATGATGTAATTTCTCTTGCAAAAGAAATTCCACTCGACGGATTGATAGTAGCGAATACCACCATTGAAAGAGACAAACTACAAACCACAAAAGACAGACTGCAAAGTATTGGTGCTGGCGGATTGAGCGGCGCGCCACTAAGAGAGAAGTCCACCGAAATGGTGAAATACATTAAGGAAAATTCGAATGGCGCAATCACCATTATTGCTTCAGGCGGGATATTTAATACAGATGATGCAAAAGAAAAAATAAATGCAGGCGCTTCATTACTGCAGTTGTGGACAGGTTTTATTTACGAAGGCCCTGCCATAGTGAAAAAGATCCTGAAACAAATGTGATAACTAAATTCCGGAATCAATCTCGTCAGTTGCATATTTTACAATTGCACGCCCAGCATCGGTCCAAGGAAATATGTTCTTGTATATGCCTTGTACAAGGCTCCGCGTAAGCCGACTGAAATGGCTGTGTTCGGAATTTTAAATTCGTATTCAGCAATCAAATTAACGCCTCTTGTTCTTCCTGTGCTTTGCTGAGATGGCCAGGTGGTTGTTTTTGATCCATCTTTATCGACGATAAGCGGGTAAGCTCTTTTGATATTGTAAAAAGAAAAAGAATATCCTAAACCTATTCGGAACAATGTTGCTTCGGTTTGATATGGCAACCAGTAAATATTAAAATCAATGGTATTGGCTTTGGTGTATTCCTGCACTTGTGTTGTGCGCGGATAGCCGGCAATATCAGCATGCTTGCCGCCGATCGCCCCTTCAAAGTTCTGAATAAGTGGAAACGCATACTCAAAGGCTGCAGTATATCCATTTAAACCCGGAAAGTCGTGGGTGTAGCCAAGTCCTGCTTTTATTATACCGTTGTTTTCGGTGAATTGGGCTTGGAGTCTGCCCACGCAAATTGCCAGCAACAATACGATGAACCGCTTCATAATAAAATTTTCAAAAGGTCAGAAAAAATGTTCAGCGTAAAGTTGATTTCGATAGAGTAGATTTTGTATTTGTATAACTCCGGCTGTTAAAAAAAATTGCGTTCAAACACGACAATTTTCACCGGGAAACGACAAAATAGAAAATCTTGTCCATTAATAAAAGCTTCAGGAAAAATTTTGTTGAAATATTTATGTTCCCGGCGATAGAATGACTGCTCAGCAATCTTGCTTCGCAGATCTTGCCATTTTATTTTATCGCGTCAATAAAGTAGCGGCAACAATGCCGGCAGTTTCTGATCTTAATCTGGTTTCACCTAAACTAACCGGTAAGAAATGATGCTGTAAGGCAAATTCAATTTCATTTTTTGTAAAGTCTCCCTCGGGGCCTATTAAAATGATCTGCGCATTGGTGGCGCTGTTTATCGCGTCATTTAGATCCACCTTTGCTTCATGGGCGCAATGCGCAATAAACTTTTGGGCATGATGGGATTGATTAATGATCCCATTTAATGGCTGCGCTTCATATAATTCAGGGAGCCATGATTGTTGTGATTGCAACATTGCGCTCACCAGAATATTTTTCATTCTATCAAAACGAAAATGAAGTTTCTCGGTTCTTTCGCAGATCATCGGGATAATTTCAGTGACTCCCAATTCAGTCGCTTTCTCCAGAAACCATTCAAAGCGATTTGTATTTTTCAAAAGTGAAATAGCAATGGAAATTTTTCTTAAGCCCTGAGCTTTGCGGTTTATCTCTTTAACCCTGACAACACATTTTTTTTTGTGATCATCTGCAATTACGCAGGTAAGGAGATTTCCTTTCCCGTCAGTTAATAGCAGTTCTTCATTGATCTGCATCCGCAGAGACTGGACAATATGTTTTGATGCGTCTTCATCAAGAGTTATTAACGTATGCACATCACCGGTGGTCTCAGTATAAAAAAAAGGAAGTTCCATATAGAGGAAGATGTGGTAATTGCTGATTTAGGGATTTATCGATTTCGAAAATCTTATTTTGATTTTAAATAGACCAAATCTAAAAATCCCAGATGACAGGATCAGAGATCTCAGAACGGTGTCTCTTCGTCATCACCAAAGAGCAGGTCATTCATTTTGCTTTCCGTCTGTATATATAGTTTAGCACCGCTGTTTTCATCATCCGGAACCGGTTTCCAATTCCCTGGCGGCAAACCGGTAGTGCCAAAATTATTACCGTCTTCTTCAATAAATTTTTGAATATGCAGCAGGGCTTTCAGCTTAATGGTTTCCAATGAACCGTTACGGTGCTTGGCAATACGAACATGCGTTTCGCCCTTATTGCTTTCGCCCATTTCATTGGCATTGATATCATAATATTCTGGACGATATAAAAACATCACCATGTCCGCATCTTGCTCAATTGCTCCAGACTCACGCAGATCGCTCAGTTGCGGCATCTTGCTCCCTTCTTTTCTTTTTTCAACTTCACGACTTAACTGTGAAAGCGCTATGATCGGAACCTGTAACTCTTTAGCCAATCCCTTTAAATCTCTTGATATGCGACTGATTTCCTGCTCACGGTTTGTATTCCGGTTCTCGCCGGTTCCACTCATCAATTGCAGGTAATCAATAATGATCAATCCAACATTATGTTTGTTCTTTAGTCGTCTGCATTTTGCGCGTAGTTCGAAAATATTCAGCGCAGCAGTGTCATCAATAAAGATCGGGGCTTGCGCCAGGCGTTGAATCCCTTTGGCATACAATTGTTTCATTTCATGCTCCTGCAATCTTCCGCGGGCAATCTTTTCCAACCATATTTCACTTTCAGCAGATAATATTCTTTGCACTAGTTGTCCAGCGCTCATTTCAAGACTAAAAAATCCAACCGCAGTGGGTTTTGTTGGATGCAATGCTGCATGACGAGCGAGATTTAATGCAAATGCCGTTTTACCCACAGAAGGACGCGCGGCAAGAATAATCAGATCCGTAGGTTGCCAACCATAAGTAACATGATCGAGCGAAGCAAAACCCGTGGGCACGCCGGTTACATCCTCATTTTTATTGCGCAGATCTTCGATACGTTGAATGGTTTTTACAAGAACCGTATCAATGCTGTCAAAATTTTTGCGAAGATGGTTATTGGTAATCTCAAATAATTTACTTTCCGCATCATCTAGCAAATCAAAAACATCGGTGCTGTCTTCATAAGCATCGCCAATAATTTCTCCACTAATGCGGATCAATTCGCGTTGAATGAATTTTTGCAAAACGATGCGTGAATGCGTTTCAATATTGGCTGCAGAAACAACCGTGTTTGTAAGTCGCGTTACAAAATAGGCGCCACCCACTTTATCCAATTCTTCCCGCGATTTCAACTCTTCAGACACCGTTAAAATGTCTATCGGCTGACTTTTTTGCGTAAGCGATTGCATCGCTTTAAAAATCTGCTGATGACTTTCGACATAAAAATGTTCCGGTTTTAAAATTTCGGCAACGGTATCAAAAGCACTTTTCTCCAACATAATCGCTCCAAGCACGGCTTCTTCCAAATCTTTAGCTTGTGGGGGTATTTTTCCGTAAACCATGGTGCTCAAATCAATGGCAGGTCTGCGTCTTTGCTTTCGGTCTGTAAGGTTAGTAATCTCCATTATTGTCTTCAAAAAAGAATTAAAAAAATTTGTGTCCGGCCCTTTGTAATTCTATTAAGGAGCACAGCGTCGCACTCTTGTACTAAAATATTCGCATGCGTTTTTGGCAGCTCGTGCATCATTTCTATCGTTCATGATATTTTTCATTTTGCTGTAATTCATTTTGCATTTTGCTTTTCTGCTTTCAATCATGCAGACGAAAATACCACTTGGTTAAATCGTCTGATTCTTTAACCAGGCTCGTGGGGGTTAGTGTTCAGCTTTGTATTAAGAAAATGTTACGCCACTGTGAACGAAATGTTACCCTAGAGTCAGGAAGGCGAATATAAAATTGAAATCAACGTTCAAGAAAAATTTTTTGTTCTTATATTTCTCCTAAAGAAATCTACATAGTTATTCCCGCTAATACAAAGCTTGTTCACAGTACTTACAAACCTATCCACAATTTAAAAAAGTTTTTACCATTTTTTCTATTTTAATAACAACATGATGTGCAAAAAAATGTCAAAAAAAAATTTTGCCAGGTTGCCGAGAAACCAGAATGACACTTCAGGCATTTTCAAAAAATATCATTTTGCCAAAATGCAACAGCCCGCTGTATTTGCGGGCTGCTGAAAAATCAAGAAATCAAATTTTATTGATGCTGGTCTTTGTTTTTGTCCTGGTCTTTTTGTTTATCGGTCGCCGCTTGAAGCTTTTTGTCCGATTGTTTATTTGGCCGGTTAAACTGCTTGTTTTTCTGATTGGCGTTAACGCCATTTGGATTATTCTGTGCTTGATTATTTCCTGTCCGGTTGTTTGGATTATTGCCAGCAGGATTACCATTGTTCGTGGGCCGCTGATTTTGATTATTATTCTGTGATGTAGTGTTGGCCGGGCGATTAAACTGATTATTATTGGGCACAACATTATTCTTTGGTTGCGGCTGTTGTGTAACCGGAGTATTTTTTACCGGCTGATTTTGATTATTATTCTGCGATGTGGTGTTGCCCGGGCGGTTAAACTGGTTATTATTGGGCACAACATTATTGTTTGGTTGAGGCTGTTGCGTAACCGGAGTATTTCTTACCGGCTGATTATTGTTGAACCGGTTATTATCCGTATTGCTGTTAGTCGTGTTATTAGCAGGTTGCTGATTGTTATTGAAATTATTCGGTCTGTTATTTTGCTGGTTCGCCGGCTGTTGATCATTATTTGATCTGTTATTGTTATTTGACCTGTTTTCATTATTTGCCGGCTCCTGTCTTACATTGTTATTTGCAGGCGTTGTATTGTTGTTTGTATTCTGCTGCGGATTTTCCTGCCTGTTAATTGTAGATCTTAAATTACCAAGTGGAGTGACCCGTGTTGGCGCGATTCTTTGTTGATTGTTATTATTGGCATTATTATTCGCATTTGCATTAACATGGGGACGATAAATATTCAATTGCCCATTATTGAATTGTTCTCCGGGAGTATTTGACTGACGCACCGTTGCTGGTCTTACTGTTGTTCCGGTATATCGTGACACTTCACGGGGATCGGGACCCGAAATATAATTGTTCCGGATATTATTGTTTACGGTAGTCCTGTTGCTATTGATATTGGTATTGTTAACCGTGTAATTATTATTGATAACCGTGGTGTTATTGATAATGGTTACATTTCTGGTCTCATTTACATAGTAATTGCTTACCGACGGACTCGAAACATATTGATGCGGAACAAAACACCAGTAACTTGACGGAGGATTATATGATGAAACGGCAACGCCCACTGTTACATTCGGACCTAAGGGAGCCCAGCCATAATAATCAGCGCTCTGTCTCCAGCTAACCCAAGCAGGCGCCCATTGGTATCCAGGAATCCACATCCATCCATACATCGGGTCCATAAACCATCTGCCGTAATGGAATGCTGCCCATCCCCAATTATAGCCTGATGACCATGTCCATCCATCTTCTGTATAAACCCATTGACCGTTTGTCGCATATGGTTTAAATCCCGGTCCAACATTGGGCATCCATACATAACCATATTCAGGATAATCTATCCATTGTCCGTAAGGACTTAATTCATCATAAAAGGTTTGATAAGTTACCGTAGGTGGCTCCTCCATTGCCGGCGGCGGTGGATTTTGCACTACATAAGTGGGTCCGCAACTTGCAAAAAAAATAGCTATTGCAATAATTGCGCAAAGGTGTTTTTTCATACGTAAATTTTAAGTTGTCAAAATTACTTCTTTCTTATTGCATAATTCATGCTAAAAATCATTTCTACAAAACTACCAGCATTAAATTTTTTGTGAAAAGAAACGCCCGCGACCGGCAGGCGTTTCACCATCTCCAATTGATGGCCTTGTTATTCTCTATCTATAAAACTATTTTTGTTTTCTATTAAAAATCCTGTTCGGAGAAAAGCTTCCAGCCGAAGCAAAAGAACGAGGGGCTGGCTGAACCTGGTGCGTTACTGTTCTTTGCTGAGCCGGCTGGCCTTGACGATATGCATTGCCGTTAGAAGGCATGACCGGCATTGTTCTGGCAACCGGTGATTGAAATGCAGGTCTTGAATTATTCATTACCGGCGAAGTATTGCGATTTTGCGCCTGGCGTTGAAATACATTATTGCTTGCATTGTTATTGACCACCGGTGCACTGTTCCGGTATTGCGCCTGCCGCTGAACAACATTGCTATTATTACCACTGAAAAAACTTCTTCTGTTATCTTCATTCCGGTTGATGTCAGGACGATTATTATTGATGATCTGTGTTGTTCTTGCCTGAGCATTATTATTGGTAACTGGCTGCGTTGGACCGTTGAACTGTTGCCTGTTTGACGGGGCAAATCTTTGCTGTGCATTATTTGAAATGGCTGTAGCATTCACTCTTGGTCTGAATATGCGTAGTTCCGTATTATTGATCTGCACATTTCCCGGACGATCATTATTTCTGATCGCTAAGGGACGAATGGTATTGTGGGTGAACTGTTCTACTTCTCTCACATTCGGTCCTGCCGCAAAAAACCTGTTCGTACGATTATTGATATTGACCCTGTTATTGATTATGGTGGTATTATTAATTATCGTTGTGTTCCGGCTTGCATTCACAAAATAATTATTGACATAAGGACTTGAAATATATTGATGGGGTACAAAACACCAATAGTTTACCGGAGGATCATATGAATCTATTGAAATGCTGAAGTTCACGTCAGGCATCAATGGAGCCCATCCATAATAATCATTGCTGCTTCTCCAGCTAACCCAGGCGGGCGCCCATTCATAGCCGGGAACCCACATCCAGCCATAATAATTATCATATAACCAACGACCGTAGTGGAATGCAGCCCATCCCCAACTATAATCGGAAGCCCATGTCCATCCCATATCCGTATAAACCCAATGCCCGTTCGTTGCATATGGTCTAAAATCGCTGCCAACAGATGGCTGCCATACATAACCGTAATTGGGATAATTTATCCATTGCCCGTAAGGACTCAGGTCATCATAAAATGTTTGATAAGAAACATCATCAGACTGATAAGCATTATCATTCTGGTAAGTTTGATATTCATCTGATGAAGCAACCTGGCTATAGGTGGTGCATGCGGTTAATTGAATTGTTGTAACAATTAATCCAAAGAGTATAATTTTTTTCATAATTCAATTTTTAAGTGAGTAATTATAAATCAGACTTACTGAAAAACACGAAGTGTAATTCATTGTCGGGCTTTAACTTTTGTTTATCCAAAAAAAATTCACATTTTATTGCCTGGAAATTTTCAATCTCAAAGCATATTCTTAAAAAACTATCTTTGCACACCAAGAAAAATTGTATAAATGACTATTAGCTATAATTGGCTTTGCGATTATTTACCGGTAAAAGTTGATCCTGAAAAGTTATCCCTGATACTTACTTCTGTTGGACTTGAAGTCGAAAGTTTGGAGAGATATGAATCAATAAAAGGAAGTCTGGCAGGATTGATCGTTGGAGAAGTCCTCAGTTGCGAAAAACATCCCAACTCGGATAAGCTGAAACTTACCACAGTTAATATCGGCGATGGTAAACCTTTGCAAATTGTTTGCGGTGCGCCAAATGTAGCGGCTGGACAAAAAGTAATTGTTGCAAAACCAGGCGTTACCATTTTTCCCATAAAGCACGAGCCATTAACATTACAAGTTGCCAAAATAAGAGGTGTTGAAAGTTTTGGAATGATCTGCGCAGAAGATGAAATCGGGTTAAGTGAAAATCATGCAGGCATTTTAATTCTCTCTTCAGATGCAATTGTTGGCGCTCCCGCTACCAACTACTTTGAACCATATGAGGATTTTATTTACGAAATCGGGTTAACCCCAAATCATATGGATGCCATGAGCCATATAGGTGTGGCGCGTGATGTTTGCGCTTATCTTTCCCATCATGAAAACAAAGTATTAAAACCAAAATATCCATATCCCGATAACCTAAAGGTTGCAGATAATAGCGTGTCCATTTCCGTTAGTATCGAAAATAACAATGGCTGCCAGCGCTATTCCGGTTTGAGCTTAAAAAATATAATTATCAAAGAATCCCCAAAATGGATGCAGGATAAATTAAATGCAATTGGCGTTCGTCCGATCAATAATATCGTGGACATTACCAATTTTGTGCTGCATGAAACCGGGCAGCCGCTTCATGCATTTGATGCAGATGAAATAACAAGCAAAAAGATCGTTGTAAAAAATTTACCTGAAGGAACTCCATTCATCACCCTGGATGAAAAAGAAAGAAAATTAAGTGCCGCCGATCTGATGATTTGCAATGGCAATGAACCGATATGTATTGCAGGCGTATTTGGCGGATTGAAAAGCGGGATAAAATCAACGACAAAGAATATTTTTTTGGAAAGCGCTTATTTTAACCCAATTGATATTCGTAAGACTTCCGTAAAACACGGATTGCGAACCGACGCAGCCAGCAGGTTTGAAAAAGGAACGGACATTTCCAATACGGTAAACGTCTTAAAAAGAGCAGCATCATTAATCCAAGAATTGGCAGCGGGAGAAATTGCGTCTGATATCATTGATTTGTACCCGGATCCAAAAGAAAAAATCATTATCGATCTAAAATATGAATATCTAAAAAAGTTAAGCGGAAAGAATTATCGCCACGATTCAATAAAAAAAATATTATCAAGTCTGGATTTTGAAATAATACAAGAAAACGAAGGTGAAATATATGTTGCTGCCCCGCATCATAAACCAGATATCACTCTGGCAGCGGATCTTGTAGAAGAGATCATGCGCATTGATGGTTTGGATAATATTGAAATCCCATCCACCATTTCCATTTCCCCTTCAACGGAAACAGAAATCAATAAAGCCGCTTATAAAGAAAAAATAAGCAATTATCTATCGTCAGTTGGCTTTAATGAAATACTGACCAACTCCATAACCAACAGCGCCTATTTCTCTGAAAACGAAATGAAGGGAACTGTAAAAATGATCAATAATCTCAGCGCGGAATTAAATGTCCTGCGCCCTTCTATGCTGGAAACCGGGCTTGAATCGGTTTCCTTTAATCTCAACCGAAAGAATCAAAATCTTCGTTTTTTTGAATTTGGTAAAACCTACAGCACGTCAGGAATTGGCAAATATGTTGAAAATGAACATTTGTGCTTGTTCATAACCGGTAAACTTGAAGAAGATTCATGGAAATCAAAATCAACAGAATCTGATATTTTTTATTTAAAAGGGATTTGTGAAAAAATATTCAGTTTATTAAATGCAGAAACTTCGGATTTCACCATTGATGAAAATGAAAAATTCACCAGCAGTCTTTCCTGCAAAATAAAAGGCGAAACCGTCTTGAATTTCGGGATTGTAAAACAGTCAGTTTTACAAACATTCAGTATAAAACAACCGCTTTGTGTTGCTGATTTCAATTGGTATAAATTGATGGATCTATTAAGCAGCAATAAAATTGAATTCAAAGAACTTCCCAAACAACTTCCTGTTTACAGGGATCTGGCTATCGTTGTTGATAAATCTTTACCGTATGCAGCAGTTGAAGATTCAATACAAAAAATTAATTTACCTAAATTACACAGCATTAAGCTTTTTGATATTTTTGAAAGTGAGAAATTGGGAACGAACAAAAAATCGCTTGCGCTAAGTTTTGTTTTTCGTAATGAGGAAAAGACTTTTACCGATAAAGAAGTTGATGAAATGATGAATAAAATAATGCTAACTTTAGAAAAAGCCGTGGGTGCTGAAATAAGAAAATAATTCAAAATAATTATAATGAGCGACCTTGAACAACAACTAAAACAGGTTCACGAAAAACTTCTGCTATTGGTAAAGCAATACCATGCATTGCAAAAAGAAAATAGCAAGTTGAAAGATGAGTTGAATGAAACCAAGCTCCGTAATAATACACATACTGAAGAATTAGACCGCCTTCATCAACGCGCACAGATTTTACAGTCTTCAAAAAATGAAATGAATGAGGCAGAAAAAAAGGCGTTCGAAAAACGCCTTAATAATTACGTAAAAGAAATTGACCGCTGCATTGCGTTGCTGAACGAATAGTTCAAACGCGTTTTACTATTCGCATCTTTGTTTCATCAGCACCTCTTGATACTTCGAGGGTGTAAACACCGTAAGGCAAATCGTTGAGGCCATTCCAATTAAAAACCTGTTGATCATTTTGCGCTTCTGTTTCCAATGCGCTGCACACACTTCCTTTATCATCTTTCAACACCGCTTTTAACAAGCATTTTTGTGGGTCGTCAACTTCAAATGTCAATCGGTCAATAAAAACCGATGATCTGATTTTTAGTAACATGATCTGGTTGGGGGTTTAGTAGTTGCAAACATTTTTTATAGGGTAAATAATTAAATTATTGCAATCAAAAGTTCTTTAACTTAGAACTATGTTTCGACTGGATAAGGTCTGTTAATAACTAGTGAATAAATTTAAAACAACTATTTTAACTATGCAAGAATTAATCCCGATAAATGTTGTGATTGGCGACAGGACCTACCGGATAAAGATCCAATCACCGGATGAAGAGTTGGTAAGAAAGACGCTCAAAACGATCAACGATAAGATCATTGAATTCAAAACCCAGTTTGCCGGCAAAGATATGCAGGACTATATCGCCATGGTCTTGCTCTGGTATGCCACCCAATTGCCTGCGGATAATGAGCATTCACCCAATGCCGCTTTACTTGAGATAGTCAAAAAGATGGAAGTTCAGCTTGAAAAAGCCTTGTAAAGGCTTATTTTTCTTCAATTTGCTCTCCAAAATTTTGTAACTTCGCCAATTCGCACATTTTCATGCATCCACAGACATGAATATAAACCATATGATTGTAAACTTATTAAATCTTAAACTTAATGGATCCAAATATATTATCCATCATAATTGGACTTGCAGCGCTAATTATTGGAATTGTAGCGGGTAAAATTATATTCGCCAAAAACACAAAAAAACAAGTAGAAGAAGCTGATTTACAAAGTAAAAAATTAATCGCAGACGCACAGTCAACTGCAGAGACCCTTAAAAAAGAAAAGATTTTAGAAGCCAAAGAAAAATTTGTCCAGCTAAAATCGGAGTATGATAAGGAGGTGATGGAAAGAAGTAGGAAGCTGGGGGAATCTGAGACTAGGATAAAACAAAAAGAGCAGGGACTAAATCAGAAATCAGAAAATCTTGACAGGCAACTCAAGGAAAATGATGCCATTAAAGATAACCTCAACAGACAAATAGAAGTTGTTAACCAGAAGCGTACGGAACTGGAAAAACACCAGGAAGAACATATCCGACGCCTGGAAAAAATCTCAGCATTAAGTGCAGAAGAGGCCAAAAGTCAGCTCATAGAAAGCCTTAAACAGGAGGCACAAACACAGGCCTTAAGCATTCAGCAAGAAATTATCGATGATGCCAAACAGCGGGCAAATAAAGAAGCGCGGAAGATAATTATACAAAGTATCCAGCGCACAGCTGCCGAGCAGGCCATTGAAAATTCCATTACCGTATTCAACCTGGAAAGCGATGAAATTAAAGGGCAGATCATCGGCCGCGAAGGCAGAAATATTCGCGCTATAGAAGCAGCTACCGGTGTTGACCTGATCGTAGATGATACTCCGGAAGCCATCGTACTTTCGTCTTTTGACCCCCTACGCAGGGAAATAGCCAGACTTTCACTGACAAGATTAGTGGCAGATGGTAGAATTCACCCGGCAAGAATTGAAGAAGTGGTAGAAAAAACACGTAAACAGATCGAAGAACAAATTGCAGATATAGGAGAACGCACAGTGATCGAATTGGGCATTCATGGTTTACATAAGGAACTCGTGCGCATCGTGGGAAAAATGCGCTTCCGTTCATCTTATGGACAAAACTTATTGATGCATAGCCGCGAAGTGGCTAATTTATGCGGAATAATGGCGACGGAATTAGGATTAAACCCTAAACTGGCAAAACGCGCCGGTTTGCTGCATGATATCGGGAAAGTGCCTGATGAGGAAACAGAATTAAGCCATGCGCTATTGGGAATGAAACTCGCCGAAAAATATGGAGAAAACCCGGCCGTGGTGAATGCAATTGGCGCCCATCACGATGAAGTGGAAATGCAGTATGTCATTTCCCCCATCGTTCAGGCCTGCGATGCCATCAGCGGAGCAAGACCAGGTGCAAGAAGAGAAATAATGCAGCAGTATCTGCAAAGGATCAAAGATTTAGAAAATCTCGCCATGAGCTATCCGGGCGTAGAAAAGGCATATGCCATCCAGGCCGGAAGAGAACTCAGGGTGATTGCTGAAGCCGATAAGGTCAGCGACGTTGACAGCGCGAGATTAAGCTTTGAAATCGCCCAGAAAATACAAACTGAAATGACTTACCCTGGGCAGATCAAAGTAACTGTTATAAGGGAAAAAAGAACGGTTACCGTTGCGCGATAGTAAAAAATCGAGGATATTTTTATTTTGAAATTCTTCTTAATCATTTACCTTTGCAGTCCTTAAAAATTTTGTTATGAGCACAGCAGTAGCATTTGTACATGAACAACTAACTGGTAAAAAGGAGTTTCCGAAATTTAAAGCCGGTGATAACGTTACCGTAAATTATAAAATCATTGAAGGAAACAAAGAACGAATTCAGGGGTTCAAAGGTGATGTTATAAAACGCCAGGGAGTTGGTTATACAGCTACTTTCACTGTTCGCAAGATTTCTGATGGTGTTGGTGTTGAAAGAACTTTCCCCTTGCTTTCTCCAAACATCGAATCAATAGAGTTAAATAAAGCAGGCAGGGTCCGCAGGGCAAAATTGTATTTTCAGCGTGAAAGAAGCGGCAAGACTGCACGTATTAAAGAAAAAAGATTTTAGGATTTATCTGAACTTCAGCTCCTTGAATCTGTTAAATGTATTTTGCTTATTGATTTTCTTTTTTACCTTTATGTTACACAATTAAATTGTAGGTTATGGGAGATTTATTTAGCGGTCCGCACATTATACTTATCGCATTGGTAGTGCTACTTTTATTTGGTGGGAAAAAGATCCCTGAATTAATGCGAGGTTTAGGAAGAGGAATCAGAGAATTTAAAGATGCTAAAGACAATGTAAAAAGAGAGATTGAAGATCATATGAAAGATGATAATTCAAACAATCCGGGTTCAGGTTCAAACAAACAAGTTTCCTCTAACTCTTCAGTTAATAATTAAAATTATTTTACTCATTAATGGGTAATAAAACCTCGCAATTAATTTCTGCGGGGTTTTCTTTTTATTTGCAATATTTTTATACCCAATGTATCTTCTTTTTTCATGAAATTATTTAACAGAAATGCAAAAGGCGGCACCAGAGGCGAGATGTCATTCATTGAGCATCTGGATGAATTAAGAGGACATCTTTTTAAATCCGCGATCGCTGTTGTAATTGGCGCAATCATAATGGCCGTCTATAATAATTTCATCGTAAAGAAAATATTGATGGGTCCTACCCATGGCGATTTTCCAACTTATGGTGTTTTATGCAAATTAAGTCGGCGATTGGGCCTTGGCAGTAAACTTTGCATGGAGCAGATAAATGTAAAAATGCAAAGTACGGCTGTCGCCGGACAATTCGATGTATATTTCAATATCCTTTTAATAGGCGGTTTTATCATCGCATTTCCCTATGTGTTTTGGCAATTCTGGAAGTTCACCAAGCCAGCACTGACTGCCAAAGAATTAAAAAATACCAGGGGAGTAATTTTTTGGGTCTCCTTGCTTTTTTTTACAGGAGTATTTTTTGGATACTTTGTAATCGCTCCCTACACCATCAACTTTTTTTCCAAATTTTCTATTGACGATAATATTCAAAATATCTGGACAATAGGCAGTTATTTTAATACCATCGTGCCGCTGATATTGGGCGCCGGGCTCGCCTTTCAGCTTCCCTTGGTGATGTATTTTCTGGCTAAAGTTGGAGTGGTAAGCTCCGCCTACTTACGCCGTGTTCGGAAGTATGCGATTCTCATTATGCTGATCGTTGCGGGCATCATCACACCGCCGGATATGCTGAGCCAGATAGTTTGCACGATCCCGTTAATGCTTCTTTATGAAATTAGTGTCTGGTTATGCGTCAAAGTAGAAAAAAGACAAAAAAAAGAGGATGCTGAATGGCAATAAACTGATCATCTAAAAATTAATCCTAAAAAAAAATTTACTTGTGTTTTCTTTCCGTTCAATAAAAGACTATCATATTTTTTTACAAAATAATGTTGATGGATGTAGCATTGCCGTGAAGCATTACCTGTCAAAAATTGAAGAAAAAAAACACCTGAATTCATTTGTTGAAGTTTATGCAGAAGAGGCAATAAAGAAAGCCGAACAATTAGATGAAAAAAGAAAAGAAGGAAAACCGTTAGGAGAATTACACGGAGTGGTGGTCGCCTTAAAAGATATCATTTCCTACAAGGATCACAAACTTTCTGCATCATCAAAAATTCTTGAAAACTTTACCGCAATTTACCATGCGACCGTTGTTGAAAGATTATTGGCAGCAGATGCAATAATTATCGGAAGAAATAATTGCGACGAATTTGCAATGGGTTCAACCAATGAAAACTCGGTCTATGGAAAAGTTTTAAATGCAGCAGATGAAACAAGAGTCCCTGGTGGCTCTTCCGGAGGTTCTGCGGTTTCCGTGCAGGCGGGTTTGTGTATGATCAGCCTTGGAAGTGATACCGGCGGTTCTGTTCGCCAACCAGCAGATTTTTGCGGTATCATCGGTTTAAAACCAACATACGGTCGAGTGTCCAGATATGGGTTGATAGCATATGGATCCTCTTTTGATCAAATAGGGATTTTTGGAAACAATATTCCCGACGTTGCCTTGGCGCTGAATGTAATCGGCGGACACGATGAACTTGATGCTAGTTCCTCGTTGGTTGAACAGGAAGAATATCAAAACCAAATCGAAAAGACCCCTCCCAAAACATTGCGGGTAGGATACCTAAAAGATGCTTTTAACCATGAAAGCCTGGATTCAGAAATGAAAACCAAACTCATCGATTTCATAAAAACTCAGGTCTCAAAAGACTTTACTGTCGAAGAGGTTGATTTTGAATATCTTGATTATATCGTGCCTGCATATTATGTATTGACAACAGCCGAAGCCTCCTCTAATCTTTCCCGATTTGATGGAGTGAAATATGGCTTCCGGACCCTGGAAAAAGACATTTCGTTAAAAGAATTGTATAAAAAAACGCGCTCCCAGGGCTTCGGGAAGGAAGTAAAACGACGTATCTTATTGGGAACCTTTGTGTTAAGTGCAGGTTATTACGATGCCTACTTTACAAAAGCCCAGCAAGTTAGAAAAATGTTAATAGAAAAAACAAAATTGATTTTCAACGATTTAGATATTTTAATTCTCCCGACATCTCCTTCTCCCGCCTTCAAAATTGGTGATAAAATCGACGACCCAATTGCTATGTATCTCGCTGATATATATACCGTTTATGCCAATCTTGTCGGAATTCCTGCTATTTCACTCCCCCTTTTTCTTCATTCAAATGGCATGCCTTTTGGTATACAGGCTATGACAAGCCAATTTAAAGAATTATCTTTATTCCAGTTCTCGCATCATCTGATGCAACAATATAAGTCCTACGAAAATCCTACTTTATGAGAACAGGAATTTGATGACTCGGTTTACTTACGCTGTAAGTTTCTTAATCCACACTATGAAAAATGATACGTCCATTTAACTGGATATTTTGTATCATTAAAATACTGAAAATGAACACTAAAAGACTTTTATTGTTTAGTATCAGCTTATGCATTTTTTCTTTATTAATTGCCAGAGATGGCTTAAAAAAGAAAAGCGCAAAGGCACATTCTCACCGAGATACTAATCAGGCCTATACATCCACTGAAGACTCTACCAATTCGGCTAATAATGGCTTTAAAGACCTCTTTATAAGCAATTTTATGGTGGGTGAATCCGGGGCAAGGATCAATCCTAAAGCCTTGAGTTTTGTCCAGGACTATATGGAAAAAAATACAAAGGACCTGCAGGCTGTAAGAGCCAAAGGAAAATATTATTTCCCTATGATTGACGGTATTTTATCAAAATACGGACTTCCGGGCGAGTTAAAATACCTTGCTGTAATAGAATCAGAATTAAAACCCTCTGCCCGCTCCTGGGTTGGTGCCGTTGGCCCATGGCAATTAATGCCGCAAACCGCACGTCAATTAGGATTGAAAGTCAGCAGAAGAAATGATGAAAGAAAGAATTACTACAAAAGCACGGTTGCTGCGGCAAAATACCTGCGTGACCTGTATGGCGAATTTGGAGACTGGTTATTGGTTATCGCTGCATATAATGGCGGAACAGGAAATGTTTATAATGCCATGAGAAAAAGTGGAAGTCAAAACTTTTGGAAGCTTCAATACTTTCTGCCTACAGAGTCAAGGAATCATGTAAAGAAATTCATCGCAACGCATTATATTTTTGAAGGACAAGGCGGAGTAACCACCTTGACCAAAGATGAAGCAACGGAGCAATTATCCGGTTCAGCAATGTATGTCTTCTACAGAAATCTTTCTAAAGATGAGATAGCTGAGGCTAAAACCATTGCTATCTCCGGTAAATATCTTTCAAACATCATTGCCAAATATGTAGTAATGGATATCGATGAGTTCAACCGGTATAACCCGGATTTTGATAAGATCATGGCGGGGAATAACAATACTTACGATTTGAAACTACCGGCAGATAAAATGGAATTATTTGCTTCTAACAAATACCAGATCTTAAGTGAATCGGTTCAATTGCTGATCGAAGAAACGCCATCTCCATCCGATAGCACGACGGACAAAACTTTGGGAGCTCTTGCTAAGACAACGCCTTCAAAATAAAAATTCATTTACCATATTCAAAAGTATTGACTAACCAGTCAATACTTTTTTTATTGATGACATCTTCAATAAACATTCTTCATACTCATTTACCGGATCGCTGTAAAACGTAATTCCGGAGCCAACCAGAAAGGAAAGATATTCTTTTGCCCCATTATAAAAGATGCTTCGGATAACTACATTAAAATCAAAATTCTTTTTTGGATCAAGGTATCCAACAGCCCCCGAAAAGACCCCCCGTTTTGTTTTTTCGTATTGTTCGATCAATTGCATTACCTTTTTCTTTGGAGCCCCTGTCATGGATCCCATCGGAAATGTTGCCTTAATAATATCAATCCAATCGGTATTATCTTTCAATTTTCCGGTAACCGAAGAAATCATATGATGCAGTTGAGGAAAACTATAGACCCCAAACAATTCATCGACAACCACAGAACCTTCCTTGCAGATCTTTGAAAAATCATTTCGCACCAAATCAACAACCATCACGTTCTCCGAACGATCTTTTTTACTGTGAAATAATCTCTCCTTGTTTAATTCATCTGCATTCATATCATCAAAATTTTTTTGCCAGGTCCCTTTTATGGGTTGTGAAAGAAGGTCTTCACCTACTCTTTTGAGATATCTTTCAGGACTCGCACAAATCAGATATCGATCATTGACCCGATAAAAGGCAGAAAATGGATTAGGAGAAATTTCCGTCAAGAGATCATAAATCGTCAGTGCATCAATGGCTATTTTTTCAACAAAAAATTCCTGGCAAAAATTGATTTCATAGCAATCACCCCGAAGAATATGCTTCCGTAATAATTCAACCGTTTCAATATATTCTTGTTTTGAAAATTTCGATTCAATTGAAATATGATCAAAAAAAACTTCTTTACTCTTGATAAGATCACAGGCAATGATATCATCCAAAATATGATCATGAGCATGGTCAAAACAGCCAATATTGATCTTATTTTTACTGAGTTCGATAATGATTTCGGGAACGAAAAAAAATAGATCCGGAAACCCAATATGATCTGGGTTTTCTGAAACAAGATCTTCTATTTCATTTTTCAGGTCATAACTGAAATGCCCGAAAAGCCAATCATTGTACCTGGCAGAAAAATCTTTTAATTGCGCTAATGCGTTTCCGGCATCAGCAGATAAAAAATCCAAAGCACCGACGGCTAGCAAACACTCATGTGAGTGATGAGGAGACGGGTATTGGTGATTATCTAAGAAACAAAAAATGTTGAACCTTTTAGCCCAGTTCAACATTTTCAATTTTATGAGTGCATAATCAGCTATGGGAAACGAAACAAATATTCTCTTCACTATGGTTGTTAGACTTATTAAGCCAACTAAAAATCATCTTCTTCTTCTTCATCAAAGCTGTCTTCTCCAAATAAATCAAGATCTTTAAAGTCTTCATCAAACTCCAGATCATCCCCACCCTTGCCGGTCTTTTTTGCAGGACTGGTACTACCTTTTTTCGCCTTTGATTTTGGTACGTCGAATTCATCAAAGTCAGGATCCCATTCTTCTTCTTCCTCCACCTTGTCCCATTCATCCACTTCATCTTCCTCTCCGTCAAAATCATCCTCCTCATCTTCCTCTTTCTTACTTTTTGAAGACGGGGCAGCAGTTTTCTTCGATGATGTTTTAGCAACACTCAAATCATCATCTTCATCCTCATCATCATCATCAACTTGCTTTTTTGATTTTGCAGTTGACTTACCTGAATTTTCCTTCGGAGATTGAGGTGCAGATTTCTTTATGTTCTTTTTATCCTTATCAGATTTAGAGGCCATATTCTAAATAAGATTTATTGTAAAATTTCAGCGAAGTTTTTAATTAGCCAAATTTTTTTTGAAAAAATTCTATACATTCTCGATCAACTGCTCGCGACCCGGTCCATTGGAAATATAAGCAATAGGCACGCCAAGAAATTTGTTAATAAATGCAACATATTCTTTCATTGGTTCGGGCAATTTATTGCAATCTACAACAGAACTGGTATTTGTATTCCATCCGGCAAATGTTTTTAACTGCGGCTCAATATTAAGCTTGTTCATTTGAAAGGGCACTTCTTCGGTCAGTTGTTCACCAATTTTATATGCCACGCAAACTTTTAATTCATTAAAGCTATCCAATACATCGGCTTTTGTCATCACTATTTTGGTGACGCCATTGATCATGCAGGCAAATTTTAAGGCAATAAGATCTATCCACCCGCAACGTCGCGGTCTGCCTGTTGTCGCCCCGAATTCACTGCCAATTTTCCTGAGCTCCTCACCAGTAGCATCGTGCAATTCGGATGGGAATGGACCACTCCCCACCCTGGTGCAATAGGCTTTACTTACACCAATCACGTCTTTTATTTTTTGCGGCGCAACGCCCAAGCCCGTGCAAACAGCAGCAGATATGGTGTTGGATGAGGTTACAAATGGGAAAGTGCCAAAATCAACATCCAGCATACTGCCCTGCGCTCCCTCGGCCAGTACCCGCTTCCCCTGTTGAATCTTATCATTGATAAAATATTCACCATTTACAATCTTAAAGGAGCGCATGAATTCCAGCGCTTCAAAAAACTCTTCCTCCCACTCCGTAATATCTTCATGAAAATTTAATCCGTCCAGTAGTTTTTGGTGTTTTAAACGGAGCCTGATGTACTGCGTTGTAAAACTCTTATCAAGCAAATCCCCAACGCGCAATCCATTTCGTCCGGTTTTATCCATGTAAGCTGGGCCAATCCCTTTTAATGTTGAACCAATTTTCTCGTTTCCTTTCGATGTTTCGGAAGCCTTATCCAGCGCGCGATGCGTAGGAATTATAATATGCGCGCGTTGTGAAATGAATAAATTTTTTCGGTAATCAACCCCGAATGCAGCCACAGATTCACATTCTCTTTTTAATGTTATTGGATCGAGCACAACACCATTACCAATTAGGTTGATCGTTTTTTCGTGGAAGATCCCAGAGGGAATCTGATGCAGGACGATCTTCTTCCCTTCTACATAAAGTGTATGACCAGCATTTGGTCCGCCTTGAAAGCGCGCGATCATATCATACTTCGGGGCAAAATAATCAACGATCTTCCCTTTCCCTTCATCACCCCACTGAAGACCTAAAATAACATCAACCATGTAAATAATTTTGAGAACGCAGCAAAAATAGGAGAAATGAATTTGCTTAACGAATTGATTTTTTAAGATGATTTAAACATTTTCCGTATCAAACCTGTCGACGGTTTGAATACCGCTGAGTTGTTTCAACCGATGCACCAATTCATCCAGTTCTTCTTTATCGTGAACATAGATTTTTATGTTCCCCTCGAACAAACCTTCTTTCGCTTCGATGGTAATGGCATTAATGTTCAGTTTCAATTCACCCGAAATCAAATTGGTGATCTTATTGACCACGCCTACATCATCGATACCAACGATGCGTACGCCGGTCAAAAAAGAAATTTCCTTATTCTTTGCCCATTTTGTTTTAACCACCCGATGACCATAATTTGATAAAAGTTTTGTCGCATTGGGACAGGTAGTGCGGTGAATCGTCAACCCTTTGCCGGTGGAAACAAAACCAAAAACATCATCGCCGGGAATGGGTTTACAACAATTGGCAAGTGTATAAACAATCCGGTCGCTGCTCTCCCCAAAAATAATCAGCTCTGCATCTTTTTTTCCGACGGAAGAATTCAGATCGATCTTCACTTCTGTTACCGGCTTCAATGGTTTTGGCGGATCCAGCCTGTCGCCCAATAGATGAAATTCCTTCAACTCCTTCAGATCAATATTCTTAACGGCAACCTGGTAAAATAAGTCGAAAGATGAATTTAGTTTGTAGTAGGTTGTCAGTATATCAATATTATGCTGGTTATAAACAGCTCCGAAATTTTCCAACTTTCGCTGAACAAGATATTTTCCTTCGTCCGCGACTTTTCTTTTTTCATCCTTCAATGCGTCCTTGATCTTGGATTTTGCTTTTGCCGTTACCACAAAATTCAGCCAGTCCTCTGTTGGGCGCTGTTTGCTCGAAGTGATAATTTCTATTTGATCGCCGCTGCGCAGTTTATGTCCAAGCGGAACCAATTTGTGGTTGACCTTTGCTCCGATACACTGAACACCAACAGCGCTATGAATAGAAAATGCAAAGTCGAGTGCTGATGAACCAACGGGTAACATTTTTACATCACCCTTTGGCGTATACACATAAATTTCTTCGGTAAGAAAGCTTGTTTTAAAATCCTGCAAAAAATCAACGGAATCATTATCCTGTGTGTGCAATACTTCCCGAATCTGCTGGAACCATTTGTCGAAACGACTTTCATCGTTTGCTCCTTCCTTATATTTCCAATGCGCAGCTAATCCCTTTTCTGCAATTTCATTCATCCGCTTTGTACGAATCTGCACTTCAACCCATTTCCCCTGCGGACCCATTACCGTTGTGTGCAAGGCTTCATACCCATTCGATTTGGGATTACTCAACCAATCGCGCAAACGTTCCGGCGATGGCGTGTATTCATCCGTGATCATGGAATAAACTTTCCAGCAATCTTCCTTTTCTTTTTCCGGAGAAGAATTTAATATCACACGGATCGCAAACAGGTCATATACTTCTTCAAACGTCACGCCTTTCTTTCGCATTTTATTCCAGATAGAATGAATGCTCTTCGGACGACCATAGATCTCAAAATTGAAGCCTCCTTTTTCCAGTTTCTCTTTTAATGGTTTGATGAATTCATTAATAAACCTGGAGCGCTCACGTTTTGTTTCAGATAGTTTTCGAGCGATCTCTTTATATTCTTCCGGCTCAAGATATTTCATCGCCAGATCCTCAAGCTCGGTCTTAATGTTGTACAAACCCATTCTATGCGCTAAGGGCGCATAGACATAAACTGTTTCAGACGAAATTTTCAATTGCTTTTCACGCTTCATGCTGTCCAGCGTACGCATGTTATGCAAACGATCCGCAAGTTTGATTAGAATTACGCGCGGATCATCAGTAAGGGTAAGTAATATCTTTTTAAAATTCTCCGCCTGCTGCGAAGCATTTACATCAATAACGTTTGAAATTTTTGTGAGCCCGTCGACAATCCGCGCTATTTCAACGCCAAAAGTCTTCTCCACCTCATCTAATGTAACATCGGTATCTTCAACCGTATCGTGCAATAAGGCGCAAATCGTGGAGCGTACGCCAAGCCCGATTTCTTCAACACAAATGCGGGCAACGGCCAAAGGATGTAAAATATATGGCTCACCGCTTTTGCGGCGCATTGTTTTATGCGCTTCAGCGGCAATTTCAAAAGCCCGGCGTACCAGTTCTTTATCATCAGGTCTATCCTTATCACCCGGTTTCAATTTGGGCTTTAATGAGCGTAATAATGAACGATATTCCCTTAAGATGAGTTTCTTTTCCTGGTCCTGAGTAAGATTATATTGTGGTATTGCTTCTACAGTTTCCATGCTCTACGAATTTACGAAATCTCGCCGACAGTCTTCTCCTGAGAGTTGTCCGTTTAGAGAAATATATTACTTTTGCTACCCTTTTGCGGGTGTGGCGAAATTGGCAGACGCACCAGACTTAGGATCTGGCGCCGCAAGGCATGTAGGTTCGACCCCTATCACCCGCACCATTTTGATTATTAATTTCTTAAAAGAGTTTGCATGGGCAAGCTCTTTTTCATTTTCTGAAATTAAAAACAGAAGTAATTTTCTGAACAAAGCCGAGTGGATTTATTAATTTGATGTATTTTTAATTATTACTTGAAAAAGATCGCTGCCATACTGCTTTTGGGGATGCTGGTATTCAACTGGTGTGGGTATCGTTTTTTTGTCTCCTACCTGGAAGACAAATCAGATGCAAAATTAGAAGCTCAGTTAGATAGAAATGAATACGATGCATCTCAACTGATCTCAATAAAAATTCCCGCTACTCATTATTCCTATTATACCAATTCAAAAACATTTGAGCGCGTAGATGGAAAGATCGAGATCAAAGGCGTAACCTATAAATATGTGGCAAGCCGACTGTTCAATGATTCCCTGGAGCTATTATGCATCCCTGATTTTAACACCATGAAATTTTCTACAGCCAAAAATGATTTTTTTCAGCTGGTAACCGATCTTCAGCATAATGGTAAAAAAGCAAATTCGCTCCCCACAACATCAAAAATGTTTCAGGCTGATTTTTTCACCGCAAATGATCTTTCCCTTATTCATGATCTTTCTTTTTCACAGCTAAAACGGGTAAGCACGTATCAATCTCATCTCCTTTCCCCCTGCATTTGCCTGAGAGGGCAACCGCCAAAGATTTCCTGATTTATTGATGCACCCAAGAATCTTTTAAAGCAATATCTACGAAATGTGCTTTAGTAATTCTTAGCTGCATGGTTTTTATTCAACAAATAAACCACAAAGGTTCATTCTAAACAGCATTACATCATCTTAATAAAAAATGAAATGCCTTATATTCCGCTCGAAGATCATCTGCCCGGTATTACTGGTCTGCTTGAATACAGACAAGATTCTGCTGCGCCCATTCGTGAGCTAACACAGATATTATTGCGTGGTCCATCGACTTTAACGGAAGGCGAGCGTGAACTGATCGCTACTGTTGTTTCATCACGTAATCAATGCAAGTTTTGCACCGCCGCTCACACTGCTGCTGCCAATGTTTTATTGGGAGAAATGAGCACATCTGAAAAAGTAAAGGAAGATATTTCTACCTCGCCCGTGAGCAATAAAATGAAAGCATTACTTATCATCGCGGCACAAGTGCAGGAAAGTGGAAAAAATGTAACTCTACAATCAATTCAAAAAGCAAAAGAGGAAGGCGCTACCGATATCGAAATTCATGACACCGTTTTAATTGCTGCCTTATTTTGTCTTTACAATCGTTATGTTGACGGTCTTGCAACGGTAACCCCAACGCAGCCTGAGTTCTACAATAATCTTGGCAACAGGTTGAAAGAGCATGGTTATAATCGCTTGAAAAGTGGGTACGATCATTTAAAAAATCAAACGGTGAAATAATGGCAAATCAGCAAACAGAAAAAATCACAGGATATCATTGGGTACTTTTTGTTATTTGCTTTTTAAGTATTGCATTTGGCGGAATCGTATCTACATTGATGAGCATTTATCTTCCTGATGTCATGAAGGAACTCAAGCAAAATAATCCTGAAGACATCAATAATATCAGCGCCTACGTCAATGCTGCCTTTGTTTTTGGCTGGGCAGTCGGTGGTTTTGTTTGGGGAGTCATCGGAGATAAGACCGGAAGAAAAAAAGCGATGCTGTTTTCTGTTGCCTGTTATGGATTGTTTACCATAATTACTGGTTATATGTTCAGCTGGCAGGCGATCGCTTTTTGCCGCTTTGCCAGTGGATTCGGCATGGGCGGCGTTTTGGTGGCTTCCACAACGATCATGATCGAAGAGTGGAATGAAAAAACCAAATCTGTTTTCATGGGTATTCTTTCTATCTCAATGCCGATCGGAATTTTTTCTGCAGGATGGATCACCAACACCGTGAGCAATTGGCGACAAGGTTTTTTAATAGGACTTGTTCCATTGGCAATCGCATTATTATCTGTCTGGCTTTTGCAGGAATCTGAAAAATGGAAATTGAGTAGAAACGAATTGCCACGGTACGAAAAAGAAACAACAACTATTTTTTCAGATCAAAATCGAAAAAATCTATTCATCGGTTCAATCATTTTCGGAACGATGCTGATCGGATTATGGGCAATTTTTTCCTGGTTGCCAACATGGTTGCAAGGTCTGATCACTGCAGGAAATGGAAATGAGAATATTGGTTCGGTGATGATGGTATTTGGCGCCGGGGGATTGACAGGAGGTTTTTTATCAGGTTGGTTACTAAATGCCATTGGCTCACGAAAGTCAATGCTGTTATGCTTTACCGCATGCAGCATTTGCGCGTTCTTGTTGTTCAAAACAAATTCAACATTTAATGAACTTATCTATTTTGAAATTGGCGGTGTTGCATTATTCTTTGGGGCAAGTCAGGGTGTCTTATCCGTTTATATACCCGAACTTTTTGCCGTGAACATCCGTGCAACGGCAACAGGTTTTTGTTTCAACATCGGCAGATTATTTACCGCAACAGCAGTATTGTTTGTCGGCCTGTTACAATCAAAGCTTGGTGGTTACGGGAATGCGCTATTTATCTTTTCATTTGTGTTTGTGATTGGATTAATAGCCACCTTCATTTCATCAAACCAAAAAAGAGAAATGCAACTGGCAATGAAATCATAAATCTAAATCGTAATTATTTATGGCACATATCAAAGTAGAAGAAGGTGTACCCGGAATCAGAAGTTTAGTCATGTTCCGACCGGAGACCGGAAAACCTTTGTATGCATTGGCGCAGGTTCTATTGCGCGGCGACTCCACACTCTCAGAAGCAGAAAGAGAATTGATTGCTGCTCATGTTTCGAACCGCAACCATTGTATGTTTTGCATGAGCAGCCATGCTGCAGCAGCCCGATGTTTGTACGGCGATGAAAAAGATATTGTTGATGAAGTGCTGAACGATGCCACGCATTCGCATATAAGTAACAAGATGAAAGCTTTGCTCAACATTGCCGGTAAAGTGCAGATACTCGGAAAAGAAGTAAAAGAAAACGATGTTGCAGCAGCGAGAAATGCGGGCGCTACTGACAGGGAAATTCATGACACCGTTTTGATCGCTGCAACTTTTTGTATGTTCAATAGATATGTTGACGGACTCGCCAGCTGGACACCAACCGATCCTGCGATATATGAAGAAATGGGAAAAAGAATGGCGAAAGGTTATGTAATGCCCAAATAACAAAATAAAGCTGGGGCATTTCTCAGCAATTTAAAATCGTAAAACATCAATTTTTTATGTCACATATTAATCTACCAAATTTACCAGGTATTCGCGGGCCGATGGCTTTTAGCCCCGCCACTGCAAAACCATTGAATGAACTCGCAGAAATTTTATTGCGCGATGATAATAATACATTATCTCGCGGCGAAAGAGAATTGATCGGCGCTTATGTTTCATCACTCAATGATTGTTTCTTTTGTCAGAATATTCATGGAGCACTCGCTGGCCATTATCTTGAATTGGACATCCCTGCAATTGATGCCGTAAAAAAAGATTATCAGTCGACCCCAATTTCAGACAAATTAAAAGCATTGCTTTCTATTGCCGGCAGCGTGCAAAGAGGCGGCAAGAATGTAACTGCAGCACAAATTGAAAAAGCAAAAAGTGAAGGTGCAACAGATAAAGAAATTCATGACACTGTTTTGATCGCCGCTGCATTTTGCATGTACAACAGATATGTTGACGGACTTGCCACATGGGCTCCTGAAGACCGCCAGTATTATGTAAACCGCGCACCGCAACGCGCAGAAGAAGGTTATCTCGACTATGATCTGTATCAATATAAATAATTGCCATTTTATTAATCACTACTAAAAATTACAATATGAAAATTTTAACTGAGCCGATCGGCAGCATTCCACGCCCGATCGAACTGATCCTGGGAATGCAGGCCAATGCTGCAGGGCAACTTGATGACAAAGGTCTTCAACAATTATTTGAAGCTGCTCTAAGGGACACCATAAAACGATTTGAAGAAACAGGCTCACCGGTGATCACGGATGGAGAGCAAACAAAACCAAGTTTTGCAACTTATCCGATTGCCGGGATGAAACAACTCGATCCGAATGGCGTAGTCATTCCTTTTGCTGATGGTCATACAAGACAGTTGCCCAAAATTACAGCCGGCCCTTTCCGTTATCAGACTCACGCTGATGCATACCTGAAAAAATCAAAACAACTTACATCGCTTCCGGTTAAGCAGGCGGTAATATCTGCGTCTGCGCTCAGTTTGCTTTACCCGGCTGAGGGCATTACCGGATATTCTCAGGAGCAATTTATCAATGATCTGTTGAATGAAGCCGAAGCAGATATCAGGGAAAGTTTAAACAGCGGAGCTTATAATGTGCAGATCGATTTTACCGAAGCAAGGCTCGCATTAAAACTTGATCCCAGCGGCGGATTATTAAAATCATTCATTGATCTGAATAATCAGGTGCTGAACCGCTTTAATGAAGAAGAAAGAAAAAAGATCGGCGTCCATTCATGTCCCGGCGGCGATCATGATTCCACACACAGCGCAGACATCAGTTATGCTGATCTGCTTCCGTTATTATTTCAATTGAATGCGGGGAATTTTTATTTGGAATTTGCCGGAGAAAAAGATAAGAACACTGTTCTCATTGCTATAAAAGAGAATTTAAGACCTTCTCAAAGGGTTTTTCTCGGGGTCACCGATGTATTGATCCCAAAAATTGAATCCCCGGAAGAAATACGCGACACCATTTTGCATGCTGCAGAATTTATCGCCGTCGACCAATTGGGATCAACAGATGATTGTGGATTTTCTCCTTTTGCTGATGATACTTCTACAGCAAGAGATATCGCATTTGCAAAAATATCATCACGCATCAAAGGAACACATTTGGCTGAAGAGGCTTTAAACAAAACAACAGTATATGTTTGATACAAGGTTCAAGATGCGGGACAGATGCCGGATCTTGTATCTCTATCCCCTATCCAGGATCTCTTAAGGATTACAAAATTTCCTAAAATCAAAAAATAACCTATCATGCCCCACATAAAAGTAGATAATAACCTGGCCGGAATTCGCGGATTAATGGCCTTCCGCCCTGAAACTGCGGAACCCATGGGCGCACTGGCCAATGCATTGCTGCGTGATACCGATGGGTTAACTCCCGCAGAACGCGAATTGATCGCCACACATGTCTCTTACTTAAATGATTGCTTTTATTGTCATCATTCGCATGGAGAAATTGCCTGCTGTTATTTGAACGGTGATAGAGAATTGGTGGACCAGGTGAGAAAAGATTATCAGCATGCAGATATTTCTGATAAATTGAAATCATTATTAAACATTGCTGGCAAAGTTCAACAAGGTGGCAAGCATGTAACCGATGATGATGTTGAAAATGCACGTAAACATGGAGCAACAGATAAAGATATTCATGATGCAGTATTGATCGCGGCTGCGTTCTGTATGTTCAATCGTTATGTTGACGGCCTGGCTGCCAACACACCAACCGATCTCAGCACTTATCCGCCACGCGCAAAACAAGTTGCAGAAAAAGGTTATGGCAACCATATTTTTTCTGGTTACCAGCCGATCGCCATAAAAGAAAAAATTTAAAGATTGAAAAAACTTGCGTCCATATTGTTATTGGCAGTCTTATTGTTTAACTGGTTTGGATACCGGCTCATGATCCATTCTTTACATAATGAGGCCGACAGACGATTAGAAAATCAACTGGACAATAACAACTATGAAGGATCCGAATTGATGAGCATTAAAATTCCTGCTACTTGTCTTCCTTATTATACCAATTCGAAGCATTTTGAACGCACAAATGGACAAATAGAAATTGATGGACAGTCATATAATTTTGTAAAATGGCGCATGTATAATGACAGTGTCGAACTATTTTATATTCCCAATCACACAACTACAAAACTTTTAACGGCAAAAAATGAATTTTTTAAATTGGTGAATGATCTCCAACACAGCAATCAGCCTAAAAAAAATGTTTATAATTTCTTAGGCGATTATGAACTGCTGGAGTCCTTTAAAATTCATAATAACAATTTTATTTCCTTTAATACCTCAATTTATTATCAGGCAGATCTCGCTTTTCATTTTCCTGCTGTATTAGAAAACCCACCGGAACGCTGTTGATTTCATAAAAATTGATTCTCATCCTGCTTTTCAAGAACAATTATTGTTTTGGAAAGACAACTTATTATTTAAAGACCAAAACTTACGCAATGAAAAAAAGTTTATTTTATGTAACTGCATTGTTTCTATTTTTAGTGGCTTCTCAATTTGCGAACGCACAAAATAAAACGATCGTCGGAAAAGTTACAGACGCAACAGGTGCTCCGGTAATCGGCGCCAATATTATTGTGCGACAATCTACATTAGGAACTACGACTGATGCTGAAGGAGAATTCAGACTATCGGTTCCCGCAAATGCCATCATCACCATCAGCTATTCCGGTTTTAAATCCCAAATCATAAAAGCAGAAACATTTAATGGTTATCTGAATTTAAAGCTGGAAGAAGATGTAGCACACCTTGATGAGATCGTGGTAACCGGACTAGCTACTTCTGTTAAGAGAAGAAACCTCGCTAACGCAGTGGCAACAATATCTTCAAAAGAATTAAATGGCGTTGCTCCTGCCCAAACGTTTGATGCTGCGCTGGAAGGAAAAATTCCGGGCGCATATATCAATGCAAATACCGGCGCTCCAGGTGGCGGCATTTCTGTAAAACTACGCGGTGTTACTTCTGTTTATGGGAACACCCAACCACTATATGTTGTCGATGGAGTCTTTGTAGACAATTCTTCGACATCAGGAGGTCTCAATGTGGTCACTTCTGCACTGGCAAACGGCGCTCCCACTTCTAATGCCAACGGCGGAACCCAGGATAATCCTTCCAGTCGCATAGCAGACCTTCGTGCAGAAGATATCGAGAATGTGGAAATTTTAAAAGGCGCTTCTGCCGCTGCTATATATGGATCAAAAGCGGCAGGCGGCGTCGTGCTCATTACTACCAAAAGAGGAAAAGAAGGAAGAACGAAGATCTCAGTTTCACAGGATATTGGTTTTATCAAAGTGCGTAAACTTTTGGGAGTTCGTCAATTCAATCAGGCAAGAGCTTCCAGTTTATCCAGCGATAGCGCAACGGGCGTTTTACTCGGCCAAGAATTTCTTGCAGCACAATCAAAAGGTCAAATTTATGATTATGAAAAAGAAGTCTTTGGCAACACCGGATTTGCCAGGAATACTTTGCTGAGTGTTAGTGGCGGCAACAATAGAACTACTTTCTATTTTTCTGCAGCAACAAAAGATGAAGGAGGAATTGTAAAAAATACTGGTTACAAAAATTCAAGTTTGAGATTGAACGTCGATCACCACATCAATGAAAATATAAAGATTGGTGTGTACACCAATTATATCAATTCATCTGCAGACAGGGGATTAACGGGCAACGATAATGCCGGAGTTTCATTAGGCATTGCGCTTTCATCAACACCGAGCTTTGCACAATTGCATGATTCCGCGGGTGTCTTTCCAAACAATCCCTTTGCAGCATCCAACCCTTTACAAACAATTGCTTTGATGACAAATAATGAAACAGTGAACCGTTTCATTACCGGCTTAAACATCGAAGCCACACTCCAAAAAAGCAAAAGCAGCGTAACTAAATTGATCGGAAAAGGTGGTTTTGATTTTTACAACCTGCAAACAAGCGCTATTTTTCCGAGTATTTTGCAATTCCAGGCAATCAATAAAGGCACCTCAGTGGCAGGTTTCACCAGCAACTTAAATGTCAATTATATTTTTTCATTGGTAAATACTTTTTCTCCTTCCGATAAGCTCACGTTCACTACCTCGGCGGGAATTACCCAGGAAACCGGCGATTATAATAATGTCCTGAATGTCGCAACACAATTAATATCAGGACAAACAAATATTAATGAAGGCGGCGCACTGAACGGAACACAAACAAGAATAAAATATCTCAACGGAGGCATTTTTGTCCAGGAAGAAGCAAACATCAACGATGCACTTACCCTAACAGGAGGTGTCCGTTTTGACAGATCTTCCAATAACGGCGATGTTGCAAAATATTATGTTTATCCGAAAGCAGGCATTTCATGGAATCTGACCAGAATGGATTTTATGAAAGGAGACTTCTTTGATAACCTCAAAATTCGCGCTGCTTATGGACAGGCAAATAATGTTCCTGCTTACGGAAGTAAATTCACCGCATTCAATATTTCAAATATCTCCGGTAACTCAGGATTGATAGTAAATCAACAACAAGGTCAACCGGATATTAAACCCGAAAGACAAATTGAATTTGAAACAGGAATCGATTTTAGCATCTTAAAAGGAAGGCTTGGATTTGAATTCACCTATTATCATAAAGATATTTATGACTTCCTGATGCAAAGCAATCCGCCCTCATCCTCAGGCTTTACAAGCGCATGGGCAAATGCCGGCAACCTGCGCAACCAGGGTGTTGAATTGGGATTGAACGCACGGGTGGTAGAAAACAGATCAGTGGTTTGGAACACGGGTATTAATTTTTGGTTTAACAGATCATTAGTCACAAAACTTACCATCCCATCAGTTCCACAAGGATCCTTTGGATATGTGCTCGGCACTTTTCAAATACAACAGGGAAAATCTGCAACACAAATTCTTGGTCTTGATGGAAACGGTGGTGTAAGCAGATTGGGTGATGCGGAACCAACATTCCAGGTAAGTTCATATAATGAAATTACTTTTTTCAACAAACTGAGTTTACGATTCTTATTGCATTGGAAACAAGGCGGACAAAATATCAATCTAACCAATCTTGAAAATGATTTTGGTGGTACAAGCGCAGATTTCGATAAAGTAACAAACAAACTCGGGGTCCCTGATGGTATTTACAGAATCATGCAGGTAGGAACAGATGCGCATGAATTTGTGCAAACTGCCAGTTACCTGCGTGTTCGCGAAATTGGTTTGTATTATTCTTTTACCAAATTACCCGTGGATTATGTGAAAGGAATTCGAATCGGTGTTTCACTCAACAATTTTATCACCATCACAAAATACAGATCTTATGACCCGGAAGTATCAAATTTTGGAACAGGATTTTCCAGTGGTGTAGATGTTGATCCTTATCCTGCAACAAAACGCGCCGACTTCCACATTTCATTAGATTTTTAATTGAAAAAAATAAATTTATGAAAAAGAACATTTTTATATATACGGTATTTTTGTTGGGTTTGTTTTCGCTCTTGTCTTCCTGCAAAAAAGATTACGGCGATTTGAACAGCGCAACAGTTGAAAGTTTTACCGCAAATGCATCTGCGAGCGAATTGAATAATCTTGTCAGCGGAACTGAATCAGGAATGCGCAATAACCTGGCGCTATATCTCGACGATATTGGCATTATCGGCAGGGAAATGTATCATTTCTCAGGCTCGGAGCCCAGATATGTTACTGATCTGCTTGGCGGCGGCGGCGCAACATTGAGCAACAGTAATTTTTATATTACCAATCCATGGGCATCAAGATACACGGTAGTAAAAAATTGCAATGTTCTTATTGAAGCAGCAACCAATTCAACGTTAATCAATGCATCACAAAAAAGCGGTTACCTTGGTTTTGCCAGAACCATTAAAGCGTACCAGCTTTTGATGAATCTAAATCTCACTTATAACGATTCCATACGCATTGACGTCAGTGATCCAAATCACTTAGGACCTTTTGTGGATTATACGGATGCGCTTGCTGCTATTTCTTCTTTGCTGGATTCAGCAAAAAATGATCTAAGCACCGCAACTATTTCTTTTACACTTGCCGGATTTGGAAGTTATGGAGATGCATCAGGGTTGACAAAATTCAATCGTGCGCTTGCGGCGAGAGTAGCTGTCTATCAAGGCAACTGGACTGCCGCTTTAAGCGATCTGACTCAGTCTTTTTTTAATCTTACCGGCAATTTCAACGATGGTGTTTTTAACGTATTCGGAACAGGCTCCGGAGATCAGCTGAATGGATTCTTCATTCCGCAAAATCAAACAGGTGAAGTGCGTGTTGCACATCCCTCTTTTGAAACTGATATTGAAGCCGGTGATGACAGGATCAATAAAGCCAGTTTGCGCGATGCCGTTGCATCACTTGACGGGCTCAGCAGCGACCGCGATGTTTGGGTTTATACATCAAGCACGGCACCAATTCCGATAATTCGAAACGAAGAATTGATATTGATCTACGCTGAAGCAAATATTCAGAATAATGATCTTCCCGATGCAGTTACCGCTATTAATAAAATAAGAGAAGGGCATAATCTTGCAGATTACAGCGGAACCTTTTCGCAGCCCGCATTAACAACTGAAATGCTTAACCAGAGAAGATTTTCACTTTACTGTGAAGGACATCGATGGTTAGATCTGCGCAGGTATAATTTGCTCAGCGAATTACCACTTGATAGAAGCGGCGATCAGGTCTGGACAGAATTTCCATTACCTGTTTCCGAACAACAATAAATTGATTTTAAGATCTGACAGGTATTGATAACCTGTCAGATCTTCTATAAATGAAACTGATCTTCAAAAAAACAATTAAAGAAATATGGACATCAGATTTCGGAGATACATCAACACCGCACTCATTCTCGGTCCGATGACATTCATCATGGCATTTATTGGAGTGACGAGAAATTTTGGTTTGCATTCGGGTTGTATCATAAAGATTGTTGCAACCTGGCTAACCATGTTTCCCATTGCATTTATTTGCGGCTTGATCATTATCCCAACTGCAAACAAACTCACCAGCAAGATAAAATTCAATGAGCCAAGGGAACAATAATGATATAAGATTGGAATGAATAAAAGATATCCGGGATTTGGCAGATACATTCATAGATAAGAGCTATTTTTAGTAACCGTGTAAAAATTAATTATTGAAATTAAAGCGCAAAATACCTGTCCTCTATTTTACATTCTTAACCATAGTACTTGTCTCCTGGCTATTATATGTGAGGCATATTGATCTGTTTACGCTTTATGCCAAACGTTGGCCGGCAGCGCTCACCATGATATTCGGTTCTTTCATTGCCGGATCAAGCCCGGAAGGAAGCGCGGCAATTTCTTATCCCATCTTCACCTTAATCCTGAACATACCTCCGGCGGTGGCGCGCAATTTTTCTTTTGCCATACAAAGCATCGGAATGACATCGGCAACATTGCTGATCTTAGGACTAAGAATTAAAGTAGAATGGAACTATATAAAGTTCGTTACCCTGGGCGGCATATTCGGGTTGGTTTTTGGCACTTATGAAATTGTGCCATTGGTATCGCCGATCATGGCTAAATTATTCTTTGTTTCATTATGGCTGAGTTTTGGAATTGCATTATGGCGCGAGAACCGGCATCCATCACGCAAAGTGTTTGATGAAATATCAAACTTCAAATCTTCAGATAAAACAAGATTGATCGTGTTCGGTTTTATCGGCGGAATAATTTCGGCCTTATTCGGAACAGGCATTAATATTTTCACCTATTGCATCATGACGATCTATTATGGTGTGTCGGAGAAAGTAGCAACCCCATCATCGGTAATCATCATGACCATTGAAACCATCCTGGGTTTTTTTCTCCACGCACTCATAGTGAAAGATTTTCAGCCCGCCGCTTTTGAAATGTGGATCGCCTGCGTTCCGCTGGTTGCTTTTTTTGCACCACTGGGAGCTTATGTTATCAGTAAATTACCAAGAAGACGAATTGCGCAGTTTCTTTACATTATTTTATTTGTTCAGTTTTTTGGAGCGATGTGGGTGATAAAACCCGGCGCTGCAAAGCTTATTATGTGTGCCATCGTTTTAACAGCAGGAATTTTTTTATTCACTTATCTGGCAAGAGCAGGGAAAAGCAATGCAGCTGCGGCTGCAAAATAATAGGGGGAAATTGATTTGTATGTTGACTATAATAAATATTTTTTTCGAAATAGATCATAATTTTATTATTCACTTTAAAATAAAACTGTATGGCAGAAAATGATGAATTGGTTTTAAAAAATCAGGATTACATTCTTGAAAACCAAAAAACAATAAAAGACAACCAGGGCGCAATTGTTGAAAATCAAAAAGCGATCAAAGATAACCAGGCTTCCATCCTTGGAAATCAAAAAGGATTAAAAGGAAACCAGGGAACGATCGTTAAGAACCAGGCAGCAATAAAAACAAATCAGTCCGCTATCCTAAAAAATCAGAGTGTAATTAAAACAAATCAGGCGAGCATTTTAAAGAATCAGCAGGTGATCATAAAAAATCAATCGGCTATTCTTGCCAATCAAAAAAGTTTGAAAGCAATTGTCAAAAACCAGGAAACGATTCTTAAACTACTAAAGAAAAAATGATCGCTGCCCCTTTCAAATAAGGACATCAATTCTAAAAAAAAACAATGAACAAAAAAATTCATTGTTTTTTTTTACACCAGATCAATACCGCTCCTACTGAATTTATCAATTAAATGAACTGTAGTTGGTTAATGGAGTTCCCCGATTTGAGTCCGAATTCCCATTATTATTTAAGTTTCACCGGTAATTTCAATCCAAAAAATTTCTCATCCCCATTCTTTATTTTCCCAGCGTAATTTTCATTACCTTTTAGCAATAATATTCATCAAATGAAAACAATTCTAGTGGCCACCGATTTTTCTGCGGTTTCTCGAAATGCAACAGTTTATGCTGCACAGTTGGCCAAGGCTTTGGGCGCCAAAATAATTTTATTTCATACCTATAATATACCAACAACCGTAATGGATATCGCCTTTATGATGGTATCTGTTGAAGAGATGCAAAAAGAAAATGAAGACCGCATAAAAAAAGATGCTGACAGATTATTTGCAAGCTTCGGAGTGGAAGTTGAATGGTTAGTGCGAATCGGCATACCCTCCGATGAGATCAAAATTCTTGCTGATGAAAAAAATGCCGATCTGATAATAATGGCGGTCTCCGGCGAAGGAGCATCAAACAAATTTATTGGAAGCACCACTTTGAATACTTTGCAAAAATCAAAACAACCTGTACTAACAATTCCGCATAATGCAAACTTTAATAAAATAAGTAAGGTAATCTATGCAACCGATCTGTCTTATTTGGCGAAACCAGAATTATTTCTTGTCTTATTTAAGATCATTAAAGTCTTTGGCGCAAATTTGCACGTTCTTCACATCCAGGTTCCCGGGAAAAAACTGGAAGAAGAAGCAAACGCCAAACAAAAATTAGATGCCCTTTTCCAGGACATCGATCATGAATTCAGCATAATGGATGCAGAAAGCATCATGCTTGGAATCAATCAATTCTCTCAAAAAAATAAACCCGATCTATTGGTAATGACCGCTCACAAACACAATTTTTTAGAAAGAATCTTTGGAAAGAATTATACCCGGGAAATGCTTCATGAAACAACAATTCCTTTACTTGTTTTGCACGACAAAGAGTAGTCAATATCTTTTTCAATAATGCTCCTGGTATTCCCATTTTCATCCCGATTTCTTATAAAAAATATCTTACCTTTGCAACCCATAAAAAAATTTGATCAAACAAGTGGTGCACGAATAAACTTATTATTATGGCTACAATTACAAGAGAAAATATCGGTTTGCTGAATGACAAGATTACAGTGAAGGTTGAAAAAAGTGATTACCTGCCATCTTTTGAAAAATCGTTGAAACAATACAGCAAACAGGCAAATATTCCGGGTTTTCGCAAAGGAATGGTTCCGGCGAGTTTGGTAAAAAAAATGTATGGTAATTCTGTTTTTACGGATGAAGTATTGCGCTCCGTTGAAAAAGAACTCACTACCTATGTTACCAATGAGAAATTGGAGATTTTCGCGCAGCCATTACCGTTAGCGGAGAATGACGCCCGTAATATTGACATGAGCAATCCATCCGATTATGCTTTTGCATTTGAGGTCGGGTTGAAACCTGAGTTCGCACTTGCAGATTTGAGCAAAGCCGCGCTTACCAAATACAAAATTCTGGTGACGGATGAAATGATCGATGCAGAACTGGAAAGATTACAAATTCGTCATGGGAAAATGACCGAACCAGAGAGCGTTACCGGTGATGATAATGTGCTGAACGTGACTTTTACAGAAAGCGACGCAGCTGGAGAGTCCGTGGAAAATGGGATCGTAAAGGACAATTCTTTACTGGTAAAATATTTTAGCGAATCATTTCGCAAAAACTGGATCGGAAAAAAGAAAGATGATTTTGTTATCCTGCAATTATCAACTGCCTTTGACGAAAAAGAAAGAGAATGGATATTGACCGATCTTGGATTTGCAAAAGATGATACAACGGCTGCTGAAAAATATTTCAAAGTAATTCTTACGAAATTGGGATTTGTTGAAAAGTCTGAGTTAAATGAAGAATTTTTCAAAACGATATTTCCGGACAAGGAAATAAAAACTGAAGAGGAATTTCGCAATGCAATAAAAGAAGAAATTCAAAACTCCTGGAACAATCAAACAAAAAATCAATTACAACATAGCATCTATCATCTTTTATTAGATGACACAAAAATTGAATTCCCCGAAGAATTTCTGAAACGCTGGCTGGCAACAAGCGGAGAAAAACCAAAACAACCGGAAGAAGTAGAAAACGAATTCCCTGTTTTCACCAATCAGTTAAAATGGACTTTGATTCTTGATAAAGTTATTCGTGATAATCATATTGATGTTTCTGCAGATGATATCAAAGCATTTGCAAAACAACAATTATTCAGCTATATGGGCGGACAAGTTGTTGATGAAAATCAACCCTGGGTTACAGATTACATTAATCGTATGGCACAGGACAAGCGTTTTGTGGAAGACGCCGTTCATCGCATTCAAACAGATAAAGTCTTGAATTGGGCAGAAACGCAAACTCATCCAACAGAAAAAGAGATCAGCCGCGAAGAGTTTGAAGAAATGCAAAACCAACATCAGCACCATCATCATTAGTTTTTGGATTTCAGTTTTTAGTTTGCCGTTCTGATCTTGGTTTATTCTTTAAAAATTTCTTTTTGGTTTTTATCCAAGGCACCGAATAAAGGACCCTCAGACCCTAACCTAAAAACCATCAACTTTCTGCAAGTCTGTCAGTTTTTTGGCAGTTTCAAAGTTTGGACAGAGATTTGAAAGAAATAGTCTTTATTCTAAATCTAAATCCGAACATAGTTATATGAAATTTCAAAACGAGTTTGAAAAATATGCGATAAAGCATAGAGGTATTTCCAGTAATACCTTAAACGACTACAACAAGTACGAAGTAACAAATCTCACCCCCAACATTATTGAAGAACGCCCGATGAATGTAGCTGTGATGGACGTTTACAGCCGATTGATGATGGACCGAATCATATTTTTAGGATACCCCATCAATGATGAGGTTGCCAATATCGTTATTGCGCAATTATTATTCCTGGATAGCACAGATCGGCACCGCGACATTCAGATGTATATCAATTGCCCCGGCGGCAGTGTATATTCAGGTTTAGGCATGTATGATACGATGCAATATGTCAGCCCCGATATTTCAACAATTTGTATTGGCATGGCAGCTTCTATGGGTTCAGTGCTGTTGACCGCCGGTACAAAAGGAAAGCGCACCGCACTTAAACACAGCCGAATCATGATTCATCAACCCACAGGCGCAATAGGCGGACAGGCGAGCGATATTGAGATCACGGTTAATGAGATCAAAAAAGTAAAAAAAGAACTGCACGATATTTATGCGATCCATACCGGAAAAACTTCCAAACAACTGGAGAAGGATATGGATCGGGATTATTGGCTCACTGCAGAAGAAGCAAAAGAATATGGATTGGTTGATGAAGTGCTGATATTAAATCCGAGAAAGGAAAAAAAGGACTGATGCAAAAATCCATGCACAACCGTGCGGGAAACAATTGTTCATTAAAAAACAAATGCTGACTACATAAAAATTTTACTATGAATCATTCAAAATATTTATTGAAGCCTTTTAAAATGGATGAAGAACCCGATGAACAGGAACCAAAAGAAGAAAAAGCTCCTGATATGGGCATGCTGATGAAAAAATTAGAGAAATATTTTTTTGAAAACAGAACCGTTCAATTATGGGGAGGCGTTGATGATCGTTCTGCAAAGGATGTAGTTAACAAATTATTGCTACTCGATGCAGACAAGCCCGGTGAAGAAATAAAATTTTATATCAATAGTCCCGGCGGCATGGTCACTAGCGGCATGGTAATTTATGATACCATGAAAATGCTAAAAAGTCCTGTGAGTACGGTCTGTATCGGACTAGCCGCATCAATGGGCTCTATCTTATTGAGTGGAGGTGTTAAGGGAAGACGGTTTATTTTTCCCCATGGCGAAGTAATGATCCATCAACCAAGCATCGGTGGTCATTATCAGGCAGTAAGTGCAGATCTTGAGATTCAGGCTAAGCAAATAAAGAAAACAAAAGAGATCGGGGCAAAGATCCTGGCGGAAAACTGCGGGAAAAAAATTGAGCAGATAATGAAAGAATTTGATCGCGATTACTGGATGGATGCCCAGGAAGCAGTGGCATACGGTATCGTTGACCAGGTTATTGAAAAAATATAATTAAGATTATTACATATCGAACATCCCAAAATCCGCATTAGATCGTTATTAATAGGATTTTGGGATTTTATATTGTAATTGGAGAATAAGTTGAATAACTTTGTGAGCATTATTTATCATGGCAAAAAACACTTTACATTGTTCTTTTTGCGGGCGCAGTCGCGATGAAGTAAAAATTCTAATCGCCGGCCAGGAAGGACATATTTGCGAAAATTGCGTTGAGCACGCACAGGAAATTATTCAGCAGGAGTTGATGATCCGCGATGATAATCCCGCTACTAATTCTTCTTTTAAACTCACCGTAAAAAAACCGGTTGAGATAAAAAGATTTTTAGATGAATATGTTATCGGGCAGGACGAAGCAAAAAAAGTTTTGTCTGTTGCAGTATACAATCATTACAAAAGATTGCAGCATAAAAAAACGGAGAATGAAGTAGAGATAGAAAAGAGCAACATCATCATGGTTGGGGAAACAGGAACCGGAAAAACACTTTTGGCAAAAACAATCGCCAAATTATTAAATGTTCCTTTCGCCATTGTTGATGCAACCGTTTTTACTGAAGCCGGGTATGTTGGCGAAGATGTTGAAAGTATTCTGACAAGATTATTACAGGTTTGCAATTATGATGTATCTGCTGCCGAGAGAGGAATAGTATATATTGATGAAATTGATAAAATCGCACGCAAAGGCGATAATCCGTCCATAACACGGGATGTAAGCGGGGAAGGGGTTCAACAGGGCCTATTGAAATTACTGGAAGGCACCGATGTGTTGGTTCCTCCGCAAGGCGGAAGAAAACATCCGGAACAAAAATTGGTAAAAATAAACACACAAAATATTCTTTTTGTTTGCGGTGGTGCATTTGACAGCGTGGATAAGATCATTGCACGCAGGATCAATACCAATGCCATCGGCTTTAATGTAAATAAAGACCAGCAGGAAGCAGCCAAGAAAAATTTGCTGCAGTTTGTCAATGCGACGGATCTGAAATCTTTCGGATTGATCCCGGAATTGCTCGGACGACTGCCTGTGGTAACGCATCTCAATCCGCTTGATAAACCGACTTTGCGATCTATTTTAACTGATCCGAAAAATTCACTTGTTCGTCAATATAAAAAATTATTTGAGTTAGAGAATATTCAACTGACCCTGGATGATGATGTGCTCGATTTTATGGTTGAAAAAGCAATTGAATTCAAACTTGGCGCAAGAGGGTTGCGAAGTATTTTTGAAAGTATTCTAACCGATGCAATGTTCGAATTACCATCTTCAAAGGAAAGTAAATTTCATCTCACCTTAGAATACGCAAAAAAGAAACTCGATAAAAGCAAGATGAGTTTGCTTAAGGTTGCGTAATTGAAAGTCAATACAAGCTTGACGGGTTCCTATAGATCATTCCTAATTTATCCTTCAATATAAAAAGGCGGACTCTTGAAAGTCCGCCTTTGATATTTACAGTTTTTCTTCTTTTAATTTATTAATGAACAATAACAATTTTGCCTGTTTGTTGTGAACCATCTGATCCTAAAACCTGAACCATATAAGTTCCTTCTGCAAGATTGTGAACAGGTATAGAGATCGTGCTTCCGCTGGCATTGCTGATTGCCTGAGTAAATACGGATTGACCATTTATATTAATAATGCGTACAACCCCATTATCGCTAACATGACCGAAAGTTACATTCACAAAATCCTTCGCGGGATTAGGGAATACTTTGAACGCTGCAACTGAATTCAAACTTACAATCTGAATTGAAGAGTAGCTGAATGCGCCACCTTTGTCAACCATTTTGAGGCGATAATAATTAACACCATTTGATGGAGAATTATCGATGTAAGAATAATTGGTTGGTGTCGCAGAATTACCCTGCGCTGCAACAGTTCCAATAGAACTCCAGTTGCTTCCATCGGCGCTGCGTTGGATATCGAAATGGTCTGAATTTGTCTCTTGTTCAGTGGTCCAGGTAAGATCCACTGCACCATTATTCAATACTGCCCTGAAATTAACCAGCGTTACTGGCAGTGGATTTGAAGGCGTAGTAGAGCCCAGTGCGAATGGACTAAAGCTGCTTACGGTGTTCCAGGTTACGGAGCCACCGGTCACATTATCACCAGTGATTGTATTATTGCCAAATGCATTCCAGCTTGTTCCGTTGAAATGAGCAAGAACGATCGAATTTACATCGGTGATATAGTAACTCAGATTCTCTCCGTTACAAGGGCTATTGGTATTCCAGAACCCAGTAACATTTGCCGTAGGCCCACCTACCAATGATGTAGGAGCCAAAGTCCAGTTATCACAAACCGTTACGTGATCAAGACCTACAGCTGTTATTCCACCCATTGCAGCCGCATTAGTTCGATTATATTGAGCAACATAAGTATACGATCCGGACAAACTTGCAATAGCGATCGGCACATAACCAGTACCTGTTACACCAACCGGGAAGGTAAACGCGGTATTACCAGTTTTAGCAATTGGCCCATCAACAAAACTGCTGTTTGATGCGTTAATCGCGCTTCCACCTGCATTGATAGTAAGAAGGTTGGTTGCTGTAGTGCTTATAATTCCATTGGTGAAAGTAAGTACTCCGGTTACCGTTGCTGCTCTTCCCAGGGTAAGCCCTCCAGAGCCATTCATTGTAAGATTGTTGAATGTAGTACTTTTTGTACCACCAAGTGTTTGAGGTGACGATCCGTTGAAAATCACTGTTGTTGATCCCTGATTAAATGTCGCTCCCGTATTTAAAGTCCAGTTCCCCGCGACGCTGATATTGTGAGCTGTAGTACTAGTACCTTGATCCGGAGTAAATGTTCCTCCGGTTATGTTTATTTTGCCGCCAACGTTAAAAGTGACAACACCAGCTGTCCCATCATCAAAATTGAGGGTCCCAGATTGCATGTTAAAGTCACCACCAATGTTAATGGTCGGTGTAGTGGCGGTTGCTGTATTTAATTCCAAAGCATTGTTTGAAGTAGCTGCATATGTGAAATCACCGTTAATTGTTGTTAACGTACCCGCAATTCCAAAAGCAAAGAAATTCCCGCTGCTCCATGTAAAATTTCCAAATGATTGTCCCAATCCATTCGGAGCACCAAAAGTTGCACCATTAACATTACAAGTTGAATTAATATCCCAATGAGCTGTTGGAATCGTTCCTCCGCTTTGATTATGAAAGTAGGTACCTCCGCCATTGACGAAAACTGATGAACCTGCGTTAACCGTCATCGTGGCAACATTGTTGATATTTCCACCATTTTCAATGGCCAAAAATGCCCCTGAACTAAGTGAAACAGTTCCATTATTAGCCAAAGTTCCGAAAACATATAAAGCTGTATCTGAACCCGCACCTAACGTGAATGTTCTCGTATTATTAACCGTAAGAGTGGCAGTAGAATTAATGATGATATTTGATGCGCCCGTGCTCGCAGCTACCGTAACATTATTTGTTCCCTGAATCGTTATTCTTTTAGCACTATTGCCTGGCACAAGTGAAGAAGTGAACCATGTGCTGCTGTCGTGAGAAGTTTGCCATGTAGCTGCAGTACCCCAATTTCCGGATGCCTGCGATCTGAAATAATCTGTGGCAGCAGAAGTATAGACATCGAAAGTGTTACTAGTAACAAATGCGCCGCCAACTGCAGTTGCAGTAATCGTGCGGGCCAAACCTGCCGTGCTTACGCTAAAATTCGTCGCCCCAGTTGTGCCATTCGTTAAGGTTGCAGTGCCTGGTGTTATTGTTCCCGCAGTTGTTGTCATTGTGAGAGTTCCTGCTGCAGGATTTCCGTATTTATCAGTTCCAGTTATCGTAACTGAAAAATTAACACCGGTGGTCTGTGGGCTGGAAATAGTAGTCATATTGAGCGATGTTGCCGCGCCAGCGCTCAAAGTCTGCGTGACCGCATCATTATTATAATTGGTAGCAAAAACCACTATACTCAAAGAACCTGGGGCTTGTAACAAAGTAGAGTTTGCGGGATTGAATGTAATCTTACCTGCAGAAATAGTATAGGCTGTAGGAGATAATGTATTTCCATTAACCGTTATGCTGGTGATGGCCCCTCTCCACGTTGCGTTGTCTGTAAATGTTACATTGAAAGAATTATCAACGGTTGCGCCTGCAGCCGCTGTAAGGGTTGGTGCGATTAATGTCGTTGCATTTGCTGTAGTTCCCGTAGAGTATAAGTTACATCCAGATACCGACCAGAGTTTATAAAAATATTGGGTTCCAGCAGTAAGTCCAGTATGATTATAAAATGGATTTCCAGCTGCACCGACATAAAGAACTGTGCCCCCTCCTGCAATAGTATTGCCGGAGGTATATGGAGTTCCAGGAGTAGGTGTTCCAAAAGTATTAGTGGTATTCCAAGCCAAAATAACATTGTCTCCAGCCCCATCGGCAGTGGCTGCAAGATTGATTTGAGCGGAGCTTGCAGCAGTAGCTGTAAATCCTGTAGGGTTATTGATTGTTGCTGCATTTACGAAAAGAGAAGTATTCCCAACCGTTGTTGTCGTTGAACTCGCAACTCCATATGCATAAAAACGCAAATACAATGTGGTACCATTTGTAAGACTAATAGTCACCGCATTATTGAAAGTGGTCGTAGTTGCATTATTTAATGCAAAAGAAGCACCCGAAACTTCAATTGATCCAGCAAAACTTGCACTGGTGGAATAATACAGTCTTCCGCGAGTATTTCCTCCATTGTTGGAGCTAGCATAAACCGTAAGATTCAATGTATTTACAGATATCGTAGCACCAGTATTATTGGTAAATTGATATTGTATATATCCGGACGTACCTTGATTGAATGTAGTACTAGTAGGCCAACCCGTTGTTGAAAAACCACTTGTTGCATTGGGTGACCCTGTGACGTTTGTCAGGCCGCTTGCGGCTGGTCCTGATGTGGCGATAGTTCCACATGTAGCTGGTGTGAAACTTGAGGTCAAGTTCCAAGTCGCAGTCTGCCCATAGCTTCGCTGGGACAATCCCACGCAAAGCAGTAAAACCGTTGTAATCACAAGGCTTCTAGATGTAAGTAAGAATTGTTTCATTGTTGTACTGTTTATTAAATAAAATTTATTACCGATTGTAAGAGCGATTCAACGGGAATTAATAAGAATGTGGATTAAAATAAAACAGAGGATGCCCTACAGATATTCTGTAAAAACATTCACGTTAAATTTTAGCTTAAAGAGGTAATAAAATCAGCACAAGGAATTAATAAGAATGGATTTTCAGTTGAGAAACAGATTAGCAAATAAAATTGTTACAGGGGGAACAGATCAAAATGCTTTAATAGGGGAAAACTGCGACAAACATATAAACAAATTCTTAGAGTTGCAATAGTGTGAACAAAAAATTTTACTTGTGAAAAACACTTAGTTCTTTAATACTTCGCGGGCTATAACGATTTTTTGAATTTCGCTGGTTCCCTCACCAATGGTGCACAATTTACTGTCGCGATAAAATTTTTCAACAGGGAAATCTTTCGTATATCCATAGCCTCCAAATATTTGCACTGCCTCAGTTGCAGCCTTAACTGCGACCTCACTGGCGTAATATTTGGCCATTGCTCCCTCTTTGGTGACACTGAGTTTATTATTTTTTCTGTCGGCGGCCTGTAATGTTAACAATTCGGCTGCGGCAATCTCTGTTGCCATATCTGCCAACTTGAAAGAAATACCTTGAAAATTTGAAATAGGCTGATCGAACTGATGCCTTTCTTTTGAATACTGTAAAGCAGCTTCATAAGCACCTTTCGCAATACCCACCGAAAGTGCAGCAATAGAAATTCTTCCGCCATCCAAAACGTATAATGCCTGCTTAAAACCTTCCCCAATTTTTCCCAAACGGTTAGCATCTGGAATACGACAATTATCAAAGATCATTTCTGCTGTTTCACTGGCGCGCATCCCGAGTTTATTCTCTTTTTTGCCGCCACTGAAACCAGGAGTTGGCCGGTCAACTATAAATGAAGTTGCATTATTTTTTGATCTTGGTTCTCCCGTGCGCGCGACAACAACAGCTACATCACTGCTTTTGCCATGCGTTATCCAACATTTGGTTCCATTCAATATCCAGTCATTACCATCCTTTGTCGCAGTGCACTTCATGTTTCCGGCATCACTGCCGGTATTGGCTTCTGTTAATCCCCAGGCGCCAAGCCATTCAGCAGTTGCGAGTTTTGGCAAATACTTTTTCTTTTGTTCCTCGCTCCCAAATGCCAGTATGTGACCGGTGCAAAGTGAATTATGTGCAGCAAGACTCAACCCGATCGAACCGCAAACTTTGGCAACCTCAATAATTACGTTTACATATTCGGTGTATGAAAGCCCCGCGCCGCCATACTCTTCAGGTACCACAACGCCCATTAAACCAAGCTTTCCCATTTCTTTAAAAACAGGTAATGGGAATTTTTGATCTTCATCCCATTCCATCACATATGGTTTGATATATTGTGTGGCAAAATCACGCGCTGTTTGTGCCACTTGTTGTGTCAATTCATCGATACTAAAATTCATGGAAAGTTATTTTGCAGAAGTAAGTTAAAAAGAACCAGGCAATATTCATATAGTCATTGCCTGGTTATACTGACAAACAATCGTTAGAAAAAACAAACTACCGGGCTTCCGCCCTATGCCACAACAAAAGTAGAACGTTTTTATAATAAAAACTAACGAACGTTCGTTTTTTTGCAATTTATTTTCTTTTCAAATACGGCAATTCTTTAGCCAATATTTCCGGGTCTTTCCAGGAACCAAAAGTCTCAATTGCAGAAAATAAAAAACGCTGATCGATTAAACAACCAGCGCTTAAGTTTCGGATTAATCTTTTGTGATAAAAAGGTCCGTTGAATTTTTTAGTTATATGGATAAGGCGCAGGACGATAGTAACGTGGACGTCTGTAAATAGTCCTGCGTTGCTGTTGCTCATAAGGCAATTCTCTGCCCAAACCGATGATTATTCCGGCATGTAAACTGAATTGGTACAAATTAAGACCGGTGACATTATAACCGGCTGAATTTGTTCCGGCATAATAACCGCTGTTATTATCAATGGGCGATAAAAGCTGCCCTTTAAAACGAAAACCAAATCTTGGCGTGACGTATACATCTGCGCCTAATTCAGCGCCCAAAGTAAATTTTGTGTCAGCAGTAGGGCCTTCAACTCCGGGAGAAAAGATACCGGCCCCAATCAATCCACCAAAGAAAGGTCTTACGGGTGCATTTGGTATTCCGATATAAGGTACTAAGCCCATCATAATATAATTGATGGATAAATTTCCCAGGCTTTGTGTAGCTCCATCTCCATATTGATAAAATCCGGAAGTTGTACCAATGTGATTATACATAAGTTCAACACCAAAACGACGGTTGACATTAAACATCAATGAACCGCCGAGATTTGCAGCACCATTGACACGGCCGTAACCGTCAACCAAATTGGTGCGATCTCCAAATGAGTATCCTGCAGAAGGAATAAAATCGACTGTTGTTTGTGCAAAAATTGCAGATGTGGTAATCAGGGTAAGCAAAGCGATCAATGACATTTTTTTCATACAAAATAATTTTTGTTTTAGCACAGTTATCAAAATTACATCCAGTAGTTTTTGCTTGTTAATAATGATTCGTTAATTACAATTTTATACGAAGAAGTAAGACTAATGCGGATGAGGAAAGTTTAAATGGAAATTTGGAGTCCATCGAAAGCCAGAGCAGTTCCCGGAGGGAGAATCGCATTAACTGCTTCATGCTTACCCAATTGATGACTGATATGTGTAAAGTATGTTTGAGGAATTTGCAATTCGTTAACCAATTCGATCGCATCAGGCAAGTTAAAATGAGAAATGTGTTTCTCTATTCGTAAAACATTCAAGACAAAAATTTCACTGCCTTTTATTTTTTCTTTTTCTGATTCATCAATCCTGTTTGCATCGGTGATATAGGTAAACTTGCCAAACCGAAAACCAAGCACAGGCATTTTTAGATGCCACACCAAGATCGGAGTAACCGGAATATCTCCAACAACAAATGGTTCTGTAGAAATAGTTTTAAAATTTATCTCCGGAATTCCCGGATATTTTATGGCAGCAAATGCATAAGGAAATTCCCGAACGATACTTTCCTGTGTCATTTCATTTGCAAAAACATCCATTGGTTTTTGCATGAAATAATTGTATGCCCGAACATCATCTAATCCTGCAATATGGTCCTTATGCGGATGGGTAAAAATAATTGCATCTAATTTTTTTACATCAGCACGCAACATCTGGTAACGGAAATCGGGCGTTGTATCAACCACCAGCGTTGTTGTGGCAGATTGAACAAGTATGCTTGAACGAAGTCTTTTATCCTTTTTATCGGTTGATGAACATACTTCACAACTGCATCCGATCATCGGTACACCGCTGCTAGTGCCCGTTCCAAGAAAAGTAATTTTTAATGATGGATAGCTCACCTGGCAAAAATAAGAAATAAGGAAAGAGGAATTTGAAATAAGAAAATTATAATCCCGTAAAGAATTTTATGATTTCTTATTCAGTCGCTGTCGCTTGTTTTGCAATGATCTCTTGGTAAATTTTTTTGGTTTCCGGAGTCAATAATTCTTCAGTAATATTTAATTGCGGAACGATATCAAGCAAGGTATTGATGCGCCCTTCTGTTTGTAGAAACTTATTCAATACAACAACCCTTTTTTCATCGAGAATACAATAACCACTCTGAAAAGTTCCTCTTTCGTAGCGTACAATATATTCCCCTTCTTCTAAGATTTTTTCTATTTTTTCTAAGGTGGCCTGTGTGTATTTCATAATAATGTGAGAATATGAAAATGTGGTAATAAGTTAATCCCAATTTTAAAATCAAAAAGCAAATATAATGTCATTGGGTGCTTTCACCTTTTTACATTTTCCACATTACACTTTGGACGTCATTTTAATTACGGGAATGATCATTTCTTCAAGACTAATCCCCCCATGTTGAAATGTATTGCGATAATAATTCACGTAATAGTTGTAATTATTCGGGTAACATAAAAAGCCATCTTCTTTCGCAAAAATAAATGAGGAGTTTACCGTTGGAACCGGCAATCCAATTTCGCGCGGATCCCGGAATGCCAGAACCTCTTTTGGCTCGTAATTGAGATTACGCCCGTGCTTGTAGCGAAGGTTTGTTGTTGTTTGCTTATCGCCGATAACTTTATATGGGGTTTTTACACGAACGCTACCATGATCAGTTGCAAGGATCAAATTAATTTTTTTATCAGCGATCTTTTTCAGCGCCTGGTGTAAAGGAGAATGTTCAAACCAACTTGCAGTAATACTCCGGTAACTAATTTCATCGCTTGCTAATTCTTTCAGCACTTCCATTTCAGTTCGCGCATGACTTAGCATGTCAACAAAATTGTATACAATGATATTGATGTCATTATCCAAAAGATTGTGAACATTATTTACCAACTCCTGCCCTGCCTGGTAATTCACCACTTTGGTATAACTAAACTTGAGATTGTCTTTTTTTAATCGTCTTAATTGCGCCCGAAAAAAATCTTCTTCAAATAAATTTTTTCCACCTTCTTCCTCATCATTTTTCCATTGTGATGGAAATTGCTTTTCAATTTCTACCGGCATTAAACCGGAAAATATCGCATTGCGGCTGTATTGCGTTGCTGTTGGCAGTATTCCGTAAAAAGTATCTTCTTCAATTATCCTGAAACTTTCTGCAAAAATAGGCTGAATGGCTTTCCATTGATCGAACCGCAGGTTATCTAACAAAATAAAAAATGTAGGGATGCCTTTTTCAATATTTGGAAATACTTTGGATTGAAATAATGTATGCGACATCACCGGCACGCTCGTCAGTTTTCCCTTGATCCAACTCGCATAATTCCTGGAGATAAATTTAAAAAACTCGGTGTTCGCCTCCTGCTTTTGGGATTGCAGTACCTCGCGCATTTCAGGACTATCACTCTTTTCCATTTCCAATTCCCAATACACTAATTTTTTATAAATGTCCATCCATTCATTAAAATCCGGATTACTGTTCAGCGCCATGAACAGGTTGCGGAACTGTTGCTGATACGCAGTCGTAGTCTTTTCCGCAACCAGTCTCTTATTATCAATGATCTTTTTGAGACTTAATAAAACCTGGTTCGGATTAACGGGTTTGATAAGATAATCAGTGATCTGGCTGCCAATTGCATCATCCATCAAATTCTCCGTTTCATTTTTTGTGATCAGCACCACCGGAACCTGTTGATTGATTTCCTTAATTTTTGCAAGCGTTTCCAATCCGGTAATGCCGGGCATGGTTTCATCAATCAACACCACATCAATGAAATTGTCTCTTACAAAATCAATAGCATCGAATCCATTTGTCATTGAACTGACTTCATATCCTTTACTTTCAAGAAATAAAATTTGCGAGTGCAAACTTTCTATTTCATCATCAACCCAAAGAATTTTTCCTAAAGCCATTTTGATTTAAGATTTATGATGTTATTGCCACAATTCCATATTCAAATAAAAAGTCAAAACCAAAGAAAAGTAAACTTGAAACTACTGCATTTGCTTTGCCTTTTATTGTTCCCATATCCAATCAAATTTAATTTATCCATCCTGCATTGCTAAATTTGCAAATCGTTTTCCATAGGTTTTAACAAATATATACAACAGCTGATGCAGCGAAAACAATTTGGAGCACAAAGAAAAATCATTAATGATCCCGTTCACGGTTTTATTACTGTTGATCATTCTTTATTGCTGCAAATCATTGCACATCCATATTATCAACGATTACGCCGAATCTATCAAATGGCATTCGCGCATTTGGTATATCCCGGCGCAGTTCATACCCGTTTGCACCATTCCCTGGGAGCCTATCATTTAATGTGCAATGCATTAACGGAATTAAAGAGCAAAGGAATAGAAATTACTGAAGAAGAAGAATTAAGTTCAAAAATTGCCATCCTGCTCCACGATATCGGGCATGGCCCATTTTCTCACGCACTTGAAAATGTGCTTATCAAGAATGTCCATCACGAAACGCTATCGTTGCGCATCATGCATCTGCTCAATGAAGAATTCGATGGAAGATTACAAACAGCCATTGATATCTTCACCAACAATTACGAAAAACATTTTTTGCATCAGCTGGTCTCCGGGCAATTGGATGTTGACAGGTTGGATTATTTAACGCGCGATAGTTTTTTTACCGGCGTTTCAGAAGGCGTAATCGGTCACGATAGAATCATTAAAATGCTCACCGTGCATGAAGGTGAACTAATGGTCGAAGAAAAAGCAATTTATTCTACCGAAAAATTCTTGGTTTCGCGCAGGTTAATGTACTGGCAGGTTTACTTACACAAGACCGTTTTGGGCGCTGAAAAATTAATGGTAAAGATAATCGAGCGGGCTAAGGAATTGATCAGCAAAAATGTGAAACTCACCGCATCAACATTTGCCCTTGATGAGTTTCTGCACGATAATGTTACAGCCGCCTCAATCAATGAACATATCAACACATTTTCTTTGATGGACGACTATGATGTGATGAGTACGGTAAAGAACTGGATGTTTCATGAAGATAAAATATTATCCTATTTGTGCAGATCAATTGTCGACCGGCGATTATTAAAAGTTGAATTGCAACCCCAACCTTTTGATGAAGAAAGAATAATCAGTTTGCAAAGGAAATCCGCAAGAGAATTGAATATCGACCCGGACGAAGCGCATTATGTAGTATTTACGGGAGAAGCAACGAACACAACTTACGATCCGTATGACGAGAGAATAAATATTTTATTTAAGAATGGAACAGTGAAAGATATTTCTGAAGTTGACAATGCATTAATACATCGAAGCTTATCGGGCGCGGTAAAAAAATTTTATATTTGCTATCCGAAAAACTAGCTCATCAGTTTCGTTGATTGTCCATAGCAAAGCAACAAGCCGCGAAACATGAGCAATGAAGCACAAACCATGAACTACCAACTTTAAACCATGAATTATTCCGCACAACAAATCGCATTTTTGATAAATGGAAAATTAGAAGGCGATCCTGAAACAACGGTGAACTCATTTGGAAAAATTGAAGAAGCAAAACCCGGTCAGTTAAGCTTTTTAGCCAATCCTAAATACGAAGAATTTTTATATACCACAGGTGCTTCCATCATTTTAATCAATGATTCCCTTCAATTAAAACAGAAACTAACGGCCACTGTTATACGTGTTCCGGATGCCTATTCAGCATTTGCTATTTTGCTGACCAAATATCAGGAAACCATTGTTGGGCAATTGAGTGGTATCCAGGATCCTGTTTACATCGCAAAGACAGCAAAACTTGGCGAAAAAAATTTTGTGGCCGCATTTGCATACATCAGCGATAACGTTGAGACCGGCGATAATGTAAAAATATTTCCCAACGCATTTATTGGTAATAATGTAAAGATTGGCAACAATTGCATTTTGCATGCCGGAGTAAAGATCTATAATGACTGTATACTGGGCAATAATATTATCATTCATTCAGGTGCAATTATCGGCAGTGATGGTTTTGGATTTGCTCCACAAGCTGATGGAAGTTTTAAAAAGATTCCGCAATTGGGTAATGTTGTTATTGAAGATGATGTTGAGATCGGTTCAAATACAACCATTGACCGGGCGACGATGGGATCCACGACGATCAGGAAGGGCGCCAAACTCGATAACCTGATACAGGTTGCACACAATGTCGAGATTGGAAGTAACACAGTGATAGCTGCACAGTCAGGCATAAGCGGCAGTACAAAGATCGGCGCAAATGTGATGATGGGCGGGCAGGTAGGTATTATTGGTCATTTGCAAATTGGTGATGGCAGCAAAATTGGAGCTCAAAGCGGTGTAACAAAATCTACCAAACCCAAAACAGCAGTCACTGGCTCTCCCGCACAGGATAATATCGCAGCCCTGCGAAGCCAGGCTTTAACAAAAAATTTGCCCGAACTTGAAAAACGGGTGAAAGAGTTAGAAGCTTTAGTGAAGCAATTGCTGAGAGAAAAAGTGTAAACCATTAATTTCTTCCGCTGATATCCGGGTGTGGATCTTAGGATCCCATTTTGACAACCGCTAATTGATTTTCAGCCGACAGATGGCTGATCACTTTCCAGGCTTTTTCTTTGCTGAAGCCCGCAAGATCTTGCATCAATGCGGCAGTATCAACAGGATTTGATTCGATGGTTTAAATAATGTGCCGATGAATTTTATCAAGCTCGTCTTCAGTGAGACTAATATTTTTTTGTCGTAAACAATTATCACAAACACCGCAAGGTTTCGCATTACCATCTCCAAAATAATTTGCAATGAATTGACTTCGACATTGCGTTTCTGCTTTCACATAATCCAAAAAAGAGGTAATTCTTCGCTCGTATTGCATTTTTCTTTTTTGATAATTGACCTGATTGATCCTTAAGTCCTCCGCCTTGATCCTGTTTTGAATAAAATATAATTGCGGCGAATCTTTCTGCGGGACATATTGAATAATTCCAAAGCGATGCAATTTTTTCAGATCGCTGATCACTTCTATCAAATCTCTTTTTAATAAAAATGAGATCGTTTTTTCCTGAATAAAAACAAGCTGATCGAAAATGCCCGAATAAGTGCGCAACAAGATCTTAATTAGCGGTTCTAATTGCGGATTATTATTTTCAAAATCATACAACATACTTTTATTCGTTGAAAAAACAATTTGTGATGGAAGAAAAACCTGTTCGTTGAATGATAATAATTCTTCCTGTTCCAAAGCTTTTAATGCGTATACAACAAGTTGTGTATCCCATTTGAATTTCTTCACGAAATCTGTAATATCAAAATCATAATAATTTCCTTCACCAATTCCGGAAGGGATTTGCAAATAATTCACTACCGATTGATATACCTCGCGGATTTTTTCCATTGCCGGAAAATGCACATCCGGCAATAATTTTAGCCCGGTCAATTCTTTGTTGGTAAACAGTAAGACAGCATAGGACTTCTTTTCATCGCGACCCGCGCGACCGGCTTCCTGGTAATAATTTTCCAAACAATCCGGCACATCGGCGTGAATGACGGTTCGAACATCAGGTTTGTCAATGCCCATTCCAAATGCATTGGTACAAACGATCACACGCGTTTCGTTTTTGATCCACGATCCCTGTTTTTTATTTCTTTCATCACCCATTAATCCACCATGATAATAGTCTGATTTAATGCCATGCATTTTCAACAGATCAGCGATTTCTTTTGTGCGCTTGCGGCTTTTACAATAGACAATACTGCTTCCCGCAACATTTTTTAAGATTTCTATTATCTTATTGATTTTCACATCTACTTTAAAAACGCTGTACGAAAGATTTTCCCGCTCAAATGATTGACGAAAAATATTTTTTTCTTTGAACTCAAGTTTTTCGCAAATATCATTTTGCACTTCCAGGGTTGCAGAAGCGGTTAGAGCAAGAACAGGGACTCCTTTCAGTTCTTCTCTTAATAAAGCGATACGTAAATAAGGCGGCCGAAAATCATAACCCCATTGCGAAATGCAATGCGCTTCATCAACTGCGATCAAATTAATATTGAATGAAGGAAGAAATTCCTTAAAAAGATTTGACTCCAGCCGTTCAGGAGAAACATACAAAAATTTACAATTGCTTTGGCCCGCAACGCTTAAGGTATTGATCACTTCTTTTCGGTTCATTCCCGAATGAATGGAAAAAGCGGTGATCCCTTTGCTGCGCAGGCTTTCCACCTGATCTTTCATTAATGCAATCAATGGACTTATCACCAAACACAAACCATCATTCATTAATGCAGGCACCTGGAAACAAACAGATTTTCCGCCACCGGTTGGCAATACTGCCAGCACGTCCTTTTTTTCCAGCACTGCATTAATGATTTCTTCTTGCAACGGCCGAAATGAATCGTGTTTAAAATACTGTTTCAGTATATCGAGCGCTGAATGGTTCATTGATGGAAGATGTCAGATCTGTGGTTGCGATTTTTGCAAATCGAAAATGCATGATCAGTTTTTACTTTCTCTTTTTTGTACCCCTGTATTATCATTATTGTTATTAAGCATTCCTGGCAAACCTGAAAGATGCCCTCTTTCATTCACCATTGACCGTTCACGAACTCCCTAAATTAAACAACCTTTTTTACAAACAATCTTAATGAATTTGCTGCAAGCACAACATCGCTCAAACCCATTGCCAGCGCTGCGATTGCCGGAGAAAGAAAACCAAATGCCGCAATGGGAATAGCAATTACATTATAAAAGAATGCCCAAAATAAATTTTGCTTAATGGTAATGAATGTATGATTTCCCAATCCCAGCGCAAGAGGAAAATTTTTGATCCCGCTATTCATTAGCACAACATCTGCAGTTTGCATCGCAATGTGAGAGGCATCACTCATCGAAATGCCAATGGTTGCTTTTGCCAGTGCAGGCGCATCATTAATGCCATCGCCGATCATTGCAGTTGGAGCCTGCTCATTCAACTTTTCGACGACATGCAATTTTTCTAGAGGTGTCTGTTCGGCGATCACTTCATCAATTCCTAAAAGTTTTGCCAGTACCTCGCATTTTTCTTTTCTATCTCCGCTCAATAATATGGTTTTAATATTTCGATTCCTGAAATAATCCACAACCTTTTTTGCCTCAGCTCTCAATTCATCCTGCACGTCGATCCAGCCGATCAACACCCCATTTTTCATAACATACACATTATGCCTGTCATCAGACGTAACCGCCGAGGCCGCACGGTAAGAACCCGCAAAAAAAATATTCCCCTCCTTATCTTCGGCTTTCATACCGGATCCCTTTATCTCTTCGATTTTTTTCCAGCGGATTTCATTTTTCATTTTCCATGCAGCTGAAACACATTTTGCAATGGGATGATTAGAATATTTTTCGAGTGAGAATACGATTCGCTTAAATTCGTCAACGGTCAATGGTGAATGGTCCGTGCCGGAGCTGCCCGCTGCCAAATTAAAATTGTCAACTGAAAATTCTCCTGTTGTCAATGTTCCTGTTTTATCAAATACTACCTGATGAATGTTTTTGAATGATTCTAATGATTTTGCATTGCGAAATAATATTCCGTTTTTCGCCGCGCGCCCAAGTCCGACCGCAATGGCAGCAGGAGTGGCAAGTCCCATTGCGCATGGACAGGCAATAACCAGCACCGCAATACTTCGCATAAGCGAAGGCGTCAGTTGGTGCAGATAAAAATAGTTTCCGACGAAGGTGATCGCTGCAATAATCAATACGATCGGGACAAAGATGGCGCTGATCTTATCTGCCATTTGCTGAACCGGCGGCTTTTCACCTTGCGCTTGTTTAACGAGATCAATAATACTTGAAAGAACAGATTCATCGGCTGCTGCAGTGACCTGCGCCCTTACGGTTCCGTCTGTTAGTAAACTTCCGCCGATCAAACTGTCCTTTGCATGTTTGTCAACCGGCAGGCTTTCTCCCGTGATGATGCTTTCGTTCACATTTGCATCGCCCCACAAAATCTTGCAATCAGCAGGGACCTGCTCGCCGGATTTTATCAATATCAAATCGCCATTTCTCAATTGAGAATTTTCCACCGGGAATACCTGTTCCTGGTGATGATCGTCAAAAGCAATCATATTGGCCATCACCTTTTGTGAGGACGCCAGACTGTTCAATGCTTTTTGCGTTGATCGGATGGTTACTTCTTCGATATAATTTCCAAAAAAGATCAGGGTTATAATTGCTGCAGCAGTTTCATAAAACAAATAATTATCTCCCAGATGAAAAATGGTACCGATCAGACTATAAAAAAAAGCGGCAGTAGCTCCAATGGCAATGAGCACGTTCATATTCGGCATCTTGTTGCGAATGCTCTGAATAGCGCTTCTTCCAAAAAAATCCATTCCGACAATATAAACAGGAACACATAAAGCAAGTTGTAACCATGGATTCATTAACCAATGAAAGCGGATCCACTTATCGAGCATGTGCAGCATTAATGGCAAAGAAAAAATCAAACAGAACAGAAACTTTTGCAGATGTGTTTGCAAAAAACGTTTGTGCTTTGACGTTATACTTGCATCGCTGGTGTGAACATGATAACCCAGAGATTCAATTCCCCTGATAATATTTGACTTTGAAGTATCAGCATCAGCATTAAAACTCACATCACCGCCAATGAGGTTCACTTTTACATTTTGCAAACCTTCTTTTTTGAGATAGTTGCCAATTGTAAGGGCGCAATTGGAACAACTCATACCTTCCACTTTCCAGTTTACTGTTTCCACGATTGATCTGATTTATTACTGATGATAACAGGCGACAGGCAAATTTAGTTTAAGAATGGTATTTTCACCTTGCTAAAACGCCAAACGCGTAATTTTGTCGCATGGAATTATTATTTGACCTCCCGCATATTCATGATGCTGCAAAAAAATTCTGGCAGGAGGCTGGCAATAAAAAGGTATTTGCTTTTTTTGGAAATATGGGGGCCGGAAAAACAACCTTTATACACGCGTTGTGCGATGAAAAGAAAGTAACCAGTAAAGTTGGCAGCCCTACTTTTTCCATCATTAACGAATATGTTTATGAGGGCGGAAAAATTTTTCATATTGATCTATACAGATTGAAAGATGAAGAAGAAGCAATTCGTGCTGGCATTGAAGATTGCATTTATTCCGGCAATATTTGTTTGGTTGAATGGGCTGAAAAGGCAAGCACATTGTTCCCGGAAGATGTGGTGAAAGTGTCTATGGATACCATTGACGAAGGCACCAGAAAAATTATCATTAATTGATCGGGAAAAAACTTTCAATTCAATTTAAAATTGTAATTTACTGTTCACCGATTGCAAACCTTATTATTAAGTCTTGAGACATGTCGCAACAAAAACCCATCATCAGTACATCTTTTAGCTACGAAACATTAGAAGAAACGCTTGACATAAAGCCCAAAGGCGCGCATTTACATATCGGCATTCCTAAAGAAACGGCATTCCAGGAAAACCGCATTGCCCTTACCCCTGAGGCTGTTAGTGTTTTGGTAAGCAATGGTCATAATGTGGTCATCGAACATAATGCGGGGGAAGCCACGCATTATCGCGATAAAGAGTACAGCGATGCCGGTGCAAAAATCGTTTACGACAAAGCAGAGGTCTTCAAGGCGCCCTTACTCGTCAAAAGTGCACCGATCGTTGAAGAAGACATTTCTCTTTTACAGATGAACCAGATGATCATTTCTCCCATTCATCTTTCTGCAATGAAAGCAGAACTGCTGGAAAAGATGATGGAAAAAAAAATCACCGCCATTTCATTTGAAAATTTAAAGGACGATAGCGGCACTTATCCGATCGTACGCAGCATGAGCGAGATTGCAGGAAGTGCAGTAATGCTGATCGCCGGACAATATCTTGGCTCATCCAACCATGGAAAAGGCGTTTTGCTCGGAGGCATTTCCGGAATTCCCCCAACAAAAGTCATTATTCTCGGGGCTGGCATAGTCGGTGAGTTCGCCGCCCGCGCAGCACTGGCCCTTGGCGCATCCGTAAAGGTCTTTGATAACAGCGTGTACAGGTTGAAAAGATTACAGAATAATATTGGTCAACGCATGTGGACCTCGGTGATGGAGCCAAGAATTCTTGCCAAGCAATTGAAAACCTGCGAGGTGGCCGTAGGTGCCCTTACATCACAAAGCGGGAGAACGCCGGTCGTCGTAACAGAAGAAATGGTAAGCAATATGCGTACAGGTAGTGTGATCATTGACGTTAGCATTGACCGTGGCGGATGTTTTGAAACTTCAGAGATCACCACACACGAGCATCCCATCTTTATGAAATACGGGGTTATACATTATTGTGTGCCCAATATCCCCTCAGGTTTTGCGCGCACGGCTTCACAGGCTGTCAGCAATGTGCTGATGCCATTAATACTTGAAGCGGCAGATGAAGGTGGTTTTGAGAATTTAGTCTGGCATAAAGTGCATTTGCGCACCGGAATTTACCTTTTCAAAGGAGCACTCACCAATTTTCATCTCAGCCAAAGATTTGATTTAAAATATACTGATCTGAATTTGCTGATCGCAAGCCAGAGATGATTATTTTTTATAATCATTCATATTTATCCTTTCCCGGCAAAAATCGTATTCCTGCAAATCATTCGAACTAATAATAACGATTCGATCTTTGGCATAAGTCTTTATCAATTGATGATACATTGCAACGCCTTCTTCATCAAGATTGGTGCAGGGTTCATCAAGCATTAAAACAGGCGTAGCTGAAAAAAAAGCCTGGGCAAGTTTTACTCTTTGCTTCATGCCAGATGAGAAATATCGTATCTGTTTATGTGCAGATTTTTGAAGTCCGATCTCCGAAATGATCCTAATAAGATCTATACCGGAAATAAATGGCTTGAAAATTTGATGAAACTGAAGGAACTCGGTCAATGTCATTTCTTCAATAAGTTCCAGATAGGGAGTAGCAATCGATATATTTTGGTAAACAAAGTCTGGAGATAGCGGCCGGAGGCCGGATAGAGAAGAATTGGTTGCCGTTTCGGTGTTGCTGGAGTGGACTGCCCGGTGACTGACAACCGGCATCTCATAACTTATTTTTCCTTCGCTCTCTGCCATGGCGCCTGCGATCACTTGTAATAATGTTGATTTACCCGAGCCATTGGGTCCTATTATCGCATAACTATATCCGTTAGTAAATTCAAAATCAAGATGACGGAAGATCCATTCCCGGTTGAAGCGTTTGCCGATATTAGTCACTATAATCTTCATCCGTGCTATTTTTTGTAAAGCGCTTAATAATGCCGCGGCTACTTTCACGAATGAAGGTCACTATTTCGTCGCGCTCATCTGTTGCGGGAAATTCTTCTTCCAAAAATTCGAGCGCCTGTGAGGTATTAAATCCTTTATTATAAATGACGCGATAAATATCAAGAATGTGATTGATCTTATCTACGGTAAAACCTCTTCTTTTTAACCCAACAGAGTTTACCCCAGCATAGCTCAATGGTTGTCTGCCTGCTTTAATAAAAGGCGGCACATCTTTTCCCACCAAAGAACCCCCACTTAAAAATGAATGCTGACCAATATGAACAAACTGATGAATCGCACACATGCCACCCAGGATTGCCCAGTCATCAATAATGACATGACCAGCCACCTGCGTATTATTACTGAGAATACAATTATCACCAACAATACAATCATGTGCCAAATGGCAATAAGCCTGAATGAGGCAATTCTTACCAATAACTGTCTTTTCCCGATCCTTTGTTCCGCGATTAACTGTGACAAACTCACGAATCGTGGTATTATCACCGATAAAGACGTTTGAATATTCTCCCTGAAATTTAAGATCCTGGGGAATCGCGCAAATAACAGCGCCAGGGAAAATGCGACAATTTTTGCCAATGCGCGCACCTTCCATAATGGTTACATTAGAACCGATCCATGTTCCTTCGCCGACTTCTACATCCTGGTGAATGACACTGAATGGGTCAATCTTTACATTGGTAGCAACTCTAGCATTGGGATGAATATAGGTATGGGGATGAATCATTCGATGGTCAATTGGTTGAGTATTCGGTTTTTCCGAAATATTGGACTCTACTTTATATAGTGTATTCTTCTTCATTAAAAAAATGCTGAGCGAAACCCAGCATTGCACAAAAATAAGTTTATTTGTGGCAATATGGGCACATTAACTTCTCTTTACCAATTGCGCAACCAGGTCCGCCTCTGTGGCTATTTTGTTGCCTATAAACACGGTTCCTCTCATCTCACAAATGCCCCTGCGAATGGGGGATATCATTTCCAGCCTTAAGACCATTGTATCTCCCGGCACCACTTTCTGCTTGAACTTACAATTATCTATTTTTAAAAAATAGGTATCATAATCCCCCTGCGGCATAGAATTAATAGCCAGAATTCCACCTGTTTGTGCAAGCGACTCTATCTGCAGGACACCGGGCATGACCGGATTGCCGGGAAAATGTCCAGGAAAGAATGGTTCATTGAATGTTACGTTCTTAATACCGACTATATGTTTATCTGACAACTCGATGATCTTATCTACAAGCAAAAAAGGATACCGATGCGGTAATGTTTTTTCAATTTGCTGTGCAGTATAAATAGGGGGTTGATTGGGATCGTAAACCGGGATGTTGCGCACATGCTTGTTTTTCCTAATATATTGTTTGATCCTTTTTGCAAAATCTACATTGGTGGAGTGACCCGGACGATTTGCGATGATATGCGCTTTGATGGGATAGCCAACCAGCGCTAAATCGCCAACAACATCAAGCAATTTGTGACGCGCAGGCTCATTTGGATATCGCAATTCAAGATTATTCAAATAACCACCGGATTTTATCTCCATCTTTTCTCGCTTGAAGACCTTCGCTAATCTTTCCATTTCTTCCTCTGTAACGGGTTTATCCACCACCACGATCGCATTATTTACATCCCCGCCTTTAATGAGATTATTATCCAGCAACATTTCAAGCTCATGTAAAAAACAAAAGGTACGGCAGGGAGCAATCTCTTTCTTGAAATCCAGCATTGTTTTTAAGCCCGCGTGCTGCGTTCCAAGAACTGGGCTATTAAAATCAATGAGCGTGGTAACTTTATATTCAATGGAAGGCATGGCGACCATTTCCACCCTCTTTTTTTCATCGTAATGTGAGATGTTTGCATCAATGCTGTACCAAGCCTTCGCTGCATCCTGCTCGATAACTCCTGCTTCTTCAATCATTTCGACAAATGGCTGCGAGCTGCCGTCAATAATGGGCATTTCCGGAGCATTGATTTCAATAAGACAATTATCAACCCCCATTCCTACCAATGCAGCCAGCACATGTTCCACCGTACTTACCTTTGCGCCGTTTTCTTCCAGGGTAGTTCCGCGAGAAGTATCGGTTACCAGATCACAATCGGCTTTAATGAGCGGCTGACCAGGCAGATCAATTCGTTGAAATTGAAAACCAAAACCCGGATTAGCGGGTCTTAAAGTCATATCAGCATTAATGCCCGTGTGTAAACCAGTTCCGGAAATACTTACAGCCGAGGCTAACGTATGTTGTTTGTCTGGGTTGAAAATAGTATCCATTCGTTGTTTTTAAGAGCCGACAAAGATAATAAGTAGTTTGCAGTTTTGAGTTTTGAGTTTCCGGTACATCGCGATCGATCTTCAATCATCCACCACATTTCTAAGATACTTAACTCCCACTCCTACAGTTCTTCTTCCCTTTCCAACATCAATATTGCACTTTGCGGTACAATAAAATATTTCTCAGCCTCGTAGATCACTTCGGTGGCGCCGCTTAATAAGAAAATAGCAAGATCGCCTTCTCGGGCTTGTAGGGGAACATATTTTACCTGGTCATCCTGGTTTTTCCACGGCTCATCATCAACAGGCATTGGTATGGCATAACCCGGACCTGTTTTTATTACATATCCCTGCTGCACTTTTTCTTTTTCCTGAACACCGGGCGGCAAGTACAACCCGCTGTCTGTTCTTTCATTTGGTTTTGATAGACGGATCAACACGCGATCTCCTATAACCACTAATTTTTTAAATTTATTATCTGCTGTTATGTGCATTTTTCTTTTTTTAAAGAGTTTTCAAAATTAATCATCATTGAGTATATCTAACCACTTGTACAGACCATATCCATTTTTTAAACAACAATTATGAAACTGTTCAGAAAAATAATGAGCGACCTTTTAGGCATTCAGACTGAATTATTAACAAAATATTAGTCGCCTATTCAATAATACCGCAAATGATTTAATTTTATTTGTACTTAAATTACAAAACATGGAAGGCAAGAAAGCAAAAATATTATTGTGCGAAGATGATCAGAATTTGGGAATGGTGCTGAAAAATTATTTAGAACTGAATGATTTTGACGTAATACTTGAACGTGACGGAAGACTTGGTCTTGCTGCATTTCAACGTGAGAAATTTGAGTTGTGTTTATTGGATATCATGATGCCACATATGGATGGTTTTACTTTGGCAGAAGAAATTCGCGATGTTGATCCGGATATTCCTTTATTTTTTCTCAGCGCAAAAACGATGAAGGAGGATATCATCCAGGGTTATAAACTTGGCGCGGATGATTATATCACCAAACCTTTTGACAGTGAAGTGTTGTTGTTAAAGATAAAAGCCATATTAAAACGCAATGATGATTTGAATAAAGAATCTGAGAATAAAGAATTTGATCTTGGGTCTTATCATTTCAATCCAAAACTCCGGGAACTCAGTCATAAAGGGCAAATGCAAACCTTATCTCCCAAAGAAAACGAATTGCTTAAAATGCTTGCTGAACATGTAAATGATCTGCTACCGAGGGACCAGGCACTTAAAAAAATATGGGGAAGCGATACTTATTTTAATGGAAGAAGTATGGATGTTTATATTGCCAAATTGCGCAAATATTTAAAAGATGATACCACCATCGAGATCGTTAATATTCACGGAAACGGTTTCAGGCTGGTAGCTCCACAACCATAGATCCTTTTCATTAATCATTATTGTTCCGCGAGGCGATGAAAATTCATCGCTTTTGTTTTTTAAACCCCGGGGGCAGAATACTAAAACAATAAGCGTTCGTTATTATTACCGAAAGGCTTTTTCCCTAGATGTGCGAATGCTTTTTCGGTGACCTCTCTCCCACGCGGGGTGCGTTGCAAAAAGCCTTCCTGAATTAAAAATGGCTCATAAACTTCTTCCAGTGTTCCCGCCTCTTCTCCCACTGCAGTAGCGATTGTTGTGATACCAACCGGGCCGCCTTTGAATTTTTCAACGATCGTCAGAAGGATCTTATTATCCATTTCATCGAGGCCGTGTTCATCAACATTCAATGCACGCAAAGCGTGTTGTGTTATGGCGATATCAATGACACCATTACCAACGACCTGGGCAAAATCGCGAACGCGTCTTAATAATCCATTGGCGATCCTCGGCGTTCCTCGACTACGTCCGGCAATTTCGTTGGCAGCGTCTGAAGTGATCTTTGTATCTAAAATTTTTGCCGACCGGAGAATGATCTTATACAAAGTTTCGGCATTGTAATATTCCAGCCTCGATTTGATTCCAAATCTCGAAAGCAAAGGGGCGGTAAGTAAACCGCTTCTTGTCGTTGCACCCACCAGGGTGAAAGGATTGATGTCGATCTGAATGCTTCTTGCATTCGGCCCGCTGTCAATCATTATATCAATCCGGTAATCTTCCATCGCGGCATACAGATATTCTTCCACCACCGTACTCAGCCGGTGGATCTCATCAATAAATAAGACATCATTGGGTTCAAGATTGGTCAACAATCCCGCAAGATCCCCGGGTTTTTCGATCACAGGTCCGGATGTCTCTTTTATATTCACGCCTAATTCATTGGCAACAATTCTGCTCAAGGTGGTTTTCCCCAGCCCAGGAGGACCATGAAATAAAATATGATCCAAGGCCTCCCCACGTTGTTTTGCCGCTTTGATAAAGATTTTTAGATTTTCAATGATCTGCTTCTGACCTGCAAAATCTTCCATCTCGCGCGGACGAATATTATTTTCGAATTCTTTTTCCGCAGCATTCAATGCATTTTGATCATTATTTAAATTGGGATTCGGCATACCCCAAAGGTAAAGGTAAAAAGCAAATGCTAAAAAGCGATTTTGTCCATCATCGAACCCGGTTGAAAATTATATTTGTATATACAAATTAAAATCCCTTTCTTTGTGTCGTGAAAAAATTATCAGATAGCCATTATTGCCAGTGCATTTATTTTACATCAAATGCTTTGGCAAGAAAGATCGAAAGAATTGCCAGCCAATCCTGGAAGAAGGTAAATCTTTCACCGAGTCATGGTTATTTGTTAATGCTGATAATCAATGAACCGGGAATACAGCCAATGGCATTGAGCGAAGAGTTACACCTGGAACCCTCTACCATTACACGTTTGATAGAAAAATTGGAACTAAAAAAATTGGTTGTAAGAACTTTTGAAGGCAAACTTACCAATGTATACCCAACCCCCAAGGGAAAGGAGCTCAATCCCAGGTTAAAACAATGCGTTGCAGATTTTTATGAAAGTTATTCTGCCATATTGGGAAAGGAAGATAGTGCCAGATTGGTAAGGAACATCACTAAAATCGCCGATAAGTTCGTGCATTAAATTTTTTTATATTTTTATTTGTATATACAATAATTAACACATAAACAAAAAATCATGAAATACGTAATCACCGGAAGCGCAGGGCATATTTCAAAGCCCGCAACAGAAAAATTATTATCATTGGGACACGATGTTACTGTCGTAAGCAGAAACGCAAATAGTATAATAGGCCTCGTTGCACAAGGCGCGAAGGCTGCCATCGGATCGGTAGAAGATCTTGATTTTCTTACCAACACTTTCCGTGATGCAGAGGCGGTCTATACAATGGTCCCACCGAATTTTACGGCAAAGAACTGGAAAGCATATATTGAACAAATTGGGAAAAATTATACAGCGGCAATCAAGGCATCTGGCGCAAAATATGTTGTTAATCTTAGCAGTGTTGGCGCAGATTTGCCCGATGGCTGCGGTCCGGTAAGCGGCTTACATCAGGTAGAAAATGCATTAAATACTTTAGGCGATGTAAACATCAAACATTTGCGTCCTGGATTCTTTTACATCAATTTTCTGGCAAATATCAACATGGTAAAGTTCATGAACATCATTGGCGGCAATTATGGAGATGTGAACACTAAAATGATCCTTGCTCATCCAAATGATATTGCAGAGGTTGTTGTTAATGAACTGACATCATTGGGTTTCTCCGGCCACACGGTTCGTTATATTGCAAGCGATGAAAGAACGACAGGCGATATTGCAAAATTAATTGGTCAGGCGATCGGAAAACCGGAATTACCCTGGATTTCATTCAGTGATGAACAAGCTTTCGGAGGCATGAAGCAAGCGGGGCTTCCTGAAGAAATTGCAAAGAATTATGTAGAAATGGGCGTATCAATCAGAACGGGAAAAATGTTTGAAGATTATTTTAAAAATCGTCCGGCAACTTTAGGTAAAACTAAATTGGAAGACTTTGCCAGTGAATTTGCCAATGCTTATAACAATGAAATTGCAGCTCCGGCGCATTAATAAATCATGATATTATTTTCAGTCCGGCAATCAATTGTGAGTAGTAAAATACAGGTTCATTAATCAAAAAATGAATCAATAATTTTCGTGGCATTATCCTTGTTTTTGAATTACTGTTAAAGGATCTTATTACTCCAAAATTTTATTATCATGAAAACAGATCAAATTGCAAAGACCCTGGTCGAGTATTGTAACAAAGGTGATTTTGAAACTGCACAAAGAGAATTATTTGCGAATGATGCAGTTAGTATTGAGCCCCGGGCATCGGAAGGTTTTGAAAAAGAAACAAAAGGATTGAAAGCCATCATTGAAAAAGGGCACAAGTTCGAGTCAATGACTGAAAAGGTCTATGGAGTGAAGGCATCAGAACCATTGGTATCGCAAAATTCATTTGCAATGACCTTGAGCATGGACATGGCGATGAAAGGAAAAGAGCGTGCGGAAATGAAAGAACTTTGTGTATATAATGTAAAGGATGGGAAAATTATTTCCGAACAATTTTTTATGTAAGGATTATGAGACCGGCTCATCAGCCGGTTTCACTTTTTCTTCGTTCATATAAAAACTTAACGCCCCACTCGGGCATTTTTTTACTTGCTCAATAATCTTTTCTGTACTTGCCGCCTCTGGTTTTATCCAGGGTCTTTCAAAAGGATTAAACACCTCGGGCAAACCGGTTGCCTGTTTCCAGCAAATGGTGGAATGTATGCAAACAGCGGGTTTCCAAACAATCGTCACTTCCCCATTCGTGTATTTTTTTGTTATGTCCTTCATACCATGGAGGTTTTAATGTTGATCGGATTCGTTAATATATTATGAATCGGACAATGATCAGCAACTTGTAACAAACGAGACCTCTGCTCCCCGGTTAAATTACCAAATAATTGTACCACCCGATTAATGTGGGTAATATTTTCAGCAACATTTCTTTCCAACTCAACGGTTACTTCTATTTTTTCCAGCGGCCAATGTTTTCTGTCCGCATACATACGCACCGTAATCGAAGTACAAGCTGCAAGTGATGATGCCAATAATTCGGTAGGAGAAAAACCTTTGTCCTTGCCACCAGCTGATATAGGTTCATCAGCGATTATTTCATTGGTAGAGGAGGAAAGACGAACGGCAAAGTGCTCCTCGTGTATGATGCCTTTAACTGTTATCATAAGTGAATCTAAGATTTAAAAAAGCTTACTATATTGTCCGAATAATCCAGCAACAATTCAAAAGTCTGCCTGGTGGCGGAAGAATACATAATTTCAGCAATAAAGGTTCAAACAAAATTACCTCATTCATCGCTTAATGCGCGCTCGATATTTTTATCCGGAAGGAACCAGATGATGGAAACCAACAGGAATAAAATACCGGAAACAGTGGTGTTGATAAACGCAAAAGCCAAGGCGGCAAGATAACAAAAGATAGAAAAGATAGATTTACGATGGGCCATCGTTAATGCATGCAGCAGTTTCTCAGTAGGCTTGTTCTTCTTTTGTACAAAATACTCCAGAACGGTATAAGCAATGCCGCAACACAATAACAAGGCCGCATATACCGCTACGGGAACCTTTGCAAAATGCGATGCTCCCATCCAGTCTGTCGCAACGGGCACTAAGGAAATCCAGAAGAGCAGGTGAATATTCGCCCATAAGATCGCGCCATTTACTTTATGTACCGTGTGCATAAAATGATGATGATTCACCCAATACACACCTACGAAAGAAAAACTAAGTACATAGCTGGACATGACCGGTATCAATGGTTTCAGCGCATACCAATCATCCCCCTGCGGCACTTTTATTTCAAGAACCATAATGGTTATGATGATGGCAAACACTCCATCGCTGAATGCTTCGAGCCGGGTTTTGTTCATTTGTTAAGGAAAGTTTTGTTTGTAAGTTAATGAACAAAATGAATTTTCAGCTGCGTTAATGGTAAGAAAGAATCATGGTAACAGCGTTGAGGATCTCCATTAAGCAAGCCCGACCCACTCCTATCCCGCAACAATTCTATTGAACTTGGTCCCCGGATATTTCACTCAAACTTTCCTTTGTTGCTTCAATTGTTCTGTCCAGATCTTCTTTTGTCAAAGCATTATTTAAGAACCAACTTTCAAATGCAGAGGGCGGTAAATAAATTCCACGATCAAGCATAGCGTGAAAATATTTTTTGAATAACTCATTTTTAGCAGATGCAGCACTGGCGAAATCATTCACGGCGTGATCGCTGAAATGCACACTGATCATGGAACCGAACTGATTGATCACGAAAGGGATTTTTGATGCGATAAAAACCCTATGCAGATTATCGCGCAGGTAAATTGTTTTTTCTTCAAGCTCTTTGTAAATATGAGGATTGCCCTTCAATATTCCTAAGGTCGTATAACCTGCGATCATCGCGATCGGATTGCCACTCAAAGTTCCTGCCTGGTAAACATTTCCGAGCGGAGCGATATGCTGCATGATCTCTTTTGATCCGCCAAAAGCGCCTACAGGCATTCCGCCGCCGATCACTTTTCCATATGTAACCAAATCCGCTTTCACATTTAGCTTTTCCTGTGCGCCGCCTGCAGATAAACGAAACCCTGTCATCACTTCATCAAAAATGAACACGATATTTTCTTGGTCGCAAATTCTTCGCAAGCCTTCCAAAAACCCGGGCTGCGGTAAAATACAACCCATATTTCCAGCAACAGGTTCAACAATAATGGCTGCGATTTGATCTTTATTTTCCGCAACTAATTGTTCGGCAGCAGCCAGATCATTGTATGCACAAGTAAGGGTATCGTTGGCAACACCGGCTGTTACTCCCGGAACCGTTTGAATATTTAGGGTAGCAACGCCGCTTCCCGCTTTTACTAAAAATGAATCGGCATGGCCATGATAACAGCCTTCGAATTTTATGATCTTATTTTTCCCTGTATAACCGCGTGCAAGACGAATAGCGCTCATGCAAGCTTCCGTCCCGCTGCTCACCATGCGAATCAGTTCAACATTGGGAACCATGCTAACAATGAGTTCAGCCATTTCAATTTCCAATTTCGTTGGCGCGCCGTAAGATGTTGAACTCAGCGCTTGCCGCTGAATTGCTTTCACCACTTCCTCGTATGCATGTCCAAGAATCATTGGTCCCCATGATGCGATGTAATCGATATATCTGTTATCATCTGCATCGTAGAGATAGGCGCCCTTTGCTTTACTGATAAACAAGGGAGTTCCTCCAACACTTTTAAATGCACGCACGGGAGAATTTACGCCGCCGGGGATTGTTTTTTGTGCCCGTTCGAATAGAGAAATACTGCTACTGATATTCATAAACACGGTTACTGTTTTGTTCAATAGCACTCTTGCTGCTCATGAGTGCGTCATGACGTTTGGTTCATTATCAATAAATCAACTTATCAGCTTCACTGCATCTTTTGCAAAATAGGTTGCGATCAAATCTGCACCGGCACGTTTGATGGAGGTCAATGTTTCAAGAATAGCTTTGTTCTCATCTATCCACCCCATTTTTGCTGCGGCTTTTATCATGGCATATTCGCCGCTGATATTGTACGCACTAACGGGGACCTGCACTGCATTTTTTACTTCGCGAATAATATCGAGATATGAAAGCGCAGGTTTCACCATCACAATGTCGGCGCCTTCTTCTACGTCGATCAATGATTCTTTAATGGCTTCGATCCGGTTTGCATAACTCATCTGGTAAGTCTTTTTATCTCCAAAACCAGGGGCACTGTCGAGCGCATCGCGAAACGGTCCGTAAAAACAGGAAGCATATTTTGCGCTGTATGCCATGATGCCCACATTGGTGTAATTATTTTCTTCCAACCCTTTTCTTATCGCCCCGATCCTTCCATCCATCATATCACTGGGCGCAACAAAATCTGCGCCGGCCGCTGCATGGCTGATGCTCATTTTCACCAACGCCTCAACTGTTTCATCGTTTAGGATTTCACCGTCCTTCACAATGCCGTCATGCCCGTAAATTGAATATGGATCGAGCGCAACGTCAGTCATGACAAGCATTTCAGGGCAAGCTTGTTTTATTGCCTTGATGCTTTCCTGCATCAATCCATTTTTATTCCATGCTTCTTTCCCGGTATTATCTTTTGTTTCATCCTTTGCTTTTACAAAAAGTAAAATGCTTTTGATGCCAAGACCGTATAATTCTTTTACTTCTTTGATTGTATTATCGATGCTCATGCGAAAATAATTCGGCATCGAAGCAATTTCTGTTCTTTTATTTTCACCCTCTTCAATAAATAAGGGAACGATAAAATCGTTTGGCGTTAAAGTGGTTTCTGCAACAAGACTTCTTATGGAGGCGTTGCTGCGAAGAATCCTGTTTCGTTTTTGTAGATACATAATGAATTTATTTTAAACCCAATCTTGTGGATGCAAGCAAACCTCCAGCAGTTTTGCCTCTTCAGAATCCTGTGCTGGTTTGTAATCATATTCAAATCTTACCGTCGGCGGAAGACTCATCAATATGCTTTCCGTTCTGCCATTGGTTCTCAATCCGAATAATGTTCCTCTGTCATGAACCAAATTGAATTCAACATATCTTCCTCTTCTTATTTCCTGCCAATATTTTTGTTCGTTTGTAAACGAAATGTATTTTCTTTTTTCAACGATCGGAATGTAAGCATCGATGAATGCGTTGCCACAAGCTTTTGAAAACTTGTACCAAAGATTCAAATCATGTGTTTCATCCGGTTTGCGGTGGTCATAAAAAATTCCACCAATGCCGCGACGTTCATTATTGCGATGCGTGTTCACAAAATAATCATCGCAATTCTTTTTATATAAGCGATAGAATCTTTCATCAAAATTATCGCAGGTATTCTTATATGTCCCGTGAAAATGCTTTGCGTCTTCTTCAAATAAATAATAGGGCGTTAAGTCTGTACCGCCGCCGAACCAGCAATCAGTGAGGTTCCCGTCACTATCGGTCAACTCAAAATAACGATAGTTGCAATGAACCGTTGGCACAAAAGGATTATATGGATGAATGACCAAACTCAATCCCGCAGCAAACCAATTTTTTGATTCAGAGGAAAGCGGGATGTGCAGCACTTCACGCATTTTTCGGGAAAGTTCTCCATATACAACTGAAGTATTTACGCCGCCTTTTTCAAAAACCCCTCCCTTTGATATCACGCGCGTTTTGCCGCCTCCCCCCTTTCCGCCGGGTTTTCTTTCCCAAAGATCCTCTTTAAATTCCCCTTTGCCATCAACGGTTTCAAGAGATGCACAAATTTTATTTTGCAGTTCATGAATGAAATCAATCCACTCATCCCTGAATTTTTTTTCTCCTGCTTTTTCACCGAACACTTTCATATTGCAAGTGATTTTTTTGTGCTTTGCTGATCGTAACCATTTCACTTTACTGGCGTCCTGATCTTGTACCTTTATTTTTCTATTGAGTTTCCCTTTTGATCTGACTTTTTAATCCTCCCATTGCATGTTCTTCACCGCATTTACAAATGCTTTTGCATGATCAACAGGGACGTTTGGTAAAATACCATGGCCGAGATTGGCAACATGGTTTTTTTTCCCAAAGCCACTGAGCATTTGCTTCACTTCTTTTTCAATTTGCGGAATGGGTGACAACAATTTCGCCGGATCAAAATTTCCTTGTAAAGAAATATTGTTACCCGCAAACCCACGAGCGGTCTGTGGTTCAATGCACCAATCGATACCCAATCCCGCTGCGCCCGTTTCACTCATTTCTTTTAAAGAGTACCATGCACCCTTTGCAAAAATGATTACCAGCGTCTCCTCTTTCAGTGCTTCAACGATCTGCCTGATATATTTCAATGAAATATTTTCGAAATCACTCTTACTCAATAATCCGCCCCAGCTATCAAAAATTTGAATTGTATCCACCCCTGCCTTCACCTGTTCTCTTAAATAGGCAATGGTGGTATCCGTGATCATCTGCAATAACTGATGAGCAAGTTTTGGCTGCATGTAGCAAAATGCTTTAGCCTCATCAAAAGTTTTACTGCCTTTTCCCTGCACCATATAACAAAGTATCGTCCACGGAGCACCGGCAAAACCAATTAATGGCACTCGATCATTCAATTCTTTTTTTGTGAGTTTGATGGCTTCGAAAACATAATGCAGTCTTTCATTTACATCAGGCACGCAAATTCTTTTCAGATCATTTTCTGTCTTGACCGGCTCGGGAAGAATCGGCCCTTTGCTTTCTATCAATTGAACTTCCAAACCCATTGCCTGCGGCACAACAAGAATATCTGAAAAAAGGATCGCAGCATCCGTATCGATAATGTCAATCGGCTGAATCGTAATGGCAGCCGCGAGTTCTGGCGTTTGCACCCTTTCAAAAAATCCATATTTTTCCCGCAGCTTCATATATTCTGGCAAATATCTTCCCGCCTGCCGCATCATCCAGACAGGTGTGCGCTCCGTTTCCTCTCCTCTCAATGTTCGTAACAATAGATCGTTCTTCAGTTGCATATTTGAAAATAGTGAATGGTCAGTGGTGAATGGGGTTTTTTGTAAAATAGTTCATTGCCTGCTCTGCCAATAACTCTTTCGCAGGTTTATCAGCAATGATTATTTTATTATCGCTGAACTTTTTTATCTCATCCGCAGTTGTGGCTCCGATCGCAAACAAAACTGCTTTACCATCAATTTTATTCTTTGAAAAAAAACTTGCGACGGCGCTTGGGCTGTAAAATAAAATGCCTTCATATCCTTTTGAAATGACTGCCGGTGTTTCAATGGTTTTATAAACTTCAATTTCATTGACTTCAATGTGGTGACCGCGCAATGTATTTGGCAGTTCATCTCTCCTCTTATCACCACAGAAAAAAGTCACGGAAGAAATATTTCTCTCTTTGATAATCACCCCTGCCAGGGCGCTCGCTGAGTCGGCAGTTCCGGCGATTGAATGTCCGCCAAAATACCGGGTTATTAGATTTTTTGTTGCAGAACCGATACAAAATACTTTCCAATCAGGTTTTATTTCACCCAAATATTTCCTAACGGATTCAACTGCATTCATGCTCGTAAAAACGACCTCCACTCTTTGATGAGCAAGCTGGAGAATGTCTTTCTGTAAAACAATATCACCGATCATTTCAGTTTTGATGAAAGAAATATTCTCAATAGAAATGTTTTTCAGCGCTGCTTTTTCAATAAGCTCCGCTGATAATGGTCGTGTTGATAATATGGTGATCTTATTTTGCACTACGAATCATGTCTGCAATTTCCTGGCCGCCATTTTCCAATAATTCTATTGCTGCTTCTTTGCCAATGTTTGTTGCCAGACCAACTGGCAATATTTTTTCTACTTCTATTTTTTGCTTTCCATCGACCGATAAAATATTTCCCCTGAAAAAAACATCATCCTCTTCTATTTCAGCCAGCGCGCTTATTGGCGTTGAACAGCCGCCGAGCAAGGTTCTCAAAAAATCTTTTTCAATCTTTGTGCACAAAGCCGCTGCTTCATCATTCAGGCTCAAACATTTTTCTTTTGTTGCTTCATCACCTTCCCGACAAACAACAACGATCGCACCCTGCGCCGGAGCTGGCAACATCCAATCCAATTCAACCGCATTTTCAGGGCGAAGATCAATTCTTTCCAATCCTGCTGCTGCAAAAATCGCGGCATCCCAGTTATTCTCTGCTAATTTCTTTAAACGTGTATTAACATTGCCCCTTAAGTTTTCTATCCGATGATGGGGATAACGATGAAGCCATTGTGCCTTCCGCCTGATGCTGCTTGTGGCAATAGTCAGCGAGGGTTGGTAATTAGAGATGGAAGGATTCGAAGACAATTGATCATTCAGGGCAGACAACTCGCCTTTTGCGACCAAAATATCCTTATAATTGCCCCTTTTCAAAACAGCGGCCTGTTCGATGCCGTAAGCCAATTGCGTTGGCACATCCTTCATCGAATGAACGGCAATATCAATCTTGCTATTTATTAATGCTGCATCCAAAGTCCTGGTAAAAATTCCCTGTACGCCCATTTCATACAAAGGTGTTTTCAGATCAATATCGCCTTCGCTTTTAATGAGGATCAATTCAGACGCAATATGCTGCTCTGCAAGTAAATTCCTTACCAGTGTGGCTTGCCAAACTGCCAGTTGACTTTCGCGAGTGCCTATTTTTATCGGGTTGTTCATGATGGGTGTGCGGTGGGTGGTGGATAGTGCGTAATATTATTTTATTGAGCTTATCCTCACCACTGACATTTGACCACGCACAAAGTTAATTAGTAATAAAATCATTAATAGCTTCAATATAATGACAGCCTTGTTTATTCTGGCGGCGCATCTTTGAAGCCATCCCATTGATGACCTTTTGAATTTTTTCTTCGGTGCTGATAACAGGAGAATTTATTTTGGCTGATGCAGAAAATAAAGGGTTGGAATGAATTTCGTTAAGTTTTGTTTTTACAGCTTTCAATAATGGCACATGTCTACGCATTTCATGCCATTCCATAAATTCAGCAATATGCTCAGCAATGATCTGCTTTGCCTTTGGAATTTCGGATTCTCTTTTTTGCAAAGTGGCGTCATTGATCTTTGCCAAATCATCAACATTCATCAATTCTATATGCGATAATTGTTTTGCAGTACCCTCAATATTATTCGGGATCGATAAGTCTATCAGTAATTTTTGTTTCGAATGGATCAGGTCAGATCTTTTTATGATGGGCTGCTCTGCATTTGTCGCCACAATGATAATATCGGCCTTCTTTATTTCTTTATCAATTAAATCATAAGAAGAACTGATCAGACCCATTTCATCAGCAAGTGATGATGATTTTTCTTCAGAGCGATTGATGAGTGTGATTTTTTTTGTATCGAGATAATCAACCAGATTCTTGCAGGTGTTGCGCCCGATTTTTCCAGTTCCGATCAACAAGATCCTTTTATCCGCGATATCTTTTACCCTTTCTTTGATGTACTGAACAGCAGCAAAAGAAACGGAAACTGTCCCGCCACTCAATTCAGTTTCGTTTTTTATCGCTTTTGATGATTGCAACACACAATTGAATAATCTTTCCGTAAATGCGTTGATGCGATCATGCTCCTTTGAAAATTTTACCGCTTGTTTTATCTGTCCCACAATTTCATAATCACCTAAGATTTGCGAATCCAGACCGGCACCTACATTGAACAAGTGTTCAATTGCATCCATGCCATTTTTTATATAAACTGAATTAATGAAAACTTCTTTCGGGCTTTTCGTTTGTGTGCAAAGCAGATCAATAAGCTGAGAAACATTTTCTGCAAAACCATAAATCTCTGTCCGGTTGCAGGTAGACAGAATGAATAATTCATTTACGCCAAAGGATGGCGCCAGAGTAAGGATGTGCTGATATTGCTCATTGCTGATTGCAAATTGACCGCGAATAGCGGCATCGGCCTTTTTATAATTAATGCCCGCGATAAAAAATTTCGATATGTCTGTGTGTCTGTTCACGATTGTTAGACTGTGATAATAGTTACGGCAAAAGTAGTTTCAAGGACTTTTATGGGCCTAATTTTTGTGTCACAGGAATGTCATTTGTGCAACTGATTCTTATCAGCAAAATCAATGAGCATTATCATGATTTTATTATGAATCCAAAACAGCTTTGGGTTTCGTTAATAGGATAGTTTAATTACTGTAAACTTTGCAGACTAGTTGTGGTTACATTTGTAAACTATTTTGATTATGTCAGAACAAAAAAAGCATGGAGTTATTTTAATGAACCTTGGTTCGCCAGATTCAACAGAGGTAAAAGATGTACAAAAGTATTTATCGCAATTTTTAATGGATGGCAGAGTGATTGATTATCCATTTTTGTTCAGAAAAATTCTGGTTGATGGCATTATTGTGCCTTCGCGCGCACCAAAATCTGCTGAAGCCTATAAAACGATTTGGACCAAGGAAGGATCGCCGCTTGTCGTTTTTACCAGACAATTGCAGCAGGCCCTGGAGACCCAAATTGAAGAGCCTGTTGAAATTGCGATGCGCTACGGAAATCCCACTATTGAATCTGCCTTCAATAATTTGCTGAAAAAAAATTCCGATTTACAAGAAGTGATCGCTGTGCCGTTGTATCCGCATTATGCCATGTCTTCCTACGAAACAGCCGTTGAATACGCAAGGGAAATTTACAGAAAGAACGGATATTCTTTCAAACTGGATTTTATAAAACCCTATTACAACGAAGAAAATTATATCCATGCCCTGAGCGAAAATATTCGTCCTTTTTTGCAACACGATTATGATCACCTTCTTTTTAGCTATCACGGAATACCGGGAAGGCATATACGAAAAAGCGATCCAACCGGAAATCATTGTTTGAAATTATCCGGGTGCTGTGATATTTCCTCTGTTGCGCATCAAACCTGTTATCGTCATCAGGTCTTTGAAACAACAAGACTGGTTACACAAAAATTGAATATCCCGAAAAATAAATTTAGTATTTCCTTTCAATCAAGATTGGGAAAGGGGTGGCTAGAACCCTTCACTGATATACGTTTGGAAGAGATGCCCAAAGAAGGTATAAAAAAACTATTAATCATTTGTCCAGCTTTTGTAAGCGATTGTTTAGAGACCCTGGAAGAAATTGCGATGCGCGGAAAGGAATCTTTTATTAAGGCTGGCGGTGAAAGCTATGAAATGATTCCCTGTCTTAACACAAATCCATTATGGGTAAAAACAATTGCCCATTGGATTAAAGATTATTCGCATGGCGAGAAAAAAATGTTATTAAGTTTGTAGTTTGGGGTTGGTTGTCAGGACGAGCAAAATGGTTTCATCACTTCAAACACCAAACGATCTTGTATCTCAAAGCCCTCCATATCATTTTTGTCATTACCTGGTTTGCTGGTATATTTTATATGCCGCGGCTTTTTATCTATAATACAGAAGCCGAAACAAGAACCGGTGAGGCAAAGAAAATCTTGCATGACCAGTTTGAAATAATGATGAAACGTCTTTGGTATGGTATCACCATCCCATCAGCAATCCTTACCTTGATTCTTGGTCCGATAGTCATGTTCAATGAAGGTTGGGATAAAGTGTTATTTGATGAACCAGGAAGATGGTTATTGATAAAGCTGATTTTTGTTCTTTTCTTGTATCTGTATTTTATTTCTCTGCATAGAATTTTCAAACAGCAATTAAGAGGCATTTACAAATTCACCTCACAACAATTGCGCATTTGGAATGAAGTAGCAACGATCTTTTTAGTATCTATTGTAATGCTTGCTGTCGTAAGACAAAGCATGAGTCTTGTTTGGGGATTGGTTGGAATGGTATTGTTCGTTATCGTATTAATGAGTGCAATAAAAATTTATAAAAATCTACGATCCAAATAAAAATAAAAAGAAAACCTTCTTTATCAGAAGGTTTTCTATCCGGGGTAAAAAGGAAGTTTTTCAGGAAATTTGGCTAGCTCAATTCTAATTCGCAGGTATCCGAATCAATGCTTGATCGGTCGTTCGTCGGGTTCTTCTAAGGCAAATATCAGAGATTAAAAACGGGATGGTTACGGAAAAAATAATTTAGGAATAAGGCAAAGACAAATTTTACTACCAGTGAAGAAATAAGAGGAAGGGGAGTAGGAATACCCCCCTTTTTAACCCCTAAACCCTAAACCGTAGAAAAAGGTTTTTCATGCAATGCGATTAAAATCTTTTATTTAGCAATTGATGAAGTAGAATTATTTCGTAATTAGTTGATTTTGAAAAGAAAATTTTGGTTCTTCATTTGTATCGATAAATTCAGCTTAAATAAACCATAAATTATGCCAAACACCCGTCCTGTGGATAATTACTTTAGTATAGTTTGCAATTATTTTCATTTTAACAATTTAGGCCCCGTTCATTGTTTATAATCTTATTTATTTAGGATATTTTGGTCATCATTTCTCGTAACTTTGCAGCCATTTAAAATTTCATGACTGTACAGGCCAAATCATTTAAATACAAAGAGTATCAGCAACTTAATCTTCCTTTTATTAGTCAGGATGTATTGGCTAAATGGCAGCGCGAAAACGCCTTTGAAAAAAGCGTCGAACTTCGCGAAGGTGCGACTCCCTTTGTTTTTTATGAAGGACCGCCAAGCGCTAATGGAATGCCTGGAATCCATCATGTTATTTCAAGAACCTTAAAGGATCTGGTCTGCAGGTATAAGACCATGCAGGGATTTCAGGTGAAAAGAAAAGGCGGATGGGATACCCACGGATTGCCCGTTGAATTGGGAGTGGAAAAAGAATTAGGCATTACCAAAGAAGACATTGGCAAAAAAATTTCTGTCGAAGAATATAATCAAAAATGCCGGGAGGCAGTTTTACGCTATAAAGACAAATGGGATGATCTTACCAATAAAATGGGTTATTGGGTTGATTTGAAAAATCCATATATCACATTTGAAAATAAGTACATCGAGACCTTATGGTGGATTCTGAAACAGCTGTATAATAAAAAATTGCTCTACGAGGATATAAGCATCCAGCCATATTCACCTGCCGCAGGAACCGGATTAAGCTCACATGAACTGAACCAACCGGGAACATATAAAGATGTGAAGGATACCAGTGCTGTGGCAATGTTTAAAGCAGTGAAGAATGAAAAAAGTAGATTCTTGTTCGATTCATTAGATAAATTTAAATCCCACTCTGATATTCCAAAATCTGATGAAATATTTTTTCTTGCTTGGACGACCACGCCCTGGACACTTCCATCAAATCTTGGATTGACTGTCGGTGGAAACATTGATTATCTACTAGTAAAAACAGTGAACCCTTATACATATATGCCCGTCAACCTAATTTTGGCAAAAAATCTTTTTGAAAATTATTTCACAACTCAAGTTGGTAATACAAAATCTGAATTCAATATTGGTAATGCATTATGTTTAACAAGTCCTTACCCATTACCATATTTGATAAGCAACCAAGACAGAACAGCTAATGAAGATGAAGATTTGAAGAAAGGATTATTAACATCTGGCAAACTGAATTATTGGGAAATAATTGAGGAGTTCAAAGGGAATAACCTCGACGGAATTTCTTACGAACAACTCCTTCCCTATGAAGCCAATAAAATAGATAATCCGAATTCATTCAAGGTTTTATTGGGCGATTTTGTTACCACAGAAGATGGAACCGGTATTGTTCACACCGCCCCCGCTTTCGGCGCGGATGATTTTAAAATTGGTAAGAAATACAATATTGGCATTCTAACGATGGTTGACAAGCAAGGTAAGTTTGTGGATGGTCTTGGTGAGTTCAGCAATCGTTATGTAAAAAATTATAAAGACGACCCGAAATATGTGGATGTCAATGTAGATATCTGCGTAAAACTTAAAAAAGAGAACCGCGCTTTCAAGATTGAAAAATATGAGCACAGCTATCCGCATTGCTGGCGCACGGATAAACCGATCCTATATTATCCGCTTGATGCATGGTTCATTAGAACCACTGCATTAAAAGACAGGATGGTCGAATTGAATAAGACCATCAACTGGAAACCAAGATCAACCGGCGATGGAAGATTTGGCAACTGGCTGGAGAATATGGTGGACTGGAATTTGAGCCGCAGCCGTTTTTGGGGGACTCCCTTGCCGGTTTGGCGTTCAGAAGACGGGAAAGAAGAAATATGTATTGGGTCCATCGATGAATTGTTGACCGAATCAAAAAGGGCAGATGAATTATTAGGTACTCATAATTCACAACTCACCAGCCAGGATCTGGACCTCCACAAACCTTTCGTCGATGAGATCATATTGGTGAGTGAATCCTGCAAACCCATGAAACGCGTTGCAGACCTGATCGACGTTTGGTTCGATTCTGGTGCGATGCCTTATGCGCAATGGCATTTCCCTTTTGAGAATATTGAAACATTCGCTCAAAATTATCCGGCAGATTTTATCGCTGAAGGAGTCGACCAGACGCGTGGATGGTTCTATACTTTGCATGCCATCGCTTCATTAATAAAAGAAAGTGTGATTGAGGAATTGCAGAAGGCAGATCTTCCCACAAAAGAGGTTGACGGGAGGGCTTTCAAAACCGTGGTGAGTAATGGTTTGGTGCTCGACAAGAACGGGAACAAAATGAGCAAACGTGTTGGCAACGTGGTTGATCCCTTCAAGACCATTGAGCAGTTTGGCGCCGACGCAACGCGCTGGTATCTCATCACCAACGCTTCGCCATGGGAAAGCATGAAGTTTGACATCGATGGCATTAAAGAAGTGCAGCGCAAATTCTTCGGCACCTTATATAACACTTATCAATTTTTTGCGCTCTACGCAAATGTGGATGGGTTTGGTTTTTCTGAAAAATACATCCCGATTGGTGAAAGACCGGAAATTGACCAGTGGATCCTTTCCTCATTGAATACATTAATAAAGAAGACGACAGAAAATTTTGACGATTATGAGCCGACAATTGCCGGAAGGTTGATTGAAGATTTTGTGGATGCGCATTTGAGCAACTGGTATGTCCGTTTATGCCGGCGCCGATTCTGGAAAGGTGAATACGAGCAGGATAAAATCTCTGCTTATCAAACTTTGTATGAATGCCTTGAAACCATAGCGTTGTTAATGGCGCCCGTTTCCCCATTTTTTGCTGACTGGCTTTTTACAAATCTGAATGAAGTGACAGGAAAGAGCAAGGTAAAGTCAGTTCACCATGCCGATTTCCCTAAGGCAAACGAATCATTTATCGATGAGGCCCTGGAAGAAAGGATGCAACTGGCACAGGATGCCTCATCACTCATTCTGTCTTTACGAAAAAAAGTAAACATAAAAGTCCGCCAACCCCTTTTCAAAGTATTGATCCCTGTTCTCCATTCATCCATGCAAGAACAACTAGAGAAAGTGAGCGATCTGATAAAAACAGAGGTCAATATAAAGGAAATACAATACATTTCGACAACAGATGGATTCATCAAGAAAAAGATCAAGCCAAATTTCGTGGCTTTGGGGAAGAAATTAGGACCAAAAATGAAAGCGGTATCAGCCGCATTATCAAACTTTTCGCAGGAAGATATTTCGAAATTAGAAAAAGAAGGTTCTTATTCTTTGCAAATTGAGAACGAACCCCTAATATTACAAATTACTGATGTTGAGATCATCAGCGAAGATATTCCTGGCTGGATAGTAGCCAACAAAAACCTGCTTACCGTTGCTCTTGATATAACTGTTACCCCGGAACTTGCCAATGAAGGCAATGCCCGGGAACTCGTAAACCGCATTCAGAAGATAAGAAAAGACAACGGCTATGAACTTACCGATAGAATTTTTGTAAAAATTGAAGACGCTTCGGCATTAAAAGAGTCCATAACTCAATTTAATAGCTATATTTGCGCCGAAATTTTGGCAGATGCAATCGAATTAGTACCCGAAATAGCCAATGGCACTGAAATTGAAGTTAATGATGTTCCTTTAAAAGTGTTTGTTACAAAAAAAGATTAACATTATGGCAATCAAGAAGAAAGCAGCAAAGCCTGCTAAAAAGGCCACTAATTCCAAAAAGGCCGCTCCGGCAAAAAAAGCCGCGGCTAAGCCTATTCGTCATGCTGCGAAAAAGGTCGAGAAAAAGGCTGCTCCCAAAAAAGCTGCTCCGGCAAAAAAGCCAGTAGTTGCCAAAAAAGTGGTTGCTGCAAAAAAACATGTTGCCCCAGTCAAACATGTAGCCCCAACTAAACATGTTGCGGGTAAAAAACTAGTGCCTGTTAAACATGTCGCCACAAAACCGGAAATAAAAAAAGTGCTCCCTAAACAGCCAGAGCATAAGCATGAGCACGTTAAGTCGACTATTTCTATTCCAATCAAGCAGGAACCTAAAAAGCCTGCCCCTCCGGCAAAGCCAACCAAAGTGGTTATCCCGGAAATCAAAACAAAAACGGTCCGCAAATATGAACCGTCTTTTACAAAATCCGTTTTAGACACCCCATTACATGAAATACAAGGTCCGACCATGAGATATAATGATAGTGAACTTGCAGAATTCAAAGAATTAATTTTAAAGAAATTAGATGTTGCCAAAAAAGAATTGACTTATTTGCAGGGATTGATCACACGCAAGGATGAAATGGGCGGTGATAATGATGATGCCCGCTACATGACAATGGAAGATGGAAGCATGAGCATGGAAAGAGAACAGCTTAGTCAAATGGCAAGCCGCCAGATAACTTTTATTGATCATCTGGAAAAAGCGATGATGCGTATTGAAAACAAGACCTATGGGATTTGTCGCGTCACGGGAAAACTGATCGATAAGGCCAGACTCCGCGCAGTACCGCATGCAACATTAAGCATCGAAGCAAAGCAAATGATGAACAAATAATTTTTCCATAGAAGATTTACAATGCAAAGGATTGCTGATGCAATCCTTTTTTTATTGCTGATTTTGTGAAACAGAGAGTTTGTGATTTTTCTGTTAAGCCTGAAAATCAGTAATCCTTTTTATTTTTATGATCCAATCAAAATAAAATATATGCAACCAAGGTTTCTGCTGATAATCATGGCTCTAATTTCCGGCGCCATTCTTCCTATACAGGCAACCATTAATTTCCGTTTATCAAAAAATGTTGGTGGCCCCGTCATTTCCGCTTTCGTTTCATTCGCTGTGGGAACAATCGGCCTATTTATCTATTTATTATTATCAAAGCAGTTTAATGTTCGCAATTTTATTGCGCAACCTTCTCCATGGTGGATATGGATCGGCGGTCTGCTTGGTGCCATTTATGTTTCAGCAATTGTAGTATTGGTGCCGCGGCTTGGCGTGGCATTGGCATTTAGTTTGGTGATCGCCGGGCAAATGATAACCGCCATGATATTCGATCATTTCGGATGGCTTGGTTTGAATATCCAACACATTTCCATAGGAAAGATCATCGGTGCGCTGTTGTTGATCGCAGGTGTTGTACTGATCAGAAAATTCTGATCCGATCCAGCCGGTGTGCGACAAGCAAGCACCTTAACCGGATTCATCCATGTTAGTCACAAAGAATCATTTCCAGAAAATATCCGGCATCTGTTTATTTAGGAGATGATTATAAATGAACTCATAACTTTCATTTGTTGCCTGTATATTCTTTAATCCGCGAAAACCGTGACGCTCGCCCGGATAGATCATCATTTCAAAATGTTTATTTAGGTCCTCCAGTTTATTGATGAACTGAATGGTGTTTTGCATGTGGACATTATCGTCCATAGTTCCGTGTGTGATACGCAATAAACCCTTATAATTCTTTACATAATTCTGTGGCGCTGTCATTTTATATCCATCGGGATTATCTTGTGGCGTACCCATGAATCTTTCGGTGTAATGTGTGTCGTACAAGCTCCAGTCAGTAACGGAATAACCCGCCATGCCATGCGTGAAAACATCCGCGCCATAAGTAAGCGCCATGCAGGTAATGTAACCACCAAAACTTCCGCCGGTGATGCAAATTCTTGTTGTATCGACAAAGAATTGTTTGCGTAGCCATTTTCCACAATCCATATAATCCTCGATCTCATATTTACCCATCTGGCGGTAAATATAATTTTGCCCGTCTTTGCCGAAATGCCCGCTGCTCCTATTATCCATCGCGACCTGTATCAATCCTTCTTTTGCCCACCACTGGCTTCTTAAAAAACCATTGTTCCATCTGTCATAAACAGTGCCGGCATTAGGTCCGCCGTAAACACTGATTAAAACAGGATATTTCTTATTGGGATCGAAATGGAGCGGATATATAACGGTCATGGGTAAGTCAAAAAGCCCGTCTGAAGATTTTACGCGAATCAATTCTACTTTTGCCAGATCATAATTGTTGAATTCGCTCCCTTTACTATCACCGATTTCTCTTATTATTTTGCCTTTTGTATCCACCAACGCCATTTTTGTTGGCGTAGAAATATTGGAATAAGAAGTGATAAAATATTTTCCATTTGGCGAAAGACTGATCACATCGTGAGAATAATTTCCGAAACTTAATCGCGTTAATCCCTTTCCGTTCAACCCTGCCTTGTAAAAATCAAAGCGTGCAGAATTTTCTTTTCTTGCCTTGAAAAAAATGGTTTTTGTCTTTTCATCCACATAAACAATTTCAGTGACGGTATAATTTCCCTGCGTGATCGCATTAACAAAACTGCCATCGCTATTATACAGATACAAATGATTCCAGCCGGACCTGTCGCTCTTAATTATGAACTGCTTTGCGTCATTGATAAAAGTGATCCGCCCATTGTCTGAAAGAGTGACCCAGGTCTTTTGTTTTTCATCATACAACTCTTTTTTGCTGCCGTTATTAATATTGACTGAATAGATCTTCAGGTTATTCTGCAATCGGGGCATCCATTGCACCCACAATGCAGACCCATCGGGCAGCCAATAAGGCAAGCCAAAATATTGATCATCTTTTTCATTAAAATCTGCCCAAACGGTTGTCGGGTGATCAATTGAAGTAATGCCGATTTTTACTGATGGATTTTTATCGCCGGCTTTCGGATAATGTTCATGCTCCAAAAACCCTTCATGACCTTCTGCATTATAGATCGGGAATACCGGGACTTGCGTTTCATCGAAATGAATGAAAGCAATATGTTTGCTGTCGGGGCTCCACCAAAAAGCTTTGTAACGACTGGCCCTTCCTAATATCTCCTCATAATATAACCACGCGGCATAGCCGTTGTAAATATTATCAGAACCATCGCTGCTCAACTGGATCTCTTTTCCGGTATTGATTTCCCTGGCGTATAAATTATTTGTTTTCGTGTATGCAATCCATTTCCCATCCGGCGACGTTGTTTTGTTTCTTTCACCATTGGCATCATCATTTGACGATCTCGGCGTTTCAAGGGTTGAAGCACTCGGCACTTCATTCTTGTAAATAATAGCCTTGCCTGTTCTTACATCAACTGACCATAATTTTTGTTTTCCGTCTGCATCATCTTTTTTCGTTTCGATGTAATGATCATCATCGACCCAATCGTGAATATTGGGCAAAGCTTGCGTGATATCAGTGGCAGCCTTTTTAAAAATTTGTTCATAACCAAGTTCTTTTTTTTGCGCGCTGATGGTGGAGACAATAACGAAAATAAAAGAAACAATAAATGCAGCTTTTCTCATGTTGGTTGGTATTAATAAATTGAAATTAGTACTTGAAAGAAAATTAATCCGCCCGCTTGTGTAATTACATGGATTGGTGGATCGTCTTTATAGCTGATGATGGCCCCGAATACATCTCACCGTTCTGCAACAATTCAAGCCGGCAATCTTCTGGCATTCAATTCACTTCCTGCATTTCAACAAGCTTGTTGTAAATGCCATTCATTGCAATTAAACCTTCATGCGTTCCCCGTTCAATAATCCTTCCCTTGTGCAATACGATGATCTCATCCGCATGGCGAACCGTACTTAAACGATGGGCAATCACAATGCTCGTGCGGTTTTGCATCATATTATTGATTGCATCCTGGACTATGCGTTCGCTTTCTGTATCCAGAGAGGAAGTGGCTTCATCCAAAATCAATATCGGTGGATTTTTTAACACAGCGCGGGCAATCGTTAGCCTTTGTTTTTGTCCGCCGCTCAATCGTGCACCCCGATCGCCGATTATGGTTTCGTAACCATTTTCCAGTTCCAAAATAAAATCGTGTGCATTGGCAATTTTTGCTGCACGAAGAATATCCTCCTGGGTAACATGGTCCATACCAAAAGCAATATTATTGGCAACAGTGTCATTGAATAAAATGGCTTCCTGTGAAACCATGCTCATCAAGCTTCGCAGACTTTTTAGTTTGATGTCTTTTATATCCGTACCATCAATATAAATGCCGCCGTCGGTAACATCATAAAATCTGGGTATCAGATCCGTCATGGTTGATTTGCCGGCGCCGCTTTGTCCCACCAACGCGATCATTCTTCCTTTTTGAATCTTTAGATCAATTGCTTCCAAAACATTTGTTTGATCATATCTAAAGCTTACGCTTCGGAATTCAATTTGACCGGAAAAATCTTCTTTAATAATCGCATTTTCCCTTTCAGTGATCGGTTGCGGTGTATCCAGGATACGCAGCACCCGTTCGCCGGCAGCCAATCCGCGCTGCATATATGAAATTGCATTGGCCGTATTTTTTGCAGGTTCAATTATTTGAAAATAAAAAGCGATGTAGGCGATAAACGCAGAGGCAGTTAAGGTGCTGTGACCGGTAAGGATCAAACTACCTCCATATATTATGATAACGATGATCACAAACACACCCATGAACTCAGAAAGCGGTGAAGACAATTCACGCTGATTCAAAGTTGATTTCAACGTTTTTGATAAAGCGCCGTTTTCCTTCCTGAACCTGTCGGTAACAAATTTTTCTGCATTAAATATCTTGATGATGCGAATGCCCGATATCGCTTCTTCTGCAAAACTCAATAACCTGCCGATAGATTCCTGGATATAATTTCCTTTTCTTTTTAATCTCCGGGATATGGTTGAAATAATAAATCCGGAGATCGGGAAAAAGATGATCGTGAACAAGGTCAACTGGAATGAATAATAAAAAAGCATAATGAAGGTGGCAATGATGATCAATGGCTCTTTGAAAATAACCTGGATAGAAGTAACCACTGTTGATTCAATTTCCACCACATCACTACTGAGAATGGCAAGAAGATTGCCTTTTTTTTCATGATGATAAAACGATAATGACTGAGTACTGAACTGATCGAATAATTTTTCGCGTAATTTTCTCACCAAACTCACCCGCATGCGCGTCAATACTTTTTGACTTAAAAAACCGAAAACATTCTTCAATAACACGGATAATAAAATGATCATGCATACATATATCAATACCCCTAATTTACCATCCCGATGAATGTAAAAAGTGAGCCAGTAATAAAAAGCATCTTTAAAATAATTTAAAGAAAAACTAAAGGCGGGCAAAACAGTAACAGCATGGCTATTATCTTTTCCGAAAAGGGTATCCAGCAGGGGGATCAATAAAGAAAAATTCAGCAGGCTGAATATTATGTACAGTAAAATAAAAACTGCGTACTCAGGAATGTAATGATGGTAAGGCTTTGAAAAGCTCAACAACCGCAGAAAAACCTTCATTCAAATAAGTTTGTTGTAAATTTGCCTTGCAAGTTACATAAAATAGGCAGCCGAAGCATTTTGGCAAACAAGTACAATGGAATTTATCAGCATCATAACTGCCATCCACAATGGATTATCATTTAACAAAATTTACTGGGAATCTTTACAACAATATACCCATCATCCATTCGAACTGATTATAATTGATAATGTTTCCGAAGATGGCAGTGCAGCTTTTTTTGAGCAACGGGGATGCAGGGTGATCAGGAATGCTGCAAATTATTCTTACCCATATTGCCAAAATCAGGGTATACATGCAGCCACAAGCGATTATTTGTTTTTTTTGAATAATGATATTATCGTTTCCCCACAATGGGATAAGCACCTTATTGACGCGAGTAAATTGCACGAACTGGATATACTCTCTGCTTCCGGCATTGAAAATATGGGCGATAGAAAAACCACGCAGGCACTTGACCGTAAATGGAAGCGTGTAAAAAATCCCTTAAAGATTTTTGGATTTGGAGAAAAGAATTTACGATTGATGTTTCGCCTGATGTATGGAAACTGGGAGAAATTTTGCAATAAGATTTTCGCAAAAAATGGTTTGCGTGTGGTGGAAGGAATTGTTGGCAATAATGTGATGATGACAAAAAGAGCAATTCAAATAATGGGACCATGGGATGAAACAATGCAATCGGCCGATTTCGATCTATTCATGCGTTCCAAAAAAAGATCTCTTGAACATCAAGATATCAAACCTTGTCATATCGTACTTGGTGCATTTATCCATCATTACAACAGAATGACGGTAAAATATGCAGTGAAACCAAAACCTTTTGCTGATAAAAAAAATTTGATTGCCCTCAGCGAAAAATGGTCGGCAAAAGATTTGGAAATATTTCATCCAAATAATGAAACACTAAGAAAATAATATTTTATGCAGGAAGGAAAACGACAAAAACAGGTTGCATCGCTTATTCAGCATGATTTGAATGATGTCTTTCAACGACTGGGTTTGACCATGATCGACGGGGGCATGGTTTCAATTTCTACTGTAAAAATGAGTCCTGATCTATTAGAAGCAAAAATTTATCTCAGCTTTTTCCAGGTGAAAGAGGTCAAATCAGCAATGAAACATATTGAAGATAAAAGTTGGGAGATAAAAAAAGAACTGGCAGCGCGGGTAAAACATCAGTTGCGCCGAATTCCGGTGCTTCACTACTTTGTTGATGACACACTTGATCAGGTTTTTAAAATGGAAGAACTATTTAAGAAATTAAAAGATAATGGTTCGTAGTTGATATTTTACAATCAACCATCAATCATAAACCATGAATTTTCTCTTCGCCTGGCGATATTTCAAAGCAAAAAAATCTACTAATGCCGTTAATGTGGTTGCCTGGATCAGCATGCTCGCCATTATTGTCGGCTCTGCATCATTGATACTGGTGCTCAGTGTTTTTAATGGTTTCGAAGACCTTGTCAAATCCCTCTACTCTTCTTTTTATACTGACCTGAAAATCTCTGCGCAAAAAGGGAAGATAATTAATGTCTCTGCAGAACAGTTGAAACAACTTTCAACAATCAATGGGATTGCGGTTTATTCTTTGTTAGCAGAGGATAATGCCATCTTACAAAATGGAGATTTGCCCACGATCGTTTATCTGAAAGGGGTTGATTCAAATTATATTCGGGTTGCCGGTATCGCCGAAAAAGTGGTGAGGGGAAAATTTGAACTTGGTGACGCCGATAATCCGCAGGTTGTTTTAGGTGTTGGTGTCGAAAATGCAATTGCTGCAGAAAGTGATAAAAGTGTTCTGCCCCTATCTGCGTATATTTTTAAAAAAGATGAAGCGACATCTTCCGATCCCATGAATTTGGTCAGCACAGAAAATATCATTAGTTCGGGAAGTTTTGCCATCCAGCAGGAATTCGATAACAAATATGCATTCACCAATCTTGCTTTTATGAAGCGCATGCTGGCCCTTCAACCCAACGAATACACCAGCATCGAAATAAAAGTGAGCGATGAAACAAAAACGGAATTAATAAAACAACAATTACAGCGTCTCTTTCCCGGCAACTACATTATTCAAACACGTTATGAGCAAAACCAAAGTTTATACCATGTCATGAGAATGGAAAAATGGGTCATCTATATTTTGCTTACCCTAATTTTGATCGTTGCTGCTTTTAATATGGTTGGCGCTTTAACGATGTTGGTGATGGAAAAACAAAAAGACATCCATGTATTAAAAGCACTAGGCGCCAATAATGGTTTTATACAAAGGATTTTTTTGAGTGAAGGACTATTGCTGGGATTGCTTGGAGGCTTTTCAGGAATTTTACTGGCAGTAATGATCTGCTGGTTACAGGTAAAATATAAATTAGTCCCATTGCAAGGCGGCTCTTTTCTTATTGATTATTATCCGGTGAAATTGGTGGCAACGGATTTTTTACTGGTGCTGACCACAATATTGGTTGTGGCATTACTGGCTTCATGGTTCCCTTCCCGCAAAGCCGCATTACAGCCAATTGAATTGAAAAGCTGACCAATCTGAACTACACTAATAATCACCCAGTGTTTCCGGTAGCTGTGCCAGCGCTTTTTTAAACTGCTCGTCATTCGGCGCGCTACCATGCCAGTTGTGGTCGTTCTCCATAAAATCAACGCCTTTGCCCATAACCGTATGCATCATAATGGCAATCGGTTTGCCGTTGCCCGTAAGACTTTTCGCCTTATTCAGGGTTGCTATTACTTCATCCATATCATTTCCATTCATGGCTAAAGTTGTCCATCCAAAAGATTCGAATTTTGTACGGATATCGCCTAAACCAGCCACACTCGCCGTAGTCCCATCAATTTGTTGGCCGTTCCAATCAATCGTGGAAATAATATTATCAACCTTGTGATGAACAGCGAATAAAATGGCCTCCCAGTTTTGTCCTTCCTCTAATTCACCATCCCCATGCAAGGAGTAGACAATATTTTTATCATTATTGAGTTTTTTTGATAACGCAGCTCCAAGAGCAACGCTCATTCCTTGTCCCAATGAACCGCTGGCAACGCGAACACCTGGAAGATGCTCATGCGTGGTTGGATGGCCTTGAAGCCGGGAGTTTATTTTTCTGAATGTGGAGAGTTCTTTGATATCAAAATAACCTGACCGGGCAAGCGCGGAATAAAATACCGGTGAAATATGCCCGTTGGATAAAAAAAAGATGTCCTCATTTTTTCCATCCATGGTAAAATGGGGATTATGCTGCATCACCTCAAAATACAAGGCAGTAAAAAAATCCGCACAACCTAATGATCCGCCGGGATGCCCGCTTGCTGCACCATGAACCATTCTTATTATATCTCTTCTGATTTGAGTTGCAATCGCTTTTAAATCAGCCATGTTGTAATAGGTTTATTTTAATTTGGCGCACAAAGCTAATGGAATTTATTTATTTGATTATTTATTAGAACAAAGTTAAACTTTTGTGCTATCTTGGCATCTCAATTGGCTTCGCAAGTGATCTAATCTGTTGGCTGACCTAAGGTTTAGTCCTAGTAAAATATGACATTAACTTGCATGCGAAAGTGAAGGGTTGTGGCGTTAGTAGCAAATGTTTGTTAATGATATTTTTGTACCAACAAAACCAAGCTGATGTTTGATGTATTACTTTCAATAGTGATTTCATTCACTATAACTTTTTTAGCCATTCCTGTAATCATTACCGTAGCGGAAACTAAAAAGTTATTTGATGTTCCTGACGAACGTAAGGTGCATATTACACCGATTACTCCGCTCGGAGGACTTGCAATATTCGCAGGTTTTGTATTTGGCTGTTTACTCACTATCCATTTTGGCTCTTCTTCAGAGTTTCAATTTTTTATTGCCGCTTCACTGGTAATATTTTTCCTTGGCTTAAAAGACGATATCCTGGTCATTTCTCCCATAAAGAAATTCATTGGGCAGGTACTCGCAGCCTTCCTGATAATTTATTATGGAGGAATACAGATAAAAAGCATGCATGGTTTTTTAGGAATGAACCAAATGCCGGAAATGTTCAGCCTGCTGCTGACCTATTTTGCGGTACTGGTAATCATAAACTCTTTCAACCTCATTGATGGTGTAGATGGTTTGGCGGGAAGTCTGGGTTTGATGGCAACCACTATTTTCGGAATTTATTTTTTGATCATTGATATGCCCTCCTATTCCATTCTCGCATTTTCATTGGCAGCCTGCTTGCTTGCATTCCTGATATTTAATTTTCAACCGGCAAAGATCTTTATGGGCGATACCGGCTCATTATTGATTGGATTGGTCAATGCGATCCTGGTGATTAAATTTATCAATGTTGCCAATGCCCCTGATGTAAGCTATAATATTGCCGCCGCACCGGCGATCGGTTTTACCATTTTGCTGATGCCCTTATTAGATACCCTGAGGGTCTTTGGCATCCGAATATTTTACCGTCGTTCCCCCTTTAGCCCGGACAGGAACCATATACATCATTTATTATTGGACAAAGGTTTCTCTCACCGCGCAGTTACGATAATACTGGTCCTGCTGAATTTTGCAGCCATTACCGCTGTTTATTTCGCGCGCACAACACTGAGCTGCACAACACTTATTTTTTGCTCCTTCATTTTCTTTTTTGGACTTATTGCTTTGTTCTATTACATGCCATCGCGTACAAGGCTTGTGGTCGCAAAACTTACCACCAAAGAACAATCCAAGACAAATCTCAAACCATCTAAATTGGTTCCTTTTTCAAAAGACGCGAATACGATATTGGAACAGAAAAATTAGCCATTCGCATTCCCTTTCACAAATATTTTTCACACTCTTTTTTTGCGCAAGTTTACTTTTGATGTAGGTTTGCAGCATTCCAATCAATCTGATTTTATGTCTGAAGATTTAGATTTTATCGTGGAAGAAGCTGATGACTCCATGAAAAAGGCAGTTACGCATTTGGAAGCTGAACTGATAAAAATAAGAGCGGGAAAAGCCAATCCGCAAATGCTGGACGGATTGTCTGTTGACTATTACGGCTCACCTACTGTTATCAACCAGGTTGCCAATGTTTCTGTCATGGATGCACGAACCCTTACCATTCAACCTTGGGAAAAAAATATGTTGCAGCCTATTGAAAGAGCAATTATTGGTGCCAATCTTGGCGTTACTCCGCAAAATGACGGCAATATTATTCGCCTGTTCATGCCTCCCCTTACTGAAGAGCGAAGAAAAGAATTTGTAAAAAAAGCAAATGGCGAGGGCGAGCATTCAAAAGTAGCCATCCGAAGCATCAGGCGCGACGCCATAGAACACATAAAAAAATTACAGAAAGACGGCTTGAGTGAAGATGTTGCAAAAGATGCAGAAAAAAATGTTCAGGAAATGACCGACAGATATATCACTTTGGTTGAGAAACATCTTTCGGTCAAAGAAAAAGAAATCATGTCTGTATAAAATATTTTCTTCTTTAAGAAAACACCCAGATTTTACAGCATATGATCCGTAAAATTTGGGTTTTATTTTTCTTACAAATGCCCAATAAAAAAATATGGCAAAGATTGAATTGAAAAAAATAGACACCCGAGCTCCAAAAGAAGTTGATAAAAAAGAAACCAAAGAAAAGCTGGAAAAAATTCTGGTTGAACTGGATGCTTTGCAAAATTTATTATATGCCGAATCAAAACATTCGATATTAATTGTGATCCAGGGCATGGATGCCAGCGGCAAAGATGGAGCCATTCGAAATGTTTTTGGAAAACTTAATCCGCAGGGAGTCGTGGTGCAATCTTTTAAAGAGCCGACAAAAGAAGAATTGGCACACGATTTTTTGTGGCGCGTTCATTTACACGCACCTGCAAAAGGAATGATCCAGATATTCAACCGCTCCCAGTATGAAGACATCTTAATAACACGCATTCATAAATGGTGCGATAATAAGACGGCAGCAAAACGCATGAAGGCGATCAATGATTTTGAAAAATTGTTAGAAGAACATAATGACACCAAAATATTAAAATTTTACCTGCACGTTTCACCCGAGGAACAACATGATCGCCTGGAAGAAAGAATCAACGACAGAACAAAACAATGGAAATATAACGAGAACGATTTTAAGGAAGCAAAATTCTGGGACGATTACATGAAAATGTATGAAGATTGTTTTGAAAATTGTAATGACGTTCCCTGGACGATCGTTCCCTCCGATCAAAACTGGTATAAAGAATTTATTATTGCCGCTGCAGTAAAGGCAACTTTAGAGAAATTAAATATGAGATTCCCCGGGCTGAAAAAATAATTTTTTTGGCGATAATCCCGCATTGGCCGACGAATTTGGGTTTAAAATATTTGCCTATATTACAGTCGTTTCTTAACCACTAAAAACCAACTATTATGGGAATGCTTAAAGAATTCAGAGACTTCGCTCTCAGAGGAAATGTTGTCGACCTTGCCGTTGCTGTTATCATTGGCGCAGCCTTTGGCGCAATTGTATCTTCTTTGGTTGATGATGTAATCACTCCATTATTATTAACGCCTGCATTAAAAGCTGCCAATGCCCAGAATTTGGACCAGCTCTCGTGGGGCGCAGTCAAATACGGAAAATTCATCTCCGCAATAATCAAGTTTGTCATCATCGCATTTATTCTTTTCCTTATTGTGAAATCCTTTAAATCCATTGAAAAGAAAAAAGTTCCTGCTGCCAGCGAACCTTCACCAACAGAAAAACTATTGGCGGAAATTCGCGATGAACTAAAGAAATAATTTCATTTACCGTTGTCAGTTAATCTTGTTTTACATTTGCAGTTTAAGATTGCAACAAGAGATTAACTGACAATTTTTTTTGAACCAAAAAATGAGTGTTCTATGAAAAGTTTTTGCTTATCTGCTTTTTTTTGTTTTTTGATCATTACCCTGAATGCACAGGATAAAACTGTGCAGGATTTAAAAAATGCAGCCTCAAGAACAATTACAAAAGACCCAAAGGATACCATACCCAAAGTATGGAAAGCAGGCGGATTACTGAGTTTGACTTTTAACCAGTCAGCATTAAGCAATTGGTCGGCCGGTGGCGATAAATCGTCACTTTCATTTGCTGCCGGATTAAATGCTTTTGCATTTTATAAAAAAGGAAAAAATGCCTGGGATAATACCATCGACCTCTCTTATGGATTGGTAAACACGACAAGCCTTGGCACAAGAAAATCTGCAGATCTTATTGATCTTCTCTCAAAATATGGCTATGATGTTGGCAAGAATTGGTACGTGAGCAGTTTGTTTAATTTCAGAAGCCAATTTGCAAAAGGCTATGCTTATCAATCAGACAATACCAAAACACTCACCTCGGATGCTTTTTCTCCTGCCTACCTGTTGCTCGCACTGGGCATGAACTATAAACCGAACGATAATTTTTCTTTCTTTATTTCTCCGGCAACCGCCCGTTGGGTTATTGTAACCAATGATTCATTGGCATCCGTTGCCGCATTTGGAGTGGATTCGGGTAAAAATGTAAGATTTGAATTTGGTGCTTACGCCAGCATCAGCTATATGAAAAAAATAAGTGCAAGTGCCACTTACACAGGAAGGCTCGATCTTTATTCAAATTATTTGAGAAACCCGCAGGACATCAGCATTTTCTGGACAAATATCCTCAACGTTAAAGTGACCAAGATCATTGAAATGAATCTTACACTCAATATGATTTACGACAACGATATCAAATCGGTCAATAGTGATGGAACGTCCGGTGGGCCCAAACCGCAGATACAGGAATTGATGGGAATCGGATTAGCGTATAAATTTTAATTTATTAATAAAGAAATTCATTGAACAATCTTGCATATAAAATCAAACTGCCTCAATTCGAAGGCCCTTTCGATTTATTGTTGTTTTTTATTGAACGCGATGAACTGGATATTTACAATATTCCCATCACAAAACTGATAAAGGATTATCTGGATTACATACATTCTCAGGAAAAATTGAACATTGAATTATCCAGCGAATTCATCGTGTTTGTTTCTACATTAATGCGCATTAAAGCAAAAATGCTATTGCCCCGCAAAGAGCTGGATGAGCAGGGCAATGAAATTGATCCGCGGCAGGAAATAATCAACAAACTACTGGAATACAAAAAATACAAAGAAGCATCAGCTCAAATGGCGGAAATGGAAGCATGGCGAATGTTAATGCTGAGAAGAGGGAACCTGCAAAAAGACCTGTACCAGGTTGGCGAAGAAGCAAGCGAAGGAACAGAAATTCAAACCATTTCTCTATTTAAATTGATGAAGGCCTTTGAACGTGTGATGCTTCGCCTGCAGGAACGGCAAAACAAACCTGTTCACACCGTGGTCCAATACAACTACACCATGGAACAAAGCAGGGAGTACATGCTGAGTACAGTTCAACAGGAAAAGGTGATGGCCTTTGAAAAAGTATTTGAAGTTTGTGAAAACCGCATTCACGCCATTTTTCTGTTCTTGTCTTTATTGGAATTGATCCAGCAAAAATTTATGACCATCATCATCGGTGAAGGAAGAAATAACTTCATTATAGAGTTCAACGAAAACCGCACAGAAGAAGATGAAATGTCATCAACCGCTGAATTACCTGTTAATCCTGCATAAACGCTGACGGAAAGTCTGAAAAACAACCCGATCTTATAAGATATTTTTCTTGGTACCAATATTGATGTTTAAACATTAAATATTAAAACAAATTGTATGAGAACGATATTTTATCCTGCCTCTGAACGAGGTCATGTAGATATTGGCTGGCTTAATAGTCACCATTCCTTTAGTTTCGGACATTGGTATGACCCTCAAAAAATTCATTTCGGCGCTTTACGCGTATTGAACGATGATATTGTAAAACCAGGCGCCGGCTTTGGTTTGCATCCGCACGATAATATGGAGATCGTATCAATCCCATTGAACGGATCACTGGCGCACAAGGACAGCACAGGAACCGACGGTATTATCAAGACCGGCGACGTCCAGATCATGAGCGCCGGGAGCGGAATCAGCCACTCTGAATTTAATGCATCAAAAACAGACCCTGTAAATTTTTTGCAGGTATGGGTCATTCCAAAATTAAATAATATTAAACCGCGCTATGATCAGCAGACATTTGCAGTAGCTGACAGAAAAAATAAATGGCAAATCGTCGTGAGCCCGGATGAAGATGAAAACGGTGTCTGGATAAATCAGGATGCGCGCTTTGCATTAACTGATATTGAAGCGGGAAAAGAAATTTCATTTTCAACGAAATTTAAGGGAAACGGGGTTTATATTTTTGTGATCAATGGAGAAGTGACAATAGATAATAAGACGATCTCCAAAAGAGATGCAATTGGTATTTATGATGCCGATTCATTTTCTGTAAAAGCAAACCAGCAATCAACATTATTGGCGATTGAAGTGCCGATGCTATCGCTGCAATAATTCTAAAAAACGATTATGACAACAAGAACAATTTCAAAAATAGAAACTTCAACCGTTGAAATGGTTGGAGCAAACAAGGTTTTGCAGGCTTTACCAACCCGTAATTTAAAGCAGGTTGATCCATTTATATTAATTCACCACATGGTGCCAACGGTAGTGAAGCCCGGCGCTGATATCAGAATTCCGCCGCATCCGCACGCGGGTTTTGAAGTAGTAACTTATTTGATCGATGGAGAATTTTTTCATCGCGACAGTAAAGGGCATGATGTTGTTGCAAGAGGCGGGGATATCAACTGGATGACCTCCGGCGCCGGCATCGTCCATTCTGAAGGACCAACGGAAAATTTTTTAAAGACAGGCGGAAAGCTTGAACTGATGCAGGTCTGGATAAATCTTCCTTCAAAATACAAATTTGTTGACGCCTCTTTTAGCAATTACCCTGCAGCCAATTTTCCCGTAATTGAAAATGAGAACAGCTCTGTAAAAATCCTGATCGGTGATTATGAAGAAAAAAAATCCCCCGTCATCACCAAAACGCCGATGTTTTATTATCACATAAAATTAAAATCAGGAAATGCATTGACCCTAAAAATTGATAATAATTTCACTGCTGCATTGTATATCATGAAAGGAAAGATAAGATCGCTAAATGAAGAAGCGAAATCGGGTCAGCTCATCCATTATAACGATGATGGGGATCAAATTTCATTTTCAGCCATTGAAGATGCAGACATTATCGCTTTTGGCGGACAGCCTTTAAAAGAAAAACTGGTCAGTTATGGACCGTTTGTTATGAACAGCTTTGAAGAAATTCAACATGCTATCGCTGACTATGAAACGGGCAAAATGGGACAATTGGATTATTAAGGCGACTCAAGGCTGGGTGAATCTTCTTTTCATTTTAATCCGGCGTTGAATCGATCATTCATGATTGAGAAAATGAAAGAGTACGAATTAAAAAAACCATTACTCGTCAACGCCAAATGCAAAAAAAGTATAGCGCGGTTTTGAGCCGTTTGCTGTCATCATCATCATATTCATAAAACCGTATTCCCCTGCTCCAAGCTTTGTTGCAGGGGAAATAATAAACAGATCAGTTCCTGATTTTTGAATATTACACAATACCTCCACATCACTACCGACATTTTTTTTCTTATTGAACATCCCGCCGCCACCACCCAGCACAGCTTCCCGCTCTGATTTGCCGGATTCAAATCTGTATAATTTGATCATCGCGGTAGGATCCATCATAGAGCTGTTCATCTTTACCACAAACTTCATGTTGTCTGTTGACCTGATCCGGAAAGAAGATCTTCCTCCATCCATGACATAGGCAGTTTCACTTCCGCCAAACCCAAGTGCTTTCATTTTGTTTTTCATCTCTGCCTGTATCCGCTCCAAAAGAGCAAGTGAATCTTGTTTTAGCAGATAAACATTATTGAGGTATTGTGGCTGCGGCACGGAAGCCTCTGCATTTTTGGCCTGTGCATGACCGTTGGTTATGCAAATACAAAGACAGAGTGCAAGAAGAATAAATCTCATAGAAAATGATTTGAAGATTAGAAACGATATCCTGCGTATAATTGAACAACGTTATTTTTTAGATTAATGTTGGGAACAAATGAAGGAGGAGCTGTACCGCCCGATGATGATGCCTGCTTATAAAGATTTGCAAAACTGAGATTATACCTAGCCCCAATGACTACGCCCAAAACCGGATGCACTTCAATGCCTGCGCCCAATCCGTAATCAAACCTGTTATAAAAACTAAGGATCTGATCGGCTTGCGCATTGCCAGTGGATTTTTGCGAACTGTCTGCCTTTGCATTAAGCAAATAGGACGTTTGTCCGCCAAATTGTATCTGAACATACTTGGTAATATTGATCGCCATGAATTGCGAAAGCGTGATATAATCCAACTTGACAGATCCGCTGGATGAATCCGTAGAATAATCATATCCCTGCCGCGAAAAAGTTAATTCAGTTCTTGAGCTAAGAATGGATTTGGATGAAGGGGAAATAAATATGCCTGCATTAAAACCAGTTTGACTTTTGCTGTTAATAGATGATGCATTGGTGACATTGGCAAAGTTCAACCCGAATTTAATGCCAATACCGATCGAATGATCTTCTTTGCTTTTCTTATCGGTTGGTTTATCCTGTTGTGCAAAACAATAGGAAGAAAGCAGGAGCAGAAAACAGCAGGTTGCGTTTCTCATAAGTCTTTTTTTTGTAAGCTAAATCAGTTGCGGTTTTTGAACAATAGAACAAAAGTTAGAGGTGGGAAAAAAATGATCTACAAATTTTTCCTGAGCGCTTTATTGATCGCTTCGGTGCGATTCTGTACATGCAGTTTTTCGTAAATATTGTGAATGTGCTGGCGGACCGTGTTCACTGAAATAGAGAGCCTGTCAGCAATTTCTTTATACAATAATCCATTGGCAAGCAGTTGCAATATTTCATTCTCACGATTGCTTAATATTTTTATCTCTGTGATTGCGTTTTTTTCATCACGAAACATCATAACCAATTTTCTTGCAATGTTTGCACTCATTGGCGAGCCTCCATTATATAACTGCTTCAGCGATTCGGCAATTTGATCCAGGCTCGTATTTTTTAATAAATACCCCGATGCGCCTGCTTTTAAAGCCTCAAAAACTTTCTCATCATTTTCATAAACAGTAAACATCATGAATTGTGAAGCAATATTATTATCACGCAACTGCCGTATACATTCGATCCCATTCATTCCCGGCAAATTAATGTCCATGATGACAATATCTGGTTTTAGCTTTCTTATTCCCGGCAATGCTTCTTCTGCATTGCTAAAAGTTGCACCAACAGTAAAATCATTATTCAAGGCGAGAAAGTTTTTTAAGCCTTCGCGCACTTCATCAAGGTCTTCAACTATTACTATTGAAATACTCATTTAATTATCGAAAGTAGTTTTCATGATATCAAAACCCAATAGAACAAAAGTTATTGCAGCAGCCGGGCGCACAGTTCTATTCGCGTTCCGTTTTCATTTTTTATTTCTAAAGTACCCCCAATATCGCTCATCCTTTTTTGCATATTTGTTATGCCGTTGCTGAATGCCCTTGTCTTATTCGGATCAAAGCCGGTTCCATTATCGTGCAAAATTATTACCAGCGAATCGCTGATATTGATGGTCATATTTACTTCGGTCGCCTGTGCATGTTTTACAACATTGTGCAAGGCTTCTTTTACTACCAGATAAATATTGCGACGAAATTCTCCGCTTACAAAGAGAACAGGAAAATTTTCAGGCGCCGCTATTTTACCGGTGATCCCATTTTGCAAAAGATATTCAACAGCATAAGAGCGCGTGTATGCAAGCAGGTCACTTAATGAATCATTTTTTTCGTTGAGCGCCCAAACGATCTCTCCCATCTTATCGATCATTTCTGCTGCATATTCCTTTATCTTGAAAATATCTTCATCAATGGGTCGTTCCTGTTGTTCTTTTATGCCGATCGTTTCGCTTAAAAACTTTATTCTTGACAATCCTGCCCCAAGATCATCATGCATATCCGTTGCGATCCGTGTTCTTTCCTTTTCAATCGCCTGTTGTTTTTCAAGAGCAATGCGTTGTTTCTCCAATTTTCTGCTGTAGTAAGAAATGGTAACAACAATAATTATTACAAGCACTGCCAATAAAACCAGGATGCGAAACCACCAGCTTTGCCACCATGGAGGCAAGATGGAAAAAGAAAAAACCGCCATTTGCGGCGGATAAAATCCATTCAAAAAAATGGCTTTTATTTTCAAAGAATATTTTCCCGGTTCCAGGTTGACAAGATCTATTTCTGATTGAGATGATGGCTCACTCCAAGTCTTATTATTGCTCCCTTCAAGCAAATAGCTAAATCGCGTTTGTTTTTCATCATAAAAAGTTGGGGCAGAAACCAAAACAGAAATATTATTCTGCGTATAATTGAGTTCGACCGTTTTTTGTGTGTTGAACAAAATGCTATCGCCTATCTTTATTTGTGAGAATAACAATTGTGGCGAGAATTGATTGTTCGTGTAAAGCTCCTTTCCCAACCTGATGGCGGCATCCGCGGTTTGAATCCAATGTGTTCCGTTTTTTTGTGTATTTATTTTACTTACCTGTTGAAAGATATTATTGCTGCGGGTTATGTTGTCAACATAATATTCATTATTTTTTTCAACGATCTTATCAAGCCCCGCAGGCGAACACACCCAGATATTATTTGCATCATCGCAATGCAAATAGCTGATAAAATTTTCCGACAAGCCGTTTTTGATGGTCAGTTGCTTTTTGAATTCTAAGGAATCATTTTGATAAGAATAGCAAACCAATCCGTGATCTCTCGTCCCTACCCAAACATTGCCGTTTTTGTCTGCGGCAATCGAGCGCGGTGAAACGTTCTGCAAAGCTTTACTAAATACATGCAATAACTGCATATAATGCCCGGTATCACCCGGGTTGATCTTATATAAGAACAGTTTTTTCGCCCGATTTGCGATCCATAAATAATTCCCCGCAATGCAGGCCTGATCTGCCAAATACCCGAGTTCACTGGTAACTGTTTTCCCATTTTGAAGAATGGCAACTGCCTTATCCGACACAGCAACCAGGTTCCCCTCATTATCAGCTACCAGACAAGAAAATCCGTTCTTACCTGATGAATCTTTATACAATAATGAAGTGCTGAAACTATGCTCCTTGCTTTTAAAATTTACTTTATAAACTTCAAACTCATTGACCAAGTAAACCGATCGTGAAAAAGAATACAGGTTGTGAAAAGACGGATGATCTCTTCCAGCAAAAATTTCATCCGCATTATCATAGCGGAGCAAAATAGTATTGCGTGTGGCATCATAAAACCATAATGAATCACTGCTGTTATCCGCTGATAAAAAACTCTCATGGAATCCTGGTCTCCATTCCGTAAATGATTCCAATTGCTGATTGACCATTTTGCAAATTCCAGAATGCGCTCCGGCAAGCCAGATGATATTTTCTTTGTCCTGAAAAAAAAATTCCTGCTCATTTTCCGGCAAACCATTCTGCAAATCAAATAAAGTGCTTTTCCCCTTAACATCAATCTTCAAAACACCCAGCCCGAGCAACCATTCATTTTTTTCATTATCAAAAAAGACAAAAGCAGGGCCGAAGCTTTCTGGAATATGATATTGTGCTGAAGCATTTGTCAATAATATCTTCCCGGACTCCATGGCGGCCTTATCTATTTTGAAAAAACCGCTTTGGGTTGAGATCAGCACATCATTATTGGGAGTTGATGTTATAGAATAGATGGGTGATTGATTGAAGGAAATATTGGTCCCGCCGGTCTTAATATCATAGACGATCAATGTGCCCCTGCCGGGAAAGTAATTGTTATTTGGATCGGTGTAGATATATAGCCTGTGATCCACTTCAACGGCATGGTAAAGATTAATGATCTGTTTCTTTTCACTCTTATCTGTTAAAGAAATCTTGGTGAAAATATTTTTTTCAAACCGGAAAAGTCCTCCGTCTGAAATAGCGTAATAAAATCCGTCGCTGCATTTTATCAACTGGTTAATTACCGGGCAAAAATTATCTGCTGTCTGATAATTTTTCACTTCACCATGCACCATGTACTGCAGCTGATTTGTGTTCGGGACGATCCACAAGGAATCATCGCCCATTTCAACAATATCATTGATCAAACTGGAAGCAAGTCCATTCTCCGGTGTATAGTTGGTAAACCGTGAACCATCATAAACGCTTAACCCGCCAAAAGTGGAAATATAGATCTTGCCCTTATTATCCTGGAAAATAAAACGCGCGCGATTATTTACTAATCCGTCTTTTGGTGTGTAATTCACAAACGCGTAGCGTTGCCCAAAACAGTTAGCATAAATAAAAAAGCATGCAAGAAAAACCAAGATTCGTTGCATGCTTAAATTTAAAACTAATTTTATGTACCGGGCTTAAGAAATACAATTAAACATCCTACGCCGCAGATTCTCCCAATTGTTCATCTTCAGCTATCCGTGCAAATTGCTTACTACGCTGATTTTATCCTTCATCATTGCCCTGATCGCTTCCGCAATTGCATTGGCATCATAATGACATTCGTTGTGAAGTTCTTTTAATGTTCCGTGTTCAATGATCTCATCGGGAATACCCAGCATCTTCACTTCATTTTTATATCCGTGCTTTGTCATGAATTCTAAAATCGCGCTGCCAAACCCGCCAACTATCGTCCCGTCTTCAACAGTAAGGATTTTGTCAAACTTCTTTAATGCATCATGCAATAGGTTTTCATCCAGTGGTTTTGCAAAACGCATGTCGTAATGCCCAACATCCAATCCGTCCATCTTTAATTCACGTATAGCAGCAGTTGCAAAATTTCCCGGATGACCAATTGAAAGAATGGCGATCTCTTTTCCCTCTTTTAATTTTCTTCCGGATCCTATCTTTATTTCTTTCATCTCTGTTTTCCATTCGGGCATCACCCCTTCACCACGCGGATAGCGGATCACAAAAGGATTTGTTGTCGATTCCAATTGTGCGGTGAACATGAGGTTCCGCAATTCCGATTCATTCATCGGTGCGCTAACGATCATATTGGGAATACAACGCATGTATGCAATATCATAAGCGCCATGATGGGTTGGGCCATCCTCGCCAACCAATCCGGCGCGGTCCAAACAAAATATCACCGGCAAATTTTGTATCGCAACATCATGCACGACCTGGTCGTAAGCTCTTTGCATGAATGATGAATAAATATTGCAGAACACTTTCATGCCCTGTGTTGACATGCCCGCGCTTAAAGTCACTGCATGTTGTTCGCAAATACCAACATCAAATGCGCGATCTGGCATTTTTTCCATCATGAATTTCAATGATGACCCGCTTGGCATTGCCGGCGTTACTCCAAATATTTTTTCGTTCTTCTCTGCGAGCTCAATTATCGTATATCCAAAAACATCCTGGTATTTTGGCGGTTGAACGGTTTCGAATTTCTTCTTGTAAATTTCCCCGGTGATCTTATCAAACAATCCCGGAGCATGCCATTTGGTTTGATCTTTTTCCGCCAATGAATATCCTTTGCCCTTGGTGGTAATGATGTGCAATAATTTCGGACCGGGAATATTCTTCAGGTCGTTCAGCGTATCAACCAATTTAGAAAGATTATGTCCGTCAATCGGACCAAAATAGCGCAACTTAAGCGCTTCAAAAAGATTACTGCTCCTGCTCACAAAGCTCTTTATACTATGCTCTATTTTACTGGCGACATCACGGCTGAAGCGGCTTCCAACGGGAAGCTTTCCTAAAGCTTTCCAAATATCATCTTTGAATTTATTATAAGTTTGCGAGGTAGTGATGTCCGTCAGGTATTCTTTCAACGCCCCGACATTCGGATCAATGCTCATGCAATTATCATTCAAAATGATCAACAGATCAGTATCCGAAACCCCGGCATGATTCATCCCTTCAAAAGCAATGCCGGCCGTCAGGGCGCCATCACCAATGATGGCAACCGTTTTCCTGTCGCTCTCCCCTTTATATTTTGCAGCCATCGCCATACCTAATGCTGCGCTGATCGAAGTTGAGGAATGACCTACACCGAAAGTATCATATTCACTTTCGCTGCGTTTGGGAAATCCGCTCAGTCCTTTATATTTTCTGTTTGAAATGAAATTATCTCTTCGACCCGTAAGTATTTTATGACCATAAGCCTGGTGACCTACATCCCAAACCAATTGATCATAGGGAGTATTGAACACATAATGCAGGGCCGTGGTTAATTCAACAACGCCAAGGCTGGCTCCAAAATGTCCGCCATGAACGCTTACAATATCAATAATATACTGACGCAATTCATCGGATAACCGTTGTAATTGTTCTCGGTTTAAGGCTTTAAGGTCGGCGGGACTATTAATCGTCTTCAGCAATGCCCCCGGGGCGATTTCCATCTGCAAATTTTTAAAGGGTAAAGTTACATTTTTTTGATCACCGATAAGCAGCAAAAGCTACCAGAAGCCCATAAATGCTGCCATTAATACAAAAGAACGTTTTGTGGCCTAAGAAAAGTATATTTTTGAATCTAAGGTTCTACTTATGGCTAAAGGAATAACACGATATTATTGGTGGTGCCAGATCGGTGGCTGGGGGCTTGTCGGTCTTTCCAATCTATTTTTTGCCCATATCTTCGACCGGGAAATTTCAGGAATATATTTTGTCCGCATTCTCACGGTGGTTGCTTCAGGCATCATCAGCACGCATTTATTGAGGGCTTTCATAAAAAAAATGAATTGGCTCCTATTGCCTATTGAAAAGATATTGCCCAAACTGGTTATTGCGGTTATTATCACAACACTGGTTTTTATCCTTTTTCAAATGAGCGTTTACCAGGTATTCGATTTGTACGAACATGATAGCAAAAGAAAACTTGATTTCGCTACAAGATTATTCGCAAACGTTTTGGATCGCGGGATTTTTATTATCCCCTGGACCCTGATCTATTATTTCTATCATTATATTGAAAAAAGCCGCAAGCAACAATTTGATACGCTGAAATTAGAATCATTGGTAAAAGAGCTTGAACTAAAGACCATCAAATCCCATATTAATCCGCATTTTATCTTCAACGCCCTGAACAGCATCCGCGCGTTGATAGACGAAAACCCAAGCCGTGCACGAACGGCAATCACTGAACTCAGTAATATTTTGCGCAGCAGCATGCAAGCCGAAAAATTAGAAACGGTTTCCTTTGAAAAAGAATTGAATATTGTAAAAGATTACCTCGCCCTTGAACATATTCGCTTTGAAGACAGGCTTCGTGTGGAATACGAAATAGATGAAGACACGCTAAGCCAGCCAATTCCGCCAATGATGCTGCAAACCTTGGTGGAGAATGCGATCAAACATGGCATCAGCAAACAGGTCCATGGCGGAAAAGTAAAGATCATATCCGATTTTAAAGACGATTATCACCAACTCATCATTCAAAATACAGGTTATCTCAACGGCTCGCTCTATGATGATGGCTTTGGATTAACCAGCACAAAAAATCGCCTGCAACTGCTCTTCGGCGATAAGGCCAATTTCGATATCAAAGAAGTGAACGGTAACACAGTTGAAGCCACCGTATTGATACCGGTTGAATTAATTCACTAAAAATCTTTAATATTCATTCAAAAAATAACTGCTAAATAAATTTGGTTTATTTTATAAACTAATTTACATTTGAGATAAATTTATCAATCGTGAAAAAGATCTGGCTGCTTTTTGTTTTTATCAGTCTTCAAATTATTTCGCTTGCACAAACCAAAATACGCGGCAAAGTAAAAGATGGAAAAGGTCATCCGCTTGCCGGAGCAAGCATCAGTCTAAAAAATTCCTACGATGGCGCAACCAGCGACTCGCTTGGAAATTTCAGCTTCACGACCACAGAGCACGGGGATTTCATTTTGTCGGTAACCAGTTTAGGTTATAAGGATTTTGAACAAGCCGTTACCCTAAAGCAAGAACCAATCATCATCAATGCGATATTAAAAGAAAAGCTAGATGAGATGCGCGCAGTGACCATTACCGCAGGTTCATTTTCAGCAGGCGACACAAAACGTGCTGCCGTATTAAGTTCTTTGGATGTGGCTACCACAGCAGGCTCAAATGCCGATATTACCGCCGCATTAAAAACTTTGCCCGGCACAAGCCAGGTTGGTGAACAGGAAGGATTATTTGTCCGCGGTGGCGCAGGCTATGAAACAAAACAATTCATTGATGGCCAATTAGTGAATAATCCATATTATTCAAGTGTCCCCGATCTCGCACAACGTGGTCGCTTCTCCCCTTTTCTTTTTAAAGGAACCGTTTTTAGCACGGGCGGATATTCTGCATTATACGGACAGGCTTTATCATCTGCGCTATTACTCGAATCGATCGATCTGCCCGAACGATCAGAAATAGATGCTTCCGTTTCCCCCTTATTCTGGGGCGCCGGTACACAACAATTAGCACAAAATAAAAAATCATCATGGGGAATAAATTATGGATATACCAATGTTGGATTGTATTTTGATGCAGTAAAACAAGATGTGGATTATTTCAAGGTACCGCAGTTTCATACCCTTGACGCAAACTTCAGGATAAAAACCAAGAGTGGGGGCATCATAAAATATTATACAACATTCAGCCATAACCAGCTAGGTATAAGAAGACCCGATGTTGACAGCGCCGATCTAAAGGATGCTTTTGGTTTAAAAAATTACAATTGGTATAATAATCTGACCTGGAAAGAATATTTGAACAATGGCTGGAAAATGAACCTGGGCATTAGTTACAGCACCAATAAAGACAATATCCTTCAACAGGTCCAGGATGCGCAGGATCAACCCAAACCATTTCCGGATTCAAGTTTTTGGATGTTGTATAAGAACTTCACGCTTGTCCATCGTCAGGACCTCTCGCAGGGAAAGATCGTTCTTGAAAAAAAATTGGGCGGTATCAGTGCTTTGCGTTTCGGAAGTGAATATTGGTACAGTTATGATAATAGCAATTATAACGACACCGCATTAATTAAACTAAAGGATAATTACACAGCCCTTTTTGCTGAATCAGATATTTATCTTACCAATGAGATCGCTGCAAAAATTGGTGGACGTTTCGAATATTCTTCTATCATCAATAGATCTGATTTTGCGCCGCGCGTTTCCCTTGCTTACAAAACCGGAAAAGATGCACAGGTTTCAATGGCTTATGGGATTTTTTATCAGAAACCCGAAAACGCTCAACTAGATTACGCAACCAACCTTGGTTACACAAAAGCAACGCATTATATTCTCAACTATCAAAAAATGTCGAATGACAGAATTTTCCGCCTGGAAGTTTATTACAAAAAATATGATGCGCTTGTAAAAACGATCCCTCTTTTTTATAATTATTATACCACATTCAATAATGGAGGGTCAGGCTATGCCCAGGGAATTGATTTTTTCTGGCGAGATAAAAAATCAATAAAGAACTTCGATTACTGGATCAGTTATTCTTATCTGGATACCAAACGTAATTATCTGAATTATCCGGCCCAATTGATGCCAAATTTTGCCGCAACACATACAGCATCCCTTGTAATGAAACGATTCATCACAAAAATAAAAACGGGTTTTAATGTCACCTACAGTTTTGCATCGGGCAGACCTTATTACAATTTTATGCTTGACAATAACAATAAATTTTATATAGCGGATCAGGGAAAAACAAAGGATTACAACAGCATGAACTTTAGCGCCGAATATGTCCCCAGTGTTGGGAACACCAAGGCAAAAACCTTTGTGGTGTTTTTCGTGAGCATGAGCAATGTGCTTGGATACAATGCCATTTACGGTTACAATTATTCATTTAACGGAGATACGAAGCAAGCAATCACGCCACCTGCAAAAAGATTCTATTTTTTTGGCATCTTTTTAAGTTGGGGCGTCGACAGAAGCCAGGATGCCATTAATAATAATTTGTAGCCAGGATTCCATGAATCAAGATTCAGGCAAATGCCGAATAGTGATATTGGAATATAAGGGTGGGTCGAGAAGAAGTTGAAGAAAAACAAAGCTTTATTTCAAAAAAAATAAAAATAAATAAAATGGACGCTCAACAAAAAGATGATCTGCTTTGGAAATTAGCAAAAAGAAGAGCCGGTTTTAAATGGAGTATTGCCATGTATATGACCATGAATATTTTTTTGACAGTACTATGGTTCATCACCACAAAAGGGGATGCCTTTTTTTGGCCTGCCTGGAGCATATGTGGCTGGGGAATGGGAATGGTATATCAGTACCTCAATGCTTATCACCTTGATGGCTTGCCAGGCGCGACGGAAGAATACAAAAAATTAAAAAAACAAAATCATCAATAAACAAAAAACAATTACCATGAAAAAGTTAGTACTCATTTCTTTTGTGCTCGCAGCATTTTTCGCCAATGCACAAAGTGATAAATATGTTGCAGCGATGAAAAAAAATCTCACGTTGATGGATTCAGCAAAAACTACTGCCGATTTTCAAAATGTGTCCAACGCTTTTGAAAGAATTGGCGATGCTGAAAAAACACAGTGGCTGCCTTATTATTATGCGGGTTTGGCCTTGACGATCCCTGCCTGGACAGATCAAAAATTAGATAAAGATGCAAATTCGGAAAAAATAAAGGCTTTTTGTGATAAAGCGGAAGCTATCGAAAAAAATGCCGAAATATCCGCCATTCGCAATATGGCTGCGACACAACAAATGTTGATTGACCCGCAAACACGCTGGCAAACCTATGGCATGGAAGCAAGCAAGGAATTACAAAAAGGGATGCAGCTCGATCCAAATAACCCACGCCTGTATTATTTGCAAGCCATGAGTTTATTTAATACTCCCGAACAATTTGGTGGTGGAAAAGATAAGGCAAAACCCATTTTTCAAAAATCAGTTGACTTATTCAAGAAACAGGATCATAAACCATTATATCCGGATTGGGGTCAGAAACAAGCAGAAGATATGCTGGCAAAATGCCAATAAGTTGAATGGCTTACCGGGTTTTTGCAATTCAACCCATTCTTACTAAAAGAACAACTATAAATTTAAAATAATGTCAGAAGAAAAACCATTAACGCAGGAAGAAAGCCTCGCATTAATAACCAGTATGATCAGCAAAGCAAAATGTGATTATGAAGAAACAGGAATAAGCGCTTTGATGTGGGGAAGCATTGTTTGCTTTTGCAGCATTATTTCTTTTGCCGGTTTCTACCAGCATTGGGTCTGGGCAAACTACGTTTGGTTCCTGACCATTGTTGCGGTGATCCCCCAGATCATTATTGCCATTCGCGAGAGCAAAAGAAGAAAATTCAAATCCCATAATGATGATGCCATGAGCGGCATCTGGATAAGTTTTGGCGTTGGCATTTTTTTAATGTCTTATTTCGTCAATCTCTTTAAAGTTGAACACGAGGGCTCTCTCTATATTATTTTTTATGGCATCCCCACTTTTGCAACAGGTTTAGCAAGAAATTTTAAACCCATGATCATTGGCGGAATCATTTGCTGGGCAATCGCCATCGTCAGTTTTTATATTTCATTTCCCGACATCATGCTCTTAACCGCACTGGCTGCCATTATTGCTTGGTTTATTCCCGGGTTGATTTTGAGAAGAAGATATCAGAAACTAAAGAATGAAAATGTTTAAAGATCTTGACCCCATATTGCATTCCCAGCTACGCCTTGCCGTTATGAGTTTGCTCATTAGCGTGAAAGAAGCGGAGTTCACGTTCATCAAAGAAAAGACAAACGCCAGTGCTGGCAATATCAGCGTGCAGATAAATAAATTGAAAGATGCCGGCTATATCAATGTGCTAAAACAATTCAAGGATAATTATCCGCAAACCATTTGTAAAATCACTCCACTGGGAATAAAAGCTTTTGAAGAATATGTAAAGAATCTGCAAACCTATTTAAGCATAAAAAAATAAAACCTCTTTCCTTTGCAGAAAGAGGCTTAGGGTTTAGCTACCTCTGATTAAAACCGAACTGCTTAGCTCTTTATCAATTGTAAATTCATTCTTTCATTACTGTTCACAATAATCTCAAGCATGTAGGTTCCTGCCTGCAATTTGCTTGTTCCGGCAAGGGCAAATTTATTGTCGCCGGTTTCCGCCCCTGTGGACTTTCTCATGACCTCATTACCATTCTTATCCGTCACTTTTATCACTACATAAGAACTTTGTTTTAGCTGCACGTTTACTTCAATATCATTAACAGAAGGATCGGGCGTAACACTGATCGCTTCTACACTTTTGCTGTTGTAGGATCTGAGAATAAGTACTTTTGAATAAACTGCTTTGCTATCTGCATCTGTTTGCCTAAGGCGGTAATACAAATCATTCTTTTTCGCAACCGAGGCTTTGAAATTATCTTCAAAACTATAATCGTTTGATGAATTTGCTGTTCTTGTTGCTTCGCCGACTTTTTCAAAATTTGTTCCGTCAATACTTCTTTCAATATCAAAATGGCTTACATAATTAACAGCATTAATATTCCAATGCAGGTTAACGGAATTACGAAAATAGGTAGCGTTAAAACTTACCAACTTTTCAGTCAAAATCGTTTTTGCAGAAAGACTTTTATTGTTTACAACAGTATCAATCGCGTTCCGCCCAGCGATCACTGTTTTGTGAATGGGTAATGGGTTAGCAAAAATTGCAAATGAGGTTAATAAAAATGTAGGTAATAACAGGATGCGTTTTACTTGTTGTTCCATCGTTGTAAAATTTCAGAAGTTAATAATAAAATTTCCATTGTACGGGAACGCAACAACATGGTAAATTCAAAGGATGGATACTAATGAATTAATTTTGTGTTTTAAGGTAGCGATGAAATGCTTTAAGCATTACGTAAACAGATACTGCAAACCGTCAGGCAGTGCGTTTACAACATTTGGGTTTTTTTGGGAATTGGGGGTAGAAAAGGGACGTTTACTACCAGTTAGAATTATCAGGGATGAGTAAAGATAACCATCCACCTTAATCTTTGCAACTGTTTTGCCAAAAAAGTTTTAATTCTCATTAATGTTCTGACAATCATTCCTCTGTTTCTTCCAGGCTCTCATCTTCAACATTGGCCAATACTGTTGCCGTCATCTTTTTGAGTGGATTCTTATTATTTTCAGCATATTCAATTCTGTTCTCGATAATATCAATGCAGGCATAGATCGCAGCAATAAAAGACGAAGTATCAGCCTTGTTTTTTCCCGCAATGTCAAAAGCCGTTCCATGATCAGGAGATGTTCGTACTGCGGGTAAACCTGCAGTGTAATTCACGCCCTCGCCAATGGCAAATGATTTGAATGGAATCAGCCCCTGGTCGTGGTACATTGCCAAAACAGCATCAAATTTCTTATATTGACTACGCGCAAAAAAAGCGTCCGCGCTATAAGGGCCAAACACAAGCATGCTTCGTTTTGCATCTTTAATGGCTGGCTTAATGATCTCTTCTTCTTCCTTGCCGATTAATCCTTCATCGCCCGCATGCGGATTCAATCCAAGCACGGCGATCTTTGGTTTCTCAATTCCAAAATCTTTTTGAAGACTTTCTTTCAGGATATTCAGCTTTGATAAAATTCCTTCGCGCGTAATCTGAGAGGCAATTTCCTTTACCGGAATGTGTTCAGTAACCAATCCCACCTTCATGTTTTCAGCGGTCATTAACATTAATACATCATTTACCCCAAAACTCTGTTTTAAAAACGGGGTATGACCGGTAAAATTGAATTGCGCTGATTGAATGTTCTTTTTATGAACAGGCGCAGTAACCAATCCTTGAATTTTATTTTGTTTCAGCGCTTCCACTGCGGCCGATAATGATTTAACCGCATAAATGCCACCTGCCTCGGTCAATTGCCCCGGAGTTATGGCAATTTCTTCTTCCCAGCAATTAAATATGTTAACCTGTTTATGACTGATCCGATTGAACTCCTTTGTGCTCTGATAATTGAAATTGATTTCGGGTATTGATTTCCGGTAGAAATTAATGATTTTGTTGGACGCAAAAATCACAGGCGTGCATAATTCCAGCAACCGATGATCAGAAAAAGTCTTTATTACCAGTTCCGTTCCAATGCCATTAATGTCGCCAATTGAAATTCCGATCAGCGGTCGTTGTTGTTGAGAATTCATGCTTGATATTTTCGAACGATAAAAATACAATTAATTTGGTTGCCAGCTGCCAGGTCCTGATAAGCGGCAGGCAAGAACGATTAAAGATTTACTTTTGTATGAGTCTATGTACACACTAAAAAAATCGCTGGGTCAGCATTTTTTGCGCGATGAAAACATCAGCAAAAAAATTGTGGCAACACTTCAACAACAAAAATTCGATCAATTGGTTGAAGTTGGCCCCGGTGCAGGCGCATTAACAAAATATCTCTTACCAATTGAAAATATCGATTTTAAGGCAATCGAAATTGACGATGAAAAAGTGAATTTCTTATTGAAGACATTTCCTTCATTGCAGGATAAAATAATTGCCGGCAGTATCCTGGATATTGAAAAACCATTCACGGGAAAATTTACCGTGGTGGGTAATTTCCCGTATAATATATCCACCCAAATTGTTTTTAGGATACTGGATTGGAAAGATGATGTTGAGTGTATGATCGGCATGTTCCAAAAAGAAGTTGCCCAACGCATTGCTGCAAAACATGGCAATAAGATCTATGGAGTGACCAGTGTACTGGTACAGGCCTTTTTTGAGGTTGACTATTTATTTGAAGTGCATGAACAATCCTTTGATCCGCCCCCAAAAGTAAAAAGCGCCGTTGTACGATTCAGACCCAGGGCTCAACGCAAAACATTGAAGAGTGAAAAAGATTTTTTTATTTTGGTGAAGACCGCTTTTAACCAGCGAAGAAAAACATTACGCAATGCCGTAAAGAATTTATTTGAAGAGAAGGTCCTGCAAGAAGAAATTTTTAATAAACGCGCCGAACAATTATCCGTGGATGATTTTGCAGCACTAACGTTTAAGATGAAATGATAAGATCTATGATAAAGAAAGTTATTATTACCGCCAAGGTTCATGAATACTTAAAAGAACGGTTATCAAAACAAGGTTATGAGATCATTCATTTACCGCAGATCAGTTATGAAGATCTGCAAGAACAAATTGCAGACGCAGAGGGATTGGTTGTTACCACCCGCCTAAAAATTGATAAGAACATCATGGCCAAAACGTCAAAACTTAAGTGGATCGGACGTTTGGGAAGCGGCATGGAATTGATTGATGTGGCTTACGCAGAGACCAAAGGAATCAAATGCGTAAGCAGTCCTGAAGGAAATCGCAATGCTGTTGGCGAGCACGTGCTCGGCATGTTACTGAACCTGATGAATAAAATATCTTCATCACAAAAGGAGATCCGTGAAGGAAAATGGATTCGTGATGCCAATCGCGGAACTGAACTCACCGACAAAACCGTCGGCATTATTGGTTTTGGAAATACTGGCAGCGCATTTGCAAAACTGTTATCATCGTTCAACGCGACAATTCTTGCTTATGACAAATATCAATTCGGATTTGCAAAAGGAAATATCCATGAAGCAAATAGGGAGCAGATAGAACGATATGCTGATGTCATCAGTTTGCACGTTCCCCTGACCGATGAGACATTCCATCTTGCCAATGACGCCTTTTTCGATTCTTTGCAAAAGAAGCCATACTTTATCAATGCATCTCGAGGCAAGGTACACGATACACAAGCTGTTATTAAGGCTTTACAGACCGGAAAGATTTCCGGGGCGGCTTTGGACGTTCTGGAAAATGAAAAATTAGACACTTATTCCAGCGATGAAAAAAAGCAATTGGATTGGATGGTAAACCAACCCAATGTTATCGTAACACCACATATCGCGGGTTATAGCAATGAGGCATTTTACAAGATGGCAAAAGTGTTATTGGACAAACTGGGACTTTAATCGATAATAAGCGGATATAATAATCCGAAAACCTTTTCCTGCCTCGTTTTCAGCCCGCTGAACCAGGATTTTACCATTAAAAAGACCGTTAAATTCATTTGGCTTTTCAAAAAAAAAATTATCTTTGTACATATAAATAGTGCAACGCTTCAGCAAAACTGAGGCGTTGTATTTTTTTTCTTTTTTACAAACGAAAGGAGGGATTATGAGTGGCATAACCTATTTGACAAAGGATGCGTACGAACATTTAAAAGCAGAATTACAAAAGCTCAAAACCGTTGATCGCCCGGCCGCATCGCGAGCAATTGCAGAAGCGCGCGAAAAAGGTGATCTGCGCGAGAACGCAGAATATGATGCTGCCAAAGAAACCCAAGGGCTTTTGGAAGCAAAGATTCAAAAGTTTGAAAGCGACATGGCAAACGTTCGCATCATCGACGAAGAAAATATCGATACAAGCAAGGTATCCATATTAACAAAAGTGACTGTTACCAATTTGAATTTAAAAAGACAGGTCACCTATCATTTGGTCTCTGAAAAGGAAGCTGATTTAAAATCCGGAAAAATTTCGGTAACCTCACCCATCGGAAAAGGCTTATTGGGTAAGAAGATCGGCGAAACCGCCGAAGTAACGGCTCCCGCCGGAGTAATAAAATTCAAGATCGAAAACATCACAGTTTAAATAGCTTGGAATAAGCCAGGCTATATCATTTGAATTTTATCTCTTCAACCCTTCCATCTCCATAAGCAATGATGGCTTTTGTGGTCATGTTGATGAACAATCCAGTTTCAACAACTCCGGGAATAAGATGCAAATTTTCATTGAGCAAAAACGCGTCCTCAATTTTTTCGCAATAGCAATCAAGAATATAATGCTGATGATCGGTAATAAAAATTTTACCCTCTTTTTCCCGCAATTTTATCTCTTTACAAACACCTGATTGCAGTATTTTTTTCCAAACCTGTTTGTATCCAAAAGAGATCACTTCAACCGGCAAAGGAAATTTACCCAGTTGCTTCACCAGTTTTGTGTAATCTGCGATAATGATCAGCTCCTTTGAGGCACTGGCAACAATTTTTTCCTGCAATAAGGCGCCGCCGCCGCCCTTGATCAATTGTCCTTTGGGGTCAATTTCATCGGCGCCGTCAATGGTTAACGATAATTGGTCAACTTTATCTAAGTCACTGACCGTTATGCCTGCCTCTTTTGCCAGTTGTGCTGATTGTGCCGAGGTGGGCACAACGGTAATATTCAACCCTTGTTTCGTTCGTTCGCCCAATTCCTGTATCAGCCAATAAACTGTGCTCCCTGTTCCCAAACCAATTGTTGCTCCTTGCTTTACAAAATCAGCGGCATTTGCACCAGCCCTTTTTTTTATTTCTTCGCTAGATAACATTTACAATTTTTATTTAAGATCATTTTCAAAATGTTCATAAAAAACCAACCGGTTCTTTAACTGAAGAATTTCTTGTTGCAGATGCTCCATCCTTTGTAACAGGTGTGAAACCACATCAAGATTTTGAGCGTCTATCTCAAGCTCCTGGTGCAAGCGGATGAGTTTTTCCAATTGGCCCAACTGTTCAAAAGGCAAATATGTTTTTTGCTCAACAATGGTGGTTTCGATCAACCCATTCTGCTCAAGCAATTGAATAAATTGAATATCCAAATGATGATAACTGCAAAATTCTGTGACTGAAATGAGGCTTTCATTTTCCATAAAATATTTTTACATCGTTGACAATTTTTTGAACAGTTCCTTTTGTTCGTTAGTAAGATTTGTTGGTAATTTAATATTCCACTTAATATACAAATCACCAAACTCGCCCTCTTTTTTATATACCGGAAACCCTTTTGTCTTAAGTCGGATACTGCTACCATTCTGTATTTCAGGTTTCACCGTTATTTTCACAGTACCGTTTATGGTATCGATTGTCTTTTCTCCGCCAAGCAAAGCGGTATATAGGTCAATATCTTCATTAATATAAATATCGTTCCCTTTTCGGTGATATCTTTTGTCATCGGGGATTATAAATGTAATGTACAGATCACCGTTAGGTCCACCATTAATGCCAGCAGAGCCATATCCGCTCAATTTTATTTTTTGTCCATTTTCCACACCGGCAGGAATGGTAATGCGCACATTTTTTCCGTCAACAGTCAGCGTTTGCTTATGTGTAGTGTAAGCATCTTTTAAATGAAGATGCAATTCCGCATTATAATCATTACCCCGAAATTTTGTTTGCCGGCCTCCACTGCCTTCGGCATGCTGACCAAACATTGCAGAGAAGAAATCAGAAAAATCCGTGTCATTAAAATTGCCGGAAAAATTATAGCCGCTGTCGCCTTGCGTTTGCTGATGCCGTTGTTGCTTTGCTTGTTCGAACTGTTCTGCATGCTGCCAGTCTTTCCCGTATTGATCGTATTTTTTTCTTTTTTCAGGATCGCTCAATACTTCATTTGCCTCGTTTATTTGTTGAAATTTTTTATTGGCTTCTTTATCATTTGGATTAAGGTCGGGATGATGTTTGCGCGCAAGTTTGCGGTATGCTTTTTTGATCTCCTCTTCAGACGCATTTTTGTTTATTCCCAATATTTTGTAGTAGTCAATAAATTCCATGAATCAGCTATTGTTATGCCTAAGACATCAATATCTTACGCGATTTTGCACGAATTACGCGAATTTAGAGAAGAGCTTTGTATTTATTCGTGTAATTGGCTGAAATTCGTGTTTTATTTTTTTATCCTTTTAATTATTGCGATCATGACCATTTTTTCAAAAATAATCGCCGGTGAAATTCCAGCTTATAAAATCGCAGAAGATGAAAATTTTTTTGCGTTCCTGGATATTTTTCCGCTTCGGGAAGGACATACATTAATAGTTCCAAAAACGGAAACAGATAAATTTTTTGACTTGCCTGATGATTATTTGAGCAAATTATTACTGTTCGCAAAACCGATAGCCCATGCCATAGAAAAATCATTTCCCTGCAATCGCTGCGGATTATCTGTTGTTGGATTGGAGGTTCCGCATGCCCATCTGCATTTGATTCCCATTGACAGCGCAGATGATCTGAATTTTACGCGAGGGAAAATAAAAGTAAGCCCGGAGCAGTTAAGAACTGCGCAGGAAAGAATCATTACAAATCTGAAATAGTTTCAAATCCTTCTTATTCACTTATCTCTTGCGGTTCACCCTGGCCGGATTTTTTTTAATAAAATCCTCCCAGCCATTTATTTTTTTTGCGGGCGAATTACCCAATCCATTATTTTGAAAGTGATGACATACTGCGACTGCAAGCGCGTCAGAAGCATCGTAATGTTTTATTTCCTTTTTAAAAAGCAGGATATGCTGCAGCATTTTCCAAACCTGTTCTTTATCAGCGTTGCCATTTCCCGTAATGGATTGCTTTATTTTTCTTGGAGAATATTCGGTCACGGTTAAACCCGCCTGTATGGCTGAAGCGATCGCTACCCCCTGCGCCCGACCAAGCTTTAGCATACTCTGCACATTTTTGCCAAAGAATGGAGCTTCGATAGCAAAATCCTGGGGCTGAAATTCTTCGATCAGCTCTTTTACTTTTTTATGAATGAGATGCAATTTCTCATGCGGATCTTTTTTGGAGGCCAACTTCAGCACGCCCATTTCCAGCAACATTGGTTTTCCGTTTTGTATTTCGATAATGCTGAAACCCATCATCAATGTGCCTGGATCTATGCCTAAAATTATTTTGGAATGCTTTTGCAACAGGAGATTTATTTTTGATGCGGTGATCGTAAACAAAAATATCAAATTAATAGTCAACTATTTGCTCGGACCAATAGTATTCCTGCTATTAATCTATTCTATTTATCACCAAATTGTAAGGCAACACAACTGGCAACAATCCCTGCAACAAATAAGATCAGCCATTGCAGGCGCCGCTCAATGGAAAATAGGACTTGTTTTTCTATTCATGTTTTTTAATTGGGGATTAGAAGCCAGAAAATGGCAATTGGTCATTCGCTCGGTGCAGCGAATCAATTTTACCAGGGCTTTCAAAGCAACGTTAACCGGCATTACGATGGCTTCTTTTACTCCAAACCGCACCGGCGATTATTTTGGACGAATGTTGTATATAGAAGAAGGCAAACGCGCCCAATCAGTTTCACTGACCATAATGTGCAGTTTTGCGCAACTAATAATAACATTGATAACCGGATGCGCCGGCATTATCTATCTAAAATGGTATTTGCATGCGCATCAGCCTGCAGAACAAAATATTTTTCATTTCTGGCTGAATATACTGCTCACAGGCACAGCGCTGATGCTGGTGATTTTTTTATTTGTTTTTTTCAAACTGTCGTGGTTGGTCAAATTGCTTAAAAACAACCGGTTTGCAGGAAAATTATTTTCCTATCTAAAAGTTTTAGAAGATTTTAACGCAACCTTCCTGCTACATATTTTGTCTTTATCGTTACTTAGGTATATTGTTTTTGTGATTCAATATTATCTGATGTTTTCCGTTTTTGGATTATCATTGTCCTTAGTGGAAACATTTGCTGGCATGAGTGTAGTATTTTTGGTGATAACGATCGTACCTACTTTCACTTTTCTAACGGAGCTGGGTGTACGATGGGAAGCAAGCATTCAGATCATGGAATTGTTTGGCGTAGGTACAGTTGGCATATTTGCGGCGAGTTTCGGAATTTGGTTTATTAATTTAATAATTCCTGCATTGATTGGCAGTTTATTAATTTTAGGCATTAAACTTTTTAGAATCAAACCATAGATGAAAATATTTACAACAGCGTTTATTCTATTGTCATCTGTTTTGTCGCTCCCGCTGCGCATCGAGGAAGATCCGTGCATTACGCACAATTATGCTTTTCTGGCAGGCGAATCCATTACCTATAAAGTTTACTACAAATTGGCCGGAGTCTATGTTGGTGCGGGTGAAGCCGTTTTTACATCCGCCCTCGATCAAATAAATGGCAAACCGGTTTATCATGTTGTTGGCGATGGGAAAACCTACAGTTTCTATGACAATTTTTTTAAGGTAAGAGACAAGTATGAATCTTATATTGACACCCTTTCTTTGCAGCCATATAAATTTATCCGCAACGTAAATGAAGGAGGCCATAAAACTTACGAAAACGTAACGTTTAACAAAATCACCAATACGGCACTCACCAATCAGGGCGTTTTTAAAGTTCCCCAATGTGTGCAGGATGTGATGAGCTCCATGTATTATGCGCGCAATGTAGATTTCAGCCATTTGAAACCCGGAGACAAGATCCCTTTTTCCATGTTTCTCGATAATGAAGTCCATGAACTATACATCCGTTATTTGGGAAAGGAAACCGTAAAAACAAAATATGGAAAATTCAGGGCGATAAAATTCAAACCATTATTGCTCAAAGGCACCATATTCGAAGGTGGCGAGAAGATGACGGTTTGGGTTAGTGATGATGCCAATCATATCCCGGTTCGTGTAGAAAGCCCCATAGCCGTGGGAAGCGTTATTGTTGATATGATTGATTTCCGCAATCGTCGTCATCCGCTAAGTTCATTGACGGATTTATGATTGGAGATATGTCCCAATCCACCCTATACTTCAAATTATCCTTCATACTTCACTAAGCTTAAACATCTCGGCATTTCTTATCCCTTTGTCTGTTTGTTGAAGAGTACAACATTCATAAATTGGATCGTGTTCAAAAAAAAGAATGTAGTTATTCTTAACAGCTTCAGCTAAAAAAGATTTTTTTTCACGCAAAGTGGTTAGCGGAAACATATCATAGGCCATTATATAAGGCAATGGAATATGACCGATGGATGGGAGAAGATCGGCCATATAGACAATTGTTTTTTCTTTATACAAAATTTGTGGAAGCATCATGGCTTCAGTGTGACCATTTACGAAGCGGATAGAAAGCGCCTCAATGATATTGGATGTTGCTTGACCGGTGAGCGCTGATTCCCGATTTGCACCTGACGATTCGCCACTCACCATTTTCAGTTGCCCGCTTTCTTGAATGGGTAAAATATTTTCTTTTAAAAAGCTGGCTTTCTCTCTGTCATTGGGTTCGGTCGCCCATTTCCAGTGCTGTTCATTGCTCCAGTATCTTGCGTTTTTAAATGCCGGAATTAATTTATCCCCTTTGCGGATAATGCTTCCGCCACAATGATCAAAATGTAAATGCGTTAAGAAAACATCAGTAATATCATCAGGATGGAAGCCATATTTTGCCAGTGAAGAATTCAATGTATCATCCCCATACAAATAATAATGGCTTAAAAATCGCGCGTCCTGCTTATCTCCTATTCCATTATCAATTAAAATAAGATTCTTTCCATCCTCAATCAACAGGCAACGCATTGCCCAACCGCATAAATTATTTTCATCCGCAGGATTAAGTTTTTGCCAAATGGATTTTGGGACGACGCCAAACATTGCGCCGCCATCCAGTTTAAAAAATCCGGTTTCGATCGTATATAATTTCATGCGATTACCATTTTATTTTTCATGCGCACAAACATCAGCAAAACAAAGCCGACAATAAAATAGGTCATTAATGCAAGAACGGAATTGCGCATGCCATTTGAGATTTCAGATACAAATCCGAACGATAAGGTTCCAAGAACTGTTCCGATCTTATCGCATACATCATAAAAGCTAAAATAAGAAGCCGTGTCTTTTGTTTCGGGCAAGAGCTTTGAATATGTCGAACGGGACATGGATTGAATTCCCCCCATTACCAAACCAACACAAAAAGCAAGTATATAAAATTGCATTGGCGTTGTGGTGATATAGGCAAAAATGCAAATGCCGATCCATCCGATGATGGCAACGGCAAGCGTGAAAATATTATTGGTCTTTTTAGAAAGAATTGAAAAAAGATAAGCTCCGAAAATGGCCACCAATTGAATGATCAGGATGGTTGCGATCAATTCGGTGGATTTCATTTTTATTTCATCGGCAGCAAAATAAGTCGCCATATACATTACCGTCTGCACCCCCATGTTATAAAAGAAAAAGCTGGCAAGATATCTTTTCAGCAAAGGATAATGACTTAACTGATTCCATACTTTTTTTAATTCATAAAAACCATTTACGAAAATGCTGTGTTCGGGATGTTGCTCGGAAGCTTTCGATGGTGGCAACACATTAAAAGTCACTTGTGCGAAGCCAGCCCACCATAGACCAACGGAAACAAAGGAAAACCGCGCCGGCCATGATCCCCAGCCGAGGTTCAGATTATCATTGAGAATGATGACGACAAGACATAATACCATTAATATCACGCTGCCGATATAACCCAATGCATACCCTTTGGCACTTACCCGATCCTGATCTTCTTCGGCTGCAATCTCCGGCAGATAAGCATTATAAAACACGATGCTTCCGCAATAACCAATAGCAGCTATAATGGACAGCAATAATCCGAAGCCAATATTTTCTTTTGTAAAAAAGATCATAGAGATACACGCAATACAACCCAGGTAACAAAAAAATTTCATGAATGCCTTTTTGTTTCCTTTATAATCTGCGATGGAAGAAAGTATCGGAGATAAGATAGCAATGATCAAAAAGGAAATGGAAATAGCATATGAAGCGAGTGCATTTCTCTCAATGGCCCTTCCAAACATGATGACCTGTTTGGGCGCGATAGAAGTGTAATATGCAGGGAAAACAGTGGATGCAATGACCAGACTGTATGTGCTGTTTGCCCAATCGTACATTGCCCAACCGTTAATGACTTTTTTAGAAGCTGTTTGCATCTGATCAAATAAGAATGAAAAATTTATAATGGCCTACCTGTAGCATAATATCATTGTATGACCCCTTTCCAAATCAACAATAACAAAACAATTCCGGCTACAATTCTATAGTATCCGAATAATTTGAATCCATGCTTTTGTAAAAAGCCGATGAAAAATTTTATGGCGATCATCGCAATAACAAATGCCACGATATTGCCAAGAAGCAGTGCATGAATATTAGCATGATTGTGCAATAAATCCGGGTTGTCTTTGTAAGCCTTGTATAGTTTGTATCCCGTTGCGGCAAACATGGTCGGCACAGCAAGAAAAAACGAAAATTCAGCAGCAAGTTTGCGCGTGAGTTTTTGTTGCATGCCGCCAACGATGGAAGCGCCGCTGCGGCTTACTCCCGGAATCATCGCCAGGCATTGCCAGATGCCGATGATAAATGCTCGGGGTGCCTTGATCTGAGACTCATGTTCAATGATCGGTTTTGAAAAAAGATTGTCCACAAAAAGTAAAATAACACCTCCAACCAATAAGCTGATGGCAACCGTTAAAGGACTTTCCAGCAATTCATCAATTTTTTTAGATAATAAAAACCCAAGAATGATGGCGGGTATAACGCCAATGATCAGCTTAACATAGAATTGCCAGCGACTGAAATCGAAAAACTTTTTCCAATAAAGAACAACTACGGCCAGGATGGCTCCGAGCTGCACCGCCACTTCAAAGAGTTTGGTGAATTCATCTTTTTCAATGCCCATAAAACTGCTGGTGATGATAAGATGGCCGGTTGATGAAATGGGAAGAAATTCTGTCAATCCTTCTACTATAGCCAGAATGATCGTTTGAATGCTGTTCATTCAGTTTTGGTTTGGTTAATGCGTAAAAATAATGATAATAAGGTGAAAGGCGCTGAGTTTATGACAGAAAAAAAGCGATAGAGAATGCTCTATCGCTTGTAAAAATTATTTTATCAATTCTTTATTCATTCTCCTTTTTCTTTTTGAACAACGCAAAGATTTCGATTCCTAAACCTGCAATTATTAAGATCGGAGCAACTGTAATGCGAGTAAAACTATACACTTCATCTTTATTGAAAACATTCGGGTCCTTGCTTTTTCCGCCACCCATTAAGATCAATCCTAATCCAACAATGACAATTCCGATAATCATCCAGCGATAATTATCTTTTCCGAATAAAGGGGTTGTATCAAAATTTTGCTTATTGGAAGCTTTTACTTTTTTTGTTTCTGCCATGTTGCGAAAATTGAGGGGCAAATATAGGGAAAAGTCGGCAGTCAGAAAGTCCGATATCGGATATAGGATGCCGGGCGCAGAGATCGCCATCTCCCATTAACAATAAACCATTTGGACCGCCGACCTCCGGTATCCGATCTCATCAATACAGATCATCCAGTTTCATCTTCAAATACTTGATGACACTGCGATGAGTGCTGCCCAGTGAGATCAATACGCCCAACAATATCATCGCAAAAAATAATGAGCCCAATAAAGTATAATCTCGTAAAGCGCGGATTTCAGGGATCCATCTCTCCGTTAATAAAATGATGGCGAGAATTCCGGCAACGGCGATCAATCCGCTTATTAATCCGTTGATGAGTGCGCGAATATCCATTGGTTTTGCAATGAACCATCGCGTGGCACCCACCATTTGCATGGTCTTAATGATAAAACGGTTACTGAACATCGCCAGACGAATGGTATTATCAATTAGAAAAATGACCAGGACAGATGTGAGTATGGCAACGATCAGCAGGGCCAGACTTATTTTGCTTATATTATTATTGAGGTTCATCACGAGCGATTTGTTATAATGCACATCGCTCACATTAATGTTTTGAGAAAGATCGGCCTGAATTTTTGCCAGAGAATCAACCGAAGCATAATCGCTTTTTATTTTAAAATTGATGCTTGCCGGCAACGGGTTCTTATCCAATACAGAGGCCCAGTCAGTATTACCATCTTGCAAGTATCTTTTTTTGGCGATGTCTTTTGTTATGTATTCGTAGCTTTTGATGTAAGGCTGTGAGGCAACATATTGAACCAGCGCGGCGCTGTCTTTTGCGCTGATGTTCTCGCGGACATAAACCTGCACTTCAATATTTTCACGAAAGGTTTGCCCGAGTTTATTGGCATTGATAACTATCCAGCCAAGCATACCCAAAAAAAACAACACCAGGGAAACGCCGAGGATAACCATAAAATAAGATGGTTTGGAGCGTTTTGCAGAACCTTTGCCAAATTGAGCCATGATGAAAAAACTTTTTTGCGTTAGTGAGAATAGTAATGCGCAAAAATAACAGATTTAGCAGCACAATCCGTAATTTTGTTGCCTTCTAAAACGAGACAGAGATTGCATTATTTTGGAACACAAAGGCTTTAACTTTTTCCCAACTTTTTGCGTTCGCAGGTTACCGCTCAATAGTTAACTGTTGATGAATGCGAGCCAAAGATGTTAAGAAGCGTACCGATGCTGGCAAAAAATAAATAAATAGAGAATGTCTCAATTGCTCAATGAGAGGGTTGGGCAATTTAGAAATTGAGTAATTAAAAATATTGTTTGTGGAATATAATTTCAGAAAGATTGAAGAGCATTGGCAGAATGAATGGAAAAAGAATGATGTTTATAAAGTAAGTAATGATTCTCCGAAGCCAAAGTATTACGTGCTGGATATGTTCCCGTATCCTAGTGGCGCGGGTTTGCATGTTGGGCATCCGCTCGGATATATTGCCAGCGATATTTTTGCACGATACAAGAGATTAAAAGGATTTAATGTTTTGCATCCCATGGGTTATGATGCCTTTGGCTTGCCTGCGGAGCAGTATGCCATTGAGCATGGGATACACCCTGCAGTAAGTACGGCAGTTAATATTGAAAACTTTCGCGCGCAGTTGGATAAAATTGGTTTTTGTTTTGACTGGAGCCGTGAAGTGAACACGAGCAAACCTGAATATTATAAATGGACACAGTGGATTTTTTTGAAGCTGTTCAAAAGTTTTTACAACCGCAAAAGCCAAAAAGCGGAAAGTATTGAATCGTTAATAAAAATTTTTGAACAGGAAGGAAACATAAATCATCCCTTCCCGGTTGCTGGTTTCCAGCTGCCTGTTACCGGCATAGGGCATGAATCTTCGAGCAACGAGTTCACGTCCCAACAATGGAACAAGTTTGACGAATTCACACAACAAACAATTCTCATGGAATATCGCCTCGCATACTGTGGTTATGGTGAGGTGAATTGGTGCGAAGCATTAGGAACTGTTTTGGCAAACGATGAAGTGATCAACGGGGTGAGCGAACGTGGCGGGTATCCGGTGGTGAAGAAAAAATTGCGCCAGTGGTACTTACGCATTACTGAATATGCAGACAGGTTACTCGAGGGACTGCAGCATGTCGATTTCAGCGATGCAATGAAAGAAATGCAGAGCAACTGGATTGGAAAAAGTTATGGGGCAGAGATCAGCTTTGAGATACAGGATACAAAAAACAAGAATAAAAACCTCGGAAACGAGATTGCGAATTCCGAAGCACGTATCCCGAATCTCATCGTTTACACCACCCGCCCTGATACCATCTTCGGCGTAGACTTTATGGTAATTGCTCCCGAGCATGAATTGATAGGAAGAATAACTTCCCGAGAGCAACAGACAGTGGTTGAGGAATATATCGCTTATGTAAAAAGCCGCAGTGACCGCGAAAGACAGGCTGAGAAAAAGATCAGCGGCGTCTTTACCGGCACTTATGCAATCAATCCCTTTAATAAAAGAGAGATCCCGATTTGGATCAGTGAATATGTGCTGGCTGGCTATGGGACCGGCGCAATAATGGCTGTCCCTTGCGGAGATGAACGTGATTTTAAATTTGCGAAGCATTTTAATATTCCCATCACCAATATTATTGGTGAATATTTTAGTGGAGAAGAAGCGAATGCAACCAAAGATGCAATATTGACCAACAGCGATTTTTTGAATGGCGTCGTGATGCGTGATGCGATCGGGATCGTCAATAATAAAATAGAAGAACTTGGCATTGGAAAAAAGAAAGTGAATTACAAAATGCGTGATGCTGCTTTTAGCCGCCAGCGCTATTGGGGCGAGCCGTTCCCGATCAAATGGACTAACGGCATTGCCTATCCGTTAAATGAAAATGAACTGCCATTAGAATTGCCGCATGTTGACAGTTATAAACCCGGACCGGAAGGCGAAGGTCCATTGGCAAATATTCCTTCATGGACTGAACAACACTTAGAAACCAACACGATGCCCGGTTATGCCGGAAGCAGTTGGTATTTTTTGCGATACATGGATCCGCATAATGATGCTGAATTTTGCAGCAGAAAAGCAAGTGATTACTGGGGACAGGTTGATCTTTATATCGGCGGAACAGAACATGCAGTTGGGCATTTATTATATAGCCGAATGTGGACGAAAGGCTTGTACGACTTAGGGTTGATCGGACATGACGAGCCGTATAGAAAATTGGTCAACCAGGGCATGATACAAGGAAGCAGCAGGTTTGTTTACAGATTGAATGAATGCACTTTTTCGATCAATGGACAATCTGGAGATGCCAAAGATCTACCTCAAATATTTATTTCGAAAAGTATTTTTGATGGTTTAAATGAAAACAAAACAGGATTGATCGATGAGATAAGCACTGCATCCACAAAAGCGTTAGAAATCGAATTCCGTAAAGAGAACATAATTTTTGAATTCAAAAAAAGCATACCCATTCATGTTGATGTAAATATTGTAGATGGAGTTGAGCTAGATATCGATGCTTTTAGAAATTCAAGAATTGAATATGCAAACTCAATTTTCATTTTTGATAATTTCACTTTTTCGACAAAAGATCTGCAAGCCCAAGTAGAAGGAAAATACATCTGCGGAACTGAAGTGGAAAAGATGAGTAAAAGATATTTCAACACTGTTAATCCAAACGATCTGTGTGAGCGATATGGCGCTGATACGTTCCGCATGTATGAAATGTTCCTTGGCCCGGTGGAACAAAGCAAACCCTGGGACACAAAAGGAATTGAAGGAGTGCATCGGTTCTTAAAAAAATTATGGCGCCTGTTTTATGATGAAGTGAAAGGAAAAGTCTGGAATGAACAAAAAGCAAACGATTCAGAATTAAAAGTGCTGCATAAAGCAATTAAGAAAATAGAAGAAGATACAGAGCGTTTTTCCTTTAACACGGGGGTGAGCGCAGCCATGATCGCTGTTAATGAACTCAGTGACCTGAAATGCAATAAAAAAGAGATTCTTGAACGGCTATTGATCTTGCTCACTCCTTACGCGCCCCATATCTGCGAAGAGTTATGGCATTTGACCGGAAATCAAGCAACAATACTTGATGCAGCTTATCCAAAGGCCGAAGAAAAATATCTGATCGAATCCACTAAAAATTATCCCATCGCCATTAATGGCAAAACCAGAGCAGAATTGAATATTTCCCTTGATGCAACCCAGCAAGAGGTTGAACAAATTGTGCTCTCCAATGAAACAATCAAAAAATGGCTAGATGGAAAGCAACCCAAAAAGATCATCTATGTGAAAAACAAGATGATCAATGTGGTGATATGAGTAGCGCTTTGAGTCAGTAGCCACAGGCAGTAAGGATCGCCCACTGTCCAGAGCTCAAGCTCGCCGTTTTCTTGGATGAATGGTTTTATCATTATTATTTTCATTTGTACTTTCATTTCCCAAAAACAAAAACGATGAGAATATTCTTGATTGCTGCATTTTTTCTTTTTTCATTTTCCTTGTCAGCCCAAAACAGCGAAGCGTATTTCCTTTCCAATCCCTGCCTCACCCCTGATGGGCAATATGTCATTTTCAGTTTTGAAGGCGATTTGTGGAAAGCCGACATAAAAACCGGCACTGCTTTGCGTATTACGGCCATGCAGGGTTATGAAACAAGTCCACGGGTCTCGCCGGATGGAAAATGGATTGCCTTTACTGGCCGCCAATATGGTAACGGTGATGTATATGTGATGTCGATCAATGGTGGCGATATTAAACAGATCACCTTTCACAGCAGCAATGATGAAGTGAATTCATGGAGTTGGGACTCGAAATATATTTATTTTACTTCTAACCGGATGGGGCAGCAATCGGGTTTTAAAGTGAGTATCAATGGAGGAACGCCGCAGCGTGTTTTCGGAAATTATTTTTTCCTCTACGATCACAATCTATTCGAACACCCGACAAGTGGTGAGCTATTTTTTAATGACACCTGGGAAAGCAGCAACCAGGTTCAGCGAAAACATTATAAAGGTCCGTTCAACCCCGATATTCAATCCTATAACCTAAAAACAAAACAGTACAAACGTTACACCGATTATATCGGGAAAGATTTTGGCGCAACGCTCGATAAGAATGGAAATATTTATTTTATCTCTGACGAAGCAAATGGTGAATATAATTTGTACACTTTTGATAATGGGAAAAAGACGGAGCTTACGGATTTTAATAGTTCAATAAAAAATGCAATCGTCAATGCAAACGGCGGCAAAGTAGTTTTTGAAAAAGGTTATCAATTATACCTGTACGACGTTGCTGCAAAAAAATCGGAGAAGCTTAATATTTTTATTACCCGCAATGATGTTCTGCCAAAAGAAAAAGACTTTGATGTCAAAAGCAATATTTCCAATTTTGATGTTTCCCCGGATGGTAAAAAAATTGCCTTCACCTCGCGCGGCGAATTATTTGTAAGTGATATTGAAGGAAAATTTGTTGAGCAAATAAAAAAAGGGACTGCAGAAAGGGCGCGCGAAGTCAAATGGCTGAGTGACAATAAAACATTATTGTTCAACCAAACAGTTGACGGATATTTAAACTGGTTCACCATCGCCGCCGATCAAAGTGCTCCGTTAAAACAACTTACCAAAGACCAGCGTGATGATCGTTCCCTTGTTTTTAACAAGGAAAAAACCAAAGCAGTCTATTTGAGCGGGCGCGATGAAGTGCGCATCATGGATCTGAAGACCTTTGAAAGCAAAACTGTTGTAACTGATGAGGTATGGGCGTTCGAGGGTTCAGACCCGGTTTTTTCTCCCAACAGCGAATACATTTGCTTTACTGCTTTCAGAAATTTTGAGCAGGATATTTTTGTTCATAATCTCAATACAAACAAGACGATCAATCTTACCAACACCGGCATTACAGAATCCAGCCCGGTCTGGTCCCCGGATGGAAAATATATTTATTTTGAATCATCACGATTAAAGCCTTCTTATCCATTTGGATTGCAGGACCCACATGTGTATAGATTGCCGCTGGAAAAATTTTCTGACCCTTTTATTTCTGACAAATACAGTGAATTATTCAAATCTGAGAAAAAAGACTCGGCAAAAAAAGATACAGTTGTGCACCCCATCATGATTGACGCAAATAATATTATGGAAAGAATTGAGCAGATCAGTCCGTCATTTGGTTCACAGTATTTATTAACGGTACTCCAAAAAGGAGATAAAACAACTGTTCTTTACAGCAGCAATCACGACCAGGGAAAATTTTCATTATGGAAAACAACCCTTGAGCCTTTTGAGCAAAACAAAACAGAAAAGATAAATGGTGCCGAATCTGGCGGTTTTGGTTTTTCCGCAAGCGGAGATAAATATTTTCTGTTAACAAATGGGAATATTTTTAAATTGAATCTTGATGGCAACAAAACGGATATCATAAATATCAGTCACACATTCCGAAAAAATCTTTCCGGGGAGTTTAAACAAATGTTTTACGAAGCCTGGGCCCAACTGGATGAAAATTATTACGATGAAAAATTTCACGGTATCGACTGGAAAAAAACACGGGATCATTACAGCCAGTTTCTCCCCTATATCAATACAAGAGCAGACCTGCGCGTATTGCTCAACGATATGGTTGGCGAACTCAATTCCTCGCACCAGGGATTTTTCAGTAATGGCGATGAGGAATCCATAAAACTTTCTAACCGCACGATGGAAACAGGAATTCTGTTTGAAGACAATGATCCTTACAAGGTAAAATATGTTGTGAAAAGATCGGCAGCTGATAAAGCAGGGATCAATGTTCAGGCAGGAGATGAATTAATCAAAGTAAATGATGTTGACGTCGACAAAACCGTTGACAGGAGTTTTTATTTTACGCAACCATCTTTAGACCAGGAGCTGAAATTAACGTTTGCGCATAGTGGAAAACAATACGACGTGAAACTTCATCCCGAAAGCAGTTTGTTTGGAGATCTATATGAGGAGTGGATCGATAATAATCACAAACGTGTTGATGAACGCAGCAATAATAAGATCGCATACGCCTGTATGAAAAATATGGGTGAGGGTGAATTGGATCAATTCATCATTCACATGACGGAAGAGTTGAATAATAAACAAGGGTTGATCCTCGATCTTCGCTATAACACCGGCGGGAATGTGCACGATGAAGTGTTGAAGTTTTTATCACAACGTTCTTATCTGCAATGGAAATATCGCGAAGGCAAACTCGCACCTCAGTCAAATTTTTCTCCTAGCGATAAGCCAATTGTTTTGTTGGTTAATGAACAGAGTTTGAGTGATGCGGAAATGACAACGACGGGTTTTAAGGCGCTGAAATTGGGAAAGATAATCGGCAACGAAACCTATCATTGGATAATATTCACCAGTGGTGCGGGTTTGGTTGATGGTTCGTTTGTTCGTTTGCCCTCATGGGGTTGTTTCACCCTTGACGGAAAAGATATTGAAGCCAATGGAGTAAAACCGGATATTTTGGTTGTTAATACTTTTGAAGATAAAATAAATGGCCGCGACCCCCAGATCGACAGAGCTGTTGATGAAATCTTAAAACAGCTGAAATAATTATGGAGTTTGATTCATCATTAATAACAACATTAAAGGATCACCGGGGTGAATTTCATCCCGTTGTTCCGTTCAATCCCAATACAGATAAATTATTACTGTTCGATTTCACTGAAAACAATAAAGAACTAACTGCGGATCAAATTGCAAACACGGAAAAGTTTTCTCATTATATTAATGCGCAATTAAAAGAACATGTTTGTAAATATGGTATTGGCGGGTATAATGAACACCGCACACTCTACGCGCGAAGCAAACATTTTGATGCAGCAGAAGAACCCCGGCGTCTTCATCTTGGCACTGATATTTGGGGCGACGCGGGAACAAAAGTAATATGCCCCATTAATGGTATCGTTCACAGTTTTGCATTTAATAATAATGACAGCGATTATGGCGCAACAATAATATTGACCCACAATATTGCAGGAATGAGCTTTTATACTTTATATGGCCATCTAAGTCTGAACTCAATCAAAAACCTTCAGGAAGGGAAAAGAATTTCTGCCGGAGATGTTTTTACTGAATTCGGAATGCGCTTTGAGAACGGCAATTGGCCTGCCCACCTGCATTTTCAAATTATTATTGACATACAGGACTGGAAAGGAGACTATCCCGGTGTTTGTAAATTTTCTGAAAAGAAAAGATGGCTGGAAAATTCTCCTGATCCGGATCTCATTTTGAATATGAATCGCTTCCTGAAATGATGCCTACAAGAAAACGCAGACAATTTCTTCCCATTCTCTTTCTAAAGAATAATCCGGCATTAGTTTACCGGCTTTGCGATACCAATATTCAGCATTCCACAGGTCTCCTTCTTTGCGATGCAGGTATGCATGAATCAGGGAGCCGTTTTTATCATCAATGTTTTGCGCGATGTCGTGAGCTTTTTCCCAATTATCTTTTTGATCATACCATAATGCTTTAAGATAATTGGATAGATTACCCGATGGATGATTGGCAGTGAGCGTTGTTTTGAATTCCTGTAAGGTCATAATGACCTTATAAAATTAAAAAGAAAAATTCCGTAATTATTTATTGTGCTGTTATTATTTTTTGATAAAATCGAAAAGTTTACAGGGATTCTAAAAAATCGATCAGCTGGATTCTTTGCGCGCTGCTCAATTGCATGAACTGCTGTTTTGCATTTTTTGCTTCGCCATCATGCCAAAGGATCGCAAATGCTGGATGTCACCGCGCTGACCAAACTATCATTTTGTGGTAGCGCGGTGTTGTTGGTAAAATCAAGAACGACCTGTTGCTCCACTGTTGAAAAATCCGTGCTTGCTCCAGTCCCCCGCAGCTTTATGACAAGCGCTTAAAAAAGGAATCATGCTGTTCATGGTCAGGATTGATTGAGATTAATGATCAGGTTTTCGTGATCTATTGCAACAGGGTATTTCTTCAAGGGATGAGAGGCAGGTCCTTTTGTTACTACCCCTTCTTTATTAAACTGACTTCCGTGTAAACTACACGTGTATCCATTGCCGGCAGGAATGAGCTGGTTGCTTTGATGGGTGCATTGCAGCAAAATGGCCTCGTAGGTGTCATCATTTTTTTTCATCACGGCAATATCATAAAGCCAACCTTTGGGCCGAACAAACTGTAAACCTGATTGTGTAAATCCGGCAACAGGAATTTGCACCTGGTTATTTATTATCTCCGTTTTGACAACCTGGTACGCCGGACCACATGCACCAAGCTCTGACAGCAAAAAGCCTGAGCCCGCCAGCAGGCAAATGTTGCAGGATGATTTTATGAATTGTCGTCGTTGCATTGAAATAAGGTGGTTTTATCTTGTTGCTGCAGATAGATCCGCACAAGTGGCGATGCAACAATGTTTAATAATAATAACCATGATGGTCGCATAAGAAAATCTATTTTAAAAAGAATATCCGATGCCAATATTGAGGAACTGATCGCTTTGTTTATAGGGGAATGCGTTTGGCGAAGGATTAATGACCAGATCCGGATTTTGCCTACCGGTATATAATAACCGCACATCTGCTTTGATTGTGATGTTTGGAATGGGTAAATAATTAATACCGGCAATAATGTGTGTTTGTTTTTGGGTGCCGTCGTAAATGCCGTTTGAGGGAATACTGGAATTCATGTTCAGTATTTCGCACCTTGCAAATGTGATGAATTGCTTGGTTGCCTGTTTTTTGTAAAGCCAGTCAAATCCTAGTTCCGCATAAGCGCCATACATTCCGGAAGGAGTATTTTTTGCATAAGCTGCATTTAATTTATCTGCATCCGGATAGGAGATATACGTTCCGAGAATTTTAAAGCCAACTCCGTTTTTTGCGTACCGCATATCTGCTTCGCCAAGATAAAGTGGTGTACCAAATGCTCCGCTATTCAAGCCCAAACTATCCGAGTCGCGGGGACCTAAAGCAACCGTTCCACCCGCATAAGCAGCGAACTGGAATTTGAAATCGCTCACATGAATTTGCAGGGAAGCCGTAATCGCAATGTTATTTGCAGACGCATCGCTACCCAAACCTTCGCCTTCCCCAATGCCGGTGTCGTGTTCAAAATTTGCACTGTTCAATCCATTAATGATCGCAACGCTATAATTCAATGGAAGCCTGTCGGAAGAACCGTAATAACCGACACCGATCTCGCGCCATGTTGTTGGAATAATCAATTGTTCGACTAGTGGTCGCTCAACGCCATTAAAATTTACTGGCAAATGATTTTCGTTGGTGATGCCTATGCGCGGAGTAAACAATCCTGCGATGATATACTGACGAGCATTCAGGTTGAATTTTAAAAATGCTTGTTCCATTGCGACATCACCTTTTCCGCTGGAATGATCATCGCTCTTAGTTCCCGTAACAATAGCATGTTCTATTTCAAGCTCCGTGAATAAACTGATCCTTTCATTGAACTGATGGCCCACAAAAAGCACAGCCCTGTCTAAAGTTACCAATGATTGATGCTGGTTAAAATCGCGTTGATAAAATGCGTCACCATAACCGGAGATTACGGTCTTATTATTATTCGCTCCCCTATTCAATGAATCCTCACTGGTAATTAATTTTTGAGCCTGTGTCTGATATTGCTGCGCAATTAATGGATGCATCAGAAAAGAGGTTATAAAAAAAAAGAATGATTTTTTCATGTTGCAAAAATCATCTCCATTGGTTTCCAAGCCTTACGGATTTGGTAAATCGGTTTATGTTATCGGGAAAAAGAAGGATGGAATTTGCGTAGCTTTATTAAAAAGATTTTTATGAAAACGATTATAGCGTGTTTATTTATGATCACCATAATATTAATCATTAACAGTTGTAATCAACATCCCGTTACTGATGATAAGCAAGCTGCGATTGATTCTTTAAAAACGATCATTAATCAATTAAAACCCGGACTTGGCGAGTATATGTTACAGATAAGATATCATCACGATTCACTTGGAAAAGCGATAATAAAAAAAGATTATCAAAGAGCAGCATATGAAATAGATGAAATAAAAGAAACAGGAGAAAAAATTGAGCAGCTTAATATAACCAATGATAAACTTCAAAAACCATTTGCATTTTTCTATGAAAAATATTTAGAAACACCATTACAGGTTCTTGCGGATGCAGCAGCAAAAAAAGAAGATGCGGTTTTAAAAACAAACTTCATTGGATTAACCAATAACTGCAATAGTTGTCATCACGAAAACAATATGGCGTTTATGAAAATAGAGCCCTGAATGGCCAATGGTTTATTGCGAGTGGTGGATGGACTTGAAACTTGCAGGCTTGACTGCTCAGGTTCCGGGAAAAATCAGTGCAGCAATAATTCGCAGGGCTTAAGTCCTGTATGTTTTTTAAATGCAGTAGAGAAATGAGAAATAGAAGAATAACCGAGCAACACAGAAACATCAGTAACACTTAATCCTTTTTCGTACAACAAATATCTTGCATGTTCCATGCGCTGGCCCTGGTAAAAATCAAAAATAGTTGTCCCGAACATTTCTTTAAACCCTTTTTTCAAATAGCATTCATTGATGGCGACTTTGCGGCTGAGGGCTTTAATGGTAAGAGGTTCACCGATATGTTGTAACAATATTTCTCTTGATTTAGCAATTTTTTCACGGTCTGCTTCATTCGCCAAAAACTTGCATTGAAAATTCTCCACTTCTCTTTCACCCAGCATGCATTCCAAACTATACAACAGCAGCATTTGCGTTTGTGCATTTACATAAATATTTTCCAGACTGTCGGTGTAAGTATGATTCAGCAGCGATTCAAGCACCAGGCGGCTTCTTCCACAAAGAGACAATATTTTTGAAAAAGAAGATTGATGCCTGAAGTTGAGAATATTATCCGTTAATGTATTCTGCAATTTGCCAGACCTTACAAATTGCGTTAAATGAACCGGAGAAAACCGGAAACTGAAAATATCCACGCTTTCTGTTCTTTCCGAACAAGTGTACGACGCATTTAATTTGCATGAATTGCACTCCGTTTCTTTTTGCTTGCAATAAACATTCCCGGCAACACAAAAACGCAGTTCAAAATAATTTTCTTTGGGTTTATCTTTTTTGTAATGGTAAACCATCATCCCAAGGTCATCAAGATTCCATTGCAGATTTTTATGATAACGTTTGATCGAATATTGCACAGAGCCGGGAATTTGCCTTTCTTTTTCATAAAGTAAATTCAGCTGATCCTGCATTACAGGCTGCTTATACGCTACGCTTAATATATCCAGTGGCTGATGCATAATGAAGCGGCAAATTTACTGTTAAAACATGATATATTGAGGCTTTATGAAACTATAAACCGTCGTTCCCATTTTATGACCATTACATGACTTTTTAAGAAAAAAAGATGCCTGCAACCATTGTGCAAAAATTGATTGAAAAAGACCAAAAATCCTGCTGTAAAAAACTGCTGGAAGCCTTATTTTTCGTACATTTGCAACCTCTATTAATTCACTGTTAACTGGTTTATTCTACACTTAAAATATGAGCGAAACAACACAGGAAATTTTACCTCCCGTAAGCAATGGATATGGCGCCGAAAGCATTCAGGTTCTAGAAGGTTTGGAAGCCGTTCGTAAACGTCCTGCGATGTACATTGGAGACGTTGGCGTTAAAGGTTTACATCATTTGGTTTACGAAGTTGTAGATAATTCTATTGACGAAGCACTTGCCGGTTACTGCAAGAATATCATCGTTACCATCGATGTTGATAATTCAATCAACGTAAAGGATGATGGTCGCGGAATTCCCACGGGAATCATGGCGAAAGAAAAACGCAGTGCGCTGGAAGTAGTAATGACGGTTTTGCATGCAGGTGGAAAATTTGATAAGAACACCTATAAAGTTTCCGGCGGATTGCATGGTGTCGGCGTAAGCTGCGTAAATGCATTGAGCAGCCGTTTACTTGTTACTGTTCAGCGTGACGGAAAGATTTTTGAACAGGAATACAAGATCGGGGTTCCGCAATATTCGGTCCGTGAAATTGGTGTGAGCGACAAAACGGGCACCAGCATTCACTTCTGGCCTGATTCTTCCATTTTCATCACCTTAACTTACAATAAGGATATTTTAGAAAGTCGTTTACGTGAGCTTTCTTTTTTGAATAAAGGCGTTCGCATTATCTTAAATGACCTTCGTGAAAAGGATGATAACGGTGATACCTACACCAAAACATTTTACAGCGAAGGCGGCATTATTGAATTTGTTGAAATGCTGGATAAAAGTGCAGGAAGAAATGCACTTATTCCAAAAGTAATTTTTGTTGAGGGCCGTGATGAAGTGACAAACGTAGCTGTTGAAGTAGCATTGAATTACAATGACAGTTATAATGAACACATATATTCTTACGTAAATAATATTAATACCATTGAAGGCGGAACGCATGTGGCCGGTTTTCGCAGAGCCCTTACGCGTGTGTTCAAATCTTACGGCGATAAGCAGCATCTTTTTGAAAAAGCCAAAGTGGAAATTGAAGGGGATGATTTTCGCGAAGGGTTAAGCGCTATTATTTCCGTTAAGGTTCCCGAACCTCAATTTGAAGGCCAAACAAAAACAAAACTCGGCAATAATGAAGTGAGCGGCGTTGTGGATTCAACGGTCTCAAAAGTGCTTGAAGCATATCTGGAAGAAAATCCACGTGAAGCGAGAAACATTATTCAAAAAGTGATTCTTGCAGCGCAAGCCCGAGCGGCTGCCAGAAAAGCGCGTGAACTCGTTCAGCGTAAGAATGTACTGAGCGGTGGCGGATTACCGGGGAAATTAGCAGATTGCAGCGACCGCAATCCCGAACACTGTGAATTATATCTGGTTGAAGGTGACTCTGCCGGCGGGACGGCTAAACAAGGTCGCGACCGTAGTTTCCAGGCAATTCTTCCATTAAGGGGTAAAATTCTTAATGTAGAAAAAGCAATGGAACATAAGATCTATGAGAACGAAGAAATCAGGAACATGTTTACCGCGCTCGGCGTAACTGTCGGCACAGTGGATGACCCTAAGGCATTGAATCTTGCAAAGCTTCGTTACCATAAATTAATCATTATGACCGATGCCGATGTTGATGGAAGTCACATCGCAACATTAATTCTCACCTTCGTTTATCGCTACATGAAAGAATTGGTGGAACAGGGATACGTTTACATTGCACAACCGCCCTTATACCTGGTAAAAAAAGGAAAAGAACAATCCTATGCTTGGAATGAAGAACAAAGAAAAGGCTGGGTGGAAAAGTTAGGTAACGGAAAAGAAGACAGTGTCAGTGTCCAGCGATACAAAGGATTGGGTGAAATGAATTCAACTCAATTGTGGGAAACGACAATGAATCCCCAAACACGCACATTAAAACAAGTCACAATCGAAAGTGCAGCCGAAGCTGATCGTGTTTTCAGCATGCTAATGGGCGATGAAGTTGCCCCAAGGCGAGATTTTATTGAAAGCCACGCTAAATATGCCAAACTCGATGTGTAATGCTTTTTTGGCTTGCAATTTGTAAATTCTTTATCTTTAAACACAGAACAGGCTTAAATTTCGCGATTTCCAAAAAAAATAAATTTACTAACCAATCAAAAATTAATCATGTCTGAACACGTAAAGCTTACAGCATACAACGTAAAAACCAAAGAGAAAAATGTCACCATGCACGATGCTGTGATCACCAAGACAGCTAAAGGAGCGTACATGGCGCAGGGCAATGACGGCAAAGGCAACAAGCTCACTACTTTACTTGGCGAAGAAAAAGCGATGGCCGCCATCAAAGCCGGTATCGCAAAACAGGGCTGGTGATTTTTTGTAAACCCATATACTAAAAAGCGGTTGCCCTTTGGACAGCGTTTTAGTACTTTTTCAATAGGAGTATTGGTTTTTATGGCATCCTCCCTGCATTGAGGCCCGGTGCTGGCCCATCAAACGCTAAAAATATTCTTTCTCCCTGCTTAAAAATGTTAAAACCCCGCTTCTTGCGGGGTTTGCCATTTATAATGAAGAGCACGAATTCAGATAAAAGAAAGATGATCATATTGCGCACCCAAAATCCGCTTATCATCTGCCCCGAGCCATTTATTCAGAACGGTTGCATAGACCGCTTTAAAATCGATTGCATATTTCAGATCGCCTTCATTCAAATCATTCAGATCGGGCATGGCATTGATCAATCCTTTTTGTTTTAATCCTCCACCTATTAAAAACATATTGTTAGCCGTCCCATGGTCGGTTCCCCCACTTGCGTTTTGAGAAACACGTCGTCCAAATTCAGAAAAAGTCATCATCAGCACATCCTGGAAACGATCATTCGATTTGAGATCGGAAACGAATGCTTTTACCGCGTCGTTCATTTCCGTAAATAATCTTTGCTGTTGCATTTGTTGATTAACATGAGTATCAAAACTGCCCAGAGAAACATAATAAACCTTTGTATTGATATCGGAAAAAATCAATGAAGCAATTGTTTGCAAATCCTTTCCCAGACCAGTTTTTGGATATTGCGCTGAGCTCGGTCGCAATTTGCTCTGCTGGTAAATATAATCTGCACTCGATAATGTCTCAGACATCACTTTATATAAATAATCAACAGGCTGCTCTTCACCATTCATCTTATGTTCCGCAGAAATGTCTTTAAAATATTTTTGATGACTTGTATTATACAAGCGATTGGGATCTTTTAATGCAAGTCCTTTTATTCTTTCTCCCTTTAAAACGAGGCTTAAAATATCATCTATTTCCATTGCCTGCGTTGGCTTATCACAGCCCGCGCATTGCGCATCCAAATATCTTCCCAACCACCCCGTTGAAATAAAACGATTGCTGTCGCTCGCTGTTTGCCAAATATCCATGCTGCGAAAATGCGAGCGATCCGGATTGGGATAACCAACACTATTCATGATTGAGAGACTTCCATCACCATACAAATCCTTGAATCCTGCCAATGCAGGATGCAGGGCGACCTCATCGGTTATCAATAATGATTTTTCTTTTTCAATTCCGAGATGCGGACGAACACGATAATAAATATCATTGCGTACCGGAATCACCGTATTCAATCCATCATTTCCACCGCTCAGCTGCAATACCACCAGTACTTTGTTTCCCGGTGGAACCATCTTTGGCATCTCAAAAGGCTTTAAGAATTTCGGCAACATAAAAGATGCCGTCGCCAATGAACCTGCCTGTAAAAATTCTCTTCGTTTAATTAACATAATTGATATTCTGGAGTACTCATTAATTGAATGGTCACTGACTTGATAAAACCTTCTCTATTGCTATTATCCGTATATTTTCTCAATATGCTTTCCTCAACGGTGTTTTGGGTTTGCAGAACCGTTGTTGAAATAGTGCTCACTAAATTTTCTTTTTGAACATTATTGAACTTCGTCAGATACTTATCCCAATTGATTTGCGCCTTGATCATTTGACCCCCGTTGATTTTTCCAAATCCTTTAATACGCATGGCATCATTATTCATTTCCCGCACGCCCATCATTTGATCATCATCATCTTTTGGTTTTAAATCGAATTGATCAGATGCATAGATGATTTCAGGGATCCGAAGCCGAAACATTAATGTAGAACTATCGATCCAACTGGTTCCTCCCGGCCACCCGGCCACATTGGGAGGATAGAATAATAACTGTCCGAGTAAGCGTTGCACGATCAGCATCACGTCTTCATTTTCGATATTCATTGGCAGCATTCGCCGAATACCGACAATCAATTCAATCGGCGATTTTATTTTTGATCCTATATTTCTTTCACTGTAAAACCAATCGCTCGTAAAAATATCTTCCATCAACGATTTGATATCATAATTACTCTGATAGAAACGATTGCCCAACCACTCCGCTTTCTGTTCATCAACATTATCGTTTACAAAAAAGCGATAAATCTTTCTTGCAATAAATTGGGCGGTATGCCTTTGTTCCAGCAAAATGTTCAAGACATCGTCGCCATCAAGATTTCCGCTTTTGCCTAAAAAAGTCTTATCTCCATTGTCATGCTGAAATTTTCTGAAAACAAATTCACCCTGCAGATTTGCCCCCCAGCCTGTAAATGCCCGGGCAGCCTGCTTGACATCATCTTCTGTATAATTTCCTCTGCCCATGGTAAAGAGCTCCATGACTTCGCGCGCAAAATTTTCATTGGGATGATCTTTTCTGTTTTGATTGTTATTCAAAAAATTGATCATCGCTGCGCTTTTACTCACCTCGCGAAGCAGATCACCAAAATTTCCCAATGCATTCTTGCGGATGGTAGCCAATAACAACTGCTGGTAAAAAATATTGAGGTTGCGCGATGCAAAATGTCCATGCCAGAATAAACTCATTTTTTCCCGCAACTGCGCATCGGTATCAATCATTTCATTAAGCCAGGCAAGGTTTAGGCTTTTAAGATCCTGTTGCGATTGTTTGCGAAAATCTTTTTTCTCATCTGCCGACAAGTCTTTTTTTTGAAGCTTGCTGATATCATCAATTCCCATCGTTAACCCTTTAAGGAAATTGCTGGCAACATCAATATATTCGGGAGATTTTGAAGAAGCGCTGAAGATCGCTTTGGATAAAGATTTTTGAGAGATCGCTGATAGCTGATCAAGGTCTTCAACCATCGGGCCGAAGCCTGCACGCCACATGAGATGCTGGTTTTTCAATTGGTTGGTTATGACCATTAAGAAAAATTTTGATTTTGACTATTATCAAAACGTAAGGTTTAAGAAGAAAATTTTTTTGTGCCCGGAGCTTTAACAAATAATTGAACATCGCCACCTTTGCACTTCCCGGCGGAAGAAATCAAGGCTATGCATCGTTAACGACTCTACACTGCAAAAATATTGATCATGAAATCACGGAGTGACCAAAATAGCTGTGCAACACTTCCGGCAAATCAATTCCGTTCTCTGTTTGATGGTTTTCCAGAAGACAGGCCACTATACGGGGTAATGCGAGTGAGCTGCCATTTAGTGAGTGGACGAGTTGCATTTTATTATGAGCATCTTTAAATCGAATTTTCATTCGGTTGGTTTGGAAGGTTTCGAAATTGCTTACCGAACTCACTTCCAGCCATTTTTGCTGTGCTGCGCTGTAGACTTCAAAATCGTAAGTAAGCGCAGAAGAAAAACTCATATCGCCTCCACATAATTTCAAAATGCGGTATTGCAAATTCAAAGTGTTCAATAATTCTTCGACATGGCTTACCATTTCTTCCAATACATCATAGCTTTTTTCCGGGTGAACCAATTGAACAAGTTCTACCTTATCAAATTGATGCAAACGATTCAATCCACGAACGTCTTTTCCATAACTTCCGGCTTCGCGGCGAAAACATGGCGTATAAGCAGTCATCTTAATGGGTAAATCATTTTCTTTTACAATTTCCCCTCGGTAAATATTGGTAACCGGAACTTCAGCCGTCGGTATCAGATAAAATTTGTCTTCAGTTACATAATACATCTGTCCTTCTTTATCGGGCAGTTGGGTAGTCCCGAATGCGGAATCTTCATTCACCATTATCGGCGGTTGAATTTCTGTGTAACCCGCCTTAGTATTGTAATCAAGGAAATATTGTATTAATGCACGCTGCAATTTTGCCCCTTTATTAATATAAACCGGAAATCCGCTTCCCGTGATCTTATTCCCCAATTCAAAATCGATCAAATTATATTTCTTTGCTAAATCCCAGTGTGGCGCTGCATTTGCCGGCAATTGTTTTTTTTGCCCACCTTCTTTTACAGCAACATTATCTTCAGGGGTTTTTCCCGGCGGGACCTTTGCAGAAGGAAGATTGGGAAGGATCAGGATTTTTTCATTCAGTTTATTTTCTGTTTCTGCAAGTTGTTCAAAAATGGGCTGCAAAGAAGATTTCAGTTGAGAGACCTCAAGTTTTTTTTCTTCAGCCTTTTCATTTTCTTTTTTAGCTATCAGTTGTCCGATCTCTTTAGATGCCACATTTAATTTCGACTGAACATTATCAGATTCCGTTTGCAGCTTTTTCCGTTGCTCATCAAGACTGATCACCTCATCAACCAAACCCAGTTCTTTAAAATTCTTGATCGCTAATCTTTCTTTCACCAGCTCCTTATTATCGCGTATAAATCGAATGTCTAACATCTTTTAAAAATTTTGGCAAAGGTAATTGGATAAGCGCAGAACAACAACGGCACAAAGATTGAGAAGAATTAGGGAACAGGATCCAGGGCTAAAGGCTTAAATAGTGCCCGGAAAGAATAAATATTCTTGCTGAGGATCGGTGATTTAATCTTGAACCTTTTTCCTTAAACCTTACCATAAAATCTTAATTTCACAACAAATCTGTTATATGGATCACGGCATGATTACTACCAGCTTTCAATTAGACGGATATAAAATAACGCAAAATCTCGGCATAGTGAGAGGAATCACCGTTCGCTCAAGAAGCTTATTGGGCAATATTGCCGGTGGAATTCAATCTCTTTTTGGAGGGCAGCTTTCTATTTATGTTGAGCTATGTGAAACAACCCGCGAAGAAGCATTCCAATTGATGGTTCAGCACGCCGAACAACGGGGTGCGAATGCTGTCATTAATATGCGCTACGATGCAAATGAGGTATTGAACGGAGTCACCGAAGTACTCGCTTACGGAACGGCTGTTGTCGCTGAGAAAATTTAGCGGGCAGTAAAAAGTTTCTGGTGCGCAGAATTTGAGGAAAGAATTTTTATTTGACCCAGTTGCTACTCGCTACCCCCCGTTTGCTTTTTATAAACATCTGCGTTATAAATATGCATCACACGCTTGGGATTTTCTAATGGTTCAAATCCAAACTGTTCATACAATCGGTGCGCATCACGGGTTCCCAGCATCCACCTTCGAAAGCCCTGCAAATGCGGATGAGCCATGATGACTTCCATCAGCCATTTGCTCAATCCTTTTCCGCGATAATTTTCATCAATAAAAACATCTGCCAAATAGCCAAAAGTTGCATGATCTGTAACAACGCGGGCAAAACCGATCTGCTTTCCATAATAATACATACCAAAACATGAAGAACCGTCTATTGACCTTTTTACAGTTTCAAAGGGAATATCTTCTGCCCAATAAGATTTGGTGGAAAGATATTCATGAATATATTCTGCGTCCAGTTCACTTTTTTCATCTGAAATAATAAATTCATCCTTTTGCCAAACCATGATAATTTTTTTATAAAGATAGAGAGAATGAAATTTGAGTTATGGACTTGGGTATTTGAACTTGCCTTCACTACCACCTTTACCCATTCTCTTATATTTGTAAAATGATAAATGCAGGAAATGACTTACAATCAAGATGGTGGAACCTGGAAGCCAGGCTGGTCGAGCGATTCGGGAAAAAACCCGATATGGAAGCGATTTTGTTTTTGATCGGCATACAGGAATTTGGGGAGCTCAGAAAAAAATTCAGCAAAGAACAGAAACAAGACCTGATGCATATTGCCATATGCAGTTTATTTTCGCAAAGCGGATATTATGAACTGGAAAAGGTCGACGAAGATGGGTGGCCGCATTTTAAACAACTAAAAGCTTTACCCGTAATGGATATGATCGAGCAGGAAAATTTTTTAAAAGATCATATCCTGCTCTACTTTGAAAAAACGGGATTTTAATATCGATGAGATCCTCCATAAACAAAGTCTTATGCAAAAATTCTTTCTCGCCCTTTTGTTTTTTATCGTCGCCTATTCATGTAATCCAAAAATTGCCGATGGTATTCATAAGAACGATCTAAAAAAAGATATTGAAATACTAACAGATAAAGGCATTATCGTTGTTCGGTTATCGGATTCAACGCCACTGCACAGAAATAATTTTTTGAAGTTAGTAAAGCAGGGATATTACGACAGCATGCTGTTTCATCGGGTAATCAATAAGTTCATGATACAATCCGGGGATCCGGACAGCAAACATGCAAAACCCGGACAGGAATTAGGAAATGGTGGGCCGACTTATATGATCCCGGCGGAGTTCCACACAACATTATTTCATCATAAGGGGGTGATCGCTGCAGCAAGAGAAGGCGATGATGTGAATCCTAAAAAACAAAGCAGTGGAAGCCAATTTTATATCGTGCAGGGAAAAAAATTCAGCGATAGTACCTTAGATCTGATTGAAACAAAGCGATTACACAGGAAAATACCTGTTGACCAAAGGGAGATCTATAAAACTATCGGTGGCACTCCCCACCTCGATCAGAATTATACCATTTTTGGCGAAGTGATAAAAGGGCTTGATGTCGTAGATTCCATCGCAATCGTGAAAACAGACAGCCTGGACAGACCTCTTGAAGATGTAAGGATCATAAAAATGAAATTGATAAAACGCAAGAATTAGTTTCAAAGATTCCTGTTTATCAATAAAAATAATCTTCAGATTTATTATTAAACAGCTTGTTTTTATTCCGGCTGTTTTTGTAATCTTGCATCACTAAATTGAACAACATGAGTTTCCCGGAAAATCTTCATTATACAAAAGATCACGAGTGGATAAAAATTGAAGCGGATGATATCGCCATAGTCGGCATCACGGATTTTGCCCAGAAAGAATTGGGCGATATTGTTTATGTAGAAATAGAAACCGTTGGAAAAACAATGGAAGCGGATACGGTCTTCGGAACCGTTGAAGCAGTAAAAACTGTCTCAGATCTATATTTGCCTGTTGCCGGCACAATCACAGAAGTCAATCCTGCCCTTGCAAATTCTCCTGAGTTGGTTAATTCCGACCCGTATGGGGAAGGCTGGATGGTAAAACTTAAGGTAAAAAACCCGGCTGATATTGATAGTTTGCTCAATGCAGCAGCATATGCTGAGGTGGTCGGATAATTTAAAAGAGATTTTCAGGTTAATTATTTAAAAATTGCTTTAAGGCTTGGCAATCCAAAATTTCAATAATGAGGGCGAATTCGTTGTTCTTTTGAAAGAAAGAAACAACAAGGCTTTTACTTATCTCTACGATAATTATTCGGGTGCATTATTGAGCATTATCCGTCAGATAATTAGTGATAATGAATTGTCCAATGATGTTTTGCAGGAAGTTTTTGTGAATATTTGGCGAAGAATTGAAACTTATGATGCTGCAAAAGGCAGATTGTTTACCTGGATGCTTAATATTGCAAGAAATGCGTCTATTGATACGTTAAGGTCAAAGAATTATCAGAACAGTCAAAAAAACCAAGAATTAGCTGATGACGTAAATAGTAATAACGCAAGCCTGCAGTTTACACAGATCAATGTTGACAATATTGGCTTGAAGAAAATTTTGGAAAAACTTAAACCCGAACACCGGGCGCTTATTGAGTTAGCCTATTTTAAAGGCTATACTCATGAAGAAATAGCCCAAATTGAAAACGTCCCGCTCGGTACAGTTAAGACCAGAATCAGAAACGCATTATTACAATTAAGAGCATATTTACAATAAAGTGAATATAGACCAATACATATTAAGTGGAATCATTGAAAGCTATGTTTTAGGACTGGCAAGTCCTGAAGAACGTGCTGAATTTGAAGCCATGTGTTCAGCTTATCCGGAAATCCGGAAGGCAAGGGACGATTTTGAACGATCGCTGGAAAATTATTTTATCAGTAGCGCGAGCTCCATAAAACCTGCACCAGGAATAAAAGAAAAAATATTTTCACAAATAAATGCCGAATCTTCGGCCACGCAAAAACAGGATTCTCCCGCAAAGGTTTATCCATTGCAGCCCGTTAAGACTGGCTGGTGGCGCACACTGGCTGTGGCGGCGGTGTTATTATTATTGTTTAGTACCATCATGAATTATTACTTCTTCACCCAGTACAGGAAATTCAGTAATAAATATGAGGAGCTGGCTTCATCGCAAATTCAAATGGCTTCTGCAAACCAGGTATTGCAAACCAAATTGCAGGACTACGAATCAGCAATGAATATGATGAAAGATCCGGCGATGGCCATTATCAAAATGAACAGTGTTCCAACAAGCCCGAGTCCCAATAGTTTAGCAACTGTATATTGGGACACCCGCAATAAAGATGTTTATCTTCTTGCTAATAATTTACCGGCAACAGTTACCGAAAAACAATACCAGCTCTGGGCGATTGTTGATGGTAAACCGGTTGATGCAGGAGTGGTCGATATTAAAGAAGGGTTATCATTTGTAAAAATGAAAAATATTCCCCGGGCACAAGCCTTTGCGATCACCCTGGAAAAGAAAGGAGGAAGTAGTGTTCCGGAAGGCGCCATGTATGTTTTGGGAAAGGTAACGGGGTGATTTATTTATAGAATCTTATTCTGATAAAATAAAAATCCTTTTGGGGATTTTTTTGTTTTAGCACATCTTTGAAATAATGTTTGATCATCTTAAAAAATATCTCCACAACATCTTCATTCCGATTTCCTGGTCTTTAATAATATTGATCTTGCTTAGTCTTCCTGGTTCAATGTTACCAAATGAATCAGCGTTTAAAATTGCAAACCTTGATAAAATCGTTCACGTCAGTTTATTCGGAGGCTTTGTTTTTTTATGGAGTTTGTATTTCTGCGCAAAAAATATTTCACAAAAAAAGTTGCTGAAAATTTTCTTTTACATTTTTATCATTGGAAGTGTTTACGGAACAGCTATGGAATTTGTACAGAAATATTTTATTCCATCGCGCGATTTTGAATTGGGAGATATTCTTGCTGACATCATCGGCGCATCAATTGCCTATGGCATTTCCAATATCTGTTTACTCACTGCCGAGTAGGCTTCTTCTGTATCCAAACAGCTAAGAAATCGCCGAAAGAATGAGGACCAAAATCAAATGGGGAATGTCCATAAAAAAATAAGCCCCTGTTGAAACAGGGGCCGTAACCAAAACTAACTGCTTATGAGAAAATTGACTGCTTTGTGTGAGTCAAATAGAAAAGACTTTTTTGTATATCTTGTATAACGCAAAACAGATGCCAATATTATACGCCTTAGTTAATAAACATTTAAAGAACTCATCTGCCTTACCACCCAAATTTACGATGGAATATCGTCTCTGGATTCATCACTGCGTTTGAATAACATTTATTTAGCAATGCTTAAAAAAATGTTAGCATCAAGATTTAAAAAAACAAAGAACTATATATATGACGATTTATTGAATGAAAAGTTTATCCGCCGTTGTTAAATAAAAATCAAAATGAAATTGTAAACCGATAAAAAATCCCAATCTACCGATTGGGATTTTTATTGTTTATCTGTTGATGTCAAAAAAGAAAGTCGCTGGTACTATCCCCCAAATAATCCCTTTATTTTATCCAGGATCCCACCACCCGCTTCACCGGCAGAACCTGAAGTAAGATGACTGATTATGCCTTGTAAATTAAAACTGTTATCGTTTGGATCGTTGGTCTTATTGACCAGACTTTGTAAAACATTTGGAATTAGATTGCTGGCAACCCCATTGGCGTCATTTTGGTTGAGCCCGAATTTGGTCATCAGGCTTTGTACAAAATTTCCGGAAATGTTTTGTACAGCCGGGTTTGCGGCAACATTCCCCGAATTGTGGAATAAATTCAACACGTCCTGCATATTGCCCTGAGAAACCATATTCTTGAGCCCATTGATGATCGAATTTCCTGCTTCCCCAATGACTGCATTGTTTTGTTCGTTTGGGACCGCCGGATTATTGATAACCGCGTTACCTGCATGCTGCTCAATAAGATTGATAAGATTTTCTAACATAAATAATAATTTTTGACAAGTTATGATTTTGGGCGAAACTTCAGCATTAATTCTGTTTTGCTAATTTTTCTGCATTTTCGGCAAACTGCAAAGCGTCAATGAACTCCTGGATATCGCCATTGATCACTTCATCAAGATTATAAACAGTGAGTCCGATTCTGTGATCAGTAACCCGGCTTTGCGGATAATTATAGGTGCGAATTTTGGCGCTCCGGTCTCCGGTACTCACCAGGCTCTTACGGTGACGCGCAATTTCTTCCTCCTGCTTTCGTACTTGTTCTTCGTACAATTTGGTGCGCAACATTTGCATGGCTTTTTCGCGATTGCCCAATTGCGTTCTTTCTGTTTGACAAATGACCACTGTTCCGGTAGGTATATGCGTTAGCAATACTTTCGTTTCCACTTTGTTTACATTTTGTCCGCCTGCGCCACCACTTCTTGCAGTTTCCATCTTTACGTCGCTGTCTTTTAATTCAAAATCCACTTCTTCTGCCTCGGGCATTACGGCAACCGTTGCCGCACTGGTATGAACACGTCCGCTTTGTTCCGTATCCGGCACGCGCTGGACACGATGAACCCCGCTTTCGAATTTTAATGTCCCATAAACGTCATCGCCGGTAACTTCCAATTGTGCTTCTTTATAACCGCCAACCGTTCCTTCACTTTCGCTCAATAAAGCAGTCTTCCACCCTTTCTTTTCACAATATTTTATATACATGCGCAACAGGTTGCCGGCGAAAAGGCTGGCTTCATCACCACCGGTTCCCGCGCGAATTTCAATGATCGCATTCTTTTCATCCTGCGGATCTTTTGGAATAAGCAGTTGACGGATCTTCGATTCCATGATCTCTTTTTTCTCTTCAAGCGCCGCCATTTCCGATTTTGCCAAATCGCGCAATTCCGCATCATCGCCATTTAACGCCTCTTTATAAAAATCAAGGTCCTCGAGCAATTTTTTATAATCATGATATGCCTGCACAATTTTTTCAAGGCCGCGATATTCCTTGCTCATCGCGCTGAACTTGCGATTATCGGCAATCACTGCAGGATTGCTCAATGCCACAGCCAAATCATCAAATCTTGCTTTAATAGCTTCCAGCTTATCTAACATAAGTTTTACTTTTATGGTGAATGGGCAACCGACAATGGTGAATTTTAAAATTCATAGCTGTAATTAATTTTACACTTACTTCTTTCTCCATTGGTCATTCACCCTTCTCGTTTTACAAGTTTGCAAAATTAATTGATTCGAGATTGATATGAGCTACTTAAAATTTAAAGCCGATCATTTATTTACCGGCAAAGAAATGCTGGATGAGAACGGCGTATTGATAATGGATAATGATGGGTTCTTCGAAAATATTATTCCAGTTACTGAAGCCGGCGAAAATGTTCAGCAATTACGGGGGATCATAAGCCCGGCTTTTATCAATTGCCATTGTCATTTGGAATTAAGTCATCTAAAAGGGCTGATACCCGAAAAAACAGGGTTGGTTGATTTTGTTTTCAAAGTTGTCACCCAACGCCATTTTGAAGAAGCATTGATTTTTGAGGCTATTGAAAAGTCCGAAAAAGAAATGATCGATAACGGCATCATTGCGGTTGGAGATATTTGCAATAACACACACAGTTTTTTTCAAAAGCAAAAAGGAAACATCGCCTATTATAATTTTATTGAAGTAAGCGGGTGGCTTCCTGCAATAGCCCAAACAAGGTTTGAGAAAAGCAAATTGCATTATGATCATTTCTATCAACTATCCCCTGCCAACAATCAACTTTCCATGGCACCCCACGCTCCGTATTCTGTTTCCGATGAATTGTGGAAATTGATTCAACCCTTTTTCTACAAGAAAACCACTACGATTCACAACCAGGAAACACCCTTTGAAGATGAATTTTTTGAGTCGGGAAAAGGGGATTTTTTAAGAATGTATTCATTAATGAATATTGACAATTCTTTTTTTGAACCAACCGGTAAAAGCAGCCTGCAGTCATATTTGCCTAAATTGAATGACGCAAAGAATGTTTTGTTTGTGCATAATACTTTTTCAAAAAAACAAGACCTCGAATTTGTAAAAAATGAATGGAATAAAAAAGATGTCGTCGCGTTTTTTTGTCTTTGCCCAAATGCAAATCTTTATATTGAAAATGCACTTCCTCCAATTGAATTATTGATCCGTGAACATAGCAATATTGTTTTGGGAACAGATAGTCTGGCGAGCAATCACCGCTTAAGCATTCTGGATGAAATAAAAACCATCGTCAAAAATTTTCCAACCATTCCCCTTCCCGAAATTTTGAAATGGGCAACCATTAATGGAGCTAAAGCTCTCCAAATGGATAATGTCCTGGGAAGTTTTGAGGCAGGGAAAAAACCGGGAGTTGTTCTGATTGAGCATATCAATGGCGATAGCATAACGCCGCAATCCTCAGTAAGAAAGATTACCTAGTTCATTGACCAGAGATCACTGTTTGCAAGACGGGCAGCGACTTCATTATTCCAAAATCCTGAATTTGCAAAGCGTAATAGTTTTGATATGCGTTCAACAACAATCTTCTTGTTTCCTTATTCAGCCTGACCTGTTGCAGTTCGTGCGTTTGCATAATTCTTAATAAATGTGCTGTTGCTCCGCTATAAGGTTCTTCGAGGAAATGCAAATGCGTCGGTCTTTCTTCAACAAAATTTCCTTCCTGTAAATCAAGGATATTGTTTTTGTCGGAATAATTATCATCGATGCGAAAACCCAGAAAAGCAGGAAGATGCAATGCAAAAAATAAAGGATAATTTGCCATCTCGGCATCACTGCTTTCATCCAGCCGCATTAAAATATCTTCAGTAAATAGAAATAATTCAGTATTTGGTTCAGGTTGTTTAAGACATTTCAGCAGAAGTTCAATAATATATAGCGCCACGGCATTTTTTGTTACGTTGAAAAAAATGTTTTGGTACATATAATGCCATCCTGATTCTCTTATCCGCTGCAGATTTTTTAATTCATTATGATAAACCACCAGTTGCAGAACGGCCGCAGGCTGAAATAAATTTATTTTACCTGCCGATTTCTTTGCAGCAGTTCTTACCCCATTAATGAGATAAGACTGAATACCGAATAATTCCGTAAATATGGTAATTATTATACTGGTTTCGCCGTATTTGACCGTTCGCAAAACAATGCCGTTGGTTTTATGAAGACTCAATGGTTGGTTGAAAAATAGGTGATTAATAATTGAGAATGCATGAGCAGTAAACAGTTAGCTATTTTAATTATACATACTGCCCGATGCTCACTAAGTTATTTCCAAAGGTAATGTCAAATCTGTTTTTACAATGATGGAAAACCCGATGAAAATAAGTTTCTTTGCGAAAATTATTTACTTACCTAATTGATGATGAAATTATGTGGGAATCAATAGCCCGGTTCGTTCTAAGAAATCGTCTTGCATTATTGGTCGTTCTTCTTGTTGCCACAGGATTTATGGCATATCGCGCATCCAAAGAAAAAATAGGATACGAATTTGCAAGGGCCATACCTGTTGATAATCCCAAGTATGTCGCTTATGTAAACTTCAAAAACAAATTTGGAGATGATGGCAATTTATTGCTAATAGGCGTTCAAACCGATAAACTTTTTAATGAACCGGTTTTTAATGATTATGTTGAATTGAATAATCAGCTAAAAAAAATTAACGGTATTGAAGAAGTGTTAAGTGTTCCATACCTGGTAAACTTAATTAAAGTAACGCAAGACAGTGTTGAGAAACTCAAAACAAGAGCCATCTTTCCGAATCACCATTTGTCGCAACAAGAAATTGACAGCTGTAAAAAAGTATTTTTGAGTCTTCCCTTTTATAACGGATTAATATATAATGCGGAAACGAGCACTTACCTGATTGCCCTGAGCGTGAACAGAGCATTATTCAATTCATCTCAACGAACAGAGGCCGTGAAAGCCATCACAAAAGTGACGGATGATTTCGGTAAGAAAAATAATATAGAGATCCATTATAGCGGACTTCCTTTCATTCGCACCAGCATGAGTGATATGATCAAAAAAGAAATGAAGATATTTTTGATCGGATCCCTTGTTTTATCTGCAATCATTCTATTGATTTTTTTCAGGAGTGTTGCAACCATGTTCATGTCTTTACTGGTTGTCGGCATGGGCGTGGTCTGGAGTTTGGGTACGATGAATTTATTGGGATACAACATTTCATTACTCAATGCATTGTTACCATCCCTTGTTGTGGTCATCGGTATTCCAAATTGCATTTATTTTTTGAATAAATATCATGCAGCCTATAAAGAAACGGGCAATAAAGAGCAGGCATTATTTGAAATGATCCGCAGAATGGGTATTGTAACGCTTTTCTGTAATATCACGGCTGCCATTGGATTTGGAGTGTTTGCATTGACGAAAAGCGCCGTGCTGAACGAGTTTGGCGTTGTTGCCGGAATAAACATTATGCTGTTATTCGTCATCTCATTTATCTTTATTCCAGGCGTCCTGAGCTATCTTCCGGCTCCGAAACCCGGTCACACCAAATATCTTGAAAACAAATGGCTTCTTGCTATTTTGGATAAATTAGAATTGTGGTCATTAAAACATCAGAAAATTGTTTACGCAACAACCGGTATCGTACTTGTCTTTGCCGTGATTGGAATTTTCAGGCTTCGCTCCGAAGGTTTTATTGTTGACGATCTACCTAAAACAGATAAAATATATACCGATCTTAAATTTTTTGAAAAGAATTTTAAAGGAGTAATGCCTTTGGAGATCATTGTGGACACAAAAAAGAAAAATGGTTTGCGTAACAATCTGTTTCAAACTTTTGGTAATATAGATTCGTTGTCGCAATACATTGCTTCAAGCCCGGTGATGGCCCGTCCGTTGTCGCTTGTTGAGGCTTTGAAATTTGTTCGGCAAGCCTACTACGACGGAGATTCCGCGAGCTATGCATTACCAAATCAATTCGACATCAGTGTGATCGCACCGCTTTTAAAATTCAAAACAGATAGCAACAGCGCTAAAAAAACAAACCTGGCACAATTGGTAAAATCATTCGTTGACAGTAATCAGCAGGAAGCACGCATCAGTGTGAATATGGCCGATGTCGGCACTAAAAAATTGCCGGGAATTCTACATGATATTGAAAAAAGATCTGCTCAATTATTTGACTCAACAAAGTATACAGTTGAATTAACCGGAAGCAGCGTTACTTTTTTAGAAGGAAGTCGTTTTATTATTAATGGTCTGGAAACAAGCATCATGTGGGCTTTTGCGCTGATCGCTGTTTGCATGTTGTATCTTTTCCGGTCAATAAAAATATTGCTTTGCTCCCTGATTCCAAATACCATTCCGTTGATCATTACCGCAGGCGTCATGGGATGGAAAGGTATTTCCTTGAAACCATCAACTGTATTGATCTTTAGCATTGCGTTGGGTATTGCAATCGACATCACTATTCGTTTTTTGGTGAATTACAAACAGGAACTTACCAATAATGATAAAGATGAAAAACAAACCGTGATCAACACAATTCACACAACAGGAATCAGTATCATTTATACTTCACTGGTCTTAATTGCCGGTTTCATTATTTTTTGTTTCAGCAATTTTGGTGGAACACAATCTTTGGGCTGGCTTACTTCCCTTACCTTAATAATGGCAACATTAACCAATTTGATTTTTTTGCCCACCTTATTGATTTCGTTGGCGAAGAAAAAAAAGAATTAATTCGGAAATGAATTTGGATGGTTATCAAAGGTTATTGGCCGATAACAATTAGCGAACTGCAATAGACAACCGGGAATAAATCGCAGGTTTTCTATTGCAGCACTTCTTTTAATTTATTTTCCAAATCGGTTCCGCGTAATTCCTGTGCAATTATTTTTCCCTGCGGATCAATCAAAATATTGAATGGAATTCCTTCGAATTTAAAAACCTCAACAGCCTTGCTATTCCAGTATTTCAGATCGCTAACTTGTGTCCACGCCAATTTATCTTCCTGCACGGCCTGTTGCCAGGGATCTTTTTCTTTATCCAGCGAGACGCCAAGAATGGCAAAGTTCTTATCCTTAAATTCACTGTATGCTTTAACTACGTTTGGATTTTCCATCCTGCACGGGCTGCACCAGCTCGCCCAAAAATCAACCAGCAAATATTTTCCTTTAAAAGAAGCCAAGGAAACCATTTTGCCACTTGCATCTGGCAACGCAAAATCAGGTGCTTGCTTGTTTACCCAGGAATTATCATCTGGCTTCTGTTGTGTCTGTGCCATTTGCGCCTTTTGAATGTCATAATTTTTTTTCATTTCGATTATTGAGGCATTGGTAGGGAATTTTTTTGTGAGGTTATTCAACGCTGTTTCAAATTCATTTTGTGAAAAGCTCCGCGATGCCCAACCCAAAGCCAGCACGCTCAATGTAGGATTTGATGTATTATCAATAAAACCTTTCATGTAGTTGTTCAAATCCTGGATTGCATTATTTTTTGCGGTAGTTGCAGCCAGCACAACACTGTCAGGGGCACTCAAACGTTTCAAACTATCCAGTGCAGAAAAGCTTTTTTCCACTACAAAATTTTTCTTCCCGATATTATCAATTAAATCTTTCAATTGTTTGCTTGCATCAGAACCGCTTACGGTATAAAAGTCATCTTTCTTGCTTAGATCGACATCTATCCGAATTTCATTTTCATCATTAACAAGCGGAACACCTATAATATTATCTCCAAAAACAACTTCAAAAATTTCCTGTCCCGTTCCTCTTATTTTTCCGGATAAAGTAAATGTTCCGCTATTGCCGGAAATTTTTTGCGAATCTATCGCAACAGGTCCCTGATCCTTACCGGTGATAATTTCCTCGAGATAGACTTTTCCGTTTGGTGAAAAGAATATTTTATCTGCATTTTTATAGGTGCAAACAACATTCAATTTTCCTTTTGCATTTTGTTTGCATGAAAAGGTGAATAATGACAAGCTCATTATCAACAGTCCCAAAATTTTCTTAAACATAATATGGATTGATTTCTTTTGAATTTTATTTATCTAATTTTTCGAGCAATAATTGATTGGTCAATTTGAGATCGGCCTTGCCTTTTGATATTTTTTTTACCTCCCCCACAAATAATCCCATTAACCCTTTTTTACCTTTCTTATATTCAGTCACTTTGTCGGGCATTTTCGCCAGCGCTTCTTCTACCCATGCTAAGACCTCATCCGCATCCGAATTTTGCAATAAATTCAATGCTGTCGCAACTTGTAAAGGTTCTTTATCAACCGCTTTTAGCAAAACGGGAAAAACGCGGGAAGAAGCGATAGAGAAATTTAATTTCCCCTGGTCAACCAATTGTATCAATGCTGCCAGCTTTTTTGCAGGTAAAGAAAAATCGGTTATTAAAAGCTGATGTTCGTTCAAATACGATTTCACCGGGCCGAGCATCCAGTTTGCTGCAGCCTTATAATTTGTTGTTTCAAGAATGAGTTGTTCAAAATAGTCTGCAGTTTCTTTATCATCGCAGATCACGCGCGCATCATAATCCGGTAAATGCAAAATGGTTGTATATTTTCTGATCAGCGCTTCCGGCAATGCCGGAAGAGAGTTCCTTACTTTTTCCAACATCGAATCAGTTACATTGAAAGGCGGAAGATCAGGATCGGCAAAATAACGATAATCATTCGCCTCTTCTTTTGTCCGCAAAGGGAAGGTTGTTCCGGCAGATGCATCAAAACTTCTTGTTTGCTGAATGACCTTTTCATTGGCTTCTACCAGGTCGATCATTCGATTCGCTTCATGATCAATAGCCCGTTTTACATTTCGTATCGAGTTCAGATTCTTCACTTCTACTTTTGTACCCAATCTTGTTTCTCCTTTAATACGAATAGAAATATTGGCATCACAACGCATGCTTCCTTCTTCCATATTACCATCGCAAATCTTAGTATACCGGAGTATCTTTCTCAATTCAGTCAAATAGGTAAAAGCTTCATCGCCGCTACGTAAATCAGGCTCTGTAACTATTTCAATCAACGGCACACCAGCGCGATTATAATCAACGCAGGTATTTTCATCATCAATATCATGAATACTCTTTCCTGCATCTTCTTCCAGATGAATTCGGTTTAAACGAATATTTTTTTCAGCATCCCCAACTTTAATCTTTACAAGGCCATTTTTGCAGATGGGTGTTGTGTGCTGCGAGATCTGGTAACCTTTTGGAAGATCGGGATAGAAATAATGCTTACGCGCGAAATAATTTATGCGCTCAATATCGCAATTGCAAGCCAATCCCATTTTAATGGCAAATTCAATCGCTTTCTTGTTCAGCACAGGCAATGTCCCGGGATGGCCCAATGTGATGGCGCTGACATGCGTGTTGGGGTCGCCGCCAAAGGCGGCGCTGTCGCCACAAAACAATTTTGTTTGGGTTAACAACTGCGCATGCACTTCAAGCCCGACAACTATTTCGTATTTGATATATTTATCCAAGTTGCTTTTAAGAATTTCGATTTCACCAGCCATCTGCTATCCGCTCCATTATCTAAAAAATCAACCGCAAAAGTATTGCTTTACAGCCGTATTTCCTGTCGCCAGTTTGACAAACGGTTCTTCATTAAAAAACAAAAGAGCCGCCTGCAGGGCGACTCTTTTTTCAAAACAATCACATCACAATTTATAAATCAGCGGTTTTTAATTTCTTAGGAATCTTAACCTGCACTTCCTGCGATTTTCCATCACGGGTCAATTTGATCTTATAATTATATTTTTCTTTGTTTTCACGTGCAAGTTTTGCGAGATCATCGGCATTTTCAACCGGCTTGCCTTCAAACTCAGTAATGATATCGCCTTCTTTAATACCGGCTTTATCTGCTGGAGACTCATCATCAACATCAAGCACTTTTGCTCCCTTCCCTTCTTCCAGGTCCTGTGCTTTGATACCTAATTTTGCTTTGCCGGAATAAGAAAATGAATAATAATTATCGCCATTGTAACTGAAATTCTGATTCATTTTTGGCATCGCCATACTGAATGTTTTCATTTTCATCTGACGGAGTCTACCTAAAGTAGCTGTCGTTTTTTGCTCCTTGCCATCTCGGGTATATGTTACCGTTACTTTATCTTCTGGTTTATATTTACGAACGGTTTCAGTGAGCTCGCCATTGCCAATTTTTTTGTCGTCAATTTTGGTAATGATGTCACCTGCCTTTAAACCTGCCTTCTCTGCGGCGCTGCCTTTCGTTACTTCATTTATCTTGGCGCCACTGCCGTTTTCTGCATCTTCGGTTGTGACACCTAGAAATCCAACTTTGGCATTATCCATATTCATAAAATCTCCATCGCCACTATAACTCCACCCGCCACGAAACGGTGATCTTGGTGCGACAAGATCTATTGATTCGCCATCATAAAAAGGCTTAATTTTCTTGACGATAATGTCGCCGCCATCAAATTCTGCAATCGGTTTCCCGTTTACCAGAATCTGGTCGCCCTTTACTTCAACTGTCACTTTAATGTCCTTATCGCCTTTACGTTTGATAATGATCTCATCGCCATTATCCAGTTTATCAGATTTTTCGGTGATCACTTTGTCTTTGTTGACTTCAGCCTGCTCCTGCGCAAAGCCTGTTGAATGCAATAAAAGAGCGATGGCAGCGAATCCGGAGAGCTTTAATAAAAATTGTTTCATCGTTACAAATTTTTTTGTGAAGAATATCTACGTCAATTTTCGTATATCAAATATAGTGGTTTTTTTGAAATACGAAAATCTTCGCAAATGTTAAAAAAGACCGAAAGTCTACGGGTCCGGAACTCAGAAGTGGGTCTGGTTTAATTTGCTGCTTTCTTGCAGACCTTCTGCTTTGCCGACTTCCTGACTACAACAAGGATTTTACTTTCTCAATAACTGATTGGAGATTGCTTGCATCTTGTCCTCCTGCTGTAGCCATTGTCCTTTGTCCGCCACCTCCACCTTTTATTAATGGAGCAATGATTTCTTTAATGATTTTGGATGCGTCAAGATTCTTTGCGGCAACAACATTGTCAGCAATGCTGATCGCTACAAAAGGTTTACCGCCAATATTTGAGCAGAGAACGACAACAAAATCACGCAAATGATTCTTAAGGTCGAAGCAAAGTTTTTTGAGGGCATCGGCAGAAGAAACTTCGATAACACTGCCAATAAAATTGATTTGATTAATGATGACATCTTTTTGCAACAACTCATTTCTTATCACCACCAATTGCCGCGCTTCCAAATGTTCGATGTGTTTTTTCAGCTCTCCATTTTCAGATATTAGATTTTTTATTGCGTCAGGAATTTCTGGAGATTTCTTTTTAAGCAGCTTTTTTATTTGTTCAATTGGGGCAATAAAATTTTCCTGAATAAAATGCAATGCTGGTTTTCCGGCTTTCGCCTCAATTCTGCGGACGCCGGCAGCGACAGCCGTTTCCTGGGTAATAATGAAGGAACCCAGATCGCCTGTCCTTCCCACGTGGGTGCCACCGCATAATTCTACCGAATAGGACGGATCGATAATTACGACACGAACACGATCTCCGTATTTTTCTCCAAACAAGGCCATGGCGCCCATTGCTACCGCTTCATCCTTATTCATTTCTTTAATGATGACCGGAATATTTTCCAGGATCTTTTCATTTACCAGGTCTTCGATCTTTTTCAATTCCTCTTCTGACAAAGCGGCGAAATGAGAAAAATCAAAACGCAAATGTTCGTCGTTGACCAGACTTCCTTTTTGGGTAACATGCGTTCCCAGGATTTTTCTTAATGCAGCATGTAACAAATGAGTGGCAGAATGATGAATAGCTGTTGACTGACGCCTGGCGGCATCTACTTTTGCAATCACATCGCCGGATAAAATTTCCGGTAATGTATCTGCAAAATGAATGATAAGATTATTTTCTTTTTTGGTATCAGAAATCGTGATGGGTAAATCCTGAATGGTAAGTGTTCCGGTATCACCTACCTGGCCGCCGCTTTCTGCATAAAATGGAGTGGCGTCCAGGACAATTTGAAAGAGTTCCTTGCCTTTGGTCTTTATTTTGCGATACTTCACCAGCCTGGTTTTTACCTCCAAGGAATCATAGCCAACAAACTCAGCGACCGGTTTTTCGATCAATGTGACCCAATCCTCAGTATCTATTGTTGATGCCGCCCGAGAACGGGATTTTTGTTTTTGCATTTCTGCGTTGAATCCTTCTTCGTCGACAAACAAACTATTTTCTCCCGCAATTAACTTGGTCAGATCGACTGGAAAACCATAAGTATCGAACAATTCAAAAGCATCTTGCCCGCTGATCTCCTTTCTTTTTTCTTTATTTGAAAACGCTTCATCAATAAGATGCTGAATTTTATTTAAGCCCTTTTCCAGTGTACGCAGAAATGCTTCCTCTTCTTCCCGAATAACTCTTGCAACAAATTCAGCTTGATTATTCAACTCAGGAAAAACATGTTCAAATTGCTTTGAAATGGTTGGAACTAACTGAAAAAGCAATGGCTGTTTATACCCAAGGTTTGAATAATAATACCGGACGGCCCTGCGCAAAATTCTTCTGATTACATAACCGGCGCCCGTATTACTGGGCAATTGCCCGTCGGCAATGCAAAAACTTATCGCTCTGATGTGATCGGCTATTACTCTTACCGCAATACTTTGTTTACTCGTCGTTTGAATAAATACCAGCTCACTTTGTTTGGTGAGTTTCTTTACCAATTCAATCGTTCCGGTAAACACATCCGTATCATAATTGCTTTGTTTGTTTTGTAACACGCGGACCAATCTTTCAAAACCCATTCCGGTGTCCACATGTTTTGCGGGCAATGGCTCGAGCGTTCCATCTTTTAAACGATTGAACTGGATGAACACATTGTTCCATATTTCCATCACCATGCCTGTATCATCATTGTTAACCAATGCATGTCCATTGCTATTCGCATCCGGTCTTGTATCATAATGAATTTCGGTGCAAGGTCCGCAGGGACCGGTTTCGCCCATCTCCCAAAAATTATCTTTTTTATTCCCCATCAGAATCCTGTCTTCCGGTATCCACTTTTTCCATTCATTGAATGCTTCATCATCTTTTGGCAACCCTTCTTTTTCATCACCTTCAAAAACAGTAACATATAAGCGACTTTTATCCAGTTTATAAACTTCTGTGAGCAATTCCCAGCTCCAGGCGATCGCTTCCTTTTTAAAATAATCGCCAAAACTCCAGTTGCCCAACATTTCAAACATGGTATGATGATAAGTATCAACACCGACTTCTTCCAGGTCATTATGCTTTCCGCTTACCCGCAAGCATTTTTGAGTATCTGCAACACGCAGAAAAGGCGGTCTTTTATTGCCGAGAAAATAATCCTTAAACTGGTTCATGCCCGCATTGGTGAACATGAGTGTGGGGTCATTTTTGATCACAATTGGAGCGGAAGGAACTATTTCATGTCCTTTCCCCTTAAAAAAATCCAAAAATTGAAGTCTTATCTCAGCGCTTGTCATCATAAACGTAATTCCGTTTTTTGAGGTTATTCGGGCTAAAAAATTATATTTGTATGTTGTACTTTTTACAGTCGTGCAAAGGTAGCCAATTCGCGAATTGTTACCGGCATCTTTTGAAAAGCTTGGATGAAAAAGATAAAATATTTTTATAACGCCAATAGCCTCCGGTATGAAAAACTGGAAACGCCGCTCCGGGTAAAGTTGCTTCGCCTGCTTGGCTTTTTGTCAGCTGCATTTGTTACTGCCCTTATTTTGGTTTCTCTTGCCTACAAATATTTTCCGTCGGTCAATGAAAAAAGATTGATACAAAAAAATGAAGCATTGAAAGATGATTACTATGTACTCAATGAAAAAGTGAAGAAATTACAGGATCAGATGGGTGAGCTCGAAAAAAGAGATAATCATGTTTATCGTGAAATCTTTGAAGCAAATCCTATTCCCGACAGTGCGCGTGCAAAAGCCATGCATTTGCAGGAAGAAATCAAACTGGTGGAAAATATGGACCAGGAAAATTTAGCGACATCCATCGCCAATACTTTGAATAATCTGTCTGCCCGCATTGCCTATCAGACGAAGTCATACTCCGAAATTGACGGCTTTATAAAGAACAAAGAACAATTGCTTGCCTGTACTCCTGCCATTCAACCGGTGAGTAATAAAGATCTCAGTCGGATCGCATCTGGTTTTGGTTATCGCATCGATCCTGTTTATAAAACCACCAAATTCCATGCGGGACTTGATTTTGCGGCTCCCCAGGGAACACCCATCTATGCAACCGCAAACGGCACTGTAGAAACTGCCGGCAATACCGGCAATGGTTATGGCAATCATGTTGTCATCAATCATGGCTATGGATATCAAACTTTGTATGGACACATGTTTCGCGTTAAAGTTCGGGCCGGAGAAAAAGTAAAACGCGGCGAAATCATCGGCTGGGTCGGCAGCACGGGCAAAAGCACCGGCCCGCATTGTCACTACGAAGTGCATCGCAACGGCGATCCCGTCGATCCGGTTTATTATTTCTATAATGACATTACGCCCGAACAATATGATCGTTTATTAAAACTTGCATCATCCAGTAATCAGAGTTTTGATTGAGGCCTCTGGGCGCTTATTGACAGCGTCCGCTCCTGACAGGCAAATTACAGTTTGAAGACCGGCATCAAAAACAGGGACCGATATCAGCGTAACGCCGATTTTTCCACAATACTCATCATCTTGATATCAAACAGTTTTCCTTTGTATCTTTATTAAACGGAATAATTTTTGCAGTTACATTATCAATTATGGAACCACTCAATCAAATAAGCCTCGACTTTGCCGAGGATGCAACCACTGAAAATCAACAGGCAGTTTCTGTTCAGGAAGAACAGCCAGTTAATGTTGGTGTTCGAATTAAAGCGCTGAAACAACAAACGGCGCCGGTCAGTGAAGAAACAGTCCTTGGACCGCCGGCTGCCCATGAAAAAAATAAAAAAATAAAATCGACTCGCGGACGTAAATCTATTAAACAGGTTGAGGCCGAAGCTGATCTGATCGAGATTCCAGAGGATGAGGTGCTGTTTCAAAAACAATATTATTCCATGGGCGAAGTTGCCGAGATGTTTCGTGTCAATCATTCCTTACTGCGTTTCTGGGAAAATGAATTTGATATAATTCAACCCCGCAAAAACCGCAAAGGGGACAGGCATTTCAGACCCATTGATATAAAAAATCTCCATCTCATTTATCATTTATTGCGCCAACGCAAATACACCATTGAAGGCGCAAAAGATTATTTGAAAAAAAGCAAAAGGACAGAAGAAAAATTTGAAGCTATACGCAAATTGCAGCAGCTAAAGCAATTTTTGCTGGAGCTCAAGGCAAGTTTGTGAATCGGTTGAATTAATCACTGCGGATAAATACCTTATTCACCCCGTTTTATTTATTTTTTACTTTTTAGCGAGCTCTTCGCTGAGTCTTTTCAAGTCAGACGCAGTTTTATGAATAAAATTAAATTGATCTGCAACTGGCTTTAAGGCAGATAATTTTTTTCTTGTTTCACTTTCCATAATATTATTTTCCAATTCCATTTTTCTTTTTTGCAAAAGATCATTGACGGCATCATTCAATACCCGCATGGCAGTTTTGTTTTCTGCATCCTGCGTTAATGCTTCTTCATTGTCCAAATTCACTTTTGCTTCATTCATTCTCTCCGTGATGGCATTAATAGCGGGCAAAAAAATATTATTACCGTTTTGCGTCGAGGCTGGTTGTTTTAAGATTGACAAAGTTGCAATATGTGAAGTTAGCATCTGGCTGGCCGCTACGAATTGATGCACCTGCCGGACATTTTTTTGTTTGTTTTTTGGTTCGGAGATCATACGGTTGAATGCGTCGGATAAATTGGCCAGAGAAACAAAAGCATTTTTCCTGGATAATTTATATTGATCAGTAGAAACGGTTTTATTAATGAACGCAGAAGCGACATTTGAAAAATATACCAGGTTATCGTTGATCATGTTTATCATATAATCGGTAACCTGTTCATGTTCCCAAACTGGCAACAAGAAAACGTTAGCAACAAAAGCAATTACGGAGCCGATGGCTGTATCAATAATTCTGTCGGTTACCACACTGCGAAAATTATTTGCGTTGAGCAGGTGAAACAATAGTAAAATATAGGGAGTCATCAGCGAAACGAAAACAAGATATTTCGTTCGCATAAAACTATATGCTCCTATCATCAGCAAAACCATGATCACGAAAACGGCTGTTTTATCTTTAATAAAAAATAAGATCAAGAAGCCGAAAATGGCGCCGACAACAGTTCCGATAAGCCTGTCATAATTTCTTTTCTTGGTGAGGCTGTATGCAGGTTTAAGAATGACAATAATGGTAAGCAATATCCAATAACTATGACTGAAAGGGAGGAATTTTGAAATGGTATATCCTGCGATGGTGGCAATACTCAATCGCAATGAATGCCTGAATGTGTTGGATTGAAATGAAAGATTTTCAATAAATAATTTTGGTTCAATCTCTTCGTGTGTTACCAATTGTTCGTACTCTGGTGAAGGGGTGAAATGCTTATTCCATTTTTTGTCGTAAGTGGTGTAATGCTGCAAGGTGTAAATCCGGTCGGCAATATCTTCTATATTATCCAAAATATTCCGCAAACTGATAAAAGCTTCAACATTTTCTGCATTTCTGTTTTCATTTCTGTAATGATCAAAATAATCCTTCAAATTCTTAATGCGAATATTTAATTCTGCATTTTTAGTTACCGCTTCAGCGCTTTTAACGGCAATGCCCACTTCATCCAATTCATCAGCCATGAATAAGATCACTTCTTCAAATTTTTGCAGCAGATCACCATCATCAAAATAATCATGAAGCGTTTTATAATCCTGATGAGAAGTTATCACTCTTTCAAAAAGATCAACAATATCTAAAAAGACCATTACCAATACGCGCCCGGTATTGGTTGATTCTTTGATGATGTCCCTGGTTTTGAATAATAATTCGCGAACCAGATTTTGTTTTTGATGCACCTCACTTTGCAATTGAAGGAGGCTGTCATACGTTTTGTCATAGTCAGTATTCTTTGCATAAAAATTCGCCCGGGTTCTTAAATAATCTGCAGTTGACTGGATGCATTCGCCAAGTGCTTGCTGCGCTAACTTATAAGGACGAAAACTATTTATTGATAAACTTAAAACGGTGTACCATGCCCCGCCGGCGAGAACATATATCGCATTGATAATGATCCCCCATCCATGTTGCGGTCGATCAATATTCAGGATCATCACAAACAAGGCTGCCAATCCAATCGATGAAGCCCGCGTACCATAAACGCCGATCATGGCAAATAAAAAACAAAATGCAAAAAGCATGATGCCCAATACCGGTGGGTACGTTGTCGCAAAACCAGTACAGACGGCAACAAAAAATATGAGTGCATCGCAGATAAGCATCGCATTGCGGCGATGCAGGATCGGACCCGCATTATCTGGGATACTCACACACAAGGCGCCGGTGGCAACCATGATACCTGCAGAAAGATTATGAAAATAACTCAACACGATTGCCGGCAATGAAATGCCAATGGTGATGCGAATGCCTTCGGCGAGATAATAGCTGTTGACAAAACTTTTATATTGTTTAAGATAATCCATTTTGCAGAGGCAAAGTTAGCGGTTGTAAAATCTGAGAAATAGGAAGAAGTGAAAAACCAGGAATAAATATTTTACACCAAAACAGTTTACTACTTACTATTTGCGACCTGCTTGTTATAATATTTACAGGCCGGCTTCAATCCGCATTCCTCACATCGGGGATTGCGTGCGATACAAACATAACGACCGTGTAGAATTATCCAGTGATGCGCTTTGTGGATGAGCTCTTTTGGAATGTTTTGAATTAACTGCTTTTCTGCAGCAAAAGGAGTTTTGGCATTATGGGTCAATCCTATCCGGGCCGCCACCCTGAAAACATGGGTGTCCACAGCCATATTTGGTTGTCTGTCAACAACTGAAGTAATGACATTTGCCGTTTTTCTACCAACGCCTGGCAATTGGATCAGCTCATCAACGGTCAGCGGAATTTCTCCCCTGAACTTTTCTACCACCATCTTCGCCATGCCGATAAGATGTTTGGTTTTATTATTAGGGTAAGAAATGCTTTTTATTAATGGAAACAAATCCTCAAAGCTTGCGTGTGAAAGATCATTAACGGTGGGATACTTTTCAAAAATGGAAGGGGTGGTCATATTGACGCGCTTATCCGTGCACTGTGCAGATAATATAACGGCAACCAATAACTGAAAGGGATCATCGTAAAACAACTCGGTCTCTGCATCGGGATTATGCAGCTGAAAGTAATTCAGTACAAATGCATAACGTTCTTTCCTGGTCATCTAAAAAATTAATAACCACGAATGTACAATGATAGAAATTATCAGGGATTGGTTATTGATTCGGCAGGAGCTGTCTTCCTTGCATAATCAAGCACTTTGAGAATAACATCGATACGAGGAGCGAGTGTTATCTTATCTAATTGTTCAACTGATGAACGAATTACCTGCATTTTTTCACGAAGTGTCCAGTCTTCGTTTAGTGCGGTTTCGATTGCATTAGTTAACTCTGGAGAAGACTCTTTGTATAAATACAACAAAAGATCCTCTGGGGTAAAGAGTGGCATAGGCAAAACCATTTAATGTCCTTATTTTTTCGAAGCAGTAACCTGAAACGTCCGTAATAAAAACGCGGCTTGCGCATTCTTATTGCCCTGTTTCAAAAATATCCTTAGTAGTTTTAAAAGGTAAGAAGTATGATTAATCGATATTAGAAATCTATTTTTCCCGAATCAGGAATAAATCTTCATTATCACGCTTCATCAGGTATTTTTCTCGCGCGTATTTTTCGACTAATGCGGGGTTTGATCTTAACTTATCTAATTCAGTTTTGGTGGTAGCGATCTGCTTATTATAATATTTTTCACTTTTTTCTAATTGTTTTAACTCTTGCCTTTGCCTGAAAAAAGTGGTTATAAAGTCACGTTCGTCAAAAAACAACATCCAAATCATAAACCCTGTGGCGGTAAGCAGGTATTTATTCTTTAAAATGGGTGGAATGCGGGTAAGTAGCTTCATGGTAATCGGTTCCAGAAATTCGTGAGTAAATATAAATTATTTCTTTTTATTACGGCAACGACTACCCTATTTTCTTTTAAAAACAAGGTGACCATTTGGATAAACCGCATTTTCCCCGAGCGATTCTTCTATGCGTATCAATTGGTTGTATTTGGCTATGCGGTCTGTTCTGCTGGCAGAACCTGTCTTGATCTGTCCGCAGTTCAAGGCTACTGCGAGGTCGGCAATAGTCGTGTCTTCCGTTTCACCACTTCTGTGACTTATTATGGTGGTGTATCCATTTGTCTGAGCCAACTGAACGGCATTGATGGTCTCGGTAACGGTTCCGATCTGATTCACTTTTATAAGGATACTATTGGCAATCCCATTATCAATTCCGCGTTGCAATATTTTAGTGTTTGTTACAAACAGATCGTCTCCCACCAACTGCACTCTGTGCCCAAGCGCTTCCGTTAATTTCTTCCAGCCGTCCCAATCATCTTCTGCCATTCCATCTTCAATGGAAACGATCGGATATTTATTAACCCATTCAGTCCAGTAAGCAACCATTTCATCACTCGTCAATATTTTACCACTGCTTTTATAGAATTTGTATTTCCCGTCCTGCATCATCTCACTGCTTGCAGCATCCAGCGCAATGGCAATTTGTTCTCCTACCCTATACCCTGCCGCTTCAATGGCAAGTAAAACAGTTTCAATGGCTTCTTCATTGCTTTGGATATCCGGAGCAAATCCGCCTTCATCCCCCACATTGGTACTGTAGCCTTTCTTTTTCAAGACTGACTTTAAATGGTGAAACACTTCAACACCCCATCTTAATCCCTCACTAAAACTTGGTGCCCCAACAGGAACGATCATAAATTCCTGATAATCTATTTTATTGTCTGCATGCACACCTCCATTTAAAATATTCATTAACGGCAAAGGAAGAACGGTGCTGTTAACGCCGCCCAGATATCGATATAAAGGAAGATTTGCCTCCTGCGCTGCTGCTTTTGCCACTGCCATCGAAACAGCGAGTGTTGCATTAGCCCCAAGTTTACTTTTATTTTCCGTTCCGTCGATGCTTATTAATAATGAATCAATATAGGTTTGACGCAAGGCATCCACACCGATCAATTGGTCGGCGATAATTTCATTTACATTCTTTACCGCCTTCAAAACACCTTTGCCCAGATATTTGCTCTTATCATTATCGCGCAACTCAACAGCCTCATGTTTTCCTGTTGATGCACCGGAGGGAACAGCAGCTCTTCCCACAAAACCATTATCGGTTATAACATCGGCTTCAACTGTGGGATTTCCGCGACTGTCTAATATTTGTCTGGCATGTACTTCAGCAATGTAACTCATGATAATTTACGATTTTAGATTTATGATTTTTTGGCTAAAGGCATCGGCTATAGCTTCCTTTTTAATTTGTCAAAGCCCTGAACACGTCTTCCAAACTCTGATTTTGGCTTTGCAAAGAAACGATGTTCAGATTATTTTGCAAAGCGAGTTCTAATAACTGTCGTCGCACCGATTCGGAGTTGGCGGTTTCCAGCTCCCATTTTCCGGATGCCAGTTGCTGTGCAGAATTAATTTCTTTTAAATTTTTTATCGTGGCCTCATCAACATTTTCTTTGAACTGCACGATCACGACATGATTACTTTTATCGGTATTTTGCAGATTGCTCAGTTTATCATCCGCCACTATTTTTCCTTTATTGATAATAATAACACGGTCGCAGATCGCTTCTACTTCCTGCAAAATATGCGAAGAAAATAGAACGGTCTTGTTCTTTCCTAGATTTTTTATTACTTCCCTTATTTCTATTATTTGGTTTGGATCCAATCCGCTCGTAGGTTCATCCAATATCAATACTTCCGGGTCATGGATCAATGCCGCAGCTAATCCAACGCGTTGTTTATATCCTTTTGATAATTGCCCGATCTTCTTTTTGCATTCTGGCGTTAGTCCGACCAGATCAATTATTTTGTTGATTGTAGTTGAACGCTGATCGTTGAGCTCATGAACATCCGCCACAAAATTGAGGTACTCTTTGACATACATATCATAATACAGCGGATTTGCTTCAGGCAGGTACCCGATCTTCCTTTTGGTGACCATCGGATGTGCCTTGACGTTAGTTCCGGAAACAAATGCTTCGCCGCCATCTTGTTGCAAATACCCGGTAATGATCTTCATGGTCGTTGATTTACCTGCCCCGTTGGGGCCAAGAAATCCAACAATCTCTCCTTTATCTATGCTGAAAGAAATATTATCAATCGCTTTTTGTGCGCCGTATATTTTGGTGAGATCTTTTACTTCGATGGACATCTATAAAAAATATTACACTCTTTTTAGTTGTTGTTTGTGGTTTTCAAATTCCTGTTTAACAACAACAAAAAATAATTTTTCAAATTTACTGATTGTAGCTGAAGTTGCCATAATAATATAAACCCGGTTAATACAAAAAAAAGGTTGATAAATTCAAATCGCGGAAAATAGGCCCAGTTCAACACAAAGCTCGATGCGAGCGCAAACAAAATACAGGCAATGAAAAAAGCTTTATGGGTGCCCCGCAAATACCTGAACATCATGATTGCCATTATCACTCCGCAGGGGATAAAAATAATTCCGAAAAAATTTGCCATGAAATTTCTTTGCCAGTCAAAACCAAGATAACGCATCAATGTGTTGCCAAGCATTAGCAGGAAATCATGAGCCTGATTGCCTGTTGTCTCCGGAATAAAATAGAGCGCATAACTATTGTAATCAGGAAAGAATGACCAGCTATGATCGAAATAAAGATTATGATACAAGGGAAGAAGCAAGACCGCGATAAATATTAACACCCCGCTTATTTTTTTATTTGTTTGAATGATGGACAAAAGAAAAAGCAAAAGCGCACAGAAAATTTGATTTTGCCTGACAAATACTGCCAAGGCAAGAAAAACAATTGATAAAATAATTTTTTTTTGAATGGTGCAAATGGCATAGATCAATAAAAGCAAAACGCAGAACCATTCCGACAATCCCATTAATATATTCTTTGTGGCGTAAATACTTGCTCCAAATAAAAAAATCAAAATGATCCTGAACAAAGACTCATTGATCGCCAGATTCTGCAAAGCACGAATTAATGTGCCAGCAATAATACACCACAAGAAAATATTGATGATCTGTAATAACCGGTCTTCATGCTGAAAAATCAAAAATTCAAGTGCGAGAAAATAACGATAGCCGGCTTGAAATGCATATCGGTTGCGGTGTGTTCCTGTTACCAATTTATCACCGCCATACAATGTGTGATTGTCAATCATATTGTGCGCGCAGACACTGTAGCGATTACCATCATCCCACCAATTATAATGAATATCCTGAAAAAGGCTTTTACTGAATGGTAAGACCCCCAATAAAAAAATAAGCGCAGCCATCATCAAATGCCTGGAGCAGACGCTTTGTTTTTTCCAGGCAACGACGACAATAAAGAGCAAAGAAAAAAAAGGCAGCGCAAATAATCCGATCACCGGAAAACCAAATGCTGATGCGTAATTCAGTAAATTCTTCGAAAAATATAATCCGGAAATAAATGCAAGCGCGCCAAGTGTGATTGCTAAAGCATAATAATTCTTCCCATAACTTTTCTCGTTCTGCATTGCTCAAAGATAAGCTCCGGTGAAAACATGCATCCATCATATTAAATACGACAAGCTTTCCGGGTTAAAAATGAAATAGCTATCGCTTGACCAACCCAACTGGCAATATTATTCTTCCATATACTTCATTCAATAAAACAGCAGCGCCGGTATAAATAGCCGATAATCCACAAACTATGCCTTCAAAGCCGGTAAAAGTCTTTAAGGTTGCGTTGCCGGTAGCATCACCAGCTGCCAGTAAAAAGAATAAAATGGTGAGCGTTGCAAAAATGAATTGCAACGCTTTGCTGATCTTAAGGGTTCCAAAAAAAAGCAGTAATGTAAAAAGGCCCCACATGATCAGGTAAGCGATCATGCCTCCACTTGATGATGCCGTTATCCAGCCGAGCTTTGGCATAACAATCAAGCCGACCAGCGTTAGCCAGAAGAAGCCATAGGATATAAAAGCCGTCATGCCGAATGTATTGTTCTTCTTTGATTCAAGTATGCCCGCGACAACCTGGGCAATGCCGCCATAAAAAATTCCCATAGCAAATATCATCGAATTCATTTCATAGAGACCCGCATTGTGAAGGTTAAGCAATACGGTGGTCATGCCAAAGCCAAACAAACCCAGCGGTGCGGGATTGGCTGAATTGTCTTTCACGCTAATAATAGACTGATCCATGTCAAAGTTGTTTAAGGTGATTTTTGAAAATTAACCAATGCCCCAGGATCACTTATTTTCAGTTGACGGATCTTTTCACCAGATGAGGTTATATATAAACTGCTTATCCAAATCTAAGTTATATTCTGTTTACGTGTTTTATTGGAAAAGAACTTTTTTATGGCCTAAAAATTATTTTTTCACCGCGACGGCAATTTTTGAATCTGCAGTTCCGTAATACAAAAACCATTGATCATGGAAGTTTGCCAATCCTTCCAAAAAACATACATTATTCACCTGACCGCTTAACTCGTAGGGTTTGTCCGGCTTTATGAAATAAGAATCCATTCTTTTTATAATTTTTGTCGGGTCATTTTTATCCAAAAGCACTTGCGCATCTGCGTAAGTTCCTTCCGGCAATGATGTATCGCCGATAGCAATAAGGTTTTTGCTATTATAAATAAGAAGAATTCCTTTATCGGTGATCATTGCCGGCGGACCAGATTCAACAAGGTCGCTGTCGAACTTTTTATCGCGTGTGGGGATTACGATTTTTAAATCCGGCATATTCAGTGCCTGCCCTTTTAACGCAATGGGTGGCGCATCCTTTTGTTCCATTTCAACCGGTGTCCAATTAAGGAGATCATCGGAAGTAGCAGCCCAAATATTTTGATCCCCCCAATACATCCAATATTTTCCATTGATCTTGGTGGCAATTATTTTTCCATTTTCATAAGTTGAAACAATGGAACCAGATTTTGACCATTTATCAAGATATTTTCCGTTATAAGCTTTCCGGAATACGGAACCATATTTTGTCCAGTGGAAAAGATCTTTTGATGTTGCGATCAGTAATCGCGCAAGTTTTCCATCGTAAGCCGTGTAGGTCATGTAATAAACTCCGTTACTGTCCTCCACAACCCGTGGATCTTCACAACCACCTTCCCATTCATATTTTTTTTCCGCATCGTTACCAGGAAATAAGACCGGTTGTTCATGCCTGGTAAAATGAATACCATCCATGCTTTCAGCCAGGCCGATCCTTGATGTGCCCCCAGGGCTTCCCTCTTTATCCTGGGCGCGATACAACATAAAAATCTTTCCGTCTTTGACCACGATCGCCGGATTAAAAACATCCTTTTCTTCCCAAAATATTTTTTCATTTCTGATCGGGCAAATGAAAGAATCTTTTCCTGGGGTAAGAACGGGATTAACAGAATCAATTTTTATAAAAGGCAAAAGCGCCCAAGCACTGTCATCATTTTTTTTATCATTGCTGGTCGGCGAATTGGTATTTGCATTATGGCAAGAAAAAGGAATGCATGCAAACAGAATTAAGCAGTAACTACGCAATCGTTTCATAAAACAAATTGAATGCTGAAAATAATAAGAATAAATTTCATTAAAAGATAGAACAATTTATGTTTGATTAAACTTTAAATTTACCGTCTCAAAATTGCAAGCCATATGAGTTATCCATATCAGATCAGATCTTTTGAAGAATATCAGTCAGCCTATAAGAAAAGTGAGGAAAGCCCGGAAAGTTTTTGGAGCGAGATCGCGGCAAATTTTCAATGGAAGAAAAAATGGGATAAAGTACTGGAGTGGAATTTTACAGAGCCAAATGTAAAATGGTTCATCGGCGGAAAACTAAACATTACAGAAAATTGCGTTGATCGTTACCTGGAGACGATGGGCGAAAAACCCGCGATCATTTGGGAGCCTAATAATCCTGATGAAAGAGTGCGCGTTGTAACATATAATCGCTTGCACAAGCGCGTTTGTCAGGTTGCACAGATGCTGAAAAATAATGGCGTAAAAAAAGGAGACCGCGTTTGTATATACATGGGCATGGTTCCTGAGCTGGCTTATGCCGTCTTGGGCTGTGCAAGAATCGGTGCGATACACAGTGTTGTTTTCGGTGGATTCAGCGCTCAAAGTATTGCAGACAGATTGTATGATGCACAGGCAGAGTATATCATCACCTGCGATGGCGCTTATCGCGGAGGGAAAGATATCCCGTTGAAAAGTGTGATCGATGATGCTTTAATCGGAAACAGAACGGTAAAAAGAGTGATTGTTTATACAAGGACAAGAACGCCTGTTTCGATGATCAAAGGAAGGGATGTGTGGTGGGAAGATGAAATGGATCATGCTGAAACGCAGGTAGAAAAAAATGGCGTGGTTTCCTTTCCAGCAGAGGAAATGGATGCAGAAGATCCGCTGTTCATCCTCTATACTTCAGGGAGTACGGGCAAACCAAAAGGCGTGGTGCATAGCTGCGGTGGCTATATGGTTTGGACGAACTATACATTTGTAAATGTTTTTCAATATCAAAAAGGAGACATTCATTTTTGCACTGCCGATATCGGCTGGATCACCGGACATAGTTATATCGTGTACGGTCCGTTAAGCGCAGGAGCTACATCATTAATGTTTGAAGGCGTCCCGACCTGGCCGGACGCAGGAAGATTCTGGGATATCATTGCCAGGCATAAGGTGAATATCTTGTACACCGCGCCCACGGCGATAAGAAGCTTGATGGGATTTGGATTGGAACCATTGAAAGGGAAAGATCTTTCGTCATTAAAAATATTGGGCACTGTTGGTGAACCCATTAATGAAGAAGCATGGCATTGGTACGATGAAAATATCGGCAAGAAAAAATGCCCAATCGTGGATACATGGTGGCAAACGGAAACGGGTGGAATAATGATTTCCAATCTTGCAGGGATCACTCCATCGCGTCCATCGTGGGCAACATTACCCTTACCCGGGATACACCCCATCTTGGTTGATGAAAATGGAAAAGAAGTATCCGAAAAAGACGAGCAGGGTCTGTATAAAGGGAATCTCTGTATAAAAAATCCATGGCCTTCTATTATTCGCACAACCTATGGTGATCATGAACGTTGCCGCACAAATTATTTCGCCACATATCCGAATTTATATTTTACCGGCGATGGCGCTCTAAAAGATGACAAGGGAAACTTTCGCATAACAGGAAGAGTAGATGATGTCTTAAATGTCAGCGGTCATCGCATCGGAACTGCAGAAGTGGAGAATGCCATTAATATGCATGCCGGTGTTGTGGAAAGCGCAGTGGTCGGCTATCCGCATGATATTAAAGGACAGGGGATCTATGCTTACATTATTTATACCGGTCACCAAAAAGATGAAGAATCTAACAGGAAAGATATTCTGCAAACAGTTACAAGGATTATCGGACCCATTGCAAAACCCGATAAAATTCAATTCGTTTCCGGATTACCAAAAACACGCAGCGGAAAAATCATGCGAAGAATCTTAAGAAAGATCGCCGAAGGCGAAACACAAAATCTGGGAGACACTACAACTTTATTGGATCCGGCAATCGTTGAAGAAATAAAAAATGGAAAGCTGTGAATAAGCCGGGTGCCGGGTATTGGCATCAAAGGCATCAGCTTTTACTTTTGAATAATAACTTTTGTTCCTTTTGGAATGAGATCGTATAATTCTTCCACATCTTCCCGCTTTAAGGAAATGCAACCGTTGGTCCAGTTTTGATAAAGATCCACCGCGATCTCGTCATGATTCCATGTGCCATGAATACCAATGCCGCCGCCGATCTTCGCATTTCGTGGAATCAATCCCTGTGCTTTTCGCTGATTAAATTTATCATAATCTGCTTTTGTGGGATAATCCAATAACATCATCTTATCCCATTTTGAATCAGGTTTTTTTATGACAATATGATAAATTCCTTCAGGCGTTCTTCTATCTCCTTCCATCATTTTGTCTTCCAGGGATTTACTGCCGAAAACGACCGGGTAAGTTGCGTACCACCCTTCCTTATCATATACTTTCAATTCATAATCCGATTTAACAATAACAATATAAACATCACCATCCGGTTTTAGCCGGAAAAGATTCTTGTGAACTGATCTTGTATTTGCATCTTTAAAAGAAAGCAGGATCAAGGCCGAGAGTCCGACGAAAAGAATTTTTTTCGAGAACATTGCATCCATAGTTTGTCCGAATATTAGAACGATAAGATTGCAAATATTATTCCGCGTTTAATTGTTTTTAACTATTTTTTTCACAATAAAAAAATAGTCCCGCTTTTAGCGGGACCAGTAAAATTATTTTAAAAAATGATCGGGTTTTTACCAATTGCTTAATCGTATGCCTACTGTGTAGGGATTTTGATCCAGTCCTTTTTTAAACATACTTTTTGTTGCATAAGAACCGTAAAATTTTATAGGGCCAAGTTGCAATTCCCCGATCCAGGATATTTTCCATGGATCAAGATCAAAATCATTATGCACTTTATATTTTCCCGTTTGATCACTGATAAATTTTTGTCTTGATGAATATAAATATCCGACACTCGCGCCTACACTCAATCCAAATCCTTCCCGACGCTGTGGTGTGAAATTAAAATTCAGCATAAATGGCACCGTCACATAATCGGCAGCAAGCTTATCTTTTGAATAATTGATCGTATCCAAAATTACTTTTGTTGGGTTAACTAAAAATTTTACATTCTCCGAATAACGATAGTTATTCAGCTCAATCCCTAACCCGTATTTCAAGTTCACAAAATGCTTGATAAGATTTACACGCTGCATAAAAAGCCAGATATTCACATCGATAGATTTCCCTGTACGAAGATTGAACCAATCGCTTGTTGAACCTGGCGCAAATTGCTGTGCGCTTGCAGATGAATAATTTGTTTTATCGTTATAGTTTGCAAAGCCAATGTCAACAATTACCCAGTTGGTGCTGATGTTTGATGGTTTGTAATTATGGCGATGGCTAAGATGAAATTCATGATAATTATTATCGCTGTCTCCGCCTTTTTTAATGATGATCATGTCACCGACATGAAGGGTATCAGTTGACATATTCTTTATTGTTGTGTCAGTTTGCGCAGAAGCGGCAAGGGAAAGGCATAAAGCTGCCGCAAGTAAAAATCTACTTTTCATATTTAATGTTTATAAAATTTTTTATTTTAATGCAACCCTGAAGCTACCGATCAAAATCGCATCGTTATTTTCATCACCAACATGGGTGGTCTTATTAAAAGCCCGCGATACTTTTCTAAAAAACCCGCGAAGCCTGTTTTTCTTTGCAGAAGTGTTGGCGATATAAAGTTTGTCTTCGCTGTCAATATTATTATCAGCAATTTCATTATTACTCTGTGCCGGTGCAGAAAGATCGGCAGCATTCAATACAACTGTTTTTGGAGCAACAATATCAATCCTTTTTGCGTCAGTAATCTTTTCTACTGATCTCGACATTTTGATATTTGCAGCAAAGGTTTCAGCCTGATCATTATTTACAATACTGTCACCAGACTGCTTTTGGTCAATTTGCGTTGCAGGTGATATTATATTCTTTTTGGACTGCATTTTTATCATTGTTCTGTTGATCGCTAATTTTTGTTTTGATGTATTTGCCCTATTTAACGAATCAATTGCTGAAGAAGTTACAACGGTACTATTTTTAGTTTCAGTTTTATTATCGGCTAATTTTTTTGTTATCCCTTTTTTATCATTGTTATTATTTGCAACCATTGATGAATCAATATTCTTTTTCACATTAATCGCTACAAATAATCCAATCAATAATAAAACGACTGCAGCAGCAGCAATGCGCATCCATGGCAGCAAAACAAATCTCCTGCTTTCTTTTTTATATAAGATCTCTTTTCCGGGAAAGATGATATCATTATCAGCTTCAAGTTTTGTTTTCAACAATAATGAGCATTCCTGCTGCAATCCCGGGTTATTTTTCAGAAACCTTTCTACCATATTCATTTCACCAGCACTCAGTTCATTATCGGCATATAAGAGGAAATATTCCTCGTAATTGGATTGATCAATGATTGTGTTTTCCGTTTCTTTTAATAATAAGTCCTTGTCGTTGAAAATAATATCATTCTCAGGTTTCATCTTCAGTTGCTGCAGCGTGAGCAGTTCGGTGCGCAGGTCCGGATTATCATTCACAAATTCCTCCACAGCATTCTTCTCTGCGGCAGATAATTCGTTATCTGTGTACAGCAAAAAATACTCTTCGTAATTATTTCGTGTGATCATCATCGTTATAAAACATTTTCCAGCTTAACTAAATAATTTTTCAATTGCAAACGGGCGCGGTGTAAATAAACCTTTACCTGGCTTTCGTTCAGTCCCGTAATTTTTCCTATCTCTTCATAAGAATATCCTTCATAATCTTTCAACAAAACCAGTGATCGCTGTAATTCGCCCAGCCTGGATAAGGCTATTTCCAAAACGCGCTTAATATTCCCTGGTGATCTTTCTACAACCGACGATTCTTCCCCAAACTCTTCCTTCAAAGAAACCTTTTTTGTTTTTCTGATATGATCGATCATTTGATGGTAAGCTACAGTAAAAAGGTATGATTTGCTTTTTTCTGCATTCACTTCATTGCGGTTGCGCCAAAGTTTTTCGAAAGCAGTTTGCACCACATCTTTTGCATCTTCTTCATGACGCAGGTTTTTCAAAATAAACCTGTATACGTTATCAGCGTAACTGGTTACACAATCATTATATTCCTTCTCAGTCATAAACAGTATTTACCTGTCAGCAATGCTTAATGCTTTACAATTTACAGTATTACGTTTTTGCAGGGAAAATGTTACAGGGAAAGCAGTTAATCGGCATTATCGCTTCCGCCAGAAAGCAGGTTCTTAGAAAGCGATTCCCAAATTATGAATTCATTATGAACCGACTTATTGGCGCATTGCGTTGAACCTGAGCAGTCTTCCTTGCTAATGGTCTTGGAGCGGGAATAGGAAATAAGCGCAAGCGCGCTGAAAACCAGCACCATGATAATAAATATTTTCGTAAACGCAGCCGTTTTCATGAAAGTTGTTTCTATTTCTTGGGCAAAATTATATAAAAAAGCTTACAGTCACTATTTATTCGGTGAGCATTCAATATTTGCAGACCGGTAAACTCCTCTAAATAGACGAATTATCTCATAAAATGTTGCAAATGCTATCCCAAAATTTCCATCTGCTTATCTTTGCTGCCACAATAAAATTTTATGAACGAAAAATTTGTCAATCGGATTGGCGCTGAAGTGGAAGAAATAAGAAGCGCGGGATTGTTTAAAACCGAACGGATAATCGCCAGCGAACAGGGGGCCGAAATAATAGTAAATGGAAAGAAGGTGTTGAATTTTTGTGCCAATAATTATTTAGGATTATCCTCCCACCCCAAAGTTATTGAAGCCGCTCATAAAGCAATTGATCACAGAGGCTATGGATTGAGTAGTGTCCGGTTTATTTGCGGAACGCAGGACATTCATAAAGAGCTGGAAAAAAAGATCGCTGAATTTCTTGGCACAGAAGATACCATTTTATATGCTGCGGCATTCGATGCAAATGGCGGAATCTTTGAACCGTTATTCAATGACCAGGATGGGATAATCTCCGATGAATTGAACCACGCTTCTATTATTGATGGCGTGCGTTTGTGCAAAGCACAGCGGTTTCGCTACAAGCATAATGATATGAGCGATTTGGAAGAACAGTTACAATCTGCTCAACATTTACGCAACCGCATTATTGTAAGTGATGGATCCTTTAGCATGGACGGGACGATCGCGCAGTTAGATAAGATTTGTGAACTCGCCGATAAATATGATGCAATTGTAATGATTGATGAATGTCATTCCTCCGGGTTTTTAGGGAAAACCGGACGTGGCACCCACGAATATCGCGGCGTCATGGGCAGGATTGATATTATCACCGGAACATTGGGAAAAGCACTCGGTGGAGCCAGTGGCGGATTTACAAGCGGAAGAAAAGAAATCATTGAAATGCTGCGTCAACGCAGCCGGCCTTATCTATTTTCAAACACCCTCGCCCCATCAATCACCGGGGCGTCCATCGCCGTGTTGAATATGCTGAGTGAAACCACGGCGCTTCGCGATAAATTGGAATACAATACAAAATATTTTCGGAGCAAAATGACGGAGGCGGGTTTTGACATTAAGCCCGGCGACCATCCCATTGTTCCGATAATGCTATATGACGCAGTGATTGCGCAAAACTTTGCCTCAAAATTATTGGATGAAAATATTTATGTGATCGGATTTTTCTTTCCTGTTGTTGCAAAAGGAAAGGCGAGAATTCGCGTACAGCTAAGTGCTGCCCATGAACAGCATCATTTGGACAGGGCAATCGCGGCTTTCACCAAAGTTGGAAAAGAACTGGGGGTATTGAATAAGTCGGAAATTCCGAAAGTCTGAATCACAGGGGATATATTGTTTCCGATCTTATCGGCTTTCGAATGCAATCATACTAATCTCAACATTCACATTCTTTGGTAATCCTTTAACAGCAACGGTTTCGCGTGCCGGAAAAGCTCCCGTAAAATATTTGCCGTATACTTCATTGACTGTCGGGAACAATGCCATATCACTCAAAAAAATTGTTGTCTTCACCACATTATCGAAACCAAGCTTTGCCTCAGATAATATTGCCTTCAAATTATGCATGACCTGGTGCGTTTCATCTATCGCATCTTTTGCTTCAACATTGCCGGTGGCAGGGTTAATGGCTACCTGTCCTGAAATAAATAATAAATTACCGGCTTGTATCGCCTGGCTGTAAGGACCAATGGGCGCCGGCGCACTATTTGTTTGTATGATTTTCTTTTCCATAAATCAAAAATAAAAAACTTAGCCATTGCAACATTCAGTTCGATTAATAATAAATGTTTTTTCTTTGTTGAAAATTATGCTATGCGCTGCGCAGTGTTGGCAAATGATGTAATGAAAGAAGAATTGCTCTCAAAAAAAATTTCTTCAACCGTTGAATTGATCATTGTTGATTCATTAGATGAATTATTTTCTGTAGAGGCTGATGTTTTTTTTGATCTTGAATTTCTATTTGACAAAGAAAGAATAAATCAACTGACACAATTATTGCCTAAACCGGTTTTTATCAATTCGGTTGTACACACCCTGCAGGAAATAGATAGACCCTTTATTCGTGTCAATGCGTGGCCAACTTTTCTTAAAAGAAATGTTTGTGAGATTGCCATCAATGAAAATCAGACCTCATCCGTAAAAGAGATCTTTGAAAAGATGGCATGGCATTATCAAATAGTGCCGGATGTTGAAGGAATGGTTAGCGCGAGAATAATTGCCATGATCATTAATGAAGCTTATTACACCCTGGATGATGAAGTAAGTACAAAAACTGAAATAGATATTGCCATGAAGCTGGGAACCCATTATCCTTTGGGGCCTTTTGAGTGGTGTGAGAAAATAGGATTGAAAAATATTTATGAATTATTATTACAATTAAGCAAAACTGAAAGCAGATATACTATTGCCAAAAGTTTGGAAAAAGAAATCAATCATTAATGTCTCTCATTTTAAATATAGACACAGCGACAGAAAAAGCGAGCCTTTGCCTGGCAAAAAATGGCGAGCCATTATCGCTAATGCATAATGATCGTCAGCAAGAGCACGCGGCATGGCTACACGTGGCCATCAAAACAATGCTGCAGGATGCAAATCATCAAATAAAGGATATCAATGCCATTGCCGTAACAGCCGGGCCTGGCTCATACACTGGTTTGCGTGTTGGAATGGCCTCGGCAAAAGGGTTTTGTTATGCACTCAATATTCCACTGATAACAGAAAACACCCTGTACGTGATGGCATTTGCAGCAACACAACAGGTTAAGAGATCAAATGTTCTTTTCTGCCCGATGATCGATGCGCGTCGTATGGAAGTGTATGGGGCATTATACGGGGAAGGGTTGCAAGAAATCATCGCGCCTTCAGCGATCATTCTTGACGAACGATCATTTGCCACGGAACTTGCAAATGACAAAATCATTTTTTTTGGAAGCGGTAGTAAAAAGTGGCAACAATTAATTCATGATCCAAATGCCGGCTTTGAGGATATTGGTACTGATGCGGGGCATCTTTCTGTATTGTCTTACCAAAAATTCTTGCAAGAAAAATTCACCGACATCATTTACTGTGAGCCCGTTTACATTAAGGAATTCCACTCTTACAATAAAAAATAGGTTTATTATAATATTATATAAATTGGGCCCTGAATTTAAGCCCAAGGAGCTTAAATTTGTATCTGTTTCTTAATTAAACTAGATCTTATCTGAAATGAGCCTAACAACAAGTTCCAGCAACTACTGGATGATTTTGAACGAGCACGGTCGTGAAGGCGGACCTGTTAAAATTGATTTCATCAATTTAAAAAAAGCCTCCATGATTTTGCGCGCCCTTAATCACAAACTGCGCCAACAGATCATTAAATTGTTAGACGAAAACGAAAAACTTACAGTCACTGAAATCTACATTCAGTTGCGGCTGGAGCAATCCGTGGCTTCACAACATCTTGCCATTTTGCGCCGGGCGGGTATTGTTAAAACCGAACGTGAGGGAAAATTCATTTATTACACAACTGGTTACGATCGCCTGCAGCAAATCACAAAATGTGCAGAAGAATTAATTCGTTAAACCTCAGCCCCATTTTACTTTTAAGCCATTGTCAGCCTGGCTATATCATTCGCATTTTAACGTTTTGATGCTTAACTTTGCAAAAAAACGAGTATGCTTATTAAGCAATTATATACTGGTTGTCTGAGCGAAGCCGCGTATTATATTGAAAGTAACGGGGAAGCAGCGATTATTGATCCCTTGCGCGACATTGAAAATTATATTGAGTTGGCTGATAATCAAAAAACGGTCATCAAATATATTTTCGAAACGCATTTTCATGCAGATTTTGTGAGCGGCCATCTTGATCTTAGTAAAGCAACCGGCGCAGAAATTATTTATGGACCAGATACAGAAACCAATTTCCCCATTCATAAAGCAAAGGACGGAGAATCATTCAAACTTGGCGATATTACCATAAAGGTCTTGCATACGCCCGGGCATACCATTGAATCTTCCTGTTATTTAGTGATCGATGAGAACGATAAGCCCTATGCGGTTTTTACGGGTGACACCTTATTTGTTGGCGATGTGGGAAGACCTGATCTGAGTAGCGGCGACCTGAGCTCTGAACAATTAGCCGGCATGTTATACGATTCCTTACAAAATAAGATCATCCCCCTGCCTGGTGATGTGATTGTTTATCCAGCGCATGGAGCCGGAAGCAGTTGTGGAAAAAATATCGGGACAAATACTTACAGCACTATTGCTGATGAAAAAGAAGGCAACTACGCATTGCGGCAACAAACAAAAGAAGAATTTATTAAAGCAGTTACAGAAGGATTGACCGCACCCCCTCAATATTTTCCTATTAATGCAAAAATCAATAAAGAAGGATACGATAGTTTAGATGAGGTCTTGGAACAGGGATTAAAACCGCTGAGCATTGAAGAATTTAAACGACTCGCTTTGCATGATGATATGATCCTCCTGGACACCAGAAAATCCTCCGAGTTTACAGAAGGTTTCATTCCCAATTCCATAAGCATCGGACTTGATGGTCGTTTTGCAGAATGGGCAGGCAGCCTGCTTCCATTCGATAAGCCCATGCTGTTAATAACTGATCAGGGAAAAGAAAAAGAAAGTTTAGTCCGTTTGGCAAGAGTGGGTTTTAATAAAATGCTGGGATATATTGATGGGGGATTTGAAGCATGGAAAAATGCAGGCGAAATCGTTGATTTGATCGTGAACATTGAGCCGGATGAATTAGCGATGGATATCCCCTTTGATGATCATCTTGTTATTATTGATGTTCGCCGTGAAACCGAATTTGCAGACGGTCACATTCGCGATGCTTTTAATATCCCATTAAATGAAATGAATGACCCCGCTCGAATAGCAACTTTGGAAGAAGACCAGAATTTATATTTACACTGCGGAAGCGGTTATCGCAGCGTTGTTGCCGCATCATTATTAAAGCGACAGGGAATTCATAATCTGCGAAACATTTCCGGTGGATGGGATAAAATAAAAGAGCAAGGCAATATTGAAATTGAAAAAGAAAAAAGTGTGTTGAACTAAAATATTTCTCCTTTTCTATTTCACCCCAGATCATCGTTAATTTATGATACAGGTATCATTATAAAATCTTATCTCCATGCTTACCATTCATTGCACTATTCATTTACCCAATTTTTGGCTTCCTGCACGATATGGTGCAATTCAATTTTGACCTTGAATTTATTCCGCAAATGTCTTGCCAGGGCATCGGCAGCATATACGCTTCGATGTTGTCCTCCGGTGCATCCAAAGTTTATCATTAAACTTCCGAAATCCCTTTTAATATAATCTTCAACGGCGATATCAACAATATCAAAAATGCTATTTAAAAATTCTGGCATTTTCGTTTGCTGTTCCAAAAAATCTTTCACCGATTTATCCTTGCCTGTTAATTTTTTAAATTCATCAAACCGCCCAGGATTTAAAATTCCCCGGCAATCAAAAACAAAACCACCCCCATTACCACTCTCATCCAGCGGAATTCCATTTTTGTATGAGAAGCTATTGATGTGAACGATCAGCGGTGTATGCGCATTTGCTTTCAGCGGCTCAAATCTGCTAATGATTTCTTCTTCTGTAACCAATGATAATAATCTTTCAAATTCAGGAATACTGATGTCAATTCTTGTGTTGAGCAAAAATTGTTTCAGGTTATTCAGCCCAAGGGGAATGCTGGTCAGAAATTGCGCTTTTCGTTCAAACAAACCGCGAAAGCCATAAGCACCGAGCACCTGCAATAATCGTATCAGCACATAACCGTTATATTGGTCAGCAAATCTTTTCCTATCAATATTTTTTTTAAGAAGCTCTTCAACACAATCCATATAATATTCCAGTAAATTATTTTTCCACTCATCGGGCAATGCAGCCCGCGCCTGCCACAACATAGATGCAACATCATATTGTAACGCTCCTTTCATTCCGCCCTGGAAATCTATAAAATAGACTTTCTCATCTTTAATTAGAATATTGCGGCTTTGAAAATCCCGGAACATAAAATATTTATAATCTGCAAAACTTAAATAACTGCTTAGTGCCTCATAATCATCAATCAGCTTTTCTTTATCATAAGGAAGCTGAAGTGTGTCAAGAAAATAATATTTGAAATAGAGCAGGTCACTCAAAATTGCCTGCTTGCCAAATTCTTTTGAGGTAAGGCACCAGTCGTAATCAAGGTCTTCATCTCCTTTGATCTGCAGGTATGCCAACTGCTGAAGGCTTTGCTTAAATAGCGCATATACATAGTCGTTAAATCCTTTCTCTTCTAATTGATTGAGTAGCGAGACATCGCCAAAGTCTTGCTGTACGTAAATTGTATAAGAATCATTTGCAGCAAAGATCACCGGTACGGGGCAATTGCATTTTTTAAAATGCCCGCTGAAATTGATGAAACTTAGATTTTCCTTTACATTGCTTCCATAAGTCGCGATATAAGAATTTGCTTCAGTAATGATCCGAAAATAAATTCTGATGCTGCCGGATTGCGGTATTTTGCCAACACTGACTATTTTTTCATCGCTGAAGGAGGCAAACAATGTTTTAATATCTTCAATAATTTCTTGCATGAACTTTCAGCGATTGTTTGGTTATGGTTGTAATAATCTTGCGATCAGTCCTGTCCATCCTGTTTGATGTGAAGCGCCGAGGCCTTTTCCATTATCACCATGAAAATATTCGTAGAACAAAATGTAGTTATTAAAATTAGGGTCAAATTGCAGTTTGTCATTACTGCCGAATATGGGGCGTTTTCCATTTTCATCCCGCAAGAACAATTTTACAAGACGTTTTGATAATTCATCGGCGATTTGAATCAATGATAAATACTGCCCGGAATGTGTAGGATATTCAACTTTGAAATCATCGCCATAATAATCGTAAAAACGCTGCAACCCATTTATGATCATAAAATTCACCGGCATCCATACTGGTCCGCGCCAGTTTGAATTTCCGCCAAATAAAGGAATGGTTGATTCCCCCGGTGTATATTGTACGCTCAGTATTTTCCCATCTACATTGAATTGAAAAGGATTTTGTTCATGATATTTTGATAATGCGCGAACCCCATAATCGCTTAAAAATTCTGTTTCATCCAACATTCTGTATAATATGCGCTTCATGCGATGACCACGCAATAACGATAATAAATGTTTCTCATTCGAACCCATTTCGTGCCAGCGCGAAACAAGATTGGCAAGATCCGGACGATTATCTAAAAACCATCGCATGCGCTCAACGAAAACAGGCTGGGATTTTAGCAACTCATCATCCAAGACCTCTACAGCGAACAAAGGTATCAGCCCAACCATCGAGCGTATCCGCAATTTGATGACCTCCTGTTCAGGCAAGCGGATAATGTCATAAAAAAATTCATCTTCCTCATCCCACAATCCTGAATTATTTTCCCCCATACTTGCCATCGCTCCGGCGATATACAAAAAGTGTTCAAAGAATTTTGTTGCCATATCCTGATAAACGGGATTCTCTTTTGCCAGTTCCAATGCTATGCGCAGCAGGTTCAATGAATACATTGCCATCCAACTTGTTCCATCAGATTGCTCGAGATGTGCACCGCCGGGCAGTTTCTCATTGCGATCAAACAGACTGATATTATCCATCCCTAAGAATCCGCCTTCAAAAATATTATTGCCTTCAGCATCTTTTCTGTTAACCCACCAGGTAAAGTTGATCATCAATCGATGAAATATGGTTTCCAAAAAAACCGTATCCCCAACTCCATTATTACAATCTCTGTCCATTTCAAAAACACGGTAGGCAGCGCGTGCATGCACGGGTGGATTGGTGTCGTTGAAGGACCATTCGTATGCGGGCAACTGTCCGTTTGGATGCACGTACCAATCGTGGGTGAGTAAAATGAGTTGATGTTTGGCGAAATCCGGATCCACCAACGCAAAAGCAATGCAATGAAAAGCCAGGTCCCAGGAAGCGTACCACGGGTACTCCCATTTATCCGGCATTGAAATAATGTCTTCATTATTCAAATGCCTCCAGTCGTTATTTCTTCCTTTCAGCCTTTCCGCGGGCGGCGCTGGTTGAGATGGATCGCCCTTCAACCATTGATCAACATCATAATAATAAAATTGTTTGTTCCACATCATTCCACCCAAGGCCTGCCGATGCACGGTTTTCTCATCGTCGCTTTTAATGTCTTTTTGAAGGTCCTCATAAAAAGAATTGGTTTCATCCATGCGTTGATTAAAAATATTTTCAAAATCAGCGAACGCATTATCATGATCCTGATTTGATAATCGTAATCTGATTATTTTGGATTGTTTGGGATCAATCGTCAGATCATAATTCGCGGATGCTTTTGTTCCCCCCCTGTCAGGATCAATTGTGGATGCATTATGAATAATAAAATCATTGATCCCGTCTTTATAATACTTTTTTTCATCCTGGTAATTATACAATTTCGGGTTATTGGTTTCATTACTGCAAAACAGTAATGAATCTGGATGCTCGCAATACAATTTAAAATTGCCCAGTGTTTTGTGCTGAACTTCTATGACATTATCATCAATGGCAAACATGGTAGGGAGATAATCATCGTAACCCCAGGCCCAGGTGTTGCGAAACCAGATTGTTGGCAGAATATTCAGAGAAGCGGCCTGCTTACTATGATTTTTTACAGTGATCTTGATCAAAATATCTTCTTCACTTGCTTTGGCATATTCAATAAAAACATCGAAATAATTATCGTCATCGAAGATACCGGTATCTATCAACTCAAATTCAGGGTCAAGTCTTGTCCTTTTCTTATTTTCATTTAGTAACCATGCATAAGGAAATTCAGTTTGGGGATATTTGTACAACATTTTCATGTAAGAATGCGTGGGCGTGGAATCGAGATAATAATATAATTCCTTCACATCCTCGCCATGGTTACCTTCATATCCCGTTAGGCCGAATAATCGTTCTTTTAGAACCGGGTCCTTTTTATTCCACATACTAACGGCGAAGCATAACCGCTGATCCTTATCACAAATTCCGGCGATGCCTTCTTCGCCCCAGCGCCAGGCTTTACTGCGGGCCATATCATGAGTTGTAAATAACCAGGCTTCGCCATTTGCGCTGTAATCTTCCCGCACAGTCCCCCACTGGCGATCACTCACATAAGGTCCCCACTTTTTCCATTCTTTATTTTTAAGCCGTTGTTGCTCTGTATTCATTGGTAATTATTCATTGTTCATTGATAGCAATCATCCATTCGTACTGAATCCCGGATACAATGTCATTCCTCCATCAACAAAAATAGAAGCGCCGGTAATATAATCTGAGTCATCACTGGCGAGCCACACGGCCGTGTTGCCAATATCTTCCGGCTGACCAATCCGTTGATAGGGAATCAAGGTTAATAAGGATGCCAATGCCTGCGGGGTATCCCAGGCAGATCTATTAATTGGCGTTTGAATAGCACCGGGGCAAATACTATTAATGCGAATTTTTTTTGGCGCGAATTCCTGGGCAATGCTTTTCATCAATAACATTATGCCACCTTTGCTTGCCGCATAATTTGCATGACCAGCCCAGGGAATCACTTCATGCACGCTGCTCATGCAAATAATTTTCCCTGCAGCTTTTGACCTTTCTGCAATAACCCCTCTTCGTAAGAATTCTTTAATGGCTTCCCGCGCGCATAAGAACTGTCCGGTTAAATTTACGCCCAGAACAAAATTCCATTGCTCCAACGTCATTTTTTCAAAGGGAGAATCGCGTTGCAAGCCTGCATTATTAATTAGAATATCAACAGTGCCGAACTGCGCAACGATATCTGCAAACATTTTTATCACTTCCTCTTCCTTGCTGACATCGCATTGATAGGTAATGCCATTTCCGCCTGTGGTTTTTATTTCTGTCAAAACCGCTTCTGCTGCATCTTTTGTGGCCGCGACAGGATGATTGATGATGACCGTTGCTCCCGCAATGGCGAGTGATTTAGCAACGCCCGCGCCAATTCCCGAACTCGCACCGGTAATAATTGCAATTTGTGCCTGCAATTTTTTTTCCATGATTAATAAGATTTATTTAATTGGAAAATTACTGTTTTATGTTCAGCAAATTCTTTTTTAACGGGAATAAAAAATCCCGCAAGCGGCGGGATCTTTGAAACAATATATTTACGATAAAAAATTAATTACCGATAGTTCTGCCTTCTACAACGCGTGATTTCTTTTCAATTTTATCAATCTCACTTTTCTTTACCATTAACCTCGCAATAGCAACATCATCGCAAGTACTGCAATGCACGCGGAATTTATTATTATCAAAGGTTATTAATGCTGTTCCATTTCTCCAATCCGTTGCGTAAAGCACATAATCATCTGCAGAAATCCCGGTTCCTGGTCCGAATGCGATATCGTTATTTCCTTTTTCAAAACTTATCATCAATCTGTTATTGGAAAAATCTTCACAAATCCCCGGGGTAAATGATGGAACAATCACTTCATTTATATATTGTCCATTTTCAAATTTCAGCACCCCTGCATTGACCTGCGCTTTTTCATTCCCCACATATCTTGACATTATCAATCCCTGGTCAATATAAAATTGCAATTGGTGAAGATCGACATTATCTCTTTCTAATCTTTGCTGCAACTGACGGGTAAAAGGAACATATTTTTTGTTTGAAACAACTTGTTTTGAATTATTGCAACTGAATAAAACCAATAGCGGTAGGAAGGCAAGCAAGATTGTGCGGATACGCATAGAATTTTTTGTTTAGTGATGTGATTGGTGATGCAATTTGATGACAAACTGCAATACAAAGCAAAATTATAAAGGGGTTTGACCTTTTTTTAACGCAATAGTTTAGCCACTTATTGAGCAAGCTGTTATTTATTTGTTAAGCGGAGCAATTAGGAATAAATACGATCGATCACGTCCTTGTATTTTTCCATGATCACTTTCCGCTTCAGGCTTAGCTTCGGAGTCATCTCGCCGGATTCTACGCTCCACTCTTTTGGAAGCAGTTCGAATTTTTTTACCTGCTCAACATGATTGAAATTTTCATTGGCAGTTTCAACCAGCTGCCTGAACAGGCCGACTATTTGGGGATGGTGTATCATTTCAGCATCCGTGCTGTAATTAATATTATTTTGTTTGCACCAGTTTTGCAAATTCACGAAGGATGGAACAATCAATGCCCCTACAAATTTTCTTTCTGCACCAACAATTATTGCCTGTTCTATAAATCTTGATTCTTTTAACTTATTTTCAATAAATGCAGGCGCAACATATTTTCCCCCACTTGTTTTAAACAGTTCTTTTTTCCGATCCGTGATGCGTAAGAAAATCCCATCTTCAAAAGTTCCAATGTCGCCGGTGTGCAACCACCCATCAATGATCGCTTCGGCAGTCAAATCAGGGCGTTTATAATAACCAACCATTACGGTTGATCCTTTTACACAGATCTCCCCGTCTTCTTCCAATTTTACTTCGATGCCCGAAATAACCGGGCCAACAGTTCCAAATTTACATCTGCCCGGTAAGCGACTGTTCACCGCTATTACCGGAGAATTTTCCGTCGGTCCATAACCCTCATACAGAGGAATTTTGGCAGCATTGAAAATGCGCATTAATCTTTCCTGGCAGGCTGCGCCGCCAACAACGATGTAACAAATATTACCACCAAGTGCATCGCGCCATTTATTAAAAATAAGTTTGTTGGCGATGGATAATTGCATATTGTAAAAAAAACCACCGCTGACACGATTATCATATTTCTTTCCTAACTCTACCGCCCAAAAAAATAATTTTCTTTTGATGCCTGTCAGTTCGATTCCTTTTGCCATGATGCGCTCATAAACTTTTTCCAGCAAACGGGGAACAGTTGTAAAAACTTCCGGTTTTACTTCCTGTAAATTGGCACCGATCGTGTCCATGCTTTCTGCATAATAAATACCGATCCCGGTGAACAAATAAGTGTAACTCACCATTTTTTCGAAAATATGATTGAGTGGTAAAAAACTTAATGCCTTGAAGGTGGGCTGATCATAAAAGGGAAAGCTCTCTTTTGAATAAAAAATATTGGCGAGAATATTATTATGGCTCAACATGACTCCTTTGGGAACACCGGTTGTCCCAGAAGTGTAGATAATGGTTGCGAGATCATCTTTTTTTACGGATGCTTTAGCCATTTCTGCTTTTTGTAAAGATTCGCCATCAGCAAGTGCAATGATTTTTTTCCAGTGATCCGCTCCAGCAATTTCATCGAATGAATAAATATTCCTTAAAGAAGGGATATTGGGTTTGATATCATTCACTTTATTAAATAATTCTGCACTGCTGACAAAAACATATTTTATTTCCGCATCATTAAAAATAAATTCTATCTCATGCGGATTACTTGTGGGATAAACGGGAACCAAAATCGCTCCGGATTGCTGAACGGCTATATCTGTAATCAACCATTCCGGGCGATTATTTGAAATAATCGCGATCTTATCTCTTTTTTCTGTGGTCATATCATTACCGGAAACGCCGATTTGCAAAAGTCCCGCTGTTAAACGATTGGCGGTCTCTTGAATTTCAGCTGAAGAATATTTTCGCCACCTGCCATTTTCCTTAGCAGCAAGCGAATCGTCTTTTGGGAATTTTTCCAGTTGATAGGCAATGCAATCAAACAATCGTGTTGGAAGCATAAAATATTTAAAATGAAAAATTAGAAATTAAAATGCAGGAAATCAAATTAAAATTTGACTATTAAATATTTGATCCGGAAAAGGAAATCATGCTCGCTTTCAGACTTAATTCTTACTTCGACTGCGTTTGATAATATTGACCGGCAGGCAGTTTGAAAATCCGGTTTTTTTGAAAGTTGATGAATTTGCTGTATTCCTCCGTATGTGTTTTCACCCAATTTTGAAATTCAGTTTCGTTTTGAGAAGCGCCGAATATCCATTGATTGTAAGCGGCAAATGTGCCCTGTTTTATTAACTGTTGCATATAATCGAAAAGATGAAAAGGAAACTGCTGTCCGTCCTTTTCAAACCAGCCTGCGATAAAACCTTCCCGCACGCGCGTCAATGATTCGGGCGTAATTCCTTGTGCCACTTCAGATGAATGCGCGTTTATTTCGGTCACAAATGCCAGCGCAAAATCATTTTTGATATTCTGTCCCCTTAATAAAGATGCATCAGCAAAAAACTTCTTATATTCCTGGGTAAGCATATCTTTAATCTGCTCTGTTCGCTTACTGTAACTCTCAAGGTTCACAAAAATTTCTCCATAGATCAAGCTCCATATCTTTTCATTTTTTGAATAATAGTACAGTGCTGCATTAAAATAATTCGATGAATAATTTGGATCAACTTCAATTCCTCTTTCCCAAAACCGAATAGCATCTGCGCCATTATCCGTACCCAATACTTCCCCATATTCATTATATAATACCCCGCTATGCGGAAATTTTTTGATAGCCTGCCGGTACATTTTTATGCATTCCTTTTTTTCTTCTATTCCTTTATACACCATTCCCAGTATCTGGTAACTCTGCACGTCAACATCAGCGCGATCAACCAAAGGTTTCGCAACGGCGAGCGATTTATCAAAATCTCTTTGGAGATAATAAGCAAATGCAAGGTCTTTGAGCATTTCCAGATTTTGGTTATCCTGTTGCAAGGCTTTATTTAAAACGAGTATGGCATTTTCGTAATCGCCCTGCCTGATATATGTTTTGGCCGTTTCATCGGATGCATTTGAATTTTGCTGCGAAAAAACGGAGCCGGAAATAAGCAAAATAATAAAAGAAGAAAATATACTTTTCATAATTGCCAAAGATAAAATATTGAATGAAGAAGCGAAGCCGATTTTCGTTAATGTAACCTTATTATCTGAATGGGCGCCCATGAATTGTCGATACTGCTTTGGATGATAATAATTCTTTCCAGTCATCCAGCACCGATCATTTTTGCGATTCTCAAATCAAATGTGTTAATAATCCATCCCTGAGTTTGGGTTCGAACCACGTGCTTTTGGGAGGCATAATACTTCCGCTATCGGCAATATCGATTAATTGTTGCATGCTCACCGGATGCAGGCTGAATGCGATTTTCATTTCACCCCGATCAACTCTTTTTTCCAATTCCCCTAAACCCCGAATACCCCCGACAAAATCGATCCGTTTATCAGTGCGCACGTCTTTAATCGCCAGTAATTTATCCAGGACGTTATTTTGCAGAATGGTTACATCAAGTACGCCGATCGGATCGTTTTCATAAGTCCCTTCCTTTGCAATCAGCTTATACCAACTTTTATTCAGATACATCCCGAATTCATGAAATTGCGAAGGCGCAAATGCTCCGTCAACTTTGCCAACAAAAAAATCCTGTTGCAAATCATGTAAAAACTCCTGCTCGGTCATTCCGTTGATATCTTTTACAACACGATTATAATCAAGAATGTGCAGTTGATCTGCAGGGAATAATGTGGTAAGAAAATAATTTGCTTCCCCCGAAACATCATTTAATTGCTTTCTCACTTTTGCAGCAGAAGCTGCGCGGTGATGACCATCGGCTATATATGTTGCCGGAACAGTTTCTGCAAAATAATTGGTTATCCGCTCAATGGTTGCTTCATCATCAATAACCCAGACAATATGTTTTATATTATCATCAGCAACAAAATCATATTCCGGATGATGGCTGGCTTTCCAATCTTCAATTTCTTTATTTAATCTTTCATTGGTTTTATAAGTGAGAAAAACATTCCCGGTTTGTGCACAGATCGCTTTCATATGATTAATGCGATCGAGTTCTTTATCCGGTCTTGTCAACTCGTGTTTCTTGATGATGTCATTATCATAATCATCCAAGGAACTCACACATACCAAACCCGTCTGGCTTTTATCATTCATTATTAACTGATAGATATAATAACAGGGTTTACCTTCCGTAAATAATATTTTTTTCTGCTGAAAAGAATCCAGGTTTTCTTTTGCTTTGATATAAACCTGTTGCGAATGTGTGTCAATATCCTCCGGGAGATCAATTTCAGATTTTGTGATATGCAAAAACGAGTATGCATTTCCGCTCGCTTCAATTCTTGCTTCTTCTGAATTCAAAACATCGTAAGGCCGAGAAGCCACTTTTGCAGAAAGTTCTTTTGTTGGTCGTAGCGCTTTAAAAGGTTTGATAACAGCCATTAATTCCCGGTTTTATTTTTTCAATTATCCTTTGCGACTCGCAAAATCCTTCATCAGATCAGTTAATGACTGAACACTTTCCAGTGGCAATGCATTATACAGGCTTGCTCTGAAACCGCCTACCGTCCTGTGTCCTTTGATGCCAACCATTCCATTTGCTTTACATTCGGCCAAAAATTCTTTTTCCAGCACCTCACTATCTATCACAAACACTACATTCATTTTACTGCGATCTTCTTTGGCGACTTTTGGTCGGAAAACAGGCAATGAATCCAATGTATTATACAAAAGATTTGCTTTAACATCATTTATCTTTTCAATTGCGGATATTCCTCCCCGTTGTTTTAACCAGCGAAGGGTGAGCATGCAAACATAAACGGCGAAAACCGGCGGCGTATTCAGCATGGAACCATTCTCAATATGAATGCGGTAATCCATCATGCTTGGTAATTTGCGGGTTACTTTTCCCAGAATATCTTTTTTGATTATTACCAGATTGACCCCCGCAGCTCCAATATTTTTTTGTGCCCCTGCGTAAATAAGACTGAATTTATTGAAGTCGATCGTAGTACTCAGGATATCACTACTCATGTCCGCAACCAACGGAACATTGGTTTCGGGAATAGCGTGCATCTGCGTCCCTTCGATGGTATTATTGGTTGTGTAATGAAAATATTTAGCAGTTGAAGGAATTGTGTAATTTTTTGGAATGTATGTATAGTTCTTATCTTTTGAAGAAGCTATCACATCCACATTACCGAAAATTTTTGCCTCTTTGATTGCTTTTGTTCCCCATGTTCCGCAATCCAGATAAGCTGCGGTTTCGTTTTCATTCAACAAATTCATCGGCACCTGGAAGAATTGTGTTGATGCTCCACCGTGCAAAAACAGGACTTCATGTTCATCATCTAAGCGCATCAATTCTTTGGCAGAAGCAATTGCTTCATCCAGCACCTCCTGGAACAATGACGTGCGATGCCCGATCTCAAGAATGGAGAGTCCGGAATTATTGAAATCAATGATTGCATTGCTTGCCTGTTCAAAAACTTCTTTGGGCAGAACACTCGGACCAGAATTAAAATTGTGCACCACGTGTATGTCAGTTTTTATCATTGAACAAAAGTAAAACAATTAATAATTGATAATTGCCAATCGATAATGAAAGTTCAGACCGCTCAGTTACAAACCGCAAAAAAATCCCGGGGAATAAACTTGTTGAATCAACAATAATGCAGTTGCTGACAAAAAATTATGATGATATGGTTTTATTGAGTACCCGATTGAACCCTTCTCCTATTTGCTAATCTGCTTCTTCTACAATTTCGGTTACACCGCCGGAAATGGCAAATTTCATGGCATCTGCAGAGCTGATATCATTGACGATCCTCACACGCTCTTTTTTTACAAAAAATAAGTTACCGGCAAAACCATATGATTGCGGAACATAAACAGCAACATATTCCTGCAAACCAAACTCATGCAGGTCTTCCTGCGTAATGAACCCAATGCGCCAGATATCTATTGCATCAATGCTCACCAAAACAGATTTATCGAATTTTCTCTTATTGCCGGCAAATGCTTCAAAAAAATCTTTTACTGTAGAATAAATAAACTTTATCCCGGGAGTCTTTTCCAAAACACTGTCAAACAGATCAACCAATTTTCCAACTACGAACGAAGAGGAAATATAACCAACAAGCAGCACCAGAATAATAACCACGATAAAACCAAGACCCGGAATGTGTTTGAGCTCGCCGTTTGCATCAACACCTAATAAGTTCGGGAATAGTTTGTGAACCAAATTCGGCAAAATGCCATCTACCCAGGAAAATAATGAGGCCACAGCAAATACAGTGATGGCGATGGGAGCAAGAATGATTAATCCCTGTAAAAAGTATTGAAAGAGTTTGCGCAACAGTAATCTGAATTTCATAATCGATTGTTTGATTCACAAAATTAGTTAATCGTTCATTGTTGCCACTCATCAAAATAAATTGCCGGAAGTAAAGAAATTGTGAATTTTTCAAAGGAAACTTTGGTGACAAAAAAAGTTTCCGTAGTTTTGCCCTCCGATTATGGAGAGAAATATGGAAAATAAAGAAAGAATTCTGCAAAAAGCCACTGACCTGTTCATGCGCTATGGCATTCGTTCCATAACAATGGATGAAATAGCCGCCCAGCTTGGCATCAGTAAGAAAACCATTTATCAGTTTTTTACTGATAAAGATGAAATAGTAGAAGCTGTAGTGAACCAGCAATGCAAAAAAAACGAACTCGAATGCCTTGAATTCCGCACTAAGTCCGAAAATGCCGTACATGCGGTTTTCATTGCCGTAAAAGAAACGGAAGAAATGTTAAGCGGCATGAACCCGCTGATCATGTATGACCTGGAGAAACATCATCCCAAATCCTTTAAAAGATTTAAAGATTTTAAATACCAGTTTTTTTTCAAAGAAATAAAGGAAAACCTGCAGCGTGGAATTGATGAAGAGTTGTACAGGCCAGAAATTAACATTGACATCGTGGCCAAACACCGCATTGAATCGGCGTTCATGGGTTTTAACCAGGACCTGTTCCCGCATAGCAAATATAAGATGAGTGATGTGCTGTTGGAAACCGCTTATTTGTTCTTATACAGTGTTACCACTTTGAAAGGAAGAAAGATGATTGAAAAATATATGCAAAAAAATGTCCAAAAAAATAAACATGGATTGTATGAATAGTATGGCAAAAATTATATTGACTTTTTTGATAGCGAACATTTTTGTTGCCGCTGACGCACAGACACCAATACATGAATTCTCCATCCAGCAATGCCTGGATTATGCAAAAAAGAACAGCATGCAGGTGAAAAATGCTTTGCTCGATCTGCAGATTCAACAACAAAGTAATAAAGCAACAACAGCAGGGGCATTGCCGACGATCAGCGCAACAGGAACAACAACTGATTATTTTATAATACCGCAACAACCTGTTTCATTTACAGTAAATGGTGTAACAACCACAACGCTTTTTTCATTATATCAAAAATATAGCGCTAATGGCACTGTACAATTAACACAAACGCTTTTTGATGGTCAGGTTTTCATTGGATTGCAGGCAAGAAAAGCATCAATAGATTATTATCAAAAAGCAATTGATATCACTGAAGAAAATATCGCTGTGAATATTTACAAAGTATATTATCAACTTGTAGTAAGCAAAACGCAGATGCAACAATTGGATGCTAACATTGCCCGCGCGGAAAAATTATTTCACGATACAAAAGCAATGTTTGATAACGGTTTCCAGGAAAAATTAGATGTTGATAAAGCAACAGTGCAACTTGCTAATCTCCAAACTCAAAAACAATCAACGCAGACAACAATTGATAACGGTTATTTTGGTTTAAAATATTTAATGGGAATGCCTGTAAAAGATTCATTGGTGCTGACTGATAATTTTAATGAAGAAGATCTGAAAACTGGTGTATTGGACAACACAGGTTATAAATATGATGACAGAAATGATTATCAGGGTTTGTTGCTGAATCAAAAACTGAATGAGTATAATGTGAAACGATATAAATATAGTTACTATCCTACCGTAAACTTAAATTCTTCTTACCAAAAGAACGCCTTTAATAATAGTTATAATTTTTTCAGCAAAGATGGTTCATGGTTTACAACTTTGTATGCTGGATTAACAATCAACGTTCCTATTTTCAGCGGTTTTGCAAAAGATGCAAACCTGCAAAAAGCAAAACTGCAATTGATGCAAACACAGAACCAGATCGATAACCTGAAAAATTCAATCGATAATGATGTTGTGCAGGCGCAGTATAAATTCCGTTCAGACATTTCAACTGTTGATTTTCAAAAACAAAATATGAAACTGGCTGAATCGGTTTACGATCAAACAAAGAAAAAATATGAATCCGGATTGGCATCGAACACAGATATAACCAATGCGCAAACGGACCTGATCACAGCGCAGACAAATTATATCAACGCGCTTTATGATGCAGTGATCGCAAAAGTGGACTATCAAAAAGCAATTGGCAAACTAAAATATTAAATTAACTGACAAAGCATCTTTATATGAAAAGAACAATAAACATCGGAATAGCTGTAGCAATCATCTTTCTTTCTTCGTGTGGGGCCGGCACAGATAACTCTGCCTTAAGCACAAAGAAAGCGGAACTGGCGAAATTAAAAGATCAGCAGTCAAAGTTGAATGGCGATATTCAGAAACTCGAAGATGATATTGCCAAGATTGATACCGCTGCAGCAAAACAAGAGAAAACGAAATTGGTATCACTTGATACTATCTCTTCAAAAACCTTCACGCACTATATAGATCTGCAGGGAAGGATTGACGCACTGAACATTTCTTATGTTGCGCCAAGGAACGGAACAGGCGGATTAGTGACCGCTATTTATGTAAAGAATGGCGATATCGTAAAAAAAGGACAACTCCTGTTAAAATTAGATGATGCTATTTTGAAAAAACAATTGGATCAATCAGAAACCCAGTTGGCATACGCACAGGATCTGTATGACAGGAGAGAAAATTTGTGGAAACAAAATATCGGCACACAGGTGGATGTGATCAATGCAAAAAATAGTGTTGATCAGGCGCAGAAGCAAATCAATATTATTAAACAGCAAATTGACCAAACCAATGTTATCGCAGATATTGACGGAGTCGCCGATCAGGTAAATGTGAGAGTGGGCGAAGGTTTTACAGGTGTTGTCCCCGGCACCACCACTCCGCAAATCCGAATCGTGAATACCCAAAATTTAAAAGCTGTTGCAAATGTCCCTGAAAATTATTTAGGCACTGTCCATGTAGGCAGTAATGTACAGGTCATTTTACCGGAACTGAATAACAAAACACTTAACGTAAAAGTTACCGTTGCGGGAAAACTCATAGACCCCAATTCGCGCAGTTATACCGTAGAAGCAAAAATTCCTTACGACAAAGATTTTCATCCAAACCAAATTGCGCTTATAAAAATCCAGGATTATACTGTTCCTAATGCAATTGTAGTACCTGTGAGTTCAGTGCAAAACGATCAGAAAGGAAAATATGTTCTGGTTGCGTCGAAAGAAAATGGCAAGTTGATTGCGCACAAAAGAATTGTAGAAATCGGACAGTTATATGCAGACAAAATTGAGGTAAAAACCGGTTTACAGGCAGGAGATGTTGTTATTGTTGATGGTGTCCAGGGATTGTATGACGGGCTTCCAATAACGACTGTGCAGTAAAGCTGCCGGCCTGTGGTTACCAGTTGTTGATGACTGATCAATGAGGTGTGCGAAGTAACGATGGTTAATAGAATTAGAACAGACGACTACAAAATAATAATTAGTTTATGAGCGTATTAGAAAATTTTAAAGAAAAATTCAAAGAGTTTGGTCCAACCAGCTGGGCAATAAAAAATAAGACCTCCATTTATCTTTTAATGCTGATCGTTTCCGGCTGGGGAGTTTTTACATTCATGACCACTCCGAAAGAACAGTTTCCGGATATTGTTATTCCTACAATTTATGTATCCACGACTTACGTCGGCAATTCTCCAAAAGATGTTGAGAATTTAATTACACGCCCGATAGAAAAACAAATTAAGAGTATAACCGGAGCTAAAATAAATAAACTCACCAGCACTTCTGTGCAGGATTATTCAGCAATAATAGTGGAATTTGAAACCGATGTGCAAACAGATGTCGCTTTACAAAAAGTAAAAGATGCTGTGGATAAATCTAAGATAGATCTGCCAACCGATCTTACCACGCAACCCGATGTTCAGGAAGTTAGTTTTTCAGATCAGCCGATAATGTACGTGAATGTAAGCGGCGATTATGATATGCAACGTTTAAAAAAATATGCAGATGATATCAAAGATAAATTGGAAGATCTTTCTCAAATCAATCGTGTCGATGAAGTTGGTGCGCCGGAAAGAGAATTTCAGATAAATGTTGACAATTATAAAATGCAAAGCGCCAATATCACTTTCAATGATATTGCCAATGCTGTTTCCGGAGAAAACATGGACATTACCGGTGGTTTAATTGAAGTCGGAAATATGAAACGCACCATGCAGCTGAAAGGCCAGTTTCATACAGCAGATGATATAGCACAGGTTGTTTTACGCAATACCTCAGGAGCTCCAATCTATTTGAAAGATATTGCGCAGATCAAAGATACAGTTAAGCAAAGTGAAAGTTATGCGCGGTTAATGGGAAAGAATGTGATCACCCTGAACATCATCAAACGCAGTGGCGAAAATCTCATAGAAACAACTGATGGAGTTAAAGAAGTGATCAATGAAATGAAAGATCAATTGCCTAGAGATTTGCATTTGGTCATCACCGGAGATACAAGCACTGACACAAGAAATTCGTTTAAAGATTTGGTGAACTCGATTGTTATTGGTTTCGTTCTTGTGTTGCTCATTTTAATGTTCTTCATGGGTGTTACCAATGCATTCTTTGTCGCGTTGTCGGTTCCATTGAGCATGTTTGTGGCGTTTGTTTTTTTGCCGGCCGCCAATCTCATCATTGGGGCAAATGTCACACTGAATTTCATGGTATTGTTCGCATTGCTTTTTGGATTGGGTATCATTGTTGATGATGCCATTGTCGTAATTGAAAATACACATCGCATATTCTCACAGTCGAAGGGAAAAATAAATTCTACCATGGCTGCGAGGATTGCAGCTGGCGAAGTGTTTATTCCGGTGTTATCAGGAACGCTCACCACACTGGCTCCGTTTTTCCCATTATTATTTTGGCCGGGCATCATCGGCAAGTTCATGATCTATCTTCCGGCAATGCTGATCTTCACTTTATCAGCTTCGTTGATCGTGGCATTTATTATGAACCCGGTGTTTGCTGTAGATTTCATGAACCATGAGGAACATGGAAAATCAAAAAAATCAGACGTCTTTAAAAAGCCGTTATTCTGGATCTTTTTAGGAGTTGGAATAGTTTCGGATCTCAGTCATCAGCCATTTGTAGGAAACCTACTGATACTTTTTGCCATATTAATGGTGTTAAATAAATATATTTTCGACGGGTTGATCCATTCCTTTCAAAATAAGACATTGCCATGGATAATGAGTCATTACGAGACTTTATTAAGATGGGCATTGAAAGGTTGGAGACCGGCCTGGCTTTTATTCAGCACTTTTTTGTTGCTCGTATTTTCTATTATTTTTATTGGCTTAAGAAAAGTTCCTGTTGTGTTCTTTCCCAAAGGAGATCCTAATTTTATTTACGTTTATTTAAAATTACCCATCGGTACCAATGTTGATTATACCGACTCCATAACACATGATCTCGAAAACCGTGTGTACAAGGTACTCAATATGGATCCTGTGCATGGAAAAGAAAACCCGCTGGTAGCCAGTGTGATCTCTAATGTAGCGATTGGCGCGAACGATCCCAACAGTGGCGACAGAAGTACGCATCCGGAGTTGGGCCGCGTGCAAGTTTCGTTTGTTGAATATGAGAAACGCGAGGGTAAATCTACAAGACCTTACCTCGATGCCGTTCGTGCTGCTATGAAAGGAATTCCCGGCGCAACCATAAGTGTTGACCAGGAACAGAATGGTCCGCCAACTGATCCGCCAATCAATATTGAAGTGGCCAGCGATAACTTTGACAACCTGACAAAAACAGGTGTCGCTTTAAAAAATTATCTTGATTCATTACAGATTCCGGGAATAGAAGAATTAAAAATGGATGTTGATCTCACCAATCCCGAGATAACGTTAAAGGTTAACCGGGAAAGGGCGATGATCGAAGGGATCTCCACGCAACAGATCGGTATGCAAATCAGGACCGCATTGTTTGGAAGAGAGTTATCGAAAATAAAAGAAAATAAAGACGAATATAAAATTCAGTTGCGCAATAATGTATTACAGAGAAATAATCTTACCGATCTGCTGAATACCAAAATATATTTTAGAGACCTGGCAACCGGCGGATTTAAAAATATTCCCATCAGCAATTTGGTAACAGTTGATTTAACTACTACTTACGGAAGTATAAAAAGAAAATCCGAAAAGCGCATGATCACTTTATTCTCCAATGTGCTCAACGGATTTACGCCAACTGCCGTAAATGCCGATATCAAAAAAGCCATCGATGCTTTCCAGTTAAAAGCAGACGGTGTGACCATTACGCAGACCGGTGAAGGAAAACAACAGGCGGAAACGGGAGCGTTCCTTTTCAAAGCGTTGGTGATCGCATTAATGCTGATATTATTTATTCTGGTTCTTCAATTCAACTCGATCAGTAAATCAGTTATTATCCTTACAGAAATTATTTTCAGCGTTATTGGCGTGCTGTTTGGTTTCGGGATTTCAAAAATGGAGATATCGGTGGTGATGACAGGATTGGGAATTGTAGGGTTGGCGGGTATTGTTGTAAAAAATGGGATCCTGGTAATTGAGTTTGCCGACGAATTGCACAGTCGCGGATTACGCATACGCGAGGCCGTTATACAAGCGGGTAAAACACGTATCATTCCCGTATTGCTTACTGCATTAGCCGCAATACTGGCATTGATACCACTTGCAATAGGGCTCAACCTGAATTTTGTAACGCTCATCTCTCAATTCAATCCGCATATTTTCTTTGGTGGATTCAGTGCCGTTTTCTGGAAGCCATTGTCATGGACCATCATTTTCGGTCTTGCCTTTGCATTTTTTATGACATTGGTTATTGTACCAAGTATGTATTTAATCGCATTGCGATTAAAACGACCGATGAGGAGAATGTTTGGTGGAAAATGGATCTCGATGCTCGGAATTCCACCGTTTACCATAATTTTTATTCTGTTGATGTTTATCACAGTGATTGTTCACCGTGCAAAAGTTGCAAAAAGAAGAAGAAGACTTGGTCCCGATGCGCCAAAAGCCCTGGTCGGAAGCTGGTTTTAGTTCTTAAAAGATATCGATCAACCCTTGATAATTGAAAAAGTTATCAGGGGTTTTGTTTTTTGAAAATTTTAGCAACCATTTATCATTTCTCATTTTGCCGAATTAGGCAACTCAATAATTTCACACAAAAATCAAATCATGAGAAACAATCACGAAATAGACTACAAAATTTATGGTGAGGAATTACAGTTTGTAGAAATTGAATTGGATCCGAATGAAACCGTTGTTGGAGAGCCCGGCGGTTTTATGATGATGGACGATGGAATAGAAATGCAAACCATTTTCGGTGATGGCTCCCAGCAATCCCAGCAAGGAGGGTTATTGGGAAGGTTGATCAATGCAGGCAAACGCGTGCTTGTTGGCGAAAATTTATTTATGACAGCGTTCACCAATGTGGGTCAGGGGAAAAAAAGAGTGAGCTTTGCAGCGCCTTATACCGGGAAAATTGTACCGCTGGATCTTCAACAACTCGGGGGAACAATTCTTGCACAAAAGGATGCATTTCTATGTGCAGCAAAAGGTGTCAGCATTGGTATTGCTTTTCAACAAAGATTAGGGACTGGAATTTTTGGTGGCGAAGGATTTATTATGGAGAAATTAGACGGGGACGGATTGGCATTCGTTCACGCAGGTGGATATATCATTGAGAAAGAATTACAAGCCGGGGAAATTTTAAAGGTTGATACGGGTTGCGTGGTGGCTTATCAGCCAACAGTTGATTTTGATATTCAGTTTATACGAGGAATCAAAAACTGGATGTTTGGCGGAGAGGGTTTATTTTTTGCCTTAATGCGCGGACCCGGAAAAATTTGGTTGCAGTCATTGCCCATCAGTCGCCTCGCGAGCCGGATTATTCAATACAGTCCGCAGTTTGGCCACCGCAAAGAAGAAGGAAGTATTTTAGGGGGATTGGGAAATTTAATTGACGGAGATGGATTTTAGAAAGGCTTTCAGTGGCTTGCCCCGGAAGCCGCGCAAAATAAAAAAGGCTGAATTGAATTTCAGCCTTTTCCATTTTATGATTCCGGTTCATTAATTTCTATTACTTGCAAAACGAGTCAACAATTTTAGTATTTCAATATAAAGCCATATAAGGGTAACCATCAAACCAAAAGCGCCATACCATTCCATATATTTTGGAGCACCCATTGCTTCGCCAGTTTCAATTCTTTCGAAATCCAAAATCAAATTAAGGGCAGCAATGATTATCACAAATATACTGAAACCAATTCCTATCAAGCTCCCATCACCCCAACTCATGAATGAAATGTTCACATGAAAAAAACTCAATACCATTGTGATCATATAAAATACGAAAATGCCAAGGGTTGCAGAAACAATAACCGCCTTCAGTTTTTGAGTTGGCTTAATGATCCTGAAATTATAAAGCAGAAACATAACCAACGCTACGGCGAAAGTGAGGCCCACAGCCTGTGTTACAATGCCCGGATATTTCTTCCCTACCATTGCATTAACCAAAACAGAAAATGCGCCTAATAAAAATCCTTCAAGAAGCGCATAGGGCGGCGCTAAATATCTAGCCATCGCTGGTTTAAATGAGATGATGATTGCCAGGATAAGTCCACCGAACAAACCAACCCACATCAATGTCATCATCGTTTCCTGGTTACCGAGTGTAAACATGCGCCAGGTATAAATGGCTCCGGCGATGACCAGCAGCATCAAAAAACCAAATTTGTTGATCGATCCTCTCACGGTCATGGTGCCATCATGGACATCAGAAAGCGAGCGGTTAAAAATTTTTTCACTGAGGGTGGGATTACCAGATTCAAATAGTGCCATAGTTTTAAAAATTTTGAAGGTCTAAGTTACAAAATAGCATTATCAATTACAATCGAAGAAGGTTCCCGGATCATTGATGATTGAAATTTAACAAAGAAAATAAACTATTTGCTGATCGCTAAACAATTATTTATTTCTGTTTCTATTTCCTGGATTATTATGATGCCGGTTATGCGGATTGTGCCTTTTTTTGCGGTCACTTTTTTCAAGGCTCTTTAAACTGATCTGGCCAACAACGTCCACAAACTCATGTTCAGGTTCAGTCTCTTTGCTGGGATTGATCTCGACAGCCTCCAGTTCCTCTGGAATAATACCCTGGGCATTCTGTTGCTTTATTTTCTTTACCGTTTCCAATTTTAATGGATACTGGCGACTGCTTTGTGGCAAAGTGTACCACATCAGGTTTCTGAATATATCCTTTTTAATAAGTAGTGCAGTCCCCTTTGCTACTTGTAATGTATCAGCATTATCAGGAAAATGTTGAAGCGCATCAAGATAGGTATCGAGTTCGTAATTCAAACAACATTTCAAGCGTCCGCACTGGCCGCTTAGTTTGCTTTGGTTAATGGAAAGATTTTGATAACGTGCGGCCGTAGTGTTCACCGATTTAAAATCAGTGAGCCAGGTGCTGCAGCATAACTCTCTTCCACAACTCCCAATTCCACCCACTTTTGCCGCTTCCTGCCTCGCCCCTATTTGTTTCATTTCGACCTTAAGCCTGAACTCGGAAGCATAAATCTTTATCAGCTCACGGAAATCGACACGGTCATCCGCTATATAAAAAAAAGTGGCTTTTCTTCCATCAGCCTGAATTTCCACCTCACTCATCTTCAAATCCAATTTCAGTTGCCGCGCAATCGCTCTCGCTCTTATTAAAGCCTCTTTTTCGCGTTTTTTATTCTGTTCCATCATCTCAAGATCTTTATCCCCCGCTCGACGCAAAATCCTTTTTATTTCAGGATTTCCTTCGTCAATATTTTTTTTCTTCAGCTGCAGGCGGACAATTTCCCCCGTCATAGAAATCTCACCCACATCAAAGCCACTAATTCCTTCAACACTCACACAATCGCCTTTATCAAAAACCTGCGTTGTGGTGTTGCGGTAAAAGTCCTTGCGACTGCCATTATTAAAACTCACTTCGACAATTCTACATCCACTTTCCGGATCACTGAAGGGAAGATTCGCCAACCAGTCATGCACGTTCATACGATTGCAACCGCCGCTGCTGCATCCTCCATTACTTTTACAGCCATTGGGCTTTCCGGTGCCACAATTAGTACATCCCATATTTAAAAAGTTGCTGTGATTAATTACAGAAAAGAAAAGTTATGGAGCCGGCCGCAGAAATTCGATTAAAGATCATTTTGTCAATCACTTGTACAAAATAACGCTATTGAACAAGGTAAAAAATGCGAGTGAAGTCAGCAATCATCTTATTTATTTCACTTCTTCAATTTCTACTTTAAAATATCAATTCTCAATTACTAATTATCAATTAAGAACGGCGGCAAAACCAAACCTCACTTTTCAGCGGCCTCAATAAAAAAGGCCATTAACAAATATAATACAAAAAAACCATCCTGCTTAATTTCTACAAAATGGTCTTCCTGATGAGCGCGATCAAGGCAACTAAGCACCAAATGCTTTCCAGCAAGACAAATGGCATATAATGGATAAGGAAAGATGCATAGCCGGACAATGCTGCCCCGGAAATATTCAAAACCATATAAACAATGCTGTCTTCCTTAACGAACCGGAAAAGGTTCATAAAAAAAGCAATCAATAACAAGGCAACACCAAGTGAACCGATAATGGTAGAAAAATTCATACGCGATAATTTGATTTCAAGGATTGATGATAAGGCTGCCAATCTCCGATTTCCGCGAAAGCAAAAACCTGATTAATGCATTTCCACGACAGATTTATTCGCAATGATATGATACAGCTTTATCGTCAATGCATGAAAAAGCAATTTAGCGTTAGCATTGCGTTCAATATAATAAGTTGCCATATCCAATTCTTCAATAATTGCCTGTTGCTGGGAAATGTCCGCCAGTTTATTAAGACGAGAGGTAAAATCAGTTTCATTCATCGGAGAATGTAATTGTATGGCATCACCAATTATCCGTGTGCGAATGGCCTGCTCCAGCAAATGATTAAAGTAACGTAGAAATTGTTTTTGTTTTTCTCTACCCAACTTGCTGATATCGTCTATCCATTTTACCTGGGCGATGGGTCCGGTCTTTAAAATCGCATTCAGCCATTCACGCAGAAGTTCTTGCCAGTCCTGTTCTGCATGTTGTAACAACTGTAATGCCTCACGGTAATTCCCTTCACAAATAGATGCTATTTGTCTCGCCTGCACTTCCGGTGTATTTGCTTTTGTTATTAATGCATTTTCAACATCACTTGTTTCTAATAATGGAATTTTTACCAGTTGCGTTCGGGAAACAATGGTCGGTAAAATCAATGATTCATTTTCGGCAACCAAAATAAATAATGTATTTGCCGGCGGTTCTTCAATCAATTTTAATAATTTATTTCCTTCGTTACCCAAATATTCGGGCATCCACATTATTAAGATCTTGTACTGGCTCTCAAAACTTTTAAGGTTCAGTTGGTGAACGATATCATTGCATTCCTGTGCAGTAATATTGCCTTGTTTATTTTCGGCGCCGATAAATTGCAGCCAGTCGTAAGCATTTCCGTAAGGATATTGCAAAAAGAATTCACGCCATTCGGTGATATAATCAGTGCTTACGGGTTTATCTCCTGACTTTTTTGGGATTACCGGATAGGAAAAATGGATGTCAGGATGAACGAGTCTTTGAGATTTGATACAGGCAGGGCAAACGCCACATGCATCCGTTAGGGATTGTGGTTCAGCGTTTGTAGTTTGAGGCGCTTCGCCGAAAAGGGATTGTTCCCTGTTTATTTGTGGTGATCTTTTTTCGCAGACTATATATTGTGCAAAGGCAATGGCAAGAGATAATGCGCCACTTCCTTCTGACCCTAAAAAAAGCAATGCATGGCTCAACCGGTTTTGTTGTACCATCTCGACCAGGTGGCGCTTGATATTATTTTGACCAATAACATTTTGGAAGGGCATGAAGCAAATGTAAGCAAATGTGAAAATGGCTCAGCACGCAATCATAAAATTGAATATTGAGCCATTGAGTTATTGAGAAATTGCCTAATTCAGATATTTTGTTACTTCATCGCTCATCGGATCGACCTTATTATGAATAACGGTGATGAGGTTTCCGTTTTCGTCGAGCAAAAATTTGGTGAAGTTCCATTTGATTGGATCTTGAAAACCCTTTTTCGCCGCTTCATCTACAAGATATTTGAATAGCGGTGCAATATCGTCCCCTTTAACAGAAACTTTTTCTGCCATGGGAAAACTCACTCCATAATTTTTTTTGCAAAACTCCTGGATCTCTCCGTTTGTTCCAGGCTCCTGTTGCCCGAAATTATTTGCAGGAAATCCAACGATCACCAATTTGTCTTTATACTTTTCATAAAGTTTCTCCAGCGAAGCATATTGCGGCGTATTACCACATTTGGACGCCGTGTTAACGATAAGAATCTTTTTGCCTTTGAATTTTGAAAAATCAATCGTGCCGCCGCTCAGGCCCGGCACCTTAAAATCGTAAATGCTCATTGAGCCAACCAGAATGATAGAAAGAATTGCTGCCCTTAACATAATTTTATTTTTAAAGATTAACAAAGCAATGCAAGTTAAGTTTAATCGCTATTTTAATTACGTAAAAAAAGGCAATTGGTAATAATTATTCATCATTGTTTTTGAAAACACCCCAGATCGGTAAATCCATTCACCACGCGCGGGTTACCATCCAGGTCAAACGGCGGTGCGCCAACAGTTGTGCCAAAACTTAATGCCGGAGAATTATTTTGGAGATGAAAATCGTAATACATTTTTATATTATTCACACTATCGAAGAGTGGGTTGGTTGTTAACATATTCGATGCGGTTGCGTCAGCAGGATTATTTTTCTCCAACCACAGACAATAACTGAAATTCACCGAAAACCCATTTGATGTAGTTTGTTTTTCAACATCAACCTCATTATTCAGAGAGCTATCCCCCCAAAAAATACAATTCACAAAACTGGCCGAAAGGCTAAATGTCGAATTGGTCCCATCGGAAGAATAATTATTGATGCTCAATACCGGACTCGTGTGCGAGATGAATTGATTGGAATAACTGGCAACGGTACAATAAGAAAAATTATAAATGCCTCCATCAGTTAGCTCGATATTTTTTCCACAATTGCTGATAAGGCAATTTCGTGCCTGCACATTTGATTGCACCGCTAAAATTCCGGCATCATAACCATTATTGATCACGCATTCGTTTAATGTTATTTTTGGATTTGCATCGGTGGAGGGGCCTAAGGCGACCACCGCCTGATAAGCATTATTTATAAAAGCAAATTCAAGAACATTATCCCTGCTTGCAGGTGAAAAATAGATTCCTGGCCAACCCGCCGGGTAATTATTGTACGGCGCATCGAGACGATCGCTTTGAAAATAAACCCGCGTGCTATCATATTTTTCGCCCTGAACGGACAAAGTCCCATTTACAATAAATGGAGCATCTGCGTGACAATAAATTTTACATCCTTTTTGAATGGTTAATGTTGAATTAGTATCAACTGCCAATCCTCCAAGGATTACATAAGGCAAGTCGTTTGTCCAGCTTACATTACCAGAAATGGTTTGTGCATTGAAAAAATGAGCATTTTGCCCATAAGCCTGCAATTGAATGTAACGTGTGTTTCCATTGTATGCCACCTGAATGCTGTCCTGCAAAATAAAATGAAGATTATTTGTGGTCGGGTTAATATAGACAGAAACAAAAATATAAATACTGTCGTTGGGATCTAACTCGACATTATTTACTGTTGAAGATGCAGTTCCATCAACATTTATTTTAAAAACAGAATTAGTTCCGCCCATTAATTTGACATCATTCAATAACAGCTTTTGATTATTGGTATTGATGATCTTTACGGATTGGGTGACTGAGCCCGTGGTGGTGAAAACAGTATCAAAAAAAATGGTGTCAGCTGAAAAATTTACCGATGCATCACTGCCGGTAATAAAGGAATTTTTTTTGCAAGAAGAAACAGAAATAAAAACCAATGATAGTATCAGCAGTAAGGTTTTGCTCATCGGGTTCAAAAATACTAACTGTGAGATAATATTCCCTATAACGCAACTTTGCTTTAAAAGTTGTTCGGTTAAACAAGCGTAGAGGTAGGTTTGGAGATGCTCATTTTAATTCCTTTACTATTTTAAATGGCCCGATTTGCTTTTGCAAAGAAGACTAAAACAGGTATTGGTACAATTCATCAATTCGTCCCATATTGACGATCTCAATATTGAACTTTTGATTGCGTAATCCTTTTTGATTGTATTTTGAAACAACGATTTTTTCAAACCCTAATTTCTCCGCTTCGGCGATCCTTTGCTCGATCCGATTCACTGCTCTTATTTCGCCGCTCAATCCAACTTCACCTGCAAAACAAATATGCTGCGGAAGTGGCAAGTCCTCAAAGGAACTTAACAAAGCAGACAACACGGCGAGGTCAACTGAAGGGTCTTCCACTTTCATTCCTCCGGCAATATTTAAAAAAACATCTTTCATTCCAAAATGAAAGCCACCGCGTTTTTCCAAGACTGCCAATAATAATTGTAATCTTCTTAGATCAAAGCCGCTAACGGTTCGCTGCGGAGTTCCATAGACGGATTGTGTTACCAATGCCTGCACTTCTATCAATAATGGTCGCGCACCCTCGATCATTGCTGCGATAGCAATTCCGTTCAACTGATCTTCTTTCTGCGTTATCAATATTTCACTTGGGTTATTTACTTCTCTCATCCCTTCATCAGACATTTCGTAAATGCCCAACTCGGATGTGCTGCCAAAACGATTCTTCAAAGTGCGCAAAATACGATACGCATAATGCCTGTCTCCTTCAAACTGAAGAACAGTATCAACCATGTGTTCCAAAATTTTCGGACCAGCAATGGTTCCGTCTTTGGTAATGTGACCGATCAGGAAAACGGGAATATTTGATTCTTTGGCAAAACGCTGAAACTCTGCCGCACACTCGCGAATTTGAGAAACGCTTCCGGGCGGAGATTCGATATAAGCTGAATGCAATGTTTGTATTGAATCAACAATTATCAATTGAGGATTTAATTTATTGATCTCCTGAAATATTATTTGGGTTGAGGTTTCCGTTAGCAAATAAAAATTTTCGTTTTGAATTTTTAGACGATCTGCGCGCATTTTGATTTGCTGTTCGCTTTCTTCGCCGCTAATGTAGAGTGTGGTAATATTTTTTAGCAATAGGCCGGTTTGTAAAAACAAAGTGCTTTTCCCAATTCCGGGTTCACCGGCAATTAACACTATACTTCCTGCAACAATTCCACCGCCAAGGACTCTGTTCAATTCTGCGTCATTGGTGATGATTCTTTTTTCTTCTCCGCTTATTACCTCACTTAATGAAATGGTTTTTATTTCTTTCCTGTCAGGGGAAAAACTTTTTCTTTTTAATTCTTCAAGCCTATTGTCTTTTACAATCACTTCTTCAATAAAAGTATTCCATTGTTCACACGACGGACACTTGCCCAACCATTTTGCACTTTCATAACCACAGTTACTACAAAAAAATGCTGTTTTGATTTTACTCATTTAATAAAGTTATTGTTTATTGATATTGATTAAGAAAACAAAACAATGCGATCGATATTAGAGAAATAATTTGGTTGAAGAAGAATAGCTAAGTGCAAAAAAAAATTATCGCATTACTAATGAAGAAATTAACTACTATATACATAAAAGTAAAAGGGTCAGCTATTCAGCCGACCCCTTACTTACTAACCCATTAAATTCTTGCACTAAATTACAAATTAGCGCCACATAACAAAATTAATTTTTTGCTGTGTGAATAACTTTTAAGGTTAAGCATTAATAACAAAGATCTTAGCCAATACACTCATAAGTATTTTATAATCAATTCATTATGAAATATTAAATAAGAGGCAATTAGCCTTAGAAGACTTGATAATCAATCAAAAAAAACAATTTTATAGCTTAATTTCTTCTTCCTGCTTATCAAAGAAATGGAACTCCGTTAAATGGTAGTTTGTATTGGACTTTAGATTGATGGATTGCTTGTATTTCCACCTCCACTTCCATTTTTTTGAGCCAAAAATGCCGCCTTTTGTGAGGTAGGCGTACATTATCGGGTGAACCACTAAACTCAGGTTTTTATGTTGATGATTAAGGAGATAGCTTAAATTCTTTTCAATTTCATCCTCCAGTATCAAAGCTGAAGAAATCTTGCCGGTTCCGTTACAGCTGGGACAGACTTCCTGGGTATTAATGGTCACCTCAGGCTTCATCCGCTGGCGGGTAATTTGCATTAACCCAAATTTTGAGATTGGAAGAACCGCATGTTTTGCCCGGTCCGTCTTCATGAATGATTCCATGAATTCTGCCAGTTTTCGCTTGTTCTCAGGCAGTTTCATGTCAATAAAGTCAACGACAATGATTCCACCCAGGTCTCTTAACCGTAGTTGCCTTGCGATCTCTTCGGCAGCTTCCAGATTGGTTTCAAGCGCATTTTGTTCCTGGTTATTGCTAACACTCTTATATCCGCTATTAACATCAATCACATGAAGCGCTTCTGTGTGCTCAACAATAAGATAGGCACCGCTTGGCAGATTCACTGTTTTCCCAAATGCCGCTTTTACCTGTTTGGTAACCCCAAGCTGATCAAATATGGGTGAGCCATTGTGAAAATAAGAAACGATATCTATTTTATCGGGCGCAATACGTTGGATGTAGTTTTTTGTATCGTTAAATATATTCTTGTCGTTAATGATTATTTTGTTGAAATCTTCATTCAACAAATCGCGAAGCATGCTGGTTGTTTTGGTTTGCTCACTCAAAATTTTTGCCGGGGCAATTGCGCCTTTAAGATTATGCTGAATAAGTTTCCAGGTCGTTACCAGTTCGGTTAGATCTTCATTTAATTCGGCAGTATTTTTTCCTTCTGCAGCAGTTCTGACAATCACGCCAAAGTTTTTGGGTTTGATGGCTTCGATTATTTTTTGCAACCGCTTGCGTTCTTCGGATGAATGAATTTTTCTTGATACAGCGACGATATCATTAAAAGGAGTTATTACCACAAATCTTCCCGGTAATGAAATTTCACAACTAAGTCTTGGGCCTTTTGCTGCAATGGGTTCTTTCAATATTTGAACCAATATGTTTGGCTTGCCGCTGAGAACCTCGGTGATCTTTCCCGTTTTTACAATCTCCGGTTCAACCTGAAAAGTAGCAAAATCCTGTCCGTTTTGATTATTATCGCTGATGGTCAGCTGTGTAAATTTCAGCAGAGAGCGTGCGTAGGGACTTAAATCTGTATAATGAAGGAAGGCATCTTTTTCAAATCCGACATCAACAAATGCCGCATTTAACCCGGGAATAAGTTTTTTTACTTTGCCAAGATACAAATCTCCGACCGCAAAACTGGCATCGGCTTTTTCATGGTGCAATTCAACCAGCTTCTTATCTTCCAATAGTGCTATTTCAACACCTTGCGGAGCAGCATTTATAATTAACTCTTTATTCAAGCGTACACGGCATTTATCGTCTTTAAAAACATCATTATTAAAAAGCTGTTGAAGAAAATCTATTTATGTATTATCGTGCAAGTATATCAGCAGATAATAGTAAACAAACAAACAGCTATAGGAAAGGAAGCCGGATTAAAAAATAATCCGGTAAGAAACTATTTGTTTCTTTTCTTATGACGGTTTTTTCTGAGTCGCTTTTTCCGCTTGTGAGTTGCAATTTTGTGGCGCTTACGTTTTCTTCCACAAGGCATAATAAAATTCGTTTTAAGTTAAAAAATCAATTTCATTGAAATCACTTTTCCTTAAGAAAAGCGCTATTGTAATAATTTAATGCGTTCGTTTATTTCTTTAATTATCTTTTCGTCTGTGATTTGTTTCTTTCCTTCTTCGTACCATTTTATTGCTTCCGTCTTATTTCCTTTTTTCTCATTAATATCGGCCAGCGTTAAGATTGCTTCAATATTATTGGGCTGATGTTGAACTACTTTTGTTAAACGTTCAATAGCCTTATCAAATTGCCCCGAAACAACTCCACCCAAGCCCAACATAAATTGTGCGTACATATTTGTACTGTCTCGATGTGCAACTTCCAATATCTGCTGAATCCCCTGCATTACTTCCTGCGGTGAACCAGCCGAGCTTCCAAAAATATAAGAAGCACCCAGTCCGATCTTGGAGGAATCACTATTGGGATTTAGTTGCAAAGCCTTTTCAAATAACTCTTTGGCATTATTAGCCATCCAACTCTTTAGTGCCGGATCATCTTGCCCGCGCAGGTTGTCTAAAAATAATTGGGCTGCAAAGGTGAGCTTTTTTTCAGAATTTTCCAATTTAGCTGTTTCCCCCAAATAATAAGCATAAACAAGGAACCCTTCGCGAACGGAATCCTTCCAAAAATCAGCCAACTGATCATATTCTTTTATCTGTTGATTTTTTACATCACCGCGCACCACACTATTTTCCAGTCTGCTGACAAATGTTAATTGAGCGGGAGTCAATTTTGCTTTAGCAGTTTGCAGAATGTCTTCTGTAGTAATTGATTTTACAGGGGGAGCCGTGCTATTTAACTCCTGAACTCCATTTGATTTTTTAGGGGGAGTGGTCTGTCCAAAAAAGTAAATCACAACCAGCAATAATAAGCCTGATCCCGCTACAATAACCTGCTGTTTTTTCAAATCAATTTTTTTTGAACAGCAAAATTACGCTTCTTCGTCGGGGTTTGGTTGATCTTCTTTAACTGATTGTAATTTTTTTACTTCAGCAACAAACTCTTTTGCCGGTTTAAAAGCAGGTATAAAGTGTTCGGGAATGTGAACAGCAACATTTTTTTTAATGTTCCTTCCGATTTTTGCTGCTCTCTTTTTAGTAATGAAACTACCGAAACCACGCACATAAATGTTTTCGCCTTTTGCTAATGTGTCCTTAACTTCCTTAAACATAGTCTCTAACGTTACTAAAACGTCGATTTTAGGTATACCCGTTTTTTCCGAAATTTGGTTAACAAGGTCCGCCTTTCTCATTAGTGTTATTTTTATAAGTTTCTGATTTTAAATATATAACAATATTTTCAAATTGCAAGCCCCTTTTTATTAACTTCTGCCCTTAAATTGGAGATAATTTATATTTTAGAAATCCCACTAAAATGTAAAACGTTGATTTTAAGCAATTAGTAAATAGTTTAGATTTCCCGCTCTTTTTAATATACGAGCTAAAAATTATTAGGTTTATTTGCGTGATGAACCCAGATTTTACGAAAAAACTGCTGCACTGGAATCAAAATCAAAATACCCGCTTAATGCCGTGGAAAGGCGAAAAAGATCCATACAAAATATGGCTTAGCGAAATTATTTTACAACAAACAAGAGTTGAGCAGGGATTATCTTATTATAACAAGTTTATTAAAACCTTTCCTACCATTACCAGGCTTGCAAAAGCACCCGAAAAAAAAATTTTCAAATTGTGGGAGGGACTGGGCTATTATACACGTTGCAGAAATCTTATTGAAACGGCAAAAAAAATTGCAAAGGATCATAAAGGAAAATTTCCTGCTACCTACGATGAAATAAGAAGTCTGAAAGGTGTTGGTCCTTACACCGCAGCGGCAATTGCGTCTTTCGCTTTCAATTTGCCATTTGCTGTTGTTGATGGAAATGTTATTCGGGTTTTGGCAAGATATTTCGGAATAAATACTCCTGCGGATTCTCTACAGGGTAAAAACATTTATGGTCAACTCGCACAATCGCTTCTGCCAGCAAAAAATGCAGGAACATATAATCAGGCAATAATGGACTTCGGCGCTGTAGTTTGCAAACCCCGAAATCCACTATGTGTTCAATGTGTACAGAAAAAAGATTGCCAGGCATTTCAAAACAGCTGGGTAAATATTCTCCCTGCAAAAGAAAAAGGCATTGAAAAAAAAGAACGGTGGTTTTATTATTTCATTATTGAAAAAAAAGAAACTGTTTTTATTCGTCAAAGACAAACCAAGGACATCTGGCAGGATCTATACGAATTTGTCTTGCTGGAAAACGACCAGGCAATCAACGAAAAACAATTGTCTGAATCAAAATTCATCACGCAATTATTAGGCTCGCAAAAATTTTCCATAAAAGAAATTTCTCCTTCTTTTAAACAACAACTTACGCATCAAACAATTCATACCAGGTTTGTATCAATCGGTATCGACAGCGTTACTCCAACATTAAAAAAGGAATATCTCGCCATTCAAAAAAAACAATTGAAACAATTTCCATTCCCAAAAGTGATCACTTCTTATCTGCACAAAATGTATCCCTGATTTATTAACAGTAAGGGTTTGAACAACTGTTAAGAATGGGCAAAAGGTGAAAATTTTTTATCTTTTTTGACCGAAAAAATTTAACTTTAAGAGGAATAAATTTTTCCGACGAATTATAAACTTCAAACTTTAGTGTATGAGAGGAGTAAATAGGGTAATGTTAATTGGAAATTTAGGAAAAGACCCGGACATACAATATCTCGAAGGCAATATAGGGGTAGCTAAATTTTCTCTGGCTACAACCGAAACATTTAAAGACAGAGCAGGCAAATTGATTTCCCAAACAGAATGGCATACCGTTGTTTTGTGGCGAGGATTGGCAGAGCTTGCACAAAAATATTTGCACAAAGGCAGTCTCGTTTATATTGAAGGACGATTAAGAACAAGGAGCTGGGAGGACAAGGAAGGGAATAAAAAATTTGCGACCGAAATTGTGGGTGATAATCTGATCATGCTGGACAAACGTTCAGATGGCAGCAACCATTCCGCTGCGCCGCACGAAGGCATTGAAGGAACAGGGCATACTGAACCGCCGCCATTGAGCACACCTTCGGAAGATTTACCTTTTTAATTTTTACTTAAACTATTTACTAAATTTGCGTTAGTGAATGATAGGCAGGCCACAAGACCTGCCTTTGTGATTAAAGTGCTATTGTTAACGAAACCTAATTGCTTTGCATCATTTCTCTTTTTTTAACTACAAATTGTCGCAGGCATTCTTAGCTATCAACCCGCAGGCAACAACTATCCTTGCCGTAATAATTCTTTTTTTATTAATTATATCCTTTGTGGTCGCCGGTTCTGAGGTTGCTTTTTTTTCACTCACGCATAAAGACATCAATATTTTAAAAACAAAACATGATGCATCGTGGAAACGGATTGTGAATTTGCTGGAAGAACCAAAAATTTTATTGGGATCATTACTGATCGCCAACACTTTTGTCAATATTGCCATCATTATTCTGTCAAACTTTTTAATTGACCAGGTAACGCCCTTAAGACAAAGTTTCTGGCTTGAATTTCCTGTAAAAGTCATCGTAGTAACTTTTGTGCTGATCTTGTTCGGAGAGGTAATGCCAAAAGTGTGGGCGTCGCAAAATAATCTACAGTTTGCTTATTATACATCCGGAATTGTTGAGATCATCAATCTACTTTTTAAAAAAATAAGCAATTGGATGGTAAACAAAACAGAAATTGCTGAACGTTTTTTCGGCAGTAAAAGGACGGCCATTCAAAATCTTGAACAATTGGATCACGACATTGATTTAACCACCGATAATGCCAGCGAAGAAGAAAAAAATATCTTAAAAGGCATAATTAAATTCGGGAACATAACGGTAAAGCAGGTTATGAAAACAAGGCTGGACGTTAGCGGGATCGAACATGATATTTCCTTTGGAGATTTAAAACGCAAGGTGGAAGAATTGCATTATTCGCGACTACCCGTTTATAAGAATAGTCTGGATGAAATTACCGGAATCGTTCACACAAAGGATCTAATCCCTTATTTGAACGAAGCCGATGATTATAACTGGCGCACATTATTGAGAACGCCTTATTTTGTTCACGAGCACAAACTCATTGAAGACCTATTGCATGAATTTCAAACCAAGCGTATCCATTTTTCAATTGTAGTTGATGAATTTGGCGGCACAAGCGGCATTGTAACACTTGAAGATATCCTGGAAGAAATTATCGGTGATATCAAAGATGAATTTGATGAAGAAGAAAACATCAACGCAAAATTGGAAGATGGAACCTATATTTTTGAAGGAAGAACAATGATAAATGATGTTTGCAGAATAATGAATTTGCCATCAAACACTTTTGATTCAGTAAAAGGAGATAGCGATTCTTTGGCAGGATTAATTTTAGAGTTGGCCGGAGAAATTCCTAAAGTAAATGATGTAATTCCCTGCGGCGATTTTGAATTTACTATTTTAGATACCGAAAGAAGCAGGGTAAAAAAAGTAAAAGTTGCTATTAAAATGAGACAAACTTAATTTCGATGATCAAATTAAATGATGTGAATAGAAAAATCATTTGTTTCCCTGCAGCTTGCTTCTTACTTCTTGCGAACCTTTTTTTTATTTCCTGCAATAGTTCTTACACGCCCAAGCCTACCGGGTATTTTAAAATAGAATTTCCCCAGCACCAATATCAACAATTTCAACAAGCCGGTTTTCCGTATACATTTGAATATCCTGTTTATGCGCACATTTTGCGTGATACTACCTTCTTTGACGATAAACCAGAAAATCCGTATTGGATAAATATTGATTTCCCTCAGTTTAATGCGCGCATCTATGTAAGCTACAAGCAGATCGGACCGAATAGTTTTGACAAGTTAAAAGAAGATGCATACAAAATGACATTCAAACATACATATAAAGCCACCTCAATTGATGATTCGGTCATGGAAACACCACTCGGTATTTCGGGCGTTTTTTTTAATGTAGGTGGAAATGCGGCGACTGCCAAACAATTTTATGTAACTGATTCTGTAAAAAATTTCTTGCGCGGTGCTTTATATTTTGATACTGCGCCAAATGAAGATTCTCTGGGAATTGTGAACCAGTTTTTACAGGAGGACATGCGCCATATCATTAACACGCTTCAATGGAAAAATTGAAACCTCCCCCGGTTATTTTGTCTTCAAACATTTTTGTTTTCAGAGCAGATTAAAGTAAATTCAACCAATATTTTCTTACCAACGATACTGCAAAAAAAACCAACTTGCCTGTTATTTAATGCTAAAGGATTTTCTTATTAACCTGAAAATGATCTGAGAATATGATTCCCCTTCTCAAAAAAATCATTGCATACAAAAAAATTTTCGTTGTTATTCTATTATTATCATCCACACTTCACGCCTTGTGCCAGGAATCCGAATATGCCATCTATCTGCAAAAAATGGTAAACAACGCTCAAGGCGAAAAGCAGAAAGTATATTGGCTGGGACAACTCGCCAGACTGTATTGGGGAATCAATCGGGAACGCTCCGACTCGCTGATACGCGAAGAAACTATCATTGCTGATAAATCAAATGATGAAAATAAAGAGCTTACCATACAGGTTTATCTCGATAATGCAAACCGGTATTTACAAAATGCCGGCAATCTGGAAGAAAATGATACAGCGATCACCATTTGCCAAAACGCGGTTCAATTAGCTAAAGATAATAACCAGAGCGATTTTGGCGCTTTTGCCTATTTACAAATGGCAACTGCAAATCGCAATATTGACGATTACGATAGAGCCACTTCCTGTGATAATAGTGCACAGGAACTCGCGGCCACCAGTAAGAATGACTCATTGTTGGTTGAATTATACATATCCAAAGCGACGACAGATATCGAAAAGGAAGGCGACGAAGCTGCTGCAAAAAATTATTTAACCGCGGTTTTAATTGCCGAAAAGACAAACAATTATTATTTGTTGCTGAAATCATATTTGTTCCTTGCAGATTTATACATCGACCGGCAGGAGTATGACGAAGCGCTTGACTATCTGGGAAAACTCGAAAAAAACTGCATCGCAAAATATGACATCGATTATAATGATCTGATCGGGATTTATCTCCGGAAGTACAAAATTTATTATTACAAAAAAGATGAGATCCGCGCCCAGCTTTATTATCAACAAGGAATGCAGATCGCCGATTCTTTGCATGAATACGATCGAGAAGCAAGCTATTATTTGGCCATTCTAAATAATCTGATGAGCGAGGGTAAATACAATGACGCACTTGAATACCTGCAAAAAAATTATGACCCAATAGAAAAATACTACCAGCAAAAAAATATGCTTTATGCAGTGAATTGTTATTATATGCGCATCTATACTGCAATTAATGATTTTAATAACGCGTTATCATTTTATCATAAAGCATCTGAAGAAATCACCTACAATGCAAACGATTATTGGAGATTTTACTTTAATTATTATACAGCGGTTTTTTGTGAAAGGGTTTATGCACAAAAACCGGATTCCTATTCCAATGCTGCTGATGTAAATTCCTATGACAGCATTGCATTCAATTGTATTTTTGCCGCCAGGAAAATCGCCTATTCAACCAAGAATCTTCCCGAGATAGCACAGGCCAATAGCTTTCTGGAAATACTTTATAGCAACGATAACCAGTACGACATGGCTTATTATTACCGCAAGCTTACTGACAGCTGCAATAATATCCTAAGAAATCGCAATGATGCCAAAGAAGTATTTATCGCAAAACTGAACAAGGAAAAACAGTCTGCCATTCTGAAAGAAGAAGAATTGAAGCAGGCCCATAACATCCAATACATGGGCATAACAGCCATGCTTGCAACTTGTTTTATCATATTGGTCATGTTGGGCTATTTTAAAGTTTCAGAAACAACAATAAAGATCATCGGCTTCTTTGCCTTTATTTTTCTTTTTGAATTTGTTGTAATGCTGGTTGATACAAACATTCATTCCTTTACGCACGATGAGCCATGGAAGGATCTATTGGTAAAGATCGGGCTTGCAGCCATTATGCTGCCTTTGCATCATCGGGTTGAACAAAAAGTGATACATTATCTTACATCCAGACGAATGATAGAAAGACCCGATAAGTTGACAGCCTGAGTTGCTAATTAGATCCGGGCAATGATTAACTTTGTCCTCTAAAATATTTTATCCTTGATTTCTATTGATAATATTCTGGTCAGCGATTTGGTTGTAGAAGAACAATTTGTCTGCGACCTGCAAAAATGCAAAGGCGGCTGTTGCGAAGATGGCGACGCGGGCGCCCCACTCGAAGAAGATGAATTGAATCTGATCAATGAAGTTTACGAATCGGTTAAACCTTATCTCACTGATGAAGGGATTGAAGTGATTGAAAAAAAAGGACGCTATCATTATCACAAGGAATTCGGGTGGGTTACACCAACAATAGAAGATAAAATGTGCGCTTATGGTTTTCGGGATAAAAACGGAATCATTAAATGTGGAATTGAACAAGCTTTTTACGATGAAAAAATAAAATGGAAAAAACCGATCAGTTGTCATTTATATCCAATAAAGATCAAGAAGACAAAGGAATATGAAATGGTGAATTATGAACCAAGAGAAACCCTGTGCAATCCCGGGTGTTCGCTTGGAAACAAATTGAAAGTACCTGCTTTTGTCTTTTTGAAAGAGTCATTGATAAGAAAATTTGGTGAGGATTTTTATGGCGCCCTTGAGCAAATCGCCAAAAATTACTTTACCGATCAGCAAGTAAAAAGCACAAGCAAATGACGCAAAAATGTTGAACAGCATTACTGCCGTTTTTTAGATAAAAATGAAAAGCGGACCTCAAAAAATATTCCGGGATTAGAAATCATAAATAATAATGACAGAGAACGCATCAACCTTTATTGCCAAAAGCACCGTGAAGTCAGCCGATCTGGACCACCGGCACAAGATCAACTTTAATATCGGGAAATATAATAGCGCCGTTTCCGTGGGCAAACTTCAGTTCAGCGATCTGCATCTTGCCCGTGAGCGTGCAAAAAATATAAAATGGAAAGCGATTGAAACCCTTGATCAACAATTAGAAGCCTTTGAACTGGCTTTTGCCAAACGAGGCGGGAAAGTCATCTGGGCAGAAAATACCAAGCAGGCGCTCGAAGAAATTTTAGCGATTTGCAAAGAAAAAAATTGTCGCAGCATCGTGAAAAGCAAAAGCATGGTGACCGAAGAAATCAAGCTGAATGATTTTTTGGAAGAACACCATATTGAAAGTATCGAAACTGATCTGGGTGAATATATACAGCAGCTTGATGGCGAACCCCCATATCACATCGTGACACCGGCAATGCACAAAAGCAAAGAAGATGTGGCAAAATTATTTTATGAAAAGTTAAATACCGCGCCCAATCTTTCCCCCGAACAACTGACCCTTGTCGCCAGGGAAAAATTGAGAAAAAAATACGTTGAAGCGGAGATCGGAATTACCGGCGCAAATTTCATTATTGCCGATATTGGCGCAATTGCCGTTACAGAAAATGAAGGCAATGCAAGATTAAGTTGTGCTTTTCCCAAAACACATATTGTTATCGCTGGAATTGAAAAAGTAATCCCGGCAGTAACAGATCTTGGATTGTTTTGGCCCCTACTCGCCACCTATGGAACTGGCCAGCAACTTACCGTGTATAATACAATTGTTACCGGACCAAAACAATCAAATGAAATTGACGGACCAGAAGAAATGTATGTCATTTTGTTGGATAATGGCAGAACAAATATTCTGGCCAATGAAAAATCGAGAGAAAGTTTGTATTGCATTCGATGTGGTGCCTGTTTAAATGCCTGCCCGGTCTACAAAAATATTGGCGGACATACTTACAGCAGCACCTATAGCGGGCCGATCGGTGCAGTCATTACTCCGCAGCTGCAAAAAATGGATGAGTGGAAACATTTAAGCTATGCATCATCGTTATGTGGCAATTGCACAGAAGTGTGCGCGGTAAAGATCAATCTGCATGAACTATTATTGGAAAACAGAAATGAAGCAGTTGAAAGTGGCTATGCAAGTTGGGGTGAGAAAATGGCATGGAAGGTTTGGAAAAGAGCGAGCTTGAGCAGAAAGTTGATGAATGCCGGTAATCAAAGAATGAAAAACTGGATGGTCAATAAGATGTTCAAGGGATGGACAGCACATCGTGCGGATCTGAATTTTTCGCAACAAACTTTTAATGAAATGTGGAAAGAAAAAAATCAGCATTAAAAATAAAATTATCTTGAGCAAAGTTTTTCAGTCGGTTTAATACCGGACTGCCTGTCGGCAGACAGGCTTTTTTATTATCGAATTTATTGCTAATGCTTTTATACGTTCGGCATATAACTCCAAGATTATTGTACATTGTTGATTTCATCAGCAAAGAATTATTCAACGAACCGATCATCGTCACTACTGATAAAAATGAATTCATCACAAACGACCAACCCAAAATAAATTACTCGGAGGAAGAATTTTCTGAAGAAGAATTTTTCATTCATCAAACACCATTGCTTTTTGAAAAAGGAATAAAAGAAATAAGAATTGATTGTTTTGAATTGAATTATACAAAGGTTTTTTTCCAAACCAATGGCGATTTCCCTTTCGACATCTTTGCCGCTTCGTTTTATTTAATAAGCCGGTATGAAGAATATCTTCCTCATGAAAAAGATGAATATGGAAGATATGCGTATACCAATTCATTGGCCTGGAAAGAAAATTTTCTGCAAATCCCGATCATCAATGTCTGGCTCCAGGAATTCAAAAAATCCCTGCAAAAAAAATTTCCTCCCTTAACATTCAATCATAAATCATTTCGATTTATCCCCACTTATGATATTGATATCGCTTATTCCTATTTATATAAAGGATGGAAAAGAAATCTTGGCGGATTATTAAAATCAATTACCAACGGCGAATTTTCAACCGCAAAAGAAAGAATAGCTGTTTTACGCAGGAAAAAAATTGATCCCTTCGATGCCTATGAATGGCTTGACTCCTTGCATCTATATTGTCGTGTAAAACCGTATTACTTCTTTCTTGTTGCCCAAGAACAAAAAGAATACGATAAGAATATCTCTCCTGGCGAGATGGCGATGCAGGAATTGATCCAATATCACGCATCAGGAAATTTTATAGGAATTCATCCCTCCTGGCAAAGCGGTGACAACAAAAATTTATTAAAAGAAGAAATTGAATGGCTTGAATATATCGCCGAAAAAAAAGTCGTGCATAGCCGGCAACACTATATTCGTTTTACGTTGCCGGAAACCTATAGACAACTGCTGAGCGCCGGAATTCAAAAGGATTTTTCGATGGGATATGGCAGCATCAACGGTTTTAGGGCATCTGTTGCTTCCTCATTTTTTTGGTACGATCTTCAAAAAGAAGAGCAAACGGTATTGCAGATTTTCCCTTTTTGTTTTATGGATGCAAATTCCTTTTACGAACAAAAATTAACGGTGCAACAGGCGATGGAAGAATTGTTGCATTATTATCGGCTCATTAAGAAATTAAATGGATTGATGATTACGATTTGGCATAACACGTTTTTGGGGACCGACAAACAATTTGCCGGGTGGAAAGAAGTGTATGAGGTCTTTTTAAAAGAAGAAGTCTATTGGGATATGTGAAGAACCGGGGACTAGTGGCCGGTATTTCCAGGACAGCATAGAAATTCGATACCTGATCTTGCAGGACCGCATTCGTCTTCCATCTTCCACTAATGACGAAAATGCCGCATGCCGGTGATAACCATTGCTAAATCATTCTTTACGCAATATTCAATAGAATCCTTATCCCGAACAGAGCCGCCGGGCTGAATAAATGAAGCAATTCCTTCAGCATAGGCAATACGAACGCAATCGTCAAATGGGAAAAACGCGTCGGAAGCAAGAGTGGCATGCTGCAGATCGAAACTAAATTGTTTTGCTTTTTCAATAGCATTTCGTAATGCATCAATGCGACTTGTTTGCCCGCAACCTTTGCCGATCAGTTGTTTGTTCTTCACTAAGGCGATGGCGTTGGATTTAAGATGTTTGCAAACAATATTGGCAAAAACAAGATCTGTTTTTTCAGCTGCCGTTGTTTCTCTCCCACCCACTTCTTTCCATTCAGCAAAATTGCCTTTATCAGCACTTTGCGTCAAAGTTCCGCCCAGCAAACTTTTATAAACATCGGCGTTTGTCATTTCATCGGAAGAGTATTGTAATAGAATTCTGTTCTTCTTGGATTTCAGGATTAATAATGCTTCTTCAGTAAAATTCTTTGCGAGTAAAACCTCAAAAAATATTTCGTTAACTGCTTCAGCTGTTGTCTTATCAATTGTTCCATTACAAATGAGTACGCCACCAAAAGCGCTTTCGGGGTCGCCGGCGAGCGCGTCTCTCCACGAATCAATGATTGTTGCTCGCGACGCAATACCGCAAACATTGGTATGTTTGATAATGGCAAAGGTTGTTTCGTTGAATTCATTAATCAGTTGCAACGCAGCATCAATATCAACGAGATTATTGTATGAAATTTCTTTACCGTGCAGTTGCTTAAATGTTTTACTTAAATCACCATAAAATGCGGCCTGCTGGTGTGGATTCTCTCCGTAGCGCAATGGTGTTCTGTTACCCCCATTCAGTGTTCGGATTTTATTTTCTTTATTAAAATAATTGGAAATGGCGATATCATAATATGCGCATACCCTGAAGGCTTCTGCGGCAAAGGTTCTGCGGTCCTCCATTGAAGTCTCCCCACTTTTTTGTGCAAGAAGTTTATCGAGCTCATTATATGATTTAGGAGAAGCAACAATCAAAACATCCTGATGATTTTTTGCAGCGGCGCGGATTAATGAGACTCCGCCAATGTCGATTTTTTCGATGATCAGTTTTTCTTCCGAAGTCTTATTTAGCGTTTCTTCAAAGGGATAAAGATCAACGATCACCAGATCAATTTCGGGAATATTAAATTGCTTCATCTCAGCGATATCAGTTTCGTTTTCTCTTCTTCCCAATATCCCACCAAAGACAGCCGGATGCAGGGTTTTGACTCTTCCACCCAAAATGGAAGGATAAGTAGTAAGGCTTTCTACGCTGATGCACGGAATCTGCAATTGTTCAATAAATTTTTGTGTGCCTCCTGTCGAATAAATCCTGATTCCGAGATCATATAATTTCTTCACGATCGATTCCAACCCTTCTTTATAAAAAACAGAAATTAATGCGCTGTTGATTTTTTTATTCATACAAAAAATTTGCAAAGAATTTTTAAGAAGCGCAAAACTACATTAATCCACATTCATCACAAAAGCGCCTTTTGCCTTGCACCACCATATGAAAGATGAAGATCCTTGCAGGCTGATTTCCGTTTATCATATTCCTGTTTGCATTGGTTGAATCCAATATCCATGCATGGAATCGAATCGTAGGTAAGATCCACAATCTTTACTCTTGGGTCCGTGAAATCGAGCATAGAACTTTGAAACAAATGATACAAATAAACGAAGCAAGCAGCTTCCCGGCAAATGGGATTTGCATGTAAAAAATTTGTGAAAAGCCTGATTTAATTCACATATACAATTAGTAAAAACTAATTTTTTTTCTTTAAATAAATAAAACAAAAAAAATGATATTTGAGTAAATGGTTATCAAAAAAACGCCGTTTTTTAGAATTTATACTAGTGGTTTAGCAGGTTTAATTTGCTATAAATAGCCCGTTATTTTACGGTATTTTAGCCCGTTATTTTACGGTATTTTCTTTCGTAATTTTGCATTATTCTTTGACTTCCTACACTTTATAAATAATAGTAATTTGTAATTCGCTGATTAATAATTTTATTATAGTCATTTCAAAAATTAAACCTGAATATTTTTATCTAGATAAAAATATTCATAATCGGTAAAATTTAAAGCTATGACTACAATTGAAAAAAAATCAGTATGTACTGGAAAATATGTTGATACAAAGTATGTGGATACTATGATCAGAACATACAAGCAAGAAAGATGGGTGCATAACTCTGAACGCATTGGCAAGGAAGATTCATTAACGGTTTGGATGGACCTTGAAAAATTGGAAGAATTTGTTTCTCAAATTAAAATGCATGGAGGAAACGGCATTCGTATTTGTTTCGGCGCACATCCGCAGGAATTTGAAAACACTGATCTGGCTGGAAGACAAACTGCCGTGTTGGTTGCAACACGGGGAACAGAAAGCCAAACAAATAAAGACCTGTATGTTACTGATGAAGGAAAAGCAAATATACTCGCTTATGGTTGGTTGCCTGCATGTCCGCCAATGTGTGGAACAGGTTATACCACGCCTGGGACAGCAATTATTGATCGTGGTATAAAAGGGTTATCGGTTATTTAACGCGTAAATCAATAAGAATACTACATACAATTAATGAAAGCTAATCAGCCAATGCTGGTTAGCTTTTTTCGTTGTGTAATCAGAAATATTTATCTTTCTTATTTATTCAGAAAAATGATAACATCATTATACTTAAGTTTTTTATTCACTGTAATTGCTTTTCTTTCAAGTTTATGTATCTATCGTCAATCACATCCCAGGCTATACCTCAATTTATTTCCCGTTTTTTTGCTGGTAACCGTAATCATGTCGGGGTTTATTGATTATTTCTCTGCACACAAACAAAGTAATTTGGTTATGTTCAATATTTTGACAAGCCTGCAATTTTGTTTTTACCTTTTTGTGCTCAAAGAGATCATTCGCAACCCTACTGCGAAAAGAGTCATTTTTTTTGCTTTTATGATTTATCCTTTTGTTGCGATTTTGATAATTTTTTTTATTCAAAAAATTACATTCGTACTGACTATCAGTTATGCTCTAGGATGTTTGTTCATCGTTGCTTTTAGCATCTTTTATTTTTTTGAATTATTTCAACTTCCAAGCCCGGTCAATTTATTAAAGCAGCCCCAATTCTGGATATGCTCGGGTTTACTTTTTTATTTTTCCTGCAGTTTTTTTGTTTTCAGTTTTCTAAATTTCTTAAAATCACCCTCGCACCTTATCGGTAAGAATTTAGAAATAATAGCTAACTTATTGGACGTCTTATTATACACATCATTTACTGTAGCATTTTTATGTCGGATCAAAATCAGGAAATCTACGCATTAATTTTGATCGGCATTGTTCTGGCCCTGGTATTGGTTGGATTTATAATGATCATTCTCTTTTTATACCAGCGCAGGCAACACCGACAGGAAAAACAATTGACTGAAATAAAAACGCGGTACGAACAAGAACTGCTTCGCTCCCAGTTGGAAATGCAGGAATCAACTTTCAAAACAATTGCACAGGAATTACATGATAATATCGGGCAGGTTCTTTCTGTCATAAAATTATCATTATCCATTTTACCGCTTGAAAAAGTTCATCCCGCATTTGAAAGTATACAGAACTGCAGGGAAATGCTGAACAAGGTAATCTTCGACATGTCAAATCTTACCAAAAGTCTCCATACCGATCGCATTTCAGAAATAGGAATTGATGAAGCCATCAGGTTTGAACTGGATGCCTTACGAAAAACGGGCTTATTGAAAGTGTATTTCGCAGTCTCGGGATCCTCTCAATTTAATAATCCACAAAAAGCGACTTTTCTATTCCGAATGTTCCAGGAAATGATCAATAATATTTTAAAACATGCGCAAGCCAATCAAATAAATGTTGATGTTATTTACACAACAGATAATAAATTTGTTTTAAAAGTAGCTGACAACGGAATTGGGTTTAATGCCGAGCGAAAACAAAATCAAACTACATCAGCGAGCGGAATTGGTTTACGAAACATGGTAAACAGGGCTCAATTAATAGGTGCATTAATTTCCATTCAAAGTGAAACTGGCAAAGGAACTACAATTACGGTCGAACTACCTTTGGAAAAATAATGATTGTAAACAGGCTGAACCTTGACTAGTAAAAAAACACAAGTAGCGATCGCCGATGATCATACGCTTCTGCGAAAAGCATTAAGCAGATTAATTGCTTCCTACGAAAATTATTCTGTCTTGTTTGAAGCAGAAAATGGAATCGAAGTAAAATCAAAAATTACTCAGCATATTATTCCCGATATTATTTTACTTGATGTAAATATGCCCGTAATGGACGGCTTTGAAACGGTTCAATGGCTCTATAAAAATCATCCACAAATCAAAGTACTGGCATTATCCATGTTCAGCGATGAGAAAATAATAATTCGCATGTTGAGATTGGGGGCCAAAGGATATATACTAAAGAACATAGACCCCGATGAATTGAAAAATGCGCTTGATTCGGTGATGAAAAAGGATTTTTACCTGCCTGAATATATTTCGGGAAAAATAATCAGCGGTCTCAATAAAGATGGTGATGACATCAATAAGCCAACAATATTACTCACCGAAAAAGAAAAAGATTTTTTGCAACTGATCTGCTCCGAACTTACTTACAAGGACATTGCACAGAAACTCAACATCAGCCCACGTACGGTTGATGATTATAGAAATGCCATGTTTGAAAAATTCAATGTAAAATCCCGGGTGGGATTAGCCATTTACGCGATCAAGAAAGGATTTGTGATCGTCTAATCATTCTGCAGCCAATAATTTATTCAAATAAGCAATTTGCCCCAGATGGTAAATATCATGCTGAATCAATCCATTCAGGAGAAACCGAAAATCATATTGCCGATAACTTACCACCTCGTCCAGAAAATCATCATGCTTATTTTCCAATGCCCGCACTATTTCCTGGTGTATGGTGTTCAATAATTGCGATCCCTTTTCCCAACTATGTTCTGTTGAATTAATATCGATCCAATCATTCTTTTCAAAAAAAGAGACATCAGTTGCTTTATCGGTGATCTGAGCAAGAGTGAACTCCGCCCAATTGATCATATGATATAATAACTGTATTAATGAATGCGCATTTTTGCCTGGCTTTTTGTAAACGTTTTTTGAATCTATTGTTTTGAATATTGCATCAACAGATTGTCCAAACCATGGCTCCCCATTCATCACCAATTTTAGTTCCCTGATTATTGATTGAATTTCAGCAGTCATTTCCCCAATTGATTATTTACTCAAATACATACTTCTGTCCTTATATAATTGACGAAAATACGGATCGCGCAGATCTTTAATAAATCTTATCGCTTCGCCGGTTGATTTCATTTCCGGTCCGAGTTCTTTATTAACGCCGGGAAATTTATCAAAGCTGAAGACAGGTTCCTTGATAGCGTATCCTTTTAATTTCTTTTCAAACTTAAAATCCTTTAGCTTTTTTGCGCCGAGCATCACTTTTGTGGCAACATTCAAATATGGAATTTGATAGGCTTTGGCAATAAAAGGGGTTGTTCGAGAAGCACGTGGATTTGCTTCGATCACATACACTTTACCATCTTTAATGGCAAACTGGATATTAATAAGCCCTTTGATATTGAGTTGAAAGGCGATCTTTCGGGCATATTCCTCCATTGTTTCAACTACCAGGGGAGTAAGATTGAATTGCGGCAACACGGCATTGCTATCCCCACTATGAATCCCTGCAGGTTCGATATGTTCCATCACACCCATGATATGAAAATCCTCCCCATCGCAGATCGCATCTATTTCTGCTTCCTGGCAGCGATCAAGAAAATGATCGATCAAAATTTTATTACCGGGAATATGTTTCAGCAAACTGATCACCGCTTTCTCTACTTCATCATCATTGATCACAATGCGCATTCTTTGCCCGCCCAACACATAACTCGGGCGTACGAGAACCGGGTAACCAACTTTATTTGCCACATCAATTGCCTCTTCAACGGTATAGGCAGTTCCATATTCCGGATAAGGAATGTGAAGGTCTTTCAGCATGTCGCTGAATCTTCCGCGATCTTCGGCGATATCCATATTATCGAAAGAGGTACCGACTATCGGAATTCCTTTTTTATACAATTTCTCCGATAACTTGAGTGCTGTTTGGCCGCCCAATTGAACAATAACGCCATCCGGCTTTTCGTGTTCAATAATTTCCCAGAGATGTTCCCAATAAACTGGCTCGAAGTAGAGTTTATCTGCCATGTCAAAATCGGTGGAAACTGTTTCAGGATTGCAATTCACCATAATGGCTTCATAGCCGCATTCTTTTATTGAAAGCAACCCGTGAACGCAACAATAATCGAATTCAATTCCCTGACCAATACGATTTGGTCCGGAACCAAGAACAATAATTTTTTTCTTATCGCTCACTTTACTTTCATTACCTCCGCCATCTTCAAATGTAGAATAGAAATACGGAGTTTTTGCTTCGAACTCTGCGCTGCAGGTATCCACCATTTTAAAGACCCTCTTTATTCCTGCAGCTTTTCTTTTTTCATAAACATCTTCATCGGTGCCGTTTTGCATAATGCGTGCGATCTGCTCATCACTGAATCCTTTTCGCTTTGCTTCGCGAAGCAATTCTGTCGGCAGCGTATCTAATTTATATTTTGCGATTTCCTTTTCAACAAGACAAATTTTTTGAATTTCATATATGAACCAGCGATCAATTCTTGTTACCTGTGAAATTGTTTTCACACTCACGCCGAGCATCAATGCATCTTTAATGCGGAATATGCGATCCCATTTGGGAATCTTGATGTACTCGATAATTTCTTCTGCATGCATCTGGCTCTTGCCATAATAACCCAGGCCGACCGCATTATTCTCCAGACTCTGACATGCTTTTTGAACAGCTTCGGCAAAACTTCTTCCAATTGCCATAACCTCACCAACGCTTTTCATCTGCAAACCCAGCGTGTCATTAGCGCCTTTGAATTTGTCAAAATTCCAGCGCGGCATTTTTACGATAACATAATCCTGCACCGGTTCAAAATAGGCAGAAGTAGTTTGTGTGATTTGATTTTTTAATTCATCCAGCGAATAGCCGATCGCCAGTTTGGCTGCGATTTTTGCAATGGGATATCCTGTTGCTTTTGATGCAAGCGCAGAAGACCGGCTTACGCGCGGATTTATTTCTACCGAAATCAATTCCTCTGTATCCGGATTCAAGGCAAACTGAACATTACATCCGCCGGCAAAATTTCCCAGCGAGCGCATCATTAATATGGCTTTGTTGCGCATATCCTGAAATGCGGTGTCGCTTAATGTCATCGCGGGTGCTACTGTAATGGAATCGCCTGTATGCACTCCCATCGGATCTACGTTTTCTACCGTGCAAATGATGGCAACATTATCATTTTTGTCACGCAGCAGTTCCAATTCAAATTCTTTCCAGCCTAAAACTGCTTTTTCAACGAGCACTTCATGAATCGGAGAAGCTTTCAGCCCCCTGTCAAGCGCATAATCGAGATCATCTTTGCTATGAACAAACCCGCCGCCGGTCCCGCCCAATGTAAATGAAGGTCGAATGACCAGGGGGAAACCGATCTCCTGAGCAAACTCTTTTCCTTCAAGCATTGAATTGGCAACCCGGGAAGGCGCGACGGCAATGCCAATACGAAACATCAATTGCCGGAATTTTTCGCGGTCCTCAGCGGTATCAATTGCGGCGATATCAACACCGATCAATCGCACATTGTATTTTTCCCAGACGCCCAACTCAGCTGCTTCTTTACAGAGATTCAGCGCTGTCTGTCCTCCCATGGTTGGCAAGACGGCATCGATCTGATTTTCATCAAGGATCTGTTCGATGCTTTCCACAGTCAATGGCAAAAGGTAAACTTTGTCAGCCATCATCGGATCGGTCATAATGGTCGCCGGATTGCTGTTAATGAGAATGACTTTTATCCCTTCTTCGCGCAGACTGCGGGCAGCCTGCGATCCGGAGTAATCAAACTCACAGGCTTGTCCAATAATGATAGGGCCGGAACCAATAATAAGAACGGAGTGAATGGATGAATCTTTAGGCATGTTAAAACAAATTGCGCAAAAGTAAGGTTGCGGCGCAAATTTTCATGATTAATTTTTGAAAGTTTTACAGATGAAGAAATGATGAGTGTTAATAACCCATAAGAATGAACATGAATCATAGGGGATTGCGGGAATTGAAATCTTAGCCTTATTCATGCAGCTCACTCCAATTCGCGTTGAAAAACAAAAAAGCCTCAGTTGTTAAACCAAGGCCATAGATAAATGGGAGATATATATAGAGTGTTAATTATTATGGTAAGCTGCCATTTCAATATCATCCAATTGAACACCACCTTTACGGGCGATCGATTTTCTTTCAGCTACTAGCCGCTTGTTTTCATATTTCGTTCTCAATTTGAAGACCCATTTTTGTTTGGCCTCTTCGCCTTTAAACATTCCGATAAACGTTCCGATCGTTACCGCTAAGAAAATCACAATTTTTTTTCTAACCCTTTTCATAAGTTCGCCCTTTATGCATTCAGAGATATGTTTTATAGTAAGACAATTCTCCTATGCCAAATGCTGTACCAAACTTTTAAAAAAAATCATTTTCACAAATAATTTTTTTAAAATTTACGCAACGATAACGCAAATGGTTTTAAAGAAGATATCTAATCATCATCTGACGCAGGTTTTTGGTAGTTGGTAACACCCGTGATTAACTTTCTTAAATCCTTTGCCGGATTTTTTATAAGATTTGCATCTTCAAAAAAAAGGAATGAAGTATTTTTTGATGAAGGTTTTGCTGATTATTGGCTATTCCCCTTTGATTGCACAGGTATTCCCTGCCAAAAGTTATCCGAAAGGGTATTTTCGCAATCCGCTAAATATTCCGATAAGTCTCGCAGGAAATTTCGGCGAACTCAGGCCTAATCACTATCACATGGGACTGGACATTCGCACCAATCACCGCGAAAACCTGCCCGTCTATGCGGCCGCTGATGGCTATATCGCCCACGTAAAAGTTGAACCTGCCGGTTTCGGACAAGCAGTTTATATCAATCATCCCAATGGTTACACAACTGTATATGGGCATCTAAATAACTTTTCTCCGGCACTTGCTGCATATGTTAAGCGCCAGCAGTACAAGCAGGAGAGCTGGAAAGTTTTTTTAGATATCCCCCCTGAATTGTTCCCAGTGAAAAAAGGGGAGCTGATCGCCTACAGCGGAAATACCGGCGGCTCCCAGGCACCGCATGTCCATTTTGAAATTCGCAGCACAAACGATGATGTAAATAAAAACCCGATGCTCTTTGCCATGCCGATCAAAGACAATACGGTGCCGGTCATTTTGCGGCTTGCCGTTTACGACCGAACCAAGAGTATTTATGAACAAGTGCCCAGAATTTTCCCGGTAAAAAAATCTGTACATGGCTTTATCATACCAGGCGGAATCATCACCGTTCATTCGCCACAGATCAGTTTTGGTATTTCTGCATTTGATACAGAATCCGGCACATCAAACCGCAATGGAATTTATGAAGCTGACCTGTTTGAGAATGATAATGCCGTGATCGGATTTCAAATGGATAATATCAGTTACGATAAGACAAGAAATGTAAACGCCCATATTGATTATAAAACGAAGACAAATGGCGGACCTTATATCCAGCAATTATTTCAATTATACGGATATGTAAATTCCATTTATCACCCGGTTTCTGGCGATGGCATTATTGATTTAAGTGATGGCTCCGTTCATCCAATGAAAGTGGAGGTGAGAGATCCGCTTGGCAATAGATCGTCATTACAATACCAGGTTCAATACAAACCGGCCGGGGAAAGCACCCCGGAACCTCCAGGAAAAAAATTTTATCCGATGATGCTGGATGGTTATGAAACCAATGACTGCGCTTTTTATCTCGGGGAAAAATGTTTGTACGATTCGGTTCATATAAATTATTCCAGTTCGGTCTCCCTTTCTGCGGATGTGGTCTCAAACATCCATACAATCGGAGCAGGCTTTATTCCTTTGCAGGATTCCTTTTTGGTCAGGATCAAAACAAACAAAAGTCTTTCTGCCGATCAAAAAAATAGAACGGTAATGGAAAGATCTGGAGGGAGCAAAATAGACGTAAAAAAAGTGGAATGGCAAAACGATTGGGCTTCTGCGCGCTTCCGCGACTTTGGGAATTTTGAATTGGTGGTTGATGATGAACCCCCCATGATTGTCCCATTTGCATTTCGTGATGGAGCAAATGTTGGCAGAGCTGCTCGAATCGTATTTAGAGTCAAAGATAATATGGGAAGTTTCAAGAATTTTCGTGCCGAGCTGGATGGGAAATGGCTTTGTTTTAGCAATGATAAAGGCAAATCCTTTATTTATAAATTTGATGAGCATTGCCCGCGCGGAAAACATGAATTAAAAATAAGTGTCGAAGATGAAGCTGGGAATGTTGCGGAGAAATTATTTCATTTTACCAGATAATGAAAAGGTGAGAAATTGAGAACTCAGTTTTTTTCACATCAAACAAGAAATCATGATAGCATTAAAAGAAGGCGATAAGGCTCCTGCGTTTTCAGGAAATGATCAGGATGGAAAAAAAATCGCACTTGCAGATTACATAGGCAAAAAAGTGGTTTTATATTTTTATCCCGAAGATGATACCCCAACATGCACAGTGCAAGCCTGTAACCTCCGAGATAATTATGCATTACTAAAAAAGAACGGCTTTGTGGTAGTGGGAGTTAGTCCCGATGATGAAAAAAAACACAAGAAATTTGAAGCCAAATTTGGATTACCATTTACATTGATCGCAGATCCGAAGCACGCCATCATTGATAAATATGGCGTTTGGGGCGAAAAGAAATTGTACGGTCGTGAATATATGGGCATACACCGCACCACATTCTTACTTGATGAAAAGGGAATAATCCGCAAAATATTTTTAAGACCAAAAAATAAACAGCACGCAGAGGAAATCATCAAAGTCTGGAAAGAAATACAAAGTACATAACATTCAGATTATCCATTCTATTTCTCCGAAGTTAAAATACCGGTCAATCGTATCTTTCGTGTGCAGTTGACCGTTAGTCATCACTTCTGTTATCCTCGTTTCGAAAACAATATTTTCCTTTTTCAATCTTGCTCTCTCATTCTTTTTAAACAATCTGTCGTTGTATTCTTTGAGTAATTTATCAAAGCCGGATGATTGCAATTGACCATATCTTTTTTCAAGTGCAAGGCACAACTCTTTTGCCAAGTCAACCGGCGAGAAGGTTCTACCCGTAATTTGCTTTAATGAGACCGGATTTGGAAGAAACTCAGGGAATTGCGTTTGATTGACATTAATACCGATCCCCACAATGGCGAATTTCCAGATGCTTCCCTGCAATATATTCTCGATTAAGATCCCCCCGGCTTTACGATCTCGCCAATACAAATCATTGGGCCACTTAATGAAAAATTCATAAGGCGAATAATCACTTAAAAAATCAATACAGGCTAAAGCAACGCAAGCACTGAGGGAAAACTGCTGTGCAGGAATGAGGAAGCCAGGCTGCATGACCACGCTCATCATTATATTTTCACCAATGGTGGCGTCCCATTTTTTTCCAAGTTGACCTTTACCCGCAAATTGTTCATGAGCAAAGAATACATTTCCATGAAAGGCCTGCCGTTCGTGAACTTTTTGGATGGCATAGTTGTTGGAACTGTCAACTGATTGCAATTCGGTAAATATGTTGCCGATGAAGGAGTTGAGCTTATCTAAAGGCATGTTGGCAGGATATGATAAAAGATTATTACTTTTGAGCAGTGCGAAATTAGTATTTGTAGTTCACTGTAAAAGGGTTAATAAAAATTAGTAGCAAAGAGATCAATATTTTGATTTGCCAGATCTACCGATCAATAGTAATGAACCGCAGCTTACTTCACACATTTAAAATATAATTCTTAACAAAACGTCTTTATTATTTGGAACAACTTACTGTATTGGCTACCCGAAAACGATCAGTAGCAAGATTAACAAAAAACGCAAAAATATTTAAAACCATAATTCAGGCTATCCAGGAAAAAAAAGGTGAAAACATCGTATCGCTCGATCTGCGCAAGATACATGAGGCCGTTGCCGACTTCTTTATCATCTGCGAAGCAAAAAGCCATGTACAATTAAAAGCTATAGCCGATTTTGTGGAAGAAGAGGTTGAAAAAAAATGTGACGATCTTCCATATAAGCACGAAGGCAAACAATCCATGCAATGGGCATTGATAGATTATGTAAATGTGGTTGTTCATATAATGATGCCGGAAAGCAGAAAGTTTTATAGATTAGAAGAAATGTGGAGTGACGCGGTGCATGAAAGTCATGAAGATTGATCAGGAGAAATGCCGGATGTTTCAAGTAAAATGCAAAAGTTAAAGAGAATGCAAATTCTCGCATTTCGCTTCTCGCATCTCATGATGATATATTTAACTGTTTATTTTGAACTTTTATACTTAAAATTTATTTTATCAGGAAATTGAGGAACGAATAATATGGCGCAAGAAAATATGAAACCAAATGATAGAAGTAATTTCCCCAGGTTTAATAGACCAAAAGGAGATGACGACACCAACCCGAAAAAAGGGCCAAAATTCAATATCTACTGGATTTGGGGACTCATTGCTGTAGTGTTGCTGGGCTATCAGTTTTATAGTCCGTTTACACAGGAAGCCAAAGATGTAAACGAACTTGAGTTTCGGCAAAACATGCTGGCAAAAGGGGACGTTGACAAGATCGAGCTTATTTCCAATAAAGGATTAGTGAGGGTTTTTATCAAAAAGGATAGTCTGCAAAAAGCTTATTATACAGAAAAACTCACCAAGAATGGATCTCCATTGGGTTTAAGTAAAGATGGACCGCAATTCGAATTCAGAGTCACTGATGTAAAGGACTATGAAAAAGTCTTGCGCGATTATTTTACAGGTAACAAGAACATTTCAGAAGTTCCGATCGAATCAAAACAGGAAGGAGAATGGTTTGCTCCCTTATTGCAATTCCTTCTTCCAATTCTTATTATTATTCTTATATGGGTAATGCTCATGCGCAAAATGGGCGGCCAGGCAGGCGCTGGCGGACCCGGTGGCATCTTCAATATCGGAAAATCGAAAGCCACTTTATTTGATAAAGGAACAAAAGTGACCATCACCTTTAATGATGTTGCAGGATTGGATGAAGCAAAAGTAGAAGTGATGGAGATCGTTGACTTTCTTAAGAATCCAAAAAAATATACCGCTCTCGGTGGAAAAATCCCCAAAGGCGCATTACTTGTTGGCCCTCCGGGGACTGGTAAAACACTACTGGCAAAAGCAATGGCAGGCGAAGCACAGGTTCCCTTCTTTTCAATGAGTGGTTCTGATTTTGTTGAATTATTTGTTGGTGTCGGCGCCAGCCGTGTTCGTGATCTGTTTAAACAGGCCCGTGAAAAAGCGCCATGCGTAATTTTTATTGATGAAATTGATGCCATTGGTCGTGCCCGCGGGAAAAACGCAATAATGAGTAATGATGAAAGAGAAAGCACATTGAATCAATTACTTGTTGAAATGGACGGATTCGGCGGAGATAGCGGCATTATTGTTTTGGCAGCAACGAACCGCCCCGATGTATTGGATAATGCATTACTACGTCCGGGAAGATTCGATCGCCAGATTTCAATTGACAAACCAGATTTGAAAGGCCGCGAAGCCATCTTCAAAGTTCATCTTAAACCAATAAAAATTTCAAGCAAACTAGATATTCATAAACTCGCTGAACAAACCCCCGGTTTTGCAGGCGCTGATATCGCTAATGTGTGCAATGAGGCCGCCTTGATCGCCGCAAGAAAAGGAAAAGACAATGTGGAAATGGAAGATTTTCAGGATGCGGTTGACAGGGTGATCGGCGGATTGGAAAAAAAGAACAAAATAATTTCTCCGGAAGAAAAAAGAATCATCGCTTATCACGAAGCCGGTCATGCTATTTGCGGATGGTATCTTGAACATGCTTATCCGTTGTTAAAAGTGACAATCGTTCCGCGAGGTGTTGCAGCATTAGGATACGCACAATACACCCCGAAGGAACAATATCTCTACAATACCGACCAGCTCTCCGACCAGATCCGCATGACATTGGGTGGTCGTGCAAGTGAAGAATTGAATTTTGGAAAGATTTCTACCGGCGCACAAAATGATCTGCAACAGGTAACTAAGATCGCTTATTCGATGGTTACCGTTTACGGAATGAACGATAAGATTGGTAACGTAAGCTTTTATGATCCACAGGTTGAAAATTCTTTTACAAAACCTTATTCAGAAGAGACTTCAAAGCTGATCGATGAGGAAGTGCGCAAGCTGATAGAAAACGCCTATGAAGACACCAAGGAATTATTAAGACAAAAAAGTAAGCAGGTAGAAAAACTCGCAGAAGCATTGCTGCAAAAAGAAGTTTTATTTCAAAGTGATGTAGAAGCTCTGATCGGCAAAAGACCATACGAAGAAAAAAGAGCGCTTGATGTCAGCGAGCATGATCAGCCTCCGCATTTTGAGAACAATGGTACCAGCGAAAATGGAACCAGCACAGGAACTGTTGTAAATCCTTCTCCATCCGAAGAAGTAAAACAATAAGATGAGGGTATCTCAGGCAAAAGAAAATATTTTGAAAAGAATCAGGCAGGCGTTGACTCAATCAACGCCTGTGCCTTTTCCGCAAAGTGAAGGAAATAATACTGTTTTTCAACCATCACAACAGGAACTTGAAATTGAATTCGCGGAAAAATTTTCAAACCTGTTGGGTAAATTTATTTTTTGTATCGATCATACAGAACTTACATCACAACTAAATATTCTGATCAACAAGACCGGCTGGAAAAACATTTATTGCCGCGAAGAAAAATTAAAAACAATTTTACAAAAAAATAATTACTCCGATTTTGCAGCGAAGGATCTCGGCGATTGTGATGCGGCACTCACCACCTGCGAATTATTAATAGCCCGAACAGGGAGCATTGTTATGAGCGCAGCCCAAAGCAGTGGCCGCACCGTCAGCGTGTATGCACCCGTTCATATCTGCATCGCATACACCAATCAATTGGTATTTGATATAAAAGAAGGGTTACAGTTATTAAAGGAGAAATTCCAGGATAATCTTCCTTCCCTGATCACCTTTGCCACCGGACCCAGCCGCACGGCAGACATAGAAAAATCACTCGTCGTTGGCGTTCACGGACCTAAAGAGGTCTATGTTTTCCTGGTAGATGAACAATTGCCCTAATCAAATTTTTTATTTCCTATTTTTACCCAATGCAAGTTTCGCCAGGTAAAAAAATATATTTTCTTTCCGATTTTCATCTCGGAGTTCCCGATCATGAAACAAGCATTGCCCGCGAAAAAAGAATCATCAGCTTTTTGGAAGCAATAAAAAAAGATGCTCAATCCATTTTTATAGTCGGTGACCTCTTCGATTTCTGGTATGAATACAGAAAAGTTGTTCCCAAGGGATTTGTGCGAATCCTAGGCACTCTGGCATCAATCACTGATTCCGGGATCGCGGTTTATTTTTTCTCCGGTAATCACGATATGTGGATGAAAGGATATTTTGAAACTGAACTAAATATTCCGGTTTATCATGAACCGAAGGTCTTTGAATGGAATAATAAAAAAATTTTCATCGGGCATGGAGATGGATTGGGGCCGGGAGATCATCGCTATAAATTCTTGAAAAAAGTCTTTCGAAATAAATTTTGCCAATGGCTATTTGGAATTCTGCCACCGGCAGCGGGAATGGGCATCGCCAATTATATGAGCCGCAGAAGCCGCGCAGTAACCGGACAAATTGATGACCTTTTTTTAGGCGAAGAAAAAGAATGGCTTATTGTTTTTTGCAAAGAAATCCTGCAAAAGGAACATTTTGATTATTTTATTTTTGGCCACCGCCATTTGCCGATAGATTTTTCATTAAATACCAACAGTCGTTATATCAATTTAGGGGATTGGATTCGTTATTGTACATATGCAGAGTTTGATGGAACGCAATTGTTGTTGAGATCCTTTTTGCCGGAAATGGAAAACAAGATTATCAGAAAATGATTCGATTAAAATTTTTTTTAACTGCCATCATGTTCGCGAGTTTTTTTGCGGCGGCTGCGCAATCAGAGTCATCTTTCACTTTGACCAGAACCATACAGGCAGATATTGCCGATTTTACCGTTGACAATCTCGGCAATATTTATCTTTTAAGTAAAGACAACCAACTTAAAAGATTAGATGTAAGAGGAGATTCCGCTGCCGTCTACAACGCAGTAACCAAATATGGAAATATTGTTTTTATTGATGTTACAAATCCTTTGAAAATATTACTGTACTATAAAGATTTTTCAACCATTGTTACCGTTGACCGTTTTTTGAACGTGCTTAATACAATTGATCTTCGCAGTCAGAATATCTTCCAGGTAAAAGCGATCGGACTTGCTTATGATAATAATGTCTGGATATTTGATGAACTCGATGCAAAATTAAAACGCATTGCCGATGATGGTTCACTAGTTGATCAAACAACAGATTTCCGGCAATTGTTTGATACCGTTCCCGATCCGACAACAATAATTGATCAGGGGGATTTTGTTTATTTATACGACACAGCACGCGGCGTTTATGTTTTTGATCATTACGGGAGTTTGAAGAATCACATCCAAATAAAGAACTGGCTTGACTTTACCGTAATCGACAAAAATTTATTGGGAAGAACAGAAACTTCTTTTCTGAAATACCAGTTAAATACACTGAACATCCAGGAACAGGTGATGAGCGATGCCTATCGAAATGCAATAAAAATAAAAATAATGCCCAGTTCCATTTACGTGCTGAAAAAGAATGTGCTGGAAATTTATTCGCGACCCTAAAACGCAACTACTCAACCAATGTGATAAATTTGCCGCAGAAGCTATTCATTTGAATGACGGTCATCATGCGTAGCTCTATTTCGCACTAAACACAAAAGTAGTGCGTCCCGAGGAGGAAGAGCAAAAAGCCGATGCCGGTATCAAAAAAAATAAACCATAGACTTTAATATGAACGATTTTTGGAACCAGTTTTTTTTTAGCAACCCTTTAAAAAAATATGCTTTTGTTGTTGGTACAATTCTATTGGCTCTTCTTTTAAAGAGAATCATTTCCAAATTGATAGCCCGCTTATTATTTCGATTGATACGCCGGGCGGGTACTGATATTGATAAGGATGCATTTGTGAAATTACTCACAGCACCCCTGGAGATTTTTTTGTTTGTCTTTGTTATCATCGCTTCACTGGATAAACTTCATTTTCCTGATGAACTTGATTTTGACATTTACGAAGTTTCTTCAAAAAAGATAACCCATGCGATCGCGGTAATAATCATGATCTGTTTGTTCATCTGGTTCTTATTGCGCACGCTTGATTTTGTCGCGTTATTGATAAAACAAAAAGCAAGCGCGGCAGGAGATATCAAGGAACATCAGCTCATTATTTTTTTCCGTGACTTTTTCAAAGTGATAATCGGCATTATCGGTATTTTGATGATATTGAATTTCGCCTTTGAATTTGACGTTACCAAACTGTGGACCGGACTTGGCATCGCAGGTGCCGCGCTTGCACTTGCTGCAAAGGAAAGCGTTGAAAATTTGATCGCTTCTTTCATCATTTTTTTTGATAAACCCTTTACGGCGGGCGATGTGGTGAAAGTGAATGGAATTACCGGAAATATTGAAAGGATTGGTTTGCGAAGTACACGCATCAGAACCGATCAAAAAACTTACGTAACCGTTCCCAACAAGCAAATGGTTGACAGCATCGTTGATAATCTTTCATTAAGAACTCAACGAAAAGCGGAAATAAGATTGGAAATAAGTTTGCTTACTGCCGCATCAACATCTGACGAGCTGGTAAACGGAATAAAAAATATTTTGAAGAAAAAGATCATTGATAGTTCTTCCGTCTTTTTGAATGATATCACTTCAAGGTCTTTTCTCATTAATGTTGATTTTTTTACCGCCCCGATTTCGCAGGACGATTTTAACGAGCTAAAAGAAAAAGTGAATCTTGAAATACTTTCTTTAATGGAAAAACTCAAAATAGAAATCGCCGGGGCAAATGCAGATGTGCGGGTTACCAATTCAAGCGCATAGTTTGGATCGCTTTAACTCAAAATCTCATCCCCATTTATCGATTCTTCATCATTAATTATTACTCCCCAGCATCTCTCTCAGTTTCATTACCAGTTCCGTTTTTGTGATAGGAACGCCCATAATTTTATTATAGCCTTTTGCATCAACAAAATACTGGTCACGAATGATTTTAATGAGTTGTCCATTATTGATTTCGGGGATCAATACCTGCTCATAATTTTTCAAAATCTCACCGAGATTTTTCGGAAACGGACGAATATAACGGAGATGTGCATGCGAAACTGCATAACCCTCATATTGCAATTCCGAAACTGCACTTTTAATAGCGCCGTAAGTGCTTCCCCATCCCAGTACCAGTAATTTTCCTTTTGCAGGACCGCTATCCAGTTTTTGCAGCGGGATATGATCGGCGATCTTATCTACTTTTTCTTGTCTTATTTTCACCATCAGCTGGTGGTTCTCCGGATCATAACTTACATTACCGGTAATATTTTGTTTTTCCAATCCGCCGATGCGATGTTCCAATCCCGGCGTTCCCGGAATTGCCCATGGACGAACTAATTTTTCATCGCGCAGATAAGGAAGAAATTTATCCTCCCCATCTCCCAATTCTTTTTTGAACTTCACTTCTATTGGCGGCAGATCTGCGCTGGCAGGAAATTTCCAGGGCTCAGCGCCGTTGGCAATATAACCATCACTCAAAAAAATCACCGGGGTCATGTGCTGCACTGCTATTCGCACAGCTTCATACACAGCACTAAAACAATCGCTCGGTGTCGATGCAGAAATTATTGGCATGGGGCATTCGCCATTTCTTCCATAATAAGCCTGTAACAGATCGCTTTGTTCTGTTTTCGTCGGTAGTCCAGTTGATGGTCCCCCGCGCTGAATATCACATATTAACAATGGAATCTCAAGTACCACTGCTAATCCCATCGCTTCTGCTTTTAAAGCCATTCCCGGGCCAGAAGTTGTTGTCACTCCAAGGGATCCGCCATAACTGGCACCGATAGCTGAACTTATTCCGGCAATTTCATCTTCGGCCTGGAATGTTCGTACGCCAAAATTCTTATACCGGCTCAAATCATGTAAAATATCAGAAGCCGGCGTGATCGGGTATGAGCCGAGAAATAATGGCAATCCACTTTTCTGCGAAGCTGCTATCAACCCATAAGCCAAAGCCTGGTTGCCCATAATGGAGCGATACGTTCCAGCTTCCAGTTTTGCTTTTTCAACCTTATATGTTGTAGTAAAAGTTTCGGTGGTATCGCCAAAATTGTACCCCGCATGAAGCGCTTTTATATTGCTTTCAAAAATTTCGGGTTTCTTGCTGAATTTTTCTTTTAGAAATTTTTCCGTGCTTTCCATGCTGCGGTTATACATCCAATATAAAAATCCAAGCACGAACATATTTTTTGCCCGGTCTTTTTCCTTCGTGCCGATCGTAAAATCTTTTAACGCTTCGCGTGTCATTTTCGTAACATCGATCTTTATCAATTCATAACCGTCCAGACTATTATCTTCCAGTGGATTTATTCCATCCGGATAATTTGCCAAACGTAAATTCTTCGAATCAAATCCTTCAATGTTGGCAATTATTTTTCCGCCTTTCTTCAATGTTTTCAAATTTGTTTTTAATGCGGCGGCATTCATAGCAACCAACACATCACATTCATCGCCGGGAGTAAAAATATGATCGCTCGAAAACCTAAGCTGATAGCCGCTTACGCCAGGCAGCGTTCCTTGCGGCGCTCGAATTTCGGCAGGAAAATCAGGAAATGTGGCGAGGTCAATGCCCATTAATGCGGTGTTATTCGTGAACTGGCTTCCCGTCAATTGCATACCATCACCTGAGTCGCCGGCAAACTTGATCACCACATCTTGCAATAATTGTTCTTTACGATTCACTATTTGAAAATTTTATCAAAGTTATGATATATGTGTTTTTGACAGATGATAATCGTCACTATTCACTTATATAAACGCATAATTATTGTTAAATGATGTAAAATTGATAAAATTTTGGCGCCAGCCGCCTTGATTTTATTTCGTGATACCGGCTTTTGTAATCATATCAAGCATCGTTGCGCTCCATTTCATTCGTCCATAATCCTGCTATCCAGTTCCGGTCTTAGGTTTAGAGCCCGGAGCTAAACCATCCTGATCAATTATCCATCGCTTTGTAAATGGCTTCCATTATCCCGCCGCGAACACTCAGGCTTGAAATTTTTCCATTATCGCTTGTTGGATTTACACGATTAGATAAGAAAATAAAAATCAGATTATATTTCGGATCTACCCATACACAAGTGCCTGTAAAGCCAGTGTGACCAAAAGTTTGCGGCGACGCGGAAATACAGGGATAGGGATCTTTTAAGGTCGCGTTATTTTTTTCGGGTTTATCGAAACCAAGTCCGCGACGACTGATATCGCTATGATAATCTGTAAAGAAATCCAAAGTAGATTTCTTATAAAATTGAATTCCATTCATCGTTCCGCCGTTCAACAACATCTGTTCAAGCACAGCCAAATCATAGGCGTCGCTGAACAGTCCTGCATGTCCGGCAACTCCCCCGAACATTGCTGAGCCCGGATCATGGACATCACCTCTTATCAATTGCTTTCTGAAAATTTGTTCATTTTCTGTTGGTGCAATTCTATCTAAAGGAAAAGAATTCCTCGGCTTGAATCCGGTGGTGTTCATGTACAACGGTTCATAAAAAGTTTTTTTCACATATTGATCCAGCGTTGTTCCGGTAATTGCTTCCACAATCTTTCCCATGAAAATAAAATCGTTATCGCTGTATATATATTTTTTCTGTGCCTCCACATTACTCGCCAAAATGCGGCTGTAAATAGTATCCAACCAATCGTTGCGCATGTACAAATTCTCTGCAACACGAATGCGGTGCGAGCTATCTTGCTTCCATGAATAGTATAATGGTTTGGGGTCTCCACCATGAAGGCTGTCAATCGTTTCTTTATAAAAAGGGATGAACGCTTTCAATCCTGCCTGGTGCAAAAGCACATCCCAGATTTTTAATGAATCTTTATTGGTGCCCCTCACCGACGGCAGGTAATCACCCAATGTTTTTTGAAGATCAAGTTTCCCTTCATCATACAATTTCATCACCGCCATCGTGGTGGCGCAAATCTTTGTAACGGAGGCCAGATCATAAATGGTTTCAGTATAGACCGGTTCCTTCTTTTCATACGTGAGATAGCCGAATGCCTTATCATAGATGATCCTGCCATTCTTGGCAACAAGCACGACGCAGCCGGGAAAAGCTTCTTTAGCAATCGCCGCTTTACAAATGGAATCTATCACCTGCAATTTGTCCGAATTGAATCCTTCGGAAGCGGCTGGAACAGTTGGTAATAATCCCCCCGCATTGATGATACCGGTGCCATACTTTAGATTGCTGCAAACGGTTACCGGCAATTTTCCTTTTGCCGAAAATTTCCCATTTAATAAATCTGCGGCAACATCCTGCGTGGTTTCATCATCTTCATAACAAGCGATCAAAGTTTTTGCCTCACAAAAGTTTTTTATGACATAAGGATTACCAAAGACGAGGGTCACTGTTTTATTTTGCCCCTGCAATTGTTTGAGCAACCAAAGTGAAGTACTATTGATCCCAAAATTATTTGCCGGAAAGCGGTTATAATTATGCAATCCGACAACAACCGCATCGTAACGGTTCTTCAGCAATTCCAGGATGGCTAAAGCTTTTAACGAATCCAGCGAATTATCGAAGTAATAGACATGGGCATTATAATCGATGCGCATACGTCGCGCAAATTCATTATCGCCCGCCAGTCCGATTCCAACATAAGCGATTTTCTTTTTGGGTGCAGCATGCAGCGGAAATATTGCTGCATCCTGGTTTTGCAATAATGTTATTGCATTTTCTGCAACCTGCCTGCGCATATCTTTCACCCCATTATTCAAATCTTCCGTTAAATGAAAAATATTCACCGGAGCGGAATTTGCCAACCCATATTTGTATTTTGCGTATAATATCTTTTTTACGTGCGCATTGATATCCTTCCATTTTATTTTACGTTCTTCAATCGCTTCTTTTATTTTCATGATGGCTGTATCCACGTTTCCGGGTAAACATAGCATATCATTACCCGCAATCAATGCCTGAACGGCAGCTTCTCCGCCAGGAAAATATTTTGCAACTCCTTTCATTTCCAATGCATCGGTGAAACTGATGCCATTGTATTTTAATTTTTTTCGAAGAAGTTTTGTTACATTTTTTTTCGAAATAGAAGTTGCCAGATTAGGCGTATTGTCAATATCAGGGATATACAAATGCGCGATCATCACACTGCCGATTCCTGCGTCGAATAGTTTTTTAAACGGATATAATTCAAGGGTGTCAAGCTGCTTCACCGATTTATTAATGAGCGGCAGATCAAAATGCGAATCAACAGAAACATCACCATGACCGGGGAAATGTTTCGCGCAAGCCATTACGCCCACATCCTGCAAACCTTTCATGTATTCCAATCCATACTGCGCAACCCTATATTTGTCCTCGCCAAAAGAACGATCATTGATAACAGGATTATCGGGATTATTATTAATATCCACTACAGGGGCGTAGTCAACGGTAATGCCTAACCGTTTACATTGCAGGCCAACCAATTTTCCATATTGATAGATCAATTCCGGGTTTTGAACTGCGCCAAGCATCATTTGTCGGGGCAGGCCTGCAACACTGTCCAGGCGCATGCCAACCCCATTTTCAGCATCGATGCAGATCATGATTGGTGTCTTGCTGATACTTTGAAAATGGTTAATGAATTCAGCTTGCGTGGCAGGTCCCCCTTGAAATAAACAGATGCCGCCGATATCATATTTCCGAACAGCGTCTTCAACCTCTTTATCGTAGAAAGTCACTTTCCTTGTGGACAGATCGATGGAGGATAATCGCACCACAATTAACTGCGCGATTTTTTGATCATTGCTTAATGATTTAAAAACACTGTCAACCCATTTGTCCGCAGAAAGATTTGATTTGAATTGCGCGGAAGAAGAAATTGAAACCATCATCAGCGCCAATAAGCCAAATACATTTTTCATATTGAATTTGTCCTTTTTCTTGCTAAAAAAGAACCAAAAATTTTGCACAGGCACCAGACGGCCATCAATGCATGTGGAATTTTATTTTCAAGCTGAGCCGTCAGATGTCTCCTGAACATTCTGTATACACGATTCATTTTTGCTGTTACAAGACGCTGAATATACACACGGAAGTGTAGCGCCGGAATGCAACATAGTAGCTTTGCCGCTGGTTACACAACAAAACTTTTACACACCTGTTCACTACAATCAATAAGCAGTAAATTGCACCACAAATTAAGACAGAATTGCCAGACATAATTCAACTATTACCAGATAACATTGCCAACCAGATCGCTGCGGGTGAAGTGATACAAAGACCGGCGAGCGCAGTAAAAGAGTTGCTTGAAAACGCCGTCGATGCAGGAGCGAGCGAAATTAAGCTGGTTATCAATGACGCAGGAAAATCGCTGATACAGGTCATAGATAACGGCAAAGGAATGAGTGAAACCGATGCCAGGATGTCGTTTGAGCGACATGCAACTTCCAAAATAAAAAATATTGAAGACCTTTTCCGGATCAAAACAATGGGCTTTCGTGGTGAAGCGCTTGCCTCAATTGCAGCCGTTGCCCAGGTGGAATTGAAGACAAAAAAAGCTGAGGATGAAACCGGAACTTATATTGAGATCGAAAATAGCGTTGTAAAAAAACAAGAGCTGATTGCTAGTGCGAACGGAACGAGCATCGCCATGAAAAATTTATTTTTTAGCGTGCCCGCAAGAAGGAATTTCTTGAAAAGTAATGCTGCAGAAATGCGACATATTGTGGATGAATTTATCCGCGTAGCTTTGTCGTTTCCTGAAATTTTCTTCTCGGTAATTAGTAACGGCCAGGAAATTTTTCATTTGGAGAAAGGAACACTGAAACAACGCATCGTTCAAATTCTGGGAGATAGTCTGAACGCAAAATTGGTTTCCGTTCATGAAAATACCGACTACATGAATATTTATGGGTTTGTCGGAAAACCGGAAGCAGCCAAAAAAACAAGAGGCGACCAGTATTTTTTTGTGAACAACCGCTTCATTAAAAGCGCATATCTGAATCATGCTGTAATGAGCGCCTACCAGGAAATGATCGCTGCTGACAGCTTTCCTTTGTATGTGTTGTTTGTTGATCTTGATCCTGCGCAGGTTGATATTAATGTTCATCCTACAAAACAGGAAATAAAATTTGAAGATGAAAAAATTGTCTATGCCTTTATACAGGCTGCGGTAAAACATTCACTCGCTCAATTCAGCATCACCCCCACTTTGGATTTCGATCTCGATCCTTCTATCCAGCAATTGGATGCAGTGAGTAAACCTTTTACTACCGAACAAAAAAACGAAACGGCATCTTCTTCCTTATATCAAACATTCACGCAAAAAAACCAGGCGCATTTTATTGAGCGGGATAATACCAGTGAGTTGAAACATTGGAGAGAATTTTATGAGCCCCGGATACCGGAGGCCGGAAGTCGGAACTTAGAAACGAGCAATGAACAATTAATAATCAATAATGACCAGATCTCGTCCCTCGGACTTCAGACCTCGGACTTTGGAATAACGATTCAACTGCACAACACCTATATTATTGCACAAAACAATCGTGGATTTATTTTGATCAATCAGCAATTGGCGCATGAAAGGATCTTGTATGAACGATATGTCGCTGCCTCTCACGGAAAAGCGATCGCCGCGCAAAGAAGTTTGTTCCCGGTAACATTACAACTTTCCACTCAGGATGCAATTTTATTGACCGATCTGATGAATGATTTAAATGATCTTGGATATCTGATAGAACCTTTTGGGAAAGATGCATTCATCGTACAGGGAACGCCTGCCGATGTTTTGGAAGGAAATGAAAAGTCTGCCATTGAAAACTTATTGGAGCAGTTCAAACATTTTAGCAGCGACATGAAATTTTCAAAACGCGAAAGATTGATCCGTTCATTGGCGTGGCAACATTCCATAAAGCCGGGAATTGCCCTTGCTGAAAAAGAAATGGAAACATTGATTGAAGAATTATTTAATTGCTCGCAGCCAAACATAGCGCCAAACGGCAACCCTACCTACATTGAGTTTAAAAAAGATTATCTGGAGAAATTATTTGGAAAATGATCCTCCTGCTTCTTATCACAGAAAAATTTAAAAAGATCAGTACTGCTGAATAAGAGATTTTAAAAACTCCCGCACGGTTTTGCGAATTGCTGAACCGCTTCCATGTTCATTATTGATCAGCACAGAAAAAATGAGTAAATGATTTTTTTGCGTGATGAGGTATCCGCTTAAACAAATCACACCCGACAGGCTTCCGGTCTTTGCATAAATATATCCGCTGTCCTGCTTGTAATAACTCCCCAACGTTCCATTACCTCCTGTAGGCAAAATTCTTTTCATTCTTTCCAAACTAAATTCGTCCTTCATTTTACTCAGGAGAAAGATAAAATCCTGAGGAGAAAATAAATTGTATCGACTCAACCCGCTTCCGTCTACCCAGACAGGTTTCTGCGGCAGATCTTTCAAATCGGTCTGTAATAAAGTGTCAATTATTTTCTTATCGTTGATAAAACCCAAAAATTCATTACTCGCCATCAATAATGTTTGCTCAGCAAAAAAATTATCACTTCTGTACATCATTGGCCTGAATAATGAATCAACAGGTTGCGAATGAAGCGTGTTGAATCGGGAGTGGTCAATGGTCAATGGCGAATGATTAATGAAAATATTTTTACTCACCGTATCCTTCAATAATTGTACGGCCGATTCCAAACCATGTGTAACAAAAGGCACATCCTGCTCTGCGTAATTTTCCCTGCCTTGCGTTAGATTGAAAATATTTTCGGAAAGATCTCTTTTTACAAAAAAATTTTTACCGCTGCTATCGGCAAAATTGACTTTCCAGTTCACATCCGGAATAGAAAAATTACTGATAGAACTATCTCCCTGTCTCGCCTGCACCCATTGAATAAAATTGCCGTAAACCGGCATGGCGCTGCGTTCGACCATATAATCGTCATTATAATCATCCCAACTCCATCCGGATCCCCATGCCTGTTCTTTCCAGTTTGCATCGGCGATGTAAATATTTTTATTCTTTAAGAAATCAACAACAGGTTGTTTTGCAAAATCGCGATGCAATAATGTTGGATCACCGGTTGGCATTACCAGGATGTCAGTGTCTCTTTTAATGTATCGTATACCAATCAAGGAATCGCCGAGATATTTCATGCCGGCGTATAATGAAAATAATTTTGTGTTGCTTGCGGGAACAAAAAATTTGTCTCCCTGATGATCATATAAAAAAGAATGGGAAGCAACGTCATAAACGCTAATGCCAACATGTGCGGATTCAAGATCTGTTTGCTTGAATATCAGCTGCTGTGCTTTTTTATCTATGAATCGGGATGAGGAGCAGCCATGCAACAAAACTGCAAGTGATAAAAAAAATAAAAGAGGAAAGTTCTTCATGCAAAATAAATTTCTGATCAAAACTACTCATTACTCTTCATCTACCCATTGCTGCGCATTTTTTTTCCGGTTATCTGAAAATTATTATTCATTAAACCTGAAGCTGTAACTTAGCAATCCTAAAAAAAATTTCATGAAAAGATTTGAAAGATATTTATTGCTTTTATTACTGGCCGTTGCTATTTTCAGTTTTATTCCCCCAAAGAAAAAAAATCGCAAATTCATTGACAAATCCAATATGGATCTCACCGTGAAAGCGGGCGATAATTTTTATGATTATGTGAACGGGAATTGGTTGAAAAATAACCCGATACCTGCATCAAAAACCCGGTGGGGAAGTTTTGACGAATTGCGCGAATTAAGTAGCCAGCGATTAAAAATAATTTTGGAAGAGGCTTCCGCAGGTACCGGTGGCGACAGGCTTCACCAAATGATCGGTGATTTTTATTTAAGTGGAATGGATAGCGTGGGTTTGGAGAAATTAGGATACGAGCCAATCAAGGCAGATTTGCAACGCATCGATGCCATTAATAGTATTGCAGGAATTTTAGACGAGATCACATATGATCGCACCCATAGTATCGGCGGTTCATTATTTGGTTTTGGTATTGGCCCCGATGATAAAAATGTTACGCAATATATCCCGCAAATTAATCAGGGGGGAACATCATTACCGGACAGGGATTATTATTTGAAAAGTGATAAGCGCAGCACAAAAATTCGCGATGCATACTCCAAGCATTTAAAAAATATGTTTATGCTGATCGGTGAAGGTCAGACCGCAGCTGAATCTCACGCAGATGCCGTGATGCGTATTGAAACCGCATTGGCAAAAGCGCAACTGAGCCGCGTTGAAATGCGTGATCCCGATAAAACTTATAATAAATTTTCTGTAAAAGATTTCTCTTCCATAACACCCTCACTTAACTGGAAAGAATTATTGATAAAATTCCAGGTAAATGGAGCCGATAGCATTCTCACCAACAATCCTTCTTTTTTTAAAACTGCAGATCTTTTATTGTCAGCGTTATCAATCCAAGATTGGAAAACCTATTTGAAATGGAAAGTGCTGAGTAACGCTTCACCCTATTTGAATGATGCTTTTGTTAAAGAAGATTTTTCATTTACCCAGGTATTGAGCGGCCAAAAAGAGCAAACACCTCGCTGGCAACGCATGAGCGGTCTGATAGACAGACAACTCGGCGACCTGCTTGGCCAGTTATATGTTGCAAAATACTTTAAACCCGAAGCAAAACAACGCATGCAGGATCTGGTAAATAATATGATACAAACTTTTTCTGAGAGAATAAAAAATTTGGATTGGATGAGCGCCGAAACAAAGACACGGGCTTTGGAAAAATTAAATGCCATCGTAAAAAAAATTGCTTATCCTGATAAATGGAAAACCTATGATGGCGTTTCCATCAACAAGAATGACCTGCTTGGTAACGTCCGCCATTGCGGCATTTGGGCGTATGATGATATGGTGAACAGGTTTGGAAAACCAGTTGATAAGACACGTTGGGGAATGACCCCACCAACAATCAATGCTTCGTACAGTCCTCAAAATAATGACATTACATTCCCTGCCGGCATTTTACAATTTCCATTTTTTGATTTTGATGCAGATGACGCATTGAACTATGGTGGGATTGCAGCCGTTATTGGTCATGAAATGACCCATGGTTTTGATGATGAAGGCCGCAAATTTGGAGCTGATGGTAATTTGAAAGATTGGTGGACCAAAGATGACGCGGCAAAATTTACCAAAAAAGCCAATGAAGTTGTTGACCAATATAACGCATTTACAGTTTTAGATACATTACATGTAAATGGGAAATTAACGCTCGGCGAAAATTTAGCTGACCTTGGCGGTTTGTCAATTGCCTTCGAAGCATTCACCAAAACCCAACAATTCAAACAAGGAAAAAAGATCGATGGTTTCACTCCTGCTCAACGTTTTTTTATTAACTGGGCGCAGATTTGGAGAAATAATATTTTGCCGGAGACAGCAGCGCAACTGATCTTGACCGATCCACATTCGCCGGGAATGTATCGCGCTAATGCGCCCATTACCAATATCGATGCCTGGTATGATGCTTTCAATGTAAAGCAGGGAGATAAAATGTTCAAGCCAAAAAATGAGCGGACGAAAATCTGGTAATTAATTGACAATGGATAATAAATGATAATTGGCATTTATCCATTTTCAATTACCTCATACCCGTTCCTGCGCGCGCAACCATCTTTCCGGGATTTCATTACTGCTTGCAAGCAGATAATCTTTGTAAGAGCAGGCAATATATTTTTTATCCGGCAGCTGCATCCACCAGCGATTTGTTTTTCTGCTTTGTAAAAAAGTGGTCTGCACTTCTGCAAATGCAGTATGATATTCTACAAATGAATCTTTTTCATCCAGGGAAGACTCACGCCGGCCGCGGCTTTTGCCATCGATCAAATACCAAAGCATGTGACTGATCTGTTTTGCGGTTAAATGATTAATGTCTTTTTCCGGAATGTATCCGTAAATGCCAACAGTATTTACATTCGGACTTAATCCTGCAAAACGCAATAAGGCACAAGCTTCTTCGCCGGTAAAGCCATTCGGTGAAAGATCATTTGCCGGGGCAAATGAATTGGCAATCGCAGAAATATCAAAACTAAATAAAGATGAATTTCTGATCACCGGTTCCATCTCATCGATATTTTCTTTTACATTGCCGGCGCGAAAACAATCAAAGCGAAGCTTATCCATCGTTTCCAGCATATGCGGATGCACATAATAACTTTGAAAACCGATGTGATTATAATGACGGATATAATTGGGTTCGCTGGTAAGCATCTCCATCAAAAAATTGTCGCTTCTGTTACAGGAATCAATATTCAGATCGATCAATGCATCAATACAGACCGCTTCAATGACATTTCGTTTGTCAACATACATATTATATTGCGCCAAGGTCAGATCATGCGAACCGCCCAGTATCACAATGGTCACGGCGTGATCGGATAATTCTTTCAGCACGGTCTTCAGTGCAGCGTAAGTATCCTGCAAACTTGCCCCGCTTTTAATATTTCCCGCATCAGCGATCCGGACATCTTTATGCCAATAAAAAAGTTGATAGAATTGCTCCCGAATAGCATCCGGTGCAGCTTTGCCACTATGGGCATTATCCGTTCCCCGCACTTCGCCACAGCCGATGATAATAATATCCTTTTCATACAAATCCGGGAATTCCTCTTCATATATTTCAATGTGTTTGCCAATTTGCCCATCAGCATATTCTTTTCTTATCAGTTTCCTTTGCATCTGAACCGGCTCTAGAAAATCCTGCAGACTATGAAAATCACTCATGAAATCTTATTTACAACAAACTTAGATTAAAAACGAACTCGCTGTTAAACAGGGTTATTCACATACCTTGAAAACACAAGCTTACTTAAGAAGAAGAAAAATATTATTTACCGGGGGATTTTATTACCCTAATGCATCGTTGCGTCATTCAGTTGAACTGCAAAATTATATTCAGCTTTAGTTTTTTAAAACTGTTTTCACGTCTTGTCCATCCCTGATTTCTTCATTCGCATTCTTTATGAGCACATCGTGAAGAGATAGATCGCCAAAAATTTCCTGTTTTCCTTCAGCAGTTCTTCCCATTTGCACTTTGACCCATTGTGCTTTATTGTTTATCACTTTGATAACAAAAGGTTTGACCGTTGAATTTACAACTGCTGTTTTCGGAACAATAAAAGTATTGGCATTGCCATTGAGCGGGACATCAACTTCAGCGATCATCCCTGGAAGTAATTTCTTATCATTATTTATCACATCCATTTCTGTTCTTTGCGAACGCAACTTTGTATCCAGTGCCCCCGCAAGTCTTGATACATTTGCTTTGAAAAACTGATTGGGCAAGCCTTTCACGGTAAAGCGTACTGAACTTTTTCCATTCAAATAACTTGCATAAGCCTCAGGTACACTTATTACCAAACGCAATTTTTTTTGTTCCTGCAAAGTAAAGATCGGCAAATCAGAACCCTTTCCTGAAGGGCCGACATACGCTCCCGCACTCACATTACGCGCGCTGATAACGCCATTAAAGGGAGCGCGTATCTCCAGATAATTCTTTGTATCTGCTATTTCGCGATAAGCTGCTTTTTCAGCTTCGAGTTGCGCTTCATCTGATTTTTGTTTTGCCAACGCAATTTCTAGATCATTCGGAGACACTGTTCCCGGTGTTTTGCTCGTCTCCAAGAGTCTGTCGTAAGTCGCTTTGCTTGCGATGTAAACAGCTTCCTGCGATTTTAATTTTGATTCAGCAGCTGCTAATTGAGAATTGATCTCAGGCGCTTCCATTACAGCAAGCAACTGACCTGTTCTTACTTCACTGCCAACATCAACCAAAAGCCTTTTTATAAAGCTGTTAACTTTTGCATACAGGTCTACTTGTTGGTAACTCACCAGTTCTCCCGGGACTTGCAAAGAAGAATTCAATTGTCCGTTTTGCAAATTGAATGTTTCTAATGCAGCCGGTTCAACAACTTCGGTTTTCTTATCCGTGGCTTCTTCTTTAGCGCTTGAGGTTCCGCAACTTTCCATTCCTGCAATAAATATCATTACTGCTACAAAACTTCCCGCAGCGCTGCATTTCAATAAACATTTCATCTTTTATCTTTTAAATATTTTAAGATCTTTTTATTTTAATTTCCGGCAGGCGATTCCTTAACATCATCATACAAGGATGCGATGTAATGAATGCTTTCCTTATCTTCCGGATCCAGAGAAACAGATTGTGTACTTGCTTTCCCCTGCACCCAAGCAAACACCATTGGCAAAATTAACAATGCCGCAAAGGTAGAAGCTATCAATCCACCAATTACGGCGCGGCCTAAGGGCGCTGACTGATCGCCCGCTTCGCCAATTCCCGAAGCCATCGGAATCATGCCAACAACCATTGCAACGCTGGTCATAATAATGGGCCGGATGCGAACGGCAGCGGCCTGTCTTGCGGCTAATAAAGCATTTCCATTTTTCATTCTTAATTCCTCCGCATTGGTCACCAGCAAAACTGAATTCGAGATAGAAACACCAACGGACATGATGATGCCCATATATGATTGCAAATTGAGCGTTGAACCGGTAAGTAATAATAATCCAAGTGAACCCACTAACACAGCGGGCACGGTACAAAGCACAACCAACGAAACTTTGAAGGATTGAAAATTTGCAGCAAGCATCAAAAATATCACGATGATCGCTACCAATAATCCGGATTGAAGGCTACTCAGGGTATCTGTCAAAACCGGAGATAATCCGCGTGTCTCAATGGCCAATCCGCGAGGCAATTCCCCGATTGATTTGATCGCCTTGTCAACATCTCGTGTTGCTGTGCCCAAATCTTTTTTAAATAAACTTGCCGTAACCGATAAGACAGGCACTGCGCCGATATTATCATCCTCACCATAAATACTATCAACGCTGATATTGGCAACATCGCCAACCACAGGTCGGGATTGATTCGGATTGACCGGAATTTCGCTGACATCCTGAATACTCGTCATTTCATTTTCAGGAATTTCAACCTGCACATTGTAACCCAACCCGATTTTCTGATCGAGCCAGATATTTTTTTCGGTAAATCGCGATGAAGAAGTGGCAGCAACCAGGGAACGGGAAATATCATTCACATTTGCACCTAGTTGTGCCGCACGCACCCTGTCGATATCCACTTTGAGCGCAGGATAATGGATCGCCTGACCTAACTGCACATCGCGCAAATAAGAAATTTGTTTCAGTTTATCAATCACTTTATAAGCATACTCTTCATTTTGCTTTTTATTTTTACCGATGATTTTTACTTCAACCGGCGTTGGAGAACCCTGGCTTAAAATTTTATCAGTGAGCTCAATGGGTTCAAAAGACAATTTTACATTGGGCAATTTTTCTTTCATTTTTTCTCTGAACTTATCTTTCAAATCATCCATATTGGTCTTATAACCTTCTTTCAAAGCCACTTGCAACACAGCTTCTTGGGGACCAGCCATAAAAAGATAAATAGGATTTGTTGAAAATGTTGAACCGTGCATACCCACCATGGCTGAAGTGATCGAAATATTTTCTTTCCCAACAAGATCATTCAAGGTTGCTAATGTTTTCAGCACATCTTGTTCGGTTTTTTCTATACGCGTACCATCCTCATCGCGCAAGCGAACCTGGAATTGTCCCACATTTGATTTTGGAAGAACATCTTTCCCGATAATCCCCAATAAAAACACGGCCAGCACAAGTCCTCCAATTATATAGGCAATTACAATCGGCTTTCTGAACGGAATGACCTTATTCATCTGATGCGCATACAACAATCTGAATTTATCAAAACCCTTTATTTTTTTCTTCTCCGATTTTTGCGACAATAATAAATCACGTTGCTGCCAGGTATCTTTTTCAGACTCTTTTGGAATACCGGATTCCATAAAAGCGATATCATCGGCCGTCCGTCCTTTCTTAAAAAAATTCTTCATCCCTTTTTTAGCTTTATTAATCGGGTGATGTTCTTTCATCATCCAGTTCGCTAGAACAGGAACAAGTGTTTGGGCCATTAAATAAGAAGTGATCATCGAAAACCCGATAGCCAATGCAAGTGGCAGGAACAGGGAACCCGGAATTCCACCCATTGTAAATGCAGGAGCAAACACAGCGAGTATACAAAACAGAATGAGCAATTTTGAAAATGCAATCTCTTTACACGCATCCCAAATGGCAAGCGCCTTTGGCTTGCCCATATCCATATGCTGGTGAATGTTCTCAATGGTCACAGTACTCTCATCAACCAAAATCCCGATGGCAAGAGCAAGTCCGCTCAAGGTCATAATGTTGATGGTTTGATTGAATAAAGTAAGAAACAACACACCGGAAATAATACAAGTGGGAATAGTGAGAATGACAATCAGTGCACCGCGGGCATCTCCGAGAAATAATAACACCATTAATCCCGTTAAGATGGCGCCTACCGCCCCTTCGCTCAATAAACTTTTTACTGCATTGATCACATAGGTTGATTGATCAAACTCGAACGTAAGTTTTACATCTTCGGGCAGTAATGACTGAAAACGGGGAATTGCTTTTTTTAAACCCTGCACCACATCCCAGGTTGACGCTGATGATGATTTGGTGATCGGCATATAAACAGAACGTTTCCCGTTCACCAAAACAAAACCTGTCGTAACATCTGCACCATCTTCAACGGTAGCTACATCTTTTAAATATAGATTTTGCACGCCACCTGTATAGATCGGAATATTTTCAAAATCTTTTACCTCTTTGATATTGGTGTTTGCCGGAGTAAAATAATTCTTGTCCCCGATCCTTACCGTTCCGGCAGGCGTCGATTGGTTATTAATGCGCAGTGCCGTAACCAACTGATCGGGAGTGAGATTATGCTCGCGCATCAATGCAGGATCTGCTTTGATCACGATCGTTCTGGCATTACCACCAAAAGGCGCTGAAGAAACCAGGCCGGGAATAGAAGTGAAATTTGCTCTTACATACACATTTCCCAAGTCCTGCAATTCATTGTTGGTTCTTTTTGGGCTGCTTAAAATCAATTGTCCAACCGGTAATGTCGAGGCATCGAAACGAATGATAAATGGCGGATTTGTCCCTGGCGGGAAAATTGTTTGTGCACGATTACTGAAAGCAGAAACTTCTGCTGCAGCCTGGGCCATATTGGTGCCGGGATAAAAAGTGAGCTTCATTAATGTCAGCCCCTGTATATTCTGCGTTTCAATGCTTCTCACGCCGGCCACATACAACATCAGGTTCACGTAGTTCTTTCCAAAATATCCTTCCATCTGATCTGGGGTAAAACCACCATATGGATGCGAGAGATAGATCACCGGAAGATCCATGTTTGGAAAAATGTCAATCTTCGCCGTGACAACTGCTTTAACACCAAAGAAAAATAATCCCGCTACAAGAACAAGAATACTTATTGGTTTTCGTAATGCCGTTCTGATTAAGCCCATAGTTATATTTTTTGTGAGTAGTGAATGGTGAGCGTTAGTAAATGGCTCACGCTCATTCCCTATTTCACCTGCTTCATAAACAGATCAAAATCTCCGCTCGCTGCTGATTTCAACAGCAAGGCCTGCCATATATTGATGTATGCAACACTCAAATCAATTTCTGCCTTATTTAAATTGTAAAGCGCTTGCTGCACATCAACAATATTTGTCAGTCCATTCTTATATAAGACTGCTTTTTGCAAATAGGCGTCCGAAGCGGCTTTATACTCAATGGGAACTTCCTGCAGACTTTTCCTTGCATTTTCAATTTGCTGATCGCTTAATAACAACTGATCTTTCAGTTGTGTGCTTACCAAATCATATTCATTTTGATAAGCAGCAGTAACAAACTGCTGTGCGCGCACTTGTTGTTTTATCTTAGCAAGACTGACAATATTCCAGCCAATGCCGACTCCAAATAAATAATTATACCGATTCGGATTAATGCCATCAAAATAATTTTTTGAATAATTGGCAGAGGACAGTGGTGTGTAATTGTAATCAAAGCCCGACCCCTTCCCCTGGAAGGTGCCAAATAAATTCAACCCGGGATTGATACTTTTCTGCAAATATTTTTCTGTTGAGGAACTCAGGACAATGCGATCCTTATAAAACTGCACCTGCGGATTATCGGCAACAGCAAAATTGGTACTAAACGCAGAAGGCGAGTTGGCGAAAAAATTTGTATCCAAATTGAAGACCGTTGGCGGAATATTTATCAATTGACACAATAGATTTCTTTGTTGCTGTTCGCTGTTGATTGCCTGGATCAAGGTAAGTTTTGCAGATGAAACATCTGAGTTTGCAATGGAAGAATCAACGCCGGCGTTCAGTCCGGACCTTGTTCTGGCAATAACGGTTTGCTGAACGAAAACGGTTCTGTCCAGATTCGATTGCGCATTTTGGACAAATCGCTGCGTGATCAATAAGTTCAGGTAAGCACCAGCGATCTTCACACCCTGCACAAATTTCTCTTGGGTAAGATCGGCTGAATCGAGCAACAATTGCTTATTTGCTGTTTCTATTTTTGATTTCAATCTGCCGAAAGAGACAAATTCCCAATTGGTATTAATAAGGTAGATCGAGCCGAATGCGGCATTCCAATTCTGACTTGAATAAGTTGGACCTGATGAACCAATCGTGCTTGCGCCGGCCATTGAACTGTAAGCACCAAACTGGCCGTTGATCGTTCCGTATGCCTGCTGAATGGATGCAGTAACATCAGGCAAGTATTGATTTCTGGCGTTTTGAACCAATGCGGATGATGCATTTACATAATTACGTTTTGCCTGGATGCTTTGATAATTGGATAATCCTGTTTTGATAGCATCTGATAAGTTTAGCGGAACAGTTTGCGCGGTAGAGACACATACAACTAACATGAATGCATATCCTAAAAAAAATACCCTTGCCAATAAAAGTTTTCTCATTAGAATTTGTTTCTGATAAAGTCTTTAGATCTGAAAAAAATCAGATTCACCACTATTTTAAAAAAATTAGAACAATATTTTCAGCGCTTTTAACGCATTATCAATTGGCGAAAGCTCACGATAAACCTGGCATTGCACGGTTGCGCCATCAAACAACAAAAAAATGGCGTTGGCAAAATCATTCACGGAATTGCCGGGAATTCTTCTCAACTTCTTTACTTCATCAATAAAAAACTGGCGCTGCTTTTCCTTATTTAGGATAGCCTGTTTGTTTATTTTTGCGCTGCGTTGCGGCATTTCAGCGATGATGCGAATGTAGCTGCATCCGCTGAAATCATTGTCCAGCAAGTATTCTGAACGACATTCGAAACATTTGATAATCCGCTCTTTGGGATCAGTAATCCCCTCCAGAAATTTGGTGAGCATCGCCAGCCAGCGCTCGTATCTGCGCTTCAAATAAGCTACGCAGAGATCCTCTTTGGAAGGAAAGTGATAATATAAACTCGCTTTTGCAACGCCGGCTTCTTCAATGATCTGGTTAATTCCGGTGAGGTTATACCCCTGTTTATAAAATAATCTGTCGGCGGTGGAAACAATTTGTTCTCGCACCGACGTGTCTGCAGTAATCATGGCATAAAAATAAAATAGTCAGACAAGTTTGTCTGATTATTTTTTATCAACCGGTTTTATTAAGGATGAATGGGGAAATAAAAATGCTATTTAAAATGATTATACTCTTCGTCCGTTACCCTTTGCAACCACTCAACTATCCCCTTTTGCGCGTTCGGATTAATGGCAATATGAGTAAACGCGCTGTCCGGAGATGCGCCATGCCAATGCACAACACCAGGAAGAATTTTTACCACATCGCCTTTATGAAGTAACCGGATCGGTTTACCCTTTTCCTGGTAATAGCCAACGCCGTCTGTTGCAATTAATATCTGCCCTCCGGGATGTGTATGCCAATTATTTCTTGCACCTGCCTCAAAAACAACATTTCCTATCTGACAATTTAACCCTGCATCAGCAGCCACCAACATTTTCACCCATGTCATCCCGGTAAAATAATCCGGTGATGCTTTATCCCCTTGTGGAAAAATGGGGCTATTATTTTCACGTGTATCCATGAACTCTATGATTTTACAATCCAGTTGTTTTTTCCAATTCTTCAGGGTAACGGTTACCCACGACTTTGATTTCTTCTAATGCCGAATCAATTTCCTTTAATTCCTGAGATGTCAAGGTGATGTTCGTTGCAGCGATATTTTCTTCCAAACGATGCAATTTTGTTGTACCGGGAATTGGAACGATCCATGGCTTTTGTAATAATAACCATGCAAGCGCTATCTGCGCGGGCGTCGCATTTTTCTGTGCTGCGATTTTGCCGAGAAGATCGATCAGTCCCTGGTTTGCCTTCAAAGCTTCAGTGGTAAAGCGTGGAAGGATATTACGAAAATCGTTGCTTTCAAATTTAGTGGTCTCATTCATCTTGCCGGTTAAAAAACCTTTGCCCAGCGGGCTGAATGGAACAAATCCAATTCCAAGTTCTTCAAGTGTCGGAATGATGACGTCTTCGGGAGTCCTAGTCCACAATGAATATTCGCTCTGTAATGCGGCAACGGGTTGTACTGCATGTGCCCGGCGAATGGTATTTGCGCCTGCTTCAGACAAACCAAAATGTTTGACCTTCCCTTCTTGAATCAGCTCTTTAACTGTTCCTGCTACATCTTCAATCGGCACATTCGGATCCACACGATGCTGATAAAAAAGATCGATAACATTTGTTCTTAATCTTTTCAATGAATCTTCTGCCGCGCGTCTTATATTTTCAGGACGACTATTTGTGCCAACTGATTTTCCATTCTGAATGTTAAAACCAAATTTCGTAGCTATTACCACCTCATGGCGAAATGGAATTAAAGCTTCACCAACGAGTTCCTCGTTTGTATATGGTCCGTACACTTCAGCAGTATCAAAGAAATTAACTCCTTTTTCTATTGCTTTGTGAATAAGGTCAATCATATCTTTTTTTTCAGGATAAGGTGGAAAAGCAAAACTCATTCCCATACAGCCTAAACCTAATGCGGAAACTTCAAGCCCATTGTTTCCTAATTTTCTTTTTTCCATGATTTTTTATTTTTTTTAATATTATTTTGTTCCTGTCAGATCACTATTTCAGTTTCGATCCCATCCCAATAGGAACCACATCAATAAGCTCAAGGGATTTCACCATATCTTTTGTGGCATCCTTATATTTTTTAAAATGTGGCGTTTGCCGATGCGCCATATAAGCACTGTCGCTGGCGTAAACTTCTAATATGGTAATATGCGTTTGATTTTCTTTTTCATAGACAGCGTTGTATAGAAGAACACCAGGTTCTGCAATAAGAGCAGATTCCATTTGCTCTTTCAATGCTGCTTTATATTTTTCCAATTGCGAGGAATCAATTACCAGTTTTGCCATGCGCACCATTTGTTTATTTCCTTGCGCTGCAATTTTACCATTAACACAAATAATATTATTGATGTGAGGAAAATGAATATCGATAACCTGTTTTTATAAAATTTCATTCCTGTGATTTTAATATTAATTAAGCAACCTGTATTCATTAGGAGATTGACCGACACGCTGTTTGAACAATCGTGTAAAATGCTGCGGATATTTAAATCCCATTTCATAGGCGATCTCACTGATTGATTTGCTGATATCAAAAACCTTTTCTTTCGCCAGGTCTATCACTTTTTCCTGGATAAATTCTTGCGCAGATTTTCCTGTTTCTTTTTTTATCAAATCGCCGAAATAATTTGGTGATAAGTTCAGTTGCCCGGCGCAATAGGCAACAGACGCCAACCCTAAGGTTTTTGGCTTATCGGATTTAAAATAATCATCGAGCAATTCTTCAAACTTTACCAATACATCTTTGTGAATATTATCGCGTGTGATAAATTGTCTGTCATAAAAACGAACGCAATAATTCAGGAACAATTCGATATTACTAACGATCAGGTTCTTGCTGTGCTTATCAATGGCATGCTCCAATTCGTATTGTATCTTATTGAAACATTCAACCACCACTTGCCTTTCGCGTTCAGAAATATGCAGCGCCTCATTTACATCGTAAGAGAAAAAATTATAATCTTTAATATTTTTCCCCAAAGAAGTTCCATGAATTAGATCGGGATGAAATGCAAGAGCCCAGCCTTTCGGCTGAACGGCTTGCGTGCCGTAATCAACTCCATACACTTGCTGTGGTGCAATAAAAACCAGTGTCCCTTCCTCGTAATCATAATTGTTCCTGCCATATTTCAGTTCTCCACACTTTATTTCCTTCAAAAAAACTATATACAAGCCTGAAACAAAACGAACCGGATGCAAGGGTTTTGATTTTGACTGATCCAAAACAGTAACCAACGGGTGCAGCGTTTCCTGGCCTCTCTGTGAGTTGAACTGTGAAACACTATTAACCTTTACGATTTTGTCCATGATGTATAGATTCAGAAATCAAAATTAGTGTAAGTATTTAACCTGTTCCGTGTTTACCCGCTCAATCAGTAATAATGGTAAGCAATAAAGTAATCCGTATAAGAATTGGCAAAAAACAAAAGGCGTCTTTCGCTTGGTAATAGGTAAAAAGAGAAGAAAATTGCGAATAAAATAGCAAGAACGGATTGCTGAAAATATTTTATCGCCATTGATGAGGAATAGGGTCTACCATAAACTCAATTCACCCGGTAAAACTTTTGATTTCAGGAAAACTCGTACCCGATATCGGTGCGATAATAAATGCCATCGTAATCAATATCTTCTTTTAAAATCTCAAGGGATCGAGCAGCAGCTTCTGCAATATTTTTTCCATAAGAGGTAACACACAATACACGTCCGCCACTGGTTACAATTCTTTTTTCACTGTTTTCTGCAGTGCCTGCCTGAAAAACCAAGGAATCTTTTCCATAGTTTTTTTTGAGCCCGTATATTTCATACCCTTTTTCATAGGTGACCGGGTAGCCTCTGCTCACGGCCATCACCGTTGCGGCAGAACGCTTATCAACACTCAGTTTTACCTGGTCCAATTCCTGATTCGATGTGGCAATAAATAATCCAACCAGATCATTTTCCAATCGCGGTATAACCACTTCTGTTTCCGGATCACCAAGCCTGCAATTATATTCAATTACATAAGGCTCTCCATCAACATTGATCAATCCGATAAAAATAAATCCTTTGTAATCTATTTCTTCTTCATGCAATCCGTCAATGGTGGGTTTGATGATCCTTGTTTCGACCTTTTGCATAAAGCTTCCTGTTGCAAAAGGTACCGGGCTTACTGCGCCCATTCCGCCGGTGTTTAAACCGGTGTCACCCTCTCCGATACGTTTATAATCCTTGGCTTCCGGAAGCAATAAATAATTTTTGCCGTCTGTTAATACAAATATGCTCAATTCAATTCCGGTAAGAAATTCTTCTACTACAATTTTTTTCCCCGCATCGCCAAATTTATTCTGTTGTAACATCAATTCATATTCGGCAATGGCTTCAATATGATTTTGACAGATCATCACCCCTTTTCCCGCTGCTAATCCATCTGCTTTTAGTACAATTGGTAATGTATGATCTTTTAGAAAAGATATCCCTTCCTCATAATTCGTATTATCGAATTGTTTGTAAGACGCGGTAGGAATGTTGTGCCGAAGCATAAATTCCTTTGCGAAGGACTTGCTGCCTTCCAATCGTGCGCCACTTTTTGATGGTCCGATAAAATAGATTTTCTGTAATTCTTCTTTCGATTTGAAATGATCGCACAATCCATTCACCAATGGTTCTTCCGGACCAACCACGACCATTTCAATTTTTTTATCAATACAGAATTTTTCTATTGCAAGAAAATCGGTGATGTCAATATCAACATTAATACCGCATTGAGCGGTACCTGCATTGCCCGGAGCTATAAACAAAGGGTTGGCCCAAACACTTTGATTGAGTTTCCAGGCAAGCGCGTGTTCTCTACCACCAGAACCTAATAACAAAATATTCATAAGCGTTATTCAGTTACAAAATTCAAGTTTCAAAACTCAAAATCAAAATGTTTTTTATGACTGGTAATATGATGTATTTATAGCTTTATGAAATTTTATCTGTATTTTACAAAGTAAAGTTTTTGCTCCAACTCAAACGATAAACCTAAACTGTATGAGTCAATCTCTTCCTGAAAAAGGACATCCCAAAGGACTATATATTTTATTTGCAACTGAAATGTGGGAGCGATTCAATTACTATGGCATGCGCGCCATCTTGATCTTGTTCATGACCAAGGCCCTTTTATTCGAACATGCTTTTGCATCCAATCTTTACGGAAGTTATACCAGCCTTGTTTATTTAACGCCCTTGCTCGGAGGTTATATTGCTGACAGGTTTTGGGGAAATCATCGCTCAATAATCTGGGGCGGACTGGTTATGGCAATTGGTGAATTTATTTTATTTTTTTGCAGTTCATTATACCAAAGCGCACCTCAATTATCAGGTCTTTTATTTTATACAGGTCTGGGGTTTATGATCGCCGGCAATGGCTTTTTTAAGCCCAACATTTCTTCGATGGTTGGGCAACTCTATCCAAAAGGGGACAGACGAATTGACGCGGCTTACACCATTTTTTATATGGGCATCAATACCGGCGGCGCGATCGGTCCTTTTATTTGTGGATTGGTTGGAGATACCGGCAACCCCGCAGATTTCAAATGGTCGTTTTTAGCTGGTGGCATCGCGATGTGTTTGAGCGTTATTGTGCAAACTGTTTTTCACCATAAATATGTTGTCGATCCAGATAATAAGGTCTTGGGATTGACTCCGAAAGATGCACCTAAAGCTTTCAGCAAGCAGGCTTTTATAATAATTGGATTGCTTTTATTTTCCTTGGTAACAATTGGTCTATTATATCTTGATGCAAAAGTTGTTGGCTATCTCACTTACCTGCTTGCAGCATGCGTAGTTTTTATTGCTGCGATGATATTTGGAGACAAAACATTATCCGGAATAGAAAAACAGCGCATTGGGGTAATATTTATCGTTTCATTTTTCGTGGTTTTTTTCTGGAGCGCATTTGAACAGGCAGGTGCATCATTAACCTTTTTTGCAGACGCGCAAACCGACAGAAGCGTTGGATGGCATATTCCTTTATGGCTTATAATGTCGCTTTCCGCTTTATTGCTTTATTATATTTTCACATTGTATAAAAAAACACAGAGAAATTTATCTGGTGAATTTCATAAACAATTGCGGGGCACTGTGTATTTTCTTTTGTTTATCTTTTCCGGAGGCATAATTGCTGCAAATATTTACCTATTGGCAGCCGGGAATTCATCCATGTATTTAAAAGAAATTCCTGCAAGCTGGTTTCAATCGCTCAATTCAATATTTGTTGTAAGCTTCGCGCCATTCTTTGCGTGGCTATGGTTAAAGCTGGGAAAGTGGGAACCATCATCACCAACAAAAATGGCATTTGGATTATTGTTTTTATCTCTTGGCTATTTATGGATCGCTTTTGGAGTCAATAATGTTTCTCCCGGAATTAAAGTAAGCATGATATGGCTAACCGGAATGTATGCACTGCATACCTGTGGTGAATTATGCTTGTCTCCAATCGGATTATCTCTGGTAAATAAATTGGCGCCTTTTAAATTTGCTTCATTATTGATGGCTGTTTGGTTTTTGGCAAATGCGGCAGCAAACAAACTCGCAGGGGTCTTAAGTGCGTTATATCCTGAAGGTGGAAAAACGACTGTTGCTCTTGGTTACCACATGAACAGTCAGCATGATTTTTTTATGATGTTCGTTTTTACCGCAGGAGCAGCTTCATTAATATTATTCCTGCTTACAAAAAAATTGCAGAAGATGATGCATCAGTAATAGTTGCTTAACGATGAAGACTATTTACTAAATCCAACCATCTGGTGCAACTGAGTAGGGTTGTAAATATATCCGCCTTTAATAACCGTACTAACCTTTCTGATATTGCTGATGCTCTGCAATGGATTGGCATCATCAATAATGATGTCGGCAATTTTTCCTTCTTCAATTGAACCATATTGTTTATCAACCTTCATTACCGTTGCAGGAGTAATTGTAGCTGTTTGTAAAGCTTCTGCAGGAGTAAGTCCGGCATCAACATATAATTCCAATTCGCGATAAACACTAAAACCCGGAAAGCCCTGATCGGTTCCGGCAACAATGGTGATACCATCATCATACAAAGCCTTTACTGTTCTTTTTGCGATATCCATATAAGGTTTCATCGCTGTAGCCTGCGTAGGGTTCATTCCCATATTTACAAATAATGCTTGCGATGGGGCAGGCAACGTAGCAAAATTGGGTTCGATATTCGCGATCGGATCTTTTAAAGAACGAAATATCATTTCAAAGACACCAAGCGTTGGATCAACAACAACATGATGTTCTTTTAAAAATGCAAATAGTTGTTTATTTGCTGAATCAGAAAAATCGATTGTGTGATTTTTTCTATCGGTCTTTTCGACATCAATCACGTATTCGATATGATTGACCATATCCATTCCCGAATCAATTCCCTGAATTAAATTCATTCCTTCGGGAATATGACCTGTAACGGTGATGCCTAACCGATGGGCCTCTGTACAAATGGCTTTTACAATATTTGGTTTTACTGAACTGTAAATTTTTATCTGCACAAAACCATTATCCTTATATCTGTCAACGGCTTTAATGGCTTCGTCTTCAGTATCCGCCTGGATCACCCCCAATGACATTTTCCCCTTTCCATCAATAATTCCTGCCTTTAATATATGCGGACCGATCCCGTTTCCATTGTCAATTGCCTTCTGAATGGCGTTGATATATTCAAACTCATTACCACAATCGCGAACAGTCGTTACTCCTGCAGCAAGATATGCAGGACCCCATTCTGCCTGTTCAAAATGCGCATGCATATCCCACAATCCGGGCAAAACAAACTTTCCATTTGCATTGATGATATGGGCGTCCGCAGGAACCTTAATATCACTCGAGGCGCCGATGGATTTGATAATCCCATCTTCTATTAAAATGGTCGCATTGGCAATTTCTTTTTTGTTAACCACATCAATTACTGTTCCATTGGTGATGGCAATGATTTTTGGATGAATGGCAGATTGTTTTACTGTTGATGCAAAAAGCTGCATGCTGTAAAAAGCTGCGCGTTTGATGAACTCTGGTAATAAAGATTCATAAGGCTCCAGCATCATCTCCAATTTATCAGCTTCTGCATCGTTGGTGATCAAACAATACAACTGACCATTTTTATCTGTCCACACCAATTCATTTCCCCAGATCAGTCCACCGACAGTATATCTTTCCAAAATCAAGTCTTTATTATTGAAAGAAACAGTATCATAACCGCTCATTTTAATTTCGACGGAACCTGTTGGAAGAATATTTAATTTTTGCGGACGATTGTGTTTTTTCCAGTATTGCAGCATGACCATTTGGACTGTGCCCGGCGCATACCCGGCTATAGTAAATGCATTTGATCCATTTTTTTCAAACGTCGAATCGCCCATGCGGACCTGTGCTTTATTGTTATTGATAACAACTGTATCATTAATAACACAAAACCGGCAATTTTTCCCTTTTTCTGAAAAGCGTACTGGCTCTGCATTTGAGCGAACCTGTAAAACAGCATGAAGCGGAACGGCAGAGCCCCTGTCCACAAATTTGAAATCTACATCATAAATGATGTTACCCTCTTTTTTTGTTACGGTATATTTTTCTTTTCCTATATTCTGCGCAAACTTGTGGAGCAAGAAAGTAGTAGTGTCGTTTTGCGCGAAAGAATAACTGGCGACCGCTAAGCTGATAACGCTGAAAATATATTTCATAAACAGGGAGTTTGATATAATTAAAGATGAAGGTAAAAGAAATGATTTTTCTGCAGCAAATTTAATTGTGATAATTTCGATGTCTTTTTGAATTTATTGTTTTTGAATATCAGGTAACAAAAGAGTGCATACATGCTACAAAATGGATCGGATCCACAACAGCTTACCGATAAGCAAAAAATAGACGCATTAACAAATATCCAATCAACACCAATAAATCCGCAAAACGAAATCGAGTTACTGAAGAACAAATAAATTTAACAGAAATGAACGCATGCTGACAGCCGGGGTATACCCGGCATTGATGCTTATTAAAATTCAGCTCATTTTGAATGGAACGATCATTTCAAAGATGGGAATATTGACTTCGAACATTTTTTTGCTGTTGAGATTTTCCATGCTGTATGTTCCATACATTTTACCCATTTCGGTGCGCAGGTTACAACCGCTCACATACTGATAACGCTCGCCTGGATTTAAGGTAGGTTGAACGCCAACAACGCCTTCGCCTTCTACTTCCCGATATGTACCATTACTATCAAAAATATGCCAGTGGCGGCGATGCAGTTTTACCGGGAAATTATTATGATTATCGATAGAAATTTTATACGCAAACATATATTCTCCCGACATCGGATTACTGTAATCCGGCTGGTAGAACGTTTCCACGCTTATTTCAACTCCTTCTGAAATTAAATTTGGCATGATTGAATCTGAGACACGAAGATAACACGAATTCTCCAACCCCGATTGCATGAATTAAAAGGAATTACCAATAGGGCGATCTGCAAAATTCGTTCGATAACAACAATGGATTTGTATAATTCGCACAAATTCGTGTAATTCGTGTCATGAAAATAGCAGTTGCAAAAGGAGATGGAATTGGCCCGGAAATTATGGATGCAGTTTTAACAATTTTTACTGCCAATAATGTTGCCCTGGAATATGATTTTGTTGACATGGGCAAATGGGTTTTTGATAAAGGCTTTTCAAATGGCATGACGCCTGAGGCAAAACACACCATTGAAGAACTCGGCATTTTATTTAAAGGCCCAATGGAAACGCCGAAAGGCAAAGGCGTAAAAAGTGTAAATGTAACTGCACGCAAAACCTGGAACACCTATGCCAATAAAAGAGTGTTTCAAACTTTGCATGGTGTTGACACTGTTTTTTCAAAAGCGGGAATTCCGATTGACATTACCATTGTTCGCGAAAATATTGAAGATACTTACGGTGGCATTGAGCACATGCCCACACACGATGTTGCATTGAGCCGCCGCTTCATCACCCGCCCGGGAAGTTTGCAGGTCATCAAATACGCATTTGAAATGGCGAAGAAAAAAGGAACAAAAAGAATAACCTGCGGCCACAAAGCAAACATCATGAAACTAACAGATGGCTTGTTCCTGGAATGTTTTCATGAAGTGGCAAAAGAATATCCTGAACTAAAAGCTGATGATGTCATTGTGGATGATCTGTGCATGAAATTAGTTACACGACCAGACCTCTTTGATGTTGTTGTGCTCACCAATTTACAAGGTGATATCGTTTCGGATCTCTGTGCTGGATTGGTCGGCGGTCTTGGCTTCGCCCCTTCTGCAAATATCGGCGATCATATTTCTATTTTCGAAGCTGTACATGGAACTGCTCCCGATATAGCCGGAAAAAATATTGCTAACCCAACCGCATTATTATTAAGCGGAATTGCCATGTTGCGTCATCTTGGGTTAATGGAAAACGCCGCGATAATTGAGAATGCATTATTATATTCTCTGGAAAACGGCATCCATACCGGTGATTTTGGAGACAAGCATTCTGTGGCGCTTAATACCACACAATTCGCAGAAGCGATAATCGCCAATTTTGGCAAGCAGCCTGAACTTGGCGCCAAGCCGATATTACAGAACATGCCGGTAACGCAAACCGTCTTCAAACTCGATCATAATTCCATGATGGTAAGCAAGGAAATGCAGGAAGAAAAAATCGTTGGTGTGGATATGTTCATCGAAAGTTCCGAGCAGCCCGAGTATATCGCAAAAAAATGTCAGCGTCATGGCGGAGTAAAATTCAATCTGATCAATATCAGCAATCGCGGCACTCAGGTTTGGCCCACCGGTTCGGTATACACGAATTTGGTTAATCAATACAATGTGCGCTTTGAAAGCATTGATGGCTCCGCACTTAACCAGCAGGACGTCCTTGGATTATATGTGAGCCTAAGCGGTGATTTTAAAATTTGCTCTTCTGAATTATTAAATATGTGGGGAGACAAAAAAGCCTATTCCCTGGCACAGGGACAGTAGCCATTTGCGGTTTTTTTTGGTTTACAGTGCTGAGTTTCAAAATTTCTTTCCCAATTCCTGATCGCCACTCTGCCTGGCAATCAAAAAAGATCGACCCGATCAAGGATTCATATTGGAGACCATAATTAAAATAACCACTCCGACTACAACAAAAATAAACAGCGAGATATAATGAATGGATTGAAATTTTTTTTCTTTCATTTCTTCTTCTTTCATTCTTGCCCTAACATAGAACACAAAACTAACGGCAGAAATCAATCCTGCCATAATGATCAACCCGATTAAAAAATAAAAAAGCAAATCAAATTTTTTTCGAAGAAGAATAATTGTTTTTTAAAAGCCATTGCAGCACCCTGTCACGCTGGTCTCCCTGGATAATTATTTCTCCGTCTTTTGCCGAGCCGCCCGTTCCGCAAAATGATTTTAATTTTTTTCCAAGTTCTTGCAGGCCTTCATCTTTTCCAATAAACCCTTCAATCAACGTAACCGCCTTACCAGCGCGATGTTTAGTATCCAACCGTATTCTCAGTTTTTGCTGTTTGGGCAAAAGTGTCTCCGCATTTTCATTTTCCTCCTCAAACTTAAAATTTGGGTCGGTGCTATAAACGAAACCGTGAGTGTCCGGTTTATTTTTCTTACTCATTTCTTTTCATTTTCAAATTTTCAAATTTGTTGCTTTTCATATGATCATTGCCTTCAAACTCAGATCCAGACTTTTTGCCTGGTGTATCAATGCACCTATGCTGATGTAATCAACGCCGGTTTTCGCGTAATCGATAATATTATCAAGATTGATCCCGCCACTGGCCTCCGTTTCATATTTTCCGTTAATCATGATCAATGCTTCCGCAATCTGTGAAGGCGAAAAATTATCCAGCATAATGCGATCAACTTTTCCAATAGACATCACGCGTCTCACATCATCAATATTTCTGGTTTCGATCTCAATTTTTAAATTCAGCTTCTTGGAATCCATGTAGGCGTTAGCTCTTTGAATTGCTTTTTCAATTCCGCCACAATAATCTATGTGATTATCTTTCAGCATGATCATATCGTACAATCCAAACCGGTGATTCAGTCCACCGCCGATTCTTACCGCTTCTTTTTCCAGCAAACGAAAATTGGGCGTTGATTTTCGCGTATCAAGAATTTTTGTTTTGTAGCCTTTTATTTTTTCAACATATTGATGCGTTAATGTTGCAACACCGCTCATCCGCTGCATGCAATTCAATACCAGTCGCTCGCATTCTAAAATGGTGCGAGCGGATGCTTCTACTTCAAAAGCTATTTGTCCCTCCTTCATTGCATCGCCATCTTTTTTAAAAGAAATAAATTTGGAAGATGGTTCTTTTAATTTGAAGATTTTTTCCGCAACATGAACTCCGGCTAAAATGCCCTCCTGTTTGATTTTTAGAATCGCTTTGCCATTTGCACCGGCATCAATGCATGAAAGGGTTGAATGATCGCCCTCGCCGATGTCTTCTTTAAATGCAGCTTCAACTAAAATTTTTAATTGTTCATCAAAATTCAGCATAAGGCAAAACTAAGGAAATCAAGAGAAGGAAAAAGACAGGAGTGAAACATGAATGATTGAAACCTTAAAAGCGTTCTTGCGTCCCCGCTCTCATGATAAAAATAAAGGGGGGTATTTATTGAGTCGCTTGAAATCGGATCTCCTGGAGCAATTGTTTATCGCCTTTTTGTTTCATATACAATGTAGTTTCAAAATTTCCATTGCGCGTTTGTAAAATGCCAACGCAAAATTCTGAACCGGCGCTTTCGCCTTTATGTTTAACCCGAAAATTTTGTACTTCATTGGTGGCAAAAAAATCGCGGATCACCATTTCGGCCTGGCTTTTACTATACGTATCGGCTTTGTCAGGCATAGTTATGTCCACGCGACTATCCAAATAACCGGAAAGCTGAGAAATATTTCCTGAACGAATGGCTGTGGCTACATCATCAATGGTGAAAAAGTTGGCGAAGGAGAATAAGAAAAGGGAACTTGCAATTAGCACTAATCCCAGGTGGTTTTTCATATAAAATTCATTTCATACTTCGCATAGTGCTAAAAATATGCCAAAATAGTTGCTTTTCTAAAAAATACCACATAGCGGGTAATAGTTCCTAACTTTGCATGCTTTAAAATAACTGTAAAGCTTTCAAATTGTATGGCAAACAAAAAAGTAATCCTGATAATCATGGATGGCTGGGGAATTGGAAAAGTGGAATCTTCCGATGCTATCCAACATTCAAAGACCCCATTTGTAAGCTCCTTATACAAAAAATATCCAAACACGACATTGGTTACTTGTGGTGAAGCAGTAGGCTTGCCTGATGGACAAATGGGAAATTCGGAAGTTGGACATTTGAACATCGGCGCGGGAAGAATAGTTTACCAGGAACTGGAACGCATCAATGTTGCCGTTCGCAATGGATCATTTGCAAAAAATGAAGTGTTGTTAAATGCCATTCGGTTTGCAAAAAACAATAACAAGCCTTTGCATTTGTTGGGATTGGTCAGTAATGGCGGGGTGCATTCTCACATTGATCATCTCAAAGCGATTACGGATATATGTCACCGTGAGCAACTGGAAAATGTATTCATCCATGCTTTCACCGACGGGCGCGATACAGATCCAAAAAGCGGGTTGGGATTTATAAAGGAACTGCAAGATCACCTTATCAAAACAACGGGGAAAATTGCAACAGTAAGCGGTCGCTATTATGCAATGGATCGTGATAAAAGATGGGAGCGCGTGAAATTAGCTTATGATGCACTGGTAAATGGTATCGGCGAAAAGGCAACAGATGCTATTGAAGCAATTCAAAGATCTTATTCGCAAAACATTACCGACGAATTTATAAAGCCAACTGTAATCACCAGCAACGATCATCCGGTTGCCACAATAAAAAATGATGATGTAGTAATCTGTTTCAACTTTCGCACAGACCGTTGCCGAGAAATCACACAGGTGCTTACGCAAACAGATATTCCCGAGCAAGGCATGAAAAAATTGTCGCTACATTATACAACGATGACACAATATGATCATTCATTCAAAAATGTAAATGTGATTTTTGAAAATGATGATCTGAAAAATACAATTGGAGAAATCATCGCTAAAGATGGTCTCAAGCAGATCCGAATTGCAGAAACAGAAAAATATCCGCATGTCACTTTTTTCTTCAGCGGTGGAAGAGAGATCCCTTTTGATGGAGAAAAAAGATTGATGATCCCCTCTCCAAAAATCGCCACTTACGATCTGAAACCGGAGATGAGTGCTTACGAGGTAACCGATGCCATCATTCCCGAAATAAAAAATAAAACCGCCGACTTCATTTGTTTGAATTTCGCCAACGCAGACATGGTTGGCCATACCGGCATCTGGCAGGCCGCCATTAAAGCTGTGGAAACGGTTGACAAATGTGTTGAGCGCGTGGTAACTGCCGCATTAGAAAGCGATTATGCTGTTTTTCTTACTGCGGATCACGGCAATGCAGACTATATGATCAATCCCGATGGCAGCCCCAATACAGCGCATACACTTAATCTGGTACCATTTTTTATTATTGATAATGAATGGAAGGGAAATATCAAGCCTGGAAAATTGGGGGATATCGCCCCTACTATTTTGAAGATAATGAATTTAGAAATACCCAAAGAAATGACCGGTGAAGTGTTGATCAGTTGAATAACCAAATCTTCATTGGCTAAGTCCTGATCTTTCTTGTAGTCATCCAGTCAACTTTTCAGTACTCCGATTATCCAAATTTTTTAGGAACAAAGCAGCTTCAACAACTGAAAATTGTCTAAATTACAGGCAACAAACGGTTCATATGACCGAGGAAGCCATTTTTCAAGGTTGTTTAAGAAATGATGCTGCAGCACAGCGGGAACTGTACAATCGTTACAGTCCTAAAATGCTGGCTGTATGCTACCGTTTTGGGCATAATCGTGAGGATGCGGAAGATATGTTGCAGGAAGGTTTTATTAAAGTGTTTTCCCAGTTGCACACTTTTCAGAATAAAGGCGCTTTTGAAGGATGGATAAGAAGAATAATAGTGCACACCTGCATCAATAACCTGAAAAAAAATAAGCGGTTCAACGAAAGCGTGGATATAGTTTATGCAAGCAGCATTCAGACCAGAGAAGAAAGTGTACCCAGCATTGTGCAGGCTAAACAAATCGTTGAATGTATAAGAATGTTGCCGATCGGTTATCGAACCGTGCTGAATTTATACGCAATTGAAGGATATTCGCACAAAGAAATTTCCGAAATGCTGGACATAGAAGAAAGCACCAGCAGATCGCAATATACCAGGGCTAAGCAAATGCTTGAAGATATATTGATAAAGAAAAGGATCATTCAAAAACCAAAAGAAAAACCTGACTGGCTGGTTGCTGTTAGATGACCTAAACAAAATAATCCAAAACCCAATGAAATCCAACCCTAAAAACGATTGAGTAATGGAAAGAGATTTTTACAATAATGAATTTGAGGAGCTGATCAAACAAAAAGCAGATCAATACAAACTATATCCTTCAGATAAAGTTTGGAAGCGCATTTATGATTCTCTCCACACCGGGAGAAGATGGTTTATTACCGGAATGGCATTATTAATAACGGGTATCTTTTTTATAGCAGGTAAAGAATTAATTTTCCGCGATCCACACAATGGTTCCCTGGTTAAGAAGCAAACAATTGCTGCAGCGCAACAGCCTGAGATCACTGAAGCTGATAATAAGGCAAATACCTCAACACCTGCTTTCCCTGTTTTCAGCACCGAGAATAATACCGCCAGAGCACACGGCAACGAAAACAATAAAGAAGCATCGGCTCAATCGAACGATCAGCTCATTGCCTATGATTTTCCGGATCAGACCGCTCCGGCAAACAATAACGATATTTTGATCGCTGACAATAACACAACAATAACTGCTTCTGAAAAAATAAATTTTGAAAAGGTCCCGGGCAGCAAATCATTTATTATTGAAAATTATCCTGCCGATAATAATACTAAGACAGTTTCTGATAATAATTTAACGACTACTGCAAATTCAACCGCAGTGAAGCCGACAGAAAATGCAGCTGCAATAGCAGAATTAAATAAGATCAATTGGTTGCAGGAAAATGCAAGATATCAATTGCCTAAAATAATAAAAAAAGGCAGATTACAATTATTGGAATATTTGTCTCCGACTGCCAGTTATCGTACACTTTCCGGGGGAGGCAACTATACTGTTCCCTCAACAAATGTTCAAAATATTCCCATTGCATTGTCACATGTTGGAAGCCCCAATGATTATGTAGATCACAAACCGGCAATGGGTTTTGAATTCGGGGCAAATGTTGTTTACAGGTTGACCCGCAATCTTTCCATTAGAACAGGACTGCAGTTCGATTACAGCCGCTATACAATTGAGGCGTATTCTACCTATATTCCCCAACCTGCAACAATCACTTTGAACTCGGTATATGGTTATACGCAAAATGCAATTACCTCATACACCAATGTTCAAAACTTTGGGGGCAAATCCAGAGAGACTTTGCAGAATCAATATTTTCAACTGGCGGCGCCTGTGGGGTTAGAAGTCAAAATACTGGGCAATGATAAATTGCAATTCAGCCTTGCAGCAACGGTCCAGCCTACTTACTTGCTGAACAGAAATTCATATTTGCTGGCAACCGATTATACAAATTATGTAAAAGCGCCAACACTTTTCAGAAGGTGGAATATCGATGGCGGTGTTGAAGCTTTTGTTTCATATAAGATCAGCGGTTTACGTTTTCAATTAGGTCCGGAATTCCGTTATCAGTTGCTTTCTACATTCAGCAGCAGCTATCCGATAAAAGAAAACTTAAAAGAATACGGAATCAAAATAGGTATCAGCAAAGACATCTGGTAAAATTTTAAAAAATTATTTTAAAAGCCACGATTTATTATTGTCGTGGCTTTTCTTATTACATGCTTACCTGTAATTTTGAGGATGAAGAATTTTATACTAATATTTATTGCAGCACCATTTTTTTTATCGTCATGCCATAATGATAAGCCTGCTGAGTTACCCGCTGATCAGCAACAGAAGAAAAGCTTTTTCCCGGTTGCAGATTTTCTCAAAGGGCAAATACATTATGCCGATTCACTGCCCACTGCCAAACTTAAGATCACCACTCAGAATAACAAGATCGACTCGCTGTATATCGAGCGTGCTGAATTTAACAAGATCGCACAGGGTTTTATCTTGCCTGAACTTGAGCAAAATAATTTTGAAAAAGAATTCAAGGAGGCTTCTTTTGTAGATGCAACAACCCAATCAGCAACATTTAATTACACCAGTACAAACGCCAGATCAGCCTTGCAAAGAATCGACGTGTTGGCAACGCCAGATGAATTATACAGCAAGGTAAAAAGTATTTTTTTGCAGGAAACAATAAACAAAGCCGATACAATTATTGTAAAAAAGATGTTCTGGCAAACAAATAAATATTTTCAAATAGTCAGCAGCATTCAACCTCCCAATCAAGCCAAAACAATAAGTCAAATAAAAGTTACCTGGGCCGCTGGTGAACAATAATACTATGACGCAAGCAGAATTTCAGAAAATATCTTCCACCATTCCCGTTGATCCGGGCATTTATAAATATTTTAATGACAAGAATGATCTGATCTACGTTGGAAAAGCAAAAAATTTACGCAAAAGGATCAGCTCTTATTTTTCAAAGACTTTTACTACCTATAAGACTCATGAACTTGTTCAGCGGATTAATAAGATTGAATTCACCATCGTCAATTCGGAGCAGGATGCTTTTTTGCTGGAGAATTCATTGATCAAACAATTTCAACCGCGGTATAATATCAATTTAAAAGATGACAAAAGTTATCCGTTCATTGTTATTAAGAATGAACCATTCCCAAGGGTTTTTTTAACAAGAAGAAAAATTGAAGATGGCTCCGAATACCTTGGCCCGTTTACCTCGGTTGGAAAAGTGCGCGAACTGATCAATTTTATACGGGCCAATATCCAGTTGCGCAACTGCAAGCTCAACCTGACGGAAACCAATATACGAAAAGGTAAATTCAAGGTTTGCCTGGAATATCATTTGGGGAACTGTAAAGGTCCATGCGAAGGCTTGCAAACCGAAGAAGATTATCAGCAGGGTCTTGTGCAGATAAAAAATATATTGAAAGGAAATCTTGCGCCGGTGATCCGTCATTTCAAAAATGAAATGAAAACAATGGCCGAAGGAATGGAATTTGAAAAAGCGGAACTGATAAGGAAGAAAATCGAACATCTTGAAAAATACCAGTCACGCTCTGTTATCGTAAGCACCCATGTTACAGAAGCCGATGTTTTTTCCATTGCAAGAGATGGCGATACTGCTTATGTGAATTACCTCATGATCGAAAACGGAACAATCGTTCAAACACATACCATTGAAGTAGAAACACACCTGGAAGAAACAAATGAAGAGGTATTATCTCTTAGTATTGCTCAACTCAGAGAAACTTTTAACAGCAAGGCAACAGAAATAATCGTTCCCGTTCAAATAGAATATCCCCAGGAAGGAATTACGATAACTGTCCCAAAAGGCGGCGACAGAAAAAAACTGATCGACCTTTCGCAAAAAAACGTTGAATACTTCCGTGAAGAACTAAGGAGAAAAAAAACATTGCAACTAAAAGAAAAAACAGACGAAGAAAGAATAGAGGTTTTGCACCAATTGCAGGAAGACCTGCAATTACAGCAACTGCCCGTGCATATTGAATGTTTTGATAATTCTAATTTCCAGGGAAGTTTTCCTGTATCTGCCATGGTTTGTTTTAAGAATGGTGTAGAAAGCAAAAAAGATTATCGCCATTTTAATGTGAAAACAGTAAAGGGCATTAATGATTTTGCCACCATGAAAGAAGTTGTTTTAAGGAGATATAAACGATTGACCGAGGAGCAGCAACCATTACCGCAATTGGTCATTATTGATGGGGGCAAAGGACAACTGAGCGCAGCGATGGAAAGTATTGAAGCATTGGAATTAACAGGAAAGCTCACCGTGGTAGGGCTTGCAAAAAATGAGGAAGAGATTTTTTTTCCGGGGGATACCGAATCCATTAAACTTCCTTATAACAGTGAAAGTTTAAAGCTAATAAGAAGGATACGCGATGCAGTGCATCATTTTGGCATCACTTTCCATCGTAAAAAAAGAAGCAAAGGAACATTTGTGAATGAACTGGAAAATATCAAAGGCATTGGCAAAAGCACCACCGATCTGTTATTAAAACAATTTCATTCAGTCAACAATATCAAACTGCTTAATGAAGAACAGTTAGTCAATGCTGTTGGAAGGTCAAAAGCAAAGATCATCATTAAGTATTTTGATGAGCACAACAATACCAACTAGGGCAACGAACAGCGGTTTATTATTTGGCGCTAAACAATGTCCACGGATAAGAGATCATATTTTTTAAATACTTCGATTGCCATTCATATTCCGGATGTAATTTGTAAAATTTATCCCCGATAAAACTTTCGCCGCACGGATGGCCCATGTGAGCCCAGAACTGCATTTTGGCTGCAAGATCAGCATTGGTTACTTTTCCCTGTACCGCTCCCATCGGATCGAATGGCTTGCAATCCCACTCCGGACAACCTAATGGATCTTCCTCAATATGCCCGCAGATCACACAACGGTTATTGGCATTTTTATTTTGCGTTGCATCCTTATGATCCGCTTCCACCACTTTTCCTGATTCAACATCTAATTTTCCTTTCAGGTCAACGATCACCAATTGTTCCATTCGCAATTTTCTGGCATTGGGAGATGTGGTGGAGTCCTTTATATTGAATGTCGTTTCTTTTTCGATCAAAGTCGGGTCGCTTGGGAAATTGGAGCCGATCATTGCTGTGTCCTTGCTTCTCCACACACGACTATATTTCAAACCCAATTCCAACTTTGCCACTTCATTTGTCTTTGTGTCGCCGATCAGCCAGTCGTTCGCGTAACCGCCGTTATTACCTGTTGTAAAAGTTTTTATCACATCATCGATACTGTTACTGTATTGCGATGCTTTTCTTGCGCGCACAAATTCAGGAATTGCTGTTGAATCAAATCCTACAAATTGCGTAATGGTCGTCTCGGTAATCAATATTCCATTGGCAGTGATCACAAAATCATCACCGCTGTGAATGAAGCCCGGCATACAATCCATCATGATGTGATTCCCAGAAGCCGGAACAATGTCGGCAATGACATTCCAATGTTGCCCCCAAATATATTCGGTCCAATTATTATGCGCGATAACGATCTTTCCATCTTTTGTGTAACTACCCGTTGCAATAAATGCGCTACAATTTCCCGGCGCCTTATTATTGCCACTTCCCGGTTTTGCTGCATTCATTAGTTCCGGAACATAATAAAATGCCAACTCCTCCAATGCATTGTACGCCGTAATGTCTAGGCTATCGTAATTTTTATTTTTTGCATGCAGCCCATCCACTATTCCATTGATCTCATCTTTATATTCCCGATCAACTTTATCCCACAAAAAACTTTTAGCTGCATCGCGGTAAAATTGCCAATCATGATGTGTTTCATGCTGCAACCAATAACCCACTGCCTGAATAGTTGTGTCAATTTCATCAGCCAATAAATACCCGTGCTGATAGCCGATGGTTTGGGGAGAACCTTCCAGATGAACATAGATCCATCCATTTTTATTTTCTCTTGATGCTTTGGCAAGGGGATCATCAGCATGTCCGCAGGAAAAAAATAATGCGCTAAAAAAGATGATAATGATGGAAAGAAATTTCATAATAATAGTTTTGATAATTCAGAAACCGTGACCAACTTAATAAAATTATTGATTTTTATTTTTAAAATAATTATTAATCACTCAGGTTTTTCTTAAATTGACGAACAAATTTTAAAATATGGAAGAGCAGGAAATCCCAACCGAACATCTACAGGAAGCCATTCATGAAAAAGCAGAAGAAGCAAAAGAAAGATGGACCCTATATGTTGCCCTGTCAACCGCGTTCATGGCGGTTTTGGCGGCAATTGCCGGCTTATTGGGCGGTCACCAGGTTAATGAAGCATTAATAGATCAGATAAAATCTTCCGATCAATGGAGTTATTACCAGGCAAAAGGGATCAAATCAGAAATTGCTGCATCAACAGATAAAATACTAGGCACCCTCTCAACAAAGCCTGTTGCAGCAGACAGTAAAGCAGCGGTTGAAAGATATGAGAAAGAAAAAGAAGAAATAAAAACAAAAGCTGAGGAATTTGAAAAAACTTCGGAAGAACATCTGGTGAAGCACGTTACTTTATCCAAGGCGGTCACCATATTTCAAATCGCCATTGCCATGTCTGCAATTGCCATTCTGACGCGAAGAAAAATATTATGGTATGCCAGCATATTGTTAACTGTTGCCGGCGCTTATTTTCTAATAATGGGACTTTTTTAAAAATGGATCTTTAATACAGGCTAAGTCGTTCTATTCTGAATCCCGGCTTTGCAATTTGTCCACCGGCATATCAGAGCGCATCATTTTTTTCTTTCCAGCTTTTCACGCGTGGATAAGCGATATGGAACCAGGGAGTAAATTTTTGCGGATGTGATAATAATTTTTCTTCTATCTCAGCCAGCTTCATAAAACTGCATTCACTTACTTCATCTGCATTGGGATTGATCTTTCCATTATATTCTCCGATAAACACATGATCAAATTCAAATTCAGTTAACCCATTATCAAACGCCGAACGATAGGTAAATTCAAATATTTTTCTAATTGGAGTTGTAAAGCCCAATTCTTCCTGTAATCTTCTTAATGCGCCATCTTCAGTGCTTTCAAAAGGATTGGGATGACTGCAACATGCATTCGTCCATAATCCGGCGCTGTGATATTTATGTTTTGCGCGTTGCTGCAAAAGCATTTCTCCTTTGGCATTAAAAATAAATACGCTGAATGCACGATGCAATAGTGCTTTTCGGTGAGCTTCCATTTTTTCAACGGTCCCCACTTCTTCATCATTCTCATTAACGAGTATCACATGTTGATCCATACAAAAAATTATCTGATCATTTAATTTTCATTAATGAACGCCAAAATAAATTTAGTCGCGAGGTTTAATACCCCGATGCTCAATCGTTAGAATTGCTGAATCTGATTCTTTAATAACTTACGCGCAAAGTGGATGCGACTCTTTATAGTGCCCAAAGGCTCGTGTAGCATGTCTGCAATTTCATGGTATTTAAAACCATCAAAATATAACAAAAACGGATTGCGAAAGATCTCAGGTAAATTATTAATGGCTCCCTGAATATCCTTAATGCGCAAATTCGATTCTGCAGTATTCGGAATTACGGCCTGATTGTGATTCAGCAGAAAATCATTTCCGGTTTTATCAAAAATGGTATTCTGTTTTGCCTTCCTGCGATAGTTATTAATAAAGATATTGCGCATGATCGTGTACAACCATGCTTTTACATTAGTGCCTACATTGTATTTATCCTTATTGGCTAAGGCACGAAAAATTGTTTCCTGGAAAAGATCCTTCGCATCTTCCGTATCCCTGGTAAGCGTAATGGCAAAAGGTTTCAAAAATTCAGCATTCTTCACTAAAAGCTGGTTAAACTCTAAGCTTGACATATACTCTGTTTAATTTTTTATATATGTAATTTAAACAAGAAAACGCTTTTATAATTATTTATTTGTTTAATTATTTATTAAAAATCTAAAGTTAAGAATTTCAACTTTTTGTATCGGGTCGATTAATGATGAACGGATGAAGTTTTTACAAACCGGTGACATATTCGAATACTTCGGGGATGGATTTTTTTAAATGCACACAGGAAGGCAGTTTTTTAATCTGGGTTCGCGCCAACTGACCTGAAATAACCAATGGCACCAAAGGCATGAGTTGATTGATCTGTTTGATGAATTTTTTAAAATCAAAACTTCCGGTTACTGAAGTAAGGTGTGTGTATAAGTAATCCGGTTTTTTTGCGGCGTACACAAATTGCACATCCTTGACCGGAACATTGGCGCCAAGATAAAGTGTTTTTGCGCCTTGAGATTTTAGCAGATAATAAATGTATAATAATCCGAGTTCATGATGTTCGCCTTCAGGCAAAAACAATAATATTCTTTTGTTGCAATTGCCTTTCACGATGGTATTATTAATACCGGCAATTAATTTTTGGCGAATAACATTTGTTACAAGATGCTCCTGCGCCGGATGAATATAACTTGCCATCCAAAGTATACCGATACGTTCCAGATAAGGAAAGATCAAATGGATAATTGTTTTATCCATACCCATTGTGGCGATATTATCATCAATGATTTTTTCAAACTTATCGATATCCAGATCGATCATGCATTGGATCAGTTCATTGATCGTTTTTTCATTTTGCGCCTGCACATGCGTCAATGTTCTGATCTTATGCTGAACTTCTTTCTCGTTCATTTTATCAATGTGAGAAATTTTGTAGCCGTATTTATTCAGCAATGCAGTGTTTAAGACTATTTTTAATTCCGTGCTGGTATAATACCTGATGTTTGTAGGTGTGCGCGCTGGCTTTAAAAAAGAATAGCGCTGCTCCCAAATTCGTATGGTATGGGCTTTTATGCCGGATAGATTTTCCAGGTCTTTTATGCTAAAAACATTCATTGTTATAATTACAAAGAAATCGCTATTATGTTTAATAAATTACGCCAAAAATTAAACATAAACCAATAAAAAAATGCCAATGCTAAAAAAGATCAGAGAAGGTGATTTTGAATCGTGCCGGAATCAACAAGCCTGGAGATGAGATCTGTGGCCGGATAATTGCGCAGCGCATCGAGGTGACGCGCATTATGAAGATCGCTGCCTAAAAGGTCCACATATTTTTTTTTGATAAGATATTGAGCCAATTCAACCGGGGCTTTCCCATAAAAGCCCGTCAACGATAATAAATTTACCTGGAATAAACAGCCAGCTGACTTCATTTCATCGTACCATTTTTTATCGTTGGTAAAATAAAGATATCGCTCAGGGTGCGCGATCACCGGGGTATATCCTTTTATCTGCAGCTTGAACAAGATCCGTTTCAATTCAATGGGTCCTTGTACAAATGAAAATTCCACCAAAACCAGGTTTTCTTTCAACGTCAATAAGGGAACATCTGTTTCTAGTAATTCATCAAAATGATCGTCTATCAAATACTCCGCTGCCGCATAAAAATCGACAGCCAATCTCCTTTTTTCTATTTCATTGTTAACAGCTTCCCACCCGGATTGAATGATGTCGTTGTTGTTTTTATACAAATCCCAATAAATATGCGGCGTTGTAATAATTTTCTTATAGCCAATATTCATCATGCCGGTGATCAGGGTTATCGCAGTATCCATATCCGGCACACCGTCATCTATTGCCGGAATGAGATGCGAATGCATGTCTGCATACAACGCACTGAAATCAACATCGTTATTTTTTTTTCTGAAAAAGGAAAACATGAAGAAATTCTTTTTAAGAATACTTACTCAAATAATTATAATAGGCATCTTTAATTCCTTGTTCCAAACTTATTTTAGGGGACCATCCCATCTTTTTCAGCTTGGAAATATCAAGCAATTTTCTTGGCGTGCCATCAGGCTTTGACATATCGTGAGTTGTTTTGCCTGAATAACCAATAATGTTTTTAATGATTGTTGCCAATTCATTAATGGTGATATCCTGACCAGAGCCAATATTGACAAAACCAGCTCCATCAAATTCTTTCATTAGAAAGAAACAGGCATCAGCGAGATCGTCTGCATGCAAAAATTCACGTCGCGGATTGCCGGATCCCCAAATAATAACTTCATTGATATCATTCGATTTTGCCTCGTGAAATTTCCGTATCAGCGCAGGCAGCACATGCGAATTATTCAAATCGTAATTATCATTGTCACCGTACAAGTTAGTAGGCATCACGGAAATAAAATTACATCCATATTGCGCGCGATAGGCATCGCACATTTTGATGCCAGCAATCTTTGCAATGGCATACGGCTCATTGGTTGGTTCTAATTCACCACTAAGCAAATATTCCTCTTTTAATGGTTGCGGAGCGAGTTTAGGATAAATGCACGAAGAACCAAGAAACATCAATTTTTTTACCTTGTTTTTATGTGCTGCATCAATAATATTGCTTTGAATCATGATGTTATCATACAAAAATTCTGCGCGATAAATATTGTTAGCCAAAATGCCGCCAACTTTTGCGGCAGCCATGAACACATAAGCTGGTTTTTCCCTCGCAAAAAAAGAATTCACCTCTTCCTGATTCCGCAGATCAAGTTCGGCGGATGTTTTGAAAACAAAGTTTGCATATCCTTCATGTTGCAATTTTTTTAGAATAGCAGAGCCAACCATTCCGCGATGCCCGGCGATATAGATCTTATCTTCTTTATTCATGCTGATTTTTAATATTAAATCCCGACTCCTGCAATAATTTTTCTTTTCTAAATAATTCCACATCCGCATTTACCATTTCTTTCACCAGCATTGCCAGTGAATATTTTGGTTTCCAGGCTAATTGCTTGTATGCTTTGCTTGCATCGCCAATCAACAGGTCTACTTCTGTTGGACGATAATATTTTGCGTCAACGCAAACCACTTCTTTTCCTTTTGCAATTTTAAATTCCGGGTTATTACTACTGACAACTACTCCTGTTTCCTTTTCGTCCTTCCCCTTAAACTCAAGTTCCACTCCAACTTCAGAGAAGGCCATACGAACAAACTCGCGTACCGCCGTTGTTATTCCGGTGGCAATCACATAATCTTCCGGCTCATCTTGCTGCAGCATGAGCCACATAGCCTCTACATAATCCTTTGCATGACCCCAGTCACGTCGCGCATCAAGATTGCCAAGAAAAACTTTCTCCTGTAATCCAAGTGCAATTTTTGCCACTGCGCGGGTGATCTTTCGGGTAACAAAGGTTTCGCCACGCAGCGGTGATTCATGATTAAATAAAATTCCGTTCACCGCAAACATATCATACGCTTCGCGGTAATTTACAATTATCCAATAGCCATACAATTTTGCAACCGCATACGGTGAGCGGGGATAGAACGGCGTTTTTTCATTTTGCGGAACGGCTTGTACCAAACCATACAATTCGGATGTTGATGCCTGGTAAATTTTCGTTTTTTTTGCCAATCCCAAAAGTCTAACGGCTTCGAGTAGCCGTAAAGTCCCGATCCCATCTGCATTAGCAGTATATTCCGGCGTTTCAAAGCTCACATGTACATGACTCATCGCTCCGAGGTTATAAATTTCATCGGGCTTAACCTCCTGGATAATGCGAATGAGATTTGTTGAATCGGTCAGATCACCATAATGCAAATGAAAATGAACGTGCGATTCATGTGGATCCTGATAAAGATGATCTATTCTTTGCGTGTTAAAGGAAGACGCCCTTCTTTTAATGCCGTGAACCTCATAACCTTTTTTTAATAGTAACTCGCTCAAATAAGCGCCGTCTTGTCCGGTAACACCCGTTATCAATGCAACTTTCGCCATTTTATTTTTTTAAATATTGAACAATTTTTCTCATCGGTTTGGCATACAAAGTAAAGAAATGAGGACGTAATCCATTTAGCTTCCAGGCTAACCTGTCTTCTTTGTTCGCTCTTATCCTGTTCCGTAAAGAGGCATTACTCATTCCTCCTGAACGCATTTTTACAATTATCTCCGGGATATATTTTGATGGTATCTGGTACTTGAGCAAGATACGAAGCATCATTTCATAATCTGCCGCGGAGCGAAGCGATGTATTGAATAGCCCAACTCTATCATAAACTTTTTTTCGGACAAAAAATGTTGGATGCGGTGGCATCCATCCATAATAAAAACTCTTTTTGTTGAACTTCCCGGTTTTCCATGTGCGTACGACCTTATCGAAATCGTTATGTTTTACATATTGAAGGTCAGCGTAAACAACATCAATGCTTTCGTCTGCAAATTCTCTTGCGAGCCGGGAAAGAATGAAATCATTTGTGTAAATATCATCCGAATTTAAAATGCCGATCACATCGCCGGTTGCTGCGGATATGCCTTTATTCATTGCATAATAAATGCCATTATCTTTTTCAGAAATGACTTTAGTTATGTGAGAAAATTCAGAAACAATTTTCAGTGTTTCGTCAACAGAGTTGCCATCAATAATAATGTGCTCGATAAAAGGATAGTCCTGCTTTTGGATACATTGCAATGTGTCTTTTATTGTTGCAGCACTATTGTATGTTGCAGTAATAATAGAAATTTTCATTTTTATTATCGCGTTATTATGCAATTTTCCAAAACTAACATATCCATGTTTGTCCGTAAAAAACATTCCAGCGCATGTTCGGGAGAATTCACAATAGGTTCATTCTCATTAAAAGAAGTGTTGAGCAAAATCGGAACTCCGGTTTTTCTTCTAAAAGTATCTATCAGTTGATAATAATCAGGGCTTACATTTTTATCTACGGTTTGCAATCTACCCGTTCCGTCAACATGCGTTACAGCAGGTATCAGTTTATGTTTTTCAGCTTTAATCGGAAAAACTTTTTCCATAAACGGAACATCATCCGTTACTTCAAAATATTCCGAAACATACTCACGCAAAATGGATGGCGCAAAGGGACGAAAACTTTCCCGGCGTTTTATTTTTGAGTTGAGTAAATCTTTTGCGTCCGCTCTCCGGGGATCTGCTAATATTGAACGAGCGCCCAATGCCCTCGGCCCAAATTCCGCGCGGCCATTAAACCACCCGACAACACCGCCATTTACCAAACAATCCGCGGCTCTTTCAAACAATTCTTCATTATCATATTTGGTATACGCTATTTTCCTGGATTGAAGATATTGTTCAATCTCATTACCAGAAAAACGGCTGCCGGTATAAGCTGTATAGATGGGTTCGATCTTCGGATAATTCAAAATTTGATTATATACATATAATGCAGCCCCCATTGATATTCCGGCATCATGACCCGCTGAAGGAATATAAATATTTTTGAAGGTTGTGTTTCGTGTCAGTTTTCCATTAGCAACAGAATTTTGCGCTACCCCACCGGCAACACATAAATTTTGCAAGCCTGTTTTTTTTTGCAGGTGATCGGCTAAATGGAAGATCAGTTCTTCGGTAATCCGCTGCACAGACGCAGCCATATCCTTATGAAATTGCGTTAATGGTTCTTCACTTTTTCTGGCTGCGCCGAATTTTTCTACCAAATGATCCGAAAATAATGAAGCGACCTTGGGAATATGATCTTCCCCATAAGTAATGATTCCGCTTGTAGCCGACCGAAAGTATTTCAGATTCACCGCGAACAACCCATTTTCTTTAAACGACAGTACATCGCGCAACTGCTCAACATATTTTGCTTCGCCGTATGGTGCCAATCCCATCAGTTTATATTCATCGCCATAATGAGGAAAGCCCAGCCATTGCGTAAATGCTGTATAAAAAATTCCGACACTATGCGGAAAATCTACCGAATCAAGGATTTTTATTTTGTTACCTGTTCCCACACCGGTCATTGTTGTCGTAAAATCTCCTGATCCATCTATTGACAGCAATGCGGCCTCATTAAATGGTGACGCGAAAAAAGCGGATGCAAGATGACTACGGTGATGCTCTACCTGGTGAATCTTAGTTTTGAGTTCTTTTTTATCGATCGTATCATCAATTAAGGCAAACTCATCTTCAATAGACAAGACTTTTTTTGAATTATTGAACCGGTCTGCCACTGCGCTCCAACTTCCAACCGGGTGCATCAGCAGAAACAATATTTTTTTTGTGAGCTTGGCGTAAGGATCTCTGCCGATTGCAATGTGATCAACCTGTGACAATGTAATCGCTGCTTCTCGTAAACAAAATTCGATCGCCTGCGAAGGAAAGCCTGCCCAATGTTTTATTCTCCTGAAACGCTCCTCTTCTGTTGCCGCTATTAATTTACCGTCTTTAAAAATTGCTGCTGAAGAATCTGCATGATATGCGTTAATTCCTAAAATGTACATTAATTAAAAAGTTTTAGATAGTCTCTTTCCAAATCCAATTGCATCGTATAATCGTGTGCATATTTCCATGCATGGTAACTCCAGTTATTATATTCCTGCTGGTCAAAAGAAGCCGCCTGCTCAATAGCATCGAAAAATAAATGTGGTTCTTTTAATGAAAGATCCCAGCCTGCATTTATTTGCTGCAGATTTCTCCACGGGGTTTGATTGCTGATGATGACCGGTCTTCCATGCGTAAGCGCTTCAAAAATTGCATGACCAAAATTTTCTCCTTTGGTTGGTAATATAAAAACATGATGCTTTGCTAAAACGTAAGGCAACTGATGATTGGGAACTTCACCAAGATATTTTACCGAAACATTTGACGGTAGTTCATCAATGATCTTACTACAATCATTCCAAAAAGATTTGTCTTCCAGATTGCCGATGATATTTAATGAAACGGCGGACGGAATTTCTTTCAAGATAAATAAGAGATAACCGAGGTTTTTTATCGGATGAATTCTGCCAACAAAAATCATTGATAACTCGCCGCTCTTTTTTTCAAGGAACGCAGGGCGGTCTGCCATTACCGCCGGGAAATTAGGGATCATGGCAACTTGTGCAGAAGATCCAAAATAATGCAGCACATCCTTTAATTCAATATCGTCCGCTGCATGAAAATAAATTTGTATAAAAAAACCAAACATCCGAAAAAGAGATAAATAAATTTTCTTCTTAAAAGACTTGAATTGAATGGCACTATCGCGCAGCATCCCCCGCGGCGACAAGATCGTTTTTCCTTCTATTTTATTAAATCTTCTTATTAATAATGGATAAATGGTGAAATATTTTGAGAACATGCTGTTGAGATAGATAAAATCCGCATTACTGGAAAGCAATTGATAGCGAATATTTTTCCAGTTGAGATTGTCCGGTGAACAATAATATACCTGGACATTTTCTGAGACAATATTCCATTTATTCACCTCAATATTTTCATAAGGTTGGTCAGAACCAAAATCCCGATCGGCAGTAAATACACAAACCAGATATTCATGCTGCATGTGATTCACAAAATTTACGCAAGAGCGTATTGGTCCGCCAGCCCTGAATCCCGGTTCATACCAATCGGCGAATAACAAAATTTTCTTTTTATTCAACGTCATTGTTCTTTATCCAGTTTTCCAAAACTACAAATAACCAAATTTCACTCCATCGCACATTCTCATCTCCGCTTAAAAAACGTTTCCAGTATGATAGTAGGTTTTTCTCATTAATAAAGCTACGCTGCGAAATACTTTTTATATGTATTTCACAAAATGAACGCAATTCGTTTCTGAGCCAAAAATTCCATGGAAATAAAAATCCTTTTTTCTTGCGCGTTACAATTTCATCGGGCAATAATGATTGCAGCGATTCCACTAATAATTTCTTTGGTAAATTTCCTTTTTTAAATCGATCGGGAACTGCTAAAACAAAAGCTGCAAGGTCCGGATCAAAAAAAGGCTCACGCACCTCTAATGAGACCGCCATGCTCATCTGATCTGTATCTTTCAACAATGTATGCTGCGTGTAGCCAAGATATTCGGCGCCAGAAACCTGGCTGAGCAATGGAAGCTTGTGTAAATTATTTTTTCGGTTGATCAGCTCCTTTTGTACGGCGCTGATATAATTTTCGCCAACAGGTAAAGTAGTAAGTTCGTTAATATATTTCGATGAAAGAATTTGGCGCAAGACAGGGTAAACATTTTCTATTGACGTAGAATCTTCTGCAATCAATTGCTTCATTCTTCCACTGCGATTTTTTGACTGACCACTCAGCATGATTTCTGCAAGGAATTTTCTTGACTCGTTTGGCAGACTCCAAAGCCATTTATTTTTTTGCAGTTTTAAAAACTGATCGAAAATCGGATATCCAGCAAATAATTCATCGCCTCCAACTCCCGACAGTGCTACTTTTATTCCTTTTTTGCGGATGGCTTTTGAAACGACATAAGTATTGATGCCATCTCCGCTTGGAGTATCTAAAGCCATCAATGCATTTTGCAGTTCGTCCAAAAAAACTGTTGGTTTCAGTAAAATCCTTGTGTGGTTCGTATCGAATTTTTTTGCAACGATGTTTGCGTATTTTGATTCGTCAAAGTCTTTTTCATCAAAAGCGATATTAAATGTATTTGGTTGCGCACTGCCTGCTTCAGCCATTAATCCAACAACTGCGCTGGAATCAATTCCGCCAGATAAAAAAGCGCCTACCGGAACATCGCTCACCAATCTTCTTTCTACGGACTGTAGCATCAATGCTCTGACATTTTTTTGTATATTTTTTTCATCGGCAAAATCAAAATCAACATTTGTATTGGTTACATCCCAGTACCGTTTTTTTTCAAGCTGCCTATTTTTAATTTTGATCCATGAACCAGCTTCTAACTGATGGATACCTTTAATAATTGAATACGGATAGCTGACGGACTGATAAGTAAAATATTCCATCAGTGCATCCGTATCAAGTTTCCTATTTACCAAACCACTCGCAAGAATTGATCTGACTTCGGATGCAAAAATCAGTTTGTCATCATCAATAAAATAATATAAAGGTTTGACGCCAAATCTGTCTCTGGCGATAAAAAGCTCTTCTTCTTTCCTATCCCAGATAGCAAAAGCAAACATGCCGCTTAAATATTGCAAACAATCTGTTTTCCATTTTCCATAAGCAGCAATTAGAACTTCAGTATCGCTTGTTGTATTAAAAGAATAATCGTCTATTAATTGTTTTACTTTTTCGTAGTTGTATATCTCGCCGTTAAAAATGATGATGTAGCGACCGGAATTATCTTTGAATGGCTGATTAGCAGCATTCGACAAGTCAATTATCGACAGGCGACGATGCCCAAACAAAATTTTATTTTCTGAGAAAAATCCATCTGAATCCGGCCCGCGATGAGATAACGCATTTGTCATTTTCTCAATCACATTTTGTGTAATTGCGTTATCAGAAAAATTCATTATGCCGGCAATTCCGCACATCTACAAATCAATATTGGTTTTGAGAGACATTTTTTCTTGAAAGAAGTTCGTTATAAACGGTCACATATTCATTCACGATCGTATCAAGTCTGAAGCGCTGCACATTTTTTAATCCTTCTTTTATTATTTGTTCGCGGTAGGCGGCATCATTAATAATTTTCAACAATCCAGTGCGAATGGATAAAGGATCAAATGGATCTATCAGACATGCGCCGCGACCCGCAACCTCGCGCATGGGCGAGGCATCGCTAGTGAGAACAGGTCTGCCCACTGCCTGCGCTTCAACTACCGGCAATCCAAAGCCTTCATAAGTCGACGGAAAAGCAAGCATGTCGCATTGCTGATATTTTTGCAACAACTCCTGATCAGATAATTTTTCAAATTTTGAATAGTTGATTTTATTATCCTGCAGTTTTTTTATCTGGGCATCATGCAAAGGGCCAATGATCTGCAACCTTGCAGGAATACCCTGCAATGCATCAATCAATCTTTCCAGATTTTTATTTGGCGTGGTGCCGATGAAAAGAATGGAGGGTTCATTATTATTAAAATCCGATTCGGCAAATTGAAATAAAGGATCAACAAAATTAGAGATTACTTTTATCTTATCCTCCTTACAATGCGTTGCCTTAACGATCTCCTTTTTTGTATTTTCTGAAATAACGGTAATCACATCGGCTTTTTTAACGGGAAGATTGTACCACAATAATTTGATGAACCAATGTTTTGGATTGAGTTTCGAATATTTATGCAATGCTACACAGTCGTGAATAGTAAGCACGTTAATATTTTTTTTATTACACCCGAGAATAGCATAATGAACATCACCGGTAATATGATTGATGCTTCCCTGATTTTTTTTTGCAAAACAAAAATTGGGGAATATCGTATTCATCTTACTCGTAAAAGGAAGATATTTTTTTTCAACAATAAATGCTTTGCTGTGATTGGTTTCAATTTCATTTGCAATTTTTTTAAACAGCTTTTCAATGCTGAAGTAAGTTGAATGCGGGTGGCGATAAAAAAAGGTCAACTTGTTCATCACAATTCAATTCTGAAAAGAGATTTAAAGGCTCTGAAAACGATCAATGTAAAAATGGAAGTTTTAATGATCGCATTCATGGTTGTTAATAAATCTGTCTCCACTGAAATAACATAAATAAACATGAATGGCAGCCATAGGATAAGTGAGGGTCGTTTTTCAGCTTGCTTGAGGATAATCGAAAGCAGTAAATTAAAAAAGATGCCGTAAAAAAACATGTATACAATACCCCCGGTAACGCCAAAATTTGCATAGCCTTCTGCCTCTGGACCAATATTCATACTATACCCCTTGATATTATATCCCCAAAATCGTTTTAGATTCTCTTTACCTCCGGCAATGGGTTTATCCGGCCACAAAAATCGCGGAGCTAATGAAGCCAATACAGATTGCCAAATTGTTTCGCCATTCGCATAAGGATGTTTATTAGGGACCATCTTCATGGTGTAAGCAGCTAGCCACCCTTGGTTAAATCTTACAGCCACAAAAAAAAGTTTGTTTGGATCGGCAAGCAATGAGGGATCAGATAACCGGTCAGTTATCAACTGGCCAAAATAAAGAGGGTCAGTACCGCTGCCTTCCTGCCAACTTTTTTTCCGATAGTCCGCTTTTACAGATTGCAATACAATGACAGATATAAACGCAATAACGGCAAAAAATATCTTGCGATTGAAGCTGATTTTTTTCCCGAACAATGCAAGCGTGAACATTAATGCCATCATGTAAATCATATCTCCGAACATACCTGTTGCCAAAGCCTGGGCAACAAGCAATACGATTATTGAAGGCACAATAATTCTTTTGTATTTATTTGGTGAATATAAAACGTAAAAAAAACCAACATAGGTAAGATGAGCCAATAGATAGAAAACCTGTTTCAGGCTCTCCGGCGAAAGGAAGTCGAGGAAACTTGAAATTACCCCTGTTGCGATTAAAACCAGTCCTGTATTGGGTTGTAACAGTAATATTTTTTTAACATTGTCTATATAAATTTTAGGATTGCTATTTACACTCAATTTTCCGAGTGGCACACGCAAACCTATTATCATCGTAACCGTGCTGGGAACCGCAAAAGAAAAATATTCATTTGAAGGTATCGGCATATATCTTTTCCAGTGGTGGGCAAGAAAATTTTCTTGGGGATAAACATGATAAAAAATTGCCGGCATAACCAACCAGGTGAACACTGCCGAAATAGTGATCAGATCCAAAACAACCACTTTGTTACCGAGGCGATAAAGAAATTCCAGGAAGAAAAAAAAGAAAAGTCCTATGGAAGCAGTCTCCCAAAATGTAAATGGAGTAAAGAAAGCAAGATAAAAGCAAAACAATAAAGTAGCGATGATGATATTGCGCATCTATGCTGTATTATCTTTTTAGATCAAAAATTGTTGTGCCCAAAAAAGAGGAGAATCTATAAAACAAAAAAAGTAATATTACTGCTTAAAGCGATTCTTTTTTCTCCGGTTTCAACATAATGCAGCAGGCGAAATTGCAAAGTGAACAACTCCCAAAAAAAACTTCTGCATATTGTTTTAAAATACCCCGATGATCTCGGCTTGTCTTCAATAACCCGGACATGATCAAATCCAACTGTTCTGAATAATTGGTTCAGCGATTTTTCATTAAAAGCCTGGACATGAGTTAAATCTCCATATCGTATTTTCATTCCAAAAATACCATTTGCATTCGGTACATGCCCAACAATCGTCCCGCCTTTTTTTAATATCCGTTTTAATTCCTTGGCCAAAAAAAATAATTCCTGGAGCGGCAAATGCTCAAAAATGTCTTTCGCAATGATAACATCATAAACACCATCTCCGGTATTTTTAGCATATTCCATAAGATCGCCTTGCTCAATGTAGGTGCGATCATTTTCATGCGCTAATGCGACCTGCTCTTTTGAAAAATCAACTCCATGAAGGTTAATAAAATTTTTCGATTTCAAATACACTAATAACTCGCCGCTTCCACAACCAATATCCAATATATTTGAATCTCTTTTATGTTCGCTAAAGAAACATTTAAACAGAAAATCAAAATATGGTTGTTTGCCAATTTCATTTTTTTCGTTGCCCGCTTGCCCGGAGGAAACATACTTTTCGTAAAAATATTCCTTCATGATTTGTCTTTTATTCCTTTTCCTTTCTTTGAAGAAAACTCAATAAAGGATGAAATGCTTTTTCAAAATTCAGTTCATTTTCAAAATCCTTTATCGCGGATTCCGTCAAGCTTTCATAGTTTGAAACAATAAATTCTACCTGTCTTTCGAATACCTCCATGGATAAATTATTAGCAAAAGCCCAATGGTATTTTGCTAAATATTCTTTATAATGTTCATTGTCGTAATATAAGACCGGTAAACCGCAGGCAGCATATTCATAGATTTTATTTGAAGCAGTCCCTCCGGTTGAATAAATAATATTATCCGGTTTATTGATTGCTAACCCTATATGTGCAGAAGCGGTGATCGTTGGCAACACCGCATAATTAACCGGCGCTGCTATTTCAACAAATCTTTCTATATTTAATTCCTGCGATAAATTGATAATATGGTCCCGATATGATTTTTCAATATTACCAATTAATAACAGCTGCTGGTTTCTTTTTGATCGGTTAATGAACTGCATCAGTTCTTCAATTCCGTGCCCGGCAGATATACTTCCCTGGAAAATAAATTTAATAATGCTTTGAGGTGCACTGCTTTTTTTGAATTTATTGTAAAACGAAACGGCCGGGAAATTAGGTACAAAAAAATATTCCCCTTTAAAGGCAGTAAGATCAAAATATTTTCTTCGCTCGTTAGCAGGTAGCGAAAAAATTTGCAAATACCTAAATGCTTTTTGCTCCGCTTTTGCCGCCCACCATCCAATACTGTATTTTTTTATTTGTGCTGTATCAGCAACATCATGACTATGATACCAAATAATATGTTTGAATGAAAGCATTTTCCGTATGAGATGATAAGTGAATAAGGCCACGGAGTCATACACAAGAATTGTTTGTGGTTTGTATTTATAACAAGCTCGCAGAAACCCAGATGTGAATGAAAAAAAAAGAAAAAATTTGGAGACCGCGCTCAAACTTGCCTGATCATTAACTGAAATTTTTTTTTGACTGCGAATCAAAAAAACGTTTTCCGGATAATCCCATAAGTCAGGAAGGTTTGGCCTATAGATCAAGTAAATATTATCATATATTTTACTTAATTCTCCAATCGCATTCAAAGTAGGCGGATAAGCTTCGGGATGATTATATAGTGCACATACCAGATTTTTTTTCATCGCAGAAACCTTCACTGTTTATCCTAAAAAAATATTTTTTCCATGATCAGCATCTATGGAGTGCCGGAGAACCGAACTCTACTTTTTTCTGAAGCCGGCGTTTCATGTAACCGTTTAATTTCTGCTAGCGCATAATTGGCTCTGTGTTTGTAACTATAGCCGGAATTCAAAGAACGGTTTCTCGCATTTTGCCTGATCTTATCAATAGATGCGCCATCAAGAGAAAGGAGTCTATTAATTTGTCCGCAACAATTTTCAATATCCGAGAACAAAAAAACTTCTTTCCCGTTTTCAAAAAATATCCGATGTTCCTTTGTATCGGGAGCCAGCATAATTCCACCGATGGCGGGCACTTCGAAGGAGCGCATATTGTGTGAATCCAGATTGTGCACCCGCATAAGATTTAGCTGCACACGGTACCTCCTCAGTATTTTCCAAAGATCAATTCCGTAAACTACCGATGGAAAGGTTTTTATATTGGGATGCCGGATAAACTTGTCCCAGCCAGCCCCATAAAGATCAAGCTGAATTCCACGGTCAGCAAGACCTTTCAAAAAATCTGCTCTTTGCTTATCAGGATTTCCTAAAAAACAGGTTTTTGATATTTCGGTCTCCTTGCAGCAAATTTCATAAAACTGATCACTTAGATCAAATCCAAAGGGCAAAAAACAAGATGGGATCTGGTAATCATTTTCGATTTGCTTTTTTACGGTAAGACTGTATGCAAAATGCATATCGTATAATGATATGGATTCTGTAATATTTTTATTCCCGCTTCCAATTCCGCTAAATATGAATGGATTATCGGGATTATAATTGACGAGTTTATATTTTTTTTCTTTTGCCCACTCCAGAGATGAAGCAAAAATTTCCATTCCCTTAAAAACCCAAATTACATCTGGCTGAAACTTGTTGGTTTCTTCTTTAAATAAGTGGTTGATCTTTTTATAGATGGAAGATAATCCCAGTCTGAATAATAGTTTATTGTAAAGACTTTTATAATAGTAATCGGAAAAAATCTTCAATGCAGGAAAATGGAGAACTTCAGCTCCCGCTTCTTGCATATATGAAGTATAAAAGTTTTCAATTGCATAAGCTTTGCCCGAGCCCACTAAAAATATTTTCATTAAAACTATTAGATTTTAGTGCGCTTAATTCGTGTGAATTTGCGCAATCAGATCACTAATATATCCGCCGTGCGAACGCTGTTGAAACTGCACGGCGATTTTATGAGAGTAGATGCTAAAGTCTTTCCTTAACTTTTCATCTGCAATTAACAATTGTATTTTTTGAGTTAATTCTGGAATGTCCCGGCACGCAAAAACAAATCCATTTCTTCCTTCCTGCACATCATCATTTTCACTATAACTTCCACAGCGATCACTAACAATTATCGGGCAAGCCATATAAATAGCTTCGCTAATAGCTAATGAATGACGATCTATTGAAGCCGGGTGCACATAAATATCAGTAGCTGCATAATAAGCGGACAATTCTTCTGGGCTGACAAATCCGGTAAAATATACTTTACTCTTTTTTAATAATGCTGCTTTCTGTTCCAATTCAGTTTGCATTGCACCTGAACCCAGTACAAATAAATGTGTAATCATTCCAATCTTTTCCAATTCCACCATCGCACTTATTATATCCCCTTGCCGCTTTGAAGGAACAAGTTTTCCTACTACTGATAAAACAATATCCTTATCATCAATCTTATAGTGCTCCCTGATAATTTTGTTAAGTTGACCTCGATCGCTATAACTCTTTTCGTAATGATTTACATCAATCGGAAAGTGCATGCGAATTATCTTTTTGAATGGCACACTATAATGCTGGTAGAAATCTTCATTTGCATTTCCTACAGAAAGGAAATAGTTGATTCTGGAAAAATACCATCTTAAAAAAGGATACTTAAGCCACTCTTTAATCAAATTCCTTTTATGCACTCTTTCACTGTCGGAAATATAGGCCAATTTGACTTTGTTTTTTAATGCCCATCGGAATGCTCGTCTCTGTAATCGTTGGAAATAACCGTAAGTGACAACAATGTCGGGTTTGTAATCATTTAATATCGCATCTAGTATTGGTGCATCCAATTTACTGTTTACCGGTACAACATCTTCCCCATTCAGAAATTGATGATCTATTTTATCCAATTGCAGGTTATTCCAAACCACCTCCTTATTGAATTGTTTGTCAACATAGCTTTTGAAACCCAACGATGAACCAAAAAAAACTTTTACCTGAACATCATCAAGACTTGCAAGGCTTACATACTGGGGGCAGAAATGTTGAATAGGATGAGATACCACTATCGCTATTTTTGGTTTTTTTTTCATGTATTTTTTCTATCCGTTCAATTTGCTCTTATACAGTACTTTGTAAAAGCGTGCTTTTTTTTAAGTTTTGAGTAATTAAAATGATTTATAAAACGAAAAATCAGGTTCAAAATTTTCTACCTTCTGCAATACAATTAAACCCGAACTATTGTATAATTGATATGACCAATGGAACCATGAAAATAATAATGCCGGCTTATTTTTTAATCTCCACAAAAAGAATTTTAACGTAGACATCTTTGATTCATTTCCCCGAACTTTTCTTTCTTTTACGATTTTATATTTGCGATGCGTTAATATAAAACGCAACACTTTTTGTTTTGAAAGTGCATACATATCATGAAAAGCCACTATGCCACCTGGTTTAAGCATTTTATCGATTAAAAAAAAATCGAACAAGGTATAGTCGAACGTATGCCAGCCATCAACAAATGCAAAATCGAGTTGAACTCCTTTTTCAATTAGTTTAGGGATCATCAAATGACTAGGGCCATCCAAAAGTGTAAATTGATCCTGCAATTTTTCTTTTTCCAAAGAAACAATGGCTGCCTCTTCATATTCAGTACGCTGGTTGGGATCAATTCCATAATGCATTTTGTTAGCGCCCTGAAAATCCTTTTTTGCATAACAAATTGCCAGAGCAGAAGCGCCAAATGCCACCCCGGTCTCCAAAGTAACGATTGCCTTCGTGTCGGCTATTATTTGCATTAACACCAAAGCTTCCGCTTTTGAAATGGTAGAATCAATAGCCCTGCGTTTTTGATTTTTTCTGTCTGTAACAAAACCAGTTGCATACATTTCTTCCAACGTTACCGGCAATTGAATACTCATAAACTTTCTAAAAGGTTTTCGATTTTATGGATATGACCAACGTAATTATTTTCCAGTGCAAATTCAATTCGTTTTTTTTGTAATGAAGAAGAATTAAATTCCTCTAATTCATTAATTATCTTATCAAACAAAAAAGGAAATTCATCGTCACCTTTTTCTTTTGTCATACAAACTAATGGATTATGATATTTGTAAGTATCCACGTACGATGAGATCACCACTTTGCCAGTTGATAAATATTCAAGCAATTTATGGGAATTGGATTGATCGGATTCACCTTCAACAAAAACATAAGACAATATAAATGCATCCATGTTTTTTATTTCATTAACCAATTGCTCTGGCGCTTTTTGTCCATGCAAAATAACATTTTCCCGATCTTTCAGGAACTGAATAAATGTTTTTGATGCCAGACTACTATTTTTTATAATTTCATCGTTTCCCCAAAAATGAAAATTGATCAGCGGATGCTCTAGAATTATTTGCGTGATCATTTTATAATTTACAGGCCCACGCAATAAATTGCCAACATAACCAACCTGGATGGTTTCGGGGCGCTTATATTCAACTATATTATTCAGTAAATTTTTTGCAGACTGAAAATAAACCCCCGCAATACCATGATTAATAAAATATTTTGGTGACTGACTATTTTTAAAGGGCTGAAGAATTCGTTCAGACACGCTAAGAATAATACTTGCTGAATTTGCAGCAGCTATTTGGTACTTACTGTTAACCGGATCAACCACATGGTAAATATTTATCCTGGCTTTGAACCAGGACAGATCACTATATAAATTGGTTTCAAAACACCATAAAACATCTATTTTTTCTCCTATCTTTTTGCAAATTTTATTAACCTGGCGGCGCATTAACCTGTCGAATAATAGACGAAAATGAAAACGCAGATTCAAATTGAAGGAAGGAGAATATTGTACCAGGGTTATTGAAGGAAATTGAGCAGCCGATTGCATTTTAATAAAAGATTTTTTTTCATCAACCGGTGGTTCCAGAAAATAAATCCTGTTCCCTTTTTTTGCCAGTTCAATAGCATAATGATGTTTGGATACAAACATCTTGCCCCATGGCTGAGGAGAAACGATCAAAATTATTTTATCGCGCAGCAAAATTATTTTTTATAAAATTCCCTGATCTTATCTGCAACAAAAACGCTCATCTCTTCTGTCATCTCTGCGTACATGGGCAGCGAAAGAATTTCCTTTTGTAATAAAGTTGCCACCGGAAAATCTGCAGGAGAGTGATTCAAATATTTATATGCCGGCAAATATGGAAGCGGTGTTGGATAATGTAAAGACGTTTCGATTTCATTTTCTTTAAGAAACTGCATCAGATCGTTGCGTTTTTGAGCGCGAATAACATACAAATGATATGTGTGTTTTGAATTTGGCCGCACCTTAGGCAAGATGATCTCATTAACGTCAGATAAATACTTGCAGTACGAATTTGCATGCGCGATCCTTTTTTCGGTCCACTCCATTACATAGGGGAGCTTTGCTTCAAGAATAGCAGCCTGCATTCCGTCGAGCCTGCTATTAATGCCTTCCATTTGATGCTGATGTTTTATTAATGCGCCATGCCTCGCATACATTTTACATTTTTCTGCCAGTGAATCATCATTGGTGATGATACAACCGGCATCTCCGTAAGCCCCCAGATTTTTCCCTGGATAAAAACTGAACGAGCCGGCAATTCCAAAAAGTCCGGCTTTCAGTCCATTAAATTCTGAAAAATGAGCCTGTGCGCAATCTTCAATCAAAAACAATTTATGCTTTTCGCAAATGGCTTTTATCTTTTCCATATCGCACATTTGACCCTGCAGGTGTACGGGAATAATGGCTTTTGTTTTGGAAGTAATTTTTTCCTCGAGTTTGGATTCATCAATGCTGAAATAATAAGGATGAACATCTGCAAAAACGGGTTTGGCTCCGGTTTGAGTAATGGATTCCGAGCTTGATATCCAACTGTTTGCTGGTGTTATTACTTCGTCGCCATTACCAATCCCAAGCATCTTCATCAACACATACAACGTATCTGTTCCATTACCACAACCAATAACATGTTTGACGCCGTATGCCTTGCCAAATTTTTCTTCAAAATCTTTTACAAAATGACCGCCTATAAAAGCAGTTTCATCAATCACTTTTGCGATGGCAGCATCAATTTCATTTTTTATGGAAAAATATTGCGCTTTAAGATCTGCGAATGGAACTTTCATAATGATGAAAAAATTATACTTATTGAAGTTTGCGAATTAGTTTTGCCGGATTGCCCGCATAAATTCCTGGTTGCAAAATATTTTTTGTAACTACCGCGCCTGCGCCAATTACAGTATGATCACAAATGGTAACCGGAAGTATTGTTGCATTAGAACCGATCGATACATGATTGCCAATGATGGTAGATCTCCATTTTGTACTGTCACCGCCAGCAGGACCGCCTTCAGCAAAAAGATCATTAATAAACATAACGCCATGACCAATAAAACAATTATTTCCAATCTTGACTAATTCGCAGATAAAGGAATGTGATTGAATTTTACAATGATCACCTACATGAGCATTGCGTTGTATTTCTACAAAAGGACCGATAAAACTATTATTCCCGATTGAGCAACCGTATAAATTTACCGGTTGAACAATCGTGATGTTTTCCCCCAATACAACATCATCGCTAATAGAAGCATGTTTTATATTAACTTTCATATTGTTTGGAAATTATTATAAATTTTATTGATTATCTCAACAGTTTTTAACCCTTCAAAACCACTGGTGGCAATAACTCCATTGCCACTCAATACATCAACTACATTTTGATAAACCTTGTCGTGATTAGACATTGATCCCTGGTACTGACCATAATTATTTGCAGGATTTCCAGCTGGCAGGTTTTCTATTTTGAAATCTTCAATATTCTGATACTCCAATTCATTAAGATACTGACCGCCGATCTTCACGGTTCCTTTCTCTCCAAAAATACTTAATGATCCCTCCATGTTCTTTTGATGACTATTAACTGTGTAGTTAATCGTTCCGATTATTCCCCCCGAAAATTTTACAGTTAATACCCCTGTATCTTCAAATTCAATTATTCCCTGGTGATGAAAATTACCTGCATAACCATTGGTTTCTTCCACATCACCGATCATCCAATATAAAAGATCAATGAAATGACTGAACTGGGTAAACAAAGTTCCACCGTCTAATTTTTTTGTTCCTTTCCATGAATTATTATAATACGCATTATCGCGGTTCCAGAAACAATTTAATTGCACGCTATAGATCTTTCCCAATCTTCCCTCATCAATTATTTTTTTAACAGCGGCAACGGGAGGATTGAACCGATTTTGCTTTACAATAAATAATTGCTTATTATTTCTTTTTGCTGCCTCAATCATTTCGCTACAATCTTTAACTGTAAGCGCCATTGGCTTTTCGCACAATACATGAAAGCCGCCGTCCAAAGATTTTATACTGTGTTCTGCGTGCAATCCATTTGGCGTGCACACAGCGATTACATCAATTTCTTTCTGCTTCATCAATAAGTCATCAACGTTCGTAAAAACATTGGCGTTATATTTTTCGCCTAATGTTGATGCTTTCTCAAAAACAATATCACAAACTGCAGATAGTTTCCCCACCTTATTTATATGCTCTGCGTGACGTTGTGCGATTCTTCCGCAACCGATAATGCCAAACTTAAAATGGTTACTCATCTTGATAATGTTTTCTTAACTGCCTTTCTTATCGGCGCTGTTTTTTTTAGCAAATTCATATAAGTATCCTTCAAGTGTCTATCAGTTTTAAAATCCTTGTGTTGTTTGATCGGCTTTGTCATTATATCATCAAATTCCTTTTCACTTAACCCAAATTTTTTTAAGACATATTCTTTATCATTTTTCAATTCATTTTCGGGGTATAATGGTTGCTGCAGTTCGTTTATCGCTTCCTCTTTTGTTAATTGCCCGGAACAAATTAATGTCGACAGGTGAGCTTTGCGTTTATCAATTTTAAATTTTTGCGGCAGAATATATGCCTGATAAAATTTTGTAAATACGGATTCATAATGCTTTCCTCCATAGTCGCGCCAATCCAGTTCCTTTTTAATTATTTCTTTTACATTTTTTTTATTGTAAGGAACATAATTCAAAATTGAAATCGGGCTTAATTTTAGAACAGCAGAATAATAAACATACTTTTTAAAATCAAATGTTGGATAAGTTTTGATCTTTAATTTTCCAAACTGATCATGAATATCTTTCAAATTTGCAAAATCCATTTTCTGATAGATCCAACTTGGTGGCATTATGTATTCGGTCACAATATTAGTTCCGCTGATGATAAATCCTGTTTTATGTTGTTTCGCCAATTTATACATCGTGGAAAATATTGCATGATCTGATACAACTTCAATATCTACGACAGATGCGCGCAGGTAAGCAAGCTGAATATCTTTAAATTCCTCCCAATTCACAACTAGTGTATATAGATCAAATCCAAGTTTGGTAATAATATTTTCTACATTTTTTACGGCAAGTTCAGAATCCCATCCATTATCAAGATGAACAGCAAGCGGTCTTAGCCCAAGTTGTTTTACAAGATAGGCAACATAAGTACTGTCTACGCCGCCACTCAGTCCGATAAGACAATCATAACGTTTTCCAATACCCTCTTTTTTGATTTTGCCTACAAGTTTTGCTAATTCCTTTTTTCCGTCTTCATCATTAAAAACCCCATCTTTCGCCGCTTGTTGATATTCATAATAATAATTGCAGATCCCTTTGTCGTCAAAACTTATATCAGGGTCTGCGATATTATCCATAACTGTTAATGAGCATTGCCTGTACTTCGGATCTTTATCGGTTAAAACCATTATAATTAGATTAGCTGAAAGAAATTCTTTTTGAGTTCCTCCTGGGCCGGATAACTTATTAATACTGCACGATGCGGACGCTGAAAAACAAACATGCTGCCAGCAGATACAGCCGACGCTCCATGGTCAAACGCCTCTTTGAAATCATTTATTGATGATGCACCGCCAATAGCCACAACGGGAATGTTGATGTTTTCGCTCACTGATCTTATCAATTCCATATCGTACCCGCCAAAAGTTCCGTCTTTATCAATTGAGTTAAGAAAAATTTCACCTGCGCCCGCGCTCTCCATTTTTTTTGCATAATCAACCGGATCCGAGCCTGTGTTTTTTGTTCCGTTTTGGACAAACACTTTGTTTTTGCCAAAAATATTTTTCTTTACATCCACCGACGCGACAATGCTTTGGCTTCCAAAAAATCTCGCTCCCTCATTTATCAATTGCGGATTATGGAAAGCGGCATTATTTAAAACTACTTTTTCAACGCCAATCGCAATCAATTCTTTGATCTCATCCAAAGTGGTAATTCCACCGCCATACGCTAATGGCATAAAAGCTTCGCCTGCAATTTCTTTTACCATCTGCATATTGGGAGATCTTTTTTCCGCAGTTGCAGAGATATCTAAAATAACAATTTCATCCACTTCTTTTTCATTGAAAATTCTTACGGCATTGATCGGATCTCCAACGTATTTATGATCTTTAAATTTTACCGATTTTACCAATCCGCCTTTTTGAATCAATAATGTGGGTATAACGCGTACTCTTTTCATTAATAATTTTTCACAAAGTTTTCCAACAGCTTCATTCCAAACTTGTGACTTTTTTCAGGATGAAACTGAACGCCCAAGATATTTTCGTGTTCAATTGCCGCGGCAAAACAGTATCCATAATTGGCAAATAATAAAACATCTTCAACATTTTCCGGAACCGGATGATAAGAATGCACAAAATAAAAACGCGGCTCTTCATGCATATTGTTAAAAAGCGGTGACGGTTTATATAATGTCACATCCGTCCAACCCATATGCGGAATTTTTAAATCTGCAGACAATTTTTGCTGATCAAATTTTTTTACACCACCTTGTATCCATCCCAAACCTGGTTCTCGTCCTTCTTCGCTTTTTTCAAATAACATTTGATAGCCAACGCAAATTCCAAGAACAGGTTTTTTATCTTCCATTATTTTTTGAGTAACCACTTCGCGCAAGCCGGATGCATTTAACATTTGCATGCAATTGTCAAAATGGCCAATTCCAGGAAGAATCAATTTATCGGCTTCTATAATTTCCGTTCTGTCAGAAGAAATAATGGCGTCGCTACCTGCTTTTTTCAACATGTTTTTAATGGAAGCCAAATTACCAACACCATAATTAACTATTGCAAGCATCAAATATTCAAATATTTTTTTCGGTATGCTTCAAATTCAGATGAACGGATAAATCCATTATATTCAAAATCATTTTTATATTTTATAAATTTCTCCCGAATTTTTTCATTATCACTATAATCTTGAACTATAACGGCCGGATTGCCTGCTATAACGCAATATCCCCGCTCAAAAGAATTTGTAACAATCGAACCGGCAGCTACAGTAGTAAAATCGCCCAACACAACTCCGGGAAGAATAATTGATCCCATTCCTATTCTACAATATTTTCCAATTTTAATTTCATTAATAACGTGTTTCCTGATGTCAAGCATGAAATGGTTTGAACTGATAATTCCGACATTTGGCGCAATCTGCGCATAATCATCAATAAATATTTTTCCCATTGCCTGGATGTAACAACCAGGAGAGACTCCGGGAGCAGCATCGATCCCAACATAAATATTTCTCCAGCTACCAGTAAGAGTTGAAGTTTTATGAATTGGCCAATAAGGCCCGGAGTTTTTGCCTAAAACTTTATATTTAAACCATTGTTTGAAAGCAATCGGACTTTCATTTTTTTTAGTTTCAAAAAGTGGCCGAAAAAAAGAAATATTCTTCGTGCACCAGTGATAACAACGGCCATGAAAAATAAAAATATAAATTCTGCAAAAAAAACGAAGAATACTTAACATAGTCAATTGGTCAGTGAGGAATGTTGCAAAATATAATCACACATATCACCAACATTTTCAGCCTTAAAAATGAAATCAATATCAAATTCGATCTGATATTTTTCTTCGATTGAGGAAATGATCATCAAATTATTAATAGAGTCCCATTTTTCAACAGTTTTTGCCGATGATGAATAGTCGAGTACCAAATTGTCATCACCAAGCTCCCTTCTAAAAATCTGTGTAAGATCAGCTAATATTTCTTCTTTACTATCCATTGCTTATTTGATTTTCATATACAAATTATATGTTCCTGTTTCTTTAAATCCTATCGATTGATATAACGGACGTCCAGGTTTAGTGGCCTGTAAAATACAATATCCCATTCCTTGTTTATCGATTAATTCAAAGCAAAAATTCATTATTTTTTTTGCTATCCCTTTGTTCCTATAATCTTTTGCAACACTAACCATATAGATGCCCGCAATTTTTTTTTCATCATAGTAAATCATAGCAGTGCCGATTATTTTATTTACTAATTTGGCAACTATGAACTCCACTCTGTTACTTCTTAATTTTTTGAAAATTGATGCATCAAGGTGTTTATTATTAAATAAAGATTCGGAAACTAGCGAGGTCCATTCTTCAAAATTATCATCGTTGTTAAGCATTAATATTTCTACTGAGGTAGAGTCAGGTAATAATAACCCTTGAGTAAATTTCTTATCATAATACATCCCAACCCATTGCTCAATTGGCAGAAATCCTTTTTTTCTAATTTGAGAAAGTGATCTTGCTTCATTTTTAAGAATAATAAATGGCTTTATTTTACAGTCAGTGGTTACTTCCACAATTTCATCAATAATAGCCTCTGTTATTTTTTCAGTTGCCAATCCAAAAACTGCATTGGGCCAAATCGAGTGATCAGATTTAATAAAACAAAATTCCTTTTTTTTGACAAACCTAATTTCACTAATTTTTGATGCAACTAATTTATAAAGCGAAAATAAATTGCCAAGATTTATTTCATCTTCTATGCTCATCAAGCGCTGCTTTAATTTTGTTTCTATCCGTTTTGCCACTTGAATTCAAAGGGAATTCTTTCATTGAAAATGTTGATGAAGGAATCATATACTCAGGCAATTTTCTTTTTAAATAATTTATGATTTCTTCCTCGTTATTCTCATTGTTTTCAATAGCCAGAACTAACTCTAATGTCCCCGATTTATTTTCTTTTGGAATAGCAACATTGTTTAAATTAAATTTTTCCCGAACAGAAAATTCTATTTCACTAAGTTCAACTCTGAAACCTTGAATTTTCACCTGATTATCAAACCTACCGCAATAATAAATATCTCCTTCCTCATCATAATAGCACATATCGCCTGTTTTGTAAAAGAACTTTTCGTTAGCGCTTTGAAAAATCTTTATGAAAGATGAATTGTTTTTTGACTGGTTATTTAAATATCCACTTGTGACTTGGTGCCCGGAAATACATAATTCGCCTTTCTCGTTCGCATTCACCATTTCATTATTGTCGTTGATGATAATCAATTCGACTCCCTCCATACCCTTTCCAATTGCAAATAGTCCATTATAGTTTTTTACCTTTTCCGGACTGTATTTATAGTACATGCAATAAATAGTCGCTTCCGTCGGTCCATACATATTGCAAACGTGACAATTGGGAAGACTTTTGCTCCAAGGAACAAGCAGATCAATATATGTAGCTTCTCCACCAAGAATGCAAAGTCGCACATCTGGTAAATTCACTCTTTGGAGAAGAGGTCTTAATAACTTAATAATTGATGGTACAATCTGTATAACTGTAAGGCGTCGTTCTTTTATTAACTTTAGAACGTTCAAATATTTGAGACCATTATTGGGGACCGTATAAACGCAAGAGCCATTAAGTATTGGTATTAAGAATGAGACTATAGAGAGATCGAATGTCAGCTCATACATTTGCAAGCATCTATCTAAGGAATTGATATTAAATCCCAATTTATCAAATGAGAGTATAAAGGCATTTAAATTTTTATGCGAAATCGGAACCCCTTTTGGCAATCCAGTACTTCCTGACGTAAATAAAATATAAGCTAGATCATTTTCTTTAATGTCTGGCAGTTTAAATTCTTTGGTTGAAGTTTGATCAAAGCACGGTTTGACTATTGTAAAACTTTTGTATCGTTCATCTTCCATATTCTCAGTAGAGATAATTATATCAATAGCAGCTTCCTTCAAAATTGCAAGATTTCTTTCAACAGGATTATGTAAACCAAGAGGAACATAAGCACAACCCGAAAACCATATTGCAATCAAAGATGAATACGTCCTTACGTCATCTGTGCAAAGAACAGCAACGCGCTTATTTTTTATTTTGTCGTCAAATTCGTCAATCTGTTTTTTAATTGAATAAACAATTTTTTTAATGTCAGCATAGCTATAAAATTTCTCGTCAATGCAAAAGGCATTATTTTCAGCGTATTGAATAAAACTATTTTCTATCCGTGCTGCTAAATCAATCATCTTGTTTTTAATTTCTGATCTAACTCCTAAATCTAAAAAGTCTAGATTTTATGTTAGAAGCAAATTGACGTCTTTTAATGAATTTTATTTCATTTTCACTCAAAGGACAATCCGGGTGATTTAATGCTTGTTGTATCACACGGGAACGCAAGGTTGAATACAACTTTGCATATTCTGATTTTGATTCTTGTTGCGCGTGTATTCTATTCCAATAAAGATCAAATGAGAATTTAACCATCGGAAAATATCTTGCCATTTTAAACCACAATTCATTATCACCAATCATTCGCTCACCTGAAAAACCTTTGACTTTAGTGAAAACATCCAATTTAATAATAGATGAGCCAGGTGCCCGGTCAAAATGACCAAAACCACTAAAGTGCTCTTGATAAGCCTGTACTGGATTTAAAAGAACAGGATATATTTTTTCATCACTTGGTTTTGATCCTAAACCAAAACCAGATTCTGGGAAAAGCTCCATGGCTTTTACCATAACTTCTAAGCCATAATAATAAATCATATCATCAGCATCTAAATACTTGATGTACTTCCCTTTCGCATAAGATGCCGCTTTATTGCGATTGGGATAATCGCCGAGGTTTTTTTCATTTACGTACACACGTACCCGTGTGTCCTTCAATTCATAGTTTCTTGCAATGTCAACGGTTTTATCTTTCGAGCAATCATCAACTATAATCAATTCAAAATTTTTATAAGTTGATGCCAGTACACTTTCAATGGCTTCTGCTATATAATTTTCACGGTTATATGCCGTCATCAAAACACTTACTAATGGGGCTTCGTTGCTCATGTCTTTTGTTCGTCAAATACTATTGAGGCAGGTTTCCAACTTTTGCCCGATAATATTCCAATCATAATTTTCTTTTACAAAATGAAATGCTGCTTCAGCAATGGAATTTGCCAATCGTTCATCATTTATCAATTCAACAACGGCTCTTGCAAAGGAAACTTTATCATCCGCGATCAGAATATTTTTTTTGTTGGTATAGTGAATGCCTTCTGCGCCTGCTGTAGTTGAAACAGTAGCCGTATTGCTGCCCATCGCTTCAAGTAATTTCAGTCTTGTACCACTTCCGGAAAGCAAAGGCACAACAGCAACTGCAGCTTTTCGGTAATAATCATCAACCCTGTCAACCATTCCATAGAAAATAATGGATGGATGTTTCAATAAGACAAGCAACTCCTCTCCTGGATCTCCTTTGCCTACAACCATTAGTTGGATATCAGGATTTTCGTTTATTATCAACGGAAAAACTTCCTTACAAAACCAAGTCAATCCTTCCTGGTTTGGAAAATAATCCATCGAGCCGCAAAAAAGAATTTTGTTATTTTTTTGCGAATGCTGTTTTTTTTCTAAGAATGCCGCATTTATTTTTACCCCGTTGGGAATTACAAAGCCATCTATCTTATTATCATTTAATCTTCGAAGCTCAGCCAGGTCAATATCACTGCAGGCAAATATTTTATTTACTGAATCGGCAAGCGAAGATTCTTCTTTTTGAATTAATCGCAAACCCTTTTCCGAAATTTTCCCATTTTCAAATGCTGTTTGTGCAAGCTGGCTGTCTACATTATATGCATTATAAATAATTTGTGCCTTCGGTTGATATCGCCGCACAACTTTGGCTGTGGAGCCTACGATGAACAATGCCTCCATTATTGCATAGTCAACTTTATTTTTATTTAAGAAGTCTTTCAACACCGGATAGATCATCAAAAAATGATCTTCGGAAGAATTGAACAAGGACCGGTTCCAATAACGATAACGCAAAGCTTTTTGATAGCGCAACGGCAATACCGAAAAAATATCTTTTCGCAATGAAAATGATCCGGTGCTAATGACCGTACAGTTTTTAAGAAATGGGTATTCGTCAAATGCCTGGGCAAATAATTCTTTTTTTTGATGCGTGATTATGGTAACCAGAAAATATTTTGACAGTTGGTTCAACAGACTGATGCACCGGAGCATTCCGCCGTTCATTGGCGGATAAACACCATCAAATGGAATAATAACCAATACTCGTTTCAATCTTTAAGTTTAGGGTAATGCGCCGTTAGTTCTTCATCCAAAAGAATGTCTATCATTTGTTCAGCGCTCATGGTATAGTTCCATCCTAATTGTTTTTTTGCTTTGGATGCATCGCCGAAAATATTTTCGATATCTGCCGGTCTGTACAATTCTGCTGAAACACTGTATTTGTTTTTATCAATGGATAATTTATCAAAAACGTATTCAATAATTTTTTTTAATTTGATAGAGCTGCCGGAACACAAAATATAATCAGCAGGCGTATCGGCCTGCATCATCAAATACATTCCTTCCACATAAAGTGGTGCATAACCAAAGTCTCTGCTGATCTCAATATTACCTACCAAGAGTTTATCTGCCAAACCTTTACCTATTTTAATGCTTTCGCTAATTATTTTTTTTACAAAAAAAGAAGGTCCGCGTAAATACGATTCATGATTAAATAAAATTCCGCAACAAACATACATGCCATAGCTCTCGCGATAATGAATACAACTCCAGTGCGCAGCCGCCTTTGAAACTGCATATGGACTCAGCGGATGAAGAACGCTATTTTCTGTTATCGGAAGATTATCAACCTTTCCATACATTTCACTACTGCTTGCCTGGTAAAATTTAATGTTGCGATCGGTCAGTTTTATCGCCTCTAATAAATTAAACACAGAGATAGTGTTAAAATGAAAGGTGCCGATCGGTTGTTTGAATGATAATGAAACAGAACTTTGTGCAGCGAGATTATAAATTTCCGAAGGTTTATATTGATGCAACAATTTTATGATCTGCGAAATATCCAGCAAGTCGCATTCTTCAATGATCACTTTATCGCGAATGCTAAGATGATCGAGACCTTTCAGATCAACAGTACTGTAACTTCTTACAAATCCAATTACAGTATAATTTTTTTTAGCAAGCAGCGACGCGAGATAAGCGCCATCCTGACCCGAAATACCCGTTATGATCGCGATTTTATTTTCCGACATCTTATTATTACAAAAAGTAAATTATCAAAATGCTTCAAACCAATCCCAGTTCCTATTATCTTCTCCAATTTTTTGGAAAGCGATACAATGATAATCAACGTTTAATTGATTATCGGTTTTGAAATTATGAACCGGGAACATTTTCTTTTTAAATGGGATCAGTTTTATCATACCATTATCAAAAGAGAAAAGCATCTTTCTTTTCATTGAATTCTTGTCTGCGCCAAAAGCATCCAAAACTTTGAATGACGGATGCATTGCAATAAACCGGGCGAGTTTGCGAATTCCCGGGAAAGAACAATCATCCAAAACAATTACGCCATTAATGTCCAGCATCCGAGTAATAAAAAAAAAATCAACCAGTAAAATATCGAACACTTTGGTTGAATCTATATAAGCAAATTGTAAACGCTCACCTTTTTTGCACAGATCAGGAAGGATTTCAAAAGAAAATTTTTCATAAAAAGTTACCTGCTCACCTAATCCCGATTTTTTTATGTATTCGAGTCCAATGCTATGCCAATATTTGCTCTGATATGGGTCAACTATCGTGTGATGAAATTGATTTGAAGTTGATGATAGCGCTTCTAATATGGCAAGTGTCGAAATTCCATAAGCCAATCCGATCTCAAGGCTCCTTTTAGGTTTGATCTCTTTGATAATTTTTTGAAGAAAGGCGCATTGTTCGGGTCGTGTGTGCGAATGCAAATCATACGATCTCCCCTGCTCGTCAAAAACTTTTCCAGAGTTAAATATTTCTGTCAGCAATGGGATCATCGTAATGAATTAATATTCTACTTCGTCAGAATTAATTTTAATGATTGCTTTTTGGGTAAGATCATATACATCAAATCCTTTAAGCTCTTTGATCCTGTCTTTTCCAGAGAGTCGTATACCATCGCGAATAAACTCCCGAAATTTCGATTCAACATAACCTTCCTGAGTTGACATTTTTTTAAATGTCCCCATTTTATCATTACGCAAAAAATAAGCATTCAATCCTTTGCTGTTGCTTCCTACAAAAGAATATCCTTTCGCTTCAGCCAGATCACAAAACGCGCCCAATGAAGCGCCGAAATATAATTTGTTTGATCGCTGAAATGAAGCGTCATAGGGAATGGTCCATTTTGTATTTTTTCCAAAAACACTATTGTACTCAACGATCACCATCACCGGATTAATAACATCGATCGCCTTCCAAACCCAATAATCATTACCATCAATATCAATACTCAGAATGCCAATTTCACTGTCGAAGCCCGGGATGGTCAATAAAGAATTTATGTTTTCGGAAGTAATAAACGCAGTAGCAGCATGCAATTCGCAAGCCCACGATATCATGTCTTTTTTAATGTATTGAATATTTTCATCAGATCCATCTATTACAAAACCTGCCCAATCATTATTCAACAAAAGAAATCGTGTATTTGACTGACGATAGTTTTCAACTCCAAATTCAATAAAAGTATGATTGGGAAAATCAATCTTATTGATGATGTGCTGAATAATGCCGTCGTCGCCAAATTGAGAAAATACCTGGAACTCTGCATCACTTATCTGTCTGATATCAGTGCGTTGCATGTTCAGTACGGTGTGCATTTTTCCCATAAGCAGTTTTGGACTATTCAGGTCTTCATCCCACTGTGAAATGGTTTTGTCAACTCTGTTAAGTTGTAAATTTTTTGTTTTTATGAACCTCATTAACCTGCCGAACATGTAAAAGAAATTTTTGTGGATGATTAATAAAACCGATCATCAATACTTGTCAGCAACAAATAAATATTTTCGACGACTGATTCTCAGGCGAAATAATTTAAATTTCTCCCGTAAAGTGAAAAATATTCCCGCGTTCTTCTTGATTTTTTTTTTTATTAATTCGGTTCTACTGCGTTGAGATCTTTCATTGAAGCCAATATCACCCGACACAGGTAAAGAACGTTCTCCGATCGTCGAGTGTTTATCAAGTTCTCCCGGCCAAATAATCGGTTCACCGATAATGCCTAATCTTAAATTGTATTTCGGACTGTTTGCGGTAAGAAAATCCGCAGGCATTCGCGGCAGTTTTCCATGTGTTAATAATTTTTGAGCGCCTTCTCCAGTTATTAAATATCCGATTGCAGACCAATACCAGAATACAGGAATTCCGACCTTGAAGTTTTGATCAATTTTTATATTCCCCCAAAAGGAACACACTGCTTGTTTATGATAATCCAAATCATTACGACAATAACCAAGCAAAACCAGATCAAAATTTTTTTGCAGGCTTGTATTTTCTGAAATCTTTTCAAGAAAAATTTTTAATCTCTCATCAAAACCTGCATCATCTTCCAACACCAACGAAAACGAATATTTCTTTTCAACAATCAGTTGGTACGTTTTTAAATGAGATAATGATGCTCCTGTTTCACCCAGGGTCATATCGCGTCCGTATGAAGTTTTAAAAGAACCCGGTTGATTATTGACCTTTTCAATAAAATCTTTTGATAAATCAATGCCATCTATTGCGTCAACAAATTCATACTGCAAATTAAGTGCATCCAGATTTTTTGAAATCGCTTCCCGCCTGTCGGCGCTTCTTTTTAAATTGATGATTAATATTTTTATGGAATTATTCAGAGATCGCATTGATAATTCTTTCGGAATGCTCCATTCATTTCTTTACAGCATTCTTTTTTGAAAACAAATCCTTAAGTCGTTGCAATTTTAGACCCATCTTGTATGTTCTGGATTGCTGGTATGCTTTTACAATCCTCTCCAATTTTATATTTTCTTGAATTAATGTGATCGGGTTTTCGAAATATTTATGATAAGAATCAATTTGATTATTATAAACTTTTAAATAGGCGTTGAATAATTTTTTTTTGTTTTGGACCAGATCATTGAACATGGAAACTTCTTTTTTTCTGTAATAAAAACAAACAAAAGGAAGCTGATGCGCTTTGCCATTATTCTTTAATAAGCTGATCCAGAAGTCCCAATCTTCAAGGCCGTCTTTCATGGTTTCATCGTAGCCGTTTGTTTTATCATAATCACCTTTCCTGAATAAAGAAGTACAATAAAGAAAATTTTCAACAAGCAAGGTTTTAAAATCGAACGGAGGTTGCTCCCATTCTTCGTTTGTAGTGCCAAAAAGTTGAACTTTACCATATACTACGTTAAGATCCTGCAATTCATCGAGCAGAGCAACTGCTTTTTCTAAATAGAAATCACTTATTTTATCATCTGCATCCAAAGGCAATATGTATTTGCCAGATGAATGTTTGATCCCATAATTTCTTGCTGAAGAAAGACCACCATTTGATTTGGCAACATATTTAATTCTTGAATCTTTTTTGCAATAACCTGAAGCCACCATTTCCGTATTGTCGGTAGAACCATCGTTTACGATAATGCATTCCCAGTTCGAGTAAGTTTGTGCCAATACCGAATCTAACGCTTCCGGCAAATATTGTGCATGATTATAACAAGGAACAATAACCGAAACCAAGGATGTATCGATCAATTTTTCTGGAACAGCCATAGCTGGTATATTTCTATTTCCGGAGCCTTTGATAATGGCTTTATGGAAAATCGCTTATGAGAAAGGGGTGTAAATTTTTGCGATTTAAAATATGATTCAAGCTGAGCTTCGGTTATCCAATCCTCAACCGGCTGATTTTCGTTGCAATATTTCAGCCATTCTTTTTCAACTTCCTTACGGGGAGTTGTTATGATGGCAAATCCATTTTCAGTCAATAATTCCTTTATATCATGAATAAATCCATCTTTGAATTCATCGGGCACATGTTCAATCACTTCCGACGAAACAACCAAATCGAATTTATTCTTAAACCCTCTTTGTAATAAATCCTTTGAGGTTCCATTAATAATATTCAATTCAGGAAAAATCTTGTTTGCATATTCAACAACAGGTCTTACTGGTTCAATGCCCATTGCAGTTCCATGATTGGATAATAATTTTGTTAACCATCCACGCCCACAACCCAAATCGAGGATCGCAATTTCTTTTTCTATTTTGTTTTTATAGAAATCTTTTACCTGAACAAGAAATTGTTCTATTATTCTCCATCGCGTTTCTTCTTCAGCATTGGGCACTGAGCTATTCCATAATGGATCTTCTGTAAAAAGTTTTTTATAGAATTCATCTTCAGATAATACAACATTATTTGACGCCTCATCACTTTGTTGATGTGATTTTTTTTGCTGTACAATCTGTTTTATTTTTTTAAGGATACTCATTCGTCTTTATTATTTTTTGTAATCCCAATATACTGTTTCAATAAAAGTCTTGTTTAAACGATAATCCAGCGCATTTGCTGTTTTGGTAAATGATGAATCTTCAACTGTAAAAAAAATGGCGTTCTCTACTTTTTCGATATCGGTTGCAGAATCGCCCAAAAACAAGTTTATTGAGTAGTTACCCGGCAATAAATTTAAATTGGGGAACTGAACAGAAATTATTCCTTTGTCAACTTCTTCATCATGCAATTTTGTATCGATATAATGTTTGTTGTTTATGGCAATTATTGCAGAGTCAAAAATGTCTTTGATCACTATTCCTAAAACCAGGTTTTTAATTTTTACTTTACTATCAAAGCGAACAGAAATTTGAACCGGAGAATTGTAGGTAATGATATTATCCTCGTTAAAAATCTTTGCTTCTTTTATTATTCCATCGCCTGCGTAGGATGCAGCTTTGCTGGTATTATTCAAGTTAAGATAAGAAAGGATCGTTTCTGAAACTGGACCCGCAAAATGCATTTTCCCTTTGTTTAAAACTATTCCCTTATCGCACAAAGTTTCTATTGCCGATAAATTATGGCTTACAAAAAGTATGGTTCGTCCTTCATTGGCGCTGACGTCTTTCATTTTTCCCAAACATTTTTTTTGAAATTCAGCATCGCCGACTGCAAGCACTTCATCAACAATTAAAATCTCGGGTTCAAGATGCGCCGCTACGGCAAAAGCCAATCGCACATACATCCCCGATGAATACCTTTTTACTGGTGTGTTTACATAGCGTTCAATTCCGGCAAAGTCAACAATTTCATCAAACTTTTTTTTGATCTCATTTTTTCCCATTCCCAGTATAGCTCCATTTAAAAAAATATTTTCTCTTCCGCTTAAATCAGGATGAAATCCTGTCCCTACCTCCAACAAACTCGCAATACGTCCCTTAACTTTTATCACTCCTTTTGTAGGGGAAGTTGTACGGCTGAGAATTTTCAAAAGAGTTGATTTGCCGGCGCCGTTTCTCCCGATAATACCAATTACCTCACCCTTTCTTACATCAAAACTGATATCATTTAGCGCCCAAACATATTGGCTATTCCCTGTTTTTGCGCGATCATTTTCTTCCCCAATTTTAGAATAAGGATCTTCTTTGCCTCTAACAAGATACCACCAGCGATTAACATCGTGTACCAACGTGCCGGTGCTAACTTCACCTAACTTATATTGTTTATACAGGTTTTCTGCCTTGATTACAATGTCGCTCATAATTGCGATAAAAACATTTTGCAAAAATAGGTTGAAGGAAAAACAATCGCTTGTAATTGCTAAACCGTATCCATAAAGGATCTTTCAATCCTGTTGAAAATAATTAATCCAAGAAAAAGTGTGATGAACATAAAAATCACATCATACCAAAGCCCCGATAAATACAAAGTTCCTTTATGAAATAAAATGTACCTGAATACTTCAATGACCCCGCTTAAGGGATTTAACTCAATAATCCATTTATACTTGCCGTGAGAAAGATATGATACCGGATAACCGATTGGCGTAACATATAATAATAATTGTACGATAAAGGTCATTAAAACAGTGAGGTCCCGGTATTTGGTTGTAAGCGAAGAAACAATAATCCCCAATCCAAAACCCAGGCCTGCGATCAGTAAAATCAAAAGAGGGATCCACAGCCATAAAATGCTTATTTCAATAGGGTACCCGTTGAAGGCATAATAGATCATAGCGGCAAGCAACAAACAAAATTGAATGGCGAAACGAATTATATTGGAAAGCACAACGGAGAGTGGCATTACCAATCGGGGAAAATAAACTTTACCGAATATAGATGCGTTGGCAACAAAAGTATTGGAAGTGTTGGTGAGACAGGTGGAAAAGAAATTCCAAATCGTAATTCCGCTTAAATAAAATAAAACGGGTTGTATACCGTCAGTAGGGATATTGGCAATTTTTCCAAACAAAAGCAAGAACATGCAGGTTGTTAAAACCGGCTGAATGATATTCCAAAGCGGACCTAAAATTGTTTGTTTGTATTGAGCGACAAAATCTCGTTTTACAAAAAGCACAAGCAGGTCGCGGTACTGCCAAATGTCTTTGAGATGAAGATTAAAAACCGACTCCTGCGGTTTAATGATAATGCTCCAGTGCTCTTTACTAAACTTTGATTTTTCTTTCTCCATCAATTATTTGATAAATAACTAATCCAATACTCAATGAGCAGAGAATGATTAAGTCTTATCTAAACCATCTTAAAATCCGTCGTAAAGGATTTGCTGATCTTCTCTTTCCCGGATCATCTTCAAAATACCCAGATCCGTAATCATAACCATAACCGTATCCATAGCCATAACCATAGCCACCATAATAACCGTGATAGCCATAATAACCACCACCGGCTTTTATATCGTTTAATAATAAACTTATGGATGGCAATTTTTTTTCAAGATAGAGATCATCAATAAAACGAAGTTGTTTTCGGAAAGTATGGTTTTGACGAATGATGAATAATGTACAATCGGCATATCGTCCTAAATTAACAGCATCGCTCACTAATCCAACTGGCGCCGTATCCATTATGACCACTTCAAAATTTTCTTTCACCTCTTTCATCAGATCATCCAGTCTGCTATCGAGCAATAATTCCGAAGGATTGGGCGGAACAGGTCCGCAAGGGATAATATATAAATTATCGAATCCTTCAACCGCCAATGGCAAATCCTCAAAATTCGCTTTGCCTATCATATAATTAGTGATACCCATTTTTCTTTTTAAATTCAAAGAAGAAATGATCTTAGGTTTACGAATATCAAACTCCATGATAACCGTTTTCTTTCCGGTGAGTGCCATTACCGCACCCATATTGGTACTGATAAATGATTTTCCCTCTCCGCTAAAGGAAGAAGTCACCATAATCACCGGTCTTTCTTTTTTTGCCAGGACATATTGGAGATTGCTTCGAACAATTCTGAATTGTTCTGCAATAAATCTTCTGCTGTTTTTATTGACGACCAGGTTTTGCGCTTCACCCGAATGACCTATTTCACCCAGTATTGGTGCGTTTGTTCGTTTTTCAACATCCAGGCGGCTGGTGACCTTATCGCGCAATAATTCTATGATTACAATTACGCCAATAGGCACCATCAAACCAAGTAATACATATAATGAGTAGATGCTCTTCTTGTCAGGTTTGATAGGATTGGAAGATGAAACTGCCGGCTCAATAATTTTTGAATTTGCTACACTTGCCGCTGATGAAATCTTTGTTTCATATTTTTTCTGCAACAAAAAGGAATAGAGATCCTCAAGGATCTTTTTTTGTGATTGTATATCAGATAAACCCATTGTTTTCCCGGGTAAGGATTTGATTTGCCCTTCAGCTTCGCCATTCTTTTTCAGTAGATTACTTAGCGCGATACCATAAGCCTGTTTCACTTTTATTAATGCTTCATGAATATCGTGGCGCGTTTTTTCTAAGGTTAAATTGCTACTGATGATAAGGGGATTTTCAGCCTGAGTTGTTTTAAGATGGCTTTCCCGAAAAGTTTGCATGGTATTATATTGTTCCACCAGCCTTGTTAACACCGGTTCATCAATTCCAAGATTTACCGGAACCAATTCATTCCGTTTTGAGCTGTCGTCAATATAATTTATGAGCATGTTCAATGTTCCCAGTTTCACTTCCTGCTCGGTAATATTTTTATCAGCATCACTCATTAATCCTAAATAATTCTTTGATTGTTCTTCTGCATCGAATATGTTATTCTTTAACATGAAGTCTCTGATTTCACTTTCCGAACCAGTAAGCTTTTTCTGCAGGGTATCCAGGCTTTGTTGAATAAATGTTGAAGTATTGGTAGAGACTCTTGATTTGTCTTCAACAATCAACGTGTCGTATACGGCCATTAATGTATTCAGAATGTCCTTGCCTAAAAGGCCGCTTTCTCCATCGAAAGATAAAGTAAGCGCTGTTGCTTGTTCATTGGTCTGAACGACTTTTAAACTTCCAATGATCTGACCGGCGACACTTGCTGCAGGCTGCCAGTTTACCCTGAAATTAAGATCGGGGGGATAAATGTGCAGGTCAATTTCTTTATTACGGAATAAGATGCAGCTGTTCCCATTTTTTTCGAACACCTGGCCAAATGCTATAGGCGTTTTTGAGGTACCGATGAGAAATTGGTTTTCATCAAGAATTTTTAAAAGCAGACTGAATCCAGCATTGGAATCTGACTGATGAATAATTTTAAGGTAGATAGGGGACTTGGGATATAGTATACTTGACCGAACACTTCCTTTTGAATAGTACTGGGTTTGAAAATCGAGATCTCTTACAACACGTTCAATTACGGAGCTTGATCTGAGTATAAGAATTTCATTATCCAGGTTTATGTTTGGCTGCGCAAGAAACATTTCATTGAACTGTTGATCCCGCGACATCGTGTTGTCTTTTTCGTCTTTAATGAGCATTGAAGATTCCACATGGTAAATAGGAATTGCCCAACGAATTTTTAAAAATGCAATAACCAAAGCAAAGGCCACACAAATGATCACCCAGGGCAGGTATCTCAAATATTTTAAAACAAAATCTTTCGGTCCTACCGTCCACGAATTGTCTTTTGCCGGAGCATTAATGGTAGATATTCCATTGTTTTGTTCAATCATACAAAATCTGTAAGTTGTTATTTTAAGATACTGTACACTATCGCAAGAGTTGAGACTATTGCCGTTGCAATGCTTATATTTCTAACCGTTACCTGGTCGCTTGCAACCGCCTTTTTCTTGTTCTGCTCCACATATACAATATCATTTTGCTGCAAATAAAAATATGGCGAACCCATTACTTCCGGTTTTGTCAGATCGATTCGTCCGAATTCTCTTTTACCATCTTTTTCTCTTATAACCAGTACATTATCTCTTCTTCCATAAAAAGTGAGATCGCCTGCCATTGCGATTGCTTCAAAAATATTAATGTGATCACTGGGAATGCTATATAATGAGGGTCTGCTCACTTCTCCGATCATGGTGAACCGATAATTTAAAAAACGGACAGTACAAAAAGCATTGGTAAGATATTTTGATAGTTTAGATACCAGTGTATCTTTTAGTTGGGATCTTGTTAAGCCTTCCGCATGTAGCCGATTTAATTTTTGATATTCTATATCCCCGTTTTCATCCACCAGGTAACCTCCGGAAGTTGGCGAGCTCCCCAAAGAAGCACTTTGTGAGCCACCCCCTTCCACACCGGAATTTTGACTCCCTGCTGATAGCGAAGATGAACCAGATGAGGTCTGCGCAACGATAAGTGGTTGATTAAATAGTTTTGTTGCTTCGGGATCATCGCTATACGTTACAATAGCTAAAATGTCTCCTTTCTGAATTACCGGATCTATCGGTTTTAGTTGACTAAGCTTAGCCGTATCAAATTGTCCCTGCATGTAAACAAACGGACGTGTACTTGCACATGAACTAAACATGACCGTTAGTATCACAAAAAAAGAACAATAAACAAAAGCTGATTTTCTTGCCGAAGAAGAGCTGTACATATTTTGATTAAATAATTAAACGTTCAAAACTACTATTTTAAACTATTGCAACATTGGATTTATCAATAAATGCAATTAATGAATAGCCAATGCTTTCAATAACTACCTGCACCTTGTTGTTAAGCACTTTTACAACCTTTGCTTCTTTATCCATAAATACGCCTTGCTGAATGGTCACTTTCATATCCGCTCTTAATGATAATGGTTCGGCTTTTACATTGCTGTATTCATGCAGGAATTTTTTTATCACTTCAATCTCTTTGTCTTTGACCATTGCCGGTTTCCCCTGCCAATACACAAAATTGACAACGCCGTTCGTCATTCGCACTTTTGATTTTTCTTCCTCATTTATCCGAACAAATACATAAGATTTAAACAACGGTTCCTCAACCACTTTTATTCTGTCACTCCATTTTCTTCTTACCTTGTTGAGTGGACAATAATTTTCCAAACCCTTTTCATCAAAGCTTGCATGTACTTTTTTTTCGCACCTTGGCTTGGTGTAAACAGCATACCATTTTTTTTCAGCATTCAATTTTTATCCGTTTTAAGATTTGGGCACAGCTTCGCCACATCAGTCACATTTTATTTTTAAAATGACTGCTCGCACAAATATTATTTTTCACCGTTCGTTCTTCACCTAAAAGAAAAAGGTACAAGTAAGTAATCTGCCGAATTACTTCTTATACCCTTCCATAATTTTAGTTTTATAACAAAAGCACGCTCAACTTCGTCTTCACAGTAACTTTTTAAATTTAATTTGCCCACATTACCGCCGATTTCGGTTGACGAAATATGCTGCAAACGCATTATTTTCCATTGTTTTTTTATAAAAACAAGGTTTTTAAAATTGCGGTACAAATATAGTAGATTTTACCATGCAAATTTTTTTTACTGATTGCTGAAAAACAGACTTTTACCATAATTTATTTAGGCCTGCTTTTGCCACCGTAAAATGCCCCTTTGTTTTAGCCTATTAAACAAAATAGTTTGAGTTAATCTTTCATAACAAAATGCGCCTTCAGTGTGGGTTCTTTATTATCTTCAATCTTATTATCACACAGGGTCATTAAAAGTCTAAACCCATTCTAAACCTTCAAATATGAAGCTGGACACAGTAGTTGGCGCTGCAATAATGATAACCTTAATATCATCTTGCAACAATAATCAGGATCAAAAAATTCAACCGGATTTTTTAAGTGCAAATATTGATACTTCAGTCAAACCAGGCGATGATTTCTTTTTATATGCCAATGGCCGTTGGATAAAGGACAATCCGATTCCGCCCGATGAAAGCAGCTGGGGAATTGGACAAATGGTGCAGGAAGAAATTTATAAACGATTGAAAACAGTGAACGAAAAAGCAATCGAAGAGAATGCTGTACATGGAACGATCTCGCAAAAAATTGCTGACTTCTGGAGAAGCGGGATGGACACAGATGCCATTAATAAACTGCAAATTCAACCCCTGCAAAATGATTTGACTGAAATAAAAAAGATAAATTCTGTAGCAGATATTATCAGCATAACCGGATCATTTCATAAAAAAGGAATTGGTGCATTATTTGGAGATTATGTTGCACAGGATGATAAGAATAGTAATGTAATGGCCTATCATTTATCCCAGGGTGGTTTAGGCATGCCTAACCGGGATTATTATTTTAATACAGATGAGAAGAGCGTAACCGTTCGCAATGCTTATAAAAAATACTTGTACAAAACCTTTCTTGAACTGGGAAATGATTCTATAACCGCTGTAAAAGACGAAGAATCTGTACTTGCTCTGGAAACCAAGCTGGCAAAGGCTTCCAGGAAGTTAGCTGAGTTGCGGGATCCATACAGGAATTATAATAAGATGAACATTGCGGCGCTATATAAATTAGCTGCAAATATTGATTGGAATAATTATCTCCAAAATATCGGCATTAAGAAATTGGATTCAGTAATAGTCGGTCAGCCGGAATTTTATGCTGAATTGAGCAACACGTTGAAAACATCTGGCATCAATGATTGGAAAAATTATTTGCAAGCGCATCTGATCATGTCTTCGGCATCATATTTAGACTCAACAACTTTCGACAATTTATTCGAGTACCGAAAAACATTGAGCGGAGCCTCTATCCCAAGACCAAGATGGAAAAGAGTATTGGATGTTGAAGAAAATGCAATGGGGGAAGCGCTGGGACAATTATTTGTAAAAGAATATTTCAACGAAAAAGCAAAACAACGATACAGTGATCTGGTAGAAGCCATTCGGGAAGCTTATAAAGACAGGATAAAAGCATTACCCTGGATGAGCGATAGTACCAAACAAAAAGCAATAGATAAATTGAATAGAGTTACAAAAAAAGTTGGTTATCCGGACAAATGGAAAGATTTTAGCAATATGCAAATTGATCATGTCCCTTATATCATTAATATCCAGCACGCTAATGAATGGAAACATAATTACAATATTAATAAATTGGGGAAACCAGTTGATAAAACTGAATGGGACATGAGTCCGCAGACCTACAACGCTTACTATAATCCGTCTAATAATGAAATTGTCTTGCCAGCCGGCATTTTCGCAGTCCCGGGCATGCGCGACGAAGACCTCGACGATGCTTTTGTATATGGCTATGCCGGCGCATCAACTATCGGTCATGAAATCACTCACGGTTTTGACGACCAGGGAAGACAATACAATGCTGAAGGAAATTTAAAAGGATGGTGGCTGCCAAAGGATTCCATTCAATTCGTGCAGAGAGCAGAAAAGATAATCAAAGAGTTCAACGAATTTAATCCAGTCGATACATTGCATGTTAATGGCAATGCAACACAAGGTGAAAATATTGCAGACCTCGGCGGATTAATATTGGGAATTGATGCTTTCAAAAAAACAGATTCATATAAAAAGAATAAAAAGATAAACGGCTACACCCCTTTGCAAAGATATTTTTTTGGATATGCCTATGGCTGGCTGGATCAAGAAAGAAAAGAGCTACTGGCAAATCAATTGAAAACAGATGAGCATGCCCCGGCAAAAGAAAGAGTGAACGGGCCGGTAGTAAACATTCCTGAATTCTACGAGGCTTTCGATATAAAACCAGGAGATAAAATGTATCGCGCAGACAGTCTGCGTGTAAGCATCTGGTAAAACATAATGTTCATTACTCTATAAATTTTGTGGATTAACTGTGTACATTAATAATGCGGTTACAATTCGGTAACCATAGGTTGATGTTGCGGTAAACTTCGCTTTACATCACGCCTTTACTTTCGCTGCAGCATTTTTTGTTTCATCACCAAAAATTACTGTTATATGAGTAAAGGAATTACTCTTTCCTTTAAGGTAAGAGCAATGCTGGTAATACTACTATTACCCATGTTTTCTCTGGCACAAAAAACGATCAGTGGCCAGGTTCTTTCAAAAGCAGACCAGTCGCCAATTCCAGGCGCCACAATCCTCGTTAAAGGTTCAAAAATTGGAACATCAACCGCAGTTGACGGACAATTTTCTATTAAAGCAAGAGAAGGAGATGTGTTGATCATCAGCGGTATTGGAATTACAAGACAGGAAATAACCGTCGGTACAGAATTTCCACTGATAATTCCGGTAATCGTTGACGCAAAAAATCTAAATGAGGTTGTTGTAACCGCGCTCGGCATTAAAAAAGAAGTTAAACGCCTGGGCTATTCGATCCAGGAAGTAAAAGGAGATGAATTATTAAAGGCAAGATCAGCCAATCCAGTAGATGCGATGGTGGGAAAAGTTGCAGGACTCAATGTCGGGATTTCGGGGGAGCTCTTGTCACCACCGACCTTAAACTTAAGAGGTAATAGTGTAGACCTGTTCGTGGTAGACGGTATTCCCATAAATTCAGATCTATGGAATATCAGCCCTGATGATATAGAGACTTTTACGATCTTGAAAAGTCCGGCAGCTGCGGCGCTATATGGCAACCGTGGTATCAACGGTGCCATATTGATCACCACCAAACATGCTAAAAAAAATGCGAGAGGTTTTTCCGTTGAATTCAATACGAGTAACCAGATCAATAAAGGATTTATCGCCATCCCTAAAGTTCAAAATATTTATGGTGGTGGTGACGATGATACCTATGCATTTGGTGATGGCGACGGAGGCGGCGTGAACGACGCTGACTATGATGTTTGGGGAACAAAAATGGATGGCCGCCTGTTGCCACAATACGATGGCCCGGTCACTCCCGGCCAAACTTATATCACGACTTTCCAGGACGGATCCACCTATAAAGGAGATATCCAGCCTACTCCATATGTTGTGCGCGGACCAAATAATTTGCAAGGTTATATCCAGGCCGGCATCTTGTCAACAAACAATATCAACTTATCTGCCGTAACAGATAAAAGCAATATCCGTTTCTCGGTGACCAATACTTACCAACGCGGGCTTGTTCCCAACACGCAATTGAACACGACCAATTTCAATTTTTTTGCCTCAAGCCAGATCAGCGATAGATTCAGGATCGAAGGCAATATCAATTACAACAGGCAATATTCACCCAATGTGCCGGATGTAGACTACGGACCCAATAGCATCATATATAATATAGATGTGTGGACTGGTGCTGACTGGAATATTAATGCCATGAAAAATTACTGGCAGAAGGGAGAAGAAAATTACAAATCGCTTTTTATCGAGTATAAACGTTATCAAAATCCCTGGTTCATGAGCTATGAATGGCTTCGGAGTCATGCCAAAAATGACCTTTATGGATGGCTGGCACTGACCTATAAGATAAACAGGAACCTGGATGCCATCGTGCGGACAAATGTGACCACCTATAACATTTTCAGAACGGAAAAACTTCCGTTCTCTGCGCACCCTTACGGGGAAGAATTTGACGGGGGTCACGGAGAATACAGGGAAGATCATCGTGATCTATGGGAGAATAATACAGACCTCTTGTTAAAGTATAATGCAACAGTAAGCAAAAGTGGTATAAACATCTCAGGGCTAGCCGGTGTTACAGCAAGAACCTTCAAATACAATTCAAACTTTACCACCACTACTTATTTAATCCAGCCGGATGTTTACAATTTTTCAAATTCCCTTGACCCGGTTCGTTCCTGGGATTATACGGCAAATATGTTTGTACTGAGTGCCTATTATTCAGTGGATGTCAATTTTAATAAGTACCTGACCCTTTCTACTACAGGAAGAGTGGACAAATCTTCATCCTTACCAACGGCTTACAATACTTTCTTTTATCCCTCCCTTTCCTTAAGTTCAGTCATATCTGACTATACGAACATGCCCAAAGCGATCAGCTTCTTTAAAGTGAGAGCAAGTTATGCAAACGTAAAAGGGGGCAATACCATTAACTATATCAACACAACCCCTTCCCTAACGGGTTATCCGATCGGGTACGGTACAGATTATCTATCCCCTTATAATGGGCCTGATTTTACCGCCAGTACCTCGCTGATCAAGTCGTATTCGACCGGTCCATTATATAATAACCAGGTTGCTGCCAATGCGCCAACAAGCGCCGTAAATCCGGCTTTGAAACCCTTTACCAGGGCTAATTATGAAGGAGGTTTTGACATCAGGTTCCTGCAAAATCGTCTGGGGCTGAGTGCTACTTATTTCAAATACATCAATGGACCTAACCAAACAAATGTGCCAGTATCTCAGACCTCTGGACTTACCAGCTATACCATCAACGCGAACAAGACCGACAGAAGTGGAGGTGAGATCTCCTTACAGGGAACTCCTATTCAAAGTAATGGCGCAGGAGGTTTCCGCTGGGATGTTTTGGTGAACTGGGCGACTTTCAGAGAAGTATACAAGGATCTGGACCCCCGCTCAGTCAGCATCTTTGAAAAAAACAATCAGCGCGTTGACATCATATTTGACCAGGCTGAAGCGCTTTCTCCTGATGGAAAACCTATTCATGATGCCTCTGGCTCAGCCCTGCATCTCCCCATTGCTCAAAATCTTGGCCACTCCGATCCTGATTTTACCTGGGGGATCAATAATAATTTCTCCTACAATAATTTTAGTTTCTCCTTCCAGTTTGATGGAGCTGTGGGTGGCAAAATAGAAGATTATGTGCGTAAGAAGGATTACCAGGGGGGTCGCGCCCTCGGCACGGCTACAGGAATAATCGGGCAAGCCCGTGCGATCGAAGCTGAGAACTGGGGAACGGCAGGATACAACGGCGCCTATGTAAATGGCAAACCGGTACTGGGTGCGGACGGAGTGCAGGTAAGCAACAATGTACCGATCTCCTACGATCCTGTAACGGGACAAATTAATAATTACAAGGATCTGCAGTTTGCCCCAAACACCACGGCGACCCATTATATACAGGATTACGTGGATAATTTTTATGATGACCCCAATCACATCATTACCAGCAGAACATACGCCAAATTGAGACAGGTTGTGATCGGCTACTCCCTACCGGCAAGAATCCTTCAGAAAAGCTTTATAACAAAGGTTGAGATCTCCCTGATCGGACGCAACCTTATTTACTTTTTCCACAAGGATTTTCATGATATCGATGTGGACCAATACCCGGGAAGAAGTGTATTCAATGGCACCCAGCAGGTATCCGGCCTGCAAACGCCGACTACCCGTAGCTATGGGCTAAACATAAATGTTGCCTTCTAATCAAAATGCCAATAAGCTTAACTAATAAAAAATGCAAAGTATGAAGCAAAATAAAATTTATTTAATTGCCTTATTATTTACTCTTATTGCATTTAGCAGCTGCAATAAGAAGTTCAAGGAAGATTATCAAAATCTAAATCAGCCAACTTCTGTCCCACCTTCTTTGCTCCTCAGCAGCATAGAATATAATATGTGGGACGCCCCCTTTAATCAGGACGAAAGGAACGACCAGTTCACGTGTTCAAACTATGTATACTATGATGACAACCTCTATTGGGATGGTACCTCTCATTCCCAATATGCTGGTTTACATTATGGCGACCTTGACAACGTGATCGCAATGGAAAATGGCGCGCGCCCGCTTGCGAACGGCGCCGTTTATCTGGCTCTGGCAAAGTTTTTCAAGGCATATTATTTTTATGAGATGACGATGAAAGTGGGCGATCTGCCTATGTCGGATGCATTGCAGCAACTCAAGAATCTTACGCCAAAATACAATACACAAAAGGAGATCTTCCAGCAATGCATCTTATGGCTGGATTCCGCGAATACACAAATGGACAGCATGGTAAACAGTGCCGGGGGCACTCCCGCATTTGATGGCGATATCTATTTGGTCGGAAGACCAAACAAACCCTTGTCCGCCCAACAGGCCATGACGGTATGGCAAAAAGTAGTCAATGCCTTTCGTTTGCGCGTACTGATCCAATTAAGCAACCAGTCAGCTGATGCGGATCTAAATGTCGCTGCACAATTTGCGGCGATCATCGGCAATCCCACGCAATATCCTCTCATGGCAAGCATGGATGACAATCTGCAATTTGAGTATATCAATCCTTACAACACTTATCCAAATAGTCCTAACAATTTTGGAAACGACGCGCTGCGATATAATATGGCAGCTACTTATCTCAATACGGCAGCAGGCCTAAACGACCTGCGCGCGATGATGACTGCCGAACCCGCAAGAGGGCTGGGCTTTGCCGACACTTCCTTTAGTTCATTTGTCGGTGCGCCTTCCGGACAGGCCTTGAGTGAGATGGCATCGAATGTCCAGGCCGGCAAAGTGTCGCTGATCAGCAGACACCGATATTGGGAAACCTATACAGGAGAGAATACTTTTATCATCTCCTATCCTGAAATGTGTTTCAACATTGCAGAAGCCATCAATCGTGGATGGTTAACCGGCAATTCTGAACAGTGGTATATCAATGGAATTCAGGCCAGCCAATCTTTTTATGGAATTGTCGATGGAGCAAACACCGTAACCTTTCAAATACCGAGCGGATTACTTGGACAGGATGAAAGTTATACGGTTCATTGGTACTGGTCCACATACTACGCCCAGCCATCCGTAAAATACGCCGGGGACAATGCTACCGGTCTAAACCAGATCCTCACTCAAAAGTACCTGGCGTTTTTCAGGAATTCGGGTCTTGAAGCCTATTTTCAATGGAGACGAACAGGGGTGCCGGCATTTGATGCAGGTCCCGGAACAGGAAATAGTGGCATCATTCCATTGCGCTGGCAATACCCGCTTTCCGAATCCTCAACCAACAGCGCCAATTATCTTGCCGCTGTACAAAGCCAGTATGGAAGCGGAAATGACAACATAAATGAGCAAATGTGGATATTAAAATAATTTTTTTTGCTTCGACTTTGTTTTGGTTTTTATGCAGTTAGTTTCTATCTCATAAAGCGAAACTTGTCTAAGTTTCGCTTTTTTTATCAGCGAAATCAGTTTAAATTTTCAGCATGAAAAAAATTCTTATTGCTGTTTTTATTTTTCAATCTGCAACATTGTTTGCGCAGCATCATAAAACTGAAAATATTATTATCGTTACCCTGGATGGAATGCGCTGGCAGGAGGTGTTTGGCGGAATCGATTCTGCGCTCATGATCAATAAACGCTATACGCACGATTCAGCAGCTGCGGCAAAATTCTGGAGTGATGATATCAAAGAAAGAAGAAAAAAACTATTCCCGTTTTTCTGGAACACGATCGCTGCACAGGGTCAATTATATGGCAATCGAAATATCGAAAGTAATGTCGATAATGCAAATCCATATAAATTTTCTTATCCCGGTTACAATGAAATCTTTACAGGCTATCCGGACTCGGCGGTCAATTCAAACGATAAGATCTTCAATAAGAACACGAATGTTCTTGAATTCATCAACAAACAAAAAAAATACGAAGGAAAAATAGCCGTGTTTGCAACCTGGGATGCGTATCCGTATATTTTAAATGCGCCACGAAGCGGAATTTATGTAAACGCAGATTATGACACCCTGCATTTTAATAATAACAATCTAAAACTCATTAATGATATCCAGTTCCTGGATCCGCGCAATACTGGCGAAAGACTGGATGTATTAACTTATATCGCGGGCAAAGAATATTTGAAAGCTTATAAGCCAAAAATTTTGTACATCGCTTTCGATGAAACAGATGATTACGCTCATGCCGGGCAATACAATCATTATCTCAACAGCGCACATGCAGAAGACGGAATGATCGCCGATCTATGGAACACGATTCAATCAATGTCTGAATATAAAAACAAAACAACACTAATTGTTACCTGCGATCACGGTCGCGGCGATAAAATAAAAGATCAGTGGAGAGATCATGGACAAAAAGTAGAAGATGCAGGCCATATCTGGATCGCCGTGATGGGACCCGATACGCCGCCATTTGGTGAAGTGCAAACGCAAAAAACGATTTATCAAAAACAGCTCGCGCCCACCATTGCAGCATTACTGGGATTTCATTTTATTCCTGATCACGGAAACGCAGAGGCGATTTCAACAATATTTCAATAAAAAAAATTTCATGAACAAAGAAGAAGCGCTCGAAGTAACCAATACCATAATGAGTTGTTATGAACATCACGGTGGCGAAGAATATGCCGGAGAAAAAGTTACACAACTCGAACACATGGTGCAGTCCGCACAATTGGCAGAAGAACAGGGCTATGATGAAGAAGTTATTCTCGCAGCATTTTTGCATGATATCGGGCATATTTGCGAGCCTGGTCATGGAGATAATGAAATGGATGGGTTTGGGATTAAAGATCACGAAGAAATTGGCGCAGACTATTTAAAACAAAAAGGCTTTTCAAAAAAAATTGTTCGTCTCGTGCAATCGCATGTAGAGGCAAAAAGATATCTCACATTCAAATTTCCTGAGTACTACGAGCAGTTGTCAGATGCAAGTAAAAAGACATTGGAATACCAGGGCGGGAAAATGGATGCAGATGAAGCAAATGCCTTTGAACAATATCCATTATTTGCCCTGATCATTAAAATGCGCAAATGGGATGAGGAAGCAAAAATCGAACACAAAGCCTTACCGGATTTATCGCACTATCGGGATATGATCTTTCGTCATTTGCTGTCCTGAGTGTCGAATGGTCAATGGTGAACAGGCATTTTTCATTATGAATTCGCTACCCAGGACCCACCATCCAGGATCAACCGTTCAAAAAAATAAAAGAATTGAGCACATCCATCACCACAACTCAAAAGCGAAGCCAGGCACTGGTTGCATTGTATGCTGCGATCATCACTTTTCTTACCTATGCAACGGTATATGGCTTTCGCAAGGGTTTTACGGTTTGCACTTTCGATGGCATCAGCTATGCAGGCATCAGTTATAAAACATGGTTGGTAGTAAGCCAGGTCGTTGGTTACATGCTCAGCAAATTTTATGGCATTCGTTTTATTGCTGAATTAAAACGTATCGGTCGCGGAAAATTGATTCTTCTTTTGACCGCCATTTCATGGTCGGGGTTATTCTTGTTGGCCATTGTTCCCGCACCGTTCAATATTGTCTTCATGTTCATTAACGGATTTCCCTTGGGCATGATCTGGGGAATTGTTTTTTCTTATGTTGAAGGAAGAAGGGCGACAGATTTTATCGGCGCAGCATTGGCCGTCAGTTTTATTTTTTCATCCGGGTTGGTAAAATCAGTCGCCAAAACTTTAGAGATCCAATTTCACCTGGCTGAATTGTGGGTTCCCTTTTTCACCGGGCTTGCCTTTGCTATTCCATTGATAATATTTGTTTACCTACTCGAAAAAATTCCGCCGCCATCTGAGGAAGATGTGGAACTAAGAAGTAATCGGGTGCCGATGACAAAAGATAAACGAAAAGAGTTTGTGCAATTATTTTTCCCCGGACTTGTCACTGTCGTTATCATTTATGTTTTCTCCACCATTTTCCGCGACATACGCGACAATTTTATGGCCGATATGTTGAACGAAATGGGTTTCAGTCACGATGCGTCCATATTCACAAAAACAGAAACACCCACTACGCTGATTATTCTAATAATAATCGGCAGCATGGTGATGATCAAAAATAATTTCAAAGCACTAATGTATTCGCATTGTTTTATCTTACTGGGATTCTTAATTACCGGCATAAGCAGTTTTCTTTTCATCGAAAATCAAATACAGCCAATTTGGTGGATGGCTTTGGTCGGTCTGGGTTTGTACATGACCTATATTCCATTCAATTGTATTTTTTTTGAAAGGTTGATCGCCACTTTTAAATTCCCCGGTAATGTTGGGTTCCTGATCTATGTTGCGGATTCATTTGGATATCTCGGAAGCGTTTGCGTGTTGATCACCAAAGAAATTCTTCATTTAAAATTGCAATGGACCAATTTTTATTCGCATGGGGTGATTATCTTATCCGCGATTGGCGTTGCCGGAACAATTATTTCGCTCATTTATTTTTCTTCGAAATATAAAAAAGAAAAAGCCGCATTATGGACAAGCGATCAGCTATTGTTGTAGGCGCAGGTATTGTCGGACTCGCCACCGCAAGGGCACTTGCGTTAAAAGGATTTTCCGTGAAAGTTTTTGAAAGAACACATAAAGCCGTTGGCGCTTCAATCCGAAACTTTGGCATGATTTGGCCGATTGGCCAGCCTGCCGGAAAATTGTACGATCGCGCGATCAAAAGCAGGAATATCTGGAAAAAAATAGGGGATGAAGCTAATATTGATTATTCAACAAGCGGAAGTTTGCATGTCGCATATCACACAGACGAATGGCAGGTTTTGCAGGAATTATATGAAGCATTTAAAAAAGAAGGAAGAGATGTTCATCTGCTGAATAAAGAGTCCATCGCAAAAAAATCTGAAGCCGTTGTTCAACAAAATTTACTGGGAGGATTATTTAGCAATGAAGAATTAATTGTTGATCCGAGACAAGCCATTTACGCGATGCCAGAATATTTATCAGAAAAATTTGGAGTTGAATTTTATTGGGGCAAATGTGTTACTTATATTTCAGACCAGACAATTTACATTGGCAACGAAGAAGAGCACGAAGCAGATTTGATATTTATTTGCAACGGCGCCGATTTTGAAACACTATATCCAGAAGAGTTTGATAAATTCCCTTTTACCAAATGCAAATTGCAGATGTTACGGCTTGCCGCACAACCTGATGAATGGCTCATCGGGCCAGCGCTGTGTGGCGGATTATCCCTGGTTCATTATAAAAGTTTTGCGGCTGCCCAATCATTGCCATTGCTAAAAAAACGCTATGAAACGGAAATGTCAGATTACCTGGAATGGGGAATCCATGTAATGGTCTCGCAAAATGCAAAAGGAGAGTTAACCGTTGGCGACTCACATGAATATGGTATGACGCATGATCCTTTCGATAAAGATTTTATTAATAAAATGATCCTCGATTACTTAAAAAAATTTGCCCAGCTTAAAGATTGGACATTATTAGAAACATGGAATGGGATTTATCCAAAACTCACCGATGGAGAAACTGATCTTTTCTTTTCGCCAGAACCAGGTGTACATATTATTAATGGTGTCGGGGGCGCAGGAATGACATTATCATTTGGCCTAACAGAAGAATTAGTAGAAAAGTTTTAGGCTTTACGGAGCATGCACTCAAATTTCAGATTTTTCACCCTGCACCTTAAACCTTTTGCCTTATCTCCATTCTTAACTTTCTTCTCATAAAAAGTTTTGTAGTTTTAATGTTTCATACCAATAACTTATTCCATGAATGCGTTCGCGGGGTTTTTAAGAACTATCATTTTACTGGGCTCTTTGCAGGGTTTCATCGTCAGTACCTTACTTTTTTTCTCCCAAAAAAATAAACAATCCAATCGTTTACTCGCTACATTAATTCTTCTTATTTCATTGGCTTGTTTTAATCTTTATGCAGTTTACAAGAACTGGTTTGGCTCTGACCTGTTAAGATTTATCGGCGCTCTTGTTCCACTAATAATCGTAATGCCAATGGGGCCGCTCATTTATTTCTATATAAAATCTTCACTCGAACCCAATTTTAAGATCACAAAAAAACAACGCTTTCATTTTTATCCGGTGATCATCGACATCATTCCGCAACTCGCGGCAATAATATTTGTAATTGGTGTGCTCGGTAATTTGATAAAAAATAATTCTGGTCCCTGGGGGAATTTTATTGACACTTATGATGTTTATGCAGATATTCCGCGATGGATCTCCGTAACGTTTTATGTCTGGCTTTCTGCAAAATATTTATCGGCATTAAAAAAGAAATATAACGGGTCATTAAACGGATTAACAACAAAATTCAATTGGCTTCAACAATTCGTTCGTATTTTTCTTGTGTTTCAGTCAATCTGGTTCGTATATCTTATTCCATACATCATTCCAAAATACACTGATGTGATGCTCAACACTTTTGACTGGTATCCGATATATATTCCGATGGCAATAATTATTTACTGGCTAGGTATAAAGGGATATTTAATTTCTCAGCAGGAAAGTGTTGGTAAAAAATCAACACCTAACACCATACTTAGTAATGAGATTATTCGGCAAACGATTGTTTCTTTAAATAAATCAATGGAGCAGGATAAATTGTTTCTCAACCCCAATCTCAATCTCAATATCCTTTCTGAAAAAACGGGTATCGGCCAAAAAACGCTTTCTGCTGTCCTTAATCAACATCTGAATAAAAGCTTTAATGAGTTCATTAATGAATACCGGATCGAGGCCTTCAAGCAAAAAATCCGGGAAGCTGATATGAATCAACTCACTATTGCGGGAGTCGCCTTTGAATGTGGCTTTAATTCTCAGGCAACTTTTCAAAGGACTTTCAAGCAGGTCATGGGTATTTCGCCTTCGGAATTTAAGAGCGCTACACTACAATTGCACTGATCAATAATCATTTTCTTCAAAACTCTTCTCAAATCGCGATTTGAGAGGTGGTATTTTATATTTTCCCCTTTATTGAACTGAATTTTGCGTTATTAATTATCATAAAAACTCGGTCATGAAAACAATTATTTTTATTCTTGCTGCAACTATTGCGTCTGCATCTTCATTTGCTCAACTACAAAATACGAGCTGGACAGGAAGGATTAATGGCGATTACCCACGAAATGCAATCTTGAGTTTTAAAAAAGATAGCCTAATTCTTTATACCGTTTCTGACAGCGAGGTGGTGGAAAGAATGACCTATACCTTAAGTGGAACTACCATTACCTTAAATAAAATTGACGGGCAAAGCGACTGCGATAACTCAACTCCCGGAAAATATGGATTTGGTTTTAAGGATGGAAAAATGCTGATAAAGCTTATCAGCGATGCATGCAACGACCGGTCCTCTGCATTTGACACAACAAGATGGAGAAAATGGAAAAATCATCCGGAAGTGAAACTGAGTGAGCATATTTTAAAACAATATGTTGGGGTATATGAATTCGATGCACAACATTTGTTCACCATAACTTTAGAAAATGGCAGGTTATATATTGAGGGACCAAATAATAATCTTCCTAAATCCCTGATGACACCCGAAAGCAATACAAAGTTCTTTTTAAAGATTGCCGGGGTCGAATTTGATTTTGTGAAAGATGCGAGTGGCAAAGTGATCAAATTCATTTCACATGAAGATGAAGATCATGAATTGAAAAAAATAAAATGAAAATGAACCGGGGAAGGGTCGCTACTGATCTTCATTAGAACAGAAGAATAAAAAATCTTAGTAGGTCTATTTTAAAGCCGGAAAGAATGCGTTCAATTAAATTGACTATTTCTCAACTTACCTATTATATTTTTTTTCATTTCTGTTTTTTCCTTTTTCCATTGTGTGATGGTCTGCCCGACCCCATTTCTTTCTTCGACATTGATTTTATTGAGATAAGCCTGTTTGCCAAAAGAAAGTGAGATTCGCACATCATTGATCAAGCCAAGCTCGTGGGCAATTTCCTCGGCGTTTTTAATTTCATTTTCCGTCCATAATAAATTACCCATTGGCGTTTCGGCATCTTCTAATATCTGCGTAACATAAATAATATCCTTCAGATACTTCCTGATGCTGTGAAGACCTTCGTCATTTATTCTTTTTGCAGACAATAATGAATGGATAGATGAAATTTTCTGCTGGAAGAAATTGGTAACAGTTTCCTGTCTAATTTCTATTGGCATTTTTCTTTTCAATTCTTCTTCTTCTTTGGGAAGCTGGAGATCTTTCAGAACGGTTTGTAATTTTATTTTCCATTTGGCTTTTTCATTTTCCAAAAGATCAATGTATTGCTGAGGTTTTTTTTCGTCTTTATAATGTTTATTTATTTTACGCAAATGCAATTGTACTTCGCGGATCTTTCCGGCCAATGAATAAATTTTTTTTAATTGATGGGGTATTTTCTGATTCCGCTGCTCTTTCAGTTCTAGATTGAGTAAACGCAAAAATGCTCTCAGCTTTTTTATTTCTACCCTAAAATTGTGGAGGTCCTCTCTACCAATTTTCTTTTCAATTCGGCTAAGTATTTGCTGTAGCTGAATAAAAAAATGCCTGATTATTTCTTCGATTTCCTTTTGCTGCATGCCAACACATTAATAATTGAACGCTCAAAGCAAGATAACAAAAAAATATGTGGTCTTTATTTTTTACATTATTTGTGTCTACTGTTCACAGCAGCGTCGTCAAATATGTAGCGTCTTTATTTGCTATTTTGAGTTGATAAACGACCAATGAGCATTTAGAAATTGCCAGCCTTTATCAGCTTTTTGGGCCATACCGGTAAAAAATCCGTCCATCGGTTTCCTGTTTCCGGCAGAATCAGTAACTTCTTCATGAAAATTAGCGGCAATATCAGCGTATTTTGTATTGATGGGCGTAATTCGGATGTTGTTCCAATGCAATTCAACCTTTGGCATCATTTTGACGACAACATTCTTTACAAAATTTGTCGCAGAATCGTTATTTGGAAATACAAGTATGCCCCCAGAAGCCATATAAAAATCTTTTGAATTTTCGAAATGATCGAGCCATGCAATGGGTCCTTCCTTCGAAACATCTCTTGCAGTTGTTTCCATCATTTGACGAACGCTATCTTGTACTGAACTGGATTGTGTTTCTGTAAGCGTTTCCACGCCATCCTTACAGGAAAAAACAAAACAAAAAATAAGTACAGAATATCCAAAAGTTTTCAAATGAATTTTTTTGTGTGATTACCATAAAGCTACAAAAAAGAATAGTGCTCATGTAAGCTCCCCCAAAATTCGACCACGAAGTTTAGAGAAATTACTCTAACTTAAATGGTCAATTATGAAAAAGAAACGATTCACAGAAACGCAGATCGTATCGATTCTGCATCAGCAAGAAGCTGGAAAATCAGTCAAAGAAATTTCAAGAGAACATGGCATCAGCGATGTTACTTTTTACAATTGGAAAGCAAAGTATGGAGGGATGGAACTCAGTGATGTGAAGAAAAGGAAAGATCTGGAAGAAGAAAATTTCCGGTTGAAGAGGATTGTAGCCAATCTCACTTTGGAGAATGATGCGATCAAACATGTGATTGAAAAAAAATTCGGCGGCCTGCCGACAAACGGGAAGCGGTGATGATGATGGATACAGAAAAACAAGTGAGTGTTCGACAGGCCTGCAGGATCGTATCCCTACGAGGTCAGCGATAACATATCAAAAAAGACCCAAAGACGATGGCTCTTTGATAGATGCATTACATCAATTGGTGGATAAGCATCCGACAATCGGATTTTGGAAATGTTACTACCGCTTGAGAAGAAAAGGAATCAACTGCAATCATAAACGATTGTATCGGGTGTACACGATGCTCAAATTAAATGTCCGGCGCAGAGTGAAAAGAAGAATACCTGAGCGCATTAAACAGCCGTTGATGGTCCCTGAAACGATCAACCAGGTATGGAGCATGGATTTTATGTGTGACAGTCTAGTGGATGGCAGAAGGTTCCGGTTATTAAATATCATTGATGATTATAACCGGGAGTCACTGCACATTGAAATTGATACCTCACTACCATTGCTCAGAGTGATCAGAGTATTAAAACAGATCATTAAAAACAGAGGAAAACCTAAAACGATCAGAGTGGATAATGTCCCAGAATTTATCAGCGACAGATTGCAAGTGTGGGGTGATGATCAACAAATCCAATTACAATTTATTCAACCAGGAAAACCAGTACAAAATGCCTTTATCGAAAGAAATAATGGACCCATTAGAAAAGAGTTGCTCGATGCTTATTTGTTTTTTAGTCTCTCAGAAGTGAGAGAAATGGCTGAAGAATGGAAACAAGATTACAACTGTTCAAGACCTCATCAATCGCTGGGTTTTGTTCCACCAGCCGAGTATCATTAATCCGTTTCCCTAGAATTACTAAAAACTAGAAAACTCTAATTGTTAGTGGCATCAAATTCAGGGGAACTTACAGACAATTTACATTGATTTGTGGACTGTCGGGTACATATCTATTTCGATAGGCTGAAGATAAATAGGTTTAAACTTTTTAGCCTCAAGGTAAATTTCATTTTTGATTTCTGGTATCGGCTCAGACTTTGTATTTTCATCTTTATAAATAAAATAGACGGGAAGAATAACTATTTGGTCTTTGCCTGAATGGTTAATCCATTTACCGCTCGTCTTTTTAATTGCTTCAACAATTATAGAACCAATTGTTGAAGTATCATTGTTAATACTAATTAACTCCATCTCACTTTTAAAAAATCCATTTTTGTCAATTTTTATTTTCGCCTGAAAATACCTGTTATGTGCCCTCGCACTATCTTGAAAAAAGCCATAATTAAAATAAACATAATTCACTAAGTTTTTCGTAAGAATATTATAGCCGCCAGCGTATGTTATTATTCGACTAGTATCTTGTGAATCGCAAATACTTAGTATAAACAAGAACATCACAAATGAAATTGATCTCTTCATAGCTTTATTTCATAACGAGTCAATATTATTATACAGTTTTTAACGCACACGTAGTCCCCAGCGAAGAGAGGGAATCCATTTTGTTTAGGTGGTTCGCAGCGCTTGCAATAATAATTTCTTGTCTGGGCTTGTTTGGGCTTGCTGCTTTTTCAGCGCAAAAAAGACAAAAAGAAATGAGCATACGAAAAGTTGTTGGCGCATCAACCACCGACATCGCGACATTATTCTCTAAAGATTTTTTTAGACTGATATTAATTGCAATTCTTATTTCTTTTCCCCTTTCCTTGTGGGCCATGAATATGTGGCTTGATAATTTTGCTTATCGAATACACATAAGCGCTAGCATGTTTGCTTTGACATTCCTGTTCATATTTTTCATCACTTTAATTACAATTAGCTTCCAATCCATAAAAGCAGCGATAACAAATCCGGTAAAAAGTTTGCGTAATGAATAAGATCTTTGTAGTCCCGACAGGAATCGAACCTGTATCAAAAGTTTAGGAAACTTCTATTCTATCCATTGAACTACGGGACCGATTTTATTTTCAACTTTCGCAAAAATAATGTTTACTTCTCTACAGAATATATTTTCCTTTATCAGGATTTGACTAATTTCAGCATCTAAAAATTTAAAAATGAAAAAGGCTCTGAGTTTGATATTATCAGCTGTTTTTTGCGTACTCATCACCGATTCGCTAAAATCCCAAAACAATGCTCCGCATGTAAACCACCTCGCATTATATGTGGTAGACCTGCAGCGCAGTGCAAATTTTTATAAAAATATCATGCAGCTTCAGCAAATTGAAGAACCCTTTCATGATGGCAAGCATGTTTGGCTAAAACTTGGCGAGCATAGCCAATTGCATATTATTTCCGGCGCAGCCGCAGATATTCCCCACGATGAAAATATTCATCTCGCATTTACGGTTCCCTCGCTTGAAGATTTTATTAAGCATCTCAAAGCAGAGCATATAAAATTCGGCAATTGGGCCCAAAATTCAGAAGAGCCGCAGGTCCGGGCTGATGGTATCAAACAGGTTTACTTCCAGGATCCTGATGGTTATTGGATCGAGGTGAACAATGACAAATTTTGACAGTGAAGGGTTATTGTCGAGTGTTAAATACCCATAAACACGCATCATAAAACTTCAAACTCAAAACTGCAAACTTGCCTTATCTTTGCCGTCCTTAATCCAGGATATGAAGTTTTACAATTTAGTTATCAAATACAGATTATATCTCGCTATTGCATTTCTTGCTATTGCCATTGCAACCAATTTTTATGTTGGTTTTTGGCCCGCATTCCTTCCTTATCTGATCACCGTTGTATTGATTTTCGGGTACTTTTTTTTCGGCCCGTTAAGATTGATACAGGATTCGATGGAAAATGGCGACATGGAAGGCGCCGAAAAAATCCTGAATTCCATTCGCTATCCGGGACTATTGTACAAACCGATCCGGTCGGTTTATTACACCTTAAAAGGCAATATGGCCATGATGAAACAGGATTTTGATGTTGCTGAAAAAAATATGAAAAAAGGATTGGACTTAGGCATGCCGATGAAAGAAGCTGAAGGGGCAAGTTTGTTGCAGATGGGAATGTTGTCAATGCAAAAAAATGATCTGCGACAGGGAGAAAGTTATATTCGCCAAGCAATACGAAAAGGTTTGCCCGACAAGGAAAATCAGGCGACAGCCTATTTACAACTTTGTTCAATAATGATGACGAAAAGAGAATTCAGGGCAGCTAAAGAATTCTTTAGAAAAGCAAAGGCATTAAAACCCACTACTCCGCAAATTGTTGACCAGATAAAACAAATTGAAAAATATATTTCCAGAATGCCCGGATAATGTTTGCCTGATACAGTTAGGCTATTTCCGATTGTAATTGCCGAACACAATTATTAATTACCGCAGCAATTTTTTCGATCAATGGTGGTAATATTTCCAGTGAACTTGCCTGCTTCGCATTTGTCTCCACCGTACGAATATCCTGCTGAATTGATTTAATCGCCATTGAATCTATAGTGGATTTTAATTTGTGGGCAATCTTCCCCACTTGTATCCAATTTTGTAATGCTGATTCCTGCTGCATTTGAGCAGCATCTTTGGGAACAGTATCGATAAACAACAGGATCATCTTTTTAATAAATTCTTTATCCCCGCCGGAAACAGATTCGATCATTGACAGGTTGTACAATTTGCTCCTATCTGCCGGCGGTAAACCTGTTGCTGTTTTATTTGCAGTATGTTGATCGTTTACTCCAAGACCGGTTATGGAATTTTGATGCAAATTTTTTAGGATGACCTTAATAAGATTACCTTCTTCATAAGGTTTAGCGAGATAATCATTCATTCCTGCTTCAAGATATTTTTGATTCCCTTCATCTGTTGAATTCGCCGTTAAGGCTATTACCGGAACAGATGCTTTTGTCTTATCTGCCAGTTGCCGTATTTTTTTTGTGGCTTCCATTCCATCCATTTCCGGCATCTGCACATCCATCAAAATGCAATCAAAATCATTTTCTTGCATGTATTGCAGCGCTTCCACTCCATTATTTGCAATCGTCACTTCCATTTTACATGACTCCAAGATCCGTTTCACCAAATCCTGGTTCAACCGCACATCTTCGGCAACAAGAATTTTCTTGTTCTCAAGATCGCGGTAATTAATATTGTTACTGATATTTCTTTCAGCCATTTTCTGAAATATGGACGTGAATCTTATTTGATTTTTAATTCCCCTAACTGCACCATCCGGTAGATGGTAGATTTTCCGACATCTAATTTTTTTGCAACAAGCAAAACATCCTTGTCGTATTTATCAAGATAATGTTGAATCAATTGTATCTCAAATTCCTTCAATGTAATTTCTTTACTTAATAGATCTGCGATGCTTGAGGTTGTGTTGTAAGTAATGTGATCCGGAAGAATGGTTTCATCATCAGCCATTACTACAGCCAGTTCGACAATAGATTTTAACTCGCGCACATTGCCTGGAAATGAATATTGCATCAGCTTTTGTTGCGCTTCGGACGATAATATTTTTTTTGCTAATTTATTTTCTTTACAAAATGCATCGGTAAAATGCTTGGCCAAAATGCATACGTCGTTACCCCGTTCGCGCAAGGGAGGCAATTGAACAGGCAACCCGATCAAACGATAATAAAGATCTTCCCTGAAGGTTTTATTCTTCACTTCTTCCATTAAGTTTTTGTGGGTTGCGACAATTATGCGCACATCAATTTTAATGGTTCCATTACCACCAACGCGGGTAATTTCCTTTTCCTGCAAGACGCGCAATAATTTTGCCTGGAGGTTGATATCCAGTTCACCGATCTCATCAAGAAATAGTGTTCCTTTATCTGCTTCCTCAAATCTGCCGATGCGACGCGTGACGGCACCGGTAAACGCACCTTTTTCATGACCGAACAATTCACTTTCGATCAAATCCTTTGGAATGGCAGCCACATTGACCGTAACAAAAGGCAGCTTATGCCGGGCTGAATTATAATGAATGGCTTTGGCCACCATTTCTTTTCCAGAACCGGTTTCGCCGGAAATAGAAACAGTTATGTTGGTGTTGGCAGCCTTTTCGATCATGGCAAAGACTTTTTTTATTGCATCACTTTTGCCGATGATCATTTCAGAAAAATCGTATTTGCGACCAACCTGTGTTTTTAAAGTTTCCACTTCCTGTTTCAGATCACTTATTTCACGCAAATGCAAAATGCTGTTCCATAAACGATCTTTGGTTTCATCATCCTTAACAATATAATCGAATGCTCCATTTTTTAAAAGGTTGATCGCTGTTGCAACATCCTCTTGTCCGGAAATAATGATTACCCGAACATCAGGATTTGTTTCCTTTATCTTTTTTAGAACTTCTGCGCCATCATAATCAGGCAAGGAATAATCGAGAGTAACTACATCAGGATTTTGATGTAGCTGAGCAAAGAAATCGTTTGGCGATTCAAATCGTTTTATCTCATATTCAGGGTTCAGCGACAGATAATGCTGTAGCATAGAACCATACCACGTATCATCTTCTACAATAAAAACTTTGAAGGCTTGATTTTTCATAGCTAAAGTGCTTGACTCTTAATAACGCAAAAACAACAAAAATATTCCCGTAATCAGAAAATTTCCGGATTTTATACGATTTTTATTCTCAGAGGCTGTTTTGAACCTGCCTATCTTTGATCAATGCCCATTACTGATAATAAACAACATCAAAAATTTTTAGAAGAATTTTCAAAACTCAATAAAGAGCAGCAATTGGCAGTGGGAACCATCGAAGGTCCCGTAATCGTTAATGCCGGACCTGGAACAGGCAAAACACAAATCCTTGCAGCCCGAATTGCTAATATTTTATTGCAAACGGATACTGCTCCTGCCAGTATTCTCTGCCTCACTTTTACGGATACCGGCGCCGTTGAAATGCGCAAACGATTATTAAAAATGATCGGCGCTGCGGCATATAATGTTCGCATTCACACATTCCATTCCTTTTGTAATGAAGTGATACAGGATAACCTGAGTTATTTCGGCAAGCTGAATCTTGAACCGATAAGTGATCTGGAAGAAATCGATCTTTTCAACAAAATGATCGATTCAATTGAAAAAGACAATCCGCTGAAAAGATATCGCGGTGAAGTATATTTTGAGAGACTGCGATTAAAAAGATTATTTGAGCTGATGAAAAAAGAGGCATGGAAGCCGGATTTTCTCAACGAAAAGATCAATGCCTACATTCAGGAACTACCAACCAAAGAAGGTTTTTTTTATAAAAGGAAATTCAAAGAGTTCAATGCCGGTGATCCCAGACGCGCAATCATTGCAGACGAAATAGAGAAAATGGAAATCCTTCGCGCCGCAGTGAATTTGTACCCGCGTTTCCAGCAAATGATGAAAGACATCGGCCGATATGATTTCGACGATATGATATTGTGGGTGCTTGACGCATTTGAAAAAAATAAAAATATGCTGCTCGATTACCAGGAGCGCTTTTTATATTTTTTGGTTGATGAATTCCAGGATACAAGTCGTTCGCAAAATCTCTTGCTGCAATACCTGATCAATTATTGGGATGTGCCCAATGTTTTTGTTGTGGGAGATGCAGATCAAAGCATTTTTTCTTTTCAGGATGCCAATGTTGAAAATATCATTGAATTTGAAAAACATTATGGAAATAACATCACCAAAATTGATCTGGTAAATAATTATCGTTCGACGCAACCTATTCTTGATATGGCGCATCAGCTTATTACCCATAACGAGCTTCGCACGGTACAGCGGGATGAGATCTTAATATCATCAAACCAAAGTCTGCAAATCGTTTCAGATAAACCGCTGATCGCCGAATATCCGAATGCCACACAGGAAACGATAGACATCGTCCTACAAATTGAAAAATTAATTCAACAGAAAATAAGTGGAAAAGAGATCGCCGTGATCTTCCGCAATCATGTTCAGGCGGAAGAGATCGTTGCATTACTGGAAGCAAAAAATATTCCGGTCAACACAAGAAAAAAAATCAACCTCCTGCATTTGCCTTTCATTAATAACATCATCAATATTCTTTACTGGATTGACAAAGAAAATTATATCCCCTATAGTGCAGATGACCTCTTATTTCAAATATTACATTATCAATTTTTTAGCCTCAGGCCGATCGAAATTGCCAAACTGAGCATCGCAGTAAACGAAAAAAAGCTTTCAAACAAAGCAGAAATATTTTCATTACGAAGAATAATTGCTGAAAATACGAATGCAAAAATTGATCTGTTTACACAAGCCGATACTTCTGTTAAAGACGTCAGTAATGCGCTGGAGAATCTATTAAATGCTTCTCATAATGTTACGCTTCAACATTTGATCGAGCTGGTCATTCAACAAACAGGCATTCTTTCTTTCATCATGAAAAATTCCGAAAAGCCCTGGCTGATGCAGGTTTTGAATACTTTTTTTGATTTTATCAAGGAAGAATGCAGACGGGATCACGAGCTTACCTTGCACGGTTTGCTGAATACTTTTGAAACGATGAGAAAAGGAGATATTACTATTCCCTTTTACAAAGTAACCACCACCGATGATGGAGTCAATCTGGTCACAGCCCATAGTGCCAAAGGCGCTGAGTTTGCGCATGTATTTGTGATAAGCTGCACGCAATCGGTTTGGGATGAAACCAGCACCGGCAATAAAAAAAATTACCGGCTCCCCGATAATCTTGTCAGCAATCATAATAAAGCAACCACGCTTGAGGAAAGTCGACGTTTATTTTACGTCGCCATTACACGTGCAAAAACAAACCTGCAAGTCTCTTATCCATTAAAGGATAAAAAAGAAAAAGAACAGGTAAAAAGCAATTTCATTACAGAGATTCTTGAGGACCCAAACATACAGACTGTTTCAAAGTCTTTACCAGACGAGCTTTTAACAGATTGCCTAGCTCTGCAGTTTGCTCAGAAAGCAAAACCTGAAATTGAACTGATCGAAGATGCATATATCGATCAATTGCTTAAACGCTACTCGTTAAGTGTAACGCATTTGAATAATTTTCTGGAATGCCCGTTAAAATTTTATTATCAAAATCTAATTAGAGTTCCTTCTGCAAAAAATGAGAACATGGTTTTCGGAAGTGCCATACATTTTGCATTGCAACGCCTGTTTGAAAAAATGAAACAGAACAACAATATTTTTTCATCAAAAGAAGATATGCTGAATGATTTTTCCTGGTACATGCAGCGTAATCGCGAAGCCTTCACACCCGAACAATTTAAAAGGCGAAATGAATACGGAGAAAAAATATTGCCGGCTTATTACGAAACGCATATCAATAACTGGAATAAAATTGTATTGATAGAAAAAGCATTTCGCAATATTGTCGTGCAGGAAATTCCACTGAATGGTAAATTAGACAAGATGGAATTCACTGGCAGACAAGTTAATGTCGTTGATTATAAGACGGGGAAATATGAAAACGGAAAAAAGAAATTATCATTACCCGGGGAAAAGGAACCCAATGGGGGCGACTACTGGAGGCAGGCTGTGTTTTATAAAATCTTAATAGATAATGATAAAACCAATACCTGGGAGGCGATAAGTACAACGTTTGAATTTGTTGAACCCGTAAACGAAATTTATAGATCGGAAAAAATTGTGGTAACGCGGGAAGACATCACTACGGTCATGCATCAGATCACGGACACCTGGAATAAGATTCAAAACAAAGAATTCAAAACAGGTTGCGGCAAGACCGATTGTGTGTGGTGCAATTTCGTAAAGACAAATAACCTTGCCATTGCACTGCATGAACTCGCGGAAGAAGAAACAGAAGCGTGATTTACCGATTTACAAGATTATTAGCAAAAACAACATGCCTCATTAATGCGAAAGAATATAAGTTTGCAGATAATTTTTTTGAATAGCAAATGAAAATTGCAGAACGGCTTTCATTCTTTTTGATTTCGTTGATCCTTATTATCAATGCGCTCGGTGGCGCCGGCTGTGCAAATATTTTGCCACCAACGGGCGGGCCCAAAGACACATTGCCCCCTGTCTTAGTATCTGCAGTTCCAAAAAATATGATCCTGCATTTTAATGGCAATCGCATCACATTCACTTTTGATGAGTATGTAACCCTTGATAAGATCCAGGAAAACCTGGTCATTTCCCCGACACCCAAAATCAATCCCATTGTTGATTCCAAATTGAAAACAGTTACCATAAAACTAAAAGACACTTTACGACCAAACACCACCTATCAATTTAATTTTGGCAATGCCATCAAAGATGTGAATGAAGGCAATACACTGAAACATTTTTCTTATGTCTTTTCAACCGGCTCATATATTGATTCATTGGAATTTTCCGGGAGAGTGGTGGTGGCAAAGACAGGAAAAGCGGATAGTACACTGATCGTCGTTCTGCATAAGAATTTAGATGATTCAGCCATTGTCAATGATCGACCTCCTTATGTTACAACACTCGACAGCGCAGGCTTTTTTACCTTTAGATATCTTGCGCCGGGGACCTATGCTCTATATGCATTCCGGGATCAGGGTAACGCAAGAAAATATTTTTCAAAAAGTGATCTTTTTGCTTTTGCCGACAAACCCATTGAAATAAACGGACGCACTCCAACCATTACTCTATATGCATTTGCAGAGGAAGAGGATAAGAAAAAAACAAATAAACCTACCGGAACCAAGTCGTCTTCAAAATCTGAAAAAGCAAAAGAAAAGGATAAGCGCCTGATCATGAAAACAAATCTGACAGCCGGAGAATTGGATATCCTCGGTAATCTTGAATTTGATTTTGCAACACCACTAAAAGATTTCGATTCAACAAAACTTCATTTTACCGATGAACAATTCAAAGAGATAACCAATTATCGTCTCATTACTACCAACGATACCTTGCACAAGACCATTGAACTTGTTTATAAATGGGAACCGGATACAAAATACAATATCATTGCCGAAAAGGATTTCGCCCAGGATACTTCTGGAAGAAAATTGTTAAAAGCTGATACCATTGCCATCCATACAAGAAGAGAAAGTGAATATGGAGAATTGGATCTGCGTTTTCGTAATCTTGATCTTAGTAAAAATCCCGTTCTCCAATTTATACAAGGTGACGATATTAAGTTTTCTTTCCCATTAACCTCGCGTGAATTTAAAAGAGCGCTTTTTTTACCCGGCGAATATAAACTCAGCATTTTATATGACGACAATAAGAACGGCGTCTGGGATGCAGGTGAATTTTTCGGCAAGCATAAACAACCCGAAAAAGTACAACAGGTACTGCTCAACAATAAAAAGAATGCGCTGAACATCAGATCCAATTGGGATAACGACGTGGATATTACTTTGTAACCGAATGCGGGAACCCGCAAAGCGTTTGTTTTTCCATTAACTTTGCACCATGCAATTCTCTTCTTCACTCGTAGAAAATGCGGTCAATGAATTTGCAAAACTACCGGGCATTGGTAAAAAAACTGCCTTGCGATTGGTGCTGCATTTATTAAAACAAAATGAAGCAACGGTAGGTAATTTTGGAGATGCCATCATCAAAATGCGAAATGAAATCAAATTCTGCCAGCGATGTCATAATATTGCTGATGCCGATATTTGTTCCATATGCGCCAACTCCATGCGCAAGCAGGAATTGATTTGTGTTGTTGAGAATATTCGTGATGTAATAACGATCGAAAGCACACAACAATATAACGGAACTTATCATGTGCTCGGAGGAATTATTTCTCCCCTTGATGGTGTTGGGCCAGAACAATTAAATATTGAATCGCTGGTAAACAGAATTAATAAAGAACAGGTGCAGGAAATTATTTTTGCATTGAGCCCAAACATACAAGGCGACACAACCATTTATTATATTCAGAAGAAACTGCAACCGCTGTCTGTAAAAATCACCACGATCGCAAGAGGGATTTCCTTTGGTGGTGAACTTGAATATGCAGATGAAATGACACTTGCACGCTCTATCGCCAACCGGTTGCCGGTAGAAAATTACGTGTCGAAATAAAAATCATTTCACCCCAAAAAATTCATAAAAATAATTCTCCGGTTGCAGGTTAAGCCACTGCTGCCGGTTTTTATTTAAATCATCATAACTAAAATTATCAATATCCTGCTGTTTAAAATGCAACATATTCTCCGGCTTTTTCTTGGTAATAATGCCAAGACCAAAATCGCAATCCAGCACAAAGACATTGATATCATTTCTAAAGCTTCGCAAGTGAACTATCGTTTTCCAAACATCGCCGTTCCAGACACCCACAAAATTGTTAGCCTTCCATTCCTCAAAACTGATAGAGGCCTGCTTGGTTTGCGGATTGCAATCGTGCATTATGATAACAGCATCATCGCTCATGTATCTTAACGTGTTTTCAACATCGCGCAAAGCATAGCCATATTCATGCATCCCATCAATTAATGCAATATCAATTTTCTTTTTTTCAAGGAGTCGCGGCGCATCCTGCGAAAAGAAATCATCGCTTGTTTTTTCAACGTAGTTGTTGAATAGATTGTATGGATTGATCAACACTTTTCCCGCTTTTCTGCTGAAATCAAACCGAAACTCAGGGTCAACAGCAATTTTAAAATTACTTTTTACCTTAAAAAAAATATGCCCGTTAAAAACACCTATTTCTAGATAGTTCTTGAGCCTTTTTTGTTTCATCAAAGTTTGTAAAATGCTAAGTCTGTCCATGATCTTTTATTAAATATGAATTATAAATATAAAATTTATCGCCGTTATTGGAATTTTTATTGAATTTTATTTGAAATTCACCCGCAATAAATCCATAATTTGGTTTATTAATAAATTCCAAATTACTTCGATTGCATTTAACTAAGGGTTATGTTTGATGCCATTTTTATTGAAAAAAAAAAGTGTTCTCCGCGCAAGGATGCGTTGTTTTCGATATTAATTCCTTCATGGAATAATCTCCCCTATCTTAAACTATGCGTTGAAAGTATCCGTAAAAATTCACATTACACTCACCAGATCATTGTTCATATAAATGAAGGATCTGATGGAACACTTGCCTGGATCGAATCACAGCCCGACATTGATTATACTTTCAGCAAGAAAAATATTGGGGTGTGTTACGCGCTGAATGCGGGCAGAAACCTGGTAAGCACAGATTTCATCGTGTACATCAATGACGATATGTATGTTTGTCCTGGTTGGGATTTTGCGTTGGCAGAAGAAATCAACAAATCAGAACATTTCTATTTCTTTTTTTCAGGTACGGCGATTGAACCTGTTTCCTCCAGCAATTGTGTTATTGAAAAAGATTATGGAACGAATATTGAAAATTTCCGCGAGCAACAACTATTAAATGAGTTCAGCGATTTGCCCATGCATGATTGGCAGGGTGCCACCTGGCCGCCAAATGTGGTACACAAAAATATCTGGGACCTGGTCGGCGGCTACAGCACTGAATTTTCTCCCGGCATGTATTCCGACCCCGATTTTTCAATGAAGCTATGGAACGCAGGAATTCGCTTGTTCAAAGGCGTCAGTAAAAGCCGTGTTTATCATTTCGGCTCCCGCTCAACAAAAAGAGTGGTGAAAAATAAAGGCTATTATACTTTTATCGCTAAATGGAAAATGACTTCCGGAACATTTACAAAATATTATTTACAAAGAGGAACCCTTTTTAGCGGAGAATTGGAATCGCCCAAGATCCATATGGGAATAAAATTGAAAAATCTTTTGAAAAGATTTCTTCTGATCTTTCTCAAATACTGAATTCGCGCGCGGATCATGTGTATTTCGAAATAAGCTGGTACAAATTGAATTGTTCATGTTGGATTAGTTCCCGGATATCCTTTGACAAATCTTCTTTGCTCAGATCTTTCATTCGCTGGTATTGGATAAGCTGATAGGCTTCTGCAGCGAGCAGCTCCGGTTTGTGGGCATTTTTGGTCTCATCACTCAAATCAATTTTAATCTGATTCCAGAGTTCCCTGACGCCTTCGCCCTGTGTGGCAATTGTCTTTAATACAGGAATCGGTTGTTGATCCTGTATCAAAATCCCCTGCAGGTTCTTCACCAGGTTATCTGTTTGCTCATGATCGCTTTTATTGACAACGAAAATATCAGCGATCTCCATTAACCCCGCTTTCATGGTTTGAATATCATCGCCGGATCCGGGCGTTAATACAACGATTGTCGTATCTGCAATGGCTGCCACCTCCACTTCGTTTTGGCCAACACCAACAGTTTCAATTATGATATAATCGAAGTCGGCAGCTTTCAGCAGATCGGTTATTTCTATCACCTTCGGATTTAATCCGCCCAAATTTCCGCGCGATGCAAGTGAGCGAATAAAAACATCCTCATGATTGAACCACTTGTTCATTCTTATACGATCTCCAAGCAAGGCTCCAAAATGAAATGGCGATGAAGGATCAACACAAATAACTGCAATTTTTTTATGTTCGCTGATGAGATGCCCGATGAGAACGTCTATCAGCGTGCTTTTGCCTGCGCCGGGCGCCCCGGTGATGCCGATGACCTTTCTGGTAGAATAATCTGCTGGCAATGATTGGAGCAGCTCTAAATAATCAGCATGTTCGTTTTCTATCCATGAGATGCAACGAGATAGGATACGCCGGTCTCCCTGCCGAATGGATGGTATTATCTTGGTCGAATTTATCTTTGAAAGGAAGATATCTGTCATCGTAATTCAAAAGTAGGAGCAAAAATCTGAGTGTAAAAAAATCGTTTTAAAATCTTTCTTAACGATTAAGCAGTTAAATTTGATGCCATTTATCAACATTTAATCATGACGAACTTTATACCGATATTTCCGTTAAGCGTTGTCGTTTATCCTGGCGAAAACCTCAACCTGCATATATTTGAACCGCGCTATAAACAGCTTATCAGCGAGTGTTATGCGGAAGCAAAACCATTTGGAATTCCAAGTATAATCAATGAGAAGGTCAATGAAATGGGAACGCTGGTAACGATTACTGAAATCGTGAACAAAAGCGAGAACGGTGAAATGGATATCAAAACAAAAGGCATTAGTATCTTCAGGATATTGGAGGTGATCAAAAAAGTTCCCGATAAACTTTATAGCGGCGCAATTGTGAATTACCCGGAAAATGTGCAGGAGGTGGCCAATAGGGATTTAATAAAAAAAGTAATGAACGCACTGCGTGAATTGCATCGTCTTTTAAAAATCGATAAGGATTTCAAAAAGACCGATGATGAAGTGACGGCCTACGATCTTGCGCATCATGTGGGATTATCCTTAGAAGAAGAATATGAATTGCTGGAATTATTAAGAGAAGATCAGCGGCAGGAATATTTGAAAAGACATTTGAGCAAGGTGTTGCCGGTCATCGCGGAAATGGAAACGCTAAAAAAACGGGTCAAGCTCAATGGTCATTTTAAAAATCTATCTTCATTTGATTTTGAACAGTAAAGCCTAACGATGGACATCACATTATGTTTCGATTTCGGTAACACGCGCTTAAAATGCGCTGTTTTTTCAGATGGGAAATTTGTAGAAGAAATTTTGCTGGATAGTGATGATGATGCGACCATTCAATCCCTTATTCAAAAATATGCTCCAACAAAGTCTATTTTATCTTCAGTAGTCAATCATAATCCGGCAATTGAAAATTTATTGAAGCAGTCAACCCGTTTTCACAAATTAGATCATCTTTCAAAATTACCCGTCACTACCCCTGTCGGAAAGCCCGAGACCATCGGCGCAGACAGGCTTGCATTGGTTGTGGCTGCAGTGAATATTTTTCCAAAAAAAAATAATTTGGTTATTGGTCTGGGCAGCGCCATCACCTATAACTTCGTTAATAAGCATAATGAGTTTTTAGGAGGGGGAATATCCCCCGGAATGGAAATGCGTTTTAAATCCTTGCATCAGTTCACTGCAAAACTTCCATTAATAAAAGCAGACTGGAATTTTCCATTGGTCGGTTTTGACACCAGAACCAATATTCTCAGCGGCGTTATTTTAGGGATAACCAAAGAAATTGATGGCACCATTGATGCATACGCCGAAAAGTATCACAACTTTAACGTGCTTTTAAGCGGCGGCGATATTCATTATTTCGCCAGACGATTGAAAAATAAGATATTCGCCGACCCGTATTTAATTTACAAAGGTTTATATGCCATCAGTGAATTCAATCAATAATCTCTACTCAAAAAGAACGCTGGCATATTCTTGCGCAAAAATTGTCTTGCCCCTGATCATCTTGAGCTTTGTTGCCTGTGAAAACAACATGAAAAAAATTCCGGCACTCCGTAAAAAGCAAGTGGGCATTGAAACAGGGAACGACATAGAAAGTTATTACAGTGTCGATGCAAAAGTGAAGGCAAAGCTAACGGCCCCGTATATGCTACGATATCTTGCCGATTCCCCCTATGTTGAATTTCCCAAGACAATGCATGTCGATTTTTACAACGACACCATGCGCATCCAAACCAAAATGGATTCGAAGTATGGAAAATATTTTCAGTACTCCGAACGAGTCTTCCTGCGTGATAGCGTTATCGTAAAGAATTCCATTACGGGCGACACACTAAAAACAAATGAATTGTGGTGGGATCAGAAAAAACAACAATTGTACAACGATAAACCTTCCTATATTTTCAAAAAGGATGGCACAAAACTCTTTGCAAAAGATGGATTGGAGGCGGCGCAAGACCTGAGCTGGTACACTTTTAAAAAAGTTTCCGGACCTGTTTCTGTCCCTGAAAATGGATTACCGAAATAGTCAGCGCGCAATGGTGAATAGTATCGCAGCGTTCTATATTATTAACTGACTGGCTTATTGTCTTTCCAATGCCACAAGTGAAGACAGGCATAGGTTCTGTAAGGACTCCATTTCTCCGAAATCTTAAATAAATTTTCTTTGAATTCTTTTTTATTTGTCCGATCTAATTTGTAGAGTTTTATCATCGCATTTTGAATTCCCAGGTCATCAACGGCAAAAACATCTTCACGTCCGAGGGTGAACATCAGCAGCATTTCCGTTGTCCATCTACCGACACCTTTTATCTCGGTTAAATAATTTATTACTTCATCGTTACTGAGCTTACTGAGGTGTTTGTGATCAATTCCTTTTTCCATGGCGAATTTTGCAACATTATGCACATAATTTGTTTTAGCATTCGACAAACCGATTGCGCGTAACTTATCAAAAGGGATAGATAATATTTGCTCCGGCGTTGGTGTTGTGGTATCAAAAAGGGCAAGAAACCTTTTGTGAATCACATCAGCAACTTTTGTTGAAAGCTGCTGACTCATGATAGAGCCACACAAATGCAACTGGATATTTTTTCTTTTTGTGAGCTTGAACGGTCCGTGCTGCTCGATTATTTTTTTAAGTTTTTTATCTTTAGAAAGATGATCAATATAATGCATGTTGAATGTGATTTTTGCAAGGAGTTCAATTGGTAATATTTTCAGTTCAACTCAGGTAAAAATAGATTTTAAATTTGTGATGATGAAAAGGGAGATTTTTGTTACTGATGATGGTTCTCATTCTGTTTTGAATGATGAAATGCAGACAACCTATCATTCAAGATATGGGGCTATCCGGGAATCGAGACATGTTTTTATTGAAAACGGCTTGCAAAGACTGGAAAGCACCGATGCAAGGATAAACATTTTTGAAATGGGTTTCGGAACAGGCCTGAATGCATTATTGACATTGATCGAGGCAGAAAAAAATCACCAAGAAATTTATTACGAAACCATTGAATTATTTCCGCTTGAAAAAGATCTTTATGAGAGACTGAATTATTGTGCGCAATTACAAAGAGAGGATCTAAAAGATGAATTTGAAAAACTCCATCACAGTGAATGGGAAATGCAGATATCAATACATTCTTTTTTCAATTTTAGAAAACTAAATACTTCTCTTGCCGATCATACATTCAATAAATTATTTGATATTATTTTCTATGATGCCTTTGCGCCGAAAGCCCAGCCTGAATTGTGGACCAAAGAGATTTTTGAAAAATTATTCGCCGCCCTTAACCCCAAAGGCTCATTGGTAACTTATTGCAGCAAGGGAGATGTTCAACGAAAAATGAAAGCTGCAGGATTTATAATAGAAAAATTAGCCGGACCTCCGCATAAAAGAGAAATATTGCGTGCCGTAAAAGAATAAATCTTATTGGCGCAATACGCGGTCAATCTTGTGCACTACCCCATTTCTTGCCATAATATTGGGTGCGTAAATATTGGCGGATACAGAATCGCTGTTTCCTTCTGCCTGGTAATAAGCGGCGCCAAAAATTACTTTTATGGTGTTGGTGGATAAGGTGACTTGTGTAGCTGTATCCGAACTACCAACATTGCCAATAGCAATGCCCATATCGGAAGTAAAATATCTATTGTTGATAATATGGTATGCGAGCAATTTGGCGACTGTATCGGCAGGAAGCGTTTTAAAAGTATCGACATTGAGGAACCCTGCATTGCGAAATGCATTATTGTTAGGAACCAATACCGTATAAATGCCGCCGCCTGTCAAAAGCGATTGAATATTGAATAAGGTCGAACTACTTGTTCGCGCCACAGCAGTATCAAAATAACTCAATGTTGTATCTGCCTGCGTAATTTGCAAAATTGTTCCTGCCGGTGGGAACAATGGCTGCGCCATCACATCAAGATAGCCATTACTTGCCGAAACATCGGTTGTAGGAACGCTGATTCCATTAATGTAAAGATTGGTTCCGGTATAAGTAACAAAAATTGAATCGCCGCTCGCCAAGCTATCTATTTTTACATTTTGACCCGTGCCATTAATCAATGCAGAAGATAATCGCGCTTCCCCCAGCAGGATACTATATTCCAATAATTTCTTTAACACATCCACATTCATGGTGTCTATCACGGAGATATTTAACCCGTATTGATTCATTATTTGATCGGTACAAACAAACATTGTCACCATTGAATCCGGATTATTTAAAACAGTATCAAGTCCTGATCTTACCAAGGCGGCATTCAAAATGGTGAGATTGGTTGCTGTTTTTATAAGTTGTGCCACCGTTGGGTTTTTAACCGGCGGAGCCGTGCTTGAATTTTTTACGCAACTGATAAATACAATTACGATCAAAAAAATTGTGATCGGCTTGCACAAAACATTAATTTTCATAACCCGGTTTTTTGTGGATCTTTTTCCAAATCCTTTAAGGCAATAATATATGGTTCGTTACATGAATAACGCCATTATAGGCCATAATATTGGGAGAAGTAATGGATGCTGAACTGTTATGTCCCTCCACTTCATATTGTAACCCGTTGATCTGTTGACCAACAATGGTATTTCCGGTTAATAATGTTGTCAAAGTCTGTCCACTTGCGAAATCAGATGTAAAAACCCTTTTAGGCAAAATATTGTATTCCATAATTCTTGCTAAAGAATCCGGGTTGCTGTTATTAATGACACTGAGTGTTGTAAAGCCTGCTGTTTGAAAGGCACTATTGGTAGCTAAAAAAACGGTATAAATACCGGAACCGGATAATAAAGTATCAATATTGACAGTACCGGTACTTGCTCTTGCAATTGCTGCTGCAAAATAACTAAATGCAGTATCTGCTTGTATGGTATGTAATAAATTTCCGGATGGAGGGATCAACGGAGCTGAAACGCCATCCAATATACCATTGGTTGCTGCAAAATCATAAGAGGCTAATTGAAACCCATTTACAAAAAAACTGCTTCCCGTACTTGTTATAAAAACTGAATCTCCCAAATATGTTTGTACCGGTATATTATTAGCGATCGTGAATTGAGTTGATAAATGCTTGCCCGGAATTAAGCCATATAATAATATTTTCCGCAGCTGGGTATCCGGTAAACTTGTTAAAGTAGTGCTGGAGATCCCGAAGCCTGAATAGGCTGCATCAGTAGCAACAAAATAAGTATAAGGACCGGGTTTGCTTAGTAAAGTATCCAAATCCACCGCATTTACTGCACTGCTAAGCACGGTTAGATTACTGATCGTCGCAATTAACCCGCTGATCGTTGTATCGGTAGGAGTAGTGGAATTGATATTACTGTTCTTAACACAGCCTGAAACCAACATACTATTGTAGATGATCACCAATAGAACAAAAGAGCCTAATAATTTTTTTCCTCTCATAAATCAATTTTTGTTTAATATTTATTGCAATTAAAATACCACAACTATTACGAAAAAAATTAGTTGTGGTTGTGTTTTAACAAAACAAAAGCCAATTATTCAAAACCATAACTCATTTTACCATCTTTTTCATCTTTCATCAAAATTCCCAGCTGCTGCAACTGGTTGCGGATCTTATCAGAAGTTGCATAATCTTTGCGCGTTCTTGCTTCTTTTCTAATTTCCACCAATAAATCCAAAACCCCGTTAAGTTTTGTAAGCTCGGCAGCATTTTCGTCCCGAAGTCCTAAAATATTTTCCAAATAAGTGGAAAAATATTTTTTCATCAATTGTACTGTTTCTTCGCTAATGGAAGAGGCGCTGATATGCCCATCTCTGATGGCATTAATGATCGGAACTATTTCAAACATATTCGCCAGGACTTTTGCGGTATTGAAATCATCGTTCATGAATTCATCTAAATCATGCAATAGTTTTGCAATCTTGGTTTCAAGGTTATTATCTATTGCTGCAGCATTATCATCAACCGGGCGTTCCAATTTCTGCAGATTTTTATAGGCTTCCCACAATCTTTTCAACCCTTTTTCAGCAGCCTGCAGTGCTTCATTGCTAAAATCGAGCGTGCTCCGGTAATGTGTTTGCAAAATAAAAAACCGGATCGTCATTGGTGAAAACGGCTGTGATAATAATGGATGATCTCCGCTGAATAATTCAGTAAGTTTAATCACATTATTATAACTCTTGCCCATCTTTTTTCCATTAATGGTTATCATATTATTGTGCAACCAATAACGTGCGGGCACTTTGTGATTGCAAACCGTGCTCTGTGCGATTTCACTTTCATGATGCGGGAAAAGCAAGTCCATTCCACCACCGTGAATATCAAATTGGTCCCCAAGATATTTTGTACTCATTGCCGAGCATTCAATGTGCCATCCCGGGAAACCTTCGCCCCAAGGACTTTCCCAACGCATAATGTGTTCCGGAGGCGCGGCTTTCCACAATGCAAAATCCTGCCTGTTCCTTTTCTCATGCTGGTTTTCCAATTCTCTTGATGTTTCTAATAGATCATCCAAAATCCTTCCGCTCAATTTTCCATATGGATAATGCTCAGCATATTTTTTTACATCAAAATAAACAGAGCCGTTTGTTTCATAAGCATATCTTTCATGGATGATCTTTTTTATCATTTCAATTTGCTCAACGATATGACCGGTTGCTGTGGGTTCAATGCTTGGTTCAAGATTATTGAACTTGCGCATGGCCCAATGGAAAAGGTTGGTATATTTTTGCACCAACTCCATCGGTTCCAATTTTTCTATTGTTGCTTTTTTCGAGATTTTATCTTCCGCTTCGCGGCCTTCTTCTTCAAAATGCCCGGCGTCGGTGATGTTGCGCACATACCGCACTTTATTTCCAAGATGCATGAGGTAACGATAAATAACGTCAAAGGTGATAAAAGGGCGAGCATGACCAAGATGACTTTCACCGCTTACTGTTGGTCCGCAAACATACATACCCACATAACCCGGAACGATTGAAGTGAACAATTCCTTTTGCCTGGTGTAAGAATTATGGACCTGAAGTGACTGCATACCTGAATATTGTAATAATTGAATTGAGTTTTAAATATGAACGGTGATATGTTTGCGCAAAAATAAACTATCCTGCGAAACTTAACAGGGGCAACAACAAGAGAAAGATGTTTTAGAAATGAATTTCATAGCTGCAAGGTAATAAAAATTATTTGGTTTGAGAAGGCAGTTGCAAATCGGCGATCACCGGATGATGATCGGAGTACGGCAGGTTGAATTTCTTGCACTGCAGGACATCAAATTGCTCATCAGCAAAAATATAATCTATCCTGAGTGTAGGAGAAATATACATATAAGAGCGCCCGATGCCTAGTCCTCTTTTAATAAAGGCATCCTGCAAATTTCCTCGAATATGAAAATAGGCATATGAATTCGGCACATCGTTAAAATCGCCGCAAATGATTGAGGGGAAAGGGCTTTTATCGAGCTGTTCGCGAACAAGGTCCGCTTGCTCTCCGCGAAAACCATAAGCGCGCTTTAATTTCTTGATAATGGATTTTGACGCTTGCAGCGAGCTATCCTCCACTTTTTTTATTATCTCGAGGTCGCGAAATTCTTTATTGCTGAATAGTACCGATTGAAGATGCGTTGTAAAAATGCGGATGGTTTTCCCATTAACGTTCAGATCCGTTGCTATCAAACTTTCTGTTGCCCGTACCGTATCCTTTCCCCCATAACGAATTTTTATTGAGTTAATGATCGGGTATTTTGAAAAGATGATCACCCCACTTTCATACATATCGTCATAACGGCGATAGTCACACGAAAAGAAATAATATGGAAAATGCAATTGCTGCTGGATATAAGGAATATTCGAAGCAAATTCTTTCGGATTATGCGATTCAAAAAACTCCTGGAAACATAAAACGTCGGCATTTTGCTGATCAATAAATTCAAGCATTTTGGTCCGATGGCCGGAACTGTGTGGTCTATTATTGATGAATTCATCCCAACGGCGAACATTCCAGGTAAGGATGCGCAACGCATTGTCCGCTTTTTTTTCCTGAAAAGTTGATGGCAGATTAAAGGCAAAAAAAGCATGAATATTTTTCCATCCGATGATTAATGTGATCAATGAGATCAAGGCCCATTTGCGTGTGGTGAAGAATAACCAAAAGAAAAAAAAGAGTACTATCAGTAACAATAAGATTGGAAATACCAACCCCAATAATGAAATGAACCACCACTTGTTGGGATGCAAAAATGCATTGGTACAGGCTAATAAAAAAAGAATGGCAATAGTAAGATTGGCAATGATAAAAAAACGGCGGGTAAAATTTCGCAGCGTGGCCATGATTGGCTTCTAAGTTACAAATCTTCTTTATCTGCAGCGCGTTTTAGAATTTCTTTTTCTTCATCAGTTAAAAAACGATACCCTTCCTGGTTTATCTTATCCAGGATATCATCAATCCTTTTCTGCGTTATATTTGGTATTTTCTTAAACGGCTGCGTCCCGGAAACCTTATAAAAAAATTGTTCTTTGGTTGATTTCAAATTTGCTTTTGCATCTGGATTGAACAGGTTTCCAAACCAATCAAAAAAATTATTCATCCACACACTCCAATCATTTCCTCTGCGCATTTGATGTATAAAAATAAATCCAAAAACGCCCGCACTGATATTTGCAATGTAAGAACCCACGTCACCATACCCGATACTGTAGAAATTCATTAGGATATAGATGCCCGTTAGTATCCACAATGGAATGCCTCCATTAATCATGGGGAAAATGCGATAATCGGATGCCAATACGGTGACGGCAATGGCAATGGCCAGCACCGATGGGTTTGCGCCCGTTAAAAATGCACCGGTGATATGCGAATTGAGTTTTGGGAAAGCCTGGTAGGCAAGAATGTAAAAGGCTGCGCTGAACAATCCGGCATAAATATATAGGGGAATTAATCTTCTATTGCCTGAAAGGTCCTGCAGAATATATCCAAAGGCCCAAAGCCAAAACATGTTGCCTATAAAGCGAAAAACTTCACTGTCGGCAAACATAAAAGTAAACAGGGTCCAGGGTCTGCCGTAAAGGGTGTGCGGATCTGCCGGCATTACAAACCAATGAAAAACATTTTTATAAAAATCGGCCGGTGTCGGAGAAATCGATAAGTAAATAATGTAGATGAACTTGAGGATGACAAAAAGAACCGCATTAAGAATAACCAACTGCATTAATGCATTACTCTCCTGCCCTACAGTCATTCTTTTACGATACCTGTCTCCCATTAACTGCATATGTTTATTTAAAATTACAAAACCAATTTTAAAGGTATTGCCTAAAACAAATCATTACTGATAATTTAACAGGAAAAAAACAAAAGAGTTCAATAAAAGTTACGCCTGTTTTTCCTGTTCCAATACATTACAAGAATCAAACCAACAATTGCGCCGCCAAGATGCGCCCAGTGGGCAACATTATCTCCCTGCCTTGGAGCAAAACTTCCGAATAGATCCCAAAGCATAAATGCGGGTATCACATATTTTGCCTTGACCGGAATGGGTATGAACATAATGTACAAAGGAGTGTTTGGAAAGAGATATACAAAAGCAGCCATCACCCCCATAATAGCGCCAGATGCGCCAATAGCATATCCGAAATCCTTTTGTATAAGTAGTTGGGTCAATCCGGCAAGAACGCCGCATATCATATAGAAGGTCAAGAACCTTTTGCTGCCCCACAGGTTTTCAAGGATATTTCCAAACATCCATAGGGCGAACATATTAAAGAGAATATGTGCAAATGCTATTTGACCTCCTTCCAATGCCTGGTGCATGAACATATAACTAACGAGCTGCCAGATCTTGAAATTGCCTGTGTCCAGACTCCATAAGGCGCCATATTCTTCCAAAAAAAATCCCTGCTTGCCAAAGACAATCTGTGCTATCCACACAAGTCCGTTAATGATCAGCAGGTTTTTAATTACCGGTGTCAGCGTTTGATTCATAATTTTTAATTAAAGTGCGCAAATTAAACTTTACCATGATAAAATGATTTGCCACCACTCAAATATCTCTGTTAATTTCTCAATTTCAATTGTACCACGTTTTCGATATGATGCGTGTGCGGAAACATATCAACAGGTTGAACTTTGGTGACAACATATTTCTCATTGAGCAGGTTCAGATCTCTTGCCTGCGTTGCCGGATTGCAACTTACATATACCACTGTCGGCGCTTCCATGTCCAAGATCTTCTTTGTCAATTTTTCGTGCATGCCGGCGCGCGGCGGATCAGTAATGACTACATCTGGTTTGCCAAGTTGCGAAAAAAACTCATCATTGCAAATATCAATTACATCGCCGGCAAAAAAATGCGCGTGATGAATAGCGTTCAATCCGGCATTTTGTTTTGCATCACCAATGGCTTCTTCCATTAACTCAACACCAATTATTTTTTTGGCAAGCCTGCTTACAAAAATCCCAATGCTCCCGGTTCCGCAATACAGATCGTAGACGGTTTCTTCGCCCGTTAACTCAGCAAAATCGCGCGTTACCTGGTATAATTGCTCCGCTTGCCTGGTATTGGTTTGAAAGAAGGATTTCGGACCAATCTTGAATTGAAAATCTTCCAACTTTTCAATAATATACCCTTTTCCAAAAAAAACCTGCGGAAGCAAATTATGCAAACTATCGTTCTGCTTGGGATTAATCGTATACAATAAGGTGGTGATCACAGGAAAATGTTGCATGATGTAATCAAGCAACTGATTTCTTTTTTCATCATCATCAAATCCAAAAATGATATTCACCATGATCTCTCCAGTTGTGCAAATGCGTACCTGCATATTGCGCAACCATCCCTGGTGAAGTTTTATATCGTAAAAAGAACCGCCATTATCAATAGCCCAGTTTTTCACAGCCAGGCGGATCTGGTTGGTGGGTTCATTTTGCAAATAGCAGGTTTCGATATCAATTATCTTGTCAAAAATTCCTTTGGCATGAAAACCAGCTACGTTTTGCATCGGAGAAATATCTGGATTATGCAGTTCCTCGAGCAACAAAAAACGTTTGTTGCTGAACGTATACTCAAGTTTATTGCGATAATATTTTGTTGACGATGAGCCAATGATCGGTTGCAAATGCGGAATCGAAATCTTTCCAATTCTTTTCAACTGGTCTTCCACCTGCTTTTGTTTGTATGCCAGCTGATGGTCATAAGGCAGCATTTGCCATTGGCATCCGCCGCAAACACCAAAATGGGTGCAAAATGGTTCAACACGCTGAGCAGCATATTGATGATGATGGATGGCAAAACCTGCCGCCCAATCTTTTTTACTCTTAAACAATTTTATGTCCGCAATATCGCCGGGAACGGCATTTTCAATAAACACCACTTTCCCTTCAACATGCGCCAGCGACTTGCCTTCAGCGGCATAATCTTCCACCAGGATTTTTTCGAGAATGATATTTCTGTTTTTTCTTTTCACCGCGCAAAAGTAAGAATACTAAACCTTACGGATTTTACGTTTTCAGAAGCTCTTAACAATGTCAATCATCAAAAAGTTTAACTTCGTTGCCAATACTTTAAAACCTAATATGAGCTTACGAAAAATCAATTTCTCCTTTCTTCTTTTGTCATTATCCGTCACCGCGTTTGCCCAGCAAGGACACAATATAAAACTCACTTTAAAACCATATAAAAAAGAACAGGTTTATCTAGGCTATTATTATGGCAAATTGAAAGCGGTCAGCGATTCGACGATTTTGGATGAAAATAGCAGGGGGGAATTCAAAGGCAAAGAAAAACTGCCTCCCGGTATCTATTTTGTTGTTTCACCAAAAAAAGAAATTTTATTTGAAGTACTAATAGACAGTGAGCAAAATTTTTCCATCAGCGCCGACACCGTGGACCTGATGCATAATATCACGTTCACTGGTTCTGCAGACAATAAACTGTTTCAATCATACACCAATTTTGCTGCAAAAGATGGAAAGGCCATTGCCGATCTGCAAAAGGATCTTGGCAATGCAAAAACAAAATCAGATTCAACGCAGATCATTGATAAAATAAGATCCCTTGATCAGGAAATACAAGATTATAGAAATGATGTTCAGAAAAAATACCCTGCTTCTCTGTTAGCCGGATTATTTACGGCGATGAAAGAACCTGTTGTTCCGCCAGCAGATAAGCAACCCGGCGGAAAATATGACACCGCATTTGCTTATCATTATTTCAAATCACATTATTGGGACGGCGTTTCATTTACTGATGATAAACTCGTGCGCACACCCATATTTGAACCGAAACTTGAAAAATATTACCGCGATCTTGTTCCCCACGATGCAGATTCCATCAACAAAGAAGTCGACTGGATGCTTTTATATGCCCGCGTTAATAAAGAACTATTCAAATATTTACTCGTTCATTTTGTGCAGAAATATGTGAACCCTGAATACATGGGAGAAGATGCAGTCTTTGTTCATTTGTTTGAAAAATTCATTAATACAGGAGAAGCAGATTTCTTCACCGAAAAATATCGCAAATTCATCAATGACCGCGCATATAGTTTAATGGCAAACCTTATCGGTCAGCCCGCTCCGAATTTGATAATGGTCGATACCTCTGACAAGGCTTCGCCATTGTACAATGTGAATGCAAAATTCATAGTGATCTGTTTTTGGGACCCAACATGCAGTCATTGCAAGGAAGAAGTTCCAAAACTCGATTCCATTTACGAAGCAAAGTGGAAACAGGAAGGCGTAAAAATGTATGGAGTAATGGTTGATGGTGGAAGGGCAAACTGGACGAGATTCATACAAGATCATAATTTAAGGGACTGGTATCATGTTTATGAAACCAAAGAACATCATGATGCAGAAGAAGCTGCAGGCAAGCCCGGCTACAAACAATTGTATGATGTTTATCAAACTCCGACATTATTTCTGCTCGATAAGGACAAACGCATCATCGCAAAAAAATTAACTTACCAGCAGTTCGATAAAATAATAACCTTGAAACTGAATAACACCAAATCCAGCTGATATGAGGAAGATAGCAGGTATTTTTTCAATCATAATCGTCTCTTGTCTTTTTGTCATTACTAGAGCTAATGCACAAACTATTTTTACTTATGGCAATACTGCGGTAAGCAAAGTCGATTTTTTAAAAGCATACCAAAAGAACAATACAGAAAAAACCGCTACCGAAAAATCTTACCGTGATTATCTTGAATTATATATCCGCTTCAGGTTAAAAGTGAAAGCCGCTTATGACATGAAGATCGATACTTTATCAAACCAAAAAATTGAATTGCAAAATTTCCGCAACCAGGTTGCCGATGGTTATATCAACGATAAAGAAAGTCTGGATAAACTAATCAACGAAGCCTTTGTACGCAGTCAAAAAGATATTCATCTGGCGCATATTTTTATCGCGTTTCCTAAAAATGCGTCAGCTGCTGATAGTTTGAAAACATCACAAAAAGCAACCGATGTTCTTAATGAATTGAAGAAGGGGAAAAATTTTGGTGAGGCCGCAGTTCAGTATTCAGATGATCCGGCTGCAAAACAAAATCGTGGAGAAGTAGGCTACATCACTGTTTTCACATTGCCCTATGATTTGGAAAACCTCGCTTATAATACGCTGCCTAATCAGATCTCAAAAATATACCGAAGCAAATCGGGTTATCATATTTTTAAAAATCTGGGAGAAAGAAAAGCAATCGGCAAAATAAGAGTGGCGCATATATTATTGGCATTCCCGCCAAATGCTTCCGACCCTGCTAAAGCAGCAACGAAACAAAAAGCCGATTCTATCTATGATGCTTTGAAGAATGGCGCCGCTTTTGGCGAGCTCGCAAAAAAATTCAGTGCTGATAATCTTTCTTACCAAACCAATGGCGAAATTGCAGAATTTGGAGTCGGGAAATATGATAGACCCTTTGAAGATGCCGCCTTTTCTTTGAAGAGTGATGGCGACATCAGCGAACCCGTTCGCACTGCTTTCGGATACCATATCATTAAAAGATTGGGAAGAAAGCCTGTCTCAACCGTCGCTAACAAAGAAACTACTGAATCGATCAAACAAATCGTGATCAATGACGCACGTATTAACGTTTCCAAAAAGATCCTCCTGGAAAGAGTGCTTACACAAACTCATTTCAAACGCTTACCGATAAACGAAAATGATTTATGGATATTCACCGACAGTTTTTTACAAAGCAAAACAGTTCCTTTATTGAACGGGCTGAATAATACCACCGGTCTTTTTTCATTTCCACAAAAAAATATTGTTGTAAAAGACTGGCTTAGTTATATTAAAACGGCAAGAAATGTTCCGGCGTTAAGCAATGGAAAGACGATGAAGGAAATTTTTGAACAATATCTGCAAACCGTTGCCTTTGAATATTATCGTAATCATCTTGAGGATTACAATAAAGATTTTGCTTACCAGCTCAATGAATTTAAAGAAGGTAATATGTTGTTTGAAATCATGCAACGGAAAATATGGGATAAGGCCTCAACCGACAGCACCGGACTAAGAAAATATTTTGAAGACCATAAGGACAAATATTGGTGGGATGCAAGCGCCGATGCTGTTGTGTTTACCTGCAGCAATGAAAAAGCGGCAAACACTACCAAACAAAAATTGCAAAACAATATTGGTGGATGGAAGAAATTGGTGGATGCTTCGGACGGATCAACACAAGCGGATTCAGGCCGATTTTTATTAACGCAGCTACCATTGCCCGAAGAAAAAAAATTCACCGAATCGCAATTTAGCTCTATGGTCAGCAATCAACCTGATAATACGGTCACTTTTGCTTATATCATTAAATTGTACAACGAACGTTCGCCAAGAAATTTTGCAGAAGCGAGAGGATTGGTTACCAATGACTACCAGCTTTATTTGGAAGACAAATGGATCCAGGAATTGAAAAAACAGTATCCGGTAAAAATCAATGAGGCTGTTGTTAAGAGTTTGAAATAGTCCGAACTATCGTAAAGAAAATATTTTATACTCTGCAATAGAGCTCCGGCCCCTGCCATCGGACTTTTCACTATACGATCTCCTTCACCACGTTACAGATGACTTTGGGTTTTCCTAATGTGTAATAATGTAAAACCGGGACTTCCGCTTTCTTTAATTCTTTGCTTTGCTGCGTGAGCCATTCGGTCCCTACTTTTTCAACTTCTTCATCATTCCTGCATTTGATGATCGCATCCGACAGGTCGGCGGGAATATCGACATGAAAAATTTTGGGTAAAATACTCAGTTGTTTTTTACTGGTTATCGGTTTTAGTCCCGGAATGATCGGCACATTTATGCCAATGCCTTTGCAGGCTTTTACGAAGTCAAAATATTTTTGATTATCAAAAAACATTTGCGTGGTGATATATTCTGCCCCTGCATCCACCTTTGCCTTAAGAAAATTTAGATCTGTACTGATGTTGGGCGATTCAAAATGTTTTTCGGGATAGCCGGCAACACCAATGCAAAAATTGGTCTTGCCCCCGTTCTTAATATCTTCTTCGATATAGATTCCATTGTTCAAATGGACCACTTGTTTCAACAGATCAATTGCATAATGATGCCCATCTGCCTCGGGCTCAAAAGATGATTCGTTTTTTGCGGCATCACCACGCAGCACCAGCACATTATCAACACCTAAAAAATGAAGATCGATCAATGCATCTTCAGTCTCTCTCCGGGTAAACCCGCCGCAGATCAAATGAGGCACTGCATCTACTCGATAGTGATTCATGATTGCTGCGCAAATGCCAACTGTTCCCGGGCGTTTGCGTACTTCCACTTTTTCAAAAGTGCCGTCCGGCTTTTTTTTGAACATCGTTTCACTGCGATGATAAGTAACATTGATAAATGATGGTTTGAACTCCATCATCGGATCAAGATGTTCGTAAATGGAATTAATGGTCTTACCTTTTAACGGCGGTAATATTTCAAAAGAAATCTGTGTGCCTTTTGCATTTTGTATGTGCTCTATAACTTTCATGGTATTTGAAGATAGAAGAAAGAAGGTAGAATTTTGAAGTATGCGTTCCCGTCTCTGCATTCCACATACGATATCCTGTCTCCTTTCTTCTTCACAAGTTTGCAAACATAAATCATTAGCGTAACAACGCAAATAGCTGTTAAAGTATTTTTCTAAATATGCATTTCAAAATTCTTCCGGTATTTTTGCGCCAAATATTTTTCATTGAGCATAACTATACAAACTGACGATCTCGTAAAAAAGTACGGTAACCGCACGGTAGTTAATCATGTCTCTGTAAATCTGCAGCAGGGTGAAATAGTTGGATTACTTGGCCCCAATGGCGCTGGTAAAACAACTACTTTTTATATGGTGGTTGGATTGATAAAGCCCGATGAAGGTGACGTTTTTTTGGATGAAACCAACATTACCAAATTGCCCATGTATAAACGCGCGCAAATGGGTATTGCATATTTGCCCCAGGAGGCTTCGGTCTTCCGAAAGTTAAGTGTGGAAGATAATGTGAAAGCAATTCTGGAAATGACGAAGCTTTCAAAAAAAGAACAGAAAGACAAATTGGAGTCATTGCTGGAGGAATTTGGATTAAATCATGTAAGAAAAAATAATGGCGACTCATTGAGCGGTGGCGAAAGAAGAAGGACCGAAATTGCCCGGGCACTGGCTGTCGATCCGAAATTTATTTTACTTGATGAACCTTTTGCCGGAGTTGATCCGATCGCCGTGGAAGATATTCAGGCTGTTGTTGCCAGATTAAAATATAAAAACATCGGCATCTTGATCACCGATCATAATGTCAATGAAACGCTCTCGATTTGTGACCGCGCATACTTATTGATTGAAGGAAAAATTTTTAAACACGGAACTGCTGAAGAATTGGCCAACGATGAACAGGTTCGCCGTTTATATCTGGGAAGAAATTTTGAATTGAAACGTAAAGATTATCTGCATGAAGAAGCGCGAAAGGAAAGTCTGTAAATTCTTCAATGGGGCTAATAATACACGGTTCCCCTGGCATGGATGTCTACTGCGGGCACCGGAGTCCTATTCATAATACGCTAACTAAATCTTCACCGATTTCTCTTTCCCATGTCATAATCATTGCTTATTTTGCTGTAAATGAAATTACTGAGTCCGGCAATATCGAGGTTGGCGCGTTTACGTCTCTGGCAAATCGAGCAGTGGATGCAGAATCCTGTGGATATGCAGCGGCAAGTGTTGCAGCATTTGGTTACCTCCGCGCAATACACCGAATTTGGGCGCAAGTATAATTTCTCAAAAATATTTTCCATCAAAGAATTTAAGAAAGCGGTCCCCATTCATGAATATGATGACCTGAAACCATATATCCAGCGCATCATGAACGGCGAACAAAATATTTTGTGGGATACCCCGGTGAGTTGGTTTGCAAAAAGTAGCGGCACGACGAGCGATAAGAGCAAATTCATTCCGGTCAGTGAAGAAAGTTTGCAGGATTGCCATTACAAGGGCGCGAAGGATGTGTTGACGATGTATTATAATTTTAATCCCGATTCTGATCTGCTTACGGGCAAAGGTTTGGTAATCGGCGGAAGTCATAATATCAATCAGCTCAATGAAGAAGCGCATTATGGAGATCTGAGCGCTTTGCTCTTGCAAAATTCTCCGTTTTGGGCAACCTGGCTACGCACCCCGGAATTAAATATTGCCCTGCTCGATGAATGGGAAAATAAGATCGAAAAGCTCGCACAAAATACCATCAACGAAAACGTAACCTCTATTTCCGGCGTTCCAACATGGACGATGGTTTTGATAAAACGTATTTTGGAAATGACGGGCAAAACTACATTGGGTGAAGTTTGGCCTTCGCTGGAATTATACATCCATGGTGGCGTTTCGTTTACTCCTTACCGTGAGCAATTTGAAAAACTGATCGGCAGAAAAATAAATTATCTCGACATGTATAATGCGAGTGAAGGATTTTTTGCGGCCCAGGCAAATCCCAATGACGATGGCATGTTGTTATTTTTAGACCATGGGATTTTTATGGAATTCATGCCCATTGAAGAATACGGAAGACAACAGCCGGAAACCATCGGGTTGAAAGATGTTGAAATTGGTGAACAATATGCCCTGGTTATCAATACCAACGGCGGCCTATGGCGATATCTTTTAGGGGATACGATCCAATTCACTTCCCTAAATCCTTACCGGATAAAAGTGACGGGAAGACTAAAGCATTATATAAATGCGTTTGGAGAAGAAGTGATCGTCGATAATTCTGATAAGGCAATCGCTATTGCTTGTGAAAAAACAAATGCGGTCGTGAATGATTACACTGCAGCCCCGGTTTATTTTAGCGACAACAGTAACGGCGCCCATGAATGGCTAATCGAGTTTGAAAAAATCCCGGAAAATATTAGTCACTTTACCTACGAATTGGACAACGCATTAAAAAACATTAACAGCGATTACGAAGCCAAGCGCCATAAGGATATTGCGCTGCGAATGCCTTTGGTAAAAGCCTTGCCAAAAGGTTTATTTACAGAATGGCTCCGCAGCAAAGGCAAGTTGGGCGGGCAGCACAAGGTTCCGCGTTTATCCAACGACAGAAAATATATTGATGAAATAAATGCTTTGGAATTGCGTTTTCATCCCTGATGCGCCTGCAGACTTTCAACTTCATTCTTTCTCAAAAAGCAAGTCACGATCATAAGACTGATAAAAACAGAAGTATAATACAAATACAAATAAGGCACATCGATAAAGCTGTAAAAAATAACAATCGCCATCTTCAATGTTGCAAGCGGCATGTTTGAAAAATTGATCTTCCCTTTATAAAAAGAACAAATCAAAACAAATAGAACTGGAATTACAAAAGTTAACGCAATCAATAAAGAATGTAGCAAATGCATTTTCTCCGGTACAAAAAAACGCGCAAAACCCAATCCGCTTGTAAAGACCTCCGGACTATCTCGCCAGACAATTTGAGCAAAATCAATATAATTTCCCGGTACTTTTATTAATTGAACCAGGGTGTGCCAGCCAAAAGGGAGGATGAAAAAAAATAAAATAAAAAATAATCCGGTTGCCGCCAGTGTGAGTGCCGATCTCTTTTTCTTATTGATGAGCAAATACAAAAAGAATGCAGGCACAAAACCGATTGCCGAATAACGACTCATCATGCAAAGAAAAATGGTAATGCTGATGAGAAAAATATTTTCCGAAATAATGGCAAGTGTCAGCGTTACATAAAATAAAGCGATGACGCCCTCTTCCGTAAGACCAATAAACCCATGATCGTCATCTGCCGAAACAAGCCAACACAGTAAAACCCCAGCGATCATTAAAATCGGTAAAAAAAAATTCCAGTTCTTTTTAATTTGAACCATACCCAGAAAAATGAGGTAAATGATCATTATTGAACTCACCGTAACCCAACGCAAATCAATATGCAAGACAACTGCGGGCGAAAAAGGCAGCCACATAAAAGGCAAATAAATCGGTTTGCTTCCGCTCCATATTTGCGGAATATTATCGTACACATTCTTCCAATTGCCGTGCAAAAAGCGCTCGTTCATTGTTTTTATGACAGGCAGCATATCGGCATTCCGGTAATCAATCGGATTTGCAGATAGAATTAATTTTGCTCCAAAAAAAAGGAAAATGCCGGCTATTATTATTAAAGAAATCCGCAAATAATTCTCTGGACCATTGAGATCGGTTTTATGCCATTGAAATTTTTTTCGTGGAAAGAATAGTACCAAAATGCTTATGCAAATTCCTGCCAAAAAATAAAGGATCGAAAAAAAAGAAGGGGTCCTGGGGATATTCAGAAAATAAGTGGCACACAGCGTCTCCAGGGCAAACGCAACAAGAAGGATCATTTTTAAACCTGCGGTTTTGAACATAAATTCCGGTAACAGAATAAATATATTTATTTAAAACCAAAACCGTGAATTAATATATTTGTCCTGCTGCTAAATTGCAAAGCAATTACTCAACATTTGATCATGTCATTATTTGGAAAATTAAAGCAATTTAAATTCACGCATTGGATATATAATTTGTTCCATTACAGCATGCTTTTGCATAATAAAGCAGCTTATAAGAAGTATAATATTCGCAAATCGCTGGTCGGCTCTATTTCAAGCAAAGACTTCCCCGATAAAGAATCGCAGGCCTGGCTCGATAAAGGGGATTCAAAACAATTGGTCTCAACTAAAGATCAATTTCTTTTTTTTAACCAAGATATCCAACAACAATTATCAAAATGGAGCGATAATGGCTTCATTATTTTAAAAGAACATTTTAATGAGGTAAAGATCCAATCTGTCAATAACGAGATCGAAAAATTAGTGGCAAAAAATAAGCTGCATTTTACGCACGACAATAAATTAATGTTCGCCAACAGGATTTCCTCAGTAATAAAAGATATTACCCAGGAAAAAAGCCTGACTGATATTTTACATTTTATTCTTGACAAAGAAGTGGTGCCCTTTCAAACCATAAATTTTTTGCAGGGGAGCAATCAGCGTGCGCACTCCGATAGTATTCACATGACGACATATCCCTTAGGTTATCTCATCGCGGTGTGGATCGCGCTGGAAGATACAAATATGAATAACGGGCCGCTTTTTTATTATCCGGGAAGTCATCGTTTGCCTTATTTATTGAATAAGGATTTTAACGAAGGGGAAACTGCGCTCACACTGGGTAAAAAAGATTACCCTGATTATGAAGATGCGCTGGAAAAACTGGTTACAGAAAATAATTTTGAAAAGAAAATCTTCCTGGCAAAAAAAGGCGATGTGTTTATCTGGCACGCGAACCTGGTTCATGGTGGATTACCGGTTGTCGATAGATCACTAACCCGCAAGAGTATGGTGATTCACTACTATGCGAAAGACGTCATCAAATATCATGAGATCAGTGAGCGGCCATCTTTGTTAGCGCAGGATTAACACTTAAAATTCTTTCTCTATATTGCATCACCTTTAAAAAAAACGCGAATGAAATTGTTGGAAAATAAAATAGCCATTGTGACCGGCGCCAGCCGTGGTATTGGAGAAGCGATTGCTTTAAAATTGGCTGAGCACGGAGCATCAGTTGCTTTCACTTATTTAAGCAGCGATGAAAAAGCAAAAGCATTGGAAGAAAAATTACAGGGTTTTGGCGTACAAGCGCGCGCCTATAAAAGTAACGCTTCCGTATTTGCGGAATGTGAATTTTTTGTAAATGAGGTGCTGAAAGAATTTGGAACAATTGATGTTTGTGTGAATAATGCCGGGATCTCAAAAGATAATCTACTACTGCGCATGTCACAAGAGCAGTGGGATGACGTTATCAAAGTAAATCTGAACAGCGTGTTCAACATCACCAAACAGGTTATCCGTCCGATGATGAAAGCAAGAAAAGGCTCTATCATTAACATGAGCTCAATTATCGGTATTCGCGGAAATGCAGGACAGAGTAGCTATGCAGCCTCTAAGGCCGGCATTATCGGTTTTACAAAATCAATCGCGCAGGAATTGGGTAGCCGCAATATCCGTTGTAACTCCATCGCTCCGGGTTTTATCGAAACAGATATGACACATTATTTAAAAGACGGAGATGCATCGAAATCCTTTCTCGAAAAAATCCCTTTGGGCAGATTCGGAAGTGCAGAAGAAATTGCCAACACAACCTTATTCCTGGCCAGCGATATGAGTTCATACATCACCGGGCAGGTCATCAGTGCATGTGGGGGATTGAATATCTAACGGTGACCATTAACCGAAAATAAAACATACAATGCAATCATATAAAAAATTACTTTCGGATAATAAAGCATGGGCTGAAAAAATGCTCAGGGAAGATCCTGAATATTTTGATCGACTCGCCCATTTGCAAACTCCCGAATTCTTATGGATCGGTTGCAGCGACAGCCGCGTTCCTGCTAACCAGATCACCGGCACCCAGCCCGGAGAAATTTTTGTTCATCGCAATGTTGCCAATCTTGTCATTCATACCGACGTCAATCTTTTAAGTGTCCTGGAATTTGCCGTTGTCCATCTCAAAGTAAAACATATTATCGTTTGCGGTCATTATGGTTGCGGTGGAATTAAAGCGGCAATGACCAATCATGATTATAAACAAGTGCTCAACATGTGGCTGCGCAATATCAAAGATGTTTATCAGCTCTACCAGGAAGAACTTGACGCGATCGAAGATCTGGAAAAGCGCGCAGACAGGCTGACAGAACTTAATGTAAAAGAACAGGTCTTGCATCTTGCCAAAACTTCGATCATTCAACGCGCATGGAAAAATGAAAAGCGCCCAAACCTGCACGGTTGGGTCTACGGCTTGAAGGACGGAATTATCCATCCTGTGTTCGAAATGCAGGCGGGATCTCCCATTGATTCCATCTATTCATTCGATGATCTGTAAATATTTAATGATCTAAGGTTCTGGGGTTGCTGACATATGATCATTTACTATTTCTCTCTTCAATATAATTGTGCCACAGGATCATTGCCGCAATGGATCGATGTGGTTTCCATTTTTCAGCAATGAATAGCATTTCTTCTTTAGTGATATTAGACGGAAGCTGTTTTACTTTTTTTAAACTATTTATCATCGCCAGATCGCCCACGGGAAAAATATCGCTTCGTTGTAATCCCATTAACAAATAAACATCAACAGTCCAGTTACCAATTCCTTTTATTTTTGTAAGCTCAATTCTAATCTCATCATCATGTAAACTGCAAATTTTTCTAATGGACAATTCACCATTCACAATAGATAATGCAAGATGCCTGGCGTAAATCATCTTCTGCCTGCTGAAATAACAGGCTTTCATTTCTGGGTCAGTTAATGCCAATAATTTTTGGGGTGTGATGGTCCCGATCTTTTCTCTAAGCTTATTCAATGCAGCTTTTGCGGAGGCAAGAGAAACCTGCTGTTCAAGAATGATATGGATTAATGTTTCAAAATTTGGTTTTCGTTTCCACATCGGCGGATAGCCATATTGCTGAATGATTTTGCGTAGATGTTTGTCTTTTCTTGCGAGATCATCGCAGAGCTGGTGAAAATTATCTTCGCTGAATACTGTGATCATTACTGCACGAATTTTTTCTTTCAGATTCTGTTAGGAATTACCTGAGCTCTTTCGTCTTCATGCTTTTCGTTTGCAAATTCGCGTTACCGTTTTTTAAATTTTTCAATGGCCTTTCTCGATTGTTCGCTAATGATTAATTTTCCGCTGATCGCCGCACGTTCTATTAATAATTTATCCCAGTGTTCTGTCCCCTGCCAAAAAGTCTTTTTCATTTCAGCCATGGCAACAGTACTTGAATGAGAAAGTGTTTCTGCAAGTCTTCGCAGGGATTCATCCATACCGGTGACATCAGGATGTAATTCTGCATACAATCCTTTACGTCTTGCCCAGTCTGTATTTCGCCACATAGTAGCATCAATGGCCAGTTGCGAAAAAGCAGAAGATCCGATCTTTCGTTCTACTGCCGGACCAACAACAAAAGGCCCGATTCCGATTGCCAGTTCACTCAACTTTATTTCTGCCCCTTCAACAGCAATAGCATAATCTGCAGCAGCAACCAACCCAACTCCCCCACCAACACATTTTCCATGCACACGCGCAATAATAAATTTCACACACTTGCGCATTTCATTGATCACATGGGCAAAGCCGCTAAAGAACTCCAATCCCTCTTCTTTTGTTTTTATCGCGATCAATTCATCAAAAGATGCGCCGGCACAAAAAGCTTTTTCTCCGCTGGATCGCAACACGATCACTTTTGTTTCCACATCATTACCAGCGGCATGAATTTGTTTTGCCAATTCCTCAAGAATTTTTCCAGGTAACGAATTACTTTGCGGATGATAGAACTCAATTGAAGTGACACCGTTATGTGTTTCAACTTTCACATAGCCATTTTGGATTTCCTGTAGCATAAAATGATTGGGCGGGTTTTATTGAACGGCAAATCTACGGTGAAAAAGAAAATACCAAAGACAGTAAGTTTTTATTTTGTATTTTGACCCCGGCCTAAATCTCTAATTCTCTTTTGCTATACTGATCATCGCCTGCAATGATCTTTCCACATCCTCATCTGTCGTTGCGTAAGAACTCACGCTAATCCGCATGGCTGCTTTCCCATGCCAGGTTGTTCCCCCGCACCAACAGGTTCCGTCCTGCTGTATTTTTTTTATGATGTTGTTCGTAGTTTCCGAATCGCCGAAATTGACCAGCACCTGGTTCAATTCCACTTCATTTAAAATTAAAAAACCAGCATCCTGCAAACCTTCGGCAAAGCGTTTTGCCTGCCTGCAATTTTTTTCTATCATCGCTGCCAATCCTTTTTTTCCAAGAGCTTTCAACGCAGCCCAAACGGCTATACCCCGCGCCTGTCGTGACATTTCGGGAACGTATTGAAATGGCTCGCGCATGCTGATCTCGGGAAGATAGGCAGCAGTTGCAGACATTGCTTCAAAAAGAACTTGCTTGTCTTTGACAAACGCAAAACCACAATCGTATGGAACATTGAGCCATTTATGCGCATCCGTTCCCCATGAATCCGCAAGTTCAATTCCCTTCATGAGATATTTTTTTTCCGGGGAAGCCGCAGCCCATAACCCGAAAGCGCCGTCAACATGCACCCAAACATTGTCATTTTTCACCCGATCGCAGATTTCTTCAAGCGGATCAAATGCCCCGGAATTCACATTACCTGATTGCGCGCAAACAATGGTTGGTCCATGGATAACAGGGATCTTATTGGCGATCATCCTTCCCTGTTCATCAACCGGAACCCGGATTATCCGGTCTCTGCCAAAACCCACCATACTCAGTGCTTTCATCAAACTCACGTGCAATTCGTCACCCGCTATCACGGTAATTTCAGGCGCGTTGAACAATCCTTTGGACTGAACATCCCATCCCTGGTTTTTTAATAATGCATGCCGGGCGGCGGCAAGACTGGTAAAGTTTGCCATTGTAGCTCCCGTAACAAAAGAGGTGACTGTATTTTTGGGTAGGCCCAGTAGGGAGACAAGCCAATTGCTGCTGACTTCTTCCAGTAATGAGGCAACCGGCGACATTACCGAAAGTGCGCCGTTTTGATCCCACACTGTTGCCATCAATTTTGCAGCCATCGCCGCTTCGAGCGAACTACCCGTTACAAAACCAAAATATCTTCCACCGGAAGATTTTACTGTCGCTGGAGAACCATAATCATCAAGTAATGCCAATATTGCTGACGCATCAATTGAATCTTCCTGCAGGGGAGTATCTAAATATCTAAGTTTTTCGATTGCTGATGCACCTGGGTATACCGGTTGATCGCCTCTTTCATCAATATATTTTTTTGCTCTTTTCGCGAAATCATCCAATAGATTCATAAGAAATATTTTAAAAGAAACTGCAAAATTTCATTACAATAATCCTTTCTCCATTAAATACTCTGCTATCTGCACAGCATTTGTAGCCGCACCTTTACGAAGATTGTCGCTCACAATCCACATATTTAAAGTATTGGGTTGTGTTTCATCTCTGCGCAATCTTCCCACAAAGACCTCGTCTTTTTCATGGGCATCCTTTGGCATCGGATATTGTTGTGTTGATGGATCATCTACCACAATGACTCCCGGAGATCTGCTCAAAATATTTCTCACCTCACCTAAATCAAAATCTTTTTCAAACTCAACATTCACCGCTTCGCTGTGACCACCCACAACCGGAATACGCACGGTGGTGGACGTTACCCGAATGGAATCATCCCGCATTATCTTTTTCGTTTCGTTCACCATTTTCATTTCTTCTTTCGTATAACCATTATCAACAAAAACATCTATCTGCGGGATCACATTCAGATCGATCGGGTATTTATAAGCCATTTCTCCCTGCACGCCATTGCGTTCATTCATTAATTGTGCAACCGCTTTTACCCCGGTACCCGTAACACTTTGATATGTTGATACCACAATTCTTCTTATTTTATATTGTTTGTGCAAAGGATTTAATGCAACGACCATTTGAATGGTTGAACAATTGGGGTTGGCAATGATCTTATCCTCTTTTGTCAGGGCATCAGCGTTTATTTCGGGAACAACCAGTTTTTTTGTAGGATCCATTCTCCATGCAGAAGAATTATCGATCACCGTAATTCCAGCAGCAGCAAATTTCGGCGCCCACTCCAGCGATGTTCCACCACCTGCTGAAAACAAAGCCACATCAGGTTTTGCGGCGATTGCATCAGTTGCGCTCACTACCTTGTATTTCTTTCCTTTGAATTCAACCTCTTTGCCAATTGACCTTTCGGAAGCAACGGGCAACAATTCAGTGACGGGAAAATTTCTCTCGGCGAGCACTTGTAACATTTTGGTTCCAACCAATCCTGTGGCGCCAACTACTGCAACTTTCATTTTTTATTTTTTAAGGTTAAAAATCAAAAAGCCTCCCCGAATCTGGGAAGGCTTCTATTATTTTGAACACAAAACAATCAGGCATCTTCCCTTTTCAAGAGCGTCTTGCATGTTTGCTTTGTATGTTTTGTAATCATCATGAGGAGCAAAAATAATTACGAACGCAGTTAATCCCAAATTTTTTTACTTTTATTATCAAACATTTCCGCAAATGCTTGTATTTGCTTATGAACGGTCGGATAAAACAATTCAGGAACGCGGTTACATTGTCAAAAAAGATAAAGGCTTACATAAAACAGGTAAGCCTTACCGTTAGAATCTAAAGCTGTTTTACCAAATCTTAATCCTTGCACTGTCTGGTTTATACATTTTATCGCCTTCTTTAACGTCGAATGCTTTATAAAAAGGGGCGAAGTTTGATAATGGACCAAGCACGCGAAACCTGTCTGGCGAATGAGGATCAACGCTAACCAACTGACGCATCAGTTCATCTTTGTATTTACTGCGCCACGCTTGCGCATAGGCCAAAAAGAATCGTTGATCGGGAGTTATTCCGTCAATTTTTGTACTGTCCTTTCCTTCATTGGTTAATTTGAATGCATCATATGCAATCGTAATGCCACCAAGATCGGCAATATTCTCACCAGTAGTCAATGCGCCATTTACATGCAATGTGTCTACAGCAACAAACCCGTTAAATTGATCGATGATGAGTTTGGTTTTAGCCACAAATTTTAGGCTGTCACTTTTGCTCCACCAATTTTTTAAGTTCCCATCCTTATCATATTGCGCACCCTGATCATCAAAACCATGTGTCATTTCATGTCCAATGAACATTCCTATTGCGCCATAGTTGACCGCATCGTCGCCACTCATATCAAAAAAAGGATATTGTAAGATGCCCGCCGGAAAAACGATCTCATTATTGTACGGATTGTAATAGGCATTAATAGTTGGCGGCGTCATCCCCCACTCGGTTCTGTCAACAGGTTTGCCAACTTTTGCAGCCTGAAAATCATATTGATTTTTATCGCATGATATCCTGTTTTCAAAATACTTATTCCTATCGATCGTCACTTTACTGTAATCTCTCCATTTGTCTGGATAGCCAATTTTTTTGAGAAATGCATGGAGCTTGTCTTTTGCTTTTGCCTTTGTGCTATCGCTCATCCAATCAAGATTACCGATTCTTGCATCAAATGCAGTCTGTAAATTATTTACCAGCTCAAGCATTCTTTTTTTAGCTGCTTCAGTAAAATATTTTTTTACATAGATCTGTCCCAACGCTTCCCCAAGATGCCCGTCAGTAGCGGAAACCAACCTGAACCATCTTGGTTTCATGGTCTGCTGCCCGCTTAACGCTTTATTGTAATAATCAAAACTTGCGTTAACAAATTCACTGCTCAATGCGTTTGCATCGGCATCTATCGTATGAAACTGCAGATAAGCTTTCCATGAATCAACTGGTGCTTTCTTTAAAAGCTCATTGAGTTTTGCATAAAATTTCGGTTGTTGCACATTCACCGAATCCGAATGAAGGTTCATTGCATCTAATGTAGCTTTCCATTCAAAAGCGGGCATTTCTTTATCCAATTCACTTACCGCTAATTTGTGATAATTACTTTGCGGATCACGTAACTCCACATTTGTTTTATGACTGGTAGCAATATCTTTCTCAAGGTCATAAATAAGTATCATTTTTTTTGCAGCCGTTGCTGAATCATCACCGGTATATTTCAATAGCTTTTGAATATAGTTTTGATACGCCTTTATTACCGCAAGCGATGCAGTATCTTTTTTAAAATAATAATCTCTGTCGGGTAAACCCAATCCACCTTGTCCAAAAATGACGATATTCATTTTGCTGTTCTTATCATCAGAGCCAACTCCGCCATTAAATAGAATGCCTTTATTTTCTTTTTGCAATTCTACGATGTAGCTAAGAACTTGTTTAGCATTCTTAATGCCGTTTATTTTTTGCAAATAAGGTTTTAAAGGTTCGTAGCCGCGTTTATCAATCGTTGCAGAATCCATTCCGGATGCATAAAAATCGCCAACCTTCTGTTCAATGCTGCCGGCACTATTATTGGCTTTTGAAACGCTATCAAGCAAGACCCGCAAACTATCCTGCGTCCTGTTGTACAGATCATTGAAGCCACCAATGCCAGATTCTGTGGAAGGAATTACGGCATTCTTTAACCATTTCCCATTCACATACAAATAGAAATTATCACCGGGCTTTACGGATGAATCCATGGCAGACCGGTCTATAAAATCAGCGCCGGCTGAAGATTTATCGGGTGCATTGCATGCCGTCCCCATTATTAAAATAATACTCGTCGCAAGAAGTGGAAAGAAGATCTTTTTCATAAAAACAGTTTGGTTAAAAAATTGAATCTAAAAAACTTCCAGATGATCGCATGCTCACTAAATAAGCAGTATAAAAAGTTAATTATCGGGCTATAGGTAAGATAGGACTTAATTACACCAATGCAATATCGAAACTCACCAATTCTACAAATTCCTGCACGCGTCCATCAATATCTGCTTTTGTGATTTCTCTCAATCTTTGTGTGCCGAATTTTTCTACACAAAAACTCGCCATGGCGCTACCAACAATAATCGCTGTTTTCATATTCGCAAAAGAAATATCTTTTGTCTTTGCCAGGTGCCCGATAAAACCACCAGCAAATGTATCACCTGCTCCGGTTGGATCAAAGACTTCTTCTAACGGTAATGCGGGCGCGAAAAACACCTCGTTGCCATGAAACAATAATGCGCCGTGTTCGCCTTTTTTTATGATCAGGTATTTTGGACCCATTTTTGAAATCGCAGCTGCAGCCTTCACCAAAGAATATTCTCCGCTTAATTGTCTTGCTTCGCTGTCGTTTACCAATAATACATCAACTTTTGCCAGGACTTTTTTCAGGTCATCCAATGCAATGTCCATCCAAAAATTCATCGTGTCAATAGCGATCAGTTTCGGTTTCTTTTTCAACTGATCGATCACACTCAATTGCACAGATGGCGCAAGATTTCCAAGCATTATAAATTCACAATCCTGGAAACTGTCAGGCACAACAGGCTGAAAAGTTCCGAGTACATTTAATTCCGTTACCAGTGTATCGCGCGTATTCATATCCATATGATATTTGCCCGACCAATAAAAAGATTTTTCATCCTTTTTGATCTGAACCCCTTCCAGATCCACGCCACGCGCCGATAATGCATCCAGCTCTGCCTGCGGAAAATCTCCGCCAACCACCGAAATTTGTTTCACCGAAGTGAAATTACTCGCACACCAGGCAATATATGTTGCAGCGCCACCAACAATTTTATCACTTTTGCCAAAGGGCGTTTCAATATCATCAAACGCCATAGAACCCACTACAATTAACGACATTTTAAAATTTTAGTTGAATAAAAAAATCGCACAAACCTACATGAAATTTGACGTAACAAAAACTCTACCCGCTTTTTTATATGGCAGATCCTAACACTTGTTAGTTTTGTTTATTTTTGATGCCTGTATGGCAAAAATTCAAAGCAAAAAGAACAGCACCAAAAAAGAGATCATTATTGAAAAAGCCGCCAAACTCTTTCGCGACAAAGGCTTTGGCGCTTCTTCCATGCGTGATCTTGCAGAAGTAGTGGGGGTGGAAGCTGCAAGCTTGTACAACCATATTCAATCCAAGTCCGAAATTTTACAAGCGATCTGCTTTAAAGTGGCCAACGAATTTATTTCTCATCTTGAAGCTGTCGAAAGAAGCCCCGAACCAACATTAAAGAAAATGGAGACCATTATCCGTTTTCATATCCGCATGATGCTGGAACAATATGAATACGTATATATTTCCGATCATGAATGGAGACATTTGCCAGAACCTTATCTTTCTAATTTTTTAAATCAACGAAGAAGCTACCGTAAAAGATTAGGAGATATCATTGAAAACGGCATCCAAAAAAATGAAATAAAAAATATTGAACCCTATGTTGCGATATTAACCATCTTATCCGCGATAAGCGGGATAGAATCCTGGCAACGCTCCCGCAAAAGCACCAGTGCCGAAACGCTGGAAACGAATATGGTAAAGTATCTGATCGAAGGGTTGAAGAAATAACAGAGAATAAAACAAAGAATAGAAAAAATGAGAACTTCCCACTGTAAACTCTAAACTGGAAACTAAATACGTGGCTACACATTTTCATAAACTAAGGATTAAGGATATACGAAATGAAACTCCTGAGTGTGTTTCCATTGCATTTCATATTCCCGAAGAATTAAAAAAAGAATTTGAATTCACGCAGGGACAGAACATTACCGTCAAAGCGATCATTAATAATGAAGAAATTCGCCGTTCATATTCTATTTGCAGCAGTCCTTTGCAAAATGAACTACGCATCGCTGTAAAAAAGATCAGTGGCGGAAAATTTTCTTTATACGCTGATTCAATAAAAGAAAATGATGCACTTGAAATTCTTCCGCCTACGGGAAAATTTTACACTGCCTTAAATCCTGTCAACAAAAAAAACTACATCGCATTTGCTGCGGGAAGCGGCATTACTCCGGTCATCTCCCTTATTAAGACCACCTTAGCCACCGAGCCGCAGAGCAGCTTTACATTAATATATGGAAATAAGAATCGCAGTTCCATCATTTTTAAAGAGGAACTGGAAGGGATCAAAAATCGTTACATCAATCGATTCGCTCTTCATCATATCTTAAGTCGCGAGCAAACGGATGCAGCCATTAATCACGGAAGAATCAACAAAGAAAAATGTGATGAGTTAAATGAGAAACTCATCAACATTAATGAAATGGATGAGTTCTTTATTTGCGGGCCGGAACAAATGATATTTTCTGTAAAAGACTGGCTGGAAAAAAAAGAAATTGATAAAAAGAAAATTCATTTTGAATTATTCACCGTGCCCGGAGAGCGGTCGGAGATCAAAAATCCCAAGTCGGATAATCAGAGAAGGAAAATCGTCGATAAGATTAGTAACGTTACCATAAATCAAGATGGCATTGCCTTTAGCTTTGAACTCGGCTATGATGATGAATCAATTTTAAATGCTGCCTTGAAGCAAGGCGCTGATTTGCCTTTTGCGTGCAAAGGCGGTGTTTGCAGCACATGCCGCGCTAAATTGATTGAAGGCAAAGTTGATATGGAACAGAATTATGCCCTGGAACCCGATGAACTTGAAAATGGGTTTATTCTCACTTGTCAATCGCATCCGCGAAGCGAAAAAGTGATTATTGATTTTGATATAAAATAAGAAAGCGCAGTGAATACCGCGCCTCGTTTAAACTAACAGTCACTATAATTTTGGGCTTAGGGATTAAAACGGGAGATAAATTTATTGATAATACGCTGATATCACAATACTACATTTGTAGTATTTTTTTAGCCGGATCTCGATAAAAAGAGAAGGAGCTGCATCCAATTTACCTGCCAAAATGCATCAAAAATGAAATAAATTAAAAAATCCATTGGGAAAGAAAGTTTTCTAAGTCCAACCGAATTGATTTCATATTATAAAAGGCATTGTTTCGGATAGGTCCAAGCAGGTGACCGTCATTAAAAAAAAGCTTACTGTTAAAAGTGATTTTATCATGGAACAATAATAAAGTAAAGCTTCTACTTTATACTTTACAATAAATTTGAATGGTTAAGAACGCAAAAAGTCTCCCCTTTCTCAAAGGGCATATGGTTGCCCGTGCAAAAGCTAACAACCGTTAGTTTCTATAAAGAAAAAAAGTATCTTTGAGAATTAAAATTTGTTTGTTCATGCTGGATCCGGAGAAAATATTTTTAGATAAGGTCTATGAAGAAATAAAAATTGAACCGAAAGACTGGATGCCGGATCAATATCGAAAAACGCTTATCCGGCAGATATCCCAGCATGCTCACAGTGAAATCGTTGGGATGTTGCCCGAAGCAAATTGGATCACGCGGGCGCCAACATTAAGAAGAAAGGCAACATTGATCGCAAAGGTGCAGGACGAAGCCGGGCATGGCTTGTATCTTTATTCTGCTGCCGAAACTTTAAATATTACCAGGGATGAAATGCTCGATCAATTGCATAGCGGCAAAGCGAAATATTCCTCCATTTTCAATTATCCGACATTAACCTGGGCAGATATGGGCGCGATCGGTTGGCTGGTTGATGGCGCCGCAATAATGAACCAGGTTCCATTGTGCCGTTGCAGTTATGGTCCTTATGCGCGTGCGATGATCCGCATTTGCAAGGAAGAAAGTTTTCACCAGCGCCAGGGTTTTGAAATATTATTGACGCTCAGTAAGGGGACAGAAGCCCAACGCAAGATGGCCCAGGATGCTATCGATCGCTGGTGGTGGCCAAGCATTATGATGTTCGGCCCCAATGATGACGCTTCTCCGCATTCTGCACAGAGCATGGCCTGGAAAATAAAACGTTTCAGTAATGACGAATTGAGACAGAAATTTATTGACATGTGCGCAGAACAGGTGAAAATATTAAGACTCACATTACCAGATGAAAAATTGAAATGGAATGAAAAAAGAAATCATTTTGATTTTGGAGAAATTAATTGGAAGGAATTTTGGAATGTGGTAAATGGAAACGGACCCTGTAATAAGGAAAGACTGGCAGCCAGAACAAAAGCACATAAAGATGGAGCTTGGGTTCGAGAAGCAGCCGCCGCACACGCAGAAAAAAGAAAATCAAGGGCGCAAAAAGCTGCATAAATTTTTTATCTGAGATCCATCATCTAAAATTCAACTTAATGAATAAAGAATGGCCATTATGGGAAATCTTTATCCGGAGCAAAAATGGTCTTGATCATAAACATGCCGGAAGTTTGCATGCCGCTGATGCACAAATGGCAATTGAAAATGCTAGAGATGTTTATACAAGAAGAATGGAAGGTGTAAGCATTTGGGTAGTGGAATCAAAATATATTCACGCATCAAATCCCGATGAAGCTTCATCATTATATGATCCGGCGAATGACAAACCCTATCGTCATCCGACATTTTATGAATTGCCCGATGAATTAAAGAATATGTGATCGCTTTATGAAAGAAAGAATCAACTACACCATCCATCTCGCAGATAACGCATTAATACTTGGTCATCGAAACAGCGAGTGGACTGGATTTGGGCCAATTATTGAACAGGATATTGCCATCTCAAATATTGCATTGGATCTAATCGGACAGGCAAGAAATTTTTATCAATATGCCGCAACATTGATCAGCAATTCAACTGCTGAGCCCGTTACGGAAGACACACTCGCTTACTTGCGCGATGCAAAAGATTTTTTGAATTGTTCATTGGTCGAACAGACAAATGGCGATTGGGCAAAAACAATTTTACGACAGTTTTTTTTCAGCGCCTATCAGTTTTATTTATATCAGCATTTGCAAAATAGTAATGATGAAAAGCTGGCCGCAATTGCAGAAAAATCTTTAAAGGAAGTTACTTATCATTTGCGATGGAGTAGTGAATGGGTAATAAGATTGGGGGATGGAACCGAAGAAAGCAATAAACGGATTTTGACTGCAGTTGATGACCTGTGGATATGTACCGGAGAATTGTTTGAAGCGACTGGTTTTGAGCAAACAGCAGCAAACAAAGGTTACGGCGTTGATGTTTCATTATTAAAAAGCGATTGGATGCAAAAAGTGAGAGATATTTTTGAGGAAGCCACGCTCCCCTTGCCAGTGGAAACGGAATCGCAGGTAAAATGGTTTGGCAAAGAAGGAAAACATTCAGAACACCTCGGTTATATTTTGGCTGAAATGCAGTTCCTGCAAAGAACTTATCCCAATAGCGAATGGTAATTCTTTTATTAAGTGATCAATATGATCGATGAAGAAAAAATATCAGTGAAAAAAATCCGGGAGATTCTAGAATCGGTGAACGATCCGGAAGTTCCTGTGCTTTCTATCATTGACCTGGGAATTTTGCGCGACGTAATAATCAATGATGACGAAATCGAAATATTGATCACACCTACCTATTCCGGTTGCCCGGCTATTGATATGATCAGCATGAATATTAAATTGGCATTGATTGAAAATGGTCACAAAAAAATAAAGATCACATCCGTTCTCTCCCCTGCATGGACAACCGATTGGATGAGTGAGGAAGGAAAACAAAAATTAAAAGCTTTTGGAATTGCGCCACCCACGCTCAAACAACAGATTTGTCACACAGAACTCTTTCATGAGGGAGAAGCCATTCAATGCCCGAGGTGCAATTCTTATCATACAAAATTGATCAGCCAGTTTGGTTCTACCGCTTGCAAGGCATTGTATGTTTGCGAGACCTGCAAAGAGCCTTTCGATTATTTCAAATGCCATTGAATTGCTCCTCCAATAAATCGTAAATTGTAATACTCAAATCACAAATAATAATGTCATCAATTCTTTTGGAAATAAAAAATTCGGTAGCTATCATCACGCTTAATCGTCCTGAAAAATTTAATTCATTCAATCGGGAGATGGCATTATTGCTGCAAAACATTTTGGACGATTGTGCCGCTGATAAAAATATTCGATGCCTCTATCTGACCGGAAATGGAAAAGCCTTTTGTGCCGGGCAGGATCTGGGAGAATTGACAGGAGATGAAGCGCCGGGTTTTGATAAAATTCTTTCAGAACATTATAATCCTGTCGTTACCCGGATCAGAAATATTGAAAAGCCTGTTGTTTGCGCAGTGAATGGAGTTGCTGCCGGCGCGGGTGCAAATATTGCGTTATGCTGTGACGTGGTCGTGGCAAGCCTTTCAGCATCATTTGTCCAGGCGTTCTCAAAAATCGGATTGATACCAGACTGTGGCGGAACATTTTTTTTACCAAGATTGATCGGTTTTCAAAAAGCGAGTGCATTCATGATGCTTGGTGATAAAGTATCTGCCACCGATGCAGAGAGAATCGGGATGATCTACAAAATATTTCCGGAGGAAACTTTTTTTGCAGAATCATTAAAGATCGCCATCACGCTTTCGCAAATGCCGACAAAAGGTTTGGCTTACACAAAGAAGGCATTGAATCATTCACTATCAAATTCATTCGAACAACAATTACAGGTTGAAGACAAATGGCAATTCGCCGCTGCCAACACCCAAGATTATAAAGAAGGCGTAAAATCTTTTTTAGAAAAACGAAATCCCGTTTTTACAGGTCAATAGATCTTCATTTTTGTTTTAATAAAATAATTACATCACTGGCGTTTTCAGGCGCATTAATTTATCTACATTTATCTTTTGCATTTTATGAAATCAAAACAAGCTGCATTAGGATTTATTTTTATTACGCTTCTTATCGACGTAACCGGCTGGGGCATTATTATTCCGGTCATGCCAAAATTAATTGAGCAGTTGATTCATGCCGACGTAAGCACCGCTTCAAAATATGGAGGCTGGCTCACTTTTGCATTTGCCTTCATGCAATTTTTCTGTGCGCCGATATTGGGAAACCTAAGCGACAAATACGGCCGCAGACCTGTTTTATTATTTTCATTATTTGGATTTGGAATAGATTATCTCTTTCTCTCATTCGCTCCAACCATTGGATGGTTATTTGTGGGAAGGGCTGTGGCAGGAATAACAGGAGCCAGTTTTACAACAGCCTCAGCATATATTGCAGATATCAGCACAAATGAAAATCGTGCGAAAAATTTCGGAATGGTTGGCGCAGCATTTGGATTGGGATTTATCGTTGGCCCGGTGATCGGCGGTTTACTCGGACATTTTGGTCCACGGGTTCCCTTTTATGCGGCAGCAGGATTATGTTTGTTGAACTGGTTATACGGATATTTTATTTTGCCAGAATCATTGAGCCTCGATCACCGCAGAAAATTTGAATGGAAAAGAGCAAACCCGGTTGGTGCCCTTGCTCATTTAAGAAAATATCCCGCACTGGGTGGATTATTTGTAGCAGTGACTCTTGTTTATATTGCTGCACACGCTGTTCAAAGCAACTGGAATTATTTTACCATGTACCGTTTTAACTGGAGTGCGGGAATGGTTGGCATTTCCCTTGGCGTTGTTGGGGCATTAATTGCATTGGTTCAGGCAGTGCTATTACGTTTTATTAATCCGAAATTAGGCAATGAAAGAAGCGTTTATGTTGGCCTTGGTTTATATACTTTAGGCATGCTTTTATTCGCATTTGCCACACAGGGTTGGATGATGTTCGTATTTCTTGTTCCTTACTGTTTGGGTGGAATTGCGGGCCCGGCATTGCAAGCAATCATCTCAAGCCATGTGCCACCAAATGAACAAGGAGAATTACAAGGTTCTCTTACCAGTTTGATGAGTGCAACAACCATTATCGGCCCATTGATAATGACCAATCTTTTCTATTACTTCACGCAAAAAAGTGCACCCGTGCAGTTTCCGGGAGCGCCATTCCTATTAGGAAGTATATTAATATTATCAAGCTGCATCATCGCTTATAAGTCTTTAAAGGTAAATTCCTGAGGCAGTAAACAATAATTTCTTCAAAATCTCCGTTGCATATTGCGGAATATCTTAATTGTGCTTGCAACTACATTTAAATAAGGGAAACCATTTAAAAAGTTTGCTGCCTGAAAAAGTCTGCCTGCACATTTATTTGGAAAAAACACGTTTAAGTTTATTATAAATAATACATAACCTATGATGAGCGCTTGTGCAGTTCATTTTAAAACTAAATCATCAATCAAATTTTCGAAAACATGAAAACCTTTAAACTTCTTCTCATTGGATCTTTGGTAATCAGTATCGCAATAATAAGCTGCTCAAAAGGCAGCACTGGCCCGCAAGGTCCGGCAGGCCCCGCAGGAACTAACGGATCCAACGGAGCTAATGGTTCAAACGGGACCAATGGTACCAACGGAACCAACGGCACAAATGGAACAGACAGCGTGCTTTATTCTGCATGGGATACTTTAAGTACACCTTATGACACCACAGCCGCCGCATATACCGATACCATACAAGCTCCGGCGATTACACAATCCATTATAGATAGCGGATTAGTAATAAGCTATGTCAAGGACATCTATGGTAATACCGGAACAACAGTAGATATTACTGAATACATCACATCCGGTGTATTTGTAACATATGGACTTGGAACAATAAATATCTCTTCCGGATTTGATATGACAGGGGTCCAATTCCGATATGTCGTTGTGCCGGGTGCAATTCTGACCAGCAGTACATTCAAGCAGTACTCAAGCCAGCAAATAAAACGCATGGATTTCAGCACGCTTACTAAATTGCTAGGAGAAGCAACTAATAAATCAACATCGAACTAATAAAAATTTCAGATAAAAAAACCCGGTACAATAATTTAGTACCGGGTTTTTGTTTTACGGAACACATCTTTTTTCGAGAAAGAAGGATCGTTTTTTGCAGAAGTTGTTTGGGGAATTATTTTTCTTTCAATTGAATATAGTTGATTAAATTTGTTTGCAGTCTGCGATTCTTGCTTAAGAAAAACTTCAATTTTAGCTTTATAAGTAAACCTTTACTTTTAAAATAACGTACCATAATCTAATTAAAATAATTATTAATCTAAACTGACGAAATCATGAAAAATTTGATCCCCTTATTTGCTGCAATAATTGTTGTTTCATTATCAATAGCTGGTTGTTCAAAAGGTGACAGAGGTCCCGCTGGTCCTGCTGGTCCGGCCGGTCCTGATAGCATATTTTATTCTGCATGGGCCTCCCTTCAGATGCCTCTTAATACAAACGATTCATTATACGAAGAAACGATTACTGCCTCTGCATTGACATCAACTTTTCTAGATAATGGTGCTTTATTATCCTACGTTGCGATACCGCCGGCAACTTCAGGTCTTGCAGACACCCTCGTAATAAACAGTTCGGATCTTTTTACCTATACTGGGGGAGCTTACTTGACGCAGGATCTGCTTCCGGGTCAAATTGAATTATACTCTAACCTGAATCTTACCGGTCTCGGAGCAGCATACCGTTATGTTCTTGTTCCAGGAACAATACTCAGTACAAGCGTCTTTAAACAATACACCAAGGAACAAATTAAAAAGATGGATTATAGTACTCTCACCAAATTGGCGAATACTGCCAAAACACAATCATCAACGAACTGATTAAAATAAATGGCATAACTAAAAACCCGATGCAAATTGTATCGGGTTTGATTTTTTTAAGAGGCCAATTAATAATTATTTCACTGCAGGTCTTACCAGTTTCAATTCATTAATAATGTTTGAGGCGCCACCGAGTTTGTCAATACACCAAAGCACATAGCGAATATCAACACAAATGGTGCGGTTATAAACCGGATCGAACGCGATCTTATGACTTAATGCTTCATAATTTCCATCAAATGCAAGACCGATCAGTTCTCCATTTGCATTCAACACCGGCGAACCTGAGTTGCCTCCGGTAATGTCATTGTTGGTGATAAATGTTACCACCAAATCATTTCTTTGCTTATCTCCATACTGACCGAAATCTTTTTTATTAGCAAGGTCAATCAATTTTGCAGGCAGATCAAATTCATAATTACCGGGAACATATTTTTCCAAAACGCCCTTCATCGTGCATACATAATCATAATGCACAGCATCGCGCGGGTTGTAAGATTTTACATTGCCATAAGAAACGCGCATAGTAAACGTTGCATCTGGATAACGGATCTTTTTTGGATCCATTTGTATGATGCCCTTTAAATATAATCTTCCCAACTCATTATTCCTTGCCGTGAATTGCTGAAAGAAAGAAATGTATTTCCCCTGCCAGTTTTTTAAGTAAGCGCTTGCATGCGCATATGCCGGATCACTTTGTAAAACAGTAGCATCAGGATTGGCAACAAAGGCATTCCATTTTGCATCATCAAAAATCAGGGTGTTTGCAAAAATATCCGCAGCATATTTTTTGTACGTGTCTTCATTATTAAGATCACCGTAACTTCCTTTGATGCTTTCGTACAAACCAACCGGTCGCTGGTTTTTATCGATTTCCAAATAATACATCATGGTTATTGTGGCAAGAATATTTTGATCGGAAATTTTATTTTCTGATTTCAAAAAATTCTTCCTTGCTGCAACAGCCGCATCCATCAGTTTTTTAATATCTCCGCCGTTTTGTTTTACCAATGCCAGTTCGATCTGTTGCAGGCTGGAGGCAAATGCCATTAATGGCGAACCCAGGATTCCCTCATTAATATATACGCGATGCATAGAATACGCACGCCATGCGTCATAGGCTTTTTGCCAATCGCTTAAAATATTTTGAAATTCCGGTTTATCCTGCGCCCATTGTTGAAATTTTTGTTCAGCAATTTTTTTCTGATCATAAAGATGATATTTTATCAATTGCTTCGACTCGCCATCATAAAACTTCCAATAATTGGCAATGCCTGCATAACTTGGGGCAAGCTGTAATTTTACCGACGGATCTTTTTTCATTTCCTCAAACATATATTTCAATCGAACATCACGCAACTTGACTAATGTGGGATTATCGATCTCAATTTTTTGTTTTATTCCGAAAGATGTTTCATATCGGTTAGTACCACCGGGATAGCCATATATCATGGCAAAATCTCCATCTTTGATACCTTTGATCGAAACAGGCAAAAAATATTTTGGTTTTAAGGGAACATCTTCGGGAGAATAATCTGAAGCTTTTCCATCCTTGCTCATATACACGCGAAAAATAGAAAAATCACCGGTGTGACGCGGCCATTCCCAATTATCCGTATCGCCTCCAAATTTGCCAACACTTTCCGGCGGAGCGCCAACCAAACGTATATCATTATAGCGCTGGTATACAAAGATCAAAAACTGATTTGCTTTGAATAGTGAGCTCACTCTTCCAATAACATGATTTGCGGCATCGCTATAACGGTTATTGATAGACGTAATTGCTGATTGCACTTTTGCCGCTCTTTCATCTCCCGCCGATCCTTTTGCCGAATCCTCAATTTCCTTGGTAACATCTTCTATTTTTAATAAGAAATCTGCATACAACCCCTGCGCAGGAATTTCTTCCTGTTTACTTTTTGCATAGAATCCGTCTCGCAGATAATTGTGATCAATTGTGCTTGATGCCGTGATAGCGCTGTAACCGCAATGATGATTGGTGAATATCAATCCTTCATTACTCACAATCTCACCCGTACAACCACCACCAAAAATGATTACAGCATCTTTAATGGATGCCTTATTGATGCTGTACAATTGTTCTTTTGTAAGTTTTAATCCCCGCAACACCATATTATTATAGACCTGTTCGCCAAGCAACATGGGAAGCCACATGCCTTCGTCGGCAAAAACCTGAAATGTGATAATGAACAATGCAATCGTTACAAAGAATTTCTTCATGATAAAAAGATTTTGGAAAGACAAACCTACAATTAATCGAAAACATGAAGGAAGAGAAACTTTCTTTTTTAAAATAAAAATGTTCCGGCACATTACTGCGCCAGAACATTAACAACAAGATCCAAACACCAAAATTATTTCACTTTTGTAACAACCACATCTTCTACAATACGGTTGCTTACTTCAAAAGAATGAACATCATCAGATGCATCTTTGAAATTTCTTACTACAAAAGATAATTTTCCGGTTTCTGATGAAGGAAGTTTGAATCTTTTATCAAACTTCTTGTCATTGTAAACTTCCTGGAAAAGTTGGTTGCCATCATTATCAGTTACAATAACACTGAACTTATTACCATTGGGATTATCTACTGATACGCCAAACAAGATAACATCATCTTGTGTGCCTAAATACTTAACAGTTGTATTTTTATCAGTGGATGCAATCGTGGTAGTTTGTGCTTGTGTTGTTGCTACTGTAAACAATAATAAACCTGCTGCTGTGAACTTTGCAATTGTGGTCATAATTTGCTTCTTCATATAATTGTTTGTTTAGTGACTAAATAATAAAAATCTTTAGCGGAAGCTATCGTGTTGGGCGTGCAATCGGTTAAGATGGAAACAATCGGGCAAGTGAGATACTCAGTGAAGAACGAATGAAGGAAGAATTTGTTTCAGTTGATAAGCTCTTCGTGTATTTCTGAGGCAAAGATACACCCGAATCTTGAATTTCCAAAACGATACAGGTAATTAACAATTTCTTAAACAAAGAATAAATGTCTAAACTACATTTAATGTCTTCCATAACAAGTCTTTAAGTTCAACCAGACCTTGTTGTGTCACAGAAGAAATAAAAATATTCGGAATATTTTTTGGCAACTCTTTTTTAATCGCGCTTTTTAATTCGTCATCAAGCATATCGCTCTTGCTTATGGCAATAATAAATTGTTTGTGCAATAACTCGGGATTGTATTGTTCGAGTTCATGCAACAAGATGGCAAATTCCTTTTTGTGATCATCGCTGTCTGCAGGAATTAAGAAAAGCAATACTGAATTTCTTTCAATGTGCCTTAAAAAACGATGCCCCAATCCTTTGCCTTCTGCCGCACCTTCAATAATTCCAGGAAGATCTGCAATACAAAAACTCTTGCCATCGCGATATTCAACAATCCCCAATTGTGGTGTTAATGTAGTAAAAGCATAATCCGCAATTTTTGGCTTTGCCGCTGTAAGCACAGATAACAGTGTCGATTTACCGGCATTCGGAAATCCCACCAAACCCACGTCGGCCAGAACTTTTAGCTCTAACACCTTCCACCCCTCTTCGCCCGCTTCCCCTGGTTGTGCATGTTCGGGCGCCTGGTTTGTTGCTGTGGCAAAACTGGCATTACCTAATCCTCCCCGCCCGCCTTTCATCCAAATTATTTCTTGTCCGTCTTCTAAAATTTCCGCCTCTTTTATCCCTGTTTCTTCATCACGTGCAATTGTTCCGAGTGGCACATCAATAATGATATCTTTTCCCGACCTCCCCGTGCAGTTTGTCCCACTGCCCCCTTCGCCATTTTCTGCAAGCACATTCTTATAATAACGTAAATGCAATAATGTCCATAAATTCTTATTGCCGCGCAGAATGATATGGGCACCACGGCCACCATCGCCACCATCAGGACCAGCCATCGCATTATATTTCGTACGTAAAAAATGCTTACTCCCCGCACCGCCATGCCCGCTTCGGCAAAAAATTCTTATCTGGTCTACAAAATTTGATTTTTCCATAACACGAATTACACCAGTTTTTACAAATTACTACTACGATTATACTTAACCGTTATATTTAACATAAACACAAGTCCCTTTAAATTGCCGGCATATTATTTTGCAAAGATAATTTTTATGTGGTCAGCTTTGGGGTTTCTATTAAAGATCCCAGCATCGCATGCTTGGGTGGAAGCTTTTCTAAATTTGAGAGGTTTGTATCCATTGATAAGCGGGCATCAGACATCAACATCATAATGGATTCCGGCAGCAGCCCGGATTTTATCCAATACCTCCATCAATGATAAGGTATCGGCATGCGTCATGACAGGGCTCTCAGTCAGTCCTTTTCTCAAACATTCACCAACATGACTTGCTTCATAATGATATCCAAAACCATCGATCTTCTCAAAGGGAATGATCTGCTTGCTGTCCGGATAATCGGGATAAAATTCTATTTCAGCTGCAGGCGAATAAAAACGATGGGTTAACCGAATGCGTGCTTTATCGCCATTGATGTGCGCTTCCGTTGCAAGATTTGAAGAAAAGCTTGAAAAAATCTGGGCGATCGCCCCATTATTATATTTCAAAGTGGCAGCACATTGTTCATCGACTCCGGTTGAAGACGGGGTCATCGAAGCTTCGATTGCATCAGGCTTTCCCAAGACAGACATCGCCATGAAAACATTATAGATGCCGATATCGAGCATCGTTCCACCGCCGAGTTTGGGATCGTAGATTCTTGCCGCAATTGGCTTTTTGGGAATAAACCCAAAATTGACCAGCACGCTCCTGATTTCGCCAAGCTTTCCCGCTTTTATCATTTGCTGAACTACCGCATAATTGGGTAAGAATTTTGTCCATAGGGCCTCCATCAAAAAAAGATTTTTCTTTTTTGCAGCATCGATCATTTCTTTTGCCTGGCGTTGATTAATAGCAAATGCTTTCTCACACAATACTGCTTTTTCATTTTCTATACACAATAAAACGTGCTCATGATGCAATCCATGCGGGGTGGCAACATAAATAACATCGACTTCATGATCATTCACCAAATCTTCATAGCTCCCGTAACTGACCCTTGCTGAAAATTTCTTTGCAAATTCATCGGCAACGGGTCTATGTCTTGAACCGACCGCGACCAATTCGGCATCCGAAACATATTGCAGGTCAGATGCAAATTTTGCGGCAATATTGCCGCAGCCTAGAATTCCCCATCTTATTTTGTTATTCATGCCATTAATTTATAGAAATAATTGCAATGAATGATCGTATTCACCGCTGGAAAAAAATATCTTCTTAAATAAAAAAGGTTTAATAAATTAGAGCCACAAAACATTGTTTATGCATCATAGAAAAATTTTCGCTGGTATTGTATTTATCAGTTTCATTGTATTTGGCATCGCCGCCACAACCCCACCCGCTGAAAATCCAAATAAAAACCTGAAAGTACTGCCAAAAAATATCAGTCACGAAGATCTGGATAAAATAATGGATGGATTCAAAGAGGCCCTAGGTGTAAAATGTAATTTCTGCCACGCGCCTTCTGCCGATACAGCCTCCCATCACCTGGATTTTCCAAGCGATGCAAAACCTGAGAAAGATATTGCTCGTCATATGATGAAGATGACCGCCAAGATCAACAAAAAATATTTCAGCTTTAACAAAGACGAGGCTGGTAAAATGGTTCAGACCATTAGCTGCATTACTTGCCATCGCGGCAACCCGCATCCGGGAGAAAAGCATTAATCGCAGTAAAATATTCATATTAAAAGGTTCAGGATGATGCACGCTGCAAACAAAATTCCTGTAATAGCGATCCTATTATTATTAACCATTACTGGCGCAGCATTGACCAAACCCGATTACGATAAAAAATATAAAAATCTAAAAGTACTGGCAAAAAATATTGGCAGCGATGATTTGGAACGAATAATGTACACTTTTGAAAGACAACTGGGTGTTACTTGTTTATATTGTCATGTTACTGCAAAAAATGTCACTCCGGAAAAAATGGATTTTGCCAGCGATGAAAAAAAAGAAAAACAAGTGGCGCGCGAAATGCTCAGGATGACCATTAAGATCAACAAAAAATATTTTGATCTCTCTCTCGATAAAAAGATCATCACTAAACCTGTTATCTGGTGCAGAACCTGCCATATGGGTTATCCCATTCCGCACATTCAATAAATATTTTTTATAAACAATTTAGGGTATCAATACATTATTGCTTGAATAATTTTTGTTCATACACATTTGATACGGTTGTTATTTTAATGATATAAACCCCGGCTGCAAGGTTTGCTGCCGCAACACCAATAACCGATGAACCATTATTATTGGCAATGTGCCTGATGGTGTTGCCCGAAACATCAACAATTGAAATTTCTTTTATCTCTTCTTTGCCTGCTGTTACGGTGAAATAAGAACTTGCCGGATTGGGAAATACCTGCGGTGCTAACTGATTTCCGAAATTTACAGTAATGATATTTGAATAGGAAATAGCTCCATCCAGATCGACCATTTTAAGGCGGTAGAAATTGTATCCATTATTGGGATGATAATCATCAGCAGAATAATTATGAATAATGCTGCTGTTGCCCGCTGCATTGACCTGCTCGAATGTGGTAAAGCCAATGCCATCATCACTTCTTTGCACATCAAAATATTTGCTATTGATTTCCGAAGAAGTAGCCCAATGCAAAGCGGTATATTGGTTATTGACATTGCTTCCGGTAAAGCTGATTATTTTAACAGGCAATGCCCCGCTTATTTCTGCATAGTTTGCAATCGTTGCCGTTGATAATATAGCATTATTATCGCTTGTTACAGCCATACCAACATAAGCAGTTGCATTTCCGAATCCAAGATCTACTGTGGTGCCAATCTGTATCCATGAATTTTGCTGACCGGTTGCCGAAATATAAGCCGTGTATTGCGTTCCGCTTTTATTTAACGCAACCCAATAGGGCGCACTAATACTTGGAATGGTAATTACGGTCGTCGGTCCCCCGGAACTGCTCCGGTACTCAAAGACAATTCCGCTGCTATTTGTTGTTCCGATAAAAGCAAAACGCGAGGTATTACTTACGCTGTCTCTGAACATGAGCCCCGCTTTATTGGCGGCATTGGAAGCATCCTGTGTCAATACCTCAGCCACCACATGTTCGTCGCCGGTTAAATTGGTGAATGCATATTGAAACTCATCAGCATTACCCCCAATATCATTCCCTGAGCCCTGTATTGTATAAATGCCATTATTCAAACAGGAAGAACCCGTTACTCCAATATCGCCAATGTCGGCACTAAAATATCTCGTGGGCAATGAACCGCAAGGTGCGGTGCAGTTACTTGTTGTGAAAGTGCTTGCCGCAACCGCGCTTGAACCTGCGGCGCAGACCGCTTGAACCTGGTAAGTATATCCGGTGTTGCAGGTGAGGGCAGAAATATCAATTGAAGTTGAAGTTGTTGATCTGGTTATCCAACTGCTCACCAGCGATGTTTTGTATTGAATCGTATAACTTACAGCGCCGGAAACAGCCTGCCAGCCTAAGGTCGCGGTATTTTGAGTAATGTTCGAAACAGACAGGTTTGCCGGCGTAGAACAGGTGTTTGTTAATTGTCCGTACACTTCCAATTCATTAATAACATAACCACTGCTGGAGCTGTTGCGTGTAACGCCCTGCATCCTGATATATTGATAACTGACATTAGCAAGTGTCACCACGTTTGTCGTCGAAGTATTTCCTGTAAAAGAATAAAGGGTAGTAAAAGTAGTACCATCATTGGAACCCTCTATGTTATAGGCTTTGCCATAATTAGCACCCCAGTAAATCACTACCTTACATATATCATATTTTGCGCCCAGGTTTACCGTAATAAAAGCTCCATCGCCGCCTGAACTCTTGGAGGACCAGCTGGTTGATTGATTACCATCGAATGCATTAGCCGCACTGCTTCCGGTTGCCGTTGATGAAGCGGCGTAAGTGGCATTGCTATTGCTAACCGATGATGCCACGTTCGGATAGGCATTACAAGTTGTGTTATTGGTCAATCCATAAACCATCAGCTGGTTGGAAAAAGTATTCACATATACTTTACCGTTAGCGATGGTCGGGCAATTCATTTTAGAAAAATTTCCAAGATTATCTGCCGGGTTAATGGTGGAATTCCACAATTCTGTAGTAACATCATCTGCGCGTACAGCGCGCAATACACCAGGACAGGTTTGCTGATTCGCATTACACCCATTTATCGCATGCGTTATCCATAATATAGCAGAAGAAGGGTCTGTTCCATTTGAAGAGACGGACATATAAGCGCCCGAAATTCCCGTTGGACCACTAACGCTACTACTGACGGGAGACCCCAATGAGTTTGTTCCCACTTTGTAGGATTGCAAGAGTGTATTTTCAGAAAATTGGTAAACATATTGATTGGTGGCTCCGCCAAAATAGGCAAACGAAGCATGCATTTGCGCATTGGAGGAAATGGAGATTTCCTGCATTGCCTGGTCCGCAGTTGAGCTATAGCCGCCAAGGTTTGTGGTGTTAAGCAAATAAATAAATTTTCCCTTGACAGCTGTCATTACCATATTTGTATTGGGTATAAGTAAAACCTGGATTGGAAAATCAAGATCAGCACTGTTATACAACAAATAATCTGTGGGTGTAAAAAAACTACTCACTTTCAATGAGGTTGCCGTATTATCAAAAGTATTGGGCGTGAGTTTAACAACACTCTCGCCTCTGTTCACGGTATCACTGGGCAGATCGGTGAACCCATCTGCGTCATCGTATGCATTGCCGGTTGTAAAATATAAATTACCGGCCGCATCTACCGCAGGCGCTGCCCCACTCATCCATATACCACCTCTGCCATCATTGGGAGTAGATATATATCCCATTTTTAATTGAAGTGATGATGCATCATATCCTATTATCCATCCATGCGCCGGATTCCAGTCGCAGTGGGCGGAGAAAGAAATGTAAACAATGCCATTGGAAAGAACCAATCCACCACGATTGAATTGTCTTCTTGGGTCAAATCCAATTCTTCCCCCTACATTACCATCTCCTACGCCGGCAAGGGTGTCAATTATTTCAACCGGGCTATTGGCTTTTTCTGAACCTGTGCCTAGGTCAATCGCATGTAAATATTGATGAAAGCCTGTTGTGGTATATGTGTATTCTTCATTGGGAACACTATTATTCCAGGTATGATTATCTTCTACGGTTGGGTCGACAGTCTTTGTGACAAAATACATTGTACTTGAAGATTTATCAATTACCGGCGTACCAATGATTCCAATATTGCTTGAAAAATCATTATAAGATCCGCCACATAATCCCGGGTGCATATCGTTTTTTGTTGGCGGACGATAACCGGAAGGCGTGTAATTTTTCTGCCAGTAGGCATTTATGCTGCCATCATCGGCATCAAAAGCATAGATGGTATTATTAACGGTACAGACAAAAACGATATTCCGGGAACCCACAGAGGGAATGCTCACTCCACTGGCCACCAATGGTTGCGCATAAACCTGGTCATCTACAGGCCTGGAATATAAAATGCCAAATGTCCCTGAGTTTACATTAGCTGTACTAAGCGCTGTTTCCTGTTTATTCCAACCGGTTCGCCCAAGATCATTATGCTGCATAAGTACGTCTGTTTGCGCTTGAACAACAGAAATGCATAAAGCAAAACAAACACAGAACAGGATTCTGCAAATAATAAGACGGTTCATAACATCTGCATTAATTTGGTTTAAATACAAACAGAATTAGCTACTGACTTCATTAAAAACGTAACAGTAAAAAAGGGATAAGCAGGTTCTATATAGGATTACAAAAGGTTTTGCGTAGGAGAAATAAAAATAAAAATTTATTTGCGACAAACAAAATTAATAACAAATCAAAATGGGGCTTTTAAACAACACTTTTTCTTTGATATTCGCTTTTATTCATTCAATTTTAATCTTTTACTTTTGTCTGTATATTAAATAAACATGGCAAACAATTTATTCGATTTTGGAATGATTGGTCTCGGTGTAATGGGGCGCAATCTTTTACTGAATATGGCCGACCATGGATTTCGTGCAATTGGATTTGATAAAGATGTTCAAAAAGGCGCAGCCCTTGAATCTTCGGCCACACCCAACACGGTTGTAAAAGGAGTAAGCACGCTGGCAGAGATGATAAAACTTTTAGAACCTCCGCGCAAACTGATGATGCTTGTTCCTGCCGGTAAACCAGTTGATGATGTTATTAATGATCTGCTTCCACTTTTAGAGAACGGAGATATTGTAATTGATGGCGGCAACTCGCATTATACGGACACATTGAGAAGATTAAATTTCCTGAAAGACAAAGGCATCCATTTCATGGGCGTTGGGATCTCAGGCGGCGAACAAGGTGCTAGAACAGGTCCTAGCATTATGCCCGGCGGAGATCCTGCAGCATATGAACAGGTTAAACCGATACTCGAAGCTGTTGCTGCAAAAGTAAATGGAAGCCCCTGCGTCGCGCATTTGGGGAAACTTGCTGCTGGCCATTATGTAAAAATGGTTCATAACGGGATCGAGTATGCGATAATGCAACTTATCAGCGAGACCTACGATCTGTTACATCGTGGATTGGGATTGAATAATGATGAACTGCACAAAGTGTATAAAAACTGGAATGAAGATGAACTGCAATCTTTTTTGATTGAAATAACTGCAGATATTTTTTTGCAGCAGGATGATAAGACTGATAATCGTTTGGTTGATATGATTCTTGACAAAGCCGGTTCAAAAGGAACCGGGAAATGGACTTCGCAGGATGCAATGGACCTTCCGGTTTCGGTTCCTGTTATTGATATGGCTGTTGCCATGCGGGATCTTTCTACTTATAAGGAAGAAAGAATTCAGGCTGCTGCGTTATACAAAACAGCGAAAACACATATTGATGTTCCGCAAGAGGTTTTTATACAACAATTGGAAGACGCATTATATTTTGCAACAATCATCTGCTATGCACAAGGATTAGCTATGTTACAAAAGGCTTCGTCCGAACTCAATATGGATATTCCTTTGCCTGAAGTAGTTCGTGTCTGGCGCGGCGGCTGTATCATTCGTTCTTCATTACTCGAAACTTTTTATACTGCATTTAAAACAAACCCTACGCTGCCGAATTTGTTACTGGATAATAATATTGCGCAACTGCTCCATGCAAAAAGACAGCACATGCGTAATATCATTATGCACGCTGCACAAACAGGTTATGCGATTTCCGGCCTGATGGCCTCGCTTGGATATTTTGATGCGTACAGAAGTGAGCATTTACCAACAAATCTAATCCAGGCACAACGCGATTATTTCGGTGCACATACTTACCAGCGAGTTGATATGCCCGGAACATTTCATACAGAATGGAAAAGCAATTAAACGATTCGTTAATTAAGAACTAAAAGAGCAATCTGTAATTTTTAATTTCTTTTTTTACATTCTAAAATAATTTTTATGAAAAAGAAATTAGCTTACACTTTTACATTGATGTTTATTTTGACTGGTGCCTGCATAGCTCAGGAAAAAATCGAAAAATATTGTGAGGTGTCTGTTAGAGAAGGCTTATTTCATAAAGTCTGGGTGGATCTGGGAAGTGCGGGTATTTCATTTAAAGACAGTTCAATGACTCAAAACTTATCAAAGATCAAAAGCCTCAAGAATGTTGTTGACGTTCTGGATTATATGAATAAGATTGGCTGGCATTTTGAATCCTCTTTGTATGATCGTTCAAATGAAAAAAAAATATTTTACTTCAAGAAAACTTTCGATAAATCTGAGCTCATTGCGGGGAACGAAAATTAAAATCTTTACATAATCATGCAAAATCACAAAATACCTCCTGCTTCTGTATTGTTTATTTTCGGTGGAAGCGGCGATTTAAATTATCGCAAACTTTGTCCTGCCTTGTATAATCTATTTATTGACGAATGGATGCCGGAAAAATTTTCCATCATTGGCATCGGAAGAACAGAATATTCTGATGACAGTTACCGCGAGCGGTTGCTCGATGGGATTAAACAATTCAGCAGAAGAAAAGATGAACAGAATGGAAAATGGGCAGATTTTTCTCAGCACGTTTCGTATTTGCAAATGGACGCAGAAAAAGATGAGGAGTACAAAAAAATCGCAGACATTGTAAAAACCAAGGAAAAGGAGTTCGGCGTTCATCCCAATGTGATTTTCTATATGGCCGTTGCACCGCAACTTGTTCCGGATATTGCAAAAAAATTAGGCCCCCTGGAACTCTGTTCGGATTCAAAATGCACCCGCATTGTCGTAGAAAAGCCGTTCGGGCATGATCTGCAGAGCGCTCATGACCTGAATGCATTATTAAAAAGCATGTTCAAAGAATGCCAGATATATCGCATCGATCATTATCTGGGAAAGGAAACGGTGCAAAACATTCTCGCATTACGTTTTGCCAATGCATTATTCGAACCGATATGGAACAGAAATTATATTGAGTTTGTACAGATAACCGCTGCCGAGACCGTTGGTGTGGAAGGCCGCGGAGGCTATTATGAAACTTCCGGCGCATTGCGCGATATGGTGCAAAATCATATTCTGCAATTGATATGTATGATCGCAATGGAAGCCCCCGTTTCATTCGAGGCCGATGAAATAAGAAATAAAAAAGTTGATGTGCTAAATGCAATAAGAAAATTTGCAAAAGAAGAAGTTCATGCACATGCAGTGCGAGGTCAATATGGCGAAGGTTGGATGAAAGGAGAAAAAACACCTGGCTATCGTGAAGAAAAAAGTGTGAGCCCAACCTCCAATATTGATACTTTTGCCGCAGTTAAATTTTATATAGACAACTGGCGTTGGCAAAATGTGCCCTTTTATGTACGCACCGGCAAGCGTTTGCACGAAAAAACGACCATTATCACCATCCAATTTCGACCTGCGCCGAGTTATGCATTTCCACCGGAGGCTGCAGAAACATGGCGACCCAATCGTTTAACTTTAAGCATTCAACCGGAAATGGATATTCGGCTACGCTTTCAGGCAAAACGTCCCGGGCAATCTATGACATTGAATCCGGTTGATATGATCTTTAATTATAAAGATGCCTATGATGGCAACGAACCCGAAGCTTACGAAACTTTGTTGCTCGATGTGCTGGGTGGCAACGCAACACTATTTATGCGAAGCGACCAGGTCGAAGCCGCATGGAAAATTATAATGCCGATTTTAGAGACCTGGGAAAACCGTGCCCCGAGCGACTTCCCAAACTATGCTCCGGATTCTTGGGGACCAGAAGATGCAGAAGCATTGATTGCAAGAGACGGATATAACTGGATCACAATGCCAGCCAAACACGACGAATAATTTTGAGATCATGAATTTACACATCTACCAAAACGACACGGCATTTACAAAAAATGTTACAGAATGGATAATTAATGTGATTTCCGAAACTTTGCAAAAGCAAGAAAAATTCACCTGGGTTTTATCCGGAGGCAACACACCAAAACCAATCTATCAGTTATTATCGTCTATGCCTTACCGTGAGCAAATAGACTGGAAGAAACTGCATATTTTTTGGGGCGATGAAAGAGCTGTCCCTTTTAATGATGATCGCAATAATGCAAAAATGGCTTTTGAAACCCTGTTGGATCATGTCTCTGTTCCCGCAGATCAAATTCACGTGATGCGTACAGATATACCCCCGGAACAAGCTGCCATGGAATATGAAAAGATCCTGAAGGAATATTTTCCTTTGGTTCAGCATTCATCATTCACCTTTGATCTTGTGTTGCTCGGTATGGGCGAGGATGGACATACCTTATCATTATTCCCGGGAACTGAGGTTGTCCATGAAGAAAAAGCGTGGACAAAAGCATTCTTTTTGAAATCGCAGGATATGTATCGCATTACGCTCACAAAATCAATTGTAAATCGATCTGCGAAAATTGCGTTTCTCACAACCGGGGACAATAAAGCCGATGCATTACATGAAGTGATAGAAGGGAAATATAATCCTGATCTTTATCCATCACAGGTCATTAAATCGGTAAATGGTGAATTGCATTGGTTTGTGGATAGTGACGCAGCGCTTGAACTTGAATGATCATTCCGCATCAACAGAATCGTGTACCACCACTTTTTTCCAAAGATGTGAGCACTCTTCAACAAATTTTTTATGGATGGGGTGTGGCTGATAAACTTCTTCATCTTCAAGGTTATCAAAAATCAACATCCAGGAAATAGAATATGAACGCTCAATTACATCGCGATTAGTATCTGCCGGTTTGCCGATATGAAATGAGCGGATCGTCTCCACTTTTGATAATTTTTTTAATCCTTCAATTAATGCCGCTTCATCTTCCTTATTATCCGGGTTTTTTAACCAGAAAAAAACGTGATGAATGAAAATGTTTTTTTGTTCTCCCATAATATTCTAAAATTAATTAAATAATTATTTCAATGATTTTAACCAATCAACAATCCCTAAATAAATTCTTTGCGCCACTGCTTTATGAAATTTCGGACTAAGTATTCTCTTTTCATCTTTTTCATTACTTAAAAAAGCAACTTCCACCAAAGCATTCGGATAATCAGTGGGCCCGTTCAATGCAAAATTGAAATTACCTATATTCCCATATTCTTTCAACCCCAATTTTTCCATTTGATTCAATATGGCAACACTTAATGGCCGAAAACCGATATAACGATAATAGGTGCTCACACCCTGAACTGTATCGGTTGCGGCTGAATTAAGATGAACGCTTAATAAAATATCCGGCGTAAACGCTTTCAGCATTTCAATGCGTTCTGGCATTGTTAGCGAAGTATCTTTTGTCCTGGTCATAAATATCTTTTTCACTCCTGCCTTCTTTAATGTCTTTTCCAGCTCTTTCGCAATCAATAATGTGTATTCCTTTTCCAAAACTTTACTTACAACTCCACTCGCGCCGGCATTATCACCGCCATGACCTGCATCAATGGCGATTTTTAATTTACGTATATCCAACACCGCAGGTTGGCGTTTTACACGAACGATCAATCTCGTTCCTGCGCTGTCATAGCTAATTGAATGTCCCCAATGCTGCGGGTGTTTTAATTCAATAAAAACGCGAAACACATCATCTTCAATTTGCTGATACCAAGTGTTTTTAATTTCTTTTGCGGTGCTGAGTTGCGTAATCCAGTTTGTATTGCTCGTTACACCAAAAATATCAATCGCAATTGCAGAGGGATTAATAAGATGAAAGCTGTAATAAGGCAAACGCTCATCGAGATTAATATTGACGTAATCAAAATCATTATCGCCATACACCCTGAAGCTGCCACTCAAATGTGTATTATGAACGACTGGTTTATCCAATTGCTTTTTCAATATCATCACATTTTCTTTTGCGATGTATCCTGAATGATATTTTGAAAGCTGAACTTTATAATCGGTTTTAAAACTGTCCACTACTTTAAGCAAAATGTTTGAATCCAGATAGGTCATTTTTGCCCCGCCAAGACGGTCATCGCCGATTCCATATTCTATAAAAGGAAGCTTCCCCATCGTTCGCACAAGCATGATGCTGTCCTGTGAAAAGAGATTTACCGAACAAATCATTAACGAGGCGGCGAAAATAAGTTTCAAGGTGAGGAATTTTTATAAAGGTAATGAAGAAAATTATGGAACCATCAGTGCAATTGTTGAGCATTCAACAGCATATCGATCCTGGCTTCAAAATAAATTAAAATTGCAGCCGAGATTGATCATGAAATTTCTCGGTGTGCCCGGCGATTTGCTAACATTATTATAATCACCGGCCCAATAGATCTTATTGGCAATGTTATTTAGATAGTAGAAATAGATTGAGGGATATCTTTGAAGAAGTCTCTGTCTTATTGCCAAAAAATGAATAATCACTTTTGTAAGAATGATTTTCATGGGAGGTAATTTCAACAAGCTGCAATTGCTTAACAATATATTCAAGCTGAATTATGCCGACATCGATAGCCTGATGATATTCTAATTTTATTTGTCGGAAAGTTATAATTAATAAATTACCCTTTCATCCGCTATAAAATAATTTCTTTATTTACTGCCTGCCGTTTAAAGCGGGTACTTATTATCAGCAATCAATTTATTGGCAATTCTCCTTTTGGCTTCTTTATTGTTGAACGCATCAACCTTTGTAAATCGTTTCAGTCCCAACAGCATCATTCTTTGTTCATCACCACCCGCAAAAGCATTAATGGCATCCTTTCCGAATTTATTAATGTGATCTGCTGCGTCATATAAATAAGTAAGTGCGATATCCAATTCAAATTGACAGGAAGATTCACCACGCTGATCAACCAATTTCATAGCACGCAATAATGCACTTTCTGCATGATAAGTTTCAATGGCCATGTCAGCGATATGCATCAATATTTCCTGTTCGCTTTCCAATTTCATCATGAACTTTTGAACTGCAGCTCCGGCAACCATTAAAATAGCTTTTTTAAAATTAATGATCGCTTTTCTTTCTTTGGCAAAAGGCGCATCGTCATCGCTGCCAAAATCAGGAATACTCATCAATTCTTTGGACACAGCCATTGCAGCTCCCATTACATCCAATCTTCCCTTCATTGCTCTTTTTAAGACCATATCGACCGTAAGCAATCGATTGATTTCATTGGTACCCTCATAGATTCTATTGATACGGCTGTCGCGATATGCTTTTGAAATAATGTATTCATCACTAAACCCGTTGCCGCCGTGAATTTGCACGCCTTCATCTACAACAAAACTCAGGGCTTCACTGCCAAAAACTTTTAGCATCGCACATTCAATAGCATATTCTTCTGCTGCGCCGAGCGTTGCTTCATTAAATGGTTTTCCTGAATTGAGCAATTCGTTTTCTTTGTCATCAATACATTTTGATGCGCGGTATAATGCGCTTTCCGCAACCCAAATTTTAATTGCCATTTCTGCAATTTTATTTTTTATCGCGCCGAAATTTGATATGGAAGTCTTGAACTGCTCGCGTGTAACCGCATATTGAATAGAAATAGTTGTTGCGCGTTTAGCTCCGCCTATTGCTGCAGCACATAATTTCAAACGCCCTATATTTAAAATGTTGAAAGCGATAAGGTGACCTTTGCCAATTTCTCCGAGCAAATTTTCTGCAGGCACTTTACAATCCTGGAAATATAATTGCACTGTTGAAGAACCTTTGATCCCCATTTTGTGTTCTTCGGGTCCCTGTGTAAATCCTTCAAAACCGCGCTCTATAATAAACGCAGAAAATTTATCGCCATCAATTTTTGCAAACACAGTGTATACGTCAGCAAAACCGCCGTTTGTAATCCAGCATTTTTGCCCATTTAATAAATAATACTTTCCGTCAGCAGAAAGTTTTGCGGTTGTTTTTGCGCCAAGGGCATCACTGCCGCTGTTTGGTTCTGTCAGGCCATAAGCGCCTTTCCATTCACCGCTTGCTAACCTGGGAATATATTTTTGTTTTTGTGCTTCTGTTCCAAAATACAAAATCGGCAAGCTGCCAATTCCGGTATGTGCAGATACAGCAACTGAAAAAGAAAACCCGCCACCCAATGCTTCATTGACCAATGTCGAAGTAATGAAATCTTTCCCCAGTCCGCCAAGATTTTCCGGAACGGAAATGCCTAAAAGTCCCTGCTCTCCTGCCTTTTGAACAAGTGATGGCATTAAACCCGGTTCAAGTTTATCAATACGATCAATGACCGGCAATACTTCCGTATCAACAAAGGTTGCACACATATCCTTTACCATTTGTTGTTCTTCGTTGTAATCTTCAGGAATAAAAGTTTCAAATGGTAAACTTTCTTTAATAAGCCATTCGCCGCCGCGAAGTATTTTTTTTGTTTCAGTTGTCGTGCTCATAAGAAATGATTTATGATGAAAAATTATTTCAAATTATCGTAGACTCTCTGTAAAACTTCTTTGCACAAATTGATCTGATTTGATGGAACACCATCCAATGCATCATTTAACGTCTCTTCTGCAAGTGTCATTGTTTGTTCCTGCAGTTTTAATGCTTGTTTGGTTAAATGAATCCTGTTGATCCTGCGATCATTTTCAGATGCAACTCTTTTCACCAACTGCAGTTTTTCCAAATTATCGACAAGTCTGGTAATACTGGGCTTATCGCGAAAAGTTGCATTGCATAACTCCTGCTGACTAATTCCATCTTCCTTCCACAAATGATATAATACGCTCCATTGTTCAATAGTAATATTCAGCCCGGCAGCATTAAATTTCTTTTGCAGCCGCCTCGCTATTGCTGTTGAAGCCTTTCCCGTAACAAAGCTATACAACTCTCCTTTCTTAAATTGGTTGTTTGGCATATAGTTAGTTAAACAACTAATCAAACTTACATATTTTTATTTAAATCTGCAAGAATTTCCTCGCTTTGTTCCAATGCCCGTTTTTACGGTTTCCAGGATCAGATTGCGTAGTTTTATACAGAATGGAATCCTATTTCGTAACATACAAATCATCGCAAATTCACTATTGCAAAATCGGGCAGGGCAACAAACTGCTTTTGTGTTTTCATGGTTACGGTGAATCTGCAGATTCATTTTCATTTCTTAAAAAATATCTTGCCGACGATTATACATTAATAGCAATCGATTTTCCTTTTCATGGCAAAACAATCTGGAATGAGGGACTGGTATTGGAGCCTGCAGACATATTGATCATTATCGAAAAAATAATGCAGGGAATTTCAATCAATACTTCAAAAAAATATATGATTGGATATAGTATGGGCGGAAGGGTTGTACTCGATCTTATTCAATACATTCCCGATGAAATTGAAAAGATCATTTTACTTGCACCCGATGGTTTAACAATGAGTTTTTGGTATTGGTTGGCAACACAAACCATTATTGGAAATAAATTATTCCGTTTTACGATGAATCATCCCGGATGGTTTTTTTTGTTATTGAAAACCGCAAATAAAATCCGTATGATCAACCAAAGTGTTTTTAAATTCTCTAATAATTATATAAATGATAAAAAGGCGAGAGATGAATTGTATAATCGCTGGACGGTGATGCGTAAATTCAAACCAAAGCTTAAAGATGTAAAGGAACTGATAAACAACAATAGAATTCAAACTAACTTATTATACGGCAAATACGACAGGGTAATACGTTACCAAAACGCTGAAAAAATTAAGCAAGGAATTAAAGCATATTGTACAGTAACAATAATAAATTCGGGGCATCAATTATTGCAGGAAAAAAATGTGGCAGCCATTATTTCGTTATTAAAAACTGATTAATGTTGATCTTCGCTTTACTATCTTTTCTCTTTTTTCTTATTTACGCCACGCTGATAATCTATTATTGGAGAGGCTGGAATTCAATTCCTGATTTTAATGCAGTTGAATTGGTTCCTGCAACAAAAATATCCGTAATTATCGCTGCGCGTAATGAAGAAAAAAATATTATCCGTTTACTCAATTCATTGTCCCAACAATCCTATCCAAAAAATTTATGGGAGATCATAATTATTGATGATCATTCTACCGATAATATGCCGAATCTACTCAGCAACTTTCCTTCCGAAAAAATAAATCTAAGACGCCTGCAACTATCCGATCATCTTATCCTTGAAAACCCAACCAAATCCTATAAAAAATTGGCCATCGAAATTGGCATTAATAAGGCAAGCGGCGATTTAATTGTGACTACTGATGCTGATTGTACGTTTACCAAAGACTGGCTGCAGACGATTGCCTGTTTTTATCAATCAACAAGCGCAAAATTCATCGCGGCACCCGTAAAAATACAAGCCTGCAAAAATTTGCTTTCTATTTTTCAAACACTTGATTTTATAACCTTACAAGGAATTACTGGGGCATCTGTTTATAAGAAATTTCATTCCATGTGTAACGGCGCAAATCTCGCATACGAAAAAAAAATCTTTTTTAAAGTAGATGGATTTGAGAATATTGACAATATTCCTTCCGGTGATGATATGTTCCTGATGCATAAGATTTACAAAGAAGATCCAGATGGGGTTTTCTTTTTAAAAAATAAAAATGCAATAGTTTCCACACTCCCCGAATCGAGCTGGAAAGATTTTCTTAATCAACGCATACGCTGGGCAAGCAAAGCCGATCATTATGATGATAAAAGAATATTTTGGGTCTTGCTGTTCGTTTATTTATTCAATTTGATGTTTCTGGTTTTACTGGTCGCTTCTTGCTGGAATATAAATTGCCTGTTCATCCTCTTGTCATTATTCATTTTGAAAATAATTATAGAATTCCCTTTTGCAAGATCCGTTTCTTCTTTTTTTGATCAACAAAAAATGATGAGATATTTTTTATTGCTCCAGCCGTTGCACATCATATACACATTAACTGCTGGGTGGCTGGGAAAATTTGGAAAATATGACTGGAAAGGAAGAACGATACGCAAGTAATAAAACAATTCATAGTTCAACATGGCATTATTAACTGCGAACACGCAACGTAACACCTGGCGGCGGCTGCAAAAAAATAAAGGAGCCGTGTTTGGTATTGTTGTGATATTGATTTCAATATTAATTGCCATTGCCGCTTATTTTATCGCTCCTGATTTTTCTCCGAATGCAAACAGGATAATTCTTGAATTGGGCGGAAAAAAACCCGGCTTTACACAAAAATTCCTATTGATAAAAAAAGAAAGAAAAGTAGAACGCGCTTCATTTTTTTCAAGATTATTTTTTGGACAGGAAGATGAATACAATTTTATTCCGATTGAAACTTATTATCAAAAAGGGGACTCTCTGATCGTTCAACAATTCATTGTCGAAGGGCTGACAGAGTCTGTTTCTTACCCACTATCAAAAATTACCGTCGATTCGTCCTCTGCATTAAAGAAATCTTATAATATTCAAACTCAAAAATTTTTATTAGGTACTGATAAATATGGCCGCGATATTTTAAGCCGACTGATAATCGGGACCCGCGTGAGTTTGGCTGTGGGCACCATCACGGTAATCATTTCACTCACCATCGGAGTTTTTCTGGGAGCAATGGCCGGGTATTACCGGGGATGGATAGACGAAATTATCATGTGGTTCATCAATGTTATCTGGAGCATTCCAACATTATTACTGGTTTTTGCCATTACCTTATTATTGGGCAAAGGTTTCTGGCAAATATTTATTGCGATTGGTCTGACCATGTGGGTTAATGTTGCCAGAATTATCCGTGGACAAATTCTAGTCGTCAAAGAGCTCGAATATATTGAAGCAGCAAAGGCCCTGGGATTTTCCAGTACCAGAATAATTCTTCGCCACATTTTACCAAATGTTATGGGACCTGTTGCTGTGGTAGCTGCATCTAACTTTGCATCTGCCATTATTATTGAAGCGGGTTTGAGCTTCTTGGGCATCGGCGTTCAACCGCCGCAACCAAGCTGGGGACTTATGATAAAAGAGAATTACAATTTTATTATCACGCACAATCCAATGCTGGCCATAGCTCCAGGGCTCGCCATCATGCTCTTGGTATTAGCCTTTAATCTTTTAGGAAACGGCTTGAGAGATGCGTTGAATGTGAAAGAATAAAATTATTCCTGGTAAACCTGCACGTTACGATCAAAACTTTCTTCGAGTGAAATAAAGGTTTCTGTGCGTTCTATGCCTTTTATTTTTTGCAATTCATCGTGCAACACAAAGCGCAATTGATTGATATCCTTGCAAACTATTTCTGCAAACATGCTGTAATTTCCTGTAGTGTAATTCAACCGGACGATTTCCGGAATTCTGCGCAGTTCTTTGGCAACGGAATCATACAAAGAACTTTTTTCTAAGTAAATCCCAATAAAAGCAATAACATCGTAGCCAAGATGCTTCAGATCAACGTTTAATTTTGTCCCTTTTACAATATTGCTTTCTTGTAATTTTTTGATCCGAACATGAATGGTGCCGCCGGAAACAAATAATTTTTTACCCAGTTCGGCATAGGAGATTTCTGCATTTTCCATCATGGCATGTATGATCTGCAGATCAAGTTTGTCGAGATTTAATTTACCATTCATTTTGACAAGTGTTTTTAAAATTTATTTACCATTATCTGCAAATATTTGAAATTTATTGAAATTTTCAAAAAAAAGTTCGAAATATTACAACAAATAGATTAAATCATTTAATATTGTATTGTCAAGCTCATTGAATCGACGACTATACTGTGGAGTGATGAAACTTTGGCAGACATGCCCTCTTGTCTCGGGGGTGGGGAAAACAGGATAAACATAGTGTAATGCCGGTCACGCCTTTGGCGCGATCGACTGGGGTTGACCACCACACATTGCGCTACGGCTAACTGCCCCGTGGAGGTTCGAATCCTCCCTCTACAGCTCTCTATTTTCATGTGATTGGTTTCTCATTGCTTGCCTCTTCGTAGTTTGGAAGAGGCTTTTTTATTTATATCAAGCCTTGAACAGATGCACAGATGAAAAGGTATCCAAAACGGTAACCAAAGAATCTCATAAACTTAAGGGTTTACTCAATTCATTTTAATTCATTACTACAAAATTATACAGGATGAACAGCTCTTTAAAAGTGCTTTTTGGGCTATATAAGTCGCTGTATAAGTCAAGAAAGAATAAAAAAGGTTAATCCCAATTTATATTCGTGTCGCATTGAACAAATCAAGAACAGAATCGCTTCTCTTTATTTATCTTACAAAGAAAAAATATGATTCCCGTCGGACCTCAATTTCATAAACCCAAAAGTATTATTGCTGCGAAAAATATTTTGTATGCAGCCCTCTTTATTGGTTGTCTTGCCGTTGCAGTCCGTGATTTTATTTTAGGTATGTCTGGCAATGGAGGGATTCTCGGAATTGCATTTACAATCATAGCGATCGCTATAATAATATTCCTGATCAAAACAATGGATCAATGTAAAAAATGGGCAAGAACCGTTTTGCTGATTTGGTATTGTATTTTGATTTTTAGCATTGCATTACACACGTACTTGATTACTGGCATTTTGGAAAGTGCCCTCCTGGCAATCCAAATACTTCTTCAAATTATTGCCTTCTTTTTCTTATTCAGCAAGGAATCCAACATATGGTTTAATAAAGAACAGCAATAAATTGCTTTATCCAGTTGACCTTTTAATATTTTATCCTCCGTTAAGGAGAAATGCAGAATAATCGTTAAGACACTCCTAAACCGGACTATTTCTCAAGGTTTGCGCCATTGATCGTACTTTTTGTAATAACTATGCATTTTTGTGTTCTGATTTTCGGTTATTCCTCATCCGCTTTACTTTTGCGTTAATGGCACAAAAAAAACTATTACGATTCGAAGCGATCAATTCTTTTCCCAATGTTTTACAATATCCGGAAGGCATGAAAGGCTCTTGGAAGAACTATTTTAAAAATGAAAACCCAATAATACTCGAACTTGCTTGTGGCAAAGGAGAATACGCTGTTGGGCTTGCGAGAATGTATCCTCAAAAAAACTTTATTGGTGTTGACCTGAAAGGAAACCGTATTTATGTTGGTGCAAAAAAATGCCTGGAAGAAAAAATTACCAATGTTGCCTTTCTGCGCACACATATTGATAAGATAAACAATTATTTTGCGAAAGGTGAAGTAGAAGAAATATGGCTGATTTTTCCTGATCCGCAATTGAGGAAATCAAAAAATAAAAAGAGATTGACACATCCGGCGTTCCTGCGATTATATCAAGAAATTCTGGTGGATGGCGGACCTATTCATTTAAAAACAGATTCCCCCCATCTTTTTGAGTTCACAAAAATGGTGATTGACATGTATGGCTTGCATCTTGCTGAATCCTGTGATAATGTTTATCAACAACCCAAAATAAAAGATGAACTGAAAATAAAGACATATTACGAAAGCCTGGACATTGCGGGAAGCAGACGAATTCACTATCTAAAATTTTCATTGCCAAATAATAAATTGCCGCAGATCGATGATCAACTGCATAAAAAAGTAATGGAACATGAAACAGCAATTTGAAGAAGGCGAAGATTATTACTATAATGCAGATGGGTTGATTGTGCTGACTGAAAAATACCATTTGCAAAGAGGTTATTGCTGCGGCAATGGTTGCAAGCATTGTCCATATAATTATCAAAATGTGGCTGAGCCCAAACGAAGCGCTCTTATCAAAAACAGATCGAATGAAAAAGAAAGCAATTAAAAAAGAAAAGTTAAAAACCGTCAGACCTTCCGGCAAAAAAGAAGAATCGTTTTTTGAATTGGTTTATGAAGTAGCTCGTCAAATACCGAAAGGAAGGGTAACGTCTTATGGTGCCATTGCCGCATGTCTTGGAACAAGACTTTCTGCACGCATGGTTGGCTGGGCGATGAATGGCGCTGGAAAAGTAAAACCAAAAGTTCCCGCACACCGGGTAGTAAATCGCAATGGAATGCTTAGCGGGAAACATCATTTTGGAGAACCTGACCTGATGCAAAGGTTATTGGAAAAGGAAGGAATAAAAATAGAGGATGATACGGTTGTTGAATTTAAGAAATTGTTTTGGGATCCGGGTGCAGCACTGTTTTAGTTCAATAATACTTACTGATCATCAAATACACAACCACTCCTGTGACTGCAACATAAAACCAGATCGGCCAGGTTATTCTAGCGAGTTTCCGATGCTTATCAAATTTTTGCTGAAAAGCGCGTTGCAGCGTAAATAATACAAGCGGAACAATTACTCCCGATAAAATAATGTGAGAGGATAGAATAAAATAATAGATATAACGCATTGGTCCGGCCTGCAATTTTTCGCTATCGCTTAGAATACCATCATGGTTGATGTCACCAAATTTTGTAGATGGATTTGATGAATGATAAATTACATAAGAAACCAAAAAAATGGTGCTTAAGACAACGGCAATTAAGTTAGCCGTTTTATGCGCCCTGATCTGCTTATGCTTTATAAAATATAAACTTGCCAATAATAATATGGCTGTGGTAGAATTTAAAACTGCATGAAATAGCGGCAAGGCATGTGTGTTAAATCCAAAATCAATTTTTATTCCGGGCACCAATAAAATAACGGCGACAGCCGCGGGTATTGCAATGGAAACGATAATGATGGATAATGTGAGGTTTCTTTGTTTCATTTCTATTCACTTAATGCTCAATTAAATTATTTTTTTAAGGTGATTGTTTTCTGCTCAAATATATTACACCAATAAGTGTCAGCAGTAAAATGATAATAATGATCGGCACGAGTGGTTTCAGTTCGCTGAAAACCGATTTTGTTTTCTTATCCTTTTCAAGCATTATAAAAACAATGTCTTGCGCAAGTTTTGATAATGAAGCGCTGTCCAGTCCATCATAATATCCCCGGACGACATGATCCTTGTCAAGCAAAACCATCTTCTGCGTATGAATAAAATTCGAGTCGACTCCCTCACCATCCTGCAACCCCATTTTTAATTCTGTTAATGCAAAATCGTAAATGGTCTTTTTTGGGCCAGTTAATAACCACCACACGTCAGGGTTTACACCAAACTTATCGCCGTATTTTTTTAACACAGATGCGGAATCTCTTTGCGGATCAACTGTAAATGAAATGAATTGAACAAAATTGGAATCAACATTCTTTGATTCGTCCTTTATTTTTATGGCATCCTGCAATTGTTTCATGTTGTGTTGCAGCGCCGGGCAAATGCTCGGGCAATGTGTAAAAAAATAATCTGCAACAATAACTTTACCGCGCAAACTATCTAAGAAAACCTCATTCCCGTTTTGATTAGTAAGTGAAATATTTTTTACCTGATGCCATAATGTATCCGTAATTTGTTTGCCATCTTTAATGGTTGTGGCAACAGAATCATAATAAAACCTGCGTGGCATATCAATGGCATTCTCACTGGTGTCCTTTACGATAAAATAACTAATCAGCGGGATGAACACTGCGATTACAATTGCTATTAATGCTTTGCCACTCATTCCAATTTTTTTATTACTCACAGAATTTACGAGTTACACCGATGATCAAAAAAATCTCCACGCATCTGTGCAATCGGTCAAAGAATTTTCCCTGACAAAATTAAAAACCACTGCAATCGCAGTGGCTTAATCTTTAAAAAATTTATTTCAAAAATATTAATCCGCTGCTCCCGGTTTTTTTGCTTCCGGAGCTTTGGTTTTACTTTGTTCCAAATGATGACGATCGTAGTCGTTTCTTAGATTTTTATAAGAATTTCCGTCCCACAAAAATGCAATGATGAACCAGATAAACAATAAGGCCGGAATAGCGAGCGAAAGAATAAGATTTTTTATTTCGTGACGCAAGTGCATAAATTCTGCAATAATAAAAAATGCCTTTGCTAATGTTCCGATCACAAAAATCCCGTTCAAAAAATGCTTTGGTAAGAAATCAGTCTCATAATATAAAATCGCCAGCACCAATTCCGCAACGGTAATGATCAGCAGAATCCAGAAAGTTTTCCAAATTGCTTTTGTAGAAAAACTTGGTTCATGATGTTCTGAACTTGCTATTGAATGTGCATCGCTCATGATGAAGTATTGATTTAATAATTACAATAAATAAAAACAGGTGAATACAAATACCCAAACCAGATCAACAAAGTGCCAGTATAATCCGGCTTTTTCGATCATCAGGTAGTGACCTCTTTTTTCAAAACTTCCTTTGAGCGTCATGATCAGCATGATGATATTGATGATCACTCCCGAAAAAACGTGAAAGCCGTGGAAACCTGTTATCGTAAAAAAGAAATTTGTGAAATTGGTTGATGATTGTGTTCCATCAATATTCAAAAAGGGATTTCTTCCCCACCAGGCCCCTTCATGATGCAGGTGTGTCCACTCCCAGGCCTGGCAACCTAAAAAAGCAAATCCGCCAACGATCGTCCAGCCCAGCCATTTAGCTACTTCATATTTTTTCCCTGCGTGTCCATTTGCTACAGCAAGCACCATGGTAACGGAACTCATGATCAAAATAAAGGTCATCAAACTAACAAAGGCCAACGGAATTTTCATTTCACCAACGATAGGAAAGGATCTGAAAACTTCATTTGGGTTTGGCCAACTGTTACTGGAAAAACGAATGGTACCATAAGAAATCAAAAATGCACCAAAAGTGAAAGCATCACTCATTAAAAAAAACCACATCATCAATTTTCCATACTCCACGTTATATGGACTTTTTCCTCCGTTCCACCATTTTGTTCCTGCAGGAATTGCCTGAGACATGTTGTTAGTTTAATTGTTCGCAAATTTATTCAACAAAACCGAAAATTAATGTATCCACAAAAAGAAAATAAATAAATAAATCCAGAGCAGATCCACAAAATGCCAATAAGTGGTGACCACTTCAATGGGAACGCTATTATAATTCCGCAACTTCGCCCCAAAGGCTCTGAAAAAAGTCACCAATAATGCAATTATTCCACCCAAAACATGCAGTGCGTGCAATCCGGCAATGACATACAAAAATTGGCCGGCGCCAGAACCCTTTAAAGTGACTCCGCTGTGCCATATTTGCATAAAGCCAGCCCATTGCAAAGCGATAAATAATATTCCCAAAAAGGTTGTGCCGATTATTAAAATGCGGTATTGCCGCATCTGTCTTTCTTTGAAAGATTTTAGCGCCATTTGCATGGTCAGACTGCTGAGCAATATGACAAATGTTGAATACCAGAATGTGCGCGGAATGCCAAAACTTGTCCACCCTGGTTGATCACGTTTCACAATATAAGCGCTCGTTAAACCCGCAAACATCATTATGATGCTGCCAATGGCAATCCATAATGTGAATTTATGCGGATGTATTTTCTTTCTTTGCTCGTTCACTGTTTTTGTTAATTCGAAATGTTGCATTTTTCTTATTATACTAGACACTTACTTTGTTTGCCAGCAAGGCTAGCAATACAACAGGTAAATAAATATAACTGCTGAACATTACCCTGCGTGCAGCTTGTACACTCATTTCCCGGTATAATCTCACGCATTGCATGATCATTAATAAATTAGCGATTGACACAATTATTAAACTTATCATTCCGCTCATATCAAAAAAATAGGGAAGCACACCCACTGGCAATAATAATAATGAATAAAGAATCGCCTGAATGGCAGAATATTTTGTCTGCCCTTCTTTTGATGGCAATAATTTAAATCCGGCATTACTGTAATCCTTATGTGCGATCCAGGCTATCGCCCAAAAGTGTGGGAATTGCCAAAAAAATTGAATCGCAAATAAAATCCAGCCGCCTGCAGTCAGTGAATCATTCCCGGCAGCCCATCCTATCAAACATGGCAATGCTCCGGGGATGGCTCCGACGAGTACAGCAACAGAACTTATTTTTTTTAAGGGCGTATAAATAAATGCATAAAGAAACAGGCTGAATGCCGCCAATGAAGCAGTTAAAAAATTAAAATGCCATAATATTAAGACACCAGACAATCCTGCGACAAAAGAAAATATCCAACCCTCTTTTTCGCTCATCCTGCCTGCAGCGATCGGCCGGTTAGCCGTTCGCTTCATCCGTGCATCGGTATCTTTTTCTTCTATTTGGTTGATGGCATTTGCGCTGGAGGTGACCAGCATTCCACCAATAAAAAAAAGGATGATCGCCTTCCAATCATAGGCAACAACTTTTGGAGCAAGTAAAAAAGAAATGACAGCGGAAAAAACGACCATAAAACTCAGGTTGAATTTTATGAGCAGTTTATAATCACGCAATTTTTCTGCTATTGCAAAAGACTCTGATCGCTTCACTGATTCCTGCTGTATCAAATTAGTAATTTTGTATTCTTAATTTTTTAAAATCCTAAATCCGCCTATATATTACTGTTGGTATTGATTTTTGCTATTGTTTCAAGCTCCGACTCATAAAAAAATGCCCCGATAATATCAGGGCAAAATATCATTACTAAATAAATTATTTTATTTCAGCATCAGCCCTGAATTTTAATGCCCGCTTTCATTAGCGCTAATTGGTTCTGTCTGCGGAATAAATTCTCTTCCGTCTTTACCATAATCATAAGCCCAGCGATGAACTTCAGGGATTTCCCCAATCCAGTTCCCATGTCCCGGTCTTATCGGTGTTGTCCATTCCAGTGTGTTGGCTCCCCAAGGGTTTTGGGAAGTCACTTTTCTTCCTTTAAAGATTGAATAAAAGAAGTTGAATATGAACATCAACTGCACAGCAAATACCACCATTGCAACGGTCGAAATAAATCTGTTGAGATCCCCAAATTGTCGAAAAGAGACCCAACCACTGTAATCAAGATAACGGCGGGGCATACCGGCTAAACCTTCATAGTGCATCGGCCAGAAAATCAAATATGCGCCCAAAAAAGTCACCCAAAAATGAATATACGACATGGTATTATTCATATATCGTCCAAACATTTTGGGGAACCAATGATATACTCCGCAAAACATTCCAAAGAATGCAGAAACGCCCATCACAATATGAAAGTGGGCGATGACAAAATAGGTATCATGCAAATGGATATCCAACGTTGAGTTACCTAAAAATATTCCGGTCAAGCCCCCTGAAATAAACAAACTCACAAAGCCGATCGCAAATAGCATTCCCGGCGTAAAACGTAAATTTCCACGCCATAAGGTTGTCAGCCAGTTGAACACTTTTATCGCCGAGGGAACTGCAATTAATAAAGTGAGCAAAACAAACACTGAACCAAGAAATGGATTTAACCCAGTAACGAACATATGATGCGCCCAAACCAAAAACGCTAAAATTGCAATGGCGAATAAAGAACCAACCATTGCCATATAACCAAAAATCGGTTTGCGTGAATTGACGGCCATGACTTCAGATACAAGTCCCATCGCAGGTAGAATAATGATATAGACCTCGGGGTGACCCAGGAACCAAAACAGGTGCTGGAATAAAATTGCGCTTCCGCCCTCATTGGGCAATGCTTTTCCTGTTGAAGCAATAAATATATCTGAGAGATAAAAACTTGTTCCTGCATGGCGATCGAATAATAATAATATTAAGCCTGATAATAAGACCGGGAAAGATAATACGCCAAGAATAGCGGTGAAGAAAAGCGCCCATATCGTTAAAGGCAATCTTGTCATACTCATTCCCTTGGTGCGCATGTTGAGAATGGTGGTAATATAATTTAAACCACCCAACAGCGATGATACCACAAAAAGCGCCATGCCGATTATCCAAAAATCCATTCCTGCTTTTGAGCCCTCATTTGCATCACCTAAGGCACTCAATGGTGGATAGACAGTCCATCCTCCGCTTGCCGGCCCTGTTTCAAGAAATAAAGAAGAAAATATTACAATGCTCGCTAAAAAGAAGAACCAATAAGAAAGCATATTCAAAAAAGGAGATGCCATGTCTCTTGCTCCGCATTGCAAGGGAATAAGAAAGTTTGCAAAAGTTCCGCTCAATCCTCCCGTAAGTACAAAAAACACCAACACCGTTCCGTGCATGGTCACTAATGCATAATAAAATTCTGGTTGGATTTTTCCGCCCTTTGCCCATTTTCCGAAAATATCTTCAAGCCAGGGAAAAGTGGTATCAGGATATCCTAATTGCAAGCGAAAAAGCACCGACATCAAGCCCCCCAGAATTGCCCATATCATCCCTGTTATCAGGAATTGCTTGCAGATCATTTTATGATCCTGACTGAAAACATATTTGGTAATAAAAGTCTCTTTGTGATGATGAACATGGTGCTCATCATGAGTTGCCGCCGCTACGCCATGTCCATGTATTACTGCTTCATTACTCATTGCAAAAAATTTTTTCTGTCAACTTTAGTTAACCGATTATTGGAGATTAATTTTTTTTCGCTGTTGATTTCGTTGCCGCATCCATTGTTATTGATGTTACTGATTTTGTTGAATCTGCCGTTGTGCCACCAGCAGGTTCCTTATCGGGAAAAACCAGCGCATAATTCGTTTTTTGTTTTGCTTTCCACAAAATGAATTCCTCTGGTGAAACTACTTTGACCACGGCGCGCATCGTAAAATGTCCCTTACCGCACATCTGATCGCAGGCTAGCTCATATTCAAACTCCGGGTTATTGGTTTTCTTTTTCATTTCTTCTGTGGTGAATCTTGGAGTCAGCCACATTGTTGTCGGCGTTCCCGGAACCGCGTCCATTTTCATTCTGAAATGAGGCAACCCGACATCATGTATTACATCGCGGGAGTTAATGATAAATTTAACCGGCTTTCCGACTACCAGGTACATTTCATTTCCAACAACAATATCATCATGTGATGCGGGATCATCCCAAATCAGACCAAGTGGGTTATTATCTTTGTCGCTTATATTCTGGTAATATTTCTTCCCAAACACATTATCCTTTCCCGGATATCGGAAAATCCATCCAAATTGTTTTCCGGTGATCTCGACCTGCATGGCATCCTTGGGTGCGTCACCCGTAATCTTAAACCAGTAATACAAACCAAATCCTACCAAGATACACAATGCTATTGCAGGAACCGTTGTCCATAATATTTCAAGACTGTTGCTATGCGGAAAGTAGTATGCTTTTCTTTTTTCTGAATACTGGTACTTAAAAGCGAACCAGAATAATAAAACCTGCGTGATCACAAAAACGATCCCTGTTATAATGATGGTGATGTAGAGCATCGTGTCAATTTTTTCACCGTGCTCTGAAGCAGAATCGGCAAGGATCTTTCCCCTGTATAATTCGTTACACCAGTAAACGCCGATCAATCCACCAACCAAAAAAACAATCATTAAAAAACCGTTAATCCGGTTTTGTTGTAATTGCGCTTTTTTTTCTCCTTTCAAAATACTGACATACTCACTTGCTTTTGCAATTTGAAAAGTAATAAGAAAGCCGAGTAACAAAATCAGAATAATAAAAACGGTTGACATGATACTTTTAAAAATTTAATCTGCTATTTAATTATTATGCTATCGTTATTATGTATGATGAATGATACTTTCTTTAAAGAAAGGATGATTTTTTGCAAGAAGCGGGTATTTGCTTAACACAACACCGGTTTGCCACATAATCAACCCAACAAATCCAGCAGCAATACCAAAATCAAATAAATTCATCGGCACATGATCTTTAATGGTACTTCCAAAAACCATTTGATAAAAATCTATCCAATGTCCAAATAGCAAAGCTACGGACATAAACGTTACTGTTGTATAGTTTCTCTTCGAATTGCGACTCATGTATATCAATAATGGCGCAAGAAAATTGATGGTAAGATTTAAGTAAAACAACCCAGCATAAGGACCAGCAAATCTGTTCTTGAAATAGATGGTCTCTTCAGAAATATTGGCGTACCAGATCAGCATGAACTGGGAGAACCACAGGTAGGTCCAGAAAATTGAAAATGCGAATTGAAATTTCCCGAGATCATGCAGGTGTTCATGATTGGTATATTCAAGATATCCTTTGTTCTTAAGGTAAATCACAAATAAAGAAATAAGTGCCAAACCTCCGACAAAAGTGCTCGCGAACGTGTACCAGCTATACATGGTAGAAAACCAATGGGCGTTGGTGCTCATCAACCACAACCATGGAACTGTCGATGCAACTGTCAATGCAAACCAGACAATATACAAAGATGCCCAAACCGTGTTTTTGAAAATATATTTTTTCCCTTCTTCAATACTTAAGGGTGCATTATCGGTCTGGCGTGACAGACTGCGCATTTTCATTCCGAGAACAGTCCACAGGCCGATTGATAATGTTGTCCAGACCGTAAAAAATGTGGTATTGAGAAATGCTGATTTACCTTTTAATATTTCATCTTTACTAACAAGGTCTTTATTCAGCCAATCGTAAACACCATCTTTTTTTCCAAAGACGATACATAAAAGAATAATGAAAGTAATGATGCCGATGGGGATAACGCAGGCAGAAATTGCTTCCGTTACTCTGCGAAATACCAATTGCCATCCGCCCATTGCCAATGTGGAAGCACAAAAAAAGAACATTGCCGCATTTACTACCAGTAAAAAATAAACACTGTTTTGTAATAATGCTGACCAGAATCGAGTAGTGGAACCATACATCATAAAACCAACGATGATTGATAAGATTCCAATGCCCATTAATGCTAATGACCAGGTTTTATATCGCTTCGGAATTTCAAAGTGTTCTTTAATTGACATCCTTCAAATTTTTTTATTCACGAATTAACTCTAATTTTTTTTCGCTGTTGAATCAGATGCGCTGCTGCTTTGGGCTGCCTGTTTCGATTTAATATAGGCAATGACCATCCAGCGTTGCTGCGTACTTAACTGAGAAGCATAACTCCCCATTTTATTCTTCCCATAAGTAACAGAATAAAACATTTGTCCTTCCGGCATTGATACATACTGCGCCTGTCCCACAAGGTTTGCCGGTTTTGCCGGGAAGGGACCATCGCCTCCTCTATACAAAGGACCGTTTCCATCCAGTTTTTGCCCATGACAAATACCACAGTTGACCAGGTATAATCTTTCTGCTTCTATCATTTGTATTGAATCGGGAGAGGGTATCTGACTCTTGAATTGTTTTGATGCAACATAATTTGTCGAATCGCCAGGAATATCTTTTGCAAATGGAAATGGAAATAATTCTCCCCGTTTGATCGTACCGGCAACCGGTATATTGCTATAATGAATGCCTTTCTTTAGCAAATCGGCCTTCTCTTCTTCTGTTACCGAATATGTTTCATAAGCCCGGCTGTAGGCCATATCCGGCATATAAACTCTTCCCGGCTTACGTTTTATATCGCTGCAACTAACTATAACAGCTACAACAATTATAAACAGTGATATAATGGATATTTTTTTCATCAGCTTCCTATTCTGTATTTAAACTAAAGCAGTTTCTTTTCTTTCAAATGGTTTTCTTTCCTTATCATATCTGCCAAGCCACCATCCTGTTTCGGCATATTGGATGTTGGTTTCCTTTGCTCCGGCACTTTGCAAAAAATTGATTACTTCTGTTTCATTTGTTTTTGGTGTGCATTCGATGACCATTACAAAAAGATCATCTGTTGCGCGTAAATGAAAATGATGTTTTTTTACAAATGGAGCCATTTGGCATAAATAGCAAAAAGTCAAAACCATTCCAACAGAAGCGAACAACACCGTCAATTCAAATGTAATGGGAATCCATGCCGGCAAAGCAAAATGTGGCTTGCCGCCAAAATTTATCGGCCAATCGCTGGTGAATACCCACCCAATGCCGCCAAGTGCGGTAGTGGTCCCGGTAATACCATAGATAAATCCTGCAGTATGAAGTGCTGTATCACGCAAACCCATAGCTTTATCCAATCCATGAATTGCCATTGGTGTGTACACGTCATGAATTTTATATCCCGACGATCGCACTTTTTTGATAGCAGAAAATAGCACTGCTTCATCATCAAAACATCCTACTGCAAATTTTTTTATCGCCATAATCTTAAATATTTTGGTGGAAGGTCCATGGTGAAAGGAAAACCCCTCAGCCCTAAACCACTACCTTAGCTTTAATGTGCATGCGCCATTTCATGCGCAAATTCCTCAACTGTTTCTTTTTCTGCCTCGCCCATTTTTTCTTTATAATTTTCTCCTGATTTTTTCAGGATATGTTTGATCTCTGCCAATGCAATAACAGGGAAAAATTTAGAGAACAGGAAATAACAGGTGAAGAATAATCCAAAGGTTCCCAAATAGAATCCAAGCTCATAAAGCGATGGACTATAATACGTGCTCCAGCTACTGGGAAGATAATCACGATAAACTGAAGTAACGATGATCACAAATCTTTCAAACCACATACCGATATTGACGATCACAGACATAAAGAAAGTAAACGTTATATTTCTTCTTAATTTTCTTGACCAAAAAAGCTGCGGTGAAATAACGTTACAACCCATCATGATATAATAACTCCAACCCAGCGGGCTGAATAGATTTACGCGGTTCTGCATAAATGCCCAGCCTTCAAATTTATTTTGGCCATACCAGGCAATGAATAATTCTGTCAGGTAGGCGCAACCAACTATTGAACCTGTTAACACGATGATCTTATTCATTACATCAATATGCTCGATCGTAATATAAGCCTCCAGCTTTAATACTTTCCTTGTTATCACCAATAAGCTTTGCACCATGGCGAAGCCTGAAAAAACAGCGCCCGCAACAAAGTAAGGCGGGAAGATCGTGGTGTGCCAACCGGGGATCACTGATGTTGCGAAGTCGAATGATACTATGGTATGTACTGAGAGTACAAGTGGTGTGCTCAAGCCGGCAAGTACCAAAGAGAGCGCTTCATGTCTTTGCCAATGTTTGGTGGAGCCAGACCATCCGAAAGAAGCCACTCCATAAAAGAATTTTCTCCATTTTAGTTTTGCCCGATCGCGGATGGTAGCCAGGTCGGGCAACAATCCGCAATACCAAAACAATAATGAAACGGTGAAATAGGTTGAGATCGCGAATACATCCCACAATAAGGCAGAATTGAAATTTGGCCAAAGAACGCCCCGAGTATTCGGATAAGGCAATACAAAAAATCCCATCCAGACACGACCCATATGCCAGATCGGAAATTGACCTGCACAGATCACGGCAAAAATTGTCATCGCCTCAGCCGCCCGATTCACGCCCGTTCTCCAACCCTGTCTGAACAACAGTAAGATAGCAGAGATCAATGTTCCGGCATGACCAATACCGATCCACCACACGAAGTTGGTAATGTCCCAACCCCAGCCGATGGTGTGATTGATGTTCCACTGCCCGATCCCATAAACAATCTCACGATAAATTGAATACACCCCAAAACACAACAACCCGATGGAAATAATAAAACCAATCCACCAAAGTTTCGATGGATCCGTTTCAATCGGTCTCACAATATCTTCAGTTATCTGGTGGTAATCTTTATCACCATCAACCAGCGGAGCTCTTACCTGTGATTCGTATTTTAATAATGCCATAATAAATTTATAATGTACGATTTTGAATTTTAGATATTCATCACCGTTAGTCTCGCTTTTTATTTTTATTTACCCGTCATTTGTTCCCTGGTCCCCTCTTTCCGCCAACTTGCAAACGCTTCTGCCCCGGATGACTTCTTAACGCTTAGTGTTCATTAACTTTCATTAATGGACTCACTCAGTTTTTCCGTGTTCCGAACTTTAGCCAGATAGCTTACATTCGGCATGACATGCAATTCTTCCAGTGCGTAAAACAGTCTTTGTGAATTGCCCTCTCTTGTCTTCCTAATCAAACTTGAACCGTCATTCACGTTACCAAAAACAATTGCTTCAGTAGGACAAGCCTGCTGGCAGGCTGTTCTCACGTCTTGCAGATCTTTCAGTGGTCTGTCTTCTTTTTTTGCCTTCAATTTTCCTTCCTGCAAGCGCTGGACACAGAAAGAACATTTTTCCATCACCCCTCTTGCGCGAACGGTTACATCCGGATTCAATACCATTCTTGCCAAATCATCATTCATCATTATTACTGAATCATCTAATTTTCCAACGCCGGTGAAAACCTGGTTATTCGGGAAACTATCAGCACCGTTGTAATCGGCCCAGTTAAACCGACGAACCTTATATGGACAATTGTTCGCACAATATTTTGTACCGATGCAACGGTTATAAGCCATTTGGTTTAATCCTTCACTGCTGTGATTGGTTGCAGAAACAGGGCAAACATTTTCGCAAGGCGCATTATCACAATGTTGGCAGAGCATCGGCATGAAAACAGTTTGAATGCTGTCGGCATCCTCAGGATCGCCGCTAAAATACCTGTCAATGCGCATCCAGTGCATATCGTGATAACGCAATACTTCGCTCTTTCCAACAACAGGCACATTATTTTCTGCATGGCAGGCAATAGCACAGGCTCCGCAGCCAATACATGAATTCAAATCAATTGACATTCCCCAATGAATTCCGGGTTTGTCATAATATGGATAAAGCGTTCCCTCTTTTTCAAAATTGTCAACGCCACCGTAAGGTTTCAATTCCTTTTCTCTGTCTTCTAAAATTTCATTAGGAGATTTCTTAAAATCTTCTAATGTCACCTCTTTCACTACTTCTGTCCTTCCTTCGTAACTGCTATGTGTTTGCGTTTGTGCAAGAGAATACGTCTCGTTTGTTTGTTCAATATTCACTTCAGGAACAAACCAGTCAACGGTGGTCCCATTGAACATGGCGAATGGAAATGCATTTTTACCTACACCCACGACAGCCCTGCCGATATAATCCGCGGTTTTATCTGCGGCGGTGCTCTGTCTTCCATAACCAACTGCAATTGCAATGACATCATTGTGGATGCCGGGGAAGATCAATACGGGTAATTTTAATTCTTTACCGCCGGCTTTTATTACTACAACCCTTTTGTCTGGATATACTTCGTATTTATCGGCCTGGCGACGGTTTGCAAGATCAAGGCCCCAGGTCTTCTTTGCGTAATCCGGAGAAACGATTGCATAGTTGTCCCAGGTCGCTTTTGTGATCGGATCAGGAAATTCGTGTAGCCAGGGGTTGTTTGCCTGGTTACCTGTTCCAACGGAAATTTTTTGATAAAGCACCAACTCAATTCCGCTTCCCGCTTTTTTTGAAGAAACAGCTGATGCGGCACCCGCAAGCTTTCCGCCATTGTATGGAGCGCCGCTGGTTGAAGGTGAAGATGGTTCAACAACACCTTCCTGCAATGCTTTTTCATAACCATCCACTCCGCCAAGTTTGCTAGTCCAGTATTTTCTAAAATAATCTTCGTATGAAGTACTGTTACCGCTCCATTTTAATAATGAATCTTCAAAAGCGCGAGTTAAAAATAAAGGAGCAATGGTTGGTTGTAAAAAAGAAAAATATCCTGCTTTTGGTTCTGCATCGCCCCAACTTTCTAAAAAGTGCGGCGCAGGAATTGCATATCTGCAAAGTTCAGTTGTCTCATCAATTCTATCATTGAAAGAAACAGAGACCTTTGTTTTTTGTAGACCTGCTTTGAATTTATCAGCGGCATAATATGTGTACGCTGGATTAACTCCATAAACGAATAATGCGCCAACTTTTCCGGCATTCAGGTCAGCAACAAGTGTTTCAAAATCACTGTCGATGCCCTGGCGTGTTTGCAAAGGAGCAGACCAATTAATGGTTGTTCCATTTGCACCGATCAATTCATTAATTGCATTTACGATGATCTGAACATTCACGTCATTGCTTCCGCTCACCACCAATCCTTTTCCCTTATTTGCCAACAGATCTTTAGCAGCTTCTTTAATTCCGAATTTTAGTTTGTCCCCCAGTGCGGGCGCAGTAACGCTACCTCCCAATTCCGCAAGCAGCGCCAAGGCGACTGCGCCGGTTTCAGAAGGCCGGTGAACAAATCGTTCATCTGCATTTCCCCCTGTGGTACTGAGCATACTCTCGAACTGGTAATGCATGCTCATTTCCGGATTCTTTTCGTCAATCTTTCTTCCCTTTGAATATTGACGGGCGAATTCAACAGGCGATAGCCAGGTTCCTAAAAAATCAGCGCCAAGACTTACAATTATTTTTGCATTATCGAATTGGTAAGAGGGAATTGCTTTCTTTCCATAACTCGCTTCATTGGCCAATAATATTCCGCTGGATGAGTCAACATCGTATTGGACATGACGACTTCCGGAATTCTTTGCAAGAAATTCACCGATGATCTGTTTGGTGGTGGGAGAAGTTATCGTTGAAGTCAATAAAACGATCGGCGCCCCGCCTAAAGTTCCAAGGGCGTCGGCTACCAATTTATCAAAAGCTTCAAAAGTCGTCACCTGCTGGGGCGCAGCGTTCACCATCTGAACAGGATAACGCAAACGCGCAGTATCATACAAATCCAGGACCGATGCCTGCACCTTTGCAGAAGTACCTCCCTTTGTTATAGTCGAGGATTCGTTGCCTTCTATCTTTATCGGTCTTCCATCTCTCACCTTTGCCAAAATTGAAACAACATCACCACTCGAAACATAGGTAGTCGCGTAATAATCGGCAACACCGGGAATTAAATTCTCCGGCTTATTCAAATAAGGAATTACTTTCTTAACCGGTATTTCGCAGCTCGCTGCCAGCGCAGCTGCTGCCGTGCTGAAGCCAAGATATTTTAAAAAATCTCTGCGGGGTGATTTTAAATCGAGCAACCCTTTTGAATCTAAACCTTCAACAGGAAGTTCTTCCCTGAATTCTTTCTCAGATAATTCTTTGAAAGAATCGCTGTTGGTTCGCTCTCCGAAACTCTGCCAATGTTTTTTATCGCCCATTTATTATCAGTTGTGAAATTGAAATTAATAATGACATTTCTGGCACTCGGTTCCACCGATCTTTTCAACAGTTACGCTATCTATCTTACCCGATCTTAAATCGTTATGGAACTTTTCGTATATACTATAGAATTTGTTTCCCACATTACCGGCCGCTGAATCTGGAAAGTCAACCTTTGTCGTGCGGTGACAATTGATGCACCAACCCATGCTTAATGGAGCAAATTGTTTTACCTCATCCATTTCTGTTATTGGTCCATGGCAGGTTTGACACTGCACTTTGCCGGCACGAATATGCTGGGCGTGACTAAAGAATACATGGTCAGGGAGATTATGGATCTTTATCCATTCAACCGGTTTGCCGGGCTGTGTGTATTTTCCGCTCTTCGGATCATATCCGGTATAACTGTATAGTTTCTGAATTTCTGTTGTGCCGTCCACTTCCGTCCCATCTTCTCGATACAATTTTCCGCCATGGTAATCATTAATAGCAGCGTGGCAATTCATACAAACATTTAATGAAGGAATGGCTGCATGCTTACTTTCCCATGCATTACCATGACAATACAAGCAGCTTATCTGGTTGGTACCAGCATGTACTTTATGAGAATAAAAAATCGGCTGCTCTGGTTGATAGTTTTGTGATCTTCCCAATCCAATCGCGCCCTGCACCAGATAGTATCCGCCAACAACAAACAATATCAGCACCACAAAAGTGATATAAACTTTATTCCTGTAAAAAGGCACAGCTTCCATCGTAGGGATTCCTTCTTTTTCGTCGGATAACCTTTTCAAATTGCTGTTAACCTGTAATAAAGTAAGCATGATAACAGCAAGGATGATGGTAAGAATTCCATAAAGCAAGCTATTATCACTTTCAGTGGCGGTTCCCTGACCAACAGGACCTTCCGAACCTGGTCCAGCCTCTTTATAATCATCAACATATTTAACAATCGCGTCAATCTCACCATCTGTCAATGATGGAAAAACATTCATTGGTGTCTTCCCATATTGGTTAAAGAGGTCATTAAAATATTTATTGCCGGAGGCCAATACTTTTGCATTGTTACGGACCCAGTCGTGCAATAATTTTTTATCAGTTACCCTGCTGTCTACTCCTTTTAATGCAGGGCCGGTTACAACTTTTACCGGGTTGTGACATTGAGCACAATTGGTTTGAAATAAAACCTTACCGTCCTGTGCGTATAAATTATTTCCAACAAAAGTTAATGTAGTGAGAAAGGTAATGAAGAAGAATATTTTCTGTACAATCAGTCTTTGGCTATTCATAATTATTTCACCCGTTGTAATAGATTGGAAAAATCTCCTGAGCCGGTGCAAAAATAAGTCAGGATTTCAACAAAATATCAACATGCAAAAAAAAATTTTTCCCTTATCTGGCGTGGCTTTCAACAGATTGTTTAATATTTTCATTTTTTTGTGTCATGTTTTTGTCAACAAAATTCTGGCAAAAAATCAATGTTATTATACGCTTATTTAAGCAATATTTTAATTGATGTTTATCTTGCACAGATATGTCTTCAACCCGAATTGCCATCTTTGCTTCAGGCGCTGGAACGAATGCCCAAAAAATCATTGATCATTTCAAAAACAATTCTTCCGTTATTGTTGAACTCGTTGTTTGCAATAAAAAAAATGCCGGCGTATTACAGATCGCCCAAAAAGAAAATATTCCGTTTATTATCATTGAAAAGGAGAAGTTTATTAATGGTGATGAATATGTGCAAATGCTGAAGGATAAAAAAATTGATTTTTTGATACTGGCAGGATTTTTATGGAAACTTCCTGTTGGTTTGATAAAGGCCTTTCCCGGAAAAATCATCAATATCCATCCGGCATTATTGCCAAAATTCGGCGGCAAAGGAATGTTTGGAATGCATGTTCATGAAGCCGTTATCCACGCAAAGGAAAAAGAAAGCGGCATCAGTGTTCATTATGTAGATGAATTGTATGATCACGGGAAAATCATTTTTCAGGCAAAATGCTTAGTGAACGAAAACGAAACGCCAGAAAGCCTGGCTGATAAGATCCATGAACTTGAACATAACAATTTTGCAAAAACGATTGAACTCATCATTAACCTGCAAAATATCGTTAAAACATAAGCGTCAAAATCAATAATTATTTTTTTATAGTAATATCACGTTTTAAACTGTTGCCTTTGCACCGTTATTTATCAAAAATTTTGTGGCTTGTGTTGCTTGTCAGCGCAGCGCTTTGCAAACAACAGTTATTTGCGCAGATCACCGTTAAAGGAACGGTCTTCAATATGAGCCGCACACGACCCCTTGAAGCCGTCAGTGTTACCAGCACCTCCGGGAAGGGCACCATAACGGATTCCAACGGAAATTATACCATTGTTGTCAATGAAAAAGATTCGATTTCCTTTTCTTACCTGGGAAGGACAACCGTAAAATTTCCGGTAAACAACATTCTCACCTATCCAACTTTTGACGTGGCATTACATGTTGAACCCGTTGAATTAAGACCCTTGCAGGTATCGCCACGAAATTATCACATGGACTCTTTGCAAAACAGAAAGGATTATGCAAAGGTCTTCGATTTTCAAAAGCCAAAGCTGACGCTGACACAACCGGGACAGGGCGGATTGGGTGTCGGGCTCGACCTGGATGCATTGATCGGGATGTTCCAGTTCAAAAAGAACCGCCGCATGCTGGCGTTTCAAAAAAGATTATTACAGGAAGAAGAAGATAAATTCGTTGATCATCGCTTTACCCCATACCTCGTAAAAAAAATAACGCACCTGACAAGTCCTGACCTGGACTCATTTATGCTGGCTTATCGTCCTTCCTATGATTTTACCAAGAACAGCAGTGATTATGAATATGATGAATACATTAAACTTGCCGCCAAAGAATATAAAACCAAGAAAATTAAAGCCGCCGGTGAAATGAAAAAAGAAAATAATCACGATCATCAGCCGCATCAATAAACAGCATAAAATTTTCTGCTATTTCTTATCTTTCCTGAAATTTCATTCTTTCTTCATTAAATTATTGCCAACATGAAAAGGTTCCTTTTTAGCGTATTTGCATTTGTTATTATCATTATATCATCGGTCGCAGCCCAGCCCAATAAGGCAGTTCCTGAAAAATTATCAACCGAACTGAATATTCAGGCATCGGGCATGTCAGCGGAAAGATTGAACCGCATTGACAAAATTCTTCAGCAGTACGTGAATGATAAATTCATCAACGGAGCTGTAGCAATAGTTTACCGCAATGGAAAACTTGCCTATTACAAAGCCATAGGCTACGATGATGTTGAAAAGAAAACGCCCTTGCAGAAAGATGAAATTTTTCGTATTGCCTCGCAAACAAAAGCCATTACCAGCGTTGCGGTGATGATGTTATATGAACAAGGCAAGATCATGCTTGACGACCCGATCAGCAAATATATTCCCGAGTTCAAGAATCCAAAAGTGCTCGATAAATTCAATGAAGCCGATACCACTTACACCACGGTCCCTGCAAAAAGAGAAGTGACCATTCGCGATCTATTAACGCATACATCCGGCATTGGATACGCGCAGATCGGTTCACCGACAATGAATGCGATCTACTACAAAGCAGGCGTCATTGGCGGCATCGGAGTGAACAAATATATTTTAGCCGATAAAATGAAAGCCCTCGGCTCGCTTCCGCTTTTTCATCAACCCGGAGAAAAATGGACCTATGGACTTAATGTTGATTTGCTGGGCTATTTGGTTGAAGTAATTTCCGGGAAATCGCTGGCTGATTTTTTTCGCACCAATATTTTTGAACCCCTCGGCATGAAGGACACTTATTTTTACCTGCCGAAAGAAAAATACAATCGCCTGGCAACGCTGTACACCGAAGACTCCACCCAACACATTATTAAAACGCCTGAACATATCAACATCAACGGCGATTTTTACAGTGATTATCCAAATTTCAAAGGAACGTATTATTCCGGCGGCGGCGGACTATCTTCCACTGCTTATGATTATGCCATTTTTATGCAGATGCTCCTTAACGGAGGCGAATATAATGGGAAAAGAATTCTTAGCCGGTCAACAATAAACATGATGACAACAAATCAAATCGGCGATATTCCATTTGGTGATAATAAATTCGGATTGGGATTTGAAATTATTACTGCGAAAGGAAGTGCAAAATCGCAGGCCTCGGAAGGAACATTCGATTGGGGCGGCATGTTCAGTTCTTCTTATTGGATCGATCCGAAAGAAAAAATGGTTGTTCAATTTGTGTTGCAATTGTATCCAAACAGCCATGGCGATATTCATCAAAAATTTAAAACTTTGGTTTACCAGGCGATCAATGATTAAGGTGAACCTGAATTAAAAAATCACACTTAAATCTTAATTCTTCTATGGATCAGCTGACATTGGGAATTGGCACGAGACTGCAACACACGCATTATGGACCAGGAGTGATTGTTGCGGTCAAGTATGCAACCTATCTTATTTCATTCATCAATCATGGTATTAAAGAAATTGATAAGACCGACACGCATCTTGATGAGATCATTCCCGAGCATGTTACTGCAGAAATTGAAACTGCTTCGGAATTAGAAAGGTCACTATTGAAAATTCTTCGGTTATGGGGCAACGTTAGTGAAGTCGTTCCACTGGGCGAACGCTGGCAGAAAGGAATGATGTTGTTACAACCGTTTGATAAAACTCAAAAGCCCAAGGAAATTCCAATAGAGGTTTTTTTTCACAAAATAGTAATGCTCCGCGACAGGCTGCGCGTAATGGAGCAACAAATAAACGCGCACAAATTATTAAGCGATGAAGACAAAGTGAATATGCAGCAGTACATCACGCGCATTTACGGATCACTCACCACGTTTAATGTTCTTTTCAGAAACAAAGAACACTGGTTTATTGGTGAAAAAGGAAGCAAAGAGGATTAATTCAATTATATTCAATGAACATGACAAAAAAAATAATTTACGTTTTAGCTGCTGCATTTTTTCCATTTTCATTATTGGCGCAACAGCAATCCTACAAGATCATTCATCAAAATGCAATTGTCGTTGACACGCACAACGATGTGCTTTCAAGCATTACCATGAATGGAATGAATATAGAAAATGATCTTACGGGTAAAGCGCATTCAGATCTTGCCCGATTTAAAAAAGGAGGCGTTGATGTACAATTCTTTTCCATCTTCTGTGACGATCGTTATGGAAAAGGTTCGGCTTTCAAGTATGCGAATATGGAAATAGATTCCCTGTATGCTATTGCAAAACGAAATCCAGATAAGATGGAAATGGTTGCCACGCCCGCTCAATTGCAACACGCATTGATGCATCACAAACTTGCAGCAATGATGGGCGTCGAAGGTGGGCATATGATTGAGGACGATATGGATAATCTGGATAGTTTATTCCGGCGCGGAGTGCGATACATGACATTAACATGGAACAACAGCACCTCCTGGGCGACATCAGCCTGGGATGAAAAAAGGAGACCCTTTGTTGTTTCACCTTATGGATTGACCGATTTTGGAAAACAAATTGTAAAGCGAATGAATGAATTGGGAATGATGGTTGATGTTTCGCATGTCGGGGAAAAAACCTTTTGGGATGTCATCAGCACAACAACAAAACCGGTCATCGCCTCGCATAGTTCCGTGTACAATATCTGTCCCGTACCGCGCAATTTGAAAGATGAACAAATAAAAGCGATCGCAAAAAATGGCGGCGTAATACAAGTAAATTTTTACTCCGGTTTTCTTGACAGCAATTATGAAAAAAAATTAAAGACATTCCTGCTGCAGCACGAAAAAGAATTTGATTCATTGATGGCGCTAAAAACACCCGATTATGAAATAAATCTTTTCTTTTCAAAAAAATATGCACAGGAAGCTGCAGTTTTACGTCCGCCACTTTCTTTGTTAATAGACCATATTGATTACATCGTTAAATTAGTTGGCGCCGATTATGTTGGGCTCGGCTCAGATTTTGATGGTATTGATTCAGCGCCGCAGGGATTGGAAGGCGTTCAGGATTTTCCAAAGATTACGCAGGCATTATTAAAAAGAGGCTATTCCGTTAAAGACATCAATAAAATTTTAGGCGGTAATCTTTTGCGTGTGTACAAGGCCAATGCAAATAAATGATGATGAGATCAAATAACTTTTGAAAGCATACCCTTAAAATTATTGCATTAATAAATCGTTTTTGATTATTGAATAGTAAATTGCCTGTTTTAAAACAGGCAATTTTTTTAGCACTGAAAAGAAATGACCGGTTCAAATTCCGGCACAAATGCCAACCTTATCCATGACCGCCGAACTATATCTTTGTGAACGGGATAATATGTAAAGAAGATACAACTCAAAGCAGCAAACTAAAATGGAAGTACATCATCATCCGGAAGTGCATCATAAAAAAAAGAAATTCAACGAATATTTTCTTGAATTCATCATGATATTCCTTGCAGTAACCCTCGGTTTTTTTGCTGAAAATCTACGGGAAAAAATAGCTGATTCGCATCGAGAAAAAGAATTTGCGCAGCAACTTTATGCGGAGTTAAAAGATGATTCTATCGTTGCCGCGAATATACTGGTCAAACGTTTCGATAAAGAAAAAGACATGGATTTTTTAAGAAGTTATTTTAAGGATAGTTCCTTGATTGATCTTCCAAAAAAATTCTATCCTGCGTTTACCACAAGTTTATATCTTATCAATTCCTATGCTTTCGAACCCAAAGATGGTATATTAAGCCAGCTCAGAAATTCCGGCTCCATCCACTATTTTAGAAGTGTTGCCCTGCAAAAACTAATTGGCGATCTGTCTGTATCCATCAACAATATGCGTTACAGGAACGAACAGGAATACCAATTTTTTGCCAGTCCGATCAAAGCATTTATGTTACAGCATTTTGATTTTAACTGGCTGGATCAAATTCGTAATGCCGACAAAGACCCAACTATGATCAATGTGGTCAAACATTATTTCCAGAGCAATGCTTTTATAAAAGCGAATATTTTAAATGTATCCTCTCTCGATCGAAATGAAACCTGCAACATGATCGTTTTTTATAAGCAAATGCTTATCTCAACCCAGTCCCTGCACTTTACCAATTATATAAACACCAATAAAAAGATTTTACAGGTTTTGCGAGAAAATTATTCATTGGAAAACGAATGACCAAAATGGAAGTACATCATCATCCGCATGTAGAAAGAAAAAATTTTAAGGAATACTTTCTGGAATTCTTAATGATCTTTCTTGCCGTGACCATGGGGTTTTTTGCAGAAACCATTCGTGAAGGAATTACTGAACACCAGCGTGCCAAAGTGTATGCCGAGTCGATGATCAAAGATATTGAGGCAGATACATTTCAGCTGAGGTCCTATAAGGAATATTTTGGTTATTGTGTCAATCAGATAGACACTTTCATGCAATTGCTGGCAACGCATGAACCAAAACAAATACCTTCAGGAAAATTATACTGGTATGGATTATTTGGAGCAGCCCACAAAAATTTTATTCCCAACGATGCCACTTTTCAGGAAATGAAAAGTTCAGGTTCTCTTCGTTATTTTGAAAAAGATGTAGCAACTGATGTAGCGAAATATGATCGCTTTTGCCGCTACCTGCAAAGCAACGAAGTAATGAACCAGGGAATCTACACAGAATTGAGAAAATGCAGATCGCAGTTTTTTGAATTCGAGTATCTTGATATCGCCAACAATATTTATCAGGCAAACAGAACTACATTTCAACGGGAAAAAATAGACTCTTTTATCAATAGCAATCCTCCATTGTTAAGTAATGATAAAATTCTTTTCAATCAGTATGTGGAATTGGTTCGATCAAGATTTATTCGCGTTACCAACGTTGCTTATGCTGACTCATTAAAGCAACAGGCGTCAAGGCTGATCACCGAATTAAAAAAAGAATATAATTTGAACAATGACTAACAATACAAAACAGCGGTTGATCAAAATGCTTATCTATATCGTCGTCGGTTTTGGGATCGCCTTTTTCTGGCACAAAATGAAAAACTGAAAAATGGAAGTACATCATCATCCGAAAGTAGAAAAGAAGAATTTTAAGGAATATATTCTCGAAGGACTAATGATCTTTCTTGCTGTGACCATGGGTTTTTTTGCAGAAGGACTGCGCGAAAACATCAGCGATAAAGAAAAAGAAACCGAATATATAAAAAGCCTGATAAACAATTTAAAACAGGATACGGCCAATTTAAATTCAACCATCCGCGATAATACCAGAAAGAGTGAAGGTTTGGATAGCATTCTCGCCTTATCTTTTAAAGACATTGATTTGCCCCTTTACCGGCAGCGCTTGTACATATACACCAGCAAGTATGTCAGCTTTTATTCCGTTTTCATCAGCGATGACGCAACAATGATCCAACTGAAAAATTCCGGCGGTCTTCGTTATATCAAACACAGCCACGTTGCGGATAGTATTGCCCAATATGATTTACAGATGCGAAATATTTATGCGGCAGAAGCGCCTTACACAAAAGCAGGCAGCAACACGGTAGATGCAGAGCAGGAACTATTGATTGGCACATGGTACCAGGATACAACCTATTATAAAAATGATGCGTTCACCAATAAAGAGTTGCCATTATTGGATAAGGATCCAAAAAAATTGCAAATATTCTTTAATAAAATTTCTTTTGAAATTGGATGGACACGAAATTATATTGTCGCCCTGAAGGAATCACTGCCTTATACCATTCGATTGATCGCTTTTTTGAAAAAAGAATATGATATTGAATGACCGGATCAATATTTTTCAAAAGGAGCGAGTTGCCAGCTTTCCTTGATCTCTTCTTTTAATTTTTCAATCACCTCGGTCAATCCTTCGTACCAATCTAAATGAGGGCTCCATTTATTACAACCGCCAGCGTCTATTACGCATTGTGTGTCTTCCCAGACCTTGCCGCAATGCGGACATCTCGCCCCTGTCGAAAATGTATCCCAGCTTGTTCCGCATGTACACCGCCAGTAAGGCTTCCCATCTGGCTGCCATTTGCATTTGGGGCAACGAATGTGAATATTTTCCATAAATATAATTTCTATTTTTTCTTAAAATCGTACTCCATATATCCATCTGCGTTAGATGCCAGATCCATTCCTTTACTTACATAGTTGATTATTATTTGCGAGGAGTTTTTCTTTGAAAGCAATTGAACCTCCGCATTTTTGGCCTCTGCATTAACGATAAATGGAAGGGTAATCATTCTTTTCCCGCTGTTCCCATGAACGCGGATCTTTACATCATTTTCAATAATCTCTATTTCCGTTATACCGCCGCTGACGGTGATCCCTTTTTCCGAAAATGGCTCTTGGGTAAAAGCAGTAACGGCGATCTTGTCAGCCCCTGAATAATAATAATAAAACGGGGTCAGTACCAATTCTCCATTACCATATTTTATTGCCAGTTTGCCCGGAGCCATCAGCCGTACATTATTTTTATATGGTTCACTCCCTTTAAAATAAGGAAGCAGCACATGAAAAAAAGGAGCATTGTTTTTAATACGCAGGATTTGTTGCGTCTCGCTATAAGGCTTGCCGGTGGTTTGTAAAAACTCTGCCACTTCTGTTGAATTTTCCCAGGTATTTGTCCATTGTGATAATGTGAAACTGGATGGATTGCCCGTTACTGAATATAAATCCCAGTTAATGCCGCCTGTGCTGTGCATTTTTTTTGGCCAAATCTGCCCGGTAAAAGAAAATTCATTTAGCCCGTTGGTGAGTGTTTTCTCGGGCGTGGCTTCCGGCAATTGTTTCAGCGTACTGTTATTATATATGCGCTCAATGGGTGTAATGCTGCCTGCGGTCGAGTTTACGTTGCCCTCCGACATAAAGGTCATGCTCCAAATATTATCTTTATCATTATTCAAACTATCATAAAAAATAATCACCGGCTGATCTTCTTTCAAAGTAATCATCATTACACGCCGATACCATTCATTTTGTTTTGTGGTCATTTTTGAAACAGATAAAAAACTGTTTGCCAGCTTTGCAAATTCAAGCTGTCCCGAATTATACCAGACAAGTCCTTTGGATGTTAATGTACTGATCGGCTGGTTTGCTTTATTCCATTCCGGAAAAACTTCAGCCGGTATGACCACACTTCTTATCCTTTCATCATTTGCCTGTGGCGAATAAAGACAATTCCTGCTCAAGGACAGCGGTGCTTTTAAAGCATAGATAGAAATTTCCCCGCGGTCATCATTGCGATGATCAGAATAGGTGTCTCCATTGAGGATCCAAACTGCAGTTTCATTCTCCGTGTTCACTGCAGCTCTAAGATGTGAAAGATATCCGGGGTAATTTGACGTGTTTGAAATAAACTCCGGTGGATAATTTTTTTCAAGATCCATCGCCAACGGAACAATGCCAAATAATGACATCCGTGGGGGACCGTGTTGCATGATGCTGTATAATTTTTCACTCAACCCCGGATCAATATCTTCAAAACCAGAAGCCAGCAAACCAAAGGTCATTGCACTTTCTTCGCAGCCATCTCCAAAAGAAATTAATTTCCGGTTGCCGGCAAAACGAACGGAAGGTGGTGTTAATAATGAAGAATAAAAATCGATGAATTTATTCAACCTGCCTTTTTGTTCTTTAAAAAGATCGCCGATGCCGGCGTTTTTTAATTGCAGCATCGTGAACAGGATCGGATCGATCGTAGGCTGTGTATAATGCGGAGAACCGAAAGTTATTCCATTTTCATAGATGGCGCTCACCACATCGTTGCGTGTTGCATCATAGACCTGATTTGACCGAACTTTGAATTCAGGGTCTTTAGCAAACAACATTGCAAAAAAATCTCTGCCATTATTTTTATATTGAAAAGCCATGTTCGCCGGACCAAAATTTACTCCCGTATTCTCAAAAAATGGAACATCATCATCATCCCATTCTATGCGTGCCATCATGCGTATGACTGCCATGAGTGAATCCTTTTTCGCCTCCTCCATGCGAATGGTCTTATCTGCAAATAGACAGGAGATGTTTAAGGCCATTCTTTTGAATCTGAAAGCGCCTTTCCAATATTGCGTGTTAAGATCATGGACTCCATCTCCATTGGTAAAAATATTTTTTAATTCCTGTCCATAGTGGATAAAACTTTGAATGGTTGATCTCACAGAATCAGGAAATCTCCAGGCATCGGTTACTGGCTTGAAATATGGATCAATCGCATTTATTTTATACCGGAATGCATCCTCTTTTTTTACCCGTTGAATGAGTTGTTGAATTTTATCAGCAGACATATAAATCGCCCCTTCAAAAAAAGCCGGAATGATTATCGCCGGTTTGGATGCATAATCATCCAGGCGCGTGGCAATACCAGAAACATGATTCATTTCCCTGCCGATGGGCTGATACTGATCTGGCGGTAACAGATCAGCCTTTGTGCTTACAAATAACCCCCATTGAAATCTTTTTTTTGGATACCAGGAATTATCCGGCGCCCTTCTTGCCAAAAGAACCTGGATGAATGCCTTACCATCGGTACTTGTTATTAATCTGGGTCCAACAGCCTTAGCTCCGATCAATTGTGAAGCTCTTCCCTGAAAAAATCCAATTAAATTGGAATTTGTCCCTGCAACGCTATTATATACCTGCCAATAACGACCGGTATTAATTTCTCCTCCTGAAATATCCCATAAACTTAAGAATGGGTATACCTTTTCTTTGGTGAAATGCAGATCAACTGTTGCGTCCAGTGGTGGTCTTTGCTCTTCTTTTCTGTATGAGATGCCGGATGGTTCATATCCATTTTCCACAGCCGTTGAACTCCATCCGCGATATCGTGCCTGATCTGGATGCAATCCGTTGCTGACCTTGAATTCATAGGAAACATCATAATCAGATTCTTCCTCGATCAGGGCCGATCTGGAATTTTGTTTTACCGTAATGGTCGTTTTGAAATAACCCGGCCCGGCATCAGCTCCATTAAAAGTCAATTTACCATAAACGTACTGAGGCTTATTAAAAGTGTAGGCGATACTGAGGATAACCTCCTGTTTTTTATTTTCAAGAATGGTGACCTGCATCGACGTTGGCGCGACTTCGGATTGCAGGTAAACGGCCGAGTCGTTGGAGTAAGTGCCATCTTTATAGATAACCGATTGAATCGGCGCTAATGCTTTTTTGGGATTCCGCAGATCCAATGTATTCTCTTTGGGAACCACCAATCCGAATAATCCATTCCTGATCTCCAGGAAAGGCGATTTGTTTTTATTGATAATGGTGACAGACTGCGCGTAAAAACTTTTCCCCGGATACCCCAATAGAAAAATAACCAGCAATTTTCGCAAATCAATGCTACACATATCAATATATTTTGAAAGAAAATAAACGAAAGATCAATACATCATCAGTTTTTGCACATAGCCCTCCAACTGAGCTTTTGCGAGAAAATTTTTTTCTAATTCACTATTGAATGGAATTGGTGTATCAAGAGAGGCACAGCGCATTACCGGGGCATCCAATAATTCAAAACAATGCTCATTTATCCACGCAGAGATTTCTCCGCCAATTCCACCGATCAATGTGTCTTCATGTAAGATCAACACCTTTCCTGTGCGCGAAACAGATCCTTTTATTGCATCATAATCCAGCGGTAATAAAGTTCGCAGATCAAGAATATCAAATGAAATGTGCTGATGTTGTTCTGCATAATTTGTTGCCCAATGAACGCCGGCGCCATAAGTGATGATGGAAATATCTTCGCCTTCTTTGACTATTCTTGCTTTTCCGATTTCAGTCTCATAATATTCAGCTGGAACATTTCCGCTGATGCTCCTGTACAAGACTTTGTGCTCAAAATACATCACCGGATTGGGATCATTGATCGCCGCGATCAGTAATCCTTTGGCATCCTCAGGCGTTGCGGGATAAACGACTTTCAGCCCCGGGGTATGAACAAACCATGCTTCGTTGCTCTGGGAATGAAAAGGACCGGCGCCCACGCCGGCGCCTGTCGGCATGCGAATTACCACATCCGCGTTTTGCTGCCAGCGATAATAAATTTTTGCGAGATTATTAATGATCTGATTGAATCCCACTGTTACAAAATCTGCAAACTGCATTTCCATCACCGTTTTGAATCCTTCCAGGCTCAATCCCAATGCAGCGCCCACGATAGCGCTTTCACAAAGCGGTGTGTTGCGCACTCTTTCTTTTCCAAATTCATTGACAAGGCCTTCCGTTATTTTAAACGCACCCCCATATTCAGCAATATCCTGACCCATCAAAATCAAATTAGGATGCCGGAGCATGGATTGATGCAAACCTTCTTTGATGGCATCAACGAACCGCTTTTCCTGAGTGGTGAATGGAGAATGGTGATTGGGTTTTGCATGATCAAAAACCGCAGCTGCGGATTGCCCATTCACTTTTGACCTGTTTGCATACAGATCAGCCACCTCTTCTTCAGCATCCGGAATGACTTCTTCATCTGCAAAACCGATCTTCAATTCATTTTCTATATCATTCTTTATTTCCTCACGTACATGCGTGACCGCATTTTCATCAAGCAGTTTTTCTGCCAGCAAATAATTTTCAAAATTCAAAACCGGATCTTTCTTTCCCCATTCTTCAAAAAGTTCTTTAGGAACATATTTTGTTCCGCTTGCTTCTTCATGCCCGCGCATGCGAAATGTCTTACATTCTATTAAATATGGTCTTTGATTTTTGATACAATAATCGCGTACTCCTCTTATCGTATCAAAAACGGTCAGCACATTATTACCGTCAATCTGCACGCCGTCCATTCCATAACCCTTTGCTTTATCAATTAAATTTTCACAGCGATATTGTTCATTCACCGGAGTACTTAAACCGTAACCATTATTTTCGATAATAAAAATCACCGGCAGGTCCCACACCGCCGCGACATTCAGCGCTTCATGAAAATCGCCTTCGCTTGTTCCGCCATCGCCGGTAAATGCGAGTGAAACCTTATTTTCCTTTCGAAGTTTGCAGGCAAGAGCAACCCCATCTGCAATCGCCAGTTGCGGACCAAGATGAGAGATCATGCCGCAGATATGATGCTGTTTTGAACCAAAATGAAAACTTCTTTCTCTTCCCTTGGTATAACCATTCCTGCTTCCCTGCCATTGCATGAATAATTTATGCAACGGCATTTTGCGGGAGGTAAAAACGCCAAGATTGCGATGCAATGGCATTATCCATTCATCTTGCTCTAATGCCAGTGTCGCGCCGACTGCAATAGCTTCCTGCCCGATCCCGCTAAACCATTTGCTGATCTTTCCTTGCCGTAAAAGCACCAGCATTTTTTCTTCTATCAGTCGCGGAAGTAAAATGCTTTTGTAAATATCAATAAGCTCGTCGTTAGACAACTCTTTCCTGTCAAAATTCATAATGCAAACCTATTGGCTTTAAACGTTATTGCTGATTTTTTCTTGCGCGAATTGGTTCCTGGTAGAGAACAGAAGTGATGATGGAAAGCAGGAAACTAAATATTAATGCCCACCAGAAACCATCAACGGTAAAACCTTTTACAAAATCGCCGGCGAGCAATATAATAATTGCATTAATGACAAAAAGAAATAAACCGAAAGTAACAATGGTAATGGGCAATGTAAGAATAACCAGGATCGGTTTTACAATTGCATTCAATATGGCAAGCACAATTGCCAGAATGAGCGCCGTGGTGAATTCATTGATGTGAACGCCTTTTAGTATATAAGACAAACCAAATGCTACTATTGCCGAAACAATAATACGTATGATGAAACTCATAATAGAAATTTATGCTAAAAGTTATGAAGATTTTGATGATTTACACCACAACTAATTCATAAAAATCTTCCGGCTGCAGATATTTGTTGGCCAGATCCTGCAATTCTGCTGCAGTAATGGTTTTGATTGTGTCGATCCCCTTATAAAAATATTCCCCATCCAGGTTGTTAAGAAGAATATTTTTCCATCTCCCGGCAACCTGGAAAGGTCCGTCAAGATCAGCCAGAATTGTTCCGATCATGAAATTGCGCGTGGCATGTAATTCTTCATCATCAACCCTTTCATCACAAAGCATTTTCATTTCTTTATATACTTCGTCAATTGTGGCGCTACAAACTTCTTTTCCGGCTTCGGTACTTATCAATAATGCGCTTTGCTGAACATGGTTCAACAAATAACTATGGATACCATAAGTATATCCTTTGTCTTCACGAATATTGGTCATTAATCGGGAACCGAAAAATCCGCCGAACAGATTATTAAGCACCTGCATTTTCTGAAAATCAGGATGGTGGCGATTGGGAAAATGCCGGGCTATCCGGATTGAGCCCTGCACGCCATTTACATCATTAACTATATTATACTTTTTTTCTGCAGCAGGCCTGACAGCAATTGTCGGCGTGGAAGAAACTCTCGGGTGAAGCGGCAGACTCCCAAAACATTCATCCAGCTTTTCAATGATATCCTTCGGCAATTTGCCTGCAACAAAAATTACACAGCTCCCCTGCTCATAATATTCTTTATAGAATTTTTTTATTTCATCCTGTTTCAGGTTTGCATAATCTTCTGTCGAACTCATTTTCCCATACGGATGATCTTCGCCAAATAGATATGAATCGATCAGTCTGCCCGCAACAAAATCACTTTTCTTCAAACCAACCAGTAAACGCTGCTGCATATTTTTTTTGTAGATGTCGATCTCATCCTGCGGGAATACCGAATCAGCCAGTATTTCAGCGATGACCGGCAATAATTCATTAACGTGTTTTCCCAAACAATGCAAAGAAATATCTGCAAATTCATTTTGGCAGGCACGGCTCAGGAAAGATCCATAATAATCAAAATGCTCATTGATGGCAAAGGCATTTTTTTTTGATGTGCCGTTCTTTAATAAATAATTTGCCGTGGCGGCAACCAGATTTTTGTTTTCATAGAAATTTCCCGCATCAAAAATCCAGTTGACCATCAAAGTATCCAGCTCACCCAGTTCAATGGCAAAAATTTCAACGCCATTCCTTAATGTATATTTATTGTAGGGTGGCAGCGTTAAGTGAAAATCAACCGCATCAACCACTTTCGGCGCTATCGTTCTGTTCAGCATAATTCTTTCCTTTTTTTTATGAGGCTCGCTACATTATTTCTATTGAACTTACTGTGATTACATTCAAACCTTTTTGCAAAATAAAGGTTCGATTTAATTGTTGCTATAATAATAAAGCGTGTTCGAATTTTTCTTATCAAAAAGTATTTGGCTTTCCGATAATATTTGGTTTGCAGAAATTGATTGATATTTTGCCAATTCGGTATTCATCAAATTAGCGTCCCCAAGTAATTCATACATCGCCAGGTTTGCCGCGCGGTTCATGACACTCATATCCTCAAATACAATGGCAGATTCGGTTTTGTTTTTTATTTTGGTAAGCTCTTTATCATCAATTTTTTGCGAACACATTTTCACCAATTCTTCTTCCACAGCTTTATCGGCAACAACCATATCAATTCCTTTGATCAGTTTTCCTTCCACAACCAATAACCCTGCATCTGTAGACCCGGTTTGATAACATTCGATATTGCTAAATAATTTTTTTTCTTTCACCAGCGCCTGGTGCAGGCGCGAAGATGCCCCGCCACCAAGCACTTCAGCGATCAGTTCGGCGACATAATATCTATCATCGGTTCGGGACGACATGTGATAACATTTGTACAATGCATCCAAAGGCACATCGGCATGTACTTCCAGCTTGCGCTCTTCATTTTGTTTGGGCTCCTGCGGAATATTGCGGATATATTTTTCACCAGATGGGATGTCACCAAACCATTTTTCCGTTAATGATCTCGCTTGTTCTGTTCTAATATTTCCGGCGACGACTACAATCGCATTTGCCGGACAATAATGTTTAAAGAAGAATTTTTTTACATCACTCAGCTGTGCATTTTCAATATGGCTTAATTCTTTTCCAATCGTCATCCATCTATAAGGATGAACTTTATAAGCAAGCTCACGCATTTTAAACCACACATCCCCGTAGGGCTTATTGATATAATGTTCTTTAAATTCTTCACTCACCACCTTGCGCTGCACTTCCAAACTTTTTTCACTAAACGCAAGCGATAACATGCGATCGCTTTCTAACCAAAAAGCCGTCTCAATATTTTCTGCAGGCAACTGCATATAATAATTGGTAAGGTCGTTGGTGGTGAACGCATTATTTTCTCCGCCGGCAACCTGCAAGGGTGTTTCAAAATCTTCAATATTTATGGAACCACCAAACATCAAATGTTCAAACAAATGCGCAAATCCGGTTCTGCCGGCATCTTCATCTCGGGCGCCAACATCATACAACACATTCAGGACGGCAACAGGCGTTGATACATCCTCATGTACAATAAGTCGCAAGCCATTTTGCAGTTGAAATTTCTCAAAATGTATCATATCTATTTTTTAAAAGAAATGCAAAATAAAAAAGAGTTAGCGAATTGGGCGCTAAAGAAATCAGAAAATGCTCCTTACTTTGATGGTCAGCTCCTGCAAACCAGTAGATCGGCGGACGATAATCGTTACTTTTTCTCCAGGGTTTTGAAGAAGATTTTTATAGGTCTGTATATTGTTACTAAAGCTATTGCCTACAGCAATAATGATATCGCCTTCTTTAAAGCCGGCTTTTTCTGCCGGTGAATTTTGCATGATGTCCATCACACGTATTGCTCCATCGACCCAATATATCCCAAGTCCGGTATAAGAGTAATCGAAGGGATCCTGGTAATGGGAATTGGGGAGAAGATGAATTTCCCTTCGTTCATAATTCAAAATAATATTAAATCTGCGTAACAGATCATTGCCGAATAATCCACCTAGGGAAGGATAAGAAGTGACATTATAGATATCATCAAAAATATATACGGGCACATTCTTAAACTTATAGGGGCCAAGCCTGAATTCTTTGACCGTTGATAACTGCATGGTGGTCTTGCCTCCCAGTCCTTCGGCCTGTGTTATTACAGGCGGCCTTTTTTTAGGTCCGAATAAAGAACTGTCCGAAACAAAATCGGATGACAATAACAAACATAATCCCGCACCCGTATCAAAATAAAACCTGGAGAATACATCCAGATTATCTCTCACATTAGCGCCCTGGACAGGCAGCCCGTTAAAGAAGGGGTGTAACAGGTAACCGCCTTTCGGATACTTAATCGTGCCATGGGAATACACAAATATTCGGGAACTATCGTAATCCAACTTTACAATGTATTTTGATAAAAAGCTATAACCGATGATGCCATCAATTTTTTCACCGTAAACACTCGTCAAAATATCATAATTGCTTACATGAAAGTTTAGACTGTCTGTCGACAAACCAGGTAAATGAAGGGTCTCATTATATACAAAACTCACTTTTCTTATACCGCCAATACCCCTGATCGTTCTTTCCGATTCCTTGGTGGGTATATGAAGTTGAATACAGGTAGCAGAATCCAGGGAAATACCGCCGCTTCCTGTATCAAAAATAAAAGTCAGTGTATCCGGATAATTGCCGATCCTGCCTCTGAGGGTAATAATGCCACCGGTCAATGGGCGAAAAGAAAAGGAGCTTAATAATTTTGCCGGCGGCGGAATAAACTCTTCCTGTGCAGTCAGGGGAAGGAAAGATGCAAGAAATGCAATGGAAAATATAGATCTTAAAAAAAGCGCTTGGACAGGCCGTATAGTGTTTTTCAAGCAATCCATCGGTTAGATTTTGGAGCAATCGTTGAAATAGTCAAGTTACTAAATATAGGACAAATATTCCCCCCTTTAGGCTGCCATATATCCAAAATATATTATTCCGTTTTGCATTTGTAAATTTGTGGTCCATAAAAAACAGTAAATGAACTTAGCAGATTTATATAGCAAGGCATTAAAAAAAGAATTCCTGACCATTGAAGAGGGTGAATCATTAATTAACGAAGCTCCGCTTACCGAGTTGATGTTTGTAGCTGATGAATTAAGAAAAATACAGGTGCCCCATGGAAAAGTCACCTGGCAGATAGATAGAAATGTCAATACCACCAATGTGTGTATCGCCAACTGCAAATTCTGTAATTTTTATCGGATACCCGGACATGCTGATGCCTACATTACAAACTTGGAGACCTACAAAAGAAAGATTGAAGAAACATTTCGCTGGGGGGGAGATCAGTTATTATTGCAGGGCGGACATCATCCTGAATTGGGGTTGAGCTTTTACACGTCATTATTTCGCCAGTTAAAGGAATTATATCCATCCCTAAAATTGCACACACTCGGGCCACCCGAAGTCGCGCATATTTGCAAGCTGGAAAAAATGAGCCATCATGAAGTTTTATTTGAGTTAAAGAAAGCAGGAATGGATTCATTACCCGGCGCTGGCGCAGAAATATTGGTTGATCGGGTGAGAAGATTAATAAGCAAAGGGAAATGCGGCGCACAAGAATGGCTTGATATCATGCGCGAAGCACATAAACTAAACATAACTACTTCTGCAACAATGATGTTTGGCCATGTAGAAACCATCAGGGAAAGGTTCGAACATTTGGTAAAACTCCGGGAAGTGCAATCACAAAAACCCGAAAACGCAAAAGGCTTTTTGGCTTTTATCCCCTGGACATTCCAGGATGTTGATACATTGCTTGCCAAGATTCGCGGCATACACAATCTTACAACGCCGGAAGAATATATACGCATGATCGCCATAAGCCGCATCATGCTTCCCAACATCAAAAACATACAGGCATCCTGGTTGACTGTGGGCAAACAAACCGCGCAATTGTGCTTACGGGCAGGCGCAAACGATTTTGGAAGTATTATGCTTGAAGAAAATGTGGTAAGCGCTGCCGGCGCCCCACACAGGTTCACCGCAAAAGGAATTCAGGAAGCCATTAAAGAAGCTGGCTTTGAGCCACAACTGCGAAATCAGCAATACGAATGGAGAAAGATGCCGGAAACCATGGAGGAACAGGTTATCAATTATTAGCAAACTCCGCCAATAAAGGTATTTACCTAAAAAAATAAGGGTAATCCAAAAATTAAAATCTCCTTTTTTCGTTATCCTTCAGAGTCAAACCCTCTGAAAAATAATGAAAAGCCCCTTTAGAAAGCTAATTCGGATTTCAGTTATTTTGTTTGCGCTGGTTTTATTATGCAATTTTTTCGGTTATTATCTCACACACACAAAATCTACCGAAAATCGGCAACTCAGCGAAGCAGAAAACATTTCCATTAGCCAACAAATGATCAGCCAGTCAATTGCAAAAAATGCCATTGTATTGCTGTCAAATGATGTAGATAAACGGCAGGCAAGAATTTACAAAGACACACTCGCCAAACAGGTTGCCATTTTTCAGGAACAACAAAATCAGTTACAAAAAGAAACAGAATTGACCGAGCTTCCCGTACCGCAGCCGGTCCTGCAAATCCGATTATTATTTTCTTCATCTCAGTCATATCATAAAAGCCTCGTTGCCGTTTCACAAGAATTAGTGCAATCTGACACAACATTGATAGACATCAATCGCCAGCTCTACATCAATGAGATTTTGTACAACGAACAAAAATATGTGCCCTTGATGAATGAGATAAACAAACAATATGGCATCATTTTAAATGAAAAAAGAAGCGACGCTTCTACAATAGAAATAGGTAAATTCATTTCGCTCGTTATCGCTATTATTTGCCTGGTAATACTGGTGCTGGAACCGGCTTTCAAAAAAGGAGAAAAAGATCATACCGATCTTCAAAAAGCAAAAAATGATTTGCTTCGCGAAAAAAAATACCTCACTTCCATTCTTCATTCACAGACCAATTATGTCATCCGGATAAATCGTGTTGGAAATTTCACTTATGCAAATCCTTCTTTTAAGAACACATTTCAACATACGGATGAAGAGATAAAGAACAGGTTTTTTTATGAAACCATTTTTCCAAAAGATATGGTCCGCTGCCAACAGGTAGCCGACGAATGCTGGAAGAACCCGGGGCGTGTTGCCAAACTGCTTATAAAAAAACCAATTGGCAATAGCCGACATTTTTTGTGGACCGAGTGGGAATTTCTTGCCCTCACGGATGATCTGGGAGAGGTCAAAGAAATTCAGGGAATAGGTTTGGATGTTACCGATAAAGTAATGGCCCAGGATGTAAAAGAAGAAGCTATCCACACTTTATCCTATGCGATGACCTATGCAAAAATGGGTTCATGGCGACTTGATTTTACCACTGAAGAAATCAAGCTAAGCAAGGAGTTTAAAGCATTGCTTGCCATTGAAGACAATAAGAGTTTATTCCTGCAGGATTTTGTAAACAAATATATCGTTCCCGAAGATATTGCTTTGGTCAAAAAAGAGTTTACCAATGCGCTGGAACACAAAAATGATAAGGACTATGAATATTCTTTTGCCTGCAGAATAATCACCAACCAGGGCTGGATGCGTTATATTTCTGTAAAAGGCAAAGCCATGAATCAAAACACGGGCTTTGGTATTGCACAGGATGTTACGGCACAAAAAGAATCAGAAAATGCATTGCTCAACAGCGAACAAAAATTCAGGTTACTGGCAGAAAATTCCGGCGATATTATTAGCGTGCATGCTGCAGACGGCACAATATGGTACATTTCCCCCTCAGTGACTTCTGTATTGGGTTATGATGTGGATGATGTCATCGGAAGATCAATTTTGCAGTACGTATTTCCCGGCGACCGCTATAAATTCTCACCCTCTGAAAATCAAATGGATTTTGCAGACAGCGAAAGCATCATCATCCGGTACAGGATTTTCACAAAAGAAGGTCCATACATTTGGCTCGAAACCATTGTCAAACCTACCATTGACAACAATAAAGTGATCAAGCTCATTTGCACTTCGCGCAACATTACAGAGCAGAAAAAAATTCATGAAAAGCTCAAGAAAAAAGATCAATTGCTGCAAGCGGTTGCAGAAGCCACGCATTGCCTTTTGATAAATAATGAATTGAACAGCGCCATTGATGAATCCATAGTTTTACTCGGAAGCAAAGCAGTTGTTGACCGGGTCTATTTATTCCAGAATTTTTTCGATGTTGAAAAACAGGAGTGGTGCGCCAACGAAATAAAGGAATGGAATCTCAACGAATCAAATAGCCGGATTGCCAATCCCGCACTAAAAAATATTCCATTCGGCAATATTCAAAAAATAATTGAGCCATTAAAAAATAATAATGCTTTCGTTTCATACAAACACACAGAAACGGATGAGCAGTTATTGAGCATTTTTGAAAGACAGCAGGTGGTGGCCTCCCTGGCAGTTCCCATTTTTCTGAAAGAGAAATTCTGGGGCTTTGTTGGTTTCGACGAATTGACCGAAGAACGCGAATGGGCAGAATCCGAGTTTTCTATTTTGCGATCATACGCCTCTGCCCTCGCCGGCGCCATTGAGCGAAAAGAAATCGAAAAAGAATTAATAAAAGCAAAAGAAATCGCTGAGTCTGCCAGTCACGCAAAAAGCGAATTCATGGCCAACATGAGTCATGAACTACGCACACCGATGAATGGGATCATCGGCTTTACCGATCTCGTATTGACGACAGAGTTACAAAAAACACAACGCGATTACCTGGGCAACGTAAAAAAATCTGCTCACGGGTTACTGGAAATAATAAATGACATTCTCGATTTCTCAAAAATTGAGGCGGGTAAATTATTTATTGAAAATACTTTATTCAAGCTCGATGAATTAGTGGAAGAAACCATTGACATCCTCACGGTTAAAGCCTATGAAAAGAAATTGGAAATGTTGTATCGGGTCGATCCGGGCATCCCTTCTCAATTCATTGGTGATCCGGTTCGCATCAGACAGATCATCGTCAATCTTTTGGGCAATGCAATCAAATTTACCCAGCAGGGAGAAATTTTTGTTTCCATCGAAAAAACAAGTGAAATATATTATAAGGGAGAAAATAAATTTTTGAATCTTTCTATTAATGTAAAAGATACGGGTATTGGCATTCCAAAACACAAACTGGAAAAAATATTTGAAAGCTTTACGCAGGCAGATAACTCTACCACACGCAAGTATGGCGGAACAGGACTTGGACTCACCATCTCAAAAAGTTTGGCAGAATTGATGGAAGGACATCTGCTGGTAGAAAGCACACCCGGTAACGGAAGCACCTTTATTTTAAGAATTCCACTGCAGGTTGCCAATGAACAACCCGAAATATCATTATCAACAAAACCTTCACTGAGAAAAGTATTGGTAATTGATGATAATATCAGCAATCGCTTTTTGATGCAGGAAATGCTCAATTACCTGCACATAGACTCTGAAGTTGCCTCGGGCGGCGTGGATGCGCTGAAAAGAATTGCGCATGCGGCAGAGATTCGTCAACCGTTCGACCTCATCATCACCGACCACCACATGCCGGAAATGGATGGAATTGAGCTTGCCAAACATATCACCAACAACGGTTACCTGGATAATCATCCCTTAATGCTGATGTTATCCTCGCTTGAAAAAAACATGTATCAAAATGAAGCTGACAAAGCCGGAATAAAAAAGTTTCTGTCCAAACCAGTAAAACTGCACGAACTGCATTCAACCTTATTGTCTTTGTTTGAAACCCAAATGCAAAGTGAAACATTGCATCCGTCGCTCCCCGTTATTGAAAAAATTTCGCAGGCAGCATCAATAATGGTCGTTGAAGATGATCCGATAAATATGCTATTGATTTCTGAAGTGCTTCGCAGAATGGGATTTGACGTAATACAAATGAATAACGGAAAAGAAGCGCTTGAAGCATTACCGCATTTTGAACCGGTATTGATTTTTATGGATGTAAATATGCCCGAGATCGATGGATATGCAACCACAAAACTAATGCGCGAGTTGCCGGAGCCGCACTGCAATATTCCAATCATTGCATTGACCGCTGACGCCATGAAAGGGGATAAGGAAAAATGTTTGGAAGCTGGAATGAACAGTTATATTTCTAAACCATTCAAGCTGGAAGAGATCGAGGCTGTTTTAAAAAGTTATATGTTGATGGTATAAATCCGAAGATTTTTTTGCGGTAAGCTCACTTGCTGCTGCCAACATTACCTTGTTCTTCATCTTTTCGATCCCGATCATAAACACTGAGTGAAATCTTCCATCCTGTTATTATGTATTGAAGAGAAAGATCTATCTTAACTTTTTTCATATCGCCGATCGATGGTAATAACTCAAAAAAAACAGTGGTAAATTTTTTCTCTTCTGATGGGTTTGCATATTGCCCGGTCAGGATATAGGGTTTTTCGCCGCCCACTTTCACAATGCTGTTTTTTATCTGGCTGAATATCTCCTTGAATTTATTTTTAGCCAGATCGAAATCATCACTCTCAAAAACAACGCAGCTCCAGCTATACACATCGTTCTTGGATGAGTTATAACGGGTAACAATACATGAACTTGAGCCTGGAATTTGAACAATGGAACGATATTCTGTTGTTTGTGGATTTTCCACCACCACTTCGCCTTTTATGTTCTTAAACTTATTGGGATAATCCTGAATTACTTTTTCGAGCGCTGCATTCGTTTTATTCGAAAACACTCCCTGCGCAATTGAAGTTGCACAAATGGCAAGAAAAGTTATGGTCAAAGAGGCGCTTCTCATAAAAGTTTGTATCAAAATAATACAAATTAAAGCAAAAGACAATAGCAAAAATACGCAGCTATCTTTTAATCCGTGCACATAATAATAAATGAAAAAAAACGTTGTCTTTACTAAATCCATTATCAATGCAAAAGAATAACATGTATTTTGATACGCACAAAACAAAAATCTACAGGGACATCTATCGTCCGTCTTCCAGTCTTTCCCGTCTTTTAAAAACGGTATTGTCAGTTATCTTGGTAGGACAATCGCCGGTTGGTAATCCTTCTTACCATCACTTAAAAAAATCCAGATAAGCGCCGAGATCGGTAAACGCATAAGCACTTACCTCTGAGACCATTAATGTATGTGCTGGAGCCGCATCGAAAGGTGCGGTTTTTTTGTGAGAAAATGAATTATAAAAGAAATTAAAAGTCCCCGCGCTTTCCGCCACCGCCGCCATCACCACGACGGAAATTATTGAACATGCCCGGCATTCTTCTTTGATTAGAGCCTGCAAAATTATTCAGGTTCCAGGTAAAAGTGAGCATGGCATAACGGCCAAGCACATTGGTTTGATTGACGCTATATCCCAGGGAGTTGGATTTGCTGATGTACGCATTCTTGTTGAAAACATCAAAGACGGTCAATCTGATCTCTCCATTTTTTTTCTTGAATAATTGCCTTGCAACACTTGGTGTTAATACCGGCGCACTGACATTGAAACCGGGAATATTTGTATTGAAGATCGAATAATCAAATTCCGCGGCAACTAACCAACCATTGTTCGTGTATGCAGTGAATTCGGAGGAGAAGACCTGTTTAAAATAATTTTGATTTTGAGCGGACTGAATGGAATTTGTTGCAATCGTATAAGACGGATTGTAACTGAAATTCATATCGAAGTTCTTCTTAATATTGGTGGTCCACGAAATAGTTTCTGACAAGGTAGTATTGCGAATATAATCATGTTGAAAACTGACCTCGAATGCTTTAAGAGAATCGCCCCTTACGCCGATCAGGTTCTGTGATTGTGTGTAATTGACGTTGGTAATGAAATTGAGGTTTGATTTTGGCTTCTTCAAAGCGATGCCATAATTGAAAAATCCTGAAAGACTATAAGTGCCGTTTAAGTTAATGTAGGTGGTTGAGTCGCCCCCTTTATTTGTGCGTATGCTGGAATTTTGAATGTCATTTACAGTGGTGCTGGCATTAAGGGTTGCAAAAATTGTCCGTTGCGAAGCTGCGTCAAAAGATGCATAAAGCATACGCAGGCTGTGTATGAACTGCGGTTTTAGATTGGGGTTACCGGTCGTAAAGTTTATGCTGTCGCTTGTAGTAGTAAGCGGCTGCAATTGCTGAGCCGATGGTTGCCCTGTTCTGCCCATATAATAGATCCGCAGTCGCTGCGTATTTGAAAAGCTATACTGAAAGGTTACCGTTGGAGTAAAGTTGGTGTAGTTGCGCGCAACAGTAATATCCTTCGTTGTGTTGATGCTTGTGTAATTGGTGAGCTGAATGCCGGAACCTATGGACAAATTGAATTTATTGGGATTTTGGATACGGTAGGTCAGGGTGAAATTACTGGACTGTGAATTGAATTTATAGGAATTGCTGAACAAACTGTCGAAGGAGGTAAATCCTTTTGTTGAATCAACAAAATCGTAGGTGTTCCCGATATTATTATTGTGCGTGTAATTATAGTTGTACCGAAATTCTACAATTTGATTTTTCCCCACCGGCTCCGTATAAGAAAGCGTTGGACTAATCGTAAAATTGTGAACTGAATCGTTATAATATTGATTCAATGTATCGATCCTGTTCAGGTTATAAAAATTATTGAGTGAATACTGGTATCCATTACCGTTATTTTGGTTCACCGACGTATTGATATCAAGTGAAATGGTGCGCCCCGGCGTATTGAACCTATGTCTGAATTGTAAATTGCTGTTGTTGATGCTAAAGCCGGTATTGTAACTTGAAGTGTGACCAGATGCAGTATTGACTGGTTGAAGATTGTTATCGTAGGACTCGGAACTCGATGAAGAATTCGGCTGCGTTGTTTGAAAACTTATATTGGGACGAAAGATCAGTGAATTATTGCTGTCGAATTTGTGTTCAATATTAAAGGTGAACCGATGAGTCTCTGTTCGCTGAATGGTATTGGTATGCCCTGCGCTATAATTTGATGAATCGCTTTTTATATATGTTTGTGCAGTATCGATATTATAGGTAGCGACATGCTGGCTGTTAAAAAAATAACTGCCATAGGCATCTGTGTTAGGCCCCCAGTTATCCCGATAATTGGCTCCGCCGGCCCACACGGTGGTGATACTGGGTTGTAACTGATTTGTTGCCCCGTTACCACCCCCGCCGCCACGTCTTCCGCCAGCATTGCCTAATACATCCTGAATGGTGAAGTTTTGCTTATTAATATCATTTGCCTGTGCGAGGACAGAGAGCTGTTGGTTGCCGTCAAAACGATGCATGTTAACGCTGCCATCATATGTTTCATCTGTGCCCCCGCCGGCGACCACTTTTCCGAAATAACCCTGCTGCGCATTTTTCTTGGTAACAATATTGATTGTTTTTACACGATTGCCATCGTCGACACCGGTGAATTTACTTTGATCACTCAGATCATCAAACACCTGGATCTTATCAATAATGTCGGGGGGTAAATTTCTTGTCGCCAATTTAGGGTCATCACTAAAAAATCTTTTCCCGTTAACCATCACGCGTTGTACGGTCTCCCCCTGAGCTGTGATATTACCACTTTTATCTACCTGCATGCCCGGCATTTTTTTCAGCAGGTCTTCTGCGACGGCATTTGGCTTTACGCTGAAAGAGCCTGCGCTAAATTCTACCGTATCTTTTTTTATCTGCACCGGTGAGCGTTCAATAACAACCGCTTTTAATGAATCATTTCTCCTGGTCATGTACAAGGTCCCAAAATCCACATCTCTCGTGTCTGCCGTAATGGAAAATCTTCTGGTAACCGGTTCGTATCCTTCAAAAGTTATTTGTAAACGATAATCTCCCTGAGGAATATTCTTAATAGAAAATTCTCCCTGTTTGTCTGAAACAACAAAAGCCGCTGAGTTGTTATCCGTACTATGCAAAACAGAAACAGACGCCTGCGACAAATTTTGCCTCCCGGATGCGGTATCCACAATCTTGCCTTTTGCCGTTCCGATAACTTGATCTTGCGCGGACGAGTCAATAACAAAGACCGTTACCAAAAGAAACAATAAAAAAATATTCTTTTTCATTGAATGGTTAATATTCACGCTACTAAAATAATTGGTGTTTAACAAAGGTTCAACCGCAGTTGTACTAAAGGCAAAAAAACATCGCCCTTAGGGTGAATGAGACAAGAACTTAGCTGAAAAGATACTCTACATCTTCTTTTGAAAGGCTCTTAACAAAACCATCATCATCGGCAATAAGGTCTTTAGCCAGTGTCCTCTTCCTTTCCTGGAGTTCGATGATCTTATCTTCGATGGTGTCTTTACAGATCATGCGGTACGCAAAAATATTTTTTGTCTGACCGATACGATGCGTCCGGTCAATAGCTTGTTGTTCCACTGCAGGGTTCCACCAGGGATCTACAATATACACGTAATCGGCTGCCGTTAAATTTAATCCAACTCCGCCGGCTTTAAGTGAAATAAGGAATACCCGGCAACTGTCGTCATTTTGAAAACTTTGAATGGCCCGTTCTCTTTCTGTTGCGGGAGTGCTACCGTCGAAATATTCAAATTTTACATCTAATTCTTTCAGTTTATTTTTTATTAGCGCCAGCATGCCGAGAAACTGCGAAAATATCAATGCTTTATGGTCGCCGATGTTTTCTGTTATCTCGCGCGTCAGTTCATCCAATTTTATGGAGTGATTGGGATATTTTTCATCCTCATTAAGAATCGCCGGAGAATCACATATCTGCCGCAATTTCATCAACCCCTGCAAAATGGTCAATTGCGATTTTTGAATTCCCTGCGATTCTATGGTGCCTAAGATCTTATCGCGATAATCATTCCGGTAAGCATCATAGATCTTTCTTTGCTCATCTTCCATTTCACAATATAAAATCGTTTCCGTCTTGTCCGGAAGATCTTTTGCAACCTGTTCTTTTGTTCTCCTCAGAATAAAGGGGAATAATAATTTCCGCAGGTGTTCCTTTCTGTCCTTTTCTCCAAATTTATCGATCGGCATGGCAAATTCCTGTCTGAAAAATTCAACACTGCCAAGCATCCCCGGGTTCAAAAAATTCATTTGCGCAAATATGTCGAACGTATTATTCTGAAGTGGAGTACCGCTCATGCATAACCGATGTTTTGTATTAAGCAGACATGCTGCGCGCGTTACTTTACTCGCCGGGTTTTTTATTGCCTGCGATTCATCGAGTACCGTATAATCAAAGGCAACTTCCATCAATAATTTTATGTCGCTGCGCAATGTACCGTAGGTAGTGATAATAATATTATGCTTCGAAAATTCTTCCTTATTATGCGATCGGTCGCCGCCATGATGAATAAGATAGGTAAGAGTGGGCGTGAATTTCTTTATTTCATTCTCCCAGTTGAACATCAATGTCGTGGGGCATACGACCAATGCATTCAATTTTTCATGATGATCTTTGTAATGCTGAAGAAAAGAAAGTGCCTGCACCGTTTTCCCCAAACCCATATCATCGGCAAGAATTCCACCCCAATTCACTTCGTGCAAATAATTCAACCAATGCAGACCATGCACCTGGTAAGGGCGCAGGATATGATCAAGGTTTGCCGGTGTCTCAATTTCTTTGATCCGGTTGAAAGATCGCAGTTGCTCATATTTTTCTTCGAGGCGGATGATCAGTTCTTCTTCATTGCGATTATCATACAATTCATCAATCACACTGACATGATATTTTGATAAGCGCAGCTGGTTGCTTTTCCCTTCCCCAATGCTGAATAATAAGGAATATTTCTTTATCCACTCTTCGGGTAACACACCTAAGGTACCGTCGTTGAGTGGCACAAACTGCTGGCGATTGGCCAGTGCTTTTTTTACATCGTTGATGGTCACTTTCTGATCGCCAAAAACAATATCAACGCGCGCGTCAAACCAATCGGTGTTTCCGCTAATGTGAATTTTGGTATGCGGTCTTGCCGTATTGAAACGGAAATTTTTTAATGCTTCATAACCATAGACCGGGACCTTCATTTCCTGCATCGCATCTACAAAAAGAAAAAACCAGTTGTTCTTCAGCACATCACTCCCTTTCAGGGCAAGATTTTGAGAATTTTCTGCACGAATAAATTGTGAGTGCAGCAGCTCCAGCTCTTTTATAAATGCAGTTTCCTTTTCCCTGTTGCGACGAACAATTATCACTTTATCATTATCGGGAATGATCACTTCATCTTTGCCGCCCGGTTTTGTTTCAAATCCTTTGTAAGAAAATAACGGCTGAAAAACAAGATAGTCTCCTTTTTCCTGCAGCAATAATCTTTTTTCGGGTTCTCCCTCTTTTATTTCTGCTATCAATCCATTATCAAACTCCACATTATACTCCTTGATAAGGGGAAGAATAAAACTCACCAATTGTTGCGGCCAATCTGCTTTGTCAATCATCAGCCGCCCCTTGGAGGCAAATTTTTCTATGATACTGATGTCATCCGGCTTTTGCCAGATATAAAAATTGTTATAATAAAAGAATAGCAACGAAGTATTGCATTCGTTGGCTGCAATATCGACCGGCTGCCCGTTTATTTTTGTGTAGCATGCAACTTCAACATTATTTTTTTGCATGCTGATCTTAAAATAGGGTTTTATTGAATCGCTGGAAATGCCGATCTGCCGGAGGTTTGAAGTAATAAATGGCTTATGGTTATTGAGATAAAATACAAATGGATTGGCGTTGGTTTCAGTAAATAGTTTCTGTAGCTTGGGATGAAGATATTCAACGATCAGCGATTTTGTTTCCTCCGGTAGTTCATCATCATGCTGTTGAATGATATTTTCCCAGATGCCGCTGAATGGCGAATTACGATTCAAATACCTGTTTATTTCCGACTCCTGGATCTTGCGCAGGAACGGCACGAGTTGTTTTTCTGTTTCATTAAAAGAACCAACATCAACAAATTTGCTGATGTCTACCTTTTCAACATTCCCAACGAAAGCACTCTGATCCTCATTTGTTTCTCCGGCGATCAGATCCAGTATAAATCCGGGATAGCTATTATGATTGAAATTAAAAACAACACCCAGCCTCTTTGCCGAACCGATAATTACCTCTTCTTCAGGCAATGAAACATCGGTTTGCAGGTCGACGGAAACAGGTTTTTGTTTTTCGGTATTAATTGGGGCAAGACGCATGATGGATGAGTCCAGCACACGCAAAAAAGGTTTTCCCTCCTTATACGTGAATTCAAATTTCCCTTTCAGGTTATCATTCAATGAATAACCATAAGCCTCGAGCAATTTATTTTTTTCTTTATCCCAGTTGCGAATGATATCGAAATAATGTGCCCCGTGGCTATTCAACAACTGCAAAAAAACGATCACTTTCGGCAAGCATAAGGGGTAATCTTTATCTTCATAGTCGCAGCTTGTATCAAAATTTCTTTCCTCATTTTTTCTTATCGCCACGTGATAGGATTTTCCGTCAATATCAACCGTAGCCTTTACGATTTCATCTTTTGCAGAATCAATATTTGCACGCTGCGTCCTCAAATATTTTTCAGCCTCAATAATTGTTTCCGGAGAGCAAAGCAATCGTAATGTTTTCAGATCAATGAATTTCATCCGCACAATGGTATGCTCCTGATCGTAAACAATATCTTCCGATTTCAACATATTCCTGTCAAGCAATTCCTGTAACTGGATAAGGGCGGCAGCTTCATGCCGGCAAATATCTCCAAGATTATAGGGGCAGCTGCATCGTACAGAAATGGTCTTTGCATCCCTGAATTTCTGAACGTAAACTTTATAATAAGTTGAGTAGCTATCGTCCTTAACCCGGAAAGTAACCGATGAAAACAATTCATCGTAATTGATCAGTTCAACATAATTGATGGCATGAATTTTTTTTCCGCGACGAATTACCTCGTCCGTTCCATTTGTATACACATATTTAATTAGGTGCGGTAAGGCCATTTTATGATTTTATGAGTTTGCCCGGTAACACTTTGTCATGAAAAAATTATTGTCTTGGCTCTGAAAAGGACAATCTGCAAAAGTAACGGAAAAAAAGTTGCGCAGAAAAGTTTTCGCAAAGTATTAATCGGATAATAACATAAAAATGAAAATAAATATTAATTCGCCAAGCTATTTTGGAATGGTTGTTGTCATCCATACTTTTGTGTGCATTAATCACCGAATCTTTATGACCTTCCGAGCATCGTTTGCCTTTATCATCTTAACTGGACTTATTCAAACATCATCGGCACAAAAATTAAAAAAAGCCGATAAGATCATTCTTGCCAATTTAGAAACGCATATTCATTATCTCGCCGATGATAAATTGGAAGGAAGAAGAACAGGAATGCCCGGCGAAAAATTGGCCAGCGATTATATCATCACAGAATTTGTAAAAGCCGGATTACAACCAGATGCGCAAAACAACAATTGGCTTCAGCCATTTGATGTATATGATGGAAAGCAGGTTGATTCAGCAACATTTTTTTCGATAAACGGAACTAAACTGAAATTAAACGAAGATTATTTTCCCCTGGCCTATAGTGCCATGACTACAGTTGAGGGTTCGCCCGCCATTGCCTTACAGGAAAACGGGGTGCCCTGGTTCATTGATTTAAAAGAATTATTAGAAGAAAATCAAAACAATCCTCATTTTGATCTGGAAACGGTGATCCATGAGAAGATAAATGATTGTGCAAAAAAAGGAGCTACCGCAATTATCCTTTATAATACTTCCGCAATAGAAGATAATATTTCATTCAATGCAAAAGATAAATCAGCTACGGCGGCCATCCCGGTTCTGTATGTGAGTAAAGAAGCAAAGAAAAAATTTTTGAAAGACGAATCTGCCTCATTGGATTTAAAGATCCATGTGAGTGTGAGCGAAAAAAAACGGATAGGCCACAACGTTATAGGGTTAATTGACAATGGCGCAAGCAACACCGTGATCATCGGAGCACATTATGATCACCTGGGTTATGGTGAAGACGGGAATTCAATGTACCGGGGAAAAGAAAAACTTATTCATCACGGCGCAGATGATAATGCAAGCGGTACCGCTGCATTAATTGAACTGGCAAAATTGCTCAAACAATCAAAGCTCAAGAACAACAATTATCTTTTCATTGCCTTCTCCGGAGAAGAGTTGGGATTATTCGGCTCAAAATATTTTACAGAACATCCAACCTTTGATCTGTCTAAAACAAATTATATGATCAATATGGATATGGTTGGAAGATTGAACGACAGTTCGCGGACGCTCACCATCGGTGGCTACGGCACTTCACCGGAATGGGGGGAATTATTCACGGACAATCATGACAAAAAATATTTCACGCTGAAATATGATTCCAGCGGAACCGGACCAAGTGATTACACTTCCTTTTACAGAAAAGATGTTCCGGTTTTGTTTTTCTTTACCGGTTTGCATAAAGATTACCATCGCCCCACAGACGAGGCAGATAAAATAAATTATATCGGGGAGTTACAGGTTGTGAAATATATTTTCGCATTAATGGAAACACTAAACACCAAAGGCAAACTGGCATTTACCAAAACACGGGAAACACAAACCACGACATCTGCGAGGTTTTCAGTGACATTGGGGATAATGCCCGACTATACCTTTAGCGGAACAGGCGTACGAATCGATGGAGTAAGTGATGGAAGACCCGCACAAAAAGCAGGATTACAGACCGGTGACATTATTTTACGCTTGGGAGACTACCCGATTTCTTCCCTTGAAAATTACATGCAGGCCTTGTCGAAATTTAAAAAAGGCGATGCCACCAAAGTAAAATATAAACGTGGCAGCGACGAAGCGGAAGTCGATGTTCGGTTTTAAAGCATAACTTTATTCTGCAAAAAATCATCATGAAATTAAAACTCAATGTTGACGACCTTTCTGAAGATTTTTTTGAAGACGCCCGTCTCCTGGGCATTGTAGCACCCATAAAAAATTATCAGTTCTGCTGGCAACTCAACCGCTTGTTTCAATTTAATTTCCGCATCAATAATGATATTGAGATTCAACTCACCAAAAAACAACGTAAATATTTTTTTGGCGTGTATGAATACCAGGAGCCGACAAGTTCACTTGTTCATTACTTGTACAACAATCAATTTGAAGGCGAATATTTATTGCCGGAATTCAGGCACCTGGATTTTTTATGGTTGCTGAAAGGAGATGTTGTCAATGATGAATCCCTGCATGAATTAATGAATTTGATCAAGACCATTAATTCGGTGCAATTGGTCACTGAACTTACCAATGAAAAAATTAAACACAAAACACATCTTGTTTTTTAAAAAAGAAATTTATGTGGAAAGAAGAAAACAATTCCCTGTACAGGAAGTTCGAGTTCAAAGATTTTTCGGAGGCCTTTGCTTTTATGGCAAGAGTAGCCCTTGAAGCCGAAAAGATGGATCATCATCCATTATGGACAAATGTCTACAACCGGGTAGAGATCTGGCTATCCACGCACAGCGCCGGAGATATCGTAACTGAAAAAGATAAAAAATTGGCAGAAAAGATTGACAGCTTTGTCAAAGGTTCATAGCTCAGGGATCATGGAAAGGTTCGCATGATTAACGATGATCTTCAGTTAGCTATTCATGCTTGCTAAAAACTCTTCATTGCTTTTTGTTCCCCGCATACGTTTTAATAATTCATTCATCGCCTCTTCGGTATTCATATCGGTGAGATAAACGCGCAGTAAATTCATTCTTTGCAAAACATCTCTTTCCAATAAAAGATCATCTCTGCGTGTAGACGAGGCCGTTAGGTCAATAGCAGGGAATATGCGTTTGTTCGAAAGGCGGCGATCCAATTGCAATTCCATATTGCCGGTTCCTTTGAATTCTTCAAAAATCACTTCATCCATTTTACTTCCGGTATCTATTAATGCAGTTGCCAGGATAGTTAAAGATCCGCCATGTTCAATTTTTCTTGCCGCACCAAAAAACTGTTTCGGCTTTTGCATGGCATTTGCTTCAACACCTCCGCTCAACACCTTACCAGATGCAGGCGCAACCGTATTGTGGGCGCGCGCCAATCTTGTAATTGAATCCAATAAGATCACTACATCATGTCCGCACTCGACCAATCTTTTCGCTTTTTGCAAAGCAACTGTTGATACTTTAACATGCTTTTCAGCCGGCTCATCAAAAGTCGATGCGATCACTTCTGCCCTGACGCTGCGTTCCATATCCGTAACTTCTTCCGGACGTTCGTCAACCAACACGATCATTAAATAACATTCGGGATGGTTGGCTGCAATGGCATTGGCCACTGCTTTGAGCAGCATGGTCTTGCCCGTTTTTGGTTGCGCTACGATTAATCCGCGCTGACCTTTCCCAATGGGCGTGAAAAGATCCATTATTCTTGTTGAATAATCTGAGGGACTTACAAAAAGATTGAGCTTTTCATAAGGAAATAAAGGGGTCAGGTAATCAAATGGCACCCGGTCTCTGACTTCTTCGGGGCTTTTATTATTAATAGATTCGACTTTTAATAATGCAAAATATTTTTCGCCTTCTTTTGGCGGCCGTACAGAACCATAAACCGTGTCGCCGGTCTTCAACCCAAACAATTTTATCTGGGAAGGAGATACATAAATATCATCAGGTGAAGACAAATAATTATAATCGCTGCTGCGTAAAAAACCATAGCCATCAGGCATCATTTCCAATACGCCTTCCCCCTGTATTATACCGTCGAATTCAATATTAAAATTATCGTTGCGGCGATGCGGGTAAACCTTGTTTGCCTGCGAATCGCCATTGGAAGCACCAGCATCCTGGTTTTGTTCTGCTTCGGCTTGTTGTTGCTCTTTATCTTCTTCTGATTCTGAAACTTCATTTTCTCCGTTTTCTTCCGGAAAGGATAAACTACTGAGCTGCGGGGTCTCTTCCTCTTCTTCTCTTCTTTTTGGCTTCTTAATATTAAGTCTGTCGTCTTTTTTGCGGATATCTTTTTTAGGTTCGGGTTTCTTGTGTTCCGTATCGCCGCTTTCAACAATTGCTTCTTCGTTATTATTAGCAGTGGCTGTTTTGATAATGCGTTTGCGTTTTGATTTTCCGTCAGCAGCATCATCTTTTGTTTCGCTGGCTACAACGGCTTGTTTGTCGAGGATTTTGTAAACAAGATCTTTTTTGTCTAGTTTTTTGGCTCCTGAAATTTTTAATTGTTCTGCTATATCAAGCAGTTCTGGAACGAGCATGTCGTTCAATTGAATAATGTCGTACATAAAAAACTTGTAGGTTGAACACTAATAAACAGTTGGGCTGTTTTTGTTGAAAAAGGTTTTTGAAATGAATTTTGATTATGATGATCGGACTACTAAAACTGATGACTGTGAGCTTTGGATAAGGACAATCAGCTTATTTCCGGTACAATGTTAACATAAAAACGTAAAACTTAAAAAAATATTTTATTACCATGCCCTTGAAAACATGGGCCGCAGCGGCAAAAAGCCGGAAAATACGCTTATTAAAATGGGGCATTGAGCTTCCAATATGCTGTTTATCTTTGCGCCACACTAAAACATTCCTATTTCTTAAATACAAAAAAGATTATGTTCAATAAAAGAATAAAGATCAAAGAATTACTTGCAGCAGAACCGAAAAGCCAGGAGGCGACTGTAATGGGTTGGGTAAGGACTTTTCGCAATAATCAATTCATCGCGCTCAATGATGGTTCAACCAATGAAAATTTACAGCTAGTGCTTGAATTGGGCAGGTATGATGATGATCTTTTAAAGCGCATCACCACCAGTGCTTCATTAAAAGTCACCGGAATTGTTGTGCCTTCATTGGGAAAAGGACAAAAAATAGAACTGAAGGCATCCACCATTGAAATTTTGGGTGATAGTGATGCAGAAAAATATCCGCTGCAACCCAAAAAACACAGTCTGGAATTTTTGAGAGAAATCGCTCATCTGCGATTTCGAACCAACACATTCGGCGCTGTTTTTCGCGTTCGTCACGCACTTGCATTTGCTGTTCATAAATTTTTTAACGACAAAGGTTTTGTGTACATGCATACGCCGGTAATCACCGCATCAGACGCAGAAGGCGCTGGCGAAATGTTTAAAGTGACCACATTACCATTTGAAAACACGCCCCGCAATGAGGATGGCATAGTAAATTTTAAAGAAGATTTTTTTGGCCGCGCCACAAACCTAACGGTGAGCGGGCAGTTAGAAGGAGAGCTTGCAGCAACAGCATTCAGCGACATTTATACTTTCGGTCCTACTTTCCGTGCGGAAAATTCAAATACACCCAGGCACCTTGCAGAGTTTTGGATGATCGAACCGGAAATGGCTTTTTATGACCTGGAAGATAATATGAATCTCGCAGAGGAATTCATCAAATACATTGTTCAATATGCGCTGGAAAATAATAAAGAGGATATTGAATTTTTATCACAACGCTTGGCCGACGAAGAAAAACAATTGCCGCAGGACAAACGCAGCGAATGGGGACTGATGGAAAAATTGCAGTTTGTGTTAACGAATGCATTTGAAAGAATTACCTACACAGAAGCCATTGAAATTTTGTTGCAGAGCAATCATTATAAAAAGAAAAAATTTCAGTACGATGTGAGATGGGGAATTGATATGCAAAGTGAACACGAACGTTATTTGGTAGAAAAGCATTTTAAGAAGCCAGTCATTGTAACGGGTTATCCAAAAGACATTAAAGCGTTTTATATGCGCCAGAATGATGATGGAAAAACCGTAGCGGCAATGGATATTTTAGCGCCCGGAATCGGAGAAATTGTTGGAGGCTCGCAAAGAGAAGAGCGTCTAGATAAACTTGAACAACGAATGAAAGAAATGAATATCCCCATCAAGGAGATGTGGTGGTATTTAGATACGCGCAGGTTTGGAACGGTGCCACATGCAGGGTTTGGATTGGGTTTTGAAAGAATGGTCCAGTTTGTAACCGGCATGAGCAATATTCGGGATGTAATTGCATTTCCGCGAACGCCAAAGAATGCTGAGTTTTGATATGATTTGTGGAATCTGTCATGGAGCGCATCTAAATCACAAACGATCCCGATGGCAGAAATAAATATTCCGCAGCAAAAGTCAAATATAGGGGCGAGGAGAAGCAAAAAATTATCCACAAGAGTGGAGACTATATACGTGTTAGACCACGACCAGTAAAAAATTATAAAATATTAAAATTCTTTAAAAGAAACCAGATACTGAATATAGTAATCGCTATTCCAAAAACTCTCCATAATAGCATAGTAGATTTATCGTATGATTGGTCCGCGGGCAAAGGGATGAGCGGGCTATCTGATCGTCTTCGAACAAACCTGTTACTTAGTATAAGCGTCGGTTTAATTATTATAGAAATACCCATAATTAATAAAAAAATTAATCTTACTAATTGCATAAACTTTTTTTGCTTCTATATTCTCTTATTAGGGATTAGGATTATCCTTTACAGATGCTTTCATTATACTAATATAATAAAAATGCAGCGTGGAGCAGCCTTAAAGAAAATCTTTTACATCAACATCGAGAAATTTTGCAATAGCTATTAAGGTTAGAATTCTTGCGTTCCGGTAGCCTTTTCGAAATAAGACAATTCAGCATAATTCATTTTGAGCGTTTTGCTCATATTTCGTAAAGTGATTTTTTGAGATTTCTTATGCCGAAAAAAAAATTCTTGGCGAAAGAAAGTTAACAGCCTGATCACCATGACTTTTATTTCTTGACTTCATCAAGCGCCTGTTTTCTTGTAATCTCGGTCAACTTTTTTTCCAGAGCGCGTATCTTTGAATATAATAACAGTAATGCATAACCGAACCCGATAATGGCCAAATAGAATAACAGATCGGCGCCACGGCCAACACCAAGCCTGTGTGCAATTTTATTGGTTAATTCGGGAAAGATCACAAATACAATTCCGGATAAAAGTATCAAGGCAATAAGCAGCTTGTCCGCCGCGGCGCTTCTAAACCAACGGAAATAGGAAATAAGCGTTGCCAGTAATCCCACTAGAAGTATTATCTGTATGAGTTTCATGAATCAATTTTTTTAGCGATGAGATGAAAAAGGATATTAATCGAATTCATTATTCCCTGCCCTTTCTTCTTTGAATAATCCGTGTAGGTAATCGTTACCGGAATTTCTTTGAATCGTAAATTATTTTTCTTAGTGAGATACAATATTTCAGAAGCGTGAGCCATTTTGTTCTCTGAAATGATAATTTCATTCATTGCTTTTTTATTCAGCGCCCGCAATCCGTTGTGCGCATCGCTTAGCAAAATTCCGGTGTATATCCAATTCATATAGCGGGCGAGCTGCAAAATAATTTTTCGGACAAAAGGTATATTTTGTTTTGATTTTTTTTTTAAGAACCGGGACCCAAAGACAATATCACATTCATCCTTAATAATCGGTTCAATTAATTTACGAATGTCAGCAGCCTTATGTTGCCCATCGCCATCAAAATGAACAATAATCTCGGCATTTGATTTTTTTGCAAATTCCATCCCGGTTTGCAGGGACGCCCCCTGACCAAGATTAACAGCATGCTTGAGCAAAGTCAAAGAATGATTTTTTACTACCTTATCGATTTCATCCGTTGATCCGTCATCAACCATAATAATATTGTAATCATATTGAAGCAGATCTTTGAGCGTTTGTTCAATGACAGGCGCTTCATTATAAACCGGAACAATTACAAATATGGGTGATGAGGTCATTCTGCTTAAATTCACGCCAAATAATGACTGAAAATGTATTCTGTCAAAAATTTTTAATTTTACCGGCTAAAATTAAGAACAAAATCTTTCCTTAATCATAAACCTTTTACCATGGGCATTCCTGTTGTTGATCTCGCAGATTTTTTATCGGGCGATGAAAAAAGAAAAAGATCATTCGTGCAGCAAATCGGTAAAGCCTATGAAGATGTTGGTTTTGTTGCCGTAAAAAATCACGGAATTTCCGATAAGCTCATCGCCGACCTGTATCAATATGTGCAGCAATTTTTTTCTTTGCCCATTGATAAAAAAAAGAACTATGAAAAAGCAGAACTTGCCGGACAAAGAGGCTACACTTCTTTTGGCAAAGAACATGCAAAAGGAAGTGATGCGCCCGATCTAAAGGAATTTTTTCAATTTGGACAAACTGTTGAAGATAATGATCCCATAAAATCAGAATATCAGGATAATGTGACCGTGAATGAAGTGCCGCCATTCACTCCCACTTTTTTCAGCGCATATCGTGCATTTGAAAAGTCAGGAACGGCTTTACTACAGGCAATCGCCTTGTATCTTGATCTTGATGAAAATTATTTTGATGGATTTGTGCATAATGGAAATTCTATTTTACGCGCCATTCATTACCCGCCAATAACCCAGGAGCCGAAATCTGCGATCCGCGCAGAACAACATGAAGACATCAACCTGATTACACTATTGGTTGGTGCTTCGGCAGATGGGTTACAAATTCTAACAAAACAAAACGAATGGGTAGGCGTAACTTCTTTGCCTGAGCAAATTGTGGTGAATGTTGGCGATATGTTGCAAAGATTGACCAACAATAAACTGAAATCAACAACGCATCGCGTGGTTAACCCGCCAAGAGAAAAATGGCATACCTCCCGATTTTCAATCCCTTTCTTTCTTCACCCAAAAAGTAAAATGAGTCTAGCCTGTTTGCAAAGCTGTATCGATAAAGATCATCCAAAAGCATATGACGATGCTAGCGCCGGAGAATATTTAGAGGAGAGGTTAAGAGAAATAGGATTGAAGAAATAAATCCCCGTTTTTGCTTTATTCTGCATTTTTGTCTGCCTTTCATACCGTCATTTTGCCGTTCGGTGAAAATGCGATTTTTTTAAAAATTTTCTTTTTTTAAACGAAAGCCTTGCCCATATTGAATTTCATTCAAAACTCATTAGCCGTTTATGAGAATTACCTACTTTAAAATACTACTTTGTATTGCATAGTATTAAATTTTCCCTTAGCTTTGTTCTTGAAAGCTCATTATATAATTGCCAAGCCTATATACCTCTTCTCTTGAACGCCGATGGCAGTAAGGACGAGAGGTATAAGGCAAGGCTAAAAACAAGAAGACAATATGAATATTGAAAACACACAAAGCCAGATGCGAAAAGGGATATTGGAGTTTTGCATTTTGTCGATAATACGGCGAGGCGAAGCCTACCCTTCAGACATTGTGGAAGAAATGAAAGCGGCTAACCTAAACATCCTGGAAGGAACATTATATCCGCTGCTAACGAGATTGAAAAATGCAGATATGCTAACATACCGGTGGGTCGAAAGTAATTCCGGTCCCCCGCGCAAATATTTCTCCTTGACCGATAAGGGAGATGCGTTTTATAAAGAACTTGAAGCGACATGGAATGAATTAGCAAATGCAGTAAACGCACTCGCCAAAAAAACCACCGGATTAGGAGAAATGCATAACCAAAACCAATAAACTTCAACCTTTCAAATACATAATAATGAAAAAGATCATCAACATAAACTTTCATAGCAGGGTAATCCCCATCGAGGAATCTGCTTATGATATTCTCAAACAGTATATAGAAAGCCTGCGAACATATTTTGCTAATGAAGAGGGCCGGGATGAAATCATCAGCGACATCGAAAATCGTTTTGCAGAATTATTTTCTGATCGCCTGAAAAAGGGCGAAACCTGCATTACCGATGAAGATGTGAATGCAACAATTTCAAGCATGGGACGGCCCGAAGATTTTGAACAGGAAGATATAAGCCAGGGAACCACTACAAACAATAAAACAAGCAGTAATCAGCAAAGCACTACTCAACAGCAGTCCCAACAACAGTATCAATATGATGGAACAAGAAGATTATATCGTTCAGAAAACGACAGATTACTGGGAGGTGTTTGCGCTGGCTTGGCAAATTACTTAAAACTTGATCCTGCAATTGTGAGGATTATTTTCGCACTGATCACCTTCGGCGGATTCGGACTCGGCTTTTTATTATATATTATTTTATGGATCGTTGTGCCGTCAAGGTCCCTTGCAACCAATATCAGGAAACGTTTGTACAGAAATCCCGATGACCGGGTGATCGGTGGTGTTGCCAGCGGGCTGGCGGCTTATTTCCATTGGGATGTTTGGATACCCCGATTGATTTTTGCATTGCCCTTAATTCTGGGCATTATTACATCGATTTTTAGAAATGCCTGGTTCGATTTTGATCCGGCTCCGGTATTTTTTACCGGTGGTTTCGGCGGGACACTATTCATCACTTATATTATTTTATGGATCGTTCTGCCTGAGGCATCAACTGCTTCAGAAAAATTAGAAATGCGCGGTGAAAAAGTAGACATCGAATCCATTAAGAATACGATCAAAAGCGATATGGAAGGTTTTAAAGGCCGCGCAAAAGAAATGGGGGAAGACATCAAGCAACGCGCTGAGCAATTCGCAAGTGATATAAAAAGATCTTCTCAAAATTTTGGCGCTGAAGCCGGACCTATAGCCAGAAAGACGGGAACCGGAATTGGTCATGCAATCGGTGTTCTGTTCAAAGCTTTCTTTTTGTTCATTGCTGGCGTGATCGCCTTCGCACTGATCATGGTCTTGATTGGTCTGTTATTCAGTGGCGTTGGGGTGTTCCCCTTTAAGAATTATTTATTGACCGGCTTCTGGCAGAACTTCTTTGCCTGGTCGAGTTTGTGTTTATTTCTTGGCATTCCCATTCTTGCTTTATTGACATGGTTAATTCGACGCATCATGGGAGTTCGTTCACGCAATCATTACCTGGGTTATGTTTTCGGAACGCTATGGGTTATCGGTTTGGTGTCCTTCATTATCTTGATCGCCTCGATTGGCAATGATTTCAGAAGCAAAGCAACGGTGCGGGAAGAAATTCCATTGATAAAACCGACCAACGGAAAAATGATAATAAAAGTGGCTGAAGAAAAAGTAAAATATTACGGAAGCGACTGGCTCGGATTCAACGATGATTGGGATTGGCCATTTTTTAGCCTGAATGAAGACAGTTTAATGTTAAATACAGTGCGCATTGAATTGGTAAAAAGTCATGATTCTGCCTTTCATAATTATTTAGTGAAAATCGGAAGAGGGCATAATCCTGCCATGGCTGAACAAATTGCTTCCAAAATAATGTTCACCGCCACCCAACACGATAGTATCATATTATTACCAAAAGGATTTGCCATTTCGCAGCAGGAAAAATTCCGGAACCAGCAAGTGCTTGTTGTTGTTGAGATCCCGGTAGGTAAAAAGGTTGAGGTCGACAAAAGCGTGAATTTTTATCGCTGGTTCAATATTAATATGAATCATCGCCGGGGATGGAATATTGACTGGAACGATGAATGGGATAATTCTTACAACTGGGATGATAATGTAGAATATATAATGACAAATGATGGTTTGGAAAGAACCCACAAAATAAAAGATGCGGATAATGATGATGATAATTCAGGCGAAAACTCAGAAAAAAAAGAAACTTATCATTACAAAAAAAATAACGACTCTTCGCCGTCACAAAAAGCCAAGGACTCGATAAAACCAAAAACGCAAAAAACACAATCAGAAAAAAATCAGCCTAAAAACGAAGCGCCACAAACCGTTCCAGTAAAACAGGCCAAATTATCAAGCAACGCCGAAGCAGAGCAAGCGTTTTCACCCGTTACTACGCTTGCAGAAATAATTTAAAGATGCTGCTCGCTTATTATTAGCAGCAGTTGGTTGAAGTTGGAACAAAAGGGCTACCATTTTGGTGGCTCTTTTTATTTATTGGCAGCCTGACTCTCATTTTTTATTTTCGCAATTCACAATCACTCATTCATGAAACAAACTCCGTTCACAAAAAATCATATTGCTCTTGGCGCAAAAATGGCCGAATTCGCAGGATACAATATGCCGATCAGCTACAGCAGCATCAACGATGAACATTTCACCGTTCGCAATAATGCAGGTGTTTTCGATGTAAGCCATATGGGTGAATTCATTTTGAAAGGGGAAAATGCACTTGCTCTTATTCAACGCGTTACCACAAATGATGCATCAAAACTCTCAAACGGAAAGGCACAGTATAGTTGTCTCACCAACAATGATGGCGGCATTGTGGATGATTTGATCGTCTATTGCATTGAAGAAAATAAGGTATACATGCTTGTTGTCAATGCCGCCAACATTGAAAAAGACTGGCACTGGATAACAAAGCATAACACCGAAAAAGTGGAGATGCATAATATCTCGGATAAAACCTGTTTGCTTGCCATTCAGGGACCAAACGCCACAAAAATTTTGCAGCCACTAACGGATACGGATATCCTGAATTTAAAATATTACACTTTTGTAAAAGGAAAATTTGCGGGAGTTGATAATGTATTAATAAGCGCAACAGGCTACACCGGGGCAGGCGGTGTTGAAATTTATTTTGAGGACAAAGACAATAATGCCGATATAATTTGGAATAAGATCTTTGAAGCCGGCGCATCCCAGGGAATTAAACCCATCGGGCTTGCCGCAAGAGACACCCTTCGTCTTGAAATGGGTTATTGCCTGTATGGTAATGATATTGACGATACCACCTCGCCGCTCGAAGCCGGATTAGGCTGGATAACAAAATTCACCAAAGATTTTACTGCCAAAGAAATTATTGAGGCTCAAAAAAAAGACGGCATTGAAAGAAAACTGGTTGGTTTTGAAATGCAGGAAAAAGGAATTCCGCGCCATGATTATGAAATCAAGGATTTTTCCGGGATGACCATTGGAAAAGTGACTTCAGGAACACAATCCCCCAGTCTTGGAAAAGCCGTCGGTCTGGGATATGTGCGCACGGCTTTTTCAAACATTGATACCAATATCTATATCAAAATAAGAGATAAGTTATTGTCAGCTAAAGTGGTAAAACTTCCCTTTAGTTAAATCAGTCATTGCATTAAAGAATGGAAGGATTTTTGCTGTATTCAATAGCATAAATATCCCTATGCCAACCATTCATCTCACCACTTTTGTTTCGGCGCCGGCAGAAAGAGTTTTCAACCTGAGTAGAAGTATTGAATTGCATAAAAAATCAATGTCACATACCAATGAACAAGTGGTTGCCGGAACAACTTCAGGATTAATAGAATTACATGAAACGGTTACCTGGAAGGCAAAACACCTTTTCAAAAACAGGATATTAAAATCAAAAATCACGGAAATGAAAAAACCATTTTCATTTACAGATGAAATGGTCAATGGCGATTTTAAAAGCATGAAACATGAACATCACTTCAAACAAATTGAGAACGGTACATTAATGATCGATGTTTTATATTTTGAGTCCCCTTACGGAAACTTTGGAAAATTATCGAATAAGATTTTTCTGGTTGACTACATGAAAAAATTGCTGGAGCATCGCAATGGAGTGATAAAGCAATACGCAGAATCTGAAAAATGGAAATTCATATTAAGTACTTAGCCTCCGCGCTCTTTTAAACATTTTCTTATCCGTTAATATCCTCGCTAATTAATCACTATCCTTTACATTTGCGGTTCTTATGGCAGAACCCAGACCTTCATTATACACCTCTTTGTCACCGGCACTCTTGCATTTGTATGATCTCAACAATACCGTTGTGGTTATTATTGATGTATTGCGGGCCACTTCTACCATTGCAACGGCATTGTACAATGGCGCAAAATGTGTTATTCCCGTGGACAGTGTTTCCAAATGCATTGAATTGGGAAAGCAAATTGACGGCATTACAGCAGGTGAACGCGATGGAAAAATTGCAGAAGGGTTAAAATACGGGAACTCTCCGTTTGAATATCCAAAAGAATTTATCAACGGCAAAACTTTAGTGCTCACCACCACCAATGGCACGAGACTTTTACACATGGCGCTGGAACGCGGCGCCAGCCAGATCGTTACCGGCTCATTTTGCAATTTGAATGTGGTGTGCAATTACCTGCTGTCAAAAAACAAAAATGTTATTTTAGGTTGTGCTGCCTGGAAGGACAAGGTTAACATTGAAGACCTGCTGTTCGCCGGAGCGGTTGTTCATGCAATAAAAAATAATTTTTCAATCAATTGCGATTCTTCTCAAATTGCCGAAACCCTGTTTAATAATGCACGCAAAGATCTTTTTGGATTTATGCAGGAAAAAAATGCTTCGCATTATAATCGCCTGATGGGCTTTGGATTGGAAAAAGATATTCGCTATTGTCTCACCATTAATAATGCAGATGTTTTGCCGTTTTACGAAGATGGTAAGCTGATCATCCACAAATAGAAAACAAAACGGATTAATGTGCGTTTATAAACCTCCCGATTTCGTAAACATAATCCTGTTCAAAAAATTATTTTTGCAGACTGTAAAAGGTTGAAAAAAAATACGATCCATATTGCATTAGTGGGAAATCCCAATAGCGGAAAGAGTTCTCTTTTCAATTCACTCACCGGATTGAATCAAAAAGTGGGCAATTTTCCCGGTGTGACCGTGGATAAGAAAACAGGCCACGCCGAGCTTGCGCAGGGGCTTCGCGCCAATATCATCGATCTACCCGGCACGTATAGCTTATATCCGAAAAGAAATGATGAATGGGTAACCTATAAGGTCTTGCTTGGGCAAGATTCCATTTCCGCATCCGACATGATCATTGTGCTATTGGTTGATGCAAGTAATCTAAAAAGAAATTTATTATTCTGTTCTCAAATAATCGATCTTAAAATTCCCGTCGTCGTTGCACTGACCATGATGGACATTGCCGGTAAAAAAGGAATTGAAATTGATATCGAAGGATTGGAAAGAGAACTCGGCGTTCCGGTCGTACAGGTAAACCCGAGAAAAAATAAAGGTATTGCGCAATTAAAAAAATCGATCGTGTTAACTGCGCAAAAAATGTATCACGCGCCTGTGCGCGACTTTATTCAGACCAGAAATCTTGCCGTTGACGCTGTTGATGGGGTGAAATCAATTTTTCCGGAACTGAGTGATTATGCCGCCGTGCATTATCTCATCAATCATGAAAGTTTTGATTTTGATAGTAGCACCCAGCATAAAATTGAAAACATAGAAAAAGCAAATGCATTTAATCCCACCAAATCACAGGCAGAAGAGATCATGCAACGATATGCGCGCATCAGGCAGATCATGCAACACACCGTCTCCGAACCCGATCCGCTGCAAAAAAAATTATTTACCGAAAGACTAGACGACATTTTACTACATCGTGTCTGGGGTTATATCATTTTGGTGGTTGTTCTTTTTATCCTTTTTCAAAGTGTCTTCTCGCTCGCGCAATTGCCGATGGATGGAATTGACTGGACGTTTACACAAGTCAAAAGCTGGGTTGGAAATATTTTACCTTCTTCCTGGTTCAGCAATCTATTGGTGAATGGAATATTGGCCGGACTAAGCGGCATCCTTGTTTTCATTCCGCAGATCATGATATTGTTCGGATTGATAACCGTGCTCGAAGACACCGGCTATATGGCGCGTATCAGCTTTCTAACGGATAAGCTTATGCGTAAAGTCGGGTTGAACGGAAAAAGCGTAATGCCAATGATCAGTGGTTTTGCCTGCGCGGTGCCGGCGATCATGAGCGCGCGCAATATTGAGAATAAAAAAGAAAGGCTATTGACCATTTTGATCACCCCCTTAATGAGCTGCAGCGCACGTTTGCCGGTTTATACCATTTTGATCTCGTTGGTAATTCCCTATAAAATATATTTTGGTTTTATCAGTTTGCAGGCAATTGTGATGATGGGACTATATGCCATGGGTGTGGTGATGGCATTGATCGTTTCCTATGTCGCCAAATGGTTTATCAATCTAAAAGAAAAAAGTTTCTTTATTCTTGAATTGCCTGTTTATCGTGCGCCGCGCTGGAAAAATGTTTTTGTAACGATGATAAGCAAAGCAAAAATATTTGTAACGGATGCAGGTAAGGTAATCATTGTGATCAGTTTGATATTATGGGCACTCAGCACTTATGGGCCATCCGGACGCACCAATACTATTTCACGACAGTACGATGAAAAAATAAAACAAAATCCAAACCAGGCCGCTGAATTGAACATGCAAAGACAATCGGCACTGCTCGAAAACTCCTACGCCGGTATTTTGGGAAAAACAATTGAGCCGGTGATTAAGCCCCTGGGTTACGATTGGAAAATTGGTATTGCCGTGATCACCTCATTTGCTGCACGCGAAGTTTTTGTGGGAACGATGGCCACATTGTACAGTGTGGAAGGAGGGAAGGATGCAGACCGCGAAACGCTGCGCCAGCGCATGGATTCAGCCAGGCGTCCTGATGGAAGCAAGGTATATAATCTTGCCTCAGGCATTTCTTTGATGATTTTTTATATGCTCGCCATGCAATGTATGAGCACCCTTGCTGTCGTCCGCCGCGAAACAAGAAGCTGGAAATGGCCGGCAATTCAACTTGTTTATATGACCGGTCTCGCCTACGTAATGAGCCTGATCGTTTATCAATTATTGAAATAATTCTTCTCCCAAAAGTTCAGTCAATTCTTTTTTAAATTGTTGTGGCGACTGAAAATGAATGATGTGAAAACCCAATTGTTTTGCCGGAACCAAATTGCGATAATTATCATCGATGTAAACAGCTCTTTGTGGATCGATATCAAAGCGCTGAATTAATCGTTGGTAAATTTCGGAAAACGGTTTTCGCGTTTTTTCTTCTCCGGAAACAATTCGTCCTTCAAACCAATGTAAAAATTCATACAGTTCAAGTGCGACAGGGAAAGTCTCCGCGCTCCAATTGGTCAATGCATACAAATGGAGGTCCGTACTGTGCTTCAAATGATGGAGTACTTCAACGGTTTCATGAATGGGTCCGCCAAGCATTTCCTGCCATCGATCATAAAATGCCCGAATGTTCTTCTCATGCTCCGGGAATTTCTTCACCAATTCTTCTGTTGCCACCTGCAAACTTCTGCCTGCATCCTGTTCTTCATTCCAGTCTGAAGTACAAATATTCTTATAGAACCAATTTCTTTCCTCTTCATTTGGAAAGATGTTTTTATAAACATAATCCGGATTCCAGTCTATCAATACACCGCCAAGATCAAAAACTATTGTATCAATTTTTAGCATAAATATTATTGTTATCTGATTTTCATTAATCGTTCCACTGCACTTTGAAGTGTTTCTTTTTTCTTGGCGAAACAAAAGCGAATCGTTTTACTATCCATTCCCGATTTATAAAATGCCGAAACGGGAATCGTTGCCACTCCGTATTCTTTCGTTAAACGAATCGCAAACTCCTTATCATTTTCATTACTGATATTATTGTATTGATACAGCTGAAAATAGCTTCCATAACTAGGTAAGGAGGTAAATTTTGTTTGCAACATCAATTGGTGAAAATAATCTCTTTTGTCTTGCATGAAAGAGGCAAGAGACAGATAAGATTCTTCGCGCGCAAGAAATTCTGCTAATGCTACCTGTGCGGGCGAATTACAACTAAAGCAATTGAATTGATGAACTTTGCGGAACTCGTTCATCGCTTCTGCGGAAGAAACACAATACCCAAGTTTCCAGCCTGTGCAGTGATATACCTTCCCAAATGAAAAACAAACAAAGCTTCTTTGAAGCAGATCCGGATAACGAAGAATGGAAAGATGAGGGATATTATCAAAGATCAAGTGCTCATACACTTCATCGCTTAGAATAAATATATTCGTTCCGTCCACCATTTCGCGAAGCTGTTCAATATCGTGTTCTCGTAAAACAGCACCCGTGGGATTATTGGGTGAGTTCAGCATGATCATTTTCGTCCTGGGATTGATTTTCTTTCGTACTTCATTCCAATCAATCGAATAATCCGGTGCCCGCAGACCAATCAATACCGGAATGGCTCCGTTAATTTCAACATTCGGAATATAGCTGTCGTAAGCCGGTTCAAAAATGATTACTTCATCGCCTGGTTGTAATACTGTGGTCAATGCTGTATAGATAGCATAAGTACCGCCCGGAGTAATGGTTATTTGCGTTTGTGCATTAACATCGGTTTTATACAAGAATTGGATCTTTGCAGCAATCGCTTCACGCAAGCCGATATAACCCTGCATGGGTACGTATTGATTAAATCCCTTTTTCATGGCTGCATTAACCAATGCGATCAGCTCCTCATCCATTTGATAATCGGGGAAACCCTGCCCAAGATTGATCGCATGATGTTCCGTCGCCAATGCACTCATTACCGTAAAAATGGTCGTGCCGACATCAGGAAGTTTTGATCGAATATGCAAAGTGAAAATTTGAAAATGAATTTATCCTATTATCGCTGTGGCTTCAATTTCGATGAGGTAATCTTTGGCAATCAATCCCTTTACTTCGATCATCGAAGTACATGGGCGAATATCCTTAAAGAATTCTCCGTGAGCCTTCCCATATTCTTCCCATTTCGAAATGTCGGTTACAAACATGCGCGTCCGAACGACATCTTTTAGTGAAGATCCGGCGCGTTTAAGCACCTTTTCAATTTTCCCAATAATAAATTTAGTCTGCTCATAGGCGTTATCTTGTCCCACAACTTGGTTATTTTCATCAACAGCAACGGTGCCTGTTACTTCAACAACATTCCCAACTTTTATAGCCCGGCTGTAACCAACAATTTCTTCCCAGACTGCGCCGGAAGCGTAATTAATCCTTTCCATATCCTTTATTTTGTTTCAAAAATCGTTTTTCAACAAACAGACTTCAAAATGTTTCTTTTGTCCAATTGATTTTAATTCCGGTTATTAAAGTTTTATTTCAACATTTTCTTCGCCAATGAGTTGCTCATTATTCAACCGCAAAAGAATCTGGGCAACCGTCAAAACATCTTTTTGACAATAGCTGACGATTCTTCCCAGATCTTGCTGGTTCCAATATACATCGTATACCATGCTCCCATCCATATCGTCTTTTGGCGTAGGAACGCCCAATACCTGCGCCAATAAATTCAGTGATGTAAAATTCTTATAATCGCCGAATTTCCATAATTCCATCGTGTCAAGGTGCGGAATTTCCCAGGGGCGTTTTCCTGATAAATTTAAAATACCGGGTATGGGAATATTATGAACGATCAATCGACGGCACAAATAGGGAAAATCAAAATCCTTCCCGTTATGCGCGCATAAGAATTTACTGCCTTCGAAAGCCCATTTATTAATCATGTCGCAAAAATCTTTCAGTAATAATTTTTCATCGTGATCATAAAAAGATTTGAGCAGTAGTTTTTTTTCTGAACCTTCACCGGAAATTATTCCGCAGCTTATGCAAATTATTTTCCCAAACTCTGCATAAATTCCGGCACGATTATAAATGATATCCGGTGTTTCTGTCTGTTTATCTTTCGCAATCAACTCAGCTTTTCTTGTCCATAATTTCTTCCATTCTTCCGGCACATTTTCATAAGCGCTGAATTGCGGAACGGTCTCAATATCGAGAAACAAAATATTCTTGAGCGGATAAGGCAGCATGAAAATTATTTTACAAGAATTTATCCCCCTTTTTACGTTTCACTTTCGCAACATATTCTTTTATCTCCTGTTCTTTATCTTTTTTGCAGATCAATAGCGCGTCGTTCGTATCAACAATGATAAAATCTTCGAGTCCCTGCAACACGACCAATTTTTCGTTTGGCGCATGAACCATGCAATTGATGGCGTCGATGGGCAACACGTTATTTCCCGCAATTGCATTTTCGTGTTTGTCTTTCGGTAAATTTTCATACGCGCTGTTCCAGGTTCCCAAATCACTCCAGCCAAAAGAAGAAGGAATTACATAAACGTTATCGGCTTTTTCCATAATGCCAAAGTCAATGGAAATATTGGTGCATAATGGATAAATATGTTCAAGCGCCTTTTTTTCATCCGGCGTATTGAACTTGTCTTTATCGGTCATGAACACATCATACATTTCGGGCAAATATTTTTCAAATGCTTTGATGATATTTTTCACGCGCCAAACAAAAATACCGGCGTTCCATAAGAAATCTCCGCTCGTTAAAAAAGTCTTTGCAAGTTCAGCATTTGGTTTCTCAGTAAATGTTTTTACTTTATAAACATTATCTGTGACCGATTGCGGTTCGTGCTGAATGTAGCCGTAGCCGGTGTTTGGTGATGATGGCTTTATTCCCAAAGTAATAAATGCATTGTGCTTATTGACGAAACTCAATGCCTCCAGGCAAACCTTATTAAAATCCATTTCATCTAATATAAGATGGTCGGAGGGAGCAACAATCAGTGACGCTTCTTCATTTTTTTGATGGAGCTTGAAGGAAATATAAGCGATGCAGGGGGCCGTGTTTTTTCGTGATGGCTCGCCAAGAATATTTTCTACAGGCAAATCCGGCAATTGTTCCTTTACAATGGATGCATATTCCGCAGAGGTTATTACATAAATATTTTCCCTTGGTATGAAGGCAAGAAATCTTTTAAAAGTAGATTGAATAAGCGTTTCCCCCCTATTTAAAATGTCCAGAAATTGTTTTGGAAAGTTTTGACGGCTCATTGGCCAAAAACGGCTTCCAATGCCACCCGCCATAATCGCTACGTAATAATTATTATTCATGATAACTTGTTAATCAATCCAATTGCAAATGCGTTTATTGATAAGTATGCAAATTGAACTGATTAGGCAAATGTATAAAACCTTCTGTTGATTCTGTGTTGGCATTAATAAACTGATTGATAACATTTATGCAATAAATTTTAACAAATTGTACTTTATAGCGGTTCTATTTTTTGTAACTTCGCTGTCCTTAAAAAAATCTGGAAATACACATCCGGCTTTGATACCGTTCTGAGGAAATTGAGCAATTACTTCTGATGGTTTCCGTTATTTTCAGTAACTTAAATAATTGTAAGTCCAGATTTATTGTGTGATGGAAAATTTTTGTTATGTCAACAACCTCAACTAAAAAAACATCTGTAAAAAAAATAAAAGAGAGCAACGGAAGTACATCCAAAGAATTACTGTTGCAGTTACAGGAGCATTTTGGCTTCGATGGATTTAAAGATAACCAGGAAACAATCATTCAAAATCTCCTTGCCGGCAACGATACCTTTGTTATTATGCCAACCGGCGGCGGAAAAAGTCTTTGTTACCAGTTGCCCGCAATTGTAAGCAAAGGCGTTGCCATCATTGTTAGTCCGCTTATTGCACTAATGAAAAACCAGGTTGACCTGGTAAGAAGTTACAGTAGCAGAGATAATGTGGCGCATTTCTTAAATTCTACATTAAATAAAAAACAGATCCGCGAAGTTCATGATGATCTCTTGAACGGGCACACCAAAATGTTATATGTTGCCCCTGAAACATTGACCAAACAGGAAAATCTCGAACTCTTCAGCGACCTGGAAATTTCATTTTTTGCGGTAGATGAAGCACATTGCATTTCCGAATGGGGGCACGATTTTCGTCCGGAATACAGGCGGCTGCGGGAGATGATGGATCAGATAAATCCGAATGCACCAATGATCGCCCTAACGGCAACGGCTACCCCAAAAGTGCAAAGTGATATTGTTAAGAACCTGGGATTGCGCGATCCTAAAATATTTATTTCTTCTTTTAATCGACCCAATCTTTATTATGAGATCCAACCAAAGATCAAAAAGGAAGAAACGATAAAACACATTGTAAAATCAATCGTTCAAAATAAAGGCAAAAGCGGGATCATTTACACATTAAACCGCAAAACCACAGAAGAACTTGCTGACGTTCTGGTTGCCAACGGCATCAAGGCTGTTGCCTATCATGCAGGATTAGACAGCAAATTACGAGCAGAGAGACAAGATCTTTTTTTGAATGAGGACACCCAGGTTATTGTTGCCACCATTGCATTTGGAATGGGCATTGATAAACCTGATATTCGCTTTGTAATCCATTACAATATTCCAAAAAGCATTGAGAACTATTACCAGGAAACCGGCCGTGCCGGTCGTGATGGATTGGAAGGAAAATGTATTTTGTATTATTCGCACAAAGACGTTTCCAAGATAGAACACTTAATGAAGGATAAGCCGCTCACTGAAAGAGAGATCGGTGCGCAATTGATAAACGAAACGGTGGGTTACGCAGAAACCGGCGTATGTCGACGCAAGGTCCTGATGAGTTATTTCGGCGAAGAATATACCGAACACTATTGCGGAAATTGCGATAACTGTTTGCATCCTAAAGAAAGAGTGGAAGCAAAGGAAAATGCAGTTAAGGTATTGAAGGTGGTCAAAGCCCTTGACGAACGTTTTGCCACAGACTATACCGTGAATGTCATCATCGGCCGGTTGACGCCGCAAATACAAATGTATCGCCATGAAAACATGACCCAATTTGGGATCGGAAAGGAAGAAAAAGATTATTACTGGCATTCATTAATAAGGCAATTGCTTTTGGAAGGATTATTAAAGAAGGATATCGAAGATTATGGTGTCTTAAAATTCACCAAAAAAGGTGAAGACTTTTTAAAGAAGCCAAAATCATTCAAAATAGTGCTGAATAATTTATTCGAAGAAGCAAATGAAGATGATGATGAAACGAGCGAAGGAAATAACGGCACCGCTGCAGCTGATGAAAAACTATTTGAGTTCTTAAAAGAATTAAGACAGAAGGAAGCCAAGAAAAAATCTCTCCCTCCATTTGTTATTTTCTTAGAGACCTCCTTGCAGGATATGGCTACTTTATATCCAACATCAGTTCAGGAATTAGAAAAATGCCAGGGAGTAAGCAAGGGAAAAGCGATGCGTTATGGCAAACCTTTTATTGACCTCATCTCAAAATATGTTGAAGAAAATGATATTGAAAAGCCCGAAGATTTTGTAATGAAAAGCGTTGTAAATAAAAGCATGAACAAGGTTTACATCATTCAGCAGGCCGATAAAAAAATTCCCTTGGAAACCATAGCAAAAAATAAAGACATGCGCCTGGATGTTTTGTTGGAAGAAATGGAAACCATTGCAGCAAGCGGAACCAAATTAAACCTCGATTATGCTGTCGATGAGATGCTGGATGAATATGAACAGGATGAAATAATTGATTATTTCAAAAGTTGCGAAACAAGCAGTCTGGATGTTGCAAAACAAGAGTTATCAGAAAGCAATTTTAGCTGGGAACAATTAAAAATTATGCGCATTAAATTTTTGAGCGAATACGGCAATTAATTATCCATTTTTGAGTATTAATTATTAATTTGCCGCCCCGTTGGTGCGGTAGCTCAGTCGGTAGAGCAAAGGACTGAAAATCCTTGTGTCGGCGGTTCGATCCCGCCCCACACCACAAAACAGACCTGAAAAAAGTTGTAAATAACTGAAAATCAGGTCTTTTTTATTTTAGAATTCAGTGTAGATTTAGAGACAAATGCAATAAAATGCATAAAAATGCACCCTCCCCAGTGCAGATTCAGAGACATAAATCACTCTTCTTTTCCTCAATAATTTTTGCAGATTTCTTCAAGTTTTTGCAAGTGCCAACATGCATTTGAATGGTCAATTTTATCACCGCAAAATTGATTTTATGCAGACAAGACAAGAGGCAATTGAACTAAGGATCTCGTTCATGCTGAGAAGAACCATCGTAAATGAAGAAGGAAAAAGTCCTATCGTACTTCGCGTAACATATCGCGATCAGCAGCGCGATACTTTCACCGGTATGTACGTCGAAGACCGTTTTTGGCTAAAGAGAGTTGGGAAAGTGGATCCGAAGAATCCAAAAGCCGGTATAATAAATGGAAAACTTTCAAAACTTGCACACAGAGTCTATGAACATTTTGAAGAATTAATATATTCCCGCAAGGATTTTTCCATTGATGATCTCGCTGATAAAATTCGCGGCAAGAACGATCCGCCAGAAACGCTTATGGAATATCTTGAAGAAAAAATAAAGGAATATGAGAAAAGAGTGACCCATGATCTTGCGAAAACAACCTGGTACAAATATGCGCGCGTAAAAAAATATTTGTGCGAATTTTTAAAGACAACAAAAAAACTTGAAAATATTCCAATAAGCAGAGTTGATGCTCAACTGCTGAGTCAATTTTATATTTTCCTGCGAACTGATAAAAAAAATTGCAACAACTCTGCAGTCACCCTGATGAAATTTATGAGAACCGTGTTAAGAAAATTACTTCAGCGAGGCCAAATAAAAGAAGATCCATATGCTGAACTAAAATTAAGATTCACTCCTGTTGACAGAGGTTTCATTGAATACCCACAATGACCAATTTCAAAAGGTCGATCACGAAAAAGCGTTGATAACGGTAACGCATAACCGGGAAATTAAATGTATCGCATTAGTTATTGGAAGGTCCTCTGTTATTGAAAAGTAGTGACCCTGAGTTTGATCCAGTGCGTGACCTGGTCCGACAATGTGGTCCATTGCGTCGATCTGATGTAAGCGACAGGCCGATTCATGTTGATAAAACAATAGTTGATGGCACCCACGTAATAGTGCGACATGATGTAGCCATAATTAATGAACGAATGGGCTGCGACTGTCGTCCAGGTCCCAGAGGTCGCATCATCTACCAGACAGCCGGGTTGTCCGGGATCGTTGGCTGTTTTGATCTGGATGTCAAAATCGTTGACGTTATAGATCATATCGATCCCCGGCCAATATACAGAAGAAGTGCCTTGCTCGGAAACAGATGGTATCACATAAGCGGGGATCTGTGAATCGTAGTAATTGCTGCCAGGTGCTGTCTCTTCAGTATAACAATAGGTCTCGTTGACCGGTGTGGATACCTGGACCGGGATATCATACTGGTCATGATCATTGTTGAGCATATGATCGGGCCAACGTCCCAAAATGCGTATGCCATTGAGTGTAGTAGGTTGAGTAAAATCAACGTTCACCAATTGGAATTTGGCCTCGATGGTCTGGTGAGCGCCAATGGTCGCACCGATGGCAGGACTCGTAATGCCAGTGAATTGAATATTAGCGCTGGTAGACCCGAGTGCGATCTGAGCAGGATCGTCAGAGGTGTTGTTGATCGTCAGATAGCAATAATAGTTCCCGGTCTCTGACACGATATCCGTCAACGGCTGCGGAACAATGAGCAGGCTGTTGCAAGCAGCAATGACGATGATCGCCAGTGCGATCAGTCCCACTTTGCGGAAATTTTTTATAGGTTGGTGTTGCATCATAATAGGTTTAAAAGGAAAAATAGTTCTTCTTCTAATTGGTCGAAGAAGATCATCCTTGGGAACAGATTAGCAGAAAAACACTAATTCGGGAATGCGATGGCTAAAAAAGGTTCGATGAAATTTTGAGTGCCATCCGAAAAATTGATCTCGCTGTACGAACCACCACCATTTGCCCAGGCTGAAATTTTTACCGTCATCATGATGAATACCCAGTCGCCTGCTTTTAATGCGACCTGGGCACTCAGTGCATAGTTTTGATCGATCAATCCATATTCGTTCACATTTCCCTCGTCACGGTCAATGATCGAGATGGAATTGTAACCGCTCCAGTAATATTGATAGACCTGGTAGTTTATTTCCAATTTTGCTTTGCATTCTTTACAGGTGAATAGCGAATCGTCCGCTCGAAGAATATAAAACCCGGACAGGTTCACCTGGGCTTCCGTGAACCAATTCCCTGTAGTATCTGGGATGAACGTGAAAAAAAAGTTCGACTGTGCAGTATAGGCGCCGTAAGTGGGGTCGCCAAAAATATAACCGCATCCCCAATTGTCTGCCGGCGTATCAGCAGCTTTGATCCTAACCTGGCCGGGATTCCAGGGGAGTATCCAGGGATTGCCTTTTTCCCCGGGATTATTTTCGAGGCTGCTTCCCGTGGAAGCGAGTAGGGTCGCTGAATGCACCGGCATTGTTTGCTGACCGGGGACAATGATCGAACTGCGCTTCGCACGATCTTGCGCATGGTTATTTTTGGTAGCTTCCCGGTTGGCGAGCGACGGCCGAACCCGGTCAAGAAATTCCTTGCTTTCACGCACATCATCTTTTCGCAGTTGGTCGATCGCTGCCATATCAAAATTCGATCTGCTCATGATATCGCGGATCTGTGCGCCCCGCTTTTCTTTGTATTGACCCATGATCTCTCGTTCAGCTTTGGCGACCTTGATCTTTTCTTCGTAATCGTGGACGAGTGCTTTGTGAAGCATGGTCTGTTTTTCTGACAGCATGTTGAATTCGCTCATAAAATGATCGTTTAATAATTAATGGAATGTGATGCAGGAAGGGCAGGAAAAATTAGTTGTGGGTGATCGCAGGGAAGGATCGGTCAATACCTATTTATCGCATCAGTGTCGGAGATAATATAAAAATAGGCAATGATGATCATTTTCAGGAAACAGAGAACACTTAGACCGCAGATGTCATAGCGATTCTGTGATGTATAGATTTTCTTTTCATATACGCATACACGTTAGTTTATTTTCTAACTGACGATCTTTCGGCCTTCAAAGCTGAAGCACCTTCGCTTTCTCATGATCGAATTCACTTTGTGTAAGTACTCCTTCATCCAATAGTTTTTTAAGTTGTATCAACTGATCGATCTTTTCTTTTGAAGATAAAGTGGTGTTATTCCTCCTTGCATCATTAGCGACCGGTCTCGCGTTGCCATGACGTTCAATGCGTGGTGGTTTAGGATCGGAAGTCAGAGACCATACCAGGGAGATCACCCAACCGATCAGCGTCCACCCAAGAAATAAATTCAGTGCGAATATCGCAGCCGTATTGGACTTGCCGCGCAGTGCCGCAATGATCGTTGGCAAAAAATAAAGAGCGAGCAGGATGAGGATCGCTTCTCCGCTCAAGCGTGGGGTCGATGTATAGCAAGTTGCTGTTGAAATTAAAGTGTGTCATGATCTTTGGATTTGATATATCCTTGTGGCGCTTCGGGCATGACCCAATTATGATAGATACGGACAAATTTTTCTCTCTTCGTCTTTTGCTTGTGCGTAATAATTACCGGTTCGGTCCTCGTATATTTTACTACTGTCGATCTTCGGGTGAGGGCATGCTTTTGCATAAAAAAGAATTTTTTCATCTCTTATTCCCTCACTATCGCAGCAACTTCAACAGTAAGATTGATGCCCTGCATTGCACTGGGATTTCGAAATACTAAAAAATGTGTACCGGAAATAATATCCTTCACATTCACAACACCCTGCCTGAAATTCTCTCTGGTAGCAGACATGATCGTTTGCGGTTGCCCAGGTTGTTTATTGACATAACGCATGACACTGTTCTGATCGGACATTAGGAATACATCGCAAACGCCGGCTCCCGTAGGCGTTATGATAGAAGATATCGCACTCTCTGCGACACCACCGACCGGGTCGATGAGTTTAAGCAGTTGAGAAGCTAATCCTATCGAACTGTTTTGTCCCTGGTTGGGTGTGGACGTGAGCGCATAATACCATTCGACTGTATTCGGAGGCAGGGTTACTTGCAGATAGGTACGTGATCTTCCGCCAACCATCGCGCGTGCGCCACCATTGAGATAAAAACTTTCTTTGGAAATGACCGACACGACCTTGTATGCCGGGCTCGTTGTTTGCGAAAAACTCTCCGCAGCAAAAAATAAAATAGCAATAATCAGGGATATCTTTTTCATGAGAATGGATCTTAGTTCATCACTAAACGACAACTCAAGTCAGAAAAGTATCAGGTAGGAGTTAACCATTAGTTTGATGGAATGCTCCATTAATCAAATCGACAATGAAAAAGGATATGCATGACTGTTATTTTTTGCGTTGCATTTCGGGCTAAGGGGATATCACTTGTATCTACGAATTAGGTAAAAGTATTTCTCTATCAAATTTTTTGATCGCGTTCGGAATAACCTCTAAAAAAATGTAAGAAAGAAAAAAGAAGAGAAGAGCTAATATTATTGCCAATGTCGAGATCAAAAATAATTTCCACCCGAAAAAGGGTACCGACATAAAACTGGAGATAATTACTATCAGGATCTTAAAACCTAACTTAAAATTATTGAGCATATTTTCTTTACCCGATTCAAAGCTCGCTTCAATTTTTTTATGGTTAAATGCCATAATTATTTCCCTGGAAATAAGATAGTATTTAAAAAAAGGCGAATAGTTTTGCACTGGATAAATTCCTGGGCATTCATTTGTGTAACGAAATTGAAGTTTTTCATCTTCGCCTAGTCTAAAATTTTCAATTTTTCGTAGGTAATTTTCTTTTACGCGTAAAACTCCTAACATGAAAATTATTTTGAGAAAAAAATTTAGAAATCGCCAAACGGCTACAAATAATATCAATGGCACAACAAACCTACCACTTAGAAAAAACAGGGATAGACTTTCATAGTCAGAAATGTCTAATAATTGGTAATGAAAATATAAAGCTTCAAAAATTTTCGAAGATATAAAAATAGAGACTGCAAAGTCAAGGATCTTGATCGCTGGTTTGTATATAGATCTTCCAGCTAAATAATCGCTAATAATTGAAAGCACTTTTCGCATAGAAATATTTTTCTTAAAATTAATATTATTTGAAAAAAATTGGAAGTGTAAATAGTATGTCAAGAAAATTTTCTTTTTAATGTAATAGCTAACTGGAAACATTTTCCCTCGATCTAAAATCCTATCAAATTTGATTTTAATGCGGATTCAAATTTTAACCTGCTATTTTTTCTATACTAAATATAAATACTTAGAATTTGAATCTTTTAAAATGTATCACTCAACAATTATTGATATTTGTAAGACTTAGAAGATTAGTTGAAAAATCGTTTTCTTTTACAAAAAACAATTTTCAATTCTCTTATTAATGAAATGGTAAATTTTATGCTAGACAGAACGCTTGCTTACGGTAGGGCTTTGTATTATCCCCATATAAATTTTCGAGATGAAAATTGGATCAAGACCGCCGCTCTATATTATGAAGGTCTAAATCGAATCGTTCCAGAAAATTATCTGACAAATGATGCTGAGATAATTGCACAATTAAATGAACGAGAAGAATTCATTAGAAATATTAACCCAAGACATCAAGCTGAAGAAATTGCCCATGATTTTTTAGAATTTGCGCGGCAAGAATTAATAGATAAGAAACGTCGAATAAAATTACTACGTAGCTTAAATAATGCAGTTGAATTTGCCAAACCATTTTCAATACATATGTATAAAATGGGTTACATTTTAAAGCAAGAGCTTCCTGAACTGGGTCTGGCAGTACGAAAAAAGGAAAGAGGTCAAGAAGAATGGTATGAATTTGATCCGTTAACAGGAGCGATGTATATGGCTTGCCTTGCAAATTCCTTAGCACAAAAACAAATGCTACCTGTCGTAACTGACAATCCTGCTTTTCAACCATTGATTCGCGGTGTCCAGCTACAAAAATATAAAGGACAGCAAGACATTTCACATTCGTTAGCGTCAATGGTAATTAGATCAGTAGTTCCGGAAAAAATTGCCAATATCCCAATAAAAAAAATAATACAATTTCGAGAGAAACACAACGATGAAAGACACCTTTTTTATAATGAAATAAATAAGCTTGTAAAAGATCTAGGACAAGTTGATAATGAAGATGCCCTAAAAGATTGTTTAGAGCAGCGAAAAAGAGATATCGAGATCGCAGTTAAAGGTTTGAAAAAGTCTTTCCTAGGAATGAAAATTAGTAGCACGACCGCATTGCTAGGAGTTTCTATCCCTTCAATTGCAAAAGGACAAGGTCCAGTTATCGCTGGGGGTGGGTTGATTGCCGTAGCTCTTGGAACACTAATGGTTCAAGGAATAGGTTATTATAATAGCAAAAATAATAGCCCCTATTCGTATGTTTTAACTTTAAAAAATAGATTGAGATCACAGACTTTCGCAGAGCAGTTATTTAGCGGAAAGATCATCTTGTAAAACCTTTAGATTCTCTTATACAAAAAAAACATTTAAGATTTCCAAATGGAATTTATCAACAATAGGACTGAAATAATAAAAAATATTTATGGTCTTTTTAAATACTTGCATTCAGCAGATTCCCAAGAAAAGACTTTTGCTGCAAATCTGATGAAAAGAGGATGGGTATTCGTTGCAGAAAAGATCGCCGGTGAATATATATTTAGCCCCAGCCGGTTTGCTGGTTATGTCAACAATGATATGCTAGGGCATTTAAAAAATGAAGAGAAGGACGGGAGAGAGACGAATGAAATTCTAGCAAATATTTACGGACGCGAGGTTGAAAATGGCACCCTTTTACAAGCGTTCAAACAATTCATGGAACTTTTTGGAATTGTAAGAAATTATCAGACTGATAAGACCATTCGTTTTTTTGCTGACCAACAAAATATCGATCATGAACCCAAAACATATTTTATCAGCCCGACTCATGTTGAAGGCAAAAAGAAACTGGCTTGGAAGAGTTTTTGGGATAATTCAATTGCTGCAATTGGCTGGGGCGAAACAGATTATAAGGGATGGAGTGAAAATGACATTAACAATGATATTCATGAACAAAATTACCCGAACGAATCACAAGCGATCGAAGCGTTTCGATATTTTATAAATATAAAACCCGGAGACATAATCGTTGCGACAAACGTCATCCATGGTATTTTCGGAATAGGAATAGCAACCTCGTCTTACAAATTTCAAGAACAAATTCATGATACGGGAGAACCAGACAATGGTTATAGTCATTATATCGATGTAGCATGGTTAATTGATAAATATTTAAAAAAAGATGAATTAATAGATTTAAATGCTGAAGGTTGGTGGGAGCCTTATGGTACAATTTCTGAAAAAAATTACGTGCCCGCTTACATTTCGGATCAATTGTTATTGAAAAAAGGAACAAGAATAAAACCAAATACACAGTCAACAATGTCATTAATGGAAAAGAAAACTATAGCGCTAAATGCAATTTTATATGGCCCACCTGGGACAGGTAAAACTTACAACACGATCAATAAGTCGCTTGAGATACTGGGATTTGATACCAATGGAAAAGAGAGGGACATAGTAAAACAAGAATTTACACAACGATTAGAAAAAGGACAAATTGTCTTCACGACTTTTCACCAGAACATGAGTTATGAAGACTTTATTGAAGGAATCAAACCTAAAACGGTGGATGGTAAAATTGTGTACGAAATAGAAGATGGTATATTCAAACTGTTATCCAATAAAGCGAGATTCCTAGCAGGAAATCTCGAGGAAGTGCTCGAAAAGTTTAAACAGCAAATATCAGAGGAAGATGGCAAGTCTCCTTTAACAATAAAAGCAAATGCGACATCTTTTGATATTATTTATCGAGGAACAAATGTATTCTATATACAACCGCATAACACGGTAAAGAAAGATCCCTGGTATCCAGTAAATATCAATAATATTCGTAAAGCCTTCGAGACCGATAAATATGAGGGACTTTATAACCCAACATATATCCGCGAAATTTTAAAATATCTTTCTAAAAATTTAGGACTTAAAAAAGGTAACAACAATAATGAAAACAAAGAAAATTATGTTTTGATAATCGACGAGATCAACCGGGGTAATGTATCACAAATTTTTGGGGAACTTATCACGTTGATAGAAGAAGACAAAAGACAAGGGAATATAGAAGAGCTCTGGCTTACACTTCCATATAGTAAAGAAATATTTTCCGTTCCTTCGAACGTGTATATAATCGGCACTATGAACACCGCCGATCGCAGTGTAGAAGCATTAGATACAGCGCTGAGGCGAAGATTTAGTTTTGAATTAATACCCCCCAAACCATATTTACTTGAACAAAGTATTTCAGGAATTGAATTAAAAAAATTACTTGAAATTTTGAACGACCGGATCGCCTATCTCCTCGACCATGACCACCAAGTCGGTCACTCCTATTTTATGGGTATCCAAGACGACAATGGATTGAGACAAGTATTCAATAATAAGATCTTACCGTTACTAAAAGAATATTTTTACAATGATTTCGGGAAAATTCGGCTTGTGCTAGGGGATGGATTTGTAGAAACTAAACAAAATCATATTCCTTCTTTTGCAATTCCTGGTAACTCGGAAATCGGGAGGAATGTGTATCTCGTTAAAGACATTGATGATTCTTTTGATATTATAAATGCATTAAAACAAACCATCGGAAGTGCCTAATACGATCCAAGTATATGAATATAGTTGGTTAAATGTCGGTGATAAATTTGGTATTGGAAAAACCGTAGAATTTAAAAATGAGCATTATCTTTTGCTCGCGAAATACTTAGATGAGCATAGCGAATGCAATTTTTTTAAGATTTATCTCAATCGAATACGTTTCGCCAATTATGTTGGCGTAATTAAAGTAGGCGACCTTACTATCGAAGTTCTACCAAAAACAGATCGCGACGACTTGGGGTCAAATAGCTGGCAGCAAATACTTTTGCAGATGTTGGAGATCAGCATCAATGTAAAAGCAAAAGTTACAACTTTTGCTGACATACGAATTCGAAAACAAAATGTCTTGGATGCCTATTTTGAACTTTTTCTAAAAGAGACCGAAAACCTACTTCATCATGGCTTAGTTAAAAAATATCGTGATCAAGTTGGCGATCAAAAATTTCTTAAAGGAAGGCTCATCATAAATAAACAATTGTCCAAGAACCTAATCCAAGCACAACGTTTTTTTGTGTCCAGCACAATATATGATAGGGACAATTTGTATAATGGGATACTTTATAAAACTTTGTCATGCATCTCGGGCCTAAAACACTCACTCGAAATAACTCAATTGAGCAACAAGTTGTTGCTTGATTTCCCGGAATGCCAAGACGTAGTAACAAACGAATTTTTATTTCGCAAAATAAAGTACGATCGTAAAACAGCAAGGTATCGCCGCGCTATAGAGCTCGCTAAGATAATATTACTCAATTACCACCCGGATATTAAAGGAGGTTGTAATAATTTACTTGCGATCATGTTTGATATGAATTACCTCTGGGAAAATTATATTTTCCATATCATTCAAAAAGCAAGCACGGAAAAAAATTTAGAATGCATGGCCTTCGCACAATCTTCAGCTGCATTCTGGCGCCATCCCGACAAATGGACGCTTCACCTTGTACCAGATATTGTCATTCAAAAACGAGACGGGCAAATATTTATTCTTGATACTAAATGGAAATATGATTCAGGTACATCACCTGAAGATATCAGGCAGCTTTTTGCTTATGGGCAATATTTTGCAGCAAAGAATAGGTACTTATTATATCCAACCAATGCTCACACTAAGGTTGAAAAAAACGATGGCCCTTTTTATGAGCCATCTGGGAAATTATCTTTGGAAGAGACTTGCGGGCTAATATTTATTGACCCGATCACTGAAGATGGCAAATTAAATTTGGAAGTGGGTAAAGAAATATTAAGTTCACTTTTCGGTTAGTATTTCCGGCTCTATTGATGATTTCGCACATTACAACTTCGCATAATTACAATTAGCTATGTTTGCGATAGAATTTATTTATGAGCAAACACCCTTTGGTCAGGTCACAATTGGAATTTGATTTTACGAACAATTCCAAACAAAAAGATGAAGAGAAAATTACTAATTTTAGTTTATCGCAAAATTCGCTGCTGCGTTATCCCGGTGGAAAAACAAGAGCGATCAAATCATTGATAAAATATTTCCCTGCAGAACTGAAAGAAATGTGTTCTCCATTTTTTGGAGGAGGATCTATTGAAATTTACCTCGCCGCTAGGGGAGTTAAAGTTTTGGGATATGATATTTTTACACCGCTGGTTGAATTTTGGCAATGCACATTGGAAGACCCTAATAAATTGGCCGACCAAGTAGAAAAATTTTATCCATTATCTAAAGATTTATTTTACGATTTCCAGTCCCGGCAAAGTGAATTTAAAAAGAAAATAGAAAGAGCCGCAATCTATTATATATTGAATCGCAGTTCTTTTTCCGGTTCAACTCTATCAGGCGGAATGTCGCCGGGTCACCCACGATTTACACTGACCGCGATAGAGCGATTAAGAGCTTTTCATAATTCAAACTTCACCGTTGAACATCTTGACTTTTCCAGGTCATTAGAATCAACTAACAACATGTTCGCCTATCTTGATCCTCCGTACCTCATAAAAAATTCCTTGTATGGTAAAAAAGGAGATGCACATAAATATTTTGACCATAGTGCGCTCTGCGAGATCTTAAAACATAGGTCAAACTGGGTACTTTCATATAATGATTGTGAAGAAGTAAGAAATATGTATGCAGCGTACGAGATCGTAAAACCCAATTGGAGTTACGGGATGTCAAATGATAAATCTTCCAAGGAGGTGGTGATCCTTAGCCCAAAATAATTTTTTTGCTAAATTATTTGGCAGAGTTGATTTTGTCCGTAAATTTGTCCGCAAACCTCAAAAAGCGGCATAATGATCAATATTAAATTTTACCTCGATAAACCAGATAAGAATAAATTTTCACCCGTCCATTTAGTAGTTCGACAAAAAAATATCCAGATCAAGATATCGACCGGGGAAAAAATAAAGAAGAACGAGTGGGATACTATTACTCAAACTGTAAAACAAACATGCTACAACCACCGCGGAATAAACAAATTTCTTTTTTTTCTTCGCGAAGAACTTCAGAAATATTTAGAAACTGCCCTACCATCTGCTCTCACTAATAAAAAAATAAAGCAAAAGATCTTATCCTTAGTAAATGCCAGAAGACTCAACACCACTTCAAATATTTTATGCGAGGATGAAGAGTATTACGAACGAAAGAAAAAAATAACTTTTTTAGATCTATTCGCTGGCGCTGGTGGTTTTAGTGAAGGATTTTTACAGGCTGAGCATGGAAATAAATTGTATGACTTTTTACTAGCCAGCGATATAAACGAGAATTGCGAGCTTACGCATGTCGCGAGGTATAATTATCAATTAGGGCTTGATGTAGAATTTTTAAGACAGGATATTACCGAAATAGAATTCCTTGATAATATGATTGCAAAATTAAAAGGCAAACAGGTCGATGTTGTTTGTGGCGGGCCACCATGCCAGAGTTTTAGCTTAGCGGGGAAAAGGAAACAATTTGATAAAAAGGATGATCTATTCGCACACTACCTTAAAGTCATTGCGCAGTTAAGACCCAAATACTTTGTAATGGAAAATGTCAAGGGGATACTTACAAAAGACGGCGGTAAAATTCGTGAAATGATTTTGCAAGAGATCCGTTCAATTATTGATCTAAAGGAGTTCCACCAGCTGACTCAGTTCCTTACCATAATGCGATCGAAAAATAAAAAGGATCTTTTTATCCAAGAATGTTACAACTTGAGATTGCAATTTGAAGCTTCTACAGAAAAAAATATCGAGAACCTAAAAGAAAGATATATCGATATCATTGAAAGTAAGTTCAGGGTGTTAACGCCAAAGATCGCTGATTATAAAACAAGCAAGACCGATACAAATATAAGTACGATACGACATGGCTTCAATCTACTAAAAAGATCTAATGAATTGTCGCAAATAAGAAAGAAAGTTATTAGTGAAAAAGCATTCTGTGATCTGGATAACGATCATTTTGTTGAACAGTTCAACAGTTTCTTGACCTCTATCGAACCTTGGAAAATCGTAGAAACAATAAAAGAAACATTCAAAGTTTTAAAGCCTGCAAAAGAATTTACTAGCGACATTATTGATATTGTAAAAGCATTGGAAATATACACTGGTTCTTTTGACGAATGTATTAATGGAATAAGAGTGTTGGCAAAACAGAATAATCTAGAAACTGAGTTTGATAAAATCTTATCCGAAATCAGGTTGTATAATATAGATGAACCATTTATTGCGTTGGCTTCAAATTATGGAGTTCCACAAAATCGCGAACGTGTTCTTTTTATAGGTTGCAGGAAAGATCAAACTCAAATTAAAAATATCCCCGCTTCTGTTTCACTTAAAGAACGAGTAACAATTTTTGAAGCGCTGTATGACCTAGACTTTATTAATAATGATGAAGAAAAATTCGTGTACGAGAATGTTGATATAAGATCAAAATATAATGGCAGCTCAGCAAAAATGATCGCTTTGTTGAAAAAAAGAGAGATCGATGGAAAGCCTAAAGAGGAGAAAGGGCTAACTTACGCGGATTGGTCCAGGAAAGGTCGTTTGAACGGGAGGTTTAGTAACGTACAACAGCCATTTTATGTGAAGAATTTTGAAGAGCTTTCAAATCGCATGTTGCATAATGTAGCCTTCTTGCACAACCATAAGACAAGTAAACAAAACGAAGAAGTTATCAAGAGACTTGAAGTCATTTTACATGCAGGAAATTATGATGTTGCAAAGAAAAAATTAAAGCAAGCAGGACTTACATCAGAAAAAAGAAGCTACAATGTTTTGAAGCCCGAGCTTCAAAGTCCAACCGTCATGACGATTCCAGATGATTATATTCATTATTCAAATCCACGGGCTTTGACCGTGCGTGAAATGGCAAGGTTACAATCATTTGACGATTCCTTCGTTTTCCAAGGCAAGCGTTCAACAGGTGGAAACAAAAGAAAAAATGAAGTTCCACAATATACTTTGGTTGGAAATGCAATTCCTCCTTTAATGGCTAGGGCTATAGGATTGGAAATATTGAAACATATCCAGTAAATTTATTCATGCGATTACTTACAGGTGAAGAAATTGACAAAATAAAATTACTCACTGAAAATTCGGTCGAATTAACCCTTATCGAACTAACTAAAAATGGGATCGAAAAATCAATAATGGACGCGACCGGACCAATTCGCAATTACCTCAAAGAAAAAAAACTTCATGACTATGTCTTGCAAAAACAAGGGCCTTCATTCAAGATCATGATTAGTGCCTTTTTTATTAATGAAAATAATTTGACCGAAAGCAATTCAACTTTGTATCGCCCAACGACAAAAAAAGGTGATCCGCGAATTTGGTTCAAAGGATTAGGCAATTATGCAAAACCAGGTGATATATTAGGTTTGATCGAGTTTGATAGAAAATTATATGTTTTAAATATTAGTCAAATAAACATTGAAAAATTAATAAGATCAAAAGAACCAAATCCTTTAAAGGAATTAATAAATACTATTAAGCAAATTTCAAATGTGGTAGTAAATGATTTATTATTCTTGCTACGAAAGATTGCTTCTTCAGGACCAGTCCCAGCTTTACTAAATGCGGATACTGCGATTGGTCGAACACTTGAAAAGTTATTAGGAATCGATATTAACTCATCAAAGAAACCAGATTACAAAGGAATAGAATTAAAATCATCTAGGGATACGAGAGAAAATAGGAAAACTTTATTCGCGCAAGTCCCCGATTGGAAAATAAGTAAATTCAAAAGCTCATCTGAGATCCTTAATTCATTTGGTTATTTGAGGGGAAACGATATAAAGTTATATTGTACAGTTTCGACGATCGTAAGGAATTCACAAGGATTACAACTTCGACTGGATAACAAAGCGAATTTATTATTAGAGAATTCTGACAAACAAAATATTGGGGATTTTGTAGCCTGGAATTTAAAGACTTTACATGCAAGATTATTAGAAAAACATAATGAAACTTTTTGGATAACAGCAACCTCTTCATTAATTGACGAGAAAGAGTATTTTCAGTACAAAAAAATCGAGCATACAAAAAAGCCCATTATATCGCAATTTGATATTTTATTAGAACAAGGCATAATAACCGTTGATCATTTAATAAAAAAAACTTTAAATAAAGGTGCAATTGAAAAGGGACCTTTGTTTAAAATTAAACCCACTGGCATCGCATTATTGTTTCCACCTAGCTCTCAGTATTCTCTAATTTAGACTTTCTTTGATCATTTTTTTTACAATATTTCCCCTGTACTCCCTAGCCGGCTTCCCGTTTACACCCTCCCTCGAAAACTCAATGTATTTTAAATGAGATCGCGATATTTTTGGATCCCTGTTTAATTTTAAAGCAGCTAAATATTCGGAATTATCGTTTTCAAGTTTTGATAATTTTGCCGTAAAAGATTTTGGATTTATACTTAATACATCATATTTATATAATTCAACTATCAACGTAAATAAATTTGCTTTATTAAACCAATATGAGCCTTCAACAAGTTTTAATTTGTCAATAAACTTTAATGTCGAAATTAAAGTATTGTCTAAGTTACTTGCATCTGGAAATTCATCGAATTGCATTTCAATATAAGTCATTACTTTTAGGTTGCGACTAAAATAATTTTCTTCACAAATTGTGGCCATAAGTGTAAGAATGAATTGAAGTGAAAGCATTCTATTAATATCATTTTCTGTAAAAACACTATAGGTCTTGTGAAAGAATTTTAAATAATAATTTCTGTTTGCACTTGAGATTTTATAATTGACAAGATCCATGTTAATATTTACATCTGTTTCAATTAATTGTTTGGCAAAACAAATGAATTCGCTATCACCCCACTGTGCATTTAATCTTTCTGTGGCATTTAGCGCATATTCTGTACTGTTAATTCTTTGAAAAATGTCTTTAATTTGATTTAATGTGGCATTTTTTAAATACCGTATCGAAACTTCATAGCTTAAAAAATCTTTTTTTTCAATTTCGTTCAATTGAGAAAATCTCTTCATTTGGATTTCATCCAATGCAAAAACATCGTGATCATTAATGTAATTTTTTATCGTCGTCAATCGTTGTTGACCATCAACAATTAAATCTCGAATACCCAGCTTAACCGTATCTATTTCACTTGGTGCAATATAAACCTCAGGGAAAGGATAATTTTTTAATATGGTTTCAATAAAATCATATTTGTGTTGTTTCCGCCAAACAAGCTTTCGTTGAAACCCTGGAGAAGGATCCAATTGACCAGAAATCAATTTATTGTACAATTGAATTATTTTTTCATTGTTTGCTGGTATGCTAGCAATTAATTTAGGAAGATTCATATAGTTACTGAATTAAGTTTAAGTTTTAAATCATCAATGTTTGATAAATGATAGTCCATAAAATAAAACCAATTTTGATAGATCGCTATTCCAACTTTTCTTTTTAATCGCAAATACAAATCGCCTTTAAGATTCTGGTAGCTCCCATTAGTGCAACATTCAAACCCTTGTGGTTTAAAATCCGGCCTAAACCATCCTTTCGTATGATATTCAAAATATTTGTAACAAATTGGAACGCTGAATTGCCTCATCTTTTCTAGATCATAATATTCGTTATGCTTCCATTTTTCTTTATATGCTGCAGTATAATTATACATTTTTTTCCCAAGCGTCTCAAACAGGTTGTTTGAAACTATTGCAACATCAAGATCAGATCTGTCTTTATTTAATTTAGTCAAGTGAAAAGCTGTATCAAATCCATTAAAAACATTTCCTGGTTTCAAGCTAAATCCAAGTTTACCTGATCCTACAAATATTGTTTCTCTTACGTGAACTGAAAATGCATTAGCTATAATGGATTTAGTTGTATTTTCTATCGATGGGTCTTTGAAATAATTTTCAAAAAAATAAGCGGGACCATCAATTACATGTTTTTGAAAGATTTGTTCGGAACTATATTTTGATTGCCTAATATCTGATTTAAAAGATTCTATTCTTGCGGTGATCGTCATTTAATAATTTTTTCAAAAATGCTAATTAAAAAGCTAAAATATTTATCACATTTTCGTTTGCAATTATTGCTGCAGACAAATCATTCATAAAATTATCAATTCTTCTTAGTAACATTTTCCCATTTATATTATGTATTAATTTCGATTCGGCGGGAATTTCATCGTAAAGCGAGGTCGGCAAATAGATCGCGATAAAACTTCTGAAAAGATATAGTCGAGTTCTATCTTCTGTCCATTCACCAGCATCATCAAATAACCCCCAACCGACTGTAGGGGAAAGAATATTACCGCTGCCACTCACAAGTAATCTTTCTTTTGCTTTAAAACTTTTTACTGACACAAGTAAGTTGAACGGATGACCTAAAACTGAAAAATCTGCCATCCAATTCCATTCACCTGTTATTCTTTTATAAAAAGTTGGCACTCGAGCTTGTAATGCTAATTCGCACAATCTTTCAGATATAGTTCCCGTGGTTTTCGGATGAATTGTGTGTTCATTGTTAATTTCTGCTAACCCAGAAATGATATCATTTATTTGGTTATATTTTTCTTCGCTCGTATTATCTCCCAAATTTAAATTATCGTAAACCTGGTTTAGAAGTATATCCGCTTGTGCCAAAATAATTACATTTTAACCTCAAAATACAATTATTACAAATAGGATTTCTTGCTTTGCAAACTAATGCTGCAAAATCTAGAATCGCCCAATTAATTTCTTTTGAATTCACGTGCCTTGAAACTTTCAAAGATAGCTTTTGCAAATAGGGATCGTACCGAATATCTGCCATCTTGCGTTTGCCAAAATATCTTTCAAGCACGCGTGCCATATTTACATCTATTAAAGGACTAGGCTTATTGTAAATAATGAGCTCTACTGCATTGGCAATATATTGCCCCATAAAAGGAATGCTCTCTAATTCCTTTCTATCTTTTGGTAACCTTCCATTTCTATTTCGCATTTCAATCGCGAGATTCTTTAATCGAATTGCTCTTTGACGATAAAGACCTATGGGCCTTAAATATTTTTCGATCGCGGTCAAATCTGAATTTACAATTGAAGCCCAGTTGGGAAAATCTTTTAAAAATTGGTCATAGAATTTAGAAACTGTTTCAGCTTTTGTACGCTGCAGCAAGGTCTCAGCAATTACGATTTTGTAGTTTGACAATTCTCTATTTCTCCATGGGAAATGCCTGCCATTAATAGCATACCATTCAAGCAATAATTTTTGAAATTCACTCACGTTTTTAGCGTTGACAATAGCCATTCCTTTTTGTTTGAATAATTCCTAATTCGAAGGACCCAGTCAAAATTTATTTTCATTTCCTATGCTGGCAAACTTGGAGTCCTGGGGTGGCTAATTGGTTTTTGTTTCTTGGACTGAAATATCGAATTCTAAATACCAGCCAAATTTAACCAGGTAATCGATGGTTATTGCGAACTTCCCGGTTTCAACTTTTGAAATAGTAGAACGACGTACTTGCATCATTTCCGCGAGTTCATCTTGGCTAAGTGATCTTTTTTCCCGCAGATCCCTAATTTGTTTACCAATTATTTCCCGCTGCATTTGGATATAGAGATCCGTTGGCTTTTGTTTCTTGATCATGAAATATCTTGGCTATTAAAATGCATTCTTTGTCAAGGTAAAACAACTAGATATTTTGAGGGCACTGGTAGATCCCAATCATCGGGATAAGAAACAGTCGTCAAGTTACCCCCTAACTCCTTTACAACGCCAACTTGGTCAATTCCGCCAAGCACTAATTGCTGGTATTGTTTGATTGTTTTATCTGGGCTACTGGTTTCTGCTTTGAATACTTCAATTTTGTCGTTATCAAAAGTTACCTTGTCCCCGATTTTGATTTCATTTTTATTGCGCAGTTTAAATAGCGTTGCCCCCGCTTTTATTTCCGAAGTAAAAGTAAAAAAGTTTGATTTAAAATGTGCAGTAAATTGCACATTTATTTTTCATGAAATAAATCGAAAAATTCAACCTGTTTTTTAGATTACATATTTGATTTCCTTCAACCAAAGTTTCAAAAAGCTTTTAATTTTTCATTCATTTCTGCAAGTCCTTCTTTTTGCAAGATTTCTGTACTAATAGAATGCAACTCCTGGATGATCTCTTTTGGGATAAATTCCAACATGCTGTTTGTTTTTTCATCAGCGTTTTTTCCCTCGACACCACGTTCAATTACTTTGCTTAACAGCAACACATTTTTTCTTGGAATTTGTATACTGATCTTTACCAGATCAGCCATCCCTGAGCTGCTTAAAATAGTCTCGTAAATCTTTGTCACTTCTGCCTTTGCTAACATCACAAAAAATTTAATAGTTCACAAATCTTGTTTACAAAAGCAAAACTATTTTATAAGCGTGGTTTTATCCCCTTCAGAATTCGAAGAGGATATTTTTGAAGAGAATGTCACACCTAATTTCACATTAGAAATCGATTTTGAAAAGTTGAAGGGCTGATGATATTGTTTTTGTACCCGGTGAAATATACGGTTGCATCACAACCGGGCATTTAAGCCGCTTGCTCCGGAGTCGCGCGGCATTTAAAAGTGTAAATGATTTAGTGATGAGTGAAGAAAAAAATAATCGCGATAACTGGTTGCATCTTCGTTTAACGGAAGGTGAGTACAACAAGATTCATGAAGCCTTTTCAAAAACTACAAAGAAAAAGTTAAGTGAATATGCTCGAAGCGTTTTGCTCAATAAATCCATCACCGTTTACACCTGTAATCAATCCTTTGACCTTTTTGTTGCAGAACTTATTCAATTAAAAAATGAGCTTAATGCCATCGGAAATAATTTCAACCCGACAGTAAAAAAATTGCACATGATCGATCATGATGAAGAAATAAAATTATGGGCAATTTGAAACGAAAAAAGCAACGAACAATTTTTCAAAATAGTAGAAGAAATTAATTGAAAAATAAATCAGGTTTCAGACAAATGGTTGCACGGATGAACACAAGCAAAAATATTTCAAAAGCACTCAATTATAACGAGCAAAAAGTAGCAAAAGGGAAAGCCGAGATACTGGATGCAAAAAATTTTTTGAAAGCTACTGGCGACATGAACTTTTATGATAAGCTCCGGCATTTTGAAAAATATACGTTGCAGGTCTTGATTTTCTTGTGCCAGTGAAAAATTTAAAAAAGCAAAGACGCAGCAAAAAGGAAGGAGCGCTTTTTTCATACGGCATATTGAACTGCAAATTTCCCGGAAGTTTATCCAACGACAAAAAATTACAGTTCTCAAATCGCGATTTGAGAACTAAAGAACGGAAGTAAATAGTTGATTAGCTGGTTGTAGTTCCAACAGGGCTTTATTTCTTTTTGTTAAATGCAGAAATAATATAGCCGCGGTTAATTCGTCGGAAGGTGTTGGGCGTGCTTTCGGTGATCACCACCACCATGTTTTGTTCCGTAAATATATAGATCCGTTGCCCTCCATTGCCCTTCGCCTGTTTGCTGGCGTAGCGCGCCATCAGCATTCAGATATTTCAACCATAAATACCCGTAATCATCGCCCTGAATTACGGAGCGTTTGGTGAAGGATTGGTTCACCCAGTCCGCAGGCGCCGATTGACATTGACCACCAAAAGACGGGCGGATTTATCATCAAGTCTATTATTACTAATTTCAATGAATTCACTGGGCACTGACTATTTATTGTGGTCAAATACTTCCGGCGGACTATGATGGCGGGAATCGGCGGCAGGTGGTCAATTTGCTCCAGCGCTTGCTTTTTTCCCGGCATTTAAAAAAAATATCATTAAGAAAAAAGCTTTCCCAAAATAATTACATTGTGTCTTGAATTTGCAAAATGTCAAAACAGCTATGGAAATATTGCCTATTCATTTCCGTCATATTATATATTGCTTGTGTAAGAAAAATAAATCCCCCCATTCGCGAAAATGTACCTCGATTAGTTGTTGAAGGAATTATCACTACCGATTCAACACCATATATTGTTAAACTCAGTTATTCGGGGAATTATACCAATACATATACAGCAAACCATGATTCAAGCGCCTTTTATATTGCTGATGCCAGGGTAGTAATTCAGAACGATCTTAATGACTCCGCAATATGCGTTTGGCAAATGGATGGAACTTATCAAACTCACGATTCTGCTTTTGTGGGTGTTGTTGGTCGGAGCTATACGCTCATAATTTATTTGTCTAATGGGAAGGTCTACCGATCGAAAGCAGAAACTATTATTGCAGTGCCATCCATTGACAGTTTATCTTTATTCTACGATTCAACTTTTATCACTGATGAAAGACCAAATCAATTTATCATTTCTGATCATTTCCGTGATCCGGCAAGCACCGCCAATTATTATCGATGGTCTTCATCAGGTTATTTTTCACGCAAATCATGGGGAGGAAGCTGTGGTTATAACTGGGGGCCTTGCGGAGATCCTTTCTCCTGTGATTGTCATGCTCAATGCAAACAATTTTTTGAAAGCGATCAAATCATCGTGCAAACAGATAAGCTTGTGAATGGTCAGGAAATTATTCAACCCGTATGTTATATTCCCATATACTGGTTTGGGAAAGACTTTATTGAAATCAGTCAATTTTCTTTGACTAAGGATGCATACATTTTTTGGTCACAATACCTTGCGCAAACCAATGGAACAGGAGGTATATTAGACCCATTGCCTGAATCATTATTAGGTAACATTACAAATATTTCTGACAGCAATGATATGGCGCTAGGATTTTTTGAAGCATCTGATGTGAAGAAAAGAAAGCTAATCATTGTCCCTTACAATTTTCAAGAGTATTGGCTCGAAAGCATCGCTGGACAATTTATAAAACCCGGAGATTGTGAAGTAGTTTATCCTGGTGCGTTACCCGATGATACTGACCCTTCGGGATGGGATGACGCACAGGAAATTGATTTACATTAGCGGTAGATTTATTCATGGGTTACCTAAATATATCATTGCCTTTTTTTATTAATCCTGGTAGAACCTTTACCGCTCAAGCATTCAAAAATGATTGATTCATGATTGCGCTTGCTGCCGCATAATTTTGAAAACTCATTAAGCACAATCGTCTCCGAAATTTTACCAGCCTCCTATTTCTTCAGTATTTTCCGACCTCTCCTTTTACAGAATTGAATATTTTTTGGGAATTGAAACCCACTCCATGTTTAAATACCCAGGTGATCTTCCTGATATTTTCGATGTGCTGAGAAATGTCTCCATCGATGACCACCAGGTCTGCCGCTTTACCGACTTCGATGGAGCCGATCTTGTCTTCCAGCCCAAGCGCCCTGGCACCATTGTAAGTCGCGATTCGTATTGCCTCTATTGGGGAAAATCCGGCCTCGGTCAGGAGTTCAATGGACTGCTGTGAGCCGTATCCAGCAAGGGTGGCGCCGCTACCGGTGGGGTCGGTGCCAACAGTCAACAGTCCGCCGGCATCTGAAAACATCTTTTCCATTTTCATTTCCTCCAGCATGGCTTTATTGCCGAAAGGGTTGCGCATTTTGTTGTAGACATTGAGAAACATATTTCGGGTATCGGGCGCCATCGCCTCCAGGACTTCGGGACGGATCGCTGTATCCAGGGTGGTCATATTATAGAGAACGGCCAATGTAGAGGTTAAGATCACTTTCTTATTGGCGAGGAATCGGATCAGCGCTTTTACTTGCGGAGAATCCGCGGATGCAATGGGTGGAGCATACAATGGACACGCATTCTCCTTTTTATTGGGAACAAAATCCGTGGACACGGAAAAGCCATGCTCTAATTGGTCGATAGCCATTTCCGCCGCCTCCCGGTAGGTGACGGCACATAAATGACCTGTCACTTTCAGTCCTTTGGCATGGGCCTCTTCTATTGCTGCCTTAAGCGTAGCCTTATCCACGAACATATATCCCTTGAACGAGGTGCAGCCTTGGCTAGACCAGAAGTCGACAAAGGCTTTCGCCTCTGCGGGTCCGCTGAGTTCATGCATGCCTGGAAAGATGCTGCCTTTCCCTTCCAGATACGGTGCAGTCACATCCATTGTTGGCCCAAGGATCTTCCCCTGATCGATGTCCCTTTTGAGATTCAGGTCGGAGTAGGGCTCCACGCTCCCGGCTGTACGAATGGTCGTGGCACCGCATGCAAGGTAAAGCTTTGGGAAAGTGAAAGGCAGTTGCTTAACGTGCAGGTAGCTAAAGTCGGCTGTGTATGCTGCATAAAACATGTGTTCGTGCAGTAAGACGAATCCAGGCAAAAGGGATTTTCCAGTCAGGTCGATGACGATGCTGCCTGAAGGGGGCGGAAGTTTTTTGCTATCTGCAACCGCAGTTATGACCCCGTTGCGGACAATCACCGTCTGGTCATCTAGTACTTTCAGGTTTTTCACATCGGCAAGCTTGCAGTGGGTGAAAGTGATGAAAGCTGAATCGTAATCTATGAATTTTCTTACCGCGGAAGAAAAGGAGTTTTGGGTAAAGGCTTGAAGAGCAATGAGCAGGTATAATCCGGCAAGGAGCAATTTTTTCATGTTGCAGTTGGTTTAATTTAGCTACAAATATATGCGCAACCAATCGGTTGCAAAAATTTTCCTTGCCAACGCCTTTTAAAGTCAAGCTTGGATGAGCCGGTGATATTGACCACCAAAAGGAGCAGCGGATTGATCAGCAAGTTTTTTTGCGAAAAAAGATGAATCTATTGAGCCCAATTTTTTATTATGGGCAAATACTTCTGGCAGACCATGGTTGAGCAAATCCGCAAAAGGTGGTCAATGCACTCCGGCGCTTGGATTCAATCCCCAGGCTCATCCTTTAGGCAGCAGTTATGGGAGATGGCGCTTTCGTACTTTCTGGAAAAAAATGGGGACTTAACACAAACTATCAGGTAAATATTTAAAGAATAGAGACTCTGGTTTTAGCTAAGCCAAAATGAAATTATATCATCTAATAAAATCATAAGCTTGCAACCAATCTTAACATGTAGAATTAATCATAGAATTATATAAGCGGAGAAGCTGCATTTATATAAAAAGCTATTTTGGATGAATGATATGCTTTTTGCAAAAATCAGGGTCATTCAAAAAAATATTTCTCCTAACTGTACTTGTATCAATTTTCACCAGGTATGCAGTTGGTCTGCCCACAATAAAATATGGGATTTTTTCTGTTACTGTCTTGAATGAAAGATCGCTGCCCATCGCCGGCGCAACTGTACAATTGTTAAAAAGCGGAATGCTGATAAAAGCGGAGATCACCGACACAAATGGGGTTGCAACTTTTGGAGAATTGACGGATGGCGATTACAGCTTTTCAGCAAGCGTGGTGGGCTGCCAGCCGCAAACCACAGCTGTGTATCATTTTCCCGGCAACATACAGGCAATCACGATCACTCTAAAGCCTGCGATCAGTTCTTTGCAGGAGGTGACCATTACTTCCCAGCGACCTTTGATCGAACAAAAGCAGGGGAAGGTGGTGTTGAATGTAGATGCATCCCCGACCAATGCGGGCACGACCGTGCTGGAAGTGCTGGAAAAATCTCCGGGCGTAACGGTCGACCGTGCTGGGACCATATCATTACAAGGTAAGACCGGGGTGCTGGTAACGATCGATGACAAGCCTACCTATCTCAGCGGGGAGGACTTAAATAATTTACTCAGCAGCATGAGTTCCTCACAAGTTGACCAAATAGAGCTCATTGCGAACCCGACGGCAAAATATGACGCAAACGGCAACGGGGGCATCATCAATATAAGAACGAAAAAGAATAAACAGCGGGGGTTGAATGGCTCCTTCACAGCCTCAGCAGGTCAGGGGGTCTATTCTAAAAACAGCGATAATCTTACACTAAATTACCGTAGCGGTAAATTCAATACTTTTTTTACCTATGGGCTGAACTATGTGCAATATTACCTGGACCTGTATGCCTTGCGTAAATATTACGACAATAATAATACCCTGTTGTCGGAATTGATTCAACCCTCATACTTCAAGGGGACATTCTTAAATAATACCATTAAAGCCGGTGTCGATTATTCCATTGATGAAAAGACCACCGTTGGAGTGGTGCTAACCGCGACAGCGATCACCCGCCATGGTAACAACACGGACCCCACAAGCTGGCTTGACTCATCAGGGGCAGTGGACTCTGTGATCTCAACAGACAATAAAAACAATAATCGATTTAAGAATGGTGGAATTAACCTGAACTTCCGACGCAGCCTAACCCCTGCATCGGACTTCAGCGCAGACTTCAACCTGCTGCATTATGGCATATCTAGTGATCAGCATTTTAACTATCAGCAGGATGCCCCCGGAGGGTATGATCAGTTGTCCAGGGCAGATATTCCTACCACCATCAGCATTCTCACCGGTAAGCTTGATTATACTCAAAAGACAGACAAAAATGGCAGATGGGAAGCAGGATATAAGTTGTCCCACACGGGGACGGACAATTCAGCGGTCTACCAGAACTTTGATGGCACACAATATGTGCAAGATGATACGAGGAGTAATCATTTTATATATAATGAATCAATCCATGCCCTTTATGGTGATGTGGAACAAAAGTTCAACCGGCTGACGATCCAGGCGGGTCTTCGTTACGAACTTACGGTTTACCATGCGAACCAATCGGGTAACGCGGTTCAAAAAGATTCATCTTTTTCACGAGATTACGGCAGCTTATTTCCAAGCGGCTTCATCAGTTATCAGGCAGATTCCGACAACACATTTGGTCTTACATTCGGGCGGCGCATCGACCGTCCCGTTTTTCAGGTGCTTAATCCATTCATCTTTATCATCAATAAATATACCTATCAAACGGGGAATCCCTACATACTGCCCCAGTACAGCTGGAATATCACAATTAATCATCAATTCAAGGGGCTTCTGACGACCGCACTGTCCTATAGCGTAATCGACAATTATTTTTCTCAGATCTTTTTGGCGGATACGACAAAACAGGTTCTGCTATATTCACAGGGGAACGTGGGTCATATGAATAACCTTGGTCTTGCTGAAACCGTATCAGCATCCCCATGGAGATGGTGGTCCTTCACGGCAGCGGCGGTCTTTAATCATAAACATTTCGAAGGTTTTAATGGCAATGATTTTTCCAGTTCCATCAATCAGCTGAGCATGAACCTTACAAACCAATTTATCATCGCCGCAATTTATTCAGTTGAAATTGCCGGCAGTTACACTACCCGCGCCCGAAACGACATTCAAGAGCTTTTGTATCCCACCGGTCAGGTGTCCCTCGGCTTATCCAAGCCTATTTTAAAAAAGAAAGCTACCTTAAAACTTAGCTATCGGGACATCTTTCATACCAATTGGATGCAAGGGCTAACGCAATTCCCGAACGCGACAGAGTATTTCAAAGAATTGCGTGACACGCGTGTTTTCAACATAGCCTTCACCTATCGCTTTGGCAAAGCGTACAAGGCCAGCAAACATACCGATAATGGTGCCACTGACGAGATGGAAAGGGTAGGCAACGGGTAGCAAATATATTCCCTCTCAATTTGTTTCATACATAATATGGAAGCGCAGCCAATATCACCGGCTCATCCACTATACCATTAACACTCAAGAGATCAAATAAGAAATCATAATTGCCTTCAACGACTTGTTAATATTTCTTGTCAGCGATTAATTAAAAGAATGCCGGAATTCTAGCGGTGAAAGTTTTGTTTTTGTTTTGAACAATTTAGAGAAGGATTGGGGATGCTCAAATCCTAATTCATAAGCTATCTCGCTGACAGAAAGATCGGTGGTAGATAATTTTTCTTTCGCTTTTTGGATGATCCTGTCGTGGATATGTTGCTGCGTGCTCTGTCCTGTCAATACTTTTAACAGGCTACTTAAATAATTGGGAGAAACATTCAGGGATTCAGCAACATATTGAACGGTAGGCAGTCCTTCACCGATAAGATCATCATTGTTGAAATAATGGGTAAGGGTTTCTTCGAGTCGCTCTAGAATTTTATGATTGGTGATCTTTCTTGTTATGAATTGTCTTTGATAAAAACGTTCTGCATAGTTCAATAAAACTTCCAGTTGCGCGATGATAATATTCTGGCTGAACTTATCGATATTGGAATGATACTCCTGCCGAATGTTTTGTATGATGCCGTTAATGATCGCCTCTTCTTTTTCGGATAAAAATAAAGCTTCGTGAACCGAATAGTCAAAATATTCGTACTGCTTTATTTTTTTTGCCAGCGGCGTATTCCATAAAAAATCCGGATGGATAAGCAAGATCCATCCTGCAGGATTTGTTTCAGCCGAGCTCCGGGGAGGAGATTGTAATACCTGCCCGGGGGCCAAAAAATACATGACCCCTTCATCAAAATCATATTCCTGTTGCCCATAGCGCATCTTGCCATCCAGCCCACGTTTGATGGAAATGGAATAATAATCGAATGTTATCGCTGTTTGTTCATTTTCTCTTTTAGCTGCGGCAACCCTTGCATAATCCACAATGCTGATGAGCGGATGTTCAGGAGGGGGCAGATGGTTGAGCCGGTGAAATTCGCTGATGGATCTTATTTTGTATGGTGCTTTTTGTGCCATGCTGCAAATTTAGTTTTTTTACAGGGCTTGTCCACCTGAGACTTCAATACGCTGCCCGTTGATCCAAAATGCATCGTTTGTACATAAAAATGCTACCACACCGCCGTATATCATCGGGCAGACCCACGCGGCCCAAAGCAGTAAGGCTTGCAATATGAGCATTTATTTCTTTATTATCTCTGGTGCGCCCACCACCAAAATCTGTTTCAATGGCCCCTGGTGCCACCACATTCACTCTTATCTTTCTTGGGCCTAATTCTTTTGCCATATAACGGGTAAGCGTTTCTATCGCAGCTTTTAAAGAGCCATATACAGATGATCCGGGCATGATGATTCGTGCCAGACCCGAAGAAATATTGATGATGCCCCCTCCGTCATTTATAAAAGGCAATAATTTCTGTGTGAGAAAAAAAACCCCTTTGTAATGAATATTAAATATGGTATCCATTTCTTCTTCCGTTGTATCTACGATTGGTTTATACAAGGCGGTCCCTGCATTATTTATTAAAAAATCGATCTTATCGCTTCCTGTTTTTCCCTTTAACGTTTCTATTAATGTTTTAATAAAAGGATCAAACGTTTTTACCTTGCTGGTGTCCAGTTGAAGGGCTATTGCTTTTTGACCAAGGCCTTCGATTTCAGCGACCACCTGATCGGCAGCTTCCTTATTGGTATGGTATGTAAACGCTATATCTATTCCTTTTTTGGCGATCGCTATCGCCATATTCTTTCCTAAGCCGCGGCTCCCCCCGGTAATGAATGCGATCCTGTTTTTTGCGCTCATCTTTTGTTTTTTTTAGTATTTTTTTTAATGATGTTTATTTTTAAAAAAGAATTTTATTGCCCGTTATAAACTGCGGCAAATTCTTTTGCGAAATCCCTGAGCTTTGTGTTGCTTAATGTAGGCCGGTTTCGGAAATAATCTTCATACAGGATCCCGTTTCTTCTCCCTGCATTCATTTCCACCAGACCCTTTGCAATGCCGGAGTTCATGCCTGCCGCGATCATATTACCGAGCATCTGTTCATCCGGAATAACAATCCATTTCAGGTCCGGTTTACTGATCGCCTTACCTAATATTTTTGCCACTTCATTTGGTGAAAGTTCATCGCTGGCGATATAGCGCACCGTCCTGCCCTGGAACGGCTTCTCTATTTCTGCGGCGATAACCGTTGCAATATCCGCAGGCGAAACCCAGGGCTCCTTTTCATCGCCGCCATAATTCTGAACAATGGATCCAGCAGATCTTATGACCGGAATAAATGAAAGCATGTTATTATAAAATCCAACGGGTCGCATGATCTTGATCGCGACATCGCCGGGAAGCCCGTTTAGAATTTCTTCCGCCCTGTAATGAAAAGCGAGCATGCCGTTTCCCTTATCGGTGTGTGCCCCGATACTACTGAGATGAATTAGTTTTTTTACCCCCGATCCTTGGACCGCCTGTTTATAATTATCCGCGATCCTGAGAATGGCCCTCATGTAGTCAAGCTGCGGGTTGAAGAAAAATCCTTGACCCAGTGTTTCCATGCAATACACGATGTCCGCCCCGTTGAATGTTTTTGTGAGAAAATCCACATCCTGCATGGTGCCGATAGCTGCTTTTGCACCGAGGGATTCGATTTCATTTTTGCGACCGGCATTGCTGCTGATGACAGTTACTTCATGCCCTTTTTTCACCGATGATTCTGTGAGTGGTCTGCTGATATTGCCTAAGGAACCTGTTATTACTATTTTCATTTCTTTGTTTTTTGATGACACAAATGTCTGCAGCATTCAAAAAACAATTGTAGCCGAATCTATCCTTGTTGTAGGCAAAAAAATGGTATTGAATCAGGATCATATATTGACCTGAGCGAATCAAGGTTTTTTTGTGAAACAGCCCCGGTGCTAATTTGGAGGATCAAAATGTTTTATTGATTTCAGCTAAGAGTTCCTCCCTACATTTCATTTGCTGTTTCTTTGCTTTGATATTGCCAATGTATAAAATATTCGTAGCTCCATCGCGGAGAGCAGTAATATCAGGAATTCCGTCTTTATTAAAATTACCAGCGTCCACGCCATCGTGAACGCCAGACATAGATCAAAAAATAAACTTATAGGTAATTATTAAATGTTCAGCATTACCTCAGCGCCCGGATGGTCTTTCCATATTCAAAATCACTGCTGATCGTCCTTGCCGCTTTATTAAAAGCTTCTTTGACACTTGTGGATGCAGGCATTTTTGCTGCAATAAACCTTAGGGTCTCTCCTTTTTCAAAGTCTGCACCCAGCTTGCCCGTTGCTTCGATTAAACTTATCCAGGCTGCATCTGTGGTAATTTCTGATCCGGCAATTTTTTTCAGGACACCGGCCTTTTCATAATCACTATTGATGGTAGCAGCGGCCTCGAGGGTCTCTCCAAAAGCGGCAGGCGGAATTTTGATATCCCTGGAAAAGACCTTTTTTAAGACCTCGCTTTTTTCATAATCACTGGAGATTTTTGAGGAGGCATGGATCAATTGTGCAAAACGGGATTCCGAGATCTTGTTCCCCTCGATCACCTCTTTAAGCACACCCGCCTTTTCATAATCCGAGCCGATGGTATTGATGATATCTATCACTGCTGTGAATTCTTCGTCGGTCAGTTCCTGGTGCAAAATAGCCTTGAGGGCTTTTGCTTTTTCATAGTCTGAATGAATGGTTTTCACCGCCTCCAGAAACGCTTTGGCCGTAGCAGCATTTCCGAGGTATTTGGACGAAAATGCTTCCAGGAGCCGGCCTTTCTCATAGTCTGAACTGATGAGCGATTCAACTTCTCCGGCAATATCGGTCATATCTGCCGCGGTCAGAGAGGATGTCCCCAGCAGGAATTGCAGGTATTGTCCACGTACATAATCGGTTTTCATATTTTTGACTTCTGCTATTACCGCTCTTGTGCCCCCTTGTTGATAGAGGTGTGCAACCCGGTCTTTTGCCCCAATTCCATAATCGATCATGACCCGGATTGCCGAAGCCAGGATCGCTTTTTCTTCTTCTGTCAGCGTCGTTTTTTTGTCTCCCCCATTGATCTCATAGGCTATCCTGCCGGAAGCGTCCAGCGTGACAATGAGCGTTGTCCCGTTTTTCTGATAGCGAAGAAACCCATCACTGGGAAAGGATTGGAAAGACTTCTCATCACTGGTAAAAGAGATCTCCCCGGAATAAGAAAGCTTGATGTTGAGATCATCATCATTAACAGAGACCGAGGAGTGACCGTTGTTGTTGGATACCGAATAGCTCCCATGATTTCCCTGAGAGTAGCCGCCGATTGCGAGGCTGAGACTGAGCACAGCAGCCAGCATTAGTTTTCTGTTCATGACAAAATATTTTGTATGGTTATGCTTTTTAATCGCCAAAGGAATGCCAAAAATGTACATGAATAATTTTCAATGGAAAGTGAATCCAAAAGATCCATCCGCTGTATCAGAACCGGACGTTTCTACCCGGCGAATGTTACGAAACTGATACAGGAAGAATATCATTTTGGAAATGAATTTAATAATGGAAAAAGTAAATTCAACCGGCTCATGCGCTAAATTCAATCCATAACCGAATTTAAAATTGGCGTTTGTTTGAAAGACTTGGATAATCTAGTCGCTACAAAGATTCCCCTAACTCTTGTATAGTATAATTCAAAAATAATTTCAAATTATTTATTCGCCCTCCACTGTATTATTTTTTCCATTTTTCCAGCTTTTGTGTTTTGCCCCATCCATCTTTACAATTTTGGGAGTGAATTTTCCAATAGTTTCAACTAATGCTTTTTGACTTTGCATTACTGCCTCGATATCTTTGTAAGCAAAAGGAGATTCATCGATTCCGCCACCTAAAAGTTTTACTCCAAATTTTTTCAATTCGTCCTTAAATTCTTTATCTGTTACTGACTGTATCGCTTTACTTCTACTCATTTTTCTCCCGGCGCCGTGCGCCGCAGAATTAATGGAAGCCTGTTCTCCTTTGCCCTTTACAATAAATCCATCAGCTGTCATTGAACCTGGAATAATGCCAAGAATATTTTTCCCTGCAGGTGTTGCCCCTTTACGATGAACAATTACTTCCATACCATTCCATTTTTCTTTCCAAGCAAAGTTGTGATGATTTTCGACCATCTTCATTGGCCTTCTTCCTAATTGTTTTGCAATTTTTTTATGAATGATATGATGACATGCAGATGCATACTCGCCCGCTAGATTCATTGCCAACCAATATTCCATTCCTTCTTCTTCATCGAGTGTTAACCAAGCGAGATTTTGTGCATCTTTTGGCAAACGTCTTTTGCTTATTGCGATTTTTGTATAGTGGTTTGCGATGTTTGCTCCTAGTCCTCTCGAACCGGAATGAGACAATAATCCCAAATAATTTCCTGCATCAATGCAAAGGATCTCGTCTCTTCCGGAAATTTCTACTGCGCCAAATTCAACAAAATGATTTCCGGAACCTGATGAACCCAATTGCTTCCATGCACGACCATGTAAACTTTTTAGCAGCGGCAATTCATAAAACAATTCATTTTCCATTACTTCATTATCCGAAGCAATATCAAATTGTGCACCGCTGCCGAATAATGTCGCTTCATTTAATTCTCTTGCAAAATAATTCTCTTTCTGAACAAGTTCTTTTGGGTCGATATCGAAAATACTCAGACACATCCTGCAACCAATATCCACACCAACGCCATAGGGAATTACCGCATTCTTTGTTGCAAGCACGCCCCCGATCGGTAATCCATAACCGTTGTGTGCATCCGGCATTAATGCGCCAGCAACAGCAATTGGTAATTTTGTTGCAGTATACATTTGATGCATCGCTCCTTCTTCAATATGTTCTTGTCCGAAGATATTAAATTGAATTCCTGAATTGTTCAATGATATTTCAGTCCTTTCAATAATAGCCCTTGGTAACAATTGTTCTGCAATCAATGCCAGCACTGCATCGTTTTTATATTCTAACGGTGATACCAACACGCTTTTTAAAATTTCCATAACCTCCTCCTTTGTGCGATGCTTATAATTTTTTTGCATCACATTCATGGCAACACTAATTACCGGACCTTCCGGATAACCGATCGCTCGTAATTCTTTTCCAGATAATTTTAGCTTGGACATAATTATTGACAATCAACTTTTATCACCACGGATATTCTATTATTTTGATGGCTTGAATTATCTGAGGCTATTTTGAATTTTGTAACCTCATAAATACATCGCATTTCTTGAATCGGGCATTAACCTTAATAATTCTACCACTAAGTTCATAAAATAACATCCAGCACCGGTATGATGCCGGATGTTATTGTTTGTCGCTTTTATTTCTGCGGCACAAAGATCTGTTTCAACTGATCGATTAACACGCCATTACCATTTACACTGATATTATTTATCTTGTCTGCGATCTTTTCCACATATTCCATTTCCTTTAGTTTCCACAACATCGCATTTTCATCCATCAATTTTGCAGTGTTAAGCAAACTGCGGGTGCTCGCTGTTTCTTCACGACGCATGATAGTGTTTGCCTGCGCTTTTTTTTCTGCGATCAAAACCTGGTTCATGATCTCTTTCACATCACCTGGCAGGATGATGTCGCGGATACCAAAACCATTTACTTCAACGCCAATATCCATTGCTTTTACTTTTACCTGTTGTAGAACAAAAAGAACAATGCTCTCTTTTTTTTCCAGCAACTCATCAAAGCTGTAGCCGGCAACAAATTCACGAAGCGCTAATTGAAAAGCGACATACAATTGCTTATCGTATTCTTTGTTTTGTAACACTGCTTTTTCAATATCGGTAACTTTGTATTGCGCCCATGCGTTGATCCGCAAAGCCGCCTTGTCTTTTGTCAAAATTTCCTGACCATTTATTTCCAATTGTTGCTGACGCACGTCAACGCGCGCAACGCTGATCGCGATATTATTCTTCCACCAGTTGTACACGCCGCTTTGCAGTGTACCTGCATATTTTCCATCTACAAACAATAAAGCTTTCTCATTGCTTTCAACATTTACGATACGTACAAAAGGCGCAACTAATTTATTCATCAAGATCGCACGAACAATATTTTCAGTGATCTCGATCTTGCTGGTATCGGCGCGAACAAACTCATATTCGATAACGCTTTTCCAATAGGTGTAACGACCTGCACTTAATACCTGTTTCAATAAGCCATTTTCGAATTGCAACACGATTTCATTGTCTTTCACTTCAACAACATGCAAGATGCCAGCAAGCGCTTTATCCTGTAAAAGGATGTTCAATTCAATTGGCGCGACAAATGGTTTTGTGATGTCGTACAAATACACCACCTCATTCCAAAACCAGTAAGTACCTGCCATCAGTATCTTTTTGTACTCTCCATTTTTAAATACCAAACCAACTTGGTAGGCATTTACTTTTACCATATTCATGATGCACTGTTTTAAAAGTTATCAATTTGTTTTTAATAAGGCCGGCGGATCGTCATTGAAAGACTGCGGAAGCATTTTTCAATAATGTTGGTTGAACCAGTTCGAAGTTTATTTTTTTACTGAGGCATCATCAGTAAAAAAAATTTCCCGAAGTGATACAAGACCCATTATATCTACATCTGCTTTCAGGCGGCTATTCAATTGCTTTTTCTCAAAACATTTTAGTTTTAATTACTTAAGCAGACAAAATTCACCGGCTTTAATTATCTGTTCACCATTTTTTAAGAAGCGGTATACTTCTTTTGCATCCCATATTACAAGTATGGCGCTCTAACCATCTGAGCTATCCAATTTTTACATTGGAGTGGGATTCGAACCCACACTGTGCTGCTACTCTACCACTGAGCTATCACACCGAAATGTGAAAGGGAGTCGAACCCTTGACACGCAGTCCAAATCGGGCACCACGCCTTTTCGCAACAGCATACAGCGAGTTATTACTGCTGCACTATGATGTTTTATTGAAACATGCACCAGGTTTGCTGTCAACATGAAAATGCCCGTCTTGCCGCTAAGCAAACTTTTTCACTTATCAAACGACGAGTAATAACTTAAAGAACTCTTTTGTTTTAATTTTCTATCACGCTTCTCCTAAACCCAATAACTTCTATCCTGTTTTCGGCATATTCCTTTTCATGCTGATTTGCTATTTCAGCAATCGTCATCGGCCTGGTAATGTGCGAATCAAAACCAAAATGATCACTAAGTTTTTGCGCTTTTGCGATACTTAGTTTTCCGAATTCATATTTTGCTATCAGCCTTCCTTTTCGCATCAATGCACTGTCGATTAAGGTGAGTGAACTGTTGAAAGTGCAAATGAGTTGAACATTTAAAAAATCTGATAACAAACCATCAGAGATATTCAACAGATTTGATACTGCCGAACTTGAACTGTGCTTTCTATCCATGATGATATTTTCTGCATCTTCAATGATCAGCACACTGTTCGGGTTATCGATCAACAATTCAATGAAATCCGGGTTTGTTAAATTCCCTGCAACTGATGGCGATAGAAACATTACTCTTTTTTTAATTTTGCCAATTAAAAAACGGAGATAAGATGTTTTTCCGGAACCAGGCAACCCGTGCAACAATACAATTCCTTTATCCTCTTTTTTATTCAACCGTTTTCTGATCGTTTCGTCAGCTTGTAAAAAATCATTTTCATAAAAAAGATCCAAATTCAAATTTGTCCTCTTTATTTCCATTGATTTTAATTCCATGCTGCTACTCGTTTGCACAATCAAATTGATTTCCAAAGGCTGTCTTCTTCGTCTTTCTTTGAACTGATCAATCAATGCTGTTACCTCGCTTATGAATTCATACTGTTTTCCGTCATGCAATATTTCACAATACCCATCATCAAATTCAACAACACAATTATTTTTTAGAATGATCACGGTTTTATCGAATTGGTATTTTTTCTTTTTTCTTTTATACCAATGCGACTGATGAATATTTTCAATTCGCTCGTTAAATTTTTCTTTGAACGCAGCAAAAGCTTTTTCACCATCAACATGGTTAATAAAACTCATACTGGGCAAGCTGTTAAAGCAATGCAGGTATAAAGATTTGATGTCAAGAAAGCTTTTATCAAATACATTGTTTGCATTAAGCACCTTCTGATTATATAGATTGTCCATAATTTTTTTTTGAAATAGTCATAAATATTTTCTTTCCGATCTGCTTTTTATACTATTTCATTACAAGAGTCTTCAGCATAACTTTTACTTTTAGCTGTTAATAATTTTTGCACGGATTGAAAGATTCGAACTTTCATGCACAATCTTAGCATTCGCGTGCGCATTGCGGAAACAGAATGATTCGAACATTCACCTGATGGTTAACAACCAACTGTTCTGCCTTTGAACTATATTTCCTGGTTGGTCCGGTGAGAATCGAACTTACATATTCCGGTCAAAGGCAGGCAACTATGCCGTTGAGCTACGAACCAATCTTGTTGGAATCAACCCAACACCTACTTCTTATATCAATAGTCTTCTTCTATTGAATTAAACAATCTTTTTGCTGGCTTAAGAAGATTCGAACCTCTGTCTCTGCGTTCGCTTCGCAACCTTCTTCCATTGAACTATAAGCCATTTTGTGCGACTTTCAGATTTGAACTGAAAGCAGCCATCTTCTGTTTGCCTCTCAGAAAGAAAGGAAGATGATTGTGTTGCCAATTACACCAAGCCGCATTCTGTTTACCGGTTGACTCCGGGACTTGAACCCTGTTCTCCACATTCACAGTCTGGCGCTTTACCAGTTAAGCTAAAGCCAACATTTGTTACCGGATTTGGATTTGAACCAAAACAACCTGTGTCAAAGACAGATATGCTTAACCGTTACATCACCCGGCAAAAAGGGCGGTTCGTATGAGAATCGAACTCATGACTACAGATAGACAATCTGCAATGTTAGCCACTATACTAATGAACCTTGTAATCTGTATGGGGGTCGAACCCATATCGCAGGGCTGAAAACCCTGAGTCCTTGCCCTTAGACGAACAGACTATTTCCAAAATAAAAAACCCGGTCGTTGAGCAACCGGGATATATTCGTTTATACGTGTACGTTAGTTACACATGAACACATCGCGGTCCTTCGTTCTTATCTTTGCTCACATCTCCAATAAGTTCATTATTTCTTTGCCTCTGCAGATGCTCCTCGCAATTGAGTAATGATGAATCATTCTTCATTGTTATAAATCGTTTATATTGAAATTGATTATGCATTTAAATTTTAATTAAAATTGAAAAATAAAAAACCCCGCAATCTCTTGCGGGGTCTGTATCTTATCGAATTCGTTTTTAAACTTTTATTCAACAGCACAACATGCCCCGCTATATTGATAGTCGTTTTTCTGACTATACCAATTCACAGTTTCAATATGTAATTGTATGCGTAACACGTTATAAATAATTTTTTCGTGTGCAAAGATCATAATAATTTTTTGATGATGCCAAATATTTTGAAACAATTTTTTAAAATATTTTTTGGTGTTAGAAAACGGAGAGGTTTTGGATGAAAAAAATTTTAAGGGGACATTAGATCTACGATCGAAAATTTTATTCACGTAGCCTGAAAAGTATTCGGCGTTAAATTTAGTAGATACGATTGGAGAAAAGGACTATTGCATCAAAACTCCCGGCACAACCCTTTTAGGCTTGCATTAATAGAAATGCCGCAAGTAACTAGGCTAACCATTTGCGAGATTGGATAAATTTGTTGCCCTATTAGATTCAGCATCAAGAGAGGGAAATTAACGAGCTCATTGACCAATAAGTATTGTAGTATTTATCATTATTCTTCCATCTGTATATTTTTTGGACGAGTCAATTTGTATCGAAACCGCACAGGAACTGTATCAATAACGGACTGAAGGGCATATTGCTTTTTGCTACAACTTTGTAAATCACCCGATAAATTTCCGGCACAGCGATAGCTGCTTATTATTAGAAAACTTCTTTGGCACGGAAAGGCTGCAGATGAGCTTTCAATTAAAAAACATTCATCACAGTACTTAACTATCTTTTATGCTTAAGAATTATTTCAAGACTGCTTTTAGAAATCTATCTAGGTACAGATTCTACACTTTCATCAATGTTGTTGGTCTAGGAATCGGTATAGCAGCAATGGTTTGGGGCTTTCAGAATTACCGTTACGGTTTCAGTTTCGACAAATTTCATCCCGATATTGATCATGTTTACCGCGGCCTCACTTTCCGTCAGGGTGCCGACGGACAACAAGGTCTGTTTCCGATGCCTGCGGTGAATCTGGCAAAAAGTGAATTCGCCGGTATTTCAGAGGTGGCGAGACTCAGCAAGAATTTGGTCAACATAAAATCAGGTAAAGAAGAGACATTCACCGAAGCGGTCAATTTTACGGATCCTTCTTTTTTCCGACTATTTAATTTTCCCTTGCTCTTGGGGAAAAATGATTTGAAAGACCCAAGCAGTGTGCTGATCACCGAGCGAATGGCAAAAAAATATTTCGGTAACAATGACCCCATTGGAAAAACATTGCTTATTTATGCAGGTGAAAATTATTCTTTTCCGCTAACGGTTCGAGGGGTATTGAAAGATCCGCCAATGAATTCCACCATACAATTCAATTTTCTTACAAACTTTGATAACCTGGTTTTGGATAACGGCAAAAAAGTAAATGATGATGACTGGAGTCTTCTGCTTAATTGTGCTGCCTATTTCAAAATTCCAAATCCTTCAGATGTTCCAAAAATTGAACAGGGTTTTGTCCGTTACAAGGCTTTGCAAAATAAAGCGAGGGAAGATTGGAAAGTATCGGGATTTAAATTGATCACCTTGCGCGAGAATGCATCCCTGAGTCTTGGGGTGCGGTCAACACTATTGTTTGAACGCCCTTCGGATGCAGCGGTCTATGGCCCAATAGTAACCTCTCTGCTTATTTTATTATGCACCTGTCTGAACTTCTCCAATACAACGGTCGCGCGGGCAAATAGCCGGCTCAAAGAAATTGGAATGCGTAAGGTCATGGGCAGCACATACGGCCAGCTTATCCAGCAAATGTTGCTGGATTGTTCTATCATCGTATTTTTCGCCATCCTCCTCTCTGTGCTCATCAATAATTGGTGGCTGCCGGCATTTAATAAAATGTTCGTATATGTGGATGTTCAGGCAAATTATCTTCACGATATACCCCTGCTTGCATTCCTGGCATCGACCTTAGTTTTTACAGTGTTGCTTGCCGGTTCTTACCCGGCCTTTTATATCAGCCGCTTTAATCCATCTACCATTTTCCGGGGGAGTATAAAATTCGGAGGCACCAATTTATTTTCGCGCATTATGTTGGGTTTGCAAATATCCATTTCCCTTATCGCAGTTATCGGGGGCATTGCTTTTGCTCAAAATGCAGAATTCCAGAAAACTTTCGATTTTGGTTATAATGTGCATAACAATATCGGTATTTCGGTGAAAGATAAAAACCACTTCACAGCGATCAAAAATGAAATATCAAAATTGCCCGAAATAACTGGATTTGCAGGAACAAAAGACAATATTGGCTTTTCACGCCGGCATGAGGTCACCGAATTGGAAGGTGCAAAAAAAGAAACCATGTTACTCGAGGTCGGCGCCGATTACCTTCCCTTAATGAAAATGAGGCTGGCAGCAGGAAGAGGATTCAATGATTCACTCCAGAGTGATTACACAGCTTCAGTTCTGGTGACTGAAAAATTTGCTGCTCTTTTTGGATTGAAACCCGCTGATGCCCTGGGCAGGCAGGTGCGTATGGACACTTCCCGCTACACTATTGTCGGTGTACTGAAAGATTTCCACGCGGTAACTTTATTTGAACCTGCAGAACCGGTTCTGATCAAACTAACGAGGGAAGAAAATTATGGTTCGCTGATCGTTCAGGCAAAAAATAAGGATTTAAAAACAATTTATACTCTTGCTGAAAGCACCTGGAAAAAAATATTTCCTATGGAACCCTTCAACGGTTTTTACCAGGATGAGATCATTCAAAATTCTTACAGTACCAGTGCGGCGATCGCCAAAATATTTACGGGACTGGCGGTTGTGACCGCGCTCCTCACTGCCGCCGGTTTATTTGCACTGATCAGCCTGACATTGCTGAAACGCATGCGGGAGATCGCTTTAAGAAAAGTAGTTGGTGCTAGACCCCTGGACATTTACCTGCTCGTAAATAAAGGATATTTTTGGATCCTGCTTTCAGGGATCGCACTGGGGGGATATGCCGGCTGGTCGGTCAACAAATCCCTGCTGGACCAGATTTTTAAGATCAATGCAGGTATTGGAGCATCGACATTAATTATTTCCGTTTCCGTGATGCTTGCTATTGCACTGCTGACAACCGGGATTAAAATCGCCCAGGCAATAAGAACAAATCCGGTCAAACTATTGCGAATGGAATAAAAGAATGAAAATTAAAAATTATTTGACAGAGAAATTTGCCAATATAATTTCATTTTGGTTCGTTCATTTATAAATGTCATTGCATTCAATTATTTTTTGTGCCCGTTATGGTTCAATTTGAACATAGGCCAATTCAATGTTCGCGGTCAATCTTTTACATACACATCACCGTTATATTTAAATTGGTTATTTACTGAGTTTATCCAGGTTTTCCTTCGCGCGGGGATTATCCGGCCTGAGTTTTAAAGCTTCCCGGTAACAGGCGACGGCTTCTGGTATTTGATGCAGTGACTGATAAACATCCCCCATATCATTCCAGGCAACGATTATTTTCGGAAATGCTTTGGTGTAAAAGTGATAGAGAACAAGTGCGGCGTCCCATCTGGCTTCTTCCACTAAACGTCGGCCTACTTCAAGCAGGACCATGTCATCATCGACGCTGATATTGTTTTGTTTTAGCTCGGTCGAAAGATCCGTCGGCTTGTCTTGAATAATTAGCTGGAATATTGTCTTTGCCTGGGGATTGTCAAATTGTTTAGGCATTGCGACGATATCTTGCGATATGTGACCATCAAAATACAGTTGGGTGATATTGGGGAGGACCATATTGGCATTGATGGCGCTTTCCGTAGTCACTATATAAAAAACCAGCCCTTCCTGCGGGAGCCTGACCAGGCGGGCAAAATAAATACCGTTGCTTCCCCCGTTGTCGATCATGACCGTATGGCGTCGGCTCTCGGAAATATTGCATCCATAACCAAAAGAGAAATGGCCGTTTGTTCCCGCTTCGGTGATATGAGGCCGAAACATATCATTGATTGTTTTTTCGCTAAGCAGCTGGTGGTTGGAAAATGCATTGGCCCAGCGATACATATCGTCGAGTGAAGCTTCGAGCCCCCCATTGCCTTTCAGGTTCCAGTACGGTCCCCCGCCAGCCTCCTGAAAATGAATCTGATGCGTGCCCCAATCATTCCCATTCTGGTAGCCATGGGCGATTGTATCGCGAGCCCCAACAGGAAAATGATAACCAATACCCCCGACACCAATTGGATCAAATAAATATTGCTTCAGGAAATTTTCGTAATCCATATGAGATACCTGTTCGATAATCACGGCAAGGATGCTCATCCCGACATTGGTATACACGGCTTTTTCGCCTGGTTTGAAAGCCAGTGGTTCTGCAAATGCGCGGGCGAGAAAATTCTCCCGGTCAAGAAGTTCAAAATCCCCTTTATCTCCTTCGAGAAATTCATGAAAACCCGAGGCATGCGTGAGGAGCTGATCGATGGTGATGCCCGCTTTATCCTGTGGCACTTTTGGAAAAAATTTCTTGAGGCTGTCGGTAACAGCAAGCTTTCCCTGCTCACAAAGTTTTAATATCGCTGCAGCGGTAAAGGCCTTGGTGATGCTTCCCATTGAAGCAAGGGTTCCTGTTCCAAATGGTATACGCTGCTTTCGGTCAGCCCAGCCATACCCTTTGGAAAAAATTTTATTCCCATTTTTGATGATGAGCAAACCACCCGAAAAATTTTTTTCGCTCTCAAGAGATGTCAGATAACGGTCGATCAATCTCCCGGTATCGGTGAGGACGACAACGCCATCGTTTGCTTCTTGCGTGGACTGGTCCTGGGCATAAACCCAGTGACCAATAACGACGAATATCAGAAAAGTGAATACCCCTTTCATCCTGAATGATTTTCGCAAAGATAAGGACAAGGCTACTAAATACGAAATGGTTCGTAAGGATATCTCTTTATTATTTTGCCTGGTTTAGGTATCAGATATTTTAAGATAGCCATCAACGTTAGTTTGCCTATTCATTTTTAATTTTGTAAGAAATGGCACAGTGAGAAAGAACGGCTCGCTGATCATCAGGTAAATCAAAACCAGACATTGACCATCACCTGATATATTATCATCTTTTTGATCCCAACCTGCATTGCCTGAAATTCAGCCCCAGAAAATTCCGTTAGGTGATGAGCCGAATCAAGGGATTATTCGGCTCATGACAAAGAACCTGCGTCCTCATTTTAAATTCTTGGCTGATGGTGCAGAAGATCACGTTCATTTTCTCTGAAATGGTAGGTCGGCCGATATCTCCATTTTGCAAGGTGCGAAGATGAATTTTTAATAAAACAAGCATCTCCGGATGGTTTTTTTTCATACATATCGAAGTCGAATAAGGAATCATGGATAGGATGAATCTCTTTTCTTTTAATAAAATGTTCAGAAAAATAAATTTGTCTGAACTAAAAATATAGTTTTATATTTGAACTATAAATATAGTTTTGAATGAAATCACTTACTAAAGCAGAAGAACAGGTCATGAAAGTTTTATGGAAAATGGAAAATGGCATGCTAATGGAAATTGTGGGAAATATGCCCGCTCCAAAACCCCACAAAAATACTGTCGCCACTATTCTAAAAACTTTGGTCGATAAAGGATTTGTGGAAATTGAAAACGTGGGCAGACATCACCGGTACTATCCTGCTGTTTCAAAAGACAAGTATTCAAGAGAGACATTAACCAAGGTTGCAAAAGGATATTTTGAGGGCTCTTTTAGTAATGTTGTTTCCTTTTTAATCGATGAGGATAAACTTTCCGTTAAAGAACTGGAACTTTTGCTACAACAATTGAAAAAAAAATAATCTATGCATACCCTTGTTTTCAACCTGGGCAAGTCTGCACTTATTAGTGGTATTTTGTATGGTTATTATATAATTGCGTTACGTAATAAGAGATTCCATACATACAACAGATATTATCTGCTTATCACCATTTGTGTAAGCCTAATTTCGCCCTTGATCAATTTCAAATGGTACCAAATCAAAGACAGCCAACATAGTTCACTTCATGATATAATTAGCATGATCAACCCTGAGCATGCGAAAGAACAACCTTTTCATCCTGATGCGGGCATGTTGCTTTTCTACATAAGTATATTGATAAGCACAATATTTTGCGGAATCCTGCTTTCAAAAATACGCTGGATATACAAAATCAAGTCAACGCATAATTGTACAAAAATGCATGATTTTACTTTTATTGAAACTGATTTGAGCCAAGCGCCTTTTTCTTTCTTAAATAATCTTTTCTGGAAAAAATCCATTGAATTGAATACCGTGGTCGGAGGAAAAATTCTCAAACATGAACTTGTGCATATTAAACAGAGACACACTTATGATAAATTATTTTCACAGGTCATCGTCTGCATTTTCTGGATAAATCCATTCTATTGGCTGATCCAGAGAGAACTGAACCTGATACATGAATTCATTGCAGATGCCGGTTCCATTGAACAGGGAGATGCAGAATCTTTAGCCAGGATCTTATTGCAGTCCTATAATGGTGGCAGTTACCTTAACCCTTCTCATTTATTTTTTAATTCATCAATAAAACGAAGATTAGTTATGATCAGTTCATCAAAAAATGTACAAGCTTCTTATTTTAGGAGGGTACTTGTTCTGCCCTTGCTTATGGCAGTGGTAATGTTTACTTCAGTTTCCATTGTGAGAGCCCAGGAAGATCTGCGCTTAAATCCGAATGATACCCTTAAACTTAAATATATATCACTGAAAAAAAGAAATGATTCTGTTGCCGACGTCAAAATCAATTACCTTGATGCAAGCGGCAAGGCTGCAGTCCTGAATCTAGCCGCAAAATACTCGGAAACTGATTCTCTCAAGAGTGATAGTGCAAATAAGGCATTTATACACGATGATGAAACTGGAGAGACAAAAGAAATCAGTCACGCTCAGGTCCGGGAATTTGTAAAACAAATCATTCAGGATCCTCCTTCGGACGAGATATTTATTGTTGACGGCGCAGAATGGTCCAGAGAAAGTGTCAAAAAACTTGACCTGCAAAAAATTAAAACCCTAAACCATTATACCAAAGAGGATGCTGTTATAAAATATGGGGAAAAAGCAAGAAATGGTGTTTTTGTGTTTACCACAAAATAAGTCTGGAATGCACGTAAGTCCTCCATTTTCATCAACATTGCTTTCGATTTTTCCTAAGATCATCTTGCAACTGTTGAAACCTTGAATTAGAAAAAAGTTATTTTTTTATGCAATTTGAGGCTTTTCTAAGGTCTTAGACAACCGGCTTTCCCCTGAGTTATTATTCAGAGATAACAGACCTAACAGTAACATACAACCGAAGACCCCTTTATCATGTGAATATATTCTTTAGAAGCGGTGTCAAATGATCGAGTTACCATAAAGGTTTCATAGAAAATGACATTGTCCTAAAAATTTCTGCCGCGAATTTTAAAAATTGATTTAACCAGGTTACGCAGTAATTTAATGCGGCAAACTTGCAAAAGCTTATTATATTTATGCATCATCTACAGAGTAACTGATTATGCAATTTGAGAAAGCGAAGCAATTTATTTTGGACAAGATGGCTGCAGAATTGCCCGCCTACCTGACCTACCATAGCGTTAAACATACCAAGGACGTTTTACAATATGCCAAAGACCTCGCCGAGTCCGAAAAAATCACCGGGGATGATATGACCATTTTGCTTACCGCCGCAGCATATCATGATGCCGGATTTTTAGAAACATATGAAGGACATGAAGAAATTTCATGCGGTGTCGCCGAAACTTTTCTACCTGAGTTTGGCTATACGGATGAGGAAGTTAAAAAGGTTTGCGATGCCATAATGGCCACCCGCATTCCACAGGAACCAATAAATAAAATATCGGAGATTTTGTGCGATGCGGATTTGTATTACCTGGGCACAAATAATTACACTACGGGTGCCGAAGGTTTATACCAGGAAATGTATATCGCAGGCCTAATGAAAAGCCGTGAAGAGTGGGTTCATCATCAAATAAAATTTTTGCACGCCCACCACTATTTCACACCAACCGCACAACAAAGGCTTTCTGCCAATCAGCATCAAAACCTGATGGCATTGCAGGATCAAACACTTTCTCACAAATCGGTAACCGGGCACAAGGATTTTTATTTCAGCGATCTGATATTAATTATCATCGGCGTTATGACCGCCGGTTTCTCGCTCAAGGGCTTTTTGGTTCCAAACGATTTTTTTGATGGTGGCGTAACCGGTATTTCTCTGCTCATCCATGAAATATTAATGCATACTTCCTATAAAATTAACCTGGCGTATATTATTGTGATTGCAAATCTCCCTTTCATCATTATGGGGATCTATTCCATCAATAAGAGATTCGCCGCCAAGACCTTTTTTTGCATTGTCATGCTGGGGCTCTGCCTGCTATACGTTCCGTATCCGGTAATCACCTCAGACAAATTATTGGTTTCCATCTTCGGCGGATTTTTTTTGGGAGTAGGAATCGGATTAACCATGCGCGCCGGTTGCGCTGTTGACGGCATTGAAGTGCTGGCCTTATACACCTGGCGCAGAACAAGTTTTACGATCAGCGAAATAATTCTTGCCTTAAACATCATCATTTTTGCGATCGCAGCCTCCCATTTCGGGCTTCCGGTTGCATTATATTCCATGCTTACTTATTTCACGGCAACAAAAACGGTTGACTATGTAGTTGAAGGAATTGAAGCATATACCGGCGTAACGATCATCTCCGGAAAAAGTGAGATCATTAAAGAAAGACTGGTAAACGAATTGGGACGCGGTATTACTGTTTATAAAGGAGAACGCGGATTCTTACCCGGCAAATTTGAAATACACAGCGAAGTAGATATCATCTTCACGGTAATAACCCGGTTAGAATTGCGCAAGTTGAAGAACCTTGTGAATGATGTAGATCCCAATGCATTCGTTTTTGCTAGTACTATCAAAGAAGCTTCCGGCGGAATCATAAAGCGCAGACATATTCATTAATAATTTATTTACCGAATTTTATTTAGCAGTAAAGAATTTTTTACCTTACGAAACAGCGGTTGTCAAAATAAATTTCTTGCACAAATCGGATATCTATGATTTTTGAATTGATAATAGCAATTGTCATTACGCGCTATTTGCGAAAGTCCATGCAAATGGCAACCAAATTGCCAAAGTGGGATAAGATTTTCAATTACATTTTTTATGCGGCTATTGCATTATTGGTAATTGACGCCACGATCGCGCCCGCAAGAATTGTTACCACAGCGCTTTCGCATTTATTAATGTTATATCTCGTTTACATTCTTTATAAAGAAAAAGAATTTGCGGATGCCCGCCAGGTTTTACTGGCTATTGCGCCTTTTGTCTTATTATCCTTATTCTCTGATATAACGAAGCTGACTTATAAAAGCCAATATTCCGCGTGGAAAAGCTTTTTAGAATTGGCAACCGGTTTTTCTGTAGTCTGGATGGTTACCATGTGGGTAATAATCAACAAACAAAGAAAGGCTTTAAATAAAGAAAAAATTAAAGCGCACGAAGAAGAAGAAAAGAAAAAACAAGTCATTTCATTAAAAGATCAATTGGAAATACAGGTTGCAGAACGAACGGCAGAACTCACCAAACAAAAAGAAGAATTAGAGGAAACGCTCACCGAGCTAAAAGCAACCCAGACACAGTTGATACATGCAGAAAAAATGGCATCTCTTGGAGAACTGACGGCAGGTATTGCTCATGAAATTCAAAACCCGTTGAATTTTGTAAATAATTTTGCGGAAGTAAATACAGAGTTGATCGCTGAAATGCAAATGGAAATCGCCAATGGAAATTTCCAGGAAGCAAAAGAAATTGCCGACGATATAAAAGACAATGAGCAAAAAATAAGTTTTCATGGTAAACGCGCCGATGCAATAGTAAAAGGCATGTTGCTGCATTCAAGAAAAAATACCGGACAAAAAGAACTCACAGATATCAATGCATTGGCTGACGAATATTTAAGACTGAGCTTTCACGGGCTTCGGGCAAAAGACAAATCTTTTAATGCAACATTAAAAACAGATTTTGAACACTCACTCCCCAAGGTAAATATCGTTCACCAGGACGTTGGTCGTGTATTCCTGAATATTTTCAATAATGCCTTTTATGCGGTAACGGAAAAAAAGAAAACTGCTGATGAAAACTATCAGCCAATCGTTTCGGTTCAAACAAAAAAAATCAATGGCGCTGTTTTAATTTCGGTAAAGGATAATGGCAATGGTATTCCACAGACTGTGTTGGAAAAAATCTTTCAGCCTTTTTTCACCACAAAACCGACAGGGCAGGGAACCGGATTGGGACTGAGTTTGAGTTATGATATCATTAAGGCGCATGGCGGAGAGATCAATGTGGAAACAAAAGAGGCGGAAGGAACAACATTTATCATTCAAATTCCAACAACTTAATAAAAAATATAAAAATGAAAATACTTAAACCCCTTGTTGTTTTTTCAACAATTCTATTTTGCTTAAATATTAATTCTTCACTCGCGCAGGTATCCCGATTCAGCGTGGAAAAATATATTAATGGCAATGACACTTTGTATTATCGTCAGCTTTTTCCAGATGCCGATACGATGAGAAAATATCCGCTCGTCATTTTTTTACATGGTTCCGGTGAACGCGGGCATGATAACGAAGCGCAATTGAAATGGGGGGTGATGAATTTTGCGACCGATCAAAATATGGTACTCCATCCGGCGCTGGTTATTGCACCGCAATGTCCTGACAGGATGAGCTGGTCAAATTTTTCACGAAACGATATGAAGTTGCAATCCATACCCAGCAAACCCATGGAGCTTTTGATCGAGCTTATACATAAACTCGTAAAAACAATGCCTGTTGACTCTGACCGGATCTATATCACGGGGCTTTCCATGGGTGGTTATGGAACTTATGATGCCATCGAACGTTATCCAAATTTGTTTGCCGCCGCAGTTCCTGTTTGTGGCGCAGGTGATACTTCAAAAGCAACATCAATAAAACACTTGCCCATTTGGATCTATCACGGAGCAGAAGATCCTGCTGTTAATCCGAAATACTCCCTTCAAATGTTAGAAGCCCTGACCAGGGCCGGAGCTCATCCTGGATTTACGCAGTTACCGGAAACGGGTCATTTTTCATGGCTTGCTGCATATAGCGATGCATTAATGATGGAATGGCTATTCAGGCAGCACAAATAGGATTTATCAAAAAAGAAAATATACCGGTGAAAATTATCATCCAAATGTTTCGGTTCAAACAAAAAAAACGACCAATAAGGCATGAATTCGGGAAAAGATAATGGCAATGGCATCCCCTTGGTCATTATGGCAAAAATATTTCAGTCGTTTTTTATAACAATACCCGCAGGAAAGCGAACAGGGCTGGGTTTGAGTTCTGGTCATGACACTGCAGAAGCACATAAGGGCGGATCGAATCCAGAAACAAAAGAAACCGAAGGAACTGAATTTGTTATTTTGCTACCGGCGTAATAAATTGTATTATTAAAATTGTGTACAAATAATAAATTGGTAACGGTGCATTTGTCTTAAAATATTTTATCTTATACCATTAAACAACACGAATGAAAATATTAGTTGTTGACGACGAAACAGACATCAGGGTTCTATTTGAGCAACGTTTTCGCAAAGAAATAAAAAGTGGCGAAATAGAATTTGCCTTTGCTTATTCAGGAGACGATGCATTAGGTTACTTGGGCAAACTCATGCACGAAGCCGTGCTTATTCTTTCAGACATTAATATGCCTGGAATGAGCGGTCTTGAATTATTAAAAAAAATAAAACAGAAATTTGAAAATCCTCCTCCGGTAGTAATGATGATAACGGCTTATGGCGATTCGGAAAATTATAAACAAGCGATGGACCTTGGCGCTGATGACTTTCTGACAAAACCGCTCGATTTTAATTTATTAAAAGAAAAACTTAAATCGCTGTCCTGATGACAAAGATATTAGTAGCAGATGATGAAACCGATCTGGAAATGCTCATTAAACAAAAGTTTCGCAGGCAAATTCGCGAGCAACAATATGAATTTGTATTTGCGATCAATGGGGTTGATGCACTGGAAAAACTAAGGCTGGATACCGAGATTGATATTGTGTTGAGCGATATTAATATGCCTGAAATGGATGGGCTCACCTTGCTGGGGAAATTAAATGATGTGAGTCCGATAATAAAGGCGGTGATCGTTTCCGCGTATGGAGATATGGATAATATCCGCATTGCCATGAATAAAGGCGCTTTCGATTTTATTACAAAACCGGTAAACTTTGATGATCTTGAATTGACGATCACCAAAACGATACGTTATGTAATGCAAACCCGCGAAACTTTACAGGCGATCAAGGAAAATAATATTTTGAGGATGTATGTGGATAAGAACGTACTCAGTTTTATGAATCGCCGTGAATTTGAAACTTCCTTAATGGCGAATGAAACGATTGATGCCACCGTTGTTTTTGTTGATGTGTGCGGATTCACGGCAATCACCGAAACCTCTCCTCCGGACACTGTCGTAAAACTATTGAACCAGTATTTTGATGTGATGGTCAAAGAGATCATTGCACAAAACGGATACGTTGATAAATTCATAGGCGATGCAATTCTGGCTGTATTCAAAGGCGAATTTCATCTGGACAGGGCAATTGATGCCTGTCTTGCTGTTCGCGGGCAAATTGAAAAATTACCCAATGAATCTGAAAATATTTTCTTTCACCCAAAAGTTTCTATCGGTATTCATTCCGGAGAAATGATCTGTGGGAATATCGGCTCTGCAAATCTGAGACGATTGGATTATACTGTTATTGGCGATGTTGTAAATACTGCTCAACGATTACAGGGGGTAGCAGAAGCCGGCCAAATTTTGATCACCGAATCCTCCTTCCACAAAATAAAAGAGTCCTTTAGTTGCAACAAAATACGGGATGTGCAATTAAAAAATAAGAGCAACCCTGTGTCTGTTTACGAAGTGCTTGCTTAGAGATTGGTTCATTCAATTATCAATTTTCAAAAATGAATACATTAACGGCAAAAAGATTTCTTGCTTTTGCATTGGTAATGCTATCCGCCTTTGCTTCGGCGCAGGATAGCGTAACATTATCACAAATTATGGCAGCCGAGAAAATGTTTGATCTTGATTTTACTCCTGCTAAACGAGATTCCATATTGAGCGGGGCGGCAGATAATTTTCGGCTCTATCGTTACCTGCACCAGCATAATTTGTCCAATGATATTCCACTGCCATTATGGTTTGATCCGGTTCTGCCCGGCAAACATTTTAATCATCAGCAACTGCCGATCAATTGGAATATACCCGGGAATGTTTCTCTTCCTAAAAACAAGAATGAATTGGCTTTTTATTCCATCCTGCAGCTGGCCTCATTAATAAAAAATAAAAAGATATCTTCTGTTGAACTAACCCGGTTTTTTCTTGACCGGTTAAAAAAATACGGATCGACATTGCATTGTGTTGTTGAACTAACAGAAATTATTGCGATGCGCCAGGCTGCCAAAGCAGATGCAGATCTAGCAAGAGGAATCTATAAAAGCCCGCTGCAGGGAATCCCTTATGGATTAAAGGATTTGTTTGCCGTGAAAGGAACGCATACCACCTGGGGAACGCCGCCATATAAGGATCAGATCATCGATGAAAGTTGTTTTGTTGAAAAACAATTAGAAAAAGCCGGCGGAGTCCTGATCGCCAAATTATCCTTGGGAGAGTTGGCAATGGACGATGTCTGGTTCGGCGGGTTAACCAGAAATCCGTGGAACCTGAATTCCGGTTCTGGTGGCTCCTCTGCCGGCTCAACGGCTGCGACGGTCGCAGGTCTTGTTCCTTTTGCGATCGGTACAGAAACCTTCGGTTCCATCGTTGATCCATCCATGCGTTGCGGGGCGACAGGATTAAGACCAAGCTACGGAAGCATTTCAAGATCAGGAGCGATGGCGCTTGCATGGAGCTCGGACAAAATTGGTCCGATATGCAGAAGCGCTGATGACGCCGCGATCGTATTCGCATATATTCATGGCGCTGACGATGGAGACAGATCCTCCCGAAATATGCCTTTCAATTACAATGAAAAAATTGACCTGAAGAAACTAAAAGTGGCTTATGTAAAAAATTATATTGATACACTACCGGAAAATAGCCCGGAGAAACAGGCAATTCAAACATTGAAAAAAATAGGCGTGACTGTTTTTGCATTTGAATTCCCCCATGCCTTACACGCAGCTGCTTTATTATCCATGATCATAAATGCTGAGTCTGCTGCCGCCTTTGATGAACTTACCCGAACAAATAAAGATGATGAAATGGTTCAGCAAAATAAAGACAGGTGGCCCAATTCATTTCGCACTTCCCGTTTCATTCCGGCGGTCGAATATATCAATGCCTGTCGCATGCGCTATTTGATCATGCAAAAAATGGACTCTGTTTTTTCCCAGTATGACATCATCATTGCTCCGCCGGAAGTGGGGGAACAATTGGCAGCGACCAATCTGAGTGGGAACCCTTCAATCACGTTACCAATCGGATTTACCAAAGATGAAATGCCCGTTTGTATTTCTTTTGTCGGAAAATTATTCGATGAAGCAAGATTGATTGCTTTGGCAAAAATTTTTCAGGATGTTACCACATTCCATAAGCGACATCCGAAAACGTTTCAGTAAAAAAATTTATTCCTCCTCTGCTTCAATTTTTATTTTTCGTTCAACCTGCGGAAGCTTTTCTGACATTTCATTAATAAGTTGTGCGATTAAAGAGGTCCATCCTGTCTGATGACTTGCCCCTAAACCATTACAATCATCCCCATGAAAAAATTCATGAAACAATAATAAATTTTCATTTTCCGGTTGCCGATAAAACCAATTGTATTTTCCGTAAATCAACCGTTCTCCTTTTTTATTCTTTTCAAACAAAGAAACGAGACGACGGGTCAATTCATCTGCAACCTGGGTCAGGTTCATTTTGTTTCCTGAACCAGTCGGACATTCGATCAACAGATCATCTCCATAAAAATCTCCGTATTTTCTTATTGCCTGGATGATGGTATAGTTCATCGGCATCCAGATCGGCCCCCGCCAATTTGAATTACCCCCGAAAAAATCTGATGTTGAATCTCCGGGATCGTATTGAATGGTATAATCCACCCCGTGAATATTTATGGTGTATGGATGGGTTTCGTGGTATTTGGACAATGCCCTTATGCCTCCTTGCGAAAGAAATTCGGATTCATTCAATAGTCGTTGCAACAAAAAGATCACTTTTTGTTGCGGAACCAATGACAAAAGAATTTGCTCGCCGTCGTCTTTTTCTTCATTGGGCCAATAGAGATCATTTTTCTTCCGGTAGTTTTCAAACCAGTTGATGCGCTTTTTAAAATCTGAAAGTTTGTTCAGTGCTTTTTTATCAATGGTTGATACCGCAAATAAAGAAGTGAGGCCAACGATAGAAAAAATCTTTAGCTGCAAGGGCTCAGCATTTCCAATGGATAATGTATCGTAAAAGAATTTGTCTTCGTCATTCCACATGCCTTGTTCATTCAGCGCTTCAGAAATCATTACAAACTGTTCAAAAAATTTTGTCGCCGTATCTTCGAATGAATCATCTTTCACGGCGATCTCCAAGGCAATGTCCATCATGTTCAGGGCGTACATGCCCATCCAACTCGTTCCATCAGCCTGCTCTAATTGCATGTCACTGGAGATACGATGGCTTCTGTTAAAAACACCGATATTATCCAGACCAAGAAAGCCTCCTTCAAACATATTATTGCCATTCGCGTCTTTTCGATTGACCCACCAGGTAAAATTGATCAGGAGTTTTTGAAAAATTTTTTTTAGAAATACAATATCCCCTTTGCCCGTGATTTTCTTTTCTAATTGATACACCTGCCATGCAGCCCAGGCTTGTACAGGTGGATTTACATCACTGAAATTCCATTCGTATGCCGGAATTTGTCCGTCGGGCTTCATGTACCATTCGCGCATGATGAGCAATAACTGATGCTTTGCAAAAACAGGATCGACCAGGGTCATTGCCACGGATTGAAAACCCAGGTCCCATGCGGCATACCAGGGGTATTCCCATTTATCAGGCATCGCAATGATATCCTGATTTTTCAAATGTTTCCATTCGTGATTGCGGCCATTTTGCTTTGAAGAATTAACCGGTGTCACGCCATCGCTTGAATTTAACCATCGTTCAATATCAAAATGATAATACTGCTTGCTCCATAACAATCCGGTTAAAGCCTGCTTTTGAATATTGCGCAGATCGGCATTAATATTTGAAGGAAGTACCGATGAATAAAAGGCATCCGCCTCTTCCTTTCTGCTTGAAAAAATATTGGTGAACCCGGGGACAAAAGCATTGTCCATTATCTTATTGCTAAGGCGTAAATAGATTGTTTTTTTTGCACCTGGCTCAATTCTATATTTATAAACTGCGGAAAATTTTGTTCCGGATTTTTTTTGCCGAAATAGGTCCGTATTGTTATTTTTTATAATGGCATCATGAAAAGCATCCTTTACGAATGGCGTTTTATTGGGTGTTCCCGTTACTTTTAAAAAATTTGTCTCATTCTCCGTAAATAAATGATCGTTGGGCTGTTGAAAATAGAGATAGTAGGATTCAAGCCTGCTGTGGGTTGCGCGCACGGATGTTTTGTCACGAAGGGTAATAGCTGGTTTTTTTTCAAGCCTTTCACTCTGCCAGCGATTATAAAACCAAAGTGTAGGCATCACCGTTATATCGGCTGCTTTATTAAATCGGTTTTGAATGTCTATTTTGATAAAGATGTCTTTGGAGTTTTGTTTTGCATATGTTACAAAGACATCAAAATATTCATTATTATCAAATATCCCGGTGTCAAGGATCTCATATTCGGTGTGCAGTTTTGATAATTTCCTGTTTTCTGCGATAAGTTTTTCGTAAGGAAATGCCTGCTGGGGATATTTATACAAATACTCCATGTAATAATGCGTAGGAACATTATCCAGATAATAATACAGTTCCTTTACATCTTCGCCATGATTCCCAAGCGTATTTCCCAATCCGAATAATCTCTCCTTCAATATGGAATCTTTGCCATTCCATAAGGCAATCGCAAAACATAGATTTTGAAAAAAATCGGAGATCCCGGCCAGCCCATCTTCTCCCCACTGATAAGCGCGGCTATGTGCATGTTCAAATGGAAAATAATTCCAGGCATCGCCATTGCTGCTATAATCTTCTCTTACCGTTCCCCACTGTCTTTCGCTCAGATAGGGACCCCATTGTTCCAGTGGAATTTTTTTTGCTGAATTCACAGCAAGACGTTGATGTTCTGCGGTCATGATAATGCTCATAATCTGAAAAGTTCTTTATTAAACTTCTTTACCGAATAATAGCTTACCCCAGAGATTGACATACAGAAGCATCGTTAATTTTCCTGGTGATCATGGATAACAAAGAATAATTGCTCTTATAAAAATAACATTTGTTGGGAACTTGGCGATTTGTTTTTTGAAAATCACCGTTTAAGAAATAAATGTTGAATTGACATTTAAAAGATCCAGCCGAGCAGCATACAAATAAAAACAATGACCGGAGAGGGAAGTCTTGAAAAAGTGAGGAATGCCCAAACGCCGATAATGACTCCAAAATTCAAAATACTTGTTTTGACATCAATTAAGGAAACGTCCTTCATCATGTAAAAACAAGAAGCAATGATAATTCCCACGACCACGGCATTTATTCCTTCGAGCGCGCGATAGACAATCACATACTTTTTCAAATTATGCCATATCGGGAAAAAGAAAAGCACCAATAATGCACTGGGAAGAAAAATAGCTACCGAACCGATGATACAACCAAAGAGTTGCATGGTCGATCCCTTGTCTTTTAATGCGATACCGCCCATAAAAGAGGCAACCGAAAAAACAGGACCGGGGATCGCGCGGGCAATTCCGGCGCCTGTATAAAAATCATCCTTATCGATCCTGATGATATTTGTTTGCTTTGCCCGCGCCGGCGATTCGGGACGTACAACAAACTGCTCATACATCATGGGGATCAAAACATTTCCTCCGCCAAAAACCAGACTGCCAAAACGATACGTGTTCTCAAATAGATTCAAGGGCTTACGATTGGGCAGATTATTTTTTCTCGCCAATTCACTGCTTGCCCCCGCCAGTAAAAAAATTGCGGCGAACAGCCAGAGATTCCACCATTTTATCTTTTGCGGTGGTTCTTCTTTCTGAGGAATTCTTTTGCTGCTAAGATTGGTCACAAAGCCGCCAAGAATGAGCAGAATCGGAAATATCCATGGCGTCGTAAATAAAAAATAAGTGGCAATCGCACCGATAACCATGATCACGCGCGTTATGGTATTATGTATAGAAATCTTAAATGCCTGAAATGCAGCATAAGCCAGGAATCCAACCGTCATGGGTTGTATGAACTGAAACATATTTGCTTTGATGGATTGGCTTTGGATATCGTCAATCAAAAAGGAAAATCCCCCCATTATGCAACAGGCCGGTAAGATCCAGATGATCAGGGTTAATGCAGCAAGGGGGATTCCGCCCCGTTTATAGCCAATGAGCGTCAGCGTCTGCGTAGATGATGCCCCGGGAAGCATCTGGCAAATGGCATTGTAATCCATCAGTTCCTCTTCGGTGACGTCCCTGCGGCGATGCACAAAGGTTTTCATCATCATTCCCAAATGCCCCTGCGGTCCGCCAAATGCAGTAATGCTGTGTAAGAAAACAGCTTTAAGAAAAGGAATATGGCGAAGCAAAACCATGAGGAAATAAAATGCAGTTAATAATTCTACAATTTATCACTTGTTGAAAAGAAAATAAAAAATTATTCGGGCAACTGGTCTTTCCGTTCGGCGAGCCATTATTTTTTGTAATACGCATTCCTTTCTATCTCTTCTTTGACAACATCCGGAACAAGATACCTGACAGACATCCCTTTTTTGATGTTCTCACGGATATGCGTAGCCGAAATTTGAAGCAGCGGCGCCTGCAGTACCATTATGTTTGCGCTGAGATCTTCTTTGTCAATGTCAAAGCCGGGTCTTTTATAAATGAAAATTGAATAATTCTCGAGAATATAGAGGTAGTTTTTCCATCGCTTGATATTTTGAAAACTGTCGCTTCCCATGATGACAGCAAACTCATGGTCAGGATATTTTTCTTTCAGGTAAGCAAGCGTGTTTGCGGTATAAGAGGGCTTGGGCAATCCAAATTCAATGTCGCTGGCGCGAAGGTCTTTTTCTCCTTCGATGGCAATTTGTATAAGGTAGAGCCGGTGGTATTCATTCAAAAGACCTGCCGATTGTTTTAACGGGTTCTGGGGAGAAACGATAAACCAAAGCTGGTCAATATCGGTATTTTGAAGAATGAAATTGGCAATGATCAAATGCCCGTGGTGAATGGGATTAAAAGATCCAAAATATAACCCGATTTTCATTTATTATATTGATAATCAAATCTTTATACTTCTTCTTCTACGAAAATATTCCTCGCTTCATCCAGCCGCAAACTTAAGCTATAGCCAGCAATCGCAACGGAGATTGGATCTCCCAGGGGCGCGATTTTTTCCACCTTTATTATTTCACCAGGCACACAGCCCATTTCCATTAACTTTAAAAAGATCTCATCTTTTTCAAAAGAATGAATCCTCGCAACGGAGCCGGCATGTAAATCAGACAATCGTTTCATTATTAAATTGATAAACAAAGGTAGTTTTGTAAAAATTACCAACTTTACGATTTTAGAAAAATGAAAAAAATCTATCGCAGTTCAAAAATTTTCTTTTTTTTTCAAGACCGGGGACTTGCCTTGTCGCATCGGTCCCTCCTAAAATCCTTTATTGAACAGCTTTTTATTGATGAAAACAAAAAACCCCGGCAGATAAATTACATTTTCTGCGATAACAATTACATGCTAAAATTGAATCTGCAGTATCTCAATCATAATTATTTTACCGATATCTTGACTTTTCCCCTGGAAGAGTGTAACGGCGCAATCTCGGCGGACATTTTTATCAACATCGATGAGGTCAGAAAAAACGCAAAAGAATATGGCAATTCGCTCAGAGAGGAGATTCACCGCGTGATTTTCCATGGAGCCTTGCATTTGTGTGGGTACAAGGACAAGACCGACAAAGAAAAACGGCTCATGAGAAAAAAGGAAGACCACTATTTGTCTCTTTATCTGAAATGAGTGTTCCACGTGAAACGGGAATCCGGAGGGTTCCACGTGGAACAAATATCAGTCTCGATAAATCCCGTCTTAGATTTACCTTTGCAAAATGTTTCCCCAATATGATGTTATTGTTGTAGGAGCGGGCCACGCAGGATGTGAGGCGGCCGCAGCGGCGGCGAACCTGGGCTCAAAAGTACTATTGGTAACCATGAATATGCAGACCATAGCCCAGATGAGCTGCAATCCGGCGATGGGCGGCATTGCAAAAGGTCAGATTGTTCGTGAAATAGATGCCCTCGGCGGCTATTCCGGGTTGGTTTCAGATCATAGCATGATCCAATTCAGAATGCTCAATAAATCCAAGGGTCCGGCAATGTGGAGCCCCAGGACGCAAAACGATCGGGTCTTATTCAGCCTTAAATGGCGCCAACTTCTTGAAAATACCCCGAATGTTGATTTCTACCAGGACACAGCAAAGGCAATAATTACCAAGAACAATAAGGTTGCCGGCATCATTACCGGTTTGGGGAATGAAATTTATAGCAAATCTGTAATCCTTACCAGCGGAACATTTTTGAATGGCATAATCCATATCGGCGAAAAACAATTGGGTGGGGGAAGGCTAGCCGAAAAAGCAGCAACAGGTATTACCGAGCAACTCGTCTCTCTTGGTTTTGAAAGTGATAGGCTCAAAACAGGCACACCGCCCCGAATTGATGGAAGAAGCCTGGACTACACAAAAATGGAAGAGCAAAAGGGTGATGAAGAGATTTCAGGGTTTTCTTTCACCCAGACAGAAAAGCCAAAAAAACAGTTAAGTTGTTGGATAACATACACGAACACAAGGGTTCACGAAATTCTTAAGAAAGGCTTTGATAGAAGCCCGATGTTCACCGGCAGGATAGACGGCGTTGGTCCAAGATATTGCCCAAGCGTTGAGGATAAGATAAATCGCTTCTCACAAAGAGAACGGCATCAATTGTTTGTTGAGCCGGAAGGCTGGAATACCGTTGAGATCTATCTCAATGGGTTTTCTACCTCCTTGCCGGAAGAGATTCAATACGAAGCTATTCGTAATATTGCGGGTCTTGAAAAAGCCCGTTTCTTCAGGCCCGGCTACGCGATCGAATATGATTATTTCCCCCCGACTCAATTAAAACATTCATTAGAAACAAAACTAATTGACAATCTGTACTTTGCGGGGCAAATTAACGGAACCACCGGTTATGAAGAAGCGGCCTGCCAGGGTATTATGGCTGGCATAAATGCCCATCAATCAATCAATAACAAAGAGCCGTTCATATTAAAGAGAGACCAAGCCTATATTGGCGTTTTGATTGATGATCTCATCAACAAAGGTACCGAAGAGCCTTATAGAATGTTTACCTCCAGGGCGGAATTCAGGACCCTGTTAAGACAGGATAATGCGGACATGCGTCTCACGGAATTAAGCTATCATCTTGGCCTTGCCTCAGCACAAAGAATGCAAAACCTGTCCCGCAAAATGGATTCTGTGGAAAAAATCAAATCGATCTTACAAAGCTCAATCATTGAGTCGGATGAATCTGCAGCCTATTTAACAGGCAAAAACTCTTCGGTCCTGACTTCAAAACAAAAAGCTTCGCAAATATTACTCAGACCCGCGGTGGATATAAATTCTATAATGAATTCCATACCCCGCTTATTTGAATCACTTAAAGATTTTGATAAAGAATCCCTGGAGCAGGCGGAAATACAAATAAAATATGAAGCGTACATTGAAAAAGAAAAACAACTCGCCGAAAGAATAAGCCAATTAGACAATCTCCCCATTCCGGTTAATTTCAATTACGATAGAATTTCCTCCCTTTCCGCAGAAGCCATGCAAAAATTCAAGAAAATAAAACCGGAAACACTTGGGCAGGCAAGCAGAATAAGTGGTGTCAACCCAAGCGACGTCCAAATCCTTTTGGTATATATGGGACGCTAAGGGCTATTATAGTCCAAATCTTGCGCTTATCTCAAGCATTCGCTCAATTGGTCTTCTTGCGGCATTCAACAGCGCCTCCTCCATGATGATCTCCGGTTGCTCGTACTGCATGCATAAATACAATTTCTCCAGGGTATTAAGTTTCATATGAGGACAGTCATTACAAGCACAATTATTGGTAGGAGGTGCCGGAATAAAGGTCTTATGCGGAGAATTGAGCTGCATTTGATGGAGAATTCCAGCCTCGGTAACCACAATATATTCCAAAGCCTCATCTTTCTCAGTGAATTTTAATAACCCCGTCGTTGAGCCAATATAATCAGCAACACGAAGAACATGATCCTCACATTCAGGATGAACGATAATTTTCGCATTTGGATTCCTTGTCTTCAATTTCAGGATTTTTTCCAAACTGAAAATTTCATGGACCATACACGCACCATTCCATAAGACCATATCTCTGCCCGTTCTTTTATTTAAATAAGCTCCCAGATTCTTGTCGGGAGCAAAAATGATTTTTTGTTCTTCGGGTAAGCTTTCAATTATTTTCTGGGCATTGCTCGAAGTACATATTATATCACTCAGGGCTTTAATTTCCGCAGAACAATTGATGTAGGAAATAACAAGATGATCCGGATATTTTTGCATGAACTTTCTGAAAAGCGCTGCGGGAGCAGAATCGGCCAAAGAGCAGCCCGCGTTTAAATCAGGCAGAACAACTTTCTTTTGTGGATTTAAGATCTTTGCTGTTTCTGCCATGAAATGCACGCCAGCGAAGCAAATAAGATCAGCATTTGTTTTTGCAGCCTGCTGTGCCAAACCTAAACTATCACCAACAAAATCAGCAACATCCTGGATATCGGGCTCCTGGTAATAATGCGCAAGAACGACGGCATTTTTTTCTTTCTTCAAGCGTCCAATCTCTTTGAACAAATCCAGCTTGGGATCAACTTCGATTTCTAAAAAACCCGAATCACCCAAAGGATCGTTTTTAAAATTGTGCATATCTCCTATAATGTATATTAATACTTATTATTTATATATAAATCTATTACTACTATAATGAATTTCTGTGTAAAGAAATACTTCACAAAATTAGTTCTTAATATCAAATCGAGTTTATTAACATATTCGGAACGACTATTCAACAAAAAGACCGGCTGAAACGCAATAGAATCGAAGAAATAAAAAGAAGTCAACAAAAAACAATAAGTGTTAGTTCTGATAAAGTGGACAAAAAAGGAAATAATCCGAAGGAACAAACTGAGCATAAAAACAAGATTATTAAGCAGGAATCTGTATTGGGAAAAAAGAAAAAACTTATGGGCTAATTATCAACCAAAAAGCTGGTCGAAAAATGCCGGTTATCTACATAAAAGCGGAGATATTAAATAGGGGTCTTAACTTTTGTTTCACGAAGGGGAATCTTTAACCGGGGGATTTAAAAAAAAATAAAGTTAATAACAATCAGAATCCTTTATAGAAGCAGATTTTGGGACAGTTTCAACAGTTTGTTCATAATTTTTTTTAACCTATTTTTGCCATCCGTTAAAAAAACGGCAAGCAGAAATTATGTCAATTATTCAGAAAATTCGCGATAAAGCCGCCTGGTTGGTTTTTGGATTGATCGCAATAAGTCTAATGGGTTTTCTTTTAATGGATGCCTTCGTTGGAAAATCGAGGTTGTTTGGCGGAGGGAACTCCGATGTTGTGGGCACAGTTGATGGAGAGAATTTGGAATATGCAAAGTTCGAAGGCCAGGTGCAGTTGATAGAACAACAACAGCAGCAGCAAATGCAGGGACAGCCTTTGAATGAAATGCAGCAGGAAAATATTAAAGAGGGTGTTTGGAACCAATTCGTGGAGGATGCTACGATGGGGGACCTTTATAAAAAACTGGGGCTGCAGGTCAGCGACAAGGAATTAAACGATCTGTTGGTTGGACCCAACGCCATTCCTGATATCAAAAGATCGTTCACCGATCCAAAGACGGGCATTTTTGATGCACAAGCGGCGGCATCAGCGATCAATCAACTACGGGCGATTTACAAAAGCAACAAAAAAACGGATAAGGGTTATGATGAAGCAAAAAGGTTTTTTGAAGAATCGATTCCGCAAATCATAAGAGCGAGATTAAAAGAGAAATATCTTTCCCTGCTTGCTTCCAGTGTTTATGTTCCGAAATGGATGGCAGAAAAAAGCATGTCCGATATGAACCAGATGGCTTCAATTTCATATGTGCTCGATCCTTATTCCACCATTTCTGACAGCACCATCAAGGTTAGCGACGATGAGATCAATGATTATCTAAACAAACATAAAGAACAATACAAGCAGGAAGAATCAAGAAGCATCGCTTATGTAGCGTTTAATGCGGCGCCCACTGTTGGCGACAGCACAGCATTGCGCAATCAATTGCAGAATTTAAAATCTGATTTTTCTTCTGCATCAGACGTTACCGCGTTTCTGGCGAGAAACGAATCGGAGTCCGGAGACTATGATGATTCCTACATACAGAAATCAAAACTGCAGGGCATACACAAAGATTCTCTTATTGGTTTGCCCAAAGGGTCAGTGTATGGACCATATTTAGAAAGCGGTGAATATTTTCTGGCAAAAAAAATTGATGAAAAAAGCGTGCCCGACAGCATTAAATGCAGACATATCTTAGTAAAGATAGCAGACAGAGAAAAAGGTCAGATCAGAGATGACAGTACAGCAAAAAAACTCATTGACAGTATTGCCAATGCTGTAAAAAACGGAGCGGATTTTAATCAGCTTGTTCTTAAATACAGTGATGACGATGGAAGTAAGAACAATAAAGGGGAATACAGTTTCTCTTCTGCAAGCAACCTGGTGAAACCGTTTTATGAGACCGTATTCTATGAACCGGTCGGAACAAAAAAGGTGGTAAAAGCGGAAAGCAATGACTATATCGGCTACCATTATATTGAAGTATTAAGCCAGAAAGATTTTGAACCGGCATATAAGATCGCATACCTGACCAAGAAAATTGTTGCCAGCTCTGAGACAGATCAAAATGCTTCCGGATTGGCCAATCAGTTTGCCGGGCAAAGCCGAACCAGTAAAGCATTTGACGATAATGTAAAAAAACAAAATCTTCAAAAATTATTGGCTCCCGACATCACCCCAACGGCAAGTTCAATTGTCGGATTAGGCACAAAACGCGAATTGGTTAAATGGATCTTTGATGATAAAACCGCACTGGGAGATGTTTCTGAGCCATTCGGTGTTGGGAATAAATATGTGGTCGCCATGGTAACGGAGATCAATCATGAAGGAACGATGAATGTCGCTAAAGCGAGACCGATAATAGAACCCATTTTACGCAATCAAAAAAAGGCAGACGCGATAGTTAAGAAGCTCGGCAACATCGCTTCCCTCGATGCAGCAGCTTCAGCTACAAATCAGCAGATCAGAAAAGCAGACAGCATTAATTTTCCTTCGCCCTATATTGCAAATGCCGGCAGAGAACCAAAAGTGATCGGTGCGGCTTTTGATAAACAACTTTCGGGGAAGGCTGTTTCAGCGCCAATTACCGGAAATCAGGGCGTCTTTTATATTAAGGTTGAAAGTGTGAGCGCAAAACCCAATAGCGCGGATATAGAGCAAGTTAAACTCAATCAGGAGCAGATACAAAAGCAAATGGTCAATTATCGTGCAGTGGAAGTGTTGAAAAAGAATGCGTCTATCAAAGATAATCGGGGAAAGCTTTTATAAGAGGATCCTGGAAGATCAACATAATCCAAGCCCCGCAGAAGCGGGGCTTTTTATTGTCATTAATAATTGAAGATAAAACAATCATGCAGTAATTTTGTAATCTAAAGTATGAGTGAGGAAATCCTAAATAAAGTTGCTTCAAGTTCATTGATAAGCATTGATCTGGAAGAGTATTATCCGAAAGGGGAAATTGTTCTTTTCGACCTGAAGCCACTTCTTTTTATGGAATTGATCTTGAAAGAAAAAGAATTTCGCGCCGCCTTGCAACAAATCGATTGGTCAAAATATCAAGACAAAATAGTTGTACTTACTTGCAGTGCGGATGCCATTATTCCGGTATGGGCATATATGTTGGTAACGAGTTATCTTCAGCCTATTGCAACAGATATTATCGTCGGCGATGAAAAATCCGCAGCATCGCAAATTGTCTTAAAGAGAATAAACGAGCTGAACCCAGATGATTATCTCGACAAGCGCATTGTAATAAAAGGATGTGGCGACCTGCAAATAGATTCTTCGGCTTATGCAGAGATAACGAAAATATTAGTGCCGGTTGTAAAAAGCATCATGTACGGCGAGCCATGCAGCACCGTTCCGGTATATAAAAAGAAATAATTTTTATTAATGCAGTCAATAATAAAAAATGCGGAAGAAGCAGATGTTCCTGAGCTTTCTTTGTTGTTTGACCAATACAGAATTTATTACAAGAAGAATTCAGATATCCCCGGAGCAAAAAAATACCTGCTGGAAAAAATTCAGAAAAAAGAATCGATAATTTTTATCGCAAAAAGCGAAAATAAAATAATTGGATTTACCCAGCTCTATCCATTGTTTTCGAGTCTTGGCATGAAGCGGTCATGGATATTGAACGATTTGTATGTTTTGGAACAGTATCGTGGAAAAGGGGTATCAAAACAATTGATAGACGCGGCAAAGGACTTAGCCAAAGAGACAAATGCTGCAGGAATCTTGCTGGAAACAGAAAAGACAAACATCGTTGGAAACAAGTTGTATCCTGCCGTTGGATTTGCCTTATACGAAAAGAATAATTTTTACTGGTGGGACAATTCCTAAACCGATTCCACACTCAGCTCTTCAACAAAGTCCCTTTTAATATTACAAAAGCAGCGGTAAAATAAATGATCAACCCGGTCACATCAACAAGTGTTGCCACAAATGGAGCGGAAGAGGCAGCGGGGTCCGCGCCAAACTTTTTTAATACCAGCGGCAGCATTGAGCCGGAAAAGGTTCCCCACATCACTACACCTATTAAGGCAATAAAAACCGTGATGGCAAGAAGCATCCAATATTCGCCATAATCGAACCAGTGGAGTTTCTGCCATAAAACGATTCTGACAAAACCAACAGATCCCAGGATTGCCCCCAGGATAAATCCGGAGATTATTTCCCTCCGCATCACCCGCCACCAGTCGCGGAAACCAATTTCTCCCAGGGCCATCGCGCGAATAATGATTGAGGAAGCCTGCGACCCGGAATTGCCGCCGCTTGAAATAATAAGCGGGATAAACATAGCAAGAACAGCAGCCCTTTCTATCTCTCCTTCAAAATGTCCCATCGCCGTCGCCGTAAGCATCTCTCCCAAAAATAAAATGATCAGCCATCCGGCTCTTTTACGAATAAGATTTACAAAAGAGATCGTCGTATAGGGTTCATCAAGCGCTTCCGATCCGCCAATCTTTTGTATCTCCCGCGTGTCTTCCTTTTCTGACAATCTTAATACGTCATCCAGGGTGACAATTCCAAGCAACACGCCGTTGTCGTCCGTCACGGGAAGGGCAAAGCGGCTATTATTGCGGAATATGCCAATTGCTTCTTTTTGTGCATGATTAACCTTAAGCGCTATAAATTGATGATCCATTATTTGTTCAACCAAAATATTATTTTCAACGACCAAGAATTCTTTTATGTTGATGTCATCGATCAGTACGCCTGCATCATCAACAACAAATAAAAAATTCAGGGTTTCTGTTGCTTTGCCGCGATGTTTGATAATATCCAGCACATCCTGCACAGAGTCTGTTCTTTTTATTGCCACATAATCGGGGGTCATTAATCTTCCCACAGATCCGGCAGGATATCCAAGTAGTTCCAGTGTTTCTGCGCGCACTTGCGGATCAAGGATCTTTAGTAATTCTTTTACTGCATTTCCTGGCAGCAAAGAAAGAAAAGCGGTACGATCATCGGGGCGTAAATTGTTGAGCAACTCCGCTGCTTTTTGCTCCGGCAAAGATTTAATAATGATCTCCTGCTTCTTTTTTCTTAAGAACTTAAATGCACGCGCAGCTTGTGTGGGATCGAGATGTTGGAATAATTTTACTGCCCATTGCGTATTGCGGTTTGTAAATTCAACAATGTCTTTTGAAGACAATTTTTTTAGTTTTACAAACTCCGTGATCTTGTTGTGTTGTAACAGGTTTTTGATGTCGTTAAAGCTAAGCATACAGTAAGATTAGTAAGGTTGAAAAATAATCACCCGTAAAAATAAAGCAGTTAAATAATAAAGGAAAAACCAAGAAAAATTTACCAGGTCGATTTTAATTGCCAAACTTTTATTTTATCAAAAGAATTGGTTGCGCCATTGCTGAATAATTCAATACCATCATTTTGCTTTTCTGGAAATATTTGTGCCGTCATTACACAAATTCCATCATTGGCAAAAACCTCAATGATGCTGTTATCGAAGAAAATATGCAAATTTATTTTTCCATTGTCTTTTGAAAGTGATTGTTCATAATAATGAAGAGCTGCATATCTTTTATTAAAAGAAGTATCACCGGCTCCCCGGCGATCAATAAATATTGTTTGTTTAGATTCATTATATCCGATAATGAAGGGATTAGATTTTCCCACAGCCAGGCGAAGGCCGGAAACGCTTGCCGGGGATGGTTTCCAGCTTAATTCAATTTCCAGTTGCTGACCCTTTACGGGTAATAATTTTCTTTCTTTTACCAAAATAACATTTTCCTGCCATACGGACTTTCTCAATAATGATAAGTCAGAAACAGGACTTTCTTTTAAGATCCATTCATTGTCATTTTTAAGAAGTGATAATGTTCGTGGCAAAGCCATTGCGCTTTTCCATGGAGAAACAGGAATGCTGTTTGCATAACCCCAGTTATTTGCCCAGCCCAATAGAACAGGCTTTTGATTTGCGGGCAGATGCGTGTACACAATTCCTGCATAATAGTCCGGACCATAATCCGGCCGATATATTTTTTGCGCAGGATCTTCGTTGATAAATTTTGTTCCGTCAAATTCTCCAACAAAATATTGCATGGTGGATTGAACAGAATTAAACAATACCCATTTTGATCTGCCCGGATCATTCTCAATAGCAATTTTAGTAAGAGCAGGACATTCCCAAATATCTGTGGTATCGCCGGCAGGACCGAAGTCGCTTTCATGTTTCCAATTTTTCAAATTCAATGATGAATAAAATTGTACGATATGCTCCTGCGGCAACACAAGCGCCATTATCCATTTTTTATCTGGTTCATACCAAAACACACAAGGATCTCGAAAGTCTTTCTTGTGTAGATCGAGAACAGGATTTTGAGCATATTTTTTCCAGGTGATCCCATCGTCCAGGCTATAAGCGATGTATTGCGCCTGCCGGTAGTCATCGGGTTTTGAACTGTCTGGTATATAATGCCCGGTATATATGGCAATCATCGGAATCTGCCCGCTCTTTTTTGCAAATCCGCTTGAATTTTTTTCATCAACGACGCAACTCCCGGAAAATATCATTACCTCGTTTTCTTCCCGGATGGCGATGGGTAAATGTTTCCAATGAACAAGGTCCTTACTCACAGCATGTCCCCAGCTCATATGCCCCCACACGTTTCCGAATGGATTGTGCTGATAAAAAAGATGATAATTTCCTTTATAATAAACCAGCCCATTGGGATCGTTTGTCCAGTTTATCGCCGGGGTAAAATGGAATTGCGGGCGGTATTTTTCCTTGTATAAACCATCATTTTTTTTCTGCGCAGCAACAGAAAAGGAAAATAACACGGTAAAAAAGAAAAGAAAATTTTTCATTGGTGGGTTTTTCAGGCGACCAAGGCAGCGGCGCCAAATACACCGGCGCTATCTCCCAGGCTTGGTTTTAAAATAGGAACATCAACGCGATTATTAAAAATGTATTTACTTAGATATTCTTTCCCCTCGGTATAAATGCCCTCAATATTACCAACGCCGCCGCCGACAACAATTACATCAGGATCCAGTAAATTGGTAATTACAGAAACGCCTTTGCCAAAAAAATGAAAAAGACGATACATTGTTTTTGCCGCATTTTCGTCTATCCCTTGCCGGTAGTTCCCCACAATCTCTTTTAATCTCGATCTTTTGCCGGCAAGAAGTGTATAGTATCTTTCCAAAGAAGGCCCGGAAATGATCGTCTCTACACAGCCGACTTTTCCGCAGTAACAGGGTCCGCCGGATTCATCTAAAAAATTGTGTCCCCATTCTCCGGCAATGCCATGGCAACCGGTCCAAATTTTTCCATTCATTACAATCCCGCCACCAACGCCGGTTCCCATGATGATTCCAAAAACCATTTTTGCGTTTGGCGCTTTTTCCTTTACAACGCCCCAATGCGTTTCCGCCAAGGCAAAACAGTTTGCATCGTTGGCAAGAACTACCGGAATTTTTAAAATAGCTTCAATATCTTTTTTCAATGCCTCTCCGTTAAGGGCCGTGGAGTTGCAGTTCTTCATGGTTTGCAGGATCGGATCCAAAACGCCCGGCGTCCCGAAACCAATTGTTTGTGCCGTCAATCCAGACTGCATTTGCATCTCATCGACCAACTTCTTTATTTGCTTAACGATATGTTCATATCCGTTAAGCGCTTCGGTATCAACACGCGTGCGGATAATTGGCGTAGGATCGCTTATTGATTTGAGAATAACTCCTTCGATTTTAGTTCCACCCAGATCAATTCCCCATATAGGCTGATTCATGACAAGCAATTTTAGAAATGGAATATAAAATTTTTTATGACAAAACTTACCAATAAATTTAATTAATAAACCAAAACGATATGCTTTCCTATCCGGTTCGCGTTGCACTCATCGCCGCCCTGGGCGGATTTTTATTTGGATTTGAAACGGCAGTTATTTCCGGCGCAGAGAAGACCATTCAGCAATTATGGCAATTGGATTCCTTCTGGCATGGATTTACCGTTGCGGCAAGCCTGATCGGAACAGTCGCCGGCTCTATTATTGCCGGAATACCCGCACAAAAATTCGGGAGGAGAGCGACACTAAAATGGATCGCCATTTTATATTTGGTTTCTGCCGTTGGTTGCACCCTGTCATCGATCTGGGTTTTGTTTGTTTCTTTTCGTTTCATCGGCGGCATCGCCGTGGGCGCGTCTTCTGTGGTCGGCCCGATGTATATCTCCGAGATCGCCCCGGCAAAACAAAGAGGAAGGCTTGCCGGCTCTTTTCAACTAAATATTGTGGCCGGAATTTTTATTGCTTACGTCACCAACTTTTTTTTCGTTGGCACAGGGGAAAACTCATGGCGATGGATGCTTGGGGTGATGGTGATCCCTGCAGGATTATTTGCGATTTTACTGCGCACCATTCCGGAAAGCCCGCGCTGGCTCGTGCTTAATAACAGGGACGACGAGGCAGAAAAAATTTTCGCAAGAACGGGGGAGCCCAACGCCGCAAAATTGATTCGGGAAGAACATGAACTTTCAAAACACGGAACAAAAGAGAGCTTGTTCAATGGAAAATATAAAAAACCGATTTTTTTTGCTGTTGTTCTTGCTATGTTCAATCAGCTTTCGGGCATTAATGCCATTTTATATTATGCCCCGCGCATCTTTGAAATGGCGGGATTTGATAAAGCGCACGCGTATCTTCAACCCATCTATGTTGGGGCGGCAAATCTGTTCTTCACCCTGCTTGCCATGTCGTTCATTGATCGCTTTGGAAGAAAAACATTATTGGTGATCGGTTCCGTAGGCATGATCGTTTTTCTCGCCCTTACTGCAAATGCCTTTCGCGGAAATATTTCAGGCAACAGTTTCGTTCTTGTCTATTTGATTGGATTCATTGCATTCTTTGCATTTTCCCAGGGCGCCGTTATCTGGGTATTTATTTCGGAGATCTTTCCAAATTCGGTTCGCTCCCAGGGCGGCTCTCTGGGAAGTTTCACGCATTGGATAATGGCAGCTATTATTTCCTGGACCTTTCCGATCATTGTTGAAGGCAGCGCCAATGGCGGTTTTTATTCATTTGTTTTTTATAGCGCCATGATGCTACTGCATCTGTTTTTTGTGCTGAAATTCCTTCCGGAAACAAAGGGAAAGTCGCTTGAAAATATTCAGAAAGAATTGGGCATTGAATAATAATTCAATGCTGTCAAAAAAAATTTTTCTGCGTTGCCGTTGCCGATTTATTTTCTATATTTATCATACTGAACGATAGCCTGCCAAAAACTCTTCGCGTTTCAAAAAAAATATTCATGCAAACAACCGAATTGCTCAATACTTATTTTGTCGATTCCGGTACATGGGATGAAATGTACAAGGATACTGCTGTGCGGGAGCAATACAAAGGCGTTGTTGAATTTATGCAACAACTGAACGTTGATGAACTGAATCGAAAAGAAGAACTGGCGAAACGATTGTTCATGAGCCAGGGAATTACTTTTACCGTTTACAGCAGCGGCGAAGGCATTGAAAAGATATTTCCTTTTGATATTATTCCGCGCATCATCACTGCGGCGGAATGGAAATATATTGAAGAAGGGATCAAACAAAGACTCAAGGCGCTGAATCTTTTTTTAAAAGATGTTTACAATGAACAATTCATTCTCAAAGATGGCGTGGTCCCGGTCGAAATGATTTATAGTTGCCCGCATTATCTGCGTGAGATGCATAACTTTCCTGTTCCATATAATATTTATGTACATATTGCCGGAATTGACCTGATCAGAAATAACGACGGCTCATTTTACATTCTTGAAGATAATTTACGTACACCCAGCGGGGTTAGTTATATGCTTGAGAACAGAGAGATAACAAAAAGGATCTTTCCTGATCTGCTACCAAAAAATAATGTCCGTAGCGTAACAGAGTACACCAATATTTTACACAGGAACCTTGTCTCATTATCGCCGCGGCCGATCAATAATCCCACCATTGTATTATTGACCCCGGGGATTTATAATTCTGCCTATTTTGAACACACCACATTGGCAAGATTAATGGGGGTGGAGTTGGTTGAAGGCCGCGATCTCGTGGTCTCCAACCACCGGGTATACATGAAAACCACCTCCGGCCTCCAGCAGGTGGACGTTATTTACAGAAGAGTCGATGATGAATTTTTGGATCCTGTTGTTTTTAATCCGGGAAGCATGCTTGGTGTTGCAGGGATCATGAGTGCCTATAGAAAAGGGAATGTAGCTATCGTAAACTCCATTGGCAATGGCGTTGCAGATGATAAAGCCATTTATACCTACGTTCCATCGATGATAAGGTATTATTTGAATGAAGAACCCATTTTAAAAAATGTTCCAACCTATCACTTAGATAATCTTGAAGAGCGGGAATATGTTTTTGGGAACATGAATAAAATGGTTATCAAAAAAACAAATGAGAGCGGCGGTTATGGAATGCTGATGGGACATACCGCCAGTGAGGAAGAAATATTAAGATATAAAGTGGAAATCTTAAAAAATACGCGCGAATATATTGCGCAGCCCATTATTAGTTTATCATCGTCGCCTTGTTATATGAATGGAAAATTGCAACCACGCCGTGTCGATCTGCGGCCTTATGCATTATGCGGACCAGAGGGAATTCAAATTGTGCCGGGTGGATTAACAAGAGTTGCACTGCGCGAAGGTTCGCTGGTGGTGAACTCATCCCAGGGCGGCGGAAGCAAGGATACATGGGTGTTGGCGGGATAAATCAATGACCCCATACCTGAATTGTTCAAGGGTGCTTTGATCTATTGTATGATTGAGCCATTTTCAAATTGAGAAATTAAAAAAAATAATGCTAAGCAGAGTCGCGGATAGTTTATACTGGATGAGTCGCTACATGGAAAGAAGCGACGGCATTTTGCGCATGTTGAAAATTAATTATGCTTCATCGCAGGATGATATAAATGAGTTTTCCTGGAAACCGGTGCTGCATATCTTCACCTACCTGGAAGAAGAACAGGCAAATGCGATCGAGCATCATTCCCGCGCGGTCTTGCAATACATGGTCACCGATAAAGAGAATCCGAATTCGGTTTTAAACATTCTGACAAAGGCAAGGGAAAACGCAAGAAGCGTTCAGGATAATATCACCAAAGAATTATGGCAATGCCTGAACGATTTTTATCATGCCGTTCGTGATGAGCAGCTTGTGCAATGGTTGCATAAAGAAGACCCGGTAACCATTTTGGATACACTCATCAAACATGGGTTATTGTATTACGGAACTGCAGACATTACCATGTCGCGCGGCGAAGGATATGCGTTTTTGAATATTGGCAAGTTTTTAGAAAGAGGGGTTCAATCTGCCGATATTTTAGACGTGAAGTTTAGTGACAGGGATTTCGATTTCACCAAAACGGACACCACCTACTGGAAATATTTGCTCTTATCAATTTCCGGATATGAATTGTATTTAAAAACCTATCGCAGCGGCTTTGAAGCAAAGAATGTGGTTGAGCAAATTGTGCTGGATGAAAATTTTCCCCGCTCGGTAAATTATTCTGTGCAGCGCCTGTACACCTATTTCGAAAGATTAAAAAACCAAAAGAACGCCGAAGGGTTTCAAAAAATAGAATTCCTGATCGGCAAAATAAGAAGCAGGGTGAAATATTCAACCGTGGAAACAATAATGCATCAGGGATTGCATGCATACCTCACCGGTATTCGCGAAGAATTGTATGAGGTTGCCAATGCGCTCGATCAATATTATTTCGCGTATTTATAAATCACAATTTCTTATTTTTGAAAACCAATAGTATTCTAACTCAGTACATATTTTTTAATGCCTCGATTTAAGATTCACCACGTAACAAAATACACCTACGAAGCTCCGGTAAGAGACAGCGCCAATCAAATTGTTTTGTTCCCGATACAGGATGAATTTCAGGAAGTGCTAAAGCAGGAGTTATTAATAACCGGAGATCCTTATGTAGAGATCTATAAGGATTATTATGGCAATGAAGTGGGTTCTTTTATGCATGCGGAGCCGCATCATGAACTGGTGATTGATTCAAAAGTGGAGCTGATCACAAAACCAAAAGCATTGCCCAAAGATGATGAAGATTTTCATGAGCAATGGAATCATTTATACCAGATCGCCAATAAACCCGACTTTATTGATTTTTTGAATCCGGAGTTTTTTAATGCATTGGAAGAAGTGAAAAATATTGCGGACAAAGAACAATTTAAAATACTAACGCCTTTTGTCTCAGCACAAAAACTCACTGATTATGTATTCTCAAATTTCAAATACATAAAAGGAATTACGAGCGTGGAAACCACATTGGAAGAAGTGTGGAAATTGAAAGCGGGTGTTTGCCAGGATTTTGCGCATATTCTCCTGGTAATGCTGCGTCTTATAAATGTCCCTGCCCGATATGTGAGTGGTTATATTTGTCCCAATAAGAATGGCATGCGCGGCGAAGGCGCAACACACGCCTGGGTTGAAGCATATATTCCCGCATACGGCTGGCTTGGGTTGGATCCGACAAATAATTGCATTACCAATGACCGCCATGTCCGGTTGGCAGTAGGAAGAAATTTCAGCGATTGTTCGCCTGTAAAAGGAACGTATAAAGGAACATCAAATCACACACTGGAAGTTGGTGTTTCGGTTTCTTATGAAGATGGTAGAACGATCGAAGAAACAGCAACCATATTAACTCCTCAGCCAACAAGAACCGGGGTGAATGAAAATTCTTACAGGAGATATATGGAGATGATGCAACAACAGCAATAGGGACACTTTGACCAGTATTAGATTTTCTCGCTGAATTTTGCGCCAGCCGGCGGACGATACTGGTCAAAGGGGATCTGCAAGAGTTTTATCGCCCGGTTATTTTCTTCTTCTTTCATATAAATATCGATCCCGTATTTTAAGGAGCCTGTGTCTTTTACGTAAACAAAACTGCCAAAAATCCTATCCCAGAAAGAAAAAATATTCCCGTAGTTGGTATCCGTTAAGGGTTGTACATAATGGTGGTGCACCTTATGCATATCAGGCGAAACAAAAATCAGGGCAATTGCATTATCGATCCATTTTGGCAAAGAAATATTTGCATGATTGAATTGTGCGAATAGCACCGACAATGATTGATATAAAAAAACCAGCCACATCGGTGCACCAACAATCACCACGGCAAATAAGGTGAACACAGCGCGGAAAACACTTTCGCCAGGATGATGACGATTGGCCGTTGTTGTGTCAACCCAGGTGTCCGCATGATGAATGATATGGAATTTCCACATCCATTTTATTTTATGTTCGATCCAATGGATCAACCACGCGCCTACAAAATCCATTATCATCAATCCGATCAATATGAATATCCACAAAGGCAAATTCAATAAATACAACAAACCGAATTTGTGCTGACTCGTATAATCGCTTCCTTTAACAATAAAAGAGGCAAATCCGAAATTGATGATTATGGTAGTAAGCGTGAAGAACAGGTTCAAACCGGCGTGACGATATTTTTTGTAGTGGAAACGCACAAGCGGAATAATTCCTTCAAGGATCCAAAAAAAAATAATTCCGATCGCTAAAATCATTGTGCGTTGCCAGGACTGAATATGCTCAAAAAAATGGATAAGATTTTCCATAATATCCTTGTGGATTACAAAGGAAATTTACTCTTTATTACTGAGACAGGAAAATGATAAAGGAGAAGAAAGTCCTTATTGTTTTTTCAATCCCTTCAGAATCTCTTTTTTGATCTTGGCAACAATTTCAACTTCAGGATCGGCAATTTCTGCAATTACATATTCAACAGAAGTACTGATGACCTGCGATGCTTCCTGCAGGGAGAGATGATAATCTGCTTGCAACCAGTCCAGCAAATTATGCGTCGAAGATTTTAGTGCATCATCTAAACTCTTATCTACTCCCATCGCCATGATATAATTTGAATCCTCTACTCTCGGAAAGTCTGGACGGTGCGCGGGAGACTTTATTATCTTCACCGTAAACACAACATCCATCGAAGTTTCCAGAGCATTACCCGCCAACTCGCCATCACCCTGCGCTGCATGCCCGTCTCCTAAAAATAAAAATGCGCCATCGTGAAAAACAGGTAAATAAATTGTTGATGATTGCTTTACTGCACTAAAATCAAGGTTACCCCCAAAACTGCCCTGGAAAAAACTGAGTATCTCATTTTGATTATTTGAGGGAGCAACGCCAACACATCCTAAAAAAGGATTTAGCGGAACCTTAAATAAATGCAGATGCTCATAAGCAGTATCCGGCGAAGCGAAATTATTTTTAAAGTCCAATTTCCATTTAATGATTTTCGGTTTTTTGAATTGTGCAGTGATTTCTTTTGGCAAACTTCTTGGTACAAAATTTTCTGTTGTAAATGCATCCGCACGATTCAAAGCGATCTTGATAAAAGTAATGGCAACTACATCGCCAGCAACGGCATTTTCAATATAAAAGGGCCCGGTCAACGGATTTCCGCCACGCGCTTTTTTATTCCCGTTTTTATCTGCACCAGAGGCATCAACCGTTTCTGTTTTTATGGTGTCACCTTCCTGAATTCTTAAAACGGGCGCGATATTTACAGAAAATTTATTTGCATAAGCGGCCGGCGTGAAATTTATACTGCGCTGCCCGATTATTGAACAGGATGTTATGAAAAATAAAATGAAGAATAAATATTTCAAGATCTTGCTCTTATTTTTACTCCGTTTCTAAAGCTCTATCAGGAAGCTCTTCAAATTCAAATCCGCAATCATAACAATGATAGGTTTGTTCCGATGCAATAGCATAATTTCCCAACACCCAAAAAAGTATTGCCGAAAGCCAGTTTGCGGGGTTTGATTTTGCAATGTACTCTACATGTTGAGAACCACATTTTGGGCAAGTCAATGTTTGTTTATATTCAGCATCAAATCCGGAAAGAACGGCCTCCGCATCACGCACGTCATTTTCAGCAACCATTAATTTGATCCCTCCGATAGGGTTTGAAAGGACCGGGAAAATGGTGGAAGTATTATCATCCGCCAAATAGCAATAAATTCCTTCAGCTTCCAGTTTGCCCTGCATGATGTTGGCTGAAATGTAATTGTCAAATGAACGAACCTGTACAAAATTCATGATTCAATTTAAATAAAAAAGCCCGCAATTTGCGGGCATATCATTTTATGGAACAAATTTTAATCAGGCATTCAGCATTAATGGCATGACCAGCATCATCAGCTCTTCATTTTCTTCCTGTTCTGTTGGTTTGATAATCCCTGCCTTCGTGGGTGTTGATAATTCCATTTTTATTTCTCCGGAATCTGTTGCGTTTAATATTTCAATCAAAAACCGCGCATTAAAAGCAATGGAAAGATCTTCGCCATTATATTGGCATTTCATTCTTTCCGTTCCTTCAAAAGAAAAATCGACATCCTGCGCAGCCAATTGTAATTCGCTCCCCTGGATATTCAATACAACCTGGTTGGTGCTTTTGTTACTGAAAATACTCACACGCCTTAATGCACTTTGAAAATCTGTGCGACTTACGGTAAGTTTATATGGATTGTCCATAGGAATCACCACTTTATAATCCGGGAACCTGGCGTCGATCAGGCGGCAACTCAGTTGCGTCGTTCCGTGATGAACGAACAAATGATTGCTGTTATAGCTGATGGTGATCTCATCTTCATTATCCGGTAAGGCAGTCTTTAATAAATTCAAGGGTTTTTTTGGAACGATCAATGAATCATTTTTCGGACAGCTTACATCCGTTCTTTTATATTTCACCAAACGATGCGCATCTGTCGCCACGAACTGCAAACCTTTTTTATCCATTTCAAAGAACACGCCCGTCATTGCCGGGCGAAGATCATCATTGCTTACCGCAAAAAGCGTTTTATTAATCGCTGTTACCAATACAGAAGAGGTGGTCGTGAATGAAGACGTTTCATCAGCCGTGGGCTCTTTTGGAAAATTATCAGGATTCTCACCCATCACTTTGTATTTGCCATTATCGCTGGTGAGCTCAACGGCAAAATGTTTGTCGATATTAAAAGTAAGCGGCTGGTCCGGAATATTTTTTAATGAGTCAATTAAAATTTTTGCAGGAATACAAACCTTGCCCGTTTCTTTTGCTTCTGCTTCCAGGCTCACTTTCATCACGGTTTCCAGATCGGTTGCGATGATCGTTAATTTATTTTTTTCAACTTCAAATAAAAAATCCTCTAAAATCGGTAATACCGTATTTGCATTAATTACCCCGCTTATTTGTTGTAGTTGTTTTAGTAATGCAGAAGAGGAAACGATAAACTTCATGTAAGTATGTGTTTGGGGCGAAACTACTGATTTTTAGTTAATAGCCAATTACAGTTTTTACCCAAATCCCGTTATTTTACAATTGTGCATTTCCTGTGATTAAGACCTATAATTTTGCAAAGAATGATGATCAAAAAAACACTTACTAAAGAAGAAGCTTTGCAAAAAGCGCGACATTATTGCGATTATCAGAAGCGCTGTCATAGTGAAGTGAAGGAAAAATTATATTCTTTTGGTTTGAAAAAGAACGATGTTGAAGAATTGCTTGCCCAGCTGATCGAAGAGAATTATTTGAATGAAGAAAGTTTTGCTATTGCGTTTGCCCGCGGTAGATTCAGGATGAAGCATTGGGGAAAAGTGAAGATTAAAAATGAATTGAAGTTGAAACGTGTAAGTGGATATTGCATTAATAAGGCGTTGAGCCAGATCAACGAAGAAGATTATCAGCACACCTTTCAAAAAGAGGCGGCAAAAAAGCTGCAATCATTAAAAACCGAAAAAAATGTTTTTGTTAAGAAAAGAAAACTCTGGGATTATCTGCAACAAAAGGGATTTGAAAAGGAACTGATCAATAATATTATCGCCGGCATCTGAATTGAGTTTTCTTCTTCGGTACAATCGATTAACTTTACGCTTCCCCATTATGTCAACGCTCACCATAACCTCCATTCAAAGCAATCTTCACTGGGAAGATAAGTCGGCCAACCTTGCCATGTTTTCTGAAAAAATATACGGCATCAAAGAAAAAACAGAGATCATTATTTTGCCCGAAATGTTCAGCACCGGATTTCATATACAGCCCGAGACTTTTGCCGAAACAATGGATGGGAATACCGTTGCCTGGATGAAAAAAATTGCAGCCGAGAAAAAAGTAATTCTCACCGGGAGCATCATTATAAAAGAAGAGGAAAAATATTTTAACCGGTTGATCTGGATGCTGCCAAACGGGGAATTTGGCTATTATGACAAGCGTCATCGCTTTGCTTTTGCCGGGGAAGATGAAAAATACACTGCAGGCGATAAACGATTGATCGCTTCCGTAAAAGGATGGAAGATAAATTTATTGATCTGTTATGATCTGCGTTTCCCGGTCTGGGCCCGTCAAAACGGAAAAGAACCTGAATACGATGTTTTGATCTATGTTGCCAATTGGCCACAGGCCCGCGGGCTTGCATGGAAAAGTCTATTGCGGGCAAGAGCGATAGAAAATCAGGTTTATGTTGTAGGCGTAAACAGGGTGGGTAATGATGGAAATAATAATCAGTACAACGGAGATTCGATGATCATTGATCCGCTCGGAGAAATCTTATATCAAAAACAAAACGACGAAGATATTTTCACCTTCCCTTTACAAAAAGAAAGACTGGAGGAAGTAAGAACTAAATTTCCGTTTTGGAAAGATGCTGATCATTTTTTAATTGAACCATAGTTATGTCAACGGCATTAGTAGCAAAAGAAATTTTTAACGGGCACGAAATTGTTACGGGCAAATCAATTCTCATAAAAGATGAAAAGGTAGTTGATTTGGTTCCCATTGAGCAAATTCCTGCCAGCTACCGGATTCAGCATATCGATGGTTATTTGTTAGCGCCCGCATTTATTGATCTGCAGATCTATGGAGGCAATGGAAAATTATTTTCTGCCGAACTCAGCACTGAAGCTCTCGAGGCTACCTACGAATATTGTTTACAGGGGGGCTGTACGCAATTTATGATAACGATGGCTACCAATTCCATCGAAAAATTTTTGCAGGGAATTGAACGGGTTAAAGAATATTGGTCGACCGGCGGGAAAGGCCTGCTTGGCCTGCATTTGGAAGGACCCTATATCAATCCCCTGAAGAAAGGCGCGCACATAGAAAAATATATTAAGAAGCCAACAGTTGAAGAAGTGAATATGCTATTCGAAAAAGGCAGAGGCATTATCAAGATGATGACGATTGCTCCGGAACAATGCGATGAAAAAGTGATTGAATTGTTGTTGCAGCAGCATATTATTGTTTCTGCCGGTCATAGCAATGCTACTTATGAGGAAGCGATCGATGGTTTTTACCAGGGCATACCCGCAGCCACACATTTGTTTAATGCCATGTCACCACTTCAAGGCCGGGAACCGGGAATGGTTGGGTCGATCTATGACAATACCGATGTCATGTGCAGCGTGGTATGTGACGGCGTCCACGTCGATTTTGCATCGATTCGCATAAGCAAAAAGATAATGGAAGAAAGATTGTTTTTTATCACCGATGCGGTAACAGAGGTGTTGCACGGGGAATATCAGCATGTATTCAAAGAGGATCGTTACACTTTACCCAACGGCACCTTGTCCGGATCAAGTCTTACCATGATGCAATGTGTAAAGAACGGTGTTGAAAAAGTGGGAATCCCTTTGCCTGAAGCTTTGCGAATGGCATCATTATATCCAGCGCGTTTATTAAAACAGGATGATCAGTTTGGCAGCATAAAACCCGGAGCCAACGCCGATTTTGTGGTGTTGGATGATCAATTGAACTTAAAGCAGCTTATCGTGGAGGGAGAATGATCAAAGCTGCACTGGATCTGTTTTCATTCTCACCATCGTTAATATCGTTGCTAATCCAACCAGTTCATTTGTTTCATCAAAAATTTCTACCAACCATTTTACAATCCCTCGCGGAATATCTGATGCTTCCTTTTTATCCTGCGCAGTTTTTTCCTTACAGGTGAAGCGAATATAAATTTCGGATCCTGCATAAACCGGTTTTGTAAAACGCAATTCATCAATTCCATAATTTAAAAGAACCGGATTTTTTTTGTAGCTGTCAACAAACAAACCGGCAGCAGCACTCATGATAAAATATCCGTGTGCTACCTGTCTTTCAAACATCGTGTCCTTGAAATCCGTTTGTTGAAGATGAGCATAAAAATGATCGCCGCTCAAATCCGCAAAACGATCAATGTCCTCAGCGCTGATTTTTCTTTTTTCTGTAATCAACTGATCCCCGATTTCCAGTTCTTCAAAATATTTCTTAAAAGGATGGGTCGTGCTTGTGTTTCCTTTTGCGTATTGTTGAAATTGGCTGGTAATGGCAGTAATACTTGTCGGGGAACCTTGTACAGCCACCCGCTGCATATAATGTTTCACCCCGCGAATGCCCCCCATTTCTTCGCCGCCGCCTGCGCGCCCCGGCCCGCCATGAACAAGTGTGGGAAGCGGAGAACCATGACCCGTGCTTTCCTTGGCACAGTTCTCATTCAATACTAAAATTCTTCCGTGATGTGTTGCTGCGCCAAGGACGTATTGCCTGGCGAGTTTATCATCAGCAGTAACGATGGTACTGCACAATGAACCTTTTCCTTTTTTAGAAAGCGCGATCGCTTCATCAAAATTCTTATACGGCATAATCGTTGAAACCGGACCGAATGCTTCTACTTCATGCGAAGCTGGCGAAGAAAAAGGGTTTTCATTCAGCAATAATAAGGGACTGATAAACGCACCCTTGCTGGCATCAGCATCGATTGTTTCAACACTATCCAAAGTTCCGTATATAATTTGCGAAGAAGCCAGTAGTTTGTGAATTTGATTTTTCACTTCATCGCGCTGAGATAGTCCGGCAAGTGAGCCCATCCGCACTTTTTCATTCAGTGGATTTCCAATTGTTGTCTGTGATAATGCCTGGCTAATTGCTTTCCACACATCTTCTATCTTATTCTCCGGGACAAAGATTCTTCTTATGGCCGTACATTTTTGTCCGGCTTTAACCGTCATTTCTTTTCTTACTTCTTTTATAAGAATTTCCCATTCAGGCATGCCGGGATCAATATCGTTGCCAAGCACAATACAATTCAGTGAATCAGCCTCCATATTGAATGGCACATTTTCTTCCATGATCTTCTTTTGTGACTTCAGCATTAACCCGGTTGAAGCAGACCCGGTAAATGTGATCACATCCTGTGAAGTAACATGACTTAATAAATCACCGGCACTCCCGCAGATCAGTTGCAGGGCACCATCGGGAAGAATTCTTGATGCTGCAATTTCTCTTACTACCGCTTCTGTTAAAAACGAAGTAATGGTGGCAGGCTTCACAACAGCCGGGACCCCAGCTAATAAATTCACGGCGATTTTTTCGAGCATACCCCAGACCGGAAAATTGAATGCATTGATATGTATGGCAACACCTTCTTTCGGTACGAGAATATGCTGCGCCATAAAAGAGTTTCCTTTGCTCAGATTTATTCCCTCACCATCGGTGCAAAAACTTTCATCAGAAAATTTCCTTCGCAGCGAAGCATAAGAAAATAAATTACCGATCCCGCCTTCAATGTCAATCCAGCTATCTGCTCTTGTAGCCCCGGTTTGATAGCTGATGCTGTAAAATCGATCAAGATGTTTTTGGAGATGAACTGCAAGGGCTTTGAGCATGTTGCCGCGTTCATGAAAAGTCATTTTGCGTAATGCGGGATTGCCTTTTGATCTTGAATATTTTAATATGGCATCAAAATCCAGACCTTTTGTAGAAGCAGCAGAAATCGCATCGCCCGTCACCGCATTATATAATAGTTGTCCATCACCATCGCCCTGGATCCATTTTCCAGAAATATAATTCTCCAGTTTTTTCATACGGCTTCGTTGTTTTGTTAATGGACAAAATTAATTTAAAAGATATGACTGTTGTAATGAAATATATTTCATGAACACGTAGCTTTGTGTTTCTGATAATAACGTAACTGGAACTATTAATCACCATATCGCATAAATGCACAGCCTTCATTATGCTAGTTGCCATTGCAGGTTCCACATTTAGCAAAGCCATTGCTTTATTGGATTTCAGGCTGAATGAAAAATACATCGCAGCAACATTATGCGAGAATAGAAATAAACCATCTTGCTGCTGCCACGGAAAATGTTTTTTGAAAAAACAATTACAAAAAGATGAGGACGGTTCAAAAAACAATTTTCCTTTTTCAAAAGATAAGTTTGATGTCTCCTTATTTTTTGAAAATACTGATTGCGATCATCCCCATGCCGGGAATATTTTCAAAATGTTTAACTCCGGCTATCTGGAAAAAAAATACACTGCTCCATTATCGCCCGTCTTTCATCCGCCCGGCATTGTCTGAGCATTTTAATATTTGTTTCCGTTTTTTCTAAGAGATCAATTATGAATTGTCAAAAAATTTGACAATCATTTATTATTCTTTTTTGACCAGCTATCTCCAACTCTACATTTAATTTTTATGAAAAAGATTATTTTCATTTTCATGATTTCTATTTCATTCTGCGGCGCACGGGCATGCGATATTTGCGGCTGCGGTGGTGGAAATTTCTATATGGGCTTGCTGCCCAATTTTAAAGATAAGTTTATCGGCCTTCGTTATCATTACGTTCAATTTCATACACAACTGGCAAATGACCTTACCCAATTCAGCCACAATTATTATAACACCATTGAATTATGGGGCGGATGGAATATCGGTTCTAGATGGCAGGTGCTCGCATTTGTTCCATATTATTATAATAAGCAGGCAGATGACGACGGCACTTCCTTTAAAAATGGATTGGGCGATATCACGCTACTGATGAATTATCAGTTATGGCATACACGAGCGATGAACAATCATAATAAGAATGTTGAACAAACATTATGGATAGGCGGCGGGATAAAACTGCCAACAGGAACATTCAAAGTAAATCCCAATGATTCGACCACAACGCTTGCGGATATTAATGCACAAATAGGTACGGGGAGCACCGATTTTCTATTGAATGCTTTATACACAGTGCGTATTGGTTTTTTTGGAGTGAGCACTTCTGCTAATTATAAGATCGGAACGACGAACACTTCTGATTATAAATTCGGAAATAAATTCACTACCAATAGCATTGCCTATTACCGTTTCAGAACAAACGGGATCGCCATTTCTCCCAATGCCGGAATGATGTATGAACATACCGATGTAAATCTTTTGAATAAAAGCACGGTACAATACACGGGAAGTTATGCGGTCAGTGCAGTTGCTGGCGTTGAAATTGGTTTTAATAAGATCGCCATGGGCATTAGCACGCAGGCTCCTTTTGTACAGAATTTTGCCGCGGGGCAGACCAAGATGCAGTTTCGTGGGATGGCGCATATAACTTTTGCGCTGTGACTTTTTTGCCACAGATTTATCCTGATCAATCTGTAAATCTGTGGCTTTTATAAAGAAATATTTTATGATGAAATTCAAAAAGAACATTTATTCAACAAGAATCATATTGGGCATATTTATTTTCAGCGCCTGCAACCACGCGCCAAAAGTGGAAGCAAAATATATTTCACCTGCTTTCAAAAAAGATTCTTCACGATTTAAATTCAAAATTTCCGATGTTGACAACAAGCTTGACCCATCCTGCATGATGCCGCTAACTGCAGGAATTGGCGATACTGCGCATTATAAAAATTATGTACTTGGCTTTTGTTCTGCGGAATGCAAAAAGGAATTTTTTTTAAGCCCGGAAGCGAATCTGAAACTGGCTCAATTGAAAAAGAAATAGCATTGACCATGAGCATTATGCCACGCTGTCACAAAAAATAATTGGTAAGCATTTTGAATAATTTATTTCTATGGAAAATATCTATTCACTAATAGGCTTTCATGCTCAACAAGATTGGGAATTGTTAGATGGGTATTCCAAGACCATTACCGGCGTTGTAGCCAATATTGCAGAAGCGGTGGTTCATATACAGGTACAAAAACAGGTCACAGATAAAAGAACGGCTCAAAAAAGAATTATGCCCGGCTCTGGTTCGGGTTTTATTATTTCTTCTGATGGATTTATAGTTACCAATAATCATGTAATAGAAAATGCGGATGAGATAAAAGTCTCACTCTCAGATGGGAGAACAATTCGCGCTGAACTAAAAGGGACGGATCCGTCAACCGATATCGCTGTTTTAAAGATCTATGAGAACGGCCTGAAAGCTTTGTCGTTCGGCAATTCCGATAATTTGCAAGCCGGACAGATCGCCATCGCCATCGGCAATCCCCTTGGATTGCAGCATACGGTCACCACCGGTGTGGTAAGCGCATTGGGAAGAACTTTGCGGGCAAATAATGGAAGAATGATCGATGACGTGATCCAAACGGATGCTTCCCTGAATCCGGGAAATTCCGGCGGACCCTTGGTAAACTCGCTGGGTCAGGTTATTGGAGTCAATACAGCGACCATTGCTTCAGCCCAGGGATTATGTTTTGCTGTTTCATCCAATATCGCAAAATATATAGCGGGGAAACTGATCATGCACGGCAAGGTCAGACGCGCTTATCTTGGCATCGGCGGACAGGTTATCAATCTTACAGAAAGGATGATCGCAGCAAATAAACTGGAAAAGAAAACAGGTGTTTACGTCTTTGAAGTTGTTGCTGACCAGCCGGTTTATAATAATGAAATAAAAAACGGCGACATTATTGTTGAATTCAATGATTGTTCGATCGGAACAGTGGATGACTTGCATAAACAATTGACCGAAGAAACGATGAGACAGAAAGTAAAAATGATGGTGTTAAGAAACGGAAGAAAAGTGTTGATAGAAGTTATTCCAGGCGAAATGAAATGATCACGCTACTTTTTTTGCATCAATTTCCTTGCAAAGCAAACCGAATATCTCATCAATGTCTCCTTCGCCTTTTACGTATTTGACCTTGCCGAATTTCTTATAATGATCAGCGACAGCAGCAGTCTTTTTTTCATATTCTGTGATCCTGGCTGCAATGATGTCTTCATTGACATCATCGCTTCTGTCTGATGTTCGACCGCGATTCAATAATCTTTTTATCAATTCTTCCTGGCTGACCTGCAGGGCAAGGACAACTGCGATCTCAGTTCCTTTTTGAGCAAGCAATTTATCCAATGCTTCGGCTTGTGCGGTCGTACGTGGAAATCCATCGAACAAAAATCCATTTACATGCGGGTTATTCTCCAAAGCGATATCGATCATTTCAATAACAATTTCATCAGGCACCAGCTTTCCCTCAGCCATCAGATTTTTAACAGCCATGCCCAGCGGTGTTTGTCCGGCAATTTCATTACGTAATAGATCTCCCGTACTTAAATGCTTAAGCCCGTATTTTGCAATTAATCTTTCCGACTGAGTTCCCTTGCCGCTGCCGGGCGGACCGAATAAAATTAAATTGAACATTTGCGTTTGGTTACTATCTGTAAGTTAACAAACCTATATAAAAATGCCGAATATGCAAACAACATCTTGTTTTTTTAGAAAAAGCGAAACGAACAATGGGTTTGAGCTGTTAAATTCTATTTTCAACCATCATCCTAAAGCTTATAGCTATGTTAAGTCCTGCATTTGTCATTATGCGGACAAACCAGCCAAACCCTTGCTGCGTATTTTTGTTATGTAATAACCAATAATGATCGATGTAAGCAGGTTTTTCGCGGTAATTTTATTAGCAGTTATTTTTCAATGCTGCACGTATTCTCAAAATTCAGATAATCAGAAAACAGATAATATGGATACAGTTAAAAAATCAAAGAGCCCGATGTATTCCCACACAGATACATCGCAGGTAAATGTAAGTGATGATGAATGGAAGAAACTATTGCCAAAGGATGTTTATAATATTGCCAGGCTGAAAGGAACGGAGAGACCGGGATCAAGTGAATTTGAACATTCAAAAGAGATCGGCACTTATTATTGTGCAGTCTGTGGTAATGCACTTTTTAAAAGCGATACCAAATTTGAAAGCGGTTGCGGATGGCCGAGTTTTTACGAACCGGTCAGCAAAACAAGCATTATTTATGAAGACGACAATTCCTATGGCATGAAAAGAACCGAAGTAATGTGCGGAAGGTGCAAATCGCATTTGGGACATGTGTTTAAAGATGGGCCACCACCAACCGGATTGCGCTATTGCATTAATGGTGTTGTGCTCGATTTTGAAAAGGCAAAAGACGCAGAAAAAAAATATAAGGAAGACAAACATTAATGAATAAAAAAAGAGGATAAACAATCATCTTATCCTCTTCTTGCTTTTACCATTTTAATTTTTACATTTTTTCAGCATGTGTTTTTAACAGCACCACTCCATGCGAAGGAATTGCTATTGAGAAAGATTTTTTAAAAACACCGAGATCCTTTTGCCGCCAGAGATCGCGCAATCTTAATTGCGATGATAATTTCAAATCAGAGAAATTAATTGTTGTTTTCTGCGCTTTATCATTCAAATTGAAAATGCCAATCGCTTTATTTCCATCTTCCAAAGGTTTTACCCAAACCTGGATATTATCTTTCTCAAAAATTTTTCTTGCCGATTTTCCCAGCCCATCCTGGTCGATCGCCAGTACTTCATCATTGGTCAACAGATTCAGGGTAAAATCATCCAGCTGGCTCATATCACAACCAATCAATAACGGCGAGGACAACAAACACCACAAACTAATATGAGTGTATTGTTCATCAGGTGTTAATCTTGAATTATGCAGACTCGGTCCCCAGCCCACCTTACCAACCACCAACATGTCGGGATCATTAAAATGCCCGGGTTGTGCGTAAGGCGCGGGTTTATCCTGGCTGAATCCAATGCCGGACAAGCTCCCCCAGGAATCATTGATATCGCCGGTGGTGCGCCAACTGTTGCCCCCGATTTCTGCCCCCCATTTCCAGACATCACCCATCCCATATTGACAAAAACTGAACATGATATCGCGGTTCACTTTATTTAATGCTTCGCGCATGAGTGTATAGGGCTTTTTGTACTCGTCCAGTGACGGATTTTTCGGGGCGATATTTCCGTAAGAACACCAATCGTATTTTACATAATCAATTCCCCAATCGCCGTAGGTCTTTGCATCCTGTTCTTCATGCTGGTAACTTCCCAGATAACCGCCGCAAGTGCGTGGCCCGGGCGAAGAATAGATTCCCAACTTCAAACCCAATCCATGAACATAATTGCTTAATGATTTCATGTCCGGGAATTTTTTGTTCGCAACAATTTCTCCGCTTGCTGCGCGATTAGCATCTTCCCATCCATCGTCGATATTTATGTAGGTCCATCCGTGACCAGCCAATTTTTCAAACATCTGTTTGGCAGATGCTTTTACCTTTTCGTCGCTCACGCTCAGACCCCAGCAGTTCCAGCTATTCCAGCCCAGAGCAGGTGTCAACCCGATTGTATTGCCACAGGCAATGGTGAAACTTTTTGTCGCAGAACCCAATTTATTTTTCACCACCAACCTTACTTTATAATCTCCTTTTGATGTTAAGGAGCCGGTAATGATCCCTGTTTGCTTATCGATCTTTAATCCGTTTGGTAGATTGATGACATCATACACCAATGGCCTGGCGCCGGTTGCCGGGATCGCATACTGTAAAGGAGCATTTGGCCTTACACCAAAAATATTGGGGCCATTTATTTTTACCGTCGCTGCCGTTTTTGGCGTCAATACAAAGGGAATGCTTTCTGATACCGCGATTTCCTTTCCACTTCTGTTTTCTGTAAAGGAGTAAGTGGCGACATAAGATCTGTTATCAGGTAAGGTTGCTTTGTAAGTATATTCAAAAGGTCTGTCTTTGGCAAAGTCTGTCCCGATGGTTTGTTTGAAAATGACCGAATCGGAGACGGGGTCAGTAATTGTAATGCGGAGCTTTCCATTGAAATCATATTTATCACTGGTTGATTGCAAGAGAATTTTTTTAGCCATTTTTTTATTTTCTCCAAATTCAAAATTATTATCGCTGGTATTGATGTTCACATAATCGGTTACATCCATGATGCTGATTCCATACTTGCCATCATACATGCCCCCATCTCCGCCGCCATCCCAGACCCGCACGGCTATCACATTTTCCTTATCCCACAAAATGCGGGTATCATTGAGCAGTAATGTATAAGCGCGTTGCGCATCATATTGCCCCGATTTGATACTACCTGGTCTTCCTCCATTTCTGCCGATCAAATTTCCATTGAGATAAAACTCATCCCCATCATCAATTTTTCCAAGATCGAATCTTATTCTTTCTTTTAAAAAAGCTTTGTCTTTGATTGATGACGGAATAATAACATGCAAGCGATACCAGGAAAATCCATCATAGTTTTCATATCCCTGACTCTCCCAGGACTGTCCAATCTTAATTGGCGCCCAATCGTTATCATTGAAATTGGAGGACGCAAAAACCGCAGAGTCGCCCGTCTTGAATTTCCATCCATTATTGATGCTTATATCCTGAGAAAAAAGAGATAAGGAGATAATAAGAAAAAAAGTGGCAAACAATATTTTCATAATTCTGCGTTTGAAGAAGAAGCCAATTTACGAAAGAGTAAATGAATTTTTTATTTTTGTTATAGCAATAGCCAACTTAGCTCAGCTGGTAGAGCATTTCATTCGTAATGAAAGGGTCGTCAGTTCGAATCTGATAGTTGGCTCTTCTTTTTTTTGTAAGGGGAATAATCGGTCAACCTGCGTTTTTCTCAACCGGCTTTCTTCATCCAATCTTTATCAATTCTATTTAAAAACTCAATGCGGATACCATATTCAGCCGGCAGAGACATTAAATTTCATTAGATGGCTGATCTTTTGGAAGCAGGATCGATAGCGGATGAATTTCAATATTATTCAAAACTTTTGTTGCTTTTCCACCAGCGATAACCGATATACCCGGCGATCATCATGGGCATAAATGCCAGATAGATGATTCCTGCGTTCAACGCTTTAGCGGGTTTTTCTCCAAGTTGCTGTGCAGTGCGCGTGCAGATGGAACACTGTGCATGAGCGGGGTATGCGATAAGCGAGAAATGATAAGTGATCAGTAATATCAGTGCGCACTTTTTCATTCAGAATGATTTCAAAGGCAAAGCTATTTGTTCTTTTTTGTTTATGCAAAAAAGTAATCCCGAAAACGAGCTTTTATCATTTTCGGGATTTTGCCTTGATCAAACGGTAAAACTTTTCCTATACTTCTTCAGCCGTCATTTTTTTCTGCATGCGTTTTCTGTCGTCTTCATTTAAGACAACCTTGCGCATGCGAATATTTTTCGGAGTTACTTCAATGCATTCATCTTGCTGAATATATTCCATACATTCTTCCAGGGTCATTAATGTCTTTGGAGCAATGCGCGAAGCATCGTCACTGCCGCTGGCGCGATGGTTGGTCAATTTTTTGGGCTCAGTTGCATTAACGATCAGATCGCCTGGCTTAATGTGTTCGGCAATGATCTGTCCGGTATAAACTTCTTCACCCGGATCGACAAAAAATCTTCCGCGATCCTGTAATTTATCTATGGAATAACCAGTTGTACGTTCCTGATTTTTAGAAAGCAACACTCCATTACTTCTGCCCGGAATTGGTCCTTTCCATGGTTTGTATTCTGAAAAGCGGTGAGCCATCACAGCTTCGCCGGCAGTGTTCGTTAACATGGAAGAACGCAGACCGATCAGGCCACGTGAAGGAATGTCAAATTCAAGATGCTGCATTTCTCCTTTGCTTTCCATTACGTGCATTTCTCCTTTACGCTGTGTGACCATGTCAATCACCTTACCACTGAATTCGGCAGGGACATCTACAACCAGCACTTCATAAGGCTCATTTTTCTTGCCGTCTATTTCCTTTACCAATACGGTAGGCTGCCCGACAGTCAATTCAAAACCTTCGCGACGCATGGTTTCTATCAAAATGCCCAGATGTAAGATACCGCGACCATAAACCAAAAAGCTGTCTGCGCTGTCCGTATCCTCAACTCTTAATGCAAGATTTTTTTCCGTTTCTTTCATCAATCTGTCTCTCAACTGGCGTGAGGTAACAAATTTTCCATCGCGACCAAAAAAGGGTGAATTATTAATGCTGAACAACATGCTCATCGTTGGTTCATCAACACTAATGACCGGTAATGCTTCCTGTGTTTCTGCATCAGAGATCGTATCGCCGATGTTGAAATCTTCCAAACCGACTACGGCACAGATATCACCGGCAAGAACTTCTTCTACTCTTTTTTTGCCCATCCCCATAAAAGTATAGAGCTCTTTTATTCTTAATTTCTTTACGCCATCAACCTGCATCAATGCTATTGACTGATTTTCTTTTACTGAACCTCTTGCCACTTTCCCAACGGCAATTCTTCCTAAAAAAGAAGAGTAGTCCAAAGAGGTAATCTGCATTTGCGTCGGACCTTCAGCAACTTTTGGAGCGGGAACGTATTGCAGAATCCCATCTAATAACGGAGTGATGTCTGCACATTGTTCATTCTTACTGTTGAACCATCCTTGTTTCCCCGAACCATAAAAAGTCGGAAAATTCAATTGTTCTTCAGTGGCATCAAGATTGAAAAATAATTCAAAGACCGCATCATGCACTTCGTCGGGACGACAATTTGGTTTATCAACCTTATTGATAACAACGATGGGTTTAAGATTTAAATGCAATGCTTTTTGCAACACAAAGCGAGTTTGGGGCATCGGCCCCTCAAAAGCATCTACCAAGAGCAAAACACCATCAGCCATTTTTAAAACGCGTTCTACCTCTCCCCCGAAGTCGGAGTGACCAGGAGTATCGATAACATTTATTTTAACGCCTTTATATTCAACTGCTGCGTTCTTGCTGAATATGGTTATGCCTCTTTCTTTTTCAAGATCATTGCTATCCATGATCAGCTCACCGGTTTCCTGATTATCGCGAAACACTTTGGTAGCATGTAATATTTTGTCCACCAAAGTTGTCTTACCGTGGTCAACGTGAGCGATGATAGCTATATTGCGAATTTCCATAATTGAATTATTGATCATTTTAGTAGTTAATACGCTGAATCACAAGTGCAAGACAATCATTGACTATTAACCTTAAAAATTCAGGCGCGAAATTACGAAAAAACCACCGAAGAGCAAGGAGAATTGAAAGTTAAAACGCGATTTAATAAAATATTATTGTTACCCGCTTTTTAGCGCAGATCGGGCATTATTGCCCCGCCTGAGATGCATCGGAACCGCCGTATTCACGCTGATCACACTCTTACGTAGATCTTTCTTTTATCCAGGATATATCCGATGAGCCAGCAGAACAACATGAAGGTTACTGCGCCCAGTAATGAGCCAAAGTATGCACCGAAATGAATAAAGATGTTTTGGTACACCCAACTGTGCAAAGAGGTATTGCCGGCAGGAATGAGTTCCATTACTTCCGCCCCCAGTTCTGAAAGCAAATAAATGAACAAAGGATTTTTTCCCACCACCGTGAAGAAGCCGGTCCACCTTGTTTTGCCGAGAAAATCAACCAGGTAAATGATGGCAGAGATGATCACACAATCCAAACCAACAGTATAAACAACAAATGAGCTTGTCCATAATTTTTTATTGATCGGAAAGCTGAGATCCCAGAAATAGGCGATCACCAACAACGCAAATCCCGCGAGCAATAATTTTGCTAATCCCTCAAACGTCTTTCCTTTGTTCTGCAAGAATTTCCCGACGACAAAACCCGCAACAACATTGCCAACAGCAGGCAAGGTGCTCAGCCATCCTTCCGGATCAAAGGCAATTCCTTCACCATGATACATGTGATCTTCGCCCATCAGCCACTTATCTAATTTATAACCGGCATTACCCGTCATACTCAAGGGATCTGCAGAATCACCAAACCAAAACATCACCAGCCAGTAAAGCAATAAAATGATTATTGAAATGATGATCGTTGTTCGTGGTTTAAAATAATAGATCAACAGGGAAGCGATCATATATGCCAGGGCGATTCGTTGCAACACACCCAAAATTCTTGTATGTGAAATGGGTGATAATACAAGATGATGACTGCTATCATATTCAAAAAAAGGAAACCAATACAACAAATAACCGCACAAGAAAATGATCAGGGTGCGTTTGAAAATTTTTCCAAGAACCTGTCCCTGTGAAAGGGAAGCCCATTTTGCCATTACAAAACTCATGGCGTTCCCTACCGCAAATAAAAAAGAGGGGAACACGAGATCTGTAGGTGTAAATCCATTCCAGTGCGCATGGTTAAGTGGTGAATAGGCAACTGGCCCACCGGGCGTGTTAACGATGATCATGAAACAGATCGTCATTCCACGAAAAACATCCAATGCAAGGAAACGCTGACCGGGAGTTGAAGATGGCATGTGCAATTAGTTTTGTTTAGAATAAATCAGTTCCGAAATATCGGAAAGTTTGCGCAATCATCCAAAGTATAAAGAATAGAATCTTTTTGATAAACGACTGATGGTTGCCTGGCAGCCATGAGGATATCCTGCGATATATTCTGGGTCATTTCCGAGAAAGGCGGCAGCTGACTTGTTTTTAATATGCTCAAAACCTTCGGATAATCCTGACCACTATCGTGATCAAAACACTCAACAAGAGCATGGTGGTGAGAGGAAAATAAAACCGGAAATTTTCTTTTTCAATTCTTATATCCCCCGGCAAGCGGCCGATCCAATGCAGTTTATCGTGAAAAAAATAAATGAGGATACCGATGAGCATTACGCCCGCACCAATGGCAATGATATATTTTCCCGTTTCGCTGTTCATCTCAATGAGGAGGAGTCAATATCCAAAAAAATATTTACCTGCACAATTCAAGATTGCCGATTCACTAATGTTTTATAAATTCAACCACACAAATCTACATCATGTTCAAAAAATGGTTGATTGCAATAATTATCATTCTGGTAATAACGTATTTTTTGGGGCCTGCGCCATCAACGCCAAAGTATTTGCAGGAAATGCCGGCAGTTCCTGCATCTGCCAGTGATCTGGAAAATTTTATTAAAACAAATGAGGCCCAGCATAAATTAAAGCAAAATAATGAAGCAAGGATAATCTGGGCAAATGATTCTCTTAAACAAAAAACAGATTATGCCATTGTCTATCTGCACGGATTTAGCGCTTCGCAGGAAGAAGGCGATCCGGTCCACAGAAATATTGCGAAAGAATTTGGATGCAATTTGTTTTTGTCAAGACTGGCTGAACACGGAATTGATACAGTGGATGCGATGATCAATCTTACCGCAGACGAATATTGGGAAACAGCGAAACAGGCGCTGGCTATCGGAAAACAAATAGGGAAGAAAATAATCTTGATGACGACATCCACCGGAGGGACCCTTGCACTGAAACTCGCAGCCGATTATCCGAATGATGTTGCCGCGATCGTATTAATGTCGCCAAATATTGCCATTAATGACCCCAATGCATGGTTGCTTAATAATCATTGGGGATTGCAAATTGCACGGATGGTGCTGAAATCAGATTATGTTGATTCGAAAGACTCGGGACTGCTGTACAAGCAATATTGGTATGCACATTATCGCCTCGAAGCTGCTGTTGCTTTGGAAGAATTGCTGGAAACGACCATGAATAAAAAAACTTTTGAAAAAGTAAGGCAGCCTGTCCAGCTTTTATATTTTTATAAAGACGAGATCCATCAGGATAGTGTGGTGAAAGTTTCTGCCATGCTTACCATGTACGACCAGTTGGGAACTGCGGATAGTTTAAAAAGGAAGGAGGCGATTCCAGGTGCGGGGACCCACGTCATCGGTTCATATATTCGTTCACACGCATTCGATGAGGTGCAAAAACAAATTGAAATTTTTTTTAAGGAGGTGTTGCATTTAGAACCTGTTTCGGTTGCCGAACATTGATCAACTTTTAAAGGCCCAGTTCTGTCCCTTATCTTCTTTCTTCGTAATTTTCCAATTGATAATGCTTGTTTATGAATCGTACAAAAATTGCGGGTATTGGAATGTATGTTCCAGAAAATGTTGTCACCAATGATGATCTGACAAAGATCATGGACACCAGTGATGCATGGATCCAGGAAAGAACCGGCATTCGCGAACGCCGATATGCAAAACGATTCGAAGACACCACCACCACGATGGGCGTTGAAGCGGCCAAGATCGCCATGGAGAACGCAGGGGTGAAAACAGCAGATATCGATTTTATTATTTTCGCAACATTAAGCCCCGATTATTATTTTCCCGGATGTGGCGTTTTGTTGCAACGCATGATGGGGATGAAAGAGATCGGCGCATTGGATATTCGGAATCAATGCAGCGGTTTTATCTACGCGCTGAGCGTGGCCGATCAATTCATTAAGACAGGCATGTACAAGAATATTTTGCTCGTTGCTGCCGAAACGCATTCCTATGGTCTTGATTTCACCACCCGCGGAAGAAATGTAAGCGTGATCTTCGGTGATGGCGCAGGCGCTGTTGTTCTGCAACCCACGACAAAAGATGACCAGGGGATCTTAAGCACGCACCTGCACAGCGACGGCGATTCCGCTGAACTACTGAGTATGCCCAATCCGGGATTTCATGCGGGAAGATTTTGGAAAGAAAAAAAACCAGCCACCCCGTCCCAGTTGTATGGCGGCCTTTTTATTACTCCTGATCTGATTAAAGAAGAAGACATTTATCCGTATATGGATGGTCAGGCCGTTTTTAAAAAAGCAGTGATAAAATTTCCGGAAGTGATCAACGAAGCGTTGAACGCAAACCATTTAAAAGCTTCCGATATCAGGTTATTGATTCCGCACCAGGCAAATTTGCGTATTTCCCAATTTGTGCAGCAGCAAATGCATTTGCGGGAAGACCAGGTATATAATAATATCCAAAAATACGGAAACACAACGGCAGCCTCTGTTCCAATTGCATTATACGAAGCATGGAAAGACCGAAAAGTAAAAGAGGGAGACCTGATTTGTCTTGCTGCCTTTGGAAGCGGTTTTACCTGGGCGAGTGCATTGTTGAAATGGTAAGTTTTCAGCTCATCTTCAAAATTTCAAATTGACTAATTTTCAAATTTCCTCCAGAAGAATAATCTATCTTATCAATCCTGTTTCGGGCATCAAAAAAAAATCCTCCCTGCTCGAATTGATCATCAGGAAAAACAAAGAAAAGAAGATGGACTATGATATCGTTTATACAAACCCAGAAGGCGACTATGAATTTTTAAAAGAAAAGATCCGGACAGAAAAAATAACCGATATTATTGTTTGTGGAGGCGACGGAACAGTTAACGGTGTTGCAGCTTCGCTGATAAAAACAAAAGTGAATATCGGCATTATTCCATCGGGTTCCGGTAATGGGTTGGCACTCGCGGCAAAAATCCCAACGCAACCCTCAAAAGCGCTTGAAGTCATTTTTAATGGGAACGGATCATTTATTGATGGTTTTTATATCAATGACAGATTTTCCTGTATGCTTTGCGGAATCGGCTTTGATGCTTTGGTTGCTCATGAATTCGCTAAACAAAAAAGAAGAGGACTGCAAACCTATATCAAAGTTTCGCTGATCAATTTTTTTAAAGCAAAACCATATTCATTCCATATAGAACACGATAAAAGATCGTTTTCTGTAAATGCTTTTTTTATAAGTATTGCCAACAGCAATCAGTTCGGTAATAATTTTACAATTGCTCCAAAAGCCAGGCTGGATGATGGTTTGCTCGATATTGTGATCGTTAAAAAAATGAATAAATTCATGCTCCCCTTTTCTGTGCTGCTGCAGGTAACAGGGGGTAATGGTATTGAAAATATGAGCGAACACCTGCAAAAAAGAAATGTGATCTATTTTCAAACGGCTGCGCTGAAGATTAATAATCCGGATAATGCCATGCTCCATATTGATGGCGAGCCAAAAGAAACAGATAAAAAATTCGAAATAAAAATAGTGAGGAATGCAATGAAATTAATTCAGCCGTAATTTTTTTCGGCTTATTTCGACAATTCTTTAAACCGCTGAAAACTGTATTGATTATCGTTATTGAATAAGGCATTGGCAATATCAATTTTTTCCTGCTTGGTCAAATGAAAATTTAAGGTTGCTCCCTGATTTTCATTCTTAGGGACATATTGAAAGCTGAGTTTATAAAAATTTTTGCTCATGATGTTCTGTGATAAACTCAATAAATCATTTTGATTATATTCCTGCATTTTATACCAGTTGTGTTGCAGCAACAATAATGGCTTTGTAATGATTTCCGTGATATCGTTCGATTCATAAGGACTTTCCCAGCCACCGGATTTGCGATCGCTGATCTGAATGATGATCACCGCGCTCGTGTTTTCTTTCAGCCAGTCTTTGAACGTATTTAGAAAACGAACCGCTGTTTGCTCTCCAAAATTATCTCTGAAGCCGGCATCCATCACATCAATAACAGGGGTGGTTGGCAGCCACACATTCGGCAATACATATGGAAATGTTGCGTTCATCCGTAAGGCGGTAAGCAAGCGAAGATTCATTGGATTTTGTTTTGAAAAAAATGCACCAAAATCAATTGCATCAGGATCCATTTCAGGAAATCTTGTGCTGTCGTATTCAGGACGCATCAGAAAACTGATGGGTTGTGTGCTAATGACCATCGAGCGGCTATCTCGGGTAATCACCGAATTAAAAAACATGAGCGGAACCTTCGCTGTTTTTTCGTCAGCGGCAATATCTTTTAATTGTTTATCAAGCAATCCATGTGTATTCGCTGCTAATTTTTGTTCGAATGCGTAACCACGATCTTTGATGTATTCATATTGCCCTACGCTGAACTTTTGTGCAGGCGAAGCAAGATCACGTGCAACAAAAGAGGAAAACAGGGGATTGAGCAGGTCGCGCGCGATATCATTGGTATAACGCTGGCTTTGTAAATTGATGCCAGGATCGCTATTTGCTTTTAATCTGGTGAGTTCTCTGAAATAAGCAGCACCAATCATGCCGCCCGATGCCCCGGTAATCAGAAAGGTCTTTTTCATCAGCTGGTGATCACTGATGCTATCAAGATATTGCAAGACATTCATGGTGAATGTTGCGCTTCTGTTTCCACCGCCACTGGTATTGATAATATACAATACGGGCTTTTCTTCCTTTTGCTTTCTTTTCCAATTCTCTAAAATCCCCAACATGTTCTTTTTGTCTCTTTCCACTTTTTCAGGTGTACATATCCGTAATAAACCTTCACGGTCATAATCAGGACGGTCATTTCGATTTGTATAATTCAATCCGTATGCTTTATTGCTTGGATCAATTACATTGTATTGATACAATAGATTCAACACTAAAAAAAGAGCCAGCACAAAAGGAATGCTCCAGCTTTGCAGAAAATAGGAAAACGCGCCGGATAAGGAAATGAGGATGGTGAAGAAAATCAAAATGCTTGCGGCTGCCGGCAATTGAAATAAAGGGTTATCCATAAAAAACCCAACAATGATCAAAAAAATAAAAGCAACGAAAATGGAAAGTATGGCAGAGAAATGATGACGACCGAAAATGTTCTCAATAAAATCCCTGCTATAATGTGAAACATCCCTGGCTTTTTTAACGGAAAAAGGGGAATTCAAATACCATTGTACTTTAATAAGCCTACTTTCATTTAGTTTCGGTTTGTCAAAGCCAAATTGTGATGTAAATAATTTTGCATTACTCATTACCGGAGTAATTTGGCGGATTATCGTTTTGTCCGCCCTAAAAAAATATAATAATGATACGGTTATTATTATGGTTAGGCCAATCAAAAAGCCGAGCGTTAAAAAAAAGAATTCAATCCCGGTGAGCAATTCTTTTTTTACATCAAACTGTACAGCACGGACAAAATAAAAAATCAAAAAGATCAGCGGGAGAATAGAATTATTGATGCAATATTTTAAAAAAGGTTTTGTGGTCGTTGCTAAAAAACGAAAATGCCGGCTAAATAGAATAAAGGTGGTGATATTCCAGCTCATAATAAAAATGCCCGTTGCTGCACCCACAACGGCCGTGCTGATGCTGTTGACTTTGCCCAGGTATTCGGGAGCAAGAAATAATGCATAAGCCCCGAATGATTGCATGAAGCCTCCATTAATGGTGCTGAATAAAATGTACCAGAAAAATAATAATACCTGGAATTTTTTTATGTGCAGAACTACCAGTTGTATGGGAAACGAAAAATATATTGCTTTTAAATATTGCATCATACGGTTCCAGAAATACTATACGAAAATAACAATTTAGAATTTGTGAACGAATCGCTATGCGCACTGTTCCGCCAACTGTACTGAAGATTAAACGCCTGCAGGCTCAAAAAAGTAAGTGATGGAGTAAATAATTTTCGCGTGTAGGTTCTAATTTCTGACCAAATAACGCATATAGATCATCGTCAGTAAGAACAATAGGGCAACAAGTTGGTGCAATTGTGCCATCCATTCAAAAAACCCCCAATGGTTTGCAAGGATCAATGGACTGTTTATCACTGTCAATATTCCCAAAATAAGCTGGGTGGAAATCAACATTAATGGAAACCATTTACTCCGGGTAAAATAATTTGAATCAGAAGAATTCTTAGTTGCTTTTATGGTCCAGCCGATTGTCAACAGGAAAAGAAGATATGCCAACAAACGATGAATAAAATGAATGGTGATCTTATTTTCGATAAAATTTATTAACAGGGGCGATTCCCTGAATAATGAAACTGGAAGCCAGTCCCCGTTGATCGTTGGCCAGGTGGAGGCAGCGGCAGCAGCTTTGTGACCAGCCATCAATGCCCCGAATATCAATTGGAAAAACAAAACAATGAGAATGGTCACCGTCCACTTTTGAAGCGATGCTCTTTTTATGATTGCTGATCCGGGAATGAATAACTGCAGGGCAAACCAAAAAGCATAACAGATCAGCCCCAAGGCAAAAATAAAATGCAGGGCAAGTTTTGTCGGCTGAACATAAATGGCGTCGCCCGTTAATCCGCTTTTGACCATTATCCAACCAACAGCGCCTTGTAGAGCGCCTAGTAAAAATAAGATCAGTAATGGTTTGATCATGGATTGTTTTAATTCTTTCTTCCATAACAGATAGACAAAGCCAATGATGAAGACAACGCCAACCAGTCGCGCCCAAAACCGATGAAACCATTCCCAGAAGAAAATGAATTTAAAATCATGCAGCGTGAAATCGGAATGAAGTAAAATGAATTGTGGCGTGTGTTTGTATTTATCAAATTCGGTTAACCATTGCTCTTGACTTAAGGGGGGAAGAGCGCCGGTGACCACATTCCATTCGGTAATGGATAACCCCGAACCCGTGAGCCTTGTGATGCCGCCTAAAAGGATTTGTACCAATAACATGACAACCCCAATCAAAACCCAGTTCGCAACCGGCTTGGAAGGATTTGATAATGATCTGTTCATTGCGGCGCAAAGTTAATGCAGCAGGAGAAGAATTTGGAAACAAGCAGTAAATATTGATATCAGGAAGATTTCTTCTTAGCCAGATTTTCTTTTGCCTTTTGTATTGGTCCGAAAGGACCATATTTATGCTGTTGCTCTGAAAAATTATCGGCAAAAGGTCCGAAAGGATGATCCACAGGTTTTAAAGAAATATTTGGCCAGTCCTGCTTGAAATTTCTTTGTGGGCGCGGCTGAGCGTTTACATACGCTGCGACATCCCAGGCCTCTTCGTCCGTAAGTTGTGTGCTTTTGTAGGTTGAACCAAAGGGCATATTATCTTTTACATAACCTGCAAATCTGGATAAGCGATATAAGCCGGCACCGGTGTTATAACTATTTTCCCCCCAGAGCGGAGGATACAAATATGAAAATGAATCCGGCTTCAATATTCCTTCTCCATTTGCTCCATGGCACTTGGTGCATTTTTGTGCATAAACATTTTTTCCGTTTGCTGTATCGGCTGCTCTATCTAAAAATGCCAGCTGTTTTATGCCGGCGCCTTTTGGTTTCTTATTTCTTGCAACATCTTTTCCCATCCATTTGATGTAAGCAAGAATTGCCTGCATTTCTCTGCTGTTGCTATCCAATTCAACACCATTAAGACTTCGCTGAAAGCAATCGTTAACGCGCTGGTAAATGTTTTCGTTGGCGCCCCTTCGCTCCCGAAATTTAGGATAGGTTGAAAAAACGCCGCCATAATTATTTCCCCATGGTTTTGTGCCTGCGTCCAAATGGCAGTTCTGGCAGTTCATTCCGTTTGATAGATGAGCGACTTTTCCATTTGGCCCCAAAAAATAAGACGTGTTTGCGATGAGCATTCTTCCATATCTTATTAATTCACCTTCTGCAGAATGAGGGATTTGATTTGTATCGGGAGCCATCCAAATACTGTCGGTGATCGCAAGGGTAAGCCCTTGATTTTTTTTATTGTTTGGTTTGAAATGAGGAATGATTATTTCTGCAAGCGCCAGAATAATTGCCAGTATCACAATGGTGATGAGAAAAGTTTTACGCGACATGTAGCATGCGATTTCTTGTTCGCAAAATTTTATTCCCCCAAACAAAAACAGGCAGGATAAAAACGTATATACCTGCCTGTTATATTCTTAATAATATCTATCCTGCAAAGCAATATGCACATTGATGTTCCTGTGCGCGTCCGACAGCCCACACGCCGGAAGGCACCACCTGTACACCGGGAAGTAATCCATCGATCCATTCTTTTTTTACATCTTCTGCATTTGTCTTTGTTTCCATAGCCACAATGCCTGAATAAACAGTCAATGCTGCATCGCAAATACAAAACATGACACCACTTGCCTGCAGATCTTTGTAACCAATGGGAACAGGACCAAAGACAGGCATTACGAAATCCCCCGGCTTTGTATCCCAAAACGGATTACGCGTCGTGATCGCCGTTCCGGCATCAGCAGCCTGATAGGCCGGACCTAAATTGGGCACTTTAAACATTTCTGAGAATTTGTATTTTGCCCAGAGTTTATCCTGCATTCCATAACAAATGGCATTATGCCGTAAAATAACAACGGCATTGCAATCTTTTTCAGGACTGCCGGTTGCTGCATTGGTCATTAGGAAGATCTTTGGCCAGGCGAAAGGGAAAATTCCGTTTGGTTCAGTACAATCAAATACAATACGATGCTTGCCTTTTATTTTTGCAAACCAGGCATCGGCATCATCTGCCTGTTGTTTAAAGTTTTTTTCAGCGCTTGCACTGAAAGGGGCGAATAATGCACCGAGACTTAAAGCTGCAGCACTTCCGGCCACAGTCCCGATAAACTCACGACGTTGCGTAGTTTGCGGAAAATCTTTGTAATCCATAAAAGGTGTTTTAGTTAGAAATGAATTGTAAATACCAAAAAATTTAAAATGAGGGAAGCCAGTAATGATTATCAATTTCAGAAAGTGCGGAATAAAGGTAATGACCTCATTGCATGAAGAAATACGAAACCCAAAACCCAAAACACATTTGTGCCTGCCAAAATAGCTTAACAACGAAAAGTTAGGGAAATTCGATTAATAAAATTGATTAATGAGGTAATTTTTCTCTTATTAATCCATAAACCCAGGTTCCTGCAATAGCACTTAATAAAGTGATGACCACCACAGAAAAACCTGCGCCGATTTGTGCAAATAAAGGCCCCGGGCATGCCCCGGTAATAGCCCAGCCCAATCCAAATAAAATACCACCAAAAATCTGCCCTTTGTTGAATTTTCTTTTATGAAAAATAATGGGTTCTCCATAAACCGTTTTTATGTTTAATTTCTTTATTGACCAGACAGAAATTATTCCAACAATAACAGCTGATCCGATGATACCATACAGGTGAAAGCTTTGTAACCTGAACATTTCCTGGATGCGAAACCAGGAAATGACTTCTGCTTTTACCAAAACAATTCCAAAAAATATTCCGGCAAAAAGATACTTGATGTTATGGTAGGGTGAATGTCTTAACCCGGATTCATTGATGCACATGGTATCCAAAGAGCGAACCTCGAAGTCGGAATTGGTTTCTATTTCAACATATTTTTTTGTTGCCGTGGTCATAAACTATAATTGTAAGATAAAGGGTAAAATGAGATTCGACATGATCAATCCACCAATCATAAAACAAACGGTGGCAATTAAAGAAGGCCATTGCAGGGTTGATAAACCCATGATCGCGTGCCCGGACGTACATCCGCCGGCGTAGCGTGTTCCGAAACCCACCAAGAAACCACCTCCAACGGTTAGAACCAATCCTTTCACGGTAAACAATGTTTGCCAGCTAAATAGATCGGTAGGCATCAATGATGAATAATTTTGAACCCCGTAATGTTTAAGATCCTTCACCAGATCTGCATTCAAATGGAGGGGCTGCGGATCTTTTAAAAATGTAATGGACAAAAATCCGCCGGCTAAAATTCCGGCTACAAAAAAAAGATTCCATGTTTCTTTTTTCCAATCATATTTAAAAAATGAAATATTTGCGGGAAAACAGGCCGCACAAATATGACGCAGCGAGGAAGAAACACCCAATCGTTTATTACCCGCTATCAATAATAGGGGAACCATGATTCCAATTAAGGGACCGGCTACATACCAGGGCCAGGGTTGTTTTACATACTCTATTAAATTCATAGACTTTGTTGAAAATTGAAATTAAAGAAATTTGATAGTAAGAAGTGAATAAATCTTTGCTCAATAAACCAAGGGTTAATTTATTTTTGCAAAAAACGAGATTGCTAAAATCGAGACGTCAACATATTCTGGTGGAAGCCGGCTGCGATGAAGCGGGCCGTGGATGCTTTGCCGGCCCCGTCTTTGCAGCTGCAGTTATATTGCCAAAAGATTTTTTTCATCCATTATTAAATGATTCAAAACAAGTTCCTGCAGATACACGAAATGAACTCCGGATTTTTATTGAAGCAAATGCCATTGAATATGCCGTTGCATTTGTAAGTGAGGAGGAAATTGACCATATCAATATTTTGCGCGCTTCCTTTAAAGCGATGCATCTTGCCCTTGATAAATTAAAAAACAGACCCGAACTATTATTGATTGACGGGAATCATTTTACGGCTTATAAAAGAACACCTCATCAATGTATTATCAAAGGCGATGGGATCTATGCTTCCATTGCCGCGGCCAGTATTTTGGCAAAAACATACCGCGACGAATTTATGTGCCGTTTGCATGAAGAATTTCCGCATTATCATTGGCAAAAAAATAAAGGCTATGGTACGCCGGAACACCGCAAGGCAATAGAAGAGTTTGGCCTATGTAAATATCATCGAAAAAGTTTTGATATTCTTCCTGCACAAATGAAGATCTTCTAATTGATTAATCACACAAAAGGTCCTCAGTCCTCAAAATGAACCGATGGATTTAAGACGAAGAATAAGAAATCAATAAATCCAAATTTATTTATAGTAATAATACGATTTTATCGGGACCCGAAGTTGATAAAAGCGCTTAGAACCACGCCGACACAAGGTTTCGCTTGATATTGACTTTTTAATATTTACTCCCAGAAATATATTTTTCAAAATCTTATTAAAAAATATTGCATTTTAACGAAACACTCTTTATTTTTACCCTGCTTATATCTCAAAACCACAACAGGATAGTAACATTTTAAGAGTCCAAATTCCTTTCTCAACCTTCCAATTTCCAGGAAAAGTTAATAACATTAGCTGTTTAGCAGTTAACTAATTTCTATCCGCATTACCCTTTTAAATTTAAAGTACATCTGTGCAGCTTTGTCTGTCAGGTTTTGTTGAACGACCACTTAAAATAAGTTTTTTGAGTTGGTGGGATTTTATACAAAGAACTGACATTGGTTATTCTGAAACGGTAGAGGTTGATGCAAAAAATTATTAAACCTTTTTTACGCGAAACCAGAAATCTCTCTCCTCCTTCACCAATAACCTCGTTGATAAGGCCTTTGTATACTGATTTTTAAAAGCCCACTGATAAAAAGTAATTTTTAACTGAGGTATGTATATGCCATAAGCGGCGTGAATGAAAGGATGCAAATAAAGAATGGATTAAAACGATTCGATGCCAAAAATATTCAATTTTTTCTTTTTGTGGTTTCAGAGGTAAGCACAGGCCGGCGATTTCCATCGCTGGCTATTTTTTTTAACTGACTTCAAAAAATTGTTTCCGTGAAAAAACCAAAATAAAAAACCCCGCGCATGCGGGGTTTTGTTTTAATACTTTTATTTTCTGTTCATTAAAGAATGGTCCAGGTTTCATTTCCGCGAAGCAACTTATCCAAGTCTCCTTTTCCCTTGCCGGCAATAATATCTTCAATTTGAAGATTGAGGGTTTCTTCGTAACAGGGTCTCTCCGTTTCATAAAAAACACCAAAGGGTCTTGGCATATGATCATCCTTTTTTGGATCATCGAACATGCGAACAAGAATTTGTGCCTTATAAAAATCCCTTTCATCATGGATCCATAAGCTTTCCTTGTCGGCATCATTTTGAATATCGACCACCACCGGTTTATAGCCATCAAGTTTAATTCCTTTGTTTTGCGCTGCGCCAAAAACAAGCGGTTTGCCCTGCTCTAAAAATAATGTTTCAATAGGCTTGGTAGATTTTTCAGTGAAGATTTCAAAAGCCCCATCATTAAAAATGTTACAGTTCTGATATATTTCCAGAAATGATGCACCCTTATGCTGATTCGCTCTTATTAACAAATGCTGCAAATGCTTTGGGTCACGGTCCATTGTTCTTGCAATGAAAGTGGCATCTGCACCCATCGCCAATGCCAACGGATTGAATGGATGGTCTATGCTTCCAAATGGGGTTGATTTGGTCACCTTATTTTCTTCGGAAGTCGGCGAATATTGTCCTTTTGTCAAACCATAGATCTGGTTATTGAACAACATCACATTTACATCAAAATTTCTCCGCAATAAATGAATGGTATGATTGCCGCCAATGCTCAGCCCGTCACCATCGCCGGTAACGATCCAAACGCTTAATTCAGGACGGGTTGCTTTTAAGCCCGAAGCAATTGCCGTTGCCCTCCCATGAATAGAATGCATTCCGTATGTGTTCATATAATAGGGAAACCGGCTGCTGCAACCTATGCCCGAAATGATCACAATATTTTCCCGTGGAATGCCAAGACCCGGCATTATTTTTTGCACCTGTGCGAGTATCGAATAATCACCACAACCGGGACACCATCTTACTTCCTGGTCGGTAGAAAAATCTTTTGCTGTTAAAGCGGGCAATGTTGTATTGGCCGTACTCATCTTTATACAATTTGATTTACAAAGTTCATCATTAATTTTGATTCATCTTCTTAATTATTCTGTAAAGCTTCCCAGTATTCAGCGGCTCTGCGCGTATGAGGGATAACGATAGTTCCACCCACTATATTGGCTACAGCAAAAATTTCGTACATCTGCTCAGTGGTGATTTTCAACTCCTGGCATTTGCCCAAATGATATTTTATGCAATCATCACAACGCAAAACCATAGAGGCGACAAGCCCAAGCATTTCCTTGGTCTTTTTGTCCAGGGCGCCTTCCTCATAGGTATTGGTGTCTAAATTCCAAAGGCGTTTCATGACCAAATTATTTTTGGAAAGAATCACCTCGTTCATTTTTTCGCGGTAATCGTTGAATTCTGTAACTAACTTATTCATATGTTTTAAAATTAAGTTTGCCAAAATTAAGAAAGCTCACTGTCTTTGATTAAGTAATCATTTCTTAGCATTCAGTAATTTTAATGGTTGAAGTATGATTTATTTAAAGCATTTTGCAAAACCTTTATTATAATCATCATGAAAAATATCAAAAAGCTCTTTATAGGAATTACGGTGATCTTTTTATTTATTGCTCATCCATCTTTTGCGCAAAAAGAAAATGATATAAATAGAAAGTTCGCAGAGACCTGGATCAGTAATCTTAATAGTCACGATACTGTTGCGATTGCAAACATGTATGCGGACGATGCTTATATTGAGTCACCCAATTGGGAGGAAGTAAAAAGAGGGCCTTCTGCAATTCGAGAAATCTATAAACGTTATTTCATTTCTTCGCCCGATCTGAAATTTACCATCATTAATATTATTACAAATGATACGGCGATTGTAATAGAATATTATTCTTCCGGGACAATGCAAAATCTAGAAGGCAATGCGCCGGAATACATGCGCGGCAAAAAATATACACTTAAAAATTGTGCTCGGATGAATATGAAGAACGGGAAGATAACGGAGCAACGATATTATTTCGACCAGGTTTCTTTTTTAAAACAGGTTGGTTTCTTTGATCAGAAATAAATTTTAGTAAACTTTAAAAACATACACTTGAAATTATCACATTTAGCCGAAACCCTTATTGGTTCTGAAATTGTGAGGCTTGGAGGAGAAATAAGGGAAAAGATCAGCAACGGAGAAAAAATTTACAATTTTACTGTGGGTGATTTTGATCCGAAGATCTTTCCAATTCCAAAGCAACTGGAAGATGAGATAGTAGAAGCATACCGCCAGCATTTTACCAACTATCCTGCAGCAGAAGGCAATCCCGATCTGCGAAAATCAATTTCTTTATTTCTTCGGGAAAGAGAAAAATTGGATTATGAGCCAAATGAGATCCTGGTTTCATGCGGTGGTCGCCCATTGATCTATGCGCTTTTCAGAAGTATTGTTGATAAAGGCGATAAAGTGATCTACGCAGTTCCTTCCTGGAACAATAACCATTACACCCATCTGAATAGCGGGGAGCATGTGGTTATAGAAACCACTGCCGAAAATAATTTTATGCCTTCGGCAGATGATATCAAGCCACATATAAAAGGCGCTACATTACTTTGTATTTGTTCACCGCAGAACCCTACAGGAACAACAATCACCAAAAAGGACCTGGAAGAAATTGGTGAAATGGTTTTGCAAGAAAATGCATCGAGATCCGAAAGTGAAAAAAAATTATTCCTGATGTATGATCAAATGTATTGGCATCTTACTTATGGCGATATTGAACATTATAATCCGGTATCATTAAATCCGTCAATGCGGCTGTATACAATTTTTGTCGATGCGATAAGCAAGGTTTTTGCGGCAACGGGTGTACGCGTGGGTTGGGCCTTCGGGCCGGTTGAAGTGATCAATAAAATGAAATCAATACTCGGGCATATCGGAGCCTGGGCACCAATGGCCGAGCAAAAAGCGACAGCCAGATTCCTGGTCCAAAAAGAGGCCATAGATGATTATCTTGATCATTTCAAATCTGCAATCGAGGAAAGGTTGCAAAAAATATATGATGGGCTTATTGAATTAAAAAAACAAGGATTTCCGGTAGATGCCATTGCACCCCAGGCAACTATTTATCTAACCATAAAAATCGATCTGGCAGGGAAGACCACAGCCGATGGAAATTTATTAACAGATCAAAAAGACGTCACCAGTTATGTGCTTAATGAAGCCAAGCTGGCTGTTGTCCCTTTTTCAGCATTCGGCGCCAATAAAAATTCTCCCTGGTATCGCCTGAGCGTGGGAACCTGTCGTCTGCAAGATATTCCCGAGATGTTTGAAAAATTAAGGAATGCAATGCAACACCTGCATTAAAACAAAATGGTCGCTCATTTGAGCGACCATTTATTTTGAAAATATTTTCTTAGTTCTTATTACAAATAAACTGGAAGGGCCTTAAATTCTTTTGTTGCAAGATCTTCTGAATGCCTTTTGCTTTGGTTACAATCTTGTATTTGTTTATATCAAATACTTCATGAGCAACACAAAAATTTTTCACCGTCTCGTAGTGAAATAATAAGTTATTCAACTGCTCAAGTTCCTCTTCCATGAGCCGGTCATTCACGTACTCATCTTTTACAAGAACAAGTAGATCTCTGTCTGAAGCTTTCATTAATTAGATTTTAGTATCCAACCATACCTTTATTTACACCACAGCCACAACGTTTGCTGCTTCCTCCTATTCCTCTTCCACTACTGCAGCTTACAATCGTTGTAGTTAGAAATATTAGCCACAAAATCAGCACCAAATTTCGCTTTCGCATAGAACTATATATTACTAAATTAAACTACTTTGTAAGTAAAATAGTATTTGAGTTTACAAATATTATGAAAATGTTGAAAACTGCCAACGAAAAGCCGGTAATTCTTGTCGCGCCCTTAAATTGGGGGCTTGGACATGCAAGTCGTTGTATTCCAATAATTAATCTTTTATTGCTTAATGATTGCGAGGTGATTATTGCCTGTGGAAAAAATCAAAAACGGATGTTAGAGGCGGAGTTCGGGTCTCTAAGATTTGTTGAATTGCCTGGCTATGATTTGAAATACGGCAAAAAAAGATGGCTTACCCTGGCAAAAATTATTTTTCAAATTCCGAAAATATTGATTCAAATCAAGTCTGAAAATCGCTGGCTGGAGCGATTTTTAAGCGTTGAAAGGGTAGATGCCCTCATATCCGACAATCGGTATGGGCTTTATTCGACCGGGATTTTATCGGTTTTTATGACCCATCAATTAAAAATCAAGACAGCTTTTGGGGCAAGAATTGAAAAGATAATTCAAAGAATAAATTACAAATATATCAACCGGTTCAATCAATGCTGGGTGCCGGATTTTAACGATGGTCCTTCCCTGGCAGGGGAATTATCACATCCTGATAAACTAACGGTAACACCTATCCAATATATTGGATGCTTATCAAGATTCAAAAAAATGCATGAAGAAGTGATCCCTGGTCGCGTATTGCTATTATTATCTGGTCCCGAACCGCAACGAACATTCCTGGAAGAATTATTATTGCAGCAGCTAAAATTTTGGCAGGGTGATATAATAATGGTAAGGGGAATGCCTGCCGAAAAAAATGATTTAGCCGTTTCTTCAAATATTAAGGCCTATAATCACCTGGAATCTTCGGCATTGAATAAACTTATTTGTCAATCTGAATTTATTATCTGCAGATCAGGATATAGTTCTGTCATGGATATTATCAAGCTTGGAAAAAAAAGTATCTTGATCCCTACCCCGGGACAATCCGAGCAAGAATATCTTGCTGATTATTTGTATCAGAAGAGATTGGCGGTAAGAGTCCAACAAAAGGAATTTGTATTGCAAAAGGCCCTGGAAATAGCAAAAAAGTTTCCTTATATGACTTATGAAAACATCGATGACACCATGATCCGGGAAGCAGTCGAAAAATTCATTGATGCTGTTAAAAGTTAACTCAGGCAGATTTGGGATAATCAAAAAACCAAAATTCTTTTTTTGCGCCTGGGAAATCACTCCATTTTTTTATCAGCGCATTGAAAGCAAAAATGCCACAGGTAGGCATATTATCCAACCGAACGGTGGTCAGGGAGTTTACAAATTCAGTAATGCCCGGATTGTGTGAAAAAACCGCTGCACAGTTGAATCGATCATCAAAACCAGCGATAATGTTGTAAAAAGTTTGAGCGGGGGCATGATATAACTCACTCACAAAAACAACCTCATCTTCATTCTTGCCAAATTCTTTTATGAATAATTCCGCGGTTTTTTTTGCGCGTTTTGCAGGACTGGAAACGAAAAGCTCCGGGTTAACCTTATTTTGAATTAATCTTTTTGCCATCGCAGGAGCATCTTTTTTTCCTCTTTCATTTAATGGGCGATCGAAGTCGCTGAGTGTTGCCGTATCCCAACTGCTTTTGGCGTGCCTGATTATGAGAATTGTCTTCATTGATAAATTGATACTGACGATATTCTTTATTGGAAGCAAAATTAATACCCGCGAATATTTTTGCCTTCCATAAAGTTAATGAAAGCTTTATTTACAACCCGGTTTCCACCCGGCGTAGGGTAGTTACCGGTAAAATACCAATCGCCCGTATTGGTAGGGCATGCTTCGTGTAAGGATTCGATGGTTTGATATATTACCTGAACAGGAATATTTGTTTCCGGAGGAGTTATTAATTGCGCAATCTTATCGGAGATCTGTTGCGTTGAAAATGGTTTATATACATGCTTTACAATATTTTCTGTATGCAACTGCCCTGTTCTTTGCAGCTCTTTGCATCTATCATACAGTTCTTGCAAACAATTTTCCTTGCCGGTTTCTCTGGTGAGCTCTATCGCTGCGCGAAAGGCGATGAAATCGCCAAGCTTACTCATATCGATCCCATAACAATCCGGGTAACGAATTTGCGGGGCGGAAGAAATTACGATAATCTTTTGCGGACTTAATCGGGCAAGCATGCGCACAATACTTTCTTTCAAAGTAGTTCCCCGCACGATTGAATCATCAATTACCACCAGGGTATCTTTCCCTTTTTGCACGGTGCCATAAGTAACGTCGTAAACGTGTTGAACCATCTCATTCCTGCTCACATCTTCTGTGATGAATGTGCGCATCTTGACATCTTTGATGGTGACCTTTTCGATCCTGATCTTGCGATTGATCATTTCGCCAAGTTTTTCCGCCGTTATATCACTGCCCCAGGAAAGTATTCGCTGAATCTGGATCTTCTTCAGGTAATCATCCATTCCTTTCCATAAACCAAAAAATGCAACTTCTGCGGTATTGGGAATGAATGAGAAGATCGTATTTTTTAGATCGTGGTTGATGGCGTTTAACACCTGTTCGCTAAGATTATATCCAAGAGCAATTCTTTCACGATAGATCTTTTCATCACTGCCGCGGGAAAAATAAATGCGTTCAAAACTGCAGGCTCTTCTTTCTTTGGGCGGCAGAAGTTCCTGGACACTCACGTCGCCCGATGATTTTACAATCAATCCTTTGCCTGGCATTAATTCAAGCACTTCGTTTTCGCCCACATTAAAAACAGTTCTTATCGCCGAACGCTCTGAAGCAGCAACAACGACTTCATCGTTTAAATAATAATATGCCGGACGAATGCCATGAGCATCTCTAAAAACAAAAGCATCCCCGTTGCCAACTAAACCGCCAACAGTAAAACCTCCGTCGAAAAGGGGAAGCGCTTTGCGCAACATTCCTACCACATCCAGATCTTCAGGCGAATTTTCATCTGCCTGCACAAGAAAATGATGAATCACTTCCATCATTGCCGCCAGATCACTTTGTTTTTGAAATTCCCCAGGTTCAATATTCACCAAGGCAAATAATTCATCAGCATTAACAAGGTTAAAATTCCCTGCCAGGGCAAGGTTGCGCGAAGGTATTGTGTGCCGTTTGATGAAAGGATGGCAAAATTCTACATTATTTTTTCCCTGTGTTCCGTAACGTAAATGACCAAGCAATAATTCGCCAAGATAGGATATATGTCCTTTCATTAAGCCAGGATGTTTTGTAACATCAGGCTGATATTTTTCAAGCTCTTTTACTTCACTAAAAATCTTTGAAAAAATATTTGCGATCGGCTGATTATCATTACTGCGAAGACGATTGAGAAAAGGATGCCCGGGTTCAACATGCAGTTTTACTGCAGCGACCCCCGCACCATCTTGTCCGCGGTTGTGCTGCTTTTCCATTAACAGGTACAGTTTATTTAACCCATAAAGAACTGTCCCATATTTTTGCAGGTAATAAGAGAACGGTTTGCGAAGCCTGATGAATGCCAATCCGCATTCATGTTTTATTTCATCGCTCATGAAAAAAATAAAGCGCAAAGGTAAAGCTTATTTCGACAAGAAAATATTTAATGTCAAGAAACAGTAAATGATCAGGAACTGCGAATGAAGTTTAAATGTATGTTGCCGCTGTATTTACAAAGTTTACAAGGGAAGCCGAGTTTTTAAGTTTGAGCTTTTTTAATATATTATGCCGATGAACTTCCACAGTTTTAAGTGAAATATCCAAATTGGCCGCAATTTCTTTAGAAGACAATCCCTGCTTGATAAAATTAATTATCTGCATCTCTCTTTCTGTAAGCGCGTTGATATTTGGGGTATTCGCTTTTTCATCCAAAATTTGTTCTGAAATGATATTTCTGATCTCTGCACAAATGTATTTATTGCCGTTTGAGACTGCCAGTATCGCTTCGACCATTTCATCCTTCGAAGAATTCTTTGTTACATAACCCAATGCGCCAAGCTGAAACATTTTTTTTGCATAGGCAGGCTGCGAATACATAGATATGCCGATGATCTTTGAAGCAGGGGATAGTTTACGTATTTTTTGCGTCGCTTCCAAGCCTGAAAATGGAGGCATATTGATATCCATCAGCACGATATTTGGGTGCAGATTTTTTGCGAGTTCTACTGCTTCTGCAGCATCCCCGCTTTCCCCAATTACTTGAAAACGTAAATCATTATTGAGTATATAACCCCATATTTCACGAATGAGTTTATGGTCGTCTGCGATTAGGATAGTAATCTTGCTCATGGTTATTGGTTTTAGGGTTTATGGTTTTTGTGAGCCATCATATTTTGAAAACGAAATATCATCTGATTGGTACCCGATGCAAAAAATAATTTGTTTGCGGAAGCAAAATCTTTTTTAGTGAACGAAAATGTCGCAATTGTTTTTTGAGAAAACGCTTTCAGTATTTGAAGAGAGACAAAAAGAATTCCTGTTGTACAATTATGTAGCAAATACACAATGCTAATCTGGTGTCTAGCATAATTCCGGGATTTCTTTAAACTGCTGATCATGCAAATTATACTTAAAGGTCATCCCTAATATCTTATAGCAATAACATTAAATTACTACTAATTATTTTCCTGAGGAATTATTTTACTTATTTGTAAGTGTTAATGCTTATTAATTGCTGGCGGCAGTCGCATTTGTTTGCCATTTGGCAAGATTGCTGCAATGTTTAAATTGCTGATCAATCATGATATAGAAGGTGGGGATTTTTGCGCGGAACCATTTTTCCAAAATACCTTGCTTTTTGATTTCTAATGTGCGTTGAGCGATACGATCATAATCATCTCTCATATTTTCTCTATGCGGTTCGGATTTAGAAATAAGATATATAATATGAACTCCTTTTTTACCTCTGTCATCTGTAAAAACGGTTGGCGAAGAATAGCTGCCAACTTTTAAGGTGTCTAACATTTTTACGATTTCTTTATCCAGTTCATCGATCTTTAAATAAGTGGAACCATCTCTCGCCATTTTTCGGCCGGCAGTGAATTTTGCGTAATCGTCATCGCTGTATTTTGCAACGGCTTCACCAAAACTAATCTGGCCGGCAATTAATTGAGAACGTATTGAATCGAGTTTTGAAATGGTTTCGTTGTTTTCAGCATCAGTGATCTGCGGAATACGAAGAATCTCGCGAACAACCGCATCATCTCCGGCACGACTTACCATCTGTATGATATGATAACCAAATTTGGATTTTACGACCGAAGAAACCTGCCCTTCCTTGAGTCTGAATGCAGCAGCTAAAAAATTAGGATCTATTTGTTTATCTGTGCGATTGACTTCAAGTTTGCCACCATTGATTTTTGTGGCCGGATCTTCAGAGTAAAGCGAAGCTAATGTTTCAAATTTTCTTGTACCGGCTTCTATCTGCCTTTTGTAATCATTCAATTCGTCAATGGCTAATTTTTCGATATCATGGCTTGCTTTTGGATAAAGAATGATTTCCCCGATTTGCAATTCTGATTCGTAGAAATGCAAACTGTCCTTGGGGATCTTATCATAATACTCTTTCACTTCTGCAGGGGTAACTTTAATATCCTGTACTATCTTGTTTTGCATGCCGTTTGCTAACCTTTCTTCACGAAATGGCTGACGCATTTCTTCCTTTAGCTGATAAATGGTTCTTCCGGCAATTTGTTCCAGCGCATCTTTACCTCCATATTGACCAATGAAAAATCTTATTTTTTGATCTATTTCCGCATCCACATCCTCGTCTGTCACGGGAATGGAATCTTTTTCCGCCTGCAGCACAAGGGCCTTTCTGATAAGCATTTGATCAAGAACGGCGCAGTCTTCCGGAGCCTGACCACCTTGTCTTATAACATCGGCGATCATATTGGTAATGTCTGAATTTAAAATAATCTTATCGCCAACAATTCCTACAATTTTATCTGCAACAACCTTTTGCTGTGCATAGGTAAAACCAGAGATAAAAAAACAAATTAATATAGGGAGTAATTTTTTCATAAACATGATCATGCCGACATCAAAAATAATTTCATATTCTTTTATAATGCTGTTGTGACGCGGTTTTAACAAAAGCTTAAATACAGTAGGCGCTATCTTATGGGAAGCAGGATGGCAAGATTTTCATTTCATCTCCTGCTCATTATCATAAAGTACGTTTAACCTCTTCTTCTTCATATGCCTCAACGATATCCCCGACCTTAACGTCATTATAATTTTTGATTGTCAATCCGCACTCCATTCCCGACACAACTTCTTTTGCATCGTCTTTAAATCTCTTTAATGAAGCCAATTCTGCAGATGCGCCTTCGCCCGTTGGATAAATTACAATGCCATCGCGAATCAAACGAACTTTTGCATTGCGATTTATTTTTCCATCCAACACAAAGCAACCCGCAACTGTGGCCTTATCGAATTTAAACACATTGCGCACTTCCACATTGGCAATGATCTTTTCCTGGATCTTGGGTTCCAGCATTCCTTCCATTGCACTCTTGATTTCTTCAATGGCGTTATAAATGATCGAATAGAGTTTGATTTCCACGCCTTCGTTCTCTGCAAGTCTTGATGCCTGCACAGAAGGACGAACATTAAAACCTACGATCACCGCATCCGATGCGGTTGCGAGCAACACATCACTTTCTGTTATCGCACCGACAGCCTGGTGAACAACGCGTATAGCGATCTCCTCAGTAGAGAGTTTTTGTAATGAATCACTCAATGCTTCCACGGAACCATCAACATCACCTTTAATGATCAGATTCAGTTCTTTGAAATTACCCAATGCCAGGCGACGACCAATTTCATCCAGTGTAATATGTTTCTTGGTTCTGATCCCTTGTTCGCGCAAAATTTGTGAGCGTTTATTGGCAACTTCTTTTGCTTCGCTCTCATCTTCATATACCTTGAATTTTTCACCAGCTTGCGGAGCGCCATTCAATCCTAAGAATAAAACCGGCGTTGACGGAGGGGCATTTTCAACTTTTTTATTACGCTCGTTGAACATCGCTTTCACTCTTCCGAAATGTTGGCCGGAAACGACGATGTCACCGTTTTCCAATGTTCCGTTTTGGACCAGTACTGTGGCAACATAACCTCTTCCTTTATCGAGCGTGGCTTCAATGATCGTTCCGGTAGCTTCTTTATTGGGATTGGCTTTTAGGTCGAGAATTTCCGCCTCCAATAAGATCTTCTCCAGCAACTGATCAACATTCAATCCTTTTTTTGCAGAAATTTCCTGCGACTGATATTTGCCACCCCAGCTTTCTACCAATAAATTCATTGAGGCTAACTGCTCATATATTTTTTGTGGGTTTGCGCCATCTTTGTCGATCTTATTGATAGCAAAAATCATGGGCACGCCTGCCGCCTGTGCGTGGCTGATGGCTTCTCTTGTTTGAGGCATCACCGCATCATCAGCAGCAATCACAATTACCGCAATATCGGTAACCTGGGCACCACGGGCACGCATAGCCGTAAAGGCTTCGTGACCCGGGGTATCAAGAAAAGCAATTTTTTTATCATTAGGTAGCGTCACTTCATAGGCCCCGATATGTTGAGTGATACCACCCGCTTCACCCGCAACAACATTAGCGCTGCGAATATAATCGAGTAATGAAGTTTTCCCGTGATCCACATGACCCATGATGGTCACAATCGGTGAACGCGGTACAAGATCATCCGGATCGTCATCAACTTCTTCATCTTCCATTTCTGCAGCGTCATCAATTCCGATAAACTCAACAGTATATCCAAATTCGCCGGCAACCAGCTCAATAAGGTCTGCTTCGAGCCGTTGATTGATGGAAACCATCATCCCCAGGCTCATACATTTACTGATAACATCTGCATAATTTACGTCCATCAGGTTAGCCAATTCACTAACGCTAATAAATTCGGTAACCTGTAATTTCGTGCTTGTCGTTTCTTCGGCGCCCGCTTGTTCGGACATCTCTTCACGACGGGCACGACGATATTTTGCTTTAAGGCTTTTTCCGCGACCCGCTGCTCCCGCAAGTTTAGCCTGCGTCTGCCTTATTTTTTCCTGGATTTCTTTTTGATCGATTTCTTTTGCTTCATGAACGCGCTTTACTTCCGGGCGTCTGTTTCGGTTATCGCCGCCGCCCCCGCGTTGTTGGTCATCCCTTCTTGGAAAACGATTATCTCCCGGTTTTTTATCGCGCTGAAAATTGTCGCGCGGCTGCTGCTGTGGCTGCCTTCCGGTATCTTTCCTTTCAATCGGGATCCTCTTGCGTTTTCTCTTTTCATCCGAAGGTTTAGGACGAGTGTCGCTATCAACAGGCAAGTCGATCTTTCCTAAAATCTTGGGGCCTTCAATTTTTTCTGCCTTTATATTTTCAACTAATTTTTCTTCCTCCTGAGCTGTTTCTCCTTCTGCGATCACTTCTTTTTCTGCCACAGCAGAGGGCTCTTCAACGCTTTGAACAGGTTCCGGTTTTTCTTCAACCTCCGGTTTGGGTTTTTCTTCTGTTTTCTTTTTGGCTGTCTTCTTAGGACGAGTCGAAGAATCTATCTCTTCTAAATTTATTTTGTCGATGATTTTCGGTCCCTCAATTTCGGGCGTTTCCATTTTCATGACCACCGGTTCTTCCTTCTTTGGCTCCGCTACGACAACTGGTTTTGGCGGTTCCGGAGTCTTTGGCGGCTCTTCTTTTATTATCTTTTTTGTATCTTTTTTAAATAGGATTGTTTCTTCTTCTTTTTTCTTTTTTACTTCAGTGCTTCCTTTTGGCAGATCAATCTGGTTACTTTTTATTTTCGCCACCTTGTCTCCCTGGAATTCCTGTTGGAGAGCAAAGTACATTTCTTCCGTTAACCTTGACGTTGGTTTCAGATCATCTTTATTAAATCCTTTGCCAACCAAAAAATCAACGAGTGTGTCTTTACCGATGTTGAATTCTTTGGCCGCAGCCATTAATCGCATTGTTGTTGTCTCTGCCATAATTATTTTTAATACCCAATTTGAAAATGCCTCAATTCGGCAATTGAGTCATTGAGCAATTTTCGAATTGTCTGATTTTATTTTTATTCTTTATCGAATTCTTCTTTTAATACCCGTCTTACTTCATCAATAGTTTCTCTTTCCAGATCGGTTCTTCTTTCCAATTCATCGGCTGTGAGATTGAGCACGCTGCGCGCAGTATCGCAACCGATTCTTTTCAACTCATCAATGATCCATGTTTCAATTTCATCGCTGAATTCATCGAGGTCAATATCAAATTCTTCGACTTCTCCTTCATTATCGCGGAACACATCAATGGTATGCCCGGTCAATTCCTGAGCCAATTTAATATTTACTCCTTTACGGCCAATGGCTAATGAAACCTGGTCGGGTTTTAAATAGACATTAGCATGTAGCTTTTCGCTGTCTATCTCCATGCTGGTAATTTTAGCCGGAGTAAGTGAACGCTGAATCAAAAGTTGAATGTTCGAGGTCCAATTGATCACATCTATATTTTCATTTTTTAATTCACGAACGATACCGTGAATACGGCTTCCCTTCATCCCCACGCATGCCCCGACGGGATCAATTCTGTCATCGTAGGATTCAACAGCCACTTTTGCCCTTTCACCGGGTTCACGAACAATTTTTTTGATGACGATCAAGCCGTCAAAAATTTCCGGTACTTCTATTTCCAGCAATTTGGCAAGAAATGAAGGACTGGTGCGCGATAAGATGATTACCGGCGAATTATTTTTCAGGTCAACTTTTTTCACCACGGAACGGATGGATTCTCCCTTTTTGAAATAATCCTGTGGAATTTGTTCAGACTTTGGCAATATCAATTCGCTGCCCTCTTCGTCCAGCAATAAAATTTCTTTTTTCCAGACCTGGTAAACTTCTGCATTGATGATCTCACCAATGCGCTCACTATATTTTTTTACCAGCACGTTTTTTTTCAAATCGCCGATGCGACTTGCCAATGTTTGTTTTGCTGCCAAAATTGCGCGACGACCGAAATCGAGAATTTCAACTTCTTCATATAATTCTTCACCTACTTCATAATCAGGTTCAATTTTTACTGCATCGCTGTAAGCCACTTCTGCCAAAGGATCCATCACTTGTCCGTCATCCACGATCATACGGTGACGTACTATTTCAAGGTCGCCTTTTTCTGCGTTTACGATCACATCAAAATTTTCATCACTGCCATATTTCTTACGCAACAGTGTCTTAAAAACATCTTCTACCACTTTCATCATTGTAGGTCTGTCTATGTTTTCGGCTTCTTTAAAATCCTGAAAAGCTTCTATCAGGTTAATACTGGGCATAACTGTAATTTTTGAATCTTTAAAAAACTATTTGAATTTTTGTTGTTTTTATGTCGTTAAATAAAAAACTGTGGTTGACGATCTCCTTATGCTTATTCTTTCCTTTGATTTCTTCAATGATAATTCCATCTTCGGTCACCGATAATAGCTTGCCTTCTTTTTTAATTCCGTCATTTAAAATCAATTCAACCTGCCGCCCGATGTTTTTTTGGTATTGGCGAAATGATTTTAACGGCTCATCCAGACCGGGTGATGAAACCTCCAAAGAGAAATCATCAGATGGAAACAGACCGGATCCCTCTATCTTTTTGTACAAAGCCCTGTTAAACTGAACGCATTTTTCAATAGATATCCCCTTATCACCATCCAAAAACAATTTGATATTATTGAGGGGCTTTACTTTTATTTCTACCAAAAAATAATCAGGCTCTGCGGCAAGCACACTATTGATCATTGCTTCTATTGCCCGGGTTTGTGTTTCATTAACCATAGAAAAATGAAGAAGGGAACGATTTCGTTCCCTTCTGTTGTTTCTTTTACCTACGCAAAGGTAAGGTAAATAATATATAGCAACAAAATGATTAAAATATGTTTCGGCGAAATTTTTGATAAGTATATTTAGTAAAGAAATCAATTCAAAATAAACGCAATATTATGAGTCAATCCGAAAACCTGGGTTCTTTTTTTCAGGAAAATAAATCGGTGCTTAAAGAATACATTGAAACGCGTTTGGAAATATTCAGGCTGCAGGCAATTAAGATTTCATCAAAATCGGCCGGCTACCTGGTCTGGATCATCGTTTCGTTGTTCCTTCTTTTTTTAATTACCCTTTTTTTGGGTATGACCCTCGGTTATTGGCTTTCCTCATTAATGGATAGCTATGTAAAAGGTTTTGGATTGACGGCGCTGCTGATGATCGTCGTTTTTATTGTTTTTGCGATTTTTAGAAAGAAACTTTTTGTAAACCCGATCGTTCAGGCGATCATCAGCAATTCAATGGAAGAAACTATTGAAAATGAGATTGATGATTAATAAGATCAGGAACGCCTAATTCTTTGCCCAATAAAATCACGTTATGGCTAAAAAAATTCACGATTTGCGGTCGCTCGATAAAGAGATCATCCGCTTACGCGGAGAAGCAAGAAATTTAGAAAAAAAGATCGATGATAATTTTTCTTACCTGCAGGAACATTCTTCCTCGTTGATGATAAATACTTTATTATCAGGGATCATAAAGAAAGAAACCGTTTCCGGGACGGTCTTTAGTTTTCTTTTGCAAAATGAACGGCTTCAAAAAACCTTGGGAAGACTTGCTGAGGTTTTGATTGATAAAGCCACGGGGGGCGTGGATATCATCATTGACAAGATCGCTCCCAAAAAAGACTAACGCTTTGTTATTTTACATGAACATTTATTAAGCACATTTGTTTAATTGTACATTCGTTAAAGTATGGGAGAAATATTTTTAATAGCCATTGCATTCTACGTTCTTTATAAACTGGTTTTTGAATTGGTTGTGCCCGTATATAAAACCACCACACATGTTAAAAATCAATTCAAAAACATGCGTGATAATATGCAGCAACAGGCTAATGATTATCAGGAGCAACAAACGCCGAAGCCCGAGTCAAAAAAGGAAAACGGTGAAACTCTTGGCGAGTATATCGATTTTGAAGAAGTAAAAGAAAAGTGATGGATCAATCAGAATTCAATATCCAGCATGGTTTTTCCCGGTTCTAAAAAATATCCCCTCAAGCCCGCTGCATTGGCCCCCTCAATATTTATCAAGGCATCATCGACAAATAAAGTTTCTGCGGGAATTAGATTATTTTCTTTAATGATGAATTCGAAGGATTCGACATCCGGCTTTCGCATTCCCAGGATTTGAGAATAATAAGCCTTTTCAAAATGATCGTCGAGCTCATTATTATTGAAGGTTTGCCGGTATCTTTTTTTTAGTTCTACAACATGCAAAGCATTTGTATTGCTGAATAAAAAAAGACGATACCGTTTTTTAAGATCATTTAATAATTGAATTCTTTCGGGCGGAAAATCGAGCAGCATGATATTCCACGCTGCAAGAATCTCTTCATCGCTCACCAATAATCCGGAAATATTTTTTAACTCTTCAATGAATCTTTCATCGCTGATCTTTCCAATTTCATAATCTCTTACAAAGGAAGCGGCATGTCCATGCCCGAAAATTTCATGAAAATTTTTTACGCCCAATTTTATAAAAGCATGTTCGGTAAGTTTATTGTCAATGTTGAGGATCACGCCTCCCAGGTCAAAAATGATATTTTTAATTTTCTGCATTTAATAAAGATAAGAAAGGGGGAGCCCGGAGCGGCGAGCTTTGGGCAAGCACACCCGGGCTCAGGGCTCACCGCTTACATTCTATTTTGTTAAAGTAAATCCTGCTTCTTTCACATCCCTTGAATTGCCGCCAACAAACACTTTGAAATCCCCGGGTTCGTAAATCAAATTCAGATCACTATTATAAAATTTTAAATCATCAATGGATAAAGTAAAACTCACCTCCTTGCTTTCACCCTTTTTTAGCCAAACTTTTTGAAATGCTTTTAATTCTTTCACCGGTTGAGTGATCGTTGCCACCATATCACGAATATATAATTGGACCGTTTCTTCGCCATCAAAATTTCCGGTATTGGTCACCGTTAGTCTCACCTGTAATTTGTCATTGGGAGAAATTTCTTTTTTGCTCAAAGAAATATCGCTATAAGAGAACCGGGTATAACTTAATCCATAACCAAAAGGATAAAGCGGGTCATTGCTTACATCAAGATAATCTGACCTGAATTTTTGAAATTCATTTCCGTCAAGGGGTCGTCCTGTATTTTTATGATTGTAATAGATCGGGATTTGACCAACATTGCGCGGAAAACTGGTGGTCAATTTTCCGGAAGGATCATAATTTCCAAACAACACATCAGCAATGGCATTGCCAGCTTCGGTTCCGCCAAACCACACATCGAGTATTGCAGGGGCATGATCATTTTCCCATGTCAGGGTCATGGGTCTTCCGTTGAATAATACAATAACAACGGGCTTACCTGTTTTTATTAATGCCTTGAGTAAATTCAGCTGGCTCTCCTGCAAACCGATATTGCTCATGCTGGATGATTCTCCGGTCATGTCTGCCGCTTCCCCCAACACCGCTACAACAACATCTGCTTTTGAAGCGATGGTTGTTGCCTCAGTGAGCATTTCATCTGCCGAACGATTGTCGAAGTCTATTTCTGTTCCAAAGACATTTACGTGTTTTGCAAATTCCCTGTCGTCGCTCAGATTTGCGCCTTTGGCATAAACAATATTTGCGGCTCCTGCCCCATTTTTAATCCCTTCCAAAACCGAAATGCTTTTTGCCGGATCACCGCTAACGCTCCATGTTCCCAGCATATTTCTCTTACTGTCCGCGAGCGGACCGATCACTGCAATCGTTCCTGACTTTTTTAATGGCAATAATTGATTGTCATTTTTCAACAGCACAAAAGAATGCGCTGCCGTTTCTCTTGCAGCTTTGCGATGTTCCGCAGACAAGATTTCTTTATTCGCTCTTACCATGTCCATACGACGATATGGATTATCAAACAATCCTAATTTATATTTTGCTTCAAGAACTCTTCTGCATGCATCATTGATTCCCTGTTCCGTAACTTTCCCTTCCTGCAAAGATTTTTTTAAAGTGGTAAGAAATCCTTCACCAACCATATCCATATCAATGCCTGCGTTCAACGCCAATGCAGAAACGGTTTGCAGATCGCCTTCGCCATGCGCGCTCATTTCATTTACAGCCGTATAATCGGTTACCACCAAACCTTTAAAGCCCCATTGTTTTCTTAACAGATCAGTCATCAGCCATTTATTACCTGTAGCCGGAATTCCGTCTATTTCGTTGAAAGAACTCATCACCGTTCCAACACCCGCATCAACCGCGGCTTTATAGGGAGGCAAATAATATTGATACATTTTGATCCGGCTCATGTCTGTCGTATTGTAATCGCGCCCGGCATCCTCAGCACCATAGAGTGCAAAATGCTTTACACAAGCCATTATAACATCTGTTTTTGTCAGGTCATTATTGGCGCCCTGATAACCCCTTACCATTGCCCTTGCGATCTGTGAACCAAGAAAAGGGTCCTCGCCGGCGCCTTCTGCAATTCGCCCCCAGCGCGGATCACGCGCAATATCAACCATCGGGGAGAATCCCCAGTCCAAACCATCGGCACTTGCTTCCGTTGCCGCAATGCGAGCGCTGCGTTCGATCAAGGCAGTATCCCAACTACAGGATAAACCAAGCGGGATTGGAAAAATAGTACGGTGACCATGAATCACATCCAGTCCAAAAAGAAGAGGAATTTTTAATCTTGAATTATTGACCGCGATCTCCTGAGCCTTGTGCACTTTATCCGGACCGGTGATCCCAAACAGCCCACCTACTTGTCCGTTGCGGATCTTATTATCAACATCGCTGCTTACCACAGAGCCCGTTACTGCGCCACCTGGCGTTACCAGATTCAATTGACCAATTTTTTCGTCAATGGTCATTTTACCCATGAGTTCAGAAACGAAAGCATTCATCTTTGCATCCTGTGCATATAATTGCAAGGTCACCATTACAGACGCAATGATGATAAAGGAGATTTTTTTCATTTGGCTTTATTTTTAGTTTTGATTTTCTGATTACATGTTCGCATTCCTGTTGATTATCCGCATTATTTCTCCAGATAAGGTTCAATTGCCTTTTTCCATATCGCATATCCGCTTGCGTTCATATGCAAACTGTCGGATAAAAATATGGATGGGATAGGTTTTCCATTATCGCCAAGCATCAAATGATACACATCAATGAATGCTGTATTTTTTTGTGATGCTAAGAACGTTTTAATGTTTTTATTGGCCACTTCTTCTTTTTGCAAAAACCTCGCCCTTGACGGACTTGGCTTAACGGAAACAAAAGCAATGCCTGCATCTGGCAAACCATTTCTTATGATCCAGAATAATTTCTTAAATCTTTCGACCACCGTATCTTCCGTGACCGTATTGCTCGATGCAAAATCGTTATCGCCACAATAAATCACCACTTGCTTTGGATGATAGGCAATGATGATGTCGTTTGCATAACGAATGACATCGGGTAAAGATGAGCCGCCAAATCCACGATTGATGATCTTGTATTTTGGAAAGTAATCCTGCACATCCTTCCATTTGGTAAAGGAGGAACTGCCGACAAATAAAATGGCCTCTTTCGGCGGCGGATAAATGCTGTCCTGCCTTTTAAAATCCTGGATATCGTTGTAAAATGGAGCATGTTGCTGCGCATTTGCAAGATTCAGGCAGACAACAAAAAAAAGAGCAACAGATATTTTAAAAAAAAAGCTTCTCATGTTTTGCTTTTGAAAGAATTATTCAACCATTATTGGATGTGTTTTCGGTGAAACTCCGTTTTCATTGATCGCTTCAATAGAAAAATAGTATCGTTTTTGATTATCCATTGCTTTGAACCAATAAGTATTCTCGTTATATACCATAATGCAATTATATAATTTATCCGGAGCAATGCCATAATAAATATTGTAAGCGTATGCATTACTAACCGGTTGCCATTTTATCAATGCACTGCGTTTATCTTTTTCCGTTCTCAACACGATGAATTGTTTTACTGAATCCGGTTTTGGCCCATTGCCGTTGCCGAATACGCGAAATCCGCTGATGGCAAATCTTCCGGTTGGCATATGAATATTTTCAAGCTTGATGAACCTTGCCTGAATGGGCTTTTGCAATTCCACATAATCGTGCGGCATATCGGTTTTATTATTGCTTTTGTCAACAAGCAGATCCCATTTATTTCCATCTACTGAAGAATATAGAATGTATTGATGAAATTGGTTGTTGAATTTGCCAAGGCGGTCGCTGTCTACATCCTGGTCGGCATAATTGATTTGAATCGCCTTAACAGTTGAAATATTTCCCAGATCCGTTTGGATCCATTCTCCTTTTTTTCCGGTGGCAGCGCTCCAATAGGTTTTTATATTTTCATCGACTGCATTATTTGCAGGATAACTGTCATGGGTAGACGAAACCAAAACCGGTTTGTTGTAATTCAACAAATACCAATTGGAAAATCCGCTTCCGTATTCATTCTTAGACGTGGATGGCAGATAATGGGGATAATCGCCAAATGCAGTATTGCACCACATTACATCATCTTTATCAAAACCTGCAGGCCATATGCCGATCCTTCTTTCAAAAGTATTTTTCACGGCGATTACCATCGTGCTGATATGCCAGTAATTTTTCCATTTGTCCTGGAAAGTTGATCCGTGCCCCGCGCCTCGTGCAAAACCACCAAGCTTAAATGATAAAGGGTCTGATTGGGGAGTAAAATCATTTCCCAGCGGATGGTTGCCGACGATCACGCCATCTGCATACCCGCTCATCTCCGTTCCGGGCGCACCATATTGATAATAATATTTCCCGTTGTATTTTGTCATCCAGCTTCCTTCTATGAACGGATCAAGAAAAGTATTGTCCATGTTTTCGCCAAAACGCTGCCAGCCATAACGCCAGTCCTCGAGCATATAAATTTCCTGCCGCGTTCCTACGGGTTTAAAAGTTTTTCGATCCAATTCAATGCCATAGGTCGGGAAACGATTGCTGCTTCCGTTATACATGTACAATTTTCCATCATCATCTGTAAAAAATGCCGGGTCCCACCCTCCAATTTCAAAAGAATCAACAAGTGGCTTCCATTCGTTTGCTTTTGGATTTGTACTCATCCACAACGTAAAATTCTTGGTGTAAGTTGAACCGAAAACGATCATGGTGTCCCCGATTATTCCCACTGCCGGCGCACAGAGTTCATCGTAACCCTTATTCCATGGACGAAGAAATTTCTTTGCAATGAATTTCCAGTTCAGCATATCACTGCTCCACCAATAACCCCATTGATTGGTGGAGAATAAATAATAATCCCCTTTGTATAACACAATCACCGGGTCAGCAGTAGCGCGATGCCTTCCCCATTCAGAAAAATCCGGGATTGGCGTATATCCATAATCTATGTTGACGGGATTGCAATATGTTTTTTGTTGGGCTTTTGTTTTTATTGATGACAAACAGCAGCATAATGACACCGCGGCAAATAAAAGGATCTTGTCCAAGAGGGGGCGATGCTTAACCGGGGTTACTAAAGCTGGTATCATTATGATTTATTAAAAGGAGGAAAAAACAATCCTCCATTTTGGTTTTGCCTATATCGGTTTTCCCTTTACTTCAAGGCTTCGTCTTTTTCCTTTTCCAAAAAATTGGATGTTTCTGCCAGTCCACTTGTCTCCCATTCGAGCAAGGCCTCGTCCGGAACTGCTTTTATCGGAATGATACTGGAGTTTGACGGTTCGTTATAGGGCACATTGGAACTTCGATTATAGCAAGAGATGATTGACCATCGGGATGTTTCAGATAGATTGGCTTCGGAACGATGCAATAGATTGCTATGAAAAAATAAGGCATCGCCAGCATTCAATTCTACATAAATCAACTCCTGGGTCTTTAACGCGAGGTCAACATAATGCTGGGAAGCGCCCACTTGTTCACCGGCAAATCCATGCTCGATCCTTCCCATTTTATGCGTTCCTTTTATTACCTGCAGACAGCCATTTTGTTTATTTGCCTTGGTGATGGCGATCATTACCGACATCATTTGTTCAGGAAACAGAAATTCGTTCTTGTACCAGTAACCATAATCCTGGTGCCATTCCCATGCCCCTCCAACTCTTGGTTCTTTTTGCATGAGCTTGCTGTGGAAATGGCAAACAGCACCATTTCCCTCTAATAACTTATTCACCGAATCAATGACACGATTGCTTTTTGTAAGTAATCCATACGCATCATTGCCAGGCGTGTACCACAAAGCCAGTTTTGTTTTTTTGCCAGTCTGATCGTTAAGATCAAAAGAATGTTTTCGCATCACATCATCTTCAATAGCGATATTGTATAATTTTTTTACTTCTTCATCATTTAAAAAATTGCTTACGATCAAATATCCGTCACGATGATAATCTGCAATTTGTTGTGGTGTTAATTGAAAGGTTGACATGATATTTATTTTGTTTTATGATGATAGCTTTTTTTTTGGATGACGATCTTATTACTCAGCCAGGGACTTTTAAATCCTAATTTTTTTAAACCGGTCTGCACTTCGGAGCAGGTCATGAATAATTTCCAAAACATCCCGCTGCGATAATTTTCTATCATCACCACTTCGGGTCCCTGGTCAATGGCCAAATACCGCGGCAGATACCAGTTTGCTGTTTGGCTGAAGGCATCGCAAAAACCATATTTACCCCAAAGTTTATCGCCCATATTATGGTACCAGTTCTTCATTGCAGCCATTGATTGTTGAGGCGTATAGGGGAAGGAAGAAATTGCGGCGGTTGGCGAGATCACACCCAGATCGTTTTGCATGTCGGGCGCATGTGCAGCATAACCATCTACCGAATAACTTGCTGTCAGTCCCCAGTTATCCTTGCCATATCCTATAAAATGTTTGGGATTATTGACACACCACTTGTAATTTATTATTGCTTGGGTGCTGTCTTCTTTCCAGTAGTTAGCATACTGATCTTTTAATCCATGGGGATCTAAACCGAGATAAGAATAATGTGCCCAGAACAACGGACCGCCATGTGGTGGGTCACCTTGCATGTGTAAATGGAGTGTATCATTATTATAAATACTGGTCTTATCAATCGATCCGTTTTGGGCCCACCCCTGGGTATAAACTTCTTTTGGAATATCGCTTGTTGGCGATGCGGCAGCCATGACATACAATATCAAACATTCATTATAACCATGAACAGGGAAGTTTTTTATCCATGCATAATCGGGGCTCCAATGCCAGAACAACACATTTTGACCACCATGGCGATACCAGTTAAAATCCACTTCACGCCACATTTTATCAATGCGTGCAGCCAATTTTTTTTCTTCCTCATTGCCGGGTTTAAAATATTCGCGGACACATAATAGACCCTGAAGCAAATAGCAGGTTTCTACGAGATCGCCGCCATCATCTTCTCTGCCGAATGGTTTTACATGCCCGGTTTCATCATTGATCCAGTGTGACCATGCGCCGTGAAAGCGATCGGCTTTTTCTAAAAAGGAAATGATCTTTTCAAAGCGGCTTAATCCTTGTTGTCGTGTAATATATCCTCGTTTTATTCCGGCTAATATGGCCATACACCCAAAACCGCTTCCCCCCGTCGCTATTATGTTGCGATCGTTATCAGGATAAACATTATCAAGATGAATTCTTTCGGGAGCCATACCGCTATTGGGTTCAGCACCATCCCAAAAATAATTGAAGCTTTGTTTTTCAGTTAAATCGAGTAATGCCTTATCGCTGATTTTTTGTTTGGTGAATTTTACGTTGGCATTTTGCGCAGCAAGAAAAAAGGAAGAATTAATAATGATTAATACAAAAAGAAGCATTTTTTTTTGATGCAAGCGTATCATTAGCAAATGAAAATTTACGGCTTACAATTTATGTAAACTTTTGTATTAAAAATGTTCAAATCGCCGATATTATGGATTACAGATTCGGGCTGGTAAACCCAAGTTTGGTCATACCTGTTTTTATCTCCGGGCAACTCATAAACAAATTCCACAACAAGCCGCTGCGATAATTTTCTATCATCACCATTTCCGGTCCCTGATCAATGGCCAAACAATCCGAATCAAACCAGATATTGGTTAAGTTGAACGCATCAATAAAACCATATTGTCCCCAAATCTTATCCCCCAGTTTGTAGTAAAAAAATCTCAGCGCGTTCATTGATTCGGTTGGTGTGTAAGGCAAAGAAGAGATTGAGGCAGTAGGGGCGATCACCCCCAAATCATTGGTCGGAGAACTGGCATCATACCCGTTCGGAATATCGCTTGCGGTAAGTCCCCAACAGAGATTGCTATAGCCATAATAATTATGCGGATTATTTACACAGTATAAATAATTGATGCGTGCATGTGCAGTATCCTGGGTCCAGTAATTTGCATATGCATCAGAAAGATTATTGGGGTTGATTCCAAGAAAAGAATAATGGGCGAAGAATAGGGGCCCACCATAATCGGGTCCGAGTGGCAATTGAATTCCCAGAAAAGATTTTCCGTTTTTCATTCCGCCATTATGCGACCAGCCATTATCATAAACAATTTTTGGGATCGCATTTGAATCGATCGGGGAAGAGGCTGCAAGCACATAAGTGATCAATGCCTCACACCAGCCACCTACCTGTACATTAATTACAAAACCCTGATCAGGACTCCAGTTCCAATACAAAACATTCTGCCCGCTTTTGCGGTACCAGTTCCATTGCACACTATCATATAAACTATTGATCGTGCTTCGCAGATTGATCTCATTGGCGTCCGTGGTACTATTAAAAAATTGTCGTGCGCAAAGTAAGCCTTGCATCATGTATGATGTTTCCACAATATCGCCGCCATTATCCTGCGGGCTGAATGGGACCGTTGCCCCTGTTGAACCGTTGATCCAGTGCGGAAATGCACCATGATAGCGACTAACTTTGGTGCTTAAGAAATTTACGATTGTGTCTATTCTGGAGAGCGCCTGTGACCTGGTGATAAAATTCCTTTGTACGGCTGCAAGCATGGACATAATGCCAAATCCGCTACCGCCGGTAGTAACAACATCACCTGATGAAGTCCTTTCTCTGGACAGACCAGAGACGGGGTGTCCAAAAGTCCAGAAATAATTGAATGTTTGTCGCTCCACTAAAGTGAGGAGCGCCGAATCGGAGATCTGCGGAAACTTATCCGATGAATCAAGGCCGGTATAAAAAATGACTGAACTACTATTTTTTAGCGTGATTTGCGATTTTGATTTGAGGTTGACGGTAAGGATTACTGAATAATTTGTCAGCGCTTTTAATGGACTGATGGGGTTTATGATCAGTACGGAGTCATTGTTTGCAAATGAAAAATTACTGGGTACCATCGTTCCACTACCATAAAAAATAACATTGGTCGTGGATACAGAAGAGCTATCCAAGGGAGCAGAAAAACTGAATCGGATAACCGGGGTGGAATCGACAAAATAAACGGGTGTATTCGTATACACCGTGTTATTAATGGTGGCATTGGTCAAAGTGAAGGAACCGGCAGCCGGACCAGTATGAGCATCCTGTTTCTTACATGCACAAATCAGGATCAATGCGGATAAAAGGAAATTTGTCGTTTTCACTATGATCAAAAATTTTGGTTAGATAAAATGCGATTCATTTTTTGGATCCAAGAGAACTGATTATAAATATCGATGAAACGAGTATAGAACACCGAACCCATTTATACTAACCAAAATATGGACGGAGAAAAAAGAGATACTTATCATGGATAAATTACCTTTTTTCTCCGTCCGGTTTTTAAAAATGGTTTATTTGTCGCCTTGTTCGGAATTGAAAAATAATACTATATTATTTTCCAGCCTTTCCGTAAGTATACAAATTTGCAACGTCTTGTTGACTGAGTGCAATATTGAAAACCCTCAATTCATCCAATTGTCCCAGGAAACATCCGTTTCCACCAAGGGTTGTCGGGCTTACTCCATAAAGTCCAAGCGGCCATGTACCAATCAGGATTGTTTTTGGAGGATCTGAAGCAAAGCTGAGGTTGCCTTGTTTTGGACCAGTTATGTCTGATTGTTGATACAAAATATTCGGATTTTGCCAGCCCCATGCTGATTGATTCTGCACAGAGATACCATTGAAATAAATGGTATAGGTAGACGTGCTGCCATCATAAGTAGTTACCACATGCTGCCAGTTTCCGATAGCGGTAGCTGATGTATCAAATGCCGCCATGGTAAAACCCTGCCATCCCGGAGACCCAAGATTTGTAAAGCCATGATGCAATTGCAAAGAATCACCTGATACAGGTGCATAACTTTCCATTTCATAGATCAACTCATTTTGTGTGTTAGTTCCTTCTAAGAAGAAAATACCACCCGGATTTCCACTTGGTTGCTGGGCACTAACCTTGAACCAGAATGATAAAGAATAGCTTTGTAATCCGCTAAAATTTGTAATTCCAGTTGAATTAAGGGGAAGGGTATCATAAGCATTGGCAGCTCCTTGATACGCTTGTCCTCTGATACCAGTTGTGTACGAAACAGCTGAACTAGAGACAGCGGCGGTTCCACTTATCTTCTCGTTGGAATTACCATCGAAAGGGAAATAAGCGACCAGGTGAGCGGCTTCTACAGAGTCTGAGACTTTATTACTTGGAGTGCCTCCGCCTCCACCTCCACTCGAACTTTTGCTGCAGGACTGAATTGCCAGGGTAGCGATCAATCCAATGGTAATGATGGCTACAGATTTTAATTTAATGTTTGTTCTTTGCATAAACTTTATTTGAAATTTAAAAAAATATTCCTAGAAACTTCAGCAAAATGCGCTTTGCTTCCATTTATTGGGAATGTGTACTTAAAATTTTGTTAATAACCCGGATTCTGCGATAGCCTACCTCCGCTGAGCTCTATCTGGGCAGCTGGTATCGGCAACAATTCATTTTTCCCCGCTATAAAACTCTTACCACTTGCCTGCATTACTGCTGCGGCCCTGCCTTGACGCACTAGGTCAAAGAAACGATCATGTTCCATCGCCAACTCTACCCTGCGTTCAGTCCACACCGCATTTTGATCAACCGTCGAAAGCGGCGGTAAACCAGCCCTTGCCCGGACCATATTCAGCGGAGTGACTGCATCGCCACCGTTTTGCGTGGCAGCTTCCGCATTCATCAACAACACCTCCGCATAGCGCAGAATATGGACATTTTTGATCTCTCTGTCGCGATTATTATAAAATGTTTCCTCCTTTTCGCTGTGATATGCTTTATAATTATAAGTTGCGCTTTGAGTACCAACAGGAATTATATAACCATCCCAAAGCGTATCTGCATTTCCATTTGGAGATTGAAGATTACAGAATATAATCGTTGCATTTTTTCGCAGATCTCCGGGTTCATAGGCATTGACAAGGCTGGCGGTCGGGGTACAAAATCCCCATCCATGATCCCCCGTGGGGTCTGGAAAACTGGGATTATCCCAATTGCCACCATTATTGCGCGGTCCCTGCATTTCTGCATAAAGCGGAATACCTGCATCCTGGCCTCCCAATGAACCTGTTTCGATCTCAAAAATAGATTCACTATTATTATCTCCAACCTGTCTCCAAAGTGTAGAATAATCCGGAGCCAGGCTATACAAACCTGAACTGATAACTGACTGAGTCAGATTAGCTACCTGCTGCCAATTGTTCAAATACATATACACTTTGGCCAATAAGGTTTGAGCCGCACCCTGCGTAATTCTACCAACATCTGTTTGCCCTTTTGGGGGTAGATTGCTTATCGCAAAGGTCAGGTCGGGAATAATTACTTTCGAATAGACATCACTCGCTGATGCTCTTGTTACCAGTGTTGTGTCCTGAACGGCTGCCCTAGGGTTCGTTGGAACATATAATACTATAGGTACTCCTCCAAAAAATCGTACCAAATTAAAATAATAATAAGCCCTGAGGAATTTCATCTCTGCCGTTCTTGTTGTTACGATAGAAGTTGATAGATTGGTTGCCGTAGCCAGTGCCCCGATGGCATTATTTGTTCTGGCAATGGCCGCATAATGACCATTCCACAAAGCGGCAGCAAATGAATTGCTTGCCGTAGTCGTAAAATTATCCAGGTCAGCGATTCCCGGCTGATCTGCTACATAGCTTCCTTTATCTGCATCATCAGACATGATATTTGTGGCAGCTACAAAACTCACACCGTGAGTATCATAATTCCAGCCACCGCCCGGATCGATATAGATCAGACTGCTATAAGCTGCTGTAACATAGTCCAGTGCAGCATTAGGGTCATTGGATGGCTGAGGCGAGGTCGTGGGTACATTCAAATAATTCTTCGAGCAGGAAACAGCCAGCAAAATATTGAAGAATACCACACAATAAAAGATTTTTAGTTTCATACGCATGCTGTTTAACTTTTAAAAACCAAGGTTTATTCCCGCAATTATCGTTCTTGGCGTTGGATAAGCGTTCAGATCAACGCCAGCACTTGTGGCGCTTGTATTACTGGGCACTCCCGTATTTGAAGCATAAGGAGAGACCAGCGATTGTATCTCAGGGGAAAACCCGGTATATTTTGTTATGGTAACCAAATTTTGAACCGAGACGTATATCCTCAGAGATTGTATCACTTTTGTATGTGAAAGTGCGGTGGCGGGTACATTAAAGCCCAGATTCAGGTTGTTGATCCTGAAAAACGAACCCGATTCGATAAAATAGGAAGATGCCGAGGTTGATCCGGGAGTGCTGAAGAAACTGGCCGCGGGCGTCGTATTGGTAAGGTTGCTCGATGTCCAGTAAGCATTTGCCACACTGCTTTCAATATTATCCAAACCTGTATTTCTTGCTGCTTTCTTTGCATTATAAATCTTTCCTCCATAAGTACCGTATCCACCGATAGTGAGATCAAAATTTCCATAAGTCAGACCCAGGTTCAAGCCATAATAGAATTTAGGCTGGTAAGATCCCTGGTAAGCGGAGTCAACGATCCCTGATTTATTGGTGTGATAGATCGGGTTGCCCGCGAAGCCGCCACTTTGCACGACCCCGGTCATTTGCTGCACATAAAAACTGCCTATTGGATGACCGATATCTGTTTTGGTGACATAGGGTTGGCTGCTGCTCACAGATCCATCAATATAGGCCTGACCACCATTGAGACCTGTCACATTGTTTTTGTTGAACGTGATATTTCCGCCAATGGTATAACCCAGTTTTGATGAAATTTTATCACGCCAGTTGAGCGCCATTTCGATACCCTTATTCTGTACCGAAGCCGCATTGGTCAATACATATTGTGCATTGCCGGAGGAATTAAAACTTCCAAGTGTGCCCGGCACAGCAACATAGATAAGTGAGTTATTGGTCACTTTCTGATAATAGGAGAATTCACCCGATAGTCTTGAATGCAGTAAGGCAAATTCCACAGCAACATCGCTTTCGTCAACTACTTCCCATTTCAGATTTTTGTCTTTGATGGCGCTTGGAATACTGCCCACATTGGCAACTCCGTTGAAAAAATAAGGCAAGCCAGTCAACAGGATCGTTGAATAAGCAGCGCTTCCGGCTTCCGTAATATCATTACCCACCTTTCCCCAACTGCCCCGGATCTTCAGCATATCGAATATCTTTTGATTTTGCATGAATCCTTCCTGGCTAATTATCCAGCCTACACCCACAGAAGGGAAATAACCCCATCTGTTGTTTTGTGGAAAATTAGAACTGCCATCAGCTCTGAAATTCACGGTCAGGAGGTATCTTTCTAAATAGCTGTAATTGAGTCTGCCGAAATAGGAGATGCGATGCAAAGGCGTTCCCGGAAATGAGTTTCCGCTGACGCTCGGCGCATATGACTGGTTGATATTATCCAGATTCCAAAGGTTCGATTCAGGGGGCACCCCCTTTCCTGAAGCGTTAAACCAGGTACTGCTATATTTTTCAAGCGAAAAACCGCCAAGCAATGAAAAATTATGATCATTAATTCTTTTGCTTAATGTTGCTGTATTATCCCAGAACCAATGTAAAGAGTTTGCACTGTTAAGGGTAAGACCGCTGATCAGGTTGCTTTGATTTCCACCGGGCTTAATGAAGGTGGAAGAATCTGCAGCGAATGCATAATTGTAAATTGTATTTTCACTGTTATCCCAATCTGCTCCGATACTGGATTTAAGGGTAAGCATGCTGATGGGCTTAAATTCCAGAGACGCATTTCCATTTAGTCGATTATCTACTGTTTTACTGTACAGACTGTTGATGTCCAGTAAAGGATTTCCTACGTTCTGGTATAAGGAGGTATTTCCATATTTCCCGTTAACCTCTCCTGGTACAATGGGAGCTGCCCGGTAGGCATCATTATAGGCGGTCCCTAAATTTACATTACGATTGATTCCATTGGTGTAGGATCCCAATATTGAAAATTTTAAATTATTGGCCAGCTTGAACTCGGTATTTGATCTTAATGTGAATCTTTTGTAATAATTGTCAATGATGATCCCCTGATTGTCGCTATAACTTGCATTGAACAGGTATTTTACCTTTTCGGATGAACCCGAGATCGAGAGTCCATGATTTTGCTGAACAGCGGTTCTAAGAATGAGGGAATACCAGTCTGTGGAATATCCGGTGGGAGTTATCGTGTTGAGACCATAGGAAGCATCGGAAATATATTTTGCGTATTGGGTGGAGTTCGCCATTTTGACCAAATGCTCGGCTGATTGTATGCCCACGTTTCCATTATAAGTGATCTGCATTTTAGAACTTCCTTGTTTTGTGGTAATGATGATGACGCCATTGGCTCCTCTTGATCCATAAATGGCTGCCGAAGAAGCATCCTTGAGGATATCAACGCTCAGGATGTCCGCGTTGTTGATATTTGTTATATCACTGGTGATTATTCCATCCACAACATACAAAGGTTCTGCTCCTCCTAAAATAGATCCCGTTCCCCGAATCCTGACTGAAGGCTGGGAACCAGGCTGCCCGCTACTGATGATCTGTACCCCGGCAACCTTACCCTGGATGGCCTGCGTGGCTGTCAATACCGGCTGTTTTACTAATTCAGCACCACTTACTGTGGCCGTCGCTCCGGTTACATCCCTTCTGCGCTGCGTGCCGTATCCCACCACGACAACCTGATCCAACGGCTTATTTGATTGAGATAGTTTGATATTGATCACGGACTGGCTATTTATAGCTATTTCCTGACTTTGGTAACCGATGTAGGAAATAACCAATGTTCCATTTTCAGGAACTGTCAATTCGAATTCTCCATTATTATTCGAGGTCGTCCCACGGGACGTTCCTTTTATTGTTACAGAAACACCGGATAATGCCTCGCCATTATCACCCGTGATTTTTCCTGTAATACGTATATCCTGCAACGTTAGTGTAGCAGATAGGATCACGATCAAATTATTCTCCAGCATTTTGTAAGTAAGATCACTGCCTGATAAAATTTTGGTCAGGGCCTCGCCTATATCTGCATTATCCAGTTCGATACTTATCTTTTGTTGTAGATTTTTTAATTGATTATTATACAAAAAGCGATAATTGGTTTGCTTTTCAATGCTGTTCAAAGCCTGGTTGATTTGAATATTATTCAACTTCAACGAAACTTTGTTTTGCCCGTTAACATTTGCTGATGCTTGAAGCACGCCTGCAATGATTAATAAAAGAATAAGTTTCATGGTTATAAGGGCTTTTTCAATGGCTATGGGTTTTCTTATTCCCAAAATCGTTAGTTTTTTTTTCATAATTTTTAGTCTTACATGTTGTCGATCAAAATTGCTGTTCCGTTAAAATGTAGGCTCAGGTCCATTTTGATATTTTCCGGCATTAAAATTTATTTCACGAACTATTGCTCCTCATATGCTGCTAGTTTGATATAGTGATATCATTATCTTTTATCGTATAATTAAATTTTGATGAAAGTTTTAACGCATCCAATGCCTGCTGGATCGTTTCATTTTCAAAACTTCCGGTAAACCGAAAATCTTCTTTTACCTGATCGTTAAACCGAATGGAAACATTATACCAGCGTTCCATTTGCAAAGCCAGATCTTTAAATGATTCATTATTAAAAACAAGTTTGTTCTGAACCCATGCTGTTTCTATTATGGTGCTGTCTTTTTTGGTATAATTCAAATGGCTGATAGAAATGATCGGATCGTTGTTTTGTTTTAGCGCATGCGATTTTGCAAGAGCAGGCGCAATAACATCTTCATCGGTCACCACTAATTTTTCATTGGGTTTCAAAATGACTTTCTCAGCCGGTCTGTCCTTAAATGTCACTTCAATGCTGCCCCTCACAAGACTTGTCTCGGTCGTTATTTCGTTCGGATATGATTTTACATTAAATACGGTTCCCAAGACCTTTATATCGATTTTTTTTGTGTGTATGATAAAAGGTTTTTCTTTATTCTTTATAACATCAAAAAAAGCTTCACCCGTCAAATTCACTTCCCGGAAAACATTACCGAAATCTTTATCGTAGGTTAATTTACTTCCTGCATTCAATTTAACCACAGTCCCATCTGGTAAAACAACATTTGTTTTGGATCCATTGCGCGTAAAAATCTCACTTTCATTTTTTTGCCGCCCTTCGTTTTGCGCTATATATGAATGAGAGGCGTAATATCTTATGAAAAATGTTGAGCTGGTCAACAGCAAAAAGACGACTGACCATACTAAAATATTCCGCGCACTCTTCTTCTTGGGTTCCAAATATGATTCAATGATATTGCGATGCACTTTCAATTTATCCGAATCAAAGTCGACATTGAAATTTTCCATCCGGCTGACATGCCTGTTAAAAGCATTTTCAGGAACCTGACTAATTTTGTGGGGATTGTGTTTCCATAGATCAGTGATGGTTTGCATGGAATAGTGAAGATCTGGATTATTTCGCAGCAGTGATGCCAAAAGATCCAACTCTTCCTGGGTTGCTTCACCGGAAAGTTTTTTCGCGATCAAATTCCAAATTTGTTCTTGATTCATTAAATGTATTGGCGTCTTCAAGAAGGACAATCCAATTCTTTAAATCCCCCAAAAGCAAAAAATAATTTTTTGAAAACAAGATTCTTCAGTAGCCGATTATAGAAGGAATGGTTCTGCTTATGTCGAAACTGATCGCTGCTGCAATTTTACGGAGTGCAATTGCCAACTGGTTTTCTACCGTCTTTTCAGAGATACTTAGAATGGTTGCCACTTCCTTATACCTGAGATTATCTTCTTTTACCAGTTTGAAGATCAATTTACATCTTGTTGGAAGATTGTCAATCGCCTTGCGGATCAGGGCAACCATTTCTGCGGTGATCATCAATTGCTCGGGATTAAAATAGATGCTCCTGAACTCTTCCGTGAACTGATCGATATTGGTGGTAGCCGTTCGCTTTTGCTTTTCTAAGTAATTAAAGGCTGTGTTTCTTACCGCGATGTAGAGGTAGACCTTCAGATTTTTGATTTTTTCCAGTTCTTTTCTTTTTTGCCAGATCTTAATAAAAACATCCGAGACGATCTCTTCTGCCAATTGCTTGTTTTGTATAAATGAAAATGCAAAATGAAAAAGGTTTGAATAAAATGCAGTAAACAATTCTTTATAGGCAAGATGATCCTCTTCGCCGGAGATGCGATTTTGTAAGTCTGTAATTTGATTGGCGGCTATCATCAGCAAACAAGCGTTAATAAAAAAAATGGCAGTTGTAAATATAAAAATTCTGCCGGTATAGAAGTGACAATTTTTGCAAGTTCATAGCTGCATTGATTTTTATGAAGTTTTGCTGATTCATATTTCATTGCTTAGTCTGAATTCTCTATTTTTGCAACGCCAAAAAACGGCAGGACCCTTAGCTCAGCAGGTTAGAGCATCTGACTCATAATCAGAGGGTCGCTGGTTCGAGCCCAGCAGGGTCCACATCGATAGTTGAGAAATTGAATTATTGTTGTTAGATGAAATTAATTTCTTCTACCTGAATTTTTAAAAAATCACCAAATTAGAAATCACCAAATCAGTTATTTCTTTCGGTTCTTTAACCTTTTATTAACCGGAAGCAAAATACATTTGCCAATCAATTGAATTTATGAAGCAGCTTTTCATTACTGCATTAGCGCTTGTTACTGTAACTACTGCTTTTGCTCAAACAGACTCAACTTCCCTGATCCCTAAAAAAAAGGATTGGAGTAAGGTAAACCTTGGTCATCGCGCTAATGATCATTTTATGGTGCAGATCGGCTATGATAATTGGGCTGCTGTTCCCGATACGATCAATATTACCGGTTTTTCAAGAAGTTTTAATTTCTATTTTATGTTCGATATGCCCTTTAAGACCGATCCCCGTTGGAGCGTAGGAGCAGGTTTGGGTTTGGGTTCGAGCAATATATTCTTCCATGATCAATTTGTTGATGTTGCTCAAACCGGCAACTCGGCAACGACATTGGCGTTTACCGATCAAAGTGGGGGGAATCATTTTAAAAAATTCAAACTCGTATCCACCTATCTTGAAGTACCCATTGAATTGCGTTACGCCGTCGATCCCGAGAACACCAATAAGAGCTGGAAATTTGCGGTGGGTGTTAAGCCAGGACTATTATTAAGCGTTTACACAAAGGGGAAAAATCTTGAAAACAACGCCAACCAGGTCATTAATTCATACATCCAAAAAGAGAGTTCAAAAAGATATTTTGATGGCGCTCGTTTGGTTGGTACGGCGAGAATAAGTCATGGGGTTTTTGGGATTTTCGGGCAGATTTCGGCAACCGGGTTTATTAAAAGCGGAGCCGGCCCCGCAGTTTATCCTTTCTCATTCGGCATTTCATTCAGCGGATTGTAAAAGAATTTCCGGATACCTCGCGCATAAACAAAATTATTTTCTGTTTAATATAATATGCTATTTTCCTACGCTCATTATTATCTTTATTATTCTTACAATAAAATAATTTGATACAGAAAATTAATAATAGCCTTAATAAAGAAAACGCTGTTTTGGTTGGTGTCATTCAAAAAATGCAAACAGAATTTGAAGTGAACGAATATTTGGAAGAACTTTCATTTCTTGCAGAAACGGCCGGCGCAAAAACCAGGAAAAAATTCATTCAGAAATTATATCAGCCCGACAGTAAGACTTTTATCGGAAGCGGGAAACTGGAAGAGATAAAAAATTATACAGCCACTCATAATGTTCGCGTGGTGATCTTTGATGATGAATTGTCCGGATCACAAATATCCAATATTGAAAAAATCCTGAACGTAAAAACCATCGATCGCTCCGATCTAATTCTCGATATTTTTGCAAGCCGCGCAAAAACAGCGCAGGCAAAATTGCAAGTCCAACTGGCGCAATACGAATACCTGCTTCCCCGCTTGCGGGGGATGTGGAAACATCTTGAACGCCTCGGTGGTGGGATCGGTACAAGAGGACCTGGTGAAACAGAAATAGAAACAGATCGACGTATTGTGAAAGATAAGATCAGCTTACTGCGCAGGCGTTTGTCTGAAATTGACAAGCAGGCTGCAACTCAACGTAAGGACCGCGGAGAACTTGTTCGTGTATCATTGGTCGGTTATACCAACGCGGGAAAATCAACATTGATGAATGTATTAAGCAAGAGCAAGGTCTTTGCTGAAAATAAATTATTTGCTACCCTGGATACAACAACCAGGAAAGTTGTCTTTGATAACACTCCTTTTTTATTGAGCGATACTGTCGGTTTTATTCGCAAACTGCCGCATCATTTGGTTGAAAGTTTTAAAAGCACACTGGACGAAGTGCGTGAAGCAGATATTCTGGTTCATGTTGTTGATTTATCTCACCCTCAATTTGAAGAACAGGTTGGGGTTGTTAACTCAACACTTCAGGAAATCAAAGCTTTTGATAAACCAACGCTTCTTGTTTTTAATAAAATGGATGTTTATGAAAAGAATACTTTTGATACATGGCTTGATGATAATGTAAAAAAAGAGATGATGCGTGAATTTGAAAGCAAATGGAAAGAAAAAACAAATAATCATTGCGTATTTATTTCGGCAACGCAAAAAAAGAATATTGAAGAACTGCGCAAAATACTTACAGATAAAATACGCCAGATATATAAAATCCGTTATCCTTATAAAACAGAATATATATTTTGATAAACAGAAAAAAATACAATTGGCATAAAGTATTTGACTCAGAAGCTGGGATTAAATTGGGGGAAAACGGCATTGGAACGCTTCAACTAAACGACAAAACCATTTGCATTACAAAATTTGATGGGGAATGGTATGCTTTTACAAATTCCTGTCCGCATGCAGGGGCGCCGCTCTCAGAAGGTTGTTTGGATGCCAAAGGGAATATCATTTGCCCGTTTCACAACTATAAGTTCAATATTAAAAATGGCAGGATGGCAAATGCCGATGGGTATATTCTAAAAACATATCCTGCAGAAGTGAGACCAGACGGCGTTTTCATCGGTATTAAAAAGGAAGGATTGTTGAGTTGGCTATAAAATGCAACTCTTTTTAAAATGAAACGATTTTGAAAAAGGAAAATCCTTATTTTTGCAGCCCTTTAATATATTCCTCCTTAGCTCAGTTGGTTAGAGCATCTGACTGTTAATCAGAGGGTCGCTGGTTCAAGTCCAGCAGGGGGAGCTGGTTATCAAGCAATTACAAACTAAAGTAATTGCTTTTTTTGTTATTTGCATAGAATTTGCACAAAACGCGAAAAACCCGAAATGCAGAGAGCGGTTAAAGAAATAAAAATCATTAAAGCCAATCAAAAATTACACCAAAAATTTTAAAAATAAGATTTATTTATTGGAATTTACGGTTATGCATATCCGTGAGTTTGCCTCGGATTGTTGAATTGCATATCAGTACCAAAAGCAATTCGAATTGCAGAATTATCATAAGTGTAAGCATTTATTCATTACGGAAACAATACGATGCCGTTTCTAGTAATTTAATATAGGAATTCTATAGCAGGCTGTGTAACCCTTATCGATTGATAACAATACTTATAAATTTGTTTTGAATAATAATTGAAAGATTTTGCATTATTTTTAATTTATCTTGCGATTAAAGTTTAAAACCAGAATGAAAATTGCTTATCGCACAAAAAATGGGATTTTTTACGAAGGCAAAATAGGAAAGTTTTTAGAAGGGAAAAAGTTTGAAAAGTATAAAGGGAAAATCAATTTGATTTTTACGTCTCCTCCATTTCCACTTGTAAGAAAAAAAAAATATGGGAATTTGGACGGCGATGAATACTTAGAATGGCTTAAATTAATTTCAAAAAAAATAAGACCATTTTTAACACCAAAGGGTTCTATTGGAATAGAGATTGGCAATAGTTGGGTTAAGGGTTTGCCTGAAATGTCAACTTTGCCATTAAAATCTTTATTGTCATTTGAAGAACATGGCGAATATCATCTGTGTCAACAATTCATTTGGCACAATTCTGCAAAGTTGCCTAGTCCAGCGCAATGGGTGAATGTTGAAAGAACTCGAGTGAAGGATTCCTATACAAATATTTGGTGGATGTCTTCGACAGCAAATCCGAATGAAAATAATAGAAAGGTGCTCACTGAATATAGTAGTTCAATGAAGCGATTGTTGAAAAACAACAAATATAATTCCGGTTCTCACCCATCTGATCACCAAATTGGTAAAGAATCATTTTTTAAAGAAAATAAAGGAGCAATCCCGGCAAATGTTTTGATTTTGTCGAGTACAAAATCCAGTTCTAATTATTCGAAATATTGCAAGCTAAAACAGATTAAACCCCATCCTGCACGAATGCCTGAAGAAATTCCTGAATTCTTTATTAATTTATTAACGAATAAAGGGGATTTAATTTTTGATCCATTTGCAGGAAGTAATACAACTGGTGAAATTACCGAAAAACTAAGCAGAAAGTGGATATCTATTGAACCTGAGACTGATTACATTAACGGATCAAAAGGTAGATTTTTAAAATGGCACAAATCTTAATTACACATTCTACATCGACTCAACTTTATTCTCCTATTGCGAGCATAAAAAAATATTCTGAGCCAGATTTTGAAAACAAACTTTGGCGATACGCGAAATCAATATTTACAAACTATAATGTTTTTAAATTTAAGCACCCACTGACATGCGATGAAATTCCAGGGATAAAATATGAGCCCGATTTATTACTAGTTTCAAAATCATTTAAAAAATGGGTTATAATTGAAGTTGAATTATGCAAGTCCCCTACTCAACACACTTTAGATCAAATAACTTGTTTTAGTAATCCTAAAATAAAACCTAACGAATTAGTTAATTTCTTAATTAGCACCAACCAAATAAATCATGATCAGAAATCTTCTTTTTTAAAATGTTTTTCCAATTATGCCCCGGACTTAATTATTGTTTTAGACGATTATTCGGATTCCGTTTTTAAAAAATTTTACAATCACAAAAAACAATTGAAAATTTGTGTACTCGAAGTTTACAAAAGATTAAACTACGCTTACGAAGGATTTCGATTTGGCGGTGATTATCCCTATGAATTAACAAATTCATCCAAAATTGAATACATAGATGAGCAACATTATAGAATTTTAAAAAAAGATTTTCTGAAGGATTTACCATCAACATTTGAAATTAAGTTTGACATGGAACCTTTTCAGGCTACTTTAATCAAAGTCACATCAAGAACCACATATCTTAAACTAGCAAATCATAATATCCCCTCTGATTTTTATTTGCAGATCGGAAAGAATTTAGACAATGAATATATAATTCAAAAACTCTAATATGGAACTAATTTTAGGTTATGAAATTTTAGAATCTTACAAAAGACTTCCATATAAAACATGGTATGCCTTCGCAGAATTTATCGATAACAGCACCCAATCTTATCGAAATCACCGAGTAGACCTTGATGGAATGTATAAAAAAAAGCAAGATATGCTAACTGTCGAAATATCCTATGCAAATAACACAAGGAATAAATATGGCTTCGTAAGAATCAAAGATAACGCGTACGGAATGGATGAAGAAGATTTACAAAATGCTATGACCTTAGGGAAAAGACCAGCTATTTCAAACGAGCGATCTAAATATGGTCTTGGTCTAAAAACAGCAGCTTTTTGGTTTGGCAATGCTTGGTCAATTGAAACTACGCAAAAGGGATCTCGTAAAATGTTAACTATATCTGTTGACCTTCATAAAATTCTGAAAGACGAAGAAACTTATTATCAAAAACATAAAAAACAGTCACCTGGAAAACCGATTCAGCAATTTAGGCCGAACCTAAAAATTACGAGTAGGCCATGCTCGAGTGAGGAACATGGAACCACATTAACAATTACAGATCTAGTAAGAACTATCAATTCGCAAACAGCAAAAAATAGCGTCGAATATTTGCAATCAATTTATCGCATGGATTTACAAAAAGAGACGTTGTATTTGGAATTTCAAGGAAGTCCGCTAACATGGAGCCAGGAAGATATAGATAAACGTCTTCTTACGGATGTCGAAGGAAAGAAGTTTAAAAGGCAATTAAAATTTAAAGTGAACGGTAAATTAGTTGAAGGCTGGGCGGGCATACTAAAAAGTGGTTCTAAAGCTTCAGGCGGATTTTCACTAATTCAGGCTGATAGAGTCATAGTGGGATATCCAAAAAACTATAGAAATTCATTACTTTTTGGATCAGAAGATGGTGGACGAAACGACCTGACAAATCAAAGGCTTACTGGAGAACTAAATTTAGATGAAAGGTTTGGTGTGAGTCATACAAAGGATCAAATACTTTTTGCAGATGACGAAGAAGATCAATTGGACAAAGAACTCTTCAAAAAGTTAGCAGATTATAAAAAGGAAGCAAACACACCTAATAAAGCCAGAGGAATAAGTGGTGACACTGGACCAACAGAAAGTAATTTCGATTTCGGGTCAGCAATTGAAACAGTCATAACCAATTTAAATACTGATTCATTCAGAGATGTTTTATTAAATAAATCTGTCTTACCGGAAAAGGCAATCATAAAAACAAACGAAGAAACGATAAAGAGATTATTGAAAGCAAAGCATAAAGATTATAAATATATTTTGGAAGGGGTTTCGATTATAGTAATACTAAGCGAAGATAGTTCACCTTGGGACCCATATTTAATTGTTCGACCACTTGGTGGATCAAAGAGAATTAATGTGGTTATTAATGTAAACCATCCTTATTGGATGGAGCTTGCAGATAATAATTCAAGATTCAATTTTCTTCTCAGCTGTATTTATGATGGCGTTTCTGAGTGGAAAGCGGGCTTTAAATTACACAGGTTAGATCCTGATACGATTAAAACAATTAAAGACAGTTTGCTAAGACTCGAGCTAACTACTGTGTAAATTTATTCTTTGCTCTTGTTCTTAACAAACCTCAACACCTCACTCTTCACAAAATAAACTCTTCCTCTTTGCTTGTGCGATGGCAATCCCCTTTTCATCCAGTCATGCAAAGTCACTAGCGAAATTCAGAGAAAATTGGCAATCACTTTCCTGGAAACAAGCGGCTCCATATTTTCTTTTTCAACTAACCTCGTTGACTCCGCATTTTCAAAATATTCGCGGATCGCTTCTTTGATCCAACCTTTGAATTGCGCCTCACTCACAATAATAATATCTCCCATGACTCATTATTTCACAATTCCATCAAGTACACTAGGCTCCCCAAAAAATGATTAAACGACGGTTCATATTTTATATATCCAAAATTGTGCAGATCCTTTATAGTCCGGTGATAAGTCGCAGTCCCGGAAATCTTACACAGTGGCATGATCTCACGACTTAAAACCTGTAGTAGGCATTCGAACTTTTTCCTGCTACAATGCATGACGAGCGCCGCATAGAGACTGATACGATATGCATTTATCCGCACATCATCTTCTGCCACTTGCACAAAATGGCAAATCAATTGCACCGTATCTTCCGGGAATCTATAATTTTTATATGGTACATTTTTTACGTTCAAAGAATTGGCATTTATATCTCGTTGCTGTCTCCTGTCTTCATGAAATCCGCTGTCCCTTCTTTTTATTTTTTTATTTTCTTCCCCCGCCTTCTTCCTCCTCGCCGTTCATTTCCTTTTTCTGCTCCTGTTTCCTCGACACTTTTTTTCAGACTGTCCTATTCCGTTTTTTTCCGAAAGCGTTTGCCCATTCACGCGTTTCATTCCTTCATCATAAAAATTGACCGATTTGAATTGCGGTGCCGCATCAATAAAAACTTTCAGGCCCACGCCGTTTGTTCCAAGAATTATAGATGCTCTTTCTCCCTTTTCCAAAGATCGCATCAGTGTATTCCTCGACTGCTCAAAGTCCATTTCTTTGCTCGGGTATTTCGCAAGTGCATTTTGCAAATTATACCCGTAATTATCGTGAAACTGTTTCATTTTAAAATTCAGTTGCAGCACGCACGATATTCTGCGCCATTTTTATTCGTCAGTTCTTTATAAACACCACGCCCGCTCATGCTTGCACGGGTGTATTCTATCGCAGAAAAATTAAAAAAGAAATGGGCGATCCTACAACTCAGCGTTCCCGCAATTCCTACACGGGAATTTCCTTTTGCAGCATTTGATTTTTTAAATTCACCGGGTTAAAATTTATTTACGTATGTGCTTATCCGTTATATCTATTGGTGCTTAAACAAAAAAGATATTAATACGCACCGCGAAACCTTGCAGCTTCCGCCGCTAAAAAGATCCATCCTCAAAAATATCACTGAGCAAAAGATCCTGAACCGTCATGCGATCAAGCTATCACTCATTGCAAGACCAAAGGAATGGCCGGCGGAAATTCAAATCACCGGTTTTCTAACCATCCCGGAATCGAAAAGAAAAAATAATATAAGTCATCAATTGACCGTCCGTCTGGAAACTTGGTTGAAAAATCGCGAGCGACCGATCTACATTGGTTTTGGCAGCATTCCCATTCCAGATACGGAATTATTATCCAGCATTCTCATTGAACTGATCGCAACAACGAATCACTGTTTCATTTTTTGCCAGATGTGGTCCGAACTTCCAAAACTGCCGCGCCACGAAAATCTTTTTATCATAAGAAACGCAAACCACGAATGGCTCTTCCCCCAATGCAAAACCGCGATCATCCACGGCGGCATCGGCACCATTGCCGCAGCACTAAAAGCCGGCATCCCACCAATCATCATTTCCATCTTCGCCGACCAACCACTCTGGGGTAAATTAATTGCAAACAAGAACTTAGGAATTCATATTGCTTTCAAAAACTTATCGCTAAAACAAATATTGAACGAAATCGAAAAAACACAAACATTTGAAGTGAAACAATCACAATCTTACTAGGCAAAATCATTAATGCCGAATATTGTTTATACGACGCAATAAATGCAATTGAAAATTACATTTAGGCTCGTGCCTCTAAATGAATTCTGATTAAAACGAAGTAAATTTGTTATCTCACTTTGCAATAATTTGAATACGGTCTTTATTCTTGGTTAATATGAAGTTTTTCTTTTTATCTAAGGATTGCAATCTCTTTTTTCCAATAGAAATTCTTCGATATTTGTACGAAACTTTTCGCCTTATAAAATTTTTATTTCCAAACTCAATATCAATGATTTCTTGTTGATCAAACATTGTCTTTATTTCAAAGTCGTATGCATAAGGCCAAGTGATAATTCCGAAATCGCGATTTCTTTTTTTTATTTCCAATGATATTTGCATAAATAAAATTAAAGCTTAAATTAAGCTTTTTTTTAAAATTTAAGTTTGGTACTTTTAGTGTAAATTTATAGAATGCTGGCGAAACTTACGTACAAACTAATTAGTGAAATAGGAGTCAAGGAGAAGTATGTTCGTAAAGATCATTATAATACTATCAAAGTTTGGTGGGCACGAAGACCAATTTCTACAATGCGTTCTCTGTTGATCCGTGAAATATTATTTAGAAATAGTGAAAATGATAATTTGGTGGACACGCAACTATTTTCCGAACTTAATCCATCACAACGAACTTTTAACGAGTTTAAAAAAAAATACAATACAGGTGATTTAAGTGTTTTGGATGCATTCAGCGGAGGTGGCTCTATTCCATTTGAAAGTGCAAGGCTCGGTTTTAAAACTTTTTCATCTGAGCTGAATCCTGTTGCATCTTTATTACAAGAAACAATTTTCAATTCCGTATCGATAGAAAATTACGATGATAAATTACGCAAAGCAGGTCACAAAATTATTGAGAGAGCAGAAAGAAGAATCGGAAAATATTTTTCGATTAATGGAATAAATCCATATGTCATTTTTTGGTCGAAAGTTGCAAAATGTAAATCTTGTGGTTTTGATTTGGATTTAAGAAGATTTGAATATTTAAGCAAACGCAAAAATAAACCTTTAAGAATCGCCGAAAAAAATGGAAAATTAAAAATAGAAAATAGCTTCGGTAAAGAAGAAAGACTGCAAAAGGAATTTGTATGCAATAAATGTCAAACGATCAATTCATTCAAAGACATTAAGGAGTATTGCAAGAAGGACAAGTTTAAGTATTCGCCATTTGCGATATGCTATAATTCAGGTGGGAAAAAATACAAAATTGTCTCAGATAAAGAAAAAACATTATTCAATGGTTATTTAACTGAAATTAATAAGGATATTCAAAGGCTTTCTTCCCTTCTGCCAAACGACGAAGTAAAACTCAAAAGCGGGGTGATAAATCCTACTCTATATGATTTAAAAAAGCCCCAAGATTTTTTTAGTGAAAGGCAATTGTTGGTTTTACTGACAGTCATTGACGAAATCACAAAGGAATATCCTTACCTAGTCAATTTGTATGGAGAACCGACGGCAAAACAAATTATCTTAGGTCTTACTTCACTAATTGAATTTCTTGTAGACTGGAATAGTGTTGCTACAATGTGGATTTCCCAAAATGAACAAACAGGTAGAAGTTTAGCAGGACCGGGTGTGGGGATGAAATGGGATTTTATTGAAGTGAATCCTTTCTCCCTTAACGGTTCAAATTTGAAGTCAAAAATTGAAAGAGTATGCGCGACATTCAAAGCAATTAAGTTTCAAAATCAAATTAATATTCTTAAGGGTTCATCTACAAATTTAAAATTAAAAGATAACTCCATAGATATTGTTCTAACTGATCCTCCTTATTACGATTCTATAGATTATACAGGGTTGAGCGAGTTCTTCAGGCCTTGGTTTGAAATTATTTTACAGAAAACATTTTCAAAGAATAGCAACTTGAAAAATCAAGATGAATTTGAAGCGATTGTAGAGCTATCTAAAAAATCTTCCAAAAATCACAAACATTATCAATCTATAATGACGGGTGTCTTAAGTGAAATAAATCGTGTCCTGACACCCAATGGTAGCGCGTTAATGCTTTATTCGCACAAGACTTTTGAAGGTTGGAAAGTAATTGCGGATGCTTTTTGGAACTCTAAACTTTTTGTTTCCAATTGCATTCCTGTGGAAATGGAAAGAATTGCACGACCGAGAGCGATGTCCTATGATGCTTTGAATGGTGTAATTACTTTTAGACTGCTTAAAATTAAGAATGGGATAAAAACAATTTCAGATGATATTCTGGATTTAAGAAATATGCTGTCAAGTGGCGAATTGTTAGATAGTCAGATCGTGATTTACCTAGCGGCACTTGCCGTTAAGCAAGTATCCCTCACAGGCAAATCATATGAACTTGCTTATGATGAGATAATGAAGACATATGAAAAGATAAGATTAGAAAATTGGATTAACGGCAGAATGGATATGATTACCAAATCATACTTAGAAGCTAATCTGAAGGGGACTTTAAAAGGATTGGAAAACTCGTATATGCAGATTCTAAAAGAGAATGATTTAATACTTGATTCACGTTTGAGAACTATGGAGGAAATAAATCTCAATGAAAAAACAAAAAATACCATACTCGAAAGCGCAGTCCTAATCTACAATGATTTTAAATTCAACAGTAAAACAAAAGTTACCTTTAGAATGGAACATAAAGAAAGTTTATTGGCATTTTATTCAATTCTTAGTGGATTTGAACTTAATACCGTTTCGAAAAGAAGTTGCACAAATGAGACTAAAGTTGCCCGTCTAGTATTATCAAAAGTTCAATAGGTCCTAAATTTCTTTATATTCTCAAGTTGTTTAAGTATTTGTCCACATTCATTTTCCAAGCGCGATTCTATTAAATATTCTTTTAACTTACTAACTTCTATAGCTTCAATCTCCATATTAATTCTTTTCTTGGATTCTTCTAAATGTATTGATATTCTGTCAATCGTGTGAATTACTTTTTCCTTTACATTCTCTGCAAAAAGTTTTAAATACTCGAAGAAATCGTCCCAATCTTTTATAAACATATTTTTTAGAATCGTTTCAAAATAAGAATGTTGATTCTTTGAGGCAGCTGGAAATAATTTTGGATAATCATTTATCAGATTAATTAATATTTGATAATCATAACCCCGAAGTAGAAAGTATGCAAGATGCTCATAAAAAATTATTACAATGGGCTTATTCTTATCTGTTGAATATAGATAAGCGTCACTCGAACCTTTCCATCTATGTAGTGACGGGAAAGTTATAAGCCCTCCAATAGATTTGAATTTACCATAATCTACATGCGGTTCACTTAAATGCCACCATTCTTGCCACTTTTCATAGTCCGCTTTTTTGATCGTGTCTTTTACATTCGGTGCAGCTTGACTTCGTCCTAGTCGATAACTTTTTGCATCACACACTATCACAATATCTTTTATTTGGATTGTAACATCTTCTTTACTTGCTTTTTGCTTTTGTATATATGAATCTTTAAAACCAATTCTTTTTGCCCATTCGCAAACCAAGACCTCAATAAGTTTCGAGTAAAGAGTTTCCTGCGAAGAGTCATGTTCATAAAATTCTGGAATATACCCTGTATGTGAAAGTAAAAAAGCAAAATCTTCAATTGCGAATTTGCTAATTACAATTCCAAAAGCGTCTGCAATTTTTTCTGTTTCGGGCGGCTTTGACCAGTCTTTTACATTATCCGCAATAAAATTTTCAATAAAATCATAATAGTAAATCCTCGTTTCCGTAGTAAAATCTTTGCCATAAAAATGTATTAAACCTTCTTTCATTTAATAAGAGTCAAAAAAGCTATTAAAATATGTGCAAATATAGGCTTGTAATTAAGAAAAAGCTATGCTAATGGTTTTCTTATACAACAAATTTAATTTGAGTAATTCAAATTTTCCAATTAACGGAAATCATATTTCGATACTTGTAAGAAGCAACTAATCTTTGCATTATTTATTTAACAAAATATGTTTTATCATGTATGTAAGAAAATTACAACTTTTAAATATCCGGAGCTTTCCAAAAACTTCATTAGAGTTTTCAAAAGGCATAAATATTATTATCGGTACGAACAATTCTGGGAAAAGCACCATCCTTCGCGCACTGCAAAAATTACAAAATGGTCTTACTGGTATTAGTAAAGAAGATGTTCGCAAAACAGAAAAGACGGGCAAAATTCATATTCAATTGGATAAAATTAATGAAGAAGAACACTCTTTATTTCAGGCAAATGATAATCCTGTGATAACAGTTGGGGAAAAACAGGATATCGTATTTGCGTTATGGAATGATCGAAAAGGCAAGGAATTCGAGCAGTTCCAATTCTCTGGGAATGACTATAAGGTTTCATTATTAGATAATGATATAAAGATTGTTCACAATTCAGGTCAGATTCCATTAGACGACAAAATGAATTTATTCATAGGTTTTCCATCTATGGAAGACGAAGACAATTTTATTTATCCCTTCCTTGCAAAAAGAAAGGTAAGTAATTACAGCAATCAAGGAGGACGGCAATCGGCCTATGGAATTGCAGAACAATTTTATAACCTCTCTTCCCGAATTCAAAACCTTGAAAATAGCACCCACCCATATACCGAACAGTATAGAGCAATATGTAAAGACATTTTGGGCTTTGCTCCTGGAAAAGTGCCGGGCGATCAAAATAGTGGAGATAGACTAGGGATGTTCGTTCGGATAAAGGACACAATTTATATAGAGTCAATGGGGGAAGGAGTTGCAAATATATTAGGGCTGTTGTCGATACTTTTGACTGAAAACAATAAATTGTTTCTTATAGAGGAATTAGAAAATGATATCCATCCTGAAGCTTTGAAAAAATTACTTGAGATAATTATTAGTAAGGCAGGAAATAATCAATTCATAATTACGACACATTCAAATATTGTTTTAAAATATCTCGCTAATCACCCAGAAACAAAAATATTTTTTACGGATCTGGATCTTATTGATGCTCCGAAAGGGAAAAAATACAAAATCCCCTTTTCAACAATTAAAGAGGTTGAGAATAAACCAAAGGAACGGCTTGAGGTCTTGACAAAACTTGGTTATGAGCTATTTGATTTTGATCTATACACATCATATATTTTATTTGAAGAAGCTTCGGCAGAACAAATTGTGAGAGATTTTTTGATCCCAGAATTTGTGCCCGAGCTGATTAATAAAGTAAGGACCATATCAACAGCTGGAACGGGCAATATCTCAAAAATGTTTGACTCTTTTCTTAGCTTATTTAAATACATACATACATCTCCAATGTATAAACACAAAGCGTGGATAATTGCGGATGGTGATTCAACAGGAAAAGAGGTCTTAAAAAAAATGTCCGAAAAATTTCCTGATTGGCCTGAAAGACATTTTATAAACCTCTCCGAAAAAAATTTTGAAGAATATTATCCCTTACCATTCAAAAAAGAGTTTGACCAAATTTTAAAAAAATTTGGTGCAGACAGAAATAAGGACCAAAAACAACAGAGCAAAGCAGACCTTATGCTTAGTGTTATGGAATATATTAGAAAAAATCGAAAAGAAGCGATCGATTCATTTGCAATTTCAGCAAAAGAGGTTATTAATATTTTAAAAAATATTAGCAGACTTCTTCAAGAAACGAAGACAAAAAAATCCAGAAAATAATTTGGTTTGATTTTATTCCTTTAAATATTTGAAAATTACAATCTTCATGTCGTTTTGTAAGAATGTAAGCTCCCCCGGAATCAGACCTTGGTCAAAAATTGAATGTGGTTAGGTTGATTTTTGCGACTTGCAATCGGAATAAATAGAACTATAAATTATTGTTAAATAAAAGTTTCTAATTCGAATTGTAGAAAATCATTTCGCTTTGTCAAACAATAATTTTTTTGCTTAAAAATAAGTCCCGATTCAGACGATTAAAATTGATTAACCTCAGAGGCATGCTGTTAATCAGAGGGTCGCTGGTTCAAGTCCAGCAGGGGGAGCGAAAAAGCCTCACATTTCCGTGAGGCTTTTTTATACTCTATAATTTGATATTGCCTGGACCCCAGTCCGAAGAATTGTATTAAAATATCGATTATTGCTAAACAGTGCCCATCGTTTTAGATCGCGAACTATGTTGCGCAAATCGAACCGCCCTATGCCTCCGGAAGGTATTTATTAAGCACCTTTCCATTCTTAAAAGCGATTGAACTTTCTAATTTCAGGATCTTTTTCTCCTTAAAAATTGAAAGCCCATTGCCAATAGCAACCGGGCAAGTGAAAATAAAATATTCATCAATAAGATCCAGGCTTATCAGCGAACTTACAAAATTGACTCCGCCGTAAACAAGGATATCCTTGCCGGGTTCTTCCTTCAGCACCTGTACGGCAGTGACCAGGTCCTCGCTTGCTAATTTCACGTTCCTGCCACTGATAACCGGCTCGGCCCGGCTAAAGACAATCTTGTGCATGGTTACTATCAATTGCCCTAAAGTTTTTTGCGGCCCGTCGGTCTGGTTATCGGCTATATTTTCCCAGTGTTTGATGAATCCTCCTTCCTGGGCTGTCTTGCGTCCCAGCAAAAGTGTGTCACTGCTCTCAGCCAGGTCAATTATTTTCTGAAAGCCGGCCGCATCAGGGCCGGAAATGAACACCCAGTCATTTTCACCATTTGGCCCGGCTGCAAAACCATCAAGGGTCATTTGCACCTGTAATTTTAATTTTCGCATGGTATTTATTTTAAGAAGCGAATAGTTCTTGCAGTTGATTTAGGCCAATCGTAAAGCCACCTTCAAAGCCCATTTCCACCATCATTTTTATGCTTGCCTCTTCATCAAAGCTTAGGTCGACCACCACCTTGGTTTTATTCCCCACAGCTATAAATTTATTATCCCAATGCCCTACTGGAGCTCCTGGCGCAGAGTCGCCATTTTCATCCGAGAATACAGCATCGGCCGCAAAGCGAGTTCCGTCTTCAATAGCAGTAAACCTTACATGGCTCCAGTGTTTCTGTCCATCCGGGCCGACCATGGAATACAACCAGGATCCGCCAACGGAAAAATCCATTGTTTTTGTTATAGCCACCCAGGGTTTCGGTCCCCACCATTTTTGAAGTATATCAGGATCAGTCCAGGCTTTCCATACTTTTTCAATGGGCGCGTTAAATTCGCGCACTACATGGATCTTTTTAGCAGCAAGGTCTTTTTCGAATACAAAATTGTTTGTCATGATTTTTTAGCTTTATAAGTCCTTTAATAGATTGTCTAACTGATCAAAGCGGTCCTCCCAGGTCTTGCGGAAGCGTTCCAGCCAAATATCGATCTCTTTCATTTTTTGGGGGTTAAAGTGATAATATATTTCTCTTCCGGTCCTTTTCTGTATCAATACTTCGCATTCCGTTAGTATCTGAATATGCTTTGAGATTGTCTGTCTTGCACTGTCGAAGTGTTCCGCAATAGCATTGGGGGTCATGGCTCCCAGCACAAGCAAGCTCAATATGGCTCTGCGCGTAGGATCGGCAATAGCCTGGAAAATGTCTCGTCTCATATATATTTGCAGTTGATTGGCTGCAAATATATATGCAGTTGATTAACTGCGCAAATTTATTTTCTTTTTGCTCTTTTAAGCCGAAGATCTCAGATCATTAGCAGATCACTCTTGCTAATGTCCAACAGCCAATAATCTAAAAACTGAAAAGTGGGACTATTCTGGAAAATATTTCGCGACGATCTCGCGAACGGTGCCAGCGGTAAGGGGTTTGTGTTTGAACGCGGCGACTTCAGCAATATTTAATGCGCGGGTCTCGTCATCCGGATTAAGTGAAGTGCTGAGCATGATGATTATGGTAGGTTTCTTTTTTCCATTATTCAATTCTTTGTATTGCTCAAGAAATTCCCATCCATCCATGCGGGGCATATTAATATCTAGAAAGATAAGATCGGGGTAATTTTTATCGTTCACATGATCATCTGAAAGATTTAAGAAATTAAGGGCTTCAGCTCCTCCCTGTGCAACATGTATTTGTTTGGTGCAACCACTTTCTTCCAGGACCAGTTTATACATGAAAGTAGTAGGTTCATCATCGTCGATAAGTAGAACCGAATTTAATTTTTTGTTTGTCATGATGCTGATTCATTAATGGTAAAATGAAAAATGCTTCCTTGTCCCGGGGTAGAATCCACCCAGATTCTTCCATCATGTAATTCTGCAATTTTTTTGCAATGTGCCAGCCCGATTCCCGAGCCTTCATATTCGTTGCGGGTATGCAGACGCTGAAATATCACAAATATTCTTTCGTGATATTTTTCGTCGATACCTATTCCATTATCGCGAATGGAGAATTGCCAGTAATTATTTTTTTTCGCTGCGCAAATGTCTATCACCGGTGCAGTTCCGGGTCTTTTGAATTTTATCGAATTGGCAATGAGATTCTGGAAAAGTAATTTGAGTTCAGTCGGATAAGCATTAATGGTTGGCAGATCTTCCCGCATGATTATGGTTTCGCTGTCCCTGATGCTTTTGTCCATATCAGCCAGCACTTCCTTAATAAGAAGTGAGCAATCTACTGGTCTGAATTCTTTTTGTCTTCCGATGCGCGAATAATCAAGCAGATCTTGTATCAGCGTTTTCATGCGGCCGGATGATTGCAAAATGTAATCAATATATTTATCTGCATTTTCGTCAAGCCTGCCATAATATTGCTTCTTTAATAACTCCACGAAACCTGAAGTCGTCCTTATCGGCTCCTGCAAATCGTGAGAAGCCACATAAGCGAATTGTTCCAGCTCTTTATTCTTACTTTCCAGCTCCATTGTTCTTTGCAGCACTTTCTTTTCCAGATCAGTATTGGTGCGCTTTATTTCATGCTGCAATTGCTCCAGTTCCTGCGACATCTGATTGAATGTGTTAGCAAGGATCCCGATCTCATCCTTAGAGAATATTCTGGCCTTCCGATGAAAGTCGCCTTTCGCAACGGCTTGCGCGGACACAAGAATTTCATCCAGTCCTTTTTGTATCCCGCGACTTACCGTTATTGCCAGTAGTAATCCCGTGCATTCAACGGTCAATGCAACAACAAATAATAGTTTCAGAATGACATTTTCGAGCCAACGCGAACCTTCTCCTAACGCAAAAGAAAATGCATCTTCATAAACGGTGAGTTTTGCATTGAGGGGATCGATCTCATTTAATATCGCGTCAATTCTATCCTGCGATGGTGCTGAGGAAAGGATCTCTTTATGAAGTTTTTCCCCGATAGGAACAAATTCAGTCACCAATTGGTCGGCATTGGTCCAGGCGATGATGGCCTTATGGATATATTCGTTTGAACTGAAGCGACTGAACAATTTTATCATCCCATCAACATCTGCGGGGTCGTTACGGCCTTCGATGAATCCCTGGCGGGCGGCGTTTAAATCCGGTTTTGCTTTATTGAGTTCAACGAGGGTTTTATGATCCCCATTGGGTACGTTCATGAATTCCAGAAATTTTTTGTAATCATCTTCATCACGGCTACGCGCATACGTAAGTAAGTGGTACATCGCATCTTTTTGCGCTTTGGACCAAAGCCCTTCGCCTCCGACATAGGCTCTTACCGAGGACAAAGTGTTGATGGAGAAAAAAAGCACCATGAGTTCAAGCGCAATTAGCAAAGCCATTATGCCAACAGTGAAGTATAATTTTTTGGCAATGGATATATTTCGGATATACCTGAAAATAGAGAAACCTTTCATGGAATATTGAACGATTTTTTTTGCGCTATCTAATCTACGCAATATCTTTTTTGGCTGGTATAAGTAAAAACTATTGGGAAAGCATAATGGATTAACCCTATTAGAAATTCAATATAATCTCAATAGATTTGACGCAGCATTACTAATCCGTTAATTTAAAACTCGTATCCCATGATATCTGATCAAAACCCGTTAAATATTCTCGTTGTTGAGGATAATGATCTGGATTTTATTTTGTTGAATGAATATATCCGCAAAACAGGATTACCTACCAAAAATATAATCCACGTAAACCGCTTAAAGAAAGCATTAACCATTCTTGAAAATGATCATCCCGATCTAATATTTCTCGATCTTGCACTTCCCGACAGCAAAGGCATTGAATCTTTTCAATCCATTAGCGAAGCCGCTCCACATCTTTCTATAATCGTATTATCCGGACTTACCGATAAGCAGCTTGCCCTGCGAACAATTTTACTGGGTGCACAGGATTATTTGGTGAAAGGAAGTTTTGATGAAACACTTCTTGCCAAGTCAATTGAATACAGTATCGAAAGAAAAAAACTGCAGGAAGAAATGATAAAGCGTGAAGTAGAAAGACAAAAACTTATTAATACGATCACGATACAAGCCCAGGAAAAAGAAAGAAAATTGATCGGGCGGGAACTGCATGATAATATCAACCAAATATTAGCCACCGCCAAACTTTATGTGGACGTTGCCATACGTGAAGATGAGGTCGAAAAAGAACTACTCTACAAAAGCCACGAATATATTCTAAAGGCCATCAGGGAAATAAGATCCGTTTCGAAATCGTTGATCCTTGGTTCGATGAAGGATATTTGTTTGAAAGATGCCATCAGCGAATTGGTAAATAGCATGAAGGTTAACACCGCTCTGGTCATGAGTCTTCATATTGACGATGCTGCCACGGAAAATTTGACCGCCGATAAAAAACTTGCTATTTACAGAATCGTACAGGAACAATTAAGTAACATTTTAAAACATTCCGAAGCAACTGAGGCAAATATCTGCATTCAGAACGCAGAGGGAAAATTGGTCATCAGCATCAGCGATAACGGCATTGGCTGCGACACCAGTAAGCCAGTGCCCTCAGACGGCATTGGATTGCATAATATTGCAGGGCGAACAGACATGCAAAACGGCAGGATGGAGATCATTACCAGCCTTGGGAAGGGGTATGCACTAAGAATAGAACTGCCTATCGATTAACTATATTTTTTTCGGTTATACATGAACGTTATTAAATTCACCTCTTTAAAAGGAAGGCAAGCTGCGCTATATTGATCACTCCAGTACCTCATATACTTGTCCAAAACTGCACAAAATATGAAAGTGAAAAAATCTGATTTTTTACACTTACATTAGTAGTTCTTTTCTGTGTATGAGTTCAATTTCGAATAATGCAATACGGCAAATTCTTTTACTGGCAATAATATTACTGCTGGGTACGGTCCTATTCTTTCAACTGGAATCTTTTATTCCCGCATTATTGGGCTCCTACACCATGTTCGTGCTCCTGAAAAAATGGATGTACATTTTGACCGGTAAATACAAATGGAAGAAAACATGGGCAGCCGCATTATTAATGCTGCTTTCCTTTATCATCATTTTACTTCCTGTGGCACTGCTTATTAATATGATGTCTTCGAAAGTGAATTTTGCACTTCAACATACCTCTACCGTATTTAATGCCATTGAGCAATTCATTCACAAATATGAAGTGCAATATAATATTGAAATTATTTCGCAAAAAAATATCGATCAGCTTACCAATTGGGGCACGGCAACATTGCCGCATATTTTAGGCGCCACCTTTAATAGCATCACCACCATTGCCATCATGTATTTCATTTTATATTTTATGCTGATAGAAGGAAGAAAAATGGAAGCCTCATTTCATGAATGGATCCCTTTAAAAGATGAAAACGTGTTGTTGTTGCGCCGGGAAACAAACAGCCTCGTATATTCAAATGCGATCGGTATTCCCCTGATCGCCCTGTTGCAGGGAGTGATTGGTTTGATCGGGTACCTCATTCTGGGAGTGAAAGAACCATTGTTTTGGTTTGTTGTCACCTGTATTGCATCCATGATTCCGGTGGTTGGCGCAACATTGGCCTATGTGCCTGTTGGCATCCTGTTTTTTGCAAACGGCATGAACATCAAAGGAATCATCATGCTGGCATATGGCTTTGGCGTGGTAAGCACTGTTGACAGTATCTTTCGCTTTTGGCTGCAAAAAAGGATCGGTGATGTTCATCCCTTGATCACGGCCTTTGGGGTGATCGTTGGCATTAATATGTTTGGATTTATTGGATTGATTTTCGGGCCGATCCTCATTTCTCTTTTTATTCTGCTGATCAGAATCTATGCTAACGAATTCAGTGTAAACAAGAATAAAATCAATAATCCGGAATAACTTAAAATTTTCGTAAAAACACTAAGTACTAACGCTGAAATTTGAAAAAAAAATTACATTCGTGCAATAAAAAAAAAGCCTTTCAACATCTTGCATAAGTCAGTTTTCAATAATATTTTAGCATTGGTTGCGTTTAACAACTCGCGACTGAAAATCAATAAACGATGCGCAAATTTATTAATCCTGTAACCCTCCTTATTGTATCATTGTTTTTGCTTGCAGCGCCTGCTTTACATGCAGGGGCTAATCCCAAAAAGAATTTTGTAAAGACCAATGGCCGGAGTGGAAATATTCGCAACAAGGTGCGTAAAGCATTGATTGCAGAAGAGGCTTCTGAATTATACGACCAGCTGAATTTAAGAGACGCAGGTCTTTCAAAGAGAGCTTTTCAATATGCTTTTTCAGGATATACTTATTTACTCGCGCATCATTTGTTAGTGAATGATAATATTCTTTCTATTTGTGACTTCAGTCAATCATCGCGCAACAAGCGTCTATATGTTTTAGATCTTGGCGAAAAATCAATTCTTATTAATACCTATGTTGCTCATGGAAGAAGAACGGGTGGTGAATTTGCACGCTCTTTTTCTAATCGTCCTGAATCGCACAAGAGTAGTTTGGGATTTTATGTTACTGAACAGGAGTATTATGGCGATAACGGGATTTCTTTAAAAATTCATGGAGTGGAAAGAGGATTTAATGACAGGGCGGATGCGCGCGGAATTGTTATTCATGGCTCAGACTATGTAGGTTCTGATTTTCTGAACTGGAATAAATTTAACGGAAGAAGTTTCGGATGCCCCGCAGTTCCATCAAACGAAATTGAACAATTAATACAGACCATCAAGAACGGATCTTGTTTATTCATTTATCACCCAACAAAAAAATACCTGACAAAATCGAAGATACTTAACAGCTAGCATGGACGTAAACTTCAGATGGTTTGAAGGCGAAAAGGCTCAATGTAGGTTCGTACCCTATGATTGGGCTTTTCTTTTTTTGACGACCCCTCAAAACTGCCATGCTATGAACTGCGCAAGCATGCCCATAAATAATCCGCAATAAATTTCAAAAGGATTGTGATCTGAAATAAGAAATCGGGAAGTGCAGACGATCCCTGCAATTAAAAATGAAGCGCCAATATATAATCCTGAAGCATAATTATCATTCAGAGAAAATAAGAACATGAACATGATCAGCCCGCCTACTGCAACTGCGTGCATACTTATCTTAAAATATATATTACAAAACCAGGCAAAACAAATGGCGATAAAAGAGCCTAGAAAAAAATGAACGACGATCGGCGGATCACTGAGATTATGAAAAACAAGCCACATCCAGAAATAAAAGATCATTACCAAAACGTAGGGTATGATGCGTTCCTTTGCGGTGCGCAATTGCATGGATTGGGTGAATAATCTCAATCTCCATAATAAAAAAACGGAAAAAAGCGGGAGGAACGCCGTTGAAAAAAATACAGAAAATAAACGGAAGGATTTTGTTCGGATATCAAATCCATTATAAACGTAAGGATGAACAAAAAGCAAAAACACCATCACATAACTGGCAATAAATACCGGGTGGAACAGATAAGAAAAAAATATTGCAAAAAAGCGGATAGAAAAAGGCTGATCAGTATTTGAAGTTGAAAGACTTTTTTTCATTTAAAATTTGCCCTGTGTTTCTGTGTGGGAGATTTTCAATTAAATTTCTCTTCGCAATCTTGCAACAGGAATATTTAATTGTTCCCTGTATTTGGCCACAGTTCTGCGTGCAATATTATATCCTTTTTCTTGTAATAACTCGGTAAGTCTTTCATCGCTCAAAGGTTTCTTTTTACTTTCTTCGCCAATCAGGTCACTTAATATTTTCTTCACTTCCCGCGTGGAAACTTCTTCACCGCTTTCTGTACTTAAAGATTCACTAAAAAAGAATTTCAAACGGTATGTTCCGAATTCTGTCTGTACAAATTTACTGTTCGCCACACGACTCACTGTAGAAATATCCAATCCTGTCCTTTCTGCAATATCTTTTAAGATCATCGGCCGAAGCGTCGTCTCATCACCCGTTAAAAAGAACTCGCGCTGATAATCCATAATGGTATGCATGGTATTGAACAAGGTCTGTTGCCTTTGTTTAATAGCGTCAATGAACCATTTGGCAGCGTCAATTTTTTGTTTAATAAAAAGAACAGCTTCCTTCTGTCTTTTATCTTTTTTGCTGCCTTTTTCATACTCTTTCAGCATGTCCTTGTACCCACCGCTGATTCGAAGATCCGGAGCGTTCTTCATATTCAGCGTCAGCTCAAGTTTTCCCGCATTATTAAAAATAAAAAAATCGGGAACCACATAACTCTCCGCCTTGTTTATTTCACCAATATTTCCACCGGGTTTTGGATTTAGTTTGATGATCTGTCCGATTACTTCCTTAAACTGTTCGTCGGTCAGCTCCAGCCCGCGTTGAATTTTATCGTAATGTTTCTTGGTGAATTCATCGAAATAATTGGTTAACACATCAATGGCCAGATCAAGACTTTTGCCCTCCCCTTTTCTTCGACGTAGTTGAAGAAGCAGGCACTCCTGCAAATCCTTAGCGGCAACGCCTGCCGGATCAAACTGCTGAATTTTTTTTATCATACTCGCCACTTCTTCATCACTTGCATCAATATTTTGTCTGAATGCAAGATCATCAACTATCGAAGAAATTTCTCTGCGCAAATAACCATCATCATCAATGCTGCCGACAATTTGTTCGGCGATGCGCTGACTTCTTTCATCCAATACCATCATGCCCAGTTGGTCAAGTAATAATTCGTGGAAAGATGTTTCGACCTTGTATGGAAGTGTTTTTTGTTCCTCTAATTCTGGATAATTATCATCGCGCAGTTTATAATCGGCAACATCGTCATCAAATTCATTCACATATTCGCTGATATCTATGTTATCATATTCATCCTCGCTACCCTCACTTTCAAATTCATCCGCCGTACTGGTTTCAAAATCATCCTTTATATCGTCCGTTCCATTTTCAGCATGATCTTCTTCAGAAACTTCCAGCGCAGGATTTTCTTCCAACTCTTCCTTTATCCGCTCTTCCAAATTAGCAGTAGGAACCTGCAGCAGCTTCATTAACTGAATCTGCTGAGGCGAAAGTTTTTGTAATAATTTTTGCTGTAACGATTGACTTAATGACATATTCAGGGTTTTGCCCGCTAATAATAAAATTAAAAAAATTGGGCGCACTACAAAAATCAGGCCGTAAATTTACATTAAAAGAAAACAAACTGTATGCAACGAAAAAGAAGTTTTATTGTTGCGTTGACGTTCTGGCTTTTTATGATTGCCGCTGGATCGCAGGCCCAATCCATACAACCCGCTTCTTTGGGTAATAAAATTGATTTTTTGAAAGAAAAGTTAGACACCCGCATCACCCAAAAAGGATTTTTTGAATTGATCAGTGATCAAACCAATGGCATACAAAAGCCTTCTGCAGCAAGCTTTTCATTTGAATTCAGAAAAGAAGGCTTTGATGCGCGGGCTTTGCCTTTTTTTTGTAAAAAAGAATGGCAGTTTGAAAAAGCGACGCATGTTCCGCTGAAATTTAGGCTGGGTTCGCTTGATTATTGCAATATGCTGGAAGGAAAAGCAAAGGCGAATCTTGAATAATTAATCTCAATTTTTGGTACTATCGATCCAGGGCATGGGTGGGACCGGGACAGGACTTTTAAAATAGTCATTGCGGAGGCTGTCGCTCCATCCGTTTAAATTATTCATTATTGACCTGCCGCTGAAAAAGATAATGCCTTGGATATTTGAAGTGTTGCGAAGGGCTTCGATCTGGCGTGGTAATAATGTCTTATCTCTCCATACCGCATTACTGCCGCCTTTGTAAAAACCAAGTCCGATATAACAGTAACGGCCATAAGTATGTTTGCCCCACCAGTCCAATAATACTTCATAAGGGACTACACGCTGGCCGAATTCCCAATATAGTTGCGGGGCAACATAATCGATCCATCCATTTTTTAACCACAATAATACATCAGCAAACAAATCATCATAATTTGTTTGTCCGGATTTCGTTGCACTGCCATCGGGATCTTTATCATTATTACGCCACACGCCAAAAGGACTGATCCCAAACCTGCAGGTTTTTTTTTGTTGTTTGATTGTTTTGGAAAGCATGACAATGATAGAATCTACATTGCTCCTCCGCCAATCCTCTTTTGTTAACCCGTTCCCATATTTTTTATAGGAAGCATCGTCGGGAAATTCTCTGCCGGCGATTCTGTATGGATAGAAATAATCATCAAAATGAATGCCGTCTATATTATAACGTTGAACAATATCCGTAATTATGGCAGTTACGTATTGCTGCACTTCCTTATTACCCGGATCAAAATATTTGGTGTCGCCATAATTTAAGAACCATTCCGGATGGATCCTGGTAATATGAGCAGCGGCAATGGTAGATTGGCTGAGTTTGAAGACCGCACGATAGGGATTGCACCAGGCATGGAATTCCATTCCCCGTTTATGCGTCTCATCAATCATAAACTGTAAGGGATCATAATAAGGAAAAGGCTGCTGCCCCTGTTTTCCCGTTAACCATTCGCTCCATGGCTCATATGGAGATGGATAAAATGCATCTGCCGCAGGGCGCACCTGCGCTATCACGGCATTAATGCCAATGCTTTTGAGCGTATCCAGAATTCTGATGAACTCCACACGCTGGCTGTCTGAATTGTAATTGCCTTTCGAGGGCCAATCAATATTATCAACCGTAGCGATCCAGGCGCCGCGAAATTCATATTTGGACTGTGAAAAAGAAAAATGAAAAACGAAGAAAGAAAAAAAAATGAAAAAAAGAAATTTGTTCATGAGCGGTTATTATACGGAGCTACGCATTTTATCCAATAGGTGATTTATCTTTTTTGCATCGGCTTCATCAAGATTTTTCAATACAGAATCCATTTCGTCATTGCGTGCATCCAGATCAAGCAATAATTTTTTTCCTTTCTCGGTAATGATAACGTCCACAAGCCGGCGATCTGTTTCGCAAATATTTTTCTTGACCATTCCCTTTTTCACTAACCTGTCAACAATGCGGCTGGTATCGCTCATTTTATCGAGCATGCGTTGCCGGATTTGTAGCGTGGACAAGGGTTCTCCGGCGCCACGCAAAATTCGAAGAATATTAAATTGTTGCGCGGTGATATCATAATTGTCAAAAAAATACTTCATTCGCTCATTCAGCCAATTGGAAGTATAAATGAGATTGATGGCTGCCTTTTGCTGCTCGTTGCGAAATTTTTTTTGATGAATATCATCTTCAATACTCATAGATATAAAGGTTTTGTCTTGCATAAAAATAAATAATTTATTTATTTGGCATTATCCTCAGCATGCTTGTCAGCTGGAATATCGTCCATAAATGATGCGCTTCGTGCAATAAAAAAAAATCCGCCCATGAATTTATGGTGATTAATCCATAAACAGGATGCCTGCCGGCGCAGTGTAATTCTTCCTCATTCAATTGCCGCAATATTTTAATAATATTTGATCGATCTGTGGAAATATCATTTAATAGATCTGGTAAAGATTTTTTCAGGTATTGATGAAACAGGGGATCATTATCGGCAACATATCTTTCAAACATGGGTGTTTGTTCGTTCAGCATTAAATTAATGCGTTTGATAAAGGTAGGTTGATAGGCAGCGAGGTGAACCACATTATCAAATGCACTCCATTTACCCGGATTAACAGGATGTTTCAGTTCCTCTTCCGTTAAAGCGGCAATCAATTCATTAATGGTATAATGCTGATATTGCAAGCGGGCTAAAATTGATTCTGATAAAGGCATAGAGATAATCTAATAATGGAAAATCATAAAATCCAATTCCTCACTGGCAACTCCTTAATCGCTCCACACTTTTGTTCCTTCACTGCAATTCGAACAAATATCAATATTACTGCGGCTTTGTAAAATGTTTTTGCGAAAATTAACATACTCTTTGTTATGCCATATTTCTTTAAAAGCCTTTCCTTTTAAATCTCCTAATTGATGTTGCGCATCTTTATCAAAACAACATGGCACCACCAATCCATCCCAGGTGATTACGGTAGCATGCCACAATCGCCAGCAATGATTATGCAATGCATTCTTAAAAAAATATTCTCCATTTTCATTTCTTTTATAACGACTGAATTTATCAATCGTAGGGATCAGCTCATTCGGATCATTTTCATAATCGTAAACCTGCGCGGTCTTGAAACGAACATCATCAACACCTATTTCTTTCGCCAGCTGTTTTACATCTTCTATTTGGTGTTCATTTGGCTTAACTACCAAGAACTGGAAAAAAACAAAAGGCGTCTTGCTTTTTAACTGCCTTTTCCATTTCATGATATTTTTTGCGCCCTCCAGTACTTTTTCAAGTTTTCCGCCTACCCGGTATTGTTCATAAACATCCTGTGTCGTTCCATCAATGGAAATGATCAGTCGGTCTAAACCACTCTCCACCGTTTTCCTTGCATTATCATTGTTGAGATAATGTGCGTTCGTGGAGGTGGCAGTATAAATTCCTTTTTTTGATGCATATTGGACCATCTCTAAGAATTCCGGATTTAAATAGGGCTCACCCTGGAAATAAAAAACGAGATACAAGAGATCTTTTGATAATTGATCAATGGTATCTGAAAAGAAATCTTTCTCCAGCATGCCCGTTGGGCGTGTAAATGCCCGCAAACCACTTGGGCATTCAGGACAACGGAGATTGCATGAGGTCGTGGGTTCAACAGAAATTGAAATTGGATATCCCCACTGCACAGGCTTTTTTGTCCATTTACTGATATAATAGCTGCTTAAAACCTTGGTTCCGTTCCAAATGCGGCGCGGAGTAAGTTTTGACATGAGATTAATACTGTCATTAAAATTGAAAGCGGGCATTCTGTAAAATTAGTTTGCAAAACTCATAATGCAATAAAGACAAATAATGATTTATTATGGATGTTCTTATAAAATCTACCTGCTATATTTTACTTTAGCAGATTGTATCTGAACACTTATGGCTCCACGCAAAAAGAAAAACAGGATCTGGAAGGCTTTATTTTATTTAATAGTCGCTGCAATACTGGTAATGTCGGGCTTTACAGCCTATGAATGGTGGCTCGAGAGAAGAGCCCATTTTGTACGTTACCCGGAATTTGGAATTGATATTCCGGTCAACTATTCTATACATGGTATCGATGTTTCAAAATATCAAAGCATTATTGATTGGCAATCGGTAAAGGAAATGAATGTGAATAATGTGCAGATAAGCTTTGTATTTATCAAAGCAACAGAAGGGCTAAATGATGAAGATGATTATTTCAGCCGAAACTGGAAAAAAGCAAAACTGGTGGGATTGACAAGGGGCGCATATCATTTTTTTCTGGCTACAAAAAGCGGAAAAGAGCAGGCGGAGAATTTTATCAATTCAGTAAAATTAGAAACCGGTGACATGCCGCCTGTTCTTGATATTGAACAAACTTATGGAGTGGACGCGGCCGCCCTGCGCAATCGTGTAAAAGAGTGGTTGGAAACCGTTCAGAATTACTATGGCGTCATGCCGATCATTTATACCAATGTTGAATTTTATAAACAGTTTTTGAAAGATGATTTTGACGCTTATCCGTTATGGGTGGCACATTACCTGCAAAAAGAAAGACCGCATATCTACCGGGACTGGATGTTCTGGCAACATGATGAAGGCGGAACTGTGAACGGAATTATTAACAAAGTAGATTTTAATGTTTTTAGCGGCGACTCGACCGATTTCAAAAAAATGTTAATGAATTAGGATACGATCAAGGTTTTGATAACAAGTTCATATCTTTTAAGGATAAATCTTTTTGAATGAGCAGCATGGAGCCCGAAGTAAGAGAATTTTTGAAAAAAATCGTATTATCTGTTTTTGTCGGATTGGGTTGGCTGACACTCAATATGACTTTGGGGATCTATTTCAATCTTCTTTTTATCGAGAACAAATTTGCGATTGGAAATTTGATCTTCTACATTATTTTCATTGCCAGTTTCTTTCTGATGATTTGGTTCTTTTACCGGACCTGGAAAAAGAGATTTCCGCATGGATGATCAGGTTCTCAGCTCGTATGATCGGCAACGATCACCCACTTGCTTTTGATCTTTCTAAACAACAAGGTATAAATTCCGCCGATGTCTCCCGAAGTTCTTTTCAAAAACCATCTTCCGACAACAAAATAATATTCTTGCGAGATCTTCTTCATTCTTAACAAGGTAAAGAACAGTTTCCCCATTTTCGAGGAGTCACTGTAATTCTTTTTATAATTATTAAGCGTGTTGGTATAACCATAGGTTATTCCACCATGACCAATAAACATGAGCGAATCATTGTTCCAGTAGGTTTTCATAAAATCGTCGATATTCCCCCTGTTCCATGCAGACACCTGGTCGGCCAAGACCGCTTTGACGGCCAATTCATCGGCAGATTGCGAGAAGGACCTAAAAAAAACAATCGTTAGCAATAAAAACAGCATTATTTTCTTCATGAAATTTTATTTTTTGCATTAATAAATGGGCTGTTCCCGCTTTAATTGCAGCAATTTAGCCACTTTTTCATGTAAAAAAATTCTGGACTATTTCATAATACAAGTAAAAAGATTATTTTAGGGGTTCGATTATACCCCTCCCTTCCTCAAATTCCCTTCCATCTGAAGAACCACCAGGAAAAATCCTAATTGTAAATACATTATTTTAAAATGAAAAGAATCTTAATTGTTTTTCTTTTTGGTATTAGCTTTTGCTATGCCAATGCTCAGGATGACCAGGGATTTTTACAGGTAGGCATAATGGCTGGAGGATCTGGCTATGCCGGAGATCTCACAGGCAATAATATTTCGCTGAACACGATACACAGCGGTGGCGGCGTTGAAGTAAGATATGTCTTCAGTAATTATTTCGGCTTTCGCGGCACCATAAATTACACCAAAGTCGGTGGTCAGGACAAAAAAAGCGGGGATTCAGCCATACTTGGGCGCAATCTGAGCTTTGAAACAAATATCCTGGAAGTGTCTGCATGTGCCGAGGTAAACTTATTATCGCCTGAACTTTTTAGTGTCTATCCTTATCTTTTTGCTGGGGTCGGTTATTATCATTTCAACCCTTATACATTTGACGATGCAGGTAAGAAGGTCTTTTTACGCCCATTGTCAACAGAAGGTGAGGGATTGCCTCAATACCCGAAGCGCAAGGAATACTCCCTTAACCAATTATGCATACCACTTGGAGCCGGTATTAAATGGAGCATAAGCCCAAAGTTTGATGTGGCTGCGGAAGTAGGGGTCAGAAAACTTTTTACCGATTATCTTGATGATGTGAGCACACGCTATGCTGCATATGATATCCTACTGCAGGATCGTGGTCCGGAGGCCGTTGCGCTTGCCTACCGTGGTGAAGGCAAGTATCCCAATGGCGGATCCATACGCGGAAATTCTACGAAAAAAGATATTTACTACACTTTTGGTTTGAAAGTGCTTTATTCGTTTGGCACCCGTGACTTTAGCGGGAGATATGGGAGTCCGAACAGATTATATTAATGCCTGGCATGAAAAAGATTTATTGCCTTTCTACCTGTGATACCTGCAACGCGATATTGAAAGATATCGATGCAAAGAAAAAAGGGTTTCAACTCCAGGATATCAAAACAGAAAAAATTTCTGCGGCGCAATTGGATGAAATGAAAAAAATGACCGGCAGTTATGAAGCATTATTCAGCCGCCGGGCCATGAAATACAAAGCGCTTGGTTTAAAAGATAAATCATTATCAGAAAAGGATTACCGTAATTTTATTTTGGAAGAATATACTTTTTTAAAAAGACCGGTTGTAATTCTTAATAATAAAATATTTATCGGGAGTGAAAAGAAGACCATTGAAGAATTAAAAAAATCAGTTTAATGGATTAGAAAGAAATGGTGGTCCATCCGGCTTTCTTCCGGGATCTTCTTAAGGCACAATTCTCAGCTTTGCATAATTGAGCATTATCTTTTTCTCTCCATTCAGATCAAACTTAACGGTTGCAACTGGATTGTGCGCACTGCCTTCCATCTTGGTCACTTCGCCAAATCCAAATTTTTGATGCTCCACTTTTTGCCCCGCCTGCAATTGAGAGGTATCACTGGCCACAAAATCTTTTGAGGGGACATGATTAACGACGGTTTGCTGACGATTATTTGTTGGGAGATAAGCGGGTCTGCTCTCCGTTGTTCGTCGTTCGTCGCTGGCTGGCTGCCCAAAGCCCCTGTTCATTCTTTCAAATGCAGTCCCTGCCTGCCAGTTATTATTTGACTGACTTCTTGCGGCGCCGGCGAAACTTCTATCGAGATATTTTTCCGGGATCTCTTCGATAAAACGACTGGGGTCATTTTGCACAATGCTGCCAAAACGATATCGCGTGTTGGCATAGGTTATCCATAATTTCTTTTTTGCGCGGGTGATCACCACATAGAACAACCTTCTTTCTTCTTCCAACTCCTCACGCGTATTAATGGACATGGCATTGGGGAAAAGCATTTCCTCCAAACCAGCAGCAAACACGCACACGAATTCCAAACCTTTTGCCGCATGAATCGTCATCAGTTTTACGGTGTCTGCATTTGGATCTTTTTCATCTGCATCGGTGAGTAGCGTGATTTGCTGAAGATAGGTCGAGAGGTCTGTTTCGCCTTTGATCTTTTTTTCAGTATGATCATTTGTTTCTTCCCGCACGATTCCATCTTCATCAATCAAACCTCTGTTTTGCATGTCATCAACCCACTCCTTAATGCTGTTTAATAGTTCCTGGATGTTCTCATATCGTGCAAGCCCTTCCGTTGTTTTATCGTTGAATAATTCTTTTACGACATTTGTTTGCTTGCCAACATGAACGGCTACTTCGTGCGCATTCTTTGTTTTCAACATGCTTTGAAAACTTTCGATCATCAATACAAAATTTTCAATGGGTTCGATGGATGAACCCTTGAAACCCAGCTCACGCGCATGTTTCAGCACTTCCCACATGGAAATATCCCTATTATTGGCCTGCTTAACAATATTATCAATGCTTGTTTTTCCGATTCCGCGCGCCGGATAATTAATGATTCTCTTTAAAGATTCTTCATCATTTGGATTAACAATCACACGCAGATAGGCTACAAAATCTTTTATTTCTTTTCGTTGGTAAAAACTAATGCCTCCATAAATAGTGTAGGGGATGGCCATGCGCCGCAAACTTTCTTCGAACGCGCGACTTTGTGCATTGGTGCGGTAAAGAATGGCGAAATCTTTATTATTAAAATGATTACGCAGTTTTTGCTCCTGGATACTGTCGGCTACAAATTTTCCTTCATCATTATCCGTTATCGTCCTAACTAATTTTATCTTTTCCCCTTCAGCATTTTCAGTGAATAGGTTTTTTTCTATCTGTGATTTATTGTTTTTTATCACCTCATTGGCAACATGTAAAATATTTTGGGTGCTGCGGTAATTTTGTTCCAGCTTCACCACTTTTACGTCATCATAATCTTTTTTGAACTGCAAAATATTCTGGATGGTTGCGCCACGAAAACTATAAATGCTTTGTGCATCATCGCCAACGACACAAACATTTTCATACATTGCCCCCAGCAATTTTATTATTTCATATTGAGCAGGATTGGTATCCTGGTATTCATCGATCAAAATATATTTGAACTTGCGCTGGTATTTGCTCAGTGATTCGGGAAAGGTTTTTAGCAATTCATAAAACTTCAATAAAAGATCGTCAAAATCCATCGCGCCGTTTTTCAGGCAACGTTTCACGTATGCTTCAAAAATTTGCGCGATCGCCGGTCGTTGACTGCGCATGTCCTCCTGCTGAATATAATAATCGGTAGCATACTCTGCCGCGCTCACCAGTGCGTTTTTTGCGCTGCTGATCCGGTTATAAACGGTAGAGGGTTTATAATGCTTATCATCCAAATTCAGTTCATTGATAACTGTTTTAATCACGCCTTTGGCATCATCCGTATCATAAATGGTAAAATTACTGGGGTAGCCTAACTTGGGAGCTTCTGCGCGCAGAATGCGTGCAAACACGCTGTGAAAAGTGCCGATGTATAAATTGCGGGCTTCCGCATTGCCGAGAATTTTTTCAACACGCTCCTTCATTTCTTTTGCCGCCTTATTTGTAAAGGTTAGCGCGAGAATATTAAATGCATCAACGCCCTTTGCCATCAGGTGTGCAATGCGTGTGGTAAGCACTTTTGTTTTTCCGCTTCCTGCCCCTGCAACAATCATTAATGGTCCGTCAACATGCAGTACGGCTTCTTTCTGCGATTCATTCAGTCCTTCTAAATAATCAATCATGACTGCAAGTTAGCTTTAACGCATTTCATTTTTGCGAATGTGAAAAATTGTTTTAACGAGCAAGAGATATCAACTATGCAATCTGCTTTATCGTTCGGAAATGGTCTCAGGATCCACGCTGGGCACCGCCGGTGAATTTTGCATTACGCGCAGAACCTTTGGTATTGGCTTTTCCTTTTGCAGACTGAAAAGCAGGTTTGGTTGATTGATTTGCTTTCTTATTTCCCTTCTTATTTTTATTATTACTGTTGTTAAGCAAAGACATACAAATTATTTTTTTTTGCGGATTAGAAATATAATTGATTGTAAATTTAAAAAATTTTTTTCAGAGAGATCTTCTTTCTCACGGATTGTACGGATTTGCGCTGAATGTTAATCAAGATTGAAATCTCCGCGATCCGGCAGAAAAACCTAAATACATGCAAAAAGAACTATACTTCGATATCAGCTCCGAAGAAAAAGGTGGCAGTTTGTTTCGCATTAAAAAAGATGACGGAAGCTTTTCTTTTTATTATAATCACAGCATCTACGATTCAAGAAAAGATGAGATAAAAGTCTTTGAAGATTATTTTGACAACTTCGAATCTTTTTGGGCAGCCTTGATTAAGGACAAAGAATGGTTTTATCTGCATGTATTATTTGTGCATAGCGAACAAAGGGAATTTGTGCGGGAGCAGTTAAAGAATGTTAACTGGAATATTCATCCAAATAAAAAGTGGCAGGAAAGTCATCAGCGGCAATGGAAAAAAGTATTAAGCGACCCTGCCAACTATTATAATCCGCAATAATTTTTCAAATAAAAAAAGTCGGGCCTATTGCTCGACTTAAGGATACTTACCTGTAATTTATGATTGAACTACGCAGCTTGTTTCTTCCTTTTTTTCCCGCGACCAGACAACGCAGCCAGTAATGTTAGCGTAGTGATGTATTTTCCTTTCATAAAAAATATTTTAAAGGTTATTGATTTTCGTTCCGCTTTTTTATCTCTTCATTTTTCAATCGCTTCTATGAATAAGACTACCTGATATCCATCCGGGTTACAGCTTTATTATATTATTAGGGCTTATACTGGCATGATTTTTTACCTTTAATATCAACTCAAAAAAAATTACAATGAAAACCAATCGTCTTTCGGAAAGCTTGCGTAAAGCACTGAACGATCAAATGACAAAGGAAGCCTGGCAGTCGCAAGTATACTTGTCTTACGCAACATGGGCTAACAGTGCAGGTTTTGAAGGTATTTCTAATTTTTTATTTCGGCATGCGGAAGAAGAGCGTAATCACATGATGAAAATTCTCGAATACATTTTGGAACGCGGTGCCGAAGCAAAGGTTGAGGCGATCCCCGCTCCCGGCGCTGCGCCAACCAGCGTGCAGGATTGTTTTAATAAAGTATTTGAACAGGAAGTGGGCAACACCAAGGGGATCTACAAGATTGTGAAAATGAGCTTTGATGAGGAGGACTGGGCAACCTGGCATTTTATGCAATGGTTTGTAAAAGAACAGACAGAAGAAGAAACGCTCGCTTTGAATCTATTGGATAAAATAAAAATTGCAGGCGGAGAAAAGGCTGCCAGCAGTTCCTTATATTCTTTGGACAGAGATATGTTAAATACTCCTGATGACGCAAAATTGGCTGAAGATAAAACGGCGATAAACCCTTAATTTTAGTCCGGGTTAAATACCCCGATTGCTGGTGGGAATCTTTTTTATTAAACCTAAAAACAATTTTATGGCAGACATTAAACAAACGATATCTGATAATGCCAATGCATTAAAAGATCAGGCAGCAGAAAAATTGGAAGAACTGAAAGGTAAAGCAGGGGAATTGGGAGATACGCTAAAAGAAAAAGCGGGCGAGGTCTGGGACAAGGTACAATCCGGTGATGCAAAAGAAGAATTGGGCCAATTACAGGATCAGGCGGGAGAAAAATTACACGATCTTGCAGACGAAGCAAAAGGATTGTGGAATAAAATCACAGGGAAATCGGAGCAAGCTTAGTTTTTTTGATAATGATATTTTGAAGACGGAATATTTTCCGTCTTTTTTATTTAATGAAGTTTGAAAATTCATTGAATGCCAAAACGAACGTGCAGGAGAATGACCCTGAAAAGATCTTCTGGATTGAATGGTTTCACGACAATGTCGGTCAATCCTGCCGCGTACACCTCGCTCTCCACTTCTTTTGGAGTGCTTGCTGTGAGCGCAATGATCGGTAATGTTTCGCCGCGTTTTCTTAATTCAGCAGTTGCTTCGTATCCATCCATTACCGGCATGTTCAGATCCATCAAAACTATTTTATGTTTATCTGTATTCAATTTATCAATGGCTTCTTTTCCATTGCTGGCTACGTCGATTTGAGCGCCTTTATTTTCAAGGATCGTTTGAGCAACCAAAACATTAAGCGGATTATCTTCCACCAATAAAATGGACATGCCGTTCAAGGATGAATTATCCGTTTCAGCATCTGCTGAGCATTGCGGAGCATTTTGATCAGCATAGACAGCAAAGCTTTGTGTAAAATAAAACGTTGACCCCTTGCCTGCCTCACTTTCTAATTTCAACTCAACTCCCTGTAATTGCAAAATTCTTTTGCTGATGGCAAGCCCTAAGCCGGTCCCCCCAAAATTTCTTGACGTGGAAGAATCCGCCTGCGTGAATCGATCAAATATCATGTTCCGTTTTTCCGGCTCAATGCCTATTCCCGTATCTTTTACAGCGATCATCATCGTAATTTTGTCTGCATTAGAGTGACTAACGCTTATGCATACCTTAACATATCCGTGATTGGTAAACTTCACTGCATTATGTACCAGATTACTGATCACCTGGCTGGTGCGCGTAGGATCGCCAAGCACTTTTTGAGTGAAGGACCTGTCAATCTCGGTTCTTAGATCAATTCCCTTTTCCTGCGCAGTCGTTTGAAGCCCGGAGACCACGTTTCGCACGATTTCCGTAACATCCATCGGAATTTGTTCGAAACTTATTTTACCTTCTTCAATTCTGTTGTAGTCAAGGATATTATTTACAATCCCCAATAAATTGTTTGCAGAAAACAGCAAGACGTCCAGGTCTTTTTTCTGGTCATTTCGCGGTGAATTTCTGAGCAACAGATGTGTCATTCCGATCACGGCATTAAGCGGGGTCCGAATCTCGTGCGACATGGTTGACAGGAATTCTGATTTCGCCTTTAACCCTTGCTGCGCCTGTATCGCAGCGGTTTTAAAACTGAGTGCGAATCGCTGCGACAAAGCAAGTGATTGTAAGAAGAAAAAGGCAATATATCCCGCAAAAACAACCGGCTTCATTGCAGGCAGGACCTCGAAATAATTCAGATTGATGAACAGGAAGATCATGATCATTACGACACTACTTCCTAAAGCATATATTGAACCTGCTCTTTTGTTTTGAGCGGCATGTATATAAACATATATCGCATAAGCAATGCAGAAAAACATGGACGCTAAAAAAATATTTATTAATCCGGTGAACATGATCGTTGAACTGAGCAAAATGATCAGCGCATAGAGCACGCAAAAACCTTCAACTATTTTCATTATCGTCGCATTGGCGTCTTCCGGGTAAAGGCACCTGGTGTAGCGTACAAAAAGAAAGACCCCAAGGGTAAGCGCTAAATATTCTAATCTGGTGGTTAACCCCCACGGTAAAGCCGGCAATAAAGAATGCAATACATAAATATCAGTCCCGATCATCCGATAACTGTACAACATGCAAAAAAGAGAGAAATACAAAATGGTCTTATCCTTTCTGCCAAAGAAAAATAACCCTAAAAAAAATAACCCACCCATGAACAAACAACCGGAAAGAATCAGATCGTAGGCGGTGTCCCTTTCTCTTTTTAAAAACAATTGATCTCTATAGCCCAATAGTATCTCTTTGTATGTTCCGCCTTTTGCATGTTCGAAATTGGCGATCTGCAGTAAAATAAAAAGGGTATCGGTGCTTACCGTTAAAGAAATGGTTCTGGAAGTCCAAAAGGGAATTGTTTCAGATCTTGTTTTTCCGGGTTTGCCATTTTTTGAAACGAGAATATTATTAATATAAAGATTGTAGGAAGAATAAACATCCGGTATTTCCAGCGCGATGCTTGGTTTTTGTTTTGGTAGCAAAACCATTAATTTATAAGAGGCGTATCCCTGCGAAGGAAGTGATTGCCCCTTTATAATATCGTTTTTCCAAAGTGATGGAAAATGAACAAAATCGGAACTTGTTTTTGTCGAATCAGCAGGTGCGATCAATTCTTTCCAAAAAAATTGCCATTCACCATTTAATGCGATCGGCTTTTCAAACAGATTCTGATTTCTGAGATCTAAAATTCCATTTTTGGCGGTGGGAACAGCAGTTGTCGGGGCGTTGGCAAGACAGGTATTACCGGTAGTAATTAAAACAAATAAAAATATTTTTGCCAGATACATTTTCATAAGCCGGGCACAGATTGATCAATTTCCTTGTTAATAGTGAATAACGCGATTTGCCCATAAAATGATATGAAAATGAGTAAAAAAGAACAAATAATGTGTTTATGCGCAACGATATTTATGAGTAAACACTTAAGCTGATGCCTGAAATCAAAAAGCCACCTGTTAAGATGGCTTTTTATTGGAAATATATCTTGAGGGACTATCCCTTTTTAGGTTCAAGTAATTTAAAGAATTGGTCGAGTTGGGGAAGTATAACAATTCTTGTTCTGCGATTGGCAGCGCGGCCTTCGGGGGTATCGTTGGACTGAACAGGAAGGTATTCACTTCTTCCGGCAGCAGTCATATGTGAGGGCGGCAAACCATATTGATTTTGTAAAATTCTGACAACAGATGTTGCGCGCTTAACACTCAGATCCCAATTATCAAGCAATACGCCATTGCTGAATCCTACATTATCGGTGTGTCCTTCTACCATGAATTCAATATCGGGTTGATTTTTTAATACCTGTGCAACCTTTCCCAAAACTTCTTTTGCTTGCTCAGTTACCTGGTAGCGTCCGCTTTTGAATAATAATTTATCGGAGATATCGATATACACTACCCCTTTATCAACCTTAATATTAATGTCTTTGTCATCAAGATTTCCTACTGCGCCCTTTAGATTCATCACCAATGCCATATTCAAAGAATCTTTATGCGCAATGGCTTGTTGCAGGGTTTGAATATAGGCGTCTTTTGCACCCATATTTTCCATTGACTTTCTAATGCTTTCTGCCTGCGTGCTTGAAATCACGGACATATCCTGTAATTGCTTTAAAGCCTGTGTGCTATTTTCTTTCAAAAATGCATTTTGTTTGGTCAGATCATCAACTTGTGACTGTAAAGAATTTTTCTTACTATTTAAATCCGCATTTTGGTCATTACAATTTTTCAAATCACCACCTTGTTTGGCATAAACTGAATTCAGGGAATCATATCTCGCCTGCGCTTCGGCCTGCATGGTTTTGAATTTCTTGCTACTTACACATGAAAAAAGAAAAACTGAAAATAATCCTGGTAATAATAATTGTTTAAACTTCATATAAAATTGTTTTAAAGATGAATAATCAGAGCCGGACTATTATTATTATATGTTCATATTGGGTGTGCTGAAGTTTTGCAAAAGTAAGTCATCAAGACCAAATCGTTTTATAACACTTTATTAATAATATGATCCGGGAGACCAAATTTCAAAAAAACTACCACAAAGTGGTATTGGCAGAAACAAAAAAATACCCTCACTTTACAATAACAGATTTCTTTGCGAAGTTCCAGGTTTTTTCATGCAGGGCCCTGATATACCGTCAGGGCTTTCTTATACCCAAAAAAATTAGTTATCCATTTACTAAAAAAATTAGTGTGAATAAAATAATTACCCTACCTTCGACGAATCAATAATTTTGAAGAATAAAATTTACAGCTATGTCAAATGCAGAAAAAATGAAGGCGCTAAAGCTAACGATGGACAAGATCGAAAAGGATTTTGGAAAAGGAAGCGTAATGCTAATGAATGAAAGAAGTCAGGAGCCAATGGAAGTGGTTTCTACGGGCTCTATTGGATTGGATGTTGCTCTCGGCGTTGGCGGATTGCCACGCGGCCGCATAGTTGAAATTTATGGACCGGAATCTTCCGGTAAAACAACAATAGCAACTCATGTTATTGCCGAAGCACAGAAAAAAGGGGGTATGTGCGCGATTGTGGATGCTGAACATGCATTTGACAGCAATTATGCTCAGAAATTAGGCGTTGATGTTGATAATCTTCTTATTTCTCAGCCAGATTATGGCGAACAGGGTTTGGAAATTGCAGACAGGCTTATTTTATCCGGCGCCCTGGATGTGATCGTGATAGACTCGGTTGCCGCCCTGGTGCCGAAGGGAGAATTGGAAGGAGAAATGGGCGATAGTAAAATGGGTCTGCAAGCAAGATTGATGTCGCAGGCATTAAGAAAACTGACAGCCACCATCAGTAAAACAAATACCATTTGTATTTTTATCAATCAGCTGCGCGAGAAGATCGGTGTTATGTTTGGAAATCCGGAAACGACAACGGGTGGTAACGCTTTGAAATTCTATTCTTCCGTTCGTCTTGATATCCGTCGTATGGCACAAATCAAGGATGGTGAAGAAGCTGTAGGAAATCGTGTAAAGGTGAAAGTAGTGAAAAACAAAGTGGCCCCACCATTCCGCAGCGCAGAATTTGATATTGTCTTTGGTGAAGGCATTTCTAAAATGGGTGAAATAGTGGATATGGGAGTAGAATTGGGGATTGTTCAAAAAAGCGGTAGCTGGTTTAGCTATAATAGCGATAAATTGGGGCAGGGACGAGACACAGTAAAACAATTATTGCATGATAATCCCGAATTGGCCGGCGAAATAGAAACAAAAATCCGTGAAAAGATAAAAGAAGGGCAGGCTGTATAAATTTATTGTTTGTTACGAGATGGGTTAGTATGCAAGACCTCGCTGAAATGCGGGGTCTTATTTTTTTTAAGCCATTCGCATTGATCGATTACCAAAAATAAAAAAGGGGTCTGAATAGATATTCAACCCCGTTTTAAAATCCAATATCCTATGAAAAACCGTGGTAAAGATAACTGATAAGATTCAATTATGCAATACTACTTTTAGGTAATTTTTTTATTAAATATTATAGTTTAAACTTCAATTTTTTACCAATTGTTGTAAAACGCTTCTGTTGCGCTCATTATCAACAATACGCAAAATATAATTTCCCTTATCCAGCGAGCTGACATCAATTACCTGTAATCCCTGTTGTAATTGCTTGTTTAGTTTTACAGCACCCAAAGTATTGATAAGTTGTATTTCCACTTTATAATTGGTTTCTACAATTAATAATTTGTCAACGGGATTGGGGTAAAATTTTAAAGCAATATTACCTTGCGAATTTATTTGCAAAGGTTTTGAATAGATAGATTGTCCGGTTTTTTTTATGTATTTGATCCTGTAAAAATTAATTCCTGTAAGCGATGAATTATCGCTAACCTCATATTGGTTATTGTCAGGGGATCCTTTTATTGCACCGATCGTTTCATAACTATTTCCATCTTCACTTCTTTCAATAATAAAATAATCATTTGGTCTGGTGCTGTCGGAAGACCATTGTAATATTATTTTATTTCCATCTTTGGAAGAGTAGGAGAAGCTGGCAAATGAGGAATCCGATCCATCAGACAAAAGGCCTTTGTTTAATGAATCATTTTCCTGCTGTGCATTTGAGACAAAGCCACACAGGCAAACTACTATCGAGGTAAGCCAAAAAGATTTGATCATAAGATGCGTGAATAATAAAAACGGGGTGCGGTTGCCTGCAACTCGCAAATTTTATGCCGATTAAATAACGAGAGAATCCGGTTTGAATTTCTTTGGTGATGTTATAGTCTTCTTAAAAAGAAAGATTACCTTTTCAACATTACCGTATTAATATAAAACTTTATCATGCAAAATCGAAAAATGACCGGCCGAAAACGCGTTGCCCTTGTTGCTCACGATAATAAAAAGACCGAATTGATAGAATGGGCGATTTACAATAAAACCGCTTTATCCCGGCATCGTTTGTACGCTACGGGAACCACCGGCAAAATGTTGGAAGACGCGCTCGATCAATCCATAACCCGGTACCTTAGCGGGCCTTTAGGCGGCGATCAACAAATAGGCGCTCGTATTGCCGAGGGGAAGATCGATGTGCTGATATTTTTTTGGGATCCCATGGAAGCGCAACCACATGATCCGGATATCAAAGCATTGCTAAGATTGGGTGTGGTTTGGAATATCCCGATAGCATGCGACAGGGCCACTGCCGATTTTTTACTCACTTCGCCATTGATGTATGAGGATTACGAAGTAATCATTCCAAATTATCATTCATACTTGAACCGTGCTCAGCCATAAGTTCTTTGGTTGATTTTTCAACGAATAATTCGATCGCTTTGAGTTAATTTCAATTAATTTATCGGCAAAAGCTGATATCAATTCAATCAAATTATTTTTCATGAACAAAAAATCGGTTAAGATATTAGCAGCTCTGTTGATCCTTCTTCAATCATCACGCTCCCAAACATTATCTGGATTTGGCGAAAGTGCAACGGCACAACAATTCAACACCGAAAAAAAATTTGACGGCTATTTGGATACAGGAGAAATTGATCATTTCATAAAGGAAATGTCCGCGCATCCTCACCATGTCGGTTCCCCCGGCGATAAAGCGGTTACGGATTACATCTATAACCAATACAAAAGCTGGGGATTTGATGTAAATATCGAAACCTTTTATGTTTTATTTCCTACGCCAAAATATCGACTGCTTGAAATGACTGCTCCTACCGCATTTAAAGCCTCGTTGATGGAATTACCATTAAAAGAAGACGCAACCTCCAATCAGACAAAAGAGCAATTGCCTACATTCAATTGCTATTCACCTGATGGCGATGTTACCGGAGAACTGGTCTTTGTGAATTATGGATTACCTGAAGATTATGAATACCTCAATCGCCTGGGCATTGACGTCAGGGGCAAGATCGTAATAGCAAAATATGGACGCTCCTGGCGCGGCATCAAGCCAAAAGTCGCCCAGGAGCATGGCGCTATAGGATGCATTATTTATTCTGACCCTAAAGACGATGGTTATTATGAAGGGGATGTTTATCCAAAAGGCGCATATAAAAATGAATATGGCGTTCAGCGCGGTTCCGTTATGGATATGCCAATTTATCCCGGCGATCCACTGACTCCGGGCATAGGCGCGACCAGGGATGCCAAACGGCTTGATAGAAAAGATGCTGCCAATTTGTTGAAGATCCCCGTTCTCCCAATCAGTTATCACGATGCCTCCCCATTGCTGCAATCACTGGAAGGTCCTGTTGCTCCGGAGCAATGGCGGGGCGCCTTACCCTTTACCTATCATATCGGTCCGGGAAAAACAACGGTTCATCTCAAACTGGAATTCAATTGGGATATCAAACCGGTTAACGATGTCATCGCAAAAATGAAAGGCAGTGAATTTCCGGACGAATGGGTTGTGCGGGGTAATCATTACGATGCCTGGGTGAATGGAGCCAATGATCCGATCAGCGGACAGGCAGCCATGCTCGAAGAAGCAAAGGCGGTTGGCGAGTTGGTAAAGACAGGATGGAAACCAAAGCGCACCATCGTCTATTGCTCCTGGGACGGCGAAGAGCCTGCGCTATTGGGATCAACCGAATGGGTTGAACAACATGCTGCGGAATTGCAGCAAAAAGTGGTTACCTATATCAATTCAGATGATAACGGAAGAGGGTTTTTGGGAGTTGAAGGTTCCCATGCATTGGAGCCATTTGTAAATGAAATTGCCAAAGCGGTTACCGATCCTGAAACAGGGATCAGCATCCTGGAACGCAGACGATCCCATGAAATGGTTTCAATTAATAATGATCCAAAAAAGCTGAAGGAATTGATGGAGAAAAAAAATATCAGCATCGGAGCCATGGGATCAGGCTCCGATTATTCACCATTTATTCAACACCTGGGCATTCCCTCCCTGAATATTGCTTTTGGAGGGGAAGATGGCGGGGGAGAATATCATTCCATTTATGATTCCTATGACGATTATCGCCGGTTCAAGGACCCCAATTTCGAATATGGATTAACGTTAGCCAGGACAGCGGGAAGAGCAACACTTCGTCTTGCAGATGCCGAACAACTGCCATTTGATTTTACTTCTTTATCCAAAGTGATCAATAGGTATACCAACGAATTACAGGCATTATTAGATGAAATGCGCGAGAATACATCAGTTCAAAATAGATTGATCAAAGAAAAAGATTATCAATACGCGTCAGACCCTGAAAAAAAATTATCCGCGCCTGCCGCCAAAGACGAGGTTCCCTATCTCAATTTTGCCAATCTGCAAAATGCGTTGGATGAATTCAAAAAAACCACGGACCAATTATCAGCAGCATTGCAAAAACAAAAAACTGCTTCCCCCAAAATAGACAGCATCAATAAACGGCTTTATCGCGCAGAACAAAATCTCTTGGTCGAAAATGGACTGCCCCGAAGAAGTTGGTATAAGCATTCAATCTATGCTCCGGGTTTTTATACCGGGTATGGCGTGAAAACCTTGCCGGGAATTCGGGAAGCCATTGAACAAAGAGATTGGAATGAAGCGCAACAACAAATGGAAATTGTGTCCGCGTCCATTATACGGCTGAATAATTATTTGCATGCCATTATTAACGATATTCACTGATTATTTAAGCCATAGTTCGGTTTTATTTCGTTAATTTTATTTTCCCTCCGGATAGATATGCAAGGACCATTGCCTATTAAAATTATTTCGTTTGAAAAAATTATCACGATACATCATACGTATTGCCGGGGGTATAATTGCCTTGCTGCTGATCGCCTGGATCTCCCTGTGGGTTTATCTTTCATTGAATAAAAAAGATCTTGAAAAGAAAATAAAAACGGAGCTCCAAAAAAAAATAAACGCTAAGGTATCATTTCGGAATCTTGACGTTTCTTTGTTCCACACCTTCCCCTTTATTTCATTGCAGTTGGATAATGTGATCGTGCGCGATAGTTTATGGGAAACGCATAAACATGATCTACTCAATGTCGCAAAGATTTACGGGCAGATAAATCCTTTTAAAATACTCATTGGAAAATCTCCGTTCAGTAAACTTGTTGTAGAGAACGGGAAATTGTATTTGTTCACTGATTCATCAGGTTATTCCAACGTGAATATTTTTCGAAAACAAGATCAATCAAAAAATACGACAAGTGAGGATTACCCGGATATCGCAGGTAAAAACATTCAATTCGTCGTTGAAAAAGAAAAGGGTAAGAAATTATTTGATTTTGAAATTGAACAGGTAAACAGCGCAATTATAAAAGCCAATGATGTTTTATTTTTTAATGGCAATATAAATGTGTTTGTTCACAACATGATCTTCAATCCGGGAAATGGAAGTTTTTTGCAGGAGAAAAAAATTTCAGGGAGCTGCAAAGTGCAGTACAATTTAATGAATAAGATCTTATCGTTCCATGATCTTGATCTGGATATTGATCAACAACCTTTTTTGCTATCAGGAAAATTTTTCACGGCAATCAATCCGGCGCCGTTTGCGATCTCACTGCAAACAAAAAATGTTTCATATAAACAGGCAGCTGCTTTGCTGAGCTTTAATATTCGCAAGAAACTCGATCAATATAATATCAGCAAACCCATGGATCTATATGCAACGCTGGATGGTACAAATCCTTTGACGCACGATCCCGTGATTCATTTGTGGATGCAAACAAATAATGCGATTGTGGAGACTCCTTTTGAAATTTTTACCAATTGCTCTTTTAATGGAAATTTTAATAACAAAGTAGATTTAACAAAATTGCCGGGAGATAGAAATTCAGTGTTGCGATTCAATCAATTTTCGGGTGTTACAGAAAATGTTCAATTGAATTGTGACAGCATTATTTTTAATGATCTTATTCATCCGCAGTTAACCTGCAATCTGCGGTCTGAGCTTGCATTACAATCGCTGAATAATTTATTCGATAGCCGGGATATTGAATTTGAAAAGGGGAATGCAAAACTGGATGTTGTTTATAAAGGTCCGGTGGAAGACGGAGACAGCATTCAGGCAGACATAAACGGCTATATCAATTTTGATAGCGCCGCGATACGATATTTACCAAAAAATTTCTTACTTGATGCCTGCAGCGGGAAACTGGTATTCATCAATAAAGATGTGCTCATCGATGCGTTAACTGCAAGGGTTGGGTCAACTCAATTGAAAATGAATGGTGGCATAAAAAGCCTTGTCACCTTAATTGATAAGAGCCCCGATAAACTCATCCTTTACTGGAATATTTTTTCGCCGAAATTGAATCTGCATGATTTTAGATCTTTTATGGGGAAAAATATGGTCTCGTCTGCCCATAAAAAATCAAAGAGATTGTTTACAAAACAGGTGTCGCAGCTTGATCATGTATTGAGTTCATGCGATGTCAGATTGCAAATAAAAGCCAACGAACTTTCTTACAAAAGATTTTCAGCAAGCAATATAAACGCGGGTGTTATTCTAAAAGATGATATCATAAAACTCGACAGTGTTTCACTAAACAATTCCGGCGGTGCACTTGAGTTTGCCGGTTTTGTTAAAGAAGATGGGATCAATAATGCAATCAATATTCATGCAGCAATTAAAGATGTTGATATGGATAGGTTATTGTTATCATTCGGCAATTTTGGACAGGATGCCATTACTGAAAAAAACATAAAAGGAAAATTAAAGGCAGATGTCAATTTTTCCGCATTATTGAATACCGATGAACAAATAGCACCCGGAACAATGAATGGCAATATTGAATTTAGTTTGAAGCAGGGACAACTGATAAATTTTGAGCCGGTTCAAAATGTGGCAAAAAAAGTTTTTAAAAACAGGGATTTTTCCGACCTGCGATTTGCAGAATTAAAAGACAGGTTTGACATTAACGGCTCAGCAATAAAGTTCAATCGTATGGAAATTGAATCAAGCGCTATTACATTATTTGTTGAAGGTATTTATGATACAAAAAAAGGAACAGACATGAGCATACAGGTTCCTTTAAGTAATTTGAAATCCAGAAAAGAAGATAGCATCCCGGTTAATAAAGGCATTCATAGCAGTACGGGCATCAGCGCCAGGTTGCGTGCAAAAACCGGAGATGATGGTAAATTAAAGATTACCTGGGATCCTTTTAAAAACGCTTTAAAGAATATTAAACGGACAGAGGCAGAATCAAAAAATAAATTAGACAGCCTCAACAGCCACTGATACTGCAGGATTTGCCGATGGATGGAGATCACCGGAGATGATGAACCAGGGCATCATAAAGCTGCAGGTAAAATTATTTTCGGATGCCTAAACATTTTTGAATGTTGTTTATTATTTATTCTTGAAGAACAATTTTTAATTTTACAACGCAGCTTTTTTTCATGCATTTTAATATACATACAACATACGAGCCGGCTGGCGATCAGCCCGGAGCCATTCAGCAATTGATTGAAGGAATTAATGATGGTGAAAAATATCAAACATTACTGGGGGTAACCGGATCCGGGAAGACTTTTACTATTGCCAACGTAATTCAGCAAGTGCAAAGACCAACGCTGGTGCTTACACATAATAAAACCCTGGTGGCACAGTTGTACGGTGAATTCAAACAGTTTTTTCCCGAAAATGCAGTGGGCTATTTTGTTTCATATTATGATTATTATCAGCCTGAGGCCTATATGCCGGTGAGTAATGTGTATATTGAAAAGGATCTTTCTATCAATGAAGAATTGGATAAGCTCCGCTTGCAGGCAACCTCACAATTGTTAAGCGGCAGACGAGATATTATTGTCGTCGCTTCGGTCAGTTGTATTTATGGAATGGGGAATCCAACCGATTATGAAAATGGAATCATCCGTATCAAGCAAAATCAAACGATTTCAAGACAGGCATTTTTGCATTCGCTGGTAAATTCTTTGTACAACCGGACGCAGACTGATTTTACACGGGGAACATTCCGGGTAAAAGGCGACACGGTTGACATTAATCTTCCTTATGTTGATTTTGGTTATCGCGTTACTTTTTTTGGCGATGAAATTGAAGAGATAGAAAGCTTTGATGTGCATACCGGCAGGCGAATTGGCAAAATGGATGATGCGGCCATCTTTCCTGCAAATTTATATGTTGCACCCAAAGACATGATGCAGCAAATACTCTATGAGATCCAAGACGAACTGGGGGCACAGGTTTCTTATTTTAAGAATTCAGGAAAATATATCGAAGCGCAAAGATTGGCAGAACGTGTGAATTATGATTTGGAGATGATTCGCGAATTGGGCTATTGTAATGGCGTTGAGAATTATTCAAGATTTTTTGACAGAAGATCGCCGGGAACAAGACCGTTTTGTTTGCTTGATTATTTTCCAAAAGATTTTTTATGTGTGATCGATGAAAGTCATCAGACGATTCCACAGGTAAGCGGCATGTATGGTGGCGACAGAAGCAGAAAATTAGTGCTGGTTGATTATGGTTTTCGCCTTCCCTCTGCATTGGATAACCGCCCACTCAATTTTCACGAATTCGAATCATTATTGAATCAAAGTATTTTTGTTTCGGCGACACCGGGAGATTATGAGTTAGATAAGACCGGGGGTGTGGTCGTTGAACAAGTGGTTCGCCCGACGGGATTGCTTGATCCGCCTATTCAAATTCGGCCCAGTGTCAACCAGATCGATGATCTTCTTGACGAAATTGACAAAACCGTAAAAAAAGGAGATCGCGTTTTGGTGACAACATTGACCAAGCGCATGGCAGAAGAAATGGACAAATATCTTCATCGCATCAATATCAAATCAAAATATATTCACAGCGAAGTGGACACCCTGGAACGCGTGGAAATATTAAGACAATTGCGGTTAGGAGAAATTGATGTGCTCGTAGGTGTGAATTTACTGCGTGAAGGATTGGATTTGCCGGAAGTTTCCCTGGTTGCGATTTTGGATGCAGACAAAGAAGGATTTTTAAGGAATGAAAAATCGCTTACACAAACTGCAGGTCGCGCAGCCAGAAATGTGGACGGCATGGTGATTTTTTATGCCGATATGATGACCGAAAGTATGCAACGAACGATTGATGAAACAGACCGGCGCAGAGAAAAACAAATCGCCTATAACATCGAACACAATATCACGCCCACAACCATAAAAAAATCAAAGCAACAGGTATTTGCTCAAACCGCTGTCCTGGATATTAAAGGGTACGATCCGAAAAATCCTTATGCAGTTGCGCCTGACGAAGAGTTGGTAAGCGTAGCGACAGAAGAACAGGAAACATATAGAACCATTCCACAAATGGAAAAAGCGATCTCTCAAATAAAAAAAGAAATGGAAAAAGCAGCAAGGGACCTCGATTTTATGGAGGCTGCCCGACTGCGTGATGAGATGTTCCGGCTGCAAAAAGAACTGGAGGCGATGAAGTGAGGATCGAAAAAATCGCAACGCTCGATCATCTTTTTTATTATTTGATTTTTTTCTCCGCGCAGTATTATTTTTTTACAATAAAACATCTCCCTGATTTTCCGGCAATTATTTGCCAAACATTAACGCCGGTTAATAGTTAAATTTTTCTCTTATAAATAGTTGCTTTTAGTTAATAACAATAATCGTTTTCATCAACAATATTAATAAAGCATCCTCGTTTTTATTAGTTGAATCCTTTTAAATCCTTTACTCATGCGAAACCCTTACCGTAAACTATTTAACCTATTTGCGTTTTCATTACTGGCATTCGCCGTTTACCTTAATTTTTTCCGCACCGATAATCAGTTGCCGGAAAAATCCACCAATGCATACGGGCAGGCAAAAACATCAGTTCAGCAAAAATCCTTGCTGACGGATGATGTTAATAAAATGCCTTTAGCAAAAGTGGAAAAGAAAAATTAACGGCGCTTACCTCTGAAACATATAAAGGTTAACACAAACATCTAAGCTTTTCATAAGCGGCTTGGGGAATTTATTACCTTAGCTGCATGGGAAAGAAATTATTTCTTCTTGATGCAATGGCGTTGATATTTCGCGCCTATTACGCATTGATACGCAATCCGCGTGTAACTTCAAAAGGGAAAAACACCAACGCGCAATTTGGATTTACTACTGCACTGATCGATCTCATCAACAATCAAAAGCCAACGCATTTGGCTGTGTGTTTTGATACACATGCGCCCACAGAAAGACATACTGATTTTGCAGACTATAAGGCGAACCGCCAGGAAGCGCCAGAAGATTTGATCAACGCTCTGGATGATATTAAATCGATCATAAACGGGTTCAATATTCCTGTTGTTGAAATGGATGGATTCGAAGCCGATGATGTTATTGGCACATTGAGCAAACAAGCTGCTGCAGCGGGTTACGAAGTATTCATGGTTACACCTGATAAAGACTATGGACAGTTGGTTTCGGAAAAAATAAAAATTTACAAGCCACCTTACCAGGGGGGCACCATCGAAATCTTGGGACCAAAAGAAGTTTGTGAGAAATGGAATATAAAAGATGTCGCTCAGGTTATTGATATCTTAGGTTTGATGGGAGATGCGGTTGACAATATTCCTGGAATTCCTGGTGTTGGTGAAAAAACGGCTGCAAAATTGCTAAGCGAATACGGTACGCTGGAAAACGTGCTTGCGAATGCCGAAAATATAAAAGGCGCATTGGGCGAAAAAGTGAAAGCCGGAAAAGAGCTTGCCATAATGAGTAAAAAACTGGCTACGATCATCACCAATGTGCCCGTCGAATTCCATGAGGAAAATTTTAAGCTCAAAGAATGGAATAAAGAACGCTTAAAAGACGTGTTCGCGCAGCTTGAATTTAAGACCTTGGGCAAAAGAATCCTGGGCGATGATTTTAATGCTTTTGCTGAAGCACCGGTTGGCGTACAGACAGACTTGTTTGGAAATGTAGTAGAAAATAAAAATGAAAAGAAAGAACCAAAAGCAGAAGAACAAAATATTGCTGATGCTGAAGAGGGGATCCCGGAACGAACCGTTGCCAATAAGAACATTCACAACACCCCACATACTTATCATGCCGTAACCGGAGAAAAGGATATTAACGATCTGATAAAAAAACTATCTTCTCAAAAAGAAATTTGCTTTGATACAGAAACAACGGGAATTGATGCCAATGATGCCGAGCTTGTCGGCATGAGCTTTTCTTTTGAAAAAGAAGAAGCTTATTATGTTCCTTGTCCTGCCGATCAAGCAGAAACAAAAAAAATACTTGCACAATTCAGCGGACTTTTCAACGATACCACCATTACCTGGGTTGGACAGAATCTCAAGTACGATATGTTAATCCTAAAATGGTATGATGTCGAGTTGAAAGGAAATATTTTCGATACGATGCTAGCCCATTATGTTATTGAGCCTGACGGTAAACGAAGCATGGATCTATTAAGCGCACAATTTCTTGGTTATGAACCGGTGCATATTGAAGAGTTGATCGGGAAAAAAGGCAAAACCCAAGGGAACATGCGCGATGTAGAAATAGAAAAAGTAAAGGAATACGCCGCAGAAGATGCTGACATTACGCTTCAACTAAAAAAGGTCTTTGTTCCATTATTGAAAGAAAAATCAGTTGAAAAAGTATTTGAGGAAGTGGAAAACCCGCTGGTGAAAGTATTAACGGATATGGAATTTGAAGGAGTAAGGATCGATGAATCATTTTTAAAAGAATATTCAAAGGAGTTGGAACGCGAAGCAAAAAAAGCGGAAGACAGCGTATATCTGCAAGCCGGTGTCAGATTCAATCTTGCTTCACCAAAACAATTAGGCGAAGTGCTGTTCGAGAAATTGCAACTCGATCCTAAAGCAAAAAAAACAAAGACCGGTCAATACGCAACAGGTGAAGATGTATTGCTGAAACTCGCTCATCAAAGTAAAATTGTTGAAGATATTCTGGCGTTCCGCGAGCTGTCAAAATTAAAATCAACTTATGTTGATGCACTACCGGTAATGGTTAACCGAAAAACTGGGAGGGTCCATACTACCTACGGTCAGGCTGTGGCCGTAACCGGGCGTTTGCAAAGCAATAACCCGAATCTGCAGAATATTCCGATAAGAACCGAGCGGGGAAGAGAGATAAGAAAAGCATTTGTTCCGCGCGATGATAAACATATTCTGCTTTCTGCGGATTATTCACAAATTGAGTTGCGCATTGTTGCAGCGATCAGCGGCGATCCCGCAATGTGCGAGGCATTTAAGCAAAGCAAGGACATTCACACGGCAACCGCAGCAAGAGTATATAATATTGATGAAAAAAGTGTGACCAAAGAAATGCGTTATAAAGCGAAGAGCGTGAACTTCGGTATCATCTACGGACAGGGCGCTTTTGGTTTGGCAGATAATCTTGGCATCAGTCGCTCAGAAGCAAAAGAAATAATCGATAATTACAAGAAACAATTTGCAAACATTCAAAAATACATGGATGATACCATCAACTATGCGCGTGAGCATGGTTATGTGCAAACACTCATGGGAAGAAAACGATGGTTAAAAGATATTAATAGCGCCAATTTTACCGTTAGAGGGTTTGCCGAACGAAATGCAATCAATTCGCCGATCCAGGGGACAGCTGCAGATATGATCAAATTAGCCATGATAAAAATTCATCATACGTTTAAGAATAAAAAATTCAAATCGAAAATGATCCTGCAGGTTCATGATGAACTGGTTTTTGATGCAACCATCGAAGAAGCGGAGGAAATAAAACCGATCATTATCGACTGCATGAGAACAGCTTTACCCTTGCCTAATGAAGTACCGGTTGAGGCAGAAATTGGAGGTGGTTTGAACTGGCTTGAAGCGCATTAAAACCATTCACATTAACATTTCCTTTGTAATTGCTAACCAAACTTTAGTGTTTATACATAGTCTTAGAGATACAATTTTTCTAATTTCGATAACAAATCATCTCACAGAAGGAATTCAACTTTTACAAACTAAATTTTAACATATGAAAATGCTCCGAACGATTTTGCCATTTTTGTTGAGCACGTTTTTTTTCGTTTCAGCAAAAGCGGAAGATCAGTGGCCTCAAACCATAACTGCATCTGATGGCACCATTATCAAAATTTATGAACCTGAGCCTGAATCATTCCAGGGCGATATATTAAAGGCAAGGTCTGCAATTTCTATCTTAGAAAATGGGCAAAGCGATCCAACCTTCGGCACTTTTTGGGAAATTGCAACGGTTCAGACAGACAGGGATAACCGCCAGGTAAATATTGAATCTGTGAAGATCCCTAACCTCAAACTCCCAGGCGATCCTGATGCCAATAAAATAAATTATCTCAAAACAACTCTTGAAACGGAAATTCCACGCCTCGGCATTAATCTTTCCCTAGATAATGTTCTGGCTTCATTAGATATGAATGCAGAAGAAAAAAAGCTTTCTAAAGATCTAAATAATAATCCACCTAAAATTTATTACTCCAACAGACCATCATTGCTTGTGACGATTGATGGGGAACCGAAAATTCAACGTAATAATAATTGGGGAGTGGATGTGGTTGTCAACACACCATTCACCATTGTAAAATATAATGATGGCAATTATTATCTGTATGGAGCAAAGCATTGGTATATGGCTCCTGCAGCAACCGGTCCTTATTCTTATACAGACAATGTTCCGCCTTCATTTGGGCAAATTGAAACTGCCGTCAATAATGCCAATACCGATCCGGGCTATACAGATTCTGCCAGTGCGCAAAACAATGCCATTTCTGATATTATGGTAAGTACAACACCAGCAGAACTTGTTCAAACAAACGGACAACCAAGTTGGGAGCCGGTGCAGGGAACAAACTTGCTCTATGTAAGCAATTCACAAAACGATATTTTTCTGGATCAGGGATCACAGCAATACTATGTGTTGCTTTCGGGTCGTTGGTTTAGATCAGCAAATATGCAAGGTCCATGGCAGTTTGTAGCCGCTAATTCATTGCCCGGAGATTTCGCTAAAATTCCTGAAGGATCTCCAAAAGACAATGTGCTGGCAAGTGTTGCCGGAACTGACGCCGCACGCGAAGCAGTCTTGGACGCGCAGATCCCGCAAACTGCAAAAGTAGACAGGCACAACGCAACAGCAAATGTTACTTATGACGGAAATCCGGAATTTCAAAACATCCAGGGAACAAATATGCAATATGCCGTAAACACTCCTAATTCTGTAATCAGATTTCAGGGAAGATATTATTGTGTAGATAATGGAGTTTGGTTTGTTTCTGATAATCCGAATGGCCCCTGGGTAGTCTCTACAGACAGACCTGATGAAGTAGATATGATTCCTCCCAGCTGTCCGGACTATAACATGAAATATGTTGACATTTATGATGTAACTCCTGATTGGGTTTATATGGGTTATACACCAGGTTATTTGAACACTTATGTTTATGGACCGACAGTTGTTTACGGAACCGGTTTTTATTATAGTCCGTGGTGGGGGTCTTATTATTACCCACGTCCATGCACATGGGGTTTTGGTATGAATTACAATCCCTGGTTCGGCTGGAGCTTTGGATTTGGATATGGTTTTGGCTGGTTCAATATTGGATGGGGCGGGGGAATTTGGGGTGGATGGCGTGGCGGATGGTGGGGACCTGCTGTTTATCATCCTGCATATCGCTGGGGTGGCGGCCGTTTTGGATATGCTTCCGGTTATTATGGTAATCGCATAAATGTCAATCGCACCATCATCAGAAATAATGTTCGTTACACAAATAATATTTATAGCTACAATCGCAATGCGGTAACTGCAAATAATAATCGTTTTGGGAATAATGCTGGAAGAAATGGATTTAATCGCCCCAATGGTAACGCTGTTAATAATCCCAACCGGGGAGGTCTGAGAAACGGGTTCAATAATAACAATGCCTTTGCAAACAGAGCGAATTCGCAGAATGTAAGAACTCCAAATAACGTAACCACTGACAGATCAGGAAATGTTTTTCAAAGAAACACCCAGGGTCAGTGGCAACAGCGCCAGCAAAGACAGTGGCAGCCCGTTAATAATAATCAACAGGTACAAAATTTGAACCGTCAGCAACAAATGCGCGACAGGGGTCAGATGCGGACACAAAATTTTCAATCCGTAAGGCAGACTCAAAGTTTTAGTCGCCCCAGCGGTGGCGGTGGCGGAAGCCGGCCAAGCGGTGGAGGCGGAGGAGGAGGTCGTTCCGGCGGCGGAAGAAGAAATTAATTATTGGTAGAAAAAATGAGCGCTGTGAAAAGCGCTCATTAATTTTGTGGCACTATGCATCTTGCTGATTACTTAAATGCGTTTCGTCAAATAAGTGTGCGCTACTTCATGGTTGCCGGTATCGCATTTATTTTCTTTTACGTTCTATTAAGAAGAAAGATCACCTACAAAAAAATTCAATCAAAATATCCCAAGTTCAAAGATTATGCACGGGAAATTGGTTTTTCCATTTTTACCATGTGCCTTTTTGCATTGGTGCCATTGATCTTTATCAAGAATAAATCGGTAGTCGTTCATACGACTTTCTACACAAAAATTGATCAGTACGGATGGACGTATTTTTTTCTTGCCTTTCCATTAATGTTCATTATTCACGACACCTACTTTTATTGGATGCATCGTTTGATGCATAACAAAAAACTTTTTCGATTATTTCATTTGGTCCACCACCAATCTACAAATCCATCTCCCTGGGCCGCATATGCGTTTCACCCTTTGGAAGCAATCATTGAAGTCGGCATCTATCCGATCTTCTTATTTACCATTCCAATCCATTATCTGCATTTCTTTATCTTCTTTTTGCTTTCGATAATCTACAATGTTTATGGACATTTAGGTTTTGAATTATATCCAAAAGGATTCAGTGATCATTGGTTTGGAAAATGGATAAATACGTCCATTAATCATAATCAACACCATCAGTATTTTAAAGGAAACTACGGGCTATATTTTTTGTTCTGGGATAGAATGATGGGAACGATACGAGATGATTACAGTGAAAAATTCAGTGAAGTGAAATCCCGAAAAGAAATCATCACCACTACCAGTTAGCAGCGTTACCTTTTTCTTTTCCAACCATTCTGACAAAACCTTCAGCGGCTTTAACACCCATTTCCACACCGCGAAACTTCTCCATGATCTCATGCCCGCAGTCATAGATCCCTGGCGGATCCTGGCTCAGGTGGCAATAGACCGCTTTGCGTTTCTGCTCCTGTGTTGACGTAATGTCAATATAATCGGTTGGTTTGAATGTCATTGTTTGTTCTCCTGTGCAAACTTCAAAAAAATACAGGTCGAATTTTTGATCAGTGCGCACCCAACATTGGATGGTCAATAAAGAAGCGACCTGGTGATCCTTATGCGAATCGATCGGCCAATGTGTAAAAACAATATCTGGTTTTTCTGCAGCAAGAATGGTCTGTAATTTTTTTACCCATTCGTTATTGATGATGGTTGCTCCGTCAATCTGTCCTGCAAAAACAGGCTTTGCATTTAATATCTTGCAGGCGGCAATAGCTTCATTCGTCCTTATTAATGCAGCTTCCTCATTTGACTTTTCCGAAATTCCGGCTTCGCCACGGGTAAGGTAAATTATGGTTACCGAATGACCAGTGTTGGCGAACTTGGCTAATGTCCCGCCACAGCCACTTTCAGGATCATCGGGATGACCGCCGACACAAACGATCTTCAATGGATCTTTCTGTTCGTCCATTTCTGAGGTTAATAAGGAAGGAGAAGCAAGAAACCCGATTCCGGCAAGGGAATTTTTTACAAACCCGCGACGCGAAGAATTTTCCATACTATAGGTATCAGCAATGAATAAATTGGTGCAGCTTTTGTTAAAGCTAATCATTAAAATGCATTTATATTTCTTTTACAAATGCAGTTTATTTTTTTCGTTTAACTTGCACCTCTTTTTAAAGAAATAATTATGACAGAATATAACAAAGTTATTGCGGTGACCGGCTTGCCGGGATTGTATGAATTGATCAGCAGCAAGGCCGACGGCGCGATTGTTCGCTCGCTGGATGATAAAAGTACCAGGTTCATTTCAAGCCGTATTTATAAGGTTACCCAACTCGAGACCATTGAAGTGTTTACGATTAAAGATAATGTCAACCTGGTGGATGTTTTTAAAGCCATGGAAAGCTCCGGCGAAAAACTTCCCGATGAAAAAGATAATGCTGCACTGAGTAAGTACTTTAAGAAATCTTATCCCGATCTTGATTTTGAAAAAGTGTATGCAAGTGACATGAAAAAAATGGTCAAATGGTTTTCTGTTCTGCATAATAATAAGATCGAATTGAAATTATCCGAACCGGAAGCAGAAGAACCAGTTGTTGAAGAAAAGGAAGAAGAACCTGTCGTTGTTGAAAAAGAAAAAAAAGAAACCAAGGCAAAAAAACCAACGGCAGCCAAGAAAAAAGCAGAGCCTGCAAAAAAAGAAACTAAGACAGAAGAGAAAGAAAAACCCAAAAAGGCTGCTGCAAAAACAAAAAGTAAGAAATAATGAACCATAGCGCAGAAATTAAAAAGCCGGAGAGACATTTTTTACCCGAAGACTTTGTGATAACTACCTGGGAAAATCTTGAACCGTATTTTATTGATCTGGTTCAACGAGAAATACTTTCAGAAAAAGACCTTGAAAAATGGCTAAGAGATTTGAGCGAACTTGAAGCCGTTGTCAGTGAAGATGCCAGCTGGCGCCAGATCCGCATGACCTGCGACACCGAAAACAAGTCCCTGGAAGAATCTTTCGTTTTTTTTGTTACAGAAATTCAACCTAAAATCCAGCCTTATTCTGATCAGATCAATCGCAAATTGGTTAACTGCCCATTTGCTGACCAACTGGATAAAGATAAATATTTCACCTTTCTTCGTTCGGTCAAAAAAAACATCCAGCTCTTTCAACAGGAAAATATTCCACTGCTTTCCGAGCTTAGTATCCTGGGGCAACAATTTGGTGCTATTTCCGGGAAGATGAGCGTTGAAGTTAACGGTAATGAATATACGTTGCAACAGGCGAGTAAATTTCTTGAAAATGCAGACAGAGGGCTCCGCGAAGAGGTCTATAAGAAAATAGCGGACAGGAGACTCCAGGATAAAGATCCGTTGAATGATCTGTATTCAGCCCTGATTGAAAAGCGTAACCAGGTTGCCCTGAATGCGGGCTTTAAAAATTATCGCGATTATAAGTTTGTCGAGCTGGGCAGGTTTGATTATACGAAAGAAGATTGTTTTCAATTTCATGACGCGGTAAAACAGTATGTATTACCGTTAGTGGACGTGATAAACGAAAATAAGCGCCGAAAACTTCAAGTGGAAAAACTTCGTCCATGGGACACAAGCGCAGAACCTGCAGGCACTGAACCACTTCATCCTTTTAAAACCGGTGAAGAGCTGTTGAATAAATCCATTGAATGTTTTCGGAAACTCGATCCTTTTTTTGCGGATTGCCTTTCCACACTGAAAAAAATGAACCGCCTCGATCTTGAAAGCAGAAAAGGCAAAGCACCCGGAGGTTACAATTGTCCATTATCAGAAACGGGAGCGCCATTTATATTTATGAATGCATCTGGTCAAATGGGTGATGTGACCACAATGGTTCATGAAGGTGGTCATGCCATCCATTCTTTTCTTTCCCATAATCTTGAGTTAAGCATGTTCAAAGATTATCCGATGGAAATTGCCGAGGTGGCGAGCATGGCCATGGAATTGTTCAGTATGGAAAATTGGGATGTTTTCTTTGATGATGAAGAAGAACTTTTGCGTGCAAAAGAATATCAGTTTGAACGCGTGATCTCCACTTTTCCATGGATTGCTGTCATCGATAAATTTCAACATTGGGTATACGAAAATCCGCAACATGATCTTGACGAGAGGAAAAATAAATGGACAGAAATTGTTACTGAATTTTCTTCAGAAACGATTGATTGGAGCGGATTAGAGCACTATCGTCATTATAGCTGGCAAAGACAACTGCATTTGTTTGAAGTTCCTTTTTATTATATTGAATACGGCATTGCGCAATTAGGGGCAATTGGTTTATGGATGCAATTCAAAAAAGATAAAACCAAAGCGCTTGAAAATTACGTGAATGCGTTGAGTCTGGGCGGAACAAAAACACTTCCTCAATTGTACAATATAGCGGGGTTACAATTTAATTTTTCCGGCGACTATATCAGGACTTTAATGAATTTTGTTAACGAAGAGATGAACGAGATTTATCATCGGACCGCGATAACAAATTAAATTTTTGTGTTGGTATTTTATTTCGGAATATTATATTTGCATTGAAACCTATGCGCCGCAATTAATTGCGGTTTTTAATAAAAGAGCTACTAATCAGAGCCTTAACCAAAAGTCCCGGTGTTTCTACATCGGGGCTTTCTTTTTTTGACAGTTTTTGCAAATGCCATTTACCACAACTTCAACTTTTGTTGCAACAAAATTGTCCGGTAATTTTATCATCGGCGTTGAAATATTTTCAAGGCAGGTTGTATCACCGCACTTGCTGCAAATAAAATGGATGTGATTATCGTGATGATGCCCTTCGCTGCAATTATCTTTACACAGCGCATACAAAATTGAATTGTCCGCAGTGGGAATACTGTGAATGATCCCTTTTTCAACAAAGGATTGTAATGTTCTGTACACCGTAACCCTGTCAAATTTTTCCCCGGCTTTTTTTTCGATGTCGCCGTGAGAAAGCGCTGCGTTATTTTCTAAAAACAATTCCAGTATTTTTTTTCTTCCGCTGGTTACGCTAAGACTATTTCTTTTTAAAATGGAATTTATCTGTGCTTCCATATTGATTCATTTAATTAAACCACAATCAATGCAGATTGTTATTATTGACGGAATTATACGAACGAATTATGCCTGGCTTTTCTTTTAGCAGCTGATCGATGTCGGTTTTTAATTCAGCGATCTCCTCTTTTTTTAATCCGTCAATTATCTTTCTGACATTTCCATTCTTATCAACCAGGGCAAAAAACTGCGTGTGAATGAACTGCTTGTTGATATCTTCATCATTATTCTTTGGATCATCCAATAAATAGCTCACTCGCGCAGTCCGGTATAAACTGTCTTTTCTCCCGGTTAAAAACCACCATGTTTTTGAATCTGCATTCAGCGAATCAGCATAGTGTTTCATTCGGGCAACACTGTCCGTTTCCGGGTCAACCGTGTGAGAAAGAATCCTGAAATCCGGTTCATCCTTATACAATGCAAATATCTCCTTCATATTCGTATTCATCTTCGGACATATCCCTTTGCAGGTAGTAAAAAAAAATTCTGCTACATACACTTTTCCTGAAACATCCTTTTCAGAAATTATTTTTCCATCCTGGTTGGTAAAAAAAAAGGGCTGTACTACATTTAAGACGGGCAGCTTGACCTCGCCATAACCAGGAATCATTTTTGTTAATGCAACATAAAACACAACAACCAGTGTCGCGAAAAAAATAATATAAAATACAAGCTTTTTCTTCATATTTCACCAGTATTTACCTGATCGAAGTGCAAATTTACTCAGTAATTGCCGGAAACACTTTTATTAATGATGTTTTCCCAAATTCAAAAACAAGTTGAGGAGCAAAATTGTTATTTTTGTACATTAAATTGTGTGTTATGATCAAAACCGGCAATCCCGTAATCAGCATTTATACCGAAATGACGCCGAATCCGGAAACGATGAAATTCGTTGCCAACAAACTCTTGTATCCGGGCAAAAGCATTGACTTTGCAGAAATTGAGAGCGCAAAGCCATCGCCGCTGGCTACAGAACTTTTCGGGTTTCCTTTCATTAAGAGTGTTTTTATCGCCAGCAATTTTGTTACCCTTACAAAAACAACGGAAACAGATTGGAATGATGTTATCTCCACCATCAGGCTTTTTTTAAAGGAATACCTGGAAGAAGGGAAAACGGTCATCAATGAGGAGGAAATTGTTGTTGCAAAAACGGATGGCAATATTATTGATGCTGATGATGATGACGTGGTAAAACGTATTAAAGAGCTATTGGAAAATTATGTCAAACCTGCGGTGGAAATGGACGGCGGCGCGATACAGTTCAGAAGTTATAATGAAGGGGTGGTTAATTTAATGATGCAGGGCTCCTGTTCCGGCTGCCCTTCATCAATGATCACCTTAAAAGCAGGGATTGAAGGAATGATGAAACGCATGATTCCCGAAGTGAAAGAGGTCGTCGCGGAATCAGAATAATAAACAATCACCTTTTTTTGAAGCTCCTTGAAGGGAGCTTTTTTATTTGCCTAAACTTGGTTTGAATAACTATTTTTGGATTTTAATTTTTTCAATTGAGTTTTGCCGAGATTTTTCAACAATTCATTACAGAAATAAAGCAAACTACCTGGCTTGAGTTCATTGCCGTTATTTCAGGCATTGCCAGTGTTTGGTTTTCGAGGCTGGAAAATATCTGGGTTTATCCTATCGGTCTTGTCAACACAATCATCTATATTTTTATAAGCATTAATGGCCATTTGTTTGGCGAAGCAAGTGTGAATTTGTATTACACCATAATGAGTATCTATGGATGGATCTTGTGGGCAAAAAAAGATGCTCAGCAGCATCATGTAGTTTTGATAACTTTTTCTTCAAAAAAAGAATGGATCGAAGAGTTGTTTTTCTTCGTTGCATTTTACGTGGTGATCTTTGCTTCATTATCATTTTTAAAAAATCATTTTGCTCCCGGCGCAATTCCTTGGGCTGATGCATTTGCTTCCTCAACGGCCTATACAGGCATGTGGCTGATGGCAAGAAAAAAAGTGGAAAGCTGGTATTGGTGGATAGCTACAAACATTGCATCGATACCCTTATATTTTGTAAAACACTTTGCATTTACCAGCGTGTATTATTTAATATTGCTTGTATTAGCCATTATGGGATTGATAAGCTGGCAACAGAAAGCCAAACATGCAAAAGCTTAAAAAAATTGTTGTTATTGGTCCTGAATCAACAGGAAAAAGCACTTTATGCGAATGGCTCGCAGCGCATTTTCATACTGATTGGGTACGTGAATATGCGAGAGAATTTCTTTTAACTAACGGGAAGCAGTATACGTATGATGATTTGCTTGCCATTGCCAGAGGACAAATTGCATTGGAGGATAAGATCAGTTTGCCATTTGCTGACTCCCATTCCCCGCTACTTTTTATTGATACCGATATGTATGTCATGAAAGTATGGTGCGAATTTGTGTTTGGAAAATGTCATCAATGGATAATTGATACGATCGTTGAAAGAAAATATGACCTCTATCTTTTGTGTAATACGGATTTGCCCTGGGTCAAAGATGAACTTCGTGAATATCCTGATTATGAAACGAGGGAAAAATTGTTTCACATGTATAAGGACATTATGATCAACCAGGATACGCCATGGATAGAAATAAAAGGCGATGCTGAAGATCGCATGCGGCTTGCGGTACAAGCGGTCGACCAATTAATAAAGTAAGGTCACTGCAGCAATTTTTGAATATCCGGATCATCTTCTAAATTATTCATTTGCGATAATATCCAGGGATATCTTGTTGCAACATGTTTTGATAGTGGTTTTAGTGTATATGCTTTGGGATTAGGCATGCATGCCGCGATCATGGAGGCTTCCTGCCGGGTAAGAAATTTTGCATGTTTATTGAAATGATGCTTTGCCGCGGCCTCAATGCCAAAAACGCCCTCACCCATTTCGCTAACGTTAAGATAGAGTTCTAAAATTCTTTTTTTCCCCCAAATCATTTCGATCATAAAAGTAAAATACACTTCAAGACTTTTTCTAAACCAGCCTCTGCCCTGCCACAAAAATACATTTTTCGCAACCTGCTGGCTTATCGTGCTGGCTCCATGCAACGATTTGCTTTTTTGATTATGCTTCATCGCTTTTTCAATGGATTTGAAATCAAACCCGTCATGATCCGGAAATAATTGATCTTCAGAAACTATTACGGCGAGTTTTGCATAAGGAGAGATTTCTTTCATCCCCACATAATCTCTTTTTAATCCATAGCCGCTCACCAAACTTCCGAGTTGTGTAATGGTGATCGGCGGATTGACCCATTTCAGCAACAAAATATAAAAGAATTGCAGAATAAAAAGAAAGATCACCACCCGCTTAATGATCCTCCAGCTTTTTTTAAAAAATTGTTTGGGTTTGAACGCCATCAAAAAAAATTAAGACAATTGGTAAAGTGGTGCAAGATGATAATTATTTCTTGTCCAGATCGAGTGCAAGATATTCAAGAGTATATTTTTTTCCGATATGATATTGTTTATCGCGGATCCTTGTTAACAAGAACCCGCTAAGCAGAAATGCCCCGGCAGTGATAAAACTGCCGGAAGTGTACCAGTCTTTTGCCTTATCGCCGCGGTATGCGCCATTTACAGCGCCCAATAATAAAACGCCTCCTCCTGCGACCATCAAAAAATCGCCATACTCTTTGGATTTTGATCTTTCCTGGCCCTTTTTAATGGTGGCGATTTCCTTATAATGAAAAGCATAATCGTTCACAAAAATACTATCGTGCCTTATCGCAGTGATTGTTCCATCAAACCATTGATGATAAATCGTTTCAAATGAAATGTCCATCCCTGTTGCATAAGTTTTTACATTGGCTCCATTTTTTTCGAGCACAATTACATTGGTTTGCGCATGGGCAAATATTGCCATAAGACAGCAAGAAATAAGCAAAAACCTTTTCATTGTGTGCAATTACTCAAACTTACAAACTGTAATTGAAAGTATTTTGTTAATGGTTCTATTTTGAAATAAACATCACGCCCCACACCAGCACAATTCCGAAGCCGATTAAAATAATGCCCGATATTTTATTAATGATTGAAAGATTGTGCAGTGTTAATCGTTTTCCCAATTTGCCTGCCATCATCACTTTGCCAACATCAGCGGCCATATTTACCAAAAGACAAACGGAAAAAATGATGATGCGCTGTTTTAGTGTATGCGTTAACGATAGTACCGTCGCATTCCCCAGCCAAAAGATAATTACGCCGGGATTAAGTGTATTGATAATAAATCCGGAAGCGAAAATTCTTGCCATGTCTCTTTTTCGAAACCGGGCAACGTCTCCATTGCCGGAAGCGGCAAGCTGAACTTTTTTAAAGAAAACAAAGTATATCCCCATGGCAATTAAAAAAATGCTGCCTCCAATTCCGATCGCTTTTTTGTATTCAAGTAATTCTGCGACCAGCGCGGTAAACGCATTGCTGAGCGCAACCAAGATGATATCGCTCAGCCAAACGCCGGCCACAAAGCTTAATCCGCCTTTGTATCCATTATTTAAACTTTGCTTGATAATGGTAAAGATGATAGGCCCGACCGACAAGGCAAGAACAAATCCAAGCGCCAATCCTTTCAATATAGCCTGAAGCATATTACTGGAGCAGGTTTAATGATGCAATATTACTGGTTCATATCCGGCATACAAGTTCTGAAAAAATATGATAATGAAAAAGCAATTGATAATTTATGTATGTATTTGTTAGAGATTAATATTTTTCCTTTGCTAAGAATTCTTGCCAGTCCTGCAGGATTTTTCCTTTTAAGACTCTCGGAAATTTGTGTTGCCCGCCTACTTTTCCTTTCAACTTTAAAAAATTCATAAACGCAGACTCGGGTAATATTTTTACAAACACATCTTTTAATGCACTTTTTCTTTCCACAGCATAATCATCATTTAGTTGTTTCAAATGATCATCAATTTTTTCTCTCAATAGATCCGCATCAACATTGTCATTGCTCGCCACATACCATTGATGGGCGAATAATAATCCATGCGGAACACCGGCAATGGTAAATTCAGGAATCGAAATATTTAATTCTTCACTCGTCATTTGCACCGCTTTGTTCATGTTGTCTACGCTCAGGTGTTCGCCCACTAAACTTAAATAGTGTTTGGTCCGGCCGGTGATGATGATTTCACAACGTTCTTTGTCTGTGAATTTAACGGTATCCCCAATCAAATATCGCCAGGCGCCCGCGTTGGTGCTTATTACGATTGCATAATCTTTATTTTCTTCCACTTCATGGATCATAAACACCTCCGGATCTTTCACCACATTTCCCTCTTTATCAAAATTTTTTTCAGTGAAAGGAATGAACTCTAAAAAAATATGTTCACCCGTAACCAATCGCATGCTCTTTGTGTACTGGCGGTCCTGGTATGCAATAAAGCCTTCCGATGCAAGATAGGTTTCGATATAGGTGATCGGTTTACCCAGTAATTTTTCAAACCCTTTTTTATAAGGCTCGAAAGAAACGCCGCCATGAACATAAAACCCCAGGTTTGGCCAGATCTCATGAATATGATTAAGCTGATACCGCTCAATGATTTTTTCGATGCACAATTGGATCCAGGCTGGAACACCAACGATGAACCCGATATCCCAATTGGGCGCCTGGGCAACTACTTCTTCGATTTTTTTGTTCCAGTCCTTTGTCTTGGCGATTTTTTTTCCAGGCTTATAAAATGGAGCGAACCAAAAAGGGACCTTTTTTGCAGAGATGCCGCTCAGGTCGCCGGCATAATAGCCTGAACCCCGCTGCAGGTCAGTGCTTCCGCCAATCATTAACCAACCCTTGCCAATACTTTTTACCGGTATATCATGATAGGTGCGTAATGATAAAAGTTGTTTTATCATCACCATTCTATTTCCGCGAAGCAGATCATTGGTGATGGGAATATATTTACTGGCCGCTTCGGAAGTGCCCGAGCTTAATGCATAATACCTGATCTTTCCCGGCCAGCAAATGTCACTCTTGCCTTTTAATGTTTTATTCCACCATAGATCATAAATGGTATTGTAATCAAAAATGGGAACTGTTTGTCTGAATTTTTTTTCCGGATTGCGATCAAATAAAATTTTATCAAAATTATAGTGCTGACCAAACTCTGTAAAGCGCGCTTTCTTCAATAATTTTTTTAATACTTTGATTTGTTGCCGCTGAGGAGATTTTTGGCGCAACCGTAAAGCTTTTGAAACCGAGCGGGGAAGGTCAATATCAATTAAGGCCATCAGCTAATATAATTGTTCACTCAAAATTACGGCATTAAAATAATAAGCGTGTTTTATGAAATTATAAAATCACCTTTACTATCTTCGCCCATGAAGCCGCTCATAAAAACCAACTGATGCAAAGAAGAAGATTTGTGAAATCATCATTAATTGCTGCCACGGCATTTTCGGCAAATTCTATAAAACTTCCTGTTGATAATAGCCCTGCTGATAAGAAAGCGATCTATGAATTGCGGGAATATGAAATGCATTTTGCAACAAGCGAGAATGATCTGCATGCATATTTTCAAAACGCTTTAATTCCGGCGCTCAATAAATCAGGAGTGAAAAATGTCGGCGTTTTTAAAGAAATGAGTAAATCTGAGCCGACTAAAATTTACCTGCTTATTCCATATCCTTCGCAGCAAGACTTTTGGAGCGCGAATGCCCAGCTGAAAACGGACGCGGATTTCAGAAAAGCTTCCGCTTCTTACGATCAAATTGCTGCAGAAAAATTCCCTTACACACGTTACAACACCAAGCTGATGATCGCATTTGATAATCAGCCCCAGATCATTGTTCCACCAAAATCGCCACGGATCTTTGAACTGCGCACCTACGAAGGTTATAACGAAGACGCTTTAAGAAGAAAATTAAAAATGTTCAATGATGAAGAATTCGTCATTTTCGATCGTACCAAGTTGAATCGCGTTTTTTTTGGTGAAGTGATTGCCGGAAAAGATATGCCATGTCTCACTTACATGATCACATTCGGTAATATGGAAGAGCATGATAAAAATTGGGCTGCATTTAGCGCTGATGCTGACTGGCAGCGGATTTCAAAGGCGCCGGAATACGCCAATTCCGTTTCCCGCATCACTAAAGTTTTTTTAGAACCTTTATCCTATTCGCAATTGTAAAGTGTTTTAGAATATTTGATTGATGAAAGTAAAACTAACTGTTTCTTATTTGCTTGCTTTTTTGTCTTTGACATTTGTCATAAACGAACTGCATTCATGGATTCATTCTATAGTTGCTGAATGGATTTGCGATTGTTGGGGAACGCAGGGATTTGAAAAATGGTCCGTTTGTCCGCACTGCGATATTGCCGAGAATTTTTTGGGCATTGCATGGCTTGCAGCGCCTTTGCTTAATTACCTGATCATTTTGGCCGGCTGGGCTTTAATGGACAGAAGAAATTCGATTGAAAAAAAATCAATCGGATTTGCCCTTTTTTTTGCATCCGTGCCGCTGGGAAGACTCTTTGCTGTTTTTACAAAAGGGGACGAACCAACCGGACTGAAAGAAATTTTTTCTCCATCTGCTAATGATACTTTGATCAATATTATTCTTCCCGTTATCATTGTATTGTTGGTTTTGCCGCCGCTAATGCGCTCAATGAATGTCTTAAAAGAAATTAAACAAAGAGTCATATTGGTGATCGCATTTGCTTTGATCCCCTTTCTTGTTATCCATTTCGGGGTCAACGGCGTGATGAACAATTTGCTGGTAAAAAAACCTTTGCAAGATTCGCAAACAACCGGATTTTCAGAAACAATAGTTATTTGGGGAATATTTTGGTTATTTGTTTTCTTGCTTACTTTTAGAAAACTCCCTAAACTTTTATCAAAGGATCATCAACGAAAACACCGCCGCCGGCACCGCAAAGTGGTTACTGAATCATAAAACAATTATCTCCCCCGATTTTTTTCGAGAAACACTTCCTACTGCTGAAAAACTATTTGAAGAATGAATCTTTTTGTTCATTGAATCATCATGTTGCTGCATTTCTTCTATAATTTCTTTAAAAGAAAAATGCTCACCTTCACAAAAAATAATTTCATCGGACTCGCTTTTGATTGTTGTAATTACCCTTTGTTCAATTGTCAATAATGCTTTTAGATGGCTAATCGAAGCTGCATCCCCGAATAAGCATGATTTTGAATGCAAATCTTCGTTGCTTGTTTTTTGCGTAAAAACACTGCTGATTGCTGAAATGCAGGCGCGGAGCCATATTGCGGCCTGGATCATCATTGAAAACAGACCAGACGCCCCTTTGCTAAAATGTTTCTTGGCGAACTGGCTCATGGCCTTGTAAAATAATTTTACATAGCGGAAATCCTTTTTTGTACTTTCCCCCTTGAAATGGATAATGGTTGTTTCTGCAAAAAAATAATTCTTATAACCAGCCTGCTGAATGCGATAACTCAAGTCAATATCTTCTGCATACATAAAAAATTGTTCATCAAATCCGCCTGTTCTGGCAAGCGTCTCTTTTTTTGTAAACAAATAAGCACCCGCAATTACATCAATGATTTGATTTTCTTTTTCGCTCAGGTTTCCAAGGTAATATTTCCCGAATATTTTTGAGTGAGGGAATAAAGCAGTTAATCCTGATAATTTGTAAAACGAAACTCCCGGCGATGGAAACCCACGTTTGGATTCTTTTAAATAATTTCCGCTTCCATCAATCATTTTAACGCCAAGGGCGCCGGCATCCGCATTTCCTTTTAAGAATGATATTGACTTCTCAAAACTGTCTTCCCCGACAATTGTATCCGGATTTAAGAACAAAATAAAATTACCTTTTGCGAGTGCCAATGCCTGGTTATTCGCTCTGGAAAAACCAAGATTTTCTTTATTGATAATAAATTGAACAAAAGAAAACTTCGGTCTTAGGTATTCAATGCTCCCGTCCGTAGAATTATTATCAACAACAAGAATTTCAGCCTCCACTTTTCCAATAGCCTTTTTTACCGAACACAAACATTGCTCGAGAAAATATTTTACATTATAATTAACGATGATGATGGAGAGTTCCACAAGCTTATTAATGAACACGAAGAAAAAGCAAATTTTGAAGATTTGAAAGAAATTGATACATTTGCATTTATCAATGTATTTCTTTGACATTAAATCTTAAACAAATAGAGAAAATTTCAAAAGCACTCGGCGATGCAAGCCGGTTGAAAATACTGCACCATATTTCCAACAAAGGAGGATGTGGTCAGTGCTCTGAAATTCAGCATGTGCTAGATCTTGCCCAGCCTTCCATCTCACATCATGTGAAAATACTGGTTGAAGCGGGTTTGATTGAACCAGAGAAAGAAGGGCGAAATCACAAATACACTTTAAATGAAGATGTACTTAATGAATACAGAAATTATCTGGGAAAACTGACCGTGTAAATTTTTTTGCCGTAATACATTGATACTTGTAAATATGTAGATATATGAATTAATTGATAAAAACTTAAAATTATGTCAACCAATAAATTATTCAGCCATTACCAACTGGGCAAGATCGAACTCAAAAACAGAATCGTCATGTCACCGATGACGAGAAGCCGGGCAATTGAAAATATTCCAAACGAGGTGATCGCGGCTTATTATGCACAAAGAGCGGATGCCGGATTGATCATTACTGAAGGGACTTCCCCTTCACCCAATGGTCTCGGATATGCCAGAATCCCGGGACTTTTCAATAGTCAGCAAATTGAAGGCTGGAAAAAAGTAACAAACGCAGTTCATGCAAAAGGCGGAAGAATTTTTGTCCAGCTCATGCACACCGGACGTATTGGTCATGAAAAAAATTTGCCGCAGGGAGCAAGGGTTTTGGCTCCATCCGCAGTAAAAGCTGCCGGTCAAATGTGGACTGATTCAAACGGCATGCAGGATCTTCCCGTTCCCCATGCAATGACTTACCAGGAAATTCAGCTTGCAAAAAAAGAATTTGTGCAGGCTTCGCAGAATGCAGTTGAAGCAGGTTTCGACGGAGTTGAACTGCACGGGGCAAATGGTTATTTGATAGAACAGTTTTTTTCTCCATTTGCGAATCTGCGTACAGATGAATATGGTGGAAGCATTGAAAACAGAACAAAATTCGCCATCGAAATTGCAAGGGAAATAAGCAACGCTATCGGCAAAGAAAAAGTCGGCATCAGGGTTTCGCCTTACGGCGTAGCGAGTGATATGAAACCATATCCGGAAATTGATGATACATACGCTTACCTCGCAAAAGAACTCGGTAAGATCGGCATCGTCTATATGCATGTTGTTGATCATAGCAGCATGGGGGCGCCAAAGGTTCCATTATCTATCAAACACACGATTCGTGAACAATTTGGCGGAACGATAATATTGGCAGGTGGTTATGATAAACAAAAAGCAGAATCAGACCTGCAGCATGGAAATGCCGATTTGATCGGGTTTGGAAAACCATTTATCAATAATCCCGATTTTGTATTGCGTTTGGAAAATGATCTTCCATTATCAACAAACCTTGATACTTCAACATTTTATTCTGTGGGAGAGAAAGGGTACCTGGATTATCCGGTTTATGAACAGGAATTGGCAACAGCATGATCTTTAATAAAAACCAATAAATATGTCTTCATCTAAATCAACAAACATTTCAATATTGACCGCCCGAATTATTTTGGGGTTCATATTTTTTATATTCGGATTAAATTTCTTTTTTCATTTTATTCCGAGTAATTCGCAACCTGAAGGAAAAGCCGCAGCTTTTCTGGGTGGATTATTTCAATCGGGATATATATTTCCCTTGATAAAAGTTATAGAAATAGTCGCCGGCGCTTTCTTATTGATAAACCGGTATGTTGCCTTGGTCTTGATCGTATTGATGCCCATCAGTATCAATATTCTATTATTCCATTCCGTCCTGGAACCAGGCGGGACACCAACAACCATCAGTGTTTTAATCATAGTTACCCAATTATTTCTTGCATGGAGCTATCGCAATTCTTACAAACAATTGTTTCTTGCAAAGCCGGCGCTATAAACATCGTTTTTTTTTGTTGTTAATGTGTGGAAGGGAAGTAATTTTACTTCCCTTTTTTAAATAATCATCAGCAAAATCCGATCGTGGGGAACGCAACGATGATCTCACGAAAAACTAATGCTGGAATCATATCTTTGCGCCATGTTAAAATCTACATTGATCAAAGCAACCGAAGCAGGCGCAAAAGTGATGCAGGAATTTTTTGGAGGCAGTTTCAAAATTTCGAACAAAGAAGGCATTAATAATTTAGTTACAGAAGCCGATCACGCTTCTGAAAAAGCAATTTTTGAGGTCATCAAAAATGATTTTCCCGATCATTTTATTTTGAGCGAGGAATCCGGCGCACTGGTAACGAACTCCAGTTTCAAATGGATCGTTGATCCGATCGACGGCACGGTGAATTTTGCACATGGCATACCCATTTGTTGTGTTTCGATTGGTGTTGAACAAGAGGGAGAAATGGTGATGGGTGCGGTATATAATCCCTTTATCAATGAATTTTATTTTGCTCAAAAAGGTTTTGGTGCAACACTCAATGACAATCTTATTCAGGTAAGTGATGAACAGCAGGTTGCCAAAGCTTGTCTGGTAACGGGTTTCCCGTATACCTACCTGGATCAGCCAAATGGTCCGCTGGAAGTTTTTTCGCGATTGATCAGAAAAGGAATCCCGGTTCGACGGCTTGGTTCTGCGGCGATGGATCTTTGCTGGGTTGCCGCTGGTCGCTTTGACGGGTTTTATGAACACAAATTGCAGGCCTGGGATAGCGCTGCTGGCTTTTTAATTGTTGAAGAGGCAGGTGGAAGAGTATCTGATTTCAGCGGGAAAAGATATTCACCATATCAACCGCACATTGTTGCGACAAATGGAAAGATTCATGATGAATTGATTGATTGGGTTAACAATAAAATTTGATTTAAAAATCTAATGGCAGAAAGAACAGAAATATCATCGCTCGGAGAATTTGGATTGATTGACCATCTCACGAAAAATATAGAGTTGAAAAATGCATCAACTATTGTAGGCATTGGTGATGATGCCGCAGTAATTGACCATTTTGGAAAACAAACTGTTATTACTACAGATCTATTGATCGAAGGTGTACATTTTGATCTGGCCTATACTCCGCTTAAACATCTTGGTTATAAATCCGTGGTCGCTAACCTCAGCGATGTGTATGCCATGAATGCAACGCCTACACATATTGTATTGAGCATCGGCATCAGCAATCGTTTCAGTATTGAAGCACTGGATGAATTTTATGAAGGAATTTACGCCGCCTGTGAAAAATATGATATTGACCTTATCGGCGGCGATACTTCTTCTTCTCAAAAGGGATTTATTATTTCCATCACTGCCATTGGCGAAGTAGCGCCGGATAAATTTGTAAAAAGAAATACAGCAAAAAAAGGCGATCTTATTTGTTGCAGCGGAGATCTGGGCGCGGCTTATCTTGGTTTGGTCTTTTTGGAAAGAGAGAAGAAAATATTTTTGGAAAACCCAAACGTGAAACCAGATCTCGAAGGAGAAAAATATGTTATTGGACGTATATTAAAACCAGAGGCGCGAAAGGACATTATTGATTTTTTCAGTGACGCAGAAATAACGCCCACATCAATGATGGATATCAGTGACGGATTAAGCTCGGAAATCTTACATATTTGCAAACAAAGTGAGCTCGGCTGCATTTTGTATGAAGACAAAATCCCCATTGCGGAGGAAACCCGTAAAGCGGCTTTCAAATTTGAACTGGATCCTACGGCTTGTGCGTTGAGCGGTGGTGAGGATTATGAATTGTTATTTACCATTGCACAGGCTGACCATGAAAAATTGGTGCTGAACGAACAGATCAGTGTCATCGGATACATGACCGAACCCGAAAATGGCAAAAAGATAATAACCAAAGGTGGAAATACGTTTGATATTACAGCGCAGGGCTGGAATGCGTTCGCCTCAAAATAATTATCTTTACCGGCACCTTTAAAAGGGATAGTGTTCAATGAAAACAGCTTTTTACCTCTTTTTTATCACCACAATTGTTTTTTGTTTTTCCTGCAAAACAACCCATGAGACCTTTGATCCATACAAAAAATATTCCCCGCAAAAATTAAACGAGGATTACGCGATATTCAGGAATATTCTGGAAGAATCTCATCCTGGATTATATTGGTACACGCCCAGGGACAGCATGGATTATTTTTTCAATAAAGGATTTTCCCAGATAACCGATTCCATGACTGAGCCGCAATTCAGAAATATTTTAAGCTATGTTGTAGCGAAAATAAATTGTGGTCATACCGCCGTTAGATATTCAAAACAATATTCCGCATACCTGGATACTGCAAACCTTTCTTTATTCCCGCTGGGTTTGAAATTTTGGGGCGACACGATGATTGTAACGGTGAACATTAACCGAAAAGATTCTTTATTAAAAAGAGGGACAGTGATAAAAAGCATTAATGGAATGACGCAACAACAATTGCGTGATACTTTGTTTGATTACACAATAACCGACGGATATAGCATGACCGGTAAATATCAGTCCTTGAGCACCGGGTTTAATTTTGGAAGTTGGTACCGGAATATTTTTGGTGTCCCTGAAAATATTAATGTGCATTATCTTGATGCTATGGGAAATGAGCAGGAGACGATCATTCATCCCTATAATTTCAAAACAGATACTTCAAGGAAATTGGCTGATATCATCATCCCTCATTACCGCCCAAGCAGAAAAGAACGTAAAGCCCAAAGATTATTTGCCGCCAGAAATCTTCAGGTAGATACTGTTGGCAAAACGGCATTTATGACCGTTAATTCCTTTGCACACGGAGATCACTTAAAAAGATTTTTTCGCAGCTCATTCAAATTGCTCAGGGAAAAAAATATCAGGAACCTGGTTATTGATGTTCGCTCAAATGGCGGGGGTGATGCCTCTAACTCAACCTTGCTTACAAGATTTATCAGCAATAAAAAATTTAAACTCGCCGATTCGTTATACGCGGTAACCCGCAGCAGTCGGTACAACAAGTATATTGACAATAGTTTTCTTTATCGCTTAATGATGACCTTTGTTACCAGTAAGCGCGACGATGACAAATATCATTTTGGTTATTTTGAACGTCATTATTTCAAACCAAAAACAAAGAATCATTTTAACGGTAATGTATATGTGCTCATTGGCGGAAACTCTTTTTCAGCCACCACCTTATTTGCCGGGTCTTTAAAAGGGCAAAAAAATGTAACCCTCGTCGGCGAAGAGACCGGCGGCGCTTATTATGGAAATAATGCATGGATGATCCCGGATGTCACGCTTCCAAACACAGGCGTTCGTTTTCGATTGCCAAAATTCAGAATGGTCGTTGACAAAAACAGGACCAAGGATGGACATGGTGTTTTGCCTGATGTTTATGCAGTCCCTTCTGCACAGGCAATTAAAAATGGGATTGATTTTAAAGAGGCAAAAGTGAAAGAATTAATTGAGCAGCAAAACGCTCAATACAAATAATGTTTCAGAACTTTGGTGCAGACAATCTTTATGCATCTTTTCAAAAAAATAATCTTCTGTTGTTGTTTTATTATCGCAAATCATCCTTTGCATGCGCAAACCGCATTGTCAGATGCCGTACTGAAACCAATGCGTGGCAAACCTGCGCCTTTTTCTTCTTTCACACAAAAAGATTCATTGATCCTGGTTTGCTTCTGGTCAGTGAATTCAGATGAAAGTGTGAATGAGTTGAATGCAATAAATCCACATGTTCAGGACTGGAAGGATGCGGTGAAATTTAAACTGATGGCAGTTTCTGTGGAAGAAGGAAAATTAGCGGACCGCGTTCGCCCAACCGCAATCATGAATGGCTGGACATTCGAGGTTTTTGTTGATATTAATGGGGATTTGCGCAAGGCACTCAACTCAACCAATTTGCCGCAATCTTTCATTATCAAAAACGGGAAAATAGTTTACCGTCAGTCAGGATTCGAATCGGGAACAGAAAATTATTTGTTTCAAAAAGTAATTGAATTTTCAAAGCAAAAATGAGGAAAGCCTTTTATTTGAAATTATTCTTCCAGCGCTTTATTGATAAATTCAACCAGGGGTTGTAATGCCTCAAACGCCTGGAGCACATTTTTTTCCAGGTCTTTTGAAAGAAGATCTGCTTCTTTGAATTTCCTCATGGCCAGAAAACTTTTTAGTTTCAGATAATCAGCGGCCGGATTGTCTTTGTCAAAACCTTGGGGAACTTTAGTGAGGCTCACATCTTCTCCTTTATATAATTCATCATAAACCGATTTGAATTTTTTGGAGCCGATGATCTTTTTAAATTCATCCAGATTGTAATCAATCTCCTGCCTTACTTTTTTTAATTCGGGTGGCATGGGTATCCAAATGCCGCCACCAACAAAGCTTTCTGCGGGTTCGAGATGGAAATAATATCCGGCAAACACCGATTTTTTCCCTCCTCGGTTAATGCTTGCTCCAAAATTGGATTTGTAGGGGGTTTTATCTTTTGAAAAACGAATATCACGGTTAATGCGAAAAACACAATCCTTTGCTTTCAGTTCTTTGAGTGAAGGATCTTTCTTGGCATGTTTATCAATCACCGTTTGCACAAATTGAGCAAAATCTGTTTTTGCATCTTCATATTTTTTTCGGTTGGCGTCAAACCAGGGTTTATTGTTATTCTTTTTTAATTCTTTTAAGAACTTTATTGTAGAAGCTTGTAACATAGCCATATAATTGAACCTTCAATTTAGGTAAATAAAAAAGGAATCAAGATCAACTCAATTCCTTTTCTGTTGTATTTTGTACTGATCATTTTACTCTTGCCCAATTCTCTCCGCTTTTAATGCGATACAATGTCATTTCGCTCACGCGAAATTTTTCTGCGATCTTTTTAATCGTAAGGCGTCTTTTCTTATCTGATAATACTTTCTTGATGCTTTTCACTTGCGCAGTGGAAAGTTTCAATCCTGATGTGCGATTGGCCTGAACCTTTTTATAAGCAAGCTTTGCCGGACTTTTTTGCTGATGTTTTATCATTTCTTCCAGGGTTGCCCACTTAATGTTCTTTGCATTATTATCTAGTTTGTTGTGATTAAGATGGATGACATATTTATGTTTAGGGGATACTTTTTTTGCAAAGACTTTTGCCACTTCGCGATGAAGATACAGTGTGCCGTTGCTTCCGGTACGATGCATGTTCAATGTCTTGTAGCCGGTAGTCAGTGAACCGTTGAGTAATTTGCCATCGGAGAGCACATTTTCAGAATAGCTTGCAATGCGGCCATGAGAGGAAACCGCGTACTTCTTTCTTAGTTTTTTCCAGCCCGAAAACGCTAATGTTTTCCAGGTTTCATCTGGATTTTTTTTAATCATTGTGTGCAATTTTATGAAAGTTACGAAAAAGAATTTCGAATTATCTCTGTCTTTAAAAAAATATCTTATTAACTCATCAATTCCAAAAACTCTTTCTCAGAGATAATTTTGATGGAAGGAATTTTTCTTGCCTTCTCCAACTTTGAACCGGCGTCCTCTCCAACAACAAGATAATTCAGTTTGCTGCTGACGCTGTTCAATAATTTTCCGCCGTTCTTTTCTGCCATTTCCTCGGCCTCGCTTCTTTTCAAAGTTGGCAATGTGCCCGTAAATAAAAACGTTTGTCCATTAAGGTTACCTTCCGCATTTCGCTCTGATTTTTTATTGCTAAGATTTAATTCAAGCGCTTCAAGCTTATGTAGCATTTGCATATTATCCCTGTTGTGAAAAAATTCGAAGATGCTTCCTCCCACTTTTGGGCCCACATCCTCGAGCGCCAGTAAATCCGCCAAAGAAAAATTCTCAAAATCAGGCAAATAAGTAACGGCGCTTGCCAGGGCTTTTGCCGTCGTCTCACCAACATAACGAATGCCAAGCGCAAAAATAAGTCTGTGTAAAGGTTGCTGTTTGGACGCTTCTATCGCCGTTTGCAGATTAGTGACACTTTTTTCTCCAAAGCCTTCCAGTTTCTTTATTTTTTCAAATGGCAGATCATAAATTCCGGGAATATTTTTTAAGAACTCCAGCTCAAAAAATTTACGAACATTCGCTTCCCCAAAACTTCGTATGTCCATTGCATCTTTGCTGGCAAAATGAATAATGCGTTCAACCACCTGTGCTTTACAATTAATATTTACACAGCGCAACACGGCTTCCTCTTCCGGTTTTACCAAAGGATCCCCGCAAACCGGGCATTTCCTGGGAAAAATTATTTCTTGTTCTTTACCATTTCGTAATTCTGTCAATGGCTTCACAATATATGGGATTACATCGCCAGCCCGCTCCACTAAAACAGTGTCCCCGATCTTTAAATCCTTTTCCCGTACAACATCCTGATTAAATAATGAGATAGACGTTACCGTTATACCGCCAATAGGCACCGGATCAATTTTGGCGACAGGGGTAACACTGCCGGTCCTGCCCACCTGAAATTCCACTTTTCGTAATTTGCTTGTTGCCTGCCTAGCCTTGAATTTAAAAGCGATCGCCCAGCGCGGATGATGTGTTGTCATTCCCATTTTTTCCTGCAACGCGATTTCATTCACTTTAATAACCATGCCATCAATTTCATAGGGAAGTTCATCCCGGTGTTTTTCAAATTCATGGCAATAATCGATCACTGCGTTTATTCCTTTGAAAATTTTTTTTTCTTTTTGCGGGCTTCTGAAACCCAGATTCCACAACATTTCCAGCGATCCGCTGTGTGTCAGCAAACTATTTACTGTTGATTGTTTACTGTTTAGTGTTGTGTAATAGCTTACATGATATAAGAATGCTTCAAGATTTCTTCGGCCGACTTCTTTTGGATCTTTTATTCTTAATGATCCGGATGCTGCATTTCGTGGATTTGCCAGCGGCGGCAAATTTTGCTCGGTAAGCAGGTCATTATATTTTTTAAAACTGTTTTTGTTCATTAATACTTCACCCCGAATTTCTATTTGTTGAATTCCATATGAAGAGAACGCTGCCGACAAGGGCACAGAGCGAATTTGCCTGATATTGGTTGTTATTTCATCGCCTTCAATTCCATTGCCACGTGTCGCTGCCCGAGTCAGTTGATCATTATCATAAATAAGCGATATGCTTGCCCCGTCAAACTTTGGTTCAACACAATATTCTATGTTTTCAATCCCGGATATTTCTTTTGCTTTTCTGTCCCAGTCGATAAGATCATCGGCATTATAGGAATTTTCGAGCGACAACATGGGAACAAGATGCTGAACGGTTGGAAATTCTTTGGTAAGATCCTTTGCAACACGTTGTGTTGGGGAATCATGGGTAATCAATTCAGGATTTGCGGCTTCAATTTTTTCGAGTTGTTTGTATAAGCTATCGTACTCAAAATCGGCCACCAGCGGTTCATTCATTACATAATAGCGGTATTCATGAAATCGTAAAACTGCGCGCAGGTGCTCAAGATCATTTGCTGTTAAAGGATTTTTATTTGATTTTTTTTGCAGGCTTGCGGTGAGGTTTTGCAATTTTTGTGTTTGCTCAACAGAATACATAAAAATAATTTGCCGTAAATTTAAGCCAATAGCTTTTGCACCTGATCATATGGCCAAAAACATCTTTTTAGGCAGATTCATAAAATTTGAATAGGATATTAAACTCGCTGTAACTAAATTAGCAGGATAGAAAACTACAAGTAATGATCGCTGAAAGTGCTATAACATCCAGAAGAAAAAATATTAAAACAATTTTAAAGCAGTTAGAAAGCGATGGAATAATCGGTATTTCGGTTGACTGTGTGATTTTTGGATTTGATGAAAATGAACTCAAAGTCCTACTCATAAAATCTGATTTGAAAAGATTTGAGGACAAATGGTCATTACTGGGTGACTTAATCAATAATCATGAAGACCTGGATCATGCTGCTTACCGAATATTAAAAGAAAGAACAGGACTGGATGATGTTTATTTGGAACAGGTAAAAACTTTTGGTGAGGTCGGGCGGCATCCTGCGGCAAGAGTGGTTACTGTGACCTATTGCTCACTGATAAATATCCAGCACCATCAACTGAAAATTTTAGATAATGAATTGCACTGGCATCGCGTAACCACTTTGAACGAAATGGCGTTCGATCATAAAAAAATACTGGATATATGCTATGAATGGTTACAAAAAAGGATCCAGGAACATCCGCTCGGGTTCAGCCTTTTACCCAAAAAATTTTCTTTACGCGAACTGCAGAATTTATACGAAGCAATATTGGATGTAAAACTGGACCGGCGCAATTTTCGAAAAAAATTTTTCTCGATGGATGTATTGGAAGATACAGGCGAAATGGAAACTGACGTGCCACACCGGCCCGGTAAATTGTACAGATTCAATTATGAGAAATACCAAAAGAAAGAAAGGAAAACATGGTTTGGTATTGATTTTTGATATCATCGCCGGAATAATATTTTGTCCGGTTTATTCTCTTAGGAAATTTATTTTACAAAAACTATCCCGAAAAATTGGCAGAGTGAAAAAAAATATCAATCATTGTGTAAGAATTACACTTTGAGAAATATAACAGGCATTTATTTCAGCTTGTACTTGTGAGAAAGTCTTCTGTTTGGATATCGACAATAACAATTGTTGGGTTGGTTTTGTGCAGCTTTATTTGGGATCAGGTTGTCATCATGCTTGTCTAAAGGGTCACTTTTTTATAAAACTAGAATAATTTTGAGTTGAACTTTTGTGATGACAAAATTTTTTTGGTTAAATAACAGATAATTTTTCTAAATTCGAACTTTAATTGCTTAAACCATTTGATTATGACCAAACGATTGCTTGGGAAAATGTCCTTTCTCATCCTTTGTGTACTATTAACACAAATTTCTTTCGCTCAAACAAAAACAGTTACTGGTAAGGTATTGGACGATAAAGGAAGTCCGGTACAAGGAGCTACAGTAACCATTAAAGGTTCAAGAACCGGTACGGCTACTGATGCAACGGGATCCTTCAAGCTTTCAGTTGCAGCGAATGCAAAGACATTAGTTGTCAGTTCCGTTGGATTTTCTTCCACGGAAATTGACATAAGTGATAAGACGGATGTATCTGTTGCGTTGACTCCTTCAAATGCCAGTCTGAATGAAGTAGTGGTAACCGGATACACTACTGCACGTAAGAAAGATGTAACTGGTGCCATATCCAGTATTTCTTCAAAAGATTTTAGCCCGGGCGTAACATCGCCTTTGGAATCTATTGAAGGTAAGGTTGCGGGATTGAGCATCACCAGTCAGGGTGGTGATCCAAACGGGGACCTCATTATCCATTTACGTGGTCAGGCATCTTTAACAGGTGGTCAAAGCCCGCTGATCGTACTTGATGGTATACCGCTTGACGATCCAAACCAGCTTTCAAACATTCCTCCGAATGATATCGCTTCATACGATGTTTTAAAAGACGCTTCTGCCGCTGCCATTTATGGTACGCGCGCTGCAAACGGAGTTATCATAGTCAATACAAAAAAAGGACATGCCGGCAGAACAACGGTTGAATATAACACCTTTGTAAGCATGGATAAGCAATCTGCATATTATCCATTATTAAATGCCGCCCAGTGGAAATCGGCATCAATAAATCATCTTGTTAATGATCTTAAATATTCTCAGGATTCTGCACAGAATCTGGTGTCAACATATGATCAGGGTGGGAATACGGATTGGCAAAAAGCGATTACGCGTACAGCCTACACGCAAAGCCACAATATTGCCATTTCAGGTGGAACAGGAAGTTTTAATTATCGTGGTTCAATAACCTATCTTGACCAGCAGGGAATAGTAATCAATAGTGATAAAAAAGGAATTGGACTTAGACTCAATGCTGAACAAAAAGCATTAAATGACAAATTGGACATTACCATGTCAATTGTCAATACCTCTTATAGCAGGCACTATACTGATTACAGCAATTTTGCTTTTGTATTTTTTAACCCCCCTTCCTATCCGGTATATAAAAACGGCAAATACTATGCTTTTGCCGATTTCTCAGAAGCCAACCCTGTTGAACACTTAAACGAAGAATTAAATCAGGGGAAAGAATATCTGACGCAATTGGCAGGTACTGCTAATTATACTTTGATCACAGGCCTGAAAATAGGGGTAACAGGATCTTCATCTCATTTCAACAAACAAACAACATATTTTGCTCCTTCATTTCCGGTAGAAAACACTTTTACCCAGGCTAATGCATATCAATATAACACAGATTCCAAAAAAGGAGATTTTCATGTTGATTATAGCAACCAATGGGGAAAACATAATCTAGCTGCTATTGCGGTTTATGAATATAACTATTTTAGCGATGATAACTTTGGCGTGGCAGGACAGCAATACCTGGTGCCACAACTTCAGAGTTATTATTTAGCGGGTGGAAATTCAACACTGAATTACCCTACTTCATTTAAAGAGGAGTACTACCTGATTTCATATCTTGGAAGAGTAAACTATAACTATGATAACAGGTTCTATGCTACTGCATCCTTCCGCAGAGATGGTTCTTCCAAATTAGGTGCAAATAATCGTTGGGGTAATTTCCCTTCTGCAGATATCGCCTGGGCGATTACAAAAGAAGACTTCATGAAAAATGTTACCTGGGTAAATTATTTGAAAATCAGAGCGGGTTATGGAGTTACGGGAAACCAGGATCAAATTACTCCATATAGTTCCTTATTCTTGTTGGGCGCGGGTAACAATTCTTATTTCGATCCATCAAATAGCGCTAACCAATATCCAAAACCATATAGCCCATCTCAAAATGCAAATCCTTATCTTAAATGGGAAGAAAGAAAAGGGAGAAACGTAGGGCTTGATTTTGCTCTGTTCAATAATATTATTACAGGTGATATGGACTATTTTAATGATAAGACGAGCAACCTGTTATATTATTACACAGTACCTGTGCCACCGTTTTATTTAAGCACCATATTGGCTAACGTCGGATCACTTACCAATAAAGGCTTTGAGCTCTCTTTAAATGCAAAAATTGTAAACAAACAACATGTTACTTGGTCGATGGGTGGTCAAATCAGCTTTGTTAAAACAACTGTTACCAGCTTATCCGGAACTTATTCAGGGGGATATAAATTGAGTACGAATAATATCCCGGGCGGATATGCTGAAGGAAGAGGATTGAGCACCAACCCGATTACTTTCCTTAAAGTTGGTTATTCTCCTTATGTTTTCTATTTACCTCATTACGAAGGTGTGGATAAAAGCGGTAACCAATTATTCGATTCTGCTGGTGTTGCAAAAGTTCCTTATAATAATGCGACAAATTATTATACTGACCCTGCTCCCAAGTTCAACTACGGAATAAATACAACAGTAACTTATGACAATTGGAGCCTTACCATTTTTGCCAGAGGAGTTTATGGTCAAAAGATATTTAATAATACCGCATTAAACTACGCAAATATTACGCGTTTACCAGGTAACAATGTCTTTAAAGCTGCATTGACAAATGGCATCAGAGATAATGCAACATCTTCTGATCTTTATCTGGAGAAAGCATCTTATCTGCGTCTTGATAATGCAACAATTGGATATAGCTTTAGTAAGATCAAAGGAATTCAAAGTCTGAGAGTCTATTTGACGGGAAGAAATCTTTTTGTAATTACCAAATATGATGGATTAGACCCGGAAATTAGAAATGCTTATGATCCTGTGACTGGTAGTAATCAATCTTATATTGATGCTACTTATGGAGGAGATGCTTATTACCCAAGAACACGTAGTTTCATCGTTGGCTTGAATTTATCTTTATAATAAAAATATTTGAACAAACTGTTTAATGATTTTAGCGTATTTATTAAAACGATTCCATATATAACTGTATAACACGAAATTTTATGATAACGAAAAAAATGGTTATGGTTTTCACAATACTGGCAGGTATAATCACCAGTATTGGCATATCATCTTGCACCAAGCTCGATTCAAAAGTTTATAGCGTTGTGCCCAACTCGGAGTTTTGGCAAACGCCCGCTGAAATTGCGGCAGGTATTGCGCCTGCTTACGCGGCTTTATCAAATATTCCAGAGGGTGACCTGGAGTTGGTCGCAGCTTCCAGTGATGAAATGGTAATACCCATCCGTGGAGCTGACTGGTTAGATGGAAATCAGCATACTCAGGAGTGGCTTCACAATTGGACGCCGGATAACCCAAGCATGAATGGAATGTGGAATGATATTTTCGGCGGTATTGGGAAGGCGAATTTTACTTTGAGTATTGTAAATGCCTTACCTACACCCCCACCGAATTTGGCAGCGATCAATGCAGAACTTAAATCACTCAGAGACTTCTTTTATTTCTTAGCTGTAGACAGATTTGGCAATGTGCCTTATGTAACGAGTTTCAATGTTGACCCGTCAACAGTTAAAACAATTTCCGGGGCTCAGATCTATGATTCATTGATTGCTGAATTAAACGCAAATATTGAATTACTTCCGGCAAATGTTGACGCGACCACCTATGGTCATTTTACAAAATGGGCGGCTTTTGCCTTGCTTGCAAAATTATATTTGAACCAGGAAGTATATACAGCAACAAAAACAGGGGATAAAACTACAAGTGCAGGTCCGGCATGGCAAAAGTGTATGGATATGTGCGATTCTATCATTGCTTCATCACAATACAATTTGCAGCCAAATTATTTTGATATTTTCGCTCCAAACAATAGCAATCTTACAGGTAGTGGAAATGAAAGCATTTTCGTGGTTCCTTTTGATAAAGCAAATATCGGAGGGAATAACTGGGAAATGGCAACCCTTCACTATCAGAATAATTTAAACCTGCCTCTTTCAGGCAGCCCATGGAATGGTTTCTGCAGCACAGCAGACTATTACAGTAATTTCGATACATCGTCTGTATACTCCACTAAAGGAACAACAGTTTACCGCACTTTCCTGGATCAGCGTGCAGGTCAATACTTAATTGGGCAACAATATCAGATTCAGTTTACTTACCCGCCAAGCACCAATGTGGTATATTCAGCAGACCCCTCTTTGAAGATTAATGATCTCCAGTTTGGTATTCCGCTTATATTTAATCCGGTTGTATCAGCAATTTCTGATCCATCTGGTCCATTCAGAGCTGCAGGTCTGCGTAATATCAAATATTATCCTGATGCCGGTACTTCAGGTAATCAAAGTAATGACATGGTTATTTTCCGTTTGGCTGATATATATTTGATGAGAGCAGAAGCAGATTTGAGAGCAAATGCAACAGTTTCAGGTACTTCTTTAGGATATGTTAATGCAGTCAGAACAAGAGCATACAGCGGCGACGCTTCTCACAATTGGACCGCTCCACAGGTTACTTTAACAAGTTTGCTTGCAGAAAGAGCCAGAGAATTAGCATGGGAAGGTTGGAGAAGAAATGATTTGATCAGATTTGATGTTGAGAACGGCACACACGATCAGTATTTTGGCGCTGCAAGAAATCCTGCAAAAACTGCTGACGCCGATGCGCATTGGCAACTTTTCCCAATACCATCTCAGCAGATAACAGCTAATCCGAACCTGAGCCAAAATCCTGGATATTAACAGAATTTAGTTAAACTAATTTCTTCTTTATATAAGAGCAGTAATTTTACTGCTCTTTTTTTTCAATCATGATTTTATTATAATGAAGAAAAAATATATCGGGTTCTATTTCCTTTTTATCTTTTTTATTTTCTCCTGTAATTCAAAAAAAGAATTGAAGGTTGACAATCCTTTGTTTCAACTAATGCCTTCTTCACAAACCGGAATTGATTTTAATAATAAGGTCGAGGACACAAAAGACTTCAATGTTTTTAAATACAGAAATTTTTATAACGGTGGCGGCGTTGCGATTGGCGATGTAAATAATGATGGCAAACCGGATATCTTTTTTACCTCAAACGAGGGAAAGAACCGCCTATACATAAATAAAGGCAATTGGCAGTTTGAAGATGTTACCGACAAAGCCGGCGTAGCAGGAATTCATAAATGGCATACCGGCGTGACCATGGTTGATATTAATGGCGATGGATGGCTCGATATTTATGTTTCTAACAGCGGAGAAATTGAAGGTGATGACAGAGCAAATGAATTGTATATAAATCAGAAAGACGGAACTTTTAAAGAAGAAGCGCATCTATATGGTTTAGATGATAAAGGACTTACCACACAGGTTACTTTTTTTGATTATGATCACGACGGAGACCTGGATTGTTTTGTTCTGAATAATAGTTACCGCCCCATTGAAAGTTTTGGCTTTAACCGGGAACAAAGAAATATTCGAAATCCAAAAGGAGGGCACAGATTATATAGAAATGATAACGGGCATTTTGTTGATGTGAGTGAACAGGCCGGCATCTATGGAAGTGAGATCGGATTTGGTTTGGGTGTAACGGTTGCAGACCTTAACAATGATGGTTGGGATGACATTTATGTTTCAAACGATTTTTTTGAAAGAGATTATTTATACATCAATCAACATGATGGGACATTCAAAGAAGCGATTACCGACGCTACAGGACATATCAGTCTTTCTTCAATGGGCTCAGACATAATGGATATTAACAACGACGGGTTCTTAGATATTTTCACAACAGATATGTTACCTGAGAATGATTACCGTCTTAAGACCACTACTAAATTTGATGACTATGACGTACATAATGCTAAACTGCAAAATGATTTTCATCACCAGTTCACCAGCAATTGTTTGCAATTAAATAATGGTGACGGAACATTCAGTGAAATTGCCCAGTTAGCCGGAGTCGATGCGACCGACTGGAGTTGGGGCGCTTTAGGTTTTGATTTTAACAATGATGGGTGGAAGGATCTATTTGTAAGCAATGGGATCAGCAAGGATTTAACCAACCAGGATTTCCTGGATTATTTTGCAAGCGAAGAAGTAATGAACGAGGCAAGGCACGGTGGATTTAATTATAAGGCGATGTTGGATAAAATGGTATCGACACCAATTTCTAATTATGGTTTCATCAATCAAAAAAATCTTACGTTCAAAAACCAAACAACAGAACTGGGATTATCAACCCTGAGCTTCAGTAATGGCGCAGCTTATGGGGATCTGGATGGCGACGGAGATTTGGATTTGGTCGTAAACAATGAAAACATGGGAGCATTTATTTATCGCAATATGGCTTCTGAAAATTTGCATGCGCATTATCTTAAAGTAAAACTGGATGGAACTTCGCCCAATACGTTTGGAATAGGAGCCCGGGTATCAATTTTTACAAATGGTATGCAACAAATGCTGGAACAACAACCAACGCGCGGTTTTCAAAGCAGCGTGGAGCCCGTCTTAAATTTTGGATTGGGTACCGAGATAAAAGTTGACAGTTTGATCGTGTGGTGGCCAAATATGAAAATGCAAGTAATAAAAAATATTCCTGCAAATAAAACAATAACCCTAAAGCAGACTGATGCAAACATTCCACTAAAATTGCCCGTGACGAAACCGGATCCATTATATGAAAACATTACCGCAAATAATATCTCCGGTAACATAAATCACAAAGAAAATTATTTTAATGATTTTGATGCAGAAAGATTAATTCCTAAAATGCTTTCTGCCGAAGGCCCCAAACTGGCAATTGGTGATGTCAATGGAGATGGGCTTCAGGATTTTTTTATGGGTGGCGCAAAGAACGATACGGCTAAACTATTTCTTCAGCAACCCGATGGAAAGTTTATTCAAAAACCAGAATTTGTATTTGCACTGGATAAAGACAATGAAGATATCGGCGCAACTTTTTTTGATGCGGATAATGATGGAGATCTTGACCTGGTGGTTGTTTCGGGAGGCAATCAGGATCAGCTGGGTTCTCAAAATTTGCTTTCTCGTTTATATATTAATGATGGAAAGGGGAATTTTACAAGAAGTTTTAGTTGGCCATTAATTTCCATCAATGCATCCTGCGTAAGAGTTAATGACATCGACGGAGATGGTTTACAGGACGTTTTTATTGGCGCCAGAAGTATCCCGGGCGATTATGGAAAAATACCATCAAGCGTTTTATTGCATAACGAGGGTAAGGGCAGATTCACTGATGTTACCAAAACAATGGCGCCAGATCTATTGCAGCTGGGGATGGTAACGGATGCGCAGTGGGTAGATATTGACGGCGATGGAAAAAAAGAATTGGTTGTTGTTGGCGATTGGATGGCGGTGACTGTGTTAAAATATGAAAACGGGAAATTAAAAAAAATCAGGGAGATCCCGAATTCATCGGGTTGGTGGAATTGCCTGACCGTTGCCGATATTAACGGAGATGGATATCCTGATCTGGTGGCAGGAAATTTCGGACTGAATTCAAGAATCAAAGCAGATATCCAGCATCCTGCAAAATTATACGTTGGCGATTTTGATAAAAATGGTCAGAGCGAATGTATACCCGTTTATTTTAAAACTGACGGTAAAGCATATCCGTATTATTTGCGAAGCGATATGGTTGCCCAAATCCCGGCTTTGAAAAAGAAGTTTTTACGTTATGATGCTTATGCCGGAAAAGGCATTGATGAAATCTTAGACAAAGATCAGCTTGCCGAGGCAAATGTTTTAACGGTGGAACAAACACAAACCTGTGTATTTATGAATGATGGAAAAGGGAATTTTAGTGTGCAGCCTTTGCCAGTAATGGCACAGCTTTCACCCGTTTATGGAATTGTGGTAACGGATTTGAATGGGGACGGGATAAAGGATATTTTTTTAGGCGGGAACTTTTATGGCTTAAAACCCGAGGTTGGCCGCTTTGACGCAAGTTATGGCGCAACCCTTATTGGCAATAAAAAAAATCAGTTCACCTATATCTCTCCATCAGCAAGTGGCTTATTTATTAAAGGCGAAGTCCGCGATGCACAAATCATTAGTACAAAAAAGGAAAATTATATTATCGTAGCACGTAATAACGAGGCATTGCAAATTTTTCATAAAAGAAAATAATTGTTGAATAAGCCTGAAAAAAATATTTCTTCCTACAGTAATATTCTTATTACACCTTTAATATTAGGCTGTATAATATTTTTTTCTTCCTGCAAAGATCAAAAAAAGTTATTTTCAAAACTTACCCCCCAGGAAACAGGCATTGACTTCATGAATAAAAATGTTGATACAGATTCATTGAATATTCTTGACTATCTGTATTACTACAATGGGGCAGGTGTCGCTGTCGGAGATATTAATAATGATGGGTTGCCGGATATTTTTTTTGTTTCGAATACGGGCGGCAATAAACTTTATTTAAACAAAGGCAACTGGCATTTTGAAGACATCACAGAAAAGGCGGGCGTTAAAGGAAAGGCGGATTGGGCAACGGGTGTTACCATGGCTGATGTAAACGGAGACGGATTACTCGATATTTATGTTTGTGCCGTGTCAAACCACACGCCTGCAAATTTTTCCGGGATCTCTCACACTTATTTTACGGATTCTCATAACCAGCTATTTATTAATAATGGGGACGGGACTTTTACAGAACAGGCAAAAAAATGGGGTTTGGACATTCCAGGATATAATACCCAGGCTGTTTTTTTTGATTACGATAAAGATGGGGATCTGGATATGTTTTTGCTTCAACATTCCATTCATCAAACAGATAATTACGGTGACACTTCGACCAGAAAAAAATATAGTTTGATCAGCGGCGGCAAATTATTTCGCAATGATGGAGATCATTTTACGGATGTCACCAAAGAATCGGGTATCATCAGCAGTTCATTGGGATACGGATTGGGAGTCAGTGTTGCAGATTTGAATAACGATGGTTTTGATGATATATATGTCGGTAACGATTTTCATGAAAATGATTATTATTATGTAAATCAGGGCAACGGCACATTTAAAGAAATGAATAAAGATGCTTTTGCCCATGAATCAAAATTTTCAATGGGCAATGATATCGCCGACATCAATAATGATGGCTGGCCCGACATCATTACCCTGGATATGTTGCCTGAAGATGAAACGGTTTTAAAATCCTCGGCCGGGGATGAATCCCTTGATAATTATAATCAAAAGATCCGGGCAGGATATCATTACCAATATTCCCGAAATTGTTTGCAGTTAAATATCGGAAGAGGAAAGAAATTCTCTGATATAGCATTGTACAGCGGCATTGCAGCAACAGATTGGAGTTGGAGTCCTTTGATTGCGGATTTCAATTTGGACGGGATCCAGGATATCTTTATTTCCAACGGAATAAAAAATCGTTTGAATGATCTTGATTATGAAAAATTTCTTTCCAACCTCAACTTGAAATTTTCGGCATCTGGCTCAAGGGACTTTGACAAAGAAATCTTGCAGCATCAGCCGCCGGGAGCATGGCATAACTATATTTTTGAGGGGAAAACCGATCTGAAATTTACAGATCGTTCAAATGATTGGGGTTTTTCGGATGCAACTTTGTCACAGGGGGCAGCTTATGCTGATCTGGACAATGACGGCGCCTTGGATATTATTACCAATGACATGAATTCGCCGGCAGGCATCTACAAAAATAATATTCGCACCCAACAGCCGCAGCAACATTATCTCAACATTCAGCTAAAATATCAGGCACCAAACTTTTTTGCGACCGGAGCAAAAGTTTTCTTGTTTGATAAGAAAGGAATTTTCATGCAGGAATTGCAGCCTACCCGTGGATTCATGAGCAGCGTCGAACCGATTATTCATTTTGGCGTGGGTGAAAAAGAGTTGATGGATAGCATGATCATCATCTGGCCAAATAATACCTACCAGCAATTAAATAAAATCAAGACAGATCAAAAATTATCCATTAGTTTTAAAAAAGAAAATGTTGATTCGATAATCAATTACTCCTCTTTCATAAATAATATATTACATCAACAAGGTGAGCGCCTTTTTGAAGATATTTCTTCGCAGGTTAAAGTAAATTTTAAGCACCAGGAAGATATTTATTTCAACGATTTCAATCGCCAGCTTCTTATCCCTCATGAAATTTCCACTGCCGGACCAAAACTTGCGGTTGGGGATGTGAATGGAGATGGATTAGAAGATTTTTTTGTCTGTGGCGCAAAAAATCAGCCAGGAAAATTATTCATTCAAAAACCCGATGGGACTTTTCAATCAACCAATGATTCTTTGTTTGCAAAAGATGCCACTTGCGAAAAAGTCGATGCTATTTTTTTTGATGCGGATAATGATGGCGATCTTGACCTTTATGTAGCAAGTGGCGGAAATGAGTATGTGGGAAATGTAGATCAATTGCTCGACAGGTTGTATATAAATGATGGTCACGGAAATTTCAGTTTGTCAAAGAATCTGCCACCCATGTATGGAAATAAATCGGTTGTCCGGGCTGCGGATTTTGACGGAGATGGCTTCCAGGACCTATTTATCGGAGGAAGAGTCAATACAGCGTTTTACGGATCGACGCCGACTTCATATTTATTGCATAATGACGGTCATGGGAATTTTTCGATTGTAACAGATGATGTAGCCAATGGATTAAGTAAAATCGGAATGGTGACAGATGCTTGCTGGACTGATATCAATAAAGACGGGAAACCTGATTTGGTTGTGGTGGGCGAGTGGATGGCGCCGACGATTTTCATTAACCACAACGGGAAATTAGAAAAACAAAATGCCGGGTTAGATGAACTTACCGGATGGTGGACTTGCGTCAAAAGCGAGGATATTAACGGTGACGGATATCCCGATCTATTGCTTGGTAATTACGGATTGAATTCCAAACTAAAAGCGTCAACTTCATTCCCCATAAGGATGTATGCCGGCGATTTTGATAATAATGGAATTCCTGAGCAGATTCTTTCAATACCCAGAAAAGGAAAGTACTATCCTTTTCTCGGGAAAGAAGATCTGGAAAAACAATTACCCTATTTAAAGAAAGAATTTCTCAGCTATAAGAAAATGGCTGGCAAAACGACGGAAGAAATTTTTGGAGAAAAGTTAAAATCAGCGTCGTTATTACAAGCGGCAAATATGCAATCAATGATCTTAATCAATGAGCGGGGAAAAGAATTTAAACAACAACCTTTGCCAATGCAAATGCAATGGGCACCCATTTTCAGTTTTTATCTTGATGACATTAACGATGACAACAAAAAGGATCTGTTGGCAGGAGGGAATTTTTATGGAGTGTTGCCTTATGAAGGCCGATATGATGCAATGCCATTGACCATTGGATTTGGTGATAATAGTGCAAATTTTAATTGTTCAATTCCATACAATGAACCGATAATAACCGGCGAGATACGCGATATCAAATTGATTCATATCAATGGGAAAAAATGCATCATCATCGCCAGAAATAATGATGCATTAGCATTTTTACGATATTAAAGGACAGGGTAGCAAAGTTTTATTTTCATGTGAAGACTATCTTCAGCAGATCGTGGATTGGAAAGATATTTCTCATAAGGGACCGCGATCAATTTCAGATGCTTGTCGTCCATGTATTTGTTCATTGCGTAGTACAATTTTTGAATCCCGTTATAAGCACCCTCATAATATCCATATAACATCTTTCCTTGTGGAGGCATTTCAAGAAAATCAAGATCGTTTTTTGGATTTTGTCTTTTGTCAACGGAAATAGCAGCCATTATTCTAAGGCTGTCTTTGCCAATTTGATAAAAATGGGCAATTCTTGAATTGGTTTCATCGATCCTAATATTATTCGCATTTGCTTTTGAGACTATGTCCTGGTAAAGTGCAGACAGGGTTTTTGATTTGTTATTCTTCGCAACTGTCGTAATCTCCGTGATCACAACTGAGTCCTCGACCTTTCCCAGTATTATGTTGAAACCATAATATTGTCTGGGATCTTCCATATAGTTTTTTAGACTATTCAAGTTGACTTCTATTTTTCCGGAAGAATGGATTTTTTCTTTAATCCAGCTTGCCGGGCTAAGATTTTCAATCCAAAACACAGTAGTGAAGTTGATATTTGAATCAGGCAATATAAAAATGGAATGATATTTTTTTGCTCCATTATCATCTACTTTAACAAGGACAGCGGCAGCGCTTTGTCTTATCAAATCATAACTTACATTGGCATAGTGCAGATGAGATCGTGTTTTATTGATTTGAGCGGCGTTTTGCAACGAGGGAATATTTTCCTTTTTCAATTCTTCATTCCAATTTGGCCAATTTCGCAGATCAGTAATTTGATCTGCAACCGCAGTGATTGAAGCGGAGATAGTAATTTGTTTTTTTATTGCAAAAGTGATAGGAGCAAAAAACAAAACACCAACAGATACAAGTAGAAAAATAAAAACTATTACAACAATTCTTCGTTTCATTTTATATATGGCAGATAATGTACACTATTGCAAATATATTTAAGAATAAATTGTTGCAGTCATTAATAGTGGATCATTGAACGTGTTGCTGAATGCGAATGATAAATTCTATGATCTCTTCGAGAGAAAAATCAATCCTGGAAAGGGAATCGGTAATATCATCCCTGTTTACCTGCGCTGCAAATGATGGGGTCTTTAATTTTTTCATTACACTTTTTACATCCATGCCTTCATATCTGGTGGGACGGATCAATGCGGAAGCATGAATAAAACCAGATAGCTCATCAAAAACATAGATCATCTTATCCATCCTATTATTTGGTTCTACCCCGAAATATCTGGGGCCATGGGATGCAATGCAATGAATGATCTCAGGATCAATATTTCTTTGCTCCAATTCTTCGATGATTATACGGCAATGGTCATGGGGAAACCTTTCCCAATCCGCATCATGCAATAAGCCGGCTAACTCCCATTTCATGGCAATCTGTTCATCCGCATCTTCTTTTTCAATTGCCCAGGCTTTCATCACAGCCGCCACCTGTCGCATGTGTAAACGCAATCTGTCATTATTGACCCACTGATTGAGTAAGGCGGTGGCATCTTCAATAGTTAATAAATTCCCGGCATTTGCAGGATTACCAAATTCGCTGCGACCAAGAGGTTGAACTGTCTCTGACATTTTTTAAAATTTGCTTATAAATTTAAGTGAAACAGGGCTAATGATTATCCAAAATGCGCGGCAATTTATTTTGTTGGACAAAATTTTTACTGATTATCAATTATTTATAAAGGTACGATAAAAAATTACTGTGTATTTTCTTGGTCCGTCATTCTATTTAACCTTACCTTTGCCATCCTTAAAAATTAAGTAGTTGGGATAGCAACTACGCAAAAATTAAACAAATGAGCAAATTACATTTTACAACAAAACATGCGAACGAGGCTACCGTGCAGCGTAACTGGTACGTTGTTGACGGTACTAATCAAACCGTTGGCCGTATGTGCAGCAAGATTGCCGCTGTATTGCGCGGTAAAAACAAAACTTATTTTTCGCCGCACGTTGATTGCGGTGATTTCGTTATCGTTATTAATGCTGATAAAGTAATTTTTACCGGCAATAAGATTGATGACAAAATTTATATCAATTTCTCCGGTTACCCCGGTGGCAAAAAAGAAGAATCTGCAAAAAGTTTGCTGAAGCGCAGACCAGAAGCAGTTATCGAAAGAGCGGTCAAAGGCATGCTGCCAAAAAATCGCCTGGGTCGCAAATTGGTAAAGAAACTTTTTGTTTATGCAGGAGATAAACACCCGCATACTGCACAACAACCAAAAGAATTTAAATTCTAAAATCCGCTTTTAGCAATAAACTTATAAAATGGAAAAACAAAAAAATTCAGTAGGTCGTCGTAAAGAAGCTGTTACCCGCGTGTTTCTTACAAAAGGTAATGGTAAGATCAAAATAAACGATAAGGACTACAAAGAATATTTTACGTTGGAATATCTGCAAAACCAGGTAGAACTTCCATTAAAAACCATTGAAGCATCTGATAAGTTCGATGTGGTTGTAAATGCTTCTGGTGGTGGAATAAAAGGGCAGGCTGAAGCAACCAAATTGGGTATTGCTCGCGCTTTGCTGCAAATTAATGCGGATTTTCGTCCGGCATTGAAAGCAGCAGGTTTGCTTCGTCGCGATCCAAGATCAGTAGAACGTAAAAAACCGGGACGCAAAAAAGCAAGAAAGAGCTTCCAGTTCAGTAAACGTTAGTAAAAACTGTTTGCTATTAGCTATTAGCTACTGGCAACGCGCAATTCTTAATTATTAACCGCTAGCAGCTAGTAGCTGATAGCCAACAGCAAATAAAACATGGAACAAAACACTTCATTACAACAACAACTACTTGAAGCAGGTGTACACTTTGGTCATTTGCGTAAGAAGTGGAACCCGAAAATGTTGCCTTATATTTTTGCAGAAAAAAAAGGCATTCACATCATTGATCTTAATAAAACTACCGAAAGTCTTCAGGAAGCAGCAGCAGCACTGAAACAAATTGCGAAGACCGGTAAAAAAATAATGTTTGTCGGAACAAAAAAACAAGCAAAAGAAATTGTTACGGAATGTGCTAAAAAAGTGAACATGCCTTATGCCACAGAACGTTGGCTTGGCGGTATGCTTACCAATTTCAATACCGTAAGAAAAAGCGTGAAGAAAATGCAAAGCATTGACAAAATGCTTAATGACGGGAGCTTTGACAGCATTACCAAAAAAGAACGCCTGACCTTAAGTCGCGATAAAGAAAAAATGGAAAAAGTGCTCGGCGGTATTTCCCAATTAGGACGAGTGCCGGCAGCATTGTTTATTGTTGATATTGGTCACGAACATATTGCATTGGCAGAAGCTATTCGTTTGGGCATTACTACTTTTGGTATGGTCGATACCAATTGTGATCCCAATAAAGTTGATTTTCCGATTCCGGCTAATGATGACGCCACAAAATCGATCGCTATTATCGCTAATTACATTACTGCAGCAATTGCTGAAGGACTTGCTGAAAGACAGGCAGCCAGAGAAGAAGAAGTGGAAGATGTCAATACCGATGAAAATGAGAAGAAAGCTGCACGTTTACTTGCCGAAGCAGAAAGCGAAGGTGGCAGAGGACGTAATAACGATAAGAGTAAGACCGGTGGTGGTGGTGGCCAGTTCAAACGCCGCGTAGGTGGAGGGGCTCCGCCAAGACGCACAGGGGCAAAATAATTATTAATACTTCATGCGGGTTGAATTTTGCTTGAAATAGAGTATTGCCTAAATGTGTAATCGTATCAATACAATTACAAGCGCTTAATATTTTCAACCAGCTTGAACATCGAAAAAAATTCTTAAAAAACATTTTATGTCAACAGCAACAATAACTGCGGCAGAAATTAATAAACTCCGCCAGACAACCGGCGCAGGAATGATGGATTGTCGCAAAGCATTGGTAGAGAGTGATGGAGATTTTGAAAAAGCAATTGATTATCTCCGCAAAAAAGGTCAAAAAGTGGCAGCCTTGCGCAGCGACAGAGAAGCAAAAGAAGGTGTTATCATTGCTAAAACAACAGCAGATAATAAAACAGGCTTTATTATAACATTAGCCTGCGAAACGGATTTTGTCGCAAAAAATTCCGACTTCGTTCATTTTGCCAAAAGCATAATGGATGTTGCTGTTAAAAATAATTTACATTCCCTGGATGAACTGCTGGGCGCACAATTGGATGGAGCATCAATAGCAGATAAGATCAACGATCAGGTTGCAAAAATTGGCGAAAAGATTCAATTGACCCGTTTTGAACGCGTAGACGCAGAAGCAGTAGCTGCCTATATCCACGGTGCGCATAGAATGGGTGTGCTGGTCGGATTAACAAAGAACACCGACAGCATCCTTGAAGCTGGTAAGGATCTGGCGATGCAAATTGCAGCGATGAATCCCGTGGCTGTAGATGCTGATTCGGTCTCAGCTGAGACAGTTGCCCGTGAAAAAGCAATTGTTACCGAGCAAATTAAAAATGATCCGAAAATGGCAGGAAAACCGGACGAGATGATTGATAAAATTGCTGTGGGTAAATTAAATGCATTTTTTAAGGAAAACACATTACTCGCGCAGGCTTTTGTAAAAGATTCCACAAAAACGGTTGGCGATTATTTGAAAAGTGTGGATCCAACGGTTAAAATTACGGCATTTAAAAGAGTGCAATTAGGATAAACGAATTTTAAAAGAGAGTTTGATACTCTCTTTTTTTATGCCCGTTTGTTTATAAAAAAATCTTTTCTTTGCAGCAGAAAAAACATTAATTCATCATTAATGATTATTAATAACGGTAACGTATAATCGAAAACCAACTTGCGATAAGCAGGTCTAAATCATAAATTAAACATGCTGCCAAAATATAAACGTGTTCTGTTAAAGCTCTCTGGTGAAGCGTTGATGGGAGATAAAAATTTTGGGTTTGATAATAGTGTGATTGCTCAATATGCTCAGGATATCAAAAGTGTGGTTAATCTTGGTGTTCAGGTGGCCATTGTGATCGGAGGCGGAAATATCTACCGCGGTATGAACGAAGCTGAAACCGGAATTGAACGTGCCCATGGAGATTATATGGGCATGCTGGCAACCGTTATCAATGGCATGGCCTTACAGGCAGGACTTGAAAAAATTGGTGTTTACACGCGTTTGCAGAGTGCCATAAAAATGGAGCAGGTTGCAGAACCTTATATCCGGCGCAGGGCCATAAGGCACGTTGAAAAAGGCAGAGTCGTCATTTTCGGGGCAGGAACAGGTAATCCTTACTTTACCACAGATACCGCCGGATCACTCCGCGCCATAGAAATAAACGCAAATGTGATCTTAAAAGGTACCCGCGTCAACGGCATTTATACGGCTGATCCTGAAAAAGATCCTACTGCTAAAAAATATGAAGTCGTTTCGTTCCAGGAATGTATTTCAAAAAACCTACGGGTAATGGACATGACGGCTTTTACTTTGTGTATGGAAAATAAATTGCCGATAATTGTATTCGATATGAATAAGCCCGGCAACCTACTCAAAGTGATTGGGGGAGAAAAAGTGGGCACTTTGGTAAAAGACTGATTAATAATCAAGCTATTTTAAAATAATTTTACTGTGGATTTGCAAATCTGCAATAAGCTTAGTACTTTAGAACCCATGAAAACCCACCCCTGAGGTGGCTTTTTTATAACTTCTTCCTGTGTTTATCTCATCCGTTGAAAGCCATAATGTTTGATCGTAGCTAATTATTTAATTATAGTTTGGTAAAACATTTCCGAACCATTATGAACATACCTTTGCGCATATTAGATATACAGCTTACCGTTGGTTTGCCCGAGATAATCGTCTTTTTGCTCGTGGCACTCATCTTGGGTTTTTGCATCCACTTTTTCTGGAGTTCAAGAAAATCAATACGTGTAGATGATTCGGCTGCAACTGAAGGTATCAATGAAAATGATAACTGGAAGCTGAAGTATTATAATGATATGGATATGCAGGAACGCGCACAACAACAGTTGCGCGAACGTTTGGCTGAAGCCAGGGAAAATGAACAAATATTGAACATCGAAGTTGACGAACTGCGTAAGGAACTCACTTCCTCAAAGAATAAGATCAGTTTTTCAGAGCAACAATCATCTGAAACGATACTCAATAAACTTTCAACAACAGAAACAACAGATTATTTTTCTCAACTTAAATCAGCACAGGAAAATTTCGGAGAACATAATAAACAGATCGGTCGTTTGCTGGAACAAATAGATCTACTTAAAGAGTTTGAAATAAAATACCAGGATGTTTTAAAAACCAACGGGCAGCTAAACGATCAACTCGCAACACTACATAAATCAATATCTGATAAAGAGAATGAGATTAACCATTTGCGACATCAGCAGCGACTGACAGATGAAATGTCAATTCGCCTGGATAAGGCATATTCTGAATTTAACTTATTGCAAGATAAATTGCAGAAACTCGACAGCCGTATCATTCAATCACGTTCCGGCAATGATTATGAAGAATTGCAATTATCTTATTTTAAGATCACAAAAGATTTTGATGAATTAAAAGTACGTCAGCAATCTTTTTGGGAAGAAAATCAACGCTTGAGCAGAATATTATCTGATACAGAGGACAAACTGAAAGAAGCAAATTTTCAGCGCCAGCAATTGCAGAAGAAAGTGACTTTTCTTGATGAGTTAAACAATGATCTGCAACAGGTTTCAGAACATAATAAAAAGCTGGAGAGCCAGTTGCGCCGGATCAGCGAAATGGAGACATTATTGGCAAAATCCGGTCCTGAGCAAAATGAATTTCATAACGAAAACGAACAAATCTAAAATCACGGTATTTGGTAAATAAAATAAGAGCGACCTGTTTTTACAACAGGTCGTTTTCTTTTTTGGTAATTTTACGCACTGAAATTATTAATGATGGATGCATTAACGGATATGCGCAAAGATTACCAGTTGCAAACGCTTTCTGAAAAAACGGTTTCTGACAGTCCTTTTTTACAATTCAACACCTGGCTGACGGATGCATTGGAAGCACATATTGAAGAACCCAATGCCATGACATTGGCCACAGCATCGAGCGATGGTTTGCCTTCCGCGCGAATTGTTTTGCTAAAAGGATTTGATGAGAATGGGTTTATTTTTTTTAGTAACTACGATAGCTACAAAGGGCAACAGTTGCTTGAAAACCCTCGTGCCTGTTTGGTTTTTTTCTGGAAGGAAATACAACGACAAGTAAGAATTACAGGAATAGTTTCCAAAACTTCCGAAAAAGAAAGCGATGATTATTTCAACAGTCGTCCCGAAGGAAGCAGAATAGGAGCTTGGGCATCACCCCAAAGTCATGTTATCGCGAGCCGCGATTGGCTTGATGAAAATGAAAGAAAAATCCGGGAGAAGTTTACCAAGGAAAAAATCTCAAGACCCCCCAATTGGGGTGGTTATCGGGTAATGCCTGTTACCATTGAATTCTGGCAGGGAAGAACAAATCGCCTGCACGACAGAGTTCAATATACCTTGCAGGATAATGGTAAATGGATTATGGAAAGGTTGGCGCCGTAATGTATCGAAAGGCTGATCAGCTAAAATTTTGCTTTCCCAATTCCTGGTGATGAATTTTCTTCTTAGCCATTCAACCTATCACCACCTTAAATAAATTCTATTTCTCTTTTTTAGGAGCGACTTTCTTTTTCACTTTTGCAGGTCTGCTTTTGCCAAAAGAACCTTTAAAGATCTTTCCTTTTTTTGTTTTTTTATCTCCCTTGCCCATTTTGAAAATATTTAATTTTTTTTTGATAACATTTCAAGACCAAATAAAAAGCTCCGGTACGCGCAAGCAGCGCAGCATCGGAGCTTTTAAATGCAGTAGGTGTAGCATTATAATTTCGCAGACAATTCTTTTCCAGCTTTGAACTTAGCTACTTTTTTTGCTTTGATTTTGATAACAGCACCAGTTTGTGGGTTGCGACCGTTACGCGCAGCTCTTTTAGAAACAGAGAAAGTTCCAAATCCAACCAGAGTAACTTTACCACCACCTTTTAAAGTTTTAGTAACTGCTTCAACAAAAGAATCAAGTGCAGAGTTTGCCTGAGTTTTTGTAATGCCGGCATCATCGGCGAGTTTCGTGATTAATTCAGCTTTGTTCATAGTGTAATTTGTTTTAAAATTTAGCGAGAACAAATATAGCCGCTTTTTGCATCCCGCAAAATTTTTTTATGGTTTTGTAAAACTGCTATAAACCGCATGGGGTAAGCGTTGCAGAAAATTCAAGATTTTTTTTATTTTTTAAAAAAATTAACGGATAAGCTGAAATCCTTTACTGACGTGGATTTCAACATGCAATGCCTGAAATGCTTGCCAGTGGAAGGTTTGAGGAATGTACAACTATTTTTGATACCGTTTTTTATTTTAAATTCTTTTCCACAAGTACTGCACAACGATCTCTTAACTTTTTATTTCAAGATATACGGGACAATGATCACTGTGCTTTATTGAAGGATAGATTTCTGCATCAACGATATTTTTTTTTAAATTTTCAGTCACATTAATATAGTCGATGCGCCAGCCTTTATTTTGCAATCGTACAGAAGGAAATCGTTGACTCCACCAACTGTAACGATGAGGCTCGGCGTGTATTTCACGAAATGCATCGATCCAGCCCTTTTCGAAAAATTTATCCATCCATACCCTTTCTTCCGGTAAAAAACCAGATGAATTTTTATTTCCTTTCGGATCATGAATATCAATTTCTTTATGTGCAATATTATAATCGCCACACAAAATTATTTTGGGATATTTTTTTTGTAACTTATCCAAATACAAAAAAAGTTCATCTAGCCATTTATACTTGAATTGCTGTCGCTCATCACCGGAAGTTCCCGAAGGGAAATAGGCATTGATCAGCCGAATATCTCCAAAATCCAATTGAATGACCCTTCCCTCATCATCACTCACTTTATGACCTGTTCCATATTCTACATGATCGGGTTGTATTTTTGTGAAAACAGCAACGCCGCTATATCCTTTCTTTTGAGCGCTGAACCAATAATCATGAAAACCAAGCTCCGTGAATTGTTTATGATCTACATTATCTTTTAACGCCTTTGTTTCCTGAATGCAGATAATATCTGCCGGACTTGTTTTTAACCATTCAATAAAGCCCTTTTTCATCGCAGCTCTTATGCCGTTAACATTATAACTAATGATTCGAAGTGAAGACATAACGATGTTTGAATTAAATTAGCCACGCAATTTACTATTTGTAAATAATCATTTCAATTATTATGCATAGTTCCGAAAGAATTATTCCATCAAAGGAAGCCGTTTATTTAGAAGGTCCGCAAAGCCGATCCTACGAATTAATGTTTGTATTCAAAGTTTTTGCGCAGTTATTTAGAGGGATAAGAACATTACATTTTGTTGGACCTAGCATTACTGTTTTTGGTTCGGCGCGATTTAAAGAAGATAATAAGTATTATCAGGCTGCAAGAGAATTTGGCAAACGCATTGCGGCAATTGGTTTCACAACCATGACCGGCGGCGGTCCGGGAATAATGGAAGCAGCCAATCGCGGGGCTTTTGAAAATGGAGGAAGATCGGTTGGATGCAATATCAAACTGCCATTCGAACAAAAACCAAACCCTTACATGCAAAAATGGATAACCTTCGATTATTTTTTTATCCGAAAAGCAATGTTGCTGAAATATTCCTATGCTTTTATAGTAATGCCCGGAGGCTTTGGAACGATGGACGAATTTTATGGAACATTAACATTGGTGCAAACAAAAAGCATTACACAGTTTCCAATTGTCTTATTTGGGAAAGATTTTTTTGAACCATTGATGAAGGATATAGAATTTATGGCAAATGAAGGAACCATTTCAAAGGATGATATGTCGCTGGTATTGGTCACCGACAGTATTGACGAAGCCATGCACCATATTCACACATTCATCAGAGCAAATTATAAAGTGAAGATCAAAAAATATTTTTGGGAATGAGAATAAGGAATTTACACTATTGAGGATCTGATATTTTGAGAATGATGAACTTTTTATTATTTATCTATCATCAATTGATTTTTTTTCCTGCAGGAAAGACCAAACCCAAAGTCAACATCATTTCATAAGTTCCAAAAGACTGGTGCGCTGTTCCTTTGAAGATCTTCAAACCCGAATAACGGGCATAATCGAGTTTGTTTCCATATTCGAGGTAAAGATATTTGAAAAATGTGGTCCTTATCGCTGCTTCCACTCCCGTGTTCCATCCACCAATTTGAAAATGCGGATTGTTTGTACTATCAAATAACTGATTATCTACATGGGGAACAGTAAAACCGACACCAAATTTTCCAAGAAAGTCCAGTTTAAATTTTTGATCGTGCGTTCTATAAAGGCGTAGTCTTTTCACTATGTCAAAAAGAAAAAAGTTTGCACCATTATTTAAATAATAATGAAATCCATTTGGCTGCGTGAACAAAATGGTAGTATCAACCTGTCGGTTATTCAGCTTTCCGGTTAAATGTACATTTTGAGGATTGACAATGAATTTCGGATGGTCATAATTCAATTCAAATATCCATCCCTTTTCTTCATTAATAACATAACCAAGGCGAACATTGAATTGCGGCACGGTAATGCCTCTGTTAAAAATACCCTCATCCCAACCCGGATGATCGCCTGCCGTGACTTTGTTCAATGAATAATTATTACCCAGGGAAGGTTGGGAAATATGAATAGTGCTGTGTGTGTACCACTCTTCGTTATATCCCCATGAAAAATATATTTCGTGTTTTCTCTTTGTTTCTTTTTGCTGAGCAAAAATTATTGATGGGATGGCAACAAGAAAAAATACCAAAACAACAACATTAATCTTTCTTTTTTTCATGATTTCAATTATTTCATAAGCGAATCAACAACAATTGCGCAAGTTAAAAAATAATTTGCAAGCAGCTTGTTAATTGATAGTGTGATTTGGAATGCCGGATTTATTTCTTCTTGATGATTCACAAATAATGATCAGTTATATATTAACCGGCTCTTGCTCCGTCTGCTGTTTTTCTTAGCGTCATCGTTGCGTTGCATACCGGTGCCATTATTGAATTTTCAAATTGGCAAATTATCTAAACATCATATTCCAAAATTGGACTTAGCCATCTTTCAATTTCTTCAACCGGCATATTTTTTCTTTTCGCATAATCCACTACCTGGTCTTTCTCAATTTTACCTACGCCAAAATATTTACTTTCCCGGTTTGCAAAATACCATCCGCAAACCGAGGATGCGGGAAACATAGCGAGTGATTCGGTTAAAATAATTCCGGTATTTTTTTCTGCATTCAATAAATTAAAAAGCTTGTATTTCTCTGTATGATCCGGACACGCCGGATAACCAGGCGCCGGACGAATACCTGAATATTCCTCTTTTATTAATTCCTCATTGGAAAGATCTTCATCTTTCATATAACCCCAGAACTCCTTTCTCGTTTTTTCATGGAGCAACTCGGCAAATGCCTCTGCCAAACGGTCTGCAAGCGCCTGCAAAATTATTTTATTATAATCATCATGATTTTTTTCAAACCGTTTTACATGCTCTTCAATACCATGGATAGTAACGGCAAATGCGCCAATATGATCCTGGTAGGTGAGGGGGGGCAGGTTAGCCGGTCTTATAAAATCTGCCAGGGAAGTATTTGACTGGTTTGACGCTTTTTTTATTTGTTGCCTCAAAAATTCTAAACTCACATTTCCTGCTTCACTTCTGACATTGACCGTGTCTTTCCCATCAGAGGCAGCTTCCCAAAAACCGATCACCCCTTTTGCAGTAAGCCATTTTTCATGAATGACCTGTTTCAATAAAGCATTTGCATCAGCAAATAATTTTGTCGCTTCCTTGCCAATTTTTTCATCACTCAATATTTGTGGAAATTTTCCATGCATTTCCCAGGCAATAAAGAAGGGTTGCCAGTCAATATAACGGGCAATATCCGCAAGCGAATAATCATCAAATGCTTTTGTACCCGTAAACGTAGGGGTAACAGGAACAAAATGACCCCAGTCAATTTTTGTTTTATTCTGCTGAGCCTGTGCAAAACTTAAATATTGTTTTGCTGTTTTCTTATTGCCAAAATCTTCTTTCAACTTCGCATACTCATTGCTGATCGTTTTTAAAAAGCCAGGTTTTTGTTCTTTGCTTAATAGAGAACCTGCAACTGTCACACTCCTCGATGCATCTAAAACATGCACTACACCAAGATCATATTCAGGCGCGATCTTAACCGCAGTGTGCATGCGGGATGTAGTTGCGCCGCCGATCAGTAACGGCACTTCAAAATGTTGTCGTTTCATTTCCCTTGCTACATGCACCATTTCATCAAGAGAGGGAGTAATTAATCCGCTGAGTCCAATGATATCAACTTTTTCTTTTTTTGCCGTTTCCAGGATCTTATCTGTCGGCACCATTACACCCAGATCAATAATATCGTAACCATTACACCCGAGCACAACACCGACAATATTTTTTCCGATGTCATGAACATCTCCTTTCACGGTCGCCATTAAAATTTTGGCAGCACCGCCTTGTTGCGCTTTCGGATTATTCTTTTTTTCTTCTTCGATATAAGGCGTGAGAACAGCAACAGATTTCTTCATTACTCTTGCGCTTTTTACCACCTGCGGTAAAAACATTTTCCCACTCCCAAATAGATCACCCACTACATTCATTCCTGCCATTAACGGACCTTCGATCACTTCCAATGGCTTCGGATATTTTAGTCTTGCTTCTTCAGTGTCCGCATCGATATAATCGGTGATGCCATTTATTAATGCATGTTTCAATCTTTCTTCTACCGGGCCACTTCTCCATGCTTCATCTTTTATTGCTGTTTTGCCTTTTGCTTTTACCGTTTCTGAAAATGCAAGCAATTGATCTGTCGAGTTTGCATTTCTATTTAAGATCACATCTTCACACAATTTTCTTAACTCCGGCTCGATCTCATCATATACAACCAACTGCCCGGCGTTTACGATGCCCATATCCATTCCGGCCTTGATGCCATAATACAAAAACACACTGTGCATCGCTTCTCTTACCGTTTCATTTCCGCGAAAGGAAAAAGAAATATTACTCACCCCACCGCTGATTTTTGCAAGGGGCATTTTTTGTTTGATGATTTTAGTGGCTTCTATAAAATCGACTGCATAATTATTATGCTCTTCAATTCCCGTTGCAATAGCAAAAATATTGGGGTCGAAAATTATATCCTGGCCATCATAGCCAACTTCTTCCGTTAATATTTTATATGCTTTTTCACAAATGGTGACGCGACGCTCTAAAGTGTCAGCCTGTCCTTTTTCATCAAAAGCCATTACGACAACTGCTGCTCCGTAACTCTTACAAATGATCGCCTGTTCAATAAATTTTTCAATCCCTTCTTTCATCGAAATGGAGTTCACGATGCATTTCCCCTGCACACATTTTAACCCCGCCTCGATAATGGAGAATTTAGAGGAGTCGATCATTATCGGAATCTTCGCAATATCAGGCTCGGCTTGCAATAGATTCAAAAATGTTTGCATCGCTTTTTCGCCATCAAGCAATGCATCATCCATGTTCACATCAAGGATCTGCGCACCACTTTCCACTTGTTGCCGTGCCACGCTTAATGCTTCTTCGTATTTATTCTCTCGAATTAACCGGGCGAATTTTTTTGAACCCGTTACATTGGTCCGTTCACCAACATTCACAAAATTTGTTTCAGGGCGAACAACCAAGGGTTCTAGTCCTGCCAATCTTAAAAATGGTTTTATAATAATTTCTTCCGGCATGATGTGATCAGCTTTTATTTGACTTTTTGGCCTTTTTGCACCCTACTCCTTGAACAATTACCATCCTCTTCAACCCTTTGGCAACGGTAAGACCCAATTTGATTTTTGTCCGGCAAAACTGCCGCTCAATTGTTACAACACTTCTTCTACCACGGGCAATTCTCTCGGCTTTATATTTCTTACTTGATCTGCAATATGCTTTATGTGATCAGGTGTTGTACCACAGCAACCACCCACAATGTTTACAAAGCCTTCCTGTGCCCAATCTTCAATAAAATGGGCGGTCTGAGCCGGCTGTTCGTCATATTCACCCATCGTATTGGGCAAACCTGCATTCGGATATGCAGACACATAACAAGAGGCGATTTGTGAAAGCTCTTCAATATGCGGCCGCATTTGTTCGGCCCCCAGCGCGCAATTCAATCCAATGCTCAAAGGATTGGCATGCATCACCGATGTATAAAATGCTTCGAGTGTCTGCCCGCTCAATGTCCGGCCGCTTGCATCTGTGATCGTTCCGCTGATCATTATCGGCAAAGGTTTCTGCTTTGTATCCCGGAAATATTTTTTGATGGCAAAGATTGCCGCTTTTGCATTCAGCGTGTCGAAAATGGTTTCAATCAATAACAGGTCAACACCGCCATCGACCAAGCCCTTTATTTGTTCGTAATAGGCAGCAGCAACTTCATCAAATGTTACCGAACGAAATCCGGGATTATTCACATCGGGGGAAAGCGATAATGTCTTATTCATCGGGCCGATTGCACCGGCAACGAATTTTTGTGAATCGTGAGTGTTCAATGGTGAATTGTAAAATTCATCAACAGCCTCTTTGGCACATTTTGCCGCGGCAACATTGAGTTCATAGGCGAGCTCCTGCATATTATAATCGGCCAAAGAGATCCGCTGCGAATTGAAGGTGTTTGTTTCAATAATGTCAGCACCTGCCTGTAAATATTGTTTGTGGATCTCTTTAATGATATGGGGCTGCGTGATGCTCAACAGATCATTATTGCCTTTTACATCGGATGGCCAGTTTTTAAAACGTTCGCCACGATAATCGGCCTCACTCAATTTATAGCGTTGTATCATTGTGCCCATGGCTCCGTCAATGATCAGTATGCGTTCTCTAAGACAATCCTGAATTGTTTGCATATTTCTATTTTTTATCGATGAATAGAATTGTTGCCGTACAAATGAGTGACTCAACAATGTTTAAATGGATAAATATCGCTGGCATCACCAAAATTTTTCCTGACTATTTAACGAGAAACTTGCAGTGCGGGTTTGCTGAAGTGTTTTCGTTTATTAGTTCAGTTTTTATTTTCAACAGGCTGAACAATAAACAAATCTGCCTGTTGCGAACGCAAAGTTAAGGCATTCCGGCATAGCATAAAATGAAAGGGGGAAAATTTTTTGAAAAAAATTGATTAAACGTTTGTTTAATTCAAACGTTTGTTTAATTTTGGCCCTTAAATTAAAATGTTATGGCAGATAAACGTGAGGAAATTCTCCTGGTGGCCGAGAGGCTTTTTGGAGATAATGGATTTGACGGAACATCAGTAAGAGACATCGCGCAGCATGCAAATGTGAATCTGGCAATGATCTCTTATTATTTTGGCTCGAAAGAAAAATTGCTGGAGGCATTATTGGAACAAAGAGCCAACTACACGATTTTGGAAGCGCTGAATAAAGATGAATCGCTGACGCCCTGGGAAAAAATTGACCGGGTAATTGATTTTTATGTAGATAAGATCATGAGCAATTTATGCCTGCATAATATTATGCAACAGGGAAATAACAGTCGTTCCGATGAAATTAAAGAGCTTGTCACGAAGATCAAACTGAGAAATTTCGAGCAGATCAAAAAGATACTTCTTGATGGACAAAAGAAAAAATTCTTTAGAAAAGTAGATATTGAACTAACTGTTGGCACAGTAATGGGAACGATTTCTCAAACTACGATCGCACGTCATTTTTATAATTCGATTTTTAATATCGAAAAAAACAATGACGAAGCCTACCGAAAAAAAATAACTCCCAGGTTAAAATCTCATTTGAAGCAACTATTGCGTGCTCATCTGGATATAAAAAATGAAGAATAATAAAATCAACGAACATGAAAAGGCAAGTATGGATTTTTTCTTTTTTGATGATGACTGTATTTACACTGACTGCACAAACAAAAACATTAAGTCTTGATGAGGCCGTGCAATTAGGGGTACAAAACAGCAAACAGCTAAAATTATCCCAAAGCAAGATAGATCAGGCGCTATCGCAGTTTGAACAAACAAAAGATGCGGCATTGCCATCTGCAAAAGTTAGCGTTGGATACGAACATGCATTGATGCTCACTCAATCATTAAAAATTCCAGGGGACACTGCAAAATCGGGAACAATAAAACTTCCCTTCGATAACCCCTTGTACCAGGCAACGCTTAGCGTGAATGAACCAATTTTTGCAGGCAATCAATATAAGTACGCACAAAAATCTGCGGACTTATTGATAAAGATGAGCAAGCTCGATGCGGAAAAAGACAAGGATGAAGTGGTTTACACCGTGATCAATTCTTATCTCAACTATTATAAGATAAAACAAAACCAGGATATTGTTTCACAGGATCTGCAGGACATTCAAAACAAACTGGATGAAATTACCAAATATGAAAACCAGGGTTTGGCAACATTAAATGATGTGCTTCGGTTTCAATTACAAAAATCAAACACACAACTGGTGGCCATTGAATTGGAAAATAACAGAAAAATAGCAAACTATAATTTGAATGTGTTGCTTGGATTGCCCGACAGCACGGTGTTGCAGGTTCAGGAAGTAAGTTATAAGCTAGATATGAATAATCCTTTAGATCAGTATTTGCAGCAAGCATTAAGAGACAGGAAAGAATTTGGCTCGATAATTTATCAATCTGAAATTGCCGATATCAATGTTAAGAAGATCCATGACGAAAAATTACCTACGGTTGGCGTCGGCGGCAATTTGTATTATTTCAATCTCACAAAATCCATAATACCCAGCAGCGGTGGATTTCTTGCCCCTTTTGTAATCGGGATCAATGCGAGCTGGGATATTTCTACTTTATATAAAAACAAGAATAAACTTAACGAAGCAAATATTCAAAAAAGACAAGTGGAAATTACTAAAGACATTCAGGTTGACCAGGTGAAAACGCAAGTGAATCAAAGCTACCAGGAATATGGTTTAGCTCTTGAAAAAATAAAAGTATTGCAAGATGCTGTGACGCAGGCGGCAGAAAATGAACGCGAAATGGAATCGAAGTTTCATAATAACCTCGCAACAACAACGGACAGAATTGATGCGCAAACCTTATTATACCAATCGCGCATCAATCTTGAATTGGCAAAATCAGATGCAACAATTGCGTATTACGCATTATTAAAATCTATCGGTCATATACAACCGTAATCATAAACTAAACTACTTATTTATAAAACGAATTAAAGAATCAATTATGAACGACAATCAACCTAAAAAGAAAAGAAAAATCATTTTCCCGATAATTCTCGGATTGGTCTTGGTGGGCGCTTTGATATTTACCATCAAAGAATATCTCTATTATCAAAACCATGAGACAACCGATGATGCACAAATAGATGCAGACATCAGCCCGGTCGTTGCACGCGTCAGCGGATATGTAAATGAAATACGTTTTCAGGATAATCAATATGTAAAAGCAGGGGATACCCTGGTGGTACTTGATGACAGGGATTATAAGATAAGATTACAGCAGGCCATGTCTGCATTAAGTTCTGCAAAACAATCGGTGAGTGTATCACAGTCAAATGTATCAGAGGCTAAAACCGGCATTACCACTGCAGAAGCAAATGTAGAAGCAGCGAAAGTCCAGGTTTGGAAAACGACTGAAGACTTTAATCGCTACCAGAATTTGTATAATGATCATGCCATAACCAAAGCACAATTTGATGATGCAAAAGCCGCGAAGGACGCAGCAGAAGCCCAATTAGTGATTGCCCAAAGCCAGGTTCCGGTTCAAACAAAAAGAGTAAGCACAAATCAAACACAGGTCGGCGCTACTGCATCAAATCTGGCCACTCGTCAATCCGATATTGATTATGCAAGATTACAGCTATCCTACACCGTTATAATTGCACCGGTCAATGGGATCATTTCAAAACGCAACATCCAAATCGGACAATTGGTTCAAGGTGGACAAACTCTTTTTGCAATTGTGCATGATAATAATGTTTACGTAACGGCAAATTTTAAAGAAACGCAAATGGGAAGTTTGAAAATTGGAGATAAAGTAGACATTGATGTGGATGCATTTTCAGGAAAAACAATTTCCGGGCAAATACAATCCTTTTCAGGAGCAACGGGGGCAAAGTTCTCATTATTGCCGCCAGATAATGCGACAGGAAATTTTGTAAAAGTGGTTCAGCGTATTCCGGTAAAAATCACGCTCCAGGCGGATTCATCGGTTATGAATACACTTCGTCCCGGAATGAGTGTCAGTGTGGTTGTACACACGAAATAAATTAAGCAATTGACAATTAATAAATGCTTGTTCGATTTAAAAAATCGTACATCATAAATCTAAAATCGTAAATTTTTTATGGCAGAACATGGTTTTAGGAAATGGATCATTACAATAACAGTTATCATCGCTGCACTGCTCGAGCTCATTGATACGACCATAGTTAACGTTGCATTGCCCGATATCATGGGAAATCTTGGTGCAACACTTGAAGACGCAGGGTGGGTAGTTACCAGTTATGCTGTGGCCAATGTAATTATATTGCCAATGTCTGGTTGGCTTGGGGATAGGTTTGGAAGAAAGAATTATTTTATCACTTCCATATTGCTGTTCACGTTCGCGTCTTTTCTTTGCGGGCAAGCCCATAGTTTATCAGAGCTGATCATATTTCGAATAATTCAGGGGCTCGCGGGTGGGGGTCTACTCTCAACCGGGCAGGCGATATTAATGGAAACATGGCCACGCGAAGAAATAGGAATGGCAACGGCATTGTTTGGTTTAGGCGCTGTTGTTGGACCAACTGTTGGCCCTACCATTGGCGGATATATTGTGAATCATTTTAGCTGGCCTTATATTTTTTATGTAAATATTCCTGTTGGTGCAATTGCAGCATTTCTTGTCTCAACCTTTGTAAAAGAGTCGCCAAAATATGCAAAGGGGAAACCGATCGACTGGTGGGGGATTTTATTTCTTGCGACCGCCGTCGGCAGTTTGCAAGTCGTCCTGGAAAAAGGAGAATCAGAGGATTGGTTTGCTAAAACCTATATTGCTGTCCTTACCTTCGTCACCATAGTTTCAGTAATCATTTTCATTTGGAGAGAATTAACCACAGATCATCCTGTAGTTAATTTTAGGATATTAAAAACGCGAAGTTTTGCAATTGGCATCGTAACTACATTTACGCTTGGGTTTGCCTTATATGGTTCCGTATTTATCTTCCCGGTCTTTTGTCAAAATCTTCTTGGTTTTTCTGCACAGCAAACAGGATTTCTATTATTTCCCGGAGGCTTAGCGACTATTTGCATGATGCCCTTTGTGGGCATGATGCTTAAACGGGGAGTGCCGGCGCAGATCATGTCTGCAGGAGGATTCATCATGTTTTTCATTTTTACCTGGATGTTGTCCAACTCAACGTTAAACTCAGGAACAAATGATTTCTTTTTACCATTGATCATTCGCGGGTTGGGAATGAGCATTTTATTTGTTCCGCTAACAACACTTGCATTGCAGGATTTGAAAGGTCCTGACATTGGGCAGGGAACCGGATTGAATAATATGATGCGCCAATTGGGTGGATCTTTCGGAATTGCTATTATCACTACATTAATTCATATTAGATCCGGTGTCGTAAGAAATTCACTGATCGAATATGTTAATCCATACAATCCGGCTTACGTTCAGGATAATCAGGGAATGGTTCAAAATTTTATGAGTAAGGGTTTCAGCCAGTTAACTGCGCAGCAAATGGCCAATCAGGCGATGGAAGGAAGAATAGTGAGACAGACCATGTTGCTCACTTACGATAATCTCTATCTTATTATCGGTGTGTTCACTTTGTTTTGTATACCAATCATTTTTCTGCAAAAATTTAAGAAAAGACCAGCCATGGTTGTTGATGCACATTAGCATTTTTTCCCAGAAACTACTAAAAGATGAAAGCCCCGAAAATTCGGGGCTTTCAATTTTTTTGTACGATACCAAACCAACATTTCTTGGCCATCAATAGGTACAAATTTTAATTCTGTTTCTTAGGATCTTGGATTACTGGATTTTGGATTTTAACGGTTGTCAGTTTTGACTGATAATCTTGATTCGTTAGTTTTGGTTTTTCAGGATTCTAGATTTTGTCTTTCTAAGGATTCCTGTGGATTTGGTTTTTTCGGAAATTGGATTTGAATCTTTGCTTATCAATCATCTTAACAACACAAACATACAATTCGAATGCGCGCAGCACAAGAGCACAATTGCCCAATTAATAAAATTCACTATTTACTCTAATTTTAGTAAAATTACTAGTCGCACTTTCGTAATACTTCGTTTCTTTTTGCATACATTGTAAATAGCTCTATTTTAGTTCAAGCAAGATTGATAATTTTAAACCATCGAAATGATTTTTGAAAATAAAACCATATTGATAACCGGAGGTTCGCGCGGCATCGGAAAATCAATAGCCATAAGGCTTGCACGTGAAGGCGCCAATATTGCATTGCTGGGGAAAACGGTTGAGCTTAATCCCAAATTGGAAGGAACGATTTATACAGCCGCCGAAGAAGTGGCAAAAGCGGGACCCGGTAAGGTTTTACCTTTACAGGCGGACATTCGGTTCGAAGGAGATATTACACGCGCGGTGGAAACCACAGTAAATACTTTTGGCGGAATTGATGTTTTGGTAAATAATGCAAGCGCAATTAATCTCACTCCCATAGAGCAAACAGAAGTGAAGCGATTTGATCTGATGAATAATATTAACGTCCGCGGAACTTTTTTTATGAGCAAAGCCTGTATTCCATTTTTAAAAAATTCCGCCAATCCGCACATTTTAAATCTTTCCCCGCCAATTAATTTAGATGTAAACTGGTTTGGCAATCATCTTGCATACACGATGAGTAAATATGGGATGAGCATGATTGTTTTAGGTCTTGCAGAAGAATTGAAAAAGTTTCGAATTGCAGCAAATGCATTGTGGCCAAAAACAATCATTGCAACGGCGGCAGTGAAAAATTTATTGGGCGGAGATTTTTTGATGCAAAGAAGCCGGACTGTTGATATTGTTGCAGATGCTGCTTTTTACATTTTGCAAAAACCATCTTTTGAATGCACCGGTAATTTTTTTATTGATGAAGAAGTGTTGCAAAAAGAAGGTATAACTGACTTTGTAAAATACGCCGTTAACCCCGAACACAAACTAATGGGAGATCTCTTTATATAATACAAAACGCCGAACTCAAAATGTCTTTGCTTTTGCATTCAGCGTTTTCTTGACTTGTAATATTTAACTGCTGTTCCTTCCGGCTATGATAAGCGCGGCACCCGCAAGCCCGGTATCTTTTACCAGGTTAGTAACAATGATACTTACATGTTCGGCACCCGTTCCGTTTATCATAGCTGGGATATGAACGGTCAAGACAATAAGAATGAGAAAAAGAGCCAGCAATAATCCCGCTACACGAACATATTTCCCGATTAATAAAGCAATTGCTGCGGCAATCAATAAAACACCGGTTAAATAGACCCAAAAAATGCTGTACGGAATAAAACGTGGCATTTGTTTTTGTACTCCTGTTCCTTGCAGAAAATGATTGACACCGAAAAAGCCTATCACCAAGGCATATAAAATGGTGCCGATCCTGGAGATGGTTGTGTTGTTCATATGACAATCGTTTAGTTCCTTCTAATTTAATTTTTTTTAAGGCTTTTTCAAAAATTAATTTGGAAGAAAAGAAACAATTGGATGAAACGGGGGTTAATCTAAATTTTTTTCAGGACGCATCTGAGGAAATAAAAGTACATCCTGTATGGATGGCTGATTGGTCAGTAACATGCATAATCTGTCTATCCCGATACCAATCCCCGAAGTAGGCGGCATTCCATATTCCAGCGCCCGTAAAAAATCATTATCGATGAACATGGCCTCATCATCACCTCGCGCCATCAATTTCAGTTGCTCTTCAAAACGCTCACGCTGATCGATCGGATCATTCAATTCACTGTATGCATTGGCAATTTCTTTACCATTGATCATTAATTCAAAGCGCTCTACCAACCCTGGTTTACTTCTGTGTTTTTTTGTAAGGGGGCTCATTTCAACAGGATAATCTATAATGAATGTCGGTTGAATAAAATGATGCTCACATTTTTCACCGAATATTTCATCGATCAATTTCCCTTTGCCCATTGAATTATCAACATGAATATTTAGTTGATGGCAAACTTCATTTAACCTTTCTTCATTCATATCACTAACGTCAATGCCTGTGTGCTCTTTAATCGCATCGTAAATGCTTATGCGCTTAAATGGTGCTTTGAAATCAATTTCAACATTACCAACCCATGTCTTTGTTTTACTGTTTATTGCCAACGCAGCTTTTTCTAAAAGTTGTTCCGTTGTTTCCATCATCCAGAAATAATCCTTGTAGGCAACATAAAATTCGAGGATGGTGAATTCAGGATTGTGTGTTCTGTCCATTCCTTCATTTCTGAAGTTGCGACTGAATTCATAAACCCAATCAAAACCCCCAACAATCAATCTTTTTAAATATAACTCATTTGCAATGCGCAAATAAAAAGGAACATCCAATGCATTGTGATGAGTAATGAAAGGTTTTGCCGCTGCTCCGCCAGGAATGCTTTGCAGCACTGGCGTATCAACCTCTATGGCTCCGCGCTCATTTAGAAACTCGCGGATGGAATTGATCATTTTTGTGCGGCTGATAAAAGTTTCTTTTACCTGCGGATTAACGATTAGATCAGCATAGCGCTGACGGTAACGAAATTCCGGGTCGGTTACGGCATCAAAAGTTTCGCCTTCTTTTTCTTTTACGATCGGTAATGGCCTAAGCGCTTTTGATAATAGCGTTAATTCATGAACGTGAATAGAGGTCTCTCCCGTTTTTGTAGTGAACACGTACCCCTTCACCCCGATAATGTCGCCCATGTCCAATAAATGTTTCCAAACTTTATCGTATAAAGATTTGTCTTCGCCGGGTGCAATCTCATCCCTTTTTACATACAACTGGATTTTCCCGGAACTATCCTGTAACACGGCAAATGAAGCCTTGCCCATATCGCGAATGCTCATGATTCGTCCGGCGACACAAACATCTGCAAAATCTGATTTATTTTCTTCGCCTTTATAATTTGATTTGATAAAGGCAGCTGTAGTATTCACCGGGTATAACGGTGCCGGGTATGCGTTGATTCCCAATTGCTGAAGTTCAGCTAATTTCTCGCGGCGAATGATTTCCTGCTCAGAAAGATGTTGCGTACTCATATTCTGTTTCTTCAAAATTTTTGCGAAGGTAAGTTAGTTTTCGGTTTATCGTTTTGAGATTGTAGTGCTGCATGTTGGCAATTTATCATGGTTTATCGGGAACAGATCTTTCAGCTATGATTTCTTTTTTGATAAAATTGAAAAGTCATCTTCATCCTTTACAATATTATTTTTTAGAATGCCCAATCCGTCAATTTCCATTTCAATTTCATCGCCTTCTTGCAGCCATTGTTCTGGATAATTGGGATCATTCAATTTCCCGGTTCCATTCAATTCAAGAAAACAACCTGTTCCAACAGTTCCGCTGCCGATGATATCTCCTGCAAACAGATCAGCGCCATAGGACGCACGCTCAATGATCTCCGCAAAGGTCCAATCCATATCGGATAGGTTTCCGTCGCTCACTGTTTTTCCATTAACGCGGCATTGCATGCGAAGATTCCAGCTTTTACCAACATGACCTTCTTTGCCATTCACTGCAAATGGCTGCAACTCGTTTAATGTAACCAGAGTGGGTCCAACAACGGTTGCAAAATCTTTTCCTTTTGCCGGTCCGAGGTTGAGCAACATTTCTTCCATTTGTAATTTTCTTGCGCTCATGTCATTCATGATCATTAATCCGCCAATATATTCCTCAGCTTCTTCTGCGCGGATGTTGCGGCCATGTTTACAAATAACGATGGCAACCTCCAGTTCAAAATCAAGTTTTTCAAAATGATCGGGCATACATTTTATTTCGCCCGGGCCCTGCACACTGTGATGATTGGTGAAGTAAAAAACGGGGTATTGGTCAAATTCATTGATCATTTCCAATCCGCGATTGCGACGCGCAGCGGCAACATGTTGCCGAAAGGCGTATGCATCCCTGCATGATGTTGGTAAAGGCACGGGTGGTAATAATTGTACCGATTCATATTTTATTCCTTTTTCTTTTGAAATATTGCCTTCGATTATTGAAATTTCTCCCGCCTGAACGATGGGCAAAAAATCATCCCAATAATTTAAGAACATTTGCATATTGCCCGGAAGATCCGGATGAATGATTTCCATATCGAATAATAATCCATCAACCAAAATGGCCAATTGATCATGTTCTTCATTCAGGTAAGAAACAAATTTCATAATGATGCTTTTTTTTGAAAGTGGGTAAAATTAGGGAATATGTGTGAGCTCCAAAGGGGGAACAACTAGGGATAGCTGTGAGATAATATGCAATGTTAAATGTTTGGTGTAAATTGTTTGATGGATTAGTTGCTGGACAGGGGTAAATCAAACAGTAAAATGACAATTAGATGAGGATAATTGAGTAGTTTTTTGTACTTTTACGCTCCCAGTTTCAATAATGAAGTTCGAAAAAATACATAATAAGGGACAGGCTCAATTGTTTAAGAATGAGTACCTGGAAATGCTCACCAAGACGCATCCGCTTGTGATTTGGGGAATGTATCTGCCAGTTATGGTATTTTGTATATATCGGAGCAGCGTAAAACTTAATTTTTCTGCTGAAATGATAGTATTGATGTTCATTGCAGGAACATTTTTCTGGACATTTTTTGAATACATCATGCATCGTTTTATGTTTCACTGGGTGGCCGAAAGCAATCGCGCAAGGAAGTTTGTTTATGTAATGCATGGAAATCATCACGAATATCCCCGGGATAGGGAAAGATTGTTCATGCCGCCCGTTCCATCAATAATTCTGGCATCCATTATTTTTTCACTGATGTATTTGATTATTGGTCAATTGGTATTTATGTTTTTTCCGGGATTTATACTTGGCTATTTAATGTATGGGACCATGCACTATGCGATCCATGCATGGAACCCGCCATTCAAATGGCTGAAACCGCTATGGCGTAATCACCATCTTCATCATTATAAGAATGATCATCAGGGTTTTGGCGTTAGCACAACGCTTTGGGACCGTTTTTTTGGAACGATGTTCGACCTGAAAAAAGAAAAAGAAGATAAGGAGAAAGTAAAAGAACTGATGTTCAGGAAAACTATCATAAAAACCCCGAAACAAAAGGTTTCATAACTCACCATTTTTCTTCGTCCCCATTTTCATCTTTTTTATTCGCAGCCCTGAATTCACTTCTCGTTTCAATTTTTTGTAGTTGCCTTTCTATTATCAAATCCGCAATAATACCAGCAGCATCAGCGTCTGCGTTTTCTTTTAATAATTTTTTCAACTTATTTTCATTCACATCAACCTTATACAGGAGGTTGATCAGCTCATCGAAATTATTATGGATAAGATGATCAATGCGGTTAGCCAGAGTTGCTTTTATGTTTTCAAATGAGATCTTTTCAATAATATCAATTTGCAGGGCATTCTTTAAGGTTGCCAATAACACTTCATTCTCCATAAATAATGGGTTTAAAAATTTTCTATAACGCCAAGTGCAAATAAGGCGAAATCATATTTAACCGGATCATCTTTATCCAATTTACGCAAATACGAAGTCAGTTCCAAGGCAGCCTGCCAGTCGATCTGATTTCTTGTTATCAACCCAAACCTTTTCGACACTCGTGCCACATGGATATCAACCGGGCAAATCAACTGTGATGGCGAAATATTTTTCCAGATTCCGAAATCAACGCCGCGATCATCCTTTCTAACCATCCACCGCAAGAACATATTCAACCTCTTACAGCTCGAATTTTTTTCTGGAGAGGCAATATGCTTGAACGTTCTGCTCGGAGCCTCTTCAAGAGAGAAAAAATAATGGTAAAAACCAGTTAATGCATTGGCAATTGTTTCGTCTTTTTTTGTCATCCATTTTGTAAAAGCATTTTCGAGAGAGGGATTATTGGAATAATGAAATTTGAAAAATTCAATAAAATATAAAAGATCGGTGGCATTAAATGTTCTGTGCCTGAATGTTAATAATCTTTTCAATTCTTCTTTACTATGATTCAGGCAAAATTGATGCGGCGCATTGTCCATTAATTCCATCAGCTCTTTGCTTTTTTTAATAATGGTTGTGCGGTTCCCCCAGGAAAAGATCGAAGTGAAGAAAGCCGCAATTTCAATGTCTTGTTTTTTGCCGAATTGATGAGGAATAGAAATAGGATCGTCTTTAATAAAAAAAGGCTGATCATATTCATCAACCTTTTTATCAAGAAATTCCTTAAGATTATTACGAATCATTTTTATCCTATTGCTTGCTGCAAATCATCAATCAGATCATCAATGTCTTCAATGCCAACACTCAGTCTTATCAATGAATCTGTCAAACCATTTTTTAATCTTTCTTCACGTGGAATGGAAGCGTGGGTCATCGAAGCAGGATGATTGATGAGCGATTCAACTCCACCTAAACTTTCTGCCAATGCAAATATTTTGGTGGATGATAAAACTTTTGTTACGGCTTCTTTGCTGTTATCTTTTAATTCAAAACTCATCATGCCGCCAAAGCCCCGCATTTGTTTTTTTGCAATATCGTAACCCGGATGATCTTCAAACCCGCACCAGTAAACGCGGTCAATCTTTTTATGGGTGCGCAAAAATCCAGCTACTTTTTCTCCATTCTCACAATGACGTTGCATGCGCAGGTGCAAAGTTTTCAGCCCGCGCAAAACCAGAAAACAATCCTGAGGCCCGGGAACGGCGCCACAACTTTTTTGAAGAAAATATAATTTCTCACGCAGGTCAGCGTCATTGATCACCAAACATCCATGAATAAGATCGCTGTGACCGCCAAGATATTTTGTGGCGGAATGTAAAACAATGTCCGCACCGAGATCCAGCGGATTTTGCAAATAGGGAGAAGCAAAAGTATTGTCAACGCAAACCAAAATGTTTTGCCCTTTGGCCAATGCGGAAACAGCAGCAATATCAATGATGTTCATTAACGGATTTGTTGGGGTCTCAATCCAGATCAGTTTTGTATTAGCATTGATAAAATTCTTTACATTGGCTGCATCTTGCATATTGATGTAATGGAATTTTATTCCAAATTTTTCAAATACCTTGGTGAACAGCCGATATGTGCCGCCATACATATCATTGCAGGCAATCACTTCATCGCCTGGCTGGAGTAATTTTATGACTGCATCCGTTGCGGCAACACCACTGCTGAAGCACAAACCGAATTTGCCATTTTCAATTGCAGCACAGGCATCTTCCAACACTTTTCGTGTTGGATTTTGAGAACGCGCATATTCATATCCTTTATTTTTTCCCGGCGCGGCTTGAACATATGTAGATGTTTGATATATCGGCGTCATGATTGCACCGGTAGATGGATCAGGTTCAATGCCGGCGTGTATAAGTTTTGTTGCTAGTTTCATAATTATCGTCAATTAATCTTTACGGCAAAGATGAACAATTATTATATCATTTAGTGTTCGATTATGATACAAAATAAATTTATTGACTCCATGTAAAATCTCGATGTGTAGTTTAACAGAAGCTTAACCGCGAAAAGATAATATTGTGCAACATATTTGAAACGCACGCCGGGCAAGGGTTCTGTCGATAAATACGAACAAAATCGTACATAAGGATTTTGAAAAAAATGTTAGCGTCATTAACAACTGGGCCCGGTTATAAAGATCTGCTTGACTTCGCCTGGTTGCCATGCTATTTTCGGTTAGTGAATTTTTTATTTTATCATTTTTAAAAGTATAGTCATGAAAAAGAATTTTTTAACAATCGCTTCAATCTGCGGCATTTTTTTGCTGAGCAGTTTTTGCGTTAACGCAAATCCGGCAGATGATCATTCAACGGTAAATGAAAAAGTATTGAAATCCTTTCATTCCGTTTTTAACGGCGCGTCCAATGTTCAATGGGCAAAATACGGGGATCATTTTTCTGTAAGTTTTTTGCAGGATCAAATTATCGTGCGGGCAGAGTATGATAAGGAAGGTAATTTATTAAGCTCAATTCGCTATTATAACGCGGAACGGCTGCCTTTGAATATTTTATTCAATGTGAAAAAAGAATATGCCAATGAAAAAATTGATGTTGTTACAGAAGTTTCTGTGCCAGAAGGAACGGCTTACATAATTCAATTGGAAGATGACAAAGGCTGGACTATTTTGCATTCTGATGTTGAAGGAAACCTCACCGTAAAAGATAGTTTTGACAAGGCTAAATGATATTCATGCAAGTTGATGCTATAAGATAGCGCCAATCATGGTTTTCAGCCGCATACGCATTGTGCGGCTGAATTTTTTTATTTAATGCGGAAGATCTTAAGACACCTTCTTTGACCAATTTTTGTTTTGCTTCACGGACAAATTCTTCCAGTAAGGCATTTTCCATCCATTTCTTTTGCGGAGGCTCAAAAGCTATTTTTTCTTTGCGCCAGATAATTGATCCGGGCAAAACAGTTTCCATGCTTTTTCTCAATATCCATTTTGTATAACCTTCATGTATCTTATATGTTGAAGGAAGTGAAAAGATAAATTGCACCAGTTCATGGTTTAAAAAAGGCAACCTCACTTCTCTGCCATGAGCCATTGAGTTGCGATCTGCATATCTTAATAATTCTTCCAAACCCGACTGAAAAACGGAATAATATAAAATATCATTAAGTTTAAAAACAATCGGCTTGAAGATCGATTGTTTATCGAGGTACTCATTTCTGAATTCATCCCTTATATCAGGGAATCGGGATAATTTTTTTATCTCTCTTTTTTCCAAACGATAAGTAGTCTGCGCGGGAAACCATGCAGCGAGATAATTTCTTATGCCCCAGCTAAAATCCATTTTATTTTTTTTCAGGTCATTTTTTTCCCTGACGAATTTAAAATTGCGCGCAGCCAATAGTTCCTGTAAATACCAATGGATATATTTATTATAGCCTGCCAATATTTCATCAGCTCCCTGTCCGTCCAATAATACTTTTACATCTTGCTGTTTTGCCAATTCAAAAACCTTGTACTGTGCAAAGATGCTTGATGAAGAAAAAGGGACCTCATGATGGAAGCATAAAGATCCAAGATCTTTTATGAAATCCTCAACAGTGGGAGTAACGGTATAATTTTTCAGGTTGAATCTTTCTGTCACAGATCGAACATACGGTGATTCATCCTTTTCAAAACCCGGAAACACGGCAGAAAACGTTTGCAGTGAATTTGTGCTTTGTATTTTATTTATGGTTGCTACGATCGAGGAGCTGTCCAATCCACCGCTCAATGATGTCCCAACAGAAACATCGCTTCGCAATCTTCTTTTTACCGAATTAGAAAATAATTCATTGATTTTTTCTACGGCCTCTTTTTCAGTAATGGAGAGTTTTGTTTCTTTATCACAATCCCAATAGTTATTGATATCAAATGAAAAACTCCGGGTGCTAAATTTGAGATAATGTGCTGCCGGTAACGAGAATATGTTTTGGAAAAAAGTTATTGTCTTATCTGCAGCTGTTTGGGTGTAACCCAAAACAAGATAATTAAGCAACAACGGGTAATTGATCTTTTTTTCCAGGCCTACTGCCCATAATGCTTTTGCTTCCGATGCAAAAAGAAATTGCTCTTCTGAAAATGAATAATAAAAAGGCTTTTCCCCGAAACGATCACGAGCGCAAAACAGGGTTTGTTCTTTCTCATCCCATATGGTAAAAGCAAACATGCCGTCAAAGTGCTGAAGACATGCCTCCTTGTACTTGTCGTATGCGGCAAGAATAACTTCAGTATCTGATTGGGAACGAAAAGAATATCCCTGCTTAATCAGTTGTTCTCTTAGTTCAATGTAATTATAGATTTCACCATTATGAATAATGGTATAGCGATCAAGAAAATGCATCGGTTGTGCGGCAGCGTTAGAAAGATCAATTATTGATAACCTCCGATGACCCAAACCAGTTGTATTATTTCTGTTTATCCAAAAACCTTCGCCATCCGGACCACGATGGGCTATGGAATCAGTCATTTTTTTAAGCAATACCTCATTAATAACCGATGAATCTTTTGATATGATGCCGGCAATTCCACACATGGTGTAAATATCGAAGTTCCCCATTCAAATGCCAAATGCATTTATTACCGTAGCAATAATTGATTCATTTTTTCAATTGCAAATTGTTTTACCTGGGGGAAGAATATATTGTAGCAATTTTTTAAATCATCATAATTTTTTTCAAAAATAGTAAATGCTGTTTGATGCTCGTGCATATAGGTTGCGCGCCTTACCAAGCCACCAAAACTTTTGTATATACCCTGAGAAAATTGATAATTAAAAAGCCAATTTTCTTTTTGCATATAATAAAATAAACGACTGAATTTTTCAGGGAACATATGCTCATAAATGCTTAACTGCTCATAGGTGTGTAAAGTGAATTTATGCAAAGATTGTCCGGGAAACGCATTTATATCATTTGCTAAAAAATGATCGTAAACAATATCAACGAATGCGCCGCTATATAAACCATAATCCTGTTTAAAAAATATCTTTGCTTGTCTTGTTGCAGCGTGAGTATCCGTAAATTCATCGATCGCGCGATGCAACATGATCCCTTTCTGAACAATATCGTCATATTCAAATCTTTTTTTCCCTTTCACAAAATCACTGATCATATTGCCAACCAAAATCTTTGGTTCGTCAAACGACAGGTATGCATGAGCGAGATAGTTCATCTGGAATTGTCTTGGAACGTTTAATAGGCAAATTTCCGATTAATAAAATCATTTTTAAAATCAAGTCAAATCTGCTATTAACCGGTCCTCATTTTAAGAAATGCTTAACTAAGCTTTAATAAATGTTTAGTGATTGCCTGAAACGCTTTGTGGATAAGGGCTTCAGCATCACTAAAAAAATGAAATTGCAACCTGGTGGCATGATTGTTCATGATAACTTAACATAGACTTCCGTTAATCATTATTGGCTTGAAACAAGTGCGTAGCCGAAATAATTTTGCTGCATCTTATTAATAGAAACGAGTTCTTTTCCATATTCATTTCAGAAATTTTCTCATAAAATGATATAATGAGGATATTTCGCCGAAACAATTCTATGTTTCGCCGCTAAAAAATAGTGTATCGTCTACAGACACTTGTGTTCGATTTTGATACATTTTATCTTTGTTAAGAATTAGAATGGTAGCGAATTGTAAAAGAAAAGTGAAAGCGAAAAAATAATTTGAAATGAGTGCAACATCGGAACGGGAACTGCGTCTTATTAATAAAGAAAAAATTTCTAATCTATAAAACAAAAAAAATGAAAAAGACAATTTTAGCAATGGCAATGATGCTTACGGTGGGATTGACCGGAGCCTTCGCTAAAGATAACGAAGGTGTAAGTAAGAAAATATCGTCATCATTCAGCAAAGATTTTGTAACAGCGAAAAATGTAAGCTGGAACAGCCAAAAAGAATATTCAAAAGCAACATTTACTTTAAATAACCAGGTGATGTTTGCTTATTACAACGAAACCGGCGATCTAATTGCAACTGCTCGTAATATTCTTTCAGAACAATTACCGATTAATTTATTAACGAGTCTTAAAAAAGATTTCAGTAAATATTGGATATCTGAGTTGTTTGAACTGGCAGCTGACGGTCAGACATCGTATTATGTGACGCTACAAAATGGTGACGAAACCCTGATCTTGAAATCAAACAATTTCAATGAGTGGTATACGTACAAAAAAATCAGAAAAATATAGTTTTCTCAGTTGTTTTTAGTTGGAAGAATGAGTCGGTCCCGCTTCGCGCGGGACTTTCTCTTTTTACACATTATCCGTTTCATAAAGGAAGGGTAATATTTTGTTCATTATTGTTACTATGAAAAAAAATTTACTTTTGCGGCCGCAGGTAAACAATTCAATATTTTTTTATGAGCAATAAAGGACCGATCTCTCAATTCATTGAACATCATTATCGTCATTTTAATGCAGCAGCACTAATGGATGCTGCAAAAGGATACGAAACACATTTATTGGAAGGCGGAAAAATGATGGTAACTCTTGCAGGAGCAATGAGTACCGCCGAGCTGGGAATTAGTTTTGCTGAAATGATACGACAGGATAAAGTGGCCATCATCAGTTGTACCGGTGCAAACCTCGAAGAAGATATCATGAACCTTGTTGCGCACAGTCATTACAAACGCGTTCCCAATTATCGAGATCTTAGTCCGCAACAGGAATGGGAGCTTTTGGAAAATCATTACAATCGGGTAACCGATACCTGCATTCCTGAAGAAGAAGCATTTCGCCGATTACAACAGCACATTTATAAGATCTGGAAAGAAGCAGATGAAAAAGGAGAACGATTTTTTCCGCACCAATACATGTACAAAATGCTATTGAGCGGTGTCCTGGAACAATATTACGAGATTGATCCAAAAAATAGCTGGATGCTCGCCGCAGCACAAAAAAATATCCCTATAGTTGTTCCCGGTTGGGAAGATAGTACGATGGGAAATATATTCGCATCCTACGTGATCAAAAAAGAATTAAAAGCAAGTACCATGAAAAGCGGTATCGAATATATGGTGGAGTTGAGCGAATGGTATAGAAAGAATTCCTCAGGAAAAGGGGTTGGGTTTTTTCAGATCGGCGGAGGAATTGCGGGTGATTTTCCTATTTGCGTTGTGCCGATGATGTACCAGGACCTGGAATGGCATGATGTTCCTTTCTGGACATATTTTTGTCAGATATCAGATTCAACCACCTCTTACGGATCCTATTCCGGCGCCGTGCCCAATGAAAAGATTACCTGGGGAAAATTAGACATCAATACCCCAAAGTTTATCGTTGAAAGCGATGCTACAATTGTCGCTCCGCTTATCTTTGCATGGATATTATCGTGGTAAAAATTATGCCTATGCATATTCATTCAGAAGAACTGTATCTTGAGGCGGAAGCTGATATCAAGAATAATAATTACGCAGAAGCATTTCGAAAATATGAGAGCATCTTGTATGAAGAACCAGACAGCGCACCTGCGCATAATTCATTGGGATGGTTATATAAAACGCAATTTGATGATTATGCAAAAGCAGAAAATCACTTTAATACTGCAATGAAGTGCGATCCACTGTATCCTCACTCCTATTTTCATATGGCGGCACTTTTCATGGATATGGAAAGATTCGATGAGTTGAAGCAATTTCTGGAAAAATGTCTAAAGGTCAGGACGATTGATAAATCATGGGTTTATGGCCGCTATGCACTAATGGAAGAATTAAAATTGAATTTCGAAAAAGCGATCTATTATTTTGAAAGAGCTGTGCTCGCCAGCCAAAATGATGAAAAAATAAAAGACTACAACCAGGATATCGAACGCTGCAATATGAAAATGCAGATTAGCAAAAAGCACGACCAATAGGCATTATTATCTTTCTAAAACTTTTTGAGCAGGTATATAAAAAAACAAGCACTCCAAGACGGAGTGCATTGTTTACTCCTAACTGACCTATGAAAAAAATTCTCTATAAGAAGAGTTTAATATTTTTGGGTTGTTCAGCCAGTTAAGTGAATTCCTTTGATGGCTGTAAGTTGAATAAAAATATAAATACGCAAAAAAAAAGCGGGCTGATTAACGATGCCTTAACGATGGATTAACGAGACCGGGTTATCAGAAGTTCACCCATCGGGGAATGATTATTTGAGAATTTTCAGTTTTACCATTTCAATTCTTGTGTCGCTGACATTTAAAATCTCAAATTCATAGTCATCTATGATGATGTGCTCTCTTAAGCGAGGGATCGCCTCATGTTGGTTAATAATGAAGCCAGATAAGGTTTCCGAGTTATTTTCTGGGAACTCCAATCCATATTTTTCGTTGAGATAATCAAGTTCCAGTCTTCCTGAAAAAATAAATTCATCCCCTGATAATTTCTTTTCTTCAAATTCTTCGGTGTCATATTCATCTTTGATCTCACCAAAGATCTCTTCCAGCAGATCTTCCATAGTTACAATACCGGCCGTTCCGCCGAATTCGTCAACAACCCAGGCAATGCTCTTTCTTTCTTTGGTAAACTTATTAATCAGATCGGTCGCGCCCATGCTTTCCGGAACAGCCGGAATGGGTAATAAAATTGATTTAATAAACGGCGGCGCTTTGAATAGATCAAGCTGATGAATATAACCAGTGATATGATCAAGATTATTATCGTATACAACCAGCTTACTGAGTTTGGTACTTACGAATTTTTTTCGCACTTCTTCGATTGGCAAATTCAAATCAACACCTTCAATTTCTTTGCGGGGAACAAGGCATTCGCGCACCTTTATTTTTGGTAAAGAAAGCGCCGCTTCAAACAATTCCGTATTCAATTCCTGATTATCCGGCGCATCTTCATTGGTTTGTTGAAAAAAATGTTCAACATCGGAACGCGAAAACATTTCGCGGCTATCATCAATCCTGACATTAAAAATATATACCAGAATCCACTCTGCAATTGCCCGAAAAAATCCGGCGATCGGTCTGAAGAATCCATATAAAAAATCTGTTGTGCCTGCAAAAAAACTGAGCAAGCCGTTACTGTGTGGTTTGAAAATGGCTTTTGGTAAAAACTCACCGAATATTACGATGAACACCGCTGATAATAATGTCTCAAAAAAAAGACGCATGGAATTAACATAGGAACTGGGAATATGAATTTTGGTAATGAGCCAGTTCCAGAAAGGAAGAAAAGTTTCTCCCACCATTAATCCGAATATCACCAGAAAAATATTGAAACCAATTAATGTAGCGCCGATGAACTGAGCAGGGTTTTCTATAAAACCGGAAATAATGCGGCTGCTGCTTCTGCCTTGTTTCTTTTTTAATTCAACAGAAAGTTTATTGATGTTGATGAATGCTATCTCGATACCTGCAAAAAAGAATATCATCAACCACGCAATTATTATTCCTGCTAATGTATAACTGTTGATCATGCAAATACGAATATAGTTTGAAAAGGCGAAAAATTGAAATGCCTTTGGTGGGGAAAGACGTTGATCAGTGGATACCCTAACCGTTATTCAGCCAGAAAATCTTGAACAATTTTCTCTGCTTCCTCGCAGGCTTTATGCAGGTCATCATTAACAATCAGATTGTTGAAATTATCCTTGAAAGATATTTCATAGGATGCTTTATTAATGCGGTCCTGAAGTGCTTCTGCAGTTTCTGTTCCCCTGGATTCAAGGCGTTTTTTCAAAACCTCAATCGATGGCGGTTCAATAAAAATGGAAAGACAATTAAAAACCAGTTTTTGCTGAACATGAATCGCGCCTTTTACATCGATATCCAAAACCGGTACCTGATTATTATTCCAAATGCGATGCAATTCTGTCTTCAATGTTCCATAATATTTTCCCTGGTAAACCATTTCCCATTCTACAAATTCGTTATGCTGGATTTTTTGTTGAAAGTCATCAACACCAATGAAATAATAATCTATGTTATTTTTTTCACCGGCTCTTGGTGTTCTTGTGGTTGCCGAAACAGAAAAAGCCAATTGCGGAAATTTATCGAGCAAATATTTTGTGATGGAAGTTTTGCCTGCGCCGGAAGGAGCGGTAATGATGATGAGTTTATTGTAAATTTTCTCAGCCATTTTAGTGTCAGTGAAAATTGAAAAGTCAAAAATCGATCTGCAAATCCTTTTAGTTGTTTGATTCCAATTGTTGAATCGACCAATTATCCGTTATTGTACTCTTTTTATTTCAGCGCCCAGTTTTTTTAATCTTTCATCAATGTATTGATAACCGCGATCGATCTGGTCAATATTTTGAATCAGGCTTTTTCCTTCAGCGCTCAATGCGGCAATGAGCAAAGCCACGCCAGCCCTGATATCCGGGCTGCTCATCGTAATGCCGCGTAATTTTTGCTCGCGCGCCAATCCAATTACTGCTGCTCGATGCGGATCGCACAAAATTATTTGCGCACCCATATCAATTAATTTATCAACAAAAAACAACCTGCTCTCAAACATTTTTTGATGAACAAGCACACTTCCTCTTGCTTGCGTGGCAACAACCAAAACAATGCTTAATAAATCTGGCGTAAATCCCGGCCACGGATGATCGTAAATGGTCAGCACTGACCCATCAAGAAAATTTTGAATCTCGTAAACTTCCTGTTCGGGAATATGGATATCATCTCCCAAAAATTCCATCTGTATTCCAAGCTGTTTGAATTTATCGGGAATGACTCCGAGATTTTCAAGACTTACATTTTTAATGGTAATCTCACTTTGCGTCATGGCTGCAAGCCCGATGAAAGAACCAATTTCGATCATGTCCGGTAACATGCGATGCTCTGTTCCCTTCAAATAAGTTACCCCTTCAATAATTAATAAGTTGCTGCCAATGCCGCTGATTCTTGCGCCCATGCTGTTTAGCATTTTGCATAATTGCTGAATATATGGTTCGCAGGCCGCATTGTAAATTGTTGTTGTTCCTTTTGCCATTGACGCAGCCATAATAATGTTGGCTGTTCCGGTGACAGATGGCTCATCCATTAATAAATTAGTCCCCTGAAGTCTGGGCGCTTCGAGATGAAAGAAACCATCCTGTGTATTATAATCAAATGTGGCTCCGAGTTTTTCAAAGCCAATGATATGCGTATCGAGCCTTCTTCTTCCGATCTTGTCGCCGCCGGGTTTTGGAATAAAAGCTTTTCTGAAACGTGCGAGCAAAGGCCCGGCAAGCATTACAGAACCTCTTAATCTCCCGCTTTTTTTACGATACGTTTCGCTGTGTAAAAAATCAATGTCAACATCGTTTGCCTGGAAAGTGCAGGTATCTTTCGCCGTCCGTTCTGTCTTCACGTTCATTTCTCCCAGCAATTCGATCAATAAATTCACATCCAAAATGTCTGGGATATTGCTGACGGTAATTTTTTCAGGTGTCAGCAAGACTGCGCTGATGATCTGCAGCGCTTCATTTTTTGCGCCTTGTGGAATTATTTCGCCCTTCAGTTTTTTTCCGCCAATAACTTCGAATGAACTCACTGGATTTTTTTTATGGATTTAAAATTAAAAAATTAGCAGGTGAGTTCATCCACCTGCTAATCATTTTAAATAAATTATTGCCTGACATCAGCACAGATCGCTAAAACCGCTTCTTCTTGAATTTTCCGTTTCTGTCGTTGCGATCGTTTCTGTTGTTATTATTTCTTTGTTGGAATTTTTGATTGCGTTTGTTTCTGTAATCCCCGCCATAACCGCCACGATCCCTGTCCCGGTTATCACCAGGGCGATAGCTTTTTACAAAAGGGGTGTTGGTAAATTCGAGTTGGCCGCCAGTGATGTTGTTCATTTCGCTTTGGATCGCATCATCATGAACCGTTTCTTTGTGCCAGTTATTATAAGCAAGCTTCATGTAATAAGCAATTGAATTGGCAAAACCATTTCTTTTATCCTGGTTTTCTTCACTCAATGCCTTATTAATCACCAACTCAAGATTCTTGCCAAGATGCGAATACTTTGGATAACGTTTTGGATATTTGAGCGGTTCGGGTTTTGCTTTTAATGTTTCTCGTGTAGGAATGGGATAAGGAGAATTTACTTCGAGTTTGAAATCGGAAATAAGAAATAAATGATCCCATAATTTATGCCGGAAATCTTCTACATTTTTTAGATGCGGGTTCAAAAAACCCATCAGTTCAATGACAGTTTGTGCGTTGCGCTGACGAACTTCAGGATCCTCAATTGTAACCAGGTATTCAATCATCTTCTGAATGTGCCTGCCATATTCGCGCATGATTAAATAGTTGCGCGTTGTATTATATTCCATTAAATCGTTTTTACAAATGTAATGATGTTTTTAATAAAGAAAAGACCTTGATTCAATAAGGTCTTTTCTTTTTGTGTGGGTCTTTCACAGGTTAATTAACTAATACCTTGGTTATATATTGCTGATTGTGGGTTAAATCTTTTGCATATAAATAATATAATCCATGCGCAGGATTGCTGGTAAGATTTAATCTTATTTGATTCGTTCCCAAGATGGTGACCGCATTTTGCTGAATGATTTGACCGGCAGTATTTACCAGTTGAATGCAAAAATTTCCGTTCTGGATCTGGTCAAATTCAAAAATCACAGAACCCCTGGCCGGATTTGGATAAACCTGCATGCCGGCAGCGGCATTCCCATTAAGATTCACCGATTTAATCGCAGTATAGGTCGCTTTTCCGTCCAATCCGATTCGTTTAACGCGGAAATAGATCTTTTCAGGGGCATTGCTGTTAATGGCATACTGATATTGATATTTTGCATTTACATCGGGGGTTTGAGATGATTGCAAGAAACCAACCGGCGTATAAGTTGAACTGTTCGTGCTATATTCTATTTCATAAGTAAATCCGGTTTGCTCATTTTCGGTTATCCATTGCAGTTGTACAAAACCACCATTTTTTGCAGCGGTAAAGTTTATTATATTTTCTGCAAGAAGGATCGCCGGGCACCAGTAATATGTCAATCGGAAAGCTCCCCATGAATTTGATTTGATGCCGGTTACGTAGTTTACTCCCCCAAGTAAGGCGGTCGCCCCACCAGTGAGATTGGTGCTGAAATTTACAGTGCCTGTCCCAAGAAATGGGGTGATACTCGGCGGGGTACCGGCTCCCACCACATGGTTAAGCAGGGTATCCGGACCAAAGGTAGTCGAATCGTCGGGCAACCTTGGCTGAGGCGGATGTAAATCAATTTTGTCTGTATCCAGATAGGTAGGACCATAGGATTGATTGGCTACTCCAAAAGTGGCCAGCCAGTTCATGGGCCCGCTGTTTGAAGGGCCGTTAACAGCATCCGTTATCGTAGTCTGAAAAATATAATTATGTCCGTTGGTCGTATCGGTATTTCTTGCAGCCGTGGTAACTACAACAGAGATCGTATCATTAAAAGAAATACAGCTTAAAGTACCGATGCTCGGGTCGAATTGCGGAAAGGTGAATATGGTAGTACTTGCCTGGGTAGGCAAAACAGTATCCAAATACGTAATTGGGGTTGCCGGAGACCCGCCGGAACAGAGACATTGCGAATGTACCCTCAGCGGAACCGATATGCTGAAGAGGATTACTAACGCAAAAAGCGAAGAGTAGATGTGTTTCATGGTACTGGATTTAATTTAATAGGATAACAAGGTTTCGGTCAAATATATAAAGCCGCAACAACAATGCCAAAGCGTTAATACGCAATTAATAACATGCGTAAAAACACCGTTTCATTTATATCGTACTAATAAACGTATTTATCCGATGCCTAAGTATATTCACCGATCCGGTTTTTTTCTTAAACCGGCATAAATATTTAGAAATCTAAACTAATTATTCATGTTAACTTCGCTGGTTTGTGAAACTTTAAAATAATGCAACAATCTTCAATTAATATTAACGTGCATCTTGATGCAAATAAGGTCCCTGAGCAAATAACCTGGAGCGCAACGGATACATCGGCAGATGATATAAAAAAAGCAAAGGCCATGATGCTTGCCTTTTGGGACGGGGCGGAAAAAAGTGCTTTGAGAATTGATCTGTGGACCAAGGATATGATGGTTGACGAGATGGCTGATTTCTTTTATCAAACATTAATGACGATGGCCGAAACCTATCACCGGGCAACAAAAAATGATGAACTGGGAAACGATATGAAAAAATTTGCAAAAGATTTTTATCATAAATTCAGCGAACAACAGGTAAAGCAAAACAAAGTATAAATAAAAAACTTCTTATGTCACTCGAACAAAAAGTAATGACCGATCTTAAGACAGCGATGCTGGCAAAAGACGAAAAAGCAGTGCGCAGTTTAAGGGCTGTAAAGGCAGCGATCATTCTTGCCAAAACGGCTGAAGGTGCCGGTGGCGAACTAAAAGAGCAGGATGAGATAAAACTCTTACAGAAGTTGGTAAAGCAGAGAAAAGATTCATTGGAAATTTATCAGCAACAAAATCGTGCCGATCTTGCTCAAAAGGAACAGGAGGAAATTGAGGTGATAGAAAAATTCTTACCCAAACAATTAAGCGCTGAAGAATTAAGATCTATCGTATCAACATTAATCGCGGAACTTGGCGCTCAGTCACCCGCAGATATGGGTAAAGTGATGGGAGCCGCTACCAAACAGCTTTCCGGGCAGGCAGATGGCAAAACAATCAGCGCGGTTGTTAAGGAATTATTGGCAAAATAATTCTTACTTTTTCGTTTGAGATCTTCGGGGAATTATTATTTACTGATCAGACCGGGCATTGAAGGTTGACCAGAAACTATAAATTACAAACCTGAAACATTGATAATTGATATTCTTTTTTTGATCTTTCTCCTCGGCGCAATAATAAAAGGGTTGCGACGTGGATTAATTGTTGCTGTTTTTTCTTTATTGGCTTTGATAATTGGATTGGCAGCTGCTATTAAGTTATCTGCAATCGTTGCATTGCATTTAAAAGACAGTGTCCATATATCTTCAAAATGGTTGCCTATCGTTTCCTTTGCTTTGGTCTTTCTTGCCGTTGTTTTAATAGTCAGATGGCTCGAAGGTTTACTGGAATCAGTGATAAAATTTGCCTTGCTCGGTTGGGTTGATAAGCTTGGCGGCATTGCGTTATATGCTTTTATTTATCTTGCCGTTTTCAGCATTATATTATTTTATTGCACAAAAGCTCATGTGCTGTCTCAAAGTGTTGTCTCATCATCAAAAACATATGGTTTTATCGAACCCTTCGGCCCTTACCTGATCAATAAATTGGCGGTATTAATACCGGTTTTTAAAGACATGTTTGCGCAATTGGAAAAATTCTTTGGTAGCTTTACCTGAGTCGCTTTATTATTAATGATTATTTAATCCGTCGATCGATTGCTCATTAAATGTCCTTGAAAGTCTAGGAAGATGTTAATTCTGGCTAAATTCGGGCATTTCATAAAAATATGTTTTCGTCATTCTGCTGTTAATCTTACTTAAAGAAAATACTTATTGTAAATTGCATGCAGATAGTCATTGTTGTAAACAAACGATTTTGATTTTAAATTGTTTATTTTACAAACAATTCGCGAAAAGAATCATTTAGCTAATGCAATATGAAATTCAACAACAGGAAAAATTCAGATTTATAGAAGTGGGTGAAGGTGAGCCGTTGGTTCTATTACACGGACTGTTCGGAGCATTGAGTAATTTCGCTGATCTGATTGAATATTTTCGGCCGCATTATAAGGTGGTGGTGCCGATATTGCCTTTATTCGATCTTGACCTGTTGCATACCACCGTTGGGGGACTGGAAAAATACGTTTATCGTTTTGTTGAAAGCAGAAATTATAAAGGGATTCATCTTTTGGGAAATTCCCTGGGTGGCCATGTTGCGTTGGTACATGTGCTCAAACATCCGGAAAGAATTAAATCAATCATACTCACAGGCAGTTCCGGTTTATTTGAAAGTGCGATGGGCGATTCATATCCCAAACGCGGAAGTTATGAATACATAAAGAAGAAAGCGGAAATGACTTTTTATGATCCCGAGACGGCAAGTAAAGAATTGGTTGATGAAGTGTATGAAATCATTAATAACCGCCTCAAGGCTTTAAAAATAATTGCCCTTGCCAAAAGCGCCATCAGAAATAATCTTGGCGAAGAACTCAATCAAATAAAGCAACCAACGTTATTGATCTGGGGTAATAATGATTCTATCACTCCTCCCTTTGTGGGAAGAGAATTTCACCGGCTTATTCCAAACAGTGAATTGCACTTTATTGATAAATGCGGGCATGCGCCAATGATGGAAGTTCCTGATGAATTTAATAAGATACTGTACCGTTTTTTGACAAAGTTGAACGAGCCTGCAACAATAATCTGATCAGTCTCATTACCAATAAAATCCTGTACGTGCTGAATAAAGAAATTATATCAGAGTCTTTGCCTTCTCTTAATCCCGGCGATTCCATTGCGCAGGCCCTTGACCTGATGGCAGATTTTCATGTTGCACATTTACCGGTTGTTGCCGAAAATAAATTGATCGGATTGATTGCAGAAGATACTTTGTTAAATGTTTCTGACGATAATGGACCGATCTCGCAATTGGAAGACAGCTTCGCTAAAGTTGCTGTACACGCCAACACCCATTTTTTTGAAGCAGTACAAAGGCTTAATGAATTTAACTTAACAGTGGTTCCGGTAATTGAAGAAGATTCAGAATATGTTGGTGCAATTTCTGCAATCGACCTGTTGCGTTACTTAAGTAACAATATCGGAATAAATGAAGCTGGCGGAATTATTGTGCTTGAGATGGATAAAATTGATTTTTCTTTTTCTGAGATCAGTAAATTGGTAGAAACCAATGATGCGCAGATAACACAACTGAACACTATTTTAGAACCTCAATCAGGCATTTTTTCAGTTACCATAAAAATAAACAAGCTTGAAATTGCAGATATTGTTGCAACATTTCAACGATATGAATACCGTGTAAAATATTATTTTGGTGAAGAATTATATCAAAACGAATTGCGCAGCAATTACGATCACCTCATGAATTACCTCAATATATAACCACTATTCCCATTTACATTTATTTAAAAATCCGGCAGCGATGTAGCTTTACAGCCATAATGATAAGAGTCCGCAAATATTTTACAGCACTAATAACAACGCTTTTATTTTTAAATTCCCACGCGCAACACTTCGCCAATTCCACTAACAACTATGCATCAACGTTAGACTCTTTAAATTATAATAAAAGAATTTCATCTGCAAATGACAGCACTCCTTTTATTATTGGCGAGATCTATATATCCGGCAATCGAAAAACCAAAGCATATATTATTGAGCGTGAGTTGGCATTCAAACGCGGGGATACAGTCGATTTGCAAGATCTGGTAAAAGCATTTCGGTCAGGTCATGATAACCTCATCAACACGCATTTATTTAATGACGTGGTCGTTTATTTAAAAGGATTCAGGGGATATATTGCCGATATAGAAATAGACGTAAAAGAACGCTGGTATATTTTTCCCGTTCCTTATTTGGTGCCGGCGGATAGAAACCTGGCCGCCTGGGCGGCACGTGATTATAGTTTTAGTCGCGTTAATTACGGATTAAAATACACCCATTTCAATTTTACCGGACGCAACGATGATTTTAAAGCGTGGCTGATCACGGGCTATTCTCAACAAGTTGAGCTTGCATACACTAATCCCTATCTCGATAAGCATTTAAAACATGGTTTCGGTTTTAGCGCAACATATGCGGCAATGAAAGAAATAGACGCATTCACGGTAAACAACCAGCAATATTTTATTAATGCAGACACCCTCTCTTATGCAGGAAAATATTTGAGCAAACAATTCATTTTCTCGCTAAAATATTTTTATCGTCCGGCAATAAAGGTGAGACATAGTTTCAGAATCAATATTAATTCCATTTCGATCGACAGTGCTGTGTCGGTCTATAATCCGGATTATTTCAACAATAATAAAAGATCGGTCTTATTTCCTGAACTTTTTTATGCTTTAAATTATACGGATGTGGATTATGTTTCTTATCCATTACAGGGAGTAATGTTTGAAACCGGTTTTCAAAAAAAAGGAATAAATGCTGATGTAAACATGTGGCAACTTTATTTTAAGAGCACCGAGAGCTGGAATATTGCATGGAAAACATATTTTGTAACTCAAAATCAGACCATGCTCAAACTCCCGCTGGACCAACCTTTTTATAATCAGCAATATTTAGGTTATGGCGATTTGTATTTGCGCGGTCTTGATCGGTATGTAGTAGATGGGGTTGCCGGTGTAATGTTCCGCAATTCATTATTGAGAGAATTATTCAATTTTAATATTCCTTTTTTACGGGTTCCATCCCATAACATTATTCCAATTCGCATATACGCTTGTGCTTTTACCGATTTTGGATATGTGTATAATAAAAACTTCACCCAAAATTCCTTGGTCAATCGTCCTCTTTATACAGCTGGCTTGGGCTTAGACCTGGTAACATTTTATGATTTGGTATTGAGGCTCGATTACAGTTTTAATCAATTAAAACAAAACGGGCTATTTTTACATATTCGTAATGATTTCTGAAAAGTGATAAAGCAGGAGTTTGGAGGTTAAATGAACATTCATCCAACATTCAATATCCGGCATTCAACATCCATCATAATGAAAGTAGCAATTTATAGCCGCATACTCGACCATGAACAGCAAAACGAAGTTGAACAATTGTTTCATGAGTTGGCCAGTCAAAAAATTGCACCGGTCGTTCACCACGCTTTTCTTGAAAAAATACGCCCGTATTTTTCTTTGCCAGACAATATTGCGGTGTTTCATGATTCCAGTGATCTTGACGAGTCCATTGATTTTCTGATTAGCCTTGGCGGCGACGGCACATTATTGGATACTGTTTCATTGGTACGGAATAAAAATATTCCTGTGCTTGGTATTAATTTCGGTCGCTTGGGATTTTTAGCCAGCATTGGTAAGGAAGAAATGGTGAATGCGGTCAGTTCATTGGTTAACCGCACCTTTGTGGTTGACAAACGTTCACTTATACATTTGGATGCTAATAAGCCACTGTTTGATAAAGTTCCCTATGGCCTGAATGAATTTGCCATTCACAAAACAGATACATCACCCATGATAAAAATCCATACCTATTTGAATGGAGAATTCTTAAATACCTATTGGGCAGATGGCTTAATCGTGTCAACGCCAACCGGTTCGACCGGTTATTCATTAAGTTGTGACGGGCCGGTTGTTTTTCCGGACTCGTCGAGTTTTGTAATTACGCCCGTTGCGCCACATAATCTGAATATTCGTCCTATCGTGGTTCCGGACAATAATATCATTTCCTTTGAAGTGGAAGGAAGAGCTGATAATTTTATTTGTGCCCTTGATTCAAGAAAAGAAATTGTGGACAAGAATGTGCAGTTGGCTGTAAGGCGCGAATCGTTCACGCTCAGTCTGGTACGTTTAAATGAAAATAATTTTTTGCAAACACTCAGAAATAAGCTTTCCTGGGGCCTGGATACCAGAAATTAACAACCCAAAACAAAAGAAAAAGGCATTAGTTACGTTTACAACAAAATATCATTTTATCAGGCAAGCATGAAGAAATTAATTTTTGGGTCAGCTTTATTGATTTTTGGCTTTGGTTCTTTAAAGGCTCAATTCAGGACTATTGATCAAAGCACCGTTCAGGAAGGCGAATTCGGATTTTCGGTGGGTGGTGCTCATTATTTCGGTGATCTGAACCCAAAGCTTCGCGTCAATCGTCCAAAACCAGCACTGGGTGTATTCTTCAGAAAGCAATTTGGTAATTACGTCGCATTAAGAGTGAATGCTCATTTTGCCCAACTGGGATATTCAGATATATACAACAGCTACAACCAGTTCATGCACGAGCGCAATCTCAGCTTTAATACAAATATCTGGGAGCTAACACTACAAGGCGATTTCAATTTTTTTAAATTCGTTCCCGGAGATATTGATCATGCTTTTACACCATATTTAACCGTTGGTGTTGGAACGTTTTACTATAATCCTTATGCTTATTACCAGGGGCAGAAAGTATATCTGCGCCAGCTGGGGACAGAAGGACAGGGCTCAGCGCTTTACCCGGGTCGCCGAGCATATGGGGATATGGCAGTTTGTTTTCCCGTTGGTGTGGGATTCAAATATAATATCAACGCAAGAACAAATCTCGGCTTTGAGATCGTCTATCGCTTTACCACTACTGACTATATTGACGACGTGAGCAAGACTTATGCTGGCGCAGCTGCATTTCCTAATTTGCCCAATGGTCAGCCCTCGCTGGCAGGGATCTTGCAGGATCGTTCCTATGTTTACGGAACCCCCATTGGCATTGCTGGTCGTCAACGCGGTTATTCCAATCAAAATGACAGTTATGTAACCGCCGAAATCATGCTTTCTTTCACGCTCACCTCCTATAGATGTCCTAAGACAAAGTATTGATCAAAACTTTATTGAATTGGGAATTGAGATGATTTCAATGAGATTTTTCTTTTAGAAATCAGTAATCATAAATAACAATTAGCTTGTTATCCAGCACTTAAAATTCCCTACCTTCGTGCCCTTGAAAAAAAGCTCTTATGGAGTCTTTGAAAGATAAAATTGACCTGCAACGCTTGCCGAGCCATATTGCAGTGATAATGGATGGGAACGGCAGGTGGGCAAAAGAAAAAGGTCAGGACCGTCTCTTTGGTCATTATCATGGAGTGGAAAGTGTACGGGATATCGTGGAAGGCTGTGCGGAATTGGGGATTGAATATTTGACGCTTTATGCTTTTTCAACGGAAAATTGGGATCGTCCGGATGATGAAGTGTCTGGATTGATGGAGCTATTGGTCGAAACCATTAAGAAAGAAGTAGAGACGCTCAATAAAAATAATATCCGACTTCATGTGATCGGCGACATGGATATGATGCCGGATTATGCCAAAGCGGAATTAAACGAAGCATTGGCAGATACACAAAGTAATACAGGATTGAATCTTATTATGGCACTCAGTTATAGCAGCAGATGGGAATTAATAGAAGCAGTCAAAAAAATTGCAAAAGATGTTGAATCAGGAAAACTGCAACCGCAATCTATAGATCATAAGATTTTTCAAAGCTATTTATGCACCAGTGGTTTTCCCGATCCTGAATTAATGATAAGAACAAGTGGCGAATACCGGATAAGCAATTTTCTTTTATACCAGTTGGCATATACTGAATTATATTTTACAAATGTACTTTGGCCCGATTTCAGAAAAGAAAATTTATACGAAGCCATTCTCGATTTTCAACGCCGCGAAAGAAGATTTGGCAAGACAAGTAGTCAAATACAACAAGAATTGCCTGCAAATGACCAGAAAGTTTTATAAATGAATATAATAAGCCACAGTTGCGAACTTTTTTAACAAACACTTTTAATAAATCCATTTAATTTGCCGCTCTAAAAACCCGACTGGATGCTAAGAAGATTACCGATTTGTGTTTTTTTACTGACTTTCTGCTTATTGCTGATAACAACTGCTGTGGAGGCCCAGGTTTCTGATACTTCGCGTCCGGTATCTGTTGACCCAGAATTAATGGCAATCCCCAATTCAAAAACGCCAAAAGAATATGTGATCGGCGGAATTAAAGTTGTTGGCACAAAATATCTTGATGAATCATTACTGGTCTCTATTTCCGGCTTGACGGTTGGCGATAAGATTACCATTCCGGGTGGAGATAATTTCAGCAAAGCCATTAATAATCTGTGGAAGCAAAAACTATTCGCTAATATTCAGATCTATTTTACAAAATTAGAGGGCAACAATATTTACCTTGAAATAAGTGTAACAGAGAGACCGCGACTTGGCAATTTCGTTTTCAAGAATATCGGGAAGTCTGAAGCAGATGATCTTAATACAAAGACCGGGTTAATAAAAGGTCGTGTTGTTACAGAAGATATGAAGCGTTCGGCAATTGAAGCGATTCAAAAATATTACGCTGATAAAGGGTTTCAAAGTGCATCTGTAAGAATCGTTGAGACAAGAGAACGTGCTTCTCAAAATTCAGAGACTTTAAACTTCATCATTCAAAAAGGACAAAAAGTTCGCATTGCGCAGATCAATATTTTCGGAAACAATATAGCTACTGAAGGCACATTAAAAAAACAATTAAAAGACACAAAAGAATTATCGCGCTTTACTTTATTTCCACCCGAAAATAAAGGAACATACGGGGTTAAAAAACCAATCACGCTAAAAGAATATCTCGAGAATTGGGGATTTTTATCTTTTTCTGCAACCAAAGATTTTATAGACCCTTACTTCAGATTCAAATTATTCAGCTCTGCAAAATTCAACGATAAGAAATACAGCGACGATAAAGAAAAAATAGTTGCTTATTATAACTCCTTAGGCTATCGCGATGCTGCCATTGTTGCCGACACGCATTTTGTCAATGACCAGGGAAGAATGAATATTGACATAAAAGTTTCTGAAGGGGACAAATATTATTTTGGAAAGATCAGTTGGAAAGGCAACACAAAATATTCTGATTCTATTTTAAATGTTTTATTGGGAATAAGAAAAGGGGACGTATACGATCTGGATGTATTGAACAAAAGATTAGGAAAACAGGTTTCTGCAGAAGGTGCAGGCAATGATATCTTTAGTTTGTATACCGATGACGGCTACCTTTTCTTCCAGGTAGATCCAGTAGAAACCGCTGTATATAATGATACCATTGATTTTGAGATACGCATGCGTGAAGGGCCACAGGCGACGATCAAAAATGTGACCATTGCGGGTAATGATAAGACCAAAGAATATGTGATCCGGCGCGAGTTGCGTACCATTCCCGGCGATAAGTTTAGCAGAGATGCGCTTGTTCGTTCGGTAAGGGAAATCGGGGCACTTGGTTTCTTTAACCAGGAAAAAATAAACCCTGTTCCTGTCCCAAATCAGGAAGACGGAACAGTGGATATTAACTGGACCGTTGAGGAGAAATCATCCGATCAGTTGGAGCTTTCTGCCGGCTGGGGTGGAGGCATTGGTTTAACAGGAACCTTGGGCGTTTCTTTTAATAATTTTTCAGTAAAGCATCTTTTCAGCAAAGAATCCTGGGATCCATTACCAACGGGTGATGGACAAAAATTGAGTCTGCGCGTACAATCAAATGGTAAAGCTTATCAGTCCTATAATGCATCATTCACAGAGCCATGGCTGGGGGGCAAAAAAAGAAATTCCTTGACAGTTAGCTTATACAGAAGTATTTTCAGAACCGGCGGTTATAATTACAGATCAAGCACTTATTCTTTCAGTGATTCAAACTCTTTGAAAAATGTAGGCATAACAGTCGCCCTGGGTAAGCAGCTTAAATGGCCGGATGATTATTTTACCCTGACCTATTCGGTGAACTATGTCCAATATGATTTGCATAACTATTCTTTATTTACTGCCAATTTCCGTAACGGGCATTCTTCCAATTTCAGTTTTAAAGTAGCGCTCAGCCGGTATTCGTTAAACAATCCTCTTTTCCCAACAAGCGGATCAAACTTTTTATTAAGCGTTCAATTTACTCCGCCATATACATTATTCGATCCCAATATTACGCCAACACAGAGCTACGAATTGCCGGAATATCATAAATGGCGATTTACAAATGAATGGTACATTCCCATTGGAAAACCGATGGGCGCCGATAAAAATCATGTGTTCGTGCTGAAAGCTTCTGTCAAATACGGCTTTATGGGAAGATATACGAGCCGACTTGATTTCTCTCCGTTTGAACGGTTTCAACTTGGGGATGCCGGGCTGACCAATAATTTCGGATTATTGGGATATGATATCATTTCTCAAAGAGGATATCCTGTTTATCAAAATTCAGATCCAAAAGTCAATCCCGAAAATCAACAGGCAACGCAGTTCTTCACCATCTTTAATAAATATACGCTCGAGCTGCGCTATCCATTGAGCACAAGTTCGGCAAGTACTATTTACGGAGAAACATTTTTTGAAGCAGCAAATGGTTGGTATAATTATACTGATTACAATCCATTTCGTCTTCGCAGAAGTGTGGGCGCGGGTCTGCGCTTCTTCCTGCCTATGTTTGGGTTGTTAGGATTTGATTACGGAATTGGTCTCGACAGAATTGAAGGCGGGTCTCTGAAAAATGCCTCCCGCTTTACCTTTATGTTGGGCTTCGAACCGGAATAATTACTATATTTCGACTCCTAAACGCAACTTTAAAATAAAATGATCATGAAAAAAATATTCCTCATTGCTTTCAGTGCTATGCTCTGTGCTTTCAGTGTCAATGCGCAACGATATGCAATAGTCGACACAAAATATATTTTGAACAAAATGCCAGAATACCAGGATGCACAAAAAAAACTGGACCAGATCAGCGAACAATGGCAAAAAGAAATTGATGATAAACAAGCAGCGCTTAATAAAATGTATAAAGATTATGAGGCAGAACAGGTGATGTTGAGTGAGGATTTGAAAAAGAAAAGAGAAGATGAGCTTTTTAACCGCGAAAAAGAAGTACGCGACCTGCAAAGGAAACGATTTGGTTTTGAAGGCGATCTGTTTAAAAAAAGAGAAGAACTGGTAAAACCCATACAGGATAAGGTGTACAACGCAATTCAAAAAATTGCCGTTAACAGATTGTATGATTTTATTTTGGATAAAAGTGAAGGAATTACCGTTATATTTGCCGACCCAAAGCTGGACAAGAGTGAAGATGTGCTCAGAGAATTGGGGATTAAATAAAAATATTTCTCACAAAAAATCAATAATTAAATAAACCGAAAACAACACAAACAAAAATGAAAAAGATTGTTTCAATTATAGCTCTTGCATCTGTGCTCATGATCGCAACCAATCACGTTGAGGCACAATCAAAAATCGGATATGTTAGTTTGGGCGAATTGATCCAGGCGATGCCGGAATCAAAAAAGGCCGATACTGCTTATAATGAATACCAAAATGCCTTGCAACAGCAACTTGCGGAATATCAAAATGAGTATTACGAAAAAGATAGCTTGCTAAAATCCAAGGATACGCTCAAGTACACTAAGGCTCAGTTAGAAGTAAAAAGAAGGGATCTTAATGAGCTGATCTTAAAATTGCAGGGATTCAACCAGCAGGCACAGCAGCAGCTTCAACAAAAGCAACAGGAATTACTTGCGCCTATTCAAAAGAAAGCTACAGATGCAATTCAAACTGTGGCAAAAGAAAATGGGTATACTTATGTGTTAAGCAAGGAAGCTTTATTTGTTTCGCCCGCAGCCGACGATCTGTCGCCTCTTGTAAAAAAGAAACTGGGAATAAAATAAATATTAATACCGATAAATTATTGGAACGTCAGGTTTTGAAGCCTGGCGTTTTTATTTTTGTATTATGTTGCCTACACAACCTATTGGCGTTTTTGATTCAGGATATGGTGGTCTTACCGTTTTAAAAGATCTCATTCATAAACTACCTGCTTACGATTTCGTTTATCTGGGCGATAATGCGCGCGCGCCTTATGGCACTCGTTCCTTCGAGAGCGTTTACAGGTATACGCTGGAATGCGTGCAGTGGTTTTTTAAAATGGATTGCCCGCTTGTTGTTTTAGCGTGCAACACGGCTTCTGCAAAAGCGCTTAGAACAATTCAACAGAACGATCTGCCGAATATAAATCCGAATAATCGTGTATTGGGTGTCATCCGGCCAACAACAGAAATTATCGGCACATTCACCAAAACCAATAATGTAGGCATTTTAGCAACCAATGGAACTGTTCAATCCAATTCGTACAAGATAGAAATTGAAAAATTTTTCCCATCCGTTAATGTTTTTCAGCAAGCATGTCCAATGTGGGTTCCCTTAATAGAAAATAATGAGCATAATAATGCGGGTGCCGATTATTTTGTAAAAGAAGGAATTGATAAATTATTATCTCAATCAAGAAATATCGATACCATTTTACTGGCCTGCACACATTATCCCCTGCTCAGGCAAAAGATTGAAAAATACGTTTCTGCCGATATCAAGATCATTTCCCAGGGAGAGATCGTTGCCAATAGTTTGGCTGATTATTTAAAACGTCATCCTGAAATAAACGAGCGCTGTAGCAAACACGGTAAAGTAGTATTTTATACCACTGATTCAACGGAGGATTTCGATAATCACGCTGCCATTTTTTACGGCAAGACAGTGAAATCAAACCATTTAGCAATTTAAAGATCCATTTCAAAACCAAAATCAATCACTGCCCAACAGCGACCATCGGTTGGGGGAGATATTTCAAAAAACCCGGTTCTTCTCTTCTACAATTTCAAAATAATCTATTACCTTTGCCGCCCTTTCACAGCTGTGAGCATGGTGGCTCGCGGTATTGAAGATGTTGGATATTCCTGGTAAGAATATTTTTAAAAAAACCGATTACTTAAATTTTAAGCAATGAAACGTACATTTCAACCGCATAGAAGACGTCGCAAAACTGTTCATGGTTTTCGCAAACGCATGCAAACGGCCAATGGTCGCAAAGTGTTATCAAGCCGCAGAAAAAAAGGAAGAAAAAAATTAACTATTTCTGACGAATCAAAATTGAAATAAATTTCGTCATTAAGGGTTTCAAAAGAATATTATTTTTTAGTCTCGCTTGCAGCGGGACTATTTTTTTTAATTTTATCATTATCAGCAAAAAATTCACTTTAGGAAAAGATGAAAGGCTGAAAAGCCGAAAACTCATTGAAAAATTATTTAGTGAGGCAAAGACCTTTTCTGTTTCTCCATTCAAAATAAATTATCTGGTAGGTGAAGAAATATTCTCAGCTCAGCAAAAGAAATCTGCGCAAACAAAAAAAATAATGTTGCAATGCGGGGTGGGCGTAAGTTCAAAAAATTTTAAAAAGGCCGTTGACAGAAATCGCATTAAAAGATTAATGAGGGAAGCATATCGTTTACAAAAAAATTTCTTGCAGGATTTGTTGAAAGAAAAGAACCTTCAACTTGCATTATTTTTTATTTACACGGGCAAAGAATTGCCGGAATATAAAATGGTAAATGATAAGATAGAATTAATTTTGCAACGCGTTGCAAAGGAAATTAATGTATGAAAACATTTCTCCGCATATTGAGTATTCCCTTCATTGCTGTAATAAAATTGTATCAAATTTTACTATCGCCATTGCTTGGCGCCAAATGCAGATTCACTCCCACATGCTCGCATTATGCAGTTGAAGCTTTAAAAAAACACGGAGTTTTCAAAGGTTCATGGCTGGCAATAAAAAGGATCTTAAAATGCCATCCCTGGGGCGGACATGGCTATGATCCAGTTCCTTAGAAAATCTGAATAAGGAACAGCAATAAGGAAAATGAAAATTATTTTCAGTATCCGGCTTTGAGTAACCGGCGCCAATCAGTTGATCATCTTGGTTAAATTATCAATGATCTCTCTGACTTCACGATTCGTATAAAATTTATAAACCTCCGGGGTTGCACTTGCATCGAAGCCTGGCGGCATTTTGGTATAAGGGGGGAAAATTTTTGCCTTGGTATTATCGGTGATCCTTACCACCTTCCCCGGTGCTATAAAATAATTTCTATTCTTTGGAGCTATATTCATTCCACCCGTGAGCTGATACAAACTGTCAACCATATATTTTAACTGATCGGTTGTAAGTTTAACCTGTCCGTTGTCAGCACCAACATGCTGATAGCTTCCTACAATTGTATCGGCTGTTAAATTCGCTATCGACAACCCATCTTCTGGTGAGGTGGTTAATACGATCTTTCCTTTCGGCCACTGCACATTCAGATCAACTGCGCCACCATCGCTAAACTCCAATTCTTTTACCGTAAAAGTTGTCCCATCACTAACTGAAATATTCTTTTTCGTATCATCAACCTGGATATCATTATCGCCATAAACCACAATTTTTTTATGGTGGCATGAGCAAATAAAAACAGAAATAAAAATGATGATCAGGAGTTGGAGGAGTTTATTCATACAACATATTTAAAAATGAATCCCGATGCTTACTACATCGGGATTGCAAGTAACATAAAATTTCTGAAACAATTTTTACTTTGCTGACGCAAAGTGTTCGGCCACTTTGTTCCAGTTAATAACATTCCAGATATTGGTCAAATATTCAGGACGGCGATTTTGATATTTTAAATAATAAGCGTGTTCCCAAACATCAACGCCTAATATTGGCGAACCTTTTACTTCCGCAACATCCATTAAGGGATTATCCTGGTTTGGTGTCGAACTGATCTCTAATTTTCCTTCTTTGAGTATCAGCCATGCCCAACCGCTTCCAAATCTGCCAACGCCGGCGGCGCTGAATTTCTCTTTGAACGCATCAAATGAACCGAAGGTTGAATTCATTGCCTCTCCAAGTGCACCCGTTGGGATGCCACCCGCTTTTGGCCCTAATATTTGCCAAAAGAAACTGTGGTTCCAATGTCCGCCGCCATTATTACGAACAGCAGGACTAATGGTACCCGCAGCTTTCACTAATTCTTCCAACGATTTATTTTCATTTGGTGTTCCGGCAATTGCTTTATTTAAATTGTCTACGTAGGCCTGATGATGTTTGCCATGGTGTATTTGCATGGTTGTTGTGTCAATATATGGTTCCAAAGCATCATGTGCATATGGAAGCGCTGGTAATGTAAATGCCATAAGATTTAATATTTAAAAATTTAGATTGATTATTTATGGACAACAAATGTACAAGCCTAAAGTTTATTACTCAAAACAAATGCCGCACAAATGTCCGGCCGATAGCTTTTGGTTTGCCCAATAGAATAAATCTAATGGTCATTGAACTCAGGAAATAATTTCCACGAAACGGGAACAAAAAACTTCATTAACTTTCAGCTTCTTTAAATTGATCTTATGTACAAAAAATATTTTGCAGTTGCTTTTGTAGCAGCTTCCATCGCATTTTCCTCCTTTCAAAAAGATAATGTTCAGCAAAAGGACAATGAACTATCTGCCGCCGAAAAAAAAGCAGGATGGATATTGTTATTTGATGGGAAAACAACCAATAACTGGCGCACTTATCAAAACAAACCAGAGGATAGCTGGCAGGTGATCAACGGAGAATTGTATTGTAAGAAAGATGGAGTGCAGCATCGCGCAGATCTCGTTACCAGGGAAAAATATGCAAGTTTTGAAATTCAATTTGATTGGAAAGTGAGCAAGAGCGCTAACAGTGGGTTATTATATCACGTGCAGGAAACGCACGATGGATCGTATGAGACCGGACCCGAATACCAGTTGATTGATGATTTGGGTTATGAAGAAAAATTAGAAGACTGGCAGAAAAGCGGCGCAGATTATGCCATGCATCCACCAACAAAAATTGCTTCAAAACCTGCGGGGGAATACAATCATTCTCGGCTGATCGTCAATGGCGCGCATGTTGAACATTGGCTGAATGACGTGAAGGTTGCCGATTTTACAGCATGGACACCGGAATGGGAAAAACTAAAAATACAGGGGAAATGGAAAGATCATCCCGATTATGGTGTTGCCAAGACCGGATTGATCGCACTACAAGATCACGGCGGCGGAATTTGGTTTAAAAATATCAAGATCAAAAAGCTATAGGAAATATTCCTCCTATACCGGAATTGCTTCTTCATAAAAACCGCCGCTTCCTATATAAATGATTTTTTTATTTGGATTAAGTGATGCTTCATAAAAACGCACTCCTGCATCTGCAATTCCATTCATAAAACCAGGATAATCTGTTTTGCCTTGCTGGTTATCACGAATGGTTTGTATGGTGAGCGCTTCGTCAAACTTTTTTGCAATCACCCTCGGTTCATTTGTGTTTGTATTAAAATGAACAGAGCCATCCATAAGCCGGTATACCGTGGTGCCACTTGCTACATCAACTGTATAGGACTGCACGCCTGCATTGATAAGTTTGGCTGCCAAATCAGGATAACTCTTTACTGATGCATACGCTGCTTTAATATTATCTGGTATTGGCATGGTTTAAATTTGAAAATGCAAATATCATTGTTCATCTCTTCCCTTTAAAAAATTCTTTTATCAACATCGAACATTCTTCTTTCAGAACTCCTTTGACCAATTCTGTTTTCGGATGAAACGGCCAGGGTCCAATGCCCACGCCTTCTATTGATGGAAGTGGGATTACAAATTTACGATGCCCGTTTTTTTCATCGTCAGCACCGTAAACAACACGCCCGATCTTACTCCAGTATAAAGCGCCTGCACACATTAAGCAAGGTTCAAGGGTAATGTAAATGGTGGCTTCCGGCAAATATTTGCTGCCTAAAAAATTAAATGCAGAGGTGAGTGCAATGATTTCTGCGTGTCCGGTGGAATCATTTAATTTTTCAACCTCGTTATGCCCGCGCGCAATAATTTTTCCATTCATTACTATTACCGCACCTATTGGCACTTCATCAATCTCCAACGCTTTTCGGGCTTCTTTCAAAGCCTGCAACATATAATATTCGTCAGTCATGTTTCAAAGTTCAGCATAATCTTTAAAAACAGTATTATCTTTTTAAAAAACATCTCGCACCCCCTCGTTCGCATCTTACATCAAATAATCCCTAACTTTAAAAATGCAAAACATCAACTATGCCGGAATTTATTAATGGCACCAATTTGGAATCAATGCGACGTTATTTTTTTAACGGCGCAACCCGAGATTATTCATTTCGCAGACAGCAATTACACGCGTTGAAAAATGCAGTGCTGAAATATGAAAAAGAGATTGACGCTGCATTATTCACTGATCTGAAAAAAAGCCCTGAAGAAACTTACGCCACGGAAAGTGGATTATTGTTGGCAGAAATTAATTCGGCGATAAGAAATCTGCGCAACTGGATGCGACCACAGTCAGCCCCTGATAATCTCGTTAATTTTCCTTCATCTTGTAAAATTTATCGCGAGCCATTAGGCGTAGTACTAATTATTGCCCCATGGAATTATCCATTTCAACTTGCATTGATCCCAATGGTTGGCGCAATTGCTGCCGGCAATTGTGTGGTGTTAAAGCCATCTGAATTGTCACCGGCAACATCTGCAGTTATCGAAAAGATCATTAAAGAAATTTTTACAGAAGAGTATGTTTGTGTTGTTCAGGGCGATGGCGCCGAAGCGATTCCGGCAATGATGAAGGATTTTCGTTTCGATCATATTTTTTTTACAGGAAGTATACCGGTGGGTAAGATTATTTATCAGCTCGCCGCAAATAACCTTATTCCGGTAACATTGGAATTAGGCGGGAAAAGCCCGGCAGTTATTGAAGCTGATGCAAATATTACGGTGGCAGCACGAAGAATTGCTTTGGGCAAATTTGCAAATGCCGGACAGACCTGCATTGCACCGGATTATGTGTTGGTGGATGAAACAATAAAAGAAGCCTTCATTAAAAAGCTGAAAGAAACGATCATTTTCTTTTTCGGCGAAAATGCATCGCAAAGTGATAGTTACGGAAAGATCATTAACGAAAAAAGATTCGACGCACTGAAAAAATATTTGCATGAAGGCAAAATCATTTTTGGTGGAGATAATGACAGGTCGAAATTATTTATTGCACCAACAATAATAGAAGATGTTTATTTAGATTCACCATTAATGACAGAAGAAATTTTTGGACCGATACTGCCTGTTTTTGGTTTTACCATTCGGGAAGATGCAGTCAATATCATTCAAAAGAACCCGAAACCTTTATCTTTTTATGTTTTTACCACCGACACAAAAAAAGAAAAGGAATGGATTGAACAAATTCAGTTTGGCGGTGGTTGTATAAATAATACCTGCTGGCATTTTGCCAATCATAACCTGCCTTTTGGCGGAATTGGAAATAGCGGTACCGGCGCCTATCATGGAAAATATTCGTTTGATACATTTACGCACAATAAAGCAGTAATGAAAACGGCAACATGGTTTGACCCGAACTTAAAATACCCGCCATTCAAAGGGAAATTGAAATGGTTTAAATTATTCATCAGGTAGTGTATGAAAGGTGTTGTCAGGAATTTGAATTATTAGGCTTGTGCACCCATTCAGGAACACAAGTGTACGACTCGAGGATGCCACTCATGCACAAATGCCGGAAACAAAAAAATAAAAAATGACGCTTAGACAAAGGATCATCAAATTGGTTTATCCGCTGCTGGCAAAAATCAGCCGCAAGAAAGGAGTGAACATGAATATCAATGCCAATATAAATAATGCGAAGCCGATTGTATCATTTTATTCGCTGACCGCAATTGGTAATAATGGAAACATCATTGATTTCAATGGCTTTAAGAATAAAAAAGTGCTGCTGGTCAACACAGCTTCAGCTTGTGGTTATACGCCACAATATGATGATCTGCAAAAACTGCATGAACAGTATAGGAATAAACTGGAGATAATTGGATTTCCCTCGAACGATTTTGGCGAACAGGAAAAAGCAAACGATGAAGAAATTGCGAATTTTTGTAAAATAAATTTTGGCGTAACTTTTCCCTTGGTAAAAAAAAGTCACGTAATAAAAAGGGCTGAACAAAATGAAGTATTCAAATGGTTAAGCGATAAAAATAAAAATGGGTGGAATGATCAACCACCGCAATGGAATTTTTGCAAGTATCTTATTGATGAAAACGGAACCTTACTGAATTATTTTGCATCAGGCGTTCAGCCTTTTGACAAAGAGATCATTGATGCGTTATAACCTTCATCTGCCTGGTATTACCACCCTTAACAAGAAATTTACAGCGCCTGCTTTAATTTGATATGATTAGTGGTTAACTTCGCCTTCCATGAATTCCAGAAATAAACAATATGGCAGGCTTTTTTTTAAAGTATTATTGCTGTCCGTTTATTTTGTTTTTTTTAGTGTTCAACTTCTTTTACGGTACACTTCTTCTCATTCTCAGGAATCTTTAGAAGTAGAAACCTGTAGGCAAAATTCTGTTGCAAATTCACATACCGGGAAAATCTTAGCTCTAAGAAATGAAAGTAAGGCGAACAAATCGCTTTCCTATCTTAATAAGCGGTTTCATCCAAAAGATGAGGTCATAGTTCCCTCTCATGATTTTGAATTTCAGCCTTTTTATTCAGAGGCTGCTGTAAAGTCTTATTTTGGAGAGGAACATATTGGTGGCATCAAAATAAATACTATTTCACTTCGCGGGCCACCGGTGTTTGCCTGATCTTTTCTTTATTTAAGCAATTTATTTATTCATTAAAAATTATTTCATGGTTGTTCCGTACAAAGCAGCCTGGTTACTATTATCCATATCAGTGATGTTTATTGCTGTTGCAAATGCACAGCAACAAAAAAAATATTCATTATCCGATTTTGTTGATTCCGCTGAACATCATATGCCGATTCTTTTACAAAAACAAGCATTGGTAGATGCATCAAAGGCAGGCATCACAGATGCGCGACATTCATTTTTACCCAATGCATTTATTGCAGACGAACTAACATTGGGGACGGACAATTCTATTCCCGGCTCTTACTTGTCCTATGGCATTATCCCTTCAACTTCAAGTGGCGTGCGGCCTGCGAATGATTATCAATCTGCAGTAGGCAACATCGCCATTTTTCAAAGCCAGTATGAATTATTGGATTTTGGTTTGAAAAAAGCGAAAGTTGATAATGCAAAAGCATATTCAAATCTCACCCAGGCAGATTTGGAAAGGGAAAAATATTTACTGAAATGGCGGGTCGGGAAATTGTATTTCGATATATTAAAAAACCAGTTTCAATTAGCAATTGAAAAAGAAAATGTGAGTCGTTACGAATCGATTTATAAAGTAATTGAAGCCGTAACGAGAAGCGGAATAAAAGCCGGGGCAGATTCTTCGCTGGCAATGGCCGAGTTATCAAAAAGCCGCATCACATATAATCAGGTAGATGGGCAAATCCGCCAGCAGCAACAGGAACTTTCTTACCTGACGGGCATTGCTGTAAATAATTTCTTGATTGACACTTCTCAAACAAAAAATTACCTGGATGCGCTTGGTGTTTTGTCGCAAGCGAATTCCAACGATGGTTTAAACAATCCAATGATTGATTATTATAACAAACAAGAATTGTTGTACCAGCAAACTGAAACTTTAGTAAAGAAAACATTTTTACCAAGAGTTTACTTGAATGCAACCGGATGGGCGCGTGGTTCAAGTATAGATTATAACGGTGATTACAAATCCTTCAGTGAGGGACTGGGTTATCAGCGATTCAATTATATGTTCGGTGCAACCTTTGTGTACGATCTTTTTAATGTCGTACACAGGAAAGATAAATTGGCGATCAGTCATTTAAACACCGAAGCCAGCGATTATGATTTACAACAACAGCAGCTTTCTTTGCAAAATGTAAGCAACCAGGCCGAAGAAGCAATTGTGACCTCGGTAAAAAATTTGTTCGAGATTCCGGTGCAGATAAAATCTTCTGAGGATACCTACAATCAAAAAACGGCGCAGTATAAAGCGGGCATTATTAACCTGATCGATTTGACCAACGCATCATTTGTATTGTATCGCGCTCAGTCAGATTATGTGCAAACGCTCAGCGATTGGTTGCTGGCAAACCTTGACAAAGCAGCCGCAACAGGCAATATGGATTTATTCATTCAATCAATTAAAAAATAATTCATGGTACGTGCCGCATTAAAAAGACCAATCACGGTGCTCGTGTTGTTCATGGGTCTTTTATTATTTTCTGTGGTTGCCATTCGCTCAATACCGATTGATATTTTTCCGAAACTCAATCTTCCAACAATCTATGTTATCGAACAATATGGAGGGATGTCGCCAAAACAAATGGAAGGTTTTTTTGCAACAAGAATGCAGGACCAGTTTTTATATATCAATGGGATAAAAAATATTGAGAGCAAAAATGTGCAGGGCTTATCACTCATCAAACTCACATTCTATGAGAATACCAATATGGCTGAAGCATCTGCGCAAGTGGCATTGCAGGTGAATCGTGTATCCGCCTTTTTTCCCCCTGGCTCATTGCCACCGCAGGTAATTCGTTTCGACGCATCATCATTACCTGTAGGTGAATTGGTTTTTTCGAGCAAGACAAGGTCGCTCAAAGATATATTTGATATTGCGCTAACCCGCATTCGTCCGCTGTTTGCGACAGTTCCCGGGATGTCTTCTGCTCCGCCTTTTGGCTCCAACGCAAGAACCGTGGTGATCAATGTTGATCCGCAAAAATTGAGAACCTATAATCTTTCTCCTGATGAAGTTGTGGAAGCAGTCGTGAAAAATAATGCCATTACACCTGCAGGAAATTTGCGGGTGGATAGCATGATGTATATGACGACGATCAATTCGCTCGAAGACAAAGTTGAACAGTTCAATGATATTCCTGTAAAGAGCAATGGCTCTACAACCATTTTTGTGAAAGATGTTGCCCGGGTGGCAGATGCTGCCGACGTTACAGTTGATTATGCCTTGGTAAATGGCAAGCGCTCGGTTTATATCCCGGTTGTGAAAACCGCTGATGCATCAACCTTGGATGTGGTGAATACCCTGCGCAAAAAATTGCCGGACATGAAATCATTACTGCCGGATGATATTAATCTCAGTTATGAATTCGATCAGTCCATATTTGTTATCAACGCGGCAAAAAGTTTGATGATTGAAGGGATTCTTGGCGCGATATTAACCGGATTAATGGTGTTGCTTTTTTTGCGCGACTGGCGAAGCAGTTTGGTCGTTATCATCACCATTCCTGTTTCTGTGTTAAGCGCCGTTTTCTTCTTAAATCTTGCCGGACAAACAATCAATATCATGACTTTGAGCGGGCTTGCGCTTGCCATCGGGATTTTAGTCGACCAGGCAACGGTTACCATTGAGAATATTCATCAGCACCTGGAAATGGGGAAAAATAAGAAGCAGGCAATACTTGATGCTTGCTCAGAAATCTCTTTTCCATTACTATTGATATTGCTTTGTATTCTTGCTGTGTTCGCCCCTTCATTTGTAATGAATGGTGTTCCCAAAGCAATGTTCCTTCCTTTATCCTTGTCCATTGCATTTGCGATGATCGTTTCTTTCATTGCTGCCCAAACCTTAGTGCCGGTTATTTCAAACTGGTTATTGAAGGCAGAAAAATTTCAATATAATCATAGTAAGCCTCACGCTCATGCGGGTCTGGCGCTTAACGATGCGGAAGTTGATGAAGTTGGAGAACACTCCAGACAAGATGTGAAGCATCCGGAACAAAATGATTTTTTTCAAAAAATAAAAAATGGATTGGCAAAGAGGTTGGAAAAATGGATGCCGCGCAGAAAATTAATTGTTATTATTTATTTGATTGCCGCATTCGGCGCAGCTGCTTTTTGTTTTGTTACGATTGGAAAAGACCTGTTGCCGAAAAGTAATGTGGGGCAATTGCAATTGCGCATCCGCGAACCCGATGGAACGAGATTGGAAGTGACTGAAGAAGCTACAAAAAATATTTTGGACATTATCGATTCAACCGTTAACGGAAATATTGCCATCAGCTCAGCGCATGTGGGATTGATACCAAGCAATTTCGGAACCAGTAATCTCTATGTTTTTTCCAGCGGTACGCATGAAGCGGTGATACAAGTGAATATTGATGAGAACTATAAAGTGAAGATGGACGATTTGAAAGAAGAATTACGAAAAAGAATTGCAGAAAAATATCCGCAGGTAAAAATTTCTTTCGAACCGATTGAACTCACAGAAAAAATCATGGCTCAAGGCGCATCAACACCCATTGAAGTGCGCATTGCCGGAAAAAATATGAAGGACATTGAAGATTATTCTGCACGCTTATTGGAAAAATTAAAAAGCATTTCTTTTCTCCGCGATGTTCAAATTGCACAACCGCTCAAAGAACCTGTTATTAATATTTCCATTGACAGGCAAAAATTAGCCCTGATGAATCTTACCATTGATAATGTTTCCAAAAGTATTACCGATGCAACATCATCCAGCCGTTTTACCAATAAAAATTTATGGCTTGATGATAAAACATCTTATACCTATCAAACACAGATCTTCATTCCGGAATACATTATGAATTCACCGGAACAATTGAAATCAATTCCACTGGTGCAGGGACAGATGCGTCCCGTGCTTGCAGATGTAGCAACATTTTCACTCGACACCATTCCCGGGGAATACGACAGAAGCGGCCCGCGAAGATTTGTAACCGTAAGCGCAAACATTAATAAAAAAGATTTGGGAACTGCAACAACAGCAGTTCAAAAAGCCATTGATGATCTCGGCAAACCGCCAACAGGTTTAGTCCCGGAAATAAAAGGGATGTCATCATTACTCATTGAAACACTCGACTCATTGCAAAGTGGTTTGATCGCTGCCATTGTGGTGATATTATTATTGCTTGCTGCGAATTATCAATCCTTCGGTCTGTCTGTGGCAGTGCTGGCGACAGTTCCGGCGGTTTTGTCCGGCTCAATGATCGTATTGCTGATAACCGGGGCCACACTTAACCTGCAATCTTATATGGGAATTATCATGGCAGTTGGCGTATCTGTTGCTAATGCAATTTTGATTGTAACCAATGCCGAAAATTTGCGGCTAGAATATAAGGATCCCTTCAAGGCGGCAACAGTTTCAGCAAGCATCAGGTTGCGCCCGATATTAATGACGAGCATGGCAATGATCGCCGGAATGGTTCCCATGGCTAGTGGTCTGGGCGAATCCGGCGACCAGTCTGCGCCCTTAGGTCGCGCGGTGATCGGGGGTCTGGCAGCTTCGACTTTTGCCGCATTATATATGGTGCCCTTGGTTTATGGATGGATTCAACAAAAAAAATCTTTTGGTACGGTTTCTCTTTTGCCGGAAGATGAAAATAATGATAACAATGGGTGATCTTATGTACCAGAATTCAGCATATCTATTCAGCATCGACCGTCCATACCGGCACGGGGGGAACTCGCACATTGCTGCAATTAATTTTTTATTCGGCAATAAATGCCATCAAACACTGGTACACAGAATTCCTGTTCTTCTGTGTACCAGTGGCAAATCATAAATAACAATTCACAATGAAAAAAAATATTATAACGGTTATATCAGCAATTATTCTTTTCTACTCTTGTTCTGATAATAAAGCATCTGAAAATAAACCTGCATCAGAAAATGCAAGTCCACATTATGTTCTCGCAAAAGTAGAAAAAGCAAAAGTCAGCGAACAATTGAAATTGCCGGCGCAGTTAGCCGCCTACCAGGAAGTGAGCATCTTTCCTAAAGTGAATGGTTATGTGAAAACAGTCTCGGTTGATATTGGCTCGCACGTAAAAAAAGGACAAAGATTGATGACACTCGAGGCGCCGGAGTTAGAACAAGCTGTTGCGCAGGCAAGAGAAAAATATGCCCAGGCAAAATCAGATTATACCATTGCGAAAGAAAATTACGAAAGACTAAAAGAAGCATCCGAAACGCCGGGGGCAATCTCGCCGCTTGATCTGGCAACTGCGAAAAGTAAAGCAGAAGCTGATAGTTCGTTAAGCAATGCTGAAAAAGCAAACTGGCAAATGCAACAAACCATGATGGATTATTTAATTGTTACTGCCCCTTTTAGCGGAGTGATCACCCAAAGAAATGTTCATCCCGGTGCACTGGTAAGCGCTGAGGCAAAAGATGGGAAACCCATGCTCGAATTAAAACAAGTTGATCATTTGCGTTTGCAGGTGGATATTCCTGAAAGCACGGTTGCCAGTTTGAAAAATAAAAATGACAGCATTTCATTTGAACTCTCTGCATTTCCAGGAGTTGAACGAAAGGGACATATCAGCCGGGTTTCCATGAATATTAATGCACAGTTTCGTTCAGAGCGAATTGAATTAGACGTTTACAATGCAGATGGAGCGCTGGCTCCGGGTATGTATGCAGATGTGTTATTCAATTCAGATGGCAACCCCAATGCATTATCAGTTCCAAAATCTGCAGTCGTGATTTCAACCGAAAGAAAATATGTGATTGTGGCAAGAAATAACAAAGCGGTAAAAGTAGATGTGATCACCGGCAATGAAGCAAGTGGAAAAACGGAAATTGTTGGCGCATTACAGGCTGGCGAAACGGTGATTTCAAATGCGAATGATGAGATCAAGGAGGGAGCTATAATAAATTAAAAAATGGTTTCCTATGTTGAATGTTAAGATTCACAATTTTCATTAATGCATCTTATTGGCTTAAAGAATCCAGTAATGAACAATGCCGCGCCAAAAATGATGGCAGGCCAGTTATGATCATTACGGATTCCAAGCCAGATTGAAAAGGCCCCAAAACCCCAACGCAAAGATCTGCTGAGCCACACGGCCCATTCAATATTTTTTTTTATCAGCATGATTGATCGTTCTGAACCTTTATTTTGGGTTGCATTATTACTTTCGATTTTACTGAATTTGAAATCAGACATGCCAATTCTGCTTTTTGCAAAATTCTTTCTGCTCTTTCCATTTCATGTTCATCGGGAATAGTGAGTACAGGCGATAATATTATTTCCGTGATCATATATTTTCCATCTGCTTTTTCCAATTTGCCGCTGGCGCCGCAATTAAAATCTTTAAAATTTAATTTTGAATTTTCTGCAATCGCCAAAAAAGTTGTCATCAGGCAACTGTTTACTGCAGCTACTAATAAATGTTCTGGCGACCAAATGCCTGCAATGCCCTTAGCAAATTCGGGCGGCGTGGCCACTTCAATATTATTGTTCAAAGCCGGAGAAGACATTGATCCCTTCCGTCCTTCTTCCCAAGTTACATCCACTTCATAAAAATGTGCGTTTTCCATAACTAATCATTTTTAATTTTTTCAAATAATGTGTTCGATTGATTTTGATTATTGGTTTTTCTTGAAGGCAGAGCGCAACTTCCGGCACAACAACCGGTATTTGTGATTGCCTGAAAAAGAAAAATGGCTGCTATAATGCCTGGTAGCGCTTCTTGCATGATGATTGCATTTATGCCAATGAAAATTCCGATTGCCAAACGAACAATTCGCATCAAATGCCAGTTATTAAATATCATTTGCTTTATTTCATTCATTGTACATATTTTTTTAGGCCGGACCAGCTGCCGCCATTATAAACAGTAAACCCTTTCGATTGCAAGATATTTTTGGCAGATGCGCTCCGCATGCCGGATGCACAGCAGGTAATAATTGTTTTTTCCTGCTTCAATTTTTTTAACTGAGCGGGCAACTCATTTAAGGGTATGTTCATGGAGTCTTTTATATGGCCCCCAGCATATTCGCTTTTGCTGCGTACATCTAAAATCAATGCGCCATTTGCTATTACTGTGGCAAAATCAACTTTCGGAGACTTGCGAAACATTTTCTTTATCAACTCAATCATTCAAAAATATTTTAGTGATTAACCAATAATGCATCAATATCCATCCAACTACCCCCATTTGACATATTGCTAAAACCATTTTGCTGCAATAAACGATACGCCTTTGCACTTCTTACCCCTGATGCACAACATAAAATAATATCACCTTTTATTTCTTTGATCTCGTCCAAGCGCGTATTCAGTTCTTGTAACGGAATATTGATCGAACCTTTCACATGACCGGGTGCATATTCTTCCGGCGTTCTTACATCTACAATTGTTTTGTTCATTTATTAGAATTTGATTTTAAATATTATTCTTTCTTTTTTCTTGTGCTGATGCCAAAAGGCAGATATAAAGGGCAGAAACTAATAAAGCTGGTGAGAATAAAAACCGATGCAATAACAAGCAGGATAATAGCGGTTGTTCCGCTGATTTTATTGAAATAGTATAATAGCGCGATGATAACGGCAGCAGCTATCCTGATAATCCGGTCTGCCGGGCCCATATTCTTTTTCATGATGTTTGAAATTTTTTTCATCACAAATTTCAATCACACGAAAGGAACTTTTGGTAACATATGTTACATAAGGGAAATCTTATTTCTGGAAAGGCTCACAACACCATCTGTTTCCATTTGTTTCAGCAGGCGGGAAACCACAACCCGGGCTGTTCCAAGCTCATCTGCCAATTGCTGATGAGTGATATTAATTTCAAGAGAATTTGTCAATTTCTTTTTTTCGCGCAGTAATTGAAGAATGCGTTCATCCATTTTTTTAAAAGCAATTGCATTAACTACCTCAAGCAATTCTTCAAAACGTTTGTGGTATAATTTAAAGATATAGTCGAGCCATTCGGGATATTCTTTGATCAGCAGACTAACTTTATCAACCGGCAGCAACAAAACCTCCGATTCTTCCTCCGCAACTGCTTTTATCTTACTGGTATCATCATGTAATCCGCCCAAAAAAGACATGATACAACTTTCGCCGGGCTTGATATAATATAGGAGAATTTCTTTTCCTTCATCATCTGTTCGCATCACCCGTAAAGACCCTTTTCTTACGATAGGAATGGAACGGATATAAGAATGCTCGCTGAGAATTATATCACCTTCTTTAAATGTCTTAGTAATGCCAAAATTTGTAAGTTTTTTATTTATCGCGCTTGATAATTGCAGAGGATCTTCATTAGCGTAAGTACCCATAATTCAAGTTAAACTATTCGTTCCAAAATTCTTAAAATTTTTGATTATGATTCTCAATAGGGAATAGAAATAGGATACTAATGTTAACATTAAAGTAATTTCCAGATTAATTCCACGGCTAAATGATTCATATATTTCAAGGCGCGAACAATCAATACTTTTTCAGTAGCTTTAGTAAACGCCGTCTCAATCTCAAACAAAATAAAATGAGAACTTACGCAAGGCGAGTTATTTTTTTATCTTTTATTATTATTTACACTGACTGTGTTGCGCAGAAAAAAATAATATCGCTGAAAGAAATTGCTTCATTAGTCCAAAATAATTTGCCGCAAATACAGGCATATAAAGATCAGTCAAACGCCGAATCACAAAACATAAACCTTGCAAAAAACACATTTGTTCCCGATGTTTCAGTCGGTTATCAGGCAAACTATTCTACTTACAATAATATTACAGGGATGAGTTATCCGGGTTTGATAATGCCCATTACAGGTCCGCCCTCTTCAAATAATAATATTAATTTTGTGCCCGGTACCGCATTATCAATGTTCGTAAAATGGAGCCCAATCACATTCGGGCAACGTAATGCCGCAATAGAAAAAGCAACTGCTCAATTTCACTTGGCGAATGCCTTATACAATCAAGCATTGTTTAAGCAACAATATTCAGCCATGTTCAGTTATCTTGACGCTGTTTATCTTCAGCAATTATTATTAACGGTTCAGGCAAATGTCCATCGTGTTGAAGTTTCTTGGAATCAATCATTGGTATTAGCAAGGGAAGGAATACGCCCCGGCATTGATACGATTCAATTTCAAAGCGCACTGGCGCAGGCCAGAGTGATGTATTATTCTGCGAAGAAAATATTTCAATTGCAACTTGAAGAATTGGGAAGACTTACAGGTTTGCAACAATCATCAACAGATATTATTTTGTCAGATAGTTTATTGGCTACGAATTTTCCATCACTTCCGGATACCAGTATGGCACTTGCTGATAATCCGGTATTGCAATATTATCAATCAAAACAGGAGTTCAGTAAGGCATCTTTAAAAGCGATTCAAACTACGTGGAGACCACATCTCGATGTTTGGGGAAATGCTTATGGCAGAGGGTCGGGCGTGGAATACAACGGGGTTGTAAACAAAATGGATGGATGGAATTTATCACGAACAAATTATGGCGCAGGCATTCAATTAAGTTTTCCGATTTTACAGTTTTCGCAAATAAATATTCAGAAGAAACAATATCAATCACTTTTGAAATCGGACGAGGCAATGGTATCACAAACTAAACTTGATCTGCAGAAACAATTAGAATCAGCACTTATTAATTTTAATCAAAATAAACAAATAGCGGAACAAACAAATTTACAAAAGCAATTTGCAATATACGCTTACAATGGATTAGAAATAAGTTATAAAAGCGGATTGATAGACTATACGCGATTAACCCAAGGACAATATGAGCTGCTCAATGCAGAAGTTACTAACACCAATGCATATTTGCAAATGTGGCATGCTTTACTTGATTTTTCGGTTGCAAAAGGGGACCTTAATATTTTTTTGCAACAATTAAAATGATATTTGTGTAAACCATCTAATGGGATGGCGGTTAGATAAAAATAATTATTCCGAGATGAAATTAATTATAGCAGCGTTACGTCATCCGATCACAATACTTGTTTCAGTATTGGCGATTTTATTTTTTTCCTATCTCGCCATCATCAATTCTAAAATTGATATTTTTCCTAAACTTGGGCTACCTACCGTATATGTTGCACAGCCTTATGGTGGATTATCTCCAGAGCAAATGGAAGGATTTATTTCATCTTATTATGAGTATCATTTTCTTTATGTCACCGGTGTGAAGTATGTAGATTCAAAATCTATACAAGGCGCATGCGTATTAAAAATTGAATTCAATGAAGGCACTGATATGAGTCAGGCAATGGCTGAAGTAGTTGGCTATGTAAATCGGGCAAGAGCATTTATGCCACCGGGTACGGTACCTCCATTTATAACGAGATTTGATGCAGGCAGCGTACCTGTTGGGCAATTGGTATTCAGTTCTGAAAATCGTTCTCTTGGGGAAATTTCAGATCTGGCACTTTTTCGTGTGCGACCTATGTTTGCCACATTGCCGGGAGTTTCCGCTCCGCCACCGTTCGGAGGCAATCAAAAAACAGTACTCATTACCGTTGACCCTGATAAAATTCGCAGTTACAATTTGTCTCCGGATGCCGTAGTGGAGGCGCTTGCAAAAGCAAATACAATATCGCCTGCAGGTAATGTACGCATTGGTGATACAACTTATATTACTCCGCAGAATAGTGTAATAGAAAATATTAGTGAGCTGAATAATGTGCCGATTCATTCAGGCGCCGGTCCATCAATTTATATAAAAGATATCGCAACAGTCAGCATGGGGTCAGACGTAACCACAAGTTATGCGTTGATCAATGGCAAGCGATCAGTATATATTCCGGTAACGAAACGCGCAGATGCATCCACGTGGGATGTTGTACAGAATGTTAAAAAAGCGTTGCCTGATATGCAGGCGGCAATTCCATCAGATATTAAAGTGAGTTATGAATTTGATCAATCCGGGTATGTGATTAATTCTTTAAAAACAGTTTTGTTTGAGGGCGGCCTTGGTGCAATACTTACCGGTTTAGTAGTGCTGTTGTTTTTAGGTGATAGCAGAAGCGCATTGATTGTGGTGATGACTATTCCTTTAGCATTGCTTTCATCTGTAGTTTTGTTATTTCTAACAGGGCAAACAATCAACATAATTACATTAGGTGGTTTGGCCTTGGCAGTGGGAATACTTGTAGATGAAGCAACGGTTACTGTAGAAAATATTCATCGGCACCAGGAAATGAATAAGCCCAAAGCCCGTGCTATTTCAGATGCGTGCAAAGAAATTGCTACGCCAAAATTGCTAATACTGTTTAGTATTTTAGCTGTATTTGTTCCTTCATTGTTCATGAAAGGCATACCAAAAGCGATGTTTATGCCACTCTCTATGGCAGTTGGATTTGCTATGATCGCATCTTTTTTGCTTTCACAAACTTTTGTTCCTGTTATGTCGAATTGGATATTGAAACCACATCAAAAAAACAGTTCTATTAAAAAGGAAAGCACTTTTAAAAAATGGCAGGCTAAATATGAATCTGCAGGAAAAAAATGGCAAATCAGTTCTGGTGTGATCAGCATCATCTTTATTATTTTCTCCATTTTTTTATGTGTTTTGTTTTTTAGATTAATCGGCACCGAACTTTTTCCAAAAACAGACAGCGGAGAAACGCAGGTTCGTTTACGCATGCCCATTGGTACGAGATTAGAAAGAACAGAAGATGCAACACATAAGCTATTGCAACTTTCAGAAGCTATAGTTGGCAAAGGAAATATTGAAATCAGTTCTGCATTTATTGGTACTCAACCTTCGAGTTACCCCATCAATAATATTCATTTGTGGACGAGCGGGCCACAGGAATCAGTTACAAAAATAAAATTGAAAAAAGGAATATTGCCTATCGCAGAATTTCAAGAACAATTGCGTGCAGCCATACAAAAAAATATTCCGGCTGCAATTATTTCTTTCGAACCTGGAGATATTGTAGAACAGGTACTTAATCTCGGAAGCTCCAATCCTGTTGAAATTATTATAGTGAACAGGAATCTTGACAATGGAAAACAGGCGGCAGATGCTTTGATAAAAAAGTTATCAGCTATTACATCATTAAGAGATCTGCAAATTGCAACTCCCTTAAAATATCCGGCTATCAAATTGAATATTGATAGACTAAAAGCGGGACAATTAAATATTACTGCCGACCAGGTTGCAAAATCTATTGTGCCTGCTACAACTTCGAGCAGATTTACTACACCAAGTTACTGGCTGGATAAAACAACCGGAACGGCTTACCAGGTGCAGGTGCAATATCCTGAATACAAAATGAACAGCACAGTACAACTCGAAACCGTTCCTGTTTCTTCCGGTAATGGAAACACGCATTACTTGAACGAAGTGGCAGACTGGAACCGCACGACAATAGTTGGAGAATACGACCGGCTCAACCAGCAGCGATATATAACCATAACAGCAAATGTTTTCAGGCAAGATTTGGGCAGTGTTTTTAAAAAAACACAATTGGTTATTGATTCTGTAAGCAAATCTTTCAATGGAACTAAAATTTCTATGCGTGGTCAGCCAATATTATTGCAACAAACATTATCAGATTTGCGGTATGGATTAATTATAGCTATTGTGGTTATATTTCTGATCATGGTAATTTTCTTTCAATCCTTTAGAATTGCAATTACAGCATTGAGTGTGATACCTGCCGTGATTGCGGGTGCACTACTTTTGTTATTAATTACAGGCAAAACGATCAATATTCAATCTTACATGGGCACCATTATGGCAACTGGGGTTGCTATCGCAAACGGGGTATTATACATCAGCAGCGCTGAATTTCTAAGAAGAAACGGGAATACAAAAGATCTGCATTTAAAAGCAGCTTCATTAAGGATGCGGCCGATTTTAATGACGAGCATCGCAATGATTGCAGGAATGATCCCCATGTCGCTTGGCGCAACCGAAGGAGGGGATCAAACCGCCCCCCTTGCTGTTGCAGTTATTGGCGGGCTAATTTTTTCTGCCATCAGTGTTTTATTTTTTTTACCTCAATTATATAACTGGAGTATAGGAAGAAAAAAATATCATTCTGTTTCCCTTGATCCTGATGATTTAAATAGTAGATATTTTGATGAAAAATAAATAATTAAATATGAAACCGGCTCCTTTTAATTATATCGTATCAATTGTTTACTACATTATTATAAGCTCATGTGGAAATAATGCAATTAACAATTCAGCTGTAGGAAATAATAACTCTGCTGCTAATAATCCAGACACCATTCCTGTTTTTTTATTAGCGCAAATGAAAGTTGAAAAAAAGATTGAGCTTCCCGCCGAATTGTTACCATATGAACAAACTGAATTATTTGCTAAAGTGCAGGGTTATGTAAAAGATGTAAAAGTGGATATTGGAGATTACGTTCGGAAAGGGCAAACGCTTTCCGTCATTGAAGCTCCAGAAGTAAATACGAAATATGAAGAATTTCAAACCTCATTGTTGGCCGCCAAAGCAAAATATAATGAGAGCCTCGATAATTATCAGCGCTTATGGAAAGCTTCTCAGGCAACTACGCCCGGCATTGTGGCGCCTGTTGACCTTGAGCGAAACAGGCAGCAAATGCTTGCAGATAGTGCTTCTTACCATGCAGCAGAAAAACTTGCTCAATCATATAAAGAAGTATCGGGCTATCTCATTTTGAAAGCACCTTTTGATGGAGTTATTACTTCGCGCAAAGCAGACCCTGGTAATTTAACCGGAATCAACACATCCATTGTTACTGTTCAAAATAATAAAATATTGCGTTTGCGCGTTGCAGTTCCGGAAAATTATATAGCCGCTTATGGTTCATCGGATACGATTCAATTCAGAATGGATGCTTTTCCTCAAAAATTATTTTTAGCTAAACTTACCAGGAAAACGGAAACCATCGACCCAACTACAAGAACAGAACTTTGGGAATATGATTTTAACAATTCAAACAAGATATTAAAGGCAGGAGCATTTGCATATGCGCAAATGAAAATAACCAGGCAAACCGCATCGTTTGTAGTCCCTGCATCTTCCATCGTTACTACACAGGAAAGAAAATTTGTGATACGGGTAAAAAATTCCAAAGCAGAGTGGGTCGATGTTCGACAGGGCATTACGATGGATAGCGGAGTTGAAATATTCGGCAGTCTGAATAAAAACGACACCCTTATATTGCGAGGCTCAGATGAAAGAAAACCCGGAAGCACCGGTTATTGGAAAACGAACTGAAAAATCGAAAGATGCATTGGAAAAATGCTCCTAAATAATATTTCAATTATTAGACTAAAAGATTTTTCATACATATTTCTTCACCCCTTCTCTTTTGGAAAGAAATTCAAGAAAATCAGCAATATTTTTTGATTGAAGTCCGCAGTTTTGTTAACATTAAGGTAACATTGGCGTAACATTCCGGTCATTGCACAATTCTTCTTTTGCAGGATACTTTTTAAACAATCAAAACTATTTATGAAAAGGAGAATTGATTCTAAAAATTTTTATTTTTCTATTTTATTTTTTGCTTTTGTTATCTCATTCACTTCAGCAAAAGCACAGTATCTATGGAATTCAGATTCAGCATTTAGGGCGGGAACGCCAAATTCTGGCAGGATATGGGGATACGTATTTGGAGATTTATTTTATAAATCTCACAGCGATTCATTGAACAGAGGCGGAAATAATCAGTATACAAATGTAAAACAAAGCACCAATCAATTCCAATTCCGCCGGATATATATTGGATACGATTATAATATAACCAAGAAATTTTCAACTGAATTTCTTTTGGCAGCAGAGGATGATTTTACCAGTGGCGATCTTCTTCAGAATAATAAATTTACTCCTTATATCAAGTTTGCTAATTTGAGGTGGCATGACTTATTATTTAAAGGCAATGATTTGGTTTTCGGTTTGCAACCTACGCCGGCTTTTCCTTATGTGACAGAAAACTTATTTAGTTATTCAAGACCTATTGAAAGAACGATTACGGATATACGCAGGACACCATCATTTGACTTTGGTCTTGGATTGCAGGGAAGATTTAATACACCGGATAAATCTGTGATTTACGGCTATGATTTATTGGTCGCAAATGGAACAAGCGCAAAACCTCAAACTTTATCTGGTAATGTTTACAAATGGTTTTACGGAGATGCTTTTGTTGGCTTACTGAACCGAAAATTAATTATTGATTTTTATGCAGATTATCAAAGACAGAATTGGGTTATGGGCGACCACGGGCATGCGGCTCGGCAAATGAATAAATTAGCAGTTGTTTGGGTTGATAAAAAATTTACTATAGGTACTGAAGGATTCATTAATGGTTTGACACAATGTGAGGTTGGTACGAATGCAACCACTAAAGATACATTAGATGGAAGGTCAACGGGAATATCTTTCTATGCACATGCAAATATTATTCAAACCAAATTAAGAGTTTGGTTTAGATATGATATATATAATCCAAACACAAAGTATGACAATACAACTTATACAAAGTATGCTGCATTATACACGGTGAGCACGTCCTATGAACCCAATAATAAAGAAAGGTTTTTGTCTTTTGGACTTGATTATTCACCTATCAATAATGTTCATGTTATGCCAAACATATGGTATAATAAATATATCGGGCAACAGGCTAATCTTACTGGTTCTGCGGCACATGATCATGATTTGGTTTGGAGAATGACCTTCTACTTTACTTTTGGAAAGCTCTTCCAGAACCCTTCTTACTCGTATTATCCATTTACGCATTAATTATTTTAATAACTGACCATTTTATTTTTTCAACTCCTTAAGAATAATTTATGAAACGGAATTTTTTTAAATCTCAACATTTATTGCTTGCATCAGCATTATTGGTTGCTTTCAGTTTTGCGTCATGCAGCGGCGGCAGCGGATCGGGCGGAGGCACGGATAGCACGTCTTCATCCTCATCTAGCGACGCATTAATAGGCGCGGGAAGCACTTTTGATAATCCGTTATTCTCAAAAATGTTTTCTGAATACAATAAAATAAACGGACTAAAAGTAAATTATCAGTCTGTCGGTTCAGGAGCAGGTATATCTCAGCTCACCAATAAAACAGTAGATTTCGGCGCGTCCGATGCGCCAATGAATGGCAAGCAAGATTCAGCATTAGCTGCTCCGGCGTTACATATCCCTGTAACTGCCGGCGCAGTGGTGTTGAGCTATAATTTGCCAGAAATAAAAGATACACTATTAATAACGCCTTCTGTTCTTGCAGATATTTTTCTTGGAAAAATAACCAAGTGGGATGATCCAAAAATCGCTGCTATTAATAAAGGGGTGAAACTTCCACCAACAGGAATTGTGATAGCGCATCGTTCGGATGGAAGCGGCACAACAAATATTTTTACAACTTATCTTTCAAAAGTAAGCGAAGAATGGAGCAGTAAAGTGGGTAAAGGTTCCGCAGTTAATTGGCCGGTTGGCTTAGGCGGTAAAGGTAACGAAGGTGTTGCCGGCAGTGTCAAGCAAACACCTGGAGCAATAGGATATATTGAACTTGCTTACGCTATTCAGAATAATATGGCGTTCGCAAAAATTCAAAATAAATCGGGCAATTTTATCACGCCAAGTATTGCCAGTGTTACGGCTGCTGCAAACATCACCATTCCGGCAGACTCAAAGATTTCTCTTACCAATACTGACGCTCCTGATGGATATCCTATTTCCGGATTTTCCTGGGTGTTGATCTATAAAGAACAGAAATATAATGATCGCTCAGCAGATAGGGCAACGAAATTATTGAAATTGATTTCATGGGTGATCCATGACGGGCAACAATTTAGTAGTGCATTGAATTATGCTCCGCTCTCTCCCAATGTTGTAAGCGTTGGAGATGCGATTTTAAAATCTGCCACCTTTGATGGTAAACCGATTTTGCAGTAAGAAAGTAGTAACAAGAAAGCAGTTAGAAGACTGAATGATCATTTTATCGTCTTTCTTCTAAATTCTCAAAAGTAAATTATGGACGCTCCCGTCGAAAAAGATATGATGACCCGCAGTTCGGAAATTCCGATGCGGGTTATTAATTCTGCAAAAGCATCAGAAGTGGTAAATACCATCAAGCGGATCAAACGTTCTTACCGGCAAATAAGGACTGAAAATGTTTTTAAAAAAACGCTGGTGATAATTGGTTTGGTAATGGTGATCCTGGTATTTGGTATTTTGCTTACACTGGTAGTGGAATCTTTGCCCTCAATAAAAGCATTAGGGTTGAAATATTTGTGGGGTAAAACTTGGGACCCTGTTCAGGATGTTTATGGAGCATTTCCATTCTTATTGGGTACCTTATTAACCTCATTTCTTGCTTTAATAATCTCCATTCCATTTTCGTTTGCTGTGGCCGTTTTTCTGGGGGAATATTATCCAAAGGGGTGGCTTTCAGATTTTTTAAAGAATACGGTTGAATTGATTGCCGCTGTCCCATCCGTCATTTATGGTTTTTGGGGACTTGCCGTTTTAGTTCCGATAGTAAGAAGTTTTGAATCAAAGATCGGAGTGGAACCGGTTGGTGTTGGCATTTTCAGTTCTTCCTTGATACTGGCTGTAATGATCATTCCTTATGCAGCATCGCTTGGCAGGTCAATGATACAGATGGTCCCTTCACAATTAAAAGAAGGAGCGTATTCGCTGGGCGCAACAAGATGGGAAGTCATTCGGAGTGTCATTTTCCCTTACACAAAATCAGGATTATTTGCAGGAGTTCTATTATCACTGGGACGCGCACTCGGTGAAACGATGGCTGTAACCATGGTTATCGGAAACACCAGCATTATTCCCAAAAGCATTTTTGCTCCGGGCAACACGATGGCAAGCGTTATCGCTAATCAATTCACTGAAGCAGATAAACCTATTTATGTATCAGCGCTGATCGAGCTCGGCTTGGTGTTATTTCTTGTTACTGTTATTATCAATGTGATCGGAAAAAAAATAATTAGCCGCTTTACAAACGAATAAGATATGAGCAACCTCGTAAAATACAGAATTGCAAAAAGCTCGGCGCTAAAAATATTTACCATTTTTTTGGCATTTGTTTGTGTGGTACCGCTGATCTTCATCTTACTTTATATTATTCGTGCTGGAATTACAAAGATAAATTGGCATTTTTTAGTGAACATTCCCAAACCTGTTGGTGAAAGTGGCGGGGGTATTGCAAACGCTTTACTGGGAAGCATGATTATTATTGGTGTTGCTGCCCTCATTGCAATTCCGGTCGGAATCTTGGGAGGTATTTATTTAAATGAAAATAAAAAAAGTCGCCTTGCATACTGGAGCAGATTATGCGTGGATATTTTGCAAGGCGTTCCTTCAATTGTTATCGGCATCGTTGCATACTTCTGGTTAGTAAAACCATTGGGCGGATTTTCTGCTCTATCCGGTAGTGTCGCATTAGCAATCATGATGTTGCCGATTATCATTCGCTCCACGGAAGAAACTTTAAAACTTCTTCCCGATTCATTAAAGGAAGCAGCATTTGCATTGGGCATGCCTTTTCATCGTGTGATATTAAAAGTGATCGTTCCCTGTGGGATTAGTGGAATATTATCCGGTGTCATACTGTCTGTGGCAAGAATAGCCGGCGAAACAGCACCCCTTCTATTTACCGCATTCGGCAATCCATATATCAGCACAAATATTACCAAACCGATGCAAAGTTTGCCGCTGCTTATTTACAACTATGCTACCAGTCCATATAACGACTGGCTTGATCTAGCCTGGGGGGCATCTCTTATATTATTATTATGGGTGTTACTGTTAAACATTATTACCAAGCTCACAACAAGAAGATGGAAAGTACAATTATAAGAAGTAAAAATTTCAATGCTTATTTTGGCGAGAATCATGTTGTTAAAAATGTGAACATTGAAATTCCAAAAAATCACGTAATTGCCGTAATGGGTCCTTCGGGTTGTGGGAAAACAACATACTTGCGCTGCATCAACCGCATGCATGAATTGATTCCCGGGGCAACCTGCAATGGCGAAATGGTATTGAACGATGAAGATGTTTACAGCATGCACCCTATTTTTGTACGACTGAAAATAGGAATGGTGTTTCAACGACCCAATCCATTTCCAAATCTTAGCATATACGATAACGTTATTGCCGGATATAAATTGAATGGAATAAAATTGCCGAAAGGGGAAAGAGATAAAGTTGTTGAGCAATCACTCAGCCGCGCAGCATTGTGGAAAGAAGTAAAAGATTCGTTGCATAAGAAAGGAACTTTTCTATCTGGTGGCCAGCAGCAACGCCTGTGTATCGCCAGGGCAATCGCCATGGAGCCCGAAGTGTTGTTATTGGATGAACCCACATCGGCGCTTGATCCGATCTCCACCTCGAGCGTTGAAGATCTATTGCACGAATTAAAGACAAATTACACGCTTATCATTGTGACACATAATATGCAACAGGCTGCACGCGTTAGCGACAGAACAGCTTTCTTTTATATGGGCGAATTGGTAGAATATGACGATACAAAAAAGATGTTCACCAACCCGAGAGATAACCGAACACAAAATTATATTACAGGAAGGTTTAGTTAGTGAACAATGGATAATGGAATAATTGAGATGGTTTTATAACAGAAAAGGTCCACTGAAAATAAAAAAATCATACATCTAACATCGTAAATACATAATGACACAATTAGAAACAGAACTGGGTTTTTTGAAAAATGAAGTTATCAATATGTGGAACTTAGTCCGTTCACAGCTGATAAAAGCGCGCACTTCATTAATGAGCTATGATAAAGATCTTGCCCGCGAAGTTATTCTGAAAGAGCGAAGAGTTAACGGTTATGAATTAAAAATTGACCGCGATTGCGAAAATATTTTTGCTTTGCTCACACCCGTTGCTATCGACCTTCGTTTTGTGCTCGCTGTCTTAAAAATAAATTCAAACCTGGAAAGAATCGGAGACATTGCTGAAGGAATTGCAAAATATATTATCAGTGCTGAACAACCATTTAAGCCCGAATTGCTTGACGCAACCAAGCTTACAGAAATGTATGAAGAGTCAATAAATATTTTGGAAGATACCCTTACCGCCTTTGAAAATGAAGACACCATTCTTGCACGAGGCGTATTCAAAAAAGATGAATTTTTAGACGAGATCAATATTGCCGCAAATAATCTTATAGAAGAATATCTGAAGCAAAACCCGAAAGATATTGACCAGGCTTTGTACGTATTATCAATCATTCGCAAACTGGAGCGCGTTGGCGATCAATCAAAAAATATTTCTGAAGAGATCATTTTTTATCTCGAAGCAAAAGTGTTGAAGCATAAACACTCTCACTGATAATGTTATCATAATCTACAAGTAAGATTTTAGTAATACCATCACCTTACCTTGCATGCAGAATTGTTCTTGTTAACAATGGTTTTTATAGAGCAAAGAGTCCAAATTTTCTCATGCAGTGCCACTTCATCTTTATGACGGTGGCTTTTTCGTTAATGTGCAGTAGCACATGCTCAATATTGCTAAAATTGAAATATTCTCCTTCCTCCATTTGTAAATAACGGGTTCACCAAGCAAGTTCCGGATATTGCATTTCCGGCGCAAATTCCTTTTGCAATTTGCATCGCTGCATTAAAAAGCTGATGATCTCTTCGGTAGAATGATCGGGAGTGAAGTTGATCTTATTTTCATTATTGATCCAATTTGAAAAGATGGCCGCAAAATTTTCATCCAATGAATTGATCCTTTTTACGCCCATTTCCTCTAAAGCAACAGCATTGCAAACTTGCTCATATTGTCCTTTTATCGGAATGACTAGGAGTTTTTTACGAAGATATAAGGCTTCTGCAGGTGTCTCAAACCCTGAATTGGTAATGATTCCATGACAACCAATAAGACTTTCATTGAATTTATTCTTATCAACCGGGACAAATAAAATATTATTCTCCTTCACTGGCTGTTTCACTTCTTTTGAAAAAACTTCAAACTGAAAATCTTTTATCGGGGATAGATATTTGCTGATCACATGATCATTGAATGATGGAAGATAAACGGTGATATGACCGCTGTTATGGGGCTCAGCCGATAAAATGTTTTTCTTGATCACGGGTGATAAAATGAAATCATCGTAGGATTTAAAATGCAAACCAATGTATTGAGACGCTTTTGCATAATTGTGCAACACAAATTCGCCAATAATACTTTTATTTTTTGGTCGTGGAATTTTATCAGATTGAAAACTTGCCTGGTGCCCGAAATTTACAGATGGGATTTTTTTGAACGAGCAGGCTAAGGAAGTGATGCATTCAAAATCGTTTATTACCAAATCATAATTTTGAACGGGCAAATCTATCACCTCGCGTAAAACCCTTGCTGGTGCAAACTTTTTGACGGTTTGCCAATAGTGCAAACTGCCGCTGCTGTTATAAAAAAAGCAAACGCCTTTGCTTCTGTATTTTACAGGGGCATCGATTTGGAGGGTGCTATTGGCACCGCTTAAAAAAAGATCAACCTGTCCATATTGTTTCAGGTGAGGCAAAATTTCCATTGCCCTGCTGATGTGACCGTTACCGGTTGCTTGCACTGCATAAAATATTTTCATAAGTTTAAATTGCTAACGAGTTAATATAAAAATTGATTTTATCGGTGATGACATTTAGCTCCTGCTTGTCGTCAACTGCGTGTAATGCCGGGAATTGTTTTTCATCGTAATGGAAAATCTTCCATTCGCTTTGTGAATATTCCAGGGCCGTCAGATGTTCGATCCAATCGCCTGAATTGAGGTAAACAACCTGCCCGTCTTTTGTTTCAACAATTCTTTTTTGCGGCTGGTGAATATGTCCGCAAATCACATAATCATATTTCTTTTCGATGGCTAGCTCAGCAGCGATGGTTTCAAAATCATTTATCTTACTTACTGCTTTGTTCACGCCGCTCATTACTTTTTGAGAAATGGAAACTTTTTCTCGGCCGAAACATTTCAAAATAAAATTCACCAAGCGGTTGAAAAGAATTAATAATCCATATCCTGTGCTCCCCATTTTTGCGATGATCTTTGCCCCTCCTTTTGTAGTGTTATCAAAAACATCTCCATGGAAAACCCAGGTCATTTTATTGTCAATCTCCAAAACCAATTTATCGGTGAGGGTAAAATTTCCGATCTGCACATCACAATAACGGCGCAGCATCTCATCGTGGTTGCCGGTGATGTAAAACACGCGTGTTCCGTTTGTCATCATCTGCATGATCTCTTTAAGCACCAGCATGTGTGATGAAGGAAAAAAATGTTTGCTGAATTGCCAACCGTCAATAATGTCACCGTTGAGAATAAGAATGCTCGGAGATATACTTTTCAGATAATTGACCAGTTCTTTTGCGCGGCAGCCATAAGTTCCGAGATGAACATCGGAAATAACTGCAACATCGAGGGAACGTTTATCCATTTCAAATGGTTTGTCAAAGGTCTATAACAGATATTACCCGAACTTTACGTGCAGGTTAAGAAATTGTGAGCTACCTGTGAAGTAATTATTAACCAGTTATGCTTTCTTTGCAGCTATTTAATGTTTGGCAAATATGAAAGAGAATGTTGTTGCCATTAACCGGCAATTCTTTTTTGGCTTTTTTTTGTTGATGATCATGATGATGGGACTGCTGGGTTTTTATTCAAAAGCAGACTCTTTCACTGTACTCAACGCTTATCATGCAAAATGGATTGACCATTTTTTTACAGTATATACTAATGCCGGCGACGGATTATTTAGCATAGCCATTGCTGTTATATTCCTTTTTAAACGGCGGTTTTTGATCGGAATAGAAATAATTGTCGCTTTTTTATTATCGGGCGCAATCGTCCAGATACTCAAATATTTTTTCCCGATGCCCAGACCAAGTGTTTTTTTGGCGAATGCGCATTATAATCATTTTATTGAAAACGTGACATTAACGGGTCATGCAAGTTTTCCATCGGGGCATTCTGCATCTGCTTTTGCATTGGCTACGCTATTATCTTTGTTCGATAAAAATAAGAATCGTAGTTATTTGTACTTATTATTGGCGGCGAGTGTGGCTTATTCAAGAATCTATCTTGCTCAGCATTTTCTGCAGGATGTTTTTTGGGGAAGCGTTGATGGATTTGTTTCGGCGATGATTGTGTGGTGGCTTGCGGGGAAGTGGCGAGCAGGGAAAGTATAGCTCTTTGCCAGACAACCGATGAGCGGCTCGCAAGGCGACCATGATGAAGTACGAACAAAGGCTGGTCCTAAATAATTTTAGGGAATAAGAATGGCTCAATAACCCGGGAGAGAAAATGAGTTATTTTAAAATTGAGTATTAGTGCTATGATAAATGGAAAAAAATTAGTGATTGTTTTGCCTGCGTATAACGCAGCATTAACGCTTGAAAAAACCTACAAGGAAATTCCTTTTGATATTGTTGATGAAGTTATTTTGGTCGACGACAACAGTAATGATAAAACCATTGAAGAGGCCCACAGGCTGGGGATTTCACATATTATTAAACATGATGTGAACCGTGGATATGGCGGGAATCAAAAAACCTGTTACAACAAAGCGCTGGAAATCGGCGGCGACATTATCATTATGCTTCATCCCGATTATCAATATACGCCGAAGCTGATTCCTTCAATGGCTTATTTGATCGCCAATAATGTTTATCAGGTTGTGCTTGGCGCGCGCACCCTGGGCAAAGGTGCATTGCGTGGCGGAATGCCATTGTATAAATATATCTCGAATCGTGCGTTGACGTTTTTTGAGAATGTAATGCTGCGACAAAAAGTGGCAGAATATCATACCGGTTATCGTGCATTTTCACGCGAGGTCCTGGAAACAATAAATTATGAAGTGAATTCGGAAGATTTTGTTTTCGATAATGAAATGCTTTCACAAATAATTTATCTCGGTTATGAGATTGCAGAAATAACCTGCCCGACAAGGTATTTTGAAGAAGCATCAAGCATTAACTTCAACAGAAGCATTACTTACGGATTAGGCGTTTTGCGCGTTTCTGTCGTTCATCGCTTGTGCAAATGGAAATTGATGAAGAGAAAAATGTACGAGGCGAGAATGGCAGGGGGGAAGTCATTGGTGCAAAACGCGGTTAGCTGAAATGATAAACTAAAATCAATGGAGTTGAACAAGAAAAATATTATCATCATTATAGCTGTGCTGGCTGCCATTTTTTTTATTCCCTTTTTAGGGAGGGTTCATTTATTCGATTGGGATGAGATAAATTTTGCTGAATGCTCCCGCGAAATGATCAAGATGAATGATTACAGTCGCGTGTACATTAACTTCAAGCCTTTTTGGGAAAAACCGCCGATGTTTTTTTGGATGCAAAGTTCAGCGATGCATGTTTTTGGCGTAAATGAATTTGCGGCGCGCCTCCCCAATGCGCTTTGCGGAATTGGCACGTTGATAATTGTTTTTTTATGCGGCTCCAGAATTTACGATAGAAAATTCGGAATACTTTGGGCACTTGCCTATGGAGGTTCGCTGTTTCCCAATATGTATTTTAAATCCGGTATTATCGACCCCTGGTTTAATTTATTCACTTTTCTTTCTTTATACTTTTTCATTTTATATCACTGGAAGAGAAATGGATTTGATAAAGATGATCTGAAAAGGAAACCACTTTATTACGTGTTGTGGTCGGGGGTCTTTATGGGACTTGCCATCCTGACAAAAGGACAAGTTGCGTTGATGGTTTTTATATTATCCCTGGGCATTTATTTTATATATAATCGTTTTCGTTTTTACTTTAACTGGTTTCATGCCATTTTATTTTTGATAATTGCGAGTGTGGTCACCTGTTCATGGTATGGATATGAAACCATGAAAAATGGTCCGTGGTTCATTGAAGAATTCTTAAAATACCAATATCGTCTTTTCACTACGCATGATGCAGGACAAAAAGGTTTTTGGGGTTACCATTATGTGGTTTTATTGATAGGATGTTTTCCAGCATCACTGATTGCCATTCCTTCTTTTTTCAAAGGCAATTATAAGAGCCGTTTCGATAAAGATTTTAAGGTGTGGATGCTTATTTTGTTTTGGGTCGTCACTATATTATTCACCATCGTTCAATCACGTATCATTCATTATTCTGCGCTGGCCTGGTTCCCCCTGACGTTTCTTGCTGCATACACATTATATAAATGGCAATTAAAAGAAATGATGTACAAAAAATATGTCGGTATTTTTATTGCAATACTGGGCGGAATCATCACTTTATTATTATTGGCGCTTCCTTTTGCGGCGATGAATATTAAAAAACTAATTCCTTATGTTGATGATGAATTTGCGCAAGCCAACATGCGCGCTGAAGTGAACTGGACAGGACTGGAAAGTATTGCAGGTTTAATATTACTCATCACGATTGTCGTGGGCTTAAGGAAACTTAAAAACAGGGATTTTCAAAAAGCAGCCTGGATATTTTTTAGCGGAACGGCGATCGTCATTTTTTTGGCTACGGCGATCATTGTTCCAAAAGTAGAGAGATATTCGCAAGGCGCAGCGATAGATTTTTTTATTCAGAGGCAGGGTGAGGATTGTTATGTGAACACATTGGGTTATTATAGCTACGCGCAACTATTCTATACACAAAAAGAAAAACCTGCAAATGAGAATTCTTACAATGAACAATGGCTGCTCACCGGACCAATCGATAAACCCGCATATTTTGTTTCCAAAGTTGACAGGATTGAACCCTTTAAAAAATATACCGAACTAAAAGAATTGTACCGGAAGAATGGTTTTATTTTTTTGAAAAGGGAGGTGAAGAAATGATATATATATGATATCAGCTTTCGTTTTTCCCGGCATCATCCTTGCGCAGCAAGCTTTCAGCAATGGAATGAACAGTGAGCGTCGCTTTTGAAAGCTACTTCTTCTTCCCCGAGAAAAATCTCAGGATTTTACTGATGATTTTATCATTTGCTCCGAGTCTGCCTTTTATTTCGGTGTAGGCGGCAACCAGGGCGTTATCAATTTTCACCATTATTTTCTTACTGCCTTCGCCCGGGCGAGCCTGGTAATATGTTGCGCGGCGAAATGGTTTATCCTCTATAGAGTAATAATACAACGCAATTGATCTTCTGAATCTATCCGGCGGACACGTCATCGGTTCAGGATGTCCGTGGAAAGAATCTGCATCTGTATTAAAGATCACACAACGATTAAAAACGGGCAACACTTTCACTTCGCAGGCCTTCATTTTCTTATCCCACAATTCCAATTTTCCGCCCCATGCTTCTTCCCAGTCTTTATTTAGATAAACAAGCACATTAACACGCCGTTGCCAATTTCGATGATGGGGATGTACTGTGAAATCCGCATGAATATTCAAAAATCCTCCTTTACCGGATTGATGAATACCACCACCTTCCAAAAAATCATCTTTCTGCAAATTATTTATACCGGTTAGTGTGCTCAGAAATTGCAAGAATTCAGGTGAGTTCAATTCATTAATCGTTGACTTGATGGCTTCTGGCAACACGTCAAGTTTATTTAATCCTCTTTTCTTTTCGTTGTAGTGCGTGTAGTTTATCCAACCATCCGTTTCATTTAACTTGTTGAATTCATTAATGCAATCATCAAGAATTTCGGGATTCAAAAAATTTTCAAGTACGATATGCGCGTAAGGACTTGCGGTTTGATATTTCTTGCTCAATTCAGCAAGCTGGCCGTTCCATTTAGCATAGTCGAAAATTTGCGTGGTTGTTTGCACGATTAAAAAATTTAAGGTGCAAAGATAGCTTGTTTGCTGAAAACTAAATTATTCCATGCAACGGTTATGCGTGGCTGCCTGTCATAAACAGAAAATGAAAATGAGACTAAGCTTGGTATTATTCACGTTGGTTATTATGATCTTCGGCTGCAAGAAAAGCAATCAAGGTGAGGTTTTAAGTGGGTTGTATGTTGAAACAGCCCCAAAAGCTGGAGCAGCAGAAATGAACTTTATCAGCGATAATAGAGTGATCATAACAGGCGACTCGATAATAAACCAGGCAAGTGCTTCCTCAGATACGTTTTCATATCAGATCGCCAATAAGGAAATATTATTCGTCTCAAAGGCTGCTCCAAAATCAAATACAACAATCTTTTCGTTCCAACAGCCTGACAGCAACACATTTGTATTGAATGCCTGTACATGTCTTTGCCCCTGTCCTAATTTTAAAAGTCTGTTTTTTGTAAAAAATTAAAACAGCAAATACATTAATCCCTTTTCGCTTCCAAGGTAAATCCAATAGTGGTTCCGACATCCGGTGTGCTGCGAACATGAATGCGTTGATTATGTGCTTCAATAATATGTTTGCAGATGGCGAGCCCTAAACCCGTTCCCCCTTTATCGCGACTGCGCGCCGCATCGGTTCTGTAAAAGCGTTCAAAGATGCGCGGCAAATGCTCTTCATCAATACCAATTCCATCATCACTTATTTCAACCAGCACATGGTCATCATCCGTTTTATAGAAGCTGGCCATGATAGACCCATTGGTTCTTCCATATTTATTGGCATTTTCTATAAGATTAATGAGCACCATGCGAATCTTTTCTTTGTCTGCAAAAACGGTGATCGGGGATTCGCATCCCTTCTTAATAAAGGGCTGGATTTGTTTTTCGCTCACTTTAATGGAAAGCGATTCAAAAACTTCTTTGATCAGATCCTGAATAATAAAATTCTGTTTATATAATAACTGCTCCCCTCTTTCTAATTTTGAAATTTCATCAAGGTCGTTCATCAAATTCACCAATCGTTCAACATTTCTTGCTGCATTCTCCAAAAATTTTTTGCTCACTTCTGTATCTTCCATCGCCCCATTTAATAAGGTGTCAACATAACCCTGTATAGCGAAAATGGGCGTCTTAAATTCATGTGCAAGATTTTGTAAAAACTCTTTTCGGTATGCTTCGTTTTGTTTTAACAGAGCAATTTCTTCATTTTGTCTTTCGCCCCATTTCTCCACATCTTCGGCAACTTCATCAATACTTTTTTGCGGAAGAATATACTTGAAATACATTTCTTCTCTTTTCGTTGCTTTGGTTTGATGAATGAGTTTGTAAATGATCTTTATTTTTCGATAAATGAATTTTTCGAGCGTAAATAAAACGAGCATATAACTCCCCAGTAAAACAACGATCAGTGCTATTAAAGCAAATTGCCATTTTGAAGTGAAGAAGAAAACGCCAGTTGCAATGGGTATTGAAAGAATGATGGCAGTGAATGCCGATATCTGACGAGGTGATAAATTTTTAGTGGGTAGCATTAAGTGAACTATTACACAAATTTAAAACACGAATTGCACGATTTGATAGGAATTAATTGAATTATGATTTTTCTTTGATCTACAAATTTGTGTAATTCGCGCTGATGGATGTTAAAGGCTGAACTTATATCCAACTCCTTTTACAGTGGTAATGCAATCCAATCCTAATTTTTGCCTTACTTTACGAATGTGAACGTCAATGGTCCTGTCTCCAACAATCACATCGTTTCCCCAAACCTGGTTCAATATTTCATTACGTAAAAAAACCCTGCCCGGCCGCGAGGCGAGCAAGTATAATAATTCAAATTCTTTTTTTGCCAGGGTCACATCCTTATCCTCAACAACAACTTCAAACTTATCCGGGTCAATGGTAAGGTTCTCAATTTTCAGCACTTTGCCTTCCGGTTCCATATTCACTCTTCTGAATAATGCGTTCACGCGGCTGACCAATACTTTTGGACTTACCGGCTTGCTCACATAATCATCCGCTCCCGTTTCTAAACCTTTGATATGCGAACTTTCATCATTCAATGCAGTTAAGAAAACGATCAGTGTATTCTTAAATGCCGGCTGGGAACGTAATATTTCGCAAACCTCGTCGCCAGTTTTTTTGGGCATCATTATGTCCAGGATGATAAGATCGGGTTTGTTGTTTTTTGCTTTGAGCAAGGCTTCGTCGCCGTCTTTAGCAGTTATTACATCATAACCTTCTTTAACGAGGTTATATTGAATGATTTCCAGAATATCTGCCTCATCATCTGCTATCAATATTTTTTTGCCTTTGGTCAGCATGTAAAAATTTTTTGCAAACCTACTTCAAATAAAAATGGCATTATGGATATCTGATTTGACTTCACAATTTGTTAATATAAAAATAACGGTAAATGCACTTTTGTAGCGGGTTTGCGCGGAAACCCAACAACAACAAAAAAGCGTGCAAATGGTTCAATAAACAGGCTAACACGCTCGCTAATAATACTTATTGCATGCTTTTTGCGTTAAACAGAGTCAATGATAGTATTTTTGTGTGTCGGAAAGATGACCGGGATAATTTTATGAAGACAATTTTACCTCTGTATTTCTTTTTTATTGTACTTGCATTTGGCGGATCTGTGGTTTCTGCCCAGGGTCAACCTACTTCTTACTCATATAAAATTGCACAGGAAAGATTATTATGGCACGATCGAATTGTGAAGCAGCAAAAACGCCTGATCGTTCCCAACACCATTGATACAGTTAATTTGTCGCCGGACCCGCACACCAATCAGATCGTTGCAGAAGCAATGCTAAAACATGTTGATAAGCTGCAACAACAAATTGAATTAGATACCACTTTAACCGGCCAGGGAAAAACAAAATATTTACGTTCGCTTGAAACGGTGGTAAGCGGATTTGCCGACAATTATAGTAAAAAAGATTTTTCTTTGACCATTGCTCCCGACCTCATTAATGCATTCATTAGTGCCATGCAATTAGACAGGCAAAACAAAAGTATTCAACCTGTAATTGAAGCAAACAGTTATGCTGTTGGAAAAATTTTGGTTGAATGTTTTTTATATCCTTCAGAAAACCCCGGCGTTCGCCCTTCGCGTGATTTGTTAGTAGAGAAATATTGTGTACTTCATCCCGATGAAATCTTTAGTGTACTGAGCAGTAATCCATATTATTCATTTGCCGATAGCTTGATCATCGTTGCCGGTCACAGAGATATTGGAAAGTTGTACAATTATGCTTCTGCCCGCAATACCCTGTCTGCACGCATGCGCAGCAGCAAAGATCCGTTGGTGCACACCGTTGCAGCTATTGCCACAAGCAGAAGCGGACAATTGTATTTTCCTTTTTTAGATAACATGATGAAAGGGAAAATTACTATTGATGATATTGACAAAGTGAAGGAAGACGGATTGAATTATTATCGTCTGCTGGTAAAAACAAGATTGGATTATGCAGAAAGAGTCCTACAAAAGGATACAGCCCTTGAAATGTCAGCATTAACACAAATGTTGCGCAGCAAAGCCATCGAAATTTTTATTAACGAAATAAATGCACTGCATGATAAACCCGATGCTATTCGATTTAAAATATTAGAACCATTGACAGCAGAAGAATTATATTATCTCGTTGTACTGAGTGAAGATGAGATCTACACATCCAGTTATGTTCATGGAGTTTATCCCGCCATTTTTCAGCGCATGAAAGTTCCGCGCGGCGATAGTCTGATCATGATGGTTCACGGAGATTATTTTCGCAAGTTCATCAAGATGGCTGCTGCATATAACACGCTTGATCATTTCTTAGGAACGATGGATAAAGAAAATGCAAGCATTACGATGAAAGCATTTATTATCGGTCTTGAACGCGCAGGTGAAGAAGAAGCAGTCGATGTTGCCGATTCCTATAGCAGTATTTTTGATAAAAACCCGCCACTTGCCAAATTTGTTTTAAACGCAGTGAAATGGAATTATGCAAAGAATGTAAAGAACAACAATAAAAAAGGGATCATCATCTATAACCTGCTCCAGACATTATTTGAATCTGCCGACACCACAAATAAAATCGATCTCTCCGCCAGACTGGGAATTCCTCCGATTTACAGTGTTGACTATAATTCCCTCAAAGACAGCAGCGGCAGGGTGATCCAGGAAGCATTCTTTTATGGAAATGATGAGGACAAAGATGGACAAACTTCCTTTGCTGATTTTATGGCATTGTTTCGGGGAAAACCGCAATGGAAGATAGTTGAAAACCCGCAGTGGGTAAGCATTACATCAACCAGGGGAAAACCGGTTTATATTTTTGCCAATAAACCGCTCAATGGCGAAAACGATCCAGATGAAAAAGCCCAGGATGATCTCGGAGCATATCTTGAAGAACACCACATGCAGCCCTCGATCTATATTCATCGCGGGCACAGCTATCATGTTTCATCAACGTTAAAACGCATTCAGCCAACAGCGAGGATTGTAATCCTTGGTTCCTGCGGCGGCTACAATAATTTAAGTGAAGTGTTGAAGATTAGTAACGATGCACATATCATTTCTTCAAAACAAACCGGAACGCGAACCGTTAACGAACCTATTTTGCAGGAAATAAATAACACCTTGATCTCAGGACAAAATATTAACTGGATCGGTATGTGGAAAGATCTGGGTTATCGTTTTCGCAACGATGCTGTTGCAAAAGACAGGTTCGACGATTATATTCCACCATACAAAAACCTCGGCGCTATTTTTATTAAAGCTTATCGCAAGGCGATGAATTAATTTAACGCCTGTGGCTTTTCAGATCTTCAATTTCAAGCATTCATTGCAACCCACCATCTGAATCCTGAAATATTGAACTCCCTTCATGACCAACATCAAACAATTCAATGCAATGAAATTTGTGATGAATGGTCAAAACACCCGGCTACAAACCACCAACTGAAAACGCTAAACTGCTGTATCTTTACAAACGCTATGTCCGATTCAAAAAGAAAAAAGATTTTCGATTTCAGTTTACTCAAAAGAGTATTTCATTTTGCAGCTCCTTATAAAAAAAGGTTCTATTTATCAATAGGGTTATCCATCGTTCTTGCTGTAATCACCCCGATCAGACCATATTTTATCCAGCTTACCGTCAATAACTACATCAAAAACGGATTGACCAATGATGCGATAATAAAAAACAAAATGGTAGAACTGATAATCTGGATCACCGTTTTTCAGATCCTGTTATTAATCATTGAAACCGTCTTACGGTTTTATTTTTCTTTTATCACATCCTGGCTCGGACAAAAAGTAGTGAAAGATATTCGTGTTGCCGTTTACGAAAAAATTCTTGGCTTAAATCTCTCTCAATTTGATAAAACACCGATCGGAACGTTGACCACGCGCACCATTAATGATATTGAAACCATCAACGATATTTTTTCTGATGGATTGATTCCAATTATCGCTGATCTGCTTTCTATTATCTCGATCTTAATTTTTATGCTTTGGATCGATTGGAAATTAACGCTCGTTTGTCTTGCGCCGTTTCCAATTCTAATTGCGGCAACCTATATTTTTAAAGAAAGTGTGAATAAATCTTTTATTCGCGTGCGAAATGCCGTGGCGAACTTAAATGCATTTGTGCAGGAGCATTTAACGGGTATGCAGGTGGTGCAGGCCTTTGCCGCAGAGCAAAAAGAATTCGGCAAGTTTAAAAAAATAAACCAGGAACATCGCAACGCAAATATCAATGCTATTTTTGCATACTCCATTTTTTTTCCGGTGGTAGAAGTTGTACTTGCTGCATCTACGGGTTTATTGGTCTGGTGGGCTGCTATTCATGTTCTTAATATTCCCGGGAAAAATGCGATCGGAATTCCCGGAGAGATCATGGCCTTTTACCTGGCGCTCAATTTACTTTTTCGCCCTTTGCGGGTGATCGCTGATAAATTCAATGTGCTGCAAATGGGAATGGTCGCCAGCGAAAGAGTGTTTCGGGTTTTGGATAATAAAGACTTTATCAAGACCGAAGGGAACTTTGCCCCTGAAAAAATAAAAGGACAAATTGCTTTTAATGACGTTTCTTTTGCGTATGTCGATGACCGTTATGTTTTAAAGAATATCTCTTTTCAGGTTGAACCTGGCGAAACGGTAGCTATTGTTGGTCATACCGGCAGCGGAAAAACTTCTATTATCAGCCTGTTAAATCGTTTGTATCATATCCAGCATGGAAGAATAGAAATTGATAATGTAAATATTGACGATTATAAACTGGATGTACTGAGAAAAAATATCGGTGTGGTCCTGCAGGATGTTTTTCTTTTTTCCGGATCAGTAATGGACAACATTACCTTACGCAATGCAGAAATTCCCAAAGAAAAAGTTATTGAAGCAGCAAAGCTGATTGGTATGCATGATTTCATCATGCGATTGCCGGGTGATTATGATTATAATGTGATGGAGAGAGGAACAAGTTTGTCGCTTGGCCAAAGACAATTATTATCTTTTATTCGCGCATTGTTATATGATCCGTCAATATTAATCCTTGACGAAGCAACATCTTCTGTAGATACCGAATCTGAATTAATGATTCAACAGGCAATCGATAAATTAATATCAGGAAGAACTTCAATTGTCATTGCACATCGTCTGTCAACCATCAGAAAAGCAAGCCAGATAATAGTTTTGGACAAAGGCGAAATAAAAGAGATCGGTAACCATGAGGAGTTATTGGCAAAAGGAGGATTTTATTATAAGCTTCATCAATTGCAATTTGAAAAGAAACTGCAGCGTATTGCCTGATAATGCCTTTATAAAAATAAAAGAGCACCTTAAGTGCTCTTTTATTTCTTGCCAATAAAATATTTTACCAGGGAAGCGTGATTGTTTTTGTAGCAGTACCAATGCTAATAACAGCGCTGTTATCACAGGTTCCATCCCCATAATTTAAAGTGCCATCAACGGTCAGGGATCCTTTTGTATAAACAAAAGCTAAAACCCCAGCATCAATAAATTTACAAGCTATCTTTTTTTCAAGAGGCGTTGTGACAGATGCGGTGAGATTTTCTGAAGTATTGTTATTGGTAATTGTATAACCGCCACTGATATTGAATACCCAGGTAGAAATATCAGTCAAAGATCCGGATGCTAATGTAACTGTCTTAGATCCCGAAAATGAATAGGAAGAATCTGCAGGAGTAGTTATTGTTCCATCAGTTACTGCAGTGGTCAAGGAAGGTGCTCCGGTCGTGGTATTTCTTATGGTATAGGTCCCGCCAAGTTGATATCCTGCAACAGCATAATTATTAAACTTTGCAGTAATGGTTGTGCCGGGAGTGCTTAATTTACCAGAAAAATAATAGGTTATAGATCCTGAACGCAATATGCCGTCCGCGCTTGTGCATCCGGCACCGAAATCCACAGTAAGCGTGTCGGGAAAAGTTCCAGCCGTGGTAGCAAGGGTTTCAGTAGCACAATAAAATCCATTTATACCGGTAACAGTATGCACTCCGTTTGTGGTTACACCGGAATTCCGTGAAATTATTGCATCAATGCTCTGATCATTACCTGATTCTACAGCAACATTAAATACATCATCGTAAGCGCCATCAGAAGTCGCGCCGCTCGCGGACATATTTTGTGCTGCACCATTATTGCCACCCGACGGAGATGAATTACTGTCTTTTTTACAAGAAGTTATTGAAACAATTGCCATAACAAATAAAGCAGTTGTTATTTTTAAGATTGTTGTCTTAGTTTTCATAGTTGTTTTAATTTTTTTAACAATTTTCTATTCAGACTTACCTAAAACGTATAAGTTTATTAATTAGTCTGTATTTTTTGAAAAACCATGTTTACTTTAATACAAAATCGACCGGATATTCTGATTTTATAATTCGATGCTACCCCCTTATCTTTGCGCAAATTTTAGGAGGGTATGGTGTCAAAATGCTTCAAATCTTTACTGGTAGCGATTTTCAGCGTTTTTTTGGTTTGCTTTTCTGTTAAGGTAAAAGCCCAGGATAACCCGGAAAAAAAGGAGCAAAAAAAATTAAATCCTGCAAAGATTATTATTGAGCATATCTCCGATGCACATGAGTTTCATTTTCTCACAATCGGCGATCAACCCATTGCCATTCCCTTGCCGGTAATATTATATTCTTCATCAAAAGGATGGTCTGTTTTCATGTCCTCAGCTTTTCATCACGGAGAAGAAGAATTTAAAGGTTATCGGTTACTGGAAGAAAAATTCATGGAAGAACATAAGTTAGAAGAGGTTAAAGATGCCAAAGGGAAACCATTATATAAAGTCGGGCAGATATACGCAGTGAATGCAGCAGGAATGCCCGATGTTTCCGAGAAGGTTTATGATTTTTCAATGACCCGAAATGTAATGCAAACACTTATTTCAGTGGCATTGCTGATTTGGATAATGGTTAGCATTGCACGGCTTTACGGAAAAGGAAAAGGAACCACTTCAGCTCCATCTGGTTTTCAAAATGCCGTTGAGCCTGTTATTATTTTTATCCGCGATGAGGTAGGTAAGCCCAATCTTGGCTCAAAATATGAGCGCTACATGCCTTTTTTTCTGACTGTTTTTTTCTTTATTCTTATAAATAACCTGATTGGATTAATACCAGGTACGGCAAATGTTACTGGCAATATTGCTTTCACGGCTTTCTTAGGGATTATTGCCTTCTTTGTAATCTTATTTAGTACCAATAAACATTTTTGGTCTCATATTTTTAATCCGCCGGTTCCTCTGGGAGTAAAGCCAATAATGATTCCTGTGGAAATTTTAGGAATTTTTACCAAGCCTTTCGCATTGATCATTCGTCTTTTTGCAAATATGATCTCGGGGCACATTATTATTTTGAGTTTTATTTGCCTCATTTTTATTTTTGGAGCAATGAATACGGCATTGGGTTGGGGGACATCACCATTTTTTGTATTGCTGGCGGTATTTATTTATTTGATTGAAGTGCTGGTTGCATTTATTCAGGCATATATTTTCGTGAACCTTACAGCGGTGTTTGTGGGCATGTCAATGGAAGGAGGACACGATCATCATGAACACAGCGAAAAAGAACATGACGATCCAGTTTTGATTTAATCTTTTAATTATAAAACCAAGAATCATGACGTTAATGACCATTTTGTTAGAAGTGCAACCTGGGTATGGTGCAATTGGCGCAGGCTTAGCCGCAATCGGTGCCGGTATCGGTATCGGTCAAATCGGTAAAGGCGCTGTTGAAGCCATCGCACGCCAACCAGAAGCATCTAATGACATTCGTGCCAACATGATCCTTACTGCTGCGCTTGTTGAGGGTGTTGCCCTTTTGGCTGCAGTGGCAGGCTTGCTTGCTGTTTTCAAATAAGCAAAGTTGCACGTAAAAAGCAGTACTGCATCCAAAGCACAGGGCAGCGGATGCAGTATTTTCAACACAAAAGATCATTCTTTTAAAATAGCACTTATGGATTTATTAACCCCGCAATTAGGATTGCTTGTTTGGAACGTTTTAGCGTTCTTGATCCTGTTTTTTATTTTAAAAAAATTTGCCTGGAAGCCCATTTTAAAATCCTTGAAAGACAGAGAACAAGGTGTTGCAGATTCACTCGCGACGGCAGAAAAAGTCAGAGCTGAAATGGCACAATTGAAAAACGAGAATGAAATCTTACTAGCCAAGGCCCGCGAAGAAAGAGCCGAAATTTTAAAAGAAGCCAGATTTACAAAAGACAAGATCATTAATGAAGCAAAGGATCAGGCAAAAATCGAAGCAGGTAAGATAATTGTTGATGCACAAGCGGCGATTGAGACACAAAAAATGGCTGCATTAACAGAAATAAGAAACCAGGTAGGGAATCTTGTTGTAGAAATTTCAGAAAAAATATTACGCCGACAATTATCAGATAAAGCAGAACAGGAAAATTATATTAAACAATTAACAGAGGAAGTGAAATTAAACTAGTTACTGGTTGCTATTGCTTGTTACCGGGAAAACCGAGAACAGGAAACCAGAGAATGAAAAATGCCCAATCCACGATTAGCAGGCAGATACGCAAAAAGTCTTCTCGACTTTGCCGTTGAGAAAAATCAACTTGATGTTGTGTACAAGGATATGTCGTTCTTACAAAGCATTTGCAAAAGCAATCGGGATTTTATTAATCTTTTAAAAAGTCCGATTATAACGCCAGATAAGAAGGAAAAGATTGTTGATGCGATTACAAAAAATCAAATCGGTGAATTGACTTCAACATTTAATAAATTGCTCATTTCAAAAGGGCGTGAGATCTATTTACCGGAAATAGTCTATGCTTTCGTTCAGCAGTATAAAGATTACAAAGGAATTAATATTGTAAAATTGATCACTGCGGTTCCAATAGGCGAAGAATTAAAAAATTCGATCACCGATAAGATCAGATCAGTTTTCAATACTGAACATATTGAATTGAATGCAGAAGTAAACCCGGAAATAATCGGGGGATTTGTATTAGAAATGGGGGATAGGCTTATTGATGCAAGCGTTGCATACGACTTGCACAAAATAAAGAAGGAATTTGAAAGTAATGACTTTGTTTATAAGATCCGTTAGTGAGTGATAGGCGACTAATTTTTATATATGACCGAAAACTCGTGACCGGTAATTGATTATTTAATTGAAGAATGTGTGGTTTGAAAAGATCATACATCATACATCTAAAATCATAAATGAAATGGCAGAGATTAAACCTGATGAAATTTCCGCGATACTTCGTCAGCAACTAAGCAACTTTAACGTTGAAGCTGAACTTGAGGAAGTGGGTACTGTTTTGCAAGTTGGAGATGGAATTGCGCGCGTTTACGGCTTAGATAACGTGAGCAGCGGTGAGCTGGTGGAATTTGAGAACGGCGTTAAAGCAATCGCACTTAATTTAGAAGAAGATAATGTGGGTGTGGTATTAATGGGAGAAAGCGGCGATATTAAAGAAGGAGCAAAAGTGCGCAGAACAGGAAAGATTGCTTCTGTTAACGTGGGGGAAGGAATGCTTGGCCGGGTGGTGAACTCATTGGGTCAGCCGATTGATGGGAAAGGTCCGCTGAGCGGAGAAAAGTTTGAAATGCCTTTGGAAAGAAAAGCGCCAGGGGTAATCTTTCGCGAGCCCGTAAAAGAACCCTTGCAAACGGGTATCAAAGCAATTGACGCAATGATTCCCATCGGTCGCGGACAACGCGAACTGATCATCGGTGACAGGCAAACCGGAAAGACCGCGATAGCCGTTGATACTATTATCAACCAGAAAGAATTTGCTAAAGCGGGCAAACCTGTCTTTTGTATCTATGTTGCCATTGGGCAAAAAGCATCAACTATTGCCGGAGTAATGAAAACCCTGGAAGATAATGATGCCATGAATTACACGGTAATCGTTGCTGCCTCTGCGTCCGACCCTGCTCCATTACAATTCTACGCGCCTTTCGCAGGTGCTGCCGTGGGAGAATATTTCAGGGATACTGGTCGTCCTGCATTGATCATTTATGATGATTTATCAAAACAAGCTGTCGCCTATCGTGAAGTATCATTGCTATTGCGTCGCCCACCGGGACGTGAAGCATATCCAGGAGATGTATTTTACCTGCATAGTCGCTTGCTGGAACGTGCTGCGAAAATCATTAGTGACGACGGGGTTGCAAAAAATATGAATGACCTTCCTGATTCAATTAAACATCTGGTAAAAGGCGGTGGTTCATTGACCGCATTGCCCATTATTGAAACGCAGGCCGGTGACGTTTCCGCATATATTCCCACGAATGTCATCTCGATCACAGACGGACAGATATTCCTGGAGAACAATCTATTCAATTCCGGAATTCGCCCTGCAATTAATGTAGGTATTTCAGTTAGCCGCGTTGGTGGAAATGCGCAAATTAAATCGATGAAAAAAGTTGCCGGAACACTAAAATTGGACCAGGCATTATATCGTGAGATGGAAGCTTTCTCAAAATTCGGCGGCGACCTTGACGCTGCAACCAAATTGATCATTGATAAGGGAGCACGTAATGTTGAAATTTTAAAACAAGCTCAATATTCGCCTTTTCCGGTTGAAAAACAGGTTGCTATTATTTATCTGGGAACCCAGGGATTGCTACGCAATGTTGCCGTAAGAAAAGTGAAGGAATTTGAAGAGCATTTTTTGATGGAAATGGAAAATAAACTGCCTGATCTGCTTGCGGAATTCAAAAAAGGAAATTTGCCGGATGACGGTGTTAAAAGAATGGTTGAACTGGCAAATACCTTGATTCCTCAATATAAATAGCTAATCAGTCCACATTTTTATAAGCCTTTCAAGATAATTTGAAGGGCTTTTTTATTGATAATGAGGGTTAAATACTTATTGGTGAATTTTTTTTTATGAACTGCTTGCATTATTCAAAAACAGATGTAATCTTTGCATCATCATCACACCAATACCCAAATTCCTAATCAACCATTTCTTTCCAATTTTCCTCTCTTTTAGTTAAAGAAGATTATATCTTATTTTCAATAGTTCCTCCAATTTCCCTCGAAGAATTTAGCTTGTTTCTCTCCAATTTCTATGGCTTACTAAGCACAATTAATCCCGACCCTAAAAAGTAAGTTATGAAATATTTGTACCCGGCTAAAAAAATTGGAGCACTGATCATTGTCCTCTTTTTCATTTCTTTCGTTTCATTTTCTCAAAACAATACAGCCAAAGACCCTGCAGTTGAACTTATTTCTTTTTCTGCTCAGTCAAATAATAACCATTCTGTTTTTATCAGCATTGTAACCGGAAGAGAAATCAACGCCAGTCATTTCATCATTCAGCGGAGCGTTAACGGCATTGATTTTAATGATGCTGCATTACTTTTTACTGAAGAAGAAGATAGCAGGGAGCCACGCGTTTATACCTACACAGATAAGCTTAATGAGACCGATACGGTTGCAATTTATTACCGTGTAAAGATCATAGACAGAAATAGAAATTTTACTTATTCAGATTTGGTAACAGGGGCTAACGGTTTAACGGAATCAGGAATCCTGGCATCAGCAAATCCTTCACAAAAAAAATTACGTGTAACCATACCTGGCAGTTGGTTAAATAAGACAGTTACTTATAATATCTATAATACACATAAAGGAATTAATAAAAATAAAATTAGCAATAACGCAACGCAAACTGAAACGCTTGACATCACTGATTTGCCTGCCGGTGTTTATACCATCGAAGCAACAAACGGAGACCAAACAGCTGTTCAGCGATTTGCAAAAATTAATTGAAGATTTAGTTTTAAAGGGTACGATCAACAACAGCTGGGCTTTTCCAAGCCTGGCTTTTTAACCCAACCCTTGCAATTTGATATCAGTTAGGGAATTGATAAAATAATTGGACATTAAGATTTTAGTTTTAAAGGGTACGATCAACAACGGCCGGGCTTTTCCAAGCCTGGCTTTTTAACCCAACCCTTGCAATTTGATATCAGTTAGGGAATTGATAAAATAATTGGACATTAAGATTTTAGTTTTAAAGGGTACGATCAACAACGGCCGGGCTTTTCCAAGCCTGGCTTTTTAACCCAACCCTTGCAATTTGATATCAGTTAGGGAATTGATAAAATAATTGGACATTAAGATTTTAGTTTTAAAGGGTACGATCAACAACGGCCGGGCTTTTCCAAGCCTGGCTTTTTTGTTAAACAAGCATTTTTTTTGTTCAAATGAGCAATTTATTCGAAACACGTACGTTTGACTAAGTACAAACATTTAATTATCGTAAAGTGTTAATTTGTAGGAGTTAAGGAACAATTAAGTGTTAATGCTGTGGTATTAGATGGGATTTTAAGAAATATTATTATATTTTTACTGTCTGACCCGATCCTAAAAAACCGTAAAATCCAAACTTGTGAAACAGTTCTACCCGAAACTACTATCACTTCTTGCATTCCTATTTCTGTTTACCATCAATGCTACTTCACAGCCTATCCCGGATACCGCTACAACTGGCTGGCCCGGAGGACTCGCAACCTTGAAATGGGATAATAGAAATTATCTCGTAACTACCGGTAACTATGCAGGTTATGTGACCGCTGCTATGAGTACAACTCAGGCTTTTTCCATTGGTACAAACAGGGTGACGATCGTTATGGCAGGTGGTGTAACAACGACCGGTCAAAATACTACTTTCACAGGCTATGCCAATTCTTATGGCAATGTCTCTGCGGTAATGTCTCCGGGAGGTGCTACCCTGAACTCCGTTAACTACAGCGGGAGCGGAACAGTTACTCTGACGTTTGATACCGTTGTTTCGCATGTGGCGTTCAGTCTCTATGATCTTGACGCTAGCCAGACAGCAACCGTGACGGCCAAAGACGGCTCAGGAACTGCTCTGAATATTACGATGGGCAATTGCGCCGCATCCGGCGCTACAACGACCATTTCAGGTAGCGGAAGTACCAGCGCTAAGGCGACCGGAGCAGCAGGTTCATCACTCACAACAGTAAATACAGCATCTGTCAACGTATACATTCTGGGTTTTTCTCCTGCTGGAACCAACGGGGTAAAATCCGTTACCATTACCATGGGGGGAACTGCCGGAGATTTTTGGCTTTCTGATATCTGGGCATCAGTATACAGCGATTTTGCTGCGACCACCTATTATAATGTCTCAAAACCTTATACCAATCAGCCAGCTTATTTGCTGGCAAATCCGGCAAGTAATAATGGTTCGGCAGTCGCGGTGACGGCAGGTGTCGGAAACACCATTGGAGGCGTGGCTTTGACAACTGGAAACGCCAGATATATTTTTAAGGACTCCTCCACGACATTAAAGAACGACTACGTCAACTCATTTGCATACGATCCCTACAACTATTTCCTGTATTATGTTTATGATGGACAAACTGCAAAAACAACATCAAACGGGAACAGAGCCGTAAAAAAATATAATTTCAATACGCTAAGCTCTACCACGGCTACCATGACCTCCGGAACAATTAGTACAATAATCTCTGACATTACCCAATCACCGTATAACATACCTGTATTCGATCAGGGCGTTGAATCTGGAGCAGCTGCCTTCAACAATGGATCTCTTTATCTTGGTATCGAAGGAGGGAATGCCAACGATACTACAATTGCCGGCAAAAAAACGGGATCCAGTAGCCGCTACTCTATGATCTGGCGAATTGATTTTAATACCGGAGACAGTGTTCCTTACCAGGCTTGCCAGGTATATGCTGCAAAAGCTGATAATGGGACAGGGACTGAATACCATGACTGGGGTGATATTGTGATCAGTAATGATACCTTATATGATTTTAACGAAGCCAACCAGGGTACCAATACAGGATGGTTGCACTACAACTTGAAGACAGGTTTGATCATGAGCTCTTATTTAAATAGTGCTAAACCGTTAACGGGCCAATGTGGTATAAGATGGGATGGACAAGTGTATCGTTTTGCGAGTACAGTGGATACTTTTTCAACTTATAATTATAATGGTACAATTTCAAATGATGTTCATATTGCTGGCTATAAGCCTGCTGACTGGCTGGATAATTTCGGATTTTTCGGATCCGGCGATGGCTCCGAAGCCTTTAAACCACCAATGGATTACGGAGATGCACCAAATACATATGACCCCAGTTCCGGTGACCCTGCGGTTCATGATTATGATAGCACCATCAAATTAGGCACGCTGTGGAATGCAGAATTCGCTAAAAAAGCTTCTGCCACAGCATCAGGCGATGGTGTCACTGACGATGCATTTACAGTGGTACCCATTTATACGCATTCGCAGAATTATTATGCGATGACTGTAAAAGTATACAACAACAGTGGTGCATCTGTGAAAGTTGCAGCATGGATAGATTTTAATGAAAACGGCGTATTTGAAGCTTCTGAAGGAGCAACTGCTACGCTAAGCACCAGTAGCACCAGTCTGCAAAATGTAAACCTGGGATGGGGACCTACATCCTACCTGCCTGCCTGGGCAGATAGTGTCTTTATGAGAGTCAGAGTGACTGCTGCGACCAATACATTGACGACCTCAAATCCTACTGGCTATTTGAGTAATGGTGAGGTTGAAGATTATTTATTGATCATTAGCGATATCTTACCAGTGAAACTGACTGCATTCAGTGCAATTGCAATAGACAATAAATATGTAAACCTTAACTGGGGTGCAGCTACGGAAATGAATTTAAAAAATTATGTAGTTCAGCGAAGTGCAGATGGTCTCAATTGGAATGATATACAATCCATTCAGCCAAAAAATGATCCCGACAATATACAGGACTATGCCACTAAGGATATGGACCCATTATCGGGCATTTCATATTACCGCATCAAAATGGTAGATGCTGGAAGTAATATATCCTACAGCGATATTCAAAGAGTGGAATTGACTATTCAGCAATTTGCGATCATTAAAGTAAATCCCAATCCTTTTCATTCAACGATTACCGTGCAGGTTTATTTACCTCAGGAAGGGAATTGCACCACCCGTTTATTGGATGCAAATGGCAAACTGATAAAGAGTAATTATACCTCTGGAAATAGTGGCTTGAATCAAATAAATTTAAACGACTTGAATAATCTTGCATCAGGAATGTATATTATCGAAGTAACTAGCAATGGAAAAACAGTTCAGCAAAAAGTAGTGAAAGAATAGAAAGTCATTAATTCACATACCGTTAATAAGTATTTCTCTGTAAAACACTGAGTGTAAGATATTTTCGCCAAACCCCTGTAAACTGCTTAAATACTCAATGAAAAATATACGGAAAAAGGCTTTAATAATAACCTTCGGTCTAATTGCCATAACTGGCGTTTTATTAGTTGTAAGACCACACTTTTTAGAAAAACCTTTTGAATCTTTCTCAAAGGAAAAAGATGAAGACGGCGATCAGGCGGCTGTAGGTGAGTTTGTCACGCTTTGGCAATCCCGCGCATACCCAGACCCTTCATTAATGCAGCAAAAATATTTATCAGCCTGGGATCGCGTGCAGGAATTGAAACGTGAGGCGGAAAATATTAAACAGGATGCAGGAGTCAATGGAACAACAGGAGTTCAAGCCTTTAATGGCAGCTGGACATCTTTGGGATTCAATGCAAGTACGGGTGGACGAATATTGTCAATTGCCATTAATCCAACCCGCGGAAATAGCATATTTATCGGGAGTGCAAGTGGTGGAATTTGGAAAACATATAATGCTCAGGCAGCAACACCAACCTGGCAATCCGTAACAACTGGTTTTCCCGTACTTGGTGTATCATCTATTATTATTAATCCTTCCGACACCAATACAATATATGCGGGAACAGGAGAGATATATCGTATTGACTCAACTCTTACAAATCCTAATCCTACTATCACAGGATATAATGTATGGAAAACAAGAGGTACTTATGGAGTTGGTATCTTAAAAAGTTCTGATGGCGGCACAACGTGGTCGCAGGTTTTGATTAAATCAGAAAACTCACTTTTCGGCATTCAGAAATTAAGATTTGATCCAACGAATTCTAACACCGTTTATGCTGCAGCTACTGACGGGCTTTATCGCTCTACTAACAGCGGCGGCTCATGGACCAGGATACTGGCGAAAAATTATGTTTGTGATGTTTTGGTTGATGCAAAAAACAATAACGAAATTGTAGCGGCCGTAGGAAATCTGCTTGATGTTGACAAGGGCGTATACAGGAGCGCCGATGGAGGTACGACTTGGACAAAGATCACCTCTGGTCTTCCGGCTGCCAACACTTTTCAGGGATCGATTCATTTTGATAATGTAACAAGTGCTGGAAATCGTGACACTATTTGGGCAAGTATAGGAGTTAATGAAAAGACTGGTGGTAGTGCTCCAATGGAATTATATCTTTCAAAAGACTTTGGCTTGACTTGGGCTTCTCAGAATAACTCTACCCATTGTCAATGGCAATTCTGGTATTCGCACGTGGTGGCGATCAATCCGAGTTCGCCAACCAAATTACTTTTTGCCGGTGTTGACTTGTATACAGGAACTTATACTTACTCTACCAGCAGTTTAAGTTCTTCTGACATAACCGGAAGTGTGCACCAGGATTATCATGACATAAAATTTGATCCGTCCAACAGCAACTACGTTTATTTGGCTTGTGATGGCGGGATATACAGAAGCACAACGGCAGGTACGAGTGGAAGTTTTTCTTCGATTAACACAGGGTTGGTTGCTATCCAATTCTTTCCAACAATAGGAGTTTCTTCTTCAGCTTCAAGTTCATCTGTAATCGTTGGAGGTTTGCAGGATAATAACGTGTGGAAATATTCCAATACGGGGGTTTGGACTAACATTGGGGGATCAGATGGGGGCGCTTGTTTTTTTGATCCTACCAATAACAATAATGTAGTTACCTCAAACGATGCCAGGCAAGTTTATTATTCTACTTCGGGGGGAAGTACTGCTGCAGGAAATAACATACTTGCTTATTGGGGTGAAATTCATGACTCAAGAACGGCATTCATAGCTCCTCTTGCAATAAGTAAGTCTTCCCCCTCCACTATTTATGTGGGTACGGATGAACTATTCAAGACTGCAAATGTCGGTGGCACTTGGACAGGGGGAACTTCAAATGGCGCCAATCCTGGTACAAATTATATTGATGCTATTCATAAAACTGCCATTGCATTGGCAATTTCGTCAACAACTGCAAATAAAGTTTATATATCAACATCCCCATTTGCGCAGTACGATGGAGATGTGGATTCCGTATACTATAACCCACCGTCTAATGTTCAAAGAACAATAAATGGAGCAACTCCATTTACAAAAATAAACGGTTCTGGCGCAACAGCACTTCCTAACCGGTATATCATGCATTTTGCCATTAGTCCAACTCATGATGACAGCGTTTGGGTCGCAATTGGAGGTTTTGGTACTGGTCACGTATATGTAACTGGAGATGGGGGAACAACCTGGACCAATAAGGATAGCGGACTTCCTGATGTTCCAGCAAATGCCATTATGCTGGATCCTAATAATCCAAAGATCATTTATGTTGGGAACGATATGGGCGTGTATGTTAGCCAGGATAATGGAACGACCTGGTCTGATTATAATAATGGCTTTTGGGATGCTACCTTAGTAATGGACCTTGAACCATATCCTGGAAATAAAATTTTAGCTGCAACGCATGGCAAGGGTGCCTTTATCAGTCCTTTGCTTTCAGTTTCTTTACCCGTTACCTTAACGAGTTTTACTGGTTACAATAACAATAATGGATTTGCGGTTTTAAATTGGAGCACCAGTATCGAAAGCGATCTGAGAAGTTATAGTTTGGAACGTAGTCCCGATGGAGTGAATTTTTCATCTGTGGCTAATATTCCTGCAAAAAATATTGATAACTCCAATTATACTTATAGCGACAATATTTCCAATATTCAAAATACCTCAACTGTTTTTTACCGGTTAAAAATTTTCAATACCGATGGAACATTTGTTTATTCAAATGTGGTTCCCATACCATTAAAGCCCCAGCCAGGTATTGCTATTGCCGGTAATCCTTTTAGTGATCAGTTTACCATCATTTTTACTACATTAGCATCAGCACCTGCAGAAGCCAGGTTAATGGATGCCAGTGGAAGATTGTTGATCAGGGAAAACTTTAGTTTGCAAGCAGGTACAAATAGTGTGAGTATGCAAAATCTCGGCTCGCTTGCAAAAGGTACTTATCTGCTAGAGTTTATTGTTCCCGGTCAGCGGTTTACCCGAAAAGTAGTAAAAAAGTAAACTGAATATGATCAAAGCTATCATTATTGACGATGAAAGATTGGCAAGAAATGAGCTGAAAAAATTGCTGATGGATTTTCCTGAAATCGAAGTAATAGCAGAAGCTGCCAATGCTAACGAAGGAATTGAAAAAATCGACGGACTTTCTCCCGATCTTGTATTCCTGGATATTCAAATGCCCGGCAAAACAGGTTTTGATATGTTGGGCGAGCTGGATAAAATTCCAAATGTAATCTTTACTACAGCTTATGATGAGTATGCACTAAAAGCATTTGAAGTCAATGCGCTTGATTATTTATTGAAACCGGTAGAACCAAAGCGGCTCGCAGACGCCATCCAAAAACTTCATCTCGAAGAGGAAAAAGAACCGCTTTCAGATAATTATATTTCCACCAACAAAAGTATTTTGCATGAGAACGACCAGGTGTTCGTAAAAGATGGCGAACGTTGCTGGTTTGTAAAACTTTCTGATATTCGTTTGTTTGAAAGTGTAGGTAATTATGCCAAAGTTTTTTTTGGCGCAAACAAACCGCTCATCTTGAAATCATTGAATGCATTGGAAGAAAGATTAGATGAAAAAGTTTTTTTTCGCGCGAACAGAAAACACATTGTCAATCTTAGACTCATAGAAAAAATTGAACCTTATTTTAACGGTGGATTATTACTAGAGTTAAAGGGCGGTGAAAAAATTGAAGTTAGCAGGAGACAAACGGTCAAGTTTAAAGAAATGATGAGCCTTTAATGCATATCAATAGTAAAAAATTGAAAATTAATTTTTGATCATAATGACAAAATCATTTTTAACAGGGTTATTGATGTCAATAACCTTTTTTGTTTCTGCACAAAATATTGATAAGATCATTAACGCTAAAGAAGTAGAAAAAATAGAAAAAATTTTGTCGGCTGATGATATGCGCGGACGTAAAACCTTTACCCCGGATATTGATAAAGCCGCTGCTTTCATCAGCAACGAATTCAAAGAAGCAGGATTGCAAACATTGGATAACAGCGGGACTTATCTGCAGGATTTTTCTTTGGTGCAAACACATTTTATTTCCGCAAGGGCAAAATTGGATAATGACACCATCGCAACACAGAATATTGTTGCATTTACTTCCAAACCAGATTTATATTTTAATGAGGACAGCGGATATACCAAAGCCTATATAAGACCGGGAGACAATCTGAGGGCTGAACTCGGAAAATATATACAAAGCGAAAAAAGTTATTTGGTTTTGGTTGATACTTCATTTGCCAAACAAATTCGACAATTACCAATATTCAGAAGGCCATGGTTTCAGACAAACAGAAGTACTGTTCTTATTCTTACTACGATCGATCCAAAAAAATATGAAATTGAAATTAAGCATGAAGTATCAAAATCAAAACTCGCCAATGTCGTTGGCGTGTTGCCGGGCAAAAGCAAGAAAAATGAGTATGTGATTTTTTCTTCGCATTATGATCATCTTGGTGTCGGCAAGCCCGATCTGAAAGGCGATTCAATTTATAATGGCGCAAATGATGATGCTTCAGGATGCACGGCAGTAATGATGCTCGCAAAATATTTTAAGCGTTTAAATAACAATGAAAGAACATTGGTATTCGTAACATTTACTGCTGAAGAAATTGGTGGGTACGGTTCGCAATATTTTTCAAAACAATTTGATCCCGCGAAAGTGATTGCCATGTTCAACATTGAAATGATCGGGACCCAAAGCAAATGGGGAACAAACTCCGCTTATATTACCGGTTATGAGAAAACGGATATGGGAAAGATTTTAGAAAAGAATTTGCAGGGCAGCAAATTTGAATTTCATCCGGATCCATATACACCTCAGAATTTATTTTACCGCTCAGACAACGCAACCCTTGCCAGGCAAGGGGTTCCGGCTCATACGATTTCAACTTCAAAGATGGAAGAAGCTCCCAATAACGAACCAAACTACCATAAACAAAGTGATGAGATCGGAACACTGGACATGAGAAATATGGCGGAGATCATTAAAGCAATTGCCATTAGTTCTACCTCTATTGTTGCCGGAAAAGATACCCCCATACGCGTTGATGAAAAGTCGTTGAAATAAAATCATTGAGCACCTTTTTTAAATGAAATTCCCGGTTCTTAAAAATTAAAGACCGGGAATTTTTTTTTGCTGGAAAAAAACTAACTATTCAGTTTATTTTTTATCTGCAGTAAAATCTAATGGCACAAGAATTTTGACCGATAAATTTCTTCCCATATTAAATACTCCAACCCTGCCCGTCGTATAATTCACCGGATCGTATTTGAAGCGGCTCATGTAATCAATATACGGCGTATTGAAAAGATTATTGCAAATAATATATAGCTGGCAAATGGTCTTTCCATTTGATATGATATCTCCACCGGCACCGGCATTAAATAAAACATATCCTTTTGTTGCCGATGTGCTGGCAGCATATTCATATGGCGTGAGCGCGGTGCTCAATCCATTGTAAATAGCAAATTGCCGGTAAATATCCTTTTGTTCAAAACAATCAAGCAATCCAAATTTTAGATATGCATTTTTTATTTTGTTGCCGATCGCTTTAATAGGGAATTTCAAATCTGCCGTAATTCTTGTTGGTGGAACAAATGGTAAATATTTGATCGAATCAGGAACATTCTTCAAACTTCCATACACCATGCTTAATGTGGTGTTTAACTGTATCCAGGGTAAATCAGACGGATGAATATCCAATTCCATTTCACCGCCATACAATTCTGCTTTTCCTTGTGAGTATTTGTATACAGGAGCTGCTCCTAAACCTGCCGCGTTAAGGGAATTATTTATCGAATCCCCGCCGAATACACTTTGCAATCCGCGCGCGTATATAAAATCGCTAATGCTGTTGTTGAAAAGATCAATTTCAAAACTTAGATCCTTTGCATTCACTCCGAAACTCAGGTCTTCTTCAAGACTTGTTTCAGGCTTCAAAGAATGATCGCCGATTTCATATACAACAGTTCCATCGTGCACTCCGTTTGCAGCACATTCAGCAACATTTGGGGCGCGCCAGCCGCGTGCGATGTTTGCTTTTACAAATAAATTACTCGCGAAAGTATATGCGCCGCCGAAACTAAAGGACATGCCATTGAAGTGAGAGCTGAACCCTTCAAATTCATGAAATGCATTGGGAGCACTGGGATCAACTGGCGCCTGTGTAGTTGAATCTACCCAATGATCAAGCCCATTGAATGTCCTCGTATCATAACGTACGCCGCCGCTGAGATTGAGATTTCCTATTTTTTTGTTTGCGATGACAAATCCGCCGATCTGGAAAAAATTATAATTCGGTATCAATAATAATGTACCCAAACTTTTTGATGATTGATATACTCCATTAACCCCGCCTGAAATATTAAAACCATTCACTACTGCAGAAATATAGCGTACATCATAAGTTGCAGCATTTGAAGAATAATAAATGTTGGGGGTATTTGGTATGGTTGGATCATTGGCTTCCTGCCTTTGATTCTTTTGCCATGAAAAAATCCCGGTAATTCTCCCGTCACCAACAGCAATACTATTGTCCCATACAATTTTAGTATGACGGATCCTTTGTTTGATGGTAAAAGGAGTGTATGATTTTTGTTCCTGCTCCGTTGGTATTTCATAACTCGGTGCTCCGCCATTCAGATCAGGATAGGCAACTTGTCTTTCCAAGATGCCGGTCGCGGAATCTCTTGTGCCATCTACAATTCCTGTACGCATATCAAAATAACCGGTATGCAATTGTGTGTAGCCCCATTTACGATGCAATCCAATTGTTGCGTCTGCATTGAAATTGCTGAATTGCGAATTCAAAACATACCCATCATATTTATCCCGGTAGGCATGCGCCATAATATTATCAACCCTTGCGCTCCATGAAATGCCATTCTTGGTTCCGGCTATATGCCCCATATTATTTATCAATCCATTATTGGTTTGGTAATTGAATAAAATATCCCCTTTCGTTTGTCCCTCTGGCAATGGTTGTTCGGGAATAAGATTAACCACACCGGCAATCGCATCTGATCCATACGCAAGCGAGGCAGGTCCTTTTAAAATTTCATACCTGTTCACGGCGTCGGGATCTGCTTCAATTCCAAATTCATCAAACCAGGCCTGGTCAACCTGTTCAACTCCATCATTAATTGTTAGTACACGATTATATCCTAATCCGCGAATAACCGGTTTTGAAATACTTTGACCATCGGTGATAGCAAAAACACCAGGCACTTTTGTAGCAGCATCAATTACATTCGTAGATGAATTTTCAAGCAGATCTTTATAACTCATTAACCCGATCGATACCGGATTGTTTTGTTTTTCTGTTGCAGATAATACGCCGGTTATGGTTAGATCATTTAGACTTGTTGCAAATTGCACCAGCATATAATTTTTTTGGGTGATTCCTTTGATGAGGATTGTTTCGATCACTTTACCATAACCGATCAAACTAGTTTCAATAAGATAATTACCCGCCGGAATGTTTTTTATAGCATAATTCCCCAGAGAATCTGAATAAGCTCCGGTTTTAAGATCCGGAATATAAATGGTTGCCCCGCGCAAAGGCAAATTCTTGGAAGCATCTTTAATGCAACCCTGCAAGGCGTTTTGCGAATAAATATTTTTTGATAATAAAATTAAGATTACAAGCGCAATGGCTTTATTTTTTTTCATTGCTGAAAATATTTTAATAATAAATTAAATGCTTTCTCCGTAAATGCTCAGTAGTTCTGTGTAACCCTTTGCTCTGGCGGCTTTGCAGGAATTTCAAAATGAGCAGGCGGTAAATACTTATTGTTGCTTACAAATACAGGGGCGTTTATTATTGTTGAATTATTGGAAACAATTTTGTAAGCGGAAGAAAAATATAATTTCATCATCCAGTTCAAGACATAATCTTCCGATCGTTTAGATGGGTGATGCTTTTTGATCCAATTTGTTAGTTCATTGTATTGCCTTATCAGGTATGATTCAATTTCATCTTTTTCAAGTGTGAGATAAATATTTTGATTGTCGGATTTTGTTTTAATGATATCATACAAACTTCCATTCAATAATATTTCTCTATCTTTTACTTTGCTATGAAAGGTTGATTTGTCAACCTTCAAATATGAGACGCCGGAATTATGATCATCAAGGGCTATTCGAATGCTTTGAAAATTGGTGCTGACCGTATGTATCAGATCTTTGCCATAGTACCATGCCACCACACTCAATTGAGCAGTGCCATAAATCAGAAACAAGCTTATGACCATTAATTTTCTCATTGCAGCAAGAGCAGAATTAGCCAAAATTCGAAAATATAAGTTTATTTAAAAAAAGAATCTAAGCCAGAAATAAAGATGCTGACAATTTCCGAACAACGGTGTTGTAATTTTGTCAATGGACATACGACCAAAGATCAGTACTCATGTAGCAAATGATCGCATGGCGACCTTTAGATTGAGCACTTTGAAATAGCGGCTAAGAAAAAAAAGATTTATTTAATGAATGTAGCCATTAAAGGAAATAAACTGCCTGTTTGTGCTGGTCACTTGTAAACTTGCATAGCCTGATGTTGTGACTGTAAGAAATAATTGTCTTGTATCGCCGGCTTTTTTGGGGAGGATTTTAATATCCCATCCGCCTTTTTTCTTTGGGGTAACCGTGTATTCAAAATCGGATGTTTTAAATTCAATTCCTCCACTATTGGCCGATGCGATGGGAGCCGAATAGGCCTGACCAAAGTAAGGAAGATATGCCTCAATCCTGTCCTTAGCCACTATCAAATAATAACCGTTAGCAAGATGTCTTATTTTCAGCTTTAGGGGAATAGCGGTTTGAGCATCGAATGTATAATGTTGCGCATCGATTAACCCTTTGATGGTTGCTTCCTGCCTTTCTTTCTTTGAATCCTGCGCTGATAGCGGATTTGCTCCGGCCAAAAGAATTACCAATGATATTGCAGCCAATGATAAGTACTTTTTCATTGCATTAAAATTTTAGTAACTATAAAGTTAGGATTATTTCAGATCGGGTCGATCATTGGAATTTCTTCAGCACTTTACTCATTTGCGCCTCGATCTTGTCATTGCATAAATTGCCGATGCTGCCTTCGTGCGTGTGATGCAATTGTTTTTTATAATCGAAATTGAATTCCCCCTTTTCAATTTGATTACCGACTTGTCGGTATGCATCTCTAAATGAAATGCCTTTGTTCACCAATTCATTGACGGCTTCCACACTAAAGATGTATTTGTATCTTTCATCATCAAGCAAATTGTCCTTAATGATGATGTTTGATAACATCAATTGTGCCATTTGCAGGCAGGCTTTCAATTCTTCGATTGCAGGAAATAGAATTTCTTTAGTTAGCTGTAAATCGCGGTGATATCCGGATGGAAGATTATTGATAAGAATTGTCAATTCGTTCGGAATAGACTGAATGCGGTTGCATTTAGCCCGGATCAATTCAAAAACATCTGGATTTTTTTTATGGGGCATGATGCTGCTCCCGGTCGTCAATTCATTTGGAAAAGAAATGAAACCAAAGTTTTGATTGATATATAAACATGCATCCATTGACAGTTTACTTAATGTGGAAGCAATACTGCTTAATGCAAACGAAATGGTTTTTTCCGTTTTACCCCTTGTCATTTGTGCGTAAACAGCATTGTAATTGAGTGATGCAAAATGCAGCAATTCTGTTGTCATCGTTCTGTTCAATGGAAACGAAGAACCGTAACCTGCGCCACTTCCCAGCGGATTTTTGTTTGCAACCTGAAATGCAGCTGCCAGCAGTTCCATATCATCGACCAAACTTTCTGCATAAGCGCCGAACCATAGGCCGAATGATGAAGGCATGGCAATTTGCAAATGTGTGTAGCCGGGTAATAATCTGTCTTTGTATGTTTCACTTTGTGCGATCAACAGGTCGAAGAATTCATTTACTTCTTCTTTTACCTTCAGTATTTCAGCACGCAGATATAATTTGATATCAACAGCAATTTGGTCATTTCTGCTTCTTCCGCTATGAATTTTTTTTCCTGCTTCACCAATTCTTTCTGTCAGCATTAATTCGATCTGTGAGTGGATGTCTTCGGAGTCTTTGTCAATGGTGAATTGTGAATGGCGAATTTGGTGCAGAATATTATTTAGCTCTTTATCAATAACATTCAATTCATCTTTGGATAATAAACCAACACTCTCCAGCATGCGGGTATGCGCTAATGAACCAAGTACATCATACTCGGCCAATAAGATATCAAAGTCTTTGTCACGCCCGACAGTAAAGGATTCTACGAGTTGAGAAGTGTTTGTATTTTCTTTATTCCAAAGTTTCATTGCTAAATAAATTCGTCCAACAACTGAATATACGTTTCTATGCCATCTCTTATTTCATCAATGTAAATATACTCATCTGCAGTGTGACTTCTTGCTGAATCGCCTGGCCCCATTTTTAAAGTGGGGAAAGGCATCAATGCTTTGTCTGAGGTGGTTGGTGATCCATAATATCCTTTTCCCAATGCCAAACCCGCTCTCACCAACGGATGATCAAGCGCAATGGATGTTGATTTCATTCTGGTTGTTCTGGGTTTGAACTGGCTTTTGAGATTATTTTTCAATGCGTCTAAGATCTCATCAAAAGAGTATAATTCATTGACGCGGACATCAATCACATATTTGCACTGCGATGGAACAACATTATGCTGCTTGTTTTCCGTATCTATAACGGTAACGGTCATTCGTGATTCACCAAGTAAACTGCTTACTTTTTCAAAGCGATAATTTCTTATCCAGTTAATATCATCAATGGCTTTATACAAAGCATTTTCGCCTTCATTTCTTGCCGCATGTCCCGAACGACCATTTGCTGTGCAATCGATCACCATTAATCCTCTCTCGGCAACAGCCATTTCTAATTTTGTTGGCTCTCCAACCACTCCAAAATCAATTTTGCCGAGGTAAGGAAGAACCAATTCGATTCCATTCACGCCGCTAATTTCTTCCTCTGCACTTGCGGCGAAAACAACATTATGATTTAATTCTTCCTGGTGATAGAAATATAAAAATGTGGCGATCAGACTTACCAGGCATCCGCCGGCGTCATTACTTCCAAGACCAAAAATTTTTCCGTCTTTTTCGATCGGCTCAAATGGGTCATGCGTATACCCTTTGTTCGGTTTTACCGTATCGTGATGAGAGTTCAGCAATATGCTTTGTTTTGAGGGATCATAATGTCTATTCTTGGCATACACATTATTTCCGACACGTGAGAAAGGGATCTGGTGTTTTTCAAAAAAATCGCAGATCAATGCAGCCGTATCATTTTCTTCTTTTGAAAAAGATGGCGTTGCAATCAATTGCTTCAGCAAGTCAATCACGTCTGCCTGTAATTTTTTTATATCGGGATTATTCATGGGTAATTTTTGTTCCTGCTGAATGATTAATAAGATTGTGCAATTCTTCCGCTTTCCCGATAATGACTTCTCTTACCCCGCTGTTTAATGCCGCAAAAGCATTGTCAATCTTCGGAATCATGCCAGCGAATATTTTTTTTTCTTCTTTCAATGTTGAATAATAGAGCTGATTAATCGACGGAATGACCGTAGCATCATCACTCGCATCTAATAACACCCCGCTTTTTTCGAAAGAATAAATCAATTGCACCGCATAATGTTTGCTCATCGCTTTCGCAATTTCCTGCGCAATTGTATCCGCATTTGTATTCAGCAATTGCCCTTTATCATCACAGGTTATCGGCGCAATGACCGGAGTTAATCCTGAATTTATAAATTGTGTCAATGGTTCCGCATTGACTGCATCAATATCTCCCACAAATCCATAATCAGTGGTGGGATGGATTCTTTTATGAGCCTGGATAATATTTGCATCGGCGCCACTCAACCCAATGGTATTACATTTTTGCGATTGCAACCGAGCCACGATATTTTTATTAACGTATCCCGCATAAACCATCGTCACAATTTTCAATGTTTCTATATCCGTAATTCTTCTGCCATCAATTAATTTTTGTTGAATGCCTAATTGATCGGCAAGTTTCGTTGCCAGTTTTCCGCCGCCATGGATCAAAATCTTTTTCTCTGGTATTTGGGCAAAATCTTTGAGGAAAGAAGAAAGCTTTTCATCTTCATCAATAATGTGCCCACCAATTTTTATGACGTATAAATTTTCCATATGATCACTTACTACTCCCTAAGATTTCACTCAAAACTGCCTGCGCCGCCCAAACCCTGTTGCCCGCTTGTTGTGTAACGACGCTGTTCGCGCTATCCAGCACTTCATCACTTAATTCCACATTTCTGCGCACTGGCAAACAGTGCATCACTTTTGCATGGTTGGTCAATCTTAATTTTTCATTGGTGAGCATCCATTCAGGATCGTTGCAATAAATTTTTCCGTAGTCGGTAAACGTGCTCCAGTTTTTCACGTATACAAAATCCGCATTTTTCAATGCTTCGTCCTGATTGTGTGTTATCGTGGCGCCTTTTGTAAATTGTTCATCCAACTCATAATCTTCCGGATGAGTAATTACAAATTCTGCTTTGCCCCATCCATTCACCCATTGCGCAAAACTGTTGGCAACGCACTGTGGAAGCGGTTTTACGTGAGGGGCCCAGGTGAGAACAATTTTCAATTTCTGATTTCGGTATTCTGATTGCTGACTTTCCAGGCATTCCTCAATGGTAATAATGTCTGTTAATGATTGCAACGGATGCAGGGTTGCGCTTTCCAAACTCACCACAGGAATACCTGCATATTTAATAAATTGTTTGATGTACAATTCGCTGTAATCATCTTCTTTATTTTTCAAAGACGGAAAAGTCCGGATGCAAAGAATGTCAAAATATTTTCCCATGACCGGTGCTGCATCTTTCACATGCTCAACGGTATTACCGCTCATGATCGCTTCTTCTTCAAACTCAAGCGCCCACCCATCTTTGTCTACATTGAAAACAATCGACTCCATGCCTAAATTTTGAGCGGCTACTTGTGTGCTCAAACGCGTACGCATACTCGGATTAAGAAATATTAACCCGATTCGTTTATTGGCGCCAAGTGTTTGATCCGCAAACGGATTTGTTTTATACATCAATGCTTTTTTTATTAAAGCATCCATGTTGGTTACGTCGTCAACAGAAATAAAATTTCTCATGTACGATTTTGGATGTGGATGTATGATTTCATCAAGTCATACCTCGCTTATTAAATTATTATTTTTGCTATCGGGCATTTGAATCATTATGCATAAGCCGTTCACGACCATCAGCTCACCACTTTCTCCGTCATGGTTTCAATTTCTTCTTTCACTGCTTCCAAAAACTCATCTGCATCCTTTTTTCGCAAGGCTAATGGCGGCAATAATCTTATCACATTCGGTTTCGCTTCGCCAGTAAAAATATGCTGATTGAATAATAAATTTTTCTTCAGGTCTTTTAATTCTTCGGGAACATCAAACCCGATCATTAATCCTTTGCCCCGTACATTTTTTAAGTATGGCAATTTTTTCAATTCATCCATTAGGTAATTTCCAATGCTCTCGGCATTTTGCATCAAGTTTTCTTTCTCCATTACTTCAAGCACAGCGAGGGCAGCGGCACACGCCAGATGATTGCCCCCGAAAGTAGTTCCGAGCATAAAATGTTTTGCATGGATATGGGGTGCAATAATGATTCCGGCCACAGGAAATCCATTCCCCATTCCTTTGGCCATGGTGTAAATATCTGCATCCACACCTGCGTGGTCATGCGAGAAGAATTTTCCGCTTCGTCCATAACCGCACTGAACGCTATCTGCAATAAAAACGGCATTGTATTCACTGCATAGTCTTCTTATCAATTGTAAAAAGGGGACCGATGCAGCATGAATACCACCGACACCTTGTATACCTTCAATGATTACCGATGAAATTTCATTTCCATTTTTTTGAAAGCATTCTACCAACGCATCTTCGTCATTAAACGGAAGAAATATGATATTATCGGTTCGATTAACCGGCGCAACAATATTGGGATTATCCGTTGCTGCAACAGCAAGTGAAGTTCTTCCATGAAATGATTTTGTAAATGCGATGATCTTGCTTCTATCATTGTAGAACGAAGCAAGTTTCAAGGCATTTTCATTTGCTTCTGCACCCGAATTGCAGAGGAATAGCTGATAATCTGCTTTGCCGGAAACCTTTCCGAGTTTTTTTGCCAATTCTTCCTGCAACGGAATTTTTATTGAATTGGAATAGAAACCGATCTTATTTAATTGTTCGGTCACCCTTTGCACGTAATGCGGATGTGTGTGACCGATAGAGATCACCGCATGACCACCATACATATCTAAATATTGTTGTCCTTCATCATCCCACACATAACTTCCTTTTGCCTTTGTGATTGTTATATTATTTATCGGATAAACATTAAATAATTCCATGGTAATAAATTTTAAAATGCACTTGCCTTAAGTTTTAACCCTGTTGTTTCATCCAGACCGAACATCAGGTTCATGTTTTGCACGGCTTGTCCTGATGCGCCTTTCAGTAAATTATCTATTGCTGAATGGACGACCAATTTTGTTCCGGCTCTTTCCAATTGTATAACACATTTATTTGTATTCACAACCTGTTTTAAAAAAATTGATTCCTGGTTGATTATGGTGAATGGATGACCGGCATAAAATTCTTCGAACAATTTCACTAATTCTTCCAAAGGCTTTTCGCAATGTAATGTAGAACTCACAAAAATGCCCCTTGTAAAATCGCCGCGCCAGGGAACAAAGTTGATCAGCTGATCAGTTGATCTATTTGTTGTCACCAGTTGATTCAATGATTGCCGGATCTCCTTTAAATGCTGGTGCGTTAATGTTTTATATGCCTGCACATTATTCTCTCTCCACGAAAAATGAGAGGTCTCGGATAATCCCTGCCCTGCGCCTGTTGAACCGGTGATGCCCGTTGTGTGCACTTCTTCAAGCAATCCTGCCTTTGCCAGTGGCAGTAATCCCAGTTGAATGGCAGTGGCAAAACAACCAGGATTGGCAATATTTTGAGCTGATTTGATTTGTTGCCTGTTCAGTTCAGGAAGGCCGTAAATAAATGTCCGATGATGGATGCCGGAGGTCAGATGTAAACGAAAATCCTGTGACAGATCAATGATTTTTATTTTCTCGCCAATGATATTTTCCTCCAAGAATCTTTTAGCTTCCCCGTGCCCGACGCATAAAAACAAAACATCGATATCTTCACTTAAATCTGAAGTAAACTTTTGTTTTGTCTCACCCACTAAATCCCGGTGCACTTCATACAAATACTTACCTGCATTGCTTTTGCTGTTTACAATAACCATTTCTGCCTCCGGATGATTTAATAATATTCTTATCAATTCTCCGCCGGTATAACCTGCACTTCCAATGATTCCAACTTTAATTTTTTTCATCTTGAATAATTATTCAACATTCGATCTGTCCCCAGTGGTCGATGGCTGTGATGTTAATATAAATTCCAAATCTTCACTGGTTTCATTAATGATCCGGTGTTCTTTTCCGGCTTCAATATAAATGCCTTGCCCAGATTTTACCGATATACGTTCCCTTTGTATTTCAAACACAGCCTCTCCTTTGAGTATATAAAAAAATTGCTGGGAATGCCGGTGAAAATGTCTTTGTTCTGAAGTGTGGGCCGGCATTTTTTCCAGCTTGACTGACAGCAATTTTTCATCTACCAGATTCCAGCCATCACAATTTTCTCCCCATTGATAATGTCTTAATGAATTATGTTTTGAAACGATATTCATTTTGAATCTTCATTTACTTTATGATAGATAGCAGACTGGTTGCCGAAAATTTTTGCAAAACCCTTTACATCATCTCCACTCCAGCCCTTATTCATCTCCCCATATGATCCGAATTTGCTGCTCATCAGATCATGCTCACTTTCAATGCCTGTAACAGTGTAACGATACGGCTGCAGTGTAACAAAAACTTTTCCGCTTACGGTCGTCTGGGTATCCGCTAAGAATTTTTCAATGTTGCGCATCGTTGGGTCAAGCATTTGTCCCTCGTGCAACCAGTTTCCATACCATGTGCTCAATTGGTCCTTCCAATACAATTGCCATTTTGTGAGGGTATGTTTTTCCAGTAAATGATGTGATTTGATGATGATCATGGGGGCGGCTGCTTCAAAACCCACGCGGCCCTTTATGCCAATTATGGTATCGCCAACATGGATATCCCTTCCCACTCCATAAGGCTGCGCAATGGATTGTAAATATTGTATCGCCTCGACGGGATGATTGAATTTCTTTCCATCAATTTCAACCAACTCCCCTTTTTCAAATCCCAATTCCAGATTCTTAGTTCCTAATTCCTTATTCACCTGGGTCGGCCACGCTTCTTCAGGCAGATAATCCTTCGAATTCAATGTCTCTTTTCCTCCAACAGAGGTTCCCCATAATCCTTTATTAATGCTGTATTGTGCTTTGGTGAAATTCATTTCCACTCCATGTTCTTTCAAAAAAATAATTTCTTCTTCCCGGCTCAGCCGCATATCCCTGATCGGAGTCAATATCTCTACTCCAGGCAACATACTTTGAAAAACCATATCAAAACGAACCTGGTCATTACCTGCCCCTGTGCTCCCGTGTGCTACATAAGAGGCGCCGGTTTCCTGCACGTGTTTTGCAACAACAATTGCCTGCACCATTCTTTCCGCGCTCACGCTCAGCGGATAGGTTGCATTCTTCAGCACATTGCCGAAGATCAAATATTTGATACAGCTTTCGTAATAATCTTTTGTAACATCAACGCATTTGAAAGAGGCAACGCCTAATTTTTTTGCACGTGTTTCAATTCCTTTTATTTCATCGTCACTAAAACCACCGGTGTTCACGGTTAATGCATGAACTTCCAGATTTTTTATTTTGTTTAGATAGATTGCGCAGTAAGTTGTGTCTAATCCGCCACTATATGCCAGTACGACTTTGTTATTCATTTTGATTTACGATATTAAAAATTTACGATTTTAGATCTAAGCGATACTATTTAGCAATTCAGGGTTTGATTACCAATGCTCCTTTTTCAATTTCCTCCATCCGAATCATCCTAAAATCCGGTATATCTGGACTCAGATTTAAAAATTGAAAAAAAGATGCAATAAAGATTTTGGCTTGGCGGCACCGGTAGTTTCCTTCTCTTTTTTCATGAAGGGTTTCAACAATTTCCATTGTTTGATTTTCATAAAGCGCTCGTATAACTTGCTGTGAAGCTTAAAGTCTTCCGTCGTTTCTTCAGGTTCATAATGATCTTTGGGATCATAGAGCATTGCCGTACACATGCAATTGGTTCTTTCTTTGCTCATCAATATTTCGTAATTGACGCAGCTTTTGCAACCAGCCCAAAATGCTTCGTCCTGCGTTAATTCAGAATACGTAACGGGCTCATAACCCAGATCGGAATTTATTTTCATTACAGCCAACCCGGTTGTCAATCCAAAAATTTTCGCGTCAGGGTATTTTTGCCTGCTGAGATTGAATATTTTCTTTTTGATCAGTTTTGCCAATCCACCCTTACGAAATTCTGGCGCAACGATCAATCCTGAATTGGCAACATATTCACCATGACTCCATGTTTCTATGTAACAAAAGCCAGCCCAAATTCCTTCTTTGGTAAAAGCAATTACTGATTTCCCTTCCCGCATTTTTTCTTTGATGTATTCTGCGCTCCGCTTGGCGATGCCTGTTCCACGCGCTTTTGCAGATGATTCCATTTCGTCACAGATTATTTGCGCAAAATCCTGGTGAGATTGGTCAGCTATTAATATTTGAAATTCTTGTTCCATTATTTTTTCTTGAGAGATGTAAGTAATTCAATGAACGTATCATTGAATGTTTTCTTGTCCCGGCTTGGGGGATGATAGCTCCGCTATAACAGAGGACACTATGGGAGATTGGTATCAACGTCGTACCCAAAAGGGAATTGGGCGAACACAAAAAACCATGCACACGGGCATAGCAAAAAACCCACGCTTGTTGAAGGCGTGCAATATCACCTGAGTTAAGTGTGATATGGGTGAGTTTTTTTTCATTTTTCTAATAGATGAAAATGGGTTGAATAAGTTTAACCACACAAAGAAAAACATTTTTTTTAATGAATGCCAATATTTTATTGTGAAATTTTGGTGAATAGACCCGGGCTGAAAGGATGAAAATCAGGAGTAAATAAGGGTGGTCATTAATGAATAATCGGAACCGAATGAACCGCATCGCTCATTTCCTTTATCAAGGACTCATCTTTTTCAATGGCATTGCCCACCACTATCAAATCCGCGCCAGCTTTGCAATTACGATAAGCTTTCTCCGGATCTTTAATCCCACCGCCTACAAGAATAGGTATTTCAATTTGTTTTGCAACAGCATTGATCATCTCTTCGTTGATTGCTCTTTTGGCGCCGCTGCCGGCATCCATATAAATCAATTTCATGCCCAGCATCTCGGCTGCCATTGCTGTACATAATGCAATCTCATTTTTATCGGAAGGGATTGGCGTTGCATTACTGATATAGGAAACCGTCGTTGGCGCGCCGCCATCAATCACCATGTATCCGGTAGACATAATTTCTAACCCGCTCTTTTTTACAAATGGCGCAGAGATCACATGTTGCCCGATCAATAATTCCGGGTTCCTTCCGGAGATAAGTGACAAATACAATAAAGCATCGGCATATTTTGATACCTGGGATGGCGTACCGGGGAAAAGAATAACCGGAATGGTGCAATTTTTCTTGATCCGCTGAACCACTTCGTCAAGATGATTGGAGATAACCAAACTTCCCCCCACGAGCAGGTAATCTACTTTTGCATTAACAGCAAGTTGGGTAAGCCCATCTATTTTCTGCGCATTCACTTTATCAGGATCGACAAGAACGGCAAAAGATTTCTGCTGGACCTTTTTATTCTCTAATAATGATAGATAGATTGTTTGCTTCATTATTTCACCATTGGCATTATACAAAAATGCAAAAACTTTTTGGCTTTAGGTAATGATACGGCAAAAAGATGAACATTAGCGCGCTCTGTGATACTTAACTTGTCCAAAGCCTGCAAATGATGGTGGCCTCATTTATTTCATGAGGTTTGCATTCGCTGTGTTTTTCTGCAGGCGTTAAAACGGAATTTCTTTTCAATTGTTATTTTTCCATGAAACGCACGTGAAACGGGCTTTTATATTTTGATAATTTTTTTTTTAATTCTTTCCAAAAAAAATTAAGCGGAAGCACTAAAAAAAATGTGCAAAAATCAGCTAACGCAATGCCATATTGAACTACAAAAAAATGCACATGTTTTTTCCACAGTTTGTTAATATTTAGCAAATGGAAATATCAAAATCAAAAAATACTTTCGTTTTCCTCTTTGGTAATAATTTCTTAACAATCAAAAAATATTCTTTACTAACCTTATGTCAAATAAAAAGCACGTTAAAGGCTTGCAGTTCACCCGTCGCTTTACTAAAGACGGAGTGAATGTTTTCGACCAGTTCGAATACGATTATCGTAGCTCAGTTATCCGAAATCCAAGTGGCGAGGTGGTTTTTGAAATGACCAATGTTGAAGTGCCTAAACAATGGAGCCAGATTGCTACCGATATACTTGCCCAAAAATATTTCCGCAAAGCGGGAGTTCCACAAGCCGATGGGTCATTGGGAAGAGAAAGCTCAATAAAGCAGGTCGCTCATCGTATGGCAAATTGCTGGCGTGTTTGGGGCGAGCGTTATGGATATTTTTCAAGCACAAAAGATGCTCAGGTTTTTTATGAAGAACTGGTATACTGTATTTTGAACCAGGCCTGCGTTCCCAACAGCCCTCAGTGGTTTAATACCGGGCTGTATGAAAGTTATGGCATTAAAGGCAAGCCGCAGGGACATTATTTTGTTGATCCTGTGGACGGACAATTGAAAAAATCCACTTCTGCTTATGAGCGTCCTCAACCCCATGCCTGTTTCATATTGAGTGTGGAAGATGACCTGGTCAATGATGGCGGCATTATGGACCTTTGGGTTCGCGAGGCGAGAATTTTTAAATATGGTTCTGGGGTAGGAACGAATTTTTCAAGTATCCGCGGTGAAGGTGAAAAACTAAGCGGCGGCGGGACTTCCAGCGGATTAATGAGTTTTTTAAAGATCGGCGATCGCGCCGCAGGGGCAATCAAATCGGGTGGCACAACCCGTCGCGCGGCAAAAATGGTTTGTCTAGATTTGGATCATCCCGAAATAATTGACTTTATTAACTGGAAGGTTGAAGAAGAAAAGAAAGTAGGAGCTTTGATTGCAGCCGGTTATGCCTCTGATTATGAGGGTGAAGCATACAAAACTGTAAGCGGACAGAATTCAAACAACTCGGTTCGCATTCCCAATGAATTTTTTGAAAAACTATCCAATAACGAGGACTGGGAATTGAAGGCAAGAAGCGATGGAAGGACGATGAAAAAAATTCCATCACGAGAAGTCTGGAACCAGATTGCGTATGCAGCATGGCGTTGTGCTGACCCGGGTACCCAATACGATACTACCATTAACGAGTGGCATACCTGCCCCAATGGTGGCCGCATCCGGGCTTCCAACCCTTGCTCTGAGTACATGTTCCTTGATAACACAGCCTGTAATCTTGCCTCAGTAAATCTTCGTCGTTTTTATGATGAAGCCACAAACATTTTTGATGTTGAAGGTTTCGAGTATACCTGCGCGTTGTGGACGGTGGTGTTGGAAGTATCCGTATTAATGGCGCAATTTCCAAGCAAAGAAGTTGCTCAGCTTTCTTATGACTACAGAACCCTCGGTCTTGGTTATGCGAACCTGGGTTCGATGTTAATGGTCATGGGTATTCCTTACGACAGTGAGGAAGCTCGGGGACTGGCAGGCGCAATTACGGCAATCATGACGGGAGTTGCTTACAAAACATCTGCGGAATTAGCCGAGGTACTTGGCGCATTTCCCAAATATGCAGAAAACAAAAATGAGATGCTTCGCGTGATGCGCAATCATCGTCTCGCTGCTTATGATGCTGATGAATATGAAAATCTGCAAACAAAACCACAAGGGATTAAAGCGCAATATTGTCCCGATTATTTGTTGAAAGCAGCTACCAAAGCCTGGGATGATGCCATCCAACTCGGAGAAAAATTTGGTTATCGCAATGCGCAAACAACCGTTATTGCGCCAACCGGAACAATCGGTTTGATCATGGATTGCGATACAACCGGCGTTGAACCTGACTTCGCGCTGGTGAAATTTAAAAAACTGTCTGGCGGTGGATATTTCAAGATCATTAACCAATCGGTTCCCGCTGCACTGAGAAATTTGAATTATTCTGAAAAAGAAATTGATGCCATTATAAAATACGCAGTAGGCACCGGATCATTTGCCGGCGCGCCATTCATCAATTATCAAACGCTAAGCGAAAAAGGATTTATTGCAGATGAAATTAAAAAGCTCGATTCGGCCGTGACTTCAGCCTTTGAGATCGGATTCGTATTCAATGTTTACACGCTCGGTGAAGAGTGCCTGCAGCGACTGGGATTCAAACCCGAGCAATATTTCAACTTCGAGTGGAGCCTGCTCGATGCACTTGGCTTCACCGAAGAAGAAATAGAAGCTACCAACGATTTTGTTTGCGGAACCATGACCATTGAAAATGCTCCTTTTTTGAAAAAGGAACACCTGCCCGTTTTTGACTGTGCCAACAAATGTGGAAAGAAAGGCGAACGTTTTATTCACGCTCACGGTCACATCCGCATGATGGCCGCTGCGCAACCATTTATCAGCGGCGCTATTTCCAAAACCATTAATCTCCCCAATGAAGCAAGTGTTGAGGAAATTGCGGATTCATACATGCTTAGCTGGCAACTCGCATTAAAAGCGTGTGCCCTTTACCGTGATGGTTCTAAACTTTCACAACCGCTCAGTAATAAATCTGATAAGAAGAAGAAACCAGAAGACGCGAATCAGAAGAGTGAGATCGAACAACCACAATTGGAATCCAATATCGTTGATATGAGCAAGCTCACTGTTCAGGATCTGCTGGAAGAAGTTACCAAGCGCGTGCAAAATTCACCCGACACAAAATTGAAACGGGCATTGGCAACAATTGTTGAAAGAAGAACATTGCCGGCAAAACGCCGGGGCTTTACACAAAAAGCAAAGATCAACGGACAAGCGCTGTTTTTAAGGACCGGTGAATATAATGATGGAACCGTCGGCGAAATATTTATTGATATGGCCAAGGAAGGGGCAACTATGCGCAGCATGCTCAATTGCTTTGCCATAGCCATTTCCATCGGTCTGCAATATGGAGTTCCGTTAGAAGAATTTGTAGAAAAATTTGTGTTCACCCGTTTTGAACCGTCAGGCATGGTTGATCACCCAAACATTAAAAGCACAACCTCCATTGTTGATTTTATATTCCGCGCACTGGCGTATGAATATTTAGGAAGAACAGATTTGGTTCACGTCCTTGATAAACCAGAAGTGATGAATAATGGTAATGATGATTGGGATGAAATTCCAGTCCCATTGGAATACGATAATAAAAAACCCGAACTGAGCGACGTGCACGTTGTTGCCAAAGCGGCATCAAATACAGTAACTCCGCAACCGGCAAAGACAGTTAAAACAGCCGCAAAAGTGGAGAGCAGCATGGATGCTGTTAATGCAGCAGCCAAAAGCATGCAAAGCGATGCACCAGCTTGCAATACCTGCGGGCATATTACCATCCGCAGCGGCACCTGTTACAAATGCCTGAATTGCGGAAACAGCATGGGATGCAGTTGATCGCACCCTTTATAAAATATTCTTAGGACGGTTTATCAGAAACCATAACCCGCTCATTTCTATGGGCGGGTTTTTTTCAATATTATCAATAAAAAATTTTACTTTTCGTTTTTTCAAAAAATACTGACCATGAAAAATGCATTTTTATTAGTGACCTTTTTTGCTTTTACCTTAAATGGTTTGGGGCAAACAACCGGAACGATGAAAAAAATCTCCGACTCCATCTGCGAATGCCTCAGCAAAAAAGATCTGAACTCCATCAAAACAGCTGAAGAGGCAAACACAGTATTTATGAATTGCTTTCTTAATAATGTAAACCTTTTAATGGACCTGGCGCAAGAACGTAATGTCGATTTTAGTGATCAGGTAGCTATGCGCAATCTCGGACTTGATATTGGTAAGGAATTGGTGAAAGAAAATTGTACTTCTTTCATTCAACTGTCAATGAAAATGGCGGGAGATGAAAAATCATCTGAAATTGCCGGTGGCGCAACAGGTGTAACCGGAGGCAAATTACTCAGGGTGGACAATAAAGACTTTCGCTATTTTATAATTAGCGATGCCAACAACAGAGAAAACTCATTTATCTGGCTGCATTATTTTTCAGGTTCAGAAAAATTTATTGAGAACGCAGGAAAATATGTTGGCAAGCAATTAAAGATAAATTGGAAAGAAACAGAAGTGTTCTTGCCTACTGCAAAAGGCTATTTCAAAATAAAAGAAATAACGGGTATTGATGCGAATTAGGCATCGTGTTTTTACTAAAGATTTTTCCTGAAAAACATCATTTTTTGAATTAATAAGCCAATTACTTGCACAGCAATTTAATAAGGCTAATTTCGTTATACAATCGTACCGACAAAATGAAAACTATGAAAAAAATCATCCTTTTTTTATTGCTCGCCGCATTTGTAATTTCCTGCAACCGAGCTCTCACTCCTTACGAAGCAGCTAATCATCATTACAGCCACTGCAGAGATATTAAATAAAAGAATTTTTGCTATCTTTTTGATTGCAGCATTGCAATTCAAAAATAATGTCGCGCATTTTATAAACTATGCTATTTTTACCGGCACAATGTTTATGAATGACGATCCATTTTGGTTACAATAAAAAACAAGTGCTCGACGGATTGCGCAGCCATTTTTTTGGGAGAATTGAAATAAGAATTTTGGTGATCCTGGTAAATATTTTTGCCATATTATCGGCAGTGCTTTTCTATTTACACAGAATCCAACCCATCGCATTCCTGATATTTTCATTGTTATGGATCACATTGTGGATCACGATAAGAAGAATATTACCATTAAGCATTTATAAGCGCTCTCAGACATTTCAGGACACCTTTACATTAACCATGAATGATGAAGGGGTGTTATTACAAACAGAGAAAGGACAACAACTCTGGCAGTGGCAAAGATTTAGCACCTTCAAGGAAACGGTTTATTTCTTTCTGTTGTATTTTGATTCCCGCTCATTTTTTATGGTCCCCAAAGACTCATTTAAAGACCTGATAGAATTACAAGCTGCAAGGGAAATGCTAAAGAAGTCAATAATTGACAGATAAGTGCAAGAAAGCAGATTGCAGCACCACGAATCTTCGACTACTTCGGTTTATATTTGGTTTCTTCGAAAATTTTTTTCGCCGCAGTATTCATCAATTCTTCCGGTGTAATGGACGGATTTTTTTCTTCAAATTTTTTTATTATCTGCCATCCCACCCATTGACCAATGTTGCCGGGAGAAACATCGGGCATGCCGACCGTATTGGGCGCTTCGCCAATATAATTCTTGATAATATCCGGATCTATCGTATATAGCTCATTGTTAGTTTGCAAAAAATAATTCCAAATTAGTCCTTCGTTCGATGCACACCAGATTAATTGTTTTTGCGAATAACCGGTCAACAAACTATCAGGTATTTCAGGCAAAAACTTATTGATCAGATACCAGTATTTGCCTTTGTCAATCATTTGCTCAATTAACGGCTTGTTTTCGCTTTTGTCTGGAAAAAGATCTTCCGCAATAGTTCTAATACAATTCACCGTAATGTAAGGTGATTCAAATCTTCGTGAGATATATGTTGGGTATATTTCCTGCCCCTGCACGCTTGTATAAAAAGAAAAGTTTTTTCCGGCGTATAGTTGTAACCCGATTGCCAGCGCGGAAGGAGTAATGGCGACACTCGGCGCATCAAATGGTCCGATATAAGTGATCACTTTCTGTGGCAACTGGTATTTTGGAAAATAATATTTCACAAACTGAAATCCATGTTTCAGATCTTTTTCTAACCAATTAAGATCTTTAAATTTTGGTTCAATGGAATCTTTCAATGAAGAATAAGTGGAAATGAACTCACGGCAAGCTATAAACGAAGTTATGCTGGTGTCATTCAACGGGGGCATGCCGAGGATATTCACCACAAAATCATTTGTGAAATAGGGAAATTCTTGCGTGAGCTTGTACAAACTCAATTTTATATTATTGGTATCCACTGCAAAAAAGGCTTTGTCAAATCGTTCTATTTTTACATTGACCGCAATGCCTGAAACATCCGGGGTATTTTTTTTGCTGCCACAACTGGCTGTCAATAATATCATTAGAAAGACAAAAAAGAAATTTTTCATGCCATACAAACGTTGAAAGCTGCAAGTTAGTGCGAATAATATTTTATAAGCGCGAATTAAAGCTTGTTTAACTGGTCACCATTCCTGTAATGGGCGATTGTCGTAAATTTGCAGTATGAAAATTGTTCTTGCACAACAGAATTACCACATTGGCAATTTTGAGGAAAATCTAAAAAAGATAATTGATGCTATCCATCGTGCAAAAGAAGAAAAGGCAGATCTGATCGTTTTTTCAGAGCTTTCTATTTGCGGCTACCCACCGCGGGACTTTCTGGAGTTTGAGGATTTTATTGGGAAATGCTATGAAGGAATTGACATTGTCAAAGAACACACCCAAAATATTGGAGTGATCGTCGGAAGCCCGATGAGAAATCCTGAGATTGAAGGAAAGGATTTGTTTAACGCTGCCTGGTTATTGTACCAAAAAGAAGTGAAGGGAGTTGCTCACAAAACCTGTTTGCCAACCTACGACGTGTTTGATGAATACCGCTATTTTGAGCCGGGTTATCAGTGGAATACAATTGATTTTAAAGGGAAAAAGATCGCTTTAACCATTTGTGAAGACATCTGGAATCTTGGAGATAATCCTTTGTACAGGATTTGCCCGATGGATGAACTGATCAAACAGCATCCTGATCTTATGATAAATATTTCTGCATCTCCATTCGATTATGATCATGATGAAGACAGGAAAGAGGTCATTAGAAGAAATGTCTTGAAATACAAATTACCGATGATCTATTGTAATGCCATTGGCTCACAAACAGAAGTGGTTTTTGATGGTGGCAGTCTGGTTTTTGATGCCAATGGAAATATTATTAAAGAGCTTAAATATTTTGAAGAAGATTTTGCCATGGTTGACTTTGTGAATGATTGGTCGAAGATGCCAAATAATAATTCGCTCAATTATCAGCCATCAGCCACCAGCTTTGATAAAGAAATGCGCGTAGCAAAGATCAATGACCCTGATAAAATTATTGACTATCTCACGGCTGAAAATAATATTTGCCAAATTCATGATGCATTGATACTTGGCGTTCGCGATTATTTTAGCAAGATGGGTTTTTCAAAAGCGATATTGGGAAGCAGCGGTGGCATTGACAGCGCAGTAACCTTAGCATTGGCATGCGAAGCATTGGGAAAAGAAAACGTACGCGCGGTACTCATGCCTTCCCCATATTCAACGTCGCATTCGGTGAGTGATGCCGAGCAGCTTTCAAAAAATCTTGGTAATGATTATGACATCATTCCGATAAAAAATATTTACGATTCTTTTCTCTCTGCCTTAAAACCAGTTTTCAATGACCTTCCTTTTAGTATTGCCGAGGAAAACATACAAAGCAGAACACGCGGGAATTTATTGATGGCTATTGCCAATAAATTTGGATATATCCTACTGAATACCTCAAACAAAAGTGAACTGGCAACCGGTTATGGAACTTTGTACGGCGATATGGCAGGCGGATTAAGTGTTTTGGGCGATGTGTACAAGATGCAGGTCTATGCTCTGGCAAAATACATAAATCGTGATGGTGAGGTCATTCCGAAAAATATTATCAGTAAAGAGCCTTCCGCTGAATTGAGACCTGATCAAAAAGACAGCGACAGCTTGCCAGCATACAATATTCTTGACAAGGTCTTGTATCAGTACATAGAAAAAAGACAAGGCCCCAAAGAGATCATCGCTATGGGAATTGAGGAAGCATTGGTAAAACGGATTTTGAAACTGGTGAATACCAATGAATACAAACGCAATCAATTCTGTCCGATCATCCGGGTTAGCTGCAAAGCCTTTGGCGTTGGCAGAAGAGTGCCAATAGTTGGAAAATATCTGAGCTAAAGATCAAGAGGTTTTGCTGCGGAGCGATTAATGCTTAAAATAAACAGCCACATTAAAACTGAGCCCACTTTGGGTAATTGTTTTCTCCAGATGCAGTTGAGTAGTGGTGAGACTGGTAATATTGACAGCTCCCCCAAATGTTCCAAAAAGAGAATCCGGGAAATTAATGATGGTTTGGGCTGTATTAAAACTCCAGGTAAATGAGGTCGTTTGAGGAGCCGTAGTATCACATTTTATGGCGCCCTCATTTTCAATGCCGGTGCTGTCGCTGTTAAAGGTTAACGTATTATCGGTAACACAAGATGGTATCGTATTAGCCGGCAATGCTTCATCAATTGATCCATCTCCATTCAGGTCAAGACCAGCAGTATCATATTTCCATGCAGACGAAGATATGAGCTGCGTTTTTGTTTGCGAAGGGGAGGAACTTTTTTTGCTGCAACTATTGATAATAAAAAATAATCCAAAGCAGAACAAGCACAAAAAAAATAACTGTTTCATAAAATTCTTTATTAATGATGAAATCTTTGCCGACACTTACCTATACGCAATATTTATACCGACGACCGGCGATAATGATAATAAAACGGCTTTGCTTATATATTATTTCCTGCGCTGGTCAATTATTGTGTTAGTTTTTTCAATTAACATCATAATTTGCAAACCATTATTAAAGTTGGCAAGCTAGTTGCCAGTTGAATTTGTATTTTGCAACAATAATATTTTACTATGGTTTACACAGCGGAAGACATCCGTCAGTTAAATGAAAAGATTCAATACCAGGGAGTTTTTATTGATCGCCTTCGCGATGAAATTGGCCGCGTGATAGTTGGTCAGCAATATATGCTCGATCGTTTGTTGATTGGGTTATTAAGCAATGGGCATGTTTTATTGGAAGGCGTTCCCGGTCTTGCCAAAACATTGGCCATTAAATCCCTTGCGCTAGCCATTCACGCAAAATTCAGCCGCATCCAATTCACACCCGATCTATTACCTGCAGATGTTATCGGAACGATGATCTATAATCAGCAGCGCAATGAATTTGTGGTGCGCCGCGGACCAATATTCGCCAATTTTGTTTTGGCAGATGAAATAAACCGCGCTCCGGCAAAAGTGCAAAGTGCATTACTGGAAGCGATGCAGGAACGACAGGTGACCATCGGCGATACGAGTTATAAACTGGAAGAACCGTTTCTGGTTCTCGCCACGCAAAATCCGTTGGAGCAGGAAGGAACATATCCGCTTCCCGAAGCGCAGCAGGATCGATTCATTATGAAAGTAATTGTGGATTATCCCGCACGTTCCGAAGAACAATTGATCATTCGGCAAAATGTGCAGGCAATGGCTTATCCGCATACCGAGCATGTTGTTTCAACGCAGGAAATTTTACAGGCCAGAGAATTGACGAGACAAATTTATATGGATGAAAAAGTTGAGTTTTATATCCTTGATATCGTTTTTGCGACCCGTTATCCTGAAAAATATAAACTGGAAAAATTAAAACCATTGATTGCTTATGGCGGTTCGCCGCGGGCCAGCATTAATCTTGCCCTGGCAGCAAAAGCAAACGCATTTTTAAACAAACGCGGTTATGTTGTGCCGGAAGATGTGCGAACAATCTCAAAAGATGTGCTTCGTCATCGCATTGGGCTGACCTATGAAGCGGAAGCTGAAAACGTGAATGTTGAACATGTAATCGATGATGTGCTGAAAGCCATACCAGTGCCCTAGTGGTTTTCGGTTTTGAATCTTGTAGTTCTTGATTGCAAATTCAAAACTTATTGGCATTAAAAAAAAATAAACAAAAAGGGGGATACAGGACGGTAAACTCATGCTGACTACTACAGAAATATTAAAAAAAGTTCGCGAGCTCGAAATAAAAAGTAAAAAACTTACACGTCATATTTTTACCGGAAAATATCACAGCGCCTTTAAAGGCCGCGGGATGAGTTTCAGAGAAGTGCGCGAATATTATCCCGGGGATGATGTTCGGTTTATTGACTGGAATGTTTCTGCGCGCTTTGGTCATCCTTTTAGCAAATTATTTGAAGAAGAAAGAGAGCTTACTGTAATGTTGCTGGTTGATATCAGCGCAAGCTCTTTGTTTGGAACTGTATATGCAAACAAAAAAGACCTCGTCACTGAAGTCTGTGCTGTACTTGCGTTTTCCGCGATTAATAATAATGACAAAGTGGGAATAATTTTATTCAGCGACAGAATTGAAAGATATATTCCGCCAAAAAAAGGAAGAGAACATGTTCTTTATATAGTGCGAGAATTGCTCACGACCGAGCCTAAGAAACGCGGAACAAACATCAGTGAGGCGATCCGCTTCTTCAATAATTCAACAAGACAAAAAAGCATTGCATTTATTTTAAGTGATTTTATTGACGACAAATTCAACGATGCTTTGAAAGTAGCCGCAAAAAAACATGATGTCATCGGCATTAAAGTATATGATAAGATGGATATGCAATTGCCACAAGCGGGATTACTGGAAGTGCAGGATGCAGAAACAGGGGCAATAAGATGGATAGACAGTAACGACTATTTGGTGCGCTCAAATTATCAACAAAGTTTTTTCGCAGCAACTGAAAATTGCAAATCTGTTTTTTTAAAAGCAGGTTGTGATCTGCTGCATATCCGAACAGATGAAGATTATGTAAAAGTGCTTCAAAAGTTTTTTATAGGACGAAACAGGTTGGCTTAAGGCATGATAAGAATTCTAAAATATATAGTTTGGATATTGGTGTTGCTGTGCAATGTCTTATATATCTCCGCTCAAACACAGGTTTCTGTAACAGCAACGGCTAACCGAAAACAAATTCTTATCGGCGAACAGATACAATTAACCCTGGAAGCCAAACTGCCATTGGGAGTTGACATGAGCTGGTTTCCTTTGGATTCCATCCCTCATTTTGATTTTGTTGAAAAAGGAAAAATTGATTCTTCCGTTACCGAAGATGGGAAAACCTTTCGACAGGATGTACTCATCACCAGTTTTGATTCGGGGACATTTGTTATTCCTTCTTTGCCATTAACAGTCAATAACCAAAAATATTTAACCGACTCAATTCCGATTGACGTTAGTTATTCAAAATTCAACCCCAACCAGGATTATCATGATATCAAAGACATATTGGAAGTACAAAATCCATCTGTTCAATATGCCATCTGGGTGGTGATTGCGATCACTGTTTTATCTCTGGCATTATTTATTTATTTCATTCGTAAAAAGAAGAAGATAGTTGAAATAAAAAAAGAAGAGGAAATTGTTTCAAAATTATCACCATACGAAGAAGCGATGCTTGCTTTGAATGAATTAAAGAAACAGGATATTACTGACAGATATCAGGTGAAATTATATTACACGCAATTAAATGATATTTTTAAAAAGTTTGTTTTTCGCAAACTGCAGATCGCAATCCTGTCAAAAACAAATGATGAGCTGATCATGCAATTAAGATCGGTGGATATACCACGCGAAAGATTCTCGCAACTATCGCAAACATTACGCATCAGCGATTTTGTCAAATTTGCAAAGTATACACCTGATCAAACAGATAATGAGGATAACTTCAATATTATTCGGTCATCAATTGATATTATAAATGAAATAGAAAGATAGTGCTGTACAACTGGTTTCAACATATCACATTCGCTTATCCGGTCTTCTTTGGATTGTTCGCCATTATTCCATTAATGATCCTCTGGTATTGGCGCAAAACAGAAAAAAACCAGGGCGTTGTTGTAGTTTCTACGGTCAAGAATTTCAATTCGGTCAGATCATGGAAGAATCTCTTCCGACATGCGCTATTTGTACTTCGGCTATTGGTGATCGCCAGTATTATTCTTGCCTTAGCACGGCCGCAGATCAGAAATGACGAACAGATCGTTAACGGCGAAGGCATTGATATTATGCTTTGTCTTGACATTAGCGGAAGCATGCTTGCACAGGATTTTTCGCCCAACAGAATGGAAGCGGCTAAAAATGTTGCTTCAGAATTTATCGATAATCGCCCGGCCGATCGGATTGGCCTGGTTATTTTCTCCGGGGAAAGTTTTACCATGTGCCCATTAACATCAGATCGCGCAGTTTTGAAATCACAACTGTCTAATGTGCAAAGCGGATTATTGGAAGATGGGACCGCAATTGGTTCGGGATTGGCTACTTCTGTTGATCGTTTGCGTTCTTCCCAATCAAAAAGCAAAGTGATCATTTTATTAACGGATGGAGAAAATAATGGGGGGCTGATAGATCCCAATACAGCAAAAGAAATTGCCAAATCTGTTGGCGTGCGCGTTTATACGATTGGTATGGGTACCGAAGGTTTTGCGCCGGTTCCGATGCAAACTGCAAACGGAATCATCATGCAAAAGGAAAAAGTGAGCATTGACGAAAAGCTGCTCACTCAAATTGCCAACGAGACGGGGGGTAAATATTATCGCGCAACCGATAATGAAAGCCTGCACCATATTTACGGCGATATTGATAAACTGGAAAAATCGAAAGTAGAGATAACTTCGTTAAAAAGATACAGCGAACAATTCTTTCCGTTTGCGCTGGCTGCTGCGGCCTTATTGTTTTTAGAATTGGTCTTGCGATTTACCATATTCAAAAAGTTCCCTTAAACAATATGAAAATGTGATGGATAAACTTAGTTCACCATCTTTGATCTTTACAATTGACATTTAACTCCAAAATTTCATGAGGGCTAAGGTTTATAAATCTACAGGAAGTTGGTATGCTGTTAAAGCAAAAACGGGTGAGACCTTGAATGCACGGTTGAAAGGAATTTTTAAAATCGATGAAAAAAATTCCACTAATCCATTGGCCGTCGGCGATGACGTAGAAATTGCAACCGAAAACGATGCAGAGAACTCCGCGATTATAACCGAGATATATGACCGCAAGAATTACATCATACGCCAGGCGCCTTCACACAAAATAAATTATCAAATTGTGGCCGCTAACCTTGATCAATGTTTGTTGATCGCCACCTTGAAAGAGCCTAAAACATCGCAAGGCTTTATTGATCGTTTTTTAGTGGTATGCGAAGCATATCATATTCCGGCGATCATTATTTTAAACAAAGCAGATATCTATAAAACAAAAGAGCTTACCAAAGCACAGGAATGGCAGAAAATGTATGCTGATGTCGGCTACAAACTTTTATTGATGAGCATTAAGGAAGAGACCGGAGTTGATGAAATTCAAAATTTGCTAAAAAATAAGATCACATTATTAAGTGGTCATTCCGGCGTAGGTAAATCCTCTTTCATTAATATCTTGCTTCCCTCATTAACACTTAAAACGCAAAATGTGAGCGGTTGGAGCGGCAGGGGGATACATACCACAACATTTGCAGAAATGTATGATCTTGAATTTGGCGGACAAATTATTGATACACCGGGAATGCGCGAACTGGGTTTGGTTGATATTTCAAAACAGGAATTATCGCATTACTTCCCAGAAATGCGTTCGCGCCTTAATGATTGCCAGTTTAATAATTGCCTGCATGTGAACGAGCCGGGCTGCGCCATAAAAAAAGCCCTCGGCGAGGGCTCTATTCATGTTGAGCGATACATTAGTTACTGCAATATTCTTGACTCAATCAATGAGTCAGCATATTAACTAAGATAAAAACCTTTTTGCAGTATTGATCATGAGCTTTGTTTCCAAAAACTTCGCAACTTCTACCACAGCATCATTGTCTTTTCTTGGCGCCTCACGAAACTTTCTTGGATAAATAGAAATGCCAGTGTAAATGTTGTAATGCAAAGTGAGCGTGTGACCTTTGAAACTGAAGTCCCACATCAAAGAATCAAAATCATCTGTTTTTTGTGTGAAACGAATGTCAAGATCATCAGAAAGAATATTCGCCACTTCATAAAAACGTTTAAGACCACAATCGTCATCAATAACTGCTTCGGTGCAACCGAAATCGGTACGGAGTGTGAGGCTCATAGTGTTGGGATTTAGGTGTGTTATAATAGGATTTATGATTTAAATTTTGGTGCTTTAGGAACTTTTTCGCCGCTTAATATTCTTTCAGCGCCTACATTCTTGCCATTGCTGGGGCAACCATATTTTGGACCGAATAAATTATTGAAAAATCCACACGAGCTTGTGCTGAGAGAAATGATGGCGAGGCAAATAAAGACTATTATGGGTTTAGTGGTCTTCATGGGTACTGCATAAACGTATTAAACCTACAAATATTATTTCAAAACTGCAATAGGTGAAAATGTGGTTTGCACGGAGGGGGATAAACCTGCTTTTTGTAACCCTATTAATTATCAATCATTAACCATTATTTGTCTTTGAACCAACCCGCGTATTTAATATAATTATTGGCAATCCGGTCTATCTGTCCGCTTATGAGCTCCTGCGGAATATCCTTTACCTTTTGAGCCGGTACACCGGCATAAATAGAACCTGCTTCCACTTTTGTTCCTTCCAAAACCACCGCACCTGCTGCAATAATGGAGTTCGAGCCAATTTCGGCATTATCCATAATGATGGCTCCCATTCCAACAAGCACATTATCGTGTAAGGTGCAACCATGTACAATGGCGTTATGCCCGATGGAAACATTGTTGCCAATGGTGGTTTTTGTTTTTTGATAGGTGCAATGAATCACCGCGCCATCCTGAACATTTACTTTATTGCCAATGCGGATGCTGTTCACATCTCCCCGAATAACGGTATTAAACCACACGCTGCAATCGTCGCCCATTATTACATCGCCAACAATGGTTGCATTTGGCGCAACAAAAACATTATTTCCCATTTTCGGGTAAACTCCTTCAACCGGAAGAATAGTAGCCATAAAAATTTTATTTTGGATTGGTGATTTTAAGATACCTGCTTTTCTAAGTCGTACATCCACTTCATCATTCAAAATCCTCTTTTCTTATTTTCTGTTTTTTGTTTCCGGCAATTGGCGTCCGTTTCAAAACCATTAGCGGTTCATCGTCATCCATCAACTCCATTACAAATATCCCGAATTCTTCGCGACATTTGCCACAATGAACGATCGTGAATTATTTTTAAAACACCTGGCGCAGACCTCCCCGTCGCCGCTTGCATTGGAAATAACAAAAGCAGAGGGAACTTATTTGTACGATGCTGGAGGGAAAAAATACCTGGATCTTATCGGCGGCATCAGTGTTTGTAATGTTGGTCATCGTCATCCCAAAGTCATTGAAGCAATAAAAAAACAAGTTGATGAATATCTGCATGTACTCGTTTATGGAGAATTCATCCAATCCCCTCAAGTGCATTATGCAACCTTTTTAAGCCAGCATTTGCCGGATTCATTAAATTCAGTCTATTTCACCAACTCCGGAGCCGAGGCTGTTGAAGGTGCCATGAAACTGGCCAAACGGGCAACCAATCGGACACAGATCATTGCATTTAAAAGTTCATACCACGGTTCCACACAAGGAGCACTTAGTATTATCGGTGATGAATATTGGCGTAATGCCTTTCGTCCGCTGCTTCCGGATGTGTTGCACCTTGATCATAATTCTCTTGAATCATTGGAATCAATAACCGGCAAGACAGCCTGTGTGATTGCAGAGGTGGTCCAGGCTGAAAAAGGCGTATATACATCGACGTTAGAATGGATGAAATCTTTGAGAAAAAAATGTACTGAGACCGGCACCTTATTGATCCTGGATGAAATACAAACCGGTTTTGGCCGCACGGGATCGTTATGGGCCTTTGATCAATTTGAAATCATCCCCGATATTTTATTATTGGGAAAAGCGCTTGGCGGGGGCATGCCTCTAGGCGCCTTTATTGCTGACAGAAAATTAATGTGGAATTTAACCAGTGATCCCGTGCTCGGGCATATTACTACATTCGGTGGTCATCCGGTAAGTTGCGCAGCAGGGTTGGCCTCCACAAAACTGTTGTTGGAAGAATGCTATATCAATGAGGTATATAAAAAAGAAAAATTATTTCGGAGCTTATTAATTCATCCAAAAATCAAAAGTGTTCGTTCAGCAGGATTACTGATCGCCGTCGAATTTGAAAACTTCGATACCAATAAAAAAGTGATTGATGAATGTATTAAAACAGGCGTATTGACGGACTGGTTCTTATTTGCGCCGCAATGTTTGCGCTTGGCGCCACCGTTGATCATTACCGAAGAGGAGATTAAAGAAGCCTGCCTGGTCATTTTACGCGCAATGGATTATCAATGATGCTTATCTTTGCTTTATGGAGCAATTGTTACAACAAATAGAAGAATACAAACAGGAAATCGCATCCATAATACCCAACGGTGCCGATTCATTGGAAGCCTATCGAATTAAATTTCTCGGCACGAAGGGAATTGTAAAAAACCTTTTTGGAGAAATGAAAAATGTGCCGAATGATAAGAAAAAAGAATTCGGGCAAATATTAAATGAGTTCAAGCAATTTGCAGAAACCAAATATGAAGAATGGAAACAGTCCTCAGCTGGAAGCACTCAATCTACAGAAAACAAAGTTGACCTTACACTTCCGGGAGATGTATTACCATTAGGAACGCGCCATCCGATCAGTTTGGTAAGAAATGAGATTGTTCACATTTTCGGAAGGCTCGGGTTTTCGGTTGCAGAAGGACCCGAAATAGAGGACGACTGGCATAATTTCACAGCGCTTAATCTCCCTGAAAATCATCCGGCGCGCGATATGCAGGACACTTTTTATATCAACCAAAATCCGGATTGGCTCTTGCGCACACATACGAGCAGTGTTCAGGCGAGAGTGTTGGAAAAACAAAAACCTCCGATAAGGATTATTTGTCCTGGTCGTGTATACAGAAATGAAACCATTAGCGCAAGAGCACATTGTTTTTTTCATCAGACCGAAGGATTATATGTGGATGAAAATGTTTCATTCGCTGACCTGAAACAAACACTTTATTTTTTTGTGCAGGAAATGTTTGGCAAAGATGTGAGGGTGCGTTTCCGGCCTTCTTATTTTCCTTTCACTGAGCCGAGCGCTGAAATGGATATCAATTGTCGCATTTGTGGCGGAGCAGGTTGCAATGTTTGCAAACACACAGGCTGGGTTGAAATTCTTGGAAGCGGAATGGTTCATCCAAAAATGCTGGAGAACTTTGGCATTGATAGTAATAAATACACCGGCTTTGCATTCGGAATGGGGATTGAAAGAATTTGTCAGCTCAAATATCGCATTAATGATCTGCGACTGTATTCACAGAATGATGTTCGATTTTTGAAACAGTTTACCGGCGCGGTTTAAAAGTGATTGATCAATAATTGGTATAGTGACCAGCTTTTGTTTCTCATGGCATCATCATCACCTCACCAATGCGAAGCAATCACCGGGACAAATAAAAACCAGACATTACCGGTGTCATCCTTTCATCGTTAAAATATAAACTGAACTTATCTTCACAAATGCTATGGCTAAAAAAATTTGCATCTGCGGAGCAGGAACCATGGGAAATGGCATAGCGCAGGTTTCAGCGCAAAGCGGTTTCAGCACGGTATTATATGATCTTAGCGAAGAATATCTTGCCAAAGCAAAATCAAAAATTGAAAAAGATTTCCAAAACCTCGTTGATAAAAAGAAAATCACAGAAACTGAAAAGGAAAACGATCTAGCAAGATTGCATTTCACCAATAATATCAATGATTGCAAAGCTGATATCGTCATCGAAGCGATTATTGAGAAAATTGAAGCAAAAGAAAATCTGTTTGGTCTACTATCTGAAATCAATTCCAGGGAAACTATTTTCGCGACAAACACTTCTTCATTGTCAGTTACAGAAATAGCAAGAACAATTATCCAACCCGAAAGAGTGATCGGTATGCATTTTTTCAACCCTGCACCAATAATGAAACTCGTTGAAGTGGTGAACACCGATTACACGAAGGAAGATACCACACGAACTATTTTTGAATTGGCAAGACAGTTTGGCAAAACTCCTGTGCTTTGTAAAGATAAGCCGGGGTTTATCGTCAATCATGTTGCACGACCATATTATCTCGAAGCTTTGCGTTTGATAGAAAAAGGCATCGCCAATTTTGAAACCATTGATACATTAATGGAAACATCAGGTTTTAAAATGGGGCCGTTCAAGTTAATGGATCTCATCGGCAATGATATTAACTATGCTGTCAGTTGTTCTGTTTACGAAGCAATGAACAAACCGGAGCGATTGAAACCTTCTGCTATCCAGGAAGCACGCGTCAGCAAAAATGAACTCGGGAAAAAAACCAGAAAAGGATATTATGATTACAACCATATTGGCATCTGATAAATTGGTTATCTTTAATCTTTACCACAACGTGACCTTATAATATGTCAACGGTATTCATTACAGGAGGCACAGGCTTCCTCGGTTCATACGTTATTAAAGAGTTGGTCGAAAGAAATTATTCAGTCCGCGCTATTCGGCGGAGCAACAAAATTCCTTTTTTTGTCTCTTCCGAAATTCTAAACAAAGTGGAGTGGGTTGATGGTGATGTGCTTGATGTGGTTGCACTCGAAGAAGGGATGAAAAATGTTGATACGGTAATCCATGCTGCCGGAAAAGTTTCATTCTTAAAAAAGGAAAGAACTGAGATCTTCAAAACGAATATCGAAGGAACTGCAAATGCGGTTAATGCTGCACTTGCTCAAAATGTAAAACGATTTGTTCATGTAAGCTCAGTGTCTGCATTGGGAAGAACTTTCTCGGGCGAGCAGGTCAATGAATCAAAAAAATGGCAGGAGGGTAAGTTCAATACAAGCTACGGCATCAGCAAATATCGAGGCGAAATAGAAGTGTGGCGCGCTATTGGAGAAGGTTTGAATGCGGTGATCGTTAACCCCACAATTATAATTGGCTATGGCGATTGGAATACTTCAAGTTGTGCGCTTTTTAAAAGCGCGTATGAAGAATTTCCCTGGTACACAACCGGTATCAATGGTTTTGTTGATGTTGAAGACACCGCAAATGCGATTGTACAGCTGATGGAAAGTAATATTAATGGCGAGCGGTTTATTTTAAATGGCGAGTCAGCTTCATTTCATCAACTTTCCGATATGATGGCCATGGCGTTTGGCAAAAAAAGCCCACACTGGCAGGCAAATCGATTTTTATCAGGTATCGCCTGGCGCATTGAAAAAATAAAATCTGTTTTTACCGGCAAGCCATCAATTTTAACAAAAGAAAGCGCAATGCTAGCATTGACAAAAACCTATTTCGATAACAGCAAAATATTAAACGCTTTGCCGGGTTTCACTTTTACGCCTCTGCAACAAACAATTGAAAGGGCCTGCAAATCTTACCTGGAAAATTTGTGATTTTTTAACTGGCAAAATAGTTGCATTATATACTTGCAGTAGTGTTTGTGCGTTAATAATTGATTCTTTAAAACACATCAATGAAATATTTTTTTAGTGTTATTTCAACCTTGCTTATATCCATTTCAGCGCTGTCGCAGGATCAATATTTTATGATCAGCGGTAAAATTGTTGATGCTAAAACAAAACAACCCATGCCCAATGCGTCTGTCTTTTGCCAAAACACAACAGTGGGTACGATTACCAACGCTGATGGGAATTTTTCTTTACGATTAAAAAACGGTGGTTACGACCTGATCATATCTTATACGGGGTATCAAACAAAATCGCAACGCATTAGTAACGGCAATCCTGAAAATGAGAACATGAATATTGAATTGGATCAGCAGGATAAAAACCTAACTGAGTTTGTTGTTTCAGGAAGTGCAGAAGTTGCCGATGGCTGGAATAAATACGGACAATTTTTTTTGAACAACTTTATTGGCACAACCCCGAATGCTTCCCAATGCAATATTGAAAATAGAGAGGTGCTGCATTTTTATTTTTTTAAAAAAAGGAATAAGCTTAAAGTAAAGGCCACAGAAAACATTATCGTCACCAACAATGCATTGGGATATAAAATAAAGTATCAATTGGATTCCTTCGTTTATGACTATACGTCCAAGATCGGCAGCTACACCGGTTATCCGCTGTTTGAAGAAATGAAAGGAACCCCAGAACAGCAAGAGACCTGGAAAAAAAATCGTTTCAATACCTATATCGGATCAAGACTTCATTTTATTAGAAGCTGGTATGATAGTACATTAAACGATGAAGGATTTTCGCTCGAATTGCTCGACGCAAATAATAAACCTACTGAATTGGAAAACCCATATGATAGCCAATATTATTCAGTTGACAGTGGTGATGTAGCCATTAATATCAAAGGAAGATTGCGCGTGAATTATAAAAATCATGTGCCTGACAGAAAGTATTTAATGGAAAATAATTTCCCGCTTACTACCCCAGTGCAAATTTCTGCACTCGATATTATTGATGGATTTACGATTGAAGAAAATGGCTATTTCTACGAGCAGTCTGAAGTAACGAATATGGGTTATTGGGCATGGAAGAAATTGGCAGAAGCGCTTCCGTATGACTATAACCCCGAATAACGGAGCCGGATATTAACATTCCACTCTTTTTTTAGAAATTATTTTTTGAGCGTTTGTTGCAGGCATTAACACCATAATGCGTCTTTTTTTTTCTGAAATGGAAAAAGAAAAATGACTATCGAAAACCCTGATATGAAATCAGCATGAGCTGAAACTCTTTATTCATCAATGTTTCATTGGGTGCATGATTTTATTTTTTTTATGCGTGCATGAGCGTGAAGAAAAAATAAATGGATTTAGCAACGATGATGGTTCGAAATGAGCCGCGTCCTTATCCACAATGCAAACAAAATGTGAATAAAATTTATTCAAATTTTTTTTTAGTTAGAGAAAATTATTTTTAATATTGTGTAGGGAAATTTGTTTCCCAGTACTTACTAACCCATCCATATAATAAAAGTCCCGTCCAAAAGGCGGGATTTTTTATTTTGTTTTTTGTAATGAATGAGAATAAAATTTCTGGTGATAAGAAAAATCAAGCGTTAAACCGGGCGTCGTCAACATGATGAATTGCGCACAACCGCAATAACAAAAGGAACGCCATTAATAATAACCATTCAGCCCGAAGAAATTATTATTCACACTTCGTAAGTGGTAATAGATTAACTTTCCACATTAAAATTTGTACGATGCTGAAATCAATGACTGGCTTTGGAAGGTCTGAACAAACTGTTGGTGATAAGACTTTTTTAATTGATATTAAATCCCTCAATGGAAAGCAATTTGAGCTGCAATTAAAGCTGCCCGCTTTCTTAAAACCGTTTGAATTTGAAATTCGAAAACTGCTGTCGGAAAAATTAGGTCGCGGTTCGCTGGATTGCACCATCAGCCTCAAACAAACCGGCAATGCAAAACCGGTGAGCATTAATACCGATCTTGCCAAATCCTATTACAAAGCATTGTCAGATTTGTCGGGGGAGTTAAATCTCGATCCTTCGCATATTTTGAGCACATTAATAAAATTGCCCGAAGTGATAACGCCAACAGGCGATACGCTTACCGACCAGGAATGGAAGGAATTGGAAAAAGTTATTTTATCCGCTATTGAAGATCTAAACATCCACCGCTTGGATGAAGGCAGGTCATTGGAAAACGATTTGATTTTGCGTATTGACAATATCCAGAAATTGCAGGAAGAAGTTTTAAAGCTGGAGCCATTGCGTCAACAAAAAATTAAAGACGGCTTGAAGAAATTATTGGAAGAACATGCCGGAAAAGAAAATTACGACCCCAATCGCATGGAACAGGAATTGATCTACTACATTGAAAAAATAGACATTAGTGAGGAACAGGTTCGGTTGAAGAATCATTGTGATTATTTTAAAACCATACTCGCTGAAGGTGAAGAAGGCAAAGGGAAAAAGCTTTCATTTATTTTGCAGGAGATTGGAAGAGAAATCAACACGACCGGCTCAAAAGCTTATGATGCTTCCATCCAGCAATGCGTGGTACTTATGAAAGACGAATTGGAAAAAGCCAAAGAGCAGGTGCTTAATGTGCTATAGGGTTCCAAGACTTAAGTAATAAGTTGAATATTCTGAAATTGATTTTTATTTTTGTGAAAATATTTGCATTGAAAAAGTCTTTCTTATTCTTTATTTTTCATTTGTTGTTTTTTATTTCCTGTGTTCCGGCAATTGATGTTTTCGAAAAGGACATCATCATTCCCAAACAACAATGGCAAAGCGATTTTCAACCACAGGTCGATTTTACGATCCAGGATACATCCTCTCTGTACAACATTTACCTCGTTCTTCGTCACACTGATGCGTACGACTATAATAATATCTGGATAAAGGCTTCCGTCCAGCAACCCGGCGATGCTAGTCCACGCAGCCAGCAATATAATGTAACCCTTGCCACGAATAATAAAGGCTGGCTTGGCACCGGCATGGATGATATATACCAGCAAATGGTCTTAATTCAACCGCAAACAAAATTTAGCAAAGCAGGCAATTATCATTTCACCCTTCAACAGATCATGCGCGAAGATCCGCTGCTTCATGTATTAAGTGCCGGATTAAGAATTGAAAAAGTAAAATAAGCGAGAGGCAGTTTTCGATACGCAATACAGGGGACCTTTCACCAGAAACAATTCTATTCAACCTTTTGTAACTTGCATCAATAGCTGCCAAATGCGTATTTATCATTTATCACACCCACCATGTTTTTAAAAAGAAAAGGGCTTGCCGTTGCCTCTGCTGTTTATTGGTTTTTGCTATTATATATAGTTGCCGCGCTGATCTGGTGGTTCATTGCCCTGCAAACGCAAAACCACCAGATGATCAGTTACAAACGGGCTCAACTAAAGCTCGATGATCCCGAGTATATTATCAAATCAAACAATCTTGCGCATGAGCAAAATAATAAAACAGCGCGCAATATTGGTGAAGGCAGTATTTTTTTATTGGTCATTTTAGTAAGCGCCATTTTTGTTTATCGTGCTGTTCGGCGACAAATAAAATTACAGCAACAGCAACAAAATTTCATGATGGCTATTACTCATGAATTAAAAACGCCAATTGCCGTTGCCAAACTTAATATGGAAACGTTGAAGAAATATGATCTGGATGAACAACAACGGCAAAAAATGATCAATGCAGCTTTGCAGGAAACCAACCGCCTGGATACGCTGGCTAATAATATCCTTGTGGCATCCCAGCTAGAAGGAATTGTCCACGGCTTGTCAAAAGAAGAAATGGATTTTTCTTCCCTGATCAAAAATATCACCGATGATTTTATAAAGCGTTTCCCGGAAAGAAGCTGGCAGATAAACATATCCCCGGAATTGCTTATTACCGGCGACAGATTATTGTTGCAGATGCTGGTGAGTAATTTAATTGATAATGCCCTGAAATATTCCCCAAAGAAATCCCGGATAACCGTTGAACTAAAGAAAAATAATGCGAAAATTCTTCTATCTGTTAAAGATGAAGGTCCGGGAGTCTTGCAAATAGAAAAGAAAAAAATATTTGAAAAATTTTATCGCATAGGGAATGAAGAAACCCGCTCTGCGCCCGGAACGGGATTGGGTTTATATCTCTGCAAAAAAATTGCCGATGATCATAAGGCACAAATTGTTGTTTCAGATAATTCCCCAACAGGAAGTATTTTTACAGTTACATTTTAAAATGAAAGAAGAGAAATAATGAATGAAAAGAAAAAATCAATTCTGCTGGTTGAGGATGAAGAAAATCTCCATGAAGCATTAAAATTGAATTTACAATTGGAAGGTTATGAGGTAAGCTCCGCATTCGACGGACTGAAAGCGCTGGACATGATTCGACAGGAATATTTTGATTTGGTCATACTAGATGTAATGTTGCCGGGTACAGACGGAATAAGCATTGCAGAGACCATGCGCATTCAAAACAATGAATCGCCTGTATTGATGCTGAGCGCAAAAAATACAGGGGCGGATCGGGTGTTGGGATTAAAGAAAGGTGCTGACGATTATCTCACCAAGCCTTTTAATCTTGAAGAATTATTGTTACGCGTACAAAAGTTGATCGACAAGAGTAAAAAACTGCAGCAAAAAGACTCCTTAGGCGATATCTATGTTTTCGGGAAAAATAAAATTGATTTTAAGGCACAGGAGGCAATCAATAAAAAGGGACAGGTAATTCAGCTGAGCAAAAAAGAAACCATGTTGCTCAAATTATTGATTGAAAATAAGAACGAAGTAGTCCCGCGTGAAAAAATTTTGCAGACTGTTTGGGGTTATAATGTTTATCCAACAACAAGAACGATTGATAATTTCATTCTCAGCTTTCGCAAATATTTTGAAAACGATAGCAAGAACCCCAAATATTTTCATTCGGTAAGGGGTGTTGGTTATAAATATAGCGAGTAAGGGGATTTAGCCGGGTGGCGCATGCTAGGCAAGCTTCTTAAGCAATCCTTCCGTTTCCTGCAATAGTTGCTGGCTATTCATCTCACTGTAATCGGGAGTATACAAATTCATCTCACATTTGCTCAAAATGTTTTCCAAATGCATGATATCGTAATCACTCCAGCCGCGCAATTGCAGCTGCTTAACAACATTTTGTTTATTCAATTCACTGCTTCTGATCTGCAGCTTGTCGCACAAGACATTCCAGACAGATCGGTTTAATTCTTCATAAAACCCGGGGTAATCCGTATAATCTAAGAACTTTTTTGCCCTAGATAACGGATCCAGTTCTTCTGGCGACAGCACAGGCGCCTTTTCTTTTTCAAGTTTTAATGCAGCTAGTTTTTCCAGTTCTTTTCTTTTCGAAATGCTATTTTGTCTTATCAGATAAACAGCCAGGGAAGAGAGAATAATGACCGCGAAGAACCATTCAAGATGATCCACAAAAAAGGTTTTGAATGCATTATTGCCTTCTTGTTTTTGTACAGCTGCCATGAATGCATCCGAAGATTTTTCCTTTTTATTTTCTGTTGAAGCAGTAAAATTCAACGGTTCGGTCTTTATCGTTTTATAGTTATTGGTGGAGGGATCGAAATACGAGAACTCAATGGGCGGAATTGCATTATCGCCGGCATTTTTTGGCGAAAAATTATACTCAAAGGTTTTTGAGCCTGCCATGGGTGCTACTGTTTTATCAACATTTTCCTTTGCCGTGGCATCATAACCTTCAATCGTATTTGGCCAAGTTATTTGCGGGGCGTTAATAATGGGCAGATTACCATTTCCTTTAACCGTTACTTTTAGAGTAACATCATCGTGAGCTGCAATTTTTTTATTTTCAATGACGGCATTCATATCAAAACTACCCACGGCCCCGCTAAAATTTTCAGGTTTGTTTTTTTCTGGTAAGGCTTGCACATTGATATCAACAGGTTTACTGTTTAATGTGAAATGTTGTTCGATCATGTTCCCACCATCTTCATTGGAAAAGTTGTCAAAAAAATCATCTAATATATTATTATGATGACGGCGAGATCCACCTTTTAGAAAATAAACGTCGTTCTCGATCTGCACAGGATCGAGCTCAACTTTACCGGATTGCAAAGGAATCAATTGCGCTTTACGAATAATATGCACCGTAAATTTTTTGCCGTTGATCGTTTCATAGGAAGGCGTGTTCTTATTGGGATCAATCATATCGTATACGCTGAAACCATTCATTGACGGGAGTTTGGTAACTCTTGATTCGGAGCGAAGACATGAATAGAGTTTATATGTTGCCACGATCGGTTCGCCGACATAACATTTGTTCTTGCTTACCTGCACCTTTACAAAAAGATTCTTCTTAATAACATCGGATGCGTTTTCCCCCGGTTTTAAAATATATGCCTTATTATCTTCTTCAGGTTCACCCGGCCATATTGGTCTGAAGAACGGCTGGATCATATTATTCTTGTGCACATTGCCGGTACTGTTTGCGGTTACATTAATGGTGATCGGATTGGACCGCATTTGCTTTCCGTCAATGGTTGCGGTTGCACCGGCGATGGTGAACTTTCCCATTTTTAACGGCTGAATTACAAAAGCTACGGATTGATATTGGGTAACATTTCCATTGATATTACTCATGCCTGAAGACTGGCTGGGACCTTCTACAATTTGAAAATCGGGGAATGAGGGCGCAGAGAATTGATCAATTTGTTTTGCATTTGAAATAACAAATTGAATTTGCAGATAATCGCTTCGGCCAATCTCATTACTGCTGACCTCAGTAGTGAACTTTGCCTGTGCTTTTGCAGCAAGCGAATTAGTAATTGCAAACAGCGCAATAAAAGCGTAGCGTAAAGTTTTAATAATAGTGCCTGATTTTACCTGGTTAAACACATTCATTGCCTCATTTCTTTACTCCCATTCTAAACAGCAAATATAAAATTTGATTGGCACTAATGCCCATGCAAAGGGGGTTAAAACGCAGTTAAGATTTTGCCTTACAGATCGCCCAATTGAGGGCGCAGAATGATATCTTCCACACATGCCTGAGGCGATAACCGCGAAGCTGCGAAAACCATATCGGCGATATCATTGGCTTCCATGAACCGTTTAGGATCGATACCAGTTTCCGCCCACGAATCGGTATAGGCTGCGCCGGGGAACACCGCTGTGACCTTGATCCCATAAGGTTTCATTTCTTCGCGAAGATTTTTTGAAAAACCGGCTAACGCAAATTTACTAATGCTATAAGCGCCGCCATTTGCATAGGCTTTTAAGGAAGCGATGGAGCAGACATTAAAAACGTGCCCGCTCTTTTGCTTCATCATTTGTGGTAATAATGTGCGTGTTACATGATAGGCACCGTATAAATTCGTTTCAATCATTTTTTCTAAAACGCCTGCTTCTTCATTGTACACACTGCCGGGTAAAAAAGTTCCTGCGTTATTGATCAGGATATCCGGAGAAACGCCAAAATGCAGCACCCAGTTGGCAAATGCGATTGCCTCGTCTTTCTTTGCCAGATCGAAGGCTTTTGCACGCATGGTTATGTTTGGAAATTTTGTTTGCAGTTCTTCCAATATCTTATATAAGCGCATTTCATTTTTTGAAGTGATAAAAAGATCATTGCCATTCGCAGCAAATTTTTCGGACATCGCTTTTCCCAATCCCCGCGAAGCACCGGTAATAACAACATTCATATTTTCGGTTTTAGATTTTATTGATACGATGAATGAAAATTGTTTCAGCAAATTAACTTTAAATCTTTCATCTTACATTGCAACATGAAATATCATCATCTTTTTTTTGATCTAGACCATACATTATGGGATTTTGAAGCCAATAGCAGGCAAACGCTGGAAGAACTCTATGATCAATTGCAATTGAAAGAAAAAGGCGTTGATGACTTTGATAAGTTCCACAAAAATTATCTCGTTCACAACGATAAATTGTGGGAAAGATATCGGAACGGGTTTATTAAAGTAGATGAATTAAGATGGAAACGCATGTGGTTAACCCTGCTTGATTTTAAGATCGGCGATGAATCATTGGCAAAAGAAATGGGCAATACGTTTTTAGAACTGCTTCCAACAAGAAAGATTTTATTTCCTTATACGCAAGAGATATTGATTTACCTGACAGAAAAAAAATACCATCTTCACCTTATTACGAATGGTTTTGAAAAGACCCAACACAGCAAATTAAAAAATTCCGGGTTAGATCATTTTTTTACAGAAGTGATCACCTCTGAAGGTTCTAACAGTTTGAAGCCGCACAAGGAAATTTTTGAATTTGCTTTTGAAAAGACCGGTGCGAAAAAGGAAGAAAGCATTATGATCGGGGATAGTATTGATGTGGATATTCTCGGCGCTATCAACGCGGGGATTGACCAGGTTTATGTAAATCATTTGGGAGATAAGAGCTATACCATAAAGCCGACTTACATGGTATATTCACTAAAAGAACTAAAGAATATTTTTTGATTGTTTTATTTGTCGCATCAATATGCCGACTGATTTACCATTCCGCCAGGACCGTTACTCCGCCTTGCACAGCCTGATTCAGCTTCACATTAATTTTGGTGCCTATGGGTAAAAGTACATCTACGCGTGATCCGAATTTTATAAAACCCATTTCAGCACTTTGATCAACTTCCTGTCCAACGCTTAAATAATTTACAATGCGTTTTGCCAATGCGCCGGCAATTTGTTTTACTAAAATCTCTCTGCCATTACTTTTAATAACAACAGAATGTCTTTCATTTTCGGTAGATGATTTTGGATTCCAGGCAACAAGATATTTCCCTTTGTGGTATTGATTATAGGTTACTTCACCACTTACCGGATTTCTGTTTTGATGCACGTTGGCAGGGCTCATAAAAATAGAGACCTGTAATCTCTTATCCTTAAAATATTCTTCATCAAATATTTCTTCCATCACAACCACTTTACCATCGGCGGGACAAATTATCAACCCATTGCCAACGGTGAGTTTTCGATTGGGCACACGGAAAAAAGAAATCAAAAACAAAAGCAGAAATAAGGTAACTGCAAAAATCAATCCGCTCAGCCAAAGTTTATTAGCGCTGATAAAATAAAATGAGGGGAGATTGATCAACGCAAAAATAAAAGCGGCAAGAGCAATTGTCTTATATCCTTCCCGGTGTATCGTCATTACCATAAAATTGAATTACAAATGTAACAAGAAATAGAAAACAGGCTTGTTATGATGATTTTGACAAGCTTTACGCTCTCAGAAAGGAAATAAGATACAACCACACAAATGGAGTGGCTAATAATAATGAATCAAAACGATCCAAAAATCCTCCATGGCCGGGTAAAATGCGGCCGCTGTCTTTCACATTTGCCAATCGTTTCAATTTACTTTCCAACAGATCGCCGATCGTCCCCACGATCGATGCGATGGCCGGCACAATGAGCCACATATAAATTTTACTCAGGTCAAATTCTCCGGTGATAATGCCCCCTGTAATTCCCATTACGATAATAGCCAGAATAATCCCTCCAATGGTTCCTTCCCATGTTTTTTTGGGAGAGATTTTGGAGAACGGTGTTTTGCCAATAAATGAGCCGACAATATAAGCCATCGTATCGTTGATCCAAATAGAAGCAATGATCATGATCACCAGGAGTTTGCCGACAAAATCGCCAACTGCGTCATCGGGCAATTTGCTTCTTATATCAGTCAATAATCCCCAACTCAATGAAATATAAATGAGACCGAGCAAAGAAAAACCGATCAGCTTAAAACTTATGTTGCGAACAAAGATCACCTCAAGTAATGGAAGCGCGATCAAAAGAGCCAATCCAACCCATTGCCCAATGAGATGCATCGGAACAGAAAAAATGGTATAGCCATTCGAAAAATAAAACATGATGCACCATCCGGTGATCATGATCCCGTATTTATGAAAAGGACTTATTTGCGCATATTCCTTGTCAATCAAACCGATCAGTTTTTGATATTCTATCCAGCATCCAAAATGAATAATAGAAAAAAGAATAAAAAAACTCCAGAAATTCCAAAGCAATCCAACGAGCATGATGACCGCAAAAATTATTGCGGAAATCGTTCTCGTCCTAAAAGTAGGGGCGTTAAAAGGCATTGATTTTTTTTATTTTTAGTTCTACATTGGTGTTGGTTATCGCCAACCATCACATTTCGCCATTCACATATTCAAACTCATATACCGATTGATAACTTGTTTTCGATTGTCTTTTTACCAATAATAATAATCCCCAAACAATCAATGCGCTTGCAATAGCGGCATACAAGGGCACAGAAGGATTTTCATTGATTATTTTGGGATCGTACAAAACCCAGATCAGTTGTACGGCATTATTAAAAAAATGGGCGGTAATGCTGACCCACAAACTATTGCTGTACCAATATAATGCGCCCAATAAAATGCCTAAAAACATTCTGGGCAAAAAACCTTCAAACTGCATGTGAAATGCGGAAAAGAAAATAGCAGCAACCATAATTCCTGCCCATGGACTTTTAAAAACCTGAATGAATATCCTTTGCAAGACCCCGCGGAAACAGGCTTCTTCGCAAATTGCGGGAATCAAACCAATGATCAGCAAATTGATAATTACATCCTTTGATGAATTTGTTTTTAAGAAGGCCTCCATTTGTTTTGAAGCGTCTTGCTCAGCAGAAACCATCCATTTTGCCAGCGGAATATGCTCGTTCAACTCTCCAAACCAGGAAGCCAATGGAAATGAAACGAACATAATGATGATCGCAAAAATGTAGAAATTTATTTTTTCAGATTTTTTGAATCCCAAAAAATAAAGATGCTTGTATCGAAAATTGATCCACGCAAAAATCAATGCGGGCAATAAAAAACAAATGATGGTATAAATAACCTGCATCAATTTTAATGTGCTGATGAATTGCGGGTTATTCAGATCAAGACTTGTTTGTCCAACCCTGATCGCTCCTTTTGCTAATAAAACCCCTCCGATCACTGCGGAGCCAAGTACCAAACAGGCTAAGAGCAATCCCATAAAAAGAATTAATTGCGCTCCCGGAGAACTAATTCGTAAATAGCTTTTCATATAAACGATAAGTGTGTAAATTTGCCTCTTGCTTAAAAAGCAGATGAGATAAAGCTTTGCAAGATAAGCATACGGACTGATTTTATTTCATTTTGCGATGAGCGATTCCTGTTTACATTTTTATTATGGCTGTTAAAATTGGAAATATTTCTTTACCTGAGTTTCCGCTTCTTCTTGCTCCAATGGAAGATGTGAGTGATCCGCCGTTTCGCTATGTATGCAAACAAAATGGGGCAGACCTGATGTACAGTGAATTTATTTCCAGCGAAGGATTGATAAGAAACGCGATCAAAAGTAAACAGAAGCTTGATTTTTTTGAATATGAAAGACCTTTTGGTGTTCAGATTTTTGGCGGAGATGAAGAGGCGATGGCGATGAGCGCCGCCATTATTGACACGACCAATCCTGATTTGGTTGATATTAATTTCGGGTGCCCGGTAAAAAAAGTAGTTTGCAAAGGCGCCGGCGCCGCCGTACTAAAAGATATTGAACTGATGGTTCGCCTAACCAAGGCCGTTATACGATCAACAAAATTGCCGGTGACCGTAAAAACGAGATTAGGCTGGGATGATCATTCAAAGAACATAGAGCAGGTAGCTGAACGATTGCAGGATATTGGCGTTAAAGCATTGACTGTTCATGGCCGCACCCGTTCTCAATTATATAAAGGCGAAGCTGACTGGACATTAATTGCGGCAGTAAAAAATAATCCGCGTGTCACGATCCCCGTTTTTGGCAACGGTGATATCGATTCTCCGGAGAAAGCCCTTGCCTATAAGAATAAATATGGTGTTGATGGCATCATGATCGGTCGAGCAGCTATTGGCTATCCATGGATTTTTAATGAAATAAAATATTTTCTTGAGACAGGCGAATATAAAGAGCCACCAACAATTGAACAGCGCATTAATGTTATACGCGAACATTTGTTACGTTCGGTTGAATGGAAAGGAAAAGTGTTGGGCATTTTGGAAATGCGTCGTCATTATACCAATTATCTCAAAGGATTTCCCTATATAAAAGAGTTCAGGAACGAACTGGTACAAAGGAATTCAGTTGAAGAAATCGAAGAGACCTTAGAACAGATCAACAGGCGTTACACGGGTTTCATCCCTCACCCATCTTCTTTAATAAACGCCGGATTAATGGTTGTTAATTGATTAACAACCAAAATATTTGTAGGATAGTTTTATTTACTATCAACATTAATTATATTTTTACTCAAATATTTCTTTATGGCACTTAATTCCATTATGAAAATCTTTATGCCGAAAGACAGGGTTTTCTATTCATTGTTTGAAGAAGTTGCCGACGGGGTGGCAAGAATGGGGAAATTGATGAAAGAGGTTGTAAGTGAATCGGATTTTGATAAAAGAGCAGCATTGATCTTACAGGTAGAAGACCAGGAACATATCAATGATGATCTCACCCATAAGATTTTTACGGAATTAGGAAGAAATTTCATTACCCCATTTGACAGAGAAGATATTCATTATCTGGCAACATCATTAGATGATATCTGCGATTATATTTATGCTTCTGCAAAAAAAATAAATTTTTACAAAGTAAACCCAAATGATACCGGCATTCAAAAAATGGCCGATCTCATAGAACAAGGAGCTGACCAGATAAGAAATTCAGTGAAAGAGTTACGCAACATGCGCGACATGCGAAAAATAACGGACGCGCTGGTAAAAGTGAACAGCATCGAAAACCAGGCAGACGATATTTTTGATATGAGCATCGAGCGTCTTTTTGAAACCGAACCTGATGCGAAAGAGGTTATTAAAAAAAGAGAGATCTACCAGGTAATGGAAATCGTTACCGACAAATGCGAAGACGCTGCTAACGTAATAGAATCCATTATTATTAAATACGCGTAAACAAATTTGAAAATTTGAAAATGGCGCAACGCAAATAAGGCCATCCAACCATTTTCACATTTGGTAATTAACTAAATTGCTTATGACCTTTCTTGTAATCATCATCATACTGGCACTTATTTTTGATTATATCAACGGATTTCACGACGCGGCAAACTCGATAGCGACAGTAGTTTCAACAAAAGTACTTACACCCTTTCAGGCAGTTTTATGGGCGGCGCTTTTTAATTTCGGCGCTTTTTTTATTTCAAAATATGTAATTGGAGAATTTAAGATCGGAAACACCATCGCCAATTCCGTAACAAAAGATTTTATTACGCTCGAAGTAATTTTTTCTGGTTTGATAGCAGCCATTGCATGGAATTTACTTACCTGGTGGTTTGGTATTCCTTCCAGTTCCTCACACACATTGCTCGGGGGGTTTATGGGCGCGGCTCTGGCACATGCCGGCGCCTGGTCTGTTCACGGGAAAAATGTTATCAACTATGCAAAAGTAATTCCAACATTTGCGTTCATTTTTCTTGCTCCTTTCCTTGGTATGATTATGGGATTTTTGATAAGCGCGATCATTATTAATATTTCGCGCAGAGCAAATCCGTATAAGGCAGATAACTGGTTTAGACGATTACAACTCTTATCATCCGCATTATTTAGTTTGGGACACGGCGGTAACGATGCCCAAAAAGTTTTGGGTATTATTGCCGCAGCAATGGTATCCCAGGGACAACTTGACAATATAAAGCACGTGCCGAACTGGGTTCCGATAGCTTGTTTTATCTCAATTGGATTCGGGACGATGAGTGGGGGATGGAAAATTGTAAAAACGATGGGCACACGCATTACAAAAGTTACTCCACTGGAAGGCGTAAGCGCAGAAACAGCAGGCGCAATAACTTTATTTCTTACAGAAAAATTAGGGATACCGGTAAGCACAACACATACCATCACGGGTTCCATTATTGGCGTTGGAGCCACCAAACGCTTATCTGCTGTGCGTTGGGGCGTTACCATCAATTTGCTTTGGGCATGGATCCTCACCATTCCCGTTAGCGCCATTTTAGCGGCTGTAGTTTATTTTATTTTCCAGTTGGTTAAATAATCGCTGAACCGGTCACCCGTTATTCATTTCCACATTTCATATTCATGGGATTGGTTTGTATTACCCATTCATCATTCACGTTTTTTTTATTACTTTGCCGGCCGATTAATCAGCCACTTCATGAAAGGAATAATTTTAGCAGGAGGTTCGGGCACGAGATTGCATCCAATTACTTACGCAATCAGTAAACAGATCATGCCGGTTTATGATAAGCCGATGATCTATTATCCGATGTCCACACTTTTGCTTGCCGGCATTAATGAAATACTGATCATTTCCACACCACACGATCTCCCGCTTTTCAAAAAATTATTTGGCGATGGTTCGCAACTCGGATTAAGATTAGATTATGCCGAACAGCCCAAACCAAATGGTTTGGCACAGGCATTTGTGATAGGCGAAAAATTCATCGGGAAAGATAAAATAGCCCTTGTGCTGGGGGATAATATTTTTTACGGATCAGGATTAGGCGAGCAGTTGGAAAAAAATACAAATCCGGATGGCGGCATTGTTTATGCCTACCATGTAAGCGATCCGGAACGTTACGGAGTAGTGGAGTTTGATAAAAAAATGAATGCCATTTCCATTGAAGAAAAACCAAAGCAACCCAAGAGCAATTATGCTGTTCCGGGTTTATATTTTTATGATAATGAAGTGGTGAATATCGCAAAAAATCTTGAACCTAGTGCGAGAGGTGAATATGAGATCACCGACATTAATAAAGAATATTTAAAAAGGGAAAAACTAAAAGTTTCCATTATGGACCGTGGAACCGCTTGGCTGGACACGGGAACTTTTGATTCACTAATGCAGGCCTCACAATTTGTCCAGGTGATTGAACAAAGACAGGGAATTAAAATTGCCTGCATAGAAGAAATCGCTTATCGAAAAGGATTTATCAATAAAAAACAAGTGGAAGCGATGGCTCAGCCTTTATTAAAAAGTGGTTATGGCGAATACTTGTTGAATGTAATCAATCAATAACGGTCATTACAATGAAAAAAATTCTTGTTACAGGCGGCTCTGGTTTTATCGGATCTCACACAATTGTTGATTTGATAGAAAATGGATTTGAAGTCATTTCAGTTGATAATAATTCCCGCTCCAATCCGCGGATACTGGAAGCTGTCCAGAAAATTACAGGGAAAGCGATCAAAAATTATAAAGTTGATCTGTGTAATTATGACGATACTTTCGCTGTCTTCCAGGAAAATGAAGATATCAGTGGCATCATCCACTTTGCAGCGTTTAAATCCGTTGCTGAATCTGTAGAACATCCTTTAATGTATTTTGAAAATAATCTTTTGTCATTGATCAATCTTTTAAAATGCGTGCAGGAGTTTGGTATTCCGCATTTTGTTTTTTCTTCATCATGTACCGTGTACGGTAATGCAGATGAAATCCCGGTTACAGAATTAACACCACCCAAGCCTGCTGAATCGCCCTATGGATACACAAAACAAATGGGTGAACAAATAATCAATGAATTTGCAAAAGCATCAACAGCAAAATGTATTCTATTAAGATATTTTAATCCCGTTGGTGCGCATCCCAGCGCATTGATTGGTGAACTTCCGGTTGGTAAACCAGAAAATCTTGTTCCGGCGATTACGCAAACGGCTATTGGTAAAATACCGAAAATGCAGGTTTGGGGTACTGATTATCCAACGCGTGATGGCTCCTGCATCCGCGATTATATTCATGTTTGTGATATTGCGCATGCCCATACCATGGCTTTGCAATATCTGATAGATAAAAAAAGTCCAAAAAAATGCGAAGTGTTCAATCTTGGAACAGGAAATGGCGTTTCTGTTTTAGAAGCCATTAAAGCATTTGAAAAAGTGAGTGGCGTAAAATTGAATTATTCAATTGGCCCGCGCAGACCGGGTGACGTGATCGCTATTTATGCAAATAATGATCTTGCCAAAAGGCAATTGGGTTGGCAACCAAAATTCTCTTTGGAAGAGATGATGTCAACTGCATGGAAATGGGAACAAAGATTAAAGGTTGATGAAAAATTTTATGACGGAAAATTTTCTGCATTAAATTAAACAAAGGGCAAAGCGATACTTCTATTATATTTACAGCTTTAAACAAAAATCATGTTACAGGATATTCAGGTTACCGGACAAAAAGATACGCGCAGCGGTTTTGGTGACGGCATTGTTGAAGTGGCCAGGAAAAATAGCAATGTCGTTGCTTTAACGGCAGATCTCGCCGGCTCATTAAAATTGCAACAATTTATTAAAGAATTTCCTGAGCGCTTTTTTCAGTGTGGCATTGCAGAAGCAAATATGATGGGCGTGGGGGCTGGATTGACGATTGGTGGGAAAATTCCATACACAACAACCTTCGCAAATTTTTCCACTGGACGCGTTTACGATCAAATTCGCCAATCCATTGCCTATTCAGGAAAAAATGTAAAAATATGTGCCTCACATGCCGGATTAACATTGGGTGAGGATGGAGCAACACATCAAATTCTTGAAGACATCGGCATGATGAAAATGTTACCCGGAATGACAGTAATCGTTCCCTGCGATTATGCACAAACAAAAGCGGCAACAATTGCTATTGCCGATTATGTTGGCCCTGTCTATTTACGATTCGGTCGTCCGGTTTGGCCAATCTTCACCACCAATATGTCCTTTGAAATCGGTAAAGCCCAGGTATTTTCTGAAGGAAATGATGTTTCTATTTTTGCTTGCGGTCATCTCGTTTGGAAAGCAATTGAAGCCGGCAAAATCTTACAGGAAAAAGGGATTTCAGCCGAAATCATTAATATTCATACCGTCAAACCAATTGATGAGGATGCCATAATAAAATCCATCACCAAAACAAAATGTGTGGTAACAGCCGAAGAACATAATATTATTGGTGGTTTGGGAGATGGTATTGCGCATGTTGCTTCAAAAAGCCTACCTGTTCCGATCGAATATGTGGGCACAAAAGATACATTTGGAGAAAGCGGAACACCCGATCAGCTGCTAAAAAAATATGGTCTTGATTCTTCTGATATTGTGGCAGCAGCAGAAAAAGTGATTACAAGAAAAAAATAATTTCAAATTATATTGCATAACGAATTTAATTTGTCAATCATTATACTGGTTAAACCCGGCCGAAGATTATTAATCTAAAAAGAAATTGCTGATAAAACGCTAATCTATGGCAGTTACCATAACTGATACTGAATTACTCATTCAATTTCGCGATCCGGCCACTAAAGAAAAAGCGTTCACTACCATCATCAAAAAATATCAGGAAAAATTGTATTGGCATATCCGCAGAATGGTTGTAGAACACGAAGATGCCAATGATGTCTTGCAAAATGTCTTTATCAGGGTTTGGAATGGTTTGGAGAACTTTCGCGAAGACTCCCAATTGTATACCTGGTTATATCGAATTGCAACCAATGAATGTTTAACTTTCCTTGAACAGCAAAAAAAGAAATCTGTTGTCTCCTTAAGTGATGTAGAAAGTGGGCTTAGCAATAAGATCAAAGCAGATAAGGATTTTGACGCCAATAAATTAGAGTGGAAATTACAATTGGCGATTCAGAAATTGCCTGAAAAACAGCGAATTGTGTTCAATTTGCGGTATTATGACGAAATGCCTTACGAAGAGATGAGCCGCGTACTTGAAACATCAGAAGGAGCGCTAAAAGCATCTTACCATCATGCGGCTAAGAAAATTGAGGAATACATTCTAAATCATTAAACTTTAGTTAACAAAATCAGTCTGAAAATAACGTGGAAACTAAGAATGAAATATTGAATGAGTTAAGGCAGGTAAGCCCGGTTCTAGCCGAAATCAGCCGGAAAAATTTGTTAAAAGTGCCCGAAAATTACTTTGAACAACTGTCCGGCGAAATTATGCTGCGCATTAATTCTATGCAGCAAAGCGAAATATTTCCCGCTTTTTTTCCCTTAATTGATAAAAATACACCGTTCACTTTGCCGCCAGATGGTTATTTTGACGGATTTGCAGAAAAAATGCTCGATCGTATTAGAGCCGGATCTGCCACTTCAGTTGATGATGAATTGTCAAGCATTTCTCCATTATTAAAAAGTATCAGCAGGAATACGCCATTCAGTGTTCCTGAGGGTTATTTTGAAGAACTTTCCGGGAATGCAGTTTCCGCTGCAAAGGCAATTGATTTTGTGAATGATGAATTGGAGACCATTTCGCCTTTATTATCTGAATTAAAAAATAAAAACCCCTACACAAGTCCTTCCGGGTATTTTGAAAATTTATCTACGGAAATCTTATCCAAAATAAAAAATGAGCCGGTTAAGGTCCAGGTTATTTCTATAAATAAAAGGGCGTGGTTAAAATATGCGGCAGCAGCCGTCGTGGTTGGTGTTATTACAACAGTAGGTTTTTTTGCTTTAAATAAAAGTAATTCACGCGCAGGTATTACCGATCCAATTGCCGCTTTATCAAAAGTGAGTGATGATGATATGAATAATTATTTGCAGAATCAATATTCACCAATTTACGATTCTACAAATTTTAATATTCCTTTGGCAACGAATGATTTGTCGGCTGACAATGATGATGCAAACGATTTATTCAGTAATGTTTCCGATGACGAGTTGAATCAATACATAAATGAGGATATTTCATTCAAAGACAACAACAGCGCAACAAATTAATAAATGAAACAATTTTTACTATTATATGGAATGATTTTTATGCTATGTATTTCAAGCTTTTCGCAGAATGGTGAAAAGATTGAATCGTTAAAAATTGCGTATCTCACTAAACAATTAAATCTTTCACCCGAAGAAGCAGAAAGATTTTGGCCTGTTTATAATAAATACACAGAAGAAATAAGAAGAACAAGACTTGATGCGATTGGGAATAAAGAAGACGAGATTGTTACGGAAGAAAAAATAGTTAATATTCGTAAAAGATATAATAGTGAATTTTCCAGAGCACTCCCTCCTGACAAAGTCAATTTGTTTTTTCGCTCTGAAAAACAATTTGGAAATTTTGTTCAAAGAGAAATGGAACGAAGGCAACTGCGCATGCAGCAAAGACGTCCTTTATTAAGATAGAATAAAGAAAGGATATACCCGAATTTTTTGCTTCTTTACCGATTAATTTTAAGTCAATTAGCTTCATGTGCGATATTTGAAGTTGGTGTTTTTCATAGGTTAGCAACGGCCGGCTCTTTTCAGGGCAGGCCTTTTTTTTAATGGGAATCAGGAATGTGAACTGTAAAATGAGAGAGTTGGCAAACCTTCCTGTCCCATTATTTCTCATTAATATAAATTGGGGTTTTAATGTCATGATAAAATAAAAAGGTCCACTTTTCATTTTCACCTTCCTGCCACCATTGTTTGCGAAGTTCCATGCACTTCTTTCCATCATAATCGTATTTGGCAATAAAACGGCTTTTCATTTGCTGAAGCTGTGGCGCAACATCCCCGCCAAAAAATATTTTTTCCCCATCTTCTTGGATCCAAAATACCTGGTGATAGGGACAATGTGCGCCGGTTACTTCATACCGAATATAGTTTTCCAATATCCCATTCCCTTCCAATAGAATAATATTTGAAGAAGTTTTGAGTAATTCCAATTCTTCTGGAACGTAAGAAGGAAATCCTTTTTCAAATGCAAAATCAAGCTCTTGTTTTTGAACGTAATATTTTGCATTAGGAAAAGAAATTTCATAGGAATTGGTTGTCCGATTTATTTTTGAAATTCCCCCCGCATGATCTTTGTGCAAATGCGACATCAATACTTTCGTTACCGAAGAAGGTTGAATTCCTGCGTTGATAAGATTTTGATGCAATTGCAGGATGCCGTTTTCCTCAAATCCCAATCCTGTATCAAGCACTAAAACATCTTTGGATGTTACAATTACAAAGGGCTGAACTTCTACCAGCAAGCTTCCTGCAGATCTTTGTTGCAGATCATCGGTTGAGGTATTAAACCGAACAAATCTTTTGGATTTATCTACAGTAAATGAACCTTCGGAAAGTGGGATTATTTTCATAATTAAATGTAGGGAAAGTGGACAATCCGGAAAAGTCCGCATGTCAGGAAGACGTAAAATCTTAAATAAACTTCTTTCAGGCTTTCATCGCAACACCATTTGCCTGTCAGCATCCAATCTTATCAAAACAAAAAGCATGATGGTAAAAGTTAGTAAAGATGTGCCGCCATAGCTCACAAAAGGCAAAGGAATTCCGATTACGGGCGCCAGTCCAATCGTCATGCAAACATTAATGACAATGTGAAAGAAAAAAACTGAAGCGACTCCATAGGCATAGCACCGACTGAAAACACTTCGCTGCCTTTCTGCAACAGCAACTATCCGCAAGAGCAAGACAAGATAAATGCACAAGAAAACACTGCTGCCCACAAAACCGAAACCTTCTCCGATTGTACAAAAAATAAAATCGGTTCTTTGTTCCGGCACAAAATCATATCGCGTTTGTGTTCCTTTCAATAATCCTTTGCCAAGGACCCTTCCACTGCCAATTGCAATTTTGCTTTGCTTTACATTGTAGTTGTTATCCTGTGAACTGCTTTTTTTCTGCTCAATCTGTTCTTCTGCAACCTCATTTTTCGGGACATAATCTTTTCCAATGGCGTCATAAATACGTTTTACCTGATAAGGCTGAAATACATGATCAAATACAAATGGCACAACGAATCGCTGCACACCGACACAGACAAACCAAACGCCTACAATTAGGAATAAAATGCCCCGATTTCTTTTGACCTGTCGTCGCATAATATATACAGCCAGGGCGGCAATGCCGGTGAGCACCAATGCCAAAGTATTCTTTTCAACCAATAATGTTGCTACAACCAGTACTCCAAAAGAAAAACCGATGATCAGTATGGCAGCCGGCAAACCTTCACGAAACATCACAATGAAAAAAGAAAAATATACCAATGCCAGTCCGGTTTCTTTCTGCATTATTGATAATACTGCCGGGATCAAGGTAATGGCAGCAGCAATCAATTGAGAGCGGAGCTTATAAAAATCAGTTTCAATTCTTGATAAATATTTTGCAAGCGCAAGATTTACAAAAAGTTTACAAAGATCTGCGGGTTGTAATTGAAAAGCTGTTCCAAATCTGATGATGGATTCGGTTCCTTTAACGCGCGAATGAAAAGGAAATACCAGTAACAATAAAAAGATGCCGAATGCATATCCTAAATTAGCGGTGGCTGTAAAAAATTTGCTGTCTGTCAATAAAATAAAAGTGCCGACAATTCCGCCCATGACAAAATAGAGCAGCTGCCTGCTATAATCTGTTTTTAAAGAAATGAATCCCTGCAAAATACTATCTGTTTCGCGATAAGTGGCTGCAAAAATGCTCATTATACCGATGCAACACAAGATCAGCCAGAGCCACACCAGCGACCAGTCAACGCCTTTTGATATTGCAGGATTTCGGTTACTCATGCTAGTTGGTAGTTGAGTCTGTATCTTTAATTTTTATATTATTTTTTGGTTTATCAGCCGAGCTGTTTTGAAAATTCGGGGTTAAGGACGAAACAAAAACGCGATGCAAGGTGTCAAGCATCTCATTTCTGAATGAAACATTGGTGTATTTTTTCCAACGCGTGCTGTCGCCGGTTTGTTTGGCCCATTTTGCAGCCCTTGAAGAATCTTCAATGAATTGTTGTACCATTAAATATCTTGGCATCAAATTACTTCCTACAAGATGATCTATTAACGGCAATCGTTCTGCCCGAATGGTATCATTAAGATATTTTTCGAGCAGTAATGAGCCGATCGGAGCTGCCCAGGTTGCACCAAATCCGGCGTTCTCAATTACAATGGCGATGGCAATTTTCGGATTTTCTCTTGGCGCGAAACAAACGAAAACAGAATGCGATTTCAGTTTTGTTCTTCTGCCTCTGATGATCCGATAATTTTCTGCAGTCCCTGTTTTAGCGCAAATATTAATACCCGGAATTTTAGCAGCGCTCGCTGTTCCGTATTCAACAACATCCTGCATGCCGCTTGTTACTACCTCATAAACGTCATCGGGAATGTGAGTTAATACCTCGTGCTTTTCTTTAAAACGATTTAATAAAGTGTCATTGGGATCGGCACCATCAATTCTGTTTACAAAATGAGGCGTATAAAAAAATCCTTTATTGGCAACGATGCACATAGCATTGGCAATCTGCAGGGGCGTTACCAGCATTTTATCCTGACCAATCCCCATTGTTACCATCGTGCATGAATTCCATTGATGATGATATTCTTTATCATAAGCAGTGGTGTCGGGAATATTGCCACCATCTTCACTGGGAATATCAATTCCAATGCGATGACCCAAACCGAATGCATTTACATATTCTTTCCATCTGGTCAATCCGCTCCGGACCCCGCGAAATTCAGGATTGTCAAGGGTTAGACGAAAAGTATTGGAAAAAAATGAATTGCAGGAATGGGCGATCGCTAACCTGAGATTTGCTGCGTGACCCGGATCTTTATGCTCACATTTGACAGGATGATTACATGCCAAATAAACCCCGCGGCAATCATACCCGCTTGACGGAGTAATAACGCCTTCATCTAATCCGATTAAAGCGCCCAGTGGTTTATAGGTGGAACCCGGCTGATACAACCCTTTTATTGCGCGATTGAGTAATGGAGAAGAAACGTCTAAAACAAGTTTGCCATAATTTTTTTGTTTGTCGGAACCTGTTAAAGCATTAGGATCATAATCCGGACTTGACGCCATGGCAAGGATTCCGCCTGTTTTTGGTTCGATGGCGACTATGGAGCCGACCTTATTTGCCAGTAATTTTTCCGCCAGCTCCTGGAGACTAACGTCAATGTATGTGTGTAAATTCTTTCCGGCAACGGCAGGTGTATCAAACGATTTATTTTCATAATGGCCGACCAATCTGTTCTTATTGTCCTTTATCCAGAACTCAATTCCGCGTTGCCCCATCAGTTCTTTTTCATAATATTGTTCCAATCCACTTCTGCCCACATAATCGCCTATTTGGTATCCGTAATTATATCGTTTAATAATGGTAGAATCAACTTCTCCAACATAACCCATTACGTGAGCTGCCGCGTTGAATGGATATACACGAACCGGTCTTTCCTGCAAATTGAATCCGGGAAAACGCCAGATATTTTCTTCAAATTTTGCATAAAGGTCGGGCGGTAACAGATCTTCAAAAGTTGAGGGTCGGAAAGTTCCGTTTCTGAACTTGGCATCCAATATGCGATCGCGGAATTCTGCCGTATCAATTCCAAGCAACTGACAGAAATATTCGGTATCAATATTTTTTACCTGTGATGGAGTTACCGTCAGGTCATACATAATGGTGTTGTTCAAAATCGCTTTTCCATTTCTATCATAGATGATTCCGCGCGTTGGATAAACACGTTTTGCATACAAGGCATTTTCTTCTGCAAGTTTCTTGTATTTGCTGGAAATGATCTGGAGATTGACCAACTGGGCAATGATGATGACAAACATACCCACAAAAATGAGTCGGATAATATTGCTGCGCGATTGATTGAATACAGGCATTTACGGGTATACGATTTACAGAGGCTTTACCAGTAATAATGGTAGCCGAACAAAGATATAACGCTTAATGTCTGCGACGCAACATAAGTTGAAAAAAGTTTTCTGGACGGGCAAAAATCCTAAGGGATTATTGACCTAAGCTGTATTTGTTCTGAATTTTTCTTTTCGGAAGAATAATAATTCCGTCACGAGGATCAACAGCAAACTTACGGCGGTCGTTGCGGTCACTTTACCAAGGAAAAACCAAAATGTGCCAAAACTCATCCATTCAAGGAAAACCAAATAACTGTGATGTAATAAAGTGAGCACGAAAACATAAATAGCATATGGAGCCCAGCCCATGCTGACGATAGAGGGCGATGCATAGTTTTTTTCGAGCCCCTCCTGTGATATCATCCGATTGACCACGAAAGGGCGGACATACGCGATCAGCGTGCAAGCTGCCGCATGCAGACCAGGCGTGTAAGTAAAATAGTCGAGGGTTAATCCAAAGATGAATCCAATAAAAGTGAGCCAAAACCTCGGTAAGTTAAATGGCAGCCATAAAATGAATAAAAAGTACAGATATGGTGTGATGAAACGATGCAATGGCGGAATCTTATACAATACAAATACCTGTACTAATATAAATAATGCAAAGCGGATAATATTTTTCAGCAGTTCACTCATTGAAATTTTTTATGCGTTGAATCTTCGAGGTTTTTTTGTTCATCGTATTGGTTATTGGCAATGATGTATACATACTCAACATTAAAAAAGTTGGTTGCCGTTTTTAATTTGATGGTGTAAAAATTACTGCTCTTGTCATCAATAATTTCGCTTACGGTCCCGACCATAAAATCTGATGGAAATAAGGATGATGTTTCGCTGGTGACCACTGAATCGCCCTTATTTATTTTTGCGCTTTTGGGAATATCCTTTAATGTAACATAGAGTGGACTTTTCCCATCCCACTCAACCGTTCCGCGTTCGCCGCTATTTTTTAATTTTACCACCACCTTATATTGGAGATGAAGCAGGCTCATCGCAACTGAAAAATTTCGGCTTACATTAACGATGGTGCCCGCAATGCCCTGTGCGCTTACCACTCCCATGTTTGGTTTAACCCCTTGGGCAGAACCGCGATGCAGCGTTATAAAATTGGTTTGAAAATTGGTTGTAATACCGACAACTTTTGCGGACATGAAATAATACTTCTGGATCTTTTTTGCAGAATCAATAAGCGCAGTATCAATGATCATTTTTTTTGAAGAATCTGTGAAGCCGCCATTTTGTTTCAGCAACTGATGCAGTTGTTCATTTTCCTTTACCAATAGATCATTTGTTGGTTTAAGCTGAAAATAATACGCAATGCCATTATATCTCGCATTTAATCTTCCGGTAATTTCGGAAGCTGCGTTCATAAAAATTGCCTGATGAAATTTATTGTACCGAACAAGAAAGGACAGCGCGATTATCTGCATCACCAGGAAAAAAAGAAAATTAAAATATCGTCCGATGAAGAGAAAAATATTTCGCACAAGAGGAAGTTTATAAATTCTAAATACTAAATTCTAATGCTGTTGTATAAATCTTAGAATCTATTAACGCATCACAAATGGATACCGGTCATAATTTTTAAGAGAAATGCCTGTGCCGCGCACAACGCTTTTCAATGGGTCATCTGCTATATGAACAGGTAATTTTATTTTCTGGCTTAATCGTTTGTCCAGTCCCCGTAAAAGAGCACCGCCGCCAGTAAGATACAAACCACGACGATAGATGTCTCCGGCCAATTCCGGAGGTGTGGTTTCCAATGCTTTTAAAATGGCTTCTTCTATCTTAAAGATACTTTTATCCAAGGCTTCGGCAATTTCCTGGTAGCTTACCATGATCTGTTTTGGTATACCCGTAACAAGGTCACGCCCATTGACCGGCATATCATCAGGTGGTGAGTCAAGGTCTTTGAGCGCAGCGCCGATCTGTATCTTTATCTGTTCTGCTGTTCTTTCTCCAATTAATAAACTATGATAACGACGCAGTGCCTCCATAATATCAGCGGTAAATTCATCACCGGCAATGCGAATGGACTGATCGCAAACGATCCCAGCCAATGCAATTACCGTAATGCCGGTTGTTCCGCCCCCAATATCAATGATCATATTACCAACCGGTTCTTCCACATCAATGCCTATCCCCAAGGCGGCAGCCATGGGTTCATGAATAAGATAAACTTCCTTGGCCCCAGCTTGTTCAGCGCTATCACGCACCGCACGTTTTTCAACTTCGGTAATGCTTGACGGTATACAGATCATCATCCGCCAGCTTGGCGGGAAAAGCGGTTTTTTAGGGTAGATCATCTTGATCATTTCCCTGATCATTAACTCGGCAGCATTGAAATCGGCAATTACACCATCTTTTAGCGGGCGAACCGTGCGGATGCTTTCATGCGTTTTTTCGTGCATCATCAGGGCACGCTTACCTACAGCCAATACGTTTTTTGGATTATTACGATCGAGTGCAACAATACTCGGTTCATTTACAACGATTTCATCATTATGTATTATCAGGGTGTTTGCAGTACCCAAATCCATTGCGATTTCTTGTGTGAGGAAGTTGAATAAGCCCATTTAGAAAAGTCCTGTTTTAAGTTTCAGCAATAATGCCTGCAAAATTGAATCAAATAATTCGAATAAACAAAGTGAACATCTTTGTTTAGCAAGTATTTCCTGATAATGAAAGCCAATCGCCAAATCGTTGTTAAAGCCTTTTTGCAGTTAGCTTCATTAACGAAGTTTTTTGCATTGTATTGTGAATAAATGACGGCAACATTTCGGCAGCAAACAGGATTATTATTTTGAAGATAGACCACGAATAATGTAACTTCCTTTTCTGATTAAGAAAATAACTCCAAAACACTGTTATGAAAAAGTTTTTTTTGCTTTTGATCCTTGGTCAAACAACTGCTGCCATTGCCGTTTCCCAGGACCTGAAAAAAATTGAGGACGATTTTAATAACCAGATAAAAAACGGCAAGGTTCCTTATGGCAATAATCCGGCAGCCGGCAAATATTATGATATACGCGGGTTTAAAATGTATTGTGAGGTTTATGGCGAAGGACAACCGCTTTTGATCATTCATGGTAATGGCGGCTCCATCAATAATTTCATTTACCAGATCCCGTATTTCTCGCAAAAATATAAAGTGATCATCGCCGACAGCAGGGCACAGGGCAAATCGAAAGACGATGGGGATTCGCTGTCCTATGAGATGATAACTGACGATTATGCGGCTTTATTAAGCGCATTGAAGGTTGATTCCGCTTATGTGATTGGATGGAGCGATGGGGGGATCGAGGGATTGCTGCTTGCCATTCGTCATCCCGAAAAAGTCAAGAAATTAGCCGTTACCGGGGCAAATCTTACTCCCGATAGTTCTGCTGTTAACCAGGATGTGGAGGATTTGGTAAAACCCGAGTACAATATGCTAAAAAATAAAGCGACAAAAAACGCTGCAGAAAAAACACAATGGAAACTCATGCGTTTGTTGGTTGAAGAACCACATATCCCATTATCTGATTTGAACGCGATCAGGAATCCGACATTGGTGATCGGCGGCGATCATGATATATTGAAACCAGCTCACACGCTCCTCATCTTTCAAAATATACCCAATGCCTATTTATGGATATTGCCCAATTCGGGGCACAGCACACCAATCGTTTATAAGGATGATTTCAACAAAAATGTAGATGACTTTTTTTCGAGACCGTATCGAAAAATTTCAGGGGCAGGGAGATTTTTCTAAGAAGGTTATTTAATGCATGAATCCTAATCTTCTTTCCATTTCGTTACTGAGTTGCGGCAGTTTTTTTCTTTCGATAAGAAAACTGGTCAGCTGAGCAATTTCTTTGAAAATATAATGCTTGTTCAAGGCTGACTGCAGATAATCTTTTCCCGTACTTCCACCGGTTCCAATACGCGTTCCAATGGTTCGGTGAACCATATTCATGTGTCGGTAACGCCATGTGCTCAGTTGCTCATCAATTTCAAGCAATTGATTCAATAATTGATAAGGCAATTGCAAAACCGGATAACCGCGATATAGCATGATGAATAATGCTGAACGGTTGGCGATGTTGGATAGACTTTGCTGCTGGTTCTCGAAAAAAATCTTGTCAAACAAATTCAGGTTTTCTTTTTCCGCTTCTGCTAAACTTTCTACATAACATTTTCTGTACTCCGTCCAAAATGGGTGCAAATTTTTTTCATCTGGATGATGATGAAAATTTTTCCAGTTTTCTTCTTCATCAAAAAAAGGCATTCGTTCCAGCCAGCTGTTCACCAATTGTAATAATGATCTTTCCAGTTCCGCTTTTCTTACAATATCAATTTCTTCCTTTCTTAATTGAGAAATATAATATTCCTTCCCATAGCGATGCTCGTATTTCAATCCCAGCAAGGCTTCGAGCGTTTTGAACTGCCAGCTTTGAAAACCCGAGGCCGGACGTAGCATATCACGGAAATCTAAAAAATCCATCGGGTTCATCGTTTCCATTACATCAATTTGATGAACAAGTAATTTTAAAATGGTGACACATCTTGATAATCGATGAACAACGGTCTGTAATTCCGGTGAGTTATCATTAAGTGCAGGCTTCTTCATGATCTCACAAATCGAATTCACTTCAAACAACAATTGCTTAAACCATAATTCATAGCTCTGATGAATGATGATGAACAACATTTCATCATGTGCAGGTTGTTGTAGTTTTTCGCTTTCAGGAAGCTGCGCATGAAGAATCTTATCTAACTGCAAATAATCGTTGTAATGAACTTCAGAAGGCATGAAATATTTTTGTGCAAATTAGGGATAGTTAATCCAAGATTAATGATCCCTTCTCATATCAGCTTAAATAAAAAAGCGGCAAGCAAGCCACCGATTATGGGACCAAGTACCGGTACCCACGCATAATTCCAGTCACTGTCTCTTTTTTTATTGATCGGTAAGATAAAATGCAGGATACGGGGACCAAGATCGCGCGCCGGATTAATTGCGTAACCAGTAGTGCCACCAAGGGAAAGACCAATTGCCAGGACCAGGAAAGCGACAGGCAACGCACCAATTGCGCCGAGCCCGATTTTACCATCTGTATTATTGACATTAAGCGATGGACCAACAATATATAATGCAGCAAAAACCAATACAAAAGTTCCGGTAATTTCCGACAACAGATTATTCAACGGACTGCGAATGGCAGGCGCAGTGCAGAATACGGCAAGTTTACTGTTGGCATCATCGGTTTCATTAAAATGCTGACGATATACGATCCAAACGATAAAAGCGCCAAGCATTGCACCCATCAGTTGCGCTATGATATAAGTGGCGACTAAATTCCACTCAAACTTTCCAGCAAAGGCAAAACCCAGTGTTACTGCAGGGTTCAGATGCGCTCCACTATACGGTGCTGCAACAAAAACACCAACATACACAGCCATCGCCCATCCAAAAGCAATCACGATCCAGCCACTATTATTGCCTTTTGTCTTATTCAATATTACATTGGCGACAACGCCGCCGCCTAATGTGATAAGTAATGCCGTGCCGATTAGTTCTCCGAGGAAAGGTGTCATTTGATTTACGATTTTAGATTTATGAATTTCGGTTTCTAATACTCTAGGAACACTGATTTTTGCCAATAAATATTAAAACTAGTCTTGTAACCAGCATTCTTTTTATACAACAATCCTTGCTCACTCACTTGCGCGGCTACAATCCCATTACGTTTTCGCTAGATAATTTTTTGCCAATTCATTAAAGGATGCTACTTGTTCTTTTATCCAGCTTTCATCCTTGTTCATTTCATTTGCCATGATCACTGCAACTTTCTGCGCCGATTGAATGGCGGCTTCCGCATCTAAAAATAATGCTCTTGTTCTTCGCGCCAAAGCATCTTCAATGGTCATGCACATTTCATTTTGCACGGCAAAAATAATTTCTGCCTTTATATAAGGGAGCTTCGGATGAATTAATTCCCCAAGCGATCCGTCTTTTTGTATTAATGCATTGATATTTTCAACATCAGTTCCGAAATAATAAAGCGGCGCATTATAATCAGCAGTTTCTTTTGCGCCGTGAATCTTTAATGTTTTTGTAATGCACTTGTTATTATTCAATCCTGATTTTTCAATCGCCACATCAATCACATCTTCTGCCATGTGCCGATAGGTTGTCCATTTGCCGCCGGTGATGGTTATTAATCCTGAATCAGAAACCGTGATGAGATGATCTCTGGAAAGCTCGGCAGTTTTTTTACCGCTTGATTTTACCAAGGGTCTTAATCCGGCGAACACACTTCGTATATCCGTTACTGTCGGAATCTTGGTCAGATATTTCCCGATCTGGAGCAGGATAAAATTTATTTCTTCTTCCATGGCAACCGGCTCTGCAGAAGGGTTGTCAACCGAAGTATCTGTTGTGCCGATGATGATTTTATTATGCCAGGGAACAGCGAACAATACGCGACCATCATCGGTGTGCGGAACCATGATTGCAGATTCGCCGGGTAAAAATTCTTTATCCAGAACAATATGCACACCCTGGCTGGGGGCAATAATGTGTTCGTTTTTTTTATTATCCATCTGTAAGATGGAATCAGTGAAAACACCTGTGGCATTAATGATGGCTTTGGCTTTTATTTCCTGATCTTTATTATTCAATGTATCACGGATATGCACACCCGTAATTTTTGAATTCGTTTTGATGAGATTTTTTACCTCGCAATAATTTATAAGTGTAGCATCATTTTCAACGGCGGTTTGCGCAAGATTAATGGCCAATCGGGCATCATCAAATTGCCCATCGTGATACAGAACACCTCCTTTTAATCCTTCAGCATCTAATGTTGGCGCGCGTTCCAGCGTTTCTTCCTTTGATAAGAACTGAGATGGTCCTAGTCCCAAACTTCCGCTCATCCAATCATACACTTTTAATCCGATCCCATAAAAAGGACCTTCCCACCATTTGTAATTCGGAACAATGAAAGATTGATTTTTTACCAGGTGCGGCGCATTCTTTTTTAAAATTCCTCTTTCGTGAAGGGCTTCCATAACCAGTTTGATATTTCCCTGCTGCAGGTATCGAACACCGCCATGAACCAGTTTTGTTGATCGGGATGAAGTGCCTTTGGCAAAATCATATTGCTCAAAAAGAATCGTCTTGAATCCCCGCGAAGCTGCATCCACCGCTGCTCCTAATCCGGTTGCACCACCCCCGATAATACAAATATCCCATTCTCGGGGATGTGATTGCAGTTGTAGAATCATTTGCTGGCGGTTCATCAAGCTGAATATTATAATGTTTGGTTCTTCGTATTTTGTCAACACCAAAAAGCTATTTGCCAAAGGCTCATGACTTCTGGTCTGCCCATGCAATACTTGCTTTTACTGCGCGCTCCCATCCTTTTAATAATTCTTTTGTTTTTTCAACAGGCATAGATGGAATGAACTTTTTATCAACCTGCCATTGTTGTTGAATATCATTTACGCTTTTCCAATAACCGACTGCAAGTCCTGCGAGATAAGCTGCCCCCAGCGCTGTTGTTTCATAAACTTTTGGACGAACAACCGGCACTTGTAAAATATCGGATTGGAATTGCATTAATAAATTATTTGCGGTTGCACCACCATCAACACGCAATTCTTTAATACTGATCCCTGAATCTGCCTCCATAGCTTTGAGTACATCGTTTGTTTGATAGGCGATGCTCTCCAGTGAAGCGCGGGCGATGTGTGCATGGGTTGTGCCACGCGTCATCCCGAAAATGGCTCCGCGTGCATACTGATTCCAATGCGGCGCACCGAGTCCTGCAAATGCAGGAACCATATACACCCCATCGGTTTCCTTCACTTGCGTTGCCAAGGCCTCCACATCCGCAGAAGAATGAATAAAATGCAATCCGTCGCGCAGCCATTGCACCACTGCACCTGCAATGAAAATGCTTCCTTCCAGCGCATATTCAACTTTATCATTGATCTTCCAGGCAACGGTGGTCAATAGGTTGTTTTGAGAAGTGACTGCCTTTGTCCCGGTATTCATTAACATGAAACAACCAGTACCGTAGGTGTTTTTTACCATGCCGGCCTGGGTGCATAGTTGCCCGAATAAGGCAGCCTGCTGATCGCCCGCGATACCAGCAATCGGGATTTCTGTACTCGGCGCAATTGTTTCACTTGTTCCATAAATTTCGCTGGATGGTTTTACCTGCGGCAGTATATTTTTCGGAACATCAAATATTTTCAAAAGTTCATCATCCCATTCGCAGTTATTAATGTTGAGTAACATGGTTCGCGACGCATTGGTGACATCGGTGACATGTAATTTTCCATTTGTCAATTTCCAAATTAGCCAACTATCAACCGTTCCAAATGCGAGTTCTCCCTTTTCTGCTTTTGCTTTTGCGCCGGGGACATGATCAAGAATCCATTTTAATTTGGTTGCGGAAAAATAGGCGTCAATGATCAATCCTGTCTTTTCCTGGATTTTTTTTGATAACCCTTTTGCTTTTAATTCATCGCAATATTCAGCCGTTCTTCGGTCTTGCCAAACAATGGCATGATAAATTGGTTTGCCCGTTGCGCGATCCCACACAATTGTTGTTTCGCGCTGATTGGTGATTCCGATGGCTGCAATTTGTTGGGGTGAAATATTTTTCTTGGCCAATACTTCCGCTAAAACACCATATTGGGATGACCAGATTTCTTCTGCATCATGCTCAACCCAGCCGGGCCTGGGGTAGAATTGGGTGAATTCTTTTTGCGCAACATTAATGATATTACCGGAGTGATCGAAAAGAATAGCCCGTGAACTCGTAGTGCCCTGATCAAGAGCAAGGATGAATTTGTCTGACATGCAATCGGAATTTGATTGGAAAAAATCGAAGGGTAAATTATGAAAAAATATTTCAATCATCGGCATTGTTAATGAGAAAATAATCTTGCAAAAGATTTGGAGCCATTATATTTTATTATTTACTTTGTATTTCAAAGTACTTTTATGTATAGTCAAGATGAATCTTTGGAAGCCCTGCAGGACATTAAAAAAATGATGGAACGTTCTTCACGCTTTATCAGTTTGAGCGGTTGGAGTGGGATTGCCGCAGGAATTTGTGCATTGCTGGGAGCCTGGTTTGCACATAATAAGATTACCCAATATAGCACTGAGGCGAACACGGACAAAACAACCCATGATATTTTTAGTTTTCCACAAATAGGATTGCTTCAGGAATTAATGTTAATTGCATTGTTCACCTTTATGGCGGCATTTGTTTTCGCATTTATTTTTACTTACCTGCGCAGTAAAAAAAATAAAATTCCATTATGGGGTTTAACTGCGAAAAGGTTACTTATTAATACGGCTATTCCGATGATGGTTGGTGGCATTGTGATCTTGCGGATGATGCAATTGGGGTACTATGAGTTGGTTGCTTCGTCTTGCCTTGTATTTTATGGATTGGCGCTGGTGAACGCCAGCAAGTACACTTTGGCTGAAATTCGTTACCTCGGTTATGCAGAATTGATTTTGGGTGTGATCAGTTTTTGGGAGATAGGTTTTGGGTTATATTTTTGGGCAGCTGGCTTTGGCGTACTCCATATTATTTACGGCACCTGGATGTGGTGGAAATATGAGCGTGTTAAAAGTTAATTAGAATGAAGAATCCGATCGATAGTTTAAATAAGGTTTTCGATAGTCGTGTCCGTTTGGGTGTGATGAGTGTATTGCTGGTCAATGAAGAGATTAATTTCAACGACCTGAAAGAATTGTTACAGGTAACAGACGGAAATCTTGCTTCACATTTGTCAAACCTCGAAGAGAATGGTTATATCAAAGTGAAGAAAGGATTTATCGGCCGGAAAACAAATACAACTTATTCTATAACGAAAGCAGGGGAAAAAGCATTTAAAGAACATTTGGGGGGATTGGAAAACATGATTAAAGGGGCAAAATAATTTTTTTTTGCATAAATACTTTGTAATTCAAAGCACTTTTAAAAGCAGTGATCTGGAACTAGATTTTTTTTTTGAAAACCAAGTAAATCTCCATAACAGTAAAATGCTACATGATAAATGATGAGAACTTCACAACAATGGGTGAATTATTTCAAGCAAAACCTGCAGGTAAAAAGAATTGACTGGACCCAGGATCCATGCTTATCGGCAAAGGAGTTAGGCACGGTTTTAAAATCGCTCCAGGCATGGCAACTTGGAGAAACCTCCGACGGAAAACATTTGGTCAATGCATGTAAAAAATATGCGGCGAAAATTAATGACCCGTATTACGTAAAAGCTGTTGAACTGTTTATTAAAGAAGAACAAAAGCACGGTAATAATCTTGGGATTTACCTGGACATGATCAATCAGCCCAGGATCAAAACAAACTGGGGAGATACATTATTCAGAAAAATAAGATACTGCAATACCAGTATGGAATTATGGACCCTTGCCGTTATTACCGTTGAAAGCGCTGCACAGATATTTTATCAGTCGATGAAAGACGCTACTGCCTGCGGCTTATTGAAACAGATCTGTAACGATATTTTGATTGATGAAGCTGCGCATATCCAATTTCAGCATGAGCGATTACTTATGATATACTCAAGGAAGAATTCATTTGGGAGAAATTGGACTTATCAAGGTTATAAATATTTCTTTATTCTCACCTCGCTGCTTATATGGTTTGCGCATAAAAGATTATTTAAAGCAGGAGGAAATAATTTTAAAAAGTATTTCAGAAAGATGATGTTTAAATCGTCAAAAACAATTCGGAGATTAAAATATGAAGAGGTCGAAATCAATATTTCTGCAAATCTTAAAAACGTCTTTCAACATTAAATATTTTTATATGCAAAGAACATTCATTCTAACCCAAATCAGCAATGCCGCAATAATAACAGTTATTTGCCTATTTGTTTATGCGAGCGTTCAGCAAACCTATCGTACAGCGGCAAATGATCCGCAAATAGAAATTGCTTCGGTAATAAAACAACGATTAGAAAAATCGAAATCTATTGAAAGCATTTTCCCAAAAGACACTGTTGATCTGGAAAATAGTCTTTCACTTTTCGTTACTGTCTATAATGATAATGGTCAGCCAATGCACTCAACGGGATTTATCAATGGCGCGATGCCGGTCCTGCCAGCTGGTGTATTTGATTTTACCAAGGCTAACGGGGAGGATCGAATAACCTGGCAACCCCAGCATGGAGTGCGCTTGGCAATGGTGGTAAGAAAAGTGAATTTGGATAAAGTAAATTTTGTTGCTGTCGGGCGTTCATTGAATGAGATCGAAGTAAGGGAAAGTAATTTATTATCAATGACCTTTATCTGCTGGATCATTTGCATGGCAATTATTTCGATCAATGCCGCTGTGTATTTTTTTATAGGCAATAAAAAAAATCAATAGTCACCTGACAAGCATTTTCTTGTTCTTAAAAATCTACACCCATGGAAAAATACCAGATCGGTGCTCCTTTAAAAAAACCATCCATCGGCCAACCAGCATCAAGACGAAGAAAATAACCCAATAAGGTACTCCGTACTCCAAATCCATAGCCGCCTGCCAGAGGGCCGATGCCACCGGCTTTGATCAGCACAGTGAGATCCTGGTTATTGGTGAATGAAAGGGTAGGACGACTTAATTTATTATAGTTGCCATTCCACGCATTTCCAAAATCAAAAAATTGGATGATCGAGAAATTCCGTAAAAATGCATTATTAATGGGTTTATTAAATAATGTAGAAAAAATAGGAAGTCTTAATTCACTGTTTATGACAATATTGTTATTCCCATTGGTAATGTTTTGATTAAAGCCGCGCAGATTGACAGCAAGAGATTGAAATGCATAAGATGGATCTTGCGGTGAAGGAAGATTATTCGCCTTCGGGAAAAGCCATCCGTCTGTACCACCGAGATAATAAATTACTTTTTGATTGCCCCAGGAAAAATCTCCGGCTGCCCGAACTGCCCAGATAAAATTTCTGTAGATAGGATAATAATTGCGTGCGTCGAAACCAAAGTTGAACATTTTACGTCCTTCGCCGGTGAACTGTGGTTGATTCATTTGAACATCAAAATCCATATAAGCTTTATAGCGCAATCCATTCCAGATATCTGTTGCTTTTAATATCGTATTATCATAAACATATTCCAGGCGCGATACTGCGTAGGTTTCTTTATTTTGTGGCGGTGCAATCAAAGCAAGAGAATCATTAGCATAAGGGCTCCCCGGTTGCAACACCCACTTGCTTGCCCTAACGCCTAAATATAACCGAAGACTTTTTACCTTATCAAAAGGATATTTAATGACTGCCTGATAAAGATTTGAGAAGGATTTTGCATTATAGCCAAGTCCTTCATATGGTCCGGAACTTATATTCGCACTGCCAACTTCAGTTTGCCGGTAATAAACCAATGAAAAATCGGCGAGCTTTTTTAAGTAATCGATTCTTGCAAACCATTCACCACTTCCATCAAAAAAAGATGAACTGCTGGGGGTGAAAACACTTCCGCCGCTGCTTACCGCTGATGCATTACCGCTGCCACTAAAAAAGGGTAATCTAAAACCACCGGTGAAACGAAGGTCTTCAAACAGATCGAATACCGACGCCTTGAACATTCCGCTGAATGCATCTACGCCATTCAGGCTTATTGGTAATGATCCGGAATATGGTTGATATTGATTTACGAGTACATCATTATTAAAACCAGCAGTAAAATTATCAACCGAAAATTTTAATTTATAATCAAGCAATTTTGCTTTTTTCAATACAGGTTCTTCCTGAGGGATGTTCTGTTCCTGTGCGGTTACAGGTTGTGATTCCGGCTGCGTTTTTGCGGTTACACTCGAAGTGTCCTTATTGGGTTCCTTTTGAAATTCACTTTGAAAAAAATCCGGTTGCTTTTTAGCAGTATCGCCGGGTAATTTTGTGGTTTGAAACTTTACTGCTTCGCCTGTACGCACCTGCTCGTTAAGAATAGTCTCTTTCCGGTAATCTGTTAACTTCGGATTTATATTTCTTTTCTTTAAAGCACTCTCATCAACTTTTAATTTGTATAAGAATTTTAAATCACCTTCTTGTCTCACTTCGCTTACTTGTCCGTTATCACCCGCAATTTTCGTTTCTTTTAATCCGCTTTGATAATTGGTGAGCGGAAAAGAATATGCAGAATCCTTAGTGATAGCAAATGCAAAAACGGTATCAGGCTCTGTTTTTTTATTTGCCTGCAAAACAGAATCCAATTCTTTCGCATCCGGATTATGTAATATCTCATCGCCAATTTTATAGACCGAATCAATGCCCGCTCTTTGCGTAGTGAAAAATCCTGCATAACGATTGCTTATCCCATTTTCATCACTGATAAAGGTGAAATGAAAATTATTATACTGCGTTGGATATCGCGCATCGCCGTATTTCAAATGCGTGAGTTGGGAAATTTGTTTGAACTCGGATTTGTTCCAGTTGTCAACCAAAAAGATATTGTAATGGTGATCTGAAGGAAGAATGCTATCGCCCGTGGGAGCTAATGCAGAGGGGCGATTTGAGGAATAAATAATTCCGGTCTTCCCGGGAAATGAAACAAATGTTGCGTCAAGGTCATCATAAATGTCATTCGTTATCTGCTCAACACTCTGATCATCTAATTTATAAACGAAAATATCCGATTGACCTTTTTTTACGGCACTTAATAAAAGGGTATTATCATTCAGCATATATTTCATGTCCTGGATCTGGTCAAACATCGGAAGATCTGTTTCGGTGGTCTTGTATTTCCTAATGATATCGTAAACAAATAATTTTATTTTTCCGCGACTCCAGTAAATGATGGCAAGCCTCGTTCCTTTTCCATCCCAGGCAATCAAAGGATAATGCGGATTGAGCTGATTATCATAAGAACGAACGCCCACTTTTAATAACACTTTCGTATTTATGAAATTCTCGTGAAGAACGACATTGTATAATCCGCGTTTATATTCAACAACGGCGTATGTTTGACTTCTTGGCGCAGGATTAGGAGAGAAGTAAAAGAAATCTTTATTGGGGTTCACCTCTTCTACAACTGAAATCGTTCCTTTCGGAAAATTGCGTCTGCCGCGAATATCTTTTTCATACTTTCCTTCTTCTTCGTTCATAAAATCTTTCAGCACTTCTTTGAACTTTTTTTTGCAGATGCGTTGCGAAGCATTATTAAGATTTCTGTAAACCCTTGCGAGATAAAGAAAATAGGTAACGTTTTCCTTTTTATATTTTTCAGCGATATAATACCAAAATGCGTGACCAGCAAGATCTGGTTTTTCAAAAGCAAACTGGTAGAAGTTATTATACCGCCCCGAAAGCATGGCGGATTTTAACTGGTCATCCAAATCGGTGCTCCATTGTTCTCCGATATAATGAATATATCCGTCGGTTAACCATTGCGGCAGGTCAAGCAATGCCTGGTTAGCGGCAAATTCTCCGAGGTCGTCCCCAAACAAAACATTTTCTACCAGTATCCGTGCGATCCCTTCTCTAACCTGGATGCGCATTTTGTTATAATCATCAGTATAATAAAGCACCACCTTATTATTCACCAGTTTAGTAATGCCTCCTGTGGTTTGCCAGTCCAGACTCAACCCAATATTGGATTGCTCCATGTCATTATAGCTATTGTAAACAACCAGGTTACCGCGACGTTGCATACCATATTCCGCAAATTGCTCTATGCCGGGTAATTCCTTTTCGGCAAGTTGTGCAACATATTTTGCAATAGGCTGACCATTTTCGTAGAAGTATGTGTTGAAGTTGGTGGTTTGATAATATTTCCACTTGAATTTTTTGAATTGTAACCGGTTCTTTCCAAATTCAACCGCACTAACCTGAGCAGATGTCTGAGAGAGAAGAAAAATTAAACAGGTAAGGATTAAAAAAAAATGCTTTTGTTGTAACTTATTCTTATAAACTTGCATAGCCATTCTTTGAAATTTTAAAGTTATAACAATCCCTATAATCAGTGAAATTCATTTTAGTAAGCAAATGCGGTAAGTATGATTAACATTCAAAGTTTTACATTCAATCCGGTACAAGAGAATACATACGTCTTGTATAATGATAAGGATGCCTGTTGTATTATAGATCCGGGTTGTTATTTTGGCAATGAACGAAGGACGCTGCAGGAATTTATTGAAGAGAAGAAATTATTTCCTAAGCTTTTGTTAAATACCCATTGTCATCTCGACCACGTTTTTGGAAACAAATTCATTTTCGACACATACGATTTGCATCTTCATATACACAAAAAAGAAAAACCGGTTTTAGAGTATGCGCCAACATCAGGATTGAATTGGGGAATGCCATTTGAAAATTATCGGGATGAATTGATTTTTTTAGAACAGGGAGATGTCGTGAAATTAGATGATGATGAATTGAAAGTATTATTTACGCCAGGCCATTCACCCGGAAGCATTTGTTTTTATAATGAAGCGCAAAAATTCTTAATCGGTGGCGATGTCTTATTTAAACAAAGCATTGGGAGGACAGATTTGCCCGGCGGAGATTTTGATACATTATTAAAAAGCATCTTCGAAAAATTATTTGTATTGCCAGATGAGGTAGTCGTATATCCCGGTCACGGCGAACCGACAACCATTGGGTTTGAAAAAGCCCATAATCCATTTTTGAGAGGAGAAGAAACAATATAACAGTAGGCAATTTGAAAAATCCATTTCCGGATTCTGCCTGCTAAGTACTCACCGCTCCCAACAGCCTCCCGATATACGGAAGCTTCTGGAACTCTCTTTTTTCAATTCTCAGAACAAACAAGACATATGCTGCTGTGAAAATTGTCCCCAATGCAATGCTAAACCAGTTGTTCTTCCAAAGTCCGATTATAAAATGATGGAGGAAATATAACAAGGCCACGATCACTAAATAAGCCACCAATTTCTTTGTGGCATAAGGAATGCGATAAGCTTTTTGTCCCCAGCAATAGGAGATCACCATCATGGTTCCGTAACATAAAAAAGTCGCCCAGGCACAAGCCATATAACTATAGTAAGGAATAAAAACATAATTGATAATAAGGGTGATGGCTGCTCCGATCAAGGTGATGATTGCACCCGGCGTCGTTTTGTGTGAAAGACGATACCAGATGGAAAGATTGATATAGATGCCCAGGAACATGTTTGCAAAAAGCAGAATGGGAACTACTTTAAGACCTTCCCACATTCTCGGATCCTGGATAAGCTCTTTCCAAACATTCAGAAATAAAGCAACCACCAAAAACATAACGGTGATGGTTATGACAAAGAATTTCATGACACGAGCATAAACTTTTGGTGCGTTCTCCTGAGCAGATTGTTTAAAATAAAAAGGTTCCGCACCCATCCGAAAAGCCTGCACCGATAAACTGATCAATATCGAAAGCTTGTAACAAGCGCCATAAATTCCAACCTGAATGGTGGCCGCATCGCCGGTCAATGGAATCCATTTTTTTAACATGATGCGATCAAAAGTTTCATTCACCACACCGGCAAATCCTGCAATAGTCAGGGGAAGTGAATAAACTACGATATGTTTCCAGAGCCCTGTATTCAATTTCCACCTGAAGTGTAATAATTCTTTCGATAAGGCAATTACCTGGAAAAAAGACTGTGCAAGATTGGCTATCAACACATAACCGACACCAAAACCTGCGCTGTAAATAAAAAGTAAAATGCTGTTCGGATGCTGTTTGAAAAGTTTGGGGCAAACCGATAAAAAGAAAAAAGTAAGTGCAATATTTAATAAAATGCCTGAGACGCGAATTAATGCAAATTTTTTTGGTCTGTTTTCGAGCCGCAGTTTTGCAAAAGGTATCGTTGACAATGCATCAAAGGCAATGATAAAAGCGCTGATGGTAATGTATTCGGGGTGTTTTTCAATTCCAATGAACGATGCAATTTGATGATTAAACAAAATAGTGAGTACGGTAATGATACTTGTGCTTATTATAAGTGAAGTAGTGGTGGTATGGTAAACATCTTTTTCAAATTCTTTTTTTTGCATGAACCGGAAGAAAGCCGTCTCAAACCCAAATAATATCAATGAATATAAAAAAGGAATGAGCGAATACACCAGGATCATTTCTCCGTAATCCGGTGTTTTTTTAAAAGCGTATGTCAAATAAGGCGTGAGTAAATAATTAAGCAATCTGGCAAAAATTGAACTTGCTCCGTACCAAACTGTTTGCCCGGCTAATTTTTTGATGCTGCTCAATCAATAATATTTATGAACAAAAATAAACTTCATCTGCTGATATTGCACAATTAATGTTGTTGTATATTCATAATCCGTAAAAATGTATTTTTGAATAAACTTATCAAACATGAAGAAATATTTATTCCTTTTGGCAATTTTGTTGGTGGGAAAAACGGCAAGCCACGCACAGGCGGCTTATGACAGTAAGATCGATTATCAGAAAACATCTATCAATAGCGCTGCCATTGAATTGGCTTATTCTCAGGACGTATCCGAAGATGCCATTAAAGATTATATGGCCAAGAAGGGATTTAAAAATTCCAGCTCAAAAGGATTTATTGTTTTTCGCGGAGCGAAATTGGATAGCTCGGACAGTGAATCACGCGATCTGTATTTTAAGATAGATAAGAAGAAAAAAGAAAAAGACATCTCCGTTATTTCCTTGTTCTCCACCAAACCGAATATAGATGTTCTGGTAAAAGATTCTACAGATAACGGGCAAACGGACAAAGCGAAAATTTTCTTGAATAACCTGGTTCCTTATATCGATGCGCATAATTTGGAAGTGCAGATCGGTTCACAACAAGAAGTTTTAAAAAAAGCGCAGAAAAAACAAAACAGTTTAGCGAACGAGCAAGCCGATCTTGAAAAAAAATTAAGAAAGATTCAAGCTGACCTTGATCAGAATAAAATTGACCAGGCAACGCAAACCCAGGCTATGCAGAACAATGTGAACCAGGACGCTGACGCGACAAAAAAGGCAAATAAGAAAATGGGCAAACTATTAGATGATCAAAGCAGTTTGCAGAAAAAACAGCGCAACACGCAGCAAGACCTTGATGATAATAAAAAAGATCAGGACATTCAACAAAAGGAAGTTGCCAAACAACAACAAATATTAGATGTTTTAATATCAAAACGCAAAAGCTAATTACATACAAATAGGTTTCTTCATTTTTTTGCAGTATTTTTTGCTTTACAAATAGTGTCACAAATATTCATTTCTGCTAACCTTAGCTTATTAACAAAGCTAAACTTGATCACCCGTTTTTTTTGCTTTTGACTAATTGTTGAAAAGTTGAACGATCATGATTATCAAATGATGCGGGGAAAGATAATATTACTGTTTTTTTAAGTGCATTTTGTCTTATAATGGATTAAATTTACCGTTTTTTATAAATACTCTACTGTGCGAAAACTGGGCTGTATTCTATTTTGTTTTTTACTTGCGCAATCAGGATCTTTATTTGGACAAGTGGCTTTGCCTCCCAATACATGCGCGCTACCAACTTCTTTAAAATCGTGTACATTAGGGTATAAATTTTCCCCAAACACAACCCCAAACTTTCGGTTCTTTTATAAAGTAATTGTGCAATCAGGAACCACTCCTACACCGGATCAATTGTATATCGTAAATCCATCAAATCCGAATAACAATACTTCCAGTTATGACTGGGACCTAGATTCAACCCGGAAAGTGACCGGTGTTATAGACCCCTGTATCGTGCTCCCTTCGCCCCCAAACTATACCGTTTATTATTACCATGCAGATGTTTTTTTGAACAATAATAATACGGGTTATATGGCTTCGGCCGTCAACTGTTGTCGTCCCGCAAATGCTTTAGACATGACTTTTCCCTTTAATAATACTGGCTATCTGAACCCGCCACCCCCTGGCTATCCTCCATGTCCTGATGCTGGCCCGGGAGAAGTATATAACGCAATCGCCAGTTTTGTAAGAATTCCGCCCCTAAATTCAATAACAGGCAATTTTAAAAATAGTACTCCCAGTTTTACAACAATAGATACCATTTTGAATGTTTGTAACTCCCGCTCTTTTTCGTATAGTTTAAACGCGACCGATGCTGATGGGGATTCCCTTGCTTATCATTTCAGCGCCGCCTCCACTTATGAATTAGATGCTATAAATGAACATACTTTTATTAATCGCTTTATTTTTTCTCCGGTTTTATATAGAAGTCCATATACGGCACAGCAACCCGCAGGTCCGAATGTTAGTTTGGATCCGGTAAGCGGATTATTGCACGGAACCATCTCAGATACAGGATTGTTTGTGCTGACTGTTACCGTACCTGAATATAGGGGCGGTCAGGTGATCGATTCGATTAGCCAGGACCTGTTTGTACACGTGTATAATTGTGATTCATTACCCAAACCGAAAGCTTCGATTCCTTCTTTAAACAGCTGCAATGATCTAACGCTCAATTTTCCCAATAACAGTGTTCCATTATATCCCGGATACAACTGGAACAACACCACATTTCAATGGGATTTTGGGGATGGGGGTGCATCAAATCAGGTTTTCCCTGTACATACTTATGCAGACACAGGAGCATACAACGTGCGGTTAATCATTTTCCCTGGTCTGTACTGTGCAGACACCGCCTATAGCAAAGCATTGGTCTATCCTTACCTCACTCCTGATTTTACTTATAATGACACCTGTTCAAATCAACCGGTGGCATTTATCAATACTTCAACCTATACCGGCGGGGTCATCAATTCTGCGAGCTGGCAGTTCAAAAAGGATACAACGCTGTTGGGAGCCAGTAACGATTATAATGCATCATTCACTTTTACGAAAGCACCTCAAACCTATGATGTGCTGCTAACGGTGGGAACTGATAAAGGATGTATGGCAACGGACACTCAACATATCAATATCTGGCAAAGCCCTTATCCGCTTGCTTCACATGACACCATACTGAGCAAGGGAGCAACCCTGCAATTAATGGCTAATGACGGGGTCAGGGGAAATAATGCAGAGTTCAACTGGTCACCGCCATTAGGATTGAGCAGTACAACGATAGCAGATCCGATATTGACCAGTACGACAGATACCATTTACTATGTTACCATCAAAAATTATTACGGCTGCACCCTGACGGATTCCATACGTGTGAAATATTATGTAGGACCACAGATATATGTACCCAACGCATTCACCCCGAATGGAGATGGGAAGAATGATGTACTAAGACCCGTACCGGTGGGGATGCTGATTTTGAAATATTTCCGGGTGTTCAGCAGGTATGGACAACTGATGTATGAGACGGAGAAACCCTTCGCGGGCTGGGATGGAACCTTTCATGGTTCCCAGGCTCCGGCGGGAACCTATGTATGGGAAGCTGCAGGCATAGATTACAATCATAAATCTTTTGCCATTAATGGCACCTTCATTTTAATACGGTGATTATTATCAATAATCTTTCCCGGTAACCTTTTTCCGGGATTGTTTTGTCTCAGATAATTTCTTCTTCGATTCTATCCTTTTTTCTTTCGAGGCTTTTGTCGGTTTTGTTGAAACACGTTTTTTTTCTTTTTTCAATGCGGTTGAAATAAGCGCATTGATCTTTTTGATCACCTCCTTTTTGTTTTCCAATTGTGATCGGTGTACTTGTGATTTTACCAATAAAAATCCTTCCGCATTGATTCTATTGATTAGTTTTTGAAAGAGGATTTCTTTCTGCTCATCATTCAGCAATAAAGAATCATTAATGCCAAAATACCCCTCTACCATTGATTCTACTTTATTCACGTTCTGTCCGCCTTTTCCGCCGCTCCGTGCAGTTTTAAAAATAATTTCTTTTGAAAAATCTATCTTCATATTTTAAAATTACAATTTAATTTTTTGTAAGAAATGCGGGTGATCATTCAGCGGGTTGAAAAAGCAAGCGTAACCATTGATGGAAAAATAAAATCCCAGATCAATAAAGGGTTGCTGATCTTTTTGGGAATTGAAGATGCAGATGATGCTGAAGATATTTCCTGGTTGAGCAACAAAATCATTAACCTGCGCATATTTGATGATGAAAGCGGAGTAATGAATATTCCCATAAAAGAAACCGGGGGTGATATTTTATTAGTAAGCCAGTTTACTTTGCATGCTTCGACAAAAAAAGGGAATCGCCCATCTTATATTCGCGCAAGCAAACCCGAGATCGCTATTCCTGTTTATGAGAAAATGATCGCGCAGTTGGAGAATGTTCTTTCAAAAAAAATTTTTACGGGAGAATTTGGCGCAGACATGAAAGTGGAATTGATTAATGAAGGTCCGGTTACTATTATTATAGATACAAAGAATAAGGAGTGAACCTGGATTCTAAATGATTCGGTTAATAAAATGCTATATATGAAACTGAAAATATTTATAGTAAACGCATTTGCAGAAACAACATTCGGCGGAAATCCCGCTGCTGTGGTGCCTTTGAGTAAATGGTTGGATGATGAATTGTTGCAACAGATAGCTGCGCAAAATAATCTTGCCGAAACAGCTTTTATCGTTCCGCAGGAAGAAGATTATGCTATTCGCTGGTTAACTCCCGCGGTAGAAGTGAAATTATGCGGTCATGCTACGCTTGCGTCGGCTCATGTTCTTTTTAACCACCTCAATTATAAAAAAGAGAAAATTACTTTTCATTCCAAAAGCGGTCCCTTGCATGTTAGCAGGCGCAACGATGAAAAACTAACGCTCGATTTTCCGGCAGATGATCTTACTCAGATTCCGGAAATCAGTGAATTCGAGCAAGCCTTGCAAATTAAACCCGTTGCGGTTTATAAATCTTCTTTTGATTTTATGGTAATAGCCAAGGATCAGTCTGAAATAGAAGATCTTTCACCAGATCTGGGAATTTTAAAAAAGTTTCAGGCCCGCGGAACCATTGTTACCGCAAAAGGTAATGAGGCGGATTTTGTTTCCCGTTTTTTTGCTCCCGCAGCAGGCATAGATGAAGATCCGGTAACAGGATCCGCACACACGGCTTTGGTCCCGTATTGGGCAAAGCAATTAGGAAAAACAAGACTGTCTGCCATACAACTGTCAAAAAGAAAGGGATATTTAGATTGTGAATTGATCACCGGCAGAGTATTAATGAGCGGTAAGGCAATCACCTATTTGGAAGGAGAAATTTTTTTATAACACGAATTACACGAATTATTATGTCAGAAGAAATTTCCATCCGCGAAGCACAACAAAACATTGATGAGTGGATAAAAACCACCGGTGTCCGATATTTCAGCGAATTGACGAATATGGCGATATTAACAGAAGAAGTTGGCGAAGTTGCCCGATTAATGAGCCGTTTATACGGAGATCAGTCTTTTAAAGAATCGGATAAAAATAAAGATCTTGCTGATGAATTGGCTGATGTGTTATGGGTCTTACTGTGCATCGCCAATCAAACAAATGTTGATCTTACAATAGCGCTTAGCAAGAATTTTGAAAAGAAAAATATCCGCGATGCCGATCGGCACCAACAAAATGAAAAACTGCAGTAATTTTATTCAGCGCTAAAATCGAGTTTGCATAAATCAGCGGCTGCGTGCAATCTTCCGGCTTTTATGTTTTTTATTAACAACGATAATCTTGGTTGATATACATCGTACAATTTTCCATAAGCTTCCTTAATGCTGTCTTTTTCAAGATGAGAAATCTTTCCGTCAAAGGCAATGGCAATTGTAAAAAGGTTCAGCAAGAAATTTCTTTCTTTTTCATTGACCTTTTTCAATGTTTCTAAAAATATATTCCAATCATCATAACGATCATCTTTATTGATATGTAATAGATCCTGGAAACGCAATAATAAGATGATCATGTTCGGGTGGTAATTTCTTGCCATTACCACGGCGTTTCCAATTGCACGTATGCATCCGGTTCTTGCTTCAGGCGATAAATCTTCCAATAGATGTTCATGCAATAAATTGTCGCTGATATAATTGCTTAGCGCAAATCCAAACAAACGCAATCTTGCTTCCCGCACAACACGATAAATCACCATTCCGTTCCAAAAACATTCAACCGGTAAGGCTATATAGTTAATGGAAATGTTGAAGATCCTTTCGCCGAAAGATCTTCTTAATAAAAATTTCGAGATAAAATTGGTGAGTGTGATTCTGACTTTATACAATAATCCAAGGATCAACAAATTTCTTTTTGAAATCTTTTCAAACGGATCAATTCCCAGAATGCGCATTTCCGGATCAGGAAGTTCCAGGGCAGCCCGGGCAAGGATATTGGTAACATTAAAAGGACCGGTTTCCAGAAAATCCTTTTTGTGCTTGTGTATGTTTATCATTTCGCTCACTTCATGGACCGCCTTGATGGCGATGATGAACAACAAATAAAATTCAATAGCAATGGAAACGATGGTTACACCGATCGTCCATGAATAATGAATGATGAGTTTTTCATTTTGCTTCAGCAAATCAACATAAACAGTTGGCCAAACGCAGATCAACCCTGCAAGGGCAGACAGGATGATTCCCTTGTTTGAAATTCTATTGATCTTTTTATTTAATTGGTCGTCTGTAAAATCAAATACATGATGATCAAATTCCCGTTTGCCAAGAACGTTCAGATAGTAAATGCCAAACTTTTCCAGCAAAGGGGTTTTCTTCTCTTTGAATTCAATTGCAGCGGGCATAAGGTTTTAATGAGTGTTTGGCAAATGTACTTTACCCAAAGAATAAATAATATAAAAGTTGGACTGGTTTACACCAACCGCTATCTGGCAAAGGAAAGAACTCTTAATTATTGCTTTCCTATAATTTCTTTTCAACAATTATCTTTGCGCACATTATGGCAAACGACACCAACAAGTTCCAGGCAATTATTTCTCATTGCAAAGAATACGGATTTATATTTCCCTCAAGCGAAATTTATGACGGATTGAGCGCTGTTTATGATTACGGTCAGTGGGGAAGTGAATTGAAGAAAAATATTAAAGACTATTGGTGGAAAAGCATGACGCAAATGCACGAGAATATCGTGGGCATTGATGCTGCTATTTTTATGCATCCGACAACATGGAAAGCCAGCGGTCATGTCGATAATTTCAGCGACCCGATGATTGATAACAAAGACAGTAAAAAAAGATATCGCGTTGATCATTTGATCGAAGGGTACGCCGAAGAACTAAAAGCAAAAGGCGATACGCAAAACGCCGAGGCTGTACTTGCTGAAATGGATGCCTTTCTGGCAAAAGATGATTTTGAAGGATTGAAAAAATTGATAGAAGATCATAAAATAAAATGCGCCATCAGCGGAACCAGCAACTGGACCGATGTTCGCCAGTTCAATTTAATGTTCTCTACGGAATTTGGCTCTACGGTTTCTTCAGATGGCGAGGACAATAAAGTGTATTTGCGACCGGAAACGGCACAGGGAATTTTTGTGAATTTTTTGAATGTGCAAAAAACCGGGAGAATGAAGATTCCTTTTGGCATTGCGCAAATTGGAAAAGCGTTTCGCAATGAAATCGTAGCACGTCAATTTATTTTTCGAATGAGAGAATTCGAACAGATGGAAATGCAATTCTTTATTCGCCCCGGTTCGCAAAAACAATGGTATGAATTCTGGAAGGAAGAAAGAATGAAATGGCACTTGAGTTTGGGAATTGTAAAAGAAAAATATCGTTTTCATGATCACGTAAAATTGGCACACTATGCAGATGCAGCTTGTGATATTGAATACGATTTCCCCATCGGGTTCAAAGAAGTAGAGGGCATTCATTCACGCACTGATTTCGATTTGCGAAATCACCAGGAATACAGCAAAAAGAAGATGCAGTATTTCGACAATGACCTGGATGAAAATGGGAAGCCTTATGGGAACTACATTCCCTACGTGATTGAAACTTCGATCGGATTGGACAGAACCGTATTAATGATCTTAAGTGAAGCATATACTGAAGAAGATCTGAGCACAGAAGAAAGAAAAGATAATCGAGTGGTGCTGAAATTCCCGCCCAAACTGGCTCCTATCAAACTCGCCATTCTTCCTTTGGTAAAAAAAGACGGATTGCCGGAAATTGCAAGAGAAATAATGAACGATTGTAAATTTTCATTTCGATGTTTCTATGAAGAAAAAGACACCATCGGAAAACGTTATCGCCGCATGGATGCACTCGGCACGCCATTCTGCATTACCATTGATCATCAGACAAAAGAAGACAATACGGTTACCATTCGTTACCGCGACACGATGCAGCAGGAGCGCGTACATATTAACACAATAAAAGCGATTGTGGAAAAACTAATTTCTTAACGCTCTGATCAAACAACTACCTTAGTTCAATAAGTATTTTTCTTACAAAATACAGTAAACATTTCCTCTTGAAAAATTGATGGCGGTAGTACAACAATTGTATTTTCTCACTAACCTTAACATCTACTATTATGCTTACCCTTGAGTTTACTTTGAATGTATTTGTGTTTGCTGCAATTCTAATTGCCGCTGCATATGTCGGATTCACTTTTTCAAAAATTCAGATCAGTAAAAATCGTCATCGTATCGCTGAACTGGAAAATGAATTAATAAGAAATCATTCGGAAATACTTTCATTGCAAAAAGAATTTATCGCTATTGAATTAAAACTTAACAGCACAAAGGATCCTGTGGTTGTTATGAAGAATGTTTTGAAACAGGAGAGCAATGAAAAATTGCCTGACGTATCTTTAAGAAAGAAATTACTTGGGGTTGACAATAATTCTGTAAAAGAGGAGACCTATCCTTTGCCTTACAAAATATTATTAAGCAAAGAAGCTTAATTTTTTTTGGGCATGGTTTTATCCGTATAACTCCTGATGAATAGCCTTCTTATCGTAGCCAATTGCCTGTATTTTTTGCTTGGCTTCATCAATCATATTCTTCCAGCCACATAAATAAAAAGAGGCCGGCTTCACTATTCTTTTGTTTTCGATGATATCAATCTGAATATTATTATTACAGATCTCTTCGTACACTGCATGAACATAGCCGGTTTTTACTAATCTATTGATGTCGTCAGGAATTTCTCTGGAGAAAGTGGGAACATAATAAAAGCTGCTTACGCTTTTTTGTAACTCTTCCAATTCATCTCTATAAAGGCAATCACTAAATTTTCTACAACCAAAAATGAGATAAATATTTTGATGGGGGATATTATGATTTAAAATGTGATGGGCCATAGATCGAAATGGCGCAACACCCGTGCCCGTGCAAATAAAAAAAAGATCGCGGTCGATATCATCTGGCAAAGTAAAAACGCCTTGTGGCCCGCGTAGTGTTAATTCGCTTCCAACAGTTACATGATTAAATAAATAATTTGTTCCGGCGCCGCCTTCGAGCAAAACAATTACCAGTTCAAAAATATTGGTACCATCAGGCCAGGATGCGATCGAATAACTGCGCCAACGCTTGGCAGGTTTTTCGTGAATGGGAAGATCCAGTGTCACAAATTGCCCGGGCTCAAAATCAAAAGATTCCATAGCCGGCAACTGAATCCAAAACCTGCGTGTATTCTGCGTTTCGTTTTCTATGCGAATTATTTTGCCGGTTTGCCATGGCTGCAGCATATTATAAAATTTGAATTAAGATAGTAATAAAAAAATGAGATAAAAAAAAATGTTGAGGCGATTGGATAAAGGCAAATAAAAAAGAGCGGATAACAAGGCATCCGCTCTGTAAGTTTGCCAATAATGGCAAGCAATCGATATGCTAATGTAATTTTTTTTTATTACAATAATGAAAATTCAAAACTTTTTATTTCATTAATACCAATCTTACAGTCTTGTATATACGTTTTTTCGGGTTCAAAGTTTTAAAAAGCAATATCATCTGATCACAACTTTTTGTATATACGAGTTACTGCCAACCTGTACTTTTACATAATATATATCCGAACTTAAATAGCCCACATTGATTTGGTTATCGAAAAAGCCGGAGAAATTCGGATAACTGCTTTCATACACTTTTTGACCAAGCGTATTGATCATGGTGATGTAGACATTGCTCGTAGTACTTGTTTCAAATTGCAGGCGGAATTGGCCGCTATTGGGATTGGGAGATACTTTTAGTTGAATGGCCCCAACACCACCTGTTGCTGTGTAATTAATCTGGTTGGAAGTTGACGGGCATCCAATACTATCAGTAGCCACAACCGTATATGCACCCGATATAATAGCTGTATCGGTTTGTTTGGTTGCATTGGCAATTATGATATTGTTTCTATACCATTGATAAGCGACTGCTGGCGTGCTTGATAAAATGTTACCGCTTATGCTTATAACCGGTGGCGTTCCTGTCTTTGCAAGGACAGGCGTTCTTGGACCTGCGCAATTATTCAATACCAATTGCATATTATAAAAGAAATAATAATACTGCTGGTAAAGTGTAGGTTGCCCAGGCATGAGTGCGCTGTTACCGGTAATGGTAAATGCATCCGGAATGCCTACCGGATAAGGGTTGTTGGTGATATTGTTATTTCTGAAAATATTTGCTCCATTTTCACAATCAATGATAATCGCATGATCACCTGCGACCGGAACAGGCAGATTAAGATAATAAATTGCTCCCGTATCCTGAATTGGATTACCACTTGTGCCCGCAGGTATGGGTATCGGAGTGGTAGGATAGACATTAAGGGTGGTGCTTGAATAAGGGTAATATTGATAGGATCCTGAGGTAGTATCATAGTTTACAATGTCTGCGACGGTGAAAGTTATTGTACCCGCGCTGCCAATATATAATCTGGCACTTTCAATAGTCAACGGTACTTTATTATTGAATGTTACAAAATTACCAGCAAAGGAATTATAGCCGCCATTTGTAAAAACTCTTTTGTTTGCAGGGCCAATGGTTAGTGGCCCATTATTCAATCCGAGATAATAAGTATTGTTGGCAGTAATGGTTGATGTTGATGTGTTATTGCCAATTGCTATCGGATTTGTCGCTGTATCACTCGCATACCAAAAGGCAAGATCCGTTGTATCCGTTAAAGTGGCCTTTAAAAATACCTCATCTGTTCCACAAAGCTCTGCCTTGCCAGTTGCAGAATCGCCCCCGGAATTAATAGCAAGTGTTGTTGTGTTAGAATCATTGGATGCATCCTGATCCGTAGATAAATTAGTAGAGCTAATAAATGTGTAGGTGTTTCCTGCAATAGCATTAAAGGTGGATTGATAGGTATAAACAACATCGCTTAATGCAGGAATTGTATCGGGGCAAATTGCCGATAATACTGCCACAGTTGTCGCTCCGTTCTTGATGGTTGTTATTATGGGGACTTTTGTCTGCAGGGTGTTTCCAAAATTTTTCACTCTTACGGCAACAAGCTGTTGCTGGTTAGAACAGGTTATCCCATTGACCCCCGCAGGTGCGAGTAATTCGCTTATGCCAACATCATTGGAAGGGCTGGAAACCAGAACACGGAAATCCTCAGTTTCACCATTACCATATGTTCCGCATGCTGTTACCGTAGTCGCGTCTGTCGTTTCTTCAGCAACTATTCTCATTAATGTGTAATTGCCCACAATCACAGTTCCCGGAATTGTTATGGTATCGTTGTATGTTACATTTCCATTGAGAACTGTGCTTTGCGCTGCCAATTCGTTTGCATCGAATACGCCATTGTTGTTGTAATCAATAAAAATCTTTACCACTTTTGATGCCGTAGATGCATCACAGCTACTCAGCTTGACACTTACCGGTAATTTTTGATTGGGTTGAATATTAGCAGTAAGATTGGTGTAGTTGGTATAGGTAGTGCATCCGGCAGGATTTGCATTATGTATATTGCTGAAATTTACACTGTCAATCCTGGTTCCTGCACTACTGGTGGGGGAAGAAATACAATATGATTGCCCGCCAATTCCACTGATCAATAGTGAATAAGCCTGCTGCCCTCTCGCCAGAGTTCCTTTATGTGTAATGGTGATGGTATAGGTTTGTCCGGGAGTAACACTGTCAACATTTATTTTTTCCACATTATCCCGAAAATTATCACCTTTCGTTGCTGCATTAGCCGGGTTGGTCGGATCTAAAATCCATGGCATAAAAGTCTGTGTGCCTTTTGTAATGCGCATATCCAGGTCATTTACCAATGATGATGAAGTATTGGTCAAGGCTTGCGAAATCGGCACCGGCTGAGCAGCTGGATCGGTCCAGGACAGCGTAGCGATCAAGGGACCTTTTCCTGATGCGACCACATTAATTGAATAAGTATTGCTTGTTGTATTATTCAAAGTATTTTCTATAATGGTATCGGATTGTTGATGAAATGAAGAAGTGATCACCCCTGAAGCCTTCAATACATTTAATAATCCCCAGCCAAACTCATAATCGGGACCAGGAGAAGTCCCTGCTTCATCTGCGGTATGAATGGCCAATCCTTTAAGCGTTGCTGAACGCATGAAAGCCGTCGGATGCAACTGATCATAATATTCCTGCAATAAATAAAGAGAACCGGTAACATTTGGCGTTGCCATTGATGTTCCGCTTTGCGTGCTGTAGGCAGTGTTAGATGTGCTCCATGTAGATGTAACATCCACACCATCGGCAACAATATCTGGTTTTATTCTTCCATCGTTAGTTGGACCCCATGCACTGAAATCACTCATCACAACATCAGTGGGAGAACTGTATCCCGCTGGTATTCCATTAACAGCACCAACTACCATCACATTTTTTGCATCGGATGTATTGGCAGTGCTGGTATAAGTAGGATTACTGGCAAGAGTGGCACTCCGTTTACGCGTAACATTACCATTGTATAAATAAGGACTATCAACTGCGGGGCCATTATAGGCTCTTGGATTCCCTGCAGCAACACAAATAAGATAAAATGGAGCATTATAAGCTATGGAGTCGTAGATCTGCGCATCAATATTATAATATCCAAAACCATAGGCCTTGGTCTTGCTGATGGTCGTATCGCCATACCAGCTCCAGTTCGTTCCGTCATAAGTCCAACCAGTGCCGGCAACAAATCCATATGAATGATTGGACACAACCAGGTTCGGCGCTTCTGTGGGCATGGTTGATTCATCATTGTCAAAGTCGTAGGAGATTAATTGCTGCGCTCCAAACGCCATTCCTTTTGCAATAGGATTTATTCCCTTGGCGATCAATGTTCCTGAAGTATGTGTCGCATGATCACTCAATGGAGAATTATCCCTCACGTTGATTCTTCCCGTCAATTCAACGTGAGTGGTTAATGCATGTCCACCATCCCAAATAGCAAGTTTCCCAAGGACCGCATCTGATGATCCGGACAAATTCAAACCAGAACTTCCGCCCGGCCACAATTGGTTTGCCCTGGTCGTAGCAGCAGCAATGATGTTATTAAATGTAGAAACGTATTTTGGATTGCCCAATTCATCAACACCAACCAAGGCGATCACTCCTCCTTTGGCCGTAATTTTTCTGATAAACCAGCCTTTTTGTTTGGCAAGATCCAATGCTCTTGCAAACTCAGTTGTTTTTCTATCTTTTATGTCCTTAGCCATTTTGGCAAGAACAACTTTGTTGGTAGTAGTTTGACCTAATGATGTAGTTACAGAAATTGCACATAACAAAAAGGTCAGCACGTAGCTCAATTTTCCGGGCATAGACATTCTTTGAGATAAATCTATAAATTTTACTAAATTAGAAACTTTCACTTTAAAACTGTGGAATGAATAAAATTCTTTTTTACCTGTTGGTTTTTCTATTAATAATCTTGTCGTGCTATTCGACAAAAAATAAAACAAGTACGCTGCAGGGCATTGAAGGATATGTTTATTTTATTTCGGGAAATCAAATGCCATCACCCGGTAAAAAACCTAAGCCTCCAAAAGGAATAAAAACAATTTTGTATATCTATCGACTAACAAATATAGCACAGGTAAAACGACAAGGACAATCTTCTTATTATTCTGCTATTCAAACTAAATTAATCAAAACAACCCAATCTGACTCCACCGGATATTTTAGTGTTCAACTGGAGCCGGGCAAATATTCCCTCTTTACAAAAACCGGCGACTTTTTTTATGCTAACCTATTTGATAAAGATAATAATATCGCACCTGCCGAAGTACTCATTAACAAAATGACCAAATTGGAGATCAGGATTGATCATGATGCAACTTATTAATTTTTGCTTCAGAATGCTCATGCTTTTATATACGATTTTTTATTTTGTGCGGTTGCTTAAACCGGTCGCCAGCAACCAAAAACAGGAAACCGGAAGCCAGTAAGCGGAAACTGTCTTATATTTGCAGCCGGATGAGCAGTGAGATTTTACAAAGTGTGTATGTAAATTCCCCCCGCCTTTTTCAATTGGCGAACAGGATCACTTTGTCTCAACCCCAAACGATATCTCTGTCCGGTTTGCATGGAAGCTCCCCTTCGTTTATTATCAGTTCAATTTTTAAGCATTCCATAACCAGCCAGCTTAATCATATTGTAGTTTGTGAAGATGCAGAATCTGCTGCTTACGTTCACAACACAATCGAAAATCTCACCGGAGGTTTGGATGTTTTTTATTTTCCTTCTTCTTTCAGAAATAAAAAAAATTATTCCTTACTCAACAGCAGCCACGTGATGCTGCGCACAGAAGCGTTAACAAAATGGAATGCCGGCGGCAATAAGAAAATTTTGGTTACTTATCCTGAAGCGATATTTGAAAAAGTAGTGTTGCCTCAAACTTTATCGGGTAATATCATTTATTTAAAGACAGGCGATGCCATTGACCTGAACAGCCTGATGGAAAAATTTGTCCATTATGGTTTCGAAAGAACAGATTTTGTTTATGAACCAGGACAATTTGCTTTGCGCGGCGGTATTCTTGATATTTATTCTTTTGGAAATGAAAAACCCTATCGCGTTGAATTGTATGGCAATGATGTCGATTCGATCCGGATTTTTGACCCGCAAACACAATTGAGCGAACGCAAATTGTTGCAGGTAAATATTATTCCCAACATAGAGACACAATTTGATAATAAAGAAAAAGTCTCTTTATTCGATTTTGTAGGAAGCAATACGGTAATATGGATGCAGGATTGGGATTTTACCAAAAGAAGATTGTTGATAGAACAGGAAGAATTAGCAGAATATTTCCAAAAGAATAAAACGGCACAAAGGTCCGGGTTTGTTAATAATGAAGAGGAGCAGCTTATTTCACTTTCTCAAAAAGACTTTATCGACCCTGAGTTTGCTGAAGGACAATTAAAAAAGTTTCATGTTGTTGAATTCGGATTGAATTCTAACCGTAATGTGGTCGCCGATATTGAAATTGAATTTAACACGCAGCAACAACCGGCATTTAACAGGCAATTTGATCTGCTGATAAAAAACCTGAAAGCGTTAGAATCAGGACAATACACCATTTATCTCTTCGCCGAAAACCCGCGTCAGCTGGAAAGACTACGGACAATTTTTGAAGACCTGCATTCGGAGATTCAATTTACGCCCATTGCAAAATCCATTCATGAAGGATTTATTGATGATGATCTCAAAATTGTTTGCTACACCGATCATGAAATTTTTCAGCGCTATCATAAATACAAAGTAAAACAGGCCTATAATAAAAATAAAGCACTCACCTTAAAAACCCTCCGTGAATTACAACCAGGCGATTATGTGACACATATCGATCATGGAGTTGGGACCTACAGCGGCTTGCAGAAGATTGAAGTTAATGGGAAACTGCAGGAGGCTGTGCGTATTATTTACAAGGACAGCGACATTTTATACGTGAATATCAATTCACTCCATAAGATCTCCAAATACAGCGGGAAAGAAGGAACAGTACCGAAAATAAATAAACTCGGCAGCGATGTCTGGCAAAAACTAAAAGATAAGACCAAAACAAAGGTTAAAGAGATCGCTTTTGACCTGATCAGATTGTATGCGCAAAGAAAAGCACAGCATGGTTTTGCCCACACGCCTGATAACTACATGCAAACAGAGTTGGAAGCGTCTTTTATTTATGAAGATACTCCGGATCAAAGCAAAGCAACCGCTGATGTAAAAAAAGATATGGAATCCTCTTCACCCATGGACAGGTTGGTTTGCGGGGATGTTGGATTTGGGAAAACAGAGGTCGCCATCCGCGCTTCTTTTAAAACCTGCTGCGATGGCAAACAGGCGGCGATCTTGGTTCCTACAACCATTCTTGCCTTTCAGCATTACCAAACATTCTCTGAGCGATTAAAAGATTTCCCGGTTACCATTGATTATATTAATCGTTTCAAATCTGCGCAGCAAAAAAAGGAAACTTTCAAAAAATTAGAAGAAGGAAAAATTGATATCATTATTGGAACACATGCATTGCTTGGAAAGGACGTGAAATATAAAGATCTCGGATTATTGGTTGTTGATGAAGAGCAAAAATTTGGTGTCGGACATAAAGAAAAAATAAAAACACTGCGCACAAATGTTGATTGCCTGACACTAACGGCAACACCTATCCCAAGAACTTTACAGTTCAGCTTGATGGGCGCCCGCGATCTGAGTATTATTAATACACCTCCTCCAAACAGGCAGCCTATACAAACGGAATTGCATGGGTATAACGAAGACTTCATTCGCGATGCGGTGTATTATGAGACGGAGCGTGGCGGGCAGGTATTTTTTATTTTCAACCGTGTACTCGGATTGGCAGAAATGGCGGGCATTATACAGGGTTTGTGCCCGGATCTGAGTATCGGTTATGCACACGGGCAAATGGAAGGTCACGAATTGGAAAAACATATTTTCGATTTCATCAACAAAAAATATGATGTTTTGGTTTGTACAAATATTGTTGAGAGCGGAGTGGATATCCCGAACGTAAACACCATTATCGTTAATAATGCGCATCAGTTTGGATTAAGCGATCTGCATCAATTGCGCGGGCGCGTTGGAAGAAGTAATCGTAAAGCCTTTTGTTACTTGCTTGCACCTTCACTGGCAACATTACCTGCTGATTCGCGAAAGCGATTGCAAACATTGGAGCAGCATAGCGATTTGGGCAGCGGCTTCCAGATCGCTATGCGCGATCTGGATATCCGCGGTGCAGGAAATCTATTGGGTGGCGAACAAAGTGGTTTTATGGCAGAAATTGGTTTTGAGATGTATCAAAAAATTTTGGATGAAGCAATAAGAGAATTGAAAAGAAATGAATTCAAAGAAGTGTTCAAAGAAGAAATTACCAAGCAGGATGATTATGTGCAGGATTGTACGATTGATACCGACCTGGAAATACTAATTCCCGATGAATATGTGGAAAGCATTACTGAACGATTATCCTTGTACACGAGACTGGACAATTGCGAAAATGAGGATGAATTATCGCAATTCCATGCTGAACTAATTGACCGCTTCGGACCAATTCCGAAACAGGTTGAAGATTTATTTGATACGGTACGCATTCGCAAACTTGCAGTGGAACTGGGTTTTGAAAAGATCATTCTAAAAAATGATGCTGTAAAATGTTATTTCATCAACCGACCCGATTCGCCCTATTTTGAATCGGATACTTTTAAAAACATTCTCGATTTTCTTCAACAAAAGACCAATAAGGCAAAATTGAAACAAACGGGAAGATTATTCTTATTGATCATTGAAGATATCCCCACGATGCAGGAGCTGCTGAGATTTGTGCAAAGCATGAGCAGGTTCATTAAAGAAAAAAATTCTTCCGCCGCACAGTTGGTCAATTGATTTTTTAAGTAAATTCACTGAAACAACTTCTTATGAGTCAGCAATCTTCTTTTCTGGGTACCGAAGAACAGCCCCTATACACACCAACCAGTGATGAAAAAACCATGGCAATTCTCTCTCATATTCTAACATTAATCGGAGGTTTCATCGCTCCATTAATTATATACCTGGTAAAAAAAGACGAATCAAAATTTATTGAAGATCATGCAAAGGAATCACTCAATTTCCAGATCACAATATTCCTTTCATTTATCGTTTGTTTCATTTTGATCTTTGTACTTATCGGGATATTCCTGATTTGGATATTAAGCATAGTCGCGTTGGTACTGGTTATCGTAGCGACCATTCGCGCAAGCGAAGGTAAAATATATCGCTATCCTTTTAATTTGCGGTTAATAAAATAAGAGAAAGCTACCTACAAAACTTTTTCCATGACAAAGTGCGGGATGGTTACTTCAACAAATTCGTTTCCGGTAACATTGTAACCTAATTTTCCATAGAAGCCTAATGCCGTTTTGCGCGCGTGCATGATCATTTTATTATAACCAAGATCGCGCGCAATGTTTTCTGCAAATATCATTAATGCTCTTCCAATTCCCTTTCCCTGAAGACTGTTGGGCACGGCCATTTGTCGCAGGCGAACCGTTTTATCATCAACTTTGGTGAGCAGGCAACACCCCAGTAATTTATCATCGTCCTCTTCAAATGCGCCAATGAGCACGTCTGTTTTTTCTTTTTGTAATTCGTCATCACTAAATCTCAATCCAAGCGGCTTGCGTAACATTTCATAACGCAGCTGAATCATTTGATTATATTCTTTCGTTCCATGATCAATCATCTTAAGCGCCATACGATTTTTTTGATGGGTTTGATATATAACCGAAGGTATTAAATTTTCAAATTTAGGGTGTATAATAACTTTAAAAATAGAAATACACTAAAAAAAAGGATTAATTTTTGAAAAATTCCGAGCGGTGAGATTCTCGTATTAAAAGGTAAAAACCAGGGGTTTCGGCTATTATTAATTTGATTAAAGTATTCATCAAAAACCTTTATTTAAAATAAAAAAACCTTGTTTGTTGTGTTTAACTCAAAAATTATATTTTTGCAGCCGTAACTAAACTTTACAAAAATGTCAGACATCGCTACAAGAGTAAAAAAAATAATCGTTGATAAGTTAGGAGTAGAAGAAGCAGAAGTAACAAATGAAGCTTCCTTCACCAATGATTTGGGTGCAGATTCATTAGACACCGTTGAGTTAATTATGGAATTTGAAAAAGAATTCAATATTTCCATTCCCGATGAGCAGGCTGAAACTATTACTACGGTCGGTCAGGCTATTGCATACCTGGAAGAACATGCTAAGTAAAAACAATTAGTTTGTAATATTTCGTCAAATCCGCCTTTTCGAAAGCAGCAATGCTTAGAAGGCGGATTTATCAATTTTAAAAAAATTCCGCCAAACCACATTATGCAACTAAAAAGAGTTGTTGTTACAGGAATAGGCGCTCTTACACCGCTTGGCAATAATTTAAATGATTACTGGAATAATCTTGTTAACGGGGTTTCGGGGGCCGATTTTATTACGTTGTTTGATGCATCAAAATTTAAGACAAGGTTTGCCTGCGAATTAAAAAATTTTGATCCACTTCAATATCTGGATAAAAAAGAAGCGCGTAAACTCGATCGCTTTACACAAACCGCAATTGCTGCAAGTGATGAAGCCGTTAGGGATGCCGGCATTAACAAAACGAATATTAATACCGAAAGAGCCGGAGTTGTCATCGCCAGCGGAATTGGCGGCCTAATAACCTTTCAGGAAGAAGTAACCAATTTTGCTAAAGGCGATGGTACACCGCGATTCAATCCATTCTTCATTCCGAAAATGATATTGGATATCGCATCCGGGCATATTTCAATGCGTCATGAATTTCGTGGGCCGAATTTTGCTGTGGTGAGCGCTTGCGCATCCTCCACCAATGCAATAATGGAAGCATATAATTTAATAAGATTAGACATCGCCGACGTAATGCTCAGTGGTGGCTCTGAAAGTGTGATCAAAGAAGCAGGCGTTGGTGGATTTAATGCAATGAAAGCATTGAGCGAACGCAATGATGATCCTAAAACAGCGAGTCGTCCTTATGATAAAGAACGTGATGGTTTTGTTATGGGAGAAGCAGCTGCGGTTTTGGTTTTGGAAGAATTGGAACATGCCAAAGCACGCGGCGCAAAGATCTATTGTGAAATTGCAGGTTGCGGTTCAACAGCAGATGCGTACCACATCACTGCCCCTCACCCGGAAGGATTGGGAGCGAAAATCGTAATGAATGCTGCACTAAAAGATGCAGGTATGAAACCGGAAGATATTGATTACATCAACACACACGGAACATCTACTCCGCTTGGTGATATTGCAGAAATAAAAGCCATTACCAGTGTTTTTGGTGAACATGCTTACAATATAAATATCAGCTCGACAAAATCCATGACAGGCCACTGTCTCGGGGCAGCGGGTGCAATAGAAGCAATCGCTTGCATAATGAGCCTGGTGAATAATATTATTCCGCCCACCATTAACCATTTTACCGATGATGAAGAATTGGATCCAAGATTGAATTTTACTTTTAATAAGGCACAACAAAAAACCGTCAATGCTGCATTGAGCAACACGTTCGGCTTTGGAGGACATAATGCCTGTGTCATCGTAAAAAAATATATTGATTAACTGCCAATTCTTAAAATTCTCATTTCATAATTGTAGCTTACGCCTGATTTTATTTTTTATCTGTACAAAAAATTGTAGCTTTTCTGTGTGGGACTATTGGAGCGCATAATGAACAATGATGATGCTGCCGTTTCGTTCAAGAGACAACTGCGCAATGTATTGGGCTTTACTCCCGGCAAAGCCGTATTGTATAAAACTGCATTGACCCATCGCTCATTAAGGGACAGCGCAGATGAAAATAACGAGCGCCTGGAATATCTGGGAGATGCCATTTTAAGCGCCATTATCGCGGATTTTCTTTTCAAGAAATATCCATATAAAGAAGAAGGATTTTTAACGGAGATGCGAAGCAAAATGGTAAATCGCAATCAGCTGAATGATATTGCCATAAAAATGGGATTGAGAAAGATCACTCAATTCAATAAGTTCGATAATTCACTTAAAATGAGTCAGATTTTTGGCAATACCCTCGAAGCGGTGGTAGGCGCCATCTACCTTGATAAAGGATTTATCAAAACACGCCAATGGGTGGTTGAAAGAATCGTTCAGCCTTATCTGTTCCTGGAAGAATTGGAAAATTTGGAAATCAATCATAAGAACAAATTGTACGGCTGGGCAAATAAGAACGGAAAAAACCTCGATTTTGAGACAATTGATGAACGGATCGAAGGCGGCAGGAGGTTATTTACGGTTGGCGCAGTTGTTGATGGGGAATTAATAGCACAGGGGCGGGCATACAACAAGAAGGATGCAAGCCAGATCGCTGCCCAGGAAGCAATAGATAAACTTGGTTTGAACAAAGTTGATAATGCGGAGTAAAGTTTTTTCTTCTATTAATCTTTATGTTTCAGATAGAAAGGAAATTTTTTTGTTCATATTTGTCATAGGTGTTGTAATTAAATTATTTTTTACTTATTTTTGATTCTACTAACTCCTCCTAATCTCGTTACCCACCCCTTTATAACTAAGTCGCAAGATTTAATTAAGTATCTTATCAAACGCTTTATCGCTATCCAATCTTACGAAATTTCCTGATGGTCCAATCGACTATGGTTTGCTTATTGAAACCTCATTTAGTCATTACAAAAAAAACATCATGAAAAAGTTTTACATTGCTGGAACCGTACTTGGTTTATTGTTCTCCTTTATTGTTTCTACTGGGTTTTCGCAGACCTATACCATCTCGAATACTAGTTTATATTCGGCTAAAATTGGAAGCGCGACCTGTAATAATTGCGTGATTACCATTAACGGTACAAATACGGTCTTCACCATCGACCAAGTTGTGACTTTGAGCAATTCAACAGTCTATGTAACGGGTAATACCAGACTTTCTGTGAATGCTAATCTCACTTTGCAAAATAGTAAAATCATTATCGGTGATTTGAATTCTACAGCCAGCACGGCTAATGTTTTTATCGCCAATAACGACAACATATTTCTTGCTGATGCAAATTCCACTGTTCGTGTAGGCAATATAAATAACTATATTTCCGGCGGAGCTGGTGGCGGTGGAAACACTCCCGGCCAAATACAAGCAATGGCATCAGTATTCGGATTTGGGTTCAATATTGCCATTTACTCAGGTAGCGGTTCCAGATTTACAAGCCCCTATAGTTTAAACTGCGGAGGTACAAATCCAAATACCTGTAAGAATGGATTTGTTTATGGTCCGGTAATCAATTCAGTTACTAGCGCCGGGTTCTTTTCATTTTCAGCATTCGGAACTGATGCGCCACTACCAGTTGTTCTTGGCAGCTTCTCAGCTAGCTTGGCTACTGATAATTCCGTGGTTGTTACCTGGACCACAGAGCAGGAAGTGAACTCCTCATATTTCTTGGTGGAAAGAAGCACCAATGGTTCTTCTTGGGAACCAATAGGAACTGTTACTGCAAAAGGGAATTCTGCGACTGCCAGCAATTACTCTTTCATTGATAAATCACCTATGAACGGTGTTGATTATTATCGTTTGGAAATGGTTGATTTGGGCGGTGCGCAAAAATATTCTAGCATCAGCGTTATTCGCAGCACACTTGTTCAGAATATCAGCGTATTCCCTAATCCTGCAAAGAACTATATCTATGTCACATTGGGTGGTTCTGTCGCGACAGCAGGACTTCGCCTCCTTGATCTGAACGGTAAAGTACTGCAGGAACTGAGATTGAACGCAAGTTCTTCCAATACCACGGTTACTCTCCCGGTTGGCGGCTATACGCAAGGTATTTATATCCTGCAGGCACTTAAGGCTGATGGCAGCTCACAATCAACTAAAGTAATTATCTCTGCTCAATAAGGCACTTGATTTATAACTGATTAAAGGCGCACCCCGTGCGCCTTTTTTGTTTACTGGGATCGTAAGTATTACCCTTTATAAGGCAATATTTTGCCCGTTTTTCAGTTAGTATATTAATCCAATAGTCCGCTCCTGTGAAACCTTTAAAAACCCTATTGATCCTCTCTTACATTGCATTATGCATAACGGGGTTTGTATTGCCCCAATTTACAAATGCCCAGTGTTCGGGTCCATTCAAATCCATAAGTTATAATAGTGTGATCAGCGGTTCAGGCAATGATTATCATTCCATCACCATGCCGCAGTTCGATCCTTCCAAAGGAACATTGGTCGCAGTAAAGATCACCTCGGTAATATCACTCCAATATGCGTTCCAATTGGAAAATAATAACAATAGCTCAACAACATATACGGTAGGCGTGGGAAGAAATGATTATATCGGTAGCACGGCATTATCTTCCCCCCTTACTAATATGAATCATATTCTTCAAAATTATGGACCGTATTCATTGGCAGCATCCAATGGGGTTGCCGGTTCGGGTCCTGATTTTATTTCTGTTCCTCAATTTACCGTGCTAAATAATTATGCAGATATCAGTGATTCCATCACCACCTCGGTTGCAAATTTTTTGGGAATGGGGACAGTGGAGTTTGACTACTACACCACGACCTATTATAACATTACAGGCAATTATGCTTTTAGCAATACGTCCAGCGACAATATCAATTTCACCGTTGCTTATTATTACTGCAACACAGCTGTCCTTGCCTCTGCTATCATTGATTTTCTCGCAACAAAACAAGATAATGAGACCATCAAACTTGCCTGGACAACAGAAAATGAAGTTCCTGGATTAACATACCAAATACAAAAGAGTGCGGACGGAAATAGCTTTTCTGATGTCGTATCAATGCCTGCTAATCCAAGTAACAATGATGTTGAAAATTATTCATACTATTATAGTATCGATAAGGCCGATAAAGACAAAATTTATTTCAGAATAAAAATGACTGATGCCAATGGCAATACAAAATATTCTGAGATCAGAATGATCGAATTAAATAATACTGGCGGAATTTCTCTCTTTCCCAATCCATCAAATAGTTTTGTCAATATATTCTTCAATCAGCAACAAGGCAATTGGCAGGTAGATATTTTTGCACCCAATGGCGATCTGGTTCAAAGAAATAATTTTTCAAACACCAATCTTGCACACATCGGTTTCATAAAAAGACTTGCGCCCGGTCTTTATTTCATTCATGCCTACGAACAAGCACTACAAAAAAGCTACGTATTATCATTTAGCATTCAGTAATTCAGCAAAAAAATAATACTAAATATTTTTTTGAAAGGTTATACTGGCAAATCCAATAACCGAAGTCTTCCTACCTGTGGAGCCCATGAGAATTACGAAGCACGATATTTCATTATTGTTAGCATTTATCTGTTTAATGTTTGCTCCGGGGCGGTCCTTATCGCAATGTATCCCATCTTCAGCTAAGACCATTTCATATAGCACCGTACTTCATGGCACCGGAAATAATTCATGGGGATTTCTTATTCCACAATTCGATCCGGCACAGGGAACATTAATAGCGGTGAACATTAAAGCGATGATCTCTCTTAACTATTCTTTTCAGTTAGAAAATAATGCCAATACTTCTGTTCCATACCATATTGATATTGAACGGCGCGACAGTATCAGTAGTAATGGTCTGTCATCCCCGATTAACAGATCGGTTATCCAGGATTATGGTTCATATAATCTTGAAGCATCGGACGGGGTAAGCGGTTCAGGCAGTGATTTTATACAGCAAGGTCCGATTGCGGTGATGAGCAGTTATGTCATTACTGATTCGATAACTGCTGCCGTTTCTCCATTTATCGGAAGTGGCTATTCCACTTTTTATTATGACCCTGCGACGACGGCGACAGTAAGCGGTAACAGTAATTATAGTTTTACGGGAAGCGCAACTGACACCATGCATTTCCAGCTCACTTATTATTACTGCAATACTGTTGTTTTGGCGACCACAATCACCCATTTCTGGGCGGCAAAAGAAAGCAATGAGATAATAAAATTATCGTGGACCACCCAAAACGAATTGGCAGGACGTAATTATGAAATTGAAAAAAGCGACGATGGAAAAAACTTTCTATACCTGCAATCCATACCGGCAAATATGGATAGTATGCATATTGGAAATTATTTGCAGTATTATCACATTACCAATGAAGATAGAAATAAGGTTTATTTCAGGTTAAAAGAAATTGATGCAGACGGAACCATTGGTTATTCTGAGATACGCGAGGTTGATCTGGGTTCTGCAATGCAAGGAATCTCACTCTATCCAAATCCATCGAGTAGTTTTATCAATTTGATTTTTAACGAATCCGGGAAAAAATGGATGGTAGCCATTTTTGCATCGCATGGCGGATTGGTTCAGCAAAATGATTTTGAGAACACCAATTACGCACATATTCCGTTTACCATAAAGCTTTCCCCGGGCGTATATTTCGTTCGCGCATTTGAAGAACAATCGCAAAAAAGTTATGTGACATCATTTTTGGTGTATTGATTATTTAGCACAACCCAGGAACTCAACTGATTTATCAGCATTTACTTTATGAACGTAAGCATTCGATCCATCTTTACGTACATCCTCAATACAAGCGAGCGAAATAGAAAATGCATTTCCAAATGATGAAGATTGTGCGCTAAACAACATCTGTTTTAATTGCGGCGATTTTACCGCATCTCCATATTTTAATTTACTAATATTATAATCAACAGTGGTGATAATGGCTTTTATTCTGGGCAAATAACTTTGCCATGTTGCTGTTCGCTGGTTGTTATATTTGTCTTTGATAGAAATAATTTTTTCCCAGTATTTGCTTTCCAGTCCGTTTGCGCATGCGCAGGTTGGCAAGCCAACAGGTTTTGTTCCCGGGCACTGAGATTGATCTGGAGATTTAACCGCTGCGATCTCTTTTGCAGATGCATCCATGATATCACGGAGTTTGGCCGCAAACTCGCGGTTCAGGGCGGAAAGTTGGTTTACGGCCATATCATTTGTTTGCATTACTAATTTTGATGTTTCCATATCGTCGTGGATGGGCTGGTTGCTTGCATATTGCTGTTGATTTTGTTTTGCCATTTGCATTGCCCATTGCTTTTGTTCTTCCGGTGTCATGGTTCTTAATTTTTCGGCAAGTTGTTTTGCCGCATCAACATTTTTAGAAGAAGGCATCTGCGTGTTGATATTCATGACCGAGGCATTGGTGAAATCACGCATGGTGCGCGTGGTCAATGTATCCAGTTGATCTAGATCAGCGCCATAACCCGTGATCTGCGTTTGCCCGTGATCATTAGTTTTCGTTTTGCAGGCGTTAAAGGAATTTGCTGCTGAGCCTGGAGCATTCATTCCGCTCATCATTGAGGTAATATTTAAATTAAGACATTTCTGCGCAGATAAGGATGAGATGATCAGGGTAAAATAAAAGAAGATAAAAAGCTTTTTCATGTTGGTGTTTTTGGTTGAAATAAATTTATGGTGAGTCCTGGTAATTTTTTTACTATTGGCGCTATGCCAAAAAAATTAAGGATCTATGCTATAAACTCGCAGCTCAATTTATATCGAGCCGATGAACGCAATTTGGCGCAGCGAGGATGCTATGAAAACAATTTCGGGTTATAAAAATAGATTGGCTAATAAAACGTCTTACATTTTTACAAATTCTACCCTTCGGTTATTTGCTTTGCCTTCAACAGAATTATTATCGCTAATGGGTTTGGTGTCACCCAACCCCTTTGAACTGAGCCGGGATGCATCTATGCCCATGGTAATGAGTTGCGCTTTTACCGCATCGGCGCGCTGTTGTGATAATGTGAGATTATGCGGCGCAGTGCCTGAATTATCTGTATGCCCGTCAACTTCAAACTTAAGGTCGGGATTATCTTTCATGACCTGAACGATCATGTTCAGGGTTCCCATACTTTCTGGTTTGATGGAAGATTTGTCCACATCAAAATTTATTCCATGCGTTACAATTTTTGCAGCAGTAAATTTTTGTCCGATCATATTCATGCTGCCGCCGTTTGCAGCACGCACATTTTTAAAAATGATGGGATTGTCCATTGATCCGATTCCGCCAAAACCAAACGCATAGGGCCTTACACCAACATTGGGCATGACCAGTACACGAAATTGATCCACATAACATTTCATTTGATTATTTTTCATGATTATGGCAGCATGATGCCATTTGCCTGCAAAATCATTGCCGCCACCAGGATAATCAGCGCTGAAATCTTTTGGAAAATATCCCGTACCGACGCTACCATGCGAATTGAAATCAACATTTGAAGTCTGTTCATTTTTATCCTTATCAGCCCATTTTAAGAAGCATATGATTCCGTAATTGCCGAAATCCTTTACATAATAATCGAATTCAACGGTAAAGGTGCTTGATAGATAATGCGGTGTCTTCATTAATGGATTTACCCGAACATAATTCCCTTCAGTGAGAAAGAATGCAGGGGTCGTGCCCACTTTATTCAATACCCCTTGTCCTTTTTCCAGATCCCAATGAGATGGAAATTCACCATCCTGGTCGCCGGTGAAATCGTCAAAAAAAACTATTGAGTCGCCTGGAACAAAATCATAATTCTGATATGTTTTTACATCCGGAACCGCGGATGTTGCTGTTGCATCAGTTGTGGTGGTAGAAGCGTTATTAGAAGCTTGATTAGGGGTTGTAGCAGTATTTTTATTTTTCTTTTTGAATAGGCCTTTTATGCTGTTCTCTACCTTATTCACGCCATTATTTGCAGCATTATTCATATTGCTGTTCGCGCTGTTTGTTGTTGCATCTTTCGCCACTTGCCCGGGATCATTTACTTGTGCAATGCTTATTTGTAAAAAAAGAAACAAAGAAAGGATCGTTAGCAGAATAAGTTTTGTTTTCATACTTTTTTATTTTCGAAGAAATGAAGAATACCAATTTAAATCAATAGGATGAATATATGATTTTATAAAGGTTGATGATGCAGGATTAGGATGCTCATTTTCTTACTCTTATATCTCAAACCTTAAGTCTTTACCGCTTCAGCACTTTAGCAACGGCTTCTGTCTTTGAGTTTACATGTAATTTGTGATAGATATTACAAATATGAGTACGGATTGTGCTGATACTTACACAGTATTTTTCAGCAATTTTTTTATAGCTTAATCCATCAACCAGGGAATATAAAATTTCATTTTCTCTTACCGTTAATGGATAATCTCCCAATGTATTTTCCTGCGATTTAAATTGAAATGATTGAATCACTTTTCTTGCGATACTTGAACTCATCGGTGCGCCGCCGTGATATAATTCTTTAATGGCTTCAACAATTTCTTCCGGGGGTGTTTTCTTTAATAAGTATCCGGAGGCACCGGCTTTGATCGCATCAAATATTTTATCGTCCTCTTCAAAAACGGTAAACATCATTACCTGTATTTTTGGAAAATTCATTTTCACCGTTCGCACACCCTCAATTCCTGAAATATGCGGGAGGCCGATATCCATCAATATTATATCCGGAGAAGCCTTTCCCATCTCACTCACCACATTCAACAGATTATTGAGAGAAGCAACGCATTTCATGCCTTCAGTTTTGTTAAACAAATTACAAAGGCTGTTGCGCAACGCCGTATTATCCTCAACAATGGCAACCTTGATCATTATTCGAAATTGGTGAATTGTTTGCAATAATTGTATCGGATATTGATATGAATTTTAAAATGAATGACGAATAAATTGCGACCATCATTTTACAGGCTCTCAACGCAATGCTTACCGGTTACACCCTTACGCTTAATAAAATAGTGGTGCCTTTATTTAATTCAGAATCAATGATCAGCTCCGCATTCATTAATGCAGCACGACTTTTCATGCTTAAAATCCCATTACCGGTTATTGGACCACTCGGGACAAAGCCTTTACCATTGTCGGTTACGCTCAATTGGAGCAAACCATTATTGCAACTGACATTAATGGTTGCTTTTGTAGCCTGTGAATATTTTACCAGATTATTGATTGCCTCCTTCAAAATAAGATATATATGCTGGCGATAATCTATTGGCAATTTTACATTACCAACGTGTTGATCAATATCAATAGAATAATCCAGTTCTTTTGCTTCGAATAACGTGGTAGCAAAACGCTTGATTCGCATTAATAAATTTTCAAATGAGTCGTTTTTCGGATTGATGCTCCAAACAATATCATCCATTTTTTCCATTAGCGTGATGGAACTGTTTTTGATCTCACTCACCGCTTCCTTCGCCTGATCAATATTCTTTTCTCTTAATGCGAGATCGCTTAAGATGGAAATGGAGCTCAATGTTGAACCAATATCATCGTGAAGATCCTGCGCAATTTTGTTTCGGATATTTTGCATGCGCGATTGCAAGACTTCATTTGCTTTCAGTTGTTCAATTAGGTTTTGCTGACTTTTTATTTTTTCTTCTTCTGCCGCTTTGCTTTTATAACTTAATCCTGCAGTGAAACAAATAATTTCCAGCACAATTCCAATTTGCGAAAAAATGAGCATGTTGTGGAACCCCAAATCAATATGAAGGTTATTATCAAGATAAGTAAATATCAATCCTAAGATGTTTCCAATTCCAACAAATAGACTTCCGGTAAGAATATAATAAATAAGCGTCTTTTTCTGCCTGAATAAATAGAGGATGAAAGAGGCGACAGTGATAAACAACAGAAAAAAAACAATGGTATAAATCTCTAATTGTATTTTTTGGTTGAAAGTGATAATGATAAAACTTAAATCAAGGATGAGATACAGCAACAAAAATTTTTCGATGCGGATTATCCATTTATTGAGCTTTGGATAGTTTTCGGGCATCTCCAAAAAACTGCGCACAAAACGGAAATATAGAAAATAAGGCAGTATCAGCAAGGTTTTGCTGAGATAAACGGTAAGCAAAGGATAATGTGAAAAAAGCAGATCAATTCCGTAATAAGATTCATACTTGCTCAAAAAATATATTGAAATGATGATGAGATAAAAGCAGTAATACAGGTATTCTTTCCGCTTGATGATTATCCATTGGAACAACACATAAAATATCTGGCATAATAAAAATCCCTGGAATAATAATTGAAAGAAAATGAATGTGCGGTCATTTTTGAAATCTCCAAGTAAAGAATCGTTCAATGCAGTCTGGTTGTAAATGAATATTCCGTCAAAATCAAACTCCTGTGTTCTTTGCCTTAGTTTGATGAAAATATTCTCAGATTGTCTGGCTTCAATAACGAGGGGAAATACCGACAGGTTATAAAATCCCGCATTATCTTTTTTGGTAACCAGGGAACCGCCATGCATGATGGGCTCTACGTGATTGGGGGATTGAACATAAACATCAACATAATTAATGTCGCCGCAATACAAAAATAATTTTTGAATGGTGTCAGAATTATTTTTCAAACCGAATTGCATCCAGAAAATACCGTGGAAATAATTTTTATTCAATCGTTGCAAAAAATTGGCGTAGCCAATATTAAAATCTGATAGAAGAACCTGATTATCATTCAGCGAGGCAGATGAATCAATAAAACAGGAAGCGGCATTCGTTATTTTGATTTCATTGGTAAAGCCATTGACATTGATCGGAGATGAACTATCGCTTTGTGCAATAATGGAAAAAGGAAAAATGAAAAGCAGTATGATGGTTGCGCAAAATCTCAAAGCAATTAATTATGAATGATCAAAAGGCAATAGATCAATTTTTTGAATTTATTGAATCTCCCCCCTTTTATCGGCCGGCTTTTCCATACACAATTCGATCAGCACGCCATTGGTGTTTTTGGGATGAAGAAAACAAACTAATTTATTATCAGCACCGGTTTTGGGCCGATCATTTAACAACACAAATCCTGCTGCCAGTAATCTTTTCATTTCGGCTTCAATATCATTTACCGCAAAAGCAATATGATGAATACCTTCTCCTTTTTTTTCAATATATTTTGCAATAATGCTTTCGCTGTTCGTGCCTTCCAGTAACTCAATTTTTGTTTCGCCCTGCTGAAAAAATGCGGTGTTCACCATCTCACTGTCAACCAATTCAGTTTTATAACAACGGGTATCCAGCAGTTTTTCAAATAATGGAACAGAAGTGGCGAGTTCTTTAACGGCAATGCCAATGTGTTCAACTTTATTCATGCAAAATATTTTACGTAAAAATAGTGATTCAAATTTCTAATTGCGTGCATTGGTTTAATTGCTTTCCATGCTAACATCTAGGTTCTTTCTTCTAACTTTGTTATCATGAAATTGCCGGTTTATCTGGATAATAATGCAACCACCCCCTGCGATCCCCGCGTGCTGGAAGTAATGATTCCATATTTCAGCGATATTTTTGGTAACGCTGCAAGTCGCAATCATTCGTTTGGATGGCAGGCAGAAGAAGCAGTTGAATATGGGCGCGAACAAGTGGCGGGTTTAATCGGCGCAGAAGACAAAGAGATCGTTTTCACTTCCGGCGCAACTGAAGCCGTTAATCTTGCTATCAAAGGTGTGTTTGAAATGTACGCTTCAAAGGGCAACCATATAATTAGTGTTACTTCAGAACATAAAGCGGTTTTGGATACATGCAAACACATTGAAAGATTGGGCGCGCAAATAACTTATTTGCAGGTAAAGGCGGACGGATTAATTGATCTGAATGAGCTTCATGATGCCATTACTCCACAGACAATTTTGATTGCCACTATGTATGCCAATAATGAGACCGGTGTTGTTCAGCCGGTTGCGGAGATCAGCAAAATTGCCAGGAAACATGGAATATTATTGTTTAGCGATGCCACCCAGGCTGTGGGTAAAATTGCCGTTGACGTAAATAAAGATGGTATCGATTTGATGGCATTCAGTGCGCATAAGCTATATGGACCCAAGGGCGTGGGCGCACTATATGTGCGAAGAAAAGATCCGCGCGTAAGATTAACTGCACAAATGGATGGTGGCGGACACGAACGCGGTATGCGCAGCGGCACGCTAAACGTTCCGGGGATCGTTGGTTTTGGCAAAGCTTGTGCATTATGTTTGAATGAAATGAAGAATGAGGGCGATAGGCTTGAATCGCTTCGTGATAAACTGGAAAATGGATTGATCAAAATAGGGGGAATTCACATTAATGGAAACGTTCAACAGCGCCTCCCTCATGTGACCAATCTTTGTTTCGAAGAGGTTGATGGCAATAATTTATTGGTCTCCATTGCAAAGAATATTGCTGTTTCTTCAGGTTCGGCCTGCACTTCAGCTTCTCCTGAGCCAAGCCATGTTTTAAAAGCAATGGGTTTGAATGACCAGCGCGCTCATAGCTCAATCCGCTTTGCGCTTGGCAGGTTTACCGCTGAAGAACAAATAGACTATGCAATAGATCATATTAATAAAGTGGTCTTGGAATTGAGGGAGTGGAATCAATTCATTGGGGCTAAATGATGAATCTGACTCTTAACAAGTTTCGATAATGGGCATCGATCGCCGACCGGTCAGCAAGAAAACAATTTTGGATTATGGATGTTTATTAAATTGGTTAATTTTGTATAATTATGATTTACGTAAGCGATAAAGCAAAAGAGAAAGTAAGAGCATTAATGGAAGAAGGTTCCGTTGCTAAGGACAATTTTATACGCGTTTCTGTGGTTGGCGGGGGCTGCTCCGGATTAAGCTACAAGCTTGATTTTGATAATGAATCAAAACCAATGGACCAGGTCTTTGAAGATAACGGTATAAAAGTGGTTACGGATCTCAAAAGCTTTTTGTACCTGGTTAACACTACTTTAGAGTTCTCCGACGGACTTAATGGCAAAGGCTTCTATTTCAATAATCCCAACGCTACACGCACTTGCGGCTGCGGTGAAAGTTTCGCGGTATAGAAATTCAACAAATCATTTTTCAGCAGGAAAAGAGGGCTAAAAAAGAAAAAACCCGCCTTTGCGGGAATTTTCATGCAGTTGGTTTCGGCTAAATATGTTGAACCTTAACCAGAAATTTGATTTCTAAGGAAGGTTGTTTCATTAAGAGAAGCGAAAATAGGAGAAAATGTTTTGTTAAAAAAATTTTTATTTCCTGATTGACAGGAAAGAAAAACCGGCATTTTTTAAAAACTGCTCACAGTTGATGATGCGCCGTTCACTTATTAACAATATCACTTATTTTCGCGCCCATGTGGGCAGTTTGCAAAAAAGAACTCAGACAATTTTTTAGCAGCTTAACGGGTTATATCGCCATCATTGTTTTTTTGTTGATGAATGGTTTATTGCTCTTTGTTTTTCCAGCCACCAATATTTTTGATTTTGGCTACGCCACATTATCCAATTTTTTTGAACTCGCTCCATGGATATTATTGTTACTCATTCCTGCCATCACCATGCGCATTTTATCGGAAGAATTTCGCACCGGCACTTTTGAAGTATTGCAGACAAAACCATTGAGCAAATGGCAGGTTGTGTGTGGAAAATATTTTGCAAGTCTTATCGTCGTCATTATCGCATTGTTGCCAACGATCGTTTATTATTTTTCCATTCAAGAACTCTCCGCGCAAAACGGAATCGACACAGGTGCCACGATCGGTTCTTATATCGGCTTACTTTTTCTCGCTGCTGTTTTCGTAGCCATTGGAATTTGTTGCAGCAGTTTTACCAATAATGCAGTTGTCGCATTTATTGCTGCCGCATTTTTTTGTTTTATCATTTATAGCGGATTTAATGCAATCAGCGCCATTCCTACGTTTGCGGCAGGTGCAGATTATTATATCGAAATGCTCGGTATTGATTTTCATTATCGCAGCATTAGCCGTGGTGTGATCGATTTACGTGATGTGATCTATTTTCTCAGCATCATTTTTTTCTTTTTAACGTTTACCAATAGAAATCTCGCTAAACGATAATCAGCAATGAACAAAATCACTTCTTCAAATCTGTGGTGGATCTGGTTGCTGATCATTATCATCGCCGTAAATTATATCGCCTCGCAGTTTCATTATCGCATTGATCTTACCAAAGAAAAAAGATACACCTTAAGCCAGCCTACAAAACGATTATTAAATAATCTTGATGATAATATCAATGTGGATGTTTTTTTAAAGGGCGATCTGAAATCCGGGATAAAAAAATTAGCCAAAAGCACAGAAGAACTATTGCAGGAATTTAAAGAATATGGAAATGGAAAAGTACATTTTCGTTTTTTCGATCCATTGACTGAACTTGATGATTCCGCAAAAAAAGAACTGGTTGATTCACTGAACAGAATGGGCATTCAGCCTTCAACACAGGTTGCTCAATCAAAGAAAGGCGAGGAACAAAATGAACGCATTGTTCTTCCCGGAGCGATTGTAAAATACAAGGACAGGATTTTTCCCGTGAATTTATTAAAAGGCGTGAGTAATACTGATGAAAACAATTTGTATAATAACGCCGAAGCTTTGCTCGAATATAAATTTGCCAATGCTATTGATAAGATCACGCAAAAGCGCGTGCCGGCAATTGCGTATGTATTGGGCAATGGCGAGCCCCTTGATCTTACTGTGTATAACCTGGTGGAAGGTATGCGCAATAATTACCATTTTGGTATCATTAAGCTGGATAGCATTCAAACCATTCCTTCCGAACTCAGCGCCATATTGATAGTAAAGCCAACAAGAAAATTCACCGACACTGAAAAATTGAAACTTGATCAATATGCAATGCATGGCGGAAACATCATTTACATGATCGATAACTTGTACGCGGAGATGGATAGTTTACGTTTGGACAAAGAAACCCTGGCTTATGATCGCGGGTTGAATTTAGAAGATCTTTTTTTCAAATACGGCGTTCGCGTTAACCAGGATCTGGTGGAAGACATGCAATGCGCTTCCATCAATTTTGTAATAGGCAATCCAGGCGGCAAACCACAGATGCAACTTTTGCCCTGGCCATATTTTCCATTGCTTACCGGAAGCCTGACGCATCCTATCTCGAAAAATCTCGATCCCGTTTACGCAAAATTTTCGAACTCCATTGACACTGTTAAAGCCAACGGAATTCAAAAGACGGTTCTGCTACAGACCTCAAATAATGGGAGAACCATTTCAACACCGGCGATCATCAGTTTTGAAAGCGTAAAAGTCGCCAACGACCCGAAAATTTTCAACCAGCCGAATATTCCTGTTGCTGTCTTGCTGGAAGGGAAATTTCATTCTTTATATGCCAACAGAATTTCTTCTGCCATGATTGATACACTTGCTAATATTTATAAACAACCGTTTTTGGCTTCAGCAGAAAAACCGGCAAAAATAATTGTTTGCGCAAGTGCAGGGATTGTGATGAATGATAATACACAGCGCGGACCGACACCGATGGGTTACAATAAAGACGTTGATTTTACTTTTGCCAACCAGGATTTTATTCAGAACTGTTTCGATTATCTCACGGGTTCATCCGGCATTTTAGAGGCACGCTCAAAAGATTTTACACTCCGTTTACTCGATCCAAAAAAAGTAGAAGACAATCGCTCAATGTGGCAATTCATTAATATCGTTCTTCCATTATTATTAGTGATCATTTTCGGATTCATTTATCAGGCGTTAAGAAAAAGAAAATATGGCTGATCGATTTAAGCACTGACGGTGAGCCATAAAATGATAGTTATGGGTTGAAAAATAAACCATTCAATTCATGGTCCGCAGTTCATCGCTGATCACTCATACTTAACCACTAACTCTTATCTTTACTGCATGGCTCCATCGCAAATTACTTACCTGACCTTTGGAATAGTTTTGATACTGGCTGTGGTGTTCGACCTCGGATTGCTTAGCAAAAAGGGCAAGACCGTAACGATGAAAAAAGCGCTGGTGCAAACCGGTTTTTGGATTCTCCTGGCGCTGGCTTTTTTTGGTTTTTTATGGTACGAGCAGGGACACAAAACAGCGATTGAATATTTGAGCGCTTACCTGATGGAATGGAGCCTGAGCATTGATAATATTTTTGTGTTCATTCTCATTTTTTCTTTTTTTAAGCTGAATGAAAAATATTTTGCAAGGGTTTTATTAATCGGAATTTTGATCGCGATCATTTTACGGATCATTTTTATTACGGTAGGCGTTGCGCTGGTGGCAAATTTTCACTGGATCCTGTATATTTTCGGGGCGATCCTGATTTATACGGGTATCAGTATGTTCACGGCAAAAAAAGATGAGGGAGTCAACCTGGAAGAAAATAAAGTGTATAAATTTTTAAAAAGATTCCTTCCCGTCACTTCCGAAGATGGCAACGGCAAACTGGCAATAATAAAAAATGGAAAAAAAATGTACACCAGCATTTTTGTTGTGATTATCTTGCTTGCGACGACAGATCTTATCTTCGCGATAGACTCCATCCCTGCCGTTTTTGGTATCACGCAAGAGCGACTGGTGATCTACACTTCAAATATTTTTGCAGTGCTTGGTTTACGTTCATTATTTTTTTTATTGCGAGGAGCGGTCAACAAATTCACTTATCTGCAACAAGGCATTGCCGTTGTACTTATTTTTATCGGCTTAAAAATGCTTTCAGAAATATTGGGTATCAATATCTCCATTTATATTTCTTTGCTGGTAATAATTTTGTGTATCGGCATCGCTATATTGATCTCGGTGATGAGACAAAAAAATAAACTGGTATAAACTTATAGGATATGGGAATAATTTTAGATATTTCTTTTTGTTCTGTGTCTTGGCGCATTATTACCTTAAGGCAGTCGATTGGCCGCACACTCGTCTGTCAGCAATTCTATTCAGCAGGTTGCCATTCGCCTCTCATCACCCGTATTCACTATTAATGAACCATTGAAATACTTCATTGATCATATTAACACCATCGTATCAGGAAAATTTCTTTCCCTTCATCAAAATGATTTGATTGAACATTTGCTTACCGATAGCCGGAGGCTGATCTTTCCAAACACAACTTTGTTTTTTGCATTAGGCGGAGCAAGAAGAAGCGGTAATCAATTTGTAGAAGATCTATATCAGCGCGGAGTCCGCAACTTTGTGGTTGATAATAAAAACGATATTGAAGATCATCAAGAAGCCAATATTATTTTGGTTGAAAATAGCTTGAGCGCCTTACAGCAACTTGCATCCTTTCATCGTCAACGATTTGATTTTCCTGTCATTGGCATAACTGGCAGCAACGGGAAGACAATTGTGAAAGAGTGGTTGAATCAATTGCTGGAAGATGATTACCATATTGTACGCAGTCCACGAAGTTACAACTCGCAGATTGGCGTTCCGCTCAGTGTCTGGCAGATCAATGAAACACATGAAATGGGGATTTTTGAAGCCGGGATTTCACGACCGGACGAAATGAAAGAATTGGAGAAGATCATTCAACCAACAATCGGAATTTTTACAAATATCGGCGAAGCACACAGTGAAGGGTTTAAAAACATTCAAAATAAGATCCATGAAAAATTGTTGCTCTTCAACCATGCAAAAACAATTATTTATAACAGTGATGATAAAAATATATCATTAGAAATTTCGGCATCAAAAAATAAATATGAATTGATTGATTGGGGGAAAAATCAATCTGCAAAAATCAGGATTAAAAATGTCAATAAAGATCATGGCCGTACCACCATTGATTTTGAAAATTTTTCATTAACAATTCCTTTCACGGATGATGCCTCTGTCGAAAACGCAATCACCTGTATTTGCGCATTATTGTATTTAAAAATCCCGGTTGAGCAGATCAGGGAAAAGTTGTTGCGCCTTTCCCCGGTTTCCATGCGGCTCGAACTTAAAAGTGGAATTAATAATTGTTCTGTTATTAATGATAGTTACAGCGCAGATATCAATTCATTGAAAATAGCTCTTGATTTTATGTTGCAGCAACAGCAGCACAAAAAACGAACAGTTATATTATCTGATATCCTGGAAAGCGGAAAAGAAGAAAGAAAATTGTACGATGAAGTTGCTCAATTACTAGTGCAAAAAAAAGTGGATCGCCTGATTGGAATTGGAGTGAAGATCAGCGCTGAAAAAGAAATATTTCATGCAATTAATGAAACTGATTTTTATGTGGATGCGGATCAATTCAAAAAAGATTTTCATCGCTTGCATTTTAGGGAAGAGACCATTTTATTAAAAGGTGCGCGCATTTTTGAATTTGAAACCATTGACAGGTTATTATCGGAGCAAATTCATCAAACTGTTTTGGAAATCAACCTGAATGCAATGGCTCATAATTTAAAACAATATCAGCGGTTGCTTAAGCCATCAACGAAATTGATGGCGATGGTGAAAGCCTTTTCTTATGGTGGGGGAAGTTTTGAGATCGCCAATCTGCTTCAGTTTCATAAGGTGGATTATCTCGCTGTTGCATATGCAGATGAAGGAATTGATTTAAGAAAATCTGGCATCAATTTACCGATAATGGTGATGAATCCTGAGATCACCACTTTTGATGCATTGATACAATATCAACTCGAACCCGTAATTTATTCTTTTCGTTTACTGAATTTATTTGATGGCTTTTTAAAAAAAGAGGGCATCCGACAGTTTCCTGTCCATGTTGAGTTGGAGACAGGAATGAATCGTTTGGGATTTTCTTTACAGGAAATTACTGCATTGATCGCCGCGCTGAGAAATGCTTCATTTAAAATTCAATCTGTATTTAGTCATCTGGCGGCAAGCGAAGAAACGCAGCAGGATCAGTTTACAAAACATCAGGCTGCATCATTTTTTCATGCAGCAATTGAAATTCAATTGGGAATTGGTTATTCTTTCATCAAACACATTGAGAACTCCGCAGCAATTGTTCGTTACCCCGAATTTCAATTTGATATGGTTCGTTTGGGCATTGGCTTATATGGAATTGACAGCGCAGTATCTCCGCATGTAAATCTGCAGGAAGTATCAACATTGAAATCAACAATTGCGCAAATAAAGCATTTAGCAGATGGAGACACGGTTGGTTATAACAGAAAAGGAATGGCAGACGGCAAAACAACCATTGCAACCGTCGGCATCGGTTACGCTGACGGATACCCCCGTATCTTAGGCAATGGAAATGGTAAAATGTTGGTGAAGGGACGTCTTGCCCCGGTGATCGGAAGTGTTTGCATGGATATGACGATGATCGACATTACCGGAATAGCGGATGTGCATGAAGGTGATGAAGTCATCATTTTTGGAAAACAATTATCAGTTGAACAATTGGCCAAATGGGCGCAAACAATTTCATACGAGATATTAACCGGCGTTTCACAAAGAGTGAAAAGGGTTTATTTTGAAGAGTAGAGAATGATATACTGATGTGATACAAGCCATGAGATGAAAAATAGATATGGTTCAATTGAGCTTTTATTATAAATTTTGGAATTGAAAAACGCCACGCGGTAAACTCCACATTGAAAACTGCTATATTTGCGCCTTAAATATTAATAGTGAAATTAAGAACTGTATTTTTTATTGTATTGCTCATCATCATTGCAGATCAAACATTGAAGATTTGGGTGAAGACACATATGCCGATTAGCCATACGGTTTATCCCTATGAGCTTCCGGTTTCAAAGTATGATAATGGAATAAAAGTCCTGGGGGAAAAATTTCAGATATATTTTGTAGAGAATGAAGGCATGGCCTGGGGATGGCAATTTGGCGGCGATTGGGGAAAAACGGCGCTAACACTTTTCAGGATGATGGCTGTGCTCTTTGGAATTTTCTATATCCAATCCATCATTCAAAAAAAATATCATAAAGGTTTTATTATTTGTGTCGCCTTGATTTTTGCCGGAGCACTGGGCAATTTGATTGACAGCATGTTTTATGGATTGATATTTGAAAAAAGCTCAGTTGATTATGTTGCCAGAATGTTTCCAAAACATGGCTATGCGGGATTTCTTCATGGAAGGGTAGTGGACATGCTATATTTCCCAATCGTTAAAACGCACTATCCATCATGGTTCCCGGTTTGGCATGGTCAGGATTTTGAATTCTTTAGCCCGGTTTTTAATATCGCTGATGCTTCTATTTCCGTTGGTGTTATTGCTATTCTTCTTTTTCAGAGAAGATTTTTCAAAAAAAATCCTGACGAAAAACACACAACCATCGAAACATCTACCAATGTTAATGATACCCTACAGGTCTCTTGATAAATACAGTTGACCGAAATAAGATTAAAAACCCTCAATAATTATTGAGGGTTTTTTCATGACTAAACTAAAAGAATTATTGTAACAGCTTAATAACGCGGTTTGCGGTGATATTATTTTCATAGCGCACCTGTAAAATATAAGTTCCCGATGGAAGGTTGCCAAGATCATAGATCTTAATGTTGTTTAATCCTTGCATTACCGACTGTTTTTGAATTTTTATTGTTCGCCCATAAATATCAGTCAATGTAATCACAGCGACATCTGTATTAGGCGCGGTCATTTCAAATGAAATAAAATCATTGAAGGGATTCACTACCGCATGCACATCAAAATTTATGGTGGTATTGCTTATCAAAATGATATTACTGTATTTATAATAGCCATTGTTTACCATTTTGATCCGGTAATACGTTAACCTGCTGACGATTTTTGAGTCAGTGAAATGATAGCCCGTTTGCAAATTGGAACTTCCATTTCCTTCAACATTGCCAACCGCTTCATAATTTACCTGGTCGTAACTTCTTTCAATAATATAATTTGTATTTGCCAATTCGTTAGAAACCACCCACTGCATCATCGCAAAATCATTATTTAATTCTCCTTTGAAAGAAATAAAATTCGCCGGAAGAATTACCATGCAATTGACCCCTTTAACCAATTTAGGAGTTGCGGTGGCAAAGGCACAATTGCTATTGCTCAGATTTGCCGTTGTACTTGCAACAGTTATCCTGTAAAGAATTGAGGTGTCGGCCGAGAGCAAACGATAATAACGCGCCACAGTATATTCATACTGATTATCTGTTGAATTATAAACCGGAACACTTGAACCACTTGCTGCCTGCCCGGTCGTGTCAATTCCGGGTGATCCCCACGTGACACCTCCATCAGTGCTTTGCTGTAATTGCCACTGAATATAATTATTAAAGAAGGAATTGACCTGGAATCTAACGGTGTCATCTGAGCCGATACATAATGTATCCGGTTTATTGGGTGTAAGGATCATGTTGGGTGAACAGGTAGCCACACCGATATCATCAATTGCCCAGTCATTACCACCACCACCGGGTGCATTGTTGCGGATATTAATGATCATGCTTGTTTGCGTTGGTCCGGTTTCGTAAGTAAATCCTTTTTGAACCCATTGTCCGCTATATTTTATATCACCGGTTGTATAATAGTCGTATCCATTGATATTGAAAGTAAGATTTGGATGAACACCGGATGAATCTGCTGCCGCTGTTGGAATATAACCTGAACCAGTTGCCCCGGTTCCATTACTATCACAGCCGCATTTCGAGCAAATATTTCTAAACCAGGCCGTGTACTGATAATAAGTGCTCGGACAAAGATTATAAATGGTATCAAGAAATGCAGTGTCGGTTCTGTAAGATGCGTTGATCACCACCATGTACCCGCCCTTGGTACCGGCATTATCATCTGTTGCAGGATTTCCCAATAAAGGATTTATGGCTCCGGTGTGGTCACCTATAATATCCCACACACTAAAAATTCTGTGAGATGGTGATTGTGAATTATCAGGATAAGCCCATGTGTTTAGTATTGAATATCCGGTTGCTGCAGTCGTTCCCCCACTTGTATTATTTGATACCCCGTAATAATAGTCATTTGGCATTCCTGCCGTACTTGAAAAAGCGGAATATGTATAATTTGAGGGGACTTTACTGGAAGCGGCCCTGTCTTTTATATTTCCGGAACCGAAAGTTCCTCCGAATTCAGAAATGATAGCATTAGCCCCGACAGTGTTACTGCAAATTCCATAATTCTTATAAGCAATAATTGTATCTGCAGGAAATGTAATTGTGCTGGTTGTTGTAAGCGTACTATTTCTATAAGTGAATGTTCCGTAGCCAACAGGAACTGCTGTTCCATATGGAATTGCATTGCTGACCGTAACACGGTAAGACGCAATCATAATACATGTAGCGCCATAAAAGCTTGGCTTGCTTGTGTTGGCAACTGAACCCCCCGTCACTGAATTTGCACCTGCACCTAAATTGATGGTGACCGCAGAACCGGTAATTGTTCCGGCATCATCACCGGAAGCATCTGTGAATTGTTGATATATTTTTCCTTCATTAGTCAACACTCTTAATGTACCCGGAATATAGGTGGTGTTAAGCGGAATATTATCCGTAAAAGAACTTGTATAAGCAATGTTTGATCTTACTACAAAAGTGGCTCGGATTTCCAAAATGTCTCCGGGTTCTATTGTCCCGCCATTTGTTCCTTTAGTGACATTAACATAACTCTTTCCATAATCTACAGTAGCGGCAGTGGCAACAGCGTCAGCAACACAAATGCTAAAGGTCCAGTTGTTTCCTGCAGGTATTCCGGTATTCGTGTTGGTGTATATCCTTATATAATACGTAGCGCCGATTGTTAATCCTGATCCTCCCACTGCAAGCGCAGAATTAAAAACCAAAGAATTTGCAGTAGCAGTTCCGGTAATACAGCCAAGTGATGTAAAGCTGGCACAGCTTCCAGAAAGCAATTGTATTATTGGTATGGCAGCTTTAAGACTTGATCCTAAACTACTAATGGTAATGATCGGATAATGTGATGTTGCGACAAAACTGTACCACACATCTGCAGAGGAAGCGTTACCACAGGTTCCCGGAACAGCAGCGGTGGAGGTTGCACCTTTAAGCGCCTGAAAATTAAGATTAGAACATGTTGCGTTTTCAGTCAATATCGTAGCCGCGCTACAATTATCATTAACAGGTTGAGCATACGCACCAAGAGAGATTAAGAAGAATGTGAGAAAACTTAAAAATCCCCTGGTATTAATAATACATAAGGGTAAATTTGTTTTCATTGGATTGGATTTCTTTGGTTCAATAGGGTTTTGGACTCTTGGGCTAGTACTTCAAAACTACTCTTTAATTTGATCAAAATCAATAGTAAAAAATTCACTCATTATACGTAGAAACTTTACTATTCGAGATGCAAAACCTTTAAGGTAATTTGCATTGAAATATATGATTGTTAGCGAGCTAATCGCTTGCAGCTGTATAAACCCTAAATCCACATATCCTTTATGAAAAATTACCTCCTGTTTTTTTTCATCTTCATTTTCTTTTGTAAAGAACAAAAAATCTTTGCACAAAACTCTGTCACTTTCAATAACCAGGTTTTTAAAATAGATACTTTATATCCCGCAGCAAAAAATAAAGGAACTTGTAATTGCCAGCCCTCAAACAAATGGTACGGATTTAGTTTTCCCTGGGAAATCACTTATGGTCCTGATGATTCCTTATGGGTTACAGAAGCTCATGGTTACAGAATCTATAAAATCAATCCCGGCGATAAAGGATACAGATTGGTTGCTGACCTGAATAGTTTAAAAGATTTCAATTATTACAAGCCGATAATCGCTTCTACATCTACAACAGCGGTCGCCGCACAAGGCGGAATGGAAGGTTTGGCCATTCATCCGCTATTTACAAGCGGCAAACCATATGTATATGTAGTGATGGTTTATCATTTGAATAATACAAGCGGGGAGCCTACTATCGTTTCTGACAGCGGCAGCCTGAGCACCAATAATAATCTTTGCGATGGAACCAGTAATGATGGGCATCCATGTTTTTATACATCGAAAGTGTTGAGATTCACTTATGATTTTGCAACAGGCACACTGGGTTCAATGCAAGTAATGCTGGATGGCTTAGACGGAAGTAATGACCATAATTCCGGCAGATTAAAAATCAGTCCCGTTGGTGCCGAAGCTGACGGAAATTATTATTTGTATTATACCATCGGTGATATGGGGGCGGGACAATTTAATAATGCATCAAGAATAAATAATGCGCAGGACTCAGATATTTACGAAGGGAAAGTTTTGCGATTGAATACTGAAAAAGATGGTGATGCAGCCAATCCTTCAGATCCTTACAATCAATGGATACCAAACAGCAATCCCTTCATTAGTTCAATTACAGGATTTCGGACCGCTGTTTTTTCTTACGGTCATCGGAACAGCCAGGGGTTAGTGTGGGCAAATATTAGCGGCAATTGGATATTGTATAATTCCGAACATGGAGATAAATCGGATGATGAAGTCAATATCATTCATGCAGGGCATAATTACGGATGGCCAAAAGTTGCGGGAATGTGTGATGATAATTACAACGATACTGATGCCAACGTTAATAACGATTACCTCGCTAATAAATTAGTTCATAACGAACACAGTTTTTGCCAGACACATACTATAACCGAACCGATATTCTCATTTTTTAATGTTGGTGGATTAAGTGTTCCTTCCGGAAGTGTCAGTAATTACACCTGGCCAACAATCGCCCCTTCTAGCATTGATTATTATGATAACTCTGCCATCCCCGGATGGAATAATTCTTTGTTGGTCACATCATTGAAATTGGGAATGTACAGGTTGAAATTAAAAGCCGATGGGAGTGGAATTGACAGCACAAGTACACCGCAGATCACCGACACGATCGCCTATCTGCATGGATACCGTATTCGTGATATTGCAATTGCACCAACTGGTGACACGATTTTTTTGGCCATTGATAGTTCCGGCTCAACATCCGGCCCAACGGGCGGTTTCAGTGGAACTACCGTCAATGTCACCAATCCCGGATTTATTTTGCGAATGGTTTATATCCGCACGTTAGCATTGGAACCCTTTACGCCGGTTTCATCACCGGTAAATAATCGAAGCTCCGTGCTGGTCTACCCCAATCCTGCTTCCACTTATTTAAAAGTATTGAGCGCTGCGGGAACACATAAACCATTAGTAGCGCAAATCTTTGATGTTTCAGGTAGAATGATGATACAAAAAACAACTGATGATGACAGCTTCAGTATCGACGTTAGTCACTTGCCAAATGGGGTTTATATTTTTCGATTATATAATGGTTACGGCGGAAATCTTGATACAGAAGAAATATTAATTCAGCGATAAACCTTTTGGGAAAAGGAGTTAGCATAAAGAAGGTAGAAGATGGAATAAATCAACTACTGACCGCCATATTCACTTCAATCATTTTATTTCTCCAACCATATTGGCAGGCACAACCCATTCATCAAATTGTTCCGGGGTCACATAACCCAATTTAACTGCCATTTCTTTTAATGTAGTTCCTTCTTTGTGTGCTTTTTGAGCGATCTCTGCCGCTTTATAATATCCGATCTTAGTATTGAGAGAAGTAACTAGCATCAAACTATTATCAACATGCTTTCTTATATTGGCTTCGATCGGTTCAATACCAACTGCACATTTATCATTAAAAGAAACACAGCCATCACCAATCAATCTTGCACTGAGCAAAAAATTATAGATCATCATTGGTTTAAATACATTCAACTCAAAGTGACCCGTTGCTCCTCCGATATTAATAGCTACATCATTGCCCATTACCTGCGCGGCGATCATCGTTAATGCTTCACATTGGGTAGGGTTTACTTTCCCTGGCATGATAGAAGAGCCCGGTTCATTATCAGGAATAAAAATTTCGCCGATGCCGCTGCGTGGGCCAGATGATAACATCCGGATATCATTGGCGATCTTCATCAAACTAACTGCCACGGTTTTCAAAGCGCCATGCGCTTCCACAATCGCATCATGTGCAGCAAGTGATTCAAACTTATTTTCGGCAGTAATAAAAGGCAATCCCGTTAAATCGGCGATTTTTTTTGCGACATTAACAGCATAATCCGGTGGAGTATTGATACCCGTGCCGACTGCAGTTCCCCCCAGCGCCAACTCCGATAAATGTGCTAAAGTGTTTTTTATTGCTCTCAACCCATGATCTAACTGTGACGCATATCCGCTGAATTCTTGCCCAACGGTCAATGGCGTGGCATCCATGAAATGCGTACGACCAATTTTTACCACATGCATGAATGCTTTACTTTTTGCCGCAAGCGTATCTTTCAATTTCTCAATTCCCGGAATGGTAGTCTCCGCCAAGATCTTGTACGCGGCAATATGCATAGCTGTTGGAAAAGTATCGTTTGATGATTGTGATTTATTAACGTCATCATTAGGATGAATGAATTTTTCTTTGTCTATTAATTTTCCGCCATTCAATACGTGTGCCCGGTAAGCGATCACTTCATTCACATTCATATTGCTTTGTGTTCCGCTTCCTGTTTGCCAAACCACCAAAGGAAATTCATTATCTAATTTCTTGTCTAAAATCTCATCACACACTTTGCCGATAAGATCAGATTTTTCTTTTGGCAGGACTCCTGCTTCCAGGTTTGTCAATGCTGCCGCCTTTTTCAAGTAAGCAAATGCGCGAATGATCTCTTTGGGCATTTTATTAATATCCTGCGCAATCCTGAAATTATCAATGCTGCGTTGCGTTTGCGCCCCGTAATATGCATCAACGGGCACTTTCACTTCGCCCATCGTATCTTTTTCTATCCTGAATTCCATACAAAGATTGTTTTGAGGCACAAATGTAAACAGGGATTTGTTATTAGTATTTATTTTTCCAGTTGGGATACAATTATTTTTTCAAAGCCGGCAGATACTAATTCGTCAATTTGCAATAGGTTTGATGTCAGATAAACAGGATTATGCAGAAATTTATTACTGTTATTATTTTACTCGTCGCATACTACGCCAATGCGCAGCAATCTTTGTCGACTGGTCATCAAAATGACAGAAAGAAATTTCATGGTGACTGGCTGATTGATCCGGTTCAGCAAAAAGCAGCAGTATATAAAAGTGAAGATGGGAAAAACATCATACTCGATAACGGTTTAGTGAAAAGAGTTTTTCGCATTCTCCCAAATGTTGGCTGTATTGATTATGAAAATTTGAGTAACGGACAACAATTGTTGCGTGCAATAAAACCAGAAGCGAAAATTATCATTGATAAGGTAGAATATGATATTGGCGGACTTCATGGACAAACGGAAAACGCATATTTACTACCTGAGTGGGTTGATAAATTTTCAACTGACAAAAGAGATTTTCAATTCTTAAAATTTGAAGTAGATAACATCAAAGCTTTTATTCATTGGAAACCCAAAGGGTGGGCAATGAATAAGAATCAACCGACCGGCAAAACGCTTTCATTCTTTTTTCAATCATTATTACCAGAGCTGAAAAATATTATCGTCAAAGTAAATTATGAATTATACGATGGAATTCCATTACTCATAAAATCAGTTGCTGTGGAAAATGGATCTGATCATATCATTACCGTGGATCGCGTTGTGAATGAAGACCTCGCATTGGTTGAAGAAGAAAGCGCCGTGGTTGGGTCAACTGCACAAATCAAAAAACAACATGGAATTTATGTTGAAACAAATTATGCATTTAATAATGCGATGCGTTACGATATCAGCGACCAAACCACGCATTGGAAAGCAGACGCAGTTTATACCTCGCAGGTAAATTATGATTTTCAAACACCATGTTTGCTGGAAGTATATCCTGAAAAGGTTACTGGCGTTGAATTACAATCAAATGAAATTTTTAATTCAGTTCGCACCTGCGAATTGTTAATGGATAGCTATGATCGTGAAAGAAGGGGATTGGCAATAAGGAAAATGTACAGATCGATTGCGCCATGGACAACGGAGAATCCGGTATTCATGCATTTGGTGAGTAAAAATGACCAAGAAGTGAATGATGCGATTGACCAATGTGCAGCAACAGGATATGAAGCCGTGATACTAAGTTTCGGAAGTCATTGCGATATGGAAGATACCTCTGCTCAAAACATCAGGCGATGGAAAATGCTGAGCGATCATGCTCATGCGCAAAATATTTTAATAGGCGGTTATTCATTATTCAGCTCGCGAAAAATCAGTGACGAAGATGATGTGATAGATCCGATAAGCGGAAAACCTGATGCTGCCGCATTCTTCGGCAATGCGCCCTGTTTGGGCAGTAAATGGGGTTTGGCTTATCTCAGCAAACTAAAGTATTTTATCAGTAATACCGGTTTTGACATTTTTGAAAATGATGGTCCTTATCCCGGCGATGTTTGCGCCTCGACAAAACATCCGGGACATAAAAACCTGGACGATAGTCAGTGGAAGCAAATGCAATTGCAGAAAGGATTATATCATTGGTGCAATGAGCATGGTGTTTATGTAAATGCTCCAGATTGGTATTTTTTAGATGGCACCAATAAGATTGCGATTGGCTATCGTGAAGTGAATTTTTCTTTGCCAAGGGAAGATCAAGAAATTTTGAACAGGCAAAATATCTATGACGGACTTTGGGAGAAAACACCTTCAATGAGTTGGGGATTTGTGCCGCTTACCAAATATCAGGGCGGTGGAGCAGAAGCTGTGTTGGAGCCGCTTTCAGAGCATTTGAAAGATTATGATCAATTAATGATGCAATATTATGGTGCTGGAGTTCAAGCCTGCTACCGTGGCCCGCGATTATTTGATAATGCGGCAACCAAACAAAAAGTAATCACGGTTATCAGTTGGTATAAAAAATACCGGGAGATCTTAAATTCGGATATCATTCATTTGCGACGCGCAGACGGAAGAGATTGGGATGGCATTATGCATGTCAACCCTCAATTAAAAACAAAAGCATTGATAATGCTGTATAACCCATTGAAAGAAAGGATCACAAGAACTATTACAGTTCCTTTGTATTATTCCGGATTGACAGCATTTGCATTGGTTCGTGAAAAAGAAAATGCGGCAAAAAGTTATTCTATAAATAGAAATTATGAAATTGAATTGCCTGTCACCCTGGATGCAGAAAGTTATACCTGGTTTGTGGTCAGTATGCCTGAGGGGAATAGCCATTAGCGTTTAGCAGGAATCAGACCATTGGAATTATATGCACTTTATCGTTAGCTTTCTGGAACCCAATAAAGTTTGGCCGAATGAGCGTGCCACGCAAGCGTGCCTGATCGAGATCCAAACGGAACCAAAAAATGACTTGAGGATTTGAAAATGTGGAAACGAATACAGCCAGCTAATGGCCAAGAAATAATGCATAACCGAAAATATACAAATATGAAAAAACTTCTTCCCGCCATATTTTTCTTCTTTTCTTCGATCGCCGTCGCCCAAAATTATCAACCAACATGGGAAAGCCTTGACAGCAGAGAAGTTCCCCAATGGTACCGTAATTGCAAGTTTGGGATCTTTATCCATTGGGGTGTATATTCTGTTCCGGCATTTTGCACAAAAGGAAGTTATGCCGAATGGTATTTAAATGGATTAATGACCGGCGATACTGCTCGATTAAGATATCATAAAGAAAAATTTGGCAACCGCAGTTACTATGATTTAGTGAATGATTTCAAAGCCGAATTATTTAATCCCGATGAATGGGCGAAAGTGATTGAAGCTTCGGGCGCAAAATATATTGTACTCACTTCAAAACATCATGATGGATTTTGTTTGTGGCCTAGTAAAGAGGCAAACCGAGATTGGGGATTTGCCTGGAATGCATTGGATGCAGGGCCTCACAGGGATTTACTCGGCGATTTGTTTACTGCAATCAGAAAAACTTCAGTGCATGCCGGAATGTACTATTCTTTGTACGAGTGGTATGATCCCTTATGGTTGAAAGACAGACCGAAATATGTTGCTGAACATATGTGGCCCCAAATGAAAGAGTTGGTGAATACTTACAAGCCCGATGTTTTTTGGACTGACGGCGACTGGGAAGCAACAGATACATTATGGAAGTCAAGAGAATTCTTAGCGTGGTTGTATAACGAAAGTCCGGTGAAAGACAAAGTAGTTACTTACGATCGCTGGGGAAGCGGCGTTCGGTTTCATCACGGTGAAGTATATACGCCCGAATACCAGCCTGAGTTGAGTTTTGATAATCATTACTGGGAAGAAAATCGCGGAATGGGATTTTCCTATGGATATAACCGTGAGGAAGATGCCTGGGATTATAACTCACCACAGTCATTGGTATTGCAATTAATAGATAAGGTAAGTCGTGGTGGAAATTTCTTGTTGGATATTGGGCCTGACGAACACGGAAAAATCCCGCCGATAATGCAGGAAAGACTTTTGCAGATCGGAGACTGGATGAAGATCAACCATGAGGCAATTTACAATACAATAATGTGGAAGAAATCTTCGCAGTGGAGTACAGGAAGAACAGATTACAAACCAAAAAACAGTAGCGGTGATCTGTTATTAAAACTCACCGTTGACCCTGATCCCGGTTATGCGGTCAAAGATTGTTTTTTCACCTATAACCCGACAGAAAATAATTTGTACGCCATTCTTCCCAGATACCCGTCAAACAAAAAAGTGATCCTGCACGAAATTCAATTACCGACGAATGCGAAAATTGAACTGCTCGAGACCCACGAATCATTATCCTGGGAGCAGCAGGGAAATGACCTGGCCATTCAATTGCCGGAATTCGATCCGAACAAAATAAAAAGTCAATATGCATTTGTCGTAAAGATCAATAATGCTGGCGCTTTTGCAGCAAAACCAATGGTAACGGTAAGTTATCCAGGTAATGCATTGAAACCTGCGATAACGATCAGTTCAGTAAACAATAATGCCGTTTACTATACACTGGATGGTACAATACCAACGCAAAATTCAATACCCTATACAAAACCATTTTCTGTGAATGAATCTGCATCATTAATGGTTCGTTCGTTTAGAAAAGAGGTGTTGCCCAGTGATGTGGTTACGGTGCCATTGAAAGTCTATGCATGGCAGCAATCTGAAAAACTTTCTGAGCTTAAGTCGGGTTTGAAAATGATCGCTTATGAATCAAATGATTTTCGGTCTGTTGAAGATCTGAATAAAGGAAGGATTGTGAAGAGCGAAATTGCAACTGATATATCTTTAAAAGATGCCTCTCGAAAGGAACAAGCCGGGTTATTATATCATTGCTACATTAAAATACCGGAAGATGGCATTTACAATTTTTATTTATCATCTGATGATGGGAGCAAATTATGGATAGGTCATGAATTGGTTGTAGATAATGATGGCTTGCATGGTGATGAGGGAAAAAATGGCCGGATTGCATTAAAAAAAGGGTATCATTCATTTAAGCTTGAATATTTTAATGGAACGGGAGAGGCCGCACTGCAATTGAAATACAGCATTAATGGCAGTACCGAAAAAGCGATACCTGCAGATTGGTTTTATTATCAACCATGAAAACCATTTCATAATAAATATTTAACCCAATTGTTTTTACTTTCATTATAAATTGCAAAGAAGTCTAATCAGGGTAGATATCTAAGGTATAAAATGTTTTATCGTTATGGATACGCGCAGAAGTTTTCTAAAAAAGACAGCATTATTATCAGGCGCTGTTGGCGTCGCTCAATTTATTCCATTATCAATTCAAAAAGCACTAGCCATAAATCCTGAGCCAGGAAGCACATATTTAGATGCAGAGCATATCGTGATACTAATGCAGGAAAACCGTTCCTTCGACCATGCCTTCGGAGCATTGCGTGGCGTGCGCGGTTTCAATGATCCACGCGCTTTTACATTACCCAATAAAAATAAAGTTTGGCTGCAGACAAATAATAAAGGAGAAACATTCTCTCCATTTCATTTGGATATCAAAGACACCAGAATAACCTGGATGGGTTCATTGCCACACGGTCGCAAGAGCCAGATGGATGCAAGAAATAATGGCAAATATGACAATTGGATAGAAGCAAAAAAATCCGGGGAACAAGGATATGATTCGATGCCCTTAACGATGGGTTATTACACACGCGAAGACATTCCATTTTATTATGCATTGGCAGATGCGTTCACAGTTTGCGATCAAAATTTTTGCTCCTCACTGACCGGAACAGATCCCAACAGACTTTATTTTTGGACGGGAACCGTGCGGGAAAGAATGCATGAATCGGCAAGACCTTTTGTACAAAATGATGATGTGGAAAATGGAGTAGAGTGGGAAACATTTCCCGAAAGATTGGAGCAACAGGGAATTTCATGGAAAGTATATCAAAATGAAATTGGCGTTGATGGCGGATTTACAGAAGAAGAAGATGTTTGGCTTGGAAATTTTGGCGATAATCCGCTGGAATATTTTAAACAGTATAATGTAAAACTTTCAAAAAGATATGTTGATCATCTGCCAAAAAAAATTGCGACCCTAAATGAAGAAATAGAAAATCTTCAATTGAAAATTAAATCAATGACTGCTGGAAGCAAAGAGTTGAAAGATGCGCAAAACGACTTAAAGTCGAAACAATATTTTTCAAGACTAGCAAAAGAAGATAAAGAGCGGTTTACGTCAGAAAAATTTGAAAATCTTAGTGAGTTCAAAAAAAATATTCATCATAAAGCCTTTGCGGTAAACGGTAAAGATCCGTATCAGCATAAGCTCGAGACTTTAGATTATGAAGATGGGAACACTGAACGAAAAATAAATATCCCCAAAGGAGATGTGCTGCATCAATTCAGAGAAGATGTGAATACCGGGAAATTGCCGACGGTCTCGTGGTTGGTTGCCCCAGAGTTTTTTTCCGATCATCCGAGCGCACCATGGTTCGGGTCATGGTATTTATCTGAAGCAATGGATATTCTTACAAAAAACCCCGAAGTGTGGAAGAAGACAATTTTCATTCTCGCCTATGATGAAAATGATGGATATTTTGACCACGTTCCGCCCTTTGTAGCTCCCGATCCTCGAAATCCGGCAACTGGTAAGGCTTCCGCAGGGATTGATACAACCGTTGAACATGTTCGCAATCCGCAGGACTCGCCGGGTTCTATCGGTCTTGGTTACCGGGTGCCGTTAGTGATCGCTTCTCCGTGGAGTCGCGGCGGTTGGGTCAATTCTCAGGTTTTCGATCATACGTCAACCTTGCAATTTTTAGAAAATTTCTTGAGTAAGAAATTCTCTAAAAAAATTGAAGAGTCAAATATCAGTATATGGCGGCGCGCGGTTTGTGGCGATTTTTCATCTGTCTTTCATCCATATAACGGTGAAAAAATGACTGAACTTCCTTTTCTTGCAAAGAATAGATTTATTGAAGGAGTTCATAAAGCGAAATTCAAAAAAATGCCGGACAATTACAAAGCACTTAGCGCCGCAGAAATTGCATTGGCTAATAATGATCCCCATTCATCTTTGTATATGCCAAAACAGGAAAAAGGAATTCGCCCTTCCTGTGCATTGCCTTATGAGTTGTATGCAGAAGGAAAGTTGAGTGATGATAAAAAAATATTTAGCATTGAAATGAAAGCTGCGAATAAAATTTTTGGTGATCAATCTGCCGGATCGCCCTTTAGCGTTTATTCTATAAAAAAATATGGCGCTGAAAAATTGCGATTATGGTCCTACAGCGTGGCGGCGGGTGATTCTTTAAAGGATGATTGGGACATTAATGATTTTGAAAACGGTACCTACGGTTTGTGTGTGTACGGACCGAATGGATTTTTCAGACAATTCATTGGCGATACGAATGATCCGATTATTGATATTTCTTGCGGATATCATCGGCACTCAAGCAACGACAATCTAACAGGAAATATTGAATTAAAAATTTCAAATACAGATGCTAAATCTGTGAGCGTTGAGATAAATGACAATGCATATAAAAATGCCAGCATCACCAAAACGATTGATGCAAAAAATGCGGACGCAAAAATATTACTCGATCTTAATAAAAGTCATGGCTGGTACGATTTTACAGTAAGGATTGCGGGTAATAAGGTATTTGAAAAAAGATATGCTGGTCATGTTGAAACCGGATCCGCATCACATAGTGATCCGTTGATGGGCGGTGTTGTTTAATAATGACACAAACGATAAAATGGATTCTTCGTCAATACCTGATTTTATCCCGATGAATGTTTCGCATCGGCGAACCAGGGATGCGCATAAGAATTACTGAAGCTGGTATCAAAATATTTGATTTAATTTTCCGGCGATATTAATATTTTGAACCATTTGCGAAGATCAATGATGATAAAATTTTTATTCTCTGCTTTAGCAATAATTTATTCGCCGGCATTTTCTTTCGGGCAAAATAATTCCAAAATTTTTTGGCATGAAGATTTTTCGTCTGGTAAACTGCCTGCGGGTTGGTACATTCCCATCGTTGGGAAATGGGACCCACAGTGGGTGGTAACGAATCAACCTTATCCGGGTTCATATGAATATCAGCAGCAGGCGCCGCCGATCGCCTCAAAAAGCCGTGGCTATCATTTGCAATTTCAGGCAGGATATTTTACTGATGAAGATGTGGAGACCTGGATAAAAAAGAAAGAATATCCGGATGGCTATGTTGTATCAGCGCCCATCAACTGCTCTGCAAAGCAATCCGTGATCCTGAAATTTCAACAAACATTTCGCTGGTGGAATCATGGTGCAAATGATACTGCCGGATTATTTGTGGGTGTTAGTACCGACAGTATTCACTGGCAGCAATGGGATGTTCGCGGAACTTCGAGAAGTGCAATGGATATGTTCAACCCGCAATCAGAAGAAATAAATATTTCACGATGGGCGGCAAATCAACCAAGAATATTTTTACGTTTTTATTGGAAAGGGTTACAAGCATGGTATTGGATGGTTGATGACATAGAGTTAAGTGAAGCATACACACAGGATGCGTCCGTGGCAGGGCTTACAAGCCATAGCGAGCAGGACAATGTTTTTAAAAAAGATGATGAGCTGATCTTACGGATAAAAAATTCCGGAGCGAAGATCATCAATAAGGATTTTGTTATTGTATGTAATATAGACCATGATAGAGATATTTCGGCAACTGTTGATGCGAGTTCAAATTCCTTACAACCTGGCGAACAACGAGATGTTCACTTTCCGAAAATTGATCTGGCTAATTCTCCAACCCACACGCTGAAATTCGATCTGCATTATAATGACGATGAAAATCCATCGAACAATTCATTGATCATAAAACTGGACGCAGCGGCAACATCGCTGGGCAAGATGACAAACGTTAAGACGAATAATAATGAATTTATTTTTTCATCCGGCATTACCAAAGTAAAAGTGATCTTTTATCGCGATGATATTTTTCGCATCTGGCTTGCACCTGATGGCCATTTCACTGATCCAACAGACAGTGATATTGTTATTCATTACCCGTCTTTAAAAAATAATATCGTACCATTAGATAAAGGAAATTATATTTTATTACAAAGCAAACAATGTGCGTTAAGGGTTTATAAAATGCCTTTGCATTTTGCGATGTATAATGCTGCCAACACAAAAATGATCTGGCAGGAATTGAAACCAATCGTTTTTGGAAGCAAAACATTTCAATCATTATCTGCTGGAAAGAATGAATATTATTACGGATGCGGAATGCAGAATGGATATTTTTCCCACAAAGGAACCGATGTATTAATAGAAAAGGGAAATGGATGGGATGATGGTGGTCGTGCGAATCCGGCGCCATTTTATATGAGTACCGCTGGCTACGGCGTGTTGCGAAATACCTTTGACGCAGGAAAATATTCTTTCAAAGACACACTTGTTTTAAGTCATAATGAAAACCGTTTCGATGCATTTTATTTTTATGGACCATCGCTGAAAAATATCTTGAACGATTATACAGACATTACCGGCAAACCCTTTTTGATGCCACGATGGGGTCTGAGTTTAGGTGACGCCAATTGTTATAACAAACCCGATCGCAATGGTAAAGCGCAAACGACACCCGATGTAATTTGGAAAATAGCTGATAAATATGTTGGGAATAATATGCCTCGCGGATGGATATTGCCAAACGACGGTTACGGTTGCGGATATATGAAACTGGATTCGGTTGTCAGTGAATTACACAAGCGCGGGATCTATACGGGATTATGGACTGAGAACGGCGTTGAAAAGATTGCCACTGAAGTTGGAAAATATGGAACGCGCGTTTGCAAATTAGATGTCGCCTGGGTTGGTCCGGGGTATAAGTTTGCACTCGATGCATGCAAAGCATCTTACAATGGAATTGAAAATAATAGTGATGCCCGCGGCTTTGTGTGGAGTGTAATGGGGTGGGCTGGCACACAGCGCTACAGCACGGTTTGGAGCGGCGACCAAAGTGGTAGCTGGGAATATATTCGTTTTCATATACCTACTTTTATCGGTTCCGGATTAAGCGCACAAAATGCTGCATCCAGTGATATCGATGGAATTTTTCGCGGAAGCGATTCAACTTATGTTCGCGATCTGCAATGGAAATGTTTTATACCAGTATTAATGACGATGAGTGGCTGGGCAAAAAATGACAAACAGCCATGGATATACGGAGAACCATACACTTCGATCAACAGAAAATATTTGCAATTAAAAATGCAGCTCACACCTTACATGTATACACTTTGTTATCACGCATATAAAACAGGTGTGCCCGCTACAAGAGGCATGGTGCTTGAGTTTCCAAATGATTCCACAACATGGGGAAAACAAACGCAATATCAGTTCATGAATGGTGAATGGTTCTTGGTTGCACCTGTTTATAAAAAAAGCATTGAACGCGATAGCATTTATTTGCCTAAAGGGAAATGGATCGATTTCTGGAATGGCGATGAATATAATGGAGAAAAATGGTTACTGCATTATGATGCACCACTTGAAAAGTTACCCTTATTTGTAAAAGCCGGAGCCATAATTCCGATGTATCCTCAAATGAATTATGATAATGAAAAACCGGCAGATACATTGACGCTTGATATTTATCCGTATAAAAAATCCTTTTTTACGATGTATGAAGATGATGGATTAACGAGAGAATACCGCAACGGTGCTTTTGCAACAACTTTATTTGAAGTAAATGCCGAAAAAAATATTGCTGTTATCATTAATCCTGCGAATGGAAATTATAAGGGAAAATATTTGCAGAGAATTTATGAATTGAATGTTCATAAAAGCCTGGCGCCAAAAGAGGTAAAGCTGAACGGTAAAGGCTTGCAGCGATTTGCTGATTTTGACGATTATCAGAAATCATCCACCGGATTCTATTTTGATGAGCACAATAAAAGCGGAATTATTTTTATCAAAACAAAAATGCTTTCAACATTGATTTCGCAAAAGATAGAATTGGAATATTGATTTTTTCTTTGCACCACAACATCGATTTTTTTCGCAGGCATATTGTAGAATTACTTAGTAATATATCATCTGAAAAATCATCAGTTTGGAACATAAATTGCAATGAATTGCATGTTTATAACCGTACCTATTTAAAACTGACAATACCTTATGGGAAATCCGACTCTGATGAAAGGAGTTTTGCGCGCCCGCGCAAAACCAATGTTCTATGGAACAGGTATAGATGAATATACCGGCGAATGGGACACACCGCAAATAACACATCTTTTAAAACGAACACTTTTTGGTGCCAAAGTTGACGACGTTAATTATTTTAAGTCGCTCACCATGTCGCAGGCAGTTGATCAATTATTGACTGAAACGCCTGCACCAACTACTGTTCCACTTAATAATTATAGTAGTGACGGTTACACAGATCCAACCGGTGTTGGCGCATGGCAAACATGGATCAACACCGGAACAGATTTTATTAATGCAGACATGAACCAGAAACGCGCAGATTCCCTGCGTTGCTGGTGGATGGGACAGATGTTGAATACGGGAAGAAGTATTCATGAGAAAATGACATTATTCTGGCATAATCATTTTGCTCCTGATGCATCGCAACATTATCTGGATATCCCTGCGAAACTCTGGTTCAACCAATATCTCACGCTGCGGGCCAACGCATTGGGAAATCTTCAGCAGCTGGTGAAACAAATTACTCTTGATCCGGCGATGTTGATTTTTTTGAATGGAAATACCAATCAAAAAACATCGCCCAATGAAAATTATGGTCGTGAGTTGCAGGAATTATATACGGTCGGAAAAGGACCAGATTCTCATTATACCGAAGGAGATGTAGAGACAGCAGCAAGAGTTTTGACCGGTCATACCGTTGATACTGATTTCAATTATTATTTTGATCCTGCACAACATGATGATAAGAATAAATCATTTTCTGATTTTTATGCAGACACGATCATCACTGGCCGCTCCGGACCCGCAGGCGCTAATGAAGTTGACGATCTGCTAACGATGATCTTTAATACCACAGAATCTGCGAAGTTCATTTGTCGCGAACTCTATAATTTTTTCGTGTATTATAAGATCACGCCGGATGTTGAAACAAATGTCATCACTCCGCTTGCACAGGTTTTTCGCGATAGCGGTTATGATATCAAAACGGTCTTATCAACACTTTTTAAAAGCGAACATTTTTTTACGATCAGTTATTCCGGTGCGTGCATTATTAAAAGCCCGCTCGATTTCTTGTTGGGACTTTGTCGCGAATTTGATGTGAAGATGCCGACACCAGATGATGTTTCGTCAAATTATACTGTATGGCTGATGCTGTTGCAACACGCGACAGTTTTGCAACAGGAAATATTATCCATACCCCTGGTTGCAGGCTGGTATGCCTATTACGAAGCGCCTGCCTTTCATGAGTTATGGATCAATTCAGTTACTTACACAGAAAGAAATGCTTACACCGATATGATGATCAGCACGGGCGACATGATGAATATGGTCTCTATGATCATTGATCCATTGGCATTCGCGCAGAAGCTTTCCAACCCATCAGACCCGAATCAACTTATTGATGATTCACTGGACATTTTATATCGTGTGCCTATTTTGGATAAATCAAAAACTTATCTCAAAGAAACACTATTACTGACCGGACAAACAAACGATTATTATTGGACGCAGGCCTGGGCGAATTATACTTCCAATCCATCCGATGAGATTGCGAAACAAACCGTGCTTACCCGATTACAGAGTTTATATAAATACCTGATGAATTTACCGGAATATCATTTGTCTTAATCGCTTAACACTACACCATGGAAAGAAGAAAATTTTTAAAAAATGTAATACCTGCTTCGGCAATGTTTCCTTCATTATTAAATGGGCTGACAATCAAGACCTTTGGTGCAACGGGTTTTTTTGAGGCACTTGCGGGCGCCGCAGATAATGATCATGTACTGGTGATTATTCAATTGTCAGGAGGTAATGATGGATTGAATACCCTGATACCGATCAGTAATTATGGTGATTATAATAACCTGCGGACCAATATCGCCATTCCGCAAAGTAAAATCTTGAAGCTGGATAATTATGATAAGGCCGGGCTTCATCCGGCGATGACAGGTATGCAACAACTATATAACCAGGAAAAACTAACGATGCTTTATTCTGTTGGTTACCCTTCCCCCAACCAATCGCATTTTCGTTCAACAGATATTTGGCTAACCGGTGCAGATGAAGATCAGTATCTATCTACTGGTTGGACAGGAAGATTTTTAAGCGATACGTATTCAAATTTTCCCGTTGGATATCCAAACGCTAAAATGCCCGACCCGCTTGGCATTCAGATAGGTTCCGTATTATCTACCGCATTTATGGGCCCCGGTGGTTTTACGGCGATGGCGGTGCCTACAGATACAGATTTTTATGGACTCATCAATGGCATCTCCGAACCCGTTCCGGATTCACCAATGGGAGATGAATTGTTGTATTTGAGAACTGTTGCCAGACAAACCAATAAATATGCTGATGCTATTACAGCCGCAGCAAAAAAAATCACAAGCCAGGCTCCCTATCCTGCTAATAATGATCTGGCAGATCAACTAAAAACTGTTTCGAAATTAATTGCAGGGGGATTGAAAACGAAGGTCTACATGGTTAGTATGGGTGGTTTTGATACACATGGCGGACAAGTTGAAGCTGGTAATACTATTGCCGGTCACCATAGTGATTTGTTGAAACAGTTATCCGATGCGGTTACGGCGTTTTGTGCTGACCTGAAATTCCAGGGAACAAATAAGCGCGTGATTGGAATGACATTTTCAGAATTTGGTCGTCGCATTAAATCAAACGGCAGTGCGGGGACCGACCATGGAGCCGCACAACCTGTTTTTGTTTTTGGAGATTATATAAAAACAGGTGTATTGGGTAACCCGCCTGAGCTTCCTTCTACCATAACGGCAGATGACAGTCTCCCGATGCAATATGATTTTCGTTCGGTGTATTCATCAATTTTACGGGATTGGTTTTGTGTTGATCCAACTGACATCACTACTATATTATACAAGAATTACCAATACCTGCCTTTTATTCAAACAACAGCCTGCACATTGAATGCAGATGAATTGAACAAGTTGGGAGAAAATTTGATTTCTAATTATCCGAATCCCTTTGTTAGTTCAACAACCATCACTTTTAAAACTAACGGCGGACACACGCTCGTTCAGATATTTGATACATCGGGAAGATTATTGGCTGTGCCTATTGACCAGATTTACGACGGACCGGGAGCATACACTGTCATATTCAACGGCGCGCAATTAAGCGCAGGTATTTATTATGCTCGCTTGCAAAATGAATCCGCACAACAGGTGCGGACGATGCTAAAAGTAACCCAGTAACCTATGAAGAAAAATCAGTTGCTGACATTCATGGTTAGAGGTATAACGGTAATGGCTATCCTTTTATCCGGCAATTATTCCTTTGCACAAATGGATAGCATTACCTACAACTCAACCTGCAGTAATTATAAGATTCAATTTGGATCTACTGTTTTCAATACGATAGAATTTGCCGATAATATTTCCTGGAATTTTGGTGATCCTTCTTCCGGTTATTATAACACCGCGTCAACGCCAACACCCACTCATGCTTTTTCGGCATCAGGGGCATACTTTATTACATTAACCGTTGTGAGCGCTGGTGATTCTGTTACTCTGAAAGATACGATCAACATCGTTAATCCTGTCACCTACAACTTCGGACCGGATCTTTATTTGTGCAATGGCGCAGATACGACTCTCAATGCCCCCCAAATTCCGAATGCCACCTATGAATGGAATGATGACAGTCTTACTAAAACAAATTTTTTGAAAGTGATGAAGACAGGAATTTACACCGTGCTTATTAATGGTTGTGCTGTTTCAGATAGTATTGGTGTCTACTACAGCGATACTCCAAAAATTGATCTGGGCAAGGACCACCTGCTTTGTGCCGGAGAAATATTAACCTTAAATGCGGCCAGTCAAAATGGAATTTATACATGGAAATTAAATGGGACTATTTTGCCCGATACGCTTGGGCAATTGCCGGTTATCGCTCCGGGTGGCCATTACACGGTGAATGTAATTGTTCCTGGTTGCGGCGTTTATGCCGATAGTGTGAATATCACTTTCTCATCTTTAACTGCGCCTGCGTTTTCATTGGGTCCGGATACTTTATTATGCCCGAAACAAATTTATACCTTGAGCGCTAACGTTAGCGGCGCAACAGCATACGATTGGAGCACAGGAGCAAAAACCCAAAGCATAACCGTTACCCAGCAAAATGTGTATTGGGCTTTTGTAAAAGTGAATAACAATTGTGAAGTGGTTGATACGATTGAAATAGATTATCGTGATGATAAAAAATTAAATTTTCATGACACCGCTATTTGCCAGGGCGCCACATTGGTTCTGGATGCCGATTTTGGAACAGGCACCTATAATTGGATCGCCGACCCAGCGCAGAGAAATGATCAGAACCAAACCGGACAGTCAACTTACTACGTGTATAACCCTGGTTTATACAAAGTGATTGCAGCAGTAGGTAATTGCGTTTATACAGACAGTATTCGGGTAGGCATCAACGATAGTCTCGTGTTGAATATCGGCCGAGACACATCATTGTGTATCGGCGAAGAATTTATTTTGCATGTGCAAACGAATGCCAATTCTTTTACCTGGCAGGATGGAACAAGCGCCTTTGATTATCCCATCACCAATGCCGGTGTTTATTCGGTTATCGGACAAAATGGTTGTGGTACGGACACGGCATCGGTAAAAATTGATTATCGCCATTGCGAATGTGAGCTTACATTACCGAACGCATTCACACCAAACGGAGATGGACTGAATGAAACATTTCGCCCGTTGCATCCGTGCGATATGAGCGATTACAACCTCAAAATTTTTAACCGTTATGGGCAGCTGATTTTTGAATCTGCCAACCCCGCTCAGGGTTGGGATGGAACATACAAAGGAGCCAAAGCTGTTGATGGTACCTATGTTTGGATGTCTTCTTACGTCAACACAAATAATAATCAACACATGAATAAAAAAGGAACATTGGTTTTGGTGAGGTAAGAAAGTTCAGCATCTTCAGTTTATTAAAGAAAATAATCTTTACGGTGAGGAACAAAGCAGCGCTTTGACCAAAGATGCGTCCCGGCTTTCATTGATGCCCTGAAACTAATGCATTATCAGGATAATTTTAAAGAATTCAATTCAAATTCTCTCTACCTTAGTACGTAAACAATTTGGTTATGCGAAAATTACCTGTCGCAATTTTTGCACTGATGCTGGTTATTTCCTGTAAGAATCAGGAAAAACTATCTGAACAGCTGAATACCAGCTTTGCCAATCATTTAAAAAAAATGGATTCATCAGCCACATTGGATTCTGTGCATATTCTTTGGAATATTGCAATTACTCAAAAAGTGGGTAGAATAATAGACGATACGATGTATGTAAGAGAATTCATGAGAATACAAGCACAATTATTAAGCGCCCGGCAAAAGCAAGACAAAGACAGCATCGAATTTTATGAATATGAAATAAATTACATGAAAAAAGAAATTGATTCCGTGACCAAAACCATTGCGCTTGGCGATAGTACTTACAAATACGGTTATCTCGTCAATTGCCTATATTACATTACAAAAAACGAAAAAAAGAAAATCGACAGCACGGTCGTATTTATTGATTCTACCTTCACCCTGCGATATACAGAATATATGGATTCTGCAATAAGGCGCACGATCAAAACGATGAATTGATTTATTAAAAGCGCAGAATTATTCAGGCTGACCATTTACCCAATCTTCATCTTATTCTTCTAAAAAAATTGTAATTTCAACACTTATTAATTGCTTGCAATGAAGGTGGTTTTTACGAGTAAAATATTTTTGACAATTCTTTTCTTCGTAATTGTAATTGCGGTATATTTTTTTACTACAAGTAGCAAGCCTGTTGATTTTAACTCACAAGTCAAACCCATTTTCAATAAAAAGTGTATAACCTGTCATGGTGGTGTACGCCGCAAAGCCGGATTCAGCCTGCTATTTCGCGCGGATGCTTTAGCAAAAAATGAATCAGGAAAGGCGGCGATCATTCCCGGTGATCCCGACCACAGCGAAATGATAAAAAGATTAACTCTCAAGGACCCTGAGGAAAGAATGCCCTACAAACACGAACCATTGTCAAAAGATGAAATCGATATTTTAAAAAAGTGGATCAAAGAAGGCGCAAAATGGGGCGATCATTGGGCTTATGTTGCGGTGCAAAGTGTTGATGTTCCATCAAAACCGGACTGGGCAAAAAATGATATTGATAATTTCATCAATCAAAAATTGATAGAAGAAAAGTTAGCGAACTCACCGGAAGCAGATAAAGCTACATTATTGCGTCGTCTGAGTTTGGATTTGATCGGAATGCCTGCACCGGATAATTTGGCAAAAAACTTTTTGAATGATAATAGTGATCATGCTTATGAAAATTTAGTTGATTCATTGCTTGCATCCCCTCATTATGGCGAACGCTGGACTTCCATGTGGCTCGACCTGGCACGATATGCAGATACAAAAGGTTATGAACGAGATGATAGTCGCAACATTTGGCGTTATCGCGATTGGTTGATCAATGCCTTTAATAATGATCAGCCTTATGATAAATTTCTCACAGAACAAATAGCCGGCGATCTTTTGCCCAATCCAACTGATGCGCAATACATCGCCACTGCTTTTCATCGCAACACCATGACCAATGATGAAGGGGGAACAGAAAACGAAGAATTCAGAACAGCTGCAGTCCTTGACCGGGTGAACACCACCTGGGAAGCGCTGATGGGAACTACATTTGCATGCGTGCAATGTCACAGTCATCCTTACGATCCGTTCAGACACGAAGAATATTATAAGTTTATGGCTTTTTTTAATGACACACGGGATGAGGATTCTTATGGCGATTATCCTTTACTGCGCAGTTATAATGATTCATCACAAAAAAAATTGAATGGTGTAGTTGATTGGCTCGACAAAAATGTTTCATCACAAAAAGCTAAAGAAGCATACACATTTTTAAAAACATGGCAGCCTTCTTACAACACTTTAAATTGTGACAGTTTCACCAACAGCGAGCTTGCGGATACAAAATGGACATCCTTCCGCAACCATGCAGTTTGTCGTTTGAAAAATGTTGAACTCACCAATAAAAATCGTCTCATCTATCGTTATGCAGGTTATGTGAATAGTGGTGATTGGCAAATTCATGCTGATAATCCTTCCGGTCCTTTGATCGCAAAAATTAATATAGATACAACAAAAGGTGGCGATTGGAAAATCGCAGAGGCGGATATAAAGCCGATGGATGGAAAACACAATTTGTATTTCACATATCAAAGCAATAAACTAAAAAAACCAACAGATGCCGGCGCCATGTTGGATTGGTTGTATTTCACAGCAGATCTTCCGGGAAAAGAAAAATCGGGTTATTCGGAGATGAAAAATGATTACTGGAAATTGTTGACCGCCGATGCCCCAACAACTCCAGTAATGATGGATAATCCTTCTTTCATGCATCGAGTATCAAATGTTTTTGAAAGAGGCAATTGGCTGGTAAAGGGAGATGTCGTTGAGCCAGATGTTCCACATTCTTTGAATCCGTTACCCAAAGGCGCGCCGCATAATCGTTTGGGAATGGCGATGTGGCTCGTTGATAACAAAAATCCGTTGACTTCAAGAACGATCGTGAATCGTTTGTGGGAACAATTGTTTGGAACAGGATTAGCAGAAACGCTTGAAGATCTCGGCACTCAGGGCGTTCCGCCAACCCACAAAGAATTGCTGGATTTTCTTTCTTATCAATTGATGAACGATTACCAATGGAGCATAAAAAAGTTGTTGAAGGAAATGGTGATGTCTGCGACATACAGGCAAGATTCAAAAGCTACTGCTGAAATGATCGGGAAAGATCCGTTCAATAAATATTATGAGCGAGGCTCACGGGTACGCCTATCCGCAGAACAGGTTCGTGACCAGGCATTGGTGATCAGTGGAATTATGAATGAAAAAATGTTCGGTCCGAGTGTGTTTCCATTTCAGCCAAAAGGAATTTGGCTTTCACCTTGGAATGGCGCTGAATGGACAATGAGCAATAATGGAAATCAATATCGCCGCGCATTGTATACCTATTGGAAAAGAACTTCGAGTTATCCCTCAATGATATCATTCGACGCGACATCCAGAGAAGTTTGTACGGCAAGAAGAATAAGAACAAACACGCCATTGCAAGCGCTTGTTACACTCAATGATTCATCATATATTGATATGGCGAGGCATTTTGCATATCGGATGCGAAGAGAAGCGGGAAGCAATGTTGAACGAGAAATCAGCAGAGGTTATGAACTGGCCTTGAATAAAAATATTTCTCCCACCAAATTGCAGGCTTTGAAAAAACTATATGATGAAGCATATGATAAAATGAAAGACGATAAAGATAAAACCTGTGAGATGATCGGAGAGATGAATGAAAATGATAATCCCGAAACAGCGGCATTGGTTGTCGTTGCAAATGCCATGTTGAATTTAGACGAATTGATAACAAAGAACTGAGGGCGGCGAGAGAGGAGCTCTTGCCTGCAAGCAAAAAGATCTGGTGATGAATTGCGAAGAGATCATTGCTCAAGGATTAAAACTTGCTATTATGACACGCGACGAATTACATAATCAACGGTTGCTCCAAGAAGCGAATGAAAAAGCAGCCCATTTTCTTACACGCCGTCATTTCTTGAAAGAAAGCGCAATGGGATTTGGCGCCTTAGCGCTTGGTTCACTGATCGGCGGATGCCATTTGGGGGCATCCAACAGTTATGCACAAACGCTTTTTGACCCGGCGCATCCGCTGGCGCCAAAATTGCCGATGTTTCCGGGCAAGGCAAAATCAGTGATCTACCTGCACATGGCGGGAGCGCCATCGCAATTGGAATTATTCGATTACAAACCCGATTTGATGAAATTAGACGGGCAACTTTGTCCACAATCATTATTGGAAGGGAAAAGATTTGCATTTATTCGCGGTGTTCCCAAAATGCTGGGTCCACAGGCAACATTCAAACAACACGGTCAGAGCGGTGCATGGGTTTCCGATAGGATGCCGCATCTTTCGACAATAGTGGATGAACTTAGTTTCTTGAAAGCTTGCACCACGGATCAGTTCAACCATGCACCTGCACAGTTTTTAGTGCACACGGGTTCGCCAAGATTGGGAAGACCGAGTCTGGGTTCCTGGGTTACTTATGGGTTAGGAACTGAAAATCAAAACCTGCCGGGTTTTGTTGTGCTCACCAGTGGTGGAAAATTTCCGGATGCCGGTAAAAGCGTATGGGGGAGTGGGTTTCTACCGAGTGTATACCAAGGCGTGCAATGCAGAAGTGAAGGTGATCCTGTTTTATTTATAAAAGACCCCGACGGAATGGATCGAGATCTGCGGAAAGCTTCGATTGATGCGATCAATCAGGTAAACCAGGAAGAATACAAAGAATTTAAAGACCCGGAAATTTTATCGCGCATTTCACAATATGAGATGGCCTATAAAATGCAAATTTCTGTACCGGATGTGATGAACATTAACGATGAGCCTCAATATATCCACGACATGTATGGCACGCAGCCAAACAAAGCCTGTTTTGCAAATAATATCTTGCTCGCAAGAAAATTAGTGGAGAAAGGAGTTCGATTTGTGCAGTTGTTTGATTGGGGATGGGATAGTCATGGCAGTGATGCGAATCTCGCGATCGATATCGGCTTTATTAACAAATGCAGGCAAGTCGATAAATCAATCACGGCATTGATTTTAGATCTAAAACAAAGGGGATTATTGGAGGATACCTTGGTAGTTTGGGGAGGAGAATTTGGAAGAACGCCGATGCAGGAAAATCGCGAAGGAAAACAAAATCCATTTAAAGGAAGGGATCATCACACAGAAGCATTTACGATCTGGATGGCTGGTGGTGGAATCAAAAAAGGAGTGAGTTATGGAGAAACGGATGAGATCGGCTACAGTGCGATCAGCGGAAAAGTCACGCCCTTTGATATACAAGCTACGATCCTTAACCAGCTTGGGTTTGATCATGAGAAGTTTACCTATCAATTCCAGGGGAGACCATTCAGATTAACAGACGTGAGCGGTTCTGTTATTAACGATATTGTTGCTTAAGATTTTTACTAACTGCTGAAAAAAATATATTAGTGCATAGAAGAAATTTCATTCGTTTGTCAGGCGCGTCATTGGGCAGTTTAATTATATCTACATATGTTAAGGCGGCAGACAAGAATGATCACCTTATTAAATTCCCTGATTCAGTTTCTATCCAAACAGGCAACGATTGGTACGATTTAAAATCAATCAATCAAAATATATGGCAGTATAAGGATGTTGTTGTTGAATTGAGATCGCGCAATGAAGTTGTTGCCGTGAATATTCAATCGCCATCCATCGGATTAAAATCGGTAAAGCTTTTTTGGAAACATCCGATTTCAAAAACATCACAACTGCTCGGCGATCATTGGGAAAGAACATATGGCGATGTGCATTGGAAACCGGCTGATGCAACTGCGAAAATGCCGTGGTATGTTATCCAGCACGATGTAAACAGCACGAATTGCTTTGGTGTGAAAACGGGCTGCAACAGCATTTGCTATTGGCAGGTAAATGCCGGAGGATTAGACCTATTATTGGATTTAAAAACCGGTGGTGATGGCGTAAGACTCGGCACAAGAGCGCTGCACGCAGCAGATATCATCACCAGTAAAAATGAAAGGAATGAAAATGTGTTTGCCACAACACGACGTTTTTGTAAAATGATGTGTGATAATCCACGCAAAGTTTCTCAACCTGTTTACGGGATCAACGATTGGTATTTTGCTTACGGCAATAATTCTGCAGAGCTTATTCTCCAGCACACCTCCTTGCTCGCACCATTGGTTACCAATACATCGAACAAACCATTTTCAGTGATTGATGATGGCTGGTATTCAGGAAAAGTTTGTGCAACGCCAAATAAAAAATTTGGCGACATGGCGAAGGTTGCAGATCAGATTAAAAATTTAGGCATGCGTCCGGGATTATGGACAAGAGTCTTGTGTGCAGAAGAAAATGAAAATCCAAAATTATTGATGCCTGCAATCAAGAATAGAAATGATCCCAAAAATCCATTTCTTGATCCAACCATCGAGGAAAATATCGAACGGGTGAAAAAATATTTGATTACGTATAAAAATTGGGGCTATGAAATGGTGAAACATGATTACACCACGTTTGATATTTTTGGTCGCTGGGGCATTGAGATGACTGATGATATTACAGAGCCCGGCTGGCATTTTAATGATAACACCAAAACAAATGCAGAAATCATCTTGCATTTGTACAGATCAATCCGGGAAGCTGCAGGCGACACCTATATTATCGGATGCAACACGATGAGTCACTTGTCTGCCGGTCTGTTCGAACTGAATCGCATTGGCGACGACACCAGTGGTAATGAATGGGCGCGCACACGAAAAATGGGGGTAAACACGCTCGGCTTTCGTATGGTGCAACATAAAAATTTTTATGAAATAGATGGTGATTGCGTTGGTCTCACCAGTAAAGTTCCGTGGGAAAAAAACAAACAGTGGATGCAATTGCTTGCGGAGAGCAGCGCGCCTTTGTTTATTTCTGCACAGCCAGATGCCGTTGGTGAAGAACAAAGGCTTTTCATCAAAAAAAGTTTTGCTGCTGCTGCAGCACCTCAGCCTGTTGCGGAACCGCTGGATTGGCTCACCAATCCCTTTCCTTCGAAATGGAAACTTGATGGCAATGAAGTGGATTTTGATTGGAGCTGATAAAAGGATTAGCTAGTCCATCACTTAATTTTAAAGCTTTTGAATAAATGCGATTTTTAACCAGGGAATAAGAAAATGAAAAGAAGAAATTTTATACAAACATCAGCAACAGCATCAACTGCACTATTACTTTCATCTTTAGAAACATTCGCTTTATCTAACAAACCAACTTTTAATATGAACAGCAATTTTGAACTAAAAATTCTTGCAACCAACTGGGGTTTCCCCGGAACCATTGATGAATACTGCGCCAAAGTAAAACATGATGGCTATGATGGCATCGAAATATGGTGGCAAAATGATCCCAAAGATCATGATGAATTATTTGCAGCATTAAAAAAATATCAACTCGATGTTGGATTTTTATGCGCCGGTCATGAAACCAATTTCATAGACAATTTCGCATCGTTCAAAAAAATGGTAAGTGCAGCAGCGGCCAATCCAATTCAAAGACCATTGTATATTAATTGTCATTCAGGGAAAGATTATTTTTCTTTTGATGATAACAAAAACTTTATTGACTTTACAATGCAGCTTGCCAAAGAAACAGGAATAAAGATCTGCCATGAAACGCATCGGTCAAGAATTCTATTTGCCGCTCCGGTGGCAAGAAATTTCATGGAAAAAATTCCGGGGTTAAGAATAACGCTTGATATTTCCCATTGGTGCAACGTACATGAAAGTTTGTTGCAGGATCAACAAGCGACGATCGACTTGGCTTTGCAAAGAGTGGATCATATTCATGCACGTATTGGTCATCCTGAAGGTCCGCAGGTTAATGATCCGCGCGCACCAGAATGGGATGAAGCGGTGAAAGCCCATTTCGCCTGGTGGGATAAGGTAGTTGAACTGAAAAGAAAAAGCGGTGACCGGTTAACGATCTTAACGGAGTTCGGACCGCCGCATTATATGCCCGCATTACCTTATACCATTCAACCGGTCGCCGATCAGTGGGCGATTAATGTGCACATGATGCATTTGCTGCGGAAAAGGTATTCCTGAAAGCAGTGATCGTACAGGTAGGAGCTATGATCAAAAAATATTATTTTTATTTAAACTTTATTGATGAGGAATTTTATACAACTTAAAATGTAGTAAAAAAGATTTGATGTTGCTATAAAATCATTTGAGCCGACAACAAGTTATCTTAAAGTAAAAAAATGCTTATTGGTTTTATGAATTTATATAACAAATAAAACTGCTCTTGCTCGTAGCTTGATGCTCAAGGCTAAAATATGCTTCAATTTCTCGGTCATCTTCATCCTGTTCTTGTTCATTTGCCAATCGGCATTTTGTTGCTTGCCTGTTTGTTTTTATTGCAATCCAGGAAAGACAGGTTTGCGCATCTGCAGCCTTCCATTAATTTTATTTTGTTGCTTGGAATGATAAGTGCAATCGCTTCTTGTATCACCGGCTATATACTTTCACAGACCGGCGATTACGATGAAGGCCCGGTTAATTTGCATCAATGGATGGGCATCAGCGTGACTGGGATCTCCATTATTATTTATTATTTCCGGCGAAAGGTATCTTTGCAAAAATGGCAATTGCCACTTACGATTTTATTGATCCTGTTAATTTTTATTACAGGACATCTTGGTGGATCCTTAACTCATGGAAGCGACTACCTTACGCAGCCTTTAGCAGATTTATTGAACAACGATTCATTAACTACATTTAAAAGAAAACCGATCGCGAATGTTCAGGATGCATCTGTTTATTCAGATGTCATTGCGCCGATCTTCCAGGAAAAATGTTATGTATGTCATGGCAAAACAAAACAAAAGGGAAAACTTCGGTTAGATGATTCCGCCAGCATACTGAAAGGGGGAAAAGATGGTATCGTTATCATCCCAAATAAATCAGTCGAAAGTGAATTGATCAAACGCATTACACTTCCCAGGGAAGATGAACATCATATGGCGCCAAAAGAAAAGCCACAATTATCTGATAATGACATAACATTATTAAAATGGTGGATCGATGAAGGGTCAAGCTTTTCAAAAAAAGTGAAACAGATCGATCAACCGGAAAAAATAAAAACGGCGTTAAGAATGCTACAGAATAGCAGTGAGGAAAAGAAAGTTGATCTGGATGTTCCGCAATCTCCTGTTGAAAAAGCTGATGAAACCGCAGTTAAAACATTAAGGGATTCAGGCGTTGTGGTGATTCCGGTCGCACAAAACTCAAATTATCTTTCTGCGAATTTTGTAACGGCAAATGTGAATGCCAAGATCATTTCTTTATTGCTGCCTATGAAAAAACAACTGGTTTGGTTGCGATTAAACAATAAACCTGTTAATGATTCAATGCTTGCAGTAATCTCGAAATGCACAGAACTCACTAAACTCGAAATTAATAATACCAATATCACCGATAAGGGCCTGAATTATTTAAAGGATTTAAAACAATTGCGCTCATTGAATCTTGTCGGCACGAAAATTACGATTAAGGGGTTAATGCAGTTGAAAGACTTGAAAAATTTACAATCCCTCTATCTTTATCAGACCAATATTGGAGAAAATGATTGGAGCGAAATTAAAAAACTGTTTCCAAAAGTTTCTATTGACTCCGGCGGATATGATGTTCCATTGTTGCACGACGATACCGTGATTGTAAAACCTCCTCCAATAAAGACATGATTATTGCTATTTATTGATGAATTTAAAATGGCGACAACGAGGTTCAACAGCAGTAGCACCCAAGAACGGATTGCCATGCAATGAAGTTTATCAAGCTCACAATTGCAGGATGAGAAAAATTATTTTCCGGTAAAATTTGGTTTTCTTTTTTCGAGAAAGGCAGTTGCTCCTTCTTTTACATCTGCAGTGCCGGATAGTTTTCCGAATGCTTCGATTTCTTTTAGTAACCCATTTGCGTTTCCACTGGCGGCATAGTTCACCAGTGCGATCGCTTCTGCAATAGCAAGTGGCGCTTTGCTATTAATCGTTTGAAGAATTTTTTTCGTTTCATTCAATAAATTTTCTTGTGTTGCGACATGATTTACCAGGCCTAATCTTAACGCTTCGTTGGCATCAATCATATTTCCGGTAAGGATAAGTTCCATCGCTTTTCCTTTTCCGATCAGATGCGTGAGACGCTGCGTTCCGCCATAGCCTGGAACCAATCCAAGATTCACTTCGGGTTGCCCGAATTTTGCATTATCACTTGCCAGGCGAAAATGACAAGCCATCGCCAGCTCACAACCACCGCCAAGTGCAAAGCCATTCACCGCAGCAACAATTGGCTTGGCAGCATTTTCAATTTTATTAAAAATACTTTTTTGTCCTTTCTCTGCCAGCGCCTTTCCGTTTTCACTGTTAAGCGCTGTAAACTCGCTGATATCTGCGCCTGCAACAAAAGCTTTTGTTCCACTGCCAGTAATGATTGCCGATTTTATTTCGGGATTATTATAAATCTCATTAATTGCATCGCTTAATTCCTCAATCACTACTTTATTAAGCGCGTTTAATTTATCAGGACGGTTAATAGTAATAATGTAAATGTTTTCGGTAAGGTCTGTTAATAAGGTTTGATATGGCATGTTTAAAATTTATGAAACGAAGATAATGCAAGGAATGAAATTGATTTTTGTTTTATCTTTCTGGTATGAAGCTGGTTGATGTTATACTCTATATCGGCACTTTTGTTTTTGCCCTTACCGGCGCGCTGAAGGCAAGAACATTTCAAATGGATATTTTTGGAGCAACAGTTTTAGCGTTTGTTACCGCTTATGGTGGAGGCACGATCCGCGATATATTGATCGGCATCAAACCGGTAAATTGGATAAATGATTATATCGCATTATCCCTTGTAATCAGCGCAGTGATCATTGTTTCTTTATTCAAGAAAAATATTTCGCGATTCAGAAGAACGATTTTTTTAACCGACGCAATCGGTCTAGGGATGTTCACCGTTGGTGGAATTGAAAGAAGTTTAGAACATGATGTTAATAGCGTTTATGCTATTTTGATGGGCGTGATATCTGCAACATTTGGCGGATTGGTTGCGGATATTTTGAGCAATACTGTTCCTGATTTATTAAAACGCGGAGAGTTATATGCCACCGCTTGTTTGATCGGCGGCATTATCTATATCCTGCTATCAAAAATTGGGGTGGTATACGAATTTGATCTGATCAGTTGCGTGCTGATCATTGTTGGAATAAGAATTGTATCAAAATTAAAAAGGTTAAGCTTACCGGAAATTTAGACCGCCATTAATTTTTTTAAAAACTCATCTTTGCGGCGTGTCGAAACTTCTATGGAAGAATTATCGGTCATAATGACGAAACCACCCTTTCCTTTATTATACGTTTTGATGTAATTAAGATTAATAAGATGCGAGTTATGAACACGAAAAAAATTATATTCAGAAAGCATTTCGTCAAACTCCTTTAGCGTTTTTGCCACCATCAGCTTTGGCTTGTCTTTTATAAAAAGAGTGGTGTAATTGCCTTCACTTTCACAACGGATGATATCGCTGACTTGCACAACAACAAATCCATTAATTATAGGAACACATATCCGTTTTGAAAAATGGCTCAAATTTTTTAGGTTGTGATAAAGCACCTCGAATTTATCAGCGGCTGAGGTTTGCGAAATCCTTTCTTTTAGCTTATTAATGGCCTGCCGGAGATCGTCTGCATCAACAGGTTTTAGCAAGTAATCTATTGCGCTGAATTTAAATGCCTGCACCGCATATTTCTCAAATGCAGTAGTAAAGATCACTTCAAAATTTATGTTCTGTATTTGTTTGAGCAAGTCGAATCCCGTCTTATCATCATCAATCTGCACATCTAAGAAAATAAGTTCCGGCTGCAGATCATTGATCGCTTTTAATCCCGTTTCCGTAGTTTTAAATTTGCCCAGCAGGCTAATGTCTGCCGCAAAATTTTTTTCAAGTAAAAAACTCAACCTGTCAATGCAATGTTGCTCGTCGTCAATTATTATTGCTGTGATCATAGTTTAAAAGCCTAGTTGTAATGGTAGTTTTACTTCTGCTCTTGTTCCGTTTTCCAAACCCAATAGCTTTACCGAAGCTGTTGTTTTTTTTGTTTTGTTGATAATGTCAATTCGGGATGAAGTGATCTTCATTCCAAGGGATTTTTTTTCCAGGGGCGATGGAACTGAGTCTTGTATTCCTATGCCATTGTCTTCTACAATACAGCTCATCATTTCCCCTTCTTTTTTTATGGTGATGATTATTTTCCCCGTGCCTTGTTTTTTTGCAATGCCATGCCAGATGCTATTTTCAACAAAGGGTTGCAATATCAATGGTGGGACAAGCGTATTTTCTTTATCAATTTCATTGTCAACAATTATTTCATAACTGAATTTATTGTTCAAACGCAATGACTCAAGTTGAATGTATAATTCAAGCGCTTTAAGATCATCAGCGAGCGATATTTCTTTTTTTTCCGAATTTTCAAGAACAGCGCGCATCAATTTTGCAAACCTGGTTAAATATTCATCTGCTGCCTGCAAATTATTTTTTAATATATAATCGCTGATGGAGTTGAGTGAATTGAAAATAAAATGAGGATTCATTTGCGCACGCAGGGCTTTCATTTCTGTATCCGAAATCTGCGCTCTTAATTCTGCGTCTTTTCGTTGTTCCACTGCATCATGCCTTCTTTTATAAAAAATAAAACTGGTAATAAAGGCGAGCAACAAAATGGCAGCCCCCCATGTCACCGCATTTCTCACCACGCGTTCACGGTTAATTTCGGCAACAGCAAGCGCGGTTTGTTTTTCGTGATCGGCATTAAGCAAAGCCTCTTTATTATCATATTCATATTGCATTTCTTTCCGGGCAATTGCTTGTTTGTTCTTGTCATTGATTATGCTATCCTGGATGACGATATATTTTTTATATGACTGAAGCGCTTTGTCGAATTTTTTTTGTTGCTCATAAGAAATACTGAGCTGATGCCATGTTTCGCTTTGCATGTCCAGTGCGCCGGTTTCTAATCCGGATTGCAATGCTGCATTGAACCAATCAATTGCTTTTGCATATTTATTACCCGTATTTTTTTCATTATCAAATTCGGTTTGCGGCATGTTCAAGTATATTTTTCCAATTTGGTTCTGTGTGAATGCAAGTCCGAGTTTGTTTCCGGATTCATTATAAAGTTGCAATGCCTTGTTTGAGCAGTCAAGCGCTTGCTGGAAATTTGAAAGCTTGTTATAAACTGCGCCCATATTGCTATATGCGCTTGCAATCCCGGACTTAAAATTTGCATTTTCAGAAATCTGCAAAGCTTTTTGATAATAACTCAAAGCCTGCTCCGGTCTGTTGGCATCATCATAACAATTTCCAATATTGCCCAGGGTCTTTTGAATGTCATTTTTGTTTCCATTTCTATTATAAATGGCAAGCGCCTTAAAATGATACTGCAATGACTTTTCATAATCTGCCAGATGATCATAAACAAGCCCGATATTGGTAAATGTGATGGCCAGATCTTGTTCGCGATTCATCTGTTCAAACATTGCAGACGCTTTAAAATAATAATCAAGCGCTTTGGGATAATCAGCCACAGAAAGATATACAACACCGATACTGTTTAGGTCACCTGCAATTCCGGGAGGATAATGCAGTTGTTGAAATATTTGTAATGATTGTTGCTGATAGTTGAGCGCTTTGGGATAATCGGACAAATTGAAATAATCAATGCCCATATTGTGAAATATTTTGGCGATGCCAAGACTATCCTTGATTTTTTTTCGTGTTTCCAAAGCTTTGTTGAAATAGATCAAAGCCATTGTATCCGTGCCCTTAGTCTGATAATTCACGCCCGTATAATTATAGGCGCTTGCGAGTTTGGGAAGATTATCCAATCTTTTTGCCAACAAAATAGCTTCATTGCCTTTTTCGATTCCTTTATCCGGATCAATAAAACTGTAGTCAAAAACAATGTCGAGAAGAGTCTTAAGTTTAGTTGTGTCTTCTGTTGGTTGATTTTTGTATACGATCAATAAAGAATCTAGCTCCTTTTGTTGTGAAAGGCAAAATTGAAAACTTATACAAAAGCCGCTGATCAGAAGGAATTTTTTCATGTAAAGCCAGAAGTGTTACAATGTTGTAAAAGATAGGAATTAATCTGCAATTATCAGCGCTTTGCGGGCGATTAATAAATGAGAACCGGCAAAACATAAATAGATGTTGCTTCTTGTCTGTTACAAGGTTTATTTTATGGACAATTCACATTTCTTCATCAACTAAAATCAGTGTCATGAATTTTCAAACAATGAGCAAACAACGCAAGTTTATTTTGATAGCTGCTGTTATTGGAATTATTTCTGTTTTTCTTCCCTGGGCGACAGTTTCCATTGGCATGTTCGGCGAAAGCGCAAGCGAAAGTGTAAACGGTTTTCATGGAGTTGGTATTATTGTTTTCCTGGCTTTTATAATTGCTGCGATCGTCACACTCACCGGCGATCAAACAAAGGCACTTGACAAGACTACATGGATGGTCGCTTTAATTGCCGCAGCCGCTGCCCTTCTTTTCGCGGTGATCGCTTTAGCAAACACCTCACATGCAGGACTTGGATTTGTCGATGCCGGTTTTGGTTTTGGAATTTGGCTAACATTGGCTGCTGCGATAGGAGTTGGAGCATCTGCTTGGCTTTTCAGAAACCCTGCAGATGATTTAAAAAGTGGTTTTGATGATCTGAAAAAGAAAATCTCGACCTCAACTGCTCCTCAATCGCCCGCAACGAATACAGGTTCTGGCTCAAATAAGATTGCCGAACTGGAAAAATTAAGCAAGCTAAGAGAAAGCGGAAGTATTACGGAAGAAGAGTATCAACAACTGAAATCGAAAGTATTGTAACCGTTATTTCAGCAGCGCGGTATTAATAATTATCAACATAAAAATTTATGGAAAAGATCTTATGCGGGTTGATTATTTCCGCAGTGGTTTTATATGGTTGTAGCAATAGCCCTTCTGATGATGAAATCAAGCGCTGCGTTTTGAAAGAATATGATTGTGGTAATTATGCAAGGATAAATTCAATAAAAGTCGTGAATAGCAGGAAGATAAAGGATTTTATGGGACAGGAAGAATATGAGGTTTATGTTGATGGCGAAATCGAATGGACGAACGATTGCCAATCTTTTTTACAAACGATCCAAGCTGGACATAAAGAAAGATTTCTCAATAAGGCCATTGTTATGGCTAAGATGGATAAGGGCTGGGGCTGTCCGTGATCAAAATGATTTTTATCAACTGATTAAAATTAATGGCTATGCATATGCGTAAATCTTTTTTAATATTTTTTGTCATCCTTTTTTTTGTGGTGAATGTTTTTGCGCAGACAAAATCTTCTGGACAAACAGCAAAAAATACAAATACTACAACGTCAAAAAGCAGCAAAGGCGATACTTCACTTTCTCAGTCATTAAAAGATTTTAAAAATTTATTTGAGAAGAAGAAGCAACCGGGAATTGTAATTTCAGTTACCGGAATAGAATATGAGGATGATAATCTAACTTTACTAAAAGAAAATATCAAAAAAATAAAGGGGGTGAAATCCGTTTCCACTATTTATAAATCAGGGACAGCAAAATTAGAAATTGAATATAAAGGCAAGCCAACCGATTTGTGGGATGAACTTCCAAAAGATTCAAGAGCCTTGTTTAAAATGGTGGATGCAGCAGACAGTACAATGAGTGTTGAATATAAAAAGAAATAAAAGGGACAATTAAAAATCGCGATGTTCTTTCACCCAATCTTTGATATATACAGCAATATCACCTGTGGTTGCGCCCGGAGCAAATAATTTCCCAACACCTGCTTCGTGTAATATTTTCATGTCATCATCCGGAATAATGCCACCGCCGGTTAAAAGCACATCATCCATTTTTTTTTCTTTCATCAACGCAATTATTTTTGGGAAAACAGTCATGTGCGCACCGCTCAAAATGCTGATGCCGATTGCATCTACATCCTCCTGCAGCGCGGCGTTAACGACCATTTCAGGCGTTTGGCGCAAACCGGTATAGATTACCTCCATTCCGGAATCGCGTAATGCAGTAGCAATAACTTTTGCACCACGATCGTGACCATCTAATCCAACTTTGGCAACGAGCACTCTTATCGGTCTTTTTATTTCTTTGTTCATGTGATCATTTAGATTATTCAAAATTAAGCTTTCTCCCTAATGGTGTATGGGCAAAGCGCATTTAAGCTAAAATGTCCTGCTTGTGATCGCGCTAAGATTCACCATTGGCGATTCTCCCTTCACCATTTCACTTTTGCCTTATCTTTTTCAACTTTATCAATAAACATTTTTTTAAAATTTTCATTGCCCTTTTTAAAAACAATAATCAGGCTGCCATATTCCCTTGCATATGGATTGGTAACGCTATCGCTTACTACCACAGATTCAAAATCCTTTATAAAGGGATGCTCCATTTCATTTCTATCATCGGTGAGAAGAACGAGGTTGTCAAATTTTAAAGAGTCGGGCATCCAATAGAAGAAACTGGCATTATCACTGTAAGCAAGAGGGAGCCCGTATTGAGCTCCATAATAGTTCACGGCGCCTGCTTCTCCGTAATTATCACAAAATAAAATAGTATGCTTTTTTTCATTGCTATCAAGGGTACTATATGCGGCGGCCATTTTTTTTGTCATTTCATGCCAGCCAAGCATGTCAGCGAAATCCTGCGGTAGTGAATGATTTTTGAGGTCTTCCCATTTCAGCAGCCCGGTCTTGTCCATGCCGCGCGCTTCATAGAATGCTGCGAGCTTTGCAGGTTTAAACAGCGGCAACATTAGCGGAACAAAGAAATATGCTGCAACAAATGGCGCAAGCACAAATACATATCTTAGCATCTTCAGGCGGTCTTGGGTCAGTTTCTCTAATTGGTAAGCGCCGAAAGCAAACAATGTCGGATATACCCCAAGCGTATAGTAATTCTTACCATGACTGAGTAATAATAAAGCAATAACGAAGAGATAGGACCATCCTATGAATCGATATGGTTTTGCATTTTTGGAAAATGAGACAAATAATAACCCTCTGACCCAGATAAAAAAGCAAGGCAAATTCATGGCGAATTGATCGATAATAAAACCAACCGGACTTATATACTGTAATTGTGTTCTCTGCAATTCCTTCATATGGTAAACGATTGGAAAATGGCGCAGGTATTGCCAGATGAGGTTTGGCAGAAAAATAATGAATGCTGCCAATCCTGCGTAATAGAAATGTTTATTGGAAAAAATTTTTCTTTCTTTGGTTAAAACTAACCCCAACAGGATGCTCACTACAAAAAATGCAACTGAATATTTACTCAGCATTCCCAAACCAACACTTAATCCAAAAATATAAAGCCACGAGTTTTTTTCTGTTTGGGTATAACGGATAAGGCTATAGGCGATCATCGTCCAGAAGAATATTTCCAGGAAATTCGGCTGGAATAAATAATGGACCCGCAGGTATGCTCCGAAAAGGAAAGATAATAATCCAAGAAAAAGAGCGAATGATTTTCCACCCAGCGAAAGGATAATCTTTCCTGTGATAATAAATGTAAATGCCCCGAAAAGAGCGGGCCAAAATTTTATCCAGAACATACTCCCGCCAAATGAATTGGTGAGCCAGGCAAAAACCGACAGTAATGGCGGCACTTCCATAAAACCCCAGGCCATGTGATGACCTTCTGCCAGATATAAAAACTCATCGCGGTGCGGCTCATACACTGCATTTTGCAAAAAAAAGGGGAGAGCAAATTTGATGAGGGCAAAAAAATATAAAAGCCTGTTGTGCTTTTGCATGCAGTGTTGTTTGCAGAAAGATACAAATTTTAGAAACCTGATAAATTTAAACCGCTTCTAATAATTGCAAAGTGCGAGTAATTCTTTTGATCGTTTCTTCCTTGCCAAGAATGACAGCAATATCAAAAACACCAGGACCAAATTTTCCGCCAACAAGCATAATGCGAAGCGGTAATAAGACATCGCCAGGTTTTATCTGGCTTGCGGCAGCAATTTCTTTAAATTCTTTTTCAAGATCATCGTGTTGCCATTGATTAATGAATTCGAAAGCGTTCATCAGTTCAATAAAAAATAAATTTTTCTTTTCATCCCACTTCGGCTGAATTGCAGTAACATCAATAGTTTCAGGCGTTTTGAAGAAGAAAGAAGATTGCTGTACAAAATCTGGCAATAATGTGCATCTGTCCTTTACAAGTTCTATGATCTTTTTTAATTTTTCTTCGTTGTTAATTTCTAAACCTGCATCTTGCAGGACTTTCTTCACCAATAGCCATTCCCCTTCCGCCATTGACTTTTTTATCCATTCATGATTGAACCATTTGGCTTTGTCGTAATTAAATTTAGCGCCGCCCTTATGAACACGTTCCATTGAGAATTTTTCAATCAATTCTTGTAAAGAAAAAATTTCCTGTTCGCTTCCGTCATTCCAACCGAGCAACGCAAGCATATTAATAAAAGCCTGGGGAAGAAAACCGATCTCTTTGAAGCCAGCAGTTTTTTCATTTGTTTTCGGATCTATCCAATCCATGGCGAACACGGGAAAGCCGAGCCGGTCACCATCACGTTTGCTCAGTTTCCCATTGCCATCGGGTTTTAAAATTAAAGGAAGATGCGCCCATTGCGGCATATTTTCTAAGCCGAACAAATACTGCCACAACAAAATATGCACAGGCGCACTTGGCAACCATTCTTCGCCACGAAAGGCATGAGAGATCTGCATGAGATAATCATCCACTACAACGGCAAGGTGGTAAGTGGGCATCCCATCTGCTTTTAATAAAACTTTATCATCCACCTGCGAAGTGCTGAAAGAGACTTCGCCACGGACCATATCCGTAAATTTCACTTCTTCGTTTCCAGGCATTTTTATTCGAATAACGTGGCCCTCATTTTCTTCCAATAATCTCTTGACAATATCTTGATCAAGTGTTAAAGAATTTTTCATTTCATGCCGGGATGAGATATTGTATTGGAAGTTGGGAATTATTTTTCTTTTTGTTTCTAATTCTTCCGTTGTATCGAATGCGTAATATGCTTTCCCCTCACTGACCAGTTGTTCAGCATATTTTCGATAAATCGTTTTCCGCTCGCTTTGTTTATAAGGACCAAAATTTCCTCCATGTTCAGGGCTTTCATCAGGTTCTAATCCACACCAATCGAGCGTGTCATAAATATATTGTTCAGCCCCGGCGACAAAGCGGGTTTGATCTGTATCTTCAATTCTCAAAATAAAATCACCGCCATAATGCTTGGCAAAAAGATAATTGTATAAAACGGTACGCACCCCCCCCAGATGAAGCCCACCAGTAGGACTTGGCGCAAAACGTACTCGAACTTTTTTACTCATAAGCCGCAAAGATAAAGGAATTGAAAGCAGCGAGAGAAGCCGTGAATACGCTTTTTAGCTTTTGCGCGTTATAGAGTAGCTTTGAATATTTTATAACTGCATTGGTGAAATACTTTTTTTCAATATTGCTTTTTTTCTGTAGCTCAATTGCTTTCACACAGATCACTTATCAAAATGTTTTTGTTGATTATGATAGTGCCTGGCAATATAAAAACCTCAAGATAATTCCGATTCGCCCTAAAAATAATCCAAACGGATTGGCGCCCATGCTGATCGATAATCCCGAGATCATTTCACTCAGTCAGGCGCTTAGTCAGGGATTGGCTACAATTTCGGAACGCGGAACTGCATCCACAGAAAATGTCCATTGGCTGCGGATTAATAACCAGTCAGACAAATCGATTTTTGTCGGTTCCGGCGAAGTGATCGGTGGCGGCCGACAAGACAGAATGGTGATGAAGGATACTATTTTATCTCCTACCAAGCACGATCAATATATTCCGGTAATGTGTGTTGAAGAAGGAAGATGGGCAGAAAAGGAAAAGAAATTTACCTACGATAATTTTGCAAATAATCATTTACGCAAAGTACTTGACGTAGGAAAAAATCAGGTGCTGATATGGAATGAAATTGATAACCAATTATTATCCGGCGACATCAAAAGTAATACCATGGCGTATCTTGCGCGGAAGATGGATAAAAAAAGTGTTGACCTGGGAGATGATTATTTTAAATTCTTTCTTCAAAAATTTAAAAATAGCGATAGCACCATTGTTGGCTTCGTATGTGTATCAGGAACCAAAATTATTGGCAGCGACATTTTCGCCAACAGAAGTTTGTTTTTTAGTCAGCTTGAGCCATTGTTACGAGGATATATAGACGAAGCTGTTTTTTTTGGTGGAACAAATTCCATGTTGCCCGATGATAAGATAAAAGAATACATGGACAAACTATTAACTGATGAGCGCTCCCAACAGGAATTCGTAAAAAAGAATGGCAAGATATTCCGGCAGGGCGGCCGGGTCATTCACATTACAACATTTTAACCAGATGATTTATGTTGTGTAATTTGCGGCATGTTTTATTTCGTCAAAACTCCCTGGCTGCTTAAAAAAACGTATTCAAGCTGTATTTGGGATATTCCCGGAAAAGAAAAAAAAATCTATCTCACTTTCGATGACGGTCCCCATCAAACAGCCACCCCATTCGTTTTGGAAACATTAAAGAAATTTAATGCCAAAGCCACTTTTTTTTGCATTGGAAAAAACGTGGCTGAACACCCGGATACCTATAAACAAATTTTGTTGAATGGACATCGCGTGGGCAATCACACCCATAATCATCTTAACGGATGGAAGGTTTCTGACAAGGAGTATTTTGAAAATATACTGGAGGCAAAAAAATATATTGATTCCAATCTTTTTCGGCCACCTTATGGAAGAATATCAAGATTTCAGCTCAATAATTTGTGCGCGCACACGAATTTTAGAATTGTGATGTGGGACGTTTTAAGTGCTGATTTTGATAAAAAAATATCAGCAAAGAAATGCGCGCAAAATGTTATTAATAATACAAAAAAGGGGTCAATAATAATATTTCACGATAGCGAAAAGGCATTTGAAAGATTGGAATCTGCATTGCCCGAATGCTTACAATTTTTTAAAGAGAACAGCTATAGTTTTGAGGTTATTGCTTGATTTCGATGATCAAAAATTTTGGGTAAACCCACTAACACCATGGTATTTAAATAAATTGGGCCTGGGTAGACACCCTGGCCCGTTTTTAATCCGTACCCTATGAAAACTGATTTAAAGGTAAAACTTTTTTTCATTTATCCAAACAATTTCAATTTCAGTAATTTATTTGTAAATATTTAAGTGGTTGATATATGCCTTTTTTACAATTTTTTGTCGAACCAACAGCCTTTTTTCTACTCAAATTAAAAGTAGTTTATGACTTTAATTGACACCCATTGCCATCTTTATTTGGAAGAGTTTGCCGATGATATCGGTGAAGTGATAAAAAGAGCCAGGGACAATGGGGTAGAGCGATTTTATCTGCCCAATATAGATGCCCGGTCAATGCAATCTATGCTGAAGTTGGAAAATGATTATCCCCTGGAATGTTTATCCATGGCGGGTTTGCATCCATGTTCCGTAAAAGAAAATTATAAAGGCGAGCTTTTGACCATTGAAAAGATATTACAGGAAAGACCATTTGCCGCAATTGGCGAAATAGGGCTTGATTTTTATTGGGACCGAACGTTTGACAAGCAACAATATGAAGCATTCGATCTGCAAATTGAATGGGCTTTACAATATGATATACCAATTGTTATTCATTCGCGTGACTCGATGCAACCATGTATAGATGTAGTAAAGAAACACCAGCATGGAAAATTAAAAGGTGTTTTTCATTGTTTTACAGGAACGCTGGAAATGGCAAAACAGATTATTGACCTTGGGTTTTATTTAGGCATCGGAGGCGTGTTGACTTACAAAAATTCAGGATTGGCAGAAACAATAAAAAATGTTGATCTCCAATACTTGGTGCTTGAAACGGATTCACCTTATCTTACCCCTGTTCCATTTCGTGGTAAAAGAAATGAAAGTAGCTATTTAAGGTTTATTGCGGAAAAACTCGCCCAGGTAAAAGAAATCAATCTTCATGAAGTTGAGGATGTTACCACTTTAAATGCAAAAAAATTATTCGGTACCTAAAATGCTAATTGTATTTTTGCAACCCTTCCGGAGGGGTGCAGGAGTGGTTGAACTGGCACGCCTGGAAAGTGTGTATAGGAGAAATCCTATCAAGGGTTCGAATCCCTTCCCCTCCGCTAATATAAAGCGTAAATAATTGTAAAACAATAATTTACGCTTTGTCATTTGTGAATTGGAGCAAATTGTGGAGCAAAATTTTATCATTTTTTTTTAAATTAAATTTTATGGCTGCCCCGCCGAAATTTCCTTTGAGAGTGTTTGAAGATTTTGAAATCGCAAAAGGCATTTGCACCGATTTTGTTAATAGAAAACAAGATGTTTTTTCCTTGAATTGCGATGAAAATCACTACATAAAAATCACGGAAAAATTTAATAAGCACGATTTTTATTTTCATATTTTCGAACCGCATTTATCAAATCATAAAACCTTGTTTAATATAATGTTCGCTCCTGAAAGCAGGGCATCGAATAATAAAACACAATACAAAATTGAATATCCACAACTGTTGCAATTATTGGAAACTTGGTCTTCGCTTGTTGAAAATCTTTACAAATATCATCCCGATAATTATTTGGTCAACGCATGGACAAATTACTATTTTGAAGACTTCAAAATTCACGACGAGGATGCTGACGTTACACCTTTTAGTGAAACGCAGCAAAAAGCACTTATATACATCGCTGAAATTGTTGAAAACTCCTTAAAGACAAATGAAGTACAAATTGATGCGGCAACGTTGGAAATAATCAGTGAGGTTGAATTATTTAAAAAACATCTGGTGCAATCGCCAAAAAACGTTGCAATGAAATCTTGGAGTAAGATATTGTCAAAAATTCATTTAAAGGGCAAGCCATTTTTTAATAAGGTTTTATCTACTGCCAGAGACGCGTGGGTAAAATACATGGTTGAAAAAGGCGTAGATTATATAATTGACTTGGGCGAAAGATTTTTGATGCACCATGTATGAGAATAAGAACCTTAGTTAGTAATTGCAAAATTTAAAATATTACCTCCTTTATGCCATATAATGTAAATGACCTAATAGAAAAATATAAGGATTCTACTATCTCTCAAATATTAACCTTTCTTCCTGTTGAAGTGGAACAGCTCGATGCAAAATGGATTAAGTTAAAAGATAATGAACTTGCTGCTAATCGAAATTTAAATGATTACAGAAACCACGCAGGAGCATTGCTATTTTACATTACAAGCGGAGGTGTAATTCCTTTCAAACCAGATGCAGACATGAAAAAATTTATACCAATTGTACAGAATCTTGTAGAAAAAGGAGAGGTCGATCAAATCTGGTTAGATAATCTTGTGTCCCTTACCTGACAATTTTACCTATACTTTCTGTCAGCTCAATTTAAAATACTGTCAAGATTAATTAAAAACCTGAAGATTTTGCATTTTGTTAAATAAAATATAAGATAGGAAAGGTTTTTGCAGTATTATGCTCAGTTTTTACTTCGCCTGTGTGACCAAGCGCGTAAAGCAGATGAGCCCCTCTAACTCTGCAGCTACCTCCACTTCCCACACTTCCGTTAAGAACAGCCCGTTGATTGTATTCGTCCTGAGATTTCGATTGATTACCATTTGAATTTTTGAAAAGTAATTTTCAACATGATATTCTCATGCATAAAATGAAATTTTCAAAATATAAAGTGGTCATGGAAGTTGTGCGAATGATTGTAAGAATAATTTTTCAACCAAAATAATAATTATCGACAACAAAAATTTACAATTATGCTCAAGACCAAAAAAGAAATCAAAAACGGCAGGCCAACTGGCCTTTCAGTTAATGGCAACAAAAGAAGTTATGTTAGCCAATCTGATATTCCGTGTTACAGCTTAGAAGAAGCTTTAAGAATTCCAAGGGCAATAAACGAAAATTATGCGTTTAAACCAGTTAAGCCAATTCAATTAGCACAAGGAGTACAACTTACTCCTACTTCAAGTATTTTTAAAATGCTTTGTGGAGCGTCAATCGCGTATGGCTTAACTGAAGGCGGCTATAATGCTACAGAAATCATTCCTACAGAATTAGCAAAAAGAATATTAAAGCCGAAGGAAGAAGGCGACGAGCTTAAGGCTAAAAGAGAAGCTTTTCTTAAACCGCGAATCATTGCAGATTTTTTAAATAAATACAATGGAAATCTTATCCCAAAAATAGAGATTGCCTGCAATGTTCTTGAAGAGTTTGGCGCACCAAGAGATAAAACAACAGAAATATTTAATTCAATTTTATCTGAAGGTTCGAAACTCGGATTGATAAAAGAAATAAAAGGTAAGAGCTGTGTCGATTTATCTGGTACAGATACAGTAAGCGAAACAGAAACAGACACGCAAGACAATAAAATCTTCCAATCTAATTACAAAACTGTTGAGCAAAAACTGCCAGAACTGGAATCAATCCATCAAAATAGCGGCGCAGTTATTAATTCAGCAGAAAATCAACGAAAGAAAAGAGTTTATGTATCCCATGGAAAGGACACTTCCTTTATTGATCCAATAAAAAAACTTTTAAGATTTGGCGAAATGGAAGCGATTGTATCAATTGAAAAGCAATCCGTTTCCAAACCTGTACCCGATAAAGTAATGGCGGAGATGAGAAATTGTGGAGCAGCTATTATACATGTTGACGCAGAACAAAAATTAATTGATAAAGAATTAAAGGAGCATGTTGTATTGAATCCGAACGTGTTAATTGAAATAGGTGCTGCTATGGCTTTATATGGTCGCAGATTTATATTGTTAGTGAAAAATGGAATCACTCTTCCTTCAAATTTGCAGGGGCTTTATGAAGTAAGGTACGATGGAGAGGAATTAAGCGGTGATGTTACAATAAAATTACTTGAAGCAATAAATGATATTAAAAATCAAAATTTACCGGATTAACAATTTACAAATAGCAAATGTCAAACAAAATCATACCAAAAATATTCATTGGTTCGTCCGTTGAAGGAGTTAATATAGCTAAAGGTATTCAAGCTAATTTACATCATACTGCTTGGGCAAAAGTTTGGACTCAAGCGTTTCCTCTTTCATCCATGACACTTGATGCGCTGTTACAAAACAGTAAAGATTATGATTTTGCAATTTTTGTTTTTTCTGCAGACGATGAGGTCAAACTGAGAGGCAAAAATTATTTAGTGGCCAGGGACAATGTAATATTTGAAGCAGGGCTTTTTATGGGGGTTCATGGCAGGAATAGATGTTTTATTGTTGCTCCAAATGATGACCCGAACCTTCATTTTCCATCTGACTTTTCCGGATTTACTTTTGCAACTTATGATACAAATTTTGCAAAAAAAGATTTACTCGCTGCTCTTGGCACTGCGACAACACTAATTGAACTTGCTATTAGAAGTAATAGCTTAAATTCTTATCCTTTTTTCTGTTCAACTCGATGCTCATTTACAGCCGACCCAAAAATTACTCATCACCTAAAACTTTATGTGAAACTTAAAAACACAACAGGTTCACTGATGATTGTTAAAAATCTTTTATTTAAAGCGAATCGAACACTAAATCTTGATTCGGGCGCTCAAGGGTATAGAGGTGAAAATGAATATTCTCCTAAAATTTCTTTGGATTATCCAGGAACTGAAGTTCGTTACGACCAAGTTATTATTGAACCTGATAAATCCGCCACATTATGGATTCCTTTTGACAGCGATAAAATCACATCTGATTTTTTGGAAAAAGAACGGCTTATTGCGGCAATTGGAATAATTTCTTTTGATGTGTTTGTAATGGATGAAATGCGGCAAGTAAATGTTGAATTGAATATTTAAGGTTAATTGCGCAAAAAAAAATCAATTTATCAATAATAGTTTTTAATATGGCAGAAATAAAAAACTTAGAAGGGTTTGTAACGTATGTTAATGAAAATTTTACTTGCGGGCATTATATTTATCGTGGTGTAGCAGATGGGGAACAACATAAATTAATTCCATCTGTAGGTAGGGATGACAGTTATGATATTGATAACGAAAAAGAAACGTTCAAACAATTTAAACGCCGTTCGCATTCAACAGTAACAAGTAGTCCAAAAAATGATTGGGAATGGTTGGCGATAGCACAGCATCATGGATTGCCCACTCGATTATTAGATTGGACAATCAGTCCATTGGTAGCACTTTTCTTTGCAACCCAGCCTAAATTAAAAGAAAATAAAATTGAAGATTGTTGCGAAAATGGTGGAGCAGTTTATGCGCTACATTTTTGCAACTATATTAATATAGAAGTGGATAAAGACCCGTTTGAATATAATAAATTTGGGGTGTTTCAGCCTCCGCATATTGCTACAAGAATTACTGGACAGGCAGGAGTTTTTACGATTCAGCCAGAGCCAGATAAAGAATTAATTATTGAAAAAGATAACCGATTTCCTGATGAAATTGTAAAAATTGAATTTTCGAAAGAAGCTACGCGAGTAATCCAATCGCAACTATTTAAATTGGGGATGAGATACGATATGCTATTTCCCGATTTAGATGGCTTCGCAAAAGGTATTAAAATAAATGAAATACTCGGTGATTTGCATTATGCAGAATGCTGATTTTATAAAATATTAAAAGCTTAGGATGGAGCAATTTAATTTGTGGAGTGATTTAGATATCTCAGCACTCGAAGAACTGAAACCTAATCTTGGATTGCGAAAATGGAGCGAGCTCGTTGAATTTGATAAATTCAAGGTATGGAAGAATTTATCGGAATTCTTTTTTGATAATGACAAAGTTCAAAAAGCATACCAACCTTACATAATTAGCGCATTTGGAGGCGAAGCAATCGAAAAATATCAAAATGCAGAATGTGTTGAAGAAGCAATTCAAAATCTTAACCAAAAGTATAAGGTAAAGAGTTTTGCAAAGGTTTATTTTGAGGTTCCACATTTAAGGTCCGCCTGCGCAGATTTTTTTTATATTTTTCACAAAGGCACTGATAATCTTTTTTTGGAACTATTATCACTTTACTGTGATTCAATGCTGAGAAATCAAGCAAAACAAATACCTGAAAGATATAGTACTGAAAGTGAAGAGAATTTTGACGACCGTTATCAAAAACAACGTTGGCAACGATTTGACCAATTTGCAATAAAATTGAATGATATTATTAATGATTTCGGAGTTGATATTTTTCTTTCAAGAGCAGGTTTTGTTTTTAAACAAGATGAAAAAATAATTAAGAATATTTATGAACCGACACTCAAATTCTTGTCAAGCTCCAAATGGCTTGAAGTTGATTTACATTTTAGAGATTCATTTTACCAATATCGATTGAACACACCTCAAGGCTTTAGCAATTCTATCACTAACACAGTTTCTGCATTGCAGGCTTTTTTGCAAATCTTGGTTTATGGAACTACTGGCTCAGGAGATTTTGCAACATTGATTTCAGAGGCGCAAAAAAATAAGTTAATAGCGGATGATTTTTTTTCGAAGACCGCACTGAAAAATATTATTTCCGCATTGATGGAAGAAAGGCAAGAAACAGGCATTGCACACCCAAAAAAGGAATATGCGGATGAAAAAAATGCAAGATTTATTTTGAATTTATCAATGGTTTTTATTCAACATTGTATTATCAACTAAAATGGTCAAAAGCGATGCTGTTGAATAATAATTAGCGACGTGCGTTATTAACTTTTAGAAGAAGTATTTTGAATGTATAGCCATTTAAAAAATTGTTTCCCCTTGTCAGTAATTGTAACGAATCTCGGGTTTTTCGGATTCTCATGAACTAACCCAAACAGAGAAGCCATTGATAGCCCTTTTATTTCGTTGGGTTCAATCCAACCCCCGGCCATTATTTTGTCTCTGGATTCTATAAAATCATTTACAACATCTTTTTGAATAAGAAAATTGAATTCTTCTTCATAGTTATTTTCAACCGATTTGTTTTTCATTTTTTCAAGCTGCAACTTTAATTCTTGAATTTCCTTGTCTTTCTGAAATATTTCTTTATCCTTAGAAAGCATTTGTTTTTGACTTGCAATGTCCCCACCTTGCAGTAAAAAATATTTGCTCCAAATGGCGCTGATAAGTTGAGCTAATTGCGTCTTTGTATAATTTTCGGGCATCAGATGACATAAATCATCCGTCAACTCAGGATATCGCTCAACAATTTTATCATAAGTATCTTTTGAATCAAAAATTGAAATTATCTTACTAAGGTCAAAATTGTTACCTTTTCTTTTTTCTTCTCTCAAAACATGTTTTATTTCACTGTCAACCCACGCAGAACTCAATGATTTAGCCGTAAAGAAAATGAGGACAACATCAGCTTTGTCTAAGCCATCACGAAAAATTGATTTTCGAAGATTGTCGCCGGGAACGATTTTTCTATTATCGATCCAAACATTTATATATGCTTCTTCCAAATCGTCAACAATTGGTTGAATCAAAGAGTCTTTATCTACTGAAGAATGACTAATAAAAACAAGAATCGATTGTCCCATAATTTCATGCTTTCAAACTAACATTGATTAGGTTTGGCATCCTAATATACGAAGGTTGAACAATTAGATTAAGATTAATAATCGTTTACTCTTAGTTGCCATTCTCCTTCACCAACATTTCCGCCGCAATAGTCGATGCACTTTTCCCGAATGCAATCGTGGTCGCCATCTTCATTTTTTCCGCAGCATTAATAAATTGTTGCAGCTCGCGTGCATATCGTTCGCATCCTTCGCGGTCGGCAACGCCAATTGACAACGCAACTAAAATCGCATCCCGGCTACTCTTAGCCTGCTCAATACTTTTAAGTAAGTTCTTCAAAAATACTTTTTGCTTCTTATTCATTGGTAAGTGTTTTTTAAATTAGGTTTATTCCTTCCCCATGTCGGAGGTGTCCATTTTCTGCCACCATTTTGGTACATCGCAAATTCGTTTGCAAATGCACTTATCAAAAAATAATCTGTTAGGTCCGTAAGGTGTCCATGTTGCTGATATCTCGCGCCGGTCTTGGGATCGCTAACAATATTTTTCACTTTCGTTCCGTCCGGTGCTTCTTTCGTCATTATAAAATCGCTTATCGCTTCTTTGCAATTTGCGTTGACCATAAATTTTAATCCGAAAGTTTCTTTTTCTAAAATGGCATTAATAAATGAACCGCGCATTGCAACGGATGGATTGGAATTCAAAACACGTAAGCTTGCTTTGAACTTTTGCAGATAGCCGACTATCAAAGTAAAAAAGTTGTGTCCTTGTTCTATTTTTGTATCGTCCTTCTTCGCAGTTGCATCACCATAAATAAATAATCCAGATTGATGATTAAAATACCGGCGCGTAAACATTTCGCAAATACTTTTTACAGTGTTGTTTGGATTGCGCCGAATCAATTCGTCAACCATAAATATTTCGTAGAAGGTTTTTTTATCTGTTGTTGTTGATTTGATTTGAAATAAACCGGCAGGGAGGAATGGAACTACATTGTCGTCGAAGGAAAGATGGAGCGGGAGAGCGGGATTGTACTTACATTCACGGACATGTTTATCTAATTCAAAACATTTGTAAAACTCGCCCCCAACCTTCATCTGTAAATCCCAATTGCCTTCGACATAGATTTCATATTCGTAGCGAGGCATGTTTTGAAGAGATTGCAAATATTCTTTATCTTCTGCGATATAAGTGCAAGCGCCGATTGACTTGACCACCTCACGCCGGTTTAGATTGACCACCCTGTGCCGGTTCAAATTGACCACCCTGTGCCGGAGCAAATTGACCACCTAAGATAAAATGTAGTTCATGTTGTTAGGAGCTATAATGTTGGGTTCATAAACTCAACATCAATGGCAAACAATTCTATTAGCATGAGCAAAATAAGACAGATACTTCGCTTGCATTGTCAGGGATATAGTAAGCTTAAGATAGCCGAACAAACAGGTGTAGCGCGTAACACGCTAAAGAAATATATCAAGGAATTTATTGCTTGTAGATTGACATTCGATGAGATAAATGAATTAGGCGATAAAGATCTGGAAGATCTCTTTGTAAAACCTGATGAACAACCCGTCAATGATCGTCATCAAAAACTCTTCGAACTTTTTCCTGCCATGGATAAAGAGTTGAAGAAAAAAGGCGTTACCCGCCACATGCTGTGGGAAGAATACAGACGTGATAATCCTGATGGCTTAGGTGTAAGTCAATTTAAATTATATTTTTCTCAGTGGAGAGCGCAAGTAAATCCTACTATGCACATGGAGCATAAAGCAGGCGATAAACTCTATGTGGATTTTGCAGGGGATAAGCTTTGTATCGTTGATAAAATAACCGGCGAGATAACACCGGTTGAAGTCTTTGTTGCTATTCTTGGAGCAAGCCAATTGACTTATGTTGAAGCAGTGTTAACTCAACAGAAAGAAGATTTTATTTATGCTTGCGAAAACACTTTACATTTTTTAGGCGGTGTACCTGCAGCCATTGTTCCTGATAATCTCAGATCAGCGGTCTCCAAGAGTAGCAGATATGAGCCAACACTCAATGAGACCTTTGAGGATTTTGCAGAACACTATGCAACAACCATTCTTCCTGCAAGAGCTTACCGACCCAGGGATAAAGCTCTGGTTGAAAATGCAGTCAGGATCATGTACTCACGCATTTATGTAAAAATAAAAAAAGACAAATATCATTCACTCGAAGAATTAAATGCTGCCATTAGAATTGCACTCGAAGAGCATAACAATGCTCGTTTGCGAGGTCGCAATTATAGTCGAAGACAACAGTTTGAGGAAGTTGAAAAAAATATGTTGAGGCCATTACCACAGTTACGTTATGAACTGAAAAAACATCAATACGCAACTGTTGCAAAGAATGGTCATGTATGTTTGAGCGGAGATAAACACTACTATAGTGTTCCTTATAAATTTATCGGCAAAAAAGTAAAACTTTTATTCTCCCGCCACAGTTTAGAAATTTATTACAACTATGAACGCATCGCATCACACACACGAATAAGAAGTTCCTACCAATACACAACAGAAAAAGACCACCTGGCTTCTACACACCGCTTCGTCAGTGAATGGACACCTGAAAAGTTTATATCATGGTCTGAAAGCATCCATGAAGATGTAAAGCTTTATATTTTGAAAGTGCTTGATAGAAAGCAACACCCGGAACAAGCATATAAATCTTGCGTAGGCATTTTGAGTTTTGCAAAAAAAGTTGGCAATGACCGATTGGTAAAAGCCTGTCAACGCGCTCTTGGTTATGGAGCATACAATTACAAAACGATACAAAAAATACTGGACAAAGAATTAGATAAGCATGACGTGCCGGAAGAAACTGACCAGCTTCAAATGCCTTTGCGTGACAATATACGTGGTCAAAATTATTATCAATGATCTATCACCAAAACAAAATAACATGAATGAGGTAACATTAGAAAAAATGCGCAAAATGAGATTGCACGGTATGTACCGAGCTTTTAAAACAGATCTGGAAACAGACACTCAAGAAAATTATACACCCGATGAGATCGTCGCTCATATTGTAAATGCAGAATGGGATGACAGGCAGCAACGCAGCGTTGAACAAAAAGTAAAGAATGCACGCTTTAGATATAAAGCAGCGCTCGAAGACTTGTATTACAACACGGATCGCAACATTGATAAAAATCAGATCATGCGTTTTGCCGATTGCAGTTTTATCAATAAAACAGAAAGCATATTAATTACTGGCAGTACTGGCATCGGCAAAAGTTATATTGCATCTGCTCTCGGCTATCATGCTTGCGCAATGGGATACAGAGTCATGTATTCTAATCTCCCTAAACTTTTTATCAAACTAAAAATGAGTAAAGCAGACGGTTCATATCTTAAAGAACTTTCCAAGATTGAAAAACAACATCTACTAATACTTGATGACTTTGGCTTGCAGCCTTTTGATGCACAGAGCAGAGTAGTATTAATGGAACTCATAGAAGACCGACATGGGAAAGGCTCACTAATTATTACATCACAAGTTCCGGTCAATAAGTGGTATGAGATCATCGGAGAAAAAACGATTGCCGATGCAATACTTGATAGAATAATACACACAGCACATAGAATGGAACTAAAAGGAGAATCACTCAGGAAAAAACAAAAAGAAGAAACGAACTAATTAATTAATTTTGTAAAAGAGATCAAAATAAAAACATATTGAAATTATTAACCACTAACAAGCTTGAACTACAAATCTTCGCCAGCAAAATAGGTGGTCAATTTGCTCCGGCATAAGGTGGTCAATTTAACCGGCACACGCAATCAGATCTAGCCTCTTGACAGTGTGGTGCATGCCGACACCAGATTGTTCAATCGGTTGATGTGCCTGATATCTGGCCGAGTCGTATGAATTTTTTATCCTAAATTCTATCCAACTATCTTTTACGTGCAGCGAAATTGATATGAATATTCTGTTCTCGCGAGTGATTTTGGAATGCTTGAAGGCATTTTCTACAAAAACGATAAGCAGCATAGGAGCAATCAGCAAGTGAGCATCATCGATTTTTTCGATATCAGATTCAACCAAGAGTTTGTCGCCTGTCTGTATCTTTTCAAAGTCAATGTAATTCTTGATATAAAGTAGTTCATTTTTAAGCGGTATGAACCGTTCCCTTGTTTCGTAGACCGAATATCGCAGCAGTTCGGAAAGCTTGAGCAAGAGCTGTGGGACCCTTTGCTGCTGTGTGAGAGAAATCCCATAAATGTTATTCAGCGTGTTGAAAAGGAAATGAGGGCTCAGTTGCGATAGCAATAACCGTAGCTCGCTTTCCTTTTGTTCTTGCAGGAGTTTTGCTTCATTGACTTGTTTGAGCAAACTGTTCCTTACAAGTGCGAAGGACAGGCCAAGGAAAATAAAAAGCACGACCAATGGAAAGCTGACCCCAAAGTACTGTACAAAGTATTTGGGGATGCTTCCCTTGAATAAATACGCTGCCCCGGCAGCTCCTGTCAAGGAAAGCAGCGAAGAACTTAAGAACAGGCCTCTCAAAAAGGCAGCGTGCACTCCCCCAGACAGCCATAGTTTGCCGCACCACCTTCCGGCATAAGTGCACAGTAAAATGAACAGGCAGGAAAACAAAGCTGAACGAGCAATGCCTTGGTTGCCGCTCAGCGCGACTGGAATAGAAAACAGAAAAACAAATAGCAGGCAAAATAGAAGATGCACCCAAAATTTGGATCCGATCAGCTTACCGATCAATAGTTCCAGTTTTTTCATCGCCCAAAGGTGAGAAATAAGTGGCATGCTCAAACGCATCTATGCCCAAAACCGCATTAATGATGCCCAATCGACGAGATGAACTTTCAAATCCCTTATGCACCATGGGCACTGTTTAGAGCATGGAGGAACCGCCTTATGTCCGGCATATTTTTTAAGACCAATAAATCATCAAATATTTGCCCGATCAAAAAAACATATGCAAAACAACGAAGAGCTTATTATTGAAACCAGCCACTTATCCTTTGGCTTTTCAAAAGACAAGAACGTCTTGAACGACATTGACCTAAAAATCCCGAAGGCGGCCATCTACGGATTTTTAGGGCCAAATGGTGCAGGAAAGACCACTACGATCAGGATACTGTTAAACTTGCTAAAGCCTGGCAATGGCTCGGTCAGCATTTTTGGGAAAACGGTCAGCGGTAACCCAGTCGATCTGTTTTCCAGGATCGGAGCACTTATAGAGACACCTTCACTTTACGAGCACCTGACCGGCCTTGATAATTTATTGATAACGGCGAAAATGAGGAACATCCAAAAAAGCAGGCTGTTGGAAGTCCTGAACATTGTCCAATTGAAGTCGAGCGGGCACCTGTACGTGAAGGATTATTCATTGGGCATGAAGCAGCGGTTAGGCCTGGCGCTGGCGTTGCTTTCTTCACCAGACTTGTTGATACTTGATGAACCGACAAACGGGCTGGACCCCAATGGTATCATCGAAACGAGAGAACTGCTGCTGCATTTAAGCAAAGACCATGGTGTTACCATTTTAATATCCAGTCATTTGCTTTCAGAAATAGAAAAACTGGTTTCCCATATCGGTATCCTGAACCAAGGTAAAATGCTTTTCCAGGGCACTATTGAGCAGCTCCATGAAATCAGCCAGGAGCAATCTATTATTGAAATAGATACCAATCAAAACAGTCTTGCAATTCAAATATTATTGGATAACAATCATATTGTTAAGCATGGAAAAGAATTCTTAGAAGTAAAATACTTGGACAAATACCAGTTGTCAGATGTTATCGCATTGCTTGCAAAAGCAGGCGTGGCTATCTACCGTATCCAACTGATTGAAAGCAGCCTGGAACAAACATTTTTATCATTTGTAAATAACTGATCAAGCGATGATGAAATTACTATCTGCAGAACTAGTTAAATTAAAAAACACATTTGCTTTGTGGTTAACGGTACTTGGCGCATTATTTTTGCCCCTGCTGTTATTCACCACCTATCTATTCGAATGGAAAGAGTTCATTCCCAATGCTCAAGTTGACCCTTGGTATGATTATCTTTTAAGGACGTTTAACGGGTGCTGTTTTTTTTCGTTGGGATTTATCTTGCTCATCATTGGTTTGATACTAAATATTGAACATAGAGCGAATAGCTGGAAACATTTGTTCACTATGCCACTGGCCAGGGGGAAGCTTTACTTCAGCAAGATGGCGCTGGTCGTTTCCGTGATCATTTTATTTTTTCTCTTGTATTTTGTTTTTGCGATCATGTCAGGCCATATGCTGGGATTTATTCAACCTGCGCTCGAGTTTTCACGTTATGCCCTGCCCAATGAATATATTTTCCGGTTTGTTCTCGACTTTTTGGTTTCTATCGTACCAATGATCATTGTTCAATACTGGATATCGTTCCGAGTGAAAAACCTGGTCATTTCTTTAGGGATTGGGCTATTCGGGTTGTTGATGGGATTATTATTAAAAAATTGGGACAATATAATTTACCTGCCTTATGCCACGCCATTCCAGATGCTAAATTATAAAGTGACCGCTGTCCTGAACCGTCAAGGTTTCTATTGGTTCAATGCAGTTTACAGTCTATTGTTCCTTGCACTGGGCTATCAGGATTTTACGAAAAGGTTCCGTGGTTGATCATAGAATGGTATTTTCAGTCATTTGTGGATATTTTTGTAATTGTTCTGGATGAGCCACTGACATTGACCACCTAATGACGGAGCGGATTGACCAGTAACTTTATTTTTACGAATTTCAATGATTCATTGGGCACTAACTATTTATAGTGGTCAAATACTGCCGGCAGACTATACTTATGCAAATCGGCGCCTGGTGGTCAATGTTGTCCGGCGCTTGCATTATGACAGGCTTTTTAAAAAGAGCAGCTTGCCTGGTTATCATTATAGATATGACAATAGCCACGTTTGTTTTTCACAAAGGGCTTTTGCTTCAAAATGGAATGACGACTTTTCTTCTTTTGATTTGTTGTTTGACAATATTGATTTCTGCCACGGACAACCTCAGCATAGATCGGCTGATATTGAAATATAAATTAAAATAAAATGAAAAAAATTCACTTCACACTTTTATTGTTCAATATTTTGACTTGCAGTTGTGGACAAGGAACAAACTCAAATCCTCTTACGACAACAGATAATGACACACTCGAGCTTCCTGCAAAAATAAAAATGGTTACGGACAGTGAGCCTGGTGAACCAATGGTTATTTCGGGGACTGTTTATTTGCCTGATAGAAAGACACCGGCAAATGGTGCGATACTTTCTGTTTGGCAAACAGACGCAAAAGGAAATTATATAGCAGGCGGTGGTGGCGCAGGCGAATTACATCCTCGTTTACATGGAAGAATGAAGACAGGCGTTGATGGCAAATACGAGTTTCAAACAATCAAACCAGCTCAATACCCAAGTCATACTACTCCGGCACATATTCACGGGCATATCTCTGCACCCGACTTCCCCGAGTTCCCGATTATCTATTTCTTTGATGGTGATGATTTGATTACAGATAAGAACCGTACTAAATTGAATAACAATTATGGGGGGACACCATCTATAATTAAAATGACAAAGAATAGTAACGGGGTGTGGATCGGTCACCGAGACTTAATACTTCAATATGTGAAACCATCTGAGCAGACCCTCAAGTTACAGTGGTAAAGAACACAGAAAAAGGCACACAACATGGGATACATTATGACAAAATTATTTCTCTTTATTTTCCGCAACTTCATTTTGTCAGAGAAAACATGAACCTGATAGCTTGACTCACGTTTTAAAATGATATTGGTTGACAATTAAAAGTATAGGCTTACGTGGGGTTCAACTTATAACTAACAGTCATGTATAACCGAAATTATAAAAATTGCCCTATATTCTGAGCATTGTCGTAGCAAGAATTAGACCAACCTGGAAGTCGAGGGTTCAACTCCCTCTGAGTTCAATTTAGAAATGTTGTTGTAACCTAGCTTTCTTGAAGTGCGTCAAAGCTTTTATGAGCAACTACAAAACGAAATTTTGGAGTTTGACGAAACTGTGCTGCCATTTATTGTGCAATACTTTGGTGATTTCTATTCATGCGCAACAGCTCAAATCATGGCATGATCCTTCTCCACATATTATCCAGTTTATTAAAGTAGATACAAATGTTAAATTAGAAGTTCTTGATTGGGGCGGCCATGGCAAACCAATTATTTTGCTTGCTGGAGGCGGGAACACCGCTCATGTATTCGATGATTTTGCTCCAAAGCTTTCTGTTAATTTCCATGTATACGGTATCACCCGACGTGGATTTGGAGCTTCCGGGTTTTCAGCAGTTGACAATGTGGATAGGCTTGGCAAGGATATACTTGTTGTAATCGATTCGCTTAAGATCATCAAGCCCGTATTAATGGGGCATTCCGTTGCCGGCTCCGAGCTAAGTTCTGTTGCGCGTATTTCACCTGATCGGATCACCGCTTTGATTTATCTTGAAGCCGCTTACCCTTATGCTTTCAGCAATGAAGAAACTCCGAAAATGAATGACTTCATGGAAATCGCCGGCCCGCAGGAGCCAGCGCCATCCCCAAGTGAAAAAGATTTGGCGAGTTTTAATGCCTTGCAAAAATGGGACGCAAAGACATACGGATTTCAAATGCCCGAATCAGAATTCAGGCAGACTTGGGACTCCGCAAGTGACGGACGTCCAACGAAACCCCGGGACTTTCCAGGCTTTACCATCTTTTCAATAATTATGAATGATTCGATAAAACACACTTGGATTAAAGTTCCTTGCTTAGCAATTTTTGCGATCCCCCATACTCTAGAAGCATGGATGTTGAACAGTACAAACCCAAATGTGCGGACAGACGGAGAGATTTACTTCACGAAAATTGATAGTTTGGCTACCAGGCAGGCAAATGCGATTAAGGTTAGCATCCCAGCTGCAAAGGTGATCAAATTGCGCGGAATGCACTATATCTTTATTTCTAGTGAAACAGATGTGCTGAATTCAATTTACAAGTTCATGTCTGGAAATTAAATAACTCTCCAATAAATAATTTATCGAAAGTCTTGGAGCACTTTTTTTTCGTCTCAATAATTCGATCTACAAAATGAAGATAAATTGACGGAAACGAATTTTAATATTTCATAGATAATGTAATCCTCAAAAACTGGTAAATGCAATAAAATCTTTGACTAACGAGTTCACTAATTTTCCCCTCTCGCTAAAGTAATATCGGCCGGGCATTTTACCGAAACGCATTAATTTAAAAAATAAGAAGCTTGAATAAAAGCTGACTGGTATATTTTCGGTTAAACATGACCGTTACCTTAAGGATGTAACATCTGACAAAGCGACATCAAAAATTCTTTTGAGCATAGTATCTTCAAGCCGATAAAGAATCGTGTATTGTTCAAAACGATCAATCCCTTTTAACAGATTGCAAGCGATCAAATCATTTTCCCGAACACTTAATGGCAGCTGCTGAATTTTTTCTTCAAACATTTTTCTCTTGTAAATTAAACGGATGTGAAACTATGTTTTATTTTTGGTTCACCATAGGATCCACACTGATGTTTTGCGGGCACTTGTCCATAAGTATGAAACTCAAAAGTTGGAAAATGCAAAAAAATCATTGGGTAGTTAGTTCGCTAATTTCTACTCTTTCACTTGCAATAAATTTCTCAACTCTTCTTAGATCCTTTTCAAAAGAGTTCGAAATTTGTCTCTTTCTCCCCGCTTTTCTTCTTTGCAGCATGTTGCAAATTGCAGCATTTCGCTAAAAACAATTTTCTACAAATTAAGGATTATACAAATGGAGGTAGAAAATTGTACTCTTTTGGTGTAATTTCAGAGACAATGTCTCGTCCTGAAAATACCTGGACGGAATTCACACCTTAATTTGTCGTTTTTGCACTGCTTTTAATCCTGAAGTGAATCATAATTTTGTTTTGTCAATAAATTATCGAATTAAGATTAAAACAGTAATATGAGAAATTTAATGCTAGTAATTGCGATCATTTTTGCAGCATTCAGATCAAATGGCCAGCAAGTAAAGCCTTCCAATAGTGGTTACGCATCCGTCAATGGCATTAAAGTTTATTATGAAACATTTGGCGAGGGTAAACCTTTAATTTTATTGCATGGCGCTTTTTATACAATTGAGATGAATTGGGGGGAATTAATTCCTGAACTGTCAAAAAGCAGGAAAGTAATTGCCATTGAAATGCAAGGACATGGGCACACACCTTTTTCGGAAAGAAAATTATCGATTACTGCATTAGCAAGCGATGTGGAAGGAGTAATGGATTATCTGAAAATTGACAGTGCTGATGTGGCAGGATATAGTATGGGTGGCTCGGTGGCTTACCAATTTGCAGTGCAAAGCCCTAAGCGGTTAAAGAAACTAGTAATTATTTCTTCTACGTACAAATCGAAGGGATGGCTACCAATAGTGAATAGCGCATTTGATAATTTTAAGCCTGAATTTTTTGATAACACCCCATTAAAAACTGCATACGATTTAGTGGCGCCAGATAAAACAAAATGGAGAAAATTCTTGGCGCAGATGCTTGTTTTTGCTAAGGAGCCATTTAATGTTGGTGACTCCAATATTGCGAAAATATCTGCGCCGATATTAATTATATCTGGTGACAACGACGGGCTGGATAAAATTGAGTTGATTAAAACATATCAATTGTTGGGAGGCGTTGTGTCAGCAGATCTACAGCCTATGCCTAAATCTCAATTGGCTATTGTTCCTTCGCAAGGACATGTTAGTCTGATGATGCAGACAACAACGATTTTAAACTATCTGAACAACTTTTTAAAGTAGCTTGATGCACCGATGAATTACGCCTAGACAGTGAAATCCGGTGGTTATCTGAAAAATGAAGCCGCGAATTATTGAAATGTTTTTGCGATAATCTTAAGTGAAATACCCAGGACAAAATTATTCTATTTGAGTCCAATAAGTAGTATAGAAATTTTTTTTATGTATTAGCTTTAACCCGATGATTAAACTATTGGGCCTTCTTCTGATTGATTTGCTCTTATCATTGGCTGCGCTAACTCAAAAGAATGATTCATTAATCATTTTCAAATCGTGAAAGACTGGTGAAAACAGTCCCTAAGTGATTTTTGAAAGCTAACGCTGATGCATATCTCAAAAATGGCATAGGAGGTTTACGTATTGTTAAAGTATGAGTAAATGGAAATTTTTCTTATCTTTGTCATTCTTTATGGTTTTACTTTCCCTGTTTGTGGTTCTCCCCAAATGAGTGTTGTTCGAACCTAAGGCGGATAAAGTATCAGGGCATTTCCTGATAGCCTTATCAAATATTACACCTACTAAAATAATTACCATTGTCGTTTAATAATTTGCCACTCATTGAGCCTTTGCAGGCTGCGTTACGTAAACAAGGATATACCACCCCTACCTCCATCCAACAGCAAGCTATCCCCCATATCCTGGAAGGGAAAGACCTGCTCGGTTGTGCGCAGACGGGTACTGGAAAGACCGGGGCCTTTACCCTTCCCTTATTACAACTTATGTTTCAGGGGTTTGACAGACAGAGAGAAAGGCGGGTCATTCAAACATTGATCCTGACACCTACGCGTGAGCTGGCGATCCAGATCGGCGAAAGCATCCAGGCTTATGGATGTTATCTTCCTCTCAAACATGTAGTCATCTTCGGTGGCGTGCCCCAGTCCTCCCAGGTAAAAGCCATCCAGAATGGGGTGGAGATTTTGGTAGCCACCCCTGGGCGGCTTCTGGACCTGATGCAACAAAATATAGTTCATTTGGACCATATCCGTTATTTTGTACTGGATGAAGCAGACCGCATGCTCGATATGGGTTTTGTCCGGGATGTGCAGCGCATTATTTCCAAATTGCCGGCTAAAAAGCAGACCTTATTTTTCAGCGCCACCATGCCGCCAGAAATCAAACAGCTGTCCAATGTATTATTGCATAATCCAGTGAAGGTGGAAGTCACCCCGGTCTCTTCGACCGTAGACCTTGTCGAACAAAAAGTGTATTATGTTGGGAAGACAGATAAATTCGATTTGCTCCTCCATTTGCTAAAAGACCCAGGCATTGAAAGCATGCTCCTCTTTGTTCAGATGAAACACCATGCCGATAAATTGACCAGGCAGCTGATCAAAGCAGGCATTCACTGTGAAGCGATCCACGGTGACAAGTTGCAACGGGCAAGGCAAAGGGCTTTGGACAATTTTAAGGCCCGCAAAACACGAGTATTGGTGGCGACCGATATCGCAGCCCGGGGTATCGATATTGAGGAACTTACGCATGTCCTGAACTATGACCTTCCGAACGTGCCGGAAACCTACGTGCACCGCATCGGCAGAACGGGCAGGGCGGGCGCAACGGGTGTCGCGATCTCCTTTTGCGATTGGACGGAGAAAAGCTTTTTGACGGATATTCAAAAACTGATCAAAAAGAATTTAACTGTTGTGAAAGCCCATCCTTTCGACAACCCCATGATGCATACCGATTCGGTAAACTTGACCACTACTTCTTCCTTTTCCAACATGCGCAGGGGTGGCAAAAAAAGTGCCCGAAGAGTTTCGAGGTTCTAGACCTATTAGCGGTGAAAATAACTTAATCAGAAAGTAGAAAGGTTATTACCCTGGATGAGCCTGAAACATTGACCACCAAAAGCTGGAGCGGATTGACCAGTAAGTTTATTTTTGCCAATTTCAATGAATTCATCCTGCGCTATATATTTATTATGGTCAAATACTTCCGGCGGGCTATGGTTATGCAAATCCGTACCTAGTGGTCAAAGTCCTCGAGCGCTTGCAAGTTAACAATTAAAAGGTCAACAGAATTCCGTCAAGCCCGAACCAAAGTACAGCGATGGAAACAGCTGAAGTTTCAATGTCCAGCCCTTCTTGCAATTAACATCATGTTGGCGGTTCGTTCTTTTCTTGTATTTCGTAATATTTATTTTATAAACCGGTGAATTGCTCGATCAGCGTTATCTTGAAATGTAGTATTTTTCAAAGAAGTAAAAAAAGTGCTCTGGTCAACCACATCCCCTGATAACTTACCCTCTTTACTTGCATAAAAAACGCCACTTTTATATCGCTCATCCGAAATACCATCTACAAGGCGTTTTGCACCTACTTCCAGCTTATGCACCATTCCGCCTATCAATGGGAATACAACAGGCATCATTAAATACTTCAACATAAATTTCATTGCTGGGGGAAGATTATTTGGTGCCAGAGTTCCCTTTGTGTTCCCAGGACTCATAACAACAAATTTGAGCTTAGGATATTTTCTTGCCATGGATAATGTCCACATGGTTACTACATACTTAACGTATCCGTATGCTTGCGTTGCATCAAATTTATTACCAAAATATGATCCATCAAGAACAGCAGCAAACTCATCTATGGAAGAAGTCCTCATTGAAACTGGTTTCATTCCGAGCATCTTTACACCTGGGACAGCTTCCGCACTTACTGATAGTACTGCTTTTTTTAACTTATCAAGTTTTATTAATTCCTCCACTAAAATTACATGACCTAAAATATTGGTAGCAGCCAATTCATTCATACCGGAGGACGTAACTTTCGCAGCGGTTTTCCCAACCATTCCACCAGCATTTAAAATTACTGCATCAATAGGTTCCTTTATTTTTTCTACTGCTTTTCTTACAGAATTTGCATCCGAAACATCCCCTATAATGATTTCAAAAACCTTTTTCTCCGTTGACTCCTCAAGGTCTCTTTTTGCCGCATCCGCTTTCGCTTGATTTCTGCAGAAAAGAATCACCTTTTTTGTTTCTTTTTTCAATGCCAACTGCCGGGCAGTATCTTTCCCAAGCCCAATATTTGCTCCGGTTATTAATATACTTTCATTCATTTTTTTATCGTCTTTTTATTAATGTAAAATGACGATGCAAAAATGAAACTTAAAACAAATTCAAACTTGGCGGTAAAGTTCAAAAACTGGTAAATTCAGTTCATCTACTTCTTACGATACTCAGAAGGCGATTGATTATACTTTTGTTTGAAGGTCTTTGTGAAATGAGAAGTATCTTGAAAGCCAACTTCGAAACAAATTTCAGATACAGATAATTCGGTTGATTGTAGCAGCCCAAGAGCCTTTTCCAATTTCTTTTCTTTAATGAAATTGGCTGGTGTATCACTAAACTGTGTTTCAAAATCTCTCTTAAAAGTTGAGAGGCTCCTTCCAGTCAAACGGGCTAAATCGACTATAGAAATAGATGAGTATAAATGTGCTTCTACTACCTCAAACAAACCTGCTTGTCTTGGATTAAATAAATGAGAGAATAAAGTAATTATATTTTCTGCATTGTCTGTTTGAAGAAGCAATAGGATGAGTTCTTTGAATTTTAATTTAAGCAAATCGTCTGTGACCAAGTTTGGGTTCTCAAAATAAAAATTAAGGCTTTGGATGAAATGGGTTATAACACTTTGTTTTTCTATTTTCCTGATATAGGGTTTGATAGCATATTCTTTTAGGAAATTTGGAAATTCGTTTTTGTATAATTCTTTCAAAATTTCTGGATATAAATGAACGGCAAAAATTTCACAAGTCTTAGCAGGATGTTTGCGAATAGCGTTTGCGAAGTAGTTACCACATCTAAGTAAAACACTTTCCTCTGTTTGAATGGCTACGTTGTCAGTTGGTGAAGTATAAGATATTTCACCTTCTTTGAGGTAAATAAAACAGGCTTCGTCCTGAAAAAAACCTGAGCCAAGTCTTAATGGTGTCTTGATTATTAATTTTTCAATTGCACATTTATTATTGATGTCAAAATGTTTTCTGTCGAGTATCATTTCTTATTGTTAGTGTCTTAAAAGTCAGGTGTCTTACAATGACCGCTAACGAACCGGGCTTGTGTATCGACCCCTTAATTCTTGGACAGAATTGCGTTAATATTTGGGGCAATTTCGGATAATTTTTCTATTCAATTGGGTTTGTGCAAGCGCCGGAGGACATTGACCACTTGGCGCAGATTTGCATGATCATGGTCCGCCGGAAGTATTTGTTGGCTAAAAATAAAAAAGCCCGTAAACACTGCATTTTACGGGCTCTTGATAATTTGTGATAGACCTTCCAGCGGAGAGGGAGGGATTCGAACCCTCGGTACAAGTTTAAGCTCGTACAACGGTTTAGCAAACCGGCCCTTTCGGCCACTCAGGCACCTCTCCTTTATTTTTAAGGGAGACAAAAATAAAATTAATAATTGATAATTGGTAATTGATCGCAAAAAGAAGTTTCACAATTATCTTCATTAGCAGCCAGAAATAGAAAAACTCATCCATTGCTGAATGAGTTTTTTTATTAATAATATCAAAAATTTTACATGGCTTCCAACTGGACCTTTTGTTGTAACTCGGTTACGTTTTCACGAAACAAGCTGTCCGTATCCATCAAATCTTTTACAGTTTGGCAGGAATGGATTACTGTTGTATGATCTCTTCCTCCAAAATGTTCGCCGATTGTTTTTAAAGAATTTTTGGTGAATGCTTTTGCCAGGTACATGGTTATTTGGCGGGCCTGAACGATTTCGCGTTTGCGTGTTTTTTGCAACAGCTTATCATAAGGCACATCAAAAAATTCGCATACCATGCGCTGAATGGTCTCGATGGTAATTTCTTTACTGCTGGTTTTCACAAAATTGCGAAGCACTTTCTTTGCCAATTCCAAATCAATTTCTCTTTTATTGAGCGAAGATTGTGCCAAAAGGGATATTAATGCACCCTCCAACTCGCGTACATTGGTATTGATATTATAAGCCAGATATTTAACTACTTCTTTCGGCATTTCTAATCCATCATTCTTCATTTTTCTTTCCAAAATTTCTATACGCGTGTCATAATCCGGAATTTGCAGATCAGCGCTCAATCCCCAGCGGAATCGGCTTAATAATCTTTCCTGCAGTCCTTCCAGGTCTTTGGGCGATTTATCAGAGGTCAATATTAATTGCTTTCCGGATTGATGCAAATGATTAAAGATGGCGAAAAAAGCATCCTGCGATTTTTCTGCACGATTGAAAAATTGTACATCATCTATAATGAGCACATCCACCAATTGATAAAAATGAATAAAATCATTGATCGCATTATTACGACTGTGGTCAATAAACTGGTTGATGAATTTTTCAGAACTTACATATAACACTACCTTATTGTGATGGGTGCGTTTTACTTCATTTCCGATTGCCTGGGCCAAATGCGTTTTACCCAAACCAACGCCTGCATATATTACCAATGGATTAAAAGAATTTGCTCCCGGTTTTTCTGCAACTGTTTTTCCCGCACGGCGGGCAACACGATTGCAATCACCTTCGATAAAAGACTCAAAAGTGTACACAGGATTTAACTGTGCATCTATTTGCATCTTTTTTAAACCGGGAATAACAAACGGATTTTTAACCGGGTTATTAATAATAAGAGGGAAATCCATTTCATTATTTACAAAAGTCTTATATCCTTGTGCAGGCACATCCATGGTCAATGGTCTGTTTTGTTGATTGCCACTGTCGACCATAATGCGATATTCCAATCTTGCATCTTTTCCCAAAACCCGGCGTAAAGTTTTTGCTAATAAAACAACATAATGCTCTTCGAGGTATTCGAAAAAAAATTGACTTGGAACCTGGATAACTAAAACATTATTTTTTAGTTCTACGGGTTTAATAGGTTCAAACCATGTTTGGTAATGTTGCCATTCAACGATATCCTTAATTATTTCCAGGCAATTGTTCCAGACTTTTTCAAACGTTTTAGCCATTACTCAATAAACAGTTTTATAGATCAAATTTTTAATGATTTTTGTCCAAATATCTTCAAAGTAAACGTGATTAAAATTTCTTTGCAGGGCAACGAATATCAAAATTTTTTATTGAAAAAAAAATTTTTTATTCACCTGTTTTTTTAATTTGAAAGGGAACCTGAATTAATCGAAATTTTAAGCTTGAAATTTTAGATAATTTTTATTCTTTATCTTATTAATACACCGCCAATAAGATTGAAATAAATCAAAATTGATCATTCAAAAAAATTGGTTTTTTTCAGAAATAAAAATTATTGAGCCGTGCCGGTAAGTTGAATTTTGTTTTGAAGAGAAAGAGCTGAGGACGGACATTTCTTTCATCAAAAAAACGAATTTGCTATTCCTTGAAGATACAATATTTTTTCTGGTCTTTTAAAATTTTATTAATAGAAATATTTGCAATTAATTTGCTTGTTTAGATATTAATCTTGATCAACATTTAATAAAGCGTTTTTGGGTTAACTACCTGACACGATGCAAAAAAAACTTCAGCTAAAATTACTTCCTTCAGAAGCAGATAATGATTCCATCATTATGCATTACGCCGCGAATGCAAGCGGAAAGCGAATTTCAGACATTAGCGGTTTCAATATTTTAAAACGTTCAATTGATGCAAGAGGGAAACAAGTATGGATCATACTTGTGGTAATGGTGTTTATTAATGAAATTTTTTTAAAAAGAAAATTGATCACTACAAGCTTCACTGATGTTTCAAAGGCTTCAAAAAAAGTGATCGTCATTGGGGCCGGACCCGCAGGTCTGTTTGCCGCTTTGGAATTGATCAGGTCCGGAATTCAACCGATCATTTTGGAAAGAGGCAAAGATGTGCGTGCGAGAAGAAGAGATCTTGCGCTATTAAATAAAGAAGGGATCATCAATACGGAAAGTAATTATTGTTTTGGCGAAGGCGGCGCAGGTACCTACAGTGATGGAAAACTGTACACGCGAAGCAACAAGCGCGGGAGTATTGACAACATTCTGAATTTATTTGTTCAGTTTGGCGCCGATGAAAATATCTTGTTCGATGCTCATCCCCATATCGGCACCAATAAATTGCCGGGGATTATTACTGCAATGCGGCAACAAATAATTGATTGCGGCGGAACCTTCTTGTTTGAAAAAAAAGTGGTTGATTTTGTGATTAGCAATGAAAAAATTCAGTTTGTAAAAACCAGCGACGGAAATATTTTTAGTGCTGATGCGATAATATTGGCAACAGGACATTCAGCAAGGGATATTTTTTATTTATTGAATGAAAAAAAGATACTCATCGAAGCAAAACCTTTTGCCTTGGGCGTTCGCATCGAACATCCGCAAAGTCTAATAGACAATGTTCAATATCACTGTGCCAAACGTGATAAATATTTGCCACCTGCCTCTTATAGTTTGGTCGAGCAGGTAAATAATAAAGGCGTTTTTTCATTTTGTATGTGTCCCGGCGGAATTATAGCACCGGCATCTACCAATAATAATGAGCTTGTGGTAAATGGATGGTCGCCTTCCAAACGAAATAATCCTTATGCAAATTCAGGAATGGTGGTTCAGGTAGAAATGGAAGACATACCTGGACATGAAAAATTAAAAAATGATGCATTAATAATGATGCATTTTCAACAAGAGGTAGAACAAAAAGCTTTTACCGCGGGTGGTGGAAAATTTGTAGCTCCGGCTCAACGGATGATTGATTTTGTTGAAAATAAGATATCTTCTTCGTTGCCAGATTGTTCTTATTTACCGGGAATCCAATCTGCCTCTTTAAAGGACGTACTACCTGGTTTTATTTTTGAAAGGCTCAGCACTGCTTTCATCGCCTTCGGGAAGAAAATGAAAGGTTATTATAGCAATGATGCCGTTATTGTTGCGACAGAATCGCGCAGTTCTTCGCCGGTTCGGATTCCACGACATAAAGAGGCACTCCATCACCCACAAATAAAAAATCTTTACCCCTGTGGCGAAGGCGCAGGCTATGCCGGCGGCATTGTGAGTGCTGCTATGGATGGAGAAAGAGTGGCAAACCAAATTGCTCAAATATTAGCTTAGATTTCTGTTGATAAATCTTATTTGCGCGGGAATTATGAATCATCTTTTTTAAGCCGTTTCTTGTTTTGTAAACTATATTTGCTGACCAAAAAAATGCTTCATGAATATTCTGGAAGTAAAAAATCTGAAAAAATATTTTGCTACGCAAAAAGCAGTCGATGATATCAGCTTTAGCCTGCAAAAAGGTTCCATCTTTGGTTTGCTTGGTCCGAATGGCGCCGGCAAAACCACATTAATAAGAATGATTACCGGAATTTTTTATCCTGATGAAGGCGAGATCTTTTTTGATGGGAAAAAATTTCACCCAGATGATGATGCAGTGAAGATCGGCTATATGCCAGAAGAGCGTGGATTGTATAGGAAAATGAAGATAGGAGAACAGGCTGTTTTCTTGTCAAGATTAAAAGGATTGACAAAAGAACATGCGATACAAAATGTTAAAGAATGGTTTGTGAAATTTGAAATGCAGAGCTGGTGGAATAAGAAAATTGAAGACCTGAGTAAAGGAATGGGACAAAAACTTCAATTTGTAATAACTGTTTTGCATGAACCCAAACTGATCATTCTTGATGAACCTTTTAGTGGTCTGGATCCGGTTAATGCAAATCTTATCAAAGATGAGATATATAACCTTGCACAGAAAGGAGCAACAATAATTTTCAGCACGCACAGAATGGAACAAGTGGAAGAAATTTGCGATCACATCATATTGGTGAATAAAGGAAAGAAAATTGTTGATGGCAGCGTTGCTGGCGTTAAACAGCAATTCAAGGAAGATCTTTTTGAAGTTGGCTTTGATAAGATTCCCGAAAACCACGCCAGTCAGGCTTTTGAAGTCATCGGCACAAAAGATAAGAGCCTTATTGTAAAAATAAATGAAGGATACACTTCGAATAATGTGCTGCAATTTTTTATTCAGCAGAACATCGGCATTGTTTCTTTTTCAGAAATACTGCCTTCTTTAAACGATATCTTCATTAAAGTGGTTGAAGGAACCCCATTAGCCAGACAATTTCAACCTCTAACTGCTTAAAATTTATTTATGAACAAGATCCTTATCATTATTCAAAAAGAATATCTCACGCGCGTTCGCAATAAAACATTTATTATCTCCACTTTTTTATTGCCGGTAGTCCTGGCTTTATTTATTGCCGGCGTTATTTATTTTGCCACGCATAGTTCAGAAAAAACAACGATCGCTGTTAATGATGTGAGCGGTGATTTTGCCAATAATCTGAAAAGCGATTCTTCTCAGGTAACTTTCGTTTACGATAAAAATATTACTGCTGATAATTTTTCGGCAAACGGTTATAAGGCTGTGCTCATTATTCCAAAATATGACAGCGCTCATAAAGATACGGTCCGCCTCGTTTCTGAAAAAGAACTGGGACTGCCCACCCAGGAATATGTAAAGAGCCAATTGGGTTCGGCGCTTCAAAAAAAATTATTCAAAGAAAAAAAGTTTGATAAAGATGCTGTTGATTCCATTTTGCAAACTTCGGTAACGGATGTTTATGAATTCAATGCATACAAACAAAAAGAAGGAAAAATACAGCAATCCAATTTTTGGGCGGCTTATGGAATTGGTTTTACAAGCGGCATGATAATATATATTACCATGATGATTTACGGAATGATGGTAATGCGGGGTGTAATGGAAGAAAAGACAAATCGTATTGCAGAAGTCATGGTCAGCTCGGTAAAACCATTTCAGATGATGATTGGAAAGATTGTCGGTATTGCTGCTGTTGGACTAACCCAATTTCTGATGTGGATAGTTTTGATACTTGTCATATCATCAGCGGCAACAGCATTTCTTTCGCATGATGCTTTACAACAAGTACAACAGGCAACGCATAATATGCCAAACTCAGGCGTGGCGCAAGCTGGCGATGCTACTTCGAAGATCTCAGAATTTACACATGCATTCGCCGGAACAAAGTGGATACTTATCGTGTTTTGCTTTATTTTTTATTTTACCGGCGGATATCTTTTTTATTCATCATTATTTGCTGCAGTTGGCAGTGTGGTAAATGAAGATATCCAGGAAGCGCAGTCACTTTCACTTCCCCTTACCATGCCCATCGTACTTTCATTTGTGATCATGACAACTTCTATATACGCGCCATCTAGCAACTTGTCTGTTTGGGCAAGCATCATTCCATTTAGTTCGCCCATTATAATGATGTCGCGTATTCCATTTGGAGTTCCGGGCACGGTTCCATGGTGGCAATTGGGTTTATCAATGGCATTATTAATTGCAGGATTCTTATTTACATCATGGCTTGCCGGAAAAATTTATCGCACTGGCATTTTGTTATACGGCAAAAAACCAACATGGAAAGAAATGTTGAAATGGGCTTTTAGAAAGTAGTTCATGGTTCGCTGCTTACTATTTTTCATATTTCCTGCATTTTTTTTGACGTAATTTAATGGAATGAAAAAGTTCATGTTCATATTGATAATCTGCACGTTCGTTATTCACGTCAATGCTCAGGTAATAATTCAAAAAGACCCGGCAATTGAAAAAATGGTTAGCGAAGTAAATGGGGATAGTCTTAAATCTTACATTAATAAATTGGTCGGTTTTGGCACGCGACAAACATTAAGTACAACTTCAGACTCAAAAAGAGGAATTGGCGCCGCAAGAGAATGGATCATTTCTAAATTCAAAGAATTTGCTGTGACCAACGATCGTATGTCCGTTGAACTGGACAGATGGATATTACCTGCAGATAGCAAACGGGTTGATGTGAATACAGACATGGCAAATGCTTTGGCTATCTTACACGGAACGGATACAGCCGATAAACGCGTTTTTATTATCAGCGGGCATATGGATAGTCGCATAAGCGATGTAATGAACCGGACAACAGATGCTCCAGGCGCAAACGATGATGGCAGCGGAACTGCGGCGGTTATTGAATCCGCACGCATATTGAGTAAACATTCTTTTCCCGCAACAATAATTTTTGTTGCTGTATGTGGAGAAGAACAAGGATTATATGGCAGCACGCATCTTGCGGAACGCGCAAAACAAAATGACTGGCATGTTGAAGCCATGCTTAATAATGATATCGTTGGAAGCAACAACAGCAACGAAACAAATATTATTGACAACACAAAAGTGCGCGTTTTCAGTGAAGGGTTGCCTGCTGTTGACCTTGAAAAAAAAGCGGCTTCCATTCGCCAGAATGGCTGGGAGAACGATGGTGCGAGCCGCCAACTGGCTAGATATGTAAAAGAAATTGGCGAACGATATGTTGCTAATCTTGAAGTGATGATGATTTATCGCAATGATCGTTTTTTGCGAGGCGGTGATCATAATCCATTTGTGCAAAACGGATTTACCGCAGTCCGTATTACAGAAATGAATGAAAATTATAATCACCAGCACCAGGATGTACGGGTAGAGAAAAATATTCAATATGGCGACCTGCCGGAATTCATGGATTATGAATACCTCAGAAAAAACACCGCGCTTAACCTTTCCAGTCTTGCAAACCTGGCAAAATCCCCGGCTCTGCCGAAAGATGTAAAAATTGATGTAAGAAATCTGACCAACTTCACCTATCTATATTGGAAAGCTTCGCCAACCGGAAAAATAAAAGGCTATTATGTATTGATCCGTGAGACAACTGCTGCCCAATGGCAAAGAAAAATTTTTACGCTTCAAACGGAAATGCGATTGCCATATTCAAAAGACAATTATTTTTTTGCGGTTCAATCGGTAAGTGAAGATGGAAATGAAAGCCTTCCGGTTATTCCTGCTATCGGAAGATGATTATCTTCTGAAGATCTCCACGCGTTTGCTCAATTGTTAAAATAAAAAAAATCTTTTTACCTCATGCAACATTTTACGAATCACATCGTACTTTTATACGAATACTGTCGTAAATGGCTAACTTCTAAAATTTCCCTCATGTCATTTCAATTAAAAGCAAAACACTGGCTTGTAGCTATAGTGCCTACTGGCATTGCTATTACAGCCATTGCCTGGCAAAATTCAGGCGCAGGAAACAATAATAATTTTTATGATCCTCAGGATACTGTACCGGCAAAGCATCGTCAAAAATCAATGCGAAATGAAGATACCAATCAAAAAGATATAGACCGAGAGATGCGGAAACTTGATGATGCTTTGAATACCATTGATACAAAAGTTGACAAGATCAATTGGGAAGAGATCCAAAAACAGGTTCAATCTTCCATGGAAAAAGCAAATGAGGAAATGAAAAATCACCAGGTAGATATGGAACAGATTCAGAAACAGATTGATGAATCTATTAAAAATATCGATTTTGACAAGATCAAAGAAGAAACGGCAATTGCCTTGCAGCACGTAAAAGAAGATATAGACATTAATAAAATAAATGCAGAAGTGCAACGTGCCTTAACGGAAGCGAGAAAGGAAATTAATAATGATGAGATACGCAAAAGTATTGATGAAGCGAAGAAGGTTAATATGGACGAAGTGAAAAAAGCAATTGAAGAAGCAAAAAACGAGATGGAAAAAGATAAAGTGAACATGAAAGAAGAAATGGGTAAAGCAAAGCAAGAAATTAAAAAGGCGAAAGACGAATTAAAAGGGTATAAGAGAATGTTGGATGATATGGAGAAGGAAGGTTTGATCAATACCAACCAAGATTACAGTGTTGAATATAAAGATGGAGAATTGTTTATTAACGGTCAAAAGCAATCCCAGGACCTGGAGAAGAAATATAAAGACTATTTCAAGAAAGACAATATAAAAATTTATAAAAAGAATGGAGAGTTTAACATCACAAATGATGATTAAACCCCTCTCATGTGTAGTAGAAAAAACGGGACTGTTCTCAGCCCCGTTTTATTTTTTATAAGAACAATAATTTTTATCAGTTCATTTCCAGCATCCTTAATAAAGGATATTCACTTTCTTCTGCATTCGCATCATTGCTTTCCGGCAGAAATTCAATATTAACTTTAATGCTCGTTTTTTCTTTTACTAAAACTCCCGCTTTTTTGAAAGACTGGTAACCTTTTTTATCAAATTGAATATTAACCTGCGTTGCAGGTAATTGTGTAAAGCTGAAATAACCATCAGCATCCGTAGTAACTTCTTTTGACATATTTACGCCCGGAACAGTTGCAGAAACAACCACTCCCTGAACGGGTTTTTTTGTAACGGCATCGGTAACATAACCGTGCAGGCAAATTTCTGATTTACCATCACTGGCTTTTACATACATAAAAGCGCAAAGGAGTAAGGCGGCCAGCAAGGAGATTTTGATCTTTTTCATAAAACAGTTTTACAATTTACATATTGGTTGAGATAAGGCTTCTGCAAACTCTGACCAGATATTCTGAACAATTTTTGCAGCGGGTAAAATATTTTTTATTAAAATGCTCGATTGTCCAATTTCCAATTCGCCCTCTTCCAGGTTTCCCTCAAACATTCCTTTTTTTGCGCGTCCTTTTCCGAGAAGTTCAGTCAATCTTTCTTTTGAAGCCCCGGTTAATTCTGCGTTTTGGACCTCCTGAAAAAACTTATTTTTGATCAGGCGAACAGGAGTAAGTTGCTTTAGCGTTAGTAAAGTATCGCCTTCACTTGCCTTGATCACGGCTTCCTTGAATTGAATATGTGATGAAGCCTCTTCACTTGCCACAAATCGACTTCCAAACTGTGCACCCTCAGCTCCTAATACCATAGTCGCTAACATCTGCCTTCCTGTTGCAATTCCGCCAGCTGAAATTACCGGAATTTTTACACTATTGCAAACCGCCGGTACCAAAACCAAAGTTGTTGTTTCTTCCCGACCATTATGTCCGCCGGCCTCAAAACCTTCAGCCACAACCGCATCGCATCCGGCATCCTCTGCTTTCTTGGCGAATTTGCTGCTGCTTACAACGTGAACTACACTTATACCATTACTCTTTAAGACGCTCGTCCACGTGTTCGGGTTACCGGCAGAAGTAAAAATAATTTTTATTTCTTCTTTTATAATGATATCAATGTGTTTGCCGATATCGGGGTAGAGCAACGGTACATTAACGCCAAAAGGTTTGTTGGTAGCTGCTTTGCACTTACGGATATGTTCTTCTAAGACATTCGGATACATGCTTCCGCTGCCTATTAATCCTAACCCCCCGGAATTACTTACTGCACTTGCCAGGCGCCAGCCACTTGCCCAAACCATTCCAGCCTGAATAATGGGATAATCAATCTTAAACAATTGTGTAATGCGATTGGAAAAAGCAATCATATTAATGTATGATTTGAAGATTTCTGACTCTGAGATTTAACCGGAACGAATTTTTCGGCAGTACATCATCAGCTTTCCCCCAGATCTATTTCCGTATTATCGCCGATGTTGAGGCTCCGGCTTTCGCCTTTTACTTCTGTATCGCTTCCGATCAATGATTGCGTTAAAACGATATCGTATAAATTGGCAAAAGAACCGATGATGGAATCTTTAATGATCGAATAGTTGACGATTGTTTTTTCTCCGATGGCAACATTCGGTCCAACAATGGAATTCTTAATGTCGCAGCCTGCGGCAATGCTTACCGGTTCAATTATAATGGTATTTTCAAACTGGTGCTCGGGGTTAATATTGCTTCCGAATTTCTTCAACAGTTTCGCATTCGATTCTATCAATGTTTCTTTTCTCCCACAATCAAACCAGTTTTGTACTTTGAAGGATTGAAATTTTGCGCCACTTTTTATCATGCATTCAATCGCATCGGTCAAGTTATATTCCCCATAACTCGTTACCTGTTCGCGCATATTATTTTCAAGACAATTAAAAAGAAAAGCAGTTTCTTTTATCCGATAAATCCCAACCAGGGCCATATTCGATTTTGGAATTTGCGGCTTCTCGACTACGCGACTGATATTACCATGCTCATCAATTTCCGCAACGCCAAATGTGCGGGGATCATCAACACGCTTAACGCCCAATAACGAATGCGGATTATCAATTACTTCTTTAACATTGTACTCGCAAATAGTATCGCCAAGCACGATAAAAACCTCATCTTCACCAACAATGCGTCGGGTCAATAAAATAGCATGACCGATTCCATGTCTTTCGTTCTGATAAACAAAATGAGTAGTGAGCTCAGGATATTTTTCTTTCACATAGTCATGAATTTTTTCTCCCAGGTATCCTACGATAAAAATGAATTCATTAATACCAGCTTCCTGCAATTGATCAACAATAATGCTCAATATTGTCTTACCGGCAAGAGGAATCAACGCCTTTGGTTGTGTATATGTATGCGGTCGCAGTTTAGTGCCTGCGCCGGCTACAGGAATAATAGCTTTCATGCTCGCTTGTTGGTTTTACCATATTTAATTAATGGTAATCATCACTTCAATTAACTGTCATTACCACATAAAACGTAACAGCTTTTAAAAAAGCGTGTGAAAATACTGAATTTATTTTTAAGTTAACGATTGAACGTTTGCAATAAATCCTGAATCTTCTTCCTTGCAGCTTCTTTGTTACTCCCTATATTTGCGAAAATATTTTTTGTTGACCGGCATTTGAATGATTATTCAATATTGCTATGTCACAAGCTTCGACATTAATACCATTAATCATCATAATCAGTTCATGCAAAAAGATACTGTAGTTTTCAATCTCATCAATAAGGAACTCGAGCGCCAGCGCCGCGGAATTGAATTAATTGCATCGGAAAATTTTGCTTCCCTTCAAGTCGTTCAGTCAATGGGCAATGTAATGACCAACAAATATGCAGAAGGTTATCCCGGCAGAAGGTACTATGGCGGCTGCGAAGTTGTTGATGAATGTGAACAATTGGCTATTGATCGTTTGAAAGAGATTTTCAGTTGCGAATATGCAAATGTGCAGCCACACAGCGGCGCACAAGCCAATGCTGCATTAATGCTTTCGATCTTACAACCTGGGGATAAGATATTGGGCTTGGATCTGAGCATGGGCGGACATCTCACGCACGGCTCGCCCGTAAATTTTTCGGGCAAATTATATCATCCTGTTTTTTATGGCGTAAAAAAAGAAACCGGGCTAGTTGATTATGATATGATGGAAGAAGTTGCAAAAAAAGAAAAGCCGAAATTGATCATTTGCGGTGCATCTGCATATAGTCGTGATTGGGATTATCCGCGCATCAGAGAAATTGCCGACAGCGTAAGCGCGTTTGTCATGTGCGATATGGCGCATCCTGCAGGGTTGATCGCAAAAAATCTATTGAACTCTCCATTCGATCATTGTCATTTTGTAACCTCAACCACGCACAAAACTTTACGCGGTCCCCGGGGTGGCATCATCCTCATGAAAAAAGACTTTGAAAATACTTTTGGATTGAAAGATGTGAAAGGGAATACGCGTATGATGAGTAATTTGGTTGATATGGCAGTGTTTCCCGGCACCCAGGGCGGTCCCCTTGAACACATTATTGCATCAAAAGCCATTTCATTCGGAGAGATTTTGAGTGATGATTTTACGGTTTATGCAAAACAAATTATTGTTAACGCTGCCAGTATGTCCAACGCATTTTTAGAAAAAGGATACAATATTGTTTCCGGCGGAACAGATAATCATTTAATGCTGATAGATCTTCGCAATAAAAATATCAGTGGTAAAAAGGCAGAAGGTGTATTGGGTAAAGCAGATATTACCGTAAATAAAAATATGGTTCCTTTTGACGATAAAAGCGCATTTGTGACTTCCGGAGTTCGTGTTGGTGTGCCTGCAATCACCACACGTGGTATGAAAGAAGAGCACATGAATACGGTGGTGAATTTTATTGATGATGCACTCATGAACGCTGATAATGAAACTCATCTGGAATCAATCCGGCATCATGTAAATTCATTCATGCAGCAATTCCCGCTTTACCCCGAGCTATAAAATATTTTGCGGTAAAGAAAAATACCAGGCAAACTGCGACCGATAAAAGCAAAACGCTCCATGAAAAATTATGGTGCAACTCAATTGGGTCAGTTTTTCCTACCAATATGGCTGCAGCCCAATAATAAGGCAGCGAGCTCCCTTTTGTGCCCGTTTGTATAAACTCTTTTTTTGCCTTTTGTAATGCAATGTCTAAGGGCAATCCCTGGGCGAGATATTTGTAGAAAAGTTCGGTGATCTTGTAGGTGGACTGATCATCAACAGACCACAAATTAGTTATAGAAGAAGGAACACCCAAGGCGGCAAATCCACGGTTGAAGCTGAACACCCCTTCGCCGCGATACAGTTGACCGTTGGCGGTTTCACAGGCAGACAAGACAATGAGTTTCGTGGAAGGTTTGTTTTCGGGAATTAATTCAGACAGAAATAAAGCGGAGTCTCCAAAAAAAATAACCGGCTCATGGTTGGCGCTCGAGTCTGATGAATGGGTATATAACTGAATTACTGCAAATTTTGAAAACTGCGTGATGAAATTATTTTTTGAAGCCTTATCAAAAATGTAATCGTCTGAGGTGCCAAAATAGTCTTCAATTCTTTTTAATGACAGATCACTTCCCTTTAAAGAAGGCAGAGAAAGGGATGATGTATATCTTACCGGCGCAAAACCGAGAAAATTTTGATTGCTCCGGGAATTGGACTCACTAAAATCATTTAGTAAGAATCTTGCCGAATAAGTATAACTGACTGCATGATCATTCAGAAAATAATCCGGCGATTGAAAATCAGCATTGGTTACCAATGATTCAAATGGAAAAAATTGGTCATCAAGAGAAATAATAATGCGATTGTCGGTCAAAGGCATATTTCCGAAAATCAATTCATATAAATGCGATGCTGTTTTATTGAATTCATAATAATGACTGTTTAATTCGCTGCCATTTGAAATGTAAGTGATATATTTCTTTGTCGTACTGTCAAAATCAGATTTGTTTATTTTGCTTAAAATGGTTTTTGATTGGGTAATGAATAATGCATAAATGTTGTTGTCCCCGTCAAACAGCTCCAAAAAAAGCTGGTTGTTTTTTGATAGTTTCCCGTACACATTTTGCAAATTAATGGTCGCCGTGTCAATAAAATTTTGATAATAAAGCGGATTTTCTGTTTTCACCAATTCCTGCAACCTTATCATTTCTTCATTCTGACTAAAATAGAGCGATTGTAGACTGTCGTATTGTTTTGAAGAAGGAGATGCGTTTTTTAATTCATTTTCTGATTTAATTTTTTTCTTTCGAACCTCTGAAAGCCGGAAGATGTCGGTTTTATTCATCCATTGCTGTTCATTGAGTTGATCATTTAGCAAAACAGCCCTGCTTTTTTCAAAAAAATAAAATGCATTTTGAGTATTTTTTGCCTTGTAACAAGCTTCAATGGCATCTTCATATAATTCACGCGCTGTGCTTCGCCAAAAAAGTTTCGATTGTTCTTCTGATTGCTCGGTTTTGATCTTATCAAAGAGGCGGTCCGCTATTTTATAGAACCTGATCGCCTCATCAATATCTTTTGATTGTTTGGTAGCATTAAATTTTTGCAGAATGATATGACCTTTATTATTTAACAGATCGGTCAAATAATATATTTTACTTGCTTTGATGAATTCGCTCAATGAGCTTCGCAACAGATCATTCTCATCTATCCCTGGTTTTAACTGATCAAATGCCAATTGAATATATTGTAATGCAGAATCATAATATCCTTTGTCAGCATAAATAACTGCAATATTGATAAACTCCGGAATTGATTCAGTGGCATCCATATTTTTTTGTTCTGAATTCTTTGAAGAATACAGAAGTGCTTTTCGATAAAATACCATTGCATTATCCCTGTCATGTAAATGCCAGTAGTAAATTTTAAGACCGATAAGGTTCAATATAACTTTACATTGAATGGTATCGTGTCGTTTCTTGTTAAACTGGAAAGATTGGTTGTAATAATCTAATGCCTGTTTGAAATTGTTCTTACTCACTTCTACTTCTGCCAACTGTAAATACAGGATACCCAAATAATTTTTCATCCCGGTTTCTTCATACTCTTTGATTTTATTGTGAAGAATACTTTCCGAAATAGCAGTCTCGTTCAATGCCAATAGCGCATTTGCCTGCCAATGGGTTCCGTCGGAAACATAAGCCAATCCTGCTTCACGTTCATTAACCCCGCCACTAGTGGAGTAGTCTTTTGCAAGCTTCTCATATTTGACTGTAATATTGATGCAACGCTGGTAATCGCCAATATCATAATAATATTGTGCTTCCGTGGACATCGCATTTAAAGCGTAAAGGTCAATGGTGTTGAGCCTGATTGCAATCGCACCGCAACTGTCAAGCGCTTTGATCTTATCGGTAATTCTGTGTAAAGAATCATAAACTACTGAGAGAAGGTAATAGCACCTGATCTTATGTTTTTGGTTTGCCACAGATCTATCCGAACTGGCATCAATGATGTTGATTGACTGAATCTCATATTGCAGCGCTTTAAGAAGCTCATCGTGTTTGAGGGCATACCTGCCAATAGATAATGCAAGAAAAGATCTGGTTGAGTCCGAAATGCCAGAGTAACTATTTATTTTGATTTCGTATTTGGATACTTCATTTAATTTATCAACGATGGAAATGGTTGTGGAATTCCATAGATAATTAAGCTTGTTCCATAAGGAATCATTGTCGGGAGATTGCCCCGACAATGATATTACTACCATCAAATTAATTCCAATCAGAACAATTTTTCTTTTTGCATATTTCATATGCAACGAGATATTTTTTTGATCATTATTGCCAATGAAAGCTACTAAGAAACCGGTTTCGGAGGCGGAGGAGGAGTTCCCGAACCACCACTACCGCTATTCCCCGTAGTATTTGTTGTTGCAAGTTGAATCGTTCCCGATTTGATAATCATTTTCACAGGGTTTGTCTTTGTAGCCAGCCTTTCAAATTCGGGATTATCGGGATTTTCAGTTACAAAAGTTGGTATGCCATGGAGCAAAATAGGCACCGGCAATTTTTGTTTTGGCTTGTTAACTTTAATTGGAGAGACTAAACTTACAGAGAAACAATACTCCTCAGTGCCGTCAACAGTTGAAATTAATCTGAGTCCATCAGAAACAATTGAATAGTTACTAAATCCCGTATAACCTCCAACCGAGGATGTTATCAGAGCAAAATATTGTTTTACATAACTTAAAAGAGTATTCTCTTTATTGGTCCGGTCCTTTGGAGACAAAGAACCCAAATACTGGAAATACCAGCTCACCCAGGGGTTCAACGGATAGTTTGTACCGCTGGATGATAATACAGTCTTACCCATAATTAGCAATTTTAAAGTTTATCAAATAGAATTACCATTTCTTGCTTAACCATTCTTCAGCGGTTTCCTTTCCATCCAGATTGTTTTGTACAACCTGGCGCAATAATGCTTTGGCCTGTTCAGCGTCTCCTGCATGATTGCGTTCCATCAGGGTAAGTGCTTTGTATAATTTTGCAGGGTTGGAAAAAAGACTAATGTCATTTTCTAATTGCGAGAAGTATGCTAGTGCTTTGTCGTAATTTCTTAACTGAAGGGAAACGATCCCGGCATATTTTTTTGCCTCAGATCTGACCGTGTCCCTGGCAATAATTGCTTCAAATTGCCCTAATGCCTGCTGTAGTTTTCCATCATTATACAGGTCCAAACCGACCTGGATACTATCTTGCCTGCTACTCATGGAGACACCTAATGTTTTCAAATGCTCCTGTATGTATTGATCGGCCAATTTTTGAGAAGAATCAGGTTTCATGGATACATTCACAATTAAAACGACTGCTACAACGGCTGCGGCAGCAGATAGGTATATGCTGATCCTTTTTACAATACCGGTCTTGTTTGGGGCAGTGTTCTGGTAAATTTCACCAAATCTCTTTTTCTTTTCTTCGGTGACTTCATTTTTTGCCGATGCCCAAACGCTGTAATAAAAGGCAACTTCTTCCGCAAAATCCTTATTGTCAATTATCTTCTGTTCAAACTGAGTTTTTTCACTGGCGTTCAATTCATTATTAAAATAGCGATCTATGTAATCTGAATTTTCCATTTATAAAGTTTAGTGTTTGTACAATTGCCGTAACTTGTCCATGCACCTTAATCTTGTAGTCTTAACTACATCAGCTGTTTTGTATGCAAGATTAGCTACGATTTCCTTGTCGCTGTATCCATCTGCCCACATTAATAGTAATTGCCTGCAATTATCTCCGATCTCATTTAACCTTTGTTTTAACAGATCAAAATCAGTTCTTTCAACGAGTTGCTGAATGATTGATTTTGCACCATCTGATAATTGCGACATCATCTCCGTTAATGATGAGGTTTGATGTACGCCTTGCTTGTTTGTCGTTTTTTTTCGTAAAAGGTCAACACACTTATTATGGAAAATTTGATATAGATATGTTTTTAAAGACGAAAGCCCCTTAAAAGTATTGTCGCGGATCTTGTCAATGGTTATTATGATGGCATCGGCGTAGGCATTAAAAATTTCATCCTGCGGCAATACGTATTTTCGTTCGCCTTCCTTAATAAAATAACTGTATTTGCTAAATAGTTGTTCTTCTGCTTTTCTCTTGTCAGCAGCAAATCCTTTCAGGCTTCGAATGAGTTCCTCGTCGAAAGCTTTTGATGAAATGCCGGCGTTATCCATAGTAAGTTTTGGTCTATTCCAATGTACTTATAAAAAAGAACGTAAAAAAATTTATGTCTAAGTGTTTCCTTCATTTCAATAATTGCGACCAAATAGGCAAACCTTTATTTCGAAATTAATGTTCCCGTGACCCTGAAAATAGAAAAAACATTGCGATATAAGATTTATACGCAATCAAATTCATTAATTATTAAACCTTATTTAAAATGAAAAAGATTCTTTTAATTTCAGCTTTGGGATTAATTCCCGCTGTTGCTTTCATCGGCAACACTTATGCACAACAGTCAAGTGTAAGAACACTTTTGGTTAAGGGCGCAAATTATTTATTGTTTCCACAAGCAGACACGGCGACAATCGGTTCAGCCAATTTAAGTGCCGCTGGTGCCAGCTCTGTTAATGTTAAGGCATCAAGAAATTTCGACAAGACATTTAAAGGCGCTATTAATGTTAGCTGGGCAGGAATTGTAGATGGGTTTTCAGCCAGTTTCACTCAAAATGAAAACTTTAACCGCGCGTATTTTGACAAAAAAGGAAATCTAACCTACACCATCACTTATTATGATGGAAAGAAATTACCTCATGATATACGTGCAATAGTGAAAAGTACCTATTATGATTGTGATATTCCTTTTGTAGAAGAAATTCATACAGCGGATAAGATTGTTTATCTCGTTCATTTGCAAGACGAAAAAACCTGGAAAAAAGTAAAAGTTTGCGATGGTCAAATGGAACTGATAGAAGATCTCGACAAAAATTAAAAACTCCCGGGCTTCATGTATAAAACAGGCATCAATTTGCCTGTTTTATTTTTTGTGTACCATCAATAAAAAGTATTGCCACAAATTCTCTAGCCTGAAATCAATATATTTGATGAACTTTATTACCGCTTATGATTCAACGCATACAAAGCATTTGGTTATTATTGGTTGCTGCAAGTGCATCTGTTACCTATTCATTACCCTTATACTCCGGTCATCTGCTGAATAATACAGAGAAAAAATTCTTCATTCCTGATAGTTTTTTATTGTTCCCATTAATATTCGGATTGGGAGCATTGGCGCTTGTTTGTATTTTTTTATTCAAGAATCGCAAGCTGCAATTCCGGCTTGTAATTGTCGGCGTATTGCTCTCTATTGTGACGGTCGTTCTTGAATACATAAAGACTGATGATTTCAAAGCAACATATAATTTTCAATCCGGCTTTTATCAATTAGGTGCGCTTATTCCTTTTCTAATGATCGTCTTTTTTATAATGGCTGCAAGAGGAATTTATAAAGATGAAAAATTGGTGAAGAGTATGGATAAGCTGAGGTAGAAGAAAATGGGAAAAGAATCTGAGTAACTCATTTCCCTTTCCAGTCTCTTATTAAATATTCCGCATTTTTAATTATAGAAACCTGCCTGTAAAACTTTCTTTTATTTTTTTCAAACCCGATGGAACACCGGCGTAAACAATATCCCCGCCACCTTCGCCAGCCTCAGGACCGAGATCAATAACCCAATCTGCAGATTTTATTACATCAGTATTATGTTCAATAACAATGATAGAATGACCCTGCTCTATTAATGCATTAAAAGAAGCGAGCAATTTTTTTATATCGTGAAAATGCAGACCGGTCGTTGGTTCGTCGAAAATGAAAAGAATATGCCCTTGGCTTTTACCTTTTCCCAAGAACGATGCAAGCTTTACGCGCTGCGCTTCCCCGCCGGATAATGTGTCTGATGATTGTCCCAATTTTACATAGCCTAATCCAACATCACTGAGTGGTCTTATTTTTTGCACAATATCCTTTTCGGCTTTAAAGAACTCCAGCGATTCATCAACGCTCAATTCCAGAATATCGAAAATGCTTTTATTGTTGTACGTCACTTCTAGCACCTCTTCCTTAAATCGTTTTCCGCCACATACTTCGCAGGTGAGATGAACATCTGCAAGAAACTGCATCTCCACAATTTGTTCACCTTCACCTTTGCAGGTATCGCAGCGGCCGCCATCTACATTAAAAGAAAAATGTTTTGGTTGAAAGCCGCGGATCTTGCTCAACGGTTGTTTTGAAAATAGCTCTCTTATTTCATCGTAAGCCTTTATATAGGTGATGGGATTGCTGCGCGAAGACTTACCGATCGGATTTTGATCAACCAACTCAATTTGTGAGATATAATCTGTGTCACCCGTGATTGCTTTATGAAAGCCTGCTTTCTCGGAAAATTCGCCTTTCATTTTTTGTAAAACCGGGTACAAAATATGTTTTACCAAAGTTGTTTTTCCGCTTCCGCTGACTCCACTGACCACACACAACACATTTAAAGGAAATTCAACAGTGATGTCTTTAAGGTTATGTTGTCTTGCATTTTCAATAATGATAGAGCGATTCCATTTGCGGGTAGTTTTGGGAACTTCAATTTTTAGCTCTCCGGTCAAATATTTTCCCGTTAAACTTTCTTTGTTAGCCGTTATTTCGTCGTAATTGCCAAACGCAACCACTTCTCCGCCCAGATGACTGGCAAGAGGTCCCATATCAATAATATAATCTGCTTCACGCATCATCATTTCATCGTGCTCCACAACAACGACCGTATTACCCAGATCGCGCAATTCTTTCAGCACACGAATTAACCTTTCTGTATCGCGAGAATGTAAACCGATGGAAGGTTCATCAAGGATGTATAAAGAATTGGTGAGATTACTTCCCAGAGAACGCGTTAACTGGATGCGCTGACTTTCGCCCCCGCTGAGTGTGTTTGCTAGCCGATTCAACGTAAGATATCCCAAACCAACATCCAATAATGTTTTCAGACGATGGTTGATCTCAAAAAGGATTCGCTTTGCAATCTTCTTATCAAAATCGGTCAGTAGCAATTCGTCGAACCATTGATGTAAATGAACAACAGGCATTTCGCATAATTCGCCAATATTTTTCCTGCCAATTTTTACATATAAGGCCTCTTTTCTTAACCGATAGCCATGGCATTCGGGACATAATGTTCTTCCGCGGTAACGCGACAGTAAAACACGATATTGAACTTTGTAAAGATTTCGTTCAACTTCATCAAAAAAGCCATTAATGCCATAGACCTGATTATTTCCTTTCCATAAGGTTTCGTACTGTTCTTTGGTGAGATCCATAATCGGCTTATGGATTGGGAAATCGAACTTTTTTGAAGCTTTGATGAATTGATCTTTCCACCAAACTAATTTTTCTCCTTTCCATGGGGCAACTGCGCCTTCGTAAACACTTAATCTTTTATCGGGAATCACCAGATCTTCATCAATCCCTAAAACCTGGCTAAATCCTTCGCAGGTTGGACATGCGCCGTAAGGATTATTAAATGAAAATAAATTCGGAGACGGTTCTTCAAATTTTATTCCATCAAGTTCAAATTTATCCGAAAAGGGTAATTGCTTTTCTCCATTGACTTCCAGGATTATTTCTCCTTCACCTTCAAAAAAAGCCGTACTGACGGAATCGGCTATACGATGTTTGTCGTCCTCATCAAATTGTTTTATCACCAGGCGATCTATGAGTATATAAGGTGTGAGCGGTGGAATGTTGGACGCAAGCTTCTTTTTAAGTTCGCTATCTTTTAATTCCAAAAGATCTTCTATTCGAACGATTTCGTTATTGGTATATATCCGGGAAAATCCTTTTTGCAACAATATATTCAGTTCTTCTTTGGCATCGCGGTTCTTGTGTTGCTTGAAAGAAACAAGAATCAGTGCTTTATCATTTTCTTTCAAATTAACTATTGCTTCCACCACATCATTAACGTCATCTTTTTTTACCTGTTTACCGGAAACCGGAGAAATTGTTTTTCCAATTCTTGCGTATAATAGCCGGAGGTAGTCATAAATTTCGGTCATACTGCCTACGGTAGAGCGTGGGGTGCGGGTGATCACTTTTTGCTCAATCGCAATAGCGGGGCACAATCCTTTTATATAATCGATGTCGGGCTTGTTCATCCGCGCCATAAACTGGCGTGCATAGGCGCTCAGACTTTCGGCATAACGACGTTGACCTTCGGCAAATAAAGTATCAATGGTAAGGGATGATTTGCCAGAACCCGAAACCCCGGTTACCACGATCAGTTTATTACGAGGAATTTCAACGGTAATATTCTTAAGATTATGAACCCGTGCTCCCTTTATCAAAATGGCATCTTTTGCCGGTTTAGCGATAGCACCACCCCCACGTTTTTTTTTCGTACTTTGTTCCATATCCATAAATAATTCAGGAGATTTTTATTTGAGCAGCAAAGCATTAAGCATACTTCTCTAAAGGGTAACCTGTAAATAATCCTAAAAAAACAAAAAAATCGGTGAAAATGTTGTTTTTTGAAAAAAATATCTATCTTTAATCCGAATTTGTACGCTATTTATCAACTAAACTCATTGCCTATCGACGTCTCACTTCTACTCAGAAAAACCAAAATCAGCATTTTCATTTTTTAAATCCAAACATATATCCTATCACCTTCAAAACCGTAGAAGTTTATGAAATCACTACGCCAAAAAACCGACCATGAACTTATCCATCAATTTCGCGACGGCGATTTACATGCATTAGAAGCATTGATTCTAAGGCATAAGGATAAGCTGTACACCTCAATCCTGTTCCTGGTTAAGGATAAATACCTTGCCGAGGACATTTTCCAGGACGTTCTCATCAAAGTTATTGACACCATTCGCGGCGGACGTTACACCGAGGAAGGCAAATTTTTACCCTGGGCTATGCGTATTGCGCACAACCTTTGTGTAGATCATTTCCGTAAAGTGAAACGTACTCCGGCCATTAAGACCAGCGATGACCGCGACATCTTCGAAGTGATTAATTTTACCGAAGAAGGCGCCGACACTAAAATGATGAAACGCCAAAGTCACGACAGCGTGCGACAGATGCTTGACATGCTGCCCGAAGACCAGCGGGAAGTGATCATTCTTCGTCACTATGCAGATTTAAGTTTTAAAGAAATTGCATCATTGACCAACTGCAGCATTAACACTGCACTCGGTCGTATGCGTTATGGTTTAATAAACCTTCGCAAAATGATGACAGAAAAAAAGATTGCGCTTTAACCACGTTTTCTTTTAAGAATTATTAACTAAAACTAAATTTTGCTGAATGCATTAACCACTAACTTTAATGAGTGAATAGACTGGTTAAAATATTAAAAGTTCCTGCTCAAAACGCGGGAACTTTTTTTGCATATGCTTGTCATTCTGTTCCTCCATCAGGCAAATAGAAGATTGCTTGCGCCGGAAGGTTGGACCAGAATGACGCCTAATTAAAAATCCCATCAAATTCTTGATGGGATTTTTTCATTGTCTGAATATTCAATTCCGCTCAAAAGTTGAGATCATTGGAATAAAATTCAAAATCAAATCGTCCGTCTGTAACCAAAATACTGTTGCTAATATTCCCGTTAAAAAGGCCACTTAATGTATAATTCTTTATTGAATCAGTGCTATCTACAATGATTTTTACAAAATAAAGATTTGCATTACCGGCGGCGGGTCTTGGTGTATAGTCGAAATTGATTTGTATCCCATTTGAGCTTGAGTCCATCCTTTTCCCGTTCCAATTCAAAAGATCGGTTTGCGCAAAAGTTTTTGGAACTGGTATTGCAATAGTGATGAATGAATAATTAATATTGGGCATCTGATTACTATCATTCAATACGATCGTCCAGCTCAAATAAAGTGTATCAACAGAACCATTGGAAATATACTTGCTAAGCGTTGGAGGAGCGTTTCCATTAAGCTTTGAAAAAGGATTAATATAAGGCGCTCCATTGATATACATTGTTGCTACATCAAAACCATAAGCAGTAAGCCGACTTAAACCGGGATTATCCGGATCAGGAAAAAAATTCCTTTTCGCGCATGCCAAAAAAATTATCGGCATGATCAATAGGCAGCCATATGAATATATTCTTGTTTTCATTTTGAGTGATAAATGAAGTTGTAACCAAAAGTGAATTGCAGTGGGGCAACAAATCGGTATGACAGGGGATAGTCGCCCCTGTTTGCCAGTAAAGGACTTTGCAAATGAAGCATGATCATAAATTTTCTGTGAAAATTAAACTGCGCTTCCATTGAAGTGACCAGCGATGTTAAATGGGTATTTACATCCCTATTTAATATTGTATAATTTGCCTTGTCATATTTGTTATATTCCACTTTAAAACTTTGATTGCAAATACCAACCGGTAAAAGGTTAAGATAAAGACTGTTGGATTTCTTATTCCTGTAAATAGGAACTATGAAGCCAATACTTGCGGTAAAAACATAAGCGCGAATTTCTTTTTGTAAGGTTATTTGTTGTGGCAAGGACGAGTTCAGCGTATAAGCATTGTCGGAGCCATTGGCGGGAAAGGGAATATCATAATCCAATTCAAGAAATACCGGACGATTATGTACAGCTCCAAAAGGCTTCCACTGAATGGAAACGGGGATATGATAAAATGATTCCTTAATATTATTCAAGTCTCGCGAAATGCCTGTTGAAATACCAACATAGGATTGCGCTTTTGCAACAGAATAGAATATAAAAAATTGCAGTATTGGCAATAAATAATTTCTTTTCACAGAAGCAGATCGTTTTAAAGATTTGGTAGTACCCAGTATTACAGACAGAATTATGCCTTTAATAGTTGCTTTCCATTCCTCATCAGCTACAAGGCTTACTGATTTTTAACATTGCTTTTCTTGCTGGCATCCAAGCCGCATTGCAGCCAATTGGCAAATTCCTGGGCGTTGGGAGTGTAGTATTTTGTTTTGGTAAGCACTTTTTCATCCGGACTGATAATCGCGTACTGCGGTTGCGACACTGCGCTAAAATTTTCAGATTGAAATGTTGCCCACTTATCACCAACGGTGGTTATCTTTTTTTGAGATCCGTCCTTTGTAGCAAAAATAGTTCGCTCAACAGCAGGCAGATTTTTTCTCTCGTCGACATATAATGATACCACTATGAATTCATTTTGCATTAACTGCTTGACATCCGGATTTGTCCATACGTTCTCTTCCATTCTTCTGCAATTCACACAGGCCCATCCTGTGAAATCTATTAATAAAGGTTTGTGCTCTTTTTTTGCCAACTGCAATGCGGTTTCATAATCATTCTTTAACGGCTCTACTCCTTTTTCGCAATTCACAGGATTTGCATACAAACTATAACACAACGGTGGCGGGAACCCGCTGATCAATCGCAGGTTTGCAAAAGATGTGTTCGTAATTCCGGGAATCAAATAAAGTGTGAAAATTCCGAAAATAATAATGAATGCAATTCTCGGTTTACTGAATTTTTTTATCGGGCTGTCGTGCGGAAATTTTATTTTACCAGCTAAATAAAGAATGATCAGCGCCCCCGCTATGATCCAGAAACCAATAAATAACTCTCGTTTTATTATTCCCCATTGTTCAACAAGATCTGCGTTTGAAAGAAATTTTATCGCCATCGCCAATTCCAAAAAACCCAAGACCACCTTCACGGAATTAAGCCACCCGCCTGATTTTGGCAAGGAATGGAGCCATCCGGGGAACATGGCGAATAATGCAAATGGTAATGCTAATCCAAAACCAAATCCAGCCATTCCAAAACTTAATTGGAGGGCACCGCCATTATTGGATAATGCTCCGGCTAATAATGAACCCAGAATTGGACCAGTGCAAGAAAAAGAAACGACGGCCAATGTGAGCGCCATAAAAAAAATACCAACCAAATTTCCTGCACCCGATTTTGAGCCTGCCGCATTGGTGACACGCCCGGGCAATGTGATTTCAAAATAACCAAAAAATGAAATGGCAAACACAACAAAAATGACGAAAAATGTTAAGTTAAGCCAGATGTTGGTAGAAATATTATTCAATATTTCGGGATCCAGATGATCGAGCAAATGAAAAGGAATGCTGAGTAAAATATAAATGAGGAAAATAAAAAAGCCATATAACATGGCATTACCAATTCCCTTCTTATTATTGGCTGATTGTTTGGTGAAAAAAGAGACCGTCAACGGAATAAGCGGAAACACGCATGGCGTAAGCAATGCGATCAACCCACCAATCAATCCCAGTAAAAAAATATTCAGCAACCCTTTTCCCTGTGCGCTTTCATCGCCGCAATTGGTTGCCGGATGATCAATATCAAAACTATTTATTTTGATTCTTGCCACTGAACGAACACCCCCTTCTAATTTTACTGAAAATGAATTTGGAATCAAGGAATAGAACTGATCGCCTTTTCCATAAGTGTATTTAAAGGTCCCCGATAGATTTTCGGGAACGGTTTCGTTGAATTTTATGAGCGTAATGAATTCTGCACTCTCTTCATAAATAGTAAATGAAGCATTATCGAATATCTTGCTGATTATCTTTTTCCTAGTACCGGATTCCTTAAAAATCGTATCGGCTTTTATCAATGAATCGGGGAATGATAATTCCGCAGAGGCTACCCCCGCAATGGTTTGATTGGGAGAATATAATTGCCAGCCATTAGTGAGTTTTGTAGAAAAATGCAATTCAAATTCAGTAGGCGAGATTTTTTTGCTGCTTACCTTCCACGTAAATGCTGCACTATCTTGTGCATGTGCTGTACAAGCCAAAGCAAAGAAAATAATGGATAGAATTATTCTTCTCATCTTAAATTAAACATCTGCTAAAAATAAAAGAGTTCTTCAACACAAAGAACTCTTTTTTAAAATATAATAATCGTCGTACTGGCGACTAACTGCCAACATTAACTTTTATTTCTACATCTGCGGGCGGCAGACATTGTCTGTCGTTACAGACCATAAATTCCACTTTCCCGATAAGGTCGGTCTTTATATTTGCTTTGAGTTTTACTACCTGCACAAAATCCACATTCTTTTCATAATACTTCAAATCATGATTCCAGGTCTTGTCAAATTTTTTAACCAGTTTACCCACTTCTTTAACCTTCCCGTCCAATAATAAGATCGGATTTTTTGTAAAAGCGAATGCCGTCGGTATCGGTCCGTCTCCGCCTGCATCCTGGGCATATAAATGATAATCTCCATTAATTGAAGCTGTCATGTGTACCTCGTAAACCTTATCGGCAATTTTTTTTGCCGTGTAGGTCCACTGCACTTCTTTGCTTGATTGTGCGCTCAGCAGCTTTACAGATGAAAAAATAACAGCAAATAAGAATAGTTTTTTCATAACATTAATACTACGTAAAAAAGAGGACAAAGGTGGTACAAGAAAAGCTAAGGAAAATTTAAAAATTTACCAGTTGCTTTTCTGCAAGCGCAAAACTGTCTTTATTGATAAAAAGAGATTGAAGAATATATTTGCCGTCTGTGTTTGCCAAGGCTTCTGAACAGGCCCTTTCCGGATGGGGCATCATGCCGAATACATTTCGATTGTGGTTGCAAATGCCAGCAATATTGCGCAAGGACCCGTTCGGATTTCCTATGTCATTAACATTTCCCTCCTCGTCACAATAACGATATAAAACCTGGTTGTTTGCTTCCAATTCATCCAGGGTTTTTTCATCAGCATAATACCGGCCTTCGCCATGCGCAATCGGCATTTTCATCGGTTTGGTATCATTATGTTCATCGCGTAAAAAAATGTTCTTGCCAACAAATTGTTGATTTGCATTTCTTAATAGAACGCCGGGCAATAAATGTGATTCACATAAAATCTGAAAACCATTGCAAACGCCAAATACATTTCCGCCTTTACTGGCAAACTCAATCACGCTTTGCATCATCGGGCTAAAACGGGCGATGGCCCCGCATCTCAGGTAATCGCCATAGGAAAATCCGCCTGGTAAAATAATACAATCTTCCCTACTGAACATGCTCAGATCCCTATCTTTATGCCACAACATTCTTACTTCCTGATTAAGATCATCTTGCAAGGCTTCCTGCATATCCCGATCGCAATTGGAACCTGGAAAAACGACAACTCCGAATTTCATGATGGTAAATAGATTTTTTCGCTGTAAAGTTAGCGCTATTCTAATGAACAGGAAAACGCTATATAAAGTAATTCACACCCATTGCAAAAATAAATGTGAACCAATGTAATATGGAAGTCAGGATTCTATCAGTGGAATAGAAATAAGCAGCAGCATGAAAGGCCGCAAAAGGAATCACAACAACAATCCAGTTTTCGTAAGAGTTTACATGATTGATAAGAATAATGATGACGGAAGTAATGAGAAACATTAATAAAAGCCCCCAGCTTTTTCTTACCTGAATGAGGATTTTATTAAGGTTGGTTTGAATGAAAAATCCGCCAATAATAAAAGGTATCACCAGTAAAGCCATTCCCACGCTTATCCAAATCGAAGATGGGAGTGATGGAATGGTAATGGCAATCTTAGGAAGAATATCATTCCAACTCCACTTGTTGGAGATAAATAATATGATGAACAAAAAATAATATGGAAAAGTAAAGCCAAGAATACCCATCAGCCACTCGCGAATACGAAAAGGTCGCATAACAATCAAGGCGAAAAATAGCAATAATAAAAAAGCAACTGCCGGGATATAAAGCAGGGTTACAATTCCTGTTAAAATGCCAATATTAAAAATGGACGAAGAGGCATGCTCATTATTATACAATGTTATCATTTTGTACCAAACCCAGATCATTATGGAGTTGATTAATAAAGGCGCCGAAAAATGATTCCAAGATGGCAATAGTGAAGTGATAAGAATATAGCACATGCCAGGCAAAAAATTTGGTTTGGGCAATATTTTTTGATAGTTGCAAATGCGGTTGAATAAGGTTGCCTGTGTAAATAATAAAATAAAAGTGATCAACTGAAAAACAAAAGCAGGAGCATTGAAGAAGGATTGAAGTGTATTCAATACAAAACGATACAAATAGTTATCACCTTCTTGTATTGTGGGAATCACCGGATGAAGGAACATGGAGAATTTCAATACTAATGCATACACCAATAAGAGCAACGCATTGCCGGGGTTTTTTTGTTTAAAGGTTCCGATCACGTAACTAAAATAATATTAAAATTCAACTTTCGCAAAGCAAAGGTAATTTCGGTAAAGGCACGGAAAGATTATTTGTGTGGCGCTGATCTGCTTTCCATGACGCGGCATGAATTCATAGCCTTTATCTAAATTTCTTAAGGTTGGATGGCGGGTAACTTTACCATCGGGTGCGATGCTTTGATCATTAAGTAAAATGTTGCGATGATCATATTCATTATATAAGAAATGAAGTTCCCCACCGGTATTCATGATTTGGTAAGATATAAGATTTTCAGATTCGTCATCAAACTGACTTTTGGGAATCACATTACTCCATTCAAGATTGCCATTATTATCAAATGAAACCAACATGATATTTTCTGCATGATAGCGAACCGGATTATTGTATGGATTTCCGTAACCATAACCATACCTGCTGTAATAAGGATTCCCATAATAGTCCATTGGCGAATAAAACGGAGAACCATACATATAATCCCATCTGTTAAAATATCCCCCTCGGGAGGACGTGTATTCGGCTTCACTAATCAAAATAAAGCCCCCGCTTTTTTTCGGGATCACCTGCTTAATAAAAAAATCATTGAATGCCATTTTTAAATTTTCTTCGGAACTCTTGGCCAATGAGCGCAATTCATCATTAAAGACAGTGAGTGTTTCTTTCACTTTCGAATCAGAAGTTTTATCCCAGGTCACAGAATATAATCCTTCAATATTTCCTTTTCGCTGCCGGTAATAAAAACCGGTTAGAATATATTGTTTGTTAAGGTTATCAACTTTAATTTTTATTTCATCAAGAATATGATCAGCTGTACCTGCATCTTTAATGGAAAATGTATCTGCAGTTGCTGCTTTTGTAACCATCGAAACCCTGGACACAAAATCGTTACTATTGCTTTTCAAAAATTTGGCGAATACTAATCCGCCATCATTGTCAAGAAAGAAATCAGTGAAATAATCGTTGCGGTCTTCCATTGGTATCCACAGCCGATGCCTGTCCAGGAGTTGTAATTCTGAATCATACAGGAATGTGGTAAAAAGAAAGTTTTTTGAATTTTTACTATTGATTTTAAAGATGATTATTTTACTTCTGTCTTCGCTAAAAACGGTGGTGTATATTTTATTGCTTCCCGATGAACTGATATGCGTTGTGTCAAGATCTGCGGGTTCTGCTAATTTCTTACCGAACCCGTCTAATTTTACCACGGTTAAATGAACAATATTTTTTTTCTGATATTCATAAAACATGTAACAATAGTTCTGATAGGGTATGAAATAGACATCGGTGTATTTATCGGGCATATAATCCAGGTTTACGCGTTGGATTAATTTCATATCCAGGCTGTAAACAGAAATGGCATTGTCTGTTCTATTGCTTTTAAAAACCAAGACATTGCCGCCGATTTTTCCTATAATATCGAAATTTGTTCGTCTAACATCATCTTTTTCAGGATCGGTGTATACTATGTGTTGGGCAAATAATGCAGCGGGTAAAATCAAAATGGCTAAAAAAGCAAATGAGCTTAAAACTTTTCGCATGGAGCATTTCTTTTTTTAGTGAAAGGTAAGTTAGGCAAAAGTTTAATACAAAGCTATTACGATAATTGTTATTGATATACGAAATTTTTTGAGCAATGTAAATCATGAAATTAAACTTGTGTCGTTCATTAATTTATTTCCCTATACCTTTGCACAGCGCCGGAAAAAGCCAGCGCAATTGTTTGCCCAAATATGAACGTTCCTGCTGAAAACATTATTCAATCTACTGTTCCGTGAGCAACAAACAGATTAACAAAGTAACACTCGCTAACTTAGTTATCGCATTAGGCATTATTTATGGAGATATTGGTACATCTCCGTTATATGTTCTCAATGCCATTGTTGGAGGAAAAATCATTGAAGAAAAACTTATACTGGGCGCGTTATCCTGCATAATCTGGACGCTTACGCTCCAAACCACCATCAAGTATGTGTGGCTTACTTTAAAAGCCGATAATAAAGGGGAAGGCGGAATTTTTTCATTGTATGCACTGGTTCGCAGACAAAGGCGCTGGCTTGTTCTGCCCGCGATGATCGGCGGTGCTGCTTTATTGGCAGATGGTATGATCACGCCGCCAATTTCTGTTACTTCTGCAATTGAAGGTTTACGGCAAATGCCCTCATTAAAAAATATTGAGCAAACCACCATTATTTATATTGTGATAGGGATATTGGTGATCCTTTTCTTTCTTCAACAATTCGGAACAGAATCCATAGGGAAATTATTTGGACCAATCATGTTCGTTTGGTTTGGAATGCTTGCCGTATTAGGCAGCACGCATCTTTTGGATGACCTGTATATATTTAAAGCGCTTAGCCCGCATTATGCCATCGAATTATTAACTACCTATCCCAAAGGATTTTGGATACTCGGCGCGGTTTTTTTGTGCACCACGGGAGCCGAGGCATTGTATTCGGATCTCGGCCATTGCGGCCGGGGAAATATCCGCATTTCATGGATATTCGTGAAAAGCTGTCTTATCCTGAATTATCTTGGTCAGGGTGCATGGCTATTGGCCAATTACAGCGGAAAGTTCTTCGACATATCCAAAGGGAGTGTTTTTTATGCCATCATGCCTCAATGGTTTTTAATTCCCGGCGTTATTATTGCAACAGCTGCGGCGGTAATAGCCAGCCAGGCTTTGATCAGTGGTTCATTCACCCTTATCAGTGAAAGCATGCGACTGAACCTATGGCCGAAATTGCGCATCAGCTATCCCACTGAAGAAAAAGGACAATCTTATATCCCCGCAATTAACTTTTTGTTATTCCTGGGATGTTGCGGCATCACTTTATATTTCCGCAATTCATCGCATATGGAGGCAGCTTACGGCTTGGCCATAACTTTATGCATGCTGGCAACATCTGTGCTGTTCTCAAATTATTTAATTTCTCAACGCGTCTTTTCACCATTCATTTATTTATATCTGGCAGTTTACCTGACCATCGAACTGAGTTTTCTTTTTGCCAATCTGGATAAATTCAAACATGGCGGTTTTGTAACGCTCATTGTTGGCGGAGCATTATTTGTGATCATGTATGTTTGGTACCGTTCCCGAAAAATCAAGAACCGATACGTGGAATTTGTGCGCATGGAACATTATATTCCGCAAATCCAGGAGTTGAGCAATGACAGAACCGTTATCAAATCCGCTACGCACCTGGTTTACATGACAAGCGCCAATAATCCGCGCGAAATTGAACATAAGATCATCTATTCAATCTTAAATAAAAAACCAAAACGCGCAGATATTTATTGGTTTGTTCACGTTGATACCCTGGATGATCCGTACACCGCAGAATATTCTGTTGATCACATTATACCAAACGATATTATTCGTGTCGAATTCAGATTGGGTTTTAGAATTGCTCCCAAGATAAATCTCATGTTCCGCCGTGTTGTAGAAGAATTGGTAACGAATAAAGAAGTGAATATTACAAGCCGCTATGAATCTCTTGAACGCAATAATGTTGTAGGCGATTTTCAATTCATTGTGATGGAAAAATATTTGAGCCAGGATAATGAGCTGCCTTTCTTTGAAAGAATAGTTATGAAATTATATTTCTGGCTGAAGGAAATAAGCCTTTCTGAAGAACGTGGCTTCGGGCTCGATCCATCAAACGTCACGGTAGAAAAATTCCCGCTCATCGTTTCTCCTATTCCCAATTTCAATTTAAAAAGAACTGCAGAATCATAGCGACTGTTTGTTGTTTGTAGTTGTTTAATTAACTTTCGTAACTAACTTTTGCTTATTGAGTAATCTCATCATTTATATTTTAATCGGGATTGCCGCGCTTTCCATTGCAGGATATTTTTTGCAGGAGAAATTTATTTTCAGACCCGAAAAACTCCCTGCAGATTTTGCTTATCATTATGATATTCCTTTTAAAGAATTATTTTTTGATGTTGAACCCGGCGTACGGATCAATGGATTACATTTTTACCGGCCAAAAGCGTTTGGATTAATATTATATTTTCATGGCAATACGCGAAGCATCAAGGGATGGGCAAAATATGCGCAGGATTTTTATCGCTACAATTACGATGTTGTATTGGTTGATTATCGCGGATTTGGAAAGAGCACCGGCAAACGCAGTGAAAAAGAAATAATGGATGATTTGCAATTTGTTTACACAAAATTAGCGGAGCAGTATACCGAACAACACATTATTGTTTATGGAAGAAGCATCGGCAGCGGGTTCGCTGCGAAATTGGCTTCTGATAATAATCCGCGTTATTTGATTCTTGACTCTCCCTATTATAATTTTCAAAAAGTGGTGGAAAGATTTTTACCGATTTTGCCTGTTCGTTTTATTTTGCGCTATCGATTGCGAACGGATAAATGGATAATGCATGTAAAATGTCATACCTATATCATTCACGGAACAAAAGACAGGCTTATTCCCCTCAGACAGAGCGAAGAATTGCAGAAATTAAATCCAGACAAGATAACCTTGATCCGAATTATCGGTGGCCGGCATAATAATCTTCCTTCATTTCCCGAATATCATAATTTCATTCGCGACATTTTGAAATATTGATAACAACACCTGTTTGTATATTGCATTCATGAAAAGGAAAATTATTTTTCGCTGGATTAAATTGATAATAATCGTTTATTGCGCAATTGGCATTGCAGGCTATTATTTGCAGGATCGGATCCTATTTCACCCGGAACCATTAGCCAAGAACTCAAAATATGATTTCAAGGAAACTTATAAAGAACTTGACATTCCTTACGATAATGAGACCAACCTGAATATTATTCAATTCAAAACAAAGGATACTGCAGTAAAAGGAGTAGTGTTGTATTTTCATGGTAATCAAAAAAATATCGGCCATTATGAAAAATATGTTTCAAATTTTACAACCCATAATTACGAAGTGTGGATGATGGATTATCCGGGATTTGGTAAAAGCAGCGGAAAATTTACAGAACAAAGATTATACGACTATGCATTACAATTATATAAACTCGCCAGAACAAAATTCATACCGGCAAACATTATCATTTACGGGAAAAGTTTTGGCAGCTGCCTGGCATCGCAACTTGCATCCGTACGCGATTGTAAATATTTAATTCTCGAAACGCCTTGTTATAACATGACTTCTCTTGTTGCGCATTATTTTCCGGTTTATCCTGTCAAACAAATGCTCCATTATCATTTTCCGAATAATGAATATTTAAAAGAAGTAACCGCGCCAGTCATTATTTTTCACGGAACAAGTGATTGGGTCGTTCCTTACGGTAACGCATACATGCTCAACGAAGTTTTAAAAAACAATGATGAGTTTGTTACCATTGAACATGGTTCCCACAATGATCTAAATGATTTCCCGATCTTTCATCAAAAACTCGATTCTCTGTTGAGGTGAGCGATGAGTAGTGAGCATTGAAATGATGCTGCGCAGGAATTTCTTTTTCATCATGCTAATTCAGGCGATCAAATTTTTAAATTCCCCCAAACGTTTTTGCGGAATGAAATAATGATTGTGTGAGATGGCTTTTTCGTTTGAATAAACATCCAGTGAATAGAGTCTTTTATTGCGAAGCAAATAGCACTGGTAACCGAGCGGAGCAATCATTTCATATAATTTGATGCGTTCATTTTTATCTGCAAGTTCGCATAACAAAACAGGATGATGAACACTTAGGGTTCCCATCATAGAAGCGAAAACAGGCACTTCCAGCCCTTCCACATCACATTTAATAAAATCAAGCCGAGGTAATTGTTTGAATAAATTATCGCCGGATTCATTTCTCACTTTTTCTGATTCCAGATAATCAAGGGCTGCATCTTGTCTTTTCACCCGGGCATAGGCAAATTTTTTTGTGTTGCCGATTTTAGGGATACCCATTTCCACATATTCACCTTCGCCGCCTAACGCAGTTTGGTAAACCGTCACATTTTGAATTTTATTTTTTTTGAGTAAGTTAATAAGGGTATCGTGAAACTTACTCATGGGTTCAACAGCAAAGATTTTTCCCGCAGATTTCACCATGCGGCTCAATGGCAACGTGTAGTACCCGAGATGTGCGCCAATGTCAACACAATAATTTCCTTCTTTAATGAACTCTTTTAAAAAATAGATATCCTGGTAATTGATTCCTGCCAATCCTGTTTGATAAATGCGTTGAAAAATCAATGCAAGCAAACTCAAATATTTTTTTTCTCCCAATAGAGAGAGCAAAATCTTTTTGATCGAATTCATGCGGCTAAAAATACAATTATATTAATAAATGTTTTTTGCAATGATCAAGATTAGTTAAAGCGGAACGACGTTTTGATTTTTGTTTTTTTTGATCTTGTCCGGTAATGCCAGCACAATCTCCTGCTTTAATACCTGCAGCAGTCGCTGTTTTATAAAATCGCGATGTACAACAAGACTTACCTCGCGCATGGGGGCAGGTTGCCTGAAGTGCCTGATGAGTTGCAATTGCCTGTTGCTAAAATAGGTGGTGGCGAGCTCCGGTAAAATAGTGATGCCATCATTCAATTCAACCATTTTGCTGAGGGTTTCAATGGTACCGGCCTCATAATCAAAATTCGACCCTTCTTTGCTGGCTTTGCGCAACTCGCAAAGATTTACAATCTGTGATCGGAAACAATGCCCTTCTTCCAGCAACCATAATTTTTTTGGATCAATATCCTGCGCCAGCACATAACTCTTTTTATAGGTTGCATTTTCCTTTGACACAAAAACCAATAGTTCCTCATAAAAAAGAACGTGCTCTTTGATTCCGGTTTCCTGTAAAGGGGTAACTAAAATTCCGGCATCAATTTTACCTTCGCGTAATTTTGTAATAATGACCTCTGTGGTCACTTCATTGACGATCAGTTTTATTTGTGGATATTTTTTTGTAAAACTTTTGGCAAACAAGGGTAACAAATAAGGGGCCAGTGTCGGAATAATGGCGATGCGCAATTCGCCTGTTAATAAACCTTTTTTCGTTTGAATGATTTCTCCGATGACACTTTTTTCAGAAAGTATTTTCCTGGCCTGGTCAATAATGTCGGTGCCAACTTCTGTGGGAATTACCGGTTGCTTGCTTCTGTCAAAAATTTTTATTCCCAGTTCATCTTCTAATTTCCGCACTTGCATGCTCAGGGTGGGTTGCGTTACAAAGCAATGTTCGGCGGCACTGGCAAAATGCCGGAAAGTATCAATGGCAACAATATATTCTAATTGAGTAAAGGTCATAATGCGAATATAAAGTTATAGATTAGATCTATGTTATCATAAGATCAATCAATTTAATTTATAATCAAATTTTCGCGACCTTTATACTTAAACCCAATTGAATCATTTAAAAATTAATAATAAGAATGGAAAACACGTCAAAGGACATCAGCAAATGCCCGTTTCACAATGGCTCAATAAAAAAAAATAGTTTTGGCGGCGGCGGTACCCAAAACCGTGATTGGTGGCCTAATCAACTGAAATTAAATATTCTTCGGCAGCACGCTTCTTTGTCCAATCCCATGGATAAAGATTTTGATTATGCACAAGCATTTAAAACGCTTGATTTCGGTGCATTGAAAAAAGATCTTCATCAATTAATGACGGACTCACAAGACTGGTGGCCTGCCGATTTTGGGCACTATGGACCATTGTTCATACGCATGGCCTGGCACAGTGCCGGTACTTATCGGATAGGAGACGGGCGCGGTGGCGCCGGATCAGGGCAGCAACGTTTTGCACCTCTCAATAGCTGGCCTGACAATGTAAGCCTTGATAAAGCGCGCCGCTTACTTTGGCCAATCAAACAAAAATATGGCAACAAGATTTCCTGGGCAGATCTTTTGATACTTGCAGGCAATGTAGCATTGGAGTCCATGAACTTTAAAACATTTGGTTTTGGGGCAGGAAGAGAAGATGTATGGCAGGCAGAAGAAGACGTGTATTGGGGCTCTGAAAACAAATGGCTTGGTGGAGACATCCGTTATGCAAGTGGTTCTGAAAAAGCAGTAGAGAATCACGCGGTGCTTGTCGCAGATAATATTGCAAATGGTGACAATCATTCGCGTATACTGGAAGATCCTCTTGCCGCCGTACAAATGGGACTTATTTATGTAAATCCAGAAGGACCCAATGGCAGTCCCGATCCCATCGCCGCAGCGCGTGATATCAGAGAAACTTTCAAGCGCATGGCTATGAATGATGAAGAAACAGTTGCTTTGATTGCCGGGGGTCACAGTTTCGGAAAAACACACGGCGCAGCTACTGCAGACCATGTGGGCAAAGAGCCGGAAGCTGCCGATATTGAACTGCAAGGTTTTGGTTGGAGTAATAGTTTTGGCTCTGGCAAAGGTGCTGACGCAATAACAAGCGGACTGGAGGTTATTTGGACAAAAACGCCTACCAAATGGAGTAATAATTTTTTTGAGAATTTATTTGGCTTCGAATGGGAACTCACTAAAAGCCCCGGAGGCGCACATCAATGGATAGCTAAGAATGCAGAAAATATTATTCCCGATGCATTTGATAATACTAAACGTCATGCCCCTACCATTTTGACAACAGATCTGGCATTACGGGTTGACCCGGCTTATGAAAAAATTTCAAGACATTTTTTCCTGAACCCCGATGCATTTGCAGATGCGTTTGCCCGGGCATGGTTCAAACTCACCCACCGCGATATGGGACCCCGTGCGCGTTATTTAGGACCTGAAGTTCCCAAAGAAGAATTGATTTGGCAAGACCCGGTTCCTGCAGTTGATTTTAAAAAGATAGATGAGCACGATATTGAAGTTTTAAAAACCAAGATCCTCAATTCCGGATTATCCCTTTCACAATTGGTCTCTGTCGCTTGGGCTTCCGCATCTACTTTTCGCGGCTCTGATAAACGGGGTGGCGCTAATGGGGCACGTATACGCCTTGCCCCACAAAAATATTGGGCGGTTAATAATCCGGCTCAGTTATCAAAAGTGTTGGATGCTTTGGGAGCTATCCAAAATGAATTTAACGCTGCCCAAAAAGACGGTAAAAAAGTATCGTTTGCAGACATCATTGTATTGGCTGGTTGTGCCGGCATAGAAAAAGCCGCTAAAGCAGCAGGCTACCACATTATGGTTCCTTTCTCTGCTGGCCGCACAGATGCTTCTCAAGAACAAACCGACGTGGAATCTTTTGCAGTGCTGGAACCATTTGCTGATGGTTTCCGCAATTATTTGAAATCAAAATTCAGCGTTTCAACCGAAGAATTATTGATAGATAAAGCACAATTATTAACGCTTAGTGCGCCTGAATTGACCGTATTGATCGGCGGTATGAGGGTTTTAGATACCAATTTTGATGGTTCTAAACATGGCCAGTTCACCACAAAACCGGGGACATTAAGCAATGACTTCTTTGTAAACCTGCTTGACATGAGCACCGTTTGGAAAGCAATGGATGACCATAAAGAATTGTTTGAGGGTAGTGATAGAAAAACAGGCGAAATAAAATGGACGGCGACGCGCGCTGATTTGATCTTTGGCTCAAACTCAGAATTAAGAGCATTGGCAGAAGTCTATGCAAGCACAGATGCAAAGGAAAAATTTGTGAAAGATTTTGTTGCCGCTTGGAGCAAGGTCATGGACCTTGACCGGTTTGATAAGCAATGATGAGCCGCAATGGTTATCCGGAAAACATGAGCACAAAACCTGTTGGTCTGATAAACTGACAGGTTTTTTATTCTTCCAGAGTCACTTTATTTTTTCCCACTTTTAATTTATATCCTGCTCCGATTTTCAGGCCATAATTTTCTTTTTCATGACTTACTGGAAATCCAAAACAAACCGGGTAATCATGATTTTTTACAATATCATGGATAATTTCATAAACCGTTTTTCCAAAAGGACGTTCTGTATCTTTCATGTTAGTGAATCCACCGATTATCAATCCGGCCAGCTTATCTAGTTTCCCGCTTCTTTTTAATTGGTAAAACATCCGGTCAATATTATAAAGATATTCCCCCACATCTTCTAAAAATAAAATTCTTCCTTTTGTTTTTATATCAGATGACGAGCCGATAAGATGCACTAGTAAGGAAAGGTTGCCGCCAACCAATTCACCGATCGCTTCGCCTTTTTTGTTGAACTCATGAATCGCACATTCATATTTTATTTTCTTTCCTTCCAAAATATTTTTTAAAGAAAGAACAAACTCATTTTTATCGCCTTCATCATTAAACGCTGATGCCATTGGTGCATGCAACGAAGAGATTTTGTAATTCACATAAAGATGAGAATGCAAAATGGTAACATCACTAAACCCGATTATCCATTTTGGATATTGTTTGAATTTTTTAAAATTGATCTGTTCAATAATTCTTCCAATTCCATAACCGCCACGTGCACAAAATATCGCTTTGACTTCATCATCGTCGAGCATTTGTTGAAGATCCAAAAGTCTTTCTTCATCGGTTCCTGAAAAATAATTTTCAGAATCGCTGCCTAATGTTTTTCCAATCTTAATTTTATAACCCCATTCCTGCAGCGTATTGATGCATCTTTGCGATCTTTCAAGAGACATATATCCTGCGGGACAAATAATTCCTATGGTGTCATTGACATTCAAAAATGGTGGTAGTTTGATCATAATAATTTTGAAACAGCTTTATTGAAATATTGTCTGCAATTTAGCAAAGGAAGAAATAATTTACCCGAAATGTAATTTCTATATTTGATAAAATATTGAATTTCTCATTTGTACGCCAGCGTTTGTAGTTATGCACTCAATAAAAGCCACCCGCCTTTATATAGCCAGTATCATCATCGTTGCCATAACTATTTTATTTTTTTCGTTGTTTATGATCTCTTTCGACAGAGAATCTTTTATTGGTTTCTTGTTAAGACATCTTCAAAGACCTTATTTGTCAGGCATATTGCATGATTCAATCATTACTTCGAAAAAATTTTTGTTGATCCGTTACCTGTGTTTTGCATTAATATCGATTGATGGGTTAGTGATTTTTCTATTATATCGATACAGAGAAAGGGTAATGAATTTTCTTTTTTTCTTTTTCAATTCTGTCCGGCATGCATGTCTCGCTGTTATCGCTCCGTTCAAGACGAGTAGTAAAAAAGAGAATTTCATTTTTCTTTTGCTGCTTTCCGTAGTTATCGCAAAGGAATTGTATTATATTATCACCACCGACTTGCAATACGATGAAATGTGGTGCTATAATTATTATACATCACGGCCTTTCTATCTTAATTTTTTCAGTTTCAGCACTTATCCATTGTTTGAACTGCTCACCCATGCTTTTAAGTGGTTACCCTTTTCGGCAAAAATAAATTTGCGTCTGCCCGTATTATTTGCCGGTATTTTTTCCTGCATCATTATTTATGCTGGCGTTAAAAAACTTTCGAATAATTTTTTGGTTGCCATGGCTTGCTTTGCTTTATTCGCCTCCTTGCCGGGGAACAGCTTTTATATGCTTTATGCAAAAGGGGTAATGCTCGAACTTTTTTTTGCCATTATTTCATTTTTTTGTATCGTCTTTTTCTTGAAAAAAGATTTTGCAAGAAGATATCTTTTGGTTTTTGTGATCGTTAATGTTGCCGGATTTTATGCGATGCTCACCCATGTTTATTTCTGGGCCTTGCAATTGATCGTCGGGTCTATGTATATTTCTTTTTATAGAAGATATTTATTGAAACCATTTTTGATCAGCAACGGATTTATATTATTTTTTTCTTTTTTCTTTTATATGCCGGTATTGATCGGTTCGGGGTTCTCATTCATCCTCAATGTTGCTTTTGGACAAACAAATAATAAAGATCCATGGACTGGGATTGTTCCATTCATGAAGTATATCAATTTATTTTTTACCGGAAATTCTTACGGGTTTGTTATTGCTTTACTATCAGCAGGATCAGTATTGATGATTTTCAGGAAAACCAGGAAGGAAAATATTTTTTTATTCGCGTGCGGGGTGGCGCTTTTTATATTGCCGCTTATTGTCCGCATTATTCAACGTATTTATATTGCTGAAAGGGCTATCCCATTTATTGGTTTGATCGTTCCACTATGCGGGTTTTTGATCTATTCCATCATTAAAGATCACGTAAAGAAATACCTTGTATCGTTGTCAATTGTATTTCTATTCACACTCATGTGCGTGGTTACCCACTTTCATTATTTCAGATCATGGAATGTGCGTTCCGATAAGAATGCAATTACCATTTCCGAATTATTGATGCAGCATCATGTAAATAATTGTTACGATAATGCGCCCGATTCGCGTTTCTTTTATTATTATCCTGCACTCGAATATTATTATCATCAAAAAGGTCTTTCTATTGATCTCCGCATGGCTGCTCAAAACAGTTTGCGTTACAAATCATTTTCTCCGGCAGATGATTATGATTGCATCATTGAAAATATCTCTGAAAGCGATTCGAATCATCTTGGTGAGTATGAAGACATTTACCATGATACCGATGAAGGCTTTAAAATATTGTTGCGAAAAGGAAAATGAAAAAAATTTATGCCATTGCTGTTAATGTGCAGCTATTGCTGCTCACGGAGAGCTTATGTTTAATCCCGCATTTCAATGCATAATTTTCTTTTTGGTGACCAACGGGGAAATCGAAACAAAGGGGATATTTATAATCTTTCACTTTCTCTGAAACAATTTCGTAAACTGTTTTTCCGAAATCCTCTCCTGGGTCATCTGGTTTGGCTTTGAAGCCGCCAATTATTAAAGCCTTTAAATGCGAAAGCTTGCCGGTTCGTTTCAAATTCCAGAACATTCGGTCAATGCTGTATAGATATTCACCCGTGTCTTCGACAAATAAAATCTTTCCTGCGGTTCGAATATCCGATCTGCTTGCAGAAAGCGACTCTAGCGTCTTAAGATTTCCGCCCACCAATTGTCCTTCGGCAAGGCCTTCATTGTTATTGGTATTCGGTGGGAAATCATATTTGATTTTCTCACCTGTCAAAGCCTGCTTGATGGAAAGGATCGAATCGATTTGCACTTGTTCTGCTTTGCTCCAGTCATCGGGAAAACTATTGCACATTTTTGAATGAATAGAAGCAATATTGAAATGGCGATTGAGATGCGAATGGATAACGGTGATGTCGCTAAAACCGACTATCCATTTTGGATGTGAAACGAACTTGGTGAAATCCAGATCATCAATAATTCTCACTGAACCATAACCACCGCGCGCACACATGATGGCTTTGATGGAATTATCATCGAGCATTTGCTGCAGATCTCTTGTACGTTCTTCATCGGTGCCTCCAAAAGTGAAATCTTTTTTTCCAACGGTGTCACCTACCCGAATTTTGAATCCCCAGTTTTCCATTTGTTGCATGGCTGATTGAATTTCCGGGAGCATGATATTTCCTGCCGGGCATGTAATGCCGATGATATCGCCGGGTCTTAAGTATTTTGGGATCGTGGGAGCCTTTTCCTTTTCATCCTCATTGATATTTTTAAAAGAGGAGAGCAGAGCGCCGGCTAAAACTGCAGAAGACAAGAAATTCTTTCGGTTCATATTTTAAAGTTATTGGAAAATAGTCATTTTGGCGTTGGTGAAGATTGCGGTATTTTTGCAGGCTTCTGCCTTCGAGGGAAGCTGAATAGAATTGGTCCAGGACAATTGTACGACGCAGCCATGATGAAGGGTGAATTAATCCTGGAAACATAAAAAGCGATTGGCCGTTAGCTGAAAGCTATTAACTAACCTAAAGAACAATGAGAGATTATAAACGAATACTGGTTACTGCCGCTTTGCCTTATGCAAATGGACCGGTGCATATCGGTCACCTGGCGGGTTGTTATCTGCCTGCCGATATTTATGTGCGTTATCAGCGCGCGCAAGAACGTGATATAAAATTTGTTTGCGGAAGTGATGAACATGGTGTGCCAATCACCATTCGCGCGATGAAAGAAGGAATTACCCCACAACAGGTAGTTGATAAATATCATGCATTAATAAAGGAAAGTTTTGCGCAAATGAATATTTCGTTTGATATCTATTCGCGCACATCCAATAAAATTCATCACGAAACAGCGTCTGATTTTTTTAAGAAATTATATAATGATGGATTATTTGAAGAAAAAGAAACTGAACAATTTTATGATGAGCAAGCCAAGACTTTTTTGGCCGATCGGTATATTGTTGGTACTTGCCCGGTTTGTGGTAATCCAAGAGCCTATGGAGATCAATGCGAAAATTGCGGTTCTTCATTGAGCCCGGAAATGCTGATCAACCCGCGCAGTGCATTGAGTGATGCTGTTCCGGTAAAAAAGAAAACAAAGCATTGGTATTTCCCTTTGCAGGATTATGAAAATTGGTTGAAGGAATGGATTTTGGAAGGACATAAAGAGTGGAAGAATAACGTATATGGTCAGTGCAAAAGCTGGCTGGATAATGGTTTGCAGCCGCGTGCGATGACGCGCGACAGTAACTGGGGAATAAAGGTTCCACTGCCCGATGCAGAAGGGAAAGTGCTTTACGTATGGTTTGATGCGCCGATCGGATACATTTCAGCAACAAAAGAATTGACAAATGATTGGGCTGATTATTGGTGCAAAGAAGATACCAAGCTTGTTCATTTTATTGGTAAGGATAATATTGTTTTTCATTGTATTATTTTCCCCGCGATGTTGAAAGCGCATAAGAATTTTGTCCTGCCTGATAATGTTCCTGCAAATGAGTTTTTAAACATTGAAGGCGAGAAAGTTTCTACATCACGTAATTGGGCTGTGTGGGTCAATGAATATCTGCAGGATTTTCCCGGATGCGAAGATGTGCTTCGTTATGTTCTTTGTTCAAACGCGCCTGAAACAAAAGACAATGATTTTACCTGGAAAGATTTTCAGGAAAAAAATAACAGCGAGCTTGTTTCCATCTTTGGCAATTTTGTGAACCGCACATTGGTGATGATGCATAAATTGTGCGCAGGCAAAGTGCCGCCATTGCACACCGATGTTTTGGATGAAGATGATAAATTTATTATCGATCAAATAGAAAGTGCAAAAAAGAAAGTTGAAGATAACATTGAGAATTATAAATTCAGGGATGCGCTTTTTGAAGTGATCGATCTGAGCAGAAAAGGGAACCAGTATTTACAAAAGAAAGAACCCTGGAAGAAAGTTCCCAGTACCCAATTGCCGGTAACCGGTGATCAGAAATCAATTGATAATTGTCTCCATCTTTGCTTGCAGCTTACCGCAAATCTTGCTATTCTTATTAATCCTTTCTTGCCTGGTACTGCAAAGAAAATGTTGCACTTAATGAAAGTAGTTGATAAAATGCTGGAATGGAAAAATGCAGGGAAAATAAAATTGCTAAGTGTTGGATATAGCTTACGTGCCCCGGAATTATTATTCAGAAAAATTGAAAACGAAGAAATCACCGCACAGGTTGAAAAATTGAAAAACGGATTGGTTGCCAGTAGCCAGTTGCCAGAAACCGTTAACCCGGAACCGGCAACAATTCAACCACCCAATAAATCAACAATCCAATACGACGATTTCGCAAAACTTGATTTGAAAGTCGGAACGATTCTTTCGGCAGCAAAAATTGAAAAGGCTGATAAATTATTGAAGCTTGAAATTGATCTTGGATTTGAAAAAAGAATAATCGTTTCGGGGATCGCTCTTCATTTTAAACCGGAAGAAATTATCGGCAAACAGGTTGCTGTTGTTGCCAATCTCGCTCCGCGAAAAATGCGTGGCATCGAAAGCAATGGAATGATATTAATGGCAGAAGACAGTAATGGGAAATTGCATTTTGTAAATCCTGATTCATTGATTGAGAATGGTTCTTCAATAACTTAATTGCAGATATGTCCTGTTACGCAACGGGACTTTTTCATTGACTCCAGGCTCAAACACGGTTGTCACAAAATTTTAATTAATTTCACGGGTTAATTGGTTGTTTAACTAACTAATTTTATCTATATGCCAAACCGAATCATTAAAAAAGTTGCTGTGTTGGGAAGCGGTGTGATGGGTTCAAGAATTGCATGCCACTTTGCAGGAATTGGATTACAGGTACTGCTGTTGGATATTGCCCCCAAAGAATTAAATGATGCAGAAAAAGCAAAAAATTTATCGCTTGACCATCCGGCAGTGAAAAACAGGATCGTAAACGATGCGCTTGCGTCAACATTAAAATCAAATCCTTCACCGGTTTATACAAAAGATGTCATCAAAAAAATTTCTACCGGAAATTTTACGGATAACATGAAAGATATTACTTCCTGTGATTGGATCATTGAAGTTGTTATTGAAAGATTGGATATTAAACAATCTGTTTTTACTGAGGTAGAAAAATACAGAAAACCCGGGACCCTTATCACCTCTAATACTTCTGGCATTCCCATTCATATGATGGCGGAAGGAAGAAGCGACGATTTCAAAAAGCATTTTTGCGGGACCCATTTTTTTAACCCGCCCAGATATTTGCGATTGCTGGAAATAATTCCAACTCCGCACACCGATCCTGAAGTAGTTAATTTCTTATTGCATTATGGCGATCTCTATCTTGGCAAAACAACCGTACTCTGCAAGGACACGCCTGCATTCATTGCAAACAGAATTGGTGTTTACGGCATCATGGCCATTTTTGGACTGGTTGAAAAATTAGAAATGACCATTGATGAAATAGATGCATTAACCGGACCGATAATCGGCCGCCCAAAATCTGCAACATTCAGGACAGCAGATGTTGTCGGCATAGATACACTCGTAAAAGTGGCAAAAGGGGTCTATGATAATTGTCCAAATGACGAAGCAAGAAAGGCCTTCATCATTCCATCATGGCTTGAAAAAGTCGTTGCCAATAATTGGCTTGGCGATAAAACAGGACAGGGATTTTTTAAGAAGATGAAAACGCCAAATGCAAAAGGCGAAAAAGAGATTTTGGTGCTGGATTTGAAAACGCTTGAATATGTCCAAAGAACAAAATCAAAATTTGCAACCGTCGAAACGGCCAAACCAATTGACGATTTAAAGGCCAGGTTGAAAGTATTGGTAAACGGAACAGACAAAGCAGGAGAGTTTTATAGACATTTTCATTTCGGTCTATTTTCTTATATCTCCAATCGTATCCCCGAAATAAGCGATGAGATTTATCGTGTTGATGATGCGATGATGGCAGGCTTTGGTTGGGAGATCGGCGCGTTTGAAAGTTGGGATGTTTTAGGAGTGGAGAGCACAGCAAGAAAAATGAAAGATGGCGGTTATTCCGTAGCGGCCTGGGTTGATGAAATGATTGCAAGCGGAGCCAAATCATTTTATAAGATTGACAATGGAAAACGGTTATGCTATGATGTTAGCTCTAAATCTTATAAAGAGATCCCGGGTGGTGAAGCATTTATTGTAATGAGGAATTTTGCGAACCAAACAGTTTGGAAAAACAGTGCTTGCAACTTATATCATTTGGGCGAGGATGTTTTAGGTCTGGAATGGAACACAAAAATGAACAGTATCGGCGGTGAGGTGTTGGAAGCAATTCAAAGATCAATTGCCATTGCAGAAGAAAAATATAAAGGATTGGTGATAGCGAATGAAGGCCCCAATTTCAGTGCAGGTGCTAATGTTGGATTAATATTTATGCTTGCCATTGAACAGGATTATGACGAACTGGATATGGCAATTCGTCAATTTCAAAACACGATGATGCGCGCCCGATATTCGGCAGTGCCGGTCGTAGTTGCGCCACACGCCTTAACGCTTGGCGGCGCCTGCGAGTTAAGTTTGCATGCAGATAAAGTTATTCCCGCCGCTGAATCTTATATCGGTTTGGTAGAATTGGGCATTGGCGTAATTCCTGGTGGAGGCGGCACGAAAGAATTTACGTTGCGCGCTGCAGATGAAATGCACGAAGATGAACCTGAAACCATCACTTTAAAAAATCGCTTCTTCACCATTGCCACCGCAAAAGTTTCTACCTCGGCATACGATGCGTTTGATCTTGGTATATTGAGGAAAGGAAGAGATTTTGTGAGCATTAACCAAGGCAGAAGGATCGCTGAAGCAAAACAAGCGGTGATTGAATTATTTAACGATGGTTACGTCATGCCGATCCCACGTAAAGACGTGAAAGTTCTTGGCCGTTCTGCACTCGGCGCTTTGTATGCCGGGATCAATGGCATGTGGCGCGGAAATTATGCCACCGATCATGATGTCGTTGTCGCAAAAAAACTGGCTTATGTAATGTGTGGAGGAGATTTGAGCGAACCTACATTCGTAAGCGAACAATATATTTTGGATTTGGAAAGAGAAGCTTTTTTAAGTTTGTGTGGCGAAAAGAAGACTTTAGAAAGAATTCAAAGTGTTCTGAAGACCGGAAGACCGATCCGGAATTAAATTTTAACAAATAACAGTTTCAAAAGAAATTGCAAAGCAATATTTTTATAAAAATTTTTATGAGATATTTTCTAACTACTTGTGCAGTGATCATTATTTTAATTCAGGGCTGCCAGTCGCCAAATTCGCAAAACTCAAAAACCGCCAATACCGATTCTACTTATACAATAACAGGTAAAATTGCCGGACTCGATTCAGGGTTGGTTTATTTGTTCAATCGCCAATCCGACGCTGAAAAATTGGATTCGTCTGTTATTAAGAACGGTACATTTTCATTTACCGGAAAAGCCGATTCGCCGGCGTTTTTTCTTTTGGGAATACTTAATAATGGTCATAAAGAATATCGCTTGGGATTTTTTGTACAAAACGGCCAGATTAATATTTCCGGCAAGAAGGATTCTGTAGCCGATGCAGTTATTACGGGATCGGCAACGCAGGATGAATACAAGAGTTTCCTGGCAAGTCGGAAGCCGCTTGATGAAGAAGAGAAGAAATTGGGGAAACTCTATGATAGCCTGCAGACAAAAGGAGATAAGCGCGGCACAGATAGTTTGGAAAAAATATTTGATGGCTTCAGCAAAAAGGAAAAAGAATTTGTAAAAGATTATGCAAAAAGTCATCCGTCCTCATTTATTGCAGCATTTGAGGTTTATCAACAATTTTCTTATAATCCCGATGCTGCCGAATTAGACAGCGTTTATAATGATCTTGCCCTTGGCATTCAAAATTCATACTTCGGGAAGAAGATTAAAGACGTTTTGGACATTGCGAAGAAAACAGCAGTTGGAAAGACAGCGCCTGAGTTTGCACAAAATGATGCATCCGGCAAACCGGTTTCCCTATCCTCGTTCAAAGGAAAATATGTGCTGGTTGATTTTTGGGCGAGCTGGTGCGGCCCCTGCCGTGCAGAAAACCCAAATGTGGTGAAGGCATATTCAAAATTTCATTCCAAAGGATTTGATATTTTAGGTGTTTCACTTGATGAGAAAAAAGACAAATGGGAAGATGCGATAAAAAAAGATAATCTGGTTTGGACCCAGGTTTCTGACCTGCAGGGATGGAAAAATAGTGTCGCTGCCGAATATGGCGTGCAGGGAATCCCGATGAATTTTTTGGTCGATAAGGACGGAAAGATAATCGGCAAAGGTTTGCGTGGGGAAGACCTGGAAAAGAAATTGGCAGAAGTGCTGAAATAAAATGGGCGAAGCAGAACTTATCAAACAATCCCACCAACTCGTTATTCATTCTGTATTTTATTTTTATGGCGATGCTGCCTCGGAGCAATTGGCGCTGCAAATTGCTGAAGATATCAGTAACCATTGGAACGAACCGAAAGGAAGTATACAGTTCAAAAACGATTGGGTTGAAGTAAAATTCAATATTGAAGGCCATTATGAACCAAACCTTCAGCCCGAAACAATTTGGTACAACACAAACCCGAGGAATAACTATTTCCGGATCGAGGAATTTTCCGTCAATCACGTATCTTCTGTTGATGGATTGAAATGTAATACCGGATACTTTAAACTTGATAATCTTTTTAATAATTCCACCACTGCTGCGCACGAATACGGACATACATTAGGTTTGGATCATCCAAATATTCTTGACATACGCGGTAAAGGACAACCGGGAATCATGTACCCGCGCGGAACTATCTGCGATCCACAGTTTCAGTATGATGTCAATGCATTGCCCCTCCAGCCCGGCGGAACACTAAATCCTTTTGCGCGTAAAGTGCTGCAAAGTGATATCGATGATCTGCGGTTGCATCGTCTTTCCTTTAATAAGAATGGATTAGCTATGATCGGTGATTTTTCGAGCCTTTATCACCAAAAGCATTTGCCCTCATCATAAAAAATATTTTGATGGGGTGGTTTTTTGTATTTACTTTGACATTCAAAGTACTTTTTAAAAAATAGTGAGTAATATAATTACAACAACGGTATGTACAGAACTAAAATGATGTGTACTTTTATCTTGTTCATCAAAAATTCATTTCGTGGAAAATATTTTATCGCTTAGTAACATTACCAAAAATTACGGCAAAATTAGAGCCCTTGATGGGGTATCGTTCGAAGTGCCCGGTGGTTCTGTTTTTGGAATTCTTGGGCCAAACGGAAGTGGTAAAACAACTTTGCTCAGCATCATCCTGAATGTGTTGAGCGCAGATACAGGAAATTATTTATGGTTCGGGAAACCGGGTTCTCCTGAGCAAAGAAAAAAGATCGGCTCATTATTAGAAACCCCCAATTTCTATCATTATCTCTCAGCGGTAAGTAATTTAAAGATCACGAACAGCATTAGCGGTCGTGGTGACCTAAAGGGCATCGATGATGTGCTTGAAAAGGTAAAATTATTTGAAAGAAGAAACAGCCGGTTTAGTTCATATAGTTTAGGTATGAAACAGCGGCTTGCCATTGCAGCTGCGTTGCTGGGCGATCCGCAGGTGTTGGTCTTTGATGAACCAACAAACGGACTCGATCCTGTTGGTATCGCGGAGATACGCGAGCTGATAATCGAGCTTAGTAAAAAAGGGCATACCATAATCATGGCGAGCCATTTGTTGGATGAAGTGGAAAAAGTATGTACCCATGTTGCGATATTAAAAAAAGGGACATTGCTTACTACCGGAAATGTAAATGATGTGTTGGTTGATGACGATCTCGTGGAAATCAGCGCTGCCAATATTGATGCGCTGCTGACTGCGATCAATAATTATGGCAATGGAATAAAAATCAACCGCGATGGAAACTTGCTTCAGCTGACTCTTCCGAAGGGCACGGCACAACTGGATGACATTAATAATTATTGTTTCAGCCATGGCATCGTACTGAATCATCTATTATTTAAAAAGAAAAGACTGGAAGCGAAATTCTTTGAACTTACCAACAACTAATCTTTAAATTATTTTTCATGTTGACTATTGTACGAACCGAATGGCTCAAAATAAAAAAATACCCCGCTTTTTGGTGGGTGATGGGAATAACTGCATTTACTTATCCAGGGATAAATTATATGTTCTACCGGATCTACCTTCAGATCATCAGCAATGAAAATCGCGCTCATGAATTATTCAAAGCGCTTCTCGGAAATCCATTTGCTTTGCCGGAATCATGGCGAACAGTAGCTTATTTTTCATCATTATTCATATTCATTCCGGCAATTGTGATCATCATGCTAATCACTAATGAATTCAGTTATAAAACAAACCGCCAAAATGTTATTGATGGTTGGAGCCGAAATGATTTTCTGACGGGCAAAGTGATCGATGTACTCATATTAACATCATTAGTGACGCTGCTTTACACTATTGTTGCAGTAGTTATCGGACTGGCAAACACAACAGATACATCAGTTTCAAAATGGAATCTCGCTTATTACATCGGCTTGTTTTTTTTACAAAGTTTTTCGCAATTGTCCCTCGCTTTTATGGTCGGATTGCTTGTGCGCAGATCATTTATCGCTCTTGCTATTTTTGCTTTTTATTTTATTGTGTTAGAACCGATTGCCGTTAATCTTCTTAAATTCAAATTCGATAGCTCAATCGGCAGGTTTTTCCCCTTAGAAGTCTCCCATAAACTTTTGCCGCGCCCGGCTTTCTTTGGAAAGTTCGATCAAAAATCTTACCAGGAAGGTTTAGATGCAGTAAAATATCATATTGGTTATACGTTGATCTTAATATTATTGACCTGGGCCTTTTGCTTCTGGATCAACAAACGCAGGGATCTTTAATCATCAACTATCTATTTTCAGTTCTTTTATTGCACTGTCAATTGTCGGAAAAAGAAATTGAAATCCTGATTGCCTGATCTTGTCAGCACTGACAGTTGCGCTTTTCAAAACCTCGATACTCATTTCTCCCAATATCATTTTTAAGATAAAGGAAGGGATGTGAATGGGAATAAAAAAATTCCCTTTTATCGCTTTTGCTAATGTTAAGGTTAATGTTCTATTATTGACCGGATTTGGCCCAACGGCATTATAAGTACCATTTAGGTTTTCATTTTCTATGGCTTGAATATACATCCTGCACAAATCATCGATGTGTATCCAGCTGATCATCTGATTGCCGCTTCCTAAAATTGCAGCTATTCCGAATCGCAATGGTCTTCTAAATTCTTTCAAAACTCCGCCTTCCCTGCTTAAAACGATTCCTGTTCTCAATTTTATCAATCGTTTATTCATTACACTTATTGGCTCGATGCTTTCTTCCCAATGCCGGCAGGTCTCTCCCAAAAAATCATGATTAGCAGGATTTGTTTCAATAAAGGGTTTCGGAGCTGTTGTAAAAACATCTGCTCCGTACCAGCCTATTGCCGAAGCACTGATTACCGCTTTTACTTTATTCGGAATTTCTTTCAATGATTTTACGATCAGCGCACTGCTTTTTGTACGACTTTCGACAATTTCTTTTTTTCTTTTCTCCGTCCACCTTTTTTCCGCGACGCCGGCGCCGGCAAGATGCACGATATAATCCGCCTGTTGAATAGCTGGTTTATCTATGAATTCATTTTCAATAATCCATTCCCGATATTCTACACCTTTATCCTCTTGCGGCTGATTTTTGATCTTCCGCGTTAGCACAATTACTTTATATCCTCTTTCTAAGAGTGCTTTGCTTAATGCTTTTCCGATCAATCCCGTTCCGCCGGTAATAAGTATGGTTGGCATGATTTGTTTATTTGATGCTGAGACCTGAATGGAGAGCGGTGAGATACCTGATTTTTAGCATACCCGATACCAGGTTTTTGATACTTACAACCTCACTGCTAACCTTTCCCATTTCACGTTGCTATATTTGTGCCATGAAAATAGATATTATTACTGTTTTACCAGAATTACTGGAAAGTCCTTTTTCTCATTCCATTTTAAAAAGAGCGAGAGAAAAGAAATTGCTTGAAGTAAACGTACATAATCTTCGTCGGTGGGCTATCAATGAATATGGACAGATTGACGATTATCAATATGGCGGTGGGGCCGGAATGGTCATGATGTGTGAGCCATTAGCAAATGCAATTGAAAGTCTTTCCCAGGAGAATAAATTTGACGAAATTATTTTTATGACCCCTGATGGCCAACAGTTCGATCAAAAAATGGCGAATCAACTCTCCTTAAAAAATAATTTGCTTATTATCTGTGGTCATTATAAAGGCATTGATCAACGCATTCGCGAGAATTTTGTCACCAAAGAAATTTCAGTGGGTGATTATGTATTGAGTGGCGGCGAACTTCCCGCTGCAATAGTGGTTGATGCGATCGGCAGATTAATTCCCGGGGTGTTGAATGATGAAACTTCAGCACTTTTTGATTCTTTCCAGGATGATTTATTAGCGGCTCCGGTGTATACGCGACCTGCAGATTTTCGCGGATGGAAAGTTCCAGACGTCTTATTAAGCGGTGATCCAAAAAAAGTCGATGAGTGGCGAAATGACCAATCGAACCAACGAACAAAAGAAAGAAGACCAGATATCTTATCCAATGATCTGTGACAGAAGCAGGAAGCAGATCTGATCTTCTCTTCTAAACTTTTTAAAACCGCTTTATTTCATTGCAAAAACTTTGGGATCAATGTCTTTGTTGATCTCAATTTTGTTGTAATTGATGACAATGTCATAACCCATATTGGTAGTGGCAATCGTTCCCGCAATTACATAACCAAAGTCGGTCTTTTTGTAATTGGAATAGGAGCTGCTGTTGCTGATATCTTTTCCGGCAAGCGAGGCTTTCGTGTCTAATTTTACGATATAATAAGTAGCGGGATCGATAAAATAAGTAAATTCTGTCCCGTTTTTGTCGGTTAATTTCAGTTTATAGGTACTAACTCCCTGTACGCTGTCCCGCCCAACTAAAGTTGCGGCAAAACCTTTGTCCTGGTAATCATATAATTGTCCGCGGATGTCGAGTGAAGATTTTGCCAGTTTATACTCTTCTGCATTCATAACGGTCGGATCGCTTTGTCCCATTAAAGGATTAAGGCTCCATCCGCCGGTGTCGGTAATGCATTGAATGATTGACGAACCATTTACATCAGTTTCGCTTTTAAGGGCTTTGCCCAAAATGCTGGTTATTTTAGTATTGTAATCTGAACCCATAGCGGTTACTGCACCTTCAACATAAATGGTTTTCATCTTCGACAATATATCTTTTCCACCCACCGCAGTAATATGTTTACTAATTATTTCATCCGCAGTTTGAGCTTGTATCGTCGAAGCGCCGATGAACATAACCAGGGCGATCAATGCAAATCTTAAAAGTTTCATGATAGTAGATTTTTAAATTTAGTTTAGTGCCAAAGATAGGATTCTGGCAAAACATTACTGCGCACAATATTTGTTTTTGAATAATTTCTTATAAAACGAAAGTTAAATAGCGATAATAATGATAAAGATTCGACACAGAAGAACTTTAATGGTAATTATTCGGCGGGGTTCATAAATTAGGTATTAATTTCAGGTTATTAATTTTCAACAATAAAAACAAAATGCCGCATACGGTCACCGGAAATGTAGTTGATATTTTTGCAAAAAAAATTTATCCTGCTGAAGTAAAATTTGATCATGGGAAAGTTATTGCTGTCACCCCTTTGACGGCGGATCACCCTGCACCCACCGGTTTCATACTTCCCGGATTTATAGATGCGCACGTACATATTGAAAGTTCAATGCTTATTCCCTCTGAGTTTGCACGGCTGGCTGTTGTACACGGTACTGTTGCTACAGTAAGCGATCCTCATGAAATTGCCAACGTTTGCGGATTATCTGGTGTCGAATATATGATTGCAAACGGGAAAAAAGTTCCATTCAAATTCAACTTTGGCGCTCCGAGCTGTGTGCCAGCAACAAATTTTGAAACCGCAGGCGCAACAATTGATGCGGAAGATGTAAGGACATTACTTGAAAAAGATGAGATAAAATATCTGAGTGAGATGATGAATTTTCCCGGAGTGCTATTTAATGATGAAGAAGTGATGAAAAAAATTGCCGCCGCACATAATTTAAAAAAACCCGTAGACGGTCATGCTCCTGGTTTGCGTGGTGAAGAAGCAAAAAGGTATATTGATGCAGGCATTAGCACCGATCATGAATGTTTTACAAAAGAAGAAGCCCTGGATAAATTAAATTTTGGAATGAAGATCATCATCCGCGAAGGAAGCGCAGCAAAAAACTTCGATGCATTGATCGATCTGCTTAATGATCATGCAGATGAAATGATGTTTTGCAGCGATGATAAGCATCCCGATAGTCTTGTTTCCGGACATATCGATCAGCTTTGTGCAAGAGCGGTTGCAAAAGGAATTGATGTTTTCAAAGTTTTAAAAGTTGCATGTATTAATCCGGTTCTGCATTACAAATTGGATGTTGGATTATTGCGCGAAAATGATGACGCGGACTTTATCGTGGTGGAAGATCTGCAGACATTCAAAACAGTGCAAACCTATATTAACGGCGAACTTGTTGCTGAAAATGGTAAATCATTGATCAAAACTGTCCAATCTGAAATAATAAATCAATTCAACTGCGCAAAAAAAACTCTTGAAGATTTTCGCTATTTACTCAACAAATACGGCGATGAAGAAAATATGGAACAGGTGTATGTTATCGAAGCACTGGATGGCCAATTAATAACAAACAAGCTGGAAAAAAAAATAAATGAAGTAATTATTAATAATGGTTTTTTAGAAAGTAATGTTGAAAAGGACATTTTGAAAATCGTCGTGGTAAATCGTTATGAGGATGCGCCCGTTGCAAAGGCATTTATTAAAAATTTCGGATTAAAAAAAGGAGCGATCGCTTCTTCGGTTGCACATGACAGTCATAATATTGTTGCCATTGGAGTTGATGATGAAAGTCTTTGCAAAGCGGTTGATCTTGTCATCGAAAATAAGGGCGGAGTGAGTTGCGTAACCCATGAATCCGAACTTGTCCTTGCACTACCCGTTGCCGGATTAATGAGCAATGAAGACGGTTACGATATTGCAAAAGCCTATACCGAAATTGATGCGATGGCGAAAGATCTCGGCTCAGGATTATCAGCGCCATTTATGACCTTGTCTTTTATGGCGCTTCTTGTCATACCCCATCTTAAATTGAGCGATAAAGGATTATTTGATGGTGATAAATTCGCATTGATCTGAATCCTCTTTCTAAATCTTTTCATTTAGAGAAAAATAAATAATTATTCTACTTCGGCATAAGTATTAATGGGTATTTGTGGAACATGCGTTAGTTATGGAATAATAATACTTAGACAATCAATGTTAATGGGTTATATCAACAACATTTTTTATGTTGACGTACCCAAACTTTGCCTGGCGAAAAATATTTTTTTCTGCTTGTTTTTTAGCTGCAATAATAAGTTGTTGTGATACAGGAATTGGTCAATGTACATCGACCGGACCCAATTATGGAAGCAGTTTTGCCAACAATGCCTCGGTAGGCACTGTTTCCTGGAGCACGGGCGGAGCACCTTATTCAGCAAGTTCTATTTTGGTGATAATACTTCATCCATCTGATATTACTAAATACCTTACTGTTGAAAATTTTGGATTTTCCATACCATCGACCGCCAGCATTTGCGGTATCCAGGTTGATGTGGAAAGAAACTCCAATGGCTTGATCGTTCTTGATGGTTCTATTACGGATAACTCTGTAAAAATTATTCAAGGAGGAGTCATCACCGGCACTGAACATAAAAGCGGTACATCATGGCCTGGCTCCGGCGCTTATATTAGTTACGGCAATTCTGGCGATACGTGGGGGGTTGCAACATGGCAGCCTTCAGATATTAATGCAAGCAATTTTGGTGTAGCTGTCTCTGCGAAATTATTGGCATTGGTTTCTTTAACCGAAACCGCGTCTGTCACCAATGTACGCATTACCGTTAGTTATGTTGATCCCGGTGTTTTGTCCTTATCATTGCAAAACTTTCTGGTGACAAAAAAAACAAATTACGATGTGATCTCATGGACGGTTTCCGAGCAAAATGATTTTTCAAAATTTATTGTTCAACGATCTGGCGATATGAATAGCTGGGAAAATATTGCTGAAGATTATGCCGTAAATGGTCAGTTACAATATTCCAGTGATGATGAATATCCCTTAAACGGCACAAACTATTACAGGCTCTTAATCACCAACAAAGATGGGACAACAAGATATTCAACCATACAATCGGTTACCCAAAAGATAAATGAAGGTGTTTTTATTTATCCCAATCCGGCTTCTTCAAAAATTAATATTGCCAGCACGACCCTCATCCATTTTATCGCCATAAAAGATTTGCAGGGAAGAACGATCGCCTCTCTCTCAGCAAACGGTTCCGCGAAAAATATTCAATTATCAATTGCAGATCTGTCACAAGGTTTATATGTTTTGCAGGTTGATGGTTCTGCGCAGAAATTCTTCAAAAAATAATACCCGGGCCTTTTTACCGACAAAAGCCTTCCTTTCACCGCCTCTTTATTCAGCATTGCCTATTCCCGCTTTTAATCCATCGATTTTCCCAATAGTTTTGGGGCATAAATTAAAAATTATGGATAACCAGGATCAAAATAATGATTACAACCAACACAAACGCGACGGTCGGATAATTGCAGGGCTTTTTTTATTGGTGGTGGGCGCCGTTTTTTTTATGAGAGCAATGGCTTTTCCATTTTTTCCTGATTGGCTTTTTACATGGCCAATGATATTGATTGCGATAGGAATTTACACCGGCATCAAGCATCAGTTTCGAAATCCGGGATGGATCATACTGATCATTATCGGAGGCTTTTTTTTACTAGATGACATGAATTTGGATTTTAACCTGCATCGGTTTATTGTCCCGGTAATTATTATTAGTGTCGGATTGATCATGATTTTAAGACCAAAACGTGGCCGAAATTGGCAAAGACCGGAATGGAGTGACTGGCAACGCGATAAAATAGTTAATCAGGCAAAAGGTGATCCGAATTATTCAGCAGAGGATTTTTTTGATGCCACTGCTATTTTCGGCGCTTCGAAAAGGGTTATTATCTCTAAAGATTTTAAAGGCGGTGATGTTACCTGCTTTATGGGTGGATGTGAAATTGATTTTACCCAGGCAGATATCATAAAACCGGCCATAGTTGATCTGACATTGGTATTTGGAGGAGGAAAAATAATTGTTCCATCCGATTGGCAGGTGAATAATCAGATTACGCCAGTGTTTGGTGGCGTCGAAGATAAAAGGCGGCAGCCCTTCAGCCCCAATCCGGATAAGGTTTTGATACTAAAAGGCACCTGTTTTTTTGGAGGGTTGGAAATAAAAAATTATTAAGCCGGATGTAAACAAACTGTGGTGCAGCGGCTGGCAATACAATAATAATTATCATTAACAACTTTAAATTTATGAACTGGTATCTTGCAAAAATTGTCTACCGGATTATTTGTGGTGATGGCGATCATACGCCCCAGTTTGATGAACAATTACGATTGATCAAAGCGAGTGATGAATTTCATGCATTCCAAAAAGCCCAGCTGATTGGCGAACGGGAGCAGGATAATTTTTTGAATGCCGTGCAAAAACCGGTGCATTGGAAATTTATTAATGTAAGCGAATTGCATAAATTGGACGATCTTATTGATGGTGCTGAAGTATATTCCAGCATTCGTGAAGATGATGATGCGGAAATTTTCATTAGTCTTACGAATTTGAAAGCTGCACATATTTTAGAAAACAGCATGAAGCAATCAGTGCATCTTAATTGAAAAATCATCGTGAACAGGGAATGGCTTGTCGAAATGCAATGAGGAGTCATATATGAACAATCAACAATAAACAGCATCTTGTCTAACTCAACCAACAGAAAATTCAGGTTTGTTTTTGCAATATGGTGGCTAATTTGGTTTGCCGTGCATTATAGTGTTTTGTTGAATTATGGTATTACACAATTGCAGGCATTTGCCGACAGCTTCATTAGTAATATTTTATTGGCCGGCTGCTGCCTGCTCATCATAAACAATATGCGGTATTATTTGCCGCGCAGGGAAAAATATTGGTATGTTCTTGCAATGAGTTTTGGCTTGGCTTGCCTCTGGCTGGTAGCAACACGTTTGTTGCTTTGGGCTTTTTTTAAAAATGAAAACACCTATCTGGCAATGGTCAGCAGTTCATCAACCATTCGTTATGCTGTCGCTTTTTTGATATTTGGTTGTATGGCAACTTTATGCCTTTTATGGTACACACAAAAAGAACAAAAAGAAATGGATGCCCGAAAAACTGAAGCAGAGAATTTGGCGAAAGAAGCTGAGCTGTATAAGTTGAGACAACAACTGCAACCACATTTTTTGTTCAACAGCTTAAATTCCATCAGCGCATTAGTAAATGTGCAACCGGAACAGGCCAGAAAAATGGTCCATCAACTTTCTGATTTTTTGCGCGGCACTCTAAAAAAAGAAGAACACCAGCTGGTAAATCTTGAAGAAGAATTTCAGTATCTTGAACTATACCTTGATATTGAAAAAGTACGTTTCGGGCACAGGCTTTCTGCAAATGTTGAATGCGAAGATGAATGCAGGCAATTGAAACTTCCTCCATTATTATTGCAGCCTGTTGTGGAAAACGCGATAAAATTTGGATTGTATGATACAACCGATGATGTAACGATTACCATTGATGCAAAAAAAACAGAAAACAATCTTGTTGTAAGGGTAACAAATCCATTTGATCCCGAAACCTGTAATCCGAAACAAGGCGTGGGGTTTGGTTTGAGTTCCGTTCAACGCAGATTGTATTTATTGTTTGCAAGAAATGACTTGTTGCAAACAAAAGCAGAAAACAATTTATTCATTACAATAGTGAAAATACCGCAGGTGAATGCATAACACTGAATGCTTCATGCAACGTTTGGTTTAAAAAAATAAAAATGAAAGTATTAATAATTGATGATGAACCATTGGCAAGAATAATTGTGAAAGAATATTTACAAGCTTATCCACAAATAGAAATTGCGCAGGAATGTAATGATGGGTTCGAAGGAATAAAAGCGATTCAGCAACATCAGCCCGATTTGATTTTCCTCGATATCCAAATGCCAAAAATAAATGGCTTTGAGATGCTCGAGTTGATTGATAATCCGCCTGCAGTTATCTTCACCACTGCATTTGATGAATATGCAATAAAAGCATTTGAAAGCCATGCGGTCGATTATTTGTTGAAACCATTCAGCAAAGAAAGGTTTGACAAGGCTTTGCAAAAATGGATGGAATCAAACAATGCCAACGCAAAAACAAATACACAATCCTTATTGGAATCAGTCTCACATTCGCCGATGCAGAATAACCGAATTGTTGTTAAACTTGCCGGTAAAATAAAAATTATTCCTGTTGATGAGATTTTTTACCTCGAAGCTGCCGATGATTATGTGAAGGTTTTTACCAAAGAAGGTTCGTTCCTGAAAAATAAGACAATGAATTATTTTGAGAACACTTTGGATGCTCAACATTTTGTTCGCACACATCGTTCTTATATTTTGAATGTGCAGCTGATTACACGCATTGAACCTTATGAAAAAGATAGTCACCTTGCGATATTAAAATCCGGCGCGCAGGTTCCTGTAAGCAAAACGGGGTACGCGAAACTGAAGCAGGTATTGGGATTGTAGTGCATGTTCGCGGTTATTTATTTTCCATTTTTTGCATCCGCTTTATCTTCTTCTCCTGCAATATTGATCACATACTTCGGTAATTGCCCTCTTGATAATTCATCTTTTGCAGACGAAATGGATAAACGATTTGGAGCGATCTTTTTTTGCTGAATGAGATAATCTGTCACCACCTGGTTTCTTTTTTCCATTATAGAACTTACGATTGCACCCATTTTTTCTTTTCCAATCATTTGAATACATTTTTCCTGCACGGACATAAATGCAGATCCGGATTGCAATTTTGAGTTTACATAATGATTAAAAAGGGAGTCTTTATTATCAACTGAATCGATTCTGCTTTGCAAAGGGGCAGTGATGCTGTCTGCAGTGATGTTCAAATATTGTTTTTTTATTTGTTGGAGTGAATAAATTTCTGCTTCATCTTCTTTACTGGTAACCTGCACCAATTGCAATCTTAATTCGGGTTTTTGTGTTAATACTTTTGCAAGATTATCCAGCACTTTTTTTTGAGGGGAGCTAATGTTGTTTTGCAGGTAATCAAAATTCACCTGGTTATAATCTTCTTCTTTGCCCCCAAAAACATTGGCGAAAAATTTGAAAGGCGCTGTTGCCGCCTTCACCATGATATTTTTTATCACCTGCCAAATAACCTTTCCCCATTTGAATTTCGGATCATCGAGGCTGCCACTAACAGGAATGTCTAAGTGAATATTCCCATGGACATCCTTTAATAGTGATACGGCAAGCCTTACAGGAATATTCATCGCCGTCTTATTTTTTACTTTCTTGCCGGCTTCGATCTTAACGATATCCAAAACATTTTTACTGGTCAATTTTCTATTGATGATGGTGGTTTTGTTGGTGTATGTGGCTACTCCATTTAGAAACGGAGTTGCTACATAATATTTTGAATAGGGATTGAAATCTGAAACAAGCAACCCGGAAACCACTCCATCAACATCCATATCTTCAAAATTCTTTGGACTGACGATCAAGGTTGTTTTTAAATTCCCAGAGCGGTTGAGCAATGAGGTAACATTAAGTGTAATGCGATTATTATTGCTATTTACTTTATTACTGAGCATCTGCAGAGAATCAAGATCATACTGGAATTTATCGCCGTGCGTATAGTCAGTAAAGATCAGGTGGCCACCTTCAATTCTTACCTGGTTTGCATTGTAATTGCTTGCCACATAATTTTTCATTATGCTTTGAACATAATCTGCCATCATAATAAAAATATTTGCATAAGCCGTTACTGCAGTATCAATGGCATTACCTCCCGGAGTCGTCATCAATCGCTGAAAATTATACCCATCATCATACATGGAAACTTCCAGGTATGGTCTGGTAATATCAATGGTTTTAAAATTGTAAAAATTATTTTTTGTGTTTATGGAATCAACCTGGATTTCCATTTTTTCAACTGCCGTTAATCTGTCGGACGTGATGTCAACAATCGCAAAATATTCAGTACTCACATTCCCGCTCGCAGCGATATCTTCTGCCTTATGCATATTTCCACTGACCGCCAAACTCGCACTGAGCAAGCCATCCAGCGACTTCACCTTTAGATAATCTTTTAAATAAGGATAAAGCACATTAATGTTGAATTTCTGCAGATCAAATTTTGTTTTGTACACAAATGAGTTGGTATTGATGCTGAGATTTCCCGCTAGCTTTCCTCCCGTTGGTACCGCACAACTTGTAGTAATAGCATAAACCGGATCATTCCATGCGATCTGCGGAATTCTTGTGGTCCAGTCGATCACCTCAACCTTGTTGTACGGAGAAGAGTTCACGTAGACCACCCGCGCCGAATCAATCAGTAGATCATGAATCCAATATTGCGTTGGCTTAGCCTCTTTTTTTGCTGGTGGCGAATCAGTAACAAATCTTTTTATCAGATCACTGTAGTTAAACCGATTCCCTTTTTGGATGATATTGATAATCGGTTTATCAAATTTTAATTCGGTTATGTCATATTTTGATGCCAGCAATTTGTGAACAGCAATGGTTGCTTCTATCTTATCGCAAACAAAAAAAACATTGTTGCTTTTAGCTTCAAAAATTTTTAGTTTGTCAAAACGGATATTCCCGGAAAAAAGATTGATGTGGAGATTATCCATTTTTATTTTTCTTCCGGTGTACTCTTCACTTCGTGATTCTATCAGATATTTTACAATAGATGACAGAAAAAATAGGGAGACGATGACTAATGCCAGCAGGGATCCAAGAACAATAAATAATAGCCTTCTTAATTTTTTCGAGATTTTTAAATTCATTTTAATGAACGTTGAACAGTTAGTTTCTGCAAAAATAATTACAACAATCCATTCAAATTGTAATCAAGCTTCCAGCCCGATCCACACTGCGCCGCCAATGCTGCTTCTTGTTGCGCCGGTCACCGATGCTAAAACATTATTCTCCTCCCGCCAGCGCAGTACACCCATAAATGCCATAATTAATGCTTCTTTAAAATCAATAACCTCTTTTTCAGGAATTATTATTGAAATATTCAGCGTTTGTAAAATTGCTTGCAATCGGTTTATTAAGAAAGTATTATGTGTGCCGCCACCTGTAACAAGCATTTTATAATTTGAAACTTGAGGTATTGGGATTTCATCAACAGGATTATTATTGCTTTCGGCAAAAATTTTCACCGCATTCTTTATTTGAATGATGATATGTTCAACATAAGTTCTCAGTGCATCATTAATGGATCCATTTGCATCCTTTATTAATGGAAAAATAATGTCGGTCCCAAAAGCATTTGCTAGAGATTTAGGATAGGAGGCACTGTAATATTCAAGTGCATTCAGTTTATTTAATAATTCATCGTTTATTTTTCCGGCCGATGCCAATTCCCCGTTCTCATCAAATTCTTTACCTGATTCCTTTGCCAGCAAGTTCAATACACGATTGGCCGCACAAACATCAAATGCAAACAACGTATCATCTTTTTTAAAAGATAAATTTGCGATGCCACCCAGATTCAAATAAAAATCATGATGGCCCAATAATAATTGTTCTCCGATAGGAACGATGGGCGCTCCTTGTCCTCCAAGTGCGACATCCATGGCGCGTAGATCGCTTACCGTGTTGATGCAGGTTTCTGCAGCGATTGCAGCGCCATCGCCCAGTTGTGCGGTCATTTTTTTTTCAGGCGCATGAAAAACAGTGTGGCCGTGTGACGAAATTAATTGAACCTGGTAATGCAAATTATTTTGTTCAATGAAATGGTTTATTTTTTCACCTATATAATGCCCAAATTCAACATGTAATAATTGATATTGGAATGCCGATAATGAGAAAGCAGTTTGCAATTTCTTAAACCACGAATCATCATATTTGTAACAAGCCGTTTTTATTATTTCAAAGTTCCATCTGCCGCCACTTTCCTGAAAATGCGCATAGGCAATATCCAATCCATCTAAGGAACTTCCACTCATTATGCCCATCGCTTTATATACCATAAAGTAGTTTGTGAGTGTGAAAATATGAAAATGCGAAAATTACTCAATGCCCAATTTGAAAATGCCGTAATTTGCGAGCGCTGGTTCATTGATTCCCATTCATCAAAAATTGCTCATGGTTGTTAATTTAAGCGAAAGATATTCATTGCTATCCGACTGGATAGCTGAATTGCGGGACGTCGAGATTCAAAACGACAGAATGCGTTTTCGTCGGAATCTTGAACGTATCGGCGAAGCCGCAGCACTGGAGATAAGCAGGCATCTGGAATTTGAGGACAGGGAAATTCAGACACCTTTGGGTACGGCTGTTTGCAAAGTATTAAAAGAGCAACCGGTCCTGGCTACAATTTTGCGTGCCGGACTTCCCCTGCATTATGGGTTACTGCATTATTTCGATAAAGCCGATAATGCTTTTATTTCTGCTTATCGCAAACATAATCGTGATGGCTCTTTTGAAATCAGCCTCGATTATGTTTCATGTCCTGAATTGGAAAACAGAGTCGTTATTATATCTGATCCGATGCTGGCAACGGGTTCTTCCTTAGTAAAAACCATACAGTTCTTGCGCGAAGAGGGTAAACCTAAGGAAATTCATATTGTGGTGGCAATAGCTTGCACGGTTGGAATTGAATATGTTAAGCGCAGTGAACCTCAGGCTAAAATATGGTGCGGAGCGATTGATGATGAACTTACCGCTAAAGGCTATATTGTTCCGGGACTGGGTGATGCGGGCGACCTGGCATTTGGTAATAAGTTGCAGATGTAAATTTTTGTTGCGCGGTATTCTTTGTTATTAATATTTTTTATTAATTTTCAAATCCAAACCCTATAATTAAGTACATAACAAACGGGCAAAAAACCAATTACAGTTATATACCCTTTCAAACAACCCGCGTGTTAAATTGCTCGTAGAGAATTAGTAGAACTTTATTGACTATGCTGTTTATGAAAAAAATTCTTTTGTCACTACTTTTTTTGTCTTTAATCATTAATGCCGGTGCCCAGGATCCTGCATTTTCGCAATTTTTTGCCTCACCCCTGACCTTAAATCCCGCACTCACCGGAAAATTCAACGGCGATGTACGCGCGGCGGGTAATTACCGAAATCAATGGCCGGCGATCAATAATGCATTTATTACTTCCACCGTCTCGGTAGATATGCCGATTTTAAGAAGCCGCCTGCCCGATAATAATACCTGGGGAATTGGCATAATGGGTATGACAGACAGGACCGCAGACGGAATACTGACCAGTAACTATATCTCTTTTTCTACTGCTTACCATTTAAGTGTCGATGAAAACGGATACCAGCAACTTGGACTGGGATTCCAGGGAACTTATGGAACCAAAATGCTTGATGGAACAAAATTGCATTTTGAAGACCAGTTGGATCAGCAGGGTGGATGGTCCTTACCCAGTGAAGAAACAATCTCAGGTCGACAGGTCAATATCAATTATTTTGACATGAATTTTGGATTGTTGTACAGCGTTACCACCAACGGGGCTAATAATTATTACGTCGGCACATCCTTATATCATATCAACCGCCCGCACGAATCCTTCCTTGGCGATGATACCTACACATTGCATCCCCGCTTTACGGTTCATGGGGGATTTTCTCAACCCATTGAAGGCAGCACCAGTTACATTCATTTCAGCGGATTATATAGCAGACAGGATAATGCAACAGACGTAGTACTTGGCGGTGCATGGTCGGTTAACGTAAATAACGATAATGATAACCCCACCAATTTTTATGCGGGAAGCTGGGTGCGTTTTAGCAATCTGATTGATGCCTGGATTCCTTATGTGGGTCTCGATTTTGGAAGTTTTACCTTAGGACTTACTTATGATGTTAATGTGTCTTCTTTAAAATCTGCCTCAGAAAGCCGCGGTGGCATTGAGCTCTCGCTCATTTACATAAAAAAACCAGGAGATGGACGAAAACAGGTTCCTTGTCCAAAGTTTTAATCATTCCGCACCGTTGGAAATAATCATGGTTTGCTGACAAATTTATTCCCTTTCACACCGAACCGATAAAGAAGTAAAGCATCTTCTTCAGCATAATCAACGCCAATTCTTTTAGAAATCACAATCTGTTTTTTATTTAGTTTGAAACCATCATCTACAATGAACACTTCCTCCTGCAATAAATTTTTTCCGGAATGATGGGTGAACAATCCCATTGCTTTAGAAACATTTCCAGGACCCCGGGTCAATGTAAAATCTAATTTTGATTTTCTTGTTCGGTCGAGCATAATATCAATTCCGTCCAAAGGTTCCAAAGCGCGAATGAGCACGGCATGCGGGATATCTTTTTTATTGGTAACAACATTAAACAAATGATGAATTCCATAACACAAATAAACATAGGCCGTGCCGCCTTCACCAAACATTATTTCCGTTCGTTTTGTTCTTCTCCCTTTATATGCATGTGATGCTTTATCCGTTTCACCGGCATAGGCCTCCGTTTCCACAATTCTTCCGGATGTGATTTGACCGTCAAATTGAGTAATGAGTATTTTACCCAGCAATTCTTTGGCAATTTTTAGCACGTCATTGCGCTGGTAAAAAGAATGATCTAATTTTTTTATCTTGCTCACCAATAAAATTATTTTAAGTTTGAAGAATCAATCCACCAACACAGAAATCAACTAAGTTTTGCTTAAGGAAATTGTCATAGCTATTCAATCTTATTTTAAAGCACATCAATTTATCAGCAAACATAAGTTGTGGAAATGGATTATACCTCCGGGAATTTTATACGCCATTCTTTTTTTTATCGGCTTATATTTTTTTTGGAATTCTGCAGATGCTGCTGTTAATTATTTAAGCCAGGTTACCGGCATTGAGAAATGGTTGCATCGCCAACACAGCGCTGCACTTAGCTTTTTGTTCATCATGGGTGGCATTATGGTCAGATTGATATTGGTGTTATTTTATTTTTCTTTATTCAAGTATTTGTTCTTAATAATCGGCTCGCCGCTGTTTGCTTATTTGAGCGAACGAACCGAGGCGATCATTGAAGGGAGAGAATTCATTTTTAGTTTTAAGTTATTATTCAAAGACATGGCGCGCGGCATCAAATTGGCATTGCGCAATATATTCTGGCAAACAGTTTATACAGTTTCCATTCTCATTCTTTCTTTTTTTCCGTTGATAGGATGGATAACTCCGGTGATTTCTCTATTTGTTGAATGCTATTATTACGGATTTTCCATGCTTGATTACAGCTGCGAAAGACATAATCTTTCTCCATCTGCAAGCATCGCTTTTATTTCTAAGCGCCGGGGATTAGCCGTAGGCAATGGGTTGGTATTTTATCTTTTCCATTGCATTCCGTTTTTGGCTCCCTCTTATGCAGTAATTGCGGCCACAATCAGTTTATATCATCAGAACCTGGAATAAAATGAAAACCAGCAGCAACGTGTATCTGATTCCAGCATACCTGGACGAACAATCACCAAGCGTAATCCCAAATTATATTATCGATTCGGTAAAAAAATGCCAGGTTTTTTTTACGGAGAATGAAAGAAGCGCCCGGCGTTATTTAAAAAGTTTATGGAAAGAGATGGTGATTGATGATTATGAGTGGTTCACCATTCATAAAACGGAAGAAAATCAAAAAGCAACCTTCTTGCAGAAATTAAAAGAAGGTAAAACAGTTGGTATCATTAGTGAAGCGGGTTGTCCCGGTGTTGCTGATCCGGGTCAAATTTTGGTTGAAGCGGCTCATCACGCAGGCGCAACAATTAAACCATTGGTCGGTCCAAGTTCTATTCTTCTTACCTTAATGGCAAGCGGAATGAATGGACAGCATTTTCAATTTGTTGGTTATTTACCTGTTGAGCAATCTGAAAAAATGAAGATTATAAGAGAATTGGAAAATGAATCCAGGAAAAAGAACTGTACGCAAATTTTTATTGAGACGCCTTATCGGAATAATCAACTGATGGAAACTATGTTGAAGACCTGTCAACCATCAACAAAACTTTGTATTGCAGCAAACCTCACTTCTGCAAATGAATTCATCAGAACAAAACCGATTAATGAGTGGAAAAAACATCTTCCTGACTTGCATAAGCAACCGGCTATATTTTGTTTGTTGGCGGTGTAGTGCCGATCTCAAAAAAGCGCGCATGTCCGGAAGATTTTCGGGCCGGCCTCCCGACATTCCGACTGCTACTTTACATCATGAATGGAAATGATACTATCAACAATAAATTCGCTGTATCCACGCCAGGGAACTGATCCAAGATATTCTTTATAATGCAATTCAACTTCTTTTCCGCTGTTGAGCATTAGCGTATCCGCGATTCTTTTGTTTTCAATGGAGAATTCAAATTCGTAAGATTGCACGGCGCCGGGTGTCGTGGCACGAAAACCACTTTGAATTAATTTACCTTCATAGGTTTTGAATACATATCCTTTCTTTACCACATAATTTAATTGCCCTGCTTTCACTCCCTCACCAAAAACATAATAATAACGGGCGAGGAAAAATAATATCAGTCCAACTACTATTATTAAGATCGTATAGGCGAGAAATTTTTTCATAGCCATTCTTTTTTGACATTATGGGTTTTGTTTTATAAGCCGTATTTATCAACCAGATAAATTAATGCTGCCATATTAATGGCGCCCAATTCCAATTCTCTTTTATTTACATTTTCAAAAACATCATTTGGAGAATGATGATAATCGAAATATCGTTGTGAATCCGGATTTAATTCTGCTGCAGGCGTTCCAAGCATTACATTTAGAGGTTCAACATCGGCACCGGCAAAACCAGTGGTAAATTCATACACGCCATAAGGTTTTAACAACGGGATCCATTTGTTGCTGATGTCTTCCGCTTTTTGTTTTGATAATATGAAACTGAATCCGCGTGGAGTAAAACCACCGGCGTCGCTTTCTAATCCGAAAATATGTTTTTCATTTTTTGCTTTTGCCTGTTCTGCATATTTTGTTCCGCCGTCGCCACGATTTTCTTCATCTGCAAATAACACCACACGGATAGTGTGTTTGGGATGATAACCGATCGCCTTAAGGGCGCGCAACACTTCAATGGCATGAACACAACCGGTTCCGTCATCATGAGCCCCTTCCGCAGGATCCCAGGAATCAAGATGACCGCCAACGGAAATGTATTGATCAGGAAATTCTGTTCCTGCTAATTCACCGATTACATTATGCCCGACTGTATCGGCCAACGTGTAAGCATTTGATTTAATAAAAATTTTTACGTTGTTATTTTTTTGAAGCGCATCCGCAATTTTATCTGCATCCCATAATCCAACAGCAAGTGCAGGAATTTTAGGATTTGCATTATCGTAACCCATTGCACCGGTATGAGGATAATTATCTGTGGAATTCGTGATTGATCTTACCAGAACAGCAACAGCGCCATATTTCGCAGCCCGGCTCGCTCCTCCACCCCGGTAGCGAACAGCATCGGCATAACCGAAAAAAGTCTGAATAAATTTGGGATTGAATTTATAGTTGTAGAAGACTATTTTCCCTTTTATCTCTTCTTTCTTCTGTTCTAACTCATCAAATGAATTGATCAATATCACGGGCGCTGTGATTCCTTTGCTTCCGGTTCCAACAGAGTTCCCCAAAGTAAGGACAGCCAATGATTCCTCTTTATTTCCGATTATCAGTTTTGCTTCTTCTTTAGCGCCGCGTATCCATCGCGGAACATTACATTCCTGCAAATACACTTTCTCAGCGCCTGCCTCCTTCAATGCTTTCTGTGCCCACTCTTCAGCTTTATACATTTGCGGTGAACCGGTGATCCTGCCTCCCACTTTTTTTGTGAGTGTGTGAAGATTGCTATAAGCCGTTCCGTTCATCAATATCTCATCAGCGATTTTGCGTATTAATAATGAATCTTCATTCTGAGCGAATAATGAACCAAAAAATAAAATTGAACATGTAGTGAACAACAAACGGGTCATTGTGTTATTTTTTGCTAAAGATAGGCGAACAATATGAAAATGTGGAAATGTGATAATATTCGATGTCCGCATCTTAAATCTAAAATCCTAGATCAGTTATCTTATCTTCGATAACCAAAAATTAAACACGACTGTATGCGCATCGGAATTGTTTGCTACCCCACATTTGGAGGAAGCGGAGTACTGGCAACGGAATTGGGAAAAGCATTAGCTGATAAGGGTCACCAGGTGCATTTTATTACCTACCAGCAACCGGTAAGGTTGAATGAATTTAATGCCAACATCACGTATCATGAAGTTCGAGTAACCACATATCCTTTATTCGATTATCCCCCGTATGAAACAGCATTATCGAGTGCAATGGTTGATGTTATCGCCAATAATCAACTTGATCTGTTGCATGTTCATTATGCTATTCCGCATGCGTCTGCAGCTTATCTCGCAAAGAAAATTCTTGAAGAAAAAGGGAAAAATATTCCTGTCATTACCACACTTCATGGAACGGATATTACCTTGGTGGGGAGAGATAAAACTTTTGCTCCGGTAGTTGCTTTTTCCATTAATCAAAGTGATGCGATCACCGCTGTTTCACAAAACCTCAGCGATGAAACTTATAAAATCTTCAATATTCAGAAGAAGATAGAGGTCATTCACAACTTTGTTGATGTGCGCCGCTTTCATAAAAAACCGATTGATGCATTTAGAAAAGTTATTGCCCAAAACGGAGAGAGAATTTTATTACATGCCTCCAATTTTCGTAAATTAAAGCGCGTGCTTGATATAGTCCGCATTTTTGCTGAAGTGAATAAAAAAATTCCCAGCAAATTGCTTTTTGTGGGCGATGGTCCTGATCGCCCGGCAGCCGAAGATCTTTGTCGTGAATTGAATTTGTGTGATGATATTCGTTTTGTTGGAAAGCAGGAACAAATGGAAGAGGTCATTGCTGTTGCAGATCTGTTTTTACTTCCTTCAGAATATGAAAGCTTTGGATTGGCGGCGCTTGAAGCAATGGCAGCGGGCGTTCCGGTAATATCTACCAATGTCGGCGGTTTGCCGGAAATAAATATTAATGGCGTTACCGGTTTTTTGAGCGATGTTGGCGATATAGAAGATATGAGTAAAAATGCGATTACTATCCTAGAGAGCGATGAAGTGCTGAAAAAATTTAAAACTAACGCTGCCGCACATGCGAAATTATTTGATATTCATAAAATAGTTCCACAATACGAAGCTTTGTATAACAGGTTTTGTAAATGTCTTTAATTGCTCAGAAACTTGGGCTATGCAGTTCCTTATTTTAGATCTTTCATTCTTTTTACTCCATTTGGCTTATCTTCTCCTTAACCACAATTCGGGATTCACATTTTTACTCTCGTTCATTAGTATAAAATTGATCTCTCCATTTCCGTCCTCATTTTCACCGGCGCGACCCAATAACTGCCCCGCCTTTACTTTCTCTCCCTTTGCCACACTTACTGAAGAAAGATTGCTGTAAGCCGTAAAATATTTTCCATGTTTTACAAAAACAGCCATTGTACCTTCTATATTAAAAATTGATGACACTTCTCCATCAAAAACAGCATGAACTGCAGCGCCAATTTGCGTTCCGATAGTGATTCCGTGATTGTCCTCTTTAATATTGTTCAATCCCTCAACCGTTTGAATTCCAAATGGAATGGTGATCTGACCAGCTTCGACGGGCCAAGGTAACTTACCCTTGTTTCTTTCAAAATCTGCAGAAACAATTTGTCCTTCAGGCGTTGCTTCAAAAACACTTTTAGGTTTAGGGGAAGTCGTTACTGGCTTTGTATTTGCGCTGGCATTATTCTCACTATTATTATTTGTTTTGGGCGCATTGGCTGCATCGCGTTTTTTCTGCTCTGCAACTTCTCTGTCGCGGGCTATTTTAATTTCCCTGTTAATGGCAGCACGCAGGGCTGCCTGCAATTTATCATCCTGTCTTTTTCTATCAGCCATTTCTTTTTTCAGCTCTCTTTCTCTCGATTTTAATTTGCTTACAAACTGATCTTTTTCTTTTTTCTCATCTTCCAGCACTTCTCTTTCTTTATTTTGTTTTTGTAAGACCTCATCTTTTTCCTGGCGCTTGACCCTTAATCCGCTGATTTTGGTTTGTAACAACTGCTGCGTTTTGGTAATATTTTCTGCTCGTTCTGCGCGATAAGCCCGGTATGTTTTTAAATATTCAATCCGCTTCACTGCATCATTAAAACTTGTTGCCGCGAAAATGAAATTTAGAAAATCGTAGTTGCTGCGGTTTTTATACGCGTAAATCACACTCTCTTCATACTGTTTTTTTAGTGTGTCGAGTTCTTTGCGAAGATTTACAATTTCTCGCGACGATTGATTCATGTCGCTTTGTATATAATTAATTTGCTGATTAATATTTTGAATAGCAGCTTCCCGTAAACGCAGCTTTCTTTGTAACAAGGCAAGCTGACCAAGCGTTTCTTTGCGATTTCTCTTTGTCTCATCAAGAGATCGTTTTACATCTTCTATTTCTTTCTGAATAGAGGCGCGTTCTTTTTCAAGATCGCTGCGGCTTTGTGTTTGCTGCGAAAATGATTGAATCGAAAAAAGCAGCATTGCAAATATTACGAAAGCAGATTTCAACATAATAATTTTTATTGCTAAAAAAACCGATTACTATTCTATAATGAATTCTATAACGCTTATTTCCGTTTATAATTTTTTGGAATTTTAAACGGGAAAGATAATTGCTTGTTAAAATTATATTGTTTATAATTAAGTTGAATATCTACGCTCGCTTTTTCAGTCACCGAAACCTGCCGGTATGTTGAAAAAAAGGTGCTGTCCATCTGATCATAATCGCTATAGGTTATCTCGCAAGTGCGCGCCCGCGTAACATCAACATCGTCCAATTTGCTGTGTTGAAGAGTATAATTATTATTACTCAGCGTAACATAATTTTTGAAAATTGAACCAATGCTCATCAGGAATAAATTATTCTTTTCTTTTTTGTAATAGATGATATTGCTATCAAGATAAATAGGATTACCGATAAGCAGATCTTGCAGTGTTTTAAAATCGAGGGGAATATGGATCACATCCTTCAAATAACTTGCCGATCGCAGCTGAACAATTTTATCAAGATTATTGATCAGCTTTACACTATCGGGTGTGATCAATAAACGGAAAGCTTCGTAATCAACAATGGTAGCGCTGATCCGAACCCAGATAATACTATCCTTCAGCATCAGCAAATGAGCAGTGAAATCATTGTCTTTGCCGTCGCTTGCCTGGTAGTGCACTTTTATTGTTGCAGAAAAAGTTTTAAAATCAATTCTATTTGCCTGCACTTTTTGTAAAACGTTATTAATAAATCTTATGGAATCTGCTTTTGGATCATCTGTAACAACCACTTTCACTGTATCTTTTTGTACCGGGGTAGTAATCACTTTCTGAATTTTTTTTGCGGAAAGGCAACCTGCAATCATAATGATGAGGCAAAATCCGAGTAAGTATAAGATCCTTTTCATAATTTTTTATTGTTTACCACTGTGGCCAAACCCGCCTTCATTACGTTTTGTAACATTTATTTCTTTTGCAAGTTTCCATTTTACTTTTTCGACCTTGCTGATTATCATTTGCGCAATCCTGTCGCCATGAACAATATGCTGCTCCTCATTGGAAAGGTTTATTAAAATCACTTTTATTTCTCCACGATAATCAGAATCAATTGTTCCTGGCGAATTCAAACAGGTGATGCCATTTTTTATGGCCAACCCGCTTCTCGGACGAATTTGCGCTTCATATTGAATGGGTAATTCAATAAACAAGCCTGTAGGAACTAATATCCTTTCAAATGGTTTTAACAGGATGTTTTCGGTTAGGTTAGCGCGAATGTCCATGCCTGCTGATCCTTCTGTAACATATTCCGGTAGCGGGTTATCTGATTTATTTACAACTTTTACTTTTATTCGCGACATGCGCAAAGGTAAGAAGGATGAGCGATTTTATTGCGTGTGATGCTTTGTTATCTTAATTCTTAATTAATAATTATCATTTCAATTGCTTTGTGCATCAATGATCCTGCTTTAATAACACCGATGCATATGCGACTATCCCTTCGCCGCGCCCGACAAATCCCATTTTTTCTGTGGTTGTTGCTTTGATAGAAATATCGTTTGCAGCAATATTAAGAATAGCGGCAATCGCATTGCGCATTTCGTTTGTGTATTTGCTGATCTTCGGATCTTCCAGGCAAATGGTTGAATCAATATTTACGACAGAATAATTTTTTTCACAGATCAACTCAAAGGTTTTTTGTAAAAGAATTTTGCTGTCAATGTTTTTGTATTGTGCGTCATTATTGGGAAAATGAATGCCGATATCACAAAGATTAAGTGCGCCAAGCAATGCATCACAAATAGCATGTATTAAGACATCTGCATCGCTATGTCCAACCGCGCCCTTATTAAAAGGAATTTTTATTCCCCCCAACCAAAATGCTCTTCCCTCCAGCAGTTGATGAAAATCTATTCCGTAACCAATTCTGTAAGACATAATATTTAAATTAAAAACGCCCTGCAGTTTTTACAGGACGTTTCAAAATTATTTTGTTTTTATAAACTTATCAATTATTGATTGGCAGGGGCTGGTGTGGTAGTTGTTCCACCGCCTTCATTCTTATCTAAATCAAACACTAACCCAAAACGAATGGTATTTGATAATGGGTTTCTTGTAACACCATTGCCGGAAGGAGCGAGGTACGAAAAATTTAAGCCGATCACATTATATTTTAATCCAACACCAACAGTAAAATATTTTCTATCACCCTGGCTTGGGTCTTCATAAAAATACCCAACGCGCACAAAAAACTGGTCCTGGTAAGAATATTCTGCTCCAATGGAGACATTAATCAATTTCAATTGATCCGGACCTGAAAATGAGTTGAACCAACTGCTCACCACGCTCTTGCTTCTATAAGCAATAAGGTTATTGCTATTTGTAGCAGAATCCGTAGTGGCTACAGGAGGAGCAGGCACCAATAATTTATGAAGATCTACTCCGAACATTATTTTGTTCTGCTCATCAAAGACAGCAGTATAGCTCGTTCCTAAATTTATGGAGGCTGGAATATAATCTTTTTGGGTCGCGTCATTGGTGTAGCCGATTCTTGAACCAAGATTGGTCAGTGTGGCGCCAAAAGCCCAACCTTGCCCAGCATCATTTGCCAGATTGTAAAACAAAGAAATGTCGCCGGCAACAGCAGTCCCTGGTTTGTATGTTTGGCCGTTGGTTGCATATCCTGAAGCAAGGTTAGAATGGATATACCGTAATGCTAATGCCACCGATAACCTGTCAGAAAGCTTGCGGGAATATCCGAAATCGGCACCAAACTCTCTGGGTTGACCTTCCCCTAGAGGTTGTCCCTGGTAATCGGTGAACTGAATATTTCCCAAACTAAAATATCTTAATGAGGCAGAAATGGACTGATTCTGGTCTAACTTGTAAAAACCTGCAGCAGAAAGCAGGTAAACATCATTCAATCCCAAATCTTTTAACCAGGGAGTATAAGTAACGCCAATGCCATAATCATGTTTTGAAAAGGGAGTCTTGGCCAGGTTATAAAACGATGAATTTGCGTCTGGCGAAGTAGCTACCCCCAGGTCACCCATTCCGCCAGCCCTTGCATCGGGAGAGATTCTTAAAAACGGAACAGCAGTGGTTACCACATTCAATCCATTGGTTTGTGCTTTTACAAAATTTGCTGAAGCAGAAAAAATCATTAATAAAGCTGTTAGTCGAAAGGTCAATCTTTTCATGTTGTCTTATTTTCTTTAATGATGTCTGGATAAAGGAATACAATTTTCAGGTTAACACAGGTGATACCGAAACTCGTCAACCGAAAACTTAAGCGTAAAAATTTATCATCGCGGCGTTATTTTTAGTTGACCTTTTGTCGTTGATTTTCTTCAACGATTTCAGGGCTAGTTTATTGTATAAAAAATGTAATCTTTTTATTTTTTTCGTTAACGGACAAGTATTTCTGCAGGAATACCTGAACGAATTCAAATTCAATGTTATTGCAAGGGTTTGCCAAATCGTTATTTCTCTATGTAAAATGAGGATTATTACCATATTATTCTATAAAAAACTGCCTATATTGGCCCCCGGGTAAATTTGCCGTTAAACAAAATAAAATAAGTACAATATTTAGTAAAAAACAGCGTTTACCAATGTTCAATCATAGCTAAATTTTTTGCACAATGAATCTGAAAAACCTAACTCTCTTTAGCAGCGCAGTGATTTTGTTGGCTTCTTGCCATAAAAAACCCGAACAATCTACCGTAACGGGGTGGAATTATAATGACAAAAATATGGGTGGCTACCAGGTTTCGCTTGAAAAAGAACAGCGTACAGGTCCCGGTCTCGTTTTTGTGCAAGGCGGTACCTTCACGATGGGTGCTACCGAAGAAGATGTTATGGCTGATTGGAATAACGTTCCCAGGAGAGTAACCGTAAACTCATTTTATATTGATAGAACCGAAGTTGCCAACGTTCATTACCGTGAGTATCTTTATTGGATAGATAATGTTTTTGATGGCGATGAATACAAAGAAGTTCGCGAACAGGCATTACCCGATACCCTGGTTTGGAGAAGCGAACTGGCATATAACGAACCGATGGTTGAATATTATTTTCGTCACCCATCCTATAATTATTATCCTGTAGTGGGGGTAACCTGGCGCCAGGCACATGATTTTTGTTTGTGGAGAAGCGACCGTGTTAATGAAAAGGCCTTGGTTGATCGCGGCTACATCAACAAAAACTCTTTAAAGAACATTCAGGGATTGGGTCAGGAAAATTTTAATACAAAAGCTTATTTGCTTGGAGAATACCAGGCAACTCCGGGAACAGCGGCAAAAAATAAAAACAATCCTTTAAAGAATCCTAATGGTACTCCAAGGACACAGGTGACTTTTGAAGATGGAATACTACTGCCAAATTATCGTCTCCCGACAGAAGCTGAATGGGAATATGCGGCTTTAGGTTATATCAACCAAAATCCGCTGGCAAGTAAAAAAGACAGTAAACGCGGTGAAGAATTAATAACAAATAAACAAGTTTATTCATGGAGCAATAATGTAAATGGATTGCGCGACACACGTCATGGAAGCTGGCAGGGAACATTCCTTGCTAACTTCAAAAGAGGTTCCGGCGATAATATGGGTGTTGCGGGTGGATTAAATGATAACGCAGTTTATACGGCTCCGGTAACATCTTTCTTTCCAAATGGTTTTGGATTGTATAATATGTCTGGAAATGTGAGCGAATGGGTAGCTGATGTGTATCGTCCGCTCTCCGGAATTGATGTCAATGACGTAGCTCCATATCGTGGTAACCGTTTTGAGCAAATTGATATGGGCAAGGATAATAAAGCAGAAAGAGATAGTCTGGGAAGAATCAAAATGCGTTATGTAACAGATGAGGAAAGCAAGAACCGCCGCAATTATCAAAAGGGTAACGTTATAAATTATCTTGATGGTGATTCATTGGTAATGGGTGTCACCTATACTAAAGATTCTGCAAAAGGATATGGATACGGAATTACTACTTTGATAAGCGATAAATCAAGAGTGGTAAAAGGCGGGAGCTGGGATGATCGCCCTTATTGGTTAAGCCCAGGCACACGTCGTTTCCTTGAAGAAGATCAGGCAAGCTCTACCATTGGTTTCCGCTGCGCTATGGATAGGGTAGGAAGTCCGGCCGGAAATGGAAGACAGACCGGAGTGAGTTATAAAGAAAGAAGACAAAATTCCCGAAAGCAATAAGAAAAAATTATTCAGCAAAGCCATCTCAAAATTTGGGATGGCTTTTTTGTTGTCTAAATTTGCGCGATCATGATCAGCATTGAAGAGCTATATAAAATTTATGAACAATATCCTTCCATACAAACGGATACAAGAAAGCTGCAGCCTGATGATATTTTCTTTGCCTTAAAAGGACCAAGCTTTAATGGCAATGCCTTTGCAACACAGGCGCTTGAACATGGAGCTTCCTATGTTATCGTTGACGAAGCTCAACCAAAGGATTCCGAACGTATTATTTTGGTTGATGATGTACTGCAAACACTACAACAGCTTGCAAAATATCACAGACAGGAATTTAATATCCCATTTATTGCCATTACAGGCAGCAATGGCAAAACAACTACGAAAGAACTTATTCATGTTGTTTTATCGTCACAATTTAAAACATACACTACCAAGGGAAATCTAAACAATCACATAGGCATACCCGTGACTATTCTGCAGGTGAGGAAAGATGCGCAAATTGCCGTCATTGAAATGGGCGCCAACCATCAAAAAGAAATCGAAGCTTATTGCAAATACACTTTACCCACACATGGGATCATTACCAACGCTGGCAAAGCGCATTTGGAAGGATTTGGCGGTGTTGAAGGCGTAAAAAAAGGGAAGGGTGAGTTGTATGATTTTTTACGTGCTAATAATGGAACTGCCTTTGTCATGTGGGATTATGAGTACCTGCGCATCATGTGCAGGGGAATTAAGAACATCATTAAATACGGAACTACAGGGACCGACGTTTCAGGCCTTGCAATAAAAAGTGAACCCTTTCTTGAAATCGGAATGATCAAAGGAATGTCAATCAAAAATATTTCCACCCAATTGGTGGGTGATTATAATTTGCCAAATGTACTTGCGGCAGTTGCTGTTGGAAAATATTTTAAAGTTGATGACGAAAAAATAAAAGCCGCGATCGAAAACTATTCGCCATCAAACAGCCGCTCGCAATTGATAGAGAAAAATTCAAACAAAATTATTCTTGATGCTTATAATGCAAACCCTTCAAGCATGAAGGCTGCAATAGAAAATTTTTCAAAATTACCCGGCGATAATAAGATATTAATGCTCGGAGCGATGGCAGAATTGGGTGATGAAAGTTTGCAGGAACATAAAAATATCATTGAGCTCATCAATCATTATTCCTGGGAAAAAGTGATTTTAGTTGGGGGAGATTTTTTAAAGATCAATCATCCTTATTTGAGTTTCGAGAATAGCTTACAGGCAAAAGAATGGTTTATCAAACAAGGCTTTCACAACGTTTCATTTCTTGTTAAAGGCTCACGCAGCATGCAAATGGAACGAGTGCTGGAAGATTAATTTTTATACCAATGTGTTTTGCCAAATTCAGATGGCTGAAATATTTTCGGATCCAAATCCACATTTGCTTTGCATTCGCGATAATATTCTTTTTGAATAAGCTTATCATCAATGTAAAATATTGCTTTTGTTTCCGACCAGCCACCAGCAAATTGTTTATGATCTTCTAAAATCCCTTCTTCTTTCCTATTATCATCAAATTTTATAAAGCGTACCAACACCAATTTGTCTTTGTCAATCCATAATTGATTTACTCTTTCGTCTTTTGTATTGGCGCCAATTACATAAACAGGCTTATTATCCCAGGTGTCCATATGAAATTTGTTGAGGTCGTAGTGCAGACTTTTTACCTGGCTTAACACTTTATCAAATGAGTAAAAATATAATCCTCCTAATAAAAAAGTCAGATCATTATTGTCTGCGGTGACAGTTTTCAATGCGCCTTTGCGGAAATTGTATGCCGAATCATTAGCGAAAATGACCGCATCGCCGTTCTTAATATCTCCAAAATCAATCCTGAATTTATCCGGGAAATTCAATGCTTCATACCAGGTTGACGTTTGTGCAAGCGTATCATTCTTATATCTCTCGGTTTTTTGAACAAAGGTAAATGTGTGATACCAATTGCCGGCATAGCGATCATACATTTGCTTTAAGACTTTCTCTGAATTCAAATCATCGTGAGCAAATGAAATTATTGACAAAGCAAGAACAGTTAGCATTTTCATGATTGAAGATATTAGTGTGAAACAATAATATTTTGCTGAAAGTTATTTTATCTAAAAAATATTTTCTGCAGAAAAATTACAAACGGCAATTTCAGATCATTTTTGAAAATGATGGGTTCTTGATTCATGAATCTTGAGATATCCTTTCACCATCACCTGTGCGCTGCCCAGAAAATTGCATTCTTAAAAAGTGTTGTGTAGGCAATATTATCAAACAAATCCGGCGAATGACCCATGAATATGTAAATGTTTCTTGCGGCAAATTTCTCATTTGTCCATATCACGGGGTGATCACCCATTTTTATACTTGATGGTGGTGTGTACGAAGATTCATCAACACTGGCAATAACATGAACATTTGACCGCGGACTTTTATCATAGGTATACCACTCATCTTTTTTGATGATGAAAGAAGATGGAACCCCCTTCATGCATGGATGCGAAGCGTCTTCTACGTTTACTTTTGCTGATGCAAAACTTGCGATATAATCTTTCCATCTGATACCACCCATAAAATTTGAAAACCATTGCCACATGGGGTAACCATCAAACTCACCCAATAAGGATGCATGATGAAAGCCAAGCCAGCCGTGCTTTTCATCGGACAGATATTTTTCGAAGGAAAGAACAGCAGTATCTGTCCATCCGTATGGAGCATAATCCAATTGCAAAAAGACCTGAAACTTATCCAGGAAGGAATCAGTAATGTTCTTTGTGCCGGTAATATATTCGATTGAAAAATTACTGTCCGCTGCTAATTTATCCAACCATATTTTTGCTCTTTGTGAGAAAAGAATATGGTGACCTCCATTTTCATAAATTGCCAGCACACTGAATCGCGGTGAATTTTTTTGTTCACCCTGTGTCAAGCCCGTAACACAAATACAACTTATTATTGCGATCAGAAGGCTGGACTTTTTTATCATTCTGTAATTTTCTTTATTTCCATTAAATAGGCAGCGCCAATGGGCAGCTCCGTTTGCTTTATCCAAACTGAATTTTTCTCAATCTTAGTGATTTGTTTTTTTGAAACAATATATGAGCGATGTATTCTTACAAAAGAATAACCAGGCAAAAGATCTTCTACCTCATTCATCGTTAATCGCGATAATATTTTTTGATTGGGTAACACAAACTCCATATAGTTGCCGCTACTTTCAATATATAAAATTTCATCAAGCATTATGCGTATCTGATCGTAACCGCTTTTAATGAATATAGAATCTCGTGCTGCTGCAGATTCGGGAGGATTATTTTTCAACTTGTAAAGTTCATTAGCTTTATTGCATGCTTTTAAAAAACGGGATTGTGAAAATGGTTTTAATAAATAATCAATCGCGTCTAACTCAAAACTCTGTACAGCATGTTCGCTATATCCGGTTGTAAAAACGACCATCGGAGGATTGGAGATTGATTTTAAAAAATCAATTCCCGAAATATCAGGCATTTTAATATCCAGAAAAATCAAATCCACTTTTTCTTTCTGTAAAAAGTCAATTGCTTTGAAAGCGTCGGTAAAAAAGCCTCTTAGTTCAATAAAAGAAATTTTTAAGGAAAGATTTTTTATCACTTCCAATGCAATGGGTTCATCGTCTATAGCAATTGCTTGTAACATTGGATATTGAAGTTAATTAAAATGATCGCACCATTATCTACTGTTTGGCCGATTTTAATTTCTCCAGCTTCTGCCTTGTTTCTGCGGTTGCTTTTAATGATAGCGATTTTGAATAATATTCAATGGCTTTTTGTTTGTCACCAGTCTGTGCAAAAAGATCACCCATTGAATCATACGCGTTAAAACTTACCGGATAATTTTCAATATTCATTTCAAAAAAATAATAAGCTCTCTTAAATTGACTCATTGACATTAACTGATAGGCAATGCCATTTACAAATTCTTCCGGAGGAGAAACTGTATATCCCATTTGGTGACTGATCCTTTTATAATGTTCACTCAAAATGGTGTCTGCTTTATAATCAGGAGTGAAAAATTCCTGGTAAGGGAATCTTAAACCGTAAAAACTAAATAGATATCGCAGTCCATCATATGCTGCAACAGTAGGAACAGACTGATGATCGTATTCAGAATAATATTTACTGGAACAGACCAGTCTGTTATTTTTATTGAATTTTAAATAATCAGCCAATTGAAATGTGGCTCGCATAATGGGTCCGATAATGCTTGTATCTTCCCCGCTGTTCATAGTATTGGCGATGGCAAGAAAAAAGCTCTTTCCAGCAAACGATCTTTTTTCAAGCGCTTCTTTTGCTTGCAGTAAAATTTTTTTGTCATCCCAAAACATACTTGGATCAATTGCCATGTATGCGTTGAAAAGACCTGAATGATTGATCATCGTATATACGGACATTAAGCCTCCAAGTGAATGACCGATAAAAATCTTGTACGGTGCTGTAGGATATAAAGAATCAATATGCGGCATTAATTCTTTTTCAATGAATGAAATGAATTTTTCGCCACCTCCGGAATTTCTGGCTGCATTACTATCCATCATGGGCGCAGAAATAATATGAGTAGGCGTCAAATCTCTTGTCCTGTCCGTGTTGGGAATGCCCACAACAATCATCTTGGGAAAAGCAAGATTGCCACCTCCTCCACTCAAAAGCTCGACAATACTTGTCATCACGCTGAAATTCGGTTCCCACCCATCAAGCAAATAAATGACAGGATAATGCTGTCTTGCAAAAACGCCGTCGGGAGAATACTCTTCCGGAACGTGTATCCATAATTCTCTTTTCTCATTCAGAATCTTAGAATACACGCTGTCTTTTTTTCCGATGATGATTTCATTGCGGTTCTGTGCAAAAGAAATTGCAGTAATAAAAAAGAATAGAAAGAAAACGATTGCTCTCATTTGAAAATAGATTTAGTAAAATGAAATAATAATTATGGTTGAATGGAAAGCTGTACAAAAAATTCTTTCCCGTCTCCATTCACAGAAGCCTGAAATTTCCCGGGATAAATAAGCTTTAATCTTTCCAGAACATTTTTAAATCCGATGCCTGATCTTTCCTTTTCAGGGTCGTTTTCCTGTTTGATGTGCATGCTATTTCTCACTTCGAACAAAATATTGTTTTCCGTGCAGGAAAGATCGATTTTTATCCATGATTTTTCTTTGAGGCTGATGCCATGCTTGAAAGCGTTTTCTACCAAAGGTATCAGCAACATGGGTGCTATCTTATGTCGACAGCTTTGATCGCTGATATTTTCTTCGATGATAATATCAGGCGAGGATTGGGTGCGCAATTTTTGAAGGGAGATATAATTTCTTAAATAACCGATCTCTTTGCCCATGTCTATAAAATCAAGATTATTTTCATGAAGCATGAAGCGCATCATATCGCCCAATTTTTGAATACCACTCGCCGTGCGTTCCGCCTTTTCCTGTAAGGCTGTTCCATACAGGGTATTCAGCACATTAAAAAGAAAATGTGGGTTGATCTGTGAGCGTAAGAATTGCAGATCGGTTTTTGTTTTTGCCAACGCCTTTTCCGTTCCTCGTAATAATAGTATTTTATCCTTTTGTGTTTGATATAATAACCAGGTAATGGGCGTTATGCAAAATAATAGCATCGCGCAACCAAGAGCAAAATATCCCAGCATTCCTTGCCGCGAAAAAAAAGCAAATGGAACTGAATAAATAAAAGATGAGTATAACAGTCCTGAAATAATTTTCCTGCTAAAAAATCTGCTGTCTCCTTTTTTTGGGAAGAGCCAATACATGTTGCTAATGAACATGGCAAACATTGGAGGAATTGCTAAAAAATAAACAAATTGAAAAGCGTAGTCATGAACAAAATCAAACCCATTTAAAGCAACATAAATTATAATATAAATTATGAAAAAAGCGGTGATTTGGTTACAAATCAGAGCTCGGAAGTCTTTCTTGCTGCCGGAGCGCTCTATGAAAGCAATAATCAACTCGCGAACGATGACATACAAAGCAAATAGTCCTATTAAGAATGAAGCAACTGCATAGCCCAAGTAGATATCTATTTGCGATCTGGGATCATTCTTATTAAAAAAAATAGAAAATTCCGGATAGTTAAACTGCCATTGATGCAAATAATAGGTTGAAAAATCAAATGCCGTGCCCAGGATGAAGATGATCAAAATGATTTGCATAAGAAGCCATGAGTATTCTTTCAGCATTTTTTTTGCCATTCCGTGAAAGGAGATTTTTAATAATGTCATGCTGATCTTCGAAGTGCCCCCCTCAACTTTTCTCGGAAAAAGCAGACGCGGAATTGTATACAGACTCACCCACAAATAAGAAAGATACATGAGCAATGCTGCACCAATTTGAGGAATGATTACATTTTTATACAGATTGAACGAAAGGTTATTATCCGCAAATGGTTTTGATAATATGGATATATCTGTCTTATGAAGCTGCAATAAATAACTGACTAGTAGTATTGCACCGATTACATTGGCGAATATCATTTCATGTTGTCTCCATCTCACTTTCATAATTATTGATTTTTAGCAAGATTAATATAACAATAAAAGGTTTTTTGATGAATGTGATGAAACCACCAGAAGATGTGATGAAATGGTTGGCCGCTTTTGATCCGTTCAACTCGTAGATTGAATTTGCGAGGAGACACGATCTTTGATTCAAGGACAAATTGTTTACGTATTTTGCATTAAAAAAAGATCATGCCAATTGCAGTTGGAACAAAGGCCCCGGATTTTATATTATTCAATACTGAAAGAAAGCCAGTAGCATTGAAAGATTTTGCAGGAAAAATCCTTGTGATGAATTTCTTTCCGGCAGCATTTACCGGTGTTTGCACCGAACAGTTGTGCACCAATCGAGACGAGCTGAGTTTTTATGATGATCTAGGTGCGAGTGTTGTTGGCATTTCAGTTGACATGCCGTTTTCACTGAAGGCATTCAAAGAACACCATAACCTCAATTACGAATTATTATCAGATTTTAATAAACTGACTATTCATGAATACGAGATGTACCATTGCAACTTCATTTTAGGAATAAAAGGCGTTGCAAAAAGAGGGGTAGTGGTGGTGGATAGAAATGGTACTGTTGCTTATTCCGAAGAAACTGCAAATCTGAAAACGCAGGTCAATTTTGCAGGATTGAAAGAAGCGCTGCAAAAATTGAGCGTCTAACCGTCATGATAATCTGTTAATAAAAGCATTCTTCTTATTCCGTTCTCAAACTTTTTACCGGATTATCTGATGCCACCTTAAAACATTGTGCGGCTATTAGCGCAAATGCAGCAATAAACACAAACGCACATACAACAAGGTAAGGAGTTGCTGTTTGCTCAATTCTATAGGTATAATTCTCCAGCCATTTATTGGTAATGATAAAAGCAAGCGGCCAGGCGATGATGTTTGCAATCAATATCAGTATCGCATAATCTTTAATGAATAATAAAATAATATTGTGCGAATCAGCGCCAAGCACTTTACGTAACGCAATTTCTTTGGTTCGCTTGACTAGGGTAAATGCCACTACGCCAAATATTCCCATGAAAACAATGATAAGATTTAATGCCGTCGCAATATTTGCAGCTTTTTTTAATTGTAGTTCCGCCTGATACATGGATTGAAATTTATCATCCATAAAAACATATTCGAAACCGCCGTCAGGGAATAAAGTTTTCCATTTGTTTTCCAAAGCATTTACCGAATTGCTTATATCGGCAGTATTTAATTTAAGCGAAAAATACCGGTATGATCTTGTGAAAGGCTCTCTTATATCCGCGATGATAAGCGGTTGCATAGAAAATTGCAATGACGAATAGTTGAAATCTTTTATTACGCCAACAACGGTAAGCAATTGCCCGTTAGCTGCTCCAATGTTGATTGTTTTTCCAATTGCGGAATTTAATCCCAACACTTTTACTGCAGTTTCGTTTAACACTACCTGACCGGGTATGAATTTGTTATTGTCATGAGTTAAGAAAACACCTTCTTTCATTTTTATATCATATACTTTAGCAAAATCTGCGTCTGTAGCAAACATGATCATACTGGTAAAATTGCTGCTATTCTGAGTATAAATATTTACGTTGCCGCCGCCATTATTATCCGGAATATCATATGACAAGGCTGCGCTTTTGACCTGTGGCATTTGTAACAACGCTGATTTAATACTTTCCATTTTCATCACCCCTACTGAATCATATTGACGGGGTATGGAAGAAATGATCATCACCTGATCTTTATTGTAACCCAAATCTTTATTGAAAAAAAGAGCCACCTGACGGGAAACATTCAACGCACAGATGAAAACAATGATTGCCAACGTAAATTGAATAACAAGTAATGATTTTCTCAATACCAATCCTCCCCTGGATGAATTGATCTTTCCTTTTACAGAATTAATGATATTGGATGAGCTCAATACGAAGGCAGGATATAATCCGGATATAAATCCAACAAGAATCACCAGTGATAATAGGAATAAAATCTTACTGAAGTTAAATTGCCAGAATGGTTCAAGAGTGGTATGTAAAAGCTGATTAAAAACAGGTAGTAATAATTGATACATTATTAGTGAAAAAATGGTCGCGATGAAAGTTAGTAATAAAGCTTCTGTAATAAATTGAATGATGAGTTGCATTCTTGCGCTGCCGAATACTTTACGCAGCCCGATCTCCTTTAAACGATACGACGATGTACCGATATTAATGTTCACAAAATTGATGATAGCCAGCAATAAAATAAATGATGCAATTAAAGAAAGTGCAGTGATCATTTTCTGGACACCACTTTGCAGATAATAATTTTTTATTGGCGCCAGCTCTGCCTTTAAATTCCCTTTTACAAATGTGGGTTGATATTTGGCAAGCGTTTGTTCAAATGGTTTTTCAAGATCTTTAGGAGTAACTCCTTTTTGCAACTCCAACATACCAACTACAAAAATATTACTCCAGTTATCGCCTTTGTCACCCCCCTGAAAATATTGATTGTTGAACATGGGAAGATATACCTGGTATTCTGTTTTTGACACTGCAAAATTTGAAATGGTGTTGTAGGGCATTTTTTTCAGTACGGCAGAAATTACAAAATCATGCTTGCCTCCATCGCTTGGTGTTTGAATGGTAATGACATTGTTGATCACATTTGTTTTACCAAAAAATTTTATTGCAAGATCTTCCGTTACAACAGCTGACTGATCATTAATAAAAGGTTTTTGTGAATTGCCGTATAACAATGGGAAACCGTACATGGAAATAAAAGTCGTATCACCTATTGAAATATCCTCTCTGAAATGCTTATCGCCCACCGATACGATATTTCCTACCGGGTCGAAACGATAATAGTTCGCGATCAGGCTCGGATATTCATCCTTCATCGTTTTTGCTAATGGACCAAGGGTTGTAATATCCGGACCAAAATTCCCCTGCTTCCATTTGCTTTTTATGAGATATTGATTATTGATGTTGCTAAGATTCGCATTTACATTTTCCTGGTTTAGCACATAAACGCCAATGATTATGGAGAAGGTAATACCGATGGAAAGGCAAAAAATATTAATGACAGAAAATAATTTATGCCTCCTGAGATGGCGAATTGCGATAGTTAAATAGTTTTTAAACATAAAAAAGAATTGTTGGTATAGGATCTTGTGACGCCTGATTTCTGCATAATCAATTTACATTAAATAATTATCAGTTATATCATTCTGTTCTCAAACTCTTCACTGGATTTGTCATCGCAGTTTTGATGGATTGAAAACTCACTGTTATCAAAGCAATCATTATCACCAATATTCCGGCTGAGGCAAATGACCACCCGCTTATGGCGATTCGATAAGGATAATTTTGCAACCATTTGTTTGCAGCCACATATACCAACGGAGATGCAATTACCAGAGCCATTACAACCAGCTTTATGAAATCGGCAGCAAGCATCGTAACGATGTCTTGCACGGACGCACCAAACACTTTGCGTATGCCAATTTCCTTTGTTCTTTTTTCTGCAGATAAAATGGACAAGCCAAACAAACCAATGCAGGAAATAAATATGGTCAATATGGCGCCGAACAAAATAATCTGTTTCCATTGTTCAACATTGGCATATTCTCTCTTGTTCTCATCTTTTTTAAAGACGTATGAATACGGATCTGTCGGGTAAAACTGCGAAAACAAGTTTTGTATCCATTTTAAACTGGCCGTTTCTGACCCGGGTTTTATCCGGATATAATACTTACCAAAGGTGCTGGTGCTTTTACTTACAAATAGTTGCGGAACTATTTTGTCGTTCAGTGATGCAAAGTGATAATCCTTCACAACGCCGATCACGTGATATCTTTCAATAACGCCCCAATCCAAATTGACCACTTCGCCTATCGCACTTTTCCAGTGCATTGCTTTCACAAAACTTTCATTTACGATGACAGATTGCGCCGAATCTGATGAAAGTGCCGGCGAGAAGTTTCTTCCTGCTATCAAAGGTATTTTTAGTAAAGGCAAATAATTTTCGTCAACTGTTTCATACCGAAAGTTTATACCCGAATCAACAACGTTCATGGTCGTTGCCTGCATAATCCCCCAGTTCTTTGCACTTACTCCAACTATGTTCGGATTTTTCATCAATTCATTCTTAAATGTCATCGCATCTGCACGCTTGGTATCATGTACCTCGGTTATAATAAGATTGCTGTCATCATATCCCAAATTTGTTTTCGTGAGAAAATTGAATTGCGCATAAATGATGAGTGTTGCAATAATTAAAAATGATGCCAATGTAAACTGCAATACAACCAAAGATTTTTGCAAATAATTTTTTCCCGCAATTTGAAATCGACTGTATAAAGTCTTAACCGGATCATAGGCTGATAAAATCAGTGCGGGATAAAAACCTGCCAGTAAACCCGTGGTGATATAAAGAACAATATAACCAGCAACCAATTTTGTATCAAACAAATAAGAAAGTGATAATGCTTTATTGGCAAGATCGCTGAACAGCGGCAATACCAATTGTACCAATTCAATTGCAAACGCGTAAGCAATGGTGCATAAAAAAAATGATTCGCCAAGAAACTGAATGATCAGTTGTCTTCTGTCCCCGCCAATAACTTTACGAATGCCTATTTCTTTGGCACGTTTAACTGAGCGTGCAACAGTGAGGTTCACAAAATTAATGCACGCGATCAGCAGCACAAACAATGCAATGCCGGAAAGTATATAGGAATATATGGGATCGCTTGAGTTGGTTAAACCATTACTTGCACGAACTTCCTTCTTGCTTAAATGCCCGAAATTATTATTTACAGGAAGCTCCGTGCTTAAATGCATAGCAGAATAAGGCTGTAAGAAATAGGTAGCCATTCTGCCTTTATTAATGCCATGCTTTTTCAACAATGCGTCAAAGGCCGGCTTTGCATCCGAAACATAATAACTTTGCATTTGTTTCTCTACCGTTTGCAAGTTTGCTTTATCGTCAAGCACAACAAAAGTGTTTAAAGAAAAGCCAAACCAACTATTGGTATTCTTCGATTCTTCGTCGGATATTTTGATGGGTAGCAATGCTTCAAACTGGATAGACGAATTTTGTGGACAGCGTTTTGCAACTGCTGTTACTTTATAAGGAACAAAGGTGCTGTCGTCTTTTAACAATACGATTTTACCGAGAGCGTCAGTCGTGCCAAATTGTCTTCTTGCGATATCTTCAGTCAAAACAATGGAATGTGGTTCAGTTAAACAGGTTTTAGCATCGCCCGACAATAAGGGAAATGTAAATACAGAGAAGAAATTTGAATCTACGAATACCAAATCCTGTGATTGCACGTAGTTTCCTTTTTTTATATCTTCAGCGCCATTGCGGATACGCACAAAAGATCTTATGCCGGGAACATTTTGTGAAAATCGAGGACCCTGCAAAGGGCCGGTCATCACCATATTATGTTCTGAGGATTTTGATACAATACGATAAATGTTGTTTACATTTCTGTGAAACCTGTCGAAGCTTACTTCATCTTTTACATACAGCATAATGAGCATTGCGCAAGCCAACCCAAGACTTAACCCCGCAACGTTGATGCATGAATAAACCTTGTTTCGCGCGAAATTTCTGAATGCAGTTTTAAAGTAGTTCCTGAACATAAAAGTTGGTTTATGATATATGACCTGTTTCCGCTCAGCTATGCATTCCGGTTAGTTTGCAGTTTGCACAATTCCACTATCAATTGTCAAATCCTTTCATTCTGTTCTCAAACTTTTCACCGGATTTGCAAGCGCTGCTTTGATTGCCTGGAAACTGATCGTTACAAGAGCAATGGTCAATGCAGCGAGTCCACCTGCAAGAAATATTAGCCAACTCACATCAATACGATAAGCATAATTCTGCAACCATTGATTCATGTAGTACCATGCCAGGGGCGTAGCGATCGCAAAAGCAATTGCAATGAGCACGATAAATTCTTTTGAAAACAAATAAACAATATTGCCTGTTGTGGCACCCAATACTTTTCGAATGCCGACTTCTTTAATTCTCTGCACCGCCATGAATGAGGCTAAGCCATACAACCCAAGACAGCTAAGGAATATAGCGATGGCTGCAAAAATTTTATACAACTGCGACAACTGTGTTTCCTGTTTGTAAAAACTTTCAACTTTATCATCCAGGAACCTGTATTCGAAAACATTATTTGGGAATCTTTTCTCCCATATTTTTTTGATGGACTTCATGCTAGACGCCATGTTTGCGGTTGAAAGTTTTATAGAAGCTTCACGATACATGGTGCTGTTTGTGGCAATAAGCAATGGTGCCAGATTTTGGCGCAGGGACCTGTCATTAAAATCTTTCAATACACCAACCACGGGGCATTTTATCAAACCACCCATTATGCTTACTTCCTTGTTCAAAATGTCTTCCGGTTTTTTTAGCCCCAGGCTTTTTACGAATGATTCATTCACCAAAAATTCTCTTGTCCAACCTGAAGGTTGCAAATTTCTTCCGGCTACCAGTTCTAATTTATAAGTCGGTACATAGTCATTGTCCGCAAATTTGGTAATAGCCTGGAAATCTGCATCCTTTACTGCATGGTCGAATTTGAATGAGGAAAACATATTATTATCATCTTCAACGGGGGTGTTGGAACTGAAGCTCACGGACTGCACCCCGCTTGACAATAACTGCTGTTTTAAGTAATCCGTCAGCCTGACGCCGGTACTGTCCGGACGATAAGGAACATTTAGGATTGCATCTTTATCGAAGCCCAGCGGTTGATTCATGAAATAATTCATTTGCTGTACAATGATCAGTGTCCCGATGATGAGTGCCTGTGCAATGACGAACTGAAACACGACCAATCCTTTTCTTAACGAAATTCCCTTTGCCGTATTTACGGTGAGTTTGCTCTTTAAAGCATGAACAGGGTTGAAACGCGATAAAACAATAGAGGGATAAAAGCCCGCAAGTGCTGTTACAACAATGGTCAGAGCCAAAAGAAATAGAATGACTACAGGACGGGTTAGTATGCTCAATGAAAGCGAAAGTTCTAACAATTGATTTGCATAAGGCAAAATAAGAAGCGTAATAACGGTGGCAAGGATTACCGCAATAGTAACTATCAAAAATGTTTCAACGATGAACTGAATCTGTAATTGCGCCTTATTACTTCCCAAAACTTTTCTCACACCAACTTCCTTTGCCCGATTGACGGCTTGCGCAGTGGACAGGTTGATAAAGTTTACACAAGCAATTAACAGGATGAATGCCGCAATCAGCCATAATACATTGATCAGTTCATGACTGATCGTTTTGTTACTGTAATTTCCTGTTGCTGCATCATAATGCACCGCACTTAATGGCTGGATGATATAGCTATCCTTATTGTCAGCAGATTGCACTTTTCTTGCATATGCGCTTAGTTGTTGATTAAAGCTGCCAATGGAAATGTTCGATGGCAGCAAAACATAACAACCGAAATCAGGTGCTGATTGATTCCATTGTGGTTGTGCAAATCCGTATTGTGCATCTCCGGTAAAATCTGTTCCATAGGCAACTACTAGTTTTAACTGGAAGTCTGTATTTGACGGTATTGTTGCGAGAATGCCTGAAACTTTTAATGATGTCGCCGGAAACTGAAACAATCCCGCACCCATGCTATAATATCCTTTTATTTTAATGGTTTTCCCTATTGCCGTCTTCCAGTCACCGAAATAATCTTCTGCAATCTCTTTGGTAAGCAACACATTGTTGGGATCTTTTAAAGATTCGTAGGAACCCATGAGCAGCGGAAAATTAAATATGGCAAAAAATGAAGGCGATGTATAAAATACACCGCTATGCTCTTTAAAATTCTTTACAGGGGTTCCATTATCATCGAGTACCTGCAGCTCATCATTGTGGCTTGCATAAATAGGAGCTACTTGTTCAAGCTGAGGAAAAGTTGATTTCAATCCTGTGGGCAATGGAAAGGGAACGTTTTTCCCATACGTAACCGTTCCTGCTTCTGCATGATGAGATTCCGTCAGTACACGATAAATTCGATCTTTCTTGGAGTGAAAATTTTCGAAGCTTGTTTGATATTGTATAATGATAAAGATCATCATACAAACGGCAATGCCGACTGCTAAGCCTGCAATGTTGATAATGGTGTAATTCCTATTACGGCTCAAACTTCTGAATGCGGTTTTGAAATAATTCTTGATCATATAAAAAATTTATAATTGCGAAATGAGACCATCTCTCAATCGCTCAATGGAGAAATTAAGCCATTGAGAAATTAGCGAATTATTCTGTCCTCAAACTTTTCACCGGGTTGGCAGTTGCTGCTTTTACGGCAGTGTACCCGACGGTCATCCATGCAATAATTATTGATGATGCAATGGTTACCGCAAAAAACCCAATTCCTATCATAATTCTGTAAGTATATTGCTGCAACCATTGATGCATAAAATACCATGCTATTGGTGAAGCAATAAGAAAAGCGATGGTGATAAGAATTGTAAATTCTTTTGAAAGCATGAAAACAATATTTCTAACAGGTGCTCCCAGCACCTTGCGAATGCCGATCTCTTTTTTGCGGCGAACAGCCATAAAGGAAACCAATCCGTACAAGCCAAGACAGGAAATAAAAATGGCAATGGCAGAAAATATTTTATAGAGTTGGGAAAGTTGATTTTCCTGTTTGTAAAAATCAGCAATGGATTGATCCAAGAAATTATATTCAAAAACATAATTGGGAAAATCTTTCTTCCACATATTTTCCATCGTGGCAATAATTGTTTTTGCATTGTTGAGATCAATCTTGATGTTCGCCATTCCATAGGCATTTTTGATCGTTGTCATTACCACCGGACGAATGGGATCACGAAGCGAGTTCTCATGAAAATCTTTTACCACGCCGACTATCGGAAAAGTGGACCCGTTCACATTGACGAGTTTGCCAATTGCTTTATTCGGATCCTGAATTCCGAGATTATGCACGACAGTTTCATTCACTACAAATTCGCGCATGGTGTCGGACGGAAAATATATTCTTCCGGCAACAATTTTCATATTATACAGGCGAAAATAACTGGTGTCAGCGGGTTTAATGCTTACAATAATGCGTGCATTATTACTCCGATCATTGTCCGGGAAAAGATCTGTATATGCACCCCCGCCGCCGGCGGGCTGAAAAGTGCTGAAGCTTACATCTTTGACACCAGGTAATTTGAGTAACTCGCTATTGAGCACTCCGGTTTTTGTGCGGCTTAGACTATCACCAGGAAAACCTGCATTGATAATTGCTTCTTTATTAAATCCCATATCGACATTTCTGAAATAATCCATCTGAGATGCGACGACCAATGTTCCGATGATCAGGGCCTGTGCGATTACAAATTGAAAAACGACCAGCCCTCTTCTGAAAAAAATCCCTTTCTTATTATCTGTATTCACGGCGCTTTTCAGCACTTCGGCAGACTTAAATGATGATAATACCAGTGCCGGATAAAATCCGGAAAGTAAGGTAACGACGACCAAAGCACAAATCGTAAATAGAATTAATTTCAAACTGTACAATATGGAAATGGATAAATGAATTTCGAGCAGGTTATTTAAAAAAGGCAAACAAATACTCGCGATAACTAAGGAACCAATTAACGCAATTAGACTGATCGTTCCGGTTTCGCCAAGGAACTGCAATATTAATTGGGCGCGATTACCGCCCAGGACTTTTCTTACGCCAACTTCACGCGCACGATTGACCGCCTGAGCCGTTGTCAGATTAATGAAATTTACGCACGCTATTATTAATAAAAAAAGTCCGATCAAACTTAATGCAAGAATCAGGTCTTTACTGAAAGTACGACCATTAAAATTTCCGTAACGTTCATCATAATGCATTTCTCTCAGCGGCTCAAGTGCAAGATCGTAATTAGGATTTACTGCTTTGATGTGTTTGTCAACAAAACCAACAAGTAGTTGATCAACCTGACTTCTGGAAGTATTATCGCCAAGTTGAACAAAGCAATAATTATAATCAGAAATACTGCCCCAGTCGGTCAAATCAAAATCCTTGGTGAAGGTGGCGTAAGACACAACAACTTTTAGCGGAAAATCAGTGTTAACAGGAGGGTTTTCAAGAATGCCGCTTACTTTAATGTTCTTTCCAAACACGGAGATCGTTTTGCCAACTGCCGTTTTCCAATCGTCAAAATATTTTGTCGCGATGTCTTTTGTCAATAATACTGAGTTTGGTTCACTCATTGCTTTTGCGATATTACCTTGTAGCGAAGGGAAATTGAACATTTGAAAAAATTGGGGCTCAGCAATAACCACACCCCGCTGTTCTTTAAATTTTTTTAGAACTGTCCCATCCTGCGCCGTTACATTTACCTGCGTATTGCCACTACCATAAATGGCAGCGACATTTGCCAACTGCGGAAAATCTGTTCGCATTGCCTGAGATACCGGGAAAGGAACACCACACCGATATTCCTTGCCTACTGCATTTTTCCCATTACGCACCAAACGATAAATATTGTCTTTTCTCGGATGAAAGTCGTCGAAACTTTGTTCATATTGTATCACAAAAAATATCAAAAGGAAAGCCGCAAAACCAACTGTTAGTCCTGCAATGTTGATGAAGGAATGACTTTTATGTCTTGAAAGGTTTCTCAGTGCTGTTTTTAAATAGTTCCTGAACATGATAAAGTATTTCTGATTTGATGATTTTTGATTGCTTTATTTTCGGGTTTACATTATAGTTCGTTTCGTGATCGTTAATAGTTATTGGCTATATCCTTAAAGCTATTCGGTCCTCAAACTCTTTACCGGGTTTGCTATCGCTGCTTTTATTGCCTGGAAGCATACGGTTAACAATGCAATGAAAATAATCGCCATTCCGGTCATTCCGAACACCCACCAGTCAATATTTATTCTGTATGCATAGTCCTGCAACCATTTATTCATTAACCACCACGTTATCGGTATTGAAATAATGAATGCAACAATAACAAGTCTTAAAAAATCCTTTGAGATTAGGCTGATGATGGTTGAAACAGATGCACCCAGCACTTTGCGGATACCGATCTCTTTAGTCCGGTTTACCACGGCAAGTGCAGCGAGTCCGAGAAGGCCAAGACATGCCAGAAAAATAGCGATACCCCCTGCCCAGCCAATAATATTGCTTAGCCTTGATTCTGAAATATAAAAGCGACCGAGATCTTCATCAAGAAAATTATATTTCAATGGGTAATCAGGAGCTAGTTTTTTCCAGGTTGACTGTATCGCCGCCAACGCTTTCCCGGGATCGCCAGGTCGTAAGCGCACAAAAAAATGATAGGGTTTACTCATTGAAGCTGCGAACTGGTGAAACATCAATGGTTCTATAGTGTGAGTGAGATCCTGGTAATTAAAATTGCGGACAACGCCAATCACTATCGGATTTTCAATACCGAAATTTCCATAACCTTCCAATTTGCGACCAACACTATTTTCGGGGGTCCATTCCAATTCTTTCATCAGCGCTTCATTGATCATAACTGCATTTACTGTATCTGATGCAATTGTCTGATCAAAATTTCTTCCTGCCACCAAATGCATGCCTAGCGTTGGCACATAATCAGGATCAATATAAAACTGAGCAATATTTATTGATTTTCCACGGTAATCAAATCCGGTATGCATCATTCCTTCATGTTCTCCCAATCCATTGTCAGCACTGGCTATACTTGCAATTTCAGGTAGTTTGGATAACTCGTGTTTTAATACAGGAAAAAGCTGTTTGGTGTTTTGCACACTATATGCATTGACTTGTACCACGTTTTCCTTTTCAAATCCGGGGTTTCTTGATTGCATAAAATGTAATTGCTGCATAATGATAATAGCAGAAATAATAAGCGCAGCAGAAAGAACGAATTGAAAAGTAACAAGTGTCTTTGTAAAAAAATTAGCGCCTCCTAATTTTATTTTAGCCTTTAACACCTCCACCGCGTTGAAGCTTGATAATATCAAAGAGGGATAGCAACCAGATAGCAAACCAACAAGCACCATCAAGCCAATCATCAACGTTGTTAATTGCGGGAATTGCGCAAAAGAGAAATTTAATTCTCTACCCGATAATTGATTAAAAAAAGGTAAAAGGAGGTTGGCAAGCGCCAGACCGATCAGTGTTGATAGAAAAGCAAGCAATAATGATTCTGTTAAGAACTGAAGCATCAGCGCTTTCTTGCTTCCACCAATGACTTTACGAACACCAACTTCTTTTGCACGACTTGCTGAGCGGCCAATGGAAAGAGTGGTGAAATTGATACAGGCGATTAATAAAACACCGGCAGCGATGCTTAATAATATCCAGATCATTTTTGGATCAACAGGCGCAACTTTAATACCAATCAGTTTTGGATTGGTGTGTATGTCCGAAATGCGCTCCAGATCGTATCCTCCATTTCCAGCCTTAACATGCTTATGTTTAAAATCAGCAAGGAGATTATTGTTATTAGCCAACGTGCTTCCCGGTTTCAACTGAACAATGGTCATATAAGAATTCCACCAGTCCTCACTTCCCAATTTCCCTTCTACGGTGTTCGCAAAACAATCAAAATGAATAAGCATGCTAAATTGAAATGAGGAATTGGATGGTGGGTTTTCCATAATGGCAGAAACAATAAAGGTTTCAAATACATCTTCGATCTTCACCTGTAATGATTCGCCAATGGCATTTGTTTTGCCAAACAGTCTATTGGCTGTTTCTTCAGTCAGCACCATGCTGTGCAGGTCACGAATAGCGGATTCATTATTTCCATATTTGAATTTAAATGAAAAGATGTTGAAGAACGAAGGATCTGCATAAGCGATATTTTCCCGTCTTCTTTCATCTTTGATCTTTATAAATGTTTCGTAAGGCTGAATAAAACGAACATAATTTTCAACCCCAGGCAACTCCCGTTTCATTGCAGGTCCAAGCGGCATAGGGGTATAGATATGCCCTTCAATTGTTTTCGGATATGGTTTCCCATTGCCTTCCAGAACGAGGTAGGTGTTAGCAGCATTTTTATGGAAACCATCAAAATTAAATTCATTGATCGCATACAGCATGAATAAACTGAAACAGGCGATGCCCACAGATAATCCAAATATATTGATGAAGGCAAGTGTCTTTTGTTTTGTAAGATTGCGGATGGCGATCTTAAAATAATTCTTCAACATAAAAAATATTTTTGATTCTTTGGTACTTTGCATCAGCTTCAAAACCACCCTCCAAACGAACAAAATATTTTATTCCAGGTACATTTTGTGTAAACGTCGGTCCTTGTAAAAAACCGGTATTGCCATTTTGATCGTTTTGTTTTGATTCGATGTTGATGATAGAATAAACCTTGTTTCGTTCAAGACTTCTGAATGCGCTTTTTAAATGGTTTCTGAACATACATGAAATTTATATTTGCTCAATTAGGAAAATGAGCAAATCGTAAATTGGTAATCATTCCGTTCTCAAACTTTTTACCGGATTGGCAACTGCTGCTTTAATAGCCTGAAAACTGATTGTAAAAAATGCTACAAAAACCGCCAGCATTCCCGCAATCGCGAAAATCCACCAACTGATATTAATCCGGTAAACAAAATTCTGTAACCAGTTATTCATAACCAGCCAGCCAACAGCGGCAGCTATTATAAAAGCAATAAGAACCAACTTGATAAAATCCTTGGATAAGAGAAAAACAATATTGCTTACGGATGCACCAAGCACTTTGCGAACACCAATTTCTTTGGTGCGTTGTGTTGTTGCAAATAATGATAATCCCAGCAAGCCAAGGCAGGCAATAAAAATGGCGAAGCTTCCAAAAATGCCGAAAACTTCCCCGAATAATTCATCATTTTTATATTGTTCATTAAACTTATCATCAAGAAAATAGTAATCGAATAAATTGCCGGGGAAAAACTGATCATACACTTTTCGTATTGAAGCCACGGTCGCCGAAACATCTCTTGAGTTAACTTTTATAGAAATGGTACTGCCATTACTGTATGCAGGAATGAACAACATTGGATCAATGGCATAACGCAGCGATTTTTGATGATAATCACCGATGACTCCTATAATATCCCATTTTTTGTCTCCTCTGTAAATTTCTTTCCCAATTGCATCTTGCGGAGAAGAATACCCCAATAGTTTTATGGCAGTTTCATTTAAAATAACGGTATGCAGCTTGCCAAAATTGGGGTTGTAATCTGCATTATCAAAATCCCTTCCTGCTAATATCTTTACCTGGTAAGCATTCATAAACCCAATGCTGATGGCATTTTGACGCATGGTGTAATGTGTTTTTGCATCCTGATCACTTCTTCGGATCCCAAAATTTCTACCCGTTTCTGTGCCCATCACATTCCATGAAGAAACGGCAGCTTTTACATTGGGGATCTGCTTTATCTCCGAAGAAAAACTATTTTCCCGCGAAATAAATGTAGAATCCCAATCGGTAAGATTAGGTGGCTTTACGATAAGCATTTGCGAAATGTTTGCGCCAAGATCTTGTTCGTTTACAAATCGGATCTGTTTATACACCACAAAAGAGCCAATGATTAATGTTACCGTAATAGCAAATTGCCCGATGACCAATCCTTTGCGTAAAAGGATCCCTTTTTTTGAAGCGAAAAATCTTCCTTTCAAAACCATAACCGGTTGAAAAGCGGATAACACAAATGCAGGATAAAAGGCAGAAATAAAAATCCCGGTGATCATCAATGCAATAAATCCACCGGTGATGAAATAATTTATTTCACTTCTCTGAAACAGATCTGATAATGAAAGTTGATGTTGAATGAGTGTATTGAAAGGACGCTGAACGAGATATACAATGATCAATGCGATCATTAATGCGGAAACATTTATAAATAATGATTCGGTCAGAAATTGTTTGATGAGTTGTTGGCGAGTGGCGCCAGAAACTTTTCTCACGCCAACTTCTTTGGCTCGCTCAACAGATTTTGCAGTAGATAAATTAATATAGTTTACCCAGGCAATAACAATGATGAATAGTGCAATGATCAACATACCCCACACAACGGTTGCACTGTCGGTGTTTGTAATTTCATACTCAAAATCCGAATAGAGATGCGCTTTTGCCAATGGTTGTAAATAAAATTTTTCAACACTCCCGGAAATTTTATTTCCCTGGAAATGTCTTTCACTGAACGCGGGAAATTTTGCCTGAAGCGCTTTGTAATTTGTTCCATGTTTCAGCTGTACATAATGCCAGAAATCAGAATCAGTAAAATCATAGTCCGCTTCTTTCCATGGATTTTTTCCGGCGAGCATGGTTGAATAAGAAGCAAGAATATCAAACTGTAAATGAGAATTTTCAGGAACGTCTTTTAAGATCGCAGTTACTTTATATGGCAATGAATCTTTTCCCATGATAATTGTCGAACCAACCAGCGACGCGAGGTTCTTGTCAGCAACGCCAAAAATCTTTTTGGCAGCATTTGCAGTAAGTACTGTGTAATATGGTTCTTTCAAAGCCGTATTTGGATCACCCGCGATCATGGGATAGGAAAACATGGTAAGAAAACTATTTTCAACAGCGAGCACTTCCTGTTCACCGATTCTTTTGAAATTGTTAAGACTGATGATCGTTTTTCCCCATGGTTCCACCCTGGTATGATTGATGACCTCCGGAAAATCGTTTTGCATGGCTTTGCCGATCGCTGAATAAGTAATCGTTCCATGCTGGATTAATTTTCCATTTTGATACCGATCGTTATATACGCGATAAATATCGTCCGTATTCTTATTGAACTGATCATAACTCAATTGAAAGCTTACGTACTGCAAAATCAGCAAACAAGCAGCCATTCCAATGGCAAGACCAGCGATATTAATAAAGGAAAAAATTTTATTCTTTCTGAGATTGCGCCATGCAGTGGTGAAATAATTTTTTAGCACGAGTTTTTTGTTTTAGCGTTTGATGGGATACATTGATAAACAGCGAAAGGTAAGCCTTGCTGAATGCTTACCAGTCGCTACTAAATACTCTACTATGCTTTTCACAGTTCTAGTATTTCAATTTTATTGCCAGAACATAAACTTATGATTTGCAAAAGATTAATTTCCGAATAGTACGAAATAGTTCGTTTGCGATACACACAGTGTTCGTTTATGATACAAAATGAAGGACGCTATTATGGCAATACTTGTTGCATCAGCAATTATAGAAGACAAAAGCAGAAACCGGAATCCAATTTCTGCTTTTGTATATGGCCGAACGATCTTATAATATTCCGGCAAGTTCTAAACTTTTCTTTCTAAGTTTTCTCACTTCAATATCTTCAATGATCGGTTCAGGAGCAAGAATAAGCGAAGTATTATTTTCTTTCCACCAGGTATTTTCTTTGATATAATTAAAGTGAATTACGCCAACAAGATATTTGCGATCAGCATCGGAATGCCATTCTTCGATCCACTCAAATTTTTCTTTTGGAATATATTTCAGCTCATCAAAACTCACGTACACTTTCACATAGAAATCATTGGTGAGTATATTTGGTTTGTGATGATATAATTTTTTATACTCGTATTTGTATTGATAGCGCAATGCAGACAGATCACTTAATACTGCGGACGCGGTAGGAAAACTTCCGGCACCTTTTCCATAAAAAAATTGTTTGTCCGCAAACCCGCTTTCAATTACCACACCATTGTATTCATTCCGTACAAAAGTGAGATGGTCATCATGCTTTACAAATTGTGGTAACACAAACGCGGCAACATTTCCATTAATGAGTTTTTTTGCCTGCGCTACCAATTTGATATCATAATGTTTTTCTTTCGCAACAACAGCATCCGTTGATTGAATATTTTGAATGCCGTTAAAAACAATATTATCCGGATGTTCAACAATTCCATAAGCGTGCAATAATAACAATGTCCATTTATTTACGGCGTCATAACCTTCAACATCAAGCGATGGATCACTTTCAGCAAAGCCCAACTGCTGTGCCATTAATAATGCACTTTGGAAATCTATTTTTTCCTCAAACATTTTGGTTAGAATAAAATTGGTTGATCCGTTTACAATTGCTTTAATGGAATGTAGCAGATCATTGTCATAATATTCTTCCAGGTTGCGGATAACAGGAATAGATGCACATGCCGCCGCCTCATATAATAAAGAGGTTTGGTATTTTTTTTGTAATCCTAAAAGTTCGGGCAAATAAGTAGCAAGCATTTTTTTGCTGGCGCTTACAACCTCTTTCCCATTTTTTATTGCCGTAGAAACAATTTCAAATGCGGGTTCTGTTTCATTGATCACTTCAACGATTACATTAATCTCGGGGTCGTTGAGTAAAACGTTCTTGTCTGTGGTAAATAATTCAATTGGTGCATCTCTTTTTTTATCCGGGTTTTTAATACAGACTTTTTTTATAGTCGCGTTGAGAGAAGGGGTTTGCTGCAAAATCTTGTACAACCCTTCGCCAACCGTTCCAAAACCAAATAATCCGATAGTTAACTGCTTATGTGTTTCCATGTCGTATTAAATTAATTGCGTTTTATCAAGTATTTCATCACACCAGATCATCAAACCGTTTGACAATTCGTGTTTTGTTTTTAAACTATTTCAGTTCGAAGCGGCAAATTTACGCTTCGAAATTTTATTTGCGTGAATGAATTCGTTAATTAATTGACTGATTGATTCGTACTCCAGTAAAAAACCATCATGCCCAAAATTAGAGGGAATGGTCTTGTACGATGCATCTGGAATATTTTTTGCAATAAACTGCTGTTCAACAAGTGGAAAAAGAATATCTGTTTCAATACCAATTGCCAGCGCTTTTGCTGTAATGAGTTTTAGCGCTTTTTCAATGCTGCCGCGGCCTCTGCCAACATTATGTGAATCCATGCTTTGGCTCAACTTATAATAACTGAATGCATTAAATCGTTTGGCCAATTTGTCTCCCTGGTAACGTTGGTAAGATTCGCTTTTGAAATTTTGAATGTTTCCATCATTCTCATCGTGCTGACTCTCTAAATAAGTATCGTAGTGCCGATAAGAAAGCAATGCGACAGAGCGAGCTACTTTCATTCCTTCAATTCCGGCAAGATCATTTTTTTCTTTCCAGGATGCGTCAGCTTCTATGCACAATCTTTGTGAAGCATTGAATGCGATTCCCCATGGCGAATGTTGTGCATTTGTTGCAAGCGGAAAAATAAATTCAAATAAATCAGGTTCTTCAATTGCCCATTCCAATAATTGCTGGCCGCCCATTGAACCGCCAATGCCAATGTGAATTTTTTCTATACCTAAAAATTTTCTGAATGGTTGATAGGAGCGGATCATATCCCGAGGCGTGAAAAAAGGGAAATCGTGATAATATCGGTCATCTGTAAGTGAGCTATGATCTAATGGTCCGATACTCCCATAACAACTTCCCGGCATATTAACGCACACAATAAAATATTTTGAAGGATCGAATAACTTTCCTTCACCAACCAGGCCTGGCCACCATTCTGCAGGATCGCTGTTTGCTGTAAGCGCATGAAATATCCAAACAACATTATCTTTTTTATCATTCAATTCTCCATGCGTGGTATAGGCAAGATGATATTGAGGAAGAATTATTCCAGATTCCAGTTTAAATGGATGTTCGTGTATGAAAGTTTGGTGCGGCAATTTTCAATTTTAATTGCCACGGCTTTAAAGCCGTGGCAGGTCATTAAATTCTATCCAACTAATTCTTTTGCAAACACCTTTTCAAATGCTTGTTCAAAATCGGCTTTAATATCGTCAATGTGTTCTATACCCACACTAATGCGTACCTGGTTTGGTTGCACGCCTGCAGCAATTTGTTCTGCCTCACTGAGCTGCTCGTGGGTAGTCGACGCAGGATGTATCACTAAGGTTTTGGCATCACCCACATTGGCCAAATGACTTGCCAGTTTCAATGAATCAATGAATTTGCTCGCATTTTCTTTGGTTCCTTTGACACCAAAATTCAAAATACCGCCGAACCCATTTTTCAAATATTTTTTTGCAAGATCATTATAGGGACTGCTCTTTAACCCCGGATATTGTACAAAATCAACCTGCGGATGTTGCTCCAGCCATTGCGCTAAATTCAGTGCATTATCAACATGGCGCTGGACGCGGAGCGATAATGTTTCCAGTCCTTGTAATAATAAAAATGAGTTGAATGGGGCTTGAGAAGCGCCAAAATCCCGCAATCCTTCGACTCTTGCACGAATCGCGTATGCAATATTCGGCAGGCCAAGGGGATTGCCTTCGCCGAAAATATCCCAGAATTTCAAGCCATGATAACCTTCCGAAGGCTCAGTGAATTGCGGAAATTTCCCATTATTCCAATTGTAATTTCCCGCATCAACTATAACCCCACCGATGGTTGTTCCATGTCCGCCGATCCATTTTGTTGCAGATTCAACTACAACATTTGCTCCCCATTCAATTGGACGAAATAAATATCCGGCAGTGCCAAATGTATTATCAACTACCAATGGCAGATCATATTCTTTTGCCAGATCGGCAAATTTTTGAAAATCAGGAATATTCAAACGCGGGTTGCCAATTGTTTCTAAATAGATCGCTTTTGTGTTTTTATCAATATGCTTTACAAAACTTTCGGCATTATCGCCATCGGCAAATCTAACGTCAATGCCTAAACGCTTGAACGCAACCTTAAACTGGTTGTAGGTTCCTCCGTACAAATAACTCGTGGTAATAAAATTATCTCCTGATTGTAAAATATTATTCAACGCCAGAAATTGCGCCGCTTGGCCTGAACTGGTTGCCAGCGCCGCCACCCCTCCTTCTAATGCGGCAATTCTTTGTTCAAAGACATCTGTTGTCGGATTCATTATGCGCGTATAAATGTTTCCGAATTGTTTCAATCCGAAGAGATTAGCAGCATGCTCGGAATTGTCAAAACCATAAGATGTTGTTTGGTAAATAGGAACGGCTCTTGCTTTTGTTGTCGGATCAATTTGCTGACCCGCATGTAACTGTAGTGTTTCAAAACGATGACTGATCATGACATTTTTTTTAGAAAGTGAAAAATATAAATCTGCTATTAAATTGAATTTTTAATGGGCTTTTAATAAGAAACGATAAAGGTCCTGTAAAGGTTCGGGAAAAAATTAAAGTATGCCTTGCGGCATACAACAACAGCAACAAATACAACAAATGTTTTGCTGCGGAGGTAAAGAAATATGGTGCTGTTTTGTTTGCATTAGAGCTGAATACCCAACAAATTTAGTGGACTTTATTAATAATTCATTTTTTTCGGCATTATTTTTTTGAAAAGAATGTTAAGGTTAGCTGATTTTTAAATTGCAGGCAACCGTTCTGTTTATAATCATGTATTTGGTCTGTTGAATTTTGTCAACAATATTAACACCGACGAATTGTATTTCGATTGTTAATGAAAGGCAAATGCGAGATCAAAACCAAAGTCGGAACGGTTTTTGAAATTAATTTCTTAACGATGATCGTAATTCTACGTAAAACTACATAACATGAAAACTAAAACAACAAGGCTCTACGCCATTATTGGCGTATTCACTCTCATTTTATTTGGAGCTTGTAACAAAGAAAACTCAATCAACTCCGGATCTAATATTCCGGCAGGGAAATCAAAGATGTCAATTTATCTGAGCGATGGACCGATCGATTATTACAAAGTATTGGTAGATATCAGGCAGGTTGCGGTGCTTATTGATACAGCTACTTTACAAAATGACTCTGATGGTGTTAATCAATGGGATAATAACTATTGTGGTTTTCATCGCGGTCCTGATGACAGATCATTGATCTGGGATACCCTTTCCATCGCCCCCGGGGTTTATAATCTTCTTGATCTGAGAAACGGTACTGATACACTATTAGGTTCTGGAACCTACCCAACAGGAAAAGTATTGAAAGTAAGAATTACTTTAGGTTCTGACGATTCTGTTTATACCGATAGTGTAACAAGCTATCCTCTTGTGGTTTTCGGACCTAACCCTTATTTTGACATCAATGTTCGCAGAGAAAATGTATTTAGTATTACGAACAATGATTTCAAACTTTGGCTCGACTTTAATTTGGAAAGATCGATTTTCTTTTGGAGCGGAACTTTCTACCTCAAACCATATGTAGTTGCATTCAATGACATGCATCTTGCAAAAATTGAAGGAGTAGTTTTACCGCCGGGAGCATCTCCGCTTGTTGAAGCCATTAGCAGTACAGACACTTTATATGCAATTCCATATTGGGGTGGCGGTTACATGTTCCGGGGAGTAAATGCGGGAACATACAGCATTTCTATCCTCGGTCACCATGGATATAATGATACCACGCTTACCAATATTGTTGTTGACTCAGGTTCAGTAACAAAAGTGCCAACCGTTACTTTACATCAATAGGTTTTTCTATAATCAGCAAAGGCCCTGCAATCTGCAGGGCTTTTTTTTTCTTTATGACAGCAAACCAAATCAAATTGCTTTTGTTCTTATCTTAGGTTTCCATTATTAATTTTTGAAGAAGAATTTTATGATCGTTTCAGAAGAGAAGATACGCAAGGACATTATTTTGCCAGATGATAATATTGAAGTTCAAGGCGCACGCGTACATAATTTGAAGAACATTGATATTAAGATCCCCAAAAATAAATTGGTTGTTATTACAGGTATCAGCGGCAGCGGAAAATCATCCCTGGCATTTGATACTATTTATGCAGAAGGCCAGCGTCGCTACATGGAAAGTTTCGGCGCTTATGCACGCCAGTTCATCGGAGATATGGAACGACCCGATGTTGATAAGATCACCGGATTAAGCCCGGTCATTTCTATTGAACAAAAAACGACCAATAAAAACCCGCGGAGTACAGTGGGAACGGTTACTGAAGTGTACGATTTTTTGCGATTGCTTTATGCGAGAATCGGCGAAGCATATTCGTACAACACCGGAAAAAAAATGGTGAAATTCAGTGAAGAAGAAATAGTGGAAAATGTTTTTGCAAAATTCAAAAGCAAAAAGATCACATTACTCGCTCCTGTTGTTCGCGGAAGAAAAGGACATTATCGCGAATTGTTTGAAGACATTCGGAAAAAAGGATTTTTGAAAGTGAGGGTGGATGGAGAAATAAAGGATATCACTGCTAAAATGCAGGTCGATCGTTATAAAATCCATGATATAGAAATTGTGATTGACAGGCTTGCTGTAACAACTGATATGAAGGTGCGGCTGAGCCAAAGCGTTCAGAAATCATTGCAGGTCGGAAAGGAGTTAATGTTTATTTTGGTTAATGATGATGATAAAATAATTCAATACAGTAAACAATTGATGTGCGAAGACACCGGCATTAGTTATGAAGAACCTTCGCCAAATAGTTTTTCATTCAACTCACCGTACGGCGCCTGTCCGACCTGCAAGGGATTGGGGGATGTTTACACCATAAGCATGGATTCTGTTTTACCCGATAAAACGAAAAGCGTTAACGCCGGCGGTATCGTGCCATTGGGTGAAGAACGCGATGCTAGCGTGTTTCAGCAAGTAGTTCGATTTTCCAAAAAACATAAGATCAGCTTGGATAGACCATTAAAAGATCTTCCTCAAGCCCAACTCGATTTGCTTTTATATGGAGATGGAAATGCAAATAAAAGTTTTGACGTTGATGCAAATGATGAAACGATTCCGGAGACCTACACGGGAAATTATGAAGGAATAATTCCGATGTTGAAGCGATGGTTTTATTCAACATACAGCACAGAAACACTGAGGGCCTGGGTTGAAAAATATATGGAATTAAAAAAATGTGAAGTATGCGGTGGCGCAAGATTAAAAATAGAAAGTTTGTGGTTTAAGATTGATGAAAAAAATATTTCGCAGATAAGCGAAATGAATCTGAACAAATTAATGTTGTGGTTCCAAGGAATTGAAAAAAGAATAAATAATAAGCAAAATATTATTGCCAAGGACATACTGAAAGAAATTCGTGAGCGATTGCAATTTTTATTAGATGTCGGACTGACTTATCTTACTTTAAACCGACCTTCCAGAACGCTGAGCGGCGGCGAGTCTCAGCGAATCAGGCTGGCAACGCAAATTGGCTCACAGCTGCAGGGGATAACGTATATATTAGATGAACCGAGTATCGGCTTACATCAACGTGATAATCATCGCTTGATTGATGCCTTAAAGAATCTGCGCGATATTGGCAACAGCATCCTTGTAGTTGAACACGATAAAGATATTATGCTTGCAGCCGATTATTTGATTGATATCGGTCCACGCGCAGGTCATCACGGCGGAAAAATCGTTGCCCAGGGAATTCCAAAGGATTTATTAAAATTAGATACACTCACCTCATCTTATCTTAATCATCATAAAAAGATTGCGGTACCGGCAGAAAGAAGAAAAGGGAATGGGAAATTTTTGGAACTAAAAGGAGCGAAGGGAAACAATCTTAAGAACGTCGACGCAAAATTTCCGTTAGGAAAATTTATTGTGGTAACCGGAGTTAGTGGAAGTGGAAAATCAACGCTTATCAATGAAACGCTTTACCCAATTCTCAGCAAGCATGCCTATAATTCAAAGTCAAATCCGCTGGAGTATAAGTCAATAAAGGGCTTGGAAAATCTTGATAAAGTGATTGAAATAGATCAGTCGCCGATTGGGAGAACGCCGAGAAGTAACCCGGCGACCTACTGTGGGTTTTTTACCGATATCAGAACATTGTTTGCATCTGTGCCTGAAGCAAAAATTCGCGGGTATAATGCCGGACGTTTTTCTTTTAATGTAAAAAGCGGGCGTTGTGAAGTTTGCGAAGGCGGTGGAATGCGCGTGATCGAAATGAATTTTTTACCAGATGTTTATGTGCACTGTGAAAAATGTAATGGTAAAAGATACAATCGGGAAACCTTAGAAATTCGTTACAAAGGAAAATCAATTAGTGATGTGTTGGATATGACGGTTGACGAAGCAGTTGAATTTTTTCAAAATGTTCCATTCATCTATCGTAAAATAAAGGTATTGCACGAAGTGGGATTGGGGTATATTACACTTGGGCAATCTGCCGTAACGCTCAGTGGTGGCGAAGCACAACGCGTTAAATTGGGAACGGAACTTTCGAAAAAAGATACCGGGAAAACCTTTTATATCCTCGATGAACCAACAACAGGCTTGCATTTTGAAGATATCCAGCATTTACTTGATGTGCTTAATAAATTAGTTGACAGAGGAAATACAGTTCTGGTGATAGAACATAATCTTGATGTAATAAAAGTCGCTGATTATATTATCGATCTGGGGCCGGAAGGCGGTGATGGTGGTGGAAAGATTTTGTTTGAAGGAACTCCGGAAGAATTAATAAAAAATAAAGAAAGTTTTACTGCAAAATTTTTAAAAGAAGAACTGAAGTAAAAGAATTTTATGGAAAGAGTAATTGTTGATATGGACGAAGTAATTGCTGATCCGATGAATGAAATGATTGATTGGTACAGGAAAGAATATAAACAGGATGTGGATTGGGAAAAAATGCTTGTGGGCTCGTGGTTGAAAGGATTTCCGGATGAGCATCAACAATTGATTTTGGAAAGATTATTGGCGCCGGGATTTTTCAGAAATTTGCCGGTAATGCCTGACAGTGTTGATGTGCTAAAAGAAATGAACCAGCGCTATGAGGTGTTCATTGTTTCTGCTGCGACGGAATTTCCAAATTCATTAAAAGATAAAATGGAATGGCTTCTTGAACATTTCCCTTTTTTTACGTGGAAGCAAATTGCATTGTGTGGAGATAAAAGACTGGTGTACGGGGATTTTATGATTGATGATCATTTGAAAAATCTGAAATATTTTAACGGGAAAAAATATTTATTTACCGCGGCGCATAACCTGACGATCACCGGATACGATCGTATCAATAACTGGAAAGAGGCTGCGGGAATTTTTTTAAAATAATAAGCATCAATAATACAAATAGCCTGCAATTACTCATCGCAGGCTACTGAAGATATTGGATAGGATCCAAATTTTTGAAAATTCCAATAAGCGAATGCGGAGAGTGATTAATAAAATCATTTTTTAAGGGTACCAAAAATAGGGAACGGATCAGGTTACAATTAACCTTTGTTTTCGGATATCAGATTTTACCAATTTCCCCGCTGCTTATTGGTTTTAAGTTATAGCACTGCAAAGAACTTTTCTATTTGATGATCATACTGCCGTTCTCAATCTTTTCGTCGTCACACAATATTTCAAAATAATAATTCCCCTTCTGCATATTGGTGAACTGAATTCCCTGGCGATTGACAATATTATTTTCTGCAACCAAATTTCCCTCCACATCAAACATATAAAAGCGATACACTTTTTTTTGCTTGAGCTTTGTTGAAAAAAATAATGTCTGTTTTCCAGAAGGTGAATAAAACTTAAAATTCTTGTTGTCCAGGGATTTTTTTATAACGATAGTATCGTTACGCAGTAATAAATGATTTGATCGGTCAGGTGCTGCTGCTTTTATGTTCGCTGATGCTAATGCAGGCGATAATATAATTATAGCAAGCAGGCATAAAATGAAAAAGCAGTTTTGTGTTTTCTTTTGTATAGTTTTCTTCATCGGGTATATTGATTTACTGAATCAATACAAAAAAAGGGTACGGATCAACTAAATATCTTAAGATTCTTTTCTTAGAATCGTAATATCGGGCAACGTGTTGAATTTCTCCATTCTCTTCCATTACCAGCACCTAATCTTATCGCAAGTTTAAAACCTGCAGTAAAATATGCATCATTCTGGGTTGGATCGCCTCTCTTATTTCCAGGATTATATCCGCTTCCACTTACTCCCTGCAATGGGCTTTTATTTGCCATTGCTGTTGCAATTGCAGCTTGTGCAGGTGACAAATATTTTGAAAATAAACTTGGATCCACAAAAGTTGTACTCACATCATCCAAATAATCTGTAAACGTTTTACGATGTACAATTTCGAATGAAAGATTCACATTTTCGTTGAAGAAATATTTTACACCAATGCCCATCGGAATATTTATTTGGGTAAGTGAGTATTCTTTTCTGTCCGGATATTCTGCGAAGCCTTCACCTTCTGTATGCAGCGGTCTCAGATCAACCCATGTCGTTTGATGACTGGCAGGATCTGTATAACTTCCTTGTGGATTAAAATGAAAAACACCAATTCCGATTAAGCCATAAGGTCTTAATCTTCCTTGTACATCTGTAGGTTCATTTTCAAAAAAAACGGTTGGATAAATTTCAGTTGCTACAAATGCTTCCGCTATTTTAGAACGGAAATCAAGATTTCTATCTTTACGAGAGACTTCATCACCACCTTTAGCGGTAATAAGGGCGTCATTACCAGAAACACCGCCGTAGTTGAATGCAAATCTGAAACCTAACCATTCTGCGGGATAAACTGCAACAAAAGCACCAACAGATAATTTCGTGGTGTTCATATTATAGTCTTTCAGAAATGTAGTTCCCTTGCCAACATGGCCGCCAAGATCTCCTAAAAATCCCATCGGACCAACGGTTACGCCGGCTTCTACATAAGTACCTGCAGATAATTGACTGAAGGAAGAATAACTGAGTGCGAGTGTAAAGGTTAACAGCAGGGCACATTTACACACAAGTCCGTGTAAACTTTTTTCCATGAATATTAGATTTTAGTTTTCTATGGTTTGGATTCCAACTTCAAAATACTCAAAAGCTGGGTATCATACAAGAAACGCAGAAAATACTTTTTTTGTGTGTAGATGAACAGAAATTTTTTTATTATTTTTTTCCCAAATGAGGAATTGCTAAGAAACTGATAGTAACATTTCAATGTGTGGAATATTGTCCTCAATATATATATCACTTGTTTGAATAAAACCAAATGACTCGTAAAATTTTTTTAAGTGAAATTGAGCACCGATTCTTACCGGAATTCTGCCAAATCCATTATACAACACCCTTAAGCTTTGTTGAACAAGCTCTCTGCCAATACCTGCGCCTCTTGCATTTGGTGAAGTTACGATACGGCCTATAGAAGAATCACTATAGGAAATTTCCGGTGGAAGAATTCTTGAGTAAGCAAGTAATTTATTTTCCTGCCAACCCATTACATGATAACAATATTGATCTTTATTATCCGCATCCTGAAATACACAATTTTGTTCTACAACAAAAACTTCATTGCGCAATTGCAGGATAGCATATAATTCATGCGAAGTAAGTTCATCAAATTTTTTACAAATCCATTCCATTTAGATTGAAACTTTTAGTTTAAGGTTTCGGGTTGGTGCGTCATGATACATTGGAACCACAAACTCAACATTGTAATCTATCAATATCCATATTTTTCTTTCCATAGATTTTTTAAGAATTTCCTCAATTCTTCTTCTCTTGCATTTTTTCCCGGATCATAAAATTTTTTCCCTGAAATTTCCTTCGGCAAATATTCCTGGCTTGAAAAATTGTTATCGAAGCTATGGCTGTACTGGTAATCTTTGCCATAATCCAGATCCTTCATCAATTTGGTCGGCGCATTGCGGATATGAAGCGGAACAGGAAGATCGCCGAACTGCGAAACTGCACTCATGGCACTTGCAATGGCAACAGTTGCAGCATTGCTTTTTGGTGATGAAGCAAGGTAGGTCGCACATTGGGACAATATAAGCATTGACTCAGGATAGCCGATTTTATTTACAGCTTCAAATGTTGCGTTGGCAAGAACCAGTGCGTTTGGATTTGCATTGCCAATATCTTCGCTGGCGAGTATTACCATTCTTCTGGCGATGAATTTTACGTCTTCTCCGCCTTCAATCATTCTTGCCAGCCAATAAACAGCAGCATTGGGATCGCTGCCGCGCATTGATTTTATAAACGCTGAGATGATATCATAATGTTGCTCACCTTTTTTATCATAAAGCGCAATTCTTTTTTGAGCAACATCCATCACCAGATCATCGGTTATTATTATGGAATTGTCATGAGCAGCATCGACAACCAACTCAAGTAAATTGAGTAATTTTCTTGCATCCCCACCTGAGATATTAATCAATGCAGCGGTTTCTTTCAATTCGATTTTTTTCCTTTTTAATTCGTAATCGTTATCAATAGCAGTTCGTAAAAGTTGAACAAGGTCTTTTTCATCAAGTGGCTTTAATACATATACCTGGCAGCGACTCAACAACGCACTGTTGACTTCAAAAGAAGGATTTTCGGTTGTTGCACCAATCAATCTGATAATTCCTTTTTCTACTGCACCCAGCAAAGCATCTTGCTGTCCTTTATTGAAACGATGGATTTCATCAATAAATAGAATAGCTCCTGGTTTCTGTTTAGATTCTTCAATGACTTCGCGCACTTCTTTTACTCCTGATGAAATTGCACTCAACGTGTAAAAAGGAACTTGTAATGTGTGTGCAATAATATTAGCAATCGTGGTTTTGCCGGAGCCTGGCGGCCCCCACAATATAATAGACGGGATCTTGCCCTGCTCAATTGCTGCACGCAAAATGCTACCTTTACCCGTGAGATGTTTTTGACCGACGAGTTGATCAAGTGTTTGCGGACGAAGTCGCTCTGCTAATGGAGATGTCATAACAAAATCAATAACAATAATACAACAACTTACCTGTTTTAGAGTTTTATTTCAAAGCAGGAATTCTATGTTTTTAAAAGGTGCTTACCAAAAGATGAAAAGATTTCTTCCCGGATTTCTCCTTTCTACCTGTATTTGTATCAATGCAACTGCTCAGCATTATTCGGCTGTTGAAAATTATGCGTTGAACAGACCTGGAGTTGTAATGATAAAAACGGTCTTCTCTGCCAATGTATATGTTAAAGATATGCATGTGGCGAACCGGGAATTCAATAAGCTTCTGGATTCGATTCAACGTGTTGATACAAGCGGCGCGGCATTCACATCTGAACAAAAACTGGATATTGTTCTCAGGGAAATGAACAATCATCCATCTAAATTTTTTAAACCGACTCTTGATTATATTAAACAACCCGAGGAGATAACAGCTACAGGAACGGGGTTTTTTATCACCGGTGATGGTTACGTGGCAACGAATTGCCATCTTATTGAGAGCAATAACACATTTATTCGTCGTCAATTTATATTGACTGCATTTCAGCAAATTACGGATGCTAATATTCAGGCGCTTGAAAATTCCTGGGCAGCGAAATTTTCTGAACAACAACGCAGTTCCTTGTATAATACCTTTGCGTCTGTGTATTCTCGATTATTTGCGATGGAATTGTTTGACCTTAAAAAAAATGTGTTCATCGTCTATCGCTCTGATAATAATGGTAGGAATGATTCCACGGTAAGAAGACCCGCAACCGTAATCGTAAAAGGCTCACCGATGCCCGGAAAAGATGTTGCGATTCTTAAAATTGAAGGTGACACAAGCTTGCCAACGCTTAAAATTGATGGGGGTGAATTGCCAAAAGTAGGAGAGCAATTGTTGGTATATGGATATCCGGGTCCTGTAACAAATAATGATTTTGTTTCTGTAGAATCAGCGATAGAACCAACTCTCACAACAGGAATTGTCAGTGCAATAAAAAAATCAGTTAATGGTTGGCCCGTAATACAAATGGATGCAAATATTAATCATGGAAGCAGCGGCGGGCCGGTTTGTAATGAAGAAGGTGACGTGGTTGGTCTTACTACTTTTGGTAGTCTTGAAAACTCAGGAGCCCTTGCTGCCGGACTTAATTTTTCAATTCCCGTTTCCATATTAAATGAATTCATTGATTCAGCGGGCATTCAGCCTAATATAAGTAAAGCCACCAAACTTTTTTCTGAAGCACTTGGTTATTTTGGCAAGCAATATTACCGAAAAGCTTTGAACAGCTTTGAAGAAGCAAAAAAGCTAAATCCACATTATCCCACCATTGATAATTATATCGCGGATTGTAATAAGCGAATCGAAAAAAATGAAGATGTTGAATCGCGCAAGGCAAAGAGCATTCTGATAAGCATTGGTATATTTTGCTTTTTGCTGATCATTTTTATTTCATTCAGAAAAAAGAAATAAATAAAAAATTTATTGGGGATTATTATTGTTTTGCGTGAAAATAGTGTACCATTTCAGTAATCTGAAATTCAACAAAACATTCATAATGATACTCGCCGTAAATAGCAAAATAAAAATGGCGGTTAAGTGAATGGCGCTGATAAAATCCGATTCTTTTATTTGGGAAGGAATTTTAACCTGTTTTAGTAAATCTTTTGTATGCTGCAACATATAGATCGCATTGGTAAAAAGCATGAATGCAAAAAAAAGGGAAACATAACCCATCATTCTTATGCCCACGGGTGTTTGCCTACTTAATGGAATCGCAGAATTTAAAATGCTTTTTCTTAATTGTAACGAGGCATAACTGTGTAAAACAATGCACCCGACCAATACAAATGATATTAACACGGCAAGCGGTGGCAATGCAATGATGAAAAACAATGAACATAGAGCTAAAAAACCTCCGATAACAAGATTAACCCAGGATAAAATATTGGAAACTGTAATTGCTCTTTTCATTATTGATACATTTTTTTATTGCACGGTTAACTGGATCGAAAGTTCTTTCAATTGTTTTTCATCAATGGTTGATGGCGCATCAAGCATCATATCTCTTCCTGCGTTATTTTTTGGAAAGGCAATGAAATCGCGGATACCCTCACTACCACCGATAATTGCGCAAAGCCTGTCGAAACCAAATGCAATTCCACCATGCGGCGGCGCGCCATATTCAAATGCCCCAAGCAAAAATCCGAATTTATGTAATGCTTCATCTTTGCTCATGCCAAGCGCTGTGAACATTTTCTCCTGAAGTTCCCTTTGGAAGATTCTTATTGAACCACCGCCAACTTCATTTCCGTTCAACACCATATCATAAGCATTTGCTTTGATGTTCGCATAGGGATGTTTTAAATAATCTGCAGGATTTTCAATCACCGGATTATTATTGATCATGGTTCCAATATCACTTGGCTTTGGCGCGGTGAACGGATGATGACGGGCAACCCAGCGATTATCTTCTTCACTGTATTCAAACAAGGGGAAATCTAAAACCCATAATAATTTAAATTCATTATTTTTTCTGAAGCCTAATCGTTGACCCAGTTCCAATCGGAGTTCGCTTATTGCTTTTCGCGTTCTTTCCTCTGTACCTGCTAAAATCAGAATTAAATCGCCGGCTCTTGCTTTGGCAAAAGAAGCGATTGATTTTAATTTTTCTGCACTATAGAATTTATCAATGCTGCTTTTAAAAGTTTCATCAGCATTGCATCGTATATTTACCATCCCCTGCATACCAATCTGCGGGCGTTTTACCCATTCAGTAAGCTCGTCAATTTGTTTGCGTGTATATTCACTGCAACCTGGAACAGCAATGGCAACAACAGTTTCAGCATTATCAAATACCCCAAAACCAGCACCATGGATAAGCTCTCCGGTTGCAATAATTTCTCCGTCCTTTTTGAACGCCGATTTCAAATTGGCAATTTTCATTTCAAACCTGATGTCGGGCTTATCATTTCCATAATTCCACATGGCATCTTCCCAGGTCATACGCTCAAGGGTTTCTGAATAATCAATTCCTTTCACTTGTTTGAATATATATTTTATCAAACCTTCAAACATATTCAAAATATCTTCCTGCTCAACAAAACTCATTTCGCAATCGATCTGCGTAAATTCAGGTTGCCTGTCTGCACGTAAATCTTCATCACGAAAACATTTGACGATCTGGTAATAACGATCATATCCGCTCACCATTAATAATTGCTTGAAAGTTTGCGGGCTTTGAGGCAATGCATAAAATTGTCCGGCGTTCATTCTTGAAGGAACAACAAAATCTCTAGCGCCTTCAGGTGTCGACTTGATTAAGAATGGCGTTTCAATATCCATGAAATTATTTTCATGCAAATAATTCCTGGCAGCACGATTAACTGCATATCGCAATTCAATATTTTTCTTCACTTCATGTCTGCGCAGATCAAGATAACGAAATTTCATGCGCAGATCATCACCACCGTCGGTATCATCCTGAATGGTGAATGGGGGAGTCACTGATCTATTAAGAACAGAAAATGAACTGACTTTTATTTCGATATCCCCTGTTGGAAGATTCGCATTTTTGCTGCTTCTTTCTGAAACAGTTCCATTTACCTGCAAAACAAATTCTCTGCCCAATGCATTTTCATTTAATTGGTCATTCAGCTCTTCACCAAATAATAATTGCGTAATGCCATAACGGTCGCGCAGATCGATAAATGTGATGCTTCCGAATTTTCTTACTGTTTGCACCCAGCCGGCAAGCATAACTTCTATGCCGATATTTGTGCTTCTTAACTCGCCACAGGTATGTGTTCTGTACATATTCTATTGATTTATAACACGCGCGGCAAATGTACATTAAAACGATGCACATTTTTTGCTTAAAAACTTTCATTTTTAAAGATTTCTTTCTACTTTGTTATCCCATCTATTATTCATTTCCTCTGAATTAAACTATCCATACCTTTTTTGCTCTTAGCAACTAAGAAATAATGGTTCCATCCAAGCCAATGTAAGACCCAATCTTACAGATTGTTCAACCTCAATTACAAAAGAAAATGGACCTTATGGAAATCATCATTATTGCTTCATTTGTGTTGGGAATCCTTATTCTCCACAAGCCGGTTGCTTTCCTTTTTAACAAAATTTATATAAAGCAACAGTTTCGAAAATTTCTTTCCAGCGAAACATTCTACCATTCCGTTGTTTCAAGTCATGTTAAGTACTATAACAGGCTTGGCTTGGAGGATCAGCGTAAGTTTTTATTCAGAACATTTTTATTTAAAAAGGCAAAACGCTTTCATTATATAGAGGTACAGGAAAGCGCAGAAATGCCCATCCTTGTAAGCGCTGTTGCCGTTCAGCTTACCTTCGGTCTGGAAAAATTCATGCTCAATTATTTTTCAGATATTTTCATTTTGCGCGATGATTATCATTACGGATTCTATTCACGCCCTTTTATGGGTCACGTTGATCAATCCGGAATTTATTTATCGTGGGACAATTTTATTAAGGGTTTGTCTGGACAAATGCCTGATTGTAATATTGGTTTGCACGAAATGGGACATGCCTTAGCATACGTAAATTTTATTACTGCAACAGAAGAAGATAAAAATTTTATAAAAGAGTTTCCAAAATTTTCAAAAGTTGCAAAACCGATCTTTTCCGGGATGCAACTTGGGAATAAAAATCTATTGGGCGATTATGCTGCGACAAATTACCATGAATTTTGGGCAGTTGCAGTTGAAATGTTTTTTGAAAGCCCGGTTCGCTTCAAACATGAATTGCCAGAATTATATCAATCAATGACGCGTGTCTTGAATCAGGATCCATTGAGTGCCTTAAAAGGGAAATTGACAATAATTAGACGATCTGCAGAAAGGGAAACGGAAGGAAATAATTCAAAGAAAAAGGCGATAATATAGATTCATATTTACATTTCTAGCTTCTGAGTAGAATTTTATTGAAGCGTTGTACATTCCCTTCTGGTAGGATGATGGAATTATTAATCATATTTTCCACAAGTTGTTTTGCAAAGTAAGGAGCCAACGAACAACCTTTTGTTCCCATTCCATTTAATATGCCAATGTTCTGGTGAGCAGGATGAAAACCCACAAATGGCCTGCGTTCCAGCGTTGCCGGGCGAACCGAGGCAACATGATCGACAATATTAAACGGCATTTTCAGCCACTGATGCAAAACAGATTCGGTTTGCATGCGAAAATTTTCAGAGTGCTGCTCATCTTTAAAATCCCACTCATACGATGAACCGATCCAGAATAAATTTTTCTTTAGCGGAACAATATTGATTCCTTTTTTAAAAATATGCGAAGAAGGGAATTCTTTTATTTCAACGATCAATGCTTCCCCTTTATTTGGAGCAAAAGGAAGATTTTTAAAATAAGGATTATCCACTCCGTTTATTCCGTCACAAAAAATAATCTTATCCGAGCTGATATTCTTATATTGAATTTTATTTTCAATTGTATGCAATTCATTAATATCAAATTTCTCTTCCATCAATTGACCATCCGCAATTAATTTTTCTCTAAAAGAAGAAAGCAATCCATTAATATCAACCAGAAAGATTGGCGCAATTTCTCCGAAACCAAATTCATAATTGAAGTTTTCTCTCCATTCATTTTCACTAGCCGGAAGATCCAAATAATCAGCATCTTCATTAAAGCGATCAATAAACGCATTGCGCATTTGCGGAGTCGGAAAAAAATCAATTATCTTTCTTTCCGTCATGCATTCCATATTTAGTTCATCACCGATCTGTTGATAGGCATTTTTTGAAAACGTCATCAGCTCATCGATCATCCAGGTTTTTACCATTCTTCTTCCGGTAACCGGGTTAATCATGCCCGCGGCTGCTTTCGATGCCGTATTTGGCCGGGATTCATCAATAAGGATAAATGATAACGACTTTTTTTGAAGATAATAAGACAAGAAAGTTCCGGATATTCCTTGTCCGATAATAATAACATCAATTTGCATCTTGCAAGTTAATACCAATTTTATTTCTCCAGATTACATGAGCCTGCATTCATTTCTTCTGCGATGATCTGTATAATGCGTTGGACACATTATTCAACCGAAACTCTTATGCCTTCGCTGTGGCTGGAAAACTCCGGTGCATACATCGATTCAATGGAAGTAATTCCGTTGCTAAAATTGCCGGTTGCCGTAATGAATAATGGATATTCAAAAACGTAAGTACCTTTTGGTAACCAGCTAAAAAAGAAATTGGTACTTGCATCTTTTGTACTTTCATAATAACCCAGCCCATCCTGCCATTTATATTCACTCAATACATTTACCGGCTCCATGCAAGCGGCGCGCATATCTTTCATGTGCACATATTCCATAGCGCGATCAACCCGCAATTCGATCCTTACCTTTATTTTATCACCGATCTTTAATGTTGCATTTTCAAGAACAGGTTCAAGAACCGGACCCCTGTCGGTATTTCTTTCAATGAATAATTTTTTTGTTAGACGTAGTGGTGTTGATGATGAACTTATTTTATCGAGATCTTCAAAATATTGCCAATACACGGCACCCCATGATGATGAACTGTTTGGTTGATTTTTTTGTTTGGGAATGGTTATACTGATATTCCCCATTTCTGGTTTTACAAAATTACCATCAATTATCTTTTTAAAATAACCTGTTCCCGCTTCTGTATCGTTATTGGCAGAAGATATGGCATTATTCCCTAAGCGAATTTGAACGTTTTTATCTTCAGCAAGCCAATTTGTTCCTTGTAATAATAAAGCATAACACGCATCGGCTGTAGCTTTGGTGGTTTCCCAGTTCTGTGTTTGCTTTTGTTTGAGCAACCATGTCTTCATATCACTGACCGATATATTATCATTGTTGATTTCGGAAAAGGCCTCTATCAATAATGATTGCGTTTCAACAGGGGATTGGTACCAATAATATCCCGCAGCAATATCTTTCCAATACATCCCCATCTCTTCATTGTACAGTGCATTTTGTTTTAATGAAGCAAGAATATCTTTCGCTGTTTTTACATCACCTGTCCTGAATAATGATAAAGCGATCATCGCCTGCATGTATTTATTTTGGTGCAACCAGAATTGTTGCGATTGTTTTCTGTAATAATTCATTGCTTTAAATGTTTCTCCCGGAATCGAATATTCGGGGAAAAAACTGCGCATATATAAATACTGGATTTGCGTGTAACCAAGATGATCTTCGTTAAGATTGGATTTATATTTTATCAGATCATCATAATCTTCCTTTATTTTTTTATCCAGAGAAGAAATTGCATTAGTCTGCATTTCTTTTATTTTCTCATTTGCATTTGTAGGTATTGCATTTAATTTTTTTAGGTGGCCTATACCTGTTACAATATATTGGGAAATATACCTGTCCGAATTTCCGCCTTTGAACCACGCGAAACTTCCATCTTCAAGCTGCATATCTTTTAACTTATTTATTGCAGATGCTAATTCGCTGTTCATTTTAAGCATGTCAAATAATAACGCAATATTTTTTTTCTGCTGTGATTCGCTTTTCGCTTGTAAAACCCATGGCGTTTCTTCCAGCAAAACAGATTTTAATTCCTGATTTTTTTGCAGGTTAGAAAGAAGCGCTGAACTGTCCGCGGTCTTCCATTTCTCAAAAATTTCTTTGATGCGAGGAGAGTTGGTCATGATTTTTGAGGCAAGTGAATTCGCATAAAAACGATTGAAGGTTTGTTCGGCGCATTCATAAGGGAATTCCATTAAATAAGGCAATGCCTGAACGGCGTACCATGCAGGATTTGTAGTGAATTCGACTGTTAGTGCATGATTCGTCAGTGTTTCGCTTTTGCCGCTTTGCAACAATTTTTCAAATTTAAAGTCTTTCGTTCCTTCAGTACGCATATTTATCGGCATCGTTTCCGTGACCAATATCCGGTTACTCAACACCGGTAGCGCAGCTTCTTCGCCATCGCTGATATCTTTATATCTCGCTATAATACGGTAAGCAATTGGTTTATTAAATTGATAGGGAACATCAATCGAAAAATTTACAGGGACGCTTTGTTTGGCCTCAGCAGTAAAATATTGATTGGCTTCCCGATTAATGAATAATCCGTCAACAGGTTCGTTTGTTGTTGCGTCGAAAAGCTGCAGCTCAGCCTGTCCGGTCATTTCAGAGTCTGTAAGATTAACGATCTTTGCGCTCATTTCAATCTTGTCTCCCTCGCGTAAAAATCTTGGAAGGTTTGGTTGAACCATCAATTGCTTTTGAGTAACGATATTTTTTTCAGAATATCCGAATGAAAGATCTTTTGTGTGCGCAAATAACATCCATTTCCATTGTGTTAATGCTTCGGGGATGGTAAAAGAAAATTCAATATTTCCCTCTGCATCTGTTTTCAAATCGGGAAAAAAGAAAGCAGTCTCGTTAAAATTTTTGCGGACTTGAATAGTTGGTGGCCCTTTTTTGATTTCATTGTCTGTTCCTTCTTCGACTTGATCGAGCTTACGGGAAGTATCGGTCATCATTACCTTTGGTTCCCTCTGAATTCCTAGACCAGTTGCCGCAACTTCGTTAGGATCGTTGCGGTTAGCCATAATGGTTACGCCTGATGCTTTTGCTTCTAACACTTGTGGTGACGCCATCCCCCGTAATCGTAATAATCCATTATTATTAAAGCCAAAAAGGGCATCATAGTTTTTGGTGAAATAATGGTATGCATTATCATTCCAATCTCTTTCCTGCGAAAGGATTTGTAAGAAATTATTTCCCGGGTTCCAGCTGTTCTCAAAATTGTAGTTCACATAAATATCGGGCTTGCTCCAATTTTGTGGTTTAATTTGGTCAAGAGAGGCATCATACATACTGGTCAATATCTCTGCGGCTACTTTTTCTTTTTTATTGCCTTCAATTTTCACTTTCCATTTTTCTTCACTGCCAGGTAATGTTTTATCGCGATAAGTTTCGTAACTAATACTGAGTTCTTTATTTGTCCAGGGAACATCAATTTTACTATTATCAAAATAAAAACGGTTGTTCTTTACAAAAACATAACTGATTCCAATGCCTCCGCGATCGGTTTCGGTTACCGGAATGGAGAAAGATTTTTTTTCATCACTCAACAAAAAGAATTTATAATGATTAGCGGTATCTTCAACCCCGGAGGTTGGAGTTCCGGCTTCGGACTTTTTCTCAATCACAAAGACATTATTTGCGGAGGAACCAATATTCATTATCGCATTATTTCCCGGCATCACCATTTGGTAATTATTGAAAACCCAATTGTATTGCGGGTTTGCCGGCTCCAGGGTCTTGGAATCATAAAGCTGAATGTATTGTATGTTCTTTACCGCCTCTCCATATTTGTCTTTTGCATTTGCTTCAATTAGATACCATCCATTGGCCAAAGGAGCGTGGTGAATGACGAATACAGCGTTTTGCCTTGTAGAATCTGATTGTTCAAAAACCTTATCCGTTTTCTCCCAGGTTTGTTTTATTGTTTCGTTGCTAAATTCATCATTGGGGAAATATTTCAGGTATTCTTCCTTACTCATTACAAATTGATCGGGCTGTTGCCAGTAGCGTTCGCGGATCAATCTATCTGGAGATTTTAGTTTATAGATCGCAACATCGACTGCTGTTGGTTCAAATTCACCGGAAAGATTCTCTGTTTTGATATAGATATTTTTCAAACTGTCAGACGGAATATTATCTCCCAATGGCAAACTGATTGAAAGATTTAAAGCTTTATAACCAACCGAAACCTGTGTCAGCCCACTTCTTGTTTCCCCATTAATATCGGTTACGTCCGCAGAAATGGAATATTCAAACAAAGGCTCTAATTCTTTTTTAATTGTGTTATCGGGAATCGCAGCAAAAGTGATGAAGAAATTTCCTTCTCTATTCGTTTTAACTTCTCCATGTGCAATTTCCTTGGACTGGCTTCGCGGATTTCCCCAGCGCCAATAAAGCCAACTATATGGATATCGCGATTGCCGCACCACCCTGTATTTTACATTTGCGCCATCAATATTATTTCCTGCATAGGCTTTTGCAGAGCCTGTTATTTTAATGGTGTCATTCATGCGATATGAACCTTTTATTTTTTCATAATCAACGTAAAATTTTGGGCGCTTGTATTCCTCAACAGCAATCATTTGTTCATTACCGGTAGAATCATCAGTGATCTTAAATTCGCCATTTAATAAATTCTCCGGTAATTTAAATTTGCCATTATAGGAACCAAAATCGTTCGTAGTCACAAATACAGAATCAACTTTGCTTTCATTCGCATCGTACAAAATGATTTTCGTTTTAAACTGAGTAAGAATCTTCGATTGTTTCGTGTTGAAATCTTTAGTGATTACAATGCCTTTGAAATATACTGTTTGCCCGGGGCGATAAATTGAACGATCGGTAAAGAAAAAAGTTCTGAGGTTATCTTTCTCATATTCTGATCTGATTGTGGCGTCATTATCCGCCTCGTCATTTCTATAATTGTATGAATTAATTTGATCATCATCAAGAAACAGATGATCATTGAACGATGTGAATTCAATGCTGAAGATACTGTTGTTATTGGTTTTTGGAGGGTTGACCTTGAAATAACCGTTCTTATCTGTAACAATATTTTCTCCTTTGCGTTCAAGATACCTTTTTTGTGAGTTGTTGTAATATTGGTACCAGAATTGTACATCCGTTCTTGGCAGAGGTTGGCCCGTTTCACGATTCAACACAAAATAATCGAGACCATTACTGATGTATGCAATATTAGAAACATAAAAATATTGCACCGACATAATATTTTTCTGCATAGTAAAATTCTCGTCAACGCTGGCAACCAAAGCATATTCGCCAAAGGGTAATGAATCAATTTTTACTTCAGCTCTATGCAATTGATAATCGCCGGTTTCAGGGAATTGTTGCGAGAAGGATCTTAATGATTTTTGTTCAATGATTTTTTTCCAATAGTCATCGATCCATTTATTGTCTCCCAGCTTTTCTTTTAATGCCCGATCAATTTTAAGAATGCGGAAATAAAGTTGCGGACAATTCCTGTAGCTTACTAAAACACGAAATGGTTTATCCGGGACATTGACTTTTTCTGTCTGCAAATTCAATTCCTTTCGTAAGATATCACCCAAGAGGTTTTGACAGTTTATACTGCCTCCTGAACTGTCTTTTCGCTGAATTACATTTTCACAAATTATTTTTGCTTTCCGGTATGCATAACGGGTAATGGTGTCAGCTAGTGGATTATATTCACTTGCTTTATTCGCATATTCAAGAGCTTGTAAATACCAGGCCTCGCTGGCCGCTTTTTCTTGAGCATACCTGTTGGTGATATTTTCCAGCGATTTCAGGTATAGCTCGTCTTTATGTTCCATTATACCATATTGGTTGGCAAACTGAATTCGCTCAATGTCAACATCAATCAAAGCATCCGGATTTGCATCATTATTATGGAATAGAATCAGTTCCTGAAATAACTGCAGCGCTTTAAAATGAAAAGAACTTGAATCACTGGATCTAAAATGATAATAAGCAAAAACATTTTTATCAGCAAACACTTCCGGATTATTTATTTCAAATGCATAAGCTGGTTTATTAATATCCATTTCGTCCGTTTTAAAATAATCCAATGCGCGGTGAGCGAGCAGGTCAAAAAGCGTCGGCCGCAGATAGCGCACATTTCCCTTGACAATAATTGCATCAAAAGATTCAAGTTTGGTTTGCTCTAAAATTCTATTCTTGGTAATGGAAGCAAGATATAATTCGCTTATTTTATTATGAAAATCATCAATGCTCCACGTGGTCAGATCATCGTTTTTAAAATTGAGGGTTGCTGTCCGATTGTAAATTTTCCACCGGTATTGTTGAAAATATTTCCAATAAGTTTCTGCAAGAATACTTTCCAGTATTGATTTCACCGGCTGATTGGCTGTACTTATTTCTTTACCCAGGTCGGTAATATTGACTTTTTCGGCTTCATCCAATTTCGTTTCCTGCAGATTCATTTTGTATAATAATGCTTTTAGGAGTTGCGCATCGTCCTTTTCTTTCTTCGCATACACATAAAGGTTACTGACTTCCTGTAATGCAGATTGAGTGAGCCCTTTTTTTGTAATGAGCGAGTCGATTTTCTTCCACTTTGCATCATAGTTCATTTGCGGATTTTGCGCCGGGAGAAGAAAAGAGCAGGTTATTAATGCCGTTGCGAGAGCCAAGATTTTCCAGATCATAGAATGAATCTTTTTTAAAGTTACTTTTTTTATAGGTCTCTTAATTGAGATGCAGCCAAAGGTAATAATGCATAATTTCTTTTAACATTATTATAATCACTGGTGTTTAAACGTTCTTTCTTCAAAGCCATCTTATTAATGTGTTTGAAATTTCCTAACAAGTAAAAACAAAAATTATGAAATCAAAATTTACACTTTTATTAGCTGCGGGTTTATTCTTCGCAGTTGCTTCACAAGCTCAAACGCTAAATTCAAGGCATGATTTGGCCGATGTGAGATATGATAAAAAAGAAATGTATGCCGACAAACGAAATATCCGTCATGATGAAGTGTTTGGTAATCATCGCGAGGTCAGGCATGATCGCAGGGATTTACGCAAAGATCGCCGTGATCTCAGGTTCGATCGCAGACATTTGCGTCATCAAAAATTTCACAAATATTAACATTAAGATTTTCTGATTCCTTTGATTCGACAAAAGAAAAAACCCGGACGATGGTGTCCGGGTTTTCTATTTTAATATCTTACGAAAATCGTTTTATTGGTTTTTTATGAATCGCGCCACCTGAGCCGTTTCTTTATTCACAACAAAATAGAATCCTTTAGCCAAAATAGAAACATCAACAACCTGCGATTGCGCTGCATAGATTTGTTTAACAGTTGCACCCGCAGCATCGAGTATCATAATATTTGCCGGCGCAGCCAATTGGATATTGATTGAAGAATGAGCGAGCGTTGGAAATACGGCAAACTTTACATCATTATTATTGGATACAAATACAATGTTTGAATATTTATTATCGGAACCAGGATCGATCATCAGCAAACGATAAAAATTATTTCCTTTGTCAGGATGAGGATCATCGAAATTATAATTGAAAGTACCTTCAACTTCATTTGCTTCGACAGTTCCGATGGATGAAAAATTATTCCCATCGGTGCTGTGCTGAACATCAAAACTTCCCGGATAAGGATCATTCTTATAAGCCGTCCAGGTTAAATGGACAATATCATTTGCCAACACTGCAGAAAAGTTAGTGAGGAATATGGGTAGTGTGGCACAACTCTGCCAACTGGGATCTGTACTTTCCACTGCACTGGTTGCTCCAAGTACTCCATTATTTCCATTTCCGGAAGCATCAGTAATTGTTTGCCCGCTACCATCATCGAAATGATAAAGATCTGTTGTATTAACATCCGGGGTGAAAGCACTTGACGGAGGAGTGAAGTTTGATAAGTAGCGTGCATCATCAGAAATTCGGAATTCATCCATGTAACCTGAAAAAGTAGGTTCAGAGGCAAACTCTGATTTTCCAAGCCAATCATCAGTTGTGCCGGAACCCCCACCAAGAGCAGATGGAGTGTTGCTTAATGTTGTTGAGCCGATGGCATGACCATCGAGGTATAGGGTTGCAGTTCCACCCGATGAAACAATGGCAATATCATGCCAGGTATTAATGGTAACTTTTGCACCGGTGATTATATCATCTTCTGTTCCCCCCACATTCAAAGAAAAAACTGGCGAATTATTTCCCGAAAAAAGCGCGAGTGTCATAAAATCACTGCTGCTGTTCCCGAAACTGAAAATACTTTCGGACTGAAGAAAGCTTAGGTTGCTTGTTGGATAGATCCATGCTTCGATGGTGAAATCTGCCGTCAATGATGAAGCCAGATTTTGAGGGAGGGTAGCAAACTGCTGCTGACCCCTGTTAAATTTTAATGCATCGGTAAAACATTGCGATCGGCTCGCGAGTGAAAGCACTAAAAAAATAAATAAGGAATATAATTTTCTTAAGGTAAAAATGTGCATCAGAGGTTAAGTTATATTCAAAATAGTAATAAAAATTACGCTCGACCATTTTCAGGAAGGATAAGCAAATAGTTGGATACGGTAAAAAAGCTTGCTACAGAAGTTGATAAGGCAGGTCAGGTATAATACAATAATATACATTGACGTGATAGAACAAGTAAGAGAAATGTCAACATGATGTGGAAAACCACAAAAACGGTTTTCTCACGTTGAAGCGTAAGTAAAATGCAGTATTAATTTGTATAAGTAAACCGTTATGACAAATGCGAAAATATCATTTCAACACCTTTGCCATCGTAGCGCCGATGTCTGCAGGACTTTGCACAACATGAATCCCGCACTCAGCCATAATTTTCATTTTAGCAGCTGCGGTATCATCAGCTCCGCCGATTATTGCACCTGCATGTCCCATGCGTCTTCCGGGGGGTGCGGTTTGCCCGGCAATAAAACCGACAACAGGTTTTTTACCATTTGCTTTTATCCATCTGGCGGCTTCAGCTTCCATACTACCGCCGATTTCACCGATCATTACGATACCCTCGGTCTCGGGATCATTCATTAATAATTCAACAGCTTCCTTTGTTGGGGTGCCGATTATGGGATCTCCACCAATGCCCACTGCTGTTGAAATTCCGAGACCCGCTTTAGCAACCTGGTCGCTCGCTTCGTAAGTAAGTGTTCCTGATTTTGATACAATGCCTACTTTACCTTTTTTAAAAACGAACCCGGGCATAATCCCCACTTTACATTCATCTGCGGTTATCACCCCAGGGCAATTCGGCCCTATTAATCGTGTGCGCGTCCCCGTTAGATAGTTCTTTACTTTCACCATATCCTGAACTGGAATTCCTTCGGTGATGCACACCACTAATTCAACTCCTGATTCTGCTGCTTCCATGATTGCATCCGCAGCAAAAGCCGGTGGAACAAAAATGATAGAAACATTTGCGCCGGTTGTTTTTACTGCATCGGCAACCGTATTAAAAACGGGTCGGTCCAAATGCGCGCTGCCACCTTTTCCCGGGGTAACGCCACCAACTACTTTAGTTCCATATTCGATCATCTGCGTTGCGTGAAAAGTTCCTTCCGTTCCGGTAAACCCCTGCACAATAATTTTGGAATTTTTATTTACTAAAATGCTCATGTAATAAAATTAAGTGCAACAAAAATAGGGGAAAATCAGTTTCGAGTTACGATTTCCTGTTTTGCTCACAAGTAATCGCTTTTTTGCTGCCGGCATTTGATTTTTAATTAGCATCCTTGTATCACAGATTTATACTGAATTAAAACTACCCGACACTTGGAACAAATTTTGGGTAATTGCGTACATTTAGCAGGCGGCGCTAAATTTAAGGACAATTTTATGCGACTTATAACCACAACATTAATCTCTTTATTTTTCTTAGCAAATATTTCAGCACAGACAACAGACAGCAGTTTGAAAATTTCTCATTTAAGTGGCGACTTCTATATTTTCAGAACATTTAATTTATATAAAGGCTCAAGGATATCGGCGAACGCCATGTATTTGGTTACCGCTAATGGTGTTGTTTTGTTTGACACACCCTGGGACACAGCGCAATTTCAACCATTGCTCGATAGTATAAAAATCAGGCACCATAAAAATGTAATACTATGCATTGCAACACATTTTCACGCCGACAGAACCGCCGGACTTGAATATTATCGGCAACAAGGTATTAAGACCTTTACGACAAGACAAACTGATGAACTTAGTAAAAAAAACGGCATGAAGAGGGCTGAATTCTTGATTGAAAATGACACTATTTTCACCATCGGGCAATATTCGTTTCAGACCTATTTCCCAGGACCAGGTCATACCGCAGACAATATTGTTATTTGGTTTGATAAGGAGAAAATTCTTTATGGGGGTTGTTTGATAAAAAGTGCGGACGCTGATGACTTGGGCTATCTCGGAGATGGTAATGAAAAACGGTATGCTTCAACGATTGAAAAAATTCAAAGAAAGTTCAAAAACCCTAAATACATCATTCCTGGGCATGATGACTGGAGCAGTACAAGATCTTTGGAACATACTTTAATCATGGCAAAACAACTCGAAAGGAAAAATCAATAAAAAGGATCTGAAGTATTGACCCTTTTGGCAAAAACTATTAACGACGAACTCAAACCTATTTAAGCAGTTCATCCATATCCCTATCATTATCAATTTTCCCTTTTGCTTCCAGCATGCGCATGTCTTTTGCATCGCGCAGAAACTCTGAGGCAAAAATGAAATCGTTCAGACGTTTGTTCTTGCTAAAAATAATTTCTTTTCTGCTCCCTTCCCATTCTTTCAATCCCTGGTACATGTAAATAATGTGGTCACCGGTTTCCATCACGCTATTCATATCGTGAGTGTTTACAATCGTTGTAATGTTGTACTCGATGGTGATTTCCTGGATCAACTTGTCAATGAGCAATGATGTTTGCGGATCAAGACCTGAATTGGGTTCATCACAAAATAAATATTTTGGATTAAGAACGATGGCGCGCGCAATACCCACTCTTTTTTTCATGCCGCCACTTAGCTCCGCAGGAAATTTTTTATTAACGCCATTTAGATTAACCCGATCAAGAACTTCATTAACGCGTCTTAATTTTTCTGCATAAGTGTCATGGGTGAACATGTTCAGCGGAAACATCACATTTTTTTCAACATGCATACTATCGAACAATGCGGAACCCTGGAACAACATTCCGATTTGCTGACGCAATTCTTTTCGATGCTCGGTGTTCATATGTCCAAATTCCTTTCCATTATACAAAATCTCTCCGCTGTCTGGGACGAGCAATCCAACCATACATTTCATCAATACTGTTTTTCCACTTCCGCTTGTGCCGATGATAAGATTGCATTTGCCAGATTGCATCACTGCGCTGACTCCATCAATAACTATTTTGTCGCCGAAACTTTTTTTGATATTTTTTATTTCGATCATAGTCTACGCTCCAGGTGAATTCAATAACAATTGTGCTAATAAATAATCTGCGAATAAAATCATTATACAACTTACTACAACTGATTTTGTACTCGCTCTTCCGATTTCCAACGCACCTCCTTTTACATAATAACCATAATAAGCCGGGATGCTTGAAATGATAAATGCAAAAGTGTAGGCTTTTATCAATGCAAAAAAAACATTGTAGGGCTGGAAATATTGAAGCAGCCCCCTGTCGAAAATCTGCGCTGAGAGTATGCCAGTTACTGTGCCTGCGAATTTTCCACCCCAAATACCAAGTACACCGGAAATGACAACCAGCATCGGGATTACCACCAATGCGGCAACGATTTTGGGCATCACGAGGTAAGTTTTTGTATTGATACCCATGATCTCCAGTGCGTCAATTTGTTCGCTAACACGCATATTGCCCAACTCACTGGCAATTTTGCTGCCAACAACTCCGGCAAGAACAATACAAACCAATGTGGGCGCGAACTCCAGGATCACTGTGTCTCGAACGATTTGCGCAATGGTGGCTTTGGGAATGAACGGACTTACTAACTGGTATGCTGTCTGCAAGGTAGAAACAGCACCCATGAAAACAGAAATGATCGCAACAATTCCTAGAGAACCGATACCAAGTTCCGAGCATTGGTGCATGAATTCTTTCCAATACATCCTGCCGTTTTCCGGTTTGGAAAACATGCCTTTCAACATTAACAGGTAACGACCGAATTCAGTAAAAAATGTCATCGCTGTTTAGATAATGATTGGTGTTAAATCAAATGAATATTACAAGAATTCCTGTAATCCGACTTTAATTCATATGATAAATATTAATTCAGTCAGCCGAAATAATATCAAGCATTGAATCAGCAATGAAAATACAATTTTCTTTTTTGCCGATTGAGAAAACTATATGAGAGTGCAAGGATTGAATATTATTTTTAAAGGTCATTTCAGGTGACCGCGTAAAAACCAGGCCATTTTTTCATGCTTTTCCATTAGCCCGGTCATAAAATCGCTGGTGCCCGCATCCTGAAGATCGCTTGCAATATGATTGATGTTTTCGCGTAATTTGATAATGATGCTTTCGTGGTCGCTGAGCAATTCTTTGATAAATCCTTCACTTGAATTATTATTCTTTAATTGTTCTGTCAGGCGCGTGAGCGACAAAAAGGTTTTTAAGGTTGCGGGCGTGTAATGTCCCAGCGTGCGAATTCTTTCTGCCACCTCATCAATAAATTCGTCGAGTTCACCGAACTGTTTTTCAAAAAAGGTGTGCTTGGCATAAAAATCAATGCCTTCAACATTCCAATGTGCATTGCGTGTTTTGGTATAAAGAACATATTCATCTGCTAGCAACACAAATAAGATTTCAGCAACCGCCAATGAATTTTTTTTGGAAATGCCAATGTTCGCGTTCATAATTTTTATTTTTAGTGATTTTTAATTATTGTTAACCTCAGTCTTTGCGGGTTTTTTTAAACGCTTCCACCAATGTGATTTATTAATCGCTTCTTCTCCTGAATTCTTACATTTTATTTGCGCATCAATGACGGCAACCAGACACATATTGTATATGCTGCGCACCGAACTTCCTAATTGCAATACATGCACCGGTTTTTTTAACCCCAATAATATGGGTCCGATCGCATCTGCGCCCCCTACTTCTTTTAATAGATTGTAAGCGATGTTGCCTGCAGCAAGATTCGGGAATATCAATGTATTCACTTCCTCATCAATCAATGAACTGAAGGGATAATTCTCTTTGAGGATATCATTGCTAAATGCCATACTGGCCTGCATTTCGCCATCAACGATCAAAGAAGGATCTTTTTGTTTTACCAATTTTGTTGCCTGTGCTACCAGTCTTGCTTCTGCAGAATCACTTGTTCCGAAATTAGAATAACTCAGCATCGCAATTCTTGGTTTCAAATTAAAATTGCGGACTTCTTTTGCTGTCATCAAAGTAATGTCTGCCAATTCTTCAGCGGTCGGGTTAAAATTCACTGTGGTATCTGCTAAAAAAAGCGGACCACGCTTGGTAAGCATGAGATACATACCGGCGATCTTTTTAACACCTTCTTCTGTCCCGATTATTTGAATAGCCGGACGAATAGTATCGGGATAATTTTTTGTCAGACCGGAGATCATGGCATCAGCTTCGCCATTTTCCACCATCATGCATCCAAAATGATTTCTATCGCGCATTACTTTGAGCGATTCATATTTGTTAAAACCGCGACGTTGTCTTTTCTTGAAGAATATCTCCGCAAAAATTTTTCTTTTTTCATCCTGCTCATCGCTTCGTGGATCAATGATCGGTAATTCCTCTATATCAATATTATTGGCGGCTGCGATGCTTTTTATCTTGGTCTCATTGCCCAATAAAATCGGATAAGCGATTCCTTCGTCATAAACGATCTGTGCGGTCTTTAATATTTTTAAATTATCCGCTTCAGCGAAAACAATTCTCTTCGGTTCGCGTCTCGCCTTATTACCGACAACACGAATCAGCTGATTATCCAATCCTAACCTTTTATTCAGCTCTATTGAATAGGCATCCCAGTTAGTAATGATGTGCTGGGCAACACCACTTTCAATTGCAGCTTTAGCAACTGCCGGCGCGACGGTTGACAATAATCGCGGATCAAGCGGTTTTGGAATAATATAATTAGGTCCGAATGAAATATTTTTTTCATTGTAAGCCATGTTCACCATATCCGGCACAGCTGTTTTGGCGAGTTCAGCCAAAGCCTTTACTGCAGCCAGTTTCATGGCTTCATTGATCTGCGTTGCGCGAACGTCAAGTGCACCACGAAAAATGAACGGGAAGCCAAGAACATTGTTAACCTGGTTTGGATAATCGCTTCTTCCTGTTGCCATGATAACATCCTTGCGGGCATTCGTTGCAGCTTCATAACTTATTTCCGGATCCGGATTAGCCATCGCAAAAACAATTGGATGCTTGGCCATTGCTTTCACCATTTCTTCTGTAACGGTGTTGCCTACACTAAGTCCAATAAATACATCTGCATCTTTCATTGCATCCAATAATGTCAGTGTGGTGATCTTTGAGGTTGCAAATTTTTTCTTTTCTTCATCAAGGTCCTGTCTTTCTGCGTGCAACGCACCTTTTCGATCGAACAAAATAAAATGCTCATGCTTCGCACCAAGTGCAACATAAAGTTTGCAACAGGCCATGGCTGCGGCCCCTGCGCCATTCACTACAAATTTTACTTTGTCAATCTTTTTCTTTTGTATTTCCAATGCATTCAGTAATGCTGCAGAACTGATGATCGCTGTTCCGTGCTGATCATCGTGCATTACCGGAATCTTCATTTGTTCTTTCAGCTTCTGTTCAATATAAAAACATTCAGGTGCTTTGATGTCTTCTAAATTGATTCCACCAAAAGTCGGCTCAAGGGATTTAACTATCTGCACAAATTTTTCCGGATCTTTTTCATTTATCTCAATGTCGAATACATCAATGTCTGCAAATATTTTAAATAAGACCCCTTTCCCTTCCATCACCGGTTTGCCAGCCTCCGGGCCAATATCGCCCAAACCCAACACGGCAGTTCCATTACTGATGACGGCAACCAAATTTCCCTTCGCCGTATACTTATAAACGTTCTCCACATTATCGCGGATTTCTTTGCAAGGCTCTGCCACCCCTGGTGAATATGCCAGGGACAGATCACGTTGTGTTTTTGCTTCTTTTGTTGGAACCACTTCAATTTTTCCAGGTCTTCCTTTGGAGTGATATTCAAGAGCCTGTTCCTTCCTCAACTGCTTTTTTTGCATATAAGAATTTTATGTAACCATCTTCCGCAACTTTACTCGGCATCGTTGCGTCGTGCACTGAGCAGATAATCTACTATTCAGCAAATGGGCAGCAAAAATACGAAATAAAAAATGATGGCATTTTCAGATGCTTTGTCGTTCATTACCCCGGTTTTCTCTCCGACTGTGATTTAATAAAGGCAATTATTAAAAATAATATTCCTCCTCCAATGGTCAACCGGCTTATTATCGGGCTTATTGCTTTCATATTCCATTCAGCCGGCCATTTTATTACTCCGGCATTGCTTAAGTGCGCAAGCAGCGGATCAAGCATAATGAAAATAATGCCAAGGCTGAACCAAAATCTTGCACTGATCTTTTTCAATTTCATAATTTACTTTTTACTGATGATTTTCCATCACTGACAACTCAATATGGGAAGGCGATTCCACGCTTCGATAAATTGTTTGTGTTGCTTTTTGAAAATCTTCCCCGGCCGCTTCAAAAATATTGGGAACAAATTTCTGCGGATTACGATCAATAAGGGGAAACCAGGTGCTCTGTACCTGCACCATTATTTTATGTCCTTTTTTGAAAACATGATTGAGGCTGTGCAGATCAATCGTATATTCTTCCACTTTATTTGGTGTAATAGCTTCCGGTATCTCAAAACTTTTTCTGAATCTTCCCCGAAAGACATCGTTGGCAACCATGAATTCATAGCCAGCCATTTTCGGTTCTTTCGGATATTTTTCAGGATATACATCTATCAGTTTCACGATCCAGTCTGCATCGCTGCCTGTCGTTGCCGCAAATAATTTGGCAAAAATATTTCCGGTAACCGTAATGTCATCTGTTAAATTTTCTGTCTCCCAGCTAAACACATCCGGTCGATTTTGAACGAAACGCTGATCTTCTGTGAGCCATGTGTACCATCGGGAACCCGGGCCATAAGTTTCTTCAATGGGTCTTGTACGATAAGGAACCGGGTGGGCAGGATCTGATATATAACTATCATGTGTATCCGTAGTTTCAGACAATGGTTTTTCAAAGGATAATTTTCCGTTTGCCTGGAAATACAGATTTTTTTTCACTGCTTCTTTTGGTGGCCAGCTGTTGTAGGTTTTCCAGGTATTACTTCCTGTTTGAAAAGTGATCGCTTCTGCAAAATTTCCATCACCCTTTCCCTTCAAATAGTAAGCGAACCACCGCGCCTGTATATTCTTCCTGAAAAATTCTCCGGTTGCAGAATCAAAACTGATATTACCTAACTTACTTGCCGGGCCAAAAGCCCACCCCCCGTGATTCCACGGACCAATCACGATATAATTTTTATGGTGTGTGTCCTTCTTTTCCCATTGCTCATAGGCTTTTTGCGGGCCATAAAAATCTTCCTGATCCCACCAGCCGGCAACATTCATAATATTAACACGAGGAGAATCCAGGCGATAGGGAGTTGACTGTTTTTTCCAGAAATCATCGTAATTCGGATGTTTTGTAAAATCATTCCAGGAAGGAAGTTTCTCAAAAAAATATTTTTTATTCACATTTGATAAGGGCCCGAGCTTCAGATACCATTCATATGTATCATAATTATCAAAAGGAAAAAGTGAATCTGTTTTCGTTGCCTCCTCCATAAATGCATATTCAAATCCATAGCTTAAACGGAATGCGCCATTATGATGAAAATCATCTCCCAAAAACATATCAGAAGGTGTTGCCTGTTCCGAAATGGCGACCAGCGCAGGATGCGGATCAATAGCGCCCATTACGGTTGTCCATCCATCGTAAGAAATTCCAAACATGCCGGCCTTGCCGTTATTGTTTGAAACACTTTTCAGTAACCAGTCAAATGTATCGTAGGTGTCGGTGCTTTCATCAATTGCTTTGGGATCTTTTTTATTGCGATTGAATCGCTGCATTTCAAATTTGCCTTCAGACAAATAACGGCCACGAATATCCTGAAAAACAAAAATATATCCTTCATCAGCCATATCCTTTATGTAGGGAAATTTTTCAGGACTTGGGTATTGTGTTACTCCGTAAGGTGTGCGCTCTAATAAAAATGGCAAAGCCTCAGTTTGATTTTTTGGAATGAAAATAACAGTATGTAGTTTGATGCCGTCACGCATCGGTATCATCACTTCCCGGCGATCATATTTATCATTATCGGATTGCGCGATATTTTTTTCAGCTAAGCAGAACGAAAAAAATAAAATGAAAACGGCAGCAGCAATTCGTTTCATAAAAAAGATTGAACAATCAAGATACTTAAAAGACAGAAACCTTCTGGTGAAAATCTTTATATATTATCTATAGAGCTGGCAAGCCAAGCCATTATTCCCATGCCAATTTCGATGGCAGACTCATCAATATTAAATGTAGGAGTGTGAACACCGGAAGTGATTCCCTTCTCTTTATTCATTACACCAAGACGAAAGAAGCATCCGGGAATTTTTTGCGTGTAAAATCCAAAGTCTTCAGCCCCCATGCGCATTTCGGTTTGCTCAATATTATCTTTACCTGCGAAAATGATGGCCTGCTCAGCAGCGAGTGAATGTAATTTTTCATCATTTTGAACGACAGGATAGCCAACATCAATATGAAGATCAATTTCTGCGCCCATACTTTCAACCAATCCGGTTGCTTCTTTTCGAATCAATTCATGGGCTTTGAATCGCCACTCTTCATCCATCGCCCGGAAAGTGCCCATCAGCTTCACCTCACTGGGAATGACATTTGTTGTGTAACCACCCTGAAAAGATGAAATGGTTAAGACTGATGGCGAAAATGGATTTCTATTTCTGCTGATAATTTGTTGTAATGCCACGACCAAATGTGAAGCAATTAAAATAGTATCTGCCGTTGTATGCGGCGAGGCAGCATGCCCACCCTTGCTCCTGACTGTTATGAAAATCTCATCTGCGCTGGCCATTACCACTCCGTTTCGAAAACTGAGTTTGCCCGTTTGCAACCCAGGATGTACATGCAAAGCTACAATTGCGGACGGTTTTGGATCTTCGAGCACGCCTGCTTTTATTAATAAGCTGGCGCCCCCGGGATTTCTTTCTTCGCCAGGCTGAAAGATCAGTTTTATTGTTCCTTCAAATTCATTTTTTAATTCGTTTAATATTTTTGATGCGCCAAGCAAAACGGAGGTGTGCACATCATGTCCGCATGCATGCATCACGCCTTCGTTTTGCGATTTATAGGGAACGATATTCTCCTCTTTGATCGGCAAAGCATCCATATCTGCACGCAAAGCAATAATCTTTTTGGATGGATTTTTACCTTCTATTAATCCGATAACCCCGGTTGTCGCCTTTATTTCAAACGGAATTCCGAATTCGGTTAATTTTTGCTGGATCAAATTTGAAGTTTCAAATTCTTTATAACTTAATTCAGGATGTGAGTGTAAGTGATGACGAATTTCTATAAATTCCGAAGCATATTTATTGGCGAGTTGTTTGATTCTTTCTTTCAATGATGAATTAGTCATGTTTACGAAAAATTTTCAATACGCGAACTAAAGTTAAATTTTATTACAGGAATACAAAATCGATATTCATTCCTTCACGTACTTCGTTTCAATTCGTGGTTCCATCCGGTTTTAGTTCAATGATATCATGAATAATATAAACACCTGTTGGATACAATTTGATGAGTTTATCAAAATACGGCTGCGCCTCTTCCTGAGTCCTAAAATTGCCCAGTTTCAATTTATAATTTGGCGCCTGATACATAATGTATGGCTGAAGCTCGGGATATTGCGAATAGACGGTCGATTTTACAGCAAACACTTTGTTTCTGTCGTTTGAAGTAATGACCTGTATGCGAAAGCCAGGGATATTACGGCGGCTGTCTTTTGTCGTTTCTTCATTAATCTGAATCTGTTTACTGATTAAGGAATCCACGCGCGCATCTTTATGCACGACTACTGAACCTGAATTTGTTTGCGCGTATAATTTGTTTGAAAGAATTAGCGCGATGATAATAACCTCTTTCATTTTAATAATTTACTTTTTCATTAACGGGTTGGCTTGAAACTATTGCCACACTTGCGCTGCAGCCCAGCCTGCTTGCGCCTGCATCAATTAATTGTTTGGCGAATTCATAAGTCTTGATGCCTCCGGATGCTTTTATTTTCACTGAATCTGGTAAATTTTTTTTCATTAATACCACGGCTTCAATGGATGCGCCTTTTTCAGCATAGCCGGTGGATGTTTTTAAAAAATCTGCACCTGCTGTTCCATATAAGGCGCAACATTTAACAATTTCTTCATCTGTCAGGATGCCGCTTTCAATGATAATTTTTATGATCTTTTTTTTGTGATGAATCATCGGAATAATGGTACTGATCTCACTGGCGAGGTATTGCCAATCGCTATTCTTTAATGCGGCAATATTAATGACCATATCCAATTCATCAGCCCCATCAATCATGGCCAAAATTATTTCAGCGACTTTTGCTTCAATGGCCGAATATCCAAACGGGAAACCGATCACTGTAGCCGTTTTCACGTTTGAGGCAGCTGTTAATCTTTTTGCTTCTTTTACAAAGACCGGTGGTATGCACACAGCTGCAAATTGATACTGTTTTGCTTCTTCGCAAACTTTTTTAATATCAGCTATTGTGGTCGTTGGTTTCAAAAAGGTGTGATCAATGTAAGAACAGATATTCATCAAAACGATTTGCCGTTAATAAATTTATATCGCCGAAATTACTTCATTTACTTAAATTCGAAATCCTTTTCCAACAATATAAAACCAAACGCATATGGGAAAACTCCGATTTTACTCTTTGAGTAAATGTCTTTTTTTATTCCTGTTTTTTTTGTTATCAGCTTATTCCTTGGTCGCGCAAACAACTTTTCCTGAGAATGATGTAGCTGATCCGCGCAACAATGTTTTTGCATTCACCAATGCGACTATTGTAAAGGATGCACAAACAACATTAACGAATGCCACACTTGTGATTCGCGAAGGAAAAATAATTGCTGTTGGCAGCAATGTTGAAGTACCGAAAGATGCAGTAATAATAGATTGCAAAGGAAAATTTATCTATCCTTCCTTCATTGACATGTACGCTGATTACGGTATTGCGGTTCCTGAACGCCAGCGCACCGGATTCGATTTCCGTGCTCCCGCACAAATGACTTCAAACACTAAGGGCGCTTTCGATTGGAACCAGGCGATCAAACCTGAAACAGATGCATCAAAAATTTTCACTGTTGATGACAGTAAGGCGAAACCCTTGCGCGACCTCGGTTTTGGCGCTGTACTCACACATCAGAAAGATGGTATCGCCCGCGGCACCGGTGTTTTTGTTTCGCTCGGAAATGAAAAAGAAAATCTCGTTATCATAAAAGAAAAAGCTTCTGCACATTATTCACTTAGTAAAGGAACTTCAACACAAAGCTATCCAAGTTCGATGATGGGGACAATCGCTTTGCTGCGTCAGAGTTACTTGGATGCACAATGGTATAAGAGCAAACCTGCAAAAGAAGGGCTGAACCTAAGTTTGCAGGCATGGAACGATAATCAGAATTTGCCGCAGATCTTTGAGGCAAATGATAAATGGAATGATCTGCGAGCGGATAGAATTGGGGATGAGTTTGGTGTGCAATACATTATTAAAGGAGGTGGAAACGAATATCAACGCATTGATGATATTGCTGCAACAAAAGCTGCATTTATTTTATCACTCAATTATCCGCAAGCAATGGATGTTGAAGATCCAAACGATGCCCGTTTTATTTCGCTTGCAGATATGAAACATTGGGAACTTGCTCCATCAAATCCGGCCGCCTTTGAAAAAGCGAATATCACGTTTTGCTTAACGACAGCTGATTTGCGTGACGTAAAACTATTCACAGCCAATCTCCGAAAAGCATTTGATTTTGGATTAAGTGAAACAAAAGCGCTGGAAGCATTGACAAAGATTCCAGCTACAATACTAAACGTGTATGATAAGGTCGGAAGCCTTGATGCAGGTAAACTTGCCAATTTTTTGATTACATCAGGACCCATTTTCAACGAAAAAACGACGATCATCCAAAACTGGATCCAGGGGAAAAAATACGGGGTAAAGGAAGAGGAGTGGAATGATATCAAGGGCACCTACAACTTGACGATCACTTCAGCCAATGGGTCACTCAATTACGTTCTTGATGTGAAAAATAATAACAGTGCGAATGTAATTGCGAAGGATACATTGACAACAAAATTCAATTTTGATGGAAAGCTGATCAAACTAAGTTTCTCTTCTGCAAGCAATAACAGAAGACAACAATCGCACGACACCACAGCCCAGAGTGCTATGCAGCAGCGCGGCAGGTTTAACGCCGGAAGAGGCAGCGCAACATTTTTATTAAGCGGCGTTGCCAACGGTGAAGTATGGAATGGAAATGGAGAGGACAGCGCTGGCAATAGATTTACCTGGACCGCAAATTTTGTAAAAACAGCGCCGACCGCAACAGATAGCACACGGAGAAAATTCCCACCCCGCGTTGGAAAAGTTGCTTATCCTTTTGATGGATACGGATGGGATGAATTGCCGAAGCCGGAAAATATTCTTATTAAAAATACAACGGTGTGGACCAGTGAAACTGAAGCTAGGTTGGATAATACCGATGTGTTGGTGAAGAATGGAAAGATAGCACAGATCGGAAAAAATCTATCTGATGCTTCTGCAAAAGTCATTGATGGATCCGGAAAATATCTTACCGCCGGAATTATCGATGAGCACTCTCACATTGCCGCATCTTCTATCAATGAGGGTGCCCATTCAGTAACTTCTGAAGTGAGGATCGGTGACAACCTCAATCCAGAGGATATAAGTATTTACCGCGAACTTTCTGGAGGCGTAACTTCTGCTCACATCCTTCATGGATCTGCAAACAGTATCGGCGGGCAAACACAATTGATAAAATTGCGCTGGGGCCTTGACGATGATGGATTGAAATTTAAGAACTGGGATCCTTTCATCAAATTCGCGTTGGGCGAAAATGTAAAGCACACCACTTCACAAAACAATATCCGCTTTCCCGATACACGCATGGGTGTTGAAGAAGTGATGATGGATGCATTTACGCGTGCGCGGGATTATGAAAACGAAATGAAAGCAGCAGATGCCAACAACAAAAAGAAAGGGGTGACTCCGATGGTTGTACGTAGAAATCTTCAGCTCGACGCGCTTGTTGAAATTTTAAATAAGAAAAGATTTATTACCTGTCACTCTTATGTGCAAAGCGAAATAACCGCACTTATGCGTGTTGCAGAAAAATTTGGATTTAGGGTGAATACGTTTACACATATACTTGAAGGGTATAAGGTCGCCGATAAGATGAAAGCGCATGGAGCTAATGCTTCTACATTCAGCGATTGGTGGGCTTATAAAACGGAAGTGCAGGATGCGATCGCTTATAACGCGACGATCATGCAGAAAGAAGGATTAAATGTTTGTATTAATTCTGATGACGCTGAAATGGCGCGCAGATTAAATCAGGAAGCAGCGAAGAGTGTGAAATACGGAGGGATGAGTGAAGATGAAGCATGGAAAATGGTTACTATTAATCCCGCAAAAGCATTACATGTGAGCGACAGGACAGGAAGTATCAAAGTGGGCAAGGACGCTGATCTTGTGTTGTGGAGCGATAATCCGTTAAGCATCTATGCAAGACCATTAACTGATATTATTGACGGAACAATTTATTATGATGTGGAGCGCGACCTGATGTTGCGAAAACATATTTCTCAGGAACGCAACCGTTTAATTCAAAAATTGCTTGCAGAAAAAAAATCGGGTGCACCTACACTACCGGGCACACCAAGTTTTGAAGTATTATTAAGTTGCGGTGATCATGCACATCATGATGGATTGATAACCATTGACGAAAATGAAGCTGATGGCGATGTAGAAATAAATTCAAATAAATAATTATGAAAAATAAAATTATAACATTGATACTTACGCTGATTGTTGCAACAGCATTTGGACAAGACGACGTGTATCCTGCAAAACCATTCAGCGGACGATTATTCATTATTAACGGGAATGTACATGTTGGAAATGGACAAGTCATCGAAAATGCCACAATAGAAATAAATAATGGAAAGATCATTCAGGTCGCTCAAAATATTGCCATTCCCCAAGGGGATGTAAGAGTGGTTGATGCGAAAGGGAAACAGGTATATCCCGGGTTGATACTTTCTGTTACAGACTTGGGTTTGAAAGAAATTGCGGAAAGTGTTCGTGGTTCAAATGACTTCCGTGAATTAGGCGATCTCAATCCGAGCATCCGTTCAATTGTTGCTTATAATACCGATTCAAAGATCATCGGCACATTACGGGCAAACGGAATTCTGCTCGCCGGCGTAACACCGGATGGCGGCACAATCAGCGGATCCTCCTCGGTAGTACAGCTTGATGCGTGGAATTGGGAAGATGCTGCATACAAAATGGATAATGCCATTCATCTGAATATGCCAACATTCATCATCAGACCGAGAAGATTTGGCGGAGGTGGCGGAAGATTGCAACAGGAAGAAGCTGATCCAACAAAACAGGCGCTCGATAAAATAAATGAAATAAAAAATTTTTTTCGCCAGGCAAAAGCATATTCACAGGAAGCTATCCACACCGAAACAAATTTAAAATTCGAAGCGGTAAAAGGATTGTTTGATAAAAAGCAAAAATTATTTGTTCATGCTGACCAGGTAAAACAAATGCTCATCGCTATTGATTTTGCAAAAGAATTCGGTTTTGATGTCGTGGTTGTCGGTGGCAGCGAAAGTTTTTTAATTGCAGATCTCTTAAAACAAAATAATATTGCCGTCATCTTGCATGAAGAACATTCATTGCCAGCGATGGAAGACGATGATGTAGATCAACCTTATAAGACACCGGCTCAATTGCAAAAGGCAGGCGTGTTGTTTGCGTTGAATGATGAGCACGAAGAAAGTCGTTTCCGCAATCTTATGTTCAACGCCGGAACTGCGGCCGCATATGGATTAACAAAGGAACAGGCATTGCAGGCAATCACGCTCAATGCTGCAAAGATCTTAGGAATTGATGATCGCACAGGTTCTATTGAAACTGGAAAAGACGCAAATATCATCATTAGCGAAGGCGATATTCTTGATATGCGTACAAGTATCCTCGTTCATGCATTTATTCAAGGTCGAGAGGTGAGCTTGGAAAATAAACAAACGCAATTATATCATCGATACATGACCAAATATGGATTGAAATAAAAGAAAAGCGAAAGCAAATTGATAACAATAGTTTTATTTTATAATTGCCTTTACACTTCCTAAAAACAAAATGATTTTATAAGTTTGCACAACTCTTAATTAAAGCAGCACTTATGAAAAAATTAATTTTGGCAGGTTCTGCCCTTGTCCTTCTTTTTATTTCATGTAAAAAAGATAGTAGTGGAACAAGCGGCGGCTCAACTGCGCTTTCAGGAACATGGAAATTCACTTCACTTGCATCTCAAACCCAGGCTACCGATGAATACAATATTGGCGGGGATGATTTTAAAGATGTAACAACCAGTAATTACACCTCTGAGAATAATGCCGGAACGATCACTTTTTCAGGTAATACCGCGGCTACTAGTGCGGTTGCTTATGATGTCAATACAACGTTATTTTTATCTAGTTATGAAGATAATGTTCTGGTGGATACATTAAGTTCGCCTTTATCCATTTCTATTCCGTCATCAAGCGGCACTAGCAATTATAAGGTCATCGGAACGGATTCTGTTTTCTTTTCAAATGGATTTGTTACTTCGGCTGATCTTACCAACGGTATGCCTCAAGCGGCAACTCCAATCGGTTATAAATTTCATATTAATGGTAATGTATTAACAATGACCTCGGCAATTGTTAAAGATACGGTTGAAGACCTGGGTGGTGGAACTCTGGCTCAGGTTCATGAGGCTGCTTCTTTAAGCGTGACATTGACAAAACAATAGTTTGGAAATTTTTGTGTTCACTGGATCCCGCAATGGCGGGATTTTTTATTGGTAAATCGCCTCGCTTTTCAATCAAACAAAAACAATTTCAACCTTTAAGTGTTACATTAACCTAATAAAATAAATCAAAGTAAAATTATGAGTAATACAAAAGCATTTGCCGCACAAAGCGCCACCACTCCTTTAGCACCATTTGGATTTGACAGAAGAGAAGTCGGCGCGCATGATGTACAGATCGAGATTTTATATTGTGGGGTTTGCCACTCTGATATTCACCAGGTAAAAAATGAATGGGGCAATTCCATTTTTCCTATGGTGCCGGGACATGAAATTGTTGGCCGCATCATCAAAACAGGAGATCACGTAAAAAAATTTGCAATTGGCGATTTGGCCGGTGTTGGATGTTTCGTTGACAGTTGCCGTGAATGCCCTCAATGCAAAGCCGGACTGGAACAATATTGTGATGTAGGTATGGTTGGAACTTACAATGGATATGAAAAAGATGGTAAGACGGTTACCTATGGAGGGTACTCTACCAATATTGTTGTTGATGAAAATTACGTGCTGAGAGTCTCTGAAAAATTGCCGCTTGATGCTGTTGCTCCTTTACTTTGTGCCGGAATTACCACCTATTCCCCGCTGCGTCATGTTGGCGTCAAAAAAGGACATAAAGTTGCAGTAGTTGGTCTTGGAGGTTTAGGTCATATGGCTGTTAAGTTCGCTGCATCTTTTGGCGCAGAAGTTACCATGCTCAGTTCCTCCCCTTCAAAAGAAGTTGATGCAAAAAAATTAGGCGCACATCATTTCGTACTGACCAGTGATGCAAAACAATTGAGCAAAGTGAAAAATCATTTTGATGTGATTCTGAACACTGTTTCTGCCCCACATGAATATGTTACTTATCTCGACCTGCTTACAACCAACGGAACAATGATCGTTGTCGGCGCTCCGCCAAAACCTTCGGAAGTTCCAGCTTTCAATCTTATTATGAAACGCCGTTCGATAATCGGTTCCCTTATTGGCGGCATTGCCGAAACACAGGAAATGCTCGACTATTGCGCCGAACATAATATCGTTTCTGACGTGGAGGTGATTGACATTTCATATATTAATGAAGCTTATGAGCGCATGTTGAAAAACGATGTAAAATATCGGTTTGTAATTGACATTGCTTCACTGAAAAATTAAAAAATCCATCAATAACAAAAAGTGCAGCAAGGTAAAATGATGGCTGCACTTTTTATTTGGAAAAATATTTTAATCTCTTACTTGTCCGCTCCTGGTCTAATGGCCACTTTTATCTTCCAACTTCATTAAACAATTGCTTCAAATAGCTCCTTACATTAAATTCGTCTTCTTTATTGTATTTGAACTGCAATTCCCTTGAAATTTCATTTGCGAATGCACTGAACAATTCTGTCATCAGAAACAGGGCATTCCAAATATTTTCCCCTTGATGATCAGGATAAGTTAAAAGAATCTTTTCAAACAATTCTTTCGCAAAGTAATTTTTCATGTATTTCCCGCTCTTTCCAAAAGAAACAGAAAAAGCATTTTCAATACCGATCTTCCATTCAATTATTTTAAAAAACATTTTACGAACCGGAACTTCAAACATCTCTTTTGCATATACTATTTCATTCCTGCATAAACCTTTTGCAACATAAGTGCATACCCACCAAAATTCATTGCAACAATCGCTAAATTCCTTTTCTGTTGGTCGTTTTATTAAATAATCTTTCTCACTTGGTGCAGGAAGGTTTAAAAATAAGTTGTCTTTATCAAGCAATACAACGGATAAACTATCTTTTATAAATTCATTTTTAAATTTATCAGACGGGTATAAAGTGAGATCAATTCTATTTCCGTCTTTAAAAAGCATCAGATAAGCAAATGAAGATCCCTGCTTTTTATTATCAATGATCATTTCATCGGGCATTTGCATAATAAGCAAATCGCCAAAAATTCTTATCCAACTGTGATCCGATAAAAAACTTTCTGTTTCACTGACTATATAAACTATATCAAAATCCTGAAATTTATCCCTCGCGATTTTTGCGTTTGCCCGTGAACCATTCAATAATACGGACCTGATCCTGGAATCATTTTCCGCTTTATCCAGGATCATTTTTTTAATTTCTTCATCCCTGTTCATGATGATTATTTTCCGCTGTATTGTTCGTTGATCATCGCAATTATTTGCCGGCTTTGGCTCATTACTTGGTGATAGCGTTCCAGTGCTTCATTTGCAGCCTGTCCTGCGGAAAGATAATTTTGCATTTCCGGAAGAAAAAATAATTCGGCGAGGTTATTCGAACCGTCTTTTCTCCGAACAAATTTCTGGTATAGAAATGGGATCAGGGAATGTTGTTTAGTAAAACTGATCGCGTCATTGGTCATGTTAAGTCCGGTTATTTTGTATTGATACAGATCCAATATCTGGTTCAATAATTCTTTGTTTTCGATCACAAATAACTGACCACTGCTTTTCAGACCTTCAAAGCGGCTGTTATTGCAAATAAAAGTTGTCGTGTTAAAAAGTTTGTTGCTGTATTTATTCAGGCTGTCATTATCAGCAATTTTCCCGTTGATTCCACAGCGATAAAAATAATCCCATCCGCGGAGCAATAATGCATAAGATAAACTGTCATCAGTTTCTTGTTGCAGATCGCTGCCAAGATCGGTTTTCAGGTCAATCAAAAAATTCTTTTCAACCTCACGTTCATGAACGTTCTCGCGCCAGCGCTCCACCATCAATGAAAGAGTAATGGCAAAAACAATTATCGCAATCTCAATTCCAATCTCCACTGCTTTTTCCTTCCATTTCAAATGCGGATTTGTCCAGACAGTATAGACAGCTTTGGTATGTTTCGCAATATCATGTTCAGACATAAAAGAAATTGAAGGGCAAAATAATTCTTTCTTATTGTTTTAAAAAAATTCAATAGACAGAAATATTTATTTACGAACCAACGATATTGCAATGTTCAAGCATACTGGATTTGCGCATTTGTATTAAAAAGATGCCATTAAGCAATAAATTTTATTGTTTCATTTTCAAAACAGCATCCAAAGATCTTTTTCCCGCGCCTTCAATGAGCAGAAAGATACAAACCAATAATTGCGCATAATCCGAGCGTATCTCATGAAGTACCGCCCAGATGCCGATTTTAGGAGGGGCAGGCGGCAGCGGTAATGGACTTGTTCCCAGGTACAAAGATATTTTGGTCGATAGAATGGCAATTATCATTTCAATAATGAACCAAAAAGCAGTAAATCTTGTAAACAATCCAAATAGTAAAAACAGCCCCCCTAAAATCTCTGTAGTAGCTACAAAATTTGCTGTTAACTCAGGCATGGGGAACCCTAATTTCGTAAATCTGCCCAATCCCTGGTTTGTGTAAACAAATTTTAAGATGCCTTCCCAAAAAAATACCCCGCCAGCCATCAAACGAAGAACAAGAATAGTCGACTGCCCGGTAACAGGCGGATTACTGAACCAGTAGAATGCTTTTTTCATTTTCATTTTTTAAACGATGATTAAATAATTTCATCACAAAAGAAAAAAAAGGAAAATCCAACCCAAAACTAATTACATTAACCATGAAAACTTCTTGATTATCGGGTTTTTTGGATAATCAAGTTTTTTTGTAGTTTGATATAAAAGATAAGATTGGCGTCATGCTCCTTAGTATTTTTGAATAGAATTTTTACAATGAAAAAAATTGGGAATAAAATTGGATTACAAATTTTGTGCTGGGCATTGCTGTATTTTTTTTGGGTGTTGGTTTTTCAAAAAAGGGCATTTGCGTTTTCCCGCACAGCTACTGTTGAATTTTGCTATTTGATTTTTGTTGCTGCAAATTATTATTTCAATATTTATTTCACTATTCCAAAATATTTATATCGGAAAAAATATTTTGTTTTCGTTACCAGCATGTTTGCCGGTATTGTATTCACAGCTTTGCTGAGAGTGCCGCTGGCCGCATATCTTAATCAACATTATTTCTTAGTTGGAAAACCGCAACCGGAATTTAGCGCATTGTTCCTGAATTCTTTGCTTAATATTTTTGTTTGGGTGGTTTGTATTGTCGCTGCCAGATTAATGATGGACAGAATGCGCATTCAGCGTCGTGTTGATGAAATGACAAAAGAAAAAGAAAAGGCCGAACTTGATTTTTTAAATGCTCAATTCAATCCTCATTTTTTGTTCAATTCTATTAATCTGATCTACGGTCATATTGATAAACAAAATGCGATTGCAAGAAATATGCTCATCACCTTTTCCGATATGCTCCGTTATCAATTGTATGATTGCAGCAGCAATTCCATCAATATTGAAAAGGAAATGAATTATATAAGAAATTATGTCGCATTGCAAAAAGCAAGAAAAGAAGAAAACCTTGTTGTAAATCTTTGCGTTGAAGAAAACGTAAAAAATTTTATGATCGCGCCTTTGTTGTTTATTGCTTTTATTGAGAATGCATTCAAGTATGTAGGTAATGGCGATGAAAGAGAAAATGCAGTTAAAATTTATTTTCAGAAACAGGATGATGTTTTATTATTCAGATCATGTAATACCAAAGAGGCTAACGCAAATAACAGTATTGAACACAAAGGTATCGGCATTGCCAACGCCAAACGCAGACTGGGATTACTTTATCCGGATAGACATGAACTAACTATTTATGATAATAATGATTTTTACGAAGTGATTTTGAAAATATCGTTAGGTTAAGTTTGGAAATGAATTATTAATGGCACGAATTGCCACCATTACATCATGTATTAAAATTTATGAAACTGAAATGCATTATAATCGATGATGAACCTGCAGCAAGAAAATTATTAGAGGAATATATCAGCGACACCGATTTTTTGCAATTGATCGGTAAAGCGGAAAATCCTTTGAAGGCAAACTCTTTGCTTAATAATAATAAGGCTGATCTCCTTTTTTTGGACATCAACATGCCAAAGATGAGCGGCATTGAATTTCTGCGAAGTTCAAGCGAGTTACCACTCTCGATAATGACAACGGCTTATACTGAATATGCTATTGAAGGTTTTGAATTGGATGTACTTGATTATCTGGTGAAACCATTTTCATATGAACGTTTTTTGAAAGCATGCACTAAAGCGAAGGAATATTATGAACTCAAAAATGTGCAATCGGAACATACAACGAACGCGCTGCAGCTAAATTATTTTTTTGTAAAGTGTGATGGGCGCATTGAAAAAATGTTTTACGATGAATTGATATATGTTGAAGCTTTGCTTAATTATATAGTGTTGCATACGGAAAATAAAAAGCTGATCGTTTATTTAACGATCAAGGGAATTGCCGAACAGCTGCCGGAGCATATTTTCCTAAAAATTCACAAATCAACTATTGTGAACATTAATAAAATAAAAAACATTCAGGGAAATGAAATCGATCTTGGCAAATCAAAGGTTACCATAAGCCAGGGTCAATATGAAAAGGTGATGAAAGAGATATTGAAAGGAAGGATGATTAAGCGATGAGTTGGAGAAATGGCGGCAAGAACCTTGTAGATGCTGTTGGTCGCCGACATCGGCAAAACCGGGAAAGAAAACACAAAGCCGCACATTCCGCGCGGCTTCAATTTCTTTAAAAAGATAATTTTCTACGCTGCATCCTTCCCGTGGCAGTTCTTATACTTTTTTCCACTGCCGCATGGGCAAGGGTCATTACGTCCGATTTTTGGTCCCACTTTTACAGGTTCGCGTTTTACCGGTTCTGTCGGTTCATAATAATCAGGACCTTCATTGATGATCTCACGACCATGGCTATCCGTAGATGTTACTAGTTCATCTTTACGTACTTTCATTTTGCTCATGTCGGTTTTCTGCTCTCTTCCTTCGCGGATCGGCGCATTGTTTTCTTCAATCGGTATTGCAGAGTGACAAAGGAAACTCACTATTTCACGGTTCATCTCATTATCCATGTTTCTGAATAATTCAAATGCTTCCATCTTATAGATCACCAGCGGATCTTTCTGCTCGAGGTAAGCTGTTTGCACACTTTGTTTCAGATCGTCCATTGCCCGCAAATGTTCTTTCCACGTATCATCAATAATACCAAGGGTGATTTGTCTTTCAACAGCATTCATCAACTCACGACCCTGTGTATCCAAGGTCTTTTGCAGATTGGCAAGCACGTTGATCGATTTTTTGCCATCGGTAAACGGAACAACAACATTTTCAACATGTCTCCCCTGGGTTAATAAAATATTTTTAAAAACAGGAACCGATTTCTTACTCAGTTCATCCATTTTGTGTTCGTAGTTCTGTGTTGCTTCTGTATACAATTTTTCTGCAAGCTGCGCTGCATCCTGTTGCAAAAAATCATCTTTGGTGATGCTGCTGTCAACGCTGAAATTCACAATAGAAGCGAGTTTGAAGCCTTCATAATCATCTTGCTCTTTAAATGAGTTTATCAAACTTTCAGCAACAATATAAAATGCGTTATCAAGGTCCAGCGCCAACCTGTCGCCAAATAATGCGTGATTTCTTTTTTTGTAAACAACATTGCGTTGCTTGTTCATCACATCATCATATTCCAGCAAGCGCTTTCTAATTCCGAAATTATTTTCTTCTACTTTCTTCTGGGCGCGCTCAATACTTTTTGTAACCATACTGTGCTGAATCATCTCACCTTCCTTATAACCCATTTTATCCATTAATGAGGCGATTCGCTCGCTGCCGAACATGCGCATCAGGTCATCTTCAAGTGAGACATAGAATTGGGTTGTTCCCGGATCACCTTGCCTGCCCGAACGGCCACGCAACTGTCTATCCACACGACGACTCTCATGCCGCTCCGTTCCGATGATTGCCAGACCACCTGCCTCTTTCACGCCAGGTCCGAGTTTAATATCTGTTCCGCGACCAGCCATATTGGTTGCAATGGTAACCGCGCCCGCCAAACCTGCTTCGGCAACAACCTGTGCTTCACGCGCATGCTGTTTCGCATTCAGAACATTATGGGGGATTTTTTTAACACCAAGCATTTTGCTCAGTAACTCGCTCACTTCAACAGAAGTTGTACCAACCAATGAAGGACGACCTTGTGCGCGTAATCTTTCAATCTCATCAATTACTGATTTATATTTTTCGCGTTTTGTTTTATAAACCAAATCCTGGTGGTCTTTTCGAATCGCCGGAACATTGGTAGGAATGGTAACAACATCGAGTTTATAAATGTCCCACAATTCTGCGGCTTCCGTCTCCGCAGTCCCAGTCATCCCCGCAAGTTTATGGTACATACGGAAATAATTTTGAAGTGTAACCGTAGCGTAAGTTTGTGTAGCAGCTTCGATCTTCACATTTTCTTTTGCTTCAATCGCCTGATGCAAACCATCACTGTAACGGCGACCATCAAGAATACGACCGGTTTGTTCATCAACAATTTTTACCTGTCCATCGAGAACTACATATTCAACATCTTTATCGAATAATGTGTATGCTTTTAATAATTGCTGAACTGTGTGAATGCGATCTGCTTTAACAGCATAATCATTTAATAAGACTTCTTTGCGTTGTAATTTATCTTCCGGGCTGAGATCGCTTTTTTCAATATCGGCGAGTTTGATGCCGATATCGGGAATCACAAAAAATTCCGGATCCTCACCTTCACGTGTGATCATTTGGATCCCCATGTCCGTTAGATCTACCTGGTTATTTTTCTCATCGATATGAAAGAATAATTCCCTGTCAACAATCGGCATCTGCTTTGATTGTTCTGCCAGATAATGATTTTCCGATTTCTGCAACTTCACACGTATACCCGGTTCACTCAGATATTTTATTAATGCGCCATTTTTTGGTAATCCTCTAAATGCGCGCATCAATGCCAGTCCGCCATCTTTTGGATCATCATTACCTTCTGCAATTTTTTTCTTGGCTTCATTTAAAAAAGTGTTAACCACTTTTTTCTGGGCGTCGATCAATCTCTCCACCCGTCCTCTTAAAATATGATATTGCTGGTCATCGCCTTTTGGAACTGGACCAGAAATGATCAGCGGGGTTCTTGCATCATCGATCAACACACTATCTACTTCATCCACCATGGCATAGTGATGCTTGCGTTGCACCATTTCATCGGGAGAATGCACCATATTATCGCGGAGGTAATCAAAACCAAATTCATTATTTGTTCCGTAAGTAATATCGGCATAATATGCTTTGCGACGTGCTTCGCTGTTTGGTTCGTGCTTATCAATACAATCAACCGTTATGCCGAGCCATTCAAATATAGTTCCGTTCCATTCCGCATCACGGCGTGCCAGATAATCATTCACGGTTACAATATGAACGCCTTCACCGGCAAGTGCATTCAAATATGCAGGCAAGGTTGACACGAGCGTTTTACCCTCACCAGTTGCCATCTCCGCAATTTTTCCTTCATGTAAAACCGCCCCTCCAATCAACTGCACATCATAATGAACCATGTTCCAGGTTATCAATCCGCCGGCGGCAGTCCAACTATTTTTATAAACAGATTTATCTCCATCAATGGTAATATGATCTTTCTTGATACTAAGATCCCGATCCATCTGTGTTGCAGTAGCAATTACTTCTGTATTTTCCTTAAAACGTCTTGCCGTTTCTTTTACCACAGCAAATGCTTCAGGTAAAATTTCTTTTAATATTTTCTCAATTTCTTTGTCACGCTCTTTTTTGAGCACATCCACTTCGTTATAAAAGCTGTCCTTTCCGGTAAGATCGTTAAAAGGCAGTTCTTCGGCTTTCTTATTAAGATTGGAGATCTCAGTATCTATGTTTTGCAAATAGTCTTTAATGCGTTGCTTAAACTCATCTGTCTTTGCTCTCAATTGATCGTTTGATAATGATTGATAAGAAGCAAAATGCCTGTTTATTTCTTCAACAACAGGAGCAATAAGTTTGATATCTTTTTCAGATTTATTACCGCCAAAAATTTTCGAAAATATACTCATGATATCAGTAGTTAATAATAATTCAGATTAACAATAACAATGCTTGTCAAAAAAAGTGCTACAAAGCCTTGTAAGCCAAATTGACAGGGGGGCAAAGTTAAGGAAAGGATGTGAGATGCCGGATACCGGTTATTGGATGCCAGATAGCGGAAACAGGCTACTGGAAACTCTTATGATATGAGCTTCGGTTCCCTGTTCAACATGATTGTGCCTCAACCCGTTCAACTTACCATGGCCACTGAGCTTTAGCATTCACCCATAACCATTATTAACAAAATCTTTTTCTGTGTCAGCCACCTTATAGCATAACTGCCCGAAACTGCAATGTCATTTTCAAATTACCATAAGATTGCCCATTCATTAACCAGGTTCAGCTGTCTTTTGCCGTTTTCTACAAAACAAAAGGAGTATTGCCATTCCCGGACCATCATCTGTCGCCTCTAATATTTCCCCTGCAGTCCGTGTTCGAGCAGATAAGAATTTTTTTGAATTGTCAAATATATTAGTAATTTTATTCTAAAATAATTAGTTATGTCAATTGCCTGCAAGAATTTAAAATACCTGCGTAAACTCCGTGGATGGACGCAGGAAGAATTTGCTGCGAAACTAAAGATCAAACGTTCATTGCTCGGCGCTTATGAGGAAGAGCGTGCCGACCCACGCATTGAAGTGCTGGAAATTGCGGGAAATATTTTTAAGCTAACACTGGATGAATTGTTGCGCAAAGATCTGGGTGAAACGAAAGGCGGAGGTGGTTATTTGGCAAAACGGCGCGCATTAAAGCTGGCTGCGGCTTCCAACGATATTCAGTTGGTTCCTGTCAAAGCAGCAGCGGGTTATCTCGCTGGCTATGGCGATCCGGAATTTTTGGATGAGCTAAATACATTCACATTACCTATGCTTGCTCCCGGAAATTACCGGGCCTTTGAAATTGTAGGCGATTCAATGCTGCCGACCGCAAGCGGTTCGGTAATTGTTGGTGAAAAAATAAATAGCACCGAAGATGTGCGGAGCAACGATACCTATGTTGTGGTTTCACGAAGTGAAGGCATTGTTTATAAAAGAGTGATGAAGAATAATAAGCTAAAAAATAAATTGACTTTGGTGAGTGATAATACGTCTTATCAGCCCTACAACGTAAATACCGAAGATGTGATAGAATTGTGGAAGGCACAGATGATCATCAGCAAGGCAAACACACAACAACGATGGGATGTTAATCAGCTAGCAAGTCTTGTGAGCAATTTGCAGGAACAGGTGAGTGTGATCAAGAAAAAAATGAATTAAGAAAAATCCGCAGTTAAACTCCGAAACACAGAATAAATCTCCCCGCTTTTTTGTGCTTCAACGTCTATGTTTATGAAAGAATCAACTTCCATATTAACCAGGAATTTTTCTGAAAAGGAATTGTCCTTGCGTGAATTGCAGCTCATTCCGGGCGTTGGTAAATCCATTGCCAATGATTTGTACAATATCGGCATTCGCAAAGTGAGTGATCTGCGTAGGAAAAACCCGGACAAATTATATCAATTATCAAATCTGCGAATCGGTGTAACTCAGGATCGATGCCTGCTCTATGTTTTCCGTTGTGCAGTTTATTTCGCGGAGACTCCCAAACCGGAAAAGGAAAAATTGAACTGGTGGTGGTGGAAGGATAAGGTCTGAAATACCGATTTTTGGATTTTTTGATTTGATCATGATCAATTTTGCCTCATTTTATTTCATTTCTTTTCCCCCATTTTCAATAAATAAAAAGGAACAACAGGTCACTGCAACTGAACAATCTTATTCTGCACAATCGCAAATATATTTTCATTTTTATTAGGTTCAATTACTGCAACTCCAGTAAAACGACTGAATGCCGGGAGTACCGCATAATCCTTTCCAAAATAAAAGCAGGGAAAGCATAATGATTGTTTTCCTGCGCCATTTACGCGTATTCCAGGATGCACGTGTCCGGAGAAGAAATAGTTTGTATTTTGTCGTTTCCGGTTTGCTGTTCTTTGAGAATGGTGTAATCCAATAGCTGAAATCTGTTGACCTGCTACGGTAATATCATGGATAAATGAAAATTCACTCAGGCTTAAATGCTCATCATAGAGTTGGATGTCGCATGAGCCATACCATTCATTCTCCAAAATATCATGATTTCCTTTGATAAGATGAATTGAAATTGCTGAAAAATTTTCTCTCCACTTTTTAAAAAGATCCAATTCTTTGTTGGCAGTGCTGTGAAAAAAATCTCCGACAATGATTAATTGCGTTGGTTGAAAATATTGTATCTGCGCAACAAGTCTTTGCAGATCTTCTTTGTAAACAGATTGCGGAACCGCAATTCCCGATTTTCTGAAATGCCCTGTTTTGCCAAAATGTAAATCGGAAATGATCAATGCTTTTTCATTTTCCCAAAACGCCAATCGCTCTGGGCTCAGCCACAGCTGCTGATTTTGAACGGTATACGGAATTGGCGAATGCATGATTAATCTTTCTTTTCAGGTTCATCGGGCAAATTATTTTTTGCTTTTATATCACGCGCTAGACTGTCTGCCCAGGAAACCAATAGGTGTTTTTGCTGCGAGTCTAAAATGGCATCTTTATGGATCCACAAATAACTATCCAGCGGCATCCACCCGTCTTTCTGTGAATCAATGACGCTATTTAATTTGTGATATTGCTTCTTTGGTGCATAGCTCGCAAATTCATTAAAATTCAATTCATGTTTTCCTTCGTTCACATGATTGGCCAGCCACCATGCAACCGGCTGAATATTGTTATACCAGGGATAAACCGTGTTATTGCTGTGACAATCATAACACGATTTTTTTAAAATGTTTTGCACATTTTCCGGAACCGCAAAATGAAGGGTAATATCATTTGGTGAGGCTGCCGTGGAAATATTTTTTGTAGGGTGGAAAAATTGTATCACAACAATAGCAATCAATAAGAGCCATAAAATCTTTTTTATCATGTTGTAGTTTTTATGCCTAAAAATAGTAATTAGGTTCCAAATGAATTCTTTTTGAACTTACACCCATTCTTTTTTCAATATCCATGGAACGCAATCTTGTCATTTAAAATTCCATTCTTTTTCAGCCTTTCGACCGCGAGCCCGTCTTTATGATCCAGACGGCTTTGAGTCCTTTATCTTCCCAACTGCATTTGCATTTTTTTCACCCTGTCCTCCAATTGCTCCGATGAAAAATTTTCTCTCATACTGTCAACCTTTAACGGGAAACAAAATGGCGTTAGTTGTTGGGGAAAAGTAATAACGATTCTTCCTTGCTGAACTCTTTCCAGCATGTTCCTTAATCTCGCTTCTTCCATTTGTTGCTCCATTACTTCGTTGTAAGCTTGACGCAATAATAAATTGTTTTTGTCATATTCTGTCAGCACATTAAATAATAATGAGGCCGAAGATTGAATATGCCTGGCTTTGATGAATTCACCCGGGTAACCTTGAAAAATTAGTCCGCCGATTACGGCAATATCCCGGAATTTTCTTCTCGCCATCTCGGCACTGTTCACGCTTCGCTGGATATCTGAATTTAGATTTTCAGGAGAAAATAATTCATAGGCATTGCTATCGTCAACAGGGATCGGTTGATCGCTCAACAGTTCAAAACCATAATCGTTCATCGCAAATGAAAAAGTGATCGGAATTATTCTACTAATACGATAGGCTAACAATGCAGCCATTGCTTCATGAACCAATCTTCCTTCAAAGGGATAAGCAAAGAGGTGATAACCATCTTTGGTTTCGATATGTTCGATCAGCAATTCATTCTCTTTGGGAACGTGTGAAAGATTTTCCTGCAATTCAAAAAGCGGTTTCAGCGCCTCAAGCTCAATTTCTTTTTTTGCTTTATAGGCAGCCAAAGGGTTAGATCCATCAGATGACGCTGATGCTTCATTCAATTTTCTTCTCAACATGATCCCGAGATTTGCAGAAAGAGGCATTCTTCCGCCTTGCCAGCTCGGGACGATCGATTTTTTCGAATTCGATTTTTTCACCAATGCCGTCATGTCCTTTATCATCAGGAATTCTAAATTTCTTCCGGCTAAAGTAAATACATCGCCTGGGGATAGTCTTGAAATAAAATATTCTTCAATCACTCCAACATATCCGCCGCTCATAAATTTTACTTTCATCATGGCGTCGCTCACGATCGTTCCAATGCTCAAACGGTGCCGCATCGCCACTTTGCGACTATTGATCTTATACAAACCATTAATCACTTCCACTTTTTTAAATTCATCATATTGCTGTAACGCAACACCGCCCTGAGAAATGAAATGCAGGATCTCCTTCCATTCTTCTTCCGTCATTTCGCTGTAGCAATGTGTTGATTTTACCTCCTGATAAATTTCGTCAGGATAGAAACCATCGGAAATGGCAAGCGTTGAAAGATATTGAATGAGTACATCAAAACACAATATCATCGGTTGCCTGCTCTCAATGAAATTCAGTTGCATGGCTGTTTTCAGCGCGGCCCCTTCAACAAGTTCCAAGGAATGTGTAGGAAGGAAATATATTTTGCTCACTTCTCCGGGTTGATGCCCGCTTCTTCCGGCACGCTGCAGAAATCTTGCAACGCCCTTGGGTGAACCAACTTGTATCACGGTTGCGACAGGACGAAAATCTACCCCCAAATCCAAACTCGCGGTGCAAACAACCGCTTTTAATTTTCCTTCATGCAATGCTTCTTCCACCCAAGTGCGCAAATCCATATCAATTGAACCATGATGCAATGCAAGCGCCCCGGCCAGATCAGGAGATGCCGTTAATAATCGTTGATACCACGTCTCACTCATTCCGCGCGTATTGATGAAGATGAGTGTTGTTCTGTTTTCATGAATAATGGGAATTACCTTGTCAATCAACTTAATCCCTAAATGCCCCGACCATGGATATTTTTCAATTTCATCCGGAAGTATGGATTCAATTTCAATATTTTTCTTGATGAGTGCTTTAACAATAACACCATTTGTTTTTAGCGGGGACAATAATACTCCTTTCGCTTCCTGTAGGTTGCCAATGGTGGCGGAGATGCCCCATAGAGAAAGTTTTGGGTCTTTTGGGTTACTCATCGCTTTTGACTCGCTGCCTGCTGCCACATTCACTATTCTCGAAATCGCCAGCTCTACCTGTACTCCGCGTTTGCTACCCAATAACTCATGCCATTCATCAACAGCAATTATTTTTAATGATTGAAAAATATCGCGATAGTTTTTTTGGGCTAATAATAAATGCAAACTTTCAGGAGTAATGATCAGCACTTCAGGCATTTGCCTTCTTTGTTTTTGCCTTTCGCTCAGGTCGGTATCACCATTGCGGATTCCTATTTTCCAATTCATCGCTAATTCATGAACCACTTCTTCCATCGCACGACCAATATCTTTTGCTAATGCACGAAGCGGCGTTATCCATAATAACTGCAAACCATTTTTTGATTTATTTTTATAATTTGTTGGATGACGATTGATGAAATCTATAACTGATCCAAGAAAAACCGAAAAAGTTTTTCCACATCCTGTCGGGGCATTGACCAATCCTGAATTTCCATCAATGATATGCTGCCATGTTTCTTCTTGGAAGGGAAATGGCTGAATTTTTTTTGAATGAAACCATTCGTTGATGATTTTATAACCTATGGTTTTATGAAGATGCAACTAAAATTTGTTAGTGAATAATATTTTATAAGTGGTGCTGAATAGAAATACAAAAATACGGGAGACGATGCAAAGACGTTGAAAATAGAATTGAAGTCGGTTACCAAAAAGGGAAATAAATATCACAGCGTTTTCAAATATTCAATAATCGCTTTCCTTCCTTTGTCGGTTAAATTATCTCCATAATAATGCCCATAATTTCCGTAGCCGTGCAGATCGGTATCATAAACGGTTGTACCTCCTGGCGCATCTAGTGTTTTATATTTCCATCCGACTTTTTCGTAATCATATTCAAGATTATTAAAATCGCGCGACCAATATTTCGGACGAAGCTTGCTGTTGAGAACAGCCTCGAGCGTTGGCACTGAGCCATTATGAAAATATGGTGCGGTGATCCAAATACCATCGAGCGGCGGAGCAATGTAGCCATTAAAGGGTTCTAATCTTGCTGCATGATCACCTTGTGCAAACCAACTACTATTAAACCATTCTACAAACTGCGGGTTTTGATAATTGCTTTTATATAAAAATGAATCTGTTTTGATGGTTGATTCCGGGATCAATAAATTCGGGTAGTCATTGCCGCTACCATGGCACTTTGCACAATTCTTTACAAATAATATCCCGCCTTGTTTTGCCAATTGCTTATTTATAGGATAAGGATATTTTGGCGGTTGAATGGAATTGAGATAGGCAAGTACATCATTAAAATGTTTATCAACTTCCGCAGATTCAGCGGTGTCATTAACGGTTAATAGGTTTGATGCCATTAAAAATCTGGCAAAGTCGCCTCTGCCAAAGCCATTATAAAACATGCCGTGTTTTTTTTTCAGCAACCACCATGCCGGAACATCCGAAGGAATTACTTCGTTGGGAATCTCCATCATTTGTTTTTCATTCCAACGAAATGTTTTTGGATCGCGATGCGCTGCGAGCAAGGCTGCAAGCCTGTCTGCCGCATTTACGCCACGAACTTTTGTATGCAATTGTGCACTTATTGCCTTTGCCACTTTAAAAAATGGTTCTGCCGCATCATATTTTTTTGGATCAGCGTTTTGTAAAAAATTTTCTGCCAAAGCTGCGGTATTCGGATTTAATTTTTCTCCTCCGGTAAAATCAATTGTTGAATTTCCCAATCCGATTATTAATTTATCATCAAAAACCTGCGCATGACATTGCAGGCAATTTGGCGCAACCACCGTTTCTCCGTTCGGCGCCTTTACTGCGGTATATTCATAACTTATACTGGCATTTAATCCTTCGCGGGTTAAATAACGGCTATTGTTTTTTCCGTAAGCAAGCTTGAAATAATTATAAGGAATGCCACTTCGGAGGTAATCACCCGTCACCAAATAATCGTAACCTTTTTTTGCATCGCCACTGCGTTGCGGACTTGGAGGTATAAAAACACCTTCGGAAAAAAAATAGTGATTTGCTTCATTAAAAGCAAAGCAAATCAGACCTAAACCCATCAACACCGATATTTTCTTCATAGAGAATTAAAATTACGACAAAGAGGCGAATGGTGGATTGTGAATCGCTGAAGAGCAAAAATTTTAACTGCGATTTTAGTATACACTCGAAATGATGCCATCGCTTTTCTTGATGAAATATAGTTTTTTATTTTCGAGATAATCGGGCGATGTATTCTGTTTATTCAGAAAGACCGGTTCAATATCAAAATCATTAAAGACCTTATATTTTTTATCGCTGATGTTTACAAGTGTTTCGTTCCCGTGAAGTTCAAGCAATTTTGCAAAACGATACATTATTTCATAGCCACGAAAAACCATGTTACTCGGCCGCGAATAAAATCTTGTTTTGAAATATTGCTGAATATATTTTACCAGCGTATCATTAGGATTATTATAGAAGGGAGTGGTATAGTATATCTCCAGTCCCTTATAGTCTGGATTTGTAAAATCAATATCATCCCATGTCGGCATACCGATAATCGTCATCGGATATAATTTATTAAGTATCGCAAGCTGAGCGCAAAGGTTTTTTGAAAAATTTTCATTCACACTTCCGGCAATAAAAATATTTTGTTTGGAACTGTCAAGAAAAGCGAGCAGTTGATTTTTATTAATAGGATCGTTCAGCAGAACAAAACGCAGATTCAGCGAAACACTTTTTGTATTTTTTTCAATTTCAGCAAAATAATTTTTGAGATCATTGCTCATCGCATTTTTTTGGTAGAAATAGATTATGGATGACGTTGCATAATTTTTTTGCAAAAACCTGTAAATGGCCTCGCAATGCGTTTTTAATGTAGAGTTAAGCAAAACGAGTTCAGGATTATTTACAACCGCAGAATTGTTTGGCAAATTGACGTTGATGAAAGGAATATGTTTCTGCAATGCGGCATTGGCAATTAATCTCGATTCATTTGGGTTAACATGACCAATGATTAACTCTGTATTTTGAAAATCGCTGCTCTGTAATACTTGTGAAACGGGATCATGTGCAGAACGGGTGTCATAAATATGAACATCGAGATGAATACTTTGATTTTTCAAGGTGTCTAGCGCCAATTGCATGCCTTCATAAAATTCAAGTCCAGGATTAAGAAATTTTGGAAAACTTTGATCGAATCGATAATTGTTCGATGCATTGAAGGCGGAATCCAAATAAAGCGGAAGAAAAACAGCAATATGATGATTTTGGCTGTCTGGAATGTTTTGTGAATGAACGGAAACGTTTATAAAAAAGATGAAGAAAAAATATTGAAAATGTCTTTTCATTAATTCAGTTATACGTGTACATTAGATCTCGCCCAATTAATCATCGTCCAGCGACATGGACAGCGCTTTTGGATATTATGTTCCAGTTCATCTTTTGATTGATTCTTTTCAGCGGTTTGCAATTATTAATTATTCATTCATTATCAATCATAAATTTCTCTCATTCCCATTCAATTGTTGCGGGAGGTTTACTGCTAATATCATATACCACTCGGTTAATCCCCTTTACGTTATTAATGATCTCGTTGGAAATGTTTGCGAGAAAATCATAAGGCAAATGCGCCCAATCAGCGGTCATGCCATCGACAGAAGTCACCGCGCGTAGCGCAACTGTGAATTCGTAAGTCCTTTCGTCTCCCATAACACCCACACTTTTGACCGGTAATAGTATAGCACCAGCCTGCCACACTGTTGCGTAGAGCAGGTGATCTTTCAATCCCTGTATGAATAGATGATCTGCCTTCTGCAACAATTGCACTCTTTCTTCATTTACCTCGCCTAAAATTCTGATCGCTAATCCGGGTCCTGGAAATGGATGTCGTTGTAACATTTCATCATGAATTCCAAGCTCATGACCGATTCGTCTCACTTCATCTTTAAATAAAAAGCGTAAAGGCTCTACCAACTCCAAATGCATCTTTTTTGGGAGTCCCCCCACATTATGGTGTGATTTGATCGTTTGTGATGGTCCGTGGACCGAAACGCTTTCAATCACATCCGGATAAATCGTTCCTTGTCCTAGCAATCCAATACCTTCGATTTTCTCTGCTTCTTTTTGAAATATTTTTATAAATAATTTGCCGATCGTTTTTCTTTTTTCTTCAGGATCGGTCTTATTTTTTAATTTTTTGTAGAATGTTTTTTTTGCATCAACGCCCTTAACATTAAGCCCGATCTTTTTATAGGTTTCGAGCACTTCTTCAAATTCATTCTTACGCAGCACACCATTATCAACAAAAACACCGAATAATCGTTTGCCAATCGCTTTATTGATCAGGGTAGCGGCAACTGTTGAATCAACGCCGCCACTTAAGGCCATTATCACTTTGCGTTTGCCGATTTGTTTTTTTAGTCGTTCAACAGTTTCGCTGATAAAATGCGCTGCGGTCCAATCCTGGGCGCAATGACAGACATGGACCAAAAAGTTCTTCAATATTTTTTTTCCTTCGATGGAATGATAAACTTCGGGATGAAATTGCAGGCAATATAACGGAAATGCATACTCACTTCTTTTAAATGCGGCATAAGGAATATTTTCCGTTGTAGCCAATACATCAAAACCTTGCGGCAATTCCAATATGGTATCTGCATGGCTCATCCAGACCTGTGATAGTTCGGTCACCTCGTTCAACAAAATATCATCATGTTCTTTATGTAATAATGCCCTCCCATATTCGCGCTTGCTGCTGTTCGCAACGCTGCCGCCAAATTGTTTTGCGGTGAGTTGCGCGCCATAGCAAATGCCAAGTACCGGCACGTGTGCATTTAGATCCCGCACATCCACAACAGGAGCGTTCGCATCATTCACAGAAAATGGCGATCCGGAAAGGATTATTCCTTTCAGCGAATCATCGAACTCGATTTTTTTGTGAAAAGGAACAATTTCGCAGTACACATTGGCTTCACGGACGGCACGCGCGATGAGCTGGGTATATTGCGAGCCGAAGTCGAGAATAAGAATTTTTTCAGCCATAAGTCGTGCAAATATAAAAAACTGCCGCCAGTTTACCGTTTTGAGTTTTGCAGCCTTTTTTCACGGCAGATATTGTAATTTAGGAAAATGGCCCCGGCTAAAAGCATTAGCTGTAACCAGGTGACGTTGATTGTAGTCAAATAAGAAGAAATGGTTTTTCATTTCAAAATAATAGTCCAACTTTGTGCACGAAAAAAATCATTATGAGAAAATATTTAGTATTAATAGCATCCATAGCAATTGTGTTTAGTTCATGTCATTATTTGCGTGGAAGAAGAGTTCGGGGCAACGGCAACATTAAGACGGAAGAACACAGTGTGTCATCATTCAAAAATCTGCAAGTTTCAGCATCTATTAATGTTTACGTTTCTCAAGGTGATGTCAAGCCGATAAAAATTGAAGGTGATGAAAACCTGCTTCCATACATTGAAGTAGAGCAGGATGGTGATGAGATTACCATCAAGAACAAAGAAGGTTATAACCTGGAGGGTAGCGGCGATTTGAAAGTTTATGTCAGCGCGCCTTCATTTCATCATATCAGTCTCTCGGGTGCGGGAGATATTATTGGCGAGAATAAGATCACCAATCCTGATAATTTGGAATTGAACTTGAGTGGCGCGGGCGATATTAAGATGGAATTGGATGCGCCAAAAATTACTGCAGAAGTTTCCGGCGTGGGTTCTATATATTTAAAAGGGCAAACAAAAGATATTGAAATGGATATCAGCGGAGCGGGCAGCGCGCATTGTTATGAATTGCTTTCTGAAAATACAAAAGTGGGCATTTCCGGTGTCGGCAGTGCAGAAGTTTATGCAAGTGTGAAATTAAATGCTGAGGTGAGCGGTGCCGGTAGCGTGGATTACAAAGGAGGTGCGACTCAAATAAATCAGCATGTGAGCGGCGTTGGAAGTGTTAATAAGAAAGAGTAGACAAGATTCAAGGCAATACTTTGCTTTACAGATCAACATATCTTACCTTAATCCAAATATCTCTGTTTCTTCCTTTGTCATCGGTACAGGAAATTTTAACCGGACCTTCATCGGGGATGAAGAACTGTTTTGATTTTGCTTCACTGGTTTTGTAGAATTTATTATTAATGTACCAATACACTTTGGCAACATCGTTTCCTGTATTACAACTTAATTGAAGCGGTTCCGGATCTTTTTTATTTATCAGGTATTCATTCCCGTTCGCCAATGAACTGATTATCGGAGCGCCTTCTTTGAATATTTTTTCGCAATTGGGATTATGCGGCGGAATTTTTTCGTAAGCAATTTTATTTTCTTCAAAATATCGTTGCATTTCCGGCGGAATGATTTTAAATAGCTTTTTCTTATAGCCATTTTGTGGCATACAACTTTTGCAATATGACATCTTTTCGTCTCCAGATATCATCACTTCCAGGATATTATCACATTTTTTCGCCGGAGATACCATCGGAATAAAATAATCAGTTACCAAATTGGTACAATGATCATCCGGGATCATGCCTGTTTCTGAACAAACAATTCTACTATCACAATCTTTGGGTTCTTGAAACCATTCTTCATCTGTGTTGTAATCAATGGTGTTGAAAATTTTGAATAATAATGGCGTTGCAACATTCGCTCCGCTCAACTCAGGAACTCCGAGGGCAGAAAAATTTCCTATCCACACACCAACCGTATAATGTTTGTTATAGCCAATACTCCAGGCATCTCTTCGTCCATATGAAGTCCCTGTTTTCCACGCAATTTTTGGAAGATGAACCGTGCTTTCCCAATTTAATGGAAAGTCAGGACGATTGACTTTTGATAATATTTCGTTGATCATGAAAGTTGCAGCAGGACTTAAAATTGCGCGATTGTAATGACTCACGGCAGAATCATTTTGCGTGTATTCAGGCTTGATAAATTTTCCATCATTTGCAAATACGGAATATAATCCTGTCAATTCTTCAAGACTTGCGCCGCAGCCACCAAGAATCATAGATAATCCGAGTTTGCGTTGGTCCTTTTTTATTTGGAAGAAATCGCATAACGCCAATTTTTGAATCAGATTGTCTTTTCCCAACGCCTTCAAACTTTTTACGGCAGGAATATTTAAAGAATGTTCAAGGGCATATTCCATGGTAACATAACCATTGAAAGTCTTATCATAGTTCTCCGGCGCATAGCCATCAAAGTTAACGGCAACATCAGTAATAACCATTTTTGGGGTGAGTAATCCATTGTCGATACAAAGCCCGTATAGCAAAGGTTTCAGCGTACTGCCCGGTTGACGAATTGCCGCCGCGCCATTTACCTGTCCGCCATCCAAAGTATCCTTAAAATTTGAAGAACCAACATAAGCGATCACTTTATGGGATGTATTATCAATGATAATCACTGCGGCATTACGAATATTCTTTAATGACAAATTTTGGGAATAATCCTGTACCAGTTTTTCAATTTTTAATTGCTTGTTCAATTCTATATTTGTTTTGATGATGTCCCCACCTTGTTTTTTTAGTTTGTAAGCAAGATGCGGAATGAATGTTGGAATAGTTCCCCGCGTCGCAATCAATGGTTCGTTTAATGCATCTTCTATTTCTTTAACCGTAAAAACTTTATCGGCAGCAAATTTCCGCAGCCATTTATTTCTTTCGAAAATTATCTGCATATTATTTTTTCCGATTACCAATGAGGAAGGACGATTGGGAATAATGGAAAGTGCGGTTATTTCCGCCAATGATAAATGGTCGGGGTTTTTTTTGAAATACAAAATGGAAGCAGATTTTACGCCTTGAATATTACTGCCGTATGGAACGAGATTCAGATACATTTGCAGAATCTCATCTTTGCTGTATCTTGATTCCAACTGCAATGCTCGAAACATCTCAACAAACTTATTCATGTAAGTTCTTCGTTTCGGTTCAAGCGCTCTTGCAACCTGCATCGTAATGGTTGATGCGCCTGACATTCTTTTCATATGGAAAATATTTTTGAAAAGAGACTTGAAAACGGCAATCGGATTAATTCCAACATGATGATAAAAGTATTTATCTTCTTTTGCAATGAGTGTTTTACGCAGCAAAGGCGAAATTTCATTCAGTTCTGTTTTCATTCGCCATTGCTGATCTTTGGTAAGAAATGCATGGATCACTTCGCCTTTATTATCCGTAACGATTGTTGAGTATTCAATCTTATCAGGCAATGGAAATATCCAATTCAATAAAACAAAGAGTACAATAACAATTGTAACGGTTATGAATAGTCTCTTGCCCAAAGTTTTGATATGGTATTTCGTGATGCGCATTTCGGAAAGACATCTGGCTGTTTAAAATCACCAGATGCCTGAATTAACAAATTCTTATCTCGTGCAATTTGCAAAAACCTTTTTAGTTGATGTAATTTTCTATTGCCAATTTATTCCAACAATTATATGGATTCCTCGGGTCATCCTCCATAGCTTCTCCGCTAATTTCCGGTTTTCTTATCTTGCTGCAAGAGAGCAGTGTATTTTTTTATTTGTATTTTAACATCACATTTGAAAATATCATCAATCACTCTTTCAACCTGACCTTTATATGCGTATCAAATCATATTGCACAATCCCCATGATCTGCGGGATTATTTTTTTGTTTTCATGCAACAGAAGCACAGTTAATTTAGATTATACCAATGCTAAAGATGAAGTTCCTCAATTGGGCAATCTCACCTTTCGTTTTGATAAAGCATTGGTAAAAGATTCATTATTGAATCAATGGGATTCTACTGAATACGTTTCCTTCGAACCAAAAATTTCAGGGAGGTTTCGCTGGGAACATAATGATGAATTGGTTTTCTCTCCGGCGAAACCTTTGCCGGCAGCTACTTCCTTCAAAGCAAAGTTGAACAATGAGATCATTCAGTATTCAAAATATGGAAAGATCAACAAGGCGGATAATCTTTCATTCCATACTCCTGATCTGAAATTAGAAAATACCAATGTGAGTTGGGTTTTGCAGGATGAAAACAGCAACACAGCCTTACCACAGCTTAATTTATTTTTTAATTATCCGGTTAACCCGAATTCCTTAAAGGAAAAATTGCAAGTCCTGGTTAATAATGCGCCGACGAATTTTAATATGCAAACGCTATCAGCTGATAATAAAATTTCCCTGCGGTTACTCAATATAAAAATGCAGGATGAAGATTATTCAGTAAAGATCACCCTGGATAAGGGTTTGGTTCCGGAAGGCGGAACAAATGGCACGACAGAAAAAACCGAAACCAGCTCGGTTATGCCATCACCATACGTATTGCGCATCAACGACGTTTCAACTGATCATGACGGTGTGACGGGAACAATCAAAATTACTACGAGTCAACAAGTAACGGCGGGTGATATTTCATCCTTCATAGCCGTAAAACCTAAGGTAAAATTTAATGTGGAAGTTGAAGATGATGGATTTCTTATTCATAGCGACAATTTTGATGTATCAAAAACCTATACGCTGGAAATTGAAAAAGGCATGCGTGGCAGGATCGGCGGCATATTGAAAGAGCCATACGATGCTAATATCGCATTTGGACAATTGGAACCATCAATTAGTTTTGCCAGCAAAAAGGCTGTATACCTTTCACAAAAAGGAGAGAAAAATATTGAGGTGAAAATTATAAATGTGCAGAAAGTAAAAGTTATTGTTTCAAAAATTTACGAAAATAATCTGCTTGCTTCACAGCGTGGTTATTATCCGCAAGAAAATAATAATAACGAAGAAGATTATGGGGATGCAGGAACGGATGCCACAACGGGCGATATTATTTACCAGCAGGAGATTGACACAAGATCATTGCCAAGATATGGGAATAGCCGAATGTATCATTTCAATATAGAAGATAAAGTGCCTGAGTTTAAAGGCATCTATCATATAATGATCCGTTCAGCGCAGGATTATTGGGTGCGCGATTCCCGCTTTGTTTCCATGTCTGATATCGGGATGATCGCTAAAGAAGGCAAAGAGAAAATTTATGTTTTTGCCAATTCAATAAAAACTGCGGGCGCTCTGCAGGGTGTCAATATGGTCGCTTATGGAGCAAATAATCAATTGCTCGGAATGGCATCAACAAATGCCGACGGCGTTGCAGAGATCGCATACGCGCGTACGGAATTTGCCGGTTTCAAACCTGCTATGATCATTGCAAAAACAGCGGACGATTTCAATTATCTTCCATTTAGTTCTACGAAAGTAAATACATCCCGATTTGAAATTGGCGGGAAACATATTAATAGCACGGGTCTGGACGCATTTGTTTATGAAGAAAGAGATATTTATCGTCCGGGAGAAAAAATAAATTTTTCAATTATTGTTCGTGATAAACTATGGAAGTCACCGGGAGAAATTCCTGTGAAATTAAAATTCTTGTTACCGAATGGAAAAGAATTAAAGACGTTCAGAAAAAATTTGAATGAGCAAGGGTCGCTTGAAGGCAATATTGATATTGCCCCTTCAGCGATCACTGGAAGTTATTCCCTTGAAGTGTACACGTCCAATGATATCCTACTGACAACACAACCATTCAAGATTGAGGAATTTGTTCCCGACAGAATTAAGGTTACCGCAAAATTGGATAAACCATTTTTGGAGCCGGGCGATCTGTCGCAATTGAGTATTCATGCAGTGAACTTTTTTGGTCCTCCTGCCGCCGACAGAAATTATGAATGTGAAATTCAGATAAAGCAAAAATCGTTCAACTCAAAAAAATATAATAATTACGATTTCAGTCTTGCCAATCAAAATTCTTTTTTCGATAAAATTCTTCGTGAAGGAAAAACAAATAATGAAGGCGACGCCATTGAAAAATATGAGGTGAATAAAGTCTACAAGAACATCGGTGTGCTGCAGGCAAGCTTTTATGCAACGGTTTTTGATGAAACCGGACGACCGGTTAGCAAGAATACATCAGTGGATATTTTTACCCAGCAGGAGTTCTTCGGGATCGCCGATGATGGCTATTGGTATTATCCGTTGAATCAGAATGTGCAATTTGGTTTGATTGCTTTGGACCAGAATGAAAAACTACTGCATGGGGTTGCCTGCAAGGCTGAGGTTGTTAAACACGAATACCGGACTGTGCTTTCAAAGAACGGAGATTATTTTCGATACGAATCGCAGCAAGAAGATAAATTGATTGCTTCCAATGATATTATTGTAGGAGGCGAAGGAACAAAATATTCGTTCATTCCGCGTTCACCGGGTGAATATGAGTTACGTATATATATCCCGGGTAGTAACAGTTACGTCAGTAAATCTTTTTATAGTTACGGGTGGGGATCAGAAAATTCTTCATTTGAAGTAGATAATGAAGGGCAGATAGATATTCAGCTTGATAAATCTTCTTATTATACAGGTGAAAAGGTGAAAGCCTTGTTCAAAGCGCCGTTTAACGGACACATGCTGGTCACGATGGAAACTGACAAGGTAGTTTCTTATCAATATGTTGATATTGACAAAAGAACGGCGTCTATAGAATTGCCACTAAACGCAGAAGATATTCCGAACGTTTACATCACGGCAACATTGATAAAACCGCATGATATTTCAGACATTCCATTAACGGTTGCTCATGGATTTCAAAGCATTAAAGTCGAAGAAAAAGAAAGAAAAATTCCTATTGAAATAATCGCTCAAAAAACAGTTCGGTCAAAAACACATCAAAAAGTGAAAGTAAAGGCTGAGCCAAACAGTATGATCACGCTTGCTGCAGTTGATAATGGCGTATTGCAGATCTCTGATTTTGAAACACCGGATCCATATAATTATTTTTATGCAAAACGATCCCTCGACGTGAATGGCTATGATATCTATCCTTTATTATTTCCGGAAATAAAGGCAACGTTCAGCAGCACGGGCGGCGACAAAGAAAGTGATATGAAGAAACGTGTGAATCCTATGCCTGCAAAGCGTTTCAAGATCATGTCATATTGGAGTGGAATCAAGCAAACCAATGGGAATGGTGAAGCGGAATTTGAATTTGATATTCCGCAATTCTCAGGCGAAGTGAGGTTGATGGCGGTTTCATATAAAAATGAGGATTTTGGATCCAAAGAAGAAAAAATGACAGTAGCTGATCCCATTGTATTAAGCACTGCATTACCAAGATTTTTGAGCCCCAAAGATACAGTGACTGTTCCCGTCACGGTTACCAATACAACCGCAAAAACTGCAATAGCAAGCGCATTACTGAAAGTTAGCGGAGCTGTGCAAATTGCGGGAAGCAATCAGCAGTCGGTTGAACTTTCTCCCAACAGCGAAAAACGCTTGTCCTTCACCGTTATAGGTCAACCGATGATCGGAACTGGAAAAGTTACTGTGGAAGTAAATAGCATGGGAGAAAAATTTACGGATGAAACGGAGATCAGCGTTCGCCCGACTTCATCTTTACAAAAAATAACCGGCAGTGGATCTATCATTGGCGGAAATGCTCAACAAATTGATTTGGCTAATAAAGAGTTTATTCCTTCAAGCATTGATTATAGTTTGGTTATTAGCAGATCGCCGGCAATTGAGCTCACCAAATATCTTTCCTGGCTTGTTCAATACCCCTATGGCTGTACGGAACAGACAGTGTCCACTGCTTTTCCACAATTGTACTTTGGTGACATGGCTGATATGCTTCACCTGAATAAATCTGCAAAAGCAACTGCCAACTTCAACATCCAGGAAGCAATTCGAAAAATAAAAATGCGACAATTATATAATGGCGCGGTAACATTATGGGATGGAGAAGACGCGGAAAACTGGTGGGCCACAATTTATGCCGCACATTTCTTAATTGAAGCGCAGAAAGCAGGATTTGATGTGGACAAAAATTTAATTGAAACAATGCTCGGCTATATTAATAACCGATTAAAGAAAAAAGAAACGATAACATATTACTATAACCGAAATGAAAACAAAAAAATTGCCCCAAAAGAAGTTGTCTATGGATTATACGTCCTCGCACTTGCCGGAAAACCAAATGTAAGTGTGATGAATTATTATAAATCCAGTCCACAGTTATTGAGTCTTGATTGTAAATATTTATTATCAGCAGCCTATGCGCTGGCGGGAGATAGAAATAATTTCAAACAATTTTTGCCAACACAATTTTCGGGCGAAGAATCTGTGGCGCAAACTGGAGGAAGTTTTTATTCAGACATTCGTGATGAATCTATTGCTTTAAATGTTTTGATTGATGTTGATCCCGGAAACGCACAAATTCCATTAATGGCGAGGCATGTTTCCGAAAAATTAAAAAACCGTTATTGGTATAGTACCCAGGAAATTGCATTTAGTTTTATCGCGTTAGGAAAAATTTCCCGGGAAGCGTCCAAATCCAATGCCACTGCAGATATAAAAGTGAATGGTAAAACGGTTGCGACCATGAACGGTAATGATGTTAGATTGACAACGCAGCAATTGAAAGGAACCAATGTTGATATTGCCACGAAAGGAAATGGAAGATTATATTATTATTGGGAAACAGAAGGCATCAGCGCAAGTGGCGCATATAAAGAAGAAGATAACTATTTAAAAGTCCGCAAACATTTTTATGATAGATATGGAAGGCTGATCTCGGGAAATAATTTTAAGCAAAATGATCTGGTGATCGTTCAGATAACTCTGGAAAAATCTTATAGCAATGAAATCGAGAATATCGTGATCACGGACATGTTGCCCGCTGGTTTTGAAATTGAAAATCCGCGAACAAAAGAAATCCCGGGAATGGATTGGATAAAAGGCGAATCATCGCCTACATCAATGGATGTACGTGATGACAGGATCAATCTATTTGTAAATGCTTACGCGAATAAACAAACCTATTATTACGCAGTTCGTGCGGTTTCGCCGGGCATTTATAAAATGGGACCAGTAAGCGCAGATGCCATGTATAATGGAGAATATCATTCTTATAATGGAGCGGGAATAATTAAAGTATCGCAGTAGATCCTTAAAATTAACCTGTCACACATTTAGGGTGACAGGTTAATTCAATTTTTTCTCATTATTCATATAACTCTCTACGACTTCCCTGAATTCACTTCCATTAATAGGTTTTACAAGAATTTTATTAATGTCGGCTCTAAAATAATTTTCAAAATCCTGATCGTATCAGCAGTTAATGCAACAATAGGGACAGCCGCTTTTTGTTCAATTTTATCTTTTCTAAAAATTTCAGAGATCTGAACACCAGTAAATTTTGGAATATTGATATCCGTTAGTATTAAACCATAGATATTTTTTTTGAAAAGATCAAGCGCTTCTTCTCCATCATTGGCAAGGTCAAAACTATGCCCCATTCTCTTTAACAACACGGTAATAAGCATTACATTGAGTTCGTTGTCTTCAACAACCAATATTTTTTTCGTGTCTTTATTAATTGTGAATGTGATGCAAAGTAAAAATAACGGCGGCAGTATTTCAATTCAAAAAAAATCGAAATATAATTTTTAGACAATGGTTCAATGATAGTGAACGGATAAAACAAAAGCCGAAACTATATTTCGGCCTTCATGGTTATTTTTAATGACTAAGGTAGAATATTGGGTAAATTTTTTATCAATATCTTTTCCAATGCCCCGGCGCCCATCTCCAACCACGATGCGCGGTTACCCAACGACCTTCTTCCCATCTGAATCCCGGACGTCTTCTTTCATAATGTCCTTCCCGCCAGGCATATCTTCCCCCATTCCAAAACCAATCTCCGCTGATCCAAACATATTCTGCCGAAGGCGGAGCTGGTCTTAAATACATGACATCAGCCGGTCTTTCTCTAACTACGTAAGCAGGGCCACAAGAGGCAAAAGCGGCAACAACGATCAATAAAACTGAACAGTAAGCATACTTTTTCATAACAGATCTGTGATTAATTATTATTGACGAAAAATTCTTCTACAGTTTAAACGATATTAAATAATATTTCAAACAAATTTTAAAAACCATAAACGCCTTAACGAATTTATAACAGCCGATAAACCGGGTATCTTAAATGCGCCGGCTCATAATATGGCGAATTCTTGTACACGAAATTAAGCTGCGCCGGGGCATTTTTTGCAAATATCGAATCTTGTTTTTTCTTTTCGTTCAATTTATTATTTAATTCAGGGTTCGATTGTAAATATTCAGCCGCCACATCCTCCCAACGATAATCGCTGTATCCTTCTTTTTGTTGCAAAATTGCATCAAAAAAATTCCATGAAAAATACGAATCATCTCCCGTTGGCTCTAGCATTTCAATTAAAAACCTTTTTTCGGGTTGGTTGGTTGGAATTATATAATCTCCTTTCAGAAATTGTATGGATTGATTTGATGCGGAAACCTTTACACCCGAATTCTTATGATGCTTTTCATAAGCGAAGGCAGAAGATCTGTAATCATCAATATGATAGGCTTCAACATTAATCATCGAATCTTTGGTTAGTTGATGCATTTGTACATCATTCATTTTTAGTAAATCGATCACATCGTGCCATCCTTGCGGAATAATATAAGCTTTTGGCGAGGTGATAAATTTTTCAGGAATGAAGTAATCGTAAAATTTCACTTGTTTTTCAAAGGGTTTTTTGTGATCATAAAACATTCTCCGCAATCCGGTAACATCACTGGTTTTAAAAGCAGTTTCATAACCTTTAAAAAGTATGGTATCATATTTTGTCATGTCAGGTTTCCATTCCAGTGGAAATTCATTTTTAGAAAGATCATTGTCAATATTCTCTTTCCTTTTTTCAATGATCGTTTTCGCATATTTTGATGACTGCTCAATGATGCTTTGCATCAATGCATAAGTTGAAAGCACCCGATCTTTAAACGGTTTTAACATGTGCGTTTCAGGAATGAAGGAAATGGTGTTGAACAACGCTGCGTAACCGCTGGAGTAGCGCGGTGTTTCGTAAAATTCCTCCCAACCTTTTTCGGGATTACCTTCTTCAAAGTTTACATATGGACACATCGGCCATCCGCTTTTTTCCATTGAATGGTAGATTGAAGGATCGAAAACATCATGCACAAATTTTCCGAGTTCACCGCCAAGTTTATTCCATTGCGTGGTTATTAATGTCATCGTGTGTTGATAATCTGCACCATCGCTTACATGGTTATCAACCTGGATATCCGGATTGAGCCAATGAAAAATTTGCACAAAGGATCTTGCATTTCGAGAATCGCATTTTGTGAAATCCCTGTTCAGATCCAGGTTTTGGGCGTTCCCGCGAAAGCCATAACTGACCGGCCCGTTTTGATTAACTCTTGAAAAAGAAGTTCTGTTCAACGCACCGCCAATATTATACAATGGAACTACAGCGAGCACAACATTATCCGGAATTTTTATTTTCCCTGAATTGAGATCTCTTAATAACATCATGCAAGCATCAACGCCATCGGGCTCTCCGGGATGAATTCCATTATTAATTAGAACGACAATTTTGTTTTGCTGATGCCAGGCTTTCGGATCGAACTTGCCATCGTTGGAATAAAGAACGAGATGAAAAGGATAACCCGCGTCGCTCATGCCCATTTCTTTAATAGAAATTCTTGCTGAGCTTTTATCTAATTCCTTATAAAAGGAAATGCATTCAAAATAAGTTGATGTCTCTTTTCCATTCGATTTTTCGAAAGGAGTTGTTTGTGCAGTGCAAAAAATGGAACTGCCTACCAATAAAAAAAGAAATGAGCTTTTCATTGTCCTGGTTTTGCATACTAAAAATAAAAAAGGCAATCCATTCGGAGTGCCTTTTAAAAAATTTATTATTAAAGACCTATTTCGCGAGCGTGTTTACTTTCTTGGCCAGTTTGCTTTTTAAATTGGCCGCTTTGTTTTTGTGGATAATGCCTTTCTTAGCCAGCTTGTCAATTTGTGAAGCTACTTCGGGGAATTTCTCACCGGCTTCTTTTTTTGATTTGATGGCCCGCAGGTCGCGAACGGCATTTCGGGTTGTTTTGCCATAATAGCGGTTGCGGTCGCGGCGTTTGGTAGCCTGTCTTACATCTTTTTTCGTTGCACTATGATTAGCCATGCTGGAATAAAATTTTGGACGGCAAAGGTAAGTTTGGACAATGTAAATTCCAAATTTAAAAGAAAATGCCCCGGAATAGCTTAATAACGAGCTCTCTGTTGGACGGTTCGACCCAAGCAGCCCCGGATAGATGGTCGCGGCAGGCTTCCAAAATTTATTCCTAAAATGAAGATAGTGCCAGGCATTAGCCGCAAATAGTCGTAAATTTTCTCCGATATTTGTATTCCTTTTAAAGCTTGTTTTAATGAAAGACTTCCAGTATATCACTAATTCTTCGCCCGCATTTATTGAGAATTTGTACCAGGATTTTGTGAAAAATCCAGATGCAATTGATCCTGAATTCAAAAAATTTTTTGAGGGTTTTGATTTTGCGATCGCAAATGCTAAAAACGGATCGAATGGAAATGGCGCCGCCACTAAAACACAAGATGTTTTATACAAAACTACTGACGGTGTTGACTGGAAAAAAGAATTAGGTGCTTATCGCATGATTCTGGGCTATCGCAATAAAGGGCATTTGATCGCTAATACCAATCCCATTCGCCCGCGCAAGGATCGCGGTGCAAATTTAGACCTTGCCTTTTTTGGTTTTACGGAAGAAGATCTAGACAAGAATTTCTTTGCAGGAAATCTTATTGGCTTAGGGACTACCTCGCTCAGAAATATTTTGCAGCATTTGCAGAAATGTTATGCCAGTCACGTTGGCGTTGAATTCAAATATATCAGCGATCAAAAAACAATTGATTGGATCACAAATGAAATGGAGAAAAAATTTATAGATCCGCTTTCGCTCAACACAAAAAAACGCATTCTTGAAAAGATCAATGAAGGCGTCATGTTCGAAAAATTTTTACATACAAAATATATCGGTCAAAAAAGATTTTCACTCGAAGGCGGAGAAACTACCATTCCAGCACTTGATACCATTATTAATGTGGCTGCAGATAATGATGTCCAGGAAGTAGTTATCGGCATGGCGCATCGAGGAAGGCTGAATATTCTTGCAAACATTATGGGCAAGACCTACGAGCAGATATTTAGCGAATTTGAAGGCACTGCTACACTAGATCAAACCATGGGCAGCGGTGATGTGAAATATCATATGGGTTATGGAAGTGAATTGAAAACGCCCAATGAAAAAACCATTCATCTCAAATTAATGCCCAATCCCTCACATCTGGAAGCCGTGGATCCGGTAGTGGTGGGATTCGCGCGCGCAAAAGCAGATGTGATGTATAAAAGTGATTTCGATAAAATTCTTCCTATATTAATTCATGGAGATGCATCTGTAGCCGGACAAGGAATTGTTTACGAGGTTTTGCAAATGAGTGAACTTGATGGTTATTATACTGGCGGAACTATTCACTTTGTTATTAATAACCAAATCGGATTTACAACAGATTTTGAAGATGCACGAAGCTCTGATTATTGTACATCATTAGCAGGGGCTATCCATGCGCCGGTTTTTCATGTTAATGGGGATGATCCGGAAGCCGTTGTAAAATGTGCGGATATTGCGACTCGTTTCAGACAAGAATTTAATTCGGATATCTTTATTGATATGGTCTGTTATCGTCGTCACGGACATAATGAAGGCGACGATCCGAAATTTACACAACCACATTTGTATGCGTTGATTGATGAACATCCCAACCCACGTGAAGTATATACTCAATTTCTTATTGAAAACGGAGAAGCCGATGCAAAAGATCTGGCAAAGGGAATGGAGAAGAAATTCTGGGCCGATCTGCAAGAGCGATTGGATGAAGTGAAACAAAAACCTTTGCCATATTCCTATCAACAACCTGAATTATGGTGGAAGAGCTTGCGTCGTGCATCCGCAGAAGATTTTGATTTTTCTCCGGTTACTGCAATCAGTGAGAAAGATTTTAAAAAGATATTCGATGCATTAATGACTTGGCCTGCCGATTTCAAACCGATAAAAAAGGTTGAAAAAATTTTACAGGATAAGATCAAGTTGTTTAATGATGAAAAGAAAGTGGATTGGGCAACCGGTGAGTTATTGGCTTACGGAAGTTTATTATTGGATGGCAAAGATGTTCGCATGAGCGGACAGGATGTGCAACGCGGAACATTCTCACATCGTCATGCTGTGTTGCGGGATGAAAATACAGATGCTGAATATAATCGCTTAAGCAGAGTCCCGGATGCGAAAGGACAATTCAGGATTTACAATTCTTTATTAAGTGAATTTGGAGTACTCGGTTTTGAATATGGATATGCTATGGCCAATCCAAACACATTGGTTTTGTGGGAAGCCCAGTTCGGCGATTTTGCTAATGGCGCCCAGACGATGATCGATCAGTTTATTGCAGCGGGTGAACAAAAATGGCAACGCATGAATGGCGTTGTTTTACTGTTGCCTCATGGTTATGAAGGTCAGGGTCCTGAGCACAGCAGTGCGAGAATTGAGCGTTTTTTACAAATGTGTGCCGAATTGAATTTGATTATTACCAATGTTACCACTGCTGCGAATCTTTTTCATGCTTTTAGAAGACAATTGGCGTGGCCTTTCAGAAAGCCATTGATCAATTTTTCGCCAAAGGCTAATTTGCGCTATCCCGGAACTTACTCTGCAATATCAGAATTTACTAACGGCAGTTTCAAAGAAACGATCGATGATAATTTTGTTACTGACGCCGGCAACGTAAAAAAAGTTTTATTCTGTAGTGGAAAAATTTATTTTGATTTGGCTGAGCGGCAGCAAAAAGAAAACCGCAAGGATATTGCGATAATAAGGCTGGAACAATTATATCCATTGCCATTTGAGCAATTGGAATCATTGTATAAAAAATATAGTAAAGCAACTTGGTTCTGGGTTCAGGAAGAACCGTTGAATATGGGCGCCGCCTCGTTTTTGCAGATGAATTTGAAAAATCTGAATTACGGGTTCATCAGCCGTCAGCCGAGCGCAGCAACAGCAACGGGTTACAGTAAAGTGCATCAACAGGAGCAAAATGAGATTATTGAAACAGCATTTTCAATTTAGATAATATCTTTTCTAAATCGTACATCTAACATCTAAAATCGTACATAACAATGGTTGACATAAAAGTTCCATCGGTTGGAGAATCTATCAGTGAAGTAACGCTGGTGAAATGGCTAAAAAAAGAAGGCGAATATGTTGATCGCGATGAAGTGATCGCTGAATTAGAAAGTGAAAAGGCAACGTTTGAAGTGAATGCAGAAAAAGCGGGCACCTTGAAAACGGTTGGTAAAGAAGGCGATACGTTAAAGATAGGAGATGTAGTTGCGCAAATTGATGAAACGGCTACCAAACCGGAGGCGAAGAAACAAGAAAAGGTCAATGCGGAGCAAGTTGTAAATAAAAAGGAACAGGAAAAAAAACAGGAGGGCGATAAAAGCGCCTCAAACGGTCAGGTCTTGGCTCCAAACGAAGTTAAAGCCACACCAGTTGCAGCTGCGATGATATCAGATAAAAAAATTGATTCCAAATCGATTACCCCAACCGGCACTGGCGGAAAAATATTGAAGCATGATGTTCTCGATGCCATAACCAATCCTGGCAGAATTCCAGGCCTGCCTTTGTTTAGCAGGGATGAGCGAAAAGAGAAAATGAGCAATCTGCGCAAAACAGTTTCGCGCAGATTGGTAGAAGCAAAAAATACAACCGCCATGCTTACCACTTTTAATGAAGTGGATATGAGCAATATCATGGCTTTGCGAACCAAATTCAAAGACAAGTTCAAAGAAAAACATGGCGTGAATCTTGGCTTCATGAGTTTTTTTACCAAAGCATGTTGTTATGCCCTGCAGGAATGGCCTGCTGTTAATGCGTACATTGATGGCGATGAGATCATTTATCATAATTACTGTGACATATCCATTGCCGTTAGTGCACCAAAAGGTTTGGTTGTTCCGGTGATCCGCAATGCAGAAAGTTTGAGCATGGCCGAAATTGAAAAGAAAGTGGTTGAACTGGCAACCAAGGCACGCGATAATAAATTAGCGATGGAAGAAATGCAGGGCGGAACATTTACCATTACCAACGGCGGTGTTTTTGGTTCATTGATGAGCACCCCAATTATTAATATTCCACAATCCGCAATCCTGGGAATGCACAAGATTGAAGACAGACCAATTGCAATGAACGGTCAGGTTGTTATTCGTCCCATGATGTATCTGGCTGTGAGCTACGATCATCGCATTATTGACGGGCGTGAATCAGTCAGTTTTTTAGTAAGGGTAAAAGAACTGCTTGAAAACCCTGACCTACTTTTATTTGGGAAAGATCCGGTAAAAGCTTTGCTGGAATTATAATCTCTGCTTCATCATTACTTAGGCAACTGCTTGCGTGGATGAATGTTAAAGATTATTTTTACAACAAATCACGTCATTATGAAAACCACGATCATTATTACTGCTCTAACCATCTTGTTTGCATCATGTAAAAAAACAGGTAGTTCAGGCGGCGCTAGCCAATCAAAAGGGAATTTTGTAAGAATTTTTGAAGGAACTGATCCTAACATTACCAACGACACAGTTTATCTCATTTCATATAATACTTCTGGCAAAATAAGTCAGGTGCTGGATAGTCTTTACCAGGATAGTCTTGTGGCGACTTATGATGCTTCTGGGAATCTTTCTACAGTTAATGATATCGGTGCATTTTCGCTTGGCAATTCTTCATTCACTTATGATGTAAATAATCATCTCACAGAAATAGATTGCAATGTTGCCGGGGAAAATGAAAAATATGTTTTTGAATACACCAATGGCATGGTTTCTAAAAAAAGTTATTATTCTGATTTTGGATTGGGCGGCGCTTTGCAGTTGTGGAGTTATGACGTGTACACATTAACCGCCGGGAATATTACTGACCTGAAAGAATATGATGCTGCAAACAATTTATCTTTCGAAACAACATTTACATACGGAACGCAAGCTAACCCCAACGCCTTTAAAACGCTTGGACTATTTAATTTTGGCAACAGGCTCGGCACCCAGGATATTATAAATTATGAAACTTTTTTTAACGCAAATATTCAAACTGGTTTTACCACAAGCGGATTGACCGCAACATCTACATTAACGTTTAACAGCCAGCAAAAGCCGACGCAAATCATTGTCAATGATCAATACAATGGCTGGCTATTGACTTGGAATTTTTTTTATTAGCAGGACTGAATATTGAATAAAATATCTTTGATCAAGTAAAAGATTTTGTCTTTCATTGCATGCTCCCGCTCAGGCCACTCGTCATTAATTAGAGCGAATTGTATTGTCTTTTTTTATAATTGGAGATAATCTATTTCTTGACCAGGTATTTAAGATCAAACAGGCGTTGATCGCTGATCAACAATTGATTCGATAATTCAGTTTTTGCGCAAATATTCATTAAGAGTCAATTTGAAATATAAATGACGCATCGCAAATAGAATTCATCGAACCATGGTTACATTTTTACCTTGGTCAGCGTAGCTTTATCCATCGCGGCTTTTCTGGGTCCACATGAATCTTCCATCATCACCGTGTACACAGAATCTTTACTAAAAAATGTGATACGGTATTTACCCCAATAATCCAACCCACAGGTGCCATCATTTAAAGACAGCACATTATTCTTTAGCTTGTATTTTCCTTCGACGGTAAAATTGTCTGAAGGAATGACCACTTTGACTGTGCCGTTATTTCGGAAGTTAAGCTGAACGGTTTCGTTATTGCTGAATTTGATGACCCATGATCCTGTGAGTGTATCGTCTTTTAGCGTAAATGAAAAGGCAAGGAGCAGAACAAGCGTAATGAAAGGGAATAGCATCTTTTTCATACATCAGTTGTTTGATTGGTTGATTATTTTTTTTACTGGATATTTCCGTTAAAAAACCAAGGATTTGATTTGTTTATTTCAGTTTGACCCTTCTTAATCCCGTATTGCCTGTAGTAATATCATTTTTTCGGGGTGTACAAGAATCTTCGATAACAGATACTCTGAAGGAATCCTCGTTAATAAACGTGAATTTGTATTTCCCCCAATAGGTGTCACCACAGCCTTCTTTATCATTAATGGAAAAGACATCATCTTTGAACGCATATGCGCCGTGATGAAATATTGTTTTTCCATCGGTCGAAACAACTTTAAAAGTGCCATCGCCATTGAAGTAAACATAGGAGAAGGAGCCATTTTTTTCATAAGTCTTCCAGCGACCAACAATATTATGTTTGGGGAGGATGAATGCAAAGACGACAAATGAAAGCGCCGTTAATAACAGAATGACTTTGGTGTTTTGTCTCATGATCTTATTTTTTAGGTTATTAATAAAGTGTGATTTATTCTAATTTTTTGCGCCTACCTGCATCATTTTCCCAATCATAAGATTCCCTTTGGCTTCAGAATAACCTGCAGGTATTTTAAACAAGGACGCCGGAAATGTTTTTGCCTCTGCTGTTGTCAGGATTGTCGTTAATGAAAAATTTTTATTGGTCATCATGATCTTTACAAAATATCCTCCACAACCTGCTTTGTCAAATGCCTGCGTCATAGCAGGTGTGATATTCTGCGATGTCATCAATTTCTTTAATTGAGCATAGCCTGGCACGGTTGTGCTTGTCCAGACTTCCATTGTTGATGAGCTTTTGAACATTCCTTTTGAGTTAGAAACTAGTTTTGAATGAATGCAATTAAATCCCTGCACAGTTTCATAACCTATTTTTGTTACCGTATATGTTTCATTATTTCTGTTGATGAGTGAAGTGTCGATAATATTTAATGAATAGGCTTTGCTCTTCTCATCAAGGGTAAGACTGTATTTCTGATAACCGGCCCTGGAGACCACTGTTATCGGAGTTTCGTTCTTAACCCCCATCATGGCAGCGAGGTTTACTTCTGCTCTGCCTTCGCCGGCATTGGTAAAGTAAGATTTGTTCTTACTGTTGACGGTCCCTCTCTCTTTGGTAATAACGGTTGTCGAGGTCTCATAATAAAATCCACTGCCTCCGTTTGCAGACATGAACATTTTAATAGCTGTAGCAGAATCTGCCGCAGAGACCCCACCACCACCGATAAGATTTCCAAGTGCTTTTGTTGTAAGATCAGCTCCTGAAGTATCGTTGGGATTGTCTCTCGCTGCCTTTGCAAATGCGCTTAGCACACTATTGGTTGCCGCCGTGTCAGAATTTGATTTTATGTTGTTGCTTAAAGCGCTGTCGGTTTTGCCAGATGCCTTATTGCTGACGCTTTGTTTTACGCTGTTTACAAGTTTCTTAAACAGCTGGGCTTGGAGACTGACATGCACGAGCAGCAAAGGAGAAATTAATGCGGATATGATGATGATCTTTCTTGTCATTGAAATTTAAGTATCCTTTAATGGATTCACCGAATGGGTTTGTTTAATATTTGCCGGATAAATTTCCTATAACAAATTCTTTCCTGGACTACATTAAAATGTGGTTTGCTTCCGAAGCCTAAAATCAATTTTGTGAAAAAGATTATTTTCTTTGCTTATTCATCAACTCATAACGGGAATGAACCTGGAGAATTTCGTAAATATTTTTTACGTGATATCGAACGGTATCGACAGAAATGAACAGTTTATCTGCGATCATTTTATAGCTCATGCCGTTTACGATGCATTCGAGTATTTCCTGTTGCCTTTCGTTCAGTTTTGATTCCGATTTGTCTGGCAGCGGTTTAAAACCCGACCGAAATAACTGAAGCGTTTTTGCAGCAATTGTCGGAGTCATTGGTGCGCCCCCATTATATACTTCTTCGGCAGCTTCAAGAATTTTGGCGGGCGGGGTCTTTTTTAAAATATAACCATTCGCTCCTGCCTGTATTGCCCGGAATATTTTATCATCATCTTCAAAAACCGTTTGCATAATAATAAAAATGTGCTGAAAGTTTTCTTTGATAATATGCACAGCTTCGATTCCATTGATACCCGGCATGTCAATATCCATAAATACTACATTGGGTTTGCTGTTCGTGATCTTAAAGATCAAATCGGCTGCGTTGTCAAAGGCGCCGACGCAGGTAAAACCGGGCGTGCCATTTATTAATTGATAATAGCTATCGCGCAATAAATGATTATCCTCGAAAATAACAATCCTGATTTCTTTTTCCATTTTTGCAAATCTCAATATTGTTTTTGTAAATAAACTACATCATTATGTAGTTGGCATCTAAATAGTCATTTTTAGCACTATTGCTGTTCCCTTATCTTTAATGGTTGATATATTTAATTGCGCATCAATTTCGCGTGCCCGTGTTTGCATATTTTTTAAGCCATTACCTCCAAAAGTTTTTTGATGATAATCAAACCCCGAACCATCGTCTTCAATATTCATTATCATTTCATTTGTAGAAAGACCGATATTGACGCTCACCGTTTTTGCATTTGAATATTTGTAAGCATTATTAATCGCTTCTTTAAAAATCAAATAAAAATTTTTTCTTTTTTCCATTGGTAATTTTATTGTTTTTGCTTTTTCATCCGCGTTAAACTGAAGCAAAATATTTTTTCCCGACAATAACTCGCCGGCAAAATATTGCATACGCTGCAGAATATTTTCAAACTGATCGTTTTTAGGATTAATGGCCCAAACAATGTCATTCATATTATCGATCATATTTCGCGATGCTACGCCCATTTTTACTAGGATCTCTTTTGCATTTTCTGCATTTGTTTGCAATTGTTTTCCTGCAATTTCGCTATACACAGAAATACTATTTAGTGTTGAGCCAATATCATCATGTAAATCAGTTGCGATTTTTTGCCGGATTGCGGAAAGCTCATCGCGATTTTTTTTGCGGTAATCATAAACCGCATAAAAAATAACGGCGGCTATTATCACCCATATCAGGAATGCCCACCAGGTTTTCCACCACGGGGGATCAACAACAATAATAAGAGAGGTAATATGGTTCGATTCAAACCCATCCCGATTTTTCGCCATTACTTTGAACATGTAGTTGCCCGTAGGAAGGTTGGCATAGGTAACAGAATGCTGTTCGCCTGCATTTATCCAATCCTGATCTGTCCCTTCCAACTTGTAATAATATTGTATATTTTTTCTTTCCCTGAAGGAAAGCGAAGCGAATTCTACAGCTATTGAATTTTGATTGTAGGGCAACTTGATCTTTATATACTGCAATGCAGAATCAACAGAAATATCTTTTTGCGAAATTCGCAGTCCGGTAATGGTCACGTCGGGAGGAGGCGGAACGCTTCTGATGCTGTCAGGATTAAAATAGATGGCGCCGGAGTTTGCAGCGGCCAAGATGGTTCCGTTTTGGAGTTTATAAAAAACGCGCTCAAAAACATGATCCCTGATCCCATCATCGATTCCAAATTTGGTGACTCTTTTTGAAGATAGATTTAACATTTCGATGGATTCATTCGTCAGGATCCAAACATTATTTTTATCATCGGCGAGCGCGCCAAAGACAATATTGGATGATAATCCATTTTCAGTTGTAAAAAAATTTGACTGCCCGGAGTTTATATTATACAGAAACAAGCCCTGGTTCAGCGTTCCCCCCATAATAACCGAATCGTTCAGCAATGACAATAAAATAATGTGGTGCTGGTTCAATACGGATTTGATAATAGTATTTTTTGTTTCCCCGAAGCAGTCTAAAGCGTCGTCTCCTGCGCCTACCCAGATATTATTTTTCTTGTCGGTGCATATTCCATCTATTGCATGTATGTTGTTTTCATTATCATGATAAAGGTTTTTGAATACAGAAAACTTATTTGAATCATTGCTCCATTTTGCCAGAAAGCCATTGTGAAGGGCTAACCAGAAATTTTTTTTCTGGTCTTTCACAATAAACATGATCGTTCTTTTTTCGAATTCGGGTATGATCCTGTTTGTAAATCTTCCGGTATGCATATCAAGGACCGATAGCATTCCGTATTGACTACCTACCCATATTTTGCCTTTTTCATCTTCAGCGATCGTCCATGTTCTGCTAAAAGGCTCGCCTAATGAGTGGATGTCGTTTTTGTGATGAAAATAATTATGAATCAAATTAAGATTACTGTCATACCTGAAAATGCCAGCGCCCCAGGTGCTTATCCATATATCTCTTTTGCTGCTTTCAAAGAACGAAGTAATGTCTGTGCTGAACTGTTTAACTGAAGAATTAGGCGTCTTGCTGATGTATTTGAATTGTTGCTGACCAGGATTAAAGATGTTCATTCCCATATCGGTATTTATCCAGATATTCCCTTCCCTGTCGCGAAAAATTCTGTAACCCTCACTCTGATAATGCAATCCGTAATCAGATCCGTTCTCATTTTCTATAGTGGAAAAACTATCTTTTTTTTTATCGTACTTCAATAATCCCGCGAAATTATCCGAGGTGAACCAGATGGTGTTTCCGTCGTCAACGCAATCGCGTACGGCGGCATTTGGTAAATTGATTTTTCCCTTGTGCCTGTTATGCAGAACCTGATAATAGGTTATCTGTCGCTGATTTACATTGTATTTGCACAGATCGCCAAGATAGTCTGAGATCCATATGTTATCATTCATATCTAAACTGAAAAGAGAAATCGGGTTGTAATAGCCGAATAGTTTCACGATGTCCATTGAAAACGGATCGCAGATTTTTTTTGTTTTACAATCGAAGTATGTCAGTTTATGGGGCGTGTTTGCCAAAATGATCCAAAAGCCATTTCTGTCCTTGTCATAAATCACATGCAAAACCGGAGAGTCGATCTTTTGAACCAATACCGGTTTAGGCTTTGAATAATCGTAACTGAAAATATTTTTGTCGGTTACGATCCATATGTTTTCAGTTTTGTCTTTTCCGATGCACAAAACATTGGCATTGATGCTGTCTGGCGAATCGCCAGTATTTAAATGCTCAAGAACTCTTTGTATCCGGTTAAAAATGATCAGACCTTCATTACAGGTTATCCAGATATTCTTTTCTTTATCTTCCAACGGAATGCCGGTCCAATCTCCCAATAAGCTATTGGTGCCGGCATGAAAATATTTGTAGCCAATAAAATTTTTTCCATCAAATCTTTGGATGCCATTATCAGAAAAAAACCAATAAAAACCTTCTTCATCCTGAAAGGTGAGTACTTTGGGATTTGAAAGTAATCCATCTTCAACAGAAATGTGTTCAAAAGCATATTGTTGTTGGCCAACAACGAAAACGGGAAATAGAAACAAAATGAAAAACCTGATGTAATGCATAAGTTAATGCTGAGCTGCATAAATTTACTGTATACAAACGAGTTGGTAAAGAATTTGAAACTACGTGCATTAATTTGCGATCATGAAATATGTCTCATATCTAAATACGGCATCTCATATTCTTGGCTTGTATAGCGGAGATGAACCATTTGCACATTTTATAAGAAATTTTTTCCGTCAAAATAAAAAGTTTGGTTCAACTGACAGGAGAATGATCGGCAATAGCTGCTATTGTTATTTTCGTCTTGGACACTCATTGAAAAATATTTCCGTAGAGGAAAAAATACTCATCGGTATTTTTTTGTGTAATAGCAAACCCAATGAGTTATTGAATCATTTCAAATCAACCTGGAATGAAATGATTCATCTTCCTTTGACAGAGAAATTATCAGCCATTAAATATCAATTCTTAATTACCGATATTTTCCCTTTGAAAGACGATTTGAGCGGAGGAATTGATCATGAAAAATTATGTGCGTCTTTTTTATCGCAACCCGATTTGTTTTTAAGAATACGCCCAGGAAATCAAAATGTGGTAACAAAAAAACTAACGGATAATAATATTGAATTTAATCAGATCACTGAATCCTGTATTGTATTAAACAATTCAACAAAAATTAATGAAATAATTGACCTCAATAAGGAAGCCGTAATCCAGGATTATAATTCGCAGCAGACGGGGAATTTTTTTCGTCAACAAACATCAAACGCCCGACAAGGGCCAATATCAGCCTGGGATTGCTGTGCTGCAAGCGGCGGTAAATCCATTATGCTCTATGATATTTACCCCGATGTGGAGCTAACGGTTTCGGATATACGGGGATCTATCATGGTCAATTTAAAAAAACGTTTTTCGGAGGCAGGATTAAAAAGATATGCATCGTTTGTCAGCGATCTTTCCACCACAAACCACAAACTGCCAATCAAAAACTATGATTTGGTTTTGGCTGACGTGCCTTGTAGCGGAAGCGGGACATGGAGCAGAACTCCCGAATCATTGTTGTTTTTTAAAGAAAGAGAAATTGCGCGATACAATGAATTGCAAAAAAGAATTATTTCGAATATTATCCCATCTTTAAAAAAAGATGGCAGGCTGATTTATATTACCTGTTCGGTTTTTAAAAAAGAAAATGAAGATATCGTTGAGTTCATTCAGCAAAACCAACAACTCAAATTGCAAAAAATGGAATTATTAAAAGGATATGAAATAAAGGCAGATTCTATGTTTGGAGCCATTTTTACTGTTTAACTACGCGCAACGTCGCTTTGCTTTTTCCATCGTCATAATGTATAAAATAAACACCTCTTGCAAGTGAAAATGCAGATGAAAAACGCTCCGTGTAATATTGGTTTGAAGAAATAACAGCAGATGTGGTTTGTATTATTCTTCCTGTTGCATCAGATAATTGTAGGTAAGCATTGCCGGTGTTTTTAGCTTTAAATAACACCGTAAAATCAGTGGTGTAAGGATTTGGGAAAACACTGATCCATTTGTTGGCAAGCGAATTGATATCAGCTTGTAATAATTTTTTCTCCATTAATATGGCATATGCCTTTTTAAAATCAGGAATGCCGTATCCATAGCGATTATCAGGATTATTATATTGACTTGCACTTTGCTGAACTGCACTGATAATATCATAATTGGCGAAATCGGGAAACGCCTGCCACAAACATCCTATTAATCCGGCAAGATTGGGATTTGAGAATGAAGTGCCATTTCCACTTTTGATATCTCCATTCGGTAACGCAATTACTGTTCCTTCGCCAACGGAAACAACATTTGGTTTTATTGCTCCGGAAGAATTTGGACCCCAACTTGAAAACGGAGCGATGACGCCGTTGACATCTGTTGCACCGACCGCCAATACACTATCACCATCTGCAGGACAAATGACATATTTCGTTTCATCCGTCGCTGTGCCCGAATTCCCAGCACTCGCCGTTACAATCATTCCTTTTGCAAAAGCAAAATTGGCTGCCATCGTTATTAATGAGAAATGTCCGTTGCGTTGAGCATAATTCAAATTAAAAATCGAGTCATCAAAATAGGCGTAGCCAAGGGAGGTTGAAATTAGATCAGCGCCTGCGCTGTCGGCGAATTCAGCGGCAGCAACCCAATTTTGTTCTTCCACCGGATACTCGGAATTGACATCCTCAGTTTTGAATAGCCAGAATTTGGATTTTGGAGAAGATCCGATCATCGCGCCTGGTTCATTTGACGCAATAATTGAAAAGCAATATGCGCCGTGAACATCTTCTTCATTAACGCTTTGCTTCAAATTCACATAATCATAAGTGCCCAAGACCTGGTTGTTCTGTCGCACGCTGTCAAAAACAGGATTGCTCAAATAACCATTGAACCCTGCATCCAAGATGGCGATCGTAGTATTTTCTCCGTGAAAACCCAGATTGTGTAAATATTCTCCATTATGGATATGGATCTGCAAATAATTGTTCCCGTAATCATAATAGTTAGTATCAGGTCCGCAAAGATTTTCTGGCTGATGAGAAGAAAGATCTTGCTTGCCGCGATAAGACAATACATTAATGAACTTATTTTTTACCGTATCTTTTTTTATTGGTTTTACATTTGTTGCAACAGGCGATGTTTTCTTTACAAATACAAATGAATTTATTTTTTGTAACGCGTTTGAATCGCTGATCTTTATTAATACCTGGTTGAACCATTTTGAAAGATTAAGTAACTGAACACCCGGAACACTCAAAATGCTGTCTAGGTAAACGGAATTAACCGGCAGATCAGTCGAATCTATACTGATATTTTGCTTTGCTCTTCTGTCAATGGCTTGTTGAGACAAAAAAGTGATGGGGTTGTTAATGGCGAAAGAAGTTCCGTTTTTGTCAGTGAATTGAACGATGTATCGGGAAAACTGTGCGCTACCAGAAATGTAAAGGAGCGTTGTAAAAAGAAGAACTGAGATAAATTTTTTCAATATCATCGACACATCAATTATGATCTATCATATTTAAGGTGATGCCATAACCGAAATATGCGCCGACAGGATCCTGAATATTTGGTGGCTGATATTCCCAATGTATTAAATTCTTGTAGATCAGACCGATTCCTTTTCCGTAAACTTCAACACTATAATTCTCTCCGCTTATTACGGACGGATTGGTGGAGTCTCCGTAAAATTCGTTTTGCTGATCAATGGTTATTGAATTTGGAACAACTCCTCCTATGGTTGTAAAAGGCGAGCCAACGCTGTCGTAAGTGTAGGTCCAATTCGCAAAATAACTGAGATCGGGATCTGTATTCACGCCATTGGATGTATCTATCGGCACATTTGTATCAATGTACGAATTGCCTTGCCAATTATACCCGTTAAGGATCGGTAAAACCAGTTTAATAAAGCGTAAATTATTTTCAACTACTTCAACATCGTTACGCGTAGCTGTGATCATATACGTTTCATTAAAGACCCAGGGTTGCGTTCCGGTCGTATCACTCAAAAAACGATTTACACGCCAGCTTGGCCTGCCCAGATTATCGGTAATTAAAGTATCTATGATATCCATTGCCTGAAAACTTACCGTAGTAGTCTGTGTTCCGAAATTGGTGAACTCCAGGGAGTCGAGCCGGTAGGTAATGTATTTTCCCGGAGCCAATTGCAGATAATCCGTCAATTGCGCTGACGGGTAATTGTAGTTTTGTTTTTTACAACTTGTTATGGCAATCGCCATTAGAATGGTAAGAAAAAATATGGTGCGGAATTTTTTCATTCGAAGCAATTAGTTGTTAAACAGTAATTTATGCGTATTCTTTCCTTCAATTTTTAAAAACAGTGTTTGTTGAATTAAAACAAAAAATCCGGGAAAAATTCCCCGGATTCTAACGTAAAAAAGAGCTTATTATTGCTGTAAATCAGGCTAATTGTCCTTTTTGAATGATGCCTCCGCCGATAATATCATCGCCTTCATAAAACACTGCACTTTGCCCTGGAGCAATGCTTTTGGCATTTTCGTAAAAACGAACACGGATATTGTTTCCATCAGGAAATAAATTGCTGATATTTCCCTTGTCTTTATACCTGATTTTCGTTACCGCTTCCATGCCTGAACTAACCATATCATATTTCATCATGTTAATGCCGCCAACCGTCATTTCGTTTTGTTGAAGATCTTCTTCGTCCCCCAAAACAACAGTATTGGTTACCGGTTCGATGGCTGTTACATAAACAGGTTTTCCGAAAGTTATATCAAGACCTTTTCGCTGACCAATTGTATAAAATGGATAACCTTTATGCTGACCTAAAACCTCTCCTTGCTTGTTAACAAAATTCCCGCCGGCGACTTTTACCGCTAAACCATCTACTTTACGTTTTAAAAAACCACGATAGTCATTGTCGGGAACAAAGCAAATTTCATAGCTCTCACTTTTTTTGGCTAATTCGGGGTATCCATAATCGTTAGCCATTTGCCTGATCTGAGGTTTGCGATATTTCCCCAATGGAAAAATGGTTCTCGCCAATAAATCTTGTTTTAAACCCCACAGCACATAGCTTTGATCTTTTAATTCATCAATTCCTCTGCTTATAAAGTATCTTCCATTATCATGCTGATGAACATTAGCATAGTGGCCCGTTGCAATAAATTCACAACCGAGCGCATCGGCGCGTTTTAGTAATGCCCGCCATTTAATATGCGTGTTGCACATAATGCAGGGATTTGGTGTGCGACCGGCAAGATATTCTTCAACAAAATTCTCAATTACAAAATCGCCAAATTCTTCGCGGATATCCAATACAAAGTGAGGGAATCCGTGTTGCACAGCAGCCATTCGTGCATCATTAAAACTATCCAAATTGCAACAACCTGTTTCTTTTTTAGAAGAGCCTGAACTGGCATAATCCCATGTTTTCATGGTAATGCCAATTACTTCATAGCCCTCATCATGAAGCATTAATGCGGTAATGGTACTGTCAATACCGCCACTCATTGCCACCAGCACTTTTCCTTTGCTACTCATTTTATGAAAATTTCAAACGGCAAATTTACAAAAAGAACAGTGAGAAAAGAAATACCGGCGGAACATAGAAGTATGCCAGACAAAAGGAAAATAGAGGAGCTTTTAGAAAAAAGCTCCGAACGATTGCTTAAACCATCTTATTACATGGAGAACGTGTTGTTTCATTATTTAGCAACGGGTTGGATCTTTTTGATCGGATAAGGTCAAGTTTTATTGAGTCCTGATGAGTTAGTCGCAGTTTGTTAAATCACGCAAACAATATTGCCGCATTTTTGTAAATAATAAATGAAGTGATTATTATAAATTGAAATGGCTGCCACCAACTTTTTCAAAAACGCCTGAAAAGTTTGTGAAAAACTAGCGAAAAGTGGTGTCTGCCTGAAATGATAAATGCACTAAATTGCTTTATAAACAATTTTTAAGTACGCAGCTAAAATTCTAAAGTATGATCAAATTACAAGTAATCGGCAATCTTGGTAAAGATTGTGTTACCAATGCAGTGAATGGAAAGAATGTTATCAATTTCAATGTAGCTCACACAGAAAAATTTCGTGATGCACAGGGAAACCAAAAAGACAAGACCATTTGGGTTGATTGCGCTTACTGGACAGACCGCACAGGCATTGCACCTTATTTAAAAAAGGGAACGCAGGTTTATGTTGAAGGAACTCCGGAAGTCAGGACCTATCCAAAAAATGATGGCACGACCGGCGCATCACTTACCTTAAGAGTAGTGAGTGTGCAATTATTGGGAAGCAAGACCGGTGGCGATTATTCTGGCATTGCAACTCCTGAATCAGCGACGCAGCAGTCTTCATCAGCACCATCAAGGAATATTCCTGCACCCAGTGACATTACTGAACCGATTGATGATCTACCTTTCTGACAAAATTATTACCAGGTAAAAATCCCGCGGGAAGCGGGATTTTTTTTATCTACTCTTTTCATACATCTTCACCCATCGTTCAATTTCTTCGCGCGTTACAGATCTTTGTTCATCGTCTATATTAATAACAAAAAGCAATCCTTTATTCGTGTTTGTGGATTGAAATGCACTTATCAAATTAAATTGTTCACTCACCAATAATCTTCCGCTCGTTACATTCCACAATTCTTTTGCACATAAACATCCTTCAGTGGGAGTGAGCGGATAATATGGCTTGTCTTTAAAATATTCCGGATCGATGGTTGTTCCATGTGCAATAATCTCTGTGCGACCGATCTTTCCTGCATTCCATGCCTGCATCATTGGTGCATAATTTCTCCAGCTTGCCGGCAACAGCTGTAAATACATCTGCAATGAATCTTTTGATGCATCCCAATCGTCATGAAAATATTTTTCCCATTTATCTTCGAAAGGCATTATTAATTGAAGGTTCGGTGTCGGTCCGATGAAATTATTATGCGACACATCAATTCCTTGTATACTATAAATACCTTGCGGTGTGCTGCCATTGGTGATAAAATAAGGAAGATCGGAACCCGAACGTGCAAGCTGTTCAAAGATCAATAATCTTCCGCTTCCATCTTTCACAAAACTTCCATTTGCATTTTGTACGATAGCGATGCCAGGATAATCGCGGTCCCATCTTTGAAATGAATAAATTATTTTTTGTCCGCTTGTTTTTTGGTATTTGAATAATTGAACAATATCTGGCGTGGCATGATGTATTTGCTGATTGTGATAGCTGAGATAATTTACCAGCTCCTGCAAAATATTAATGGTATCATAACCAGGAAATTTTTCAACCAGATTTATTTTTAATGAATTGCTATTGTTGATCGATGGATCGCATCGGTATAAATAAACGGCGCAAATAGAAAACAATTTTGGATTATTTTCTTTATCAAGAATTTTTTCGATTTCATCGTAATATTTTTTTGGATACACAGCGTATACCGCTTCGAGAAAAGATTTTTTTGTGTCGTATTCCAGCGAATCATAATGTGCAAACAATGAAGTAAATCCATTTTCCACTTCCATTGAAGCAAATTGAAATTGACAGATTGCCTCACACGCGTTTTCATATTTGTATTCTGTATTGCTATCTAACGGCGTTGCAAAAGTTTTGGCTATAACTCTTTCGCGCAGATCCTTTTCCAATGCGGAGCGTTTTTGGTAAAGCACCACATCAGTATAAATGTCTTCCCGACGAGGCTGGGAAAAAGAAGAATATAAAGAAAAGAAATTGAAAATAAATAATAAGATGCATCGTGATTTCATCGGTAAAAATATTTGCAAAGTTAATCAGAAGAATCAAGCAAATAAAAACCAATGATGGATAAGAAATATGAAACGAATAATCCTTAACTTCAGCACTCTTTTTTAATCACTGACAAAACTTGCAAAATGAAAAAAACGGCTTCACTCTTATCATTTGTCTTTTTGACAATTGTTTTTTTTACTCAATGTAATAATCAATCACAACATGGGGAGGAACAAAAAAAGGATTCTACGGATGTAACCAAGAACTGGAAGATCGGTGTGCAGATGTGGACTTTTCATTTATTTCCATTTGTAACAGCCCTTGAGAAGGCGGATAGTGCGGGTGTAAAATATATTGAGGCATTTCCCGGACAGGAACTTGGCGGCGGCATGAAAGGCGATTTTGGAATTGATATGCCAGATTCAACGAGGGCGAAATTGAAACAACTACTGCAATCAAAGGGAATCAGCATTGTTGCAATGGGCGTTGTCGTTCCGAAAGATGTTGCGGAATGGAAAAAGTTTTTTGACCTCGCCAAGGAATTCGGATTAAGCTATATTACTGCCGAGCCAATAAAAACACAATGGAACCAGGTTGATAGTCTTGCTGGTCTGTATGGGATAAAAGTGGCCATTCACGATCATCCAAAGCCCAATGAATACTGGAGTCCCGATTCAGTGCTTGCTGCAACAGTCGGCCATCCAAATATTGGTTCTTGCGCCGATGTTGGGCATTGGGCCCGCAATGGACTGGATCCCGTTGAGTGTTTGAAAAAATTAGAAGGTCATGTTTTTGGTGTGCATTTAAAAGATATAAAAGTGTTTGGACAAGTTGATGCGGCAGATACAATCGTTGGCGCAGGCGTTAATAATTTCCCCGCAATATTCGCTGAATTGAAACGCCAGAATTTTAGTGGCATGATGTCCATTGAACAAGAAAGCAACTGGTATAATAATGTTGGTGATGTAAAACATACCATCGCTTATTTCAATGAGCAGGTTGCGAAGTTAAAATGAGAATTAAGCTAAAAGCCAATAGCTGATCGCTTTTGGCTTTTTTATAAAACCTATTATTGTTGTCCATTCAAAATTATTATCATGACTAAGAATAATTCTTCTCGTCGTAAATTTCTGCAACAACTGGGGAGCACCGGATTGTTACTTTCAGCAGGTTCATTATCTGCGCTAAAGGCAGAAGAAACAGTGGAAAAAAGAATTCTTCAACACGAGAAGAAAATCACTTCAAATGATAATATTAATGTCGCGGTTATCGGGATGGGCATAATGGGCTATAATGATATTGCCACTGCATTAAAAGTACCAGGAGCAAAAATGGTTGCCGCATGCGATTTGTATAAGGGAAGATTGGAGAGAGCAAAAGAAGTTTACGGGAAAGACATTTTTACAACACAGGATTATCGCGAGATTTTAGAAAGAAAAGATATTGATGCGGTGATCATTGCCACTGCTGATCTCTGGCATTCGCGCATTTCTATTGATGCAATGAACAGGGGAAAAGCAGTTTATTGCGAAAAACCAATGGTCCATAAAATTGCGCAGGGCCACGAAGTGATTGATGCCTGGCAACGTACAAAAAAAACAATGCAGGTGGGAAGTCAGCGAGTAAGCAGTATCGCCTATGCGAAAGCGCGGGAACTTTATAAATCCGGATATATCGGACAGCTCAGTTGCATTGAAGCAAATTTCGACAGACAAAGTGCTTTGGGTGCCTGGGAATATACAATGCCGACAGATGGGTCGCCGACCACTGTTGATTGGGATCGTTACATTTCCGGAATGCCAAAATCGCCGTATGATGCAAAGAAGTTTTTTTGGTGGAGAAATTATCGTGATTTTGGGACCGGTGTTGCGGGCGACCTCTTTGTTCACTTATTATCGGGCATACATGTGATCACCAATTCAAAAGGCCCGGAAAAAATATTTGCCACCGGTCAATTATGTTACTGGAAGGATGGTCGCGATGTTCCTGATGTAATGACAGGCATAATGCAATATCCCGAAACGCCCGACCACCCTGCATTCGAAGTAATGCTTCGTGTTAATTTTATTAGTGGTCAGGGTGAAACAAGCACGGTAAAATTTATTGGCTCAGAAGGAGTGCTTGATATGGGTTATGAAGGATTTACCATGCTTCAACAAAAAATGCCAAGAGAACACGGAATTGGTGGTTGGGATTCTTTTGATACCTATCCCAAAGCAATGCAGGATGAATTGATGAAAGCTTACAATCAAAAATATACTCTGGCAGACAAAAAAGCAATTACTGCACCGGCGGTTAATTATCATTTGCCAGATGGATTTGATGAGCATGTTGAACACTTTACCAATTTTTTTGAGGGCGTGCGTACTGGTAAATCAGTTGTCGAAGATCCCATATTTGGTTTTCGCGCAGCCGCTCCTTGTCTTGCAGCAAATGAAAGTTATTTTCAGAAAAAAATAATTTACTGGGATCCGGTAAATATGAAATTAAAAAACAGTGATTAGAACACAAGGAGGTATGTATCCAGATTTGCGATGAAGGATTGCTATTTACTTTCTTTTTTCATCTTGCGTTTTTGTAATCTTTGAATCACTCAAGGATCTTTTCGATATGGGCAAGCTTTCCATTTTCATTAATGCCTTCAAGTACTATTCTTAATCTTTTTGAAATATCATTGTTGTAGAATTGAATAGTTGCTCTTTTATTTGTCTTGTCCAGGAGTATGTAAGGGCTCCAATACAAAGTACTACGAACATCAACTCCAGGATTTGCATCCGGATTTTGAGCATAGTCAGGCGAATAAAATTGTTTAACAGCAGAGTATCCTATTAATCGCGCGCGGGCTAGTCCTTTAAAATCTGAATTATTCGACCTGCCTTCACTGCCTTTTTTGGTGTAAACAGCAATTGCTCCGCTACCGCCACCACCCAAAATATTGGTGCTGCCACCCGGTCTGAAAACTTTTACCATGGCAATATCAGACATTGGGACATTTTGCAGCTGAGAAGCATCGATTTGCATTTCATTCAAAAATAAGGTGGGTTTCCCACCTCTCCAGCCCAGCGTGGCTCCATTTGGATTTGAAGTAATGGTTAATCCGGCAACCTTTCCCTGCAAATAAGTGAATATGTCAGGGTAGGCTGTGCTTGCCTGATCTTGTCCAAGGTCAAAAGAATACGCATCGCCGCCGCTAAATAATCCACTGGTATATTTTTCATCAAGAATCTGGGATGGAGACTTTGTCTTTGCCTTAATGGTAACTGCTGCCAGCGTTTTGATTTTTTGGTCCTGCAAATTATTGGTAAGCCCATCCACAAAAAGCCTGTTTCTTTTTAATAATGCCGAATCATCAATGCTCCAAACCGTATTGGGAAACGCCATTGGCTTAATTTTTCTAACTCCATTATACAATCCATTGGTGAAAACGATTGCCGCCTGGTCAGAGAGATTATGATTTACATTGAATTGATAAAATGCTGTTGCGGTATCATAGAACATAAGACCGGTAACGCCAAATTTGGTGCCGCTCAATTTAGGCATTTGCATCATTTGAGTGCTGGAGTCTTTTCTTTTGATAATTAAATTGATCGCCTCGTTGGGAGCGATCTTTGACGCCTCTACTCCAAACACTTCAACTTTTGCTGAGAGATAATCTTGCTCTTTATATTTTATGACAGGAAGTTTGCCATTTGCCAAATCGTCCCACTTAAATCTCCGCCACCCATGAGTCAACATCACCAGATCCAATTGCTGCATTAAACTGTCGGATGTGTTCGAGAAATAATAATAAGCATTGTGTACATGTCCTTTTATATCTCCGGTTAATAATAATCTTGAAATAATATTATCATCATTTGGTTTTACGCCATCGGCAATGGCATCTGTGATAGCTATTGAAAAATTTGAACGCAATGTGTCCGGAATAATTACCTGCAGCTCATTCCTTCCGCGAGTTACTATACTTTTAGCTGTAATGGTAATGTCTGGCGTTAATTCATAATCGTGATTATTTACAAACACCACTCTTTCTTCAATGGGTAAATCATTACTGTTAAAGAGGGTAACCTGTAAGACACCCGAGGGTAGCTGATCAGTAGGAATTGAGCCGCCACTAACAAAATTTTCAGTCAGATTAATTTTTGCTTTGTACACAACAAACTGATCCATGCTTGCAATGATGCTAAGTCGGGAATATTCTTTTATATTATCCGGTGTTCTTGCAATTGCGAAAAATACTTTTTTATTTGCCGGCACTACTCTTAAGGTAACACCAGAAGGTTTTACTGCTGGCAGATCAGTGTGATGTTCTATTCCTTTATCATCGGTCCATACGGCAGAAAATGCATCAGTTTTATCTGGCGTTATCAGAAATTTTCCCATGCCATCGTGCAAGGAATTGAATTCTGCTATTGATTTTCCGGACGCATCTCTTAATATCCCTTTGATGGATACAGGGATTCCATATTGATCAGTTGCTTTAAAGGCAATATTGTTTTCAAGTCCGCCAATGATGTCGCCTCCCTCAGGAAAAAACTGCAAGAAACGGGTTTCTGTAACACTAGTCTTTTGCGATGAATCGGCATTTTTATTAATGATGCGAATATCTTTTTCATACATAAAACTGGTGTCAAAATTCATCATCCAGACTGTGTATGCGCGGAAATGTAAATGATTTGATTTGATATCTTTGGGTATATCGTAACTGCCGGATGCGGTCGCTTCATATAAAGGAGCTACTTTTTTTTCTATGATGTTTCCGTTTCCATCAGATAATTCGGTGTAGAAATTCTTACTTAAGGATGATGGTAGATTGCCCGAAAAAAGATATGCTTTGAACCAGATGGTCTCTCCCGGATTATATAAATTTTTATCGAAATGAACATGCACTTTTTCCTGTGGAAAATCATTGGCATAAACGTTCATCATTGAATCAATTTTTTGTGCGTATAAAAAGCCGGGAAAGAAAAAAAATAAAGCGGCAACTGGTGAAATGATCTTCTTCATACAACTCAAATTAATGCAAAAGTCAATTATCTGGCCAAAAGAAACGAAAATGCAATTAATTTGGGAATGTTTTCAAAAAATCTTGAAGAAAAAATGTTAATATGATTACGCCAAAATCGACAAATGACCTGTACAATGAATACAAAGCGCAAATGCGCAAAATAGCTGATGTAAAAAATGCCTCAGCCATTTTGCAATGGGATGAAGAGACTTATTTGCCCGCTAAAGGCGCTGCATTCCGCGGTCAGCAAATGGCGACTCTTTCCGAAATATCGCATCAGTTATTTGTTGAAGAACGATTGGGAAATATCTTGGAAGAACTGAAGGCAAGGAATGATTTGTCAGAAAAAGAAAAAAGAAATGTTGAATTAAATACAGAAGATTATTTGAAACAAAAAAAATTCAGTTCGGGGTTTGTGAAGAAAATGAGTGAAGCAGTTTCAAAAAGTTTTCATTCGTGGATAGAATCAAGAAAACAAAATGACTTTTCTATTTTTGAAAACGATCTTAATGATCTTTTGCAATTAAAAAGGCAGGAAGCGGATCTGTTGGGTTTTGAAAATCATCCCTATAATGCTTTGCTGAATGAATTTGAAAAAGATTGTACGGTTAATTTATTGGATGGAACATTTGCAGAAATACTACAGCCATTAAAGAACATACTTGCTCAAATAAGATCGAAACCGCAGGGTGATGATTCTTTTTTAAGGCAATTTTTTCCAAAACAGCAACAATGGGATTTGGGAATGAAAATAATCAAACAATTAGGTTTTGATTTTGAAGCAGGGAGACAAGACATTTCAGAACACCCGTTCACCACAAGTTTTAATAATAATGACGTGCGCATTACCACCCGCATTAACGAAAACGATTTCAGCAGCATGATGTGGAGTTGTATTCACGAAACCGGACACGCTTTATATGAACAGGGATTGCCGGAAAGCGAATACGGGTTACCGTTAGGTGAATACACTTCCTTAAGCATTCATGAATCACAATCGCGGATATGGGAAAATTGCGTAGGACGTAGCATGGCCTTCTGGGAAAATAATTATGAGCAGGTTCAGCAAACATTTTCCAGTCAATTGGGGAAAGTGTCAGTATCTGAATTTTATCATGCCATAAATAAAGTCCAACCCTCATTGATCAGAACGGAAGCAGACGAGCTCACTTATCATTTTCATGTTATCATTCGTTACGAAATAGAGAAATTATTGATTGAGGGAACACTTCGTATTCATGAGATTCCGATTTACTGGAACGAACAATATGAAAAATATCTTGGCGTAAAAGTGCCTGATGATAAGCACGGTTGTTTGCAGGATGTGCATTGGAGCCATGGCAGTTTTGGTTATTTCCCAACATATAGTTTAGGGAGTTTTTATGCAGCGCAATTATTTGATTACGCAAAAAGACAAACTGCCGATCTTGACCAAGAAATTAAAAATGGCAATACGAAACCTTTGCTTGAATATTTACGTAAGCATATTTATCAGTACGGCAGAATGTACACCAGCGAAAAATTGCTCGAAAAGATAAACGGAGAAGGATTGAACATTAATTATTTTTTGGAGTATTTATTGCAGAAGTACGGGAATATTTATACCTTTTAAGCATCTATGAAAATACTATTGAGTTTTATTTTGCTGTCATTGTCCTTGCTTTCCTGTAAAAAATACATCCAGCAACAGGAACAAAATGCCGTTGTATCAATAATGACAAGTGGAGTTTGGTACGTTTATACTTATAGTCAAAATGATACGAGCATTACCTCCTCATTCAAGGGATACACTTTTAAGTTCTATGCAAATGGAACTATGGACGCCATCAAAGATAGCGCTGTTGTTTCTAGCGGAACCTGGGTGGGAAATGTTAGTAATGAAACCATAAATTCGAATTTCCAAGGAGCGACGGATCCCCTGGATAAATTAAATAGTTTGTGGGCAATAACAAATAGCGGCTCCTATTTTGTGGTTGCTAACACTACCATTAATGGGAATAAGGATAGTTTGGAGCTGGTAAAACAATAGAAACAATCAATAAAAATGAGTTTTTATTGATGAAAATCCTTTCCTTTGTTTTGTTAACGATAATGATTTTTACTTCTGAAAATTTTGCACTAACTCTTAATTGCTCTGCCCAAAATCCTGTCCGTAGCATTTGCCGGATTGATTGATTATTCTATCGATTAAAACTTTGTTTTATTGGGAATTAAGCGTATTGCTGAAACAATTTTTATCGTTAATAATCGTTGATAAACCTCTGGTCTTTCATTAATAAAATCTGTTTTGAAAGACTGTTTTGATGAAGTAAAATTTGCGTGAGATTTCTTAGCCTATGAAAAATTTAGAAATATAATTCGGATAACCTAAAAACATCTTATCCGTTGAAAAGAAAACTACTTGCTTTTTGTATTGGACTGCTATTAACATCCGTTGCTTTTGGGCAGGTCGCGAATATTAATGCTTCCCAAACCAGCGGCTGTAATCCTCTGACGGTAGTTTTTACAGATGGCTCAACAGGAGCTACAAGCTGGAGCTGGACTTTTGGAAATGGGAATACGTCCACACTACAAAACCCACCCCCGCAAATATATTTGTCTCCGGGCCCATACACGGTAACACTTAGTATTAATGGAGGGGCAAAGACAACTACAAAAACAATTACCGTCAATGCTTCGCCAGTTGTCAGTTTTATTGCTAGTGATACCACAGGAACGAGCTGTTTTCCCTTGCTTGAAAATTTTACCGATCGTTCCACTCCGATCGGAAGTATAGTAGCATGGAACTGGGATTTTGGAGATGGCACCCCAGCATCCTCCGCCCAAAACCCATCACACACCTACACCGGCGCCGCCAATTTTCCGGTGACATTACAGGTTACAGGAAGCAATGGATGTTCAAGTACTTTAGAAAAACTTTCATATATAAATATTGCTAATGGGGTAACTGCTGGTTTTACAACCAACGCATCCTCGGGCTGCAATGTGCCGATAACGGTCAACTTTACCAACACTTCAACCGGACCGGGAACTTTGACTTATAATTGGAGTTTTGGAGATGGAAATACCTCTACAGTTCAAAATCCTTCGAACTCTTATACCACTGCCGGCACCTACAGCGCAACGTTAAACGTTTCCAGTACAAGCGGATGTAACAATACCATTTCAGAAAATATTGTGGTGGGCGCCGGAAGTGTGCAATCTTCATTCACTGCTCCTGACAGTATTTGTTTGGGAAATTCTATTTCTTTTGTAAATACCTCTATTCCTAATCCGGTTACTTCCAATTGGGATTTTGGTGATGGAACAAATTCAACTTTGATCAATCCCACAAAAACATATTTAACACCAAATACTTACACGGTAAAACTGGTAAACGATTTTGGCGGATGTAAAGATTCCACAACTAAACAAATAGCAGTTCTTACTGCGCCTGTGGCAAATTTTAAAGCCAATGACAGCGTTACCTGCAATCCGACATTATCGGTAAGCTTTACTGATCTGTCCACCAACGCAACGATTTGGTCTTGGAGTTTTGGTGATGGAACTACCTCAACTTTACAGAACCCCACCCATACCTATACCAACTACGGGAGCTATACGGTGACATTAACGGCCTCGAATTCTACAGGATGCTCCGGCACGGTTTCAAAAACAAATTATATACAAGTTGCCCAGCCGAATGTGTTGATCAATGGTTTGCCACTCTACGCTTGTGCGCCGGTCAAGTTCACCCCCTCATTTGTGGATACCCTTGCAGGGGGAATAGCTTCTTATTTATGGGATTTTGGAGACGGTACAACCTCAACTGCTCAAAATCCTCCGACACATACTTACCCGGCAGGAATATATGTTGTAAAACTTACTTTGACCGGCGTGAGTGGTTGTATTGCTTCAACAACGGATACGGTAAAATCCGGGACCGCAAAGCCAACAGCAGCATTCACAGCCTCTACAACGTCCGCGTGCGCAGATCAGGGCGTGAATTTTACTGATCAGTCAACAGGTGTAATTAATAATTGGTTATGGGATTTTGGTGACATGACTACTGCAACTAACCAGAACCCGATGCATTCTTACATAACTCCCGGAACTTATACGGTTACCGAAGTTGTTTACAATAATGGATGTGGCGATACCTTGAAGAAGATAAATTACATTGTTGTTAACGTCCCGAAAGCAGATTTTAGTTATACCGCGATCTGTACAGCCTCAGGTTCTCAATATACTTTTACCAATAATTCTACGGGCGCAGATGTTTCTGTCTGGGATTTTGGTGATGGCACCACTTACACCGGAACAACACCGCCTCCGCATACATTTCCAGGGGGAGCCCTCTCAGACACTGTCACTTTATCGGTGACCAATAACACTACGCTTTGTACCGACACAAAAAAAATAGGCATCCTTAATCAGGCACCTACATTCAGTATTTCTAACCCCGTAACTTGTAAGAACACCAATGTTTTTATTTCTATTTCCAGCAGCACCACAGGATTAAACCCGGCAGGATATTACTACAACTACGGAGATGGCTATTTCGCAGGACCTGTGGGCAGTCTTAGTTGGGCACATAAGTATACAAAAACAGGCATTTATTCAATTACCGTAACCACCACAAATATCAGTGGGTGCAAAGATTCATTGACCATGGTCAACGCAGTAACCGTCAATGGACCTACTGCTCAATTCACCTCAAACGCCACAAGTGGTTGTACAGGACTGGCGGCTGTATTTACTGACCAGTCAACATCAGATGGAATGAATAATATCGTAAAATGGATATGGGATTATGGTGATGGGACGATTCAGACTTACGCGGGGGGTCCATTTACGCATAACTATACCAGGCAGGGAATTTATTCGGTTAAATTAACCGTTGTGGATGCATCCGGATGTATGGATAGTTCAGTTAAGACAAATTTTATTGCGGTTTCTTTTCCGCATGCAAGTTTTGCCATGTCCGATTCGTTAAGCTGCCCGGGAGCACCCATTACTTTTATAAATAACTCTTCTGGTTATGGTCTAACATATAATTGGGATTTTGGTGATGGAACCAATTCAACGGCGCTTAACCCCCCTCCACATAATTACGCCATTGGCACTGACATTGCAACACTTACTGTACTTGATCAATATGGTTGCACAGACATGGTATCACATATGATTACCGTGGATACACCCCATGCTTCATTTACGCTAACCTCCACCTTAGCCAACTGCCCTCCGCTGATTGATACTTTTACTTTCACAGGAAGTTATTATAATACGATTAAATGGTATTTCGGTGATGGAGGAACTTCCTCATTATTGAATCCTATTCACTTCTATAATATTCCCGGAACATATTTTGATACCTTGATTGTTACCAGCCATGGTGGTTGTACAGATACTGCTTTTTCCCCTCCCATCCAGATTTTTGGTCCATACGGAGCATTGAGCTATTCACCGCTGGAAGGATGCCATACCTTAACAGTTAATTTCAATGTTGTTACAAACAATGTTGTCAAGTACACCTGGGATTTTGGGAATAATTCATCAGTCACTACCCTGACGCCATCCATTACATTTACTTATGACTCCGCCGGGAAGTTTTTACCTGTTGTGGTGCTTACGGATGCTTCTAACTGCGCGGTGCCGGTATATGGCTCTGATTCAATCATCGTTGAAGGAAGCAAAGTGAAATTTGGTTATGACAATAATGTTTTCTGTAATAGCGGAGCTGTAACATTTACGGATTCAACAGTGACTGTTGGAACTGTAGCCACTTACGCTTGGGACTTTGGTGATGGCAGTACGTCTAATCTTGAAAATGATACACATTTCTATGCTCTCCCGGGAACATACACGGTAAAGCTTTATGTCACTACGCAAAATGGTTGTGTGGATTCTTTAGTGAAAACTGCTTTGGTAAAAGTTGTCGCAAGTCCTTCTGTTGATATTGGCGGAATCAATTATTCCCTCTGTGCCCCCGGCTCCATGAATTTTCAAGGATTGATTTTAGTTCCGGATACTTCAGCATTAACATGGTCCTGGAATTTCTTCAATGGCAATACTTCCAATCTTCAAAATCCCCCGGCTCAGACATATACAAATGCAAACCCGGATAGCATCCAGGTGGTCGCCATTAATAGCACAGGATGCACTGATACAGTAAAGAGATACTTCCAATTGAATCCACCACCTCTCACCAATGCCGGCCCCGATACGGCGATATGCGTGGGACAAGGAGTGACCCTGCAGGCCACAGGAGCTGCTACTTTTACATGGTTGTCGATCGACAATACATTAAGCTGCCATACCTGTGCCAATCCGACGGCAACTCCTGTTGTCACTACTTCATATGTTGTGGTAGGATATACCGCCTTGGGTTGTACAACATCAGATACCGTGGTGGTTAACGTCATTCAACCGGCAACACTAACGGTAATGCCCACTGCAGATTCGATTTGTATCGGACAAAGTGTTTTATTGATTGCAAATGGCGAGACAACTTACAATTGGTCGCCTGCCAATGGACTGAGTAATGCAAACATCAGTAACCCACTTGCAAGTCCCGACACAACTACTACTTACCAGGTCATTGGATCTGATTATAAGTCTTGTTTTGCAGATACGCAGTATGTAAAAATTTCGGTGTTTAATTATCCCACGATTAATGCCGGAGCTGATGTTACGATTCCAAGCGGAACTACATATCAAATCAATGCAATAGGCTCTCCTGATATTGATTCAATTTTATGGACCCCACCAACAGGATTGAGTTGCACCAATTGTTTTACTCCAGTCGCAGCTCCGATAACCACCACCACTTATATCGCTGACGTAATTAATAATGGTGGTTGTAAGGCTTCAGACAGTATTACCATAATTGTTCTTTGCAACAATAATAATTTATTTATTCCCAATACTTTTTCTCCAAACGGAGATGGCGTGAATGATGTGTTTTATGTTCGGGGAAAAGGATTAAGCCGTGTTCAATCAATTTTGATTTTTAACAGATGGGGACAGGTTGTTTTTGAGAAAAAAGATTTTGCAGCCAACGATCCGTCTGCGGGATGGGATGGGACAATTAACGGGAAACCCGGGCCGGTGGATGTCTATGTTTATACTGTAGAGGTTATTTGCGATAATTCACAGATCGTTCCCTATCACGGTAATGTTGCCTTAATAAGATAAATATAAACCACCCTCTGTAAATGATTTTGTAATGAAGATGTTGATGCGATATAAAAAAGTAATGATCATTTTTGGTATGCTTGTATTAAGCAGATGCGGATATGCCCAGGATCTTCACTTCTCGCAATTTTTTGAAGCGCCGCTTTTACGTAACCCTTCTTTGGCAGGTATTTTTTCCGGCGATTACAGAGTGCAGGGCGTGTACAGAGATCAATGGAATAGCGTTACCGATGGTTACAGAACAGGATCGTTTAACGGAGAATATAAGATGCCTGTAGGAAGCGGAAATGATTTTCTAACTGTGGGCTTGCAGGTATTGTATGATAAAGCCGGAACCGTTGGGTTAACAACATCTGAATTTTTGCCTGCATTGAATTATCATAAATCTTTGAGTGATCAAAAAACGATGTATTTGTCCCTCGGCTTTATGGGTGGATTGGTTGAGAAAACGATCGATCGTTCTAAAATCACCACCAACAATCAGTTTGATGGAAATGCGTATAACCCGAGTTTGCCCGATGGCGAAACATTCCCTACGCCCAATATCAAATATTTTGACGGAAGTGTTGGAATGAGCTTCAATACAAGTTTTGGAGATGACCAAAAGAACAGCATGTTCGTGGGGGCAGCCTATCATCACTTTAATCGTCCAAGAAATTCCTTCTACCAGGATGCCTCAGAGCTTGATCCAAAATATGTCTTTTCAGGCGGGATAAAATTAAATCTGGATGATGATTCCTATTTTACCATTCAGGCTGATTATTCAAAGCAGGGAACTTTTCAGGAAACGATTGGAGGCGTTACCTATTCTTATAAATTAGGCGATGGAGATCCCCCTCCTTATGTATTGAGTTTGGGAACATATTTACGATGGGGGGATGCCCTTATTCCGGTACTAAAGGTTGAAATGAATAAACTTGCCATTGGACTCAGCTATGATGTGAATATATCTCGATTGGCAACTGTAAGCGAGGGCAGAGGCGGGGTTGAATTGTCCATTTCTTATATCGGGTTCCTGGAAAGGCAAAACAGTTCAAAATATAAAATGCTTTGTCCGCATTTTTGATTGAACCGGCCGGACTGCTAAAAAATGGCTAATCCTTTCATTTTAAGGATATTTATTTGTATTTTTACGAAAGTTTTTATATATTGTTGATAGTTAAATGAAAGCATATCCACTATGAAGATTTTTTACATATTGTTTATCGCTTTATTGGTGACCGTCCAGGTGAAAAGTCAGGACAAAGCTACGTTCTCCCAGGATCAGAATCCTGAGGTGAAAGTGGCACGCTTTTATCCAAACCCCGCCACCTCATTTATTACTTTTGAATTTAAAAGAGAATCGGATAATAATAAATCATACACATTCCAGGTATTCAGTTTTGCAGGGAAAAAAGTATATGAAACAGATAACGTTAACTCCAAAACGGTAATAGATCTTTCCAGTTTTTTCCGCGGCATTTACATCTATCAGATCAAAGATCAAAGCGGCAAGATCATTGAGTCTAGTAAGTTTATGGTGGTGAAATAATTCTCCTACAACACTTCAGCAATAAAAAATTTAAGGTAGTTCGTATTTTCTATACCCCTGATAATGGGATGGTCAGCTCCCTGTGTTTGAAATGTTACCTGTCTTAATTTTCTTTTAGCATCTTTTGCAGCATCGTCAATTATTTGTAAAAAAAGGTCGGGTGGAATGAGATTGGAACAAGAAGAACTCACCAAAAACCCCCCTTTCCTGATCAATTTTATCCCGCGCAAATTGATTTCCTTATAACCTTTAATTGCTTGCTGAATAGTTTCACGGCTTTTTGTAAACGCAGGCGGGTCAAGCATTACCACATCATATTGCCTGCCTTCCTTACTCCAGTTTTTCAAAACGTCAAATGCATTGATTGCCTGGAAACGACAGATATTCTCCAGACCATTAAGGGCAGCATTTTTTTTAGCCCATTGCACAGCCGTTTCAGAAATATCCAACCCTAAGACTGATTTTGCGCCATAATGCGCGGCGTGGATTTCAAATGAACCTGTGTAACAAAAAACACCAAGTGTGTCTGCACCTTTTACAATATGTTGAATAGCGCACCGGTTGTCATGCTGATCTAAAAAATAGCCGGTTTTTTGTCCATGCTCAATATCAACATAAAATTTTATTCCGTTTTCAATAATGGTAATTGTTGTATCAAAAGGTTGAGAAAGAAATCCTTTTTTTTGTGGCAACCCTTCCAGCTCTCTTACCGGAACATCATTACGTTCATAGATGCCTTTTGGATGGAATAGTCTTTCCAAAGCCTTTACTATAGCAGGTTTCCATAGATCAATTCCGGCAGCTAAAGTTTGAATAACAAAATAATCGTTGAATTTATCAATGATCAACGCCGGTAGGAAATCCGCCTCTCCAAAAGTCAACCTGCAATTTTCCCGATAACCATTCTTCTTTCGGTATTCCCAAGCGTTTGAAATTTTCTGAAAGAAAAAATCCTCATTAATATCATCATCCTTTTCTCTCGTGAGCAAGCGAACAATGATCTGCGATTTTGGATTTGCATAACCTTTGCCAACAAATTTTTTATCATGCGTAAATACAGATACGATATCTCCCGGATTTATTTCGCCTTCAATTTTATTGACCTCATTTGCATAAATCCAGGGATGCCCGTTAATAATCCGGTTGCTGATTTTCTTATTAAGATATACTTTTATCATTGCCTAAAAATAGCGGGTAAAATGAATTGATTTGTAATGTAAATAATTGTAAGACAATTTGTCTTTTAATTTACTCTTGGCAAAGTTATTGACAATCTTATCTTCGTGTCAATATGTAAGTTTATGAAAGAAAAAGATGCAAAAAATTCAGGGCAGTCATTCTCCCCAAATACCGAGAACGGCAGAGAAGGTATGGTTGATATTAATACAGATGAAAATCTCGCCGGTACCACTCATTTGAATGACATTGTTGACGAAGAAAATGAGATCGATAAATTAAAGGAAGAACTTCAGCAGCAAAAAGATAAATACCTGCGCCTGGTAGCCGAGTTTGATAATTACAAAAAACGGACAGCCAAAGAAAAGATTGATTTAATCCAAACCGCAGGCAAAGAGATAATCGCTTCTTTATTAGACGTGATTGATGATGCTGACCGCGCGGAGAAACAATTGCAAAACAGCGAGGACATCACGCAGATAAGGGAAGGGGTTCAATTGGTTTTTAATAAACTGCGGGTCACTTTACAAAACAAAGGATTGAAAGCAATGGAAAGCATTAATACGGATTTTGATGTTGAGAAACATGATGCCATCACCGAAATTCCTGCTCCCTCCGAATCACTGAAAGGAAAGGTTGTTGATGAAGTTCAAAAAGGGTATTATCTCAATAATAAAATTATTCGTCACGCAAAAGTTGTTGTGGGAAAATAAAATTCAACTGAAAGTGAATAATGAATCAAATTCAAACAAAATCATTATGGATTTGATCTTTATTGTCAACTATAGGTTCTCAATTATCAATTAATGAAGAGAGATTATTACGAAATTTTAGGAGTAGCGAAAAATGCATCGCAGGATGAGATAAAAAAATCTTACCGAAAGGTGGCGATGCAGTATCATCCTGATAGAAACCCCGGGGATAAGGTTGCCGAAGAAAAATTTAAAGAGGCTGCGGAAGCCTATGAAGTCCTGAGCGATGCAGATAAAAGAGCACAGTACGACCGCTATGGTCATGCCGGTCTGAATAATAATCGTGGTGGATTTGGCGGTGGAATGAATACAGAAGATATTTTTAGCCAGTTCGGTGATATTTTTGGTGATGATATTTTCGGAAGTTTTTTTGGCGGCAATACCAGAAGAAGCAGCGGATCAAGATCAAGGGGTGTGCGGGGCAGCAATTTGCGCGTAAAGATCAAATTGAATTATGAAGAAATTGCCAAAGGCGTCTCCAAGAACATCAAGGTAAAAAAATATGTTGGCTGCACAACATGCGGAGGTAGTGGTGCAAAAGATAAAGGCAGTGTGCAAGCTTGTAATACATGTGGTGGCAGCGGTCAGGTGAGAAGAGTGAGCAATACTTTCTTAGGACAAATGCAAACCGTTACCACTTGCCCGACTTGTAATGGTGAAGGAAGCATTGTAACAGCAAAATGCGCTGTGTGTAAAGGTGAAGGCAGGGTGTATGGCGAAGAAACCGTTACCATTGATATCCCCGCAGGGGTGCAGGATGGAATGCAATTGAGCGTTGGCGGAAGAGGTAATGCTGGTGAACGCGGAGGTCCGGCGGGGGATCTGATAATCTTGATTGAAGAAGAGCAACATGCAGATTTGCATCGGGATGGATTGAATGTTGCCTATGAGCTTTATCTATCCTTTACAGACGCGGTCTTCGGAACGCAGGTTGAAGTGCCTACAATTGATGGCAAGGCAAAAATTAAGATTCCGGCGGGCACGCATAGCGGCAAAATTTTCAGATTAAAAGGGAAAGGATTTCCTTCAGTAAATTCTTACGAAAAAGGAGATCAGTTGATTCACGTTAATTTATGGACGCCCCAAAATATCAGTGCAGAAGAAAAGACAATGCTGGAAAAGTTGGGTAACTCACCCAATTTTCAACCCAAGCCAGATAAGAACGAGCGAAGCTTTTTCGATAAGGTGAGAGAAATGTTTAGCTCATAACCGCATTCATTGTGCCCTTCTTTATCTTCTCTTTTCTTTCCGGTAAATTTTTTTTGCCTTAACAACAAGGGTTACAAATTCTTTTTGCATATTATCCTGCGGATCGCAAGTCTTTTGTGATTGTTCAATCAAATCATTCCAACTGATATGACGCATGTATTTCGATTTTCTTAATAATCCGCCAAACATCGCTACGGAAGATGCAAAACGCAACGAAGTCGGCAGATGATCAAAGTTCGTATTATAGTAAAGGCAGTCAAATGAAGAGTTGAGCGTAATAGAATCGCCTGGTAACCGATAACTGATTTTTACTTCAGCAAATTTTTTCTTAAGCTCGCTAATGCTATCCCAATTATTGTTGACCGGTGTTATTTCAAACATGGCGACAGAAGAATTCCCGGAGCCGATCTCGCCGCCAAGCAATCCATTTGAAGAATCTTTTAATGCGCTCCATTTATTATCAAAGCCAATGAGGCGATATTGTTTGACAAGCGTAGTATCAAAATTGATATTTAGATAAGCATCATCTGCAACCGCATAAATCGTTTGTGTAAATTCCTGCATCAATACTTTCTCTGCTTCTTTTTCATTATCAATATAAGCGAAGTTTCCGCTCCCGCGTTCGGCAAGCATTTGCAATTTTGAATCTTTATAATTTCCCATACCTACACCAAGGCAGGTTAGGTAAATTCCCCATTGTTTATGTAAAACGATCAGTTTTTCCAATTCTTCCTCAGTTGTTTGTCCAACATTGAAATCCCCGTCTGTAGCCAGGATCACCCGGTTATTGCCTCCCCTGATGAATTGATTTTTTGCCACCTGGTAAGCGGCGTGAATTCCGGCTTCACCCGGTGTCGGACCACCGGGATTTAGATCCTCAATCGCTTTAAGAATCTCTGTTTTCTTATCGCCGGATGTGGGTGGCATCCAAAGTCCAACCGTGCTTCCATATACAACGATCGAAACGGTGTCCGTTTGCCTGAGATTATTCACCAATAATCGAAAAGCGGATTTTAATAATGGTAAACGATTGGGCAGATCCATCGAACCTGAAACATCAATAAGAAAAACAAGATTGGCGGGTGGAACATCCTCAAGATTTATTTTTGCCGCGCAAATATTTAAAAATAGAAGCTGGTTATTTTCATTCCACGGACATTGCGATAAATAGGAAGAAAAGGAAAATGTGCTATCCGGTAAAGGGTAAGTATAGTTGAAATTAAAATAATTAAGCATCTCCTCAATACGAACCGCGTCCGGCGGAACTATGGTCCCCATATTGATGAAGCGGCGGATATTGCTGTAAGATGCTTTGTTGGCATTGATGGCAAAACCTGTTTCAGGAAATTTTGATGCGCCAACAAAATCATTTTCTACCAGCGAACTGTATGTCTCATCAGCGACACTCCAGCTATTTCTATCTTCTGGTTTCAAATTTTTGATCGTTGATAACAAGGTCTTCTTTTCTGCGACTGGTAATGGATGCAGCGACTTTAAGGTAATGTATTGATATTTTGTTGCGTCAACACGCAATGAAATTTCCTGAAATCCATCGCTGGAGACCGTTATTGAATCTGTTGATTTTGAAACGGGAATTCCAAAAGCGCCTGCATCGCCGGAATAATATATATATTCAGTTGAATGAAGCAAGATTTTCACATTCGACAAAGAATTATTTTTCTCGTCTCTGATCTCTCCGCGCAAATAATATTGCGCATAGGTTGATGAATAAAGAAAGGCAATGAAAATTATGGCGAGAATTTTCTTCAAAAGCAATAGGGTTGGTTATTAAGGTTACTTTAAGTTACTCAACTAATTTGTAAATTTCATCAATATTTCTTCCCAGCCCATTATAATCCAAACCATAACCCAATACAAATTTGTCAGGAATGGAAAATCCGAGATAATCAATTTCAACAGGATAAATCGTTGCTTCGGGTTTATGGAGCAATGCCACAATTTTTAATGATGCCGGTTGTTGGTGATGCAACTGTGGCAGAAACGCGCTTAACGTTTTTCCCGTATCAATAATATCCTCAATGATCACCACATTTCTTCTGAAAATATCAATATCCAATCCAATTGCAGTGATTACTTGTCCTGAAGATTTTGTGCCTTTGTAAGAAGCTAATTTGATAAAACAGATTTCTGCTTCAATCGATATTTGTTTAAAAAGATCTGCAGCAAAAATAAAAGAGCCGTTCAAAATGGCGATGAAAAGCGGGTTCTTATTTTTGTAATCATTATTGATCTGGTGTGCAATTGATTTTATTTTTTCTGAGATCGCAGTCTTGCTGATATAAGGTTCAAATAATTTATCATGTACCTTAATGGTTGCCATAGTTAGTTTTTGTAGATAACAAGTTCCTGACCTGTTTTTACATTTGAAGAATCAAGATTATTCCATTGTCTTATTTTTTCAGCTTCAACGCCGTATTTTTTCGCGATGCTGAATAAGGTTTCTTTGGTTTTTACAATATGAGTAATACTTGATGAAGTTGAAGTATTATCTTGATAAGCGTTTATTTGCTGAATACTTTTTTGCTGTGCTAATAATGGTTTTGATGGCGCTGCGGATTGCAAATAAATCTTCTCGCCAACGGCAACTTCCATTCCTTTATTAAGTTGATTGAGTTCAAGTAAGCTTTCGTAACGGATACCTTCCTGCTGGCAAATACTGTACAAGGATTCACCACTTTGTACAATATGAAATTCATTTGCTCCTTCTTTTCTTTTGCGCTGAAGATAAAGCAATTGATCATTTTGCAAAATGTCCTGCTGATCAAGATCATTAAAATCGAGCAAGCGACTTAATGGAAGGCTGTATTGATCAGCAACAGATAATAATGAAGTGCCAGCTTTTGCAAATACCACAGTTGTCCTGTTAATGGTGAATTGTCCTGGTGGATATTTTGGAGCAGGTGGTAAATTAATCTCTGTTTTTTTAGTAAAACTATTTTGTGCCAGATCATTTTTGTTTTTTGTAGTAACGATCATGTCACCAGGCTCTTGCATTTTTCCCAAAGCAATTAAGGTATATTGTTGCAGTTTATAATCTTCAATTAATTTAATAAGAATTTGAGAATATCGAATATTTGTTGCGTAGCCGGCTCTTTTCAAACCATAAGCCCAACCTTGGTAATCCATCGGATCTAATTTGAAAAGAAATGCATATCGGGGGCTTGCATGTAAGAAGTCTGAATGATCTTTATAAGAATCTTCCGGCTTGTCATAACTGCGAAAACATTCGCCGCGTTCATCATCATCATGATAAACAACAGACCCTGTCCAGGTGTCTTTGCATTTTATACCGAAATGATTGTTTGACTTTTTGACGAGTTCGCTTGTCCCTGCTTCTGTTTCATGGATGCCTTGCGCGAGAATAATGGATGCCGGTATTCCCGACCGCTGCATTTCAGTGATGGCAAGGTCTCTGTAAGTATTGATGTAGGCAACAATATCGTCGGATTTTTGTGCCGAAATATCCTTGCTGATAAATATCAACGTAACCAATATCACCCATTTCGTTTTCATTCAGTATCATTTATTTTTTGCGAATCAAAAATAAACCATCGCGCACAGTAAGCATAACCTTTTCAACAGAATCGTCTTTTTTTATCATTTCATTAAAAGCCTGGATAGCTTTACCATTTTTCCCTTTTACTTCTTTTTCCAAAACTTCCCCATGAAAAAAAACATTATCTGCTAAAATTAACCCGCCCGAACGCACCGATGGTAAAACCAATTGATAATAATTAATGTAATTGGTTTTGTCCGCGTCAATAAATACCAGATCCCAGGTTTCATGCAAGGTTGGTAGAATATCTAACGCATTTCCCTGGTGCAAAATTATTTTATCGGCAACATTTGCCTTCTGAAAATTTTCTATTGAAACCGCAGCGTCTTCTTCTCTTAGTTCTATCGTATGCAGGCGGCCATCCTTTTGTAATCCTTTTGCTAAACATATCGCACTATAACCAACAAAAGTCCCAATTTCCAATATTTTATTTGGTTGGACGATACGACTGATTATTTCCAGGAACTTTCCTTGCAAATGCCCGCTCAGCATGTGTGATCCTGCGTGGTGCGCATAAGTATATGCCGCTATTTCGTGCAATAAATCATTTTCTGCCGAAGAAAATTTCACAGCATACTGCTGTGCATGCTCATTAACAATTTCCATCTAACTTTTTTGCAAAGATAATGCACGAATAACAGGAATCATATCGAAATACAGCAAGGGATCTTCGTTTAATTTGATATCATTTTTCTAATAATTCGGTTGCAAAGGGTTTTTGCTGTAGAAACTCAAAATATGTTCAGCCACATCATCGGCGGTATCAGCAATATGTAAAAGATCAATGTCTTTTTGAGAAATATTTCCTGCGCGCTGCATCATGGTTTGTTTCATCCAATCGAATAAGCCTTTCCAATATTCTGAACCAACCAGTATCAGGGGAACCCGCGACATCTTTCCAGTTTGAATAAGTGTAGCTACTTCAAAAAATTCATCCATCGTCCCAAAACCTCCGGGCATCATTACAAATCCCTGCGAATATTTCGTGAACAAGACTTTACGCACAAAGAAATATTCAAAATGAAGACTCGCATCACGATCAATAAAAACATTGGCGTGTTGCTCAAAAGGTAATTCGATATTTAGTCCTACAGATTTGCCGCCGCCCAATTGTGCCCCTTTATTTGCTGCTTCCATAATACCGGGTCCGCCGCCGGAAATAATTCCAAAACCATCTTCAGATAATCGTTTCGCAATATCAACTGCTAATTCATAATAGGGTTGTCCGGGTTGTATTCTCGCTGATCCAAAAACAGAAATGCAGGGACCTAATTTGGCCAATGCTTCAAATCCATCAACGAACTCTGCCATTATTTTAAAGATCTGCCAACTCGAATGTGCTTTTGATTCTGCCCACCTGCGTTGCTTCGACAATCTTATAGTATCATTCATACACTTTACGGATTTGGGGTTAGAGATGATAAATGCCACTCCAAGATATGAGCGGCATTTGCATTACTATAACGCTTTCGACCTTAATTTAGTTTGCAGCTATAGGCTTTTTTGAGATGATTAACAGCCCTAAATAGGTGAGCATTCCATCAATTAACAAGAGTTCATAACCGATCTGATAACCATTGAACCAGGATGAGGAATTTTTTGAAAGAACATAACAAATGCCCGGAGCCAACAGGCAAATTGCCGTGGTGAGCCAGGTTTCGGGTAATGATCTTTTGCTGAAAATACCAAAGCCAAATAAACCCAGTAATGGCCCGTATGTATAACCGGCAAGGTCAAGAATAATATTGATGATGGATTTATTATTTATCCATTTAAAAATAAGTATGCAAAAAAGAAATGCTAAAGCAAAACTAAAATGTACGGTCATCCTTATGCGCTTTTTTTGTTGTTCCGATAAATTCGGATTTCGTTTTATGCCGAGCATATCGATACAAAATGAAGAGGTGAGTGCGGTTAAAGCGCCGTCGGCACTGGGAAACAGTGCGGAGATCAATCCGATAATAAAAATGATGGCAATTGCTTTTGGCAAATAATGCAGGGCAATGTTTGGAAAAATATCGTCTCCTATGATATTTTTTCCATTCATCAAGAGTTGATGATTATCGTATGTTGCGTTATTGCTGAGCGCATATATATAAAGTAATCCGCCTAAAAGAAGAAATAAGAAATTCACTATTAATAATGTCACGCTGAAAGAAATCATATTTTTTTGTGAATCTTTCAGCTTCTTAACGCTAATATTCTTTTGCATCATTTCCTGGTCCAGCCCCGTCATGCCAATGGTAATGAACATACCGCCAATTATTTGTTTCAGAAAAAAGCCTTTGCTTTTCATATCGGTGTTTAACAATTGTGTATATCCTTTTTGATTCAATGAATGCATGGTTGATGAAAAGGAAAAATGGAGATGATGCATGATGTAGGCAATACAAATGACCATTCCCAACAACATAAATGTCGTTTGCAAAGTATCGGTGTACACAATTGTTTTTACTCCGCCTTCAAATGTGTATAATAAGATCATTATCAGAATAACAACGGCGGTAATGAAAAAAGGAACGCCGATATCATCAAGGATAAATATCTGCAATACATTAATCACAAGATATAACCTTGCAGTGGCGCCGATTGTACGCGATATGATAAAAAATAAAGAACCTGTTTTGTAAGCTATTTTTCCAAAACGAGTTTGCAAATAATTATAAATAGAAGTTAGTTGCAAACGATAATACAAAGGCAATAAAATAAATGCGATCAAAAAATAACCGATGAAATATCCGATCACTACCTGGTAATAATTAAAAGCCTTGTGTGATTCACCGGCAAAATCTCCCACAGTTCCCGGGACAGAGACAAATGTTACGCCTGATAATGAAGTCCCAATCATTCCAAATGCAACCAGCATCCAGTTTGAATTTCTGTTACCGATAAAAAAAGAATCATTATCCGAATTGCGGGAAGTACGATATGCAACGCCAAGAAGTAACAGAAAATATCCGATAACGAAAGCAAACAATAATAGTGGCGACATTATTATGGCTTATATATAAATTAATGATTGGAAAATTAGGAAATACGCGCTTATATTATAATTTTAATTTTTCAATATAGGTAATCTTATGGATATAAGGTCGGTCGCTGTTTTTTGTGGATCGCAAAACGGGAAAAACCCTTTATTTGTTCAGCATGCAAAAGAACTTGGCAGGTTTATAGCGCTGCTGCGGGTAAAATTAATTTATGGAGGTGGAAATAAGGGACTAATGGGAGTTCTGGCTGATGCAGTAATGGCTAATGGGGGTGAAGTGATGGGAATAATCCCTGAAATGCTTACTGTGCGCGAACATCAGCATACAAAATTAACGGAACTTGCCATCGTACCGGATATGCATACCCGAAAGAAAATGATTTACGAACGCTGCGATGCAGCAATTATTCTTCCCGGCGGCTTTGGAACGCTTGATGAACTTTTTGAAATGCTGACCTGGAACCAATTAAAGCTTCACGATAAAAAAATATACCTGCTCAATTCAGGCGATTTCTATTCTCACCTCATCAAACACCTTCAACTCTTGCAAAGAGAAAATTTTTTGTACGATCATATGGAGGACAAAATTATTTTTTGCCAGACGCCGGTGGAAATTTTCAATAAACTGAATTAAAGGCGAAGCCCTTTTCGCTAAACCTAAAATAGTGATTCGAGTTAATGATATTATCTTCCGTACTTTGGATGGAGATAAATGTCAAAACCTGTTTTAATGACCGGTAATGCTGTTCCATTATAATCTCTGTATGGCGAATACTGATTCGATAATGCGTCGAACATCACGGCAATATAAAAATTGGTCCTTCCGATCAATCGTTGACCGTAACCAATCCCCAACAGGAAACTTGCTGCATGTGTGGTAAGTGAGCCGGTTTCCCCGGTGCTCATATCTTTTGCACTATAGGCAACCCAATTATACTCTGGTTCAAACTGAAAGAATAAAAAATTTACGGGATAAATTCTCCCGAAGGCCCCAATGCCATAATTAAAACTTCTTTGGCGTATATTATTGTTGTAAAAAAAATCAGGATCAGCTCTTTCAGAACTGTAGTTGAGATTTAACAATATGCCAGCGTCAAACCACTGCGTTAAAGTCCATCCAATTTCCGGAGAAATGCCGGCATTAAAATCCCAACCATTATAGCCGAGGGCAAGGCTCCCGCCAACGAACATGTTTTCTTTTGTAAAACCATAGGTTGGTGCTTCATCCGAATACGTGTTTACACGGTTCGGCATGTGATCTTGTGCAAATGCAATAATACCTGTAGTAAGAAAGCAAATGCCGAATAATACTTTTTTGATCATCGGTTTCATTTTATGTTACAAACTTAACGGTTACTGTGCATCAAAAATTTTCCCAACATTTAAAATATTGTTAGGATCGAATACTTTTTTGATCTCACGCATCAATTGCAATTGTTTTTCGTTGAACATGATATTCATGAATCCTTTTTGAATAAGTCCAACACCATGTTCGCCGCTTATCGTTCCGCCCAGTTCATGTACAATGGTAAATAAAGCTCGCAAACTTTCTGTCATTTCTTTGTCTTCAAAACTATTAGCGGTTCCATTTTTCTTTATACGGATGTGCAGGTTTCCATCGCCGGCGTGTCCATAACACACAACATCGAAATTATTTTTTCTACCCAATTCTTTTATTCGAAGAATCAATTCTGGCAAAAAGGCCCTGGGCACTACCGTATCTTCTTCAATGGTATAACCAGCGGCTTTCACCACTTCTGCAACCCGTCTTCTCATTTTCCACAATTCATTTTTTTGCTGTGCATCATCAGCAAAAAAAATGTCACCGATATCATAATTCGTTAATAATTGCGCGATGGTTTCCATCTCTGTTGTTAAAATTTCAAGATGATTGCCATCAAGTTCAATAATAAGATGGGCAGCAATATCGTCTGTCACCGGAACAATCGAAGTTCCGATGAATTCGCTGGTAATTTTCAGTGCATCAATTTCCATCAACTCCAATGCGCTGGGAGTGAAGCCGGCAAGAAAAATCGCATTCACTGCTTGGGCTGCTTGTTGTAAAGATCTGAACGGCACAAGCATCAACAAATCATATTTGGGAAGGGGGATGAGTCTCAAGACAATTTTTGTAACAAAGGCTAATGTTCCTTCGCTTCCGATAATTAGCTGGGTAAGATTATATCCTGTTGCATTTTTCAAAACATTCGCACCCGTCCACATGATTTCTCCTGTTGGTAAAACTATTTGCAGATTCAGTACATAATCTTTGACGACTCCATATTTTACAGCTTTTGGCCCGCCGCTATTTTCTGCAATATTACCTCCAATAAAACAAGATCCACGGCTGCTTGGATCAGGCGGATAGAATAACCCTTTTTCTTTCACCGCATTTTGTAAAATTTCAGTGATTACGCCCGGCTCTGTTGTCACCTGACAATTTTTTTCATCAATATCAAGGATGGAATTCATTCTTTCAGTGGAAATGAGTAGACCCCCCAGATGAGGCAATGCGCCGCCACTCAATCCTGTTCCCCCTCCGCGCGGTGTAACCGGGATCTTTTTTGCATTGCACACTTTCATTATTGCGCTAATTTCTTCGGCAGTGCGAGGCTTTACAACAACTTCAGGAGGGAAATGCAGATGTTCTGTTTCGTCATGCGCATAATGCAAAACTGTTTCTGCATCAATAAATATATTCTGTTCTCCAACAATTTTTTTTAGCAGAGCCAGATCTTCAACAGCAATATTTTCTTTTGATGAGATAATTTCCATTCCATTTTCTTTATGCAAAAGTCGGGAATTAAAGTTGATTGCTTTAATCGATGATTACCTGGATCTTATTACCAGCAATCGTCAATTTCTCAAAATAAATTATTGTTTGAAAGATGGACATAGAGATTGCCGACGATCGCCGTTAAAATTGCCGTAATTACCATATTGAGTAAGAGAAAACTCCCAGGCACCAAATCCGTTATTGGTGTTAGCCAATGAAGATACCGTTACGTCGTAGGTGAACATTAGCCGGATATTTTTATAGATGAAACCGATCATCGGAATAACGGCGTCGCCTACACGAAAATATAATCCGCCAATAACCTGTTGTTCGCCATCACCAGACAAATTATATTGTGCATTTAGTCCAAGCACCGTTTCTGAAGAGCCTGCCTGGTTGCTGTAATAACCCATCGGATTAATAATTACCAGATCACTTGTCTTAAAACTGCCATTGATAAAACCTGTATATCTTAAAGGCAGACGACTGTCGAAACCGACGGGATCAGTAGTAAAAAAAGATTCTCTTGGATGATTGATATGCCAAACCGAAAGCCCGCCATTGATATAGATTTTATCTGTCGGAAAATAGGCATAATTCATTCCTACCTGCATATCAAATAAACTGGTACTTGGCTTATCAATTTGCACGCTAGTTGGTAATGTATTATCAAAAAATTTTCCATCAAATTGATCTGGAAATTTAAGATTGACACTATTGATTCTCTTATTGATCCACCCAACATTGAATCCTGCAGTGAGCAGACTGGTGTAACCGATCATTTGATGGTAGGCAATAGAAGCATAAGCTTGTGTAGAGGTCAAATTACCGGCGCCGGCTTCATCACGCAAAATAACGCCTCCCAATCCGAGCCATCCGTTTTCAATTCTATTGCGAAATACCTGTGCATCGCCCCAAATGCTCATCGTTCTGTAAGGTTCAGTCATTATTGAAGACCATTGCTGGCGATAATTTGCGCCAAGACGATAATCTGCATCAGGAATAAAACCGGTGTTGGCAGGATTTGTCGTTAATGGAGAATTGAACCATTGAGAAAAATGAAGATCCTGTGCAACACAATTTGCATTGATAACATCAAGAAGAAATAAAACGATCAATATATTTGAAGCCTTCTTCATTTTTCAATATTCATGATTAAAATGAAATTATCTTATTAAAGTTATATCGCCTTTTTTTGTTGCTTTTGTACCGTCAAAATATTCAGCCTCTACCGTATATGCGTATACGTCCATTGGTTGTGGATTTCCTTTGTAAGTCCCGTCCCAACCAGTATACACATCATTGGTTTCAAAAACTTTTTGTCCCCAACGATTATAAATCCTAAAAGTTAATTTACTAATGCCAAAACCACGTACACGCACAATAGCATTTTCTCCAAAGCGCCCCGGGGTAAAAGCATTGGGGACATCAAGCAAGGGATTGACAATTGTTTCAACAGGTTGGCATGCAGTGTCAGTGCAATTATATTGATTATATACCACCAAACAAGCCTCAAAAGTTCCCGAGCTGTTATACTGATGTATTACCGTGTCCGTTGTTGTTTTGGTAGCTGTATCGCCATCACCAAAGAACCATTTGTACAAAACACCTCCGGTAGAACCGTTATTAAAAACTGTGGGCGTATTTGCCACAGGGGGAACTGGTGTTGTAGTGAATGCAGCATGCGGCTTTGCGAATATTGAAATGGTAGCCTGGGTAGAATCAATAATGTTACAAGTGTTAGAATCAATTACGACAAGCTTTATGGTGTAGGTGCCTATGTTAGGATAAAGATGACCAGGGCTTGGATCGGTAGATGTTCCTCCATCACCAAAACTCCAGAAATATTGTTGTCCGCCCGCAGAAGTATTATTGAATATAACGGAATCCGGTGCGCACCCTGTTGCCGGTATAATGAAACTTGCTTTTACCAGTGGAGAAACATTAATAATTTTTGAAACCGTGTCCGGACTATTACAATAATTGGTGTCGGATAAAATTAGTTTCACATTATAACTTCCTGCTGCCGCAAAATTGTGATTGACTGAGGCGGTACCTGTTGTTAAAACTGTTCCGTCTCCAAAATCCCAGACAAAGGATGAGTTAGTGAATGGAACGCCCGCAGGTGGTGATGACAGATTTGTGAATTGATAGGATAATGACTGGCATGGCGGTAACTTGGCATCTGCAAAAGCCAATACTGCCGGATTGTTACGTGCACGGATATGAATGTAAGTTGTATCGCTGATATTACAGGACGTAGAGTCAATGGCTATTAATCTTACTAAATAGGTCCCAATATTATTGTATGAATGAGTGACCTGGGAACTTACCGTAGCAGAATCCGGCGTCCCGTCCCCAAAATTCCAAATATAGCTTCTCGCATTAAGAACGGTATCTTCCAATAAAGGAGTAAGTGTAACACAACCTGATGTATCGGGTCTACCATTTATTAGTGATTTTAATCCTGCAGAAACACCGGCAAAATTAAATGCAAGTTTTAATCCGGCTTCATTGCATCCAGCTCCGGTTATTGCGCCATTATTGCGATATCTCGCACCTGCGGTAGTAGGAAATTTTAGGTTGGGATTATGATCTGCACAATTCGCGCAAATGGCTTCATAAATTGTTCCCTGCTTATCATAGCGGCTTGTCCCCCCGTCAACATGTTCACTGCAACACCATTCAGATTGTGTATGTTTTGTGTCATCTTGCCCAAAAAAACTGCCATACAATAAGCTAGATGCGTCTCTTTTTATGACGATAAAATAAAAGTCGTGATTGTCTGTTACGCTTTTTAAGGCATCGGGCGTTGTTGGCATGCCAAGAGTTCCCTGGAGAAAATATGGATCAGCCCCTGAACCATAAAACTGCCCCCATCCTGAAACATAAACATTTTGACATTGGTCAACTAAAAAAGCTACCGGCGAAATATTGGGTTTTGCTGCATTCACAGAGCCAAATGTCGTAGAATAAATAAATTTGGAAAGATTGGTATCCAATTTACTTACAAATTGTTTTGCGCCTGCATTTGACCAGGCAGCATTTGGCGTGACAGTCCATTTCCCGGTCGTTGTTCCCATAACGTATGGATAACCATATTTGTCGAATTTTAATCCGTAGATCATATCAATGCCAGAAGTGCCCACATAGGTAGATGCGATTAAAGACGCACCGGAATTTGAAATCCTGGAAACGAAGCCATCAATGCCGCCAGCGCTGTTCTTCTGCATGACATTAGCCTTGTTGGTACCGGGGAAATTCGTGCTTTCCGTACTTCCTCCCACAAAAAGTTCGTTGGTAACAGGATCGATATCCATAACAAATGCAACATCATTGGCGCTGCCTCCTAAAAAAGAACTGAATATTACATTGGTGCAGGTTGGATTTATTTTGATCAAGGCTCCATCCTGAGTGCCGCCGCCAAATGTTGGTTGAAATGCCGCTCCTCTTATTGGAAAATCAGAAGACGACTGCGTACAGGTTGCAACGTAAATATTACCACCGCCGTCTACGATCACTTCCCCTCTGGACCAGTCCCCATAATTTCTTATTAAAGAACTAACTCCCAAGGGGCAACCTACAGATGGACAACCTTCATCCTGATCCTCGATATTCAAGCCATCATTTTCAGTTCCACCAATCAACATCGAACCGATTATTCCAGTGCCTCCGGCATTAAATTCGGTAACAAATATGTCTACTCTTCCACAGGGTCCAACTTTATTGGTAGCCGGGACGATCGGAAAACTTGTGTTGGATTCAGTTCTTCCAAAAACGATCAGTTGACCTTGAGCATTGCATACTAAGCTGTGCGGATACTCACTACTAGATCCACCCAAATAAGTGGCATAGGCTATACTGCTTCCGGTTACATTAAATTTCATTATGCCAATATCCCATCGACCGTTTGAGAAATTACTGCTAAAAGCTCCGGGAGTAGTTTGATAGCCAAAACCATCAACAATGCCTGCAATAAACATGCTTCCATCGGGTCCATAGGTTGCTGTAAATCCCCAATTATCTGCTTTGCTGCCGGAAAATGAACAAAATATTTCATTGGGATCAATGATCAATGTTGCATCGGGCGAATAATTTTTTATTTTGAATTTTACCGTGTTATTGGTCGTTAGAACATATTTGGATTCCACTTCGGTTCTTTCCGGATTTGCGTTTGATAATTGATAAGTTGAGGGAATGGTTTCAGTTAATAATCCCAATGAAGTTTTGATCTGCAGTTTTTTATTTTTTGCGTTGAGTTTATCAACCCCATCATAATGTAATGCAATGTTGTCCGGATTGCCACCAGGATGAACGATAAAATTGTATTTGAGCATTCCATTTTCTGCGTAATAATTCAGATCAATATTCGGGTAAATATTTTTATAGGTCATTGCCTGAAAGATTCTGCAATGGGAAGCCCATTTGGTAGGATCATTGCCAATAAAATAATTGTTATATGTTTCAATCGGTTTTTCTGGGATTATTTCAGGATTCTCATTTGCATTTTCAAAACTAACGCGGTACTGATGCGAATGAACGATTAATTTATCATTACCTGCTGTCGCTTTAGAGGCTTCATTTGTTTGAAGAGATTTTGAGATATCTTCTTTTGCTTTTGCCGAATGATGAGCATGGATTCTTGCCAGATCATTAGCATCCTGCAATAAGACACTAAATCCATTATTATGTAGATAGAATGCGCCATTATCCATTTCTGCACGGTAACTTATCTGTGCATTCCATTGACCTTTATTTTCTACAAATTGGAGGGGTGAGCTGCCATTTTGTGCTGAAACGGTGAGGGCTGCGGAGGTTATTAAGAAAAAGACTATGCAGTGTTTTTTTAGCAAGATTTCTTTTTTACAATTTAATCAATATATAGCAAAATAGGTAGTGTTAATAGCTACGATATTTTACTCCATTCCGTTTTGCCTTGTTGTATATTAAGATGATTCTTTAGCCTCAAATTTTCTGCCGAACTAAGGTCTGCATCATCATTGAGTATCTTATCAGCCATGTCTTTTGCAAGTTCTAAAATCGGTCTGTCCTCAACAATATTGGCCAACTTGAATGTCATCATTCCACTTTGTCTTGTGCCTGAAATGTCGCCGGGACCGCGTATCTCCAGATCTTTTTCAGCTATCTTAAATCCATCATTTGTTGACGTCATTGTCTTTAACCGTTCAATCGCTTCTTTGTTCAGCTTTGTTCCTGTTAATAAAATGCAAAAGCTTTTATCGCTCCCTCTTCCTACTCTGCCGCGCAATTGATGTAATTGGGAAAGCCCGAATTTTTCCGCGCTTTCAATAACCATGACTGTTGCATTAGGAACATTAACCCCCACTTCGATTACAGTTGTTGAAACCATTATTTGTGTATCATGACTTACAAAACGTTGCATGTTTGTTGATTTCACTTCACTTTTTTGCCTGCCATGAACAAGACTTATCCAGTATTTTGGTTCGGGGAAATAAGCCTTTACATTTTCATATCCCTTCATCAGGTTCTCATAATCCATTTTCTCCGATTCTTCGATCAAAGGAAAAATAATGTATGCCTGTTTTCCTTTAATAATCTCACTCTTAATAAAATCCATCACCTGCGGTCTGTTATACTCATAACGATGTGCCGTAACAACAGGTTGCCTTCCCGGCGGCAATTCATCAATAACACTATAATCAAGATCTCCGTAAGCAGTCATGGCAAGCGTTCGGGGAATTGGAGTTGCAGTCATTACCAAAACATGCGGAGGGATATGCGATTTATTCCACAATTTTGCCCGTTGTTCGACTCCAAACCGATGCTGTTCATCCACAATGGCTAAACCAAGATTTTTGAATTGAACCGTTTCTTCGATCACGGCATGGGTGCCGATCAAAATATGCAAAGTACCGTTGGCGAGTTCTTCAATAATTTGTTTTCGTTGCTTTTGTTTGGATGAGCCGGTTAATATTTTCACCTGCAACGGTAAATCTTTTAATAACTCGGTGATGTTATCATAATGTTGTTTTGCCAGGATTTCCGTGGGCGCCATTAAACAGGATTGAAACCCGTTATCAGCAGCAAGAAGCATGGAAAGCAATGCCACTATTGTTTTTCCGCTTCCAACATCGCCCTGCAATAAACGGTTCATTTGTTTTCCTTTTGCGGTGTCGGTTCTAATTTCTTTTAAGACTCTTTTTTGCGCGCCAGTTAATTCAAAGGGTAAATGATTTGTATAAAAATTATTGAAGAGATCGCCCACATGATCGAAAATAATACCTTTTGAAAACCGGTGGCGTTGTGATTTTATTAATCCCATTCTTATTTGTGCAAGAAATAATTCTTCAAACTTCAATCTTTTTAAAGATTGCGTATATGCCTCTGCGTTAGTTGGGAAATGAATGTTGCGAAACGCATTGAACCGACCTATCAATTTTAATTCGGTGAGCATTGATTGCGGTAAAATTTCCGGAATATCTTTTTCGGATAATAAACCAAATAAGGTTGCGGTAAGTTTGGCAATCTGTCTTCCGCCAAGTCCTCTTGATTTTAATTTTTCTGTACTTGGATAAACCGGTTCGAGAAAATCTTTTCCTTCAGTTGTTTGAGCGGTTAATGGTTCGATTTCCGGATGGGTGATTTGAGGATAACCTTGAAAAAAACCCGCTCTGCCAAACACAAGATAGTCCTGTCCGATCTTTAAAGATTTATCTATCCATTGAATTCCATTAAACCATATTAATTCCAGTTCACCAGAAGAATCCTTTAAGGTTGCAGTTAATCGTCTTGTTCTTTTATCACCAACAATATCTGCGTTTATTAATCTTCCGGAGACCTGTATGAAATCCGTTTCCGGACCAATATCTTTTATTAATGAAACTTTCGTTTTATCAATGTAACGAAGCGGAAAATGCTCAAACAGGTCATTAAAAATAAAAATGCCAAGTTCTTTCTTGAGAAGCTCGCCGCGTTGGGGTCCAACGCCTTTGAGATATTCGATCGGATTATTTAATATGCCTGCAGCAGCGCGGATAAAATTATTTTCAGTAAAAGTAAACAAAATAAAAGTAGCGAGGCTACCGCCATAGCAAGGTTAGGATCTCAGTCGGCATTTAACAAGGAATCATTTATTGATGTCCTCCCATTTGTAGAATGACATCATCGAGTTTGACGCCGATATGTCTTTCAATATCAATTTTACTTACATTAAGATCGCGCTGCAACTGCAGCTTTTTTATTTGTTCGTCTATATACTTGTTGTTGGCGCTGTTGAGATCTTCTATTTTTATAACGTTGTCGCTAAAATCCTTTTCCGCCTTTGTATAAGCAGTATATGCGTCTTGGGTTATTTGGTATTGTATTTCGAGTTTTTGATTTGTTAGCAGATAATCCTCATACCTGGTGAGAATATCCGCTTTTATCAAGCGAAACCGGTCGTTTCTTTCTGCTTCAGCGATTAATTCTTTCTCGTAAGCGATCTTCACATTGTTGCTGGTTTTAGAAAAAATATCCAGTGGGATCTGAATACCAAAATTATAACGAGGATAGTATCCAACATAGTTATTGCCCGCTGCTTTGGGGTCAATTGAAAATTCATTAAGGTTACCTGCTGCCGTAATTTGACCGAGCCAACTGTTTTTTGCCAAACGTATTTCGTATTCAGCGATTGTTACATTATGATCAGCAATTTCATAAAGCGGATCTTGCAGCGCCAATTGTACCAAGCGCTCCCTGATGTCAACGATTCTTGCAGAATCTGCATTGAGCCTATAGGGACTTGTTCTGCCTTGCTGGTTTGATTTTACTTGCGCATAAATAATTGAGTTACAAAATAATAATGCTAGAAACAATGTTTGCTTCATGTTTTTCAATTTAAGGGTTTTGGGCCTGAACCAGGTTGATGTCATCATAGTTAGGCAATTTTATAAAAAATACTAATGCTCCTAAAAAATAGAAAATTCCTGGTTCCAAGACCAGCGCTATTTGAGAATACTGGCCTACCATTAAAGTAAACACCATCGTAACCAAAGCTATACAATGATTTTGGATTTCCAGATTTCGTGCGCGGTAAAAATTTTTGATGCCACTGCGTAAGAAAAGGTAGTAGCAAAAAAGCAAAATACCAAGTCCAATGAACCCCTGCTCGGCAAACACTTTCATGTAACCGCTGTCCGGAGTAAAGTGTTCAAGGTAATGACCGGGATTATATTTTGATCCCTCACTTACACAAGTATAGATACCACCACCCATGGGATGATCGTATAAATATGGTTGAACACGATGACGGTTAATATCTCTCACCGCTGCTGAGGCATCTTTTGTTCCATTAAACGTTGAACGAACTCTTTCTATAGCCGGTGGATGCCATGGCGAAACCATCAGCGCTACAAAGCCAAGCAAAGCGATAATGGCAAATATCATTGTTCTTCTTTCATAAATCGTAGCAATGCAATAAAAAGCGATACCTGCAACCATCATCAATGTTGCGGTGCGGGTGCCGGAATAAATAAAACCAAATGAATTAATAATTGATGCGATTAATAGCCAGGTTTTTATTTTTTTGTTTTTTTCACGGATGGTCAGAATAATGCATTGCATGGCTACCGAAGCAAACAATACCCCGGAAGTTGCCGGATCGGATAAAGTAGAGAACTTACGGAGTAATCCGCCTTGTAAGAACAGTTGAAGTTGCAACGGTCGCGCATTTAACCAATTCCATTCAAAGGCCGCAAGACCAAACCACTGCTGCTTGCAGGCATATGCTGCGAGTATGGTTACAAAAACAATCCAGAAATAGATAAAATATTTAAATGTTTTCCACGAATTGAGCAGGCAATAACAAATAAGTACAAAAAAAAGCTGGAGTATATATTTTCTGGTGTAGCTAAACCAACCCAATTTGCTAAACATGTTTGGGTTTAATACTTGTATGATATAGTATGCAAACAGTAGAGATAATCCTACAAAAAGAGGACTGTAAAAAAACTTCCTGTCAACCTCACTACGCAATTTATATTTCAATATCACGCTCAAAAGGAGCAGATAGAATAATCCATCCGTAACGCTGGCGTAAGGGAAATCGATATTGCTTGGTAATCTTTCGAGGAGGGGTGGCAGCGCAGCAAAAGCAATAGTAAAATATAATCCGAAATAAGGATATCGAAAAAATAAAGCAACAATAAAAATAACGGCAAAAGCCCCAAGTATTCCTATTCCCACTTTAACATCAATCAAGGCTGTGCCACTGGCTATGCCGACTGCCAGCAGTCCAAAAATAATATAGCCCAAACCTGTTTTTAATTTTTTATCCAGGAAATGATACCTGAGCCATTCTTTAAAAGGACTACTTTTTTTTATGACGCTGAAGTTATTCATCAGGCTTAGAAAAAAACGAATTTAATAAACATGAAAATTAAAAAAAGAATGAATATGGTTGTCGTCAATACTTCCATCAGTTGTTTTACCGATTTTTCCTGTTTCGACATTCAAGTAATTATTTGTCGGTTAAAAAGGTTTCATAATAGGCATCACCCAACATGCCAATGCTATTTTCCCAACTGTGGGTAAGTGCAAAACTTCTTCTTCTTTCTTTTTCTTCTTTATTCTGAAATAATTTGTTGGTAAGAATGAATCGAATTTTGTCAGCATAGTCTTCTTTTGTTTTGCACAGGAAAACATAATCACCAAACATTTCCATTGCCTCAGTCACCGTTGCAACAACCGGCTTGCCCATGGCAAGATATTCATCTATTTTTCTCGGATAATTACCTACGGTCATGGGATTAAGTGCCTGAGGATTTATGCAGATATCGAACTGAAAAATATAGGTAGGCACTTCTTCCGGTTCTATTCTTCCAAGAAAATAAATATTCTTATATTTTTCAAGATAGCTTTTCTTAAAAAGCTCGTCGGGGGGGCCAACCATAACAACGCTGCAATCGGGAAATGATTTTGCGATATGCTCTATAACAGTAACGTCTAACCGCATTTCGGTAATTGCGCCGCAATACCCGATAATCGGGTGGGGAATGTTCGCCATTTTCTGCGGAACGGGAAAATTGTCGAAAATGAAATTTTCGTAATCGCAACCTTGTCCGATATCGAAACTCTTATCATTCCATTCCGATGCATATCTGGCCAGATAGGCAGAATTGGCAACCACCAGATCGGACTTTTGCATTATCTTTTGTTCCAACCTTGTTCCATGTTTTTTGAAATAGGGTTGTACAGTTAAAAAATCGCGGAGGTAAAAAATGTATTTACTGCATTCCGGCAAAAGCTCTTTTTGGTAAAAGCCGCGATAGAAATCATTATCATTGATCAATATCGCATCTTTAAAAGATAATTTTTTTACAGCTTTATTAATTGCAGCAGCAAGACGTTTATTATTTATCTTATTTAAGAAATCATACACCCAATTCACCGAGATCCAATTGATGGATTCCAACACAATATTTGGATTATAGACCCACAGGTTTTTTTGGATTTCCGTCAACTCCAACTTCTGCTTAGAGACACTCTTATCTTTTTTCTTTCTTAACAATGAATTTCTGTCCGGAACCCTGCTCACAAACAATACTCTGTTGTTTCGCGCAAGTTCGTAAGCCATCTCTTTGAAATTAAAACCAATCTCCAGGTCCCACGGCTGAAAGCTGAACAGAATAATATCCTTATTATGAATGAAGTTGTGTTTCATGAAAATGTCCTCAATTATCTTAATGCAAAGCCAATTATATTTTTTACCATTTTTCGAATTTTCTTTTGATCAGATTAAACATCAAGATAATCTTTCTCAACGTTATTCAAAATTGCGCCGATAAATTTATCCGGAGCAGCTGCTTTTACAAACTGAATGGATTCTTTGTCAATTTCCCCTAAAGAATTCTTTGCTGAAAAAACGACCATAATGGCATCCGCATATTTTGAAAGCTCTTTACTATCAGAGTGACTATCCAATGCAGCGCCTTCAATGAAAATAAAATCGTAATGCTGGCCTACTTTATTAAGATTAGACAATAAATTATTTTTTGGCAAGACTTCCGCCGGCGTATAATTGCCCTCATTGCATCCAATGATATCAACGTTTGGAATATCGGTGAGCGTTGTAATTCCCCAGATCTTATCTGTTGGATTATCCTGCACACCCAGGCTAAAATTCTCCAAAGTTGGTTTTGCAGAAAACTTGCGGGTTATCGTATTGTTCGAGAAGTTGGAATCTATGATCAGGATTTTCTTCTTCGTCATGCTGAATGTGTATGCCAATGCTTCAAGAAGCGTGCTTTTGCCTTCCTGTGATTTTAAACTGGTAACGAGGATGATTTTTTTATTCGTGCTCTCTAATTCAAAACGTAATTTTCTAAAACTTTCAATAAAAAACTGGTTATTATAATTTGCGTTTTGTACATCGGTCATGTCAAAATTTTCTTTCATCGGTCTTTTGGCAATATCCATTCTATTCACGATTGTCAATAATTTCAATTTTGTTTCTCTCAAAAAAATTGAAGGACTTCTCAAAGAGGAATCCAGGAACTCAAGAATCAAAATGATAATACAGGTGATGAAAAGAATGCCGATGCCCGAAACCCCAACAATAACGCTTCTGTACATTGGCTGCGCTTTGATTGGTGGTTGACCGATCAATGTTTGTTTGAAATTAAAATCGGGATTAACCTCCAGATCCTGTGAGGTGAACTGGCTGCTCTTGTATTTGGCCAATTCATCTTGCGCACTCTTGAGATCATTTTCAAACGCATTGGCAACAACTTCTGTTCCGCCTCCGGAATTCGCTATTCTTCTGAATTCACTTGCCTGGTTTTCATAAAGAGAGATATTTTTCTTCGAAGCCTCAATATCAGCCAAGAGCTCTTGCTTTTTACTATTTAAATTATCACGTGTCGTTTCTATTCGTTCTGCGGCCCTGGTTGGATTTGTACCGGTTGAAGTTGATTGAGAAAGAGAGGTCATCTTGGTGGTATTACTCTTTATTTTCGCTTCAATATCAGGATCGTTCCCGCCTTTTTGGGCCAATTGAACAGAAAGATTTTCATTTTCCTTTTTTAATCGTAAATACTCGGCGTTATTATTATTTTGAGGTACAACGGTGGTTGTATTCGATGTATTATTGTCCAGATCGGCCAATTGATTAATGACCGCAGTTAACTGGGCATTTAATTTGTTTAGGTTTGTTTGTTCGTTGGTAACCGCAGTGGTCGCTTCAGCAGCGCTTGATATTGCCGCTCCGGTTGCATCGCCGGTTTTTGACATACCATTAGTAGCGCGAAATCTTTCCAGCCGGTCGCGTAAACTATCAACCTTTTTTTGTTGAGCTTTTGTGAGGCTATCTATTTTATACAGAGACTCTCTTGTTCTTGATGAAGTGAGCGAGAAATAGAATTCCTGGAATTTTATACCGATGGTATTCACTACAAAAGCGCTTAGCTCCGGGTTTCTTGAAGTATATAAAATATCAAGAAAATCCGAATTCTTTATGCGCTCGATCGTCAGCTTTTTAGAAATATGATAGTCGTCGTATTCATAAAGCAACATCAAATCAAATACTCTTTTTTCGTCCGACTCATAATTGTTCAATAAAGTCAGCGTATTGAGCTTTTTATGCAAAATCTCTTTTGCTTTTTGAAAATCCACGAAAGTATATGCCGTGTCTTTTTTATCTTTTTCAGTCAATTCCGTAAAAGGATGGGAGTTCTCAATATCATGCAATAAAAGCTCATAGGACAACATCCCCAAAACAGTTGGGGATTGGAAGGTCTCGATTACATTATTAAAGCGAAGGTCAATTTGGTTGATATCAAAAACCTCGCTGGTGTTCAACGCTACTTTGCTTGTTTGGGTAAGACCTGTGGAATACTGTGCCTCAGACACATAGGATTTTTTCATGAAAAATGTAAAAACCAATCCAGCAGCAAATCCAATAAATGTCGTTGTAATTATAAGCCACTTCCTGCCTAATAATGCTTTTAAAAGATAATTAAAGTCCATTGGGGTTATTTTCTGAGTTCAATATTAATAATTGAAATATTATAACGTCTTTTTGGCAATTAGCATATATTTCTACAAAAAAATGTTTTTTAATGGTTTAAGGCGAAAGATTTTCATAGGAAATAAAGAATCGCGATGAGGAGTTATAAGCAATGTCAATTTTTTAAAACGCAGTAAGCTCTGAGCAATTCAGCCAAAAATAGGAATTATTTTTAAATACCAAAATAATAAGAAAACAAGCCAAAAGAGAACGCAAATTACTTATTAATAAATAATTATGCGCCTTAAATACTATTCGATTTTCAGAATCGTTTATAATTTTTCATTTTCGATCGACATACAATGGGCACATTAAAAATACTTTTTTGGATAAGTTTATTTATTGTTTTTTATAGCTACTTCGGTTATGCTATCTTGTTGTATTTACTGGTTCAGCTAAAAAAGGTATTTTCATCTTCAAAGGCTAAAACGGTATTGCTCCAGGAATTTGAGCCTGAAGTTACATTGATCGTTTCTGCCTATAACGAACAGGATTTTATAGAAAAAAAAATCAGGAACACCCTTGCCCTGGATTATCCTACTCAGAAACTAAAGATCATTTTCATTACCGACGGCTCTTCAGATAATACTCCCCAAATAATTGCGAAATTCAAAGAAATCCAGTTGCTTCATCAGGCAGAACGCAGGGGCAAACTCGCTGCGATGAATCGTGCGATACAATTTGTGCAAACTCCTGTTGTTATTTTTTCCGATGCCAATACATTACTAAACACTGCTTGCATAAAAGAAATTGCAAAACATTATGCGGACCCTTTGGTTGGCGGTGTTGCAGGAGAGAAAAAAGTAGTAAATGATTATGAAAATACGGCAGCCGGTGTCGGAGAAGGGTTATACTGGAAATACGAATCCTTCTTAAAAAAATTGGATTCTTCTCTTCATTCTGTAGTTGGCGCTGCGGGTGAGTTGTTTTCTGTAAGAACAGATTTATTTGAAAAGGAAGAAAAAGAGGTTATCATCGAAGATTTTGTTCAGTCTCTGAAGATATGTATGAAAGGGTACGTGATCAGATATGAACCCAATGCTTATGCGATTGAAACATCCTCGGAATCCATGAAAGAAGAAGAAAAAAGAAAGATCAGAATTTGTGCTGGGGCATTTCAGGCGATGGGAATCCTGAAAGGGTTGTTTAATGTCTTCAAATACCCGGTTCTGTCCTTTCAATTCATTTCGCACCGTATTCTACGCTGGACTCTTTGTCCCATTTGTCTGATAATCTTATTTCTGGTAAATATCATCATTGTCCTTCAGGATCAAGCCGTATTTTATAGTGCAGTCTTAGCAGTTCAGGGCTGCTTTTATATTTGCGCATTAATTGGATGGTTTTATGCAAATAAGAACATCAAGCTTAAAGCACTTTATATTCCCTACTATTTTTTCTTTATGAATATTGCAGTTTTCTTAGGGTTTAGAAGGTTTATTATGAAAAAGCAAACGGTGCTCTGGGAGAAAGCGGTACGCCAAAAAACAGCTTAATCACCGTTTTATAGGGTAATTCCCAGTAATAAGGAGTAATTGACGTGCTGTTAATAAAAAAAATGCCCTCAATGTTTGGCTATTAGAAAATTGTTATTATTTTTACCACTGATTAAGTATCCAATGTAGATTCAAATCCTCTGAACTCCTCATTAATTCAGTACTTATCTATCTACAAAAATCCCTTGGAAATCCCCCGCCGATACCTGTTTAACGCACAAAATTCTAAGTAAGTTTATATTACACATCCTTAAAGCCATACTTCTTTTGCAGGAAGTAGTTTCGTAAAGCCAATACCTTTTGTGAGCCCAGTATCTGATGATGTTACCCTATTAAAAAATATTGGTTTTAAACTAAGCACTTCTGCCCATGAAAAAGCAAATTTTAGCAATAGATGATAGCAAAGCAATCCGCTTTTTGCTTCAGACCATACTCAGTAAAGACTACCAGGTAATAACTATGCCGGATGGTTGTTCAGCAATGTATTGGCTTTCAAAAAAGAATTTACCAGATTTAATTATTGCCGATCCTCAGCTACCCGATATGGACAATTGGGAATTAATCCATCAACTCTCGTCAAGCGGGATTTATGGGGATATTCCTCTTCTTGTTTTATCTGCTTTGGATAATCAGGAAACGCAGGTTAAATGTATTGAGTACAGCGTTTCAAAATATTTTTTGAAGCCTTTTAACCCGGTGGACTTATTGACGTCTATAAACAACCTTATGAAAAAACAAGTGGTTGACAAGAATTTTTTTAATGCTAACTAATGGCGCTACCGTAATTATGAAACTATAAACCTTTTTATGGATTTTACATTTCTACCCAGAACAACTTTTAAAAGCAAAACTTTTGCTCACTACAGCATAAAATCATACTATGCTGTAAAAGAAAACACGATTTATCGCAACAGTGGGTTTTACTACATTGGTAAAAACTCAGAAAATATAGAAAAACTTGTAAAAGTTTTTAAACGCGGCTACGCCTCCGAACTTCTTGAAAACGCAAAATCAGAATTGCTTCGTTCGCTCAGGCACGAAAATAGCACGGTTCCTGAAGTGATATTTTGCGACTCTGGCTTTGATGTAGCGGCGATAAAAAACTTTCGTCATTTTCTAAATAATGACCCCGTTTTATCTTCCATTCCTTTTATCTTAGATGGTTCTGGTTTATCAGATAAGGATTTGACTTACTACAAGAAGAACAAGGTTCTTGATGAAATCGTTTTCTTTGATGATTTCAACGAAGAAAGTATTCTTAGCAAAAGTCAGTTTCTTAACAAAGTAAAATCAAGATCAAACGAATTGACCATTAATTCGACAGAAAAGAATTCATCCCCTATCCAAAACATTCTGAAAAGAATTTTTGATATTGTTGCAGCCTTATTTGTGCTGGTAGCTTTAAGCCCCTTATTACTTTTGGTGGCCTTAGCAATCAAGATCGAATCCAAGGGTCCTGTTTTTTATATTTCAAAAAGGGCAGGAAAAGGTTACCGGATCTTCAACTTTTATAAATTCAGAACAATGTTTACCGGCGCCGATGAAAAGATTGGCGATTTTGCTCATCTGAATCTATACACTGCCAATGGCACAGACGCGGCGGGTCCTGTTTTCATTAAAATCAATAACGACCCGAGAATTACCAGGGTGGGTTCATTTTTAAGAAACAGTAGCCTGGATGAATTGCCACAGTTCCTAAATGTATTGTTGGGAGATATGTCATTGGTAGGAAACCGTCCATTACCGCTTTATGAAGCTGCCACCTTAACTACCGATGAATGGGCAAAACGTTTTATGGCCCCTGCAGGCATTACTGGCTTGTGGCAAATAAAGAAAAGAGGTAAAGAGGATATGTCTGCCGAAGAAAGGATAAGTCTTGATATCGATTATGCAGATAATTGCAATTTTGTTTACGATCTATGGATCATGGCGCAAACACCTTCTGCGCTTATTCAAAAAACAAATGCATAATATTTCCGGGTTAATTAATTAATTTGTCCTGCAAATTGAAGCCATTACTTTATGTTAAAGGATAATCAGCCTTTAATATCTATCATTACACTCAATTACAACCAAACGCAGGTTACCTGTCAGTTTCTTGAATCAACAAAAAATCTGAGATACAGGAACTATGAGATATTGGTTTGTGATATGGCTTCTGATATTGATCCAACTGGAGCTATAGAATCAGGAAATTATCCAAATACAAAACTGCTGATCAGCAAAAAGAATTTGGGTTTTGCCGCCGGAAATAATTGGGGTATGAGCCAGGCTAAAGGCAATTTTTTTTTTATTGTCAATAATGATACCGAAGTAACAGCGGATTTGCTGGATAAGCTCTTGCACCCTTTTTCTGAAGACGCAACAATTGGCGTGACCTGCCCGAAGATCAGGTATTTCAATCCGTCTAATGTTATTCAATATGCCGGGTTTAATCCGATGAACCCATTTACCGGACGCACAACTACAATTGGCGAAAAAGAAGTCGATCATGGACAGTACAACATTTCTCATCCCACATATGGCGCTCATGGCTGTGCCATGCTCGTCAAGCGCGAAGTGGCAGAAAAAACAGGAATGTTCCCCGAAAGATTTTTTTTGTATTACGAAGAGTGGGATTGGTCGTCTCGGATTTTAAAAGCAGGATACAAAATTTGGTATACTGCGGATGCCGTGATTTACCATAAAGAATCAATGTCTGTTGGTAAGAACAATCCCATGAAGGTTTTCTATCACACGCGCAACCGCATATTGTACATGCGCCGGAATACTAATTGGATAGAATTGATCGTTTTTACTTTGTTTTTTACCTTTTTTTCAATACCAAAAACAGTGGTGGGTTTTCTCGGTAAAGGACAATTCACCCAATTGAAATATTTTTTAAAAGGAGTTTTCTGGAATTTATATTCTTCCAGTGGTTCAAAAATATAAATAGAAAATTCTGCTTTCAAATTCAGATGCTATTATCAATCTTTCATATTCTTTTCCTGGTTGTTTTTGCTTATTTGTTTTTAAGCGTTCTGTATTTATTGTTGATCGCAGTCTTCGGCAAATTGTGGCATGCACCGGTTTATGAAATTTGTTCTGAAAAGAAAAAAATAGCCGTTCTCATCCCCTCATATAAAGAAGATAATATCATTGTGGATACTGCTTCAAAAGCAAAGCAAAATGATTATTCTTCATTTGATGTTTTTGTAATTGCCGACAAACTTCAACCAGGTACAATTGAAAAATTAAGATTGATTCCGGTTAATGTAGTGCCCGTGAATTTTGAAATAGGAATGAAATCAAAATCATTGAACGCAGCATTGAATAGCATTCCGGAAAATGAATTCGATGTGGCATTGATACTGGATGCTGATAATATCATGTCTTCAAATTGTCTTGAAAAAATTAACAGTGCATTCCGGCAACAGTCCAAAGCAGTCCAATGTCATCGCGTAGCAAAAAACAAGAATAACGCTGTTTCGTTACTAGATGCTATAAGCGAAGAGATCAATAATAATTTATTCCGGCGCGGGCAAAGAGCCCTTGGTTTTTCTGCTTCGCTGATCGGTTCGGGAATGGCTTTTGAATTTCAAAAGATAAAATCAATTCTTAATGAAGAATATATTCTTAGTAATCCCGGAGAAGATCGTGAAATTGAATTGCAATTGATGAAAGACAACATTACCGTTGAATATATCAATGATGCATTTGTTTATGATGAGAAAGTTTCTTCAACTGAAGTTTTTGAAAAGCAAAGAACACGCTGGCTCGAAGCGCAATTCACCAATATCAAAAGAATGTTCGATCAAGACGTGAAAACGCTTGCCAATAGAAGTACTTACTGGAATAAACTTTTCCAGGTCTTATTATTACCGAGATCTTTGTATTTATTATTGCTCGTTGCCATAAGCATAATTTTTGCGCTGGCTTATATTATTCATTATCCGATTTTTTATCCCCATCCTGTCTTGTGGTTGCTGCTGGGGGTTGCCTATATTTTATCGCTTGCCATTTCAGTACCGGGGAGTTATTATAATTTTACCACGATAAAGGCTGTTGCACGAATTCCTGTATTAATGATCGCCATGCTAAGGGCAATGTTTAAAATGAAAGCGAATAGAAAAGAATTCTTACACACTCCGAAAGTTCATACAGGCGAATAAAAGGACCCGGCAGCTATAGTCCATGCAAAAATTGTGCATGAATATAATCAACCACGCTGATCAGGCTATTTGTTTGGCTAAATACCTTTAACTGTCTGTCTGCACCGGTTCCGTTCTCTAAAATATTCCCAACATAATTTACCGCATTTCGGCTGCCCAGCGGATCCACCACATCATCGACAAAATCCAGTAATTCATAAATCAGTACCCGGGTATTCACTTCTTCTTCTTTGCCAAAATCAATAAGTCTTCCATCAATTCCATAGCGACTTGCACGCCATTTGTTTTCATTTATTAATGCGCGGGAGTATTGGATGAAATTGAGATTTTGGGAACGTAGCTTATATATTTTTGCGCAGATTGCCTGGAACAGAGCCGCAATGCAAATCGTTTCCTGGACCGTCATTGGCACATCGCAAATTCTGAATTCTACAGTGTTAAAAAAAGGATGAACCCGCAAATCCCACCAGATTTTCTTTGCATTATCGATACAATTTGTTTTTACCAACAGCTTGACAAAATTTTCATAAGCTTCAATACTTTCAAATGCCTCCGGAATTCCGGTGCGCGGGAATTTGTCAAATACTTTGGTGCGAAAAGATTTGTAGCCGGTTTGTCTTCCTTCCCAAAAGGGTGAGTTGGTGCTTAATGCATAAATATGCGGCAAAAAATACCTTGTTGAGTTGGCAATATGATTTGCCATTTCCCTGCTTTCCATGCCAACATGCACGTGTAATCCGAAAATAAGATTGCTGCGGGCAGCTTCCTGCAATTCGTTTACGATTTCATTGTATCTCGCATGGTCAGTGATCAATTGATTTTCCCAATGGCTGAATGGATGCGTGCCCGAAGCGCCTACCCAAAAACCATTGTCGTTCGCAATTTGCGAAATTGTTTTTCGCAAAGTGGCTACATCATTAAATGCTTCATCAATGTTCTGGCAAATATCTGTTCCTACTTCAACAACAGCCTGATGCATTTCTGCTTTTACTTTGTCTTTGATGACTTTTTGTCCTTCGGTAACTATTTTTTGTTCATGGCTTTTCAGTTCTTTTGTTTCCGGATCAACAACCATGTATTCTTCTTCAACGCCTAAAGTGAAGTGCTTGTAACTAATATTTGCCATAGAAAATGATGATTTTCAATTTAAGATTTACGAATCCTGTTTTAGGTTAGCGTTAATGCCAGACCCTATAATTTGAGCGATGCGATTCGCGTCATTTCCCCCCATAGCAGTTAGCTTGCGTCAAACCAATGCTTCGTGGGCAACGCTTCTTTTCAAATATTCTCCCCAGGTTAAATTATCAACTCCGTCTTTATGTGCGATCGCTCTTTCTATTGCATAATTAGCCGCCGTTTCTACCACCCAATTGAAATTATCTTCACCGACGCTGGTTCTTTCTGCATCTGGTGCAGGATTGCAAAAATCAATTGCATAAGGAACCCCATCGCGCAGCGCAAGTTCTACTGTATTGAAATCGTAACCCAGATATTTGTTGATGCGCAGAACAATTTGCTCCATTTGTTGCAATCTTTCTGTTGATGGATTAAAATTACTTGCATAGCGCAAGTGGTGCGGATTGCGTGGTTCGTATGGCATAATGCGAACATATTTTCCGCCGATGCAATAACAACGGTAATATTCATCAAAAACAATTTCTTCCTGTAACAGCATGACCAACTCGCCGGTCTCGCCATGCTTTTGATAAAATTCTTCCGCATTATTTAATTTATAAACATTCTTCCATCCACCGCCCGCAAACGGTTTCATGTAAGCGGGAAACCCCACATAACTAAAAATTCCTTCCCAATCCAATGGATAAGCAAGGTTGGAAAATGACTGTTCACTGGTATCAACCGGATGATCTCTCGAGGGAAGAATAACTGTTTTCGGAACAGGCACGCCGATTTTTGTTGCCAAACTATTATTAAAGAATTTTTCATCGGCGCTCCACCAAAATGGATTATTGATAACTGCGGTTCCGCATATCGCGGCATTTTTTAAAAACGCACGATAAAATGGAACATCCTGTGAAATCCGATCAATAATAACTGCATAACCGGAGGACTCACCCTGCGTGACTTTATCAATACGCACAGGTTCAGCAACAATGCCTGAAACATTTTTACTGTTTACTCTTTCTATAAAAGCCATCGGAAAACTTCTTTCTTTACCGAATAGAACGCCAATTTTTTTCATTGAAAAATTTTTAAATTATTTAATAAGAATTAGCTGATGATAACGCACTGATATTAGTCAGCTGGATATTGAAATGTTGATAAACAGGATAGAGAACTTAACACGGTAATCAAATTTATTTTTAAAACAACAAAAAAACAAATTGATTATTTGCAGAGAAATATTGCAGTTAAGTCTATTTTATTATTTTTGACTTTATGCAAGAAACCCCCGCGCATGTTTTACCGGAAAGTGTGGAACTGCTATCTGAAGCGCTCGACAGAAAAGTTATAGTTGACTTCTATTTGCCCACGGATGTTCCTGATTCAACGGGAATAAGTCTATTGCTGATCAATGACGGACAGGATATGGAAAAGCTTGAACTCGCTTCAATGCTGGAAGAATTATATGCAGCAAGAAGTCTTGAACCATTACTGTGTGTGGGAATTACGGCAGGCGTTGAAAGAAAGATGGAATACGGGACAGCAAAAATTCTGGATTACAAAGGACGGGGAGCGAAGGCTCGGCTTTACACCGATTTTATTTTTGAAGAGTTGATTCCTTTTGTACATAGAAACTATAATATTCCCTCATTCAAAGAAAAAGCATTTGCTGGTTTCTCTCTGGGCGGATTAAGCGCATTGGATATTGTTTGGAATCATCCCCAGCATTTCTCCAAGGTTGGTGTGTTTTCCGGTTCTTTATGGTGGCGGACCAAAGATCAAAACGATAAAACGTACAGCGATGACAGAGATCGGATCATGCAGCAGCAAATAAGAGCAGGGAAATATTATCCATGGTTGAAATTTTTCTTTGAATGCGGAGCCGGAGATGAGGAAGAAGACAGAAATAATAATGGCATTATTGATTCTATTGATGATACTTTAGATTTAATAAAAGAATTAGCGGCCAAAGGATATGATCTGGGAAAAGATATTCATTACCTGCAAATAGAAGATGGCAAACATGATGTAGAAACATGGGCGAGAGCGATGCCTGAATTCCTGAAATGGGGATGGGGCAATAGGGTCGACTAACAGTGGAATGAAAAACAAAGCTATCAATTAACCCCAGGCAATAAAAAACTCCACAAAACGTGGAGTTTTTTATGCCTCAGCAAATCAAAAATTTTATTGAACAAAAACGGTTTTGGCTTTACTTGCGCCAACATCACTTATGGTAACTGTGCTGCTACCCTGAGAGCTAAAAGTCAATTGATAATTAAATGTGCCTGTTATGGTCAGTGATGTATTGGCCGCCACATTGGTAGCGCCAACCAGCATAATGGTTGAAGACCAGCCATAGAGACCATTGGTAGCCGAACCGATAACCTTGGTCAGCTTCACAGGAGTTTTAGTTGTAGCAAGGCTTGATGTGGATGTGCCATAAGTAAAAGTATTTGCTCCGCTTGCGACGGAAATGTAAGGATAAATATTTTGCGTGGTATCCGACATCGTTCCGGCTACAGCCAAATAAATGGTATCTCCAACATTAACAGTATCTGCGGTATGGCTTAATGAAGTCACTGAAAAACCTTTTGAAAAAGGTGGTGTATAGCTTGGAAGCGTTGTGTTTTTCACGCAACCAACAAATAAAATGCCTGCTGCAACTAAACTGGTAAAGAGCATTTTTTTCATAATAGTTATTTTAAGTAAGTTTATTTTTTTCAAGTTCAATGACCAGTTTTTAATGGTCATTGAACTTGATTTTATTTTAGTTAAACAAATATCTTATACCAAACTGCATGGTCCATCTTGAACCTGGTTCCGTAGCATTATTGACAAGATTAGTTAAACTGGTATTGTCTGCAAAGCTAGATGTATACGGAGTGTAGCTGCCAGCATCTGCAAATGGGAACGAGAATAATGGTGTTTTGCCATCTGCAGCCATTCCTTCAAATTTAATGAAGTTGGTCGCCGTAGGTACTTTTATAACGCCCCAATATTTGTTAAGCAAATTTCCAACGTTGGTTAAGTCCAGGCTTAAACGTAAAGTATGCTTATCTTTTTCACCGCCTCTTTTTGTATAGAAATAAATATCCTGAGTAATGTTCAAGTCAACACGTTTGTAAAAAGGATAAACATCAGAATTAGCCTTCGCATATTGTCCGCGATGCGCTGCTAAATAATGATCCTGGTTAATAAGATTATTCAACTGTGTCCAGATTTGTGCCGCAGTTCTTGGATCGGCAGTAGTTCCGGTAGTAATACCTGTATGAGTAGTTGAATTGTAAGAACCGGCATCGATCAAATTTATTTCTGATGCATTTCTAGGAATATAAATCAGATCATTCCCGGTATTACCATCGCCATTCAAATCGCCATTATAAACAACTGAGGTGACTCCCGCGGGAGCTGCTTCAAGAGTAGCTCCGAAAGAGGTAGAAAAATGCTTTGCATATTCAATATGATAAATACCATAAGCAAATATGCGGTTAGGCTGGAACCAGGAAGGTCGCGCCAATACAGGTGCATTTGGATCAGTATTAGATACTGCTCTTGCAGACCATAAGGAACTTGCCGTACTACCATTTTCCATCGTTGTCCTTGCATCGCTATGAACATAAGATAAATTCAAAAATAAATGAGGGAAGCTTTTTTGAATCCGGAATGTTGCAGTGTAAGAATAACCTTGATTGGTATTAGCCAATAATATTACATTTTGAATATTGGGAGAATCCAAAGATGCTGTTCCGTTGGTCATTCCACTCCAATACTTGTTGGTTGAGTTTGTTGTTCCGGAACCCGTATTAAATCGCATTCTGTTATCCGGGCCGTTAGATATTGCGAATCCATTGCTTTCTTTAAGATTCACATTCTCCATATAGGTAGCATTAATATCTTTTGAATAAGTAAATTCTCCGGTGATAACCCAATCATCAGGAAGTTTTTTATCCAAACCTAAACTTGCTTTTAATTTGGTTGGGTATTTGAAATTTTTTGCAATGACATTCACAGCATAACTTGGCGGAGTAGCTGTCTGATCAATTGGTGTACCTCCGGGACCTGCAGTTGCCAAATAATGTGCAAGCCCTGCAGTAGATGATGGGAAAAATGGGGCATTGGTCAAATAAGCGATCCCCTGTTGCACGCCGTTATTGGCAGCCTGGTTTTCTATCCACACAAAGGGTGGAGCGCCTTCAAAAATCCCGGCGCCGCCTCTTAACTGCCAGGTTCTGTCACCGGTGATATCCCAGTTAAAACCAACACGCGGAGAAATTACAAGGAAACCATTTGGTGCAGTACCCACATTATATTTTGCTCCATTTAAAAATGTTAGCTGATCAAAATTCGGATTGTCGGTAAACTTGTTTTGATAAGTCGTATAGTCAAAACGAATACCGTAAGTCAAAGTAAAGTTGCTCTTAACCCGCCACTTATCCTGTGCGAAAAAACTCAGGTTTGTTGCACCGGCATAAGCCCAGGGAAAAGCACCACCCTTCAAGGTAGAATATTGCTGATAATAGTTCGTTGCAGGTGCACCCGATAAGAATGCATCTAAACTGCTGAACTGATATCCTCCATTATAATCCGGTGCAAAGGCGTTTTGATATTTTTTGTAGCTGTTCTGTGTTCCAACAGTTATTTCATGCGGTCCTTTATAGAAAGTAAAGATATCCGTGAATTGATAAGAATCCATGAACAGTTGATTGTTATAAGTATAAGGCTCATATCCAAAAGTGGTGTAGATATTTCCACCATTCAGGATATCAACCAATGGAAATGTATCGGATGATGATTGAGGAGAACGAAAATCTCTTTCTCTGGTGTAACCTATTTGCAGTTTGTTGGAAGCCTTATTGCTGAACCTCGTGTTCAATTCTGCAATATAAATTTTGAGATTATTATTGATCCGATACCCGCTTCCCTGAAACGGCATCGCAAAAGTCCCGGGCTGACCCCCCGTAACTTGTCCATTCGTGCTTCCCGGACGGCTCGTGCTTGCAAATTGATCAGCATAGGACTTCAAATAATTATATTTCAAAGAAAGTTTGTTCTGATCATTAATGTTGAAATCAATACGTGCATTGATTTTATAGCTGTTTGTTTTGAACGAATAACCCTGGAAACTGCCAGGATTGTAGTTATAGGTATTCTTCAAATACGTCCCTAATGCATTTAAAGTATCCGCGTTTGCCTGGGACACCACCCCTGCTACCGGTGCGTGCGTAGCATCTGATGCTATTACCCCAGTTGCCGGTGCGCTTTGCAGATCTTGCTCTGCGTTAATAAAGAAAAATAATTTATCTTTTATGATCGCGCCTCCCAGACTTCCGCCCAGAATATTAAAGCTAAATGGCGTTCTTGCAATTACATTGTTATCTACTTTATAACCTTGCAGACCCGGTGTCTTGATATAGGTGTATACAGAGCCTTTCCATTGATTGGTTCCGCTTTTTGTCACTGAGTTGACTCCTGCGCCGGTAAATCCACCTTGTCTGACATCATAAGGGGAGACATTGACCTGGATCTGATCGATCGCATCCAATGCTATTGGCTGTGCATTTGCTTGTCCGCCGAGCGTACCTGATAATCCGAACGAATTGTTGAAATCGGCACCATCAACAGTAATATTATTATAAGAAGCAGTAACGCCGCTAAAACTTAAACCATTCGATGTAGGTTCAAGTCTGGTGAAGTCGGCGATTGAGCGGCCAACAGTTGGAAGTTGCTCAATTTGTGAACGGGTAATAATTTCCTGGCTACCGGTTCTGCTACTGTTAAATACTTTACTCTGTGGAGTGGTTGCCGTTACGACGACTTCCGTTAGTTGTTTTGTTTCAGGAACCAACGCAAAATCGGCGGTAAAATCTTGTCCGATAGAAAGGGTGATGTCTTCCTGTTTTTCCGTCTTGTAACCAACATAAGTTACCGTAACAACATACGGACCTCCAATTCTTAAACCAGGTAAATTAAAACGTCCATCTTTTCGGGTAGTGGTGGTGTACTTTGTTCCTGATGGCACATGTAGGGCAACAACGGTAGCACCTCCGAGCCCTGTTGTTCCTTCTGCAACCGTACCTAAAATCTGTGACGTGGTTTCCTGTGCTAATAATACATAGGAAAAAGAAATGCATAATGCTGATAATAGCAGTCGTTTTATCATAATCGTTGTTTTTGGTCTTGATTTGGTAAGATGATTAAACTATTCGCAAAGAAAACAATTTAACCCCTTTTGTTCGGCAAGTAAATCATTAAGAAATTATAAACATATAGCAGTAATCAGTGCAGGGTAAGGCTTATAAATTTTGAGATTGCAAGAAAGGAAAAAAGAAAACAAACACCAAAATATATTTTTTATTAAAAAAAAAGATTGAAAACAAATTTGATGATTTATCTAAAAAATCAATTCCGATTTGCAGGATTCTGAAATTTGATTTTATTTTTTAGCAAAAGCGTTCATTAATGTTGAAACTTTTTGACTTCCTTCAAAAGTGGTGATCAATTTCCCGCTTTTATCATATAAAGCAAGAAAAGGCAGGCTTGAAAACTTGTAGTATTTGGGAAAATCGAATTTCGCATCGTATCCCATTTTTATATTTGAATAATCTGCAATGTGATAATCCTTATAAAATTTCTTCATCTCGGAAAACGGCTGAAAGGTCCCCATCACTATCTCAATATCTTTGAATTTATCCATTGAATCTATGATGTTTTTCGTTTGACGCTGACAATGTTCGCATGTAGGACTAAAGATCATGATGATGGTCAGATGGTTCTTCCTGATATCGCTATTGGTAATGAAAGTGGAGCTGTCCACTTTTAAAAAGCTAAAAGGGGGAATAGTTGGGTATGGGTTCGGTATTGGCTGGGTCTGCGCAAGGGTCTGCTGGGTAAAAATAAAATTACCGACCAAAATTGATAATAAAACAGGAATTAATTTTTTCATGAATTCTTTTTCTGGTTGAAGATACAATCTACAAAAATAAAAAGAATTTTTTTGTTAGATTACGAAATGTTCGTACGTTTACGAAAAATTCGTAGATATGCAGAAATTAACCTTTCAGGAAGAAGAAGCGATGCAGGCTGTTTGGAAAACCGGCGAAGGCAACGTAAAACTTTTCTTAGAAAATATGGATGAACCCAAATTGCCTTACACCACACTTGCATCAACCATTAAAAACTTGGAGAAGAAAGGCTATTTGCAAAGCCGCTTAATGGGTAATACTTATGTGTACAAGCCTTCAGTAAGTCACGATGATTATAAGAAGAAATTCATGAATGGATTCGTGAAGGATTATTTCGAGAATTCGTATAAGGAACTCGTGAATTTTTTTATTACCCAAAAAAAACTCAGTCCAAAAGAGTTGAAAGAAATTATTGAAATGATTGAAAAAGGGAATAAATAAAATCGATAAAATGATAAATTTTCAATTCCTACCATGCATCAATCATCGTACAACTTAGATCAATCATAATTTATGCCTTTTTTCATTTTATATCTTGTAAAATTTTCCATCAGCGTTTCGATTGTGTATGTATTTTACCAGTTATTATTGCGAAAAATCACATTCTATAATTGGAACCGCTGGTATTTGCTCGGTTATTCGCTATTATGTCTTTTTATTCCTTTCATTCATATCAACCCTCTTGCTGAAGAGCATAATTTCAGCAACGCACAGGTCTTTCGTTACATTCCGGCTATTGAAGATTATACAACAACACCTGTTCATATTGGGGGTAATGTTCCGGCAACTGTTCGTGGAATAAACAGCTGGCCAATACTTTATTCATTACTACTTATCGGTGCATTGATAATGACGGCGCGTTTGATCATTCAATTTATTTCTTTGCAGAGAATAAAAAGAAAAGCAAGCATAATAAGTGATGGCGATACGATCATATATCATGTTGATAAAAAAATCATTCCTTTTTCTTTCGGCAATGCTATTTATCTGAACCGGGATTTACATTCTGAAAAAGAATTGCAGGCAATCATTTTGCACGAATATGTTCATATAAAACAAAATCACACAGCCGATATTTTCTTTGCCGAATTTCTTTGCATCGTGAACTGGTATAACCCATTTGCCTGGTTGATGCGGCATGCCATAAGGCAGAATCTTGAATTCATTGCCGATAATCACCTGCTACAGAATGGTCTCGACAAGAAATCTTATCAATATCATTTATTAAATGTGGTGGGATCGACACAATACCGTATAGCCAACAGTTTCAATTTTTCTTCTTTAAAAAAACGTATAGCCATGATGAACAAGATCAAAAGCGCTAAAGTCCATTTGCTTCGATTTTTATTTATGCTGCCATTAATAGCGTTGTTGTTACTCGCATTCAGAGACAAATACAAAAGGATTTTTAAAAACCAAACTGTTATCAATGAAGTAGGAATTATTGTCGACATTAATTCCAAACAACCCATAGCCGGCGTATCAGTATCGGATACGATTTCGGGTGTGAAAACAATTTCTGATGAACGGGGATTTTATGCTATGAAAATTCCAATTATAACAAAGAATGATTTTTTCACTGTTGCGCTAAAATTTACAAAAGAAGGGTATGAAAATAATTCAAGTAGCGGAATGTACAGTTTTTCAAAAATGCAATCGCATGGTCATATAAATATTGATGCGCTTATTCCTTTATCGGGAACAAAATCAATTTCTTTTTTTGGACTAAATCCATTCAATAATAAATTCCCGGATGATCCTACCTACGAAGATGCATTGCAACAATTCAAAAAAGCAAAACGGGAAGGTGAGGATTGGGATCTCTATTTCAAATTGCAAAAAGATCATCCCGAAGTCAGCCTGTTTTATACGAGTGAATATAAAAAGAAGATTATTGTTTTCTATCAAGACGGATTGATTGAAAAATATGGATTTCCTGGCGGAGCAACAATGGCTGATATGCAAAAAAAATTCGGACAGCTGCCTGATATGATGACCAAGAGCGAATTGCCTTTGCCGGCAGCTTACCTTGCCAAATGGGAATCTATTGCAGCAGAAGCAGAAAAGAAATTTCATACCGATAATCCTAATGTGTATGCAATTATTTTCCCCGGCGACAGTCGCGTAATTGCTGTCCCTAAAAAGGGCAAGCCGCAAATTTATGACCTGGATAATGCTGTTCCTGAGGAAAGACCTGCATTTGAAAAACTATATGGCTCATTGGATGGAATAGTTCCGCCGGCGGCCAATTTTGTAAATGCAGCACATAATGATGAACGCTATAAGGATTGGAGAATCAGCGGAATTGAATTTGTCGGGTTTAATAAAGTGGATTATGATAAAGACAATTCGGCAACCCATTTTACAGGGGAGGGGGTTTTAAAAATAAATAATGCAGCTCAGGCATTGATCATCTATCACAACAAAGAATATAATCCGGAGTCATTCAAGAACCAATTTGGTAATGGAAAAGTCAGTGATGTTTTTGTATACGAAAATGAAGGCGCGTTTAATAAGTTTGGCCAAAAAGGAAGATACGGAGTGATTGTCATTAATGATAATTCGTCAGCTTCAACATCCTCGGCTCACATTATTTCAGTTATCAAAAAAGATTCAGTTCCTTCAACATCTTCACACAAGCATTTTGGCATTTCATTACACAGGGACGACAGGATGAACCAGGAGGATAGAAATTTTTTTAACCGCAACGCCGGTATTCATTTATTACATTGGACTGCAGATGATAATCAATTGCAGATCTATCATGTTAAAGACGATATTGAAAATGTAAATCTGAAGAATAATGGTGAGGTGCGAAACGCAATTGCGAAATATAAAAGCCTTCCCCAGGTCAGGGAATCGTATTTCGATAGGAAACCCCTCTTGGATTCAGTTCTGATCATGGTCGACAACAAAGAAATCAATTCATTGCAAATGGAAAGACTGGATGTCAAGGAAATAGAATCGATCAGCATAGTTAAAGATTCTTCGGCCATAAACCAATATGGTAACAGAGCGAAAAAAGGAGTGATAATAATTACAACAAAAAAAGCGCTCGAAAAAAATAAACGGGTGAAAAATAAAAAGAACGCTGATTTTTCTTTTGCATCAAATGATGGGAGTGAGATTAAAATTAAGATTTCAGTCATTAATCTTTTTCTGGAATATTTAAATGGTCCGCAAAACGATTACCGGTTAGTACCTACAAATATTGGATTTGAAACCTCGGAACTTTCTAAATTGATTGATGATTATAATAAATTGCAAAGAAAAAGAGAGACACAATTGCACATAGCAAATGAAAATGATATTGCTATTAAAGAAATAGATTACCGGTTGAAGGCAGATCGTGATAAGATCAATAATTTGCTGGGAGAGGTGAAGCATGACCTTGAATTGAAAATGAACAGGGGTTGACCGATTAAAAGACTTCATGGCGCTTTAATAAAGGAAAATTAACCACATGGACAGATGAATTAAAATATCAGGTTAATTTGTGCCTATGCGGCAAAAACATCCATCTGGAAAATAAACCTAGCCTTCAATAGAAGCGCCATCGATGAACGGATTGCAATCCAATGTTGCCGAACCGGAGCTACTGAAACTGGCATCATAATATTCATTCACTTTTTTCTCTGCCTATTTTACTGTAAATTTGCCGCCCAATTATTTTTAAACCGGCTTATAGCCAATTGCTATCAGCTCAAACTTTTTTAATGGCAAATACAGCAGACATTAGTCGCGGCATGATTATCAAATTAGATGGCAGCCTGTACACCGTTGTTGACTTTGGTGAAAACAAAACTGCACGCGCCGCTGCAAAAGTGTGGGCGAAATTGAAAGGTCTGGATAACAGTCGCTCCATTGAAAAGACATGGAACAGCGGCGACACTATTTTCCCCATTCGTGTAGAGAGAAAAGATTTTCAATATTTATACAAAGATGACACCGGATACAATTTCATGGATAATGAAACCTTTGAACAAATTGCCATGAATGAAGAAATGGTTGATGCCCCGCAGTTTTTGAAAGAAGGTCAACAGGTTTCTGTTCTTGTTAATACAGAAACAGAACTGCCGATGAGTGTTGAACTTCCGGACAAAATTGTCTTGCAGGTCACTTATTCCGAACCAGGCGTTCGTGGTGATACGGCTACACGCACATTAAAACCTGCCAAGGTGGAAACGGGAGCAACAGTAAATGTTCCTTTATTTGTGAACGAGGGAGAATTAATAAAAATCAATACAAAAACCGGTGAATACGTGGAAAGAGTCAAAGAATGAAACAGGTCGCCTGTGACCAGTTTCTGCCGTCCGGCAACTAGCTGACAGTAAGTAATTTCTTTTCCTTATCTTAGTCCACCATTTCACTAACTGTAAATTCATTAATATGGATTTTAAACAGATTCAGGAGTTAATCAAGCTTGTCAACAAATCTAACATTGGCGAACTTACTATTGAAGAAAAAGGATTTCATATAACAATCAAACAAAAAGAGGAACCGGTGCAACAAATCATTAGCGCTGCGCCAACGCAGTACCAGCCAATGGTATCGCATCCCGTTTCTTCAGCTCCGGCAATTCAGCCGTTGGCAGTGGCGGAAAAGCCAAAAGTTGAAGAGCCTTCTGTTGCAAATAATCTAATTACCATCAAAAGTCCGATGATTGGAACTTTTTATAGAAGCCCTTCACCCGACAAACCATCTTTCATAAATATTGGCGATGAAATTGAACCAGGCAAAGTGGTTTGCATTATTGAAGCCATGAAATTGTTCAATGAAATTGAAAGCGAAGTGAAAGGAAAAATAGTAAAGGTACTCGCCGAAGATGCATCACCTGTCGAGTATGATCAACCCTTATTTTTGGTAGAGCCTGTTTAATGGCTTAATGTGCAAATATGAAAGGGTGAAAATGTATTTTGTTTCCACCTTTCACGCATTACCACATTCATCACATTTGAAAGTTTATGTTTAAAAAAATATTGATTGCGAACCGTGGAGAGATTGCCTTACGCGTGATAAGAACCTGTCGTGAAATGGGCATTAAAACTGTTGCTGTTTACTCCACCGCAGATAAAGATAGTCTTCATGTGCGTTTTGCCGATGAAGCAGTATGCATCGGCAAACCTGCCAGTTTTGATTCTTATCTGAATATCCCGCACATCATGGCCGCAGCAGAAATTACCAATGCTGACGCTATTCACCCCGGTTATGGCTTTTTAGCAGAAAATGCAAAGTTTGCTGAAATATGTGGCGAGCATGGAATTAAATTCATAGGACCAACTCCTGCCATGATCAACTCGATGGGCGATAAGATCACGGCTAAAGAAACAATGATCAAAGCCGGCGTCCCTGTCGTTCCCGGCGGCCAGGGGTTATTGGAAAGCGTTGATGATGCAAAAAGACTCGCTTACGAAATTGGCTACCCGGTAATTTTAAAGGCAACTGCCGGCGGCGGAGGTAAAGGTATGCGCGTGGTTTGGGAAGAAAATGAAATGGAGCGGGCATATAATACCGCAAGGGCTGAAGCTGCAGCATCCTTTAAGAATGATGGTGTTTATATCGAAAAATTTGTTGAAGAACCCCGGCATATTGAAATTCAGGTTGCGGGAGATCAATATGGAAAAGTTTGCCATTTGAGTGAAAGAGATTGCTCCATTCAACGTCGTCATCAAAAATTGGTCGAAGAATCTCCTTCACCTTTCATGACGCATGAATTGCGTCAGCGCATGGGGGAAGCAGCGATCAAAGCCGCATCAGCAATCAATTATGAAAGCGTTGGCACAATCGAATTCTTGGTCGACAAGCATCGCAATTTTTATTTCATGGAAATGAACACACGTATTCAGGTAGAACATTGCGTTACTGAAGAAGTCGTAAATTTTGATCTGATAAAAGAACAAATAAAAATCGCAGCCGGCGATTCTATTACCGGCGAAAATTACGAACCTCAAATGCACGCCATCGAATGCCGCATTAATGCCGAAGATCCTTATAATGATTTTCGCCCGTCGCCAGGGAGAATTACCACTTTGCACCAGCCCGGCGGCCATGGCATTCGCGTTGATTCGCATGCTTACGCGGGTTACACAATTCCACCATATTATGATTCCATGATCGCAAAAATAATTGCGGTTGCACGTACCCGTGAGGAAGCCATCAACACGATGCAGCGGGCATTAATGGAATATGTTATTGAAGGCGTTAAAACCACTATCCCCTTTCACTTGCAATTGATGAAGGATGAGCGTTTCCGCAGCGGAGATTTCAATACAAAATTTCTGGAAGGCTTCAAGATGGTTTAGAAATCAATTACTCAGAATAACCAGGGCTCGATGCCTGAGACCACAGCAAGTAAGAAAGTATAAAATAAATCATGATTTCAATTTGCTTCCCGGAAAAAATCCAGCTAATTTATTAATGATTCCTTCTACCAGGGCATCAGGACAAGAAGCGCCGCTGGTAATTAAAATTCTTACAGGACTTTTTGTTGGTAAAAAATCTATCGTTAATTTTTCCTGCTTGCTGTGGAAATCATAATGAAGAATCTCTTTGTCGGATAATATTTTTTCATCTGCATTAATAAAGAAGGTCTGCAACTTTTCTTCACATAATTCAACCAGGTGCGATGTATTGGAAGAATTATATCCCCCAACAACAATGGCAAAATCAGCGGTAGTCTCAAGCATATTAACAACCGCAGTTTGATTGTCATTGGTTGCATAACACAATGTATCACGCGTGTCTGCAAAATGCTCTTCGATATGATCAGCATCATATTTATTCATCATCGTCTGTTTCAAAAAATCGGCAATTGCCTGAGTGTCGCTCGCCAGCATGGTTGTTTGATTAACCACTCCGATTCTCCCCAGATCTTTCTTAGCATCAAAATTCTTACTGAACTGATTTGAAAAATCTGTGTAGAATTCTGCTGGTGGCTTTTCTTCCAAAATGTATTTTGCGAGCAACTCGGCTTCTTTCATATCGTTAACAACAACAGTGGGAGTGTGCGAAGCTGCATGAGAAAATGTTGCTCTGGTTTCTTCGTGTTTGGGTTTGCCGTGAACAACCACGGTATATCTTTTTTCTGCGATCTGCTCTGAGCGGTTCCAGACTTTTTCAACGAACGGACAAGTCGTATTATATTTTTCAGTATGTACACCGATATTCTGTAATTGCTTTTCAATTTCCAGGGTTGTGCCGAATGCTGGAATAATAACAATGTCATCAGCCGTTAATTCTTCCAGCGGAATGAGCTGTTTTCCATAAGTATCCTGTAAAAATCTTGCACCTCGAGATTGCAGATCTGCATTCACTTGTGGATTGTGGATCATTTCACTTAATAGAAAGATTCTCTTGGATAAATTTTCTTCAATTGTTTTGAAAGCGATTTCAATCGCATTTTCTACACCATAACAAAATCCAAAATGGCGTGCAAGAAAAATTTGCAGGGGCCCGAAATCCAATAAAGTCGGTGTGAAATCTTTTTTCATTCTGTCTTCCTGCTTTCGTTTATTTTTGATTGCAGTGATCAGCGGACTACGATAAATGATCGGAACGTTGAAGGTTTTCATCATCACAAAGGTAAACAATGTAGAATGTATGATGTAAGATGTACAATTTTTCAATTTTAAAACAAAAATGAAAATCACGCATCTAAGATCTTGTATCAAACGTCTAAAACAGAAATATTTATGTCATTTGAACAAATAGACTGGAGCTATAAAACAAATATTTACGAAGTGAACTTACGGCAATACTCAGCCGAAGGGAGTTTTGCTGCATTTGCGAATTCATTGCCACGATTAAAAGATATGGGAATTGAAATTTTATGGTTCATGCCCATCACTCCGATCAGTATCGAAAAAAGGAAAGGGACATTGGGTAGTTATTATGCATGTTCTGATTTTTTCGATACTAACCCTGAATTCGGGACGATTGAGGATTTTAAAAACCTTGTTCAGCAGGCTCACGAATTGGGCTTTAAAGTGATTATTGATTGGGTGGCAAATCATACCGGTTGGGATCATCGCTGGACACGCGAGCATCCAGGTTATTATGTAAGAGATGCTAGCGGAAATTTTACCGAACGTAATGGTTGGGATGATGTGATCGATTTGAATTATGATAATCCTGAATTACGTACAGCAGTCGTTGGGGCCATGAAATTTTGGATCGTCAACGCTGACATTGATGGATTTCGTTGTGATATGGCGCATCTTGTTCCGCTTGATTTTTGGATCGAGGCAAGAACGGCACTCGATGCAGTTAAGAAATTATTCTGGCTTGCAGAATGTGAGGAAGTGGTTTATCACCAGGCCTTTGACGCAACATATACCTGGCGCTGGATGCATAAAACGGAAGATTTTGCAAAACATCAGACGGACAATAATGGTCTTTGGGATTTATTAACGCAGTATGATAATGAATTTCCACAAGATGCCTTTCGGGCGTATTTCACATCAAATCATGATGAAAACAGTTGGAATGGGACGGAATATGAAAAATACGGAGCTGTTGCAAAAAATCTGGCTGTGTTCTGTTGCACCTGGAATAGCCTGCCTTTAATTTACAGCGGACAAGAATTACCGAATTATAAACGATTAAAATTTTTTGATAAAGACCCAATTGACTGGACGGGAAACTTTGCGCTTCATGATTTTTATAAAACATTATTGAACTTGCGAAAACAAAATGTTGCCCTGCGCGCCGGAGATAAAAATGTTGTTACCCATAGAGTGCAAACAAATGCAAATGATAAAGTTTTTTCTTTTTTACGAAGGAATAGTAATGATGAAGTGTTGGTGATCTTGAATCTTTCTTCGGAACAAATTGATTTGGAAATTCAGGATCCTGATGTAAAAGGGATTTTTAGAAATGTATTTGATAATTCTTCATCGGATTTTAATGAATCGGGAATAATCAGTATTTCGCAATGGAATTTCTATGTTTTTGCGAAATAAAAAGCCCCGCGTTCTGCGGGACTTTCATTATCATAATCCATTATAAATTGTCAATTAATTTCCGTTATTTAATTTCAACGGATACTGGAACGCGCCTTCGTAACCGGGATAAACCCCTTCTAATTTTACAGAACCATCTGAACCTTCCAATATCTTTTTGAAATCATCAACATTGGCAACCTCTTTACCGTTTGCTTTCAATATCACAAATCCTTCTTCCATTCTCGTTTTGCTAAACAGTCCATTCTCATCGATCGATTTAACAACAACTCCTCCTTTTACATTCAGGTCAGCGGCATCTTTTTTAGTCAATGTTTGCAGGTCCGCGCCCAATTTTTCAAGAATCGAATTCTTTACAACATCTGTTGTTCCGGCATTATTGCGCAAAACAACGGGAACTGTATATTCTTTCCCTCCTCTTACATAAGTTACATTTACTTTATCACCCGGGTGGAAAGTGGCTACTAATCCTATCATTTCGGCTGCACTGCCTAAGGTAACACCATTGATCTTGGTAAGCCTGTCGCCTTTAGCGATTCCGGCTTTTGCAGCAGAGCCATCTGCTGGAACATCAAGAACGTACACACCGTCGCCATCCTGAATGCCAGCTTCTTTTTTCTGTTCATCACTTGCATTGTCCGGTAAATATCTTACGCCGAGGTAAGCTCTTTGCGGAGTTCCGTATTTGATTAAGTCGCCAACAACTTTTTTAACGATATTGACTGGAATAGTGAAAGAATATCCGGCATAGGATCCGGTTGGTGAAGCAATGGCTGAATTGATACCGACCAACTGGCCCTCGGTATTAATAAGCGGACCACCGCTGTTTCCGGGATTTACCGCAGCATCTGTTTGAATGAAAGACTCAATGGGCATTTTGCTTTGGCGCGCATTGATATCTAAAGTTCTTCCTTTAGCACTGATGATACCAGCAGTAACTGTCGTTTCCAGATTTAAAGGATAACCCACCGCCAAAACCCACTGACCTATTTTTGCCTCATCGGAATTCCCGTATAGCAAAAATGGTAATCCTTTCGCATCAATTTTAATAACGGCTAAATCGGTGCTGGGATCAACTCCCACGACTTTGGCTTTGAAAGATTTTCTGTTGCTTAAAGTAACCGTCAGATCATCTGCACCATCAACAACGTGATTATTTGTAACAATGTATCCATCTTCACTGATGATAACTCCTGAACCCGATGCCATTTCAGGGATGGAACGCATTTGGGGACCGAACCATTCGTCTCCCAATCCAAATAAATCGGAGAAGGGATTCTTAGGAAGATTGTTACTTACCGTGCGGACACTTTTTGTTTTGATATGAACGGTTGCCGGAATTGCTGCACTTGCCGCATCCGTGAAATCAGCGGGTCCGTTGCCGGATTTTTGGCCGTCGAAGAATTTTGCATAGTTGGCCGGAATTTTACCAGAAGAATCCTGTGCGTAAAAATAAGTCTTGCTTCCTGCAAAATGATTATAGCCCCACATGGTAGCCAGCGCAGATGAAGCACTGATCAAAACCACAGCTACTACTTGTCTTGCTTTCATGTTTTTTTAAAATTTTGATTGATGTTAAAATTTATATTTAGTTTTTTTCTGATTCCTGAGACAACAAATTAACGCGTTCGTTTTAAAATGGTTGATACCACCGGTTTAGTTTAACAAATTATTTACTAAGCTCTTCGTACTTCAGTACAAATCTACAAAAGAAAATTTTTCCTATCAACTGGGATTCTTGTTAATTATGATTTAACCAATGGCGGCGGATCCGGTCGTTTTTTTAAAGACTGGTAAGAAAGGTCATTGTATCAATTCCGTCTGCATAATCCGTTAATAAAGGTTCTTGAGTTGTGCCAAATGGCAGGAAGTTTTTTCCAACAATGCACTGAATATCTTCGCTGTTTTTTAATGCTGTTTCCAACTCATCGCTGTTTTTATAATATTCGTAATGCAGGACGCTGATGGGCGAAAAATAAGAACTATTTTCTGTAAGTATGATTGAACTGTTGGTCATGTACAATTTGTTATTCATGATCAATATAGCCAATTGATAATCATAATTGTTTTTGTATTTGTGATGCTCAAAAAAATAATCGAATTTTTTGAGCGCACTAAGCAGCGGTAAAAAATCGTAATTTTCAGGAACATATATTTTGGTTACATTTCTGCAACCAAGTCCGAAATAAAAAGAAATGTCTTTCGATAATTTTTCCAATTCTTCCTTTATTTCATCGCCGGTTAAAATGGCCACAGAGGTTCTGTTGCGACGAATGATGTGCGGGTATTTTGAAAAATAATATTCAAAATACCTTGCTGAATTATTACTGCCTGTGGCAATGTAAGCATCGCAACCTTTTAGCATATCGGCAAAAGAGACAAAATCATTAACTGATGGATCTCTTTTAGATAAATAATGAGCGATATGTTTTATCAGCGTAAGATCTTTTGATGAGGGTTTGATGATCTGGCGATGCCCGCTGATAAACGCGCAAAGAAAATCGTGAAAGCCCACGAGCGGAATGTTTCCGGCCATTACCAAGCCAACATTTTTTGGAAAAGGAATTTGATCAGCAACATGATAAGCGGCGGACCATGTTGCCAATTTATCTTTCTGCAGAAATTCTTCGGCAATATTTTTAACGGCATCATTAATGAATTCTTCGGTAAACCAGCTGTTATCAATTGAAGCCTTCCTTTTAATGGCAAGCCATTCAGCATTATCAGATGATATATAACCCCCAAGATCGGCGAGCAAGTCAATACGTTGTTGCAAATTCATAGCCAGATTTTATCTAAATCATTTTATATTTGAGTTGCAAAAATAATTGTAATCAACCCCAATTTTAAACTATGGCAATAAAAATAACAGAAGAATGTATCAACTGCGGCGCCTGCGAGCCGGAATGTCCGAATAATGCGATCTATGAGGGAGGCGTGGAATGGGCAATAGCAGATGGCACTACAATTAAAGGAAAATTTACGCTGCTCGATGGAACTGTTGTTGAAGCTGATCAACGCAATGCCCCGGTAAGCGAAGATACTTATTATATCACACCCAATAAATGCACAGAATGCCAGGGATTTCATGAAGAACCGCAATGTGCGGCTGTTTGCCCGGTAGATTGTTGTGTGCCCGATGAAATGTATAAAGAAACGGTTGAGGAATTGCTTGCCAAAAAAGAAAGATTGCATATTTAAAAAATGTGCAAAAAAAAGCACCATTTTTTTTGGAATCGGGTATTAATCAATACTACCTTGTATCCAGTTAACGAAAGCAATTTGTTTGCACATGTAGCCAAGAGCTACTTATAATAGGCGGGTGATATTTCCCGTCGTAAAAGGGTGAAGGAAAATATGTAATAATATGCCTTCACCTTTCTTATTTTATTTTAGACCTCAGTTCTTATTTTATGAATTTTTTTCACTACGATCAATCTGTTATTAGCTTTAATTACAGGTTATTATCTCTATAGCTTCACTAATATTGGTAATAAAATGATTTGGGCGGAATAATTACAAATGTGGTTCTAATTTATACTTTGTATCAACAAACTGCATGAATTATAAAAACCCAACAATTGTCCAAATGGGCGTGGGTCAGTTTAATCCCGCTTTTGCTTGTTGGTTTGCTATCTGTTTGCTATTGAAATTGGAGTGAGTTACACGGTGCGGGAGGTCTAAGATTATATGCACTGGTTCAGTCCTTGCCAATGGTATTATTGCTGATACTCCTTGCATTTGGGCAAAGGTATTTCATAGTCAATTTGGATCTTGGAATTAATGCTGGCATTTGCACTGGCGAAACTTGCCGAATATTACGATATAAAAATATATGAGCTGACTGCGGGAATGATTTCCGGCACACGCTAAAACATATTTTGGTGGCAATTGGATTGTATATCATGATCAGCTATTTTCAAAAAAGAAAAACCCACTTATAACTTTAACAATTTCTCAAACAATAAATCTCAAACAATAAACTCAACTCTTTTTGTTTATTTTGCTGAAAATTCATCTCATTAATGAAACCCAATATTGCGTTCGTTACGGGCGGGTATTCCGGCGAAGCAGTCATCTCCTACAAAAGCGCGGTTACAATTCTCGATAATGTTGATACAGATAAATTCAATGTTTACAAAATTGATATCACTCCGCAAGGTTGGTTTTACGAAACGGCAAAAGGGGAAAGGTCGATGGTGAATCGCGAAGATTTCTCTATCAAAGTGGACGAAAAGAAAATAAATTTCGATGCCGTATTGATTGGTATTCACGGCACCCCCGGAGAAGATGGAAAATTGCAGGGGTATTTTGATCTTGTAAATATTCCTTACACATCCTGCGATGCTACCACTTCTGCAATCACCTTTAATAAAAGATATACTGTTGCCATTGCATCATTTGCCGGCATAAATGTCTCAAAATCTATTGTATTGATAAAAGGAAGATTTGGTAATGCTGATGAAATAGCTTCACAATTAAAATTCCCTGTTTTTGTAAAACCCAATAACGGCGGTTCCAGCATCGGTATGTCGAAAGTGAATAACCCTTCTGAAGAATTGGGTGCTGCGATAGAAAAAGCATTTAAGGAAGATGACCAGATATTAATAGAAGAATTTATCAGCGGAAGAGAATTTACAATCGGTGTGTTCAGGGCAAATGGTGAAATAATCACACTGCCTTTCACTGAAATAAGAACTAAAAAAGAGTTTTTTGATTTTGAAGCAAAATATACTCCGGGTTTTACAGAAGAAATAACACCGGCACCTGTTGATGAAACGATTGCTGCAAAAGTAAGAGATACAGCAAGAAAAGTGTACCAGGTTTTTAATTGCAATGGCGTAATAAGAATTGATTTTATTTACGATGAACACAAAGCCGAGCCATTTTTGTTAGAGATCAATACTGTGCCGGGGCAAACAAAAGAAAGTATAGTTCCGCAACAAGTTCGTGCAATGGGTTGGTCTTTGAAACAATTTTACGCCGCATTGATAGAGGATGCGCTTGCAAGGAAGAAATAAAAAATACGAAACAAGTTTTGGAATTAGAAAATGGGAAACGCTCTCATTTCTTATTTTTCGTTATTTATTTCTCATTTACTTAGTATTTTACATTCTTTAATAAAAAAATCCGTTCGTGTTCAAATTCATTACCGGCAAACCACTTTGGGTCAATGTAATAGCATCAATAGTGATCTTGTTGTTGTTATTGCTGATCTTTTTGGGCTCGCTTCAACTCATTACCAGTCATGGAAAGGAATTAAAAATTCCCTCAGTTGTAGGAATGACGGTTGAAAATGCAAAGAAGACCTTGGCTTCTCAGGGCTTTGAAGTGCAGGTTCAGGATTCTATATATAATGATACAGTGCCGCCGCTTCAGGTCATCAGACAAATCCCGGAAGCCGATAATATTGTAAAAGTGAACCGCACAGTTTATCTGACCATTAATCAATCGGTTGCACCTTTCATTGCAATGCCTAATCTTGTTGGAATGACTTTCCGCAACGCCGACATGATCCTTAAACAATATGGACTGAAAATTGAAGACACGATCTTCAAACCAGACTTTGCGAAAAATTCTGTGCTTGATCAGATGCATAACGGCGAAAGCATCAAGCCCGGAACAAAAATTCAGGAAGGAAGCAGCATTACGATCGTTTTGGGAAATGGAATTGGTGACATTGATTTTGCGGTGCCCAATTTATTTGGAATGACTTATCACGATGCAAAAATATTATTAGATTCCAGCAGGCTGATCATCGGAGCTGTCGTGCCTTTGGATAATGTCACCGATATGCAAAATGCTTTTGTATATCGCCAGAATCCCGAAGCATTTGATCAGGATCGTAAATCCAATCATATCCGGCAAGGACAAACCATTGATCTTTGGATCACTTCAACAAAACCAGAAAAAAGATCTGATAGCGCTGCGGTAATAACCCAATGATTTTTCTAAAATAAAAAATATGCAACTAATAACTGTTGAAGAATTGAAAGCGAGATTAGATAATGGGGAGCAATTAAATTTACTCGATGTTCGTCAGCCATCAGAAAATGCTGAATTTAATATCGGCGGATTACTTTACCCTCTTGGAAAAATTCAGGCGATGGATATTGAAGAGATAGAAGATTTGAAAAGCAAAGAAGTAATATGTTATTGCCGCAGCGGGAACAGAAGCGGACAGGCCTGCACCATACTGGCAATGCTCGGGTTTGCAAACACAAAAAATCTTACCGGCGGAATGTTGGCTTGGAGAGAGAAATTTGGGGTTTAAAAAATCAATTCAAATTTTATGAGCGGTGATGCGATTAAAAATTCAAGCGATTATTTTCCTTCTTCTATCGCCCCATGGTTAGCCGTTGATGGCGGCAAAAGAGCAATTGAGTTTTATAAAACTGCTTTTGGCGCCGTTGAGATTTATCATATCGAATCTCCCGATGGAGAGGTCGTTTCGCGACTCTCCGTCAATGATGCAGAATTTTGGCTCAGCGATGAATCACCGCATAATGGTAATATCAGTCCAAAATCCAATGGTCAGGTCTCTGTCCGTATGATCCTGACAGTAGCCGATCCTGATGAGCTTTTTAATCGGGCTTTGCAGGCAGGCGCAAAAGAAATTTATCCGGTGAGTGAAGGGCATGGCTGGAGAGTAGGTCGATTGGTTGATCCATTCGGTCATCACTGGGAGATCGGCCGACCAGTTGGCAATGAATAAATTATGATTTCTGCCATGATCCCCCTGCATTATCCTTCGATTTCTTCCTTTTTTATTTAAAGATATTTTCTAAAAGTTCATCACTCCATCAATTCTTTTCTTGTTAAAAAATTCCAAAAGAAGAAGTAAAATTTTGTTCGTACGAATAATTTCCTACCTTTAACGAATGAAACAGGACAAAAAGGAGAGCAGTAATAAAATTGAACCGACAAAATCTGAGCTTGAAATTCTGCAGGTTTTGTGGAAACACGGACCTTCAACCGTGAGGTTCGTCAATGACACATTAAATGAACAAAAGCGTGCCGTACAGTATACTTCTACATTAAAGCTGATGCAAATAATGGCGGAGAAAGGAATTTTAAAAAGAGACGAAAGCAGCATGAAGCATATTTATATTCCTGCAGTAGAAGAACAAAAAACAAAAAGTTTTTTATTGGAAAGATTTGTTGATTCGATGTACAACGGTTCTGCAAGTAGTTTAATGATGCAATTGCTTGGAAATAAAAAAACATCGAAGAAAGAATTAGAAGCAATAAAAGAATTGCTGAAGAATCTTGATAAAGAGTAGTGTTTGTCATTGGTAGCGCTCCGCAGCTACAAACCGCAAACTATAAACCTCAATGTATGCATTTACTAAACAATGAAGCAATGCAAGCCATTTGCTGGACGTTGATCCACTCTTTGTGGCAAGGCCTATTACTTGCTGTGATTGGAGGTATCATTATCCTGGTTACAAAAAAATCAAATTCCGCAATACGATATAATTTATTATCCGGTTTGTTTCTTGCTTTTATTCTAACAGTTTTTTTCACTTTTGAAAGACAATACAATCTTGCTTCGGTAAATAATAAAATTTCAGATTCACATGTAACAGCTCATTCAATTCAAAATATTAAATCCATAGTTTCTTCTGTTGACGAAACTCCCCCCGAAAAAAATAATATTGCAATATTCATTGATTATTTCAATGAGCATGCTTCCTTGATAGTAACCATTTGGTTTATTGTTCTAAGCGCCCAATTAATAAATCTCATTGCGAATGCAGCCTACATTCAGCGCATCAAGCATTACAAAACATATTATCCTCCTATATATTGGAAAAGAAGAGTGAACGAACTTGCAGAGAAACTAAATGTAAAACAAAAAATAGTATTGCTGCAGTCGGGAATTGTAAAAGTGCCGGTGATGGTTGGATTTTTTAAACCGGTCATCTTATTCCCATTAAGCTTATTGTCACAATTACCGCCCGAGCAAATTGAGGCAGTGTTGCTCCACGAACTGGCGCATATCAAGCGCAAGGATTATTTCGTGAACATGCTTCAAAACCTTGCTGAAATCATTTTCTTTTTTAATCCAGGTCTCCTGTGGATCTCATCATTAATAAAAGATGAACGCGAAAATTGCTGCGATGATATCGCATTAAGAGCGATCAATAATAAAAAAGAATTTATTCATGCACTTGTTTCCTTCCAGGAATTTCATTTGGAAAATTCAAAGTATTCTCTTGCATTTCCCGGAAGAAAAAATCATCTGTTGAATCGTATAAAAAGAATTATTACCAGCAACAATAAAACACTTAACAATATGGAAAAGATCTCACTGGCATCATGCATTATTATTATTGGATTGATAGTATTTGCGTTCAAACCTACCGACGAAAAGAATACATTTCAAAAACAAACGGCATCAAATGTATCTCCAATTGTTCACCTGAAAGATACAGTTCCTGGTACGCAGGAAAGCAGATCATTATTTTCTTACAGCACGAAATTAGATGGTAAAGAATACAGAATAAAGGAAGTGAATGATAAAGTGACGGAGTTTCTTGTTGACGGGAAAAAAATTCCAGATGATAAGATAAAAGACTACCAGGATATTATTGACAGGATTCATATACAAGCAAAAAAGGAACAGGAAGAATTACAATTGCAGAATGAAGCATTGCAAAAAGAAAGAAATGAAATGATGGAACAAAGGGAAATAATGGCAAAAAAACAGCAGGAAATGGACGAACTGGAAAATAGAGATAGAGCGACGGAATATGCCCGCAAAGCGGAGAAGCTAGAAATGATGAATAAACTACTTGCAGAACAGGAAGCCCTCAACTTAAAATTGGATCAGTTGAAAAGAATGCAGGAAATGGATGCTTTGGCTGAAAGCAAATCCATATATGGAAAACCTGAGTTATTAAATGATCAGCAATCAGCGCTGATTGCTCAAAACGAAGATATGAAAAAGGCCCTGGCTGATATCGCCTATAAATCAAGAATAATCAGGGATAAGGGCGCTACCGATGCAGATTCACGAAAGCTTATGTACGATTTGCAAGATCATGCAAAAGAATTGTATGAACAACAGGAGATACTGAATAAAGAAATGCGGAATAAAATGCTGATGGACGCAAGATTGCACGATAATAATTCTTTGCCCTTCAGAAGAGATGATGTACTCATGGAAGTACCCAGAGCGCCTTTTGCCAATGGGGTTATTGAAAGGATCGTTGAAAATATGCTTGATGCAAAACTTATTACCAGCGTGGATGATCTTTCTTTCACTTTAAATAAAAAAGAATTTAAGATAAATGGAGTAGTTCAACCTGAGGAGATACATCAGAGATTTAAAGAAAGCTATATTAAGGGCAATAGCAACAACCACATAAAATATTCGAAACACGGGGGTTCCACCAGCACAGAGGCAATTATCAATGATTAAAATCAGGCGCTCTCAAAAAAAGATTTTTTAGAATTTTACATTTACAGCGAACATAAAATTGGTGGTTGCCATCGGGAATAAGAAATTTTCTGTTATTAGTTGTCCGCCATAGATATAGCTGTAGGTATATCCGTTAGGTTCATATTTTTTATTGAATACATTATTTAACTGAAAAATAAGATTCACCTCTTTAATCTCCTTGAACCTAACGGTGTATATCATGCGTAAATTTTCAACAAAATAACTGTTGAGTTTTCTGTCTTCATGTTGTGAGTTGTCTAAGTATTCTTTACTCACATATTTGCTTATTAAACTCAGTTCGTAATTTTTTAAGACAGGAAAATTAAGTGTTGCTGCCCCAACGATAGAAGGGGAAAATGCAATATCAGTGAGCTTGTAAAAATTGGTTTTCTGTCCACCACTGTCGTAGTCATCAATATATTCCGTATAATTTTTTACTTTATTTCGACTGAAAGAAATATTCGCTTCAGCATTGAACCAATCAGTAAATTTTGCGCTTCCCTGTAATTCAATTCCTAGACGATAACTGCCGGGAATATTAATTCGCGTGTATTCTCCTACATAATTAATCTTTCCGTTCAATACCAATTCGTTTTTATAAAGCATATAATATCCAGTTGCACTCCATGAATATCGAGAATTTTTCTTTCCGATATTTAATTCAAAATCGTTGAGCGCTTCGGGTTTGGGCTTATCACTGTTTGCGGTTTCAAAATCATTTCTGTCAGGTTCATGATTTGCTAATGAGTAAGAAAAATAATTATCCCACCCATCGTTTGTATAACTGATACCAATCTTTGGGTTATAAAAATTATAAGTCGTCTTTACGATTAATAAAGGATTATCATCAAAGCCATCGATTGCATAAGCAATTCGCCGATATTGAAGATCTGCGAATAATGTAAAGTGACCCACCAGGTCTTGCTGCCATTTTCCGTACACATTAAAATCGGTTTTGTAAGCAGGTTCGTTATACCATTTATAGTTTGGTGGAATGCCGCCGTTCTGTGCCCAGGTTATGATTCCATAATGTTTACCATCATATTTATCCCAGCCGCCGCCGATAGTGAATTGTGTTTTTTGATGTTTGTATTGTAATGAAAAAATTCCACCATAGAAATAATTATTCAACCATAATTGACGAATGAGATCGGTGCTTTGTAATGTGTCGATGCCAATGATCTGATTTGGCAATCCATAAACAGCATATTTTGCATTTGATGAATCACCCTGGTCGTGATATTCTTCATAATATCCATAACCGCGCGTTAAGAACCCGGCAACGTTCATAGATATACGCTGATTGATTTGGTGGTTAAAAAAAAGCTGGTAATGATTTTGCCAATAATTATCTGTTTGATTTTGGTAAGTAAAATAGTTGTACCTGCGATTTTTTGAATTAAACAGGTTCAACGAATCGGCTTGGGTAAAATATAATGAACCGACATTATCCGCATAATGCTGATCCAGCGCGGTCTTATTGCCATCCACTTTGGCCTCCGGAATTCCATTCCATGCCTGGTATGTTTTTTCTTCCCCCTGAATAATATTAAATCGCAAGGAAGAATTATTCGAATAATAGGCCGCCGATAAAAACAAGGATTTTAAATTGCTCGTGGCGCGATCAATATAACCATCACTGGTGATCTGCGATAACCTTGCATCAATTGTAAAATGATCATTCAGCAAACCGGACCCGACTTTCAGGGTATTTTTCCAGGTATTGAAAGAGCCATAACTATTATTGATCTCGGCGTAAGCTTTATCATTAAATTCATTGGTAGAAAAATTGATTGTTGCGCCAAAAGCACCGGCGCCATTTGAAGAGGTTCCAACACCGCGTTGAATTTGAATGCTGTTGACCGATGAAGCAAAATCGGGAAGATCAACAAAATAAATTGATTGTTCTTCCGCATCATTATAGGGAATTCCATTCAGCGTCATATTAATGCGCGAATCGTCAGTGCCGCGGATGTAAATCCCGGTGTAGCCAACACCGTTGCCCGCATCAGAATTAATGACAACGCCGGGAGTCTGGTTTAAAATGAAAGGAAGATCTTGGCCAAGATTATTTTGTTCGATGTATTCTTTTGTAAGATTCGTTTTTGTGAAGGGTGCCTTTTCTCCTGCACGCAATGCCTTTATTTCCACAGGTTGTAAAAATAATTTCATCTGCGATAACGAAATTGTGACCAGTCTTTCATTAATATTAATTATCGAGTCGAATGTTTTGTAACCTACACTTGTGATCTTTAATTTGTAATTGCCCGGCTTTACTCTTTTAAACTGGAAAACTCCGGCATCATTGGTTGAAGTGGTGCCAATGCCATTGATAAAGACTGTTGCGCCGGCTACCGGTAATCCGGTCAATGAATCAACAATTTTTCCTTTTGAATTGATTTGCGCCACTGCCAAATGCACAGTAAAAAGTGAAGAACAAAACATAAAAACTAACCTGCTTTTCATCGTTGTGAGCATTTTGGAATTAAAAAGACGCTGTGCAGGTAAATAGTGAAGCAAATATTGAGCACCTTCCCTGCGCAGGCATTACCCTGTTCAGGTTCTACGGGTATCATCTCAGCCTTTCCCGCCATTGGCAGGATCAGCACCCCGAGGAATCTGAGAAATCATGGCAAAGATAAGAGAAAGTTATTTTTTCGGTGTAACATTATTTCAGGCTTCTACGTCCAACAGAAAACCCGGAAAATCCGGGGAGAAGCAACATTGTATAATTTTGATTGTCTTTCCTAAAACTCTTTTTATGAAGAAAATAATTCTTTCAACTTTTTTATTGGTAACAGTCAGTTTTTCATTTGCACAGAATGGAAAAATTATTGATGACAGGAATGCTGAAAAGCGCAATGTTACAGGTTTTCACGCTATTCATGTTGCCAGTGGTATTGATCTTTATCTTTCCCAGGGCGATGAAGCTGTTGCGGTTAGCGCCTCTGACATAGATGTGAGAAATCACATCAGAACCGAGGTCGTGAATGGTGTATTGAAAATTTATTACCAAAACACCGGAACCTTACATTTTGGATGGGGAAATAAACATTTGAAGGCCTATGTTTCAATAAAAAATATTGACGGTCTTGATGCTTCGGGTGGTTCTGACGTGTATTTGCAGGGAATGATAAAATCTGAAAAACTCAATATTGAACTTTCCGGCGGAAGTGATTTGAAAGGCAGTGTAGATGTTCATGAAATGTCCATTAACCAAAGCGGCGGGTCCGATGTGAATATTTCCGGTTCGGTTGCTAGTCTTAATGTTGATGCAAGTGGTGGCAGCGATTTGAATGGTTATGAATTGGTAACTGATTATTGCAAAATAGATGCAAGTGGTGGCAGCGATTCACACATTACGGTTAATAAAGAGCTTTCTGCAAAAGCGAGCGGCGGCAGCGACATATATTATAAAGGGAACGCAATAATCCATGAATTAAAATCCAGCGGTTCCAGCAGCGTCACCAAAAAAGGATAATCCATAAATTATTAACCATTCAAAAAACGAATAAACACATGAAAAAGGTATTTTTTGCCATTACTGCTTTAATGATCACATGCGGTGCATTTGCGCAAGTAAAAACGTATAACGATGCAAATGCTGAAGTGCGCAACGCAAAAGACTTCCATGCTATTAAAGTATCCACAGGAATTCACCTTTATCTTAGTCAGGGAAATGAAGAAGCGGTTGCAGTTAGCGCTTCTGATAAAGCATATATAAGCAGAATTAAAACCGAGGTGGTGAATGGTGTATTGAAAATTTATTACGATAATAAATGGAATGATTGGGGAAATAATAATAAAAATTTGAAAGCATATGTTTCCTGTAAGACACTTGATGCCTTAAAAGGAAGTTCAGGCGCGCATGTCGATGTCGATGGGACAGTACATTCAAACACATTAAGTCTCGATTTTTCCAGCGGCGCTTCATTTAAAGGAAATGTTACGGTGACGGATTTAACTGCAGAAACAAGCAGCGGCGCACATTCCACTATTTCTGGCACTGCTTCAAATATCAAATCTGAAGCAAGCAGCGGGAGTCATCTTGATGCTGACGATCTGCAAGCCGAAACCGCTGAAGCGGATGCAAGCAGCGGAGCACGTATTGAGCTTAATGTTAACAAACAACTTTCTGCTTCTGCAAGCAGTGGAGGGCACATTCATTACAAAGGCAATGCACTCATAAAAGATATTGATACCAGCAGTGGAGGCGCTGTTTCAAAAAAATAAAGCATTACAGAGTAGTTGAAAAACAAAAGCCGCGCAATTTGCGTGGCTTTTTTACTTATTTGTTGCGAAGGGAGGGTTCGAACCTCCGACCTTCGGGTTATGAGCCCGACGAGCTACCGCTGCTCTACTTCGCGATATAGGGACGCAAAGGTAATTGTCTGTCAAATAATAGCCAAACAAATTTTATCTTAACGTACCTTTGCGTTCTTTTATGAAAGCAGGATATGTAAGCATTTTTGGTAAGCCCAACGCGGGAAAAAGCACACTGCTTAATGCATTGCTGGGCGAGAAGCTGGCTATCGTTTCTCACAAAGTCCAAACGACGCGGCATCGCATCAAAGGTATTCTTACAGAAAAAGAATATCAGGTAATTTTTTCTGATACACCGGGAATCATTCAGCCCAAATATAAACTTCACGAAAAAATGATGCAGGCCGTAAAAAATTCTTTGGAAGATGCTGATGTTGTCATATTAATGATCGATGCCAATGATGATGTAAAAGAAAATGATGAATTGTTTGCATCCCTCAATATTAAGACTCCTGCAATTGTTGTTATTAATAAAACAGATAAAGTAAAAACTGAAAAAATAAAACAGAACACGGAGTTTTTTCAGCATAAAAAATATTGCACTAATGTGGTTGGTATTTCTGCATTGAAGAAGAAAAATATCAATGAACTGTTGCAGTCAATAATAAAATTGCTTCCGGAAGGGCAACCTTTTTTTGATGGAGATAATCTTACCGATCTGCCAGTGAAATTTTTTGTTGGTGAAATGGTGCGCGAAAAAATATTTTATTTGTACGAAGAAGAAATCCCTTATCATGCCACGGTTGTTGTTCAGGAATTTAAAGAGAAAGAAACATTAACAAAAATACGTGCCGAGATTATTGTTCAGCGCGAGACACAAAAAGGAATTATTTTAGGAGAAAAGGGAAGCATGATAAAAAGGTTGGGCACCGAAGCAAGAAAAGACATCGAAGCATTTTTGCAAAGAAAAGTTTTTTTAGAACTTTTTGTAAAAGTGCGTCCAAAATGGCGGGATAATGAAATATTCTTAAAGGAATACGGATACTAATTAATGTCAGATGTAGGATGGATGATTTTGATCTAAAATCACATCCTGCGTTAGACATTGTGCACTAAATATCAAAACTTATGGCAGGATTTACAGTGGCAATTGTAGGCAGACCAAATGTTGGCAAAAGTACTTTCTTTAATCGTTTACTTGAGCAGCGCAAAGCTATCGTGGACGACACAAGCGGAGTTACGCGAGACAGACAATACGGGGTTACTGACTGGAATGGTAAAACTTTCAATGTAATTGACACAGGAGGTTTTGTACCGCAAAGCGAAGATATTTTTGAGCGCGAAATAAAAAAACAAGTAATGATCGCACTGCAGGAAGCAAGTGCGGTGATTTTTATGGTTGATACTGCTACGGGCATTACCAATTTGGACCAGGCCATGGCAGATGTTTTGCGCCGAACGGAGAAGCCGGTATTTCTTGCTGTTAATAAAGTCGATAACAGCGAAAGACTGTTGGAAGCAACAGAATTTTACAGTCTTGGCTTTGAAAATATTTTTTTTATTTCTGCAATGACAGGTAGCGGCACCGGAGAAATACTCGATGCCATAACTGCATTGATCAAAGACGATAGTGCTGAAGTCGATGAGACCGGGTTGCCAAAATTTGCAATCATCGGACAACCCAACGTTGGAAAATCTTCTTTGCTAAATGCATTAACCGGCCAGGAAAGAACAATTGTAAGTGATATTCCCGGAACAACGCGCGACACTATTCACACGCATTATAATCTTTTTCAAAGAGAATTTATACTGATTGATACCGCTGGTATTCGCCGTAAAAGCAAAGTACATGAAGACTTGGAATTTTATTCTGTGATTCGTGCCATCAATGCAATGGATGAAGCTGATGTTTGTTTATTGTTGATCGATGCCACAAAAGGAATTACTGCTCAGGACCTTAACATTTTTAGCCTTGCCGTAAAAAAAGGAAAAGGAATTGTGTTGCTTGTTAATAAATGGGATCTTATTACCAAAGAAACAAACAGCGCCAAAGAATATGAAAAAGAATTAAAAGAAAGGCTCGCGCCGTTAACAGACATACCGGTCGTTTTTATTTCTGCCATCGAAAAACTCCGCATTTTCAAAGTCATCGAAGTGGCGCTGGAAGTGTATGCAAACCGGCAACGTAAAGTGCCGACCTCTCAGTTAAATGATGTGATGCTCAAAGCTGTTGAATCTTATCATGCGCCCGTCGTTAGGGGTCATGCTATTAAAATAAAATATGTGACACAGCTTCCAACCATTACCCCATCTTTTGCTTTTTTTAGTAATCACCCCGATGATATTAAGCTTCCGTATAAAAATTATCTAGAAAATCAACTTCGTAAACAGTTTAATTTCAGCGGAGTGCCGATCAGGATATTCTTTAGAAAGAAATAATTGGCTGCGATAATTTAAAATTTGTAAATACATATTTTTTTTTACCTTTGCGCCCATCAAAAATTAAAACAACACTGATGAAAAAATTCTTTGGCGTAATTATCATTGCTGGTGCATTAACTGCATGCGGCAGTGGATCTGGTTCTTCAACTGCTGATTCTACAGTTAAAGCTGTTGATTCAACTGTAAAGGCGGCTGCTGATACATTAAAGGCAGCAGGCGATTCTGCAGCAAAAAAAATTGATTCTGCTGGTAAAGCAGTTGTTGATTCTGCAAAATCAAAAATGAGTGCGGCTGTGGATAGTGCTAAAAAAGCTTTGAAGAAATAATTTTATCGAAACATTATTTCTTTGTTTAATCCTTTCGAATATTTTCGAGAGGATTTTTTTTTGCAGGTACAATTGGTTATGGATTTGCTTACCCTTTTTTTCTCACGTATTCCTGCCCGATCATATATTTTGTAACAAGCTGACAAACCTTTTTTTTATGAAAGAAAATCAATTGCTTAAAAAGGAGCCTGATCCTTCAGGATTAATAAAATCATCTTCTTTAATTTGCCCTTTTTGGGTGGTAGCCTTCGCGCTTTCCCAAATGCATTTAGCAGACTAGCAAACAGGTTCTTCTATTTTTAGAGTGAGGACCTTATATTTTTTTAAGAAGACCAGCCACTTGTTTTTTATATGACAGGAGTGCTTCTGTCTGTTGTTTGATAAAACTATTGCCGCGCAGGGGACCAGTAACGGAATTCATTTCATCCATATTATCATAGACCATTTTACGGAATGGATTGCTATAATCTTTTGCACGAGAATCATAAATCCCTTTTGTCATCCATTCTTTCGTAACAATACTTTGCTGCAATAGATGTTTAAATTGTTTTTTATCAATTTTCTTCAAATCAATTCCATGGATTTTCTTCAAGACTGCAAGTGCGTGCTGCAATTTGTCTTTACCATAATTTGACCCTTCCGTTTTATAAAATTGATGAACATGCTCCCAGCTTTTTATCTTGTTGCTGTGAATTTGTTGAATGAATTTTCCCAAAGAATCTTTTTTAATAAGCTGTCCGCCAACGTTAACCCATTGGGCAGTCATCGATCCGGATGGCAATGATTCTTGGATTTTTTCAAACCTGGCAAGCGTATTTTGTTCAATAAAGATCAGCAGTTGTTTTACAGCATAATAAGCAATCAATTCTTTGAAAAGATGATATGCTCTGGAAACCTTTACGAGTTTAGTTTTTCGCTTGTTGTTCTCAAATCCTTCGGCAATGATTTCAAGTTCATCAACGACTTCTTTTTTACTGGTTAATATCTTTTTACCGATATCAATTATTTTTTCTTCAGGATATTTTTTTCCTTTTTCAATTTGTTGGACATAAGCTTTGCCCGCAAATTTTTCAAACAACCTCAATGAATCAACCATTTCATTTACAGAATCTGGAGCCAGAAAATCAAACTCCAGTAATTGAGTTTTATCAATTCGTTTATCACGATCAATATATTTCCATGAGTTTCTGGAAAGCGCATACATATTATACATGAACCAATAGGCAGGCATGATTACCAATTCATTATTGGTTTCATTATTACTGATAAGTGAAAAAGGGATAGGAATATTTAATTCTGACGGATAAGCACCTTTTGTGATTATACAAAAAGAAGCAAACTTTGAATTGTGTTTTAAGCTTACACTTAAACCTGGCCAAAACCCTCGGCCAGCAATTATTTCACCATCTGCACTTCGCGAGTTGTGATTGGAGCCAATGGTTGCGCCTGCAGCCATATTACTTTGTCCGAGCACTAACGAAGCGCACAGAAATGAGTTATTGTGATGTTGTTCATGCGCGGGAAAAATGAGCGAGTTCAAAACCTCGCAGCAGGAAATGGTTGAATTATTACCAAGATAAGAATTGATCAATCGTGCGCCATATTTCAATTGTGAATGCGAAGACATGATAAATCGGACCGCTTTCACGCCATAGAAAATCCTGCATCCATAGTCAACAATCCCATTTACCAATTCACATCCTTCCCCAATTTGCGATTTTGCATCTGCGGAGGAATTGATGGTTAGATTCTTAAGTTTGTTTGCTCCTTTCAGATATGCATCACTTCCGATCAATACATCTTTTATGATCTTACAATTTTTTATCACGGTTCTGTCGCCGATCGTTCCATAATACCCCCGACGATCATCAAATTTTTTTGCGGTGAATTCTTTAAATCTATTTTGTAAAAATTCATCATCGCGAAAACGACTCCATAAATAAGCATCGCCCGGCAACATGCCGTCAAACGGAATGATCCTTCTCCCGCCATTTTCATTGCACACTTCCATCCAGATCCGGATCGAATCCGATTCACCTTCTTTTAAAATACCATTACCAAATTTTGCATGATCGGTGGTCGCCACTTCATTCGTGTTCACGATCATCACATCATTGCCAATAATGTAATGCGAAATATAATTCACATTATCTATCACTACATTATCTCCAAAATCAGAACTGATTATCGTGCTGCTGTATAAACCAACAGGGCGGCGAAGATTATTGAACTCCAGATAATAAGGCTCCAATTTGCCGATACGGACGAGACCAAAGAATTTGCAGTCCATTACCAACTCCGGGGTAAAAGCATCAGATACGAGAATATTATTCCAATCATCTGAGGTGTTGCGATTGCGAACAAGTGATTCTATTTCAGAAGCACTAAGCTTTCGGTAAACAATACCGTTTTTATTTTGCTGATTGCGCAAATAATATTCGTCCTTTCCTTTAGGAAGAAAATCTTTTGGAATGAAGTGATACCCCAACGCTTCAACAGGGCTTTTTTTGATCTCATTCATAGCACAACAATTATGCGGAAAGATAAATAAAATCTGCTTGGCCCAAGGCAGTACAATTCTGCAGGCTGCAGAAAAAATATGAGTAAAGAAAAGATTGTTTATATTGAATAAATAAACAAATTTGTAGTTGAAGCGGAATTTTGCGGTAACGCTCTTTATTTGAAAATGTAACCAAACGATTGTCATGCCAACCAAGAACAAATATCTCATTCCATTTATACTGGTAACATCTTTATTTTTTTTATGGGCTTTTTTGCATAATCTGAATCCGATCTTAATTCCGCATTTGAAAAAAGCCTGCGAGTTAAGTGATCTCGAATCTGCATTTATTGATTCAGCAGTTTATCTTGGCTATTTTTTGATCGCCATTCCTGCCGGATTATTTGTTCATAAATATGGATATAAAAAAGGAATAATTTTCGGATTGATGTTATATGCATTTGGCGCCTTATTATTTATTCCGGCTGCATCAACGCGGGAATATTTTTTCTTTTTAGTTGCTTTATTCATTATTGCAAGCGGCGCCACCTTCCTGGAAACAATAGCCAATCCTTATATTACGATACTCGGAGATCCATCGACTTCAGAACAAAGGTTAAATTTCGCGCAGTCTTTTAATGGAGTCGGCGCTTTTCTCGCGCCGCTATTGGGGAGTAAATTTATTTTGTCGGGTATTGAACATTCGAATGCAGAATTAAAAAAAATGTCGCCGCAACAACTGCACGATTATCTGGGTTTTGAAGCCTCAACGGTAAAAATCCCATATCTCGTAATGGCTTGTGTTATTGTAATTGTCATCATTCTTTTCTTAATGACAAAGCTACCGGAAGTGCAGGCAGACGACAGCGCAGCGCACGGGACAAAATTCTCGTTGGCAGTTTTTAAATTCAGTCATGTAAAGTGGGCTGTAATTGCTGAACTGTGTTATGTAGGTGCACAGGTTGGAGTGGGAAGTTTCTTTGTGAGGTTTTCAAAATACCTGATGGATCTTCCCGAAAAACAAGCTGGCTATTGGTGGGGAAGCATTGCCATGGTTGGTTTTATGGTGGGAAGATTTAGCGGAACATTTTTTATGCGTTATATAAAACCAGCGCGCCTACTTGCTGTTTATGCGACCATTAATATTCTATTGTTGGCTTTTGCACTAATCATGCATGGAAGTATCGCTGTGTATGCAGTGATGGTGGTTCCTTTTTTTATGTCTATTATGTTTCCAACCATTTTTGCATTGGGCATAAAAGGGCTGGGTGAGGAAACAAAAATCGCTTCATCGTTTTTAGTAATGTCAATCATTGGGGGCGGAATCATTCCTTTGATAATGGGTTTCATTTCAGACAAAACAGGAAGCATTCAAACGGCATATATTGTTCCGCTGATTTGTTTCATTTTCATTTTATATTTTGCAGTGAAAGGATACAAAATAAGGCCGGTGGCTAATTAAAATCAAGGGCATGTTAAGTTTAGAAAATAAAGAGACAATAATAACGGGAAGCGGAAGCGGAATTGGAAAAGCCATAGCCTCACTTTTTGCAAAACAAAAAGCGATAGTTCATATCGTTGATCTCAACAAAAAAGATGCGGAAGCTGTGGTAGGGGAAATTGAAAGAGGCGGCGGCAAAGCATTTGCCCATGAATGTAATGTGGCTAATCAGCAGGAAGTAAAAAATATTTTTGACAAAATAAATAAGGTTGATGTGCTGGTAAATAGCGCCGGTGTTTCGCATATCGGCAAAGCGCACACAACCAGTGAAACAGATTTTGACCGCTTGATCAATGTGAATGTAAAAGGAGTCTATAATTGTTTGCATGCAGCTATTCCATTAATGCAAAAACAAGGAGGCGGAGTAATCATAAACATTTGTTCCATAGCTGCACTTGTAGGATTGAATGATCGCTTTGCTTATTCGATGACCAAAGGCGCCGTCTATTCGATGACATTAAGTGTAGCGAAAGATTATCTTGCTGACAATATTCGTTGCAACAGCATTTCACCGGCGAGAGTGCATACACCATTTGTTGATGGATTTCTCGCAAAAAATTATCCAGGAAAAGAAAAAGAGATGTTTGAAAAATTATCAAAAAGTCAACCGATAGGAAGAATGGCAAAGCCGGAAGAGATCGCCACACTCGCATTATATTTATCGAGTGATGAAGCGTCCTTCATTACCGGAAGCGATTACCCGATTGACGGAGGATTTTTGAAATTGAACGGATAGGCGAATGGTCAATAGTGAATATCTGATTTAATATTCCCAATTATAGTCTGACCATTCACTATTGACATCTCATAATTCATAATTTATAACTCATATTTCATCATGAAACTTTTTCGTTTTGGCGAACTTTATAAAGAAAAACCAGGAGTCATCATTGATGATGTAATGTATGACGCCTCTGCATTTGGAGAAGATTATAACGAACATTTCTTTGAAACCGAAGGAATATCAAGATTGTATGAGTTTATTAAGAAAAATAATTCTTCGCTTGTTGAGATACAGGCCGGTGTTAGATTGGGAAGTGCCGTCGCGCGACCATCAAAAATTGTTTGTATTGGTCTGAATTATGCACAACATGCTGCTGAAACTGGTGCATCATTGCCCGCGGAGCCGGTAGTTTTTTTTAAATCTACAACGGCTTTGTGCGGGCCGAATGATGATATAATCATTCCTAAAAATTCTGAGAAAACAGATTGGGAGGTAGAACTTGCTGTGGTTATGGGGAAAAAGACTTCTTACATCAGCGAAGAAAAAGCAAACGATCATATTGCGGGGTATGTCTTGCATAATGATTATTCCGAAAGAGAATTTCAAATTGAAAGAAACGGCCAATGGGTAAAAGGAAAAAGCTGCGATACGTTTGCTCCGCTTGGACCTTTTTTGGCTACAAAAGATGAAATAAAAGATGCGCAGAATTTACATTTATGGTTGAATGTGAATGGAGAAAAACTGCAACACTCCAACACAAGCGATATGGTTTTTCGAATTCCTTTTTTGATTCATTATCTCTCGCAATTCATGACTTTACTTCCCGGGGATGTGATTTCAACGGGCACACCATTCGGCGTTGGGCTTGGCTTTAAGCCACCGCGTTATTTGAAACCAGGTGATATTATCGAATTAGGTATTGAAGGTTTGGGAACACAAAAACAAAAAACAATTTCATATGAAGAGGCATTGCGGAAAGGATTTTATTAGTTGGAAATGGAGAAATGACGGTAAAATGTGGCTCAATTTAAACTGTTAGTACATCGTAAAAATAAAATCGTACATCAAAATGGATTTGCAATTAAAAGATAAAGTGATTATTGTAACCGGCGGCGCGAAGGGAATTGGTGAAGGTATTGTAAAACTGCTCGCTGCTGAAGGTGCAATTCCGGTTATTGTTGGCAGAAATCGCGAAGACAATCTCAAAGTTTTGCATGAGCTGCAAGCCAATGGCAGGAATGCTTTTCAGGTTGTTGCCGAATTAACGCAACCCAACGAATGTGAGCATGCAGTAAAAAAAACCATTGAACATTTTGGAAAGATTGACGGATTGGTGAATAATGCCGGTGTTAATGATGGAGTAAATCTTGAACATGGAAATTATGAATTATTCGTTGAATCGCTTCATAAGAATCTTATTCATTATTATTTGATGGCGCATTTTGCTTTGCCTGAATTAAAGAAATCGAAAGGTGCAATAGTGAATATTAGTTCGAAAACTGCCGAGACAGGACAAGGAGGAACATCGGCTTACGCTGCTGCAAATGGAGGCCGTAATGCGCTTACACGAGAATGGGCTGTAGAATTGTTGAAATATGAAATTCGCGTGAATGCAATTGTTGTTGCGGAATGCTGGACGCCGTTGTATGAGAGTTGGATAAAGACATTACCAAACCCAGCAGAAAAATTGAAAGATATAGTTTCAAAGATTCCATTGGAAAAAAGAATGACTACAGCTGAAGAAATTGCAAACGCAGTTGCATTTTTATTATCGCCAAAATCGAGTCACACAACCGGACAGTTAATTCATGTTGATGGAGGTTACGTTCACCTGGACAGAGCGATCGGCTAAACGGGAATTATGAGGTACATGGTAAGAGGTACGAATTCTTATGCAATTTTAAATTTTTTAACGATGAAAGACCTAATGATTTTTCTTAAGAGCTTGATGCTTTTTTTTATTCTATTTATTGCCGTAGAAAGTATTTCGTCCGCTAAAAAAAATGTAAAAGAAAGTTCACCAAAGAAATCTGTTACTGATATTTCTTTGGCGAATGCTGTGGAAAGACAACTTAATGGCATTGAAAGGAATATTATCAATACGGCGGAACAAATGCCGGATGACAGGTTTTATTTTACTCCTGAAAGTCTGAACCTGAAAGGAAGTGAATTTAAAGGTGTTCGCACTTTTGCAGGACAAATAAAGCATCTTGCTGCAGATAATATTTTTATCTGGAGCGCGGTTACTGGCGATACGGTAAGAGCTGATATGACGGATGTGAACGGACCGGCTAGTATAAAAACAAAAGCAGACATCATTAAATATTTAAAAGAATCATTTGCGTTGGGTCATAAAGCAATTGCGACACTAACAGAAAAAAATGCGATGGAAATGATTTCTTTTCGCGGAAGAGACTTACCGCGACTCGATCTGGTATTTTATGCGCTCACTCACGCCAATGAACATTACGGGCAAATGGCTGTTTATATAAGAATGTGTGGAATAATCCCATTTGCAAGTTTGCCACCAAATAATAATTAAATTCTTCTTTGAAAATTTTTTTTAATGAAACACAGAGTTCTTCAAATTCATCCGAAAGATAATGTGCTTGTGGCATTAACGAATTTGAGCAAAGGCGAAATAATTCAATACCAGGATGTTTCTTATTTTTTGAAAGATAATATTCCGGCGAAGCATAAATTTTTTATGCGCGACATGAAGGCAGGCGATGAAGTGATCATGTACGGAACGCTTGTTGGGAAACTGCAAAATGATCTTACTACGGGTTCATTAATGACAACAGAAAATACAAAACATGCTGCCCAGGAGTATGGTTATCGTGATACACATTATCAATGGCACAAACCAGATGTCTCAAAATTTAGTGGTCGCACATTTAACGGTTACCATCGAAGTGATGGAAGGGTTGGCACGGCGAATTATTGGATATTTTTGCCAACGGTCTTTTGCGAGAACAGAAATCTTGATGTGATTCGCGAAGCGTTACAAAATGAATTAGGTTATTCTGTTACGGGAAAATATCGGCAGTATGCGCATTCATTAGTAGAAGCCTTTAAAGATGGGAAAAATATAGATGATATTACTGTTGATCTTTCATTGTCAGAAAAAAGAAAAAACTTCCTTTTCAAAAATGTTGACGGAATAAAATTTCTAAATCACCAGGGTGGATGCGGTGGCACAAGGCAAGACAGCGCCGCACTTGGCAGATTGCTTGTTGCCTATGCAGATCATCCAAATGTTGCCGGAGTTACCATTTTAAGTTTGGGTTGTCAGCATTTGCAGTTGCCGGAATTTATGGATGATCTGAAAAAGCGAAATCCGAAATTTGATAAACCATTATTGGTTTTTGAACAACAACAATCACAAAGTGAAGAGCAACTGGTTGGTGATGCGATCAGAAAAACTTTTCTTCATTTAGTTGAAATCAATAAACAGGAAAGAAAGCCAGCTTCATTAAGCGAATTATGTATTGGCGTGAAATGTGGTGGCAGCGATGGTTTCAGTGGCATTTCTGCAAACCCGGCTGTAGGTTATTGTGCTGATCTTGTAGTGGCTTTGGGCGGTAAGATATTATTGGCGGAGTTTCCTGAATTGTGCGGAGTAGAACAAGAACTTGTTGACAGAAGTATAGATGAAACCACTGCAAAAAAATTCATTCATCTCATGCGCAGTTATGATGAACTCGCACACAAAGTAGGATCAGGATTTTATATGAACCCTTCCCCCGGGAACATTAAAGACGGATTAATAACCGATGCGATAAAATCTGCGGGCGCTGCAAAAAAAGGCGGCACATCTCCTGTAACTGATGTGCTGGATTATACCGAACCTGCCGTGAAACCGGGACTCAGCCTTGTCTGTACGCCCGGAAATGATGTGGAAGCTACAACCGGCAAGGCAGCATCCGGAGCAACGTTAATATTATTTACAACGGGGCTTGGTACACCGACCGGTAATCCGGTTTGTCCGGTTATCAAATTATCAACCAACTCTTCGCTTGCAAAAAGAATGGGCGATATAATTGACCTTGATACAGGCGCCATTATTGAAGGCGAAAAAACAATTGAGCAAATGGGTGAAGAGATTTTGGAATATTGTATCAAAGCAGCGAGTGGGGAAATTATCCCGAAAGCAGTTTTATTGAACCAGGATGATTTCATTCCATGGAAACGCGGCGTGAGTTTGTAAGTGTCGGCTCAAAATTTATCAAATTAAATTTCATCAGTAATGCGCGCACTAGTCTGTGAATCGCCAGGATTCCTAGAATACAAAGAGATAAATGCGCCGGCATTAAAACCTGGTCATGCAATAATAAGAATAAAACGTATTGGCATATGCGGAACAGACCTCCATGCATACGAAGGCACTCAACCTTATTTTAATTATCCGAGGATTTTAGGCCATGAATTATCCGGCGACCTGATTGAATCAGATAATGCAAATGGTTTTGTTCCCGGGGAAAAAGTTACCGTCATCCCTTATTTTAATTGCGGCATTTGTATTGCATGCAGAAATGGAAAACCCAACTGTTGTACTGGTCTAAAAGTCTGTGGCGTGCATGTTGATGGCGGCATGGTTGATTATCTTGCTGTGCCATCTTATTCAATAATCCACAATAACGGATTAAATTATGATGAGTTGGCATTGATAGAACCATTGGCCATTGGGGCGCATGGCGTGCGACGAGCGGAAATCAAAAAAGATGAATTCGTGCTGATTATTGGTGCTGGGCCAATCGGGGTGGGGACGATGGAATTTGCCCGTATTGCGGGTGCGCAGGTGATTGCGATGGATATCAATGAATCAAGATTACAATTCTGTAAAAATAAATTGAACCTGGAGCATATTATTAATCCATCACATGATAATATTGTTGAACGATTAATGGAAATTACAAAGAATGATATGCCAACAGTTGTGATAGATGCAACAGGAAATCGAAAAGCGATAAATAATGCATTGTCTTATTTATCCCATGGCGGAAGATTTGTATTGATCGGATTACAAAAAGAAGAAATCATTTTCAGTCACCCGGAATTTCACAAACGCGAAACATCATTGATGAGTAGCCGAAATGCAACGAGAAAAGATTTTGAATACGTTCTGGATTGCATGAAAAAAAAGCTCATTGATCCATCGACATATATTACGCACAGAGTAAAATTCGAAGAGGTAAAAAATGAAATTAAAAGCTGGCTCGATCCGGCTAACGGAGTGGTCAAAGCGCTAGTGGATATGGAGTAGGAAATAGGTATCCTTAACAAAAAAAATAATATGATAACACAAACACAAAATTCAACGCCATCTCAAAAGGAAATTTTTATTAAGATGGTCCTGTCCGCATGGGAAACGCAAAATAGTCGTCTTGATAAATTACTTTCAAAATTGTCTGATGAACAACTGGTTGCGGAAGTAACGCCCGGGCGAAATAGCGGCGTTTACCTTTTAGGGCATCTAGTTGCCATTAACGATGCAATGATCCCTTTGCTTGGTTTTGGTGATAGATTATACCCTCAGTTGGAGAATATTTTTATTTCCAATCCGGACAAATCAGGATTTGAAAAACCTGCAATTGCTGATTTAAAGAAATATTGGGTTGAAGTAAATGCAGAACTTAGCCGGCACATCAGTATTATGCACCCAGACGAATGGTTCACCCGGCATAATTCAGTAAGCGACGAAGATTTTGCCAAAGAGCCACACCGAAATAAATTGAATATCCTTATTAATCGGGCAAATCATCAGAGCTATCATTTAGGGCAACTCGCTTTTCTATAATATTTTTCTATTAAATAAATGGCAATAATTAACGGGCTATTAAATGAAAAAACCACGCCGAAGCGTGGTTTTGTACCGCGTAGGGGAATCGAACCCCTCATTCGTCCGTGAAAGGGACGCGTCTTAACCGATTGACCAACGCGGCGTTTTGCGCAGTTGCCTTGGCGTTTTTTTCGCGAAAGGAGTGCAAAGATATAGGCACAGCTAAAATTTGCCAAAAGTTTCTCATAGTTATCCCCCAATAGTTGCAGGTAACTGGTTACCATTCAATTCTAAATTCTCAATCCTAACTTCTAAATTCTTTCTTAACTTCGCGTCCTTAATTTAAAATCAAATTTGTTAAACTATGAGCACAGTTAAAGTTGCAATTAATGGTTTCGGACGAATTGGCCGTTTGGTTTACCGCCAGATCTATAAAATGGATGGCATTGATGTGGTTGCTATTAATGATTTAACGAGCCCTAAAATGCTAGCGCATCTATTAAAGTACGACAGCGCACACGGACGTTTTGATGCTGAAGTAAAATCTACAGAAAATTCAATTCTTGTTAATGGGGAAGAAATAAAGATATACGCTCAAAAAAATCCTGCAGAAATTCCCTGGAAACAACATGATGTCGATGTTGTTTTGGAATGCACTGGCTTTTTTACCGATAAAGCAAAGGCAGAATTGCATTTAGCTGCTGGCGCAAAACGCGTGGTTATATCTGCTCCGGCTACAGGTGAAATGAAAACAATCGTTTTCAACGTTAATCACCTCACGCTTGATGGTAGCGAAACAGTTATCAGTTGCGCTTCCTGCACAACAAATTGTCTTGCACCAATGGCGGACACCCTCGATAAGGTTTTCGGGATTGAAATGGGATTAATGACTACCGTTCATGCATATACAAACGATCAAAACACCCAGGACGCTCCTCATCCAAAAGGTGATCTAAGAAGAGCGCGCGCAGCTGCACAGAATATTGTTCCGAACAGTACCGGTGCTGCAAAAGCCATCGGTCTAGTTCTTCCAGGTTTAAAAGGGAAATTAGATGGAACTGCCCAGCGTGTTCCAACATTAACGGGTTCGCTTACAGAACTTACAACCATCTTAAAGAAAAAAGTAACTGTTGAAGAAGTGAATGGCGCGATGAAGGCCGCAGCCAACGAAAGTTTCGGCTACACAGAAGATGAAATCGTGAGCAGCGATATTATAGGAATGAACTATGGTTCTTTATTTGATAGCACACAAACAAAAGTATTGACCATCGGCGATAAACAATTGGTTAAAACAGTTAGCTGGTACGATAATGAAATGAGTTATGTAAGCCAATTGGTGCGTAGCGTAATCTATTTTGCAAAGCTGATAAGCAAATAAGAAATTGCCGTAAAGCATCGTTGGTTCGCACCCTTATACAGCACATCATTATTGTACGAAGTAAAAAATCAAAAGTAAAAATTAAAAAAACAGGTCTTAGCTTTTTAATTTTTACTTTTTAATTCACCAACATGAGCAAATTCGCTGATTATAATTTTTCTAGGCAAAAAGCACTAGTGCGCGTTGATTATAACGTTCCACTAAATGATAAATTCGAAATTACAGACGACACCAGGATGCGCGCAACTGTTCCCACCATCAAAAAGATCCTTAATGATGGGGGGAGTGCTATTTTAATGTCTCATCTTGGTCGGCCAAAAGGCGGACCGGAAGATAAGTTTTCATTAAAGCATTTGATAAAGCATTTAAGCGAATTATTAGGTTCGCCGGTTCTATTTGCCAATGATTGCATTGGAGAGCAGGCACATCTTACAGCAAATATGCTCCGACCAGGCGAAGTTTTATTATTAGAGAATTTGCGTTTTTATAAAGAAGAAGAAAAAGGTGACGTTGCCTTCGCGAAGAAATTATCAACGCTTGGTGATGTTTATGTAAATGATGCATTCGGAACTGCGCATCGCGCGCATGCTTCAACGGCAGTAATCGCTCAATTTTTTCCGCCCGATAAAAGAATGTTTGGATTATTAATGGAAAGCGAAGTCAGCAGTGCTGAAAAAGTTTTGCATCAATCACAAAGACCATTTGTAGCGATCATTGGCGGAGCAAAGGTGTCGGACAAAATATTAATCATTGAAAATTTGCTTGATCGTGCAACAGATATTATTATCGGCGGTGGTATGGCCTATACATTTATGAAAGCAATGGGCGGAAAGATAGGCAATTCATTATGTGAAGAAGATAGATTGGGAACTGCTAATGAATTATTGAAAAAGGCAGCAGAAAAAAATGTATCCATTCACCTGCCATCGGATTCCGTAATTGCAGATAAGTTTGATGCTAATGCAAATGATTCAACAGCGCCAAGCAATAATATTCCTGACGGATGGATGGGATTGGACATTGGTGAAAATGCCTGCGAGCAATTCAGTAATGTCATTAGAAATTCAAAAACCATATTATGGAATGGACCAATGGGCGTCTTCGAAATGCAAAAATTTCAACACGGAACAAAAGCCATTGCCATGGCCATTGCTGCATCCACGCAAAATGGGGCCTACTCATTAGTAGGGGGTGGCGATAGTGTTGCCGCAGTTAATCAATTTGGATTCGCCGATAAAGTGAGTTATGTTTCCACCGGCGGCGGCGCCATGCTGGAATATTTTGAAGGAAAAGAATTGCCTGGCATTGCTGCGATCAAAGGCTAAATTTTTTTTATGAAATATTATAAATCGGCTCCCGCCTGTTTGATTTTTTTCTTTTTGGTTCTTATTAATCATATTTCTGCACAGGTACCGGTTAGGTTTGAACCTCATCATCGGGTAGTCTTGGAGAATGAATACGTCAGATTGATTGATGTTCATATTCTTCCACATGATACAACAAAGACGCATATCCACGCTGAGGCTTCGGTTATTGTTTTTCTCAGTAACGCAAAGATCGGAACACAAATAGTAGGTGACAGCCCCGTGATTGCTGACGTAAAGCCTGCACAAATAGGTTATGCTGAATATGATGAGAAACCAATTACACATAAAGTTTGGAATCAGGGCGATTCACTATTTCATGTAATGGATATTGAACTGCTGAAAAAAAATCCTTCGAATGATAGTTGTGCCGTTTTATCGGAGAACGGCTTTGAATTAAAACGAACCCAAAAATTAGTTCGTGTTTATAATCTGCACCTCGTTCCTGGTAAAAAATACCAGATCGGAAAATCAAGCTGCGCACACCTTTTGATTAATGTGTCCGGATACAGCAATGCGTTTTCTTCAAACGTAATCCATTCTTTAGCACCCGAAACTTTTATTTTTTTTCCACCACAGCGTATTGTCGAGATCACCGACAATACAAAAGACAATGCAGAATGTGTACTGCTAGAATTCAAATAGTTAGGTTTCTCATTTTCTATTTTTCTGCAGGAAGTTTTGATTTAATATAATCTGCCTGTTCTGTTGAGCCTGCGGCTTGTTTTTTCTGCATCAGGTCTTTTAAGGCATCATTTATTTCAGGATCAGTGAAAGAATGAAATTGCTGCGGAATATCGCCTCTTATTTTCACCAACAGGTCAACTCCTTTTTTAACTTTATCCGTACTTTTTACATTTGCTAAAAAATGCGCAAAGGGTTTTATAGAAAAAAATTGTTCGTTGCCAAATTGCAGGCTTGCGTAATTATCAAAGATCGCATCAAATTTTGATTCGTCGCTATTGCTCAGAATGGCATATTTCAATTCACCTTTTGCAGGAGCAGATGATAATTTTTTTGTTTGTTCAATGGCTGCTACGGAATCTAATTTACTTAATGCTATTAATGCATCTCCGGCAACCATGTAGGAAGAATCGTTGATGGAGTTGAGAAATAATTCTCTATAGCTGGGGTTTTTATAATTTCCCAGGATTTGTATTGCGCGAGCTTTCAGTGGTTTGTATTTTTCGTTTTTAGCGATATTCAGAATCTCCGTTTCCAGCGCAGTTTTCACGGTGTCATTATCTGTATGAATTTCCTCAAGTGCTGTACTTTTTATTCTCCATAATTTATCATGCAAACATTCCTTAAGAAAATTCAATGCTTTTGGTTCTGTTTGATGTTGTAATGCAAATATCAATGCTTCTCTTCTGTCGACAAATAGACCGGCATGATGATATTGATAAATAAATTCATCCAATGTTTTGTGATCGTTTTTTTCGCAGAGTAATATTTTGTCGCCATCAACATTGATAAGATCAGGTTTTGTATTTGCCGAAAATGAAAATGTGTCTGTTGCATCATTCAACCAGACATGATATCGCTTTTTGTTTCCGTTTTCATAAACATCAATCGCAAAAGGAAGCTTAAATGCTTTTGCAGCCTGCGTTTGCGTGATGAAGACTTTTGCTGTTTTATTTGCAGCATCATAACTATAACTGATATCCAATTTCGGGTGACCGACACCGTAATACCATTGATTCCAAAACCAGTTCATATCCTTTCCAGTCACTTCTTCAAATGCCAACCGAAGATCCTGCGCTTCTCCATTATTGAACTTATGTGTGTTGAGATATAATTTCAGTGATTTTGTAAAAGCGCTGTCACCGACATAGTTGCGCAGCATGTGTAAGATTCGTCCGCCCTTTGCATAACTGACTGCGTCGAAAACATCATCTTTGTCGTAATAATGAAAACGAACCAACGATTTTAAAGTATCATCGGGGTTACTCAAATAATTTCTCATTGCCCGATTATTGTACCCGTCAGCATCATCTTTGCCATATTTATATTCACGCCAGAGCGTTTCGCCATAATCGGCAAATGACTCATTGAGGGTGACATTCGGCCAACTTTCGCAGGTAACATAATCGCCAAACCATTGATGAAATAATTCATGTGCAATCGTTTCTTCCTGGGGATTTCCATCCGCGAGTTCTCTTGCATCTTGTTCAATAAAATCTCCATGCAGCGTATTACTGGTGTTTTCCATCGAAAAACTTTCATTGTCCACACCAACGATCTGTACATATTTCGGCCATGGATAATCAACACCAGTAACTTTTGAATAAAATGCAATCATCTCCGGAGTTAATCCGAATATCCTTCTTGCAACATTGGCATATTTCTTTTCTACATAATAGCTCACTTCTTTGCCGTGATAGCTATCTTTTATTACGGCATAATCACCTACTCCCATAAAAAATAAATAAGGCTTGTTAGGCAGATCCATTTTCCAGGTATCGGTGCGCGTTCCGTCTGTATTGCTCTTTTGATTCACCAACAAACCATTACTCATCGTTTTATATTTGACGGGAACGGTCATCCTTATTTCCTGCGTTGTGGTTTGATTGGGTTTATCAATCGTTGGCAACCATGCTGAATTGAATTCGCTTTCACCCTGTGTCCAGATTTGCGTTGATTTATTTTTTTCAGTTCCTCTGGGATTAATAAAATACAATCCTTTCGCGCCTACAATGGAGTTGGCTTCCAGCTTGCGTTCATCAGGTTTTGAAATATAATCTATGAATATGACATAGTTTTCATTTGCCTTATAAGTTTTGTCGAGATTAATGCGAACATTAGCATTATCGTAAGAATATTTCAGTGGAATATTCTTACCGTTTTCAACAACGGATATTTCATTAAAGGTTATTCCTTTTGCATCGAGATTTAATGAATCTGTGGGGTAAAAATGCGGATGTATTGTTATCCATTCTTTTCCATACATCCAGGATTTATTAAAATCAAATTTCACCTCCAATTTGGTATGAACAAGATCGTTGATCTTTGTTGCAGACGGGCGGTAAATTTTTTTCCAAGGCTCTTCCTTTTTTATGGTATCAGTTGCTTGCGAAAAAACACTCATGGCACTTAATATGCAAGCGCAGAATAGAAGATTTCTCATTTTGGTATTTTTATAAGTAGTTAGGAAATCAGGCCGGAAAGCAAATGTATTTGAAATACGAACAACAATGCTCAATATTTAAAAACCTTTCCATTCACCATTACTTCTTGGGTAGCTTCATCAAATGTTGCTTTATAACCGGTGCGAACAGAAGCGTTGGTCATTATGGTGGCAATGGAGTGTGAGTAACCGGCTTCCACCGGTGCATTCGGTTGCTTGCGGCTTCGCACACATTCCATCCAATTACGCACATGGTTCGAAGTTAGTAAATCGCCGCCGGTATTCGCAGATGCAACCACTTTCTCTTCCATATCCGACAAGCTCATTTCTGGTAATAAATTTGGTTTCATTCCCATTGCTGCAGCTTCTTTTTCATGTAGTCCTCCGCGGGGAGAAATCTTATTGGTAATAAGATTTAATTCTCCGCCGTTGGAATAATAAATTTCTGATGGGTTTTCGTCACCATTATGCATGCGTGAAGAAAAAATGACCTGGAAGTTTTTTTCGTTACTGTCATCACCGTATTCAAACACGGCAGCCGTTGTATCCCAATTTTGTCTGCCGTCTTTCCACACATATACACCACCGTTAGCGACAACGCTACGGGGATGCTTTAATCCGCTGAACCAATGTACCGTATCGATCTGGTGGCTCATCCATTGTCCCGGCATGCCCGATGAATAGGGCCAGAACAAACGGAATTCAAGATAATGTCTTGCATTGAAAGGTTCGTAAGGTCGGTTCAATAAAAATCTTTTCCAGTCTGTGTCTTCCTCTTTCAATTGCGGAACCAATGCAGTTCTCCGCCATCTACCAGGCTGGTTCACATTCCAGGTTAGCTCGACCATAGTAACGTTTCCGAATTTTCCAGACTGAACAAATGCTGCAGCCGCTTTATAATTTGCACCACTTCTTCTCTGTGAACCGATCTGTACAATTTTATTTGATTCTCTCACCGCTCTTAGGGCAGCGCGATTATCTTCCATCGTTTCTGCAAATGGTTTTTCTGCATATACATCGCAACCTCCTTTCACTGCTTCAATAGTATGCAATGCATGTTGAAAATCTGCAGTGCTCATAAAAACAGCATCTACCATTTTGGATGAGTATAATTCTTCATTATTGCGAAATCCGGTTATATCGTGTTGCATTTTTTCTTTCCAAAATGCAGATCCTTCGTCTCTTCTTTTTTTCCAAATGTCGGATACAGCAACAATATCAAAATTCAATTCTTTATAATGATTCATAAAACTCGGAGCATGTGAACTGCGATGGCGATCGGAAAATCCAACTACGCCAACACGCACCCGATCATTAGCGCCGATAATGTTACGATAGTTCTTTGCACTTAAACTTAAAGCGCCCAGGTAAGTGCCTGCGCCGGCTACAGCGCCTTTCTTAATGAATTCCCTGCGAGAATTTTTCATGACAATATTTTTTGAATTTCTGATTTTAGTTCGCTATTGACTGCAGCCAATAGCCATAGCAGATAAAAAAAACTATTTCTCTCCGCTGGATGGTCCGTAAAAAAATACCCAGGTTAGCAGATCTTCCGTAAAGCTAATGAAACGATGTTCAGCATGCGCGGGAACGAATAAAAAATCTCCTTGCTTGAATGATACACTTCTTCCTTCGCAGTAGAAATTGCCTTCGCCGGAAATAATAATATACACTTCGTCTTTGTCGTGTGGCTGCTGTTTGTCGGTTTTATCCGGACGATAAACTTCAACTTCCAGCGTTCCATGCTTGAAAAGCGAAATAAATTCGTTTCCAGATTCTTTCAATTTCTGCAAAGCCTCGACAGCTGAAATTTTTATGTCGTTACTCATTTGGTGAATAATGAATGGTGAGTGGTGAGTTATATCTTCAATAATTAATTAAACCGCCAGCTAATTATCACTCGCTTCTTACCTATATTTTAATTACGTTAATCCAATTTCATAATGTCGTTCTGGAATTTCAATATCTGTAAATCCTTTTTTCATTAATCTGTCTTTAAACGCCTGCTGTACATCGTAATCACCATGTACCAAAAATAATTTTTTTACCTGTTTGGGATCCTGGCAGGAGAGAAACTGTGAAAGATCATTATAATCGCCATGCGCGCTCATACTGCGGATGCTGCCGACTTCTGCATTCACTTCATGTTCTACTCCAAAAATATTTACTTCTTTTGCGCCCGCCATCAATTTTCCGCCAAGGGAATGAGGCTCACAATAACCTACTAATAGGATGGTGTTGCGACTATTCTCGATATTATTACTAATATGATGTTTCACTCTTCCTGCTTCCGCCATTCCACTCGCAGAAATAATCACAAACGGTCCGTTGCGAAAGTTGAGCGATTTGGATTCATCTACCGATTTAATATATTTCAATCCTTTAAAAGCAAAAGGATCATTATCGGTCTGCAATAATTTTTGAATTGTTTTATTAAAATATTGCGGATACTTTTTTACGATTTCTGTAACGGTAATACTCAGCGGGCTATCCACAAAATAATCAAGGGCCGGCAATCGATTTTCAATTTCCAACTGATTCAGGGCAAATAGAATTTCCTGTGTACGGCCAACGCTGAACGCGGGAATTATTAGTTTTCCCTTCTTGTCCACGCACGTTTTTTGAATCCAATCGAGTAAAAGATCCGGAGTGTTCACATCGGGATCATGTAAACTATTGCCGTAAGTGGATTCAATTAATATATAATCAGCTTGTGGAAAATCCTGCGGGGATTTTAAGATCACATCGCGATATCGGCCCACATCACCGCTAAAAGTCAGATGCGTCTCTTTTCCATCTTCATTTATTTTAAGATGCACAGTTGCGCTGCCGATGATGTGCCCGGCATCTAAAAACATGAATTGTACATTTTCGTCAATAGCAAACCAGCTGCCATATTCAACAGTTGAAAAATGATCCAACGCTTGTTTGGAATCCTCTTCATTGTATAATGGCTGCAAATAAGATTGTCCTTCTGCTATTCTTCTTTTGTTTACAAATTTGATATCATCCTGCTGAATGTTTGCGGAATCTTCTAACAATGCTGATGATAATTCTTTTGTTGCAGGTGTGCAGAAAACTTTTCCAGCGAAACCGTCTTTGACCAGTTTTGGAATCAATCCGGTGTGATCAATATGTGCATGAGATAGAATAAGATAATCAACTTCGGCGGGAGAAAAACCCCACTCACGGTTAAGAATATCTGTTTCAGCACCCATGCCCTGAAACATGCCGCAGTCCAGTAAGTATTTTTTTCCGTTTTTTAATGTAAGTAAATGTTTGGAGCCTGTCACAGTTCGTGCAGCGCCGTGGAAAGCAATCTTCATAATGAGCGTTTAATTGAAAATAATACCGAAGATAAGGCATTTGAGAATGTAAGATATGGCATCTAAGATGTTAAAAGGTTAATCGCTGAATATTACTTAGCGCTGTTCTTTATTTTGAATGACCAGGTTATCTGGAACTCTGCAATAATTTCACCGGCTTGGTTGTGCCCGACGGATTTCGCAACAATCGTATGTGCGTTACCGGTAGTTATAGCGTTTTGAATTGCCTCTTTTATCTGTTTTCCATCTTTACAAGTGAATATCGTTGACCCGGTTGCTTTTTTAAAAAAATCCGTCTTCAAATTTATTACAAGCATGGAGACAGGCGGTTGATTTTTGTAGATAAAAGCCATGCACAATGCGCCAGTGCTCATTTCTGCGGCCATGCTCAGGCACGCAAAATAGGTAGAGCGAAACGGGTTTTTAGAGAACCATCTGTAAGGAACCGAAACCATACATTCTTCTTCATCTATTTGTTTTATGGTGAGCCCTGAAAAAAAAGCGCTCGGGATATTCGCAAACAAGAACATCCTGAATTTAACAGGATGTCTTGCTATTTGAAAGAACTCCTTAGTATGCAAAGACATAGTACTTTATTTATACAAAGATGGCTCCAAAGCCTGTGGTGTCCAGTTCAACAAAAATTCCAGCACTTTTTGTTTGTTGTAACTTTTTCCCTGCTCAAGGTATTCCGAATTCTGCGTATGAATGCGGGTGCCATTTGCATCAAGGATAATAAAGACCGGAAACCCGAAACGCTGAGGGTATCCGTATTTTGCAAAAATGACCTTGTTTTCATTTTCCTGGCTGTAATTCAGATGATACACGATGAAGCATTTGTTGATCACAGAATCAATAGAACTATCTGCATGGATAAACCGGTTGAACTCAATGCACCAACTGCACCAGTTTCCGCCGGCCTGCAATAAAATATGCTTGTGCTCAATTTTTGCAAGCTTTACCAAAGCTGCAATATCATTCTCCGCGTTTGCTGAAGGGGTATAAATTTTTGTGTCGGTTTGAGCGTAACACAAAACAAATGTTATCGAAAAGAAGATCAGCAAAACAATATTTTTCATAAATCTTCATTTAGCTAATGTTAACCCTAGTCTTTATCAACTTCAACAATACATGCAACCACACGATTATTATCTCCATCAACTTTAAAATGCATCGTACCATTTGCAGTTGCATCAAAATGGACATTATGAATGAGCTTATTTCCCAAGGCTGCATTAAGCCTTTCGCTATAATCCTGTTGCGGGTTTTGACTGATTTGCTTGTTTAGTGCATTCCAATCCAAGGAATCCTTACTGACCACAACCGCCATATAATCTTTTGTGCCGACGCTATCCGGCATCATGCTTTTATTTTTTGGAAATAGACGATAACCCGCAATTCCGCAGAAAGGAGAATATTTTGTTTTCGTGGGGTCATCACTGTTAGGATAGGGAAATAGAGTATAACTCGTTCCGTCCGTTTCTTTGCCAAAAACATAAATGTAACATTCGGTAGAGTTTTTTATTTCCATTTTAAAACGAGTTCCTGGTTTTACAGTCGACCTTGTTTCAAAAATATTATTGCCTGAATTTTTTAGTTGGATGTAATCGCCGGTAACCGGTTTGTTATTATTGTAAGTTATCTGAATTAATCCTACCTCTGCTTCAAATGGCTCGTTGGCAGCTGCGCCAACTTTTGCCATCGGTTCAATACCATATGCTTCACGAACAAAAAACTTAAAATCGGGATAGCGAACCCAAGCAAATCCATTATTGCCCCATTGCGATCCCCAGCTGTTCATTATTAAAAATGCGCCATCGTATTTTTTGTCATCATAACCAACCACGCATTGCGCGTGACCGCCAAAGCCCTGCATGCTGCGGTCTTCATCAGTCGGATTCCACACATCTTGCCCCATCATCGGCTGCATATATGTTCCTCCAACCATCATACCGATAACGACCGGCGCACCTTGTGAAAGGTTTTCTTTTATTGCGCGTATATCGATTGCATCTGTTCTATCGCCGGCAGACAAGCGATTGAATCCGCGCATCTTGAACTGTGCTGCTTGATCTAATTGTTGCTGAGTCGGTTGTTTTGAACAATCCTGATCATTATAAGGAAACTGATCGTAAGCAATAGATCCTTTTTGCGTCATGAATTCCATAGCCTGCTGGACATACGATCCATCGCATCCATCCATTCCAATTTGATTATAGAGGAAAGACGGACTGAACTTTAATGTATTCGGATCCTGACCAGTGCGAATGGCTTCTTCAATTGTTCTTGCACCATATGCGCTGCTCCAGGCTACGCAGCTGCCCTGGTGACCCTGGTCACCAACAGCCGGCGCATATTTCTGCAGATTTGCAGATTCCGGTAATGGATTTTTGCTGTCGTCATCTGCAAGAGGCTCATAAATTTTAGCTTTTGCAAATTGCGCGGGATCGAGTATTCCTCCGGTCGCTAATTGCGCAACATTCTGCAATGCTCCGATGTTGCAGCCGCCCCTGCCGAAGAAAAAATAGCCCCCGACGAGGATTACCAATAACAGGATTAATCCGCGGCCGCGAAATAAACTGAGTAATAAAGGAAGCAGGGCAAATAATCCACCGCCACCTCCGAATCCACCACCACCGCCGCTTCCACCCGAATCACCTCCGCTATTTTCCTGGGGATCAACCGGATCATCCTCCATGCGAATAGGCATAAGATTTATGTTTTGGGTTTTATAATAAAATGATTTCTTGAATGCTAATTACACTAATTTATAAGAATTTTCACGAATTTGGCTCTTCATTTAAATCCGGATTTTCTCAAATTATTAAGTTCCTCAACAGATCTTCAAAGGTTTCTCTTTTGCGAATAAGATGTGGTTTTCCGTCTTTTACCAATACTTCCGCCGGGCGTAACCGAGAGTTGAAGTTGGACGACATTTCAAATCCGTAAGCGCCGGCATTAAAAAAAACAAGATAATCTCCTTCCCGAACTTCTTTAATGTTCCGGTCCCATGCAAAAGTGTCAGTTTCGCAGATATTTCCTACAACAGAATATTTTTTTTCAACACCCTCAGGGTTGCTTATGTTTTCAATTCGATGATATGCATCATAAAACATCGGGCGAATGAGATGATTAAAGCCGCTGTCAACACTCACAAATACTGTCGATGTTGTTTGTTTTATCACATTCACTTTGGTAATAAAATACCCACTTTCGCTAACGAAAAATTTTCCCGGCTCAAACCAGACCTGTAATGGTTTTCCATTTGGGTTGGGATGATTGGCAAATGCTTCACCAACTTTTTTTGCCAGCAAGGGAATATCTGTTTCTGCATCGCCTTCCTTATAGGGAACTTTAAATCCACCGCCAAGATCAATAAATTCCAATTCTTTAAAATGCGGGATAACATCAAACAACACTTCAATTCCTTTTACAAATACATCAACATCTTTAATTTCGCTGCCGGTGTGAATATGAAGATCATTAACGAAAATATTATGCTGCTGCACCACATCAACCACTTTTCCGATCTGGTCAACAGGGATTCCAAATTTGCTTTTGTCGTGACCGGTTGAGATTTTTATATGACCTCCGGCCAAAATATTTGGTCGCAGGCGAATGCCAACAGGATAGGTATGCCCAAATTTTTTTCCAAATTTTTCAAGATTGGAAAGACTGTCAATATTAATGATCACGCCAAGACTCTGGGCCTCTTCAATTTCACTAAAACCTATTCCATTTGAAGTGTACAAGACATTTTTTGGAGAAAATCCCGCGTGCAATGCAAGCTTCACTTCAAAAATGGAGCTGCAGTCAACGCTGGCCCCGAGCGATTTGATATATTTTAAAATATTGACGTTGGTTAACGCTTTGCACGCATAAAAAAAACGTGTATTTGTTTTGGCAAATGCATCTTGCAATTTTTCGTATTGCTCTTTTATTTTTTCCGCATGATAAACATATAGGGGCGTTCCGAATTCGCTGGCGAGTTGTGTTAAATAAGATGGAGAAAGTTGTTGCGACATAGTTCGCGAATATACTTCAGCTAAAATTATAAATAAGAAATGAAGGATGAGAAAGTAAATCTGCGGCCGAAATATTATTCAGGGTTTTGCTCTTTATTATTTTCTACCAATTCGCCGCTTTCGCTTACCACAAGCGGAGTTTCAGGATTTTCATTTTCTTCAACGTGAGAATTAACGATGGTGGGGGGAACTAAATTATCTACAAAAATTTCTTTCAGCTTTGGCAGATCTTCGGAGGAATTTATTCCGAAATAATCCATGAAAGTTCGAGAGACATTATATATCAGAGGCTTCCCGGGCAATTCTTCATTTCTTCCGGAAATAATAATCAGTTCTTTTTCCAGCAATTTTTGGATTGAGTAATCGCAACTGACTCCACGGATAGCTTCTATTTCACTTTTTGTAACCGGCTGTTTATAGGCGATAATAGCGAGGGTCTCGAGTGCCGCATTGGATAATCTTTTTAAGAATTTTTCGCCATTAAGTTGCGCAATGGTCTTGTGAAATTCTTTTTTGGTAAGAAATTGCCAACCGCCACCGCTTTGTCTCACTTCAAAGGGATAAAATTCAGTTTTGTATTTTTCGACAATACCGTCAATAGCAGTTTGAATTTGATCGAGATTACATTTATCTTCCATAAATCCGAAAGCATTATTTATCAGCTCGGTAAGTTCCATCGAGGTCAATGGTTTGTCGCTAGCAAAAATCAAGGCTTCAATATGTGGAATGATTTCAGAAATTTCCATTGTTAAAGTTTGTCGTTTGAAGTTTTAGTTTGTGTTCTATAGCCCTCCGCGGTAGAAATGATTTTTAAGATATTGTCTTTAATAATTAATAATGAATTTTAAAATATAGAGCTACAAACTATGAACCGTAAACTTGTTTTTATCCTTGCAATGCCGCTGCGCCGCTCACGATCTCTGTTAATTCCGTAGTAATGGCGGCCTGGCGTGCGCGGTTATATGAAATGCGTAATGTGCGCAACAGATCGCTGGCATTTTCTGTGGCTTTATCCATCGCCGTCATGCGGGCACCATGTTCAGATGCATTTGCATCCAGAACAGCTTTATACAATTGCGTGTTTAAGATCTTTGGCATTAACTCGGCGATCAATTCCTGCCGGGATGGTTCAAAGATAAAATCACTCTTTTTGGCGCCTGATTTTCTTGGCGATTTCGGGATCGGCAAAAATCTTTCAACAGTAAAAATTTGAGTTGCAGCATTTTTAAATTCGCTGTAAACCAATTCAACTACATCAAATTCTTTGTTCTCAAAGCCCTTAACTGCCGCCTGCGCGCAAAGCTGAACACTTTCAAAATTGAGATGTGTAAAAATATCACGATAGGTTTCGCTTACTTTAAAATTATTTTTTAAAAAATGTTCATAACCTTTCTTGCCAATGCTCCAAATAAAAACATTTCCTTTTGCAGATTGTGCAGCGTATTTTTCTTTAATCGTTTGTTTGGCAAGTTTAATGATATTTGAATTATATGCGCCGCATAACGTGCGGTCGCTGGTAATAACGATCAGTAAAACTTTTTCAACTGGCCTTTCTGCCGCAAGATTTGACCCCGTTTCGCCTTCAGAATTGCTCACGATATTACTCAATACTTCCTGCAATTTTTTTGCATAGGGGCGCATTTGTATAATAGCATCTTGTGCACGGCGCAATTTTGCAGCGCTTACCATTTTCATAGCCTTGGTGATCTGCTGGCTATTTTGAAAAGCTTTTATCCTGTTTCTTATTTCCTTTAACTGTCCTGGCATAAGGATTTTTTAATCGGCCGCTAAGATAGAAAATAATTGATAATGGAGAATGGATATTCGATATTTGGGCGTAAAATGTTCACGTTTACAAGATTTACGTTTTCTTTTGATTTTGGACTGATTTACCGGTGGAGAGACAGGCCAGGAAAGAACAAATGCCTGGAAGATGAAAAGCTGGCAACTTTTCGCCAAAAAGAAATCCGGACTCTCAAATCTGAAATGGTAAGCAGAATATACTACTTTTGCAATCCAACTAATTATGGCAAAAGCGGCTAAAAAAAAACCGGTTATTCTAATTACTAACGATGATGGCATTACGGCACCGGGAATTCAAAATCTTGTTGAAGCGGTTAAAGACCTGGGAAAGATTGTTGTAGTCGCACCTGATAAGCCTCAGTCGGGAATGGGTCACGCCATCACAATTGGTAATCCGCTGCGCCTCCACCCGGTTCATACTTTTAGCGGGATCGAGGCCTGGCAATGTACAGGAACGCCGGTCGATTGTGTGAAACTCGCGGTTGACAAAATCCTGCATCGCAAACCTGATCTTTGTTTAAGTGGAATAAATCATGGCGCAAACCATTCCATTAACGTAATCTACTCAGGAACGATGTCAGCGGCTGTTGAAGCGGCAATTGAGAGTATCCCGTCAGTCGGATTTTCATTATTGGATTATAGCCTGGAAGCTGATTTTAGCGCCGCAAGAAAATATGCGCGCATCATTGTGGAAAATCTTTTGCATGATTCTCTGGATAAACATCTTATCCTTAATGTGAATTTCCCGGCTGTGCCCGATAGTTTAATAAAAGGGATGAGAATTTGTAAACAGGCGTATGCGAAATATGAAGAAGATTTTGTGGAAAGAAACGACCCGACCGGAAAAAAATATTATTGGCTTACCGGGCGATTTGTGAATTTTGATAAAGGTAAAGACACCGACGTGTGGGCGCTCGAAAATAATTACGTGAGCGTAGTTCCTGTACAATTTGATTTAACGAATTACGTTTTAAAGACCAAACTCGAAAAAGCCTGGAAACTGTGACAATTAAAAAAGATAACCTCAAATTTGGATTGCTGCTCGGTTTTATCGCGCCGATATTAAGCATGGTGGTTTATTATTTCATAAAATTTTATCCGCATTTTTCGGTAAGACAGTTTTTTGTTTTTTTAAAGAATAATCCAGGTCAGATCACGGCAATTGCCGTTCCATGTCTGGTGTTGAACATTGCACTGTTTACCTATTACATCAATTCTCATCTCGACAAGACGGCTAAAGGGATTTTTGCCATTACTATTCTTTATGCAATAACAACTCTGCTGCTGAAAATAACTTTATAATTTTATTTGGCTAATGGGTATTAGCTATCGGCTATTAGCTTTGTTATATTTGCAGTCACAAAACAATTCATGCGCTATTATTTTATTGCAGGCGAAGCATCTGGCGATCTTCACGGAAGTAATCTTATTAAAGAAATAAAAAAAACGGATAAACAAGCAGTAATGCGTTGTTGGGGCGGCGAATTGATGGAACAAGCCGGCGCTGCGGTTGATAAACATTATCGCGAGCTTGCCTTCATGGGTTTTACCGAGGTGTTGATGAATATCCGAACGATTCTTAAGAATTTCAAACGCTGCAAGGAAAATATTTCAAACTTCAAGCCTGATGTTGTTATTCTCATTGATTACCCCGGATTCAATTTGCGCATGGCGAAATGGGCGAAGCAACAAAATTATAAAGTGGTTTATTATATTTCGCCACAGGTATGGGCATGGAAAGAAAATCGGGTGAAGATTATCAAAGCTTTTGTCGACAGAATGCTCACCATACTTCCTTTCGAACAGGCGTTTTATAAGAAATGGAATTATAATGCTGATTATGTCGGGCATCCGTTGATAGAAGCAGTTGCCAGTTTCCAGTCGACGGTCTCTGGAAATCAGCAACTGGCAACCGCGGACAAAATTCAAACGCCAAGCTCTAGACCAATCATCGCTCTACTTCCGGGAAGCCGCAAACAGGAATTGCACCATAAACTGCCGATAATGCTTGCCGTCACAAAATTTTTTCCCGACTATACTTTCATTATCGCTAAAGCCCCATCACAGGAAGATGAACTGTACGACAAATATTTAAAAGAATACCCAAATGTTTTAACGGTACGCAATCAAACATACCAACTATTATCACAGGCAACAGCAGCATGTGTTACATCAGGAACGGCAACATTGGAAACTGCATTATTCGGCGTGCCCGAAGTAGTTTGCTATAAAGCAGGAAATATTTCTTATCAAATTGCAAAATGGCTCGCGAATGTAAAATATATTTCTCTTGTCAATCTTATTATGGATAAACCTGTTGTTACAGAATTGATACAGGAAAAATTAACGGTGGAAAATCTAAGCAAGGAATTGAATGATATTTTAAATGATACGAAGAGAATTGAGCAAATGAAAGCTGATTATTCGGTATTAAAAGAATCATTAAGTCAGCATGGAAATGCATCTGCAAAAGCAGCAGAGATCATTAATAAATTATTAAAGCCTTAATGCCTTTTTAAAATGAAAAATCGCACAAGGATTATAATGATACAGGCTAAAAACATAAAAATGGAAATACGATTAATGCCATGCATATATCTCATCCATTTTGTGTGTGGCGCATTTGGATCTCTTTTTTTTATGTAGAGATATTCCGCTATTTGTCTTAATACTCCCATTATCTTTTCATCTTGAAGTTCAAAGATAATAACAGATTGGCGATGGAATAGTTGTAAAACTGAAATCTTATATATTTGCAATCTTCTGGGGAATTAGCTCAGCTGGCTAGAGCGCTTGCATGGCATGCAAGAGGTCGTCGGTTCGACTCCGATATTCTCCACATTTGGGGCAAAATTCATTGGTGTTTTGCAAGGGTTTGTAAAGAAAAATTCTTTTTAATCCTGTCAATATCTGCCATACTTAATCCTTTGCAAGTGATGAATTGATTGTATGTTCCAACAAACGCATGTTGGTATTCGTAATTATTATTTGCCGACATCACCGACCATACCCCACCGCCATCGATGATGGCAACACTGTTCCTTGATGGTTCATGCGCGTTTCTAATGTATGACCAGGGTTCATTAAAATCACCACTGCTTATCGAAATTATTCTCTGCTTATTACCTGAAGAACTTGCGAAATAATATTGTTGTTCGTGAGTATAATTTTCCGGAGAAAATCTGGTGAACAATACGCCGGTCGTTGGGATCCGGTAAACCCGACTATTGCCATCGTATTCTTCCTCTGCCCCGTTCGGCTGATCAAAAACAATATACACTTCTCCTGTATAGCCTTCGGGTAATAAACAAATTGACGGAGAGTGGGAAAAATGGCGATACACAAATGTTGTTGCGCCTATAATAACTGAACATAGTGCGAGGATTATTAGTTTCATAATTCACTGATTAAATAAAAAGAATTGAAGTTGAGAAAATTCAATTTTCTATGTGATGCAAATTCCAAAACCTCTATTACCTAATCATGAAGTGTGTATTAAAATTTAATTACCGTTTTTTTACGATAGAAAAATTATTTTGAAGCAGTTTGCTCAACAAAATTTTGAGAGACATCATGCGGTATGGTTACTGATGATGTTATTGGTTTGCCTGTTTTATGGGATGAATTGAATTCCTCTCCCAGCAACATCGCAACTGTTGATGCGATCTGGTTTTGGTAATTTTTTTCTGCAATATGTCTTTCTCCAACTGGCTCGGTATCCGGACCGATAATCGCCATCCAAATTTCGCCTGAACCTTTTGTGAAACAATTATGTCCATGCCATGAAGATTCCTCTTTTCCCCTTCCATGATCTGTTGTAATAATGAACGTAGTATTATCTTTATAAAATGGATCTGTTTGTACGGCGTACCACAGGTCGGAAACCATTTTATCAAAACTATTTGCCTGTTGCAAATACAGATCGTATTTATTGTGATGAGCGAATTCATCCGTCTCTCCAAAACTTAAAAAAACAATCCGTGGATGATTTTGATTGATGTATTCTTTGGCTGCAATTGAGGTGAGTTGATCATAACGAGTATGTCCTTTTGCTGTAACCTGGTTCTCCACTTCATTTATTTTTTCGCTGAGATCATTTCCGTCGTTGATTATTGAATCGTAGCCGCTGTTTACATAAAGCTTGCTGCGCTTTATATTTAAAATGCTTGGAAACATATTCCACGACGTAAAGGAAACCACTTTACCATTATACTCTTTTTGCGAATTGAAATACTCGAGAATATTTTGATTTCTGTTGTTAACATGAATATTTGGAATGAACAATGGATCAGCAAAACCGGTTAAAATTTCATTATATCCCGGATAAGAGATCTTGAAAATGTTTTTTACGTTCACTTTATTGTTCTCCAAGCGGTTTCCATATAACTGACCTTTCTTTGCGATCACACTCCAGAAAAAAGGCATTAACTTTTTTCGGCGTTGTTCAAGATTATCATCCCAATAAAGATCTTTTATTAACGATGTGTCCTGAACGTAATCTAAATTATTGATAATCGCGGAATCCGCGCCGGTAAACACTTCCTGCCACCTAAATCCATCTGTGGTAATGATAAAAACGTTTTTTGTTTTCAGTGCAGATTGGGCCGCGACAAGGCAATAGAGAAATAGTAACGGAAGAAAATATGTGATTTTCATTTTTTGTGGTTTTACAAAAGTATATTGGTAACATCAACGCAACTTTATGCAAACATTAACTTACGGTTATGCTTTGGGGTAAGTTTGTGGGCATTATTTTGATAATAAGTAAATGGATATTTTTGTAGAAGTGTGTGAGCAAAATTTTTCACCAATGTCAGGTTTCACTAAAGAAAATATTATCCTTTTTTGCACAAGTATTTTCATCATGTCGTCCATTAATGCACAAAACGATTGGCGCTTAAAGAAAGAGCAATCGGGAATTAAAATTTATATGCGCAGCAATGAACGCTCTTCTTTTAATGAAATAAAGGTAGAGATGAGCATCCAGTCAAAGTTATCTTCCCTTGTTGCTTTGTTGCTTGACGTACCCAATCATGCACAATGGGTTTACAATGTTAAATCCTCTTACATCCTTAAAAAGGTCGCTGAAAATGAATTATACTTTTACGAATTGATCAATTCTCCGTTTCCGGCAAGTGATCGTGATCTTGTTGTTCATTTAAAAATCACGCAGGATTCTCAAACAAAAACGATGACCATTTCCGCCATAAATATTCCTGATTTTATTCCGCAAAAGAAAAATATTGTTCGCGTCCCTGTTTCGAGAGAAAGTTGGCGAGTAACTCCCGTTAGCAACAACACGCTTAAAATAGAATATTATCTCGAAATTGATCCCGGGGGCTCCGTGCCGGCATGGCTTATTAATGGATTTGCAGAAAAAGGTCCATATGAATCTTTCAGGCATTTGCAGTCGCAGGTTGATCTTCCAAAATATAAAAATGCCTTTGTTTCATTTATCAAGAATTGATTTTCCAGTTCAACATTATTTTGCAAATACAAACTTCTTCTGCATGAAATAATTATAAGTTAGTCCGAGAATGACTGAAGTGATGATTTTGGAAACAATTCCAACTATTTTCATGTAGTAAGTAAAAAAATAAACACCGCCTGCAGAAAGAAGAAGATTACCAGCCCACACCAGAATGTACTTCATGATCTGCAATGAAACTTTTCCATTTTCAGCATGAAAAGCCCAGCTTCTTCCAAATATAAATTGTGTAATTGCACCGCAAATATTTCCTCCAAGGCTGGCTACAACAAAATTATAGTGAAATAATTTAGACAAAAGAATGGTTACCAAAAAATCAACTGCGGAACCCAATATGGCAGTTGCTTGCGCTTTTAAATAAGTAATCACCGGTTAAAGATAATCATAACTATGAAGTGGGGAATATGAAGGATGTGTTAAGTGATTTTTAACTCATCGTTTATGGCTTGCGCTTAATATTTATTCGCCCGGATGATATGTTTTTTCTGCGTGTCGTTTTACATCTTCTTTATAAAAAAATACCTCTTTGAATTTTCCTTTACTATACATCAATGCCTGGTCGCTGAAATGTTTTGAGGCCGGATCGCCACTCTCTCCCCCCGCAAGCAATGAGCGCGCTTTTATTTTTTCTCCAAATTCAACGACACAAATAAAACTGTTGCCATTTATGCCATATCTTTTTTTTGTGCCGGGGAAAAAACTACTTGCATAAGATGGAATTTGTCCCCACCATGACGAAGCAAAACCAACGGGAATGCTTTTTTCATCATCATCAAATTTTTCATTCAGCGCGCCGCTGATTCTTTGATAACGGTTGATCTCCCCCCAGGGCACATCCCATTTTCCCCATCTTTTTTTCATGGTATTGATCGCCTCAGATAAAGGCTTTAATAATTGATCCGGCATTGCGCGCTTTGCAAAACGTTCTGTCTTTAATACCATGTCAGTTGCATCCGGGTCATTAATATGCATGATTGCGGGTAATAATTTTTGCCCCCATTCAATGGCAAGATTTGTTGCGACTGAATTTTCTCCGGAGCGGCCGTCCCAATTTTTTAGAACTGAGATTGGTTCTCTTAATAAAGAATATGAGCTGTCGGTCAGTTTTATATCGTTCTCAAAAGCATGAATAAGTGCAGGAATCAATTTTTCAAAAAAAGAAAGGTACGTATCGTATCCTTTTGCGATCACTTTATCAATAGTATAATTGTTTTCATCAGCTAAGATTTTTACTGCGTTTATTGCCCGGAAGTTTTCCGGATCGGGCGCCATATAATGGGGGTAATTTTCTTTTTTTGGACTATTTATTCCCGCAACAGAAAAAGGCGTCGAGTTGCAATTTTGCAACCACCCGTTTGATGGGTTATACACATGAATAATTTGCTCAATGCTATGGGTGCCTTTCCATTCAGTTGCAGCAATGCTTCCGTCGACTGCTTGAGACCAATTGTATTGTGTATCTCTCACTGGAATAAAATTTCCATGCCAGTAAGCAATATTTCCTTCAGCATCTGCATACACCGTGTTGTTTGATGTGTTGCTGCGCAGATCAAGAACTTTTTTGAAATCAGCAAAACTTTCTGTTTTCGTTCGTAACCAGCATTGCATTAATCCATTTAATGAGCGATTATAGGAGCGAAGGCTGATCCATTGTCCGTCCCGTTTTCCCATTATCGGTCCGTGATGTGTAAAATACGCCGTGATTTTTTTTGACTTTATTATTTCATCTTCTTTGTAATTGATGATAATGTTTTTTTGCGTGAGCGGTTTTAATTCATGCTCATATTCATAAACCCATTTTCCGTCTTGTTCGCTCACTTTTTCAACGTAAGTATCTGCGACATCCACATCGCTTGAAGTGTGCATCCAGGCACAATGTTCATTAAAACCCTGGTACACGAAAAATTGTCCCCAGGTAACTGCGCCGTAAACATTCAACCCTTCCTCGCTAACCATATGCACTTCCGGACGGAAATAAAATGTTACGTGGGGATTAATGTACAATATTGCGTGATGCGAAGCAGTGATTGATGGGGAGAACGCAAACCCATTTGAGCCGGTTAATATTTCATCTTCATTATTTTGCGGGGCGGACTCTGTTGCTGTACTAGGAGTATTGCCATAAAAATTTTTTAGGTCGACAGCAGTCATTCCGGCTGTGTTTATTGCTCCTATGCTTCCATCTGTCCATAACAATGGATACCATCTTTCAAAGTGATTTAATAATGCAGGTTTTATTTCAGGGTGTTTGTACAAAAAATAATTTATTCCATCCGCAAATGCATCGCACAATTTTTTTAACCAATCCGGTGAATTATTATAGTCTTTTATGGCATCTGCAGAATCAATGATAAGATGCATAAGCAGGTCATTGTACAAATTACTTTCTCCGTTTATTTCTGCAAGCCTGCCCAATTTTTCAATGTAATTTATCTCCACCCTTTTGAAATCATCTTCACATTGCGCATATAATAATCCAAACACCGCATCAGCATCTGTTTTTCCATAAACATGCGGAATTCCCCATGTATCGCGGATTATAGAGACTTGTGTCGCTTCATTTTGCCAACGCTTAATTTCGTTTTTTGAAAATTGCGCGACCGTAATATTAGCCGATGTAACAAGACCCGCAATGAAGAAAAATATTTTTATCGTTTTCATTTTCCAACTTTTGCTCTTCTTTCTTTTAATTCTCTCCATGTGGTTAAAATGATTCTTTCATCATGCAATGCTTTTTTAAAAGCAGGATCAAGCATCGCCAACATATCGCCCCTGCGAACAGGTCCTGAATCCGAAATATGCTTAAATACTTCTGTTGTAGCGGTGCAATGCATGATCATCATTGTAACTCCGGGCTTCAATGATTTTATCGCGGCAATATATTTTTGCGTTTTGAATACTTGCAGTTTTGCATCATCATTTTTAATATCGTCAGGAATTTTCCAATCGTAACTGTTATTTTCCAAATCATCAAGTACCGGCAAACCTGCCTCCCACAAGGTTTTCCCGGCTTGGCGAATCTGCTGAACAAATGCGTCGGGGAAATGCATTTGTTTTTGTATCAACACATCATGACCGCCTGGTAACATTATTGGAATATGATTTTCAATACCAACCTTTATATATCTTTCAGTGAAGGCCGGTGTTCCGAATAATGTGCCCATGTGTGTGTCAAGATGAGTTGGTTCAAAACCCATAGCCCGCGCACGCTCCAGCTGAGCTCGGATTTCTTTCTCCACCTCATCGGCAGTTGCATGTATGATAACCGCTTCCACGCTCGGCCATAGATCGCCTTCATTATCCACCAAACCCGGAACATTGTTTTTCCCCGCAACCGGTCCCCAACGATAATCTTTCCATTCACTGGTTAGTGTAAGATGTAATCCTGCATCAATGTTTGGATTATTTTTTAACCAATGAACAAACCCTGGAACCCAGGGGCAAGGCATCATCACACTGCAACTTGTAGAAACGCCCTTTGTCAACGCCGCAATTCCGCCTTCATTTGAATCGAAACTCATTCCCATATCATCTACGTGCAAGATCAATACCCGCGAACCTTTAGGATAACCCAGTTTTTCTGCATAAGTAATTGAATCATTTTGTGCAGACAAAAATGATGAAGTGAAAAGAATGATTTGCAAGAAAGTTAATCTCTTTATTAGCATAGCAATTCTATTGATGAATGAAAGATGACGATGCACCATTGAAGGTAAAACGAAATTTATTTCGGCAGATAATTTCAAAAAAGATTATTAGTGAAACCGGTATCCCAATATCACCTTAAAAATAGCATTGTCTGTGCTATTCGTAAATCCCCAGCCATAACCACAATTGAATTCCCAGTCGGGTGACCAGTCAAGATCAATTGCAGCAAACAATTGATGCTGCTGACTTTGATAAGGAAAGAAATTATTCAACGGACCAAGTGCGCCATAATATTCAAAACCACCGGCAACAACTTTGGTAATATTATATGCTGCCTTCACATTAGGAGAAAAAATGTAGCCATCATTTTTTGAAGCCCCATGAAACGATTTATCAAATGTTGGATTGACCGATACGTACAAGTTTCCAATTTGCTTATCAACAATTGGGCGGATTTCCATTGACCAGTCATCAGCATCATATTGTTTTTTTTGATAGCCTCCTTCAATTGATAAACTAACACCAACCGGCCAATTCCATTCTTTCGGAACCATTATTCTCGGACGAATATGACTGCCAACATAAGTTGTTCGATTATCACTGCCAATGGCATTAAAAAAATAAAATCCGATTTCAAAAATATTGGTGAAGCCATGTGTTATTTCAATCGTTTCGTGCAGCATATTATTTGTTGGCAATACCCCTGCTTCAACCTGTTTACTTCCGTCGAAAGTAAAATTGCTGTGTAGCTCAACCATTGTGTTATGTTTGGCAACGGTTTGTGATCCGTAAACCTGTATCTCGTAATTATCCTGGCTAAAAGAGTAATGAAAAAAAGAAGAGAAAAATAAAAGTAAGAATGATATCCTTTTGAATTGGTTAAGAAGTTGTTTCATAATCTTATCCTAAGAGCCATTAGAATGATAAAACCTGCATGTAAATATAATTAAGTAGACCGAAACAATCAGGCGATTAACATTTGCTTCATAATCTTTTTTTCATCACGAATTGAGATCATCATTTGAATTTCAGACTCATTGAAATGATGTTTGCAGCAAGATCTGTTGTTTGCAAATAATGGCCATATCTTATTTCAACGACGTTCAAGCCTTTTATTAATACCCCTTTTGGCGGAGCAAGCCGAATTCCCATACCAAAAAAATGGCTGGTAAAAGCAGAGAGTTCTGGATTGCTGGTGTAATATTTATCCTGCACAGAGTGCTGCTCGTATGCCGCATAATAATTTACCGCGGTTTGCGCATAGTATCTGTAAAAAGGAGACAATGAAAAGAAAGGCGTGATTTTTATCGGCAATTCAATATTTGCAGTATGGGAGATCAATCCCCAGCTGTCAATATAAAAACGATAGTAGGTTTTGATAATAATATTATCACCCAAAAAATAATTAAGTCTGAAACCCAGCGGCAATTTGAATCTTTCTGATGGAAGATTTTCTATTGTATCTTTTCCATTATTTAAAAAAACACGGTGAAAAGGCAAACCAAGATATCCGTTTTGATAAACGAGATCAAGTTCAACACTGCCTTGTGTGCGTTGATTAATGATTTGTGAAAAAGAAAATGAAGCAGTATAAGTATCCCGTGCGCGCGAGGGAGTAACGACTTTTGAACCTTTGCTCACAACCTGTCCTGAACCATAACTTAAAGCTTCTGTTCGTCCGCTCGCGGTGGTAATATAAACAATGCTATCTCCGGCAGGAACATTTTTTATTGAATCGACAGGGATGAATTCGGAAGGTTTTATCATTTTTATCTGATCAAAATACCCGGTAAGCTTTGCGCTGAATTCGCCGTTGTTTTTATTCTTTTTGGAAAAAGAGGTGTTGAGTCCGATAGAATGATAATATTTATGCTCTGCAGAATAATAAGCACCAATTCCAAATTCAGTTCCTTTTTTATCATTAGCGATCGTCCAATCGAATGTTGGATAAATTCTAAGTCCATTATTTTTTGCGTGACCATTGGAATCTACATAAGCCTGTGATGCGGCAGTGTGATAATCAATTCCAATCCCGGCATCAAATGTGTTCTTGCGTTTCTTCCCATCCGAACTTATGAATTTCAGATCCAATCCGTTGGCGAAATCAGTGACGTTACCAATGCCTTTGGGTCCGGGGATCCCCCCCATTACCGCAGATTTATCTGCAGTCTGATCATAATAACTCGTTACAATATTTACTTCGTCGAGCTTTAATTTCTTTGGTTTATAATCAGCGGTATCTTTTATAGTGGTTTGCGAAAATGCATGAACCATCATTATGTACATTCCGATAACAGTAAGACAAATCTTTCTCATGTAGTGGGTTTAAACAGATTTTAAATGGATTAATTACAGCCGCATCCGCCGCCTGTTTTGCCGCCGTTGGCGCCAGATGAACCTTCGCGGTACGATTGCGCATTCAATTCATTCTTTTCAACTTTTCTGTTTGCTAACGTCATTTCGGAATCATTAATCCGATTTTTTTGATATTCTTTTACATGAGCACAGGATGCTAATATCAAACCTGTAATCAGCGCTGCACAATATTTCATCAGTCTTTGTTTTCTCATAATTGATTTTTTAATTAAGCCGAATATTTTTTGATGTATAAATGGTGTCATTATCGTCAATAAGAATTGCTTCTATATCATTTATTTGATTGATCATATTCATTCCTGCCTTTATTCCCATTATCATTACCGGTGTTGCCATAGCATCAGCAATCTCTGCATTTGTAGTGATGATCGTGGCGCTTTTTATTCCCGTTACAGGTAATCCTGTTCTTGGATTAATGGTGTGAGAATATTTCTTTCCGTTAACAATTATAAATTTTTCATAATTGCCTGAAGTGGCGACAGCCATATTGGTAATATTCAAGTATGAAAATACTTTGCCTGCTGTATTTGGATCAACAATTCCAATAGTCCATGGTTGCCCGTTTGGCTGAAGGCCCCATGTAGTAAGGTCCCCGGAGGCATTTACAATTCCGCTTTCAACTCCAAATTCTTTCATTACATATTTCGCCCGTTCTGCTGCATACCCTTTTCCTATCCCGCCAAAACCGATGCGCATTCCTTCCTCTTTTAAAAACACCGTGCATTTTTCATCATCCAGGATTATATTTCTATAATTGATGAGACGAACCATATTCTTTGCAGTCACTTTATCCGGAAGAGATTCCATTGTTGTATCGAAATTCCATAACCGTTTATCAACGGAGCCGTATGTAATATCAAATGCGCCCTGCGTAACTTTTGATATTCTGATTGAACGTTCAATGATGTTGAAAGTCTCTCGGCTCACTTCCACCGCGGCGATGCCCGCATTTTTATTAATCAGATTTGTTTCACTGTTATCGTTAAACGTAGTGAGTAATTTTTCTATTCGCTGAATTTCAGTAATACCAGCATTAATAGCCTCATTTGCCCAAATTTCATTATTGGCAACAACACACAGTTCAAATTTATTGCCCATTAGTTTTAATGCTTGCTTAAAAACTTTTTTTTCAGACATGCAATTTATTTATCAGCATTAATGAATGACTGCACCTCGGAAACAAACGCTTCTGGTTTTTCATTTGGAAAACCATCCCAATCTTTCAATATCTTTCCATTGGCATTCAATAATACAGTATAAGGGAATTTTCCCTGCGAGTTATATTGATCTGCCATTGCGTTGTTTAAATCCTGCTGTTTTGCGGGCAATTGATTTTTTTTCATTCTCGGAAAATCTGCGTTAACTAATATTAGCGTCGAATCTGCAAACTGTTCAAATGATCCGCTCTCAAAAATTTCTTTATGCATGCGAATGCAGGGTCCGCACCAATCTGAACCCGAAAAATTCAACAAAATGTGTCGATGTTCTTTTTTGGCAAGCTGTTTAGCCTCATTTAGATCGTAATGCCATGTAGTGAGGGAGGATAAAATAAATGACAATAAGAAAAGTGAAGTGTTTTTCATTTCGGAATTGTTTTAAAGAATCAATTTTAGCCCGCTGGTTCTATTCCATATCGATACGGATCGTAAATCAAAAAGGTTGTTCGGCTTTTCCAATTTTTATGACTACAAATTTGAAAAACATTTTAGTTAAATTTTGTTAATTTCAACAAAACTGGAATATTGTTTCAAAACTCTTTCAATGGCAACTAACATGAGTCTATTGCAAAAACCTTTCCGGATTATTTTATATAACTTTAGTTTTTTCCTTCAAAAAATAAATTTGCATGAAGCTTGACTTTTCCGGAAAGATCCGAAGAGGTTATATGGCGGCATTTCTGCTGCTTCTTGTTTCATATGTGCTTAGCATCGCGGCGGTCCTTCAATTAAATAAACAAAATCAATGGGTTAATCATTCCCGTGAAGTGATCAATAAACTGGAGTTGCTTCTTTCTTACTTAAAAGATTCAGAAATTGGATTTCGCGGATTGGTTATGATGAAAGATGAGAAATTTCTGCTGCCGTACTATACCAGCCAGCGAAGGGTTGATTCAATGTATAAAAACCTGTATACCGCCACATCGGACAATCCCATTGAATCAGAAAGAATCCAGGTTCTAAAACCATTGCTCAACAAAAAATTCCAACTGATCGCATTGCAAATTGATAGTTTGAGAGGTTCTGGTCTTGAAATAGATGATTTCGGAAAACAAAAAGCTTACGAAAGCAAACAGTTAATGGATAGTATCCGCAACACTGTTGGATTGATGGAGAATCGCGAGGACGAATTACTAAAAAAAAGAATTGCCAACGTAAGTTCTTCTAATCGTGCGGTATACACCATCATTATTATCACGCTGATAATTTCTGTATTGTTATTACTATATTCAGCCATTACGTTTACCATTGAAAACAGGGGAAAGCGAAAAGCTAGGTTGGAGGCAGAAGATTATCATACCCAATTAGAAAAAAGAATTGTTGAATTGGATTCTGCCAATAAAGAATTGGTTGAATTGCGTAGCCAGGAGAAATTTGCAAGCACCGGACGAATTGCGCGTGTCATCGCTCATGAGATCAGAAATCCGCTTACGAATATAAATCTTTCTGCTGATCAATTGGTTGCTGAAGATGTTTCTAAGGATGAAAAGAAATACTTGCTCGATGTCATCACGCGCAATTCAAAAAGGATAAATCATCTTATCACCGATCTGCTGAATGCAACAAAATTTTCTGAATTGAATTACCAGCGAACGGATATTAATGACCTGCTCGATGAAACTTTACAATTTGCAGCAGACCGTGCACAGTTAAATAAAATAACAATCGAAAAAAAATATGCAGAAAATATCCCGCCTGTTCAAGTTGATAAAGAGCGAATGAAAATCGCTTTCCTGAACATCATCGTTAATGCGATCGAGTCAATGGATGCCGCAACCGGTCTGCTTTTACTCGAAACAATGGTAAAGAATGACAGTTGTATCATCAATATCTCTGACAATGGAAAAGGAATGGATAAGGAAACATTGTCAAAAATTTTTGATCCATTTTTCACTTCTAAAAATTATGGAACTGGTTTGGGATTAACCAATACGCAGAATATTATTCTAAATCACAAGGGGAAAATCCAGGTTACCAGTGAACCGGGAAAAGGAACTACCTTCAGCATTGTTTTGAATATTTAGGTTGTTGGCTTTGGCGCGTTTATATGCTGATTTAATTTGTGCAATTCAAGAATGGTTGTCTTCCCATCTTCGCTTTCACGATACATGGGAACGAATTTTCTGTCAAAAACGATTTCATCAAATACATATGATGTTCGCTGCTGGACAATGGTGGAAAACACATCGTCAAACCCGCGCACCAACACATACACTTCAACATCGGCAACTTTCATGTCTTCATGACTGAATCCGAGCAAGGGACTTTTGTCGTCTATTGGATGCACAACGGTCCAGTTCATCGGCAGATTATCAACACGACTTCTTTCCAGTTCCAGACTGTAAAATTTATACATCGGATCGCCGCCGTTTTCGCGTAATTGTAAGCCAATGGTCAATTTGATCTCCACATCTGTCAATGCATGATTTTCTTTGTAAGATGCAAAGCGAAACATTAACGCGGTTTTATCCTGGTATGGAGATATTAATGCGTGATCGCTGAAAATGAGATAAGACTTGGGTTTGGCGAAACGTCCATAAATTAAACCGGTGGCAATAGCGAAAGATAAAAACCCACTCACCGCTTCAATGGAGGCAACTATATTGGCGCCATCGCCAACAGGATTTACGCGGCCATATCCAACGGTTGTGAAAGTTTCTGTGCTGAAGAAAAACAATTCTTTGAATTTTGCCCACGGCGCATTCGCAATCATGCCCTGCAACTGATCGGCGCCAACGATCCAATAAATAAAAGTGAAAAAAAGATTAGCAATAAAATAAAATATAAAAATTATCACGATGAATTTCCATCGTGGCATATTGAGCATGATGTGATAAATATCATAACGCGACATCAACGGAATACCTTCTTTGCGCAGGTTAAAACTTCCATCACGATTAATAAACCTGCCGCCATAGTCATTCACATTGGTTCCAAAACCTGTGTCGTTATTCGTTTTTGAAAAAGGATTAATGCGTTTGTGTGTGGCCATAATTGGTTTTACTTTTCTTGAAATAATCGCGAACTCGCTATTGAGAGCCTTGCGAGCCAATCTGATTTATTAATAGTAAGTTACTGCATTTTGTAAAGAAGATCGCTTCAAAGCTTCGCTATACACAAAAGCGATGCAGATTTTTTCACCATGATACTCTCCGGTCTTATTGATGCTCTATTAATTTCTGGTCAATATGATAAGCTTCAATTCCGCTTATTAAAGCATTTGGCTTTGCCTCAGTAATAATTAAATTAATCGAGTCAGCCTCAACTGGTAAAAAAGTGATTATCCTCTTCCTTCCGATCGTTTTTCCAAAAAGCTCTTTTACGATTGCGTTTTTATTTTTTAATTGGATACTGAAGGTTTTTATTTTTTGCCCGAATTGAGTCGGCTCTTCCAGCACAATACAATTTATGACCGCAGTTTTGTTCAATTTTACCAAATATTTATTTTGATTTATTGAACTGATTTTTTTTGCTGCAATTGGTTTGCCAAAGCTGTTTTCTCTCAATTTTTTAAATCCAACTAATGCCAAACTATCATGTTCATTGATCATTCCGCGTCTGTCTGGCGGAACATTTAATAATAATGAAGCGCCTCTGCCAACCGATTTTAAATAGAGTTGAAACAATTCTTCGGGAGATTTTACTTTTTCATCTTCATTTTTATGATAGAACCATCCGGGTCTGATGCTCACATCACACTCTGCAGGAATCCAATTTGCACCATTAACATTCCCATGATTCAAAGTATCTGTTGGAGGCGAACCCGCGCCACGGCTGAATCCGGCAGTGTCTAATAAATTCCAGTCCGGATCACCGGCGATTCCGTTTTCATTTCCTACCCATCGAATGTCCGGCCCAATGTCACTGAAAACCGGGGTGTTGGGCGCAATTATGCGCAAATTCTCCTCAAAACGATGCCAATCATAAATTTGTTTTTTACCATTCGGCCCTTCTCCATTTGCACCATCCCACCAAAATTCAAAAAGTGGTCCATAATTCTTTACAATTTCTTTCATCATATTTACGTAAACATCATTATACTCGGGTGTTCCGTATTTAGGGTGATTTCTATCCCACGGCGACAGGTACACGCCAAACTTCAATCCATATTTTTTGCACGAATCGCTGAGTTCTCTCAACACATCTCCTTTTCCATCTTTCCATTTGCTTTGCGCAATCGTGTGAGTTGAAAATTTACTCGGCCACAAACAAAAACCATCATGATGTTTTGCCGTGATAATGATTCCTTTTGCGCCTGCGGCTTTTGCAACGCGGCACCACTGCCCGCAGTCTAATTGTGTAGGATTAAAGACTTCTTCATGCTCGGTGCCTTTTCCCCATTCCAGGTCGGTAAATGTATTTGGCCCGAAATGGGCAAACAAATAAAATTCCATCTCTTGCCATTTCAATTGTCGCGCTGAAGGAACTGGTTGCGCATTACCTGCTATTGCGCTCGCAACCAGGATAAAAAGCAATAATTTTTTTTTGACCATTATTAATATGTTGTCTATAAGAGTTTAAACAAGAACTTCAAAATTTATACAATTTTACAACATTGTTTATTTGTAGTTCTTTTGCAAAAAAAATAATTATCTTATTGTGCTGAAATTTCAACCGGATAAGTTAATTAAAGATAGAATCATGACCTCAATAATGGCTTAAAATAAATGGAAAATAAATTACTGGAATTAAAAGAAGAATTAGAAGGCGAATTGTATTTTGATGACACGATGCGTATTTTGTATGCGACAGATGGATCTGCTTATCGCGAAATTCCATTGGCTGTTGCCATTCCAAGAACCATTGATGATATAAAAAAACTGATCGCTTTTGCGCGTATCCATAAGACTTCCATTATTCCGCGAACTGCTGGAACCTCGCTCGCCGGGCAGGTTGTGGGCAATGGTATTGTAGTTGACGTATCAAAAAATTTTACCAAAATTCTTGAACTAAATAAGGATGAAAAATGGGTTCGCGTTGAGCCCGGCGTAATTCGCGATGAGTTGAATATGTTCTTAAAGCCCTATGGATTTATGTTTGGCCCGGAAACATCAACGGCAAATCGCGCGATGATCGGGGGAATGGTTGGTAATAATTCTTGCGGATCGAATTCAGTTGTATACCACAGCACCCGCGAACATTTGCTAAAAGTGAAAACGTTATTGAGCGATGGATCGGAGGCAACTTTTAACAAACTGGGTATTGATGAATTTCACAAAAAATGTGAAGGCGAAACGCTTGAGGCCAATATTTATAAAGTTACGCGCGGTTTACTGAGTGATTACAATAATCAACAGCAGATACAAAGCGAATTTCCCAAAAAAACAATTGATAGAAGGAATACAGGATATGCTGTTGATGTGTTGCTTGAGTCTGCGCCGTTCATTGCAGGCACGGAGGATTTTAATTTTTGCAAACTCATCGCCGGCTCGGAGGGAACATTAGCATTTACTACAGAGATCACTTTGAATATCGTTCCGCTGCCCCCAAAAGAGACCGGGTTGCTGTGTGTCCACTTTAATACTATTGATGAATCGTTGCGTGCAAATCTGATCGCACTGAAATATAAACCAAGCGCAAGTGAACTGATTGATCATTATATTTTAGAATGTACAAAAGACAATATCGAACAAAGCAAGAATCGTTTTTTTGTGCAGGGCGATCCGGCTGCAATTCTCGTTATTGAATTTGCAAAGAATACGCGTGAGGAAATTGTGGAAATTGCGCAGCATGTTGAATCGGAAATGCGCAGTCGACAACTCGGGTATCATTTTCCTTTGTTGTTTGGAGATGATACCAAAAAAATATGGACACTCCGTAAAGCTGGACTGGGTCTGCTTGGCAACATGCCGGGCAATGAAAAAGCCGTTGCGGTAATTGAAGACACTGCTGTTGATGTAAACGACTTGCCAGAATATATCCGGGAGTTCAATCAAATATTGAAGAAATACAACCTTTATTCCGTCCATTATGCCCATGCAGGCAGCGGTGAATTGCATCTTCGACCGATCATTAATTTAAAAACACAAGAAGGAAATGAATTATTCAGAAAGATCGCCGTCGAAATTGCAACACTTGTAAAAAAATATAAGGGTTCTTTAAGTGGAGAACATGGCGACGGGAGATTACGCGGGGAATTTATCAGGCAAATGATCGGTGAAAAAAATTATCAGCTATTAAAAGAAATAAAATACACCTGGGATCCGGGAAATATTTTCAATCCCAATAAAATTGTTGATACGCCGCCGATGAACACCATGCTGCGGTACAAGCCCGGGCAACAAACTCCTTCTTTCAAAACCACTTTCCGTTTTTACAACCAAGACATTTTGCAACACGCAGAACAATGCAATGGCTCGGGCGATTGTCGCAAAACACATTTATCTGGCGGCACAATGTGTCCGTCTTACATGGCCACGCGAAATGAAAAAGATACGACGCGGGCACGTGCAAATATTTTACGTGAATTTCTCACCAACTCGGAGAAAATAAATCGTTTCGATAGTAAAGAAGTTTATGAAGTGATGGATCTGTGTTTGAGTTGTAAAGGATGTAAATCAGAATGCCCATCTAATGTTGATGTTGCAAAATTGAAAGGAGAATTTTTGCAACAATATTATGACGCAAATGGTATTCCTCTCAGAAGCAGGCTGATAGCGAATTTCAGCAAGTCGGCGAGATTTGGCTCATTAATGCCTTCCATGTATAATTACGTAGTTAAAAATAGTCTTTCAGGAAGATTAATAAAAAAGATATCAGGGTTTGCCCTTGAACGCTCGATGCCATTATTATATAGGACAACATTAAGAAAATGGTATCAGAAGCACAAGGCAAAAAGCTCAGGGTTCAGGACTCAAGACTCGAAGCAGATATATCTCTTCTGCGATGAGTTTACCAATTACAATGATGTTGAAATTGGCATAAAAGCAATTTTATTATTAGAAAAATTGGGCTATGAGGTGATCATTCCTAAACACAATGAAAGCGGCAGAACCTGGCTTTCGAAAGGATTGATTCGTGAAGCGAAAAAGATCATCAATAAAAATATTGAGCTATTGTCTCCGTTAGTAAGTAATGAATCACCATTGATTGGCATCGAACCTTCGGCTATTCTTACCTTCTACGATGAATATATCGACCTCGCTGATGATGATAAATTTGAAGCAGCAAAAAAATTATCAAAAAAGGTTTTTACAATAGAACAATTTATTGCTGCCGAAATTGAAAAAGGAAATATCAGCAAAGAACGATTCACTGTTGAAAAAAGAGAAATAAAACTTCATGGTCACTGCCAGCAAAAGGCATTATCATCAGTAAACCACACTGTAAAAATCTTGTCGCTTCCTGAAAATTATTCTGTTTCAGTAATTGCGTCCGGGTGTTGCGGCATGGCAGGATCCTTTGGATATGAAAAAGAACATTATGATATTTCTATGAAAATAGGAGAACTGGTTTTATTGCCCGAAGTCCGCAAGCAATCAGAAGATATCATCATTGCTGCGCCGGGCACAAGTTGTCGTCATCAGATAAAAGATGGAACCGGGAGGATTGCGAAACATCCGGCAGAGATCTTGTTTGAGGCATTGAAATAGGATTTTTTTATTCTGTAAATAAATGTTATTTTGACACGTATAGCTGCTATATGAACAAGGACAATTTCGTTATCGGTGTTGATTACGGTACTGATTCCGTTCGGTCGGTGATTATTGATTCAGCCAATGGTAATGAAATAGCCTCATCTGTTTTCGATTATCCACGATGGAAAGACGGACTTTATTGCGATTCCACATCAAATCAATTCAGACAACATCCGCTCGATTATATTGAAGGATTGCAATACACGATAAAAAATTGTTTATCGCAGTCAGGGAAATCTGTTTCGGGAAATATCAGGGCAATTTCAATTGATACAACTGGTTCTTCTCCAGTTGCTGTTGATGAAAAAGGAACGCCACTTGCATTATTGGATTCATTCCGTGATAACCCAAATGCCATGTTCGTGTTATGGAAGGATCATACTTCGGTAAAAGAAGCGGCTGAAATAAATGATCACGCAAAGAAATTTGATATTAATTATTTGCAATTCGTTGGCGGTATATACTCTTCAGAATGGTTTTGGGCAAAACTGCTTCATATCTTAAGAAACGATATTTCGGTTAGACATGCCTGCTATTCGTGGGTTGAGCATTGCGATTGGATTCCTTTTTTATTAACGGGCCGCACACATGTTTCAGAAATGAAACGCGGCGTTTGTGCCGCAGGTCACAAAGCCCTATGGGCAAACGATTTCGGCGGATTGCCACCAAACGATTTTTTTTCTTCTCTTGATCCATTACTCAATTGTTTTACATCAAGATTATATACTCAGACATATACTGCGGACAAAGCAGCAGGTAATCTTTCAAAAGAATGGGCAAATAAATTAGGTTTGTCAACTGAAGTTATTATTGGAGTTGGGGCTTTTGATGCACACATGGGTGCGGTTGGCGGACAGATAGAACCTTATCATTTAAGTAAAGTAATGGGAACATCTACCTGCGACATGCTTGTTGCGCCATTGGATGAAATGAGAGGAAAGTTGGTAAGAGGAATTTGTGGTCAGGTTCCTGGTTCCGTAATCCCCGGCATGATGGGGATGGAAGCCGGACAATCGGCTTTCGGTGATGCATATGCCTGGTTTAGAAATATTCTAAGCTGGCCCCTGCAAAATGTATTGATGGAATCATCAATCATTAACACTGACATCGCGAAAAAACTTGCTGATGAAACAACCAGTAAGATCATTACCAAATTGAGTAATAAAGCTGCGCAATTGGACCTGCAGGAGGATAATGAGTTGGCAATTGACTGGCTTAATGGGAGAAGGACTCCCGATGCGGATCAATCAGTAACTGCTGCAATTACCGGGTTGAATCTTGGTAGTGACGCGCCTTCCATATTTCGCGCTATTGCAGAATCAACTTGTTTTGGTGCAAAAGCAATTGTTGACAGGTTTACTGATGAAGGCATTCCCGTTAAAGGATTGATCGGTTTAGGAGGAGTTGCAAAAAAATCTCCGTTCATTATGCAAATGATGGCAGACGTCATGAACATGCCTATTCGCATCCACAAATCAGAACAAACCTGTGCACTCGGGGCAGCCATGTTCGCAGCATCGGCTGCCGGAATATATGATAAAGTTGAAAATGCGATGGAAGCAATGGGGCAAGGATTTGACAAAACTTATATCCCAAGCGAGACTAACAGTTATGCATATTCCAAGAGATATGAAAAATATAAAAGGCTTGGAAAATTTATTATAAATAATGAGTAAGTATGAACATATAAAGGAGGAGGCGTTCAGCGCAAACATGCAACTGCCAAAATTAAATTTGGTGATCTTCACTTTTGGAAATGTAAGCGCTGCTGATAGAAACCTTGGAGTATTTGCTATTAAACCAAGCGGCGTGCCTTATGAATCGCTCTCTCCTGAAAAGCTTGTCGTTGTTGACTTTGAAGGTAAAGTTGTTGAAGGAAAATTGCATCCGTCATCAGATACATTAACGCATGCGGTTTTATACAAACATTGGGGGAACATAAACGGTATTGCACATACGCATTCGATGTATGCAACCGCATGGGCGCAGTCGCTGCGCGACATCCCGATATATGGTACAACCCACGCCGATCATAACACCGTTGACATTCCCTGCGCTACGCCGATGATAGATGAAATGATAAGAGGCAATTACGAACATGAAACTGGCATGCAGATCATCAATTGTTTTAAAGATCGAAAACTAAATTATGAAGAAGTGGAAATGATCTTGGTTGGGAATCATGCACCGTTTACCTGGGGAAAAACTGCGGAGACAGCCGTGCACAACAGTGCCATGCTGGAATATATCGCACAGCTTGCATATTTAACTGAAAACATAAAAGCAGATGCGCTGCGTTTAAAAGATTCATTGATAAAAAAACATTTTGAGCGAAAACATGGGCCAGATTCATATTACGGGCAGTGAATAATGTAAAAATGATCAGAGAAATCAAAGGCCGACAATAAAAAATCAACATGATCAATCTAAAAAAGTTTGAAGTTTGGTTTGTAACCGGGAGTCAATATTTATATGGTGAAGAGACATTAAAGCAAGTTGCACAACATTCGCAGATCATTAGTGATGTATTAAGCAAATCATCGCAAATTCCGGTAAGCATTGTTTTTAAACCAACTGTAAAGACACCTGACGAAATTTATAATGTCTTTATCGATGCTAACTCATCAAAGAATTGCATCGGTATTATCGCGTGGATGCACACATTTTCTCCTGCAAAAATGTGGATCGGCGGGCTGAAGATTTTGCAGAAACCATTATTGCATTTGCACACACAATTTAATCGTGATATACCATGGAGTGAAATTGATATGGATTTTATGAATCTAAATCAATCCGCACATGGTGACCGCGAATTTGGATTTATGATGAGCAGAATGCGTATGAATAGAAAAGTGATTGTCGGCTTTTGGCAGGATGAAAAAGTGATTGAGGATATAAACGGCTGGTGTCGCGCAGCTGCAGGCTGGCAGGATTGGCAGGGCGCAAAGTTCGTCCGCTTCGGCGATAATATGCGCCAGGTGGCAGTTACAGAAGGAGATAAAGTGGAAGCAGAAATAAAGTTTGGCTATTCAGTGAACACGCATGGCGTTGGCGATTTGGTAAAAGTGATCAATGAGGCAAGTGATTCGGCAATTGATAAACTGATAAAAGAATATGAAGAGCAGTATAAAATTTCCGATCTGTTAAAAAAAGGGAATAAAAATTATTCTTCCTTGCGCGAAGCGGCAAGAATTGAGATTGGATTAAAAAATTTTCTGGAGAATGGGAATTTTAAAGGATTTACAGACACATTTGAAGACTTGCATGGTTTAGCACAATTGCCAGGCATTGCAGCTCAACGATTGATGGCTGCAGGTTATGGATTTGCAGCAGAAGGAGATTGGAAAACGGCAGCCCTTGTTCGGGCAATGAAAGTGATGGGGAGCGGATTACCTGGCGGAAATTCTTTTATGGAAGATTACACGTATCATTTTGATTTTAATAATGAATTGGTCCTGGGCGCGCACATGCTTGAAATTTGTGAAAGCATTGCAGACGGAAAACCATCTTGCGAAATTCATCCGCTTGGCATCGGTGGAAAGGCTGACCCTGTAAGGCTTGTATTTAATTCAGGCGCGGGTCCTGCTATTAATGCTTCAATTGTCGACATGGGAAATCGGTTTCGATTATTGGTCAATGAAGTGGTTGCTGTTGCGCCGATACACGCTTTGCCAAAATTACCTGTTGCCCGGGTGCTATGGAAGCCATATCCTGATATGCAAACAGGTTGTGCTGCCTGGATATTAGCAGGCGGCGCCCACCACACCTGTTACAGTCAAAATTTAACTGCCGAACATTTGCAAAGTTTCGCCGAGATGGCAGGAGTGGAGTTTGTTTTAATAGGAAAGAATACTGATATTTATCAATTCAGGAATGAATTAAAATGGAATGACGTTTATTATCAGATTAACAGGTAAAATCAACTCGAAATTTAATATTCATAATTACTAAACGATTGCTATGAGTCAAAACCTCGTAACCCTTGATTACATAATCATCATTATATATTTTTTAATAGTTGGTGGTTATGGTTATTCTATTTACCGCAAGCGCAGAAAAGGTGAACACGATGCAAAAGCATTTTTTCTCGCTGAAGGGTCACTTACCTGGTGGGCTATCGGCGCTTCATTAATTGCATCCAATATTTCTGCGGAGCAATTTATAGGTATGAGCGGCGAAGGATATTTTTTAGGAATCGCCGTATCTGCATATGAATGGATCGCAGCTGTTGCCCTTATTATTATTGCGATATGGTTCATCCCTGTTTATTTAAAAAATCATATTTACACCATGCCGCAATTTTTAAAAACGCGGTATAATGAAACAGTTGCTTTGATCATGGCCATTTTCTGGCTTTTCTTATATGTATTTGTGAATCTCACTTCAATATTGTATCTCGGAGCAGTTGCCATTAACGGTCTTGTTGGCGGTGATTATTTGCATGCCATTATGATCGGACTTGCCATATTTGCTTTATTGATTTCTCTTGGAGGTATGAAAGTGATCGGCTACACAGATGTAATTCAGGTTGCCGTCTTAATTATCGGTGGATTGGCGACTACCTATATGGCCCTCACCATTGTTGGCGAAAAATTTGGAGTTGGAAGAGATGCAATTGCGGGCTTTAAGATTTTACTGCATAATGCGCCAGATCATTTTCATATGATAATTCAAAAACCAACGGCATCTTCTTCAGCAAATGATGTTAACCGTTATCTTGATTTTCCTGGACTCACTTCTTATTTCGCAGGCATTTGGATCATTAATCTTAATTATTGGGGATGCAATCAATATATTACGCAACGTGCGCTGGGCGCTAATTTGGAGACGGCGCGCACCGGTATTTTATTTGCAGGGTTTTTAAAATTGCTTATGCCAGTGATTGTAATGTTGCCGGGAATCGCTGCATTTGTTTTGTACAGCAAAGGATATTTGCCACAATTGCGAGGGGGTAAGGATGGCTCGTATTCAGCAGTGTTGAGTTTTTTGCCTACAGGTTTAAAAGGACTATCAATCGCTGCATTAACGGCGGCTATTGTTGCGTCGCTTGCCGGAAAAGTGAACAGCATCTCCACAATTTTTACACTGGATATTTATAAAAAATACATGGGCAAAGATTCCGGTGAAAAAAAGCAGGTTAATATCGGCAGGATTACTGTTTTTACAGCAATGATTTTAGCAATTTTATTTACATGGAAAGATTTGCTCGGTATCGGAAGCGCTGGCGGATTTACCTACATTCAAAAATATACAGGCTTTATTAGTCCGGGGGTATTTGCCATGTTTTTGCTTGGCATGTTTTGGAAAAGAACCACAGGCGCCGCAGCAGTTGTTGGTGTGATACTTGGATTTGGCTTGTCTGTTTTCTTCAACGAATTTGCGCCGCATGTTTTAGGAAACGAGAACTTTTTATATACTGCGTATTATTCGTCGCTAGATAAAGCTTACGAAATCCCGTTTCATATTTGCATGGGACTTTCATTTACCATAACTATGATTGTAATGATCGCGATAAGTATGGCTGGTCCTAAAATAAATCCCAAAGCATTTGCGCTTGATAAAGGAATGTTTAAGCTTTCGCCATCCACATGGGCATTGATTATGATCATATTTTTACTGATCGGTGCGCTGTATGTGAAGTTTTGGTAAGTTTCGTTTTTGAATATTGATTTACTTATGAGTAAAAGAGAAATGTTTTTGTAATCTCCGATCGTTGTGGTACTAATTATTTTTTTCGTTTTATTTTTTTGCAACAAAATAATTACTGATGCCGCTGCCGGTAAAGTATATTCTGAAGCTGACCTTATTCCATTTAATAAGGTTGGACTGTTTATTGGGGACGTCTAAATATATTGCCAACGGAAATGTAAATCCGTTTTTATTATCGAATTCAGGCGGCTGTAAGACTTCTAAAGGCAGGCAAAATAAAATATATCATTGTCAGTGGCGACAACAGCCGTACTGATTATGTTGAACCTGAAACAATGCGCGAAGATTTAATTGAAGCTGGTGTTGATTCTTCAATAATTTTTTTAGATTATCCAGGATTCAGAACATTTGATTCAATAATCCGGCTGAAAGAGGTTTTTAATCAAAACGCCGCAACAATAATATCTCAACAATTTCATAACGAAAGAGCAATTTATATTGCCTCAAAAGAATGTATTAAAGCAATTGCGTTTAATGCAAAGGATGTGAGAGAAAGCAAGGGATTACGCACTGAATTCCTTGAAAAATTAGCTAGAGTAAAAGTTCTTATTGATTACCTTTTTAATAAAAAACCAAAATATCTTGGAGCAAAAGTCATAATTCCATAATTGAGGGTTTGCAATTAGTAAGTCTGAAACTTGGCTTAATCTAATTAATAATTTGCTTCAATCGATCATCCGAATAATCTTTCACAAAGGCAATCACATTGTTATATTCAGTGAATTCATTTTCCTGGTGTGTTGTGGTTATGACTATCGCTTTCATTTCCGCATTGGCTGCGGATTCCACGCCCTTGGGTGCATCTTCAAAAACAATACAATCTTTTGATTCGACTCCGATTAATTTTGCTGCTTTTGTAAAAACTTCCGGATTTGGTTTGCTAATGGCAACATCATCTGCACTTACAATTGCGGAAAAATATTTTCGAATGTGGAGATTATCCAACACGAAATTGATATTAAAAGGAATTGCAGCGGAAGCAATCGCCATCAAAATATTTTTCTCGTATGCTTTTTTGAGCATTTCATCTAACCCGTTTATTAATTTTAATTCAGGAAGAAAGGCCCGTTGGTATCGTTTTTCTTTTTCTATGGAAATTTCATCCATTTGCTGTTTTGTAAAATGATCTTTTCCGAAAACCCTGATTAATAACTCTTCATTTTTTCCGTACATCTGTTTTTTTACATCGTCATAAGTCATTTTTGCTTTCAGGTCTTTGGTTAAAATGTCGAACCATGCATTTGCATGGTAATGCATATCGTCAATCATTGTTCCATTCAAATCGAATATAATGGCGGTGGGATAAATGTTCATTTTACATTAATAAATTTTGAGTAAAGTATTTGCCGAAAATAAAAAAATACTACATTCATAATGGATAATTGAAAATTAATATTTAATAATAAGAAAGTTAGAAAATAAAGATCCCAAAACTAAGCTGCTATACATGAATCGCTATCCTTTACAAAAACATATTCTTTTTGCCGTTGACTGTATCATTTTCGGATTTGATGGACATGATATGAAATTGCTTTTGGTGCACCGGGCTATTAAACCTGAAAAAAATAAATGGAGCCTGATGGGCGGATTTGTGCAGCAACAGGAGAGCCCGGAAGATGCCGCAAACAGGGTGTTAAAGAAGCTCACCGGAATTGAAGGAGTGTACATGGAGCAGCTGCATACATTTGGAAGACCGGATAGAGATCCCGTTGAACGAACGGTTTCCATTGCTTACTCCGCGTTAATTGATATTCATGAATATGAGAAGCAGATCAATGCAGATTATCATGCAGAATGGTTTTTATTAAAAAATAAGCCGAAACTGATTTTTGATCATGATGAAATGGTAGAGCTTGCAAAAAAACAATTGCGGTATAAAGCTGCGTTTCATCCAATTTTGTTTGAATTGCTTCCTGAAAAATTTACAATTCCGCAATTGCAAAGCTTATACGAAGGTGTTTATGATACAGTTTTTGATAATCGTAATTTCAGCAGAAAAGTGTTATCAACCGGGTTGTTAATAAAACAAAAACAGAAAGATAAACTCAATTCAAAAAAAGGAGCATTCTATTATAAGTTAGATAAGAAAAAATATAAAGCCGATTTTAAATCCTTCCTCAACTTCGTCCCTAATCCGGATAAATTTATTTTGTAAAATCTTATGCAATTTTAAATTTAAACCCAAACCGACTTCCTTCGCCAATGCTGCTCTGCGCCCATATTTCGCCGCCTTGTGCTTCAATAAATTCTTTTGAAATAGCGAGTCCTAATCCTGTTCCGCTTCTTTCAAAACTTCCTGGCACTTTATAATAACGGTCGAATATTTTTGGAAGGTATTTTTCTTCAATGCCTTTTCCATGATCCTGAACAGCGAACTCAACAAAATTGTCTTTCTTATAAACATCAACGTCAATTGCGCTTGAGTCCGGAGAAAATTTTATGGCATTGGTAAGCAGATTGATCAATACCCAGGCCGTCTTTTCCGCATCAACAGTAACGTTTGGCAAAGGGTCATTATGGTGAATATTGATCGCGATATTTTTTTGTTGTGCCTGAAAACGAACAGCCCCCACAGATTGTTCAACAACAACTGTTGGTGCAGTAGCCTGTATTTTTAACTGAATATTTCCTGTTTCAACCTGCGTCATATTCAACAATTCGCCGGTGATCTTCAAAAGCCTGTCTGCGTCCTCAACAATACTGTTTGAAAGCTCTTTTTGTTCATTGCTTAATGAACCAATGCGTTCATCGTTTAATAATTGAGCGCTCATTTTAATGGATGAGATAGGCGTTTTTAACTCGTGAGAAACAGTGGCAATGAAATTTGTTTTTGCCTCATTGAGTTCGTGAAAGATGGTTATGTTGCGCAAAACAATAACTTGGCCGATGATTTGTTCATTATTGGTTACACTCAAAACATCTTTATTAAAATAGCTTTCTTTGTTATCAGCAAAAATTTTCAATTCTTTTTTTTCTTCGTTCGATTGTAAAAGATTTCTCATCAGATCATTCTTCAAAGCTACGTCAGGAGCGTATTTCCCGATAATATCTTTTTCTTTCAACCCTAATAATTTTTCTGCTACTGCATTCAGAAAGAGAATACTCTTTCTGTCATCCAATCCGATAATACCATCATGCATTTGATTAATGATGGTTTCGATCCGGCTTTTTTCAAATTTTATCTGGGCAAGATTGCTGTTCTCATATTCATCTAATTTTTGGGCCATCAAATTAAACGTATTGGCGAGATCGCCGAATTCATCATCCTGTTTAAGAAAGATTCTTTTTTGATAATTTTTATTGGCGATCTCTTGAATGCCTTCAGACAGAGCCCTTATGGGGTTAGAAATAATTCCCGGTAAATTAAATATGAATGTGAATGATATTAATGTAAGAATGGTGAATAAAATGGTCAATCCAAGCTTCGCGTTTTCGGCGGTATGCTGTGCAGCAGAATTCTTTCTTAGTATCGCCATTTGATTTAACTCCGAAATTTGATTAAGTGATTCGCGTATCTCAGGATAATTGGTAGAATCGTCAGGATTGGCCAATAATTCACCGAAATTTTTTGTCAATTCATCTGTGGCTTCTTTTTCGCCAACTTCAGTAATGTTGGCTTGTTGTTTTGTAAGATTATCACGAAATTCTGCGGCAGCATCTTTTCTTGATCGGATATTTTCCAATGCCTTCATCATGTTATTGCAATAAACCAGCGACTCATAGTTATTTTTCAAGACCAGTCCAGCATCATTGCCTAAGCGGTTGACATAATATATTCCGAGTATCCCGAATAATAATATTACAATAAACAGGAAAATTAATCCAAAAGACAGTTTTGTTTTTAAATGGATGCTCATGTTATGAAAGAATTACTACATCAATATCAGATGCAGCGAGTTTATTTAATAATTGATTAAACACAGCCGTGCTTAAAATTACATTGAATAAGGTGAGATGTGGTTTGCCAATACATATAGTTGTCACTTTTTTTTGTTCGGCTACTTCAATAATGCCTTTTGCAATATTATTTTGTTTTATTCGAATTACCTCGGCACCCAATTCGGTTGCCAATTTGAAATTATTTATTAGATGCCGTTGAGCAGCTAACCCTATTTTATCGCCATCCTCTTTTGGCGTTTGTACATATAACAAATACCATTTGGAATGATAATAGGTTGCCAATCTTGCAGTCTTTCGAATTACTTTTGTGGCAATTTCATAATTGCTGCTGATGCACGCAAGAAAAAGTTCAGGCCGAAGATGCGCTCCCCGGGGGAGTTCCGTTTCAATTTTCCGTTCAACTTGCGCCGCAACTTCTTTTAATGCCAGCTCACGCAACTGCAAAATTTTTTCGGATTGGAAAAAATTTTTTAGTGCGATATCAATTTTATCCCGTGAATAGATTTTTCCTTCTTTTAAACGTGTTACCAATTCATCCGCCGTTAAATCAATATTAACTACTTCATCGGCTTCTTGTAAAATGCGGTCTGGCACGCGTTCTGTAACATCAATGCCTGTGATTCCCTTTACTTCTTCGTTTAGGCTTTCAATGTGTTGAATATTAACAGCGCTGATCACATTAATGCCTGCATCTAGAATTTCCATCACATCCTGCCAACGTTTTTCATTCTTGCTTCCTTCAATATTGGTGTGGGCGAGTTCATCAACAACAACAACTTCAGGATGAAGATTCAAGATCGCCTGCATATCCATTTCTTCAAGTTCTTTTCCTTTGTAAAAAAGCTTTCTTCGGGGAATAACCGGGAGCCCCTCGAGCAATTCGTGCGTTTCGGCACGTCCATGTGTTTCTATATAACCGATCTTAATATCAACGCCGTTTCGTAATAATGTCTGTGCTTCCTGCAGCATACGAAAAGTCTTGCCAACGCCAGCGCTCATGCCAATATAAATCTTAAACTTGCCTCGTCTGGATTGACGAATAAGTTCCAGAAAATGTTGTGCGTTTTGATCTTTGTCGGGCATTAGCGTATTTTCAATTTGCGAATGATGATTTACGATTTTTTATAAATTGAACAATTGTCCTTTTTTCAACATCGGTGTGCCTATCGCAGGCAGGGCAATCACTTTTTATTACAACAATTCTATTGAGCGATTTCATACAAAACGGCACTTCCCAAATTCGAGAAGCACCGTATTACGCATAAAGCCAAAATTAAAACCAAAAGATATTTAATTGCTATACCAGTCAATTCAGCTTATCCAGGTCTATATTCAATTTCAACACATTCACTTTTTCTATTCCGAAAAACCCTAAAAAAGGTTTTTCTATATGTTCATCTACCAGAATTTTCACTTTATCCTTTGTTAGTCCCCTGACCTTTGCAACTCTTGCTACTTGAATGTAAGCGCCGGCGGGAGATATATCAGGATCCAAACCACTACCAGAATATGTAACCATATCAACAGGAATGTCTTCCTTTTTTACTCCGGGATTATGCGCTAAAAACGTATCTATTTTTGATTGAACATCTTTCAGGTAATCTGGATTTGTAGGGCCTTTATTGCTTCCAGCACTCCCGGCGGCATTATAAGCAACTGCGGAAGGACGACTCCAAAAATATTTATCCTGGTCAAACTTCTGGCCGATATCAGCATATCCCACAATTTTTCCGTTAACGCTCAATGTTTTTCCTTTTCCGCCGCCGGGTGCAAATTTTCCTATTCCGGCAATGGCCAATGGGTAAATCACAGAGCAAATTACAAGGAGTACCAGTGTTAATTTTATTGAGGGCAAAATATATTTTTTCATGTTTTGAATATTTTAGGATGTCATTACATAAATACGGCTAATAACATATCAATCAACTTTATTCCTATAAACGGAGCAATGATGCCACCTAATCCATAAATCAAAAGATTCCTTCTCAGCAGCGCACTTGCGCCAATGGGTTTGTATGCCACCCCGCGCAGCGCCAATGGGATAAGGATAGGTATGATAATGGCATTAAAAATAACTGCGGAGAGAATTGCACTTTGCCCGCTTTTCAGGTTCATAATATTCAATGCCTGCAATGCAGGGATTGAAGTAATAAACAAGGCCGGAACAATGGCGAAATATTTTGCCACATCATTGGCTATGGAAAATGTGGTGAGCGTTCCTCTCGTCATTAATAATTGTTTGCCAATTTCAACAATCTCTATCAACTTGGTAGGATCATTATCCAAATCAACCATATTTCCTGCTTCTTTGGCAGCTTGAGTTCCGCTGTTCATGGCAACGCCAACATCTGCTTGTGCAAGTGCAGGCGCGTCGTTAGTTCCATCACCCATCATCGCCACAAGTTTACCACCTTGCTGTTCTTTTTTAATATAATTCATTTTGTCTTCAGGTTTTGCTTCAGCAATAAAGTCATCAACACCTGCTTTGTCAGCAATATATTTTGCAGTAAGCGGATTATCGCCGGTAACCATAACTGTTTTTACCCCCATTTTGCGCAAACGTCCAAAACGCTCCTGGATGCCGGGTTTGATGATGTCCTGCAGTTCAATCACGCCAATCACGTCCGAATTCTGACTTACTACCAGTGGTGTGCCACCATTACTCGAAATTGTTTTCACTCTTTCTTCTGTTTCTATTGGAAAAACATTACCTGCTCTTGTGACCAAATTTCTTATTGAATCAAAAGCGCCTTTGCGGATTTTTAAACCGCTGGGAAGATCAATACCGCTGCTTCTTGTTTCTGCAGTAAACTCAATAAACCTTGCGCCATTTGTGCTGAAATTATTTGGGTTGATGCCGGACAATTCTACAATTGATTTTCCTTCTGGTGTTGCGTCGGCAAGCGAAGCTAACGCACATGCCTCTACGAAAATTTTTTCATCAACATTTTTCGCTGCCCAGAAATGAGTTGCTTTTCTGTTGCCAATAGTAATCGTTCCGGTTTTGTCAAGCAATAGCGTATCCAGGTCGCCTGCAGTTTCAACGGCTTTGCCACTTTTAGTGATCACATTCGCACGGAGTGCTCTGTCCATACCAGCGATACCAATAGCGCTGAGTAAACCGCCAATTGTTGTTGGAATTAAACAAACATATAAAGAAACAAAAGCAGCGATTGTGATTGGAGTATTGGCGTAGTCGCCAAAGGGTTTTAGCGTAACACAAACAATTAAAAAAATTAAAGTGAAACAAGCCAATAAAATGGTAAGCGCGATTTCGTTAGGTGTTTTTTGTCTGCTTGCCCCTTCTACCAAAGCGATCATTTTGTCTAAAAAACTTTCGCCAGGATTGGTGGTTACCTGAACTTTTATTTTATCGCTCAATACTTTTGTACCGCCTGTAACTGAAGATTTGTCTCCGCCTGATTCACGTATTACCGGTGCGCTTTCTCCGGTAATGGCGCTTTCATCAATCGTGGCCAATCCTTCCACGATCTCACCATCCATCGGGATAGTATCACCCGCTTCACAAATAAAAAAATCACCTTTTCTTAATTGTGAAGAGGGAACGACTTTTACTTCATCTACATATATTTCCCCAACAGCAAATACTTTTTTAGCAGGTGTGTCTTCTCTTGTTTTTCTGAGACTGTTCGCCTGCGCTTTGCCTCTTGCCTCAGCAATTGCTTCTGCAAAATTGGCGAACAATAAAGTAACGAACAGAACAGAAAAAATGACAATATTATAGGCAAGACTACCCTGCGATTTTTCTCCCTGTTGAATCCATATACATACCGCAAGCATTATAATGGTTCCGATATATACAGTAAACATCACCGGATTTTTTACCATGATGCCAGGCTTTAGTTTTACGAACGATTGTTTCAACGACTCCATTACGAGATCGCGAGGAAACAATGATGAATTTCTATTTCTTTTCATAATATTTATCTTTTCAACTGTTTAATGATGAATACCCAGATATTCTGCAATTGGTCCAAGTGCCAATGGTGGGAAATATGATAATGCGGTTACAATCACAATAACTGCTATCGTCATTACTCCGAAAGTGACAGAATCTGTTTTTAATGTTCCTGATGATTCGGGGATATATTTTTTGTTTGCAAGAAGTCCGGCGATTGCAACAGGACCAATGATGGGAAGAAATCTTGCTAACAGCATTACGATGCCTGCGCTAACATTCCAGAATATGTTATTGTCTGCAAGTCCTTCAAAACCGCTGCCATTATTGGCTGTAGAAGATGTATACTGATAGAGCATTTCTGAGAAACCATGATTCCCGGGATTGTTTAACCACGCAGAAGGTTTTACTGCCCAATCAGCGTTCGGATGATGAACGAAGATATATGACGCCAGCGCTGTTCCACCTTTTATCAGGAAGGCGCACAAAAGGGTAACAAGCGCCGCAATTTTTACTTCCCGCGCTTCCACTTTATGCCCCATAAATTCTGGTGTGCGGCCAACCATCAAGCCAGCAATAAATACCGCAATAATAATATAGATGAAATAGTTCAACAAGCCTACGCCCACCCCTCCGTACAGAGCATTGATCATCATATCGAGCATGACCACGCCGCCAGAAAGGGGCATGAGACTATCATGCATTCCGTTTACAGATCCGTTGGAAGTAGAGGTAGTGATAACGCTCCAGTAGGCCGTTGAAGCTGCTCCGAAACGAACCTCTTTTCCTTCCATATTCCCGGCTTGTTGTGATATGCCAAGTTTGTCTAATTCCGGATTTCCCTTCGTTTCAAAATAAATATTATTGGCGCAGAACAAAACGAAAAAGAAAGTCATCACTCCAAAAATTACATACGCAAATTTTTTCTTGTTAATGTAAAAGCCCAAAGCAAAAATCGAAGCCATAGATATTAATACAATAGAAATCAACTCTACCATATTGGTAAAGTAATTGGGGTTCTCCAGTGGATGAGCCGAGTTGGCGCCAAAATAACCACCACCATTTGTGCCTAATTGTTTAATCGCTATCATTCCTGCGGCCGGGCCACGTGACACCTGCACGGTATCTCCCTGCATCGTAATAATAGTTTCTTTTCCATCAAAGCTGGAAGGAGAACCGCTAAATACAAGAATAACCGCAACTATAACGGATAGCGGAAGTAGTACACGGGTGATTGATTTAACAAAAATGCTCCAGAAATTTCCCAGATTGTTAGTTGTCTTTTCCTTTAATCCGTTGAACAGCGCAATTAAGCATGCAATGCCCGTTGCTGCGCTGGTAAATTGAAGAAAGGTGAATACAAACAATTGTGTTAAGTAGGTGGCTCCGCTTTCTCCTGAATAATCCTGAAGATTAGTATTTGTGACAAAACTCACTATACTGTTAAAAGCTAAGTCTGGAGTTTGACCAGGATTGCCATCTGGATTTAAAGGAAGTTTATCCTGAAAAATCAATAAAAAAAATCCGTACACAAACCATAAGAGATTTATGGTGAGCATGGCTTTCAAAAACTCTTTCCAATTCATGCTCTTGCGCGGATCTATTCCGCAGATGCGAAAGATCCATTTCTCAACCGGATTCATAAAATCCAGAATTGTTTTTTCTCCTTTAAAAACCTTTGCCAGATAGCGTCCAAGAGGATAAGATAAGAGGACTGTAATTAAGAATATGAGGACAACGCCAACCAATTCCATGCTCATGAGCTTTTGAATTTAGAGATTAATGAATTTTTAAGGGATCAAAATTTTTCCGGTTTGATCAATACGTATAAAAGATAAATGAACACTGCAATCGATAAAACAAAAAGTGCCGTAATCATAATGAGTAATTTTAAACTTCATCAAAAAAATCAATCGATTTAAAAAAGAGGGCAAAGCAAATAAGCCCTGAAACAATTAAAATAATAGTCATCATCATAGTTCATGATTTGAATAGGTGTACTCCAACAGTATGCCTGATTATGAAGGATGTATGATTTGAGAGGTGAGATGTATTGCAGTTGCGGCTTTTAGCTTTTGCAGCAAGATGGGAAATAATGTGGCATTCTGGGCAAACCATGCCAAAATGAAATGGTGATTTTCAAAATGAAAATTTAGTACTGCAATTTATATTCTTCAATCTTTCGGTACAAAGTGGTGAGTCCGATGTTTAATAATCGTGCTGCTTCTGTTTTATTTCCTTTGGTATGATTAAGCACTCGCTGGATGTGCAGTTTTTCCATGCTTGCCAGGTCGAAGGCTGATAAGGCTTGTGGTTTGTAATTTGTAGTTTGTAATTCGACAGGCAAACTGTCGATTGTGAGTTGTGAGCCATTTGCTAAAATAACTGAACGTTCAACAACATTTTTTAGCTCGCGTATATTTCCTTTCCAATCGTGTTGTTGTAAATGCTCAACAAAATCCTTGCTCATGCCTTCAATTTTTTTCTGCGATTTGTTGGCAAAAATTTTCATGAAATGTTCAGCAAGAGATGGAATATCCTTTTTCCTGTCTCGCAATGCAGGTAATTCAATCGTAAAAACATTCAAGCGGTAAAAAAGATCTTCCCGGAATTTTCTTTCATTCACTTCTTTTTGGAGATTGCGATTGGTAGCTGCAATAATGCGAACATCTACCTTCACCGATTTTGTATCGCCCACTTTAATGAATTCATTGGTCTCTAATACGCGAAGCAATTTCGATTGCAGGTCAATATGCATCTCACCGATTTCATCTAAAAATAATGTCCCTTCGTCCGCTTCTTCAATCAAACCTTTTTTATCTTTTATCGCGCTGGTAAAGGCACCGGCTTTATGGCCAAAAATTTCGCTTTCCAAAAGTTCCGGACTGAACGCGCTACAATTTAATGCCAGAAAGGGTTTTCCGAATCTCTTACTGCCATTATGAATGGCCTGAGCAAAAACTTCTTTACCAGTTCCTGTTTCACCAAGCAGCAAAACCGTGGCATCTGTAGGAGCAACTTTTTTGGCGAGATCAACTGCTTCTTTTATCAAAATACTATCGCCGAGTATATTTTCAAAGCTGTATTTTTTTCCAACCTGTGCTTCCAGTTCATGAACTCGTTTTTGTAATTGTGATTTTTGCAGGGCATTATTCAGGAGTGGAATAATTTTGTCATTGTCATCACCTTTCGTGATATAATCGAATGCGCCAAATTTCATTGCCTGCACGCCGTCAGCAATATTTCCATAAGCGGTGAGTAGAATAATTTCTATCAATGGAAATTTCTTTTTTGCATCTTGTGTAAACGCAACACCATTGCCATCGGGGAGCTTCACATCGCAAAGCAGGACATCAATGGCTTCTTTGTCGAGAATTTTATTCGCAGCTTTGATACTGGAAGCTTCATGCACAACAAAACCTTCGAGGCTGATTATTCGTTTCAGCAGCGATCGTAATTTCTCTTCATCATCGACTATTAAAATTGAACCTGTAGCCATGGAATTAAAAATGGATGCAAAGCTATAGATAAAATAATTGAAAAAAATTTTTGGTAATCGGCGGAACTATTTTGGGCAAAAAACACAATCGCCAAAAACGAATGGCTATCAGGCGAAAAGAAATGGTAAGTTTTTATCCGCGCATATGATATGCTTTCGGTTGCACAAATGCTCTGATTCCCTGGTAGGATAAGGTGCTTCCCAATCCCGAATGTTTTCTTCCACTCCATGGCAACGCAGCGCTCACACGGTCGCAGCAGTTCCAATAAACAGTGCCGGTGTTCATTTGCATCATTATTTTTTCTGCGCGCTCAAAACTTTTGGAATATATGGCAGCGGTCAATCCATATTCTGTATCCTCCATTAAGGCAACAGCTTCTTCATCGTCCTTTACCTTTTGTATTCCGGTTATTGGGCCAAATGATTCTTCTTTCATGATCTTCATATCATGATTTACATTAATTAGAACAGCGGGCTCAATAAAATATCCTTTACCATTTATTTTTTTTCCTCCAAGTAAAACCGTTGCACCTTTTTGTTTTGCATCCTCAACCTGGTGTAGTAAAAACTCAACCTGCTCTTTTCTGCTAACAGCCCCGATCTCAGTGGATTCATTAAGCGGGTCGCCAACAATTAATTTTTTTGCCTGTTCAACATAACTTTTTACGAATTCATCATAAATTTTTTCATGCACATAAATTCTTTCTACTGCACAACAACTCTGTCCGTTATTATACACAACACCTTCCAATGCGGCAGCAGCGACTTTGTCAATATCTTCAACATCATCCATGACATATAATGGATCTTTCCCGCCAAGTTCTAATTGACAAGGAACCAATTTATGTGCAACCTGTTCGGCAATAAATTTTCCGGTTTTGTAACTGCCTGTAAAAAAATATCCGTTTAATGGTAATTCCAGCAAAGCCTTGCCCACATGGCCTCTGCCAATTGCCAGTTCAAAACAATGTTCATGCACACCCGATTCGTACATTAATTTTTGGATATTCATTCCCGTTAGTATCGTATATTCAGATGGTTTATAAAAAACAGCATTACCTCCGATCAATGCCGGAATAACCACATTAATAGCAACGAGGTAAGGATAATTCCAGGCAGAAATGTTGGCGACTACACCAAGGGGTTCATATACTATTTTTTCTTTTGTGGTACCTTCTGTTGTTATCCACTCATCTTCAAGCCATTTTTGGGAGTTATCAATGAAGAATTGAATTTTTGCTTTTGCTCCATTTAGTTCATTGTATGATTGATGCAATGGTTTGCCCATTTCGCTAGTCAATGTTTTGGCTAGCTCATCTTTGTATTCGTCTAATAAGGATACAAATTTTTTTATACATTTTATCCGTTCTTTTACCGTTGTAGAAGCCCAGCCTGGTTGTGCCTTCTTCAGCAATTGAAATTTTTCTTCGATGCTTTGTGGTGTATCTTCATTGAGCGTCGTAATTATTTCTTCAGTAGCCGGGTTGATTATTGATATTTTTTCCATTTTGGTTTTTCTTATCTCTTGCAAAAATCTTTCTTTAATTTTTTTTGAGAACGGACTTTCTTCTTTTCCAATTAATCTTTCAGGATGCCATTGCACGCAAAGCATAAAACCCTTGCCAGACTTGTCGTTGAACTCAAAACCTTCAATCGTTTTATGATCAGCATTTGTATAAGCATTGGCTTTTAGGTTTTTCCCCAAAGTATTCTTATCAATCGCCTGGTGATGCGCGCTGTTTATTTTTCCCGATGATGCATTCGTGATTTCTCGAAGCAAGGAATTATCCTCTACAATTGTTTCGTGTTCTTTGTCTATTTCTTCTTTCTTATGAATTGCATTGAGCGCTCCCAGATCCTGAATCAATTTTCCGCCTTGCAAAACATTAATCAGTTGCATACCCCTACAAATCCCTAATAATGGCAGTTGGTATAACTGTGAGTATTCAAAAATTGTTTTCTCAAACAGATCACGTTCATTCTGAAATTCATCTGGCGCATTTGCATAAGAAGAACTTGCATCATAAAAAGATGGCTCGATATCAATTCCACCGGTAAGGATAAACCCATCACATGTTGAAATATCTTCAGTATTATTTTTTTCGAATGATAACTCAACAAGCTGAATATCATTTTGCAAATCATGTATTGTAAACCAATTCCAATAGTTATGAAAATTGGTTTTGGTATAACTGATGCCGAGTCGCTTTTTCATCTTTATTGAGGCATGTGTGATTTTGATTTACCGCTATAACTCATAACGCTTCTCCGTATAACTTCCTGAAATCATTTCTGCTTACCGGTTTTGGGTTATTCGGATGGCAGAAATCTGCAAATCCCAGGTCTGCTAATGTTTCCAAATGTTCTTCTTTCACGCCGATATCACGCAGTCTAACAGGCATGCCTATCTGTTTGTTTAAATCGAACAAATGTTTTACAACGGCTTCGCCGGTATCTTGTTTTAATTCCATTGTTCTGGAGATTCTTCTGAATTTATCTTCAAAACCGGCGATATTAAAATTCATTCCGTATGGCAAATTTACTGCATTCGCAAGACCGTGATGGGTATCAAGCAATGATGACAAAGGATGAGCCAGTGAATGCACGACACCCAGACCCTTTTGAAAGGCTACAGCGCCCATTAATGATGCAATCATCATCTTGCTTCTTGATTCGAGTGAAGGTCTATTGACTGCATCCACAATTGATTCATTAATTAATGCAATTCCTTCCAATGCGATTCCGTCAGCCATTGGATGAAAACCTTTTGCCAGAAATGCTTCCATATTATGGGTGAGTGCATCCATCCCTGTCGCAGCTGTAACAAATGCCGGAAGCTCCATCGTCAATAAAGGATCGGCAAAAACAATTTTTGCCAGCAATTTCGGGGAGAACAAGATTCTTTTGCGATGTGTATCATCTTCTGAAATAATAGCGCTTCGACCGACCTCGCTACCAGTACCACTTGTGGTGGGAATGGTAATAAAATGCGGAACCGATTCAGTTACATATTTATCACCACCGATCAAATCATCATAATCAAATAGATCGCGATGATGATTGATGCGCAATGCGATTGCTCTTGCAACATCCATTGCTGCACCTCCGCCAATACCGATAATGGAATCACGATTTGTAATCTTGAAAACATCACCCCCTCGCAAAACATCAGATTTGACGGGGTTTTTATGAATATCTGCAAACACTTCTGCAGCAATCGATTTTGCAGAAAGACTTTCCAGGATTCCTTGAAAGAAGCTCAACTGCTTTACGACAGGATCCGTAACTATTAACGGGGACGAAAGTCCGTTGGTTTTTAAATAATCCGGCAGCTCTTTTACGGCGCCGCCTCCAAATCTTATTATTGTTGGAAAATTATACTGGCGGATCATATTGAAATCAATCATGTTTACTACGGATTTATGATCTTTGATTTATTAATTTGACTATACATGTTATTGGATTCTCCATTCACTTTAAATTATTTCAAAATATCTTTTCAGTTCCCAATCGGTCACCACTTTTGAAAATTGTTTCCATTCCCATTCGCGCGTGCCGGTAAAATGTTCAACAAATCCTTCGCCAAATAGTTCTTTAGCTAGGTTGGAATTCTTCATTGCTGCAGTTGCAGTCCATAGATTCCCGGGAAGTACTCCATTCTTTTTATCCGCATATCCATTGCCGGTAGTTGATGGTATTTTCAATTTTAGTTTATTCTTTATTCCGTATAAACCCGAAGCAAGACATGCAGCCATCGCGAGATAAGGATTAGAATCTGAGCCAACCACTCTTGTCTCCAAACGCGCAGATGCCCCTCCGGCAGGCAATACACGTAATGCGGTCGTGCGGTTATCGATAGCCCAGGTTAATGTGGTCGGCGCCCACGCGCCTTCAACCAATCTTTTATAACTATTAATAGTTGGCGCATACATGGGCAGAATGTAAGGAAGACAATGCAACTGACCGGCGATATAATTTTCAAGCAACGTGCTCATATTTGTTTTTGATTTTTTATCATAAAACAAATTCTGTTTTCCATCTTTGCTCCACAAACTTTGATGGACATGACCGCTGCAGCCCGGCAAATTTTCATTCCATTTGGCCATGAATGTGGCAACTAACCCATGACGATAAGCAATTTCTTTCACACCACTCTTAAAAAGAACAGCCCTGTCAGCAGCTTCCACAATTTCTGCAAATAAAATGGCGGCTTCATAAACTCCCGGACCGGTTTCCGTGTGGATTCCTTCAAGCGGCACTTTGAATTTTTTTAGCGAATCAAAAAGATCATGGAAGAACTCACTTTTTTGTGATGCCCGCAAAATGGAATAACCAAACATTCCATTCGTTAGCGGCTTTAAACTGCTGAATTTATTTGTGTATAATTCATCTGTATTATTAATAAAATTGAACCATTCAAATTCCTGCGAGAAATAGGGAATGTAACCTGCATCGTTTGCCTGTTGGGTAATGCGTTTCAATAAAGTTCTCGGACATGTTGTCAAATTATTGCTGCTGAAATCTGCTAAAAAAAAGGGGAGACCGTCTTCCCAGGGTACTTCGCGAAATGTATTCAAATCAACTACTGCCGTTGCATCCGGATAACCGGTGTGCCAGCCCGTAATGCTAGCATTATCGTAAGCAACATCATTTGCATCCCATCCAAAAACAACATCACAAAAGCCAAAACCCTTTTCAGCAATTGATTTGAATTTTTCAAAGCTGATCACTTTGCCACGCAAAATACCGTCCACATCAACAACAGCGACCTTCACTTTTTCGGTATTTCTTTCAGCGAGTTGCTGAAGCAGATTTTGAGTAGAATTTCTATTCGGCATCGGGAATTGTTTTGTAAAATGAACTGGTTTGGTAAAACGTAAAACGTCAGCCGTTAAACGTGAGAAATGAAGTTAAGCAAAACCATAAATATAGCCCGATCAAGATATTATGTAAGTATGAATTTTGTACTAACCCGGGTAATGCAGGCAGCAACTTTTGCTTCTCATTGTTTTAGTCGGTTGTGCCGCTAATGAGCCCCAAGATTATTGATTATTTTTCAACTAAGTTTGAGCTTATTATGCGGTTCTCGATTCTCATAATTTTTTTTCTTTTTCTGTTCTCGCGTTTAACAGGGCAAGCGCTTTCTAACGGGGCATACAAATTTAAAGTCGCTTTTGATGAATGGGAAGGTAAATCTTTAGGAGCTTCCTGCATGGTAAAAATCAAAGGGGATTCAATAGTCGTAATAAATAATGGAACATTGTCTGGAAAAAAGGGAGAAATTATTGAAAGTGGAATACTACGAAAACATTTAAAGACAGGAAAGTGGATTATAGCGCATCATCATAGCGATGTTTACGCGAAAGCAATCGGGGAATGCTCAGGGGGACCGATGGTAATTGATTTAAAAAATAAAATTGTCTGGCTTTGCTGAGCAGAATATAAATATCAGCACTCTTAAAAATTCAGCAAAAACGCGGTTCCTTCGCCATCTACAGACTGCACATGAATATTGCCTTTGTGCAACATCATTATTTGTTTACACAAACTCAACCCGATGCCGCTTCCATTTTTTTTCGTACTGAAGAACGGGACAAAGATCTTATCAATCAGTTCATCCGGCATTCCTGTTCCATTATCAGCGATTTTTATTATCGCTTTATTATTTTGAGCGAATGTTGCCGATAAAATAATGCGGGGATTTTCTCTGTCTTTCACTGCTTCAACAGCATTAACTATGAGGTTGATCAAAACTTGTTCAATGAGGCTGGGGTCGGCTTCCAGCTTCATTTCTGTGTCCTTAAGAATTATTTCCAATTCAATATTTTTTTGCTCTAAGGTTGGTTGCATCAGGTGATGCAGGTTCTCAAAAAGATCGACAACATAAATGCTTTTTACATTTGGAGTGGTTATTTTATTCAGGTTTCTATAAGTTTCAGCAAAACGAAGTAAACCTTCGCTTCGCCTTTTTATGGTGTCAATGCCCAATTCAAGATCTTCAAAAACGGTCCCATCCTCACGTATATGTGTAACCGAATTTTGCAAGCGGTTCAGCATCGTATCAGCCAATGAGGAAATCGGAGCAATGGAATTCATTATTTCATGTGTCATCACACTCAATAATTTTTGCCAGGCTTTCGCTTCATTTTCATCAAGGGCTTCATCAACGTTTTGAAAAGCGATCAATTTATATATTCTGCTTTCGGTTTGAAAAGCAGTTGCGGATAACAATACTTTAAATGCGGATTTATTTCTTGCAATGGAAACGACCTTATTGTCGCCAGGTTTTAAATTCAACACTTCATGATATAGAAACTCATCTCTTTTTTCCATCGAATGAATAGTGCGCAGATAGGGGATGCCCAGCATTTTTTTTAATGATTCATTCATCCATCCGATTTCACCATTCTGGTTTTCATAAGAAAGGATTCCGGTATCAACGAGTTCCAGTATTTTTTGCAAATACTGGTATTGGGTTTCTTTTTCCCTGCTGATTACTTTGAATGTTGTATTGATCTCATTAAAGCCTTTGCGTAAAGGCTGTAATTCAAGCGGGGCCTGTTTTACATCAAAGTATCGGGAAAAATCACGGTAATGAACGGACTCCACAAACTGTTGCACTTCATCCTGCGCTTTTTGGTTGAAACGAAAAAAATCAACCAATTGAAATATGATTATCGGCGTGGATAATAATAAATAGAGCCAAAATCCTTTTACAAAAAAAAATGCAGAAGCAGCGAGTACTATAAATAGCAATAATACACGGATAACAAGACGTAAATGGTAACGCTCAAATATCATATTTACTTAGTCGGCGATACAATGCTGTGCGGGTTATTCCCAATTCTTTGGCAGCCTTTGTAATGTTACCATTATATTTTTCAATAACCTGCAAAATGGTGTTTTTTTCAATGGTGCTGAGCTTTAACTCTTTTGGTTTGTCATCTAATTCTTTTACCGATTCTATAGGAGAAAAAATAATGTCGTTTGCTTTCAGCAGGTCTGTTTCTGCCATTATGATCGCGCGCTCGATGGCATATTGCAACTCACGAACATTACCAGGATAATAATAATCTTTTAATTTTTCTATCGCTGATTCGTCGAACTGATGAAAGGTCTTTAGATATTTACCCGCGTAAATTCTGGCAAAATGTTTTGCCAGTAAAATAATGTCTTCTCCGCGTTTGCGCAATGGCGGCATAACAATTTCGACGGTGTTGATGCGATAGACAAGATCTTTTCTGAACCTGCTTTCATTTGCCAGTTCGCTCATCGGCATATTGGTTGCACAAATAAGGCGAATATCAACCGGCACCGACTGGTTTGTACCCAAACGGGTTACCTGCCTGCCTTGCAGCACCGATAATAACTTTACCTGCTGATGTAATAATATATTACCGATCTCATCAAGAAACAATGTTCCGCCATCTGCCATTTCAAAACGGCCCATCCTGTCTTCCCGTGCATCGGTGAACGAGCCCTTCTTGTGACCGAATAATTCACTTTCAAAAAGTGATTCTGTCAAAGCGCCCACATCTACCTTTACAAAGGGTCTATCGGCCCGTAATGAGTGCTGATGAATTGCCTTGGCGATGAGATCTTTTCCTGTTCCATTTTCTCCCAGTATCAAGATATTTGCATCGGTGGGCGCAATTTTTTCAAGCTTATAGAAGATATCACGCATCACGTCGGAGTCGCCAATTAATTCTGAACCAATAATTGAATCGGAAGAAAAGGAATGCGAAGTGGCAATTTTATTTTCTCTTCTTTTCAGCGCTTCGCGCATAGTGCTGATCAGTTTTTCATTATGCCAAGGTTTTACAATAAAATCCGCAGCGCCTTCTTTTAATGAACGAACCGCCAGGTCAATGTCTCCATAAGCTGTGATCATAATCACGGCAGCTTCCGAACCAAATTCTTTTATCTTCTTCAACCAAAACAATCCTTCGTTGCCGGTATTGATGGAACTGTTGAAGTTCATGTCTAATAAAATAATATCAAATGATTGTTTGGCAAGAATTGAACGGATGTTTTCAGGATTTTTTTCAGTGATCACTCCGGCAGTCTCCGTTTTCAATAAAAGACGAACCGCGGTGAGCACGTCGGTGTCATCGTCAATAACCAATATGGAAGCATTTTTAAGAACCATGTGTAGTGAATAAAAATTTTTTTTAGCTGATGCAACAAAATGAGACTACAACTATACCTTAAATATAAGGATGTGGCAATTAATTTTTTAGCGTGAAACTATGAAAATAAAGTGTATCAAAAACGAACACTTTGTGTATCAAAAACGAACTATTTCGTATATAAATCAACACTAAGCACCTGTAAATCATCCAAATTCAGTTTGGCATGTATTTATAGCTAAAAGTAGTGGTTTGATAAGCTCTTTAGAAATTTTCCTTATGTAGTAGAACAACCGCCCGGTATATCTATATCGGGTTCTTTTAAAAAAAACTAAAAAAAATATTTGTCAAATGGTAGATAGAGTCATAGCAAAGAAAAAATGGTCAACTAAAAGATTATTAACAATTGGCGGGATTACGGCATTGATATTATTGATTGCAGGCAGCTTTTATTTTACATCAGGCAAATCCAGATTAAGCGTAGACATGGAGCGATTGACGGTCAGTACCGTTACAAAAGGACCTTTCCAGGAGACCATTCCCCGCAACGGCGTGGTACAACCGATAACCAGTATTTATTTGGATGCAACAGAAGGTGGCCGTGTAGAAGAGAAATATGTAGAAGATGGAGCGGTAATGAAAAAGGACGAACCCATTTTGCGGCTGTCGAATAATGACCTTATGGAAAATATGATGACGCAGCAAAACCAGGTGTATAATACATTGACGCAGATGCAGATCAATCATAACAATGCCATGCAGAATACGGTGAACAAGCAAACTGCCGTAGCTGACGTGGAAGCTTCGTATAACGAAGCGGCTCGCCTGTACAATGTGGATAAAAAATTATATGCTGAAAAAGTCATTGGATTGCAAGAATTCAAAACGGCTGAAAATAATTATAACTATCTCTTGAACAAAAGGCAACTGACACTGCAAATTTTACAACAGGATTCTGTTTCCCGCGCACAGCAGGAATTACAGGATAAACGATCCTATCAGGCATCACAGGAAGCCTTGCATATCATGCAACAAAAAGTGGAAGGACTAATTGTTCGTGCGCCGGTGGAAGGACAACTTACCTCCCTCGATGCAGAAGTTGGACAAAATAAAAATAAAGGGGAACGATTAGGACAAATAGACGTGCTTAGCGGGTTTAAGATTCGGGTGGATGTGGATGACCATTATATAGCAAGAATTTTTACCGGGTTGAAAGGGCATTTTGATTTTAATGACACGACCTATCAGTTGGTGATCAAAAAAGTTTACTCCCAAATTGTAAATGGAGTGTTTAATGTGGATATGACTTTTGTCGGTAAAATACCAAAGGGACTTCGTCGTGGACAAACATTGCAAGTGTTCCTGGAATTGAGTGAAGAAAGACAATCCGTATTGGTTCCACGTGGTGGCTTTTTCCAGCAAACAGGTGGCAACTGGATTTTTAAAGTGAGTGACGATGGCAAAAAAGCATATCGTGTAGACATTACCCTTGGTAATCAAAATACTGATTTCTATGAAGTAGTGCAGGGATTGAAACCAGGAGACAAAGTAATTACAAGCAGCTATGAAACTTATGGGAATATGCAGGAATTGATTTTGAAATAATTATGGGAGGTATGAAACCTGAGATAAAAAACAGGAGATATACTGTTTCATATTTCACTGCCAAAGTTTCACAAACTGTTTAATCAAAAATAAAAATTTTTCGCGTAACACTTTTTTAAAAAATACGTCATACTAAATACTCATCATTTCAAATTCATCAATTATGATCAAAATCACTGAACTCGAAAAAATCTACCGCACTGAAGAGGTGGAGACAATTGCTTTAAATAAACTTTCCATAGAAGTAAAAGATGGAGAATTTGTAGCCGTTATGGGACCATCGGGCTGTGGCAAATCAACTTTATTGAACATTCTCGGATTATTGGATGATCCGGATAAAGGAAGTTTTATTTTCAATCAGATAGAAGTTGCTGATTTTAATGAACGCAGACGTGCTGATCTGCGGAAGCATAATATTGGTTTCGTATTTCAAAGTTTTAATTTGATTGATGAATTAACGGTATTTGAAAATGTAGAATTGCCATTGATCTATACAGGGGTGAAATCTGCCGACAGAAAGAAACGGGTAGAAGAAGTATTGGATAAAGTGCAGATCATGCACAGGCGGAACCATTATCCGCAACAGCTTTCCGGCGGTCAACAACAACGTGTTGCGGTTGCGCGTGCCGTTGTGAACAAACCAAAATTGATTCTTGCAGATGAACCTACCGGAAACCTGGATAGCCATAATGGTAATGATGTAATGCAATTATTAACTGAATTAAATGAACAGGGAACAACAATTGTAATGGTTACTCACAGTGAACATGATGCGGGTTACAGTCACCGCATTATCCGCATGCTCGATGGGCAAACAGTTACAGAAAATATATTGGTATAACCTCTCCATCTAAACCCTTCTGGTATGTAAACTTTTTATTGGTCGAAAACGGGCGTTGCCCGCGTATATAATTTTTAGACAGGAAAAGTATAGCCATGTTTTATAATTATTTTAAAACTGCATTTAGAAATTTATTACGCAATAAGGGGTACGCTGCAATAAATATTGTTGGACTGGCAGTAGGTATTGCAGCGTGCCTTCTTATTTTTTTGGTAATACAATTTGAAACGAGCTTTGATAATTTTCATAAAAAGAAAAATGAAATTTATCGGATCGGAACTGAATTGCCTGGCGCCGATGGCATGAATTATACTGCCGGCTGCGCCCTTCCTGTCGGACCGCAGCTTCGTCTGGATTTCCCCCAGGTAAAAGAAGTGGCCTCCATTTTTAACCAGGGCGGACAAATAACCATTGACAATAACGGTTCACAAAAAAAATTCAACGCGGACAATTTTTTTTATGCCGAACCTGAATTTTTTTCAATCTTTGATTTTGGATGGCTTTCAGGCAATCCACAAACTTGTTTAAAGGATCCAAACTCTGCGGCAATTACCCAGGAAGTTGCAGAAAAATATTTTGGAGACTGGAGATCTGCAATTGGTAAAACATTTAAGTATGAAAATAAAACGCCATATAAAATTTGTGGCATATTAAAAAACATTCCGGCTAACAGCGATTTCCCTTTAGGCATCGTCGTTTCATACTCTGCAATCAATAGTACATATTTAAAAGATAATTTGAAAGATTGGGTGAGCACTTTTGGGGATGCATATACTTTTGTTGTTTTGCCACCTGAAATTTCTCAAATTAAATTCAATGAGCAACTGAAAGCATTTTCAAAAAAACATAAACCTGCTGAATATGCTAAAGAGGCTTCTTACGCACAACCATTAACTGAAATACACTTTGATAACCGGTTCGGAAATTTTTCTGGCCACACTTTTGGTCATTCATTAATAGAAGCATTAGCATTGATCGGCGTTTTTCTCATTGTCATTGCCTCTGTCAATTTTATTAACCTGGCCACTGCCCAGGCGGTAAATCGCTCAAAGGAAGTTGGCATCCGAAAAGTTTTAGGAAGCAACCGCCTGCAACTCGCTCTTCAGTTTCTTGGCGAAACATTTCTGATCACATTTGCCGCAATAATTTTTGCGGTCGGAATAGCAATCATTGTATTGCCTTTAGTTAATCAATTGTTGGAAATTAAAATGTCGATCAATTTTATTGCTAACCCTGTGGTGACACTATTTCTTGTAACTACGCTTGTGCTCGTTACATTTTTATCCGGAATTTATCCCGCAATCATTTTATCCGGGTTTAATCCAATCACTGCGTTAAAAAGTAAGATCACCTCTAAAATGGTTGGCGGTCTTTCACTACGCAGAGTATTGGTCGTTTTGCAATTTGTGATCGCTCAAATTCTGATCATCGGCATGTTGATTGTGGTAAGCCAGATGAATTATTTCAGAACTGCTTCTCTCGGCTTTGATAAAGCAGCTATTCTCAATGTTGGATTGCCGGGTGATAGCGTTAGCCATACAAAAATTAATTATGTTCGCGACGCTCTTCTTAAAAACCCCGATATAAAAAATGTGAGTTTCAGTTTTACGAGCCCTTCTTCTGAAAGCAATTGGAACAGTGATTTTAAATTTGATCATTCTGCGAAAACAACGGACTTCAGCGCAAACCTCAAATGGGCTGATGAAAATTATTTCAAAACCTATAACCTGCAATTCGTTGCCGGGCGCGCCTTTTATCCTTCCGATACGTCCCGCGAATTTGTGGTGAATGAAACGCTGATTAAAAAATTAGGCATCAGAGATCCAAAAGATGCAATTGGGAAACAAATTAATTTTTGGAATGGAGCGAAAGTGGCAAACATTGTCGGAGTGATCCGTGATTTTAATACTTATTCACTGCGTAAACCAATAGGAGCAGTGGTGCTAAGTTCTGCGAAAGACTTTTATCAAACCATCAATATTAAAATCAAACCGGGAGCAGAAAAAGCAACCTTACCTTTTATTGAAAAGGTCTGGAACGATGCTTTTCCCGATTATGTGTATGAATATAGATTTCTTGATGATACGATTGCTGGATTTTACAAACAGGAGAACCAACTTTCCCTACTGTACAAGGTTTTTGCCGGATTGGCCATATTCATTTCATGCCTTGGATTATATGGTCTGGTGTCATTCATGGCCGTACAACGCACCAAAGAAGTGGGCATTCGTAAAGTGCTTGGCGCATCTGTACAAAATATTGTTTACCTCTTCTCAAAAGAATTTACGTTGCTGATAATAATTGCATTTGCCATTGCTGCCCCGATAGCTTATTATATTATGCATAAGTGGTTGCTTGATTACACCTATAGAATTGATTTGGGCGCATCGACATTTTTATTGGCAATTGCAGGCTCTATCATTATTTCATGGATAACTGTTGGGCATCGTGCGATAAAAGCAGCAATTGCAAACCCGGTGAAAAGTTTGAGAACAGAGTGAGGTTAATGGGGAGCTTCAAACTGAAAACTCAAAACTGGGAATTATCAGTAATGCATAACCGAAGACGGAAACGCTTTACCCTACATCTAGCATCATAAATATTTAAACATGTTCAGAAACTATTTCAGGATAGCGCTGAGAAACTTGAGAAAGAATAAAATTTTTTCTTTTATCAATGTTTTTGGTTTAGCCGTGGGACTCACTTGCTGCATGCTGATCGCCGCCTTTTTGTTTGATGAATTGAGTTATGATAAGTATCCTGAACATGCCAATCAAATTTACCGCCTCGGGTTGCAGGTAACACAAAACGCTGGGATAGCCGATTATCCTGATGTCGATGTTGCCGTTGGCGCCGGAGTCAAAAATACTTATCCCGAAGTGCTTGCTTCGACAAGGATCAATGGTTGGAATGATGTCTTCATCCACTACCAGGAAAAACAATTCAAAGAACAGCATATTGCTTTTTGTGATTCCAATTTTCTGCAACTTTTTTCTATCCCATTGATTGAGGGAGATGATAAGACAGCTCTGGTGGCTCCAAATTCTATTGTCATCAGCAAAGCATTCGCAAAAAAATATTTTGGCGATGAAAAAGCATTGGGCAAAGCGCTTACAATAGGCAGAGGCACATTTAAGGTGACTGGAATAATTGACAAAGTGCCTGACAACACTCATTTTCATTATGATGCTTTTGTAAGCATGACCTCTAACAATTATGCTGTGACGGGACACACCTGGAGCAATATTGGTTTTTACACTTACCTGTTATTAAATAAAGAGGCAGACCCAAAAAAATTAGAAGCAAAATTTCCTGAACTCATTAGTAAATATGTAGTGCCGGAAGGAGCGCGGGATATGGGAATTAGTTTGGCGGAGGCGCAAAAGGGTGTCGGCAGTTGGCATTTTTACCTCATGCCAATTACTGATATTCATCTCCATTCCAATACAAAATATGAGTTGGATGCAAATAGCGACATTCAATATGTTTACATTTTTGGCGCGCTCGCTGTATTTATATTATTACTTGCCTGCGTTAATTTCACTAATCTTTCAACCGCAAGTTCTGCAAAACGTTCGCGCGAAGTGGGCATTCGCAAAGTGCTTGGTTCTGTAAAAGATCAGTTGATATTTCAGTTTCTAACGGAATCTGTTTTGCTTACTTGCTGCGCAATGCTTTTTGCCTTGTTATTCGTTTATTTATTATTACCATCGTTCAATCATCTTTCAGGAAAAAACATCAGCATTTTATTTTTTCTGAATTATAAAGCGATCATTGCTGCCGTTGGATTAATATTTTTTGTGGGAATATTAGCGGGAATTTATCCGGCATTTTTTCTTTCTTCATTTCAAACCATCAGTGTTTTAAAGGGTGCTTCTTCGAATACTCCCGCAAAAAGAAGTCGGCTTCGCAGTGGATTGGTCGTTTTTCAATTTATGATCTCTACCGCATTGATCATTGCAACTATTGTTGTGTACCAGCAGTTGCATTTTATGCAAAATAAAAAATTAGGTTACGACAAGGAACAGGTGTTGGTGCTGCAGGATACCTATGGATTAGACAGCAATCAATATTCTTTCAAACAAAAACTTTTGAGTGATAGTCGCGTGATCAATGCAACAATTTCAAGAGACGTTCCGGTCGGTCGCGCAGAAGGGAATATGGATGGCTCGGAGGTTTACGCGAAAGAAAATAAATCAAACGAAAGTGCAAGTGAAATTCACGCCAATTATTTTCATGTTGATCTCGACTATATATCAACGTTGGGAATGAAAATAATTGCCGGAAGAAATTTTTCCAAAGATTTTCATGGTGATTCGACTGCTGTTGTAATTAATGAAGCTGCCGTTCGCGACCTGGGATGGAAGGATAATAAAACCGCTCTTGATAAAACAATTATTTCTTCCGGGCAACATCAATATAATGTGATTGGAGTAGTACAAGATTTTAATTACGCTTCTGTAAAACAAAAAATCGCTCCAGTAATGATGATGCTCGGGCGCAGTTCCGGAACAATAATGGTAAAAATGAAAACTGCGGATATCCCCGGTTTTTTGGCCGATACAAAAAAAGAATGGAATAGTTATAATGCCAGAACGCCATTCTCTTACTATTTTCTTGACGACAAATTTGCTTTATTATATAAAGCTGAAGAAAAGACCGGACAAATATTTACCATGTTCGCAGGGATCGCCTTGCTGATCGCGAGTCTCGGATTATTTGGATTGGTTGCATTTACAACCGAACAACGCACAAAGGAAATTGGGATCCGCAAAGTGCTCGGGGCATCAATAAACCAGGTGCTGGTTCTTTTAACAAAAGAATTTTTATTGCTGGTGTGCGTTGCCTTTATCATTTCTATACCGGTAACCTGGTGGGCAATGCATAACTGGCTGAACAATTTTGCATATCGCATTAATATCAGCTGGTGGATATTTTTAGTTGCAGGACTATTGGCCATGTTGATTGCTTTGATGGCAATCAGTTTTTTAGCAATAAAAGCGGCCGTTGCAAATCCGGTGAATAGTTTGAGAACAGAGTAGGGGAATTGACAGTGAAGAAATCACTTGTCTCTAAATTGTACATCTGAAATGGGATTGTATGTTTAAAAATCATTTCAAAATAGCGTGGCGAAATTTATTGAAAGACAGAATGTCTTCTGTAATTAATATTGGCGGACTTGCTGTTGGTATGGCAGTTGCACTGCTGATCGGATTTTGGATCTATGATGAGGTTAACTTCAATAAAAGTTTTAAGAACTATGACCGAATTGCACAGCTGATGCAGCACCAAACGGCAAACGGAAATATCTCCACTTTTAATGGCATGCCTCTGCCTTTGGGAAAAGAATTACAGACCAATTACGGGAATAATTTTAAATACGTGGTGATGACTTCCTGGGCAGGAGATGGGATCATTACCGCCGGGGAAAAAAATCTCTCCAAACGCGGCATTTTTATGGATGAAGATGGTCCGAGGATGTTCTCGCTAAAAATGATCGAAGGATCTTACGATGCTTTAAAATATCCAAATACAATTATCATTTCTTCGTCAATGGCAAAAGCATTTTTCGGGAATGATGATCCTATTAATAAGCCGATGAAAATCGGTCACAAACTGGATGTTAAAGTTACAGGCGTTTATGAAGACATTCCATTAAATACAGAGTTCGCCGGTCTTGAATATATTGCCCCGTGGAGTTTATATCTCACCAGCGAAAAATGGATCAAGCAATCGGAAGCAGCATGGGATAATAACTCTTTTCAGATCTATGTGCAGATAGCAGATCATACAGCGTTTGATGCGGTCGACAGAAATATCATGCACTCAAAAAATATTCATGATGCGCCGGAAGACAAAAAATATAATGCACAAGTTTTTCTAAACCCGATGCGTGACTGGCATTTGAGAACACATTTTGAGAATGGAATAAGAACGGGTGGTCCAATAGAATATGTCAGATTATTCAGTATCATTGGCATTTTTGTTCTGTTGCTCGCCTGCATCAATTTTATGAACTTGAGTACGGCGCGCAGCGAAAAACGTGCAAAAGAAGTAGGCATTCGTAAATCTATTGGCTCTTTGCGTGGTCAACTGGTAATGCAGTTTTACGTTGAATCTTTATTGATCGTTATGGTGGCATTTGCGTTGTCTTTGGTCTTAGCGCAGCTCATATTGCCATGGTTTAATGATGTAGCAAGTAAAAAAATGATCATTCCCTGGAACAATCCTTTTTTCTGGATCGCTGGATTAGGCTTTTCATTCATTACTGGAATTATTGCAGGCAGTTACCCTGCACTTTATTTATCTTCTTTTCAACCAATAAAAGTTTTGAAAGGAACTTTTAAAGTTGGCCGCCTTGCAGCAATTCCAAGAAAAATTTTAGTGGTGATGCAATTCAGCATTTCTCTTGCACTGATCATAGGGACCATTGTTGTGTACAATCAAATTCAGTTTTCCAAAAACAGGCCGATCGGTTATAATCGGAATGGACTGATGATGATCAGAATGAAAACGCCGGATTTTTATGGAAAGTTTGGTTTGCTTGAAAACGAATTAAAAAATTCAGGTGCAGTCGAACAAATGGCGGAGTCGCATAGTCCTTTGACAAACGTGTATTCGAGCAATAATGGGTTTAGCTGGCCAGGACAAAACCCAAGTCTTGATGAAGATTTTGAAACCATTTGGGTAACGCACGATTTTGGAAAGACAATTAGCTGGCAATTGAAAGAAGGCAGAGATTTCTCCAAAGAATTTACCTCAGATTCATCGGCAATCATAATAAATGAATCTGCGGTAAAATATATGGGATTAAAAGATCCTGTTGGCACGATTGTGAAGTGGGGCACAGATGCCAACGCAAAAAATTATAAAATAATTGGCGTGGTTAAGGATTTACTTATGGAATCGCCATACGATGCAGTTAAGCAAACCATTTATTTTATGGATTATGACAATGTTAATTGGATAATCTTAAAATTGAATCCAAACAAAAGTGCAAAGCAGTCGATTTCCCAAGTTGAATCGGTTTTCAAAAAATATATTCCTTCTGTGCCATTCGATTACGAATTTGCTGACAGAGAGTTCGCGTCAAAATTTGCTGCCGAAGAGCGCATCGGCAAATTGTCAACTTTTTTTGCCGGGCTCGCCATCTTTATTAGTTGTCTCGGCTTGTTTGGGCTTGCTTCATTTGTTGCGGAGCAAAGAACAAAAGAAATTGGTGTGAGAAAAGTACTTGGGGCATCCTTATTCAATCTGTGGCGACTATTATCAAAAGACTTTTTATTGCTGGTGATGATCTCATTGCTCATAGCAGTTCCACTCTCATATTATTTTATGAACAACTGGTTATTGCATTATAATTATCGAACAAATATTTCGTGGTGGGTTTTTGGAATTTCCGGGGTTGGAGTAATCCTGATCACTTTATTGACAGTGAGTTTCCAGGCGTTAAAGGCGGCGGTGGCAAACCCGGTAAAAAGTTTGAGATCGGAATAGGTAATGGATCATGAAGTTCCAGAATGGTCAACGGTTTAATAGTGGATGAAAGCGATGGGCGAATACAATTTCTGCAGTACATAAATGGCACGTAACGATGCGGAAGAGTGAACATATGCCGGCCAACAAAAAATGAAAAATTGACAATAAATAATCTTTTATGATTAAAAATTTTTTCAAAACAACTTTTCGCAATCTGTGGAAAAACAAAACCTACAGTTTCCTGAATATATTGGGTTTGGCAATTGGTATTGCATGCGCCGGATTAATTTTTTTATGGGTGGAGAGTGAAATGAGCTATGATAAGTTTAATGTAAGAAAGGATCAGTTATATTTTGTCCGCGTAAATTCACAGTTGGAATCAAACGTGTTCACTCATGGATCAACTCCAGGCGTTTTAGGTCCGGCAATGCGAGCCGAAATTCCCGGTATCGCCAATACCTGCCGCATGAGCGAAAATGAGACCTCATTGCTTTTTCAAATTGGAGACAAGTCGGTTTATGCGGAAGGCAAATATGTCGAGCCTTCGATGTTTGACATGTTCACGTTGCCTTTTGTACAAGGCAATGCAAAAAGTGCTTTCGCGCAATTGTATTCCATCGTCATTACAGAAAAAACGGCAAAAAAATTTTTTGGCGATGATAAAAATATTATCGGCAAAACTGTGCGAGTGGATAACAAACAGAATTATGTTGTCAGTGGTGTATTAAAAGATATTCCTGAAAATTCCTCCCTGCAATTTGAATGGGTTGCACCTTTTCAGATCTGGTATCAACAGAGTCCATGGGCATACAAATGGGAAAATAATTGTCTGAGCACTTATGTAGAATTAAAACCCGGGGCAAATCTCGCAAACATTAATAAACAGATGTATGATTTTGTGCAGAAGAAAGCACCGACATCTACCGGCCGTGTTTTTTTATTTGGTATGAATGACTGGCATTTGTATGATGATTTTCAAAATGGAAAACAAACCGGCGGCGGACAAATAGAATACGTTCGCTTATTTTCCATCATAGCGTGGGTAATTTTATTGATCGCTTGTATCAATTTTATGAACCTGGCAACTGCGCGCAGCGAAAAACGTGCACGTGAAGTTGGCGTGAGGAAAGTGTTGGGCGCCGGCAAAAAAAGACTTATCTCGCAATTCATCGGCGAAGCCTTGTTAATGGCATTCCTCTCCGCTGCTGCCGCAGTAATTATCATGTCATTTACCTTATCTGCGTTTAACATATTGGTTCAAAAGAATCTTTCATTAGGATTGAGTAATCCCTTTCATATAATAATCTTATTGCTCATCACATTGATTTGTGGTGTTGTCGCGGGCAGTTATCCTTCATTATATCTTTCATCATTCAACCCGGTATTTGTATTGAAAGGAATAAAATTAAAATCAGGTAGCGCAGCATTAATAAGGAAAGGATTGGTGGTAATGCAGTTTTCTGTTTCCATCATATTAATTATCGGTACTATAATTATTTACCAGCAGATACAACATATAAAAAGCAGAACCCTGGGTTTTAATAAAGATAATTTGATAGAGATGAATCTGCAAGGTGATATGGCAAAACATTTTAGCGCGATAAAACAGGATATCTTGAATACAGGAATTGCAAACAACGTTGCGCTCTCTGATCACTCCATAATATATGGGGGCAATAATACCGATGGTTTGAGCTGGGCATCCAAAACGCCTGGCGCCAGAATTCTTATTTCATGGAGAAATGTGAGTCCTGAATTTATGTCTACTTCAGGAATGAAAATTTTAGAAGGACGAGATCTGCAAATTACTGACAGCGTAGAATTCGATCTCCCTCCTAAAAACATTAATGTTTTAATTACACAGTCCATGGCAAAACTGATGGGAAAAGGAAGCGCCATTGGGAAAATAATAAAAGATGAAAGCGGTGCGCTCAATGCAAATGTTGTCGGCGTTGTTAATGATTATGTCTACGGATACATGTATGGCAAACCTGACCCGGTCATTTTTTTCTGTGTACCACCACATGATGAAACCATAATGTATGTGAATACTAAAACTTCAAGGGACCCTGAACAGACATTGGCAAAATTAGAAGCCGTAATGAAAAAAGATAATCCCGCTTATCCATTTCAATACAGATTTGTTGATGATCAGTTCAACCAAATGTTTTTAAGCGAAATGTTGATCAGTAAATTATCGCGCGTTTTTGCGTCATTGGCAATAATTATTTCCTGCTTGGGTTTGTTTGGTTTGGCAGCCTACACCGCCGAGCGAAGGACAAAAGAGATCGGGATACGAAAAGTACTCGGGGCGAGCGTGTCTGGCATCACCGCATTATTATCAAAAGACTTTTTGAAGCTGGTAATAATTTCATGCATGGTGGCATTTCCGATTGCATGGATGGTAATGAACAATTGGCTAAAGAGCTATCCATACCGGATCAATATCAGCTGGGGGATATTTTTAATTGCAGGCGTATTGGCAATGCTGATCGCATTAATGACGATCAGTTTTCAATCCATCAGAGCTGCATTAATGAACCCGGTGAAGAGTCTGAGAAGTGAATGAGAATTATTGATAATGGTGAAAGTCCAGGGACACCATAACGTCGAAAAGAATTACAATTCCTCGAAAATAAAAAGGCGGTTGGCCAAAAGCCAAGAGCTATTAATATAATAAAGGATTCATAAACCTAACATCGAAAATAGAATTTATGTTCAAAACATTTCTAAAGACTACTTTCCGCAACTTGTGGAAAAACAAAACCTACAGTTTTCTAAACATCTTTGGATTAGCAACAGGTATTGCTTGTGCAGGATTGATTTTCTTATGGGTGGAAAATGAATTGACCTATGATCATTATTTCGCCAACCGTGATCATTTGTATAATATAAAAGATCAGCAAACCTATGATGGTACAACGTTTACCTTTGATGCAACGCCAGGTCCGCTGGCGCAGGCTGTAAAAGCAGAAATTCCCGGAATTAAAAATACTGCACGTTCGAGCTGGAGTAACCCAATGCTTTTTGCTTTAGGTGATAAAACAATTTATGAACAGGGCAGTTATGTCGACTCGGGATTTTTATCCATGTTTCATTTTGAATTTATTAAGGGAAATGCTGCGAGCGCATTTCAGCAATTATATTCCTTGGTGATCACTGAAAAAATGGCCAATAAATTTTTTGGTTCCTCCGATGCAGTTGGTAAAGTGCTTAGAGTTGACAATAAACAAAATTATACGGTTACCGGTGTGATAAAAGATCTGCCCGAAAATGTATCGTTAAGATTTCAATGGCTTGCCCCTTTTAAAATTCATGAAGACAGAAATACCTGGTTACGTGAATGGGGATCAAATGGAATATTAACGTATGTTGAAGTAGATCCAAAGGCTGATGTTGCTGCAATCAATAAAAAACTCTTTGGATTCATACAAACCAAACAGCCGGGAACGATCGCAAAAATGTCCATCTACCCCATGACGCGTTGGAGATTGTATAACAATTTTGATAATAACGGAAAGGAAAAAGAAGGACAATTAAAATATGTAAACCTTTTTAGCCTGATCGCCTGGATAATTCTAATTATCGCCTGCATCAATTTTATGAATCTTGCAACGGCACGCTCCGAACAGCGTGCGCGTGAAGTTGGGGTCAGAAAAGTTTTAGGCGCACCAAAGCAAAAACTCGTTATTCAATTTATTGGTGAATCTATTTTCATGTCCTTATTGGCCACACTGTTCGCAATTCTGATCATTTATCTTTCACTCACTGCATTTAATACACTTGTCGAAAAACAATTGGCCGTTGATATTTTTAATCCGCTGCACATTGCAGGTTTTTTGATCATCACTTTATTATGCGGATTGATCGCCGGGAGCTACCCGGCATTTTATCTTTCTGCATTTAACCCCATAACTGTTTTAAAGGGATTGAAATTAAAATCAGGGAGCGCTGGATTTATAAGGAAGGGTTTGGTGATTCTGCAATTTGCAATTTCTATTATTCTGATTATCAGTACCATTATTATTTACCAGCAAATTGGTTTTGTAAAGAATCGCGATCTCGGTTACGACAAAGAAAGACTTTCTTATACCTATCTCACCGGAAATATGCGAAGGGATTTTGCCGTAATAAAAAATGATCTGCTGAAAACCGGTTATGTAGAAAACGCATGTTTAAGCAATAGCCAGGTTTTACAATTAGGAAGCAACACCGGTGATTTTTCATGGTCAGGCAAAGACCCGAATAAACAAGTGCTTATCACTGTTGAATCCATAAGTCCTGAATATATCTCGACAATAGGCATGCATTTGAAAGAAGGCAGAAATTTTTATGACAATATAAAATCGGATAGCAATAATATTATCGTTAATGAATCACTTGCAAAAATTATCGGGAAAAAAGAAATTGTTGGAAGTGTGCTCACCCGCAACGATGGCAAGGAAAAATACAATATTGTGGGTGTAGTAAAGGATTTTGTTTACAACTCGATGTACGCTCCCCCAGCGCCGCTGATTTTATATTCCGATACATCCAATGTTTATACATTGAGTGTACGCTTTAGACAAAATGCAGATTTAAAATCGGCAATTACAAAGGCAGAGGCTGTTGTAAAAAATGATAATCCAGGTTATCCCATTGAATTCAATTTTGTTGATGCGCAATTCAATCAATTATTTAAAACGGAATCATTAATTGGAAAATTAGCAAGTGTGTTTGCCGTGCTTGCCATTATTATTTCTTGTCTTGGTCTTTTTGGATTATCTGCATATACTGCGGAAAGAAGGACAAAAGAAATTGGCATCCGCAAAGTGCTGGGCGCCTCAACTGCAGGGCTGGCGAAACTTTTATCAAAGGATTTTATTATGCTCGTTCTTATTTCTTGCTTTATCGCATTTCCGCTTGCCGGTTGGATGATGCACAATTGGTTGCAGGATTATGAATACAGGATAAATATTGACTGGAAAATATTTCTTATTGCCGGTTTGCTGGCCGTTAGCATTGCATTGTTGACGGTGAGTTTCCAGGCAATAAAAGCAGCATTGGCAAATCCGGTGAAAAGTTTAAGAACGGAATAATTGAATTATCAAAATACATAAATAATATCTGCCATGATAAAGAACCTGTTCCTCGTTGCCATCCGCAATTTTAAAAGAGACAAATGGTATAGTTTGCTCAACATTGTCGGACTGATGATTGGCATAACCTTCAGTTTGTTCTTGATATTTTATATCAAAGATGAATTGAGTTATGACCGTTATAATAAAAATGCAGAAAGAATATATCGCATCAATTCATACATAAAAGAACCTGAAAAAGATGTTATGAAAATAGCGATTACTCAATTTACACTTGCGCCTGAACTTAAAAAAGATTTTCCGGAAGTGGAAGAAGCGGTAAGGTTTGTTGGTAATGGACGAACAATGCTTAGAAATGGCAACTTGCGTTTTTATGCAGATAAAGTATTTATTTGTGATAGTAATCTGTTCAAAATTTTTACCTATCAATTTATCGAGGGCAATCCCCAAACAGCATTGGTTGAACCCAAATCAATGGTGCTAACACAATCGGAAGCAGAAAAATATTTTGGCAAAAACAAATCCATTGTTGGCAAAACATTGCAGAACGATAAAGGGGAAGTTTACAATATAACAGCAGTTGTAAAAGATGTCCCCAAAAATTCGCATATCATTTTTAATGTATTAATATCAGCAAGTTCATTACCAAAAGATTTTGCCAATAGCTGGGGTGGATTTGGTGTTTATACGTATGCGTTATTAAAGCCAAATAGTAATGCAGCTGCATTTGAAAAAAAGTTGTTGCCATTATATGATAAATTTATGGCGCCCATTTTTGCCCAGTTTAATATTAAGATACATTATGGAATCCAGCCCATTCTCGCTATTCATTTACATTCAGACCTGGGAAGCGAGCCCGAAGAATTGGGGAACATTTCCTACATCTATATATTTTCTGCAGTCGCATTATTCATGTTGCTTATCGCCTGCATCAATTACATGAACTTGACTACCGCACGTTCCGCCCGCAGAGCAAAGGAAATTGGTATTCGTAAAGTAACCGGTTCATCTCAGTTGCAACTCATTACGCAATTTCTTATTGAATCAACACTGATCTCCATTGTTGCCTTGTTATTAAGTATGTTATTGATCGCATTGTTTTTGCCGACATTCAATACATTATCCGGCAAGTCGATTTCTTTTCAAACATTATTGGAGCCAGGCACTTTCTTAATATTGATCGGCATTGTTCTATTTGTAGGATTGCTCGGTGGAAGTTATCCGGCATTTTATCTTTCAAAATTCAATCCTGTCAGCGTCCTTAAAGGAAGTCTTTCAAAAGGTTCGAGTAATGTAACCTTGCGACGCATACTGGTGGTTGTGCAATTTTCCATTTCAATGATCATGCTTATTTGCACATGGGTTGTATATGGGCAATTAAAATATTTGCGCAATATTGATTTAGGATTTAATAAGGAACAAGTGCTTACCATAACAGCAAATGCGAATGATGATATACGCAGTAAGATTCTTGCATTTAAGAATTATGTAAGACAAAACTCGCAAGTGCTTAATGTAAGTACAGCCAGCGCGGTTCCAGGTGGTAACATCGGCTTCAATCTTTTTTCTATAGAAACAAAAAATGGATTTACACAAAAAGGCGTGTGGAATTACGCTATTGATGAAGATTATTTCAAGACGATGGGAATGCAAATTAAAAAAGGAAGAGGTTTTACCGGACTTTCTGATACATTAAGAAGCATCATTGTTAATGAAAACATGGTAAAATATTACGGATGGGATAATCCCATAGGAAAAAAAGTAAAATTTCCGGGAGACACTACAGGATTTTATTTTGAAGTAGTTGGTGTTGTGAAAGATTTCAATCAGCAATCATTATATAACCCGATCGCGCCATTGATTTTACAGTACAGACCCAACAATAATAGTTTGCAACTAAAGCTCGATGCAAAAAATATTCCTTCAGCTGTTGCTGGTATTGAAAAATCATGGAAAGCCATTTTTCCAGATCTGCCTTTTTCTTACACGTTCCTCGACCAGGATTTTGATTCGCAATATGCAGCCGATCAAAAAAGAGGAAAAATATTCACCGCATTTTCTGTTCTTACCATATTAATTACGTGTTTGGGGTTGTTGGGATTGATCGCATTTACCACAGAGCAACGTCAAAAAGAAATCAGCATCAGAAAAATAATGGGTGCAAGCGTTGCTCAAATTGTGCCGCTGATCACCAGAAATTTTGTTTTTCTTGTAGGCATATCTTGTCTCATTGCATTTCCGGTTGCTTATTTCTTTATGGATAAATGGCTCAAATTATTTTCTTACAATACAGGTTTAGGGGTTGCTCCATTTTTGCTTTCTGCATTTGCCGTTTTATTGATCACATTACTAACCGTAATATTTCATACAGTAAAAGCGGCGATTGCAAATCCGGCGAAAAGTTTAAGAGCAGAGTAGGCAGATAAAAATGAATAATTGATAATGATGAAATCAGACAGCTCAAGATCAGACATCATAAATATCTATTTATGCTAAAAAATTATTTCAAAATCGCTTGGCGTAATATGGTTCGCGATCGCCAATTCACGTTGCTTAATTTGGTGGGATTGGCAACAGGACTTGCCTGTGCAGTATTAATTTATTTATGGGTCACAGATGAACTCAGTTACGATAAATTTTTTGCCAAAAGCGATCAGATGTACCAGTTGATGGAGCTGAGAAATTACCCAGGGCATCAAGGCATTTCAGATGAGTCATCCGGATTGCTGGCAAAAACAGTAAAAGCACAAATGCCGGAAGTGGAATTTGCAGCAACTGTTGCCCCGGCAAACTGGTTTCAAAAATTTACCTTGACTGTTGGCGATAAAAACATAAAAGCTTTTGGGCAATATGTTGGCGAAGATTATTTTAGTATACTTTCATTTCCACTCATCAAAGGAGATGCGGGTACTGTGCTTAAAGACAAGAGTTCAATCGTTATTTCAGAAGACCTTGCTAAAAAACTTTTTGGCACTACAGATGATGTTATTGGAAAAGCCATCCGTTTCCAGCATGACACTACTTTTTTTGTTTCGGGCATATTCGAGAATATTCCTCGTAATTCTTCCATACAATTCGATTTTGCGCTGTCGTTTGAATATTACGGAGATGTCTCTAATTGGGTAAGATCGTGGTACAACGGTGGCCCGCATAATTATGTTCTTTTGAAAAAAGGTACAGATATCAAGGCATTCAATAAACGCGTCTATGATATCATTACCCGCAACGCTAACGATACATTTCGAAAGGTGGAAGCCATCCCCGTCTCAACGGCTTACCTGCAAAACACCTTTGTGCATGGCGCAAGTACAGGAGGCAAAATGGAATATGTTCGTCTGTTTTCAGTTATAGCCATTTTTATTCTGGCTATAGCCTGTATCAACTTCATGAATCTTTCAACAGCAAAAGCATCGCGCAGGTTAAAAGAAGTGGGTATAAAAAAAGTTGTAGGTGCAGGACGAAAGCAACTTATTTTCCAGTTTTTGAGTGAGTCGGTTTTGCTGGCTTTTATTTCAGTCGTTCTTGCATTGATCATTGTACTGCTGTTATTGCCTGAGTTCAATCAATTAACGGGCAAACAGCTATCGCTTCATTTTAGTCCCCAAATTCTATTCGGTGTTTTGGGCATTACACTGCTAACGGGGCTTATTTCCGGAAGTTATCCTGCATTATATCTTTCGGGGTTTAATCCGATTACTATTTTAAAAAATAAACTTAATTCATCTGTTGGCGAAAGGTGGGCAAGAAAAGGTTTGGTAGTTTTTCAATTTGCAATTACGGTTACGCTGATAATTGCAGTACTCGTAGTATATAAACAAATTGATCTTATACAATCGGTTCAACTTGGTTATAATAAAGACAATATTCTTCGCTTTAATGCGGAAGGAAAGCTTTTAAGAGACGAAGAAAATTTTTTGACGGAATTAAAAAAAATTCCTGGTGTTGTCAATGCTTCAACGACAACACATGAAATGGTGGGGAGAAATTTTGGTGGCAATATGATTGAATGGCCGGGAAAAGATCCAAATGGACTTTATTATTTTGAAGGCATTAATGCAGGTTATGATTTTGTAGAAACCATGAATATGCAATTGGTTGAGGGTCGAAGTTATTCAAAACAATTTGCCAGTGATTCTGCGGCAATAGTCTTTAATGAAACAGCAATAAAAACCATGGGATTGAAAGACCCGATTGGGAAAACGGTAAAATGGTTTGGACGTAATGTGCATATCATCGGGGTGGTAAAGGATTTTCATTTTGAATCTTTACATGCAGCAGTAACACCACTTTATATTAGTCTGGATTATGGAGAAGTTTGGGACAAAGTGATGGTGAGATTGAATAGCTCCGGACAAAAAGAAACGATCGCCCGAATTCAGGATTTGTATGAACGCTTTAACCCTGGCTTTCCATTCGAATTTAATTTTTTAGATCAAGCTTATCAAAAACAATATGAAGCAGAATCTATTGTGTCTGTTCTTTCGAAATATTTTGCAGGATTGGCCATCATTATTTCCTGTCTCGGGCTATTTGGACTTGCTGCATTTACTGCACAAAGGAGACAAAAAGAAATTGGAATAAGAAAAATTATCGGCGCATCCGTGAGCCATATTTTTTTGATGTTGTCTAAAGATTTTTTGTTACTTATCGGAATTGCGATCCTTGTTGCATTTCCCTTATCGTGGTGGGTGATGAACAAATGGTTGCAAGGTTTTGCCTATCGCATTGACATCAGCCCAACCGTTTTCATTGTTGCTGGTGCGTCAATTATTATTATCACCTTATTGACGATAAGTTATCAGGCGTTAAAGGTTGCAGTCGCAAATCCGGTTAAGAGTTTGAGAACGGAATAGAAACAATAATGAATAATTGATAATAAAGAAATCAGAGATCAAAAAATCAAACATCAGAAACAGCTTATATGATTAAGAATTATTTGAAGATCGCTTTACGCAATTTGTGGAAACACAAAATTTTTTCTTTTATTAATATTATGGGATTGACAGTCGGGATGACCGCTTTTTTCCTGATCTTTTTGTATGTGAAATTTGAATTGAGTTACGATTCATTTCATTCGAAAGCAAATAGAATTTATCGTGTAGTTTGTGACATTAAGACTCCAACAGAGACGATCAATGCCAGCGGTCCGGCATGGGCAGTTTCACCACACATAAAAAGCGAATTTCCTGAAATAGAATCTTCCATACGCATTAGCGGCGCCAGTTTGCTGGTGCGAAAAGGCGATGTAAAGTTTCAGGAAGACAATACGCTGTTTGCCGATTCTTCTTTTTTTCATGTTTTCGATTTTAAACTATTAAGAGGAAATCCGCAAACAGCACTGAAAGAAAAATTCAGCATCGTTCTTTCTGAAACTGCAGCAAAGAAATATTTCGGTAATTCCAATCCAATAGGGCAAACTGTTTTGTTGACTGATGGAAATTTTGTTTCAACGATCACCGGCATAATGCAGGATATTCCGGAGAACTCGCAAATAAAGGCGGATATGCTGGTGAGCATGACGACCGTCACGCAAGAATTCAATAAAGGATTGGACGACCAGTGGGGAAATTATGGTGAGAATACATTTCTATTGCTGAAACCTGGCACAAACCCGCTGGCATTGCAGGCGAAGCTTCCTGCATTCTTGCAGAAATATAATGGATCAGAAATGAAACAATTGCAGATGTACCCAACATTATACCTCGAACGATTGCGTGATGTGTACTTGCGATCGACACGCGATGGGAGTAAAACTGGTAACATTAGTAATGTTTACATCTTCTCCATAGTGGCGGTATTCATTTTACTCATCGCTTGTTTCAATTTTGTAAATCTTACTACAGCCCGTTCTGCGGAAAGGGCAAAAGAAGTGGGCATCCGTAAAGTGGTTGGCGCATTGCAGACGCAATTAGCACGGCAATTTATCGGTGAAAGTGTTTTTCTTTGTTTGATCGCATTTTTTTTATCTGTTTTACTCACTGCATTATTATTTCCATTATTCAACCAACTTTCAGGAAAGATAATCGGTCATAATATTTTCTCACATCCGCAGGATATTCTCATTCTTTTTTTGGTGGCAATTGCCATCGGGATATTCGCAGGAATTTATCCATCGCTTGTGTTGTCTTCCTTCCAGCCAATCACAGTCTTAAAAGGACGTTTCGTTACCGGAACAAAAGGAATCTTTCTGCGAAAAGGGCTAGTAGTTACACAATTCACCATTTCCATTGCATTGATCATTGCCACAATCGTTGTGTTGAATCAAATGAATTATATGCGCAGCCAGGATCTTGGTTTTAATAAAGATCAAAAAATGATCATTGACACACATGGCGATTCAACTAAACTTGTTTTTGAGCATGAAGTTTCGACGTTACCCGGAGTAATCTCAACTTCAATGGCAGGAAGCGTTCCCGGCGGCGGTAATCCGGGCGCATATTCGCAAATAGAAAATGTAAAAGGTGATATGCAGATCGCTAATCTTGATCTGTACTTTGTAGATTTTGATTATATAGCACAATACAAAATGAAAATACTAGCCGGTCGCGCATTTTCAAAGGATTTTATGACGGACACCACACAATCAATGATCGTTAATGAAGCGGCTATGAAAATGTTCGGATACAGTTCACCAGAACAGATCATCGGGAAAAAATTTGATCAATGGGGAAGAAAAGGAATGATAATCGGTGTTGTAAAAGATTTTCATTTTAGATCACTACAAGAAGTCATAAAGCCTTTGAGTATTCGTATTGAGCCCAATGGTTGCAGTTTGGTTTCGATAAATGTAAATCCAAATAATTTACCTTCTACTATTTCTGCTATAGAAAACAAATGGAAAAGATTAGTGCCGAACCGCCCATTCAGTTATTACTTCTTAGATGAATTTTTTGATAAACAATATCGGAGTGAAGACAGGTTTGGAAGATTGTTTTTGAATTTTGCTATCCTCGCTATTTTCATTTCTTGTCTTGGTTTATTAGGACTTGCCTCTTACAGCACCATGCAGCGCACCAAAGAAATTGGTATAAGAAAAGTGATGGGCGCAACCGTAACAAACATTTTGAACTTGTTATCAAAAGAGTTTTTGGTCTTGATATTGATTTCTTTTTTGATCGCTGCGCCACTCACCTGGTATTTTATGAACAAATGGTTGCAGGGTTTTGCCTACCGAACAAGTATTTATTGGTGGGTTTTTGCCATGGCCGGTGTTTTAGCAATATTGATTGCATTAACAACAATCAGTTTCCAGGCGCTAAAAGCAGCGATGGCAAATCCAGTAAAAAGTTTAAGAAGCGAATAACGATAATTAATAATGAAAAACTAAAGATTAAAAATAATACGCAAAACAAATAAGTAAAACATGAAAAAACATTTTTTGGTAGTTCTGCTTGCATTTGCCACTTTAAGCATCAACGCGCAAAATCGCGATGCATTATATCTGACAAAGCCTTTGACAAATGAATCTATAAAAGAAGTGGAAGCAAAAACATCCGGTGGCAGCATTGATGTTGCCGGCGGAAATTCCCAGGAAGCACGTATTGAAGTTTATATTACTTCTAACAATGGTCATACATTATCCAAAGAAGAAATTCAACAAAGATTAAATGATTACGAACTGAATGTTTCTGCATCTGCAAACAAGTTGACAGCAATTGCAAAAACCAAGAACAGGATTACGAATTGGAGAAAAGCATTAAATATTTCTTTCAAAATTTTTGTTCCCCAAAATGTTTCTACGGACCTGTCAACCAGCGGAGGAAGCATTAGCCTGTCGAATTTATCCGGTACAGAAGATTTTTCAACGAGTGGTGGCAGTCTTACTGTTGAAAAATTATCCGGTAAAATTCACGGTGAAACTTCGGGGGGAAGCATTAATGTTTCTGATTCAAAAGATGATATTGACCTGGGCACAAGTGGAGGGAGTATCGAAGCAAATAATTGTACCGGAAAAATAAGATTGAGTACTTCGGGTGGCTCCCTTTCGCTCCGCAATCTGGATGGAGATATTAAAGCTGTTACCAGCGGTGGCTCCGTAGACGGAAAAATCGTTAAAGGTGAATTGAGCACACATACTTCGGGCGGTAGTTTGAGTTTGCGCGAAATGGCTTGCAGTCTTGATGCATCAACAAGCGGTGGAAATATTGACGCTGAAATTGCAGAAGTTGGAAAATATATTAAGCTCAGTAATTCAGGCGGCAACATTGATCTGAAAATTCCGAAAGACAAAGGTTACGACCTTAAATTATACGGGGATAAAATGGACAAGAATTTTACGTTTAAGAATTTCAGCGGAACGATAAAAGAAGATAAGATAGAAGGGACTGTGAATGGTGGCGGCATTCCGGTAACCGTAAATGCAGGCGGCGGTAAAGTTTATTTATCGTTCAAATAACCAGCAACTAAGGGTAATGCGTCCGTTTTTTGGGATCGGATGATCAGGATGAGTTGTGGATGGTTGTACAAATGAGTGACCGTCTGCCGCAGTCAGGCACATCGATGTTTAAGAAAGGAGTAATTGCTGGTTCCAAAAGGATCTATAGCTAAACGCCAATAACTGATAGCTATTACTGTGAACAATTCGATTGTAGATAAATAAATAAGTGTAGCCATGTTCAAGAATTATTTTAAAACAGCATTTCGCACCTTATTGCGAAATAAAAATTACACCATCATTAATGTGGCGGGATTAGCTGCCGGCACAGCTATTTGTTTGCTGATCTTCGTCATCATTAATTTTGAATTGAGTTATGATAAATTTCATGCGAAGAAAGATCGTATTTATCGTGTGCTCACAGAATATCATCATGCAGATGCAAATATTTTTTATGGGCAGGGGGTACCGTTTGCGTTGCCGGCCGGATTAAAAAATTCCTTTCCCCAAATTGAAGGCGTTGCGCCGGTATATTTTGAGGGAAATGACCAGATATTGGTGTTGGATAACAAAGGGCAGGCTATAAAGAAATTCAAAGAAGAAAAAGGCGTTTTTTTTACCGAGCCTTCATTCTTTAATATTTTCGACTTTCCTTTTTTGGCGGGTGATCCCACAACCGCATTAAAGGAACCGAATACGGCAGTTCTTACTAAAGAAATTGCAGACAAATATTTTGGCGACTGGCGAACTGCGATCGGCAAAACCATAAAGTGGAATAATGCAAATACCCTTAGGATAACCGGAGTATTGGCAACGATTCCAGCCAATACTGACTTTCAATTGAAGATCGCGATTGCTTATGGCACGGGCTATACAGCCGGTTATGCAAAATCAACCGAATGGTCTAATACCAATGGAAGCTTTGGATGTTATATTCTATTGTCGCCGAATTTGTCAGAAGAAAAATTTAATACTCAACTCAGAGCATTTTCAAAAAAAATGGAGCCGGCAGGTGATAAGGATAGTCATATCATTCAGTCGTTAAGCAAAGTTCATTACGATACACATGTTGGCAATTTTAGTGGTAAGACCATCAGCCCACAATTGATACGCGGATTGTGGTTGATCGGAGCATTCATTTTATTGATCGCTTGTGTCAATTTTATTAATTTATCAACTGCACAAGCAGTTAATCGCGCAAAAGAAGTTGGGGTTCGAAAAGTTTTGGGCAGCAATAAATCGCAGTTAAAACTGCAATTTATCATTGAAACATTTTTAATTGTCGTAATGGCGGTAATATTATCTCTGATCATCAGCACTGTATCATTGTCCGCAATAAGTAAAATACTTGATTTGCCGCTAACGTTTAATCTTCTTTTTGATCCAGCGGCCATCCTATTTCTTTTCATCATCACCATTGTGGTAACTGCGATCGCAGGTTTTTATCCATCTGTTGTGTTGTCGCGGTTCAACCCGATCAACGCGTTGAAAAGCAAACTCGCAGCAAAGAGCACAAAAGGGATTTCTTTGAGAAGAGGGTTGGTTGTATTTCAATTCATCATCGCGCAGGCATTGATAATCGGGACATTGATAATAGTGAAGCAGATGAATTATTTCACCAATCAACCACTCGGTTTTGATAAAAATGCAGTGGTAAATATTCCTTTTCCTGGCGATAGTGCAGGGGTAAGTAAATTGGATTATTTACGAAAAGAATTATCATCTGTAAATGGAATTCAAAATATAAGCTTCAGTTCAAATACTCCAGTTGAGGATGACAATGATAACTGGACAACTTTCAATTTTAATCATGCCGCAAAAGAAACTGATTTTTATGCCATAATTAAATGGGCGGATGATCAGTATATACCAACATATAAATTACCATTGGTTGCAGGAAGAAATCTGGAGCCTTCAGACACCTCCCGCGAATTTGTTGTTGATGAATTGTTGCTGAAGAATTTAGGAATCACTGATCCGAAGGATGCAATAGGAAAACAAATTGGTTTATGGGGACATATGAGTGGACCAATCGTCGGCGTAATGAAAGAATTCAATGCGCGCTCATTTCGCCGCGAGCTTGCCCCGGTGATACTCACCACATTCAAAAGGGGATATAGCAACGCCGGAATAAAATTATCATCCAATGATGCTTCAGCTACCATGAACTCAATTGAAAAAATATGGACAAAAGTTTTTCCTGATTTTGTTTTTGAATATCAATTTCTTGATTCAAAAATTGACAGCTTCTATAAACAGGAAAGGCAATTATCACAACTCTTTCAATTATTCGCGGTCATTGCCATCTTTTTAAGTTGCCTTGGCCTATATGGGTTAGCGTCGTTCATGGCTGTTCAGCGCATTAAAGAAGTGGGTATTCGTAAAGTGCTCGGAGCAACAACAAGTCATATCGTATATCTTTTTTCAAAAGAGTTTGTGATATTGATCATAATCGCATTTTTAATTGCATCACCCCTCGCCTGGTATTTTATGCATCAGTGGTTACAGGATTATGTATACAGAATTGACATAAGTTTCTGGATTTTTATTTTTGGGGGATTATTATCTGTGATCATCGCACTGGCAACAGTAAGTTTCCAGGCGATAAAAGCAGCAATCGCCAATCCGGTGAAGAGCTTAAGGACGGAATAGCTAAAAGTTAATAGCCGATAGTTATTGGCATTACCACCCGTAATGTATAATTGAAAAATTAGAAATCATATATCGCAAGTTCAGCAATCTGAAATAACATTTTATGTTTAAAAACTATTTTCTCCTCGGGTTTCGGAAATTAAAGAAACAAAAAATATTTTCTATAATCAATATTTTAGGATTAACAGTTGGTATTACCTGTTGTCTGATGATTTTTCTTTTCATCGCTCATGAATTGAGTTATGATGGTTTTCATAAAAACGAAAAAGATATTTATCGGGTAATGCGCGTTGGGAATCTTAACGGCGCAGGCAAAGAAGAAGTGGCCTGGTTGTCGCCGGCATATTCAACAGCCTTGCTTAACGATTATCCCGACGCAATTCAAAAAGCGGTGCGAGTAATGCCAGATAATGACCTGATCACTTATAACAATATCGGGTTCAATGAAAAGAATATTTATCTCGTAGATGATAACTTCTTTGAGTTTTTCAGTTTCCCGTTAATAAAAGGGAACGCCGCCAGTGTTCTAAAAGATCCGCTTAGCATTGTACTTACGGAAACAACTGCAAAAAAATATTTTGGCAACCAGGATCCGATTGGAAAAGTCATCGAATGGAACAAAACAATAAAATTAACGGTAACAGGTATTGCAAAAGATGTGCCTTCAAATTCTCATTTATATTTTGATATGGTTGCGCCGATTTCTTATTATAAGGACAGACCCTGGTACAACCAGTTTCCAAACAACATGTTGTTTACTTATATTCAGCTCAATCCGAATACCGATCCAAAAAAATTAATAAGCAGGTTTCCGAATTTCATGGATAAATACCTCGGAAAGTATTACAAAGAACAAGGTTTTTCAATGGATCTCACCATTGATCCACTGAAGGATATTTATTTTCAGAGTTTGCAATTTGACAATGTAAAACATGGCAGCAAAAGTGTAGTGTATATTTTTATGTCCATTGCTATTTTGATTTTGGTTATTGCCTGCATCAATTTTATGAATCTTGCTACAGCGCGGGCAACCGACCGTTCCAAAGAAGTTGGACTTCGGAAAGTATTGGGTGCATTGCGAAATCAGCTGATCACTCAGTTTATCGGAGAAGCATTTTTATTTGCAATACTTTCGTCAATTCTTGCGCTTGGGTTATTACAATTGTTAATGCCCGCTTACAATAGTCTATTGGGTTATACAATGCCATCGTACTGGTCTAATCCTTTGGTATATATTTTTATTGCCGGAATAATTTTAGTTGTTGGTTTACTCGCAGGAAGCTATCCGGCATTATTACTTTCTTCATTTTCTCCGATCGATTCATTAAAGGGAAAATTAAAAGTTGGAAAACGAGGATCTTTTTTCAGAAAGACTTTGGTTGTTATTCAATTCAGCATTTCGGTATTGCTGATCATCAGCATCGCCGTTATTTTAAAGCAGATGAATTATATGCAGAATATTGATCTTGGTTTTAATAAAGAACATGCAATCATTATCAGACTTGATAATAACGATATCTCCGAAAAGAAAATTCTTTTTAAGAATCAATTAGCAAATGATCAAGCTGTGTCCAGCGTTTCTTTGATGTCCGGTGAACCCGGTGGATTTCACGACACACATACATTTGAAGCGCAGGCCAAGCCGAACGAATCCTTATTGATCAATACAGAATTTGCAGATTTTGAATTTGCAAAAACCCTCGGATTAAAAATCATTGCTGGTAGAGATCTTTCTGCACAATATCAAACGGATTCTTTGCAAGCGGCTCTTATTAACAGGGCAACCGCAACAAAGTTAGGTTACACGCCGCAGGAAGCCGTTGGCAAATGGATAAAGAATAAAATGAGAGACAGTCTTCGCAGAAATATTGTTGGCGTGGTGGAGGATTTTCATTTTTCTTCATTGAAAGATCCGATCCAGCCATTTGTAATTGCCCCTAATGATGACCGGCGTCTTGCGCTGGTTCGTATTAAACCCGGAAATCTTCAGGCAACGCTGAACCGGATTAGAAATATTTATACAAGTCTTGCTCCGGCTTACCCATTTGAATACAATTTTTTAGATGAGCAGTTTAATCAACAGTATAAATCTGAGGAAAGACAAGAATCTATTCTCACCATTTTTTCAGCAATCGCCATTTTCATCGCCTGTCTTGGTTTGTTCGGATTAGCATCCTACACGGCAATGAAAAAAACAAAAGAGATCGGGATAAGAAAAGTGCTTGGTTCTTCAGTAGAAAATATCGTCATTTTGTTATCAAAGGATCTACTCAAACCTGTTTTGATCGGAACGGCAATTGCAATTCCTGCCGGGTATTTCATCACACAAAAGTGGCTCCAGGGTTTTGCCTATCAGGTAAACATTCACTGGTGGCTATTTGCAACGGCTGCCCTCCTTGCCGTATTAATTGCAATGGTAACAGTCAGCGCACAGGCAATAAAAGCAGCTGTGGCAAACCCGGTGAAGAGTTTAAGAACGGAATAGGCATTGTTGAATTAGGGATGCTGGTTTTGGGCCTTGCCATTTCTTAAATCAGGCAGCAGGCATCAAGAATCAGAAAATAATATGCCCTGGCATTGTAACATTATTCAAGATCATTGCGTCGCACTATGGTATGGTAAGGATGCTATTCGACAATGTGTGAAGCATGATTTTTTCCCTATTTCCCTCATTATTCTCAAATGAAGCATCAGGATGTAATCGCCAGCCAGATAACTGGTGAAAAAACATTATCCGAAAAGCAACATTCTTTTCTTGTTGAACGACTTTATTGCCATGCAATAGAAACCAAAAAGGCTATATGATAAAAAACTTCTTCAAAATTGCTATAAGGAATCTTTGGCGCAGCAAAGGCTTTTCTGCCATTAATATATTCGGACTGGCTATTGGTATGGCAAGCGCCATCGTCATTTTATTGTTCATTCAAAATGAAATGAGTTATGATCTCTTTCATAAAAATAAGGACGTCTTGTATGAAGTTTATGATCGGGAAATATTTGATGCAGATCTGCACAGTTGGAATACAACACCGAAAATACTCGGACCTACATTAAAACAGGATTACCCGGAGATAGAGAATACAACACGTGTGAATTGGGGTAACAGTTTTTTATTTTCACTCGGTGAAAAACGTCTAACCGCTGAAGGAACCTGCGTTGATCCTGCCTTTTTAACCATGTTCAGTTTTCCGATTGTAAAAGGAAATGTGAACACTGCATTGAGTGATATTTATTCCATAACACTGACAGAATCTTTTGCAAAAAGATTGTTCGGCAGCGAAGACCCGATGGGCAAAATAGTGAAGCTTGATAACCAGGATAATTTTACAGTAAAAGCAATAATGAAAGATTTGCCCAATAATACAAGATTCAAATTTGATTATCTGATTCCCTGGGCTTATATGGATAAAAGAGGATGGAGCGATAGTAACTGGGATAATAACTCCACACAGACCTTTGTGCAACTAAAAGAGAATGTTTCTCTGGCCAATGTAAATGAAAAGATAAAAAACGTAATTATAAAACATCTTGACGGCAAAGAAAAAATAGAAATATTTCTTCACCCGGCAAAAATGTGGCATTTGTATACAGATTTTGAAAAAGGAAAAGTTGTTGGGGGAGAAATAGAAACGGTGCGGATGTTTGGCATCATTGCAGCGTTCATTTTATTGATTGCCTGTATCAATTTTATGAATCTTTCTACTGCACGAAGTGAGAAACGGGCAAAAGAAGTAGGCATTCGAAAAGTTGTCGGCGCACAAAAACAATCATTGATTGGTCAGTTTATCAGCGAATCTGTATTCTTAGCTTTTATCGCCGGTCTTATTGCCCTCGGCGTGGTGCAACTTTGTCTTCCGGCATTCAATACACTCACTGAACAACAACTCCGCATTGGATATGGTAATATTTATTTTTGGATAGAAGGTTTGGCTTTTGTTTTGTTCACCGGCATACTTGCCGGAAGCTATCCTGCATTTTATTTATCATCTTTTCAGCCGGTAAAAGTTTTGAAAGGTACTTTCAAAGCGGCGCATGCGGCCATCAATCCGCGTAAAGTATTGGTGGTACTGCAGTTTACATTCGCCATCATTCTTATAATATGTACCATTATTGTTGAAAGGCAAATAAATTATGCGCAGGAAAGACAGGCAGGTTACGCAAAAGATAACCTTATTTATCATTTTATTACTGGCGATATTGATAAGAATTATAAATTAATCAAACAGGAATTATTAAACAGCGGAACGGCAACCGCTGTGAGTAAAACAAGTGCGCCGCTCACAGAAGGATGGAGCAATACCTGGGGAATGGAGTGGCCTGGAAAAGATATAAATGATAAAACAATTTTCAATCGTTTTTGTGCTGATGAAGATATCGTGAAGACTGCAGGCTTTACATTATTGGAAGGTCGCGACCTCGATCTGAGAGATTATCCTTCAGATTCGCTTGCATGTTTGGTCAACGAATCTGCGGTCAGACACATGAAATTAAAAAACCCCATCGGGCAAATTTTAAAAACAGATGACAGGGACTGGCATATAGTTGGTGTAATCAAAGATTTTATTCTTCAGTCGCCTTATCGTCCATTAGATCCAATGTTTATTGAAGGCAGCAAAGGATGGTTCAATGTTATTCATATCAAGTTTGATCGCAACAGAAGCATGTCTCAGAATTTGAAGGCAACGGAGAAGATTTTTAAAAAATACAATCCTGAATACCCGTTCGAGTACAAATTCATTGACAAAGAATATGAGCAAAAATTTGCCGATACAAAACGTACCGCAACACTCATCGGACTTTTTGCAGCGCTTACCATTTTTATTTCCTGCTTGGGATTGTTTGGGCTTGCCACTTACATGGCAGAAAACAGGATCAAAGAAATTGGTGTGAGAAAAGTTTTGGGAGCATCTGTTTTCAGCATCACTTCATTATTATCAAAAGAATTTCTTATGCTCGTTCTCATTTCAATTCTCATCGCTTCACCTGTTGCATGGTATGCTATGCACAAGTGGTTGCAGAATTATGATTATCGAATCAGCATTCAGTGGTGGGTTTTTGTTGCAGCGGGATTATTATCGATTATTATTTCGTTGGTAACGGTAAGTTTCCAGGCAATTAAAGCGGCTGTCGCAAACCCGGTGAAGAGTTTGAGAACAGAGTAAACAAATTGCTCGAAGCGAAAATCGATAATAAAGAAATCATCCACCTCAAAATCTGAAATACCTTTTTATGCTTAAGAATTATTTTAAAATCGCCTGGAGAAATTTGATAAAAAATAAGGTGTATTCTTTTATCAATATTGCCGGACTGGCTTCGGGTATGGCTGTGGCCATGATCATCGGTTTATGGATTTATGATGAAGCTTCGGCAAACCGGAATTTTAAGAATTACGAAACGCTATATCAGGTAATGATGCACCAGACTTTTGATGGGAAACGTTACTCGCAACAAGCTTTGCCTTTTCCATTGGGCGATGAACTGAAAAGTAAATGTCCTGATTTCAAAGGGGTGGCAATGTGTGATTGGGGACAACCTCATTCGCTTGTATATGGAGAAAAGAAAATAAGCAAATTCGGACATTTTATCGGCGATGAGGCGGTAAACATGTTCTCATTAAAAATCCTTGATGGCGACAAAGAGCCACTGCGGGATCCTTATTCAATTGTGCTGACAAACGAAACAGCTAAAATTCTTTTTGGTAATGAAAATCCCATTGGGAAAGCCGTAAAATTAGATAACCAGACAAACCTTAAAGTGACCGCTGTTGTTGAAAAGCAACCGAAAAACAGCTCTCTGAATTTCGATTACCTGATCCCATTTTCGCTGCAGGAAAAAATTTACGATTGGGTTAAATTATATCATAAAACAAATTGGGGAAATAATTCCTGGCAGGTTTTTGTGCAGTTAAATGATAATGCAACCGAAAAAAGTGTTGACGCAAAAATAAAGAATGTGGTGCTTTCTCATTTCACAGATGAAAACACTTTGAAACATATTATCCCTGAAGTATTCATTCACCCGATGAAAAAATGGAGATTGTATAGCGACTTTGAAAATGGTAAGAATGTTGGTGGTTTTATAAAATATGTAAAGATGTTTGGCATTTTAGGACTCATTGTTTTGCTCATTGCCTGCATCAATTTTATGAATTTAAGTACTGCACGTTCTGAAAAAAGAGCAAAAGAAGTTGGCGTTCGTAAAGCAGTTGGATCGGGGAGAAGTCAATTGATCAATCAATTTTTGAGTGAATCAATGTTGATCGCTGCATTGGCATTTGTCCTGGCATTAGGAATTGTGATCATTGCATTACCATTCTTTAATACACTTACCGATAAACAAATGAGCCTGCAGATTACCAATCCGATTTTTTGGGGGATAATGATCGCATTTACGGTTATCACTGGTTTATTGGCCGGAAGCTATCCAGCATTTTATCTTTCTTCTTTCAATCCAGTGCGCGTGCTGAAAGGAAATTTGAAGGCAGGCAGAAGCAGTTCATTACCACGCAAGATATTGGTTGTTTTACAATTTGCAAGTTCAGTCGTGTTGATGATCGGCACAATCATTATTAATCAGCAAATACAATTTGGGAAAAATCAACCCATCGGGTTTAACAATAGAGGATTGATTACTGTGAATTGGTCTGACGATATCAAGAAAAATTTGGAGATCATTCGGCAGGAATTATTGAGTTCGGGGGCAGCTATCTCGGTTTGTCAAACCAATTCTCCTCCTTCTGATATTTACAGCAACAATAATGGTTGGGAGTGGAAAAATAGCCAACCTGTTGAAAAAACCGTCGTATTTTCAACCATTGTTACCACTTACGACTATTCCAAGACGCTGGGAGTTAAACTGGTCGATGGCAGAGATTTTTCAAGAGACTTTGCAGATTCAAACGGAGTCATTTTGAACCAGGCTGCGGTAAAGCGAATGGGATTAAAAAATCCTGTGGGAGAAATGTTGAAGTGGAATGATAAGCCGATGGTTGTGCTGGGTGTAGTTCCGGATATGCAAATGGAATCTCCTTACCGGCCTATTTCTCCGCTCACCATAATATTTAATAAAGATTGGGTTGGTTATATTAATATTCGTTTAAATCCAGCACTCTCCGCATCGACAGCGATCAGCCGGATAAAACCCATCTTTGATAAATACAATCCTGCTTTTCCGTTCGAATATAAATTCGCTGATGAAGAATATGCCAAAAAATTTAATTACGAAGAATTGGTTGGAAATCTTGCAGCTATCATTGCTGTGTTGGCCATTTTTATTTCTTGTCTTGGGCTTTTTGGATTGGCCTCTTTTACCGCCGAGCAACGTGTAAAGGAAATTGGGGTGCGAAAAGTGCTTGGTGCATCTGTTTTCAATCTTTGGCAATTACTTTCTAAAGATTTTGTGATACTTGTTTTGATTTCTTGCGGAATCGCAATTCCCATTAGCTGGTATTTTATGAATGAATGGCTGAAAACCTATACTTATAAAACAGGTATCGGCATCAGCGTTTTTGTAGTGGTTGTATTGTTGTCCATTGTCGTCACCTTAATAACCGTAAGTTTCCAAGCAATAAAAGCTGCGGTAGCGAACCCGGTGAAAAGTTTGAGAACAGAATAAGTTGCAAAAATGAACTTTTCTCAACTGCTGAATTGAGCAATGGTCACCTTGGGCAACTAATAAATTTCATTTTATGTTTAAAAACTATTTAAAGATTGCTCTGCGCAATTTTTGGAAGAACAAAACTTCTTCACTGATCAATATTTTAGGATTGACCATTGGTTTGACTTGTTGTTTGTTGATTGCCTTGTATATTGACCATGAATTGAGTTATGATGATTTTGAGCAAAAGGGAAATCGGATTGCGCGCGTAATCATGGAATATAGTTTTGACGGAAGCCCGTCATCAAACAAAGGAAATTATACAAGCGTGCGCGTGGCATCTGTTTTCAGAAGAACATTTCCAGAAGTGGAATCGGCGGTAAAGATGGTAGAATATGAAAGAGTGATTGGTTATAAAGACAAACTCATTGATGAAAAAAAATTCATGTTTGCAGATTCAACATTCTTCGATTTGTTTTCATTTCAATTATTGCAGGGAAATATTCGAAACGTGTTATCATCACCGTACAATGTGGTGCTGACTGAATCTACCGCAAAGAAATATTTTGGTGATGAAAACCCCATTGGTAAAGCTTTGCATGTTGGTACCGACAGTAATCTTTACCAGATAACCGGAGTGATCCGGGATTGTCCATCGAATTCACAGATCAAATTTGATTTTCTTGCTTCATTTTCTTCCCTGGGATTAACAGTCGATTGGGAGAAAACATATTGGGATGCGAATTATACCACTTATCTATTATTAAAAAATGAAAATGCTGTCAATACGCTGCAGGCCAAACTTCCGGCTTTTATGAAAAAAGAAATGGCCGGACAGGGAGCTACGGTCAATTTCTATTTGGAACCCTTCGATAAAATTCATTTACATTCTCCTTATGGCGGCTTTGAACCGAATACCAGCATCACTTATATTTATATTCTTGCTGCCGTTGCATTATTGATATTGATCATCGCGTGTTCAACTTATATTAATCTGAGCACTGCGCGCTCAATTGAAAGAGCAAAAGAAGTTGGCATAAGAAAAGTTATCGGTGCAGAAAAAAAACAATTGTTCTGGCAATTTATCGGAGAGTCAGCGCTGGTGTGTGTTTTAGCGGGCATAATAAGTTTACTGATCTCCATATTAATACTTCCGTATTTTAATCAGCTTTCGCAAAGACAGTTGCAGGCAAGTTCATTTTTTTCTTTACCGTTTATTTTATTTTTGTTCGGAATTGCTATAGGTGTAAGTTTAATTGCAGGAAGTTATCCTGCCTTAATACTTTCAGGATTTCAACCGGTGAAAGTTTTAAAAGGTTCTTTTAAAAACAGCGATTCAGGACAATGGCTTCGAAAATCGCTGATCGTTTTTCAATTTGTCATTTCGGTTTTTCTAATTGTATCCACTTTCATCATGCAAAAGCAATTGTATTATGTCCAGCACAAAAAGCTGGGCTATGATCGCGAGCATGTTTTGATATTACCGCTTGATAATTCCATGCTGGCACATATTGATCTGATCAAAGAGGAATTCAGAGAAAACCCCGACGTACTAAGCATTTCACGTTGTCATCGTTCTCCGGTGGAGGGCGGGGGTGGTTACAATATGCGCTCGGAAATTATGCCCGAAAATCAACAAATCGCAGTCATTGCAAATCCGGCTGATGAAGATTTTATCAAAACAACAGGCTTGCAAATTATTGCAGGAACGGGATATACCAAACAAGAGGTAAAACAAGTCGATGAAATAGACATAAAAAAGATAGTGTATCATTTTGTTTTGAATGAATCCGCTGCAAAACAACTGGGATGGACCCCCCAAGAAGCCGTAGGAAAAAAAATGTTTTTGGGAGATAATCGTCCAGGATATGTGAGTGGCGTTGTAAAAGATTTTCATTTTCAATCGCTACACGATCCGATAAAAGGATATATACTTTTCCCGGAATCGTGGTCAAGAGAATTGTTATTGAAACTGAGTGGTAACAATCTTCCACAGACAATTTCTTTTTTGGAAGACAAATGGAAAACATTAGTTCCAACGCGGCCTTTCGAATATCGTTTCATGGATGATGATTATAATAAATTGTATGAATCGGAAATTCGTCTCGGGAAAGTGATGAATTTATTTTCCTCAGTCGCGATCGTCCTTGCTTGTCTGGGTTTGTTTGGATTATCTTCTTATGCGGCACAACAACGTTTCAAGGAAATGGGCATACGGAAAGTATTGGGCGCATCCGTAAGCGATATCGTAATTGCCTTGTCAAAGAATTTTATTCTTCTTGCATTAATTGCCATTGCAATTGCATTTCCCATTGCCTGGTTTGCCATGACAAAATGGTTGCAGGATTTTGCTTACCGTACCAACATGAGCTGGACGATCTTTATTGCTGCTGCCGTATTAACTATCTTACTTGCGATCCTAACTGTTTGTGTGCATGCAATAAAAGCAGCAATGATGAACCCGGTGAAAAGTTTGAGAATGGAGTGAGGTCAATCAATAATGGATAATGAGGACGGCAAACTTCAAGCTAGCAACAATGGATACCTGGAAATAAGAAATCTTAGATCGTACTTCTAACACCTTAAATATTTCGGCCATGCTAAAAAATTATTTCAAGATCGCCTTTAGAAATTTGATGAAATACAAAGTTATTTCTTCAATTAATTTATTCGGACTTACCGTTGGATTAACATGTTGCCTGTTAATCCTTGCTTATATATTAAATGAGTTGAGTTACGATAAATACAATGCAAATGCGGATCGAATTTACCGTGTAACGCGCACTTTTAATAACCAGAATGGTACTGTTTCATTACGATTGAGCACCATTGCGCCGGCATTTGGTCCTTATCTGCTCAACGATTTTCCTGATATCCAAAAAATGACGAGGCTGCTGAATAACGGAAAAACGTCTGTACGTTACCGGGAGAAATTATTTAATGAAGAAGTTTATTTCGCCGATGAGCATTTATTTGACGTTTTCTCCGTTAAAGTCACTGAAGGAGATCCTAAGACCGCGCTTAACGTTCCGTTTACCGTCATGCTTGATGAAGAAATGGCAAAAAAATATTTCGGTAGCGAAGATCCGATGAATAAGAGCGTCCGGTTCAACAACCAGTTTAATTTAAAAGTCTCTGGTGTTTACAGATCTTTTCCGTCGAGTGCGCACATCCATCCCGAGATAATGGTTTCTTTCAACACCTTAAATGATACAGCAGTTTATGGCGCAGAGGGCTTGCGTACAAGCTGGGGCAACAATTCTTTCTTTACTTATTTGCTGATGCCGGAAAATTATCCGGTGAAAAATATGATCGCACAGTTTCCTGCTTTTCTTGATAAGAACATGCCGCATAGTAACTATAATGGACAAGATCCATCTAAATTCACCAGTCTTGATTTGCAAAAACTAACAGACATACATCTTTATTCCCACACTGATTATGAAGCGGAGCCGAACGGCGATATGAAACGTGTATATATTTTTTCAGTTGTTGCGATGTTTATTCTATTGATCGCCTGCATCAACTATATGAACCTGTCTACCGCGCGCTCAGCTTTACGCGCGCGCGAAATTGGGATAAGAAAAGTTGTAGGCGCCGGGAAAAAAGAACTGATCCTCCAATTTCTAGGCGAATCTGTATTGTTATGCTGGATCGCCATTATTCTTGCCGGTTTATTTACATTTCTTGCTTTGCCTTGGCTCAATAAAATTGCGAATCAGCATTTTTCTTTCACAATTTTATTAAAATGGCAAATACTTGTTCCGTTGTTTATTGCCCCTTTTTTTATTGGTATTATTTCCGGAATTTATCCTGCATTGTTCATGTCGTCCTTTCAACCAATAAAAACCTTGAAAGGATTATTTAAAACAACAGGTAGCAATATTTCGTTCAGACAAATTTTGGTGACAACGCAATTTACGATCAGCATTATTTTGATTATTACAACTGCAATTGTATTTCAACAGCTGCGATACATCCAACAGAAATCTTTGGGTTATGATAAGGAGCACGTTGTTTTGATTCCTTACGGAAACGATGTTTCGAAACAATACGATGCATTCCGTACAGAACTTTTACGCAATTCAGGTTTTAAAGAAGTTGGACGTTCGTCGCGTGTCCCTACAGGACGGTTGCTTGATGATATGGGCGCTTATGTTGTTTCCGGAGATTCGCTGCAGCCAGTTAACACAGATATAAAATTCATTAACGTAGATTATGATTTTATGCCTGTTTATGGAATTAAATTTTTAGCCGGAAGAAATTTTTCGCGCCAATATTCAACCGATACCGCAAGTTTTGTTCTGAATGAATCTGCAATAAAAGCACTTGGCTGGAAAACTGCACAGAATGCGATTGGAAAAGATTTCAAATATGGAAATCAAAAAGGTCATGTCATTGGTGTGATAAACGATTTTAATTTTGAATCCATGCATCAGCAAATTGTGCCGATGGTTTTTATCATGCTGTCGCCTTCACAGACTTATTATAATGACGTATCTATCAAAATGTCCGGAAATAATATTCACTCTTCGCTCGATTATCTTGAAAAAACCTGGCGCAGAATGTTCCCCGAGGCGCCCTATCAGTTTAATTTCTTGGATGAACGCTTTGATAAATTATATGAGAGCGAACAAAAGCAAGGAACCATTTTTGTTTCATTTGCGTGCATCGCCATTTTTATTGCATGCCTGGGATTATTCGGGCTTTCCGCGTTTGCCATTTCACAACGCATAAAAGAAATCGGTATTCGAAAAGTGCTTGGAGCAAACGTCACCAGCATCGTAACATTATTGTCAAAGGAATTTTTGAAACTTATCCTCATCGCTGCGGTAGTTGCATTCCCGGTTGCGTGGTTTGCTATGAACGTTTGGTTAAAAGATTTTGCATATCGCATCGATATACAGTGGTGGGTATTTATATTAGCTGGAATTTTGGCGGCGTTGGTTGCCTTGATAACAGTCGGCATCCAGGCAATAAAAGCGGCAACGGCAAATCCCGTAAAGAGTTTAAGAACCGAATAATAGTCTATTTGCCGATCTTCTGTAACCTTTTTCAACATCTCTGCGTCGCACACAGGTGCGGTGACGATTCTATTGAGGAAATTGTATTTCACACAATTTGACAATCGGTAATGGAAAACCAAAAATTAATAAGGAAATTGTAGAGTTCCCGCCAGCCATAATCTTTCATCGTAAATAGCATAGCCATGTTTAAAAATTACTTTAAGATCGCCTGGAGAAATTTATTGCGCAACAAGACCTTCTCCATTATTAATATTGTTGGTTTGGCAATTGGTCTTTGCTGTTTTCTGTTGATCTCATTATACGTCCTCGACGAACTGAGCTATGATAGATTCAATACCAATGCGGATCGTATTTATCGTATTAATGCCGATATTATTTTCGGCGGCGCTGAACTGAATATGCCTTTGTCTTCTGACATGATGGGGCAAGTTTTGAAAAAAGACTATCCCCAGGTTGAGCAATACACACGCATCTATAACAGCAATGGAAGCAAGCTTCTTAAGAAAGATAATTCATACATCAATGAACAAAGCGTAGCGCATGTTGATTCTACTTTTTTTGAAGTGTTTACATTCCCGGCAATTGCAGGTGATACAAGAACTGCCCTGAATGAACCCAACTCCGTGGTAATAACAGAATCAGCCGCAAAAAAATATTTTTCAACCACTGATGCAATCGGAAAAACGTTTGAAACAAATGATGATGGAAGAACTTTATATAAAGTGACTGCCGTTATAAAAGACATGCCGCACAATGGTCACTTTAATTATGATTTTTTATTCTCCATGAAAAATGTCCATTATCAATGGGGGCAATTTACCAGTCATAATTTTCATACTTATTTGTTACTTGCAAAAGGAACCGATTATAAGGTATTCGAAAAAAAATTTGATGAGTATACTGTTAAATATGTGCTTCCTTATGTACAGCAATTCATTAAGATTTCCAGCATGGATGAATTTAAAAAAGCCGGAAATAAACTGGAATATTCTCTAATACCGCTGAGAAAGATTCATCTCTTTTCTGATCGTCCCTATGAATTGGCACCAAATGGGAATATTCAATTTGTGTACATTTTTTCTATAGTTGCATTATTTATTTTGGCCATTGCCTGTATCAATTTCATGAACCTCACCACAGCGCGTTCTGCAAATCGTGCAAAAGAAGTAGGCATTCGAAAAGTATTAGGTACAGAACGCAAAGAGTTAATCGTTCAATTTCTCAGCGAATCAATGCTGATGGTATTCCTCTCGCTGATAATCGGCATTTTCATGGCATGGTCAGTACTGCCGTTATTTAATACCATCGCTGTAAAATCAATGCATGTAAGTAGCCTTTTCTCGCCAATTATTTTGCCATTACTTATTGCACTTCCGTTTGTAGTTGGATTAATTGCCGGAAGCTACCCTGCATTTTTTCTTTCTTCATTCAAACCGATAGAAGTATTAAAAGGAAAATTGAAATTGGGAGGCAAAAGTGGAAGCTTGAGAAGTGTACTCGTCGTTTTTCAATTCGCCACTTCTATTTTGCTGATCATCGGTACAATTGTTATTTACAAACAACTCAATTTTATTCAAACAAAAGATATTGGTTTTAAAAAAGACCAGCTATTAATTATTGATGGAGCTTATTCATTACAAAATAATGCACAAGCATTTAAGAATGATATTTTGCAGATGAATGGAGTCTCGGGCGCGACCCTGAGCGCATATTTGCCTGTTGATAATTCTTCAAGAAATGATAATAGTTTTTTTAAAGATGCAACGATGGACGTAAAAGGCGGAATCGATATGCAAAATTGGATGATTGATTATGATTATCTCAAATTGATGGGCATGCAAATGATCAAAGGAAGAAGTTTTTCAAAAGATTTCGGCAGTGATTCCAGCGCCATGATCATCAATGAAACAGCAGCAAGACTTTTAGGATATGAAGATCCCGTTGGAAAAAAATTATATACTACAGATGATCATAATAAACCGATTGGGTATAACGTCATCGGTGTCGTTAAGAATTTCAACTTTGAGTCCTTGCGTCAAGATGTAGGTCCGCTGTGCTTTCGCCTCGGTCAAAATAATGGGTTTGCTATTTTTAAAGTAAAGACATCAAACATTAAAAATCTCCTCGAGCAAATTGAAGATAAGTGGAAAGTGATGGCACCCGGCATGCCATTCAGTTATCGTTTTATGGACGAATCATTTGATGACATGTATCGTTCTGAACAGAGGATCGGGAAGGTTATTTTGATTTTTTCTGTGCTCGCTATTTTAATTGCTTGCCTTGGTTTATTTGGTTTGGCAACTTTTATTGCAGAGCAACGCACGAAGGAAATCGGAATAAGAAAAGTTTTGGGCGCCAGTGTTCGCGGAATTGTTCAATTGCTTTCAAAAGATTTTGTAATACTAGTCGGTATTGCATTTGTGATTGCTACACCCCTCGGCTGGTATTTTATGCATAAATGGTTACAGGAATTTGTTTACCGGATAAACATCAGTTGGTGGATTTTTGCTTTTGCCGGGATAATGGCATTGATCATTGCATTGATAACTGTTAGTTTCCAGGCAATTCGTGCAGCGCTAATGAATCCGGTAAAGAGCCTGCGGACGGAATAAGAATAAAAATGTGAACGATCAGTGATGAATCCTGAACGATGAAATGATGATATTGTCAGTCTATTCAGTTTATCATTCATCATAGATAGGCCTAAGTCTATTAATAAAATCACTGTATCAAAACCGAACACTCCCTGTATCAAAAACGAACTACTTCGTATATAATAATTAGCTATTATCCTGTAAATCATTCACATTGCTTCCGGCACATCATTGGGTAATTAATAACGGTGTAATCATCTGTAAAACAGCATTAATGATTTGGATTGGCAGAAAAAAAAGGAGCACTGTTTCAAGTTTGATTCAAGCAAGATAAATACATGAGAAATGATTAAAAATTATTTCAAGACTGCATTCAGAAATTTGATTCGCAATAAAAGTTTCACTTTTATCAATGTGCTCGGATTAACAATTGGTATTGCATCCTGCCTGCTTATTTTTCTTGTCATCCAGTTTGAAACAAGTTTTGATAATTTTCACAAAAAGAAGGATCGCATTTACAGAGTAGTCACTCAATTTAACCGGGCGGAAAATGTTGACTATACCAGCGGCGTTTCTATTCCTGTTGGCGATGCGATGCGGACAGCGTTTTCACAGTTGCAAGCTGTGGGAACTATTTTAGGCAGTGGCGGAAATCTGATCGTGGTGCCGGATGATCAAACAGGAAAAAAATTTAACGAGGCGAATATTTTCTATGCCCAGCCGCAAGTGTTCGATATACTTGATGTAAAGTGGTTATCTGGAAATCCGAGGACATCCCTGTCTGAACCCAATACGGTTGTTCTTTCAAAAACTATTGCAGATAAATATTTTGGTAATTGGAAAGAGTCCATAGGCAAAATAATTAAGCATGAAAACAGGGAAACATTAAAAGTTACAGGAATTATTGATGATATTCCGGTGAATTCCGACTTTCCATTTCAGGTGGTCATATCATTTAAAACCAGTGATAACGCCACCAGCACAGATTGGGGCAGTACTTCCAGTGACGTCAATTGTCTTATTGTCTTAGCGCAAAATGTTTCTCCACAACAGGTCAGTTCATTATTGCCCGCCTTTCGAAGCAAGCATGAAGAAAAAAATGACAACGCTGATATTAAGATTTCATATCTGCTACAACCATTAAATCAAATCCATTACGATAGCAACTTTGGGAATTATAACGAAAGAACTTTCAGTAAAGAACTTATCACAGCTTTGGCGCTGATTGGGATATTTCTTTTGGTGATTGCTTGCGTAAATTTTATCAATCTCGCGACAGCCCAGGCTGTAAATCGTTCCAAAGAAGTGGGTATAAGAAAAGTGCTGGGCGGCAATCGCTCGCAATTGGCATTTCAATTCATGGGAGAAACATTTTTGATCACCATTTTTTCAATCTTGCTTGCATGTCTGGTCGCACGATTTGCCTTGCCTTATCTTGGATTGTTATTAAACATTCCGCTTGAGCAGGCATTGCCGCAAATTTCAGTCATCATTTTATTTTTAGCTGCAGTGGCAGTTTTAGTGACGCTGTTGTCCGGATTTTATCCGGCGATTATCTTATCCGGTTTTAATCCTCTTAATGCTTTGAAAAGCAAAATAAGTGCTAAATCAGCCGGTGGAATCTCTTTGAGAAGGGGATTGGTTGTTTTTCAATTCACTGTGGCACAAATTCTAATTATCGGAACATTGGTTGTTTTGAGCCAGATGCATTTTTTTCAAACGCAACCAATGGGCTTTGATAAAAACGCAATTGTAAATGTACCTCTTCCGGGAGATAGCACCAGCAAATCGAAAATAGAAATTATTCGCCAGGAATTACTACAGCAGCCCGGTATACAAAATGTAAGTTTCAGTTTTACTCCCCCTGCGAATAATGGAGATTGGACGAGCGAATTTACTTTCAACCATTCTCCAAAGGAAACAAGTTTTGAACCAACATTAAAATGGGCTGATGCCAATTATTTCAAGACCTACGGTTTGCAACTTGTTGCCGGTAGATCTTACGTGCAAAGCGATACAGTAAATGAATTTGTCGTGAATGAAACCTTGATCAAAAAGCTTGGGCTTAAAAACCCTGAAGATATACTCGGTAAAGAAATTAGTTTTTGGAATAGGCGTATACATGCCCTTGTGGTAGGGGTGGTAAAAGATTTTCACCTTAATTCTTTGCGTGATCCGATCGCACCTGCTGTATTCGCGTGCAGAAAAAATAATTATCGAACTATTGGAATAAAAATGCAGCCAGGTAAAGAAAAACAAGTGTTAAGCGCCGTCGAAAAATTATGGACGCAGACTTTTCCCAACAGCATGTACGAATATAAATTTTTGGATGAAAAGATCGCAAACTTTTATCAGGAAGAAAATCAGCTTTCCAGACTTTACCAAATTTTTGCAACCATCGCTATTTTTATTTCATGTCTTGGTTTATACGGACTTGTTTCTTTTATGGCAATACAGCGCATCAAAGAAGTGGGCATCCGCAAAGTCCTCGGTGCTTCTGTTGCAAACATAGTTTATCTGTTTTCAAAAGAGTTTACCATATTGATTGGTGTTGCATTTTTAATTGCAACACCTGTGTCTTATTATTTCATGCACAAATGGCTGGAGAATTTTACATTCAAAATTGATCTGGGAATTCAGTTTTTCCTTTTGGCCTTTGTCGGTGCAATTTTAATTGCATGGGTAACGGTGGGGTATAAAGCTCTCAGGGCAGGATTGGCGAACCCGGTGAACAGCCTGAGAATGGAGTGATGGTAATGGGAATTGATAATTAATGAGGGTTTAATTAATAATAGCTTTTAAAAATCGTTCATCGTACACTGTACAACTAACATTTTAATTATGTTAAGGAATTATTTCAAAATTGCTTGGAGAAATTTACTGAAGAATAAGACTTCTTCTTTTATTAATATCAGTGGACTCGCTGTTGGCATGGCTGTAGCCATGCTAATTGGCATGTGGATATGGGATGAGTTGTCTTTCAACAAAAGTTTTGCAAACTATGACCGCATTGCGCAGGTAATGACCAATATGAAGTATAACGGCGGCATCAATACCGACTACAATACAGCCCCACCTTATGGTCCGGAGCTGAAAAACCTTTTTGGAAATGATTTCAAGCATGTGCTGATGACTTCGCGGGGATTGAAAGTGGTTTTGTCATCTGGTGAAAAGAATTTAATGAAATCTGGTTATTATTTTGAACCGGGTATAACGGATATGCTTAGTCTAAAAATGCTGAAGGGTACAAGGTCTGGATTGAATGATCCGGCATCCATATTATTATCGGCATCGGCAGCAAAAGCTTTTTTCGGAGATGTGGATCCGATGGGTAAACCCATGAAAATAGATAATAAAGAGAATGTGATCGTGACAGGAGTGTATGAAGATCTTCCTTATAATACTGATTTTAATGACATGGAATTCGTTGCGCCATGGCAATTGTATGTAAACAGCGATCCGTTTATAAGAAAAGATAATTGGGAGCAGGATGGATTTCAAACTTACGTTCAACTCGCGGATCATGCAGACATGAATAAGGTATCTTATGAAATCAGAAATTTGAAACTGAACAGAATTGATAAGGAAAAAGCAAAGGCTGATCCGCAGGTTTTCCTTTTGCCCATGAGCAAATTTCATTTGTATTCAGATTTTGACAATGGTGTAATTGTTGGCAAAGATGCAAAGTCTGTTTGGATGTATGGAATCATTGGAGTGTTCGTTTTGTTGCTGGCATGCATCAACTTTATGAATCTGGCTACGGCGCGCTCAGAAAAACGCGCAAAAGAAGTTGGCATCCGCAAGGCGATCGGCTCATTAAGAAATCAATTGATAAAACAATTTTTGTGTGAGTCATTATTGGTAGTTGCATTTTCTTTTATTTTCTCTTTGATCATTGCCCAACTCATGCTGCCTTTTTTTAATGATGTTGCGGATAAAAAACTAACGATGCCATGGATCAATCCTTTCTTTTGGATAATTGGTCTTGGATTCACTTTACTTACGGGATTGATTGCCGGAAGTTATCCCGCATTTTATTTGTCGTCATTTAAACCCGTGAAAGTATTAAAAGGAACATTTCGCGCAGGGCGTTTTGCGTCAGTTCCAAGAAAAGTCCTGGTTGTGTTGCAGTTTACTGTTTCCATTGCGCTCATTATTGGAGTGATTATCGTATACAAACAAATTCAATTGGGCAAAGATCGCCCGGTTGGTTATCAACGCGAGGGACTAATGAATATTTCTACACCCACTAATGAAATACATGATCATATCGATGTCGTGCGTGAAGATTTGAAAAGATCGGGCGCGGTGCTGGAAATTGCTGAAACAGTGAATCCCGTTACCACGCTCGGTTTCGCAGGAAACGGATTCCAATGGAACAATAGGCCAATTGACGAAAATTTTTGGATCGGCAAGGCTTATATAACTCCTGAGTATGGAAAAACGGTGGGCTGGCAAATTATAGATGGAAGAGATCTCTCCCGGGATATTGCAACGGATTCAGTAGGAATTATTTTAAATGAATCCATGGTAAAATATATGGGAGTAAAAAAACCGGTTGGCATGGTGATCAAAGAAACATTGTTTGGAAAAACAACTGCATATACTGTTGTTGGCGTTGTAAAAGATATGCTGATGCAATCTCCTTACCGGCCTGTAAAAGAAACAGTTTATATAGTAGATAATGAGAAAACATGGAATGTCGCTTTGCGATTAAATCCGCAAATAAGCGCCAGCGCTGCACTTACCCGGATTGAAGCCATCTTTAAAAAATATGCACCCCAAAGTCCTTTTGAATACAAATTCATTGATAGTGAATATGAGAGAAAATTTGGTGATGAAGAACGCGTGAGCAAATTAGCTGGTGTTTTTGCAATGCTTGCCATCTTCATCAGCTGCCTGGGTCTTTTCGGAATGGCATCATTCATGGCAGAACAGCGCACTAAAGAAATTGGAGTGCGCAAAGTGCTGGGAGCATCTGTTTTCAATTTGTGGCGATTACTCTCAAAAGATTTTGCGATGCTGGTTATTATTTCATTGCTGATTGCTGCACCCATCGCTTATTATTTCATGAACAAATGGCTACAGGATTTCCAATTGCGGACAGCTTTATCCTGGTGGATCTTTGCGGCAGCAGGAGCCGGGGCGATGATCATTACATTGCTTACGGTGAGTTTTCAATCAATAAAAGCAGCAATAGCAAATCCGGTGAAGAGTTTGAGAACGGAATGAGAATAATGAGAGGATTTTCGTCTTGCTCCGACCTTCAGTTCTGCGAGAAAGAAATTTGAGCAAATGGAAGAATCGAAAATGTGAAAATAGAGATAGCCATGAGTTTAGCGTAAAAGCAACTGTAAACCAAAGATCGAAACCGGAAACTAACAGAAAGGTATACTCGTAAATATAGAATAGAATTTTATGTTTAAAAATTATTTCAAGATCGCGTGGCGGAATCTTATCAAAAATAAAATGTATTCATTTATAAATATTGTAGGACTGTCCGGCGGTATGGCTGTAGCGACCCTTATTGGTTTATGGATATATAATGAAGTTTCATTCAATAAAAAATTTGATCATTATAGTCGCATTGCGCAGGTAATACAGAATGTAACCAATAATGGAGAAGTGCAAACATGGACAAGTGTTCCTTATCCGTTGGCGGATGAGCTGCGAAAAAATTATGGGAGCGATTTCAAATATATCGTCATGACTGAAGGATGGGGCGATCACACGATTACCATCAACCAAAAAAAATTAAAAGAAACGGGCGGTTTTTTTGAAAAAGACGCACCTGAAATGTTTACCTTAAAGATGCTGCAGGGAAGCAGAAATACCCTTAACGATCCTTCGTCGGTTTTGATTTCCGCATCCGCTGCAAAAGCATATTTTGGAAACGATGATCCAATAAATAGAATTATAAAAATAGACCAGGATCCTCCAGTTAAAGTATCAGGTGTTTACGAAGATTTTCCGCTCAATTCGACATTTGCAGGTCTGAATTTTATGGGTGCCTGGGATGCTTTTTATAAAAACAATGATTTAAAATCGATGGATGATCCCTGGAGACCAAATTTCACTACAATCTTTGTTCAGCTCAATGATAATGTAGATTTCGCTACTGCTTCTGCAAGAATCAGAGATGCAAAATTGAAAAGAGTAAATCCGCAACTGGCAAAAAAGAAACCAGCAGTTTTTTTGCAACCAATGAGCAAACTGCATTTATATTCCGAATTTAAGAATGGAGTTAACGTTGGCGGTGCAATTCAATATGTTTGGATGTTTGGGATAATCGGTGTTTTTGTTTTGCTGCTTGCTTGTATAAATTTTATGAATCTCAGCACAGCAAGAAGCGAAAAACGGGCAAAAGAAGTTGGCATCCGCAAAACAGTTGGCTCCGTTCGAAGTCAATTGATTTTTCAATTTTTTTATGAATCATTATTGACAGTGATCTTAGCATTTGCATTTTCACTCTTACTCGTTCAGTTCGCTCTTCCGTTTTTTAATCTCGTAGCAAATAAACAGATGACAATTTTGTGGGACAACCCTTTTTTCTGGCTGACAGGAATTTTCTTTATTATTTTCACGGCATTAATTTCCGGAAGTTATCCTGCATTTTATTTATCATCATTCAAGCCGGTAAAAGTTTTGAAAGGAACTTTTAAGGCAGGAAGATTGGCATCTGTTCCGCGCAAAGTGCTTGTGGTATTGCAATTCACGGTTTCCGTCACACTCATTATCGGAACTATTGTTGTTTATCAGCAAATTCAATTTGCAAAAAACCGACCTGTTGGTTATTCGCGTGAGGGGTTAGTGAGTATACCCACCAGCAATCCGAATATTCATAATCATTTTGATGCAGTAAAAAGTGAGTTGATTAAAACAGGAGTGATCACTGCTATTGCTGAAGCACAAAGCCCGGCAACAGCGATATGGAACAGCACCAGCGGAATAAGTTGGCCGCAGAAGGACCCGAATCTTTCCACTGATTTTGGCGTGGTGAGCGCTTCTTTTGATTATGGAGAAACAATCGGCTGGAAAATAAAAGAAGGTCGTGGTTTTTCAAGAGAATATCCATCGGATACCGCTGCATTTATTTTGAATGAAGCAGCTGTACATTTTATGAATTTGAAAAACCCTGTTGGCTCAATAATTACATGGTGGGATAAAAAATATACAGTGATTGGTGTTGCAGAGAATATGATAATGCGCTCTCCATACGATGAAGTGGCCCCAGTTATTTATAGTGTCCTAAATTATCCTGGTAATTTTGCGATTCTAAAAATCAAACCAACCGCAAATGCAAAAGATGCATTGAGTAAAATTGAACCGATATTTAAAAAGTTTAACCCTGATCAACCTTTCGAATATCAATTTGTAGACGATGAGTACGCAAAAAAATTCAATGATGAAGAACGGATCAGTAAGCTGGCAAGTTTCTTTGCCATATTGGCTGTTGTTATTTCCTGTCTTGGATTATTCGGGCTAACATCATTTGTTGCCGAGCAGCGCAAAAAAGAAATCGGAGTGAGAAAAGTTTTGGGAGCATCGATGTTTAATGTGTGGAACTTACTTTCGAAGGATTTTGTGACGCTGGTGATCATTTCTTTTTTTATCGCTGTGCCTCTGTCTTATTATTTCATGCATAACTGGTTACAGAATTATCATTACCGGACAGGTCTTTCATGGTGGATTTTTGTGACAGCTGGCGTTGGAGCTTTTTTGATAACATTGATAACGGTTAGTTTTCAGGCAATAAAAGCAGCAGTTGCAAATCCGGTAAAAAGTTTGAGAACGGAATAAGAATCGCGAATGTTGAACCTGAAATTGATGAATGTTTCGACGGGTTCCGTCCTTCAGGTCGGCATAATATTAAATGAAATCGTGAGCTAACAGTAATGAAAAACCAAAAGTAAACTAATCGCACAACCGACATCATAAATTGTAAATAGAATTTTATGCTAAAAAATTATTTTAAAACCGCTTGGCGAACTCTGGTAAAGAATAAATTTTACACAGTGATTAATATTAGCGGGCTCGCTGTTGGTTTGACCATTGGGATTTTAATATTGCTTTGGGTGCAGGATGAATTTAGTTATGATGCCTTTCACAGCAAAACAAAGAATATTTACAAGTTGGAAAATATGGTTGGAACCGGCAGCAGCCGGCAGTTGTGGACTCAAACTGCTTCGGCGATCGGAGTGCTTGCCAAAAAAAATATTCCTGATGTGACAGATGAGGTTCGCATTTCGTATAACGGATATTATGGTTTGTATAAATACGGTAATAAATTATTTGCAGAGCCTAATACTTTTTATACAGATCCATCTCTGTTTTCCGTGTTTGATTTTAAAATTATAAAAGGAAACGCAACAAATCCTTTTCCGGAATACAATTCTATTGTGATCACAGAAAAAACAGCAAAAAAATATTTCGGGAATGACGACCCAATTGGAAAAGTGATCAGCGCCGATGATAAAATAAATTTGAAAGTAAGCGGTGTAATAAAAGATTTCCCAAAAAATTCAAGCATACAGGGCGACATGTTTTTTTCAATGGACCTGCTCCAAAAAAATATGTACACGGGAAATAACGACGGACGAAATCTCAGTAACGATTTTATCCAATACAGTTATACCACTTTTCTCTTGATGAAACCAGGCGCATCATTAAGTTCCTTGCCAGACAAGTTGCGCAAACTGCATCTCGGTGTAAAATCAGATGATACCGATATTGGTTATGTAATGATGCCGCTAAAAAAAATGCATCTCTATCGTTCAGATGGCAGCGATGGAGGCTTGGCTGCAGTACGCATGTTTATTATCATTGCTGTGTTGATTCTTGTCATTGCATGTATCAATTATGTAAATCTCTCCACTGCCCGTTCAATGCTTCGTGCAAAAGAAGTAAGCCTTCGCAAAATTGTTGGCGCAGCGAGATTGCAATTATTTATGCAGTTCATCATTGAAACTGCTTTGCTTTTTGTTTTTGCAGCATTAATTTCCCTTACGCTTGTTTATTTCTTGATGCCTTATTTCAACGAATTTTCCGGAAAAGAGCTGGTAGTGAATTTGGTAGATTATCGTATTTGGGAGGTCATTTTCATCGCAATTTTCGGTACTTTAATAATATCCAGCATTTATCCGGCAATATTGCTTTCTTCATTTGAACCACTCAAAGCGATGAAAGGAAAAATCGCTGCAAAGATCAGCGATGCATTATTCAGAAAGATTTTAGTGGTCGTGCAATTTACATTTTCAGTCATTTTAATAACGGGAACCATTATCATTGGCAAACAATTGTCTTATGTGCGTGCCATGCAACTCGGTTATGATAAAGATCATGTTCTTTCTTTTAACATGATCAATATGAATAAGCATTATGATGCTGTAAAAGCAGATCTGATAAAACAACCCGGCATATCAAACATCACTTCTGCGGATGTGGATATTGTCAATTACGGTGGAGAAACGGGAGATAATTCCTGGGATGGAAAACAACCGGGCGAAACATTGATGTTAAGCCCGATAGGAGTTGATAAAGATTTTATTCCTTTCTTCAAAATGAAAATCACAGAAGGATCCCCATTTACCGGCGCTGTGTCTGACTCAGCACATTTTATTCTTAACGAAACGGCCGTGAAGGCTGCAAGACTTGCAAATCCTGTGGGGCATAAATTTAAAATGCATGGAATAGATGGAACTATTATTGGTGTTGCAAAAGATTTTCATTTTACCTCCATGCGTGAAAAAATTCAGCCGGCGATCTTTTATTATCGTCCGGCAGGCTATTATAAGATTTATTTGAAAACAACAGGCGCCGATGCGCCCAGAGCAATTGCTGCAGCAGAAACAGAATGGAAAAAATATAATGCAGGATTTGATTTCAATTACTCGTTTCTCGACGATGAATACAATAACCTATATAAATCGGAAACGAGAACAGGATTACTATATAATGTTTTTGCCGCAATAGCGATTTTCATTTCCTGTCTCGGACTGTTTGGTCTTGCTTCATACACAGCGCAGGTTCGCACGCGTGAAATTGGTGTGAGAAAAGTGCTGGGAGCAAGTGTTGCCGGTATTATACAATTGCTTGCGGTTGATTTTATAAAATTGATTCTGATCTCAATTGTTATTGCAGTTCCCGTGTCCTGGTATGTAATGAATAAATGGCTGGAGGATTTTGCCTATAAAATAAATATCGGATGGTCAGTATTTGTGCTGGCAGGATTTCTTGCCATACTCATTGCCGTTATAACCATTAGTTTTCAATCAGTAAAAGCAGCGATTGCAAATCCCGTTAAGAGTTTGAGGACAGAGTAATGCAATTGATAATGAAGAATTGACAATGATGAAAGCAGCTATCATGAAATCACACATTCAAAATTTCATTCTATGATCAAAAAATATTTTATTACTACACTGCGTCATTTATGGCGGCATCGCTTGTTCACAGTTCTGAATATTTTTGGATTAGCTGTCAGTATCAGTGCATGTTGGGTGATTTTTCGAATTGTTGATTATGAATTCAGTTATGATAAAGATCTTGCTAATAAGAACAAGATTTACCGGGTTATTTCGAAATTTAAGTTTGATGATAAACCTTCTTATAATGGCGGCGTGTCTGCGCCGATGTACCAGGGTGTTCGCGAGTCTGTAAGCGGTCTTGATTATGTTGTTCCTGATTTAGGTAAATGGGTGAACACAGTAGAAGTAAATAGTGCAAACGGAAAGCCTCTTGTAATAGAGGGGTCGCCTTATTTTCTTATTCATGGTACTGATTCTCTTTATTTCACGATGCTGCCTTATCATTGGATCATCGGGAATAAATCAACTGCGCTCAACGCGCCGGAAAGTGTGGTGCTTACAGAGAGCAGGGCAAGAAAATATTTCCCCGGGAAAAAGCCGGAAGATATAATCAATCGTACCATCACTTATTATTCATATCGAGATACAGTTCACAGAACTGTTACAGGTATTGTTGCGGATCTCGAAGAACCAACCGAATTCGCAGGACAGGAATTTATTCCCCTATCCACCAAACCTTTTGGATTGAATGAATGGACAAACACAAACGGTACGGACAGATTATTTCTGCAATTAAAACAAGGCGCAAAACCAGCGGATGTATTGAGTCAGATATCAAAAGTGGCTGAACAAAAAGAGAGAGAGTTCGCGCAAACGAGGAAAGAAGATTTTAAAATGAACCGAAGTTTTGAACTAATGCCACTTAAAGAATCTCATTTTTCAACCTATGCGCCGGAGTACCAAGTTCGCAAAGCAAGTAAACCTGTGCTGTTTGGATTAATGGGGGTAGGTTTATTTTTATTATTACTTGCCTGCATCAACTATGTAAATATGAGTGTGGCGGCGATGCCGCAACGCGCAAAAGAAATTGGAGTACGTAAAACTTTAGGCAGCAGTGGTGTGCAACTCATGTTGCAGTTTCTTATTCAAACATTGTGCACCACGTTTTTGGCGTCCATTTTTGCCCATGCATTAAGTCTTTTTGATTTTTGGTTATTGAAAGACATTATTCCGCCGGGTGTAACACCATTGGGAAACACGCTGCAATTATTAACATTTGTTGTTCTTGTTTCAATTTTGGTAATGGTGTTAGCCGGCATTTATCCGGGTTGGCTTATTACAAGAGTTAAAACGATTAATGTATTTCGGGGTTACTCCGTGATTGGAAACAGCGCAAAAAAAATCAGTTTACAAAAAGTGCTGATCGTTTTTCAATTTACAATTGCACTTTTTTTTATTACCGGCGCATTGATCGTTGGCAAACAATTGCATTATGCATTAACAACAGATATGGGTTTTAATAAAGATGCAGTGGTACTGGTAGAGGTGCCTTTTAAATATTTGTTTGATAAAAGATATGAGAACAAACAATTTGTATTATTTGATGAACTAAAAAAAGTGAGCGGCATCCAAAAACTGGCGCTTGGTACACCACCAATGGAAGAGGGATATTCTTCAAGCAGGTATGAATACGACCAGGAGGGAAAACCGCCGGTTAAAAGACAGGTTTTTAAAAAACGGGTTGATACGGGGTACCTCAGTTTATATAATATACCATTGCTTGCCGGCAGAAATATCCGTGCATCAGATACAACCAATGAATTTGTAATTAATGAAACAGCGATGAATCAATTTGGATTTAAATCGCCTCGGGAAGCTCTTGGTAAATTTATTGGGCAGTCTGATGGAAAATTTCCAATAGTAGGTGTCGTTAAAGATTTTCATCTGCAGAATTTTTACAAGGCCATTGACCCCATGGCTTTTCAATCTGAAAAAGAGGACCTGACAACTTTCAATATCAAACTGGAGAGCAATAACCCGGCTCAATGGCAGGCAACATTAAAAGCAGTTGAAAGGAAATGGTATCAATTTTATCCGGCAGAATCTTTTTCATACAAATTTTATGATGAGACAATTGAAGAAATGTATAAAACTGAGCGACATCTGGCAACCCTTATCAATCTGGCAACCGGCATCGCCATTTTTATCAGTTGTTTAGGGTTATTTGGATTGGCCGTGCTCACCGCTTTTCAACGCACAAAAGAAATCGGCATCAGAAAAGTCCTGGGAGCTTCTGTATTGGGCATCGTTCAGTTATTATCAAAACAATATTTGCAGTTGATCATTATTTCTATTTTGATCGCATCGCCAATTGCATGGTGGGCTATGAATAAGTGGTTGGAGGATTTTGCTTACCGCATACCCATCCAATGGTGGATGTTTCTGTTAGCCGGTTTGATCGCTCTTGTTATTGCATTGATAACCGTAAGTTTTCATGCGCTAAAAGCAGCAAGAGCCAACCCGGTAAAGAGTTTGAGAACGGAGTAGCGCAATGGATAACCAATAAATGATAATTGATAATGGGGAATCTAAAACCACCAAATTGTAAATCGGAAAATTGCAATCTATGCTAAAAAATTATTTCGTTACTGCCTTCAGAAATTTTTGGCGAAACAAAATTTTTTCGCTCATTAATATTCTCGGATTATCAATCGGCATCAGCGCCGCATTAGTGATCTACCTGATCGTTCATTACGATTTCAGCTTCGATAAATTTGAGAAAGATGGTAATCGTATTTACCGGATTGTATCTGATATGAAATTTGCCGGAACGCCGTTTTTCTTCTCGGGCGTAACATCACCGCTGGCAGCAGCAACCAAAGCAGATGTAACCGGACTTGAGCAGGCTGTCGCCTTCCATGAATTTAATGGCGATGCAAATGTTTCCGTTGCTAAAAATCAAAATGAAAAACCTCATGTTTTTAAAAAACAGGATAACATAATTTTTGCAGACGCTGATTATCTAAAAATGCTTTCTTATCAGTGGCTGGCCGGAACTCCTGAAAAAGCGTTGCAGGATCCGTACAAATTAGTGCTTACTGAAGAAAGAGCTAAGGTATATTTTCCATCCGTTAATTATGCTGACATTATCGGCAAACAGGTCATCTACGATGACACGATAATAACAACAGTGACCGGCATTGTGAAAAATCTCAGCGAGAATACAGATTTCAAATACAAAGAATTCATTTCGCAAGCTACCATCCCCAGCAGCGGCTTGAAAAAAATATATTCGTGGGATGAATGGGGAAGCGTGAACAGTGGTTCGCAATTATTCTTGAAACTGGCTCCAAATGTTTCCACAGCTTCCATTGAGTCACAGCTGAAAAAAGTGCTGGCAAAAAATTCCAAAGACAGCAATAAGGATAGTAAGAATACCACCGTGTATCGTGTGCAACCCTTAAGTGATCTTCATTTTGATGGCAAGTATGGCAATATCGGAGATCGGGTTGCAAACAAAAATACCCTATACGGATTGCTTACTGTTGCCGCATTTTTATTATTACTCGGTTGCATCAATTTTATTAATCTCACAACTGCACAGGCAGCACAACGTTCTAAAGAGATTGGCATTCGCAAAACGATGGGCGGTTCAAGATGGCAATTAAAGTTGCAATTCTTAAATGAAACTTTTTTCATCACCATCATTGCTACCTTATTATCCATCGCGATCACCCCGATATTATTGAAAATTTTTGGAGATTTTATTCCAAAAGATCTGCATTTTGATCTTTTAAAACAGCCGGGCATCTTTTTATTCTTGATCGCTTTGATAATTGCCGTCAGTTTTCTATCCGGATTTTATCCTGCCATGATCTTATCAAAATATAATCCTGCGCTGGTGCTGAAAAACCAGGCTTATACAGGGACAGCAGGAACACGAAAAGCCTTGCTGAGAAAGGGTTTAACAGTATCTCAATTTTTTATCGCGCAGTTTTTTGTGATGGCAACCGTGATTTCTGTAAAACAGATCAGTTACATGGTGAACAAAGACATGGGTTTTAGAAAAGATGCCATCATCTTTTTTGGAGCACCTTTCAATTTTCATAATTTCGAAAACCCGGATTCAAAACGCTTTGTATTGTTAAATGAACTGAGATCTATTTCAGGGATTGATATGGTGAGCATAGGAGATGCTGCTCCATCTTCAAGTGGCTGGAATATGAGCACCATGAAGTATCAGGATGGGAAAAAGGAAATTGAGACCGACGTGCGGCAAAAACATGGAGACAGCAATTATCTTAAACTCTATAATATAAGATTACTCGCAGGCAGAAAGCCAACGGAGAGTGATACGGTTAAGGAATATGTTATCAACGAGACTTATATGCACATCTTAGGTTTTAAAAATCCGGAAGATGCGCTGAATAAAAATATCAACAGCAAACCGATTGTTGGCGTGATGGCAGATTTTAATCAGCAATCATTGCATGAAAATGTAAAGCCCCTTGTATTTGCATCAGAAAATAAATACAGCTATACTTTTCACATCGCTTTAAAACCGCAAAGTGCAGATGGCACAGCATGGCCCGTGACGATCAAAAAAGTTGAGGCGGCATTTAAGAAGAATTATCCTGAAGAAGACTTCAACTATGAATTTTTTGATGCGAGCATTGCCAAATTCTATAAAAGCGAGCAGGATCTTTCAGGCTTGTTAAAATGGGCAACTGGTCTAGCCATATTTATCAGTTGTATGGGATTACTCGGATTGGTGATCTACACAACAAATCTTCGCACCAAAGAAATTGGTGTAAGAAAAGTTTTGGGCGCTTCCGTAGCAAATATTGTTTCATTATTATCAAAAGACTTTGTGTTGCTGGTGATGATTGCCTTTGTGATTGCAGCCCCATTGTCTTGGTGGGTAATGAATACCTGGTTGCAGAATTTTGCTTACAGAACTTCAATAAACTGGTGGGTATTTGCTGCAAGCGGATTATCGATGATAATAATCGCATTAATAACCTTAAGCATTCAAACCGTAAAAGCAGCGATGGCAAACCCGGTAAAGAGTTTGAGAACAGAATAAGATAATTTGGAAATGAAATCCCATTTTGAGAAAAAAAACGATAAGCTGAAGCTAAAAATTGAAAATTATTAGCCATGCATAACCGAAAATAAATTAATTATAAATCCCCTTATGTTCGGAAATTATTTTAAAATCGCAATTCGAAACCTTACCAGGCGCAGGGGCTATGCATTGCTGAATATATTTGGTTTGGCAATAGGCGTGACATGCTGCCTGCTTATATTTCAATATGTTTCTTACGAGAAAAGTTATGAGAAATTTAATAAGGAAGCCGGCGACATTGTAAGACTTCGGCTTGATCAATACCAGCAGGGCCAACTTGCGTGGAAGTCAGCAACGATTTATCCCGCGATTGGTCCAACACTTAAAAAAGAATTTCCTGAGGTGGAAGATTTTTGCCGGCTGCACGATGCGGAATTATTATTATCGAATCCTGAAAAAGATATAAAGTTCAATGAGAAAAAAGGATATTATGCAGATCCGTCTTCCATCGATATGCTTGGTGTCAAATTAGAAAAAGGAAATGCTAACGCTGCCCTGGATGCGCCGGATAAAATGATCGTATCGGAAACGATCGCAAAAAAATATTTTGGAACTGATGATGTCGTTGGAAAAACACTTACTTCAAAAGATCCGGAATTTGTGCAAACATATTTGATAACCGGGGTTTTTAAAAATTACCCGAAAAATGCTCACCTCATTATTGATTATTTGGTTTCTTACGCAACGATGGGAAAAATAAATCGCCTGGAAGGCGACACATCAAACGCAACAGAAACGAGTTGGGGATGGTATGATTTTTATACTTATCTCAAACTCAAACCTGGAACAGATCTGCAAAAATTAGAATCAAAACTGCCAGCATTTTGTGATCTGCACATGAATAATCTAAAATGGGCAAAAGCAAATAATTCAAGAAATGAATTGTTCGTTCTTCCACTTTCAGACATTCATTTGTATTCAAATTATAACCAGGAGGCGGAAGTGAATGGCGACGGACAAACCGTTGGATTCTTATTTTTGATCGGCATTCTCATCATATTCATTGCCTGGATAAATTATATCAATCTGGCAACGGCACGTTCTGTTGAAAGGGCAAAGGAAGTTGGCGTTCGCAAAGTGCTTGGCGCATTTCGTTCAGATCTTATCCGGCAGTTTCTCACGGAAAGTTTTATGTTGAATCTGATTGCCTTATTGATTGCATTTGCCGCCGCATATTTAATTACCCCAGCGTTCAACGCATTTATCGGCAGGGAAACAGCAACAAATTTTGCATTGCCTATTAATTACTGGGCAGGTTTTCTGTTATTGTTTTTTGCAGGAAGTTTTTTGTCGGGAATTTATCCGGCGTTTGTATTATCAGGTTATCAGCCGGTAAAAGTCTTAAAAGGCATTTTTAAAAATACCAGCAGCGGTGTGTTGTTGCGCAAATCGCTGATCACCGTTCAATTTATCACATCAGTGATCTTGGTTGCGGGAACGATGATCGTTTACCAGCAATTGAGTTATATGCGCAATCAAAAATTAGGAACCAATATCAGTCAAACTTTGGTCATTAACGGATCTGAGGCGATACGGGATTCTTTTTACCTGAATACTTTTCAACCCTTCAAGCAAGATGTTTTGAGAGATCCGAATGTAAAAAGTGTGACCGCATCAACATCAGTAATGGGTGATGAAATTTACTGGACGAGCGATATACGCAGATTGGATGCAAACAGCAAAGGAGTTACTTTATATCATCTTGGCGTTGACTATGATTTTATTCCTTCATTTAATATTTCAATAAAGGCAGGCAGAAATTTTTCAAAGAGTTTTTCAAGCGATAATAAAGCTGTCATGCTTAATGAAGAAGCAGTAAAACTATTGGGATTTAAGAGCGATGCAGATGCAGTAAATCAAAAAGTGATTCGGGCTGATACATTGACCGTTGTTGGCGTTATTGCGGATTATCATCATGAAGGGTTACAGAAAAAGGTGGAACCGATGATCGTTTTGCTTCGGCCTGATGCACGCCGGTATTATTCTGTCAAACTGGGAAAAGAGAATATCCATCAGACTGTTGCTTCCATCGAAAAAACATGGAGAAAATATTTTACGTCTGATCCGTTCAATTATTTTTTCCTCGATGATTCCTTCAACCATCAATATAAGTCGGATGAAATGTTCGGGAGCATATTCACGATATTTTCAATGCTGGCAATTCTTATCGCCTGTTTCGGACTTTCGGGTCTGTCGTCTTATAATGTTTTGCAAAGAAGGAAAGAAATTGGCGTGCGGAAAGTATTGGGGGCATCGATCGCGCAATTGCTTATATTATTATCAAAAGATTTTTTACGTCTGGTGACCATTGCATTCTTGATTGCCATTCCATTAACATGGTTGGTAATGAATAAATGGCTTGAAGATTTTGCATATAGAATTAACATCAGCTGGTGGGTCTTTGCGATCTCTGGAATCATTGCGATCGTAATTGCATTTGCGACAATAAGTTTTCAGGCGATAAAAGCGGCCCTGGCAAACCCGGTGAAGAGTCTGAGAACAGAATAGGTAATGGATAATTGATAATAATACAGACGATTAATGATAAACAACAAAATAATAAGCAACATTTGTAACAAATAACAAACTTTATAATTGAAACTATAAACAAAAATCATGATAGAACTAAAGAAAATTTCAAAATGGATAACGATTAACGGCAGACCAAATTTTATTTTAAAAGATATTAACCTTTCTGTTAAAGAAGGCGAATTTATTTCCATTATGGGTCCATCGGGCTCGGGAAAATCAACATTACTGAATTTGATCGGTATGCTCGACGATCCTTCTGAAGGTGAATATTTTTTTATGGGCAATGCGGTTCATTCATTAAAAGAAAGACAACGTTCACATCTGTATAAGCAGTATATCGGTTTTGTTTTCCAGGCTTATCATCTTATCGATGAGTTGACTGTTTACGAAAACATAGAAACCCCGCTTATTTATCAAAACATAAAATCTTCTGAGAGACAGGCCATGGTTGCAGACATTTTGGATCGTTTTCAGATTGTTGGTAAAAAAGATCTTTTTCCAACACAATTATCCGGCGGTCAGCAACAACTTGTCGGCATTGCACGTGCATTAATCGCCAAACCCAAATTATTATTGGCTGATGAGCCGACGGGAAATCTGAATTCGCGCCAAGGTGAAGAAATCATGGAACTATTTCAACAGCTTAATAATGATGGGGTGGCAATAATACAAGTTACGCATTCAGAAAAAAATGCGGGGTATGGTTCGCGCATTATTAATTTACTCGACGGTAGAATTGAATCTGTAAACTAAAAATCAAAAAATAATTATTTTAATAAGTATAGTTATGAAGAAACAGAAAATAAGTTTGTTGATGATCATCTTTTTTTTATCGTTCATGAAGGTCGATGCACAAAACGCAAACGCAGCCATCGGCGATGTGCTTACATTAAAGCAGGCTGTTGAAATAGCCATTAATAATAATCTGGTCGTTGAGCAAAATGATATAATAAAGCAACAGGCACGCCTAAATAATAACCAGGCGATTGATTATTTGCTTCCAAGCATTAATGCAAATGGGCAACAGGGAATATCATCCGGTAGAAGTTTGAATCCTTACACCTATCAATATGTTAACTCTCAAATTAATACGGGAAGCTATAGCATCAGCGGAAATCTTGTTTTATTCAGCGGACTTCAAACGCAAAATTATATCAAGCAAACTTCATTGGCTTATAATGCAAGCAAGCTTGACCTGGAACAACAAAAACAAAATATAACTTTAAGCGTTTTGCTTCAATATTTGCAAGTAGCAAGTAGTCAGGATTTGCTGGATGTTAGCCGAAGACAAGCAGATGTTGATAAAAAGCAATTAGACAGATTGGATCTGCAAAATAAGGATGGCGCGCTGGTTGACCTATCTGCTTTGTCGGATTTGAAAGGAGCATACGCAAATGACCTTGCAAACATAGCTACTGCGGTTAATACTTTGGAAAGCGCAAAGGTCAGTTTGTTCCAGTTTTTAAATGTTCCTTATAAAAGAGATGTTCAATATGAAAAGATTTCTCTTGATCTTCAGATGTCGGATTACCAGGGCAACCCGGACAGTATTTATCGTATCGCTCTCGGCACACTTCCTTCCGTTAAATCGGCAGATCTCAAAATAAGAGCTTTTGAAAAAGCAGTCTCGGTAGCGCGCGGTCAATATTACCCAACACTATCATTTGGTGCGAGCATTTATACCAGCTATTCAAATGCAGCAACAGCAACTACCCCGATAAATAGTTTTTTCTATGATACGTCCAGGAACAATTACGTATCTACCAACAACGGCGACTTCTATGTTATTTCCAAGGAGCAAAATTCAGTTACGCAAAATATTTCTTTTGGCGACCAGTTCAAAAACAACAAATACACAACATTCTCTCTTTCATTAAGCATTCCGATCCTCAATCAGCTGCGGGCAAGAAATAATGTTAAGCAGGCAAAAATAAATTTGGAAAATGCGCAATATAATGCAACGAACACCAGGCTTGTGATACAACAAAATGTTGAACTGGCATATCAGAATATGGTAATGGCGAACAGTCAGCTCAAATCCGATCAGGATGCGGCTGATGGTTATGCTGAATCATTTCGCATCAAAGAAATCAAATTTAATGAAGGGGTGATCACTTCAGACGTATATCTTCTTGCAAAGAATAATCTGGATCGAGCAACGATCAGTCTTACTATTGCAAGGTATAATTATATTTTTCGCTCAAGAATTTTAGATTATTATCAGGGGAAATTAAATTATTAAATAAGCAATGAATAGCCTGGGAAAAGGGAAGGGAAAGTAAACAGCTACTTTTTCTTCCCTTTTCCATATTGCTTACTCTTCATTTTGCAAGTCCTCAATCCATCTTCCCAGATGTTCAGAAATCTTTTCAGTCTCAACTAAAAATCCATCGTGACCGTAAGCTGAATCGATTTCAACAAGAGTCGCATGACGCAGGTATTTAAAAAGAAATCTTTGCTCTTCAACAGGACATAATATATCGCTGTTAATACCGATTATCAGAGCATTTTGCGAGATGGATTGCAATACTTCTTCGGTTATTTTATTTCTTCCTCGAGCAATATTATGACTATCCATTGATTTGGTGAGAAGCCAGTAACTATAGGCATTAAAGCGGTTCATTAATTTCTCACCCTGGTAATTGATGTACGCAGATGCCTTGTAATCATCAATTTTCTCTTTGTCCTGATCAGTTTGCTTCTGAAAAAAGATTTTATAATTACGATAGGTGAGCATGCCAATTGCGCGCGCCGCTTTCAATCCCTTTTTGCCGGCATTATCAGATTCATCTTTCCAGGTTGCATCAGCTTCAATTGCCAATCGTTGTGCGGTATGCACGGCTATCCCCCATGCGCTTTCCGTTGCAGATGTCCCAACAAGAAAAATATTTTGAATGATTTGTTTTTCCATCACACACCATTCTAAAATTTGATATCCGCCCATACTTCCGCCCATTGCCAAAAAAATCTTTTCAATACCGAGGTACTCACGGAGAAGTATATGAGCTTTTACCATATCACGGATCGTTACTATTGGAAAGCTGCTATAATATGGTTTTTGCGTGTCTTTATTAATGTCCAATGGTCCAGTACTGCCATAACATGATCCCAGCATATTTGCGCATACAATAAAATATTTTTCAGGATTGATGAGGGAGCCTTGCCCAACCAATCCATTCCACCAGTCTGCGGCGTCGGAATTGGCTGTTAATGCATGGCAAACCCACACAACATTGCTTTTGTCCTCATTTAGCTTCCCATAAGTGTGGTAGGCAATGGTTATGCCATTCAATTGTTCCCCATTCTCCAACTCAAATTGCCGTTGATAAGAAAAATGCTGCATTGGACAGTTTCTGATTTAAGGATGCAAAATAAGGGCATGCATGCATTACATTTGCAAAAATATTTTTTATGATAAAAATTGAGGTTGAGCGCACAAACGGCGACTTTGGTTTTGAGGCTAGAGATGCAAATGGTCATGTGGTGAAATTGGATACCAGTCCTGAAACCGGCGGCACCAATTATGGTGTCCGCCCGATGCAAATGTTATTAATGGGTCTGGGCGGATGCAGCGGTATTGATATTGTTTCGATCTTAAAAAAGCAGCGGCAAAAAGTTGAAGGATTTCGAATGCACATTAATGGAGAAAGAGAAGCAGGAAATGACCCTTCTTTATGGAAAAACATCAGTATAGTTTTTGAGTTGAAAGGGAATATCGATCCTGAGAAGGCAAAAAAAGCCTGTGAACTTTCTATGGAAAAATATTGCTCTGTTGCAGCGACTTTACGAAAAGCGGGTTGCCACATTAGCTGGGTGGTGAAACTGACCAGTGAATGGTAAGTAATCGAAAGATAATAAAGATCAATAAATCAGAAATCATAAATAGAATAAATGCATCCCATAACTAAAGCAATACGCACCCGGGCAGAACGGACCAATGAAATGGAACATTCTTCTCCACTATTCTTAACAAGCAGTTTTTGTTTTGATACTGCAGAAGAAATGCGTGCAGCCTTTGCCGATGAAACAAACGATAATATTTACAGTCGTTTCAGCAATCCTACCGTCCAGGAATTTGTAGACAGAATGTGCGCACTTGAGGGCGCCGAAGCGGGTTATGCCGTTGCTTCCGGCATGGGCGCCGTGTTTGCATCATTCATGACTTTTTTAAAACAAGGCGATCACCTTATTGCCTGCAATGCCATTTTCGGAAGCACCCATACGATCATCACAAAATATCTTCCCAAATATGGCATTGAATATACCTACGTTGATGCCAATGACCCTCAATCATGGGAAAGAGCTGTTCGTCCCAACACCAAAATGATCTATATCGAAACACCAACCAATCCAGGGCTGGAAATTATTGATCTTGAATTTACTGGCAGACTCGCCCGTAAGTATAATCTCATTTTTAATGTTGATAATTGCTTCGCTACGCCGGTAAACCAAACGCCGATACAATTTGGCGCAGATTTGGTAATTCATTCAGCGACAAAATGGATTGACGGACAAGGACGCGTTCTTGGTGGTGTGGTAGTTGGAAAAAAAGATTTGATTCATGAAATCTATATGTTTTGCCGAAGTACGGGACCGGCGCTTTCTCCATTCAATGCATGGGTATTAAGTAAGAGTCTCGAAACGCTAGACGTACGGATGGAAAGGCATGCATCAAATGCATTATATGTTGCGCAGAAATTGGAGAATCACCCCAAGATTTCTTTTTTGAAATACCCATTTTTGAATAGTCATCCGCAACATGAACTCGCAAAAAAGCAAATGAAAAATGGTGGAGCGCTTTTATGCTTTGAATTAAAAGGCGGACTGGAAAGCGGCAGAAGATTTTTAGATAATCTAAGAATGCTTTCTATGACTGCAAATCTTGGCGATACGAAAACCATTGCTTCGCATCCGGCAAGTACAACTCATGCAAAGCTTACCGAAGCGGAGAGACAAGCTGTGAATATAACGCCGGGGCTTATACGCATTTCAGTTGGACTCGAACACCGTGATGATATTTTAAATGATATTTTGCAGACACTGGACAAATGCTGACGACTTTAATTCGAGAAATTTGAATTTACTATGGATGATTCAATTTCGTCCTTTGTCTTCTGATCAAAATACATGGGACAAGGTTAATCATTATGCGCCCCTCGCTAAATTACATCGCTCTTTTCGTCATCGCCCATTGAATGCCGCCTAAGACATGTTTAAGATAATTTGGATCTGAATATGATTCATTGGTGTGCCCAAGCTCCGTGTAAAATGAGCGCCCACCTTCATAATATTGATACCATGCCATCGGATGATTGTCTCCCATTTTTCCATCTCCCGGATCGTAAGATGTTTCATCTATTTTAATCAAAGGATGAATATGCGGACTGAGATATTTGAAATTGTATAACTCGTCAAAACGTTCCCATACATCAGGCAGAAAACTGGTTGCGAGATGATTCTTATCTACCACCATAAATTTTGCCTGCTGCTGTTTGGGGTGAGATTTAAAATATCCACCGACGAGGTCTCCATACCACTGCCAGTTATATTCACAATCCGTGGCAGCATGGATCCCGACAAATCCACCACCACCGTGGATATAATCCTGCAAAGCCTTTTCTTCATCGGGACCGAAAACCTTTCCTGTCGGACTCAAAAAGATCAATGCGGCATATTTTCTTAAATTATCAGTTCTGAAAGCAGTTGAATCTTCTGTGGCATCAACATCAAAATTATTTTCTGCCCCTAATTTCTTTATTGCTTCAATGCCAACCGGAATACTTGCATGACGAAAACCATTCGTTTTCGAAAATATCAGCACTTTAGGTTTAGCTGCATGGTGTGTTGCGCTGATAAAAAACAAGCAAAGAATAATGCATGCAGGTGCAGCAGCAAATCTTATTAATCTTGATATTTTCATACAAAGTTTTTTAAATGGAATAGACCCGAGAAGAGTGATATGATAAGTTTACAATTCTTTGATCTTAATATTGCGGAACCACACTTCGTTTCCATGGTCCTGCAAATCAATTCTGCCTTTTGTAAATGTCCCGAACACCGGCCATTCTTTGAATTTGCTTCCCGCAACCATTTTTTTCCAATTGTCATCCCACATTGTTGTGTGAACAACATTGTATCCGTTCAAAAAAAGTTTCAGGTCGCCGTGATTGGCGATGATCTCAACCTGGTTCCATTCACCGAGAGGCTTTACGGTTTCTTTTGAGCAGGAGATCAGGTCATATAAATCGCCGGCGCGATGCTTAGGAATTTTTCCATCCGGATGCCCGTCGTTATCTAAAACCTGCATTTCAGGTCCGCTTTCAAACGATGCTTCAATTTTTGGATCTTCTTTTACAAAGAATATTATTCCGCTGTTTCCTTTCGGAGAAATCTTCCATTCAATTTTGAGATCAAAATTGCTGAACTCTTTGCTTGTAACAATATCCCCTCGGCCATCTTTAATTTTTGGATCCAGGTGCAAAGCGCCATCTGCTACATTCCATGCACTGCCTGCTTTTGCTTCATTGTAAGTGTGCCAGCCATCTGTTGTCTTTCCATCGAATAAGGATACCCATCCGTCATTTTTTTCGGCAGCAGAAAGTATATTTTTAGTATTATCAGTTGCCATATTTTTTTTTATGAACGAAAATGAAATTAATGCAACCGTCATGATTGCAGCAAGAACAATCAAAGCCCTTTTCATAAATTTATTTTTTTAAAGTAAGAATATAGGTAACTATCGTCTTTACATCGTCTTCTTTTAATCCTGGGTGCGCTGTCATGGGAGCCGTTCCCCACACACCACTTCCACCTGAAATAACTTTTTTAACCAAACGGTCAATAGTTGTATCTGCAGCAGGAGCATATCTTGCAGCTACATCGCTATAAGCTGGTCCGATGGCCATCCCTGTTGTCGCATTTTTATCCAGCTTGTGACAAGTTGTGCAATCGCTTTGTCCAATCAATTCCAGCGCTTTTTCTGCGCTCGGGCTTACTGTTGTGGTGGTGCTTGTTGTGGTATCTGTTTTTTCAGATTTCTTATCACCCGAACTTCCACAAGCTGTTAGTAGCAATACGGAAGAAAAAATAATGAATGTTTTTTTCATGATTAATTATAACTAAAGGTTATGAGATCGTTTATAAATTCAAAATCGGAAGTAATTTAGTTCAAACCTAAAACTTTTCTATTAAAATTTTCATCGCTGCCCGTTCCTGCAAAATCATCAAATGCCCTTTCTGTCACTCGAATGATGTGGTCTTTAATAAATATTGCGCCTTCTTTTGCGCCATCTTCAGGATGTTTGATGCAACATTCCCATTCCAGCACAGCCCATCCTTTAAAATCGTAGGCAGTTAATTTACTAAAAATAGATTTAAAATCTACCTGCCCGTCACCCAAGGAACGAAATCTTCCCGCCCTGTCTATCCAACCCTGATAACCACCATAAACTCCTTGTTTTCCAGTTGGATTAAACTCTGCATCCTTTACATGAAACATTTTTATTCGTTCATGATAATAATCAATGTAAGTAAGATAATCGAGACATTGCAATACAAAATGAGACGGATCGTACAGCAAGCACGCACGCGGATGATCGTTGGTGTGTTTCAAAAACATTTCATATGTAATTCCATCATGCAGATCTTCGCCAGGATGAATTTCATAACAAAGATCGACGCCGCATTTATCAAACTCATTTAGGATCGGCATCCAGCGATTGGCTAATTCTTTGAAACCTGTTTCTACTAATCCCGCCGGTCGTTGGGGCCACGGGTAAACTGTTGGCCATAACAAGGCGCCGCTAAATGTGGCATGGGCAGCTAACCCCAAATTTTGCGATGCTTTTGCTGCATATTTTAATTGTTGAACTGCCCACTCCGTTCTTGCTTTGCTATTATTATGAACTTCTGCCGGCGCGAATCCGTCAAACAATGCATCATATGCGGGATGCACCGCAACCAATTGTCCTTGCAAATGGGTTGATAATTCTGTGATCTGTAAACCTGCCTCATTAATGATGCCTTTGATTTCGTCTGCATAATTTTTACTTTCAGCAGCTAGTTTTAAATCAATGCATCGCGCATCCCATGATGGAATTTGTACACCCACAAATCCTAAACTCTTTGCCCATTTGCAAATTGATTCTAACGTATTGAAGGGTGGGTTATCGCCCAAGAATTGCGCCAAAAAAATGGCAGGACCTTTTATTGTTTGCATAATCGCGTATATGGTTTGTCGTGTTTTGTTTTCTGTTCATTTGCCAGCAACCCGGCCGGTCATTTCATTAAACAAGTTAATGGCAACTTGATACCGGCTACAATTTATTGTGGCATTTCAAAGAATGTCCATTTCTCTGTGCTTTCGTTACTCTTCACCACATTATCAATGAAAGCCATTCCGCGAACGCCATCTTCAACCCCAGGAAAATCCAATGCTTCTTTTGGTGGTTCCCTGCCCTCGAGTTTCGCAGAAAGTGTGAGCGCAAAATTTCGGTATATATTTCCGAATGCTTCCAGATATCCTTCCGGATGTCCGCCGGGAGTACGGAAATTATGAGTTGCATAACTTGATAATGGTTCTTTATATCCAACCCCCGCGCGTAAAATTTGCGTTGGTTGATCAAGCCATTTTGAAATTAATGTGTTTGGTTCCTGTTGCGCCCATTCCAACGCACCTTTTTCACCGTAAATTCGGATTCTCAATGCATTTTCTTCACCGGCAGCAACCTGTGATGCCATCAGTACGCCGGTGGCGCCATTATCAAATCTTAATAAAACATTTCCATCATCATCAAGCGCACGACCTTCGACCATTGCATTAAGATCGGCGCATAGATGGGTGATCTTCAATCCGGAAATATATTCCGCAAGATGAGCAGCATGTGTTCCAATGTCGCCCATGCATCCGCTCTTTCCTGATTTTTTTGGGTCCGTTCTCCACGCAGCTTGCGCGTTTCCTTCGCGTTCGGTTAATTTACTTAACCATCCTTGAGGATATTCAACCCAAACTTTTCTGATCTTTCCCAATGCACCATTTTTCACCATCTGCTTTGCCTGCTTCACCATTGGATATCCTGAGTATGTATGTGTTAAACACAATATCAATCCGGTCTCTTCCACTTTCTTTTTTAATTGTCTTGCTTCATCTAAAGTAAAAGCAATTGGCTTTTCAATGACTACATTAAAGCCATTATCAAGCGCCATCATTGCCGGAGCAAAATGCGCGAAGTTTGGCGTAACGATGGTTACAAAATCAATTCGTTTATCGGCAGGCAGTTTGCTTTCTTTACTGATCATTTCATCGAAGGTGAGATAAGTTCTGTCTTCAGGAAGAAAAAGCATTTTACCACTGTCTTTAGCAATCTCGGGATTAATGCTCAGTGCGCCACAACATAATTCAACCAATCCATCCATATTGGCAGCAATGCGGTGAATGGCGCCGATGAAAGCATCTTTGCCTCCGCCAACCATTCCCATTCGCAACTTTCGTTTCATGTGTTTATTTTTTGATTATTAATTCGCGTATCATTTGCAATAAAAATCCATCATAACTAATATTAATCGCTTAAAAACTTTTATGAGGGCTCACCGAATAATCATTGTATTATTTTTTTGAATTGCTAATCTTCAAAATTTTTCTGTGAGTAAAAAAATAAAAATCTTTTTTAGAAATTGTCAAAATAACAGTTATTGCTATTGATTTTTAAAAATAAAAAATTACATTTATGAGCTGTTTTTAAAAAAACTTTTTTTGAAAGAACGGCAATAAAGTTACATTGTTCGAAAACCTTGTGAAAATAAAAAAACAGTGACTAACGATTTCTAAACCAAAATAACTTGCCATGACTTCTACCATTCAGCGCAATAAACTTTTTGTTGCCGCTCGCATCGCTTTAATATTTACAGCCATGACATTTGCTTTTCGCGCATCGCTGGAAGGGGTGTGGGGAGAATCTTTTCATCTCACCAAAGAACAACTTGGCTGGATATTTAGCCCGGCTTTTTGGGGATTTACACTGGCAATGGTCTTTGGTGGTCCTCTGTGCGATGTAATTGGAATGAAGAATTTATTAGGAATCGCTTTTGTCGGACACATTGCTGGCGTTATTATTTATCTCGTGGCTAAAGATGCAACCATGCTATTTGCCGGAACAGTGTGCATCGGGATTGGTAACGGCATGGTGGAAGCTGCCTGTAATCCCTTAACGGTTACTTTATTCCCTGAAAACAAAACAACCATGCTGAATCGGTTCCATGTATGGTTTCCGGGAGGTATTGTAATTGGTGGATTACTTTCTTATCTGTTTATTGAACAATTAAAAATTGATTGGCATTACTTAATTGCATTATTATTCATTCCGGCGATAATTTACGGGTTCCTGTTTTTGAAATTAAAACTTCCGCAAACGGAAAGGGTGACCAAAGGAGTCAGTACCAAACAAATGTTCCTTTCCTGTCTTACGCCTTTGTTTTTGGTCATCCTGATTTGCATGTTTATGACCGGCGCCACGGAATTGGGAACAAATACCTGGATTGTTGCTTTGCTGCAGGGCGCAAATGTTTCCGGGATCTTGATTCTTGTATTTATTAACGGGTTGATGGCCTTGGGCAGATCGTTCGCGGGACCCGTTGTGCATAAACTTAATCCCAACGGAATGCTTATCACCTCCGCATTTTTAGCAGGTATTGGATTGATATTATTAAGTTATTCAACGGGCTACATGGCATTTGGCGCAGCTTTTGTTTTTGCTGCCGGCGTCTGTTTTTTTTGGCCTACCATGCTGGGTTTTGTTTCTGAATATTTGCCCAATACCGGAGCATTGGGTTTATCATTAATGGGCGGTGCAGGCATGTTTTCCACTGCAATCATTATTCCTTTTATGGGCAGGTGGTACGATGACTTCAAATCCGCAGCAGTGGCCAAAGGATTGACCGGCCCACAGGCTGACGCAGTAGCTGGCTCCAATACTTTTTTGAAAGTTGCCATAATGCCCGCGATCTTGTTGGTCATTTTTGTGCTGATTTATGTTGTTCGCCGAAAACATTATGCTGCAGCTAAAGAAACGCTTAGCCCGATTGGAGAGTTGTGATTTCCCGTTTATTAAAAAATTAGCGTAGCTTATAAAATAATCGCCATAAAATAACATTCATTTTTGTAAATTACTTTTTTAACGGTTGAATTCATGCCCGAAAAACATTCTCGCCGAAGTGCTATCAAAAATATTGTTGCAGGAACAGCCGCACTTGGCACCGCATCACTTTTACCTACCTATGTATTAAGCGAAACTCAAAAAAAAATTGAATTGAAAGGTAATATCAATCATTCCGTTTGCCAGTGGACTTACAATTTTCTCTCTCTTGATGAATTGTGTAAAGCCGTAAAACAGATCGGTTTTAATGCCATCGATCTTCTCGGACCCAAGGACTGGCCAACTATTCAGGGATATGGCATTTACTCTTCCATGTGCTATCATGGCGGGAATGTCAGTTTAACAGATGGGTTTAATGAGAAAAAATTTCACGGGCAACTGATCAAAGATTATCTCGACGTTTTTCCGCTGATGGTTAAGGCCGGTTACAAAGATGTTATCTGCTTTAGCGGAAGTCGCCGCGGAATGGATGATGAAACTGGCTTCAGAAATTGCGTTGAGGGGCTGCAAAAGATTTTACCCGCAGCAGAAAAGAGCGGCATTACGGTCCATATGGAATTATTGAACAGCAAAATTGATCATAAAGATTATATGTGCGACAGATCTCCATGGGGTGTTGAATTATGCAAGCGGGTTGGTTCACCCAATTTTAAATTGCTCTACGATATTTATCACATGCAGATCGATGAAGGCGATGTGATAAGAACAATTCGTGAAAATGTTAAATATTTTGGGCATTATCACACAGGCGGTGTACCCGGAAGACATGAAATTGATCAGTCCCAGGAATTATATTATCCAGCAATTATGAAAGCCATTGTGGATACTGGTTACAAAGGATATGTTGCGCAGGAATTCATTCCAGCGGCACCAGATAAGATCGGATCGCTTAAAAAAGCGATTGAATTATGTGACGTGTAAATATGAAAATATCTCGATTACTCAATCGCTTCATCGGGCATTGAGTAATTTCAAATTGAATAATTTTAAAATCAATAATTATGGCAGATAATGTGTATGACGCAATCGTAATTGGCTCAGGTATCAGCGGTGGCTGGGCTGCAAAGGAATTAACTGAAAAAGGATTGAAGACAATCATGCTCGAACGTGGAATGGATATCGTGCACGTAAAAGATTATACCGAAGCAAATAAAGAGGCCTGGGATTATCCGCATCGCGGGGAGCGAACACAGGAGATGATCAAAAATTACCCTAATCTTAAAAGAGATTACCCGCTTAATGAAAGAAATCTCTCCTGGTGGGCAAGCGATAAAGATTCCCCATACACAGAGATAAAACGGTTCGACTGGTTCCGCGGATACCATGTTGGCGGTCGCTCATTACTATGGGGTCGTCAAACGTATCGCTGGAGCGATCTATATTTTGAAGAAAATGCAAAACAAGGAATCGGCACGGATTGGCCCGTGCGATATAAAGACATTGAACCCTGGTATAGTTATGTTGAAAAATTTGCGGGCATCAGTGGATCAAAAGAAGGATTGGCAGAGTTGCCGGATAGTGAATTTCTACCACCAATGGATATGACCTGTGTTGAAAAAGATGTTGCTGCTAGGATCAAAGAACATTATAAAGGCGCCCGTAAAATGATTATCGGAAGATGCGCACACGCAACTGTTCCATTGAATGGTCGTCAATGCATGTACCGCGATAAATGCTGGTATGGCTGTCCGTTTGGCGGTTATTTCAGTACACAATCTGCTACCTTACCCGCTGCGTTAAAAACAGGAAAATTGACGGTTCGTCCCTGGAGCATCGTTACAAAAATCTTATACGATAAAGATAAGAAACGGGCGACCGGCGTTGAAGTACTTGATGCGCAAACCAATCAAACCATTGAATACAAAGCGAAAATCGTGTTTGTCAACGCCTCTACATTGAACAGCGCATGGGTATTATTGAATTCTGCAACTGATATTTGGCCGGGCGGATTGGGTAGCAGCAGTGATCAACTTGGTCATAATTTAATGGATCACCATTTAGGCGTTTGGGCAGGCGGTACAATTGATGGCTATGAGGACAAATACTATGCAGGACGTCGTGCCAATGGTGTTTACATTCCACGTTTCCGTAACTTTTTTGGTGATAAAAGAGATTATATCCGCGGCTTCGGATATCAGGGTGGTGGCGGTCGCGAGGGCTGGGGACATGAAGTTGCCGAATACAGCATTGGCAAAGAATTTAAAGAAGCGATTGCTGAACCGGGTGGTTGGAATTTTGGGATGGGAGGCTTTGGCGAAACTTTACCATATCACGATAATAAAGTAACGCTTGATAAAACCAAAAAGGATAAATGGGGATTGAATATTCTTGCCATTGATGCGGAGCTTAAAGAGAATGAATTGAAGATGCGCAAGGATATGTTGAATGATGCCAAAGAAATGCTTGAAGCGGCTGGCGTAAAAAATGTTCAGGGCGGAGATAGTGAACCTTATCTCGGCAGGGGCATCCATGAAATGGGAACGGCAAGAATGGGAAAAGATCCAAAATCTTCAGTACTCAATAAATTCAACCAGGTATGGGATGCACCGAATGTATTTGTAACTGATGGGTCATTTATGGCTTCTGCAGCTTGCCAAAATCCCTCATTGACATATATGGCGTTCACCGCACGCGCAGCTGACCATGCAGTAAGTGAATTGAAAAAAGGAAACCTTTAAGAATTGATCATTGATAATGAAGATTTGATATTATGTCCATTTCTATAAAATACTTTAACGAATGGCTGTCTGCTAACAGCTATGTATAACCGTAATTCATAAATTCAAAACTATGCCTGAAAATATTTATGATGCCATTGTGATAGGCTCAGGGATCAGCGGTGGCTGGGCTGCGAAAGAGCTTACTGAAAAAGGATTAAAAGTGATCATGCTCGAACGCGGTGAACACATTGAGCACGTCAAAGATTACAAAACGGCGAACATGGAAGCATGGGACTTTCCGCACCGCGGACGACGGACACAGGAGATGATAAAAGATTATCCCGTTTTAAAAAGAGATTATCCGCTCAATGAAACCAACCTCAGCTATTGGGTGAAAGATGCTGAATGTCCCTACACGGAAGTAAAACGATTCGATTGGTTTCGCGGTTACCACACCGGCGGTCGCTCGTTAATGTGGGGCAGACAAAGTTATCGGTGGAGCGACATGCATTTTGAAGAGAATGCAAAAGATGGAATTGCAGTTGATTGGCCGATCCGTTATAAGGATGTTGAACCGTGGTATGATTATGTTGAAAAATTTGCTGGCATCAGCGGCAACAAAGACGGTTTGGTGCAATTGCCGGATGGACATTTTCTCCCACCGATGGATATGACCTGCGTTGAAAAAGATGCAGCGGTCAGATTAAAAGAAAAGTTCAAGAACAGAGATATGATAATCGGTCGTACCGCAAATCTCACTGCGCCGATCGAAGGAAGAACTCAATGTCAGTTCAGAAATAAATGTTGGCTGGGATGCCCGTTTGGCGCCTATTTCAGTACGCAATCTTCCACCTTACCGGCAGCAAGAAAAACCGGTAATCTCACACTTCGCCCCTGGAGCATCGTTACAAAAATTTTGTATGATAAGGACAAGAAAAAAGCAACCGGTGTTGAAGTACTTGATGCAGAAACGATGAAGACCTATGAATATAAAGCCAAAATTGTCTTTCTTAATGCATCTACATTGAACAGTGCTTGGGTCTTAATGAATTCCGCAACGGATGTTTGGCCGGATGGATTAGGTAGCAGCAGCGGAGAGCTTGGACATAATTTAATGGATCATCATTTAAATGTCGGGGCGTCAGGGTCTGTTGATGGTTATGAGGACAAATATTATTTCGGGCGTCGTGCGAACGGAGTTTATATACCGCGTTACAGGAATTTCTTTGGCGATAAAAGAAATTATATCCGCGGATTCGGTTACCAGGGCGGCGGCGCGCGTTCGGGCTATGCACGCTCTGCAGAAGAAATTGCACTTGGCGTTGACCTGAAAGAAGCATTATCAGAACCGGGAGGATGGACAATGAATCTTGGCGGATTCGGAGAGACGCTTCCTTACCATGATAATAAAGCAACGCTTGATAAGACAAAAAAAGACAAATGGGGATTGCCTGTCTTAGCCATTGATGCCGAGTTAAAAGAAAATGAATTAAAGATGAGAAAAGATATGCTGAATGATGCGCAGGAAATGCTCGAAGCAATTGGCGTAAAGAATATTCATTCACGCGATGCAAATCCATTCCTGGGTCGGGGTATCCATGAAATGGGAACAGCAAGAATGGGAAAAGACCCGAAAACTTCTGTTCTTAATAAATGGAACCAGGTTTGGGATGCCCAAAATGTTTTTGTGACAGATGGAGCATGCATGACATCAGCAGCATGTCAAAATCCATCATTAACTTATATGGCTTTAACCGCGCGCGCCGCAGACTATGCGGTGAGTGAATTGAAAAAAGGGAATATTTGAACAAGGTGAAAATATGAAAGTGGTATGATGGCTGTTCTGAGCCATTGAGCGATTTTCGATTTGAGTAATTACATAAAATATTTTATGCCCGATAATGTTTATGATGCAATTGTAATCGGCTCCGGAATCAGCGGTGGCTGGGCTGCAAAAGAGCTTACCGAAAGCGGATTGAAAGTATTGATGCTTGAACGCGGAAGAAATTTCGAACATCTCAAAGATTATAAATCTGCCGATAAAAACCCATGGGATTTTGCTCATCGCGGAAGAGCAACGCAAGCACAATTACAACAGCATCCTATCATCGCACGCACCTGGGGCAAGGTTGAACCAATTATGGATTATTGGGCTAATGATGTTGATTGTCCTTACACTGAGGTCAAACCGTTTAAATGGTGGCGATCGTATCAACTGGGAGGACGTTCTATCTTATGGGGACGACAAAGTTATCGCTGGAGTGATTTTGATTTTAATGCCAACGCGAAAGATGGCTGGGCGATTGATTGGCCAATTCGTTATAAAGATATTCAGCCCTGGTACGATCATGTGGAAAAATTCATTGGTGTAAATGGATCTCTCGAAGGTTTGCAACAATTGCCTGACGGGCATTTCTTACCGCCGATGGAATTGAATTGTGTTGAAAAAGATGTTTCTGCAAGGATAAAAGAAAAATATAACGGTAACAGACACCTGATCATTGGCCGAAGTGCAAATTTGACCGCACCGATCGAAGGAAGAACGCAATGTCAGTTTCGTAATCGTTGCTGGGAAGGATGTCCGTTTGGTGCATATTTCAGCACACAATCATCGACCTTACCGGCAGCAAAAAAAACCGGTAACCTCACTGTTCGTCCCTGGAGTATTGTTACAAGAATTTTATACGATAAGGATAAGAAAAAAGCAAAGGGGGTTGAAATTCTTGATGCCGAGAATAATCAAACATATACTTATCTGTCAAAAATCGTTTTTGTAAATGCATCTGCATTAAACAGCGCATGGGTATTAATGAATTCGGCAACTGATATTTGGCCCGATGGTTTGGGCAGCAGCAGTGGTGAATTGGGTCATAATATTATGGATCATCATTACAATGTTGGAGCTTCAGGTTTGGTTGAAGGTTATGAAGACAAATATTATTATGGAAGAAGACCAAATGGATTTTATATTGTTCGCTTCGCAAATTTGTTTGGAGATAAAAGAGATTTTCTTCGCGGCTTTGGGTACCAGGGGGGCGCAAGTCGGGAGGGATGGAGCAGAAGTGTTGCAGAACTAAGTATCGGCGCGCAATTCAAGGAAGAATTGACGGAGCCGGGCGCCTGGACAATTGGTATGACAGGCTTTGGCGAATTATTACCTTATCATGAAAATAAGATCACGCTAGATAAAAATAAAAAAGATAAATGGGGATTACCTGTGCTGGCGATGGATGCAGAATTGAAGGATAATGAAAAGAAGATGCGCAAAGCGATCGTTGAAGAAGCAAAAGCAATGTTTGAGTCTGCAGGAATCAAAGATGTGAAAACATGGGATGGCGGTCATGAAATTGGTGATGGTATTCATGAAATGGGAACGGCAAGAATGGGAAAGGACCCGAAGACATCGGTACTAAATATGCACAACCAGGTTTGGGATGCAAAAAATGTTTTTGTGACGGACGGAGCTTGCATGACATCAAGCGCTTGCCAGAATCCATCTCTTACTTATATGGCATTAACAGCACGTGCAGCAAATTATGCGGTGAGTGAGTTGAAGAAAGGGAATATTTAGTGATTGATAAAGGCAATTGAAAAAAAAGAAAATCAGATGTAACCTATAACCGCAAATTAGAAAGGCTGCATCATAAATAGTATGTTGAATGGGCGATACAACAAATGTCAATATTAACTCCGGTGGTGTTGCAAAGAACACGTACGATGCAATTGTTATTGGCAGCGGCATCAGCGGTGGTTGGGCTGCAAAAGAATTATGTGATCATGGATTGAAAACATTAATGCTCGAACGGGGAAAAAATGTTGTTCATTTAAAAGATTATCCCACCGCGACAAAAAACCCATGGGATTTTCCGCATCGCGGTCAAATGCCTGTTAAAGTTTTGGATGAAAATCCGGTTGTGGCAAGATGTTATGCTTTCGGTGAATCATCTCAACATTTTTTTGTAAAAGACAAAGAGCATCCATACATACAGGAAAAACCTTTCGATTGGATACGCGGCTACCAGGTTGGTGGAAAATCTTTATTATGGGCTCGCCAAACGCAACGCTGGAGCAGATTTGACTTTGAGGGGCCGGCGCGTGATGGTTTTGGAGATTGGCCGATCCGTTATGAAGATATTGCGCCCTGGTATTCACACGTTGAAATCTTTGCAGGCATTAGCGGCAACAGGGATGGATTGGAAACTTTGCCTGACGGAGAATTTCTTCCGCCATGGGAATTGAATTGCGTTGAAAAAAATATACAGGATAAAATTGCTTCAAATTACAAAGACCGATATCCGATTGTTGGACGTTGCGCGCATCTCACAAAACCAAACCCCATTCATATTGAACAGGGTCGCCAGCAATGCCAGGCAAGAAGTTTGTGCGAGCGCGGTTGTCCCTTTGGTGGATACTTCAGTTCTAACTCAACCACAATTCCATGGGCTTTGAAAACCGGTAATCTCACATTGCAGCCGAATTCCGTTGTTCATTCAATTATTTACGATGATAAAAAAGGGAAAGCAATCGGCGTAAAAGTTATTGATGCACACAGCAAACAATCCACAGATTATTTTGCCAAAATAATATTCGTTAATGCGGCTTGTCTTAACAGCAATCTTATATTGCTGAATTCAAAATCAAATCGTTTTCCAAATGGATTAGGTAATGATAACGGCTTGCTTGGAAAATATGTTTGTTTTCATAATTATCGCGGCACCGTATATGCCTCTTATGATGGACCGGCAGACAAATATTATTTCGGCAGAAGACCAACGCAGGCCATGATGCCAAATTTCAGAAATGTATATAAACAAGAAATGGATTTTCTGCGTGGGTATATGGTTCATTACAGCGCGAGTCGTGGGAATGCCTATGTAAAGGAAGGGGATGAGCAACTGGGGGGGAAATTCAAAGATGCAATCACTGAAGCCGGGGACTGGGGTGTGTTTGCGATGATGCAGGGAGAAACCGTTCCGAAAGAAACCAATCATGTTCGGTTAAGTGATGATAAAAAAGATGAATGGGGCATTCCGCAGTTAATAACTTCTGTTGGTTACGATGCGAATGATGAAAAAGTGTTGAAAGATTTTCTAACTCAGACTTCTGAGATGTTAGAAAAAGCAGGGTGCAAGAATATTAGCCCGAATGACAGTAAGCAGGCGCCTGGTTTGGATATTCATGAAATGGGAGGTTGCAGGATGGGTAAAGATCCAAAGAAATCAATGCTGAATAAATGGAATCAGTTTCATAATGTAAATAATGTTTTTGTAACAGATGGAGCAAGCATGGCATCAACAAGCACGCAAAATCCTTCAATAACATTTATGGCTTTGACGGCGAGAGCGGCAAATCATGCAGTGGAAGAATTGAAGAAAGGAAATATTTGACCAAAGCTATTGTCTGATGACATTTGGTTACTGAAGATAAGGGATAAGGTATATCAGAAAAAAAAGAATCGTACAACTAATATCGTAAATCTAAAATCGAATGGGCGATACAACAAATGTCAATATTAATGCTGGCGGTGTTGGCAAGAACACATTCGATGCTATTGTTATTGGCAGCGGGATCAGCGGTGGTTGGGCCGCGAAGGAATTATGTGATCACGGATTAAAAACATTGGTGTTGGAGCGTGGAAGAATGGTGGTGCATAATAAAGATTATCCAACAGCAACGATGAATCCATGGGATTTCCCGCATCGCGGAGAAATGCCGAAGAAATTTGTTGATGAAAACCCATTGATAACAGAAGCCGCTGGTTTTGACGAATCAACATCTCATTTTTTCATAAAAGATAAAGATCATCCCTATGTCCAGGAGAAACCTTTTGAATGGATCCGGGGTTACCAGGTTGGGGGAAAATCGTTGATATGGGGAAGAGCTTGTCCCCGTTGGAGTAAATATGAGTTCATCAATCCAGCAAAATATGGTTATGGCATTGAGTGGCCCATAAGTTATGATGATGTTGCTCCCTGGTATTCGCATGTAGAAACATTTGCAGGAATTTGTGGCAATCGCGATGGGTTAGAAGCAATGCCCGATGGAGAATATTTGCCACCTTTCGATTTTAATTGTCCTGAAAAAGACCTGCGCGATAAAATCAGCGCTCATTACAAGGATCGATTCATGATACAGGGCAGATGGGCGCAATTGACACAGCCCAAAGACATTCATATTCAACAGGGCCGCGCCAAATGCCAGGCACGCGACGAATGCATGCGCGGATGCCCGTTTGGCGGCTATTTCAGCTCGGTATCTTCTACATTACCCTGGGCGGAAAAGACAGGTAATCTTACCATTCGTCCTTTTTCAGTGGTGCATTCCATCATTTATGATGAGAAAAAAAATAAGGCAGTGGGTGTAAGAATCATCGATACAAACACTCACCAGGCAACAGAATATTTTTCAAAAATAATTTTTGTCAATGGTTCTGCGCTTAACAGCAATTTGATCTTGCTCAATTCAACTTCAAATCGTTTTCCAAATGGCTTTGGTAATGACAATGGATTGCTTGGAAAATATGCATGTTTTCAAAATTATCGCGGTTCTGTTGGCGGAAGTATCGAAGGTTATGAAGACAAATATTTTTATGGACGCAGAACGGCGGAATGCATGATGGCTAATTTCAGAAATATTCATAAGAACGATATGGATTTTGTCGGCGGTTATATGGCTTTCATGGGCTGTTATCGTGAGCGCGGGATCAACGATCCATCTGCAGATCAAATTGGCGCCGCTTATAAAGATGCCATGAGTGAAGCGGGTCCCTGGGGAGTTTATATTTATATGCAGGGAGAAACTGTTCCGAAAGAAACCAATACATTAACATTAAGCAAGGACAAGAAAGATCAATGGGGAATTCCATTACTGGTTACAAATGTTGGGTATGATGATAATGATGAAAAATTATTGAAAGATTTTTTAATCCAGAGTAGCGAGATGTTTGATCAGTGCGGAATAAAGAATATTACACAACACGATAATCATTGGGCACCGGGTAGGGATATTCATGAAATGGGCGGTTGCCGGATGGGAAAAGATCCAAAGACATCTTTGCTTAATGGATGGAACCAGTTTCACAATTGCAAAAATGTTTTTGTAACAGATGGCGCTTGTATGACGAGCACGGCAAATCAAAGCCCTTCCATTTTTTATATGGCATTAACAGCACGCGCAGCAAACTATGCTGTGAGTGAACTGAAAAAAGGCAATCTATAATAATGGAAAATTAATAATGATTAATTCTATGAGAAAAATCAAACATCATTAAAGCATAAATCAAAAATAAAATCATTGTTATATCAATAAAAATCAGGAAATTTAATTTCATAACGTTCTAAAAAAATAAATTATGAATAGACGTGAAGCGTTATCAAGTGTTGCACTTTTGCTCGGCGGAACAATCGTTGGCGCAGAAGTATTTTTATCGGGTTGCGGCCCTGCTGATAAAAAATATGGAGCGAGTTTAACTTTTACTCCAGACGATGTATCTTTTTTGGATGAAGTAGCTGAGACCATTATTCCTGCTACCTCTACTCCGGGCGCGAAAGAAGCCAAAGTTGGTCAGTTTATGACAGTTATTGTAAACGATTGTTATGAAGATAAAGACCAGAAAATATTTTTAGATGGCATGAAGAAATTGAATGATGCCGCTGTTGCAAAGTATAAAAAGAACTTTGTTGATCTTGCTGATACGGACAAACACGACTTTTTAGTTGCGTTGGATAAAGAAGCAAAAGATTATATGAGCAAGAAAAAACCTGAGGACCCTACGCATTATTTCCGGATGATGAAGGAATTGACTTTATGGGGTTACTTCACATCAGAACCAGGTGCAACAAAGGCGCTCCGCTATGTGGCGGTTCCCGGAAAATATGAAGGTTGCATTCCTTATAAAAAAGGAGATAAAGCCTGGGCGACATAGTATTGCAATTAAACGTATTAAAACCAATTGCCGCTAAATGACTTTAGCGGTTTTTTTTATTTCTACCAATTCGATAAATTTCTTGTAACCTTTAAATAAACACTTTCGTTCCCGATGCAAAATTATCACGGAAGCCTTTTGGTGTGCATCCTTTTTTTCTTTTAAAGATCCTGTTGAAATTGGAGATATTATTAAAGCCGCAGTTGTAGGAAATTTCTGCAATAGAATGAGTGGTGTCAATCAGCATTTTTGAAGCGTGTCCCAAACGAATTTCATTCAAGGTGTCAATAAAGGTATTCCCTGTTCTTTTCTTTATAAAGCGGCTGAACGAAACGTCCGTCATATTAACCAGCTTTGCCACCTCGCCAAGTGTGACACCTCTGTCGTAATTGTGATTCATATATTGAAATGCTTTTTCAATACGACGACTATTATGACTGAGTTGATTATTGACAAATGTTGAATCCGATAATGTTCTTATTTCAGAAGAAACGGACAGTTCATGCAGTATTGACATCAGTTCCAGCACGGACGCAAACCCGCTTTTTTGTTCAATCGATTTGATCCTCGGTATGATACGCTCAATGGTTTCTTTTGAAAAGGAAATTCCTCTCTGCGAACGTTCAAGCAAACACTTGATAAAATTGAGTTGATTTCTGCATAGCAATTTATCATCCAATAGATCTCTGTGCCACTGTATGGTGATCTCGGTAATATTCTTGCTTTTGCATTGATGGGTGAACCAGGCATGGTATAAATTTGGACCTATTAGCACTAATTCAAGATCATCAATCACTTCAATACTATCACCAACAATTCGTTTGGCACCTGATGCATTTAAAATAAGATTCAGCTCAAATTCATCATGATAATGAAGTGGGAAATTGAACTCTTTTTTTGTCCGGGAAAAAAGAGTGTAACAGTCGCTTGGCGTTAGCGGAATGATCTCCCGCATAATATCCTTTGGCATAGCAGTGTGTCAAAAGACAATTTGTGCAAAGCCTTAGCTGCACGAATTTCAAAAAAACCCTAAAAAAGTGTTTATTGGGATAAATAAGTACAATAATGATTTGGGCAAGGATTCTGTTCAATTTGCTTATGTACAATTCATTAGGATCAGGATAAGCGGTAAAAAGATAAACTTCAGCGATTAATAGGTAAAAAAGTATTAGTTAAAAGGCATCTGTCGGTTTTAGATTTGGTGTAAGATTGCCTGTCATTAAAAAAGAGTTTTGCTGGTTTGGATAATGCTCAGCAATCCGCAATAAAAAAACAATTCTCCGGCGGGTTCAGCAAAAAATTGACTCTTCGTAATCAATTATTTTATTGCTTTCACTTTTAATTGGCTGCTATATGAAATTGCTTCTATTGCTAATCTTATCACCATTAACTTTCATTGCATTTTCGCAGCCAGTTCCTGCCGATAAAAACGCAACTAAGGAAACAATTAATCTTTATCACAATCTAAAGAAATTACTCGATAAAGGTTTTATGATCGGTCACCAGGACGACCTCGCTTATGGCGTTGGATGGAAATATGAAAATGGACGAAGCGACATTAAAGATGTGACCGGCGATTATCCTGCCATTTATGGTTGGGAATTGGGCAGACTTGAATTGGATCATGATGTTAATCTCGATAGCGTTCCTTTCGAAAAAATGAGAATGTTCATCAAAGAAATTTACAATCGGGGAGGAGTAATCACCATTAGCTGGCATCTCAATAATCCGTTAACAGGAAAAACGGCATGGAATCCTGCACCCGGAACCGTTGCTGCAATTTTACCCGGCGGTGAAAAAAATGAATTATATAAAAGCTGGCTCGATAAGATTGCAGCTTTTATGCTGAGCCTGAAAGGGGAAAAGGGGGAGTATATTCCGGTGATCTTCCGCCCGTTTCATGAATTGAATGGAAGCTGGTTTTGGTGGGGCGGAAAAAATTGCACGCCTGATGAACTGAAGCAATTGTACCGCTTCACTGAATCGTATTTGCGCGACACAAAAAATGTTCACAATCTCTTGTACGCCTACAATACTGATAAATTTTATTCGCGCGGTGAATACATGGAAAGATATCCGGGTAATGATTATGTTGATGTTCTGGGTTTTGATATTTACCAGGCTTATAACACTGCTTCAAATAATGATTTCATTAAGCTTGCCGGAAATATGCTCAGCATGCTGGATAGCATTTCAACAGAAAATAATAAAATTCCAGCACTGACAGAATTTGGATATGGTGGCTTGCCCGATAGCACCTGGTGGACAAATGTTTTGCTGAAAGCAATTGCGCCATATAAAATTGCCTATGCTTTAGCATGGCGTAATGCAGGTTTCAAAGGAAATGGAAGCTCTGAATTTTATGTTCCATATAAAGGGCAGGTCTCGGCAAATGATTTTGTAAAGTTTTATGACGATCCGAAAACATTATTTCAAAAGGAAATAACAAAGGAAAATCTATACCATTGATACTGCATTAATCTTTTGAAGACTAATAAAAATTGGTTATTGTGCTCAACTCTTCGTGTTCGTATATTGGTGCACGTTAGCGCAAAAAAGTATAAATGAAATTACACGCTATTGATCTGATCATTATTGCTGCATACCTGATCACGATGGTATGCATCGGATGGATCATGCGTAAGAAAGCCAGGATAAATAAAGAAAATTATTTGCTCGGTGGCAAATCGCTTCCCTGGTATATGCTTGGACTCAGCGACGCTTCTGATATGTTTGATATTTCAGGAACCATGTGGATGGTGAGCTTGTGTTTTGTTTATGGAATGAAAAGCATCTGGATTCCATGGCTGTGGCCCGTCTTCAACCAGGTTTTTTTAATGATGTATTTATCAAGATGGCTTCGCCGCTCAAATGCAACAACGGGAGCTGAATGGTTAGTCAGCAGGTTTGGTAATTCAGGCAAAGGAGTGAAGGCATCACATAATGTGGTAGTGGCATTTGCATTATTAAGCTGTCTTGGATTTATGGCTTATGGTTTTGTTGGTCTGGGGAAATTCATGCAAATATTTATTCCCTGGAATATCATTCAACCATATATTCCGTTTCATGTCGCAGCAGAATATGTGCCGCATGTTTATGGAATTATCTTCACTTTATTCGCCATGTTTTATTCAATACTTGGCGGCATGCACAGTATCGTCCTCGGTGACGTGATCAAATATCTAATAATGACAGTTGCCTGCATCAGCATTGCCATTATCGCTATGATTCATTTGCGCGGAAACAGGGTAAATGTTCCAAATGGCTGGGCAAATCCTTTCTTTGGATGGAAATTAAATTTGAATTGGACCAACATTGTGGACGATGCGAATAAAAAAATAAATGATGATGGCTTTTCGATGTTCGGAATATTTTTTATGATGATGTTGTTCAAAGGGGTGTTTGCAAGTATTGCCGGGCCAGCGCCAAACTACGATATGCAAAAAGTGCTCAGCACACGTTCTCCTCAGGAAGCAAGCAAGATGAGCGGATTTGTTTCTATTATCCTGTTACCGATCCGGTATTCAATGATAATCGGATTGACCGTTCTTGCATTATTATATTATTCGCAAATTCACGGCGACCTGCAAACACCAGGGGGAACTGATTTTGAAAAAGTGTTACCGGCTGCTATCAATAATTTTTTACCGATCGGTTTGATGGGATTGGTCCTTACCGGTTTACTCGGCGCTTTTATGGGAACATTTTCAGGAACATTAAATGCAGCACAAGCCTACATTGTAAACGACATCTATCTTAAATACGTTGACCCGAACGCTTCCAACAAGAAAATCATATCAATGAATTATCTCGCAGGTTTGGCAGTTGTTGCGATAGGCGTTGTTTTGGGATTGTTTGTAAAAGATGTGAATACTGTTTTGCAATGGATCGTTTCCGGATTGTACGGAGGATATATCGCAGCCAATATGTTGAAGTGGCATTGGTGGCGTTTCAATGCCAATGGATTTTTTTGGGGCATGCTCGCTGGAATTCTTCCGGCAATTGCCTTGGCAATTTTAAAATCCAAAGATGTATTGCATGGGTTAGATCTTTATTATTGGCCAGTTCTTTTTGTTTTATCATTGCTCGGTTCTGTTGTGGGAACTTATGCATCGCCCCCGGTAAATGCAGGGACATTGAAATCTTTTTATAAGAATGTTCGTCCTTGGGGATTTTGGAAGCCTGTTCACGAAATGGTTCTTGCAGAAGATCCTCAATTCATTGCCAATAAAAATTTCGGCATAAACATGTTCAACATTGTGCTGGGGATAATCGGGCAACTGTGTTTAACCATCTTGCCCATGTACATTGTATTATGGCTTAAACTTCCATTGTTCATTACCGTTCTCATTCTTTTCATAATTATCCTGGTCCTAAAAAAAACCTGGTGGAACCGACTTGGCGAATATTAATTTATTGATGCAAAATATTATTTTATGAAGGATGTGTTTGAAAAAAGGTTGAAGAAGCTGAAAAAAAACCATGAAGAATTGCTTTCGAAAAGGAATGTAATGATCGAGGATGATAATGGAATATTCAACCGGTATAAATATCCTGTTCTTACTGCAGAGCACACGCCATTATTTTGGCGCTACGATCTTGATAAAAAAAACAATCCTTACCTCATGGAAAGATTTGGAGTGAATGCGGTCTTTAATGCCACAGCGATGAAATGGAAGAATAAGTATATCGTGCTGGCCAGAGTGGAATCAATAAACAGAAAATCATTTTTTGGCATTGCAGAAAGCGATAATGGAATTGATAATTTTCGTTTTTGGGATTATCCGGTAAGGATGCCGGAAACGGATTTGCCTGACACAAATATTTATGATATGCGATTGACTGAACATGAAGACGGATGGATATATGGTTTATTTTGTGCAGAAAGAAAAGATTTTGCTGCGCCCGATTATGACCAGTCTGCCGCAATTGCAGAATGTGGAATTGCGCGAACAAAGGATTTAAAGAAATGGGAACGATTTGCCGATTTAAGAACACCATCTCCTCAGCAACGCAATGTTGTGTTACATCCTGAATTTGTCAATGGTAAATACGCTTTTTACACACGCCCCCAGGATGGCTTTATCGGCACCGGAACCGGGGGGGGTATTGGATTTGGTCTTTCTTCTTCCATAACCAATGCCGTGATTGATGAAGAAATCATTGTGGACCCTAAAATTTATCATACCGTTAATGAAGCAAAGAATGGCTTGGGTCCGGCGCCAATCAAAACAAAATTCGGATGGCTTCATCTTGCGCATGGTGTTAGAAATACGGCTAATGGTCTGCGTTATGTTCTGTATGTTTTTATGACCGATCTGAATGATCTTGCAAAAATCATTTATAAGCCCGGCGGTTATTTTCTTGCACCACAGGGAGAAGAACGGGTTGGCGATGTTTCCAATGTAGTCTTTTCGAATGGATGGATCAAGGATGATGATGGCAGCATATTTATCTATTATGCTTCATCAGATACGCGTTTGCATGTTGCTACAACTACCATAGAAAAGTTGCTTGATTATGTGATGCATACGCCGGAAGATGGGTTTACTTCCTCAACTTCTGTGAACACATTGAATAAAATTATTACCAAGAATAAATCTATAATCACCAGGAAAAAATTAGCGGTGACATAGTTCAACATTTAAATCAAATATTGGATAATTAGCTGGTATGCAGGACCAACTCCTACAATACAAAAAAGAATTGCATCGCGAACTGGAAAATATTTTGCGGTATTGGATGAAATATCCGCCAGATAATGACTATGGAGGTTTTTATGGAAGGATTGATGAGTCTAATAATGCTTATCCCGAAGCGGAGAAAGGAGTTGTTTTAAATGCACGGATATTATGGAGTTTCGCGGCAGCGTATAATCATACAAAAAAAGATGAATACCTGATTTTTGCAAAGCGTGCTTATCATTATATTGTCGATCATTTTATTGATAAGCAATATGGTGGTGTCTATTGGAGTGTTGATCACCAGGGAAATGTTTCAAACAACCGCAAACAAATTTATGGTTTGGCATTTTGTATCTATGCATTCAGCGAATATTATAAAGCAACGCGATTAAGTGATGCAGCCGATCATGCGATAACACTGTTCAAGATCGTTGAAAAGCACAGTTACGACGAAAAACGGAAAGGATATTATGAAGCATTTTCGCACAATTGGAAACCGGTCAGTGATCTGCGTTTAAGCGCGAAAGACGAGAATTATGCAAAAACAATGAATACACATTTGCACCTCTTGGAGGCTTATGCAAATTTATACAGCATTTGGCAGGATGGTTTTCTTGGAATGCAAATCGAAAATCTTCTTGAAGTTTTTGCGCATCATTTTATAGACGATAAAACGCATCATCTTGTCTTATTCTTTGATGAAGACTGGACGAGCGAATCGAATCTGATCTCTTACGGACATGAAATCGAAGCTGCGTGGTTATTGCAACATGCAGCGGAGATCATTAATCATGCAGGCTGGATCATCACGATGAAATCACAGTCATTAAAGATCACAGAAGCTGCTACACAGGGCTGGCAGTATGATGGAGGCATGAAATATGAAAAAGACGGGGATCGTCAAAACAATCAGAAACACTGGTGGGTACAGGCTGAGGCAATGGTCGGTTATTACAATGCCTTTCAAAATTCACAACAAAAAAAATATCTTGAGCAATCATTAAAAAGCTGGGAGTTTGTGAAAAAATACATCAGAGATAAAAAAAATGGAGAATGGTTTTGGGGAGTCAATGAGGATTTGTCCATTATGAAAGATCAGGATAAGGTAGGATTCTGGAAATGCCCTTACCATAACAGCAGGGCATGTTGTGAAATTATTAATCGAATTAAAGTGCGCTCTAATCCCGCTCAAATTGTAGATTTGAAATAAAATTAGCTATATGAAATTCTTTTTTCGGTCAATTCTTGCTACCGCATTATTTTTTCTGGCAACATCTATGATCATACAAAAACCAAAACGAGTAGTTTTTTTTGGCGATTCTATTACCCAAATGGGTGTTAACCCGGGCGGCTATATTACAAAAATAGGGGAGCTGCTTGAACAGAAAGGGTTGGCGAAGGATTATGAACTGATTGGCGCCGGCATTGGCGGAAATAAAGTCTACGACTTGTATTTGCGTATGGAAGACGATGTGCTGGCGAAAAATCCCGATATCGTTTTTATTTGGGTTGGCGTAAATGACGTTTGGCATAAAGCAAGTTCTGGAACAGGGACTGATCCTGATAAGTTTGAAAAATTCTATGTAGCAATAATTAAAAAATTGCAGGACAAAGGCATCCGCGTGATTCTTTGTACACCCGCATGTATCGGAGAAAAAACAGATTTTACGAACCAGCAAGATGGAGATTTGAATAAATATGCGCAAATTATTCGAGGACTCGCGAAGAATTATCATTGCGATCTGGTTGACCTTCGCGAAAATTTTCTTTCTTATAACCTGAAAAATAATCCCGAGAATAAAGAATCGGGAATATTAACTGTCGATCGCGTTCATCTCAATCCCAAAGGCAATGAACTTGTCGCAAACAAAATGCTTGAAGTATTGTTATCGAAATAAAAAGCAGACTTTTCATCACATTTTGTTCCAATTTTTTAAAAAAGCCTCATGCCTAAAACGATCATCATTACTGGCGCAAACGGAAATTTGGGAACGGCAACAGTTAAAAAATTTTTAGAAGAGGGATACAGAGTTGTTGCTGTTGATCATTCAGGAAGTCATTTAAGTTTTGCCGAAAATAACTCTTTGTTTGAATTGATAAACATTGATCTTTTACGTGAAAATGATGTGCACAATTTTGTTCAGCAAATTATTTCCAAACATCAAAAAATTGATGGACTATTATTATTAGCAGGTGGATTTGCCATGGGAAATATTAATGATGTAACCGGTGACGATCTTAAAAAAATGTATTCTCTGAATTTCGAGACCGCTTTCTTTCTTGCCAAACCTTTATTCCAGGACATGATGAAGAACGATTATGGGAGGATAATTTTTATTGGCGCGCGCCCAGCATTAGTGCCTGAGCAGGGAAAAACTGCAATTGGATATGCTCTATCGAAATCATTATTATTTCGGTTGGCAGAATTATTAAATGCTCAAGCGAAGGGAAAAAATGTTGTCGCATCAGTTGTTGTTCCAAGCACCATTGATACGGCACTGAATCGGCAAAGCATGCCTGAGGCGGATTTCGATATTTGGGTGAAGCCAGAACAAATTGCTGAAATACTGGAATTTATTTGTAGTGATAAAGGCTTGCCACTTCGTGAATCCGTTTATAAAGTGTATAATAAGGCCTGAATAATAAAAAAAAATTTAACCGTCAAATGGTTAACACGCTGTTCCATCCGGCAACACCATCAGGTTCGCGAAGCGGGTTTTCGATGTCTTCCATCCACATCTTTTCATCAATAAAAAATTTGTAAAAATATTTACCGTGCGGCAGCATTGGAATTTCGATTTTCCAGTCGCCTTTTCGGCCATGTTTCATCGGCAACTCATTTTTTTCCCAATGATTGAAAGTTCCGGCAAGTGAAACTTTCTTTGCGCAATCAAGATGATGGATAATAAACTCTATCGTTCTTTTTTTCTTGTGAATAAAAGGCAATTCCTGTAGTTTCATAAGAGCAATTTTTAAATTTCTAAAATGGCACTACCATCAATGTAGGTTCAACGGGCAGAGGATTATTAACGGGAAGACAACAGAATTGAATGCATTTTGACCGGTCTGTCAAACTTTAGATCATACGTAATTTACATTTTTCCAAGCTAGATGAAAAGCAAATTTTTTGCACACGTTGAGAGTAACGTAATAATTTGAAAAATAATTGTGTAAAGTTGCCGTCAACTAATAGCTAACATTTATTTACTCATATCTTAATGCTTCTATCGGATCAAGCCGCGATGCTTTTTGCGCCGGATAATAGCCAAAGAATACTCCTGTTAATGCACAAACAAAAAATGATAATCCGATGGATGATTCAGAAACCAATGTTGGCCATCCCAAGAATGATGATACCAGTTTGGATGCAGTGATGCCCAGTGCAACCCCAAGCAATCCACCGGTGATGCTAATTAAAATGGCTTCTATCAAAAACTGTAACAAGATATCAACTCCACGAGCACCAATTGACATGCGCAAGCCGATCTCACGCGTGCGTTCCGTAACAGAAACATACATGATGTTCATAATTCCGATGCCGCCAACGACCAATGAAATGCCTGCAATGGCCGTGAGCAGCACAGTTAATAATTGACTGGTTGAACTGAACGTGTTGATAAGTTCGGCTTGTGTTCTCACTGCAAAATCATCAATGTCCGATGGTTTCAATCTGTGCGATGCGCGTAATATTTCTGAAATTTCATTCGTTGCTGAATCAGTTAAACTTTCATTTCTTGCTGAAGCATAGATATTTTGAAAATAAATAGTGGCGGTGATTCTTTCCTGAACAGTTGTATAAGGAGCAAGGATAATATCATCCTGATCTTGTCCAAATGCGTTTTCTCCTTTTGTTGCAAGCACGCCGATAACTTTAAATGGAATCTTATTAAAACGAATGGTTGCCCCGACAGGATTTTCACCCGGGGAAAAAATATTATTCACAACAGTTTGGCCAAGCAAGCAAACTTTCGCAGCACTCGTAACATCTGATGAAGAAAAAACAACACCATCTTTTATTGGCCAATTGCGAATGTCCAGATAGGCCGGACTAACTCCCTGCATACTGGTTGACCAATTCAGTGAGCCATTAATAGCTTGCCCTCTGGTAGAAGCGGCCGGTGAAACTCCATTAATATATTGCGCCTGGTTTTCTATTGCTTTCACATCGGCGATGGTCAATGTTTGCACATTGGTTGCATCCAAACGAACACCAGCGGCCACGTTGCTATTGGGACGAATAGTGATCATATTTGAACCCATACTCGATAACTGATCCTGGATACTTTTTTTCGAACCCTGCCCGATAGCAACCATCGCAATAACAGCAGCAACGCCGATAATGATCCCAAGCATCGTTAAGAATGCCCTCAACTTATTGCGTTGCAAAGCATTTACTGCAATTCGAATAAGACTGAATACATTCATAAAAAAGTTTTTAATTCGTGGTTGATGATTCATCGTTCATGGTCGTAAGAAATCCTATTGTCCATCAACCATGAACTGCATCCTCATATTCTCAATAATCATTACTCACCGGCAATGATGCAAGCACTTCCCTGGCCGAGCGCTTGTTTTCATTCATCGTGTCTCTTATCACTTTTCCATCGCGCAACATCACTGTTCTGCTGCTGAAGGAGGCGATATCGGGTTCGTGCGTAACAAAGACAATTGTCTTTCCCTGTTGTTGATTCAATTCCTGCATTAGCGCCATTATTTCAAATGATGTTCTTGAATCAAGATTACCGGTTGCTTCATCGGCCAATATCATTACCGGTTCATTCACCAGTGCGCGTGCAATGGCCACCCGTTGTTGTTGTCCGCCGGACAATTGATTCGGGGTATGATCAAGCCTGTCTGCCAGCTTCACGGCTTCCAGTGCCTTCATTGCCTTTTCTCTTCTTAGTTTTGAACTGATGGCATTATTGTATAAAAGCGGCAGCTCAACATTTTCCAATGCTGAGGTTCTGGGTAATAAATTATAAGACTGGAAGACAAAACCAATTTTGTGATTTCTTAATCTGGCCAATTCATTGCGTGAAAGCGTTCCTACATTCACGCCATCCAATAAATAATTTCCCTCCGTTGGTTTGTCTAAACATCCCAGTGTATTTAATAATGTTGTTTTACCTGAACCGCTGCTGCCCATTATTGTTACAAATTCACCCGCATTTACATCGAACGAAACACCTTTTAGTGCCCGAACAATTTCACTGCCCATCCGGAATTCGCGTTTGATATTTTGTAGTTCTAAAATTTTATTGCCCATGTCCTTAAAAATGTTTGCTGATCATCACTCAATTTTTATTTTCCGCCGCTTCCTTGCGGACGATTACCTGCAGCACCTGAAGCACGATTGCCACCCGGACGTGCCGGCATAAACGGACTTCTTTGTGAATTACTTTTAGCGCTGCTGTTTGCCTGCGGAGCTTCAACTCCTGTTATCACTTCATCATTTGTCGTAAGTCCAAAAAATACTTCGACATTCGTGTCATCATTTAATCCGTAAATAATTCTCTTTTCGACAAGACTATCATCTTTTTTAACCCAAACATAAGCTCTCGTTTTCTTCACTGTGCCGGCAGTATCACTCATTTTCTTTCTTGATGTATCCAGTCCCGTTCTTTTCTTATGGGTTGAAGAAGAATCAACAATTGGTTCTCCAATCTTGAATTGTTTTGCTAATTCTGCTGGCGGCTGAAATTTTAATGCTTTTGCAGGAATCAATAATGCATTACTGTCTTCTTTCGTGTACACGGCAATATTGGCCGTCATTCCTGGTTTCAACTTCATATTATCATTGGGAGCACTGATAATGGTCGAATACGTAACAACATTCGAAGATACGGTTGGCTCCAGCCTAATTTGCGAAACCGTTCCGTAAAAAACATCATCAGGATATGCATCAACAGTAAATGTTACACGCTGACCTTGCTTTACATTACCAATATCTGCCTCATCAACTGCGCCTTGTATCTGCATTTTGGTAATGTCCTTTGCAATTACAAAAAGTGTTGGCGTGCTAAAACTGGCCGCAACAGTTTGCCCGGTGCTAACATTACGTGTCATTATCACCCCATCAACCGGCGAATAGATACTTGCATAGGAGAGATTTTTATTTGCAGCATCCAACTGTGATTGCACACTTTGCACATTTGCCTGTGCGCTATTGTAATTGTACAAAGCAGTTTCATAATCTGCCTTGCTTATCGCTCCGGTTTGATATAAAAGATTTTGCCTGTCGTAGGTGCTTTTTTGATATACCAATTGACTTTTTGCCACCTCAAGATTGGCTTTGAATTGATTGGCGGAAGCCAATAATAACGATTTGTCCAGTTCAGCAATTAATTCTCCTTTCTTAACTTTTGAATTGAAATCGGCATAAATATTTTTGATGGTTCCAGAAACCTGCGTACCTACAGAAACAGTGTCAACAGGTTGTACGGTACCCGTTGCTGTTACACTTCGGGATATATAACCGTATTGCGGTTGCACATATTCAACAACAAGAGGTTTTGCTTCTTCTTTCGAGAGATAAAACCATACTCCAAGTCCTACACCAGCAATGAGAATAATAATGATAATGACTTTTAAACTTTTCATAGCTGTTTCGATTTATAGTTTAATAGGTTCTCCTGTATAAAATTGATATATTCTGATATTAAGGGCTGTACTGTATTTTGCCTGAATGTAGGCCTGTAAAGCCTGCACATATAAATTTTTCTGGGTAAGATAATCTACCAGGTTTGCAGCGCCAACCTTCAACTCTTCTGTAACGATGCGATAACTTTCTTTAGAAGCATTCAATTGTTCTATCGATGCATCATATTGCGCTTGTGCATTCAACACATTGATGTAAGATTGTTCAACGCTTTGCGATAGAACAGCTCTTGTGTTTTTTAAGGTCAACTTCGATTGCGCCACTTCAATTTTTGCATTCTCAACATTTGTTTTATTGATTCTTTTTGTAAAAATGGGAATGGATAGGGTGAGACCGATCTGTTGATAGAAATTATTATCCAATTGTTTTAAATAAGTAGCAGATAAATTGTCGGAATAACCGGTTGCCAATCCTGCGCCGATCGATGCGACAGGATAATAACCAGCTTTTGCTTTGGCAAGATCCAATTGTGCGATCTGCACACCCAACTCGCTGGATTTAACTTCTGGTCTTGTTTGCAAGGCTGTTTTTTGTGCTTCTTCCAATGAAGGGGCAAGCGCTGATGCCATTAATGTATCAGGAATAACAATATCAAATTGCACTTCCGTTGGCAGTAACAACAATTGTTTTAGCGTTAATGCATTTTGTCGCTCAACATTTTTTGCCGTAACAAGATTGTATTTGTCGGCAGCCAGCTGTGATTGCAATTCTATCAAACTGACTTTTGCAATACTTCCCGCGTTATATTGTTTTTGCCCCTGATCAACCTGTGCTTGTGAGGTAGTGAGAAGATCTTGCAAATACACCACATTTTCTTTTGCCAATAAGATATTCAAATAGGCCTGGGTGATCTGCAATGTGATGCTATTTTCCTGCTGTAGAATGTTGAGATTGGCAGATTGTATATTAAGCTGATTTTGTTTTACTACATCATTTAAATAACCACCGTTATAAATTATCCAGGATGAACTCACGGAAAAATTATTTGCAAAACTTGCTTGTGTTTGAAAACCCCCAACAACCGGATTTGCATTTTTGCTGTTTGTTAATGAAGCTGATGCTGATCCGTTGACACCCGGTAATTTTGCCGCTTTCGATAATAATAACTCCTGCTCTGCAGTTTGTTCGGTTAGCCGTAAGCCATTGATCTGGATATTATTTTTATCCGCATATTCAATGCATTGTTGTAAACTCCATTTTGCAGGCAGCTGCGAGGTATCTTGTGCATGCACAAGACCTGCTGATGCTAATAAAAGTAAACATATCACTGATATTCTTACCATGGAAACGCGTTTAGTTACGGCAATAATAAATAAATTATAATGCGATTTTTTTTAAATACAAGGCACTGCGAAAATAATAAAATCAATAAGTTGAAAAGGTACATTTAAAAATTAATATTCCGCATCCTAATGAAGCTTTCAGAGATATGATCAGGAGTACATGATTTCACAAATGCAAAGCGCAGGCCAAAACAAATATATTTAGCCGGGTGATGGAACTTTATCTCCGTTGGTCACCACTTTATTAAAAATAGAAGAAAATAAAAGCCCTGCATTTTTGAGGGGTTTTGTTGGTTCATCTTGGCGCTTATTATGGTGCAAGATTATTTTTCAGGAATGCCATTGTCATTGCCCATGCTTCTTTTGCTGCTTTTGGATGGTAAGCCGGTCTCTCATCGCAATTGAATCCATGATCAGCATAAGAGATCATCACATTAATAAATTCTTTTGATTCGTTTTTCATTTCTTTTATTACCGTATCAATTTGTTCAGGCAAAATATGTTTATCCAACCCGCCCCAAAAAAATAATTGCGGGGCTTGGATATTTTTGATTCTGTCTGCAATCGTGTGCATCGAACCGCCGTAATAGGAAACTGATGCTGCAAGCGGAAAGCTAGCATTAGCAAGAAAAGCCACTCTCCCTCCGAGACAAAAACCCACTGCGCCAATTTTATTTTTTATAACAAATGTATTTTGCTGCAACCAATCATATGTTGCACGCAGATCTTCCATCAGCGCTTCAGTGTTTAATTGCGCGATATGGGGCCTTACTGATTCAAAATCAGTATAGCTCATGGTAAGTCCTGGCGGCGCCGAACGATGAAATAATTCTGGTGCAATAGCGATATAACCTTCGGCTGCAATCTTTTCCGTTACCTTTTTTATATGATTGTTCACGCCAAATGCTTCCTGCAAAATGATCACAGCTGCATAACTGTTTTTATCATCAGGTGAAACGATATACGCATTCATATCGCTTGCATCGTTTACCTTGAGCGTAACAATTTGCTTTTGCATGATTTTTTTTGCGATGCTTTAAATAATGATCACAAAAATAATGGTATTGCATTTTAATGAAGAATCAGGATCAGCAGAATAATGATAAGAATAAGACCTCCGACTGAAATGTAAACGTAAGTTGTTCCCATTGCTCTTGCTTCTTTATTCATATCACGCAACTCTTGTCTTAATGCCTTGCGTTGTTCTTTTGTAAGTTGCGATTTATCCATAGCTTTTATTTCTTTAACGCGCGCTTTCATTTCGTCTATCCTGGCCTGCTTTTGTTCGGGACTCATTAATGCAGCCTTTTCTTTGTATGATTTATAAATAATGGTTGAGTCGTTGCTAATGTGCGAGATTGCAAAAGTTTTTGTGTTGCTTAATGCAAAAAAAATGGTGAGCGTAGCAATCAGAGCTTTGATTTTCATAATAAATAATTTTAGCTGATGAATAATTTACTATTCGAAAATTCAAATTCTGTTCCGATTATATATTGGTTAGTAATGAACGAAGTAAATAAGTATGGAAGGGAGAATGGGTAATGAATGCAGTTGTTTTTCAAAGGAGTGGGGAATAATTTGCTCAAATTCGGCAATATCTATTACTGAACACAGTTGGGGAAATTACAGGTAGTAACCCAACCGGAGCCGATAGCAGCAATACTGATGATATTATAATCGCTACATATTTCTTCGGTATTGACCACCAACTTCATAAAGTGCATGCGTGATCTGACCGAGTGAACAATATTTTACGGTCTCCATTAATTCTGCAAAAAGATTTCCATTATTGATGGCAACATTTTTCAACACAGTCAACTTTTCGGCTGCAATTTTTTCATTGCGTTTGTGGAATGCTTTTAAGTTGGCGATTTGTTGTTCCTTTTCCTCGCGCGTGCTGCGGATCACTTCGTTTGGAATTATTGTTGGTGAGCCTTTCTTGTTAAGAAAAGTATTTACACCTATCAATGGGAGTTCACCGGAATTTTTTTGCATTTCGTAGTACAAACTTTCTTCCTGGATCTTATTTCTCTGATACATTCGTTCCATTGCACCAAGCACGCCGCCCCTTTCGGTGATACGATCAAATTCTTTCATTACAGCTTCTTCAATCAAGTCGGTTAATTCTTCAATGATAAATGAACCTTGAATAAAATTCTCAGTTTTTGCTGAACCGAGTTCCCGATTTATTATTAACTGAATTGCCATTGCGCGGCGAACGCTTTCTTCTGTTGGTGTAGTGATCGCTTCATCATAAGCATTGGTATGAAGCGAATTGCAATTATCATAGATAGCATATAATGCCTGTAACGTTGTGCGGATATCATTGAAGTCAATTTCCTGCGCGTGCAAACTCCTTCCGGATGTTTGGATATGGTATTTTAATTTTTGTGAGCGAATGTTTCCCTGGTATTTGATTTTGATGGCTTTCGCCCAAATTCGACGCGCCACACGACCAATCACGCTGTATTCTGCTTCCATCCCGTTACTGAAAAAGAAGGAAAGGTTTGGCGCAAAGTCATCTATGTGCATTCCCCGACTGAGATAATACTCCACGTAGGTGAACCCGTTAGACAATGTAAAAGCAAGCTGTGTTATCGGATTGGCGCCGGCTTCAGCGATATGATAACCGCTAATGCTTACACTGTAAAAATTGCGCACTTTATTTCCGATAAAATATTGTTGCACATCACCCATTAATTTTAATGCGAACTCCGTAGAAAAAATACAAGTGTTCTGCGCCTGATCTTCTTTTAAAATATCAGCCTGTACGGTTCCGCGGACCTGAGATAATGTTTCGGCTTTTATTTTTTCGTAAATATTGGCTGGCAATATTTCATCTCCACTGGTGCCTAACAATTTTAAGCCAAGTCCGTTATTCCCTTCTGGTAATCTTTCCGGAGAAGAGGGGTTATAATAAGATGGTTTAGGGAGACGAAGAAATTTTTCATTGATCCTCACATTCGTCTCATCCCACTTACCACTTTGCTCAATCCATTTTTCACATTGCTGGTCAATTGCTGCGTTCATAAAAAATGCAAGAATGATCGGCGCCGGGCCGTTAATGGTCATGCTAACAGAAGTTTTTGGATCGCACAAATCAAAGCCACTGTATAATTTCTTTGCATCATCAACAGTTGCAATGCTAACGCCACTGTTTCCTACTTTCCCAAAAATATCCGGGCGTATGGCGGGATCTTCTCCATATAAAGTAACGCTGTCAAACGCCGTGCTGAGGCGCTTTGCAGGCTGGTCGAGAGACACATAATGGAAACGTTTATTGGTGCGCTCGGGCGAACCTTCTCCAGCAAACATTCTTGTGGGATCTTCTTCCGAGCGTTTTAAGGGAAATACGCCCGCGGTGAATGGAAATTTTCCTGGAAAATTCTCCTGCAGTCGCCATCTTAAAATATCCCCCCAATCCTTAAATCGGGGAACCGATATTTTTGGAATTTTGGTGTGCGATATTGATTCAGTGAATAATGGTTGTTCAATAATTTTTCCGCGAACATCATATTCAAAAAAATCTTTTTGATAGAGCTTTTTGGTTTCTTCCCATTCGTGAATAAGTTTTTTGGAAATGGTCATTAACTGGTCTTCCAATTTTGATTTTGCATCAAACAAAATTTTTTGCACTGCGCTGTCACTATTTGATTCTTTCAAAATCTCCAAAGCGCCATTGAGCTGGTATATCTTTGATGCAATCGCAGATTGCTCAGTTGTTTTATCATTGTAATCCCTGACGATGCCGGATATTTCAGCAAGATATCTTATGCGCGAAGGGGGAATGATCGCTTCACTTCCAAAGCCTCTTTCTGATAGCACATTAATTTTTGATTCGCCAAAATTTACCCCGCATTTGTCGCCCACTTTTTTTAATAAAAGCGAGAATAGTTCATTCACTCCTTTATCATTGAATTGTGCCGCTATCGTGCCGATAACCGGCAGTTCATTATCCTTTGCGGAAAATTGATTGTGATTGCGTTTAAATTGTTTACGCACATCGCTTAATGCGTCAAGAGCCCCGGATTTGTCAAATTTATTAATGGCTATGATGTCAGCATAATCTAGCATGTTGATCTTTTCCAACTGCGATGCAGCACCATATTCCGGCGTCATCACATATAAACTCACATCGCAGTAATCAAGAATTGATGCGTCACTTTGTCCAACGCCCGCCGATTCAAGAATGATGAAATCGTAACCGCCTTTTTTGCAAATATTGATCGCTTCCTCAACATGCTCGCTTAATGATCTATCGCTTTCGCGGGTTGCAAGACTACGCATATAAGCACGCGGCGAAGAAATGGAATTCATTCTTATTCTATCGCCAAGTAAAGCGCCTCCGCTTTTTTTCTTTGACGGATCAACAGAAACGACAGCGATCGTTCTCTCGGGAAAAGAATTCAAAAACCGACGAACAATTTCATCTGTTACCGAAGATTTGCCCGCGCCGCCGGTTCCGGTAATTCCGAGAACAGGCGCAGGAGTCTGCTGCTGGCGGTTCTCAGTTGAAAGATTGTTCTCTGCATTAGTGATCTCTCTTGCGATTTTTCTAACATCTTTCCATTCACCAAGCGTCATTTTATTTTTATATTCTCCATTCCCATTCAGTGAAAAATCGCAACGCAACAGCAGGTCTTCAATCATTCCTTCCAATCCCATTTTTCTTCCATCATCCGGCGAATAGATTTTAGCAATGCCATATTTATGGAGTTCATTGATTTCCTGGGGTAAAATAGTCCCGCCGCCGCCACCAAAAATTTTAATGTGCCCGCATCCGTTTTCATCAAGCAAGTCTTTCATATACTTAAAAAATTCCACATGCCCTCCCTGGTAAGAAGTTATGGCAATACCTTGTACATCCTCTTCTATGGCGGCTTCTACGATTTCATGTACACTCCGATTATGTCCGAGATGAATGATCTCTGCGCCTTTTGCCTGCATGATACGGCGCATGATATTAATGGCAGCATCATGTCCATCGAACAAAGAGGCAGCGGTGATTATCCTGATCTTATTTTTGAAAGAGGCGTTCATTCATGCAAATGTAATTCAAAAACTAATGACTGTTAGTTTTTGAAAAAGCCATAATAATTGATCAAATCTTAATGATAATTGAAGAGCGTTCTGGTTCCGGAACAGCCAACCGGATTAATCCGGTTTTTTTTTGTTCTTCTTTCTTTCATACAATTCATTTGCATATTCCATTAACGCATCCTGCCATTTGCTTTCGGCATCAATCCAATCTTTTTTTGCATTACTCAAAAATTTTTCTGCTTTTAAATACAATTCATATTTTTCAATTACTTCAGCTCTCAATATTTCAATTTGATTTGCATCCATAAAAACTAAAAAGATTATTGGTGTATTTCTTTTTGAGTTTTTAAATCACAAACTACTGAGTAAGCCCTTTTTTCAATTAAAGGTTTTAGTCGAGCGCATTTGCGCATTTCGCCTTCTTAAAGTTAGAAATAAATAATTTACCATTAATATCTTTGAGGCAATAATGAGTGAACAATTTTATAACTTCAATAAAACAAAAATTGATGAAACGATATTGTCTTGCCCTTGATTTGAAAGATGATGCCTCATTAATTGCTGAATACGAACATTATCACACGCAGGTTTGGGAAGAAATCATTGCGAGTATTAAAGGTTCAGGAATTGAAGCAATGAATATTTACAGAACAGGAAACCGGTTGTTCATGATTATCGAAGTCAGTGAGGATTTTAGTTTTGAGAAAAAGGCCGCTGACGACGCAGCAAATGTAAAAGTGCAGGAGTGGGAAAGATTAATGTGGAAATTTCAGCAACCGATACCCTGGGCAAAGGAAAATGAAAAATGGATCTTGTTGGAAGAGATTTTTAGTTTACAAAAATAAATATTTATCTAGCAAAGGCTACAAACACCACTCAATTTTATGACTATAGATTCTCATGTTCATTTCTGGAAATACGATAAACAACGCGACGCATGGATGGCTGAGATGAAAATATTGCAGCAGGATTATTTGCCTGAACATTTATCACTCAATTTAAAAAGAAATGGCATTGACGGCTGCATTGCCGTTCAAGCGGATCAATCGGAAGTTGAAACAAGATTTTTGTGTGAGCTTGCAAAAACACACGATATCATCAAAGGCGTTGTGGGTTGGGTCGATCTTTCTGCGGATAATATTGATGAGAGGCTGGAGCATTTTTCACAATACACTACCATAAAGGGGTACAGACATATTGTACAGGCAGAACCTGAAGGATTTTTGTTGGAGCATAATTTTTTGCGTGGAGTCGCTGCGCTAAAAAAATACAATTACTCATACGATATTTTAGTTTATCATGATCAATTACCGGATGTTGCAAAATTTGTAACGAAATTTCCAGATCAGAAACTAATAATAGATCATTGCGCAAAACCGGATATAAAAAATAAAAACATTGACGATTGGAAAATGATGATAAAAGAAATTGCACAGCAACAAAATGTTTATTGCAAAGTGTCAGGATTATTTACTGAAGCGGCATGGAAAGGGTGGAGTGTTGGTGAATTCTATCCATATCTTGATGTGGTTTTTGAATATTTTGGAGTCGATCGGTTAATGTTTGGAAGCGATTGGCCGGTGATCCTTTTGTCCGGGATGTATGTGCAATGGAAAAGTTTGCTGGAGAATTATATGCAGCATTTTATAGAAGAAGATAAGGAAAAATTTTTTAGATTGAATGCAGTTCAGTTTTACAACTTATAATCCCAAAGCCATAAACTTATTTTTCGTCCCAAAATTCACCCAGATCCCTGCGTTGTTTTTTTGTAGGCCTGCCGATCTTGCTTAATCTTTTCCCGGTATGAAAACTGGCGGATTGAAATTCTATTCTTTCTATTTCTTCCGCGGGAGTAATATCGAGGTAATATTTTATTGCTTCCCCATATTGAACACGATGATCTAATAATCCGGTCACTTTAATTCTCCACCTTTTTGCTTCTGTTTTTACTTCAAATTCTTCATCAACATGAACTTGTTTGGAGGGCTTTACCTGAGCTCCGTTATATTTCACTTTTCCTTTGTCGCAGGCTTCAGTGGCAAGCGCCCGTGTTTTAAATAATCGGATTGACCAGAGATATTTATCCAAACGAATTTTTTCGGCAGGCATTTGCAATGAAAATTTTATGATGAAATTCAACTCATTTCTGCAAAATATTTATGGAAATAAGGGATCGTTTCAATGCCTTTATAAAAATTAGCGAGATCGAATTTTTCATTTGGCGAATGAAGATTATCGCTATCCAATCCAAAACCCATAAAGACAATTTTAATCCCCAATTCTTTTTCAAACAATGAACAGATCGGAATGCTTCCACCACCGCGAACCGGAATTGGTTTTTTATTGAATGTGGCTTCAATGGCTTTTTCTGCTGCGCGATATGCTTTTGAATCAATCGGTGTCATGTACGGTTCACCGCCATGGTGTTCTTCTGCTTTCACGGTGACTCCTGGCGGCGCGATGCGCTCAAAATATTTTATCAATAATTCCGTGATTTTTTTTGATGATTGATTTGGAACCAGTCTGGCAGATATTTTTGCGTAAGCTTTTGATGGTAAAACTGTTTTTGACCCTTCTTCAGTATATCCGCCCCAAATTCCATTCAGCTCTAATGTCGGGCGGATGCCAGTTCTTTCATTGGTGGTGAATCCATTCTCTCCCCACACAGCTTTAATGCCCAGATCATTCTTGAATTCTTCTTCATCAAAAGGAGCTTCCCCCAACATTTTTCTTTCTGCCACTGAACATTCAACTACATCACCATAAAACCCGGGAATGGTAATGTGATTATTTTCATCGTGACAAGTTGCGATCATCTTGGCCAGCATCGTGATTGGATTAGCGACAGCACCCCCGTAAACGCCGCTGTGCAAATCGCGGTTTGGACCAGTCACCTCAACTTGTATGTACGATAGTCCGCGAACACCTGTATCAATTGATGGATGCTCCAGGCTTATCATCGCCGTGTCGCTGATCAATATCACATCCGCTTTCAACAGATCTTTATGTGATGAAATAAATTTTCCAAGATTCGGTGAACCCACTTCTTCTTCACCTTCAATAATAAATTTGATATTGGTAACCAGTGAATTTGTCTTCGCCATTGTTTCAAATGCTTTGACATGCATGTAAAACTGACCTTTGTCATCACAGGCGCCGCGAGCGTAAATTTTTCCATCTTTGATTACCGGCTCAAAAGGACCGCTGTGCCATAAGTTCAGAGGATCGGGCGGTTGCACATCATAATGGCCGTAAACCAAAACGGTCGGCTTGGTCCTATCAATTATCTTTTCAGCAAATACAACCGGGTGACCATCGGTTTCATATATTTCCGCTTTATCCACTCCGGCCTCTAAAAATTTTTGTTTTACCGCCCCCGCACATTTTTTCATTTCGTTTGAAAATTCACTGCGTGCACTTATTGATGAAATGCGCAACAGGTCAAACAACTCATTCAAAAAACGATCTTTATTTTTTTGCTGATAATCCTTCCAGGCCTGCATAAAATTTTATTTTAAAAACGAATGTAATGAAAAGTAAAAAGGAAAAATTAAAAAAATAAAACTTAAGCTGAGGGTTTTTTTTGCAATCAGTGTCGATAATTTGTTAATCATCGCTACAGCCCATTGGGATCTTCGGGCGCTGATGAACTTCAGTTTTACAAACGGCGAGATAAGATTGTTCCGGATTTCTATATGGGCGGGAGCTGCGACCAAAGAGTCAGGTGTTTTCGTCAACCCTGCCAAAAACTTTCATCGGAATCATTGTTGCCGATTTTCATTTTAACATTTTCATCTGTCCGTCACTTTTTATGACCGGTATTATAATTGGGAGAAAAATAATAGAGAAGTAATCTTCCCAACTCATTCACCGGGTTATCTTTAGGAAAATAATTTTATGAAAAAATATTTTCCGTTTTTTGCATTGCTGATTTTTGCATCATGTAAACCCACTCAAAAGCCGCTGTCTGCTATCAGGGCGGTAAATAATGGCACATACACCGTAGAATATCTCTTTGAACATGCGGGATGCAAAGTGTACCGCTTTTTTGACATGGGAAACTATGTTTATTTTACAACCTGCAATGGTGAGGCAATAAGCAAAACAGACAGCACAACCATAAAAAATTCAACTAGAATAAATAAAAACTGAGTGTGATTGATCAGGGTTCTGATTAATAAATTTTAACTTGGGTTATGATTGTTCCATTTCTTTGAATCCCAAACGACTGCTCGCCATGAAGAACTTAACTGCTATTGCAAGAGCCTTTTTTTGTATTGGTATTGCCGGAATTGGTGTGCTCCAATTTTATTATAAGGGCTTTCGTCCTGTGATGGTTCCACTTTGGCCGTCATGGCTTCCCGGCATGCTGACATGCGCTTATATTTTGAGCACCATATTTATTCTTTTCAGTCTTTTCATTCTCTTAAATAGAAAAGCGAAAGATTGTGCATTATTGCTCGGCGGAATTTTTTTGCTATTTCTCGTGGTCGCTCAAATTCCGTATATGCTTATCGTATATCCATATCCGTGGCATTTGGGATCATGGACCGATCCGCTTAAAGTACTCGCATTATCAGGAAGTGCTTTTGTGGTCGCAGGCTCCTATTCTTCAAGGGTAACGAGAGATAATGCAATGATGAAAGTTTTAGCAGCCATTATTCCTTACGGGAAAGTATTTTTTGGCATAATGCTGTTGTTGTTTGGGATCGATCACTTTTTATATGTGCAATTTGTTTCCACACTTGTTCCGGATTGGATCGGTAATATCGTTTTCTGGAGCGATCTGGCGGGTGTTGCATTAATAGGAACCGGATTATCGATTATTTTAAATATCAAACGAAGATTGGTTTGCATGCTTGCAGGCATAATGTTATTTATTTGGGTTATCGTGCTTCACATACCAAGATCGATCGGACATCCTGAAATAGCTGATAAAGCAAATGAAATGACCAGCGTTTTTGAGGCAATATTGTTTAGCGGCGTTGCATTCTTAATTGCAATAGAGAATGATAATCGCAGAAACCGGCGATGAAAATCCACATAAATTAATCGCACACACACCAAATTCCCTCAATGGAAATGTTGCTATACAGAAATGCAATGTAACGATACTCGATAGACATTGTCAGCAGCGAGCAAGATCACTTTTTATATTTCGACAAGTTCACCAATAATACGCCTGATAAGATAATGAACAGCGAAATGATCTGAATGCCTGTGATTTTTTCGCTGAGTATCCACCATCCAAGAAACATGGCAACGGCGGGGTTTACATAAGCATAGGTGCCGACAATAGCGGGCGGACGAACATCCAATAGCCATATATATGCGATAAAACCAACGAGAGAACCAAAGGTGATCAGGTAAAGCATCGCGTTGATAGAGCTCCACGTAATTTGACTCCAGGCAAAATTGTTGAACTCGCCCACTATCAATGAAATCAACAACGCAAATAAACCTGCAGCCATCATTTGAATACTTGCCTTGATGCTGGTGCTGCCACAGGTTACTGAATATTTTGAATACAATGAACCGGTTGACCATAAAGCACTGCCCATCAACAAAACAAAAAAACTAATGATCTGCATCTTACCTCCGTGCCAATTGATGGAGCCCTTGTTTGCAGAAAGCATAATGATGCCTGTTAAACCGATCATCAGCCCGATCAAAATAAATTTATCGGAAAAATTATCTTTCCAATGTTTTTTGTCCAGAAGAATGAACCAAAAAGGGGTGGTGGCGATAATGATGGAACATAGTCCTGCAGGAAGATATTGTTCGACCCAAATTAATGAGGTGGTTCCGAAAAACAACATTAGTATCCCCGCGAGTGAATTTTTTGTGACAGACATTTTATCAGGAACTTTTTCGCCTCTTGCCATGCACCATATAAATAAAATAATCCCCGCTATAAAAAAACGGATGGCAGCCATCAAAAACGGCGGTGTGCTCTTTATAGCCAGCGCAATAGCGATATAAGTGGATCCCCAGAAAATATACACTGACGCAAACGCAGCAATGATAAGCGCTTTGGAAGGCTCTTTCAAGGCTAGTGTTTTTTCCATGCTGTTGGTTTTGGTATGGGCAAATAATTATCTTCTTTCAATGTCTCTAAAACTATTGTTGTTTTGGTAGATAAAATGCCTGATATCTTGCTCATTTTTTCGCGCATAAAATGAATCAGCGAGATGGGATCTTTAGCACGCACTTTCATCAAATAACAATCTTCGCCGGCGATGTGATGTAATTCGAGCACTTCAGGAATTTTTACCAAATGCTTTGCCACGGCTACATTTCCCGGACCCTCACTGGTTTTGATAAAAACGAATGCAAGTAATTTCAAATCCAGAATATCCGGATTGATGCGCGTAGTGTAGGCCTGAATGATACCTTTTTGTTCTAGTTTCTTTACTCGTTCTAAAACAGCCGATGGGGCCATTCCAAGTCTTTTTGCCAGTTCCGTGTTTTGCAGACAGGCATCCGCTTGTAATGCAGCGAGAATTTTAATATCCGTTATATCGATAGAGATTTCCAACTCAGAATTTTATTCTGCTAATTTAATAATTTTCAGAATTAAATTCAAAAAATATTATTAAAACAAGAATTATTAGGTGCGATCATTTCAATAGATCCGTTTACCACTACTCACTATTGCTTTTGATAGAGTGTTTACGGTCTGTGATCACATTTTGCAGAGTCCATTCTATTTTTTTGCCGAATTCTTCTTTTCTTACTCCGCAATTTTTTTTCAGGCAAATTTTGCAGGAAAAGTCAACGCAGGGGTCTGTATGAACGAACATTTCCACAGCATCACCGAATTCTTTTTTGACGAGTGCTATCAATGCTTCTACTTCATCGTGCGCTTCGCGGATATTTAAATACCAGGGGATGGTGAGATGGCAATCAATATGAAGCACATTACCATATTTGATCACCCGCAGATTATGCAGATCAATCCAGTTCTCGCGGCGACTTGTATTCAATGATTCCACCAGTTTGGTTAATATTTTTTCATCGGCCTCATCCATTATTCCGGCAATGGATACGCGCAAAACGCGGTAACCAGTATTAATAATGATTAAGGCAAAGATCAACGCAACGGCACTGTCAAGCCAGGGATAGTGCGTGAAATAGATCAATCCTAAACCTACAATAATGCCGATGGTAGAATAAGTGTCAGTATAGAGATGTTTACCACTCGAGATCAATACAACAGAATTATTCTTTTTTCCACGTTTGATGCTGATATAACCGACGATAAAATTGACAACACCGGTGAAGGCAATCAGCAAAATACCATAATCAAGCTTTTCAAGCTGACGCGGATGAATCAGCCCTTTGATGGCTTCATAAATAATAATGATTCCTGCAATAATTATTAAAACGCCTTCGACCGCAGCGGAGAGAAACTCTGCCTTGCCATGACCATACGGATGATCCTGGTCACGCGGTTTGGAAGCAATGTACAAACTGTATAATCCAACAAAGCCGGCGATGACGTTTACGATACTTTCCAAAGCGTCAGTTAAAATAGCAACGGAGTGAGTTAAAAAATAAGCGGCAAATTTCAGCAAGAACAAAAAAACAGCAACAAAAAAAACCAATCGTTGCGTCTTAAGATTTTGATTGCTTTGGTCCAATTAAAAAAAATTTGGACAAAAGTAGATAACAAAAACTATTATTTATTATTGTTAAGATGATAATCTGTGAATCAGGCTGGTGATTGATGATCAGCGCCTGATTTATTTTGTAATCGCTGCCAAAGAAGCTTTATTCTTTTTAATGCGCGCGAATAGGATTCCTTGTTGAATATTTGCGAATCGTGTAAGGCTTTGTAAGTAAGAAATATTCCGATCGGTAAAAGAATATAGGTTGCCATCCACATTCCGCCTATTGGCGTTAATACATCTTGCTTGACGAATTTTGTTCCATAGTTATTAAGCAAATAAAATATAACAAAAAACACAACGGCAAAAACCAGGGGGAGTCCGACTCCGCCCTTTCTAATGATTGAACCCAAAGGTGCACCTATCAGGAACAAGACCAGGCATGCTAAAGACATGGTTAACTTTTCATGCCATGCGATCTGATGCAGACGCAATTCTTTTTGTTCACTGGTAAATACCAGATCGTTCTGATCAAAAGTGTTCCGGATACTGTTTACCACTGATGATCCCCTGTTATTGACGGCAGATTGCACACTGTCTGGTATCAGATCTTTAAACGATTTTGCTTTACTGTTCTGTTGCGCATTTATTTTCCAGTTTGAATCGAGATATTTTGGGAAACTCAATTGCAACTGCATGCTATTATTGGTGCTATTGATATATTCATTGTCCTTTTTCTTCAAAGAATCAATGGTTATGCTCAATTGCCTGATGTTAAGCATCTGATAATTATTCTTAAAAGTATTGTCATTACTTCTGCTCAATTTAAACGAGCTGAGATCAAAAACTTTTCGATAATATTTAAATCCAACCCGTATATATTCCGTGTTGGTCGTCATGTGTTGCCCGGTTTCCTGGTATAAGGATCCGTTTTGCAAATCGAATTCCAGAAAATTATCCGGCGTTACGCGCATCTTTCCTTTATCTGCAATAATGATATTATCCTGCAGTGAATTGGCGCTTGTCGGCTGTTCGTAAATGATTACGTTTTCTATGGTTGAATTGTCTTTTTCTTTTTTACCGATCTTGATAACATAACCATCGATCTTATCATAAAACACACCTTCTTTAATATCAAATGCAGGTTTTGCAACAATGATATCATATCGCAGCGTTTGCATTTTTAAATTCACAACGGGGTTGATATAGTTGTTGAATAAGAAAGAAATGCCGCAAATAAAAATGCAAACAACAAACAAAGGCATCATAAAACGAAGCAGCGAGATGCCGGCAGATTTAATGGCTACGAGTTCAAATCTTTCTCCAAGATTGCCAAATGTCATTATAGAAGATAATAAAACGGCAAGTGGCAATGCCAGCGGAATAAGCGTTGCTGAAACATACACGATGAATTTGGCGATGGTGATGGTATCCAAACCTTTGCCGACAAAATCATCTATCCAAAGCCAAAAAAATTGAAGTACCAGCACAAATAAAGTAATAAAGAAAGTGGCAATGAAAGGACCTACAAATGATTGAACAATAAGTTTGTCTAATTTTTTTATCACGCGTTATACTTTCTGAAATGATAATAACTTTAGCGAATGAATAAAGCAAAAATACAGCTTTCGGCAGACGAATTATTATTGGTGCAAAACGGCGAGTGGATTTTAACAAAGAATATCATTATAGAAAAGGTCTATTCTTTGTTTGGTTCCTTGGCCGAAGAAATGAAAAATATAACTCGACAATTTTCATTACCGCAACAAATTTCCCAAACGACACCCAAAATCTACAAAGGAGAAAATTATAAAGGATTGCCTTATGTAATGCTGGACTACCCACGGTTTTTTACAAAAGAAAATATTTTTGCCATCCGGGTACTATTTTGGTGGGCGAATTATTTCAGTATTACCCTGCATGTAAAAGGCGAATTCAAAAACCTTTTCAATGATGCGCTGAAAAGTAATATCAGGTATCTGGGGAATAATCTTTTTTATCTGAATATTACCGAAGACGAATGGCACCACAATATTGATACCCACAATTACATTTTCTTGAATGAAGCAAGCGATTTAGTAATTCAAAAATATTTGTTGCAGGCTTCATTTAGCAAGCTCTCTGCAAAAATAAACCTGAACCAGTGGAACGATGCTGAAAAATTATTGTTGAATTTCTATGAAGTATTGATGCGGTCGCTCCAACACTAATTGCCAAGGCGGTGAAAAAGATCCTTTACTTGCGAGCCCCATAATTGGCTTTGATCTTTTATATCTTTTTTATCGGCAAAATCTTTTATGATCAAAATGGTTTGATTGGTAACTTCTGACTTCTCAATTCTAAATTCAAAAAATTCATCTTTTGGTGCATGCGTCCAGTGAAAGCGAATGAATTTCTCCAATTCTGTTTCTAGCACTTCGGCCTTATCTACCGAACCGTTCCATGAAAAACTGAATACATTATCGCGTTCATCAACCTTGTCGGCAAACCATTCTTGCAAACCTGAAGGACTACTTAAGAATTCATATAAAATAGACGGAGAACATCTTACCGGATACTCTAACGTAAATAATTGTTTTTTGCTCATCAACAAATCAATTGAATCTTTTTATCAAACATTCCGGTAAATTTTTTGGTGATATTATCATCATCAGCTTACCAGTAATTAAAATTGTCTCAACTTTTAAATTGAAAACATGACGTGCAATAATAAAGAAATATTTGAACCATCAAAATTTTTTTCTTCATATTACCATTAATATAACCTTGACTTTGAAGCAATTAAGACCTAACGTGGCTGACTACCAACTGATTATAAAAATTTTTTTTGTTAGTAACCCATAAAACCCTTAAATTACCTATCCACTTGAATGATGTGCACAGATTATTTAAAAAATTGCATAAGAAATCATTCAATTGTGCGTTTTTAATTATCACATAATCCATTGAATAACTGAATATTTAATTTAAACCCTTTAAAACGGCTCACCTATGAGTATGCGTCAACTCAAAATCACGAAAAGTATTACTAATCGTGAATCACAGAGTTTAGAAAAGTACCTCCAGGAAATCGGAAAAGTTGAATTGATCGGACCGGAAGAAGAAGTAAAGCTTGCAGTCCGCATAAAACAAGGCGACCAAAAGGCTCTTGAAAAACTTACCAAGGCAAATCTTCGATTCGTGGTGTCTGTTTCCAAACAGTACCAAAATCAGGGACTTTCACTTCCAGACTTAATTAATGAGGGCAATCTTGGATTAATCAAGGCAGCGCAGCGTTTCGATGAAACCCGCGGCTTTAAATTCATCTCTTATGCTGTATGGTGGATCCGTCAAAGCATTCTTCAGGCTTTAGCCGAACAATCTAGAATTGTTCGTCTTCCTTTAAATAAAGTGGGACTGACCAATCGGATCCAAAAGGCGTATTCGCAACTTGAACAAGAATTTGAACGCGAGCCTTCTGCAGAAGAATTGGCAGAAATACTAGACATGGATATCGATGAAGTCTCTTCAACCCTGGGCATATCAGCCCGTCATGTTAGTGTAGATACCCCTTTATCTGAAGGAGAAGACAGTACATTGATCGACGTGATGGAAAATCCGAATGCAGAACGCGCGGAAAAGAATATCGAACACGATGAATCGCTGAAACAGGAAATAGACAGGTCGCTGAAAAGCCTCACTGAACGCCAGAAAGAAGTCATCTGCTTTTTCTTTGGAATTGGAATTGATCATCCGATGAGTTTGGAAGACATCGGTGAAAGATTCAACCTGACCCGTGAACGTGTGCGCCAGATTAAGGATAAAGCGATCACGAAACTCAGAACCAACACTCGTTCTGAATCTTTAAGAACTTTTTTAGGAATTTAATAAAAACATAAGCACAACATCAATAAACTTTTACTCCATTTTCATAAATTTGCGATTCTTTAAAGTGAATATGATCTCAAATTATATTCACTTTGTTTTTTTATGCGTACTTGAAGAAATGTAAAATCATAGATCATGTTTGAGAATTTATCAGATCGGCTTGAATCGGCGTTTAAACAAATAAAAGGTGAGGGAAGAATTACCGAATTAAATATTGCTGCCACCATTAAAGATATTCGTCGTGCGCTTATTGACGCAGACGTGAATTATAAAATCGCAAAAGAATTTACCGACACGATCAAAGAAAAAGCATTAGGTCAAAAAGTGCTTACTGCCGTGAGTCCGGGACAGTTAATGATCAAGATCGTAAAGGATGAGTTGGCTGAATTAATGGGTGGCAGTGAAACTGAATTCAATGCAAAAGGTAATCCTGCCGTAATACTGATTGCGGGACTGCAGGGTAGTGGAAAAACAACATTCAGCGGAAAGCTCGCCAATTATCTCAAAACAAAAAAAGGATTATCCCCATTATTGGTTGCTGCCGATATTTATCGTCCTGCGGCAATTGAACAATTGAAAGTCCTGGGCGAACAGATCGGGGTAGACGTTTATAATGAGCCTGAAAATAAAGATGCGGTTCAAATAGCACAGAATGCGGTTAAAGAAGCCCGCAGCAGGAATAAAAATGTGGTGATTATTGATACTGCAGGACGATTAGCCATTGATGAAATGATGATGACAGAAGTGGCAAATATCAAATCTTCGGTAAATCCGCAGGAAATCTTATTTGTTGTTGATTCGATGACAGGCCAGGATGCGGTCAATACGGCAAAAGCGTTTAATGAGCGTCTTAATTTCTCTGGAGTTGTATTAACGAAATTGGATGGCGACACTCGTGGCGGTGCAGCGCTTTCTATTAAATATACCGTTGAAAAACCAATTAAGTTTGTTAGTACCGGTGAGAAATTAGACACCTTAGATGTTTTCTATCCGGACAGAATGGCGCAGCGTATTTTGGGCATGGGTGATATCACCACATTAGTTGAAAAAGCACAGGCACAATTTGATGAAGAACAAGCCAAGAAACTCGAAAAGAAGATCCGGAAAAATCAATTTGATTTTGAAGATTTCAAACAGCAGTTGGAACAGATAAAAAAGATGGGAAATATCAAAGATTTGTTGGGAATGATTCCGGGAGTTGGTAAATCAATAAAAGATATTGACGTTAGCAATGATTCCTTTAAAGGAATTGAGGCCATGATCAACTCTATGACGCCCATGGAACGTGCCAATCCTGATGTAATCGATCAAAGCCGCAGGAAAAGAATTGCCGCCGGAAGCGGGAAGGATTTGACTGAAATAAACGCTTTTATGAAGCAGTTCGACCAAATGAAACAAATGATGAAAACAATGAACAAAATGCCCGTTGGTGGACGTTTTGGATTGGGGAAAAGATGATTTCATCCGTTGATAAAAAAATGCTCTTAATATTATTGCTTTCGTTCGCGATGTATTAATTTTGAGTAGTTCAATGGGTTTATTACCTTTGCATTCCTAAAAATTAACCTTATTAATTAACGCATTTAAATATCTATTTAAGATGCCAGTAAAAATCAGACTTCAGAGACATGGGTCTAAAAAAAGACCTTTTTATTTTATTGTAGTAGCCGATGCCCGCGCTCCCAGAGACGGGAAATTCATCCAAAAAATCGGTACGTATAATCCCTTAATCGTTCCTGCAGCAGTTCAGTTAGACCGTCAAAAAGCGCTCGATTGGTTGCATAAAGGCGCTCAACCCACCGATACTGTTCGCCGTATATTATCATATAAAGGCGTTCTGTATCTTAAGCATTTATTGCGTGGCGTAAAATTGGGTTTATTCGATGACGCGGCGGCAATGGAAAAGTTTCAGAAATGGCATTCAGAACATGAAGTGCAATTGAAGAAACGCCAGGAAGACCATCGTAAGTCAAGATTTGTAAAAAGAAGTCAGCCTCCTGTGAGACGCGTTGAAAAGAAAGAAGATGGAGAGGTTGGAGCAGAATAATTTTTTAAACTGATCAAATGAACTGATAATCCCGGTGAAGCCATTCATCGGGATTTTTATTATTGAATGAACGAATACAGGAACATAGGAAAATTGGTCGCCGTTTATGGATTTAAAGGCGATGTCGTTTTACAACATCATTTTGGGAAGAAAACTTCCCTTAAGGGGTTAGAAACTATTTTTTTGAGTAATAAGGAAGATGCGATGTTTCCCTATTTCATTCAACAGATAAAAATCAAGAGTGAAAATGAGGTATATATTAAATTAGAAGGAATTGATTCAAAAGAAATAGCAGAAAAGATCCTGAAAAAAGAAGTGTGGATCACCGATGCTGATTTTCATAAATATGTGCATTCAACGGCGCCGGCCTCTTTTGTGGGATTTCATTTGCTGGATGAAGGAGTTGATCTGGGAGAGATCGTGGAAGTGATTGAACTTCCACACCAGTTGTTGTGTAAGATTTTTATCAAAAATAATGAAGCGCTGATTCCCCTGCACGATGAAACCCTAAAAAAAATTGATAAAAAAAATAAACAGGTCCATGTCGTCCTTCCGGATGGATTGCTTGATATTTATCAATGAGAGCCGGATTTGATAAAATCTGCCATTAACTTCATTCGATAATAAAGATTACTGACCATCTGTGGAATATCGTTCTTAATATTCTTGAAAGAGCCTCCATTTAATTTCTTTATATTTTTCAATTCAACGATTTTCTCGTCAATTTTATCGGCTAGTTTTTCTACTGTCCAGCCAATGTATCTTTTATTCCTTTCTTCAAATACATGTCTTGCTTCAATTGCGCCATTTCTCAATTTCCTAAATGAAAAACTATTCTTAATGGCATCCTGGTAAGCGTTGTTTTGCAAAAGTTCAACCAGATTATCGTAGGGAACATCATTGATAAAAGCGTTCCTGAAAACGTTCAGGTTGTCCCGCAATTCAATAATGATATGCTTTTTCAGTACATCATTGGTCTTCGACTTTTTATGAAGAAAAGAAATCAGGTCCTTTAATTGCGATATGCCTGTCGTTAACCATTCCATAATATTAAAAATAGATTTTTTTAAGTTATCCTGGAATTTTTGTACTAAAAAAATTAGTATATTTATAATGAATATTTTATGGCAGATAATAAACAAAGAATAATTGCGCATTTTGATCTGGATGCTTTTTTTGTGTCCGTAGAGTGCTTGAATAACCCTTCACTAAAAGGCAAAGCCTTGATTGTTGGCGGGCATAATGAGCGGGGAGTAGTGTCTGCATGCAGTTATGAAGCAAGAAAATATGGGGTTCATTCTGCTATGCCCATGAAAACGGCGATGCGCTTGTGTCCTCATGCGATCGTGGTCAATGGCTCCTACCATGACTACGGGAAATATTCAAAATGGGTTACGGATATCATTGCCGAGAAAGCTCCTTTATTCGAGAAAGCGTCCGTAGATGAATTTTATATTGATCTAACGGGCATGGATAGGTTCTTTGATCCTTATCAGTGGACAATAAATTTGCGGGAAGAAATTATTGCAAAAACAAATCTTCCTATTTCATTTGGAATGGCTTCGAGTAAGCTGGTTGCAAAGATCGCAACGGATGAAGCTAAACCCAATGGCTATCTATATGTTCCATATGGCTCTGAAAAAGAATTTCTGGCACCATTGAACGTTGCAAAGATTCCCGGTGTTGGCAAACACACCTGCAAAGCCATGTACGAGATCGGAATCAATACAATTAAGGATCTCAGCGATCAGCCGGTTAAATTATTAGAAAAATATTTTGGTAAGTACGGCCTTGATTTATGGAATAAGTCAAATGGTATACATGCCCGGCAGGTAGTTCATTCCCGCCAGTCAAAATCTATTTCAACCGAGAATACTTTTTTTGAAAATCTAACCGACACCTCTTTTTTGTTATCTGAAATTATCCGCATGACAGAGAAGATCGCGTATGAACTGAGGCAGGATAATATGATTGCTGGCTGTATTTCTGTTAAGATCCGATATTCTGATTTTGAAACGACTTCGAAACAAACTACGATCGATCACACTTTTTATGATGATAGACTCATCAGTAAAGCAAAAGAACTATTCAGACAATTATATAAAGGCAAAAAGCCCGTTCGCCTGGTTGGTGTAAGACTCAGCCATTTGACCGATGAGGCTGTTCAGGCAGACTTATTTGATGACACCGAGAAAAAGAATGCTTTATATAAAACGATCGACGAGGTAAAGAACCGGTTTGGTAAAGATTCCATCTCGAAAGCTGCTTGTATATAGTTTTTTTTAATTTAGTCTATAATATTGGTAGGGAATGAATATCTTTGTAGCCCTATTTTTAAAAACTGTTTTTTAACTTTAAAAAAATATATTTATGAGTTTACGTTTAGGAGACATAGCGCCTAATTTCCAGGCTAAAACGACAGCCGGGGATATTGATTTCTACGAATATCTAGGTAATGGTTGGGGTATTTTATTTTCTCACCCCGCAGATTATACACCAGTTTGCACTACCGAGCTGGGAAAAACAGCATTATTACAGGAAGAGTTCGCCAAGCGTAATGTGAAAGTGCTGGCTGTCAGTGTTGATCCTCTGGATAAACATCTTGGTTGGGTTAAGGATATAAATGAAACGCAAAACGTAAATGTGAATTTTCCGATAATCGCTGATCCGGAAAGAACAGTTGCTAATTTGTACAATATGATCCATCCAAATGCTTCAGAGACTTTCACGGTGCGTTCTTTATTTGTGATCGGTCCAGATAAAAAAGTGAAGCTTACATTGACTTATCCTGCATCAACAGGAAGAAATTTTCATGAAGTTTTGCGTGTTATAGATTCATTACAATTAACGGCCAATTATTCTGTAGCAACACCGGCAGACTGGAAAGAAGGAGAAGATGTAATCGTTGTTCCTGCAGTTTCAACAGAAGATGCGCAGAAAAAATTTCCTAAAGGGGTGAAAATTATTAAGCCATATTTACGATACACCCCGCAACCAAATAAATAACTATCCAAAGAACTATTTCTTTTTCATACTACGAAGCTCCGCCACCAGCGGGGCTTTTATCATTCCAGGCAGGCTGTAAAATAAAAAGGGGCCCGGATGAAAATCCAGCCCCGTTTTTAAAATCCAATATCCTATGAAAAACCGTGGTAAAAATAATAAAACAATTCTATTTACCAATAAATGCTTTTGATCAACTTAATTTTTTTTGATTATGTGCAAAATTTTTTTGCAAATGTTCACATAAATAAAAAAGGTATCGTAAATCTACGATACCTTTTGTGAACAAATTTTATGCTGATTATTAATAAGACCAGAGATCCTGTTCGTAATTGAATATTTTTTCTTTGATATTATCTCCTTCAAGCAGAGCAAGAATAGGATCCTTTACATATTCTTTTATGTATTTATCGCCAGGATTATCAATTGTTGATTTGATAATACGACTTGCAAACATTCTGCTTTCAAATAATTCTTCCCAGCTCATTCTTGCTCCATAATTTTTTCCATTATATGCTTCATATTTTGCAAGCATTGCTCTGAGATCAGGATAATAAACCCAGAATACCGGAGCTACATCACGAAAAGTTCCGTCACTATTGGTAATTGTTTTTAAAGGAGCGATACCAAGTATTCTGGCATACATCCTTGAGGTTTGTTTGTCAAATACCCATTCTTCTTTGATCCAATATCTTTCTATTGATTCAGGGTTAAATAATTCAGAAATGGTAGTGTCCTTCATTATGCCTTTAGAACCATCGGGGTCTTGTACTAAATTTGGAACCTGAATGGTATGGGGCTTTCCAACAAGGCTGGTTGCAATTTGCTTGAAGGTGTAGGGCGTTGTAAATCTGTCATCAATTGGATCAAATGCTGTTATCTCACCGCTTCTGATGCCATTTAATAAGATATTAATGAAACGCTGGCTGCCATTATCCTCTATAGCTCCATAAGCAAAAGGCAGATTCATTTTTTCGTGTACGTCAATTTCTCTCCACACACGCTGGCGGTATACCGCATCATCTTCACGGATATATTGATAATTAAGCGGAGTGCGATCTTTAATAAGATTTCGTTCTATTACTGCATCATTGCGCAAAGATTTAAGCGGAGTATCCAGTTTGATATCTGCTTCCATCTCAACAACTTTTTTTGTTGTGTCTTGCGCAGGAGTAACTGCCGCAGTATTAGCATTGTTTTTATTTGTAGTTTTTTTAGCTGTTGTGGTTCTTTTTTTCTTCTTGCGCGTTGTTGTTTGCGCATTTACGGTTCCTGCAGCTAAAGCAATTACAATTGCAAACAAGCTTAATCTGATAACACATTTTTTCATTTCAAAAGAATTTACTTATTAATGATTCGCAAAAGCATTGATCTATCAATATTCTCTTATCTTAAAGTAAAAGATATCGGTTGAATTTCCCTTTGCCTTCCATCTGGACCGATAACGGTGATCTCATCAAAAAATACTTTCGTACCTGGTGTGACCCTGTTAACGATCTCAGCAGCTTTTCCCGTCCAACGAGTTCCGTCATTACTTGATTGCGTGTATATAGAAAAAGCTCCACCCACAGCACTCAATTTATAACTTATAACTCTGAATGCGGCTTCAAACTCGGCATTATCAAGGTGAGTGATCAAACCCGCATTGGCTTTGAACTCAGCAGCGGACATTGTTCCGTTCTTGTGAGTACCAACAAAGGCAATCGGATCAGGCAAATATTTTACACGGAATTTTTTAGCGGTTGCTTTTCCATCAATTGTAACATTGATGGTTTGTTCTCCGGGAGTTTTCGGGTAAGCCTCCCATGAAGAACCCTGAATGTGTTTTAAGGTTCCCCCCGTAAGGGTTGCCTGAATTTTTTCACTTCCGGATCCGCCACTGATTGTTAATGGATTCGGCTGATCTCCCATAATATAAAGTACATTCATCTTGTCTGCAGAAATTGCAACACCAGAAGGAACACCGACGGTGTATTTAATTTCTTCATTGATTGGAATTGTTTTTCCATCCTGATCCTTATATGAACCACCTACTCTGATGGTCTGTGTTCCGCCACCACCAACGGTAATATCTTTTGTTGCTTTACCATCTTTATCAACATCAACTGGCTGCCCATTAATGGTGATCGTAGGATGCGCAGCAGAACTAAATGCGCCAACGCCTGCATAAACGGAAAGCTTATCGCCAGGCATTAAGTAAGTAGCATTTGCTCCGGCAATAACACCTGTTTTGTCAAAACGCACTTCAACAGCGCCAATCTGATCGTGACAATAAGTGATGATATTATTTTCTGAGTTTTTAATGTCATTTTGGAATTTGCTTAGAATGGTTACGGCCGCTACGGTAGGAGTCATGTTGAAATAATTCACTGTCCAGTTTCTTGAAATATCTCCGCTTGGAGTAATTCCTTCCTGAGAGGGAGGAACTGATAAATCAAGAGGCAGCTTTCCGTCAAATTCTTTAGCGATAGCTGGATCCTGAAGGATCTTTTGTTTATAATTTACCAGCATATTATACAGCTTAGGACCTTCCCCTTCTTCATCAAAAATTCTTGTTGCAGCATCAAGATCATCGGGTTTGTAGGAGGTTGTGTCACCTTTTGCCAAATCATATCCGGATTCACGTAAGAGTCTGGTTTTATAAGCTTCGATGGTATCGTATACATCTTTGGATAACTGTTCGACTGCGTATGCTTTTGGGGCCCAAACGGCTGCTTTATCCCTTGTTTCTGCAGTACTTTGTTTTGCTTTTAATGAAGTATAGATATTATTATTTTCTGTAGTTAAAACATCATTAGAGTTTTTGATGCTATTGTTAACTACTTTAAAAGCGTTTAATATTTCAGCAGATACATTTAGCGCCAGCAATGCTGTGAGCACCAAATACATCATGTTTATCATCTTCTGCCGGGGCTCTTTTGGTAAGGCCATTGGATTAGTAGTTTAATTTTAAAGAATCGGGTGTTTCATAGTTCAACTAATGAATTATTATCTTCCTTGCATTGCAGTTAACATGTTACCATAAACATGGTTAAGACTGCCGAGGTTTTTAGCCAACAAAGCTATTTGTTCCTGTGTTTTCTTCGCATCATCAACACTGCTCTGCATTGCTTGTGAAGCCTGAACCAGGTTACCATAAAAGCTGTTCATTGCCTTTAAATGGTTATTGGTGTCCTGCAATTCCAATTCATAAATAGCATTCAAAGAACCTAAATTCTTATTTAACACCTGAACCTGCTCGTGGAATTGTTTTGTGCTTTCTGCAGCTGCGTTAAAATGTCCTATTGTGGTAGTTGCATTCTGATAAGCACCTTTCATGCTGTCGAGTGCGGCAGTGGCTTCTTTTGTCTTAGCTGCATATTCACTGGTTGCCGCGACTGCGCCCGATACATCGCTTATTTTGTCAACTGTAGTTCCGAATTTTTTGAATCCTTCGCTTAAACGACCAAGATTAGCAGGAGTAATTTCTGCTTCCTGTAACATTTTGTCAAATTTATCGAGAGCTGGATTTCCGCTGGAGTTGCCTGCCAATTTAGGTAATGCTTCAGCAATTGCATGCATTTCAGATCCGGGAGGCGGAAGGAACGCATAAACGGTGAAGATCAGAGCTTCAGTAATCAAGCCCGCAGTAAGAAAGAAGTTAGCTAGTTTTTGGTGCGTGATCTTTTCCCATGCGCCAAAGATTACTATTGCAGCGCCCATACAGACTATTACGTTAACTAATTTTTCAGTTTGTTTAGAAACACCGGCCATAATTGTAAGTTTAAATTGTTTTTAATAGGTTTAAAAGGGTTGTCGGAAAATAAAATTCGTTTTGATTTTTTATTCAAGACTTAAAATCAAAAACGAATTTTATGAAAAAAAATTTTGTTATTTCTAAGAAAATTACTTGTGATAAGCTAATGTTGGTGGAAGATCAATTATACAACGGAAACCAATGTACGATTTTGATGTATCCTGATATTCGTAAGTACGCGTGCTTGTCTGAAGGTAAAAACCAACATCTTTCCAGCTACCACCGCGAACAACCTTACGTTTCATACGAGGAGGATCAGAATCTTTGGCATTATAACGAATATCCGGGTTCATGTCATGTTCAAAGTTATAAGCGCCTTCATAATATACAGATGATGTCCATTCTGCAACATTACCCGCCATGCAATACAATCCAAAATCATTTGGCCAATATGCATCGGCACGGGCAGTATAAAATGCGCCATCTTCAGGATAGTTTCCACGACCTGGTTTGAAGTTGGCTAATAAACATCCTTTTTTATTTCTTAAATAATAGTTACCCCAAGGGAACATTGATTGTGAACGTCCGCCGCGCGCTGCATATTCCCATTCAGCTTCACTTGGCAAACGATACTTTGATTCTGTGGCTTTTCTTTGCCTTTCCAGCGCTGAATTTTGGATAAGCGTTCTCCACTCACAAAAAGCGGTTGCCTGATTCCAGTTAACCCCCACAACAGGATAGTTTCCGAAAGCAGGGTGTGAAAAATATCTTTGGGTCATTGGCTCATTGTAAGAGTAGGAGAAATCACGGATCCATACCAGTGTATCCGGATAAACAGCCACATTACTGGAATCAATGAATTTTGAGCGGGGTTTTCCTTCATTTTCTCTTTTTGCTGCTTCTTTTAGATCAAATCTCTCATAATGAAACTTCAATTTTGAAGGATCGATCTCTTTTTTTCCAAAAATGCGGTTATCGGGAGTTAAAATAATTTGATCTATTTTTTCAATAGTTGCTTTATCGCTCCATTTTATCATCTCTGCTTTTTTCCAATCAACCTGAAATCTTCCGTCAATTTCTTTCCCATAATTCATCAAAGTGGCTGCAATTGAGTCTCTTACCCAATTTACAAACTGACGATATTCATTATTGGTGATTTCTGTAGCATCCATCCAAAACCCATTTATGGAAATTTGGCGATTTCGTGCTGTAAACGCATAATTTACGTCCTCATCGCTGGGTCCCATATGAAAAGTCCCTGAGGGAACATAGACCATGCCCGGAGGTTTTGACAAATTGTACTTGCTTGCAGGCGCAACACCATGCAACTGACCGTCTTCCGGAAAACTTCTGCCTACGGAACTTCCACCAGATTTGCTACAACTGACTGCAAGAAAGGCTGCGGGGAGAATTAGCAGGAAATAAAGGTTTTTCATTTTCATAATATTAAAGGGTATTGGGCAAAGATTTTTCATTCGCGCCATCTTAATTACAATTTTATAATTTATTTTTTAAAAGTCAAAACTTTAGACACAGTTAATTTTAACGATTCCTATGGCTTTTTTATTGTTTTGCTACTCGTTAAATTTTTGCACATTTTTCAGGACTCGGATTAATTCAGCAGTTTCAGTTACAGGTGATTGGCAATTATAGCTTTTGCACAAAAAAAGCAGCGGTTGGTCTTTAACAGGTTTGCCCTTAAGGAGGGGAAATTGTTCATCTTTTTGGGTTGCGGATTGGTAGACTTTGAAAGGTATGAAATTACTCAAAAATTCCTTTCTTACGGAATTTAATTTTTCACCGGTTATTACCACTTCAGGTATATCATACGAAATTGACTGTATCAAAGTTGCCCAGACGCCGAATGAGGTAGGGTATTTAATGATTACTTTACCTAATGAGGTACATAATTGAATGCTCTTTTCTTTCCAAGCCGATTCGTCGAAAATTACCGATAGGTATAGAAGATTTAATGCCATTACGGAATTGCCCGATGGAATGGCTCCGTCATAAACTTCTTTTTTTCGCAAAATAATATCTTGTTGATCCTGATGGGTATAAAAAAAGAAGCCGGTTTCTTCGTCCTCAAAATGATCAATGACAAATGAGGTTATTTCCTTTGCTTTGATCAAGTAAAAAGTATCCCCAGATATTTCCTGGAGTTTGATCAATGCAGCAATTAAAAAGGAATAATCATCCAAAAAGGCTGGAAATTTTGTTCTGTCATTCTTAAAGCAATGCGAGAAATAAAACAAGCCTTTTTGTTCAAAATTTTTAAGCAGGAAATTCATATTATTAATTGCGAGTGCTTTATACTCTTCGATTCCCAAAGCTGCAAAAGCGTGGCTGCATGCGGTGTTCATTAAGGCATTCCAGCTTAGAATTATCTTATCATCGAGTAATGGGGCTGCTCTTTTGTTTCTTTCAGACAATAATTTTTTTTGGGCCTCGCCCAGCCGCTGCAACAATTCATTTTTATTGATCCTGGTTCCTGCTGCAAATTCATCCAGGCTGATATTTGTGTGAAGAATATTTTTGTTTTCCCAATTTCCTCTTTCTGTCACTCCATAATAGGAACAGAATAATTGGCTTTCTTCCTGCAATATTTCATCAATTTCTTTCTTGCTCCATACATAATATTTTCCTTCTTCTCCCTCACTATCTGCATCAATGGAAGAATAAAAACCTTGTTGGGGAGAAAACAATTCTCGCTTAATAAATTCCATTGTCTGCTTTATAGTGTTGGCATAAATATCCTTTTTTGTGATTTGGTAAGCTTCACTCATAACGATGATGAGGAGTGCATTATCATAAAGCATTTTTTCAAAATGAGGAGCAAGCCATTCATTATCTGTAGAATATCTTGCAAACCCCCCGCCGAGATGATCATAAATTCCTCCTGCTATCATTTTATCAAGACTAAGACAGGCCTGTGTTAACGCAGACTCGTTTGCAGTGTGATAATAATAATGAAGCAGGAATTGGATGGTGAAAGTTTGGGGAAATTTGGGTGCTATACCAAAACCGCCATCCGTTCTATCGGCGGATTTCATAATGTTATTAAAGATCTCATCCATTTGCGTTGGATCAAATATTTGCTCAAACTCATTTTGTTGATCTCTATTTTGGATGCCGAAAGAATTCGATTGAATGATATGGGCAGTAAGATTTTCTGCCTGTAATTTCAAGTCATCATTTTTTTTCTGAAATGCATCAATCACACTTTCCAAAATCTCCCTCCAGGAGGGACGATTAAAGGCTCGTTTTTGGGGATAATACGTGCCACCATAAAATGGTTTGCAATCCGGCGTTAAAAAAACATTCAAAGGCCATCCGCCGTTTCCGCTGATGGTTTGTACAGCATCCATATAAATATGATCGAGGTCGGGGCGTTCCTCTCTGTCAACTTTTATATTTATGAAATGAGCATTCATTATTTTGGCGATGTCTTCATCCTCAAAACTTTCGCGTTCCATTACATGACACCAATGACAAGCTGCATATCCGATGCTTACTAAAATGGGTTTGTTCTCTGATTTTGCTTTTTGCAATGCTTCATCGCTCCATGGATACCAATCCACAGGATTGTGCGCGTGTTGTAAGAGATAGGGACTTGTTTCGTCGATTAGATGATTATTGAAAGCGGGCATTGCTTTTTTTGTCTGTAAGTTATTAATGATCTATCGCAAAAATGGGTTTAGTTTTTTAAAACTAAAAAGGCAACGATGAAGTTGCCTTTTAGATTTTATGTAGTAGAAACTATTTCTTTTTTATAGTTGCAGACAAATATTTTTCCAATGCAGAAACCATTGATGGCGCCTGTGGTAAGGGAGCTTTAATATCCAATGTTAATCCGGCATCTTCTGCAGCTTTGGAGGTATTATTTCCAAAAGCGCCGATCTTGGTTCCGTTTTGTTTGAACTTGGGGAAATTATCAAAAAGGCTCCTGACCCCACTTGGCGTAAAGAAGCAAATGATGTCATATTCACTTTTCAGCATCAATTCTTTAATATCATTGCTGATGGAGCGATACATGAAAGGAGTTGCGAACTCGCAGTTATTATTTTTTAGCCAGCTCACAATTTCATTATCCTGCTGATTTTCGGACCCGGGATAAAGAAATTTTTCATTCTCTTTGTGTTTATTGATCACATCAAACATGCTTTTATTGGTGCCGTCAGCACCATAAAATACTTTTCTTTTCCTATATAAAATAAACTTTTGGAGATATAATGCTACCGCCTCGGTGATGCAAAAATACTTCGTGTCCTGAGATACATTTATCTTCATTTCCTCACAGATCCTGAAAAAATGATCAATTGCATGACGACTGGTAAAAATGATTGCCGTGTAATTAAGAATATCTATTTTTTGCTTACGAAAGTCTTTTGCGGCAACAGGCTCAAGACGAATGAAGGGATGAAACGCCAATTCAACCTCATATTTCCTGGTCAATTCAAAATATGGAGACTTATCAGTTTCCGGCCTGGGTTGGGTGATTAAAATTTTCTTGATGAGTTTAGCGGACGATAAATTGCCAGCGTTTTTTTCACCGTTTTTAATCATGTGAATTAGCTATAAGATTTTGCAAAGTTAAAAAGCTTTTTCCAAATTCGACAAGAACAACTTATAAATCAATATAAGCGGCGTTATTTCGAAGGCGCAAAGGTAGATAAAAAAATGGAATATACTTATTTTTATTTCTGTTCTTACTTGCCTGTAACCTGCACTAAAGCGATAAATGAATAATATGATCAAAAGGATAAAAGAAATGGTAATGATGATCTGGTCAACATCATTATTATTCGCAAAGGCCATTATAATGAGGAAGGGGATCAGTAATATGCCCAGCATTTTATTAATCAGGAAAACAACAAAAATATAGGCATCCGCTGCCTTTTTTATATTGAATATCCAGCCGCAGCATTTGAGCAAGGCAAATTTTACCAGGTACAGTAAGAACAGACTTCCGCAACAATAAGCCAATAATGAAGGAAAATTAAATTGATCGGTCATCCGATAATATTCAATGAGAAAACAGCCATATAATCCGCCTGAAATGACAAACAATACGTTTAACAATAGTGAAGGCAATGGCGTTTGCAAGAGTTGTTCCCGTATCTGTTGCTGGCGCATGGAAATCCGGAAGAAAAGTTGAAAAAGGTTGTTCATGTATTTTTCAAAGAACACACGTATCAGTCCAAAATAAAGCAGGATGCTTACCAGCAAATAGAATAAATAATCTGTTGATGATGAATTGTGCTCCTGAGATAACTGGACTTGTCTTTTCCCTAAAAAATTAAAATAAGCATTCATTGATAATACTTTCTTGAATAAGACAATCTCGTCTGGGAACTCTGATCCCTTATTTGGGAAAGTTGAAGAATCCGGTTTTATTATGGTACTGTCTTTTGTATTGTTCGTTGAATCCCGGATGGGTGCGAGTTTAGTTTCAACCGGAGAGTCTTTTTTGGTTGAATCATTACTGGTTTGCGCAACCAGGCCGGTTGTAAAAAAGATCGCAGTAAAAAAGGAGAGGAAGAATTTAATCACGGTTTGTAGTTGCGTTACAAAAATATTATAGTAGTTTAATTCAACAATCGTTTTATTATAAAGAACTTCTAAAAAAAAGTTGCATAACCCAAATGAATTTTCGCCTGCCTGAAATTTAAACTGCTGCCATCTTGTTTTCCGATCGCATAGGAGAGATTAAAAATGCCGGCTTTCGTTTCAAATGCAAGCCCGAGCCCAATTCCTAAATAAATGCTGTTTAAATTATATCCAGACAAATTATTATTGGCCCATCCATAATCAACAAAAGAAAACAGAAAAGAATTTTGCCCGATAAGGTAACGATATTCTACAGTGCCCACTGCATATTTCGATGCATAAATGCTTTCTTCATCAAAACCGCGTAATAATTTATAACCTCCGATTTGAAAAAGTTCATTTAAAAAATTATTCGGACTTTGGAATAAACCGGCATTGTAGCCGAGTTTAAGTGTTGTCGCATGCCCAAGCGGAAAATAATGTGCACCCGAACTTTGCAATTTAAATTGGTATGAACTTAGCTTTATGGTATCATATAACGCGTTGAATGAAAAACCTGAATCCAGAGGATCTATAAGCTTAACAATCGTCGCATTCTTTTTTATTTTTTTTATGCCGGTTGAACCGGTAAAAGAAAATTCATTGCCTCTCTGCGGGTTAAACCGGTAATTGGTGTTATTGAATTCATAACTAAGCCCGATATTCACTGAGCTTACATCTGCTTGGTTTGGTAATTGATGGGTGGCTATTATCTGCGCGCTGTCTATTGTAAGTAAATTGGAAATGAAACTTTGGATGAAAATGCTGCTGGTTTGAGTTGCAGAGGCAGCATATTGCAAGCCTAATAACAGATTGATATTTATGTAGGAAGAATCTTTTTTGAAAAGATCAAAAGAGGTATTTACGCCAAATGGCGAATTAAACAAATAGGGCTGTTTGAAAGATAGATTCAACCGGGGGGAACTTTGCTGAATCTGCTCCCAGTTAAGTCCGATCCCTTCTCCATTCCCCAGCGCATTTTGTAAACTGATGGTCGCCTGACCCGTGATCAATATCTTGTTCGAGGTTAACGCATTATTGCTCGGCATAAAACCAACAAGAGCATCTATCTGGCTGCTTTTTTTAGGTTTAAGATAAACGTTTATTACGCATCCGGTTCCCAGTAATGTAAGATTCCATGGTTGTTGTTCCTGCACGTATGGCAACTCTAATAATTTCTTGCTGATTTGCTGAAGCTTTTCTTTCTTATAAATGCCGCCATTGGGAATATTCAGGTAATGCTGTAAAAAATCGGCAGATATTTTTGCCGATCCATACACGCGAATGCTATCGATCTTGTATAATGGACCTTTTTCAATTTTTAAGTTTGCTTTTAGGTCATCGTTATTCAAATTAACACTGTCTAATTCTATCTTGGCAAATGGGTAACCGTTGTTCTCCATATAATCCAGCATGTTTTGCTCAACATGCTGTAATTGTTCAAAATTGATAGGCTTTCCCGCGAAATTCTTTTCATTCCAGGCTACTGCTTCTAAAACTGCTTTGTCAATATATTTGGTATCTATATAAGCCCATTTAAAGCTATTGCCGACATACAATTGAACCATTGCTTTTGCTGAATCAACCTTCATGCTGTCAATGGATGCATTAATAAAACCTTTTGATTGCAATAGTGTGGGTAGCTCATAAATATATTCCAGGCAAACGGATTTGCTCTTGAATAAAGTTTGTAACGGCAGATTTTTATCGAAAAACGAAGAGTCCTTGTCTACGGATTTTACTTGCAATTTATATTGGGAAAAACCTTTTCCATAACTCAATAGTATTATCGCACACAAAAAACAGTATGGTTTAAATTTTGTCATTAAGCACATTAGCTTGTTATATTCGCTAAAACAATTCAACCGCATGGCAGGCATTTATCTTCATATACCGTTTTGCAAACAGGCATGCCATTATTGTAATTTTCATTTTTCCACCTCTTTGAAATACAAAAACGATTTTGTTTCTGCTTTATTGAAAGAAATAAAACTTCAACAGGAATATTTGCAACACGAACTTATAGAAACCATCTATTTTGGCGGCGGAACACCATCTTTATTAACATTTGATGATATAAATAGAATAATCTCAACGCTGCACCAAACATTTACCATAAAGGAAGATGTGGAAATAACACTGGAAGCAAATCCCGATGATATCAACACGGGAAAAGTCAAACAATGGAAATTATCTGAAATAAACAGGTTCAGTATCGGTATTCAATCTTTTTTTGACGAGGACTTGCAATGGATGAATCGGGCCCATAATTCCACAGAGGCGATCAATAGTATTCATGCCATCGCTGACGAAGGCATTGAAAATATTACCATTGATCTTATTTATGGAACACCGACACTGAGTGAGGCAAACTGGAAAAGGAATATTGACCGGGCAACTGAATTAAATATTCCTCATCTTTCCTGCTATGCATTAACCGTTGAACCGAAAACGACGCTTGCAAAGATGATAAAAGAAAAAAGGACAGAGGCTATTGATCAATCAGATCAGGCACGACAATTTTTGCTATTAATGGATTGGCTGAGGACTGCTGGTTACGAGCATTATGAAATATCAAATTTTGCGAAATCAGGCTTTAGAAGCAAACACAATTCTTCATACTGGCAAGGCAAAAAATATTTGGGATTAGGCCCTTCGGCTCATTCATTTAATGGAAACTCACGGCAATGGAATGTTGCCAACAATATGCAATACATTCAATCTTTGCAAAAAAATGAATTGAATTTTGAAAAAGAAGCATTATCGCCGATTCAAAAACTTAACGAATATATTATGACGTCGTTGCGAACGGTTGAAGGATGCGATTTGCATTATGTCAAAGAAGAATTTGGTGAAAACCGAAGCCGTATTTTGCAGGGATCTGCCAACGATTGGAGTAAAAAATCATTATTGATCATTCAGGATTCAAAAATGATATTGACTGATGAAGGAAAATTATTTGCGGATGGAATTGCGGCTGATCTTTTTTTTGAAGACCCAAAAGATCAATAATTTTTTTGGTGCTTATTGTTGTGAAAATAATTCCTGAGCGATCGAATTGCCTGGTTAATGGTAAGAACCGCCAACATCAGCATTATTGCTGTAAAACCAAATCCTTGAAATGAGAGCGGCATCATGATTCACGTTATTGTTTCAAAATATCAGACCAGTATTTCTTCAATTTGTTTAAAACCTTTTGCAGATTTAATATTCTTCCACAAAATTTTATAAATGGTTTCAGCTATTGGCATTTCTGCTTTTATTTTTTTGTTAATGTTGTAAATGCACTTGCTGGCATTATAACCTTCAGCAACCATATTCAATTCAAGCTGAGCTGCATTGACCGTGTATCCTTTGCCGATCATGTTTCCAAAAGTTCTGTTCCTGCTGTAAGGCGAATAACAGGTTACTAACAGATCGCCCAGATATACAGATGCTGCATAGTTTGCTCTCTTTTTATGCGATACCGGATCTTCTTCATTATGCACGCCGACCTCAATGTGCTGAATACCAACTTTACGAAGAAAACCGGCCATCTCGTCTGCACAGTTTGCTATCAAAACACTTAAAAAATTATCGCCGTAATCGAGCCCGTGTGCAATGCCGGCCCCTAACGCATAAATATTTTTAAGCACCGCAGCAAACTGGACGCCATAAATATCATTATTGATGACCGTATTCAAATAATGTGTTGTAAAATGAGACGCAATTTTGCGATTGACGGTTTCGTCAATTCCCGAAAAAGTGAGGTAAGAGAGTTTTTCATCAGCAACTTCTTCTGCATGGCAAGGTCCCATGATCGTAAAATAATCATTGAGTGAGACTTTGAATTGTTGGTGCAGAAATTCATTAAGCAATTGATTGCTCTGTGGCAGGATCCCTTTTACTGCAGATATTATTTTTTTATTGGCAAGAACATTTTTTTTCAACGGTTTTAAAGTATTGATGATATATGCAGAAGGAATTGCAAAAATGATGTGGTCGGAATTATTGATCACGGAATTGATATCACTGCTGAGAGAAAGTAAATTCTTTTTAAAATAAACTGAACTGATATAATTGGGATTATGATGTCTCTTTTCAAAATGCCTGATAATGTTTTCATTTCTTATCCACCAATTGATATGAATTTTATTGTCAGTAAGAATTTTTGCTAACGCTGTTGCCCAGCTTCCGCTTCCAAGAATAGCAAATCTCATTTGGTGAAATTATATTTATAGAAATAAAAAAGTTTGAAAAGGGGTACTCTTCAAACTCTAAATTATATTTTTTACCGGAAGTATTTACTGAATCTTAATTTGACAGACTAGTTATTTTTTTGCTCAAACAATTTGTCTTTTGCCACAACCTGCACTTTTGTACCATCTTTCAAAATCTTGCTTATGGTGCCATAAGGCCCGGTAATGATCTCATCGCCTTCTTTCAAACCATCTGTTATTTCGATGTAATTTATATCCTGTATGTCTGTTTTTACTTTCACTTTTTTTACAGTCCCATCCGTTTTTAAAATAAATACAACTTCATCAAGATCTGCTGAAGAAGTGGTTTTGGGGGCATTATCACCGTTATTACCGTTATTACCGTTGTTTGCCTGGTCGTCGCTCTTTGTATTTTTCTTTTGTGCAGCTGTGCTGTCACTGTTTTTTTCTCTTGTGGTGACGGAGTTGATCGGAACTGATAGAACATTACTGTGTGTGTTGGTTTGAATATCAGCGCTTGCGCTCATCCCCGGTCTGAATGGGAGGTTTTTCGGAATTTTTCTATTAACCAAATCCTTATAGGATTCGGGGGAAAGCCGTATATGAACCTTATAATTCGTGACATCATTGGTTGATACGGATGAACTGGATGTACTGCCCGCACTGGCAACGCTGCTGGCAATTTGGGTAACCACACCTCTGAATTTTCTATTATTATACGCATCAATTTCAATGTTCGCTGAATCGCCCAAATGTACTTTAGGAATATCATTTTCTCCAACATCAACTATTGCTTCTATTTTGTTCATATCTGCTACGCGCATCATTTCTGTTCCCGCCATCATTGAATTACCCACAACACGCTCACCTTTTTTTACACTCAATAATGAGATTACTCCCGTTATGGGCGAATAAACAGTCGTACGACTAAGATTTTTTGCTGCGATTGACAGATTTGCTCTTGCACTAGCCGCACCAGCCTGATTACCAATAATGCTTTGTTGAGCCGCATTATAGTTTGCTTGTGCAGATAACAGGGTGCTTTCTGCCTGATCAAATTCTGATTGTGAGATTACTTTGTCGCTCAATAATTGCTTTTCACGGTCGTAGTTTTTTTGAGCCTGATCCATTGCGGCTTTCAATCCAGGCAATTGCGCGCTGCTATTGGAAGCCACGGCTTGTTGCTGATTTAGCTGTGCCGCAGCCTGATCGCGCTGCGTTGTATAAATATCAGCATATATTTTTGCCAACTCTTCCCCTTTATGAACACTGTCACCTTCCTGTACAGTTAATTCTACGATCTCCCCGGAAATATCCGGACTTATTTTCACTTCCACTTCGGGATATATCTTTCCGCTTGCCGTAACAATTTCGGTGATGTTTCTTTTTATCACTTTTTCCGAAGAAACTTTGATCCCTTCATCTTTTCCGAAAACGCCGGCTTTTTTTAAAACGACCAACAAAATGATCATTACTACCAGGCTAATAATGATCCAAAGTAATTTTTTGCTCATGATATTTTAAGGTTATTCTTTTTATAATTTAATTCCCATGCCTTTATAAAACTCAAGCACTTTCATTTTAAAAACAAAATCAAACTGATCCGAAAGCAAATCAAGCTTCGCTTTAAAATAATTATTTTGATTGGTCAGCAGATCGATGGTGTTCAGTAATCCTACATTATATCTTTTCTGCGCAAAGTCGAAACTCTTTTTTGTAGCTTCCAATGTTATTTTCTGAGATTCGAATTTCTGCATCGCAGCTATTGCCAGTGCATAAGCCTGGTAAATATTTTGTTTCAGTGTAAGGTTATCGGATTGCTGCTGTAACTGGTAATTCCTCAAATTGAGCTGGGCGCGACGATAATTGGTGCGCAAAGTACCTCCGTTTAAGATGGGAATATTCAAACTAATACCGACCGATTGTCTAAAGTTTTGGTTTAGCTGGGTGAAATAAGGAGTTTTTGTGCTATTAATTCCCTGGTATGGATATGACAAAAAAACGGAATCACCGGTGTTTTTCACGATACCTGAAAATTGTGAGAGCGTGACGGGCGCTTGCTTTGAATAAGTGAAAGATTGATTGGTAAAGGTTGTATAGAATTGTCCGAATAATGAAAGGGTAGGAAGCATGGCAGCTTTGTTCGATGCTACATATTTTTCGGAAGCAATAATATTGAGTGCATCTTCTTTTTGCAATGGCTGATTTTGCAAAGCAAGAACATAAACTACTTCAGGCTGCAGGTCAGCTATATTTTCTATCGGGATTTGTTCAATCGGCGGAGTTGCGATATCAAAGGCAACTGCTGCATCCAGACTCATATAGCCCTTTAATGTTAATACGGCTTGTATGGAATTTGACTTTGCTGTTACAAAAGTTGAACTGTCCTGTGCTACCTGGGCTTCTATTTCTGCAGCATTCAGTTCCGGCAAGGTCCCCGCATTGACCTGTTTTCGGGTAATGTCCAATTGTGATTGCGAAAGCCTTAATTGCAATTGCGCCGCATTGGCTGTTTGAACGGCTAAAAGTGCCTGTAAATAAGCATTTGCAACATTTAATGAAACATCGTTTTTTAATTTGTCAGTGGCTGCGTCGGCTGCTTGCATCGCCAATTTGCTTCCCTGGATATTATTTCTAAGGCTATTAAAGTTAAAAATATTCACTCCGGATTGAATGAAATATTGGTTAGACCAAAGCCCCGATGTGATCAATGTAAAGTTTACCGGATCCTGGCTCTGCCCGGAACTGTACCCAAGATTTCCACCAAAGGCAAGTGTTGGAATTTGTGATAATTGGTATTGTTTAAAAGTGAGTTCAGCTAATCTTGCCTGCACATCGGCCTGCTTAATGGATATATTATTACTTACGGCGTATTCAACGCAACGTTTCAGATCCCATTTGTCCTGTGCTGAAATTGAAAGAACCAACAAGCAGCTTATTAGTAAAAAGGAAAGTTTTTTCATGGTCAATGCTCAAATTTATAAACTTGTCTGCAACCACCACAGATTTTATGATAATCGGTTTTGGTAAAAAATTTCGCTAAAATAATCAATCATACGTCATTGGCCAGCAAAAAGAAAGGTTAAAAAGAGAATAAATTTTCTTTGGCATTCACCCACATTAAAAAAACATATTATTTCTGCTCAATTTTGCCGCTGCTGATTTTTTTGATGATGAAATACAAAATGAGGAAAACAATAAAGACACAAAAGCCAATGATCGCATATTGTGGGAAAGTGATGGCAATGATAGTTCCTACGAAAATATAAGTGATTACAAATACGATTGGCAGCAAGGGGTAAAATTTCATGGAATAGATTCCGGTATTATTAAGATGTTTGGTTTTTTTGCGAAGCACAAATATTGTGGCAGCCGATGTGGCCATGCCAATGGAATCCAGAAAGATCGAAAAACTCAATATCTTATCAAAGGTGTCTGCAAAAAACAAAACGACCACACATACGATGGCAAAAACAGTTAAGCTAACGGTAAGAACGTCTTTTTTTTCATCCTTTTTCTTAAATGCCCGCGGAAGAATTCCATCTTCACTCATGGCATACATTACCCGCGGGTTACTCAGTAATATTACATTCACATAAGCCAGTACTGCAATGAATAATAAAATGGAGGCCACATTTCTCCCGGTTTGTCCAAACATCTTTTCGGCAACAATAGACGCTATACCTTTTGCGTCTTTCAATTCTTCAAAACCAATTATTTTATAGTAAGAATAACTGACGCATAGATAAAGAGCGATGATTATTAAGATCCCAATAAATACTCCGCGCGGAATATTTTTTTTAGGATTCTCGATCTCTTCACCAAAATTTATTGTTTGCTGATAGCCTCCATATGTGAATGAGGTGGCTTTGAGCGCAATGCCAAATGACAATACAATTGCCCATAGGCTTGCATTATGTATTGTATCGTTATGTGTTGCCGGATGATATAATTGAGGAAAGAATAATGCCGAAATGATTATTACCAGCATGCCTACCTTAATTAGCATTAATATGTTCAATACTCTTGAACTGATGCGAAGCCCCATCATATTTACTCCATAAAATGCGACAATGGCGCTCATGGCAATCAACGATTTTACAAAAGAGGAGGGCTCGCTCGCAAAAACAATTTGTGAAATATATTCGCTGCCTATCAATGCCACTCCTGAAAGCGAGGCTGCATTTGAAATAAGAATGATACAATTAATAGCAAACGCTATAGAGGGATGATAAGCGTAGGAAAATATTTTATAATAGCCGCCGGTGATCGGGTAACGACTTCCGATTTCAGCATAGGTCAGCGCGCCGCAAAAAGCGATCAATCCTCCAAAGATCCAGGCTGCAAAGAAAACAGAAGGTGTCAGCGCGGCCTCTGCTGCATCTTTGGAAGTTCTGAAAATTCCCAATCCGATCACCAATCCTATCACAATCATCGTTAGGTCGAAAAGGTTCAGTTTGTTCTGTTTATTCATAAATTCTAAGGTGGGGTGCAGTTGTTTTTTTAATGTCGGTCAAGATAACGAATTATTCTGTACTAACTTTAGGCGGTAAACCCAAACTAAAATGATGAAACGAACCATTACGTTTACTGCATTAATGTTTTATTCAGTTTCATTATTCTCTCAAACTTCCAATTCATTTTCTGAACAGGATTCATCCGATGCAAAAACATTAAGCGAGATCGTGATAAAAGCCTATGAGCAAAATCGCAGGTTGATCGACGTTGCGGCGCCGGTTTCATTTACAGGTCAGGCGCAATTAAATCGTTTTAGCAACATGAGTATTTTGCCTGCGCTCAATATTACTCCGGGAGTGAGTATGGAAGAACGTTCACCGGGAAGTTATCGTTTAAATATCCGAGGAAGTTCATTACGTTCTCCTTTTGGCGTGCGTGACGTAAAGATCTATCTTGATGATGTGCCTTTAACTGATCCGAGTGGCAATACCTATCTTAATCAATTGAGTTTTTATAATTTCCAATCTGCTGAAATTATTAAAGGTCCGGCTGGGAGTCTATATGGTGCAAATATTGGCGGGGCAATGCTCATCCACACATTGCCAGTTGCCTGGCAAAGCGGTGCCAGTGTTGATTATTCAGCGGGCAGTTTTGCTACTAATAATATCAATGCAAACCTCAGACTGGGCGATAGCGATCATGAGAATATTTTTAATTATTCTCACCAGACCAGTAATGGTTATCGGCAACAAACCCAAATGCGGCGAGATGTTCTTTCCTGGGAAACCGGGTTAAAACTGTCGGATCAACAAACCCTACATGCTTTCATGTTCTATGGCGATCTGTATTATCAAACCCCTGGCGCATTAACCAAAGCGCAGTACGATTCCAACGCAAGGCAGGCAAGACCGGGGGCTATTCGGGCACAGGCAGCAATCTTTCAAAAAACGTTTATTGGCGGCTTTAGTAATGAATATCATTTTAATGATAACTGGCAAAATGTAACTGCTGTGTATGGATCTTACACCGATTTCATAAATCCCGGTTTGCGCGTTTATGAATTGAGGAAAGAACCGCATTTTGGCGGTAGGAGTGTTTTCCAATTTAAAAAACAAATTGATCAGACACGATTGCAATTAAATCTTGGAGCCGAGGCACAGAAAGGATTTTTCAATACAAGAGATTATGGTAATAATGCCGGCGTTGCGGATTCCCTGGAAACAGATGAAAATATTAATTTATGGCAATACTCGGTTTTTGTTCAGTTGGACCTGGAATTTAATCATGGATGGATCATTACTGCCGGCGGCAGCTTGAATAAATCTTCTCTTCAATTTATTAATTTGTTTACGCGGCCATCTTCAAATGCAACAACACAAGCACGAACCTTTGAAAATAAATTTCCGCCACATCTTGGGGTGTTAAAAAAACTCAGCGGCACAGTTTCTGTCTATGCAAATATTTCCCGCGGATTTTCAACGCCGACTTCTTCTGAACTACTTCGCTCAGACGGACTATTGGGGACAAATCTTCAGCCGGAAGATGGAATGGATTATGAAATCGGACTGCGTGGAAGCTTGCTTCATGATAAATTGTATTTCGACATCAGTGGTTTTTTATTTCATCTGCACAACACCATTGTTCAGCGTATTGATACCAATGGCGTGTATTATTATGTGAACGCGGGTTCCACAAAACAAAATGGAGTTGAATCCTATGTTTCTTATGAACTTGCTGATAACGCAAAACAATTTATCAGCAATGCAAAAGTATTTGTGAGTTATGCCTGGCACGATTTTCATTACGGCAGTTTCAAGCAAGTGACATCTGATTTTTCCAATAATGAAATGCCCGGCGTTGCCCCGCACACGGTAATAGCAGGCTTTGACATTATTTCGAAAATGGGAATTTATCTCAACGCAACATATAATTATACTTCATCCATCGCATTGAATGATGCAAATACCGGCCGTGCCAGTGCTTTTAATTTGATTGGAGCGAGGTTGGGATATAAGAAAATTCACGCAAAAAAAATAAATGCAGAAATTTTTATTGGTGGAGATAATCTTGCCGATACTAAATACAGTTTAGGAAATGATATCAACGCTGCTGCCGGCAGATATTATAATGCAGCCGCAGGAAGAAATTATTTTGGCGGAATAATTATTAAGTTCATTAAATAGAACTTTTTCTTCCGTTTATTTTTTTTTGTTAAATAGTAAAACTTCGGTGCTATTTTTGCCTATTTTTGCTCCACACATTTACCTTAAAATATCAATTATGAAGAAGAAGTTATTATTAGTTTTTGTTGCCTTGATAGGATTATCATCTTTGACATTTGCGCAAAAAGCATATCAGGAAGGAAGCAATGTTATTAATGCAGGTATCGGATTAGGTGCCACTTACTGGGGGTCAGGTTATTCGAATGGCGTAAGTTTAGTAGGCAGTTATGAACACGGAGTTACAGATAACATTAGCGTAGGAGGGATACTGGGTTATTCCGGTTCATCGTATTCAGGTACGTATACTTCTGGCGGAAACACAGTTAGCTTTAAAGATAAAGCCACCGGTATTTTAATTGGCGCTCGGGGTTCTTATCATTTTTTAACCACTGATCAGATTGATCCTTATGCAGGCGCTGACCTGGGGTATGTAATTACAAGTTATAGCAGCAGCTCTACTAATGGCGCAACTTTCAGCGGTTCCAAAGGAAGCGGACTTGGATTTGGGATACACGGCGGCGTTAGATATTATTTTAATCCCGGTATAGGGGCTTTTGCCGAATTGGGTATTGGAAGTTTTTATATTCTTGCCTTAGGGGTCTCTTTCAAATTCTAATTATCAAAAATAATTTTTGCGAAGCTGCTACGCTATCAGTGTAGCAGCTTTTTTATTTTTTCAACAAGAGTGTGCACATCTATTTTTTGTTTCTAATTCTTTAATAAGATATTTGTATCCGATTACGGTTCATTTCGCTAAAACGAAATGATGAAAAGGGAAGCCGGTGTAATTCCGGCGCTATCCCCGTAGCTGTAAGCTCTTTTAGTTTGTGGCGTTTTATTCGTTACTGGGGTTCCTGAATGCCGAATTTGTACTCAAATTTGGATACCAGAACTGAAGACCAATAATGCAAACCATAAGCTAAAGCTGTTCAATCTGCATACCACTGTCGAATTATTATCAACGATGGGAAGGTGTTGAACAGCAGAGCAAGCCAGAAGACCTGCCATAATCAATTCTAATTTATTTCAAAGCTTTCGGGTGAAAAGCGGAGAGAATATGATTTCAATATTGTATTTCTTTCACTATTGCCTGTACGCTTTTAATTTAAAAAGCAAAATGATTTGCAGGCGACACATATATCAACGGGTCAAAAATTTTGGACAGCGTGTTTTTGTTTTCACCCTAACGATGATATTTTTTCTGAGGGGTTCTTATGCTCAACATGACAGCAGCAAGCTTTTGCAAAGGGTGGTTATCTCTGCAGAAAAAAAACCGAATGCATTTATTGCAAATATCCCCGCGCAATTATTAAATCATGAAACATTGCAACAGATCAGTGCAGAATCAATTGCTGATGCTGCAAAATATTTTTCGGGGGTATTGATAAAAGATTATGGAGGAGTTGGGGGATTGAAAACAATTTCTGTTAGAAGTCTGGGCGCATTGAATACCGGAGTAATGTATGATGGTGTGCCCGTTGCAGATGCGCAAACCGGGCAAATAGATTTGAGTAAATATTCATCCACTTTTGTCCAATCACTTGAATTATCGCAGGCTAATCCGCAACAAATACTTTTGCCGGCCCGAGCTTATTCATCTGCTGCGGTTTTGGCAATTACCACCAATGTTTTTGATCCGATAAATTTTCAACAAACAAAATGGCAGGCTGGTTTTAAGCAAGGCTCTTTCGGTTTGTGGCAACCATTTGCCGGAGTTTATTTCCCGACCGGAAAGAATATGGTGATCAGTGCAAATGCAGAAGCGATCTGGGATAAAGGTGATTATCCTTACTATATCAATAATGGAATTCTTTCTCAAAAGGCCGATCGTCATAATTCAGATATTAGTTCTTTCCAGGGAGAAATGAATATCACGAAACAGTTTTCCGATAGCTCTCAATGGCAAACAAAATTGTGGGGTTATACTGCTAACAGAGGATTGCCGGGCAGTATAGTCTTCTTTAACAACATTTCCAATCAGCGTTTGTGGGATAAAGATTTCTTTGTTCAAAGCCGTTATAAGAAAAAAATAAGCGAATATACATTGCTGTTGATTTCAGTAAAACTCAGCTCCCTGTTCACTCGTTATCGCGATCCTGATTTTTTGAATAATGCCGGCGGATTGGATGATCGATATACTCAGCAGGAAGTTTATGCCAGCGTTGCCTTAAGTCAGCATGTCGGGAAATATTTTTTATTTTCTGCAGCTTCGGATTTTGCATCGACGCATCTTTCAGCAAATATTACTCCTTTTGCTACGCCTACTCGTGACGTATGGTGGAATAGCATCGCGGCTCAATTCACAAAATCGAAGTGGCAAGTGAATGCAACATTACTAAACACGACCGTTAATGATAAATCGAGCACGCAAACCGGATCAGCAAACAGAAATGAAATAACGCCAACCATTTCGGCCAGTTATAAACCGGGCACTGAAAGTCCCTTGTTGTTCCGGATCTTTTATAAAAAGATATTTCGATTGCCTACTTTCAACGATCTATATTACACATACACGCAAAGCGTTGCTCCAAAATTATCACCGGAATATTCGCAGGAATATGATGCGGGGATTATTTATTCGAAAAGATTTACGGGAAGCGTACAACAGTTCAGCATAAGTGTCGATGGATATTACAGCGCCGTGAAAGATAAGATCATTGCCGTTCCTGCTCAAAACCTCTTTATTTGGACGATGGAAAATCTCGGTAAAGTTCGTATCCAGGGAATAGATATTTCCGGAGAAGCAAACGGAAAACTTTCTTCATTGATAAAATGGTCTGCGCGTATTGCCTACACTGTGCAACATGCGCTGGATGTAACTGATCCATCGAGTAGTGAATACAAGAATGAAATTCCATACACGCCGGATAATTCAGGATCTGCTATCGCCACTTTTTTTTATAAGAACTGGAGTACAGGTTACAGTTTTTTATTTTCAGGGGAGAGATATACGCTCGGAGAAAACAATCCCGCCAATCAATTAGCGGGATGGGGTACACACGATGTATTTGTTGCACACAACCTCAAAATGCAGCATTTTCAAACAACTATAAAACTGGAAGCAGATAATCTTTTTAACGAAAGGTATGCCGTTATCAATTATTATCCAATGCCCGGCAGATCTTATAAGATCAACATCATAATTAATAATTTATAAATCTCAACAAATGAAATCAGGAAAATTTTTCTTTAGTTTAGTGATGATCTCATTCGGTATTATTTCTTGTAAAAAAGATAATGTGCCAAACACAACGCCACCGAAAACCACTACAGGCGTTTATTCTTTAAACCAAGGTAATTATGGTAGTAACAATACAACGCTTACTTATTATGATTTTACTAAAGCATCTGCAACGACTGACTTCTTTAAAACGGTAAATGGTTTTGGACTTGGTGATACAGGAAGTGATTTCATTATCTATGGGAGTAAAATTTATATTGTGATGAATGTTTCCGGAAACGTCGCGGTGGCTGATGCGGTGACTGCAAAATACATTGATACAATCAGCTTCACCGCAGGCGGTACCAATAAAGGTCCAGAAAATATTGCCTCCTATGGAGGTAAGGTATTCGTTTCTTCAACGGATGGAACTGTTTCTGTTATCGACACCACAACTCTTGCAATCGAAAAATCAATAACGGTTGGAGAAAACCCTGCCCAGATGATCATTTCAGGCAGCAATTTATATGTAAGTAATACCGGAGGTTTTAGTGCGCAATTTGATTCCACCGTTTCTGTTATTGATCTTACTACACTCACAGAAACAAGAAAAATAACTGTGGGTATAAATCCGGGTTGTATCGCTGCCGACAATGCTGGTAACATATATGTTGCCTGCACTGGCGATTATAGCACTGTTGCACCATCATTAGTAAAAGTGAATACAAATAATAATACCGTTACGAAATCAGCCGATACGGCAGTCGGTACAGTTCGATATTATAATAACAATCTGTTTGTCACTGGCGGTTATCTCGGTATTGCTTATGTAAGAGTACTGAGTACAACGGATTTTAGTGCTATTAAATCGAACTTTATCAGCGATGGAACCCTAATTACAACCCCTTATGCCCTGGATATTGATCCAAGTACCGGTGATGTATACGTAGGTGATTCAAAAGACTATGTTTCATCAGGAGAAATCTTTTGTTTTGATAAAAATGGCAATAAGAAATTTTCTTTTTCAACCTCTCCAACTGCAAGTCCGGTGAAAACAGTATTGATTCAACATTAACGAGACCAGGAATTAAGCAATAGATATTATTAACTTCTTAACACCAAGTAGTGATGTGTTTTCATGAGTCCAAAAAATGCGAGCGTTGCAATAGTATATTTGAATGTAAGGCCGGGACCATTATGCAGTGTCAGTGCTATGCGGTCAGATTAACTTTGGAAGAACGGGTATATGTTGAAAACAGATTCTCAGATTGCTTATGCATAAATTGTTTGCAGGAACTAAAAAATGAATACACAACATTCAAAGAAAAATTCATTTTTGAATGAGATTTTCTTCTCCGGATTTGAGGTTGCTGTTCAGTGAATCTGCCATATCATCGTTTTGATCAGAAACCTATCTTTGCCAAAATTCTTTACATGCTTAATTTCAGCGAAATATCATTCAAGCAAATTCTTACCATTACATTCACCTTGTTTGCCGTGATTGATATGCTTGGGTCAGTTCCTGTTTTGGTTTCGCTAAAAGAAAAAATTGGCGGAAACATCCGTTCCACGCAAGCAACATTTGTTTCTGGCGCATTGATGATCATTTTTTTATTTTTTGGGCAACAATTTTTGAATATTCTTTCTTTAGACGTAAAATCCTTCGCAGTGGCAGGAAGCATCGTCATCTTTATTTTGGGATTAGAAATGGTTTTGGGAATTGAATTTTTTAAAACCGATAAGAACACACAAGGCAGTAGTGTCGTTCCAATTGCCTTTCCGATAATTGCGGGTTCCGGAACATTAACAACCATAATGAGCCTGAAAGCGAATTACGCAGATATCAATATTCTGATAAGCATTTTGATCAACTGTATAGTGATTTATCTCGTGTTGAAGTCATTGAGCTGGATTGAAAAAGCCTTAGGTCCGAGCGGATTGATGGTTGTACGAAAATTTTTTGGTGTAGTTTTGCTTGCAATCGCAGTTAAGATTTTTGCAACCAATGCCAACGGTTTGATAAAATAATTATTTACGGAACGGTTTAAATAAATTTATTTTTGATTTGACTTGGAGAATATTGGGTTTTCAACAGCTTCAATTTTTCAATTTGACCAGGCCTCGTAGTACAATGGATAGTATAAGAGTTTCCGAAGCTCCAGATCCTGGTTCGATTCCAGGCGAGGCTACAACCATATTTCAAACACCGATAAACAAGAAACCGCAATCAACATTGCGGTTTTATCTTTATAAATCAATTTTAAAAATTTATTGAGCTTGTTTTTTTAGTTTTTCAACAAGCTCTGTGTTTCCTTCTGCGTCGGATTTAATGGTTGTCCAGCTTGTTTCATCTTCAAGTTTTATATAATAGTTGATCGTTTCGGTGGTTGAAATTTCTGTAACTCCATAAATCTTCTTTGCGGGATATTTCTTTTTTAGTTTGCAGATCACATTAACCGGTAAATTTTCTTCACCATAATATCTTGTGGCGCCTAAAAAATTTCCATCTTCATCATAATTTACTATGGTGCGAATTCCGTTTTGCTGAAACTGTGCAATATATTTTTCTGCCTGGGTTTGCCAGCTGACGTTTTCTGCAGTAGGAAAAGTTTCTTTAAATGATTTCAACACTTTTTCATTTACTGTTTTGCTGTAACCGGCGATGGTGAAGCTGCATAAGATGATGCAGATAAATATGGCTAAGTACTTCTTCATGGCTGTGCTATTTATTGTGTAAGAAAATTATTTACGCAATAAATGTAGATCAATGAAATGCCGAAGTCAAGTGAATATATTCGTGCGGTTCGCTTTTTTCGAAGATGAAAATTGAGTTTTGATTGTAAATTCTGAAGGACTACAAAAATAATCTTAAGCAAGAAAAAAGGGGCGCGAAGGTGGTTGTGGATATTTCCTGATCCCGGTTAAGTTATTGTTAAACTACAATAACGGAATTTTTAATTCTATTTTTTGCGTCAAAATTATAATTCACTGATCCATTTCTTAAAGGATGCAGCATTTTCCTGGCTTACAATAATTTCTTCATTCAGTTGTAATAAGAGTTCCACACTTATTTTACTGCGTTCAAGCGGCTTGAAACGTTTAATGAAATTTGCATTGATAATGTATTTTCTGTTAGCGCGATAAAATACATTTTTATCAAGCTCTTCTTCCAGATCACTCAAATTATTTTTGTCGGCAAGATATTTTCTATTGTCTTTATCAACTAAAAAAACAAGTTTATGTTCGGTAAAAAAATAAACAACATCTTCAAGCTTCACCGTTTGAAACTCTAGACCTTTTTTTACAATGATGCGTGATTTTTTCTTATCGTGATTATTCAAATAATCAAATAATGCCGTATGATTATTGACAAAATGATTTTGCAGATTTTTATATTTACGTATCGCCGTTCTTAATTTGTGTTGCCCGATGGGTTTTAGTAAGTAATCTATGCTATTATAATCAAAAGCCTGAGTTAGGTATTTATCGAATGCTGTTGTAAAAATCACAGGACAACTAATATTGCAGGACTTGAAAATATTGAATGATAAACCATCGGACAATTGAATGTCCATTAGAATGAGATCCGGTTGCTGATTTTCACTTAACCATTTGATACTTTCATCAACGCTGCTACAGGAAGAAATGGACTGAATATTCTCTTCTGTTTGCATTAATTCTTCTACCAGATTTTCATAAGCGGGCTTTTCATCTTCAATGATTAATACTTTCATGATCTAAAATTTTAAGATGGGTAATTTCACACTGAACATTTTAAAGTTGTTTTCAATGATGATATTTCTTTTTGTTATAAGCTTATAACGATTGTCAAGATTGTTCAAGCCAATGCCAGATGTAGGCACAGCATAGCTTTTAGGATTGATCTGATTCTTTACGATAACATAATTTGAAGAAACGGATATATTAATTCCTAGTGGTATTCTATCATTGAATTCATTATGTTTTATAGCATTTTCAACCAATGCCTGCATGGAAATAGGGGGAATTAAAAAATCCTCAGCAGAAAGATCGGTGATCTCAATCATCATATTCACTGCATCGCTAAAACGGATTTTGATGAGGTAGAAATAATTAGAGATGAATTCTATTTCTTCTTTTAGCAACACAAGATCTTTTTCTTTATTTGTTAAGATATATCGATACACTTTTGCGAGCGTATCATTAAATAATCTTGCACTTGGCGGATCCTTTGTAATCAGGTAGGACAGCGTGTTTAAAGAATTGAAGATAAAATGCGGGTCGATCTGATTTTTCAATGCTTCCAGTTCCGCCTGCGCTTTGGCAATATTCAATTGTTCAACAGTGGAAAGATTGTAAATGCGCTGCTGATTAAGAAATATATTTTCATAAATGCTGGTTATAAAAAGCGCGGAAATAATAATGATGAGTGTGGAATTTAAGACAGGTGCGAAATTAGTATAGATTTCTTTCGAGAACAATTTCCAGATATTGAGCAACAAAACGGATGATGCTCCGGAATAAATGATAATCGATAAGAAAAGAACACTAATGAATTTATAATATTTATTATATCTCCATTTTAGTTTTTCACGGATGTATTGCATCAGCAATACATTTCCTTGCCATATTACAAATGACAGAAAAACAAAGTATGCATAACATGCAAGTAGTTCAAGAAATGAATAGTGATAATTATGGATAAGGCCGGTAATATTGGGAATAACAATACCGAATAACGGAATGCCAAACAATTTTATCGTTCTGTCTTTTAATGCTTCTTCATTATTCATAGCAGCTTAGCTTATATAACTACTGGTTGAGCAATCTAGTTTTCAACTTTAGAAATGGTGTAGTAGAACGATACCTCTAAATAATCTACTAAAGCTTTCATAAAAAAGTTAATTGTTATAAAAGGATATTTTTAAGGTTGGAAAAAAGTTTACAAAATCATTTTCTCAATGTTTCCTTTTGTTAGGCATATTTAGTAACTATAAATGCTGCTTCACTTAAATAAAATACTTGTTCGGTACAGTTTTCAAACTATGGATTTGATTTAGCTATAAATTCATATTCTCATTTTCGAAGGATATTTCTACCTGGCAACATCCAAGTTGTCAACAGAAGTTTTCTCATGTGACCCGCAGGTGGTTTCCACCACCTGCTTTTTATTAAATAAGAATCACAGTAACGATTAATACGACTTCAGTAGTAATAATTCCTGCTTTAGAAGTAATTTTTAAATTTTCCAAAGAAAACGTGTTTGAGTATCGCTTGCAGAACTTATGTGATATAGGTTTGTGTTAACTTTATGTAAACTTATCTTATTGGAAAGAAAAATTTTCTTTTAACTATACATGATGAGTATTTATCCGTTGGTTTTTTCAAATAATTCTAAATACCGTATTTCGCGGCACATCATTTTCTGGATGGCGCTGATTGGATATTATACTACTTTCATGACCCTTTCCTGGATCGACAAATATCCTTTCTCAGTAAGTTTCCCCGCCTCTTTTTTTGAAGAAGCACTCGCCATGCCATTGGATATTCTTTTTTGCTATTCGGTTGTTTATTTTTTGATTCCCCGATTCCTTTTTAAAGGAAGGTATATATTAATGGTATTGTTATGGGTCGTATTTAGTTTGATTTGTATAGGATGTTACAGATTGTACAGCGATGACGTTGTCCCAATAATACGATCAGCATATCACCTGCCTTACAGTGTTCATTCAAGAAGTTTCTTGTGGACCTTCTTTTTTATTTTCACTGAATTGACTATGGAAGCATCTCTTGCTGCTGCCATCAAACTGGGTAAGATGTGGTATATCAAACAACAGGAGTTGAATATACTCAAGAGCGAAAAGCAAAAAATTGAGCCTGCGGAGAATGGAAAGATTCAGCCGGTTTTTTTGGTAAATGCATTGGACAAAATAGAACGACTTGCTATTCAAAAGCCCTCTGTCATTCCAGAGATGACAAAAAAAATAAAAAATCTTTTGCTCTACGTTATTTATGATAATAATCAACCGCAGGTCAGTTTAGAAAAGGAATTACGTTTACTGGAAGAATTCGTTGAACTTGAAAAAACCGGAAATGATGATATCAGCGTGAATATGAAGATGATTGGTAACACCGATGGGGAACATATTGCACCCTTTATTATTTTACCACTTATCGAAAATAGTTTCAGGCAACTCTCATCACTTAATTTGAAAAATAAATTCATTAACCTTGAATCGCGCGTAGCTGAAGGAGTTTTTTCTTTAAAGATTGCGTGGAGTAAACCAACCGATACTTCAACACTTACCAATAATGACAGTACTTTTCTACAAAATATCGGTAAACGACTTAATCTGCTATATCCGCAAAGTCATGAATTGAAAATTCAGATCAAAACAGACCAGTTCGCAATAAATCTCCGCATGGATCTGCATAAAGCCATCAATTGAATCCGGAAGTCAATACAGGATTTCTATTCCCAAACACACTGATTATTCCAAATGGTGGAAAAATCCAATTAATTGAAATTGTATAAAAATTTGATTATCAATAATATATATTATTGGCAGCAAATTGGACTAATTGATCTTGCTTAAATCGTACACTCATGAAACAATTTTATTCAATCAAAAAAACAAGCCAAATCCTATCAGTTTTTATTCTTGCTATCATATGTAATTTTTCTTTTGCTCAAAGCTTAATACCGCATCTGTCTTTCAGAAACCCGAGCTTGGTATCAGGAACTGCAGGGGCCGATAATGCTGTTTATAGATTCCCGAATGTTACAACCGGAGTAGATGCTTTATTAAAAATTAATGGAAGGTCTTCAACAAATGTTGTCCTCTCTGATATAGATATAAATAACACCGGTTACGATAGTGCTTTTCAGCCTTTAGTAAATTATACCAATGGGTCTAATATTAAAAACAATGTTGTTACTGATTGGTATCTTGAATTCCAGATTTCATTTGTAACGGCATCCACGAATTTGCCAACGATCGTTGCGGCTTTCAATGCAACTGTGCTGGATGATGATGGTAATTCTAGTTTGCATGAATATGTTTCTTTCTATGGGTTAAATACATATATTTTAGAAAGCCCGACTGCGCTTACAGTTTCGAATATACTTTCCGGAAGCAACATACTGGGAAAAAGATTTGATGGCGCAACTACTGAATATAGTGGCATCGACGTAACAGCCACTCAGGTAATGGCTACCACCACATATCTTTTAACAAACACATTTACGGTTCGTACCGGTGGTCAGGCGACTGGACCAATTAATATAAGTAATAACGGTCGTCAATATTCGCTCTGGTTCAAATCGTTTAATTATTCTGCACCGGTTACAGGAACACTTCCTATCACATTAACTTCATTCACTGCTCAATTAAATAACAGCACTGACAAAGTGAATCTTAACTGGACAACTTCTACAGAAATAAATGCAAGTCATTTTGTGGTTCAGCGCAGCGCCGATGGAACCAATTATGATGATGAGGCAGTTGTATTTACACAGGAAGGTAACAGCAGTTTGCAAAGAGCATATAACTACAGTGATAATGTGAATCTGCAAAATGCAGGATTGATTTATTATCGTTTAAAAATGGTTGACATGGATGGAACATTCAAATATTCAAATATTGATCTTATCCGGTTAGAACAATCACAAGATCTAGTAAAAGTGATTGCCTACCCTAATCCGGCAACAGCTGAAATACGTGTGACCATCCCGGATAGTTGGCAGAATAAAATGGTTAGCTATTCTATTTATAATTTAAACGGAAGTTTAGTAAAAGCAAAGACAAATAATAACGCGCAACAAACGGAAACATTTGGCATAGCTGATCTTTCCAAAGGTGTTTATATTATTAATACAACAAACGGAAGCGATAACACTACTCAAAAATTTATTAAAATAAATTAAACATATTCGGTTTTTCAAGGTACGACTAATCAAGGCCGGGCTTTTCTAAGCCTGGCTTATTTTTTAAGATGATACTCCATGGGTATTCAGAACTATGATTTAAGTTTGGGCAGTTGCAATTATAGATGGAAGGTAAACTGGATCAAAATAATCCTAAAGTGACAAACTTGCCGAAATTCGGATTTTCCCCATTTTGACCTTATATAAAATCATCGGCGTCGCGATAAGCTTTTATTAATGCGAGTTCGCCTTCCTTTCCGGGCTTCGCATTGCCATGTTCCATTCCCAGAATTCCTTTGAAGCCTTTATTGTAAATATGTGAAAAGATATTTTTATAATCCATCTCACCCGTGCCCGGCTCGTTTCTTCCAGGATTATTCCCGATTTGGAAATAGCCTACTTCATCATATGCCCAATCAATATTTTTGATCAGGTTGCCCGTGTTGCGCTGAATATGATACATATCGAATAATATTTTGCACGATGGACTTTTGATTGCCTTGCAGATTGCATAGGCCTGGTCGGATGTACGCAAAAACAGATCCGGCGTGTCGCTCAGTGGTTCAAGAACCATAATGATTCCATGAGGTTCTAAAATCTCAACACCCTTTCTCAACGCATCAATAATATTTGCAGTTTGAATGCCGATTGGCAAATGTCTTTCAAAATCGCCGGGGACAACAGTCGTCAATTTGCCACCACAGCGCTTGGAGGTTTCCACTGCACCACGACATCCTTTCAAAAATATATCTACAAATTCTGGTTTGCCAGCGGCTAGCGTATTTGCTCCGTTGCCACCTTTATCCAGAACGAAAACGCCCATACCCATTCCAAGCTTAGCCAATGCGTCGCCTATTTTTTGTTGTTGCTCAGGTATTCTTTCCATCATACCATTATCTTCAATTGCGCGAAAGCCATGATCGTAACCAAATTTTATCTGCTCAATAAAATCATCGCCTGCATGGTTTTTGAACATGCCGTCATGAATTCCGTAATTCAAATGGAATGGCTTGTCATTAATTACAAAATCTTTTTTGTTAGAGGATGCCTTTGCGATGCCAGCTGCTAATAATGAAGCGCTACCCAATAATGAGGATTGAAGAAATTTTTTGCGTTGCATAACCTGAAGGATTTTTTCAGGTTAAAGATATATTATTTGATTGCTTAAAACTTCATCCGCGCACTCATCATTCAATAAATAGTCTTTGAACTCATCACTAAAAAAGGAGCTTGCAAAAATGAAGTTTATTGTTGCATTATTATCTTCAGCATGAATATGCTCAGCAATGATGTTTATCAATCGTTCTCTGATAAATAGCTCCATAGTGAAAATCAAAACAACTTCCCCTGCTGTCCGGGTCTTCTAAACTGTGTGGTATCCAAACTCCATTCTTCCGCATTCATTCCATAAAGCTTGCCGTATTTTTTATACTGCTGAGCTACCATCTGCGCAATATTTCCTTCGCCACGCATGCGCACACCCCAGCGTGTGTCATTCACTTTGCCATCATGACTTTGCTCAACCAGATGCCAGACCTTGTCGGCACGGTCCGGAAAGTTTTTATACAGCCAGTCGTGAAATAGAAATTTGATCGCGCCATTCAACCGGATAAAAGTGTACGCGGTGAATGTTGCGCCATTGTCTCTCGCCTCCTTCATGATTCTTTGCATCTCATGTTCATTCAATCCAGGAATCATCGGTCCCATCATAACGCCCATGCGCACTCCGGCGCTGCTCAGTTCATTAATGACTTTTAGTTTTTGTTTTGCAGTCGTTGTTCGCGGCTCCATTGTTCTTCTCAATTCTTCATTAAACGATGTGATGGAAACCATGGCTGAGACAAGCCGCTTTTTCGCCATTTCCTGCAGCACATCTTTGTCTTTTAATATCCATGAATTTTTTGTGAGAATGCCGACGGGCTGATTAAATTCATTGCACACTTCAAGCAGGCCGCGGGTGAGGCGATACCTTTGTTCTGCGGGCTGGTAACAATCGGTGTTTCCGCTGAGCATAATGGGAATGCATTGCCATTTCGGGTGCATCAGAAATTTGCGCAACAGATTTGGGGCGTTTTTTTTCACGATTATTTTTCTTTCAAAATCCAGCCCTGCGCTGTAGCCCCAGTATTCATGTACGTTTCTCGCGTAGCAATAAATGCAGCCATGTTCGCAACCGGCATACGGGTTCATGCTGTAGCTCATGCCTACGTCGGGGCTTTCGACTTTATTCACGATGGTTTTCGATTCCTGTTCAATGTACTGGGTCGGCGCATTCGTTTCTTCCCAATCATCAATGGCTTCGATGTGTTCTTTAGTGGTTTCATCTTTTAAAAAGCGATTTTTTGTGTTGATCTGCGCGCCGCGACCTGCCAGGTATTGCTGTGTTTGTTCTTGTTTTTTTGCGGATACCTTGAAATGATCTTGTTGTAGCTTGTCTGACATGTAAATGATTTTAAAAATATTTTTTGAGCCAAAGAGACAGGGAGAACACGGAGGGGAAAAATAAGTAGTGAGTTGCCTTGGAAAAGCTTTGATTCTATTCAGCTTTGATCATTCACAATATCATTCGCTTGATTCCATCTTTCATCAAAGGAACATTGAAGTTCATAATATAACCCAGGCGTTTGCCGGTGAGTTTTAAATAACTTAATAATTGTGCTTCCCAGACAAGATGATGATTCTCCTGCGCTTTTAGCTGAACGATAATCAATCCGTCAATTAAGAAATCAATTTTCAACGCATCTTCAATTTCCATATCATGATAAACAATAGGCAGAGGCTTTTGCCTTGCAAAAGGAATATTCCTTTTGCCAAGCTCGTAACAAAAGCATTTTTCGTAAATGCTCACCAGCAGACCAGGTCCCAAAGTTTTATGAATAGTAATGGCAATATTCATCAATTGCCCGGTGAGCAATTGCTCTTGATCACTGATCGGTTTAAAATTTCTTTGAACTATATTTTGCGACATCTTGAAATTTATTTTTAGTTACGGAATCACGGAATAGCAATATTCTGTCTTTATTTTTCAATTGAATTTTATAGGGTACGGATTAATAACCGCTGATGCGTGTCCTCCTTAGCGCGGCGACGCCAGCTGCCTGCAGGCAGGTCCTGAGATGATGCTACGCTACCATCCTTTTAATAAATAAATTTGACTGATTAATAATTTAGCATAAATTTACTAAAATAATTAGTAATATCAAAAATAATTTTATGGATGGAGAAATTTTTTATGGAGCAGCCTATAAAGGTTCTAAGGGTTATTCACAGCGCGATGTGCGCACGGCCAATGCAACAGGCTTCACAGCAGCTGCGGATGATTATATGGAGCGGGGCATTGATTTGAATGAACAATTGGTTCGAAACAAACCAGCAACTTTTTTTATGCGTGTGAAAGGTGATGCGATGACTGGCGCTGGAATTTTTGATGGGGATATTGTAATTGTTGATCGCTCAATAAAAGCGGCAAATGGTAAAGTGGTGATCGCTACATTGAATGGGGAAATGCTTATCAGGCGTTTTGAAAAAACACTCAATAAAATTCGATTGGTACCAGAGACCGATAAGCTGGCGCCGATTGATATTGATACCTCAAGCGCAGAATTTTCGGTTTGGGGGACGGTGACGTATAATATTCATATTCCCCAATGAACGCAATTGTTGATTGCAACAGTTTTTATTGTTCCTGCGAGCGCGTGTTTAAGCCGGAATTATGGAACAAGCCCGTTGTTGTCTTAAGCAATAACGATGGCTGCATTGTTTCCAGAAGTGATGAAGCAAAAAAAATTGGGGTAAGGATGGCGGGACCCTATTTTCAGGCAAAGCACGTCATCGAAAAAAATAACGTAAAGGTTTTTTCATCCAATTATCATTTGTACGGAGATATGAGTATGCGCGTAATGGACACATTACGCGAACTGGTTGGAAAAGAAAATGTAGAAGTATATTCTGTCGACGAAGCTTTTTTGAATCTTGATAAGATCCCATTTGAGCAATTGGAAAAATTTGCAAATGAATTAAAAGAAACAGTCGAAATGTGGACGGGTATTTCTGTTTCAGTTGGCGTTGCGCCCACAAAAGTATTAGCAAAAATTGCCAATCACATTGCAAAAAAGGATAAGGCAAAAACAAATTGTGTTACATTATTGATAACTGAAGAACAACAAAGAACTGCATTGCAACAAACTCGTGTCAATGAGATATGGGGCGTTGGGGGTGCGTATGCCAATAAACTCATCAACTGGGGAATCACGAGCGCATGGGATTTGCGCAACATGCCCGACGAATGGGCTCACACCAATATGGGCGGAGTAGTTGGCGTTCGCTTGGTCAAAGAGTTGATGGGCATTCCATCAATTATTATGAAGAAGGAATTGGAAACAAAAAAAATGATTGCGACAACCCGCATGTTTGGAAGACCGGTCACGGAATTATTCGAATTAAAAGAAGCGATTGCTACTTATACATCGCGCGCCGCAGAAAAATTACGCCGGCAACACAGTGCGGCAAACACGATCAGCGTTTTTATTGTGCCGAAAGAAGAAAGTCATTCGGCAGATTTTCATCATGGTGCTTCAATCAGCTCACATGCAAACCTGGAGTCGGCGACCTCTTTTACCAATGAATTGATAAAACCCGCAGTAAGATTGCTCGATGATATTTTTGAGAATGGAAGAGCATATAAAAAAGCCGGAGTAATGCTGAGCGGATTGGTTCCGGATAGATCTATCCAGGGAAATTTTTTTTCAGACGGATCGAAAGGAGTTCATCGTTTTTTAATGAGCGCAGTTGATAATGTAAATTTCAGCATGCGGGATGATGTAGTAAAATTTGGCGCGTCCGGCGTTAATAAAGATTGGAAAATGCGCCAGGAACTTCGTTCCGAAAGATATAGTACAAGATGGGAGGAATTGTTTGAAGTGAGTTGAGAAAGAAAAGAAATTGCTGAGTGAAAATGACTGTGCAAAAAAACTTTTTAAACTCGCTCAGGTTTTTTTATTAAACTTGTCATCATGAATGCAACTGAACTAAAAAACCTGCAGGCTCCTCTTAAAGAAAAATATCGCGACCAACCAGAGTCTGCTATTATCACATTAAAAGCTGAAGGAAAGATCGGCGAAGGAATATCCTGTAATGTAGAAACAGGTCGCGCAATGGTCGAAGCTGGCCTGCATCCCGCAACAGGCGGAACAGGAATGCTCGCCTGCTCCGGCGACATGCTTCTGGAAGCCCTGGTGGCTTGTGCGGGGGTAACATTGCAGGCAGTAGCAACCGCAATCGGAGTTGAAATCAAAAGCGGAACAGTGAAGGCAGAAGGCGATCTCGATTTCAAAGGCACATTAGGCGTTTCGAAAGAATCTCCGGTGGGATTTCAAAAAATCCGGTTGGAGTTTATTTTGGATTCGGGTGCAGGAGAAGAACAGATGACTGCATTAAAAAAACTTACAGAAAGATATTGTGTCGTTTATCAAACGCTCACGCAAGGCGTTGCAGTAGAAACGACATATCATTCTTCCTAAAAAGCAAAAAAATATATGCAAAAAATAAAACCCGCGTCAAGCGGGTTTTTGAATGCAATAAAAGAAATTTCTCAACTTATTCTTTGGCGGTAGCAGGACTGATTGTTGTTGAAATTTCGGTGATCACATTAGCCGGAAATCCACCTTTTTTTGCATGTTCTCTGATCAGATCTTCGTTCTCAGCTCTGTAAACGCAGTAAATTTTATTACCGGTCACATAACTCTGTAGCCATTCAATTTGCGGACCCATGTCTTTGAGGACACTGCATGATTTTTGCGAGATCGCTTTTAATTGTTCGGGAGTTAATTTACCTGCATCAGGTATGTCCCTCTCGATGAGATAGGTTTTCATTGTTGCTGATTTTGTTGTTTGTGAATTTGTTGCGGTCGTTGTTTGTGCTTTTGCAACAAAAGCAGTGAAAAGAAAAGTGGCAAGAAGCATAACGCTGTTGGTAATTGTTTTCATAACATTTTTTTTAATAGTTAAAAGAATAATTGAAGTTACTATCAACATATCGCTATAGCCTATAACAAATCGTTCAATAAATGGTAAACGATATAAAACAAATCATTCAATAAATGGTAAAATTTAACCGCATAAGAGATGATCAATGAAGCAGGTCGAGATAGGCCATCGGAAGCAAGCCGTATTTCTTTTTAAAACATTTGGTGAAATAAGAAGCGCTGGTAAATCCAGAATCGAAAGTTATTTGAGCAATATTATAATGTTGTTTTCGCAAAAGCTCTTTTGCTTTTTCAAGTCTGAAATCTTTTAAAAGCGCATTTGGTGAAGAACCCGTCAGGGAGATTGTCTTCCTGTACAGTTGTGAGCTGCTCATGGCCGTTGCTTTGCAATAATGGGTGATATCGAAATCTGCATTCTGCCAGTTTTCTTCCAATTTTGAAAATAACAATTTCAACAGGTTTTCATCTTGTGGAGGCAGGCTTAACAAATTTTTTCTTCTGTCTTGAAAAAAATCCTTTGCAACGAGTTCCTTCACGGCTGATGCGATCACGATTTTGAAATCCTTTGCAATATTGCACATGTTTACAGCAAATTGAATGGTGTCGCCAAATAGTTTATTGCTGTTTTCAACAGGCTCGCCGGCATTGATCGCAATGCTGAAATCAAGATGACTTAAAATCGGATTATGCATTTCTTTTTGAATATCCAACGCACATGCTACGGCTTTTGCAGCCGAATCAAAAGAAACAATAAAGCTGCTTCCTTCATGTTCGGCCTCCCTTCCTCCATATTGCAAAATATTTTTTCTGATGACAGTATTATATGTATTCAACAATTCATCGGCTCTTTCATTGCCGAGTTTATGTTTTAACAGATTGGGATCGGTGATTCTTGTTACCAATAAAATGCGAAAGGATGGTTCACCAAAAACCTTCAGACCTTCATCTGAAACTATTGCATCTGCAGGATCATAAATGCGGCCTAAAAAAGATTGTACCAATGAACTGTTGACTTCTATTACTTTATTAGGCACAAGGCCATGCGCTTTGCTATGCATTTCCTCAACCGCTTTTTTGTCAGGCGCTTCAATTAAACAAAATATGCTTTCGCGGGCTTCATCTACCCAATAAGTCATACAATTGCAGCCAAATTCTTCCTGGTGGTGCAAATCTTTCTGATGTGCTTCGGCCACACTTTTTGATTTAACCCCGGGAACAATATGAACATCCATATATATAGGCATAGTACCTTGTTAAGTGACAATGAAGTTAAATATTTTTTCTATCCGGAATATGAGAACTGTGGGATAATCGTGGTAATTGATATTTTCTGATTACTAATTGAAAGACCTTAACTGAATTTTCTTTTCCGAACTTTAAAATATAAATCTTCTTCACTCGTCTTCTTTTTTACATGGATGAGATGTTGACGATACAACCGGTAATGACCAACCCATCGCGAAAAAATATCAGCAGCGTTATTAGCCAGTTCGGCAAGCGGCTTTTTGGATTTATTCGCCAACGGGTGAATAATGAAGCAGATGCAGAAGATATTTTGCAGGATGTGTGGTACCAGCTGACCGCAACTGTTGACAGCGAACCGATTGAGCAGGTTAGCAGTTGGCTGTTTAAGGTGGCGCGCAATAAGATAATTGACAGTTACCGGAAGAAAAAGCCCGAATTGCTTGAAGATGCGCTCACACTTGAGAACGAGGAAGGCGAAATCAATTTTCGGGAAATATTAATGGACAAGAGCAACAACCCTGAAACAGAATATTTGCGCAATATTTTTTGGGATACCATGGATAAAGCTCTTGACGAATTGCCTGAAGAACAAAAGAAAGTCTTTGTTTGGAATGAACTCGAGGATATTCCATTCAAAGAAATTGCGGAAAGAACGGGTGAACAGATCAACACGCTCATCTCGCGCAAACGCTATGCAGTGTTGCATTTGCGCGAACGATTACAAACATTGTATAACGAGATTATTAATTATTAAAAAAATATTTTTATGAAACGAGGATTTAGAGGACCTAAACTTTTTTTAATTATTCCATTTGCATTGTTGGGGGTGGCCGCTTTTTCAGTGATCGTAATGTTACTTTGGAATAATGTGCTTGCTGCAGTTGTTCATGTTGGACTGATTAATTTTTGGCAGGCATTGGGCTTATTGATATTAAGCAAAATATTATTCGGCGGATTTCGCGGAGCACAATGGGGCAAACATCAGTGGAAAAGAAAAATGATGCAACGTTGGGATAATATGACTCCCGAAGAAAAAGAAAAATTTCGCGGAGAATGGGAAAAACGCTGTGGTCGTAGCTTTGGAAGAGGATTTGAAAGACCTTTTGAAGAGCAAAAAACCGCTGATAATCAAGGGTAAGAATAAAAGTTGAATAGGAAAATCGGAAACTGGCGATTTGATTTTCACCATTAACTACTGACCATTCCCGATTCAAAGCAATCACAAAATCATTTTATGCAAACTGCTACATATACTCGACCATTAAATAACGACAGCATTATTGAAAAAGTAAAATCCTGGCTCAAAGTTTCTGTTAATAGAACAATGACAAGTTGGATCGTTGAACAATTGCACATTCATCCATACCAGCACATTTTGGAAATTGGTTACAATAGTGGGAATACATTATTGGAAGTAGCGAAAAAATTAGAGGTTGGATTTGTTGCAGGAGTTGATGAGTCTGTTGCTATGTATCAACAGGCAAACCGCAGAAACAAAAGATTTGTTGAGACGCAGTTGATGCAATTGCATTTGGGAACGGTTGAATCATTATCATATCCCGCACATTATTTTCATAGTATCTACGCAGGCAATGTTTATAATACATGGAATGAACCCCAATACAAGTTCATGCAGTTATATTCGTTATTAAAGGATGGTGGGAAACTGATCATTGTGTTTCATCCCCAGCAAGCTTTAAGCGAAAAAGAAATATGGAACCTTGCAGAAAAGACGCAGGAACAAATCACCGAAGCCGGCTTTGCTGACGTGCGTTTTGCCTTCCGTGAAATGCTTACCGGCACTGCCATTGCCGTTGTAGGATATAAATATTGATCCTTCTGCATAAATATTAGATGAGAAAGGAGAAATAAATATCCGGGTTGTATAAACCCGGATATTTCTGTTGGCCATAACATCCCGATAACAGCATCATTTTATTTAACAATCACTTTAGGGTTGTGGATTAAATCTTTTGATCAATCATTAATCCAATATACCAGGCTGAAAAAATAAAATCAGCAGTAATGATTAATTAATTTAAATCTACAATTATGAAACGTTTATTTTTATCATTAATATTGGTCACCGGCATTTCTGCCATTGCTACCAGTGTCAAAGCGCAGGTATATATCGGAGCGCATTTCGGAGTAAGATTACCTATTCATCGGGCGTATATTGCACCGCAGGTAGTTTATAATTCACCTGATCCTTATTACGATAATGGAGTTATTGTGAATTCTCCTGCGCCATGTTATGATAATGGAATTGTTGTTGGAGCTAATGTTTACAATTCTTATTCAATGTATAATCACTATCCCGCTTATCGTCATTATTATAGCCGCGACCATTATCGCGAATCAAGAGTAAGACATTTTCGCAGATGGTAAAAAAATCACTTACTAAAATAAAAAGTCCCACTTTCGGTGGGGCTTTTTTCGTATGGGGAACGGTTAAATTCTGCGGCGAAGATAAGAAAGATTCAATAGCTCATGGCGTTTTATTACCAACATTCATTTGATCTTCATCGTTGCTGTGCATGATCTGCATCAGCAGCATTGCTATTAGGCGTTGAACTTTTTTGCAAAATTATCCATTATCAATCGTCATCATCTTTTTTGTTATTGGCTTTGACAAAAGCGGCGCGTTTTGGCACGGGAACAATGGCGTCCATCCCTTTTATTCCTTTCCACAACACCTCATTGAATTGATCTTCTGGAACTTTATCTTCCTTTGCAAAATCAAATCCTTCCGATTTTTTTGCCATCTCATTCCAAGCCATGTTTTTTTCATTAAGATCAATATTTGCCGGCATTGATCTAAAAACGGTAGGATCTGCTGTTGAAGAAAAGCTACGCCACATCGGCGTTGCAGCCGCATCATATTGACTCATTGGCGGTATGCCCAATATCAGCTCGATAGTACGCAACATCGAAGTTGTTGAATACATGGTGTGATCGACATAATGCCTTTTCACAAATCCACCCGCGATGTATGCCGGACTTCGATGCGCATCCACGTGGTCTGGGCCGTTCTGCGCATCGTCTTCTAAAATAAAAACAACACTTTCTTTCCATACAGAACTATTGCTTAGATATTCTACAAATTCACCAACGGCTAAATCATTATCGGCAACATGCGCAAAAGGAGAGGGCTTGCCTTTTCTGATTCCTTCTGTATGATCATTTCCAAAACGAACCGTATTAAAATGCGGCAACGCGTGAATGGCAAGCAACGAATCGAAATCTTTTTTCCATTGCTTAAATCTCAGTGTGTCTTTGACACCCAGATCCCAACCGGTATAATAAGGACAAAGATGATTTTTCAATACTTTAATATTTGGCTTATAATCATCGGCAAATTCTCCATAAGTTCTGTAACTCACTTTAGCACGATAGCAATAATCCCATATAAATCCATTTTTATTATTGGCGATTGCCCGGTTTCCTTCACCATCATAACTTCCGCCGCGGCCCCCATAACTGGTCGGCCAGGTTTTTTCTAAATAGTCATCAGCATAACCACCCATACTCCAATTGTGTCCATCGGCACTGACTTCCGCGTCACAATAAAAATTATCCAGCAACACAAATTCTTTGGCAATGGCATGTTGATTGGGTGTAATATGGCTGCCAAATAAAACCAAACTGGTATCACCATTGCCTTCCTTTATATCGCCAAGAACCTGGTCGTATGTTCGGTTCTCTTTGATAATGTAAAAAACATATTTGATGGGAGATACGTCGCCGACACGCATCGGTATTGGGTTTCCGGGTTCACCTGGCGATTGTAACTCCTTGGATTTTGTGTATGGCGTGTTCCGGTATACCAATTGCGAGTAAAAGCTTAGTTCTTTTTCATTCGGTTCATTGAAAATGCTCATGGTCCCTTTGAAAAGTCCCGCGATGTATTGCACTTCTTTTGGTTTTTCTTTATCGCCGTTTTGATAATTTACATGTTGACTCCTTTCAATTGGATTTGGTCCGTAGGGATTTGCCATAGAAGAGAACCCTTTTCCGTTCGCAACAAAAACTTTTTTGCCAACAATCTTTACCGCTGTTGGATACCAACCAACCGGAATGAATCCTTTCGATTTGCTTTTTCCCGGAACACTCACATCAAAGACCGCAAGACAATTATTATCTGCATTGGCAACGTACAAGGTCTTATTATCCTCACTCAGTGCAAGCGCATTAGTTGTTGAACCTGTCGGAGCATCCGGATATAAGGCGGCATTCAATGTTTCAAGAATTTTTCTTTTGGAAAGATCGATCACGGAAACGGAATTATCATTTGCGTTAGCTAGAAAAATGTACTGATTATTTTTGGAGAGGCAGATATCGTTTGGGTTGTCTCCCACTGATATTTGACCGGAGAATTTTTGAAGTTGCGTATTAAAAATCAAAAGCTTATCGCAGCCCCAGCAACTGATGTACAGTTCTTTTTTGTTTTGAGAAAGAACACAGGTATATCCTTCACCACCAAGAGAAAATTTTCGAATTACTGATTTGGTAAGCAGATTAATAATATAAAGCGAATTATTTTCTTTGGTAACAACATACATCAAATGATTTGCGTCATCAACATCCAACCCCGCCGGGGAAATTTTTGTGGGCCACCTTTCACCTAATTTAATAGAGTCTTTCAAAAAAAGTTTGTTGTTGTTAATTGCATATTTCAATATCCAGTTGTCATTGCCCCCGGATGCATACAAAAATTTTTCATCATCGCTGAATTTCAGTCCCAGCCAGGATTTTGGAATATTGATACTGTCAAGCCGTCTTTCGTTTTTGACATCAATGAGTTGGAGTGATTGGGTGCTCTGCCCATTATTGGTAACCGCAATATATTTTTTTGAGGAACTAACGGCGATGTTCAATGGGAGGTCACCTAATGGCAAACTGTTGCCAACCGGAGTTAATGACCATCCGTTGGGAAGCGTAATTCTTTTTTTTATTAATGATTCTTTTTCTGCCTGCTGAGAAAATGAAGTGGTTACTAAAAGCACCAGAATGATGAAAATGAAATTTTTCATGCGCGCTGTTTGGAAAACAAATTTATTATTAATTCGTGCGCAAAGTTTGTTAAGGGCGAAAAATTAATGGCAAGATAATTTATACAAATAATTTTTCTGCTTCTGCAACAGATTCAGGTTTGCCGACATCAATGAGCTTTGAATGATTATGATCGAAACCTTTTATGGTCTGTGATTTCGAAAGTTCAAGATAAGTATCAACTATCGAAAACTTTCCTGTTTGGGACATCAATGAAAAAATCTTGGGATCGATAATGTGAATTCCGCTGAAAGCTTTTTCAACCAATGCGTTGCTTTTACGACTTATTTTTTCTTCGCCGGTTTTAATGTTTCGCCAGCCGGATAAATTGTCATTTTCATCGAATAAAAAATATCGGGATGTTTTTCTGTTCGTTACGGCAAGTGTTGCTAAGGGTTTGTGTTGTTGATGAAAGTTTATCATTGTCTGCAGATCAAGATCTGTAAGAATATCAACGTTGAGGACAACAAAAGAATCATCATTAAAATACCAACTTGCTTTTTTTAATCCGCCGCCCGTCTCTAGCACTTCATCAGATTCATCACTTATGGTGATAACACTTCCCCAACCGGCATTTTTTTTTATTGTTTCGATTATTTGTTCTGCAAAATGATGGACATTGACAATGACCTCGGTAATGTCAAATTGTTGTAAGAATTTTATATTTCGTTCCAGCAAAGTCTTACCATTAACCAATGCTAAAGCTTTAGGATGCTTGTCCGTCCACGGTTTGAAGCGTGTCCCTATTCCGGCGGCGAAGATCATTGCTTGCATTAAGTTGATGGATTTATTTGTTGATTCTTTGAATGATTTTTTACCCTAAAGGGTGCGACCCCATGATAACCAATGGCATTACAAAATTCTGTTCCAAAGTAAAATCTATATTATTATAGATCATACATCACAAAATGATATTCTGCACCAATTCACTTTTTCCCGGAAAATCTGTGTTGAAATGCAGCCCGCGACTTTCATGACGAAATTGCGCTTCTTTCACGATCAAATATCCAACAGTAATCAGGTTGCGAACTTCGCAAAGTTGCGGTGATAACGTTGTTGTTTCATATAACGCCTCAATTTCTTCATGTAATAGATCAAGCCTCTTCATGGCACGTTGCAAGCGAACATTGGTTCTTACAATGCCAACATAATCGCTCATCAATAATTGCAATTCTTTCAGGCTTTGGGTTATTAATATCATTTCTTTTGGCTCGGTGGTTCCCTTGGCATTCCAATCCGGAATATTTTGATTGAACTCAATTTCACTGACGCGTTGAACGCTATCCAGATAACAGCGATGGCTGAAGACCAGTGCTTCGAGCAAAGAATTACTGGCTAAACGATTTGCACCATGAAGCCCGGTTGAAGCACACTCGCCGCAGGCGTACAGGTTTTTTATTGACGTATGCGCCCATTCATCGGTTTTAATGCCGCCGCAACTATAATGTGCTGCTGGCGCCACGGGAATCAGGCCATCGGAAATATCAATTCCGATCGACATACATTTTTGATAAATATTCGGGAAATGTTCGATAAATTTTTCTTTATTCATGTGACGACAATCAAGATACACATGTTCTGTTCCTCCTTTCTTCATTTCATTATCTATCGCACGCGCAACAATATCACGAGGGGCAAGATCCTTTCTTGCGTCATATTTTTCCATGAATGCTTCACCGTTTTTGTTGCGCAAAATACCTCCATCGCCACGAACCGCTTCGGTGATCAAAAAAGATGGACTAACTCCGGGCTCGAATAATGCGGTGGGATGAAACTGGATGAATTCCATATTTTCAATTCTTCCTTTTGCACGATATACCATTGCCACACCATCCCCGGTTGCAATCTTCGGATTTGTTGTTGTGCGGTATGCCTGACCGTTACCGCCAGTTGCTAATAAAATTATTTTCGCAAGGATTTTTTCGATTTTATTGGTATGGAGGTTTAATGCATAAGCTCCGTAACACTCTATGTCCGGGGTTGATTTGGTTATTAAAAAGCCGAGATGGTGTTGTGTTAAAATATCGATTACAAAACAATGATTAATAAGCTCGATATTTTTTTGCTTTGAAACAGCTTCGAGTAATGCACGCTCAATTTCTTTTCCGGTGATATCTTTATGATGCAAAATGCGAAACTCGGAGTGTCCGCCTTCTTTTCCGAGCTTGTAATCGCCTTCGGCATCCTTATCAAACCGTGTTCCCCACTCAATCATTTCCTGGATTCTTTCCGGACCTTCTTTTACCACGATCTCAACAGTTTCGGGATTGCAAAGCCCGTCGCCCGCAATCAATGTGTCCTCGATGTGTTTTTCAAAACTATCATTCTCGAGGTCAGTGACGCCGGCGATTCCACCCTGGGCATACTTTGTGTTCGTTTCATCCGCACGCGTCTTGGTAATGACCATCACCTTTTTTTCAGGATAATACTGCGCAACTTTTAATGCATAGCTCAATCCGGCAACTCCTGAACCTATCACTAAAAAATCTGTTTGCAACATTTGTTACGATTTACAATTTTCTGATCACCAATATTAGCCAGTCACTCTTAGTACTCGATATGATATTCAAATTTTTCAGGCTTATCATAGATCTCCATCATATTGTATTTAATGATGACAGTCTTTTTGTCCTCAGAGATTTTGGCGACCGGATTATCAACTTTTATGACCGGTCGCGGTAATTTAATGGTGAGCGAATACGGAACATCAATACCCGTATTTGCAGCATCTTTTATTTGACTGAACTGCGGATTTTTTTGCACCGAATCCCACTTCATTTTGTTGATGGTGCTGGAGATTTTTCCATCACTGATATTGAAATCATACAAAGAAGTGAACATACTCAGATCAGGGCCTGCTGATGTATCATCGCCGGTTTTACCTCCGCTTAATCCTTTAAACAATTGTCCTGTCCCGGAATTGGTATTCCCCAGTGAAGAGCGCAATTGTTTCATGTCATTAAGATTGCTGAAAGGGAACTGCATATCTGTCTTCAAAACTTTTTCATCCATATTCACCAGTAAATGAACTTTGCCATCGTGCAATAATGCTTTTTTATCTGCAGACACATTCTTTGCAGTATCAATAACATCTTTCATCAGAATGACCGTGTCCATTTTTTTCTGAGGGAATTGTTTTTCAAGATCATCTTTGTTCATGTAGGTTTGCATGAGATCTACCAGCTGGCTCATATCAATATGCATCTGCCATTGACCACTTCCATTTTTATTGATGTCGATTTCTTCATCAATATCAAAACAACTTGCCAGCGAAAACAAAAGGAAAGCCGGCAGTAAAAATTTTGCAAGTTTCATGGTGTGAAAATTTTTGTCAGCAAGATAGTTATTTAGCCTAAGCTTAACTGATAAACCACCGTAAAAGTTTGTGAATTTCCCGGCTCTAAAAGCAGCAACCCCATGTTGTTGTTAAAAGAATCCGGCGCTGCACTGAGATTTTCTACAGCAATACTTTTTCGATGGGGTGGTGTGTAGATTTGCAGATAAGGGTAACTTCCATTTGTAAAAAAAGAAATTTTTAATTTGTTGTGAGGATTAAGGATTTCGCAAACGGCTTCTTTTGTGTTTTTTTTCAAAAAGAAACAATTATCAAATTGTGTTTCTCCCATTAACCTTGGTGAATTGAACTTGTGGTAAGCTGATAATTTCTCAGTCGGGATAAGGTTTTCATCAAATTCAATAATTGAGTCAGATGCGAATTGGAGTAACCAGTTGTTAACGGTTTCGCCTAACCGAAAATAGGGATGCCAGCCATCAGCCATCGGAATGATCTTGTTGCTGTTATTTGTTATGGTCGTATCAATGCGTAAGGAACTGCCTGTTTGCAAAATATATTTTATGGTGCAGGAATAATGAAAAGGATATCCTGCATCATCTTTGTTATAATCGTATTTCATGGTTGCACTTGCTTCATTATCATTAGCGGATTTATCAAGTATCAAATATTTTTTATTGTACAATAGCCCGTGAATGGCGCTTCCGTCAATGAATTTATTTTCAAACTCCAACTCTTTTCCTTCAAAAAAATATTTCCCCTTGTTAATGCGACAGGTAAACGGAGAAAGCTTTGAACTTTTAAATGATAATGCCAACCCGGCTTCTATTTCTGCTCTATTTCCATAATTGTCGATAATATTAAATGGTTTGTCATTAATGATAACGCAAAATTCATGTAAGGCTGAGCCATATTCCGGTAATATTGCTACTGACGTTTTTGACGATTCATCCTTTAAAATGATAAGATCCAGATCATTTTTTTGTTCTGTAGTAGTAGAAAAACGCATTCAATTATTATTAAGCTGATGCAATGTAGAAAAAATCATTATTTTTCAGACATGGAAAGGAATATTCGCGCTCAATTTCTGCAAAGATTCAAAAAAGAACCGATTGTTTTTGCAGCTCCTGGTCGCGTTAATTTAATAGGTGAACATACCGATTATAATAATGGATTTGTTTTGCCAGGCGCGATCGATAAAAAAATTTTGGTAGCGATCGCAAAAAATAATGAAAATGTATTGAATGTTTATGCATGTCAATTTCAACAGGCTGCTTCTTTTGCCTTACAAAATATTAAGCCGGTAAAGGGATGGGCAACTTATTTGTTGGGCATGATTTTTAACCTGCAGGAAAAAGGATTTTCCATTTCCGGTATTGATGTCGTAGTCGACGGCAATGTTCCCGTCGGCGCAGGAATGAGTTCATCCGCTGCGATCTGTTCTGCATTTGGATTTGCGCTTAATTCAATTTTTGAATTGGGTTTATCGAGAATGGAACTAGCATTGCTCGGACAAAAAACCGAACACAATTTTGCTGGACTCCAATGCGGTATTATGGATCAGTTTGCCAGTTTGTACGGGAAAGCCGGTAATGTTATTAAACTGGATTGCAGAAGTTTAGAATATGAATTTATCCCTTTTAATTTTCCCGATTATAGAATAGTACTGGTAAATACCATGGTCACACATTCTCTCGCATCTTCAGAATATAATGTTCGTAGGAAACAATGCGAAGAAGGCGTTGCTGTGTTAAAAAAATATTATGCTGAAATAAATTCCCTTCGGGATGTGCAGGGGGAGCAATTACAGGAGCATAAAAAAGATTTAAGCGAAATAGTTTTTAAACGTTGCAGTTTTATTGTGAATGAAAATAAGAGATTATTGCATGGCTGCGATTTTTTAAAAAAGGGGGATCTTCAATCTTTTGGGGAAATAATGTTTCTTGCGCACGAAGGATTAAGCAAATGGTATGAAGTGAGTTGTCTGCAATCCGATTTTTTGGTAGAGCAAGCCAAACAATTTAATGGTGTGGTTGGTGCAAGGCAGATGGGCGGGGGTTTTGGTGGCTGTACCATTAATATTATCAATAATGATGCGGTAAATGATTTCTCGGAGTCTATAGGAAAGCTATATCAAAGACAATTTAATAAAGCACCAGAGATCTATGTTACACAAATTGAAGACGGAGCAAAAAGGATAGATTATTGAAGATCAGTAAACAATCACGGGTTCCCTGATTATTTTCACGACAGTGACCGAGGTTTTGCCCAATGGAATTGTTGCAGCACAAGCGTGGAAGCGTCGATGTTGAAGAGAATCATTAATGCCCATTACAAAATCTTTTCGGTTATTAATTCAGGCTCTATCCACACGTCACTTTCTTTTAAAATGCTGATGAGTTCTTCAACGGCGATCTCGCTGTTCACATTTCTTTTTACAATTTCTTTACCGCGATATAAAGTAATTTTCCCGGGACCGCTCCCGACATAGCCAAAATCTGCATCAGCCATTTCGCCCGGACCATTTACGATACAACCCATGATGGCAATTTTCACTCCCTTTAAATGATTGGTCATGGCGCGGATCTTCGCAGTCGTTTCCTGCAGATCGAAAAGTGTTCTTCCGCAAGATGGACAGGAAATATATTCTGTTTTTGAAATTCTTGTTCGCGTCGCCTGTAAAATGGAAAAAGAAGTGTTATTAATGAACTGATGATTGTTTTTTGTTTCCAGATAAATGCGACCGCTGATTTTTGTGTTGATGATTTTTTTAGGATCATTCATTAACCAGATCCCATCGCCCATTCCTTCCAATAACAAGGCGCCGGCCTCGGTTGAAAAATGGATCAGTTGTTCATCAATTGTGGAGTGATGGCTTTCCACACAAATAATCACCGGACATTGAATATTTTCATTCATCAAGGTAATAATGAAACTACGAACAGAAGCCATTGCATTGACTGAGGATGACCATACGCAAATGACAACGTTGTCATTATTTCTGATTGATTGTAATAATTCGGTGGCAGATTCATTATCGTTTGCATCAACGGCAATAAAATTCATTGAAGCAGCATGTTGAGTTGCAGTGATGAATTCATTTGATTTGAATAATGGGAAATATTTTTCTTTATCCGTTACACGCAGCCATGTTTCATAATTACAAATAATTTTCAATGTACCGGGCAATTCAAAATGTAAAATCTTATTAGCGGTGTAAATATAATCGGCGGCGCCATCCCCGATATTCCATTTATCCAACCCCCTGTTATAAGCGTATCCGATCGCCTGTAAATCATTATGGGTAATGGTCTCAGCCTGCATGAAATCGGCAATTACAACGGGAACATGATGATCGCCAATATTAGAAATAGAGAATGTTTTTCTTCTTGAATAAGCAAATGGGGAATAAGGAAGCTTGATGTTTTCAGAATTGAAAGGGTCGGAGTCCGGCTCGCCACCAACACGCGGTTCCCGGCTTCTAAGCTGGTATCTCTCTACCAGATCTTTACAAACGGGAATTTCAAATTCCGGGTCTTCGGTTAAAGATACCCGGATGGTGTCACCAATTCCATCTTCCAATAATGTTCCGATGCCGATTGCGGATTTGATCCTTCCATCTTCTCCATCGCCAGCTTCAGTGACACCAAGATGCAGGGGATAGCAAGCTTCAAATTCTTCATTCATTTTTTGAATCAGTAATCTGTATGCCTCCACCATCACCAGCGGATTGCTGGATTTCATGCTCAATACAATGTTGTGATAATTTTCATTCCGGGTAACGCGCAAGAATTCCATGGCACTTTCAACCATGCCCATGGGGGTGTCTCCATAACGGCTCATGATGCGATCGCTCAAAGAGCCGTGATTAGTGCCGATACGCATCGCCGTTCCATATTCTTTGCAAATTTTTATTAATGGAGTGAAACGATCGCGGATCCTTTCCATCTCATCATTGTATTCTGTGTCAGTGTACTCAATAAATTCAAATTTTTTTTTGTCTATATAATTCCCGGGATTGATTCTCACTTTTTCTACAATCCTCGCGGCAATTTCAGCAGCATTCGGAGTGAAGTGAATATCCGCAACCAACGGTGTAGTGTATCCTCTTTTTCTTAATTCATTTTTTATGTTGAGTAAATTTTCTGCTTCTCTTTTGCTGGGCGCCGTGATCCGAACCATTTCTGCGCCAGCTTCAATGCAACGGATGGATTGCTCAACAGTGGCGATGGTATTCATCGTGTCAGTTGTCGTCATGGTTTGCACACGAATAGGATGAAAATTGCCGAGCAGCAAATCGCCGATTTTTACTTCAAGAGTTCTTAGTCTTTTGTATTGAAATAATGATTCGCAGTACAATTGCATAAATTGCTTAATTTCAGGTATGCACAAAAATAACAAGAGAATTCCGATAAGGTTTAAACAATTATGGTGTTCTTATCTCTTAACGTTTTTTCTCTTATTGAATTTTGCGTTAACGGTTAATAAATGTTTTGGTCAAACAGTTAATGGTGCTAAAATATTTCATTTCACTTCATCATATACCTGTTTTCCGGAAACAAAGCGTTTGAATGGATATAACTATGATGGACAACTTTATGATTTTTCGAATCATTATAATGACAGTTCCGTATTACTGGTTGTGCCCGATAAGCTAAGAAATGAAAAAGATAAGGTTGATATCATTTTTTGGTTTCACGGATGGCGGAATAATATTGATACCGCACTCAGTTATTATCATCTCGCATCACAGTTCATTGCTTCAAATAGAAATGCAGTCTTAGTGTTGGCGGAGGCAGCAAAAAATGCCCCTGATTCCTATGGTGGTAAATTGGAACAACCTGGGGTGTTCAAAAATCTTTTGGAAGATGTACTGACCGATCTTCAAAGAAACAAGATCATTTCAAGAACGGGGAAAGCCGGAAACATAATATTGGCAGGGCACAGCGGCGCTTATCGTGTGATGGCTTATATTTTACAAAATGGCGGAATGGAAGTCCGCGAAGTAGATCTCTTTGATGCGCTGTACAGTGAAACGGATAAGTTTATGCAATGGATAAAAAAAGATTCTTTAAACAAGTTTATTGATATTTATACCGATAGTGGCGGAACTAAGAATGTTTCTGAGCAAATGATGAGCGAATTAAAGAAACAAAACGTTTCTTTTTTAACCGGCGAAGAAAAAAATATTGATCAAAGATTACTCTCCGCGGCAAGAATTATTTTTATTCATACGACGCGAGAACATAACGATATCATTTTTACTCCTGATAATTTTCAATTGTTCCTGCAAAGCTCTCCTTTCTTGGTGGGCCGTCATTATTAGCTACCAGTCTTTATCCGGTTGAGTGAGCGATTTTGTTTTGTTCTGGTTCATCTTTTCCTGAGCGTCATTTTCGCGTTGTTGCAGGGCTTTTAATAATTGTTCAACCTGCTGTTTATTTAATTTGCTACGCGGAGGCGGTTGTTGTTTCTGCTGTTGTTGCTGATTTTGTTTATTCTGTTGCTGATTTTGTTTTTGATCTTTAGGTTGTTTTGCTTTTTTGTCCAGCAACGCCTTTTCTAAATTTTCCCTGGCATCATTGTCATTTGGATCAAGTTTCAAAGCATTCTTCCATGAATCTATACTCTCATCTGTTTTTTGTTCTTTTATTAATGCAACACCTTTATTATAATATCCTTTTTGCTGAACAGGTTTATCGCCTGAATGTTCGATCGTTGCATTATAAGATTTTGCTGCGTCGTCAAAACTATTTTTTCTGAATTGCGCATTTCCTAAATTATAATTTGCCGTGGCATTTGCCGGGGCTTCCTGAACTGCTTTCTGGTATTGCTCTTGGGATTGGTCGAATTTTTTTTCTTTGTACAATTGATTGCCTTTGCTGATCAGAACGTTTTCTTTTTGCGCAAATAAATCGGATGAATAGATCACTGATAAAATAAATATCAGGATTAATGAACTGTTTTTTTTGTTCAGATACCAGCTTTTGTAATTCAGGTTGTGCTCCCGCTGGGTTGCAATAGGTTCAGCGGCAGTCATGCTATGGGTAAGTGTTGATATTTCTTTATTTGGTTTCACGCAAGTCTTAGTTTTCGTTCGGGTAAAATAAATTCTATCAATAATAAAAGCAGCGCGGCCCCCAGCAAATATTGAAAATAGCTGTTGTAATCAATATATTCGGAATCGCTCAACGCTTTCTTCTCAATGCTGTCTATCTGTTGCGATAAAGTTATTAATGCATCATCCATATTATCGAGTCGTAAGTACAATCCGTTTGTTGTACTTGAGATCTGTTGCAATTCAGCTTCATTCAGTTTTGAGATCACTGTTTGTCCCTGCGCATCTCTTTTTATTTCTTTTGTATCAGGATCGATGATCGTAGTTCCTTCCGGCGAGCCAATGCCGACAGTATTGATCACTACGCCATTTTGAGCAAGGGTTTTTGTGACTTTCTCTGCATTCGGATCATGATCTTCTCCATCCGATATCAACAATATCGTTTTGTATTTTTTTTCTTTACTGTTGAATGCGGCATTTGCCATTTGTAAAGCATCCGCAATTACTGTTCCTTGTGTTGGGACTACATCGGGGCCGGCATCTTGTATATACATTTTTGCCGCACCATGGTCGATGGTCAAAGGCATTTGCATATATGCTCTTCCGGCAAATAATACTACGCCAACCCTGTCGTTTTGGAGTTTGTCAACCAATTTGGTGAGCAATTGTTTTGCTTTTTCCAGGCGGCTTGGTTTAATGTCGGTTGCCAGCATGCTCTTACTCACATCCAGCACGATCATTACATCAACGCCTTTGCGATTTCCATTATCGCTTTTCCCTGCTTTTTGCGGGTTAGCTGCGCCCACCACTATTGCCGCAAAGGCAAGCACCACCATTAAGAATTTTAAAAAAAAATGCAGCGGAGAATAATTCTGCATTAATTTTTTTACCAACCGGGTATCACCAATCTTTTTGATCGTATTTTTCTTCCATTTCAGAATGAATAAAAAAATCAATATAAGAAAGATGGTCGCTGGTAACCCGGCCAAATATTCGAGATGTTGAAATCGCATAATGATTAAAGCGCAATATAATGAACTGCAAACTGCAAAAAGAAAGCCAAACCAATTTTAAAGATTAATTCGCAATTATTTTTACTGGTCAGTTCTATTTCTTACCCATGAAAAAGCCAAGTTGAGATAAAATATTTTTAAGAATTTTCATTCGCACAGTCATCATGTCAATTTTATGATCGGGGGATTCAATATTCAAAACAAAAAAATAAGGATGCTTGTTTTCTTCTATCCAACCTACGATCCAGCCAATTTCATTCCCATCTTCTTTGTTGCCCCAACCCGTTTTGTAACTGAGTTTATAGTTGGCATTATCTTCACGGAGCATTACTTTGCGAACAATTTCCTGTGTGCGGTTATAAAAAGGCAATTGGGTAAAATATAATTTTTTTACTAGTCCCAATTGTTCATCGGAAGTAATTTTTAAGTGATTATTCAACCAAAAGGAGTCAATCGGTCCGCTAATATTCTTATTCCCGTAACCTAGCGAGTCGATCCATTTTTTCATGGTATCTTTTCCAATTCTTCTCGCGACTTCCTGGTAATAATTAACGGCCGAAACTTTAAACGCTTCCACCATGGTGAGGTCTTTGTTCCAGTCTGGATTCCATCGTTTGACACTATCCCATTTTATGATCATATTTTCATCGGTTATTTTTCCCGTTTGTAGACCGATCAGTGAATTAACAATTTTAAAAGTGGAAGCAGGAGTGTAGGAACTGTCGCGATAACGTTTTAAATTATATATGGTAAAATTGCCAGCCCCATTGTCAAACATGCCGAAACACCCGGTAACATTTGCTTCGTCAAAATATTTTTTCAAACTGCTTTCTTCTGTTACATTATTGGGCGAACAGCCTATTAGTATTAGCGGTAACAATAAAAAAGCATAGTGACCTCTTCTCATCAGTAAAATTTTTGTAAAGATAAAGTTGTCGGCGTTACCGTTAATATTTAGAGTGGAAACTTATTCTCCAGTATCTTTGCCGCCTAATGAAAACAGAGAAAAAAAATATAAGACATTTAAGTCAACATGAAGTTGAAAATTATATCGAAGATATTGGGGAGAAAAAATTTCGGGCAAAACAAATATGGGAATGGCTTTGGCTGAAACATGCACATAGTTTTGATGATATGACCAACCTGAGCAAAGAATTACGTACGCATTTAGCAGAAACTTTTTCTTTTCCTGCATTATCAATCGATGCCACTCAATACAGTGCGGATGGAACCATCAAAAGCCGATTCAAGACATTCGATGGACATTTGGTTGAAGGTGTATTAATACCGACCGAGGAAAGAAAGACCGCATGTGTTTCTTCGCAAATTGGTTGCTCACTCAGCTGTAAGTTTTGTGCAACCGGATACATGGATAAAAAAAGAAATCTTGATTACGATGAAATCTATGACGAAGTAGTGTTGATCAATCAACAGTCGCAACGAGTGTACGAAAAAAAATTGACCAACATCGTTTTTATGGGCATGGGTGAACCATTACTCAATTATAAAAATGTATTAAAGGCAATAGAGCGCATTACTTCGCCCGATGGTTTAGCTATGAGTCCACGGCGCATTACTGTTTCTACGGCGGGCGTTGCGAAAATGATAAAACAATTGGGAGACGATAAAGTCCGTTTCAAACTTGCATTATCATTGCATGCGGCAAATGATAAAAAACGCCATGAAATAATGCCGATCAACGATACCAATAATATCAAATCACTGATCGAAGCGTTGAATTATTTTTATAAACAAACCGAGAACGAGATCACATTTGAATACATTCTTTTTAAAGATTTTAATGACTCCCTAAAAGATGCGGAAGAATTGATAAAGATCTACAGGCAAGTTCCAGCAGATCTCGTAAATATCATTGAATACAATCCGATCGATGCTGCAAATTTTGCTAAACCAGATGATAAGACCATTGAAGAATTCATGCGTTATCTCGAAAAAAACAGGGTGAATGCGAGGCTTAGAAAAAGCCGCGGCAAAGATATTGACGCTGCCTGCGGTCAGTTAGCCAATAAAGAATAGACTCCTAACTCGCTTCTTTTCGGTAGACACATTGACTTAACCGGTAACTATATAAAAAGCAAATTAAACTACGGGTAATTTTGTACGGTCATACCTGTTCAAAATTATTCAAGATGAAAAAAATAATTTCACTTTCTTTGGTCATATGGATTTTCCACAGTTCCCAGGCTCAGGTTAGCGGAAGCACTAACAATATGAGCGATTCCTCAAGACGTCATTATATGCATCGGGAATGGAATCGAAATGGGATTGATTCTTTACACAAAAATTTTGGACAATTTCGCGGTCAAGCGATGAACAATAATCGGTTTCGTTCACAGGACCGCATGGACAGATTCCGCTCATTCCGCAGAAACAGAAATGGTTTTGCAAATCACATGCATATTCATTATTCTGCCGGGCAAAGAAAACAGATGCGTTCAATTAATGATGAATACAAGAAAAAATCACAGGATTTGTATGGTGAGGACAATATCACTTTGGGCCAATACAAATCGCAATTATTGGCATTGCAAAATGACAAGAAAACAAAATTGCAAGCTTTGTTAACTCCGGAACAAAAAAATGAAATGGAGAAATGGAAGAAACATGCCTCAGAAGAAATGCAGATTCGGGCAGCCGCAAATTTGGAGAGAATGAAAATAAAATTAAATCTCAACGATGAACAAACTGCAAAAATAAAATCGCAACAAACCAATCTTCGTTCGCAGATGCAGGCAATTCATCAAAACGATAATTTATTGCCGTATCAGAAAAAAGAACAGATGAAATCATTGTTGGCGAATCGTGAAGCGGGTATAAAATCTGTGCTTACGCCAGATCAGCTTTCTGAATTTGAAAAAATGCATAAACACAGATTTGGGGAAAGGTGGGAAAGAAACGACAGTAATTGATATTTATCCAATAGTTGGTATAAAGTCCTGCTTTCGGCGGGACTTTATTTTTTATTCGATACTTTTGCGCCACTGTTGTAAAACAGCAATTATTATGAAAAGAAAAACAGACAACTTCAACAAGTTCTTTAATAAGAAAAGGAACAGTGCAATAAAAGAAGAAATAAAGCAGGAAAAGAGACTGGTAAAAAAAGAGAGAAAGCAGGCGATTGATAAACGATTTGAAGAAAAAAGAAGGAAGTTAACGGTCAACAGTCAACAGCCAATTACTCAGGGTCAACGACCGACAAACAACTCCGAAGTACTCCCCCTTAATAAATACATCGCACATTGTGGAATTTGTTCCCGCCGCGATTCCGCTGAGTTGGTAAAACAAGGAAAAGTTTTGGTGAATGAAAAATTAATCACTGATCCGGGAACAAAAGTTTCTTCAACCGATATTATTAAAGTCAACGGAAAGAAGATCACTATTTCAAAAAACCTGGTTTATATTCTTCTTAATAAACCCAAAGATTACATTACAACAACCGATGATCCGCAGGGAAGAAAAACGGTGCTCCATCTTATCAAACACGCAACCAATGAAAGGGTTTATCCGGTGGGGAGATTGGACAGAAATACCTCCGGAGTTTTATTATTGACGAATGACGGCGATCTCGCTCAAAAATTGGCTCATCCAAAACACGAAATAAAAAAAGTGTACCATGTTGTGTTGGATAAGGCGCTTACAAAAAATGATTTTGAAAGGATTGCTGCCGGCATCGAATTGGAAGATGGAATGGCACATGTGGATGCTATTGCTTACGCCGATTTGAAAGACAGAACTCAGATCGGACTTGAAATTCACAGCGGAAGAAACCGGATTGTTCGAAGGATTTTTGAACATCTGGGTTATGATGTGCGAGGACTGGACAGAGTTATGTATGCGGGACTTACAAAAAAAAATGTACAGCGTGGTAACTGGCGATTGCTCACAGAGAAAGAAATACGGATTTTGAAATACCTCAATTCTTCTATCAAATAAATTTCGTGGCAAAACAATTTTACGAGATCATTTTTGAGAACGAAGATTTTGTTGCCGTCAATAAAGCATCAGGATTATTAAGCATTCCGGCAAGTGACGGCAGCGAGCCATCATTAAAAGAGCTACTCAAAAAAAAATACAATTCAATATTTACTGTTCATCGGCTTGATCGTGAAACCAGCGGAGTCATTGTATTTGCAAAAAATGAAAAAACGCATAAGTTTCTTTCGCAGGAATTTGAAAGCAGAAATGTGCAGAAGACTTATTTGGGAATGGTGAAGGGAATATTGACAGAAAAGAAAGGAAGCATTGATGCACCGATTGCAGAACACCCGACAAAAAGAAATATTATGATTGCCGGGAAAAAAGGAAAACCATCTTTAACAATATATGAAGTGGTTGAGGAGTTTGGATCTTATTCCCTGGTCAAATTTCAAATTCTTACGGGGAGAACACATCAGATCAGGGTGCATATGCAATATATCGGACATCCCATTGTCTGCGACGAGTTGTATGGAGACGGGGAACCTGTTTTTATTTCTTCTTTCAAAAAAAAATTTAAGCTTTCAAAAACAGACGAAGCAGAAAAACCTTTATTGTCAAGATTAGCACTGCATTCAAATATGTTAAGCTTTAAGGAGGCTAACGGTAATGTGCATACGATAGAGGCCCCCTTGCCAAAAGATATGAAGGCGTTGTTGCAACAATTAAAAAAATGGGGTAATTAGAATTTTCTCTTTACCGTGGAGAAATCTTTAGATACCGAAGCGCCCATTATCCCGGTAGTGTCGTGATCAGGCAACCTCATTTTTATTTTGAACTCACAATCATACTTGGCTTTATCCTCAAAATACTCAACCTCGAGTACCGAGAATTTTACTTTTGATGTGTCGACGTTATTTTGCGAATCTAAAAAATGTTGCATGGCAGATTTAAGAGCAGTTTGCGTCTCTTCAATTGTTAAATGCCTTTCACAGCTCGTCGAAAAAAATATGATTGACAGCAGGCAGGCTTTAATAATATTTTTCATTTAGCAATTTTAATAATTAAAATAATTAGAATTTGAAATTATTGCCAACCTGGTCTAAAACACGCAAAAACAGGTTTTGGAGAATGATTTTTCACCTGCAAAGGTATTTTCGTGAATATATTTATTTTGAAAAATTTTTGCCCTTGTTTTCCGGACATCCAATTCTCTACTTTCTTAGTAGATTTTTAATCTTTGCGCAATACTAAAATGTCTTGTAATCTTTTACAGTCGGTAGTTTGGAGCGATATAATGCGATCGGAAAGAAGAGTCATTATTTGCTCTTCGTGTGAAATGTACACATTTTAGATTCATCAACATTGTAAAGAAATAGTTAAAAAAATATTATTTATTTTTCAGTTTATATGTAATTTACACTGGATTTATACTGTTTTTTAATAAATTAAAAACACTACTCTGCTTATGCCATTCAAAACTAACGTACTTGCCAGGTATGCCCCTGCAGTACTATTGCTATTATTCAGCTTGAACATTTTCGCTCAAAAAACTGTCACCGGAAAAGTCACCAGTGGCACAGACAAGCAGCCTTTACCTGGTGCTACAATTCAGGTGAGGGGTACAAAAACTGCTACTCAATCAAACGTTGATGGAACGTTTTCTATCAAAGTTCCCAAAGACAACAGCATTCTGGCGATTTCAGTTGTTGGATTTGAAAACATGGAAATCCCGCTTGCAGGCAGATCTGATGTAGGTGAGATTTTTCTGGTTCAATCCACTTCTACTCTAAACGATGTGGTTGTAACGGGTTATACAGCTCAAAAGAAAAAGGACATCACAGGTTCCGTAGCTGTTGTAAATGTAAATTCAATGAAAGAAGTGCCGGGCGGTAGTGCTGATAATTTGTTGCAGGGTCAGGCAACAGGTGTTACCATAGTAAACTCAGGATCTCCCGGAGGTTATAGTGATATTAAGATCAGAGGGATCACTTCATTGGGAAACGTAACTCCGCTAATTATCATTGATGGTGTTGAATCCATTAATGGGCTACATGATATCAATATCAATGATGTTGAATCAATCCAGGTTTTGAAAGATGCATCAGCAGCTATATACGGTGTGCAGGGCTCAAACGGGGTAATATTAATTACAACTAAAAGAGGTAAATCAGGCAAGGCAAAGATCAGCTATGATTTTTATTATGGCTCTCAAAACCCTGTTGCCGGATTTAAGTTGGCTAACAGTCAACAATATGCAAATGTACTTTTCGATCAGGCTTACAATTCCGGACAAGACCCCTCATCAGGATTGCAGGCATGGTTTGGACCTGGCGATACCTCGACAAGAAATGCACCGGTTCTGCCAAATTATTTGCAACCTAAGGGGGCAAGTACGGCAGATCCTACCACTTATGATATAAATAGCAATCAAATTACCGCTACTGATAAAACGCGTAATGATTGGTACAAAGACATTTTCAAAAGCGCACCGATTCAAAGTCACAATTTGACGGTAAGCGGCGGAGGCGATAAATCTTCTTATTTATTTTCCTTTGGTTATTTCAACCAGAAGGGAACCTTGATCGATACTTATCTAAAACGCTATTCTGTCAGAGTCAACACCGTATTTAATGTGAAAGACAATATCAGGGTTGGCGAAAATGCTTATGTTTTCTTTAAAGATAATCCTCAATTATCTGGAGGTAACCAAAATGAAGGAAATGCTATTTCCATGACTTACAGGACTCCTCCGTTAATTCCAATCTATGACATAGCAGGAAATTTTGCCGGCACAAAATCTTTCACCGTTAACAATGGTGAAAACCCGGTTGCCAACCAAACTCGTCAGAGTCATAATAAAGGAAACGACTGGCAGGTTGTTGGTAATGCATTTGCTGAAATAGACATTCTAAAACATTTTACTGCACGTACCAGCATAGGCGGAACCGTAGATAATTATTACTACTACTATTTCACTTATACCGCTTACGAAAATGCAGAAGGTAATACCAATGCAAACTCATTTACTGAAGGTTCAGGGTATAACAGCAATTGGGACTGGACAAACACATTAACATATAAGAACACCTTTGGCGATCATACGATCACTGCCTTGGGTGGAATAGAAGCGAAAGAATATTCCGGAAGAGGAATGAGCGGATCAAGATCCAACTATGTTGTTACAGATCCTGCCAGTGAAACAATCGATCCATTGACATGGACCCTTAATGCTGGTTCTCCTTCAGGACAAACAAATGGTAGTACTGCTTACGGATCAACTTTATATTCTCTCTTTGGTAAAGTAGAATATGGCTATAAAGACAAATACCTTATCAATGCAACTATTCGCAGAGACGGATCTTCTGACTTTGCCCCAGGTCATCAATTTGGTGTTTTCCCGGGAGTTACGGCTGCATGGAGAATTTCGAAAGAAGATTTCTTCAAGGACGTAACATTTATTAACGATTTGAAGATTCGTGGTGGATGGGGAAAATTCGGATCTTTGAGCAATGTGCCTTCAACAAATCAATACAATATTTATACGCCGGCTGCAGGTCAGTCCTACTATGATATCGCCGGAGCAAGCACCAGTTCAACTTTAGGATTTTTCCAATCCTTTTCTGGAAATAAGAATACTACCTGGGAAAGTGATATAACAACGGATGTGGGATTTGATGCAGCCTTAGTGAATAACAAACTTGAAGTTTCTTTTGACTGGTATAAGAAGGCAATAAGCGGACTTTTATTCCCTGCCCAGACTTATTATGGTATTTACCAGGGAACAAATGCCGATGTTAACTTTGGTAACGTTGAAAATACCGGATTTGACCTCGGTCTTACTTATCATGGAACAGTGAACAGAGATTGGAAATATAATATTGGAGCCAATATCTCTCACTACACCAATAAAATCACTGCTCTTCCTGGTGCTTCAGGTTATAGAGACTATAACAGTAATGGCTCTTCACGTATAGCAAATTTTGTTCGTGAAGAAATTGGACACCCTATTGGAGCTTTCTACGGTTATCAGGTAGTTGGATTATTCCAGAGCTATGCTGATGTAACAAAATCTCCTACACAGGATCAGGCTGCTCCAGGCAGATTTAAATATCTTGATGCAAATCATGACGGTAAAATAACTCCTGATGATAGAGTATTTTTCGGAAATCCTAATCCTAAATTGACGTATGGAATTACCTTAAGCGTTAGCTATAAGAATTTTGATCTATCAACGTTCTTATACGGAGTTTATGGAAACGATGTACTGAACTACGTGAAATATTGGACAGATTTCCCACAAGTGTTTGAAGGGAATGTAAGTCAGAATTTGTTGAACAATTCTGCTATCCTGGTAAATTCATCAGGACAACTGACCAATGTAAATGACCCTACAGCACATGTTAAAAACCCGGGAGCTACAGTACCAGTTATCGAACAAGCTGCAAACTTTAGCAACTCTACGGTAGTTAATTCGTATTATAAAGAAAGCGGTTCTTATTTGAGAATGAAAACCTTACTAATTGGATACAATCTAGAACCTGCAATGCTGAAAAGAATAGGGATAGACAAATTGAGAATCTATGTTCAGGGAGCTAATTTGTTTACGATCACAAAATATACTGGATTGGATCCTGAATTACAGACCTCTCTACAAAATGATAACACAAGTTTCGGAATTGACTTTGGTAATTATCCAAGCAATCAAAAACAATTCCTTGTTGGCGTGAATCTAACATTCTAAACAAAAAATTTGAAAACGCTACAATAATTATTTTATATGAAAAAAATAAAAAGAAATATGAAATTGATTGCCGGAAGTTTAGCTGCGCTAATTCTTCTATACGCTTGCGGCAAAAGCTTTTTATCTAGGCCGCCACAAGGGTCGCTTAGTATAAACGCACTTAGCAATAAAGCCGGTGTGGATGGGATTCTGATCGGCGCTTATTCCCTCCTGGATGGCGTGGGTGGAAATGGTGGAGGCTGGGCAGCTTCCTCCGATAACTGGGTATATGGTGGTGTCGCAGCAGATGATGCCTATAAAGGTTCTACCGCATCAGATCAGGGCGATATACAAGCCCTCGAAATATGGACTGCCACTTCAACCAACAGCTACCCTGACGGAAAGTGGGCTAGTATTTATGACGGTGTGAACAGGTCAAATGCGGTTCTTAAATTGATGAGAACTATTCCCAGCTTAAGCGCAGCCGATACTACTGAGTTTGCGGCTGAAGCAAGGTTCCTAAGAGGCTTTTATCATTTTGAGGCTGTAAGAGTGTTTAAAAATGTCTATTATATTGACGAAGCTGCAAGCGTCAGTAATATTCTTACATACACAAATACAGACGATATTACTCCGAAGATCATCGATGACTTTACATATGCAATGAATAATTTGCCGGCCACCCAAGGTCAGGTTGGACGTGCTAATAAGTATGCCGCCGAAGCTTTGTTGGCAAAAGTATATATGTACAAATTGGATTATGCATCCGCATTGCCTTTGATCAATGATTTGATCAGCAACGGAGTTACTGCTCATGGCGATAAATATGCCCTCGGAACATTCGTTAGTAATTTTAATCCGGCTCAAAAAAATGGTCCTGAGTCTGTTTTTGCTGTTCAGATGTCAGTCAATGATGGATCTGCAGCCACGGGAACTCCTAATGGAAACTATGGCGATGCCTTGAATTTCCCTTATGGCGGCGGCCCTGGAGCTTGCTGCGGGTTTAATAACCCATCGCAAAGTCTCGTAAATGCTTTTAAGACAGATGCTAACGGATTGCCCTTATTAGATGGCTCTTACAATACCCATGGACAGGATATTGATTCTGCACATACCACATCTTATGCAGGAACTTTGGATCCCAGAGTTGATTTAACTGCCGGAAGAAAGAATGTGCCATATTTGGATTGGGGACTTCATCCTGGTGATAGTTGGATTCGTGATGTATCCCAGGACGGTCATTTCAGCCCTAAAAAAACAGTGTATGCAAAAGCTCAACAAGGTTCTTTATCAGATAATACCGGAACCTACTGGGCTTCTGTTGAAATCACTGCAGATAACTATGCTGTAGTTCGCTATGCAGACGTATTGTTATGGGCAGCAGAATGTTATGCAGGACAGTCTAGTCCTGATCTGGCAACTGCTTTGACTTACGTTAATATGGTAAGAACCAGGGCTGCAGACCCCACTGATTGGGTATATACCAATGGTGCTTTTGACCCTGCTACCTATACTTATAAAGGAGGATCAACACCTGCGGACAATTATAAAATAGGATTGTACGCATCATTCCCCAGTCAGGCCTATGCCCTGAATGCGATTCAAATGGAAAGAAGATTAGAACTTGCTGAGGAAGGACATCGTTTCTTTGATTTGCAGCGCTGGGATAAAGCGGCGCCAGGAAGTATGGCTGCTGTTCTAAATGCTTATGGAACTTACGAAGCATCTATCGGTCGTACTCAGTACGGCACTTCAACCTTTACAGCAGGAAAAAATGAAATTTTTGCGATTCCGCAGAGTCAGATTGATGCGGAAGGTCTTGGCGGTGGTAAATCTGCTTTGACACAAAATCCAGGTTACCAATAAATCTCTTTTCAGTCTTCTGAAAATAACAGAGGTAGAGTTAACACTCTGCCTCTTTTTTTTAATACTATTTTTACCTTCATCATCATTGCCCTAATAATTACATAAATGAATATTCGCAGCATATTAAATAATTTCTGGTTCATTTTAATTATCGTCATTCTGCTTTCAGCTTGCTCTAACAAAAAAACATTATTTCAACAAATTTCATCAGATCAATCGGGCATCCATTTCAATAACCGCATCATTGAAAATGATTCCATCAATCCACTGGATATGACCAATATTTACAATGGTGGTGGCGTTGGAATCGGAGATTTTAATAATGATGGATTGCAGGACATTTATTTTACCGGCAACCTTGTTTCAAATAAATTATATCTCAATCAGGGCGGTTTTAAATTTCAGGATATAACCGATCAGGCCGGCGTTTCCGGCGATGGTAAATGGTGCAGAGGTGTTTCAGTAATAGATATTAATAATGACGGGTGGATGGACATTTATGTTTGCGCAACAATTAAAAATAATCCGGAGCAAAGAAGAAACTTATTATACATCAACCAGGGCGTAGATAAAAATGGAGTGCCTCATTTTAAAGAAATGTCAAAGGAATACGGATTGGATGATACCCTTTTTTCTACAATGGCTGCCTTTTTTGATTATGATAATGACGGCGACCTCGATATGTATCTTGCCGTAAATGAAATCCCCAAAGGCTATAACGCTAATATTTTCAAACCCAGGGTCACCGACGGATCATTTCCCAGCACTGGTCATTTGTATCGCAATGACTGGAACGATTCATTAAAGCATCCGGTATTTACCGATGTTTCCAAACAAGCGGGAATTACCATTGAAGGACTGGGGCACGATGTTACGATTGCCGACATCAATCATGATGGATGGAAAGATATTTATGTGAGTAATGATTTTGCCGGCGACGATATTCTGTATATAAATAATCACGACGGCACATTTACAGATAAAGTGAAAACCTATTTCAAACACACATCTGCAAATGGAATGGGGCAGGATATTGAAGACATTAATAACGACGGACTCCCTGATGTGGTTGAACTGGATATGGATCCCCAGGATAACTATCGAAAAAAAATGTTTCTCAACGCGAATAATTATTTGATCTACCAAAACACCGAAAGCTTCGGTTATCAATATCAATATGTACGCAATACATTACAATTGAACCAGGGCCCGAGAGTAAATCAAAATGATTCTATTGGGGATCCTGTTTTTAGTGATATCAGTTTTTACAGCGGCATCGCAGAAACCGACTGGAGCTGGACCCCACTGGTGGTGGATTTCGACAATGATGGCTACAAAGACATTATTATCACCAACGGATATCCAAAAGATGTTACTGACCATGATTTTATCAGTTTCAGATCAAAAGCCATTGCCTTAACTTCAAAAAAAGAAATGTTGGATCAGATTCCGCAGGTAAAAATTCACAAATACGCTTTTAAGAATAATAAAGACCTTAGTTTTTCTGATGTTTCTCAGCAATGGGGACTAATGACCACTGCTTTTTCTAACGGTGCCGCCTATGCAGATCTGGATAATGATGGCGCGATGGATCTTGTGATCAATAATATTAACGATGAAGCGATAATCTTACGGAATACTTCCCGGGAAAAAGATAAAGAGAATAATCATTTTTTACAGGTTAAGTTAATCGGCGACAGTTTGAATAAAAATGGACTTGGCGCTTTTATTGAATTGCATTACGATCACGGCAAACAACAGGTTTACGAAAATACACCCTACCGGGGATACCTTTCAACCATTCAGGACATCGCTCATTTTGGCTTAGGGAATATTTCAATGGTCGATTCCGTACTGGTGAAATGGCCCAATGCCAAAATGCAATTGCTGGTAAACGTAAAGGCAGATCAGGCTTTGAAAATAAATATCGCCAGCGCTAATCTTACCTATTCTTTCAAACAAAATATTATTGCTTCCAATACCTTATTCAGAGAAATAACAGATTCCGTCAATATCCATTACCAGCAAAAAGAAAGAGATTATATTGATTTCAACGTTCAAAAATTACTGCCGCACAAATTTTCGGAATATGGACCTTCACTGGCGACAGGAGATATTAACGGAGATGGACTTGATGACATCGTCACTGGTGGATCTGCTTTTAATAGCGCTCAAATATTCCTGCAGCAACCCGATGGCAGGTTTATTCAAAAAGCTTTATTGAATGACGCAGATGCAGCAAATAAACTTGCAGACGATGAAGGAATCTTATTATTCGATGCCGATGGTGATGGAGACCTTGATCTGTATATATGTAGCGGCGGTTATGAAAATGCGGCAAATAGTGATGCCTACCAGGATAGATTGTATATCAATGATGGCAAAGGAAATTTCACGCTGGATTCAACCGCACTACCAAAAAATTTTGGCAGTAAATTTTGTGTTCGGGCAGCAGATTATGATCATGATGGCGATTTGGATCTGTTTGTTTCAGGAAGAGTTGAACCAGGGAAATATCCACAACCTGTTTCAAGTTTTATTTATCGCAACGATTCAAAAAATGGGAAAATAAAATTCACCGATGTAACCAGGGAGGTAGCGAAAGATCTTATTAATATCGGAATGGTCTGCGACGCCACCTGGACCGATTTTGATAATGATGGATGGCCCGACTTAGTACTTGCGGGCGAATGGATGCCGGTAACCTTCTTAAAAAATGACAAAGGTGTTTTTAAAAATATTACTCCTTCGACCGGTATAAGTAACCAAACAGGATGGTGGAATACCATTGTTGCCGGCGATTTCGATAATGATGGCGACATAGATTATATAGTTGGCAATCTCGGACAAAATTCTTTTTATCGCGCAAGCGAAGAGTATCCCGTTCGTGTGTATGGAAAAGATTTTGATAATAATGGGATATATGATATGATCACCTCGCTTTATCTTCCCGACAGGAATGGTGAGAAAAAGGAATTTCCTGCAGAAACGCGGGATGACTTATTAAAGCAAATGAATACCATGCGAAGAAAATTCCCTGACTATAAATCTTACGCGGTTGCCACCATGAATGATATACTCAGTGAAGAGCAAAGAAAAGGCGCAACAATTCTGCAGGCAAATAATTTTAAAACATCTTTGATAAGAAATGATGGCAATGGAAAGTTCTCCATAATACCCTTGCCGGCCCAGGCTCAGTTTTCGGTTATTAATGGAATGGTTGCTGAAGATTTTGATGGAGATGGAAATCTTGATGTGGTAATGAACGGAAATGATTATGGGACAGAGGTCTCAACGGGAAGATATGATGCATTCAACGGATTGTTCTTAAAAGGTGATGGCAAAGGAAATTTTATTCCTGAATCTATTTTGCAAAGCGGAATTTTTATTCCGGGCAATGGCAAGGCATTGGTAAAATTGAAAAGCGCAAACGATCAATGTCTGTTGGCGGCAGGACAGAACAGGGGTCCGTTAAAGATCTTCCAGTTAAAAAAGAATATTCATTGCAAACAGCTGCAACCTGCAGACGTTGGGGTGATCATTAAATATAAGAATGGTTCATCACGAAAACAGGAAATATATTACGGCTCCTCCTTCTTATCGCAATCATCGCGATTTTTGAATATTGATGAAAATATTTCATCGGTGGATGTGATTGATGATAAAGGAAATAAACGCATCCTTCAAATAAAGTGATTTGATTTCGTTCTTTATTTTTATTGGATCAATTTCATTTATCTTGCAATTATTCTTTTCAATCCGAAAAAATCAGAATGATGCCTGCGCTGCCATCATGGTTATTGTTTGCTTTGCTCTCTGCTTTATTTGCGGCCCTAACTGCAATTTTTGCAAAAGCAGGGTTAAAGAATATAGACCCGGATCTGGCGACAGCCATTCGTACGGCAATAATTTTGATACTGACCTGGTCCATAGTTTTCTTCAAAAAAAATATTGGTGATATAAATTCATTATCAAAAAGCAATTGGTTCTTTTTGATATTATCAGCATTGGCGACAGGCTTATCCTGGCTATTTTATTATCGCGCTCTGCAATTGGGGAAAGTGTCTGAAGTGAGTATTATTGATAAAGGCAGTATATTATTTACAGTATTGTTATCTTTTCTTTTTTTAAAAGAACCTTTAACACCAAAAGTATTGATCGGTGTTGCATTGGTATTCGTTGGAATGATGGTTATTATCTGGAAATAGAAAACGCACAAATAAAAAAGGTTATCAAATAATGATAACCGTAGCTTTTTTGCATGAACGATTAATGGCGTTAGCGGCTTCCGTAACCAATATAATATTGGGTTGTTTTACAACCGCTTCTTTGAGAAGCGCAGGATGTAACAGTAATGGCGGCAATAGCGATTAATCCGATGATCAAAAATGTTTTTTTCATTTTCGTGGAGTATGTATTAAAAAATTAAGATTCCTTTTGTTTACAGGTAATTCACAGGGAGAAAAATAAAATTGAAAAGGATTATTCGCAGGATAGTGAGAGAATTGAATAAGGGAATAGGTCAAAGTAAATATAAAAATCTTAAAAATGCAAGTTTAACAGAGCCCTTTTATAATAGAATTTTAAGACATTGTTTTTGAAGTATTTGAAAAGAAGAAATGCTAAATAATATGATGAAAATGCTAACTTGCCCCCAAAGAATTTGATTTGATTTTGATGATGAGGATATAATTACATTTGTCAGAATCTTTGTTGAAATAACAACAAAGGCCGAACATTTGAGTACCCAAAAATTTAATTAATATTTCTGTTTGCATGCTAAAACTTACACGACCGCTGGCAGTCATTGATCTTGAAACAACAGGAGTTAACCCTGGCACAGATCGGATTATAGAAATTGCCATTGTGAAGATTATGCCTGATGGTAAAAAAATTGTCAAGCGTAAATTACTGAATCCGGAAATGCTCATTCCCCCATCATCATCAGCCATTCACGGCATTACCGATGAAATGGTGCGGGACGCGCCAACTTTTAAACAAGTTGCCAATGAATTGAAACAATTTATTGAGAACTGCGATATGGCGGGATATAATTCGAATCGTTTCGATATCCCTTTACTGGTCGAAGAATTCTTACGTATCGGGATGGATTTTGACTGTAAAGGAAGGAGCATGGTCGATGCCCAAAAAATATTTCATTTGATGGAGCAAAGAACTTTAAGCGCCGCCTATAAGTTCTATTGCGATAAGAACCTTGAGGAAGCTCATAGCGCCGAGGCGGATGCCCTGGCAACTTGGGAGGTATTAGAAGCACAGGTAACCAAATACCCGCAATTGGGGGATAATGTGGAAAGTATTGTAAAATTCACAGGTGAAGACCAGATTGTTGATTTTGCCCGCAGATTTACCCTTGAAAATGGCGTAGAAATATTTAACTTTGGTAAATACAAAGGCCGTGCAGTTGCTGACATCTTAAAGAACGAACCACAATATTACGATTGGATGATGAAGGGAGATTTCCCCATGCATACCAAACAAAAGCTTACCGAAATTCTAAATCGTACCTTGTTAAAAAAGGGATAAATGGCTGATGCGATAAGTGTTCGGGTTTTCCTGCACTACAAAAAATACTAACTTTATAATCAATTTTTAGCGCTGTTGGAAAAGATTGTAATTATACCGACTTACAACGAAAAAGAGAATATTGCCAATATCATTGAGGCTATATTTTCCTTGAATCAGCACTTTCATGTTCTGGTTATTGATGACAGTTCCCCTGACGGTACTGCATTGATCGTTGAAGAATTACGATCAAAATATCCGGATTCTTTATTCCTTGAAGAAAGACCTCAAAAATCGGGATTAGGAACTGCTTATATCTTCGGATTCAAATGGGCGGTCAATCGCGGTTACAAATTCATTTTTGAAATGGATGCTGATTTCTCCCACAATCCCAAGGACCTTATCCGGCTATATGATGCCTGTAAAAATGGTAATGCAGATGTAGCCGTCGGCTCAAGATATGTTGCCGGTGGGGGTAATGTAAACTGGCCATGGGACCGGGTTTTTCTCTCAAAGGGCGGTTCTATTTATACAAGACTGATTACCTGGATGCCTGTTCAGGACCCTACTGCAGGTTTTGTTTGCTATAAAAAAGAAGTTTTGGAAACCATAAACCTGGACGAAATTCATTTTGTGGGTTATGCCTTTCAGATAGAAATGAAATTTGCCGCATGGAAACTGGGTTTTATCATTAAAGAAGTTCCGATAATATTTGAAGACCGGAAATTCGGTTCATCAAAGATGAACAAAGGAATTGTCAGAGAAGGAATTCTTGGCGTTTTAAATCTTCGCTGGCAAAGCTTATTTAAAAATTATCGCATGCGGGTAAAAAATAATGACGTAGTAACCATGTCGCCGTATTCAAATAATGTAATGGCTGAAAGCAAATAATCAAAGGCGCTGACCTCCCTCAACTATAATTCTCTTTTCTTATTTCCTAAATGAAGAAGGCATTTATACAATTACATATTGCCGTATTGCTTGCAGGTTTTACCGGAATTCTTGGCAAGCTTATTACATTGAATGAAGGATTATTGGTTTGGTACAGGTTGATGATCACTGCGGCAACTTTATGGATACTGTCTTTGTTCCAAAAATCAATTCAATCCATTTCTTTAAATAACCTTTTCAAAATAGTTGGCGTTGGCTGTATAGCTGCTTTGCATTGGGTGAGTTTTTATGGAAGTATTAAATATGCAAACGTATCCATCGCATTGGTATGCTTTTCTGCCATTGGATTTTTTACCGCCTTATTCGAACCTTTGTTGTTCAAAACAAAGCTAAATAAACGCGAATTATTCCTGGGCTTATTGGCCGTGATCGGCATCAGCTTCATTTTTCATTTTGACCCTTCCTATAAAAAGGGCATTATCATTGGCATGATCTCTTCCTTGCTGGGAAGTCTTTTTCCGATCCTGAACAAGAAATTATTGGCAACGATAAATTCAGAAACGATAATATTATACGAGTTGAGCGGAGGTTTTTTGTTTCTTACTTTGTTATTACCGGAGTATCTCAACTTATCTCCCCCAGATCATATATTACCCACCACCGCAGATTTATTATGGTTATTGGTTTTGGGCTGGCTTTGCACCGTACTGGCCTTTAATCTATCAATGAATGCGCTAAAAAAAATATCAGCGTTCACTGTAAATCTAACCTATAATCTGGAACCACTGTACGGAATCCTTCTCGCATTTATCATTTACCGGGAAGATAGGCTATTCAGTAAGGGTTTTTACATCGGCTTTTTTCTGATCGTAATTTCGGTTTTTTTGCAAAGCTGGTTAGTATATTCATCGCTAAAAAAAACAAGATAATTTTCTTATCTTCATTTTGAATTATTACCTCCTAATTTCAAATAAAAACCATGAAAAAGATCTTCCTATGCACCATTGCAATTCTTTTTGCAATCGCCAGTTTTGCCCAAGCCAGTTTCGGCATAAAAGCCAGCTTAAACGATGCCAATCAAAGACTGCATGCATCGGGAAACGGTCTCTCTGCCGGCAACAGTGGCTCATCCATTATTTCCTTTCAGGTTGGCGGTTTTGCAGATATTCCAATATCCAGAAATTTCAATTTCAATCCTGAATTATTATTAAGTGGGGAAGGAGCAAATTTTAATGATAATGTCGGCGGCGAAACCTTAAAACCTCGATTATATTATCTGCGCATTCCGCTAAATTTTCTTTATGAAACACCCATTCCACGAACTGAATCAAAATTTTTTATAGGGGCCGGACCTGATTTTGGATTCGGATTGTTTGGTAAAACAAATGCAGGAGGTATGCAGACCAATTCATTTCAGGATAGTTTATTTAAACGGTTTGATTTTGGATTGAATTTTATTGGTGGAATTGAAGTTGGTTCCGGGTTTAGATTTAGCATAAATTATAACCTGGGTCTTTCTTCAATTATTGGATCAATATTCAGTGATGCATTGATTGCGCAGACAGGAGGGGAGGTTAGCAGCTTTCAATGGAAAAATAATGTGTTGAGTTTTTCCATTGGATATGTAATCAATAAAGATCGGAGAGAAAAATAAACAAAACCGGTTAAGCCGCTTTTGAAATATACCTTACCAAACTTCTTTTGGCAATAGGCAGAAGCGTTTCTTCCATTGGGAACCTTAATTCTGTTTCAATGGAATATACTGCGGGATTGGGCAGATCTGATTTTGATTTAATCAGTTCTGCTTTTATGTTTTCGTAACTGTTAATGATATTTCTTTCCCAGCTATTAATGAATTCCGTTCTTATGGATCGATATTTTTCATCGTGCTTTTCAAAAAAACTTAAACGATACTGATATACAAAAGTGTTTTGAAAAGAACCTTCGCTCAGAAAAAAATATCCTTCATTGATTTCAAGGGGAATAATGCCAACTGGGAAAATAGTCAATTTATCTTCTACAAATTCATAGATCTCCGTTCCATTGCTGATGGCTTTTTTCATTTTTGATGTGGAATAATTAATGATCTCTTCCAACTCTTGCATCAGTTCATCATCTTGTATCATTTGCTCATATAATACCTGAAGTTTTTCAATTTGGATACCGTTTAGTTTTTTGGGGAATTGTTCCTGCAAAAATTTTTTGTTTTCACGAAATGCAACAAGATTGTTGTAATGAAAGATGATATCTGCCAACTGGGGATATAATTTATTCTGGTCGAAGTATTTGTTTACTTCCTGCAAATAAGCGAGAAGCGTATATTTTTTTAATTCAAAATCAATGTAGCCATCTGCAAACCAGGTTTCTGATAATGTTTTCATGGCGCGTGGGTTTAGCTTGTTAATAGTCAAATTACAAAACTTTGATTAAAATTCATAATACCCGTTTATCCACAGTATGTTAAACCTTAGAACCCGGGAGGCAATAGATATGCGGCTGAATAGACAGCGACGCAAGGATGATGTAGAGCATTATGGAAATATAAAAAACAAACAGCCAATGGGCATCAGCCATTTACCAAAAAAGTTAAACATATTGGCTCAGAAATCTCTCTGCGGATTAAAATTTTCAAGCTCATTGGCAACTGCTGTGAGGAATGTTGCGCCAAGGCTTCCATCAACGATACGATGATCGTAAGATAATGAAAGATACATCATGTGCCTGATGGCAATGGAATCTCCCTGTGAAGTTTCAATTACAACCGGGCGTTTTTTTATCGCGCCAACGGCGAGTATGGCAACCTGAGGTTGATTAATGATCGGCGTGCCCATCAAACTTCCGAATGTGCCGACATTGGTAAGTGTAAAAGTTCCCCCTTGGGTATCTTCCGGTCTCAATTTATTATTGCGCGCATTATCTGCTAAACCATTTACTTGTTTTGCCAACCCAACCAAATTCAATTGGTCTGCGCTTCTTATGACCGGCACAATCAAATTTCCATTTTGCAAAGCTGTTGCCATGCCAATATTGATATCCTTTTTTATAATGATCCTGTCGCCGTCAACAGAACTGTTTATCAATGGATATTTTTTTATGCAGCGAACAACTGCTTCGATAAATAACGGGGTGTAGGTAATTTTGGTATTTTCTCTTTTTTCAAATTCTTTCTTGACTCTTTCACGCCAAAGCACCAAATTGGTAACGTCGGCTTCCGTGAAACTGGTCACATGCGCGCTGGTGTGTTTGCTGTTCACCATATGTGCCGCGATCAATTTACGCATGCGGTCCATTTCAATGATCTCTACATTACCCGAGTAGGTGGTGAGCTGACGAGATGGTTGATCATGGGCAGCGGTTCTTTGATCATCAGCAATAACAGTGACCTCGTGTATCTTGTAACTGGAATCTTGAGGCTTGTAACTGGTGCCCTGATCTCTACTTGATACATATTCCAGTATGTCTTTCTTGGTAACTCTGCCCTCATTCCCGGTACCTGAAATTTTTTCCAGCTCGCTCATACTCACGCCTTCATTGGCAGCGATATTTAAAACAAGCGGAGAATAAAAACGATTGGTATTTGCCTGCGAGTTTGAACCATGTTGACCATTGCCTGAACTTACTGGCTGATAAGAATTTTCCTGTTTTATTTGTTGGGAAGAAACCGATGGTGATGACGGTCTATGTTCCCCTTTTTCCGAGACATCGGTGCGAATTTTCGCGATCACAGTACCGATGGGAACAACATCGTTCACGTTAAATAAAATTTCTTCTATTACACCAGCACTTGTTGATGGAACTTCGCTGTCCACTTTATCGGTCGCGATATCCAAAATAGTTTCATCTTGCTTTACAGGATCGCCCGGCTGCTTGTGCCATTTTAAAATGGTAGCTTCCATAATGCTTTCACCCAATTTCGGCATCACCAAATCAACAAGAGACATAAAGATTTACGAATTTAGATTTACAAATTGGAGATTTGATTTCCGTTAATTCTCACTATTACAAATCTTCAAATTTTCAAATTGTTTTGTACACACCATTTGCCCGCTATCCGTCAGTCCTGCATCGCATACTTCGTCATTCGGTTCATTTATGAGCCAAAGAGCAAGCAAAAGTCGGCATCAAAGGTAATTCTTCATTTTCACACTTCCACATTTTCATGATTTCGCACCATCAACAATAAATTTCCGCAACATATTTAATGCATTGGTTGCAGTAAGTTCAATATTGCGGGATCTGTCGAAACGAAAATTAAATTTTTGCGATATGATGATTGACCTGTTACCCACAGCAACCCAAACCGTGCCAACAGGTTTTTCCGCAGAGCCGCCACCCGGTCCCATTATTCCTGATGTTGCGATCACATAGTCTGTATTCAATAATAATAAAGCGCCCTGCACCATTTCCCGAACTGTTTCTTCACTGACGGCACCCGCAGTTGCAAGCGTTTGCTCACTGACACGCAAAACGTTCTCCTTTATTTCATTTGCATAACTCACCACGCTGCCTTTAAAATATTCACTCGATCCCGCAATAGAGGTAATAAGATGAGCAATATAGCCACCAGTACAGCTTTCGGCGGTTGCCACAGTTTGTTTTTTGCTCTTTAATAATTTCCCGATCGCTTCCTGCATGGTAAGATCAGTGTCGATAACTGTCCATGCTGCAACAAGTTTTTTAAGCACCTCAAATTGATCTTTGATTTCAGATTCTGTGATTTCTTTATTATTTCCGGTTGCGGTCAATCGCAAACGCACCATTCCATAATTAGGTAAATAAGCGAGCTTGATATTTGCCGGCAAATTATTTTCAAAATCAATGATGTGCTCTGCAAGAAAAGATTCTCCTATGCCGGCAGTCAATAATGTCCTGTGAGCTATATGCGGAAGCGTGAATTTTTTTTGTAACCCAGGTAAAACATTATCAGTCATCATGCCTTTCATTTCATGCGGCACACCCGGCATGGACATAAATATTTTTCCTTGTTTTTCAAACCACATTCCGGGCGCCGTTCCGCGTTTGTTTTGAATGACGGTGCACACATCCGGCACTTCAGCCTGCTTCAAATTACGCTCTATCATGGGTCGTTTCAACACCCGTTCGAAAATATATTTAACATTTGCTAATGCTGTTTCATCAATGATCAATTTGCCGCCAAAATATTCGCAGAGCAAGGGTTTGGTAATATCATCAGCCGTTGGACCAAGTCCGCCGGTGATCAAAATGATATTTGCTTCTTTATTTTCTTCGTCCAGCGCCTTCCATATTTCATCCCAACTATCACCAACGGCCACGCGACGTTTTACCCAAATGCCGATCTTGTTTAACTCCTGTGCCATCCACGCACTGTTGGTATCAATAACCTGCCCGATCAGTAATTCATCTCCGATGGTAATAATGCTGGCAAAAATTCTTTCCATTTTATCTGCTAAAAGTTTAATAATAATAACATGCGCCAACGCTCAGCAGCGGGCATTTTATTTTGAGCCTTACTGTTCTTTAAAGTATGGCGAAATTTTTTCCACGAACTGTTCAGGCATTGTCGTTTTCTGCATTTTCTTCATATCCATAAAATATAAAACCACTTTGCCGGTCGCCAATAATTTATCTTTTTCATTGTACACTTCGTGGTGAAATTCGATACGATGATTGAGCGGCAACTCTTTTAAAATTGTTTTTACCGTTAGCAAGTCATCATAATGAGCCGGTCGCAAAAATCTTGTATGCATTTCTACAACAGGCATCACAATGCCCATGGCTTCCATCTCTTTATAAGTAAACCCCAATTGCCTGATGGATTCCGCTCTTGCCACTTCAAAATACTGGGCGTAGTTCCCATAATAAACCACATTCATCTGATCCGTCTCTGCGTATCGAACACGAATTTTTGTTTCTGCACTAAACATACTATTAATTAATAATTATTCATTACTCATTATCTGCCTGTCATTCCATCAACACTGATTTTACCCGGGCCAACCAATAATAAAGAAAAATACACAGCTAAGTGAAGTATGGCAATTTCAAAGATCGCGATTGGCTGTCCCTTATGAAAAAGAAAAACAACGGTCAGCATTTCAACAAAAAGAACAAATGCGGCAAGCCGGGAAAATAATCCAAGAACCAATAAGATCGCACAGATCACTTCTGAAAAAATTGCCAGGATAAGTGAGAATCTATGGCCAATATGAAAAGGATCAAAAAAAACATTTTGCATTTCGCTGAATTTATTCAATTTGGTCAAGCCATGATTGAAAAACATCAATCCGCCAAATGTAATGCGCAACACAAATGTGGCAATATTAAATGCAGAATTCGTATATCCGGTTGATAATAATTTTTTCATTTCTCTGAATTTTAAACAAAAATAATTGATTTGATATTTCATCACTTATCTAAACAAAATGTTAATCCTTGCTGTTATCCACACCTGTTTGGAATGATGTTTGGTAAAAGATAAAATAATTAGAAACTTTAACGCGTTAAAACTATCAACAACGGCATTGGAATGAAACTTGCAACCTTATTTTGCTTTCTCTTTTTATCGTCTTCGTTATTTGCGCAACAAACTTTTTTTGTAAACGACCCACAATCGGAGTTTAAACAGGCAAAAGAATATTTTCAAAAAGGATATTACAGTCTGGCATATCCTATTTTTAAAAAACTTCAATTGCAATTACGAGAAACAGACCAAAGTAATAACACCTTGAATGAACAGGAAATCCGATACTATAACATTGCCTGCGGATTGAGGGAAAATGAGCCGGTTGCCGTCGTTGAAGCAAAAGACTTTATTGGTGTTGAAAATAATAAAGCCAGGGTAGAGATGATGAATTTTCAATTGGGTGAATATTATTTCCGTCAAAGAGATTATTCCGCTTCAGTTCAGCTATATGAAAATACAAGCATTGAGAATCTGAGTAATGAAGAAGTTGCCGACATGAAATTCCATGAAGGTTATGGATATTTCACTCAGCAAAAATTTGAATTGGCGAAGCCGCTTTTTAATTCAATCAGGCAGATGCCAAAAAATCCGAATTATGTTGATGCGAATTACTATTATGGATTTATCTGTTTTTATGATAAAAGTTATAGCCAGGCCTTAGAAGCTTTTCAGGTAGTGGAAAATAAACCTACCTACGAAAAAGTTGTCCCGTATTACATGGCGAACATTTACATTATTCAAGGGCAGCGTGACAAAGCCATTGAATACGCGCAGAAAAAAGTTGATAATGGCGGACAATATTATGATATCGAGTTGCGACAATTGGTGGGTCATGGTTATTACGAAAATCAACAGTTTGAAAAAGCGTTGCCTTATCTGGAACAATACGTGAACCAATCCAAAAAAGTTTCTCGCGAGGATCTGTATGAATTGTCTTACTGTTATTATCAAACAAAAAAATGGCAAAAAGCGATTGATGGATTCAAACAACTTGGCGGGAAACAAGATTCTCTTTCACAAAACTCAATGTACTTGCTTGGTGACGCATATTTGAAAATTGGTGAAAAAGATAATGCAAGAAAAGCTTTTTTGGTTTGTTCAACCAATACCAGTAATCCGCAGCAACGCGAAATATCGAGATTTACTTATGCAAAATTATCTTACGAATTAGGTTACCAGGATGTAGCACTGACCGAGTTGCAAAATTTTGTTCAGCAATATCCCAATTCAACTTATAATGCTGAAGCGCGTGAATTGCTGGTAGGTGTTTTGGCAAATACAAATAATTATAAAGATGCGCTCGCATTAATAGACAAGATGGATCACCCGTCGGAAAACGCGAAGAAGATATCTTCGCGAATTCTTCTCGGTCGTGCAACAGAATTGATTAATGACGGAATGCTAATCGCTGCAAATGAGCTGCTGGATAAGGCTTTGAAGCAACCAGATAATGTTACCGTGTTGCCTTACATCAATTTCTGGAAAGGTGAAATCGCTTATCGTTTAAATAAAATTGATGATGCAATTCATTATTTTTTTGAATACCTAAAAAGCGGCAGCGCCAATGGCGAAGTGAATGTGACGGATGCAAAATATAATCTGGGATATTGTTTCTTAAAGAAAGAAAATTATCGCCAGGCACAAGGGTTTTTTGAACAGATCGTAAAAACACCACAGATCAATTCAACTCCGCTTGAGCAAGATGCTTATATACGCGATGCCGATTGTTATTATATGAATCGTGATTTCAAGACCTCTCTGGCGATGTATAACAGAGTGCTGGACTATTCCTGGCCATCGAGTGATTATGCGACCTTTCAAAAAGGAATGATCGCAGGTGTCAATAATGGAAACGAAAAAATTACATTGCTGAATTCCATCAGTCGCAAATATCCAACATCAAGTCTTATTCCCGATGCAAATATGGAAATTGCGATAACTTATCTTGCCAATGAACAATTCAGAGAGTCCCTCCCTTATTTAAAAAATATCACCAGCTCTGCAGGCAGCGACGCATTGAAACCACGTGCCTATTTAAAAGCCGGGATTGCTTATTACAATCTTAACAATAATGATCAAGCGCTCGCGCAATACAATACATTGGTTAAACAATATCCAAATTCACCTGAAGCGCAGGATGCCATGGAAAATGCAAAGACAATTTATATTGAACAAGGCAAGAGCAGCGAATATGTGAATTTTGCAAAAACAATGGGTGTTGATGTAACCCCAAATCAGGAAGATCAACTTGCCTACCAGGAAGCAGAAGTGCAATTTAATAATGGAAATTTTCCCGATGCTGCCCAGAAATTTGAACAATACCTTACCAAATTTCCTGATGGTAAATATTCACTCGAAGCAAATTATTATAAAAGCGAAATCTATTTTAATCAAAAAAACTGGGCAAAAGCTGTTACGGGATATGAAGCCGTTGCCGATAAAGCGCCAAACAAATTTGCACAAAAATCTTTATCGCAGTCAGCGCAGATCAATTTTTTTAATTTAAAGGATTATGCAGCCGCAGAAAAATACTTTGCGAAATTGAAAGATTTTGCTGTCTCCCAGGAAGATAAATTGGAGGCAATGCGCGGCTTGCTGCGTTGTCAATATCAATTACAGCAATGGAATGATGCAGTTGATAATGCGAAGGATCTCTTGAATCAAAAAGGATTAGGAACCGATGATAGAGTGATGGCTAATCTTGCCATTGCGAAATCTTATCAAGCCAATAATCAATGCGAGACCGCATTGGAATATTTCCGCACGGCAGCATCCTTGAGTAAAGCTGCCTTTGGTGCAGAAGCGAGATATGAAATTGCCAGTTGTCTTTATCAGCAAAATTCGCTGAAAGATGCGGAGAAAGCGGCTTTTGAAGTGATCAATAAATCAGGTTCCTATGAAAACTGGGTTACAAAAGCGTATTTATTGCTGGGCGATATTTATTTTAAAGAGAAAGATTTCTTCAATGCAAAAGCAACTTATCAAAGCATAATTGACAATGCAAAAGCAGAAGACTTGCGACAACTGGCTCAACAAAAACTTAACCAGGCAACAGAAGAAGAAAAAAAGAATAGCAAGGTTAGTGACGGCAATTGAGATGACGGAATCTCGATCATAGGATATGAAAACAAATAGATGAGGAAGCACAAAATGAAAACAATCTTTTGAAACCGTAAATCGAAAATCGTATTTAGTAACAACATGATGAGGCATTTAAAAATATTATCTTTCTCCACAATAGCATTATTGTTATTTCTAACAGACATTTGTGCACAGGATAGTACAAAGCGTAGAACGATTGATATCACCTCCGTATTTAAACCTGTGTTACGCGATGCGTCGAAGATCAATTTCCAGGCATCACCACCAATCTCCGATACAACCAGACCGAGATTAGCTTACAATATTCCGTCTCAATACCTGTTTCTTACTTACCAACCCGGGGAATTAAAACCGGTTGCATTGCAAATTGATTCCACTTTGCAGTGGGAAAATATCAATTATATAAAAGTGGGTGTTGGAAACGTTCATCTCCCCTATATAAAAACAGGGTTTAGTTTTGGTGACGGGAAAAATACTTTCTTTAATGTTTATGCTGATCAGTTCAATTCAAAAGGAAATTTACCGAATCAAAAAAGCAACGCTACAAATGTTACATTATCAGGAGATGTTAAAACACAGAACAACCTGGAGTGGAATGGAAGTGTCGGCTTTAAAACAGACGGTTATAATTTATATGGATATAGACCTGACAGTTTAAAATTTCCAACCGATTCCTTGAAACAAAGTTTTACGACTTATCACGCAAAGTTGGGCTTGCGAAATATTAATCCTACTGAATTTGGACTGCTTTATAAACCCAATGTTGATGTTTCTGTTTTTTATGATAATCATGACGTAAAAGCAACCGAAACAAACAGCGTTCTTAATCTACCCTTACAAAAAGGCATTAACGAAAACTTTGCGTTCAATCTTGATTTCACCGCTAATCTCACCAATTATAAAAGGGATAATCTGACCATTCAAAATAATGTCTTCTATGTTCAACCTTCATTGTTCGTAAAATCAACCAACTTTAATTTGCTGGCTGGTGTTACGCCTTCCTGGGATAACGGGGTGTTTCATTTGTTGCCAAACTTTATCGCGGAAATCCCCACTTCAGATCAGCGATTGACTTTCCAGGCAGGGTGGATCGGATATTATGATAAAGGTTCTTATCAGCGTTATGCCGCTATTAACCCATGGATTGCCCAACCAACAGCACTGCTGAATACACGTGCACAGGAAATTTATGGAGGCATTAAAGGAGCATTAAATGATCATTTTACTTATGCCGCAAAAGTGGGCATTAATAAATATTGGAACATGCCATTGTTTGTGAATGATAGTATAGATGGAAAAACGTTTTTGATCCGTTATGCATCTTCATTGACAGCATTGCAATTGCATGGAGAAATTGGTTACACAAGGGGCGAGGAATTCACGGCAAGCGTTGCCCTCAATATCAATCAATATTCAAACGTACAAAACCAGGCTGCGCCTTGGGGATTATTACCACTCGAACTGACGACAACAGTAAAATGGCAGGTGCTGAAGGATCTTTGGATCAAAGGCGATTTGTGGACTTTTGATGGAGCAGATTACCTGGTCGATAACAAAATTACCAATAAAGGCAATCCCGGGCTCGATGTTAATGCGGGAATCGAATTCAGAATTACCAGACAACTGAATTTGTGGTTGCAGATGAATAACCTTTTTAACAGCAAATACCAACGCTGGAATCAATACCAGGTCTATGGCTTTAATATTCTTGGTGGAATTATATTTTCATTTGGTCAGAAATAGGTTTTATTTTTAAGAATAATTAAAGACGTTATTTTCCTAAAAATTACGTTCTTTATACTACTGAAACCCATAACCATGTTTGAAGTATTAAACAGTTATCTATTTCAACATAAAAACATCAGTATTCCAGGGCTGGGAACTATTTACCTTGAAACGCTTCCTGCAACAACAGACCAAGTAGGTAAAACCATTTTGCCTCCCATGTATCATTTTCGATTTGATAAATATTTTGACGCGCCCGATAAAGAGTTTTTTTCTTTTCTCGCTTCAGAAAAAAACATTCCGGATTATGAAGCCATCAAATGGTATAATGAATTCTCATACGAATTAAGAAATAAGATCAGGCAGGAAGATAAAGTAAAATGGGATGGGATCGGGATCTTGAAAAAAGATTATTCGGGTAATATTGTTTTTGAATCTGAGCCGGAAAGTTCTTTGTATATGCGCCCGGTATCTGCTGAACCGGTGATGCGAAAAAATACCCAGCATCGGATGGTCGTTGGCGATAAAGAAAGAACGAATTATGAAATGGACCAGTGGCTTAATGCGGATCCGTCAAATCAAAAAAAGCAAACCTGGTGGGTGTACGCACTGGTTGGGGCCTGCGCCGCAACATTGATTTTATTATTTCATTATTCCCGGGCGCGTTTTCTGAATACCTCAACGGGTAATCAACAAAAAGTTGAAATAACAAAATGAAATCCCTTCTTTTTATAACCGGATTTTCTTTCTTTTCTTTGCTCATCATTTTACGATAGATAATTTGGAAAAACATTACACCATTTGTCCTGTCTGCAGTTCTGCCGATTTGCAACACAAGTTAAATGCCTTGGATTATACCGTTTCAAAAAAAGAATTTGAAATATGGGAATGTAACAATTGCACTTTGCGATTTACCCAGGATGTGCCCGATGGAGATGCGATTGCGGCATATTATCACGCCGATAGTTATATTTCTCACACCAATACAAATAAAGGATTGATTAACAGACTATATCATTTGGTAAGAAAACTAACGCTGAGCAGTAAACGTAGAATGATACTTTCCCTGACTGGGCTACGAAAAGGGAAACTGCTTGATATTGGAGCAGGCACCGGGGCTTTCGTGCAACATATGCAGACCAATGGCTGGATGACAGCAGGTTTGGAGCCCGATGCGGCTGCGCGCCAGCAAGCGCAAAAAGTAAATAATATAGAGTTATCATCGCCTGAGAATTTCTTTCTTTTTCAGCCTGATTCATTTGACGTGATCACTTTATGGCATGTTTTGGAACATGTACATGACCTGCATGAATATCTTACCCAGTTAAATAAAATCATAAAGCAACAAGGAAAAATATTCATCGCCGTTCCCAATTACACTTCTTTTGATGCGGTATTTTATAAAAAATATTGGGCTGCATACGATGTGCCTCGGCATTTATATCATTTTTCACCGCTATCGTTAAAATATCTATTTAACCAACATGGCTTTGAATTGCAATCTACACGCGCTATGTGGTACGATAGTTTTTATATTAGTTTTTTAAGTGAAAAATATAAGAAGAACAAACTGGGATTATTGAGAGGCTTATTTATTGGCTTTTTTTCCAACCTGCAAGCTTTTATTAACAAGGAACATTGCAGCTCGCTGATCTACATTATTAATAAACGATGAGTTGATTTCGATTAATAGCTGAATTTTATTTCGTAGATATTTGGCCACATTTTGCCTGTCACATAGACTTTTTTGGCAACGGAATCATAAGCGATACCATTCATTTCAAGTGCATCAGGATATTTATTTTTTGCCTCATTGGCCAATGTTGCAAGGTCTAGCCTGCCAACAACTTTGCCACTTGCGGTATCAATTTTGGCAATATAATTTGTTCCGTACAAATTCGCGTAAATAAAACCGTTGATATATTCCAATTCATTTATTGCAGCTACTGGTCCATTATTATCACTGACTCCCAAGATTTTAATGAGCTTGAAATTATTTGGATCGAGATAATTGATATTGCTTGTTCCATCGCTCATGATTAAATAAGTGCCATCTGTCGTCATGCCCCATCCTTCCTGGCTGGGGAAAGTGAACTCGTTTAATTTTTTAAATGTTTTTGCATCATATACAAAACCTACTTTGGTTCTATAGGTGAGCTGATAAACTTTTCCCTTTAAAAAGACAATCCCTTCGCCAAAATATTTGTTCTTATCTATTTCCACTTTCGGCAGAATTTTCCCTGTTTTCATATCTACAACGCCAAATAAAGAACGTGTGGAAGAAAGATCGGGTTCATGGCCCGTACTTTCATAAAGTTGACCATCATGCACCAAAAAACCCTCCGTAAATGAAGTAGTGTCATGAGGGAAAGCATTAATGGTACTATAGTTTATAAGTGGCGGAGTATTATCGGTTTCCTGGGTTTGAGAGGAGGTGGTTTCACTATTGTTATTGCAGCTAAACAGTAAGATTATGGCTGCAATGGGGATTATTTTTTTAGTCATAAAGTGAATAGAATGACAAAAATAGCACTCACACAGCGACTTACGCACATATGGTACGCAAATTTTAGCGTTAAAATTTTGATTTATGCGAAAATTTGACTTGCTTTACATTGCTTATTTTCTGAATACTACCTCTTCGCTCTGCATCTTTCCGGATGTATCTATCATGGTGTATTCAATTTCTTTCGTTAATGTCCTTTGAATAGAACCGCAAGATCCTATCTAACCAACTATCCAATCCTTTAGTACGGCTTTAGTATTTATTATCATTTTATTATTACAAATCAGTTTAGTCGCTTTATATCGCTTTCCAATATCCCTGAAAACTTCCTTTAAAATTCATCCTTTATGAAATCCATTTCAATAGCCTTTGAATTGCCTTTTACAAAAAGAAGTTTTGATGAGAAGAATTTTACTTTTGTTGATCACGTCCCTTACTGTAATTATTGCCGTATCACAACGCATTTGTGGAACTGCAGAATACCGTCAACAACTCATTCATAATGCACCTTCCTTCTCTAATAAATTTGCATCCATAGAAGCTTTTACTGCAAGATTAAAAAATATAAGAATAACACCTTCTTCTGGCGAAAACACGACTAATAAAGGATTGGCTGTTATTACGATCCCGGTCGTTGTGCATGTTCTATATAATTCTTCCTCAGAAAATATCAGTAATGCGCAGATACAATCGCAGATCGATGTATTGAACAAAGATTACCGCAGGCATAATGCAGACAGTTCCAATACACCATCTTATTTTCAGCAATTTGGAGCAGATTGTGGTTTTCAGTTTGTTTTGGCAAAAGTTGACCCGAATGGATATGCTACGAATGGAATCATTCGTAAACACACTAATGTTCAGCAATTCGGTATTTCTGATGCCATTAAATTTTCCAGTTCCGGTGGTGATGATGCATGGAGTTGTGATGACTACCTCAATATTTGGGTTGGCGATCTGATAGGTGGAATACTCGGCTATTCCAGTCCTGTGGGCGGACCAAAACCAAATGATGGCGTTGTCGTTTCATATACCGCATTTGGCACCCTCGGCACAGCATCCGCCCCTTTTAATGAAGGAAGAACAACTACCCATGAAATAGGGCACTGGCTTAATTTAATTCACACCTGGGGCGATAGTGATTGCGGAGATGATAAAGTAGATGACACTCCGCCACAATCGGCGGCGGAATATGGTTGTCCCAGCGGCATTAAAATAAGTTGCACAGATGGACCTACCGGGGAGATGTATATGAACTTTATGGATTTTACCAATGACGCCTGCATGAATATTTTCACAATCGGTCAAAGTGAAAGGATGCATTCTTTGTTCGAACCCGGCGGCGAAAGATATGCGTTGCTTTCCTCAACAGCATTAACGGCAGTTGCAATACCTGACACCAGCAGAACGACCTCGGATATTGATGTTCAGTTAATATCAGTCTATCCTAATCCCGCAAAAGATATTATTACCGTAAGTGCAACCGATCAAAATGTCATCGGATCAAATATCGAAATGTATAACCAGGTTGGACAAAAAATAATATCACAAAGGATTTCTCAATTGCAATTTCAAATAAATGTAGGAGCGCTGAATACCGGAGTTTATTTTGTAACAATAAATGATGGCATCAGTAAGCACGTAACCAAATTGGTAAAGTTATAAACCTGCCGAAGCTGACTTGAAATACACTCACCACCCGGAATTTTTTCCGGGTTTTATTTTTTCATTAACGCGCATATATTTTCTCCCACGACGGGTGCTAACGCAACGCCCATGCCACCCATTCGAACTGCACAAAAAATATTATCTGCCACTTTTTTTACAATCGGAACTTTATCATTTCCTAATCCCATAATGCCGCTCCAGCGATGATCGATTTTGAAAGGAGTGGAGGGAATAATTACTTCGCGTAAGAAAACTTCTAATGCTGTCTGAATATTTTCAGAGGTGGAAAGTTCATAAGTGTGTTCCTGCTCAAAGGCTTTATTGCGCGCACCGCCAAGCAAGATGCGATTACCTAAATTTCTGAAATAATAAAAACCTTCATCATAGTGAAATGTACCTTTGAATTTGAGGCCGGAGATTGGCGAGGTTACCAGTACTTGTCCGCGGGCAGGCTCAACGTTCAGTTCTGGTAATAATTCTTTGGCAAAGGCATTGGTGCAAATCAGCAATTGATCAGATAATAAGTTGAAATGTTGATTTGTTTCTAATTCAATAATACCATTTGCTTCTCCGATCTTTTTTATTTCAATATTATTAAGCACGGTTACCCCCATAGCGTAAACTAATCTCAATAAGGCCTGGCAAAGTTTTCCCGAATGCAACTGACCTTCTGATTTGTTTTCGATGATGTGCTGAATATTTGTAAATCCAAATTTTTTTATTACTGCATCGTGTATTTTGAATGCTTTGGGTTTTTTAATTATCTTTTTTATTTTTCGATTCAGGAAATCAATATTGCTGCGCAGGATATTTGTATCCAGCTGTTCGCTTTTCGTGATCAATTCAAAACCGCCAAGATTTTCAAAATCAATTTCTTTGTCCCGAAACGTTTTTTTTATTTTCTCCAGACCTTTATAGCGCATCTCAACAATCTCAAGCATTTTTTCTTCGCCAAATTTCAAGGTATCTGCAATTAATTCCGTGACACTTCCAAAGCAAGCAAATCCTGCGTTGCGCGTGCTTGCCCCGGTGGGAATAATCCCCCGCTCAACGATAAGTATTTTCAATTTCGGGTTTTGGCGTTTTAAATAATATGCGCTCCATAGTCCGACAAAACCGCTTCCTATAATGGTAATATCATGATGCTTGAAAAAACTTTCTTTCTCCCAGATAGAAATTTGATGCATGATGGAAAATTAGTAATTAAAAGTTAGAAATGAGTAATTACTGAAACTGAGTTGAATATAATTATGGGTGATACAAGAGCCTGCCGGTTGGCATAAGATCAGCCCCAATATGATATGGCACCCGGCTCACAATTCACGCATGTACATTGTTTTTAACACTTTTTATTCTCAACAAAGCGTTTAATTTGCAAAAAAAACAGGGATGAAGAATATTTCTACGGCATTAAGTATCGTCGCGCTCCTATTGATTGGGGTTTTGTTTTTCATGTATTATAACCATACAGACCAGATCAAAAAGATTTCTGTGGCGACTGAAAAACAATCGGCGTCAACTTTCAGGATCGCATATTTTGATATGGATTCGCTCGAAGCGCATTATGACTATTTTCAGGATGCGCAGACCCAATTTAAAGCAAAACAGAATTTGATGAATACGGAACTGAACGGACTTCAAAATAAATTCCAGAAAAAAGTTTCTGAATGGCAACAAAAAGGCGCAACAATGACCCAGGCTGAAAGTCAGCAGGCACAGCAGGAATATGCGCAAATGGAACAGAATTTTCAATCGCGCAAACAATCATTGGGTGATGAGCTTGCCAAAGAAAATGAATCAATAATGACCGATATAAAAAAGCGAATTGAGAACTTTTTGAAGGAATATAATGCTCAAAAAAACTACGCCTACATAATTGCCTACGACCAAAGCTCATTCATTTATAATAAGGACAGCACTTACAACATCACCAACGATGTTATTAACGGATTAAATGCGGACTATAAAAAGAAAAAGTAATTTTAAGGGGTAAGAATTGAGGTGGAAGACCTCGGTAGCAAGATTATCGTTTTTCAAGTCTCACATCTCACAATGATTTATTATCTTTCATTTGGTATTTTTTTACTTTTTCCTTTTTACTTTTAACTTCTATGTCCGAACAAACTACTGCTTTCAAGCCTTCATTGGGATTATTGGATGCCACCATGATCGTTGCCGGTTCAATGATCGGTTCAGGAATTTTTATTGTGAGTGCAGATATTACGCGCAATGTAGGGAGTGCGGGTTGGCTGATTGTTGTCTGGCTGTTGACTGGCTTCATGACATTGACTGCGGCTGTCAGTTATGGAGAATTAAGCGCCATGTTTCCAAAAGCGGGCGGACAATATGTTTATTTAAAAGAAGCCTACAATCCGTTGATCGGGTTCTTATATGGCTGGAGTTTCTTTTCCGTAATTCAAACAGCGACCATTGCCGCGGTTGCCGTAGCATTTGCAAAATTCACAGCATATTTGATTCCGTGGTTCAGTGAAGATCTTGTTGCCGTTAATTTCGGATTCATTAAGATTTCTCACGCACAATTATTATCCATCGTTATTATCGTCTTACTAACGTACATCAATACGCGTGGAATTAAAGGGGGAAAGGCAATTCAGACAACATTCACACTAACCAAGCTTTTAAGTTTATTTGGATTGATCGTTTTCGGATTGATCATGGCAAAGGGAAATGTCTGGCATGCAAACTGGAGTGATGCCTGGAGTTTACATAAGCTAAATAAAGATGGCACAGTTGAAGCCTATATTTCTGCAGCGGCGCTCGGCGCCGTAGCGGCTGCAATGGTTGGTTCTATTTTTAGCAGCGACGCCTGGAATAATGTGACCTTTATTGCCGGCGAAATTCGAAATCCGCAAAAGAATATCGGGCTCAGTTTATTTTTCGGAACACTCATCGTTACGATTATTTATGTTACCGCAAATATTATGTACACCGCGCAACTGCCCATGCATGAAATTGCATCTGCAGAAAAGGACAGGGTTGCGGTTGTTGCTTCCAATGCCATTTTTGGCAATGCAGGGACGATCATCATTGCATTAATGATAATGGTATCAACATTTGGTTGCGACAATGGACTGATCCTTGCCGGTGCTCGCGTCTATTACACTATGGCAAAGGATAAATTGTTTTTTAAAAAGGTGGGAAGCCTTAATAACAATGCAGTTCCACAGGTTTCTTTATGGGTACAATGCCTTTTTGCCTGTATCTGGAGCATCAGTGGAAGGTACGGCGACCTGCTTGATATGATCTCATTTGTCGCAGTTGCTTTTTATATACTTACCATAATCGGCATTTTTATTCTTCGTAAAAAACGTCCGGATACCGAACGCCCGTATAAAGCGTTTGGCTATCCTTTCATGCCTTTTTTGTATGTATTGATGGGACTGGCATTTTGTATTTTACTCATCATCTACAAACCACAGTATACCTGGCCGGGATTGATTATCACGCTGATTGGAGTTCCTTTATATTATATTGCAGTTGCAAACAATAAAGAAAAGCAATAGAAAATCGTATGGCCCTTTCCATGAATTTTGAAAAACTTTTTCAGCAAATTGCTAAAATAAAGATCGCCATTATCGGTGACGTGATGCTTGACACCTATTGGTGGGGACATGTTGAAAGAATTTCTCCCGAAGCTCCCGTTCCCGTAGTAAGTTTTGACAAGCGCGATCACCGGGTAGGCGGCGCGGGTAATGTTGCCCTGAATGCGGTTTCGCTTGGCGCTGATGTAACTGTTTTTTCTGTCATTGGGGATGATGATGATGCTATTTTATTACAGGCATTATTATCAAAAAATAATATCAGCGCTTATTTATTAAAAAGTCATGAGCGCATGACCACGAATAAAACACGCATCATTAGTCGTAACCAGCAAATGATGCGCCTTGATGCGGAAACAACAGGAGATCTTTCTGCACAGGAAGAAAACAATTTGATTAAAGCAGTCGGGAAATATATTAAGGATAAAAAGCCGCAAGTGATTATTTTAGAAGATTACAATAAAGGAGTACTCACGGAAAAAGTGATAGCTGAAATAATTTCCCTATGCCGAAAAAACAATATTATAATTGCTGTTGACCCAAAACGAAAAAATTTCTTCGCCTATAACCAGGCGGATATTTTTAAACCAAACATGAAAGAAGTAAAAGAAGGGTTGAACCTATTATTGGATGATACCAATCTTTCTGCATTAAAAAATATCCATCAGCAGTTGCACAAAAAACTGCAGCATAAAATTTCGTTGATAACCCTTTCCGAAAAAGGAGTTTTTTTTCAGTATGGGAAAAATGCAAAAATAGTCGGTTCACATGTACGCAATATTGCTGACGTTTCCGGCGCAGGCGACACGGTGATCGCTGTTGCGGCACTTGTTTATGCAGCCACAAAAAATGTTCAGCTGATGGCCGAAGTGGCCAATATTGCCGGCGGCCTGGTTTGTGAGGAAGTGGGAACTGTTGCGATCAATAAGGAAAGATTGGTGAGCGAATGCAAAATGTTGCTATCATAAATTTTAAAGCCAATTATGAAACTCAGGATATTCGCATTAGCCAGCTTACTGTTATTTTTAACCTACGCTTGTAAAAAAGATAAATCCGAGCTTTACCAGGGAGATTTTTACATAAAAATCCCAATCATAGAAAATGATAGCACTTATCTGGATCCCGGCAGCGCATTTGATGATTTGTATATTATTTATAATGGCTTTCCATCGAGGAAATTGTGGAGACTAACAAGAATAAACGGCAAGGAATTCAATATTGCTCCCGCAGACAGTGTTTCAATCCTCGTAACTGAATTAAATGGATTTGGTTTTTTAGAACCTCGTGACACTTCCATTGCTGACCACCAAACATTCATCATTGTTCCTTCACCCGGAAATCAGAACCTGGTTTCATTTCAATCGCTATCATCCGGAAAATTCATTGACTTGCAATATTGCTATAAGGATCATGAGACCTGGGGTTATGCAACTCCCGTAGATGATTCATCCAACTGCCAGGCATATCAGCAAATAAATTTGTCTGCCCAGGCGGACACCTGTTATTGTGTGCATCAGTTTTTATTGGTGAGTAAATAACTCAGAATATTATATTTGAGACATGATTTAATAATTGATTTAAAAATTTTCCCGTGAATAACATTAAAGAACAATTTTTATTAAACCCCGAGGTAACTTTTCTCAATCATGGTTCATTCGGCGCTTGCCCAAAACCGGTTTTCGAAGATTATCAGCGCTGGCAGCGTGCTTTGGAATTTGAACCCGTTCAATTCATCACAAAAAAAAGAGAAGAAGCATTATTGGTTTCTAAGAAAGTTTTGGCAAAATATATCGGCTGCGATCATGGAGATTTCTTCTATATTCAAAATCCAACAACAGCGGTAAATCAAATTGTAAAGAGCCTGGATTTAAATCCCGGAGATGAAGTATTAACAACTGACCATGAATATGGGGCGATGGATAAAACTTTTAATTTCTATTCAAAGAAGAAAGGATTTGTTTATCGCAGACAAAATATTTCCTTGCCATTATCATCCAAAGAACAATTCATTGAAGAATTCTGGAAAGGCTACAATCATAAAACAAAAGTTGTTTTTATCGGTCAGTGCACAAGTACAACAGCGTTGGTTTTTCCCGTCAAAGAAATTTGCGAACGTGCGAAATCATTGGGATTGATAACCATTGTTGATGGAGCGCATGTTCCCGGGCATTTGCCATTGAATTTGCAAAATATCCAGGCTGATTTTTACACCGGCACTTTGCACAAATGGTTGTTGAGCCCGAAAGGTTGTACTTTTTTATATGTAAATAAAAATTTTCAGGATCGGATTGAACCCTTGATCATAAGCTGGGGATATGAGCCTGGTATGCCGACAAAAACAAAATTCTTAGAAGAAAACGAAATGCAGGGAACGCGCGATTTTTCAGCATATTTAACTGCGCCGGCAATAATGAATTTTTTTGAAGACTATGATATGCCGTCGGGTCAAGCCAAATGCAGGGAGGTGATCCTTGAACAATACCCGATATTTTGTGATCTGCTTGGAACAAAACCCATTTGTAAAGTATCTGATGAATTTTTGGGACAGATGTGCAGCATTCCCATCAAAACGAAAGATCCATTGCAATTAAAGGAAACGTTGATCAACGACCACAAAATTGAAATACCCATAATGCAGCGTGGAGATGAAATCTACATGCGCATTTCATTCCAGGTTTATAATACAATGGATGATCTGGAATATCTAAAAGAAACAATAAAGAAATTGGAGATCATGCCATCCGCTTTGGCTGCACTGTAAATAGTGGTGGATTTTTTCTTTGTTATGGGGGACGATTAAGAATAGAAAATGCAAATTTTCCTCGTTGGTAAGTGCATGTGCAAGGATATAAAATGATCTAACTTTAGTAAAAACTGTAGCATGCCAAAACCAACACTTCTTTCTGTTGCTTTATTTGCAGTAACGCTTTTCCCGTTTCATGTTCAAAGTCAGTCAGATTATCATGCTGAAATAAAACAGGCTGCTATTTCATTTGTCAATTCACTTGATAAAATGCAAAAGCGATCGGCCCTTCTTACATTTTATGATACTGCAAGAATTAAATGGAATAATCTGCCGGTTGGCTTGCGGGCAAGAGCAGGGATCAATGTTGGCAACATGACGGATTCGCAGCGAGACCTGTTCCATCGGATTCTTTCAGCATCACTCAGCTCTCAGGGCTATCTAAAAGCCACCAGCATTATGCATTTGGATAATCTACTTAATCTTTTGTATGATAGTTTATATCGCAGGGGCGATCTTAACGATGATAATATTGCAGATGTAAGATCATTAAAATGGACGCCTCGGAATTTTTTTATTGCATTTTTTGGTTCGCCTGCAGATAGTATCTGGGGTTATAAAGTGGAAGGTCATCATCTATCCATCAATTTCACTTTTATAAAAGATAAAATTTCTGTAACGCCTTTTTTTGTTGGGACTGATCCCGCTGATTATCCAATGACAGAGTACGCTGGCTGGCGCATACTTGGCGAGGAAGAAGATCTCGGGATCAAGCTGGTGCATTTATTATCGACTGATCAGCAAAAGACCGCTACCATGAGCAACGCCGTCCCAAGAGATATTATCACCGCAGCAGAAAGCGGTAAGCGGTTGGTGGATAATTGGGGTATCCAGGGAGCGCAAATGAATTCGGAACAGAAAAAACTATTGCAATATATCATTCGCGAATTTGTTTTCAATCTTGAATATGAAAAAGCAGTTGCCGAATATGAAAAGATCATCAAAGCAGGAATTGATAAAATTTATTTTGGATGGATTGGACCTTATGAAGAATCGAAACCACATTATTACGTGTTGAATGGCCCCACCTTTTTAATTGAATTTGATAATTGTGGCGGAAATGGAAAAGGTAATCATATACATGCCATCTGGAGAGAAAAAGGAAATGAATATGGCGAGGATGTTTTAAAGATGCATTATGAGGCTGAGCATCATCACTAAGGCAATATTTGAAAATAAAAAGTTGGAGAAAGATGCCCGCAGGTTTTTACTTTTTAATTTTTACTTTTGCAAACTATGTCAAAGTTTACATTGGTAATTCACGGCGGAGCTGGAACTATTTTGAAGCAGGATATGACACCTGACCTGGAAAAAGCTTATGTTGAAGGCATGCAGGTGGCGCTAGATGCGGGTTATGCAGTGCTGGAGGAGGAAGGTTCGGCCATCAATGCTATTAAGGCAGCGATTGTTATTTTAGAAGATAATGTTTTGTTCAACGCTGGCCGTGGGTCCGTGTTCACCAAAAAAGGGGTACAGGAAATGGACGCTGCCATAATGGATGGGGCAACGCTCAATGCAGGTTCTGTTGCCGGAGTTCGAAATGTTCGCAACCCGATCGAACTCGCTGCTGAGGTAATGCAAAATAGTAATCATGTTTTTTTGAGCGGGAAAGGAGCAAATGACTTTGCGATTAAACAAGGAATAAAATTAGAACCGGACGAATATTTCTTTTCGCAATTTCGTTATGATCAATGGAAATCAATTCGTGATTCAGACAATTATTCTTTGGATCACACGCATCAGCGATTGGAAGAATTGATGAAAGATAAAAAATTCGGAACGGTTGGAGCTGTAGCTTGCGATCAAAAAGGAAATATCGCGGCAGCAACAAGTACAGGCGGCATGACGAATAAAAAATATGGTCGCATAGGCGACAGCCCGATTATTGGTTGCGGAACGTATGCTAATAATAAAACATGCGCCATTTCATGTACCGGTCACGGGGAGATGTTTATTCGAACAGTTGCTGCTTATGATGTAAGTTGCCTGATGGAATACAAAGGTTGTACTTTACAACAGGCAATGGACATTGTCGTGAATGAAAAATTGATGAAGATTAATGGTGAAGGAGGAATGATCGGTGTCGATGCAAAAGGCAATGCAGCAATGATCTTTAACAGTGCCGGTATGTATCGCGCGATGAAAAGCAGCGATGGCAGTTCGGAAGTTGCCCTTTATCGTTGAAATGTTGAGTGTTCATGATCACTCATTGGCATTTTATTCTTCGGTCTGTGGTTTGCGACTCATCATTGCTTTCTTATTCTTACATTTCATATTCATTTAGTGAAAAAATTTGCAGTCATAGTCGCAGCTGGTACAGGAACACGCATGGGCAGTGCTGTTCCGAAACAATTTTTACTTGTTGGCGGAAAAACCGTTTTGTGGCACACGCTAAATACTTTTCTACAGGCTTATGAAGACTTGCAGATTATCTTGGTTTTGCACGAGCAACATATTGAAACAGGGAAAGCGGTTGTCCATTCACTCAACGAGGCGAGCAGAATTTTGATTTCTGTTGGCGGTGAAACGAGGTTTCATTCTGTAAAAAATGGATTACAGTTTGTTGAACGGCCTTCTATTGTTTTTGTGCATGATGGAGTTCGATGTCTTGTTTCAAAAACGCTTATTCAACGCTGTTATAATGCAACAATTGAAAAAGGCAATGCCATTCCATCTGTAAAACCAGTTGATTCATTAAGAATTGAAACCGATGAAAGCAATAAAATAATTAACCGGGACAAAGTTCATATCATTCAAACCCCACAGACTTTTTCAAGCGAGATTATCCTTAATGCATTCAAACAGGATTATGATGAAACTTTTACTGATGAAGCAAGTGTTGTTGAAAAGACAGGAGTGAAGATCAATTTAGTTGAAGGAGAAAAAAATAATTTCAAGATAACGGAGCCATTTGATCTGGTCATTGCAGCGAGCATTCTGGAGCAAGTTATTTCACCCACTTCATCCAAAACGGGAGATTATTGATTTTTAAGAATGGATATATCTCCAGATCTGCTCCAAAACTTCCATAAAAAAAAGCGAGATTTCGAATGTCAGAACCTTCAAAATCAAGAATGAGGTCCAGGTCAGCATGATCTTTGATAAAAGCATCAATGAGATAATGCGATGCGCCTAATGTTTTTCCATTTGGATGATTGCCAACTAAAATATAATACGCGCGATCCTGAGAGAAAAAATAGACACAAGATGAAACGAGTTCATCATTGGCTGAATAGACCCCGTAACTGATCGCTTTTCTTTGTTGATCCAGAAGATGATACAAACTTTCAAAATTTTTATAGTCTTCATCTTTCAGATTCGTTATTTTCTGCATCGCTGATTTTGATAAAGCAATTATTTCAGCGACCCGGATATTTTTCTTAACGGTGCATCCAAGTTGTTGCGCTTTTTTAATATTTCTGCGGACATTTTCCTTGTACGAAGCATATAGCTGTTCATAGCTTTTGTTTAAGCGGAGAATATAATTATTGCGGATAATTGAAAAACCGGAAGGCACGCTGAAGATATTGCCATAATTGAGCGCAATTTCAATTAATCGGAACTTTTTCGGAATCGCCTGGATAAAATCATTGATTAATGATTCGGTAAGATTCTTTCCGAAAATTCCCAGCGAGGCTGTGAATGCAGGTTGATATAGATAATAAATTCCATATTTTTTATTCCAGGGTAATGGCATCACCATTTCATAATCAGCAATGATAAGCGCATCCCAATGTTTAGCCATTGTATCCAGATAGTGTGAGTATGCGTATACTGATCCATTATCCGCATCATCAATGCAGGCATTCCATTTTATTTTGTCAATTTGGGATTGCTGTACATATTGAATTTGATAACGGTTGACCATTTCAAAAAGGAATATTTCTGTAATTCTTTTTAAGATTAAAATTCTGGATGTCTATACTAAATGAAATCTTCTTAAGAAAGGTGTTTTCTTCCGGAACTGATTTCAGATTGTTTCTAAAATCACTGCTGTACAAAAGCGGGGCGTAAATATTAAATAAGTCGTTTAATAATGACAATTGTAGGCCACCCACGTATAAAAATTTACTTGTCGGCGCATTGGTGCCCCAGGCGTCCGCATAAGTGCCAATATCAAAAAATAGTTTCAATGGAATTTCTTTGGGAATAATGCTCGTTGGCAAAGATGTATTAAAGTTCATCGAAGTTATCCAGTTGTCCGATCTTCCCTGTAAATTATTAAAAAGATCAGTGCGTAGTTTTAAACCCCCGTCTTTCATCATTATTTGCTGACTTTCAAAACCTGTTGTTTGACTTCTGCCTATGAAATAATTTTCATACGTATAATCTTCATCTCCGCGCGTGGCGGTAAGTTTTGGTTGATAGACTTCTGTATCAAATTCTTTTGTAAAGGTTTTTGCTCCGATGTATCCAAATTTAGCGGCAAAGAATCGAATATTCATTCCACCTCCCTGAGAATAATTAAAGTAATAATTGGTAGTAAAATTAATTTTATAAAACTCGCTTCCCTGCTGCACCTGCAGCCGGATGTTGTAAGGATATAAGACACGATAATCTTCAATATTAAAAGTTAGCTGATTAAGATAGCGCGTTGCATATTTTTGTAAAGCGGGATAATAATTTGAATCAGTTGATTTTTTATAATAATTAAATGATCTTTCACCAATGATATATGTTTTCCATTCAACCCAATTTTCCAAAGTGCTTCTCGCATCTTTATTTTTAAATGTTAATCGCAGAGAGGGGGTGAATTTGTAAAAACCTCCGTAAATATTATTATGGTTGCTATCAATCCCCGTCATTGTTGAAAATCTCGATGCGCCCAGGCCAATTGATATCTTTTTAAAATGATTGTCAGGATACCAATTATACGTCAATTTGCCAAGTCCATTAAGCTGCTTGCTTCCTGTTGCATATAAAGGGATAAGCAAAAACTGGAAATGATCGGGAGGCAAATTGAAATTACTGATCATTGCCCCGATCATAAATTTATCATATCTATTAGCACCCACAGCGGGAGCAAAATTTATATAATTGTATTGATCGGTGTTTTGAAAATTGAACAGAAATGCCGGTTTTATTTTTCTGTGCTCATTAAAAGGAGACAGCGGACCTTTTTTATCGAGCTTGATAAATTGAGCATCTACGTTTTTCGCGCTTGTTCTTTCAATGATTGTTTTGAAATTTTCAGGATATGGATGTTTGAATTGCCACTGACGAAAATATTCATGCATACAGCTATCGAATAAACGTTTGCCCAATATATTTTCCAGTTGTTTCATCCACAATCCGGTTTTTTTATAGGCAATAAGATCGTAGTTGAGTGTAGTAAAATCTTCCGAGGTTGTCGAAATGGGTTGATCTGATTTTTCTTTTTCCAGTGTGCGCATAAAAAGCAGATCTGAATTTTCCGGAAGTTTATATTCAATTCCCTTCGTACCCGCTTTTATCGACCTTTCATTTGGGGTGTACTGCTTCCATTCTTTGTAACGCATATCATAGTAGGTATTCATACCTTCATCCATCCACGGATATCGCCTTTCGTTGGTTGCCAGAATTCCATAGAACCAATTATGGCCGAGCTCATGATCAATGAGCAGGTCGAGCTCTTCAGGATTATTTATCGGTGAAATGCTGGTGATGGTTGGGTATTCCATACCCCCTGGAAAACCCATCTTTGCTTCAACAGCAGTTACTGTGTTATATGGATATTCGCCAACGAGTGATGAATGAAAGCGAATGGCATCCTTAATGAACGAAATACTTTTTTTCCAGGGAGTATTTTCTTCAGGCAAATAAAAAGAATAGCAATCGACTATTTTTCCCGAATTTAATTTCAGCGTATCATGATCAACAATAAAATGTTTATCTGCAAACCATGCAAAATCAATGATATTTTTTTGACGGTAAAGAAGTGTTTTGGTCTTATTATCGAAAGCAGGCCTTGAATTTGTTGGCGGTTTGTGATCCATAGCTCTTCGGCTGCTTCCCTGAATTTTATTTTTTGTTTCCTGCGCATTGTTCCGGGTGTCCTGTTTCTTAATTATGCTTTCTTCTTTCTTGTTCAACAACCAATTTTTTTCTTCTTCATTTTGCAACTCACCTGTAGCAGCTACAATATAATTTTCAGGAAGTGTGATGCGTACATCAAAATTCCCGAAATCACTGTAAAATTCTCCTTGTTGTAAATAAGGAATTTCATGCCAGCCTTTTGCATCATATACTGCCGGCTTTGGATACCATTGTGTAATTTGGTAAGAATGACCAACATGACCACCTCGTGAAAAATTAAATGGAATTTTTTCATGAAAAGGTGTTGTGATTTCAATCCGAATGCCCGGAGCTAAAGGATGCGGCAGGATTATTTTGATGATATCTATGTATTGCGGATGATCTTCCATTTTTGCTTCTTCGCCATTAACCCTAAAATCAAGATGATTAATATATCCGCGTTCATCTTTGTTTGAAAAATAAAATTTCGTTTCCCCGTTCTGTAATGTTTGTTCGCTGAAAGCGGTGCGATCATTTTTGAAGGCATTTGGCCAAACGTGGAACCAGATAAAACTGAGCGTATCAGGAGAATTATTTGTGTATTCGATCTTCTCAAAACCATCCAGTGTATTTTCAATATCGTTCAAAGAGACATCAATGTTGAAGTTTACCTGTTGTTGCCAGTAATTTTCCTGGGCATGTGAAACTAACGGTAAGCAGTAAGCGATAAATAAAACAATTTTTTTCAATTGAGGTATTTTATCAAAAATAACAATTAGCAATGGTTGGTCTGTGAGCAACAAATGAGATTTTTTGAAGAATGATATATCATAGAATTAACGTCCTTTTCCGCTAAAAATTATCCTCAGGGTGTGTACCATGATCTTGAGATCAAGCCCAAGAGAAACATTTTCGATATAAATAAGGTCGTATTTCATTCTTTCAATCATTTCATCAACATTTTCAGCATAACCAAATTGTACCATTCCCCAGGAAGTTAGCCCCGGCTTTACTTTCAATAGATACCTGAAATAAGGAGTTTGTTGTATAATCTGGTCTATATAAAACTGCCTTTCCGGTCTTGGTCCGACCAAACTCATTTCGCCTTTAAGAATATTCCAGAATTGCGGCAATTCATCAATTCTCCATTTGCGCATGGTTTTTCCCCAAGTCGTGATCCGCTCATCATTGACAGAGGATAATGCGGGTCCGTTTTTCTCTGCATCCTGTATCATAGAGCGGAATTTGTAAATGATGAACTTCTTTCCTTTATAACCGATGCGTTCCTGAGAATACATGATTGATCCCGGGGATGATGATTTCACCCGGATCGCGGTGTACAGTATTAGTGGTGATAAAATAATTGTACCCAGGATTGACACGCTAATATCAATAAGTCGTTTCAGATTTTGTTGCCAATCGGGAATTAACTCTGTTTGAATATCTGAAAGGACTGCACCAAAGACATTATTGGTCTTTACCGAACCGGATAATATATCCAAAATGTCAGGTGCTATTTTTATTTCAACATCTTTCTGACTAAGTTTTTCGACAATTTTTTCAACCTGCTCTTTATCTTTTTTTTCCATTGCGATCACCACCAGCTCGATGTTTTCTTTATCAATGGTGTTTTCTATCTCATTAATATTGGATAACTGTTTCAAATATTTGGAGATGCCATTTTTATTGTTTTGTTCATTGCTAATGCACCCTATGTAATGATAGCCGATGGATTTCAACCCTTCATTCGTTTCTTTAAAAATTTTTGAAGCAATAGCATTACTGCCAACCAATAGGGTGTTGAATATTATTCTTCCTTTTTCCAGCTGATGTTTTGCAATATTGAGCAGGATCAATCTTCCTATGACTGTAAAGAAGAATTGCGCGGCAAGAAAAGTGAAATAGCTTTTATAATAATAGCGATAATCTGTTTGCGGATCATTGATTACGATGGAAAAGAAAAGAATTGTACAACCGATCAGGCTGCAAATAAAAGTGATGGTGAATTCTTTTAAACGTGATTTTTTGTATAATGAATTGTAGGAACCGACCAAGGTAAATAACATGAGCCAGCCGATTGGAATTATAGTAATGCCAAGCCAGAACCTGTTGTTGAGATAGAGCTGATCATTGATAAAGATCGCTTCGCCGAGCAACAGGCGTCGCGTAAAATATAAAATGATCCATGTTATTATAGCAGCTAAATAGTCGCTTAAAATATACCATGAGATATGAATCTTTTTAGCAGCTTGCATGAATCCTTGATAGTTATTAATGACTGTTCTTTATTTTTTGCAGAATTTGATTTGTTATTTCCATTGCTTTGAAACCATCAGTGGCTGTCGCAATAGTGGATGCGTTATTTAGAATTGTATTTTTGAATTCTTCCAGTTGTATTTTCATCATGTTCGTTTCCCCGTTTTCAGGAGACCCCTGCTCAATAATGTTGTTATCCTCCTGATTAAATGTTTTTGTTTTCCGGGTGATAAAGTTAATGTCGATAATTTTTCCGGGCTCATAAAAACGCATTTCATGGGTCGGTGCCGATAGAATTCCACCCGCCGTAATATTTGCATCACATCCATTATTAAACTGGATGCGGGCATTGATAATATCATTGCCATTTGCCGTTACATTGACACCGGTAGCGATAATATTTTTTACATCGCTTTTTACAATTGATAATATGATATCAATGTCTGAATTCATCAAATCAAGAATGGTATTTTGGGAACCCGTATTTTCTTTGGATGCCGTCGTGTTATACGCTTCAATGTAAGTTGGATTTGGATGAAGTTGCTGCAACACGGCAAAGGCAGGATTAAAGCGTTCAATGTATCCTATTTGAAATTTTACATTTGACTCTTTAATCAGTTTTACCAATTGTTTCACTTCCTCTACCGAATAAGTTAAAGTACTTTCTGCAAAAACATGCTTGCCTTTGCGAATGGCTTTTTCGCACCATTCATAATGATAATCAGCCGGCGTTGTTATATCGATCAGGTCACAAGAGTCGATTAACTGATCGGCATTTAAGTATCGAAAGGTTGAGAACTCTTCAAATATTTTTTGCGGTACTAAATGAGTTGGTTCATAAAAGCCCGCAATTTCAACATTATCTATTTTACTCCAATTGACAAGATGTGACTTTGCTGAATTTCCATTGCCTAAAACACCTATTTTCATCATCAGTTTAAGAGATTTACCTGTCAAATATATGGCATTAAGAAAAAAGGAAGCCTTTGTAAATATCAACGAAGAATATCCTTGCTAAGAATTCACACTTCTGTTAAGGCTTTCGTTCGATGCCCGCAGTTTGATGTACTTCACGATATTACGGAGCGTTACCGGCGTATCGTAAGTTGGGAAAAGTTTTGTTTTTATTATTCTTTTCAGTGTAAAAAGAAGTACTGGAATGTAGATAAATAAGACGAAATAAAAATAGAAATCATACATTCTTAAGAAATGAACTCTTAAACAGAAGTTATCAACCCTTTCTTTGCCCCAAAAGAAACTGAATATTTTTTTTGCCGCAGGAAATATAAAGGGAATTTTCTCCCAATTCATGTATCGCACATCATCATATTTATATTTCATGTCATAATTTGCAGGAACTTGTTTGCTATAAAAACTCCAGTTGTTTTTGACATCATTAAAAGTTGCCAGCTTATTATCAGGGGTAAGGAAATATAAGTTGAACGTCGGATCCAGTACGATCCATCTGCCATTTATTTGTGTTTCTATGATGTTGTGCGCGGCAAAAACCCCACCGGATTTCATTTGCCCGATGCGAACAGGATAATTATAGTTTTGTAATAATCTTGCCAGAACCATCGAATAACTTCCACAGGCACCCTTTGCAGTCATCAGGTCAATTGTTGCCGGATGCATATAATCAACCTTAAATCCATCGAGTGATTCGTCGTTTTCGAAAACAGATGAGCGATTGCTTAACAAAGTATGGCAGGTATGCATCACTTTAATAACAACTGAATCTTCATTGTCTTTTGGACTGATCTGTTTAGTAATATTATGCTGAATGGCTAGAAACAACTCATTCTCATAATTCGATTCTGTTCTTAGATAGAAAAGTGACGCTATTAAAAAGCCATTGAAAAAAGTGAGGAAATAAAGGTTCCCCAAAATCTGTTTTATTATTTTGAAAGTCTTCTTCAACTAAATATTGTCAATTAGAATTCTAAAATACGTTGAATACTTGAAAAAAAGTAAGGTTCCCGCTTATTTACAGTACCGTGCCATGGCTATCATGAAAATCCTGCAGGTTCAATACCACAATTTTTAGCGGTTTGATGGCATTTTTACTGCTTCAAAAATTGGAAAAATTCCAAAAACTTCTATTTTCTTTCCCAAATCAGGAAAAACTATTGTAAACAATTTTGCATAATCTTTTGATAAACAATATGGTATATTCATGGCATCAAGATTGAAAAATAATAAAAACCGATTCGTACCTAAAAAACTTGAAAATGAAAAAGATCACTATCCTTGTAAACTTAATGGCAATAATGCTTACCAGCAGTTTTGCCCAATCTTCTTTAAGCTACTCAATTCTTGCAAACACTTTATGGTCAACAAAAAATTACCCAACCAATAGCGGTAAACCAAGCAGTTTCACTATAAACACTGGTGTCACACTTACTGTCGACCAGGCCAGCGTTGTTTGTACAGATTGTACTTTCAGCGGGGGCAATATCTCAATCACACAAAATTTTACTTGTCAGAGTTGCAGTTTCAGCAACACTACCATTACCATGAATAATGTTGTATTGACATTGAAATCATCAACCAACACTTTTACAAATGTAAAATTTACGGTTTCCGGTACCGGTAACATTACCGCAGACGCCGCAATTACGCTCACCAACTCAACATTTACTTTTAATAATAGCGCTTATTTATTCAATAATGGCGGACAATTAAACATTAATGCAAGTACATTGAATTTTAATGATAATACCTATCTGCTTGCAAATGCAGGTCCGGTCAACTTATCGAACGGAAGTGAGATATTTATTGGGAATGGATTATCTACAAGCAATGCTTACGTTAAAATGAACGGCCCAACCCTTACTATCAATGATAATTCAGGGATTACATTGGGTAATAACAATAACTATTATTTTAACTGGAGTTCATATAATTCCGGAGTTACCAATACTTCAATTTCAACTACCCCTAATACTTTAAATTGTGGAGGTTCATTTCCCAATAGTTGTAAAAGCCCATTGGTTTATGGTCCAGCTACTTTGAACGGCAGCGGATTAGGATCTGGAAGTATTTTGCCTGTAACATTAACAAACTTCAGCGCAAGCTTTACTGGCAAAAATGTAATCGTTTCTTGGTCAACTCAGCAGGAAGTGAATTCAAATTATTTTGCAATCGAGCGCAGCCAAAATGGTTCTGTGTGGGAACCTGTTGGAAGCGTTTCTGCAAAAGGTAACTCAACAATAGTGACTGATTATTCATTCACTGATGTTAATCCTGAAAGCGGTGTTTCTTATTACCGTTTAAAAATGGTCGATCTTAATAATTCTTTTAGCTATTCAGACATCAAAGTTGTGCGCACCACGGCGATAAAAGGGATAAGTTTCTTTCCTAATCCGGCGCAGAATTTTGTAAATATTTCCCTGGCTCAATCCGCAAATTCAGAAACAACTGTTCAGATCATCAATATTGCCGGACAAACTTTGGCAGAACAAAAAGTTGCTGGCGGTAATGCAAGTACAGTTAGTTTCCAGGTTTCCCAATATCCAAGGGGAATGTACCTCGTCAGAGTTGTTAATGGAGATGGATCAACACAAACAAGCAAACTAGTGATAGCGCATTAATACAAATAAGTAGAGTTTCAATAATAATAGGTTCACGAACGGTTAAAAAAATCCGGCATGTTTATGCCGGATTTTCAATTAATAGAGTTTGTACAATGTAGTGATCGAATTATTTATCCTTGCCTCCAAAAAGACGTTTAAAGAATCCCTTTTTTTTTGTTTGATGATCGGCTGGTTGTTTATTATCGGATTTAAGGTCTCTTTTACTTTTTGTATCGGAATTGGCTTCTTTCAAAATCTTTTCTTCATCATTGGATAGTTTTGAATCAACAGGAATTCTTTGTGTGCTGGTGTCAAAATAATCATTAGCATTACCATTGCCGACATCAGCTCCTTCCGCACCGGGAGGTGGCGTCTTACTGATGATGTTTCCATAATCATAGGTTCCTTCGATTCTTGTATTTTCAGGCTGAACAAATTTCACCTGTTTTTCTAATCCAAGCGTTTTATCAGCCAATGCTTTTGCGAAAAAATATTCCCAGATGGGCGCCGCTGCATGTCCACCTTCACCTAATCTTCCATCAAGGCTAATAAATCTGTCATCACAACCGATCCAAACGCCAGCCAATAGCTGTGGGGTATAACCTATGAACCATGCGTCGGAATTGGTATTGGTCGTGCCTGTTTTTCCGCCCATTTCGGTTATGCCTAACCTTTGACGTAATCCGGCAGCGGTGCCAATATCAACAGTTCCCTGCATCATGCGGCACATGGTAAAAGCTGTTCCTTGGCTTATCACTTCCTTTCTTTCTGTATCAAAACGATCAAGAATATTTCCATTTTTGTCTTCTATCCGTGCAATATAATATGGTTTGGTACTGAACCCGCTTGAAGGAAACATGCTGTACCCCCACAACATTTCAAATAAAGAAAGATCACAGGTCCCCAATGCAATGGAGGGATATGGATCAACCTTGGTTGGAATATTTATTTGTTTTAGGAAGTCTGCGAAGCGTTGTGGCCCCACTTGTTTGATGATGTATGCAGAAGCGCAGTTCAGCGAGTATGCGAGCGCAGTGGCCATTGTTACGGTATCACCATTGCCTTTACAAATGCCTCTTGCGGGCACCATTCCCGAGCCGGGGAAATATTGCGCCATATTTTGAACAAGCGTTTCGGGAGTAAAACCCGCATCTTCAATAGCCAGACTATACAAAAATGGTTTAATGGCAGATCCAACCTGGCGTTTGGTATTAAGATTTACATGGTCGTATTTGTAGTTCTTAAAATCAATTCCGCCAACCCATGCTTTCACTGCACCCGTCATCGGATCCATCGCCATAAATGCGGTTTGCAACATTTCACGGGTGTATTTGATGGAATCCAGCGGACTCATAATCGTATCTTTTTCGCGCTTTGCATTCCACGAAAAAACTTTCATCTGCACTGGGTCCTTAAAACTTTTTTTGATGTCTGCTTCACCAATTCCATCATCTTCCATATTCTGCCACCTTTCACTATTGCGCATATATTCCTCCAATAAATTCTGGTGATCTTTCCAAACCAATCCTTTCTTTACATTTGGCTGGGCAACGAGCATTTTTTGCATTATGGGTAAATGCCGCGCCACTGCTTCTTCTGCATAAACCTGCATGCGGGGATTAACGGTGGTATATATACGTAGACCATCTTCATATAAATTGTATGGCTCATGAGTGGCTGGATTAATATGTTCTTTACACCATTTCTTCAATTCATCCCGGATAAAATCGCGGAAGTAAGGAGCCAGTCCGTTGTTCTCATCTAATTTTCTATAATTGCTGAGATCGATCGGTTTTCCTTTGTATTTAGCAGCATCATCTGCAGAAAGAAAATTATTTTCAACCATATTGTTGATCACCGTATTCCTTCTTTCTATAGAGGCTTTTGGGTTCTTTCTTGGATTATAAATTCTATTCCCTTTTAGCATGCCGATCAATACTGCAGCTTCATCAACACTTAACCGGTCTGGTTCTTTTTGAAAGAATGTTCTTGATGCATTGCGAATGCCATATACATTGTCGCCAAACGGAACGGCATTAAGGTATAATGCAAGTATTTCCTGCTTGGTAAAGTTTCTTTCTAATTTAATGGCGATGATCCACTCTTTGAGTTTTTCGATCATACGCCGGCCAAAATTCTTCGAACCTTGTCCGAGCATATTCTTGGCCAGCTGTTGTGTGATGGTGCTTCCACCGCCATCTCTGCCTAACTTGACGATGGCCCGGATGACGCCCCATCCGTCAATTCCAGAATGCTCATAAAAGCGATGATCTTCGGTCGCAATCAAAGCATTCACCACATTTGGAGATATATCTTTGTACTCAACATTACTGCGATTGCTTTTGTCTTTGTAATATTTCCCCATCAGCGTTCCATCATCTGCATACACTTCAGATGCAAGCATAATGGAAGGATTTTCAAGTTCTTTTAATGATGGCAATTTGTCGAAAATGCCAACATTGATCAGTACAATTAAAAGAATGAATATGGCTAATCCAATAAAAAAAATCCTCCAGAAAATACGAACGGCTTTAGTCATAGTTAGAAAGGATATTTTGAAGAGATGATTTAATACATCAAAAACCTTACCCGAAAATAACAAAAGAAATAAGCCGGATTAATTAATGATGATTAAAATTTCTTAAATATTTAATGATAAGGATTTTGTGCGATCAAGATGTTAAAATCTGCTGGGAAAATACGATGAAAGGAATTTTTTGTAGTCGTTGATGTTCTTATTTGTTTTTAATGTTGCAAGATTCTCATCGGTAATGATGAAGAAAGAATATTTATCTGCTGGCAACCACGGAATAACCTCCCTTGGCGCGGCTTTCTTTGCCTGATCCATATAAGTCAATGCAGCATTGGCATTTTCAAAATTGCTGATAACAACGAGTTTTAGCGTATCGTTGAGTGAAACATTGTTGATGTTGATGGTTTTGTTATAATAATTTTCGCGATCGTAGCGATTAAACGCATTTCGGGTCTCAGTAACATAGACCTGGTCAACCTTGGTGATTAATATCGCAACATTATGGGGCTTATCAGGGTCGAAAGTGAAACCAAATTGCATTTTTGGCAGGCTCCGCGTTAACTGTTCAGAATCCGATTTTAGTTTTTGGACGGCAGCTTTGAGCGAATCCATTTTAGCTCTTGCAAGCGAAGCCTGAAGAGAATCTGCTTTGGATTGCTGCAATTTCTTTAATGCATTTTCAATTGAATCTGTTTGATGTTGCAATGAGGCCAGCTGTTGGGCATTCATTTTTATCTTGGTGACCTGCACATTGTCAATTTTTATTTTTTGCACTGCCGATTGCGCGGAATCCGTTTGTTTTTGTTTGTTAATTCCCAGGTTTCTAAAATTTGTTTTTGCCTTTGCTATTTGCACACTATCATCAGCGTTTTGTTTTTGAGAAGAATCCTTCTTTTGATAAACGATATTATCCGGAATGGATACGATCGAATCGTCTTTTGCTCTTTCTATTTTTAGATTGGTAAGATAATTTTCAATTTCTCTTCTTCTGTTTAGCACCTCAAGAAAACTTTTTGCTTTTTCAGCCATTGCAGTCCCGGTATATTTTTTTATCATTAAGGCAAGCATTGATTTTGCAGCGCTGTCCTGCCTGTCATGCATAAAATAAACGGCTTCAATAAAAAGCAATTGGGGCGTCCAGTATTTTTCGCCATAAACATTATCGGCAACCTGCTTTTTCGCCAATGCTTCATCAAATCTTCCTTCAATGAATGCAGTATAGATTTCTTCATAGCTTTTGGTGGCCTGTGATTTTGTAATGGCATCTGGATGAAGAACGGCATCCGGATTGGTAATGAGTAAAGTGAGCCTGCCTGACGGAAATTCATCTTTCAACATTTTTAAAATCCTGTTCGCATTGATCTCATCACCGATCTTTTTATAACAATAATAGAGGTTGAACAAAGCATCCTCCCGGTAATGTGTATTTGCATATCGCGAAAGCAAACTGTCGTAAGTATCAATGGCAAAGTAATAATCAGGCAATTCTTCCATATAAGCTTTGCCTAATTCAAAAAGCGCATTTTCGACGGAATCGTTCGATGCCTTTAATTTTTCTGGGGTTAGGGGTAATTTGTCTGTTAACGATTTCGAAGTGATCTCTGCGGGTTCTGCATTTACATTTTGTGCATTATCCGGACCGGCATCTCTTTCGGCAGTAACTCTTCTTTGCGCGCGGGCGATCAAAGAAGAAACGCGCCAGTTATCAGAATTTGGACGATTTCCCCATTTCAATTTAAAGTCATTATAGCCTCTCGTTTTAAGAGAGCTATTATAAAAATACCAGTCGCCCTGATCGCCATTTGCATTATTAAAAAGAGATGGCGGCGCATTATTGTTTATATAGGAGCCGGTGACAAATCCATTGTCTTCATCTTTAAGCCCCTGATTTTTTCTAAGCGCCTTGACTAACTTTTTTATGTACGCATCCCTGTCGGCCGCACTCATGGCCGCTATACGTTGCAGGCTATCCTGTCTTTCAATAATATTTATTTGCTTTACAATTTTTTCCAGCGCTTTTTTCCTATCGGTGAAAACATTAAAACTGTCTATGGAAGAAGGATCGGAAATATTGACACTGTCGTAGTAACTCTTGGCAGATTTGTATTTTTTATCGTTGTAGAAAATATCGCCTAATTGAATAAATGCTTTATTTCTCAACTCGCTGTTTGGCGTGGCATATTTCACGCTTTGCAAAAGAAAACCAACCGCAGCTGTTTTATTATGTTGATCCAATTCAATTTGTGCAGCAGTATAATAAATTATATCGCGATAATCGGCATAACGATCCTTTTTTGCCATGCTTACCAGGGCAGCAATATTTTGAGCGATGAGTTTTTCATCTGTTCCTTTTATTTGCCTGATGAAATACAATCTTGCATACACTTCCAACACGGGATCGTACGTGTGCTGAATCACTTTCGCATAAAATTCCTGCGCTTTCAGTGGCTCATTATTGCGTTCATACAATTGAGCGATCAGGTACTCCCATCTTGCTTGTTCTTCTCTGTCAACTGCATTTGGTAAAGCTTTCTGAAGATATGCTGCCGCACTGTCATAAACATTTTCATGGTAGAACCACCAGGCCTGAACTTCATCCAAATCAGTCTGCAAACGCGCCGGAAAAAAAGGATCGTGTTTTATGATTTGAATAAGGCTGCTTGCTTTTCCCATCTGCCCCCGGGCAATAAATGTTTTTACCTGCCAGATAAAAGCCTCATTACGACTGGGCGGCAATGAAAAAACTTTCTTTAGCACGTTCTTTCTTTCTTGGGTGGAAATTGTCAATGCGCTGCCTCCTTCATCCAAATTGGCATTACTTCCGATGGGTTTATCATAACCACCTTCTTCCTTGGGAGCAAAAACATAATTGACGTATTGAAAGGTGATATAAGCAGAATCCAGTGTGTTGCGAAAATAAAATGCCTTTCCCATCAGCATATATAGATTATCGATCCAATCATTTCGCAGGTCATGATTTAAAATGCCTGATGTAGATTTATAAATTATTGAATCAAGTTCTCTTTTATCTTTTGCGGTTGTTTGCAGATCGTAGTTGTAAAAGGAAAGCAGTTTATCATAATTATCTTTATGCTGTGCTTTTGCACGCCTCAGCGTCTCATTCAATTTATTATTGGCATTGTAGTAATAATTGTAATGGGTTATGGTATTTTGAAGAAAATGCCTTGGCGTTTTAAATTTCTTGGTATCGGTTTTTTCGGCGCCCAAGGTTCTGTTTTCATATTTCTTTGGTTTGGTGATATCCAAAGAAGAATAGGTGGGCTGCCCGGAAACATCCAGGAAAAAAACAGAAAAAATAATTATTAATAAATAGATGGGCTTATTCACAAAATCCGTTTCGTTTCCAACGCAAACTAAACTCTTAATAACTGATTTTCAGGAAATTTATTATAAAATAGCCTTGTTTTTTAAGCCCATTACCCATAAGTTACTACCTTTAAACACAATCTGTTTTTATGGCCAAAATAGATGCCAATTCCACACTCAAACGCTTGCAAAACAGGTATAGGCTTGTGGTTATGAATGACGACACCTACGAAGAAGTTGTCACTTTCAAACTTTCCAGACTTAGCGTTTACATTTTTTTAAGCACGGTTTTTGTTTTATTAACGGGCTTGACGGTCGCATTAATAGTGTTCACGCCTTTAAAATTGTACATTCCCGGTTATGGAGATGTAAATAATACTAAAGAGCTGCGTGAACTAAAAATACACACTGATTCGTTAGAGGAGGAGATGAGGTATAAAGATGTGTATTTGCAGAACCTGAAAAATGTTTTACAAGGCAACACATCCTTAAAAAGGGATACATCAACGTTGAAAATTCCGAAACCCGAAAAAATAAACGATTAAAATCTGATACCATGTTTAACTCAAAATCCAAAAGCGATTTACCCGGTGAAACTCCAACCGGCAACAGCGCCAGCCTTATTGGCGCGGGCACTTCCTTAAAAGGCGATATTACCAGCAACGGCGATCTGCGCATTGACGGCACACTTGTCGGAAATATTCACTGTGCCGCTAAAGTAATTATTGGCAGCAACGGTGTTGTAGAGGGAGATGTAAGCGGTCAACAAGCGGACATTATGGGCAAGGTTACAGGTACCATTAAAGTGAAAGACCTGCTGCAATTAAAAGGCGGCAGCCAGGTCGATGGTAATCTGAGCGCTGCTAAATTACAAATAGAACCTTCTGCTACATTTAATGGCGAATGCCATATGATAACGAGTGCTGTTGCCAGCAGCAAAACAACTGCTGAAGCAAAAAAAGAAGTTTCTCGTGCTGAGTTGGTTACTTCATAGCCCATTGTAAGCATATCAATACTCAATTTATCAACTGCTTGCAGGCTTAACGGTCTTGCTTTGCATTATGATCTTGTTTTTCATTTTATAGCAATTACCGATTTGGGATTATCTTTGCCCATTAAATTTTAGTGAGTAATATTCATCCATTAATGGAAAACAAAACATTTCGAAAATCATTTCTGCCCTTATCATATATTTTTATTTTCAGCACGGCAATAATTCTTGTTCTCCAAAAACCCTTAAGAGACTGGGGGTTCGATATTCTGGTACTGCTTATCGGCAATCTCATCGTCTTTTTAATCACCCTTGGCGCTTTCTTGCTTTATCAAAAGACTTTGCGCAATAGCAATCCTAATTTCTTTTTAAGAATGATGTATTCCGGATTGTTGCTAAAGATGTTTGTATGTATTATAGCAGTATTGGCCTATGTTTTATCGGTTCGTGCCGCCGTCAATAAGGCAGCTATTATAGGCTGTTTTGTCTTTTATTTCATTTATACATTTACCGAAGTAAAAATACTTATGCGCCTGATGAGGCAACAAAAAAATGCCTAAAAAAGAAGCCCCTCTTACCTATTTGCAACAATTCATTCCGGAAGGCGCGGTTATGCTTGTTTTAGACTATCTCCATCAATTCAAAGTGCACCTGACAGTAACGCGTCAACGGAAAACTGTTCTTGGTGATTATCGGCACGCCATCGGTGGAAAAAATCATCGTATCAGCGTTAATGGCAATCTTAATAAATTTTCATTTCTTATCACGCTGATCCATGAACTTGCACACCTGGTAACTTTTAATGAATATGGGAATCGTGTCCAATCGCATGGGAAAGAATGGAAATTATTATATAGAAAAATGCTGGAAGATTTCTTACGCCTGCATATTTTTCCGGAAGATATTTTGACCGCCATAAAAAAATCGCTTCACGATCTTCCCGCAAGCAGTTGCGCTGATGAAGGATTGATGCGTGTTTTAAGGAACTATGATAATAAAACCGAGGATATAATATTGGTTGAACAAATTGCAGAAGGCGGATTGTTTAAGATGGATGAAGGAACTGTCTTTAGAAAGGGAAAGAAATTGCGCAAGAGATTTCAATGTACCGAAATAAATACAGGCAAGGTCTATTTATTCAGCCCGATTTATGAAGTGCAGCCATTCCCCGGCTGATTTTTTCCACTGAAGCAGCAATTCTGCCTGCAAAATTGACTATCAATGGATAACCGCACCTGCCCGTTTTTAATCAGGTTCCTTTTGCTATAAATCCTTCAGCATCCACACATCGCAACCGAAATGGCCTGTGTTACCCATTGGACCACTCAGGTACCGGAAACCAAATTTTTCATAAACACTCATTGCCTTTTTTAATTCAGGCATTGTTTCAATATACACCTGTTTATAACCGCTGCTCTCTGCAAACAGCAAACATTTTTCAATAAGCATTCTTCCCAGTCCCCCTCCGCGCGCATTTTTTGTGAGATACATCTTTACCAATTCACAGGTTTTTTCCGGAAGCCCTGCAGATGCAAAAATGCCAGCCCCGCCAACTATTTCATCTTCAATAATGGCAACATAATAAATACATTTTTCCTGTTGAAATAATGCGAAAAGATTATCGGTTGTCTGGTCGTAATAAACGGTTCCGGGTCTGTTCGCGCCAAATTCCGCCAGCACGCTGCGAACAATTGTCGCGAGTGCCTTATTATCATCAGGCTTAATAATTCTTATCACCGCATTTTTCATGATGTGAAGATAAATTACAAAGACCTATCTGATCAACTAAAAAAGGCAATTAAAGTGTAGAGTAAAATAATAGAAAGAACGACGATTCCAAGAAAAGGTTTGTGGGCTTCTTTCATGGTAGGGATTGATTTAGTTTTCTAGGGATTTTTGATTTCAAACGTTAAACTAAAAAAAATATTTTGTAGTTGCAAGCAATACAAATAATTTGACGCCTGATGGTTGGTAAGTAACCGTTGTTTACCCTAATGAATTGCAATCAGGTTCGCTGCCGATTTCCAAAGCGTGAGAATACTTGTAAAAATTACTAAAGCACCAACAGCAACAAACATCGTTTTATAAGGAATTTTTCCCACTAATCTTGCCGCAATCGGGGCAGCGATAACTCCGCCAAGTATTAATCCGGCAACATCTATAAAAGGGATACTTTTTAAAAAGATGAAGAATGTAATTGAGCTGGCAAAGACCACGAAGAATTCTGCAAGACAAACAGAACCGATAACATAACGCGGACTTCTTCGTTTTGAAATTAGTGTGCTGGTAACTAACGAACCCCATCCGCCGCCGGCAAAGGCATCCATTAATCCGCCGACGCCCGCCAGCCAACCCGCCTTTTTTATCTTGTTTTGATACTGCTTCTTTTTAAATGCTTTTTTTATGATAAAATACCCCAGGTAAATAGTGTAAAATGAAAGTGGAATGCGAACCCAGGTAGAATATTTTTGCCCGTAAAAAGCAAGCGTCGCTCCAATGATTGCTCCAATGACTCCTGGGATAGCCAATGCCTTAAATAATTTTTTATTGATGTTTCCAAAACGGTGATGGCTATAGCCGGAAACTCCACTCGAAAAGACCCTCGCCGAATGTACGCGACTGCTTACGATTGCAGGATTAACTCCCATCGCCAGCAAAAACGTCGTCGATATCGTTCCGTATCCCAGGCCCAGCGAACCATCAACCATCTGCGCAAAAAAACCCGTGAATAGCATTAATAAAAAAGAAGGGACATCAATGTACTGAGGAATTTTTTTAATCCCGTCAGTCACTTTAACCAAGGGTATCAATGAAAAAATAGCATGACCAATGATCATAAAGAAGAAAGCAAACAATAACCATTTTACTATGACCTGCCAAGAAAAACCAGGTCTTCTATTCTGTTCTAAGGTTGTTTGCTTGGCAACAAGAACTTTGGTGAGTTCATTGAGCTGCCTCACTTTTTCAGAAAAACTGCCATTGATATTTTTCCGGATCACCTGCATATTTTGCAAGACGCTTTCAATTTCATCCGGAATAATATCGTTAAGATATTCTTTTAAGCGTTTTGCGATCGTGGGAGACTTTCCGTTGGTCGAAATGGCAATTTTTAAATTTCCTTTTTTGACAACGGAGCTTAAATAAAAATCGCATAGATCAGGCGTATCCGCAACATTGATCAATTTGCCTTTTTCTTTTGCATCTTTCCAAATCAGCCTGCTAATAATATTATTATTTACTGCGGCAATAATGATATCGCTTTCATCAAGGTCGGCGCTATAATAAACCTTTTCATAACACTTAATATTATCATGATGCGAAGCGATCTCCTTTATTTTATCACTGATTGTTAACGCAATTATTTTTATTGATGATCCGGGTGAATTCTGTAAAACAGCATGCAGTTTCTCCAATGCAACATTGCCCCCCCCAATGATAACAACGCGGAGATTTTCCAATTTCAGAAAAACCGGGAACAAGCTGTTCCCGGCATCTTCGGTTGAACCATTCTTAATCAATTTTTTTTCTATAAATATTTCGTTGCTCATTTTTTTGCACCTGCATCAAAGACAATGGTGAAATAATAGAACCCGCCAATGGTTGGTCCGCCAAGATATTGATAATACCGGTGGTTGAAAATATCAGTTGCACCCAGTTTCAATGTACTTAACAAATTGGGGATCCGATAATTCACTTGTGCATCAAATGATCCATATGAAGGCACTTCGCCGGCCGCTAGCGGACTGTTCCAATAAAATTCATTTTGCCAATGCCAGCCAACATTGAACCCGGTGTTCTTTACTATTTCGCGATTACCAATGGAAATGTTTACAATCCAATTTGGGGTGTTGAATGCTGGAGTAAAAGCATCAGATGATTCCACGCTTGCCAATGCAGCATAACTCGCGTTTCCAGAAATAGTAAACTTGCTATAGAAATTATATGTTGCCCCAAACTCAACGCCCTGGTTGGTTACACGACTCTTGGAATTCGTCCACATCTTAAATTTGTTTACCTGTTTACCGCCGGCGTAAGCATAATTGGCCGTACTGTCATCAGTGCCGATTGTTCCTTTGTAAGGTTGTGTAACATCCAATTGACCGATAAAATGATCATATAAACTGAAATAATAGTCAATATCGATAAACAATTTATTATCCAACAATAATCCCTTGTAGCCGATTTCAAATGAATTGATATGTTCGGGTTGAATATAAGTGTAGATGCTCTTTACAAGCAGATTAGCATCTTTTGTTATTGCATCCCCCTGTGACAATCCGCTGTTTACATCTGCATTCACTGCATTCTTAAAAGCAGTCACTGATGTATTAAGATAAGAATTTTCAAAGACACCAAGATGTTGTGAAATGACCGGTAATCCTCCCAACCTTCTGACGCCGCCATTATTTACGTAGGCAAAACCTTCAAATAATGTCGGGAAACGATAACCATTTTGGAAAGATATCCTGAAATTATTTTGTTCGCTTGGTGAATACACGGCCGCTATGCGCGGGTTGAATTTCGGATTGAAATAATCTGATTTATCTACGCGTAGTGATGCGGTAAGTTTTAGTTTTTCATCAAGAAGATTTTTATTAGCCTGGATAAACCCGCCATAACTGTAATAATTAAAGTTTGAATTCGATTCATCTTTATTATTGAAAGATGCTGGATTGACATAATTATTACCATCGGGTGTAACTATATAATTTCTGTAATTGAATCCGGTTAAAATTTGAATGCCCGGAATAATTCTCGACCAATCATATTGTCCTTCAACATGCACAAATGCAGATTTTAAAATCAACGCTGCGCCCACTGTATCCCAATTATTGATGTGGGTGATCCTGTTCAGCACACTGTCGAAGGCCTTTGTACCGGGTTGAAATCTTCCATTATCTGCGGCTGCTCTTCCTGCATCATGCGCCGCCGATATTGTACTTCCGCCTGCAATAGCATTATTAAAAGCGGTCGTATAATCACCGTACCATTGCGTTGGCTTTTTAAACGCCAGGTCAATATTTTCTGCAAGCGGGCGCAGGTTGTAAGAGTTGCCCGTATTCTCATGTGTGTAATACGCTTTGATGTCGAAATCTGAACTCTTTAATTCAAATGCATGTTGTTGGATCTGCTCTCCATCAAGCCTGATGCGGTTTCCACGTTGATAAAAATTGCTTACTGTTCCGATGCGGTAAGTATATGATGCTTCGGTATTGCTCGTAATTTTATAATGCAGGCCAAGGTCTACTTTTGTATTCTTGATTGAATAATCTGTCAGATCTTTTTCAAGATACCCAGTGCGGCTGACATCATATTTTTTCCCCCCGAGGGTAAGCGTTTTTAGATCGCTGTTGTATTCATCTCCATAACGATTGATCAGATCTGCTGCAGGATTATCACTGGCAAGGGAAAGATTTGTTTTGTTGCCAACGTCAAAATATTGGTCGTGACGATTGTCTGCGATCCAGTCCGTTCCGCGTGAATAGGCGGCATTGATTTTGAACGCAAATCTGTCTCCGATCACTTTTGCAAAACGAATGGCTGATTCTGAGTATAAAGCAGCTTCATGTGCTTTGTCTGCAACATGATTTACGCCAACTTTTTGATAAACACTTAATCCCTGGTACTGAAATGGCGATTTCGTTTTCATGTTCGCAATTCCATTAACGGCATTCAGTCCATATAACGCTGAAGCCGCTCCAGGTATGAGTTCTACGCTTTCAATATCAAGCTCCGTCGGCCCTACAGCATTGCCAATGGGGGCGCCAATGCCGGGAGAGATATTATCAACGCCATCGGTCATTTGCAAAAACCGCGAGTTGGTTGTGCCACTAAAACCACGCGTATTCAATACCTGGTAACCCAGACTGAGGGTAGTAACCTGTACACCTTTTACATTTCCCAAGGCGTCAAAAAAAGTGGGAGCTGGGCTCTCTTTTATCGCCCGCAGATCCAGTTTTTCAATGGTTACCGGCGATCTCAATATACTTTCCGATAACCGTGAGGCTGTAACCACCACCGGATCTATTAACAGATTTTGCGTGTTCAGTGCAATGGAAATTCCGCTGGCATTATTGTCGGTCACAACGAATTCCTGCGTTTTGTAACCCACCGATGAAATAATCACGGTCAGTGGTAATTTTTGATTTGACTTTATTTGAAAACTTCCGTCCGGTTTTGCCATCGTTCCGGAATTTGAACCTTTTATTTTTACCGAAGCGCCGGAAAGCTGCTGGTTATTTACAGAATCGTAAATTTTTCCGGAAATAATGTAGGAGTCCTGGGCCGAAATTCGGGCTGATATTATAATAAAGAAAGAGAAGAGCAGTAATAATTTGGTGAACATATTAGTCTATAATTTTAGTAGGATAAAAAATAAAAAAAATTTAAATGAGTGAAAGGTTAATGTCCCGGGTGGGACAGGATGTCCTGCTATGATTGTAAACTAAAAATAAAGCAGTTGTTCTGAGTTTCATGCTGCAAATATAGTATTATCCTATTAAATTAGTAGACTAATAGAAATATTTTTTAAAAAGAAACCAATCCTTTTCTTACTGCAAAATCCCCAAATGTTTCTGCGGGGTTTTTTTCTTTACTGAACATCAGGAATAATGAGTTCAATTCGTTTAAAATCGCTCCCTCATCCAGATTTTCTTTATAGATTTTGTTCAATCTGGTTCCTTCATGGCTGCCGCCAAGGTGAAGGTTGTAAGAGCCATAGGCTATTCCCACAAAACCGATCTCTGCCAAATATGGTCGCGCACAACCATTTGGGCAGCCGGTCATCCGGATGATGATCTCTTCTTTGGTCAGGTCGTATTGATTTACCAGGGCTTCGATTTTCGTTATCAACGAGGGGAGATAACGCTGTCCTTCTGCTAACGCTAATGGACAGGTATTTAATGCCACGCATGCCATGGAATTCTTTCTGATTGCCGAGGCCTTTTGGGTGTGCTCATCGACTCTAAATTTTTTCAGAATTGTTTCAATCGCTGTCTTATCATTTTCCCGGATATCGGCAATAATTACATTTTGATTTCCGGTAAAGCGGAAGTTCGCCTTGCCGGTTTTTGCAATTTCCAGGAAGGCCGTTTTTAGCGCGGCGTTTTCATCATCGAGCAACCTGCCATTTTCTACAAATGGGGTATAATACCAAAGCCCGTCGTGATTTTGTTGCCAGCCGTAATAATCTTTGCGTTCAGTAAATGAATAGGGGCGCGGCTGCTCCAACATATATCCAATCCTTCTTTCCACTTCTTCTTTGAACCATCCGATCCCATGCCTGTCGATGGTGTATTTTAAACGGGCAAGCTTGCGATCACTTCGGTTGCCGAAATCACGCTGAACAGTTGCAATGGCATAAACCGTTTTGAATATTTTTTCCTCACCCGCCACAAAACCAATGACTGTTGCAATTCTTGGATAGGTTGCCGGATTACCGTGCGTTGCCGACAATCCGCCTCCAACGGCAATATTAAAGCCCTTTAACTCATTATCTTCTATGATCGCTATTAACCCGATGTCGTTTGCAAAAACATCTACATCATTATTCGGCGGAATGGCAATGGCAATTTTAAATTTGCGTGGAAGATAGCGATCCTGGTAAAGCGGATCTTCTTCATCTTTTTTATCAGCGATCTTTTCTTCATCGAGCCATATCTCATAATATGCTCTTGTTTTAGGCATTAACAATTCGCTGATCTTTTTCGCATATTGATGCACGTTAGCATGAATCGGGGATTGCAATGGATGAGCAGCGCAAATCACATTTCGGTTAATATCCCCGCAAGTGGCTATCGAATCCAACTTTGCTGCGCTGAATGCCTTAATGGTTGGTTTTATTTTAGATTTGATCAAACCATGCAATTGTATGGTTTGACGCGTGGTGATTTTGATAACCCCGGTAGAATTCTCTCCGGCAATATGATGCGTAGCGATCCATTGCTGGGGTGTGAGAAATCCTCCGGGCAAGCGTAAGCGGATCATAAAAGAGTATAAGCGTTCCAGTTTTTTTTCCGCGCGTTCATCACGGCGATCCCGATCGTCCTGCTGATACATCCCGTGAAACTTTATCACAGCCTGATCGTCTTCACTGATTGCTCCTGTGGTTTCGTTTAACAGTTCTTCGGCGATTGTTCCCCGAAGCGCGTGGCTTTCTTTTTTTATTTTTTCAACTGGCGATAAATTTTCAGGCATTTTTATTGATGATTTTCGATGTTAGATATACGATCTCAATATTTTCGGCGATATTATTCTGTTGGTTTGTTTCCGGCCACTGAGCGCTATTTTTTTGATAGCGTAACACCTGCGTTTAATAAACATCTTTCAGATATCTTCCTGCTTCTTTTAATTCATTTAGATAGTCGCTTGCTTCGAGATCATTTTTTTTGCCAACTTCTTTTATGATTTTCAACAAAGTGTTTTCAACATCCACGCTCATGGGTTCCTTGGCGCCACATACATACAGATAAGCTCCATTATTGACCCAGTCAAAAAGTTCTTCAGCGTGCTTTAACATTTTATGCTGAACATAAATTTTTTCTTTTGTGTCCCGGGAAAAGGCAACATTAACTCTCGTGAGCACATCTGTTTGAATCCAATTTTGAATTTCCGTTTGATATAAGAAGTCTGAAGTAAAATGTTGCTCACCAAAGAACAACCAGTTTTTTCCTTTCGCGCCTGTTGCATCGCGTTCGGCAAGAAAAGAACGGAAAGGAGCGATACCAGTTCCGGGACCGATCATGATGATATCCTTATCCGGCGCGGGTAATTTGAATTGCGTGTTTTTATGCACGTAAAATTCTATGCTGTCATTGTGGTGGAGATGCGATAAAAAGCCGGAACATAATCCGTGTTTTAATTCGTCATTGATCGTGAATGTATCTTGCGCAACGGTGATGTGCACTTCCCCTTCATGCGATTGTAACGAAGATGAAATGGAATACAGTCTTGGGGTGATCGGCTCGAGAATGCTGATGACTTCTTCAAATTGCGCAGCATCTCTTACTGGATAAATCTTTAATAGGTCGAGCAGACTGATCTTTGTCTCTGGGATCTCCTGTTGAATAATCGTCGCATATTTTTTTACCACTCTTTCCGGAAGATGAATAATGTTCAGCTTTTTTGTAAGGAAATCAACAACCCGAAGCTCTTCATTTCGATAGGGTAATAATTTATTTTGATTGGTGTTCGTCAGATCAATGATTGCCTGGACAATTTCCACATGATTTTCTGGAACAATTCCGATTGAATCTCCGGGCTGATAGTCTAAATCATCAGCGGCAATCTCGATATGATGTGTTTGTTTATTTGAACCTCTGTCATTAAGATTAATATTTGTAAGCACCTTGCCTGTATAAATCTTTTTTCCGATATGTTTTTTGGTTACAGGGGTCGTTATTATTCTTTGTGCCGGCGTGCCATCCAGCTTTTGCAAAATTTCCGAAAACCATTTTACCGCTTCGGTTTCATAATCGGTATCGCATTTTTGCAAGGAAGCAATTCTTTCTCCACCGAGTACTTGCAATTGTGCATCAACATCTTCACCGGCTTTGCAAAAAAGCGGATAGGCTGTATCGCCCAAGGCCAACACGCCATATTTTAATTTTTGAAGTTTAAATCCATTTTTATGTATATGGTCGTAGAACTTTTTTGCGGCTGCCGGTGGCTCACCTTCGCCCTGGGTGCTGATCACTGTAAAAAAATATTCTTCTTTCTGCAGATCATCCAGTCGGTATTGGTCAAGGCTTACAATTTTTGCATTGATGCCATTCTTTTTTGCTTTGGAAGCGAAATCAGTCGCGATTTTTTTTGAGTTCCCGGTCTCTGTTCCATAAGCAATGGTGATTTTTCCAACCTGCGGTTTTGGAGGAGTATTATTCTCTGCCTGCTCTCCATTTTGGGCCAGTAGTCCGGCAAGATATCCATTAAGCCAGATTATCTCTTCTTTTGTGGAAGTAGCGATCAGATCTTGTATAACCTTTAATTTTTCGTTCGTTAACATCGGTCTTTTTTAATTAGTAATTAATCATTATCATGCTCGGGCTGCTGCCGTGGCTTTTTCGTTTACAGGATCAAAATAATTTTGTTTGCTATGGCTATTTTGCAGCCACTGAAATTTTTCGTGTAACGCCGCAACTTTCCCAACGATTATTAATGTTGGCGATACGTAAATGTTGTTGTTCCATTTTTTCGCATAGTCATAGACATTACAACTGTAAATATTTTGTAAAGGAGTAGTTGCCTGCTCTATAACGGCGATGTGCACCGAAGGGTCAATTTTGTTATCAATCAGTTTTGTAATCAGTGCATTGATTGTATCTGAGGACATATAAAATACAAGGGTATCCTCAGTCTTGGCAAGTTCCTTCCAATAATCATCATTCAATAAATCGGTTTTGTAATAAGTAATGAAACGAACTGCGGCAGCATGATCCCTTGCTGTTAAAGGGATCCCGGAATAGGCAGCAGCACCTGATGCTGCAGTAATACCGGGAATAATCTCATACCCGATTTTATGTTGCGTTAACGTATTTAATTCATCCAGCACATTTGAAAATAATGAAACATCTCCGCCTTTTAAACGAACAACCAATTTCCCCTGCAAAGCATAATCAGCCAATAACTCATTGATGATATGTTGTGGAGTGGAGGCGCCTTTGCGGCATTGTTTGCCAACATGCAAAATGAGCGCATCTTTATTTGCATATTCATACAATATCACATTACTCACCAGGCGATCAGTTATGATGACCTCGGCTTGTTGCAATGCCCGGAGCGCTTTTATGGTGAGCAATTCCGGATCGCCGGGGCCAGCTCCAACGATGATAACCTTGCCTTTTTTTTCTGGTGTTCTGTTCATTTTATTAGTCTATAAATTTAGTAGGATATACGTGTAAAAAAATTATTGAATCATACAAGCTGCTACCGTTACATTACTCGTTTCATCGATCAATATCGCCCCGCCATTAGCGCGTAACTCTTTGTATGAATCAAAAGGAATCGGTGATGCCGCTTTGATTTTTGCTTTTACAATATCATTAAGCGATGCCTGTGCCGGGTCATAATTTTTTTCCAGCGTATTCACATCCAATTTGAATTCGATTTCTTTTACCGAACTGCGGACACGACGACTATTGATCTGCAATAAATACTTATTCCCGGCCACAAGGGGTTTATTATCCATCCAACACAACAGCACATTCAATTCCTGTTCTACTCTTGGTTGATGATCATTTTTTACGATCATATCTCCACGACTAATATCTATATCATCTTCCAATTGCAGGATTACGCTTTGCGTTGCAAAAGCTTCATTCAATTCCTTGCCGCCAAATTCAATACTTTTTATTTTGCTGTTGAATAATGAAGGAAGCACGATAATTTCATCACCTTTTTTATAGATGCCGCTGATTATCTTTCCCGCATAACCCCGATAATCATGCAATTCATCGGTTTGCGGGCGAATAATATATTGTACCGGAAAACGAGCATCAGTAAGGTTTACATCATTTTCAACACGTACGTTTTCAAGTACATCCAATAAAGTTTGCCCATCGTACCAGGAGAGTGACAATGACCTGTCGACAATATTGTCCCCCTTCAATGCGCTGATCGGAATATAAGTGACGTCGGGTAAGTCCAGCGATCTTGCGATCTCTGCATAATCAATAAGAATATTGTTGAAAATGTCTTGTGAGTAATTTACCAGATCCATTTTATTGACCGCAATAATAACGTGCGGAATTTTCAGCAGCGAGGCGATAATGGAATGGCGACGTGTCTGCTCGGCAACGCCGTTTCGCGCATCAATTAAAATAATGATCAGGTCTGCATTTGAAGCGCCTGTGATCATGTTGCGCGTGTATTGAATATGTCCCGGCGCATCGGCAATAATAAATTTGCGTTTCGGCGTTGAAAAATATTTGTACGCTACATCAATCGTGATCCCCTGCTCACGTTCGGCGCGCAGTCCATCGGTTAATAATGCCAGATCAATCTCGCCATCCTCACGATTTTTACTTTGTCTTTCCAAAGCTTCCAACTGATCAACCAGGATATTTTTGCTGTCAAACAGCAAACGCCCGATCAGCGTGCTTTTGCCGTCATCAACACTTCCTGCTGTTATAAAACGTAATAAATCCATTTTGTTGATTTGCGATTCTATAATATTTTCAAATGCTCACATTTCGATCTTAAAAATACCCGTTCTTTTTTCTGTCTTCCATGGCGGCTTCCGAAACTTTATCATCAATCCTTGTTTCACCACGCTCACTTGTTTTTGTTGCTGTTATTTCTTTAATAATGTCTTCAATGGTTGATGCGCTAGATTCGACAGCAGCAGTGCAGGTCATATCGCCCACAGTTCTGTAACGAACTTTCTTTTTCAGGATCTGATCAGTTTCATCCAAACGAATAAAATCTGAAACGGCCACCAACTGTCCTTCATGTTCGATCACATCGCGTTCATGCGAAAAATAAATTGATGGTAAGGCAATGTCTTCTCGGCGGATATAATTCCAAATATCAGCTTCTGTCCAGTTGCTGATGGGAAAAACACGCACATTCTCCCCTTTTTGAATTTTTCCGTTGTAGATATTCCACAATTCCGGTCTCTGCAGTTTCGGATCCCATTGTCCAAATTCATCACGAACGGAAAAGATCCTTTCTTTCGCTCTCGCTTTTTCTTCATCACGACGAGCGCCGCCAATGCATGCATCAAATTCAAATTCCTCAATCGTATCGAGCAGTGTGTAAGTCTGTAGTTGATTTCTGCTAGCGAATTTTCCTTTTGGCTCCGTTAAATGTTTTGTTTTGATCGTATCCTCCACTTTGCGCACAACCAATTTTTCCCCGATCTTATTTGCCAGTTCATCTCGAAAATCAAGGGCTTCAGGAAAATTATGGCCGGTATCAATATGAACCAAGGGGAAGGGAAATTTTCCGGGGCGAAAGGCTTTTAAAGCAAGATGGACTAAGGTTATCGAATCCTTGCCGCCACTGAACAATAGTGCAGGCCGCTCGAATTGCCCGGCAACTTCACGGAGGATGTGAATCGCCTCCGATTCTAATTGATCAAGATAATCTAATTGATGATTGGTCATAATTTAATTTGCTGCGTGCAACCCGCATTCTTTTTTACTGGCATCTTCCCACCACCATCTTCCCGCACGAAAATCTTCGCCGGCTTTGATCGCGCGTGTGCAAGGTGCACATCCGATACTCACAAATCCTCTATCATGTAAAATATTATAAGGCACATCATGTTCATGGATAAATCGCTTTACCTCTTCGGATGTCCAATTTAAAATAGGATTGTATTTGATGATCTTATTTGTTTCATCCCATTCAATGATCTCATGATTTTTTCTTTCCGGGGAATGCTCGGCGCGTAAGCCCGTTACCCACACCGCATTTCCGGACAATGCTCTTTTTAATGGTTCCACTTTTCTGATGAAGCAACATTCTTTTCTGTTTGCAACTGATTCATAAAATGCATTCGGGCCCTTTTCATCAATAAATGTTTCAAGTAAATTTCTGTCGGGATAAAATGCTTTTATCTTCACTCCGTATTTTTCATTTGTGGTGTTCCAGGTCGAATATGTTTCTGCAAATAATCTTCCTGTATCCAGCGTAAAAATGGAAACGGGGAGATTGCTTGATAATATAATGTGTGTGATGACCTGGTCTTCTACGCTAAAACTCGATGAGAAAGTTACCTGCCCGGGAAATTCATTCAATAATAAACGCAATGCATCATCGACCTTTACTCCACTAATTTGGTGGAGTAATTGGGGAGCATGTATTTTTGACGTTTCGGTGATCATGAATTTTTTTGGCGTTGATGAAATGGGAAAAAAAGAATATCAGAGGGGTAATCTTTAGCTGCGCATGCAGCAACAACAGCGAAATTGGAAAGATAGAAGTTGATTCATAATTAAGTCTACCAATTGAGTGGACAAATATAAATCAGAAAGATCAATTAAAAAATAATTTTGGCTGAAGATTTATTCACAATAATGGTTGGGCTTCGTTTTAATTGAGGATGACGCGTAATTAAAGTCAAATAAGCGCCAATTACAGGATTTTTCCGTCATTTTCTATAAAATCACCGATTTGTTAATATTGAGTAACTTGCGCTCTGTTATACAAGAATTTGTCTATTATACGTTATACCACATATGAAAATTATATGAAAACAGGGTTTGGCGTTTTTTCAGTTATCGTTTCTTCATTAATTATTTTTTCCGGCTGTAGTAAAGAGCTAAGTGTTGAAACCAAGCAAGATTCAATCGGAGTGACCGTTGATACCAGCTATCAGCCAATGGAAGCAGGATCCACATGGATTTATCAGGACAGCGCTACACTCGATACTTCTTTATTAACGGCAATTGACAGCCAGGTGAATATTAACAGTAAAATTTATACCCTTTTTAATCTCCAGGTGGCTGGTCAGACCAAAGATGAATATTTCGCTATTAATAATCATGATTATTACGCTTATGGTGATTTTGGGGATGGACTGCTTACCATTGAATTACTTTACCTCAATGACACGGCTTCGGCGGGGTATAATTGGCAAACCCCGGCGGGAACTATAAACGGTTACCCTGCACAGGTGCAGGGTCAAATAATCGCAATCGGTATTACCATGACAGTTGCCGGAAAGACCTATACCAATGTTGTACATTCACTTGTAGACCTGCAATACAATTACGGAAGTGGTTATACTACCTATGCTACCTACGATTATTATGTCGCAAAAGGGGTTGGCATTATAAGAATAGTGACCAATTTCCCAACGATTGGTTTCTCCGAAGAGCTGAATCTTATTTCTTACTCGATCAAGTAAAAAACAAAGATCAATCTTCCGCTGAATCATTTTCTGTTTGATCATCCTCTTTGGCAATCTCATCATCATCGTCGGCTAATTTGGAAAAATCGGCGAACCATCCGCCTTTTTCAATCAATTCTTCAGGGCTGCCTTCTTCCAATACTTTACCATCTTCCAACACAATAATGTGGTCTGCATCTTTTACCATCGAGAAACGATGGGCAATAATGATCACTGTATTTTCTTTTCTTATTTCATCAACTGTTTTTTTGATCTCCAGTTCAGTTGCATAATCCAGATTAGCAGTTGCTTCATCTAAAATAAGAATCCTTGGTTGCGCAACAAGCACACGCGCGATTTGCAAGCGTTGTCTTTCGCCCACAGATAACCCAATGCCCCCTTCGCCGACAGTTGTTTCTAAACCATCCGGGAACCGGCCCAGAGCGCTTTCAAGTCCGGCGGCAAAAGCGGCTTTTTCCACTTCTTTGATCGTTGCGCCCGGGCGTTTGTAACGAATGTTATCAGCGAGTGTTCCGCGAAAAACAATTCCATCCGTGGAAACAACCCCAATTTGTTTTCTTACTGAATCTGGATCGAGATTGATTATATTTTGCCCGTCTATTAATATTTCTCCTTCAGATGGTTCGAACAATTTTACAAGGAGATCAATTGTTGTTGTCTTACCTGCACCCGATGGTCCGACAAGCGCTGTGGCTTTTCCCGGTTCAAACGTAAAAGAAATTCCTTTCAATATTTCTCTTTCGGGCGAATAGCTGAAATGAACATTTTGAAATTGAATTTTTCCATGTTCAATGATCAATTGTTTTCCGGATTTTTCTTCCACTTCATAATCGAGCAGTTTGAAGGCGCGGGCGATGGAGGCAATATTTTGTTGTAAGGTAACCCACAAACTGGCCAGTGAATCAATGGGAGTATACAGACGGTCGAGATAGGCGACAAACATGACCACATCTCCGGGAGTGAGCTTACTCTCCAAAGTGAGGTATCCTCCGTAACCCAACACCAGTGCGGTCGACAGATGAGTAAGCATTGTTTCCCAGAAAACATATTTATTACCCAGCTTCGACCTTTTTACATAATCCCGGTATGCCTCATCGGCATCACGATCAAGGGTCTCAATTTCACGATTTTCCGCACCTGAAAGTTTTACCGTTTTAATTCCGTTTAATCCATCCTGAATTCTTGAAAAAACCTCTTCCCATTTTTCATAATATCCGGATAGACCTGATTCCAGTTTTTTTGCAGACTTCCAGGCGATCAACAAATAAAATGGAACAATTATCAACGCAATGGCAGTCAAAGGAACATTTTGCCAGAACATGATGGCCAATATTCCTACAAGACTGATCAGTTCAGGTAATATTTGCTGAGAGATGCCATTCACAATGCCGGAAACTTCTTCCGACTGATCTATTTGTTTGGAAAGTGCGGCAGTTGTTCGTTTGCTGAAAAAGCTCAACGGAAGATTGAGCACATGGGCAAATGTGCTTTGAATAAAATGTTGTTCAATATAACAGGATAATTTCACGTTCATGTTCTCGCCAATCCGCCAGATTATAGTTCCAGCCAGATTGATAAGAAACAAATACGCAACTGCCCGGAGCAATGTGTCCAAAGCTTCTTCCGGCGAACGCGATGCAACGTGATTAACCGTGTGCGGTTCTTTTATTTTTTTCTTAGGCGCTTTTTTTCGTTCGTGTGCCCTGATTTTTTTTGCGGCGATCTTATGTTTTATGGCGGTGTCTTTTGAGACCTCATTAGCAACCGTATCCGTGGCAGGAATTAATTCATCTTCTTCTGTTATTAGATTGAACTCACTTCTCACGCTGTCCTTTGCCTGCTTTACAAAAACACCGGCAACATCATTAATGGCTTCCCTGTAAATTAATGGTTCAATTAAGCTCGCACCGGTTCCCAAAAGACTTAACAAAACAACCCAGAAAAATCTTTTTTTATGCGGGATAATGAGTTGAAAAATATTCTTCCAAACCGTTCTTTTTATATGCTTTTCTATTTCCATGATCTTTTTACAAAACGCAGTGAATTTAGTGATTCTTTGAAATTGGCAAATTGTTTATTTAGCAATCAGTTATATCCAGTTTGGATTATTATTTTATAAGAATACGATGATTAAAAAGACCCCTGGACGCCAATAATGACCCGGATTTTTTCAAAGTGTTATATCTACACAATGAAAATGGGTTTGATTCAACTCAATTTTTCTCCCGTATTGATATTTTTTATACACGATTGATATTTTGAATGGATAATCAGTTATTTTTAAAGAGTATTCTTCATAAACTCTCTAACGATAAAAACAATATTATGCAAAGTTCAAGGAGAAATTTTTTAAAAAGCAGTGCTTTTGCCGTTGCTGGTGCAACCATGTTCTCAAGCAGACTTTTTGCCATGCCAAAAGGAAAAGAAATTTTAGGAATTCAATTGTATTCTGTGCGGGCAGACATGAGTAAAGCTCCTTTGGATACATTGAAACAACTGGCCTCAATGGGTTATAAAAATGTTGAGCATGCAAATTATGTTAACCGAAAATTTTATGGATACACTCCCGTTGAATTTAAAAAAGTGTTGGATGATCTGGGCTTGAAAATGCCCAGCGGGCATACGGTTATGGGTAAACAGGCTTGGGATGATGGTAAAAAAGAATTCACAGATTCATGGAAACATACCGTTGAAGATGCAGCCACCGTTGGTCAGCAATATGTGATCAGTCCCTGGCTTGATGAAGGTTTGCGTAAAGATTATGATGGTTTATTGAGCTTTTTAGACGTGTTCAATAAGAGCGGCGAGTTATGCAAAGCGAGCGGAATGAAATTCGGATATCACAATCATAATTTTGAATTCAACACGATGATAAATAATATGAAGCTCTACGATATTATTTTACAACATACCGATCCAAAATTGGTTGCGCAGCAATTGGATATTGGAAATATGTACGGAGTTGGAGGCCGTGCTGCAGAAATTATTAAACAATATCCTGATCGTTTTGAATTAATGCATGTGAAAGATGAGATCAAAAGTGCAAAAAGCGAGATGGGGGATGGGTATGAAAGCACTGTCCTTGGCACCGGCGTCGTTGGCACAAAAGATATTGTTGACCTGGCGAGAAAATCCGGCGGTACTTCTCAATTTATTATTGAGCAGGAATCCTACCAGGATAAAACCCCGATAGAAGCGGCAAAAGCAGATTATGAAGTGATGAAGAAATGGGGATTTTAAAATATACTTTTTTTTAAAACGAGAAACCTCATTTCGCGATGAGGTTTTTTGTTTACAGCATCCAAGAATTAAGCTGGCAAAGCGTCTCCGGGAAAACTTCGGCAAAGATGCAATTCATAGACAAACACTCCCGCTTTTACCCCCGGATCATCATCCATTATTTTTTTCGTTTCTTCCAGAGTTGCATTAAAGATGCCAATTCCGCTCGTGTCGCTTCCGTCAATAACGGGACAGACAATACTTAATATACCGTCAGCTCTTAGAGCAAAATTGCGGCGTCCGTGTTCCCAGATTATTTTTTCTACTCCAGGCTCATATCTTTTTGGACCTGCTTTTAAAATTACAGCACTATATTCTTTTGTTTTGGAGCGCATGCTCATCATGTGCTCATCAGTAATGTCGGTCATAAAATCTTAAGATTTGTTTTTTTCTATCCCGATGATAAATGTCCAACAAATATTAAATAAGTGCGAAATTGCTCCTGGCTTTTTTATGAAATATTGCCTATTGATATTATTGTTGATTTCTGCAACCATCATTTTTGCTCAGCAGAATATTGGTTTTAGCGAGATTGATGAGCGGGTTCGATCCATCGAGCCTGCCTCAGCTTTCGATCTTGCCCAAAAACTCACTGCGCCTTATTCAACACAAGCACAAAAAGTTCGTGCCATTTTTAGTTGGATAGCTGAACATGTTGAATATAAAGCAAGACATAGCGCTAATAAAAATTATTCCTCTCAAAAAAAAATACTCTTAAAACCGATTGATTCAGTTGTAGTAAATTCTGCTGATGAATTCGTTGCAGAAACGGTATTAAGAAATCTATCAGCTGTTTGCGAAGGCTATGCCCGCCTTTTTAAAACCCTTTGCGATTATGCAGGTATTCAATCCGTATTGATAACAGGTTATGCCCGCGGAAATATGAATCATATCGGCACCCGTTTTTTTTCTAATCATTATTGGAATGCCGTTTTTGTTGATAGCGCCTGGCATCTGATCGATGTTACCTGGGCAAGCGGATATTTTACCTATTATGGCAGCAATTTTATTGAGCATTTCGATGATTTTTATTTTTTCACATCGCCGGAAATTTTCATCCGCGATCATTTCCCGGATGATCTGCAATGGACATTGTTGGCAGCGCCGTCAGCCCCCGAAGAATTTTACAATTCTCCCTTTAAACAAAGATCATTTATCAAGTATAATATTACTTCAATAATACCCGCGAAGGGAATTATAGAAACGGCGATTGGCGACACCTTGAATTTTACCTTGCAAACCTCAGATGCTGATGCGGATAAAAGAAAATCTGCAGATACTGCGTCACTCGATTCAAATATGCTCGCGAAATATCCTTCGGTTGTTTTTTTACAGCCGGAGATCATTGGTAAGAAAATAAAATACACTTATATAGTTTCATCCGCAGATATGGAGTGGTTGCATTTGATATACAATGGTGACATTATTCTGCGATACGAACTAAAGGTCAAAAAAGATAAATGAAAGCAATTTTTACCGATAATATTTTTCGGCAAGGTTATTTGGAGCCACGTTGCAGTAAGCACTGGTCAACGCATCCTTCACAATACTCTTTCTTATTTTTTTCAGTTCGATTGTTGTCATGCCATGCTTTCCCCACCCACCCGGCACAGGATAAATGACGGCTTCATCAATTCTGCTGAAAACGGATTGATCAATGAGCGATAATTTTACATTCAGCGTTTGATTTTTTTCAAGAATGGTAGCGAAGATCTTTTTCTTTACGCGAAAAGCCATTCGCTCAAAATGCGGATGCTCGTCCGTTTCAGGAAATGAAAGCGCAATTTGACGAACTGTTTCAATACTGACCATCAGCAAATGTATTTTACATTTTAGTCATGGGTGTTTTTTAGAACGGATTTTATTTCTTTTGGAATGATCCCCATTTGCTGTAGCATAGAAAATCTGTCATTAACAACATAAATTTCTTTTATCTTATTATTTTCGAGGCGATACATTTCCATTACTGAATAATCAATATATTTTTTATTCGGCGGAAGTCCCCATAATGAATCTTTATAAGTCCCGGTATGACGGACATGTATTGAAACCCAATTTCCTTCAGCCAATATCAGGGAGATAGTGTCGTAGGAATCAGGAAATGATATCACTTGCGGATCGATATCTTCTTTTATCTGTGCTGGCGTGATCATAAAACTTTTATTGCCTGAAAAATGCACCAGCACTGAGTCCGCAAAGCAGGAATAGAATAAATTGAAATTTCTTTGGTTGAAAGCGTTATAAAATCGCGTAATGATTTCTTTATTTGATTTAGTGTCTTGTGCGAAAGAAATTATTCCAATAATGACAAATAAAGGTAACAACAAGTGTTTTTTCATAATAAAAAATTAGGCATTAATAATATTGGCTTTTCATGGAAACTATGGATTTGGAGATCAGGTTAGTATTGTAAAATATATAAAATGCTGGAATCAGCAATATGGATCAAGGCATGTCCTAACTATAAATTGTCCAGTTGTTTTTGAATGGTATGTTTATCTGTTTTTGTTTTTGCCAAGGCGAATGCTTTTTCAAAATTTTGTTTCGCCTTTTCGGTATCGATTCCAGTATATAATTCTCCAAGTAGAGTAAAATAAAAATGGTTACCGGTTAATTGAAGTTTTTCTGCTTCAATAATCGCTTCGTTTTTTCCATTTGCTTTTGAAAGTGCAAATGTTCTGTTGAGTGCAGCAATTGGCGAATATTCTATTTGCAGTAAACGATTATACAGTTGCAGAATATTTTCCCATTTTTCTTTTGTATCCTCTTTTTTTGTGTGCCAGAAAGCGATACCGGCTTCGACATGATATTTCGTGAGCCTTTCTCCATGGGAAGCCTGCTGAAGATAATAAATACCTTTTGTGATCAATTCTTGATCCCAAAGTTTTTCATCCTGGTCCTGATACAATATGATCTCGCCATTTTTATTTTTTCTTGCCGGAAACCGGGATGCATGAAAACACATTAATGACAACAACGCATTTACAGAAGGCTGATCGGTTTTTTTATTTTCGATGAGTAAACAGGTCAGGCGCATGGCTTCAAAACAAAGATCTTCCCGCAAAACACTATCCTGGCTTTCAGAATAATAACCTTCGTTATAGAGTAAATATAAAGTGGTAAGAACTGCGTCCAATCTTTCATTGATTACGGGTTCCGGCGGGAATTCGATCGAAATTTTTTCAACCCGCAATTTTTCTTTTGCCCGGAAAAGCCTCTTGTTGACGGTTTCTTTATTGGTTAAAAAAGCATTTGCAATTTCATCAATACCGAACCCACAAAGAATCCGCAATGCCAAACCGATCTGAGCTTCAATGGGAATTGATGGCTGGCAAATGGCAAACAACATCTGTAATTGGCTATCCGTAATGTTTTTTTCGGAGAGATCGATTTCCGGTTCTGCTTTTTCCGAAGATGAATATTTTATGTCTTTTGAAATTTTCTCTGTGAATAACTGATTGCGTTTAAAATAATTTTTTGCCTTATTTTTTGCCACCGTGTAAAGCCAGGCTGTTGGATTTTCTGGAATTCCCTTGTATGTCCAGGTTTCAAAGGCTGCTAAAAAAGTTTCGCTGGTGATGTCTTCGGCAACTTCAATATGTTCAATGCCAAAAAGTTTGCAAAGAACGGCGGTGATCTTTGTAAATTCTGTTCTGAATAAATGTGGTATTAATTCGGGTTGATTCATAAACAAAAAAGCCTTTGCAAATTACAAAGGCCTGAATTTTCTTAATGAATGCCATCTCGTTTTGCGATCTTTCTTACTTCCACAGTGTTGCCATCGCCTTGCAGCACAGGGGACCCTTTCGCAAATTCTACCGCCTCCTCAGCCGAATCCGCTTTTACCATAATGTAGCCCCCAATAGTTTCCTTAATATCGCCAAAAGGTCCGTTGGTCACAACATTATTATATCCTACCACTTTTGCATCATCAAATATCAAACCATTGCCACCGATAAATTTGTTTTGTGCAGCAATTCCGCCGATCCAGTCCATCGTTTGTTTCATCCAGATCTGGATTTGCTCAGGAGAGGCCACTTTGTTCCCGTCCTGGTGTCTGAAAATCAACATGAATTCTTCCATTGTTTGAGTTTTAATGACCTGCTTGCGCAGCTCGGTTATTGAATATTTGTTTTATTTATCAATAACAATTCAAATTGCAGCAACTGGACAAAGACTGAAAATTTTTTCAAAATAAAATTACACGTTGAAATCTAAACATTAATTAAAACTTGTAAAGCTTTTCCGTTTAAATTTGGTCATGGCTATTAATATCGAGGTTTACCATCGCCTGATCAATGAATTTTCTGCCGGCAAAGTTGAACTGGTTGCTGTTTCAAAAACAAAACCCGTTGCAGACATACATGAAATGTATGAATCAGGACAGAGGGATTTTGGCGAAAATTATGTGCAGGAATTGGTTGATAAACAAATACAACTGCCCAAGGACATTCGCTGGCATTTTATCGGGCATTTGCAAAGCAACAAAGTGAAATATATTGCCCCCTTTGTTCATTTGATTCAAAGTGTGGACAGTTTGAAACTGCTAAAAGAAATAAACAAACAGGCGGCTAAGCATGACCGTGAGATCGATTGCCTGTTCCAAGTGCACATTGCAGAAGAAGAAACAAAATTTGGTTTTGATGAGAGCGACCTGAGGAATATTGATTTCGGCGAATTGCAGGACTTGAAAAATGTCCATATTGTTGGATTGATGGGTATGGCCTCCTTCACGGAAAATATGGAGATGGTGAGCAGTGAGTTTAAAAAACTAAAAGCAATTTTTGATTATTACCAGAAGCTTCCAACTACAAATTTCAAACTAAAAACACTCTCGATGGGAATGAGCAGTGATTATAAAATCGCTATTAAAGAAGGAAGTACGATGGTTAGAATTGGCAGTATGCTTTTTGGAGAAAGAATTTACGAAAAGTAAGATCGAGGTCACTAAAATAAAGAAGCAACTTAAACTATTTTATGGTATAAATTTAAGTTGCTGACATTTCTTTATGTTTCCTCGGGAGAACGATGATCACAAACTCACTTTTTTGTTACTTACCAAATAGACCACCGCATCAATTGATAAAATGGCAACGAGAGTAAGTAAAGCCGAAGTGCTGTAAACTGATTTGGTAAAGAACTGAACACTTACTGTTCCGGCGATGATAATCAAGATCATCATTAATAAAGTAAATAAAGTTTTCATTGTTTTAAGTTTTATTCGGTTAAAAAAATCATTTACATTAATAAGATGGAGAAAGGATCCAATGGTTTATTAATGAATTGCTAATAAAAAAAATATTTAGCTGGATTAAACCTTTTGATTTTGGAGAAGTATTATGCTTTGATTAATAAAAACCCAACCAGAATAAAAGCCATATCACTGGTTATATAAAAATAAAATGCCACAGATTCTGTGGCATTAATACTCATGGTATATGGGCTAATTTCAGTTGATGTCCTTTCCTTCCTGCAAAGTTTTAATTGCTTTTTCTGCAGCAGATTTGCCCAACGGAGTAGTTGCCAATGGCTGCGCCTTTTGTGCAAACTCCAGCGCTTTCTTATAATTTCCGAGAGCAGAATAAGCCCTTGCCATTCCAAATGTAGCAACGAAAACGCCCGGATGTTTATCGTAATTCCATTTTGCGGTGTTAAATGCTTCCTGGCTTTTTTTCTGACTTATTAATTCGCGTACATATTGATTTACTTCAAATTCATTTCCAAAAGGCAACGCTTTTTTCATCGTTTCATCCGCTTCCGCTGAACGACCGAGTTTGTTGAGCACCTGTGCTTTTGTGCTCCATGATTGAAAACTACGGTCACCGCCAAAGTTTAAGCTGACCGAAGTATCTGCCCATAGCAAAGCTTCATCAAGGTTGGTATTATTATCCACACACCATTGTGCAGCTTGTTGCCATGATTCCCACAAAAACCCTTTATCACTACGCAATTCTTTTCTGAAAGTTTCCAGTTGAATATTGTTCAAATCTGTTTCGACCTTAAAGGGAATAATCAGCTTTTCCCATTGTAATTCAATAATGGCGCTGTTTTCTGTTTGATGAGCGAATTCATATTTAAGCCATTCAATACTTCTGTCATTAGCAACCGGTTTCACTTTCACCCGCAATACATCTTCTTTCGGATCATAAAAAAAGCTTCCCCATGAAGATGAATTCTTTGAAAATATTAATGTGCATTCATTGGGATCATAGGCAACGAAAAAACCGTATTTACCTGCGGCAAGACTTTGCCCTTCAATTTTTACATCGGTTGAAAATTCTATGGTGGTGTTTTCATTCGCACCTGCGCGCCATGGCGCTTGTTTTGTATTTCCAAATCCCTGGTCAGTGTAGCCAACGGGAATTAATTGCCCCCAGATTTTTCCGTCTCTTTTTTTAACGCCGGGTCGATCATAATGAATGGTCACATCAGTTAAGCCGATTCTCTCACCGACCACCGCTTTTTTATTACCCCCACTTGGAGTGGTGGTCAATTGCGCATTGGCAGAAATAAAAAATGCCGAACAAAAAATTGAAGACAGGATTGCTACCAGGAAGATCTTTTTCATGTGGAAGTTTTATAGTTTAATAATTGTCGTGGTGGCAAAAGTAGATTTAGTTTTTGCAGCGCGCGGAAATTTTACACCGATGCCTGACAAATAGGATATGTAGCGTGATTACAGGATGGGTGGTTGCAATAAATGCCGTCGGTAAGTTTGATCATTCATTTTGTGAATGATTATCCAATCAAAACCCCGGCATCCGTCGTCGCCCAAAGGCAGCCGTCTTTTTAAAATGAAAGCTTGTCTATTTAATGTTTTAAACAGATTCAAGGTCCATATATTGAAGTAAATATTATTCAGTTTTTAAAAACATTTTTATGAAAAAAACTTCAAAAATTTTAATTATTGGGATAACCATTACAGCCATTTATTTCTTTAGTTGCTCCAAGAAATCATCATCGTCGTCAACCACACCACCTCCCGATTGCAGTAATCCTTCAGATTGCATTACAAACACTTGGTATCTGCATCAATATCAGGCAAACTATAACGGAAGTCTGGTTACCATTTATGCGAGGGGAGCAAATTCAAATCTTGCTAATTTTGATAGTCTTCGATGGGTTTTTGCAAATAATAATAATGCATGGTATATATATTCTTCCAGCACAACTGTTTTTGAATCCGGAACTTGGAAAATTTTACCCGACGATAAAACCGTAGAGATACAGGCCACCTATCCCGACACCTTTGCGATCACCAGTATTACGCCGAGTGCTTTAATTATTAATATCCCTTTCAATCACAATTATCCAAATTATGATATCGTTCAAATAGCTGGTTTAACCGGATTGGATACATCAAAAATAAGTGCAGTTGTTTCGACTTTTGGCACCACGCAATAAAACCCGGATAAAACTGATATTTTCTTTATTCTATTCTTAACATTTTTGCCAGCTCATGTCTGTACATTCTGCTTACCGGCAGTTCTTGTTTTGCGATTTCGATAAGCTCCGAAGTATAGGATTCTATTTTGCTTAAAGAGATAATGTATGAACGATGAATGCGGGTAAATGAATCCTTCGGCAAGATTTCTTCAAGAGAGGAGATGGATTGTTTGGTAATGATGGTCTTATTTTTGGTTACCACTTTAATATAATCTTTCAAACTTTCAATATATAAAATATCATCCAGCGCAATTTTTAATACTTTCCTGTCTGACCTGAAATGTATGAATGTATCGGCATCGGATTTTTTATTTTCTGTAATTTCTGCTTTATCCGTATTTTTTGCAGATAGATCCATTACTTTATTGACCGCTTTCAAAAATCGTTCGAAGGAAATTGGTTTTAACAAATAATCCACAGCATCCAACTCAAATCCCTCCACAGCAAATTTTCTATAAGCAGTTGTAAAAATAATCTTTGGTGGTTTTTTTAGCGTGCGTATAAAATCTGTTCCCAATATTTGCGGCATTTGGATATCGAGAAACATCAGGTCTATATCTTTTTGTCGAAGTATTGCCAGCGCATCAACCGCGTTGAAGCATACGTCCTTTAGTTCCAGCGAAGGAACCAATGCAACATGTTTTTTTAATACTTCCAGCGCGAGGGGTTCATCATCAACTGCAAGGCAGGCTATTTTCTTGTTTCGCATAAGATTAAGTTTTATGCCAGGGATGTTTTTGCTGCTTTATGGACAGCTTTGTTTTTTATATGATCTGTATGTAGCGGAATTCGCAACTGCACTCCAAACTCTTTTTCAGCATTATCAATTTTTAAAAAATATTTTTTTGAATATAATAATTCAAGTCTTTTTTGCACATTGTTCAAGCCTATCCCTTTTTTCCCATTCAAAATATTTTGATGAGGTTTGCTATTGCTCAATTCAAAGAGCAGAAAATCATTTCCAATTTCAATATTCATCCTGATCCATGGGTTTTCAAGCATTTTACTCGTCCCGTGCTTAAAGCTGTTTTCAACAAAGGGGATCATTAATAAAGGGGCAATTAATTTATCTTCACCATAGCCAACCACTTTGGTCTCAATATTCAGGCGATTGCCATAACGAACTTTTTCCAGGCCGATATAATCACTCAGTACCTTTATTTCTTTATCCAGATAAACCAGGTCTGCCTTACAATCGGTGATCATATAATGCAGCATATCCGAAAGTTGCAGGACAAGTTCCCGGGCTTTGGCAGATTTATCAAGAGTAAAGGAATAAATATTATTGAGGGTATTGAAAAAAAAATGCGGGTGGATTTGCGCTTTAAGCAATTGAATCTCCGCGTCAGCATTTGCTTTTACAAGCATTTGTTTTTCCTGCTGTTTGAGGTACCAGGTTTTAAACATTTTTATAGCCAGAAAAAATATGGCAACGGTGGGCGCTCTGAAAATCAAAACAACACGGATAACACTGACGCCAGCAGCAAAGAGTTGCTCCCTGCCAAGCTCAGACCAATGCAAGCGGTAATAACTCATGATGAGGGCAAAAAATACGATCGCCATTGTAATAAAAGTTAAGGAGAAAATAAATGACCAGTATTTTTTCTTGACCAAAAATTTAGGGACCAGGTAATAGACGACCGTGTAACAATAAAACAGTTCAGGTGGAATGCTTTTAAGAGGTAACAACCTTAGCTGAATAAAAAAATAATGTATCGCCCCGCCTAATGTAACGCCTACGTCAGAGATATATATCGTTTCGCTAAAGGCTAAACATAGCAATCTCGTTACCCAGAATGCAAGATGCCGTTGCACCCTGTAAAAAAAGACTTTGGAAAAAATAAAGTTATATGTATAGCCTTTTTTCAATTGAGATCGATTGATTGATATTGAAGGTGCTCAATATTATTTGTACCAACTAATTCAATGGTAGCATCAATAATAAATGCGTTTCCCGACTTGTCCGCACTGAAATGGTGAGCTATAAAATTATCAGGTATATTAAACTGCAATTTCTTGTGCAATGAATATGCTTGTATGTTCTGTACCGGGCTGGCACCTTGATTTTTCAATCTTATAATTAGCGTTAGTGTGGAATCTTTAATATCGATATCTATATCGATTGATCTCTCACCAGCTTGCGGATCCATTATTGGAACAATTTGCTTTTCTAAAAAAGAGAACAAGGTTAAAGGAGCGATTAGTTTATCCCGAGAATCTCCACGGATTTTCATATTGATTTTTGCGGTGTTTTCTTCATTCATGTTTTCAGTAATAACAAAGTTTTGTATCGCCAGTAATTCTTTCTCCAGTAAAATGTATTTTTCATTACAGTCATAGAGAATATAGCTGAAAATATCAGATAAGTTAATCACCATTCCCGGCGCTTCATCGGGAGAGGTTTGGATTTTTTTATTTAAAGTTTGCAGGGAATGGAAAAGAAATTCAGGCTGTATTTGTGATTTAAATAATTTGGTTCTGTTCTCTGCATCCAATTGTGCCAGCCGGGTATTTTCTGTTTGTTGCAAATACCATGCTTTTGCAAGTTTAATGCAGGTAACAGCGGCTGCCAGGCAAATGCCTTCATGAAGCGTATGCTGATAGTCGATCTCGAAGTACAACCAATGCACCCCTTCCTCTGTAGCAGGAGGATAGGGCCAATCAAAATGAAATAAATAACCGGGGATCATATTGACTGCTAAACAAAACAGCAGAACGCCTGAAGCTGCAAAAGTGAATCTAAAATATCTTTTAGTCTGGATGAATTTTGGGATCAATACATAAATGAAAATGTATACCATAAAAATGGACATCGGCAAAAACAATCCTAAAAAAAGCAGGGGTGACTTATAGGTCTTCCACAATTTCAGTTCATGTAATCCGGGATTTTGGAACTCTGCATAAAAAGCCAGCATACAATATGCACCCCAGAAGGAGAGATGCCTTATCAGGCGATGTTTGCGGTCATTTGAGAATATGAATTGTTGAGTTGTCATCAGGTCTTCTAATAAAGTTAGATTATCTTCTCTATACCAATTCTGTTCTATATTTTTTATCGACAAAAGCCGTTTGTCGCCGATAAAAGGTTAATGCAATTCAACTAAGGTTTTCTGCAGTCGCAAATGCGGTATCAGCCGAATTAATAAAAACCGCTTTGTTCGAGTGTATAGATTTAGTTCATCAAAGAAAAATTTATTTTATGAGAAAGATTTTTTCATCTGCGATCCTGGTCGCCATTATGATAAGTTGTTTTTTTGCTTCATGCAAAAAAGATACAAAAGAGGGCACTCCATTATGTGGTGGTGGTCAAACAACAGTTACGACAAGCAAAGTGGTTGCCACCGGTTTAAATGATCCACGAGGTTTAAAATTTGGACCAGATGGTAATCTTTATGTTGCGGAAGCTGGTGTTGGGGGAACAAATGCCTATTCTCTTTGCACCCAGGTGGTACCTCCGGTTGGTCCCTATACTGGAAGCGACACAGGCAGCCGCATTTCCAGAATCGATTGGCAGGGCGTTCGCACTACTTTTGTAGATCACCTTCCCTCAAGCACCAGTGCCCCTGGTGGGGGTAATTCCTTGCAGGGAGTGGCAGATGTACAATTTATCGGCAATACATTATATGCAGTTTTCGCCGGCGCTGGTTGTTCTCATGCAGTTCCGGATATTCCAAACGGTGTAATTAAAGTAAATCCTGACAGAACCTGGAAAATGATTGTCAATTGCAGTGAATATCTGATGAATAACCCTGTAGCTCATATTGACCCTGATGACTTTGAACCAGATGGAACGCCTTATAGCATGACCAGTGTGGGCAATGATTTATATCTTACCCAGCCAAATCAGCAAGAAATCGATAAAATAGATCCCGCAACTGGAAAAATTTCCAGGATAGTCGATGTATCAATATTGCATAGCGGTCTTGGAGGAAATTGGATCGGGCCTACATCAATGGTTTATCATGATGGCAATTTTTATTTTGGAACCTTAACTCCTTTTCCCGTTGTGCAGGGAGCTGCTAAGGTTTATAAGCTTTCTCCGGATGGATCATACAGCGTATTTGCTTCAGGGTTCACTACTATTTTGGGCATCGCTTTTGATGATCACGACAGATTATATGTTCTTGAAAATACAGTAGGACAAAGTGAATTAACACCGGGCTTTGGAGATGTTGTCAGGGTTGATCCATCAGGGAACAGGCAGGTGATAACCGCAGGACTTCATCTACCTACTGCTATGACATTTGGCCCGGACGGGAAATTGTATATATCTGATTGGGGAATCGGCCCTCCGGGATTAGGTCAAATTGTGCAGGTCAGTTTTCAATGTGAATTGGTACACGCAGATACGAAAACAAATTAGAATAGCATAAAAAAGAAACTAGGATTTTCTCACTAATGGTTGCAGTTAATGCAAAGGGGCCTCACTTCGTGTGAGGCTTCTACATTTAAATTCTTTCCTTCTTTCCACTGGCAATGCTGCGGTAAATTGCTTCTACCACTTTCATGTCTTTTAACCCTTCTTCCCCGGGGATGCGGGAGATCTTATTTTGAACAACACAGTTTGCAAAATCATCCATCTGCAATGCCTGCTGATGGACGTTGGGGTCAAATGTCATAGGGCCATTGCTGGTAGCGCCTTTCATTCCATTGTACCTGTATGCTTCGGTCAATTCAAACCAACCACTTTCTGCTTTCACTTTTAGATCATTCCAATTCGCATTATAACTGGATTTCCCATTTGCCACTGCGCCACCCGGAAATTCTAATTGGTAAAAAACGGTTTCATCAACTTCCTTAAACAGATCCGGTTTTGTTTTTTCTTCCCTCGCCGTAACATAAATGGGTTCCTCACCGGTAACATATCGAGCACCCTGAATGGTATAAACGCCCATGTCCATTAATCCACCGCCGCCGGCTAATGCTTTTTTTAATCGCCACGCGTTGGGATCGCCGCCCCAAACGAAACCATTTGCGCAATCAATATTCAGGACCTTTCCAAAAAGCTTATGCTGGCCAAGTCGCATCATTTCCATGGTATAGGGTTCAAAATGCAAACGATAACCGATAGAAAGCAGGCGATTTGACTTTTTGCAAGCAGCGATCATTTCCTCACAGTCAGCAACGGTCAGTGACATCGGTTTTTCGCAGATGACATGCTTGCCGGCTTTTGCTGCGCGGATGGTATATTCTTTATGAAGAAAAACAGGCAGTACTACATAGATGATGTCAATGTCGGGATTATCAGCAATAGAATCAAAATTCTGATAGTTATAAATATTTTTTTGAGGGATATTGTATTTTTCACGCCATATTTTTTCTTTGGATGGAGTGCCGGTAACAATTCCGGCGAGATAACAGTTTTTGGTGAACTGAAATGAAGGCGCTAATTCATAAGTGCTGTAACTTCCCAGTCCAACCAATGCGATGCCTAATTTCTTTTCTGGCGATGAGCTACGAAATGCAAAGGAGGATAACGCAGGCGATAATGCAGTGGCGCCGAATCCCAGGGAAATATTGCGAATGAATTTGCGGCGTGATGATTGATTAGTGGACATATAATAATTTTGAGAGTTGATATTGATATGACTAAAGTTACGGCAAAGGAAAAATAAATGAATTAACTTGGAATTGATAAAAAATAATCGATGGAACAAAAATTAAGAAGCCAGAATTGGTTTGGGAAAAAAGGCAAGGACGGATTTATCTATCGCGCGTGGATGAAGAACCAGGGAATTCCGAATTACGAATTCACCGGCAAACCTATTATTGGTATTTGCAACACCTGGTCTGAATTAACGCCGTGCAACGCGCATTTCAGAGAATTGGCTGAATCGGTGAAACGCGGAATTTCAGAAGCTGGCGGATTCCCGGTTGAGTTTCCGGTAATGTCGCTTGGGGAAACATTAATAAAACCGACAGCGATGCTTTACCGCAATCTGGTCAGCATGGATGTGGAGGAATCTATTCGCGCCAATCCACTTGACGGCGTTGTGTTATTATGCGGCTGCGACAAAACAACTCCGGCATTGGTAATGGGAGCGTGCAGCGTGAATATTCCCACCATTGTTGTATCAGGCGGACCGATGCTAACGGGCAAGTATAAAGGAAAAGATATTGGAACAAGCGATGTGTGGCGATTCAGTGACGGCCTGCGTTCCGGATTAATGACAGAAGAAGAGCTCAGTGTTGCGGAAGCTTGTATGTGCAGAAGCCGCGGACATTGCGCGGTGATGGGCACTGCTTCTTCGATGGCTTGTATGGTTGAGTCATTAGGACTTTCATTACCAGAAAATGCCGCAATACCCGCTGCCGATTCCCGCAGGAAAGTGCTGGCACAACTTTCGGGGATCAGAATCGTAGAAATGGTGAGAGAAAATTTGAGACTAACGGACATCCTTACCCGAAATGCATTTGAAAATGCGATACGGGTCAATGCTGCAATAGGCGGTTCCACAAACTTTGTCATTCATTTGCTGGCCATTGCCGGCAGGATTGGAGTGAAGCTTAAACTGGAAGATTTTGATAAGCTATCAGCTTCGATCCCATTGATTGCCAATCTGCAGCCATCAGGCAAATATTTTATGGAAGACCTTTATTATGCGGGCGGACTACCTGCTGTTATGAAGGAATTGATCAGTTTGCTGCACAGTGATTGTGTTACTGCCAACGGGAAAACTATTTTACAAAATGTAGAGAATGCAGCCTGTTATAATCGGGAAGTCATTGCAGCCACAAATGATCCATTCAAACCCGAATCTGGTCTTGCCGTGCTAAAAGGCAATTTGTGTGAGAACGGCGCCGTGATAAAGCCGTCAGCTGCCAGCCCCCAACTGATGCAGCATACTGGCAAAGCTGTGGTGTTTGAAGATATCGAGGACTATAAAAATCGGATCGACGATGAAAATTTAGATGTTGATGAGCATAGCATTCTGGTTTTGAAAAATGTTGGTCCGAAAGGCTATCCGGGAATGCCGGAAGTGGGTAATATGGGAATACCAAAAAAATTACTGGCTAAAGGAATCACAGATATGGTCCGCATTTCTGATGGAAGAATGAGTGGAACAGGATTTGGAACCGTTGTGTTACATGTGTCTCCGGAAGCAACAGAAGGTGGCCATTTTGCCATGGTAAAAACCGGGGATCTGATTACCCTTGATGTTCTTGATCGCAAACTGCATCTTGAAGTGAGCGATGAAGAATTGGAAAAAAGAAAAAAAGAAAATAAGAATCGGTTCCAGATCGTCGACAGAGGTTATGTGCATCTGTACCAGCTGCATGTTGAGCAAGCTCATCTTGGTGCGGACCTGGATTTCTTAAAAGGAGCATCGGGAAGTGAAGTAACGAAGGATTCTCATTGAACGGGTAGTAGTTGGCAGGAAGTAAGTAGGATGATAATTGATAAGTGTGGCAGCTAACCACCGATGCTTACTCACCATTCACGACTCACCATTTGATCATTCACCATATGAATTTTAAAAATAAAACAGCGATCGTAACAGGCGCAGGACAAGGCATTGGTTTTGAGATATGTCGTCAATTATCATTAAATGGCGCTCATGTTTTATTAAATGACATTGATGAAAATCTTGCCGATGCTGCATCTAGGAAGATAACAAATGAAAGCGGCAACTGCATGGCGGTTGCCGGCGACGTTTCCGATATTTCATTTATTGATAGGCTCGTTGATTTGGCAGTTGAAAAATTTAGCAGTATCGATATTGTTATCGCTAACGCCGGAATTACATTATTTGGTGATTTTCTTTCTTATCCACCAACCTCTTTTTATAAAGTGATGCAGGTAAATTTAGGGGGCAGTTTTTTTCTTACACAAGCCGCTGCAAATAAAATGAAAGAGCAAAAAAATGGCGGAAGCATTTTGTTAATGTCGTCAGTTACTGGTCACCAGGCGCATAAAAATTTAGCAGCTTATGGGATGACAAAAGCCGCACTTGAGATGCTCGCAAAAAATTTAGTGATTGAACTTTCTCCCCACCATATTAATATTAATGCGATCGCTCCTGGTGCCACCCTTACTGAACGGACTGTTGATGATAAGGATTATGAAAGAACCTGGTCGCGCATTACCCCAATGGGAAGACCGGCGACGACGATGGATATCGCCCATGCAGCATTATTTCTCGTTTCCGATGAAGCCAAACATATTACGGGTCAGAGTTTGCTAATTGATGGCGGTTGGACGGCGGTGAGCCCCGAACCTTTTTGATCCCCGCCGTCAGTTCGTAGACGCGCGGGAATCATTTTAATATCAAGTAATCAATCAGGCTTGAATTCTTTTGAACCGGTAAACGGAAAAAGCAAATAACACAACGAGGGTAATTGACATAACAATAAAATCCGTTGTTAATCCGAAATGCGATTGATTGATCAATGATGTGCGCATCGCATCGATCGAATATGACAATGGGTTTATCGAAGCGATCACTTTCATTACGGTAGGAATATTGTCTAGCGGATACATGGACCCGGATAAAAAGAAAAGCGGAACTACTAAAAAATTTGTGGCAGCCATAAAACTCGGCATGTCATTGACCACTGCGCCGATGCCCGAACTGAAACTCACCATCGCCAGTGAAAGCATGATCATAAAACCGACGGAAACCAAAACACCCATCCAGCTGTAAGGATGAAAACCAAATGCAAGCGCGATAAGAAATAATACAATGCCTTGAATAACGCCGATCGTTGCACCGCCGAGCGCGCCACCCAGCATAACCTGGATCCGCGAAACCGGCGCTACCAGTGTTTCTTTCAGAAACCCAAATTGTTTATCGAAAAGAATATTCGCCCCCCAAAAAATGGAGGTAAATAAAATCGTTTGCGCGACCACGCCGGGAACAATGAACTGAACATAACTTCCGCGACCTGCCTGCTGAAAAATAGAATTAAAACCATAGCCAAGTGCGAGAAAATAAACAAGCGGCTGGATTATACTCAATACCATGCGTAATCCTGAGCGCCTGTATTTTTTCATCTGACGAAGCCATAGAATATAAATAGTTCCCATAAAAAAGTCGTTTTGATTATCGGTTAGTAATAAATCTTCTCATCGCATCTCTTCTGCTGTCGGCGCCACTGAGGGTCTCATCACGTACACCCGTGCCCGTTAGTTCGAGATATGCCTTTTCAAGATTGTCTGTTCCGGTTTGTTGTTTCAATTCTTCGCCGGTTCCGAAAGCAACTATTTTTCCGTGATCGATTATTGCGATGCGGTGCGCCACGGCTTCCGCTTCACCGAGATAATGCGTGGTAAAGAATATCGTCATCCCTTCCTGTTCGTTCAGTCTTTGAATATAATTCCACAAAAGGTTTCTTGTTTGGGCATCGAGTCCGAGTGTTGGCTCATCCAAAAAAAGAATTTGCGGATGATGTAATAACCCGCGGGCAATTTCTAATCTGCGCTTCATACCACCGGAAAATGTCTTAACCAGAGAATTTTTTCTGTCCCACAATTCCACCAGCTTTAACAATTCTTCCATTCGCTGTGCGGCTTTCTTTTTTTCGAGTTTGTACAGAACTGCATGTAATTGTAAATTTTCAAAGGCAGTCAGGTCGCCGTCCAGGCTTGGATCCTGGAACACAATACCGAAAATTTTCCTTGCCGCATCCTGCTCTTTGATCACATCATGACCGGCCAAAGTCAGTTTTCCCTGGGTGGGTAATAATAATGTGGTGAGCATTTTTATGGTTGTACTTTTCCCGGCGCCGTTCGGGCCAAGAAAACCAAATATTTCTCCTTTTTTTACATCGAAGCTTACATCGTTAACTGCAATTACTTCCTTATATTTTTTTGTAACGTGCTCAACGGAGATGATATTTTCCATAACTGATTATTTGAAGACTTGGGTTGAATGCAGACGAATCGACAATAATAATATTTTAATGAACGTTAAAAAAACATTCATCGCAAAAATTTACAAAAAATAAATATTAATTTATTCCAGTTAGGTAAACCTGATAATATCACAGGTAAAACGAACAATTTTTTCGGCGAAATTGTTGAATGTTAGATACAGTCCTTGTAAAATTCAAAATAAAGCGCTCCATTAATTTTACTTTCTTAAGTTTATGTAACTTTCATCAAAACGATTGCAGGCTTATGCAGATAATTCTCGGGGTCATTTTTCATTATATTGGTGGATTTGCTTCAGGCAGTTTTTACATGCCGTATAAAAAAGTTCGCGGCTGGCATTGGGAAAACTATTGGATCATCGGCGGATTATTTTCATGGCTAATCGTTCCACCACTCGCTGCCTGGCTTACAGTGCCCGGTTTTGCGGAAATAATAAAACAAACATCCACTGCTACCATTCAATACACCGTTTTATTCGGACTGCTTTGGGGCTTTGGTGGCTTAACTTATGGTCTTGGGGTTCGGTACCTTGGCATGTCGCTGGGCAACTCTGTGGTGCTCGGTTTTTGTTCTGCATTTGGCGCGCTTGTTCCTTCAATCTATTATAATTTCTATCCTGCAAATGGTAAAACAACCTTACATGATCTGCTCACCACCTCATGGGGAAGGATTGTTTTAGCGGGCGTGACCATTTGTTTGCTTGGCATTTACATTTGCGGACGCGCAGGCATGATGAAGGAAAAAGAATTGCCGGAAGAAGAAAAGAAAAAATCCGTCGCAGAATTTAATCTTACAAAAGGATTGATCGTGGCGATCTTTTCGGGTATCATGAGCGCTTGTTTCAATTTTGGTATCGAAGCCGGTAAACCAATGGCAGAAGCTGCTGTGGCTGCGGGATTCAATCCATTGTATCAGAACAATGTTATTTATATTGTTTTGTTGTGGGGAGGATTGACAACAAATTTTATCTGGTGTATGATCTTGAATTTCCGAAATAAAACATTCGGTGATTACACCAAGAAAAGCTCGCCGCTTGCGAAAAATTATTTGTTTTCTGCCCTCGCGGGAACAATGTGGTTCCTGCAATTCTTCTTTTATGGAATGGGAGAAAGCAAGCTCGGCAATGGCGCCAGCTCATGGATATTGCACATGGCATTCATCATACTCACAGCAAACATGTGGGGAATTATTTTGAAAGAATGGAAAGGGGTGAGTAAAAAAACAAAAACGACAATCACCATTGGCATAGCAACGATTTTATTGTCAGTGCTGATCGTTGGGTACGGAAATGCGTTGAAATAATTGATAATTGAAAAACGGATAATTGATAATGATTACAACAAAAAAATTCGATCATGTTTCTTATTTATGGGATGAGGCAACAGCTGCGTCAATGAAGGGTGATGAAGTGGCATTATTGGTTTATCGTTCCAATTTATTAGGGGCTGATCTGCGATTGACCAATTATGGGGGTGGAAATACTTCCTGCAAAATCATTACCAAGGATCCGCTCACCAGTAATGACGTAGAAGTGATGTATGTAAAAGGAAGCGGCGGCGATCTGGGAACGACGAAGCGAAGCGGACTTGCCGCTTTATATGTCGAGCGTTTGCGTAACTTAAAAAATGTCTATCGCGGTATTGAGCAGGAAGATGAAATGGTAGCCTTATTCAACCATTGCATTTATGATCTTGATTCAAAAGCGCCGTCAATAGATACACCACTTCATGGGTTTCTGCCTTACAAACATATTGATCATTTGCATCCGGATGCCGCTATCGCCATCGCTGCAGCAAAGGATGGAAAAAAAATTACCCAGGAATTATTTTCGGGGACTATCGGCTGGGTTGATTGGCAACGACCGGGATTTGACTTGGGATTGAAACTAAAAAAATGTTTGGATGATAATCCCGGCATTCGCGGCATTATGCTGGGTTCGCATGGATTATTTACCTGGGGCGAGACGGCTTATGAAAGTTATCTGAACACATTGCAGGTGATTGAAAAATGTGCAGCCTATCTCCAGGAAAATTATGGCAAGAAAAAACCGGTATTTGGCGGACAAAAAATGCAATCCTTGTCAAAGGAACAGCGGATTGGAAAGGCGATAACGTTAATGCCTATCCTAAGAGGATTTTGTTCATCGCAAATAAGAATGATCGGCAATTTCACCGATGATGAGCGGGTTCTTGAATTTGTCAACTCAAATGATCTGTCGCGACTCGCGCCGATGGGAACAAGTTGCCCTGATCATTTTTTGCGCACAAAAATATCCCCGCTTGTATTAAAACTTGCAACCGATGAAGATTTGACTGATCTTGCTTCAATAAATGAAGCATTGCGACCGCAGTTTGAAGCATACCGGGAAATGTATGCCAATTATTATAACAGTTGCAAACAGGCAAACAGTCCTGCCATGCGCGATGCAAACCCTGTGGTGATTTTATATCCGGGTATTGGCATGTTCACCTTTGCAAAAGATAAGCAGACCGCAAGAGTTGCCGCGGAATTTTACATTAATGCGATCAATGTAATGAAAGGCGCCGAAGCCATCTCCGAATACACTTCCTTACCGCGACAGGAAGCATTTAACATCGAATACTGGTTGCTGGAAGAAGCAAAATTGCAAAGGATGCCCAAGCCAAGACCATTGAGCGGGAGAGTTGCACTCCTTACCGGGAGCGCAGGAGGAATTGGAAAAGCGATTGCAAAAAAGTTTGCTGACGAAGGCGCTTGTATAATCATTAATGATAATGATACGCAACGATTGGAAAAGGCAAAAGAAGAATTCAGTAAAAAATATGGTACAGATGTTTTCGCAACGGCGCTGGTTGATGTTACTGATATAAAAACGATTAAAAAAGCTTTTGATACTGCCTGTTTATCCTTTGGCGGTGTCGATATCGTGGTCAACTGCGCAGGAATTTCAATCTCAAAACCTTTAGAAGAGCACACGGAAAAAGATTGGGATATGCTCTACGATATTTTGGTGAAAGGGCAATTCCTGGTGACACAGCAGGGCGTTGAGATCATACGCAAGCAAAATTTTGGAGGCGATGTAATCAATATTGTTAGTAAAAATGCATTGGTCAGTGGTCCGAATAACGCGGCTTATGGGTCTGCAAAAGCAGCACAACTGCATTTAAGCAGATTAAACGCCGCAGAACTTGGAAAAGATAGAATAAGAGTGAATGTTGTAAATCCGGATGCGGTTATTGCGGATAGCAAGATCTGGGAAGGAGCATGGGCAGAAGGTCGTGCAAAAGCTTATGGAATAACTATTTCAGAACTCCCGGACTATTATGCTAAGCGAACATTACTAAACGAGATCATCTTGCCGGAAGATATTGCCAATGCCTGTTTTGTTTTTGTTGGCGGATTGATGAATAAATCAACCGGCAATGTTTTGAATGTTGATGGTGGAGTCGCAATGGCATTTGTGAGATAAACGCAAGTTGAATGATTGTTGACGAAAGTGTATAGGATAAATGAGCAGATGAATAAATTGTTGCCGTGCAGGAGCGCGGCGGATGAAAAGCCAGATAGGATGTCTGAAATTCGCTTCAAAAATAAGTAAATCCAAAATCAGGTTATGATGGATAAAATAAATCGGGTATTCGTAACCGTTATATTCATATTTTTTTCAGTAAAGATCTGCGCACAGCAAAATCTTGTTTCTATTGATTGGAATAAGGTCGAACACGTTTCTAAAACTACTCCGACATTACAAGTTGTAGAAAACCCGATGCTGCGCAAAAATTCTCCGATTCATGATGCCAGTTTTCAGGCTTTAAAAAATCTTGGCGCTGATTATGTTCGGTATGTTCCCTGGTTCCCGTACACAAAAATGGCAGTCGTGGAATTAAAGCCTCCGACAAAAACAGAAACGTTCTGGGATTTTACTTATCTCGATAGTACCATGGATTATTTTATGCAGGCAACAGCAGGACATTCCGTAGTCATTAATTTTAGTACGACACCTGTATGGATGTGGAAAACACAAAGCGATGTAAAATATCCGGAAAATGCATACCAGGTTTTTTGGGATTACAATCAGGGAACAGCATTGCGCGACTCCACTTGCAAACAATTAGCAGATTATTATGCGCGCATGATGAGTTGGTACACTCTTGGCGGTTTTACTGATGAGTTGGGAAAGTTTCATCAATCCGGTCATTACTATAAAATTCCATATTGGGAAGTGCTGAACGAACCAGACCTGGAACACAATATTTCTCCGCAACTGTACACAAAAATCTATGATGCGATTGTGGGTGAACTGATGAAAATTTCTCCAACAACGAAATTCATTGGCATTTCTCTGGCTTTCGAGGGCAACCCGGAATGGTTTGAATTTTTTCTCAACAAAAAAAATCATCGCCCCGGAATTCCGTTAGATGGGATTTCTTATCATCATTATTCGACCCCGTCATTCTCAGCACAAAAATTGGATGAATTTCAATACACGTTTTTTGAAAAAGCAAGTTCATTTCTTGATAAAGTAAGATATATCGAAAATATCAGGAAAAGACTTTCTCCCAAAACCATCACCACGATTAATGAAATCGGAACGATAATCGGTTCAGCTGATGGGGAAAATGTTGAACCTTATTACTGGAATTTATCCGGCGCGATGTATGCATTTATGTTTGTTGAGATGACAAAAATCGGGATCGATGTTTCAGGAGAATCTCAACTCGTCGGTTATCCCACACAATTTCCGGATGTAAGTATGATGGATTGGCGGAATGCCAATCCGAATGCCCGTTACTGGGTGCTGAAATTAATAAAAGATAATTTTGGGAAAGGAGATAAATTGGTGGCGACCTCATTTAGCGGCGAGGATGTGTATTGCCAGGCATTTCTCACCGCAAAAGGGAAAAGACTTTTATTGATCAATATGAGAAACAAAGAGATCCAGGTTAATCTGCCTGCAGCAGCAAAAAGAAGCAAAGTTGACTTTGTTGACGTTGTTACCAATGAAAACCCGCCCGCAGATTTGCAATTATCAGACCCGGCCTTGACGCTTAAACCCTTTGCTGTAGCTATTGTGCAGGTAAACTAAAACCATTAATACACTTTAAAATGAGATCAAAATTAATCATTACGACGCTGTTTATTTTTGCCTCGTATTTTCCAAATGCTCAAAAATTAATTCAATTGTATAATGGCACCGCACCCGGTTCTGAAGGCTGGACCTGGCAGGAGAAAGAATATTTTTCTACAACGATAAATACGGAAGTTGTTTATAATGTAGTGCATCCGTCCTTAACCGTTTTTCGTCCGGATTCAGTTCCTGCAAATGGAACTGCACTGATCATTTGCCCGGGCGGCGGTTTCCGCTTTTTATCAATCAACAGCGAAGGAAATGATGTTGCGAAATGGCTCATTAAAAAAGGAGTCACTTGTTTTGTTTTGCGATACAGGGTTGTTCATGTTGCATCGGATGATCCTGTTAAAGAAATGTTTGCAGGGATAAGTGAACAAAAAAAATTTAATGAAGAAAATAAGGTATTGATTCCGCTCGCAGTTTCTGACGCACGCAATGCATTAGCTTATGTTCGTTCTCATGCAGCGGAGTATGGAATTGCGACGAACAGGATCGGTATTGTCGGGTTTTCTGCAGGCGGCACTGTTACAGAATCTTCTGCTTTCAACTATGATTCGACCAATCGCCCTGATTTCGTCGCCCCCATTTATGCCTATGTTCCTCCCGATCAAAATACAGACGTGCCAAAAGATGCGCCGCCCATGTTCCTGACTGTGGCGAGCGATGACCAATTGCATCTTGTTCCTGGCAGTTTAACATTATACAATAAATGGGAGGCAGCGAATAAATCGGTAGAGTTACACGTCTATGCAAAAGGAGGTCATGGCTTTGGAATGCGCGTACAACATCTTAATTCGGATACATGGATCGATCGGTTTGGGGATTGGTTGAATCAATTAGGCTATCTGAAAAAATAAATTACATGCGGGTTGCTTTTAAAATGAAATTGAACAAAGGGTGTGAGGAAGAATATAGAAAACGCCATGATGCTTTGTGGCCGGAATTAAGAATATTATTAAAGAATACCGGAATGAAAGATTATTCTATCTTTCTTGACGAAGAAACAAATATTTTATTTGGGTATTTTACCATTGATGACGCTGATAAATTAACAAAATTGCCCAATGAACCAGTAATGAAAAAGTGGTGGCATTATATGAAAGACATTATGCAGACAAATGAGGACGCTTCACCAGTTAGCATTTCATTAAAAGAAGTTTTTTATTTGGAATGAATTTATATGTACCCTGCCACTGCATAACTATTGAACATTCTTGTCTCCCCTTCTACCTGCGAAGGAAGGGCTCGCTAGAACGTTTAATTCTTTATCAACAATAAAAAAATTATTAACGATTGTCATGCATATTGAAAAAAATAAGATTGCACAATACAATTCAGCATTGTCAAAACAACATCAGCAAAGATTTAAATTTCTCTCCGGTGAAATTGATAATGTGGAAGCTGTTTTACAAAAATTAAGAAGGTTTCAAATTGCCATTCCGAGCTGGGCGCTTGGTTCCGGGGGGACAAGATTTGGTCGTTTTAGTATTGGTGGTGAACCGCGGAATCTCGAAGAAAAAATCCAAGACCTGGGGTTGCTTCATGCATTAAGCAAAAATAGCGGAGCAATTTCTCTACATATACCCTGGGATATCCCTGAAAACACAAAACACATAAAAAAACTTACCGCAGAACTTGACCTAAAGTTTGACGCGATGAATTCCAACACTTTTCAGGATCAGCCAAATCAAAAATTAAGTTATAAGTTCGGTTCAATGCAACACGTGAATAAAGCGGTTCGCAAACAAGCTGTTGAGCACAATAAAGACGTGATAAAATATGGAATTGAACTCGGCTCAAAGTCCCTTACCGTATGGCTTTCCGATGGATCGTGTTTTCCGGGGCAATTGAATTTCCGCAATGCGTTTCAAAACACGTTGGAAAGTTTGCGTGAAGTTTATGCAGCTTTACCAAAGGATTGGAAATTATTTGTAGAGTATAAAGCATTCGAACCTAATTTTTATTCCACAACGGTCGGAGATTGGGGGCAGTCATTATTGTATGCCAATAAGCTCGGCGAAAAAGCTTACACATTAGTTGATCTCGGGCATCATTTGCCAAATGCAAATATCGAGCAGATCGTTTCCTTATTATTGATGGAAGGAAAATTGGGAGGCTTCCATTTCAACGACAGCAAATATGGCGATGATGACCTCACAGTCGGAAGTATCAAACCTTATCAGCTTTTTTTGATTTTTAATGAACTGGTTGAGGGTATGGATGCAAAAAAAATGGATCATGCAAAGGAACTGGCGTGGATGATCGATGCAAGTCATAATGTGAAAGATCCCCTGGAAGATCTTCTGCAATCTATTGAAGCGATTATGATCGCTTATGCGCAGGCATTGTTGGTTGACAGAAGAAAACTAACTGAAGCGCAAAATAATAATGATGTGGTTTTGGCTCAGGAGATTTTACAAAGTAGTTTCCGAACAGATGTTCGCGCGTTGGTTGCAGAAGCCCGTTTGAAAAATGGCGGCGCACTGGATCCGATAAACGTTTTTAGAAAAGAGAAAGTGAGAAAAAATCTGATAAAACAAAGAGGGTTTAAAAATGTTGCAACGGGATTATGAAAATATTCGATAATGATCACTGTTATTGCCATATTTGATATTGGGAAAACAAATAAAAAACTTTTTCTTTTTGATGAAGATTATAAAATTGTTTTTGAAAGCAATGAATGTTTCGCAGAAATAAAAGATGAGGATGGAGAGGGCTGCGAAGACCTGCAAAAACTCACTGATTTTATTACAAAATCTCTTGATGAAATATTTTCAAAAAAAGATTTTGACATTCAAGCAATCAATTTTTCAGCATACGGGGCAAGTTTTGTTTATATAGACCAAGATGGGAAGCCCTTAACGCCATTGTACAATTACCTAAAAAATTATCCTGCATCCTTACAGCAGAAATTTTACGCCGATTACGGTGGTGAAGAAAAATTTTCCTTACAAACTGCCTCGCCGGTATTGGGAAGTCTAAATTCAGGAATGCAATTGTATCGTATCAAATATGAAAAGCCTGAAATTTTTCGTCAGATAAAACACGCATTGCATCTCCCGCAATTTCTCAGTTACCTCGTTACAAAAAAAACTTTCTCAGATATCACCAGCATTGGTTGCCATACCAATTTGTGGGATTTTAAGAAGAATGATTATCACCAATGGGTTGGAAAAGAAAAAATAGAAGGTATTCTCGCACCGATTGCCTCATCTGATTCTGCTAATGAAATTTTTATTAATGAAAAAAAAGTTGTTGTGGGAATTGGATTGCATGATAGCTCCGCTGCGCTGCTTCCTTATTTAGCTTATTTTCATGAACCATTCATATTGATATCAACAGGTACATGGTGCATCAGTTTAAACCCTTTTAACGAAGATCCACTCACCGTAGACGAATTGCAGCAGGATTGTTTGTGTTATTTGACTCATGAAGGAAAACAGGTAAAATCATCAAGACTTTTTTTGGGTCATGAACATGAACAACAGATAAAAAGATTATCGGTATTTTTTAAAAAACCTTTGGACCATTATGCTGCCTTGAGTTTTGATGAAAACCTTATCGATGTTGAAGACGAGTTTGATGGTGATAATTTGGGACGTTACAAAAATTATCAAGAAGCGTATCATTGTTTCATGAACTGGCTGGTAAAAAAACAATTTGCTTCAACGCAATTGATAATGGGCAAGAAACTGGTAAGTAGGATTTTCATTGATGGAGGTTTCAGTCAAAATACTATTTATATGAGTTTGTTAGCAAGCATTTTTAATGAAAAAGAAGTTTATGCAGCCGCAGTTCCGCAGGCATCTGCGATTGGCGCGGCAATGGTCATTCACCGGTTGTGGAATAAAAAGCCACTCCCTGAAAATTTAATACAACTCAAAAAATTTATTGGTAATAAAATACATTCTTCACTATAATTAAATGCTGATACAATGAGAAAGATTTCATGGATCGTTTGTTTGCAGTTGCTTTCAACTTTTGTTTTTTCGCAAATACGGGTAGGCCATTTATTGTGCGAGAATTTATCAAATCCCGTTGGCATTGACGCCACAAGGCCTCGCTTTACCTGGCAGTTGATTTCGGATAAAAGAAATACGATGCAAACAGCTTACGAGATCCATGTGCTCGAGGGGAAAAAACTAATCTGGAACAGCGAAAAAGTGCTATCAGATTCATCTGTGGAGATAATTTACAAAGGGAGCGCATTACAATCTGCAAAAAGATATTATTGGCAGGTACGCGTTTGGGATAATAGTGGAAAAGCATCAGCTTGGAGTGAAACAGCGTCGGTGCAAATGGGATTATTGCAACCATCAGATTGGAGAGCAAAATGGATCGAAGCATCATCGCCGGACACTGTTGAAAGGATCAGCCCTCTTCTTCGCAAGACTTTTCATCTGAATAAATCAATAAAAGCAGCGACGGCATTCGTTACCGCACATGGATTATATGAAGCATGGATAAACGGGAAGAAGATCGGCGATGCGCATTTGACACCAGGCTGGACATCTTACAACAAACGCCTGCAATATCAAACCTATGATGTAACCTCATTATTGCAAAACGGCGCAAATGCAGTGGGCGTAATGCTTGGCAACGGCTGGTATCGCGGCTATTTAGCCTGGGGTGGTAATAAAGATGTATGGGGAAAAAATCTTGCATTATTATTTCAGTTAGAAATAAGCTACACCGATGGAACTTCTGAAATAATTTCATCAGATGAGTCTTGGAAATCATCAACTGGAAATATTTTGTATTCAGAGATTTATAACGGGGAGACAAACGATGCACGCAAAGAAAAAACAGGCTGGTGCAATGCAAATTATAATGATGCAGATTGGCATAATGCTTTGGTGAAAGATTTCGACAAATCCATTCTGGTTGCCACACAAAACGAAATGATAAAAGCCCATGAAACTTTCAAGCCCATAAGAATATTCACAACGCCGAAAGGAGACCAGGTAATTGATTTCGGACAAAATCTGGTTGGCTTTGTTCAATTAAAAGTAAATGGTAACGCGGGCGATAAAATAATAATTTCTCATGCAGAAGTGTTGGATAAAGAGGGGAATTTTTATACTGAAAATTTACGGGCGGCAAAAGAGCAGGATGAATATATTTTAAAAGGCAACGGAGAAGAAATATTTGAACCTCATTTTACTTTCCAGGGGTTTCGGTATATCAAAGTGGAAGGCATGGCAAAATTGAACGCAGAAAATTTTACGGCCGTTGCTTTGTACTCAGACATGCAACCGACAGGAAATTTTTCCTGCTCAGATCCTCTGATCAATCAATTGCAGCATAATATTCAGTGGGGGCAAAAAGGAAATTTTTTGGATGTACCAACTGATTGCCCGCAGCGGGATGAACGTTTGGGATGGACTGGGGACGCACAGGTCTTTTCTCGTACAGCATCATTCAACATGAACGTCAATAATTTTTTCGCAAAATGGTTAAAAGACGTTGCTGCTGATCAGGAAGAAAATGGGAGTGTTCCTTTTGTTATTCCCAATGTGCTTGGCCGCGGAGCCGGCGGATCTACGGGCTGGGCAGATGTCTCCACGATCATCCCATGGAATATGTATTTGGCTTACGGCGACGAAAGGATATTAGAGAATCAATATAGCAGCATGAAACACTGGGTTGATTATATGACAAGCAAAAGCAAAAATGATCTATGGAATACAGGATTCCATTTTGGCGACTGGCTTTTTTACAGACCAGAGGATGATAATGATGGACGTTCTGCAGTTACTGACAAATATTTGATCGCGCAATGTTTTTATGCTCACTCAACACAACTGCTCATCAATGCCGCAAAAGTGTTAAATAGGCAGGAAGATATCTCCAGTTACACTTCGCTTCTTCAAAAAATAAAAGACGCATTCTTAAAAGAATATATGACGCCGAATGGACGACTTGTCTCTGGAACTCAAACTGCTTATGTGCTCGCATTGAATTTTGATATGCTTCCGGAATCTTTGCGTGAACAGGCTGCGAAAAGATTAGCGGACAATGTAAAAGATTACGACAATCATCTCACCACCGGTTTTTTGGGAACCCCCTATCTATGTCATGTATTGAGCAGGTTTGGTTATACAGATGTTGCGTATAAATTATTATTACAACCAACTTATCCATCGTGGTTGTACCCGGTCAAAATGGGCGCAACAACGATTTGGGAAAGATGGGATGGCATAAAACCCGACAGCAGTTTCCAAACTCCGGGCATGAATTCTTTCAATCATTATTCTTATGGTGCAATCGGGGACTGGATGTACCGAGTTGTCGCCGGCATCGATACATACACTGATGGGCCTGGTTACAAGCATATCAAAATTATGCCGCACGTTGGCGGAGATCTTGGTTATGCAAAAGCGGACCTTAGCACATATTATGGTAATGTAGGCAGCAGCTGGAAACGGGACGGCGATAAAATAATTTTTGATGTAGAAATTCCTTGCAACACAAAAGCCACAATTTGTTTTCCGGTAAACTCTATTCAATTGATAAAAGAAAATGATTGGCAAATCGATACACAAAAAATCAATTTGATAAAGAGTGAACAGGGGGAATATATTACGACAGAAGTTGGATCCGGTAAATATCATTTTGTGATAGAAAAAAATGCTGGTAAATAAAACTATCTTATTTTAGCAAAGAGAAGATCAACGATCCATATTCACAAATCGTTTTTGCTTATGGGAATGGGAAGTGAAAAATATATTGACATTGTGCAGCTGCAGCACAATGTTGCTGCACTGCGCGATGAAAAATCGTATAAAGAATTATTTCTTCATTTTCACCACCCGCTCATCCGTTTTGGGGTGTCCATTGTAAAATCAGAAGAAGCTGCTGAGGAGATCTATTCAGATGTCTTTTTAAGATTATGGGAATTGGGGACTGCTTTCAAGAATATCGAAAACCTCAGGTTGTACTTGTATACCAGTATCAAAAATGCTTCGCTTAACTATCTGGCAAAGTATTACAAGGTGCAAACAGTAGATATTGATTCCATCAATTTGGATTTTCTTCATCAGCCCGATCCCGAAGAATCATTGTTGATCACTGAATTCCAGCGTAAATCCGCACTCGCTATTAATGCATTGCCTGCAAAATGCCAGTTGGTCTATAAATTGATCCGGGAAGATGGATTCAATTACAAAGAAGTTGCCGAGATCATGAATATCTCTGTTAATACAGTTGAAGGACATATGACTTCGGCAATCAAAAAGCTTTCCACAGCGCTACGCGTATACCTCCGTTACGATAAAAATTAGCCTTTAAAAAAATATTTCACTTTTTTTAAATCCTGACCGGTGGAAAGTTTTGTTTTATCTGTCATTAATATTTCAGGTTGAGGATTTGGTAATTCTTTTAATAATTAATGAAGTTTTTCTCTGCACATGACCGAAGAATTATTTTTTAGATTGGTAAGCCGCAAGTTAGCCGGGGAAGTGACTATTCAGGAAATGGATGAGCTACAGAGGATAATGAAACAGAATCCCGATTGGGAACTTTTATATTTCAGGATAACGCATGAAATGGCAGATAACACGCAAAAGGCTGTTGACAAGGCAGAAGCTGCTTATGCAGCACATGCTTTAAAAATCCAAATGAATGGAACTGTAGCTGAGAATCAAAACAACATTATTAATGAAGATGTGGCAATGATCACATCTCATAAAAAACGCCGGATCTATTTTTCAATTGGTATTGCTGCCAGCGTTTGTGTATTATTAGGGGGACTGTATTTCTACAAGCATATTGAAAATAAAAGTCTTTCCAATCAACCTACCCATGAAATTGTTACACGCAAAGGCAATAAAACCAAATTAAAATTGACGGACGGAACACAGGTTTGGCTAAATGCAGACAGCAAGTTGATTTGCTCGGATAATTTTTCCGGATCCGTTCGTGAAGTCTGGCTTACCGGCGAAGCATATTTTGATGTAGTGAAAGACAGCCTTCATCCATTTATCATTCACGCAGAAAAAATAAATATCCGGGTGCTTGGCACTGCTTTCAACGTAAAAAGTTATCCGCAGGATAAAACAATTGAAACGTCACTGATACGCGGGAAAATTGAAGTTACTTTCACGGAGCGGCCAATGGAAACAGTGATTTTAAACCCGAATGAAAAATTATTGGTGTGGAAAGACCAGTCGCAAAAAAAAGATTTGCATAATGATGTTGCTGTAAATGTTCCGAAAGTGCAGATAGATAATATCAATACAAGAAAAGACAGCGCGGTTATAGAAACATTGTGGATGCAGGACAAACTTTCTTTTGTAAATGAATCGCTGGAGACCATTTCACAAACACTGGAAAGACGATTTGATGTTGAATTTGAATTTCGTGACCCGGCAGTAAAAGAATATTCATACACGGGACCGTTTGAAGAAATGAGCCTCGATAAAATTTTGATGACCATCAGCTTGTCCAAACATTTTAGCTATAAAATGGAAGACAGGAAAGTGATCATTTCAAAATGACAAATAAATAAAATCATCAAAATAAAAAACGGAGAATGGGGTAACACTCTCCGCTTGTTGAATGGTTTTTTCCTTTGAAAAACTACTCCTTTCGCAGAGGAGTGTCATCGTCAAATTTATATAACCAAAACTTAGCAAAGCTATGAACAAAACTGCATTGCCAAAAACTGGTATTCTATGCTGGAATATCAGAAAAATTGGATTAATTATGAGATTGTCTGCCGCTCTACTTCTATTTAGTTTGCAACTTTCGGCAAACGGATTTACACAAAAACTAACTCTACATTACAAAAACACACCATTGGTTCAAATATTTGGTGCCGTAGAGGAGAAGACAAATTATCGTTTTGTGTACAGCAACCAGGTGGTTGAAGTAAATAAAAAAGTTGACATCAACGTTACCGATGTTGAAGTAACCGAAGCATTGGATAAACTTTTTGATGGACTATCTCTTCATTATAAGATCGTCGATAACAAACTTATTGTTATATCCGAAAAAAAATCACTCACGGTTGATATTGAGAATGCTGCGCCGGTAAAAGGAATTGTTACGGCTGCAGATGGAACTCCGCTGCAGGGCGTAAGTGTTTCCGTTGCAGGAACCAGCAAAGGCACTTCAACTGATGAAAAAGGTTATTTTGAAATACAGGCCAATGATGGGGATGTGCTGATCTTTTCTTCGGTGGGTTATACAACTTCAAGAGTTAAAGTCAGTGGCACATCAGCTTTGAATATCACTCTGGTGAAATCTGATAATACCCTGGGTGAAGTGGTTATTACATCATTAGGGATAAAAAGAGAAGCAAGGTCTTTGGGTTATTCCGATCAGAAGGTTACGGGTAATGATGTTATTAAAGCAGATCCGCCAAATATTGCACAAGGTTTGATGGGCAAGGCTGCCGGATTGAATATTACCATTCCCAATGGTGTGGAAGGAAGTTCCAGCCGCATCGTCATTCGTGGAAATAATAGCTTGTTAGGAAATAATCAACCGTTGATCGTTGTAGATGGTGTAATGGTGGATAATGAACAAATAATGCCCGGCGGACAAAATCTTTCTACTAATTTCTTACTTAATCAAAATGGTAGCAGGGACGCAGCAAACACAGGCGGAACGATTGATTACGGTTCTTTCTTAAATACCGTTAATGCTGATGATGTTGAAAGCTTTAATATTTTAAAAGGGCCAACGGCTGCAGCCTTATATGGAGCAAGAGGCGCCAATGGGGTTATTTTGATCACGACAAAAAAAGGAACCAAGCAAAAGGGGTTAGGTTTGAATTATAATCTTTCACAGCGCTGGAACGACCCTTACAGATTCATGAAACTGCAGCATGAATACGGAAGTGGAATGACCACCACCTTATATTCTGCAAATCCTCCTTTTGTCCAGGATGGTAGCGGTAACAACAGACAATTTACCGAGAACGATCAGTACGGAACATACCAGAATATCCCTACACCTGGTGGTGGTAATATAGGACCGTTTTATAATTATATTGGATTTCCAGGTGATGGCGCATCATGGGGTCCGAAAATGGAAGGTCAGCCTTTGGTTTGGTGGGATGGAACGACCCGTCCTTACACAGCAAATCCAAATATTTTTAAGAGCTTTTATAAAACAGGAAATACAATTTCAAACAATGTTTCTTTTTCCGGAGGCGGAGATATCGGAACGCTTCGAGCATCCTATACAAGAACAACAAACAATGCCATTACTTACAACAGCAATTTCACGCAAAACGTTTTTAATATTGGTTCATCCATCAACGTAAGTAAAAAAGTAAAAGCGGAAGTAACGGTAAGTTATACCAATATAGACAGGTTGAACGCACCAGATCTTTACGGCGAGCATGGGGGCAGCGGCACATTGGCAAGCGGCGTGGGATATATCACTACTTATCATTTACCTGCAGATTACAAACCTCTGGAAAGAGGATTAGCCGTAAATCCTGATGGTTCAAAAAATACACTGGTTACCAATAATAGTCCTTATCCAAGTTCAGCAATAGGGAATTATTGGTGGGATCTGTTTAATAACAATACTGTATTCACGCAAAATCAATTACTCGGTTCAATCAAATTAACGGCAGATATTTTACCTTGGCTCAATGCAACTGGCCATGTGGGAGAGGATTATTATACAAATCAGTTTGAAACAAAAGATAAACCTACAGATCCAACGGGTCTACAGGGATCGTATTCCAATGATCTCTCGTCTGTTTCAACGCAGAATATTGATGGAATGATAACTGCACACAAAGAAGATCTGTTCAAAGATTTTGATGCCAGCTTTAGTGTCGGTGCAAGTTATTATCATTACAAACTGTATGACCTGTCTGCGAGCAACCCTGGTCCTTTCAATTATCCTTTCACTTATAACTTGTCTAATTATTCGGGTTCTGCCAATAATTATCCAAGGCCAGTTGAAAACAGATCTGAGAGTGAGATCAATTCTGTGTACGGAATATTAAACATGTCGTACAAAAAATATCTTTTCCTTGAAGTGAGTGGAAGGAATGACTGGTCATCAACTTTGCCTTCGAGCAAATGGTCATTCTTTTATCCATCGGCAAGTTTAAGTTTTGTATTTACGGATGCATTCAAATTAGACGCTGTTAAAAACTGGCTCAGTTATGGAAAGTTGCGATTGGCAGAAGCTGCGAGTGCAAATGGTTATGTGCCTTATTCAACGATATTTAATTACAGCCCGGTAGGCACAAATGGTTTTACCACTGGATTATCTGTGCCAACAACTTTACCATCGTTATCTATTCGCCCTCAGCAGGCACGATCATTTGAAATTGGAACCGATCTCGGGTTCCTGAATAACAGAATAAATTTCAATTTTACTTACTACAATATTTATTCTTATAATCAAATATTACCGGTGAGCGTGGCAACATCTTCAGGCGCTGATCAGTTAACCATTAATACGGGGGCATTAAGAAACAGAGGCATCGAGTTTATTATTAATGCAAATATTTACAAAACGAAGAATTTCTCCTGGGATATTTCTGTCAATGGCGCTCATAATAATAATAAGGTGGTATCAATTGCTCCCGGCATCGATCAGTTACCATTGGGCAGCTGGTTTGGCGGAGATGGATCGAACGGCGGCGATGGCGTAAATATGAATGCAAGGGTAGGGGATGATTATGGAACTATTTACGGTTATGATTATAAATATATAAACGGACAAAAAGTAGTTAATTTAATTTATGCTGATGGTACCGTTAATACCGGCAATGGTGCCGTAGTTGGTGCCCAATACGCGACCGACACCTCCGGGTTTGTCAAAATTGGAAATGCGACCCCAAAACTCACAGGGGGTATCAGCAATACATTCTCTTATAAGAACTGGAGTTTGTACATCATGACAGACTTTAGTATTGGCGGACAAATATGGTCTGGTGATTATGCCACGATCATGGGACAAGGTGAGGCTCCTGAAACAGTATATGAAAGAGATGGTCACGGACTGCCTTATACATTTCCTGATGGGACCACTGCTAATGTTGGCGTGATATTACCGGGAGTAACTGTAGATGGTAGCGGGCATGTATCAAAAAATACAGCAGTAGTCAATTCATGGTGGAAATATGCTGGCAATTATCAGTCATGGGATAACCTGCCCATTGTCAGAAGCAATAGCATATTCACCAACAGCTGGTGTAAGTTGCGCGAACTTAGTTTGACTTACCGCTTACCAGCAACATTCATAAACAAGACAAAAATTTTCCAAAGCTTATCCGTTTCATTAATTGGGCGCGATCTGTTTTATTTATTTACCAAATTACCCGACAGACTTAATCCTGAAGGGCTCAGCGGCACTACCAATGTTCAGGGCATTCAATTTGGAGAATTGCCTGGTGTACGCTCATTTGGTTTTTCTTTAAAAGCTGGTTTTTAAAATAAATACATTCAACACCCAACAAATATTTTTATGATTTATTATAAAAGAAAGCATTTATCAATAATCGGAGTAGCGTTAATAATGGCTACCCTGTTTATTTCTTGCACAAAAAATTTCGAGAAAATTAATACGCCATGGAATGGTTCGCCCATCGCTACCGTTCCGCAATTGTATGTGGCATTTGTTTCAAATCTAGCTGAAGGCGGCGACCAGGTAACTTACAATAGCTGGACATATCCGATTACGCAACAAGGCGTCGTGTATACAAGACCTGATTATCCTTATGGCGGGGATGGAAACAATGATTGGAATAATTTCTATCATAATCTTTCCAATTATAATGCAATGATGACCGTGATCGCTGCAGAACCTGATACCACGATCTATACAAATGTCAAAGCAATGATGAAAGTGTTGAGAGCATACCAGGCGATCAAGCTTTCTAACTTTTACGGCGATATGCCTTACTCGCTTGCGGGCAAAGGCATTGATTACAGTCCATCCAATACAAGTGTGCTTAAAGTTCCCTACGATAAGCAACAGAACATTTATCTTTCATGTCTTGCCGACCTTAAATGGGCAGTAGATAATTTTAATACTACAGACCCAAAACAATTTTCTTTGGGAACAAGTGAATTGGTTCTAGTCAATAATATTTCGCAGTGGATAGAGTTTGCAAACTCCCTTCGGTTACGCATAGCCGTTACTATGTATGGCAAAGATCCCTCAGACGCAACTGCTCAGATAACAGATGCATTAAGTAAACCGCTTCTTGATGCAGATAATACCAATGTGGGTTTATATCCCGGCACTAACGTTCCCAACATGGACCTGCAGGCGAGAGCCTATTCTTTTGGAACAGAATGCCGCCTGCGCCTGGGCACGACCATGTGGCAATGGATGAGCAGCACTAACGCGCAGGATGGCAGTGGTATTTTTGATCCTCGTTGCTCTGTATTTTTTGAACCCAATAACGATACGCTGTGGAATCCGTTTCCACAAAATCCAACCAATTCCACTCCTGCGGAAGGAGGGGATCCTTATAACGAAGGCAACAGGGATGCTGACTGGGCAAATAAGAACGGGAACAACGGCACAGTCAATCTTTATGCAGATTTCAATTACTATTGGAGTCGTGATGGAGCAGCTACTGGTAGCACAGGAAGTATTCCGGAACTATTTATGACTGCGGCAGAGGTTCATTTTTTGAAAGCTGAAATTAATGCTCTTGGACTTGGCGTTTCTGTAAATGGTGCTACTGCACAAACTGAATATAATGCTGGAGTCACTGCCTCTGTAAATTTCTGGGTCAGCCAGGCGATCAAGTCTGATATCTGGGTCGTTAATAAACCAGCTGGATTGCCCGATGCACCCACCATGGCAGCATTTCTCGCAAACCCTGTGGTTGCCTTTGATGCAAGTGATCTTGGCGGTCATGGTTTGCAACAGATATATGCACAGGAATGGATCGATATGTTCCGTCAACCATGGGAAGCATGGACCTTGATGAGAAGAACCGGCGGAAAAACGCCGATGGACAGTACCAACGCTACTTTCTATACCAATACTTATGGAAGTTATCAACGTTACATCTACCCGTCAAGTGAGAAGCAATATAATGCTGCGAATTGGCAAGCTGAAACAGGCGGTACAGATTTAATAAGTACTAAAATTTGGATTGCGCAATAAATAATTATTAATAGCCGGATACCAGATCACAAAATCATCTGGCTATAATGGCAAGGATTTTTTGAATAGCAATAGAGTGGTTTTATTAATTTGAACTTCAGTCCGCAAGACTGAAGTTTTTTATTTCCCTAACGCCAATGCATATCCTAAAAGGAGGGTTGCTGCCCCGGTATTATTTTTCCCGTTGGCAGTGCCTTTCTGAATATTTACAAATCCGTAATTGCCCCCTGCTTCAATAAAGAAATAGTTCTTCTTGCAACGAAATATCAAGCCGATATTTCCGTCAATTCCCGCATTAAAACTGTGGAGGTCGCTTTTGATATCCTGGGTGGTATCGAAAGATTGTGGCTGTGATGTGAGCTGCTGAGTGCCACCGGCATCGGCATAAATATTACTCGAACCACTGGTTACCTGTTTTGCAGAAAGTAACAACGCGGCAAAAGGACCGGCATCAATATAAAACCGGAAAGCAGACTTGTTGCCAAAATTCCACCCGAATTTAGCGAGCACCGGTAACATCAGGTAGTTGATCTTTGCCGTGCTCTTGTAATTGGCATATAAATATTGCGGTGCCTGACCCTGCGGAAACATCTGCACGAATTCTGTGGGAGTAGGGAATGCCTGCATGCCGTCTTTTTTACCACCTTGGGAAGAATATGATAATTCCGGTTGTATGGAAAATAAATCGGACACTTTATATTCAAGAAAAATGCCTGCATCAGGTCCAAACCTCGAACTGTAGCCCGTATTTAATGGATTATTATTTGATCCACCTGCGCTTAAGTTAGGAATACTTAAACCTGCTTTAGCACCCACAAATATATTTTGTGCGTGTAAGCAAGAAATTAAAAATAAAAAGGACAGAAAAGTCAATGGGATTTTTTTCATAACTATAGTTTTATTTTTAAGAAAGCGGGTGGATTAATCAGGTCTTTGCGATAATGAAAACTCGCAATATTATAGTTAAGAGTGAATATCCAGATAACGATAAATGAATAATTGTTAGAAGGCAAATGTAAGATTTTGTAGAATTTATTTCAAGGAATAGAAGGATTTTTGTAGCTAAGAAATATTTTCTGAGTTGCTAATTATTATTAATAGCTCTTCCGTAATCAAATTTTCGAATATGCATAAACGTTATTATTAGAATAATTAAACAGCGGGAGATCCTGATTGAAGACTATTCGGATTTTTTCGGACTTTTTCAGATGTCAAAGTGATATATATTTGGCGAACGGTAGAATTTTTAAAAAGCACGATGTTTTTATTGTAAATCAATCGCTGGCGGGAAAGATTTTTATTTTACAAAAAGTCGGAAGCCATGCTTCATTTGCATTGTAGATAAAGCGGTTAACGGCATTGCTTTTCAGCTTATAGCAGTGATAAATGGTTGCAACATTAGTAAAAATCATATCTATAACTGGAGCAATTGCAAGAGGGAAACTCAAAAAAATTAACAAAAATATTTGCTTTGTTAAAAATAACTATTATTTTGGCATCGGATTTCGAACCTCGTACAACCGCACAATTGTTTTTTAAAGTTGATTCTTACCTGAAATAATTTCCGCAAAAAGAAGCAAAAATCCTTTCGAATTACCTACGGTTTCATCTGGTGTCGTTATTATAATGTTGTTCGTTACCGATTTATCGTTGAGATGAACAAATATTATAGTTACGCGCCGAATTGAATTTTAGTTGAAGATCATAATTGCCCAGGCGATATTTCGCTTACCATCTACATCCTACGAACCAGCCCACATCATCCATTAGTCCTTTTATTTACTCTAACGGAAATTAAATCCCGGCTTTCTATGACAATTGCTATGATTACTGATTGCTCTAAAAGAACGTTTTCTTTTATTGAAAGATTATCATCCCTGATAATTGTTTTTGCATTTTTATTCCTTTCTGCAATTGTAAGAACCAATTCAATTAAATTTCTGAGATCAGTAAATATATTCACTTCATTAAAAAATAATTTCAAAAATATAGTTTATCACATTTTACAAAAAATGTGGTTTGTTATTTTTAATACGCCCCGCGAATATGAAATGGTAATATGCCGAACGTGCGGAACAACAAATAATTTTTGCGGAAACGCAACATTAAAAAATTCAAGAATCTACTTATGAAAATTTTTACACGCTTCGTACAAATAATAAAAATATTAGCCGGCATTATCACCCGGTTTGTTTCATTTTATATAAACAGCGTAACCACGCACATTCAACAAATCAAAACCGTCTTTATGCAAAACTTTTTTACTTTAATAAAAAAGATACTTACGTCTATACTTTACCGTGAGCATCGAACAGCGGGGTTGAATGTGGGATGGCAACCCGGTTGTTGTAGCGGCATAGGAGGAACAGAAAATATTTTTCCGGATCAAAAAAATGATGTGGCTGAGAATGCCGCATCATTTGCTTTTATACCCCAACCAATTTACCGTTCAGAAAAAAAGAGTTTTATGAAAAGAGGATCGAAAAGATCAGAGTTACTTGCCATTGCATTTGTCATTACAAGTCTATTTTTTGTAATTGACTCTAACGCACAGTTTGCAAATATTACTGTCAATACCACGGCCGTTGGAAGCTCTAATGGTTCATGGGCGCGTACTGGTGCCTCTGCGCCTTTTACCTACACTTTTACGCCAAATGCAAATAGCGCAAATCTAAGTGTAACTGAAATCGTTGACGCTTTAACAGGAACCGCAGCGACTTTGTCGGGTCCTGTATCGATATTGAGTGGTAATTACGGGAATGTAATAATTAATACAGCATTTGGGGGAGGATCCAGCGCTGGGAATGTTACATTTTCAACAGCATTAACTGCGGCTGAAGCTACAGGTAGAACTCAAGTTACTCTGACAATTAATGCGGGTGGAAATATCACAGTGAGTTCAGCGATAAATTTGACAGGGGGCACTGGCAATAACGGCGGTACAGGCGGGACAGGAGGTCCAGGAACATCGGTAGTTCTTACCGCAGGAACAACAGGAACAGTCTTTGTAAACGGTGCTTCTATTACAACTACTGGAGGTACAGGAGGGAGTTCGAGTAACAACTTTACACCAGGCGGGACAGGCGGAAACGCAGGTAGCATCACTATCAATGGCCCTGGTGGTATCACAATCAGTCAGAACCTTTCTGCTATAGGGGGCACTGGGGGCGCTGGGACTGGATTTAACGGTACTCAAGGGAGTAGTGGCGCTAACGGTAATTTTATTTTAAATGATGGCTCTGTAAATTTAACAACTGGAGGAGGGGCAAATGATGGACAATCGGGAGGAGTTTTTAGCGGAGGTACTCTTACCAGTAGTGGTACTGGTATTTTGTTTTTAGGAGGAAATAATACTTATGTAGGCCTTACCACAATCAGTGCAGGAACATTAAGACTAGGAATTGTTGGATCTGGTGGAAACGGACCCTTGGGAACTACAGCAGCGGGAACTACCGTTAGTTCGGGAGCCGTTCTTGATCTAAACGGAATAACCATCGCAAATGCTGAATCTCTTACATTAAATGGGGCGGGCCTTACTGCGTCACCAGCAGGTGCCCTCACAAATACCGGGGGCAATGCCAGTTATAGTGGTGCTATAACTTTGGGTTCCGCAAGCACCATAACAACAACTTCTTCTGGTACGCTGACTTTAAGTGGGACATTAGCCACAGCAGGTACGAGCGTTACTTTGAATGGAATCGGAACCGGTACTTATTCAGGAGTCATTTCAGGGACTGGATCAGTTGTAAAAAATGGTACTGGTACTTGGACCCTTAGCGGAAACAATACATTTTCCGGATTAACTACAATAAGTGCAGGAACCATTAAATTGGGAGCAACTGGGTCAGCATCAGGAGGTGGCTCGGGGCCATTAGGAGCCACTGCAGCAGGGACCACAGTAAGTTCCGGAGCTGTACTTGATCTTAATGGTTTTACTCTGGCGCCTGCAGAACCTCTAACATTGAATGGAACAGGCCTTGCCGCTTCACCTGCTGGCGCTCTTACAAATACCGGGGGTAACGCAAGTTATAGCGGAGCTATTACGTTGGGGTCGGCAAGCACTATCACGGTAACAAGTTCAGGGACCTTAACTGTAAGTGGTGGCATGACCACCGCCGGCAATACTGTTACATTAGACGGACTCGGTACAGGATCTTATTCTGGAACTATATCAGGCTCCGGCGGCGTGCAAAAGAACGGCACAGGAACATGGACATTAAGCGGTGCTAACACATTTTCTGGACTTACAACTATTAATACCGGTATTTTGAAATTGGGGGTGTCTTCAGCGAGTGTTACCAGTGGGCCGTTAGGGGCAGCATCAACAGGTACAGTCGTAAATTCGGGGGGGGCATTGGATATGAATGGATTTTCATTGACTTCTGCCGCTACGGAACCTCTGACATTAAACGGCACTGGTATTTCAGGAGCTGGAGCCTTGACTAATAGCTCTGCAACTGCGAGCACATTCGCCGGATTAATTACTTTAGGAAGTTCAAGTACTATAGCTTCAAATTCAGGCAAAATTACCATTTCAAATACGGGGAGCATAGGCGGATCTGGTACACTAACACTCGGTGGGTCTGCGAACAGCACACTTAATAGCAATATAGCCACTGGTTCAGGGGGATTGACAGTATCAGGAACTGGATCATGGACATGGACTCCTTCAGGAAGCGCAAGCAATTTCACAGGGGCAACGACAATAAATACGGGAGCAACTCTTATATTAAATCCGGCTGGTACACCGCCGCAGACCATAACAATAGGATCATCCTTTATATTAAGTGGTGGTATTCTCAGTACTTCTGGGATCGGAGCAAATGATGTGATTAATGCTGGTACTTTAACACTTTCGTCTTCTTCCTCAATAAATTTGGGTGCAAATATTCACCAGTTAAATTTTGCCAATAGCAACGGATCGTGGACGGGAACGCTTACAATAAACAACTGGACGGGTAATTACGGTGTTGCCGGAACTGCCGGTCAGATATTTGTTGGAACCGATAATACTGGTTTGGGTTCTTCACAATTAAATCAAGTCAGTTTTACTAATTTCCCCGGCACCTCTGAATTACTGACAGCTTCACCCAATGCAGGGCAATTGGTTCCTTTTTCTAATAACCCAATTCTTTCAATAACTGGAACAAATAATTTTGGTACGATTTGCAAAGGGACTGCTGCACCTACAATAACTTATACCATAACAAATAATGGGGGATCAGATGCTCAGGGAATCTCCATAAGCTTTACTGGAACCAATAACACTGATTTTGTTGCCGGTGCACCAACAAGTACAACAGTTCCGGCAAATGGGGGGGCGGTTACTTTTGTTGTGACCTTTACACCAACTACCACGTCAGGAGAGAGTGCTACTATCAATGTTTCAAGCACAACATTAACAAGTAATTCACCGACATTGAATATTTCTGGAACAGGGGGAACAGACCCTGATCCTTCTTTTACTTATCCTAATAGTCAATATTGTATTGTTCTTCCAAGTAATCAGAGTTTAGAAGGCAGCCAGAATTCGACTCCCAACTTTACTGGATTTGGTACAACTTCTTATAACGTAGCTTCAGGTACGGGTTTGGTTTTTGTAAGCAGTACAACCGGTCAGATTGATCTTACAAATAGCGCTGCTGGTACTTATACTATAACGAATACCGCAAGTGCGAATGGTTGCAATGTTACTTCTGCCGCACAAACAGTTAAAATCTTTGCTGATCCTATTGCAACAATATCATTAGCGCAGCCCGCATATTGTAAATCAGATATTAATCAAGAGCCAATTACCGTTTCAAATTTCACTGCTGGCATAGTAGGATCATATGCTGTCAGCCCTACTAGCGGGTTAGCATTAACGGTAACTCCATCTGTGGCGCAACCGGGGAATCAGACGGCTACAATACAGCCTTCTGCAAGTCAGCCAGGGACTTATACCATCACTTATACCTTTGCAGGTGGTGCAGGTTTATGTTCTAATACAGCGACGACAACAGTTACCATAACACAAATGGCAAATGGTAATATTTCTTATTCACCCAATCAATATTGCACTAACGGCAGTAATGCAACCGTGACCAACGGTGTCACAGGTGCGCAAACAGGGGCTTCATTCTCATATGCAGTAGTTTCAGGCGGACCTACCTTGGCACTAAATACGTCAACCGGGGCAGTGACATCAGCTTCGAGTAGCCCAGGCGTCTACAATGTTACATACAATGTTCCTGCTATCGGCGGTTGTAACGCTTATTCTACTCCGTCAACACCAATTACCATTTTGGCACCTCAAACAACATCCATTTCTTATATTGGAACGCCATTTTGTAAGAGCGATGTGAGTGCCGAACCTGTTACAACCCCATCGATTACAGGAGGCACCTACAGCTCTACAACCGGGTTAAGTATCAATAGCTCAACAGGTGCAATAACCCCTTCTACAAGTACAACCGGAACATATACGGTAACGTATACTTTTTCGGCTGGCGGATGTACAAATACTGCTACGACTAGTGTAACCATAACTCAAGCAACTACTACACCTATTCTGAATACAACGACTATATGCCCTAGTACAACAACTTTAAATATAACTCTTGGGACGGAAGCCATTGGAACTCCAATTAATGTCGTAGACAACACTGCTTCTGGAAGCCCAATTATCGCTACAGTTACAAAAACTGGTACGACAGCTAATTATACAGTTCCTAGCAATATTTTTATAACTGGTCATGTGATCAGCCTTACTTCATTAGCTGCAAATAAATGTATAAGTGCTGCTTCAAACAGTGTAACAATAATTGGTATTCCTTCTCAGCCAGCTGCGATAAGTGGAAATACATCAACTTGCCCGAGTATAGCGCAGACCTATTCTATTAGTGCTGTGAGCGGGGTTAGTGGTTCTAGTTCTTATGTTTGGACTGTACCCTCAGGATGGTCTATAACGTCGGGTCAAAATTCCACCACAGTCGTCGTTAATCCTGGAACTTCGGGAATTAGTGGTAATATTGGAGTTACTGCCGGTAATAGTTGTGGTAATAGTACTCAGCAGACTTTGACTGTAACAGTTAATCCTGCAGCGCCTGGCGCTCCTGGAGCTGTTACTGGAAATGCTGCAGTCTGTACAAATACAGCTTACACATACAGCATCAATCAAGTCAGTAATGCAACAAATTATACTTGGACAGTTCCGAGTGGATGGACTGTCAATTCCCAAAACAATAATGATGTAAATAATACTGCGACTATAAACCTTACTCCGGGCAACGGCGCCGCTAATGGTACTATTTCTGTTATCCCGAGCAATGGATGCGGTACTGGCAGTAACCAAGTAACTACAAGCAATACTAATCCTACTGCGGCAGTTAACAATGCCACAACAGGTGCTGTTTCTTGGGGTACTGGTACACTAACCGGAGTATTAAATGCCGACGGTGTTTCCCAAACAATTGCCACAGTAAATTCTTTACAGGTTACCAACTTCATTCAAACATCGGGTTACGGATTCAATATCCCTACTTTCGCTAAAATTGTTGGTATCAAAGTCACTATAAATGACCTATCCTCAGGTACTACGGCACCATTTATGCGGGACAATCAGCTTTTCTTAGCAAAAGCTGGAGCAACTACTGGTAGCAATTTGGCGGCTACGACCAAAGACTGGTCAAATTCTGTTCTTACAGCAAGTACTTATGGATTTAACGGTACAAATGGTTCAGCAACGCCTTTGTGGGGTACTACTTGGACACCAACTGATATTAATAATTCTGGCTTTGGGGTGTTCTTCGCGGCAGAAAATGCGAACACTACCGCTGGGAGGACGAGATCTGCATCAGTGGACTATATAGAAGTCAGTGTGACATACTCTACGGGCCAGTTAGATGTGACAGTTGGACAGAGTCCAACAGTTGCAATAGGCACCAGCCCGACCCTTTCATGCAACGGAACTACAAGCGTCAGTCTTCCGATAACCGGGACTACTGCTAGCCCCACATCATATTCGATTACTTATGATGCAACGGCACAAACTAATGGGTTCCCTGCAACAGCAACAACGGGAAGCCTTGGTGCAAATCCGACATCTATTAATTTTAGTATTCCTTCAACTATTCCTGGAGGAACCTACAATGCATTCTTAACAGTTTCTAATTCATCGTGTACAAGTTCAAGTGTACCGTTCACAATTACGATTCCAACCGCAATAACTATTACCAAATCGGAATCAGATGCCCTCTGCAACGGAGCGGCAAATGGTTCAGCAGGTATTTCGCCTTCTGGAGGTTCTGGCTCTTATACAATAACATGGACTGGGCCAAATGGCTTTGTTGACAACAATGGATCAGATTTTACGATTTCAAGTCTTAAGTCTGGAACGTATAATTATTCATTAAGTGACGGTTCTGGTTGCAGTCCTCTTACGGGGTCAATCTTTGTTGGCCAGCCGCAGCCTTTATCTGCTTCGATCATGTCCCAAACAAATAACAATTGTTACGGCGATAACAGCGGTGCGGTTACCATTAATCCAACAGGTGGAACAGCGCCTTATTCCATAACATGGACTGGGCCAAATGGGTTCGTTGATAATACAGGAGCTGATTTTTCAATTTCGCAGCTTTATGCTGGTACTTATACTTATACAATCAATGATGCGAATAATTGCGGACCATATCAAAACACAGTGACTATTTTGCAAGGAAATCAAATCTTACCGAATTATACTACGATAAATGCATGCTTTGATGGAACGGGTGGAAGCATTACGCTTAGCCCTACGGGTGGAACTGGTATCGGTTTTTATGCATATGATGTAAATTCAAGCAATATATACTCTTTGAGTGCGGGGGCACCTACAACCATTCCTTTGACAGCGAATAATAATGCCCAATATGATTGGTATATTTTCGATAATTCGAATACTTGTCATGCAGAAATCTTCTTTAGCATTCTTTCGCCATCAGCTGCGGTAGGAGGTTCTGCGACTTCGACAAATATTACTTGTAACGGTAGCGGAAACGGAATGATTCAAGTAACTGGGACAGGAGGTTTTGACACTTACCAGTACAGCTTGGATGGTACAAATTGGGTCCCTAATGGGGGTACATCTACGTCATACACCTTCATGAATTTGGGGACCAATGGCGGCAACCCTTACACGGTTCAAGTTAGAGATGCCTCTCAAACTGCATGTGTTTATACAATTCCTACAATGATTACGATCACCGAGCCAAATGTATTCACCAGTGGATCGATAGATCTAACCAATAGTGGGCAGACGATCTGTTACGGTGGCACACCAGGAACGATAGGCAGTGCAGTGGATGCGAGTGGTGGAGATAACAGTATCACTTACAGCTGGCGGT